>Ga0063234_101_pt1:165000-1742500 | contig 3019019 bp, 2796 predicted proteins | sample YelNatPoosite3B9_FD_62394 | JGI IMG/M metagenome (GOLD analysis project Ga0063234, IMG submission 62394) | Hot spring thermophilic microbial communities from Obsidian Pool, Yellowstone National Park, USA - site 3 B9 (version 2) (version 2) | ecosystem: Environmental > Aquatic >...
ACATCTCGAGCAGGGACGAAAGTCGGGCCTAGTGATCCGACGGTAGCGAGTGGGAGTGCCGTCGCTCAACGGATAAAAGCTACCCCGGGGATAACAGGCTGATCTCCCCCAAGAGTCCACATCGACGGGGAGGTTTGGCACCTCGATGTCGGCTCATCGCATCCTGGGGCTGAAGAAGGTCCCAAGGGTTGGGCTGTTCGCCCATTAAAGCGGTACGTGAGCTGGGTTCAGAACGTCGTGAGACAGTTCGGTCCCTATCCGTCGCGGGCGCAGGAGACTTGAGGGGAGCTGCCCCTAGTACGAGAGGACCGGGGCGGACGAGCCGATGGTGTACCAGTTGCACCGCCAGGTGCACAGCTGGGTAGCCAAGCTCGTATGGGATAAACGCTGAAAGCATCTAAGCGTGAAGCCCACCCCAAGATAAGGTCTCCCACCTCGTAAGAGGGTAAGGCACCTCGAAGAAGACGAGGTAGATAGGCCGGGGGTGTAAGAGCGGAAACGCTCTTAGCTGACCGGTACTAATAAGCCGAGGACTTGACCCTGAAGGCTTTGTGTAGTTTTGAAGGTCTAAGTATTCGGTGGCGATAGCGGAGGGGAAACACCCGTTCCCATTCCGAACACGGTCCACAAGGGGCCCCCGGACGGTCGCAAGACCGGCTGGGGTGCTAGTTAAGCCCTCCAGCGCCGATGGTACTGCACTCGCGGGAGAGTAGGTCGCTGCCGGGGAAATTTTTAAAAAGCCCCCTTTAACAAGCTCCCTTTATGGGAGCTTTATTTTTTTATATATACTTCCCACACACCTTTTAGCACCTCTTTTACTTCCATAGAGCAATTTAATTTAGAAAAATATGTTTCCAAATTGTCTAATGTACACCTGTGATCCACCACAACTTTTAAAATCTCCCCTTCCTTCATTTCTTCGTATTTCTTTTTGGCCTTTAGAAGTGGAAGAGGGCATATTTCTCCCATGCACATAATCTCATGAACCATTTTCATCACCCTTAGCAGAAAAAATCTTTACCGTTATTTTTTATGAAATCGATGAAGTCCATTTTGGACTTTTTGTAAATTTTTTTGTTGTATATTAAAGAATAACTGTAGTTAAATTCTATGCCTTCTACTTCAACTATGGACAAGGTTTTAGTATATAATTCCTTTTTTATGGCTATATAAGGCAAAATAGAAAGACCATGTCCTGCAGCCACGGAGGACTTAATTGATTCAATAGAAGGAGATTCCATTTCAATCTTTAACTTTTTTATATCAATTTCGTGGGCAAGTAAAGTCTCTTCAATTATTTTGCGCAAAGCGCACTTTTTGTGTATTATAAAAAAATTATAACGCAATAATTTGTTTTTTGACAAACTTTTTTCTTCCCAGTTGCCGCTCGCTACAAAATGCATTTTGAAATCTCCTAAAGGAATGCAAGAAATGTTTTCATCTACATAACAACCTTCTATAAAGCCTATGTCTATTCCTCCTTCTTTTACGTTGTATATCACTTCAGGTGTAAAATTGTGCTCTACATGCACTGTGATGTTTTTATACCTTCTTTTGAATTCGTGCAGGGTACAAGGGAGGGCATATTGCCCAATAGTAGGGCAGGCAGAAATTGTTAATCTGTTTATGCAGTTGTTTTCACAGCACTCTAAGTCTTTTACCATGTTGTCGTACAAATTCAATATCCTTTCTGCATATTGATAAACTAATTCTCCGGCTGGTGTAGGAAAGACTCCTCTATTGGTGCGCTTTAAAAGAGTTGCTTTCAAGTCTTTTTCTAATGCTTTTATCTGCTGGCTTATCGCTGGCTGAGAGAGGTACAACTCTTTTGCTGCTGAAGAAATGCTCTTATAATATACAGTCTTATAAAATGCCCTTAAGTTTTCAATATTCATAAAAACTCCCCCTGTTTGTTAAAAAGATATCGCACTATAACGTTTAGTTTTATTATACTACAAGTTTGTTATAAGTAAAACTAATATTACATAAGAATTTTAAATGATAAATAGGGAAAATTTTATAGTAAAATGAAAGTAGAATGTTAAAATGATAACAAAATAAGGAGGAATGTAAAATGAGTAATGAAGTAAAGCCTACCTATACTTTAGATGAAAGAGGAGAGGTTTGCCCTGTTCCAGATGTGGAAACCAGAAGAAAACTCAAAGAGATGAAATCAGGTGAAATACTGGAAGTACTTATTGATTACGCTCTTTCTAAAGAAAGGATTCCAGCCGGAGTAAAGGAAGTAGGAGGAGAGGTAATATCCATCGAGGAAATAGGGCCAAGCGAGTGGCGAATTCTCATTAAAAAGCTTTGATAGGTCAAGGGGGAGATTTTATGGATCCGAGATTACAAGGACTTTTAGTAGGCATACTTTTTGGAATAGTTTTACAAAGAGGAAGGATTTGTTTTAATTCAGCTATAAGAGATGTAAGGATGACAAAAGATAATTATCTTGCAAAATTAGCCTTACTCGCAATATTGGTAGAAACAGTAGGATTTCAATTAGCTGCTCAATTAGGTTGGATTAAATTGAATCCAATAGCTTTTATACCTCTTGCACAAATAATTGGAGGATTTTTATTTGGAATGGGTATGGTCTTGGCAGGAGGATGTGCTAGTGGTATTACTTACAGAATAGGTGAAGGTTATATAACAGCGTTTGTAGCAGCAGTATTTTTTGGTGTCACTGCTTCTGCCGTAAGAGGAGGGCCTCTCTCCTTTGTAAATAGTTGGATGGGAAAACCCATCACTACCACTAATAACCCGGGAGGATTTTACGCTGCAAAAGATGGAGCTGTCAATTTAACTCTGGCAAATCTTTTAAATATTAATCCATGGATTGTAGCAGTCATTTTTGCTTTGTTGCTTCTTATAGTACTAGTGTTTTGGAAGACTACTGAAAGAAAAGTTTCAGGGCTTAACTGGATAACAGGCGGTATTGCTTTAGGACTTGTAGGTATTATAGCATATCTTTCTCAAAAGACATATCCTCTTGGCATTACAGGAGGTTGGGTGAATCTTTTCAGAACTACCACTGCAAATTTAGACCTTACTAAGCCTGTTCCGTACAACTGGATAGGCATGGAGATAGTGGGCATTATAGTTGGAGCATATCTGGCAGCTCTTTTTGCAAAAGAATTCAGATTAAGAGTTCCAAAGGACCCTAAAACTTTTGTCCAGGTAGCAGTAGGCGGCATTTTAATGGGATTTGGGGCAGGAAGTGCCGGAGGATGCAATATAGGGCATATTCTTTCGGGACTTCCCCATTTAGCTATAAGTTCAATAGTGTTTACAATCTTTGCAGTATTGGGAAACTGGTTTATGGTTTGGTACCTTTTTGAGAGAAAATAAGTGGGAGGGCGGCTTTGCCCTTCCCACAAAATTTTAAGAGGAGGGATAGATGTATGCATGTAACAATACAGATAAATGTACCCCCTTATACAAATGAGGATATGGATACTGCAATCCATCTCGCAGAAGCTCTTTTGAAGAGGGGACATAAGGTTTCAATATTTTTATTTGCTGATTCTGTACTTGCCGCAAACAAACTTGTTAAACCTATGAAGGTTGATAGAAATATTCCTTCAAAACTTCATGAGCTTTCTCGCAGAGGTGTAGAAGTTCACATTTGCGGCCTTTGTGCTCAGTACAGAGGGATTGGCGAGGATATGAAAATTGAAGGCTCAGATTTTTCTGGAGTGCCAGAGATGGCAGCGCTTATATACAATTCCGACAGATATATAAACTTACTACCTTAGGAGGTGGATAAAGTGAAAAAAGTTTTATTTGCAGTGTATACTTCTCCTGTAGGAAGTATTTGGATAAATGAGGCTTTCAGAAGTGCGTTTGGAATGTACGGAGAAGACCTTGAACCTGCGGTGCTCTTTGTTGAGGAGGCTGTTTTGGCTGTTAGGTCTTCCTGTAAGCCAGAGCTGATTGGGTGTCTGCCTTTGGCGATGACTTTTAAGTATATTGAGAAGTATCAGACGCCTGTTTATGCGGTAAAGGAAGATTTAGATAAGTTCAATATAAAAGAAGATGAAATTGCTCCTCAGTGGAATTTAAAAATTGTGTCAAAAGATGAGCTGCCGGAATTTGTCCATTCTTTTGATAAAGTAGTGATTTTTTAGGAGGTGAAAGTATGGCCTTGATAATAGTAAAGAAAAGTCCTTCTGAGAAAATTTCCCAATTTTTATTAAACCTTGCTCTGCCTCAGGATAAAGTTTTATTTGTGCAGGACGGCGTAATTTTTGCTGCTTGTAAAAATCTGAAGAATCTTGTGAAAGAGGGAGTTGAACTTTTTGCTCTAAAAGAAGATTTTATTGCAAGGGGATTTGATGAAAAGGATAGCGAAGTGACTTTGGTGGATTATGATGGATGGGTAGAACTTATCGAGAAGGAGGAAAAAGTGATTTCTTAATTTACAAAATTTATATTGGAGGTAGAGTAAATGGAAAACCTTCATACCAGAGAATATGACTTGGCTGTCATAGGCGGAGGGCCTGGAGGGTATGTGGCGGCTATCAAAGCTGCTAAAAAAGGGGCAAAAGTAGCTCTGTTTGAAAAGGATAAATTAGGGGGCACATGTCTTAATAGGGGATGTATCCCTACTAAGGCCTATGCGAGGACTGCTGAAGTCTATGGAATTTTAAAAAAGGCAAAAGAGTTTGGCTTTGATATTCAAATAAATTATTTTGATTATGCACAAGTAGTGAAGAGAAAGGATACCATTGTAGGAGAACTTGTTGAAGGCATTAAGGCTTTGCTTAAAGCCAATAAAATAGAAGTCTTTAATAAAGAAGCGAAGGTAGACAAAGAGAAGAATGTAATTTTTGAGGGAGAAAAAATCAAAGCGAAAAACATTATAATTGCTACTGGTTCATCTCCTGCAGAGCTTCCAATTGAAGGCATTGATTCGAAAAATGTTCTAAATAGCGATACAATTTTGGAGATAACGTCTTTACCCAAAAGTTTATGCATTATAGGTGGCGGAGTAATAGGGATGGAATTTGCTTTTATAATGAACCAATTTGGAGTAGAAGTGTATGTGGTTGAAATGATGCCTAATATCCTCCCTTCCCTTGATAAAAAAGTAAGTTCTGCTGTTAAATTTGCTGCTCAGAAGAGAGGCATTAAGATTTATACTTCTTCTACTGTGGAAAAAGTAGAGGAGGAGGGAGAAAACTCTGTAGTTACGATTAGAAGCGGTGATGATATTAAGAAGATATCTGTTGATAAAGTGTTTGTTTCTATTGGAAGAAAGTTAAATACAAGTATAGGGCCAATTGTAGATTTGCTTGAATTTGATAAGAAAGCGATTAAAGTCGATGAGCACATGAGGACAAACATAGAGGGTGTTTGGGCTGTAGGAGATGTGACAGGTAAAATGATGCTGGCCCATGTGGCATCATCTCAGGGAGAAGTGGCAGTTGACAATATTTTTGGAAAGTCGAGAACTTTGGATTACTACAAGATACCTGCAGCTGTTTTTACAGAACCAGAAATTGGATATTTCGGGTATACAGAAGAGGAGGCCAAAGAAAAATTTGGAGAAATTAAAGTGGGGAGATTTGACTTTAGAAATAACGGGAGAGCCAAAACTTATGGTGAGACAGAAGGATTTGCCAAGATAATTTCAACTGAAGATGGAGAAGTAGTTGGGGCATGGGTAGTAGGTAGTGGTGCATCAGAGCTTGTGCACATAATTTCAACGGCTTGTCAGAGCGGAGCAAAAGCGGAAGAATTGAAAGATGTGGTCTATGCCCATCCTACAAAGAGCGAAACTATTATGGAGGCTTTTAAAGATATTTTCAAAGAGGCAATCCACAAAATTTAAATTATTAAAAATTGGAGGGACAAAAAATGAAAGTTTTAGAAGATTTGTATTACTCAAAGGACCATGTATGGGTAAAAGTAGAAGGGGATAAGGCTTATATTGGCATAACTGATTATGCCCAGGACTCTTTAGGGGATGCGGAGTACATTGAACTTCCTGAAGTCGGAACAGAATTTACAGCTGGAGATGTGCTTGGAGTTATAGAATCTGCAAAAGCGGCTTCTGACGTTTATATACCTGTAGATGGAGAAGTGATTGAAGTGAACAATGCTGTAGCTGAAGACCCTTCTTTGGTAAATAGCGATCCCTATGGAAGCTGGCTTGTTGCTGTTAAATTGAAAGATAAAACTCAAATTGAAAAGCTCATGAAAGCAGAAGAGTATAAAAAATTTTTAGAGGAACAGTAAGAAAAAAGGGGCCCTTTACGGGGCCTCAGTTTGTTTCTTATTTAAGTGGCATTTTGTGTTAATGCTTGTAAGTTGCAAAGCGACTAAACTAAGGCTCACTTTTCGGGCTCAGGCGGGGTACCGGCCAATTCGCCTTTCAGGCTCAGATGGCCGCTCGCTTTGCTCGCCCCGCCTTCGCTCCTCAAGTTCGCCAAGTTTAGTTACCGCTTTGTCAACAAGTCGCATTTACACACAAAATGCCACTTCTTTATTTTGTCAAAAGTCTGGGGCCCTTTACGGGGCCTTTTTTAGTTTATTAAAATTTTCAATAGTGGTATAATTAGCTTAAAAGCTTTTTTGCCAGGGGGTGTAAAAGTTGAAGAAGTTTCTCTGTGGAGTTGATTTGGGAGGCACAAAGATAAGCACAGGTATTGTTGATGAAAATGGCAACATAATAAAGAGTATAAAAATTCCAACGATGGCTGAAAAAGGACCAGATGTGGTGATTGGAAGGATTGAAGAGAGCATATATCAGGTTTTAAAAGATACAGGGCTTGAAATGAGCAATTTAAAAGGTATCGGGATAGGGTCTCCTGGGCCTTTAGATGCTAAAAAGGGAATTGTGGTAAGCCCTCCAAATTTGCCTCACTGGAGCAACGTTCCTATAGTGGAAATTTTGTCGAAAAGGCTTGGCATAGAGGTTAAACTGGAAAATGACGCAAATGCAGCTGCAATAGGAGAACACCTTTTTGGATCAGGTAGAGGAGTAGATAATTTTGTGTATATAACAGTCAGCACTGGAATTGGCGGAGGAGTCATAATTGAAGGGAAATTATATAGTGGAGAGAATTCTAATGCTGCAGAGATTGGACATCACACCATAAACTTCGATGGGCCGAGGTGCAACTGCGGAAATTACGGATGCTTTGAAGCTTACGCTTCTGGAACGGCGATTGCCAGATTTGCAAGGGAAGGGATTGAAAAAGGGATAAAGACGAAAATAAAGGAACTGGCGGGAGAAGGAGAAGTAAGAGCAGAGCACGTGTTCGAAGCTGCAAAACTGGGAGATGAATTCGCAAAAGAATTGGTAGAAAAAGAAGCTTTTTACTTGGGAGTGGGAATTGCTAACATAATGGCTTTTTACAATCCCAGAAAGATCGCCATAGGGGGAGGAATTTCTGCTCAGTGGGATATGTTGTATGGGAAAATGATGGAAACTGTAAGAAAAAAGGCATTAAAACCCAATGCAGAAGTATGTGAAGTGGTAAAGGCTCAGCTGGGAGAAAATGTAGGAGTTTTGGGGGCTGCTGCATTGCTCTTGTGAGGGGATGAATATGCAAAGATGCCCTTGGTGCCTCGTGGATCCGATTTATATAAAGTATCACGATGAGGAATGGGGAGTGCCTGTCCACGACGATAGGAAGCATTTTGAGTTTTTGATTTTGGAATCTTTCCAAGCTGGTCTCAGCTGGCTTACCATACTAAAAAAGAGGGAAAATTTTAGACGAGCTTATAGTGGTTTTGACCCCCATATGGTTTCTCAATACGATGAAGAAAAAATAAGAGAATTATTGGAGAACAAGGGCATTGTGCGCAATAGAAAGAAGATAGAGGCTTCCATTCACAATGCGAAGAAGTTTATAGAAATTCAAAAAGAATTTGGTAGTTTTGATGAATACATATGGAGATTTGTGAATTACAAACCTATAATAAATAGTTGGGAGAAAGTGGAGGATATTCCATCTCGCACGGAATTATCTGATATTATAAGCGAAGACCTTAAAAGGAGAGGTTTTGTCTTTATAGGCTCTACCATAGTGTACTCTTATATGCAGGCTGTAGGGCTTGTTAATGACCATCTGGTTAGCTGTTTTAGATATAAAGAATTATCATAAAGTAGAATATTTTTCAAGAAATAGGGAATAATTCTATTAGGATAATATTGAAAGTGGTGTGCCAGATGGAGAGTGTCACGATAAAAAGAAAATGTTTTATATGCGATAAAGAGGTACAAGATGGCATAGATGTATTAGGAAAATTTATATGCGAAGAGTGTCAGAAGAGATTGATAAATTTGTCTCCCTTCGATAAGAACTATGACTTCTACAGGCAAAAGATGATTGATATATGGGAGGATTATATGAAAGACGTCGGGTATGAAAACTGGGTGTAAATCCAGTTTTCTTTTTTTGTGGTATAATGAAAATGAAAAATGTTTTGTGGAGGTATTTTATGTCAACCCCTTTGTACGACGCTCTCATGGAATACGTGAAAAAGGAAACTGTACCTTTTCACATGCCCGGCCATAAACAAGGAAGAGTATTGCCAAAAGAGTACATTGAAAATTTAGCAAAAATTGATTTGACAGAGGTGCCAGGACTTGACAACCTTCACAATCCCGATGGTCCAATCCTTGAAGCGCAGGAGCTTGCAGCAAAGGCCTTTGGGTCAAAACAAGCTTTCTTTTTGGTAAATGGCAGTACTGCTGGAATATATGCGGCCATGTATGCAGTGCTAAACCCTACGGATAAAGTGCTTGTGATGAGGAATTCTCATAAATCTGTTTACAACGGAGTTGTGCTTACTCAATCGATTCCCGTGTATTTGCTGCCCGAGATAGACTATGAAAATGGAATTGCGATGGGAATTGATGTAGAAAAGCTAGAGGAGGTTTTGCGAAAAGAAAGAGATGTAAAAGCTGTAGTAGTGACACACCCTAATTATTACGGTTTTTGCAGTGATATTGAGAAAATTGTGGATATTGTGCATAAGTACGGTAAAATTTTGATTGTAGATGAAGCTCATGGGGCTCACTTTCCTTTTTCAAACAATTTGCCTAAGTCCTCCATAAAAGCAGGAGCGGATATTGTAGTACAGAGCCTGCACAAGACTCTTACTTCTTTTACTCAAACTTCTATACTCCATTTAAATTCTGATAGGGTAGATGTGGATCGGTTAAAATATTCTTTAAGCCTTTTTCAATCTACATCTCCTTCTTATATTCTCATGTCTTCAATTGACATGGCGAGAGAATACATGGAGAAAGAGGGCAAAAAAAGATTAGAGGAAATTATTCAATTATCCCTATATGCTAGAAGAGAAATTGGTAAAATAGAAGAAATGAAATGTCTGGGAGAAGATATAGTTGGACGGTACGGCATTGTGGATTTTGATGTTACAAAGCTCACTATAAGTGTAAAGAATTTGGGAATTGAAGGGCCTGAAGCAGAGGATTTTTTGAGGAGAGAATGCAATATACAAGTTGAAATGTCTGATGTTTACAATATATTAGCGATGGTTACTGTAGGGGATGATGAAAAAAGGGTAAAAATGCTTTTAGAAGGTTTAAAAAAGCTTTCAAAAAACAGGAAGAGGGTTAAATTTGGGGATAGAATTCTTTTTCCTTCTTTGCCTGAAATGGAGTTGACTCCTTCGGAAGCTGTGAGGAAAAAGAAGGTGAGGGTACCCTTTGAAAAGGCAGAAGGGGCGATTTCTGCAGATTTTGTGACACCTTATCCGCCAGGAGTTCCTCTCATATGTCCAGGAGAGAGGATTGAAAAAGATATGGTAAAATATATAGAAGTATTGTATAATAAAGGTATTAAGGTTTTGGGTATACAGGATAATTTACTGTCGGTGTGTGAGATATGAGAGGGAAATTTATAAGTTTCGAAGGCATAGACGGATGTGGGAAGACCACACAGGTTAAGCTTTTGGAAGAACATCTTAAAAAAGAGGGTTATGACCTACTTGTCTTAAGGGAGCCGGGTGGGACGAGAGTAGGAGAGAAAGTCCGCGAAATTTTGCTTGACAGAGAAAATCTCATCTTCCCGGTGACAGAAATGCTCCTTTACGCTTCCTCTAGGGCGCAACTGGTGGAAGAGAAGATTTTACCCGCTCTTTCTAAAGGTCAAATGGTAATAGTTGACAGGTTTATAGATAGTTCTTATGTATATCAGGGATATGCTAGGGGATTGGGACTGGAAAAAGTTAAAATTGTAAATGAAATAGCAACTAAAGGTTTGTTTCCGGATATTACAGTATATATAGACATTACACCGGAGGAAGCCATAAAAAGGCGACAGGGTAAAAAAGCCGACAGGCTCGAAGGGGAGGACTATGAATTTCACAAAAAAGTGAGGGAAGGTTATCTTAGACTGGTGAAGGATTTTCCGGAGAGGTTTGTTTTGATAGACGGTATGCAGGAGGTACTGGCGGTTCATAAAATGGTGGTAAAGGCAGTAGAAGAATATTTGAAGGGGGCGAAAGTATGAAGTTAGTTCTTGCGATCGTACAGGATGAAGATGTCAGAAGGTTGATGGATGGGCTTACGGAGGGAGGATTCAGCTTTACAAGGATTGCTTCTACAGGTGGTTTTTTGAGGTCTGGCAATACCACCTTGATAATAGGAGTGGAAGATGACAAATTGGACGATGTCATAAGCATAATAGAAAAGAAGTGCAAAACCCGTGATAGAATAATAACTTCACCTACTCCAATGGGAGGGGCTACAGACATCTTTCTTCCGCAGGCTGTTGAAGTGACAATTGGCGGTGCTACAGTGTTTGTGCTCGATGTAGAAAAATTCTTTAGGATATAAAAAGGGTGTTTGCTATGAGGGTTAATGAAGTCAGGCCTTCAAAAGTGGTTAGTGAAATAAAAAGCGAGATTTCAAGAACGTATAAAGTGGAGAAAAAATTTGGAGAAACTTTTGAAAAAGAGTTAGACAGAGTTTATAAAGATAAATTGTCAGAAATTTTGTCAGAAATAGATGAAGCGGCTGACAAATTAAAAGAAAGTTTGAATTTACAAGACCTTCTCAAGTATAAGAAGCTTGTAAAGAAGTTTTTGCAAGAAGCCACAGAAAACATGCTCAAATACACTAAAAAAGAACATGTAGATTTAAGAGGAAGAAAAAGAATATATTCTCTAGTGGAAAAGGTGGACAAAGAGCTGGAAAAGCTTACAGAGGAGTTTCTGAAAGAGTCTAAAAAGTTAGAACTCCTAAAAATGATTGATGATATAAGAGGTTTGTTAATAGACATTTACTCGTAAGGTGATGAAGTTGCTTAGGGTGTATGGCCACGAAGAGATTCTAAAAGTATTTCGCAATATAATAAATCAGAATAAAATTTCTAATGCCTACTTATTTGTTGGGGAAGAAGGTTTAGGAAAGAGATTTTTGGCTGAATATTTTGCAATGATGGTAAACTGCAAAGGTAATGATAAGCCTTGTTTTAAGTGTACCTCTTGTGTAAAAATGCTTAAGAAAAGTCATCCAGATGTGTTTATAATAGAACCAGAGGGAGATTCTATAAAAGTAGAAACTGTAAGGTATATAAACGCTGAAATAAATATAAAGCCTTATGAGTCTTTTAAAAAGGTATTTATAATTGACAGGGCTGATAAAATGACTCCTGCAGCTCAGAACGCTTTTCTTAAAACCTTAGAAGAACCGCCTTTATACGGCCTTTTCATACTAATCTCACCTCAAATAGAAGCTCTTTTGCCTACAGTAGTGTCCCGCTGCAATGTGATAAGATTTAAAAGAGAAAGAAAAGAAGTGATTAAAGAATACCTGATTGGTGAAAAAGGTGTCAGCGAAGAAGAGGCAGAAGTTCTGGCACATCTCGCGGATGGCAATTTTGGTGAGGCGGACAAATTGGTGGACGAAAATTATAAAAAGCTTCGCAGCAATGTGCTTTCTGAGATTGAGAAAATTTTTGAGAAAAAAGGTTTTGAAGTGCTTAATGAGTACAGCTTTTTTGAGGAAAATAAGGAACAGATTGAGGAGGTTTTAAAAATATTTCTCTCTTATTTAAGAGATGTGTTGGTCTTTAAAACAACCAAAGATTTGAAATTTATAAAGAATGTGGATTATATAGATTCTATAGAAAAATTGGAATCTAAGTTGACCTTTAAGAGATTAAATAATATAATCAATAGAATAGAGCAGTTTAATTCCCAGCTTAAAAGCAATGTAAACTATCAGTTGGCTGTAGAGAATTTACTTTTAGATATTTTAGGGGGTCAATAACGTTGGTTACAGTCGTAGGAGTTAGATTTAAGAAGGCAGGCAAGATATACTATTTTGACCCGGGAGATTTGCCTATAAAAGTTGGCGATAAGGTGATTGTAGAGACTATAAGAGGGATAGAGTTTGGAGAAGTTGTAGTTGGAATTAAAGAAGTTCCTGAAGAAGAGATTGTAGCGCCTTTAAAGAAAGTTATACGTATTGCTACCCCGGAAGATATTGAACATTACTATGAAAACAAGAAAAAAGAGGCGCAAGCCTTTGAGATATGCCTTAAGAAAATAGAAGAACACGGGCTTGAGATGAACCTCGTAGATGTGGAATACACTTTTGACAACACAAAAGTCATATTTTACTTCACTGCAGAAGGCAGAGTAGACTTTAGAGAGTTGGTAAAAGACTTGGCATCTGTTTTTAGAATAAGGATAGAGTTAAGGCAGATAGGTGTAAGGGATGAGGCCAAAATAATTGGAGGGTTAGGGCCCTGTGGAAGACCACTTTGCTGCACCACTTTTTTGGGGGAATTTGAACCTGTTTCAATAAAGATGGCAAAGGACCAAAATCTCTCTTTAAACCCTGCTAAAATATCGGGGCTTTGCGGGCGCTTGATGTGCTGCTTGAAATATGAGCAGGAAATGTATGAAAAATTGAGGGCTGAACTTCCCAAAGTGGGCAGCATCATAAGAGTGGGAGATAAGGAGATGAAGATAACAGAAGTAGATGTAATAAGGCGCAAACTCAAGGTTAAGATGAAAAACGTTGAAGGGATTGAAATAATAAAAGAATATGACCCTGAAGAAGTGGAAGTTGTGGAAGAAAGAGAAGAGGAAGAAAAGACTTACGAAGAGGAGCTTTTTAAAGAGGATTTAGAAAAAATAGAGGAATAAGCTCCTCTATTTTTTATTCCACTTTGCCAAGTAAAAAGCTAATTATCAGGATTATAAAAACTAAAGCTGTTATGATGGTATAAGTGTAGTCTTTTTCGTAGAAAAAAGTAATAATTGACACAGCTACTCTAAATACGGGGGTGAGTATAAGAAGCAAAAGGCCTGTTAGTATCACTGCATAGGGCTTTAAGGCGATAAAGCCCCTTAATATTGAAAGAGGTGTGGTTGGGTAATAACCGTGAGGATATCCGCTGTTTCCTGTTATTACAAGCATTAAAAGGCCTAAAAAAATTACCACAGCGCTTGTAGTGACACCTATACTCAAGGCTTTGCTTATAATGAGTTCCATCTTTCTCAAATCTTCATTTTCTTTTTTCAACTTCATTTTCATGTCTTTTTCCATTTCTTATACCCCCAGACCTTTTATGAGCATTTGTACAGAGATGTAGATTAAAACAGGGATGAATATTTTCCTTATGGTGGTGTTTTTAAGGCGTTCCATTATCTTTGTGCCTAATGTTGCTCCTAAAAGAACTCCTATTGCTACAGGGCCTGCAATTTCTGGATTTATCGTTCCCCTCATGAGATACACCCCTGCACTTGCAGCAGCTGTGACACCTATCATGAAATTGCTGGTAGCTGTAGACACTTTCATTGGAAGTTTCATAAAAAGGTCCATTGCCAACACTTTAAAAACTCCACTGCCTATTCCTAGAAGGCCAGATAGTATTCCAGCCAAGTACATCGTCCCAAAAGCTTCATAAACTCCAGCTACCTTGTATTTTACTTCTTTGTTTAAAACTTTATCAAAGTAAGAGCCTTCCAAATTTAACTTCTTGGCTAAAGGATGGGAGATTACGTTTTGGGGTAATTCTTCCTTTCTTTTTTTAAGCATTGCTAAAGCGGAGTATAAGAGTACAAGGCCAAAAATGATGTAGAGGTATTTAGAGCTTATCAAACCTGCTATATAGGCGCCAGTTATAGCGCCTAGAGTTGTAGCAATTTCCAGAAACATCCCAATTCGCAAATTGGTGATATTGTCTCTCACATATGCCACAGCTGCTCCGCTAGAAGTCGCTATGACTGACACTATACTTGCTCCTATTGCGTATCTTATGTCTACTCCCAAAAGTAGAGTGAGGGCAGGTATTACAATTATTCCACCGCCTAAGCCCAAAAGAGCGCCAAAAACACCTGCAATAACAGAAAAAATAAATATCTCTAGAGAAGTTGCAACCACTATTTCATCATCTCCTCAGTCTTTGCTAAATTTTTTCTGCATAAAAGATTATAGCATACCTTTAGTTTTAAGCCAAATTCACTCTAACCATGGTTTTCATTTTTTTTGAAGTAACAGTAAAATAGGGGGTATTGCGTAAATGCACATAGTTGCTGCTGCTACAATGCCTGCATCGTTAAATCCCAGCGCAAAGAGCATGCCAACTATGCTTCCAAAAAAGCCTGTATAGATGTACTTGTGATTTTTAAAGGCTTCCTGCAATACTCCTGTTGGCTTGTAGGACACTACAAAAAGTGCGACAATTGATATTACAAGTACCCAAGACCATATGGTGTATTTCATGAGTTTTAGCTCCATTTGCAGCTTTCTTGCAAAAATCTGAAATAGGGAGTTGATTCCTTCAGCTTTTACAATCAAAGTAGTCTGTGCCATGTGGGTCATTGTCCCTAAGAAAGTAGAGATCGCAAACATTAGAGTTAATGAAATTGCCATTAAGACAAACATTATCAGAAAATGTTTTTTAGTTATTTTTACTCCAGACATCATCAAAATTACAGTTCCAAAAGCCATAAACCCTGTGATGAAGGCTCCTACTTTGGCGCCAAATTGGGGCATTACCATTAAAAAGAAAGCGGCAATAAACAGCAAAAATGTAGTGGCCTTTACAATTTTCTTAGGATATTTTTCTGTAAATAAAGCTGTGCCCATTATCAAGGAACCTAGGAGCACTCCCATGTACTCATTTCCTATTCCGTAGTACCTAGCGCCGCTTATTACGTCATATCCTAGAAGAGAGTCTTTCATAAGGGGAGCGTGAAGCACCAAATCTACCAGTATGGCAAATGATGTGATAAGGCTTATTATCATTACTCTGTCTAAGTCTTTCTTTGAAGAAAGCATTACCAGAAGGTCAATTGCGATTGTTATAAGCACAATAGCTATCACGTTTGAGTAAAGATTTAATGGACCGAGCAATGGAAGGATTAAGAAAGTAAGTGGTACAGTGATAACTGCTAACAATAATGGCGAAATGTAACCTAGATAGTCTTTTTTTATGAACAACAACACTATATAAAGTATAACTAAGATTATGAAAATTGATGCGTAACCTTTTAGTATAGGAGTTCTTGCATTGTGGACAGAGACTATCATTTCGTCGTCTTTTAAGAGCTTAGAAAGAGCATTGTCACTTGGAATAGTTTTAATAGGATGTCCCAGCATTTCTATTGGGGGACTTATATTAAAGTATTTCAAAATTGTCGGTGCTATGTCTAGATTTGTGACAATTCCCTCTCTCTTTGTGGTGTTTGAAGTGGCCAACCCTTTTGAGAAAGAAGGACCTGCTACTATTACAGGGGTAATCAAATTATTTTTAGAAATATCTGAACTAGAGGGATAAGGAGACAACGCTATAAACAAATCCTTTGACAAATTCATGTGATTGAGAATTTTGCCGATTAGTTCATCAGCTTCTTTTAAAGCTTTTTCCTTGTAAGAGTTTGCCAAAGAAGGTGTGGTGTATTTGGAAAATGCATCAGCTCTCAATGTATCTCCAGGGTCTATTATTATAAGTCCCCCTTCTTTACTTGCCTCTAAAAATTTTTCATAAAGTTTTTTGTAGTTTGCTTTTACCATGTAAGGGCTATTTTCATCTCTTAAAAGAAGAGATTCGCTCACATCTCCCCTTGCTAGGCCCTCTTTGTCCATGCCGATTAAAGCAGCGTATCTGTTGTAGGCTGTGCCGTAGGGAGTTTTCACATCTCCATTCCCAAAGACATATACGTTTATCCCATGCTCCTTCAAAATCTGTCCCAGAAGTCCGGGAGTTACTGTATAATTTAAATTTGAAGCCTGAGAGATTAAATCCTGTATTCCTATATTTACTATGTCGTTGTCTCCTACTTCTCTTCCAGTGTACAGATAGTACAAATTTTCTGCGCTGGTGTAGGCATAGGCTTCGTTTTTGTTGAAGCAAAGTCCGCCCATCTCACCGACAGCTGCCCTTGTCCCTGTACCTATTGTAAGGTATGCAGCTGGTTCAGAATAGCTTCCAGCTGTTCTTGTGTTCATGAGAGCTAGAGAGCCTTTTTCCATTAACTTTTTTATGTTGGGGAGGTCGTACTTTTTAAGGTCTTCAATGCCCGTCCTGTCTAGAATGAAAAGCACAGCTAATTTGTTTGAATTTTGAGAAGGAGAGGCAAGAGGATGTGAAATTGACGAAAAAATAAATAAAAGCATTAAAAGAGAAGCGATAAACTTTTTCATAGTTACATTCCTTCCTTAAAATTAGTAATTGGCACGCGGCTTTTTAATTATAACATAAAATTGTTAAAAAATTTTTAAAAAGTCCTCAAAAGAGGACTTTTTAATCTCTCATTAAAGGCATTGTCATGCAACGAGGGCCTCCTCTTCCTCTTGACAGCTCAGACCCTTCAATCGGGATCACTTTTATCCCTTCTTTTTCCAAAATTTTATTTGATATTTCATTTCTAGAATATGTTACAATTATTCCCGGAGCTATGGCAAGGGTATTAGTGCTGTCATTCCACTGTTCTCTTGCAGAAGTTATGGCGTTTAATCCTCCAGTTGGAATTATGTCTATTGTATAGAGGTTTAGGGCATTTTTTAGGGCTGTTTGTAAGTCTTTTTCCCTGTGTATTGAAAAACCTTTTTCTTCTTTTATGAGGCTAAAAATTTTTAGCTCATTTTTTATGCCCGGGTAGAAGACAAATCTGTTGGTATCCACCATGGTAAATACAGTGTCTAAGTGCATGTAAGACCTTTTTGCAGGGATTTGTACTACCAGTATTTTTTCCACAGAGGATCCTTTTTCAAATAGATTGTGAGCAAGCTGTTCTATTGCCTGTGGGGATGTCCTTTCGCTACAGCCGACCGCTATTACTTTTTCATTTAAGACTAAAATGTCTCCGCCTTCTATAGAATGAGGATAAGTGTTGTCATAAAAAAGGGGGACTTCGTTGTCTTTGAAGAGAGGATGATAATTATACAGGTACTTAAATATCAGGGTTTCTGGCTTTCTCGCAGCAGCTTTCATTGAGCTTATCATGAGTCCTCTGTCGATTACAGCGGCTGGGTCCCTTGTGAAATAGAGGTTTGGCAATGGCTTGATGTAGTAATAGTCTTCTTCGTATATGTGTTCTGCCAGGCCCATCAAGGACCTTTTTACTTTTGCTTCATACAATGAAAGTCCAGATATAGATATTTCTACCAGTTCATCTACGGGTTTTTCTCTTAAAAGTCCAAACAAAAAGTCTAATATTTTGGGAGAGGTGACACCATTTAATTGGAGGAGGTCTTCGATAAATTCCTCTTTTACCTCTTCATCTTGTAGTATTTCAGAGAGCAATCTTTCTATATACAGCACTTCTACTCCGTTTTCTTTCAGTACCTTTACAAATTCATCGTGCTCTTCTTGAATTTTTCGCACCCAAGGTATGTCATCAAAGAGAAGTTCAGAAAGGTTTTGAGGAGTTAAGCGCTCCAGTTCTCTTCCTGGTCTATGTAGTATCACAGCCTTTAACGGATTTATTTCAGAGGTTATTCTAGGGACGATACCTGTTTTTATCAAATTTTTCATCCTCCCGCGTATAAATTCCTTATATAGTATACTGTTCAATGAGGTGATTTTCAATACGCTGGATGAGGTTTTTGTTGAAAAAAGGCAGGTTGAAAGGTAGAATATAGAAGAGGTGAGAAAAGTGTTGAAAGAGGGAGAAAGATTGGATGAGTTAAACATAAAAAATATGGCCATAATTCAACACAAGGACAAATTCAGATTTGGAATAGATGCAGTTTTGCTTGCAAATTTCGTCACTGCAAGAAGAGGAGATAGGATTGTGGATTTGGGATGCGGCAATGGGATAATTCCTATTTTGATTGCAGCAAAAACAAAAGATACTTTTATTTACGGGGTCGAAATTCAGGAAGAGATGGTTGACATGGCGATAAGGAGCGTGGCAATTAACAGTCTGGAAAACAGAATAAAGATAATACACGGGGATGTAAGAGAAGTAGAGAAATTATTGGGTTACGAAAAATTTGACGTGGTAACTTCTAATCCTCCTTACATGCCCCTTTATACAGGTTTTGAAAAAAAGGAGGAGGCAGAGAATATCGCGCGATATGAAGTTTACGGAGGACTTGAGGATTTTGTAAAAGCAGCTTTTAAGCTTTTAAAATTTGGCGGAAAATTTTTTATGGTTCACCGTCCGGACAGGTTAGTAGATGTCATGTACTTTTTGAGGAAGTACAATTTGGAGCCTAAAAAGCTTAGGTTTGTTCATCCCTACGTTGACAGCAAGCCCAATTTATTGCTTTTGGAGGCAAAAAAGGGAGCGCAGCCCTCTTTGACTGTACTTCCGCCCCTTTATGTGTATGAAAGAACTGGTGAGTATACAGAAGAGGTGAAATCCATATATTCAAAGGAAAGTTTGGAGGAGGAATAAAAATGGAAGAGTATGGGACATTGTATTTGTGCCCCACACCTATTGGCAATTTGGAAGATATAACTCTTAGGGTTTTGAGGGTTTTAAGTGAGGTGGACCTTATTGCAGCAGAAGATACCAGACAGACACTGAAGTTGTTAAATCACTACGAAATAAAAAAATCCCTTGTAAGTTACCATGAACATAATAAAGTAACGATGGGACCCAAGCTAATAGAAAAATTGAAAAGTGGAAAATCTATTGCACTGGTGACTGATGCGGGTACCCCTTCGATTTCAGATCCCGGGGAAGAATTAGTTAGGCTCTGCATACATGAAGGCATAAAGATAGTGCCTCTTCCAGGGCCAACAGCAGCCATCACAGCGCTTATTGCCTCAGGACTTGATGCTTCTTCTTTTGTATTTGAAGGTTTTCTGCCAAAGAAAAGCAAAGAGAGAAGGGAAAAACTAGAGAGGATTTCAAGAGAAGAGAGGACTACAATACTTTATGAATCTCCTCACCGATTGAAGGAAACTTTAAAGGAACTAAAAGAATACATAGGGGAAAGAAAAGTTGTGGTGGCAAGGGAGCTTACAAAAATTCACGAAGAGTTTATAAGAGGGACGGTAGAAGAAGTTTTAGAAAAGTTAGGAGAGGAAGTAAAGGGAGAGATTGTAATAGTAATAGAAGGAGCTAAAATTAGTCCTTTACAAAAAGACCCTAAAGAATTGCTAGATAAATACTTAAAACTAGGGATGGATAAAAAAGAAGCTGTGAAAAAGGTTGCAGAAGAACTGAAGGTTTCAAAAAGAGAAGTTTATAAGCTTGCCATAGATGAAGATATCAATTGAAGTTGATTTTCAATACCTTTTGTGTAAAATATTTGCATATTTTTGGCCCATGAACTATAATATATACAAGTGACAATTTCAATTGATAATGTGTGGAGGTTGCCATGAATAGAGAAAAAGCGGCTCTTTTGTCTGTTGTTTCCAACAGCTTTTTGATAACAGTAAAATTGGCGGCAGGAATTTTGATGCATTCTATAGGTGTAATTTCTGAGGCAATTCATTCCTCAATTGATTTAATTGCAAGTATAATTGCCTTTTTTTCCATAAGAAAAGCGGCAAAGCCTGCTGATGATGACCATCCCTTTGGCCACGGGAAGTACGAAAATGTGTCTGGATTTGTTGAAGCTATTTTAATTTTTTTTGCTGCTCTTCTCATAATATATGAGGCTTTGAAAAGAATAATTACCGGCGCATACGTAGAAAATCTAGGAATGGGCATAGTAGTGATGCTTTTTGCTGCCCTCATAAATAGCGTAGTTTCATTTTATTTATTTAAAGTTGCCAAAAAAGAGGACTCTATAGCTCTAAAAGCCGACGCCATGCACCTTTTAACAGATGTTTTTACTTCTTTAGGAGTTGCTGCCGGCCTCGTTGTCATAAGATTTACAGGTATTAACATTTTGGACCCAGTAATTGCTATTTTTGTAGCCTTTTTAATTATAAAAGCCTCTGTTGACCTTACAAAAGAAGCTTTAAAAGACCTGACGGATACAAGTCTTCCGGAGGAAGAATTGAAAGAAATAGAGGAGATAATCAAGTCAAATCCTGAAATTACAAGTTTTCACAAATTGAGGACTAGGAAGTCGGGGCAGAAGAGAGAAATAGATGTGCACTTGAGAGTCAGAAGAGATGCAAATATTGTAGAGGCCCATGAACTTTCCCATAAGGTTTCAAAGCAAATTATTGACAGATTCCCAGAAGCCAATGTCACAGTTCACATAGAGCCAGAAGAAAAAAAGGAGGAAAAATAATGGGAGGATTTCCCTCCCATTATTTTTCCTGCGATTATTCTAATGGAGTTTTCTTGAGCTCTTCCAGGCAGTTTTTGCAGATGTTTTTCCCTTTGTAGTTGATGACATTTTCAGCGTTGCCGCAGAAAATGCATGCTGGTTCGTACTTTTTGAGGACTATCTGCTCTCCATCTACATAGATTTCTAATGCGTCTCTTTCTGCGATGTTTAATGTCCTCCTGAGCTCAATTGGTATTACTACCCTTCCCAGCTCATCTACTTTTCTCACAATACCCGTGGATTTCAACATATTTCTCCCCTCCTGAGTTACAAATTTCGACAGTTGTACTTCACTTATAATAATACCAAGTTTTGAAAAATAAGTCAACACCTTTTTTGGAATTTTTTTAGGATAATAACATAAATTTTATTACATAAGAAGAAAAAGCGAAAAATAGTAGGATTTTTGGCAATGCAGGAGGTTTTTTTATGATGAACTACATATGGTTTTTTATGATCGCTGTGGGAGTATTTGTCGGAATGGCAAATGGAAAAATGTCGGAGGTGTCAAGGGCGATAATTGATTCCGCTCAAAGTGCAGTGACGATTTCAATAGGCCTTCTAGGAGTTATGGCTCTCTGGCTCGGAATAATGAAAATTGCTGAAAAGTCAGGGCTTATGGATATTGTAGCAAAAGTGCTAAAACCTGTGATAACAAAAATTTTTCCTGAGATTCCTAAAGACCATCCAGCTGTTTCTGCAATGATTATGAATATTTCTGCTAATATGCTGGGGCTTGGAAACGCCGCTACTCCTTTTGGAATTAAGGCTATGGAGTACCTTCAAGAGCTCAACAGAAAAGAGAGTGCCTCAAATGCCATGTGCCGATTTTTAGTTATAAATACTGCTTCAATTCAACTCATTCCCGCTGTTATGATAGGCCTTAGAGCATCCCTTGGAGCGCAAAACCCGGCGGATTTTGTAATTGTGAGCATTTTTTCTACGGCCACAGCTCTTACGGCAGGGTTAATTTTCAACAACTTTATTGAAAAAATGTCAATATTTAGGGAGTGATGTGGGTGGTAGAAATTTTTTCTGAATGGCTTGTCCCTGTTCTTCTTATAATTATACCTTTTTACGGTCTTGTAAAAAAGGCTAAAGTTTATGAGATTTTTATAGAGGGCGCAAAAGAGGGACTAGATGTGGTTGTGAGGATTTTTCCTTCTCTTTTAGCTATGCTGGTAGCTATAGGAGTTTTGAGGGCTTCTGGGGCTTTGAATTTGCTTGCCCAGATTTTGATGCCTTTCACTCAAAAGATAGGTATGCCTGAAGAGCTTGTTCCCCTTGCTTTGATAAGGCCTCTTTCAGGGAGCGGAGCTTTAGGGATTGCCACAGAACTTATGAAAACTTATGGTGCTGATTCTTTCATTGGCAAGATGGCTTCTGCTATGTACGGTTCTACAGAGACTACTTTTTATGTGCTTGCAGTTTACTTTGGAGCCGTAGGAATAAAGAATATAAGGCATTCAATCGTTTCTGGAATTTTTGCTGATATAGTGGCTATTATCTCTTGCGTTTTTTACAGCCGCATATTTTTTTAGGCCTTGTATACTTTTTCCCTTTTGTTATACTTATTATTGGTAGGCAATTTACCTTTTTGAAAGGAAGGATCTTCGTGGCTACAATACCCAGGCTCATGAGGAAATTAGGAAGAGAAGCCTATAATGTTTACATTGTCGGCGGCTACATAAGGGACAGGGTATTGAACAAAGAAGCAAAGGACTACGATTTTGTAGTTAAAGGCAATGCAGAAGAAATCGCAAAATTGGCAGCTGAGAAGATGGGAGGCAGTTTTGTACCTTTTATGGCAGAAAAAGGAACATATAGAATAGTGGTTGGAAATGAAATACTGGATTTCACTAATTTAAGAGGGAAAGACATATACGAAGATCTGGCCCACAGGGACTTTACAATAAATGCCATGGCTATTAGACTCACTGACCACTTTGAATTTGAATACATAATAGACCCTTTTGGAGGATTAAAGGATATAAAAAACAGAAAAATAAGACATGTGGCAGACTATACCTTTCGGGAAGACCCTTTGAGGGCTTTGAGGGCTTTAAGATTTGCTGCCACTTATAAATTTGATATAGATGAGGCGACAAAAGCCAAAATAAAGGAAGAAGCCCATTTATTAAAAAATGTTGCCCCTGAGAGGATAATGAATGAAATTTTTATGATAATAAGAGAAAAAGATTCGCATAAGTATTTGAGGTTGATGGAAGAGCTAAGTTTGATGGAAAATATTTTTGAAGAGGTAGCTAAACTCAAAGAGGTGGGTAAGTGCTACTATCAGCTTATAAACGCGTGGATACATTCTATAAGGGCAGTGAAGGAGTATGAAAACATCATAAGCGCTATGAGATTTCCCAAGGATGTAGAAGACCTTGTGAGTGAATACCTAGAAAAACCCATGTCTTCGGGAAATAAAGTTAAAGATATAATAAAACTGGGAATTTTGTTTCACGACATAGGCAAAGCTGATTCCATATACATCGACGTAGAAAACCGCCTCCACTTTTACAATCACGAGATAAAAGGTGCTGAGATAATAAAGAAAATGGCCTCCCGCATGAGAATTCCCAAAAAAGAGACAAACCTCCTGAAAAAACTTGTGCTTTACCATAAAAAGCCCCTCGATTACTACATTGAAGGGGTAAATAACAAGACACTTTTCAGGTTTTTCTATCATCTAAAAGATAACGCTATAGGTATTCTGCTAGCCTCTTTGGCAGATTACACTGCCAGCCGGTTAAGCTTTGGGAAAGAAGAGGACATACCCCGTTATGAGAATTTTATAACAAAACTTTTAAAGCGATATGTAGAGTTTAAAGAGACGGAAAAACCGCTGCTTTCTCCTTTAGACATAATATTAAATTTTGATGTGAAAGATGGCAAAAAGCTCGGGCAGATACTGTATGAGATAAGGAAAAACAGGTTTTACGGCGAAATAAAGACAAAAGAAGATGCCGTTGAGTTTATAAAAGAGAGAATGAGAGTAGAGAAAATATGAGGAGTTGAATAATAAAAAAGGGAGTTGACAATACTCATTATAAAGGGTATATTTAAGGATAAATAGAATATTGGAAAAGGCGATGAAGGAAAGAGTAGGAAGACTAGAACTTTTACAGAGAGTCGGGCAAGGTGAGAGCCGATAAAGTTCTAGCTTCTGAAGATGGCTCCGGAGCCGTACTGTCGAAGGCTAGTAGGCTTTACCGGGGACTCCCGTTACAGAGTAGGAGTGTGTTTGCACTCTGTGAGGCATGAGCCGCGAGGTTCATGCGAAGAAGGGTGGTACCGCGAAAATCTCGCCCCTTGCCGGAGGCGAGTTTTTTATTTAATTACTATAAAAAACTTGAGGAGGAGGTCAAAATGAAAAAGACTTTTTACATCACCACCCCTATATATTATCCCAGTGACAAGCTACATATTGGCCATTCTTACACTACTGTGGCTGCTGACGCAATGGCAAGGTTCAAAAGATTGACAGGGTATGACGTGATGTTTTTGACAGGCACGGACGAGCACGGGCAGAAAATTCAGAGGATAGCCAGAGAAAAAGGCATGTCTCCAAAAGAATATGTGGACGGCATTGTGGAATGGATAAAAGATTTATGGAAAACAATGGATATAAGTTATGACCATTTTATTAGGACAACTGATGCCTATCACGAAGAAATAGTGCAAAAGATATTCACGAAGTTGTACGAGCAGGGGGATATATATAAGGGAGAATACGAGGGATGGTATTGCACTCCTTGCGAGTCTTTCTGGACAGAAAGCCAGCTTGTGGATGGAAAATGTCCTGACTGCGGAAGGCCCGTTGAAAGGGTTACAGAGGAAGGGTATTTCTTCAGACTTTCAGCTTATGGAGATAAGCTTTTGAAGTACTATGAGGAGCATCCAGATTTTATACAGCCAGAGTCCAGGCGAAATGAAATGATAAACTTTATAAAGGCTGGATTGGAGGACTTATTTGTCTCAAGGAGCACTTTTGACTGGGGAATAAAAGTGCCTTTTGACCCTAAGCACGTCATATACGTTTGGATAGATGCTCTTTCTAACTATATCACTGCATTAGGATATATGACAGAAAATGATGAGAAATTTAAAAAGTATTGGCCTGCAGATGTGCACCTCGTTGGCAAGGAAATTGTGAGGTTCCACACGATAATATGGCCTGCTATGCTCATGGCTTTAGGACTTCCTCTTCCTAAAAAGGTGTTTGGGCATGGATGGTTGATTTTAGAAGGAGGTAAAATGTCAAAATCCAAAGGGAATGTAGTGGACCCCAAGGAACTAGTGGACAGGTACGGAGTAGATGCTGTAAGGTATTTCCTCTTAAGAGAAGTTCCCTTTGGTGCTGACGGCGTATTTTCAAACGAAGCTTTAATAAACAGGATAAATTCCGATTTGGCAAATGATTTGGGCAATCTTTTAAGTAGAACTGTCACAATGATTGAGAAATACTTTGATGGAGTGTTGCCTAAACCTTCTTCTCAAGAAGAAATAGATGAAGACCTCATAAATGTAGCGCAAAATTTACCACAGAAAGTAGAAGAATACATGGACAAGTTGCAATTCTCCAACGCCTTAATAGAGATATGGAAATTAGTGTCAAGAGCTAATAAGTACATTGATGAGACTATGCCGTGGGTGCTAGCAAAAGATGAATCTAAAAGAGGCAGACTGGGTACAGTTTTATACAATCTGGCAGAATCTTTAAGGTTCATAGGAATTTTGATATCTCCTTTTATGCCCAATACTCCTAAAAAGATGTTTGAACAATTAGGGATTACGGAAGATTTGACTACATGGGAAAGCTTAAAATTTGGGCTTTTGAAGGAAGGCACAAGGGTGAAGAGAGGAGAAATCCTGTTCCCCAGGATAGATGTTGAGAAAGAACTGGCATCTCTTGAAAAGAAAACTGAAGAAAAGACAAAAGAAACAAAAGAAGAGAAGATAGATTATATCACGATAGAAGATTTTTCAAAAGTTCAACTGAGAGTTGCTGAAATTTTAGAAGCTGAGAAAGTAGAAGGTTCAGACAAGCTCATTAAAATGAAGCTTAAAGTCGGGGAAGAGATAAGGCAGATTGTAGGAGGAATTGGCAAATATTACAGTCCAGAAGAGCTAATAGGCAAGAAGATAATAATTGTATATAATTTACAGCCGAGAAAGCTCATGGGGATTGAATCCCAGGGGATGCTATTGGCGGCCACTAATGAAGGGAAAATGGCGCTTCTCACGGTAGACAAAGACATAGAAAGCGGTTCTAAAATAAGCTGAGGTGATAAAATTGCTTATAGACTCTCACGCTCATCTTGAGGATGAGAAATACAATGAAGACAGGGAAAAAGTGATTGAGGAGTGCAAAAAGGACCTCACATTTTTAATAAATGTGGGGTCCAATATATTGACTTCTAAAAAGACCATTGAACTTGCCCACAAATACGATTTTATATACGCAACTGTGGGCATTCACCCTCATGATGCAGAAAGAGAAAAAGACAAAATAGAGGAAATAGAGAAGTTGGCTCTTGAAGATAAAGTGGTGGCTATAGGAGAAATTGGCTTAGATTATTATTACGGTGACCCTCCTAAAGAATTTCAAATTGAGGCTTTTGTGAAGCAGATAAGGCTCGCAAAAAAGTTTAAACTTCCCATTGTAATTCACGACAGAGTCGCCCATGAGGATATCTTAAAAATACTGAAAAAAGAATGGACACAGGATTTAAAAGGGGTATTTCACAGTTATTCTGGTGATCTCGAGATGATAAAAGAAGTGATAGGTATGAATTTTTACATCTCTCTTTCAGGAACTGTCACTTTCAAAAACGCTAAAAAAGTTAGGGAGGTTGCAAAAGAAGTTCCTCTTGAATGGCTTTTGATTGAGACAGATAGTCCCTATTTGACTCCTGAGCCCTACAGAGGTAAGAGAAACAAGCCCACATATGTTAAATTTGTAGCACAAAAAATTGCTGAAATAAAAGGTATAAGTTTTGAAGAAGTTTGTGAAACAACCTCGCAAAATGCCATAAAGCTTTTCAATTTGCCCTCCTGTTTTTGATAGGTATCAAAAGTGTGAAAATTGCGTATAATACTTACATAACTGAAAAATTGTGTATAAAAATTTGACAAATTAATTTAATTGCATTAAAATTACTTACGACTCCCCTAAACCAAATTTTTAACAGGAGGGTATGAGATGGATACAGATGACCTTAGAAGGCGACTAAAACCGGTTGCCCTTGTAACACTGGTAGCAGTCGCTTTTGGGGCCATTGGGCTTTTGGCTTATGTGAATTTGAGAAAGGAAATAACCCTTCAGGATGAAAATAAAAAAATAGTGATAACTACCTTTGCATCCACAGTAGGAGATTTGCTAAAGGAAAGAGGTATTGAACTAAGGCAGGAAGACGTGGTCAAACCCTCTCTTGATGCGCGGCTTAAAAATGGCATGACGGTAACTATTAAAAGAGCAGTGCCTGTTACACTAAATGTAGGAGGAAAAGTAGAAAATATATACTCAGCAGCCTCTACTATAAAAGACCTGCTTTCAGAGAGAGGGATAGCTTTGGGGCCACAGGACAAAATCAACATGGATTTGGATACACCTGTATTTGCCTACATGTACATCGACATCACAAAGGTGACAGAGAAGATTATAACTGAAGAAATAGATATACCATATCAGACAGAAACAGTGAAGGACTATACGATGGAAAGGGGTCAGACTAGAATAGCACAACAAGGGGAAATGGGGAAAAAAGTGAAAGTCATAAAAGTCACTTATGAGAATGGAAAAGAAGTTGCGCGAAACCTAATTGAGGAAAAAGTGATTAAAAACCCCGTTCCCCAGATCGTACGAGTTGGGACTCTAGGGGTTTTTACTACTTCTAGAGGAGAAATCGTAAGATACAGAGAAGTGAAGATAATGCTAGCTACAGCTTATGACAGCAGTGAAGAGAGCACAGGCAAAAAGCCTGGAGATCCCGACTACGGCATTACTGCGAGTGGAATGGTGGCGAGAAGGGGAGTAGTTGCTGTGGACCCCAGAGTTATACCGCTAGGAACGAGGCTATATGTAGAAGGATACGGCTTTTGCATTGCAGCTGATACTGGAGGGGCTATAAAGGGCAATCGAATTGACGTGTATTTTCCTACCAGAGAAGAGGTCAGAAACTGGGGGAGAAGATACGTCAAGGTGTACATTCTTCAGTAAGGCAGGGGCTTCCCTGCCTGATTTTTTGAGGTGAAGATATGAAGGCGAAAAAGAAATGGGGTCAAAATTTCATATTTGATAAAAATATCCTTTCAAAAATTGTGAGAGCTTCAGGAGTAGGAGAAGAAGACTTTGTATTAGAAGTGGGTACAGGGCATGGAGGGTTGACAGAAGAACTTGCCAAAAAGGTTAAAAAAGTTGTATCCTTTGAAATAGATAAAGAGCTTTTTGAGATGAGTAGAGAAAAATTAAAAATCTATAAAAATGTGGTCATCATAAATGAAGACATACTAGAAGTTGACCTTTTAGAAATTGCTCAGGAGCATTTTGACGGAAATTCCTTTAAAGTGGTAGCCAACCTTCCCTATTACATAACTTCACCTATAATAATGAAAATGCTTGGCTGCAAATTGGTAAAAGAGATGACTGTACTTGTTCAAAAAGAAGTTGCTGAGAGAATATGTGCTTTACCAGGCACAAAGGACTACGGTATGCTTACTGTTTTTGTAAATTTTAAAGCAAAACCGGAAATACTCTTTAACCTTCCTCCGAAGGTGTTTGTGCCTCCTCCGAAAGTAGAGTCTTCTCTTTTGAAGTTGAAGGTTTACGACAAGCCTTTAGTAGAAGTCAAAGATGAAAAGCTCTTTTCGGAAGTGGTAAGAGCAGCCTTTGGACAAAGGAGAAAAGTTTTGTCCAACTCTTTAAAAGTCCTCGGCTTTTCAAAAGAAGTTTTACATGAAACTCTTTTAAAAGTTGGAATTTCCCCTCAGGCAAGGGGGGAAACCCTTTCAATAGATCAGTTCGCGAATTTGGCAAATGCCCTTTATCTTCTCATAAAAGAGTAATAATATTTCCCCTCATTTCATAATATGTAATGCGGCAATGGATTTTAGTGAAATGAGGGGGATTAAGCAAATGCCAGTTAATATATACAAGCGTTCTTATATAGTGTTAAATCCAGAAGACAAAGGATGTTCTTTTGAAGGGAAGGAAGTCTCAGGGTATCTAAAATTAGAATTTAGAGGAAATAGAGGCAGAATAACTGCTGCTCTTCAAAACCTTAATCCAAATTATTCCTACAACTTGAAGCTTTTGAAATCGAACGGAGATGTAGTTGTGGTGGATTTTGGAGCCTTGAAAGTGGATGACAAGGGAAGAGGTGGAGGAGAGTGGACTTTTGATTTGGAGGATGTAAAGGGTTCAGGTCTTAAATGGGAGGAGTTTGCTGTTATTTTAGTAGAAGCGCATGACGGAGAGAAGTTTTTGGTGCCTCTTGTTTCTCAAATGAACAAAAAAAGCTCAAATTGGAAGAGCGCTTACAGAAAATATTTAATTAAAAGGGAGAGCGAAGAAAGTGAAGCCCATAAAGAAGAAACAGTTGAAGAGAAGAAAGTTGAGGTTTCACCAGCTCCGGAAACTGTCTATGAGAAGATTGAACCTGAGGAAGATGCACTAAAAGAAAATTTAGAAAAAGAAGACAGTAACAATAAAGAAGAAGCAGACTATATAAAGTATTTGAAAGAATATGTCAACAACATAGTAAACTTTTTGGAGGAAGTTGAGCCTTTTGAAAAGAACTTGGAAGGCTACAGGTGGTGGAAAGTAAAGACTGGATACAGAGAGGGAAGTTTTGACCATTACCTTGTGGGTTTTGTGAAGGACGAAAAGGGAGATTTAAAGTATATCGTCTATGGGATGCCAGGATTTTTCACCCTTTCAGATCAGCCTTTCGCAGGTATGACGGGCTTTGTGGTGTGGAAGCCTGTGAGAGAAGGTTTCAGAGGGCCGAGAGATGAGGGGTATTGGCTTATGCACATAGATGCAAAAACAGGACAGATTGCGGTGCCTATAGAGCCCACTCCTCCGCCTATAATACAAAATTAAAAGGGGGCAATAAAGCCCCTTTAATTTTGTGCTGCAAATTCTTTTAAATCTTCTTCTAGTTTTTTCATCTCTTCTTCATTGTCAGTGTGAGCCACAACTGTAAGCACATTTTCTAAATTTAAGCTGAAAAGTCCCATTATAGACTTTGCGTCAATCACGTATCTTCCAGATACTACGTCAATCTCAAATGGGTATTTTGAAGTTTTTTCTACAAAGCGCTTTACACTTTCAATGGTGCTTAATTTTACTTTTATTTCTTTCATATGTATTTCCTCCCCTTGCAATCTAGTAACTATAGTACATCAATTAAACGATTTAATCAATTGACCGTTTTCACAAAATTTTTGGCAAAAATTTAGCCCCTTTCTAAGGGGCTACAGTGTAGTTGTAACGAATTTTTATGTCGTCAATTTTTCCGTCATATTTAAACATTTTTACATCATAAGGGTAGGTTATTGCCTGAGTTACTATAGCATTTTCTGATGGGTTTTGATATTTTATTTCCACTTCGAGGGTGGTCTTATTTGCACTTTTTATTATTTGGGCTTTCTCTATGCTTACACTGTATCCTCCTGTCCGCATCATTCCGCGTGTGGCAATAATGTAGTAAGTTCCATTTTCTTCAACTAGCTTTACGTTTTGTGTCTCTTTTAAGCTTTCAACAAGATTTAAGACATTTTGGGGAAGGCTTATGGCCTTTTCTAATTGAATAGGAATCACTTCCTCACTGTTTTTATTTAAAACTTCTACAAATATTATATTGTTTTTGCCATCTAATATCAATCTCACTGTATAGCCTTTCTTTAAAGAGTCTATTTTAAGATAATCATTTCCATCAAATACAGGGACATTTTTAATCACTGGGAAAGTTTTCAATAAGTTGCCGACCTTTACTGTAATAGAGCTTTCATCTGCTTGATATACTGTTCCTATTACTTCTTTTCCAGATGATATGGCATTTCCTATTTTTTCATCTAGCCTTTCTAGTATTACAGCCATTTCAATTCTTTTGACAGGTTCGTTCGGTTTCAAATTTTTACCGTCACCTACTATGAGCCCTTCTTTAACTGCCACATACATGTATCCTTTCGAATCTTTGGGGACAGCTTTCCAGTCCTTGTAGGATAGTTCCTGATTCATATTGAGTTTTGCTTCTTTTTCCAGTCCTAAAGCTCTCACTAAGTATTTTGCTATTTCGTATCTTTTTGCATCTTTGTTAGGGTTGAATGTTTTTAGTTCTTCCGAAGTTACAAGCCCTTTTTCATACGCTAAGCCTATGAATTCTTTCCCCCATGCAGGGACTTTTCCCTTGTATTCTTTGGGAAGTTCTGCAGTTTTACCCTCGTATCCCAAGGTGCGCAAAATTAGGGCAAGTGCTTCTAAATGGGTGACAGGTTTTGATGGGGCAAATTTTTTATCACCTACTCCTTTTATTATCCCTTTTGCGTACATTTTTTCAACAGCTTTTATCGCCCATTTGTACTCTTTTATATCATCAAAAGAGTAAGAGGTTTGTGCTTTTGCAAAAGTTACTGTAAAAGAAAGGAGAGAAAAGATTATAATTGTAAAAATGAATGATTTTAGGTATTTATACATCACTTTTTCACCTCTTTCTTAATTTTTATTATCCCTTTCACCTTTCTCATTTTTGCCATTTTTACTGTCATTATCCTTCATTTCACTTTTTTCCTGTTTTTCACTATTTTCTTCTTTAGGTTTTTCGGTAGTTTCTTTTTGTACTTCTTTATCAGGCTTTGTTATTTTTACAGGTACCTCTACTTTTATCTTTTGTTTTTCTTGTTTATCTTTTGTAACTTCATTTTTAGGCTCTGTATTAGTTATTTTGACAGGAAGTTTTGCTTTTAACTTTTTATCCTGTTTTTTATCATTTTCTTTGTCGTCCTTCGGTTCTTTTAAATTTTTTTCCTCTGTTTTTTGTATTTTTTCTTCTTTTGCGTTAACTTCAAATTTTAAGGCTGATTTGGATTTTTTTATATTTTCAACTGCTTCTTGTACTTTTTCTTCAACTATTTTCGATTCTTTCAAGGGTATAGTGGTTATTATGACTTCGCCATCTTTTCTTAAAAACCCCATTTTTTCAGATTCTTCAACAGTTTTAACTATAAAAGTCGAAATGTCCAAGCCTTTGTAAGGTATTTTTTCTAAAATTTTCTTAGCCTCTTCATTCATGGAAATGGCAGAAATAACTTTTCCATTTTTGTCGACAGCCGCTTTTATACTGGGATTTATCTCTATGTAGACATAAGCGTATACTTCAGGAGCTCTGAAAGTTAATACAGAAACTAAAAGAGCAATTATTACGGAGGCGGCTATTAAAATTTTTGCTGCGGGATGTGAAAAGAAATTTTTGTGCAAGATTTCGACAGTTTCACCTATTTCTGCATCTTTAAATTTTTTTGAAGCTATAAACTGCCCGTCTGCTGTTAAAAGGTATGCTTTGTCTTTTTCTTTTTTAATTACTACGGCTTTCATGTTTTTGCCACCTCACTTTCAAAGTTTATGTACTCTTTGAGAATAGGAAGGTCTTCGGAGAGTATTATCACGAGGGCGATTATGTATTTTCTGTATTTTTCAATGGATTTTCGACTTATTCTTAAAAGTTCAATTAATTCTTTTACAGGCAGGGTTTTTGTCTTTTTAAGGTAAGAAAGCAAGTGTTCATTTTCACATATTGTGCGAGCTATTTTTAAGGCCAATTTTCTGGTTTCCCTGTGTTTAGGAGATTGTCTTACAAGGTCTTCTATTTCAATGCCGTAAAGGCTTAGCAGATTCACAAAGGAGAGCATCTCAAGCCTTCTATTTTCAATCTCATAGTCAGATTCTCTTTCTGGGTATACATCAAGAGGATAAGCTAGGTCCTGATTTTGACGCAAGAAATCTATTATGCGCCTTTTTATAATTAAACTGGAAAAATTCAAAAAGGAGCCTTTTGTGATGTCAAAGCTGTCTATCGCCTCGTTGAAGGCTATTAAACCTATGCTTAGTTCATCGCTGTTTTGCTCGTCAATGTATTTATTGGCAAAGTGAGAAACTTGTTTTATTATGAAAGGGGTATATTCTTCTATCAGTTTTTCTCTTTCAGAGGGGTCTTTTTTGGCTATGTACACTCTTTCGTTTATGTCCAAATCAACCACCCCACTATATTATTCGAATTGAAGAAAATTTTTAGGGGTATTCTATTAGTAATGATTATATATTATAATATAGTTGTCAACAAAAAAGTACCAATAGGGGGTATAAAATTGATTACAAAAGAGCAGATATTATCGGCACTAAAAAAGGTGTATGACCCAGAGCTTAGAAGAAATGTAGTAGATTTGGGGATGGTTAAAAATATTGAGATAGAAGGGGATAAGGTTACAGTTGACATAAATTTGACTGTGAAAGGCTGTCCTCTTCGCGACCAGATAAAAAACAATGCTATCAAAGAAATATCAAAAATAGAAGGAGTTTCAGAAGTTGTGGTAAACATTGGGGCCATGACGGAAGAGGAAAGGCAGGATTTAGCAAGAAGGCTCAAGGAGGAGAAGAAAAACCTTTTCGAGAATACCAGAGTTATAGTGGTAGGAAGCGGCAAGGGTGGTGTAGGCAAATCCACTGTTGCAGTAAATTTGGCTGTTGCTCTTTCAAGGTTAGGCTTTGAAGTAGGACTTTTGGATGCGGATATTTTGGGTTCTAGTGTGCCAAGGCTTTTGGGCATTGTAGGAGAAAAGCCTTACGCTTTGGACGAACACACTGTCTTGCCTATTGAAAGATTTGGCCTAAAAATTATATCTATGGGAAATTTTGTCGATGAAGATACGCCTTTGATATGGAGAGGGCCCCTTTTGACAGGAGTAATAGACCAGTTTTTTAATGAGGTTTTATGGGGAGATTTGGATTACTTGGTATTAGATTTGCCGCCAGGCACGGGAGACATACCTCTTACTGTAATGCAAAGGCTGCCTGAGGCAAAATTTGTCCTCGTTACTACTCCTCAAGCATCTGCCTCCCACGTTGCAGGAAGAATAGGACATATGGCGAAAAAGGTCAATGTAGAGGTTATAGGGATTGTAGAAAACATGTCTTATTTTGAGTGTCCTAAGTGTGGCGAGAGGTACAATATCTTCGGAGAAGGAGAGACTGAAAAGCTGGCAGAAGCTTTGCAGACAGAAGTACTGGCAAGGATTCCAATAGTGGTAAAAATAAGGGAGTTAAGCGATGAAGGCATTCCACCTGCTCTTGATGACACTGAAGAAGGAGCAATATATGTTGAATTAGCTGAGAAAATTGTAGAAAAGGTAAGACCCTTAAGACATGAAAAGGAGCCCCTGAAATAGGGGCTTTCAGTTTGTTGGCAAAGTCTCTTTCACTTAAAGGTGGCATTTTGTGTTAATGCTCCAGAGTTACAAAGCGACAAAACTAAATAAATGTAACAAGTCGCATTTACACACAAAATGCCACCTCTTTAATTTTGTCAGCAGTTTGGGAGTCCCTGAAATAAGGGGCTTTTTTAAATATTATATCCTCTTAAAAAGTTCATCTTCAGGTATATTATCTGTCAGTCTTTCTAGATGAGAAGATAAATCTTTGATGACTTCTTCGTAAGGCATGCTTTCTTTAAGCCTTATAAATTTTAAGTCCTTCTGCCTTGCTTTTCCATAGGAGATGCTGCAAAAAGCTTCCGGCACAGTTACCACTACATCCACATTTTTTTCAAAGAGAAAATCTACTACAGCACTTCGCCTGTTTTCTTCTAAGTGGTATCCCGGGTTGTCATATTTTTCTGTTTGATTTTTTTCTGTGTCAAAAATGACTATATGAGGTCCATCTGGCAGCTTTTCAATATACCCTTTTTCTGTAATTGTAGCGGCTATTCTCATGATAAAACCACCCCTTTTCTATTGTAGCGCTTTTTACAAAAAAAACAAAATGATAAAGGAAATTTTTTAAATATTGTCTTGGTATATCCTCTGTGATATAATACAAATATATCTTTCGGGGAGTGAGGCGGTTGCTGAAAGGGATAAAATGGCAGGTTGTGATATTGACTTTTGCAGTAGCTTTTGGAGGATTGTTTATAGGTTTTCAAATATACCAGAATAAACTTATTCCTGAAAGAATTTCAAGAGATTTAAAGTCGGTAAAGTTTGTTAAAGATGTGACAATAATTGCAGGGGATAAAGGCTACGATGTAAAAGTCAAATTGGATAGAGTTGAAAATTTGATGGAAACTTACGGAGAGATACAGGAGAAAATAAAAAAATACCCTGTAAAAATAAATCTTTTTATTCTTGACAATTCAGACGAAAGACTGAATAATGTTTATTATAACCTGCAGTTTGCTCTTTATGAAGCCATCCAAAAAGGAGATTACCTTAAGATGTATGATTTTGTAAAAGAACTTTCTCAAGAAAATGGAATAACTTCCCACGTGTATATAGACGAACATAATATTTACATCGATTTGAGGGATGATTCCCATTATCTTTACAAGGTAATTGCGCGGTGACTGCTTGAAAAGCGAAGGGGGAATTTGTATGGTGAAAGAAATTTTGCTTGGGATAGCTATTGCTTTTACAATATTTGCTGCGTTTTTGGGTATTAATGTGATGCCTATTGTCTTTTTGATGGCTGCTTTTCTGCTTTTGAGCCATCTTATAGAAAATAGAGGTTTAGTTCCTGCGAATAAGAATATTGTAAATCCAGAATCGGAAGTTTCTTTTGAGGATATTGGAGGGCAAAATACGGCCATTTCTGAGTTAAAGGAGGCTTTGGACTTTGTAGTAAACAGGGAAAAAATAGCTCAAATGGGGATAAGGCCTATAAAAGGAATATTACTCGTGGGACCTCCAGGAACAGGTAAGACTTTGCTGGCTAAGGCTGCTGCGAAATACACAAATTCCAGCTTCGTGGCTACATCGGGAAGCGAATTTATAGAGATGTATGCAGGAGTTGGTGCTCAAAGAGTAAGACATTTGTTTGAGACAGCAAAGAACCTCGCCAGAAAAGAGGGGAAAAACAGCGCCATAATTTTTATAGACGAAATTGACATACTGGGAGCTAAAAGAGGCACTCATGAAAGCCACCACGAATATGACCAGACCCTCAACCAGCTTTTAGTGGAAATGGATGGAATCAAAAATAATGGGGATGTAAATATTTTGGTCATAGCTGCGACTAACAGACCGGACCTTCTGGACCCTGCGCTTTTAAGGCCAGGGCGCTTTGACAGACAGGTTGTGGTGGACCTTCCTGACAAAAACGGCAGGCTTCAGATTTTAAAGATTCACACAAAGAATAAGCCTTTAGGAGAGGACGTGAATTTGGAGGAAATAGCAGAGAGCACTTTTGGTTTTTCTGGAGCTCATCTAGAAAATTTGTGCAATGAAGCTGCAATTTTGGCTTTAAGAGATGGTTCCCCTTCAATTTTGCAAAAGCATTTCAAAGAGGCTATAGATAAAGTTATACTGGGGGAGAAGAGTGACAGAAAGCCTACAGAGGAGGAACTTTACAGAATTGCTGTTCACGAAGCAGGACATGCTATAGTTGGAGAAGAAGTAAACCCAGGGTCTGTTGCTGTAATTACAATTGTGCCAAGAGGAAGAGCACTAGGGTTTGTAAGACAAGCAGAAAAAAAGGACCTCCTCATATACACCAAGGAACAGCTGGAAAAGGACATAATGGTGGCTTTAGGAGGTACAGTTGCAGAGGTTTTGGTTTTAGGGGGGAGGAGCACGGGTTCTGCCAATGACTTTGAGCAGGCTGTGGAGACTGCAAAGAAAATCGTGTTTACGGGGCTTTCTGATCTGGGGATTGTGAGTAAAGAGGATATTTCAAAAGAAAAAGTGAATGAGGAAGTAAACAAGATTGTAAAAAATTTAGAGGATAAGGTGAAGGAGATCCTCGAAAGAAGGCTTGAAAAGTTAAAAGAAGTGGCTGAACTTCTTAAGAAAGAAGAAACTATTTCGGGGGAAAAGTTGAGAGAGATTTTGAATAAGGAGGAAGTTTTGGCTTAAGTAAAGCTGTTTTTTACTCTCGTTTGTTAAAATAATAACAACTATTTTGTGATAAAAGTTCTTTATTATTATTGACTTTGTAGTTTTAAAACTTTATAATCATTGTAGAAGGTTTATCAATTAAGTAGAATCCTGTATACAATGTGTAGAATAGGTGAGGTGTTTGTATGCAATCAAATCTGCTTTTGTTGAGCATTTTGTTCCCAATTGCAGCAGGAGTAGTTGTGCTTTTTCTAAGGCAATCTAACATTAGAAAAGGTTTTATTGCTGTAGCTCTAGCTGTAATCGTTTTATCATCTTTGGTTTTGCTGGGAACTTTAAAAGTTCCAGATGTGTTTACTGCATCTGACTACTACGGTATACTGGATGTGGCTATTAAGATAGCAGATTTTGTGCTGCTAGTCTATGTAATTTATATCTCCTTTAAAATTAAAGAATGGAGAGCCACATTTTTTGCAGTATTGCAGCTGATTCCGCTCATCTATTTCGAGTTTTTTATGCTAAAAGAGCATGAGATGGAGATGTTCTTTGTGGATGAGCTGGCCATCATAATGAATCTGATTATTTCAATTGTGGGCTCGCTAATAGCTCTTTATGCTTTTAGCTACATGGACCATCACGAAGAACACCTCCACGTATCCCCTACAAGACAGCCAAGATTTTTCGCTATTATCTTGGTGTTTTTGGGAGCAATGAACGGTTTAGTGCTTTCAAACAATTTAATGTGGATGTACTTCTTCTGGGAAGTTACAACGCTTTCCTCTTTCCTCCTGATAGGACATGACCAGACAGAGGAAGCTATTAGAAATGCTGCAAGGGCTTTGTGGATTAACATGATGGGAGGTTTTGCACTACTCCTTGGAATAATATTTATCTATGCAAATTACAGCACCATCTCTCTGGTAGAGGTTTTGAAGATACAAAACGCATCTTATATACTTTTGCCGATGTTTTTCATAGCTTTTGCAGCATTTACGAAGTCAGCTCAGATGCCTTTCCAGAGCTGGCTTTTAGGGGCGATGGTGGCGCCTACTCCTGTATCTGCACTTTTGCACTCCAGCACGATGGTTAAAGCGGGAATATATATCTTACTTAGATTTTCGCCCCTTTTCAGAGGCACATTGCTGAGCGATTTTATAGCGGTGTACGGGGCTTTTACCTTTTTAGCTACTGCCTTTTTAGCTGTGAGCCAGAGCAATGCCAAGAGAATACTGGCGTACTCTACGGTTTCTAACCTGGGCCTTATGATTGCGAGCATTGGAATAAATACTTCCAGTGCTATTGCTGCGGCTATACTGCTTCTGATATTCCATGCTATATCCAAGGCACTTCTTTTCTTGAGCGTTGGGACTATTGAACAGCACATTGGAAGCAGAGATATAGAAGATATGAAGGGCTTAATAAACAAAATGCCTGTAACGACTTCTATAACTTTTGTTGGGATACTCACGCTGATGGCAGCTCCATTTGGGATGCTTGTGTCAAAGTGGCTCATACTGGAGGTCGCTGCGGGTAGTATAATTATATCCATCATACTGGCTATAGGAAGCGCTCTTACAGTGCTTTATTACACAAGGTGGATAGGGAATATCCTATCAGGCACTTATTTCACAAAGAAAGAACAGGAACGTATGGATGTTCCAGTTGGGATATCTCTGTATAGTTTAACAGGTTTGGCAGTGATTTTAAGCCTTATGATTGTGAGCCTTTACAACATGCTGGTGATACCTCAGATTGTAAATATGAAAATGGATGTGGCTTTAAAAGCTGCGAGAGGTTATTTGTACACGGCTAGCGGAGGATTTATGATTTATCCTATTTTCCTCACGGTAGTTTTGGCTATAGTTTTGGCAGTCATGTCTATCCAAAAAGCTTCAAAGACGGCTGTAAAAGTCACTCCTTACAATGCAGGGCTTAATTATGTAGAAGAAAAGAGCTTTGATGTTAAAAACTACTATCTAACTACTTTTGCCACAGAGAAGACTTTGACAAAGTACTTTAATTACGTCTCTATTGCCCTGATTGCGGTTATTCTGGGAGGTGCTATTTTATGATTAAAGAAATACTAATATTCGTCGCAGCTGTAATTTTGGCTCCAATAATCGGTGGTTTTTTGAGCGGAATTGACAGAAAGTTAACAGCTTTTATACAGGGAAGATATGGGCCTCCCATATGGCAGCCTTTTTACGATATAGTTAAGCTTTTATATAAACAAAAAATACTTGTGAATAATTTTCAGGTTTTTTCTGCATACATGTACCTTTTGACGGCAATCTTATCTGTAGGACTTTTTGCGATAAAAGCAGACCTTTTAATGATTTTGTTTGTAATGTCTGTGGGACTGGTGTTTTATATAGCAGGTGCTCTTTCGACTAAATCGCCGTATAGCCAGGTAGGTGCCCAGAGAGAGCTCATGCAGATGCTGGCCTATGAGCCAATGCTCATATTTTTTGCAATAGCTTTGTACAACGCAACGGGAAGCTTTAACATAGGACAGATAATGACTCACGGAAGGCTTCTTTTGGACTTGCCTCTTATGTTTATACTCTTGGCTTTGGTATTGACTATAAAGCTTAAGAAATCTCCTTTTGACTTGTCAGCATCAGAACACGCCCATCAGGAGCTGGTAAGAGGCATTTTGACAGATTATTCGGGACCGTATCTCGCTTTAATCCACATTGCTGACTGGTACGAGATGGTCCTCATACTCATGATGATAGCGATTTTGTGGTCTGAAAACTTGCTCATAGGGGCGCTAATTGCTCTTTTGACTTTCTTTTTAGATATAGTGCTTGACAATATAACTGCAAGGATGACAGTTAAGTGGATGCTGGCTTTCAGCTGGACTATAAGCATACTGTTTACTATTGTAAATATAGCTTATATCTACTTTAGGAGATGAGGAAAATGGGTTTAAAGGAGTTTATAGAAAAATCTTTTAAAAAATCCCCTTGGGTTTTGCACTACAACGCGAGCAGCTGTAATGGCTGTGACATTGAGATTTTAGCCTGTATGACACCTATATACGATATGGAAAGATTTGGAATGGTGAATGTGGGCAATCCTAAGCATGCAGACATTTTGGTGGTTACAGGCTCTGTAAATACTAGAAATAAGGATGTGCTCAAAAACATATACGACCAGATGCCAGAGCCTAGAGTGGTAGTAGCAGTTGGAGTTTGTGCGGCAACTGGCGGAGTTTTTAGAGATACTTACAATGTTTTGGGAGGAGTTGACAAGGTAATCCCTGTTGATGTATATGTTCCTGGCTGTCCTGCTAAACCGGAAGCCATAATAGATGGCCTTTACAAGGCCACAGAGATTTTAAAGGAAAAATATAAAAAAATGGGTAAAGCTGAAGAGGTGTTAAAATGATTAAGACGAGGGAAGTTAAGTTGGAAGAGGTTGAAAAAGAGGCAAAGTATTATTACGACAATGGATACAGGTTTGTGACAGAGACATGTCTTGAAGAAGATGGAAAATTCAGGATAATTTATACTTTTGAGAAGGATAGTGAGCTTGAAAGCTTTCACACTTATGTTTCTCCGGAGGAGGAAGTGCCAAGCATTTCAAAGGTGTACTTTGCTGCAATACCTGTTGAGAATGAAATACATGAAATGTTTGGCTTGAGGTTTAAAAATTTAGCTTTAGATTTTCAGGGGCTTTTGTTTTTGGGAGAATTTGCTCCAATATCTCCACAAGCTAGCATAGAAATTATGAGAAGGGACAAAGGTGATAAGAATGAGTGAGAAGAGCACAATACCTTTTGGGCCACAGCATCCTGTTTTGCCTGAGCCTATACATCTTAAACTGATAGTAGAAGACGAAAAGGTAGTAGAAGCGTATCCTGCTTTTGGCTATGTTCACAGAGGTTTAGAACTTCTTGTGAAAAAAAGGGACTTTAATCAGATGGTTTATGTAGTTGACCACATATGCGGCATTTGCAGTGCTATACATGGAGAGACTTATTGCCAGGCAGTGGAGAAATTGATTGGGATTGACGTTCCGGAAAGGGCAAAGTTTTTGAGAGTCATCTGGGCTGAAATTCACAGGATTCACAGCCATCTTTTGTGGTTTGGCCTTTTAGCAGATGCTTTTGGGTTTGAAAACCTGTTTATGCTCTCTTGGAGAATAAGGGAGAAGGTAATGGACATATTGGAGGCTACGGCTGGCAATAGAGTTGTGATTTCTGTCAATATTGTAGGCGGTGTGAGAAGAGATATTGACAGTGAGCAGGCCAAATGGGTGCTTGCCCAGCTTAAAGAGGTAGAGGAAGGGCTAAAAGAGATTGAAAAGATAGTAAGAGATAACTACACTTTGAAAAAGAGAACTGTAGGAATAGGAGTCCTTTCAAAAGAAGAGGCTTATATGCTGGGAGCAGTAGGGCCTACTTTGAGAGGAAGTGGAGTTCCAATAGATACTAGAACCTTGGGATATGCTGCTTACAAATATTTAGACTTTGAACCAGTTGTTGAAAAAGATGGGGATACCTACGCAAGAACCCTCGTCAGACTAAGGGAGATGTTCCAGTCTATTGACCTTGTGAGGCAAGCTATAAGCAAGATGCCAGAAGGTGAAATCAGCGTAAAAGTAAAACCCAATTTGCCGGCTGGCGAAGTTATAGAAAGGGCAGAACAGCCTAGAGGAGAGGTATTCTATTACATCAAGTCAAATGGAGGCAAATACTTAGATAGATTGAGGATAAGAACTCCCACTTTTGCGAATCTGGCAGCTCTTCTGCACATGCTTCCAGGCTGCACTTTGGCAGACGTACCTGTTCTAGTTTTGACGATTGACCCATGTATCAGCTGTACAGAAAGGTAGGGGAGAAAAATGCTTTCAATGCTTAAAAATGTGGTGTACAACCTTACCCATAAGCCTGCTACGAGGAGATACCCTTTTGAGAAGAGGGAACCTTTCGAGGGAACGAGAGGTCATATAGAAAACGACATAGAAAAGTGCATTCTGTGCGGGATCTGCCAGAGAGTATGCCCTTCCAACTGCATACAGGTGGATAGAAAGGAAGGGACATGGAAGTTTGAGCCTTTTGCCTGCATAGTTTGCGGGGCTTGTGTGGACGCTTGTCCTACCAAGTCTTTGATTATGCTAAAAGAATACAGGCCCATATCTCACGAGAAATATGTGATAGTCCAGAAAAAAGAGACCAAAGCTTCAGCCGAAAAAGAGGAGAAGGAAGGAATATAAAGTGCATGAGCTGTCTGTGACACAGGGCTTAGTTGATATGCTTGTAGAGGAAGCAGAAAAAAGAAAAGTCAAAAAAGTCACAAAGGTGACAGTAGTTATAGGGGAATTGACTGGGATTGAGAGCGAAAGTGTGAAATTTTACTTTGATATACTGACAGAAAATACTGTTGCAGAAGGTGCAGAATTGGTCTTTAAGATAGTAAGAGCGCAGTTTAAATGCACTCAATGTGGCAATGTGTTTGAAAGGTCCAATTTCACTTTTAAGTGTCCTGTATGCGGAGGGCAGGGAGTACTAATTGATAAGAGGGGGAAAGAATTTTATATTGAGAGCATAGAGGTGGAATAGCATGGAGGAAATTGTAATAATAAGAGATGTTTTAGAGACAAATAAAAATATAGCCTCCGAAAACAAGGCTATTAAGGATGAGAGAAATATTTTGATGGTGAATTTGATAGGTTCGCCGGGTGCAGGCAAGACCAGCTTTATAATAAAAGCGATAGAGCACATAAAGGTACCCTGTGCAGTAATTGAGGGAGATGTTACATCAGACATTGACGCAAGAAAGATGGTTGAGAGAAATATCCCGGTTGTGCAGATAAACACAGGAGGGGCTTGTCACTTAAACGCAGCATCAGTCAATAAAGCCCTTCAGGCTTTAAACTTTGACAATGGCATAGTCTTTATTGAAAATGTTGGGAACTTGATATGCCCCTCTGCTTTTGAATTAGGCGAAGACTTTAAACTAGCTATGGCAAATGTTCCGGAAGGGGATGACAAGCCATACAAATATCCTGCGCTTTTTAGCAAGGCAAAGGCAGTTGTACTGAATAAAATTGACATGCTTCCCTATTTTGAGTTTGACAGAAAGTTTTTCTATGATGGTGTTAGAGCATTAAATCAAGAAGCGCCAATTTTTGAAGTCTCTGCAAGAACAGGGGAAGGATTTGGTGAATTTGCAAGATGGTTAGAGGAAGAGTACCACAAATTCAGGCAAGGCAAATAAATATCTTTGGAATTGTACAGGGCGTGGGTTTTCGCCCTTTTGTCTTTAATATTGCCCAGAAATACAATTTAAAAGGAATAGTTTACAACAACTCCTCAGGTCTATATATAGAAGTAGAAGGAGAAGAAAAGGACATAGAAGCTTTTATAAGAGAGATAAAGGAAAATCCTCCCTCTCTTTCAGTAATTGATGAAATACAGGTAAGAGAAATAGAAGTAAAAGAATACAAAAACTTTAAAATTGTGGAAAGCAAAGAGGATGGAGGATTTGTGCCTGTATCTCCTGATATGGGGGTCTGCGAAGACTGCCTAAGGGAGTTAAAAGACCCGAAAGACAGAAGGTACAGATATCCTTTTATAAACTGCACCAACTGCGGGCCTAGGTTTTCTATAATTGAAGACATTCCTTATGATAGGGCAAAGACTTCTATGAAGGTTTTCCCGATGTGCGAAAAGTGTAGCAGAGAATACCATGACCCCCATGACAGGAGGTTTCATGCTCAGCCTGTTGCATGTTTTGACTGTGGTCCTTCTCTTTCCTTTGTTGGCGAAGAATGCTTTGATGATGAGATAAAATGTGTTGCAAAGGCTTTAAAAGAAGGGAAAATTGTTGCGATTAAAGGCATTGGAGGCTTTCACTTGGCAGTAAATGCCCTGGACGATGAGGCAGTTGCCACTTTAAGGAGACGCAAAAAAAGGTATGGAAAGCCTTTTGCTGTTATGATGAGAGATGTTGAAGAAGTGAAAAAGTACTGCATAGTTTCGCCTGAAGAAAAAAAGCTTCTTTTGAGTCAGAGAAGGCCTATTGTGCTTTTAAAGAAAAAGGGAGAAAAGCTTGCAAAAGGGATAGCGGATGACTTGGATACTTTAGGAGTTATGCTTCCCTATGCTCCTATTCACTACCTTTTGATGGAGGAGATTGACTTTCCTATTGTGATGACGAGTGGAAATGTAAGTGAAGAGCCTATATGCAAGGACAATGAAGAGGCCTTAGAAAAGCTTAAAGATATTGCTGATGTGTTTCTTTTAAATAACAGGGATATAGTGAACAGGATAGACGATTCTGTTACTTCTTTTAATGCGGGCGCAGAGAGGATAATAAGAAGGGCGAGGGGATATGCGCCTCAACCGATTCTGTTAAAAAAAGAGGTAAAAGCTAGTATACTGGCTGTTGGAGGCTTTTACAAAAACACTTTTTGCATGACAAAGGGGCATTACGCCTTCATAAGCCATCACATTGGAGATTTGGACAATGAAAAGGCTTTTAATTATTACATTGAGCAAATAGAGAGGTATAAAAAGCTTTTTAGAGTAGACCCCGAGGTAGTAGCCCATGATATGCACAAAGGATATTTGTCAACGCAGTATGCTAAATCTCTTGATTTGCCTAAAATTGAAGTTCAGCATCACCATGCCCACATTGCCAGTTGCATGGCAGAGCACAATTTGGATGAAAAAGTAATTGGGATAGCTTATGATGGCACAGGATACGGCACAGATGGGAATGTGTGGGGAGCTGAAGTTTTGGTATGCGATTTAAAGAGCTTTGAGAGAATCGCTCACTTAAAGTATAAACCACTTCCAGGGAATGAACTGGCAATAAAAAAGATATACAGAACAGCTTTAGGGTTCATTTTCGACAATATTAGCTTTTACAAGAATTTTGTCGAAGAAGTTGACTCAAGAGAGCTTGACATAATTTTAAAGCAGATAGATAGAAAAATAAACACAGCTTATGTTTCAAGCATGGGAAGGTTTTTTGATGCAGTAGCGGCACTGATTGGTGTGAGAAAAGAAGTTCTATTTGAAGGGCAGGCGGCTATGGAGCTTGAGAGTTTAATGGCTGAAAGTGAGGAATATTACGAGTATGAAATTCTAAAAGAAGATGGATATGTAATTGACCCTGAGCTTATTCTAAGGCAAATTTATGAAGACTACATGAAGGGCTTTGAAAAAAGCTATATATCGGCTAAATTTCACAACACAGTTGTCAATTTTACTTATGATTTAGCCAATCTTATAAGAAAAGAAACAGGAATAAACAAAGTAGTGCTAAGTGGTGGAAGTTTTCAAAACAGGTACCTTTTGAAAAAACTTATAGAAAAACTTTCACTATCAGGTTTTGAAGTTTATTCAAACAGCAAAGTGCCCTGCAATGACGGAGGAATTTCTTTTGGACAGGCGGTTATTGCCAATAAAATACTGGAGGGATAAAGGTGTGTATTGCAGTTCCATCAAAAGTTTTAAAAATTGAAGGGAAAATTGCAGAGACAGAATTGGGAGGAGTAATAAGAAGGGTTTCTATCGAAATGGTTCCAGATGTGAAGGTGGGAGACTATGTAATGGTGCACGCAGGAGTTGCAATAAGCATAGTGGATAAAGAAGAGGCAGAAGCACAGAGAGAGCTCTGGAATGAGCTTATGGAGGTTTTAAATGATGCAGCAGGCGGAAATGATTGAAAAAGCCAAAAAAGCCATTGAAACACTAAATCCGGGTATCCCTTTTAACATAATGGAAGTGTGTGGATCTCATACAATGGCAATATCAAAATTTGGCTTAAGGCAGATTCTCCCTAAAAATATAAGGCTCATATCAGGACCCGGGTGTCCCGTGTGTGTGACTGCCCAGAACGAAATAGACGCAGTGATAGAGCTTTCAAATAAAAATATAGTGATTGCCACTTTTGGGGATTTAATAAGAGTTCCAGGGAATAAGTCCTCCCTTCAGAAGGAAAGGGCTAAAGGGAAAGAGGTAAGAGTGTTTTATTCTCCTTTGGATGCTTTAAAGTACGCAGAAGAAAACCCGCAAAAGGAAGTTGTCTTCATAGGTATAGGCTTTGAGACCACTGTCCCTACAGTGGCTTTGACGATAAAAGAGGCAAGGGAGAGGAATATAAAAAATTACAGTGTGTATTCGCTTCACAAGACAATGCCTAAAGCCTTAAGAGCTCTTCTGGTAGGGGGTTCTAATGTTCAGGGATTTTTACTGCCGGGACATGTGAGTGCAATAACAGGAAGCCGCATATATGAATTTTTGCCGGAGGAGTTTGGAGTAGGAGGAGTAATATCAGGCTTTGAAGCGGAAGATATTTTGATGAGCATAGTAATGCTTTTAAAAAATTATAAAAATCCTACAATTGAGATCCAGTACAAAAGGGTTGTGAAAGAAGAGGGAAATATTGAAGCGCAGAAGATAATTGAAGAAGTTTTTGAACCCTGTGACAGCACATGGAGAGGGCTTGGCGAGATAAAAGGTTCAGGCCTTAAGATAAGGAACAAATACAAAGACTTTGATGCAGCATTAAAATTTGACATAAAACCTATTGGAGATGAAATAGAGGTAAAGGGATGTAGATGCGGAGATGTTCTAAAAGGGCGCATATATCCAAATGAATGTCCGCTATTTGGTAGAGTCTGCACCCCAGACAATCCCGTTGGGCCTTGCATGGTGTCTTCAGAGGGGTCCTGTGCAGCGTTTTACAAGTATGGCGCATAAGAGGTGGTTTAATGGAAAGGGTGTTATTGTCCCACGGTGGCGGCGGGACAATGATGGAAAAGTTAATTGAAGAAGTGTTTATTAATGCCTTTGACAATGAATATATAAGAGCAATGGAAGATGCTGCTCTTCTTTTTGGCAACATAACACTTACAACAGACAGCTTCACAGTAAAGCCTCTTTTTTTCCCAGGGGGTGACATAGGAAAGCTTGCAGTGTGCGGCACTGTAAATGATGCTTCTATGAGGGGGGCAAAGCCTTTGTTTTTAACCGCTGCTTTCATAATAGAAGAAGGTTTTCCTGTAGAAGACTTAAAAAAAATTGTGAAGTCAATGGCAGAGGCAGCCAAAGAAGCTGGAGTGAAAATTGTTGCAGGAGACACCAAAGTGGTTGAAAAAGGTAGTGTAGATAGAATTTTTATAAACACTTCAGGGATTGGGGTGCTTTATGAGGGAGCAAATGTGTCGATAAAAAATGCCAAACCGGGAGATATAGTTTTAATCTCTGGAACTATAGGGGACCATGGGATGGCTGTAATGAGCGCAAGAGAGGAACTTCAATTTGACACTCCTATTTTTTCCGATGTTGCTCCTTTAAACGGTCTTATTGAGAAGCTTATGACTTTGGGGGAGGCTATAAAGGTTTTAAGAGACCCTACGAGGGGTGGAGTGGCGGAAGTTTTGTACGAAATTTCCAAGATGAGTGGGGTGGGAATAAAGATATACGAGGAGAAGCTGCCTGTTAAAGAAAGTGTTAAATCTGCCTGTGAGTTTATGGGCATTGACTTTTTGCACCTTGCCAATGAGGGGAAAGTGGTTGTAGTTGTAGAAAGAGATTACGCAGAAAAAGCGTTGGAGATTATGAAGTCCCATGAATATGGCAAAGATGCAGAGATAATAGGAGAGGTCAATGACTCAAAACTTGTGACGATTAACACAATTTACGGCACATCAAGGATTGTAGATAGACCTATAGGGGAATTACTGCCCAGAATATGTTAGATGAGTTCGAGATAGAAATATTTGACATTTTTATTGAAGTAACTATGCCCATGGCTACACCAATTATTTTATTACTTTTGAATTTGGAACCGGCGATAGACAGGAATTTATGGTAGGAGCAGACACTTATGGCTATTTGGTAGAAGGAGATGTAGGGAAACTTACTTTTCAAGGGAAGAAATTTTTGAGTTTTGAAAGGACATCTATATGACTAAAATTGCAGTAAATGGAGATTTTATGATGAGAGGATGAGGTTTTTGCAATTTTTTATAGAAATTTGTTGATTTTTATGATATTATAAAGTCAAAGCAAAAAATTTTTAAATTGAGAGAGGAATATTAATTTTTGTGTAGAATATTATTTACTGTATGTGTGTGTTTTGTAAAAGGTAAGTGCTTAAAAGGTGACAGGAATGAGCAAGATTTTAGTGGTAGACGATAATAAAGGAATTTGCAACTTAATAGAGGAGATTTTTCGAATAGATGGGCATGAAGTGAGAAGTTATACTGACATATCTCACTTTATGGAGGAGATTGAAGATTTTGTCCCTGATGTGGGCATTTTTGACCTCAGCATGGCAAAGGATATGGTAAAAATTATAAATAAAGTAAAAAGAATTCATCCTAATATGAAGGGAATAGTCATGTCTGCTGACGAACCTACGGAGCCTTTGAAAAATCTTCCTTTCATTGCTAAGCCTTTTGACATACTTGAGCTAAAAAAATTAGTTTATGAAAATCTAAAACAGGAAATGGCGGTATAAATACAAATTTTATAGACTGAAGGAGTTGTTGAAGATGTTAGTTACAGGGATTGAAATACTTGAGAAGGCTCACAAAGAAGGGTATGCGGTCGGAGCTTTTAACACCAGCAACCTGGAAATTACGCAGGCTATTGTAGAGGCTGCAGAAGAGACCAGGTCTCCTGTGATAATTCAGGTGAGTGAAGGGGGCCTTAAGTACGCTGGCATTGAGGCGATTTCAGCTATTGTAAGGACACTGGCTGAAAAAGCTACAGTTCCCATTGCTCTTCACTTGGATCACGGTACAGATTTTAACACCATAATGAAGTGCTTAAGGAATGGCTGGACTTCTGTTATGATTGATGCTTCTAAATTTCCTTTAGAGGAAAACATACAAAGGACCAGGAAAATTGTTGAGATTGCCCACAGCATGGGAGTTTCAGTCGAGGCAGAAATAGGTAAAATTGGCGGAACGGAAGACCACATTACAGTTGATGAAAGGGAAGCTTCAATGACTGACCCTGAAGAAGCTCTGCGCTTTGCCAAGGAGACAGGAGTTGATTATTTGGCAATAGCAATTGGCACGGCCCATGGGCCATACAAAGGAGAGCCTAAACTTGATTTTGAGAGGTTAAAGAGAATAAAAGAGCTTTTAAACATGCCTTTAGTTTTGCATGGAGCTTCAGGGGTACCTGAGGAAGCGATAAAAAAAGCTGTAAGTCTTGGGATTAACAAGATAAACATAGATACGGATGTAAGACAGGCTTTTACAGCGAGGTTAAGAAGGCTCCTTGAAGAAGATAAAGAAGTCTATGACCCGAGAAAGATTTTAGGCCCCTGCAAAGAGGCGATGAAAGAGGTCATAAAGCAGAAAATGATTTTATTTGGCTCATCTTTAAAGGCATAAAGCGGGTTTTACCCGCTTTAAATTTTATGTATAAATTTTTGCAAAATGGCAAAAATATCAATGAACTTGTTAAAAAAGGCACTTGACATGTTGATAAAATAACAATAAAATAGAAGAAGATTATACGTATTCATTTCTCAGCTTTCGTTTTTCTTCGTGCGGTTTGTCCGTTCTCATTTATCCCCAGTTTAGAATGGAAATTTTTTAAAAATCTATATTTTGGGAGGTGCGCTTTTGGAGTTTGATATTAATAATCTGGAAAATTTAGGTTTAATGGAATTGAGGGAAATTGCGAAAGAGCTGGGCATCAAGAGTATTACGAAATACAGAAAGCAGCAGTTGAGAGAAAAAATTATTGAAAAAGTAAAAGAAAAAGAGGAAGAAAAGCTTAAGCAAGAAGAAAAAATTCCAGAGGAGAATAAAGAGAATAAAGAAGAAAATAAAGAAGAGGACGAAGAGGAAAAGGTTCAATCTGTGGCTCTTAGCAATAACGGCCTCCAATCTCAGCAGGCTTTCTTAAAAGAGAACTTACCTATGGTGAAGGACCTTTCTGACCCTTTGAAAGAGCTTATACAGACGCAGGGAGACGTAGTAGCAGAAGGGATTTTGGATATTCTGCCTGATGGGTTTGGATTTTTAAGAGTAGAAAATTTTACACAGGGGCCAAAGGACATATATATTTCTCAGTCTCAGATAAGAAGATTTGGACTTAAAGTGGGAGACAAGGTCAGAGGAATCACTCGAATTCCGAGAGAAGGAGAAAAGTATTCTGCTATTTTGTACGTTGAGGCTATAAATGATGAAGACCCAGAAAAGGCCAAAAAGAGAATTCCTTTTGATGAACTTACCCCTATTTTCCCTAATCAAAAGTTAAGGCTTGAGACATCCCCTCGTGAGTTTTCTATGAGGCTGGTGGACCTAATAGCGCCTATAGGCAAAGGTCAGAGGGGAATGATTGTCGCTCCTCCTAAAGCCGGTAAGACGACTTTGTTAAAGCAGATCGCCAATAGCATTTCTCAAAACCATCCCGAAGTAGTTTTAATAGTCCTTTTGATCGATGAGAGGCCTGAAGAAGTAACTGATATGAAGAGGTCTATAAAAGGGGAAGTAGTGTATTCTACTTTTGACGAACTGCCAGAGCACCACATCAAAGTTGCAGAGATGGTCTTAGAGCATGCCAAAAGATTGGTAGAATACAAAAGAGATGTGGTTATTTTATTGGACAGCATTACAAGATTAGCAAGGGCATACAATTTGGTGACACCACCTTCAGGAAGGACTCTATCAGGTGGAATTGACCCTGCTGCTTTGCATCCGCCGAAGAGATTTTTTGGGGCAGCAAGGAACATTGAAGAAGGCGGAAGCCTCACGATTTTGGCGACTGCCTTAGTTGAGACGGGAAGCCGTATGGATGAAGTGATATTTGAAGAGTTTAAAGGGACGGGCAATATGGAGCTGCACTTAGATAGAAAGCTTCAGGAAAGAAGGATATTCCCTGCCATTGACATATATAAATCCGGTACGAGGAAAGAAGAACTGCTGCTCACGCAGGAGGAGCTGGAAGCCATGTGGATTTTGAGAAAAGCCATGTCAAATCTTCCTCCTCAAGAAGTTACAGAAATGATAATTGAGAAATTGATAAGGACGAAGTCAAATGCTGAGTTTGTAAATATGATAAGGTCCCAATTTTATAAATCTTGATATTGTCCACAACTTGTGTTATAATTTCACCGTATGAGTTTGGGCTTGAGTGAGGTGAGATAGCGATGAAACCAGGTATACATCCCACCTATTATCACGATGCTGTTGTGAAATGTGCTTGTGGAAATACCTTTATAACCGGTTCTACAAAGAAAGAAATTAGAGTAGAGATTTGTTCAAAATGCCATCCTTTCTTCACAGGTCAACAGAAGATTGTAGATACAGGTGGAAGAGTCGAGAGATTCAGAAAGAGATTTAATTTAGAGGAAAAATAATTTGGGGGTTAGAGTGTAAAAGACTCTAACCTTTTGTTTTTAATTTGACATTAAAAGAAAGGTGGTTTTTATGATATACGGTTCACTGGACCACGGTTTTATAGAGGTTATAGTAGGTCCTATGTTCAGTGGAAAAAGCGAAGAGCTGATAAGAAGAATTAGGAGAGCCCAGATAGCAAAGCAAAAAGTACAGGTCTTTAAGCCTGCCATTGATGACAGGTATTCTATTGACAAAGTGGTATCTCATAACGGAAGCAGTATAAATGCCATCTCTGTCACAAAGGCATCAGAGATATTGGACCTTTTAGAAGAAGATACACAGGTGGTGGCAATAGATGAGATTCAATTTTTTGACCATTCTCTTGTTGATGTGGTAAGAGAAATAGCTGATATGGGGAAAAGGGTTATATGTGCGGGACTGGATATGGATTTTAGGGGAGAGCCTTTTGGACCTACACCTTACATAATGGCAATCGCTGAATCTGTGGACAAGTTGACGGCTATATGTGTAAAGTGCGGCAATCCTGCCACCAGAACCCAGAGGTTAATAAACGGCAAACCAGCTAAATACGATGACCCGATTATTTTAGTAGGCGCTCATGAGACTTATGAGGCAAGGTGCAGGAAATGCCATGAGGTTCCTCGCGAATAATAGATGGGGGTGCAGTGATGAAGAAAACTGATATAGGCGGGCAGGCAGTAATTGAAGGAGTTATGATGAGGGGACATAAAAGCTATGCCATAGCTTTGAGAAAAGAGGAAGAAATAATAATAAAAAAAGAGTATGCTGTCCCTCTCACCAGAAAAAACAAATTTTTTTCTCTTCCCTTCATAAGGGGTACTTTTGCCTTAATTGATTCGCTTGTCATAGGGATAAAAAGCCTTACTTATTCGGCAGAGGTTTTTGAAGAGGAAGAGAGTATAGAACCAACAAGATTTGATGTTTTTTTACAAAGAATTTTTGGCGAAAAACTAGAAGACATATTAATGTATTTTTCTGTAATAATTTCTTTGATTTTATCCATTGTGATATTTTTCATAGGACCGACATATGTCGCAGATTACGCAAGACTTTTTACAAAAAATACTATAGTAATAAATTTTGTCGAAGGCGCATTAAGGGTCTTAATTTTTATACTTTATCTTCTTCTCATTGCTCAAATGAAGGACATAAAGAGGATATTTGAATACCACGGAGCAGAACATAAAGCTATACACTGTTTGGAACATGAAGAGGAATTGACAGTTGAAAATGCCAGGAAATACACTACTTTGCATCCCAGATGCGGCACAAATTTTCTCTTTATAGTTATGATTATATCAATAATAGTCTTTTCTTTTTTAAAATGGCCTTCTCTTTATGTGAGGATATTGAGTAGAATTTTTTTATTGCCAGTAGTTGCAGGCGTTTCGTATGAAGTGATAAAATTAGCTGGCAGGAGTAACAACAAAATACTAGCTTTGTTTGTGTATCCGGGATTGCTTTTGCAGAAGATCACCACTAAAGAGCCAGATGATAAGCAACTGGAGGTAGCAATTGCCTCTTTAAAAAGCGTGCTTCAGGATGAAGGGGGGCGGGAGTTTGAAAGTATATGAGGCAATAGCTCTGGGGGCTAAAGAGCTTGAAAGCGTCTGTCCAAATCCTCGACTTGAATCTGAGCTTTTGCTTTCTCATTCTCTTAGGATTGACAGAGTTAAACTTGCAATTAAAAGAGATGAGGTTTTGAAAGAAGAGGAATTGGAGAGGTTTTTAAAGTATATAGAAAAAAGAAAATCCCGCATACCCTATCAGTATATTGTAAAAAAACAGCATTTCATGGGATTTGAGTTTTATGTGGATGAGAGGGTGCTAATTCCAAGACCTGAAACAGAAATTCTTGTGGAAGAAGCGTTAAAGAGGATGAAAAGTAGAGATTTGATACTTGATATAGGTACAGGAAGTGGCGCCATAGCTATAAGCATAGCCAAACTTTTTCCTGATTGTAAGGTGTACGCTGTAGATGTGAGCGAAGAAGCTTTAGAGGTTGCCAAGTATAATGCAGAAAAACTTGGCGTGGCTGAAAAAATTATATTTATAAAGAGCGATATTTTTTCCAATATACCTCAAGATGTAAAATTTGATTTAATTGTCTCCAACCCCCCTTATATAAAAAAAGCAGAACTTAAGAATTTACAAAAAGAAGTTAAAAAAGAGCCTATTTTAGCACTTGACGGAGGAGAAGATGGGCTTTTTTTCTACAAAAGAATCATACCAGATTGTAAATTTTATTTGAAAAAGGGAGGAAGGGTTTTGTTTGAAATAGGCTACGGCCAAAGAGAAGAGGTGGAAAAAATCTTTTTGGAGAATGGTTTTGATGAAATTGAAGTGATAAAAGATTTAGCTCATATAGATAGAGTTATAACCGGTAGATATAACTTGTAGTTTTCACTTTTTTTATCATGTGATATAATGTTTTTCTGAGGTGAGATAATGATTGAAAAGTTGCAGGCAATAGAGGATAGGTATGTAGAATTAAGTCAAAAGATAAGCGACCCTAATGTCATTTCCAATGTAGAAGAATGGAGAAAATACGTAAAAGAACACGCAGCTATTGAAGACATCGTTTTAAAGTATAGGGAGTATAAAAAGGTTTTGGAAGAAATAAAAGCGACAGAAGAGCTTTTGTCCTCTCAGGATGAGGAACTTAAAGAGATGGCGGAAGAAGAGCTCTCTCAACTGGAAGAAAAAAAAGAAAAACTGATGGAAGAGATAAAGATTTTGCTGCTCCCAAAAGACCCTAATGATGAGAAAAACGTCATAATGGAGATAAGAGCCGGAGCAGGAGGAGAGGAAGCTGCCCTTTTTGCCTATGACCTTTTCAGGATGTACACGATGTATGCGGAGAAAAAAGGCTGGAAAGTTGAGATAATGAGCGCCAACAAGACAGATATTGGAGGTTTTAAGGAAGTAATTTTTAGCATTTCTGGAAAAGGAGCCTATAGCAGGCTTAAATATGAAAGCGGCGTTCACAGGGTTCAGAGGATTCCTACTACTGAGGCAGGAGGAAGAATTCATACTTCTACTGCCACAGTAGCAGTTCTGCCAGAAGCCGAAGAGGTGGATGTTGAGATAAATCCAAATGATATAAGAATAGATGTTTTCAGGTCAAGTGGGCATGGCGGGCAGAGCGTGAATACTACGGATTCAGCAGTAAGAGTTACCCACATTCCTACAGGGATTGTGGTAACCTGTCAAGATGAAAGGTCTCAGATTCAAAATAGGGAGAGAGCTTTAAAGATTTTAAGGGCAAAGCTTTATGAGATGGCTCTAAAGGAACAGCAGAGGGAAATAGCCGAAGCTAGAAAGTCTCAGGTTGGCACAGGGGAGAGAAGTGAGAGGATAAGGACTTACAATTTTCCTCAGGGAAGAGTTACAGACCACAGGATAGGACTTACTCTTTACAAGCTCCAAGAGGTTTTGGATGGGGAGCTGGACGAAATCATAGATGCGTTGATTTTAAATGACCAGGCGGAAAAACTTAAGAATATGACTCTTAACTGATTTTCTCTGTTACCACTTGACTAAATTGCTTTTATAAAGTATAATTTATTAAAAATGCTTCATCACAATAAATCAAAAAATTAGCCCCCCAGCTGTCCTCTATAGAGGACACTTTAATCGCTCGATGGCCCTCCTACCGTCGAGCGAGTTTTTTATTTTGCATAACTTTATGAGAAGTTTAATAAAGTAAAATTGAGATTATTTGATAAATTCAAGGGGATGTTTTTATGTCAAATTTTGAGATATTGATGATAGGGGCTTTTGCAGGAGTAGCGGGGACAGGGCTGGGAGGGGTTTTTGCTTATTTTTTTAAAAATCCAAGCCCCAAATTTTTTAGTGGAATAATGGGGATTACAGCGGGACTCATGCTTTCTGTAGTGATGTTTGACCTGTTGCCCCATTCTTTTGAGATATCGGGGATGCCTGTAGGTGTCATTGGAGTCATTATCGGTGCTTTTCTTATTTCTCTTTTTGATTCCCATATAGAAAAGACAAAATTTAATAAAGGATTTATTAGAGAAGGCTTGCTTCTAGGGATTGCAATAGCTTTGCACAATTTTCCGGAAGGGCTTGCCGTAGGGTCTGGATTTATGGTATCTTCTTCTTTGGGCATTGATATTGCTTTGGTGATTGCGCTACACGATTTCCCAGAAGGGATAGCGGTGGCGGTGCCCCTTTCTGCAGGAGGGGTTTCCCCCTGCAAAGTTTTGTTGTATACCTTTCTGACGGGGTTGCCGACTGCCCTTGGCACTTTTATAGGTATTTTGAGCGGTGGCATATCCAATACTTTTATTGGACTTAATCTTGCTCTGGCAGGAGGAGCGATGCTTTATGTGACCTGCGGTGAGATAATACCTGAGGCCAGGGATATTTACAGGGGGAAAATTTCTATTTTGGGGATGATATTGGGGGTCATAGGTGGTATAATAATAACAAGATATTTGTAAATCCTTATTTTGCGAGGAGTGCCTTTGATGACAAAGGTAATAAAAATTGACAAAGATAATCCCGAAATTGAGCTTATAGATTACGCTGCAGAGGTTATAAAAAAAGGAGGGCTTGTGGCTTTTCCCACAGAGACAGTCTACGGGATAGGTGCAAATTCTTTTGACGAGGAAGCTGTAAAAAGGATTTTTATTGCAAAGGGAAGGCCCCAGGACAATCCTTTGATTTTACACATAGCTTTGATGGATCAGGTTTATGAACTGGCGGCGGAGTTTCCTGAAAAGGCTAGAAAGCTTACTCATAGATTATGGCCAGGTCCTCTTACTGTCGTTTTAAAAAAATCTGATAAAGTACCGTATGTAAACACTGCTGGCATGAATACTGTTGCCATAAGAATGCCTTCAAATCCAATAGCGCATCTTCTCATAAAGAGGGCAGGAGTCCCCATATCTGCTCCCAGCGCCAATGTGTCTGGAAAGCCTAGTCCTACAGATGCTTCTCACGTCATTGAGGACCTTTACGGCAAAGTGGACGTCATAATAGATGGAGGAAAGTGTGACGTGGGGTTGGAATCGACTGTGGTAGACCTTACTGAGGAAGTACCGGTTATTTTAAGGCCTGGGGCAGTTACTTTAGAGATGTTAAAAGAGGTATTGGGGGAAGTAAAATTAGACCCTTCTCTTTTGACAAGGCCGGATGAGAATATAAAGCCTAAATCTCCCGGAATGAAGTACAAGCATTATTCTCCCAAGGCTGAAGTTTACATTGTAAAAGGACCTCTTGATAAAGTTGTAAAAAAGATTCAGCAATTGGCAAAAAATCAATTGAAAAATGGCAAAAAAGTTGGTATAATGGCGACAGTGCAAACTTCGACACAATATAAAGAGGGAGAGATAATTGTCGTCGGTGATAGAGACAAACCAGAGACCATTGCGAAAAATTTGTTTGAGACTTTACGAGAGTTCGACAGAAGAGGAGTAGAAGTGGTATTTGCTGAAAGCTTCAATTATGATGACATTGGACTTGCCATAATGAACAGGTTGGAAAAAGCTGCGGGGTATAAGGAAATAAAGGCTGAAGGGGAGTTGACATGAGAGTTTTATTTGTGTGTACAGGGAATACCTGTAGAAGCCCTATGGCTGAAGGGATTTTTAATGCTAAGTCAAAAGCTTTGGGCAAGGATTGGGAAGCAAAATCTGCGGGAGTATTTGCTCCTGAAGGATTTCCAGCCTCAAGCGAGGCAATAGAAGTGTTAAAGAAAGAGTACGGGATAGATATTTCAGACCACAGGGCAAAAAGTTTGAGGGAAGAAGATTTAAAAGGTGCAGATTTAGTCCTTGCCATGGCTTTTTCCCACAAAAGAAGCTTGGTATCTCAATACCCTGAATATGCCGACAAAATTTTCACCATAAAAGAATTTGTTGGACTTGAAGGGGATGTAGAAGACCCTTACGGGATGCCTTTGGAGGTTTACAAAAAGACGGCAGAGGAGCTTTCCGGTTTGATAGATAAGCTCATCGAAAAACTCTCTGAGGAAAGGAAGGTAGATCGAATGATCGCTTTGGGTTCTGACCACGCAGGATATGAACTTAAAGAAGTGATAAAAAAATATTTAGAAGAGAAAGGAATACCCTACAAGGACTTTGGCACTTTTAATGAAGAGTCAGTGGACTATCCCGACTATGCTCTTAAAGTAGCTGAAGCTGTAGCGTCTGGAGAGTGCACAGAAGGAATTTTAGTGTGCGGGACTGGCATAGGCATGTCAATTACGGCAAATAAAGTGCCAGGAATTAGAGCTGCCCACGTAGAGGACGTGTTTTCAGCAAGGGCTGCCAAAGAACATAACAATGCCAATATCCTGTGCATGGGGGGGAGAGTTACAGGACCTGGACTTGCTATCATGATGGTAGAGGAGTGGCTAAATGCCACTTTCCAAGGAGGAAGGCATCAGAAGAGGATTGACAAAATAACAGAAATCGAAAAAAAGTACATGAAATGATAAACAGGAGGGTTTTTATTTTATGTATGAGAATGTCTTTGTTATAGATCATCCTCTTATACAGCATAAAATAAGTCTCATAAGAGATGAAAACACGGGTTCCAAGGAATTTAGAGAGCTGGTTGGAGAAATAGCCATGCTAATGGCCTATGAGGTGACAAGAGACCTGCCTCTGGAAGAGATAGAAGTAAAAACTCCCATTGCTGTTGCGAAAACAAAAGTCATTGCAGGCAAAAAGTTGGGCATCATTCCTATTTTAAGGGCCGGGCTGGTGATGGCAGATGGGATGCTTAAACTAATTCCCACTGCAAAAGTAGGGCATATAGGTATATACAGAGATCCTGAAACTTTAAAACCTGTTGAATATTACTGCAAGCTTCCTTCTGACATTGCAGAAAGAGACCTCATAGTAGTAGATCCAATGCTGGCTACAGGAGGTTCTGCATCGGCTGCAATACATTTCTTAAAAGAAAGAGGAGCTCAAAGCATAAAGCTTGTGAATTTAATAGCTGCCCCTGAAGGAATAAAGGCTGTTCACAAAGACCATCCAGAGGTGCCTATTTATGTGGCTAGCATAGACCAGGGGCTTAATGAGCACGGCTACATTGTTCCAGGGTTGGGGGATGCTGGAGATAGATTGTTTGGAACTAAGTGAGGAGAGGATAAAAATGAGGCCCTCGTGGGATGAATATTTTATGCAGATTGTGGACGTGGTGAAGACCAGGTCTACTTGCATAAGAAGACAGGTAGGAGCTATTTTAGTGGTGGACAAACACATAATTTCTACCGGCTACAACGGGCCTCCGACCGGATTACCCCATTGTGAGGAGACAGGTTGCCTAAGAGACCAACTGGGCATACCTCCAGGAGAAAGGCCTGAGCTTTGCAGAGGGGTTCATGCAGAACAGAATGCCATAATACAGGCGGCTTTGCATGGAGTGAGTACAAAAGGGGCTACTCTTTACGTAAGCGCAAGCCCCTGCGTCATATGCGCTAAAATGCTTATAAACGCTGGGGTAAAGAGAATTGTGTACGAAGAAGAATATCCAGATGAATTGGCTTTTCAACTTTTAAAGGAAGCAGGTATTGAATTAGTAAAGTTTAAAAGGTAAAATAATTATTGGTAATAGCAAAAGAGGGGTACCCTCCAAAGGAGTGTCAAAAATGAAGATATACTTTTTATCTTTTATACTGGCTTTTGCGATGTCATTTGTAACTACGCCTTTGGTGAAAAAATTAGCTTTTGCAATAGGAGCAATTGACGTTCCTGACGATAAAAGGCGCATACATACAAAGCCGATACCGCGATTAGGGGGACTGGCCATTTTTGCCGGCACTATGGCAAGCTTGTTGCTTCTTTTGCCAAAGTCCCATGAGACTATAGGAATAATATTGGGCTCTTTAGTTATCGTGCTTCTAGGGGTGTTAGATGATAAATACACTTTAAGTGCAAAGGTGAAGCTTGTAGGGCAGATTGCAGCTGCCTTGATACTCATACTGAGCGGAATCAGAATAGATTGGATTTCTAATCCATTTGGCAGCGGAGTGATATATTTAAAGAGCTGGGTGGCAATTTCTCTTACTCTTCTTTGGGTTGTAGGCGTGACAAACACTATAAATTTGATTGATGGGTTGGACGGTTTAGCAGCTGGAATTGCCTTTATTTCCTCTACTTCTCTTTTCATAATTTCACTCTTAAATGGCAGATACGCAACTGCTGTCATATCAATTGCAATTGCAGGAGCAAGCTTAGGATTTTTGCCCTATAATTTTAATCCAGCGAAAATTTTTATGGGAGATACTGGGGCGATGTTTTTAGGATTTTTGCTTTCAGCTATTTCCATACAAGGAGCAATAAAGTCAGCTACTGCAATTGCCATCGTGGTGCCAGTTCTAGTGCTTGGCGTGCCGATATTTGATACTCTTTTTGCGATTATAAGAAGGATTTTAAACAAAAGGCCTATCATGGAGGCGGATAGAGGGCATCTGCACCACCGGCTTTTGGACAAAGGGTTAAACCAGAAGCAAGTAGTTTTTATACTTTATGGTGTAAGCTTGGTACTGGGTGTGAGCGCTATACTGATATCTTTTGTAAGCGAACTGAAAAGCCTTGTTATTCTTGCTGTATCCCTCCTCTTTATACTCTGGGGAGCAAATAAAATAGAATTGCTAAGAAGCAATAAAAAAGGGACGCAAACCCGCTGATTTTATTAAGGAGTGCAGGCTATGGGTATAAAAATTATGGCTGTATTTGGGACAAGACCTGAGGCAATTAAAATGGCTCCACTTATTAAGGCTCTGGAGAAAGAAAAAGAGTTTGACACACAAGTAGCTGTTACAGCCCAGCACCGTGAAATGCTTGACCAGGTGCTGAGGCTTTTTAATATTGTGCCTCAATACGACCTTAACATAATGAGAGAGAGGCAGACTTTATCTGACATTACTACTGCTGCTGTAGAGGGTCTTGAAAAAGTGTTTTTAAAAGAAAAACCGGAGCTTGTTCTGGTTCACGGAGATACCACTACTACTTTTGTGGCGGCTTTGGTGGCTTTTTATCACAAAATAAAAGTGGGGCACGTGGAAGCAGGTTTGAGGTCTTTTAACAAATGGTTCCCTTATCCTGAGGAGATAAACAGAAAATTGACAGGGGTGCTGGCAGACCTGCATTTTGCTCCTACAAAAAGGGCTAAATTAAATCTTTTAAATGAAGGAGTAGAGGAAGAAAGCATTTTTGTTACAGGAAATACAGTAATTGACGCTATGTCCTATACAGTAAAGAAAGATTACACTTTCAGGGAGGAAAGATTAAATAGGATTGATTATAAAAACAAAAAGGTCATAGTAGTCACAGCCCATAGGAGGGAGAACTGGGGAGCACCTCTAGAGAACATATGCAACGCTATTAAAGATATAGCAAAAAGCTACAAAGAAGAAGTGTACTTTATATACCCTGTTCATATGAATCCAGTGGTGAAAAATACGGCCCATAAAATTTTAGGAGGGCTTGACAATGTGCTTCTTTTAGACCCTCTTGAGACGGATGAGATGCATAACCTTTTAGCCAGATGCTATATGGTTATGACAGATTCAGGAGGGCTTCAGGAGGAAGTGCCATCACTGGGCAAACCAGTTCTGGTTTTGAGGGATGTGACAGAAAGGCCTGAGGCAAAAGAGTCAGGAACTGTGAAGTTGGTTGGGACGGATTATGAAAGGATTTTTAAAGAGGCAAAGCTTCTCATAGAGGACGAAAATGAGTATAAAAAAATGGCCAATGCGGTAAATCCCTATGGCGATGGGAAAGCATCGGTGAGAATAGTTGGAGCGATAAAATACTTTTTTGGGCTATCAAAAGAAAAGCCGGAAGAATACGAAGGAGGGGGATAAAGCCCCCTCCTTAAATTGTTATTTGCTTGCTTCTTGCTTCGTTTGGCTTTTCGCGATTAAGTACCAGATATATCCAATAACTATTGCTCCGATGAAGCCGCCTATTACGTTGTAATCATAGAGCATCCATCCCCATTTGCCGAGATATGCTCCTCCTAACCATGCGCCGACTAGGTGAGCGATTAGTGCTGCCCAGTATGTTCCCCATATTTTGTTCAATTTGTCCCAATACCCTTCTCCAGCTTTTGTATTAAACAATGGATGGAATACAAGACTAGATATGAGTCCTATGATAAGTACCATTAACCAGAACATACATAACACCTCCTCCCTCTATTATCTTTTATTTTCTCTTAATATCTTAGTTTTTCTTTAAATTTCTCATCACAACAAGAGCATCTCATGGCTTATATTACCATTTCTTACTTATTTACCCATTAAATAGGTAAGTTTAATAAACCTTATATCCTATTTCCATATTATGGCGGGATAGCTCCACTTATCTCATGGGGTTTACCCTCCCATGTCTCACTGGATCTTAGTCCTTAATTCCTTCGTTCTACCTGCCATGAGGTGGATGTCATTTCTGCTCCATTGCAGGGTCTTTGCCCGTATGGTGATTATTCTTGTATGACAATTCCCGCTCTTGTTGTCAATATCCCATCTCTTGATTAGTTGTTTTTGTTTTATTCCTTACTTTACCTTTTATGTCACGTCGTTCACACTTTTAATTTTCCTATTAAGGGTCAGCTTTTTAGATGTGAGTAAGTTAAAGCTGAAGAGAAGATAATTAACCCTTAATTGATTTGATAGTATGTTAGTACTTTTTATGCAGCTTCCTGTAAGGCTGGCCTCTTTATGTCCTTCATCATCTTGATTGGGTCATATTTTACTCCTTTCTTTAATATGACATAAAATACCCTTATCAGTTTGTTGCACAATACTATTAGTGATTGCTTCTTTTTTAGCGGGTTTTGCGCTCTGGTAGTGTAATATTTGTGTAGTTCACGAAACTCTTCGTTTTTTGCAACCAAGGCCATTACTGCATTAAATAGTACTCTCCTCAATCGCTTCCTCCCTCTTTTACTTATTGTCGTTTCTCCTTTATGCTTACCAGAGCTATTCTCTACTAGGTTTAATCCTCCTAGTTTTTGTATCTGTTTTGGGTGTTCATATTTCTCAATGTCTCCTACTTCTGCAATAAAACCCGCTACTGTATTTATCCCTATCCCTTTGATTTCTAGTAGTTCTTTAACCCCTGGTATCTCAACTATTAATTCTTCTATCTTCTTCTCTACTTCTTCAATTTGTTTTTTGAGAAATTCGTATTGTTCAATGAGAGTCTTTATCTCGTATTCTGCCATCTTTATGCCCTGCTTCTTCCCTATGCTCTCCTTAGCAGTTTCTATCAGCTTTATAGCCCTTTTTTCTCCTACCCCTCTTTGTACTTCTTTCTTCCATATCGATAGGATTTCTTCAGCACTCTTTTTTGCTATCTTCTCAGGCGTTGGAAATTCTCTTAATGTGATAAGTGCTGCTTTCCCTTCCCAGTCTGAAAATACAGTGTTAAACTCCGGAAAGTATATGTCCAACCATCTTGTTATTTGATTTTTTGTCATCCCTATTTGTTTGTTCAACCTGTCTTTTATGTCCATCGCTACCCTTAATTCTGCATATACTCCTTCAGGTATTATCGGCTCTACATATCTCCCGTCTTTTACTAGCATTGCTATTGTTTTGGGGTCTTTTCTATCGCTTTTTGTGGGAGAATTGTCATCTAATTCTTTGCTCCTCTTTACATGGAATGGATTAACCAATACTACCTTTATGTTATTGTCTTTAAGGTATTGGGCAAAACATAGCCAATATTGCCCTGTCGGTTCTATCCCTACTATTAGTTTGTTTTTCTTATGTCTCTCCATCAAGTCTTTTGCCCATTTAAAAAATTTTGTCATACCTTCTCTATTGTTCTCAAATCTTAGGTATTTCCCATATTCTACTCCTCTGTAGTCAAATGCTCTGGCATAATGGCTTTCTTTTGCTATGTCTACTCCCGCAATTAATGTGTCTTCTGTTACTTGCAAAATCTTTTCATTTTGTGTATACTTCATTTTAAGTACCTCCTGTTTATTTTGATAATTCGAGGTAAGTTCTTAAACTTACACTCTGTATTTTATCAGGAGGTACTTATTTTTTCAAAGTTCATTCTTCTTTGTTTTTTATTCATTACAGGAATGCTCGTATAATATGATTGTAATCCACATTAAAAATTTAATAATAAACACACAAATTAAATCCTTAAAAACCATTTTCACCCTGGTAAAACAATCTCATAATTAAATTTCTCATTTTTATTTAAATGGTCCTTTGTCTCTGATAAACTTAAAAGTGGAAGGTCCTTTTTAAGTTTACTGAGGTAATTTTGAACTCACCTCTGTGGCATGCTGGTAAAGCAGCATTACCACTCGGCAAAGACTGAACCTCTGGAGTTATTTGAGTAATACATACTCGTTTGTTGTGCCTCTTTAGCTTATCTGACCATCGCTTGAGCATCGATGGTCAGGCACCCTATAAGCTAAATCTGAGCACTAATCACGGCGAGGGTGTATTACAAATAACTCTCAGAGACAAAGGACCTTCAAAAAACTTTTTACAAAAAGGAGCGTGAATTTATCCATGAGCTCTACACTTATCGTGGGCATTGATATCTCTAGCGAATTAAATGCTGCTTCCTTTATTGATGAGGCCGGTAACCGCTTAGTTAAAAAAGCTTTATTCTTCCCCAATGATTTAGATGGCGCTCAACAGCTTATAGATTTTACTATCTCTCTTGCTCAACAGTTCAATATTTCATCCATTAAATTTGGCATGGAAGCTACTTCACACTATGCCTGGCATTTGCATACTTTCCTGGCTTCTTCTCCTGAACTTGCTCCCTTTAATCCTCTATTCTACGTCATCAATCCTTCTATCATTAAATCTTTCAAGGGTGCTTATATCCATCTCCCTAAAACAGATTCTGTTGACGCAACTGTTATCGCTGAATGTGTTAGATTTGGTCAAGTCAAACCAACTCCGCTGCCAGATTTAAGATACGCCGCACTGCAAAGACTCACTCGCATGCGTTATCATATTGTCCGCAGCTTGGTCCGTGAAAAAAATCGAGCCCTAAGCCTTATTTCTTTCAAGTTCTCAACCTATCCTTCAGAGTGCCCTTTTAGCAATATATTTGGTAAGGCTTCCTTAGCTATCATTGAAAATTTTACTCCTGATGATATTGCTTCCATGCCTCTTGATGACCTGATCGACTTTATTGTGAAAAACGGCAATAACAGACTCTCAGATCCTACTCAAATCGCCAAAACTTTAAAAGCTGCTGCTAACAGAGCTTACAGGCTTCACCCTGATCTTGCTGAAGCAAACGACTTAGCTCTTTCTATGACACTCGAAAATATTCGATTCCTTGAATCCCAACTTAAAAAGCTTGACGGCGAGATATCAAGACAGCTTAAAGCTTTTAATCAAACTCTAACTACTATCCCCGGCATTGGGGACGTCCTTGCTGCTGGTATCATCGCCGAAATTGGAGATATCAAAAGGTTTAATAATGAAGCTGCTCTTGCCAAGTATGCCGGCCTCATCTGGAATAAATATCAGTCAGGTAATTTTAATGCCCAGGATACTTCTTTGGTTAAGTGTGGTGATCAGTACCTGCGATACTATCTTGTTGAAGCCGCTAACTGTGTTAGGGTGCACACAGTGAGGTTTAAAGAGTACTACAACAAGAAATATCGCGAGGTACCTAAACACCAACATAAACGTGCCCTCGTCTTAACTGCTAGAAGATTAATCCCTCTGATCTTTGCAATGCTCAGCAAAGGTCAAATATATCAAGAAAGAGGTGTTGTTAGTATTTAAATACTCTTTTGTTAAAAATTAATAAAGAACTCTATTTTGGAACTTCCAATTCCATTTATTGGTATATTGGAAGAAGGGTATTTTTTTGTCTTTTTGCCCTTTAAATGTCTCAAAAAATTTTTAATTACCCCCTTGACATTTTACCGTTTGTCTTTTCAGAGGTTTTCCCTTCCACTTTTAATTATATTCAATATAAAATTTAAAACAAATCTGATTTTTGACCTTTTTTGACCAAAAACAGGACTTTTTCTGACTTTATCTGACTTTTTCTCTTTTTATCTAAATATTTCTAATACCTGTCCATTTTTCCTCAAATGGCAATGATAAAATTTTTATAGAAAAATGAATAAAACTTTTTAAGGCTGTCAATAATTAAAAATAGAAGGGCGGTGAAAATGAGCGAGTCCATTCTCCCCCTTGTGGATTCGCGAAGTTTTTACCGCCCATTTTAAATAGGAGGTAAGGTGTATGAAGAAAACCCTTGCAGGGTTAATTTTGTTTGCGAGCTTCTTTGTAGGGTTTAAAGGAGAGATTTTTTTCCATAACAAGAGTGACGCAGATAGGCTTTATGATGTCTTTAAAAAAACTCATGCCAGGTATGAGTACTCAAATATAAACGGTTGGGGTAAAATAGGAGAATGTTTCTGTGCTTTGGAGGATTTAGAAAAATATGCGAAAGATGTAGCAGAGGAAATGAAGGCACTAAAAGGTGCTAAATTGTCTAGGATGGACGAGGGAAATTTAAGGCAGGTTTCATTGGAGTATCTGGATGATAAGAGAAGTGTGACACTGGTTGTTCAGTCTATAAAAAATGGGGATAAAAAGGAGACATATCTTCTTATTGACAATTATTTGATAAAAGGCAATCAGAATATATTGAAAGAAAGAAAAACAGTGGAGAATGCTTTTAGAAAGGTGAAAGTAAAGCCTGTCGTAGCTACTTCAATTGTTGGAAGTTTTGAAGGAAAATTGAAATTAGAAGAAGCGAGTAGTATAGTCAAAGAAGTCTTTAAAGAATTAAGAGCAAAGAAGGTCGAAGGGCTGGAAGATGTCCAAGTAGTCAGCATCTCGGGGTATACAAGAAGTTTTGGGGAATACATTGAAGTGGGAGATGAAAAAATAAATTTACAGGTAGCTTTAAGGTACAATTCTTATGACGATAGAACTTATATATGGATTGCTAGTCCTTTGATAGCTACAGAATATTAAAAGAGGGTGATGAAGACGAAATTTGTTGTTGAAAAAAGTCCGCCTCTTAAGGGAACGGTTAAGATAAGCGGTGCTAAGAATTCGGTTTTGCCCATAATTGCTGCTTCACTGCTTTCATCTGATGAAGTGATATTAGAAGATATACCTCCTCTGGAAGACGTCAATGTAATGATAGAACTCATAAAAAATTTCGGAGCCTTGTGTGAGCTTAAGAATGGGAAATTGAAGATAAGGGTAGATATAAAGGACGTAGAAGCGCCTTATGAACTTGTTAAAAAGATGAGGGCATCCTTTTTGGTGATGGGACCCATACTGGCAAAGCTGGGACATGCCAAAATTTCCATGCCTGGAGGTTGTGCAATAGGGGCTCGACCTATAGACCTACATTTAAAGGGGTTTCAAAGTCTGGGAGCTGATATAACTATCGGACACGGATATGTTGAGGCAAGAGCTAAAAAATTGACAGGCAAAAAGATATACCTTGATTTTCCCAGTGTAGGAGCAACTGAGAATATAATGATGGCTGCAGTTTTTGCCGACGGTGTTACTGTAATTGAAAATGCTGCTGAGGAGCCTGAAATTGTGGATTTGGCGAATTTTTTGAACAAGATGGGGGCCAATATCAAAGGAGCAGGTACTGACACTATACGAATTGAAGGAGTAAAGGAATTGAAAGGAGCAGAACACACTGTCATACCTGATAGAATTGAAGCAGGAACTTTTATGGTGGCAGCGGCCATGACAGGCGGGAATGTGCTCATTGAAAATGTGATAGTGGACCATGTGAGGTCTGTAATTGCAAAATTGACAGAATGCGGAGTTAAGATAACGGAAGAAAAGGGAGGCCTCAGGGTAAAAGGGGTAAAAAATTACAAGGCTGTTGACATAAAGACCCTCCCATATCCGGGATTTCCAACGGACATGCAAGCGCAGATGATGGCCATGATGACCGTGGCAAAGGGTACCAGCGTCATAATAGAGACAGTTTTTGAAAACAGATTTATGCATGTGAGCGAATTAAAGAGAATGGGCGCAAATATAAAAATTGAGGGCAGAAGTGCAATGATTACAGGTGTAGACCATTTGACAGGAGCCGAAGTGAAAGCTACTGATTTGAGGGCAGGAGCAGCTTTGGTGCTGGCAGGGCTTATAGCAGAGGGGAGAACAGAGATTAACGATATCTACCATGTAGACAGAGGATATGTGAAGATGGAAGAGAAGTTAAGAGCTCTGGGTGCAAAAATATACAGAAAATAGATTAAAAATTTTTTAGAAGTATTAGAAGGATTTTTTTAGCTTTTGAAGAATAATAATTATTGTGGCAAATTAAGAGACTTTCTTCTCAAAAAAACGTTTAATCAAGTACAGAAGGAGGGAAAGTATGGCAAAGGCTAAAGAATCTGACAAGAGGAAGCTTTCTCACGAGGCCTACGGCGGAGTTCACGGAAGTGAGTACATCCCATTTATTCCAGCTGATAAAGTACTTCCAGAGCTCACAGCAGTAGCAGTTATAGTAGGAAGCTTATTTGCTATTCTTTTTGCGGCAGCTAACGCTTACCTTGGGTTAAAGGCGGGAATGACTATAAGTGCAGCTATTCCTGCGGCAGTTTTGGCAACTGCTTTGCTAAAAGGCCTTTTTAAGAGGGACAGCATCCTAGAATCTAACTTGGTGATGGCCATTGCTGCTACAGGAGAAAGTTTGGCAGGAGGTATTATATTTACTCTTCCGGCAATCGTGCTTTGGGGGCTAAAGGATGAGTTCACATTAACTCGAATTGTATTTGTAATCCTCATAGGTGGACTTTTGGGAGCATTATTTGTTATACCTTTAAGAAGGTATTTGACTGTGGAAGAGCACGGGAAGCTCATTTATCCAGAAGGAATGGCAGCCGCGGAAGTGTTAGTTACAAGCAACCAGGGTGGAACAGGGTTTATGACAGTGCTCTCGGGAATGATTGTTGGAGGAATTTATAAACTCCTCTCTGGCGGTTTTGGCATGTGGTCTGAAAACCCTTCATGGGTTATTAAGAGGTTTGAGAGCACAGAAGTAGGGGTAAATGTTTTGGCATCATTAATGGGTGTTGGATTTATTGTGGGATTGGATGTAGCTATGTACATGTTGGCAGGTAGCGTTTTGGCATGGCTAGGACTAATTCCCCTTATAAAGTTCTTTGGTGCAGGGCTTACTACACCTGTCTATCCAGCTACTGAGCTAATAAGGGACATGTCCGCCGGGGCTATATGGAGTAAATACATAAGATACATAGGTGCTGGTGGCGTGCTGGCAGGAGGATTCATAAGCCTTATAAAAGCTCTTCCTACCATCATAAAGGCTTTCAGAGAATCAATAGTAGGGCTTGGAATGAAAGGCAAAGAATTAAAAAGGACAGATGTGGATGTTTCCCTCACGTGGGTTATATTTGGAGCAGCATTTGTATTCTTTGTAGCCTGGCTTATGCCCTCCCTTGGAGTGACTGCACTGGGTAGTTTAATGGCAGTATTGTTTGCGTTTTTCTTTGCTGTAGTGTCTGCCAGGATTACAGGACTTGTAGGCGTATCTAACAACCCAATTTCTGGTATGACTATTGCTACTTTGCTAATAGTGACTTCTGTTTTAAAACTTGCTGGCGTAGTAGGAAATGAGGGTATGATAATTGCCATCACAATTGGCGGTATTGTGTGCGTAGCAGCTGCTATAGCAGGAGCTAATGCTCAGTCTTTAAAGACTACTTTCATCATAGGTGGAACGCCTAAATATATCGAGATATTCACATATGTAGGAATAGCAGTAGCTTCTATTTTTGCAGGGCTAGTTTTGATACTTCTAAATAATGCTTACGGTTTTGGCACAAAAGATATCCCAGCTCCTCAAGCTACTATAATGTCAATGGTAGTAAAGGGCATTATGACAGGAGACCTCCCATGGACTTTCATAATTGCTGGAATATTCATGGGCATAATGGCTGAAATGATGCACGTTCCAGTTCTTCCATTTGCTATAGGGCTTTACCTGCCTTTCGAGTTAAGTGCTGCTATTGCTGTTGGTGGGATTATAAGGTGGATTGTAGACCAGCAGTACAGAAAGGACGAGCAGTTGAGAAAAGAGAAAGTCGAAAAGGGTATACTTGTAGCGTCGGGACTTGTGGCAGGAGATGCGCTTATGGGACTTGTAATAGCTATATTTGCAGGGGCAAAGATAAGTATAGACTTTGCATCCAACTGGGCTACAAACACCTCTTCCTTTGCGCCATGGTTTTCTCTCTTGATGTTCCTCTTAGTAGGACTTTTCCTCTACTACTACACTGTCAAAAACGATAAAAAATAAAGCTGAGCACTCCCTCTGAAGGGAGTGCTCAGTTTAAGGGGGTAGAAAATGAAAGACAATTTTTTGCTTTATGTTCCTAAAAAAAGCGAAAAAGTCAATTGGGAAAAAAGAGGAGATAAGGTAATGTTTTTGTTTTATCACGACAAATTAATAGAAAAAATGGTCAGGCTTTTTGTGAAGAAGCCTAGAGTGACCACGTTAGAACTGGATGACATTGGAACAGCAGTGTGGGAGCTTATAGACGGGGAAAAAAATGTCTATGAAATAGGGCAGCAGTTGAAGGAACGGTTTGGAGAAAGAGTTGAACCTTTATATGAAAGGCTATCTTTATTCATGAGATATTTAAACAGAAGAGGTTGGATATATTTTTCAAAAAAAGGGGATACTAAATAAGACCTTATTAAAAATTTTTACTATTTCTATTTTTTGTAGAAGGATTTTTGGCAGCATGTGTAGAATTTATATATTGAAAAGATTTTGATAAAAAATTGATAAAGGGGAGAGTATTTATGAGAATTGGTGTTCCCAAAGAAATAAAAACTGCAGAGTCCCGTGTAGCCATAACGCCTGCAGGAGTAGAGGCTTTTGTCAAGAATGGACATGAAGTGTACATTGAAAAGGACGCAGGATTAGGTAGCGGTATCACAAATGAGGAATATGAAAAGGCAGGGGCAAAAATACTTCCAACTGCCAAAGAAGTGTACGACATAGCTGACATGATAATGAAGGTAAAAGAGCCACAGCCAAGCGAATACGACTACTTAAAAGAGGGACAAGTTTTATTTACTTATCTACATTTAGCACCCGATAAACAGCAGACAGAAGCTTTATTAAGACAGAAAGTAGTAGGAATCGCCTATGAGACGGTACAGCTTGACAACGGTTCTTTGCCTTTGTTAACACCCATGAGCGAAGTTGCTGGTAGAATGGCTGTCACCATAGGAGCTTACCTTTTGACTAGCATAAATCAAGGCAGAGGTATTGTGATGGGCGGGGTTCCTGGAGTAGAGCCAGCAGAAGTAGTCATAATAGGCGGCGGAACAGTGGGCACCAATGCGGCAAAGGTAGCAGTTGGCATGGGAGCAAGAGTTACTATACTGGATGTAAATCCTGCAAGGCTTGCCTACCTTGACGACATATTTGGAGGAAGAGTGACAACTTTAATGTCAAATAGCTTTAATATTGCAGAAAGCGTAAAGAAGGCAGACTTATTGATAGGTGCTGTTCTTATCCCAGGTGCTCGAGCGCCTAAGCTTGTAACGGAAGAAATGGTCAAGACAATGAAGAAGGGCGCTGTAATTGTGGATGTAGCAATAGACCAGGGTGGATGCGTAGAAACATGTGACAGAACTACTTCCCACACAGATCCATATTTCATCAAGCACGGAGTTGTTCACTACTCAGTTCCTAATATACCAGGAGCTGTACCAAGGACTTCAACCTTTGCTCTCACGAATGTCACACTTCCTTACGCATTAGAAATTGCTAACAAGGGCTACAAGAGGGCGTTGCTTGAAAATAGAGCACTTCTAAAAGGGCTCAATGTCTACAAAGGCATGGTGACATACAAACCTGTGGCAGAAGCGCAAGGATTAGAGTATGTGGATCCCGTTGAAGCTTTGAATAAAGCGTAAGTGTTATTTGGCCTCCCACAAATGTGGGAGGTTTTTATTGTTTATTGAAAAATCTCATGATATAATTTTTTTAAAATTAAAATGTGTTAGGCGGTGGAGAAAATGTTAGAAATTTTCTCAGATAAAAAATATAAAATTTTTGGGAACGGATCTATTGGGGGCAAAGCTTCCGGGCTTTCTTTTGCCGAGGAAGTTTTAGAAAAATATTATAAAGACTTCAAAGGAACTGTAAAAATTCCTGAAAGCTTTTTTATAGCCACCGATTACTACGAAATGTTTTTAGAGTATAACCGCCTTGAAGACATAGATGAAAATACCCCTTATGAAGAGGCTGAAATAAGGTTTAAAGAAGCGGAGTTTCCTCCGGAGTACAAAAAAATGTTAAAAGAAATTTTACAGGTGATGGATTATCCTCTGGCGGTCAGGTCTTCTTCCTTGCTGGAGGACAATATAAAATATTCTTTTGCTGGTAAATACTACACAACTTTTATATCCAACAGGGGAACAGAGAGGGAAAGGCTAAAACAGCTGGAAAAAGCTATTAAAGAAGTGTATTTAAGCGTGTACGGACCTGATGCTGTAACTTACAGGAAGAAACACGCATCAGGACAGAGAGAGCTTATGGGAGTTATAGTGCAGAGGCTGATTGGCAGTCAAAAGGGAATATACTTCTATCCTGACGTGTCAGGAGTGGGATTTTCCAGAAATTATAGAAGGTGGACAGATAGGATTAAGATAGAAGACGGAGTGGTGAGACTGGTATTTGGCTTGGGTACAAAGTGTACAGGGAGAGGGTATGCAAGAATATTTTCCCTTACAAATCTTCGCTTAAGGCCCGAAGGCAATAACCCTCAAGAAATCGCCAAAAATTCACAGGAAGCCTTTGATGTGCTGAATTTGATGACAGGAGAGCTTGAGACTTACGATATAAATGACGTTCCTCAGTTTTTAAGCTATCATCCGAGAATAAGCGATATAGCTCAAGTCTACTCGAGAAAAGATAATGCAATTCTTGACCTTAATATGTTAAGTTCTAAAGGCGGGTTAGAAAAGTACATTTTTACCTTTGAAAATTTTCCGAGAAGGCACAAAGCTTTCTTTAACACGGTTTCGGCTCTATTTAAGTGTTTGGAAAGTGAGATGAAAGTACCTGTAGATATAGAATTTACTTATGACCTTGAGACTGGAGAGTTCTATCTTGTGCAGGCACGGCCTTTGAGTTCTTATGAAACTTTCAGAAAAGTTCACATACCTAAGGACATTGACAAAAGATGTGTTTTATTAAAAGGAGATAGAATGCTAACAAATGGGGTTTTGAAAAATATAAAGTATATTGTATATGTAGACCATGAAGTTTACAGTAATTACAAAGATAAACATGAGATTGCGCGCATAATAGGGCGCATAAATAAAAGCTTAGGGGACAGGTATATATTAGTAGGGCCTGGCAGATGGGGTTCTTCCAACCCGTATCTCGGTGTTCCTGTGATTTACAATGAAATATCAAATGCGGCTATGATTGTTGAGCTTGGGATAAAAAACGGGGATTTTATGCCTGAACTTTCCTATGGAACACACTTTTTTGCGGATTTGGATGCCGACAACATTTTGTACATGCCTGTTTTTGATGGATATGAAAATAACATCTTCAATGAACAGTGGTTCAAAAAAGGCAGCTATATCGACACAGGGGTAAAAATTTTTGAAGGCAGGTTTGATGCTTATTTAGACGGTGAGAAAATGGTGGGATATGTGATATCTAATGAAAAATAAGTCGATTTATGTAAAAAATGAGACATAAGTCCTATTTAAAATGTCAAAATAGTGTAATATAATCTAAACTGTAAGAATGATTCCCCTTTTCCCCATAAAATTTAATATTCTGCACCCCCAACCCAATGTAGGCTGCTCTAGAGCAGCTATTTTTTTATCTTGAGCTAAAGTTTAGGTCTTTTAATACCGATAAAATAAAGTGAGCTATCTTGAGAATTGAAGGGAGCAGAAGGGTCATGAGAAGAATTTTAGCGATGGTTGTAGCTATTTTAATGCTTTTTTCTCTTTTCCCGGGAAATATGTCGAAAGCTTATGGTGCTTATCCCCCTAATATAACTGCAATTTATTCCTTAAGACTTGACGGGACAATGGCTTCACCTGCTAAAGGCCCCGTGGATAAGTATACCGACATAAAAATTACGGGAAGCGGATTTGTAACGTACGATGCCAGTGGCAATGTCACTGCTTCTGTCGATTATGTCTACATAGATTCTCCTGACACATCGAAAAAGCTCACTATTTTGAGTGTGAATGAGAATACAATTTACGCTAAAGTTCCTCCTGCTACCTCTATTGGGCTTTCTGCAAATATTCCTTACACGATTATAGTTCACAGAAGTGATGGGCAGAGTGCTGCTATATTCAACGGTTTTACTTATGTAAATAATCCTTCCATTTCTAAGGTTGCGCTTGACAATTTTATTACTCTAGTGAAAGATTCAAACGGGAACATAGTGGGTAGAACCAGTAAATCTTACATAAGAATGGAAGGGAGTTATTTTAACGATATAGGGCTTGTTCAGATAAATGGAGAGACTGCCTCAGTAGTTTCTCAAAGTGGTTCTGTACTCATAACTACTATTCCTCAAAATATTTTTATAGACCCTACTTCTACATATACGGTGACTGTTACAAACATATACAGAGGGTCTGATACCAAACAAACTCAAATTTATGCTGTAAATCATGACATAACAGGGCTTTCTAAATATGTAGCAATTGTAGGGGATGAAATTACAATATATGGTAGGGGTTTTAATTCTTTAGGAAGCGATTTTAAGGTATATATAGGGAATAACCTCGTTAATTCATCTGATATCAATATAAAAAGCGATACAGAGATGACAGTCAAAGTTCCTGCTCCCAAAGATACCACTTTGGAGTATCAGAATATAGACATAGTCGCATCAAACGGTTCTACTGCTACTTTAGTAGGAGCATTGAAAATAATACCTACACCTGCCATATTCACAATAGATAATATTACTCCTAATGCAGGTTCTGTCTCTGGCGGGACAAAGGTTGTCATTGTTGGGCAGAATTTGAGAGAGGATTTAATCGTGAAATTTGGCGGTGTAGCTGCAAAAAGTGTTCAGAGTATTACACTACCTGGCCTTACAGAAAATCAAAGGGCTATACAAGTCGTGACACCTCCTTATTCGAAGTCAGGTCCAGTCGATGTGACGGTTGTAGACCCTGTTACGGGCTATACTGTTACTAAGCAAAATGCCTTTTTCTATTTGGCTGTTGAAGATACTATGGTAGTAATAGATATGAACCCAACAGAGGGGTATGAAAGCGGAAATACGCCAGTTACTCTTTGGGGATTTAATTTTCAAAAAAATGATGACCCTTCTACCTATACCTATAACGAAGATAAGACAGAAATAACTTATGTTAATACAAATTACACCTACAAAGATCCGGTTACTGGAAATTATGTCACGGGTACCAGAGAAAGAAAGCTTTATGTAACATTTGGAGGAAATAAGGCGCAAATTGAAAATGTGTATAAACCTGAGACAGGACAGCAGACTTTAAATGTATTATCTCCCAGTGTGACCTTGAATCCTCCTGGACAAAATATGCCTGTAGATGTAGTCGTCACAGTTGAAACGACAGTCAAGGATACAAACGGGAATGTAGTTATAGAGTATTCTGAACAGAGCTCTCCTCCTTCCAAATTTACTTATAAGCCTTTGCCGTCAAATCCTGTAATTCTGTCTGTTTCTCCAAATACGGGAAGCCGTGCGGGAGGAGATACAGTAATTATACAGGGCTTTGACATAAGGCCTGGAGTAAAAGTATATTTTGGAGATAAACTGGCAACTGTGAAAGACCTTACAACAGGAGGAGATAATAAATCAGTATTGACAGTCATCTCACCTCCTTCTACTGCCTTAGGTTATGTGGATGTAAAAGTAGTAAATAAAGATGCTGATTCACAGAGAGGCTTTTATGTGTACAAAAATGGCTATTATTACTACACTGCTCCTTCTATAAGCAGTATATTTACAAATTTTGGGTCGAAATATGGGGGTAATCTCATTACCATCTACGGGTCAGACTTTTTTGTAGGGCAAACAGTGGTAGATGGAGTTTATTCTCCTAAATACCCGGATGTCAGAATAGGCAATATACAGCTTAAAGTGATAAGTGTTGAAGATAAGGATGGGAATTTGATAGATGGGAAAAAGTTTAACATAGGTACAAAGATAAAGGCTTTAATACCGGAGACATCTACTCCATATCCTGTAGGTTGGTACGATGTCACAATTAAAAACTACGATGGAATAAACGGGACAATAGGTGGAAGCGTTACTTTGCCAAACGCCTTTGAGATAAAAGATACTCAGAAAAAGCCCAGCATTATTTCTGTAGACCCTAATAAAGGGCCTACAAAAGGGGGAACCCTCATTAAGATTACAGGCAGCAATTTTGAAAAAGGAAGCATTGTGACCATAGACGGAGTGCAGGCGAGCGTTAAAAAGGTTTCAAGCGGAAACACTGAGATAGAAGCTACCACACCTCCGGGCACTCTGGGCAAAAAAATAGTTCAGGTTGTGAATCCTTCTGATGGAGGAGTGGCTTCGCTTGTAGATGGATTTGAGTACGTGCTTATTGAGACAAAGCCTCAGATAACAAAGGTAGTTCCAAATTATGGTGGAAAAGGCACATTGATTTACATCTTTGGAAGTGACTTTTCTAAAAAAGTAGGGGACAGTGAAGGAGCAAAAGCCTACATAGGCAATACTGTCCTTGAAAATGTGTATGTGCTGGATGAAAACACTATAATAGGCATTATTCCTGATATGAAGTACACCGGCCTTTATGAAATAAAAGTAGTAAACCCAGACACCGCTACGGCAGTGGCTCCTGAAAAATTCCACTTTTTAGTACCAGAGAGCAATCCCGTAATAACCTCTGTTACCCCTAATTTTGGTACGGTAAATGGCGGTACAGCTATTTTGATTGAAGGGCAGGACTTTAGAAGAGGGGCAGAAGTTTTCATAGGAGGAAATAAAGCCACAAATGTGGTGGTAAGCCCTGACGGCAAGTCGATAACAGCAATTACACCTCCGGGCAAGCCTGGCAAGACGTATGTCACAGTTGTAAATTATGACGGTGGGAATTACACTTATGGAATCCACGAGGGAGAAACGGGATTTACTTATGTAATTCCAAACAGCCAGCCTGTAATTACAAAAGTCGAGCCTGACAAAGGCTCTACCTATGGAGGTCAGGAGGTCACAATATACGGACAGGATTTCAGAATTTCTAAAGATGAACAAGGGAACATTTTAAAAGATGAAAATGGCAACCCGATAGGCCCTGATGTGTATTTTGGGAATGTAAAAGCACAAAAAGTCGTGTATATAGACTATGGAACTCTTAAAGTCATAACTTCTCCCAATGCACCTGGGAAAGTAAGAGTTACTGTGGTAAATTACGACGGAGGGTTAGGATACCTTGAGGGAGGATATACTTACATTCAATCAAAGCCGCAAATTAAGCAGGTAATTCCTCCTAAATTTGACAAAACCGGTGGAACCTACGGAATAATAGTAGGAAACGATTTTTCAGTACCCGTTTATGATAAGGACAAATTGATACTTCCTGGCTCCTCTGTCTACATAGATGGGGTGGAGGTAAAAGACGTGCAGGTTGTCGACAGCACAATGATAAAATTTATCGCTCCACCAGTGGATAAAGTAGGAACGAAAGAGTTAAAAGTTGTCAATCCTGACGGTGGCACGGCTACTTTTAAGGTAGAATATGTGTCTCCCAGCACACATCCCGAGATTTATTCTATTACACCAGACAGAGGCAGTGTAAATGGCGGGACGTATGTGGTGATAAAGGGAAAAGACTTTAGAGAGAAAGTCAAAGTGTACTTTGATGCCTATGAGGCGAAAGTAATCTCTGTCTCTCCAGACACAATTGTGATACTTACACCGCCTGGAGACCCTCAGAAAGATATAAATAGGTCAGTTGATGTAACAGTCTTTAACGAAGAGGATGGAGGAAGCTTTACTTTGAAAAACGGATTTACATATATTGCAACAGAGACCAAGCCCAAGGTCACATCTATTACTCCAAACACGGGCTCTACCAAAGGCGGAGAGACAGTGACAATTACAGGCGATGATTTTAGGCAGGGAGCGAGAGTGTTTTTTGGAGAAAAAGAAGCTTTGAATGTAGTTGTAAAAAGCTATACCACGATTATTGCTACTACTCCTTCTCATCCAGAAGGGAAAGTAGATGTCATTGTCAGAAACCCTGACTATGCCGATGCAGTTTTTCCGCAGGGATTTACCTATGTACAGACTGTCCCTGATGAACCTGTAGGCTTTTGGGTGGAGAGTATACCAGGAAATGACCATACTTTAAGACTTCGCTGGTCAGAGACAAAAGGAGCTAAGTATTACGAGATATACCTGGTTTCGGACAGTACCTATAAATTTATAGCTTCTACTGACAAACTGGAATACTATGTAACAAATTTGAGCCCAAATACAAAATACACGTTTGCGCTGCGGGCTGTCAATGAATTAGGACCTAGCAATTTCGTGACAGCTTCAAGTACAACTGACAGGTCTTCAAATAGCAAGTACGACACTTACGTTGAAGGGGCAAAGGAGAATAAGACGAGCATTTCTACATCGAACGGAGTATTAATTGTGACACTAGGGGATACCTCTGACAGCGACTACATTTTAAATTTTAAAGATGATATTTACAAAAATATAAACAAGTGGGTAATAAATATACCATCTAAATACAGGAATACAGCAAAAAAGGTTAAGATTTACACTCAGAAATTTGAGATGGAATTTTACTTGACTGACCTCTACCTCGCTGGAGATTATGACAGGATAACAATAACTAGGATCACAGGGAAAGAGTATGAGGATATGGTGAAAAACTTGTCTAAAAATGTAACAATTCTGTCAGATATATACGACATAAAGTATGAAAAAATAACTGATGGCAAGGCGGTAAATTACACCAATTTCAAAAATAACATTTACGTGTTAATAGGTGTAGAAAATAATAGATTGGGTAAGAAAGATATAAATCGCGCGAAGATTTCTTACATTACCTATTATTTACCATATGTTGGCCCTAATCCTATGGTAATTATGTACAACGTAGATCGCAATAAAAATACTGTATCAGGGAAAATTTCTTCACCCGGTCAGATTGCTGTAACGTATTAAGGAGTGAAAAAGATGAAGGGGAAAAGACTTTTAGCCTTTTTACTCGCTTTGATTTTTTTACTTCAGTTAAATTCTGTTAGTTATGCTCAAACAACTTTCTACGGGGTAGAGTATGCTCCAAGTATATATCACAACATGATATTTAAAGATATACAAAATAGCTTTGCCAAGTACGACATAATGAAAATGGCAGCTCTTTCCGTTATAAGAGGCGGAGGAGATCAGAAATTTTACCCCAAGAGCTACTTGAAAAAAGAAGAGGCTTTAGCATATATAGTAAGGCTTACTAACACATCCTCCTCTACAGGAGTGGCAGGAAGTATGCCTGCCACTCTTCCCCCCAAATTTAAAGTGGACGATTGGGCAAAGGGAGTAATTGATGCAGCCTTAAAGGCCAATTTGCTTACAAAGGATGAACTTAATACTGACTTTACTTTAAATGCTACAAGAGAAGAAGTTGCTTACTGGCTTGCAAAAGGTCTGGGCTTTCAGCCTTTATCCGGCACTGATTTGCAGCAGGTTTACACCTTTCGGGACGTAAAAGATATTAATTCTTCCTACCTTCCCTATGTAGGTGCTGTTGTAAAAAGGGGTATAATGTCAGGGTACAGCGATGGAAAATTTAGACCCAAAGCAAATATTACGAGAGAGCAGATGGCCTCAATTCTTAATAGATCCTTTAATTACTCTTATTCCAAGATGGGATATACACTTCTTACTGGCACGATAAAGGATATTTACTATGAGAATTTAGCAGGAGAAGGGACCACCAAAAAGATTTTTGTGGTCACTAACGCAGCAGGACAGGATTATCTCATAGTCACCAAAACAAGGCCATCTACAAGTGACAGAAAATATCTTCTTGATTTTTTGACAATTTCTAATGAAAGGCCAGCCTATTCTTCTGTATTTGCGGTGGGTGATAAGGACAGATTTTATATAAAAGATGATAAAGTTGTGTTTGCAGAGAAACTGCCTCAAAATGAGACGTTGGTGTACGGCGAGATAGCTAATATAACAGCTTCTACAATAGCTTTAAAAGGGGGCTATAATTACACAAACACTTTTTCCTACACCCCTTACACAGAGGTGTATATAAACGATTATCCAGCTTCTATCAATGACCTGCGGATAGGTCAAACTGTACTTGCCTATCTTAACGGGGGGACGGCTTACAGGATAGATGTATATTATGAAGAATACGTTTCTGATAAATTGCAAAAAGGAGATAGGCAGGTCACAGGTAGTATATTTTCTATCAAGCCCGCAGAAGGAGATTTGAGAAAGGGCGGAATAAACATAACTTTGGATGATGGCAATACCTACTACATATCTCCAAATACTCCTTTAATAAAGGGAGGAGTTTCTGTCCCTATATCTTCTTTGAAAGTAGGAGATTATGTAAATCTGATTTTTGATGACCCTTACAGCGATGCTCCTTTAAAGGTTTTAGTAGACAATGGTTATTACAATGTCACTGGTATATTTAGAGCAAGCTTAAATAGCGTAAAGCCTTTTAGCAAAGTTGTTAATTTGAGCAATGTAGAAAAGTATTACCAAGGTACGTGGCAGAAAGTGTCTGATTATGTTTCATATCCTTTTGAGAAGGCAGAGTTTTATCTAAATGGCTTGAAAATTGATGAGTCAAGTCTTAAAAATTACACTGGCAGGACAATTTACATAACTACAGAGAATCACTTTGGCAAAGAATATATAACCTTTGCAAATATAGTTTCACCCTTTACAATGGCTTATCAGGGGGTTGCCACTTTTGATCCATATTCTATGACTTTGACCCTTTCTGATGGGAGAAAAGTAACTGTAAATGATGGTACAATTGTAGTAAAAGGCGGAAGGAGAGTGCCGGCAAATAGCCTGAAGAGCAATCAAGTTTATGTTTCATTTTCAAAAGAAGATAACCTTTATGCCAATTTCGTATCAGTAATAGATACTGTTGATGTTCCATCTTACTATTACGCTAAAGGGTATTTGTTCTACGCCACAGCAAATTCTGTGACAGTTGGAGATGTTCCGTGGAGAGGTTCTTACTACTCTACTGTGACAGGCTATTATGAAATAAGCAATAACCAGTGGAGTTTTGTTTCAGGTTCTAGGGTATTTTACGTAGGAGATAGTACTTTTGTAGTAGACAATAGGGATAAAGAAAGTAAAGTCGTTCCTTACAGTGAACTTCTCAATATAAGATACGGAAGTTCACAGTTTAAGGACTCCTTTGCTTATGTTGTTGCTAATGGCGATAATACTGTTGCCATTAACATAATGCCTTCTGATAATAATGAGAGGGTGTCTACTGCAAAAGTTGAGGGTATAGAAGGGACTAAAGTTACAGTTTCTGAAGTAAAGGATTGGAATGAAGTAGAGGGCATATGGAATCTTAACACCAGCTTAGAGGTGGTAGACCTTTCAAAGGCAGTTATTGTGAAGGATGGTCGCACAGTTGATGTTTCTTCTCTCAAAAAAGGAGATTTTATATACATGATAAGAAGCGCCTCCAGGGGAATAATTGTAACTGTCAAATAAGAAGCGGGGGAATGGGAAATGAAAAAATTGGCTTTTGTGTTTTTCTTTGTCTTTCTTTTTTCTATGTTTCCTGCTAATATCTTTGCCTATAATTCTGGATTTGAAGCGGGAATTTCAAATGAGCAGGAGTACAAAGAGGTAGTTTTCATAACAGGAGAACCTGTTGTATTTAGCGGCTTCTTAAAAGTGACAAGCTCTAAAAGAGGAGATACTACCACTACTACTTACAGGTATACCCTTTCTACTCCTTCTGGGGACAAGCTTACAAGGACTCTTACATTTGTTACGGAAGAAAAGCAAAAACCTGAATATAATCAGATTATAGCTGAGACTACACTTAAAAACTACACTGAAAGTATAAAAATTGGGGGAGATACCTATACCCTCGACAGAAATAACGGCTATATTTACCAGGGATCTGAGGTGAAAAGCATAAATCCAGCTGTTACCTATTACGCAGGGAATTACTCTGGTTCAAAGGTCTACAGGATGAACGGAAATAAAGGTACTGTAAAGGTGAGTATAGAAGACAAGACCGTAGGATTTTCCCACAAATATGGCAGTGCAGAGACTCACCAGATGTACTATCAAATTGAAGCTACAATTGGAACGGGGAATAACGTAAAAAAATGGGTTGGAGAGGTGCAGGTAAATGTTTCTTTTACAGATAAGTCTTCTATAGAGTATGTGGAAAATGACCCGCAGTATATAAGCTTTAGAGGGGGGTATCTCTTAAGGAGAAACAGCGAAGATGTTATGACTTACGCTTACAACCTTCCTAAGTTTGACGAGAATGGGAATGAAATAGGCAGAAATACTGGTAGCAATAGCTTAAGGCTGGATGGAATTTATACAGAGAATAGGCTTGTTGTCCCGGAGGTTAGAGATATAAGCGGGACATGGGGTAAAGACGACATAAACAAGCTTTTAAGCTTAGAAATTTTCCCAAAGGATTCTTTGTACTTTGGTCCCAAGCTTTACATACTTCGTTCAGATTTTGCTGTAGCGGTAGCAAAAGCTATTGGGATTGCTCCTTATGAGCCTCCCAAAAATGCTCTTTACTCTGCGAGGAAAATGCCAGTCGAAGTTTCGCCTTTTAAGGATGTATCAACAAATGACCCTAATTACGGGTACATAAAGGCTGCAAGTGATATAGGCCTTATAAGTGGGATTGGACCTTCTCAATTTGGGCCCTCCCTGCGTCTTACCCGGGCTCAGGCAGCCGTAATATTTATAAGGGCTTTGGGGCTTGAAAATCTGGCGCCACAGGGGTATTTCAAAACAGGTTTTTTAGATGATTCTTCAATTCCCTTGTGGGCAAAAAGAAGTGTATATGTGGCCCGTGAAATAGGGCTCGTGGGCGGCGATACCTTTGGGAGGTTTAATCCTGAAAGCTATGTGACAAGGGAAGAAGCCGCGTCAATGATTTCGCGTATGATAGATTTTATGATGAAGGATTTGACTTTTGATTATGTAGAAAGAGTATTGAATTTTAAATAAGGACCTCTTTTACTAGGGGGTCCTCTTTATATATTTTTTGAAGTAATATGAGTATCTTTTCTCACATATACTTTTATGTAGGCTCAAAGATGGGAGGAGGAAGATGAGATATCTACTTTACGGGGTATTGTCTATTTTCTTAAGCCTTATAATCTTGCCCTCCATTGTAATTTTTGGCTTTTCAACTCATGAGGTTTCAGTAGAAAAAAATTTAGTATTGGTTGAGGGAGGTAAATCAGTAAAGCTTGACAAACTCCCCTCTTATGAAGTTATAAGAGTTTTTATTACAAATCAGAATAAAATTGAAGAAATGCAGCTAGAAGATTATGTAAAAGGTGTTGTGGCGGCAGAGATGCCTGCGGAGTTTGAAATAGAAGCCTTAAAAGCTCAAGCGGTTGCAGCAAGGACTTATGCTCTAGCAAAAGAGGTAGCTTTAGGCGGAAAGGGCTGTGATTTGCATGAAGGGGTAGATGTGTGCACAGACCCCGAACACTGTCAGGCTTGGCAATCCGTAGAGGAGCTTAAGGAAAAATGGGGAGAAAACTTTGAAAAATACTATAGCAAGATATCCCAGGCAGTGGATTCTACAAAAGGGCTTGTGATGGTGTATCAGGATGCTTTGATTTTGCCTGTATATCACGCAATAAGCGGTGGCAGGACTGAAAACTCTGAAGATGTTTGGCAGAAAAAGATACCCTATTTAAGAAGCGTCGTATCTCCGGGGGAAGAAGTGGCTTCAAAGTACAAAACTACTGTAGTTGTTTCTCAGGCTGAGTTTGTAAAAAAATTAAAAGAAAGGCAACCTTCCTTGAAATTGACCAGCAACAATATTTTGTCAGAAATAAAAAACATAGAAAGGACACAGGCAGGCCATGTAAAAACTTTAAAAATTGGGGATGTAACTTTTGAGGGGAAAGAAATAAAAGAGCTTTTTGGGCTTAATTCTACAAATTTTACCTTCAGCAAGCAGAAGGATGACATTGTAATTACGGTAATTGGATACGGTCATGGAGTGGGAATGAGCCAGTATGGAGCTAATGCATTAGCAAAAGAGGGGAAAAAGTTTGATGAGATATTAAAATACTACTATCAGGGAATTGAGATAGTGAAAATTGAGGATTTGTTGAAAGGTAAACACTAGACAACCTTTCATTTTTTTGTATAAACAGCCTCCACAGTGGTTAAAATACCATTTGGAGGTGAGAATTTATGAGAATAAACAGAGAAAATTTTCTTAGGTTCTTTGACAGAAAAGGGTTTTACATAGTGCTTTTCCTTTCAATTGTGGTAATCGCTGCTACAGCAGTTTACGTTACTGATAGCAACTTAAAAAAATTAGAAGAGATTAGAAAGGCACAGCAGGAAGAAATAAATTCTGCAGTGGAGAGCAACTTAAACTATGACTATGAAGAGGAGATGAAGAGGGCAAAAGAAGAAAAGCCGGCAGTAGGGCAAGATTTCAATGTAGCTCAAAAGGAGCCAGAGAAAAAGGAAGCAGAGCCTGAAGCAAAATCTGAGCAAATAAAAACAAAAGAAGTGTTTTCGGAAGGGGCGAAAAAGTTGACTGTCACACCTTCCCCTGCAAAGACAGATAAGAAGACTTCTATATCAACTAGATTGGTATTGCTAAGGCCTTTGGAAGGCAAAGTGGTGATGGAATTTGCAAAGGACAAATTAGTGTATTCTAAGACTTTAAATGAATGGACAACTCACAAAGGAATAGACATTGCAGGTAAATTAGGAGAGCCAGTGGTGGCTGCTTCAGACGGAATAGTCAGTAAGGTGTACAAGGACCCCAAATTGGGTAACACAGTGGTCATAAAAAATGGAATATGGGAAATGGTGTACGCGAGTCTGGGTGACAATATAAAAGTGAAAGAAGGAGATAAAATTACAAAAGGGCAGCAAATAGGTGAAGTAGGGGATACGGCTAAATTTGAAATAGCTGAAGGGCCTCATCTTCATTTTGAACTGAGGGAGAATGGAGTTCCCATCGATCCAACCCCCTATTTTGGCGAGTGAGAAAAAGGCTTGGATACTCTGTATTCAGGCCTTTTTTGTTTTTGAAATAGTATTCTAATGATTTTCTTCGGGCATATACATATTAATGAGATTTGAAAAAGTCTAAAGGGGGTTGTAGTTTTGAAGGATTATATAGAAGAAAGGACTCTGGAAATATCAAAATACATAGTGGAGCATAAAGCCACAGTAAGGGAAGCGGCAAAAGTTTTCGGTGTGAGCAAAAGCACAGTCCATAAGGATGTCACTGAGAGGCTTCCAGAGATAAATTTTGAGCTTTACAAAGAAGTTAGGGAGGTCTTGAGCAAAAACAAGGCAGAAAGGCATATAAGAGGAGGAAAAGCCACAAAAATGAAATACCAAAAGCTCAATAATAAAATTTCATAAAATAAAAAGGAATTTGGGAGTTTGTATCGAATTAAATAATTTATGATAGATTAAACATTTCGGCATCGATGTCGATAATTAAAGTAGATGCCGTTTGTGTCGAAATACATGAGAAAGGTGAGTTTTGATGTTTGCGATTTCAAGAGACATTGGAATTGACCTTGGTACGGCATCTGTCCTGGTCTACGTGCGGGGAGAGGGGATCGTATTAAACGAGCCATCAGTTGTCGCAATAGACAGAAACACCAACAAAATCCTGGCAGTAGGTGAGGAAGCCCAGAGAATGGTAGGCCGGACTCCGGGAAATATTCTGGCTATTAAGCCTTTGAGAGCAGGAGTCATTTCTGATTATGACATCACTGAAAAAATGCTCAGGTATTTTATAAACAAAGCTTGTGGAAGTAGGTTCTTGATAAGACCTAGGATAATGATATGTATACCTAGTGGAGTGACACAGGTTGAAAAAAGAGCCGTGATAGATGCTGCACTGCAGGCAGGAGCCAGAAAAGCCTACTTAATAGAAGAGCCTATCGCAGCCGCAATTGGAGCGGGGCTTGATATTTCTCAGCCCAGTGGGAACATGATAGTGGACATTGGAGGGGGTACCACCGACATCGCTGTAATTTCTCTGGGAAGTGCAGTAGTGTCTAAAAACATCAAAGTAGCAGGCGATAACTTTGACGAGGCTATTATAAGGTACATGAGGAAAAAGTACCACATAATAATAGGGGAGAGGATGGCAGAAGAGATAAAGATAAACATAGGTACAGCATATTTTGACGGAAAAGAAGAAAAAATGGTAGTAAAGGGAAGGAGCTTGTTATCAGGCCTTCCACAGAATGTAGAAGTTACTTCCAGTGAAATTTGTGAAGCTTTACAAGAGCCCCTCGAGCAGATTGTAGAAGCTGTTCACAGTGTGCTGGAAAGAACTCCTCCAGAGCTTGCAGCGGACATAAGCGATAAAGGGATGGTGTTGACAGGAGGAGGGGCTTTGCTAAAAGGGATGGACAGGCTGTTAAGAGAAAGAATGCAGATACCTGTGTACCTTGCAAATGACCCTATAAGTTGCGTGGCATTGGGAGCAGGGAAGGCATTAGAATCTTTGGAACTTCTTGAAAAATCGGAAACTGTGATAGACATTCATAAGATAAGGTGAGAAGGTGATTCGATGATAAGAGGTTTGTACACTGCCGCCTCTGGTATGCTTGCCCAGACCAAAGTGATGGACGTTTTGGCAAACAACCTGGCAAATGTAAATACGGTTGGATACAAAAAAGACGTAGTAGTTTTGTCATCTTTTCCAAATTTTGAGACGATAAGAGAGGGGGGAGATAACGTTCCTCCTGACAGAAAGGTGGGCAGAATCGAATACGGGGTTTTGATAGACACTTTTCACACGGTTTTTGAAGAAGGACCTCTTATGGAGACTACAGGGAAACTGGATTTTGCAATAGACGGAAATGGCTTTTTTGTGGTCAATACCCCTCAAGGGGAAAGGTATACCAGAGATGGTGCTTTTACAATGAATGCCGATGGATATCTGGTTACAAAGGACGGGTATCTAGTTTTGGGAGAAAATGGACCAATACGCCTATCCCAAGGAGATGTCTCAGTCGATGAGAATGGAAATATTATAAACAATGGCCAGTTGGTGGACAGGCTGAGAATTGTGGATTTTGACAACTATGATGCTTTGAGAAAGCAAGGAGATAACTTATTTTATCTGGATAATGCTGTAAATACCCAAATTATTCCAGCTACAGGCAGAATAAAGCAGGGATTTTTAGAAGGGTCTAATGTGAACTCTGTAAAAGAGATGGTGAACATGATAAGCGTGATGAGAAATTATGAGTCAAATCAAAAAGTGGTAACTGCTTTTGACGAGACTCTAGGGAAAGCGGTAAACGAAGTTGGGAGAGTGTAAAGGGGGCATGAGTGTATGATGAGAGCTTTGTGGTCTGCAGCGACTGGAATGACTGCTCAACAGCTCAATGTTGATGTAATTGCTAACAACCTGGCAAATGTGAACACAACTGCTTTTAAAAGAGATAGGGCAGAGTTCAAGGATTTAATATATCAGACTCTGCAGAGGGAAAATGTGTACGGCGGTCAAGGGCGTCCTGTCAATATGCAGGTAGGAGTAGGTGTAAGACCTTCTGCCATAGTAAAGGACTTTTCTGAAGGCAATCTCTACCAGACAGGCAATCCGCTGGATTTGGCTTTGGACGGGCCCGGTTTTTTTGCGGTTTTGGGACCTGATGACAAGGTGTACTATACAAGAGATGGGAGTTTCAAATTAAGCCCAGATGGGAATACCCTTATGCTTGTGACTGCCGATGGCTATCCTGTTCTGGATGACAGCAATAACCCGATTGTGTTTGACGGAAATGTCAATGATATAACTGTGTCTCCTTTGGGAGTTATACAGGTAAAAAATCCTGATGGCACTACTCAAGAAGTTGCGACACTAGGAATATACAACTTTACTAATCCACAAGGGCTTTTAAGCGTTGGTAACAACTTGTATGAAACGACAGAAGCTTCAGGACAGCCGGGTACTAGAGATGACTTTGAAGGAAGAATGGGCAAAGTAATGCAAGGCTTTTTAGAGACCTCTAATGTACAGGTAGTGAAAGAAATGGTGGATATGATTGCTGCCCAAAGGGCTTATGAGATAAACTCAAAGGCTATACAGGCAGCAGATGAAATGTTGGGGATTGCCAACAATTTGAGAAGGTAGGGGAAAATAGATGGAGATAAACCCTATTGAAGGTGCTATAAAAAATATGCTTCCTCTCTGGGGCAATCAGCAGGCAGAGGATTTTGAGAGGATAATAAATAAAGCAATGGAAGAAAAGGACAAGGATAAACTTATGGAAGCCTGTAAGCAGTTAGAGGCGAATTTCATAAGCCTTATACTGAAAGAGATGAGAAAGACAATTCCAGAAGACCCCTTGACAGGAAATAATTTAGCGAATGACATATTTACTTCAATGCTTTATGACAAGTATGCTGAGTTAATGGCGCAAAGTGGAGGCTTTGGATTGGCAGAAGAGATTTACAACCAACTTTCTAAAAAGGTTTAAAGGGCGAAAAGCCCTTTTTGTTTTTTCTGCAACTTGTGGTATAATCAATATCAACTGAAAGTGTCAATCTATAGACGGGGTGAAGGATAAGTGGAAAATAAAGACATAAGAAAAATTCTTCCCCACAGATACCCTTTTTTGCTAGTAGATAGGATAATAGAGCTTGAAGAAGGGAAAAGAGCTGTCGGGATAAAGAATGTTACAGCTAACGAGCCCTTTTTTCAGGGGCATTTTCCAGATAACCCCATAATGCCGGGAGTTTTGATTGTGGAAGCGCTGGCACAGGTGGCAGGGATTGCTGTAATGAATGTAGAAGAGTTTAAAGGGAAGCTGGGGCTTTTTGCAGGCATTGATAAATGCCGCTTTAAAAAAGTTGTGCGGCCGGGCGACCAGCTCATCTTAGAGGTCTCAATAGATTCAATCAGGATGGGATTAGTCAAAGCTAAAGGCGTTGCAAAAGTGGGAGAGGAAATCGCAGCTACTGCTGAACTCATGTTTGTGATGGCGGAGGAATAGGAGTGGCGGTATGTCTACTGTGAAAAAGACAGTAAAAGCAGCCTCTGTCATAATGGTCTTGACCCTTATGAGCAAAATATTTGGTTTTTTTAGAGATGTGACTTTGGCTGCTAAATTTGGCACTTCTGTATTCATGGATGCTTACAACATGGCCACTGTGATCCCTATGATATTATTTGCAGCAGTCACAGCTGCTATTGCTACAACTGTCATACCTATTTTTACTGAGTACTATCAAAAAGAGGGTAAGGAGAAAGCTTTTGATTTCATAAACAATTTGTTAGGTACAGTAGGTGTTGTAACTATTGTTTTAACTTTTATTGGAATTATATTTGCTCCTTATCTTGTAAAGTTTGTAGCTCCGGCTTTTACAGGGGAAAAGTTTGAACTTACTGTTAAGCTTACAGAGATACTTTTGCCTACAATGGTTTTAATAGCAGTTTCAAATATTTTCACTGGCGTACTTCAGGCAATGGAGCATTTTACTGTGCCTGCTATGATAGGCATTCCTTATAACATTGTGGTGATCGGAGCGGCTATCTTATACGCTCATAAGTTTGGGATAATGGTAGTAGCCTACTCCATAATATTTGCGACATTTATTCAGGCATTGATGCAATTGCCTGTTTTGTATAAATTGGGCTATCGCTTTAGGCTGAAAATAAACTTTAAAGATGAAGGGGTAAAAAGGGTTATTGTATTAGCGATTCCTGTTTTGATTGGCACAGGAATACAGACTATAAATGTTTATGTAGATAGAGTAATTGCTTCTTTTTTACCGGATGGAAGTATTGCTGCTTTAAATTACGCTAATAGATTGACTTTGTTTGCATTAGGGATTTTCTCTACAGCAATTGCCACTGTGATATACCCTGTCTTGTCGCAACATTCCGTTCAGGAAGATAGAGAAGGATTTGTAAAGAGCCTTAATTTTGCTGTAAGTGGAATTTTGTACATACTTCTGCCGGTCTCTGTAGGAGCGATGGTATTAAGAGTCCCTATAATAAGGGTTTTATTCGAAAGAGGAGCTTTTGACGAAAGGTCTACCTATCTTACTTCTATTGCGCTTTTTTACTTTGCTATAGGTATGACAGGCTATGGCTTAAGAGATGTCTTAAGTAGGAGCTTTTATTCCATGAAAGACACAAAAACTCCTACGATAAATGGAGCTTTGGCGGTTTTGGTAAATATAGCCCTCAATTTAATACTGGTAAGATATCTTAAACTCGGAGGGCTTGCCCTTTCTACTTCTATCGCTGCAATATTTGCTACTTTCCTTCTTTTTAACTCTTTGAGAAAAAAGATTGGAAGTATAAATGGTAAACAAATGTTTGTAAGCTTTTTAAAAGCGATGGGAGCTTCTTTGATAATGGGGATTACTGTGTATTTTATTTACAATCATCTAATAACTAAACTTCCAGATAAAAAGATTTATGAGGCCTTAATACTTTTTATAGCTATAACAGTAGGGGCTTTGGTCTATATTCCAATTGTTCTATTAAGTGATAAAAATGCCTTTAATTATTTCAAAAAAGGAATTAAGTTTATAAATGCTAAATTTGTTAGATTATAGGAGGGATAGTCAATGAAGGCAAAAGTGTACTACTACAATATGAGGGCAGATAAGGCATCCAGCAGTTTGGCTTCAAAGGTGGCAAGAATTTTTGACTTAGCAGGCTTTAAAAACATAATAAACAAAAACGACCTTGTGGCGATAAAAATTCACTTTGGTGAAAAGGGGAATAATGCTTACATACATCCAATATACGTAAGAAAAATAGTCGACAAGGTTAAAAGTTACGGTGGGAAGCCTTTTTTGACAGATACAAATACTCTTTACAAAGGCAGTCGTTCCAATGCAGTAGACCACTTGGTAACCGCTATTGAAAATGGTTTTGCCTATGCTGTTGTAAATGCTCCTATAATAATAGCAGATGGACTTTTGAGCAAAAACTCCATTGAGGTAAAAATTAACAAGAAGCACTTTGATACAGTAAAGATAGCTTCTGACATATTCTATGCTAACGCCATGATTGTCATGTCCCACTTCAAAGGGCATGAACTTGCAGGATTTGGCGGTGCTATAAAGAATTTGGCCATGGGATGCGCTCCTGCGGCAGGGAAACAGCAGCAGCACTCCACTGTAAAGCCTGTAGTGGGCAAAGGCTGTACCGCCTGTCAGATGTGTATAAGGAATTGTCCTGTAGGTGCCATATCTTTGGTTAACGGTTCTGCCTATATTGACCATTCAATATGCATAGGGTGTGGAGAATGCGTTTCAATGTGCCAGTATGGAGTTATTAAGCCTCAATGGGGAACAGATATGGACGCTTTTATAGAGAGGATGACAGAATACGCCTATGGGGCATATTCTGTTAAAAAAGGTAAAATCGCTTTTATAAACTTTGTGATGAATGTCACACCGCTTTGCGACTGTACTCCCTGGAGCGATGCGCCAATTGTTCCTGATGTTGGGATACTGGCTTCTTTTGACCCTGTTGCTATAGACCAGGCAAGCTATGACCTTGTAAACCAGCAATTTGGACATAGAGGTACAGCTTTGGAAGAAGCAGGGTATGGAATGAATCCGGGAGAGGACAAGTTTAAAGCGCTTCATCCCGAGACTAAAGGAGAGCTGCAGCTAAAATACGGAGAAGAGATTGGCTTAGGTACTAGAGATTATGAGCTTATAGAACTGAAATAGCAGGGCAATCCTGCTATTTTTTTAAAATTTTTGATGATTTTTGATAACGTTTGTTGTATTATATTAATAGAAAGGGAGTATCTACAAAGGAGAGGAATTTAATGGAGAAGTATTTTATAATAATTCCTATAATTTCAATGATAACAGTGGCACTGCTTTTCTTTATACAGGTGCTTTTTATAAAGTGGACGGATAAAATCTTTGGGATAAAGGAAGAAAAAGAGAAAAAAGGTGTGGAAGATAAAAAAGAAGAGTAGAAGGAGCTGGTGTCGTTGAAGATAGGCTTTAAGAGAAATGAAAAAGATGGAGTAGTTTTCTACACTATACCTTCCTTTGAAGAGACAGGGATTGTAAAGCACCTTTTTACTACGAGAATAGGTGGGGTGAGCAAGGGGGAATTTGCTTCTTTAAACTTGAGCCTTAAAAGATATGACTCGAAAGAAGAAGTATATGAAAATTTCAAAATAATATGCAGAATAGGGGAATTTACATGTGAAAACATGGTTTTTTCTGACCAGGTCCATGGTAATGTAGTGAGAAAAATCACATATGAAGATAGGGGCAAAAATTTTGGAAAAAATGATATTATAGGAGTAGATGGGCTTGTAACTGGCGAAAGAGGGATTCCCCTTGTTACATTTCATGCCGATTGTGTGCCCTTGTTTTTCTTGGATCCTGTTAAAAAAGTTGTCGCTCTTTCCCATGCAGGATGGAGGGGAACAGTAGCTTATATTGGACCAAATACAGTAGAAGTAATGAGAAAAGAGTATGGTTCAAATCCAAAAGACATACTGGTGGGAATAGGACCCTCTATATACAAATGTTGCTATGAAGTGGGGGATGATGTGGCAGAAAGAGTAAAAGAAGCAATTGAGGACTGGAAAGAGGTTCTTGTTAAAAAATCTGATGGAAAATGGCTATTAGATTTGCAGCATGCCAATTATATCGAACTTGTGAGTAGTGGGATACCGGATGAAAACATCACTGTGAGCCAGATATGCACTTCTTGTAATCTAGAATTTTATTCTTATAGAAGAGACAAAGGGATAACAGGAAGCATGGCAGCTTTTGTAGAACTTAAGTAAATCATTTTTATACTGCAAAGACCTCATTTTGGGTCTTTTTTATTTTATACAATTCATGCCACATTTGTGGTATACTTTTTGCAAAGTGAAATGTAAAGGGGGAGGCATTCATTATGCTGGATAGAATTTTTGAAATTATACAAAAAGAAGATAAGAAAAATCCATTGACTGATGAGCAAATTGCTGCACTTCTTAATATCAAAAGAGAAGACGTTACGCAATTTAGACTTAAAAACAATATCCCTGATTCAAGAGAAAGAAGAAAACCCTATTTGTTAGAAGATTTAAAGAAAATAATTAAAGAAGATCCAAGTATTTCAGATAGAAATCTTACCAGAGAGCTAAATCTTTTAGGCTACAACATATCTCGATTTGTGGTGTCACAGCTGAAAAAAGAAATTTTAAAAGAAATAAAAGTGGAAAGGAAGGTATATCTTAAAAACTTTGTACCAGAAGAAGATGTAGAAAGTCAAAAAGAAGAGATATTGTCTTTCAAAGATATAATTGGCAGTGAAGGAAGTCTTAAAGCACAGATAAGTTTAGCAAAAGCAGCAGTACTTTATCCTCCCCATGGTCTTCATACTTTGATAGTAGGTCCCCCTGGAGCAGGAAAGAGCCAGCTTGCTGAAGCTATGTACAATTTTGCAGTAGAATCAGGCCGCTTTAAAGAAGGTGCTCCTTTTGTTGTGTTTAACTGCGCCGATTATGCAGATAATCCACAACTTCTAATGGCACAGCTCTTTGGGTACGTCAAAGGAGCTTTTACAGGAGCTGATACAGAAAAAAGGGGTTTGGTAGAAAAGGCGAACGGGGGGATACTCTTTTTAGATGAAGTTCACAGGCTTCCCAGTGAAGGGCAAGAAATACTCTTTTATCTTTTAGATAAAGGCAAATTTAGGAGATTAGGGGAAACAGAGAGTACTAGAGAAGCGCAAATTATGCTCATTGCTGCTACCACTGAAAATCCAGAATCAGCACTTCTTTTGACTTTTAGAAGAAGAATTCCTGTTTTGATTGAACTTCCATCTCTTTCAGAAAGACCTCCGCATGAAAGGTATGAAATAATTTACAACTTTTTTACAAAAGAGTCTGTGCGCCTTAATAAGACTATTGTGATTAAAAAAGAGGCTTTAAGGGCTTTGATGCTATATGAGTGCCCGGGAAACTTGGGGCAATTGCGAAGTGATATACAGGTTGCTTGTGCAAAAAGCTTTCTAGCATCACTTGGTAGCAAAAGCTCTTCTTTAATTGTGGATGTTTCTGACCTTCCAAATCACGTCAAAATGGGCCTCTTTAGACTGAATAAAAGAGATCCTGAAATAGAAAGGTATCTGGGAGAGGACCTTGTCGTCTATCCTGACAAGAAGGTAAAAATATTTCCAAAAGAAGACAGGTATATGCTTCCTGACGAAATATACCAATTTATAGAAGAAAGGTTTATTGACTTAAAAAGACAGGGGCTTACAAAAGAAGAAATAGATAAAATTCTAAGCAAGGAAATGGAGATAGAGCTTAAAAAATTTGCTGCAAGTGTTAAAACCAGCATTTCAATTTCAAAGAAAGAGCTTGTAAATGTAGTAGGAGAAAAGATTGTGAATGCAGTCGAAAAAGCCTATGAAATTGCAAGGAAAAGCTTTAAAAATTTAGAAGACAATCTCTTTTACTCTCTTGCTATTCACTTGAGCGCGACGTATGAAAGGATATTGAGCGGCAAGCCCATCTTTAATCCTCAACTGGAGAACATAATCAGAGAATATCCTTTGGAGTATTCCACAGCTAAGATTATGGCTAAAGAAATAAATAAAGAGCTTGGGATTGAGCTTCCCGAGGAAGAGATAGGGTTTATAGCTATGTACTTAAAAACTTTTTCAGGAGAAAAGCCAGTGGAAGAGGGAAGAGTGGGAGTAATTGTTCTAACTCACGGGCATGTGGCAAGCAGTATGGCAGAGGTGGCTAATAGGCTTTTGGGAGTTAATCATGCTATAGGTATAGACATGGCTTTAGATGAAAAACCCGAAAAAGTTCTTGAGAGGACAATTGAGGTTGTAAAAAGAATAGATGAAGGTAAGGGTTGCATTATACTAGTAGATATGGGTTCTCTTGTAACCTTTGGTGAAATTATAACTAAAAGAACTGGAATACCTACGAGAGTTGTAGCAAGAGTGGATACTGTGATGGTGTTAGAGGCAGTGAGAAGAGCTATTATACCTGAGACTACTTTAGATGAAATAGCAGATGCTATAGACAGTGAAAAGTCATATGTAGGGAAGGTAGAAACGCTTTTTGACAAAAAGCCTTCCAAAGCTATTGTGACAGTATGCATAACTGGAGAAGGTACAGCCCTTAAAATAAAAAAGTACATTGAAGATTTGATTCCAGAACTTAAAGAAAATTACAAAATAATTCCTGTTGGCATGCTAAGACAGGAGGACATAGCAAAAGAGATAGAAAAAATAAGAAAAGAAAATGATGTGGCAGCATTTGTAGGAACAATAAATCCCGGCATAGAAAGTATACCCTTCATATCTGTAGAAGAAGTTTTAAAAGGAGATGGGGTAGAAAAGATAAAGAAAATAGTGGGAATTAAAAAAGAAAATCCATTGAAAGAAGTCATTGATGAAGATCTAATCCTTGTAGATTTGGAGGCTTTTGTGAAAAGTGATGTGATAGATGCTTTGGTTGAGAAATTGCATAAAAAGGGATATGTGGATGACAGGTTTTTATTAAGCGTATATAAAAGGGAAGCTATGGGAGCTACTATTTTAAACGATGGAATAGCCATACCCCATGGTTACCCAGAACATGTCATAAAACCAGCCATAGCTATTGCAAAATTGAAAGAGCCTATATATTGGGAAAAGGACCTTATGGCAGATTTAGTATTTATGATAGCGTTGAAAGAGGAGTCGAAAGAGTATTTTATGTATCTATATCATGTTTTAACAGATCAAAATAGCATAAATAAATTGAAGGGAGCGCGAAATCCTGATGAAGTAAGAGAGATTCTTACGAGTTAGTACAATACATGTCAAAAAGATGGCATAATTCTTGCTATATAAAATTTGCGAGATAACGAGGAGGTTGTATTTGATGAAGCTTACAGAGTTTTTTCACAAAGAATTGATTGTTACTAATTTACAGGCCAATAACAAAGAAGAAGTTTTTGAGGTTCTCTTTAATAAATTGTTAGAGAATGGGTACGTAAAAGAAAGTTTTTTAGAAGGGATAATGACCCGCGAAAAGAATTTTCCCACAGGGCTTCTTTTAAATGGCAATAATGTTGCTATTCCCCATACAGATCCAGAACATGTTTTAAAACCGGCAATTGCAGTAGCTACTCTCTCCAAGCCAGTGGTATTTAAAAATATGGCTAATCCTCAAGAAGATGTATATGTGAATATAGTGTTTATGATAGTTTTGGATTCGGTACATTCTCAAATTGAATTGTTACAGCAGCTGATAGAGCTTATTCAAAATAGGAGCTTTTTAAACGCTGTTTTAAATGCTGATGATAGTAATGAAGTAATAAAAATTATAAAAAATTATGCATGTTTAGTTTGAAAAAACGTATTTAAGATAGTGTTAATGGGTTAAGATTTAGATCGAATCTAATATATTTGAATTAGGTTATTGTGAGGTGTGAGAAATGCCAAAAATTATTATTGCTTGTGGCACAGCTATTGCAACTTCTACTTATGTAGCGTCCAAGATTAAGAATGCTCTTGAAAAGGAAAACATAAGTGCTGATATTATTCAGTGTAGGATATCAGAGGTAGAAAACCTTGCTGATGAAGAAGGGGATATAGTAATCACAACCACGATGATTCCCCTCAACGTTAAGGCTAAAGTATTTAATGGAATACCATTTTTGACTGGTATTGGTGAGGATGCACTGTTAAGAGATATTTTGAAAGAAATAAAAAAGTCCAAAATTTGTAAATACCCTAAATCTAAATGAATGTTCCATGGTAGTTGTCTTAAAACAAATTTGAGGGGAGGTGTGAAAAGGTATTAAGGGAGAAATTGCAAAAGTTTTTATAATAGGTTTTTATCAAAAGTGAAGGGGGTTTGAAAATGTTGCAGTATTTTATTGATTTTATAGTGAAAGATCTAGGGTCAACAGTGGCTTTACCTCTTATAATAATAATTTTAGGACTATTATTAAGAGCAGACTTTGGTAAAACACTAAGAGCTGCAGTTACGATTGGTGTTGGTTTTATAGGATTGGGACTAGTAATAAATTTATTAATTGGGACACTAGATCCTGCAACTAAAGCGATGATTGAACGTTTTCCAGGAATACATTTAGTTTCAATGGATGTAGGGTGGGGAGTTGCAGCAGCAATAGCTTTTGCAACTTTTGTAGGTGCTATAATTGTTCCTCTTGCTTTTGGTGTAAATATAATAATGCTACTTTTTGGGTGGACTAAAACAATGAACGTTGACATATGGAACTTTTGGCACTACGCGTTTACTGGATCACTTGTTTATATAGTAACTAAAAGTTTAACTCTTGCATTATTAGCATCTATCATTCATGAAGTTTATTCATTAAAAATGGCTGATTTAACGGCAAAAAGGATTCAAGAATTTTTTAATTTACCCAGTGTATCAATTCCACAAGGATGGGCTGTTACCAGTGTTCCGATTGTCTTAGGAATAAATTGGGTTATAGACAAAATTCCTGGTTTAAACAAACTTGAAGCGGATCCTGATACTATAAAAAAGAAATTAGGTATTATTGGAGAACCGTTAATTTTAGGGTTAATATTGGGATTTTTGTTTGGTATAGTAGCATATTGGGGAAACAATCCTGATTGGAGAATCTGGGTAGGAGATATTTTTAAACTTGCTATGTCGATGGCTGCTGTAATGTTGTTAGTGCCGCGTATTATTGCTATTTTCATGGAGGGGTTACTTCCTTTTTCAGAAAGTGCAAAGGTATACTTACAAAAAAGATTTCCTGGTAAAGAATTTTATATTGGATTGGATTCTGCTATTCTTTTAGGGCACCCTATCACAATAGCAACATCAATTCTCTTAATACCTATAACCTTAGCATTAGCTATAATTTTGCCAGGTAATACAACTTTACCTCTTGCAGACCTAGCAGCGACAGCCTTTTTTGTAGCAATGGCTGCTCCTTTAACTAGAGGTAATTTAATAAGAACGGTGATAATAGGTACTTTCATTATGATAGTGGTTTTATATACGTCTTCTTCGCTTGCACCGTTGCTTACAGATGTTGCTCGGGATATAGGTTATCAAATTCCAAAAGGTGCTACACAAATTACTGCTTTGTCAGGTGGTAATTGGGTTGCTTGGCTTTTAACTCAAGTTGCTAAATTATTTGTACATTAGCTTTAAAAAATTCTGCTTATGATTAACTAGATAAAAAATTAAATAGAAGCCCCCACAATGCTTTTTAAACAAATTATAATTCAGAAATAGTAGAATCAAACGCAAAATTATTAAGCAATTCTGTATTGTGGGGGCATTATTATTAAACACAAGAAGGGGTGAATGGTGCAAAATGGGCAAAGAAATTTTTGAGGAAATTAGAACATTAACAGAATTACCAGCTGTCTCGGGGCATGAAGACAAAATAATAGAATACGTTTATAAAAAAGTATACTCTTTAGCAGATGAAGTTACTATTGATAAGTTAGGGAATATTATAGCAACGTTTTATGGGAAGATTACTAAAGAATTTTCTGTGTTGTTTTTTGCACATCTAGATGAAATAGGTTTAATAGTTCGTAAGATTGAAGAAAATGGTTTTTTAAGGTTTGAACGAATAGGTGGAGTACCGGAAAAAACGTTAAGAGGACAGTACGTGGATGTATACTCCATAGACGGAGATAAATACTTTACAGGAGTAATTGGGACAACTTCGCATCATGTAACGAAAGATGAAGATAAGTTTAGGGTACCTAGTAGATTAGAGATGTATATAGATGTTGGGTTTGATAGTAAGGAAGAAGTATTAAAAAACGGGATAGATGTAGGAAGTATAGTGACATATCATCCTTCTTTTAAAGTAGTTGGTAGTAAGAGATTCGTAAGTAAAGCATTAGATAATCGAATTGGAGTGTATTTGTTATTAAAGTTAATAGAATACTTAAAAAAACAGCCCCCTATATTTACAATTTACATTGCTTTTACAATACAAGAAGAATTTAGCGTTAGAGGTTCTTTGCCTGTATTTAATAAAACTAAACCTCAAATAGCTATATGTCTTGATATTACTCCAGCTGGAGATACTCCAGAACTTGAACAAACCTACGAAATAAAATTGGGAAAAGGACCAGCTATAACTCAAATGAATTTTCATGGACGCGGAACTTTGGGAGGAATTATACCACATCCTAAGTTGCGCCGATTTATTGAAGTAACTGCCGAAGAATTAAAGATACCTTATCAGAGGGAAGTGATTCTTGGAGTAATTACTGATGATGCCTTTGGGATATTGACAGGTAGAGAAGGGGTAATGGGAGCTCATATTTCCATTCCAATTCGATATACTCATTCGCCAATCGAGATGGCAGATGTAGAAGATATTGAAAATGCGCTAAAATTACTCATAGGTCTCATAGATAAACTTAATTCAAATCATTCAAGAATTGATTTAAAAAGAGGTTAAATGCGAAAGAAATAAAGATAAATCCCATAAGGAATATTGATAATTTCAGGTGTTATTTTATTTATAGTTTTAAAACTATGGAATTTGAAAATCACCCAATTCAAATAATATAAAAAAATCAAAATTTTCCAAGGTTTTACTAAACTCTAAAAATACTTAGCAAACACTACTAGAAGGAGGAATAAGGATGAAAATTATTCCTTCTCTTGCTTCAGCAGATCAAGTATGCTTAAAAGAAATGGTAGAAAGGTTGGAAAAGTTAGGATTAAAAGAACTTCATTTAGATATTGAAGATGGAAATTTTGTACCTAATATAACTTTTGGATTAAAAACAATAAAAGATCTTAGAAAAATAACTGACATGCTGTTTCATATTCACTTAATGACCAATAATCCAGAAAAATATTTTTATGAACTAAAATCAATAGGTGTTACTTCTGTGGCTGTTCATATAGAAGCTGTAGAATACCCGAAATGGATAATTAATTTTGGGAAATCTCTTGGATTTAAAATTGGCGTAGCGCTAAATCCTAAAACACTTCCTGACGTAGTAGAATATATTATTGATGATGTAGATTTTATATTAATAATGACCTCAGAACCCGATTATACTGGACAAAAATTTATTTTTCCGATTTTTAAGAAAATTTCAATTTTGTCACAAATGAAAAAAGAATGGCAGGAAATTTGGGTAGATGGAGGGATAACATTAGAAATATTACCTAAAATTTTAGAGAAAAAAGTTGACGTAATTGTTTTAGGTAGAGCTCTTTTTGAAGATGAAAAACTAGAAGACCATTTTGGCACGATAAAAAACATCCTTGAAGGTTCAAGAATAAAAGTGGAGGAAACAAATAAATCTTTGTAGAGAATAATAGTTGACTACAAGGTTTTCTATGAGTAAATCAAATAGACGGTAGTGAATTGAATGGTAATTGAATAAAAGAAACATAAATGTTCAATTATTTGTAGTTAATTGTTTGGAATTATTTTTTAAATAAACAATCAGTAAACAATAAGATAAAGAATAAGATAAAAAAAGATTTATAAAGGTAGAACGAAAAAATAAAATATTTTTTATAAAATTTGAACTTAAAACAGGTTTGACGTACTCACTTATAGAAGCTAAAATCAACTTAAACCAATCAATAATAAACACTAAAATGAGCAATATTGTAAATAAGAGGTGAAGTTGTGAACAAAGCAGAACGTATTCAAAAAATCTTTGAAATTCTTTCGAGTGAAGGTAACGCATCAACTAAATATCTAGCGGAAGTTTTAGGAGTATCAGAGGCAACTATTAGAAGAGATTTATCAAAACTGGCAGAGGATAATACTCTTCCTCTATCCAGGGTAAGAGGAGGAGTAATTTACTCCTTAGAAAAAGCTGGATTCGAACCAATGTTCGATCTCAAGTTATCACGGATGGTAGAAGAAAAAAGAAAAATTGCAAAATTAGCTTTAAATTTTATTGAAGATGGTGATACTCTTTTTCTTGATTCAGGGACAACTATCTATTATTTAGCAAAGATTATGGGAAGTAAAAAGGGATTGAAAGTTGTTACTGTAGACGTAAAAATTGCGGCGGAACTTGCTAAACATCCAAATATAAAAACAATTTTAGCAGGTGGAGAAGTAAGATGTGGCTACTACAGTATAGGAGGAGAAGAAACTATTAATTTTCTAAGTCAATTTAGGGTAGAAAAGGCGTTCTTAGCGACAGATGGGTGGAGAAAAGATGGAACTTTTAATTCTTCCAATTTTGAAGTAGGAGTTAAAAGAAAAATGATTGAATTATCTAAAAAAAGATATTTGTTAGCAGATCATACCAAATATGGAAGAGATGCTTTCATTAAAGTAGCAGATCTAGATGTTTTTGACGCTATTATTACTGATTCTCCATTACCTAGTGAGATAATAAATTGGTTGAAAGAAAAAGGGATTTTAGTAATTTTTTAAAATTTTATTCTGCTAAAAATTTTATTCTGCTAAATTATTTGAAAAGGATATAATTGGGATATATGAGATATAAATTTAAATGGAAATTTGTTATTTTGGTAACAAACGTTTTACCAAAATTACTTATGTAAAAACGAGCTGAAATAATTTTGTTTCGCCTTTGTTATGAGTATTTAATTCCTGTGTTAATTTTAATCTTGAGCAATAAATTTTTAAGGAATTAAGAAAATTAAAATTTATGAAGGGGGGGAGACTAAAATACGATACTGTAAGCAAATATATAATTGTTAAAATTTTTCAAAACTAACTAAAAGGGGGAGAAAATGTGAAAAGATATTTCATTATTTTGGTAAGTGTATTATTGATTATTACCGTATTTTTAGGGGGATGTACTCAAAAACCGCAAAAACAGCAAGAAACTCAAACCACGGCTACAAAAGAGATAAATCCAAGCGATCTAAAATTTATTACAGTTGTAAAATCTACAGCCTTTAACTGGTTTAAGCGAATGGAGACGGGAATTCAAGAATTTAGCAAGGATACAGGAGTAAAAGCAGTAATGCAAGGGCCATCTAAAGCTGATGCAGCATTACAGTTACAAGTTGTTGAAGACGCAATTGCACAGAAACCGGATGCGTTACTAGTAGTTCCTTTTAAACCCGAGACACTAGAGCCGGCTTTGAAAAAGGCGTTAGAACAAGGTATAGTAGTAATTACTCACGAAGCATCAAATGCTCAAAATGTTACTTATGATATAGAAGCTTTTGACAATGCGGCATATGGAAGGCATCTTATGGATGAATTAGCTAAACGCATGAACTATGAAGGCAAATATGTAGTATTTGTAGGGTCTTTGACATCTACTACTCATAATGAATGGGTAGATGCAGCTATTGCTTGGCAAAAAGAAAAATACCCCAAAATGCAGTTTATAGGTACAAAATATGAAACTAATGATGACGTACAAAAAGCTTATCAAATTATGAAAGATTTACTAAAAACACATCCCGATATTAAAGGAGTGCAGGGTTCCTCTGCTGTAGATGTGGTGGGAGCGGGGCAGGCAATTGAGGAGGCTGGTCTTGCAGGAAAGATTGCGGTGGTAGGGACAAGTATTCCTTCTTATGCAGGTGATTTACTAAAAAGTGGAGCGATTAGTTTAATTAGCTGCTGGGATCCGGCAAAGGCGGGCTATGCAATGAATAAAGTAGCACTAATGGTTTTACAGGGGCAAAAAATAGAAGATGGAATGGATTTAGGAGTTCCAGGTTATGAGAAGATTAAGTTAGTAGGTAAAGTAATTTATGGTTCTGCATGGATAGATATTACTAAAGATAATATGGATCAATATCCATTTTAAAACAAAAACAATAGGTGGTTGATACTTTTTATGGTATCAACCACCTTATGGTAGCTAATTTAATAGGAGGACATAAAGATGGGTGAACCTGTTATTGAACTGAGGCAAATAACCAAAAATTTTGGGGGAGTTAAAGCGCTTCGAGGTGTAGATTTAACTCTATATCAGGGAGAGGTTTGTTGCTTAATTGGGGAAAATGGTTCAGGTAAGTCTACACTGATTAAGATTATTTCAGGAATTCATGAACCAGATAGTGGAGAAATAATAATTGATGGATTTAATTACAAACGATTATATCCGCTTGATTCTCTTAAGAAAGGTATTGAGGTGATTTATCAAGATTTTTCCTTATTTCCTAATTTGACTGTGGCAGAAAATTTAGCTATCAATGAATTGCTTTTAAGCAATAGTTTATTGGTGAAATGGAAAGATGTTTTCGAAATTGCTAACAAAGCACTAGATAATATTAATATTTATATTGATCCAAAACGTCTGGCAAGTGACCTTTCAGTAGCAGAACGACAACTGGTAGCTATTGCTCGAGCAGTATTACGAAATACTCGATTAATAATTATGGATGAACCGACCACAGCTTTAACTCAGAAAGAGATTGACAGATTAATGAAAGTTATATCTACTCTCAAAGATAAAGGCACGTCAATTCTTTTTGTAAGTCACAAATTAGATGAAGTGTTACAAATTGCTGATCGAATTGTTATTCTTCGAAATGGAGAAAAGGTATTTGATGGGAAGGCTGAATCTATAGATCGTGCTACAATTGTTAGGTACATGATAGGAAGAGAGTTAAGTCATCAGCTATCATTACATAAAGAAGAGAAAAAAGACGTCCAGGTAGTTCTAAAAGTAGAACACTTAACACGAAAAGGGAATTTTTACGATATATCTTTTGAATTAAAAAAAGGAGAAATTTTGGGGATAACTGGTTTATTAGGGTCTGGGCGAACAGCTCTTGCTTTATCATTATTTGGTGCTTTGCCGCCAGATTCTGGAACAATATATGTTGAAGGGAAACAAGTGACTTTAAATAGCATACAAGATGCCATAAAACATGGAATTGGTTATCTTCCAGAAGACCGTGTAGGTGAAGAATTGTTTATTTCTCAATCTATAGGAAAAAATATAGTGGTTCGAGTAATTGATTATATGGTTAAGAAGATAGGGTTAATTGACCAGTTTCGGGTTAATGATACTATCCAAACATGGTTGAAACAATTGAAAATTGCTACCCCCTCAGCAAATCTTCCAGTAAGTTCTCTTTCAGGAGGGAATCAACAGCGTGTTGTACTTGCGAAATGGTTAGCTAGTAATCCCAAAATTTTAATTCTGAATGGTCCTACCGTAGGGGTAGATGTGGGTTCAAAGATGGAAATTCATAAACTTATTCGTGATTTGGCTGCGCAAGGTATGGCATTTATTGTTATTTCCGATGATATTCCTGAACTTTTGGAGATTTCACACCGTATTTTGCTAATGAAAAAGGGGAGAATAGTTGGTGAATTTCTGAGAGAGACACTTACTGAATCTAAATTAAATGCTATGCTTACTGCTATTTAAAATTTAATTCATAAAGAGATTTTATATTTTAGCTAGTAGAGGGGAGAAAAGAAAAATGGGATGGAAACGATATTTTAATACCCACGAGTTTATTATTGGAATTGCTACTGTTGCTCTTTCGGTTTTGACAGGGATAGTTAATCCAGCTTTTTTTTCAAGCGCCAATTTATTTGATATTTTACGTAATGCTACAATCTTTGGCATTTTATCCATGGGAGTTTTAATTGTCATGATTTCTGGGGGTATTGATGTTTCTTTTCCAGCTATTGCTGCTCTATCAACTTATTCTACTGTTAAAATATTAATTGCTATTCATTATCAAGGTTCAGTGTTACTAGTTTATTTTATAGCAGCTTTGTTCGGTTTGATACTAGGATTAATAAATGCTTTTTTCATCTCTTGGCTTAAAGTCCCTACTCTTATTGTAACACTTGCAACTTCTAGTATGTTTTACGGGTTTAATTTGTTTTTCGTGGGGAGTTTAAATCTTTATAATCTTCCGGGAAAAATGATTCCTTTTTCTAAATTGACTTTGTTCACAGTTCATGATCCTGAAGGAGGAAGTGTAGGTTTACATCCATGTGTTTTGATTATGATCGTTGTGGCTGTTGCCGTTTGGGGATTGTTAAAATTTACTGTAATAGGACGAGGGATCTATGCCATGGGGGGTAATCGTGAAGTTGCTGAACGTACAGGTTTTAATTTACGGGCTATTGAATATTTTATTTATAGTTTTACAGGTGTTTTGGCAGCCATTGCGGGAGTAACACAAGCGGTTTTTGCCCGACATTCTAGTCCTGCTGCATTAATGGGTAGTGAGTTAGATGTAATAGCTGCAGTAGTCCTAGGAGGAGCGTCTATTACAGGTGGAAGAGGTACGGTAATTGGGGCTCTTTTAGGTGTATTTTTCATTACTATTATGAAAACTAGCTTGATTATGATGGGCATTCCAGCAGAATGGCAAAAAGTTTTTGTTGGTATTGCACTTGTGATTGGTACAGTATTACCTACTCTCCGGACTCACCGGCTTCATCACATAGATTTAGAGTTAGTTGAAACTGAGTAAAAATTTACAAAGGTGAAAAGGAAGTGATAATGGAAATGGAAAAAATTTTTTCAGCTCAATTTACGTTAGAAAAATTTATTAAAAAATTCAATTGGGATATGTATCATACTTTACTGGTATTTGTTGCAGTATTTATTTTTATAACAATGAGTGTTTTAGAACCATATACTTTCCCTACGTTAGATAACTTAATTTCAATGGCTTTTCAAATATCTGAATTAGGTATTTTTAGTATTAGTATGACACTCGCTTTAATAATTGGAGGAATAGATCTTTCAATCACTGCAATAGCTAATCTTTCTGCTATTTTTGCAGGACTGCTTCTCAAGAGTTTAATTTCAGTGGGTGCTAATGAAACACAAATATGGTTAGGATTTCTTCTAGCCGTTTTGATAGCATTAGCTACAGGAGTGTTGTGCGGAGCCATAAATGGATTGTTAATTGGATGGATTGGAGTACCAGCAATATTAGCTACGTTGAGTACAGCGACTTTGTATACTGGTATCGCTATGGGAATCACAAAGGGTTCAGCAATATCTGGTTTTCCAAGTTCTATCTTAATAGTGGGTAATGGGGAAATTTTTCACATACCTATACCATTCTTGATCTTTGTCGTTATTTTGATATTTGTTTCTGTATTACTAAATCATACTTCCTTTGGGTTTAAAATGTATATGTTAGGTACAAATCCTATTGCAGCATATTTTTCGGGTATTGATAACAAAATTCTCATTTTTAAAACCCATACTCTTATTGGAATGCTTTCTTCTATTGCTGGAATCATCATTCTCACTCATACTAATGCAGCTTACGCAGATTATGGGACCTCTTATATTTTGCTATCACTTCTTGTTGCAGTGCTTGGTGGGATTTCTGTAACAGGAGGGTTTGGTAAACTCTCGGGTGTCGTTTTAGCTTTAATTATTCTACAATTTTTATCTACGGGTTTTAATATGGTATTTTTAGAGTTTACAGGTAGCAATTTTTTCCGAGATTTTGCATGGGGTACATTGCTTCTATTGGTTATTGTTATTAATCGTTATAACAAATTTCTAAATAATTTGGGTAGTAGAATAAAAACTCTTTATTTTAAGAAAAAATCTGATTTACCTGCAAACTAAGTGGAGGTGTCTTTACTATATGTTGGCTATGACATTTTATAAAAAGTAGTTGTTTATTTTTAAGTTACTGAATTAGAAAATGAAAAGTAAAAAAGTAAAAAAGTAAAAAAGTAAAAGAAATAGGAGAGGGAGGTAGATTAGTAATGTCTAGAGAATGGATAAAAGAATTATTTGGTGTTAACAAACCTATTATTGCTATGTGTCATTTAGAAGCGTTGCCGGGTGATCCAGGATATAATGTGGATAAAGGTCTGGAATGGGTAATAGAACGTGCCTATAGAGACTTACAGGCCTTGCAAGAAGGTGGTGTCGATGCAATTATGTTTTCTAATGAGGCTAGTTTACCATATCTAACAAAAGTAGAACCTATTACTCCTATAACTATGGCACGAATTATCGGAGAATTGCGAAGGTACATTAAAGTACCGTTTGGCGTAAATGTCTTATGGGATCCTTTGGCTACTATTGATTTAGCAGTAGCTACAGGTGCTGCTTTTGTTCGAGAGGTTTTTACGGGAGTTTATGCTAGTGATTTTGGATTATGGAATACCAATTGTGGTGAAGTAGTCCGGCATCAATATCGACTTCATGGTAAAAATATCAAACTTTTTTTTAATATAGTACCAGAAGCTGCTTCTTATCTAGGGAATAGAGATATAAAAGATATTGCTCGTTCGACCGTATTTAATACTCGACCAGATGCACTCTGCGTTTCCGGTTTAACTGCGGGGGCAGAAACTGATATGCAAACTCTTAAATTAGTTAAACAGGCAGTTCCCGATATGGCTGTTTTTGCTAACACAGGTGTCAGACTTGAAAATGTTGAACAGCAACTTTCTATTGCTGATGGAGCAATAGTTGGTACGGCATTTAAACGCGATGGATATATTTGGAACGAAGTTGATGTTTCCAGAGTAAAGGTATTTATGGAAAAGGTACGAGAAGTGCGAGATAGTCTGTGAAATTTTATAAATATTTTATAAAGTAAAGTTAATTATGGAAAAACTAAAAATATCTAAAAATAGGGGGGTATTAAATGGATGAAAGATGGAGAAAACTTGGAGAAATTCTTGTGAGATACTCTACATCTGTAAAACCCGGGGAAAAAGTAATGATTTATATGGGAGAAGTAGAATCATTTCCACTTGTTGAAGCTATTTATGAAGCCACAATAAAGGCAGGTGCTTATCCGCAAATTCAATTTGGTTCAGAAAGATTACGTCACTTATTGCTGAAATACGGGAATGAAAAACAAATTTCCTGGATTCCAGAGATTGAAGCTTACGGGATGGAATGGGCTGATGTTTATTTTGGGTTACGAGGATTTCGAAACCCATATGAGTTATGGGATGTTTCACCCGAACGACTTGCGATTAATCAGATTGCAATGGGCAAAATTTCCACACTTCGATGGGAAAAGACACGGTGGTGTTTGGTACGAATTCCGACTTCTGCTTTGGCGCAACAAGCGGGCGTAGATGAGAATACTATGATGGAGATGTTCTTTAATGCTTGTTTAAAAATAAACTGGGAAGAAGAAAATAAGCGGTGGGACACTGTAGTTACTCAATTGAATAAAAGTCGTTGGGTAAGAATAGTAGGTAAAGATACAGATTTAACTTTTTCAGTAGAAGGACGAAAGTGGATTCCTTTTATGGGGCATAAGAATATGCCAGATGGTGAGATTGCTACTGCACCAATAGAAAATACTGTTGATGGTCACATTTGCTTTGAATTTCCAGGCGTTTTGAGTGGTAAATTAGTTGAAAACATTTATCTACGTTGGGAAAAAGGGAAATTAGTGGAAGCTCATGCTTCTACTCACGAGGATTTTTTACATGCTGTCCTTAGTTCAGATCCTGGAGCAAGTCGAATAGGTGAATTTGGAATTGGCATTAATCCGTATATTAGTTTTTTTTCTAAAGATATCTTGCTAGATGAAAAAATGGGAGGAACGATACATATTGCATTAGGGAGAGCTTACCCTGAATGTGGAGGTACAAACCAATCTGCCATTCACTGGGATATTGTAAAGGATCTACGACATGAGGGAGTTGTATATATTGATGGAGAACCCATTTTAAAAGATGGCAAACTGCTGATTTAAGTGCAGAAAAGAAAAGATGAAGTAGTAAAAAGAGAATTGGTGTATTAAAAGTCGGAGGGGAGGGAAATGAGTTCATATTATCTTCTAGGAGTCGATATAGGCACATATTCTTCTAAAGGGGTAGTGGTGAAGGAAACCGGAGAAGTTGTTGCAAGCCACATTGTCGAACACAATCTTGACATGCCAAAACCTGGATATTATGAACATGATCCAGAAAAAGTTTGGTGGAATGATTTTTTACAGATTTGCCATACATTACTGTATAAGTATGAAATAGATCCTCGAAAAATAATCGGTATAGGTATAAGTACTATTTCACCGGCAATTGTACCAATTGACGAAAATGGACGTGCTTTAAGACCTGCTATTCTTTATGGAATTGATACACGCGCTACTAAAGAGATTTCCGAACTTAGTCAACTAACTGGAGTAAAATTGACTTCTCAATCTGCCGCACCAAAAATACTTTGGATCAAACGTAATGAACCGGAAATATGGTCTAAAACACGCTGGATTCTTAATGGAGCCGGTTACATTAATTTCAAGCTAACGAATAAAGTTACTATTGATATTTACGATGCTTCGCTCTTTGTTCCACTTTTTGACTTTAATACCTTAAAGTGGTCGGAAGAAATTGCCTCGTTTGTGATTCCAATAAATAAACTTCCTCTTCCTATGTGGAGTTGTGATATTACTGGGTATGTTACATCAGAAGCAGCACAGGTAACTGGATTGCTAGCTGGTACCCCGGTAATTACGGGAACTGCTGATGCAGCTGCTGAGGCTGTCAGTGCTGGATTATCAGAGCCTGGTGATATGATGATAATGTATGGAAGTAGTACTTTCTTTATTGCTAAAGTAGCTCAGTTACGTGACGTTCCTAATTTTTGGAGTAGTCCATTTCTTGAAAAAGGTAGTTATGTAGTTACTGGAGGTACTGCAACTGCAGGAAGTTTGACGAGATGGTTTCGTGATCAATTTGGTTATCCTGAATTAGAAGCAGAACGTTCTGGGAAAGGAAATGCTTATGCTCTTTTAGCTGGTTTGGCTGAAACTTCCACCGTGGGAGGAAATGGTCTGATCATTTTACCCTATTTTGCTGGAGAACGTACTCCTCTTCATGACCCTGAGGCTAAGGGGGTAATATTTGGATTAACACTTAGACATACTCGAGCTGATATATATAGAGCGATTTTAGAATCGGTTGGTTATTCTATTAGGCATAATATTGAAGAATTAAAAAAAGAAGGAATTAACATTCAACGGATTCTTGCTGTAGGGGGAGGCACTCAAAATACTGTATGGATGCAGATTATCAGTGATATTGCTAATATTATACAGCAAATTCCTGAGAAGCAAATTGGTGCTAGCTATGGAGATGCTTTTATGGCTGGCGTTGGAGTAGGATTGTTTTCTACCGTTAAGGAAGTAACAAAATGGGTCAAAATTAGCCGAACTATTACTCCGAATATAGAAAATTATTATCGCTATGAACACTATTATCAAATTTTCAAAGAACTTTATAAAAATACTGTTCATCTTATGCACCAAATAGGCTAAAATTCAGACGAAAAAATTAAATAAAAGGTATTATCTAAAAAGAATTAATTTTATATTGTTAACGAAATATTGGGAACCTGCTGTTATAAAAAGGTTCCTTATTTTTTAGGCTCTTTGTCAATAGTTGGGGTGGGTATTTTTTCTGAATGCCCACCTATAAATTTTCTTACGTTATATGATAATATTTGTAATTATTGGTTGCAATAAAAGATATAGCTAGAAATGTGAGCAGGTATTTACCTATGCTTTTTTGTCGAAGCTCTATAATATCCTTAAATATTCTCGTTGCTAAAAACACTGTTATATCAAGCATTGCAATATAATATCCTTTTCCTGAATCGGTAAAAATTTCTATAGCCGTATGCAAGTCTTTTTAGTACTTTAATTTTATTGTTATAGCCTTCTGTTACAGAATTGGTGTAAGGTATATCAAAGGCATTTGTTATTTCTTCAAACCAACGGTTAAATACCTGTATGCATCTTTTAAATTCATCAATTTTGCTTTCTTTAGTTAACTGCATCCATCTTTTTAGTTCTATTTTTGCTTCCTTTGAATTTTTGCATTTTAACACTCTATTACTAAATTCTTCTTTTAAAAAGTGTGCCATTCTTAAGTCGGCACTGTACCAAAACATTATTTCCAGCTTTTCTTTTTGTTCGGGCGTTAAGGTATCATATTTTGCAAGAAGCAGCTTACGACTTCTTTTAAAATATCTCCTTTTATCTCTTGCTAGTTCTTTTTGCACTCTTTTCCTTACATTTTCTATTGCCCAATATACGTACCTTGTAAAGTGAAATTTGTCTATCGCTATCTTAGCTCCTTTGAAATATGTTTTTACTGTCAATAAAAAAGGTTTCCACATGTCTATAATAACCCACTTCACTTTATTCCTGTCTTTAAATCTTTTGAAATATTCACTTAGATCTTCTTGTTTTCTGTCTTTTAAAATATCTAGTATTTTTCCTCCTTTTGGATCGACAATAATACAATGATATTTCCTGCCTCCAGAGTTTCCTTTAAATTCATCTATACTGATAACTTCAGGCAATATCTTATAATCAGGTTCCACTCCTACTGTATCTAAAAGTCTCATCACTGTCGTGATTGATACTCCTGTAACTTCAGATATCTCTTTCATGCTTTGTTGTTTTTTCAGTTGTTGTAGTATGTAAATAGATAGTCTGTTGGTCATTCTATGGTAACGTGGTAAATAGTCTAAATGTTCATAGAATCTTTTACCACAGTGTTTACAAACATATCTCCTCTTCTTTAGTACTATCACTGTTGGTTTCCCGAATAATGGCACATCTTTTATTCTTTGTACTCTATAATCATGAATCTTAGACGTTGTTGCCCCGCACCTTGGACAAATATGTGGTTTCTGTTTCATCTTAATATGTAGCTCTATTCTGTTGTCATTCTCTATTATATCTTCCCAAATTATATCTTCAGATTTTAAGAAATTTGTGATATAATTACCTTGCACTTATTCTGATGCCTCCTTTTGTTAGATTGTTTTAACCACTTTCTATTATAGCAGGCATTCAGAATAAGTGCTCTCTTTTTTATAGATTTCTTTCTCCCCACCCCAACATTTATTATAGAACCATTTTTTAAAGTACAGAGCTAAAAAGAGAGGGGAAACAAAATGTCATTGAAGGAATAAAATGCGAGGTATCAAATAGTACTTACAAACATAGAACAATTAGTTCTAAAAGATCACGTTTAAAAAAACAGATTTCATAATATGACTTAGTAAAGGACAAATATTTTGAGGATTGTAGTAGGCTAAGTATAGTTCTAGTAGTACTAATTCGTAAAAATTTTTTCTAGGTAGCCGTGAGAGATTTTTTGTTAGTTTAGCTGCTTCATCAATGATTGGCTTGTACGATGGCTTTATTCATCAAAGATTAACAAATAAAGGTGATACATCAACCGGACTATTATTCCTACAGTGGCCCACTAATCTGAATATGTTTTTCAATCCTTGGAACAAACATTTCCGATTTTCTCTCATGAAAAGATGTGTATAACTTACATTACTATAGAGAAATAATAAATCTAATAAAATCCACAATATACAATATTCCTTTTTCATAAAAATCAGCTTCACCAAAATTTATTTGAGTCTTCCTCTTTTGATATATATTCTGATTGTAAACGTTATGAGTTGTTCTGGTACACCTCTTTTTTCATAGCCCCATATTCTGCTACAGTGCAATCGAACAATTAAATTCCTTCATATTTTTCGCGCACCCTATTATAACCCCGTTTAGCAAGATATTTTTGTTTCCTTAGTGCTTTTTGTCTTCCCCAAGCCATTGTTCTATTTTTTAAAAAGCTCAAGTTTTGGGAATATCCCCCCAAGCTTTGGTGCCAGTTGGAATATTCCCGTCTTGCTGGCAAACATATTTGTGGACTGTTTTTCAGTCTATCTTAAATTTACTTAATATTCCGCTGATATTTAACTCTTTAAAAAGGAATACATTTTTGATATCATCTATTCGAGTCATTGTGAATATCCTCCACTCCTCCCTTGCAGTCAAGTTCCCTTAACTACAAGGATAAAAATTTTTGTGGATGTTTGTAATGTTCCTTTGTGGACCTAGGAATTTTTATATTATATTACAAAAATAAGGATTTTTCCTTGCAACTCTTTTACGGCAGACACAGATACAATAAACAAAAGATTCGGCATTTTTGGTGAACCTATTGTGATAGGATTAATTTTGGGTGTTGTTCTAGGTATATTGGCAAAATACGATGTGAAAGGAATTTTAAACTTGGGTATTTCAATGGCTGCTGTAATGCTTTTACTGCCCAGGATGGTACGAATTTTAATGGAAGGATTAATTCCTATCTCTGAAGCAGCAAAAGCTTTTATGCAAAAGAGATTTCAAGGCAGAGAATTTTACATTGGACTTGATTCTGCAATAGCTGTTGGACACCCTGCTGCAATAGCCACAGCATTGGTATTAGTTCCCATAACTATACTTCTTGCAATAATATTGCCTGGTAACCATGTGTTGCCTTTTGGTGATTTGGCTACAATTCCTTTTATGGTAGTTATGGTTGTACCGGTAACTAAGGGTAATGTCTTTAGGTCTATATTGATTGGTACAATAGTTATAGGAGTGGGATTGTGGATTGCAACAAATGTGGCTCCTTTGTTTACTCAGGTTGCTGCAGAAGCTGCCTTCAAGTTCCCAACTGGAGCTACAGAAATATCCAGCATATGCGATGGTGCTAATCCTTTGACATGGGTGATTTTGCAGATAATGAGGCTATTTTAAAAAATGGGAGGGCTTCCTCCCATTTAATTTTCAATTAAATAGTGAGCTACTTCTATATCTGTGACAAGTATATCTATCCATTTTCCTACTAAAGCAGCTTTTACAATTTCTTTTTTATGAAGGCCACCTGCTACACCCATCATGATTCTGGCACTTTTACGTATTTTAGATAAATTGCCTGCAATTAATCGTTCGTGGATGGGGTGAGATACTATTCTGCCACTTGCATCAATAAAGTGCAGGGCAATGTCTCCTATTGCTCCTACTTTCTCTAGATCTTTTATTTCATCGACAGTGATGTAGTTGTATTCCAGAATTGTAGAATTCCATAGGCTTCCTAAGCCTACCAAAGCTATATCTATATTTTCACTTTTCTCAATTACTTGACTTACAAGTGGATTTTTTAAAAAGACTTCTTTTTCATGTTTATTGCTTGCAAAAGCAGGAGCGTGTAGTAACAGACATTTTCCGCTTATTGCAGAAGATATCTGCATGGCAATGTGGTTACTAAGGAGAGATGGAGTATGTCCCATTCCACCTATTAAAGGTACTACTGTAGTATCAGGGTAGTAAATAGGTATTAAGTGGTTTGCAAGTGCTGAAAGAGTTTTACCCCAGGACACGCCTATTACGTCATTAGGTTCTAGTATGGAAATAAAGTAGTTAGCAGCTGCTTTTCCAAGTTCTACAATATCAGCATCCGACATAACAGCTTTTTTAATCACTTTTGCACCTTTTAGCTTGTATTTTTTCTGAATTTCTTCTTCGAGTTCTTTTATTCCAGATGTTGATGTTAGAACTTCTACTCTAACAAGGCCTAATTCTTCTGCCTTTTTTAAAAGTTTCGAAACCCATGGCCGAGAAATTTGCAGTTTATCAGCTATTTGCTGCTGCGTTAAACCATAAGTGTAATACAATTCTGCTACCAAACTTATTTTCTGAAAAAGATCTAAATCTTTATCTATTTTCATTGTTTTCATCACCGTCTAACTAATTTTATTTAACTTGCTCTCCTTAATCTTATCACAGTCAAGTAATTATTACAAGATTTTGACTATCTTCTACTTGACTTTTTAAAAGAGATAGGTTAAACTAAATAATGAGGAGCACGATTGATATTAATAAGAACATTTGTTACTAAGTTTATGGAGGGCAAGATGAAGATTTCAGCTTCTATATTGGCTGCTGATACAGCTTTTTTGGGCAAAGAAGTTTTGGAATTAGAAAAATTGGGCATAGATTTCATTCATGTGGATGCTATAGACGGTCATTATGCAAATAATTTCGGGTTTAGTCCTAAAACTGTTAAAGATTTAAAACGAATAACTAATTTGCCAATAGAAGTTCATTTGGAAATATTAAATCCAGAAGACTATGTTGAAATCTTTTCAGAAGCTGGAGCAGATGTTATAATAGTTCAATTTGACACTTGTAAACACCCTTTGCGAATTTTAAGGAAAATCAAGGCTTTAGGGAAAAAAGCTGGTGTTGCTTTAAGTCCATGTGTTTCCTTTGAAAGCTTGAAGTGGTGCTTAAATGATATGGATTATTTGTTGTTCATGAGTGTGGAACCCGGGTTTGGAGGGCAAAATTTTGAAACTTTTACCATAGATAAAATAAAATTAGCAAAAACTCAGTTGAAAGAAATGGGATTTTCTATCCCTATTGGAGTAGATGGAGGAGTAAACTTAAGCAATGTAAACTTACTAAAAGAGGTGGGGGTAGATATTATAGTGGTAGGAAGTGCGCTATTTTTAAATGAAGACAAAGAAAAATTTATTTTCCAGATAAAAGGAGGTTAAAAAATGATCGTATCTCATAAAGATAAAAAAATCCCTACTCGATTGGAAGGAGAATTAAAAAATGTGGTAAAAAGAGTTTTAATTACCCCGCAAGATGGGTGGAAAGGTTGGGTTATGAGACATTTTGAAATAGGTCCGGAAGGTTATACATTAAGGCACAGGCATCCTTGGCCTCACATAAATTACATTATAAAAGGCCAGGGAATGCTTTATATAGATGGAAAAGAGTATGAAATAACAGAGGGATCTTTTGCTTATATACCTTCTAATGCCCTTCACCAGTTTGTTAATACGGGGAAAGAGGTACTTGAGCTTATATGCATAGTGCCAGAAGAAGGAGAAAGTGAAATTAAAAGGAGGTAGAATTAATATGGAACTTTCAAAAGAAAAATTGTTGTGGATGTACAAAAAGATGGTTCAAATACGACAATTTGAGCTAAAGACAGATGAGCTTTACAAGAAAAACATGATATGGGGGACATATCACCTGTATGTGGGAGAAGAAGCCGCTGCAGTTGGAGCTTGTGCAGCATTAGAACCAACAGATTATATAACGAGTACTCATCGAGGGCATGGGCATACAATAGCAAAAGGTGCAGATTTGAAAAGGATGATGGCAGAACTTCTTGGCAAAGAGACGGGATATTGCAAAGGTAGAGGAGGTTCAATGCACATAGCGGATATTTCTACAGGTCATTTGGGTGCAAATGGGATCGTAGCCGGAGGAATTCCTATAGCTACAGGTGCAGCTTTGGCCTCTAAATTAAGAGGGGATGGGAAAGTGACATTATGCTTTTTTGGTGATGGAGCAGCAAACACAGGGGCATTTAATGAATCTTTGAATATGGCTAGTATATGGAAATTACCAGTTATATATTTTTGTGAAAATAATCAATATGCTATGTCTGCACCAGTTAATAAGTTTACCGCTGTAAAGAATATTGCTGACAGGGCAGCATCCTACAGTATGCCTGGTGTAATAGTAGATGGAAATGATGTGTTAGAAGTATACAAAGCAGTAAAAGAAGCGGTAGAGAGAGCAAGGAGAGGAGAAGGACCTACATTGGTGGAGGCCAAGACTTATAGATGGTTTGGACATTCTAAAAGCGACCCTAGGGTATACAGGACTAGGGAAGAAGAAGAGGAATGGAAGAAAAGAGATCCTATAAAGAGATTTGCAGAAAGACTCCTTTCAGAAGGAGTGGCAACAGAAGAAGAATTAAAGAAAATAGACGAAGAAGTTGCGAAAGAGATAGAAGAAGCTTATCAATTTGCAGTAGAAAGTCCAGATCCTAACGTAGAAGATTTGGCAAAATACGTTTATGCAGAGGAGGGAGAGTAAATATGGCAGAGAAGCTCTATATAGAAGCATTGGCAGAAGCAATAAAAGAAGAATTTGAAAGGGATCCAAATGTTTTTATGATGGGCGAAGACATAGGAATATATGGAGGAGCTTTCGGAGTAACAAAGGGAATGTATCCTAAGTACAAAGATAAACTAATAGAAACACCAATTTCAGAAGCTAGCATAGTGGGGGCGGGAGTAGGTGCAGCTCTTGTAGGCATGAGACCAATAGTAGAAATAATGTTTTCTGACTTTATGATGGATGCCATGGAGTGGATAGTAAATCAGGCTGCAAAATTGAGATACATGACAGGAGGTCAGCTTAAAGTACCTCTTGTGATAAGATCTCCTATGGGTAGTGGAACAGGTGCAGCAGCACAGCATTCTCAAAGTTTACCTGCCATGTTTGCCCACATACCGGGTCTTAAAGTAGTAATGCCTGCAACTCCTTACGATGTAAAAGGACTTTTTAAAGCGGCTGTAAGAGATGACAACCCAGTAATATTTTTTGAGCATAAACTTCTCTATTGGACAAAAGGAGAAGTGCCAGAGGGAGACTATATAGTTCCAATAGGGAAAGCCGATGTGAAAAGAGAGGGGAAAGATATAACCATAATAGCTGGGTCTATAACTGTAATAAGGTCATTAGAGGCTGCAGAGAAACTAAAAGGTGAAGGAACAGATGTAGAAGTAATAGATGTAAGGAGCTTGTCACCACTTGATACAGAAACTATAGTAAACTCAGTAATAAAGACAGGTAAAGTGCTGATAGTAGAGGATGACAACAAAAGCTATGGTTGGGGTGCGGAAGTTTTGTCGAGAATTGTGGAAAGTGATGCTTTTGACTATCTCGACTACCCAATACAGAGATTGGGTGGGAAGGATGTGCCAATTCCTTACAATCCCAAGTTAGAGAGAGCGGCTGTACCTCAAGTAGAAGACATAATAGAGGCAGTAAAAGCTATATTTGGCAAGGAGTGATTGGAGCATGGCAAATGTAAAACTTATGCCTAAGTTAGGTATGACTATGACAGCTGGCAAAGTAGTTAGATGGTTGAAAAAAGAAGGTGAAAAAGTAGAAGCAGGAGAGCCTCTTTTGGAAATAGAAACTGACAAAGTTACAATGGAAGAAGAAGCAGGTTACACAGGGACTCTTTTAAAAATTCTTGTAAGAGAGGGAGAAGAAGTTCCTATAAATCAGCCTATAGCTATAATAGGAGGAGAAGGAGAAGACATAGAAGAGATACTAAAAACGTTAAAAGTCTCTGAGGGAGTTGAAGAAGAGAAAAAAGAAGAGAAGATAAAAGTAAAAATAGAGGAGAAGCCAGAAGAGGTGAAAAGAGAAGAAATATCTAAACCAAGAGCTACACCGGCAGCAAGGAAAATGGCAAGGGAACATGGGATAGACCTGTCAGAAGTAATAGGCTCTGGAGCTCACGGCAGAATTCATAGGAAAGATGTAGAAGAATATATTAGAAAGCGTACTGAAATAGTGCCTTCACAAGTAACAGTAGAACAAAAAGTAGAGAAAAAAGAAGAAATACCCTCTTATAGAGTTATTCCTTTCACAGGAATGAGAAAAATAATAGCAGAAAAAATGCAAAAAAGTATAAATACAGCTCCTCATTTTTATGTTACTATGGAAGTAAAGATGAGAGAAATTTTAAAATTGAGAGAGACATTAAATAGTAAATTGAAAGAGGATGAAGCAAAAATTAGCCTTAATACCCTGCTTATGAAAGCTGCTGGAATAGCAATAAAAGATTATCCGATATTTAATTCTTATGTAGAGGAAGGCCAGATAATTTTAAGGAATGAAATAAATATAGGATTGGCGGTAGCTTTGGATGAAGGACTAATTGTACCTGTTATAAGGGAAGTAGACAAAAAAGGATTGAAAGAAATAGCAAGGGAAGAAAAAGCACTTATTCAGAAAGCAAGAGAAGGAAAATTAACACCTGATGAGTATACTGGAGGAAGTTTTACAATCTCTAATTTAGGTATGTTTGATGTGGTACGATTTACAGCTATAATTAATCCACCGGAAGTAGCAATTTTAGCTGTAGGGAAGATAAGAGAGATTCCCGTTGTAGAAGAAGGACAAATCGAAATAGAGCCGATAATGGAAATGACTTTATCTTCGGATCATAGAGTAATAGACGGGGCTCTTGCGGCTAAGTTTTTGAAAAGGATAAAAGAAATTTTAGAAGACCCCTTACAGTTTGTATTATAAAAAAGTGAGGATGGAGTTTTATGTACACTTACATGAAAGGAATGCTTTACTGCCTTTACTGCAAGAAGGAGACTGAACATACGATAATTTATGAAGGAGATATGATAAAAAAGATAAAGTGCGATGAATGTGGAACGGAATTAGAAATAGACAAGGAAAAAGCGAAGAAAAACTATACGGAAGATTTTATAAATAGAATATTTACAAAACCACAGCGTATGACAGAAGAGCTACAGCAAGACCTTACTACTTTCCTACTTTCACTTCCCATAAGGATTGTTACTAAGCCGTACAGGGTTCTGGAGGAAGTTAAAGAACAAATTGATAAAATTAGAAGGAAAGATATATAACAATGATTTTTTTAAAATCTACCCTTCCCTTATAATAATGGGGGAAGGGAATTTTACATTGTTTTTCAGCAGTTTTCGTGTATAATAATATTAAAGAAATAAGGCAAAATATAGTTCAAGGAGGAGAAAACATGGCAGAAAAAATCGAGCAGTTGGCTATAAATGCTATAAGAGTGCTGGCTATTGATGCCATTGAAAAGGCAAAATCAGGCCATCCCGGGATGCCAATGGGAGCAGCTCCTATGGCGTATGTACTTTGGACAGAGTTTATGAATCACAATCCTCTCAATTCTAAGTGGTTCAACCGCGACAGGTTTGTCCTGTCAGCAGGACATGCTTCAATGCTTTTGTACGCGCTTTTGCACCTTTCAGGCTACAAAGTTTCCATGGAAGACATAAAGAATTTCCGCCAGTGGGGGTCAAAAACTCCTGGGCATCCGGAGTACGGCCTTACTGATGGAGTAGAGGCGACGACTGGACCTTTAGGGCAAGGCCTTGGGATGGCAGTAGGAATGGCAATGGCTGAGCGCTTCCTTGCCAATAAGTATAACCGCGGTTCTTACAACATAATAGACCACTATACATATGTAATTGCAAGCGATGGAGACCTAATGGAAGGGATATCTCACGAAGCAGGTTCATTGGCAGGCCATTTAAAGCTTGGCAAACTGATTGTGCTTTACGATTCTAACGATGTAACCTTGGATGGAGACAGGCACTTATCCTTTACAGAAAGCGTTGCAGATAGGTTCAAAGCCTATGGATGGCAGGTTTTAAGAGTCGATGATGGCAATGACCTTGACGCTATAAGAAATGCTATAAGTGAAGCTAAGAAAAACACAGAACAGCCTACCTTAATTGAAGTAAAGACCGTCTTGGGTTACGGGGCTCCCAATAAAGCAGGCAAGTCTGATGCACACGGGGCTCCACTAGGTGAAGAGGAGGCTCGTTTGGCAAAAGAATATTATAAATGGGAGTATGAACCTTTCTTTATTCCAGAAGAAATATACGAGCATTACAGGGCTAAAGTTCTTGAGAGAGGCAAAAAGGCAGAAGAAGAGTGGAATAACCTATTTGAGGCTTATAAAAAAGAATATCCTGAGTTAGCAAAAGAATTAGAAGATGCCATAAATGGAAACCTTCCAGAAGGCTGGGACAAAGACATGCCTTCTTATGATAAAGGGGCTTATGCGACGAGAGATGTATCTGGAGAGATGATAAATGCTTTAGCAAAAAATATCCCCTACTTCATAGGTGGCAGCGCAGACCTTGCAAGTTCTAACAAGACAGCTATAAAAGGAGAAAAGCCCTTTGGGCCTACCAGCAATTACACTGGAAGAAATATATGGTTTGGCGTAAGGGAATTTGGAATGGCTACAGCTTTGAATGGGATGGCACTCCACGGAGGACTCAAGGTGTACGGCGGAACATTCCTAGTATTTAGCGACTATCTCCGCCCCGCTTTAAGGCTTTCAGCTTTAATGGGAGTACCTGTAACTTATGTATTTACACATGACTCAATCGCTGTGGGAGAAGACGGGCCTACTCACCAGCCAGTAGAGCATCTTGCTGCACTTCGCGCAATGCCAAACGTGTCAGTTATAAGGCCAGCAGATGGAAATGAGACAAGGGCTGCATGGAAACTGGCTGTACAGTCTAAAAATAAACCCACTGTTTTGATTCTGACAAGGCAGAAGCTCCCCATTCTTCCCACAACAAAAGAAAGAGCTGAAGAAGGCGTGGCAAAAGGTGCTTATATAGTCTCAGATAGCGAAAAAGAAACACCGGATATCCTGCTTTTGGCTTCTGGTTCAGAAGTCTCTTTGGCAGTTGATGCGCAGAAGAAGCTGAAAGAAGAAGGAATAGATGCAAGAGTTATTAGCATGCCTTCATGGGATAGGTTTGAAGAACAAGACCAGGCTTATAAAGACTATATACTACCTTCCAGTGTTAAAAAGAGATTGGCAATTGAAGCGGCATCTCCTCTTGGGTGGGATCGCTATGTAGGAGATGAGGGTAAAGTGCTCGGAGTGAATACATTTGGTGCTTCTGCGCCAGGAGAGAAATTAATGGAGGAATATGGATTTACAGTAGATAGAGTAGTGAAAGAGGTAAAAGAACTCCTCAAAAAGTAGTTTCATAGATTTGATTTTTCAAACTGCTCCTGCTTTATAGGCAGGGGCAGTTTTATTTTCCTCTAAAATTTTTTCGCTTTCTATGGTATACTTTTTATTAAACATACACGAAAAAAGGGGAGATTCTCCTTGACAAATAAGGAGAAAGTTTTTAATCTGGTCAAAGAGCTGTCCCAGAATATAAATGTAAAGGAGAAAAAGGGCATAACTGCTCAGGAGGTAGCCCGGAAATTAAATCTGAGAAGAAATGTAGCAAGTCACCTTCTAAACGAACTTCACAAGGAAGGTAAGTTAATAAAAATTAACACAAGGCCTGTGTATTTTGTAGATAGGGAAATTTACGAAAAGAGGGCAAAGGAGTTTAAGGATACTACAAAGGATGTAAGCACTTCCTTGAAAGCTTCAGCAGAAGATCCTTTTGTAAAGCTTGTAGGCTACAACGGCAGTTTAAAAGAACAGGTAAAACTGTGCAAATCTGCTGCTTCATACCCGCCAAACGGACTTCCTATTTTGCTTACTGGTAGTACAGGAGTAGGGAAAAGCTATATCGCTCAGCTAATTTATGAGTACGCCAAGTATATAGGAGTTATAGATGAAAATGCGCCGTATGTGATATTTAACTGCGCAGAATATGCAAATAATCCTGAACTTTTGTCTGCTAATTTATTTGGCTACGTAAAAGGAGCATTTACAGGGGCTGACAGGGACAAACCAGGCCTTTTAGAAGAGGCTGATGGAGGTTATCTGTTCTTAGATGAAGTGCACAGGTTACCTCCTGAAGGGCAGGAAAAACTCTTCCTCTTTATGGACAAAGGCATATTCCGAAGGCTGGGAGAGACGAACAACTGGAGAACGGCAAAGGTAAGATTTGTATTTGCTACTACTGAAGACCCTGAAAAGACTTTTACAAAAACTTTTTTAAGAAGGATTCCTTTGGTGGTCCACATACCTTCTTTTGATGAAAGGCCTTTGCACGAAAGATTGCAATTAATTTACAATTTTTACAAAAATGAAGCAAGAAATTTGGGGATGGATATTTTAATAAGTAAACAGGTTTTGAATGTGCTTTTAAAGACAAAGGTTTCAGGGAATATCGGTAAACTTATAAATGTCATAAAATATAGCTGTGCCCAGGCTTACAGCCATATTATCAAGAGCAAAACCAATATTTTAAGAATTCACCTTTATGACCTTCCTAAGGAAATGCAGACGGACCTTGATATAGTAAAAAGTAACTTCCACTTCAATGGAATGCTCATTTCTCACAATAAAAAGGATGAAGGTTTGTCCTGGGAAAAGGATGACAATAGAGAGATATACAGTGCTTTAAACAAAATGTTCGAACTTTTTAAGGAATATCAAAATAATGGCATTGCTTCTGAAGAGTTTAAGAAAAACGTGTTGGTTTATTTAAACGAACTGACGGATACTATAATTTTCAAGAATGACAGCAGCTATATAGATTCAATAGTCTTTAACGCTATCAAAAATGTTGTAGAAAATGTTCTCAATATAATGCAAAACATGTATGGAATTAAATATTATGGCAATTCTGTTCTTGTCCTGTCTCATTTTATCAATTACCTTTTGAGTGATGTGACTTATGAGAAGTATTCTGAGAGCATAGAATCAGCTTTGGAGATATTGAAAAATATCTTTCCGAAAGAGTTTATAATAGCAAACAAAATGGCGGATCTGATAGAGGTAAACCTCGATATTAAACTCAACAAGATTGCTGTGGCATATTTTACACTTTATGTAAGAAGTTTAAACAAAACTGATACAGCAAACCTGATAAATTCTATAATAATCGCCCATGGGTATTCTACTGCCAGTAGCATTGCCAGTGTCGCTAACAGGCTTTTGGGACAGTTTGTTTTTGAAGCTTTTGACATGCCAATTGAGATGTCAACACAGGAGGTCATGGCAAGGGTTCAGGACTATCTAAAAAATATTGATACCTCAAGAGGAGTCATCATTCTTGTTGACATGGGTTCTTTAGAAGAGATATACAAATCTTTAACTGACATTGTTGAAGGTGACATAGCGATTATAAACAATATTACAACACAGCTGGCTTTAGATGTTGGGAATAGAATACTTCAAAATCAGCCTTTGGAGCAGATTGTGACGGAGGCGATACAGAAAAACAGCAGTAGATATAAGTTTATAAAATCACAGAAGAACAGAGAAAATGCAATTTTGACAACCTGTGTGACTGGCATCGGAACGGCAGTAAAAATAAAAGACCTTTTAAAAGAGTGTTTTAAAGAAGAGGATATTGAAATCATCCCCTATGACTACAGCAGATTAAAGGGAAATGGTGTAAAAGATGAAATATTTAAAAATTATAATGTGAAGCTTATAATAGGCACAGCAGACCCTGGAATAAAAGAAGTGCCTTACCTTTCGTTAGAAGATTTGATTGCAGGACGAGGAGATGTGCTCTTAAGCAGGATATTGAAGGGGATTGTAGATGATGAAACAGTAGAGCAGGTAAATCAGAAAATAGTAAGGCTGTTTTCTTTGCAAAATGTGTTGCACCATTTGACTATACTAAATCCGGATAAAATAATAGTACAAGTGGAAAAAGCCATATCTGATTTGGAAAGGTTTATCGGAATTAGATTTTCTAATGATTTAAAAATAAGCTTATATATCCACGTAAGTGTTATGGTGGAAAGGTTGGTAATGAAAGAGCCTATAACTTCTTACAGTAATTTAGAAGAGTTTGAGCAGTGTCATAGACAGTTTATAAATTTCGTCAAATCTGCTTTTAGTGTCATAGAGGAAACTTACAAAGTGGAAATACCGACGACGGAGATTGGGTTTATATATGATTTGATAAAAGATAGAGTGCCCAATATGAAACTTTGAGGCATGCCGACACTTTTTGGCATGCTTTTTGCATTTATATTTTGATGGAATTTGGCATTTTGGATAAAATAATATGAGCACTTATTAAAATAAAAGAGGGTGTATATAGTGAAAGAAAAATTTGTCTTAATTATCACACATGGGGATTTTGGCAAGGGTTTGTTAAGTGGAGCAGAAGTAATAATTGGGAAACAAAAAAATGTTCATCCAGTGGGACTTAATTTAGGGGATAATATTGAGGTTGTAAAAAAAGAAGTTGAAAAAATTATTAAAGAAAAACTGCAAGAAGATAAAGAAATAATAATTGTAGTGGATCTTTTCGGAGGTAGTCCATTTAACATTGCTCTTAGTATGATGAAGGAATATGATGTAAAAGTGATTACAGGGATTAATATGCCGATGTTAATTGAATTACTTACTTCTATCAATGTATACGATACAACTGAATTACTTGAAAATATATCCAAAATAGGGAAGGATGGGATAAAAGTTATTGAAAAAAGTTCTCTTAAAATGTAGAGAAAGGGGTCATGATGATGTGGAAAATAGTTTTTGCTCGCATTGATGATAGACTGATCCATGGACAGGTAATGACAAGATGGATGAAAGGCTTTCCTGAGGCTTCTATAGTGATTATTGATGATGAGTTGGCTGTAGATGAGTTTATGAAAAACATATATACTATGGCTGCTCCTCCAGGAGTAAAAGTAAAAGTTTTCGGAGTAGATGCTGCTTTAAAAGAGTGGTCTCAAAAAACCAGTGTAGAAGAGAAAGTATTTTTACTTTTTAAGAATATTGATACATGTAAAAGAGTGATGGATGGAGGTCTTCCTATAACCACCTTGAATATAGGAGGGGTTGCGAAAACTCCTCAGAGAAAAGGAATATCTCAAAGTGTTAGTCTGAGTGAAGATGAAGTGAAAACATTGCTCGAGCTTAAAACAAAATATAATGTAGATGTATATTTACAAATGATACCTGATAGTGAAAAAATACATTTAACTACAGTGGTAGAAAAATATTTTCCGGAATTGAAATAAAGTTTCCGGTTTCTCTATGAAACCGGTACTATAAAATTTTTAAATTTTTTGAAAAGGGGTGAAAGTTTTATGGCAATCAGTGCTTTGCAGGCTGCATTGATAGCTGCATGGGTCGCAATCGTTGAGTCAAGAATCATAGGATATACGCTTTCAGGATTTTTGCGTTTTACCGCTGTAGGAACTGGACTAGTTATAGGATTGATAATGGGGAATGTGCCTCAAGCAATGATTATAGCAGCAACTATTCAGTTGGTTTACATGGGTGTTATCGCTCCAGGAGGTACTACTCCTAGTGAGACAGTTGTAGCAACTGCTGTAGCAGTTCCAGTTGCTTTGGCTTCTGGAATGGCTCCTGAGCAATCTATAGCAGTAGCGGTTCCTGTAGGTCTTTTAGCATCATATTTAGTAAGTTTTAGATTCTTTATAAATTCTCTTATTACACACTGGGTTGATAGATTAGCAGAAGAGCTAAATGACAGAGGAATCACATTTGCTTCTATCATTCTCCCTACTATTATTACGATATCACTGTTCTTCCCGTCTGTATTTGTGGCAGTGTATTATGGTGCTCCGTTGATAGATTCGTTTTTGAAGACTATACCAGCGAGCGTATTACATGCTTTAACGGTTGTTGGAGGAAGTTTACCTGCTCTCGGTATTGCGCTTACTTTAGCAGTTATTGGGCGTAGAGACTTAATGGTATTCTATTTCTTAGCATATTTTGTCTCATTAATTTTGAAACCTTTAAATGTAAATGCTCTGGTATATGCTATCTTAGGTGGTATTGCAGCTTATCTATACGTTGCACTGTATTATAGAAGTGCGTTTGAAGAAAATAATGCAAATAGTGAAAATGTTTCATCAAGTGAAGAGCCTCAATATGAAAAAGAAAGCTTACCTCAAAATGAGCTAAAGGTCACTGAAAAAGATTTAAAAATGACATGGTTTAGATGGTGGTTAACAGTAGAAGTACCTCATTCTTTTGAAAGACTTCAGGCTTTGTCTTTCCAGTGGGCTATAATGCCTGTGTTAAGGAAACTTTATGGGAAAAATCCAGAAGAACTGAAAGAAGCTTATAAGAGACATTTAGTATTTTTCAATACCCAGGGTACATGGGGTGGCGCTCCTATTTTAGGTATCACCCTTTCTTTAGAAGAACAAAGAGCTAGAGCTATTGCAAAGGGGGAAGAAGCACCTGATCCTAATATTATAAATGCGACAAAAGTTGGCTTAATGGGTCCATTAGCAGGTATAGGTGATTCAGTAGAATGGTCAACTATCATGTACTTGCTAATAGCAATAGCTCTTCCCTGGGCAAAATCAGGAAGTGCAATGGGAGCTTTGTTCCCCTTGATATTTTTCCCTGTAATAACTTACGCGTATGGTTATTATTTCTTAAGAATGGGTTACAGATTAGGAAGAGAGTCAGTAAGTGTATTGTTAGGTGGAGAAAAGATAAAAACACTCATTACAGGGTTGTCAACCTTGGGTCTTTTCATGATGGGTATTTTGACGAGCAATTACGTTTCTGTGTCAACTCCGCTTAAATGGACCATTTCAGGTAAAGTGTTTGAATTACAAGCTATACTAGACAAAATTTTACCTGGTATGCTGCCATTGCTGACTGTATTATTGGTATACTGGTACTTTACAAAGAAAGGATTAAAGGTTTTGAAAGTACTAGGCTGGATGGTGGTTATATTCTTCATTTTAGGTTGGATAGGAGTTCTATAAAAATATTGATTCCACCCTCTTGGGTGGAATCAATATTTTGCATTATATTACATTTATTACATTTAAAATATAAAAGGAGGATAGGACAAATGAATGATGTGGGTTTAATAGGATTGGCGGTAATGGGACAAAATTTTGCCTTGAACATGGCGAGGAAAGGTTATAGAGTTTCGGTTTATAATAGGACCCCTGAGAGAACAAAGAAGTTTGTTGAGGAAAAAGTTAGAGACGAATCAATTTTTCCGTTTTATACTATAGAAGAGTTTGTGAAAAGTTTAAAAAAACCTAGAAAAATACTTCTGATGATAAAGGCTGGAAGGGCTGTAGATGACATGATTGCTGAAATTCTTCCATATCTGGAGCTAGGGGACCTTATAGTAGACAGTGGGAATTCGCATTTTGCTGATACTGCTAGAAGGCTAGAATATTTATCGCAAAAAAACATTTTGTTTCTCGGAATGGGTATTTCTGGAGGAGAGTACGGGGCTTTACATGGACCCTCATTAATGCCAGGTGGTACAAAAGAGGCTTATGACTTAATAAAAGATATTCTTTTAAAGGCTGCAGCAAAGACGGAAGACGGACCTTGCTGTACATATGTGGGAAAGGGTTCAGCAGGTCATTTTGTGAAAATGGTTCATAATGGTATTGAATATGCTATTATGCAGTTAATTGCTGAAGTATATGATTTTATGAAAAAAGTATTGAATATGACTAATGAACAAATAGGCGATGTCTTTGAAAAATGGAATAAGGGAGAACTTAATTCCTATTTAATGGAAATTTCTTATAAGATTATGAGATATAAAGACAAGGAGACAGGAGGATTTTTGATAGACTACATTTTGGATAAAGCAGAACAAAAGGGTACTGGGAAATGGACTGCTCAAACTTCTTTGGATTTAGGGGTTCCTACGCCAACATTGAATTTGGCGGTAGAAGCCAGAATTATTTCTCACTATAAGGAAGAGAGAAAGATTTTATCGAAATTATATTCGAAAGAAAAGAATATAATCTCTGTGAATAAAGAAGAAATGATAGAGCATTTAAAGAAAGCACTGCTTTTTGGAGTATTTATGTCTTTCTCTCAAGGCTTATGGCTAATTGACGAAGCATCCAAGCAATATAATTATGGAATAGACCTTAGCGAAATATTAAGAATTTGGAAAGGAGGCTGTATTATAAGGGCCGAAATTCTAGACTTTTTGAGGGATATCATTAGAGAAAATGAGGAAGATGCAAATCTTTTGCATAGTGATAAGGCTATAGACTTTATTAAAGATAAATTAAATTCCATCTACCAAGTTACAGAAATTGGTAAAAATTACAGAATACCTCTTATGGCAATGAATTCTGCACTTGATTATTATTTTGCTTTAACAGAAGAGAATCTCCCAGCAAACATTATTCAAGCTCAACGGGACTTTTTTGGAGCTCATACTTACGAAAGAATTGACAGAGAAGGGATATTTCATACAGAGTGGGAAGGATAAAATAGAGGTAAATTACTTAAAGCCATGGAGAAGTTACTCCGTGGCTTTATAACTGAAAGGAGTACTATCTCAAGGAAAGTAGAATGATTGACTCTATGACAGTAATTTGTTATAATTTAAACGTTGAATCTTTTTGCTTTAAACATTTTATCAGTAAAAACCGATAAAGGCCTTAATAGGCCTTTTCTCCATAGGAAGATGATTTTTTATGATAAAAATAAAACTGACACCTACGCAAGTACTTGCTTTAGGATTTGCGACTATTATATTGATTGGGACTTTATTACTAATGCTACCTGTGGCAACTAAAAGTGGAGAAGGTGCAGATTTTATAACTGCACTATTTACAGCCACATCAGCCACGTGTGTTACTGGCCTTGTAGTTGTTGACACGGAAACTTATTGGTCTACTTTTGGGCAAATAGTGATAATGTTGCTGATACAAGTTGGCGGTTTAGGTATTATGACCATGTCAACGCTTTTCGCGTTGATCCTTGGTAGGAGAATTACCTTTAAAGAGAGATTGGTAATGCAAGAAGCTTTCAATACAAATAGCCTTGGAGGCATTGTGAAATTTGCCAAGTATATACTAATGGTTTCTTTTTTGTTTGAAAGCATTGGCGCAATTATATTGACTTTGAGATTTTTACCTCAGATGGGATTAAAAAAAGCAGTGTATTACGGCTTGTTCCATTCTATTTCTGCGTTTAATGATGCTGGTTTCGATCTTATGGGTAACTTTAGGAGTCTAACGGGTTATGTTTCTGACTGGGTGGTAAACCTGGTTATAATGAGTTTGATAATATTTGGCGGGCTAGGATTTTATGTTTTACTTGATATATACGAACATAGACATTTTAGCAAACTTACATTGCATTCAAAAGCTGTTATAACTATTACATTGTTTTTGATTGCTGGTGGAGCACTGCTTATATTTTTATTTGAATATAATAATCCAAAAACATTAAAACCATTGGACTTTCCTACAAAGATACTTGCATCATTATTTCAAGCTGTGACACCTAGGACAGCTGGTTTTAATACGCTATCGCTTTCTGACATGACCATAGCGTCTAAATTTTTGACAATAATACTCATGTTTATTGGAGCTTCTCCAGCTGGAACAGGGGGAGGTATCAAGACAACTACTTTTGGAGTTATACTATATACTGTATTATCAGTTATAAAGGGTGAAGAAGAGACAGCACTTTATAAGCGTACTATTAGCAGAAACACAGTCTATAGAGCTGTAGCTATATTTTTCATAAGTATTTTTATTGTTTTTTCTGCTACTATGGTTTTATCTATTACTGAAACATCCGACTTTTTGACCTTGTTATACGAGACAACCTCAGCTTTTGGCACTGTGGGATTATCACTAGGACTTACACCTCAATTGACTACAGTGGGCAGAATTATTATAATATTTACAATGTATACTGGCAGAGTTGGTCCTTTAACATTGGCGTTAGCATTGGCACAAAGGCAGAAGAAACCTAAACCTATTATGAAGTATGTGGAAGAAAAAATTATGGTAGGTTAAAATAGAGGTGGAACGATGAAACAATTTGTTGTTATTGGGTTAGGAAGCTTTGGCATGAGTTTGGCCAAAACTTTATATGAAATGGGCAATGACGTACTGGTTATAGATAAAGATGAAGAGTTGGTACAATCTATGGCTGGTTTGGTAACTCATGCAGTGCGGGCTGATGCTACTGATGAAAATGTACTTAAGTCACTTGGTGTGAAAAATTTTGATGTGGCCATAGTCGCTATAGGAAAGAATATGGAATCAAGTATTATGATAACAATGTTGGTCAAAGAGATGGGTGTAAAATATGTAATAGCAAAAGCTCACAATGAATTACATGCAAGAGTTCTTTACAAAGTGGGAGCAGATAGAGTGGTAATGCCTGAAAAAGATATGGGTATAAGGGTTGCCAGGAATATTTTTTCAAGCAATTTGTTGGATCTTATTGAGTTTTCTAAAGATTACAGCATAGCAGAAATTCTCCCAATTGAAGAGTGGTTTCATAAGACATTAAAGGAGATAAGGATGAGGGAAAGATACGGATTAAATGTCATAGCTGCAAAAAAGATGAATGATGAGATTATTGTGTCACCGGGGCCAGATTATGTGGTTGATGAAGGCGATGTATTGGCTGTTTGCGGCAAAAATATAGATATTAAGAAATTCGAGATAAAAATGTAGATTATAAGAAAGCAAGAAAAATAAAGCCATTGGAGATTTATATAACATTTCATTATATCAGTAGGTGCCAAAATGTTATGGATCTATGGATGTAACTGGATATGTTACAAAAAATGTAGTTGATTTAACAGGATTAAAAGAAGGAACAATAATTATAGGAAGAACTTCAATTTCAAGCAGGAGCAATTGGAGCAGTATCTCTTGTTATTTCAGAGTTGTTTGCGTATTCGGGACTATGATTTAACGAGGTGTTTCTATGAAAAAATTAAAAGCAATTATTGTGGGGTCGGGGAACATTTTTAATAAAGCTTATCTGCCTTTTATATTTACTTTAGAAGAGCTAGAGATAGTAGGAATAGTGGGCAGAAATGAAGAGAAACTTAAAAAATATAAAGAAAAATATGGCTGTAGTGTTTATACAGACTTGGAGGAAGCGATTAAGTTAAAGCCGGACTGTGCATTTGTCCACACGGCAACTGTTAGCCATTACGAGATAGTAAGAATGCTTCTAGAAAATGGAGTTAATGTGTATGTAGATAAGCCTATTACAAATGAAATAGATAAAACAAAAGAGCTTATAGATTTGGCAAGAAAAAAATCACTTATCTTTACTGTAGGATTTAATAGGCGATATGCGCCTTTGTATCAAAAAGCTTTTAAATTCTTTGAAAGTGTCAAACCAGAGCTTTGTCTAATGGAAAAACACCGAGATAATGATATAAGAGATGATTTAAAATATACCTTGTACGATGATTTCATTCACATTGCAGATACGCTTTACTACATAGTAAAAGAAGTCGGAGAACTAGATATACATGTTTTAAAAGAAAATAATGCTTTAAAATCCATAATGGTTACACTGAAATCCAAAAATTCTACGGCAATAGGTTTAATGCATAGAAATACAGGGAAAGATTACGAAAGGCTGGAAATGCATGGCCATAACAAAAGTGCTGTTGTAGAAGATATGGAGCTGTTAAAAACAATGGAAAAAGGATGCGTAGAGGTTCATACTTTTGGAAGTTGGGATAGTACATCTTACAAAAAAGGTTTTATAAATGTTGTAAAAAGCTTTATAGGGAATGTATTGGATGGGGATAAAAAATTAGCTAATGAAGAATTAGATTATGCTTTAAAGGCTCATGAAATTGTGGAAGAGATATATAAAAAAGGCGTTATAAAATCAGGGCATCTGCCCTGATTTTATAACAATTTTGCTGCTAATTCTGCTACTTTTGAGCGTTCACCCTTGATTAAGGTTACATGTCCTGATAATTTCGATTCTTTGAATTTTTCCACTACCTGCGTAAGTCCATTGCTTGTTGCGTCAAGGTAAGGATTATCAATTTGTTCGGGATCTCCTAAAAGGACTATTTTACTACTTTCTCCTACGCGGGAGATAATTGTTTTTATCTCATGGCGCGTAAGGTTTTGTGCCTCATCTATTATTATGAATTGTTTCGGTATGCTTCTCCCTCTTATATAAGTCAGCGCTTCAATTTCTATATTTTTTATACCGGCAATTACATCTTCAATATTTGTGTCTGTTTTTCTATTCCTGAAGATGTATTCAAAATTATCATATATTGGTTTCATCCATGGTTTTAATTTTTCTTCTTTATCACCAGGAAGATACCCTATGTCATTCCCCATTGGCACAATTGGACGAGCTATAAGGAGTTTATTATACACTTTCTCATCAAGCACTTTGGAAAGCCCACAGGCAAGAGCTAAAAGACTTTTTCCTGTTCCGGATTTTCCTGTTAAAGTTACAATGGGAATACTGTCGTTTACCAGCAAATCTATTGCCATTCGCTGCTGAACATTTCTGGGGGATACATCCCATACGGATTCGGGTGAATAGAGGTTTTTGAAAGAATCTGTGTATTTGTTGTATCTAGCTACTGCTGATTTATTGCTTCCAAAAGAATCTTTGAATATCACGAACTGATTTGGATAAATGTCAATAGTTTCTTTTAATTCGGGGACTTGACTTTTGGGAAGATGTTTTTCTGTATAAAAAGAATCTATGGTAGAAGGGTGTACAAATACTGTTATAAAACCTGTATAGAGGGCATCGTAATTTTTGATTTTGTCAGAGAGATAATCCTGGGATGGGATTCCAAGAGTATCAGCTTTTACACGCATTATCACATCTTTTGATACAAGAATTACAGGCATAGGATTTTCCTTTTTTTTGTTCTTCATGGAACAAATTTAAAGCTACTGCGAGAATACGATTATCATTGGCTATTTCAAGGAAGTGTTCTTTTACAGTTTCATTTGCGATATGATTTAATTCAATTTTTATCAACCCACCATTTTCTAAAGGGACTCCTTCATTTAGTTTTCCCTTTTCTCTTAATCTATCGAGAATCCATCCTACTAACCTTGCATTTCTTCCCACCTCGTTCTGAAGGTTTTTCATGCTGTCTATTTCTTCTATCACAACTGCAGGGATGATTACTTCATTGTCATCAAAATTGTATTAAAGACATGGGGTCATGCAAAAGAACATTTGTGTCGAGAATATACTTTTTCTTCAATAGATTACCCCCCCTCTTAGAGTTTATCCCTTCATAAAAATTGTATCACAATTTCGAAAAGTATGTGTTAATTTTGTGTAAAAAATTTTTATTTTTATACTTGACAAAGAATAATTTTTATTCTATTATATAGTTAAGCGTTTTACTAAAACGTTAAACTATATTAACAAGGTGATAGGAACATGGCAGTTACAATAAAAGATATTGCTAGATTAGCGAATGTATCTGTGACCACTGTATCAAGAGTTATAAACAATAAACCGGAAGGGGTTAGCGAGGAAACGAGGCAAAAAATTCTTAAATTAGTAAAAGAGCTTGGGTATCAGCCTAATGCCATTGCAAGGGGGCTGGTTACTAAAAAAACTAAAACCATCGGTCTTATAATTCCTGATATTTCTAACCCATTTTTTCCTGATATTGCCCGAGGAGTAGAGGATAGTGCTCACATCTATGGCTATAATGTTTTCTTATGCAACACAGATGATAATTTAGAGAAGGAAAGTGAGTATATAAAAGCATTAAAAGAGAAATATGTGGATGGGATAATATTTACGAGTAGTTCCATTCCAAAGCATGAACATATCATTGAACTTGTGGAAAGTGGGATTCCGGTTGTCATAATGGACAGACGTGTTGATTCAGAAAATATTTATGGGGTTTTTCTTGATAATTATGAAGGGGGTTATATTGCAACGAAACATCTCATAGATTTGGGTCATAGAAAGATTGGTTGTATAACTGGCCCTTTGCATACCAAAAGTGCTAGAGAAAGATTAGAAGGGTACAAAAAAGCATTATTAGATAGTGGAATAGAAATTGATGAGAAACTTATATTTGAAGGAGATTATAAGATAAAAGGTGGAATAACTGGAGCAGAGAGATTATTGAAGGATAATAAAGATATATCTGCTATTTTCGCTTGCAATGATTTGATGGCATATGGAGCATATAAAACTATTCGTTCTTTCGGCTATAAAATTCCTGAGGATATTTCAGTGGTTGGATTTGACGATATACAGCTTTCTCAAATATTGGAGCCACAATTGACTACTGTAAGACAACCTGCGTATGATATGGGCCTGACTGCTGCTAGAATGTTAATAAAGCTTATAGAGGATAAGAAACTTAAGAAAAAAATTATTAATTTTAAACCGCAGTTGATAATCAGGCAAAGTACTAAATTAGTCAAAGGTGGGTAAAAAATGAGGGAAATAGTTGTTATAGGAAGCATTAATATGGATATTGTAATAAGAGTACCGCATATTCCAGTTGTTGGAGAGACAGTTATTGCTTATGATTTAAAGAATTATGGTGGCGGTAAAGGTGCAAACCAAGCTGTATCTATAGCTAGATTAGGTGGAAAAGTTTCTATGATTGGTCGAGTAGGCAATGATGAATATGGACAAAAGCTGTATAAGGATTTAGAAAACAATGGAGTGGGTGTAGAGGGAATAGAATTTGATTTAGAAACTCCTACAGGTACAGCATATATTAACGTAAGTGAAAAAGGAGAAAACAATATAGTAGTTTATCAAGGTGCAAATAAGAAGCTTGATATAGACCAAATAAAAAAATGTGAACACTTTCTTGATGGAGTAGAAATATGTCTTCTTCAATTAGAAATACCAATTGAAACAGTGAAGTTTGCAGTAGATTTGTGTTATAGCAAAGGAGTAAAAGTTATACTAAATCCTGCACCAGCTTGTGAATTGCCTGATTCACTTTTAAAAAAGATTTACATTTTAACTCCAAATGAAACAGAATTGTCTTTTTTGTCCAAAAGCAAAATAGAGACAATTGAAGATATAAGAAAAGCTTCTAAAAGTTTGTTAGATAAAGGAGTCCAAAATGTCATAACTACTATCGGAGAAAAAGGATGTTATTTCGTTAATAAGAATACAGAAAAATTGTTTGATGCAATTAAAGTTACTGCTGTTGATACAACAGCAGCAGGTGATTCATTTACAGGAGCGTTAGCTTTTGCTTTAAGCAAAGGGGAAAAAATAGAGGATGCAATAAGATTTGCTACATTTGTTGCTGCACTTACAGTTACTAAAGAAGGTGCCCAGACTTCTTTGCCTTACAAAGAAGAAGTAGAAAAATTTATTAAGGAGAGGAGTTGAAACAATGAAAAAAACAGAATTATTAAATAGTGAAATTTCAGAAGTAGTTGCAAGATTGGGGCACAAAGATTTATTGGTAATTGCTGATAGTGGGTTGCCTATACCAGATAATGTTAGAAGAATCGATATTGCTTTAACTAAAGGCATACCAAGCTTTAGGGATACATTGAATACAGTTCTTACGGAATTAGGGGTAGAGAAAGCTTATATAGCAAGAGAGATGATTGATAAAAACCAAGAACTGTATTTAGAATTGTCAGAGCAATTTGGCGATAAGTTAGTAATTATTGACCATGAACAGCTGAAAGAAATGTGTAAAAACGCGAAAGCTGTGATAAGAACAGGTGAATATACTCCCTATGCAAATATTGTTTTAGAATCAGGTGTAGAGTTTTAAAGCAAGGGGGGAATAATTTTTGGAGTCTATTTTACAGATGAAAGGAATCACTAAGAAATTTGGCAATGTCAAGGTATTGGATAACGTTGACTTAACTTTATATAGAGGTCGAGTATTAGCGCTATTAGGTGAGAATGGGGCAGGAAAATCGACATTAATGAAAATTTTATGTGGAATTTATGAAAAAGATGAGGGGAACATTTATTTAAAAGGAGAAAAGGTGAATATACGAAATGTTAGAGATGCAGAAAAATATGGGATTACAATGATTCATCAAGAACTAAATTTAGTTCCTTCTTTAAGTATTGCTGAAAATATTTTTTTGGGAAGAGAATATGTGAAAACTTTTAATTCTATTGATTGGAAGAAAATAAAACAAGAAAGTGCTAAGATCCTTCATGAATTAGGGGTGGATCTAAATGTGGATAGGTTGGTTAAACACCTAAGCGTTGGCGAACAACAAATGGTAGAAATAGCGAGAAGTCTTTTAATGAACGCAGAGATATTAGTGATGGATGAACCTACTGCTGCATTGACAGAAGGAGAGACGAGAAGGTTATTTGAGGTAATAAAAAGGCTTAGAAAAGAAGGGAAGTCTATCATTTATATTTCTCATAGGTTGAACGAAATTTTTGAGATTTGCGATGATTATATTGTTTTAAGAGATGGGCGCCTTATTTCCCAAGGTAAAATCAGTGAAGTTACACGTGATGATTTAGTAAAGATGATGGTAGGCAGAGAGTTAAAAGAGCATTTTCCTTATGAGTATTCTTCTCCAGGAGAAGAAATATTACGCGTGGAAAATTTGAGTGTAAAAGGTATGTTTGAAAGGGTTTCTTTTGTTGTAAGAAAGGGAGAGGTAGTTGGATTTGCGGGGCTAATAGGTGCAGGTAGGACAGAAGTGGCAAAGACAATTTTTGGATTCTACAGAAAGACGTCGGGCAAAATTTATTTAGAAGGGAAAGAGGTAGAAATAAAAAGCCCTAGAGATGCTATTGAAAAAGGGATAATGTATTTATCAGAAGACAGAAGAAATGAAGGATTAATTGTAAAACATACTTTGAAAGAAAATATGACTCTTTCGGCTTTGAAAAAAATTTCTGACTATATAGGGACTATTAGCTTTTCAAAAGAGAGATCTATAGTAAATGAAATGATTCAGAAATTAAATATAAAGTCCTTTTCTCCCAACCAGAAAGTATTTAGGTTGAGTGGTGGGAATCAACAAAAAGTAGCGATTGCTAAATGCTTGTTGACAAATCCCAAGTTAATTATTCTCGATGAACCAACCCGAGGTATTGACGTAGGAGCGAAAAATGAAATATATAAATTGATCAATGATTTAAAAAGGCAGGGTATTGGCATAATTTTAATATCTTCGGAGTTACCTGAAGTTTTGAATATAAGTGATAGGATTATAGTAATGCATGAAGGGAAAATAACAGGAGAAATTTCTCGCGAAGAAGCTACAGAAGAAAAAGTTATGTTAAAAGCTGTAGGAGGGGAATGAATTGAAGCTACCGAACGAAAAAGCAATGAAAATAAATATTGGTGAGTTGCTTTTAAAAGCCAAATCTTTAATAGGTTTATTGGGATTAATTATCGCGTTTTCAATATTATCTCCGCGTTTTTTGGATTACTATAACCTTACCAATGTATTAAGGCAAACCTCTCTAAACGCAATAATGGCTGTAGGAATGACATTTGTGATATTGACTGGTGGAATAGACTTATCTGTGGGCTCTATATTGGCGTTTTCAAGTGCAGTTACAGCCGGGATGTTGAAAGATGGCATGCCCCTAATTATAGCTTTATTAATGGGTTTGATAATAGGTACCGGTTTAGGATTGTTTAATGGTTTTGCGATAATCAAATGGAATATTCCTCCATTTATTGCTACATTTGCTATGATGACAATAGCAAGAGGGCTTACGCTTGTATATACTAATGGCCAACCAATAACGGGGTTAGGAAAAGCTTTTGGATATATCGGCAATGGGTATGTTGGTTCCATTCCTGTTCCAATAATTATCACAATTCTCGTTTTTGTAATAGGATACTATATTTTAAAAAACAATAGACTAGGAAGGTATGTCTATGCAACAGGTGGGAATTTACAAGCTGCTAAGCTAGCGGGAATTGATACTAACAAAGTAATTCTATTTGTATATGCCTTAAGTGGCTTTTTAGCAGCAGTAAGCGGCTTAATAATTACTTCAAGGCTAAACTCTGCTGCTCCAACAGCAGGACAAGGCGCAGAGCTTGACGCAATAGCTGCTGTGGTGTTAGGAGGAACAAGTTTGTCAGGAGGAGAAGGTGGAATAATTGGGACTTTGATAGGTGCTCTAATAATAGGTGTGTTGAACAATGGTTTGAATTTGCTTAATGTTTCACCTTTTTATCAATATATTGTAAAAGGAGTAGTAATATTGCTTGCTATAGCTTTAGACAAAAAAGAAAATGAATAAACGAAAAAGGGGGGATGTTTAGACATTTGAAGTTTTTTAGATAATTTTCAATTAATTAAATTAAAGGGGTGGAGAGATTTATGAGGAAGTCACGAATACTGCTGCTTTTAACTGTTTTTGTGATTTCGGCAGCGCTGATTTTTAGCGGTTGTAAGGCAAATACACCAAATACAACTCCTTCTACTACTAAGGAAGGTAAAACTATAGGGTTAGTAATATCTACTCTTAATAACCCGTTCTTTGTAACTTTAAAGAATGGTGCAGAAGAAAAAGCAAAAGAATTAGGTTACAAATTAATAGTTGAAGATTCGCAAAATGATTCGTCCAAAGAACTTTCTAATGTAGAAGATTTAATTCAGCAAAAAGTAGATGTTTTACTTATAAATCCTGTAGATAGTGATGCAGTTGTTACTGCGATAAAAGAAGCAAATAGCAAAAATATACCAGTTATAACCTTAGATAGAGCTGCAAATGGTGGGAAAGTAGTTTGTCATATAGCTTCAGACAATGTTAAAGGCGGTGAAATGGCTGCAGAATTTATAGCTAAGGCTTTAAATGGAAAAGGTAATGTAGTAGAACTCGAGGGGATACCAGGTACTTCTGCAGCAAGAGACAGGGGTAAGGGATTTGATGAGGCTATAGCTAAATATCCGGATATAAAAATAGTTGCAAAGCAAGCTGCTGATTTTGACCGTTCCAAAGGTTTATCAGTAATGGAGAATATTCTGCAAGCTCAGCCAAAGATTGATGCAGTATTTGCTCAAAATGATGAAATGGCACTAGGAGCTATAAAAGCTATTGAAGCAGCCAATAGGACAGGAATTATTGTAGTAGGGTTTGATGGTACAGAAGATGCTTTAAAAGCTATAAAAGAAGGAAAAATGGCTGCTACAATTGCGCAGCAGCCAGCTTTAATGGGTTCACTAGGAGTTGAAATGGCTGATAAATACTTGAAAGGAGAAAAAATACCTAGTTTCATTCCTGCAGAACTTAAACTTATAACAAAAGAAAATGTTCAGTAACTTACAATTTTTGCCTGCCACTTTGGTGGCAGGCTTTTTTCTTTTTTTCTTTTTAACTTCATTGTAGTTATTTAAAAAGTTGTTTGTCAAGATTTTAATGGATTAAAATTTTTGCAAAATTTGGTTCTATAATAAATGTTGGGGTGGGGAGAAAGAAATCTATAAAAAAGAGAGCACTTATTCTGAATGCCTGCTATAATAGAAAGTGGTTAAAACAATCTAACAAAAGGAGGCATCAGAATAAGTGCAAGGTAATTATATCACAAATTTCTTAAAATCTGAAGATATAATTTGGGAAGATATAATAGAGAATGACAACAGAATAGAGCTACATATTAAGATGAAACAGAAACCACATATTTGTCCAAGGTGCGGGGCAACAACGTCTAAGATTCATGATTATAGAGTACAAAGAATAAAAGATGTGCCATTATTCGGGAAACCAACAGTGATAGTACTAAAGAAGAGGAGATATGTTTGTAAACACTGTGGTAAAAGATTCTATGAACATTTAGACTATTTACCACGTTACCATAGAATGACCAACAGACTATCTATTTACATACTACAACAACTGAAAAAACAACAAAGCATGAAAGAGATATCTGAAGTTACAGGAGTATCAATCACGACAGTGATGAGACTTTTAGATACAGTAGGAGTGGAACCTGATTATAAGATATTGCCTGAAGTTATCAGTATAGATGAATTTAAAGGAAACTCTGGAGGCAGGAAATATCATTGTATTATTGTCGATCCAAAAGGAGGAAAAATACTAGATATTTTAAAAGACAGAAAACAAGAAGATCTAAGTGAATATTTCAAAAGATTTAAAGACAGGAAGAAAGTGAAGTGGGTTATTATAGACATGTGGAAACCTTTTTTATTGACAGTAAAAACATATTTCAAAGGAGCTAAGATAGCGATAGACAAATTTCACTTTACAAGGTACGTATATTGGGCGATAGAAAATGTAAGGAAAAGAGTGCAAAAAGAACTAGCAAGAGATAAAAGGAGATATTTTAAAAGAAGTCGTAAGCTGCTTCTTGCAAAATATGATACCTTAACGCCCGAACAAAAAGAAAAGCTGGAAATAATGTTTTGGTACAGTGCCGACTTAAGAATGGCACACTTTTTAAAAGAAGAATTTAGTAATAGAGTGTTAAAATGCAAAAATTCAAAGGAAGCAAAAATAGAACTAAAAAGATGGATGCAGTTAACTAAAGAAAGCAAGATTGATGAATTTAAAAGATGCATACAGGTATTTAACCGTTGGTTTGAAGAAATAACAAATGCCTTTGATATACCTTACACCAATTCTGTAACAGAAGGCTATAACAATAAAATTAAAGTACTAAAAAGACTTGCATACGGCTATAGAAATTTTTACCGATTCAGGAAAAGGATATTATATTGCAATGCTTGATATAACAGTGTTTTTAGCAACGAGAATATTTAAGGATATTATAGAGCTTCGACAAAAAAGCATAGGTAAATACCCGCTCACATTTCTAGCTATATCTTTTATTGCAACCAATAATTACAAATATTATCATATAACGTAAGAAAATTTATAGGTGGGCATTCAGAAAAAATACCCACCCCAACTATTGACAAAGAGCCCAAAATTTTAGTGCTACTTTTTTAGTGTACACTATTGAAATGAAAACATTTAATGATATAATTATTTATAACCTTGAATAAAAATTTATGGCGTTTGAGTGTGGAGTTTTACAATTTATAAGGGGGAGTGGAGTGATTAATGAGGGGGAAAAAGAAGATAATTTCGCTATTTGTTGCAGTGTTATTTATTTTATCTTTAACTTTTTCAGGATGTTCTAGATCTTCTAATCCTATATCTTCCGAAAAAGTATTAACAGATGAGCAGGTTTTGAACATTAATTTAGGAGAAGAACCGCCTTCGCTGGATCCGCAGTTGGCTACTGATTTAGTATCATTTGAAGTGTTGAATGCTACATTAGAAGGGCTAGTGAGGCTAAATAAATACGGGAAAATAGAAAAAGGTTCTGGACTAGCTTTAGATTGGGAAGTTTCTCCAGATGGGTTGAGGTATGTTTTTCACTTGAGAGATGCAAAGTGGAGCGATGGAACCCCTATAACTGCTCATGACTTTGAATATGCTTGGAAGAGGGCTCTTGACCCGAAAACAGGGTCAAACTATGCGTACATGCTCTATTATTTAAAAAATGGGGAAGCTTTTAATAAAGGGGAAGCTAAGGCAGAAGATGTAGGTGTAAGGGCTCTTAATGACAAAACGCTAGAAGTAATACTCGAAAGACCAGCTCCGCAATTTTTGGGTTTGACAGGATGGGGTACTTATTTACCTGCTCAAAAAGCAGCTATTGAAAAATTTGGAGATAAATATGGAACCTCTCCTGATACGATGGTCTATTCCGGTCCTTATATGATAAAAGAATGGAATCACGAACAGAATATAGTACTTGTAAAAAATCCCTACTATTGGGATAAAGATAGTGTGAAACTTCAACAGATAAATATGGACATGGTAAAGGAAGAAAATACCATTATTCAAAATTGGGAGACAGGGCGTTATGATTCTATTAGTGTACCTGCCCAATATATTGCAAAATATAAAAATGATCCGAATTTTCACCAAATGCCAATAGGTGTAACTTACTATGTCATGTTCAACAACAAATCCAAGATATTTTCAAATATAAATATAAGAAAAGCTTTCAGTTATGCGATTGATAGGCAGTCTTTTGTAGATTATGTTTTCGCTGGCGGAGGGATACCTGCTCTCGCTTTTGTGCCACCAGGAATACCTGGAGATAAAGAAGAATTTAGAAAAGAAGGCGGGGATTACTTTAAAGATAATGACGTAGCAAAAGCGAAAGAATTGCTTGCACAAGGCATGAGAGAACTAGGAATTGATAAGCTCCCCAAGATTAAATTTGTAGCTGGAGACAGTGATGCAGCGAGGAAACATTCACAAGTATTACAAGAGTTTTGGAGTAAAAATTTAGGTGTAACTGTTGATATTTACAACGTAGCTTTCAAAGTAAGACTTGATATGATGAATAAAGGAGATTACGATATAGTGTATACTAATTGGGTGGCTGACTACAACGACCCAATGACATTTTTAGACCTTTGGGTTACAGATGGAGGTAATAACAGAGCTTTTTATAGCAACCCTCAATATGATCAACTCATAAAAAAGGCTAATTCTACAATTGATAATTCCGTTAGAATGCAGGCTATGCATGAGGCAGAGAAGATATTGATGGAGGATATGCCTATTGCTCCTTTACTTTTTAGGATTACCTCGTATTTAGAAAGACCCTATGTAAAAGACTGGATAAGATTTCCTGTGGGGATAGACGATGAGTGGAAATGGACGTATATAGAAGGTAAAAATAAATAGTGCTTTAAAAAGGGTCAAGCTTATAAGCTTGGCTCTTTTTAAGATGTTTACAGATATTCCCGCAAGTTTTAGATAAATTTTTTAGATAAATTTCTGTATTGATTATTAAAGTCTGATGATATAAAATTGGATTAAATACTTAGATGGGGGGGTGAAAAGTAGAATAAAGTGCAGAAAAAATATTTTAAGCAAAAGGTGGTGGAAAATGGATAAAAATGGACCTATAGGAGTTATTGATTCAGGAGTCGGAGGAATTACAGTTTTAAAAAGGCTTTTGGAAATTTTGCCAGAGGAAGATTACATATATTTCGGAGATACTTTAAGGGTTCCTTACGGCAATAGACCAAAAGAAGAAATAGAAAAGTTTACACGAGAAATTGTGAATTACTTGAAGAAGCAAAAAGTCAAAGCTGTAGTGATTGCTTGTAATACTATATGTTCAAGTATTAATAAGAATGACTATGAAATTTTGATGTTTGGAATATTAGAAGCAGGAATAAAGAGTGCAGTGGAAGCTACTTCAAATGGCCGAATAGGGGTAATAGCTACTAAAAGGACTGTAGAAAGTGAAGCTTATCTAAAGGGGATAAAAAGATTAAATAGAAACGCGATGGTTTTCCAAAAGGCTTGTCCGGAGCTGGTTTTAATTGTAGAAAATGGGTTTTATGAGGCATCTTCGATTTACACAGCTGTAAAAAATGTACTGAAGAATTTTTAGAGAAAGATATAGATACTCTAGTGCTTGGTTGTACTCATTTCCCTATTTTGCTTCCCTTTATTGAAAGAGTAGTAGATAATAAAGTGACTGTAGTAGATCCAGCAATAAAATTAGCTCATGAAGTGAAAAAATATTTGGTAGAAAACAATTTGGTTAAGGACAAAAAAGGAGGACAAATTCGATTTTTAGTTACAGGTGAAAAGGAAAATTTTATAAAGGTCGCTGGAACATTTCTCAACGACAAACATATAGATGTTTTAAGAATCGCTATAGAGGAACTGAAATAGGGATTTAAGGGGGAATAAAAAATGTTTTACAACTCTATAAAAGTAAATTCCAAGGGTCATTTAGTTATAGGTGGTTGTGATGCAGTAGAACTTGCTGAGAGATTTGGAACTCCTCTTTATGTCATAGATGAGGATGTATTAAGGGCTAACTCCAGAATCTTTTACAATATATTAAAAAGCTACAACCCTGAAAATGAAGTGGTTTATGCAGGAAAAGCTTTTTTGACAAAGGCTATGTGCAAAATAATACAGCAGGAAGGATTGGGGCTCGATGTAGTATCGGGAGGAGAACTGTATACTGCATTAAAAGCTGGTTTTCCGACAGAAAAGATTTATTTCCACGGGAATAACAAATCTGAAGAAGAGCTAATTATGGCTCTACAAAGTGGAGTCGGCAGGATAATTATTGATAATTGGGATGAATTAGAACTTTTAGAGATTTTGGCAAAGAAGTTAAACAAAGAACCTGCAATCTATATAAGAGTTACGCCTGGGATAGAAGCTCATACACACAGATATATAATGACAGGGCAGATAGACTCAAAGTTCGGCTTTACTATTTCTAACGGAGAAGCTTTTAAAGCAGTAAAGAGAGCTTTAACCTCAGGAAGTTTAAAATTTAAAGGACTGCACTGCCATATAGGGTCTCAAATATTGGAATCTACTCCTTATAAAATTGCAGTGAAAATCATGTTAGAGCTTTTAAAGGAAATAAAAGACACTTTAGGAAGAGGAGTAGAGGAATTAGATTTAGGTGGAGGCTTTGGAATCCCATATGTGGAAGATGATAGTTACCAGCCAGTTGAAGAAATGCTAAGGGAAGTATTGGAGGAATTGGAGGCCCAAGTAAGTCTTCTTAAAGTAAAACTACCAAAAATTATTGTGGAACCGGGAAGAGCAATTATAGGAAATGCTGGTATTACTCTTTATAAAGTAGGAGGAGTAAAGGAAATACCTGGTGTGAGGAAATATGTTTTTGTGGATGGCGGCATGTCAGATAATATTAGGACTGCTCTTTACGGTGCAAGGTATTCTGCTGTGATTGCAAATAGGGTATATAATGGACGTTTGGAAAAAGTAACAGTTGCTGGAAAACTTTGTGAATCAGGCGATGTAATTATATGGGATATTTTGCTACCTGAAGTGAAAAAAGGAGATATAATTGCTGTACTTAATACAGGGGCGTATGGGTATTCTATGGCAAGCAATTACAATAGATTGCCAAAACCTGCTGTGATTTTGGTTTCAAAAGGGAAGGCAGAGATTATTGTAAAAAGAGAGACATATGAGGATGTAATAAAAAATGATGTAGTACCAGAAAGGCTAGAGGAGAAGTTCCAAGGGCGGGAAATGCAAGCAATATGAATCCTATTATAATGTTTATGAAGTAAAACTACACATTTTTTTAAAATTTAAGAAGGAATTTTACAACTTACGTCGAATATATATATTAACACGAAAATAGACTATCTAAAAGGAGAATTTTGAACATTGACAACTGCATAGACTTAAACATCCGGCCAGAAAAAAGGTAATAAATATTAAACCAATGCTTTAAAAGCATCAGCTGGGAATTTTTGTAAAGTTATCTAATTATACTACTTAAATTTGGGACACTGTTACTTCTAAACCCAACTTGCGAGCTTCGTTAATAATCCGTTTAACGCGAATTATTTCTTGTTTCTTTCGCACTTCATCGAAAATTCTTTCATCATAGTCAGTGTTATTTTTAAGCATAGTATAAATGATAACTAATATTTTCCTGGCAAGTGCTACTACCGCTTTTTTTGTACCACGGCGCTGCTTTACTTTCCAATACCATGTGGCAAGATATGAATCCCTTATGCGGGTTATACTCCATGCTACTTCACACAGTATCCTCTTTATATAAGTGTTTCCTTTTGTTACTCGAGTGGACTTTTTTTTCCCGCACTTTCATTATTACCGGGACTTAATCCTGCCCATGAGCAAATGTGCTCTGCAGTCTTGAATTTATCCATATCTGTACCTATTTCAGCAATTATTGCAGCAGCTGCCGTTACATCTATGCCAGGTATTCCATCTAGCTGTTCAATCTGTCTCTTGTATTTTTCAATCTCAGCATTAATACTCTCTTCTATCTCATAAAGATGTTTATACGTTTCATCTAAATGTTTGAGTAAAAGCTTTAAAAATTCTCTTTGATGCTTATTCATTCTACCATTAATTGATAGCTTTATGTCTTCTATTTTATTGCGTGCTCTCCCTCTTACATAATTTTCAACTTCTTTAGCTGTTATACTTCCATGCTCTGCTATATGGTCTATTATCGCTCTACCTGATACGCCAAATATATCTGTCAAAAAATTTGAAAGCTTAAATCCACAGCTTTGTAAATGCTTCTCTATACGATTTTTTTGAGAAGATATCTCTTCAATTATGCTTTTGCGATATCTCGTAAGGTTGCGTAATTCTCGAATTTCTTGCGGAGGAATAAAACTTCCACTTAAAAGACCAGCTCTTAATAAAGTAGCAATCCATTCTGCATCTTTCATATCAGTTTTTTTACCGGGTACATTCTTCATATGTTTTGCATTAGCTACTATGATTGATATGTTACCATCAAAAGCACTTTCGAGTACGTTATATACGGGTTGCCAGTATATCCCTGTACTCTCCATGGCAACATGATGACAGTTTTCTGTTTCAAGCCATGTTTTTAATTCTTCAAGGTCTTTTAATAAAGTGGAAAATGTTCTTATCGTTTTTTCCGGCTTTTCATCATTGACAGAACCTTTAAGCAAACAAGCCACTATTGTTTCTTTGTGAACATCTAATCCACAGCAAACTTCTAGTAAATCCTGCATTTTCTTCACTCCTGTTAAATTTATTACAGGGTTGATTACCTGAGAAAAATAAGAAACTTAACACCCGTGCTGTTCCCATATTGCCTTAATATGGGGCGACAATTGGTTGTGCTCAAAGGTAATCAAGTTAGGTTAACACACGAGGTATTAATCCATCAGCATTAAATCAACCTTTGACCCTGTTAATTTTAGTTTACCAAAAAGCTAGTTTCTTGCAACTTGAAAATTTATTTTCATCTATGGTTGTGCTTTGTTAAGCATGAAGGGTTAACAAGAAAGAGAAGGGCGGTCAGTATGACGGACGTTTTAGCAGTAATCAGAGAAATGAGCTCTAGTTTTACACCTTCAGAAGCCAAAATTGCAAAGTACATTTTAGAGAATCCGACTGTTGTTACAGAATTATCTGTAAATGAATTGGCCAATGCTTGTGATACTAGTGAGGCAAGTATCATAAGGTTTTGTAGAACTATAGGCTTGAAAGGGTTTCAAGAGTTAAAAATCAAAATTGCTGTCTCCCTTGCAAAGCAAACAAGAAAGCTGGATGGAGGCATTACTAGTGAAGACGATGTTATGGCTGTTATACAAAAGATAGCTAATTTTAACAAACAAGCGATCGATAGCACTATCGCAGTTTTAAACGCAGAGGAATTGACAAAAGCTGCAGAAGCTCTTGCAAATGCAAATAAGATTGATTTTTACGGGGTTGCGGCTTCTGGAGTGGTGGCTTATGACGCAATGTTAAAATTTTCTAGAATAAATATACCGTGCACTGCGTATCAAGACACTCACCTACAGCTAACGTCTGCAGTTAATTTAAAAAAGGGAGATGTAGCATTTGGAATTTCTTATTCAGGAGCTACTAAAGAAATAGTTGAAGCTATTCAAACTGCCAAGGAGGCGGGAGCAACTACTATAAGCTTGACGAAATACGGACAGTCACCCCTTGCCAAAGCTGCTGATATAAATCTATTTGTTTCTTCTGAGGAGGCTATGTTTAGAGCGGGGGCTATGGCCTCCCGCATAGCCCAACTTACTGTTATTGATATATTATTCATTTTAGTAGCGCAAAAGAAGTATAACGACGTAGTCAGATATCTTGAAAACACCAGTGAAGTGCTATCTATGCGCAAAATAAATAATTAAATCAAAGAAAGGACTGGGTTTAATGACGCTAGAGGAATTAATAACCGAAGGAAGAAATCCAAACACGATGGATATAGATAGACTTAGCACCGTTGATATGCTTAAAAAGATCAACGAAGAGGACAAGAAAGTGCCACTTGCAGTGGAGAAAGTTATACCTTCTATAGCTGAAGCGATTGACAGAATCGTACCGAGGATGAAAAAAGGAGGGCGCCTTATATACGTTGGAGCCGGTACAAGTGGGCGTATTGGTATTTTGGATGCTTCCGAATGCCCTCCTACCTTTGGGGTAGACCCTGGACTGGTGGTAGGGATAATAGCAGGTGGAGATAGTGCAATAAGAAATGCAATAGAGAGCGCAGAAGACGATGTAGAAGGGGGGATGCAGGACCTTGTAAATATAAATTTGACAGAGCGAGATAGTGTAGTAGGTATATCTGCTAGTGGCAGGACGCCTTATGTCATAGGAGCTTTAAGATATGCTAAAGAGGTAGGAGCCCTTACAATAGGATTATTCTGCAATGAAAATAAAAATGTTGAAAACATAGTAGATGTGATGATTACTCCAATAGTGGGTCCAGAGGTTATAATGGGTTCTACTCGAATGAAGGCCGGTACTGCCCAAAAACTTGTGTTAAACATGATTTCTACAGGAGTAATGATAAAGCTTGGGAAAGTTTATAGTAATTTAATGGTAGACCTTCAAGCCAGCAACGAAAAATTGAGAGAAAGAGCAAGGCGAATGGTAAAGTTGGCTACTGGTGCAAAGGAGGACTTGATAGAGAGAGTTCTTAATGAAACAAATTATAATGTAAAATTGGCAATTTTAATGATAGTAGGAGATATGGAGAAAGAAAAAGCTCAAAAGCTTTTGGAGATGGCGGACGGATATATAGCAGAGGCGATTAAGCTAAAAGATTTAGTCTTGCAGGGAGAGGAATAAATTATGAGTTTTAATCTTTCGAAGTTGGAAAAGGCTTTTATGTTATTGGATAAAGGGATAGAAGAAGGAGTATTTCCAGGAGTTGCAGCAGCAGTAGGTGATAACAAGGGTTTTGTGAGGGTTGAAGTAAAAGGGAATAAAAGATTATATCCGTATGATGAAAAGCTTAACAGACAATCTCTGTTTGATTTGGCTTCTCTTACAAAAGTTGTAGCTACAACTATGTTGTTGATGAAAATGTTAGAGAGTGGACTTATATCTGTATACGATAGAGTTTCAGAATATATTCCGAATTTTAAACGCGATGGCAAAGATAAGATTACTATATTTCAGCTTCTCACTCATACTTCTGGATTGCCGGCTTACTTTCCCTTTTATGAAAGATGTAAAGATTACATTGATTCTATAAATTACATATGTGAAGAAGTAAAGCTAAATCCAAATAAAAATGTGGAATACAGCGACTTAAATTTCATTCTGTTAGGTAGGATATTAGAAATTTTAGGAGGCAATAGACTTGACACGTTATGTCATAAAGAGGTATTTGAGCCATTGGGAATGAAAGATACAATGTTTAATCCTATAGGTAAGGATGTCGTTCCTACAGAATTAGACAAAACTACTGGCAAGGTTATAGAAGGGGTATGCCATGATGAAAATGCGAGGTTTTTTGGAGGAGTGTCGGGACACGCAGGGCTATTTTCAACCATAGATGACCTTATAAAATTTGCTACAATGCTTATAAACTTTGGCAGAATTAGAGAAGAAGTATTTTTGTCCTATCCTCTGTTTATCAGAATGATAACAAATTATACCCCAAATTCAGAAGAAAATAGGGGTTGGGGATGGGTTATAAAAGGGCACACTGCTTTTGGCGGAGATTTATTTTCGGAAAAAGCCTTTGGTCACACAGGTTTTACAGGTACTTCTATCTGGGTAGATCCGGAGTATAGAGTGTTCACGATATTACTAACAAACAGAGTGCATCCTACTCGTGAAAATGTGAAGATAATAAGGTTTAGGCGGCTCTTCCACAATGCTGTGCTTTCAGCTTTGGATTGGAGGAATTAGAATTGGTAAAGTGTGGAATAGATCTTTTGGGAAAATATGAAAAGCTTTTTAAAGGCAAAAGAATTGGACTAATTACTTCACCTTCTGGTGTTAATCAAGATATGAAATCTACAATAGAAATCTTCCATGAGAATTTTAACTTAACCGCTTTGTTTTCACCAGAGCACGGAGTGAGAGGAGAATTTCAAGCAGGTGAAAAAGTAAAGGAATACGTAGATGAAAGGACAGGAGTGAAAGTCTACAGCTTATACGGAGATACAAAAAAACCTACACCAGAAATGTTAGAAGAAATAGACGTTTTAGTGATAGATGTCCAGGATGTGGGTTCCAGGTATTATACTTACCTTTACACCATGGCTTATGCGATGGAAGCGTGTAAAGAAAATGGTAAAGAATTTGTAATTTTAGATAGACCTAATCCTATTGGAGGTTTGAAAGTAGAAGGGAACATATTAGATACCAAATTTAGGTCTTTTGTAGGATGGTATCCTATTCCGCAGCGTTATGGTCTTACTATAGGGGAGATAGCCCATCTATTTAACAAAGAATTTGGCATAAATTGTGATTTGCACGTCGTAAAGCTTGAAGGCTGGAAAAGAGATATGTACTACGATGAAACAGGCCTTTTGTGGATTAATCCTTCACCTAATATTTCTTCTCTTGATGCTGCAGTGCTATATAGCGGTACTTGTTTATTTGAGGGAACTAATATTTCAGAAGGGAGAGGTACTACAAGGCCTTTTGAGATTGTAGGAGCTCCTTGGATTGACCCTTACAAATTAGCCGATTCTATGAACAAAAAAGGACTGAAAGGGGTTGTATTTAGGCCAGTTTACTTTACTCCGAGTTTTTCTAAACACAAAGGACAGTTGTGCAAAGGGGTTCAAATACATGTAAAAGATAGAAAAGCTGTTGACTCAGTTGAAGTGGGGATAAAGCTATTATACGAGATAATAAGGCAAAGTGGTAAAAATTTCGAATGGTTGCCGCCATATGGAGAAAACAAGGTATACTTTATTGATTTGCTAGCAGGTACAGATGAGTTAAGGCTTATGAAGTATGACGAAGATCAGTTATTGGATAAATGGAAAAGAGAAAGTGAAGAGTTTAAAAAATTGAAGGAGAGTTATCATTTCTACGAATAGAGGGGATTGAAAAAATGAAGAAAATAGAAGAAATGACATTGGAAGAAAAAATAGGGCAAATGCTGATGATAGGCTTTCCGTCAACTTTTTACGACGACCATATAAGAGAATTAGTAACAAAGTATAAAATAGGGAATGTAATACTCTTTTCAAGAAATGTGAAGGATGCAAGACAAGTGATGGATTTATGCGCTGACATACAGAAAGAAGCAATAGAAAATACCGGAATACCAGCTTTTATCTCTATTGACCAGGAAGGTGGAATGGTCACAAGGATTTACAGAGGAGCTACTTATCTTCCCGGCAATATGGCTATTGGTGCCACAAAAGATCCAGAAAATGCTTATAAAGTAGGAGAAATTGCTGGGAAAGAATTAAGAACTATAGGCATAAACATAAATTTTGCCCCAGTTATGGATGTGAACAATAACCCTTTAAATCCAGTAATAGGAGTAAGGTCATACGGTGAAAAACCGGAGGAAGTAGCTGATTTTGGAATAAACTACATAAAAGGGCTTCAAAAAGAAGGCGTTATAGCTACAGCTAAACATTTCCCGGGGCACGGAGACACGACTGTTGATTCTCACCTTGATTTACCTTTAGTGAAACATGGGAAAGACAGACTTTACGAAGTGGAATTATACCCGTTTAAGAAAGCTGTAGAAAATGGCGTGGATGCCATAATGACAGCTCACATACTCTTCCCAGCTTTGGAAGATAGTAAAGTTCCTGCAACTCTTTCTTTTAATATCCTTACACGCATTTTAAGAGAAGAGTTTAAATTTGAAGGGCTGATTATAACTGATTGTATGGAAATGAACGCAATAGCTAAATATTTTGGAACCCATAAAGCAGCTTCAATGGCCATAAAGGCTGGAGCGGATATAGTACTTGTTTCTCATACTAAGGATCTACAGATAAAAGCTTTTGAAAATGTAAAAGAAGCTGTAGAAAGAGGAGATATCTCTGTAGAAAGAATAGATGAATCAGTAAGAAGGATACTCAATATGAAAGAAAAATATGGTCTTTTTGACAATCCATATCCTAAAAAAGACAAATTTGATACCGTAGTCGGGATTGAGGAACATAGAAAAACTGCAAAAGCCATAAGTTTGAAAAGTGTAACAGTTGTTAAAGACGAGAAAAAGCTAATTCCCTTAAAGACAAAAGATATACTGGTAATTTCTCCTGAAACAGTGCCAGTTTCTTTTGTAGACGATGCTTTGATGGATAGGCTTTCTTTTGCAAGACAATTTACTTCTACATTTGGAGGTGTAGAGGAAACTATTTCTGTAAATCCAAACGATAGAGAAATTTCAGTAATTCTAGAAAAGGCAAAGGATAAAGAAGTAGTGGTCGTGGGCACTTACAATGCTAATTTAAACGAAGGTCAAGTAAAACTAGTAAACGCACTTTTGCAAGTGAACAAAAATGTAATTGTTGTGGCTTTGAGAAATCCCTATGACCTTCAAAAGTTTGAAAATGTGCCTACTTATGTATGTGCTTACGAGTACACCCCATTGTCAGTAGAAAGCGTTATAGAAGTCTTGACGGGGAAATATCCTGCTGAAGGAAAACTTCCTGTGACCATATGAATTTAGGGAAGTGAAGAAATGGAATATGTAATTGGAATTGATGGAGGAGGCACAAAAAGCGCAATTTCTATCCTAGATTTGCAGGGAAATGTCCTTTTTACAGGAAGAGGAGGACCTACAAATATAAGGTCTGAGGGAAGAGAAGAAGCATGTGAGAACTTAAAAAACTTGATTGTGAAATCTGTAGAAAAAATGCATCTTAAATTGGGTGACTGTAGAGCAATTTGTGTTGGAACAGCTGGAGCAGGAAGGGAAGAAGAAAAAGAGATAATAACAAATTGTTTAAAGGAAATAGGTGTTAAAGGTAATATAGTTGTTACGCATGATGCAGAAATAATTTTATCAGAGACTATAGAAAAAAGAGAAGGAATAGTAGTAATTGCAGGAACAGGTTCATTGGCTTATGGGAGAAAAGACGGTATAGAGAAAAGAGCCGGCGGATGGGGGCATCTTTTAGGGGATGAAGGGAGTGCTTATTACATTGCTGTAGAGGGTATAAAGGCAGCTTTGAGATATTACGATGGGAGAGGGAACTACACGAAATTATTAGATATGATGATGAAAAGGCTCAACGTTAAAAGACCTGAGGAATTTATAGGATTTGTTTATAAGGATGGAATTACAAAAGCTGACATAGCAGAATTGGCAAAAGTAGTAGATGAAGCGTATAAAGAAGGAGATAAGGAAGCTAGGAAAATTTTAGAGAAATCAGCCAAAGAGCTTTTTAAGCTTGCAAAAGCGGTCATAGAAGCATTTGAATGGGAAAATGATGAAATTCCAATTGTAGTAACTGGGAGTGTTTTTATAAATAACGAATTTGTATTTAAAGAATTTTCTAGGTTAATTAAAAGGTATTATCCTAAAGCGAATATAAAAAAGCTAGATAAAGATGCGTCTTATGGAGCTGCTATTTTAGCGTTGAATTTTTTAAAAGAACGATGAGAGAGGAAAGTGCGATGGATAGGTTATTGCGTATTTACAATAAAGAAGAAAGATTAGTGGTTGGGTTAATGTCCGGTACTTCTGCTGACGGGATTGATGCTGCTCTTGTGAAGGTCAAAGGGAGAGGTTTAGATACAAAGGTTGAACTTTTAGAATTCGAAAAGTTTCCGTACGAAGAGGAAGTGCAAAAGAAGATATTTGAGCTTTTTGACCCCCATACTGGAACTGTTGAGAAGATATGCCATATGAATTTTTTACTTGGCGAACTGTTTGCAGATGCTGCCTTAAAACTCATTAAAAAAGCAGGTTTAGCCCCGAAAGATATAGATTTAATAGGGTCTCACGGGCAGACCATATACCATATTCCTAACTTTATTGAAGATATGGGATATAAAGTCCGTTCTACTCTTCAAATAGGGGAACCAGCAGTAATAGCTGAAAGAACTGGAATTGTAACAGTGGCTGATTTTAGGGTAAGAGATGTAGCTGCAGGAGGGCAAGGAGCTCCTTTAGTACCTTACACTGAATATATCTTGTATAGGTCACCAAATGAAACAATAGCCTTACAAAATATAGGTGGAATTGGCAATGTTACTGTTTTGCCTAAAGGAGGTAGTATAGAAGACGTAATTGCATTTGATACAGGTCCTGGAAACATGGTGATAGATGAAGTTGTGAAGAGGATTACTCATGGGAAAATGAATTTTGACAAAGATGGTGAATTAGCATCTCGCGGGAAAGTAAATAAAGAATTTTTAGAAGAGCTGTTAAAAGATGAATTTTTCGAGATAAAACCTCCCAAAACCACTGGCAGAGAACATTTTGGCAAAAACTATGTAGATAATTTGATGAAAAGAGCTTTCTATTTGGGAATAAATAAATATGATCTGGTTGCTACTGTTACAGCGTTAACTGCTTATTCAGTGGCGAGAAGTTACGAAAGGTTTATATTTCCCTATTACAAAATTGACAAAGTAATAATAGGTGGTGGAGGAAGTTTTAATAAGACCCTTGTATAAATGATAAGAAAATTGCTGCCTCAAGTTAAGGTAATAACGCAAGAAGATGAAGGATTTAATAGCGATGCCAAAGAAGCTGTTGCTTTTGCAATTCTTGCAAATGAGACTATAAATGGCAATTTTAACAATATTCCCAGAGCAACAGGAGCGAAACACCCAGTAATAATGGGAAAAATTTCTTTATAGTAGGTGGTGTGGTAATGGGTATTGACTATCTGCCTTTAAGAAGAGATAAGGGAGAAGAAATTGTAAGGCTATGGAATAAAGAATTAAGTAAGGAATTCCCACTCAGAAAAGAGCTATTTTATCAAAATAGCCTTGAAGATGAGAATGTACTTATAGAGGGTTCGTGGATAGCTTTAGAAAAGGAGAAGTTGGTAGGACTTATAATTTCAAAGGTGTGGAAAGAAGATCTGGAATGTGTAAAAAACAAAAAAGATACAGGATATATCCAAGTTATACTAGTAGATTCGGATTATAGAAATAGAGGCATAGGAAGTGAGTTATTAAGAAAAGCCGAGGAAGCTTTAAAGGCAAATGGAGTAAAAACAATAATTTTAGGTCAGGATCCGTGGCATTACTTTCCTGGCATTCCTTCTGAATACATAGACACAGTAGAATGGTTTAAGAAAAAAGGTTATGTAGAGTTTGGAGAAGAGTATGACTTATACTGTCGGCTAAATGGTGAAGGCCAAGTTACGTTGCCTGTCTTCCCGGAAGTTGAATTTAAGATTTTGGATAAGGGACAAAAAAGCAATTTCCTTGAATTTTTAAACAGATGCTTTCCCGGCAGATGGGAGTATGAAGCAGTAAAGTATTTTGAAAAGGGAGGGGAAGGAAGAGAATTTGTAGTAGCAGAGAAGAAGGGGAAGATAATTGGATTTTGCAGAATAAATGACAGCAAATCTCCTTTTATTGCTCAAAATGTTTACTGGGCTCCTTTGTTTGAAGAAGAATTGGGTGGAATAGGGCCATTAGGTATAGATCCAGAAGAAAGGGGGAAAGGATATGGCTTAGCTATTGTTCAAGCGGGCATGTATTTTCTGAGTCAAAGAGGGATAAGGAACATAGTAATTGATTGGACAAATCTTGTAGATTTCTACGGGAAATTGGGCTGTAAGGTTTGGAAGAAATATGTTAAATGTAAGAAGCAATTTTAGATGAAAAGCCAATTAAGGATAATTGTAGGGGAAATAAGCAAAGATAATTAACCATGGGAAATTAGAGGAGATATAACTGAAAGAGGTGTTAATAAAAATGAGTAAAAAATTACACATTATGGCAGTAGGTGCTCACTGTGGAGATATGGAATTAGTTGCGGGGGGAGTAATAGCGAAATACACGCGGGCAGGACATGAAGCAAGTATTGTCCATCTTACTCCTGGAGAAAAGGGGCATCCCCATTTAAAACCAGAAGAATATGCCAAACAAAAGATTGAAGAAGCAAAAAAAGCTGCAGAAATCTTAGGGGCAGAGCCTATTTTTCTACCTTACAGAGATGCTGAACTTCCAGTAAATGATGAAGTAAAATTCAAGTTGGCGGAGGTAATAAGAGAAAAGAAGCCAGATGTTATAATCACCCATTGGAAAAATAGTATGCATCCAGATCACGCAAATACTTACCTGATAGTAGAAGGAGCAATACTAATTGCGGCTTTACCTGCCTTTGAACTAAAGCATCCTGCTCATGGGGTAAGAGGCCTATTTTACGGTGAAAATTGGGAAGATCCTTATGGATTTGACCCGGATGTGTACGTAGATATTACTTCTACATATGATGTCTGGGTGGAGGCAATAAAACAATATGAGTTTGTAAGAGGAGGAGTTTCTACTTTCAGATATTTAGATTACTACACTCACTTAGCTGTGGTAAGAGGATGCCTAATGGGAGTAAAATACGCTCAAGCTTTTATGATGCCAGAAGGTGCTAATAAAAGAAGAGGTTCATCTTTGCCTGGATTTAATTTAGAATAGGGAGTTGAAAAGAATGAGGTATGTAGTTAGAACTTATCGAGGTGGGGATGAAAAAGGGATAGTAGAAGCATGGCAGCAAAGCCTCCCATTTGACCCAATAAACCAACACCTATTTCGTACAAAAGTATTGTTAGATCCCAATTTTGACCCTGAGGGAGCGATTGTAGCTGAAAATGAAAAAGGTCAGATAATTGGTTTTACTCTTACTTTGGTAAGAAAGTTACCTATGTATAAAGATGATTTAGAACCAGAGAACAGCTGGATTACAGTTTTCTTTGTCCATCCGGCTTATAGAGGCCATGGGATTGGGACAAAGATGTTTGAAAAAGCAAAAGAGTTTGTTCAGAAGAAGGGGCGAAAATATATATTCTTCTCATCCTATGCTCCAAACTATTTTTTACCAGGTATTGATGAAAAGACATACCCCGAAGGTTACAGATTTCTCTTAAAACAAGGTTTTACAAAATTATATTCTCCGGTAGCAATGGATAGGTCGTTATTAGATTTTACAATACCTGAAGAAGTCAAAAAACTGAAAGAAGAAAGAGAAAAAGAAGGGTTTAGCTTCGGATATGCCGAAGACAGACATCTACATGAGTTGGTTGAATTTGCAAATGTAGTTTTTAATCCTGATTGGGGAAGAGCGATAAGAGAAGGAATTTTACAGGGATTGCCTTTAGATCAAATACTTGTTGTAGAGAAGGATAAAAAAATAGTGGGGTTTTGTCTGTATGGTGCGTATGAAGGAATTCGCGAAAGGTTTGGGCCGTTTGGCGTTGACCCTTCAATGCAAGGATTGGGTTTAGGGAAGATACTTTTAAATCAATGTTTATTCGAGATGCGGTGTAAAGGGCTACACAATGTGTGGTTTTTATGGACCGGAGAAGAAAGCGCAGCAGGGTATTTATATAAAAATACTGGCTTTAAAGTGACGAGGAAGTTTCATGTGATGAGGTTTAGTTTTTAATAAAAATAAATGAAAAGTCGCCAAAGGGGGAAAGGGGAATCATGTTAAGAAGACATTTTGCTATATTCCTGGTTTTTGTATTTCTCTTTACTATGAGCCCTGGGGTGTCTTTAAAGGTATTTTCTCAAGATTCTTCTTTGTCATTGTCAATTGTCGATTGTGCTTCAATAGAAATAATACCGAACCCTGTCAGGCTCTTACCAGGAGAAGAGAAACAATTTTTAATAAAAGCTTTTAATGAAAAAGGGGAAGAAATTGATGTTCCTTTAGAGCAAGTTATTTGGAATGCTGAAAGCGATATTGGTACAATTTCTACTAATGGGGTTTTAACGGCGCCTCAAGCGGTTGAAGGATTGAAGTATGGTTATGTAAAAGCAGAATATAATGGAATAGTAGCGAAAGCCTTGGTTATAGTTGGTAACAAAATTGCAGAAGTCATCGAAGACTTTGAAAATATGGAGTTGAATGGAAAAGTTATATTGAGTGCAGGAACAATTACACAACCCGGTAGTTTACCAGCGACCGCGACAGTTCAGTTGGCAAAACGACCAGAACCTGTACTTTATGGGGAACATTCTGCAAAATTTATTTATGACATGAGAGGTACTACAGGGACAACAGCAGCTTATCTTAGTTTAAGAGACATTTCTACTGGTAGTTTAGATAGGCCTATTCCCGGTATTCCTAAGAAAATTGGAGTTTGGGTTTATGGTACTCAAAATAATCATTGGCTACGTGCAAGATTAAGAAATAGCGACGGCAAGATGTTTCCTGTGGATTTAACGACAACGGCTAATTTTAATTGGACGGGATGGAAATATGTTACGGCTGATATTCCTTCTGATCAAAAAGGACCTTTTAAATTCATGGATTTATACATTGTAGAAACAAAAGATACAAACAAAGATAGTGGTTTTGTTTACTATGACCGATTAAGCGTATTTTATACTGATACTGATGTTTTTGGTGTTGATATTATTGGGCTTACTCCTATGCAAGTAGGAGAAACTAAACAAGCAAATGTAGCTATTACGCTTAAAAACAGTACATCCCCACAAATAGTTAATAATGGAATTACATACCTCAGTAGTAATCCAAATGTTGCTTCGATTGACAATGAAGGCAATGTTATTGCTTTGCGTCCAGGTAAAACCACAATTGTAGCATTATATGGTAATGCAGAACCTGCTTTCTTTGAACTTATAATTACGGAGAGGGAACCAATGGTTGATATACTTGAAATTTATGGTCCTGAAAAAATTGAAGCAGGAATGACAGGGAATTTACAAGTATTTGCTAAATTTAGTGGTTACAATAATAAAATTGAAGTTACTAAAGAAGTAAGTTTTATTAGCCAAAATCCAGAAATTGCCACTGTAAGCCAAGATGGTATTATCCAGGCATTATCAGAAGGGGAAACTATAATTATTGCTAAATATAAAAATAAAGAAGCTTCATATTTATTAAAAGTAACAAAACCCACTCCCGTATTATCAAAAATTGAATTAACAGGTTTGAAATCAAGGTCAAGTCCAAATTTTTGTGTAAAATCCCCCTGGTTAGAATATGAACCTTCTTTATCACCACCGTTCAATTCATTGTACTGCTTCCGCCCCATGGTGTCAAGGATACGCTACGCCGGGCTTTTGCCCGTCCTTGACACCATGGGGCTCCAGCAGTTATCAAAAACTAACGGTGGTGATAAAGGTCATTTTATTGAAATAACCTTATCTTTCGATTTTTTTGAAATTTCTTTTTGCCACTCGAAATACTCAGTCATATCTAAATACTTCCTCCCTGAAGCCCATTTTTCATCTTGTTCCATTAACAATGCTCCTATTAGACGAATGCCAGATTCTCGACTTGGGAATATTCTTATAACTCTTTCACGACGACGAATTTCTTCATTTAGACGCTCTAACATATTAGTAGTGCGAAGTCTCCTTCGATAAGGCTCAGGAAGTTCTAAAACCGCTATTGCATCTTCAAATCCTTCTTCTAAAATCTCCATTGCTTTAGGAGCTTTATCCCTATATTCATCTAATACTTGATTTAATAGCATTCTCGCTGTTCTGGGATCTGGTGCTTCAAATATGGCTCTTAGTTTGGCATGTATTTCTTTTTGTAAAGCTTTTGGAGTCTTATCAAGGATATTTCTCATAAAATGTGTTTGGCACCTTTGCCACGTAGCTCCCTGGAAGTGTCGACAAATAGCTTGTACAAGTCCACTATGATGATCGGAAACTACCAAATCAACTCCATGGAGCCCTCTCTGCTTCAGCCATGAAAAGAATTCACTCCAGCTATCTTCTGATTCACTGTCTCCTATCATAAGGCCTAATACTTCTCTATAGCCGTCTTCATTTATGCCTACAGCAATTAATACGCTGCGTTGACGAACACGTCCCTCTTCTCTTACTCTTATCACCATTGCATCAACTATAACAAAGGGAAAGCTTTTTTCTCTTAAAGGTCTTGAATTCCACGCTGTAATAATAGGATCGAGATTTTTGCAAAGCTCGGAAATTGTGGATTTTGAAAATTCAGTTCCACAAAGTTCATAAGTGATTTCTTCGATTTTTCGGGTAGATACTCCATTAACCACCATCTCCATTAGTGCCAACAAAAGGGCCTGCTCACTTCTCTGGTAACGGTTAAAAAGGTCAGTGGTAAATTTGCCATTGCGGAGTCTTGGAACTTTCAAGGTGAGAGTTCCAACTCTGGTAATTAAACTTCTTGAATAATAACCATTACGATAATCCTGTCTTTCTTCTGTCCTTTCATAAGGTTCAGCTTTAACTTGTTCAGTAGCCTGAGCTGCTAAAATTTGATTAAGTACAGACTCTAATAATTTAGCTAACTTTTCATCTTTTGTTCCTTTTACAAAAAGATAATGCAAAATTTCAGAATCTATGGTAATATTGTATTGAGCCATTTCCTATCCCTCCGGTTAGATTTTTTGGTTTGTTTCTATTTCTATTCTAACCAGGGGTGGGGAATGGCTCAACCCCTTTTTACACAATTATATAGACTTAACTTGAAATCAATGACTGTGCAATCTGAGCTTCAAGCAAAAGTAATAGGTGTTTATACGATATTGGGGGAGGAATATGAAAGAATTGAAATAAAAGAAGGGGCTACTTTTAAAAGTAGCAGACCAGAAGTAGCAGAAATTGACCAACGGGGGCTTATTAAAGCTAAATCAGTAGGGGTTACAGTAATAACTGCTAATTATTTAAATAAAACAGCTAGTTATGTGCTTGTTGTCAATAAGGAACCCATTACACCTAAAAGAGAGTTTAGAGCTGCTTGGATTGCCACAGTAAATAATATAGATTGGCCTAAGAAGGGGGTTTATGATCCAGAACAACAAAAACAGGATTTTATCGAAATATTGGATAAACTGAAGGATATAGGAGTGAATGCAATTATAGTTCAAATAAGACCGACAGCTGATTCATTCTATCCTTCTAAATATTTTCCGTGGTCTCATTGGCTAACGGGAATACAGGGTAAATATCCGGGCTATGATCCTTTGGCCTTTATGATTGAGGAGGCTCATAAAAGAAATTTGGAATTCCATGCTTGGATTAATCCTTACCGTGTAAGTATGGGGGACGATTTAAATGCCTTGGTTGACAATCATCCCGCAAAACAGAACCCTGAGTGGGTAGTATCATATGGTGGTAAGCTATGGTTTAATCCAGGTAACCCTGAAGTAAAAGAGTATATTATAAATAGTATTATCGAAGTAGTCAAAAATTATGATATCGATGCTATTCATTTTCTCGACTTTGTCAGTTGGAGGTCATTTTTGGGCTGGTAAAAAATATCAAACCCTTGATTTTCAAGGGTTTTTTGTTTTTAGGATTAAAAAATTTTTCAAAACTGTAGGGACAATTTTTATCCTAATTATTGCCATAATACTTGACTATATTCACTTTTTGTAGTATAATGTAATAAACTAACATAAAGGTGATGCCATATGTTTCTCAAAATAACTAAAGCTGGTGGCTATGAGTATGCCAAAATTGTCCATAATTATCGCGAAAATGGTAAAATAAAACAAAAAGTCTTGCTTAATCTCGGTAGAATTGATGAACTTAAAAATGACCCTTCTTTCATTAATCTTGTAGATAAATTGCAAAAAATATTTTTAAGCTCTAGCGAAGAGACAGGTTCGATCAAGTTTTCTCCAGAAGATGTTTCAGAAGGGATTATTAAAAACTGGGGATATATTGTGTATAGGAAACTTTGGGAAGAACTTGAGATAGGTAAATTTCTCAAACAGTATAGCTCCCAAAATTCCAAGATAAAGTTTGACATTGATAAAGTGGCATTTTTAATGACAGCACAGAGATTAATTCAGCCAGTAAGCAAACTTCAAACGTACTACCGCAAAAATAGATACTTTGGATTTGAAGAAGATATTGATTTGAATCAGCTGTACAGGGGATTAGATATTCTGGCCCAGATAAAAGAGGATTTGGAGCTATATCTTTATCACAAGAATAGAGATTTATTTAACATGGTAGTTGATGTTGTTTTTTATGATGTGACAACATTTTACTTTGAAAGCATTAAGCAAGATAACTTAAGGGATTTTGGATTTAGCAAGGATAACAAGGTAAATGAGGTACAAGTAGTAATGGGCATGCTTGTAGATAAAGAAGGAAGACCAGTTGGATATGAACTGTTTCCAGGAGATACTGTTGACAGCAAGACCATGATAGAAATTTTGAGGAAACTGAAAGATAAATTTTGCATAGACCAGGTAATAATAGTTGCGGACAAAGGCCTTAACAGTAAACTTAATTTAAAGCTGATAAAAGAAGCGGGATACGACTACATTGTGGCAAGCAGACTGAAAAACATGAGTAAAGAGATTTTAGATAGAGTATTTGATGAAGAAGGATATCAAGTTCTGGAAGAGAAAAAGTGGAAATTTGACAGAGAAATATTTGGTGAAGAGTTTAGATTCAAGGTCATAGAAAGAGAGAATATTATCAAAACGGGAGAAGGGGAAATATTCAAGATACCTGAGAATCTAATAATAACCTATTCAAGCAAGAGGGCCAAAAAAGATAAAGAAGAGAGGCAAAGGCTAGTAGAAAAAGCAAAAGAACTTTTAGAAAAGCCCGGCAATGTAAGGGCAGCAGAAAAGAGAGGAGGAAGGAAATATTTAAGACGCATTTCCGAATCAGAAGAATATGTACTGGATGAAGAAGCAATAAAGAGAGATGAGAAATTTGACGGTTTTTATGCAATTCAGACCAGCAAGAAAGAAATGAGTGTGACAGAAGTTTTGAATGCATATCATGATTTATGGAAGATAGAGCAGTCTTTCAGAGTAATGAAAAGTTGTCTGGAGGTAAGACCAATATTTCACTGGACGGAAAAAAGGATAAGAGGGCATTTTGTTGTGTGCTATTTGGCATTTTTACTGGAAAGAACTTTAGAATACAGCTTGAGGTCTAAGGGGAAAGAATTAAGCAGTGATAGAATAAAAGAAGTGATAGGTTCAATGAATTTTGTGGAGATAGAGATAAATGGGAAGAAATATTTAATTAAACAAAAGATAGAGGAGGAAGCTGAAGACATATTGAAGGTGATGAAAATAAAAGCACCAAAAAATTTCATTACATATGAGGAAGGCATGGAATTAATTAGCATGAGAAAGTAATGTAGTGACAAATTTCACGCCCATTTTTTGTCAATACCTGTATTCCCAAGCTTTTTGGGTTTCGAACTGACAAAGTCAAGAATAAGGAACCCATTACACCTAAAAGAGAGTTTAGAGCTGCTTGGATTGCCACAGTAAATAATATAGATTGGCCTAAGAAGGGGGTTTATGATCCAGAACAACAAAAACAGGATTTTATCGAAATATTGGATAAACTGAAGGATATAGGAGTGAATGCAATTATAGTTCAAATAAGACCGACAGCTGATTCATTCTATCCTTCTAAATATTTTCCGTGGTCTCATTGGCTAACGGGAATACAGGGTAAATATCCGGGCTATGATCCTTTGGCCTTTATGATTGAGGAGGCTCATAAAAGAAATTTGGAATTCCATGCTTGGATTAATCCTTACCGTGTAAGTATGGGGGACGATTTAAATGCCTTGGTTGACAATCATCCCGCAAAACAGAACCCTGAGTGGGTAGTATCATATGGTGGTAAGCTATGGTTTAATCCAGGTAACCCTGAAGTAAAAGAGTATATTATAAATAGTATTATCGAAGTAGTCAAAAATTATGATATCGATGCTATTCATTTTGATGATTACTTTTATCCATATCCCGTGGCAGGTGTGGATTTTCCAGATGAAGAATTGTATCAAAAATATGGTGTAGGATTTGAAAGTAAAGAGGCTTGGCGCAGAAATAATGTAGATACCTTGATATCAGAATTATCGCAAAAAATAAAAGCAACAAAGCCATATGTTAAATTTGGTATTAGCCCTTTTGGAATTTGGCGCAACAAATCCACTGATCCAAATGGGTCAGAGACGAATGGATTTCAAAGTTATGATTCTTTATATGCTGATACAAGAAAATGGGTTCAAAATGAATGGATTGATTATATAGTCCCTCAAATTTATTGGTATTTTAACTATCCTCCAGCAGCGTATGAAAAACTAGTAGATTGGTGGAGACAGCAAACTGCAGGTAAAAATGTACATCTATATATTGGTCATGCTGCTTATAAAGTAGGAACTGACGATGTTAATTGGTTAGATCCCGAGCAACTTCCTAATCAGGTATTGTATAATAGAAATTTTGAAAATGTACATGGTAGTGTCTTTTTTGCAACAAATAATCTTCTTAAAAATCCTTTAGGAGTTACGGATCGTTTAAAAGAATTATTTAAATATTCTGCGTTGGTACCACAAATGGAGTGGTTGACTACTAATCTACCTTCACAACCAAGTAAACTAGAGGCAAATATGAAAGAAGGAGGAATTGAACTAAAATGGAAAGATATTACACCTGAGTATACTGCCTATTATGTGATCTATCGCGTAGAAGGAGAGAAAATACCCGATATCAATGATGCGAAAAATATTTTGATGCTTGTTAGGAAATCTAATGGTTCGCAACAGAACTGTCTTGATTTAGATACTTTACCGGATAAGACTTATACTTATGCAATAATGGGAGTTAATAGGATACACGAAGAAGGTGTACCAAATTATATTACTATTAAAGAAGCTTCACAAGGGAAAGTAATTGTAGCAGATGATACAACTACTTATCTTTTAGAGAAGAACAAATTAGAAAAAGAAATTAATGACAAACACAAAAAAGAATTAAAATTTGATTTAACCGATGTAGGTACAACAAACCAAAAAGAATTAAAGATACCTTTAGAAATTTTAAGATTGCTGGAAAAAGGTAATAAGAGAATAATTATAAAATTAGATGAGGTAACTTTAGAGTTCAACTCAAAAGGTTTTGTTAAGCCAAAAAATATTTTTAAACTTATTGAAGAGGCAGGTTCACTGGTCATAGCTGTAAATAAAAAAGGAAAAATGGAAGTAGACGGTTTTGATTCACTTACTAATGCCTATGAGGTTACATTAAAAGCAGGAGACAAAGTAATAGAAATTAAAGAACCATTTAAGATAAGTTTCTATTTACCTTATCAAAACGATTTTACAAAAGTTAGAGTTTATTTCTGGGAAAAAGAAAAGGATAGATGGGAACATATTGGGGGGAAGACTGACCACAAATCGAATACAATAACTGTGGAAGCAAAACAAATGACAATTTATACTGTTTTTAAACATAAAAAATTTATACCATAATTAAAATTTAGCTTATCTTGTTTAAGTATAATTAACATAAATAGAAATACAAGGGCGGAAGAGGAGAAAAATTATGAGGATAATAGTGCCAATAAAACAAGTACCTGAGACAAGCAATGTAAGGATGGATCCTGTGACAGGGACAATGGTGAGAGAAGGAGTAGAAAGTATAGTAAATCCTCTGGACTTATATGCAATTGAAACAGCAATAAGACTAAAAGAAAAACATAAAGGAGAAGTAATTGTCATATCTATGGGTCCCGAAAAGGCGGTGGAAGCAATAAAAGAAGCAATTGCAATGGGATGTGATGATGGAATTTTACTATCCGATAAAAGATTTGCTGGCGCAGATACTTTTGCGACTTCGTATGTGTTAGCTAAAGCTATTGAAAAAATAGGTCTTTTTGACCTTATAGTATGTGGAGAACGTGCAACAGATGGAGATACAGGGCAAGTAGGACCTGGTATAGCATCTTTCCTTGATTTACCACTTTCAACTTTTACGAGTGAAATTATAAAAATGGACAGCAAAAAGATTTTAGTAAAAAGACTTGTAGAAGAAGGATATGAAGAAATTGAGATGCCTTTGCCGGCTGTGTTGACGGTAGTAAAGGAAATAAGCGAGCCAAGGTTACCTACTTTGAGAGGGAAGGTAAAAGCAAAAAGTATAAAGATTCCTATATGGGATGCAGAAAAAATAAATGCTGAGGAAGATAAAATAGGACTTAAAGGTTCTCCAACCCGAGTAGTGAAAATATTCAATCCAAAAGTAATGAGGGAAGGTAAAAAGATAGTTGTAAAAGATGAGGTAACTTTGCACAAAGCTGTAGAAGAGATTTTAACCTATCTGATAGAAAGAGAATTTATCTGAGGAGGCTTTAAAGTGGGTGATGTTTGGACGCTAGCAGAGTTCAGATACGGCGAATTGAAAGAAGTATCTTTTGAGCTTCTGGCTAGAGGGAGAATTCTTGCTGATAAATTGGGTAGTTCTCTTGTCTCTATTTTGTTGGGGTATGGGATCAGAGAAAAGGATGTAGACGAGCTGATAAAAAGAGGAGCAGATAAAGTGTACGTAGTAGAAGACCCAAGGCTTGAAAATTTTATTGTAGAGGTATACTCGAGGGTTATTCTGCGTCTTCTTGATGAATACAGTCCAGATATATTTATAGCTGCTGCAACCACTATGGGGAAGACTTTAATGCCCTATATAGCCGTTAAAAGAAAGACAGGACTTACGGCGGATTGTACTTTTCTTGATATAGAAGAGAATACAGGTTTACTTTTACAAACAAGACCTGCAATAGGAGGTAATATTCTTGCAACTATAAAAACTCCTTTTACTAAGCCCCAAATGGCTACAGTAAGGCCTCATTCTATAAAACCGGCCCCACGCGTTGAGGGGAGGAAAGGAGAGGTTGTATATAAAAAATTTGATAATCAAGTTTTTTCTAGTTCCACTAAATTTTTAAAATTTGTAAAAAATGAATCGGATCAGATAAATTTACAGGAAGCTAAAATAATAGTTTCAGGAGGCAGGGGATTAGGTAGGGCCGAGAATTTCAAATTAGTAGAAGATTTGGCTAAAGTTTTAGGAGGAGCGGTTGGAGCTACAAGAGACGTTGTGGATAGAGGGTGGAAGCCTTATCCTCATCAAGTGGGTTTAAGTGGTAAAACAGTTTCGCCAGAACTTTATATAGCTGTAGGCATTTCAGGATCCATACAGCATATAGCAGGTATGCAAAGTTCAGAAAATATTATAGCTATAAATAAAGATCCCGATGCACCAATATTTAAAATTGCTGATCTAGGTATAGTGGGGGACTTACATCAAGTAGTTCCCTTACTTATAGAAAAGATAAAGCAATACAAGAAAGAGGCGAGGTAAGTGTATAATAAAATAACAGGCCAAATTGTGGAAGAACTCAAAAAGATAGTCGGTGTCAATAATGTTATATACGATGATCTGGAAGCATTAGAAGCTTATTCCCACGATGAAGTTGCAGAAAAGCATTATGCTCATATGCCAGAAGCCGTTGTAAAACCTTCCTCAGCAGAAGAAATAGCGCAAATAATGAAGCTAGCAAACAAATACAAAATTCCTGTTACACCTAGGGGTGCTGGCAGTGGCCTTTCTGGCGGAGCGGTACCTGTGTATGGTGGAATTGTGTTATCTTTCGAAAGAATGAATAAAATTCTTGAAATAGACAGAGAAAATCTAGTGATAGTTGTGGAACCTGGGGTTGTGACAAATGAAATCAATAATGCTGTTAAAGAATATGGTCTTTTTTATGCAGGATATCCTATGAGTGTAGAAACTTGCTACATAGGTGGGAATGTTGCAGAAAATGCTGGTGGAGGGAGAGCTGTAAAGTACGGGGTCACTGGAAGATATGTAATAGGCCTGGAAGTAGTAACTCCAACCGGAGATATTGTTCACCTTGGAGGTAAGGTGATGAAAGATGTTACAGGATATGACCTTATACACCTTATGGTAGGTTCTGAAGGGACACTTGGAATATTTACAAAAATATACCTTAAACTTATGCCACTTCCTCAAGCAAAAGTAGATTTGCTGGTATTGTTTAATGATATAGATACTGCTATTAGAATAGTTCCCAAAATCATGACTTTTGGCAGAATAATTCCTACTTCAATAGAATTTATGGATGACTTATCCTTCAAAGCATCCTGTAGATATCTCAATGAGAAAATACCCTTTGAAGAAGCAGGAGCAATGCTTTTAATAGAGCTTGATGGGAACAGTAAAACGGAGCTTGAAGAGCAGTATGAAATTGTAGGAAACTTATGCATAGAAAGTGGTGCAATAGAGGTATATGTTGCTGACAATGCTACAACTTCAGAGAGAATATGGAGAATAAGGCGGAATATTGCGGAAGCGTGGAAACAGTTTAGTCCACATCAAAGTTTGGAAGATGTTGTGGTTCCTATATCTGAAATTCCTGTTTTTCTCAAGAAAATAAGGGAAATTTCAGACAAATACGGGATACCTATTCCATGTTATGGCCATGCAGGAGATGGGAATATACATGCAACTCCTATAAAGCCACCAGAACTTCCTATGGAAGAGTGGTATGAAAAGCTTGAGCAACTTCTTGAAGAAATGTATGGTGTAGTAAAAGAGTTAGGCGGTGTAATAAGCGGTGAACACGGTATAGGGCATAAGAGAAAAAAATATCTTCCATTAGTATTGGAACCAGCGCATATAGAGATGATGAGAGCTATAAAAAAGGCTTTAGATCCAAATCTTATACTTAATCCTGGGAAGATAATATAAAACTATATTGACGAAACTAAATAAATATGGTATAATCAGAGGGGGTTTGTATACTCAAATAGCCACAATATAAAAGAAGGGAGGTATACAAAAATTTACATTGAAAGACAAGTATTTTCTTTAAAAAAGATAAACTTTATGTAAACTTTTAATAATGGAATAGGTGATGATAAATGATGAAAAAAATCTTAACAAATTACTTTTTCATAAGATTTTTAAGAGCATTAGTTACAATTTTTGTGGTAGCTACTTTTACGTTTTTCTTGATACGCCTTATGCCGGGGAATCCTTTAGATATTTTTATAGCAACTCAGTTATCTCAGGGAGTTCCTTTACAAGAGGCGCAAGAAAGAGCAGCTTCGCTATTTCACATAGACTTAAGTAAACCTTTGTTAGTGCAATACGTGGATTATTTAAAAAATTTAGCAAGAGGGGATTTTGGAGTATCAATTATTTCTACAAATACTCCAGTAAGTAAAATAATATTGCGCTTTTTACCTTGGACGTTGTTTGTAGTTACTGTGTCGCTATTTATAAGTTTTGTTGGCGGTGTACTTCTAGGGGTTTTAATGGCAATTTACAGGAATAGTTGGTTAGATCAAATTCTCTCTTTCTTTGCTTCTATTATTTCAGCTATACCGAATTACGTTATAGCTATGTTAATAGTAGTTTACTTTGGAGTAAAATTGAAATGGTTTAATATCGCTGAGATAAGAGGTTCCTTATCGCCAGGTGTAAGACCTGAATTTTCACTCTATTTTTTGAAAGATGCTTTTTACCATGCTATGCTTCCGATAATAGTGTACGTGCTTACAACCATAGGCTCGTGGATGTTAGTTATGAAATCAAGTACAATTTCAACTTTGGGGGAAGATTATGTAGAAGTTGCAAAAGCGAGAGGAATAAAGCAAGCTAATATAGTGATAAATTATGTAGGACGAAATGCTATCTTGCCATTATTTGTGTCTTTAGCAATTTCTATTGGATTTGTAGTAGGTGGTTCGCCTTTAATTGAAAGTATTTTTGTGTATCAAGGCATAGGGCTCAAACTTAGCGATGCTATCGTTACGCGAGATTATCCTGTAATGCAAGCAATATTTCTAATAATTACTGCTTCGGTTGTATTTGCTAATTTCTTAGCAGATATTTTGCTAGGAGTGTTAGATCCTAGAATACGTACTTCCAGAAGCTGAATTAATAAATAAATTACCGGGAGAGGAAAGGTAGTAATGAAAAATGTATTAGCTAGCTTAAAAGAATCTTTAAAAATTATGATGAGGAATAAGGTGGGCTTTGCAGGTTTTATAGGTACTCTGTTTTTTATACTGCTTGCTTTTATAGGACCTTATTTGATGCCTCTTAATATGAAAGCAGATCTTAATAGTATTTACACAGGTCCCACCCTGGCTCATCCACTAGGTACAGATTACCAAGGAAGAGACATACTGATGCAGGTTCTTCATGGAGGTAGAGAGGTAATATATGTAGCTTTAATGGCAGCGCTTTTAACTGTGCTAATTGCGGCGACTTTTGGTGCTTTGGCGGCGGTGGTGGGTGGGATTGTGGATACATTGTTAAATGGTTTAGCAGAGATAATAATAACTATTCCTCATTTTCCATTATTGTTAGTTTTAGCTTCACTTATCAAATTTAAATCTGCCACAGGATTAGCTGTAATATTGGCTGCTATTGGCTGGGGAGGATTAATGAGAGCCATAAGAGCACAGGTTTTATCCTTAAAAGAAAGGGATTATGTAGAGGCGGCGAGAGTTTTAGGTTTGCCTACTAGCCATATAATTTTCAAGGAAATTCTTCCTAATATGTTAAGTTATATCTCTGTACAATTTATTTTAAGTATGACAGGAGCTATATACGCACAAGTAGGGTTAATTTTCTTGGGAGTAGTTCCTATGGAACAGCATAACTGGGGTGTAATGATTACACTGGCATGGAACCAGGGGGCGTTGTTCAATCCGAAAGCCCAATGGTACTTGTTAGTTCCAATAACCATTATAGTGTTACTGCAGTTGTCTCTTATCACTATGACTCGATCAATGGAAGAACTATTTAACCTCAGGTTAAGAAGAGGAGGATAATATGGCAACAAAACACATTATAGTAGAGGATTTGAGTGTTGAATATTTAGGACCTACCAAAAAAATTTATGCACTCCAGCATGTTTCGCTCGAAATATACAGAGGAGAATCTATTGCGCTGGTTGGAGAAAGTGGTTGTGGGAAATCAACATTGGGCGTAGCTTTTATAAGACTACTTCCTGTAAACAGCAGGATAACTAGTGGGCGAATAAGATTCGTAGATGGTTCAAGAGAAATAAATATTCTTGAACTTTCACAGAGTGAATTACAAAAAATTCGCTGGTCAAAAATAGTTATGATGGCGCAGGGAGCACTTAATGCTTTCAACCCAGTGATGCGCATAAAAGACCATTTCATAGATACAGCTTACTCACATGGGTGGAAAAATAAAACGGAAGTTTTAAAGAAAGCACGTTATTTATTAGAAAGAGTACACTTAGACAGTGAAAGAGTATTAAACTCATTTCCCCATGAATTATCTGGAGGGATGAGGCAAAGAGTACTTCTTTCATTGGGGTTGTTCTTAAATCCAGAAGTTGTAATACTTGATGAACCTACGACTGCTTTGGATATATTGACACAAAGGAATATAATAGAGTTATTAAAGGAACTCAAAAAGGAGTTTAATTTCACGCTGATATTTATAACGCATGACCTTAGTTTAGCTGCTGAACTAGCAGATAGGGTTGCGGTGATGTATGCAGGGAAAATAGTAGAAGTTAGAGATGTGTATAATATATTTGGCACTCCGTACCATCCCTATACTGCAGGATTAATTACTTCTACTCCTAAATTGAGAGGCAAAAGCACAGAAATAACTTCTATCCCAGGGTCACCTCCTAATTTATCAGAGATATTCAAAGGATGTCCATTTTATGAAAGGTGTCCTTTAAGGAGTAATGTATGCTTAAATACACCACCTACATTGACCTTTGTAGACGGGCAGGAAGGGCATTTCGTAGCATGTCATCATGCAAGCAAAGATACTTTATCTAAAATAAGACAAAGTGATTGGCTTTCAACTATCCAAAAATAGAGAGGGATTAAAAGTGGAAGAATTGGTAATTGAACTTAACAATATAAAAAAATTTTACCGGAAAAGAAATAGAGTGGTGAAAGTTATAAACGATATAAGCTTAAAATTTAAAGATGATGAAATTTTGTGCCTTGTAGGAGAATCTGGGAGTGGTAAAACTACTTTAGGAAAAATTATAGCTGGCTTAATAGAACCCACAGAAGGAGAGATAAGGTATAATGGTAAACTTTTAAGCCAATTGAAAGGCAAGGAAATAAAAGAAATAAGAAGAGCCATACAAATGATTCATCAAGACCCTTTTGCTTCTTTGAATCCTGTAAGGAGTGTATATCAAACATTATCTACTCCATTGATTTATTATAAACTTGCGAAAGATGAAAATGATGCAAAAAAGAGGGTATTGGAATTATTGGAAGTTGTGGATTTAACTCCTCCTGAAGATTTCATTTATAAGTATCCACACCAACTTTCAGGAGGACAGAGACAAAGAGTCGCGATAGCAAGGGCATTAACTGTCAATCCGAAATTCATAGTAGCAGACGAACCAGTTTCAATGGTGGATGCTTCAATTAAGGCAAGCATAATAAATACCTTAAAAAGGATAAAAAGAGAGTTTAAAGTAGGTTTTCTTTTCATTACTCACGATTTAGCTTTGGCAAGACTTTTCGGTGGAGATGGCAAATTGGGCGTGATGTACACTGGAAGAATTGTGGAATATGGGCTTACAGATGATATTATAGAAAATCCGAAACATCCATATACGATTACTTTGCTTTCAGCTGTTCCGGAACCAGATCCTGTAGTTACTCGTTCCAAAAAAAGAATAAAATTGAGAAGTGACGATATTCCGAGATTAGATAATCTGCCAGAAGGGTGTCATTTTCATCCTCGTTGTCCTGTGTTTGTGGAAGGCAAATGTGATAAAGAACTTCCTAAATTAGAAGCAGATGGGCTTAACCATTATGTTGCATGTTTTACAAAAGATGCTAGAGAGAAAATGCTAGGTGAGTAGAGAATGATTGGCGAATTTATGAAGAGATGGTTTCAAATAAGTATATGGATAGTCTTGGTTGCTGTGATTTTAATTATTTTTGAAGAGAAAGATACACCTGAATATTATATTACTCTTTTTAGCCTAATTATAGGATTAGTTTTTTTCATAATTGCATTAATACTCTATGTGATTTACAAAAGAAAAGATGAAAAAAGTGATTAAACTTTTAAAGGGGGTGAGGGGCAAAAAAGCAAAGTACCTTTTAGAAAATTGTATTTAAAAATTTAAAAAATTCGAAGATGGGGGTAAAAATGTATGAAAAGATACTGGGCCATATTGATTGCTTTGATTATGGTTCTCTCAGTTATGTTTGCGGGTTGTTCTGGAAAGCAAACTCAGCCTGCGCAGAGTACTCCATCAAAAGAAGAAACAAAGAAGGAAGTTGTATTACATGGCGCATGGGCATATGATGTGCCTCCAAAGTCTCACTTTAATGTTTTTGTTACAGGTGCACTTACAATGCCAGGAAGTCCTTACACTGCTTTAATGACTAGTCCACTTGCTTTCTACTACTGGAGTGATGGTTCCTGGGATAAATATCTTGCTACCGATTGGACTTTAGACAAAGATAATTCTACCCTCACAGTTAAACTTCGTCAAGGGGTAAAGTGGTCAGACGGTACTACGTTTAATGTAGACGATTTAATTACTTATTTGTGGATAGCTCGCGCAAAGGGTTATATGGTATGGAGATATATTGATTCATTTGAAAGAATAGACGATTATACTATCAAATTTAAACTGAATTCTATAAGCCCAGTTGTAGAGTATTATATTTTAAGGATAATGCCTCAACCAAGGTCAGTTTATGGAGATTGGGCTAAGAAGTTTGAAGATTTATATACCACCTATAAAGATACAGTAAAAAAGTTAAACGAATTAAAAGGAGAGGAATTGAATAAATTTAAAGAAACAGCAGAATACAAAGAATTTAATGACAAACTCAAAGCTCTATTAGATGAATTTGATACTTTCCGTCCTACTGATTATGTAGCTTCTGGACCATTTAAGATGGATACACAGAATATTACAGAAGCCCAGTTGACTTTAGTAAAAAGACCAGATTCTTGGGTTGCCGATAAAGTGAAGATAGATAAGATCGTTATTTATAATGGTGAAACAGCTCAAGCAACACCTTTGGTTTTAGATAAAAAGCTTGATTTTGTAACCCATGCATTTCCGCCAGCAACAGAACAGCAATTTATTCAAATGGGATTGCGTATTATTAGATTCCCCTATTACACAGGTCCTGCAATTTTCTTCAATAATGATATCTATCCTTTCAACAGGGTAGAATTTAGGCAAGCTTTAGCATATGCTATAAACAGGCAAGAAGCAGGCACTGTTGCTTTAGCAAAGTCAGGTGTTGCAGTTAAGTATATGTCTGGTATGTCAGATAATTTATTAGATATATGGCTAGATAAAGATACAATAAATAAGTTAAATCAATATGAATACAATCCTGCAAAAGCAGAAGAAATCTTAAAATCAATAGGGTTCCAAAAGAAAGATGGGCAGTGGTATGATGACAAAGGAAAGAAGCTAGAGTTTGAATTAATGGTACCTTCAGATTTCTTGGATTGGAGTGCAGCTGCTGATAATGTGGCTCAACAGTTAAACAATTTTGGAATTAAAACCTCTATAAGAGGAGTAGTATGGAGCCAGTATACAACAGAGATGAACAAAGGTAATTTCCAGATGGGCTTTTTGCCTTGGGGTTCAAGTACTCCGCATCCACAATTTGCATACATGGCAGCTCTTTTAAACTATAACGGAGGGGCTAAAGGTAATAAAGAAATGCCTGGACAGAACTTCCCGCTTGTTCAGGAATACAAAGGTGAAAAAATTGATTTTGACGAATTGATTACAGAGGTAGGAAAGGGAGATATGGAATATCAGAAACAAATTGCAAAGAAATTAGCTCTAGCTTTTAATGAGTTACTACCAATAATTCCATTATTTGAAAGATATTCTAATGCTCCTGTACTCGATGGAGTAAATGTGACAGGATGGCCGCCAGAAGGAGATCCGATTTACAAAAATGGTTCTGCAGACTCCTTCCTTGTACCACTTATTATGAATGGAACATTGAGAGGTGTAGATAATAAATAAAATTTAAAAAGTTAAGGGTAGGCAAGTTTAAATTGTCTACCTTTAACTTTCTTTTTTTCTTTTTCATGATATAATCTTTGTAAGAAATTTAAAATTTATATGGGGAGGATATTAAAAGTGAAAAAGCTTATTTTAAAGAATGCAGAGATATATAAAGAAGAGGAGATACTCTATAATGGTGATTTGTTAATTGAAGAGGGCAAAATTTCTAAATTAGGCAGAAACATTTCGGAAATAAATGCAGAAGTGATTGATTTAAAAGGCAAAAAAGTAGTACCGGGATTCATTGATATACATATACATGGCGGTGTAGGTTATGATACCATGGATGCAACTTATGAAGCGTTAAACAATATTTCTGTGCATTTAGCTAAACATGGAGTTACAAGTTTTTGCCCAACTACTATGACAATGGATATTCCTGATATTTTAAGGGCTTTAGAGAATGTAAAAGAAACAATGAAAAAAGGGGTAGAAGGTGCAGAGGTCCTAGGAGCGTATGTAGAAGGTCCTTTTATAAGTAAAGAGCATAAAGGAGCTCAAGATGAAAAATACGTTTTAGATCCGGATAAGGAATTGTTTGATCAATTTTATGAAGTAGCAGGAGGCAATATAAAAGTTATTATTTTGGCTCCGGAAAAAGATCCATCAGGGGACTTTATAAAACATGTGATAAAAAAAGGAGTTAAAGTCTCTTTAGGGCATACCAGTGCTTCTTATGAAGAGATGAAAAGAGGAGTAGATTATGGAGCAACAATTGCTGTACACACGTATAATGGCATGAAGGGTTTCCACCACAGAGAGCCAGGAGCGTTGGGAGAAGTATTTTTAGATGACAGAATATATGGAGAGCTTATATGTGATTTCATACACTCTCACCCTGCAGCAATTAAATTGCTTGTGAAAATAAAGGGTGTGGATAAAATTATTTTAATTTCCGATGCTATGGCTGCTTGTGGGCTAGGGGATGGAGAGTATAGCCTTGGGGGACAAAAAGTGTACGTAAAGAATGGAGAAGCGAGACTTGAAAATGGGACTTTGGCGGGAAGTACCCTGACATTAGATAAGGCTTTGCAAAATATTACAAATTTAGGTATTTCCCTTTTTGATGCTGTTAAAATGGTGTCTACTAATGCTTCCAAAGCGATAGGGATTTATGACAAAAAAGGGAGTATTGCAGTTGGAAAGGATGCGGATATAGTAGTATTAGATAGCGACCTTAGTGTATATATGACAATTGTAGGTGGGAAAATTGTATATTCAAAAGAATGAAGGAGAGAAGAGATGGGGAACTACTATCTTAAAAAAGGAACTCCCTATGAAGTAGGAATGTCAAAGGAGATATTAGGCAAGATAGATAAAATTGTTCTTAAAGCTATTGAAGATGGTATTACTCCTGGGGCAGTTGTTTTGGTTGCCAAGGATGGAGTTATAGTCAAAGAAAAAGCATATGGATGGCGGCAAAAATATGATATGGGTAAAGAATTGTCAAATCCTCTTCCAATGAAAGTTGATACGATATTTGATTTAGCTTCTGTTACTAAAGTTATGGGTACTACTCAAGCTATAATGAAACTGGTTTATGAAAATAGGCTGAAAGTGACAGATAAGGTAGTAGAATTTATTCCTGAGTTTGGGCAGAATGGGAAAGAAGACATAACAATTTCTGATTTACTGACTCATACTTCTGGATTACCTGCTTGGAAACCAATTTACTATCACGCTTCGAATTCTAAAGATTCTTTAAAGTATATATGTGCACTCCACTTAGAATACAAACCGGGTACTAATAGGAAATACAGTGATATAGGATTTATGGTCTTGGGGTATGTAGTAGAGATTATCACTGGGAAAAGGTTGGACGTTTACCTTAGAGAAGAAATTTATTTGCCATTAGGGATGAAAAATACACTTTTTAATCCCTTTAAATATCTAGAAAATCCTAGGGATAAAGTTGCAGCTACTTCATGGGGTAATCCTTATGAGTATAAAATGATTAAGGAAAAAAATGTATACCAAGTGGAAGAAAATATAAATGAATGGAACAAATGGAGAAATTATACTTTGATTGGTGAAGCTAATGACGGCAACTGTTTTTATGCGAATGAAGGTATTGCAGGACATGCGGGGTTATTTTCTACTGTGAGTGATTTGGCTGTATTGGGGCAGTTAATGTTAAATGGAGCATTCCTGTAATGAATAAAAAACAAAGAAGAATGAACTTTGAAAAAATAAGTACCTCCTGATAAAATACAGAGTGTAAGTTTAAGAACTTACCTCGAATTATCAAAATAAACAGGAGGTACTTAAAATGAAGTATACACAAAATGAAAAGATTTTGCAAGTAACAGAAGACACATTAATTGCGGGAGTAGACATAGCAAAAGAAAGCCATTATGCCAGAGCATTTGACTACAGAGGAGTAGAATATGGGAAATACCTAAGATTTGAGAACAATAGAGAAGGTATGACAAAATTTTTTAAATGGGCAAAAGACTTGATGGAGAGACATAAGAAAAACAAACTAATAGTAGGGATAGAACCGACAGGGCAATATTGGCTATGTTTTGCCCAATACCTTAAAGACAATAACATAAAGGTAGTATTGGTTAATCCATTCCATGTAAAGAGGAGCAAAGAATTAGATGACAATTCTCCCACAAAAAGCGATAGAAAAGACCCCAAAACAATAGCAATGCTAGTAAAAGACGGGAGATATGTAGAGCCGATAATACCTGAAGGAGTATATGCAGAATTAAGGGTAGCGATGGACATAAAAGACAGGTTGAACAAACAAATAGGGATGACAAAAAATCAAATAACAAGATGGTTGGACATATACTTTCCGGAGTTTAACACTGTATTTTCAGACTGGGAAGGGAAAGCAGCACTTATCACATTAAGAGAATTTCCAACGCCTGAGAAGATAGCAAAAAAGAGTGCTGAAGAAATCCTATCGATATGGAAGAAAGAAGTACAAAGAGGGGTAGGAGAAAAAAGGGCTATAAAGCTGATAGAAACTGCTAAGGAGAGCATAGGGAAGAAGCAGGGCATAAAGATGGCAGAATACGAGATAAAGACTCTCATTGAACAATACGAATTTCTCAAAAAACAAATTGAAGAAGTAGAGAAGAAGATAGAAGAATTAATAGTTGAGATACCAGGGGTTAAAGAACTACTAGAAATCAAAGGGATAGGGATAAATACAGTAGCGGGTTTTATTGCAGAAGTAGGAGACATTGAGAAATATGAACACCCAAAACAGATACAAAAACTAGGAGGATTAAACCTAGTAGAGAATAGCTCTGGTAAGCATAAAGGAGAAACGACAATAAGTAAAAGAGGGAGGAAGCGATTGAGGAGAGTACTATTTAATGCAGTAATGGCCTTGGTTGCAAAAAACGAAGAGTTTCGTGAACTACACAAATATTACACTACCAGAGCGCAAAACCCGCTAAAAAAGAAGCAATCACTAATAGTATTGTGCAACAAACTGATAAGGGTATTTTATGTCATATTAAAGAAAGGAGTAAAATATGACCCAATCAAGATGATGAAGGACATAAAGAGGCCAGCCTTACAGGAAGCTGCATAAAAAGTACTAACATACTATCAAATCAATTAAGGGTTAATTATCTTCTCTTCAGCTTTAACTTACTCACATCTAAAAAGCTGACCCTTAATAGGAAAATTAAAAGTGTGAACGACGTGACATAAAAGGTAAAGTAAGGAATAAAACAAAAACAACTAATCAAGAGATGGGATATTGACAACAAGAGCGGGAATTGTCATACAAGAATAATCACCATACGGGCAAAGACCCTGCAATGGAGCAGAAATGACATCCACCTCATGGCAGGTAGAACGAAGGAATTAAGGACTAAGATCCAGTGAGACATGGGAGGGTAAACCCCATGAGATAAGTGGAGCTATCCCGCCATAATATGGAAATAGGATATAAGGTTTATTAAACTTACCTATTTAATGGGTAAATAAGTAAGAAATGGTAATATAAGCCATGAGATGCTCTTGTTGTGATGAGAAATTTAAAGAAAAACTAAGATATTAAGAGAAAATAAAAGATAATAGAGGGAGGAGAATATTTGGGAATTAAATTGTATAGTAAAGAAGTAATAGAAGAATTTACTTCGCCCAAATCAGCCCCTTCCTCCTGGAATGCGTATAAATATGGTTATGGATGGGAAATTGCTAGGAAAGATTACATGGGAGATTTCACCTCATCGAGAACGTACGGGCACAGTGGTTTTACGGGTACACAGGTAATTTTTGATCCTGAATATAATTTACAAATTATTGTGCTTACAAATAGACAGAATAATGGACTCAATGAGAAAGGAGAGTATTTCAGTACTTTTAATCTTTCTAGAGAGATTTCTAATATAGTATATAAATCGATAAGGGGGATTTAGTGTGTTTAAATTGGGATGGGTAGTCCCAGAAGTTAAAGAGAGTATAAATTCTTTTGTCAAATATGGACAGAAGTTAACTCATGCAAGCCCTACTTGGCTTAGATTTGATTCTAATGCGGACTTACATTTAACAGTAACAGAAGAGGAAATGCACCGTTTTTTAGAAATAGCGAAAGAGAAGAAAGTAAAAGTTGTGCCTTTGGTGGTAAATGAAAGGTTCGATGAAGGAGTTGCTGGTTCCATTCTTGGAAATAAAAAAATGCAAGAAAAGGCAGCAGAGCAACTAGTAAAATTTGCAGAGAAATATCAGGTGGATGGAGTAAATCTAGATTTTGAGGGAGTTTTTGGTTTGTGGAGGTATGAATATACAGAGTTTGTAGGAAAAGTTTCAGAAGAATTACATCGTTTAGGGAAAGAAGTTTCAGTGGATGTGGTATGCCAAACAGCTCCTCCAAAATCTATTGATGATTTAAAAGAAAATATGTCAGGAAATTTTGAGGAAATTAAGAAAATGCTGTCATGGGCGGATTCATATGATTATGAAGGCTTAGGGAAATTGGTGGACCAATTTATATTAATGGGTTATGACTATCATGCAATGGGGTCAGAACCGGGACCAGTTGGGCCTTTATGGTGGATTAGAGATGTTCTTGATTATACTTTAAAAATTGTGGATAAGAATAAAGTAGTCTTAGGGTTACCTTTTTATGGGAGAGGCTGGACTTCAATAGATAAAATGAGAGTAGAAGATTGGGAACCCAGAAACCCTATGAGCAGAGAACCTATGAAGACAGCTTTTGAAGCCGGTTTTGAATTAGGCAAAGCTTATGATTATAGAGAAATAAAAGAAAAATCTAGGTATTTTATAAAATCTGGAATTAATCCTGAAGAGAATTCTCCTTGGGGCGTATGGGAATTAGAGGATGGGAAAATGACAATTGTTTATTATGACGATTTAGAAAGCCTTAAGAAAAAGATTTTACTAGTTAGAGAATACGAATTATTAGGAATTGCTTTTTGGCGGTTGGGACACGAGGATGAAAGAATATGGGATGTTCTGTAAGCAGGAGGAATAGTATGAGAAAAGTAATAATTGTTTTTCTAGTATTGATAACTCTGTTATTTCTTTTTTTATATTTACATCCTGCAGACAAACGAAATCATTCTGAAAAAGATCCAATAGATGAATTGATAAAAAATATGACTGTGGAAGAAAAAATAGGACAAATGCTTATGCCTGCAATAGACGGTACAAAAGCGACTCCCCAGTTAGAGAAAATGATTAAGGATTACCATTTGGGTGGTGTAATATTATTTTCGGAAAATATACAAAGTATCGAACAAATTGTGAAGTTAACAAATGACATACAGAGTTTGTCACCCCAAATTCCGTTATTTATAAGTACTGATCAAGAAGGTGGGTTAGTTTATCGCCTTTCACAAGGGACAAAATTTCCAGGCAATATGGCTTTAGGTGCGACCTTTTCTGAAGATTTGGCTTATAAAGTTGGGAAAGTTATTGGAAGTGAATTAAAGGCTGTGGGGATTAATTGGGATTTAGCGCCTGTCATGGATGTTAATGTAAACCCATACAATCCTGTTATAGGTATAAGGTCGTTTGGTGGTAATCCAGACGTGGTGGCTAAACTAGGTGTTGCTTTTATGAAAGGACTTCAGGAAAATAAAATTGCGTCCTGTGTAAAACATTTTCCTGGACATGGAGATGTTGATGTAGATTCTCATTTAGGATTGGGGACTGTCAATAAAAATAGAGAAACTTTAGAAAAAATAGAGTTGAAACCTTTTGAGGAAGCAATTCAGGCAGGGACAGATGCTTTAATGACAGCGCATTTGAGTTTTCCTGCATTAGATGATACTAAAGTTATGGCAAAAACTTCAGAAGGTGTTCAAAAGGAAATCACTATTCCTGCTACTCTTTCTCACAAGATTTTAACTGATCTTGTAAGAAAGACCTGGGGTTACGAAGGCGTGATTATAACAGATGCAATGAATATGAAGGCAATTTCTGATAATTTTGGGCCAGTAGATGCTGTAGTTAGAGCTGTCAAAGCTGGAGCGGATATAATTCTCATGCCTGTAGATTTAAATGGCGCTTTCAATGAATTAGTCTTAGAGACGAAAAAGGGCATAATATCAGAGAAGAGGATTGACGATTCGGTAAGGAGAATTTTGAAACTTAAATATAAGTTAGGATTAATGGAAACAAAAAATATAGATTTGGGAAATATGACTAAGCAGGCAAGAGCTATAGTTGGAAATGAAAAAAACTTGTTAGTAGAAAAAGAGGTGGCTGAGAGGTCTATAACTTTATTAAAAAATAGTGGTAATTTGCTACCTTTAGGCAAAGAGACATTAAACAAGAAAATCTTGATAATTGGCGGTACTAAGGACCTGGTCAATGGTTTTGTAAATGAGCTAAAAAAATATCACCCAGGAAATAACGCATTTTTAGTGATAAATAACGGAACCCTAAGGGGTTCTGGAAGTTTAACTTCAAATCTAAAAAAAGCAATAGACGGCTCTGACATAGTGATTCTTATGACAAATAATATTATGTCTCCAAACAGTTTAGCTGAGAAGATAGTAAATTATGGAGGAGATAAGGTAATTGGAATAGCAGTAAGAAATCCCTATGATATCATGTATTATCCTCAGGTGAAAGTCTATTTAGTTCAATACGGTTGGAATCCATGTAGTATTAAGGCCATGGTAGATGTATTATTTGGTGCTGTAAATCCTACAGGGAAATTACCTGTAGAAATTCCTGGGTTGTATCCAATTGGGTATGGATTGAGTTATTAGTGAAGTCTTCTGTTGACTGCTTCCAAAACAAATGTTACAATTATATTAGGATATTGATAATGATTTTCACTTTTGGAGGATGCATATGATGGTAGAAAACGAAGTTATAAACCTTCTAGAATTAAGGGAAAATGAAGAGGGAGAAATTGTGTTCATAGATGCAGGACGAATGGCTGCTCAGAGGTTGAGCGATATGGGGCTTGTGCCAGGCACAAGGGTTAAACTTGTAAGGAGAGGGCCTTTAAGAGGGCCTGTAGAACTGGAAGTTAGAAATTCTCATTTGGTTATAGGTTATGGTCTTGCTTCTAAAATATATGTAAAAATTGCGTAGATAAAAAAGGAGAACTTGCGATATGAAGAAGGAAATAGTTGTAGCACTGGCTGGTAATGCAAATGTGGGGAAGAGCGTCATTTTCAATCAGTTGACGGGTATGACGCAGATAATTGGCAATTGGCCTGGGAAAACTGTAGAGAGGGCAGAGGGCACATTAAGGTACAAAGGAAGAATTATAAAAATTATAGACTTGCCAGGAATTTATTCTCTTTCGGCTTATTCTCAGGAAGAGATTGTATCCCGTGAGTTTATAGCCTTTGAAAAGCCGGATGTAGTTATAAATGTAGTGGATGCCTCTAACCTCGAGAGAAATTTATTTCTCACCCTTCAGCTTTTGGAACTCCACGTGCCAATGGTCATGGCTTTAAACCAGATAGACTATGCTGTAAAGAAAGGAATAGATATAGATGTAAAGAAACTGGAAAAGCTTTTGGGGATTCCTGTTATTAAGACCATTGCGACAAAAGGAAAAGGGCTTCAAGAATTAATAGATAAAGTGCTTGAAGTGGTTGATTCTTACAAAGGAGAAGATGTCTTTGCTTATGATATAGAAAGTGAAAAGGTGTTAAAATATAGACCTGAAATAAAAGAATATGTGATGAAGATTTATAAAATTCTAATGAGGTATAATGTTCCTCTTGTAAAATCTTTTCATCCTTTGTGGATTTCTTTAAAGGTCATGGAAGAGGATGAAGACGTAATTGAAAAACTTAAAAGCACCTCTGAAGGGGAACAAGCTTATAAAGAGATTGAAAAAGTACTTGGGGATTTGAAGGCAAAATTTGAAAGCCCAATTGGGACTTTAGTTACTGCTGACAGGTATGACATAGCCTCGTACATCACAAGTGAAACTGTTTCAGAGATTCACCATAGAATTACCTGGACAGACCTTATAGACAATGTGGTCCTTCACAAGATATGGGGCTACGTTTCTATGGCGATAATTGTATTTCTGTCTTTTTACGGCATATTCAAATTCGGAGAATATTTTTCAGGTATACTGGAGGACTTTTTTGACCAGTTTAAGCCTTTGGTTTATAACCTCCATATTTCGGAGATGTACAAAGACTTTATATGGAATGGATTAGCAGAAGGAGTTATTTCTGCAGTTACTATCGTTCTCCCTTATATATTTCCGTTTTATGTATTTTTGTCTATACTAGAGAATACGGGATATCTTGCTAGGATTGCGTTTTTAATGGACGAAGTAATGCATAAAGTAGGACTGCATGGGAAAGCTTTAATTCCTGTACTGATGGGATTTGGATGCAATGTACCAGCTGTGTTAGGGACAAAAATCTTAGAGACGGATAGAGAGATATTCATAGCCTCTTTTATGTCAACACTTGTTCCATGTTCTGCCCGCATCGTTATAATATTAGGGACAATAGGAGTTTTTATGGGACCCCAATATGCTCTAGCTGTATTTGCTCTTGATGTGCTTGTAGTATATGTGGCAGCATATTTTGCGAATAAAATAGCGCCTGGAAAACCTTATGACCTCATAATGGAGCTTCCGGGTTACAGAATGCCTGCTTTGAAGCCTACATTAAAGCAGATTTGGCTTAGGATAAAAGATTTTTTGTACGTAGCTTTGCCCATAATTGTGGCAGGAAGTTTAGTCTTGGAGATATTGAAGTATTCGGGAATATTCAAGTATGTTTCATATGTGATGGATCCCATAGTAGTTAAATGGTTGGGACTTCCTTCAATAGTTGGCATAGTGTTAATTTTTGGGATTTTAAGAAAAGAACTCACTTTAATAATGCTTCTCACACTGGCCGGTACGACACAGGTTTCTCAGATTTTAACTCCCAAGCAGATGATTGTATTTGGAATTGTGACGATGCTGTATTTCCCATGCATTGCGACAATTGCCGCTTTGAAAAAGACAATTGGCTGGAAAAAGACGTGGTGGGTAGTTTTTGCGAATATAATTATTGCGATTTTAGTAGGTGGAATAGTAAATCAAATTCTTAATTTTATATGATTGTGCTATAATGGCAATAGGTGATAAAATTATGCCGTATATAATGCCTCAAAAGGAAAGGGAAAAATTATTGCTTGAGGAGCTAAATAGGGCCATTAATTCTATTATCCATTTAAACCCAGAGAAAATTGTGTTATTTGGTTCCCTTGTGAGAGGGGATATAAATTCTAAAAGTGATATAGACCTTTTAATAATCTGGGAAACTGAACTACCATTTTTGAAAAGGTTAGAGGTGTTTTACAATGCTATACAGCCTAATGTTGCTATGGATATATTAGTATACACTCTAGAAGAAATTGAAAAATTATACGGAAAGAATAAATTTATAACAAAGGCTTTAGATGAAGGGCGTGTATTATATGAGAAGAGAAAGTAAAAGTGAATCCCAAAGATGGCTTATACAAGCTAAAAGGGACTTGGATGATGCTATTTTTGCAAAAGAAGGGAAATGGATTGCCTGGTGGTATACCTTCTGAAGCTTTTGTAGAAGAGGATGCTTTGTTTGCAATTGAAAGAGCTCGTAAGGTGATAAATTTTGTAGAAGATAGAATAAAATGAGTAGGCGCAAAAGCCTACTCTATTTTTATTCAAATTAGATTGGCTTTGAGAAGGAGCTTTTCATCATTGAGAATTTCTTCAGGAGATCCTATAGCTTCTATTTTATGTTCTTCATTTAGAATTATTATTCTATCTGAAAATTTTTTTGCCATCTCAAGGTCGTGGGTAGCGATGACAAGGGTGGTACCCTTCTGGTTTAATTCTTCTAATTTTGATAAAAGCCACTTTTTTGAGCGAGGGTCAAGGCCGTTAGTTGGTTCGTCTAAGAGCAAAACGTCGGGGTTTATCACTATAATAGAAGCTAGTGCTACCTTTTTTTTCTCTCCACCACTTAACCTGTGAGGAGGTCTATCTTTTAGTTTTTCAATTCCAAAGGAAATGAGAATTTCATTTACTAGTTTTTCTACTTCTTCTTTTTTCATACCCATCTGTAGGGGGGCAAAAGCTATTTCATCAAACACAGTTGTGTTAAAAAGCTGCACGTCAGAGTCTTGAAAGACAAAACCCACTCTTCTTCTAAATTCATATTCGTCAAAGGTTCTTTTATCTCCAATCACTTTTCCAAAAAATCGTATTTGACCTTCATGAGGATAAATTAGTCCATCCATTAGTTTTAAAAGAGTAGATTTTCCACTTCCATTTGCACCTAATATAAACAATTTTTCTTTAAGTTTCACGTCAAAACTTATGTCTATTAAAGCAGGAACTGCTCTGGTGTAAAAGTAAGACACATTTTTTAGTTCAAAAACTGTATCCAATTTACAAAATCTCCTCCTGTAGAACTTTATAATTTGGCGTTAAATAGGACTATTATAAAAATCAGATTAAAAGAAATCCAAATGTAATCCCATGGGGTCATTTTAAAATAAGAGAAGGTTTTGTATTCTCCTCTATAACCTCTTGAGACCATCGCTTTGTACACTTCTTCTGTAAGTTCATTGGAACGTATTAAGGTGCTTCCGATGACAGAAGCGACAAATTTTCTGCCATCTTTCCCTTTGATTTTTCCTACGTTTCTGCTTTTACGCGCTAAAAACGTATTTAAAGAGACTTCTAAAAACAAAAAGATATACCTGAAGGCCATCTCAAGAGTTGTGGTAAAAACCTGTGGCAGATGAAAAGATCTGAAGGCCTTTAATATATCTGTCCACTTTGTCGACAGGGACAAAATGTACACAAAAGATAGAGAGACAAATGACCTCATCATGAGTGTAAGAGAAGCTAAGGCGCCTTCTTTTGTGATGTATAAGTTTTTGCCGAAATAAATTAGAGGGCTTCCTTTTTCAAAAAAATTGAAGGTAGAAGGCAAGAGTATTATTCCTGTAAAAATTACAGAGATGACAGCAACCCTTTTTATATAGGCTTTTAAAGGGATTTTTGAAAGAAAAGCTAAAATTACCGTATAAATAGCAAATACTGAGAGGGAAAAAATACTCTTTCCAACGTTAGCTATTACAATGAGAAGTAAAATAGATAAAAGTTTTACTCTTGGCTCTAAGGACTGCATAAGACCATTTTTTGAAGCAATTTCGTCAGAATAAAAGAAATCTTCGAAAATTCCATAGATGCCTTGAATAGTCTTTTCTAAAAACCTATCCATTTTTCTTCTGAGACCTTTCTATTAATTTTCCTAGTATAGCGAAGGTGATAAATATGGCAATAATTCCTATAACGGCTGAAAATATATAACCTATTGCCTGTTGAAAGAAATTGGCGTCAAATCCAGGAATACTGTAATCAGGCAGTATGCCTTTTACCAGTTCTGCAAATTTACTCATGCCTTCTGGCACATATCCTATCATTTCTTTTACTTCATCGAGGCTCCACTCACCCCATGCGGAACCTGAAGCCAGAAGGCCTAAAGGGGTAAGGAGAATAATTATTAAGGCTATGATATAAAGCTTTTTCATCTTTTTTCACCCCTTAGTCTGTAGGAGTACTGGTAGAGTATATTATCTTCTCCTACTTTTTCTAGGTAGTATATAACTAAAGCTGTTACAATAGCTTCTACGAAACCTGCAACAGTGAGATGAGCAAACATCATAGCAGGGATAGATATGTTAAGTCCATAAGGGAAATAAAGGGCTTTTCCTGTAGCTGTGTGGAAAAGCATTGGCTGTATGCCAAGCTCTACTGCTGTTGCAAAAGCTGCTGCATTTATTCCAGCATATGCTCCTATTCCAGAGGATAAAACTTTGTTTAATTTAAGGCGCATCATGAGCTTGTAAACTCCATATCCAACAAAAGGGGCTAGAAAGGCCATGTTAAAAGTATTTGCTCCTAAAGCCAGTACTCCTCCGTCCCCGAATAGAAGAGCCTGTATTATAAGGGCGACTGTAATGGAAATGACCGCAGCCCAAGGACCTAATACTATTGCAAGAAGAGTAGAGCCAATGGCGTGAGCCGTTGTACCTCCAGGTATTGGTACATTAAACATCATCACTGTGAAAGAGAAGGCTGAACCTATTGCCATTGCTGGTATATCCTTTTTATCAAGCTCTTTATTCACTTCTTTTACGGATTTATAGAGAACAGGAACCATGGCGGCCCCCATTACAGCGCATGTTTGAGGGCTCAAGTAACCGTCAGGTATATGCATAAATTACCACCTCTCATAAATTTTCACCGGTTGTAGTCATTACAAGCTTTCCATGCTTTACTCCTCTTGTGCTTATTATTTCATCGGCGATCTTCACAATTTCTTTTGCTTTGCCTTTTACTATCATGACTTCTATGCAGTTGTGCTCATCTAGATGTACATGCATAGTGGATATGATGTTTTTATAGTGTTTGTGCTGCATATCTGTGAGTTTATCGTTAATTTCTCTAACCTCATGGTTGAACACATAGGTTATTGTGCCTATTGTCTCAACATCCTCTGCTTCCCACTGATTTTCTACAATAAAATCCCTTATGAGATCTCTTATGGCTTCGGACCTGTTATTATAATTTTTCTTTTCAATCAGTTCGTCAAACTGTTTTAAAAGCTTTGACTCCATGGAAACGCCAAAGCGCACGATGCCTTCCAGACAAATCCCTCCTTTATGCTGTGCTATTTTCTTAGAAAATAATAGCACTATTTTTTAGAGGAGTCAATTTCAAAAATTAATTTTCCTTTAATTTTTCATTAATGTTCTTTTAATGTTGGGGTTATAAAATGAAATTGAAAGTTGATGGTAGGCCATCAACAAAAAATAATGAAAGGGTGGTAAGAATGAGTAAAAAGCTAATAAGCTACATGGTGGCAGGTGCAATGGCATTAGGGTTAATAGGAGGTGCTACTTATCAAGGGATTGCAAAGGCACAGACTTCGCCCTTCACTCCTCCAGCAGTGACAGCAACAAAAGCAGCTACTTCAAATGACCAACAGAATGTAGAAGAGCAGCAACCAGTTTACCAGGGGACAATCAAAGTTGCCAATCCGCAAGACAATGGGGAAGACAGCGAAGCTGTAAAAGACAATGAAGCTCAGGAGAGTGCACAGCTTTCTTTCCTTGCCAAAATAACACCTGATGAAGCAAAGGCAGCAGTATTGAAAGTAGTACCAGGAACAGTTGAGAAGGTAAGCCTTGACAATGAAAATGGATACCTTGTGTACAGCGTAGAGATTAAGACAAATAGCGGTGTAGTTGATGTAAAAGTCTATGCAGGAAATGGTGCTGTATTGGCACAGGACAAGGGACAGGACAATGAAAAGCATGAAAAAGAAAAAGCTGGAGAAGTTGAAAAAGCAAATACTTCTGACAATGACACTGTACAACTTGAGCAACAGGGAGAAAACTAAAAAGGGGCGGGTTTCCGCCTCTTTTTTACATTGATTGTGATAACGATTTAATATATAATTAAACATAAGTAAAGGGGAGTAGCTTGCCACAGTATGTGGTTTAACCTGTCGTCAGCACGGGAAATTTTCTCCGGCAGGTTAGAAACTTCGGACGGAGTTTTGAGCAAGACCTTTATAGAGGTAAACACTATATAGGTCTTGCTTTTGTATGTTATATTTTACAAAAGGAGGAACTAATAATGAAGGCTTTTATAGAAGGAATATCAAATCTTACTTTAAGCCATGTTGTAATGTTTATAATTGGAGGTATCCTTATATATCTTGCAATAAAAAAGGAATACGAACCAATGTTACTTTTGCCAATAGGTTTTGGCATAGTACTTGCCAATATTCCGTTTTCCTCTGCTATAGGGGAGAATGGATTTCTTACCATTCTATACAATGCAGGAATAAAAACAGAACTTTTTCCTATTCTTATTTTTATTGCAGTTGGGGCAATGATAGATTTTTCACCCCTTCTCCAGCAACCTTTCATGATATTTTTTGGCGCAGCAGCGCAGTTAGGAATATTTTTAACTATAATTTTTGCTTACATATTGGGGTTTGATTTAAAAGAAGCAGCTTCTATAGGTATAATTGGCGCTGCAGATGGACCTACATCTATTTACGTAGCTAATTTATTTGCACCAAAGCTTTTAGGGCCTATATCAGTTGCAGCTTATTCCTATATGGCCTTAGTTCCAATAATCCAGCCCCCCGTGATAAGGATGCTGACTACTAAGGAAGAACGAAAAATTAGAATGGATTTGCGCATGAATAAAGTTTCAAAAACAGCTAAGATACTTTTCCCAATAGCAGTGACATTTGTTGCAGGAGTTTTAGTACCAAGTAGTGTTCCTCTTGTAGGTTCTTTAATGTTTGGTAACCTAATAAGAGAAAGCGGTGTGGTTGAACGGCTTTCAAAGGCTGCGCAAAATGAACTTGCCAATCTTGTAACACTTTTACTTGGGATAACAATAGGTTCTACTATGACTGCCGACAAATTTTTGACACCTACAACTCTTTTGATATTTGGAATGGGACTTATAGCTTTTATATTTGATACAGCGGGAGGAGTGTTGTTTGCAAAGTTTTTAAATTTGTTTTTAAAGAATAAAGTAAATCCAATGATAGGAGCTGCTGGAATATCGGCTTTTCCAATGTCATCTAGAGTTGTACAAAAAATGGCCCAAGAAGAAGACCCTACAAATTTTATTTTGATGCAGGCAGCAGGAGCAAATGTCGCAGGCCAAATAGGTTCTATCATAGCAGGAGGTATTGTAATAGCACTTGTTAGTTCTATTGTGTAATTAAAAGTGTTGAGTTTGGACTATAGGGAAGAGGTTTTGCAGACCTCTAACTAGAGGAGTTAAAATTTGAAAGAGGTGGACAAAATGGATTTACTTAATATATTTAGAATCGCTATTGTAGGAATAGGAATGACTTTTTTGATGTTAGTCATATTTTTTGTGCTGATTAAATTTTTAGTGAAAATATTTGACAACTAGGAAAATGGTGAATTTTTTAATTATAAAGCTGTTGTGATATAATAGATTTGTAAAGTTAGTTGCACAATACAGGAGGTTTCAAAAATGGCACTCAATGTAGTACTTGTTGAACCTGAGATACCACAGAATACGGGTAATATTGCAAGAACCTGTGTACTTACAGGGAGCAGACTTCACCTTGTAAAACCTTTGGGTTTTAGTATAGATGAGAAAGATGTAAGAAGGGCAGGGCTTGACTATTGGCCCTTATTGGACCTCACGGTATATGAAAACCTTCAAGAGTTTCTGGAAAAGCATAAAGGGAAGAAGTTTTACCTTGCTACTACAAGAGCAAACAAATACTACCATGAAGTCAAATATGAAGACGAAGCTTTTTTGATTTTTGGAAAAGAAACGACAGGATTGCCTCAGTGGCTCATAGACGAATATTACGAGGACTGTATACGCATACCGATGCACGAGAAAATCCTCTGGAGATCTCTTAATTTGTCTAATTCCGTTGCCATAATAGTATATGAAGCCTTAAAGCAGTTGGGTTTTCCCAATATGAGATGAAATGAGGGAAATTTATGAAAAGAAAGATTATCCATGTTGATATGGACGCTTTCTTTGCGTCCATTGAACAACAGGATAATCCTGAATACAGAGGGAAGCCCGTCATTGTTGGAGGATTATCAGGAAGAGGTGTTGTTTCCACATGCTCTTATGAGGCGCGAAAGTACGGGATTCACTCTGCTATGCCAATGTACATGGCAAAAAAACTGTGCCCTCAGGGCATTTTTTTGCCTGTCAGGAGAAAACGATATGAAGAAGTATCAGAACAGATTTTTAAAATCTTATACGACATAACTCCCTTTGTAGAGCCTGTATCTATAGACGAGGCTTATTTAGATGTTACACATGTTGACAAAAATCCTGAGGATATTGCCCTGGAAATAAAGAAGAGAGTAAAAGATGCGACAGGCCTTACTGTTTCTGTAGGCATTTCTTACAACAAATTTCTTGCAAAGCTTGCCTCTGACTGGAATAAACCAGATGGTTTGATGGTGATAACAGAAGACATGGTGCCAGAAATATTAAAGCCCCTTCCTGTTACGAAAGTCCATGGAATAGGCGAAAAATCTGCGGAAAAACTAAGAAGTATAGGGATAGACACTGTGGAAGATTTATTAAAACTTCCTCAAGAAAATCTTATAGAACTTTTTGGGAAAACAGGGGTAGAGATATACAATCGAATTAGAGGTATTGATGAGAGGCCTGTCGAGACGATGAGGGAGATTAAGTCTATAGGGAAAGAAAAGACTTTGGAAAAAGATACAAAGAATAAAGAACTGCTAATTCAACATCTAAAAGAATTTTCTGAAATTGTATCGGAAGAGCTTATCAAAGAAAGGCTTTACTGCAGGACAGTTACTGTGAAAATAAAAACTGCAGATTTTGCTGTTCACACAAAGAGCAAAACAGTAGATAAATACATAAGATTTAGTGAAGACATTTATGAGGTGGCAAAAGGGATATTAGAAGAATGGAAATTAGAGCAATATGTTAGACTGATAGGACTTTCTGTGTCTAATTTAAGCCCTGTGAAATATGAGCAATTGTCCTTCTTAGATAAAAGATTGGTTAAAGTAATAAAAGCTGGGAATTTGGCAGAAGAGATAAATAAAAGAATAGGGAAAAAAATAATCAAAAAAGGAAGCGAACTTCTAAAAGATAATAAATAGGCTAAAATGGGGGGATTGAATTGGAAGCAAAAGAAGAGGAAAGGCGAAATGTAGCAAAAGAAGTCATGGAGATTGCCTGGCCTTCTATAGCTGAGCAAATGCTTGTGATGGCAGTAGGAATGATTTCCACCATATTTGTTGGACGTATAAGTGCGGCTGCCCTTGCCGCTGTAGGGCTTATAAACATGCTTATATTTTTTCTACAAGCAGTCTTTGCAGGATTGTCTACAGGTGTTACAGTGGTTGTGGCTAGACTTGTTGGTGAGGAAGATATTGAAGGGGTTAAGACTGCTACTTCGCAGTCTTTTATAATGGCAGTTTTTTTGACACTTTTATTTACACTTTTAGGATATGCCTTTGACATTCCTATCATAAAAACTCTCTTTGGCAAGATTGAGCCTGAGGTTTTTGAATTTGCTATTTTGTACTACAGAATTGCTCTCATAGGGTTTCCTTTTATGGTCATTGCCTTAATATTGGGAGGTGCATTAAGAGGGGCGGGGGATACAAAAACTCCCATGTATGTGACTGCAGTTGTAAACATCATAAATCTCATTTTAAACGCTCTTTTGGTCTTTGGTGTACCTTACAAAGGCGGATATCTGATACCTCCTTTTGGTGTTAAAGGAGCTGCCCATGCCGTGACAGTTTCGCGCATAGCAGGTGGGATACTTTTACCTTATTTAATTTATTCTGGGAAAAACCAGGCGGGAATAGCCATCAGAGGGCCCTTTAAATTAGATTTTGATATGATGAAAAGGATTATAAAAATAGGAGTGCCTGCCTCTTTAGAGCAGCTGGTGATGCAGGGAGGATTTTTAGTAGTTCAGATAATAGTGTCCACAATGGGCACAACAGCTATTGCCGTATATCAAATAGGAATGAATGCGAACAGCCTTGCGTTTATGCCAATATTTGGTTTTTCAATAGCAGCTACAGCCTTAGTAGGAAGGAGCCTTGGGGCAGAGGAATTTGATATGGCAGAGACTTACGCCAAAGTTTCCAGGAATATTTCTGTTGCAGTAATTTCTGTTATAGGCGTTTTTATGTTTGTGTTTTCCAAACAGCTTGCAGCGCTTTATACTACCGATCCGGAAGTTATAAGAGTGTCTGCTAGCATTTTAAAAATATTTGCAGTAGTAGAGCCCTTTCTTGCAATTATGGTGGTGATGGCGGGAGTATTAAGGGCTGCAGGCGATATATCCTATGTTGTAATTACTACTGTGGTAGGTCTTTGGCTTTTCAGGATAGTATTGGGTTCTTTTTTAGCTAAAAATTTTGGGATGGACATCTACGGGATATGGATTGGGGTTTTTACCGATTTTATAGTTCGTTCGATAATGTACATTTTTAGGTTTAGAGCAGGAAAGTGGAAGTACATAAAAGTATAAGGGTCCGCTAAAAGTCAGCGGACCTTTTTGCACACAAATTTCTCACATATTTATAATTTTTGTATCATAATTTTCTGCTAGTATATTTACAAACCTTTCGATTAAAGAGGTGGCAATATGAAAAGGAAGTATGCATACGTAATTGTCGCTATCCTTCTAATTGCAGGTATTGCTACATTTTATTTTCTAAACAAAACCAAAACTTCTACTTCTTCACAGATTCCATACATAACTGTTACTCGAGGAAACATTTCCATGACAATTACCGGTACAGGTAATTTAACAGGAGATGTGAGAGCGATTACTTTAAAAAACGGAGTTGTAAAAAAGGTGTATTTTAATGTAGGCGATTCAGTCAAAAAAGGTGACCTTTTATATGAACTTGAGGACGATAATTTAAATAATCAGCTGGAACAGGCTAAATTAAATCTTGATTTGGCGACTCAACAATTAAATCAGGACACAAAAAATTACAATAGCGCTGTTGCAAAACTTAGCATCACTTCTCCTGTTGACGGAGTAGTAGAAATTTTGGTAAAAGAAGGCCAAGATGTCACTCCAGGTATGCCAGTTGCAGTAGTTAATGTTAATAAATCTAATGGAAGCGAAGAAGGACAACCTTCTGGTAATAGCGGGACTAATATCACAGCGCAAGTTTCAGGAACTGTGGAAAAAATATATGTTTCATCAGGGCAGAATGTCAGAAAGGGAGAGGTTTTAATTAAGCTTTCTTCAAGCAATATAAGTGATGCTCAAATACAAAGCGACAAAATAAAAGTAATGCAGGCTCAAAATAACTATAATCAAATTTTAAAGCAGATTGAGAGTTTAAAGATTTATTCTCCAATTGATGGGAAAATATTAAGTCAGAACATAAAAGAAGGAGATGTTCTGGGGAATTTTAGCAGTAACGCAGGCAATAATAATCTCAATGCTTCTTACGTGCAGACAGGTTTTGTGCCTGTTTTGGACATTACACAGCTTTCATCTTATGAGAGCCAGCCAGATACAGCAGTAATCGTAGGCAATTCGGGATATATTGTGAACCTTTCCGTTGATGAGACAGATGTTAAGAATATAAAAATAGGTCAAAAGGTCCAGCTTACAACTGATGACTTACCAGGAAAGGTATTTAGTGGAACGGTATCTCAAGTATCACAGTTGCCAACTATACAGAATGGCGTTGCATCGTACAATGTAACTATACAGGTAGACCCGAGTGAGGATCTAATGCTTGGTATGTCAATGGATGTAGCTATTACAGTTGCAGAAAAAAACGATGTTTTACTCCTCCCTATACAGGCAGTACAGACGCTGGGAAATAGACAGTATGTGATACTCTATACAGATGATATGAAAAATCAAAATCTTTCTGATGCCAATGCCAATAATATGAGGAACTTGTTTAGAAATAATATAAGGTTTATAGAAACAGGAATTCACAACAACAATTTTGTAGAAATAGTAAGTGGACTGCAGGAAGGCGACAGGGTGTTAATTCCTTTGAACTCCTCTTTGGCTAATAGTAACAATAGAAATCCCCAAGGCTTTAATTTTATGATGAGGCCGCAGGGAGGATTCAATAGAAATACTGAAAGGCCGAGTGGAAGCTTTCAAGGAGGAAGCTTTAACAGGTCATGGCAGAACAACTCTTCCTCAGGGGGCAATAATAGATGAATAGTGATAAAGTACTGATAAAAATGATAAATTTAACAAAAATTTATAGAATCGGGCAGAATGAAGTAAGGGCATTAGATGGAATAGATTTGGATATCCGGGAAGGTGAATTTGTTTCAATTGTAGGACAGTCGGGCTCAGGTAAGACGACATTGATGAACATAATAGGTTGTCTTGATACGAAGACATCTGGTGAATATTTCCTTAATGGTATTGATACAAGTAAGCTTACTGATAATCAGCTGGCAGATTTGAGATGCAGTGAAATAGGGTTTGTATTTCAAAACTTCAATTTGCTGCAGAGGATGACTGCTTTAGAAAATGTAGAACTGCCTATGATATACAAAGGTGTTCCTGCAAAGGAGAGAAGAGAGAGAGCAGAGATGCTTTTAGAGCTTGTAGGGCTTAAAGACAGGATGAAGCACAGGCCCAATGAACTTTCAGGGGGTCAGCAGCAGAGGGTTGCTATAGCTAGAGCACTGGCTAATAATCCTCGTATAATTTTAGCAGATGAGCCTACAGGGAATTTAGATTCAAAAAGTGGAAATGAGATAATGAAAATAATAACTGAATTGAATGAAAGAGGTAATACAGTGGTGGTTGTCACTCACGACCCAAATATAGCAGCTCAGGCAAAGAGGATAGTGAGAATAAAAGATGGGCGCATTCTAGGGGATGAGGTGAAGGCGCAGTGAGATATGTACAGGCATTGAAAATTGCTATAAGGAGTATCCTTAGCAATAAGTTAAGGTCGTTTTTGACAATGTTGGGAATCATAATAGGTGTTACAGCTGTGATAGCGTTGGTCAGCATAGGGCAGGGTTCTACAAAGAGTGTAACTTCCCAAATTCAGAGCATGGGGTCAAACCTCATAATGGTGAGTGTTATGGGACGCGGATCTCAAGCGTCTCTCACTTATGAGCAAGCGATGACATTAAAGGATGGGAATTATATAAAAGCGGTTTCACCTGTCATCTCTTCAAATGTCACTGCTAAGTACGGCAACAATTCAGTAGATTCTGTTATGGTAAATGGAGTAAATAGTGATTACCAGGCAATTCGCAGCATACAGGTAGCTGAAGGAAGATTTATTTCGCCAATGGATGATGAGGGAAGAAATAAAGTTGCGGTTTTAGGGCACAATGTTGCGACTGAATTGTTTGGGTTTACAGATCCGGTTGGGAAAACTATAAAATTAAACGGTCAGGCTTTTACAGTAGTTGGAGTTTTAGCATTAAAAGGATCTTCAATTGCAGGTTCAGACGATGACGCAATATTTATTCCAATAAAGACGATGTTTTATTTCGCAAAAAATAAAAATATAAGGCAAATATATATTGGGGCGTCAAATCCTGATACTGTAGAAATAGCCAAAAATATGATAAATAATCACCTGTTGGAGGTTTTTAAAGGCGATACCAGCGCTTTTAGGATAATTGACCAGTCACAGATTTTATCAACGGTAAATAGTGTTACTACTACGCTGAGTTTACTTCTTGGAGGAATTGCTGGGATTTCACTTTTAGTCGGTGGAATTGGAATAATGAATATAATGCTTGTATCGGTTACAGAAAGAACGAGAGAGATAGGGATAAGAAAAGCATTAGGGGCAAAAAAGAGAGATATTCTTCTACAGTTCATTATTGAATCTTTAACTTTAAGTGGGTTAGGTGGAATATTGGGAATTATAGTAGGATATATTTTAGCAGTGATTTTAGGGAAGGCTATGAATATAGATGCAAACCCTACTTTGAGCACGATTTTGATATCTTTTTCTTTTTCAGTTTTGGTGGGACTTTTCTTTGGCGTGTATCCTGCGAATAAGGCTGCTAATCTCAATCCAATTGAGGCTTTACGGTATGAATAATTTTTATTGATTTTTTGTCGAAAAAGATTTAAAATTGAATCGACAGTTTTTATAGGGGAGGAAATTAGATGATAAAGTGGACCGAGTCCCTGTCAATAGGCAACGAAACTATAGATAGTCAGCACAAAGAGCTCATACAGAAGATAAATGATGTTTTGGAAGCCTGCAATAGGCAGCAGGGGAAAGAGAAGGTAGTAGAAGTGATGCAATTTCTCAAAGATTATACTGTAAAACATTTTAAAGATGAAGAAAATCTTATGAAAAAATATCAATATCCTATGTATGAAGAGCATAAGAAAATTCATGAAGACCTTGTTAAAAAAGTAGAAGATCTAGATGAAAGAATAAAAAGAGAAGGAGTCAGTCTTTCGGTAGTAATGACTGTTAACAAAACCCTTGTAGACTGGTTTGTCAATCACATAAGCAAAGAAGATAAAAAAGTAGGGGAATATATAAAAAACCGAAAATAAGCCTTTTTAGGCTATTTTTTTATTATCTTTTTTATGGTAAAATACTATTTAAATCTATCTAGAGGGGGTTTGTGGTATGAGGATTGTGAGAGTGGACAGAGAACCTAACAGTTACGGAATCGTAGAAAATGATAAAGTCATCTTGTTGAAGGAGGGGGAAACTTTTTTATATGAATTAAATGAGGTAAAACTTCTTCCTCCCTGTATTCCTTCTAAGGCTATATGCGTAGGATTGAATTATAAAGACCACATAGAAGAAATGGGGGATAAAATTCCAGAGGAACCCACCTTGTTTATAAAACCTTCCACAGCAGTAATTGGGCCTGATGATTACATAGTTCTTCCTGAAATGTCTCGAAGAGTAGATTATGAAGGGGAATTAGCTGTTGTCATAGGAAGAAAAGCTAAAAATGTTTCTGTAGAGGAAGCAAAAAATTACATACTTGGCTATACTATAGCAAATGATGTTACGGCAAGAGATCTGCAGGCAAAAGATGGCCAGTGGACAAGAGCCAAGTCTTTTGATACCTTTTTGCCTATAGGGCTTTGGATTGTGACAGACCTAGACCCTACTTCTTTAAATATAACTACATATGTAAACGGGGAAGTAAAGCAAAAGAGCAATACAAAGTATTTGATATTTGATGTATTTAAGCTTGTAAGTTTTATATCTCATATAATGACTCTAAACCCGGGAGATGTCATATTGACTGGCACTCCTTCAGGTGTTGGACCCTTAAAATCAGGAGATGTTGTGACAATTGAAATAGAGGGAATAGGAAAGTTGACAAATAGAGTAAAATAAAATCAAATTACAAAAAGGACAATAAAATATATAATCAACCCGATTAAAGATAGAGGAATTCCTACCAAAGCCCATTCGCGGCTTTTTATGTTAAGCTTTCCTGCAGATATGATATTGGGTATGTTTCCGGGGATTAACATGCCGCCACTTATTAGAAGACCCATCAATATTGCTCGGATTTGTTCTGTTGTCATGTGAGGAGAAATTTCGGCTGCTGCGAGTGTTGCGTTGTCAAGCACCGCTGAGGTTACGTTTATCCAGTACAAAAGTTGGCTATCAAGATGAATTATATAATTGTCAATAACAGGTTTAAATCCTGCACCTAAAAGTTCCAATGCCAGGATAAAGATAAAAATTTTGAAGGTTTGGATAAAGATAAATTGAAATTTCTCGATTTTTCTAATTTCTTCTGCTTCTTTCATATAATTTTCTTCTATAATGAGACTACTTTTCTCTAATTTATTAATGTAGAATAGACCCAAAAAGCCCAAAGCCAATACAGCTGGTATGATGTAAATGCCTAAGGTAGTAAAAAGATAAAGGAAGCTTTCATTTAATTTTGAAGTGGCTATTGTAGCTAAAGGTTCTCCAATTGGTGTTAGTGCAGCTCCCATCCCTATTGAAAGAGAAGCGATGACGGTAATCACCACTTTGTCTTTGTGTTTTAATGGCAACAGGTGAATTATTTCCACTAATATTATTGAGGCTATTATGGCTGTGATTATACTGGCTGTTAAACCGAGGATGACAATTGCCAAAAATACGAATATTTTGAGGGGAATACGAGTTATTGTTATTTCTATAAGCGTTTTAAATTTATCTTTGAATATTTCAAATAAAAGCCCTGATAAAAATACAGCTACTGTTATTAAATATAAAAGATGGTTTTTAAATATGTGGATTATCAAATCATAGGAAAATGCTCCTGATACAAACGTTGCAGCAACTCCCATTGAAAAAAGAAAATATTCGATGTTGTGCTCTATATACTTGTTTACCAGAGGCAAAATTAGAATCATCAATAATATTACTAAGAGTGCAGCAATGACCACAATACATCCTCCTTTTATATTATTATTTGTATTATTTTGTAAAATAAAAAGTGGAAAACTCACCTTTAAGATGAGCTTCCCACCCAAGAAGCCCGAAGTTCTTGAACAAGTCATAAGACTTGCCAACCGCAGAAACTTTATTTACTTTAATTAAAATTATAGCACACAAATTCTAGGTTATGAATAGTGTTTAAAGTATTAAAACTAATTCAAAACTTTATTAAACACTATTCTTTGTTAGGCTATATTCAGCCTAACCGGGTGTAACCCCACACCCTCTATCCCCTCCGCAAATGCTTCGGGGAATACTTTCTAATTCTTGATTGGTTAACTCCCCTATGCACACCATTATTTTGGTGTCTAACTATGCAAAGCAGATCTGCTTTGCAGTGAGCGATTCCCACCAAAGGGTTTTCAACCTTTGTGCATAAGTTCATCGTCCCTCTGAACTAAGAAAGCATATGTTTATTAAAAATTTTAACATGTTTAAATTTGTTTGTCAATTTTTGATACTATATGAACAACAGAGGTGAGACTGCGGATTAATGAATTACAGTAAGTAAAAATATTCCGTACAGTATTCCCCCGGACATGAGTATAAAAGGATTTACTGATTTTTTCATGTTTATCCATATTAAATTTAAAGTAGCAGAAGTCAATGCCAGAGTTGCACTTAAAAAAGCTATTCCTGTTATATTCCATGGGGTAAGCAAAATCCCTATAATAACTGGTATAGAAGACTGAAACACCATTGCACCCGTTATGTTTCCAAGCGCAAGAGTATCTTTTTTTTGCCCTACCCATACTATTGAATTAAATTTTTCAGGCAGTTCTGTTGCAATAGGTGTTATTACAAGAGAAAGTATGAGGGGAGATACTCCCATTAAATGAGAAAGGTCCTTAACATACCCTACAAACAAATGAGAACTAAAAATTATGCCAGAAAGAGAAATAAATAGTTGAATTATTATCCAAAATAATGTAGGAGGGAGGCTAAAAATCCGTGAAAACAAGAGTTCTTCTACATTTTGTTCTATTTTTCCTTCGCTATTGAATGTAGCTCTTACGTAAAGGAGATACAGGGTTAATAAAAGTACAACTGATGCGAGTCTCACTTCATTGAACTGGTTGAACACGGAGGTAAATATAGCTAGTGTGTAAATCAATATAAAATATTCGAGGTCTCTTCTGAAGACATTAGGGTCTGCGTTCATTTTAATACTTCTTTTATTTGCAGATGAATACAGTATTACCGCAGCTCCCGTCATCAAAAATCCCAGCGTTGAGAGCATAAAAGGTGCGCCTAAGATCGCTCCTGTGGCAATTTGACTTGCCTCTTTTCCACTATAAAAGATAATAGCAATGATAGGTATAATTGTCTCTGGAAGGGCAGTCCCAACAGCCGCCAAAATACTTCCCACTACTCCTTGATTGAGGTTTAGTTTTTTTCCCAACCACTCTACCGAGTTGGTGAAAAAAATGCAGGAGATGAGTATGAATGCGAGGCTCAAAATCAGCATTATAACGTCCTGTATCATTTCTACACTCCTTTGTACAGGCTGTTTTGTTTTCTCAATGGAATATTGTATCACAAAAAAATAAAATAATTCAACATGGAGAAAATGATGGTATAATTATATTTAGAAGAAAGTGCAGGTGTTGTGAGAATGGAAGATAAGCAAGGTTTTGCCTTGCTTTTTATTGTAATATAGAAAACTTAGGAGCTGATTTTATGAGCATAAGGTTTATATACGGAAGGGCAGGAAGTGGCAAAACCTATTTCTGCCTTGAAGAAATAAAACATAAATTAAATGACGGTGCTAACCATCCTCTTATCCTTCTTGTCCCAGAACAGTTTACATTTGAGGCGGAGAAGTACCTTCTTGATATGATTGAACGGGATGAGAAGATGAGGGCACAGGTTTTAAGCTTTAAAACCCTGGCAAACAGGGTCTTTGTAGAAGTGGGGGGGCTTGCCCGTCAGCATATGAAAGCCTGTGGAAAGTCTATGGTAATATACAAAGTTTTGGAAGAAAACAAAGAAAAACTCAAAGTATATTCCAGGGCTTCTAGACAGCAAGGATTTGTAAAAAAAATTTCTGAGGCCATAACTGAATTCAAGAGATTTGATGTCACACCTTTTCAGTTAATTGACGTTAGCGAAAAAATAGAGAAATTGGGATTAAAGGAAAAACTTGAGGACTTAGCCCTCATATATTCTTCTTTTGAAGAGGTATTGCACAAAAACTACATAGACGAAGAAGATGAGTTAGACCTTTTATCTAAAAAACTGGAGAAGTCTTTGCAGTTTGAAGGAGCAGAGTTTTGGATAGATGGCTTTACCGGTTTTACTCCAAAGCAATATAAGGTGATAGAAAAGCTTTTAAAGAAAGCTTCAAGGGTGAGTGTGACCCTTACGCTAGACCCTTCAATAGATTCAATTGACCCTACCCACCTTTTTTACACTACAAAAAAAACAGAAGAAAAACTAATTAAAATATGTGAAACCAATGGTATTTCAGTTGAGGAGCCTGTTAATTTGAACAAAGGAATACCCAAAAGATTTGAACATAATAAAGAACTTGCTTTTTTGGAGAAAAATTTCTTTTCGCATCCTTACGAAATTTACAATGAAGAGACAAAAAATATAAGCATTTTTAAAGCTACAAATATGTACAGCGAGGTAGAAGAGGTAGCTCGCGATATAGCTAGATTGATAAGAGATGAACACATGAGATACTCTGACATTGTGGTTGCCACAAAGGACCTAAAAAGATATTATAAGCTTGTAAAAGCTATATTTTCCCATTATGGTATTCCTCACTTTATCGATTTGAAGATAAACATAACTAACAATCCCATCATAGTATATGTGATTTCTATTTTTGAAATATATCTAAAAAATTGGTCTTATGAATCGGTTTTTAGATACCTCAAGACAGGTTTTACGGGAATAGACAAAGAGGAAATAAATCTTTTGGAAAACTACGTTTTGGCAAACGGAATAAAAGGGAATAAATGGAAAGAAAGATGGGAGTACAGAATAGACTATAAAACTGACAGCCTTTTGATGGAGGAGAGGGAAAAACAGATTATAAATAAAGTAAATGAAGTAAGGGAAAGAGTGTATTTGCCTTTAGAGAAGTTTTACACAAGATTTTCTCATTCAAAAAATGTAAAAGAAGCCTGCGAAGTCCTTTATGATTTTTTGGTGGAGAATAAATTGCCTGAGAAGATAGAAAAGTTTATTGAAGAGTTTAAAAACAGGGGAGAATTTGACACAGCAAATCAATACGCTCAAATTTGGGACATAGTGGTGGACGTGTTGGACCAAATGGTAGAAGTGCTGGGAGAAGAAAAAATTTCTTTAGAGCAATTTGCACGGCTTATATCCATAGGTTTTGATGAGTATCAGATTGCAAGCATTCCACCTGCATTAGACGAAGTCTTGGTCACAAGTGTGGACAGGATGAAAAGTCACAACAGCAAAGTCCTTTACCTTCTTGGAGCAAATGACGGGGTATTTCCAGCCTCCTCCTTTGAAGAAGGCATATTTTCAGACGAAGATAGAAATTTGCTTTCATCTTTGGACCTTGAGCTTGACAGAGATACAAAGGCAAAGGTATTTGAAGAACAATTTCTAGTGTACACAGCTTTAACTTCCGCCAGCGAGTTTCTTAAGATAAGCTATCCAATTGCGGACCACGAAGGGAGGAGCCTAAGGCCTTCTATAATAATTTCTCGCTTAAGAAGGATATTTCCTAAGATAAAGGTTAGTACAAATATCGTGGAAATGGACACAGACGAAGAAAATCTAAACCGGGTGACAGTGCCTTTGCCCACTTTTAATGAGATGATTAAATCTTTCAAAAAATGGAATATTACAGGGAAAATTCACCCTATCTGGCTGGAGGTCTATAAATGGTATAGGACAAAAGATGAGTGGAAGAAAAAATTAGAAGATACTTTAGAAGGTTTTGTCTATGACAATCAGATAAAAAGAATACCTCCTTTAAAGATAAAAAAGCTTTACGGAGAAGAAATGGAGTTTAGTGTATCAAGGCTTGAGAAGTATGCTGCCTGTCCTTTTGCCTATTTTGTGCAGTACGGGCTTAAGGCTAAAGAGAGAAAAATTTACGGTTTTGAGCCTCCTGACCTTGGAATTTTCATGCATAATGTCCTCAATGAAATTGCCAAGGCTTTAGAAAAGGAGGAGCTTACCTGGCAGGAGATTGATAAAGAGTGGTGTAATGATGCAGTTGACATAATTGTAGAAGAGATGGTAGACAAAATTCCGGGCTACATTTTAAAGAGCAGTTCTCGATACAGATACCTCGCAAACAGACTAAAAAGGGTGCTGTCCAAGGCTGTATGGATAATTTCTGAACACATGAAGAGGAGCTCTTTTGTGCCTTTAGGTCATGAAGTGGCTTTTGGTGAAAATCAAAAATATCCTCCTATAAAAATCGTGCTTTCAAACGGAGAAGAAATAAAGCTGATAGGCAGAATTGACAGAGTGGACGTCCTTGAAAAAGAAGGAGAAACATATGTAAGGATAATAGACTATAAATCGGGAGACAAAACTCTTGACCTTTCAGATGTACTTTATGGACTTGAACTTCAGCTTTTTGTGTACTTAGATGCCATTTTGGAGAGCGCTTTTGAAGGGAAGGCAAACTTATCTCCTGCGGGGATATTCTACTTCAAAATAGACGATCCTATTGTGAGGGCAGACAAAGATATTTCTGATGAGGAATTGTATAAGGAAATAATGAAAAGGCTGCGGTTAGAAGGATTTGTGCTTAAAAGTTTAGATATAATAAGAGAAATGGATAAATTAATAGAAGGGACTTCCTATATAATCCCTGCTTCTATCAATAAGGATGGAACTATCGGCAAAAACACAAAGGGACTGACAGGGGAGCAATTTGAGATTTTAAGGAAATTTGTAAGGAAAAAGAGCAGAAAGCTCGCTGAGGAAATGCTCCAAGGGGATATTTCCATTTTGCCTTACAAGAAAGAAAAGGAGACGGCCTGCCAGTACTGCCCTTACTCTTCTATATGCAAATTTGAGACCAATTTTAAGGGCAATGACTACAGGAGAATAGAAAGCAAAGAAGAAGAAAAACTGTGGAGTATTTTTGAAGAGGAAGTGAAAGAAGATGGAAGTCAAGTGGACGGAAGAACAGAGGGAAGCGATAACAACGAGGGGTAAAAATGTTTTGGTGGCAGCGGCTGCCGGTTCAGGAAAAACAGCTGTTTTAGTAGAGAGGATTATAAATATTGTGACAGACCCAGAAAAACCTGTAGACATAGATAGATTATTGGTTGTCACCTTTACCAATGCAGCTGCTTCTGAGATGAGAGAAAGAATTGCAGAAAGGTTAATTTCCCTCCTTGACCAGCATCCGGAGGACAAAAGGCTTGCTGACCAGCTTACACTCCTTAATAAAGCTACTATTACGACAATCCACTCTTTTTGCTTAGATGTGGTGAGAAAGCATTTCTTTTTGCTGGACTTGGACCCTAGTTTCAGGGTAGGAGATGATACAGAGACATTGCTTTTAAAGCTGGAGGCGATGGAAGAGCTTTTTGAGGAGCTGTACGAGAAAAATGATGAGGGCTTTCTCCTTCTGGTGGAGAGCTATGGCGGGACAAAGGGGGACCAGAATCTACAGGATGTACTTTTGAAGCTCTATGGATTCATAAGGTCCTTGCCATGGCCTGAGAAGTGGCTGAATGATGTGCTTGAGGCTTTCGAGGTGAAAGAAGACTTCTCTTTTGAAGATTCCAAATGGGCGGAAGTGATACTAGACAGCATAAAAGTAGAAATTTTAGGGCTTTTAAATGGGATGAGTGTCGCGATTGAGAAGTTAAGAGAGGAAAGGGGATTAGAGGGCTATCTCTCGCTTTTTCAATCGGAGGCACATCATTTAAAAGAGTTAATTGATTCAAAAAGCTGGAATGAATTCAAGAAAAAAATAGAGGCCATCTCTTTTGAGAGACTTCCTAAAGCTAGCAAGGAAGCTGATGCAGAAGTAAAGGAAGAAGTCAGGAAATTGAGAGAGGACGTAAAAAAGCGGATAAGGGAAATAAGAGATAAATTTTTTATAGATGAAGAAGAAGAGATTAAAAGAGAGATAAAGAAATTGTATCCTGTCATGAAAGCTTTGGCAGATTTGATTTTGATGTTTGATAAAAAGTACGGAGAAAAGAAAAAGGAAAAAGGTGTGATAGACTTTGAGGACATAGAACATTTTGCTCTAAAGATTTTGAGTAATGAAGAAGTAGTTTCTTACTACAGAGAAAAGTTTGAAGAAATATTCATAGATGAATACCAAGATTCAAGCCTGATACAGGAGGCTATACTGAGTTTAATTGCTAGGGACAATCCACCGAACAGGTTTATGGTGGGAGATGTGAAGCAGAGCATATACAGATTTAGGCAGGCCAATCCTTATATATTTTTTGAGAAATACACAAGTTATTCTCAAGAAGGGGAAAATAAGAAAATACTCCTTTATAAAAATTTTAGAAGCAGGAAAGAGATTATAGACGCAGTAAATTACATATTTGAAAAGATAATGTCAAAAAACATAGGCGAAGTAGACTACTCAGAGGAAGAAAAATTAAATTATGGGGCAAATTATGAAAGTAATCCTTTTGAAAAGGAAAATGAAAGGGCCGTAGAAGTTCACTTGATAGAGAGAGAAAGAGAAGAGGAATTTGAAGAAGATGAAGAAATTTTGGACGATATGCAAGTGGAAGCCCATGTTGTTGGGGAGAGGATAAAAGGTCTTTTTAGAGAAGGATTTAAAGTGTATGACAAAGAAATTGGGGGGTACAGGCCTGTTGAATATAGAGACATTTGCGTGCTTTTAAGAGCTACTGAAAAATGGGCTTATGCTTTCGAAGAGGAATTTGTAAAGATGGGAATTCCTGTTTTCGCAGATACTAATGCCGGCTACTTTGATACTGCGGAAATAAAGACAATGCTTTCCCTTCTGCAGGTGATAGACAATCCAATGCAGGACATACCTCTTTTGGCAGTACTGAGGTCTCCGATATTTTCTTTCACCGAGGAAGAACTTGTCGATATAAGATTGGAAGATGCTAACGGAACTATATATGAAGCCTTAAAAAAAGTTTCTTTGAGAGAAGATGAACTGGGAGAAAAGGTGAGAAATTTTTTGGATTCATTAAAAAGGTGGCAGGAAAAATCAATTTACATGCCTGTGGATGAGTTTTTGTGGTACTTGTACGAAGAGACTCACTTTTACTCCTATGTTGGGGCGATGCCCCAAGGAGTAGAGAGGCAGGCTAATTTGAGGGTGCTTTTTGAAAGGGCTAAAGAGTACGAGGAGACGAGTTTCAAAGGGCTTTTTAACTTTGTCAATTTTATAAACCGCTTAAAGACGACGAGTACAGATATGGGAAGTGCTAAGACAGTTGGGGAAAATGAGAATGTAGTGAGGGTAATGAGCATACACAAAAGCAAAGGCTTGGAATTTCCTATTGTGATAGTGGCTGGGTTGGGAAAGCAGTTTAATACGAAGGATTTGAACGAAAAAATTCTCTATCATCATTTTCTAGGCATTGGGCCCGAATTTGTGGATTATAGAAGAAGGCTTTCATATCCCAGCATTGTAAAAGAAGCCATAAAATATAAAATAAAGCTAGAAAGCCTTTCTGAAGAGATGAGAGTTCTGTATGTAGCTTTAACACGGGCAAAAGAAAAGCTCATTCTGGTGGCAAGCGTAAAAGACATAAAAGAAAGAGCAAAAAAATGGGGCAAAGCAAAACTTCTGGGGAAAAAGATTTCTGAGTACGATGTATTAAAGAGCAGAAGCTATATAGACTGGATAGGTTTTGCCTTAATCAGGCATCCAGATCTGAAGCTTTTGAGGGAATTTGCAGAAATTTCTCCAGAATTGGAACAAGACTCTTCAAAATGGGAAGCGAAAATTTGGAACAAAAGAGATGTTATTGTTGAAAGGAAAAAAGATGAAGGAATAGAAGTCTTGGAGAGATTAAATGCTCTCAATTTAGAAGGTTTACACACAGAGTTCAGAAAAGAGGTTGAAGAAAGACTTAACTACGTCTATCCTTATGATAGGTCGAGCAAGCTTCCTGCCAAGCTCTCTGTTACAGAAATCAAGAGGATTCTAAATGATGAAGTGATTGATGAGGAGACTACTTCTATTTTTGAGAGAAGAGTTTTAAAAACCCCCCTCTTTTTGGAGAAGAAAAGGGGACTGACTCCTGCTGAAAGGGGAATAGCCATGCACCTTGTCATGCAAAAGCTTGACCTTTCAAAGGATTTGTCTTACCGGGGGATAAAAGAACAGATTAAGGATATGGTGAAAAATGAAATTCTGACAGAAGAGCAGGCAAAAGAAGTGGATGCAAATAAAATAGAAAGATTTTTTAAAACTCCACTGGGGAAAAGGTTACTTAAGGCAAAGGAAGTAAGAAGGGAAGTGCCTTTTCACATAAAGATTAGTAGCAGAGAAATTTATAGAGATTTGCCTGAAGTGTATCAAGAAGAATTTATAGCTGTACAGGGAATTATTGACTGCTTTTTTGAAGAAGAAGGAGAGCTAGTTTTAATAGACTATAAGACAGATTATGTTGAAAATGGGAAGATCGAAGAAATCAGGGATAAATACAGAGTTCAGATAGACCTCTATGGAAAGGCTTTAGAAGAAATCACGGGAAAGAAGGTAAAAGAGAAGTACATCTACCTCTTTTTTAATGATACTATCATAAAGTACTAAGGGTGATAAAATGCGGATTTTACACACTTCAGATTGGCATTTAGGGAAAACTCTCGAAAATTTTTCAAGGCTTGCCGAACAAGAAAAATTTTTAGATGATTTTGTAAAAATAGCTGAGGAGAATAACGTGGATTTGGTGATAATAGCTGGAGATGTCTATGACTCTTCAAACCCTCCTGCAAAGGCAGAAATGCTGTTTTACAATACTTTAAAAAGACTCGCCAATGGAGAAAGAGTTATTTTGGCAATTGCAGGCAATCACGATAACCCGGAAAGGCTTTCTGCCGCAAGCCCTCTTGCCTATGAACAGGGAGTAATACTTTTGGGGTCTACTAAAACTATTGTGCCAACAGGAGACTTTGGCAGGTTTAAGATTCACAATTCAGGGGAAGGCTTTTTTGAGGTAGAGATAAAAGGGGAAAGGGCTGTTGTGATAGCCCTTCCCTACCCCAGCGAGAAAAGGCTTAATGAGATTTTTTCTGAAAGCCTGGAGGAGGAAGAGAGGCAGAAGAGCTATTCTGAAAGAGTCGGCAGGCTTTTTGAAGAGCTTTCAAAAAATTACAGGGAAGATACTATAAACATAGCTGTTTCGCACATTTTTGTGGCAGGGGGAGAGGAAGCAGGCTCAGAAAGGCCTATTCAGCTTGGAGGAAGTTTTACTGTGGAGTTAAGGCATCTTCCCGAAAAGGCTCAGTACATTGCTTTGGGGCACCTTCACAAGCCTCAAAGGGTTTCTGATGCACTGCCTGTGTACTATTCAGGTTCTCCTCTTCAGTACAGCAAGAGCGAGATGAATCAATCAAAATGCGCATATCTGGTGGATTTAAAAGCGGGAGAGAAAGCTTACGTAAAAGAAGTTTACTTTAAAAATTATAAGCCCATTGAGGTTATAAGGTGCGATGGGATAGAGGAAGCTCTAAAAATTTGCGAAGAGTATAAAGACAAGGATGTGTGGGCTTATTTTGAAATAAAAACAGAATCTCCTCTTCCTTCCTCTCAGATAAGGGAAATGAAAAGGCTTATGCCTGATATAGTAGAGATAAGGCCAATCCTTCCGGAAGAAGAGGATGTCTTTGAAGAAATCGAGGTAGAGGATAAAGACATAAGAGAGCTGTTTCAGGAGTTTTACCTAAAAGAGAAGAAAGTTCCTCCTTCAGAAGAGATGGTGGAACTTTTTATGAGCATAATTGGGAAAGAGGATGAGGGAGCATGAAGCCTATTAGACTTAAAATTTCTGGCCTTAACAGCTTTACAGAAGAGCAAGTCATAAATTTTGAACTTCTCACTGAAAAAGGGCTTTTTGGAATATTTGGCCCGACGGGAAGCGGGAAATCCACCATAATAGATGCTATCACCCTTTCGATGTACGGAAAAATTCCCAGAAACAGCAAAGACTTTATAAACACTGACTCCCTTTCCACTTCTGTGGTATATGAATTTGAAATAGGAGTAGGGACTGAAAGAAGGAGGTACATAGTAGAGAGAAACATAAAAAAAGATTTAAAAAATGGCGGATACAAGACTACTTTGGCAAGGCTAAGAGAGATAACCGCAGAAGGAGAAAAAGTGCTGGCAGAGAAAGAAAGAGAGGTTCATCAGAAAATAGTAGAAATAATAGGACTTACTGCAGAGGACTTTACCAGATCTGTAGTACTTCCTCAGGGGAAATTTAGCGAATTTTTGAAATTAAGTGGACGAGAAAGGCGGGATATGCTGGAGAGGATTTTTGGCTTAGAAAGATATGGAAATGATTTAATGGAAAAAGTGAGGAAAGTCAAAAATGAAAAAGCTCTCCTTCTGGGGATGGTAAATGGGGAGCTTTCTCGCTATGAGGGTGTTACAGAAGAGGCTTTAAAAGAAGCGCTAGCCAAGTTAGAACTTCTTAAAGAAGAAGAAAAAAATTTGAGCGCAGAAAGAGAAGAGCTTTTAAAAGAGAGAGAAAAATTGAAAGAGATATGGGAAAGGCAAAAGGAGTTAAACCAGTTTTTAGAGAAAAAAAGATTGTTAGATGAAAAAGCCTCTGAAATAGAGGTAAAAAGAGGTAAAATTGAGAAGGCAAGGAAGGCCCTTTCTGTAAAGCCATATATAGATTCTGTAGAGGAGACAGAAAAAAAGCTTTTATTGAACAAGAAAGAACTAGAAAAACACGCTAAAGAGTTGGAGGAAGTGAGTGCAGAGCTTCAAAAGATAGAGAAAGACTACGAAATAACTTTTAGGGAAAAAGAAGAGAAAATTCCTCTTCTTATTGAGAAAGAGGAAAGGCTCAAAAGAGCTATTCAGATCAGAGATGAGGTACAAAGGCTATCTGAAGAAAGAGAAAAGCTTTTGACAGAGTATAAAAACTTAGAAAGCAATATTAAAAGGTTAGAAGAAGAAAAGGAAAAATTATTTCTTTCTATAGAAAACTTGAAAAAGAATATCGCAGAAAAGGAAGAGAAGATTGTAAGCATAAGGATTAGTACAGAAGAGAAGGAGAATGTATTTAAAGCGTTTGAGCTTGAGAAAGAGTTTGAAAGGGTCAAAAGAGAAAGAGAGGAAAAGGCTCACAAGATTGAAGAGATAGAAAAACTTGTAGAAAAGCAGAAGGGAGAGCACGAGAGGATAAAGGTAATACTTGCTGAAAAAGAGGAAGAGTTACAAAAAGAGGAAAGTAGTTTCAACCTTCTTGAAGTCCAAAAGCCTCTTTCAAGTGAAGAGCTCTTCAATTTCCAAAAAGAACTGGAGTCAAAGAGGTTAAAGCTTATAGAAGCGCAAAGGAATAAAGAATTAGAAGAAAAGCTGGAGAAGACTTTAAAAGAGGTTTTAGAAGAGAGAGAAAAGCTTGTAGGTGAGTTAGAAAAAACTGAGAGAGAATATGTAGAAAAAGGTAAAGCGCTGGATGCTTTGCAGAAAGAGATTGAAGAGATTGTGAGAAAGAACATGGCGGGAGAATTGGCAGAAGGCTTGGAAGAGGGAATGCCTTGCCCCGTATGTGGGTCTTTACACCACATAAATCTGGCAAAGAAAGTGGACGAGAAGTTGATTGAGGAGAAAAAGAAGCTAGAAAGGGATTTAAGAGCTGAAAGGGAAATTTTACAAGAAAAGCTCATTATGCTAAAGAGTCAGCTTTCAGGATTTACAGCAAAAGAAGAGATTTCAAAGGCTGAGCTTGAAAAAGCGAAGGAAAATTTAAGGGGCATTGATTTAGAAATTTTGAGAAAAGAGATAGAAGAGATGGAGGTAAAATTTAAAGAAGAAAAGGAAAAATTGGAGAATTGGGCGAAAGAAAAGGAGGAGAAGGAGAAAGTCCTTAAGAGATTAAAAGAAGAAAAAGGACAGCTTGCATTGGAAGAAGCTCGCATAAAAGAGAGGTTGCAAAAGGATTTAAAGCTTCTTGAGGAGTATAAACTTTCTTTTGAAGGGATTGAAAGGGAATACCAGAGTCTATTGAAGGAATTAGAAAATTGGAAAGAAAAATTAGGGTATGCGAACTTTTCAGAAAAAGTAGAGGAAATCAATCAGAAAGAAAAATTGATTGAAAAACTAAGAGAAGAAGTAGAGTCCTTAAAAAAGAATTTAGAAGAATTAAACATTAAAAGAGAAAAAGTGTTAGAAGACCTCAACCAGTTGATAGTGAGGAAGACGCAGGTAGTAGAAATAGGGAAGGAAAAAAGAAGCGTTTTAGAGAAGATGCAAAAAGAACTCGATTCGTATTCTGAAGGGAAAGACGTAAAAAAGTATTTGGAAGAAGTTCAGAAGGAAAGAGCGGAAATTCTGCAGAGGGAGAGCTTTTTAAAAAATAGGCTGGAAGAGGAGAGGAGAAAAAAGCAGGAAATAGAAAGCAAAAAAGTCTCCACTTTGGAAAATCAAATTTTATTGACCAACATGTTGAAGGAGCAAATAGAAAAATTGGAACTTTCGCTGTCGAAAGAGGGCTTTAAGACAAAGGAAGAGGCTTTAAGTTTTGTGATTAGCAGTGAAGAGATGAGTGAAATTGAAATAGAAGTGAAAAGATTTGAAAATGAATACACTTCTCTGGTTGCGAATATAGAAAGATTGGAAGGGTTTCTTAAGGGAAGGCAAATTGAAGAGGAGCATTGGAACAGATTAAAGGAAAGGATTAGAGAGTTGGAGGAGATTTTGACGGGCAAAAGAAAAGAAATTGGCGCTACAGAAAAGGCTATTCATGATATGAAGGAAAACCTGAAGAAGGTAGAAGAGTTGACCAAAAAGAAAAAAGAGTTAGAACACGTAATAGACATGCTGGAAGAACTGGACAAATTATTCCAAGGCAATAAATTTGTGGATTTCATCGCATCAAAACAGCTAAAATACATTACTTTTTCCGCTTCAAAAAGGCTTAAAGAAATAAGCAGAGGCAGGTACGCACTAGAGATTGATTCTGAAAATAATTTTGTAATGAGGGATGACTTCAATGGCGGCGTAAGGCGTTCTGTTGACACTTTATCTGGTGGAGAGACTTTTTTGACTTCTTTATCACTTGCTTTAGCTCTTTCTTCCCACATACAGTTAAAAGGAAAAGCACCTTTAGAATTTTTCTTCCTGGATGAGGGATTTGGAAGCCTTGATTCAGAACTTCTTGACGTAGTTATGACTTCTTTAGAAAGGCTGAAAAAAGATAAGATGGTAGTTGGCATAATAAGCCATGTAGAAGAACTCAAAGACAGGGTCCCTGTCAAGCTCATAGTGACGCCTCCAACTGTTTCAGGAGAGGGAAGCAAAGTGAGGATAGAGTATACTTAAAAAGAGAGGGGGTTACCCTCTCTTTAATGCTTTTCTCTTACCACCTTTTCAATTGCACTCAAGGCCTTCTTTACGTCTTCTTTAGTTATGTAATAGTGGGTCACAAATCTTACTGAAAAGTCATCTCCTCCATTTACTAAAACGCCGTGTTCTTTTAACTTTAGAGAAAATTCCCTTCCTGTCATTCCAGTGCCAGAAATATCAGTCATTACTATGTTAGTTTGCACTGTTTCCATATCAAGGTCTATCCCGGGGATGTTTTTCAGACCTTCGGCTAGAAGCCTTGCATTGTCATGGTCTTCTTGAAGCCTTTTTGTCATTTTTTCAAGGGCTACGATGCCAGCAGCAGCGATGAAACCTGCCTGCCTCATTCCTCCTCCCAGCATCTTGCGGTATTTCCTCGCCCTTTCAATAAATTCTTTTGTTCCGACGACGATAGACCCAATAGGGGCACATAACCCTTTTGAAAGGCAGAACATTACGCTGTCAGCATATTTCGCAATTTCTTTTACATCTACATTAAGATATGTCGCGGCGTTAAATATTCTGGCGCCGTCCAGATGTACAGGTATTCCATGCTTTTGTGCGATTTCATATATCTTTTTCATGACTTCAATTGGAGTCACAGTGCCACCTGCTCTATTGTGTGTGTTTTCAAGGCAGATTAGGCTTGTCTCAGGAAAGTGTATGTTTTTAGGCCTTATAGCTTTTTCTACATCTTCCGGATTTAAAACTCCTTTATTGCCCTTCAAAGTTTTTGCCTGTACTCCAGCGAGGTAGCCTATCCCTCCAACTTCATAGGTTATTATGTGGGAATTTTCCTCTAGTATGATTTCTTCTCCTGGATGAGTGTGAGTCATTATTGAGACTTGGTTCCCTTGAGTTCCGCTGGTCACAAGCATTGCTGCTTCTTTTCCTAGCATTTCTGCTGCCATTTCTTCAAGTTTTCTCACAGTAGGGTCTTCTCCGTATACGTCATCGCCCACTTCAGCTTTGTACATGGCTTCTCTCATCTCAGGAGTGGGCTGGGTTACTGTGTCGCTTCTTAGGTCAATATATTTCATTTGTCCATATCCCCCTTTTTTGTTTTTCTATCTTCATTGTATCACTCTTCTGCCATTTTTCTATATAAAGTGGCAATGCTTATGCCTAATTTTTTTGCTATCAGTTTTTTGCTTTCAACGTCACTCCCGTACCTTAACATGTACTCTTTTATCACATTCTTTTCATAATTTTTTACCATTTCAGCAAGTGTCTTGCCTTCTTGAAGTGTTTTTCTGTAAAGCCTCTGATTTATTGTTTCGGGTGATATATAGTCCTTGCTTTCGAAGTTGACTGCATACTCTATCAAATTTCTGAGCTCTCTTATATTTCCAGGGAAAGGATAACTTAAAAGCAACTTTTCACTTTCTTTCGAAAAGCCTTTTATATTTTTTCCATAGATTTTATTAAACTTTTCTAGAAAATAGTTTGCCAGTATAATTATGTCGTACCCTCTTTCTCGGAGAGGCGGAATTACAATAGGTACTACATTTAACCGGTAAAATAGGTCTTCTCTAAATTTTCCCTCTAAAACCATCTGATACAGGTCTTTGTGAGTGGCAGAGATTATTCGAGGGTTTACTTTTATTGGGGTATATCCACCTATTCTTACAATTTCTTTTTCTTCTAAGGCTCTCAGAAGTTTTACCTGCATAGAAAGGGGTAAGTCCCCTATTTCATCGAGAAAGATCGTACCGTCCTTTGCAAGCTCAAATTTCCCAATTTTCCCTGTCACATTTGCTCCTGTGAAGGACCCCTTTTCATACCCGAAAAGCTCGCTTTCTATTAAAGTTTCGGGGATGGCACCGCAGTTTATGGGCATGAATATCTCATTTTTGCGACTGCTTTGAAAATGTATTGCTCTGGCAAACAATTCTTTTCCTGTTCCACTTTCTCCCAAAAGAAGCACGGGGACCTCTGAATCCGCAATTTGAATTGCCTGACTCTTTGCGTACTTTATTGCGTCACTTTCTCCTACTATATCGTCAAAAGTCACAATTTCAGACATTTTAGAAGCTTTGTAGACGGATTCCTGCATTTTTGAAAAGTCAGAAAATACAAGAACTGTTCCCACCCTTTGTCCTTTTACTGCAATAGGAGAAGAATTTATTACAAACTTTATTCCTTTAATCTCTACAGGACCTACTTCTCCCTCAAAATCCTTCTTTTCTAATTCTTGTAACAGTTTTACGGGGAAAATAGACTTTACAGGAGTTTTCTCTGAAACGTTTAACTTTTCCTTTAAATATTTGTTTACTGTCACCACTCTGTTTTGGCTGTCAAGAATTATTATTCCTTCGTTTATGGAGTTTACAAGAGTCATGAGCTCTGAGGAGCGGTATTCTATCATTACGCCCAATTTTTTCTCATTTATCTTCGTAGTTATGAGTTCACTGAACCTTTTTTCAAAATTTTTGAAGTCTTCCTGTTTGTTTAAGAAATCTATTTTTGTATTTTTGTCAAAGATGGACATTCCCAGGATTCCTATTATTTTTTCGCCGTTTCTTATGGGGATACAAAGTTCTAGCTCTTCTTTACAATTTTGGTGCTCCTCACAGGAAGCGCAAATCGGGTGCTTTCCAGGGTTTACTATGAAGTACTGCCGCCCTGTCTTTAAGGCTTTTTCAAAGGCGGAATTTTTTGGAGCGTATCTTCCGATTTTTTCTTTAAAAGGACCTGTTCCTGCAATTCTTTTCAATTTTTCGTCCACAATTGTGACATCTACGTTTGTTATGGCTTTTATGGTTTCTGCTATGCTCTGCAAATCATTTTTTATTTCTTCTAAAATGTTGTCCATAATTCCTCACCCCACAAAAGGGCTTTTATTATACTATACCACAATTTTTATCAAAAGTGATAAGGATTTTTCATAATTGAGAAGTAAAAAAGGCGTTGCAGTAAAAAGTAAAAAAGCTAAAAAACGTTTACTGTTATCATAAATGAGAAATATGCTTTTTCAAAGGTTTATTTTCGGGTGAATATTTGTGGCATAAAAATTGCGTAATAAAAATGCGGGTAAATAAAACTTTTGGAGTGATTAGTATGAGAAAAGACCTTTTAATATTAACAGATATTTTAAAGGCAAATGTGGCGCCTGCTCTGGGCTGTACAGAGCCTGGAGCTGTAGCTTATGCTGTCTCAAAAGCTAGAGAAATTTTAGGGGAAGAGCCACGGGAAGTGTTTGTTGCAGTAGATAGGGATATTTTAAAAAATGGAATGTTTGTTTCTATTCCTGGCACAAAGGAAAAAGGCCTTGTGTTTGCTGCTGCACTGGCTCTTGTTTGTGGGAAATCTGAGTATAAGCTGGAGGCTTTAAGAGAAGCAACAGAAGAAGATATTAAAAAGGCTCACGAAATAGTAAATAGAAAAGCTGTAAAGATTGTTCTTGACAAAGATGCAGAAGGACTTTATATAAAAGCCTCTGTCGTAGGGGATAAACACAGAGCCACTGTTATAGTAAAAAATGCTCATGACAACATTGTATATGAAGAAAGAGATGGAGTTGTGCTAAAAGCAGAAGAGGAGAATTTAAAGGAGGACAAGTCTTGGCTTAAAGCGAAAATTAAAGAATTCACAATAGAGGATTTTCTGGATTACTGCGACAGTGTGGATTTTAAAGAGATTGAATTTATAGGCGAAGGAATAGAAGTGAACAAAAAGATAGCTTACGCAGGGCTGAATGAAGAGGTAGGGGTAGGCATTGGAAAGATGTTAAAAAGACAGATAAGGGATGAAGAATCTTTGGCAAAAGCTTTAACAGCAGCCGCTTCAGAGGCGAGAATGTCTGGATATCCACTTCCGGTTATGAGCAGTGCAGGTTCTGGAAATCACGGGCTTGTGGCAATACTACCCATTGCGATCATAGGGGAAGAAAGAGGTTATGACAGGGAAAAGATTATAAGAGCTATAACGTTAAGCCATCTTTTAACTGCCTATGTTAAAGCTTATATAGGTGTTTTGTCTCCTATATGTGGCTGTGGAGTTGCAGCAGGTGTGGGGATGAGCGCAGGGCTAACTTATCTATTGGGAGGTAGTAGGAAACAGATAAAAGGAGCAGTCAGCAACATGCTGGCGGGGCTTTCTGGGATGATATGCGATGGTGCCAAGATTGGATGCGCGTACAAACTTTCTATTTCAGTCACGGCGGCATTAGAAGCGTCAAAATTCGCCATGGAAAATATATTCATACCTTCTGACAACGGAATTTTGGGAAATACGGCAGAAGAAAGCATAAAGAATTTGGGCAGGATTTCTGTTAAAGGCATGAAAAACGCAGATGATGTAATTCTGGATATAATGTTAAAAAAACAATAAAAGCGGGCTTGAAGATTTCAAGCCCGCCTTGTCAAAAAGAAGGGATATTTTATGGGTGACCTTATTTCAAAGGTTTGTGTACGAACCACCAGTCAAAAGCCTCAATTTCTTTTGCCTTTATCTTTTCTTTTCTCTCATTGGCAGAAGCTTCATCAGTGGAAGGAGGAACTATGACGTGGTCTTTAATTAAGTAGTTGTTTGGCCACTTCTCAGGAAGTGCGACGCCGTACTGGTCTGCTGTTTGCAGTGCTTTCAGCGCTCTTAGTATTTCATCCACGTTTCTTCCTACTTCCTGTGGATAGTACATGATAAGTCTTATTACTCCTTTGTCATCTACAATGAATACTGCTCTCACTGTGTTTGTTCCTTTTCCTGGATGAATCATTCCTAATTGGTTGGATACTCTTCCTAGTTCATCGGCTATTACTGGGAAGGGGATTTGTATTCCTGTGTTGTCCTTTATCCACTCTACCCATTTGATGTGAGAGAATACCTGGTCGACTGAAAGCCCAATGAGTTCAGTGTTTAATTGCTTGAATTCCTCAGCTTTTCTTGCAAATTCTACAAACTCTGTTGTGCAAACTGGTGTGAAGTCTGCTGGGTGGCTGAAGAGCACAAACCATTTTCCTGCGTAGTCTCCAGGCAATCTCTTTACTCCGTGAGTTGTCATTACCTCCATAGATGGGAATTTTTCTCCTAGTAACTTCATTCTAATTTCCTCCATTTTACTCTTCCTCCTTATTATTTTTTATTTTTTCATTGCATTTTTTGCATATACCATAGGCATTTATGTCAATGCTCTTAATTGTAAACCCCTCTAATTCATTAACCTCTAGAATTTTGTCAGTTACAGGGAAGTCATAAACTTTTCCGCACACTTCGCACTTAAAGTGACCGTGCAAGTAAGTGTTGATGTCGTAACGCAGCTCTTTTTCTTTGAGGGATAAAGTGTTTACAACGCCCTTTTCAAGAAATAGGTCTAAAGTGTTGTAAACACTGGTTTTTGAAAGAGTTGGTATGTCATTTACCAGCGACTTGTATATGTCTTCTGCAGTTGGATGTATTCTGTTTTCCAAAAGATACTGAAGGATTTTAAGCCTTATTGTAGAAGGCCTTATCCCATGTTTTTTAAGGTAGTCCTTTAATTCCTCCACCTTGTAAGTCATTTTCATTACTTCTTTCTTTAAATTATTTTGCTGCATAATAGCATCTTTTGGGTGATATTATTAGGTTTTCCTTTTTTAATTCTTTTATAGCCTTGTCTACCTCTTTTTTGTCTAAATTTGCTTTTTCGGCAATGCCACCTGGCCTTAGAGGTTGAGGGGATTCTTTTAAAGTTTTCAAGACTAGTTCCTTTACTTCCATTTTCTCACCTCTTTAAATTAAATTCAATTTTGTACTGAGTTCAATTTTATTATAATACCAATCTTTATTCTTGTCAATAGTTTTTTAAAAAATTTTTTATCTGCGAATAATAATTATTGTTTGAGTGCCGTAAACTCTTTAGAGATAAAATCCATTTGACAATTTTAAGCGCAAGGTATATTATAAAAATAGAATGCATTCGGTTGCATTAATTGTTCCATTATGCTTTTATTTTTTTGAAGAGTTATGCATTCGATTGCATTGATGGATAAGGAAATATCTAGAATAGGAGAGAACACTATGTCTGAGATAAGATTTGATTTAGTTACAGGGAAAATGGTGATTATAGCGGTTGAGAGGGCGAAAAGGCCTCATGACTTTGCAATTGCTCATCAGGAAAAGAGGGGAAGCAAAGATTGTCCTTTTTGTCCGAGAAATGAAAATATGACGCCTCCTTCTCTTGTGGAGATAAAAGATGGACAAGGGAAGTGGCTTGTGAGGGGGTTCACAAATAAATTCGCAGCGTTAAATACGGAGGTAAAAGAGATTGATGTGCCTTCTCTTTACAGAGGAGAGTACGGCTATGGTGTGGCAGAAGTGATTGTGGAATCTCCTTACCACGATGTTACTTTTGGGAATTTGACTTTGGAACAGATGAAAAGGGTGTTTCACGCCATAATTGAAAGATACAGATCAATTGTGAAAGATGAAAAGATAAAGTACGTTCAGGTTTTTAAGAATTTTGGGCCAAGAGGAGGGGCTTCTCTTGAGCACGGCCATTGGCAGGTCATAGCAATTCCTTTTATCCCCGAGCTGGTGAACAGGGAAGTTGAGGGCACTCAGGAGTATATAAAAAAGGAAAGAAAATGCCCTTACTGCGAAATTATTGAGTACGAAAGAGAAGCAGGTGTGAGATTGATAGGGGAGAATGAAAAGTTTGTGGCAATAGCTCCATATGCTTCTCAGTATCCTTATGAGTCGTGGATAATTCCAAAAAAGCATCAGGAAAAGTTTGAGGAGATAGATGAGGATTCTCTCTCAAAATTTGTGGAGATTTTAAAGCCTTTGATTGAGAAATACGAGAAAGAGTTTGAGATGCCTCCTTACAACATTGTCCTTCACACTCTGCCTCCTCGGGATATAAGAAATTACCACTGGCATATAGAAATTGCTCCTAGGCTTACGATAGCGGCAGGGTTCGAGCTGGGCACAGGTGTGCATATAAACTCTGTCTCTCCAGAGCTTGCTGCTTCGATTTTAAAATTACAAAATTTATGAAGGAAAGAAGTGGTGTAATGGAAAAAATTATATCACAAATAAAAGGCGAAAACTTGAAAAAATTTAGGTGGTTTCAGGAAAAAGCCCATGAAATTTTAAACCTGTTTGTCAAGGATTATCTTATTGTTTATGAGAGGAAAGAAGAGATATTGGCAGTGATAATTTTAGGCATCATGCTTAAAACTCCTTTAAGTTTTAATCCGTTTACTGCCTTTTATTATCTTCCAGTGTTCATATCAAAAAATTTTAAGAAGGCTGATTTGATAGATGAGGTAGAGGTGGAAGGCGAAAGGTACTTCATATACGATGCAGTTGACTCTCTTCCCTATGTAAAGTGGCTGAATGAAGTTTTAGCAACAAGAAAAGCTGTAGAATTTCGATCAGGGGCAAAGCTTGTCCCATATGTTGTGAAGGATGAAGATATATACAAAGTAGAGAGATTGAGCAATAAATCTACAAACAGTCTGACTTATTTGAGGAAAGATGAAATAATAAAAACTTACAGGAAGTTTGCGGAGGGAATAAACCCTGATTTAGAGATGACATTTGAGCTTAAAAAAGCAGGATTTGAAAATGTACAGGATATAAGAGGTTATTTTTTGTATGAGCTGCCGACAGGGGAAAAATATACAGTAGCTATGGTAGTAGAGTATATAAAAAATGAAGGAGATATGTGGCAGTACACACAGCAGTATTTAAAAGATGTAATTTATAGAAGAACTGAGGGAATTGATTTTACAGAATATGTTAGAGAAGTTAAGGAGATAGCTAGGATTATTGGAGAAATGCACAGTAAATTGTCATTTACAAAGATAGACATAAGTCAGGAAAATGTAGAAAAGATTCTAAAAAGTATAAAAGGAAATTTTTCTAAGCTTTTGGCTTTTGTAGAAGGTAAACAATTTGATGAAGGCACGAGTTCTTTGCTTGATACCATAAAAGACTTTGGACAGTTTATTTTTGAAGAATTGGATGAGTTTTCTCATATTTCCCTTGGTAAGTACATGAGGTGCCATGGGGACCTTCATCTTGAGCAAATTTTAAAGACAGAGAGAGGATATGTGATAATAGATTTTGAAGGAGAACCTACAAAGCCCATAGAGGTGAGAAGAGAGAAGATATCCCCTTTAAAAGATGTGGCAGGGATGCTCAGGTCTTTCAGCTATGCTGCTTATGCTGCTTATTTTAATTATTTAGAAAAAGAAATGAAGAGAGAAGATGAAGAAGTAGAGAAACTCCTGATTTCATGGGAAAAAGAAATGGAGGAAGCCTTTATTGAAGGGTACCTTAAAGCAGTATCAGAAGAGGCTTCAGATGTGCTACCTAAAGAAGAAAACTTTTTAAAAGTTTTGGCTCTTTTTAAACTAGATAAGGCACTTTTTGAAGGTATTTACGAGGTAAACAACAGGCCTACTTGGTTTAAGATACCTTTAAAGGGTATTTTAGAATGCATTGAAGAGCTCAAAAAACCGCAGGAAATGGGGGTTAGCTATGGATAATTTAAAAGTCACGGTGTTTACCAATGAATACCCTCCTAATATTTATGGAGGAGCAGGTGTTCATGTAGACTACCTGACCAGAGAGTTGTCCAAGTTAATGAAAGTAGATGTGAGGTGTTTTGGGGACCAGAAATTTTTTTCGGAGAATTTGACTGTAAAGGGATATAAAGAGTGGGAGGAGTTAAAAGAAGGGTTAGATCCTAGGTATCAAAAAGTTTTAGGTCCTTTTTCAATAGATTTGGCGATGGTGAAGGACCCTGTTGATTCCGATGTCCTTCATTGCCACACCTGGTACACCTTCATGGCAGGCTTTTTAGCTAAAAAGCTTTATGATAAGCCTTTAGTTGTGACAATTCACAGCCTTGAGCCATTAAGGCCTTGGAAAGAGGAGCAGCTGGGGAATGGGTATAAATTGAGTTCCTGGATGGAAAAAACAGGAATTAAAGCTGCTGACAGGATTATAGCCGTCTCCCAAGGCTCAAAAGAGGACATATTGAAATATTACGACGTTCCTGAAGAAAAGATAGAGGTCATATACAATGGGATAGATTTAAAGGAGTACAAAAAGACAGATAGAAATGTTGCTAGAAAAAAGTACGGAATTGAAGGAAGGTACATTCTCTTTGTAGGGAGAATATCTAGGCAGAAAGGGATTACTCACTTGATAGATGCAGTGAAATATTTGCCTAAGGATGTAAAAGTGGTGCTGTGCGCCAGCTCTCCAGACACGCCAGAGGTGTTGGAAGAGGTAGAGCAAAAGGTGAAGTTGCACGACAATATAATTTGGATAAACAAAATGGTGGAAAAAGAAGATATCGTAGAGCTTTATAGCAATGCAGAAGTGTTTGTGTGCCCTTCTATTTATGAGCCCTTTGGCATAATAAATTTGGAAGCGATGGCTTGTGAGACTCCCGTTGTGGCAAGCGCTACAGGTGGGATTAAAGAAGTTGTGGTGCATGAGGAGACAGGCTTTTTGGTAGAGCCGGGAAACTCTGAAGAGCTTGCGAAATATATAAATATTCTCCTGGAGAATAGAGAGTTGGCAAAGAAATTTGGGATAAATGGAAGGAAAAGAGTTGAGGAGATGTTCAGCTGGGAAAGTATTGCTAAAAAGACCTATGAAATGTATAGGAAGGTTGTACAAGAGTATAAAAAAGCGAAAAAGTAAAGCAGGGCTAAATTGCCCTGTTTTAATTTTTTATGATATAATAAAACTTGAAAAATATAACGGATGGTGAAGCCATGGAAAGCCAATCTTTTTTATATAACGCTGTAGTAAACTACGGCTACATAGCCCTTTTTCTTGTGCTTGCTTATGAAGGGACTGGACTTCCTGGTCCTGTGGAGATTTTATTTTTTGCAGCAGCATACCTTGCGGTAAAGGGAGAGATGAATTTAGTTGCTATAGTGCTTGTAGCAGCTTTAGGCAATGTCACTGGAAATGTGATAGCCTATTTAGTGGGATATTACAAGGGAAGGCCAGTTGTAGAAAAATACGGCAAGTATTTGAAAATAACTGTGAAAGACTTAGAGGCTATGGATAAATGGTTTGCGAAGTACGGCGGTTTTACTGTTCTTCTTGGAAGGCTGGTGGGACTGCCGCGCACTCCTGCTATTTGGGCGTCTGGGATTACCAGAATGAATTTTACCGTTTATGTGATTTTTTCTGCAATTGCTGATTTGATATGGTCTTCCTTTTGGACTTTAATATCTTATCTGGCAGCAAAGCAGCTTATAAAAGTGGACTTTTTGACCAAGAGTCAGCCCCTTTGGGTATATTTTGTATCTACCATAGGGTTTATAATATTTTTATATGTAGTTTGGAGGGTAGTGCTTTGGATGAAAGAAAGATATCTCACATGACAGTTGAGAGGATTACAAATATTTCTGGATTATTGGAAATAGAGGATATTTGGCATGAATTAGAAGAAGAGGGAAAAGTGTATCCTTTTAATACGTTTGAGTGGGTTTTAAACTGGTGGAAATACTTTGGGCACGGCAAAAATTTGGAAATAATTGTCGTTTATGAAGGAACTATGCCTATAGGTATTGCTCCTTTTATGATAACTTATTTTGAAAAAGGCCTTTTTGCCAAGAGGATAAAATTCATCGGTTCTACAAATAGCGATTATTTAGATTTTATTGTGAGAAGTGGATATGAAAAGCAGTTTTACACTGCGATTGTAGATTTTTTGGAAAAGAGAATTGATTCTTTGACAGTGCTTGATTTAGAGCATATTCCTGAAGATAGCGAATTTTTCCCGTATATAATGGGCAGTAATCTCTATTATGATTATGAAGTGCAGGATATATGCCCTTATATAGAACTGCCTGATACGTGGGAGGAATACCTTGAAGGGCTGGAGGGCAAATTCAGGCGCAATTTAAATTATGAGGTCAGGCGATTTTTTAAAGAGTACGATGCTAGCTTTTACGTAGTAAAAGATTTTGAGCTGGTGGATAGAGCAATGGATACTTTGATAAACCTTCACCAGAAAAGGTGGAGGCAAAAACACATGCCAGGGGTTTTTTACTCAAAGAGGATAAGGGATTTTCACAAAGACGTAGCAAAAGATATGTTCTTAAAAGGAGAGCTTAGCCTATTTGAACTAAAAGACGGTGTTAAGACAGTAGTAAGCCTTTTAAGCTATCACGTAGGCGGTATTAGGTACTATTATATAAGCGGATACGATATTGAGTACAGCAAAAGGAGCGTTGGGAACATAACGGTAGGGCTTGCCATTAAGCATTCTATTGAAGAAGGGGACAGAGTGTTTGACTTTTTAAGGGGAGATGAAGAGTATAAGAGGAATTGGACATCTTTGAAGAAGAGGAATATGAGATTTGTGGCTTCAAAGCCTACTTTTTTGGGTAAGCTTCTGTGTAAATGGGTTATCGTGGAAAATGGAATTATAAAAAAGATTAAAGACAGGTTTAATGGATAAACCTGTCTTTTTTAAGGGTTGTTTATGGGTTTTGCATAGAAAAATTTTACAGGTTCACTGTATCCAGGCACTACCACTTTATCTGATGTTTGTATATCCACTTTAATACCATAAAATTCTAATGTTTCTATTATTCCACCTTTTAATTTTAAGGAAGCTACTAAAGTTTCAGGGTTTCCTATGGCTTTTATCACGTAAGGTGGTGCATATCTTGTTGAATTTATATTTATTGTAGGGCCTACACACCTTATCTCAGAAGTAGCAATCAAGCGCTGATCATTTATCGCTATCGCTTCTGCTCCCCCTGCTTTTAATTCATTTACTATGTTTAGAAGGTCTTCATCGTGAACTAAGTAAAGGTTTGGGTCTTCTCCTTCGCGGGGCTGAAGGTCGCTGTCACTTACTGTGACTATTACTCCGGGACCTACCATGTCTGTGAAGCCAGCGAGAGCTTTATACTTTTCAACGTCCTTCTGAAGGTTTTTCAAAGCGGCATCATTTTTTGAAGCTGCTTCTTCGTATTCTTGAAATCTTTTTGTAAGTTCTGCCAATTGCTGTTCTAAATTTTGCTTTTCTTCTTGAACTTTTTTAAGCTGCTGTGTGAGTTCCTCTACTCTGGCGTAGTTGGTGGAAGAAACAGGGGGAAGAGGCTGCTTTATACCTCCTTGAACAGTTTTAATTTGCATTGAAATCATGAATCCCATTGTGACAAAAACCAAAAATAAGCTCAAAATTTGCAATAGCTTTCCCTTCAATTTCTCCACTTCCTTTTATAGTTCTAAATTAACTATACCACGTAAATTATTAAAATTTATTAAGAAATTATTAACTTTTGATTACAAAAATGTTACAAATCACTTTCCATTTTCCCCTCTACGGACTTTTTCAATGAGAGTATTTCTTCAAGCTCTTTGTTGTATTTGTCTATCTTGTATACTGTGCTTTTGTAAAGGCGTATTTCCTCCTCGTTCTTCTGAATGCAACGCTTGAGAGAATTTTTCACTGTTTCAAATAAAGTGTCATAAGTGATGTAATCGTGAATCTTAAGGTCAGGAATGGGAGTAGCGGTTAATTCTTCCCCTTTTACTTTGTAGTGATAAAAATTGTTGTCAGGTTTTAATATTATTTTCTCGTCAATGCTTTTATCAAAAATTACTATGCCTTCTCCTACCTCAAAAATTTTCCCGCTGTAACTTCTCAATTTTATGTTTTTACTGCCAATGTATTTTTTTATTGTAAGGAGTATATTTTTTATTTCTGAAATTGATTTTTCTAAAACTTCCTCCATTTCTTTGCTCGCCATTTCTCTATTTTTCTCACTTTTTATAAGTTCTTCCATTAACTTTTTTATTTCATCAAGATTTCCCATCCTATTCACCTCAATCTTAATATTCCACGGATTTCCCATTTTAAACAGGTATATAAAAATTTCAATTGTGAGAAGATAATTAAAAAGGCGGGATGAGTATGCAGAAGATAACGCAACAGGAAATGATTTTAAATAGTTTTGTAGAGGCTCGGAAATTAGAAAATATTTTGCTGGAGAAAGTAAAAGAATATAAAACTGGCGGCTTTGACAGTCAAATAAATGCTTTACTAAAACAAATGGAGACTATGGTAAAAAATCATCATCAGGATATAAAAAGAGCGCAGAAGGAACTTAATATAACTTCTACTGTTAAGAAAAACATGTCACAGGAACCTCTGGACATGCTTCAAGACCTTTTAAAAAATCTTGTCAACCTTCAAGCTTTTTACAATGAGACAGTGGTCAATATTCCAAACCCTTACGTGAGACAACTTTTTACACAGATGAGAGATGATGTGATGAGATTTATCTCTTTGTTGCAAATAGAGATTGAAAGCTTGGAGTCTAAACCTTCTATTCCGAATAATAAAGTCTTAAACAGGCCGGAGATGAGCTAAAATGAAGATTGCAATAATAGGGGCTGGGCCTTCCGGTTTGGCTGCAGCTATCACCTTTCAAAGGTACAAAGTTATGCCTTCTATTTTTGAGAGAAAAGATAAAGTGGGAGAGCTTTTTAATCATGTAGGAGGTCTTTTGAAGGTTATAAATAGGCCTGTCAGGGACCCTTTGGTATATCTTAAGAAAAAGTGCGGGATAGAGATTTTGCCTAATAGCGTAATTAAAAAGATTGTCATGAAAGGACCTTGCGTGGAAGGAGTTGTGTCAGGAAATAATTTAGGATACATGATTTTGAGAGGACAAAGTGAGGATTCTTTAGAAAATCAGTTGTACAAAAAATTGGTTGTTCCAGTGAATTTTAATGTGGAGGCTGATTATAAGGATTTGAAGGACAAGTACGATTATGTGATTATTGCTACAGGTAATTCTCAGATTCCAAAAGAGCTGGGATGCTGGCAGGAATTAGTAAGTACTTGGGTGAGAGTTGCCAGTGTGATAGGGAATTTTGAAGTCAACACTCTTATTATGTGGATAAATACCCTTTACACAAAAAGTGGTTATGTATACCTCATGCCTTATAATGAAAAAAGGGCTGTTCTTGCAATGGTCATACCCTATATTTCTAAGGAAGAGCTGCAGTATTACTGGGATACTTTTTTAAAAATAGAAAAGCTAGATGTGGATATTGTTAATATGGTGGATTTGACTCATGATTCAGGCAATTGTTTTCCTCATCAACATGAAAACCTCCTTTTTGTTGGGAATGCGGGAGGGGCTATAGAGCCTTTTTTGGGTTTTGGCACTTTTAATTCTATTTTAAGCGGTGTAATAGCTGCAGAAAGCATATTAAAAGGCCGCAATTTTGAAGAAGAGATCAAGCCTTTGTCAGAAGCAAATATAAAGATGTTGGAATTTAGAAAGGCGTTAGACCTGATGGACAATGACAGTTTAGATAAATTTATAAAAGTACTTACCTTTCCTCCTGTAAAAAGACTTATATACCATACTAATTTCAACGCCATAAAATACGGAGCATTTTTTATGAAACACACTTTCAACAGGGAACGGAATAAACCTTACAATCAAAGAAAGAAGGTGTGAGATTGAAAATTGCCATAATTGGTGCCGGCATTTCTGGATTGTCTTGCGCTTTGGCTTTAGAAAGGCATGGAATATATTGTGATATATACGAGAGGAAGCACACTATTGGCAATTTATTTCCTTTTGGTGAAATTATTTTACAGATTATGACAAGACCCTGCAAAGACCCTTTAGATTTTTTTAAAAAATTTGGGCTTGTATTAAGACCTTTAAATGAAATAACTAGGATTGTTATAAAATCTCCAACTCGCAAAGTGGAAATTAGAGGAAGACTCGGATATATTTTTGAAAGGGGGCAAGGAAAAAATAGCATAGAAAATCAGTTAGCACAGCAAATCAAATCAAAGATATTTTTTAATGTGAATGCTAACTACGAAGATTTGAAAAAAAGCTATGGCTATGTGGTTATAGCTACGGGGAATGAGATGGCAGCAAAGCAGCTGACAGAATGGGAAAGCGTGGTTTCTGCAAGAGTCAAAGGGGGGATTTTGTTAGGGGATTTTGAACCTCATTCTGTTTACGTATGGTTTGATAGAAGTTATGCAAAGTCTGGTTTTGCCTATCTTGTGCCTTTGAGCAATAAAAAAGCTTCTTTAATTCTTGTAGCTACTTATACTTTGAAAGAAGAAATTGAAGATTTGTGGCAGACCTTTTTATTCAAAGAAAGCCTCAAGTACAAAATGATTGAGACCTTTGAAACAGAGCTTGAAAGTGGCATGATAAAAGAACATCAGGTTGGAAATGTGTATTTAGTTGGGAATGCAGGGGGATTTTTAGAGCCAGCCTTCGGATTTGGGCTTGTCAATTCCATTAAAACTTCTTTTTACTGCGCTGATTCGATTGTAAAAGGGGGAAATTATGAGGGAAAAGTCAAAGATGTGCTAAAGGGAATAGAGAAAATGGTGGAATTGAGAAAGGAGATTGATGATATGAGGGATGAGGACTATGACAGGCTATTGCGCATAATTGGAAACCCGTTTATAAAAGGCTTGATTTATAAGACAAATTTTAATATTATGAAGCACATGCCCTTCTTTATAAAGTTAATAAAAAAGCCTGGCCAATAAAGCCAGGCTTATATGTCCCAAAGCTGTAATCCCGTTGTTTCATCGTAAACCCTTTCTAATTTGCTGTCTCCGTAATCAACTATTACGAATTCTGCTGCGAATACCTTTGTCCCTTCCATTAAATGACCCCCATATGCATTGCCATTCTTATCTGCAAGAGTTATGTGTACATGTGGGAAGGGTTTTCCGTCTTTTACAGAAATGTTTCCTATGCAATTTAATATTTCCATGTGTTCGTCCTTTGAGATGTAGATGTAGTTTTTGCTTTCTGAATCGTAATAACCGAAGACAGCTTTTATTACTGCTCCAATTATCCTGACCTCACCTAAGAGTATGTTTTCTTCAGTTATAACTTTGTTAATTTCTTGAAGGAGGTCGCTCCCATGGGGAAACCTCCCCATGAGGCGCCTTTTTGGTGTTACTTCTTTATATCCCATTTGACCACTTCCTTTACAAAATTTTTATCTGAACAAGGCTACAAACACCAGTGTTATCGTGCTTATGAGTTTTATCAAAACGTGCAGAGATGGACCAGCTGTGTCTTTGAAGGGGTCTCCTACAGTGTCTCCTACAACGCTGGCTTTGTGAGCGTCTGAACCTTTGCCGCCATAATTACCTAGTTCTATAAACTTTTTGGCGTTATCCCATGCTCCTCCGCCGTTATTGAGGTAAAGGGCGAGAATTACACCGGAAATTGTGCCAATCATCAAGAAGGCTGCAGCCGCCTCTTTGCCTAAAATTACACCGACAAGTATTGGAGTGACAACAACTATGAGACCCGGTATTACCATTTCTTTTAGAGCACCTTTTGTTACGATGTCTACTGCTCTTGCATAGTCTGGTTTTGCTGTTCCTTCCATGATACCAGGTATTTCTCTGAACTGCCTTCTCACTTCGAGGATTACATACTGTGCGGCTTTTCCTACAGCCCTTATGGCGGTAGAGCTGAATAGATACACGATCATTGCCCCTATGAATGCTCCTATGAAGACTTCTGGCTTTCCTATGTCTACTGGGAACCATGAGTCTATTGGCTTGCCGAGTATTTTCTTTACTTCGTCAAGATAAGCAGAGAAAAGCAAGAAAGTAGCCAAAGCCGCAGAGCCAATTGCGTATCCTTTTGTCAAGGCTTTAGTCGTGTTTCCGCAGGCATCTAACCTGTCTGTAACCCTTCTTATCTCTTCAGGGGCTCCGGACATTTCAGTGATTCCGCCTGCATTGTCAGTGATTGGACCAAAAGTGTCCATGGCTAGTATATATGCAGTTGTAGACAGCATTCCCATTGTAGCAATAGCTGTGCCGTAAAGCCCTGCTGTTCCTATGTGAGGTATTGCCATTTCTCCGAGCTTGTAGGCTATGTATATTGCTGCTGATATGAATATGACAGGTAGAGCTGTCGATTCCATGCCCACAGATGTGCCGGTTATGATGTTTGTGGCTGCACCTGTTGTAGAAGCTTTGGCGATTTCTTGAACAGGGCGTTTGTTGACAGAAGTGTAGTAGTCTGTGAGGAAGACGAAAATGTAGCTTAAGATGACACCTGTCACTACTGCTCCGTAAAGAAGCAAGTAATTGACAGGGCGTCCGTCAGGCAAATGCCCTGAAAGCATCACTTTTACTGCAAAGAAGAGGGCTATTAAGTTTACTACAGTTGTTACAAAGTAACCCTTGTTTAAAGCTATCATTGGGTCTTTTGATTCGTCTTTTGTGTTTACAAAGAATATGCCTATTATAGAGGCAATTATACCTATTGCACGGGCTACCAGTGGGAATAAAATTCCTTTCCACCCGAAGATCGGGTAAAGTCCAACTCCCAATATCATTGCACCGATGTTTTCAGCAGCAGTGGATTCAAAAAGGTCTGCACCTCTTCCTGCGCAGTCTCCTACGTTGTCTCCCACGAGGTCGGCTATGACTGCAGGGTTTCTGGGGTCATCTTCAGGAATTCCTGCTTCTACTTTTCCTACGAGGTCAGCTCCCACGTCGGCAGCCTTTGTATATATACCACCGCCCAGCTGGGCAAACAAAGCTACAAATGAAGCTCCAAATCCAAAACCGACAATGAGAGAAGGAGCTTCTTTTATGAGCTCATCCTGTCCTGACAGACCGCCATATGCCAAAAATAAGGTAGCAACTCCAAATAAAGACAAAGCTGTAACTGCAAGACCTGTCACAGCTCCTCCCTTTAAGGCAATTTGAAGAGCTCTGTTAAGACCTGACCTTGCACCAGCTGCAGCCCTTATATTCGAATTTACCGCCATATACATTCCGATATAGCCGGACAAGGCGGAACAAAACGCTCCAGTGATAAAGGCAAAACCAACATGCAGTGCAAAGCTAAGTGCTTGGCTACTTCCATCAGACAGATGCCCGTAGTAGTTAGCCACTACGATTATTACTGCTACTATTAAAGCTAGAGAAGCTATTGTCTTATATTGCCTGTTTAGGAAAGCCATTGCTCCTTCTTTGATTGCGTCGGAGATCTGCTGCATCTTTTCATTGCCTTTATCCTGAGCGAATATAAATTTAATCAAACCAATTATCACAAGGGCTGCAATAACTATAACTCCGTAAATTAGTGTAAGATAGGCACCCAACTTTTATCCTCCCTTTCTTTGTTGTTTTTATCGCTACTCATTACTATTTCGACAAACTTTTAAAAATTCCTTCAACTATTTTTAAAATGAACGGAAAGAATTTAGGACATACTATTGAAAAAAGAGTCATAATAATTTAAAATTAAAGTATAAGAAGTATAGCATTATTCATAGAATGTAACATAATAAATAAAAGGGGGTAAGAAGATGAGCAAAATCACCCTATCAGTTATCAAAGCGGATGTCGGCGGATATGTAGGGCATACAGATGTTCATCCAGACCTTTTAGAAATTGCCAAAAAAATGCTGAAAGAAAAAGGTGATATGCTAATTGATTTTCATGTTACAAGAGTTGGGGACGACATACAGCTCATAATGACTCACAGAGAAGGAGTGGACAGTGAAAAAATTCATAAATTAGCCTGGGACACTTTTCTAGCATGTACAGAAAGGGCAAGGGAATTAAAGCTATACGGTGCAGGGCAAGACCTATTAAAAGATTCTTTTTCTGGTAATATAAAAGGTATGGGACCTGGTGTTGCAGAGATGGAATTTGAAGAGAGAAAAAGTGAGCCTGTGGTGATATTTATTGCAGATAAAACTGAGCCGGGAGCTTGGAATTTGCCTCTTTACAAGATGTTTGCTGACCCTTTCAACACTGCAGGGCTTATAATTGACCCTTCAATGCATCAGGGGTTTAAATTTGAGGTTTATGATATGTATGAAGGAAAAAAAATAGTTTTTAACACTCCAGAAGAGCTTTATGATATGCTTGTTTTCATAGGGGCGACGGGGAGATATTGTATAAGAAAAGTGTATACAAAAAACAATGAAATAGCAGCAGTTTCTTCCACTCAAAGGATGAATTTGATGGCAGGGAAATACATAGGGAAAGATGACCCTGTGCTCATTGTGAGGTGCCAGAATGGACTTCCTGCTGTGGGAGAGGTTTTAGAAGCCTTTGCAAACCCTCACCTTGTTTCTGGATGGATGAGAGGGTCTCACACTGGCCCTATGATTCCTGTATCTTTGGAGGATGCAGTTCCTACCAGATTTGACGGGCCTCCTAGAGTGTGCGCTCTGGGATTTCAATTAAAGGAAGGAAAGTTGATAGGACCACAAGACCTCTTTAAAGACATAGCCTTTGACAGCGCTAGGAAGAAAGCATTAGAAATAGCAGATTACATGAGAACTCTGGGGCCCTTTGAACCTCACAGATTGCCACTTCAGGAACTGGAGTATACTACTTTACCTCATCTAATGGAAAAATTGAAGGACAGGTGGGAGAAGGACTAAGGTGCGTTTTCGCACCTTTTTTTAATTTAACAGATTTTTAGCGTTGATATACCGAAAAAGATGGTTTATCATTATATCAAAGGACAATTGCGAAGGGAAGGAAGTAATTTCATGAAAACGTTAAAAGAGAAATTTTTTAAATTACTTGACAAAGTGATAATAGTATCAATTATCGCCATTTCTATTTCAGGCTTTTTGCTGTATAAATTTCAGACTGCTCAAAAGCCTATATTTGCCAAAGTACCTGAATATCATTTCTACATGGTGGGACAAAATTCAGTAGATCCTTTCTGGAAGGAAATAAAAATGGGAGCGATGGATGCGGCTAAGTACTACAATGTGGCACTTGAGTTCAATGCTCCCAAGTTCAATAACATACAAGAAGAGCTTAAGTACTTGGAAATTGCTATATTTTCAAAAGTTGACGGAATAATTACCCATGTTGCTAACAATGAAGAGTTTGTAAATTTAATTGAAGAAGCCTATAAAGAGGGTATTCCTGTTATCACAGTGGAAAACGATGCGAAGGACAGCAAAAGGCAAGCTTTTATAGGCACAAACAGCTTTCATCTGGGAGAAGAAGCTGCAAAACTTTTAGCAAAGGCGACAAAGGGAAAAGCCAACATAGCCATAATTGTCAGCAATGACTATCAGTTGGATAGTGTCAATCAAAATCTTAAGATTAACGGCTTTCTGGACGCAATAAAGAACTATCCGGAAATGAAAGTGGTTAGAGTTTATACATCAAAACTCGGGACCTTGAGTGCAGAAGAGATTACTCAATCTATTATAAGCGGAAAGGATAAGATAAACGCTATATATGTGACAGATTCTGTTGATACAATTGGCACAGCTCAAGTGGTCGTAGATTTTAACAAGGTAGGAGAGATTACTGTGGTGGGTTACGGCGATACCCCGGATATTCTAAGATACATTGAAAAAGGCGTTATATACGGGACAGTTATGAGCGACCCTTATAAAATAGGGTATGAAAGTGTAAAGGCGATGGTGGAGTTTAAGAAAAAAAATACAGTCTCTACTTTTGTAGACATTGGAGTGAATGTCATTACTAAAGAAAATGTTAACGAATATTTCAAGAGAATCCAATCACTAGACTGAGAAGGTGCAAAAGATGCTTAGAGACTTGTGGAAAGCAGGGGGAATTCGCAAAAAGCTGATAATTTATTACCTTATTGTAACTGTCTTGATGGGTATGACCAGCTTTTATTCTTATTACAACGCTAAGGTAGCTATAGAAAAGCTTAAATCGATCTTCGTAGATTATGTGTATTTGAACAATTTAAATTCAGATGTAAATATGCTGGAAACGGAAGTAGAAAGATATCTTGCCACAAAATCCTCTGATGCGCTTTTAAATTACTACTCTTTGTACAATAAATTGGAAAACAAGGCCTCTGATATATTAAGTCAGAATTACTATGATACAGATAGCCTTATGCTTAAGGATATAGCTAATATGATTAATAAACTCCTTGAAGAGGCAGATGCGGCTGTAAACGCTAAGAGAGGGAGGATTACTAGTGAATATATTGACCATTTCACAAAATCCATTAAAATAAGCGATTATATAAAATTTTATATGACAAATCTTTTAAATAACAAATTGCAGGAAGGGTCAGCAAAATATGCTTCAATTACAAAGAATATGGAGTATCTGAGCTATTTGAATATATTCTTAATCTTAATCTCTATTGGGTTTAGTATATTCCTGGCTTTTTTGTTCACATATAAGATTACAAAACCTATCATTGATTTATCCCACCTTGCTGTAAGGGTATCAAAAGGAGATTTTGAAGTGAGGCCTATTGAACTGAATACAAACGATGAGATAAAAGTGCTGTCTGAAGCCTTCAACAAAATGGTAGTTAACATAAAAAAGTATATAGGTGAGATAAAGAAACAGGCTGAGATGGAGAGGAAGATAAAAGAGGCAGAGCTAAAAGCACTTCAATCTCAGATAAATCCTCATTTTCTCTTCAATACTTTAAATGCTGCTGCCCAACTTGCCATGATGGAAGGTGCAGAAAAATCGGCCGAATTCATAGAAAATGTGGCTAATCTTTTTAGGTATAATTTGAAAAAGCTGGATTCTACTGTGACTTTAAAAGACGAAATAGAAAATGTCAAGCGTTATATTTACATTTTAAAGACTCGCTTTGGAGATAAGATAGATTTTAAATTGGATGTAGAAGAAGAGGTTTTAGATTTGGAAATGCCATGCATGATACTTCAGCCTGTGGTAGAGAATGCCTTTATCCATGGATTAGAGGATGTAGAAAGAGACGGATTAATTGTTTTAAAGGCTTATAAAGAAGGTGAAAAAGTGCTGGTAGAAATTGCTGACAATGGTGTAGGAATGGAGCAGGAAAAGATAAAGGCTATTCTGGCGCTTGATAGTCCTGATGTAGATAAAAAGCATGTTACAGGTATTGGCATGCACAATATAATACACAGATTGCTTGTTTTTTATGACATATCTAGTGTAGAAGATGTTATCGAGATAAAAAGTGAGATAGGGAAAGGCACCAAAGTCACTTTAAAAATTCCTGATAAAAAGGGTGAAAGGAATTATGGTCAAGTTGTTAATAGCTGACGATGAGCAGATAGTCCTTGATTCTATTAAGTTTATAATAGAAAAAAACAATGTACAGGCTGAAATTGTGGGCACAGCTAAGTCTGGCAGGGAAGCTATAGAGAAGGCAGATTTGTTAAAGCCGGACCTTATTTTTATGGACATAAGAATGCCTGGAATTGATGGAATAGAAGCGATAAGGCAGATTAAAGAAAGGCACAAAGAGATGATTTTTGTGATTATTACAGCTTACGAATATTTTAATTATGCAAAAGAGGCCATTGATTTAGGAGTTATGGATTACCTCTTAAAACCACTGAATAAAAACAAAATAATAGAAGTTATTGAAAAGGCTTCAAAGGTCATAGAGGAAAGAAGGAAAGCAGTACTGAAAGAAATAGAACTTAGAGAGAAAATCAATAAAATTATGCCTTATCTGGAAGAACAGTTTTTGTACACGGTCCTATTTGGAGGATATGTCGGAGGTAGTTTAGATTTTTATGAAGAAATCTTTGATATGAAGCTGGAAAAGGGATATATTATGATATTTCTCATGAGATTTGATACTAGTAATGAAAGAGAAAAGAGCATAGAAGTAAACCTTAAAAGGCAAAGCCTGTATGAGCATTTGAGAATTTTTTTAAAAGGGATGAGTAAATGCATATTGGGGCCCTTTTTTATGGATAAAATCTGTGTTTATTTTCCTGTAGAAGAGAAAACTCCTTTTGAGGTCAAAAATTCTTCTGTGAAAATAGCCAATAAAGTTCTGGAAAGTTTACAAGGGTCAGAAAAAGAAAATTTAAGAGTAGGAATCGGCAGAGAGTATAGCTTCAATAACATAGTGAAATCTTACTATGAAGCAGAGATGGCTTTAAAACTTTTTCCCGATGATACAATTGTCCATTTTGATGATGCAGTTGGCACTTCTACTATCTCGCACTTTCCTTATCCTCTGGATAAAGAAAAATTATTTATTGAGAGACTTGTGGAAGGCGATTTGGCTAGAGCTTTTAAAGTTTTTGATGAGATTTATGAATGGATGATTTTAGAATATGATAAAGATGCAGGAAAAATTAAGTCTAAATTGATAGAGCTCGTGGGAATAATAAGAAGGAGTTTCTATTATTACCTTGAAGAAGGAAGTTTTAAAGAAGAAATAGCACAAATTGAGGAATTGCTGAAAATAGAGGATTTGAGAGAATTAAAGCTTGTTTTTATAAAAATGTTAAAAGACATTGTGGAAAATATAAAAGTAGTTAACAAAAAGAAATGGGATAATATTACAATGAAAGTAATAAATTTCCTTGAAGAAAATTTTAGCAAGGACATAAGTTTGGAAGATGCTGCTAGAGAAGTAAACATGAGCTATCACTATTTTAGCAAGTTTTTTAAAGAACAGGTAGGGGAAAATTTTGTGGATTACCTTACAAATTTGAGAATACGAAAGGCAAAAGAACTTTTAAAAAATTCAAGCCTAAGTGTAAAAGAAGTGAGTTACAAAGTAGGATACAGTGACCCAAATTATTTCAGCAAAATCTTTAAGAAGGTCACAGGGGTAACGCCCACAGAGTTCAAAGAGGGGGTGTAGGAAATGAAAGTGGGGGAAATGGTGAAGTTAGTAATAGCAGTGATTTTAACGATTATAGCGGTATTTCTGGGATTTTTAACTGTCAAACAAGTAGTTGCCTACCACAGTGCGAAAAATTTATATAGAGAAGAGGATAAGAGTAAAAAGGTAAAAATAGGCTTTTCTTTGGGTACTTTAAAAGAGGAAAGATGGGTTAAAGACAGGGATATTGTAATGGCTAAGTTAAAAGAACTTGGAGCAGAGGTATTGGTTCAAAATGCCAATAATGATGATGAAGACCAGCTAAAACAAGTAAAATACCTTTTGGAGCAAAAGATTGACGTTTTAATAATTGTTCCAAATGACCTGGAGAAAGCTTCATATGCTGTATCCCTAGCTCAGAAAGAAGGAGTAAAGGTTATATCTTACGATAGACTGGTTACAAGGTCTAATGTGGACCTTTATATCTCCTTTGACAATGTAAAAGTGGGGAAGTTTATGGCAGAGTATTTAGTGAAAAGAGTTCCTAAGGGTAATTACCTTATTGTAAATGGGGCTACTACGGACAATAATACAAAGATGATAAAAGAAGGTTATGACAGCGTATTAAAACCCTTTATAGATAGGGGAGACATAAAAATTGTGAAAGAGGACTGGGCACCCAACTGGATGGCAGAGTATGCTTTTAATGTGACAGATGAAGTGCTGCAGAAGGGGATAAAAGTAGATGCCATTATTGCAGGGGATGATGCGCTGGCAGGTGGGATTATAGAGGCTTTAGCTTTACACAGGCTGGCTGGGAAAATTCCGGTAGTGGGTCAGGATGCGGACCTCGCAGCATGTCAGAGAATAGTTGAAGGCACACAAGCTATGACTGTGTACAAGCCAATTGACAAGCTTGCAGAGGCTACAGCTAGAATGGCAATGAAGCTTGCCAGAGGGGAGAAGCTGGATGTCAAAAATACCATATATGACGGCAAGTATTACGTTCCTTATTACGTTATTGAACCTATTCCAGTTGACAGGTCAAATCTTGATGACACTGTAATAAAAGATGGCTTTCATACAAGAGATCAGGTGTACAGAAATATAAGCGTTTCTAGGTAATAAAGGCTCAGGGCCTGTATTTTTTTGTCTAAAAAAATTACAGCTAAGGTAAAAGTGAAAGAGCAAGAAAAATAAAAAAGTAAAGGATAACAAAAAAACTTTCAGAGGTGATTTTAAAGGAGAAATAGAATTATATAAATGCAGTAAAACTTAAAAAAGGAGAGGGTGTAAGGATGTCTAGGAAAGGTAAAATTTTTCTGGTTTTAACAGCCCTACTACTTGTAGTCAGTGCATTTTTGGGAGGGTGTTCCTCTTCAAAGCAACCGGCGTCTAGCTCTAACTCTTCAGGAAAGCAATTAGCGATTGGGATAGTATTGCCTACAAAAGACGAGCCGAGGTGGATTCAGGATGAGACTAGATTCCAAGATGCTCTAAAAGACACTCCGTATGCTGCAGAGATACTTTTCAGCCAGGGAGACCCTGCTAAAGAAAAGGCCAATGTGGAAACTCTTTTGAGTAAGGGTATTAAAGTGCTGATTTTATGTCCTCACGATGCTAATGCTGCTGCAGCATCAGCAGAAGCAGCTAAAAAGGCTGGAGTAAAAGTGATTTCTTATGACCGCTTGATACTTAATACCGATGCTGTAGACTATTATGTCACTTTTGACAGCGTGCAGGTAGGACAGCAGCAGGGACAGTATCTTGTAGACCATGCGACTGGCAAAGGGAATCCACTTTACCTTTATGCAGGAGCTTTATCTGACAACAACTCCTTCTTGTTCTTCCAGGGTGCATGGGAAGTTTTGCAGCCTAAGATTGCCGATGGCACTTTTGTGATTGCAAATTCTGACAAGGCAAATGCTCTCAAAGATAAAAAAGATTTGACTCGTCAGGAAATGGCAGATATAATAGGACAGATTACTACAAACTGGGAGTTCAATACAGCTAAAAACCTGGCTCAGGCTAATTTGGCAAAAGCACCTAAAGATCTCAAAGGAAATGTATTCATCCTTGCTCCGAATGACGGAACTGCTAGGTCTATCGCAGATACTTTCGCAGCAGATCCCGACATCAAGAGCTATGTGATTACAGGGCAGGACGCAGAAAAGCCTTCTATCCAGTATATAATCGATGGAAAACAGTCTATGACTGTTTTCAAAGATGTGAGAATACTGGTTAAAGACGCTATAAATGTGGCTCTTACTTACCTCAAAGGCGGCACACCTGAGTCTACGAAGACTTACAATAACGGTGTAAAGGATGTTCCATCTAAGCCGTCACCTGTCCAAGTGGTGGATAAGAACAATGTAAAGCAGGTTCTCATAGACTCTGGCTACTATAAAGAGAGCGACTTTAAGTGGCCTAAATAATTGAGGAGGTGTAAAAATGGGTGCCCCGCTTATAGAGCTTGTAAACGTCAATAAAAGTTTCTCTGGTGTGCAGGTGTTGTTCAATGTCAATTTTAGGGTATATCCTAAAGAAATTCACTGCTTGGTAGGAGAAAACGGAGCAGGCAAAAGTACCCTGATGAAGATTTTAAGCGGGGTCTACCCTTATGGCGAATATGAAGGAGAAATCTTCATAGAGGGTAACCCTGTGAGATTTTTCAGCATAAAAGACAGTGAAAGGGCTGGAATCGCTATAATTCATCAGGAATTATCTCTTGTTCCAGAGATGACAGTGTATGAGAACATATTTCTAGGAAACGAAATTAAAAAGGGCGCAGTAGTCGATGTGATGGAAGAAATAGCTAGAGCAAAGGAATTGCTTAAAAAAGTCAAAGGAGAAGAAATCAGCCCAACAGCAAAAGCTAAGGATTTGAGTGTCAGCATGCAGCAGCTGGTAGAGATAGCAAAAGCTCTTTCCAAAAATCCAAAAGTCCTCATATTGGATGAACCTACTTCTGCCCTAAGTGAAACAGAAAGTGAGAATCTACTATCTCTCTTGAAAGAACTTAAAGAGCAGGGAGTGACGATAATACTCATAAGTCACAGGTTAAAGGAAGTATTAAAAGTTGCGGATTCTATAACGGTATTAAGAGACGGAAGGACTGTAGCTTATTTTGACTGTAAAAAAGAAGAAGTCGACGAGCAAAAGATAATAAAGCACATGGTGGGGAGAGAGATAACAAACCTGTACCCTCCTCCCCTCTCTAAGCCTTCTGATGAGGTTGTAATGGAAGTAAAAAACTGGAGTGTTGTCGACCCAAAGACAGGGCGGTATCTTGTGAAGGATGTTAATTTAAAGGTTAGAAAAGGAGAAATAGTTGGGCTGTTTGGTTTAGTAGGGGCAGGTCGTACAGAACTGGGGCTTAGCCTTTTTGGCAATCCTTACAGGTATTTTGTGCAGGGAGAGATATTTTTAAACGGCCAAAGGGTTCATTTCAGAAAACCAGCAGATGCTATAAGGCATAAATTGCTATACCTCACAGAGGACAGAAAACAAAAAGGGCTGATTCTCATAAACACGGTCAAAGAAAACATTACGCTTTCAAACTTAAAGACTTTGGCGAAGCAGATGGTTATAGATGAGCTGGAGGAAATAGCCGTTGCACAGAATTTCCAAAAAAAATTGGGAATAAAGGCTAGGCATGTAGAGGTGAAGGTGTCTACGCTAAGCGGTGGGAATCAGCAGAAGGTTTTAGTGGCCAAAGGGCTTTTTGTTGAGCCTGAGGTGATAATACTGGATGAACCTACTAGAGGCGTTGATGTTGGTGCAAAGTACGAAATATACACTTTGATAAGGCAACTGGCTATGGAAGGAAAGGCAATCTTACTTATTTCTTCAGAGCTGCCAGAGATATTGGGGTTGAGCGATAGGATATACGTCATGAGCAAAGGAAGGATAACAGGAGAGCTCAAAGGAGACGAAGCAAATCAGGAAAAAGTAATGGCCTACGCAGTCATCTGAAGGAGGTTAACCGCGATGAGATCTTTTTATGGGCATTTAAAAGAGTTTTTAAGGGAAAATGTCAGAGACTATGCAATGTTTATTGCTTTATTGGTTATAATGATAGTTTTTGCAATTCTCTCTGGCGGCGATTTTCTCCTGCCCGTTAATATAAGCAACTTGGTGGATCAGACAGGTTATATTGCGGTTTTGTCAATTGGGGAGACCTTGATAATAGTCATACGTCATATAGACCTTTCTGTAGGGTTTTTGTCAGGATTTTTAGGGGCAATTGCCGCCATTCTGATGCAGTTTCACCATTTTTCAGCTTTTACTGCTATACTCATAGTCCTGATATTGGGTACTTTAGCAGGGCTTTTAAACGGGTCATTGGTAGCTTATCTTAGAATTCCTGCTTTTGTGGCAACACTAGGAGGATGGCTTGCTTATAGAGGAGCACTTCTTCTTGCTACAAAAGGGCCTGGTACCATAATAATAACAAATAAGACCTTTAATGCTATAGGAAATGACTTCATACCAGATTTGCCTTTTTTGAAGAATTTCATGCCAGGTTATCACAAACTCACCCTTTTGATAGGCATAATAGGAGTAGTGTTAATTGTATATTTTTCGCTTAAGAACAGAAATGAGCAAGCAAGAAGGGGATTTGATGTACTGCCATGGGATATGTTCCTTTTAAAAATGGTATTTATAAGTGGGCTGTTGTTGTATTTGACCTTTACTTTGGCTCGCTACAGAGGTATTTCCTGGACATTTGTAATAGTTTTGATTGTAACAGCAGTATACAGCTTTATAACAAATAGAACGGTATTAGGAAGGCATATATACGCTGTAGGGGGAAACCCTGAAGCAGCTGCATTAAGCGGGGTAGACGTTAATAAGATAACTCTCATTGTATTTGCCTCCATGGGATTTCTCTCAGGGCTTTCTGGAGTACTTTTTGCATCCAGACTTCAATCTGCTACGACTACTGCCGGTACCTTGTTTGAGCTTTACGCTATTGCTGGTGCCTTCATAGGAGGAGTGTCAGCAAGCGGCGGTGTGGGTAAAGTTGTAAATTCTCTCATTGGAGCTTTTGTGATGAGCACCTTGACAAACGGCATGAACTTGCTGGGAGTCGATATTTCACTTCAGTATATAATTTTAGGGCTGGTTTTAGCTACAGCTGTTATATTCGATGTGGCAACTAGAAGCAGAGGAAGATAAAAAGCGGGGGCAAAAACCCCGCTTTTTTATATCCCCCAGCTTCTCTCGATGGTCCTCCTTTATTTTGTCCACCTGATGACAGGATTTCTAGCAGCCAGCACTTCATCAAGCCTTCTTACAGGAGTGTTGTGAGGAGCCTCTTTCAAAAGCTCTGGATTTTCCTTTGCCTCTTTAGCTATTTTTATAAGCGTTTCTGCGAAAGCGTCCAGCGTCTCTTTAGTTTCTGTTTCTGTAGGCTCTATCATGAGAGCTTCTTCCACGATCAGAGGGAAGTATATGGTTGGCGGATGGAAGCCGTAGTCTATGAGCCTTTTTGCCACATCGAGTGTCCTCACATCACCTGATTTTTCGGCGAGTCCTGCCAGTACAAATTCGTGCATGCAAGTCTTATCTACTGCCACTTTGTAATACCCTTTTAGTTTTTCTTTTAAGTAATTGGCATTTAATACTGCCAGTTCACTTGCCCTCTTTAATCCCTCAGCTCCCATTGTGAGGATGTAAGAGTATGCCTTTATCATCACATTGAAATTACCGTAGAAGCTTCTCACTTTTCCTATTGAAAGTGGTCTATCGTAGTCGAGGAAGTATCTGCCATCTTTTTCTTCTACAGTTGGGACAGGTAAGAAATCTGTCAATTCTTTTTTGACTCCTACAGGGCCGGAACCAGGACCGCCACCTCCGTGAGGAGTTGAGAAAGTTTTATGGAGGTTTAGATGCACTACGTCAAATCCCATATCTCCTGGACGGCTTATTCCCATTATTGCATTTAGGTTAGCGCCATCGTAATAAAGGAGTCCGCCTGCTTCATGCACGAGTCTTGCTATTTCCACAATGTTTTCCTCAAAGAGGCCAAGCGTGCTCGGGTTTGTGAGCATGAGGCCAGCTACTTCATCATTTAAAACCGCTTTTAATGCTTCTAGGTCTATGGCCCCTTCTTTATTTGACTTTATTTCAATTACATCAAACCCAGCAACTGCTGCACTGGCTGGATTTGTACCGTGAGCAGAATCTGGCACTATTATTTTTTTGCGCTTTTTATCATTCCTGTGCTCATGATATGCCTTGATTATCATCAAACCTGTGAGTTCGCCGTGGGCTCCTGCTGCAGGATGCAGCGAAAATCTATCCATACCTGTGATTTCGCAAAGAGCCTTTTCTAGCTCGTACATGAGCTTTAATGCGCCTTGCACCGTATCTTCCGGCTGATACGGGTGAAGTTCTGTAAAGCCGGGAAGAGAAGCCATGTCTTCATTAATCTTGGGATTGTATTTCATGGTACAGGAGCCTAATGGGTAAAATCCTATGTCTACGCCATAGTTTTTTTGAGATAAAAGAGTGTAATGCCTTATTACGTCAACTTCACTCACTTCGGGTAAATCCACTTCTTTTTCTCTGAGCATTTCCTTAGGGAGCATATCTTCTAAAGGCTTTTCTTCCACATCAAGGGGTGGAAGAGTATAAGCCTTTTTTCCCTCTTTTGAAAGTTCAAATATGAGGCTTTCATACTCTTTTAACATCCTACATCACCTCCAGGAGAGATTTTAACCTATCAATTTCTTCTTTTGTCCTCTTTTCAGTAAATGCAAGCAACATGACATTTTTGTACTTTTCGTAATCTCTCTGGAGGTCGTAACCGCCCAGTATCCCTTCTTCCAAAAGCTTTTTGTTTATTTCGGCTACATCTTTGTCTGTTTTAAGAGCAAATTCCATGAAGAAAGGTTTGTTAAAAGCTGGTTTATACTTGCCTGACTCAGTGAGCACTGTATAAGCATAATGAGCTTTTTGCAAGCACTGGTAAGCTACTTCCTTAATCCCTTTTTTGCCCATTGTAGCTAAGTACACTGCCGCTGTTAAAGCGTTTAATGAATGGTTGGAACATATATTGGAAGTTGCCTTTTCTCTTCTTATATGCTGTTCTCTTGCCTGAAGAGTTAAAACAAATCCTCTTTTCCCGTCTACATCTTTTGTCTGACCTACTATTCTTCCAGGCATTCTGCGAAGAAGCTTCTGAGTAGTTGCCAGAAATCCCAAGTACGGTCCTCCGTAATGGAGTCCATTTCCAAGGGATTGGCCGTCTCCTACTGCTATGTCTGCACCGATTTCTCCAGGTGATTTTAAAATTCCTAGAGGTATTGGATGTACATAGGTGATGAGCATGGCCTTTTGTTCGTGGGTTATTTTTTCAATCTCCTGCAAGTTTTCAATTATCCCAAAGAAGTTGGGGTACTGTACTATGACTGCTGCGGTGTTTGGGCCAATCACTTCTTTTAATTTTTCAATGTCAGTTACTCCATCCGCATCTTCTATTTCTACTACTTCCACTTCTTTAAAATGCATATAGGTTTTTAAAACCTTTCTTGTCTCTGGATTTACAGTCTTTGACACTATTATAGATTTCCTTTTTGTAGCGTCACAGGCCATCATTGCAGCCTCTGCACAGGCGCTTGCTCCATCGTACATGGAAGCGTTGGTGACTTCCATTCCCGTGAGGTTTGTTATCATCGTCTGGTATTCAAAAATGGCTTGAAGTGTTCCCTGGCTTATTTCTGGCTGGTATGGGGTGTAAGCCGTGTAGAATTCTGACCTTGAGATTATGTGTTTTACAACAGAAGGGATGTAGTGGTCATACACTCCTGCGCCTAAAAAGCTCACAAGCTGGCTTAAATTTTTATTCTCATCTGCATAACTTCCTAAGCGCTTTCTAACCTCCAGCTCTGACATGGGTTTTCCCAAATTTAAGGGGCGATTTAGCCTAACCTCTTTTGGGATGACTTCAAATAATTCTTCAATAGAATTTTTTCCTATGGTCTTTAACATTTCCTTTTCATCTTCGGAGGAGATGGGGAGATACGGAAACATAACTATCACTCCTCCTCTAAGAATTTTCTGTACTCATCGGCCTTCATTAGTTTGTCTAACTGAGATTTGTCTTTAAGCTCTCCTATCACCATCCAGCTTCCATATGGGTCATTGTTTATAAGGGATGGGTCCTCCACCAGAGAATTGTTTACTTCCAGCACTTTTATGTCTACTGGAGTGTACACGTCTGAAGCAGCTTTTACAGATTCTACTACTCCAAGTACATCTCCAGCAGAAAGTTCAGATCCTACTTCCGGAAGTTCAACGTAAACGATGTTTCCCAGTGAATGCTGAGCATAGTCTGTGATTCCTATGTATACCTTGTCTCCCTCTACTTTTACCCACTCATGGTCTTTTGAATAATAAAGGCCTTCTAAAACTTCCATGTTCAAACCCTCCTATTTTTTGTAATTTTTCTTGTAGAAATTCTTATCCACTATCACCGCTTTAAGCGGCTTATTTCTTATTATTACCTCAATTTGATTTCCTATTTGGGCGTATTTTGAGTCAATCAAAGCGAGTCCTATGTTCTTTTTAAGAGTTGGAGAGAAATAACCCGTAGTCACATAGCCAATTTTTTGATTATCAGCCTGTACTTCATACCCGTGTCTTGGAATTCCATTGCCTATCATTTCAAATCCTACCAGTTTTCTCTTTAATCCTTGTTCCTTCTGTTTTAAAAGAGCGTCTTTTCCAATAAAATTTCCTTTGTCAAACTTCACAAAAAATCCTAAACCTGCTTCTAAAGGAGTTATGTCCTCTCCTAATTCATTTCCGTAAAGAGGCAAACCTGCTTCAAAGCGAAGTGTATCTCTTGCGCCAAGACCTGCCGGCTTGAGGCCGTAATCTTTGCCTGCCTCTAAAATTTTCTCCCACAGGGTGACAGCATGTTCATTTGGCATATAAATTTCAAATCCGTCTTCACCAGTGTAACCTGTGCGGGAAACTAAGCATTCTACACCCGCAATTTTTACTTTATCTTTGAAGTAGAAGAATTTGATCTGAGATAGGTCCTCATCAGTCAATTTTTGAAGGATTTCTTCTGCTTTTGGACCCTGAATTGCTAGTTCTGCTATCTTATCTGACACATTTTCAATTTCCACTTTGTATATTCCTGCATTGTTCAGCATCCATTTGTAATCCTTTTCTATGTTTGCTGCATTAACTACTAAAAGATAGTAGTTGTTGGAATACTTGTAGACTAGAAGGTCGTCAATTACTCCTCCGTTGTGATTGCACATGAAAGTGTAAAGCACCTGATTGTCATTTAACTTGGAAAGGTCATTTGTGAGGAGGTTCTGGAGGAAAGGAAACGCATCTTTTCCTTTTACAATTATTTCTCCCATATGGGATACGTCGAAAAGGCCTGCTGCATTTCTGACAGCTTCGTGTTCTGATATTATGCTTTCGAATTGAACTGGCATTGCCCAGCCGGCAAAGTCTATTATTTTTGCATTGTACTTAGGATAAATTTCATACAATGGGGTTTTTTTGAGATTATCCAAACTATCACACCCTTTCATAAAATTTAAACAGAGGAGCTGTGAGTGAGCACGAAAAGATTAAGTGCCATCACAACTCCTCTGTTTTTCTACCTGAGAGCTTCTACATATGGCCTTCCATATGTATTGCTCCTTCGGTGCTCTTTACGAGACTTTCCAGAGGCCTATCCGATAGCGATACTTTGGCCTGAGAGCTTCTACAAAGGCTTGGCGGGCCTTTGTATTTCCCCTTCGGCTATCTTCCATTTATGGAAGATAATCTCTCGCTATCTTCATCTAGACAGTATTCAATTTTTTTTAAAATTATGCTATACTTTTACCATCATTATATATTATCTCGAAATGCAAAGTCAACAATCGTTAAAATTGAGACGAGGGGTGGAGTGTATGCTGTATATTTATAACAAAAACACAAATCCCTATTTCAACTTGGCAGCTGAAGAATACGTTTTAAAGGAATTCAAAGACGAATGCTTTATGCTCTGGCGCAATGAACCCAGCATAATAGTTGGCAAAAATCAAAATACTCTGGCAGAGATAAATTTGGACTATGTAAGAGAACACAAAATTCCCGTTGTCAGAAGGTTATCAGGGGGAGGGGCGGTTTTTCACGACTTAGGCAACTTAAACTTTACGTTTATTGTAAATGCAGATGAGGGTGGATTTACAGATTTTAAAAGGTTTGCACAGCCTATTATAGACGTTCTTAGAAAATTAGGAGTGGAAGCAGAGTTTTCCGGCAGAAATGATATAACCATTGATGGGAAAAAGATATCTGGAAATGCCCAGTATTATTACAAGAATAGGATTCTGCACCACGGAACTTTGCTCTTTTCATCAAATATTACAGACCTGTCAGCTGCTTTAAAGGTGAGGCCTGTTAAGTTTGAAGATAAGGGAGTTAAGTCTGTATCCAAAAGAGTGGCGAATATAAGCGAATATTTAAAAGAGCCTATCACTATAGAGGAATTTATAAATTTAATAATGGAACACATAAAGGAGCAAACTGGCGGAGGAGAGATGTACGAATTTACAGAAGAGGATTTAAAAAAGATAAACAAATTAGTAGAAGAGAAATACGGCACTTGGGAGTGGAATTTCGGGTCTTCTCCCGACTATAAAATGAAGCATGAGAAAAAATTCCCCGGCGGTACTGTAGAAGTCAATCTAAATGTAGAAAAGGGTATAATAAAAGATGTAAAAATATACGGAGATTTCTTTGGGAAGTACGACATTTCTGAAGTGGAGGATTTATTAAAAGGGGTAAAGCACTCTGAGGAAGAGGTGAGGAAGGCTCTTTCAAAGATAAATCTTCAAGATTATATGGCAAATATAACTATTGATAATTTGATTGAGGTGATGTTTTAAAAATTTTTTCTTTTTTTACCTGAGCTTGTTGAATTTTTAACGTAAGAGTGATAAAATATAATCAAAAGAAAATTGTCAAATAATTATCGTTTTTATTTTATCAAAATTTTACCCCCTCCCGTAAGGGAAGGGAAGGAAAAACTGTATGATATTTGTTTAGATGAGAAACACTAAAAATGGAGGTGATTTTATGGCAAACCTTGACATGAAGGATTTAGAGAGAATAATGGGGGAGATGGGAAAAGAAATTCCTGAAGTCATGAAAGCTTTTAATGAACTACACCATGCCGCTACAAAAAATGGAGCGTTGTCTGCCAAAGAAAAGGAACTTATTGCGCTTGGAATTGCTGTTGCAATTAGGTGCTCTTACTGCATACTTGCTCATGTGAATTCTGCACTTCAGGCAGGAGCTACAAAAGAAGAAATAATGGAGACATTGGGAGTAGCTGTACTTATGAGTGGAGGACCTGGTGTGGCATATGCGACTGAGGCTATAAAGGTTTTAGAACAGGCTGTAAAGTAAAATCCATTAAAAAGCCGTCTAAAATGATAAAAATGCGATAAATGTAAAAAGGAGGAGTCGTAAATGGCAATTGAGACATTTAAAGCAGTTTCACGAAAGTTGCCAGAAGGTTTAGCGGTTGAAAGTGAGGTAAGAGGTTTCAAAATAGTGCTAGATGAGCCAAAAGAATTAGGCGGTACAAATAAAGGGATGAATCCTGTGGAAGCATTGCTCTGCGCTTTGGGTTCTTGTCAAACAATTGTTGCTTCAGCTTTTGCAAAAGCAAAAGGAATAGACCTGCAAGATTTCTGGGTGGAATTAGAAGGTGACCTTGACACAGATGGATTTATGGGGAAACCTGGTGTAAGACCTGGTTTTCAAGAGATAAGGTTTAAGATGCACATAAAATCTAACTCGCCAAAAGAGAAAATAGAAGAGTTTGTTAAATTTATTGAAAACACCTGCCCAGTAGGTGATTCTCTCGCAAATCCCGTGAGGCTTGTATTATCTGATGTAGTAATTGAGTAAAAAACCTGCCTTCTTGGCGGGTAATTTTTTTATTTTTAAAGGATTTTTAGTATTTTTGTAGAAGTATAATAGTAGAAATTTTTATAAGACAGGGGGATTAGAAATGAACTTTGAAGATAGGATTGCCAAAAGAGCAAAGGCCATAGAAATATCCACAATTAGGTATTTTTTTAACATGGCTAGAGAAGTTGAAGGGGCGATTTCTCTTGCCATTGGAGAGCCAGATTTTGTAACACCAGAGCACATAAGAAATGCGGCAAAAAAGGCTTTAGATGAGGGCATGACAGGGTACACTGTGAACGCAGGACTTATTGAGCTTAGAAGAGAAATTGCAGATTATCTAGAAAGAAGGTATAGCCTATCTTATGACCCTGAAAAAGAAATTTTAGTTACAATAGGGGCTACAGAAGCAATATATGTAACTTTAAACACCTTGGCAGAAGAAGGGGACGAAGTGCTAATACCAGAACCCTCTTTTGTAGCTTATCATCCCTGCACTGTTATAGCTGGAGCAAAATCAGTTTTTGTCCCCACCTATGAAGAAGACGACTTTATATTAAGGGCAGATGTGCTGGAAAAATATATAACCGAAAGGTCAAAAGTCTTGATATTACCCTATCCAAACAATCCTACAGGAGCAGTAATGCCAAAAGAGGCTTTAGAGGAGATAGCCAAAGTAGTAGAAAAATATGACCTTATTGTAGTAACAGATGAGATTTACTCCGAATTGGTATACGGTGGATTTAAGCATACAAGTTTTGCCTCCCTGCCTGGCATGTGGGAAAGAACTATTACCATTAACGGATTTTCAAAATCCTACGCTATGACGGGATGGCGTCTTGGGTATATAGCTGCTCCTGAGCATTTTACCAAACATATAGCTAAACTTCATCAATACGCTGTTACAGCTGCGGCTACAATGTGTCAGTATGCGGGAATTGAGGCTATGAGAAATGGGGATGAGGATATAATAAAAATGAGAGAAGAATATGACAAGAGGAGAAAGTTCTTACTTGAAAGCGTAAGGGAGATGGGGCTTTCCTGTTTTGAGCCTAAAGGGGCATTTTACATATTCCCATCGATAAAAAGTACAGGGCTTACATCAATGGAATTTGCAAAAAGGCTTCTTTATGAAGCAAAAGTTGCAGTTGTGCCGGGCAATGCCTTTGGGGAACATGGCGAAGGGTATGTAAGAATGGCTTACGCCACATCAATGGAAAACTTAGAAGAAGCGGTAAAGAGGATGAAAGAATTTATGGCAAAACTTTAAAAGGGGGTGACCCCTTTATTTTTTTGGCAAAATAATAGTTTACTTTTGCCACAATTCTATTGAAAAATGTTAAGCTTTTCATTATCATAGAAGTATAATATAATTTACTTAAAAAGAGGTGATAATTATCACTCTCAATGATAGAAGTAAACAAATTTTGATGAAACTTATCAATTCAAACGAGCCAATAAAAATTTCTGAGCTTGCAAAATTATTCAATGTAAGCTCTAGAACTATAAGGTATGACCTCGATGCTATTGATGAGTTTTTAAAGTATAATAATTTGCCACAATTAATTAGAAAACCGAATGTAGGCGTGAAATTTTCTGAACTATTAGAACACAGGAACAAAGCTTTATCTTTCTTAGACACTCTTTCTCCTTATTATTACAACTTATCCCAAAAAGAAAGAGTAAATGTAATACTAAGCGAGCTTATCCAACAGAGAGACTACATCACAATAAACACTTTAGCTGAAAAGCTTATGGTTTCAAGAAGCACAGTCATAAGCGATTTAAAAAAAGTAAAAGAATGGTTAGAGGAAAGAGGGCTTTACCTTAAAGCTTTACCCAAATACGGTGTAAAAGTCGTTGGAGATGAAAAGCAGTTAAGAAGAGCTGCTATTGAACTTCTTACAGAAGCAATAGATATTGACAAAGCATTGGATATTGTAAAAGCACCTGTGTATGGGCGAAGTTTGGGCGGCAGTGGTCAGATTGCAAAGCTTTTTGAGGATATAGACATACCATATATAGAGCAATGCGTGCAGATAGCAGAAAGAGAGTTGGAGACAATTTTTTCCGATGCAGCTTTTTCTGGACTTGTGATTCACATAGCGATTGCAATAAAGAGAATTCAACTGGGCAAGGATATAGTAATGCCAAAAGAGGAATTAAAAGCTTTAGAAATGACTAAGGAATTCGCTGTTGCATCAAATATAGCTAAGATGTTAGAAGACCGCTTTAATGTATCAATACCTGTAGATGAAATTGGATACATCACTATCCATTTATTAGGAAGCAATGTAGCTAAGCCTAAAACTTACCTCAATGAAAACTGGATTGAATATCAGCTTCTTACAGAAAAAATCATACGAAATGTTAGTGAAAGGATAAAAGAAAACCTTTTAGAAGATCAGCAACTTTTTGAAGGTTTACTAGATCATTTGAGACCCACGATATACCGCTTGAAGCACGATTTAAAATTAAAAAATCCCATTCTAGATGAAATTAAAACTAATTACAGAGAACTTTTTGAAATAGTTAGGGAGAGCTTAAAGCCTATTGAAGAGTACACAGGCAGGAACTTGAATGAAGAAGAAATAGGTTATTTTGTCATACATTTCGGTGCAGCAATAGAAAGAAAAAAGACCGCTATTTCTATTAAGCCCAATGTATTAGTTGTATGTAGCACAGGAATAGGGACAGCAAAACTCCTTTCTTCCAGATTGCAATCTGTTTTTGATGTACACATAATTGACACTATCGCTTTTCACCAGATTAAAGAGGTTTTAAAGGATAAAAAAATAGACTTGATAGTGTCTACTATTCCGCTCAAATGTGATGAAGTAAAAGTAGTCGAGGTCAATCCTCTTCTCACGGATAGGGATATAGAAAAATTGAGTAAATTCCTCGCTAAGCCTCAAGATAAGCGCTTGGATGTGATAGACGAGCTTATGGAAATCATAAATAGGCATTGTGTAATAAAAGATCGCGAAAAATTGCTAGAAGATTTACTAATTTTTTTCAACATAGCATCATATGAAAATAGGAGAGGAGTTGTTCATCCAGTGTTGAAGGACCTTTTGACAAAAGATACCATAAAGCTAAATGTTGAGGCAAAAGATTGGGAAGAAGCTGTAAGGATAGGAGGTGAGTTGTTAGTCAAAAATGGTTTTGCTGAGCCTCAATACGTTGAGGCAATGATAAACACTGTAAAAGAAATGGGACCTTACATTGTAATTGCACCAGGTATAGCAATGCCCCATGCAAGACCTGAAGCAGGAGCAAGAAAAATAGGTATGAGTTTAATCACACTAAAAAATCCTGTTAACTTTGGAAACAAAGAAAATGATCCAGTAAAAATTGTAGTTTCTCTCTGTGCAATTGATCATTCTTCACACCTTAAAGCATTATCTGAATTAGTGGAGCTTTTGGGAGATGAGGAATTTGTAGAAGCAGTATTAAACGCAAATGATGTAGATAGAGTATTGAAATTATTAGGTAAAGAAAAAGTATAAATCCATGTAGGAGGGTGGAATAATGTGGTTAATTGATTTTCTGGTAAAAAACATTTTTAATCAAGTAGCCGTTCTAATAGGACTAGTTACACTTATAGGATTGGTATTGCAAAAGAAATCTTTTGAAGATACCATTTCTGGAACTATAAAATCGATGGTTGGTATATTGATTATGCTGGCAGGAGTAGATGTTTTTATAGGAGGACTTGTCTCCTTTCAGACAATAGTATCTTCTGCCTTTCACATCTCTCCTCCGACAGCTCAAAACACCTTGCAAAATTTCACGAACAACTTTGGAAGTGTAGCAGTTTCTATTATGGCATTAGGATTTTTAATTCATCTTCTCATTGTAAGGATTTTTAATACAGGATTTGTGTATCTTACAGGACATTTAATGTGGTGGATTTCTCTTGTTATCAGTGCAAGCTTATTAGAAGTTTTCCCTCATATTAATCAGGAAGTTTTGATATTAGTGGGCTCAATTTTGATTGCTCTTTATTGGACGTTCCAGCCTATGTATGTTCATAAGTATATGAAAAAAGTGACTAATAGTGATGAAATAGGCTATGGACATACTTCTTCTATTGCAGCATATTTAGCAGGTCGTTTTGGACACTTGCTAGGAAAACCGGAAGAGAGTACTGAAAAAATGAAAGTGCCTAAGAAGATAGAATTTATGAAAGATATTACTGTAGGTACAGCCTTCATAATTACCATAATAATGCTTATTGCTAGCTTTTTTGCCGAAAGAGAAGTTGTAGTAAAGCAAGCAGGAGATCTAAACTTTGTTATGTGGTCGATAATTCAAGGATTTAAATTTGCAGCAGGAATAACAATTCTATTATACGGTGTTAGGCTTTTCCTTGCAGAAATTATACCAGCTTTTAGAGGAATTTCTCAAAAACTCATTCCTGGAGCGAGACCAGCATTGGATGTTCCTGTGGTATTTCCATATGCGCCTACAGCTGTTCTTATAGGGTTTATTAGTTCTACTTTAGTATTCTTAATTTTCATGGTAATATTTGGATTAACAGGATTTGCTACTATAGTACCATCAATGATAATGCTTTTCTTCCCTGCAGCTGGTGCCGCAGTATTTGGGAATGCAGTAGGAGGTTGGAAAGGTGCAGTCCTAGGTGGAGCGATAAATGGACTATTCCTGGCATTTGGGCAAGCACTTACATGGCCTATGCTTGGCAATACAGCTCCAGAACTTGCCGTATTAGCGGATCCAGATTGGTATATAATTATTTGGTTAATTATAGGAGTAGGAAAATTGATTAAATTAGTAATAGGGTAGTAATTTAAGTATTGGGAGGTTCTGTTAATGTCAGAAAAAATAAAAATTGTAACAGCTTGCGGAGTAGGAATGGGAAGTAGTTTAATTTTAAAGATGATGATAGAAGATATTCTAAAAGAACTGGGTATATCTGCCATAGTTGAACATTCGGATATAGGAAGTGTAAAAGCCACAGGAGCGGATATTTTGGTTGTTCAGACGTTTCATAAAGAAAAAGTAGAGGGAGATGCTAAAGTGGTAGTGGCCATAGATGATTTTTTTAACAAAGAAAAATTGAAAGAAAAAATTGTGAATGCCTTAGATGAACTAAGAAAATTTGGCAACAAAGGGGAGGTTTAAAGGTTGTTGGATTTGTATATTGAAGAAATTTATAAAAGGATTGAAAAAATAAAAAGCACCCAGTTGGAAAAAATTAAGCAAGCTGCACATTTAATAACAGAATCACTTATAAGTGAAGACAGTGTTTTTCATGTATTTGGCTGCGGCCATTCTCACATGGCCGCAGAAGAACTTTTTTACAGGGCTGGAGGACTTGCATGTGTAAATGCTATCTTACCTTCGGAGTTAATGCTTCATGAAGGAGCCCTAAAAAGCTCTTATTATGAGAGAAATGAAGAGATTATAAAGTTAATTTTTGACAGATATGAATTGAGAAAGGGAGAATGTATTATTATTGTGTCTCATTCAGGTAGAAATGGAGCACCTGTGGAAGCTGCTATTGATGCTAAGCGAAGAGGATTACATGTTGTTGCCCTGACTTCTACAGAATATAAGCAGAAGACTTTCTCAAGACATTCGTCAGGCAAATTTCTTGAAGATGTAGCTGATATCGTAATTGACAATTGCGGTCCTTATGGGGATGCAGTATTGACAGTTGAAAAAGAAGATATAAAGATTTCTTTCTCACCTCTTTCTACGGTATTAAATACCGTTATATTAAATATGCTCGAGGCTGAAATAATTACCAATATGTTGGAGAAAAATATGTCTCCGCCTGTTTTTTTAAGTGGCAATATCGAAGGAGCAGAGGAGCACAATCTTAAGTTGATTGAGAAGTATAGAAAAAGACTAAGGCATTTGTAAACATTTGTAAAGGAAGGTTTTTACTAAAATATACTTGAAGTAAAGAGAAGAAAACTTCTGAGAGCCAAAAGGCTCTCTTTTTTGATATAGTTATGCTTAAAAGATTTATTTCTTAAACTAGACTTTTAGAGTGAGTTTAAGTTATAATTGAAAATGTATAGATTGTATGGATTTTATGAAAATAATTTGAGGGGGTTAGGAGTATGGAAGCGAGAAATGTCGTATATGTGGATGAGTTTACCGATGGCATTCTTGATCCTGAAAAAGAAATGATAAAAGCAGTAAAGGATGGAGGATACATTATAGCTAATACTGCGCCGGGGTGTTGGGGGCCAATGCTTACTCCTAAATTAAAGGGGGGACATGAGGTTACCAAACCGGTTTTTGTTGAAAATGCAGAAGTTGGTGATGCAGTAGCAATATATATTGAAGATATTCAAGTAACATCAATTGCTACAGCTTCAGGTAAAGAAAAGGTAATAGAAGGAAGATATATAAGCGATCCTTTTGTAGCTGCTAAATGTCCTAACTGTGGCACAGTATATCCAGAAACTGTTATAGAAGGTGTGGGGCCAGATTCTATACGCTGTGCTAATTGTGGAGCAGATGTAGTTCCATTTAAATTTGAACATGGTTATACTATGGTCTTAGATAAAGAAGAAAATATTGGAGTAACTGTAGGCAAAGAGGCTGCAGAAAAAATAGCAGCAAATGGAAGAGAATATATGAGGATACCTCATAATTCTGCTCAAAATCCTGCAGTTACTTTGGCACCTCATGATCTGGTAGGAGTAATCTCACGAATGAGGCCTTTTTTAGGACAGTTAGGGACATTGCCTTCTATAAAAATGCCGGACTCTCATAACGCAGGAGATTTTGGCACATTTTTGATAGGCGCTGAACATGAATATGCTATTACTAAAGAAGAATTAGAAAGACATAGAACGGATGGACATATGGATATAAATAGAGTTAGAAAAGGAGCAGTAGTTATTGCCCCTGTTAAAGTAAAAGGTGCTGGAGTGTATATGGGTGATATGCACGCGATGCAGGGGGATGGAGAGATAGCAGGCCATACTACTGATGTTGCTGGGATAGTTACACTTAGAGTGAAAGTATTAAAAGGTTTGAAAATAGAGGGTCCAATATTGTTACCTAATTTTGAAGATTTGCCATATTTAGCTCGTCCTTTTACAGAAGAAGAGCTTGAAAAAGCTAAGAAATTAGCAAACCAGTGGGGAGCCGATTCGTTAGAGAAATCATATCCGCTTTCTTTCATAGGTACTGGAGCAAATTTGAATGAAGCTGTAAACAATGGTTTAGAAAGAGCTGCAAAATTTTTAGAATTGCCTTTACCAGAAGTTTTGAACAGAGCTACCATAACAGGCTCAATTGAAATAGGGCGATTGCCAGGGGTAGTTACAGTTACATTTTTGGTTCCAGTAGAAATTTTAGAGAAGAAGGGTATATTGGATATAGTAAAAAAGCATTATACAAAAGCAGAAAAATGATTTTTTTAATTCCTTGCCCCTATAGATTTTGGGGCATTTTTGTTTTATTTTTTATTCATGGTATAATTTTTTTAGAGAGTTTCTGAATTTTTTAAAGTAAAAAAGGGGAGTGGTCCTGATGAAAGACTTTATTTTTTCAAGTCCTACAAAGATTATCTTTGGAAAAGGGACAGAAGAGCAAGTTGGGAAAGAAGTAAAAAATTATAGCAACAAAGTATTGTTATGCTATGGTGGAGGAAGCATAAAGAAATACGGATTGTACGATAAAGTCGTAAAGGCTTTAAAAGAAGAGGGAGTTGAATTTGTAGAGCTGTCTGGAGTAAAGCCTAATCCTAGGCTTAGCCTTGTGCAGGAAGGGATAAAATTAGTTAGAGAAAACAATATCGATTTTATTTTAGCTGTTGGCGGGGGAAGTGTTATTGACACTGCAAAGGCTATCGCAATGGGAGTGCCTTATGAAGGGAATGTTTGGGACTTTTTTGAAGGAAAAGCAGAATTGAAAGAAGCTCTTCCTGTGGGAGTGATTCTTACCATTCCAGCAACAGGCAGTGAGGCAAGTGATGCTACAGTTATCACAAATGAAGATGGGTGGTATAAGATAGGTTTCCACCATGAACTTTTGAGGCCTAAGTTTGCAATTATGAACCCAGAGCTTACATACACTCTTCCGCCGTATCAGACTGCCTGTGGTGTTGCTGACATTATGGCCCATATAATGGAGAGGTATTTTGTGAATGAAGAAGGGGTTGAGCTGACTGATAGACTCTGTGAGGCTACATTAAAGACTGTGATAAATAATGCCCGCATTGTTTTAAAAGACCCTGCTAATTACAATGCGAGGGCGCAGATTATGTGGGCCGGCACAATTGCTCACAATGACCTTCTTAACACTGGAAGAGGAAGAGGAGATTGGGCATCACATAGAATTGAGCATGAGCTAAGCGCTATTTATGACATTGCTCATGGAGCAGGCCTTGCTATTGTATTTCCTGCATGGATGAAGTATGTTTATAAAAATAACATTAATAGATTTGTTCAGTTTGCTGTAAAAGTTTGGGACGTTGATTTGCCGTACGAAAACTTAGAAGAAATTGCCCTGGAAGGGATTAGAAGAACAGAGGAATTTTTTAAAGAGATTAGACTTCCAGTTAGATTGAAAGAGGCAGGCATTTCGGACGATAGGTTTGAAGAGATGGCCGACAAGTGTACAAAGGGAGGAACCAGGACAATAGGAGATTTTGTTAAACTTAATAAAGAAGATATAATAAAAATTTACGAGTTGGCAAGGTAAAAGTCAGTATTTTTAGCTGACTTTTCTTTTTTGTTACAATTTGGACATAAAAAAGTGATATAATTTATGGTATAATCAATATGATTGGATAAACCATAATTTTATGGGGGATCAGTATGGACAAAAATAGCGATTTAAACCTAAAAAGAAGCCGGCGAAAAAAGAATAGTGAAAAAAAGAAAAAAAGCTCCATTAAGCTTTTTTTCAAATGGGTTGGAATTGCTTTTCTCATTCTGTTTTTTGCAGCGGTTGGGGCAATCGGCGGAAAAGTCTTGGCTATAATTAAAAATACTCCTCCAATTTCTCAGGAGGCTTTGACGTCTCAGGCGCAGTCTTCTGTTGTTTATGCAAAAGACGAAAATGGTAACTGGCAGAGAGTAGCAATACTTCATGGTGCTGATAACAGGTTGTGGGTTCCAATAGAGAAAATACCCAAGAATTTGCAAAATGCTTTTGTGGCAATAGAGGACCAGCGTTTTTATAAGAACAAACTAGGAATTGACCCAAAGAGAATTATGGGAGCTCTTATTGCGAACATTAAGGCGGGAGGAAAGCCTGTAGAAGGTGCCAGTACTATTACACAGCAACTTGTGAAAAACACCATGCTTTCCAGTGAAAAAACTATCACCAGAAAAATACAGGAAATGGTTTTGGCTTGGAGATTGGAGCAGATATATTCAAAGCAACAGATACTGGAAGCTTATCTTAATACCATCTATTTAGGCGGTCCCAATGTGAATGCCTACGGTGTCCAGGCAGCTTCTTTAGCTTATTTTGGAAAAGATGTGAGCCAGTTAGACCTTGCGGAATGTGCTATGATTGCGGGAATTACAAAGAATCCATCCCGTTATTCTCCTTATGCTGATCTAGAAGCCGCTACAGAAAGGCAGCATTTAGTGTTAAAGAAAATGCTGGAACAAGGCTATATAACAAAAGAAGAGTATGAAAAGGCAATCTCAGAAAAATTGGTTTTCAAGAAGACCAATTTTACCACTTATGAGCATAAATACTTTATTGACCAAGTTATAAATGATGTGGCAGATGCTTTGTCTCAGCACCTTAACATTTCCCACGATGAGGCAATAAAGAAAATATACAACGGGGGTTTGAGAATTTATTCTACTATGGATTTGCAAATACAAAAAACAATGGAAGAAGCTTTTAAAAATCCAAAATTGTTCCCTCCTGATATAAAGGATAGAAGTGGGAATACGAGAATAGTTCAAGGTGCAATGGTAGTGATGGACTGGAGGACTGGCGAGGTAAAGGGAATTGTAGGAGGCAGGGAAACAGAAGAGACTAAAGGTAAGACAAGGATATTTAACTATGCAACACAAGGTGGAAGACCAGCTGGTTCTTCTATAAAACCTCTTACAGTTTACGGACCTGCTTTAGAGAAAGGTTATACGGCAGCTACTGTTGTGGATGATGTCCCTGTTTTTTATAAACAATGGAACTGGGAGCCCCATAACTACGAAAGCGGGAAGTACAGAGGGCTTATGACCTTTAGAGAGGCTTTAACTTATTCCGAAAATGTTCCTGCGGCGAGGATAGTTGTAGAAATGATTGGACTTCATACTGCAGCGGAATATGGAAAGAAATTTGGACTTACTGTAACAAAAGATGTTGCCTCTTCTCCTGCTGCTCTTGCATTAGGAGCGGGAGGCGCAGTTACACCCTTACAGGAAGCTGCAGCTTACGGTGCCATTGCCAATGGAGGAGTATATACTACTCCTATCACTTTTACAAAAGTCACTGATTCAAAAGGAAAAGTAATTTTGGAAAACAAGCCTTCACAGCATATGGTCTTAACGCCACAGAACGCATACATTTTAACAAGTATGATGCAGGACGTAGTGAAATACGGGACAGGTACAAATGCAAGGTTGCCTAATATGCCGGTGGCAGGTAAAACAGGTACAAATGAAAGTTACAACGATGCATGGTTTACAGGCTTTACTCCTTACTACGTTGGGTCTGTGTGGATGGGTACAGGGGAAAACATTCCTATGATATATGGAGGGAGGGGAGTTGTAGGAGGCTCCTATCCAGCCATGCTATGGAGAACAGTCATGGCAGAGATACACAAAAGCTTGCCTTACGAAGATTTTGAAAGACCTCCAGGTATTATTTCTGTGACAGTGTGCAAGGATTCTGGGGAGCTTCCAACTGACCTGTGCCATCAAGACCCGAGAGGCGACAGAACCTATACTGAAATTTTTGCAGAAGGCACGCAACCCACTACCTACTGTACTGTGCATGTGCTGGCAAAAATTAATTCACAAAATGGCAAATTGGCGACAGAATTTACTCCACCAGATTTAGTTAAAGAGGCTGTGTTCATTGACCCTCCAGGCAGGACTCCTGAACAAAATGCCGTGGCGCTAGATGGCAAATATGTGGTGCCAAAGGATTATGACGACACACCTCCACCAGCACAACCACCGTCGGGAGAAGTGTTGCCGCCAGAGAATACGCAAAATCCACCATCTCAGCCTCCGAATGAGATACAACAGCCTCCCGGGAATACTCCTCCCAATAATGGAGGGAATAACGGTACTACACAGAATCCGCCTCAGAATAACAACAATAATACGTCAAGTAACCCTCTGGAAAAGATCTTTCCTCCTAAAAATAGTAAGCCTTGAGCAATATCAAAAGAGTCCACTCCAAGTAGAGGGTGGGCTCTTTTGAAATTTTGTGGTATATTTAATGTAAAGAGCTTGTGAGAGGGGGCTTTTAGTTTGAAGGATAGTAGAAAGTATCTAGAAGAACTAGTACAATTTGGGCATAGAGGTTCTGCTACTAAAAATGAAAGGCAGGCAGCTGAATACATTTTAAGAGAGCTTGAGCGCATGGGTTATAAAGTAGAAAGGCAGACATTTAAGACTACAAGGGATAATCTCTACATGTTGCCGTTACAAGTTGCAATCTTACTATTTATTTCTGCCCTCCTTTCTCTAATGTATGGGGGTATAGTGAATGCATTAGCATTTTTCTTGAGCATATTCGGAATAATGCTTCTATTATTAGAGGTAAGCGGTATTCCGGTTGAAACGAGTATTATGCCGAGATTTTTGTCCCAAAATATTTTTACGAAATTTGATGAAAGCAAAGAAAAAAGAATAATTGTATCAGCTCACTATGATACTCAAAGAGCGAGTGTAATGTTTCACCCTAAAATTGTAGACTATTTAGGGTTAATTTATAATATTTCTTATGTAGGTTTTGGGCTTGTTCCGATTGGAATACTGTTTAATGTGTTTAAATTTCAACCCTTAGGAACTGTTTTTCTCATAATTGGCCTTATAATTGTTACTGCCAACATAATTTTTATGGCTTTATGTGAAATAACGGGTAAGTACACTCAGGGTGCTAACGACAATGGAACGGGGGTTGCATTAGCATTAGCTTTAGCCGAGTATTATATAAATCATAAAGATGAATTTCCCGGAAATGTTGATGTAGTATTTTTATTTACAGGCAGCGAAGAAACGGGAGAAAGGGGTATGAAACATTTTATAAAAAGATATGCTAAAAGCCTTCCCAAAGATACGCAATTTATAATTCTTGACAATTTAGGAACGGGTAAGATTACGTATCTTGAAGGAGAGGGAATGATTTTTTATAAAAAGGCAGGAAAGATGTTACTTGATATAGCTGAGGAAATGCAAAAAGGGCATAGCGGAAAAGTGCAGAGAATGAAAAACTTGCTCCTTCCGACAGACGCTTTACCTGTCATGGCAGCAGGTTTTGATGCTATAGCCTTCCTTGCAAAAGATGAAAAGGGAAGGCTAGGAAATTATCACTGGCATACAGATACAATAGAAAATGTAGATATAGACCTTCTTTTGTATGAGGAGGAATTTTTTAAAGAGTATTTAATCAAAGTAGCAGAAACTTTGAAATGACAAAAAATTAACTTGACTATATTTGAAAAATCGAATATAATTTATACGAAAGGGTGAAAGAAGTGGAAGCTGATGTATATAATAAAGCTGCCGAGTACTTTAAAGCATTATCACATCCTACGAGAATAAAAATAATAGAACTTTTAAGCAAAAAAGAAATGTGCGTATGTCAGATGATGGCAGCACTAAATTTAGACCAATCCCATGTATCAAGGCATTTAATGGTACTAAGAGCAAATAAAATGGTGAAAACCAGAAGAGAAGGGACTATAATTTATTATTCTTTAACAGATGAAAATATCATACACATTATTGAGGAAGTGAAAAATATCTTTCTTGTCACAAAGTAAATTTTTTTACGGTTCTATAATAAATGTTGGGGTGGGGAAAAAGAAATCTATAAAAAAGAGAGCACTTATTCTGAATGCCTGCTATAATAGAAGTGGTTAAAAACAACCCAACAAAAGGAGGCATCAGAATAAGTGCAAGGTAATTATATCACAAATTTCTTAAAATCTGAAGATATAATTTGGGAAGATATAATAGAGAATGACAACAGAATAGAGCTACATATTAAGATGAAACAGAAACCACATATTTGTCCAAGGTGCGGGGCAACAACGTCTAAGATTCATGATTATAGAGTACAAAGAATAAAAGATGTGCCATTATTCGGGAAACCAACAGTGATAGTACTAAAGAAGAGGAGATATGTTTGTAAACACTGTGGTAAAAGATTCTATGAACATTTAGACTATTTACCACGTTACCATAGAATGACCAACAGACTATCTATTTACATACTACAACAACTGAAAAAACAACAAAGCATGAAAGAGATATCTGAAGTTACAGGAGTATCAATCACGACAGTGATGAGACTTTTAGATACAGTAGGAGTGGAACCTGATTATAAGATATTGCCTGAAGTTATCAGTATAGATGAATTTAAAGGAAACTCTGGAGGCAGGAAATATCATTGTATTATTGTCGATCCAAAAGGAGGAAAAATACTAGATATTTTAAAAGACAGAAAACAAGAAGATCTAAGTGAATATTTCAAAAGATTTAAAGACAGGAAGAAAGTGAAGTGGGTTATTATAGACATGTGGAAACCTTTTTTATTGACAGTAAAAACATATTTCAAAGGAGCTAAGATAGCAATAGACAAATTTCACTTTACAAGGTACGTATATTGGGCGATAGAAAATGTAAGGAAAAGAGTGCAAAAAGAACTAGCAAGAGATAAAAGGAGATATTTTAAAAGAAGCCGTAAGCTGCTTCTTGCAAAATATGATACCTTAACGCCCGAACAAAAAGAAAAGCTGGAAATAATGTTTTGGTACAGTGCCGACTTAAGAATGGCACACTTTTTAAAAGAAGAATTTAGTAATAGAGTGTTAAAATGCAAAAATTCAAAGGAAGCAAAAATAGAACTAAAAAGATGGATGCAGTTAACTAAAGAAAGCAAAATTGATGAATTTAAAAGATGCATACAGGTATTTAACCGTTGGTTTGAAGAAATAACAAATGCCTTTGATATACCTTACACCAATTCTGTAACAGAAGGCTATAACAATAAAATTAAAGTACTAAAAAGACTTGCATACGGCTATAGAAATTTTTACCGATTCAGGAAAAGGATATTATATTGCAATGCTTGATATAACAGTGTTTTTAGCAACGAGAATATTTAAGGATATTATAGAGCTTCGACAAAAAAGCATAGGTAAATACCCGCTCACATTTCTAGCTATATCTTTTATTGCAACCAATAATTACAAATATTATCATATAACGTAAGAAAATTTATAGGTGGGCATTCAGAAAAAATACCCACCCCAACTATTGACAAAGAGCCTTTTTTACTTGATATATTCGAATATTCGAATATAAGAATATATAAGAAGGTTAATATAAATGATAATTGCTTTTTTAAACGCTGGAGAGGAGGTGAATATGTGGCAAAAAATTGGTATCCTATAATAGATAAGGATAAGTGCATTCAGTGCTATCAATGTGTGAACTTTTGTCCACACGACGTTTATACTATCGGTGACGATGGGTATCCGGATGTTGTAAATCCAGACAACTGCGTGGAATTTTGCCGTGGATGTTCAAAAATTTGTGATAATGAAGCTATAACATATTTTGGAGATAGGAGGTAATTTTTATGAGTAAAAAAGGATTACTTTTATGTGTTTGCCAAGGCACATGTCCATCATTTCAACAAATGGACACATTTGAAGTTTTAAACACTTTAAGAAGAGAGGGCATTTTTGAATGGGTAGGATTACATCCTCAACTTTGTGCAGATGATGGAGATAGGTATTTAAGGGAATTATTAAGAGGAGCTCAAATAGATGAACTTTATGTTGCTGCCTGTGATCCAACAATGCAGAGGAAAATGTACAGAGATGCTTTTGATGATGTAGGTTTTCCTAGAGATAAGCATATTGGAATCGAAATAAGAAACATGAATACACAGCAGGTTATAGATGAGATAAAGAAAGCAGTTACTCAAAGAGAACAATCTCAAAGTAAATAGTTTATCTAAAAAGGCTTCGATTGTTGCTAAAGCTGGAAAGAAATATTTAGCAACAATCGAAGTCATGTTTTTATGAAAAGTTAAATATAGAGTATTCCTCTACTTAGTTGTTGACATATGTTAATTATGTTGGTATAATATATTCGTTAATTCGAATATATTAATGGAAGAGCGATCAATGGAACACAGAATATGTTTTAACTGCATTATAAGGCACTTTTCACCGGCATGGTATGCATCCGTTATGGGTACTGGTGGATTTGCTAATGTTCTCTATTTGTTAAGTGTAAAAATGCCTTTTTTAAAACCAATAGCTGTAGCGCTTTTCTTTTTGAATATATTTTTGTTTTTAATATTTATAATTCCGTGGGTAGGAAGATGGTTTTTACATTTTGATAAATTAATAGAGGATTTAAAGCATCCTGTTATGTCTAACTTTTTTGTTACTATGCCTGTAGGAGGCTTGATTCTTGAAACAAACTTTTTTATGATAGGTAAGGAATATTTTAGCATGGCATTTATTGTGACTTTGGGCACAATTTTTAGGCGGGCGCTAGCCTATTTTTATTTTTACATAGATATGCTATAATATTTTTGTAAGCAATTACTTGCATAAATGTTGTGAGGTGTTTTGATGGGTGATTCGGTTAAGGAAAAGATAGTTGTATCTACTTTAAAACTAATTTCTGAAAAGGGGTATAGGTCTACAACTACAAGAAATATTGCAGAAGAGGCAGGAGTAAATGAAGTTACAATTTTTAGGTGTTTTAGAAGTAAAAAAGATATAGTCCTTTATGCTTTGAAAGAGCTGGAACTACTTAAACCCATGGATAAAAAGATATTGGAGAAGTGTAAATGGGATTTAAAAGAAGACCTTTTGATGTTGGCTGAAGAGTATCACAAGAATTTTACAGAAGATAAAGCTAAAATTATGATAGGTTTGAGAAGTCCAGAGATTTTTGAAGAGGTAAAGGAGTACTTGATGAGGATTCCAAAAGGTTTCAAGGATGTTTTAATTGAATATTTTAAGATAATGTATCAAAAGGGCATGTTAAATACAGATGATTTTGAATTACTGGCTTTTTCGTTTTTATCGTTAAATTTTGGCTTTATACTAATGAAAGCTTCTTACGGCAGAAAGTTGATTGGCTTCAGCAATGATGAGTTTGTCCGTAGAAGCATTGAAATTTTTGTAAAAGGAATAGCGAAAAGTAGTTGATGTGGTGTAAAATATATAGTATAGTAAGGTGCTGGGAGAGGAGAAGGATTAATGAAAATTGGCATTCCTAAAGCTTTGATGTATTATTTTTATTACCCTTTCTGGAAAACCCTTTTTGAAAGTCTCGGTTTTGAGGTAGTCACTTCTGACGATACTTCAAAGAGCATATTGGATATTGGCGTAAAAGAAGCTGTAGCTGAAATATGCCTTCCTATGAAGGTGTATACGGGACATGTTCTTAATTTGTTAGAAAAAGGAGTAGATTACATATACGTTCCCCGCTTTGTAAGTTTGAGAAAAGGAATTTTTATGTGCCCAAAATTCATGGGTCTTCCCGATATGATAAAAGGTCTTTTTGATAGAATTGAAGATAAGATTCTTACTCACCATATAGTTTCAAAGACTTTAGATATTTCTGAGTTTCACAATTATACCATATTTATAGAAAAATTTGGAATTGGTAAAAAGGACTTAAAGAAAGCTTTAGCAAAGGCAAGAGAAGAATGGCTTAAGTTTCGGAGGTTAAACAAGGAAGGGTACGATATAAATGAGCTTTTGACAAATAATAAACCTCAAAAATACGATGGTGATATAACTATAGGGCTTTTAGGTTATGTGTACAATGTGTACGATAGATTTGTAAATATGGACATATTTAGTGTCTTTAGAAGGCTTAATATAAAAGTAGTTACTTTTGATATGATGGATGAAAAGGTGATATACAAAAACCTGAGAAATTTTAGGAAAAACATGTTTTGGGAATTTACAAATATGCTATTAGGAACGGCTTATGAATTTATGAAGAGAGATGATATTGACGGAATTATTCATTTGACTGCTTTTGGATGCGGACCGGATTCTATTCTTGAACCTTTTTTGACGATAGATTCTGAAAAGAATAAAAAACCTTTTATGACAATAAGAATTGATGAGCAGACTGGAGAGAGTCACGTTATAACGAGAGTAGAGGCTTTTACTGATTTGATAAGGATGAAAAAATATAAAGCCGAGGAAAAGGCGAAAGGCGTGGTGTAGGATGAAAATTACTTTTCCCTACATGGGCTCCCCCTATATGTACGAAAAGCTGTTTACTCTTTTGGGGCATGAAGTAATAACTCCTCCACGGCCTTCTCAGAAGACTGTAGACTACGGTGTAAAATACAGTCCCGAATTTGCATGTTTTCCTTTAAAGGTCATTTTGGGTACATATCTTGAGGCTTTGGAAATGGGAGCAGATACCATAGTTACATCAGGAGGAAACGGACCTTGTAGAGCGGGTTATTACGGGGAGGCCCAAAAGAAAATACTTAAAAATATGGGTTATGATGTTGAATTTATTATATTTGATGAGCCTAAGAAAGATATAAAGACTTTTATGGACAATGTGAAGAAAATAAAAGGGAAGAATTCATGGGGAAAGGTTTTAAAGGTGGCAAAAATTGTATATGATATGGCTAAATCTATGGACAAAGTAGAGAAAATAGTTGAAGTAAAGAGAGCTTATGAATGCAACAGGGGAGAGTTTACAAGGGCATGGCACGAGATAATGGAGGAATACAGAAAAATAGAATCTTCTGAGGATGTAAGAAGGGTAGAAAAAGAAGCTATTGAAAGATTAAACAGTATAAAGGTGTGTGAAGTGCCAGAGGAAGAGAGAATAAGAATTGGAATAGTTGGAGAAATATACGTTGTGATGGAGCCTTCTATAAATGGCAATATAGAAGAAGTCTTAAATACATACGGCGCGGAAGTTGAAAGGTCTCATTACATTTCAGAGTGGATTGATTTTAATTTAATTCCTCTACCTTCCTACAAAGAAAAAGAGCATCAAATTTTGAAAAAAGGAGAAAAGTACATAGAAATAATAATTGGCGGTCATGCCAAACAATCTGTTGGTGCCATAATAGATTTTATGGACAGAGGGTTTGACGGAGTTATTCACTTAAAGCCCTTTGGATGCCTTCCTGAACTTATTACTGAAAGCGCGATAAATAAAATAAAGAGAGAATATGATTACCCAATCTTGACTTTATCGATAGATGAACAGATGGCTATTGCCAATACTTTGACTAGGATAGAAGCTTTTTTGGATGTCATAAGGTTAAAAAAACGTAAAAAAAGGATAGTGAGGTAGAACAAAGTGGAAAAGGTGTACATTGGTGTTGATGTAGGATCAGTGAGCATTAAGGTTGTGGCTATTGACAATGATAACAATATTTTATTTAGGTCCTACGTCAGAAATGTAGGACAGCCTATTGATATTGTAAAGGAAGAGCTTAAGAAATTGCACAATGAATTGCCTGACAAAGAGATAGGTGGAGTAGGTGTTACTGGAAGCGGTAGACAGCTAATCGGCTATGTCTTAGGGGCTGATGTGGTTAAAAATGAAATTACTGCCCATGCAACTGCTACAATTTATTTTCACCCAGATGTCAGCACTATTTTTGAAATCGGGGGACAAGATTCGAAACTGATCATAATAAGTGATGGCACAATAGCTGATTTTGCTATGAATACTGTTTGTGCTGCTGGTACAGGGTCATTTTTGGATCACCAGGCCCAAAGGCTTGGGATAAAGATTGAGGAATTTGGAGAGATTGCTCTTACTGCGAAAAGAGAGGTTCGCATTGCTGGAAGATGTACAGTTTTTGCTGAATCGGATATGATATCAAAACAGCAGTACGGTTTTAGTAAGGCAGAGATATTAAAAGGACTGTCAAAAGCCTTGGTGAGGAATTATATGAATAATCTAGTAAGAGGAAGAGAATTAAGACCGGTCTTTGTGTTTCAGGGAGGAGTTGCGGCGAATATTGCTATAAGGAAGGCTTTTGAAGAAGAGGTAGGTCATGAGGTGATAGTGCCTAAACATTATGATATAATGGGTGCTATAGGGATTGCGATGATTGCTAAAGAAGAGGTAAAGAGAACAGGTAGACCTACCAAGTTTAAAGGTTTTGATGTATCGGAAGAAAAATTTGAAACCACCACCTTTATATGCAAAGCTTGTCCCAATGAGTGCGAAATAATCCAGATTAAGGCGAATGGAAAGATAATTGCTATGACAGGAGATAGATGTGGGAGATATTCAAATTCTGTAATATGAAAATGAGGGGATAACCCCCTTTTTATTTTTTTGATTGATTTTTTCATGGGTAAGAGGTAAAATTTAATTAAATGTAACAGTTGTTACAACAATGAGGTGGTATTGTGGAAATAGAGCTTAAAAATATAAGTTACTTTCGAGATGGAAAGTACATTTTAAAGAATGTGTATTTTAAATTCGAGAAAAATGGCATATACACTGTAGTAGGGCCGTCTGGAGCAGGAAAATCTACAATGCTTAAATTGATCAATAGATTAATTGAACCTACAGAAGGAGCTATTTTTATAAATGGTGTTGAATACAAAAATATAGATGTAATTCTCTTACGAAGAAAAATTGGCATGGTATTTCAAAGGCCTTTCCTATTTGAAGGTACGGTAAAAGAAAATATTGAATTAGGGCCTTCTCTTAGAGGGGAGAAAAACATAGATGCGCTTTTTTACCTTGAAGCAGTTGGATTGAGCAAAGACTACCTCTTTAAAGATGTGAACAATCTATCAGGAGGAGAAGCACAAAGGGTTTCCATTGCCAGAGCCCTTGCAAATTCTCCTGAAGTACTTCTTTTGGACGAGCCTACCTCTTCCCTTGACCCTACTTCTACCAGCATAATAGAAGAGCTAATTAAAAGGCTTAATAGAGAGGGCATTATGGTTATATGGGTTACCCACAATATGGATCAGGCAAAGAGGATAGGAGATTATACGTTGTTTCTCTACAAGGGAGAACTAATAGAGGCGAGGAAAACGGGGGAATTTTTTGAAAATCCCATAAGCGAGGTTTCAAAGTTATTTTTGGAAGGGAAATTAAAGGAGATGATAAAGTGAGTACTAGCTCTTTGATTTTTGCTTCTTCTCTTGTGTTTGTTGCGATTTTCATTTCTTACTATCAAAAGCTTGGCATTGAAAAGGAGATAATAATAGGAACGGCTAGGGCTGTTTTCCAGCTTATGGTTGTGGGGTATATACTTCACTATATCTTTTCGGCAAATAATGCTCTTTTTACTTTGGCGATGGTGGTGGTTATGACACTTGTAGCTGGGCACAATGCTTCAAAGAGAGGGAAAGAGATTCCAGGAATTTTTTATTATGTAACTTTTTCCATTGCAGTAGGTGCTGCTGTAACACTTTCTCTTCTTATACTGTTTGGAAACATCAAATTTGAGCCTCAACAGGTTATACCTGTATCTGGTATGATAATAGGAAATTCTATGGTGGCTTCCGGGCTTTCTGTATCCAGATTAAAAGATGAGATAAAAAATAGGCAGGAAGAGATAGAAGCCTACCTTGCTTTAGGAGCTACTTCCAGGCAGGCTGCTCAAAAAGTAATAAAGATGAGCATAAAGACAGGAATGATGCCAACGGTTGACAGCATGAAAACATTAGGTATTGTTCAACTTCCTGGCATGATGACAGGTCTTATATTAGGAGGAGTAGATCCGATTACGGCTGTAAAATATCAGATAATGGTTACTTTTATGCTGGCATCGACAGTTGCAATATCCTGTTTCACAGTGACTTTTTTGACGTACAGGACATTTTTTACAAAACAACATCAACTAAGGCAGGCCTTTTAGCCTGCCTTAAAATTATGGTATTAAAACCTGCCCTTTATAAAGGTCATATACGTAGTACAAAAACCCTTCTTTTAGTGAAATTTGAAATATCAGTTTATCTTGCTGCCAGAACTGGGGCGATATTTCCTCTATTTTTGTATTTTCAAATTTTGACCTCAAATCTACCCTTTCTCCTGTTTTGAGATTGTACACGTAAGCATTTGATTGCTGTGATGTATCATTGTAAGCGAGTACTGCAAGGTATCTTCCGCTGGAATCTACTTTAATATCTGGTATAATTGTATTTTCAAGAGAATCTATTAGTTTAAATGCTCTGTGAGATATATCATAGCTTATTATTCTGCTTTGAGACCTATCATTAGTTTGTATTGTGAAAAATATGATATTAGTTTTTGGACTATAAGTCAAAGTAGTGGAATGAGTATTGAGATTGTCTGGCAAAATTTCTTTGGGAATTTTTCCTCTGTCAAAAAGCTTTGTTTCAACATTATTTTCTATTTTATAAAAGGTTCCATTTTTTTCAATAAACTCCACAGTTCCTAAATCTTTTATGCTGTCAATTATATAGCCATTGCTATCAGGAGACAAATAGTAACGTGATTTATTTACAGAGCAATACCCGTTCATAATATATCCATAGGTTAACGACGCATCTACATAAGGTTTGCCGTCTTCTGTACCTGAGCCTAATATTTCATAGGCTACAGGATGAGGGTTTGATACTGTCATTATTGTAGGAGGATTTTTCATCAGTACCCTTGCGAAATCTTCATCTCTTACTATTATTGCTTGCAAGAATTTCTTTACCACTTCTTCGGGGGTCAATTCTTCTCTACTTAATGCTATTTTCATAAGTTGCATTGTATTTCCTCTTATATCCTCGTTTAGATTTTTCAGGACAAAAATGCTTTTTGAATCACTGCTCCATACAGGCCAGTAATAAGTGTATAAAGTACTCGTTACGTAGTTTTGAATTTCTTCTTTAGGCATTCCTGGCGGCACACTCTTTGGCACGTTTAATGTTACTTGTTTTTTGGTTGTTAAAGAGGAAGCATCTGCTATCCAAATATTGTTCATATTTACCGTTACGTTTATATCCTCTATTTTTTCTTTTTTGAGCTCATATTTTTCGTAGGCTATATAGTAACCATTTGGTGATACAGAAGGTCTTTTGCCTTCGTCAATTATTTTTTCACTGCCGTCTTTCAAGTTTTTATAGATTATCTTATTATCCCTTTCAAAGACTATAGCATCAGGATTTTTTACAAAAGAGCCACAGCATCCCTCTGCTAATTTAGTGACTTTTAAGTTTTTTAAATCTACTGCGTTGATATTGCTTTCTTTTACTTCAAAGCCGTGGGTTTCTCTTGGAACAATTACTTGTTCAGTGTAGATTATTTTATTTCCATCTGGTGAAAAAACTGCGTCGCTATAGTAAGTATTTGAATCCTTGCTTTCAATTATTTTATTTTCTTTTCCATTCTTTAAATCTTTTATATAAATCGCATTTTTACCGGCAGATGTGGTTGTTATAAATACTAATTTTGTTCCATCTGGTGAAACAGCAACTTCGCTAGCGGCTTTGTCAATTATTTTTTCAAAGCCTTTATTGTCGTATTTGTAAATACCCTTGTCATATAAAGGGACATATATAGTTCCGTTATACTCCGCAATTTTGCCAGCATTTATTCTTCCTAAACTTATGAAAGAAATTTGATTTACAATCTTTAATTCTTCTGCGTTTACTTTTGTTATTAGATTGTCCTGCAAGTGTTTGATGCCGAAAGAGAATACCATTAAAAGCACTGCTGCCGCTACAGTGATTGCTATTCCTATTTTCGTCCATCTATTTCTTTTAAATCTTTTTTTGAGAGATTCTTTAAGCTGATAATTTACAGGAATTAAGTCTTTTAATTTATTGAGGTTTTCTTCTATTCTCTTTTCGTCCATTTTCATCCCTCCAAACATTTTATTACAAGATTTTTTAATTTTTGAATAATCCTGTAAGCTTTCATTTTGACTGCTTCCTCAGTTTTTTCAATCATTTGAGATATTTCTCTGTGGGTCATGCCAGCAAAATATTTCAGGTTTATAATTTCTATTTCTTCTTTAGGGAGGGCGTAAATTGACTTTTTAAGACAATTTAATTCTACTTCCTTTTCAAGTTTGTCCTCAAATACATCGGGATAAGAATGCTCTATAATGAGTTCTTCTGATACCAGTTTTTTTCTCGTTTTATAATAGTCTGTCACAGTATTTCGGGCTATAGAAAAAATCCATGCCTTTGGGTTTGATTTTACTGTATTGTACTTTTCAAAGGCTTTTTGAAAAGTTTCACTTACAATGTCATCTGCATCCCATTTGTTGCCAACTTTAAAGTATACGTACCGGTACACATCGTCAAAGTTTTTCTCATAAAATTCAATAAAGCTTTCTGGCACAAATTTGGCCCCCTTCTCTCCTTTATTGACTCCTCCCACCTTTATAGACGAAAATCTACACAAAAGGTAACAATACCCTTGCATTTATTTTAGTTTTATAATAAAATAATGTACAAATCAATTTGTAAATGCGATGAAGCGGAGCAGTAGGCAATGAGGGCTTTCAGAGAGCCGTTGGAAGGTGCGAAACGGCAGCCTGACTTGCTGAAACTCGCCGCAGAGCAGGCGCGCTGAAGTGAGTAGGTGCGCACGGCTTGCCGCCGTTACAGGCTTTGAGAGGGCGCTTTTGCGCCAAAAAGAGTGGTACCGCGGAAGATGTGGGTCTTTCGTCTCTTTGAGATGAAAGGCTTTTTTTAATGGAAAAATTAAAAAAGTAGAGGTGGAGGATATGGCGTATTCAGTGGAGATTGATAGGAAATGGCAGAAAATCTGGGAAGAGACAAAACTTTACAAGTTTAATCCTGAAAATGTGGACAAAAAGCTTTATTGTTTAGAGATGTTTCCTTACCCTTCAGGGGCAAAATTGCACATAGGTCACTGGTATAATTACGGTCCTACAGATTCATGGGCGAGAATGAAGAGGATGCAGGGGTGGGAAGTATTTCACCCTATGGGGTTTGACGCCTTTGGCCTTCCTGCTGAAAATTATGCCATAAAGACAGGCATACATCCTTATGACTCGACAATGGAAAACATAAGGACCATGGAAAGACAACTCAGAGAAATGGGAGTCACTTTTGACTGGGACTATGAAGTCATAACCTGTCTGCCAGAGTACTATAAATGGACTCAGTGGATTTTCTTAAAACTTTATGAAGCAGGTCTTGCCTACAGGAAAAAAGCGCCTGTAAACTGGTGCCCCAGCTGCCAGACTGTTCTTGCAAATGAGCAGGTAATTGATGGGAAATGCGAAAGGTGCGGAACTGAAGTTACAAAGAAAGAGCTTACTCAGTGGTTTTTCAAAATAACTGCCTATGCGGAAGAACTTTTAGAAAAATTAGATGATCTTGATTGGCCTGAAAAAACTAAAATGATGCAGAGGAACTGGATTGGGAAATCTGAGGGCGCAGAGATAGAGTTTAAAATTGATGGAAAAGACTTGTCTTTTAGAGTTTTTACCACAAGGGCAGATACGCTGTTTGGTGCGACTTATGTGGTATTGGCTCCTGAACACGAATTGGTGGATTTGATTACTACAGATGAGTATAGAGATGCTGTTGAAGAATACAAAGAGTATGCCAAAAAGCAGAGTGAGATTGAGAGGCTTTCAACAGAAAAGGAAAAGACGGGAGTGTTTACAGGAGCGTACGCGATTCATCCGCTGACAGGTGAAAAACTGCCTATTTGGATAGCGGATTATGTGCTTGTAACTTACGGTACTGGATGTGTTATGGGAGTTCCTGGACACGATGAAAGAGACTATGAATTTGCCACGAAGTACAACCTGCCTATAAAAAGAGTTATAAAAGGAGTTGGAGATGTAGACGACAGTTTGCCTTTTGTGGAATATGGAATTTTAGTAAATAGCGGAGAATTTACGGGGATGACATCTGAGGAAGCGCGAGTCAAAATAGTCGAAAAGTTGAAAGCAGAAGGGAAAGCAGAGTTTAAAGTAAATTATAGGATGAGGGACTGGCTTGTGTCCAGACAGAGGTACTGGGGAGCTCCCATTCCTATAATCCACTGCGAACGCTGTGGAATAGTGCCTGTGCCAGAAGAGGATTTACCTGTACTTTTGCCATATGATGTTGAGTTTGAGCCAACAGGAGAATCTCCTCTTAAAAAGCATGCAGGTTTTATGAATGTCACCTGCCCTAAGTGCGGAGGTCCGGCTTTAAGAGATCCTGATACTCTTGATACTTTTGTAGATTCTTCTTGGTATTACTTGAGATACCCTGACAATAAAAACGATAAAGAGCCTTTTAATAAAGAGTGGATAAACAAAATGCTTCCAGTAGATAAATATGTAGGTGGAGCAGAGCACGCCACTATGCACCTTTTGTATTCGAGGTTTATAACGAAAGTTTTAAGAGATCTGGGATACCTTAATTTTGATGAACCTTTCCTTTCACTTGTGCATCAGGGGACGATTTTAGGGCCGGATGGCAGCAGAATGAGCAAATCAAGAGGGAATGTTATTTCGCCGGATGACTATATTAAACAGTACGGTTCAGATGTATTTAGGCTGTATTTAATGTTTGGCTTCTCTTACTCAGAGGGCGGGCCATGGAGCGATGAAGGAATAAGGGCTATTGCTAGATTTGTCAATAGGGTGGAGAGGTTTATAGAAAAATTTATTGAGACCAGACAAAATCCAGGGAAGACAAAAGAAGAAATGGAAGATGCGGAAAAAGAATTGAACTATGTGAGACATTACACTATAAAACACGTGACATTGGATGCCGATAAATTTGAGTTCAACACTGCTATAGCGAGAATAATGGAACTTGTAAATGCTTTGTACAAATATGAAAATGAGGTTGAAGTAAAGAACATGAAATTTTATGAAGATGTGGTAAGAGATTTTGTAAAAATCCTGGCGCCCTTTGCGCCCCATTTCTCTGAAGAGATGTGGGAAAGACTGGGGTATGAATATTCTGTTTTCAATCAGAAGTGGCCTGAGTGGGACGAAAAAGCCCTTGAAAGAAACATGATAGAAATTGCTATTCAGGTAAACGGAAAGGTTAGAAGCAAGGCTCAAGTGCCTTCAAATGCGACGGATGAAGAGTTGAAGCAGATTGCTCTTTCTGATGAGAGAGTGAAGTCTTACTTGGATGGTAAAGAAATAAAGAAAGTAATAATTGTAAAAAATAGACTTGTGAATATTGTAGTAAACTAAAGCAGGGCTTGCCCCTGCTTTAGTTTTTGTTATAATTTAGTTTAGAGGTGAGTAATTTGATGAAAGCTGAGGCTGTAATTGATAGTATAGTAAAGAAATTAGTTGAAACTATTGATCCCAAAGCTATTATACTTTTTGGTTCACTGGCAAAAGGCAAGAATCATGAAAATTCTGATATTGATTTATTGATTGTGTGGGATGAAGAGAAAGGATTAAATAATACTCAGCGTCGTATAAAATTAAGAAAGTTGCTTGGATTTGTGGAAGTCCCTATTGATATTTTAACGTGTACGAGTGAAGAACTAAAAGAGGCAATGAAAGACGATAAATCATTTACTGCAAATATAGTAAAAGAAGGGAAGGTTATATATGGTAGACTCAACTGATTACAGAAAATGGATTGAAAGAGCAGAACAAGACTATCGTATTGCAAATATAATAAAAGAAGAAGACCTTCATGGTGTAGAAGATTCTTTTTGCTATATTTGTTATCAGGCTGCTGAAAAATTGTTAAAGGCTTTCTTGTTATATAATTCAGAGTCAGTTCCTAAAACACATGATTTAATTTTTCTTTTAGAAAGAAGCAAAGTTTACGATTCTTCATTAGAGGAATTTTTTGATGGGATTAGTATACTAAATGAGTATGCCGTTTCTGCAAGGTATCCTATTGATTTTGAAACTTCAAGAACAACTAAGGAAGCGGAGGAAGCCTTTGAAGTACTTGAAAATTTAAGGCATGAAATATTAAAAAGAATAAAATGACTTTATCGTTTATAGACGGTCTTTTATTTTTATGCTATAATATACTTGCAAATGTTTAATAAACAAATAATTGTTTGGGAGTGTGTGAATGTGGCATTAACACAAAGAGAAAAAGAGATATTAAGACTTATAAAGAAAAATCCCATGATCTCGCAAGAAGAGTTGGCAAAGATGCTGGGAATAAGCCGGTCAGCCGTTGCAGGGCACATAGCTAACCTCATGAAAAAAGGATTTATATTAGGTAGGGGCTATGTAGTAAGAGATTTAAAAGGAGTTACAGTAATTGGAGGTGCAAACATAGATATAAAAGGGAAACCCTACAAAGAGTTAAAGCAGCATACCTCAAACCCGGGTTATATAAACATAGCACCTGGAGGAGTAGGGCGAAATATTGCTCATAATCTTGCACAACTCAATGTTCCTGTGACTTTTTTAAGCGTTGTAGGTAATGACGATGAGGGAAGAAGGCTTTTAGAGGAGACAAGGCAGGCAGGAGTTAATGTAGAACAGGTGGTGATTTCAAATACTAGGCGAACAGGCATATACCTCGCTATTTTAAACGCAATTGGCGATATGGACATTGCCCTTTCAGGTATGGACATTTTGGAGGAATTAAACATTCAGTACCTTGAATCAAAAATAGAAGTCATAAAGAATAGCGAAATTGTAGTTTTTGACTCTAATATTCCTGAAGAAAGCATAAGGTATGTGACGGAGCTATGCTATAACAATAACATCCCCGTCGTAGTGGACCCTGTCTCAATAGATAAGGCTCAAAAGCTAAAAGGCGTGTTAGACAAAATCGACTACATTACACCAAATAAAGAAGAATTGGAATCTATTACAGGGATGAGCGTAGCAGATGACGAGGAGATGAAAAAAGCGGTTAAATATTTGAGAGATAGAGGAGTGAAAAATGTCATAGTGACATTGGGAGAAAGAGGTGTTTACATCTCTTCAGAGGAGTTGGAAAAATTCATTGAACCTTATAGAACTGAAATTGTGGACGCTACTGGGGCAGGAGATGCACTGACAGCAGGACTGGTTTACGGTATTTTCAATGGATATTCGCTTGAAGTTTCAGTAAAAATGGGGCTTGCTGCAGCTTCTCTGACTATTTCTTCGCCTTATACGGTTAATCCGTTTTTAAATGAAAATCAATTAAAAAATATGGTAAAGGAGATTTGAAAAATGCAGAAATTTATTGAATTTTCTCGGGAGGTAAAAGAAGCTTTAGATAGTAAAAAGCCGGTTGTGGCTTTAGAGTCAACGATAATATCCCATGGCATGCCTTATCCAGAAAATGTTGAAACTGCTAAGGCTGTAGAAGAGATTGTGAGAAAAAATGGGGCTATCCCTGCTACAATTGCCATTATAGAGGGGAAAATAAAAATAGGACTAACTGAAAAAGAACTGGAGTTTATGGGTACATCTAAAGAAATATTAAAGGCCAGCAGAAGAGATCTGCCCGTCGTCTTAGCAAAGGGATTAAATGCTGCTACTACTGTTTCTGCCACGATGATTTGCGCAAATCTTGCAGGTATAAAGGTATTTGTGACAGGAGGAATAGGAGGGGTACATAGAGGGGCAGAAGAGACTTTCGATATATCTGCCGATTTGCAAGAACTTGCAAACACAGATATAGCAGTTGTATGTGCAGGGGCAAAAGCTATACTTGATTTACCTCGCACTTTAGAATATCTTGAAACTTTTGGCGTTCCTGTAATTGGATTTAAAACAGAGGAATTTCCTGCTTTTTACACAAGAGAAAGCGGACTCAAAGTGGATTACATGGTGGAAGATGAAGTGGAAGCTGCAAGGGTTGTAAAAACTAAGTGGGATTTGGGGCTTAAAGGAGGAGTTTTGATTGCTAATCCCATTCCTGAAGAATATGCCCTAGACAGAGCTTATATTGAAAAAGCCATAGAAGAGGCTATTTTTGAAGCAGACAGACGAGGAATAAGGGGTAAAGCCCTTACGCCATTTTTGTTGGAAAAGATAAAGGACCTGACAGAGGGTAAAAGTTTAAAAGCAAATATTGAACTTGTTAAGAATAATGCCAGAGTTGGAGCCAAAATTGCTGTGCAATTGAATAAACTGTATAAAGAGGCGTAAAACGCCTCTTTATACTTTATTACCTTTTTTCTCTGTCATGGACCTCGTCAATTATTTCCTGACGCATGTTCTGTATGCTTATAAGCCTGTTTCTATTTTTTTCTTTTATCCTCTCTATTTCTTCAGGTGAAAGTTCTTCTGCGTGTAGTTTCAGATAATCTTCTGCTTCTCTATAATTTTCTATTGTATTGTGTATCATTTCTTGAAGCTTTTCCACATTGTCTGACCTATCATCAGGCTTTGGCTTTTTTGTATATCTTTCTTCTTTTCCCATAGACATCACTCCTAAATTTTTATTTTCATATTTATTTTGTTCAGCAAAAATTTATTTATGTGTTATAAAACAGATGAGATATTGAAGAAAATCTGGGATACAGTTATAATTGTAATATAATTAAAAACCTCAAATCTGTTATAATACTAAAGACTTGAGGTGAAAAATATGGCTCTTTACACGCTTACAATTGCAGTAATATTTTTATACATCTTTATTACAGGCTTTCATGACGAGGGAAATTTAATAGCTACCATTGTATGTTCAAGGTCTATAGAGGCGAAAAAAGCTTTAATTATAGCTTCTGTTGCTCAGTTTTTAGGACCTTTGATTGTTACCACGGCAGTTAGCACTACTATTGCAAAGGATATTATAAAATATTCTTACCTTCTTAAAAGCGGTGAAAATATATCATTGTTGATACTTTCTGGTATCTTAGGAGCTGCTTTGTGGAATTTTATAACATGGTACTATGCTATTCCTTCTAGCTCTTCGCATGCTTTAATTGGAGGTATATTGGGGCCTTTTGCAATAGAGTACGGTTTTCATTCTATCAATTTTTACGGAATAATGACAAAAGTTATAATACCTCTATTTTTTTCTCCTGTAATAGGCTTTGCTGCTGGATATATAATTACATTAATTTTCTGGAAATTATTAAAAAATGCGCAACCTTCTGTGAATAGTTTTCTTAAAAAACTTCAATACGGTACGATGTTTTTATTGAATATAGGGCAAAGTGCAAACGATGCTCAAAAAGGAATGGGTTTGATTGTAATTCTAATGATGATAAAGGGAAACACTCATAATTTTGAAGTTCCCTTTTTTGTAAAATATATAGCAGCTTTTATGATATCCTTTGGTCTTTTATTTGGTGGATTTAGAATGATAAAAAGTGTAGGCGGAAGGATATACAGAGTAAGACCTTTTCACTCTTTTAATGCTCAGCTTTCTTCCCTTTTGGTGGTGACGGCTGCTACTTTGTTTGGGGCTCCTATAAGCGGTACACAGCTTGTAAACTCCTCCATTTTGGGCGTTGGAGCAAGGGAGAGGCCTAGCGCAGTAAGATGGCAGTTTGCAAAAGCCATATTTGCCGCCTGGATTACCACAATACCAGCTTCTTTTATATTTTCTTCCATCATTTATATGGTTGCTAAATTATTGTAAGAGGTGATGAAGGTGAATGTATTTAAATGGCTTTTTACTGAAAGCGTTGATTTTTACAAACTGCTGCAGGAGCAGTCAAAACTTACACTACAAGGAGTAACAGCTTTAGAAAGGTATATGTTCACAGGCAGTGAAGAAGACGGCCATGAGGTGACAAGGCTTGAAAAACTTGGAGATAGGAAAAGAGAAGAGCTCGTAAAAGAACTCGACAGGACTTTTATAACTCCTTTTGACAGGGAAGATATTTTTAACCTTTCTAAGGCTATTGATGATATACTGGATTATTCGGATACTGCAGTGGAAGAGATGGAAATATATGGGCTTGAGCCTACGCCGGAGCTGAGAGAGATTGTAGGAGTTATACGTATTAGCACTGAGCTTATACATGAATCTGTATGCAATTTAAACAAAGATAGAAAAAAAGGAATGAGGCAAGCGCTGCAAGCAAAAAAATACGAGAACAGAGTAGAAAATCTTTACAGAAAGAATTTGGCAAAGCTTTTTGAGGGGGAGGATATAAAATACATCTTAAAGATGCGAGAAATCTTTAGGCACCTGAGCAATTGTGCTGACAGAATAGATTTAGCAGGAGATATACTTGGTCACATTTATGTGAAGATGATATAGCTCTCCCCGGTTTTCCCGGGGGTTTTTCTTTTTTCAATTTTGTCATAGAAAACGAATGACAAGACTGAGTTTCTTTTAATTGCATAAAAAAAGAAGGGGAATTACGATATAATTAAAGAAGTTTTTGAAAGAAGGAGCAGAATTAGTAGATGATTTAAAGCCTTATATAGAAAGGAAGTTATTTTTATTAAATGGGGCTCATGCTACCACAGCCTATCTGGGATATATAGTGACAAAAGATAATAAAAAGTTTTAAACATATTAAAGTTTTTAATAAAATATATTTACTTTGCTTCGTGAGTTATGCTACAATATTTATGGGTGATACAGATATGAAAGCAAAAGAGGTTCTGGAATTATTAAAAATATCAAGGCCAACGCTAACCAAATACGTAAAAGAAGGAAAAATAAGAGTAACAGTTATGCCAAATGGATTTTATGATTATAATGAAGAAGACGTATACAAAATTTTTATGAAAGGCGTTGAAAGAAAGACATATATTTATGCAAGGGTTTCAACCCCAAAACAAAAGAAGGATTTAGAAAATCAAATTGAATTATTAAAACAGTTTTGTTTTAATAATGGCTATAAAATACATGGAGTATTTTCTGACATAGCAAGTGGAATTAGCTTTGAAAAGAGGAATGAATTTTTTAAAATGCTTGATGACGTTCTTGCGGGTAAAGTAGAGAGGGTTATTATAGCTTACAAAGACAGGTTAAGCAGAGCAGGATTTGAATTGTTTAAACATTTATTTAGAAAGTTTAACACTGAAATAGTAGTTGTATCAGAAGTTGGAAATGAGAAGCTTGATTCTCATGAAATAATTGAAGAAATTATAAGTTTGCTGCACTGTTACAGTATGAAATTCTACAGCAAAGGAAAAATTCAGAAAATAAGAAAGTTTTTAGAAAGCGAGGTGTTTGAAGATAATAGTCAAGAGAGTAGAACAGATACAGATAAATAAAAATCATGAATTATGGCCTTATTGTGATGAAATATGCTTTGCAGCAAAAAACTTATACAATTACGCCAACTACATTACAAGGCAGGAATTTATAAACAACAAAAAATGGATAAGGTACAGGAAACTCAATAAGATGTTAAAAGAACACGAAACATACAAAAACTTACCAGCACAAACAGCACAACAAACCTTAAGACTTCTCGATAGAAACTGGAAGTCATTTTTCAGAGCAATGAAAGAATGGGAAAAAGATAAAGGAAAGTTTAATGGCAGACCTAATTTACCAAAATACAAAAAGAAAAATGGAAGAAGCGTTGCTATATTCACAAATCAACAGTGTAAAATTGAAGATGGGCATTTGAATTTCCCAAAAACAAATTTAAAGCTAAAAACAAGAATAACAGGCAAATTAAAAGAAGTCAGGATAATCCCAAAAGGGAGTATTTATGTTGTTGAAATAGTCTATGAAAAAGAAGTAGTTGAAACAAAGAAGCCCTCAAAAAGAATAGCGGGCATAGATTTGGGGCTTAATAACTTTGTAACTTTGGTAAATAACATAGGCATAAAACCTATTGTTATTAATGGCAAAGTTATTAAGTCAATGAATCAATATTACAACAAGAAAAAGGCAGAGTTAATGAGTTATGTAGGAGACAGAGGTACTAGCAATAGGATTGAAAAACTAACTCTAAAAAGGAATAACAAAATAAAAGACCTTATGCATAAAATAAGTAGATTTATAGTAAACTTTTGCAAACAATATAACATAGATACACTTGTAGTTGGATATAACCCAAAATGGAAGCAGGAAATAGAATTAGGGAAAATAAACAATCAAAATTTCGTGAGTATCCCTTATTATCAGTTCATAAACATGCTCAAGTACAAATGTGAAGAAGAAGGGATAAACCTCATACTGGTAGAAGAGAGTTATACCAGTGGTTGCAGTTTTTTAGATGGAGAAGAAGTCAGCAAAGAAAACTATGACCCAAGCCGCAGGATAAAAAGAGGATTATTTAGAAGCAACAAAGGTATTTTAATAAACGCGGATGTAAACAGCGCATACAATATTATAAGAAAAGTATTCCCCGAAGCATTTGCAGAGGGGATAGAGGGTGTGGGGTTACACCCGGTTAGGCTGAATATAGCCTAACAAAGAATAGTGTTTAATAAAATTTTGAATAGTTTTTAATACTTTAAACACTATTCATAACCTAGTGAAAGGAATGCAGGAAGAAATATCTACTGCTCTTTCTAAAAAATATGATGTAGATAAAGAATCTCTTATGGCCTATGCAGAAAAAGTGATTAAAAGATTTGAAAATCCATATTTACGAGATGAGGTTACAAGAGTAGGGAGGGAACCTTTGAGAAAACTTTCATCAAGTGATAGATTGATTGCACCTTTAAAGCTATGCAGTGAATTTGGAATTACGCCAAACTTTATCCTCTATGGAATTGCTGCTGGGCTTTTATTTGACTACAAAGAAGATGCACAGGCCGTTAAAATGAGAGAATATGTAGAACAATTTGGCATAAAAAAGGCTGTAAATGTTATTACAGGACTTGAAGAGGAAAGTGATTTAGTAGAAGAGATAGAGAAAAGGTACTTTGAGCTAAAAGGAAAATTAATATAAAAAGGGCGTTTTGTGATAAGGCACAAAATGCCCTTAAAAATGTTTACAAGAGAGAGAAAACGTATAAAATTGGGAGAAAATAAGAGCAAAGACCAAAAAGTTCTTGCAAAATTGCGCTATATCAAAATTGAAAGCCAAAAGAAGTATTTTATATAATTAAATCAAAGCTTGTCTGACATCTGATGTATGATTTAATTTACACAAAATTAATACTAGTTTAACTTCAATTTAACACTCCTCTGTTATACTTAAAATTGCTGTGGGGTTTTACCCTTTCTAAATCCAATTCTAAAGGTAAAAGGAGGATGTAAATGTTTAGTCAAAGGTCTCGCTTGCTTTCCATTCTGGTTGCAGCTCTATTGATTTTTAGCCTCATTTTCCCATCAGTGCCACAAATCGCATTTGCTGCAACCTCCAAGACCTTCGATTTCATTGAAGTAACAGACTTCCACGGTTACCTACAAAATGATGGTAAGACATCTGATGGTACTTTGTACAAGCAACAGATAGCAGCTGTAATGGCAAAACAGATCAAAGACATAAAGGCACAAAATCCCGACAGGACAGTAATTTTATCTGGCGGTGATATGTTCCAGGGAACGCCGCTTTCAAATGTTCTAAGAGGCAAACCAGTTATTGAAATGATGAAAAATATAGGCTTTGATGCAATGGCTCTTGGCAACCATGAGTACGACTGGGGCATTGAATCGGTAATTGATACTAATAATGCTACTTTGAAGAATTCCACAATTCCAGTTCTTGCTGCAAACGTGTATGACAAGACCACAGGCAAGCCAGTGAGCTATGTAAAACCATATGTTGTTATTGAAAGAGATGGAGTAAAGATTGGAATAATAGGTATTGTAGACAACAAGGAATTCCCCACTATAATAATGCCAGCTTTTATACAAAATGTAGATTTTAAAGACCCTGTGCCAATTGTAAATGACCTTGCACAGCAGCTAAGACAGCAGGGTGTAAAGATTGTTGTGGTTTTGGCTCACATGGGAGCATATCAAGATAGCTCTGGCAATGTAAGTGGCAACCTCATAGACTTTGCAAAGCAGGTAAAAGGTGTAGATGCTATATTTGGCGGACATACTCATACTATAGTTACTACAAGGGTTAATGGAATTCCAGTTGGAGTTGCTGCAAATTACGGGAAGGGAATTATTGACCTTAAGATTACAATTAATGAAGATGGAACTGTCACAGCTGGTGACATGCAGTATATTGACCTTACAAAGATTTATTCAACACCTAATATAGATCCCAAGTATATTGACCCAGAGGTACAGGCAATAGTTGATAAAGCCAATGAAGACGTAGGACCTATATTTAATGAAGTTATAGGCAAAGCGGCAATAGATTTGACAAGGACGCAGAGCGCAAAACCCTATGGAGACTCGCTTCTTGGAAACTGGGCAGCTGAAGTGACAAGGAAGGCAGTCAATGCAGATTTTGGATTTGCCAATAACGGTGGCCTTAGGATTGACATTCCAAAAGGCGATATAACCGTTGGAATGATGTATCAGTTAATGCCTTTTGATAACACAATAGTTACGATGAAGATGACAGGTGCTCAGATTAAGACAATTCTTGAACAGGCAGTTCAAGACGGAGGAAAGGGTATACAGGTTGCAGGACTTTCCTTCAAATACGACCCAACCAGGCCTTCAATGCACAGAGTATTTGACATGAGAAAATCTGACGGTACACCTATAGACATGAATAAGTCCTACCTTGTCGCTACAAACAATTTCATGGGTACAGGTGGAGACGGTTTTACAGGATTTACTGACCCTGAGGTAAAGAAGAGCTATGTCGATACTTACAAACTTGTAAGAGATGCTTTCATTGAAGCAGTAAAAGAGCAAGGTACAATAACTTCAGTAATAGACGGAAGAATTGCTCCTGCTACAAAAGAGGGTACATTAATCACAGTTCTTGCTACATCTGATATACACGGCAATATATTCCCATGGGATTACAACACGGCTAAACCTGCCAACAGAGGATTGGCAAAAGTTTCAACTTATGTAAAACAGGTGAGAGAAAAGTATCCTTATGTAGTGCTTGTTGACAATGGAGATACAATACAGGGTACACCATTATCTTACTACTATGACAAGATAGACACGAAGACAGAGTATCCACTTGCAAAAGTGATGGGCGCAATGAAATACGACACCTGGACACTAGGAAACCACGAGTTTAACTATGGACTTGAGGTATTAAACAGGGTAATAAAGGACATGAGAAGTGAAGGAATACACGTTCTTTCAGCTAATACCTATAAAGACGATGGGACAAATTATGTAGATGCTTACTACATCAAGACCTTTAATACACCTCAAGGACCTGTCAAAGTAGGTATCCTGGGACTAACAACTAAGATGATACCTGCTTGGGAGAACAAAGAAAACTATGCAGGACTTCACTTCAATGACCTTGTAGATGAAGCTAAGAAATGGGTGCCAAAATTAAGAGAAGCAGGGGCAGATATTGTAGTGGTCACAATGCACTCTGGTGAAGAAAAACCAACAGACATAATACCAGAAAACCAGGTAATTGCAGTGGCAACGAATGTCGATGGAATAGATGCAATAGTTGCAGGGCATACCCATGTTAATATACCGCAGCATGACTACAAGAATCCATCAGGACAGACTGTAATAGTTACAGAGCCTGGCAAGTGGGGTGAATATGTATCACAGATATACTTTGATATCACAAAGAACGATCAGGGCAAATGGGTAATTGCAGACAAATGGAGCACTACAATAAAGATGGACGATTCAATACAGGCAGACCCTGAGATAATAAACTTGGCACAGCCATATCACGATGCTACATTAAAATACATTGGCACAAAGATTGGGGTTGCAACAGGCGATTTCTTGGGCACAGAGCAGACAATAAAGCCTACAGCAATAATGGACCTTATAAACAAAGTGCAGAAATACTATGCAAAGACAGACCTCTCAATTGCAGCACCTTTGAGCAGCTCAGCTAAGATATTAAAAGGTGACATCACTATACAGGATATAATGGGCGTGTATGTTTATGAGAACTACCTCTATGGAATAAAGATGACTGGAAAGCAGTTAAAGGCTTGGCTAGAGTGGTCAGCAAGGTATTACAAACAAGTGTCTTCACCAAATGATCCAATAACAAAAGATCCGACACTCAATATACCTGATTACAACCTCGACCAGCTGTACGGTGCAAGCTATGTGATAGATTTGACACAGCCGGCAGGACACAGAATCAAAAACCTCAAAGTAAATGGCAAACTTGTAAAAGATGATGATGTATTCACTGTCGCAATAAATAACTACAGGTTCAACGGTGGCGGTGGATTCATGCAGGCTGCTGGAATAACAAATCCAGAGATTGTGTTTGATTCAGCAAAGGCCTATGGAGATGACGGCCAGGTAAGAAATTTGATGATAAGGTATATACAGGAGCACGGCACGATAAGCCCTGTGGTTGAGAGCGATTGGTACATCTCAACGACGCCAGTACAGGAAGAAGTAGAAGTAAGCCAGGGCACTACGCAGCCATCACAGCAGACAGAACAACAGACAGCTTCTCAGCCAGTTTACAATTACGGAATTGTCACAGCATCAGCACTTAATGTGAGAGAAGGCGCAGGGCTTGGATATAAGGTAATAGGAGTGCTTCCTGCAGGTAAAGTTGTTACACTGCTTGAAGAAGTAAATGGCTGGTATAAGATTGACTACAATGGAAAGACAGGATATATTTACAGCAAGTATGTTGCTGCAACTCCGAATCCGTCAAATGTTGTTGTGCTAAAAGCTGTTAAGGTCACTGCTAAGAGTGGACTAAATGTAAGAGTAAACAATTCTATCAATGCGAGAAAGATAGGAGCAGTGCCATACGGAACGGAGCTTAAAGTGGTTGGAGAGTACAACGGATGGTATCAAGTACTCTACAATGGCGGATTTGGATATGTATATGCAAAATATACAAAATAAGCTAAAGGGGCTGTCCAAAAACAATAATTTTTAATAACCAGAATCAAGTATTTAATACCATTAAATGTTAATATTGAACTATGCAGCAAATAACAAGAGGGTTGGGTGACAATTTTGCACCAACCCTCTATTATTATCTTCGCCAATCTTTCTATGTTATAGGCAATACAAACCAAACCCCACTCAAGCTTTACACCCTTCATACCCCTGAGCAGGAATCTCCTAAACCCTTTATTGTTCTTTATTATCCCAAATACTGTCTCAACTTCTATCTTCCTTTTTTCGTAAATCTCTTTGCCTTCTTCACTCAATAGCCTTTGCCTTACCTCTTCCTTCAATTTCTCTAACCTTGGTCTTATACTAAATCTCTTCTTCCATCTTTTGCCTTTATAACATTTTTCTCTGTGTTCACAGCCATTACAAATCTCTTCGCATTGATATACCTTCTCATAACTTACAAATCCTCTCTCATTTGCACTTATTTTCGGATACAAATATTTAACCTTCTTACCCGCAGGACAAATATAGGCATCTTCTTCCGCTATGTACTCCCAGTTTTTTACATTAAAAATATCCTTCTTAAACCTCCTTGTCTGCTCCATATCAAACGTGTTATACTTGATGTAGCTATTTATACCACATTCTTTCAGATGAAGGTAATTCTCTTCAGACCCATAGCCACTGTCTGCTACAATGTTCTTTGGCTTATGGCCTGTTATCTTCTCCACAAGCTCAAGATGTTCCTTTAGACAGACAGTGTCTGTGGGACTTTGGTGGATGCTAAAACCTATCACAAATCGGTTCTGTGTGCCGATTTGTACATTATACCCAGGTTTTAGCATCCCATTTTTCATATGATCTTCCTTCATCCTCATGAATGTGGCATCATTGTCTGTTTTAGAGAAGCTATTCCTACCATTTAAAATCTGTTCGTAATTCTCATACTTTTTAAGTCTGAAAACACAATCGTTCTTCAACACTTTTACCAACTTCTTCACTCTTTTCTCTTTCCTTTTGCTTTTAAACTCAGCCTCCTCAAGCTTTTGATTTATTTTTTCAACCCTTTCTTCTAATTGCTTGCTGTCATAGTCAGACTCTAACTTCACATCTAAATCTCCTAATGCCTTATCTTCTTCTTCATTTATCCTTTCAATCTCTTCAAGTATGCTTTTCACTTTTTCTCTTAACTTCTTTTTGAAAGTTCTTGTACTTTTAGCCCATACAAATGTGTACTTGTTTGCATTAGCTTCAATCTTTGTCCCATCAAGATAGTAAAAGTCAAAGTTTACATACCCCAACTCTACAAGAATCTCAACCACTTCGGCAAAAACATCTTCAATTGTATCTCCCAAAATTTCTTTTCTAAATCTGTTAATGGTTCTAAAATCAGGCGTTTGGTATTTGGCAAGCCACATGAAGGTAATATTCTCTTGCAAAGCCCTTGCTATTTTTCTTGATGAATAAATACCCTGTATGTAGGCATAGATTAAAACCTTTAAGAGCATCAATGGGTGGTAGCTACTTGTGCCACCACCTTTATATTTTTCTATTAAACTTGAGATGTCTAGTTTATCAATGATTTTATCAATTGTTCGTACCAAGTGGTTTTGAGGGATAAAGGCCTCTGGGTCAATTGGCATTAGATATTGGTTTGAATTGTAATTTTTGAAGACCACTTTATCATGTTTGCGAGCCATTGTTACATCACCTTGTATTATCATTTTTGATATATTGTATCAAAAATATATCACTATGTCAAAAGAGTAAAATTAAAGGGGTTACCCACTTATCTTTTTGGACAGCCCCTTATTATTTTTGTATCAAAATATGATAGAATATATGAAGGAAACATTCGTTAAAGGGGTTGAAGCTCTGTTGAAAATAGGGGATGTAGTTTTAGAAAATAACGTATTTTTATCACCTATGGCAGGAGTTACAGATAAGCCGTTTAGGTTGATATGTCAGGAAATGGGTGCAGGACTTACTTATACTGAAATGGTAAGCGCTAAAGGGCTTTACTATGGGAGTGAAAATACAAAGGCACTTTTGGATATTGACGATGGGGAAAAAGTAGCCATTCAGATATTTGGCTCTGACCCCGAGATTATGGGAGAGATTGCAAGAAGGTTGAATGAAAGCAAAGCGTTAATCATTGATATAAACATGGGATGCCCTACTCCAAAGATAGTAAAAAATGGAGATGGAGCAGCTTTAATGTTAAAACCGGATTTGGCTGAAAAAGTGATGGAGGCGGTGGTAAAGGCTTCATATAAACCAGTAACTGTAAAAATAAGAAAAGGATGGAATGATAATAATGTAAATGCAGTAGAGATTGCACAAATTGCTGAGAGAGTAGGCATTAAAGCTGTAGCAGTACACGGGAGGACAAGAGAACAGTTTTATTCAGGAAAAGCTGACTGGGAGATAATTAAAAAAGTCAAGGAAAGCGTAAAGATACCTGTAATAGGCAATGGAGATATATTTACGCCAGAAGATGCAAAAAGAATGCTTGATGAAACAGGTTGCGATGCCGTAATGATTGGGAGAGGAGCCCAGGGCAATCCGTGGATATTTAAAAGGACTGTCCATTATCTTAAAACGGGTGAACTTTTGCCTGAACCTACAATAAAGGAAAAAGTAGACCTTATGATAAGGCATCTTACTATGATGGTTGAGTATAAAGGTGAAAGAACAGGTGTGGTAGAAATGAGAAAGCACATCGCTTGGTATTTAAAAGGCCTTCCAGGCAGTGCACGAATGAGAGAAGCAGTATTTAAAATGGAAAGTTATAAAGAAATAAAAGAATTTTTAGAAGGTATTCCTAAAATTTACGAAAAAGGGTAATAAAAAATCCTGCGAGAGCAGGATTTTTATCTTAAATTTTCAGGCAATGTCTGTCTCATTGGGATGTTTTGCCTATTTAGAAGGTTTTCTACCAAGTCAGGGAATTCTTCAGCGGGTATACCTGCTCCCATTTCTGTTGGGTCGTGAAAGGCATGGGCTCTTGCACCGCCACAGAGAAGGGAGAAGTTCATTTTTCTATTCACAAGAGGGGATACTGTTATTTCAGAACATACTCCACAGGTTCCAAGCAAGTCTATATTAAGCCTCCCGCCTTTTTTCATCAGATAAGGTCCTTCTAAAGCGAGTATTTGTGCTGGTACTCCGAAAACCAGCACTACCTGAGGTTCTACAGGAGCCTTTGAAAGTTTGAATACAATAACCTCAGACACGCTCCCAGGTTCCAGTCTGGGGATTTTCTCCCTTGTTACTCTTGATGTTTCCAGCGAATAAAATCTTCTTAGTAAAAAATCTCTTTCCCCGTTTTTAATAGGTTCAGGCAAATCGTATAGTCCAAGATTTGCAGCTCCTGCAGCGCACATAAAATCTTCTGCCTTAAGCCTTAAAGCATCAGGTGGTTCAGGTAATCCAGAGTAATTTGTTGAACCTCTTACTGTTTCAACCGCCTGGCAGTAAGTTAATCTGCCATTGGGCCTTGGGATATCTTCAAAAAACTTCTCATACCTTTCTTTATGCACAGATGGTACCAAAAATACACCTACAGGTTCATATTTTAGCTTTAATTTTTTTACTATTTTTGAAGTTAAGTCTTTCCAGTCATGTTTTGGCTTTATGAGTTGCTCTTCTAAAAGTGGACCGGCCATTTTAAAAACCTCCTATTGTTTGCCAAAAATGTATATGGCATTAGTAGGACAGATTTCCAAACAAGAAAGGCATAGTATGCACTTTTCAGGATATAAGGCTATAGATTTGTATTCTCTGTTTGGATTCGTTTCTCCTTTCCTCTTTACAAGTTCATATACATCTTCAGGGCATACTTCTACACATCTTCTACAACCTATGCACTTTTTGTCGTCTATTGTTATCTCAGCTCCTGGCTTAAAAATATTGACATCAGTCATTCTATCACCTCAAATTTTTTAGGGCTTACACCCTAATTTTAAACCTTTTTTACATATAATGCAATTTAAAATGCATCAGTTATTTTTATATTATCCATAGGTCAAAGCTAATAATTTTTTGTAAAAACTTAGGACAGGCACATACGGGAAAGTAGGGCACATTATGTTATTACAAAAGGAGATGATGTATAAATGGAGGAGGGTAGGAAATACAAAGGGATCGATTTGTTAGAATTTCAGTATAAAGAAGAAATCAAAAAAAGAAGCATTATACCAAAAGAAAAGTTTTATGACCGTTTTTTAAAAATTGGAAACCTAATAATGATTTCTAAACCTTATGATGAAGAATGGCAAGAAAAAAGCTATAAGATGAGTTTGTATGAACTTATGAAAGAGATAGACTATGAAGAGGTATTTGGATTAAGAATTCCTGGAAAGTCTAATAAGAAGAAGGTTTACACAAACAGGCTTTCTTTTGAAAAATTCACTATTGGAGATATAGTACTTGCGACAAGTCTGGGCTTTCACATACAGGGAGCTATAAGGCATGCTGCTATATTTGACAGCAGAAGATATCATGGAAGTATTGATGATGAGTGTTTGCTCACTGCAGAACCTGACAAAGGAGTAATATACGAATCTATTCGGTTTTATTACGAAAATTTTGGAGAAGCATGGGGGCTTTTTGTTCCAGGGACAACTTTCAAACAGAGGATTGAAATAGTTGAAGAACTCTCAAAACACGTGGGAGAAAGGTATTACTGGAGCGCCCATAAAAACAACCCTACAGCCTGGTACTGTTCTTTGGTTCCATGGAGAGGATATTATGAAATTGCAGGGATAGACATAGACTACAATGGAGGTTACTGGGTGCTCCCTATAGATATTTTCATGAGCGAATATACAGAGGTGTTTGAGTACGCAAGGGGATAAAATTCTTATCCCCTTGCAAGTTATAAGATGTCTGACAATTTGAAAATACGAGGCCTTGCATGTTATTAGATAGGTACATGGTAAGTATAATCCTGAGACAATTTCTTGAGTAAGCAGCGGAAGAGATTTGAAGATTTATCTTTTATTTTTTAACGATGTTATTCCCATTATAGCGAGGGAAATGAGTATTATTGTTCCACCTGGTGATAAATCGAAGTAAAAAGAGAGTATAATTCCAGTGAACACTGATATAAAGGAGAAGATAATCGAATAGATTATGGCTTGTTTAAAGCTTTGAGCTATTTTTAAACTGGCGGCAGAGGGTGTGACCATTAAGCTTGACACCAAAAGCGCTCCTACAATTCTCATTGCTAGTGCTACTGTTAGAGCTACTAAAATTGTGAAGAGAAAGTTTATAGCTGACACAGGTAATCCTGATATTGTTGCAGCTTCTTCGTCAAAAGTGATGTACAAAAGTTCCTTGTAAAAAAGCGCTATAGTGAGAATGACTAAAAGGCCTAAGGTGGAAATTAACACAACATCTGTGTGTGTTACAGATACAATGCTACCAAAGAGGTAGTTCATTACATTGACTGCTCCGCCTCTTGCAAAATTTAAGAGTATTATCGCAACTGCCATTCCTGCAGATACAATTATAGCAATTGAAAGCTCAGAATACTGAAAATAGGTTTTCCTAAGCTCTTCTATTCCAAAGGCGGCTAGAAGGACTATGGCAATTGATCCTATAGTAGGGTCAATGCCGGCCAAAATTCCAGCTGCTACTCCCGCTAAAGCCACATGGGACAGAGCATGCCCCATTTGGGAAAGCCTTCTTAGTACCAAGAAATTTCCCACTAAAGGGGCTATCACTGCTATTATGGCCCCTGCTATAAAAGCTCTCCTCATAAATTCGTAAGAAAAAATGTCAAACATGTTTTACACTCCCATTATTATTATGCTGATGCTTTACTTTCTTCACAGGATATTCGTAGAGGAAAGAAGTAAAGTCGTGCTGTTCTATGTCGATAGCTTCGCATTTTTCGTTTATTTTGCCGTCAGTCATACATATGATTCTGTGGGCCTTGTTTGTTATAGCCATGATGTCGTGAGTCACCATGACAATTGTTATCCCTCTTTCTTTGTTGAGCTTTTCCAAAAGCTCGTAAAGAGCCTTCTCTGATTTAGCGTCAATTCCTGTTGTGGGTTCGTCTAGAAAAAGTATCTGCGGCTCAGATACTATGGACCTTGCTATGAAAACCCTCTGAAGCTGTCCTCCTGAAAGTCTCCCAATTAAGCGGCTTCTAAATTCAAACATGTCCACTATTTTTAAGGCTTCATACACTTTTTCCCAGTCTTCCTTTGAAAGCCTTTTAAATAACCCTTTCCTGGCGTAAAGACCCATAGACACAACTTCCTCTACGCTTGCCGGAAAAGAAGAGTTAAAGGAAAAAGAACGCTGGGGAAGGTAGCTTATAAAGGAGCGGTCCTTTATGTTCTGGAGGTTTACACCTTCATACAGGACTTCCCCAGTGGAAGGCACGAGATTGCCTACCATTACTTTTACTAGGGTACTTTTCCCTGAGCCGTTAGGACCAATAATCCCTACAAACTCGCCTTTTTCAATTTTTAAAGAGACGTTGCGAAGGACCTGCCTTCCATCGTAAGCAAAATTTACATTTTTAATCTCGATATAACTCATTTTTCATCTACTCCAATCCTTTTTTTAGTTTTTCTAGATTTTCCTTCATGAGAGAGATAAAATCTGCATTTCTCTCCATGTCCTCCTTGCTTAAAGTGCCTATTGTACTTATTCTCATTATCTGTGCTCCACTTTCCTTAGCTATGGTTTCTATTGGTTTTGCAGGTGCCATTCCTTCCACAAATACATATTTTATGCCCTCTTTTTTAATTAAATCAACTAATTCACTTATCCTCGCAGGACTTGGCTCTGCCTCATCGCTCATCCCAACCAAGGGCTCCTGCTTTAATCCATAGTCTCTTGCTACATATGCAAAAGCGCTGTGGAAGAGGACGATGGTTTTTAATCTTGTCTTTGAAAGTTCTTCCCTGTACTGTTTATCAAGATTTTCAATTTCTGATTTTAGGTTTTGATAATTTTTTTCAAAATAATCTTTATTGGAAGGATCGATATCTACCAGAGCGTCTTTTATATTTTTTATGATTATCAATGCTTCTTTAGGAGAAAGCCATGGATGCGGGTTTATGGCGTTTCCCTTTTTTATAGGCTCAATCCCTTTGGACACTTCAAAAAATTTAGTATTTGGCGCTGCTTCTTTTACTTTATTGATCCACGGGTCTTCCATCGTCATTCCCAAGTATATTACCGCTTTTGCTTTTGCTATTTCTGTCATTTCTTTAGCGCTGGGTTCCCAACCGTGAGGGCTTTCATTAAAAGGTATTATGTTCTTTACGGTTAGTTTGTCTCCTGCTATTTTGGATGTCAGGTCATAAATTGGATAGAAGGAGGCATACACTAAAGGCTTGGATGTTTCACTTGGCTTTGCTGTGCAGGAGGCAAGGCTAAGTATTAGTGTAAAAGCGATTAAAATTGCTGATTCTAGTGTAAAAACTCAATTTTAGAATCTGCTTTTCTGTACTTTGACAATTTATTTAGGTAAATTGTGGTAATTTACACCTATGATAACAAAAATCCAGTGTAAAGTCTGCCGAGAAAAGCTTACATTTTACCTTTATAATACGTTATTACCATTTATTGGGCCAATATGGGCACACTTCCCCCTTGGATCTCTGGAATAGCTTTTTTAGCTCGCTCCAACATGTATCTTGCAAAACGCTTAAAGTTCTGGGCCAATACCTTTAAGCCTACGTTTACTCTACATTTTACAAGTCCCCTTACTCGAAGCTTCGAAAGACCATGACCCCTCTTCAAGGCTGAATTGGTACCTTCTATTGCAGCTCTTTTGCTCTTGTCTTCCTCACACCTACATTCTATCTTTTCCCGTTGTTTGGCTGCTTCTATCGATTTTAGATTTATCCTCACCACGTAATCTTTTTTCTGTTCTTTGCAGTAACATTGATTTTTCAATTCACACATTGCACAGGCTTCTTTTGGAAAATGGGCCACCGTCTGCCCCTTCTTAACACCGGCATGGATGGGTATTATTCCCCTTGGGCACTTCGTTATCACTTTCGTTTCTTCATCTATTTCATATTCGGTCACTGATATCCTAGAAATAGGCTTCCTGCCGCTTAAGTCGGTAAAGTGGAGTTCCACACCGTTTTCTTTTGCAATTTGCACTACTTCTTCGGAGTAATAACCACCGTCTACATAGACTTCTTGGCATTCGGTATTTTGTTTTACAATAGGTAGTCTTTCTTTTAAAAGTTCTACATCGCTTTTTATGTTCTTTTCTACCGTATAGTCTGTTATGAGCTGGAAGGGATTTTCTTTTGAACAGGTTTCGCTAAGGTTTAAAACGTATCCGCTTTCAGCTTTGTTCCCCTTCTTGCGATAAGTAGCATCCTCATCGTATGCTGACTGAAGGGAATCGCTGGGTATGCTTTTGCTGTCTTTGGCCTTGAGCTTCTTGGTTTTTTCGTCGTAGTACGCCTGTTCTGACAGGAATCTTGCGAGGATTCTATACGCATCGGATTTTTCGAGTCCGGGAATGTTTTCGATTGTTTCCTTTGCTTCTTGGCACAGATTCAAGAGCATTTCGAGCCTGCTTTCGCTTTCTGAAGGCTTGGTTTTGTGTATCACTTCTGTCTTGAATTCAGGGTTAAGAACTTCTTTCAGGTTCTCTGAAAGTCTATCTTCAGGGATGGATTTTACTGCCCTGTAAAGTACATCAAAGGCAAGGGCGATTCTTCCTGCTTTTTTGATGTTTGACATGAACATGGTGGAGTCCATGCGCTGTTCTTTCATGGATATGCCTGCTTCTTTGGCAAAAATCCTGGTAAGATTTAAAAACTGCCCGAATATCAAGTCTTCTTGTTCAGGATGTTTTATGAGGTATTGGTATATTCTTGATCTAAAGTCATACAAGGTTTTCTCTGAAAGGTTCATGCCTCCTAATGTCCTTATTCCTACAGCGTAATTTATCAGGTAATTGAAGTTGAAGTTTTCGATAAGTTCATCATCAGAGTAGTTTTTAAGGTGTTTTATGTATTCCAGGGAAAGGAGTATGTTAACCGGGAAGTTAGGCCTTCCTGTATCACTGTATAAAACTGAAAAGGGTTTTTCATCGATGTTGCAGAACACGTATTTATAGAATATGGGTGCCCATGATTTTTCTAGTTTAGCCTTTATCCTTGAATCCATGAAGTTAACACTTTCAAATAATGATTGTTGGAGATGGTCGCTGTTTTCTCTAAACAAGTGCAACACCCCATTTGTTGTAATTTTTGCTTCTTTGATTCTAACATAATTCTATGAAAATTTGTACTACCTATATTTTTATGTTTATTTATTCAATCTATTTTATATTTATACTTCTTCATAAAGAAAAGAGGCTTTTTACACTAGAATCAATTGCTAAAAATTTCTTCATACTTTTTGTGGCCTCCCTTATTATTTTATTCATTTAGCGCCTTTTTTAAATTTTCTAGATTTTCTTTCATCAACGCTATGTAGTCTTTATGTTGCTTTGCTTCTTCTTTCGTAAGCCCTTCAATAGGATTAAGGGATAAAACCCTGGCTCCCGTTTCTTTGGCTATAGTTTGGATAGGTTTAGGAGAAGTCAGGGGCTCTGTAAAAATGTATTTTATCTGTTTTTCCCTTATTATGTTTATAATTTCAGCCATTCTAGCAGGGCTTACTTCTGCTTCCTCATTTGCCCCTACTAATGCTTCTTCTTTTAAATTGTAATCTCTTGCGAGGTATTCAAAGGCGCTATGGTAGACTATAAACGTCTTGTGCTTTGTGTTTGACAGAGCATCAGTGTATTTCTTGTCTAACTCTTCCAAGGTATTTTTTAGGCTTTGATAATTTTGCTCAAAATAATCTTTGTACTCTGGGAAAGTCTGTTTTAAGGCATCATTTATATTTTTTGCCATTATTGAAGCTTCTTTTGGAGAAAGCCATATATGAGGATTTGGCTGATTTCCTTCCATTATGGGAGTGACCCCTTTGGATACTTCATAAAAAGCTACATTTGGAGCATTGGACTTGACCTTTTCTATCCACGAGTCCATCCCTAAGCCCAAATACAGAATAGCTTTTGCCTTTGTCATCTCAGCGACGTCTTTTGTTGAGGGTTCCCAATCGTGAGGTTCAACTCCCGGAGGAATTATGGTTTTTACTTCTAGTTTATCTCCTGCTATTTTTAAGGTAAGGTCATAAATTGGATAAAAAGAAGCGTATACCAAAGGCTTAGATGAATTAGCAGTGGTGCTGCAAGAAACCAGTGTAAAAATCATTGAAGCTAAGACTAAAGCCATTACTAGTTTTTTCATAATTTGAAAGCCTCCATTTCTCAGTTTGGATTTGACCTGCATTCTTTGCAGTATCCTACAATTTCTATTTTGTGGTCTACGACTTCAAAATCTTTTATCTGGTCCATCAAAAGCTCAAGAGGGCATATTTCCATTTCAAATACTCTGCCGCATTTTAAACATCTCATTGTGTGATTGTGAAGCTGTTTTTTTACCACGTACATAATATTATTTCCAATTACCGCCTCATTTAAAATATTCAAGCTCTTTAAAAGGCTTAAAGTCCTGTACACAGTGTCAATGCTAACCTGAGGGAAGACTTCTCTTACTTTTTCGTACACATCTTTTACAGACAAATAGCCCTGGTTGGAAAGCATTATGTCAAGTATTAATTCTCTCTGAGGCGTAAGCTTGTAATTATGTGCTTTTAATTTTTTTAAAGCTTCCTCTTTCTGCACTTTAATCACAACCTTTTATTAAATAAGAAAGTTTTCTTAATTAAGATTATATTACGATTTAAAAGGTATGTCAATATCCAGATTCTTATGATAGTGTCAAGATACTGTAGGATTTTTTTAAGACAACCCCTGAAACTTAATTAATTTCAGCCTTCAATTTATCATGCTTTTTATATGACCTGCGCATATTTTAATGCTCTCAAAATCCTGTATATTGGTGTTACTTTCCCCATATTCAAAACCGTAATATTATTTATCTTTTCATTTGTAGACGTTTTAATTCTCCTTACCGCCTCTTTTATTTGCTTCTTCGTTAATTTGTAACTTCCTGCATTTATATTCTTTTTCTTGCCCCATTCTATTTCTCTTAAGTCTCCTCCGTTCTTGCTAAATACTCTTAATTTCGCCATTAGTTTTAATCCTTCTCTGCTCCACCCCAATGGATTTCTGCTTAATCTAGCAGAAAATACATGACTTATATGGCCTTCTGCGCTGCACCCTATTACATTTTTGTCTTCACTGTATATCTTTATCCCTTCCCAGTTGTTTAGTATGTATCTCTTTGCTTCCTTTATCTTCTCTTTTTCTTTCTCTTCTTTTGCTACCTTTATTAACTCATCAAATATTTTCTTCACTCCTTCTTTATCCCCTTCATTTATTGCTCTCCATATCTTATCCCTATACTTTGGCTCTTTTGATGTTGCTTTTAATACGTATTTGTTTAAATGATATCTGTCTAGTACAAACCTTGATTTTAATATCCATTCTAATCCCTCTTTTATCCACGGTGCTCCATCTCCTGCTATATATATCTTTTCTATCTTCTCTTCCTTGTAATTTTCTTCTATGTAATTTGCTACATCTACCCATATATCTTCTGCTTTCTCTCCTACGTATGCCTTGTAATACACATTCTTCAGTACGTTCCTTCCGTTTTTCTCTTCTCTCCCTTCATGTATGTATATCAATCGCGGTGTTTCATTGCTGCCATCTTGCAAAGGTACATGGTCTTCATCTGCTTCTATGTATAAAACCCTTACTTCCTTCTTCTCTTTTATTTCTCTCTTTACTTCCACTTCCCCTATTTCCCTTATCGCGTTTAATACCGTCTGTTTACTTAATTTCTCTGGACATGCTTTCTCACTACTTTTCTCGTATGATTCTTCTATCGCATTTTCTACTAACTTTATTTTTACTCCCTTTTCTATCCTCTCGTGCCGTCCTATCTCTAATGCATCATCCACTAAATATGTATATCTACCATCTTCTCTTGATTTGTAATATGTCCTCTCATATTCAATATCCCCAAGGACTGTCGTTAATCTCTTTTTATCTTTCCTCTCTACTACCCATTTTTCTTTCCTTCTCTTATCTTCTTTTATTATCCTATCTAACTCTTCAATAATTGCTTCTATTGCCTCTCTACCTAGTTTGTCCGTAAGTTCTTTTATCTTTACCACAAGTTCTGTAATATTCATTCCATTCCTTAATAAATCCTCAAAAACATTCATCATTTCCCTAGTGAAATCTAGAGCATTTTGTAGTATAATATCCTCAAAGAAATATTTTTTCACAAGAGACACCCCTTTCTGTGATGTTTTGTTTCCAAGTTCTATTTTATCACAGGGGTTGTCTCTTGTTTTTTTCACTTCAAAAAATCCTACGATAATTTTACACTATGATTCTTATTGAAATTTCAGTAAATGTTTTCTATAATAAAATAAAAGCATAAACTTTTTTGAAAAAAGGTGATAGAATTGGAACAGTCTGAAATGGTAGAAAGGATAAAGAAAAACGTTGAAAAAGTCATAATAGGAAAAAGTGAAGTAATAGAGTTGATGCTGACAGCCTTGATAGCTTCAGGTCATGTTCTTTTAGAAGACGTACCGGGAGTAGGGAAGACTAGTTTAGCTAAGGCTTTGGCAAGGTCAATAGACTGCGATTTTAAAAGGGTGCAGTTTACTCCCGACCTTTTGCCAGGGGATTTGACAGGAATAAATGTTTTTAACCAGAAGATAGGAGATTTCGAGTTTAAAAAAGGTCCTATCTTTACAAATATTTTGCTGGCTGATGAGATAAACAGGGCAACCCCCAGGACTCAGTCCAGCCTTTTAGAGTGCATGGAAGAAAGACAGGTGACAGTAGACGGCGTGACATATAAACTCGATAGACCTTTTTTCGTTATAGCTACTCAAAATCCTATAGAAAGCTACGGTACTTTTCCTCTTCCTGAAGCTCAGATAGACAGGTTTTTGATGAAGGTAAAAATGGGTTATCCAAAGAGAGAAGAGGAGAAAAGGATAATCGAGGTTTTTGACAAGAAAAATCCTTTGGAAGAGTTAAAGCCTGTGTGCACAAAAGAGGATGTGCTGAAAATGCAGGAAGAGTACAAAGAGGTGTATGTGGATAAAGACGTGTCGGAGTATATATTGGATATTGTAGAAAAAACGCGCAATATGGAGGAAATAGAATTAGGGGCAAGTCCCAGAGCTACTCTGTTTCTTTATAAGACCAGTCAAGCTTACGCTTACGTAAAAGGCCGTGATTTTGTGACACCAGACGATGTAAGGTATATAGCGCCTTTTGTTCTAGCTCACAGGATTATTTTAAAAGGTTCAGGGAAGCTAAGAGATATAAAGGCAGAAGAGGTTATAGGTAGAATTCTAGAGGAAGTACCTGTTCCTTTAGAAAAATAATTTACAGGTGGTTTTTAATATGAATGCCTTGTGGTTTATACTTGTCATAGTTGCCTTGGTGGCTTTGCAGTCAAATCTTTACAAAAAAAACATATTTAAAAATTTGATAATTGAGAGGGAATTTGAGAGAAAGGCAGTTTTTCCAGGCGAAAAAACTGCATTAAAACTTACCATACACAATAAGAAATTTTTCCCCATTACCTATCTCAAGTTGCAACAGAAAATACCCGTAGAGCTCAGGATGAAAAAATCTAAACTGGTGGAAAAACAGGATAAGGCCAAATACCTTCACAATACCGTTCTTTCAATGCTTCCTTTTCAAAAAGTGACGCGTAAGTTTGAGGTGGTGGCTACAAAAAGAGGCATATACAACCTTTTTGATGGTATAAAGGCTTTTTCAACAGATTTATTCGGGGCAGAAGAGTACGAAGTAGAGCTTCCAGCTCCTGCAAGACTTATCGTTTATCCCAGGCTAATTGATTTAAAAAGTTTTAGGCTTATCGCTAATTCTCTTTACGGGGATTTATTTGTGAGAAGGTGGATAATAGAAGATCCTGTCATAATAAGTGGAGTGAGAGATTACACGACTTCAGACAGCTTTAAGAGTATAAACTGGAAAGTCACTGCAAAGACTCAGAAACTTAAGGTTAACAAGTATGACTATACAGCTGATAAGAAAATAGTGCTCTTTTTTAACGTGGATTTTCACAGGTATGTGTTCAGGGTAGAAGAAATAGAAAAATTTGAGAGAGCGATAGAAGTGGCGGCGACTTTATCCGTTAATTTAATAAAAGAAGGAATTCCTGTGGGATTTTCTACGAATGCAATATGTCTTGCGGAAGGGGACTACACATTTGTGGAGCCTTCGGCAGGGGAGGGCCAGATTGCAAGGCTTTTAGAAATTTTTGCAGGCCTATCTTTTTTAAAAAAATACAGCGTAGAGGATATGGCAAGTTATCTTTCTAAAACTCTTTCATGGGGAACAGACCTTTTGGTTGTAACGCCTTTTGTGGATGAAGGGATGTTGTCTCTCGTAGAGAGGTTTTTTGGGGATAAGGATGTAATGCTTGTATACATGAGTTCAAAAGGAATTGAGAATGTTCCTCATAATGTAAAGCTTTTTTACTATAGTGAAGAGGGGAAAGAAATTGAAGTGGTGGGATAGGGAAAAGTTTGTTAAAATATTTGCGACAATTTTAGAAGGTTTGCTTATCTTTTTAGTTTTTACTCTGCTAAACGGCCTTATCGTTCAGGAAAAGGCGGTGCCTTTTTTAGCCTTTTTTGTCCTCTCTTTTGTTTCGGGAATTGTGAATGCATTAGAGTATTGGGATATAAAACTTTATAGGACCTTTAATTTGGCTGTGGGTATTTTTTCAAGTCTTTTAATGAGCGTAAAAGTGAGTGAAAATTACTATCAGCTTGTGGCAGACTTTATTGTATTTTTGTTTTTGTGGTATAGAGGGGCGAAAATTAAAAGTACAATGGTAGAAGACGTAATGAATATAAAAATTTTTTACAGAAATTTAATGTGGCTCTTTTTCTTAAATTTATTTGCCTATTACCTCCCCCCACAGGAAATTGCCATGATACAAAAATACACGATTTTGTATATACTTTCCACCGTTTTCCTTCTCCTTGAGGTAAAGGCTTTGAAATATCACGGCAGTGAAGGAAGAATTTCTCTATTTGAGTGGATAGGTTTTGGGCTGCTATTGCTGGCCACTTTTACATTTTCTCTGCCTTCTGTGGCCCATGTTATTTACGAAATATACACTGTAATTGGAAAAATATTTGTCTTATTATCCACCTACCTTGCTTATGGGATGTTCTGGATACTTTCCAAAATTTTTAGCCTGATTCCTTTTGATAGGGAATTTTTTAAAAAGGCTATGGAAAGCTTTTATAAAGAAGGCAAAAATCCAGAGAACTTTTTACAGGAGGAAACGCCTCAGGATTATACCTGGCTTTCTAATTTACTGCACATGGCGGCTTTTCTGATTGCTTTAACTGTAATAGTTTTACTCATTATCCTCATAATAAGGGTTATAAGCAGAATTGAAGTAGAGAAACGGGAAAGAGATTTTGTAGAAGAGAAAGAGATTGATATAAATCTTAAGGATGCGCCCTTTGTTAAAAAATTTAGAGAGGCCAGAAACAGGATTTTGAAGGCGGCGGAAAAAATAAAGTTTTATAGGGATAACAGGGAAAAGGTTAGGTTTTATTACAAAAAACTTCTGATATACCTTTATCAAAAGAAAGCCTTAGAAAGAGGGAATTATTCTGTAAAGGACGTATACGAGAAAGTTACGGCTTCTTTTGAAAATGTAAGGGAACCAATGGAAAGGGTAAGTCGACTTTATGAAAAGGTAAGGTATGGGAAATACTATCCTAAAAGGGAAGAAGTGGAGGAATTTATAAAAGAAATTGGAAAGGTGATGAAAAGTTAAGGCTTGACTAAAAAACTGAAAAGGTTTAGAATAAAAATGTGAAACTAAATATTAAAGCCTTATGGTCCCGTGATGGGTTAAAAGGGAAGACGGGTGAGAATCCCGCGCAGCCCCCGCTACTGTGAGGGAGGACGAAGCCCTTTAATGCCACTGTTTGGCACTCAACTGAGCGCGTTAGTAAGGAGAAAAGAGGGAGAGAAATTGCGTTCAGTTGAGTGCCGGATGGGAAGGCAGGGTGGAGGATGAGTCCCGAGCCAGGAGACCTGCCATAAGGTTTTAGAAGTTCGCCTTCGGAGGGAAGGTTGAACCTTTTTGAAGTTTTGTGCAAAAAGGTCTTCCTCTGAAGGGAAGGCCTTTTTTATATAAAATTTTTGAAAGGAGTTTTTTCTATGAAAAAAGGCTATGTGCAGGTATACACTGGGGACGGCAAGGGGAAGACTACTGCAGCTTTGGGACTTGCTTTCAGGGCAGTTGGAAGGGGTATGAAAGTTATAATGTTTCAGTTTTTAAAAGGGATGGCTACAGGGGAGTTGAAATCGGCAGAACTTCTAAAGCCTAATTTTGAGATAAAAAGATTTGCAGAGTCTAAGAAATTTACATGGGAGATGACAGAAGAAGAACTGCAAGAACTGAAGAGCAAGGTTAGAGAAGAGTATGAAGAGCTTCTTAGAATATTAAAAAGTGGAGAGTATGACATTGTGATTGTAGATGAGGCGATGGCAGCCATACACTCAGGACTTTTAAGTGTGGAAGATGTGTTGAGGTTGATAGAGGAAAAGCCAGAGAGTGTGGAACTAATTTTGACAGGAAGGAGTGCTCCTCAAGAAATCATAGAAAAGGCTGACCTTGTGACAGAGATGAAGGAGATAAAACATTATTACAAGAAGGGAGTTCCTGCGAGGGTCGGCATAGAGATTTGAGATTAATTGACTTACTCAAAAATAAGAGTTAAAATGAAATTAAAACTGAATATAAAAAGCCTTATGGTCCCATGATGGGTTAAAAGGGAAGACGGGTGAGAATCCCGCGCAGCCCCCGCTACTGTGAGGGAGGACGAAGCCCTAGTAAGCCACTGTCCGGCACTCAACTGAGCGCGTTAGTAAGGAGAAAAGAGGGAGAGAAATTGCGTTCAGTTGAGTACCGGATGGGAAGGCAGGGTGGAGGATGAGTCCCGAGCCAGGAGACCTGCCATAAGGTTTTAAAAGTTCGCCTTCGGAGGGAAGGTTGAACGGCCTTTGTGTGTTTTTAAGTGAAAAAGGTCTACCTCCGCAAGGGGTAGGCCTTTTTTGATAGATAAGACAAAATTTTTAGATAGGAGGGTACTTATGAAAAGATTCAAAGGGATAGTTGCGTTTCTTGTAATATTTGCTTTAGTATTTTTACTTGCTGCTTGTTCTACTCAAAATGCTACAAAGCCCCAGGAAACAGCGAAACCAGCCGAAGAGGTAAAGACACAGTTTCCGCTGAAAATTACAGACTTTCTTGGCAGAGAAGTGACGATTGAAAAGCAACCAGAGAGAATTGTATCTTTGGTGCCTTCAGTTACAGAGCTTCTGTTTGCGATAGGGGCAGGGAGCAAGGTAGTTGGAGTTACTGATTTTGATAATTATCCTGAAGAAGTGAAGGACATACCCAAAGTGGGAGGTTTTAAAGGACCCAACATAGAGGCGATAACGGCTCAAAAGCCTGACATAATATTTGCTTCCAGATTATCAGGGAAAGAACAGATGGAATCTTTGGAGAAGATGGGTATACCAGTTGTAGTGCTGGATGCTCAGAATTTTGATCAAATATATCAGTCGATAGAACTTCTTGGTAAAATAACAGGAAATGAGAAAAAGGCAGAAGAAGTCATAAACGATATGAAGAATAAAATAAAAGAGATAAGCGATAAGGTAAAAGACCTTCCAAAAGTAAAAGTATTTTACCTGGTCTCTCTTGATGGCAACTGGACTGCAGGAAAAGGCACTTTCATAGACGAGATTATAAACCTCGCAGGTGGAGAAAATGTGGCATCCGATGTGAACGGATGGGCTCAGTACAGCATTGAAGAGCTGGTGAAGAAAAACCCTGATGTCATAATAACATCACCTCATGCTGGAGATGTGAAGGACCTTAAGAATATGGCTGGATACAAAGACACAAATGCCGTGAAAAATGACAAGGTATTTGTGGTGTCCAATGACGACATAATTGTAAGAGGAACAAATAGGATTGTATTAGGGCTTGAAGAAGTAGCAAAATTCTTACATCCGGAGGCATTTAAATAAAGTGAAGGCTAAGAGAGGTTTTTACTTTACATCAGCATTTTTCCTTCTTCTTTTAATAATGGCTCTGTCAATTTCTGCAGGGGCGGTGCACATCCCCCTGCAGGAAATACTAAATGTGCTTTTGGGGAAAGGAGATGAAGTCAACAGGCGCATTATACTTACATTAAGGCTTCCAAGAGTGATAGAATCAGCTCTTGTGGGCATGGGACTATCTGTTGTGGGAGCTTTTTTCCAGGGGCTTTTGAGAAATCCCATGGCAGACCCTTATGTCTTGGGTATATCTTCAGGTGCAGCTTTTGGAGCTACAATTGCCATAATAATGGGTTTAGGCATATTTGGCTTAAGCTCTATGGCTTTCATAACAGCCCTTTTGACAATATTTTTTGTGTACACTGTGTCAAGGACGGGTTCCAGGCTTTCAATGACCACAATGCTTCTGGCTGGAATTGCTATAAGCGCTTTTATGTCTGCCATAATCTCTTTGCTCATGCTTTTAAACCATGACCAGTTTTCACGGATTGTCTTCTGGACTATGGGGGGTTTTGGCCTTGTGAGCTGGCCACAGGTTATCTACTCTTCGCCTTTAATACTCATAGGTTCTTTTGTGATGTATGCATTTTCAAGGGATGTAAATGCCATTTTAACAGGGGAAGAATCTGCAGAGCATTTAGGTGTAAATGCGGAGCTTGTCAAGAAAATTATACTTATCTTGGGGTCATTGGTGACAGCTTCTTGTGTCTCTGTTGGAGGAATTATAGGCTTTGTAGGGCTTATAGTTCCACATATTTCAAGGCTGATTGTAGGACCTGACAACAGAGTTCTGGTTCCCTTTAGTGCTCTTTTTGGCGCTTCTTTTCTCACCTTTGCAGACCTTTTGGCGAGAGTGATTTTAAAGCCTGTAGAGATGCCAATAGGGATAATTACGGCGACTTTTGGAGGGCCCTTTTTCCTGTATCTCCTTGTAAGGAGCAAGCAAAAAAATGAAGGAATGTGATATTATGTCTATTTTAGAAGTGAAAGACCTCTACTTCTCTTATGGGCAGAAGCGGGTATTAAAAGGGATAAATTTAAAAGTGGACAAAAGTGAAATGATAGGGATAATAGGAGCGAATGGGAGCGGGAAGACTACTCTTTTAAGAAATATTTCAGGATATCTTAAGCCTGACAAGGGGAGTGTGCTAATATTTGGGAAAAACATACGAAGCTTGAGTGTGAAGGAAAGGGCAAAGCTTATAGGATATGTGCCACAGGATATAATATACGATTTTGAGTTTACATGTTATGACATAGTGATGATGGGGAGGATTCCCTACCTTAGAAGATTTCAGTCAGAAGGAAAAGAAGACAAAGAAATTGTGAGAGAAGCGATGGAAATGACAAACACGTGGCAGTTCAAAGATAAGCCAGTGAAAGAGCTGAGCGGAGGAGAAAGGCAGAGAGTGTATATAGCAAGGGCTTTAGCGCAGAGGCCGAAGATTTTGCTCATGGATGAACCGGTCTCCCATCTTGACATAAAGTACCAGATAGAAGTTTTGTCAATTGCAAAAGAATTGAGCTTAAACGGCATACTTGTAATATCCGTACTGCATGATGTTAATTTGGCATCTCAGTTTTGTGACGAAATCGTCATAATGAGGGAAGGTACTATAATGGCAAAAGGGGAGCCTAGAAAGGTGCTTACCTTTGAAAATATAAAACTGGCATTTTCAATAGATGTTCAGATATTTGAAGACCCGATTACCAGAACCCCTTACATCATACCTTCTTTAAATGGAAAGGAGAAGCTGAAAGTTGTGTAGAGCTTTCATGATAGCTGGAACCCATTCGGGAGCAGGCAAGACTACTTTAAGTCTTGGGATCATGGGCGTTCTTTCAAAGAAGTATAATGTTAGGCCTTTCAAAGTTGGGCCTGACTATATAGATACTGCCTACCACAGGTATGTCACAAGGAATTTTTCAGTGAATCTCGACCTGTACATGCTGGGAGAGGAGAATCTCAAAAATTTGTTTTATAAAAATGCATCACGTGCGGATGTTTCAATAATAGAAGGGGTCATGGGGCTTTACGACGGGATAGATACGACATCAAGAGGAAGCAGTGCCCACATAGCAAAGCTTGTAAATGTGCCTGTTGTGCTCGTGGTGGATGCTTCTTCTATGGCAGCTAGTGTCTCGGCTTTAATAATGGGATATATCTATTACGACAAAGATGTAGACATAAGAGGAGTTATTCTGAATAAAGTTGGAAGTGAAAGACACTACACCCTCTTAAAAGAGGTTATAGAGAGGGATTTGAATATTGAAGTTTTTGGTTATCTTCCTAAAGATGTGGAACTTGAGCTTCCTGAAAGGCATTTAGGACTTTTACCTGTCTATGAGACAGAAAATTTGGATAAAAAATTGGAAAAATTATATGGCTATATTGAAAATTGCATTGATGTGGAAAAATTGATGAATTTGACAGTTAAGCTGCCTGATTTTATTGAAAAGGAAGATAGAGTCCTGAAAGAGAAAAAAGTGAAAATAGCTTATGCTTATGACGAGGCTTTTAACTTTTACTACAAAGAAAGTCTTGAAACCTTAGAGGAAATGGGGGCACATCTTATTCCTTTCAGCCCTCTTGATGATGAAAGACTTCCAGAAGGAACTGAGGGACTTTACATTGGGGGTGGATTTCCAGAAGTTTTTGCTAAGAAGCTCAGTGAAAACAAGAAGATGTTAAGAGAAATAAAAGAAGCAGTTGAAAAAGGTATGCCTGTTTATGCAGAATGCGGAGGACTTATGTATCTTTCAAAAGGCATAAGGGATTTAGAGGGAAATATGTACAGCATGGTGGGAGTTTACGACTTTGAAGTAGTGATGACAAAAAAATTGCAGAGGTTTGGATATGTGGAAGCTGAAATTACCATGGATAATGTGCTCTTCAAAAAAGGTGAAAGGATAAAGGGACATGAGTTTCACTATTCTCGCATAGAAGGTTTTTCACAAAATGCCTCTTATATTGTGAATAAACCGGGCAAGGAAGAGAAGTGGGAATGTGGATTTGTGCATAAAAACTCTCTCGCAAGCTTTGTTCACATAAACTTATACACATACAAAGAAGGAGTAAAGAGATTTTTAGACAGGTGTTCATCTTTTGGGAGGAAATAGTATGGCGTTGAAACTTATGATACAGGGTACGGCCTCTTCAGTAGGTAAAAGCCTTATTGTCACAGCTTTGTGCAGGATATTCAAACAGGATGGACTTAAAGTTGCGCCTTTTAAATCTCAAAATATGGCTTTGAACTCCTATATTACAGAAGAAGGACTGGAGATAGGGAGAGCTCAGGCTGTTCAGGCAGAAGCGGCAGGAATAAAGCCTTCCTATCACATGAATCCAATACTTCTAAAGCCCAGCTCTGACAAGAAAAGCCAGGTTGTCTTAAGAGGAAGAGTCTATGAAAACATGAGTGCAGAAGAATACTTTAAGTTCAGACCCAAGCTTTTGGAACTCATAAAAGAGGACTTTGACTTTCTTGCCAAAAGAAATGACGTGGTGGTCATAGAAGGAGCAGGAAGTCCTGCAGAGATAAACTTAAAAGAGAAGGATATTGTCAACATGGGCTTGGCAGAGCTGGTAAATGCGCCTGTACTTCTTGTTGGCGACATAGATAGAGGAGGAGTGTTTGCTTCAATTGCCGGTACTTTGCTTCTTCTCGAGGAAAGAGAAAGAAATCGCGTAGAAGGAGTTATAATAAACAAATTCAGGGGAGATATAGAAATATTAAAGCCGGGGCTTAAAATGCTTGAGGATATAATACAGAAAGAGGTTTTGGGAGTCATACCCTATGTGGATGTGAGAGTCGATGAAGAGGACAGTGTCACCGATAGATTTTATGAAAAATCCAGCAAAGGAGAAATTGACATAGCTATAATAAACCTCCCTCACATATCCAATTTTACTGATTTTGACCCTCTTACAAAAGTTCCAGGTGTAAAGATAAGGTATATAAACAAAGGAGAAAGAATAGGAGATTGCGATGTTTTGATAATACCGGGAACCAAAAACACGATAGGGGATTTAAAAGTTTTAAAAGACTACGGCTTAGATAAAGAAATTTTAAACTTAAGAGAAAAAGGGAAATTCATAGTCGGAATATGTGGAGGATTTCAGATGCTGGGAAAAGTAATAAAAGACCCCTATCGCATAGAGAGCGATATAGGAGAGATGGAAGGGTTGGGACTTCTTAGCGTAGAGACAGTGATTGAACGGGAAAAAACTACTTCAGAGACTAAAGCGTTCTTGGGAGAAGAACTGCCGGAGACTCTTTCATCTTTGAAAGGACTTTTTGTGACAGGGTACGAGATATACATGGGGGAAAGTCACATTTTAGAGGAAGTGAGGCACTTTTCAGTTATTGTGGAAAGGAATAAAGAAAAAGTGAAAGTACTGGATGGAGCGGTTAGTGAAGATGGTAGAGTATTCGGGACATATATTCACGGTATTTTTGAAAACAGCCTTTTTACGAAGGAATTTATAAACATTGTAAGGAAAGAAAAAGGGCTTACTCCTTTAGAGGAGGTCATCAATTACAGAGAATTTAGAGAAAAAGAATATGACAGGCTTGCAGATATTGTGAGAAACTCCCTTGACATGGAAAGGATATACCAGATAATGGAGAGGTATAGAGACAGATGAAAGTGTATCTTGCATATATTCTCGATTTGATTTTAGGAGACCCTGAGGGTTATCCTCATCCTGTAAGGCTGATAGGATCTCTTATATCAAAAGAAGAAAGAATAATAAGAAAATACGCAAAAGGTGAAAGAGCTTTAAAAATTGCAGGATTTGTCATGTGCCTTTTGACAATTGCTACAGTATATTTTACCACTTACTTTGCCCTTTATTTAGCGGGAATTATAAATCGTTACTTCCAATACTTGCTCGAAGTAGTATTTATCTATACGACTCTTGCGACAAAAGACCTGGCAAAAGCAGCCTACAGAGTTTTTAAACCTTTAGAAGAGAAAGATTTAGAAACTGCTCGGAAAAAACTTTCTCTCATAGTGAGTAGGGATACTGAAAAATTAGAGGAAAAAGACATAATAAGAGGAGTTTTGGAGACAGTTTCAGAAAATATCTCAGACGGAATAATAGCTCCGATGTTTTACGCATTTTTAGGAGGAGCTCCTCTTGCAATGCTTTATAAAGCTGCAAGTACCCTGGATTCTATGGTGGGATATAAAAATGAAAAGTACAGAGATTTGGGCTTTGCTTCTGCTAAATTAGATGATATTTTGAACTTCATACCTGCGAGAATAACTGGTCTTCTGATAGTAGTCTCTTCCTTTTTACTGGGTTATGACTACAAAAACAGTTTCATGATTTTTATGAGAGACAGATTAAAGCATGACAGTCCAAATAGCGCTCATGGGGAAGCTGCTTTGGCTGGAGCGCTGGGTGTAGAGCTGGGAGGATTAAATTACTATTTTGGAAAGCCTGTGATAAAACCCAAGTTAGGAGACAAAAAAGTGGATTTATCTTTAAGACACATAAAAGACAGCGTAAAAATAATGTATATGACCTCTTTTATAGGGTTAATCGTATTTTATCTATTCGAAATTTTCTTTAAAAAATTGATTTGAAAGGGGAGATTTGAATGAAAGAAAAAGAGGTATCTTTAGGGAATGTGAAGACTCTCACTTTAGTTGCCATGTTAATAGCGCTGTCAGCTGTAGGGGCTTTGATTAAAATCTTTAACACGGTCGCCTTTGATTCAATGCCTGGATATTTTGCGGCTTTGTATCTGGGAAGCTTGTATGGAGCTATTGTCATAGCTTTGGGACATCTGCTCACTGCGGTTACATCCGGTTTCCCTCTGGGAGTTTTAAATCACCTCTACATAGCATTGCAGATGGCTTTGTGGGCATACCTTTTTAGGGTTTTTTACAATAAATTCAATGTCTATATAGCGGTAGTACTCACAACTCTTTTAAACGGACCTGTAGCTACGCTTCTCTTTGTTCCAATGTTTGGATGGGGATTTTTTATAGCATGGGTAGCACCTCTTACTATTGCCTCTTTTATAAACATATCCCTTGCGGCTTTAATATACAAAATACTTTCAAAGAAGGAGCAATGAGAAGTGATAGAGAGATACAGGGATTTGGTGATAATTTATGAGGAAAATATAGCTTTTGTCATATCCTGTGACAGCCTTGGTGCTATAGGGAATAAAGAAAATGACATCTTAAAAGTTGATGAAGAAATTGTGGGTAGAACCACGTTAAAAGTTGCTCTTTCAGAATTGCTATCTGTCGGTGCAACACCACTTGTTATCTCTGACACTCTTTCTGTTGAAATGCACCCTACAGGTGAGAAAATTTTAAAAGGCATAAAGAAAGAGCTTGAGGAAAATGGTCTTAATGTGGTTTTGACAGGCAGTACAGAAGAGAACTTTTCTACCTCCATGACGGGGATAGGAATTACAGCTTTTGGGAGGGCAAGAAAAGAGGATTTAAAAATAAAAAAAGCGAGAAAAGGAATGTACGTAGCTCTTATAGGATATCCAAGGGTTGGAAGTGAAGTTCTAGGCGCAGAAGATGTAATGACTCTAAAGGACTATATAAAAATTTCTCAGACAAAAGAAGTAGTGGAAGCTGTCCCTGTTGGTTCTAAAGGAATAGCCTATGAACTTCAAGTTTTAGAAGACCTTTATGGATTCAGAATCAAAAAAGACGATGGGCTTAATATTGACCTTTTTAAATCGGCGGGACCCGCCACCTGTTGCCTTGTAGTTTACAGAGAAGAAGATACAGACTTTATAAAAGCTATGACAGACAAGCCCTTTACCCATGTAGGCATCATAGAGTGAGAGAAGGTGAGAAGATGAAGCCCTATGAGCACGGCGGAAATATCTATGACTATCGAGAAAATGTAATAGATTTTAGTTCAAATATAAATCCTCTTGGACCTCCTGAATGGATTTTGGAAGTCATAAAAGAAGTGGATTTATCCAGATATCCAGATATAAAGTATAGAAAGCTCAAAGAGGCTATAGCAGAGTATGTTGGATATGGCGAAGAAAATATAATTGTGGGAAATGGTGCAGCAGAGCTTATACATCTTTTTGTCAGAGCTTTTAAGCTGAAAAAACCCCTTATTCCCTCCCCCTCTTTTCTGGAGTATGAGAAGGCTGTAAAGCTAAACGGAGGAGAACCTGTATACCTTAAGCTGGAGGAGGAAGAGGGGTTTAAGGTAAATTTTGCAAAAGTGCTTTCAAAAATAGAAGAGGCAGACGGCTTGATTTTGGGCAATCCCAATAATCCTACGGGACAAGGGATTATAAGGGAAGAGATAGGGATTTTGCTTAAAAAAGCGGAACTTATGAATATCCCGGTTTTGATAGATGAAGCTTTTATAGAATTTATGAAGGACTACAAAAAATATGAGGCGCTTCCTCTTGTTAAAAAGCACGACAAACTTTTTGTTGTAAGAGCCGTCACAAAATTTTTTGGAATGCCGGGGATAAGGCTGGGATATGGAATTGGCAGCCCTTCTTTAATACAAAAGTTAGAGGAATACAAAGAACCCTGGACAGTAAATGCCTTTGCCGAAGCTGTTGGAAGATGGCTTTTTAAAGACAGGGAATATATAGAGAAGACCAGAGAGTACGTAAATGCTGAAATAGAGCATATGCTCTTTTCACTAAGGACAATAGATTATTTAGTAGCTTTTGATACAAAAGTAAACTTTATTCTCCTCAAATTAAAGGCAGGCACTGTAGACGAAGTAAAAGAGAAGCTATTGAAAAAGGGGATTCTTATAAGAGATGCCTCTAATTTCAGGTATCTTGATAAAAGATTTTTCAGAGTGGCTGTAAAAAAGAGGGAAGATAATCTGCAGCTGATAGAAGCCTTAAGAGGATTATTCGAGGAAGAGGTCATGCCAGATAAGGAAAGGGTTGTGGTGTAATGGGATTGATAATGGTAACAGGCGGCGCCAGGTCAGGAAAAAGTGAATTTGCAGAAAAATTGGCTTATGAAAGGGGGAAAGATGAAGTTTTATATATAGCAACATCTCTTCCAGTAGATGAGGAAATGAAAGAAAGGATAAAAAGACACAGGGAAAAAAGACCCTCCTCATGGGAGGCAGTAGAAGCTTACAAAGACCTTGATAAGGAAATTTTAAAAAGAGAAAAGAAGGTTGTATTGATTGACTGCCTCACCGTTATGATATCCAATCTTCTTATGGAAGTAGACCTCACATGGGAAAATTCCACTTTAGAGCAGGTTGATGAAATAGAAGAGAGAATAAATCAAGAGGTGGGTAAAATTTTGACTGTCTCAAATGAGGTGAGAGAAATAATCGTTGTTACAAATGAGGTAGGAATGGGGCTGGTTCCTGAGTATAAACTTGGGAGGATTTTTAGAGATATAGCAGGCAGAATGAATAAAAAAGTAGCAGAAGCATCAAAAGAGGTGTACCTTATGATATCAGGCATTCCTGTTAAGATAAAGGGGTAATTGTATGGAAGAACTTAAGGCTTTAATACTTTCAATACAATTTATGACAGGTATTCCCATACCAATAAATATCGATGTTAAAGAGGATAAGATTTATAAAATAGCTTCTTATTTTCCTGTAGTAGGCCTTTTAATTGGCGGCATTTTGTACGGTTTATACTTTCTTCTAAGAAATTTGTTTTCCCGGGAAATTGTTATGACATTCCTTGTCGCTTTTTCATACATTCTTACAAGAGGAATGCATATAGATGGGCTGGCAGACACTTTTGATGGCCTTTTTAGCAACAAAGAAAGAGAAAAAATCCTTGAAATAATGAAGGATTCAAGACTTGGAACAAATGGAGTTTTAGCTTTGGTTTTTGTGGTGATCTTGAAAATCTTATTTTTAAGTGATATAAGACAAAGCCTTTTGTTTTCTGCGCTTTTAGTTTCACCTGTCATTGCTAGATTATCTGTGGTGTTTTCAATTGCAATAAGCAAGTCTGCAAGAGGTGGAAAAGGGCTTGGAGGATTATTACTTGAAAGGGCTGGCTTAAGGGAATTTGTCATAGCTTTACTGATTTCTACAATAGCAGGTTATTTTGTGATGCCTTTAAAAGACTTGGCGCTTTTATACGTGATTTCTCTTTCATTTACTTACCTTATTTCAAAATATATTTCTAAAAAAATAGGTGGAATGACGGGAGATACTTTGGGAGCAGTTAATGAGTTTGTTGAGCTTATAGCTTTTATATATTTTTCAATTTTATAACCTATTCGTTCGATGTGAAAGACTCATGTGCTAAAGCAGATTTGAATTGTCACTCATATTGATGAGCTTGTTAAATTGCTTGACAGATTAAAAGAAGAAGGAAAAACTATTATAGTTTCTACACACGATGTAGATTTTGCATATTCTTGGGCAGATTAATTTATATGATGAAAGATGGAAGAATAATTATAGAGAAGGAGTTCCCGAAGAAGTTTTTATCAATAAAATAGATAATGGCAAATTGAAAAAACCTTAATTTTAGAAGTATATGAGGTATTAAAGGAGAAAGGTATTATAAAAGGAAATAAGATGCCAAGAAATGTAGAGGAGTTAGAGAGACTAATAAAAGAAAGAACTGTCCCTAATATTTGAAGGGACAGTTCTTTTTTTAAAATGGTTCTATAATAAATGTTGGGGTGGGGAGAAAGAAATCTATAAAAAAGAGAGCACTTATTCTGAATGCCTGCTATAATAGAAAGTGGTTAAAACAATCTAACAAAAGGAGGCATCAGAATAAGTGCAAGGTAATTATATCACAAATTTCTTAAAATCTGAAGATATAATTTGGGAAGATATAATAGAGAATGACAACAGAATAGAGCTACATATTAAGATGAAACAGAAACCACATATTTGTCCAAGGTGCGGGGCAACAACGTCTAAGATTCATGATTATAGAGTACAAAGAATAAAAGATGTGCCATTATTCGGGAAACCAACAGTGATAGTACTAAAGAAGAGGAGATATGTTTGTAAACACTGTGGTAAAAGATTCTATGAACATTTAGACTATTTACCACGTTACCATAGAATGACCAACAGACTATCTATTTACATACTACAACAACTGAAAAAACAACAAAGCATGAAAGAGATATCTGAAGTTACAGGAGTATCAATCACGACAGTGATGAGACTTTTAGATACAGTAGGAGTGGAACCTGATTATAAGATATTGCCTGAAGTTATCAGTATAGATGAATTTAAAGGAAACTCTGGAGGCAGGAAATATCATTGTATTATTGTCGATCCAAAAGGAGGAAAAATACTAGATATTTTAAAAGACAGAAAACAAGAAGATCTAAGTGAATATTTCAAAAGATTTAAAGACAGGAATAAAGTGAAGTGGGTTATTATAGACATGTGGAAACCTTTTTTATTGACAGTAAAAACATATTTCAAAGGAGCTAAGATAGCGATAGACAAATTTCACTTTACAAGGTACGTATATTGGGCAATAGAAAATGTAAGGAAAAGAGTGCAAAAAGAACTAGCAAGAGATAAAAGGAGATATTTTAAAAGAAGTCGTAAGCTGCTTCTTGCAAAATATGATACCTTAACGCCCGAACAAAAAGAAAAGCTGGAAATAATGTTTTGGTACAGTGCCGACTTAAGAATGGCACACTTTTTAAAAGAAGAATTTAGTAATAGAGTGTTAAAATGCAAAAATTCAAAGGAAGCAAAAATAGAACTAAAAAGATGGATGCAGTTAACTAAAGAAAGCAAAATTGATGAATTTAAAAGATGCATACAGGTATTTAACCGTTGGTTTGAAGAAATAACAAATGCAAATGTTTCCTTACACCAATTCTGTAACAGAAGGCTATAACAATAAAATTAAAGTACTAAAAAGACTTGCATACGGCTATAGAAATTTTTACCGATTCAGGAAAAGGATATTATATTGCAATGCTTGATATAACAGTGTTTTTAGCAACGAGAATATTTAAGGATATTATAGAGCTTCGACAAAAAAGCATAGGTAAATACCTGCTCACATTTCTAGCTATATCTTTTATTGCAACCAATAATTACAAATATTATCATATAACGTAAGAAAATTTATAGGTGGGCATTCAGAAAAAATACCCACCCCAACTATTGACAAAGAGCCTTTAAAATTTACTCATCTTTTTCCTTCTTCTGTGCTTGCGGGAAGAATTGCTGCAATACGTCCAGTGAAAATGGGAATATGACAATATTTGACCTGTCGTTAGCTATTTCTCTTAAGGTTTGAAGGTATCTTAGCTGGAGAGCAGCAGGTTCAGAAGAAATTATTCTGGCAGCATCCGCAAGTTTTGCTGCAGCTTGATATTCACCGTCAGCACTTATTATTTTTGCTCGGCGTTCTCTTTCTGCTTCTGCCTGTGCTGCCATGGCCCTTTGCATGCTCTGAGGCAATTCTACATCTCTTATTTCAACAAGGTTTACTTTTACACCCCATGGCTCTGTTCCTTCGTCTATAATTTCGCGAAGCCTTTTATTTATCTCATCTCTATGGGATAAAAGTTCATCCAAATCAGATTGACCTAAGACGCTTCTTAATGTGGTCTGTGCCAATTGGGATGTTGCTCTTATGTGGTCCAATACTTTTATAACTGCATTTGCTGGGTCTACTACCCTAAAATATACTACAGCGTTGACTTTTATTGTCACGTTATCTTTCGTGATGGCTTCTTGAGTAGGAACTTCCATTGTAACGACTCTCAAGTCGACCTTTTGCATTCTTTCAATTATTGGAATTAAGAAGAATATTCCAGGTCCTCTGACTCCCACGTAGCGTCCTAAACGGAAAATTACACCTCTTTCATACTCCTGCACTATTCTAATGGATGCAGAAATTAGACTTATCAGTATGATTGCCAGAGTAAAAAGAAAAGCTAGACTTTCAATCACTTTCATTACCTCCCTCTTTTACTTTTTGTACTTTTAGAGTAAGACCTTCCACTCCTATAATTACAACTTTCTCTCCCTTTTTAATAGGCTCTTTTGAGACTGCCTGCCACCTTTCTCCTTCTACCAATACAGTTCCCTTTGGGGCTATGTCTGTCACAGCAGTTCCAAACTCGCCTATCATTCCCTCTATTCCCGTTACTACTTTTCTCTTTTGTGCCCTTATAACTGCTGCCAGTAGAAAGGACATAAAGGCTGCCATGAAGAAGGCTGTTGCAAATACTACTCCCTTGTTAATTGTCAATCCCATCTGGTTTCCGCTAAAAAGCATTAGAGAGCCTAGAACAAAAGATATTATTCCCCCAACTGCGAGAATCCCGTGGCTTACTACAAAAGCTTCAGCGGCTAAAAGCACAAGCCCCAGTATCACAAGAAGCATTCCGCTAAGCTGAGCATCTAAGGTTCCTAAGGTATAAAGGCCCAGAAGGAGACTTATGCCGCCGGCAACTCCCGGGAATATGGCGCCAGGATGGTAAAGCTCCAAGATGATTCCCAAAATTCCAGCACTCATCAATAAATAAGCAATATTTGGATCGCTTATTGCAAATAAGAACTTTTGAACCGATGTCATTGGGTAGTACCTAATAGGTCCATCAGTTTTTAAGGTGATTGTCGTTCCGTCAAAGTTTTTTACTGTTTTCCCGTTTATTTTTTTCAAAAGGTCATTTAAGTTGTTTGCCCTTAAGTCTATGAGATTTGCGTTTAAGGCTTCAGTGTCAGTGAAGGACCTACTCTCTACGACTGCCATTTCCGCATTTTTGGGGTCTCTCCCTCTATTTTCTGCAATGCTCCTTATCCACGCAGCAGCATCATGCGTTATTTTTTGCCTTTGAATTTCTGACATAGCAGAGTCATCTTCAATTGACACAGGGTGTGCAGCGCCAATTCTACTTCCCGGAGCCATTGCTGCAATGTTTGCTGAAAGGGTTATAAAAGTTCCAGCAGAACCTGCCCACGCGCCTGCAGGAGATACGTATACAACTACAGGGATAGGGGAGTTTAATATTTGTGTTACAATTTTCTGAGTAGTAGTGTAAAGGCCTCCTGGTGTAGAGAGTTCAATTACTATGCAACTTGCTCCATCTCTTTCTGCTGCTTTAAAACCACTTTCAATGTAGTCTGCTACTACCGGTACAATCGGCCCGTCTACAGTGAGTACATATACAGGATTTTGGGTTGACGTAGCTTGTAAAGAAGAAGGTGGCAGGATAATAAAAACTAACAAGATTGTGGTTAACAAAATTTTCCTTATGGTAAACACTTTTTGTTCCCCCTTTAATAACATTTTAACATAACTGAAAAATTTTATATAGTCTTTTGTTTGATTGACAAAAATTTTCTTGAAGGATTTTTTATAAAAATGTAGAATTTAATCTATGTACTTATTTGACTATCTTAACTGTTTAAACATTTTAGATTAAAGGAGGAAGCTCAGTTGGCTTTTTTTAAAATTGAGACAGAGGAAGACATAAAAAACTTGAACTTCTTCGAGAGAATTTACGGGATTTTATTTAAGCCTTCAGTGACAATAAAAAATTTAATGTATCAGCCTAAATTAGTTTATCCTGCCGTAGTAAAAATTGGAGGAATAGTATTTCTTTATCTTTTGCGTTATCCCGTTTATGTAAAACATATAAGGGAACTTTTGAAAATGAGATTATCCCAGCCAGATGCTGGTTTTACTCCTCAGGAAATAGAATTGGCTATGAAGTTAGCTCCAAAATCTGTAATCACTTCTACCCTGATAAATAACCTGCTTTCATGGCTTTTTGTTGTCCTTGCAGTATATGCTATTATAAAATGGGTATTTAGAGGAAGGGCTGATGTGTCGGAATTATTTTCAATTACAGGTTATGCCTATACGCCGGTCTTAATATATTTTCTGATATGCTTCATTGCTTCCTTTTTTACAGGGGAGCTCTTGGTTGATATGTCTCCAGCGCTTTTATTTCCTTCCTTAAAAGGGACTACAACCTATGGCTTTTTAAGAAGTATTGACCCATTTATGATATGGCAGTTTGTGATTGTGTGGATAGGAATAAAAATGTCCAGCAGAATGAACAATAGCGATGTCACATGGGTTACGGTTTTCGCTTTTCTTGTGACAGTGTTTGTGAATATTGATTACTATAAACTGCTGGACTAAAAATCAAACAAAGGGGACGGTTCCTTTTATCTGAGGACCGTCCCTTTTCATGTATTTACAGCATCTCTTCTAAAGTTTTTTTAATTTCAATGAGGAAAGTTTCCGTGTTTACAACAGTTTTATTTGGCAATTCAGATAGCATAGCTAAGTCTTTTGTCATTATCCCTTTTTCAATTGTCTTAAGGGATGCTTTTTCAAGCTTATCTGCAAAATCAACAAGAGAATCTATCCCGTCAAGTTCTCCTCTCTTTTTCAAAGCGCCTGTCCATGCTAAAATTGTAGCAATAGGATTAGTAGAAGTTTCTTCTCCTTTAAGGTATTTATAATAATGCCTTGTAACTGTCCCGTGAGCTGCTTCAAATTCGTATTTTCCATCAGGAGAGACTAAGACTGATGTCATCATGGCAAGACTACCAAAGGCCGTTGCTACCATATCTGACATTACATCGCCGTCATAATTCTTGCATGCCCATATCATTCCACCTTCTGACCTCAGTACACGGGCTACTGCATCGTCAATAAGAGTGTAGAAATATTCAATTCCTGCTTCCTCAAATTTTTCTTTATATTCATTTTCATATATTTCCTGGAATATGTCTTTAAATCTGTGGTCGTATACTTTTGAAATAGTGTCTTTAGTCGCAAACCACAAGTCCTGCTTTGTGTCTAAGGCGTAGTTAAAACATGCTCTTGCAAAACTCTTTATTGACTCATCAGTGTTGTGCATGCCGAGGATAACTCCAGGGCCTTCAAATTCATGTATTGTCTGTTTTACCACTTCACCTGTTTCAGAAGTAAACACAAGTTCTGCTTTGCCTTTTTCTTCAACTCTGTATTCTACGTCTTTGTAAATATCTCCATAAGCGTGTCTTGCAATTGTAATAGGTTTTTTCCACGTCCTTACAAGAGGCTTTATTCCGTCAACAAGAATAGGGGTGCGAAAGACTGTTCCATCGAGTATTGACCTGATGGTTGCATTGGGGCTTTTCCACATTTTCTTGAGATTGTATTCTTTTACCCTTTCTGTATTTGGAGTTATTGTTGCGCATTTTACCCCGACTCCGTATTTTTTTATTGCGTATGCTGCATCAACTGTGACCTGGTCTTCTGTTTCATCTCTGTTTTTAATGCCCAAATCATAGTACTCTGTCTTTAAATCTACATAGGGCTTTATAAGCATTTCTTTTATTAATTTCCATATAATTCTTGTCATTTCATCTCCGTCCATTTCCACAATAGGAACCTTCATCTCAATTTTTTGTGCCATTTTCTTCTCCCCTTTGTTTAAAATGTAACAATAAAATTTTTAAAATGCTTTATTGCGATTTTTTATCACAGCTTGATTCTATTATATAGAATATAAGGGGTTTTTGCAATATTCATTGTTCAAACTTTCAGTGCTTGACCTAAACATATCAATTTGCTACCATATGGGCAGAGTGTGTTATCCCGTGTAAAAGAGGTGAGAGCTCATGATTGAGGCGAAAGAACTGCTTAAAGCCCTTATTAAAAAAGCCTCTACTGACCCTCAGCGAGGTGCACTTATTCCCATTATTTCAGCCCTTCAATCTATAGGATTGGACTGGAAATTGGAAATGATAGAGGAGGATATGTATAATATTCTTCTTCCTTTAAGTTCTTCTCCTAAGCTAATAGTAGAAGTTCATTACGATGTAGTCCCCCCTGTTATAGAGGGCTATCAAACAAAAGAGGGAGAAGAAAATGGACGAATATACGGAAGAGGGACCTCAGATGTGCTCGGAGGAGTGGCTATTTTATTAGAAGTTTTAAAAAGGCTTGGGAGGGAATTCCCATGGGAGAGAGCTGGTGTTTGGATAGCATTTGTAGCTGATGAAGAAAAGGGGGGAAAAGGCTCGCGCCATTTGGTCAGTTCTTTGCCATCTACTATACAATACGCTTTGGTGATTGAACCTACACAAAGTAAATTAGCTTTTTCTTCCTGTGGTGCGTTGGAATATGAATTGAGAATAAAAGGTATTCCCAGCCATGGGAGTATTCCTGAAAGAGGGAAAAATCCTATTACATGGGCTTCAAGATTTATCATAAAAATGGAAGAAGCCCTCTCAAAACTTAATACCCTTTACAAACCAGATATCCCTATCCAAATTACTCCCCTTTTTATATCAGGAGGAAGTGAAGAGTATTCTGTACCGCATGAGACGCGCCTCAACTTTGATATACGCATACCTCCTAAGGTGCCTATTTCTGATGTTGAAAGAGAAGTAAATTCTCTTTTAGGAAATGATAAAGATGTAGAAGTTCATTGCAAATTGGTTGAAGAGTGGGCTCCCTCGTGGGAGACGGATGAGGACACAGAGTTTGGCCGATTTTTGCAAAAACTTTATAGAGAAGTGTACAATGAAGAACCAAAATTTAAAATAATGGAGAGCTGGACTGACGCCCACAATTTCTGGGCAAAAGGTATAAAACCCGTGATATGGGGGCCAGGAGATTTAGCTTTAGCCCACACTCCTTTTGAATATATGGATATTCAAGAACTGGAAAAAGGAAAAGAATTTCTTGAAAAATTTTTCTACCGATTACTTGAGTTTTAAATACATTCTAAGCCACTTGCCCGCCTGAGGACCTGGTGTGAAACCATGCTTCTTGTAAAAATCTTGAGCTTTAAAGTTTTCTATTCCTACCCATAGCCCTATTGTGTGATGGCCTTTTTCCTGTAGGAACTCTATTCCCTTTTTTAGGAGTAGAGTTCCTATTCCTTTTTTCTGAAGAGAAGGGCTTACCACTATTTCATGAATTTCTCCCACTTTTTCTCCCAGCCAGTGGTCTTCCCATGATGGGTCAGTAGAGATAAAACCTATAGGCATGGCATCTTCCAAAGCTACAAAAAATCCTCCCTGACTGTGATTGAAAAGCCATTGAAGGTATCCTTTTACTTCCCTGGGATGGGTGTATGCATATTGTGGAAAAGAGGAGTAGGCTTCAAAGTAGATTTTGATTAAATATTTTTTGAAATTGCTTAAAGTTGATTTTTCAGTAACTGGGATAATCTCAATATTTTCCATATTTATCACTCCCGCATATCCCGCTTTCAAAGATTACTGTGTATTTTTATTATAACACGCTAGGTAAAAATCTAAATCCGTATATTTCTAATTGTAAAATACTAGGCGAAAAATGCATTTTTGTTCCCCAAAATGACACTTTCGTTCCAAATTTCACAAATTTTATATTGTATAATATTAAAAATGGGACAAATGCGATTTCAATGGCAATGCGATTAAAGAAAGAAGTGTATGTAAGACCTCAGGAGCACTACTGTGACATATTCAAAAAATGGCACTGCATTGCTTCACCTATAATAGTAGGAAATGGGGAAATAGCAGGCTATGTAGATATATCAACTATTGATAAAAAAATTGTAGACGAAGTATTAATGGTAATAAAACTTCTAGCTGAGAAAATAGCAACTGAGTATGAAAAGATAGTAAAAGAAAAAGAGCTAAATAAGATAAAGATAAAATTAAATGACAGCCAGACAAAAATACTGGCATTAGAGGCAAAAGGATACAGAGAATCAGATATAGCAGAAGCTCTGGGAATAGGGGTTGTGACTGTGAAATATCACAAAAGAAAAATAGTAGAAAAACTTGGGGTAAAAAATATCAAAGAAGCAGTAGCAAAGGCGATTAAGTTAGGCTTGATAGATGAGGACTAAAATTTGGGGCTATACTTTAGTGTAGTTTTTTTTGCTTATTTATGTAAACATTAACTGGAAATGTAATAAAAACTATACTAAAATATAGTAGACATTAAAAAATTTGTATACTATAATAGCTGTAGAAAAGTTTGGCAGGCCAAAAAAGATACAACCAATATATGATTTTTGTAGCTCCGGTGGAGCTTATATTGTTTATCATATTGGGCAGCAGGAGCAGGGTAGGGTTGAATACTATAATTATTATCAATAAGGATTAATTATTTTAAAAAATCGTTTTAGGAAAGAGACTTGGGATTAATTAACTTGATATTAATAATTAAAGAATAAAGAATTCAGGAATATTTAAGAGTAATTGGAAGTTGTACATATAGGATTTTCTTTCTTATAAGTATTTTGTGGTGTATATATAATAATTCGACAAAAAAGAGGGAATCCTCCATAAAAGATGAAAAATTAAGAGTGATAGAAAAAAGTAAAACTTGGGAATGGCTTAAATTAAGGTTTTTTAAATCATACACAAGCCTAAAATAGAAAATTGAGGGGAGGTGATAACTTTTTGCAATGGGAAATTGCAATAAAGGAGACTGTTTAGAGAAAGGAGGGAGAAAGATGAAAGAAATTACAAAATTATCTAAAATATGGTTAAACATTGAAAAGCCTGTTAAAAAAGGGTTAAAAATAAGTAATGAGTTGACGTTAGAGTCAAATATTAAGAAACTTATTAGAAAAGAAATAGATTCGGAAATTGATATAGTAGAAACTATTCTTGATGTGGGTTGTCATCCTTCTGCACCAAGACGCATGATTAGTTAGAAATATGATTACTTAATACTTACAGTAGCTTTTGATTAAATAATCAAAAGCTACTGTAAGTACGTATCTATTTGTTCGGCATTGAAGTAAAACTCTTTACCCAAAAAAATGGAGAATTTGGAGGTATGTGATTATAAATAATGATTGAGGGCATAAAAATATTTTTGGATTTGTAATTTACCTTCTCAACAGAATTTTTTATTTTTAACCAATATGTTTAAGAAAAGTATACAGTTTTTAATTTTTAGTGTATAAGTTTGAAAAAATTATAAAAAGGAGCTATGGGGTTCTATGAATGCGAAGGTATTATGGGAAAATAGGGAAGTATCATCTTTTTCCAGACTCTATGCACTGTTTTTTATTTTGATAATACTATTCTTTATTTCATTAAAAAGTATAATTTATTTAGCTTCTGATATAACAGCCGTTTCATGGATAAATGACATAGTTAGAAAAGAATTTGTTTCGGATGTTGGGCTAAAGTTTTTTGTTTTAGGACTTTTACCAGAAATTCCTTACTGGATTAAATTTAAAAGAGAGAAAAATGGTATTGTGATATATAACATTCGAAAGAATTTATTTTACCGTAGTAACAGTCTATTATTGTATTTAATTTTGAAAATGCTTTCTAAGAATTACAGTGTTGAACAAATTGTAGAAATAATTTCGGAAGATAACAAAATATCTTTTTTAAAAGCAAAAGAAAAAGTAGATCATTATTTAACTCAATTGCAGAAAATAATTATTGGAGAGAATAGAGAAGGAAATAATACAAACTATAATAATATTGACCACGTTTATGAATTTGAATCACCGTTAGTATTATCACTACTATTAACTTATAAGTGTAATTTAAAGTGTAAACATTGTTTGGTTGGGAGTTTAAGACATTACCAAATAAAAGAATTAGAATTAGATGATATAAAAAAATTGGCTGAACAAATGGAGAAATACGAGATCTTCAAAATAATTCTTAATGGTGGCGAACCAACAGTTAGAAAGGATTTTTTTAAAATTTTGGAAATATTTAATAAACACAAAATCCCTATTGAACTAGTTACTAATGGTATAAATTTATCGAAAGAAAAGATTGAGATAATGAATTCTTATCACGTAGTAGGTTATAGTTTATCAATAGAAGGAAGTAATAGCGAGACTCATGATTTTATCAGGGGAGAGGGGACATTTAAAAAGGTTATTTCTTCAATTTCAAATTTAAAAAAATTTTCAAATGCATTTCAAGTGGACGTTGAAGTAACTTACGGAAAACATAATATGATGCAAATAGAAGAAATTGTAAAATTGTTAAGCGATTTGGGAGTTACTTCAGTTAAATTTGCACGCTTGAAACCTTGGGATTGGGGGCAACAATTGTCAAACATTGTACCAAATAAGGAGGAAATAAAGAAAGTTAACGAAAAAATTTGGAATATAGAAGGAAAATATAAAGGCATTAAAATAATGGGAGATGTACCCAAGTCTATTGAAGACCAAAAGGTTCCAGGTTGCAATATAAACGTCGGTTTTGAAATTCAACCTGATGGGAATGTGCTTCCATGCCGGATTTTCGAGCAAAGAGTAGATGATAAAATAATTCTAGGCAACATAAAATCACAAGATATTTTTGAAATATGGAATAGTGAGAAAGCAAAAAGGATAAGAAGTTATTCCAAGAGATTAAGCAAAAGATTTCTGTGTACTAAATGTGAATTTGCTCGCTTTTGTTCTACAAATTATTGTATTGCTGAAAATTTCATAAAATTTGGTAAATTTATTCCTTCAGAGGAGGATTTAAATAAATGCAAAATTTAAAAAGGAATGAACGATTTTTCTTGACAGTAACATTGTTTTCAAGTTTTTTTACATCTTTAATGGCACCATTTTGGGTAATATATTTTAATAAAATTAATTTAGATTTTTCACAAATTTCACTCCTCATAATAATAAACCACATAGCGGTCACATTATTTGAAATACCTACGGGTGCTTTTGCTGATACATATAGCCGTAAATTTTCTGTTCTTTTATCTTTATTGATTGGCAGTTTAACTTCTATTGGGATATATTTCAACACCTCTTTTACAGTTTTATTATTTTTATATTTCTTATCAGGAGTTGGAGCAACTCTTAATTCTGGAGCCTTTGAATCTTGGTTTGCTGATTCATTTCTTTTCGGTCAAAAAGAAATAGACCTGACAAAATACTGGGGACGTCTTACAAGTTTTAACTATTTAGGTAGTACGATAGGATTTTTAGGAGGCAGCGTTTTAGTACGTTATAATATCTTTAGAGAAATCTGGCTAATAGAAGGTATAGGGATTTTTTTGGTTTTTATTTACGTATTTTTAGCGGGCAAAGAAGCTAAATTACAGAAAAAAACGGACGAATACAGTTACAGAGAGTATTTTAATAAAATTGCTAAAGGAACTGTGTATCTATTTAAACACAGGATTTTGTTATCCATTACAGTCGGGTCTTTTTTCTTCTTTTTTTCGTCAGGAATCATGTCAATGTTGTGGCAGCCCTATTTCGAAAGGGCAGGCATACCTGTAGAATTGTTTGGTATTATTTTAGCATTAACGATGGTACTTAGTATTTTTGTGCCCCGTTATGCTGACAGGATAGCTGAAAGATTTAAAGGGGCAGCTCGCACACTAATGATTGTCAGTATTACATCTGCATTGTTTATATTTATGATGTATGCGATTCCCAAGTATTCGTTTATACCTTATATTATTTATACAGCAGTATATTCTGCACACACTCCGATTTTTATGTCTTATTTTAATAAGTTAATACCTTCTTCAGAGCGTGCAACGATTATTTCAATATATAGTTTGTTTATTAGTGTTTCTACAATTCTATGTACTTACTCCTTTGGAGTCTTAAGTGACAAAAAGGGTCTTTATGCTGCACTTTTCTTATCTTTAATTACAGCTTTAATTTCCAGTATACCTTTTAAAAGGGCAATAGGATTAGAAAAAGAGCTGTGACTTTGAGTACTTTAGACAATAGGGAAGAAGATTTGCAAAAGAAATTGACAGGTTACTTGATGTATTAGGTAAAGTTAAGTGGATAGATGTTGATTTATTTATAAAGAGGGAATAAGGATTTTAAACATAATTTTTGAAAGGCAGAGGAGAAAAATGAGTAGGTATGTAATTGAAGTAGCCAATCTTACAAAAATTTATAGAAGACAGGTGAAAGAGGCAGGCCTTATAGAAAGTGTAAAGAGTATATTTAAACCTTTATATGAAGAAGTTGAAGCATTAAGAGGAGTTTCTTTTAATGTAGGAGAAGGAGAAATTGCAGGATATATAGGACCAAATGGGGCAGGCAAAACTACTACTTTGAAAATTCTTGCAGGAGTCCTTTTCCCTACAGAAGGAGAAGTTCGTGTGCTTGATGAAATTCCATACAAAAGGAGTAAAAAATTTTTATCTAAAGTAAGCTTTATTATGGCATCAAGGGGATTTCTTGAAGAAGTAGCATGGGACCTACCTGTTTTGGACGGCTTTTATTTTATAAAAGAAATTTACAATCTTTCGTATAGCGAATATAAAAATAGAGTAGACAAACTTTCTGAAATGATGAAGATAGAAGATATTTTAAAAAGTCCTGTGAGAAACCTTTCCCATGGGCAGAGAAAAAAAGCGGAGATAGTTGCAAATTTGCTATGGGAGCCAAAGTTAATTTTATTAGACGAACCAACTCTTGGGCTTGACATATTTTCTCAAAATGAACTTCATAATTTTTTGAAGGAGTATGTAAAGGATTATAATGCTACTGTAATGCTCACAAGCCATAATATGAAAGACATAGAAAAATGTGCTTCAAGGGTGATAATGATTGATAAAGGTCGGAAATTATATGACGGAGATATTGAAGGGCTTAAGAAAAAAATATTTGGCAGGAAATTTATAAAAATATGTTTTGATGAGGTATTTGATGAAAATATAGAAAAGAAATTACTGAGTGTAGAAGGTGTAGCGGTCATATCAAAGGAAGAAAACTGCCTTACAATTAGTGCAGAAGAAAGCATTTCAAAGGATGTGGCAAAAGAAATTTTAAACAAATACAATATTTCAGATATTGAGATTATGGAGCCAACATTAGAAGAAGTGGTTTATAGATTCTACAGTGAGGGGAAGGAAAATGATTAGGCTATATTTAGAAAGTGCAAAATGTGAAGTCAAGAGAATGCTTCAGTACAAAGCAAATTCTTTATTTTACTTAACAGTGGTGCTTATTCCGCCGTTAGCCCTTTTCTTTCTCTGGAAGACAATACTTTCCCATGGAGGAAGCATTGGAGGATATAACCTTTCAGATATGGTTACATATTTTATTGTGACACAATTTTTTGTAATGAATACTCCTTATTCTGCTTGGATTGAAATAGGGGAAAGTATAAAAGATGGAAGTTTAAGCCTTTGGCTCACAAAGCCTGTGAACCATTATCTTCTCTATCTTTTTAGGCTTATTGGTTCATGGATTTTACAGTGGATTTTTGGAATAGCAGGAGTTATAGTGGTATCAATTATACTAAAAGATTATGTTGTAATTCCAAAGGAAGCCAGTACATATTTTTTAAGTATTTTATTTTGGATGGGTGGAATAGTAATAGGGTTTAGTTATGGTTATATACTTAACCTTTTGAGCTTTTGGTTTGAGAGAAGTACATACATTATATATTTTTCTGAAGGGATTGTTGCACTTTTATCTGGTATGCTGATTCCGCTGGATTTGCTGCCAGCTAAAAGCCTATGGCTTTTTTTGCCCTTTAAGTTTTGCGGCTATGTACCAGCACAAATATTTTTAGGGAAAATGACGGGATTAGATATTGCTTTTGAATTTGCTTCAATGGCAATTTGGATATTCGTTTTAGTGTCATTAAGCCATTTAGTCTTTAAAATAGGAAGTAGGAGATTTACTGCGTCGGGAGGATAATAAAATGAGGTTTATAAAGTCCCTTTTTAAATTGAGGCTAAAAATGGATTTGGCTTTTAGGGTTGATGTATTCTTCAACTTTTTTACCCAACTGGTTTATTTAATTGGTATCCTTTTACTTTTTAGAGTGATATATTTGAATGTCAGTGAAATAGGAGGCTTTACTTTAGGGGATGTGTATGTCTTACTTGGGACCTATTTTATCCTTATTGAGGTCTATAACATGACCTTTAGAGGAGGTATATTGAGTTTGCCTGAAACTGTAAAGGGAGGGAATTTGGAGATTTACCTATTAAAGCCTGTAAATACAATTGCATTTATATTATAGGGATGTGCAAAATTAATAAAAATAATCACGAGCAAAAGCCAAAATATGTATGACATACAATATATAGTAATTAGGACTGACAATCGAACATAAAGAAAGTGGTAAAGGAAAAGAAAAGATAAAAAGAGGAGCTAAAAAAGGGCATAAATATCCTGTAGAAGTCAAATGTTAAAAAGTGGCATGAACCAAATTCAGCAAGAGTTAAGCCGATTGCATCAGACCAACAAGGGACTTAAACTCATCAAATTTACCCAGTTTAATAGCTACAATAGCGACAGTAAGCAAAGTAATATGGCCAAAAGTATTAAGGTTGCTGACAGAATTAATATTTCTGACATAAACTTTTTCAAAATCTAGAGCTTTAAAGCGGGAATTATATCTTTCTGATTCAATCCTCAATTTATAGACAGCCTTAAAATATAGGGAGTCTCTATTAATAGAGGACCTATAATCAGAAGATATAATAGCATACTTAGTACAGCCTCTATGCTTTTTACCATTAAAATATTTAGGATGCTGAATAGGGCAAGCAGAGTCATCTTTAGAATTGCAGAACTTGCAAACAAATTTTTGCTTAATAAAACCATCAAAATATTGCTTGCCGTCTTTGAGCATTTTAATACCCGCTTCACAAACCATATAACCATCATCAGTCAGAGGGGGATTTTTAGAATTACGCTTGTTAAGAGGAATAAAACAATGACCATGGAGAGTATCTCTAACATAATTATAGAGTTTCTTAACGTCATAACCTTTATCAGCGATAAAATTAGTACCAGTCAGTTTAAACCAATTATTAGTATCAGCAAGTAAAGACAAAGCGACATCAAAATCAGGGACATCAGCAGGAGTAGTAGTTTCAGCGATAGGTAAACCAGAGATAGCATCAACAATAATATGATTCTTATAGCCCCAATAAAACTTATAACGTTTATTAGAAGAATCATTAGAAGCAGAATAAACGCCTAATTTACAATCCTTATCAGACTTAGGCTGATTATCTTTAGAGAATTTATTTTTACAAAAAGACTTAGGGTTATTTAACTTAGTGTTAGCTTTAATAGGGGTAGAGTCCATGGAAATAAACTCACCAGAGATAATACCCATATTTTTGAGGATATTGACTTGATTTTGAAAGATAGTGGTTAAATAATCATGAGAGAACTCATTAATAAAACGGCGGAAAGTCCAATAAGAAGGAAGAGGTTTAAAAATGTTAAAGCCACAAAGATGAGCAATGATAAGATTATTGCGGAGATAATCTAAAAGGTCAGAAATTGTACCGAATCTTTCAGCTTTCATAACAATAAAAGCTCTAAACATTGCATGATGAGAATAACCCTTACGGCCATGATTAGAGGAAGGGAATTCAGGTATTGAAGACAGATCAAGATTTTTAAACATAGAAGAATAAAAGTCTATTTTAGACTGGGAAGTAAAGAGTTCAGGTATATTTAAAAGTAATTGAAGCTGGTACATGTAGGATTTCCTCCTCCTTAAGAAATATTTTCATGCTGTATATATAATAATTCGACAAATGGGAGGGGAAATCCTACATAAAAGATAAAAAATTCAAGAGTGATAGAAAAAAAGTATGTCTCCAGAATCGCTTAAATGAAGGCTTTTGAATTTTGCACAAGCCTATTTATATTACTTAAAAGAGTGAATATTGGAAGAGTATGGAGGGCACTGTCTGGATTTATACTTTTAATTTATGGACTTAAGATGAATGACATTCATACAGGCATGAACTTAGTTTATTATATAATTTCACTTATTTTATCTTTAATCATATATACTGTTTCAAACTTTTGTATAAGCCTTCTTTCCTTTTGGTTTTACGAAGTAAACAACATGTTTTATATATATGATGATTTGATGGAATTTGCTAAATATCCTGATGTAATATATTCAGGCATCATAAGGAAGGTATTTATGACAATTATACCTGTTATAATATTTTCCTCTTTTCCTGCAAGAATATTAATTGGACTTTCAAGCTTTCAAGAAATACTTATATATCAGGCAATTTTATTACTTGTATTTTCAGGAATATCACTTACACTCTGGCAAAGAGGTCTTGTAAAATATCAGGGAAGGGGATAGAGTCTTAAAAGTTTCCTTGTTGTTTCATGTTTTTATTGAAATTTACCCTATTGATAATTTTAGAATTTATCAGCATGTACATAGCTTACTTATCTAAACATAAAAATTTCAAATTATATGCTAATAGATATTGAATCTGACGTTATGTATGAGGTCAAAAGGCTACCTTATAAAAAATATCCACCTTCAACGGGCAGTATCTGGCGCAGAGAATTAATAATGATTCTGTTACTATATCAGACTGTGTTGTAGAGAAATTCCCTTATGCAGCAATAGAGATATTAAAAATAATAGCGCTGATTTCAATACTGTTTAGCGTAAATACACTGCTGGGATTTTTATCTTTGCTAATTGTGTCAATGTATGTGCTGTTTTACAAACTTTCTCAAGCTCGTTATTATTTGACCGAGATTAAGAGAAATAAAATTATTATTGTGATTTCCCATGACCCTAGTTTGTCTAAAATAGCGGATAAAATAATTAGATTTCCTGTTAATCAAGGAACTTTTTAGAAGGTTAATAATTTTATTTTTGATTAATTTTTAAATTTATGAAAGACAGAGGAGAAAGATGAGCGGGCATGTAATTGTCACTAACGGTGTATAATTGCCCCAGAAATAACAAGAAGAGGAGGTTATTCTCCTCAATTTTTTGTAATTTCTAATTGTAAAATATTAGGCGAAAAATACATTTTTGTTCCCCAAAATGACAGTTTCGTTCCAAATTTCACAAATTTTGCTCTAAATATTGTATAATAATTAAAAACGGTTCAATCTTTTTGGGGGTATAAAGAATGAATTTTTTGTGCCCACAGGAGGAACTAATTTCTTCATATAAGCGATGTAGGGGAATTGGTATTGACCCTTCAATAACTCTGCCATTAGTGATATTAAACCCAGAAGATTTGCAAAAGAAAATACATAACAATAAAGAACTTATAGAAGCTTTTCGTATGAGTGTAGAAGAGGATTGGGTAAAAGGTGAGTATTTATTTTTGCTCAGTGATATTGAAAGATATTTGTTGGATGTAAAATGCAGCACAAAAGAGAAAAAGTGTATAAAAGATTCAGGCTTTGAACAGGGAGTATCCTTTAGAGAAGAAAGCTGTGGTACAAATGCGATTTCAATGGCAATGCGATTAAAGAGGGTAGTATATGTAAGACCTCAAGAGCACTACTGTAAGATATTCAAAAAATGGCATTGCATTGCTTCACCTATAATAGTAGAAAATGGGGAAATAGTAGGCTATGTGGATATATCAGCTATTGATAAAAAGATTGCCTATGAAGTATCAATAGTAATAAAACTGCTAGCTGAGGAAATAGCAACTGAGTATGAAAAGATAGTAAAAGAAAAAGAGCTAAATAAGATAAAGACAAAATTAAATGACAGCCAGATAAAAATACTGGCATTAGAGGCAAAGGGATACAAAGAATTAGATATAGCAGAAGTTCTTGGGATAGAAGTTGTGACTGTTAAGTATCACAAGAGAAAGATATTAGAAAAACTTGGAGTAAAAAATATCAAAGAGGCAGTAGCAAAGGCGATTAAGTTAAACTTGATAGATGAGGACTAAAATTTGAGGCTATACTTTAGTGTAGTAGACATTGGAAATTTTGTATGATAAAATAAAAATGAATTTGCCAGTAAAAATATGGTAGGATGCAACCGGAATTTTTGCGATTTTTCTTCAATAACACTAGAGGTGATTCAAATGCCTAATGAAATATTATTTTATATTCTTTTTGGTATATATGGATATGTTAGATTTACCTCTATAATTTGGAAAGGGAAAAGAGCAGTTAAAAATAACACAATTAATACTAATAGCAAAGAAATAGAAATATCAGATTTTTTGGATTTTGTGATAGGTTTGATTTCTATAGTAGTTGCTCTTGTATACTTAATTAAGTCGCATAATAATTTTCTTGTTATTTTATTTTATGGAATTTCTTTGATTTTAAAAAGTCTAAGAAGACCTTTAAAAATTGCGCAAAAAAGTATAGTGTATAGAAAAATTTTTAACTATGCTGCTAATTTGTATATTCTTATTTCAATATGGATGCTTGGTTTTATTCTTGAATCATTTAAAGTTTCAATGGCCTATGGTTGGGTGATAATTTTGTATTTTGGAACATATTTTTTAATTTGGAGATAGAATTATTTAAAAGTAATAATAATTTATTGGGGAGGTACACGATGAAAATAATTGAAGTAAAAAAACTTAAAAAATCAATAAATGGGAATCCTGTTTTGAAAGATGTAAACCTGACGGTTTTTAAAGGAGAGATTTACGGCTTTTTAGGTAAGAATGGTGCAGGCAAAACAACGACGTTACGTATAATACTCGGTTTACTTAAAAGAGATGGTGGAGAAATAAAAATATTTGGAGAAAATTTGTCCAGAGGACATTTTAAAAAAATAGGAGTTATGTTTGAGTATGAGACTTTAAACCTGGAGTGGACAGTATTGGATAATCTTAAACAAACATGTTATATATATGGAATTGAGGAAAGGGAAATATATAAATATCTTGATATAATTGAATTTTCCAAAAGTGATATATATAAAAAAGTTAAACAACTTTCTAAAGGGATGAAAAGGAAAGTTTCTTTAATTAATGCTATCTTGCCAGAACCGGAATTATTAATTCTTGATGAACCTACATCCGGTTTAGATCCAGAAATGCAGCTTACCATAAGAGAGATTCTATTAGAGTTTAAATTGCAAGGCAAAACCATACTTTTTAGTTCTAACAATTTAAATGAAGTACAAAAAATAAGCGACAGAATAGGATTAATAAAAGAAGGAGAAACATTACTAGAAACTCAAATTAAAAAAGAGCTATATTTAGTAGAGGGTAATTATCCTGAACTTTTAGATAATAAAGTAAAAGACAAGAATCTTTATGTAGTTGATGAAAAAGTAATTAAAGAGTTTAATATCCAAAAGTATCAAGCTATCAAAGACATTGAAGAATTATATATAAAGATTATGGGGATGGAGGTGTAAAAATGCTAAAACTTATAAGATTGGAAGTTGTTAATTTTTTGAAAGTGTCAATATTCCCTTTTATCCTTTTAAATTTGGTTGTAGCAATTGTTGTAAAAAATATGAAAAATGTTTTTGATTTATTGAGTTCTTCTTCTGATATTTGCACTTTTTATACTTTATTTTTCATGATTATAATTTCGTATGCAGCTGCTTTTATGACCACTATAAATTTTGAAAAAGAAAAATTAAGTAATCTCTATCATAGATATTTTGTTTTGCCTCTACCACCAGGGGTAATTTTTGCAATTAAACTCTTTCCTCCTATTATATTTAGTATGTGTGTAGTATTAATTTGGGGAATAGTTATGTTTTTAATGTTTCACCCTGTTACATTAATTACTTTTGTTATGGCGTTATGTAATGCCCTGATTTTTGTGATTGGAAGTATTTTATTAATCTTCTATTTTGATCTTACTTTAAAGAATGTTTCAATTGTATATGGAATTAAATTCATTTTAATATTTGTGCTTTCATACCTCCCCAATTTTATAGTTTCCCAGAATGTTTCTATAAAAGTTGTAAATTATAGTATTATTATTTTCACCTTTTTACTCTTTATTACAGGTATTATTCTTACTAATAATGTTGATTCTGAAAAAGTAATACTATCATGATTATATGGATATATTGTCACGAGGCAAAATGAAGATTGTTTTACTCTTTTTGGAATTTATGCATGTAAAATATATAGTGATGAGAAAGGGAAAGATAGTAATACCGGAGGGGAGAATATATGGAAGACTTTATAGGTAGATTACTCCTTACTTTTGGTGTTCCGTTATACTTTTTGTTAGTAGGGGTGGTATTAAAGTATTTTCCTCCCAAAAAAATAAATTACTTTTATGGCTATAAAACTGAATTTGCAACAAAAAATGAAGATGTTTTCAAAGAAGCAAATAGATACTCTGCCAATTTATTCATTTTGCTTTCGATATTGTTATTTGTAATTAATGTAATAATGTTCATTTTTAATGTATCTTCAGCTATAATGGGAATATCCTTTGGTATTTATATAATTCCTTTATTTATATCTATAATTTATCTTACAGAAAAACATTTGCACAAAATATTTGATGAAAATGGAGTAAGGCGAAATGATAAATAGAAGTTATAAAGCAGAAGGAGTGGAAGATTTAAGTCATATAAGTTCAGAAAATGTCATTAAGACTGAAAGAAAATATATTATCTATTTATCACTGTTGATTTTTGCTATATTTACAATAATTAATTTAATTTTATATGTCAAATTACCGTCACAAGTGTATATTCACTTTGGGTTGACAGGAAACCCAGAGGTCGCAAATAATACTTCTGAAACATTTCTTTTGTTAAAACAATCACAATTGTAATAAGGAGTGAGTATAAAAGCTCTTTTTATACCAACTGTGAGCGGAGGAACAGAAGGTTACTGTGAAACTTTTGACGTTGTTTATGGTAAAATGCTCAAATATATCCCATTTAAATTGTTAGTTGATAATGATTAAATTGAGTTTAAAATAAAATTGATAAACAAAGGAGACGGTTTTTCTTATTTTAAGGTCTTGAATAGAGAACCATCTCCTTTTGTTTGATTATTTATTTTACTTTTATCTTTATTTCTTTATCTCCAACTAAAAGAGGATAATCTACAATTTTAAATTTGACTGGGTTATTATAAGATTCATTTGGAATTTTTATTATGACTTTCTCTATTTTTTCATTTTCTACAGCATGAATGCTTAAACTTAAGAAATTATATTTTTTCATAGAAGAGTCCTCGAATTCGCTGTAAAAAGGACTATAATAATTATTCAAATTATCTATCTTTTCAATAGTAAAAGTAAGTTCTATATAATTATTATTATTTACTATATTATTTAAATTAAGCTTTTCATCAGGTTTATTTAAAATTGTGTTATTTTTTAAGTCTATTAAAACATATTCCTTATTTTTATCAATTGCCTTAATTTTTGAAAAGACAATATATAAGTTTTTTGGCTTTTTGAAGAAATTGCTCTGAAAATAAAGTATTATGTTATTATCATCTTTTATTGTTGAAGTTACTCCATTACTTATTTGTCCGAATATATCATTGTCTTCATCTGTAATCTTCATGTCATAAAAGCCAAGTATTTTTTTAGTGTTTTTTGTGTTGTAGCTAATATATACAGCAATACGTGTGGGATAAATTATCACTTTTTCAAAAGTAATTTTTTGTCTGTCTATTTCTATTGTTTTATTTAAAATAAAAACTTCCTTTAATCCTATAAACTTCTCTTTATCTATAGGAATAGAAAAGTTAAATAGAGGACTTTTTATACCGTTAAATTCAAAATCCACACTTAATTTATCTGGTATTTTATCTTTTTCTTCTGAAAAAGCAATGTCTATAAAACTTACTTTTTCCTTGTTTAAATTGTCAAAACCGCTCCAGCTTACAGACACATCTTTTAATGGTTGGTTATTATCATCATATAATTTTATATCTTTAAGTTTTATTGGTTTATCAGATTTACTTTCAATAGAGTAAAATACTATTATGCGGCTTTCATCAACAATTAATCCATCTATTGAGACTTTCAAATCTTCATTTTCTTTTGAAAGATAAACAGGTTGTATAAAGTTATTTTTTACTGCTAAGTCAAGGCCTTTATCATATCTTATTAAATGCACAATTGATTGAAAACCTGGTATTTGACTGATATATGCCGCAACGCTTGTTGATAACCTTATAGACATCACGAATAAAACTAAAACAATGCTTGCTGCAATGTAAGAAAATTTTTTTCTCTGTCTTAAAATAAGTTTTCTTTTTTTACCTTTTTCTATACCAGTTTTTATATAATTTTCTATTTCATTAGGTATTTTTGCAGTTTTTATCAGGGAACCTTTTTCTTCTAAAATTTTTTCAATATCTTTTTTCAACTTTCTTCACCACCCATAAAGGTTTTCAATATTTCGAGTCCTTTGTAAAGCCAGGTTTTGATTGTTCCTTCTGGCTTATTTAGAATAAGTGCGATTTCTGAAATTTTATAATCATGAAAGTACTTCAACATGATAACTGTTTGATATTTTTTTTCTAACATGGATAATAGTGTTTCTATTTCAACAAAGTCATAATTGCTTTTTGAAGGAAGACTTTCTGAAGATCTTTCTACTTCAAAGTTTTCATTTGTAAATCTTTTTTTATATTTAAGTTCATCTATGCAATAATTTATCATTATCCGTATAATCCAGGTTTTAAAAAATTCTGGCTTTTTCAATTTTTTTATATTTATATAGGCTCTATATGTGACTTCTTGAACAGCTTCTAATGCTTCCTCTTCGCTTTTTAAATAAGAGAGAGCTATTCTATAAAGCTGTTGTTTCATGCTTTCCATCAACTGATAAAACGCTTCATCATCTCCCCTTTGGGCTTTTTTTAAAAGTAATTGTTCATCCATAATCTGCCTCCCTTATCCATCTCTTTATATTAGACTCAAAAGTTATTAAAAAAGTTTTAAAAAATAATCTATCCTGAAAATAGTGTCTCTCAAAAAGGCAATAAAAAACTAAGCCCATACTGATGTAAAAATATGGGATAAATATGAAACTAAATGGATATATCTATATAAATAAAATATAAAAAATTAAGACATTCCAGATTCGACCGTGACCTTAAGACCTAAAGACTCTAGCTTTTTTAAAGATTGACGAATAATCATATTACGCTTTTTCTCTTCATAATAAGTAGGACCTAATTCAATATATGGTTGCTTTCGCTTGAGAATATGATAAACTATAATTAAAATGCTATGTGCCACTGCAACTGCTGCTCGGTTTGCTCCTCTTCGAGCAGCGATGCGGTGGTATTGACTTGAGAGATAAGTATCTTTTGCCCTTGAGGCAGCTCTGGCAGCTTCAATAAGAGAGCTTCGCAATTTTTGATTACCTTTTCGAGTTCTTGCAGACCTTTGTTTACCAGCACTTTCATTATGACCTGGACACAGTCCTGCCCAAGAACACAAATGAGCAGCAGAGGGGAACTGTTCCATATTCGTGCCGATTTCGGCTATTATTTGTTCTGCAGTTCTTCTTCCGACTCCAGGGATTGTATCCAGCAGTGCCAGGTCTTTTTCAAAAGGGAGCATTCGATTTTTAATTTCTTCGTCTAATTTTGCTATTTCTTCATCAAGGTAATCAATATGTCTAAGCTGTATTTCCAGAAGCATCCTTTGGTGATGATTGATCAAGCCTTTTAAAGCGCGTTTTAGTTCATCCATTTTATTTTTTAGCTTGCCTTGAGAAAGCTCAGCCAGGGTTTCGGGATTTTCTTCACCATTTATAATAGCCTCAAGTATAGAACGACTGGATGCCCCGTTGATATCAGAGACTACCGAAGACAGTTTGATATTAGCTCCTTCTAAAACCTTTTGTATGCGATTAAGTTCTCTTGATTTTTCTTCAATGAGGCTTTTTCTATAGCGGACAAGTTCGCGAAGCTCTCTTTGTTCTCTGTCTGGGACAAAGCTGCCTTGCAAAAGGCCATGTTGCAAGAGACTTGCTATCCACTCAGCATCTTTTACATCGGTTTTTCTACCAGGGACATTTTTAATATGCTTAGCATTGACGAGTAGGATTTTAATGCTCTCAAGCTCAAGTAGATTGTAAATAGGTTTCCAATAAGAGCCGGTACTTTCCATAGCAACAACAGAACAACCTTTAGCTTTAATAAATTCTTTTAATGCAATAAGGTCATCGGTCATAGTTGAAAAAGTGCGGATTTCTTTACCTTCTGGTGTTATTATACAAGCTACAACATTCTTTTTATGGACATCTAATCCGCAAACGTGAGAGTAAACTAAATCCATGAAAGAACCAACTCCTTTTTTAAAATTTGAACGATAGCGACTGTAAAATTGAAGAGCTGGTGCAACAACCATAAGGGGTTATTCTATCCTACGTGCTTCCCGTAAAGGGAGCAACAATCTGTGGTGCACCTGGTCGTTGAAGTCTGTCTATGAGTCGGGCTCAAAGCACCAAGTTAAGAACGACCTTTCTTCACCAGCCGCTGTACTGATTATATCATCAAAAAAGGACATTTTCATCCTCTGCTGGTGCCGCATTTGCGGCATGGGAGTCTATGCAGATTTTAATGGGGTTGAAAATATTTGGCATATCATATATTATATAATTAAGGTAAAGATATGTAAAAGGATAAGAAATAAAAGTTAATGAGCCTGTTGAAAAAATAAAGAAGTGGCATTTTGTGTGTAAATGCGACTTGTTGCCAAAGCGGTAACAAAACTTGGCGAACTTGAGGAGCGAAGGCAGGGCGAATGGAGTGAGCGGCCACCTGAGCCGAAAGGCGAATTGGCCGGTACCCTGCCTGAGCCCGAAAAGTGAGCCTTAGTTTTGTCGCTTTGCAACTCCGGAGCATTAACACAAAATGCCACTTAAGTGGAAGGAACTTTGTCAACAGTCTGTAATATCATTATTTTGGTGTAGTTAAAATACTTTATTTTTAAGTAGAGGTGTTTAGATTGAGAGATAAAGAATTTGATTTGTGGGCAGAAAGCTATGATAGGGATGTTGAAAATTCAGAAAATGAAGGAAGATATCCATTTGCAGCTTATGAAGAAGTCTTAAATACAATTTATATTAAAATTCCAAACAATGAGAAAAAGGTGATATTGGATATTGGATTTGGAACTGGTGTATTGACAAAAAGATTATATGATGATGGACATGAAATATATGGTGTAGATTTTTCACAAGAAATGCTAAACATATCTAAAAGCAAGATGAAAGAGGCAAAATTAGTACAATTTGATTTTTCAAAGGGACTTCCTGAAGAGTTTAAAAATATAATTTTTGATTATATTATAAGTTCTTATGCAATTCACCATTTGACAGATGATGAGAAAGTAGAATTAATAACTAAATTATTAAAAAATCTAAAAGATAATGGTGCGATAATATTTGGAGATGTGGCATTTAGAAATACTGAAGAAATGCTTAAGGCAAAGGAAAAAGACAAGGACATATGGGATGATGAAGAACACTATATTATAGCTGATAAAATAATAAAGTTGTTGCCAGATTTAAAAATAAGTTTTGAAAAACTTTCCTATTGTTCCGGCGTTTTAACCATATTTAAAGAAAAAAATAGCCATTATCTGTGATAAGATAGATTAAGTGGAGATAACTACGTGATAATGTAATATGGATGGGCGTAGCTCTTGACAGACTTTTTGGCATTTATATATGTGGTGCCATTTTTTATTTTGTGGTAGGCTTACGCCCATTTAAGTTATATCCTTTTTACAATAGCTTTATCAAGAAGATTTACCACATCCTTTATCTTACAAAGAGTTGTTCCTTCATTCATAACTGAAGCAGAACTGCTGGCTACTGCCCACTTTAATGCCTCTTCTACTGACTCATCTCTTTTATAAACAAATCCTGCAAGAAAAGAGTCTCCAGCTCCTACGGCGCTTTTTACTTTTACTTCTATTGGCTCTATTTTGTATGTTTCTTTATCTACATAAGCAATAGCACCCTCTTTTCCAAGGGTTACAAGCACATCATTTATACCATATTTTTCACTTATTTCTTTTGCAGCAGAAGGTACTTCCTCCTTTTTTAAATCTCTTCCTAATAATCTTGATAGCTCAAATAAATTGGGCTTTATGCCAAAAGGATGTGCTTTTACAGCCTCTTTAAGATTATCCCCATCGGTATCAACATATACCCTAAGGCCTATGTCATTACATAGTTTTACAATATCAAAATAAACTGATGAAGGTAAACCTTCAGGCAAACTTCCAGAAGCTATAAGAGTATCTCCTCTTCTTGTTATTGCTTTTATCATGTCTATGATAAGGTCGTATTCTAAGCTTGTAAGCGGTGCACCAGGTAGGCTCATTCTATACTGGCCTTTTAAAGTTTGTATTATAATATTCATGCGTGTTTCTTTCTCTATTCTTATTGCTGAATACAGTACTCTTTCTTTTTCCAGAAGAATTTGTATCTTATTTCCATTATTGCCTCCTAAAGGGCATATGGCAATGGAATTTCCGCCAATTTCTTTTATAACTCTTGATACGTTGATTCCCTTACCTGCAGCATAATCTTCAATTCTATATACTCTTATTGTATCTTCAGGAATGAGTTCATCTACATATAAATATCTGTCTAAACATGGGTTTAGTGTCAATGTAAAAATCAAAATTATCTCCTCCTTACGTATACTCTTTTTTCCATTATAAACTATTAAAAGATGAGTTACAAGGTATTATAGTTTGAAATACTATATAAAAGCATAGTGGATTTTATAGGAAGTGAGTGTTATAATTATAACAAATCTTTGGTTGATATTTTTAGCTCTTATATTTGGCTTGATATATAAAAAGAAAAAGCTAATTGAAGAGAAAAACGTAATATAAGAAAGGAGAAAAATTTTATGCGAGCAATAAGTTTTTTAGGCAAAAATAACTGGTTATTTGCTGTTTTCACATTTATCATAAACATCATTTTTTATAAGGCATTGCCATATACAGTTGCTATTCAGTGGCATTTTGATGGTAGTATTTCAAATACTGTCTCTAAAACAACATTTGTTTTTATACTTCCCTTGATACAATTGTTATTTTATGGATATGCAAGACTCAGGACAAAAAGTATAGGGGAAACACTTTATACGTATTTATATACTATTTTTGTTAATCTGCTTATTCTGAGTGTAGATGTAATAATACTTATAATAAATTTAAAAAGCGTTTTGAAAGGATAATTGTAAGTTCAGCTTTTGAAGACATTTATAGCAAAAATAAGCAAATAAAGGTGGATGTTAAAAATGTCAAAAAGAGTAATGAAATATTTTTATAGGTGGAGGTGGATGTTTCCAGTTATAACCTTTATTATAAATATTTTTGCATATAAGTATCTACCTGAAAGTATACCACTTCAAAGGGATGCTTTTGGGAATATAAATTATACTGCATCTAAGTTGGAATTTATATTTTTTATACCTATATTGCAGTTGTTTTCTTATATTGCAATAAAATATCCCCAAGCAAAAGGGAAAAAGAAAATTTTTTATGGGACATACGATATTGCAACAGGGGTTATACTTTTACTTTTTGACATTTTACTATTGTATGTTTTTATACGGAAATAGTACCTTTCTGATTATAAATAGTAAAACTGTAATAAAGCAACCTAATAGACATGTGTTAAAACCATGTTAAATTTTACTATGGTTTGGAAACAAAAGAAGGATTTTAGGGAATTTTGTAGAATTTATATTATTGTGTAAAAAATTTCTTGTCTAATAACTTCCAAATGGAGGTAATTTTATGGGATTAAAAATTAGAGAAGCTATTATTTCGGACTATGAAAATTTATTATTACTAGTGAAGGAAGTGCATGAGATTCATTATAAAGCTAGGCCAGATTATTACAAAGATACCGATATTCCACTGGACAAAGAAGATTATATAAATAAGTTGTCTCACCCAGAGTATAAAATTATGGTTGCAGAAAATGAAAACGATGAGATAGCAGGGTATATAATTTATAAAATAAAAAAGATTGAAGAGCATCCGCTTCTTGTTGACAGAGTAGTAGTATATATAGAAGATTTATGCGTAGCAGGAAGATTTAAAAGAAAAGGTATTGGAAAGAAACTTTTAGAAAGTGCTATTGAATATGGGAAAGAAATTAATGCTTCTTCAATTGAATTGACTGTATGGGCTTTTAATGAAGAAGCAATAAAATTTTATGAATCCCTGTCTTTCAAGCCTCAAAGTATAAAAATGGAAATGATTTTATAATCTAAAAGGGGTGCTTTAAATGTTTTTTGTAATGGTGCTTGTTGATGTAATTATAGTATTTTTGTTCTTGTTTATAGCACTGAGGAAAAGTAATATACATATAAAAAACAAAATGTGGGTTTATTTTTTCATTTCAGGATTTTTATTTCAAATAATATTTTTATTGAGAAAGCACTGGGAAGTTTATCTTTTAAGTTTAAACACTTCATTGTGGTATGTGCTTACTGTTGTGCAGGCAGATAATGCTTTTTGGGAAGAATTAGCTAAATTATTAGCTGTATTGGTTGTAATATACTTTCTTGATAAGAATATGATGGTACAATTTAAAGATTTAAAATATTCTACAGCGATTTTTACATATACGGGGCTTGCTTATGGTATAGGTGAAGCAATGTCTTTAATGTTTTTGTATTATTACCCTCAGTATGGTCAAATTTTTGGGCTACAGATTCCTGTTGGGTTAACTTTAGGTTTCGGTTACGTTTTAGAAAGGTTCTTGGCTATTCAAGGACATGGAATTATGGGAGGTATAATAGGTATAGGCTTTGGTAGTTATGTTTTTAATAAAAAATTCGGTATCCTTTTGATATATTTTATTATTGCAATCTTTTATCATATGTTTATTGATGGTTTTGTAATTTTATTCCAATACTATCCACAATTTTATTCATTTTCTAACGCGATGTTTGTTTTGGTATTAAGTATTTTATTAGGCTATGTTTTGCTTTATTTTCTTTATAAAAATGCTATTAAAAGGGAAAGGAGAGTCTAACTATGTTAAAAAAATTTTTACTGCCAGTTATAGTTTTTACATTGTTCATTCTTGCAGGCTGTTCACAGAGTGCAAAGCCTATGGAAATAGGTCAAATACCTTGGGGAAATTATCAAAAGCTTACTTATGATATTTTTGAAAATGACAAACTGGTAGGTACAGCAGAATTTGCAATTGAAAAGTCTCAAAACACAAATACTTATGAGATGTCGTCTATCACAAAGATTGACTCAACACAACTGAATAGCGGTACTACAGTTAAATCTGATACTTTAATGCCCGTAAGTTCTTATTATAGTATAATGTCACCACAAGGGGATATAAAGATAGAGACTGTTTATAAAGATAAATGGAATATTGAGGCTAAAACTCCCAAAGGGGAGCAGAATCTAATTGTTAAACTTCCTAAATACTATTATGACAATGACTCTCTTCTTATGATTATGAGGGCATATACCTTTCAAGTAGGAGCAGAGTTTACTATATATGATGCTATAGCTTCAACTGCTCAGATAGTGCCTATTACAAATAAAGTTGTATCCAAAGAGAAAGTCACAGTTCCGTATGGAGAAGCAGAGTGTTTTAAAATTGAATTAAAGGCAGGAGCAGCTAAGCAGTATATATGGTATTCAGATGATGAAAATAGGCTTTTGTATCAATATGACAACGGGAAACTTGTGTATAAGCTTAAAAAGGTTGAAAATAAGAAATAAAATATCATGGAAAAATCCTTTTTAATGATTTTAGAATCGGCATGTTTTTACTTTTTGCAAACTATATATTTGAAGGGATGAGTTAAAGTGAGGTGAGATCTTGGTAGAAGATATAAAGGCTAATGAAATACTTTTTTCTTATAAAAAGTGCTTGGAAATAGGGCTTACAAAATCGATAGATGCTCCATTAATATCTTTAGAAGAAGAGGAATTGAAAAGGAAATTACAAGAGAATAAAAAACTTATAGAAGTTTTTAGAAAATGCGTTAATAGGGTACATACACAATTGAAGAAAAGATATATTTTCTTGCTGGTAGATAGTGAAGGATATCTTTTAGATATTTTATACAACAAAAAAATATATAAGGATATTATTGGCTTGGGTGTTAGGAGAGGGACCTCTTTTAAGGAGGAAAGCTGTGGAACAAATGCCATTTCATTGGCTATGAAATTAAAGGAGTTAATTTACTTAAAACCGGAAGAGCATTATTGTGATATTTTCAAACAATGGTATTGTATAGCCACGCCTCTTTGTATTGATAATGATATAGTGGGCTATTTAGATATATCAACAGTAAAACATAATATGGCAGATGAAATGATAGGATTTATAGATTTATTAGTATATAAAATTGTCAACGAATATAAAAAAGAAATGGATTTAGAGTTCCAAGAAAACTTTGAAAAATTGACAGATAAACAGATTGAAATAATAAAAAAGTCTGCAGGAGGCTACACAGAATTAGCCATATCGATGGAACTCGGATTAAAACCGGCTACGGTAAAGTACCATAAAAAAGAAATTATTAAAAAATTGCAAGTAAAAAACTTTCAACAGGCGATTGCAAAAGCTATTAAGCTTAATTTAATAGATTAAATTTGGGGCTATACTTTTGTATAGTTTTTTTATTTCTTCGCTAAAACTATACAAAGATATAGTAGACATTGGAAAAAATGTATTATAAAATAAAAACGGAAAACAACTTTAATCTATTAAAGATTTATCCTAATAATTATATAATTAACAGTTTTTGATATTACTTCAGAGAAATAAGTAAGGAAAATTTTGTTAAAAAGTAAATGATAATAGTTTAATAAAATTGTAAATAAAAGTAATAATTATTTAGTTTTACTTTTAATAGATTTTTTTACTTTTATTCTTGAATTTTTCTATATAAGAATTCGACAAAAGTGGATTTCTGTGAAAATATAGGAAAATCCTTTAAATTTAAGATAACTTAAGGAATCAGAAAGGAAGGAGGTGGGTTAATGTGGTAGAACTTCATGCTGAACCTGAAGGGCTAACGTGTCTTGTATGTGCCGGTTGTGTACTTCCCTGTTTAGTGTGTCTCTCAGATGGTCCTGTTCCAATTGCTGATGCTGTAGGGCTTACTTCTGCAACGAGGGCTATTTTTGCTGCTGCAAGTAAGGTTTAGATTATAAAAACGGAGGTGAGTGTCGTGAAAGAAATATCTCCGGAAGGTGTTGGATGCTGGATAATTTGTGGTTTAGGATGTGCAGCTGTATGTAGTGTATGTATCTCGGATGGACCTGTGCCTATAGCTGATGCAGTAGGGAGTACCGCGGGATTTAAGACTGGTTTAGCTGCTGCTTCTTTTGTTTAATTATGATTTGTTGATTATTGTTAAGTATTGGGAAAGGGGAGTAATAGTTAAATAATTTCTCCCCTTCCTCTTTTAAAAGGAGTGTTAAAAGAGCATGAAGGCAAAAGAACTGGGACTACTGCATCTTGTCTTTAAATATGTAAAGCCTAAAATAAAACTCTTTATTCTATCTTTTACTTTTTTAGTAGCGTTATCGTTGATTTCTCTTTTACCGCCTTATCTTACCAAACTTGCTTTCGATGAGGGGGTAATGAATAGAAATCTAAGTTTATTGACCAAATATGTGTTAGCACTTACTGGGGTGTACATATTGAAGAGTTTTTTAAACTACTTAAGTTCGGCACTTTTCACACTTCTCAGTCAGAATACACTCTTTGACATAAAAAAAGATTTAACAAATCGCATTTTGAAACTACCATTAGAGTTTTTCTCAAACAGCGAAAGTGGATACATTGTTTCGAGATTCAAAGAGGCTGATTCTTTGAGTTCATTGTTTTCTTTACAGAGTTTCAAGTTAATCCTTAGTATTTTTGAATTCATAGGTGCTATGGTGATTATGTTTTTTCTGAACGTGAGATTGACTCTGTTGTTGATTCTAGTAATACCCATTTTCTATTTAGTTTCGAGAACTTTTGAATCAGCCTTTGCCAAAGTTACTAGCGAAACAATGGAAAAAGGAGCTATTTTTCACGGGAAATTCCAACAATCCATAAGTGGAGCAGAAGAGATAAAAAGGATGGCTTTAGAGGAGAAAGAAGCACAGAATATAAATGAAATTAACAAGGAATACGTGAAATCATCTATAAAATACGGCATTTTGTTGTCGTTTGGCTCTGAAGCGATTATGCTTCTATCTTCTCTTGTAAGTGTTCTTTTGCTTTATTTGGGAGGACAGTCGGTTATTCAAGAAAGTATATCTATAGGGACTTATATGGCTTTTACCGGATATTTTGGAAAACTGTATGCACCTGTGGTTAATTGGAGCTTAAGTATGTATACTTTCAAACCAGCGTTTGTAGCGTTGGAAAGGATTAGAGATTTCTTTATGAAATATTCCGAAGAAGACGAAACGCTTGACAAGATAAAAATAGATAAAATAGATGAAATAGAAATGAAAAAAGTAAAATTCTGCTATCCTGATGGGAAGGAGTATGTTTTAAGGAATTTCAATTTGAAAGCAGAAAGAGGAGATAAAGTGCTTTTGAAAGGACCGAACGGAAGTGGGAAGTCAACAGTAATAAGATTACTTTTAGGATTTTATGAAAATTACGAGGGGGAAATCTTGATAAATGGAGTGGAGTTGAACAAGCTATCAAAAAAATTTCTGAGGAGTCGAGTTTCAATAGTGTCACAGAAGATTTTCTTATTTAACGATACAATCGAAAACAATATAAAAATAATAGGCAATGTCGATGATAAAAAATACGAAATAATTTTAAGAAAATCGGGATTGAAAGCTTTTGTAGAGAGTTTGCCTTTAAAGGATCAAACCTTGGTGGGAGAGAATGGTGTGAAACTCTCGGGCGGTGAGATACATAAACTAGCGATAGCTCGTGCTATAATAAAATCCGATTCTGATGTCTTCATATTTGATGAGGCAACAGCACATTTGGATAAAGATACAAAAGAATTGATAAAAAAGTTTATAAAAGAAGAATTAGATGACAAAATATGTATAATAATAGATCACTCTGATTACTTTGATGATGTGTGTAATAAAATTGTACATTTAATGGCAAATTATTATGATAGGAGTGAAAAGCATGAATAATATCTTAATTTATGAAACAGATAGCAAGGATACATATCTCTATGATAATAAAACTGGTCTTATTCTTAATATTGATAACTCTTTTTTAATGGTACTGAATGAAATGAGAAAAAATGGATTTTTAGAAAACGAAATATATAACAACTATAATTTAGAATATTATAAATTCTTCCTTGAAAAATACGATAATTTGTACAAATCAATTAATCTTCACAACAAAAAGAAGTATACTATAGAAGATATCGAAAAGCATATAGAAACTCATGGAATGAAACAATTGATATTTGATATGACTGAGCAATGTAATTTGCGTTGTAAATATTGTATATACTCTGATTACTATCCATACCATCGAAGTTATAGGAATAAGGCACTAACATTTGAGATTGCCAAAAAGGCTATAGATTTATATATGTACTACTTTACAAAAGTTTACAAGTATAATCCCAAAAGACGACCTATTTTTACTTTTTATGGAGGTGAACCATTGCTTGAATTTAAAAGTATCAAAAATATAGTGGAGTATGTGCTAGATAAATATAAATATTATAATCCCATGTTTAATATGACAACAAATGGTACGTTATTGTCGGATGAAGTGCTTCAATACATAAACAATATAAAAGATTTTTACATATCAATAAGCTTGGATGGTCCGAAAAGTGAACATGATAGAAATAGAGTTTTTCCCAACGGAAAAGGAAGTTTTGATCTAATATATACTAATTTAATAAAAATAAGAGAAGTATATCCTATAATATGGGGAAATTTAAATTTATTAGCATGTTACGACTTTTACACTGATATTTCTAAGACAGAGGAATTTTTTGAAAATGGAAGTTTACCACCACTTATAAGAGTGAGCATGGTTGAGCCATTGTTTTCCTCTTATTACCAATCTTTTACTATTCAAGATAAGAATAAATTTCTACAAACTTATTCTTACAAACAAAAGCAGTATATTGAAAATATCAAATCCAACAAAAAATCTTCTCGTTATTCTGACTTGATGTTTGGTACTTTCTTTTTCTTCCTATACAATAGATTTAAGTTTTACTCTAATAATGTTTTCTTTGATAGTTTTACGGGTACCTGTATTCCGGGAGATAAACTATATGTAGATACGCAAGGGAGACTTCACATTTGCGAAAAGATAAATTTCAACTTTTCTATAGGAGATGTATACAATGGTTTGGATTTAAAAAGAATATCTGAAATAATAGAAAGATATAACGAAGAAGTTTTGTCAAAATGTAAAAATTGTCCTATTAGTAGGATATGTGGAACATGTTATGCCACATTTGCTTCAAATGGATATTTTGAAATACCAAAGGGTTTTTGTGAAAGTAAAATAAAATCTACAGAGCAAGCATTAAAAGATTTAACGGAAGTACTTATACACAATCCAAGCTATTTTAGGAGTAAATATTCAAGAAATAAGAATGATAATTTGTACTATAAAGATTTATATTGTTACTAATTTCTATGACTTTTTTAAAAGTGATGGGTGCTAAATTGAAAGCTTCTAGGAAAAACAACTTTTCAAGCAAAATTTATTTTTAAAGTAAGATAATATAAATAATTACAGGAAAAATATTTGTACTGTAATCTGATTAATATTTTATTGTTTTAAAAAACATTTTGTTTTATAGTGATTATAATTTTCCATGGGAGGTAAGCGTATGAAACGATATATTAGTTTGGGATACGGAGTGAGATTTATTCATAACAAAGATGTGGGTTTAATTCTAGATTTCTTAAATTCTAAAATTTTTATTGTAGAAAAGGAAAATATAGAGATTTTAAAAAAAGCTTTAGAAGGTTTTGAATGTAACGAAATGGAAAAGATATATAAAGACAAATGGGGGAAAATCTTAAATTTCCTTATATCCAATAGACTTATAAGATTTACAGAAAAACCTCATATTAAATATTTTCATGATGAATGGCTTGCAGGTACTTCTGTACCAATTGATTTTGACAATATTTCAGAGATAAAAGCAGTATATATAAATTTTGTTTCCAGTTGTTCCCTCGAATGTAAGATATGTAAAAAGCCTAGATTATTTCCATGTATAAGTTGTACAAAATTGGCATCTTCAAGTATTCAAGATTACCTACTGAATGAAAATATAATCAACAAGTTTCTTTTTGAATTAACTGAACATGGTTGTAATCAGATTTTTATTACAGGAGGAGACCCATTAGTAAGATTTGATGAGTTGCTAAAATTTATAAGAATTGCTTCTAAATATAAATTTGATTTCTTTCTCATCACGAATGGGATGTTATTAAATGAAGACAGGATTTCTATTTTAAATAAATATCCGATACAGATTTTACTCCAAATTGTTAGTAATAATATTGAATATAACCGCAAAATTAGCTGGAAAATCCATTTGTTAAAAAAATATAATATCCCTTTTCAAGTGGTGCTTAATCTTCCAAATGAATTTATTTTAGACCAAACAAATAAAGAGGGGGTTATTTGGAATTTTCCATATAAAAATAAGTTGTATTCAATTCAAAATAATATTATAAAACCAACTATTTACAATTATTTTATGAACCCTAATAAATGTCTCCAATTCAAAATGTACTTGTCTCCAGAAGGATGTATATATCCATGCATAGCTTTCTATAAACAATGTGAGTATAATTTTGGTCCTCTTACTGAAGATATAAGAGTTTCTCAGCTGATAATTAAATTGGAAAAACTTTGGGGTGACAGAACTTTGGAAAATCCAATATGCAAAGACTGTATTCTGAATAATTTTTGTTTATCATGTGTAGTACTCAAAAAGAAACTCATTGACTTTGATAAATGTAACTTGAAAGACATTATGAAATGATGGAATAGAAAATAAATGTAAATGGTATCTCAAGAAGAAGTCAATTTATACATAGTTTTTTCGAAGGTAATGGATAGCTGTTAGAGAAAATTTAACTGCAAGGAAGGAATAGAGGATGCTCACAATGATCTAAGTAGATGATATCAGAAATTCGTTCTTTTTTAAAGGTTAAATATCAGTGAAATAGCAAGGAAATTTAAAGTTTGACTAAAAACAATATTACGGTTTTGCTTTTTACCTCTTTTTTACATACTTATAGAAAAAGTCACAAATATCTTTTTCTAATTTAGAAATTTCTATTGTTCTCTATTTCCATTTTCATGTTGGTTTAGCCAAAAAACAGAACTAGCAAAAAAATGGACATAGTATGTGCAATATATTTGCAGTATAGTACTTTCTTTTATCAGCTCATTTTTTGATTTCAAACCACCTTTCTTAAGTGTAAAAAATGTCAGTATTTGATGTAATTTTAACATGAAATTATAATTATGCATGTTAGGAGGAATTTGTATGAAAAAATTCTTTTGGTTGTTAGGCTTTCTTGGTTTTCTTGGCTTTTTAGGATTTTTTAAATCTTATATGTATTTTGCATTTTTTGCTTTTTTCTCTAACTTTTTTACTAGTCGATATATTAATATTCCACAAGATAAACAGCTTCAAAACAAAATGGCAGAAGCGCATACAGCGAGTTTTGTTGTTACAAGTTTTTTCTTATCATTCATGCTAATAATGCTGATATTTAACGTAAGCTATGAAATTTTTAAAGCGATGTTTTGCATCGTTTTTGCTTTAATTTTTATTATAGATTCGTACTTACTTTATAGATACACAGGAAGTAATCAAAAATAAAACTCAGACCTCTGTTTTATCATTTTATGACAGAACTATCAATTGGTACAGAATTAACCTATGAGAGATGAAAAGAAATTACTCTACTACCTGTTGCAATATTTTTATGATTTGGATTACGTTTTAACTGTTAGAAACATAAAAGTGTAATAAGGTATAATTATGTTAAGTTTATGTTAAATTTTACTGTAGATTGGAAATAGAAGAAGGATTTTAGGGAATTTTGTAGAATTTATAGTATTGTATTCCATTAATTGTTTTTTATTTTAGTTTGAGGGATTATAATTTGTATAAATTTTGTATAAACGGAGGATGAAAATGGATAGTGTACTTTCTGTAAAAAATCTAAAAAAGTATTATGGTAAGGTAAAAGCCATTGATGGAATCTCTTTTGATATGTATCCTGGTGAAGTTGTAGGGCTTATAGGTCCAAATGGTGCGGGTAAAAGTACTACTTTAAAGACAATAATGGGGCTTTTGAGAAAGACGGAAGGAGAAATAAAAGTTTGTGGTTATGATTATAAAGATAATGAGGCAAAGTTTAAACTTGCTTATATACCTGAAACGCCAGACATATATCCTATGCTTACAGTATGGGAACACATGAAATTCATTGCCCTTTCATATAAGCTTGAAAATTGGGAAGAAGAAGCCTTAGAATATCTTAGAGCTTATGACCTTATAGATAAAAAGGATGAATTGGGAGCTAATTTGTCAAAGGGCATGAGGCAGAAGGTTATGGTAATATGCGGACTTTTACACAAACCAGAGGTTATGCTTTTTGATGAGCCTTTTGTAGGACTTGATCCAAAAGCTATAAGAGAACTTAAAGATACTATAAAAGACCTTAAAAAAGAAGGTAAGTCAATACTTTTAAGTACACATATGTTAGATTCTGTGCAAAACCTTGGAGACAGGGTGCTTATCTTAAAAACAGGGAAACTCATATATGAGGGCACACTTGAAGAAGTAATGGAGAAAGCAGGACCGGAAGGCTCATTGGAAGATTTGTTTTTGGAGGTAACAAAATGAGTGAGATAAATGCACTTTTTATATTTGAATTGATGAAGTTAAAAAATTCAATAAAGGATATTATTAGAAATCCAAAAAGAATATTTGTTTATCAGACTGTTGACAAAATATCGGGAACCCGTTATTATGAGAAGGGTTCCTTGTTTTTTATGAAGCAAAAGAGGAGAGGAGAAGGAAGATGTTATCAAAGAAACAGGATGCAAGACATCAAATAGAATTTGTAAGCATAGATCAATTGGTACCAAAAGATCACCTTTTAAGGAAGATAGAAAGAGTCATAGATTTTAGTTTCATATACGATTTAGTAAAAGACAAATATTCCGAAGATCACGGCAGACCAAGCATAGATCCAGTAGTATTGATAAAAATACTGTTCATTCAATATCTTTTTGGGATACCATCGATAAGAAGAACAATAGCAGAAATAAAAACAAACGTTGCATATAGATGGTTTTTAGGGTATGGACTAACAGAAGAAATACCTCATTTTTCAACGTTTAGCCAGAACTACATAAGAAGATTCAAAGGGACAGACATATTTGAGAAAATATTTACGAAGATTTTAGAAGAAGCAATAAAACATGGGCTAGTAAATGCAGAGGAAGTATTCATAGATTCAACCCATGTAAAAGCAAGTGCCAACAAGAAGAAATACACCAAAGAAATAGTAGAACAAGAAGCCAGGACCTATCAAGAAAAACTAGAAGAAGAAATAAACAAAGATAGAGAAGCTCTCGACTTTGTCAGTTGGAGGTCATTTTTGGGCTGGTAAAAAATATCAAACCCTTGATTTTCAAGGGTTTTTTGTTTTTAGGATTAAAAAATTTTTCAAAACTGTAGGGACAATTTTTCTCCTAATTATTGCCATAATACTTGACTATATTCACTTTTTGTAGTATAATGTAATAAACTAACATAAAGGTGATGCCATATGTTTCTCAAAATAACTAAAGCTGGTGGCTATGAGTATGCCAAAATTGTCCATAATTATCGCGAAAATGGTAAAATAAAACAAAAAGTCTTGCTTAATCTCGGTAGAATTGATGAACTTAAAAATGACCCTTCTTTCATTAATCTTGTAGATAAATTGCAAAAAATATTTTTAAGCTCTAGCGAAGAGACAGGTTCGATCAAGTTTTCTCCAGAAGATGTTTCAGAAGGGATTATTAAAAACTGGGGATATATTGTGTATAGGAAACTTTGGGAAGAACTTGAGATAGGTAAATTTCTCAAACAGTATAGCTCCCAAAATTCCAAGATAAAGTTTGACATTGATAAAGTGGCATTTTTAATGACAGCACAGAGATTAATTCAGCCAGTAAGCAAACTTCAAACGTACTACCGCAAAAATAGATACTTTGGATTTGAAGAAGATATTGATTTGAATCAGCTGTACAGGGGATTAGATATTCTGGCCCAGATAAAAGAGGATTTGGAGCTATATCTTTATCACAAGAATAGAGATTTATTTAACATGGTAGTTGATGTTGTTTTTTATGATGTGACAACATTTTACTTTGAAAGCATTAAGCAAGATAACTTAAGGGATTTTGGATTTAGCAAGGATAACAAGGTAAATGAGGTACAAGTAGTAATGGGCATGCTTGTAGATAAAGAAGGAAGACCAGTTGGATATGAACTGTTTCCAGGAGATACTGTTGACAGCAAGACCATGATAGAAATTTTGAGGAAACTGAAAGATAAATTTTGCATAGACCAGGTAATAATAGTTGCGGACAAAGGCCTTAACAGTAAACTTAATTTAAAGCTGATAAAAGAAGCGGGATACGACTACATTGTGGCAAGCAGACTGAAAAACATGAGTAAAGAGATTTTAGATAGAGTATTTGATGAAGAAGGATATCAAGTTTTGGAAGAGAAAAAGTGGAAATTTGACAGAGAAATATTTGGTGAAGAGTTTAGATTCAAGGTCATAGAAAGAGAGAATATTATCAAAACGGGAGAAGGGGAAATATTCAAGATACCTGAGAATCTAATAATAACCTATTCAAGCAAGAGGGCCAAAAAAGATAAAGAAGAGAGGCAAAGGCTAGTAGAAAAAGCAAAAGAACTTTTAGAAAAGCCCGGCAATGTAAGGGCAGCAGAAAAGAGAGGAGGAAGGAAATATTTAAGACGCATTTCCGAATCAGAAGAATATGTACTGGATGAAGAAGCAATAAAGAGAGATGAGAAATTTGACGGTTTTTATGCAATTCAGACCAGCAAGAAAGAAATGAGTGTGACAGAAGTTTTGAATGCATATCATGATTTATGGAAGATAGAGCAGTCTTTCAGAGTAATGAAAAGTTGTCTGGAGGTAAGACCAATATTTCACTGGACGGAAAAAAGGATAAGAGGGCATTTTGTTGTGTGCTATTTGGCATTTTTACTGGAAAGAACTTTAGAATACAGCTTGAGGTCTAAGGGGAAAGAATTAAGCAGTGATAGAATAAAAGAAGCGATAGGTTCAATGAATTTTGTGGAGATAGAGATAAATGGGAAGAAATATTTAATTAAACAAAAGATAGAGGAGGAAGCTGAAGACATATTGAAGGTGATGAAAATAAAAGCACCAAAAAATTTCATTACATATGAGGAAGGCATGGAATTAATTAGCATGAGAAAGTAATGTAGTGACAAATTTCACGCCCATTTTTTGTCAATACCTGTATTCCCAAGCTTTTTGGGTTTCGAACTGACAAAGTCAAGAAAATGGATAGTGTACTTTCTGTAAAAAATCTAAAAAAGTATTATGGTAAGGTAAAAGCCATTGATGGAATCTCTTTTGATATGTATCCTGGTGAAGTTGTAGGGCTTATAGGTCCAAATGGTGCGGGTAAAAGTACTACTTTAAAGACAATAATGGGGCTTTTGAGAAAGACGGAAGGAGAAATAAAAGTTTGTGGTTATGATTATAAAGATAATGAGGCAAAGTTTAAACTTGCTTATATACCTGAAACGCCAGACATATATCCTATGCTTACAGTATGGGAACACATGAAATTCATTGCCCTTTCATATAAGCTTGAAAATTGGGAAGAAGAAGCCTTAGAATATCTTAGAGCTTATGACCTTATAGATAAAAAGGATGAATTGGGAGCTAATTTGTCAAAGGGCATGAGGCAGAAGGTTATGGTAATATGCGGACTTTTACACAAACCAGAGGTTATGCTTTTTGATGAGCCTTTTGTAGGACTTGATCCAAAAGCTATAAGAGAACTTAAAGATACTATAAAAGACCTTAAAAAAGAAGGTAAGTCAATACTTTTAAGTACACATATGTTAGATTCTGTGCAAAACCTTGGAGACAGGGTGCTTATCTTAAAAACAGGGAAACTCATATATGAGGGCACACTTGAAGAAGTAATGGAGAAAGCAGGACCGGAAGGCTCATTGGAAGATTTGTTTTTGGAGGTAACAAAATGAGTGAGATAAATGCACTTTTTATATTTGAATTGATGAAGTTAAAAAATTCAATAAAGGATATTATTAGAAATCCAAAAAGAATATTTGTTTATCAGACTGTTGACAAAATATCGGGAACCCGTTATTATGAGAAGGGTTCCTTGTTTTTTATGAAGCAAAAGAGGAGAGGAGAAGGAAGATGTTATCAAAGAAACAGGATGCAAGACATCAAATAGAATTTGTAAGCATAGATCAATTGGTACCAAAAGATCACCTTTTAAGGAAGATAGAAAGAGTCATAGATTTTAGTTTCATATACGATTTAGTAAAAGACAAATATTCCGAAGATCACGGCAGACCAAGCATAGATCCAGTAGTATTGATAAAAATACTGTTCATTCAATATCTTTTTGGGATACCATCGATAAGAAGAACAATAGCAGAAATAAAAACAAACGTTGCATATAGATGGTTTTTAGGGTATGGACTAACAGAAGAAATACCTCATTTTTCAACGTTTAGCCAGAACTACATAAGAAGATTCAAAGGGACAGACATATTTGAGAAAATATTTACGAAGATTTTAGAAGAAGCAATAAAACATGGGCTAGTAAATGCAGAGGAAGTATTCATAGATTCAACCCATGTAAAAGCAAGTGCCAACAAGAAGAAATACACCAAAGAAATAGTAGAACAAGAAGCCAGGACCTATCAAGAAAAACTAGAAGAAGAAATAAACAAAGATAGAGAAGCTCATGGCAAAAAGCCATTAAAGAAAATCAAGAAAATAAAGACGAAAGAAGTGAAAGTAAGCAAAACAGACCCAGATAGCGGAATGTTAAACAAAAACGGGAAAGAAAAATGTTTTGCATATTCTTTTCATACGGCCTGCGATAAAAACGGATTTGTATTAGGAGTAAAAGTAACAGCAGCAAATGTACACGACAGTGTAATGTTTCAAGAAGTACTAAAAGAAGTTGAAAAGAGGGTAAGAAAACCGAAAGCAATAGCAGTAGATGCAGGCTATAAAAATCCGTACATATTAAAGACAATATTTGATAGACAAATAATACCAGCAGTACCATACACAAGGCCAAAAACAAAAGATGGTTTCATGAAAAAACATGAATTTGTTTATGATGAATACTATGACTGTTACATATGCCCGCAGAATGAAATATTAACATATGTTACAACCAACAGAGAAGGATATAGAGAGTATAAATCAAATCCAGAAAAATGCAAGAATTGTCCTCTAAGAGGAAAGTGTACCCAAAGTAAAGACTACACAAAGAGGATATTCAGGCACATATGGGAAGGATATGTAGAAGAAGCAGAACACCTAAGGCATACACCTTACTGTAAAGAAGTATATGAGAGAAGGAAAGAGACAATAGAGAGAGTGTTTGCGGACTTGAAGGAGAAGCATGGTTTGCGATGGACGACGTTAAGAGGGAAGGAAAAATTGTCCATGCAAGCGATGCTTGTTTTTGCTGCCATGAATTTAAAGAAAATGGCCTTATGGTTATGGAGGAAGGACAAAGGGCCCTTTGACATTTCAAAACTTTATCCATTATTTGGAGTTTTAAAGAAAATTTTATCCAGATATATACAGCCCCTGCTTTCGGTACTAAGAAAACAGGGGCTAAAATTTTGCTTTGTCAACAAACTGAAGAATATTTGTTTATCTTTTTATGTTTTTAGGATATTTTTTGATGCTTGTTTCTATTATTCTTGGGAATATGGATAATAAGGCAAAACTTTCTCAAGTAAGTGAGCTCAAGTTATCCTATTTAGAAGCAGGTTTAGTTGGAATAATACTTTTTGAGATAATACTTTCAATATACAGTTCTTTAAAACAGCCTGGAATAATACTCGAAGAAGGAGATATGACTTTTCTTTTTTCATCGCCTATAGATGAAAGAAAAATCTTTTTGTGGTATATGGTTAAAGGTATTTTCAAGTATTTTGCTCTTTCGATACTATTTGTGGTGTATCTACCTTTTTTAAGTAATATGATGTCAGTTACTGAATATTCATCAAATTTGGTATATGGATATTTAGGCATATTTACCAATATATTTGCTTTAGTGCCGCTAAATTTTTTAATTTACTCAATTTCAATGAAATTTAATGCAAAAAAATTGATACAGTACATTCTATCTGGTATTTTAATTTTAATTGCAGGTTTTGGATTTTATTTTATATATAAGGCAGGAAGTATATTTGGCATTATTGATTATTTATCTTCTAATGCATGGGACTATGTGCCTATATTGGGGCCTTCAAAATTACTTATTCTTTCATATTTTACAGGTGAAAGTGCTTATAACTTGGAAAGTTAAGTCTATATAATTGTGTAAAAAGGGGTTGAGCCATTCCCCACCCCTGGTTAGAATAGAAATAGAAACAAACCAAAAAATCTAACCGGAGGGATAGGAAATGGCTCAATACAATATTACCATAGATTCTGAAATTTTGCATTATCTTTTTGTAAAAGGAACAAAAGATGAAAAGTTAGCTAAATTATTAGAGTCTGTACTTAATCAAATTTTAGCAGCTCAGGCTACTGAACAAGTTAAAGCTGAACCTTATGAAAGGACAGAAGAAAGACAGGATTATCGTAATGGTTATTATTCAAGAAGTTTAATTACCAGAGTTGGAACTCTCACCTTGAAAGTTCCAAGACTCCGCAATGGCAAATTTACCACTGACCTTTTTAACCGTTACCAGAGAAGTGAGCAGGCCCTTTTGTTGGCACTAATGGAGATGGTGGTTAATGGAGTATCTACCCGAAAAATCGAAGAAATCACTTATGAACTTTGTGGAACTGAATTTTCAAAATCCACAATTTCCGAGCTTTGCAAAAATCTCGAGCCTATTATTACAGCGTGGAATTCAAGACCTTTAAGAGAAAAAAGCTTTCCCTTTGTTATAGTTGATGCAATGGTGATAAGAGTAAGAGAAGAGGGACGTGTTCGTCAACGCAGCGTATTAATTGCTGTAGGCATAAATGAAGACGGCTATAGAGAAGTATTAGGCCTTATGATAGGAGACAGTGAATCAGAAGATAGCTGGAGTGAATTCTTTTCATGGCTGAAGCAGAGAGGGCTCCATGGAGTTGATTTGGTAGTTTCCGATCATCATAGTGGACTTGTACAAGCTATTTGTCGACACTTCCAGGGAGCTACGTGGCAAAGGTGCCAAACACATTTTATGAGAAATATCCTTGATAAGACTCCAAAAGCTTTACAAAAAGAAATACATGCCAAACTAAGAGCCATATTTGAAGCACCAGATCCCAGAACAGCGAGAATGCTATTAAATCAAGTATTAGATGAATATAGGGATAAAGCTCCTAAAGCAATGGAGATTTTAGAAGAAGGATTTGAAGATGCAATAGCGGTTTTAGAACTTCCTGAGCCTTATCGAAGGAGACTTCGCACTACTAATATGTTAGAGCGTCTAAATGAAGAAATTCGTCGTCGTGAAAGAGTTATAAGAATATTCCCAAGTCGAGAATCTGGCATTCGTCTAATAGGAGCATTGTTAATGGAACAAGATGAAAAATGGGCTTCAGGGAGGAAGTATTTAGATATGACTGAGTATTTCGAGTGGCAAAAAGAAATTTCAAAAAAATCGAAAGATAAGGTTATTTCAATAAAATGACCTTTATCACCACCGTTAGTTTTTGATAACTGCTGGAGCCCCATGGTGTCAAGGACGGGCAAAAGCCCGGCGTAGCGTATCCTTGACACCATGGGGCGGAAGCAGTACAATGAATTGAACGGTGGTGATAAAGAAGGTTCATATTCTAACCAGGGGGATTTTACACAAAAATTTGGACTTGACCCTTGGAATTAGTGTTTATACAGTTGTTAACAATAATTAGTATTATTTTGATAGCCTTATATTTTGCAACAGATTATTACGAAGAAGTTATTACACATACTGAAAAAATAAAAGAAATTGGAAATAAGATAGATAAAGAAGGTTTTTTAAGTTCAGCAGAAGAAAGGGCTAAAAAAATAAAAAAGAAAAAAGATGTATCAGTTAATTTTCAACCCAAAGGTCCATGGGCTTTTGTATGGCTAAAAATGGTTGAAAATAAGAGGAGTTTAGGTTCTATATATTTTAATTACTACAATTTATTTTTACTATTAGCATCAATTGCTTTTGGATATTTTTTGCCCAAGGATGACCCTACTATTATATTTGCAATGTCCTTTTTATATGCATATATAGCATGGCTTTTTAGCTTTGCTTCTACAGTTAGTACAGAATTAAATAAAATGTATATATACATAATTCCGGGAGAGGGCATTGAAAAATTGATAGCTGTTAATCTTATTCCTTTACTTAAAGCTTTTATAGCGGCAATACTTATTATTGTTCCGGCATCAATATTTATGAAACCTGGAATTTTAAACACTATTACGGCAATAGTTTTTATTATAAGTTTTTCAACTTTAGACAGTTTTTCTGCTGCATTCATGCAGCTTTTACTTCCTTCAAAACAAGACCTTAAAGTAGCAATGCCTTTATTTAAGATTTTTGGTTTTTTGTTTATACTTATGCCAGTAGTAGCAGTAGCGGTTCCCTTAGGTGTTATAACAAAGAATATGGTAATAGGAGTTTTAACAGCGGCTTTAATGATGTTTTTGGAATCGGGAGTGTTTTTACTTTTTGCAAACTTTATATTTGAGAGGTTGGAGCTGAAATAAAGTCCCTTTGTTTTTAACTTTATAATTTATGATGGTATTACAAGGATTTGATAGTGAGATGGGAGTGAGAGCTATGTCAAAAGAAAGAGAATATTATTACATAGGAAAGAGAAGAGGTACTGATATATGGGAAGTTATGCTTAAATATGGTGTACTTTCAGCATCTCATTTTGAAGTTCGATTTCCTGATGACCCAACAATGACACTTTCTGAAGGGAAAGAAGAATTTCTTGAGTTACCTAAAGTTTTTGTGGAGCCATGGAGTGGTATGAAGGGAGCTATTGCTGTAAAAGGGGAGATGACAAAAGAGGCAAGAGAATTATTCTTACAAATTATAGAAACTGGAAGAATAAGGCTTTGGGATTTTATACTTTTTAGGGATGGAAGAAAACTTCTATCAGTTTCAGATTTTGATGATCGCATTGTGACGGAAAATTTTGCTAAAGAATTTATGGAAAAACTCTTTCTTACTTGGTTTGAACCTATTCCAGAACCGGAAATTAAATCAGAGGGAATTTCAAAAGATTTTCTTGAAGAAGTCAGTCAAGCGATTCAAGAAGCATTATCTAAATTGGTACTAGACCTAGAAAATGATAAAAATTGAAGGTGAGGGATAATTTTGGTAGAAGTAAAGGGATTGACTAAAGTGTTTAAAAACATAAGAGCAGTAGACAATTTAAGTTTTAAGGTAAAAGAAGGAGAAATATATGGGCTTTTGGGTGAAAATGGTGCAGGCAAAACCACAACTTTGAGGATGCTTGCGACAATGCTTAAGCCTACAAGTGGAACAGCCGTTATAAATGGAAAAGACTTGATAAAAGAACCAGAAGAGACAAGAAAAGAAGTTGGGATACTTTTTGGAGGAGAAAGCGGTTTATATGACAGGCTTACTGCAAGGGAAAATATACTGTATTTTGCAGAGCTTCACGATATGGATAAAAAGGAGGCAAATAAAAAGATTGATATATTGGCACAAAAATTTGATATGACTGAATTTATTGATAGACCAGCAGCGAAGCTTTCAAAAGGGATGAAGCAAAAGGTAGCAATTGTGAGGTCAATAATACATGACCCTAAAGTGATGCTTTTTGATGAGCCAACATCAGGCCTGGATGTAGGTTCAGTAAGAGAAGTACACGATTTTATAAGGTTTTGCAAAGAAGAAGGAAAAACAATTATTTTCTCAAGCCACAGCATGTCAGAGGTAGAAAAGCTCTGTGACAAGATAGGTATAATACATAAAGGAAAACTTATAGAGGAAGGGACTATTGAAGATTTAAAGAAGAAATACAAAACAGACAATCTTGAAGAATTATTTATGGAATTGGTAGGTGAAAAAATTGAAGTTTAAGCATGTATACATAGTTTTGAAAAAAGAGCTAAAGGACATTTTTAGAGATAAAAAGACATGGATTGTTACAATTTTACTTCCTGCCTTGTTTATTCCTATAATGATGTACATAGTAATAGGTGGAGCAGAAAGCATATCAGAACAAAAAATAAGCGAGACAAAAATAGCAATTATAGATGAAGGAAATAATGCAAAATTTATAAACTATTTAAAATCGACAGGAATAAGTATAGTAACGGGTTTGCAAAATCCCAAAGAAAGTCTTGAAAAAGGCGATATAAGGACAATTGTAGTTATACCTTCTGATTTTGATAAAAATATAGAAGAAGGTAGAAATACTGATTTAACAATTCAGGTAGACATGTCAAATATGAAATCTTCAAATGCAGAGAATATGATAAGAGGTCTTATAAAAGAATATGCGAATAATATTGTAAAAGAAAGACTTATAGCTAAAGGCATAGATCCTAAAATATTAGATCCAATTACAATAAAGACAGAAAATATTGCCTCACAGAGTAAAATGGCAGGGTCTTTTTTAGCATTCATTGTGCCAATGCTTTTGACTTTATGGACGGCAACAGGAGGTATGGGAGCAGCTGTTGATTTGGCAGCAGGTGAGAAAGAAAGAGGTACGTTAGAACCTTTACTTACGACTTCTGCATCAAGACTTTCTATAATGGCAGGCAAATACTTAGCTGTAACAGCCATGGCGCTTCTCAGTGCTGTTGCTTCACTTTCAGGATTATTTGCATCTTTTTCTTTGAATAGAAACATGGCATCTTTAAATGCCGATTTTAAAATGAGTGCAACAGCAATGATTGTCATGTTCGTGGCTGCCTTTTTTACAGCATCAATATTTGCTGCACTGGAGCTTGCTTTAAGTGCATATGCAAAATCTTTTAAAGAAGGGCAGACATATATTTCACCTTTAATGTTTATTGCAATAATTCCGGCATATTTGGTGATGTATAAAATGCCAAATGAAATACCTATATCTTATTTTGCAATACCTGTATTTGGGACTATTTCAATATTTAAAGAATTACTTTATGGAATTATTAATATGACACACATAGGGATATTTGTATTTTCATCAATAGTATATGTGGCTATTAGTATATATATGGCAGCATTGATGTTTAAACAGGAATGGGCACTATTTAGAGTGTAAAAAATCTTTTATAATTTGCAAATAGCAGGGGAAACCCTGTATTTTTTCTTTTTAGTATATAATGCCATTTTGCGTTGGAAGTACTCGGTAATCAGATTTAAGAATTTTTTAATAAATTTTGACACTTAAAGAGGTATAATGGAAGGTAGGGAGGGTGGGAGATGGGAAAGTTTAAATTTACTCCTTTAACTTTTATGATAGCAGTATTTACTGTGGTAGTTTTAATAGGCATTAGTTTGTTTTTACTTAAAGTTAATATGCGTTCCCCTGTTTGGCCAGTGTTTCACTACAATGCCCAACGTACAGGCCAGTGCCTTTATAGTACATCAAATAACAATGGCAAATTAAAATGGAAGATACAGCTAGACGGAGGTAGAGGGACAATATCATCACCTGTCATTGGGGCAGATGGAACTATTTATATTGGAACAAGCAAACATTTATATGCGGTTAACCCTAATGGAAAGATTAGATAGAAATTTAAAACAGATTTTGGCGATATTTTTTCAACTCCTGCTATTGGAACGGATGGAACAATTTATTTAACTTATGGAAATTTATATGCCATAAAACCCAATGGAAAACTTAAATGGGAATTAAAATTAGGGACTCTGGCTGTTTCTTCGCCCGTTATTGCTTCAGACGGCACAATATACGTTGGAACATTAGGGGAGAATGAGGCAAATGAAGATGTCTCTTATCTTTACGCAATTAGCACAGATGGTAAAATTAAGTGGAAAAGTAAAGTATCTGGGAGGATTCTTTCCTCTCCTGCAATTGCAACAGATGGGACAATCTATGCGGGTTCAACTGTAAGTTTTTATGCAGTCAATCCAGATGGTACTCTCAAGTGGAGAATTGATATAGGCGAAGGCGTTATTTCTACTTCAGCTGTGTCTCAGGATGGGACGGTTTACGTAGGGTCAGATGGATTATACGCAGTTGAACCTACTGGCAAAATTAAATGGAAATTTGAAACGCGTAACGGGATTTTTTCTTCACCTGCTATTTCCTCAGATGGTACTATTTATATAGCAGATGGAGGTAATATATCTGACAAAAAGCAGAAAGAAGAAAAGAATAAAAATATATATGCTATTGATGCTGACGGGAAATTAAAGTGGAAATACACTACAAATAGCTCGGCAATTGTCTCATCACCTGCTATTTCAAAGGGAGGAACAGTTTATATAGGTGGGACAGATGACCATAGTTTATATGCAATTGATTCAGGTGGCAGGTTAAAGTGGAAATTTAATTTATATGATGAGGTGTATTCCTCTCCAGTTATTGAAATAGATGGTACAGTGTATATAGCGGATATGTCCCATTATTTCTATGCGATAGGAAAGCAATTAATAAAATAAATTTCTCTTGTGTTTTACTCTGAATTTGTATATTATGGTAATAGATTACTTATACATTGGAGGGATTGCCTTGAAGAAAATGTTTGTAAATAAAAATGGGCAAATGCGCTCAGGCTGGAAAATTGCTATTTTGATAGCAGGAACTTTTGTCATCACATTGTTACTTGCGTTTTTAGCTTTTTTAATAATTGGTTTGATAGGTAAGTACTCAGAATATACAGCGCATAAATTGCTCCTTTTATTGATGGTGGGAGAAGAGCGATTTTATCTTTTCACTACTATAAGTTTTTTGTCGACACTAATCATGATAACTTTGATGCTAAAATTTATAGACAAGAAAAAATTTAAAGACATAGGCTTTACTTCTCTAAAATATGGTTATAAGAACTTAATAGTTGGTTTTTTAATTGGAGCTTTTTCTATTGCAATAATTGTTTTGATACTTTACATAATAGGGGTTGTAACAATCGAAAGAAATAGTAATATAAGTGCTTACTATTTACTTGGTGGCATGTACGCTTTTATTCTTGTGGGTTTGGAAGAAGAGCTCATGAGCAGGGGATATATTATAAATGCGTTAAACCAGATGGGAAGGCCGTGGATTTCTGTTTTGATTTCTTCCATTATTTTTTCACTTATGCATATTCTAAATCCTAATATAGTTTTTCTTGGGCTTTTAAATATATTTCTTATAGGTGTTTTGTTTTCCTATATGTATCTAAAGACAGGGAATTTATGGATGCCAATTGGATATCACATATCGTGGAATTATTTTCAAGGTTACATATTCGGGTTTAATGTGAGTGGCAATGCTATGAGAGGCATTTACAATGCTTTTTCGAAAAACGATTTCCTCTCCGGAGGGGAGTTTGGACTGGAAGGAGGAATAATTACTACTCTTGTTATCTTAATTACTTTTTTAATTCTGTATTATTATTTTGAAAGATACAGAAAGGTACAAGAAGTAGAATTGGGATAAAAAGAAGGGATAGCAGTGAATATTGACGAAAGAGCTTTAGGTGTAGATGGTGCCACTGGTGGTTGGGCAGTAGCTACTTGTAAAAATGGGAAGGCTTTTGTGCAATTTTTTAAAAAAATTGAGGATGTATGGCATTCTTACAGAGATAAATTAGAACTTGTTCTTATTGATATTCCCATTGGTCTTCCCCATTCGGAGAAAAGGTATAGAAGTTGTGATGAAGAAGCGAGGAAATTTCTGGGGTATCCTCGCTCTTCTAGTATATTTTCTCCTCCTTGCAGAGAAGTTTTTGAGGCCAGAGATTATAAAGAGGCACTAGCTATAAATAAAAAGGTTCTGGGAAAAGGGTTGTCAAAACAAGCCTGGAATATTGTTTTCAAAATAAAGGAAGTGGATGAATTTATAATTAAAAATCCAGAAGCAGTTAAATTTCTGAAAGAATCTCATCCGGAGGTGGCTTTTAAAGGCTTAAAAGGAGAGGTAGCAAAATTTAGTAAAAGAGATGAGGAAGGGTATAAAGAGAGGATAGAGTTTTTAAGAATACTTTTTAGAAAGTTTGACTGTGAGATAGTTGAAGATAAAATTGAAAGCTTAAAAAGAGACGATATAGTGGATGCCTTGATTTTACTTGCAACAGGAATTTTGGCGATTGAGGGAGAAGGTGAGATGTGCGCTTTTCCTACAAATTTTAAAGAAAAAGACCTTTTAGGGCTGCCAATGGAAATTTTCTTTGTAAAATTTAGCAGGTTAAATGAAATTTTTATAGAATAAATATTATTGTAAAAAAGTGTGAAGAGGGGGAGCAAAATGGCAGAGAGTTTTGGCGGTTTTTTTATAAAAGGGGAGGATGGGGCAGATATATACCTTCATCTTTGGGTGCCAGAGGAAATTCCCAAGGGTATTATTCAGGTATTTCATGGAATGGCAGAACATGGGGGAAGATACCAAAATTTTGCTCGTTATATGAATGAAAAAGGATTTGTAGTATGTGCCAATGACCATAGAGGTCACGGGAAAACAGCAGGGAGCCTGGATAATGTAGGTTACATAGGAAAAGATGGCTTTAATAAGATAGTAGAAGATGAATATCTGATAATGAAGTTTTTGAAAGAAAAATACGGAAATCTTCCCATTGTTATATTTGGCCATAGTTTTGGATCTTTTGTGGCTCAAGAGTTTATGATAAGGTATGGCAAAGAAGTTAATGGCGTTATATTGAGCGGTTCCTCTGCAGTTAAGGAATTGCCTCTTAGATTTGGTTATGCTTTGGCTTTTATTGAAAAAACACTTTTTGGTGAGAAAAAGAGGAGCAAAGTTTTAGATAAATTAACGTTTGGAAGTTACAATAAAAAAATAAAAGGAGATAATTTGAGCAAATTTGAATGGCTTTCAACAGATAAGGAAGAGGTTAAAAAATATGAAGAAGACCCTTATTGTGGCGGCGTCTTTACAGCGGGATTTTTTTATTATTTCTTTAGAGGGCTTTTAAATATATTTAAGCCTCAGAGGTTAGTTAAAATACCGAAAGATTTACCTTTATTTATTATTTCAGGAGAAGAAGACCCTGTCGGTGAATACGGTAAATTGGTAAGGAGGTTGTATGAGCTGTACAAGAGCATGGGATTAAAACAGGTTGATATGAAGCTTTATCCGGGGAAAAGGCATGAACTTCTCAATGAAGTTGGGAAAGAGGAGGTTTATAAAGATATTTTCACATGGATTGAAAAGAAAGTATTAAATTATTCTTAATAACACCATGTAAAATGGCATTATGATAACGCTTAATATTGTTGTATATGTAATCATACTTGTGGCAAATTCATAATCTGCTCCGTAAACTCTCGCTATAATTGCTGAATTTACAAGTACAGGCATTGCTGACATTATAACAAATACATCCCTCATAAGCTTTGGCACAGGGATGAATATGTTTAGAAGCAATACAAGAGCAGGAGTTATTAAAAATCTTCCAATGAAAACTAGAATGGCATCTTTGTCAAGTTTAAATTTATCAAAACCCATTTCATGAATGACTATGCCAATGTAGAATATTGACAAAGGAGTAGTAAGGTTTCCAATCATTTTGAAGCTTTCAAAAATAAATTTTGAAAGAGAAATATTTGTAAGCACAAAAATTATTCCTATTATAAAACCTAAAAGAGGAGGATTGAATATCCTCTTTACAGTATCCCAGTTTATTATGTTTTTTTCTTTTTCATTCACATCTCGTATAACGCTGTAAACACCGATAGTCCACAGTATTGTAGTATTTGCCATGTAATATAAAAGGGCATAAGGTGTTGCTATATCTCCAAAAAGAGCTTGAGCCATAGGAAGACCAACAAAGATAGTATTTGAAAGGGAAAATATCACTACAAACACACCTTTTCTTCCCTTTTTTATTTTAAAAATGCTAGCAAATATGTAGGCGATCATATACGACAGAAGGATAGATAAAAATGGAATCAAAAGTCCTCTTACGGAGTGTTCTAGTTGTTCTTTAGAAAAAGTTGTAGAAATGTTTACAATCATATTAAGAGGTAAAGATACATTAATTACAAGCTTTGCAAAAAGGTCTGATGTTGAACTGTCAAACCAGCCTATTTTAGATAAGTAATATCCCAGCGCCAATATGAATACAATTATTAAAACTCCTTGGACTGATGAAAAAAAGACTTCCATTAAAAAGCCACCTCTTAGGAGAGAAGAGAAATAGTTAAGTTTACTCATTTAGAATAACACAAAGTAGTAGAAATTTCAAATAAACCTGAATCTACCCATTATAATTAATACAGAAAATGGATTAATAAAAATTTAATAATTTGTAATCAATTTGTAATATCAGAAAGATGAAAGAATGGTATAATGTTGGTAGAAGTAGTGGATACTTGGGTGAAAGATGAAAAAGTTTTTAAAGCAGTAGGGAGGTAAAATAAAATGAAAATGAAATATTTTGCTATATTTATACTTGGTATAATAATTGGTGCATTAATATCACAGGGATTTACGAAATATGAAGACAAGGAGGTAATAACTAGAAATACAGAAAACATTGATTTGACAAATCCAATTTCTCAAAAAGAAATTTTGAAACAATTAAAGGACAGTCCATCTTTTGATATGTCGCAAATACCCGTTTGTGGTTCTGATATTTATGGAGGAATATGGAGAGATTATGGGGCTAATTCTGCTTCATTTGATGATTGGAAATTACCTAAGGTGTGGCAAAAATATATTTATTCTCAAGATGATAAAACAGACCCTACATCTATTAACAATGATTCCAATGATAAGTTTTTATACATAACGCTTCAAGGAGTTGTTTTCTTATATTCTCCACCTGACAGTAGGTATTGGCCGCCTGTGCCTATGTTTGGTGATATACCACCTGGTTCAGTAATAGTTGCACAGCATGTTCCTATAAAACCTGCTGTTGAATCAGGTATAATACCTGTATATCATGGGCAAGCATTTATAAAGGGTTATCCTTTGCCTGAAGAATGGAAAAGAGCATTGAAGTAAATGTAACAATTATGGAGTATATGTCGGTTAAGCATAGTGTAATACCTGTATAGGAGAAATAGGGATGCAATTATAAGTTTTTTAAGAAAAAATGTTTAAGGGGTTGAGTGCCGTTGAAAAAAAGTTTGATGTTGTTTATTAGTGCTATTCTAATGGTGTCATTTTTTACTATAATTGCTTTTGCAAATAGCACAATCAAATTAATTGTAAATGGTAGTGAGATTAAACCGGATGTGCCACCGCAAATTATCAATGGAAGAACAATGGTGCCTATTAAGTGGGTGGCTGAAACATTAGCTTTTGAAATAGACTTAACAGTAGAACCAGAAAGATACCCTGACGGTTCAGCGGTTTCGAGTAGGTATTTTATTACTAAATTAGATTGGATTAAAGGTAAGACTGAATTTATACCTAATTATTAATAAAAGAATACGTTTATATTATTATTCATTCTGCGCTTGAATCGGCATATATGTTTAACCCATTAGTCAAAAAGGAGCGATTTACTTGTTATTATTAGCGTTTATAGTAATACTTTCAATTACTATTTTTTTGAGAATAAAATTTAGAAAAGTGAGAGTTTTACAATATGCTTGGACGGGCTTTTTAGTTCTATTTTTGGTATTTTATGTTTATGTAAACTATTTTGAGACAGGTATGTTTAATCAAGTAGCCTTAAGAGATTTTAATAACTCACAATTTGTTAGTATGACTGCAATTAAACATTTAAATGATGGTAGTGCAATAGTAAAAAATACTAATAATCCAGATGAAATAAAGAATTTGCTAAGGTATTTTAGACAGTTTAAACTTACACAATATAATGGCAAAATTTCTGGACAAGATAACTGTTACTACTATATTTTTCTAGAAACTAATAAGCCAAATGAAGGTGTAATAGTAAAAGTAATAAATGAAAATTATGTCAATGTCTTATTATATAAAACTAAAACTTATCACATATTCGCATTTAATCTGTATGATAATATAGAGAAAAATAAAAATTACAAAATAGTTAATAAAAACTTTAATTGCAAAGTTTTAGATAATTTGCTTAATTCTATCAAAAACTAATCTTTTGTATTAACTATTTGCTTTAAAAAGCAATTTAAACAATAAATTGATAAAGACCATTGGAGAAATAAAACAGGAAAAAATTTCTATGAGCAAAACTTTAATAAAATGGGATGGGGATAAAATATTTGTCGTAACACCAGATGGGAAACATGTTTTTAGTTTTACAGTTAAGGAAAAGAGTTCTATTTTTTTACCTGATGGAAAAAACCGGTTTTATTCTGTATATTCTCAAGTCCCAAAAAAGTAGAAGCTGAAAATTATTAAAAAACAGGGACGGCTTTTTGCTGTATTAAAAGCAAAAACCGTCCGCTTTTATTGGAAGATCAGAGTATTTTTCTAATCTATCATTTCAAGGATTTTCTTTATGACGGCATCGTCGTTAAAGGGTGTTCCTGAAAAGCGTGGATCGTCTGGGTTAAGAAAGTCCTCATATGTTTCTTCTACATATATATCGGGTTGTGTATGTTTTTCCTCATTTATTGTGCCATCAGGATTTATCCCCATATCAAAAGGGAATCTAAAAATAAGTCCGCTATTAGGTAAAGCGCATATTGCGGGGTCTACACCTATACCATCTCCACCGGTGGCAGTTCCGACAAGTGTTGCCCATTTTGTCGCTTTTGCAAAAGAGGCGAAGCTTTCTGATGAGGAATATACATATTCGTCTACAAGGAGAAATATTTTTCCTTTAAATCCAACAGGGTTTTTGGGAGATATAGATTTAGAAAAACAGGCGAATTTGCCAAAATCTCCTCTTAGTTCTTCCGGGAAATTTAAATTTCTAGGGAGTTCTTTTGTAGATTTAAAACTTAATAAGGAAAGGCCAAACCTTGCTTTAATAAATGGCTTAATATACTCTCCATTTCTTACCACTATGTAGTAATTGGTTTTTAAGGGCTTATCTATAAGAGGTGCAACTATGTTTTCCATCCAATACATGTCATTACCACCGGGATTGCCGCGTACATCGATTATTAGATAAGGATAATTTTTTACTTGGTTTAAAAATTCGTATATTGCTTCTTGCTCTTTTTTATAGTCAAAAGCAAATTTGTAAATTTTTAGATAAGCTATTTTATCTTTTTTAATTATTGCAGTTGCAAAATTTTTTATGTCTTTAATATTTCCGGGAGGGTTTGTGTACATTACAACACTTTTTACGTCTCTTTCTACAATTTTTCCTTCTGGAGTGAGAAAAGTCAGTTTCACGATTTGTATATCTGGAGTAGAAATTAACAATTGATTCATCTTGAATTCATTCCGCTTAAAATCGTATTTTAAGAATTCTTTATCTTTGAGAGATTCTATATATTCTTTTGTAGTTAAATCATCGATTTTTTGTAATATGCTTCCCCTTTCTATATCGTAATCTTCCAGGCTTTTTTCACGTATAGCATAGTCAGCGACATATTTTCCTTCTACATATTTAAAAAAGATAGGAACGACATAACGTTTGTCCTCATTAATTATACTGCTCCAATATTTATATCTTTCAGCAACATTTTTGTTATTTAATACCTGTTGCCATGGTCCATAACCAGAGATCCAAGAACCAGTATTATATACTTCGCAAAAATATTTATAAGCTTTATAAGCTTGTGGCCTTAGTATATGAGTATGGCCATTTTGTAACAAATTGAGAATTCTACGCATTGTGTCATAAAATTCCTTATCATTTTTTGTTTCCTTTATCCATTCTTCAAATTCACTTTTGCGTGAGAGCCAGTCATATCCAAGAAGTCGCTTTTTTACTTCAAAAAACGGGAAATTCTCTTTCAGAATGTTATACATGTATTCAAAGTCCTCTAATTTTTGTTGGGTCATTAGAGGGCTTTCGATGGAGATGTCTTTAGCCATCACTTGGACAGGAGCGTTTAATATTTTATGGTAAAAGAAAAAACAAGTGATGGTAACTAACACAAAAATAGTAAGTATAGTTTTGACTACTTTTCTCAAAATTATCCCTCCACTAAAATACTATTGTTAGAATAATAATCAGACAAAAGGAACCGTCCCCTTTTGTTTGCTTTGTTTGTTAGGGGGACAGGTTTTTGTTCTATTACTGTCCCCTTAGGATTTTAGGTAGCCTACGATTATTTGATTTAGACGAGGATATTCGCCTATATCTTCTTCGGTTTGTACTAAAACTTCGTTATTCATCACTGCAATTACTTTTGCCCCTTTTATGTTTTCGTTTAGACTAACTATTCTGTGTTTTTGTTTTGCTTCGTCGATGGAGTCTGTATAGAGTATTTTCCCATCTTTTATTATGGCAAAACTTGTAGCGTATTCTTCTAATTCAAATATTTCGTGAGAGGAAAGTAAAATAGTGCCTTTCTTTTCATTTACATATTGCTTTATTATTTCTATAAGTTCAAATCTTGTAGCTGGATCAAGATGCTGTGTTGGCTCATCAAGTATTATGAGTTTTGCATTTGTTGAGAAAGCCAGAATTGCAAGTATTAGAGTTTTTTGACCTCTTGAAAATTTTTGCATTTCATCATTTAGATTGAATCCATATTTGGAAAGGAAATTTTTAAAAAAAGTATCGTCCCACAAAGGGTATAATGTTTTGTACATTTTGTAGTAATCTACTAACTGTAAATTGCTAAAGACCTTTCTGTGTTCTGTGACGAAGGCTATATCCTTTTTTATGGAGGGGTGAAAAGGCCTTTCAAATATGAATATTTCACCAGAGTCTTTTTTCATAGCATTCATTATGCATTTTAATGTTGTAGTTTTTCCTGCGCCATTTGGACCCACAAGTGCCATTATTTCTCCTTCCTGTACTTTAAAGCTGACACTTGAGAGTATTTGTTTTCCATCTGTTTGTTTGCTTAAATTTTTTACTTCTACTACATACATTAATTTTCACCACCTTTTATTACATATGACCAATAACCCAAAAAGGAGATTAGAGAAGAGTATATAAATGACAAAACCAAGTTTCCCTGTCTGGTAAAGCTTATTAAGCTGTAGGGATTAAATAGAGTGCTGTTTATATTCGGGCTGCCAATATATCCAAAAATCATGTCTAAAAGCACTATCAGTACGCTCCAGACAAGGCCGTCCATTTCAAATCCTGAAAAGGTCATTTGAAGCCCAAATATTGCAAAGAGAAGGATTAAACTTTGTAAAATTATTTTTAATTTGTCTATTAAAGTAATACCTACAAAGATAGCAGAAATACTGGATGTTGCAATTACAATTAGGCTCAAGAAAATGAGATTATAGAAAAACAATTCCTTTCTGGAAAAAGGCAGAAAATATAGAAGTTCTGCATTCTGGTGCCTTATATCGTATACTATAAAGCTGGCAGAGAAAAATAGCAAAACTATCGTTTTTATGAATATCCCCGGTATAAGAAGAAGAAAAGTAAGGAGAAATATTCGTACAGCTTTTTCTTTTACTTCTTTTTGTATATACACGTCCATTTTACTTATCATTTCATTCATTTTTCCAGACCTCCTCAAAGATTAACATTGCTGTATAGTAGTCTATCCGGCCATTTTTGAGTTTTGACACACATTCTCTTATTATCTCTATTACTTCTTTGTTTACATCAATGTCTTTTTTTACAAAATAACCGACTCCCTGTTCTGATTCTATATACCCTTCGTTTTTGAGTTTTTCCAGTGCTTTTAATACAGTGTTTATATTGACATCGAAAATTACCTGCAAATCTCTTACGGAAGGTAATTGAGCGCCTTTTTGGAGATTTCCCAATAAAATTTCGGATTTTATCATGTTTACTATTTGTAAATATGCAGGTACTCCACTGTGTTTATCAACTTTTCTTAACATCTTTTACCCTCACTCTTTAATCAGTTTTATAAAACCGTGAGTTTTTATTTCTACAGGAGCGTTATTTTTGTTAATAACTCTTGCTAAACCGCCATCACTCTCAATTAATAAGTTTCCCCTCTCATTTGAGGAATTCAAAATTTCAATAGTCCCATTGAAACCTGAAGAACTTATTTTAAAGTCATTAAATTTTGCAGAAGTGTGAATATTTATTCCCGAAGAATTGATAGAAATTTTATCAAAATATAATTCTCCAGACATGTTAATGCCGTCTGCATCGATATTTAAATTTTCTCCGCGCAGTTTTCCGGTCAGGTTCAAGCCGCTACAGTGGATTGAAATTTCTTTTTCTGAGGTTATGTCAGCATTCATTTTAGCGCCATCGCAATTCAGTGAGAAATCTTTTAAGTCAGCTTTTCCAGTGATTTTAATTCCTGAACAATTTATCTCCAGGTTTTTTAGGGATAGGGTTCCCACTTTTATTACATAAGTTACGTTTTTTTGGCTTTGTTCTGATAAAATTAAGTTTTCTCCCTCTTTTTTCACGGCAAAATCAGAAGGAATTTCAATAGTGTTAGTTTTTGTAAATTCTAATTCCATGCCTGAATATGTCGAAATTTGGATATTTTGTACGTCTTCTAGAGGTATTTCTGTATCAGGAAGTACTTTTTTATCTAAGCGATTAATAACGAGGTCTCCTGAGGAGTTAGAAATATCTATTGGAGCATTCCTGTAATGAATAAAAAACAAAGAAGAATGAACTTTGAAAAAATAAGTACCTCCTGATAAAATACAGAGTGTAAGTTTAAGAACTTACCTCGAATTATCAAAATAAACAGGAGGTACTTAAAATGAAGTATACACAAAATGAAAAGATTTTGCAAGTAACAGAAGACACATTAATTGCGGGAGTAGACATAGCAAAAGAAAGCCATTATGCCAGAGCATTTGACTACAGAGGAGTAGAATATGGGAAATACCTAAGATTTGAGAACAATAGAGAAGGTATGACAAAATTTTTTAAATGGGCAAAAGACTTGATGGAGAGACATAAGAAAAACAAACTAATAGTAGGGATAGAACCGACAGGGCAATATTGGCTATGTTTTGCCCAATACCTTAAAGACAATAACATAAAGGTAGTATTGGTTAATCCATTCCATGTAAAGAGGAGCAAAGAATTAGATGACAATTCTCCCACAAAAAGCGATAGAAAAGACCCCAAAACAATAGCAATGCTAGTAAAAGACGGGAGATATGTAGAGCCGATAATACCTGAAGGAGTATATGCAGAATTAAGGGTAGCGATGGACATAAAAGACAGGTTGAACAAACAAATAGGGATGACAAAAAATCAAATAACAAGATGGTTGGACATATACTTTCCGGAGTTTAACACTGTATTTTCAGACTGGGAAGGGAAAGCAGCACTTATCACATTAAGAGAATTTCCAACGCCTGAGAAGATAGCAAAAAAGAGTGCTGAAGAAATAATATCGATATGGAAGAAAGAAGTACAAAGAGGGGTAGGAGAAAAAAGGGCTATAAAGCTGATAGAAACTGCTAAGGAGAGCATAGGGAAGAAGCAGGGCATAAAGATGGCAGAATACGAGATAAAGACTCTCATTGAACAATACGAATTTCTCAAAAAACAAATTGAAGAAGTAGAGAAGAAGATAGAAGAATTAATAGTTGAGATACCAGGGGTTAAAGAACTACTAGAAATCAAAGGGATAGGGATAAATACAGTAGCGGGTTTTATTGCAGAAGTAGGAGACATTGAGAAATATGAACACCCAAAACAGATACAAAAACTAGGAGGATTAAACCTAGTAGAGAATAGCTCTGGTAAGCATAAAGGAGAAACGACAATAAGTAAAAGAGGGAGGAAGCGATTGAGGAGAGTACTATTTAATGCAGTAATGGCCTTGGTTGCAAAAAACGAAGAGTTTCGTGAACTACACAAATATTACACTACCAGAGCGCAAAACCCGCTAAAAAAGAAGCAATCACTAATAGTATTGTGCAACAAACTGATAAGGGTATTTTATGTCATATTAAAGAAAGGAGTAAAATATGACCCAATCAAGATGATGAAGGACATAAAGAGGCCAGCCTTACAGGAAGCTGCATAAAAAGTACTAACATACTATCAAATCAATTAAGGGTTAATTATCTTCTCTTCAGCTTTAACTTACTCACATCTAAAAAGCTGACCCTTAATAGGAAAATTAAAAGTGTGAACGACGTGACATAAAAGGTAAAGTAAGGAATAAAACAAAAACAACTAATCAAGAGATGGGATATTGACAACAAGAGCGGGAATTGTCATACAAGAATAATCACCATACGGGCAAAGACCCTGCAATGGAGCAGAAATGACATCCACCTCATGGCAGGTAGAACGAAGGAATTAAGGACTAAGATCCAGTGAGACATGGGAGGGTAAACCCCATGAGATAAGTGGAGCTATCCCGCCATAATATGGAAATAGGATATAAGGTTTATTAAACTTACCTATTTAATGGGTAAATAAGTAAGAAATGGTAATATAAGCCATGAGATGCTCTTGTTGTGATGAGAAATTTAAAGAAAAACTAAGATATTAAGAGAAAATAAAAGATAATAGAGGGAGGTATGTTTATATTTATCTGCGGCAGGGTACCTGTGGCGATTTTTAAGATGTTAGAATAGGTCCAAAAACCTACAGGTATTGCTAAAAGTCCCAGAGCGATTATTATAAGAAAAAATATGAGAGTAACTGTCCCAAGAGGAGAGAGAGTTTTTTTAAGAGGGAAAATGCTTAGAAGTAGCACAAAAGCCAAAGCGAGAAAAAGTACTTTCAGTGAAATCCAGGGTAAGAACCAGGCGATTAGGGCAAATGCTCCTGATGCTACTATTTTTGCGATAGAGCTCTCTTTTAGGGTTTTTAGCAAAGGTATGTTTGAAGCCTTGTCTGAAAATAAAAATGCTAAGCCTCCTACTACAAGCGTAAAAGATGCTAAAAATGCGATTGTTTCAATTAGATTTTGATGCATATGAAAAGACCTCCCAAGTTTTATACTGTTATATAATAATATAACAGTATAAAAGTATTTTGTCAAGGGGGTAGAGTTGATTTTTTTAAAATCTCTTTAGAAGACGAAAAATTACAGAAGGATTTTAGAGATTTATGTAGAAATAATAAACTCAGGGAGGGCAAAAGCAGAATTTTACCACTTTGTTTGATAAAATTAGATGGGAAGGGGTAGAAAATGGATTATAAGGAGCTGTTAAAAAAGCTTAGTGAAAGTCACGGGGTCTCCGGACATGAAAGAGGAATTTATGAGCTTTTGAAAAAAGAATTTAAAGAGATTTCTGATGAGGTTTTAGAGGATAATTTTGGAAATTTAATTTTTAAAAAGAAGGGTTCAAAAGGCAAGTATAAGGTGATGCTGGCAGCCCATCTGGATGAAATAGGGCTTATGGTGAAAGATATTGATGAGAAAGGATTTATAAAATTTACACCGGTTGGAGGAGTAGACCAAAGGACTCTTCCTTCACAGGAAGTTATAGTTCACGGCAAAAAGGAATTATTGGGGGTTATAGGAAGTAAACCGCCGCATCTTTTGTCTTCGGAGGATATGGAAAAGGCGATAAAAATAGACGATATGTATGTGGATGTCGGGCTTCCAAAAGAAGAGGTAGAGAAACTTGTAAGTATTGGAGATATAATAACTGTAAAGAGGGAGTTTAAAGAGCTTTTGAATGAGAATGTATCGGGGAAAGCTCTGGACGATAGAGCAGGGATTGTAGTGATGGCAGTATGCCTTGAGGAGCTCAAGAAGGTATACCATTATCACGACGTATATGCTGTAGCTACTCTTCAGGAAGAGGTGGGGGTAAGAGGAGCTACAACTTCTTCTTACAATATTGAACCTGACATAGCTATAGCGATTGATGTGACTCATGCGAAAGCGAGGGGAGTTAGCCGCGACATAGAGATAGGGAAAGGGCCTGCCATAGGGAAGGGACCTAATATTCATCCTGCTGTATATAAAGGGCTTGTAGATATAGCAAAAAAATACAATATAAATTATCAGATAGAGCCGCTTCCTGGGCATTCAGGCACTGATGCATGGGCAATCCAGGTGTCAAAAAAAGGAGTTCCTACAGGGCTTGTGTCAATACCCTTGAAGTACATGCATACTTCTGTGGAAACTGCTAATATGAAAGACATAATAGAAAGCGGCAGGTTGCTTGCTCACTATATTGCCAATCTGCCTGAGGAATTGGAGGGACATTTATGTTATTAAAGGAGTTAACTGAGCTTTTAGGTGCTTCTGGAGATGAAAAAGAGGTAAGAGAGAAAATAAGAGAAATAGTAAAACCTTATATGGATGAGCTTTATGTGGATAGAATTGGGAATTTGATAGCCTGCAAAAAAGGGAAAAAGGAAAAACCAAAGGTGATGCTGGCTGCTCACATGGATGAAGTTGCTTTAATGGTGAAGTCTGTAAATGAAGACGGGACATTGAGTTTTTCTCCTGTGGGCGGAGTTGACAACCGTATTCTGGTAGCAAAAGCAGTAAAAGTAGGGGAGAAAAAAATAAATGGAGTAATAGGGGCAAAGCCTATACACCTTCAGAAAAAAGGAGAGCAGGAAAAACCTCTTGATTTTGATGAACTCTATATAGACATTGGAGCAGCATCTAAAGAAGAAGCTTTAAAGCACATTTCACCCGGTGACTATGTCTACTTTGAATCAAATTTCGAGATTTTAGGGGATGGCTATGTTAAGGCAAAGGCTTTGGACGATAGAATAGGCTGTAATGTATTAATAGAAATTTTGAAAAATACATATGAATATCCTGTTTGCGCGGCTTTTACAGTGCAAGAAGAGGTTGGTTTAAGAGGAGCGGGTATTGCGGCTTATAATGTAGAGCCTGATTTTGCGTTAGTTGTGGAAGGAACTGTAGCTGCGGATGTTGTGGATTCAGAGCCTCATCTGGTTTCCACAGAGCTGGGAAAAGGACCTGCAATTTCACTTATGGACAGGACAACTTTGTATGACAGAAAGATTATTGACAAGATTGTCAGGATAGCAGAAGAGAATAACGTACCTTATCAGTTTAGGAGAATAGCGAGCGGTGGAAATGATGCAGGTAAAATACACCTTACAAAAGGAGGAATAAAGACAGTAGCTATTTCTGTGCCTTGTAGATACATCCATTCTTTCAATTCTGTAGCTAAGTTGAGTGACTTTGAAAATACAGTTAAGCTTGTGGACTTAGTTATTAAAAATATTGAGGAGGTATTGAAATGAGTGTGAATGTGGAACTTATAAAAAAATTAACACAGGCATACGGGCCTTCAGGAAGTGAAGATAAAGTTTTTGAGATTATAAGAGAGGAAGTCAAGGGTTTTTGCGATGAGATTACTCATGATGCGATGGGGAACATGATATGTGTGAAAAAGGGAAAAGGAAAAAAGATAATGGTAGCTGCTCATGCTGATGAAATAGGCATTATGGTTACGCATATTGAAGAGGAAGGCTTCTTGAGGTTCACAACGATAGGTGGCGTTTATGTAGAGCACCTTGTAGGAAGAAGAGTTAAGTTTAAAAATGGTACAGTAGGAGTGATTGGAGTAGAACATTTGGAGGATAAAAAGGATTTTAAACTGGAGAAGCTTTACATAGACATAGGTGCAAAAGATAAAAAAGAGGCAGAAGAGCTTGTCAAAATAGGGGAGAGTGGAAGCTTCGTAGGAGAGTTTGTAGAAGCTGGAGATAGGTTAGTCTCCAAGGCTTTTGACGACAGGATAGGATGCTATGTGGCTATTGAGGCGCTAAAAAATGTGAAGACAGAAAATGAGCTGTATTTTGTTTTCACAGTGCAAGAAGAGGTAGGCTTAAGAGGTGCTACTACAGCCGCTTACAATATTAATCCTGATTTTGCTATTGCTGTGGATGTAACTGCAACGGGAGATACTCCTAAAGCGAAGAAGATGGCGGTGGCTCTCGGTAAAGGTGCAGCAATAAAGGTAATGGACAGATCGATAATTGTGAGTCCTTCTGTGAGAGATATGATGATTGAAGTGGCGAAAGAGAACAATATTCCGTATCAGTTAGAAATACTGGAATTTGGCGGTACTGATGCAGGAGCGATTCACCTTTCAAGAGGGGGAGTACCCTCTGGAGTGGTTTCTATTCCCACAAGGTATGTTCACAGCGTTTCAGAGATGGTGGATAAAAATGATGTAGAGGCAAGTATTAACCTCCTGATAAAAATACTGGAAAAATAAAGCAAAAGACCCTGCTTTTTAAGCGGGGTCTTTTTATTTATAGGCTTATGCACTTTCACTAGAGGTGTTATTTTTTGAATTTACAAGCCAGTTGACTATAAAAAATACAGCCACTATGAGGAGGACAAGTCCTGCTATGGCCCAAATGAGATTTTTTATGTTGAATTTAAACATTTTCTCCCTCCTCGGGAAGAGGTTAAAATTTATTGTTCTTATCTTCATTGTACAAGATATTTAGGATAATATCAACATTTTTTAGGTTCTATAATAAATGCTGGGGTGGGGAGAAAGAAATCTATAAAAAAGAGAGCACTTATTCTGAATGCCTGCTATAATAGAAAGTGGTTAAAACAATCTAACAAAAGGAGGCATCAGAATAAGTGCAAGGTAATTATATCACAAATTTCTTAAAATCTGAAGATATAATTTGGGAAGATATAATAGAGAATGACAACAGAATAGAGCTACATATTAAGATGAAACAGAAACCACATATTTGTCCAAGGTGCGGGGCAACAACGTCTAAGATTCATGATTATAGAGTACAAAGAATAAAAGATGTGCCATTATTCGGGAAACCAACAGTGATAGTACTAAAGAAGAGGAGATATGTTTGTAAACACTGTGGTAAAAGATTCTATGAACATTTAGACTATTTACCACGTTACCATAGAATGACCAACAGACTATCTATTTACATACTACAACAACTGAAAAAACAACAAAGCATGAAAGAGATATCTGAAGTTACAGGAGTATCAATCACGACAGTGATGAGACTTTTAGATACAGTAGGAGTGGAACCTGATTATAAGATATTGCCTGAAGTTATCAGTATAGATGAATTTAAAGGAAACTCTGGAGGCAGGAAATATCATTGTATTATTGTCGATCCAAAAGGAGGAAAAATACTAGATATTTTAAAAGACAGAAAACAAGAAGATCTAAGTGAATATTTCAAAAGATTTAAAGACAGGAATAAAGTGAAGTGGGTTATTATAGACATGTGGAAACCTTTTTTATTGACAGTAAAAACATATTTCAAAGGAGCTAAGATAGCGATAGACAAATTTCACTTTACAAGGTACGTATATTGGGCAATAGAAAATGTAAGGAAAAGAGTGCAAAAAGAACTAGCAAGAGATAAAAGGAGATATTTTAAAAGAAGTCGTAAGCTGCTTCTTGCAAAATATGATACCTTAACGCCCGAACAAAAAGAAAAGCTGGAAATAATGTTTTGGTACAGTGCCGACTTAAGAATGGCACACTTTTTAAAAGAAGAATTTAGTAATAGAGTGTTAAAATGCAAAAATTCAAAGGAAGCAAAAATAGAACTAAAAAGATGGATGCAGTTAACTAAAGAAAGCAAAATTGATGAATTTAAAAGATGCATACAGGTATTTAACCGTTGGTTTGAAGAAATAACAAATGCCTTTGATATACCTTACACCAATTCTGTAACAGAAGGCTATAACAATAAAATTAAAGTACTAAAAAGACTTGCATACGGCTATAGAAATTTTTACCGATTCAGGAAAAGGATATTATATTGCAATGCTTGATATAACAGTGTTTTTAGCAACGAGAATATTTAAGGATATTATAGAGCTTCGACAAAAAAGCATAGGTAAATACCTGCTCACATTTCTAGCTATATCTTTTATTGCAACCAATAATTACAAATATTATCATATAACGTAAGAAAATTTATAGGTGGGCATTCAGAAAAAATACCCACCCCAACTATTGACAAAGAGCCATTTTTTAAAATCAGACAAAGGGGACGGTTCCTTTTGTCTGAATGCTAAGTTGTTCAGATGAAAGGAACCGTCCCCTTTGTCTGGAGTTTAGGCGGTTATTCCAAATACCTTTTGTACCAGTGTTCCAAAGAGGTAAGATAATGCTGCTGCTCCAAGGCCTGTGATGACCATTTCTGTTATCTTTCCTTTGATAGATAGGCTTTCTGATGCTACAGATACCACAGTTCCCACTATGGAAAGGGCTATAGCCGCAAATATCACAGAAAATGCTAAAGCCAATAGAGAAGAGGAAGAGATAAAGAAATAAGGGATTACAGGGAATACAAGCCCTACAAGATATGCGATGCCCGTGTACAATGCAGATTTTACCTCGTTTTCAGTTATTTCTTCTGTCAAGAGGTTTGTCATGGCCTCCTCATTATTGTTTAATTTTTCGGCTATTTCTTTGCCAACTTCCATTGGTATTCCTGAATCCTGCAGCTTATTTAAAAATTCTTCTCTTGCTCTTTCTTTTGAAACTTTGAATAGTAACTCCATTTTCTTTTTTACTCCTTCATTTACCTGTCTTTGAGACCTTACAGAAGTGTATGCGCCTATTGCCATAGAAAGCGCACCAGCGACTCCTACTACCAAACCAGCAGTGCCCACAGTGAGGGGACTTTTTGGATAAACGGCAGAAAGACCTGTTACAGTTCCTAGGATTTCTACAAGGCCATCATTCATACCCATTATGAAATCTCTTATGTTTTCTATGCTGATTTTATCTTTTTGCTGGCTAAATAATTTTTCATGTTCGAGCTCTTCTTCGATTATTCTCGAAAGAATCGCTTTTTCTTTATCCGACAAAGCGGCTTCTTTTAAGAATTTGAAGTAATATTCTGTAGTTGAGGTCTCATTCATTTCTAAAACTGTAACAAAAAGTTTACTTCCAAGCACTCTGCGGAGTATTTTGTAAGAAAATAATTTAATAGGATGAGTTCTTTGTTTAGGTATGTAGGCTTTTCGATCTTTTAAAAATTTTTCCCAAAAAGCTGCGTGTTCCTTCTCCATTTTTGAAAGTTTTTCAAATTCTTTTTTGATTTGCAGATTTTTTTCTATTTTAGAAAGGTATGAATAAAGCATATGTGCCTCGATTTCTTCGCTATAGAATTTGATGGCTTGGTCTAGAAAATCCATTTTTTAAGTCACCTCTCTTTGATTGTACACATTAGATTATATCACAGAATAAAAGAGGAGGGGGAGTGACCCCCTCCAATTTTACTCTTCTTTTGCCATTCTTTCGTAGATTTTGTACCTCTCCATTGCGGCTTTTTCTGCTTCTTCGAAGAGTTCTTTTGCTCTTTCTGGGAAGGTTCTTTCCAAAGCTGTAAATCTTACTTCTCTCCTCAAGAATTCCTGGAAGGAGAGTTTTGGAGGCTTGGAATCCAGTATGAACGGATTCTTTCCTTCCTTCTTGAGGAGCGGGTTGTATCTATAAAGTATCCAGTAACCAGATTCTACTGCTCTCTTCTGCTCTATCTGGCTCTCGCTCATGTCAATTCCGTGAGCAATGCATGGAGCATAAGCTATGATAAGAGATGGACCTGGGTATTTTTCTGCTTCAACCAGTGCTTTTACCAGCTGTGTTTGGCTTGCTCCCATTGCGACCTGAGCTACATACACATATCCGTATGTCATTGCCATTCTGCCTAAGTCTTTCTTGATTAATGACTTACCTGCTGCGGCAAATTGTGCAACTGCGCCTAATGGTGTTGCCTTTGAGGACTGTCCGCCTGTGTTGGAGTAAACTTCTGTATCAAGCACCAGTATGTTTACATCTTCTCCTGATGCTAGTACGTGGTCTAAACCGCCGTATCCGATGTCATATGCCCAACCGTCTCCACCTATTATCCACTGAGATTTTTTAACCAGATAGTCTTTTCTTTCAAGTATCTCATTTATTAATGTCTTTACTTTTTCATTTTCAGCTTTATAGCTTTCAAGTATTGGCAGCAACTTCTTGCTAGCTTCTTTGGATTTTTCGCCATCCATCATGTTGTCAAGCCAGAATTGCAGTGCTTCTTTTAACTCTGCTGTGATGTTTTGCTCTAGCAGTTCTTTTACTATATCAGCTAACTTCATTCTCTGCTGTTTTACAGCGAGTACCATGCCTAATCCAAATTCTGCATTGTCTTCAAATAGAGAGTTTGCCCAAGCAGGTCCTTTTCCTTCGTGGTTTACTGTGTAAGGCGTTGATGGTGCACTTGCTCCCCATATTGAAGAACAACCTGTTGCGTTTGCTATCATCATTCTATCGCCGAATAGCTGTGTTATTAGCTTCACATAAGGTGTTTCACCACAACCAGCGCATGCTCCTGAGAACTCAAGCAACGGCTGTTCGAATTGGCTTCCTTTTACTGTCTCTTTGCTCATTGGATTGGGTTTTGGAGACAAGGTCATTGCATATTCCCAGTTCTCTGCTTCGTGCAATTGTGTCTCTAACGGTTTCATTACTAGAGCCTTTTCTTTTGCAGGACATTCATTTACGCACACTCCGCATCCTGTGCAGTCAAGGACGCTGACTTGTATTCTGTAATATAAGCCTTCAAAGCCTTTTCCAATGGCTTTCTTGACTTTAAATCCCTCAGGAGCATTTTTGACTTCTTCTTCAGTGAGCAAGAATGGCCTTATTGCAGCGTGTGGACATACAAAAGCGCACTGGTTACACTGGATACAATTGTCTATTTGCCATTCTGGTACGTCTACTGCAATTCCGCGCTTTTCATAAGCTGCAGTTCCTGGCGGGAAGGTTCCATCCTCTCTTCCCAAGAAAGCACTTACAGGGAGATTGTCTCCTTCGAGCCTATTCATTACATCTGCGACATTTTTAATAAATTCAGGTACATTTCTTTCTTCTTCAGGTTCATCCTGTGCATCTGCCCAGTGAGGTGGTACCTCCACTTTTACGAGAGAATTGATGCCTCTTTCTACTGCTTCAAAGTTCATCTGGACTATCTTTTCGCCTTTGTGTCCGTATTCTTCTACTATTGCTTCTTTTAGGTGTTTTACCGCATCCTCAATTGGTATTATATTTGTGAGCTTGAAGAAAGCGGACTGCATTATCATGTTAATTCTTCCGCCCAAGCCTATTTCTTTTGCTATGTCAACTGCGTTTATAATGTAGAAGTTTATGTTGTGTCTTGCGAGGTATCTCTTTATTGAAGCTGGAAGTTTCTCTTCCAGTTCTTCTGGTTTCCAGTTGCAGTTTAAGAGGAATGTGCCGCCATCTTTTAGTCCTTTCAAGATGTCATAACGGTACACATAGGACTGCTTATGGCATGCTATGAAATCAGCGGTGTTTACCAGGTAGGTAGACCTTATTGGTTTTTTGCCAAACCTCAAGTGAGATACTGTTACGCCGCCAGATTTTTTACTGTCATACTGGAAGTAAGCCTGAACATAAAGGTCAGTGTTGTCTCCAATGATCTTTATAGCGCTCTTGTTTGCGCCAACTGTACCGTCAGAACCAAATCCCCAGAATTTGCAGCTGGTTGTCCCTTCTGGCGATGTATCTATTTCCTCTCCAACAGGCAGCGAAGTATTTGTGACGTCATCTACTATTCCTATTGTGAAGTGGTTCTTTGGCTCTTCTAATTTTAGGTTTTCGAATACTGCGATAATCTGCGCAGGAGTTGTGTCTTTTGAACCGAGTCCATAGCGTCCTCCAACAATTACAGGTTTCAGTTCGCTCTCATAAAAAGCAGTCTTTACATCTTCATAGAGCGGTTCTCCAATAGAACCAGGCTCTTTTGTTCTATCAAGCACAGCAATTTTCTTTACTGTCTTTGGTACTACTTCGAGGAAGTGCTTTATTGAGAATGGCCTGTAAAGGTGAACTTTTACTAATCCTACTTTTTCACCTTTTTTCATCAAATAGTCTATTGTTTCTTCAATTGTCTCAGTCACAGAACCCATTGCTACTATTATTCTTTCTGCGTCTGGTGCTCCATAGTAGTTAAAGAGCTTATAATTTCTGCCTGTGAGTTTATTTATTTCGTTCATGTAGTATTCTACAACTTCAGGGAGGGCGTTGTAGAACCTGTTAGCAGCTTCTCTTCCCTGGAAGAAGATATCTGGGTTTTGGGCTGTGCCGCGTGTAACAGGTTTTTCTGGCCTTAAAGCTCTGTCTCTGAATGCCTTTAGTGCTTCGTAATCTATAAGTTTTGCCAGGTCATCGTAATCCAAGACTTCAATCTTTTGTACTTCGTGAGAAGTTCTAAATCCGTCAAAGAAGTGCAAGAATGGCACTCTTCCTTTAATTGCAGAAAGGTGTGCTACTGCACCTAAGTCCATTACTTCCTGTACGCTGCCTGATGCAAGCAACGCAAAACCTGTCTGACGGCAAGCCATGACGTCAGAATGATCTCCAAAGATTGAAAGGGCATGAGTTGCTACTGCACGAGCGCTTACATGGAAAACGCCAGGCAAAAGTTCACCCGCAATCTTGTACATGTTCGGTATCATTAAAAGAAGACCCTGTGATGCAGTAAAAGTAGTTGTGAGGGCACCTGCTGCCAGTGACCCATGAACAGCTCCTGCTGCCCCTGCCTCTGATTGCATTTCAATAACCTTAACAGTTTGCCCGAATATATTCTTCCTTCCATGAGCACTCCATGCATCTACAAGTTCTGCCATTGGAGATGAAGGAGTTATAGGATAAATTGCGGCTACTTCTGTAAAGGCGTATGCGACGTGGGCAGCAGCCGTATTACCATCCATGGTTTTCATCACTTTAGCCATCTTATTACTCCTCTCCTTAATGTGATTTTTTTATTGAGCATACCATTTTAAGAAAATTGTACCTGCTATAGTACAGTATACAGTGTAACAGCTATATTATATAACAGATGTTTATACACTGTATAACAGTACTGCTTTTTTGAGATTTTTAAAGCTTTCAAATTACTATAACAGGTACACCTTTATTATACCATATACGCGTAAAAATTAAAACTTTCTAGGTGAAATTAAAATAAACTGAGAGAGGAAAAACCCTCTCTCTTACTTGTGTTCAGGTTTTATTTTTGTAGAAACTTTAACTGGCGATTTTTCTTTTACGTGCTCATAACGATTGTACATGAGTAGAGCTACTAATGAGAAGAATACTGGACCTACAATCATCCAAATGGTAGAACTCAAATCTCCCTCAATTGCAGGCTGAATTATTGTAAAGAAGTTTGCAAATGCGACTGTTGCAGTTACTATAACTGTTGCTATGAGAGATGATGCATTGCTTTTGAAGATTTCAAAAGGCTTCTTAATTTGTTTATTTTTCTTAAAAGAATAGAAAGCTCCTGAAAGAAATACGTAAGGCAATGTCATTGCTACATTTGTCATCAAAATCAGTTTTGCAAAAAATCTAGCTGCAGCTTCGCCTCCAAAAGATACTAATATGATTATCACTACTGCTATGCTGCACTGTACCCACATAGCAGTTTTAGGAATTCCGTCTTCAATTTTGGCTATTTTGCCAGGCCACAGTTTTGCAGGAGTTCCCTCTATTATCTGCTTTAAAGGAGCATATGTGAGGGTAAAGAAAGCGCCGGTTAGAGCCAAAAACATTGAAAGACCTACATACCTTGCAAACCATGCTCCTATTGCTAGAGAAGTAGCTTCTTTAAGTCCCAATGCATGACCTATTTGATATCCCAAGTTATTCATAACAACATATGCTACGTTTGCCATGTTTACATTTTGTGAACCCAGCACTTCTTTCCAGTTGGTGAAGGTTCCAACCATAAAAATTCCTAAAGAATATCCTATAGAAATGAGAATAGCGGAAATCAAAAGCCCTCTTGGGAAGTTTTTCTCAGGTTTTTCTGTCTGATCTACAAGACCGCTTACTACTTCAAGACCTCCATAAGCAAATATAGCAAAAACCAAAAATGCAAGCATCGCAAGAGTAGTCTGATAAGCTGGGTTTGGAGAACTTATGAAGGCGGAAGCAGATGCAACGGGTTGAGCAATTTTGCCTTTATTCGCAACCAGTACGAAAATACCTCCAAAGAGTAAAACGATATTAAGAAGTGCTACAGCTGTTCCTCCTACAGATGTCACTTTTGAAATACTTTTTAGTCCATGAGATGCTATATACGTTACAGTGATTACCCATATTACGCCAAGAAGACCAAGAGTCTGTGTAGCCTTTAAGCCAAAAAGGCTCCATGTGGAGGTTGTATCTTTACCAAATATGGCATTTGAAAGAGGAATCCATATAGAGGAGCTTACATTTACCATCCATATGATGTAGGAAGCATACCACATAAAAGTTCCTATAAAAGCATACTTTGGATTTACTGATTTTTCCATCCACGAGTAAATTCCGCCTTTTTCCTCTTTAAAAGCCGAGCCGTACTCTGCCATCATAAAAGCGTAAGGTATAAAGAAAGTTATTCCTGAAAGCAGATACCATGGAATAGCTCCATATCCCATTAAGTAGAAGGAACGGGGGATATTTGTAAAGCCAAATACAGAGGTAAAGATCATCAGAATAAGTGGAGTTAGTGCCAGTTTTTTTGCATCGTTTACACCCTTCTGCATAAACTTCCTCCTTTACACAAAAATTTTTATTACAAAAAAATTTTAATACATACAAAAATATTGCAAACGTATTATATAACTTTTTTAGGAATTTTGTCAAGGTCGCTAATTTACAGTATTTCCAGCGTGTAAAATTTAATACTTGAAAAAATTTAAAAAATTGACTTTCTAGAGGGGAATATGGTATAATTTTTCTTGTCAAATTATGTCGAAAAGAAGGGAAAAAGGTGGTTTCTAAAAAATTAGGGCTTCCTAAGGAGGAGCAAATTTATAACTGCAAGGGGGATTACTTCACGTTGGGCTGGGGCTTATTTTTTATAGAGGCATTGGAGGAAGTGGTGAGGGAGATAAAGGGGGATCGGAGGTATTTCATATCAATATAGGGAGGGTAATTGAATGAGGAGTATCAGGACAAAACTTCTGGTTTTAATGGTACTTTTTATACTCATACCTCTTGTGATAGCAGGTTACTTTTCTACAAATATCGCAGAATCTGTTCTTAAATCTAAGATAAACGATTCCAATCAGACAGCTTTGTCTGTACTGAACAAATATGTAAACTCATTTAAGCGGGATACTGAAACAATAGTGCAAATGTTGTCAGAGTCTAATGAGATTTTAAATTACGATGGAAGTCAGGCCTCAGATGAAGCGGTGTTAAAGAAGCTAGAAGAGACAAAAAAGGCTATGCCTGATGCTATGAATGTGTATTTTGCAACTCCTTCAAAGAAAATGATTTTATATCCAATTCAAAAACTTGAAAATTACGACCCTACGGAAAGGCCCTGGTACAAAGAGGCTGTAAATGCAAATGGAAAGATTACCTGGACAGAACCCTATCAAGACTTTAACACAAAGGTTCCGGAAATTACTGTGACAAAAGCTGTTTTAGATTCTAGTAGAAAATTGATAGGTGTTTTAGGAATTGATATAAGTTTAGAGCAGCTTTCAAAAAATATTTCTGATGTAAAACTTGGCAAAACAGGGTACATATACGTCGTTACAAAGGACGGTATTACAATTTCTCATCCCGATTCTACTAAACTTTTTACTTCAATTAAGAATTACGATTTTGGTGAGAGGTTGCTTGCTACAAAAAATTCTACGATTCAGTACGTATCAAATAATATATTAAAATTTGCTAGTGTGAGAGACCTTGACAGTTTCGGTTGGAAAGCTGTTGTTACGATGGATAACAGCGAATTGACAGGAGATGTAACAAAGATAAGGAATTTCATAATCACAGTGAGCATAGTAATACTTCTAATAGGCATTGTGATTGCATACTTCTTTTCCAACTCCATATCCTCAGGCATAAAGAAAGTAGTAACTGCTATGGAAGAAGCTTCACAAGGGAATATCACGGTAAGAGCCGATGTAAAGACAAAGGACGAAGTAGGAGTACTTGCAAATAGCTTTAACACAATGTTAGAAGGCATAAAGAAGCTCATATTTGACATAAAGAGTGTATCAGAATCTGTAAACCACTCTGCAGAAAACCTGGCAGTTGCTTCAGAGCAGGCAGCTCAGGCTACACAGGATGTAGCAAAGGCGATTGAAGAGATAGCTCAAGGGGCATCGAGTCAGGCGAAAGAAGCAGAAGAAAGCGCCAATGCAACTGTGGTCTTAGGGCAGCTTATAGATAGCTCTCTCAAAAACGCTGAGGAAATAAACCATGAAGTAGAAAATGTGAACATGGTTTCAAATGAAGGTCTTGTCACGATAAAAGAGCTAATAGAAAAGACAAAGCACACAATACAAGCCAACAACAACGTAAAAGAGGCGACAAATTATCTATTAGAAAAATCGGCAGAGATAGAAAAGATAGTGGAGACAATAACAAATATAGCAGACCAGACGAACTTATTGTCTTTAAATGCAGCGATAGAGGCAGCGAGGGCAGGGGAAGCAGGAAGAGGCTTTGCAGTTGTAGCGGATGAAGTTAGGAAATTAGCGGAGCAGTCCTCCCAGGCAGCGAGGAACATAGCGAACTTGATAGCAGAGATACAGTCTACGATAAACAACACCCACAGGACAGTGGAGGATTCGACGAGGTCAATAGAGGAGCAGAGCGAAGTAGTAAATACGACGAAGGACGTATTTGAAGGGATACTGAATGCAGTGAAATTCATAGTGGAGAAGATAGAGAACCTGACAAACTCTTTAAGGGAGATAGAGGAGCACAAGAACAGGATAGTAGATTCAATACAGAACATAGCGGCGGTATCAGAAGAAGCAGCAGCCTCTGCAGAGGAGGTCTCAGCGACATCAGAGGAACAGTCTGCGATAGTTGAAGAGATGGCATCAACAGCAAATGAACTGAAGAGCTATGCAAACACGTTAATTGAGGCAATTAAGCAGTTTAAAGTAGAGTAAGCGGGGTTTTCCCCCGCTTTTTTAATGTTTTTTTTAAAATGTATAAATATTAGCAGGATTTTTGAGAGTCTAAATAGAATAATACTATAAAGCTTTATAGAAACAAGAACATGGGGGGATTTTAATGTCAAGAGTTGTAAGAGCACCTCGAGGGACAAAGCTTCACTGCAAAAACTGGCAGATAGAAGCTCCTTACAGAATGATTATGAACAACCTAGACCCTGAAGTGGCTGAAGATCCTGCAAACTTGATAGTGTACGGTGGGGCAGGAAAAGCCGCAAGAAATTGGGAAGCTTTTGACAAAATACTAGAAAGCCTTGAAAACCTTGAAGAGGATGAGACTTTGCTAGTTCAATCGGGAAAACCCGTAGGAATTTTCAAAACCCATGAAATGGCGCCAAGAGTTTTAATATCCAATGCGATGCTAGTTCCTGCATGGGCCAACTGGGAGACTTTTTGGGACCTTGAAGCAAAAGGGCTTACCATGTACGGCCAGATGACGGCAGGAAGCTGGATATATATAGGTTCACAGGGAATTGTAGAAGGGACTTTTGAAACTTTTGCTGCTTTAGCCAAAAAGCACTTTGACGGAACCTTAAAGGGCAAGTTTGTCCTTTCAGCAGGGCTGGGAGGAATGGGCGGTGCTCAACCGCTGGCAATTACCATGTTAGATGGAGCCTGCCTTATAGTCGAAGTTGATAGAAACAGGATAAAAAGAAGACTGGAGACTAAATACTTAGATGTAATGGCGGAAGACCTGGATGAAGCCTTGGGAATGGTTATGAAGGCAAAAGAAGAAGGAAAGGCTTTATCTGTAGGATTGGTGGGCAATGCAGCAGATGTTCATCCAGAACTTGTGAGAAGAGGCATAATCCCAGATGTTGTAACAGACCAAACCTCAGCCCATGACCCATTAAATGGATATGTGCCAAATGGAATGACTTTAGATGAAGCTATAGCACTTAGAAAATCCAATCCTGAAGAATACGTAAAGAGAGCTAAAAAGGCGATGGCAGAGCACGTTTTAGCTATGCTTGAAATGCAGAAAAGAGGGGCTATAGTTTTTGACTACGGTAACAACATAAGGAGAATGGCCTATGACGAAGGAGTGAAAGACGCCTTCAACATTCCAAGCTATGTTCCTGAGTATATAAGGGACCTGTTCTGCGAGGGCAAAGGGCCTTTCCGCTGGGTGGCGTTGTCTGGTGACCCTGAAGACATTTACAAGACAGACCAGAAAGTATTAGAACTTTTCCCTGATGACCCCATACTCAATAGGTGGATTAGGTTGGCTAGAGAAAAAGTGAAATTCCAGGGGCTTCCTGCGAGGATTTGCTGGCTGGGCTATGGTCAGAGAGCAGAATTTGGCCTTGCTATAAACGAGATGGTAAGAAAAGGAGAGCTTAAAGCGCCAATTGTGATAGGAAGAGACCATCATGACACAGGGTCTGTTGCATCACCTTATAGAGAGACAGAGGCTATGAAGGATGGAAGTGACGCTATAGCAGACTGGCCGATACTAAATGCGCTTTTAAACACTGCATCAGGAGCTACATGGGTTTCTGTACACCACGGAGGAGGAGTAGGAATAGGTTATTCCATCCACGCAGGAGTAGTTGTGTGTGCTGATGGGACAAAGGAGACAGATTTGAGAATTGAAAGGGTTCTGACAGGGGATCCAGGTCTTGGGATAGTAAGGCACGCCGATGCTGGATATGAAATAGCAATTAAGACTGCAAAAGAAAAAGGAATAAAAATGCCTATGCTTAAATGAATTTGAAAGGGCGTGGGAGAAAGATGAATCAGATAATTGAATGTGTGCCCAATGTGAGCGAAGGAAGGGATCAGGAAAAGATTTCTGAGCTCATAAAAGAAGTGGTTTCAACAGAAGGAGTAAAACTTTTGGACTATTCTTCAGATAAAGACCACAATAGGACAGTTATAACCTTTGTTGGAGATAAAGAGGGGGTAAAAGAAGCGGCTTTTAAGCTCATAAAAAAAGCTTCAGAGATAATTGACATGAGGTATCACAAGGGAGAACACCCTAGAATTGGAGCTGTGGATGTGGTTCCTTTTGTTCCCGTAAAAAATGTTACAATGGAAGAATGCGTACGGATTGCAAGGGAACTAGGAGAAAGAGTAGGGAAAGAGCTTAATATACCTGTTTATCTGTATGAAGAAGCAGCTACAACTCCTGAGAGAAAAAATTTAGAGAATATAAGGCGAGGGGAATATGAAGGCTTTTTTGAAAAGATAAAACAGCCAGAGTGGAAGCCCGATTTTGGACCTTCCGAGATGAATCCTAAAAGCGGTGCAACAGTAATTGGAGCGAGAAATTTTTTGATTGCCTTCAATGTAAACCTTGGCACAAATGATATTGAAATAGCTAATAAAATCGCCAAAGCTGTCAGATTTTCAAGTGGTGGCTATAGATATGTAAAGGCAATGGGGGTTGAATTAAAAGAAAGAGGGATTGTGCAGGTTTCAATGAACCTTACAGATTTTAACAAGACGCCGATTTACAGAGTTTTTGAGACAATTAAAGCAGAAGCTTCAAGGTATGGTGTGAACGTAGTAGGAAGTGAAATAATAGGCCTTGTGCCTTCAAAAGCATTGCTAGATGTTGCCGATTATTACTTGAGATTGGAAAATTTCTCCATGGATATGGTTTTGGAAAACAGAATTTACGAATGAGGTGTTCATATGAGAGCAGATTTATTAATATACAATATAGGTAAAATTTATACGCCGATTGGGACGAAACCTCTTTGTGGAGAAGATATGGAAAAAATAGAAGAGATAGAGAATGCTTATATAGCAATAAAAGATGGAAAAATTTTGGCGGCAGGGAAATCTCCTGCCGCAATTTCTGCAGAGAGGGAAATTGACGCGAAAGGTATGATTGCACTCCCTGGATTTGTTGACCCTCACACCCATGTGATGCATTATGGATCCAGAGAAAATGAAATGGCTCTAAAGCTTAAAGGTTATTCCTATATTGACATTTTAAAACAAGGCGGAGGTATCCATTCCACAGTAAGAGCGACTAGAGAGGCATCTGATGAGGTATTGCTTCAAAAGGCTTTAAAAAGCCTTGAAATCATGCTTTCTCATGGAGTGACTACTGTAGAGGTAAAAAGTGGGTATGGCCTTAATACAGAGCAAGAGATACGGCTTTTAAGACTTATGAACCAATTAAAAAGCCTTTCTGTTGTGGATATTGTGCCTACTTTTCTAGGAGCTCATGCTATCCCACAGGAGTTTGAAGAGAACCCTTGGGGGTATGTGGAGAAAGTAATAAATGAGATGCTTCCTAAGGTAAAAGAGGAAGACCTAGCAGAGTTTTGCGATGTATTCTGTGAAGAAGGGGCTTTTGATTATGAACAATCGAAGAAAATATTAGAGGAAGCTAAAAAACTGGGGTTTAGACTAAAAATTCATGCGGATGAACTTACCCACAGTAAGGGTGGAGAATTGGCTGGGATATTAGGGGCTATAAGTGCTGACCATTTAGAAGAAGTCTCTGAGGAAGGAATAGAGCTCATGAAAAAAGCAGGCACAGTGGCAGTCCTTTTGCCAGGGGTTTCTTTCTTTTTGAATAGACCTTATGCTGATGCGAGGCGATTAATTGAGAGGGGATTGCCTGTTGCATTAGGTACAGATTACAATCCCGGTACAAGCCCTACAGAGAATTTACAGCTTATAATGTCATTTGCCTATATTAATATGAAAATGAGGGCAGAGGAAATCCTAACAGCTGTTACATTAAATGCTGCCTGTGCTATTGATAGAGGTGATGAAATAGGGACTATAGAGGAAGGGAAAAGAGCCGATATTGTCTTAATTGATGCTTCAAATCTGGACTATATGATGTATCACTTTGGAATTAACCATGTAAATACAGTGATAAAGTCAAAGGGGAATGATGTGGTTGTTATTGGAATAAAATAGTTTTTATGTTACAATGAAAATGGGTGAAGAAGAATGTTTGCTGTATCCCAGAAGTTATTAGAAATATGTGAAAAATATAAAATAGGTTTGGTGTACCTGTTTGGTTCACAAAAAGAAAATGCATTGAAATTGCTGCAGGGAGAAGAAGTGGTCATAGAGGACCCTTTGGCAGACATTAAGAAAATCATTCCATATTCCAGTTAGAAGCCTTGAAAGGGATATGCGTATATTCCTACTCTGAAGAGTTTAAAGATAGTTATGAAATGGAGATTCTAAGAAGAGCAGCAGACTTCAAATATATGTACGATAAATATATTGAAGAGGTGCTGGAAAAATATTGAAAAATGTGGTGAGGAGTGTATAGTGTATATAGAAGAATTTGTTTCAGAGATAAAAGTAAGGTGCTGAGGGAATAGTAAAAGAAAAGGTGCTATTTGTAAAATCTTTTTACACAAATGGCACCTCATTGGTTAATTTATTTTTAGATAATGCTTTCTCATTTCTTCATTTTCTGGCAATGAGAGAGTTTCTTCTATAACCTTTTCTACCTGTTCCTCACTTTGAGTTCTTGGGTCTCTGTAGAGAAGTTCTTTTATTATATCTATGTCCCCTGTTGACAACGCCGATATTAAAAAATGAAACAAAGTTAAGAATTGACAATTTTGTTACAAAGGTTCGCGTTTATTGGTATAATAAGTGGTGTGAAAACATTTGAGAAGGGAGATGGTGTTGTGCTAATCAATGATTCTTTAAAAGGATATATTGAGAAGGTTGCCTCAGCTTCACCTACGCCGGGAGGTGGAAGTGTTTCGGCAGCGGCTGCAAGCCTTGGAATTGCTCTATCAAAAATGGTTTACGATTTGACTATTGGGAGGAAATTTTATGAAGAGTATTCAGAGGACATAAAAGAAGAGATTCAAGAAGGGCTTAATATTTGCAATAGGCTTTTAGAGGAATACATGAAGCTTGTAGATGAGGATACAGCTGCTTATGATGAAGTTATGAAAGCTTTAAAAATGCCAAAAAATACGGAGGAAGAAAAGAAGATAAGAAGTGAGGCTTTGCAGAAGGCATACATAAATGCAATGAATGTTCCTTTAAAACTTGCAAGACTTTGCGGCGAAGGATTTACTCCCACTGCTTTAATTGCTGAGTATGGCAATCCCAACGCTGTATCAGATGCAGCTGTTGGTGCAATACTATTATATGGAGCTTTAGAAGGAGCAGTTTTGAATGTAAAGGTCAATCTACCTTATATCAAGGATAAAGAACTTGCCGAAGAGGCTAAAAAAGAGTGCGATGAATTACTCAATAAATATAGAAGTGTGAGGGATGAGATTGTAAGTAAAGTATTGAATAAAATTTCTGGGGAATACTAAAAAAATAATTGTGGAAGATATCTAAAGAGAGGAGGCGATTTTTAGAGAAAATATATAAGTTATAAAGAAAAACAGAGTTATTTGAGAGTTGTATATGAAACTGTAGGCAGTTATAATAATGTTAGATGTCAGACAAGCTTACATGTTTACTGAGTGCAAACTCAGTAAACGGTAACAAAATTTTTCTTAGGAGGTTAGATGATGAGAAGGTGGCGTGTTGTTTTAGCATCTTTGCTGATCTTAGTGCTAGCTCTTTCAGTAGTTTTGTCAGGGTGTTCTTCAAAAACTAAACAAGAGAGCACACAGCCACAGCAGACAACTGAGGCAAATAAGAACAAGAACTTTAAAGTAGGATTGGTTACAGACGTTGGAGGTATTAATGACCGTAGCTTCAACCAAATGGCTTATGAAGGACTGCAAAGAGCTGCGAAAGAATTGGGTGTTACAGTAAATGTAATTCAGTCAAAACAAATGACAGACTACGTGCCAAACTTGACAAATTTTGCACAGCAAGGGTATGACTTGGTTATCGCAGTTGGCTTTATGATGCACGATGCTACAGAAGAGGTATCACAGAAATTCCCCAATACGAAGTTCTTAATCATAGATTCTGAAATTACTGATAGACCAAACGTTGCTTCTGCTATGTTTAAAGAACAGGAAGTTGGTTATTTAGCAGGTGCATTAGCAGGGTTGGTTGAAAAAGAAAAAGTTGGAAAAGTGAAAGGGACAAACATAATAGGTGCAGTTGGCGGAATGCAAATACCTCCTGTTGATCGTTTTATTGCAGGTTATCAACAGGGTGCAAAAGCAGTTAATCCTGATATAAAGATTCTCATCAATTATACTAACAACTTTAATGACCCAGCTGCAGGAAAGCAAATGGCTTTAACACAGATAAGCCAAGGTGCAGAAATCATATTCCAAGTTGCTGGAGGAACTGGTGAAGGAGTAATTAAGGCAGCTCAAGAGAAAAATCTGTACGCAATTGGTGTTGACGCAGATCAAAGCTACTTAGCTCCTGACAATGTTTTAACTTCTGCAGTTAAAAGAGTGGACGTTGCAGTTTACGATGTAATAAAAGATGCCTTGAATGGCAACTTTAAGAGCGGGATAATGTACTTTGGCTTGAAAAATAATGGTGTAGGATTGGGTAAGATTAACAAAGATGTGCCACAATCTATAATAGACCAGGTCAATCAATTAGCAAAAGACATTATAGATGGCAAGATTCAGGTTTCAGATAAAATATCAAAGTAAACTATAAAAATCGGGGGCTCATGCTTTGAGCCCCCCTTTTGGAGGTAGAGGTAGATGAGCGCTATACTTGAAGTAAGAAATATAACAAAGAGATTTCCCAAGGTTGTAGCGAATGACAATGTGAATCTCACAGTTGAAAGAGGAGAAATCCATGCAATACTCGGAGAAAATGGTGCAGGAAAATCAACTCTTATGAATATCATATATGGGCTTTATAAACCGGACTCAGGACAACTCATTTTTGACGGGGAAGAGCTTAATCTAAGCGGACCTCATGAAGCGATTGAAAAAGGAATAGGAATGGTGCACCAGCACTTTATGCTCATTCCGGTTTTCACTGTTGCAGAAAATATAGTACTAGGTGCTGAGCCTAAAGGGATAACTTATGATAGAAAAAAAGCTAATGAGCTTATAAGGGAGATATCCCAAAAGTATCATTTAGAAATAGACCCTGATGCAAAAGTAAAAGACCTTTCTGTTGGATTACAGCAGAGGGTAGAAATTTTAAAAGCCTTTTACAGGAAAGCAAAACTTCTTATACTCGACGAGCCGACGGCAATGCTTACTCCTCAGGAGACGCAGAAATTGTTTGAAATAATGAGAGAACTCAAACAGCAGGGCATGTCTATTATATTTATAAGCCATAAGCTGGAAGAGGTTTTAGAAATATCTGATAGAGTTACAGTTATGAGAAGAGGAAAAACAGTTGGGACTTTAAAAACAAAAGAGACAAATGAGCAAGAATTAGCAAATCTAATGGTGGGTAGAGAGGTAGTACTGAGAATAGAAAAAAGCGAGTATAAACCTGGGGACGTTGTCTTAAGTGTTAAGAATTTGACTGTAGTAGATCAACAGAATGTGACACGGGTTAAAGATGTAAGCTTTGAAATTAGAGAAGGAGAAATATTTGGACTTGCCGGGATTGATGGAAATGGGCAGCTGGAGCTGGTAGAAGCGATAATGGGATTAAGGCCTAAAAAATCAGGAAGTGTGTTCTTTTACGGCAAAGATGTAACCAATTTTTCTACAAGGCAGCTCTACAGGGAAGGGATTTCGTATATCCCGCAGGATAGGCAGGCAGATGGACTTGTTCTAGATTTTACGATTGCAGAAAATTTGATCTTAAGAGAGTATAAGGACCCTACTTACTCTCGCCGTGGAGTCATTCAATATAAAAAGGTGTATGAAAATGCTGAGAAGAAAGTGAAAGAGTTTGACGTAAGGCCTCCTGAATATATGCTAAAGGCTCGCAATTTGTCAGGAGGTAATCAGCAAAAGGTGATACTAGCAAGAGAAGTAGGATATAATCCCAAACTTTTGATTGCTGTGCAGCCTACAAGAGGTATGGATGTAGGCGCAATAGAGTATATTCACAGAAGGATATTAGAGTTAAGAGATAAAGGGGCAGCTATATTTTTAGTGTCTTTGGAGCTAGAAGAGATAATGTCTTTATCTGATAGAATTGGTGTAATATACAAAGGACAGCTTATGGATATTTTAGATGGCAAAACTGCAACAAAAGAGCAAATAGGTTTGCTCATGGCAGGTTCTCGTTTTGATAAGACGACATTGGAGGCGAGATAATGAAAAATCTGTGGAAAGAACTTTATATACCGATTGTAGCTGTATTGGTGGCAATTATCATAGGTTCTATAATAATGCTAGCTACAGGATTCAATCCAGTAAAGGCTTATGTTTCCCTTTTCATAGGTGCATTTGGTAATTTAAATAATATTGCTAATACTCTAGCAAATGCTGTGCCCCTTATATTGACAGGATTAGGTGTAGCTATTTCTTTCAAAACAGGCCTTTTCAATATAGGTGCAGAGGGGCAGTACTGGATAGGGGCAATAGTTGCTGTGTGGATTGGTTATAGTTTTTCTCTCCCTTGGTATATACACATTCCTCTTGCACTTATAGCTGCTATGATAGCAGGAGGACTTTGGGCGGGAATTGTCCCTGGTCTTGCAAAAGCCTATACTGGAGCTAATGAAGTTATAACCACAATGATGATGAGCTATATTGCTATATATTTCAGCCACTTCTTGCTGGAATTTGGGCCTATGATGGAAAAAGGCGGTACAATTCCCCAGTCACCGCTCATAAAGGATAGTGCTGTTATACCATTTTTGATAAAAAATACTCAGCTGTCTTATGGAATTTTTATAGCTCTTGCTGCAGCAATTTTTGTGTATTGGTTTATGTTTAAGACCACATGGGGATTTGAAATGAGGGCAGTTGGTTACAATCAGAGGGCTGCAAGATATGCGGGAATGAACGTTCCTCTTAATATGGTATTTGCATTGGGGTTGAGCGGTGCTTTTGCAGGACTTGCAGGAGCTGTTCAAATGCTGGGTGTCCAGCATAGACTTTATGACAGCTTTACTTCTGGCTATGGTTATACAGCTATAGTGGTGGCTTTGCTTGCTAATAATCATCCTATAGGAGTTATATTTGCGGCAATTCTGTTTGCAGCATTAGGTACAGGTTCTCAATACATGCAGCTTAATGCTCAAGTTCCTGGTCAGATGGCAGATGTTATAACAGGTTTGATAGTATTTTTCGTAGCAGCTCACAGAATAGCTGAGGTAATAAAAGACCTGCTAGCCAGGAGGCAGAAAAAGGAGGTAAAAGCATGAAGGAGATATTGTTAAATCCGCAACTTTGGGCAGCAACTTTGGCTATGGCTACTCCACTGGCACTGCCTGCTCTTGGAGGAACTTTTTCTGAGAGGTCTGGTGTTGTAAATATCGCAATGGAAGGAATTATGTTGATTGCCGCGTTTTTTGCTGTTATGTTTGCTCATATGACTGGCAATGCTTGGATAGGCCTTTTAGGAGCTATCGTAGTTGGTTTGATAGTTGCGCTTATATTTGCTTGGGCAGCTGTTAGTTTGACTGCTAACCAGATAATACTTGGTATGGCCATAAATATCTTTGCTTCTGGTGTTACGGCTTACCTTCTTAATACTATATACGGTTTTACTGGTACTCCTGTTGATACGCCTATGCTTCCAACAGTTGAGATACCTATTATAAAAGATATTCCTTTTGTGGGACATGTCCTAAGTGGTCATAGCGTTATAGTGTATTTGATGATAATAATTTTGTTTATATCAGATTATTTCTTGTTCCACACAAATTTGGGATTAAGATTAAGAGCAGTAGGTGAAAATCCGGAAGCTGCAGAAACAGCTGGAATTGACGTTATAAAGTTAAGATATCTAGGTGTCGCGTTAAGTGGTCTTCTTTCAGCGATGGGCGGTGCTTATCTCTCTATAGGAGCATTAAACAGCTTTAACCCAGATATGACGAGTGGAAGAGGTTACATTGCACTGGCAGCGATGATATTTGGGAAATGGACGCCTTTTGGTTCTTTTGGAGCATCACTTCTTTTTGGATTTGCTACAGCCCTTAGCATGCAGCTACAAAATACTGCTTTTTCCAAAAATTTAATAATGATGCTGCCCTATGCTTTGACAATTCTTGCACTTGTAGGTATTGGAGGTAAGAGTGTGCCACCTGCTGCTGATGGTGTGCCTTACACACCTAAAAAGTAAAGATAAAAGGGGCGTTTGTCATGTTATTGCCTGAGAAAAAGCCGCTATATGAGCTTGCTTTAAAAAAGATGGAGGAACTTATAAAGACGGGACAATGGAAGGAAGGCAGTAAACTTCCTTCTGAGTCCCAGCTTGCAAAACAGTTTGGCATAAGCAGAGCCACTTTGAGAGAAGCTATGAGGATTCTGGAAGAGGAAGGATTAATTGTAAAGCAGCAAGGGGTCGGTACTTTTGTGAGAAGAAAACCGCTCATAAAAAGCGGTTTGGAGGAGTTGTTCAGCGTTACTGCTTTAATTGAAAGGCAGGGAATGGTGCCTGGTACCAAAGATTTTACTGTGTATAAATTGCCTGCAACTGAGAATGAAGCAAAGCATTTGAGGATAAAGCCGGGGGATATAATATACAAAGTAGAGAGAATTAGGACGGCTGACAATGTTCCCGTTGTTTACTGCATAGATAGATTGCCGGAAAGTATTGTAGGAGAGTCTTTTACCGGATTTGAACAGTCAATTTTTGCTTATCTTGAGGCAGAGCATTCTATAAGAATTACTTATGCTATTTCCCACATCAGAGTTATAAAGCACGACCCTGTAGTTGAGAAAAAGCTCATGATGGACAAAAACGATTCGATATTGCTTTTGGAGCAGGTCCACTATGACGAAAATAACACGCCAATTTTGTTTTCGTCAAATTATTTTAATGCCTCTAAGTTTGACTTTTACATTGTGAGGAAGAGAACATTATGAAAGTAGGTGTGTAAATGGAGTACAGGGACTATGAAAAACTAATAGAAATTGCAAAAGAAGCGAGGGAAAATGCTTACGCTCCTTACTCTAATTTTAAAGTAGGGGCTTGTGTGCTTACGGAAGATGGAAATATATACAAAGGATGTAACATTGAAAATGCATCTTTTGGTCTTACTGTGTGCGCAGAAAGGGTTGCCATGTTTAACGCCTATAGCGGAGGGGAAAGGAAGCTTAAAGCTATTGCCGTTGTAGCCGATACTGATGGACCTGTTTCGCCTTGTGGTGCTTGCAGGCAAGTTATGATGGAACTGGGCGGAGAAGATATGGTCGTTATATTGAGCAATATGAAGGGTGACCATGCGATAATGACTGTAAAAGATTTATTGCCAGGAGCTTTCACATCTAAAGATATGAAGTAGATATATTTTTATACTTAGGGATGTGCAAAATTAATAAAAATAATCACGAGCAAAAGCCAAAATATGTATGACATACAATATATAGTAATTAGGACTGACAATCGAACATAAAGAAAGTGGTAAAGGAAAAGAAAAGATAAAAAGAGGAGCTAAAAAAGGGCATAAATATCCTGTAGAAGTCAAATGTTAAAAAGTGGCATGAACCAAATTCAGCAAGAGTTAAGCCGATTGCATCAGACCAACAAGGGACTTAAACTCATCAAATTTACCCAGTTTAATAGCTACAATAGCGACAGTAAGCAAAGTAATATGGCCAAAAGTATTAAGGTTGCTGACAGAATTAATATTTCTGACATAAACTTTTTCAAAATCTAGAGCTTTAAAGCGGGAATTATATCTTTCTGATTCAATCCTCAATTTATAGACAGCCTTAAAATATAGGGAGTCTCTATTAATAGAGGACCTATAATCAGAAGATATAATAGCATACTTAGTACAGCCTCTATGCTTTTTACCATTAAAATATTTAGGATGCTGAATAGGGCAAGCAGAGTCATCTTTAGAATTGCAGAACTTGCAAACAAATTTTTGCTTAATAAAACCATCAAAATATTGCTTGCCGTCTTTGAGCATTTTAATACCCGCTTCACAAACCATATAACCATCATCAGTCAGAGGGGGATTTTTAGAATTACGCTTGTTAAGAGGAATAAAACAATGACCATGGAGAGTATCTCTAACATAATTATAGAGTTTCTTAACGTCATAACCTTTATCAGCGATAAAATTAGTACCAGTCAGTTTAAACCAATTATTAGTATCAGCAAGTAAAGACAAAGCGACATCAAAATCAGGGACATCAGCAGGAGTAGTAGTTTCAGCGATAGGTAAACCAGAGATAGCATCAACAATAATATGATTCTTATAGCCCCAATAAAACTTATAACGTTTATTAGAAGAATCATTAGAAGCAGAATAAACGCCTAATTTACAATCCTTATCAGACTTAGGCTGATTATCTTTAGAGAATTTATTTTTACAAAAAGACTTAGGGTTATTTAACTTAGTGTTAGCTTTAATAGGGGTAGAGTCCATGGAAATAAACTCACCAGAGATAATACCCATATTTTTGAGGATATTGACTTGATTTTGAAAGATAGTGGTTAAATAATCATGAGAGAACTCATTAATAAAACGGCGGAAAGTCCAATAAGAAGGAAGAGGTTTAAAAATGTTAAAGCCACAAAGATGAGCAATGATAAGATTATTGCGGAGATAATCTAAAAGGTCAGAAATTGTACCGAATCTTTCAGCTTTCATAACAATAAAAGCTCTAAACATTGCATGATGAGAATAACCCTTACGGCCATGATTAGAGGAAGGGAATTCAGGTATTGAAGACAGATCAAGATTTTTAAACATAGAAGAATAAAAGTCTATTTTAGACTGGGAAGTAAAGAGTTCAGGTATATTTAAAAGTAATTGAAGCTGGTACATGTAGGATTTCCTCCTCCTTAAGAAATATTTTCATGCTGTATATATAATAATTCGACAAATGGGAGGGGAAATCCTACATAAAAGATAAAAAATTCAAGAGTGATAGAAAAAAAGTATGTCTCCAGAATCGCTTAAATGAAGGCTTTTGAATTTTGCACAAGCCTATTTTATACTAACAAAAGAGGTGGTAAAATGCTGCAAAGAGTTATACTTATAGTCTTAGATAGCGTCGGAGTAGGAGCGCTTCCAGACGCGTACAAGTTTGGCGATGAAGGGACTAATACTTTGGGACATGTAGTAGAAAGCACCGGAATTGAACTTCCTACAATGGAAAAATTAGGATTGGGTAATATCATTCCTTTAAAGACAGTAAAGCCAAATCCGGAAGCCATAGGTGCTTATGGTAAAATGGCAGAAAAATCTGCAGGGAAGGACACCACGACGGGTCACTGGGAGATTGCTGGGCTTATACTAAAAAAGCCCTTTCCTGTTTATCCTGAAGGTTTTCCAGAGGAAATCATCGAAGAATTTGAAAGAAGAATTGGAAGAAAGGTTTTGGGTAATAAACCAGCTTCAGGCACAGAGATAATAAAAGAACTTGGGGAAGAGCACATGAAGACGGGCTATCCCATTGTCTACACTTCAGCTGACAGTGTTTTTCAAATTGCTGCTCATGAAGAGGTAATACCTTTAAAAGAGCTTTACAAGATGTGTGAAATTGCCAGGGAAATATTGAGGGGAGATCATGCTGTAGGCCGCGTCATTGCACGACCTTTTATAGGAGAGCCTGGTAGTTTTGTGAGGACAGCTAATAGAAGGGATTTCTCCTTAAAACCCTCTGGTCCTACCGTACTTGATATGTTAAAAGAAGCAGGGTACACGGTATATGCCATAGGAAAGATAGAAGATATATTTGCCGGGCAGGGTATCACGGAGAGTGTTCATACTGCAAATAACGATGAGGGTATTACGGCTACTATTGATGCGATGGATGCAGTGAAAAAGGGAATCATTTTCACTAATTTAGTAGATTTTGACATGCTCTATGGCCATAGGAATGATACTGAGGGATATGCAAAGGCTCTAAAGCATTTTGATGATAGACTTCCTGAGATAATTGCAAAATTGAAAGAAACGGACTTACTAATCATAACTGCTGACCATGGCTGCGACCCCACAACCCCAGGAACAGATCATACGAGAGAATACGTACCTCTTCTAGTTTACAGTCCTTCTATGGAAGAAGGTAAAGACCTTGGGTTAAGAAAAACATATGCCGATGTGGCAGCTACAATTGCTGAAATTTTCAACGTGGGTCCTATACACACAGGCACTTCTTTTTTAAGGGAATTACCTTTGAAAGTGGGGGTATAATTTATGAGAATGTATGACCTTATATTAAAAAAGAGGGATGGCGGCATACTAACCAAGGAAGAAATAGATTTTATAATAACGGGCTATACAAAGGATTATATTCCTGATTATCAGGTAAGTGCTCTTTTAATGGCTATATATTTCAGGGGAATGACTCCTGAGGAAACTTCTCACCTCACAATGGCAATGGCTTATTCTGGAGATGTGCTAGATTTGTCTAAAATAAAAGGTATAAAGGTGGATAAGCATTCTACCGGGGGAGTGGCAGATACTACTACCTTAGTGCTGGCCCCTATGGTAGCTGCTTGTGGCGCTCCTGTTGCCAAGATGTCGGGGAGGGGTTTAGGGCATACTGGAGGAACTATAGATAAACTGGAGTCCATACCTGGAATGAGAGTAGAGCTTTCTGAAGAAGAATTTATAGACAATGTGAATAAATACGGAATTGCAATTATCGGTCAGACAAAAAATTTGACTCCTGCTGATAAAAAATTGTACGCTTTAAGGGATGTTACTGCTACTGTAGATTCTATTCCTCTTATAGCAAGTTCTATCATGAGTAAAAAAATTGCAGCAGGAGCCGACGGAATAGTATTGGACGTAAAAGTTGGAAGAGGCGCTTTCATGAAGGATTTGGAAAGCGCAAAAAAGCTCGCAAAATTAATGGTGGACATTGGGAATTCTGTTGGAAGAAAGACAGTAGCTCATGTGACCAATATGGATCATCCTCTAGGGCTTGCAATAGGAAATGCTCTTGAGGTTTTAGAAGCGATACAGGTATTGAAAGGGCATGGGTCAAAAGACCTCCTGGAGGTTTGCATGTTGTTAGGTTCAGATATGCTGCAGATTGCAGGTATTGCCAAAGATGATAGTGAAGCAAGAGCCAAATTAAAGGACGCCTTAGAAAGTGGCAAAGCACTTCAGAAATTCAAGGAATTCATAAGAGCACAGGGAGGAGACGACAGAGTAGTAGATGATCCAACCCTTTTGCCTCAGGCTAAATATGTAAGACCGTGGATTGCTGACAGGGATGTGTATATAAAGGATTTAATGGCACTAGATTTAGGGCTTTTGGCAATGAAGTTAGGAGCAGGCCGGGAAAGAAAAGAAGATAAAATTGATTTGGCAGTTGGAATAATGCTGGGTGGAAAGGTAGGAGAAGTAATAAAGAAAGGCGAACCTATTGCTACTATATACGCTAATGACGAGAGTAAGGCTGACTGGGCATTTGAAGAGATTAAGAAATACATCCTGCTTTCAGATGAACCAGTGGAAAGACCTGTTTTAATATACGAATAAGCTGAGGGGGTTTTTACACCCCTTTTTTTATTAAAATTTTTTCAATTTAAACCGATAAATAAATAGGAACTTTTTACAAAAATTTAGATGAAGGGGAGACGGCTTAATGGGAAAAACTATCAGAGCACAAATAGTGCGTTCTTTTATAATTATCGGCATTTTGATGTTGCTATTATCTCTTACTGTCAATTTGGGTCTTATAAATACTCTTAACAATATTGAAAAGCTTAGGACCTACGTTGTAAATCAAGTTATCAACGTGTCAAGTGCTCAAGTGCAGATTGCTGTTTTGAGTGGAAACATTCAGCAGACGCTAAATGACTACATGAATGGCAATGTAACTAATTTCTCAGTAGGAGCGCCTGTTACTTCTATTGAAACTTATGTAAATAATATACAGAACAGCTTAAACGACTATAAAAACACAAAAGTTTACGATTCTCTGAATAAAAATCTTACAACTATTAAGCAAGCAGTTGAGGACTTGAAAAAAGCTATATCTGAACTGCCAGAGAAGTACAATCCTTCAGAAGACAGCGATAAAGTTGTAGCGGTGAGTTATCATCTTAATCACCTTCAGAGCGCCTTAAACGACTTTAGTTCTACATATTCTCAAGGCTTTTTGCCTTATTTTAATAAAATAATACAGGATAACAAGAAAAATTTTTATGTTTCACTTGCTATAAGCGGAGTTATTTTACTCATACTTTTTGTCTATGCTACTTTAATTATAAGGAAATTGAAAAAATATGCCGAGTTTATCAATTCAGAAATTTTAAATGCTGAAAAACAGTCGGAAGAAGTTGTAAAATACGCTTCTTACGTTCAGGAAAAATCTGAAGAGAATGCGAGGAATATAACTTCTTCCAGGCAGGGGTTAGAGGAGCTAGTCAATGGGATAAATATTATTGCAGGAAATGTAAGTGAAGTGGCAGATTCTATGAATAAAGTTTCTGAAGTAAGTGAATCTCTGTCGAGAGTTTCAGACAAACTAATGAAGGATATGAATGAAGCTATGGAAAAAATAAAAGAGATAGAAGGGATTGTTTCAAAACAAGGGGAAGAAGTCAAAACTTTAATTAGAAGCCTGGAGGAAAGGCTTCACAGTTCTAAAGATGTGTCATGGCAATTGAGTGAATTGGAAGAGAAAATGAGCGGAATTAAAAACATTCTCTATTCTATTTCCAATATAGCTGACCAAACAAATCTTTTGGCTCTCAACGCTGCGATTGAAGCAGCAAGAGCGGGCGAAAACGGCAGAGGATTTGCTGTTGTAGCAGAAGAGATAAGGAAGTTAGCTGCTCAGTCGACAGAAAGTGTTGACAAGATAAGTGAGATAATTGAGTCTTTGACTTTGTTCACTAAAGAGACGGTGGGAAATGTGATAGAAAATATAAATGAGTCTGTAAAAGCTTCTCAAGAAGTTAATAAAGTGTTAGACATTTTTGAACGTACAAAAGAAGGATTTGAGCAGGTAGCTGATATTGTGAGCGAAATATCTATCGCTGCAGAAGAGACAGCCTTAAGTTCTAGTCAGGCATTAGAGGCTGTAAAAAGTGTGATGGAAGCATCTCAAAACATCTCTGCGCAAGTAGAGGAATTGCTTGCTTCTTCTGAGCAGCTGCTTTCTGAGATAAATGAAGTAAATGAGAACAATTTGAAAAATCTTGAAAGTATAAAGGAACAGGTAAAATACGCAAAGACCCAGGAAGAAAACATGCAAAAAATTGCCAACATAGCTTTACAACTTTAAAGTTGACAATTAGGAATATATAGTATAAAATTTTGTTAAACAGCGTGTAACCTAAAAGGGCACGAGCTGGCAAGGGACATTCCTTGCCAGCTTTTAATTTAATAAAAGGGAGTGAAGGGTTATGAAGAGAATTTTTGAGCTTACATTAAAGGATATCGAGGGTATGGACAAAAACACGCTAATTGAGACCATTAAAAATTCAGAAGGCAGGACGGTAATGGCCGAAACTGTAATAACAGTCCCGCCACTAATTTACGGAGTTTCTAATTTAGAATTAGCTGCAGCTTTTGGAAGTGACATGATTACATTAAATCTTTTTGATTTCCAAAGACCTTTTATCTTCGGCATAGATGATGTTGGAGTAAATCTCTCAGATGTAGCTGGGGCTTTAAGTATGATGGAAGAAATTGCATTAAAGAATGCTAAAGATACAGAATATGTAAAAAGAATAAAGAAAATTGTAGGAAGATTCATTGGAGTTAATTTAGAACCAGTACCTGAAGGAGTAAAGTACGTTGAAGGTAGGAAGCTTACAGAAGAAAATTTGAAGAGGGCAAGAGAATACGGTTTTGACTATATAGTAATTACAGGAAATCCTAATACAGGTGTCAATGAGACAACTATAATACAGGGAATAGAGCTAGCCAAAAAGATTTTAGGAGACAAATTGATGATTGTGGCGGGAAAAATGCACGGGGCAGGTTCAGGCAATATATACGATGACAAAGTTTTAAGAGATTTTGTAAAGGCCGGAGCAGATTGCGTACTAATTCCAGCTCCTGGTACTGTTCCTGGTATTGATTTAGATCTCGCTAAAAAGCAGATTGATGCCATCCATGAAGAAGGTGCACTGGCAATGACTGCCATAGGTACCTCCCAAGAAGGAGCTCAAAAAAGCGTAATAGAGTATATAGCTATTCAATCTAAAATGGCAGGGGCAGATATACAGCACATAGGCGATGCAGGGTATTCAGGAGTTGCGTTTCCAGAAAACATAATGGCTCTTTCCATAGCTATAAGAGGGGTAAGGCATACTTACAGGAGAATGGCTTATTCTTTGAACAAGTGAAGACCTTTTTACCTCCTTTTAAAAAGGTCTTTTAAATACAAAAAACGGTTATTGACAAAGTTTAATACAAAGTGTATAATAAAAGCGAAAACGAATACTATGCGGCGTGTTACTGCATAAGCAGGCATGAGCCGGTAAAGGTTGAGAAGACCTTACCGGCTCTTTTGTTTTAATTACTGAAAATAAATTAAAAGGAGGGTATTATATGAAATGGCTGGGAAGCCTTCAAAAACTAGGTAAAGCACTAATGCTTCCAGTAGCTGTATTGCCTGCAGCAGCATTACTTTTAAGGCTTGGTGCGCCTGATGTTTTCAATATCCCATTTATTATGCAGGCAGGTGCAGCAGTATTTGATAACTTGCCTTTAATATTTGCTGTTGGTATCGCTATAGGCTTTGCCGAAGGGGATGGAGTAGCAGCTTTAGCAGCAGCTGTTGGATATTTTGTGCTAACAAAAGGTGCTACTACTATAAACAAAGATATAAACATGGGAGTTTTAGGTGGTATTTTAATGGGTATCATAGCAGGATATCTTTATAACAGGTACCACGACACAAAACTTCCCGATTTCCTGGGATTTTTTGGCGGCAAGAGGTTTGTACCTATTGTGACGGCATTTGCAGCGATTGTATTAGCTCTCATAATGGGATATGTATGGCCGCCTATACAGAATGGCATCTATGCCGTAGGTGAATGGATTATAGGAGCAGGAGCTTTGGGAGTATTCGTATATGGAGTATTGAACAGATTGCTCATTCCTTTTGGACTGCACCACGTTATAAACAGCCTTGTGTGGTTTGTGTTTGGAACTTTTAAGACGCCTGCTGGTGAAATTGTGACAGGAGACTTAAACAGGTTTTTTGCGGGAGACCCGACGGCAGGAATTTTTATGGCAGGCTTTTACCCAATAATGATGTTCGGACTTCCAGCAGCAGCATTGGCTATGTGGGCAGCAGCTAAGCCAGAGCAGAGAAAAGTTGTATCTGGTGTGTTTATAAGCGCTGCTTTGACATCTTTCTTGACAGGGATTACAGAACCCATTGAATTTTCCTTCATGTTTTTAGCGCCGGTGCTTTATGTAATACATGCCCTTTTGACAGGTCTTTCACTCGCTGTAACTTACGTGCTCGGGATAAAGAATGGATTTGGCTTTTCAGCAGGACTCATTGACTACATTTTAAGCTATGGAATTGCCACAAAGCCTCTATTGTTATTAGTAATAGGAGTAATTTACGGAGTTGTGTACTATGTAATTTTCTACTATGTTATAACTAAGTTCAACCTACCTACACCTGGAAGATTAGAGGAAGAAGCTCAAGACCAGTATAAAGATATGTCTAAATCAGAAATAAGCGATGTAGCAGCACAATATGTGGAGGTATTGGGAGGTTCTGACAATATTGAATCTTTAGAAGCCTGCATTACCAGGTTGCGTCTCACTGTAAAAGACGATACAATAATAGATGACGAAAAGTTAAAGAAATTGGGTGCAACTGGTGTAATGAGAATGGGCAAAAATGCTCTTCAAGTGATTGTGGGTACTAAAGCGGATTTGATTGCTCAAGAGATGAAAAAACACATGAAGAAAAAATCTTAATGACAATTCTGGCGGCCGATGGGGGCCGCCATCAAAGTTTTAGAAAATGGAGAAAGGGATGGTAGTGATGTTTGGACTCTTTAAAAGGAAAAAATACGTAGACGTGTATTCGCCTGTGGATGGGATATTGGTAAAAATCGAAGAAGTTCCGGATCCTGTTTTTGCACAGAAGATGGTAGGAGATGGGATTGCGGTAGAACCCAAAAAAGGGTTAGTCGTTTCACCTGTTGAGGGTACTGTAATTCAACTTTTCCCTACAAAACACGCGCTAGGGATTAGAACGAAGGAAGGATTAGAGATACTCATACACATAGGTATGGACACGGTAGAAATGAAAGGAGATGGTTTTGAAAGTTTTGTTTCAGAAGGAGATAAGGTAAAAATAGGTGATAAATTAATAGCTTTTGACATAGAAAAAATAAAGGAGAAACATCCATTGACTTCACCTGTTATAATTACTAACGGCGATATAGTTGATAAAATTGAAAAAGTGGAAGACTCAAAAGAGGTGAAAGCGGGAGAAAGCAGAGTGATGAGAGTGTACCTTAAATAGAAAAAAGAGGGGTATGGGGATGTACAGGGTAGTTAAGGTGCTTAATAATAATGTGTGCATGGCCCATGACAAAAATGGTGTTGAGTGCATACTGGTCGGAAAGGGAATTGGATTTGGGAAAAGGCAAGGGGATTTAATAAAGGAAGAAAGCGTAGAAAAAGTGTTTTATGTGAAAGACACAGAAAATAAAATTAAGTTTTCTGACTTGATGGAAAAGGTAAGAACTGATGTTGTCGGTATTTCTGAAGAAATAATTGCAATGGCAGAAAAAATAAAGGGGAAAAAATTAAACGAACATGTTCACATCGCTTTAGCTGATCACCTTGCCTTTGCTATTGAGAGGATAAGCATGGGTATAGACATTAAGAATCCTTTTATAGCCGAAATAAAAGCTTTGTATAAGGAAGACTTTGCTATCGCTGAAAAAGCTTTAGAGATGGTAAAAGAAAGGTTAGGGATTTACCTTCCAGAGGATGAGGCAGGCTTTATAGCGTTGCACCTCCATGCCGCTGTAGAAAATGCAGGACTTTCTGTGACATTAAAAAACACTAGATTGGTTTCTTTGTTGGTTTCAATAATAGAAAAAAATCTCTCAAGGAAAATAGACAGAGATTCTCTGGATTACCTGAGGCTGGTTACTCACTTGAGGTTTGCTGTGGATAGAGTAGCCAAAGGGATGGAGGTTGCAAATGAACTTCTTCCCACAATAAAGAGGAAATTCAAGAAAGCTTATAGGATTGCTGAAGAAGTGGCTAATGAAATTGAAAAGGAACTGGGCAAAAAAGTTCCGGAAGAAGAAAAAGGTTATCTTGCAATTCATATTCAACGTTTGCTCCCAAACTAAAAAATAGTTTGGGAGCTGCAATTTTTTATAATAAAAATTGCAAAATGCTATTGACTTTGATAAAGCTTCTTTGTAAAATAGGATGTAAAAGAGTAGTTGAAGGGGGATCATATATGGCTTTCAAAAAAGACAAACCTGTTTACATTGTTGACACTACTTTAAGGGATGGTGAGCAAACTGCAGGTGTTGTATTTGCAAATAACGAAAAAATCAGAATTGCGCAAATGTTAGATGAGATTGGCATAGACCAGCTGGAAGTTGGCATCCCCACAATGGGAGGAGATGAAAAGGAGACGGTAGCTAAAATTGCAAAATTAGGATTGAAGGCTAGTATAATGGCATGGAACAGAGCGGTTGTAAAAGATGTTCAGGAATCTCTTGAGTGCGGTGTAGATGCAGTGGCCATTTCTATTTCTACATCAGACATTCACATAGAGCACAAGTTGAAAAAGACAAGGCAATGGGTATTGGACAGCATGACAGAAGCGGTGAGATTTGCTAAAAAAGAAGGCGTTTATGTTTCTGTTAACGCGGAGGATGCCTCCAGGACTGATATGAATTTTTTGATTGAGTTTGCAAGGTGTGCAAAACAAGCAGGGGCAGATAGATTGAGATTTTGCGACACTGTAGGTTTTTTGGATCCTTTCAAAACCTATGAAATGGTAAAAGCCATTAAAGATGCAGTAGATATTGAGATTGAAATGCATACCCATAATGATTTTGGCATGGCTACGGCAAACGCTCTTGCAGGAGTTAAGGCTGGGGCTAAATTTGTTGGGGTTACAGTTAATGGACTAGGGGAGAGAGCTGGCAATGCGGCTTTAGAAGAGGTAGTCATGGCGTTAAAGTACGTGTACAAAATGGATTTAGGTATTGACACCAGCCGCTTTAGAGAGATATCCGAGTATGTAGCTTTAGCATCAGGTAGACCACTTCCTCCTTCTAAGGCTATTGTAGGTAAAAACGTGTTTGCCCATGAGTCAGGAATTCACGTGGATGGAGCTCTTAAGAATCCGTATACTTATGAGGTGTTTGACCCTCATGAAGTAGGACTTGAGAGGCAGATAGTGATAGGAAAACATTCTGGTACTGCGGCTTTAATAAACAAGTTTAAAGAGTACGGGAGAGTTTTAACTGAAGAGGAGGCTAATTTGCTGCTCCCTCATGTTAGGAAGATGGCCATTCAATTAAAGAGGCCTTTATTTGATAAGGAGCTAATGTACCTTTATGAAGATGTGATTGTGAAAGGAAAAGCTAAAGCAATCTAAAAATAGGAGTGAAGAGGATGAATTTGACGCAGAAAATACTTCTAGCGCACCTTGTAGAAGGGAAAATGGCAAAAGGAGAAGAAATAGCGATAAAAATAGACCAGACTCTTACACAGGACTCTACTGGAACAATGGCTTATCTTCAGCTGGAGGCTTTGGGAATAGATAGAGTAAAGACAGAACTTTCTGTCTCTTACGTTGACCACAATACTTTGCAGCAGGGGCCGGAAAATGCTGACGACCACAAATACCTACAGACAGTTGCTGCAAGGTACGGAATATACTTTTCAAGGCCGGGAAATGGAATATGTCACCAGGTTCACCTTGAAAGATTTGGAGTGCCAGGAAAAACCCTTTTGGGTTCAGACAGCCATACGCCCACTGCTGGTGGGTTGGGGATGTTGGCGATAGGAGCAGGAGGACTCGATGTGGCTTTGGCAATGGCAGGAGAGCCTTATAGAATTATAATGCCTGCTATTGTAAATGTGAGGCTTAAAGGTAAATTGAATCCATGGGTTTCGGCAAAAGATGTGATACTAGAGCTTTTAAGAAGGCTTACTGTAAAAGGAGGCATAGGTAAAATCTTCGAATATTCAGGGGATGGAGTAAAGACTCTGTCAGTGCCAGAAAGGGCTACAATAGCGAATATGGGTGCAGAATTGGGGGCGACTACATCCATTTTTCCTTCTGATGAAAGGACTTACGAATTTTTAAAAGCTCAGGGTAGAGAAGATGTATTTGTGCCTTTGAGTGCGGATGAAGATGCGGAATATGATGAAGTCATAGAGATAGACCTTTCTGAATTGGAGCCCATGGTGGCACTTCCTCACAGCCCGGATAATGTAGTAAAGGTAAAAGATGCTGGGAAACCTAAAGTAGATCAAGTAGCTATAGGGTCCTGTACCAATTCTTCCTATATGGACTTGATGAAAGTGGCTTCTATTTTAAAAGGGAAGACTATACCGGAGCATGTAAGTCTCGTAATTGCACCAGGTTCTAGACAAGTTTTAACTATGCTTGCGAAAAACGGTGCTTTAGCAGACCTTATAGCGGCTGGAGCGAGAATACTTGAAAGTGCTTGTGGGCCCTGCATAGGAATGGGGCAAGCTCCTGCTACAGGCGCCGTTTCTGTGAGGACTTTTAATAGAAATTTCTATGGGAGAAGTGGGACAAAATCTGCATATGTGTATTTGGCAAGTCCGGAAGTAGCGGCGGCAGCCGCGCTTACAGGGTATCTTATTGACCCTAGAGAACTGGGAGAACCACCTCAAGTGCCACTTGTTGAGAGATTTGAAGTAAATGACAATATGATTGTAAAGCCGCCAGAGGATGGGAAAAACGTAGAAGTGATAAAGGGGCCAAATATAAAGCCATTTCCATTGAATACGCCCCTTTCCGATATAGAAAAGAAGGTGTTGATAAAGGTAGGAGATGACATTACAACAGACCACATAATGCCTTCAAATGCTAGACTTCTTCCTTTGAGGTCTAATATACCAGAGCTTTCGAAACATTGTTTTGAAATAATAGACGAAAATTTCTCAAAAAGAGCGGTTGAATGGGGTGGAGGGATAATTGTAGGAGGACATAACTATGGTCAGGGTTCAAGCCGCGAACATGCAGCTTTGGCGCCTCTTTACTTGGGGGTTAAGGCGGTTATAGCTAAATCTTTTGCAAGAATACACAAGGCAAACCTCATAAACAGCGGAATTCTTCCTCTTACTTTTGTAAAAGAAGAGGACTATGAAGATATTGATATGGGAGATGTGCTAAAGATAGAGAATGCAGTGGAGCAGGTGAGAAGTGGAAAAAACATTATTGTAAAGAATTTGACTAAAGGAAAAAGCTTTGAGGTAAGACTGGAAGTTTCTGGTAGAAATCGGGAAATCCTCATTGCAGGTGGAATGATAAATTATGTAAAAAGTAAAAATAAAACAAATTGACTTGACTTTGTCAGTTCGAAACCCAAAAAGCTTGGGAATACAGGTATTGACAAAAAATGGGCGTGAAATTTGTCACTACATTACTTTCTCATGCTAATTAATTCCATGCCTTCCTCATATGTAATGAAATTTTTTGGTGCTTTTATTTTCATCACCTTCAATATGTCTTCAGCTTCCTCCTCTATCTTTTGTTTAATTAAATATTTCTTCCCATTTATCTCTATCTCCACAAAATTCATTGAACCTATCGCTTCTTTTATTCTATCACTGCTTAATTCTTTCCCCTTAGACCTCAAGCTGTATTCTAAAGTTCTTTCCAGTAAAAATGCCAAATAGCACACAACAAAATGCCCTCTTATCCTTTTTTCCGTCCAGTGAAATATTGGTCTTACCTCCAGACAACTTTTCATTACTCTGAAAGACTGCTCTATCTTCCATAAATCATGATATGCATTCAAAACTTCTGTCACACTCATTTCTTTCTTGCTGGTCTGAATTGCATAAAAACCGTCAAATTTCTCATCTCTCTTTATTGCTTCTTCATCCAGTACATATTCTTCTGATTCGGAAATGCGTCTTAAATATTTCCTTCCTCCTCTCTTTTCTGCTGCCCTTACATTGCCGGGCTTTTCTAAAAGTTCTTTTGCTTTTTCTACTAGCCTTTGCCTCTCTTCTTTATCTTTTTTGGCCCTCTTGCTTGAATAGGTTATTATTAGATTCTCAGGTATCTTGAATATTTCCCCTTCTCCCGTTTTGATAATATTCTCTCTTTCTATGACCTTGAATCTAAACTCTTCACCAAATATTTCTCTGTCAAATTTCCACTTTTTCTCTTCCAAAACTTGATATCCTTCTTCATCAAATACTCTATCTAAAATCTCTTTACTCATGTTTTTCAGTCTGCTTGCCACAATGTAGTCGTATCCCGCTTCTTTTATCAGCTTTAAATTAAGTTTACTGTTAAGGCCTTTGTCCGCAACTATTATTACCTGGTCTATGCAAAATTTATCTTTCAGTTTCCTCAAAATTTCTATCATGGTCTTGCTGTCAACAGTATCTCCTGGAAACAGTTCATATCCAACTGGTCTTCCTTCTTTATCTACAAGCATGCCCATTACTACTTGTACCTCATTTACCTTGTTATCCTTGCTAAATCCAAAATCCCTTAAGTTATCTTGCTTAATGCTTTCAAAGTAAAATGTTGTCACATCATAAAAAACAACATCAACTACCATGTTAAATAAATCTCTATTCTTGTGATAAAGATATAGCTCCAAATCCTCTTTTATCTGGTCCAGAATATCTAATCCCCTGTACAGCTGATTCAAATCAATATCTTCTTCAAATCCAAAGTATCTATTTTTGCGGTAGTACGTTTGAAGTTTGCTTACTGGCTGAATTAATCTCTGTGCTGTCATTAAAAATGCCACTTTATCAATGTCAAACTTTATCTTGGAATTTTGGGAGCTATACTGTTTGAGAAATTTACCTATCTCAAGTTCTTCCCAAAGTTTCCTATACACAATATATCCCCAGTTTTTAATAATCCCTTCTGAAACATCTTCTGGAGAAAACTTGATCGAACCTGTCTCTTCGCTAGAGCTTAAAAATATTTTTTGCAATTTATCTACAAGATTAATGAAAGAAGGGTCATTTTTAAGTTCATCAATTCTACCGAGATTAAGCAAGACTTTTTGTTTTATTTTACCATTTTCGCGATAATTATGGACAATTTTGGCATACCCATAGCCACCAGCTTTAGTTATTTTGAGAAATATATGGCATCACCTTTATGTTAGTTTATTACATTATACTACAAAAAGTGAATATAGTCAAGTATTATGGCAATAATTAGGAGAAAAATTGTCCCTACAGTTTTGAAAAATTTTTTAATCCTAAAAACAAAAAAACCCTTGAAAATCAAGGGTTTGATATTTTTTACCAGCCCAAAAATGACCTCCAACTGACAAAGTCGAGAAGATAGAGAATGCAGTGGAGCAGGTGAGAAGTGGAAAAAACATTATTGTAAAGAATTTGACTAAAGGAAAAAGCTTTGAGGTAAGACCGGAAGTTTCTGGTAGAAATCGGGAAATCCTCATTGCAGGTGGAATGATAAATTATGTAAAAAGTAAAAATAAAACAAATTGAGGCACCTCACCAAAGAGGTGCCTATTTTTAAATCGGATGAGAGGAACCGTCCCCTCTATCTGATATTTTTCTTGCGAAGATTAAATATCCTGTGTGCCCTATCATGAGGTCTTCTGGCCTTAGCCTTTCAGGGTTTATTTTGTACTTTCTAAGGAGGATTTCACTGACTTCAATGGTATAAAATCCGCTTTTTTCTAATGCCACAAGCGCTTCTGAAACTTGATTTGTGGTCGGAACTAATATTCCTAAATGCCCGCCAAGCTTTAAAGCTCCACTTACTTGTTCTAGCACTTCCCAGGGTTTTCTAACGTCTAAGAAAAAAGCGTCTAACTCTTTTTCTTCAATTCCATCGGAGATGGATTTATTGTACATGATGACGTTGTCGTATTCGCAAAACTCATCAAGATTTTTTCGGGCAAGTTTGAAAAATTCCTCTCTTTGTTCATAAGTATATACTCTTCCATGAGGACCTACCAATCTAGATAAGTAAACGGTAAAGGCGCCGGACCCAGTTCCGGCTTCCCCAACTCTTTTGCCCGGGAAAATGTCTAACCTCATGGCAATGTAACTTCCCTCTTTTGGGTATACAATTTGTGTCTGCCTTTTTAGAGAGTACATGATGTAATCAAAGGTGTCGCACTCAAGGAGATAATATTTCTCTCCCTGAATCTCAAAGCTTGTGCCGGGCGCAAGCTTAGCTAAAAATTGGACATCTACCTGCCCTTTTGGAAGTCCTACTTTGCCAGATGAAGTTATATCTACTACTTTTTTAAAATTGTCAGGTCCAACTATAATGCGCTTATTATGTATTGACTTCACCCTTTCATTCCCCCTTTTTCTTTAAAGGGTACACATGTCTATATTATAACACAAATTTTAAAATATGTTTTCAAAAGTGGGTTTTTCATTTTCAGGCACGTATTTAAGAAGCATTTTTACAGTTTTAAGCTGTGCCATGCTCTGGTCCCTATTCTTTGACTCCACAAAACTTTTCAATTTCTCCATATTTATTTCAATCTCATCTATTTCCCTGTGCTCTACTAAAAGAGCCCATTTCCTATCTATTTTTTTCCATTCACTTTCGGCTTTTTCCACCCAGTCCTTCGCTTTTTCCCAATCACCGCTTTTTATGTGATCTTCGACTTTTGAAAGAAGACTGTCAATTTTCTGAGAAGTGCTGTCTAGATATTTAATTGATGCAAAGTCTAGAAAAAATATAAAAACTAGGAGGAAAACCACTAAGGGGGTGATATATCTCATTTTATCCCTCCTTCTTATACACTGTCAGCACTTTGTTAGAGTCAAGGGAGGCAAATAATACTTCTTTCACACTTTTTATGTTCCAAATTTTAAGCTGCTCATCAAGCCATGCAAGGTCAATGCCTGCTTTTTGCATATTCTGATGCATAATTCTTCCGTCGATTATTATAGGAAGGGGCAACCCTTCGTACTCAGGTGTTATATTCAAATCTTTTGGAGTAACAGGTCTTTTATCACTTTTAGGGATGACACTCAGACTCCCGTTTGTTTCTAAAATAGCATATTCCACATCTGCTATATTGGGATAGCCTTTCACTCTAAGCTCTTCTAACAGGTCGTTTATATTATACCTTTCTTTTTGAAGCTGTGAAGTTAAGATCTTACCCTTTTCAATTAAAATTGTAGGGGTGCCGCAGATTATAACTCTGGCTCTTAGGCTTTTCATTGAGAGGTACGAAAGGACGAGCTGGGATATTAAAAGAGTGAGGACAGGTATAATACCTGCGACAAGAGGTATTCCCTTGTTCTGCATTGGTATTGCTACCAGGTCTGCTATCATTATTGCTACTACCAGTTCATAGGGCTGAAGCTGTCCTATTTGCTGTTTTCCAGAAATTCTCATAAATACTACCACTAGGGCATATAAGATTAGTGTGCGGAAAAAAAGTATTAGCATGTTTTCACCCTTTCCTCCTTTTCATATATAGTATTTATGGCATTTTTCAGAAATATTCACTTACATTTAATTCATTTTATGGAAAGAAAATTCGTTAAAATTTTTTTCGCAATGTAAAATTTTCAGTGGTAACGTTTTATAACAAATTATGATATAGAATGTAAATTTACAAGCTGTTATAATATAGATGAGGGATAATAAAAATAGGGGTTGAAGAGGGATGTATAAACTTCTAGTAAGTGATGCAGATGGGAGTTTGTTAAATAGCAATTCGGCGATTTCTGATCGAACTAAAGAGGCTGTGAGAGAGGTGATATCGAGGGGAGTCATTTTTACAATAGCGACAGGCCGGATGTTCTCCTCTATCTTGCCCTATGCTTTGGAGCTTAAAATAAATGCTCCTGTTATTTCCTATAACGGCGCTCTTATAAAAGACATATACACCAAAAAAGTGTACTATTACAATCCCATTCCTTCCGAAGATGCCCTGTTTGCCATAAAGCTTCTGAAAGAAAATGGATACCATATAAATTTATACATTGATGATGAACTTTATGTGGAAGAAATAACTGATAGAGTAGAGTGGTACCTTTCTTTTAACAACAATGTGAAAGTAAACCCTGTGGGAGACCTCATAGAATTTTTAGAAGACACAGGCAATGTTACGGCTAAGATTTACGCTCTAAATGACTTAAAAAATCCCGTCTCCATAGATGCGAGAGTGTATGATGAAATATCCAAGAAGTTGACCATTTCTACTTCCGGCGGAGGTCATTTAGAGATAAATGCTAAAGGTGTGAGCAAAGGGAATGCTCTTAAAACCCTTGCCAATATGTACAACATAAAAAGGGAACAGGTAGTGGCGATTGGCGACAATTTGAATGACCTTTCTATGATAGAATATGCAGGGTTGGGGGTTGCAATGGGTAATGCTCCGGATATTGTAAAGATTAAGGCTTCCTATACAACTTTATCAAATGATGAAGATGGCGTTGCTCACGTCATAGATAAATTCTTTTTGAACAGAAAAACCGTAGCTGTGTAGTGACAAAAAAATAAAACAGGGAATATGATATATTACCGCAGTGCGGTAATATATTTTTTTATTCCCAGGTGATAAAATATGGAAGGGACGGTTATAAAATTTATTTATTTGGTTATCCTATTTATTGGGGCACTTTACTGTTTGTTTTCTTTTCTTCCCCTTTTTGTAGAATTAGATTCCATCTTTCATCAGAAGTCTTCAAAAAAATTCATGAAAATGAATGAAAAAAATTGAAAAATCTATTGACAAAATCTCTAAGAACAAGTAAAATAACATAAAGCGAAAACGATTAAGCCTGGGAGTGATAGGAATGGGTGCAACTATAAAAGATGTAGCGAGAGAGGCGAAAGTTTCCATTGCTACAGTTTCAAGAGTTTTAAACAACAGCGCTGTTGTGACAGAAGAGACAAGACAGAGGGTTTTAGAGGCAATAAAAAAGACGGGTTACAAACCCAATGCTCTTGCAAGAAGCTTAAAGATTCAAAAAACTCACACTATTGGTCTTATCATACCCGACATTTCAAGCACCTTTTACCCTGAGGTGGTAAGAGGCATAGAGGACATTGCAGCAATGTATAATTATAATATCTTCTTGTGCAACACAGACCAGAAAGAAGATAAAGAAATAAAATATATAGAAATTCTGGGAGAAAAGCAGGTAGACGGAATTATATTCATGGGGGATGTAGTAAGAGACAGCGTAATTCAAGCTTTTAACGAGTTTAAAGTTCCGGTTGTGCTTGCAGGCACACAGGATAAAGAGAAAAGGTATCCGAGTGTAATGATTGACAATGAAAAAGCTGCTTATGATGCAGTGAAGTACCTCATTTCCCTGGGGCACAAGAAGATAGGAATGATTGCAGGTTCAATGCAAGACCCAATAGCAGGTCTTCAGAGGATAGAGGGTTACAAAAGAGCTTTGGAGGAGCACGGGATAAAGTATGACCCTGAACTAGTGGTGGAAGGCGAGTTTAAGACGAGGAAGGCATATCTTGCAATGCTTAAACTTCTCGAGCACAAAGTTACAGCTGTGTTTGCGGCTTCAGATGACATGGCTGCAGCAGCTATAAACGCTATATTTGACTCAAACTTAAGGGTTCCTGATGACATACATGTGGTGGGCTTTGATAATACCTATATTTCCACGATTTTTAGGCCTACTATAACTACAATACTGCAGCCTGCCTATGACATAGGAGCTGTTGCTATGAGACTTTTGACAAAGCTTCTGGGCAAAGAGCCAATAGAAGAGATGCATGTCATTTTGCCTCATCAGCTGATTGTAAGAGAGTCTACAGGATTTGGAGAAGAAAAATAGCCGATGAGGCTATTTTTTTTATTCGCCTTTATGATATACTAGATTTTGGGAGGTGAAATTGGTGGAGAGATTGCTTATCATAGATGACGAAGAAATGTTTGTTAAGGGATTGAAACTTTCTTTAGAAGAGGAAGGATTTGAAGTGGATGCGGCTTACGATGGGGAGGAGGGGCTTGAAAAGGTCAGAATAGGAAATTACGACCTGGTTATTCTTGATATAATGCTTCCTAAAATGGATGGTTTTTCAGTTTGTAGAGAAATAAGGACTTTTTCAAACATTCCAATAATAATGCTTACTGCAAGGGGAGACGATGTGGATAGAATTGTCGGGATAGAAATAGGAGCAGATGACTATCTAGCAAAGCCTTTCAATACTCGGGAGTTGATTGCAAGAATTAGGGCTCTTTTAAGAAGAGCGTCAAATCCCTATGTGAAGAAAAAAGAAGAGATAAGAAGGGGAGATTTGTATATTAACATTCCTGAGAGGGCAGTTTACAAAAGAGGTAAAAAGATTGAGCTCACAAATAAGGAGTTTGAAATACTAGTGCTTTTAGCTTCTAATCCCGGCAAAGTGTACACAAAGGATAAGCTTTTAGATCTCATATGGGGTGTTGATTTTTATGGCGATGCGAACACAGTGACAGTGCATGTGAGGAAGCTTAGGGAAAAATTAGAGGATGACCCTGCTAATCCCCAGTACATTTTTACCAAATGGGGAGCGGGATATTACATGAAATAGGTGATAAAATGAGTTTGCGGTGGAAAATTTTTTATTTGTATTTGACGATAATGATAATATCTTTGGCTGTCACAGGACTTTATCTTTACAATTACATTGAAAAAAGCTATTTGGACAATTTAAAAATAAACAATTCGATGCAGGCAAACATGGTGTCTAATTTTGTGTCTCGCTTTGTGGGGACCCCCTCCTCTTATCTCATTGAACCTACTATAGTTGAATATGCTAAGCAGATAAACGCCCGCATTCTTTTTACTAACATAGACGGAAGGGTGATAGTGGATTCTGCCCCTTCTAAAGAGTTTGAAGGGAAAAGCATAAAAATGTATCCAGATATAAAAGAGGCGCTAAGCGGAAAAAGTTCCACCAGCATTCACAACATAAGCGGTGTAGGGTGGGCGATGTACACAGCTGTCCCTGTCATTTCAAAAAACAATGTGGTAGGTGCTATATTGATTTCTTCCTCTATTGACAATGTGATTGACCTTTTAAATTCTATAAAATACAGGATGATATACACTTTTTCAGGAATTGGGGTGTTAGTAGGTTTTTTAAGCCTTTTGGTGGCGTCTTTCATCACAAATCCTCTGAAGAGGCTTACAGAGGCTGCAAATATTTTATCTCAAGGTAAGCTTGATTACAAGGTAGATGTAAAGAGTAAAGATGAAATTGGCAAGCTGGCAAATGCTTTTAACAAGATGAGCTACAGTTTAATGAAAATAGATGAAGAGAGGAAAAGATTTGTGTCCGATGCCTCCCATGAATTAAAAACGCCCCTTGCTTCTGTAAAGGCCTTGATAGAATCCTTGATAAACAGCAGAAGTCAGGATATAGCCTTTTATAAAGAAATACTTCAGGATGTAAACGGTGAAATAGACAGAATGACAAGGCTTGTCAACGATCTGCTGGAATTGGCACGACTTGACAAGATAAAATCGCCTCGAATAAAGAGGGTAGAGGTTTCAGAAGTAATATCTGATGTAATAGATAGCCTTGCACCTCTTGCAGAATCGAAGAATGTGAATCTTACATTCAATGGCAAAGAAAAGGTTTTTGCAGAAGTAGATCCGGACAGATTTTATAGGATGGCGTACAATATTGTAGAAAATGGCATTAAGTACACTTATGAAGGTGGAAATGTATTAGTGGGCCTTGACGAAGATGAAGATAATATCTACCTTGCGATAAGTGACAATGGAATTGGCATAAGCGAAGAGGTGCTTCCCAAGATTTTTGACCGCTTTGCCAGAGGAGATACAGCAAGGTCTAAAAAGAACGGGGGCTTTGGTTTGGGGCTTGCTATTGCCAAGGAAATTATTGATATGCATGAGGGAAAAGTCACTGTTGAAAGCAAGGTAGGGGAAGGGACGACTTTTAAAATTGTGCTGCCCAAAAGGAAGAATAAGGAATATTAATTTTTCTTAATAATTTCTTTATATTTTTTTAATCATTGGAAAAGAGAAAAATGGTATTATTGAATTAGAAACAAAAAAGATGAGGTGGGGAAGGGTGAAAAAATTTTCTTTAGCTGTTTTTGTTTTGCTTGCTGTCATTCTGATGGGAGGGTGTATGGGGAATTTAAACGCAAAAGATGATAATCCTCCCATAAATCCCAAGCCTTTAGCTCAGGAGGTTTTAGAAAATCAGACAAAAGAAGTTTCGCTTTACTTTTTAAATGACAAATCAAACAGCCTTACGATGGAAAAAAGATTCATACCAAAAGATGCGGATGTGCTCAAACAGGTTGTGCTGGAACTCATAAAAGGACCCAATGAAGAGTATTCAAGACCTATATTTCCAGTAGGTACCAAGCTTTTGTCAATTGATATGCAGGAGGGCACAGTTTTTGTCAATTTTTCTAAGGAATTTTTGCAGGAAAGCGATGATGAGAAAATTGATAAATTAAGAGTGGCAGCTTTGGTCAATGCTCTGACGGATATACCAGGGGTAAACAGTGTGCAGATTTTAGTAGAAGGAAACAAAGTAGAGCAGGTAGGAAAGTGTAAAATTGGTCTAGAACCATTAAAAAGGATCATGGTGGTAGGAGATGTGTACTACAATCCGGAGAAAATAAAAAGGTTGCAAGAGAGGGCTGATTTTGGCAAAGAAGCTTGGAGATTTGACCCGCTTCAAGTTTTGAGAAAAGAAGGTGGAATTATAGGGCTTGGAGAGCAGGACGAGATAGCTTTGAAAGAGGAATTTAGCGGAAAAGCTGTAGCAGAAGTTGTACACGACGGGAAAGTGTACAAAGTAGAGCTTATACAGCCTTTTGGAAAAGGCAGCAACTATATATGGCTTATACACAAAGTTACCCCTTTATTTACTCCAATTCCAGATACAGACCCTACAAAGGGCGAGACCTTCATATACGGTAAAGTTAAAGCCATAGATTATGAAGCGAGAGTAATCACTATTGAAAGAGAGTATCAGGACGCTCGAGATTTAAAAAACGAAGTGGGACCAGAGATAAAAGTACTTCCAAATGCTATAATCCACTTTTTAGCAAAAGTAAGCTATACCCCTGATTCAGGGGTTAAATATGCGGAGAAAGATATAAGTTTAAATAGGATTAAAGTGGGGGATGAGCTTGGCATAATACTGACCAAAGACAAAGAAGCCAGGGCGATAATAGTTTCTGACCCCAGCTTAATTCCTTATGAACCTAATATAAAGGTATTATCTCCTGCTAGAAATGAAGCGGTGTCAAGTCCTTTTAAAGTGATAGGAAAGGCGAGGGTTTTTGAAGGCGGAGTCAACATAAGGCTTATTGACAACAGCGGCAATGTATTGAATGAAACTTTTGTTCAGGCTAGTAATTCTGCCCCATCATGGGGAGATTTTGAAGCCATAGTTTCCTATAAGCCTTTAAAAGAGCCTAGAAATGGCCTTCTACAGGTATTTTCTATAAGCCCTCAGGACGGGTCTATCCAGAACCTTGTATCTATTCCTTTGAGATTAAAATGATAGGCTTTTTGAATATGAAGCAATCAGTATTCCATTGGCTATTGTTTCTGCAATTTCGTAAATAAATCCGAGCCTTATTGAATTTAAATCTTTTGCGTGGAAACTATCTACTATTCCTACTATTGAGAGGTCTCCGACCGGAGGTAGGATTTTCCCTACGCCTTTGCCAGGATGTATTGGAGATTTCTTTATAGATATTTTGCCTATGTTTTCTTCTTCTCCTAAAGAGGCATCCACAGCGATTATTTTGCTGTAAGGATGCTTCTTTTTTATGTACCTTAAATTTTCTTCTAAATTTATAGCGTGTACAGGATTTTTCAAGGTCCCGTACACGTAATAAATAGGCGGTAAGGACCCAGAGATGAGGTTTCCCACTATAGGACCCAGGGAGTCAGTTATAAATCTATCTGTTCCAATGCACAAAAAGACTGTTTCGGGGAGCAGATGACGTCTTAAAAAATTAGCTATTTGAAAGGAAGCTTTTTCTTCATTATACCTTAGTCTCAGCTCTTCCATTAAGATCCCCCTTTGCCCGGTAATCTGAATTAAAACTAATTTTCAAAGGAATAATAGAAATGTGGCTATCAAACTTTAGGAGGTATTTCTGATGAAAGGATACAAAAAGTTTTTGACAGCGATTTCTGTGGCGGTTTTAATTGCTGCTACTACAATATTTATGTTTAAAACTTCTTTGAAAGAACAAAATACCATAATTCCTGAGAAGACGGGGATTTTATCGCAAAGTGAAGTTAAATTTTTAGTGCCCCAAGAGGACAGGGAAAAAGAGGAAATAGAACTCATGAAAAAAGAGATTAGAGAAAAAAACAAAAGGCTAAAAGTCAATGAAAAAATAGCAGAAGTTGAAAAAATGCTAGATGATGGGCAGAGGGAGAGAGTAGAAGAAATTTTAAAAAAGTTAGGAAATGATAGGGTGGAAGAGATAATAAAGCTAGTTGAAAAAGGGATAGATGGAAAAGGGAATGAAAAGATACTGGCAATTTTAAGAGAAAGGCTGACGCCTGAAGAAATAAAATACATATTGGAACTGGTAGATAAGTACTTTGCAGTAAAATGACATTTTATCAAAATCCCCCTTCTAATTTGAAGGGGGATTTACTACTCTTTTAAATTGGTATTTTATATCTTTTCCGTTTACCATTACTGAAACGAATCCAAAATCATTGTATATGTCGTTGTTATTGCCCGATACATTTGTTCCATAGGTTTCCACGTACCTTATTCCCTCCTCTAAAGAAGTGTAAAATTTCTTGCTGCTGTTTGATATGACCCAAACATTTTTCCCAGTTTTTTTGTGAAATTCTTTTAATGTTTCTTCGAACAAAAACGCTTCTTTATTATCCTTCAAGCCCTCATTTCCCCAAATTGGTTTAGGCAAAAGTATGAAGAGGTTGTCTCCTTGTATGTTATTAAGCTGGTCTTTAAACCATGTCCACTGGTTTGGATCTGGCTTTACAAAAGTGCCGTTTCTATTATTTAATACTATAAAGGTGGAGTTTCCGTATTCATATCTTTGATATTTATCTCCTACGGCGATGTACCTTGTTTTCAAATTAGCAAGAGCCCTTTCATTTATATCTCCTACAAAAATTGCCAATGGATATTCCTTATTAGCGGTGTCTACGGCTTTTAAGGAGATTTGAAGCTTTAGAAGAGTGTTGTACTTCGTGTCTCCAAAAATCATAAATTTAAATGAATCTGAAGTATTATTGACAGCAACTTCTTTATTGTCTGGGTCAAATTGAGTGAAGTCAGTCTGAGGGACTAGGTTAGAATAATCAAACTCCGACCCTTTTCCTACTTTAACAGGAAGTAGCGCAGTTTTATCAAAGACTTTTGCTACGATTGCACCACTTGAGTCAAAATTAGCAGATGTAAATGTTCCGTTATTGTCTATAGTACCTACGTTATTGTAAATTTGCCATTCAATATCAATTGGGTCTATTAAAGCTCTATATCCTTTTACATCTTTTCCAAAAAGCTTTATGCCAATTTTGTCTAACACTATCTCAGAAGGCTTAAATTCTAATACTGCAGGATTTTCTAAAACGGCAATTTTAATGGTTGAGGTTACCTCACCTACTCTTGCCACAATAGTGCCTTCCCCTGTGCTTAAAGGAATGAAATAATTTCCCTCAAACCTTCCTTCAACTCCAGTTACAGAAAATTCGACCTCATGAAGTTCTACCGGGATAGGGTTGTAGTTTTCATCGTATCCTTTTACCTTTATACTTCTGTGCAATCCCTTAAACACTTTATTATCTTCGACTTCTAATTTAAGTCCATATAGATTTCCCTTAGGAGCAGTGCTAAAGACGGCTACCCCGTTGGGCACTTTTCTTTCATAAGAATTAGGAGAATAATTGTAAAGTACAGCTTCTGTTTCCCCCAAAGGTCTTACTGCCATCTGAGTAGAACCGCCCCCATCCAAGTTTAAGGCATCATAGGCTCCTAATGAAAGCATAAGACTTGCTAGCTCTTCTTGAGTCATTCCTCTGTAAGGAGGACCGTCCACTGTCACCATAAGCACATACCTTTTATCTTTTGTATACCCAATAGCTGTTCTGGCAGCATATCCTTTTATTTCATGGGTGAATGGGTATATTTTCCCGCCTTTTACCAGTATTGTCCCTCCACTTACAGCCATTTTTATATCTTCAAAAGGAGGATTGGTAGTTATATCCTTCTGAATTTTATCTCCTGGGCTTAGCCTAAGAAGGAGATTGCCTATATCCCCTGATGCAGCCAGAACATATCCTCCTTCAGGTATTTCAGTGGAAGGCTGTCCCTGTCGAACTTCTAACACAGTGTCGCTTTGGTCTACTACTACCTCTACAAGTTGCGGCACATTTTCATTAGCACCAGGAGAAAATCTATACCAGTCTCTTGTGTACATTACCGTGTACTGAAAAGTACTGCTTATTTTATTTATCGCAGCGATGGGTATCGTGGTTCCATCAGGTAAAGTTACTGACATTTTCTTTGTCCAGTAATCTATATAGGGTGTGCCTGTTTTGTCAATATAGAAAGTTGCCATTTTACCGTTTGAAGCAGGGTCTGTTATTAAATTTCCGTCTTTAACCGTTGCACCTATCACAAATCCCGTTTTTGTATCAAAGAAGTCGCCATTTACTGCTGCAACGGCTCCATAAGAATTTGCCATTTCTCTTATAGGCATCCTTTCCTTTATGCCGGAGGGGCTAAAAATGACAGAAAGGTCCAGATAAGGGTCTTTTAAGTCAATTTTTAAAATGTTTATATTGATAAATCCTTCAGAGGTAAAATAAAGGAGGTTTGTGTGAGTGACTCCTTTAGTCACTATTTGTGTCTGTTGCTTTGATTCTAAGACAGTATAAGCTGCCTTTACATTTTCCACTGAAAATGCGATTACCAGCAGTATGATGAGGATAGAAATTAGCTTTCTTGAGAGTATTTTCAATTTTCTTCCTCCTTTGTTGAATATATTTTCTTCTACAAGTGGATTATACCACAGGTATATTACAGCCGTGCTACACAAATATTAAGATTTAATTAAATTTGGCGCATTCTTTAAAAAGAGGGAGAATAAAAGAGTATAAGCGAGGAAAATGGCTGTTTTTAAGGTTTTATACCTGTTGTTTAAATTCAATTTTTTTATTATAATTTATCTTGCTACTGCGGTCGGGATGTAGCGCAGCTGGTAGCGCACGTGCTTTGGGAGCATGGGGTCGGGGGTTCAAGTCCCCCCATCCCGACCAGTGTGGTCGTGTAGCTCAGCTGGGAGAGCACCTGCCTTACAAGCAGGGGGTCATAGGTTCGAGTCCTATCGCGACCACCATTTCAAACTAAATAAAAGCGTGGAGGGATACCCAAGCGGCCAAAGGGGGCAGACTGTAAATCTGCTGGCGTATGCCTTCGATGGTTCAAATCCATCTCCCTCCACCATTTTTTAATTTATGAGACCTTTTAAGGTCTTTTTTATTTTACCTCATTGACTTCAAAAATGAGAGTAGTATAATATTTTCTAGAAACTGATTTTCTCATGATAAATTTTTGCAAGGGGGAATTTTTATGAGAGAGATGACAAAGAAAAACTTACTGGATGCTTACGCAGGAGAAAGCCAGGCTCACATGAGGTATCAAATTTTTGCTGATGTGGCAGAAAAAGAAGGCAAGCCTAATATTGCCAAACTTTTCAGGGCTATTTCCTATGCAGAACTGGTGCATGCCACAAATCACTATAAAACCCTGGGCGAAATAGGGGATACAGTAAAAAATTTAGAAAAAGCAATTGAAGGGGAGACTTTTGAGGTAGAGGAGATGTATCCTGCGTATAACGCTGTGGCAGAACTTCAGCAGGAGTCAGGAGCCAAAAAAAGCATTCATTATGCTATTGAGGCAGAAAAGATACATGCAAAACTTTACGCTGAGGCAAAAGAAGCAGCATTAAAAGGGGAAGACTTAAAAATTTCTAAAGTGTACATATGCCCTGTATGTGGATATACATCAGTAGACGTGCTTCCAGAAAAATGTCCTGTCTGCGGAGTGCCAAAAGAAAAATTTGTAGTCTTTTAAAGTGCGCTTTTTAGCGCGCTTTCTTTGTTTTTACAAAAATATTTGACATACCTTGTAAAGTGTGATATAGTAGACAGCAGAAAATTTAATAACACGCTCTTATCAAGAGAGGTGGAGGGAAGAGCCCGATGAAACCCGGCAACCTGTCCTTTTAAGGATAAGGTGCCAATTCTCTCAGAAGATTTTTCTTCTGAAAGATGAGGGTATGCCTCTTCTTTTAGAAGGGGTTTTATTTTGCTTTTAAGACTCACGGTAATATGTCAATACCTTAAAATTGGAAAATAAAATTATCAAAGCAAAAAAAGACAATAATACCCTTAGCCAATTAATATGGTAAAAATTGGCTTCAAAAGTAGCAATTAATAGGTTTTAAAAGACAAAATTAACTCTTCACCGCCCCTTTGTAGATTTGGCCTTTGCTCAGCAGTGCAAAGACCAGCCTAACAAGTTTGCGGGCAGTCAATACCAGCGCTCTCTTATGCTGGTGCTTTTGAACCTCCTGATACTTGGTCTGATAATAGGCCTTGTATTCCTCGTTGTGCACCCGCAACGAGTTTGCGGCCATGACCAAGTAATAGCGGAGGTATTTGTTCCCGCTCTTTGTCAAACGACGCTCTTCAGCGTCAAAGTCGCCCGACTGATAACGGGTCCAGGTGAGGCCAGCATACTGAGCAAGAGAGGCTTCGTTTTTAAAACGCTTAATATCGCCTATTTCAGCGATTATTCCTGCAGCCGACACATCGCCTAAACCCTTAACTGTAGTAAGTGTTTGAGGGATAGCTTTAAGCTCTCTGGAAATAACCTTATCAAGGCTTTTAATCTGCCTTTTGAGATGCTCAATGTTTTGAAGAGTTAAAGAAAGAGCTATCTCACAGGCCTGTTCCATTTTAGAGTTTAGGCGGTAAGCACGGTTTGCGGCTTGCTTTAGAGCAGTAGCAATTTCTTCAGGATTAGTGAATCTGTTTTTTCCGTGAGACTGAATAAACTCTGCAAGTTCTTCTATGGATATCTGAGCTATTTCATCAGGGGTAAATTCTTTCAGGACTTCAATGGACGCTCTGCCAAAGACGTTGGTAAAGGGATTGTCCTGTTTGTAATTAGAGAATTTCAAAAAGAGCAAATTCAAAGCTCGATTTTTCTCATCAACAAGGAGTTCGACAAGATGTAATCTAAGCCTTGTAAGCTGACGCAAAGGTGCAGTAACAGAAACTTCATGGCTGTATGGAGTAAGATGTCCAAAGCGAAGCCTCTCAGCAATTATATAGGCATCTAAGGCATCAGTTTTAGGGAGTCTTGAGCCGAAAGCTTTTTTAAACCCGGATACAAGAGAAGGATTAATTTCATACACCTGGACCGAATAAGGCTTTAACTGAGGTGCATCCAAAAGGAAATCTCTAAGTGGAATACTGAAGATAGAAGTAGCTTCTAATCCAAGATTAAGTTGCGAGACATTGGATTTAGTTGCTAGTGAAACTAAAGTATCCACCAGCGCATTTGCGCCCTCAGCATTATTGGAGAAAGACCTAGCAGGAGAAAGTTGATTACCATTTTCATCGATGCATACGAGATCCAGCTTAGAGGCGCTGACATCGATGCCTGCAAAGATAACCTGAGCCACCAGATATCCCTCCTTTGGTTGGCCAGGATTAGGGGCGTGCCCTGCGGGTGCAGTACCTAACAGCCTCGCGGGCGATAAGAGCTTGACAGGGCAACCGGGGGTGCACCCCTAGCCTGCTGAATCTAGGGGCCGGAATGCCTGCTGGCTCAGCTCACGAGTGAGAAACTAGTACTGCACCGCAGGGGTCTCACTCTTACTTGAGTAGGCTGTATTTGAAAAGCTACAGGGGGTGTTAAGAGTGACCCCAGACCAACCTAAATTAATTTTCGCAAAGGCACGCTCAATTATCAAGAAGTAAAAAAACTTCTTGATAATTTCCAAATCATATTATACGAGGAGGGAAGAAAATGCGAAGATTCATTACTTCTGAATCAGTTACTGAAGGGCATCCTGATAAGATTTGCGATCAGATTTCAGATGCCATTTTGGATGAAATTTTAAAAAAAGACCCTTACGCCCGCGTGGCATGTGAGACAGCTGTAACTACCGGCTTGGTTCTGGTAATGGGAGAAATTACTACAGAGTGCTATGTGGACATTCCCAGGATAGCAAGAGACGTCATAAGGGATATAGGATACACGAGAGCAAAATACGGCTTTGACGCAGACACCTGTGCTGTAATAACTTCCATTGACGAGCAGTCTCCAGACATTGCCATGGGAGTGAATAAGGCTTTAGAAGCAAAAAGAGGAGAGCTGACAGATGCCGAAATTGAAGCAATTGGCGCTGGAGACCAGGGCATCATGATAGGCTTTGCCTGCGATGAGACAGAAGAGCTCATGCCAATGCCCATAATGCTGGCTCACAAGCTGGCCAGAAGATTGGCTGAGGTCAGGAAAAACGGCACATTAAGTTATTTAAGACCTGATGGAAAAACTCAGGTGACAATAGAGTACGAGGAAGACAGGCCTGTCAGAGTCGACTCTGTTGTGGTTTCAGCTCAGCATGCTCCTGAGGTTGACCATGACACGATAGAAAAAGACATAATTGAACATGTGGTAAATGTGATTATTCCTGAAAACATGATGGACAAGAACACTAAAATTTTTGTGAATCCTACTGGCAGGTTTGTGCTAGGAGGTCCCCAAGCAGATAGCGGCCTTACAGGGAGAAAGATCATAGTAGATACCTATGGTGGATACGCAAGGCATGGAGGCGGCGCATTTTCAGGGAAAGACCCAACAAAAGTTGACAGGTCAGCAAGTTATGCGGCAAGGTATGTGGCTAAAAACATCGTAGCGGCAGGTCTCGCTAAGAAATGTGAAGTACAGGTGGCGTATGCGATAGGTGTTGCAACTCCACTGGAGGTTGAGGTAAACACCTTTGGGACAGGCAAAATTTCTGATGAAAAAATATCAGAGATTGTAAAGAAAGTTTTTGATTTAAGGCCTGCAGCCATAATCAGAGATTTGGACTTGAGAAGGCCCATATACAGACAAGTTGCTGCTTATGGGCATTTTGGAAGACATGACTTGGACCTGCCGTGGGAGAAAACAGATAGAGTAGATATATTGAGAAAATTGGCAGGAATATGATTAAAGCCCGGGTTTTTCCCGGGCTTGTGGCGTTTTTTTATATATTTTTATAACGCCAGAGATTTTTAAAACCGCTCCGCTAAGATATATTATACATTATTTTTGACAAAAATAAAAGTCCCAAGCCCTTTATATCCCCCTCTAAATAGGTTAAAATTAAATTGTAAAAAAATATTTTTTAACGGGTGGAAAAGCCATGGTAGAAGTAGAGGGTGTAGTAGAAGAGATAATCTTTAGAAACGAGCAAAACGGGTATACGGTTCTGGAATTGGATATTGAAGGGGATATGGTGACTGCTGTAGGTGTAATGCCCTTTGTTACGGTGGGAGAGAGAATAAAGGTCCAGGGGGAATGGGTAGTCCATCCTGATTACGGAGACCAGATACGAGTTATCAATTACCAGACTCTTTCTCCCAATACCCTGGAAGGGATAGAGCGCTTTTTAGCATCAGGCCTGATACCTGGGATTGGCCCTGTCACCGCGAGAAAGATTGTAGAAAGATTTGGGCTTGACTCTCTTCATGTTATAGAGACAGAGCCTCACAGGTTGAGGGAGATAAAAGGTTTAAGCGATGAGAAGATAAAGAGAATAAGTGAAGCTTATGAGATGCAGAAGGGAATAAAAGAAGTAATGGTGTTTCTACATCAATTCGGGATTTCTAGCCATATGGCTATAAAAATATACAAAGAATATGGAAATAATGCAATAGAAATCATCAAGCAAAATCCTTACAGGCTTGCTGATGATATATTCGGCATAGGGTTTAAGACTGCTGACAAAATTGCGGAGAGCTTAGGCATTGACCCGCATTCCACATACCGCATTTCTGCGGGAGCGAGATATGTCTTAATGCAATATGCTGCAAATGGACACACCTATGTGCCAAAAGAACTTCTCAAAAAAGAAACTGCCCAGCTCCTCGAGGTAAGCGAAGAAGAAGTGGAGGATGCCTTTGTGCTTTTAGCTCAAAATGAAAAAATACACATAGAAAGGTTTGAAGACAATACTGTAGGGGTTTATTACATCCCTTATTATGTGGCAGAACTTCATACTGCAGAAAGGCTTTTCACAATGACAGTAACCCAGTGCGAAGACCTCAAAATAGACGTGCAAAAAGAAATAAGGGATTTTGAAAAAGAAGCAGGAATAGTTTTAGAGAAAACTCAAAAACTGGCGGTAGAGGAAGCCATAAAAAATTCTGTAGTGGTCATAACAGGAGGACCTGGCACGGGTAAGACTACGATTATAAACTGTATAATAAGGATTTTTGAGAAAGCCAACAAAAAAGTGGCTCTTGCTGCTCCCACAGGAAGAGCAGCAAAGAGGATAACTGAAGCAACAGGTAAAGAGGCAAAGACCATTCACAGGCTTTTAGAGTATACCTATACGGAAGAGGAAGGGAAAGGGTTTAATAAAAACGAAAAAGATCCTTTAAAATACGATGTAATCATAATAGATGAAGCTTCTATGGTGGATATTTTGCTTATGAATGCTCTTTTAAAGGCTATTCCTGCCGGATCAAGGCTTATTCTTGTGGGAGATGCTGACCAGCTTCCCTCTGTTGGAGCAGGAAATGTACTAAGAGACATAATAGACAGTGGAATTGTAAAAGTGATACGGCTAAAAGAAATCTTCAGGCAGCAGAAAGAGGGCCTTATTGTGGTAAATGCTCATAAGATAAATAACGGCGAATATCCTACCTACAATGACAAAAATGGCGACTTCTTCTTTTTAAGTGTACCTACGCAGGAAGACATGCTAAAGACAATACTAGACCTTGTCACCAATAGGCTTCCTAAAGCTTATGGCTTTCATCCTGTCAATGACATTCAGGTTCTAACTCCAATGAAAAAAGGGTTAATAGGAGTTCACAATTTAAATATAGAACTTCAGAAGGTATTAAACCCTCCTTCTAAAGACAAAGCAGAAAAACCAATGAAAGAATTTACTTTTAGAGTCGGTGATAAAGTGATGCAGATCAAGAACAACTATAGAATGACCTGGAAAAGAGGGGATGAGGAAGGAGAAGGAGTTTTCAACGGTGACATAGGGATAATTCAGTCAATAGATGAGGAACTTCAAGAAGTTACCGTGTATTTTGACGACGAAAAAGTAGTGACTTACGATTTTTCCGATTTGGACGAACTTACCTTATCTTACGCTATCACAGTTCACAAGAGTCAGGGCAGCGAATTTCCTGTGGTGATAATGCCAGTGACATACGGACCTCCTATGCTTTTAACCCGAAACTTACTTTACACAGCTGTTACAAGGGCAAAAAAGCTGGTGGTTTTAGTAGGGCAGGAGAAATATTTAAAATTTATGATTGACAACAACAGGATTTCTAAAAGATATTCAGGACTTCTTTCCAGACTAAAAAAGACCTTAATTTACATCCAATAATTTATAGAAAAGTGTAAATTTTAATTTATTTGTGCCGATAACATAATTGAAAGAAGGAAGCGATGAGGGATGTATAAATGACTTTTTTGGACCTGCTTTTTCCTCCCAAGACCAGTTGCATTGTTTGCAATGTCTCTATAAAAAGTGGATACTTGTGCGATAGGTGTAAGGCATCTCTTGAAATTATCAATGGCAACAGGTGCAGAATATGCGGCAAGCCCCTTAAAGAAGGAGAAATATGTAGTGATTGCCTCAAAACACCGCATTATTTTAAACAAAATGTAAGTCCATTTGAATATGAGGGCATTGTAAAAGAACTCATAGCGAAATTTAAATATTTCAATGAAAGGCACTTAGCTTCATTTTTCGCCGATTACATGGCTGATGCAGTAAAAAATATGGGCTGGAATATTGAAGTCATAGTTCCCGTTCCACTTCACAGGATAAGACTTGATGAAAGAGGATACAATCAGTCTGAACTTCTGGCAAGGGAGCTTTCTTACAGGCTCAATATCTTCATGTCAAAAGCTCTAAGGCGGGTTAAGAATACCACAACTCAGACTGCTCTTCACAGAGAGGAAAGGATGGAAAATGTAAAGGGGGCCTTTAAAGTTACATATAAAGATACAATTGAAGGGAAAAATGTTCTTTTAGTGGACGATGTTTTGACAACAGGGGCAACCCTTGACGAATGTGCGAAAGCATTGAAGGAAAATGGGGCAAAAGAAGTTTATGTTGTCACTATTGCAACTGGCAGGATGTGATGGGGATTATATAAAAGGGGGTGAAAATTATGGAAATAAGGAATTGCAAGCGGTGTGGAAGGCCTTATATCTATACGGGAAAAGATTTATGTCCTGTGTGTTATCAGCAGGATGAAGAAGACTTTTTAAAAGTTCGCGATTATTTGGACATGCACCCTAATGCCACAATGCTTGAAATATCTCAAAATACTCAAGTTTCTGCGAAAAAGATAATGGATTTCTTAAAAGAGGGACGCCTCATACTTTCGCCGAGCAATGTCAACATAGGCTTGAGGTGTGAAAGGTGCGGCAAGCCAATACTTAGCGGAAGATTTTGTGATGAATGTAAAATAGAGCTTGCGAAGGAGCTCACAAAAGGGTATGAATCTAAAACAACCAAAGATGAAGATGAAACGAAAGGTGAGAGGTTGTATGTATACGATACAAAGAAAAAGAAAAAATGATGCGAGATTAAACTTTTGCTTTGTTGAGTCGATATTAATGGTAGTACGGGGGTGTTGAGAATGAAAATCTACAATAACAATATTGATAAAATAATGTCAATCTATAGAGTTAACTCAGTAGAGAAGGTAAAGCCTAATAAACCGGAAATAAAGGATAAAGTAGAAATTTCAGAAGAGGCTTTAAAACTCGCCAAGAATTTGAGCCAGTTTGAGAAAATAAAAAATCAAAAGATTGAGGATATAAAGTCAAGGTTAAGTTCTGGTACTTACAATGTTAAAGCTGAAGATGTAGCTGATGCCATATTAAAAGGTGTGCTTCTTAACAAAAAAATTTAATTTTAAGGATGTGCGTAAAATGAATGCGAGTCAAAGGCTTTTAGGCCTTCTGAAGGAAGAAATGGCAATATATGAGATTTTGCTTGAACTGGCGACCAAAAAAACCGACATAATAATCCATGGGAAGATAAAAGAGTTGGATGAGACTGTGCAGATGGAGAGAAATTTCATAAAAAAGCTGGTTGAATTAGAGGAAAAAAGGGAAAACACTTTAAAAGAGATGGGCAAAGGAGAAGGTGTGACTATAAGCGAGGTTATAAAAAGCCTTCCTCTTGAAGAAGCTGCACAGTTTAACAACGTTAAGGAAAGATTAAGTGCTGTTTTAAAAGAGTTGGAGCAGAGAAACGATTTAAACATGGCTTTAATTGAGCAGGCACTGGAATATGTGAATTATTCTATCAAGGCTATATCAGAAGCTTTGGAGGAAGACAAGGGCATTTACGGGGAAAAAGGAAGCTCTAAGGGCTACACCAGTTTAATTGACAAAAAGGCATAGGGGGATAGATATGTCTACTTTTCAGGGACTTGAAATAGCCAAAACGGGCCTTTTTGTAAGCCAGAAAGCGCTGGAGGTTACAGGCCACAATATAGCTAATGCCAATACACCTGGTTATACAAGACAAGTAGTAGATATGGCTTCAATTGCTCCTCCTACCACCTTTGGAATGTACGACCAGTGGGGCAAGGCTGTAGGCGAAGGCGTAAAAATTGTGGACATAAGGCAGGTACGCGATCAATTCTTAGACAATCAGTACAGAAGAGAGAACAAATTTTTGGGAGAGTGGGAGACAAAGGCAGAAGTTCTTTCTGCAATTGAAAATATATTTGATGAGCCCTCAAATAGCGGCATAACAGCTGTTTTAAATGACTTTTTTAACTCTTTACAAGAGCTTTCAAAAAATCCTGAGAGTTTGACTGTCAGAGCAGAGGTAAGAGAAAGAGCGATAGCCCTTGCAGATACTTTCAACACGGTTTACCAGCACCTTTATGACAAATTAAACGAATTAAACTCTACAATACAATCCAGAATTGCCGAGATAAACTCTTATGCTGAAAGGATAAGCAGATTAAATGGAGAGATATACAGGTTCGAACTTTCAGGGCAGGTAGCGAATGACTTAAGAGACCAGAGAAACCTTTTGGTGGATCAGCTTTCAAAATTGGTAAACATAACCACTTATGAAGATGCCAATGGCAATTTCAGAATAGATATAGGCGGACAGGCTTTGGTAAGTGGCACTACTGCCTTTACAATGTCTATGGATAAAAACGGGAATGTAATATGGGACCTCACCAAATCCCCTGTTAACCCATCGAGCGGCGTATTAAAAGGCCTTTTGGACATGAGAGATGGGGATGGGACAGATGGCGTAAAAGGTATCCCCTATTATATGGATCAGTGGAATAAATTGGCTTATAACATAGCAAAGTCTTTAAATGAAGTCCACAGCCAGGGATACGGCCTGGATAAAAGTACAGGAAATCTTCTTTTTGGAGGTTTTGATACCTCTCTCCCTTATGATAAAACCATTCCTTATGCTCAATTAATAAAAGTAAGTAGCGACATACTTGCATCAGATGGCCTTTTAAAAATAGCTGCTGCAAAAGACCCTACTGCTCTTCCCGGTGATAATAGGAATGCTTTGGAACTTATAGCATTAAGAGATAGACCGCTTGATGGCCTTGATAAAGCTACTTTTGATGACTTTGCCAGGTCTTTGATTTCGAACCTGGGTGTAGATGCAGAACAGGCTAATGTAATGAAGAAAAATCAGGAAGTTATGGTAAAGCAGATAGACCTAAACAGGCAGTCTACCTCAGGCGTATCTTTAGATGAAGAGATGACGAATATGTTAAAATACCAAAAGTCCTATGCCGCCTGTGCAAGAGTGATAACTGCTATGGATGAGCTTATAGACACGATCATCAACAGAATGGGAATAGTTGGAAGGTAGGTGCTTTGAATGAGAGTCACCCACAATATGATGATATCCACTTTTTTAACTGACTATTACAACAACCTCGAAAGGCTTCAAAAAGGTCAGAACATGCTCTCATCCGGTAAAAAATTTACAAGACCTTCTGATGACCCTGTCGCTGTGGCCACAAGCTTGAGGATTAAGACAGACATGGCGAGAAATGACGCTTACACAAAAAATGCAGACGATGCAAAGTCCTGGCTGGAGATTACAGACAGCGCTTTATCCCAGCTGGGAGACCTGCTTCAAAGGACGAGAGAACTTGCTGTTGAAGGAGCTAATGGAACTCTCACGCAGAGTGACATGGAAAAGATTGCTCAAGAGATAATGCAGATAAAACAGCAGATGGTTCAGGTAGGAAATACACAGTACAATGGAAGATACATATTTGCAGGTTTTAGAACCGACAGTGCTCCTTTTAGTGAAACTGCCAATGGCTACAGCGGTGATGACAATTTTATAGAGTTTGAAGTGGGACCCGGTGGGAATAAAATGGCTGTAAATGTGCCAGGCAGTAGGCTTTTTGATGTAGTAGGAGGGACATCTCAACTTCTTGAAATGATGGATAAGCTCAAATCTGCTTTAGAAAATGGAAATCATCAATCTGTAAGCAGCATGATAGCTGATGTAGATAAACAGCTGGAAAATGTTTTATCTGTGAGAGCGGAAGTTGGAGCAAAGTTAAATAGGATAGACCTGATACAAAATAGGCTTCAAAATGATAACTATAACTTTACGGCACTTCTTTCAAAAAATGAAGATGCAGATATGGCACAGGTTATCACAAATCTCAAGATGGATGAAAATGTGTACAGGGCATCTCTGGCTGCGGGTGCCCGCATAATACAGCCCAGTTTAATAGATTTTCTAAGGTGATGAAAATGAATATAGCGATACACCAGACTTTTGGCAGGATAGGCATAAAGACTCATCCTGCCCAAATTTCTATAAAAAGTCCTAAAGCCGATCTTGAGATAAAGCAAATACCTGCGAAAATGGAAATAGAACAAAAGCTTCCCCAAGTTCAGATAGATCAATATCAGTGTTTTTATGAAGCTGGGCTTAAAAATATCTTTGACCTTGTACATGATGAGGCAGAGAGGAGTAAGCGGATAGCACTTGATGCAATAGGCAAAATTGCTGAAGATGGGGATGTACTCGCTTCTATAGAAACTCATCAGGATGCAATTGTAAAATTGAGTGAAGAAGCGTTGATTCAGGATATAGATTTTAATGTTGACCTCATGCCAAAGTCAAGGCCTAAAATATGGTTTGAAGGGTATTTGAAAATAAATTGGCAATTGGGTGGTGTAGAAATAAAAGCAATACCTCACAAGCCTATAATATCTGCAACACCAGCTCATGTAGAAATAAACTTGAGGCAATATCCTTCGATAAAAATAGAGTATGTAGGAAATCACGTTGATAAGAGGATATGAGTTTAAAAGAAAGTGAGGAATTTAGGATGGAACTTAATACAAAAAATTTTGGAATTATCCATTACAATGAAGAGGATGTCATTTACTTTGAAGAAGGTATTCCAGGTTTTGAAGAATTACACAATTTCTTGATAATTGGCGATGAAGAGGAAGATATGCCTTTTAAATGGCTTCAATCAATAGATAACCCTGACATAGCCTTTGTAGTTATTGACCCCAGAGTTTTTAAGCCAGATTACACCTTTGAAATTGATGAAGAGTTAAAAAATTTTCTGGCGATAGAGGATGTAAATCATCTTTTAATATTTGTCATTGTGGTAATCCCCGAGAAGATAGAAGAGATGACTGCCAACTTAAAAGCTCCTATAATTATAAACGCTGAAAACAACAGAGGAGTCCAGATTATACTGGATAATGATAAATACCTAATAAAACATCCTATACTGGAGGAGCTTAAAAATGCTTATTCTCACGCGTAAAATAGGTCAATCCATAATTATAGGGGAAAATGTAGAAGTAAAAATAGTAAGTATTGAAGAAGGGAAAGTAAAACTGGGGATTACCGCTCCAAAAGAAGTGACTGTATTAAGAAAAGAACTCATAGAAGTAATGGATGAAAACATAAAGGCGGCAAGTGTGAGCAAAGAAGCTTTGAAGGAGATAGAAAAATTTATTAAAAAACGCTAAAGTAAATCAAAAATATATCGATATATATTAGTGAAAACAAAAGATAAGCAGTTGGCGCCAACTGTGAGGTAAAATCAAGGCAGGGATGCCAAAATAAAAATTCAAGGAGGAAGGATAGTATGATTATCAACCACAACTTAAGTGCATTGAATGCCTGGAGAGCACTTTCAATTAACAATTTCAACACACAAAAGGCATTAGAGAAACTCTCATCAGGTTACAGAATCAATAGAGCTGGAGATGACGCAGCAGGATTGGCAATTTCAGAGAAGATGAGAGGACAGATCAATGGTTTGAATCAAGCTATAAGGAATGCTCAAGACGGTATATCTTTAATTCAGACAGCTGAAGGTGCTCTGAATGAGACCCATGCAATACTCCAGAGAATGAGAGAACTTGTAGTACAGGCAGCAAATGATACGAATACTGATATAGATAGGCAAAACATTCAGAAAGAGATAGACCAGTTGAAAAAAGAAATTGACAGGATAGCTACAACGACACAGTTTAATACAAGAACACTTTTAGATGGCAGCTTATCTACAACAGGTGTGACATTCCAGATAGGAGCAAATGCTGCGCAAAACATGACATTGACGATAGGTAAAATGGATACAACTACCCTTGGTGTTGATGGGTTGGACGTTTCAACTTCTGGACTTTCATCTGCAAGTATAGCTGCATGGCTTACAACCATTGACACTGCTATTAACAAAGTATCACAGCAAAGAGCAGATCTTGGTGCCGTGCAGAACCGTTTAGAACACACAATAAACAACTTGGGTGTTGCAGCAGAAAATCTTACAGCCGCTGAGTCCCGTATAAGAGATGTAGATATGGCAAAAGAGATGATGGAATTCACAAAGAACAACATACTGCAGCAAGCTGCAACTGCAATGCTAGCACAGGCAAATCAGCAACCGCAGACAGTACTGCAATTGCTCAGATAAATGTAAGGGAGGCGATGCCTCCCTTAAAATTTATTAAGTGTAGAATTACAGGAGGAAATTTTTATGCCAACGTCTTGGTACAACGTAATACCGGAAATATTGAGTTTAATCGAAAAACATAAACCTCGTAGTATTTTAGACGTAGGTATAGGTTTTGGTAAATATGGAGTTTTGATAAGGGAAGTGTTAGAATTACCCTATGAACGATACGATAAATTAAAATGGCAGCATAGAGTTGAGGGAGTAGAGGTCTTTGAAGGATATAAAAATCCTCTTCATACTTATGCTTATGATAAAGTGTATTATAGCAATATTTTAGATGTAATTGATGAACTTCCACAATATGATGTAATATTGCTTATTGATGTATTAGAGCATTTTACAAAAGAAGAAGGTTATCTTTTATTAGATAAACTGCTTGAACATACCAAAAATTTTATTTTAATTTCTACTCCATTATACCCCGATATTCAGAAAGATTATGAAGGTAACCCTCATGAAGAGCATAAAAGCAGATGGTCAATAATTGATTTTGTAGATTACGATTATAGCTTTAAACTTATTCCTATTGGGAATAATGGTGCACAACTATTTACTATTTTTCCTACAACACAAGGTGTTAAAGAAAAGATTAATACTCATCTATATACACAAATCATTGAAAACAATTCTTTAAATGCAAAACCCAAATTAAAAATAGGTTATTTATTACCTCACAAAAATTTGACAGGCGGTTTAAAAATGCTTTTAGAGAATATGAGATATATGAAGAAAAGAGGTCATACAATTTGTGGTTTTTTGAAAAGCGATACAAATGATGATGTAATTCCTAATTGGTATAGAGATATTGAAATAGATGAAAAAATAATATTACCACATAAAGACAGTTTCTCTTATTATATAGAAGATTGCGATATAGTAATTGCTGGTTGGTTGGGACAACTTATAGAATTAAAGAGGAGCAAGATTCCCGTAATATACTGGGAGCAAGGGAGTGAATGGTTGTTTGGTGATTATAGAGATTTGTCACCAAATTCAAAAATCAGAGAACACTTAAAAGAGTGTTTTTCTTCTGATGTAACTTTTGTGAGTGCTTCACCTTTAATTGCAAAGGTATTGAAGGTGAGGTATGGAAAAGATTCGACAATAATTCCGAATGGCATTGACACGACTTTTTATTTTCCGAGGAAAAAAGAAAAGAGTAGCCAAGATATTTCTATTTTGTTAGTAGGTCACCCGTACCTTTGGTTTAAAGGTTTTGAAGTGGCTCTTATTGCGTTGGAGATGGTGTGGAGAAAAGGATACAGATTCAACGTAAATTGGGTATGTCAAGAACTACCTAATGTTAAAAATCTTAGCTATCCCATTAATTTCATTAAAAAGCCAAGTCAAGAAGAATTAGCTGAAATTTATAGAAATTCTGATATGCTAGTGTTTACATCGTGGTATGAGGGTTTTGGTATGCCACCTCTTGAGGCTATGGCATCAGGTATTCCTGTGATATCCACTAGGTGTGGGGGCGTTGAAAGTTTTATAACTCCAGGAGTAAATGGAATTTTAGTGGAACCAGGAGATATAGAGGGAATTGCATATGCTGTCATGGAATTAATAAAAAATAGCAAATTAAGAGAAATTTTAGCTAAAAGAGGTAGACAAACTGCTTTGAATTTTGATTTTGAAAAAATTACAGAAATGTGGGAAACGGTGCTTTATAAAGTGAAAGGGGATGCTTAGTATGGATCTGAAAGACCAATTCAAAATGTTGTATAAAGAAATTTCTCCTTCAACCCTTTCCCTTTGCCTTATCACAAAAAATGAAGAAAAAAATATATCTCGCTGTATAAATAGTGTAAAAGACATTGTAGATGAAATAGTTGTGGTGGATACTGGTTCTACAGATAGAACTATTGAAATTGCGAGAAGTTTTGGTGCAAAAGTGATTCAAATAAAGTGGGAGGATGATTTTAGTAAGGCTAGAAATACAGCTATAGAAAGTGCTACAGGGGATTGGATTTTATTTCTTGATGCCGATGAGGAGATAAAAAAAGAAGATGTTGGCAAAATAAAGTCTTTGTTGTACGATGACACAGTTGAGGCTTATCTATTTAAATTTATAAATTACGCCGGTTCAAGTGTAAACAGCGGGCTTACAGAAATTAACTATAATTATAGACTATTTAGGAACAATGGAAAACTGAAATATATTTATCCAGTTCATGAAAATTTAAGAAATATAGAAGAAAACAGGCCTCCCATTGCTAAAAAGGCAGATGTGACTATACTGCATTACGGATATCTTGCTGACATAAGAAAAGAAAAAAATAAAAGTGAACGATATATAAAACTGATTTCTAAATACTTGGAAAGTCACCCGGAGGATAAATTTCAGCATGGCAATTTAGCAGTAGAATATTTTAATATTGGAGACTATCAGAAAGCATTAAAGCATTTACTAATAGCCACTAAAGGTATGGATGTAAATAGTGTAAATGCTACAAGGCTTCTAAGGTATCTGATAGGATGTTATATAGGGCTAAAAGATTACAGTACTGCTCTTAAAATTATAAAGGACGCAAAAGATTATTATAAGGACATTCCAGATTTTAGTTTTCTTGAAGGGCTTATGTATATGGATCAAAAGAGGTACGAAAAAGCTATAGAAGCTTTTGAAGAGAGTCTTTCAATTGGAGAATACGATGGATTATTCATTACAATGGGAGGAACGGGAAGTTACCGCGCAAGATATATGATAGGTTTGTGTAAGGAAAAATTAAATCAGTTAAATGATGCAGTAAAAGAATATATAGAAGTATTAAAAGAAAATCCCAATTATCAGGAAGTATTTATAAAGCTTTTTGACCTTTTTATAAGAAATGAACCAGTACAGGAAGTTTATAAATTTTTCAGTAAATATGTGGATGTGAGTTCTCCTCTAAACAATGCAATTTTGGCTAGGCTATACATAAGTGTTGGTCTATATGATGCGGCTAAGAACTATTTGGACAATATAAATATGGATTTAGAAGGTTTAAATACATTAAGAGGAATTGTATGTATGGGGATGAAAAAATATGAGGAAGCTTTGCGATATTTTGGTAGCGAATATGGGAAGTCACAAGAAGAGGCCAATTATTACAAAGTGTTGTGTCATATTATCTTAAATCAAATGGAGGAAGCCAAAAAAGTATTATGGGAATTGCCTGATTCTTCAGATAAGAAATTGTATATGAGTATAGTAGGAGAAATGAAGGCGAAATTTGAAGAAATAAGAGAGAATTACTTTAATTTGCTGGATTTGCTTATCAAATTGCAGGAATTCGACTTATATAACAAAGTTCTAGCTATGTATGTAAATAAATTTGGAAGAGAAGATTACGAAAGGTATGGGCAATTGATGATAAAATATGGGTTAGAGGATTTAGCTGTTGAGGCTTATATTAAGGCTGCAAACCTAAATAGTCAAAATCCTGAGGTGTACAGATACCTTGCTGAAAAAGCTTTAAAACAGGGCATGTACGAAGAGGCTTTGTCTTTGGCGATGAATGCATTCAACCTTGATACAATGGATGTTGATAATTATGTAACAATGTACAAGATATACCGTGATATGGGTAACTTGAATGAAGCTGAAAAAATCAATTCGGTAGTAAAAGAAATTTATCCAGAAATAGACCTTGCAAGTAGAGTAAATGGCGGGTGAAGCCCGCCAATTTTAGTTTCTTAGCAAAATTAGGCAAATGGTATTTACACACAAAATGCTGCTATAAGAGGAATTTTGTTCGCAATTTTAAAAGGTGAGAATTTTGCTTAACTCTTCTTTTGCAAAAGCCGATATAATAGTTGAGTCCAATCCTCCTGAAAGGAGGGATGAAATATTTGTTATTTCTGGGATTTGCTTTGCTATAGAATCTTTTACAAGGTATTTTACTTTTTCAATAATCTCCTCCAGAGTGTCTGTATGAGGGTTGCTTTGAAGGGACCAGTATTTATGTATATGAATTAGGCTGTTTGGGTTAAAAGTTGCATACTAAAGCTATTGCTAAAGTTTTTTTCACCCAATTTTTTTACAATTAATTGACTTTGGCTTTGAGTATTTGTTACAATTATTGTTCGGTGGCCTAGAAGATTTCTAATCAATTTTTAATCTTTGTCTGGTATAATGATATTAGGCTTTCGCAGGAGGAAATAAGATGAATAAGGTTATAAAAGAGTATTATTACGAGGAGAATGAGATTGCAGAGAAGATAAAGGAATTAAAGAAAAAATTAAATGAAAGCGACTTACAGGCTCCAAAAGTTTTGGAGCTTAGTAGAGAGCTGGATAGATTGATTGTGCTTTACATGAAAGGGCAGTGGCAGGCAAAACAGGAGTGAGTTTTGCCTGCCCTTTATTTTTATGTAAAAAAATTTAAACTTTTTAAAATACATGACGATATTTATAGTAGCAGAAAGGAGTTGGTTCACAAAGGATAAATTTTCACTGTAGGGGGTAATAACAGAGATGTTGCAGAGTATAAATAATGCGAATCTAGCACAGATTCCTTCTTCAAATTTTAAGAAGGAAAGTGTCCTTGTGGATGAAATTAAAACAGTGAAAGATATTCTGAGCAAGCCTGTGGACGAAGATAAGCTCAATAGAGAGCTTAACAGAGAAAACAGGAGGGTAACTATTGACCGTACATATTTTGAATTTTCTGTTCACAAACCTACCAATACAATTGTAGTGAAAATTGTCGACAGTGAAACTAATGAGGTTATAGATGAGATTCCTCCGGAGAAAATATTGGACCTTGTAGCAGGTTTGTGGAAAATAGCAGGACTTTTTGTGGATAGGAGAATATAGACTCACGGTAATATGTCAATACCTTAAAATTGGAAAATAAAATTATCAAAGCAAAAAAAGACAATAATACCCTTAGCCAATTAATATGGTAAAAATTGGCTTCAAAAGTAGCAATTAATAGGTTTTAAAAGACAAAATTAACTCTTCACCGCCCCTTTGTAGATTTGGCCTTTGCTCAGCAGTGCAAAGACCAGCCTAACAAGTTTGCGGGCAGTCAATACCAGCGCTCTCTTATGCTGGTGCTTTTGAACCTCCTGATACTTGGTCTGATAATAGGCCTTGTATTCCTCGTTGTGCACCCGCAACGAGTTTGCGGCCATGACCAAGTAATAGCGGAGGTATTTGTTCCCGCTCTTTGTCAAACGACGCTCTTCAGCGTCAAAGTCGCCCGACTGATAACGGGTCCAGGTGAGGCCAGCATACTGAGCAAGAGAGGCTTCGTTTTTAAAACGCTTAATATCGCCTATTTCAGCGATTATTCCTGCAGCCGACACATCGCCTAAACCCTTAACTGTAGTAAGTGTTTGAGGGATAGCTTTAAGCTCTCTGGAAATAACCTTATCAAGGCTTTTAATCTGCCTTTTGAGATGCTCAATGTTTTGAAGAGTTAAAGAAAGAGCTATCTCACAGGCCTGTTCCATTTTAGAGTTTAGGCGGTAAGCACGGTTTGCGGCTTGCTTTAGAGCAGTAGCAATTTCTTCAGGATTAGTGAATCTGTTTTTTCCGTGAGACTGAATAAACTCTGCAAGTTCTTCTATGGATATCTGAGCTATTTCATCAGGGGTAAATTCTTTCAGGACTTCAATGGACGCTCTGCCAAAGACGTTGGTAAAGGGATTGTCCTGTTTGTAATTAGAGAATTTCAAAAAGAGCAAATTCAAAGCTCGATTTTTCTCATCAACAAGGAGTTCGACAAGATGTAATCTAAGCCTTGTAAGCTGACGCAAAGGTGCAGTAACAGAAACTTCATGGCTGTATGGAGTAAGATGTCCAAAGCGAAGCCTCTCAGCAATTATATAGGCATCTAAGGCATCAGTTTTAGGGAGTCTTGAGCCGAAAGCTTTTTTAAACCCGGATACAAGAGAAGGATTAATTTCATACACCTGGACCGAATAAGGCTTTAACTGAGGTGCATCCAAAAGGAAATCTCTAAGTGGAATACTGAAGATAGAAGTAGCTTCTAATCCAAGATTAAGTTGCGAGACATTGGATTTAGTTGCTAGTGAAACTAAAGTATCCACCAGCGCATTTGCGCCCTCAGCATTATTGGAGAAAGACCTAGCAGGAGAAAGTTGATTACCATTTTCATCGATGCATACGAGATCCAGCTTAGAGGCGCTGACATCGATGCCTGCAAAGATAACCTGAGCCACCAGATATCCCTCCTTTGGTTGGCCAGGATTAGGGGCGTGCCCTGCGGGTGCAGTACCTAACAGCCTCGCGGGCGATAAGAGCTTGACAGGGCAACCGGGGGTGCACCCCTAGCCTGCTGAATCTAGGGGCCGGAATGCCTGCTGGCTCAGCTCACGAGTGAGAAACTAGTACTGCACCGCAGGGGTCTCACTCTTACTTGAGTAGGCTGTATTTGAAAAGCTACAGGGGGTGTTAAGAGTGACCCCAGACCAACCTAAATTAATTTTCGCAAAGGCACGCTCAATTATCAAGAAGTAAAAAAACTTCTTGATAATTTCCAAATCATATTATACGAGCATTCCTGTAATGAATTATTTGGACTTTGAGAAATAAAAAACCTCCTGCTATAATGGGAATTGGAAAACGAGAAGAAATAGCAGGAGGATGATAGGCGATGTTAAAATCTCAGATACAAAAGATAGAATCCATAACCCCTGAAGTAATGATAGTAGGAATTGATGTGGCCAAGAAGAAACACTGGGCACGTATATTTGACTACAGGGGTTTGGAGTTAACCAAAGGATTCTCTTTTAAGAATAACATAGAGGGATTTAATCGTCTAGTGGGGAAATTAAGTGAGATAAAGGAAGAGAAAGGATTGGAGAAGATAATTGTTGGTATGGAACCTACAGGGCACTATTGGAAGGCGTTGGCGTGGTTTTTAAAAGAACAGGGAGTGACGGTAGTACTGGTCAATCCTTATCATGTAAAGCAAGTTAAGGAGCTGGATGATAATACACAAACTAAGAACGATCCAAAGGATGCTATGGTTATAGCAAGGCTTGTGAAAGATGGGCGTTTCAGTTATGCGTACTTGCCTGAAGGGATTTATGCGGAGTTAAGGGTATTAAGCACTATGAGGCAGCAAATAAGAGCGAAGTTAAATAGTGCAAAGAATGCGCTGGTTTCAATTTTGGATGAATATTTTCCTGAGTTTACGGAAGTGTTTAAGAATTTGGATGGCAAAGCAGCAATGCACATTTTGTATCACTATCCATTTCCGCAGGATGTGCGGGAATTAGGGGTTGAAGGCATAGTAGAGGAATTTAAGAAAGCAACAAAGAGAGCTGTTGGGCAAAAGAGGGCAGAAAAGCTGTACGAGGCAGCAAAAAGATCTGTAGGGGTAAAAGAAGGTTTAGCAGCGGCCAAGATAAAAATACGGCTGTGTATAGAGGAGATAAGGTTTTTCAAGAAACAGCTTGAGGAAGTAGAAAGGGAGATGGCAGTTAGATTACAAGAGACAGGGATAGGCAGATACATATTGAGTATTCCTGGTATTGGTATAGTAACGGCGGCAGGCATATTAGGAGAGATAGGTGATCCGAGTCGATTTGAGAGTTGGAAGCAAATCAGGAAATATGCTGGTTTGAATCTAATAGAGGACAGTTCAGGTGAGCGGAAGGGAAAGACAAGGATATCGAAGCGAGGTCGAGCGATGTTGAGGAATCTTCTGTATCAGGTTGCAGTAGTAATGGTAAGCAAGAATAAAGAGATTAAGGCTTTATACACTTATCTTAAGACGAGGCGAGAGAATCCGCTTGAGAAGAAGCAGGCTCTGATAGTAGTGGCTGTGAAAGTGATAAAGATTATATTTACGCTAGTGAAGAAGAAAGAGGAGTATGATGGGAAGAAAGTATTAGGGATTTTTAGGGAGAGGCAAATACAAGCTGCGTAGAGATATGATGATAAAATTGGTGGGGGATAAGCAGTTTACCCTCCATTAGGGCATAGACCCTGTATACGAGCAAAGCTGCACCCCCACCAGTTCCCTAAGGCAGTACGAAGGAATGTAAGGGCAAGGACCCAGAGAGGCATGATAGGGGATGCCTAGGGGATAAAATTGATATAGTAGTATTAATTTTCACGGCGCTGCATTTATGGAGGAAGATAAAAACAATAGTAGTGCTGTGAAAAGGGTAGGTATTGCTGTGTTTTATTAAGGCGGTAAAAGAAATTTCAAATAGCTGCGTAATTTTAAGATATTTGCAGCTATTTGGAGATAATAAAAAATTTTATTGAGATAGGGGGTGTTAGTGTGGATCCCATCAGCATGAACAGTTATAATGTGAGCAATTTACTAAGAATAGGTGGGCTTGCTACAGGGCTGGATACTGATTCAATAGTTAAACAGCTTATGAAAGTTGCAAGTTTACCCCTTGATAAGTTGAACCAACAAAAGCAGTGGTATCAGTGGCAGCAGGAAGATTTGAGGGACATAAATGCAAAGCTTATGAATTTGAGAAATAATGTAGTCGCCAGTTTGAGGCTGCAGGGAACTTTTATGGCTAAAACTGTTACATCCTCTAATCCTTCTGTTGCTACTGCTACAGCAGGAGCAAATGCGGTGAATGGAACGTATACTTTATCTGTTACTCAATTGGCGAGCGCACCAACTTATGTGGCCACACCTGTTGCTTCGTTAATAAACAATACAGGAGTGGATGTCACTTTAACTTTAAATGGTCAATCATTGATAATAAAAAATAATGCTACTATTTCAGATGTGGTAAATGCTATAAACAGTTTAACCTCAAAAACTAGTGTAAGTGCTACTTATGATAGCACCTTGAATAAATTATTTTTGGTTTCCAACAAAACTGGTGCTCAATCTACCATTAGTTTAACTGCTTCAGATGTTAATGGACAGACTGTTTTGTCTAATCTTGGATTGCCTACCAATGGAATAAATGTTAATGGTAGTAATGCGATATTTACTTTCAATGGCGTTCAAATAACAAGCTCCACTAACAATGTAACAGTTGCTGGTATAAATGTTACATTGACAGGTACAACTGCGAGCGGGCAGAATATAACTCTCACTGTTTCAACAGACGTAGACAAAATTTATAACACGATTAAAAACTTTGTAGATACCTATAACGACGTAATTACACAGATGTACACTAAACTCACAGAAAAAAGGTATTACGATTATCCGCCTCTCACAGATGAGCAGAAGCAGGCGATGAAGGAAAATGATATAAAATTGTGGGAAGAAAAAGCTAGATCAGGCGACTTGGCTAATGATGAGACTTTGATGAGGGCGTATTATTCATTAAGACAGGTCGTTTCTTCTACTGTATCTGGTGTAGGGTCATTAAGCTCTATTGGAATTACTACAGGGCAGTGGTATGAAGGTGGAAAACTTTATATTGACGAAGCTAAATTAAAAGATGCGATTGCCAACAATCTTGATAAGGTTATGCAGATATTTACAGGTGTTTACAGCTCTGATGGCACTACATTGGTGTCAAAAGGCATTGCACAGCAACTTTATGGCTATTTTGAAAATGGCACATTTAAAGAAGGTGTACTAGGGACTGCAATAAATGCTATAACGCGCAAGGCAGGAAGCTCAACACAACTTTATGACAATAGTTTCATAGGCAACAGGATAAGGGAAATAGATGACAGAATTGCAGAAATGCAAAAAAGATTAAAGGATTTAGAGGATAGATATTACAGGCAGTTTACACAGTTAGAAATTTTTGTCGGGCAGATGAATACGCAAAGCGCATGGCTAAATCAGCAGATTGGGATTATGACTAAGTGAGGGGGTGCGAAAGTTTGAATCCGTATCAGCAGTATAAAGAGAATGCTATTTTGACGGCAAGTCCTGAAGAGCTGGTTTTGATGCTCTATAACGGGATAATAAGATTTATTGATGAGGCAAAGACAGCGCTTCAAAAGAAAGATTATGTAGAAACAAATGCTAAAATACAGAGGGCACAGGATATCATTACAGAGTTAATGCTTACTCTTGATATGAATTATGATATCGCTAAAAATCTATACAATCTTTATGACTATATGTTAAGAAGGTTGATTGATGCGAATGTGAAGAAGGATATTGAAATTTTAGATGAAGTAAGAGGATTTGCAGTAGAATTAAGAGACACCTGGAGTTTAGCACTTCAAAAGGTGAGAGAAAAAGTCTACGCTACGAAAGGTTGATGGGATGGAAAACATTTTAAAAAAATTAATTGACCTTACAAAGAAAAAAATAGAAAATCTGAAGCAACTCTATGACCTTACAGAAAAAATAGGCGTTGCCATAACTTCTAACGACCTGGAAGAACTTAAAAAGCTATTAGTTTCAAAGCAGCAGATAATTGAAAGGATAAATGAGATAGACAAGGACTTTATACCCCTTTATAATGCTTTCAAAAAAGAAAATAAAATTGAGAGCATATTTGAAATGGAAGACAATGTGATTGGCGATGCCAGCAAATTAAAGGGTTTGTTCATCGATGCTAAAGCCTTGCTTGACAAAATCAAAGAAAAAGATGACAGCAATATCAAAGAGATAAATAAAGTTTTTGAAAAGGTGAGTGACAAATTAGAGGAAATTTCTAAAAACAAAGAAGGATATGTGGAATATCTTAGATATTATACTCCCGAAAGTTACTTTATAGATAAAAAGCGTTAAAAAAGCGGGTTTCCCCGCTTTTTTATTTCTTTATCTGGAGTTGATAATAGCTTAGATTTAGTTTATTATTAAAGTAATTAATTTGTGCTTAAAAGGGCGAAGAGGAGGGAGGAATGATGATGAGAGAAGAAATTGAAAAAGTTATAGAAGAAGTAAGAGATAGAGTTGTTGAGTGGAGAAGGCATTTTCATCAGTATCCAGAGCTTTCCTTTCATGAAGTAAAGACCGCTGAAAAAATTTCTGAGATTCTTTCTAGTTTTGGCAATTTAGAAATTTCAAGGCCAGTTCAAAACAGTGTCGTGGCAGATTTGAAAGGGGCGGGAGAAGGTAAGACTTTGGCTATAAGGTCTGATATAGATGCTTTGCCTATTAGAGAGGAAAATGAGTTTGAATTTTCTTCAAAAAATCCGGGAGTGATGCACGCCTGTGGTCACGATGGGCATATAGCCATAGTTTTAGGTACAGCTTATGTTTTATCCCGCTTAAAAGATAAGTTAAAAGGAAAAGTACGCTTTATATTCCAGCCTGCAGAAGAGGTGCCTCCTGGAGGAGCAAAGGAATTAGTAGAAAAAGGGGTGCTTGAAGGGGTTGATTACATAATAGGGCAGCACCTCTGGACTTATTTGCCTGTCGGGAAAGTAGGTATAGTTTATGGGCCTATGATGGCATCAGATGACATATTCAGACTGAAAATTATAGGAAAAGGTGGGCATGCTGCAATGCCCCATCAAGCAGTGGATCCTATTGCTATTAGTGCTCAGGTTATTAGCAATCTTCAGTACATAGTTTCAAGGGAATTGGATCCGATTGAACCTGTGGTGATAACTATAGGAAAGATAGCCGGTGGAACTACTGATAATGTGATTCCAAATGAAGTAGAAATGGCTGGCACTGTGAGGGTCTTAAACCCGGGGGTTAGAAAGAAGATACCTGAAGCCCTAGAGAGAATAATAAAGGGCATTGTGACAGCTCACAGGGCTTCATACGAGTTTTACTTCGAGTTTGGCTATGGCCCTGTGATAAATGATGAAAGAGTAGTTAAGATGGTGGAAGATGTGACAAAAAGTCTTTACGGAGAAGAGGCTTTAGAGAAGATAAAGCCTGTAATGGTAGGGGAAGACTTTTCAGCCTATTTAGAGAAAGTTCCAGGAGCCTTTATATTCGTAGGTGCTAAAAATGAAGAAAAGGGGATAATTTACCCTCACCATCACCCCAGGTTTAATATAGATGAAGATGCTTTAGAGATTGCTTTGAGGATTTTGGTTTACTCGGCATTTGAGCTAGTAGAAAAATTTTAAAATTTTATTGATATTTGAGGTAACAGGTGATATAATACACCTATAATATAATCGAAGAGATTATATTATAAAAACCAAAATAAAGAAGTGAGGGGACAAGTTAAATGTATCAGGACAAAGTGTTAGTTTGCAAGGACTGCGGGAGAGAATTCGTGTGGACGGTAGGTGAACAGCAATTTTATGCAGAGATGGGCTTTCAGAACGCTCCGGTAAGGTGCAAAGCCTGTAGAGAAGCACGGAAGAGAAGAAGCCATAACCACCATCAGGGTGGCAGAAGAGAGAAAAAAGCGTATGGATTAAGGTAATCCCCTCACTTTTCGGCCAGAAAGTGATGTGGATTGTAAAAAAGACACCAAAATGGTGTCTTTTTTACATTTCAGATTATTTTCCACATTGTTAAACTAGGACTTTAGACTTATTCACAAAGTTATCCACATTATCCACAGTTCTTTGTTTCACACCTTGTTGAAAAAATTATTGCAATTTTATTCATAAGATATTATAATTATAAAAAGTGAAATCGTCAAAAGAAATTAAGCAATATGGAGAAATTTTCAGAAAAATTAAAAAAGGGAGAGGAGAAAGATATGAATAAAAAATCACTATTTTTAGCTTTTGCGGTGATTTTTGCTCTGGCTTTTATGCTTTCAGGCTGTGGGAGTAAGTTTAATACAGTAGATCAAATCAAGCAAAAAGGCGTAATTGTGATGGGCACGAGTGCAGATTTTCCGCCTTTTGAATTCCACAAAGTGGAAGGAGGAAAAGACGAGATAGTAGGTTTTGATATTGACATTGCCAATGCAATAGCGAAAAAGCTGGGAGTAAAACTTGAAATAAAAGATATGGACTTCAAAGGCCTTATTCCAGCTCTTCAGGCAGGAAGAGTTGATATGGTAATTGCGGGTATGACGCCCACAGCAGAGAGAAAAAAGAGTGTAGATTTTTCAGACCTCTATTACGACAGCAGGCAGGTTGTTGTGGTAAAGAACGACAGTCCAATTTCAAAGTTTGACGATTTGAAAGGCAAAACAGTTGCGGTTCAAATAGGAACTACTTCGGAAGAAGCTGCTAAAAAGATTCCTGATGTAAAGTTAAAGCAGTTAAATCGAGTCAGTGATGAGTTTATGGACCTTCAAAATGGCCGCTGTGATGCGATTGTCGTAGAAGAAACAGTTGCCAGGGCTTATTTGAAGGAATACAAGGACATGAAAATTCTCTATATGGATGAGATAAACGATGTGGAGAATGGTTCTGCTGTAGCAGTGGCAAAGGGCAATAAGAGCCTTTTGGATGTGGTGAATGAGGTGATAAAAGAGCTCAAGCAAAGTGGAGAGTACGACAAACTTGTAGATAAGTGGTTTAAGCAGTAGTTTAAAGTGGAGAGTTTTTCTCCACTAAAATTTTGTGAAGGAGAGAAGGTAGGCTATGACGGTAGACTTTTTGAGCATGGTAAAATACACGCCACTTTTTATAAGCGGACTTATAATGACCCTTAAACTGACTTTCCTTGCAGTGACAATTGGAGTCCTGATGGGGCTTTTTATAGCTCTGATGAAGATGTCCTCAATAAAACCTATAAAGCTTGTCGCTTCAAGCTATATAGAAGTGATAAGGGGAACTCCTCTTTTAGTGCAATTACTTCTCATATACAATGGACTTATGCAGTTTGGCATGAACATTCCTGCTTTTACAGCAGGAGTTTCAGCATTGGCAATAAACAGTTCCGCATATGTGGCAGAGATTATAAGGGCAGGGATACAGGCTGTTGACCCAGGGCAAAATGAAGCAGCCCGTTCTCTTGGGATGACTCATGCAATGGCCATGAGGTATGTCATAATACCCCAAGCCATAAAAAATATCCTTCCTGCTTTGGGAAATGAATTTATTGTGATGCTCAAAGAATCGGCTATAGTTTCAGTGATAGGCTTTGCAGACCTTACGCGTCAGGCAGACATCATACAGAGTGTGACTTACAGGTATTTTGAGCCTTATATAATAATCGCTGCCATATACTTCATAATGACTTTGACTTTTTCAAAACTTCTTTCTCTCTTCGAAAGGAGGTTGAGGGCAGGTGATATTCGTTAATGATGTGTACAAAAACTTTGGCAGTTTAGAAGTCCTAAAAGGCGTTACATTAAAAGTCAACAAAGGTGAAGTTGTAGTCATAATAGGTCCCAGCGGTTCCGGGAAAAGCACACTTTTAAGATGCATAAATCTTCTTGAGGAGCCTACAAAAGGGGAAGTCTTTATAGATGGAGTGAAGATAAACAACGGCAAAGTAAATATAAACAAGGTAAGGCAAAAGGTGGGGATGGTTTTTCAGCATTTTAACCTTTTCCCGCACCTTACTGCGATAGAGAATATCACTCTGGCACCTGTAAAGGTAAAGAAGATGAACAAAAAAGAGGCAGAAGAGCTGGCAGTAAACCTTCTTGCAAAAGTGGGGCTTCTTGACAAAAAAGATGAATATCCCATAAAGCTTTCAGGTGGGCAGAAACAAAGGCTTGCTATTGCAAGAGCCTTAGCCATGCAGCCAGAAGTCATGCTTTTTGATGAACCAACGAGTGCCCTTGACCCTGAGATGGTGAAGGAAGTTTTAAACGTGATGAAGCAGCTTGCCAATGAAGGAATGACAATGGTGGTTGTCACGCATGAAATGGGATTTGCAAGAGAGGTCGGAGACAGGGTCATTTTTATGGACGATGGAGTGATAGTAGAAGAAGGCACGCCTGAAGAGATTTTCTACAGGGCAAAAAATGAGAGGACAAGAGAATTTTTGAGCAAAATCTTATAAAACGCACCCTGGCAAAGGGTGTTTTTTATTTCCACATATTGCAGTGTGCACGTTTTTTATGTAAAATTATAATAAATAGAGGATGAGAGGGGTTTGATGCTTATGAACATCATAGTAAGTGGTAAAAATGGAATGAGCATAACAGATGGCCTAAGAAATGCCGTCATAAAAAATGTGCAGAAACTCAGCAAATACTTCCCTCAGGATACAGAGGTAAGAGCAGTGTTAAGTGTTCAGAGAAATAACCACATAGCAGAACTCACCATACCATTTAAAGGAATTATCTTCAGGGCAGAAGAGATAAGCGATGACATGTATGTTTCAATTGGGGGAGCAGTGGATAAAATAGAGAGACAGATTTTAAAGCACAGGGCAAAGCTCAGGAATAGATTTGGCGCCAATGAGTCCATAAGATTTGATGTTCCTACTATTTACGATGAAGGGGAAAAGAGGGAGGAAGAGGAGACTTCCTTTGAAATAGTAAAAACAAAAAGATTTCCAATAAAGCCTATGTCGCCAGAAGAAGCGATTTTACAGATGAACCTTTTGGGCCACACATTTTTCGTATTTACAAATGCCGAAACTGACATGATAAATGTGGTTTACAAAAGAAAAGACGGAAAATACGGCTTAATAGAGCCGATTGGAGAGGAGTAAAATTTTATAGAAGGTTGGGGATAGGCTCTATCCCCAATTTTTTTGTCAGAAAAGAAGGAATTTTGAAAAGCATATAGAATATATTTAAAATGTGTGGACAAATTTTAATAGGGTGTGAAGATAATGGGTGAAATAACAAAAGATACGGTAACTTCGATGGAGATGTACATAAATAAAGTTCCGGGAGTGCTGTCCAGCAGGATAGTGGTAGAAAATGGTGAAATAACTGAGATCCACGTCTTAGCTGATAGCACGAGGAACGCCAAGCAGATTGCGAGAGATGTGCAATCTGTGATAATGGCCCAGTTTGGGATTGACATAGATTATAAAGTGATAAGTGTTGCCCAAATTGATGTTGGGGCAAAACCTCCTTCTGAATACAGGATTGTGTTTTCAAGCTATTCTTTTGTAAATAGTGGGCTTACAAGCGAAGCAAGGGTGATACTCACCCGCGGAGACGAAGTCTTTGAAGGATTTGCTGAAGGACCTAACACAACAATGAACAAGTATAAAATCATTGCAAACGCTACATTGGATGCTGTATCTAAACTTATTCCCAAAAACCATTTATTTTTACTGGAAGATGTCGATATATTTAATATAGCGAAAAGCCGGATAGTAGTGGTGGGAGTCACCCATGTGACAAACAGTCAGGAAGAACTTTTGACAGGATCTTCTTTAATAAGAAAAGATGAGGGGGAATCTGTCGTAAAAGCGACCCTTGATGCCATAAATAGAAGAGTTATGTCAATTATCTCCCGTTAGCTTTTAAACACACCCAAACCGCTTATTACATACTTAGCGTAGCGATACCTGAAGCCTAAGGGCAGAAGAAATAAAAACAGCAAAGGGGGGTTTCAGGTATGAATAAAGCCACACTCATAAAGATACTCTTGGCTTTAATGGCACTTGCATTAGCAGGAGGCGCAAATTACAAATGGGTGTAGGCGGTTTGAGGTGTGCTTTTTAAGAAAAGAGGAGGTTTACTATGATAAACAAAAGAGTAAAAGTGTACATTTCTATAATAATTGTTTTGGGACTTTCTTTCCTTATATATTCTATGCTAAAAATTTCAAAAGATACAATTCTAGATATAATTTTATTTGGACTTTTTGCTGCACTAGCTGAATCAATGCCTATATTAATAACAAAAGAAATTGCTGTATCTGTTGCATTTGCTGTAGATTTAATGGCTTTACTTATTTTTGGTCCTTATGGTGGCGCTTTAATTGCTTCAATAGGGATAGCTTTTCAAGTTGTAAAAAATGAAGATGGTACTATAAAGCATCTTTTTAATTTACCTTATTACAAAACTTTATTCAATATTTCTCAACTAGCCCTGAGCGTTGGAATTGCTGGTCTAATATATCAATATACAGGAGGAGTTCCTGGTACTTATATATATCCTCAACACCTTTTTTCAGCAGTATTAGCTGGAATTGTGTATTACATATTAAACACTTCTATCATAGCAATATTGGTATCCTTGCTAATAAATAAATCTCTTATATATGTGTTAATGAAAGACTTCAAATGGGCTATGCCCAATTTCCTCTTTCTAGCCTTCTTAGGTATTGTCATGACAGAGGCATTTGTGAGAATTGGCTACATAAGCTTTGTACTCCTCTTTATACCTCTATTTATGGTTCGCTATATGTTTAAGCTTTACATAGACTTAAAACAGTCTTACTACGATACAATAAATGTGCTTATGAAGGCGCTTGATGCAAAGGACAAGTACACAGCAGGTCATTCTCAGAGCGTTGAAAGAATTGCTGCCCTTCTTTCAAGGGAGCTAGGGCTTAGCGAATCTCATATTGAGAGAATTAGAATTGCGGCACTTTTACACGACATAGGAAAGATTGGAGTTAAAGAGGAGGTTTTAAATAAACCCGGTAAGCTTACCGATGAGGAGATGAACCTCATAAGAGAGCACCCTGTGAAGGGATATGAGATTTTAAGTGAAGTTCCATCGTTAAAGGATGTAGCTTTGTGGGTAAGATATCATCATGAGTGGTACAATGGCAGTGGATATCCAGATGGGTTAAAAGGAGAAGAAATTCCGCTTGAAGCGCAGATACTTTCTTTAGCTGATGTTTTTGATGCTTTAGTTTCAGACAGACCTTATCGAGATGCTTTTTCTCAGGAAGAGGCTTATAAGATAATTTTAGAACATGAAGGAACGCAATTCAGTCCAAAACTCATAGATGCCTTTAAGAAAGCCTTTGAAAAGCACAGGGAGGAATTTAAGCATGATATTTGATTCACTTGGAGCTTCTCTAATTTACGGACTTTTGAGAAGGGGGAAAATAAGCGGAATAGGGGACATTGTAATAAAAAAGATGGATTTTTTTATAGCCGCTTTTCTTGTACAGCTGGGACTGTGGAACCTGTCTGATAAGTTTCCTATCGTCATGGAATACCGCGCATACATCCACTTCCTTGTGTACCTTTTGCTTTTTATAGGGCTGTGGTACAATAGAGATAGCAAATATTTCAGGATAATCGCCTTGGGAGTTTTTCTCAATTTTATAGTGATATTTGCAAATGGGGGTAGAATGCCAGTATCTATCGAAGCACTGAAGGCAGCGGGGCTTACCCATTTGATTCCACCTCTTGTAGAGGATAAAATTACTACTCATCAGGTTTTGACCTCCTCTACAAGGCTTAAATTTCTGGCAGATGTCCTTGTGCTTCCAAAGCCATATCCTCTTCCTAAGGCTTTTAGTGTAGGAGATTTGCTGATGGCTGTGGGCATTTTCTGGCTTATTACAGATGCGATGCTGGGCAGGGTGAAAAGAGATGACGGCGAAGGAGAGAAGGGAAAAAATACTTGAGATTTTAAAAGAGGCTGAAGAGCCTATTTCTGGTTCTGAGCTTGCCAAAATTTTTGGAGTTACAAGACAGATAATAGTTCAGGATATAGCTATTTTGAGAGCTAAGGGCAGTAGAATAATTTCTACTCCTCAAGGGTATATAGTAGACCTTGTGAGAGAAGGCACAAAGAAAAGGGTTTTTGCTGTAAAACACGGGTATGAGAGGACAGAAGAGGAGCTAAACTTAATAGTTGACAATGGGGGGAAAGTACTGGACGTTATTGTGGAGCATCCTTACTATGGAGAGTTAAAAGGGCTTTTAATGCTTTCCTCCAGGTACGATGTTGCAAAATTTATGGAGGTTATAAAAAAAGAAAAGGCAGCGCTTTTGTCTTCTCTTACAGGAGGAGTGCATCTTCATACTGTAGAGGCAGAAAGCGATGAAGCTCTTGACAGAATAGAAAAAGCGCTAAGAGATAGGGGTTTTTTAATAGAGGAATAAAAATTTTAATTTTATATTGACAGCTGTATATACACCTGTGTATACTATATTTATGAGAACATACACAGGGAGGTTTTAATGATGAAAGCAAAAGAAATAACTGTCGGCGGACTTCTGGCAGCTCTTGCCTTGGTTATTCCTCTGGCTTTTGGAGGAGTGCTAGGTATAGTAATTCCGCCTTTTTCGGCAACACTAGCTTCACATGTGCCTGTCATGCTGGCAATGGTTGTAAGCCCTGCTACAGCGGTTTTTGTGGGATTGGTTTCTGCACTGGGCTTTTTGATTAAATTAGGTCCTGTGATTGCAGCAAGAGCAGCAGTTCACGCTGTATTCGGATATGTGGGAGCGAAAATGATACAAAGAGGGTACTCATTCCCTGTAGCTTTAGCCGCTGCCCTTCCGATACACGCAGGGTTGGAAGCATTAGTTGTGATGCCTTTTGGATTTGATTTTTACAAGGCGTTTGTGGTGGTAGGGGTTGGAACCATGATACATCACGTCATAGATTCTGCAATTGCTCTTGCCGTGTTTTATGCTTTAAACCCGATATTGAAATTAAAAACTATACAGCATTAAAGCCCCATTCAGGGGCATTTATTTTTTTCTTTTGTGAAAATTATGTGAACATAGTGTAAAATATTATTTAAAAGGGCTGTTTTTTATTGTCATCCACTTCCTGTAGTGATATAATATATACTTGATTAACGATACCTTAGAAGGTGATAAAAATGTTGGGCTTAGTTGAAAAAATATTTGGCAGTTACAGTGAAAGAGAAGTAAGGAGACTGGAGCCTATTGCTGAGAAGGTTCTTTCTTATGAAGATTACATGTCAAAACTTACTGATGCGGAGTTAAGGGCGAAAACAGATGAGTTTAAAAATAGGTTGAAAAACGGCGAAACCCTTGATGATATACTTCCTGAAGCCTTTGCAGTTGTGAGAGAGGCTGCCTGGAGAACATTAAAGATGAAGCATTTCAAAGTGCAGATAATAGGCGGCATTGTCCTTCACCAGGGGCGTATTGCCGAGATGAAAACTGGTGAAGGTAAGACATTGGTGGCTACTCTGCCTGCATATCTTAATGCTTTGGAAGGAAAAGGAGTTCACATTGTAACTGTCAATGACTACTTGGCTAAAAGAGATAGAGATTGGATGGGGAAGATATACGAATTTCTGGGGTTAAGCGTGGGAGTAATACTTCACGACATGGGACCTGCAGAAAGGAAGAAAGCTTATGCGGCTGATATAACCTATGGTACGAATAATGAATTTGGCTTTGACTACTTGAGAGACAACATGGTCATATACAAAGAAGACATGGTTCAAAGAGAGCTCAATTATGCCATAATAGACGAGGTAGACAGCATCTTGATAGATGAAGCCAGAACTCCTCTCATAATCTCTGGAGTGGGCGAAAAATCCACAGATATGTATAAATTAACTGACAGGTTTGTAAGGACTTTGAAAAAAGATGAAGACTATGTAGTTGATGAGAAGGCGAAGGCTGTAAGTTTAACTGAAAAAGGAGTTGCCAAGGCAGAGAAATTTTTTGGGATAAAAAATTTAGCAGATATTGAGAACATGGAGATTTCTCACCACATTCAGCAGGCATTGAAAGCTCATGCGATAATGAAGAGGGACAGAGATTACGTCGTAAAAGACGGTCAGGTCATAATAGTAGATGAATTTACAGGAAGGCTCATGTTTGGAAGAAGATATAGCGAAGGTTTGCACCAGGCTATTGAGGCTAAAGAGGGAGTAAAAGTTGAAAGGGAAAGTAAAACCCTTGCTACTATAACTTTACAAAATTATTTCAGGATGTACAAAAAATTAGCCGGTATGACAGGTACTGCTCAGACAGAAGAGCAGGAATTCAGGGATATATACGGATTGGACGTTGTTGTCATTCCCACTCACAAACCCATGATAAGAATAGACCATCCCGATGTGATATACAAGACAGAAGAGGCGAAATTTAGAGCAGTAGTTGAAGACATTGTGGAAAGGCATAAAAAGGGTCAGCCTGTTCTTGTGGGTACTGTTTCTATTGAAAAATCTGAAAAATTAAGCGCAATGCTGAAAAAAAGAGGAATACCCCATCAGGTTTTAAATGCCAAGTACCATGAAAAGGAAGCAGAGATAATAGCGCAGGCTGGTAGAAAAGGAGCAGTCACAATTGCTACAAACATGGCAGGACGTGGTACAGATATTCTCTTAGGCGGAAATCCTGAGTTTATTGCAAAGAGAAAAATGCTGGAGGAAGGCTATTCCAAAGAGATTATAAATGAGGCGGCAGGGTACGGTCCTGTCTCCAGTGAAGAAGTGAGAAAAGCCCGCGAAAGGTATTTTGAGCTTTTGGAAGAAGCCAAGAAGGAGACGGAGAAAGAGCACGAAGAAGTCGTAAAACTTGGCGGTTTGTACGTTATAGGAACAGAAAGGCATGAAGCGAGAAGAATTGACAATCAGCTAAGAGGTCGTGCTGGACGCCAGGGAGACCCTGGAGAATCAAGGTTTTACATCTCTTTAGAAGACGACCTTATGAGGTTATTTGGTTCAGAGAGGGTAAAAAACCTGATGGACAGTTTAGGGATTGATGATGACCAGCCAATAGAGCACAAAATTCTTACAAAGCAGATTGAGCAGGCGCAGAAAAAAGTAGAAGGCATAAACTTTGACATAAGAAAGCATCTCCTCCAGTACGACGATGTTATGAACAAGCAAAGAGAAATCATATACGCTCAGAGGAGAAAGGTTTTGGAAGGGGAAAACCTCAAGGATTCTATCCTTGAGATGGTAAGAAGCATAATAGAAAGATATGTAGAAATTTATACGGCAGGTAGCAAATATCCTGAAGAATGGGATATAAAGGGGCTTTTGGATCATCTGTATGATATGTTCCTTGAAAAAGACAGCGTTGTAATAGATGTGGATTTAGACAGGCTTGACAAAGAGGTCCTGACTGACATAATATATGAAGAGGCGGTAAGGCAGTATGAGAGGAAAGAAGCCGAGATTGGCCCTGAGCAGATGAGAGAAATTGAAAGAATAGTATTACTGAGGGTTGTTGATACTAAGTGGATGGACCACATAGATGAAATGGACCAATTGCGCCAGGGCATAGGATTGAGAGCTTACGGGCAGGTAGATCCTTTGATTGAGTATAAAAAGATAGCTTTTGACATGTTTGAGGATTTGATACACAGCATACAGGAGGATACAGTCAAGTTCCTGTACAGGATTCAGGTGAACAAAGACAATAAGCTCAAGAGAGAGCAGGTTGCAAAGCCAGTTTCTACTAATATAAACGGCGAAGGAGATAATAAAAAACAGCCTGTAGTGAAAGAGAAGAAAGTGGGCAGAAATGACCCGTGCCCCTGTGGAAGTGGCAAGAAATACAAAAAATGCTGCGGAGCTAACGTAAAATAAAGGGAAAAGGAGAGGATGAGAATTGCTGCAGGATTACAGGGCAGAAGTTGAGCAAATGCTTCATGAGATAAAAGAAATGGGTGTTTCTCTTTGACGTGGAAGGGATAAAAAAAGAGATAGAGGATATAGAAAGACAAATGTCAGATCCTTCTTTCTGGAGCGATTTGAAAAAATCTCAGGAACTTTCCAAAAAGCAAAAAGCGTTGAAAGAACTTCTGGAAGAATATGAATCCCTTCTTTCTCGCTGTGAAGACTTGTACACTCTAATTGAGCTAGGTTTGGAAGAAGGGGATGAATCTATTACTGAAGAGGTAGAGAGGGAATACAAAGAGCTTAAAAAAGAAGTTGAAAATCTTAAAATACGCACTCTTTTAAATGGTCCTTATGACAAAAACAATGCTATACTCTCTATTCACGCAGGGTCAGGTGGCACTGAAGCTCAGGACTGGGCTGAAATGCTTCTCAGGATGTACACCAGATGGGCTAATGATAAGGGATTTGAAGTAGAAATGCTGGATTATCTGGAAGGGGAAGAAGCCGGCATAAAGAGTGCTACTCTTCTCATAAAGGGGCCTTTTGCCTATGGTTATCTCAAAGGAGAGGCAGGAGTTCACAGACTTGTCAGGATTTCTCCTTTTGATGCAGCAGGCAGAAGGCATACCTCTTTTGCTCTGGTGGAAGTTATACCTGAGCTTGAAGATGATATTGAAATTGAGATAAGACCTGAAGACTTGAAAATTGATACCTTCAGGGCATCAGGCGCAGGGGGACAGCATGTTAACAAGACAGAGTCTGCAGTGAGGATTACTCACCTTCCGACAGGGATAGTTGTATCCTGCCAGAATGAACGGTCTCAGATACAGAATAGAGAGACTGCTATGAAAATGCTCAAAGCAAAGCTTTTGGATTTGATGATGAAAGAGAGAAAAGAAAAGATAGAGGACCTAAAGGGAGAGCACAGAGAGGCTGCCTGGGGTAACCAGATAAGGTCTTATGTTTTTCAGCCCTATACTCTTGTAAAAGACCACAGGACAAATTATGAAGAAGGAAATGTAAATGCTGTGATGGACGGAGAGATAGATGGGTTTATAAATGCTTATTTAAAGCAAAAGAGCGCATCCTGAAGGATGCCTCTTTTTTATTTTTGCTAAAAAAATTTTTCTTACTACCCCTAAAAATTTCGATTCCCTTCCGAAATAATATAGTGAAAACAAAAACAAAGGAGGAAGGGATATGAGAAGAGTTTTAGCGTTAGTTTTAGTGCTTCTTTTAGTTTTTTCAGCAGGTATTACTGTTTACGCTAAACCAAACAAAGAAAAGCATGAGCTAAAAATTGAGACAAAGACCAAGTTAGAATCAAAGGGAGAGAGCAAAGAAAACAAACTAAAGCTTGAATTACATACCAAGTTTGAATCAAAAGCAGGAATACAAACCTTTAAAGGAGAAATCAAAGTAAATGGACAAAAGATTAAATTTGATATTCCCCCTGTAATAAAAGATGGAAGAACTTTGATTCCCGTAAGGGCTGTAATGAATGGTCTTGGAGCTAAAGTAGAATGGGATCCTAATACTAAAACTGTAACAATCACTAAGGGAGATACTGTGGTACAGTTTGTGCTGGGTGAAAACAAAGTGATTGTAAATGGTGAGGAAATAGCTCTTGACGTTCCAGCAATGGAGATAAGCAACAGGACTTTTGTGCCCTTGAGGTTCCTATCAGAAATTTTTGGAGAAAATGTAAAATACGATGAAAAGACAGGAAACATAGAAATTGAGGAAGAGACTCAGATAGAAATAGAAAATGAAGAAAATACAGTTTCTCAAGAGGTATACAACAGCACTACTGAGACAGTTTCGGGAAGTGTATATGATAACAGTGAAGAAGTAGAAAAAAATGAATAATAAAATAATATACCCCCAAAACTGGTTAAAGGGCCGTTTTGGGGGTTGTTTTATTGACAAAAAAGGGCATAAAACTTTATAATTGGGTTAACAATGTAAAAGCAAACAATGGGAGGCGAAGGGAATGGTAAAAAAAGGGCTCTCAAGAGATAGAAGAGGTAGAGCTGGTTTTGTTTTCGGTGCATTTGGTCCGGGCTATAAGAGTGTAATTAGGAGGCCTCTCAGAAAAATTATTACTTACGGCTTAGGTGCTGGGCTTATATGGGGAGCAGAAAAGAAATATGGTAGAAGGCTTTCTTCTAAGCTTCTGCCTTTTGTGAGGGGAAAAGGTAGAAGGTATTTGCGCTACGCAGAAGTAGCCTTGACACAACTTTACAATTACCTAGTGAATAAGAGGAAAGAGGGGGAAGGAAGTGAAAAATAGAAAAGGCCTTGTGATGGTATACACTGGCGATGGAAAAGGAAAGACTACGGCTGCTTTAGGGCTCGCTTTAAGGGCGATTGGGCATGGACAAAAAGTCTATATGATTCAGTTTATGAAAGGAAGTCCTAATTACGGGGAGATAAAAGCCTCGAAGTATCTTCCAAATTTTGAAATTGTTCAAAAGGGAAGGGATGATTTTGTGAAGAAAAATGAACCCCTTCCGGAGGATTTAAAGCTTGCAAATGAGGGGTTAGAGCTTGCGAGAGAAATCATTTCCAGTGGAGAGTACGATTTGGTGATATTGGATGAAATAAATGTGGCAGTAGATTATGGTTTGGTAAAAGAAGAAGATGTATTGGATTTGATAGAGATAAAACCTTCATGGGTTACGCTTGTTTTAACTGGCCGTTATGCGCATTATAGGATTTTAGAAAAGGCTGATATGATAAGTGATGTAAAAGAGGTAAGACACCACTATCAGAATGGGATTGAAGCTCAGGAGGGAATAGAGTATTAATCTGGTGAGAGAATTTATAGGATTTGGAGGAGTACATCAGGATGAAAAATGTGACTGTTAACCTTTTGCTCATACTTATTTTTGTCCTAATAATTTTAATTTTATCTGTAGCTTATGCGAAGGAAATTACACTTCTTGTGAGCAATCCTGAGAAATTTAGAAATTGGATAAATAGCTTTGAAAGTTTGGGTGTTTTGATATTTATAAGTATACAGGTTTTTCAAGTGGTAGTGTTTGTAATACCGGGAGAAGTGGTGCAAGTCGCAGGTGGATACCTTTATGGTACGATTTTAGGGACTTTGTACTCTGTAATAGGCATTACACTAGGCTCTCTTATTTGCTTTTCAATTGCTAGGATTTTGGGATATGATTTTGTGAAAAACATTGTGTCGGAGGAGAAACTTAAAAAATTTGACTATATTATAAACAACCCTAAAGGAGAAATAGTTTTGTTTTTGTTATTTTTCCTTCCGGGAATGCCAAAGGATGCTCTTTCTTACATCGCTGGCATTACTCCTGTGAAGTTTTACAATTTTTTCATAATTACTCTTTTTGCGAGACTGCCGGGGATATTCTTTTCCGCCTATATAGGTTCAAATTTGGGAAACAAAAATTATTTTATGGCTGCTTTAGTGGCTGTTATAGCAGTAGCATTGTTTTTGGCAGCAGTGTATAAAAGAGATGTGATTATTGAGAGATTAAAAAGGATATGAGATAAGGATTTCATATAGAAGTTCTGGGTAGGATAACTGCTTCACACAAGGCTTATTTTTTATTTTAGTATGGTTCTTAATGTGATATAATTACAGTAGAAGCGAGAGGGGATTTTTTGTATGGGACAAGAATACGATATTACAGCCAAGAACCTATTTTCAAATCTTGCTGATGATATAGCATCATATTTTTTAGAACTTACGTACACCAAAATAGATGAACTTAACATTGAATTTACCACAGTTGAAAGCAGAGAAAGTGATATGGTATTTAAATGTACTACTGAAAATGGAGATATAGCTTTACATTTAGAATTTCAAACTTATAATGACAGTAAGATGCCCTATAGAATGTTAAGATATGCCACAGAAATAATGGAAAAACACAACTTAATGCCCTACCAAGTAGTAATTTATCTGGGAAAGAATATGCTAAGAGTGAGAGATAAGCTGGATTATAATTTTGGAAAAGAAAATTTTTTGAATTACAAGTACAGAATAATAGACATAGGAAAAGTAAAATTTGAAGATATTGTTAAAACCGAGTATTACGATTTATATGCATTTTTACCATTGGTGGATGAAGAAAAGAGGAAAAAAGAGGGAGAGAAATATCTTAAAAAGCGTGCTGAAGTGATAAGAGATATGCCAGTAGATAGGGGGAAGAAAGGATACGTAACTACAGCAGCATAGATATTGGCAGGTATAGTATATGACGAAAAAGTCATAGAAAGGATTTTTTCGGAGGTGATAGGTATGTCAATACTTGAGGAATCAAAAGTATATAGAGAAATATTAGAAAGAGGCAAAAGAGAAAAAAGCATAGAAATAGCCAGGGAACTTCTAAAAGAAGGAATGGACATTAATAAAATTGCTCAAATCACCAAATTATCTGTAGAAGAAATAAAAAAATTGTTGAATTAGAGCCTAGAAAGGCTCTTTTTCATTTTCGCTTTGCTTAAATCAAAAATTCGGTCAAGAGAGCAGCGCTGTTTATAAAATTTCAAAAGATAAGGATTTCATAAATGGATTTTCTTGTGGTATAATTGTTATTGTATTACAAAAACAGGGGGGAATTATATGTACCTTTTAAAAGGCGGAAGAGTTTACACAATGACTGGGAAGGTTTATGAGAAGGGAGATGTGCTTATAGATGGTGATAAAATTGTCGATGTAGGGGAAGACCTAATAGCTCCGCTCGATGCGGAAGTGATAGATGTTACAGGGCTTACTGTGATGCCAGGACTCATCGATGCTCACACTCATTTGGGCATGTGGGAAAACGCAGTCGGCTTTGAAGGGGCAGATGGAAATGAAGCAACAGACCCTGTGACGCCTCAATTAAGAGCAATTGACGGGGTAAATCCGATGGATAAGTATTTTGAGGAAGCCTATCAGGCGGGGGTTACAACTGTTGCAACAGGCCCTGGCAGTGCAAATGTAATAGGAGGTCAGTTTGCTGTCATAAAGACCTATGGGAAAAGGATAGACGACATGATTGTGAAAGAGCCTGCGGCTATAAAAGTAGCATTTGGAGAAAATCCTAAGACTGTGTACAACGAACAGCACAAAATGCCCACCACGAGAATGGCTGTGGCTGCATTGCTCAGGCAGGCTCTTGTGAAGGCACAGGAATATATGGAGAAGATGGAAAAAGAGGATGAAGACAAAAAACCCGAAAGGGACTTAGGTCTTGAGGCTTTGGTGAAAGTTTTAAAGAGGGAAATTCCGCTAAAAGCTCATGCCCATAGAGCTGATGATATCTTTACTGCTTTGAGAATTGCAAAAGAGTTTAATATCGATATAACGCTTGACCACTGCACAGACGGCCATCTGATTGTGGATGAATTGGTGAAGGAAAATGCAAAGGTCATTGTGGGACCTTCTCTTTCAGAGAGGTCAAAAGTTGAGCTTGTGAATTTAAGCTTCAAGACGGCAGGGGTTCTGTCTAAAGCTGGTCTTCTTGTCGCTATAATGACAGACCATCCTGTAATTCCTATAAACTATCTGACGCTTTGCGCGGCTTTAGCTGTCAAAGATGGAATGGATGAAATGGAGGCTTTAAAGGCTATAACCATAAATCCTGCTAAAATACTCGGCATTGACGACAGGGTAGGGTCAATTGAAAAGGGCAAAGATGCTGATATTGTGGTCTTTGATGGGCATCCCCTTGAAGTTAAAACTAAAACCAAGTACGTCTTTATAAATGGAAAGCTGGTACATAAAGCCTGAATAAAAAGGGTGGCATCTTATTGAAATGTCACCCTTTTTATTACAAATTTATTCTTAAAAAAATTTTTTTATTCATGAACTTTGCCGAATATTTATTTTTATTCAGCTGTTTTCTGAAATTTTGCCGTTTTTTCTACCTTTAGTATGCAGTTTGAATAATTATTTAAACCTTCTGATTATTTTTATACAAAACGTTTACACTAATTTATCGGGTTAAATTGCAAAAGTCCAGTTAATGCTTTATACTATATGCTGAGGAAAGATGTAGAGGGGGTAGCGAGGTTGCAGTTACAGGTCAATTCAGAAGTTGGAAAATTGAAAGCTGTACTTCTCCACAGGCCCGGTAAAGAATTAGAAAGACTTACTCCGGAATTTTTGAATGAGCTTTTGTTTGATGACATCCCATGGCTTAAAAGGATACAGGAAGAGCATGACAGATTTGCAGAGACCTTAAAGGAAAATGGAGTTACTGTATACTACCTGGAAGAGTTGCTTGAAGAAGTGTTAGAGGATGATGGAATAAAAGAGTTTTTTATATACGACCTTGTCTCTTACATGAATACCTCTCTGGAGATTAAGAAAACAATTACAAACTTTTTGAGAGAAAAAAGTCCAAAAGAGCTGGTGCACTATGCTATTGCTGGGCTTTTGAGAAAAGAGTTTCCTGAAATAAAGCCTCAAACTCTAGTAGACTATGTGTACGAAGATTCTCCTTTTTTCATTCCTCCTCTGCCCAACTGCTATTTTATGAGAGACCCTGCAGCAGTCATAGGGGATGGAATCGTCATAAGCAGCATGAAAACAAGTGCTAGAAAAAGGGAAGCCATGCTCATAAAATATGTCTTTAAATATTTTAAAGAGTTTAAAGCACATCAAAATCAAATGCTTTACGATTACAGGGCAGATTATCCAATTGAAGGGGGAGACATACTAGTTTTAAACAAAAAAGTTGTGGCAATTGGCATAAGTGAGAGGACATCTCCTCACGCTGTGGAAGAAGTTTCATCCTCTCTTTTAGAGAGAGGAGAGATTGAAAAGATTATTGCCGTTGAAATACCTAAGAAGAGAACTTTTATGCATTTGGATACAGTTTTTACGATGGTGGATGTGGACAAATTCTTAATATACCCGAGCATAAAGGAAAAATTAAAAGTGTACACAATAACTAGAGGAGAAAATGGGAAAATAAAGGTTAAAGCAGAAGAAAATTTTGTAAAAGTTCTGGAGAATTCTTTGGGGCTTGATAAAGTGACTCTAATAGAGAGCGGGGGAGGTGATGAAATAACAGGGGCGAGAGAACAGTGGAATGACAGTACTAATACATTGGCTATTGCTCCAGGGGTTGTGATGGCTTATAACAGGAATGAAATAACTAACACGACTTTGAGAGAGCACGGTATAAAAGTGGTGGAAATAGAGGGTTCTGAGCTTGTCAGAGGGCGGGGAGGCCCAAGATGCATGTCTATGCCTCTTTTAAGAGAGGAAATCTAAAAAAGCTTTGACTAAAGGATTGAGGATAAGATAAAATATTTTAAGGCAAATTTACAAAAGGAGGATGGCTATGGCATTCAATTTAAAGGGTAGAAGTCTTCTTACTTTAAAAGAGTACACTCCACAGGAGATAAGGTATCTTTTGGACATTGCGAAACAGGTAAAGGCGGAGAGAAAGGCTGGAATAGTGCATCAGAGGTTTGTAGGTAAAACTATTGCTTTGATATTTGAAAAAAGGTCAACGAGAACTCGCTGTGCTTTTGAGACTGCCTTTGGAGAAGAAGGAGGGCATCCGGTATTTTTGTCTACAGATGACATCCAGTTAGGGGCAAAAGAGTCAATTGAGGACACCGCAAGAGTTTTAGGCAGAATGTTTGATGCGATAGAGTTCAGAGGTTTTAAGCAGGAGACAGTGGAGATCCTAGCTAAGTATGCCGGGGTCCCTGTATACAATGGTTTGACTGATGAGTATCATCCAACTCAGGTGTTAGCCGATTTGATGACAATAGAAGAGGAATTTGGCAGTTTAAAGGGAAGAAAACTTGTATTTGTAGGAGACGGAAGAAACAATATGGCTAATACTCTGGCTATAGGTTGTGCAAAAATGGGCATGCACTATGTGATCAATTCACCAAAGGAGCTCTGGCCTTCGGAGTCCTTTATAAAGGAAATTAAAGATATGGCCGCAGAAAATGGAGGAACTTTCGAACTCACAAGTGTACCTGGAGAAGGTCTTGAAGGAGCAGATGCCATCTATACTGACGTGTGGGCTTCCATGGGAGAAGAAGCAAAGGCAGAGGAAAGGGAAAGGCTTTTAAGGCCATATCAGGTGAATGAGGAAATGATGAAAAAGACAGGAAGGGATGATACGATATTCTTGCATTGCTTACCGGCGGTGAAAGGGCAAGAAGTCACTTTTGAGGTTATAGAAGGCAAGCAATCAAGAGTTTGGGACCAAGCAGAGAATAGAAAACACACCATTAAGGCTGTTCTGATTGCTACTTTGCTTTAATTTAAACTTAGGGGAGAAAGGTATGAGAGAGAGAGTTGTTGTGGCTTTAGGAGGCAACGCCCTGCAGGATGTGAACACCCCTCCTACTGCAGAGGCGCAGATGGAAGTCGCGAGGAGGACAGCTGGGTATCTTGCCGATATAATTGAGAAAGGGTATTCCATAGTTATAACTCATGGGAATGGGCCTCAGGTGGGCAACATAGTGATACAGAATGAAGTGGCATCAAAGATTGTACCTGCAATGCCTTTTGATGTGTGCGGCGCAGAAAGCCAGGGAATGATAGGCTATATGATACAGCAGGCTTTGGGAGAAGTGTTGAAGGAGAGGAATATAAAAAAAGAAGTTGCTACTGTAATAACTCAGGTAGTAGTTGACAAAAACGATCCTGCATTTAAAAAGCCTACTAAGCCGATTGGGCCTTTTTACACAAAAGAAGAAGCAGAAATACTCATGAGAGAAAAAGGCTATGAGATGGTGGAAGATAGTGGAAGGGGCTATAGGAGAGTTGTTCCTTCCCCTGACCCTAAAGAAATAGTGGAAATTAACACGATAAAATTGCTAGAGAAAAATGGTGTAATAGTTATAACAGTGGGAGGAGGAGGAATTCCGGTTATTAGAGAGAATGGCAAATTAAAAGGAGTTGCAGCAGTAATTGACAAAGATTTGGCTTCTGAAAAATTGGCAGAGGATATAGATGCAGATGTGCTCTTGATTTTAACAGCTGTAGAAAAAGTTGCAATAAATTACAATAAGCCAAATCAAAAGTTTTTGGACAGGATGACAGTTGAAGAGGCTATAAAGTACATGGAAGAGGGACATTTTGCTCCTGGCAGCATGTATCCCAAAGTAAAGGCTGCAGTTAGATTCGCAAAGTCAAAAGTGGGAAGACGTGCAATAATAACCTCTCTGGATAAAGCCGTAGAGGCTTTAGAAGGCAAAGCAGGGACTGTGATAACCCTGTAGAAAAATTTTTGTAAAACTATTGACAAACAAATAGAAAGGTGAGAAAATAAAAATAACCAATTGAATATTTGATTGAAAGTAAAATCTTCGGGGCAGGGTGGAATTCCCGACCGGCAGTGAAAGCCTGCGAGCCGCATATGCGGTTGACTCGGTGAAATTCCGAGGCCGACGGTAAAAGTCCGGATGGGAGAAGATTTACTTTTTTGTGCCTATTTGTGTAAATTATTTGTAAAAAACCCCTGAAGATTTGTCTTCAGGGGTTTTTTAATAGAAAAAGCAAAAGTTGGAGGTGTATTTATGGAAAAAGTTAAAACACAAGCTTTAGTAAAGGTAGGTTTTCTTTCAGCTACAGCTTTTATCTTGATGTACTTAGAATTTCAGGTGCCGCTATTTCCGGGGTTTTTGAAGCTTGACTTGAGCGATATACCTGCACTGGTAGCTTCTTTTGCGATTGGACCTTTGTATGGGGTGATGGTGGAGCTTATAAAAAACATACTGCACGCAACAATTACTCAATCGGGAGGTATTGGGGAGATAGCCAACTTTACGGTAGGATCAATTTTTGTGGCAACCGCTGGCATAATATATCACTTCAATAAAACTCGCAAAACTGCTTTAATAGCAATGGCTGTTGCGACCTTGGTGATGTCAGTTTCTGCTTCTTTACTCAATTATTACGTGTTTTTGCCCTTATACCAGAAGGTTATGGGATTTCCTATGGATGCCATAATAGGGATGGGTAAGATGGCGAATAAAAGGATTGTGGATTTAAAGACTTTGATAGCTTATGGGATTTTTCCGTTTAACCTTTTAAAAGGCTTTGTCATTTCTGCGATTACATTTTTGATTTACAAAAAGATTTCCCCACTTTTTAAAGCTTAGTTTAACCCTCTTCCATGAGGGTTTTTATTTTTTGCAAAGTTAGTATATAATAAAGCTATAAGCTATATGAGGTGACAGGGCGGATGAAAAAATACATCTCAAAGAGCATGGAAGATACCAAAAATTTAGGGGAAAAGCTTGGAAAATTGTTAAAAAAAGGAGATATAGTGCTTCTCTATGGAGATTTGGGCAGCGGGAAGACGGTTTTTGCAAAGGGAATTGGGAAGGGATTAGGTATTGAAGGTGAAGTGACAAGTCCTACCTTTACTTTGGTCAATGAACACCATGGAAGAGAGAAATTTTATCATTTTGACCTTTACAGGATTGACGATTACGCTGAGCTTTACGAGATAGGATATGAAGAATATTTTTATAATGAAGCGGTGTGCGCAGTTGAGTGGCCAGAAAGGCTGGGGCCCCTTATTCCAAAGGAGAGGCTAGAAGTGCTCATTGAAAAAGGTGAAGAGGAGGATTTGAGAATTATAACTTTAAACGCTTTTGGGAAAAGATATGAAGAACTGCTAAAGGAGATGGACTGATGAAAGTTTTGGCAATTGAATCTTCTTCCAGGACGGCTGGACTGGCGCTTGTGGATGATAATGGAATAATTGGCGAGTATTCAATAAACTACCTTAAGCATTCTGTAATTTTAATGCCAATGATAGATGAACTTTTAAAAAGGTGCGGTGTTTCAATAAGAGACATCACTCATATAGCTGTCTCTGAAGGGCCAGGATCTTTTACAGGTTTAAGAATTGGAGCAGCAACAGCAAAAGGATTGGCTCATGCACTTAACATCCCTGTGGTAGGAGTGTCTTCTCTTCTGTCTTTAGCATACAATGTCAGTGAGTTTGATGGATTGATTTGTCCCATTTTAGACGCTTTAAATGGGCAGGTATACGGAATGCTGGTTAGGGGAAAAGATTTTGAGGTGATTGAAAAGCAAGATGTCTATTCCATAGAAGAGATTTCTAAGATTGTTGAGAATTATTCCGATAAAGTTTTATTTGTGGGAGAAGGAGTAAACGTCTATAAGGATAGTATCTATGAAATATTGGGAGATAGGGTTTTATTTGCTAAGGATAAAGACAACATGACAAGGGCTTCCTCTTTAGGAGAGATCGCTGTCTTAAAGATAAAGAAAAACGAAGTAATAAGCTTTTTCGATTTTAAGCCTGTTTATATAAGGAAATCTGCTGCGGAGATTCGATTTGGGGGCGAGGGGAGTTAATTGATGGAAGTTATTATAAGGCCGATGACAGAAGATGATATAGATGAAGTAGTGGAGATAGAGAAGTTGAGTTTTACTACGCCGTGGTCTAGAGAAGCTTTTGTGGGAGAGGTTACAAAAAATAGCTGTGCAAGGTATATAGTGGCAGAGGTTGATAAAAAAGTTGTGGGATACGCTGGCTTTTGGGTGGTGCTGGATGAAGGGCATATAACAAACATAGCGGTTCATCCAGAGTACAGAGGTAAAGGAATAGGAAGCAGATTAATGGAAGGGTTGATTGACCTTGCTAAGAAAAACGGTATTACCTCTATGACGCTTGAAGTTAGAGAGTCTAACTTAGTTGCCCAAAACCTCTATAAAAAGTTCGGCTTTAAAGCTTTAGGCAGAAGGGAAGGATATTATCAGGATAACAATGAAGATGCTATAGTGATGTGGAAATACGATTTGTAGTGGTGGTGGAAATGGCGAAAGACATTGTAATTTTAGGAATAGAGACTTCCTGCGATGAAACGGCTGCGGGGGTTGTGAAAAACGGAAAAGAAGTGCTTTCAAATGTCATATACTCTCAAATAAATGTGCACAAAAAGTACGGCGGTGTGGTGCCTGAAATTGCATCAAGAAAGCACATTGAGGCGATTTCATTTGTGGTAGAAGAGGCCCTCAATGAGGCGAAGCTGGGCCTTGATGAAGTGGATGCAATAGCCGCTACATACGGGCCAGGGCTTGTAGGCCCTCTTTTAGTTGGCTTATCTTACGGCAAAGCTTTAGCATATGCCAAAGGTAAACCCTTTATTGGAGTTAATCACATTGACGGGCACATTGCAGCAAATTATATAGGTGGTAATTTAACGCCGCCTTTTGTTTGTCTTGTAGCATCTGGTGGACACAGCCATATAGTGTATGTTAAGGACTACGGAGAATATGAGGTGATGGGGAAAACTTTGGATGATGCAGCTGGAGAAGCTTTTGATAAGGTGGCTAGGGCGTTGGGATTGGGGTATCCCGGAGGTCCGGCTATTGAAAAGGCTGCAAAGCTTGGGAATATGGAGGCGATTGAGTTTCCTAAATCACTCATGGAGGAAGGGAATTTTGATTTTAGCTTTAGTGGAGTGAAAACAGCCGTTCTAAACTATTTAAACAGGCAGAGGCAAAAAGGGGAAGAGGTAAATATTTATGACGTTGCCGCCAGCTTCCAGAGAAATATAGTGGAGGTTTTGGTGAAAAAATTGGTGGAGGCAGCGAGGTTTAAAAATGTCAGCAAAGTTTCCATAGCAGGAGGTGTTGCTTCTAACGGCTTCTTAAGGCAAAAATTAGAAGAGGAGGCGAAAAAGTTTGGGCTTTCTGTCTATTATCCTGAAAAAATTTATTGCACAGACAACGGTGCAATGATAGCTGCAGCTGCCTATTACGATTTTGTAAAAGGAAAATTTTCAGGGATGGATTTAAATGCCATTCCATATCTCAAAATTGGGGAAAAGTGATTGTTAGAATTGGGGAAAACTGTCGATAAAACAGAAATTTTGAGTTTTTCTGTTTGTGGATAACTCTGTGGATATTGTGCTTAACTATATTTCATTTCATTTACTGGAATGAAATGAGAAAAAAATTTATTAAAAATAAATAGAGGAGGAATTTGAGATGAAGAATATTTTGTTTTTTACGAAGGTGAAAGAGGATTATATTGAGGAGATTAGGAGGGTGATGGAAGGGTATAGAGTAGTTCCTGCGGAAGAAGTGAAAGAGGAAGACTACAAAGATGCTGAGATAATCATTAGCTTTGATTTTGAGTTTAGAGAAGAGGCAGTAGACAAAGCACCAAACCTCAAATGGATTCACCTTTTAAGCGCTGGAGCTGATACATTGCCTTTTGAGAAGCTGAGAGAAAAAGGAGTCGTTGTGACAAATTCGAGAGATGTACATAAATACCAAATTTCTCAGCAGGTATTAGGTTACATGCTCATGTTTGAGAGGAGTTTGCACGTATTTTTGAGGAATCAACTTAAAAAAGTATGGGATAGGTCAGTGAGAGTATCAGAATTGACAGGGAAAATAGCTCTCATCATAGGAGTTGGCAGCATAGGGGAAGAGATTGCAAGGCTTTTAAAAGAGTTTGGAATGAAAATATATGGGGTGCGCAGTTCAGGTAGACCCTCTCCTTATGTAGAGAAGATGTATACTTCTATTGGTGAATGTGACATCCTTTCAGAGGCTGACTATGTCATATCAATACTCCCCCTTACCAAGGAGACGTATCACTTGATAGGGAAAAATGTCTTTGAAAGGATGAAAAAAGAAGCTATTTTTATAAATGTGGGAAGGGGCAAGGTGGTAAAAGAAGAAGAGCTTATTGAAGCATTGCAGAAAGGCACTATAGGTGGAGCAGCTCTTGATGTTTTTGAAGAAGAGCCTTTGAGTGAAAAAAGCCCTTTGTGGGAGATGGAAAATGTGATAATCACTCCTCACACTGCAGGGGTGACTCCTCACTATATGAAGAGGGCAATGGAGATATTAAGGTACAACTTAAAAGCATATAAAGAAGGAAAGCCTCTTAAAAATATTGTGGACCTTCACAAGGGGTATTAAGCGGGTTTTACCCGCTTAATTTTTCCCATTCCCTGTACATTTCTTCTAGTTTTTCTTTTAGGGCAGTGTATTCTTTCTGTATTTCTACAATTTCTCCCGTTTTATAAATTTCTACATTGCACATTTTTTCTTCCAGTTCTTTTAATCTGTCTTCTGCCTGATAGATTGAATTTTCAAGGTTTTTGAGGTATTCTCTCTGTTCTTTTAGTTTAAGCCTTAAAAGCCTTTCTTTTTGACGTTCATTTTTTATCTGTGTTTTTGTCTTTTTGGGTGGTTCCTCTTGTTGTACTTCTAATTGCTGCTTCTTTGCTATATAGTAACTGTAGTTGCCAAGGTACACTTCTACCCCTTCAGCACTTAGTATCATTACTTTTGTTGCGATTTTATCTATAAAATATCTGTCATGGGATACGAATAACACTGTTCCCGAATAATCCAGTAAAGATTCTTCTAGGACTTCTTTTGCTTTTAAGTCCAAGTGGTTTGTAGGTTCATCCAGCAACAGAAAATTAGCTTTTGATAAGAGGAGTTTAAGAAGAGAAAGCCTCGCTTTTTCTCCGCCGCTTAAAGAGGCCACAGTTTTGAAAACTTCTTCATCTTTGAAGAGAAAAGATGCGAGTAAAGTTCTTACCTCTGTCTGTGTGAGATATGGGTTTTCATCCCATATTTCATCCAGCACCGTTTTTTCTGGATTTAAGCTTTTAAATTCCTGCTCATAATAGCCTGTTACTACGTTTGTTCCAAATTTTATTTCTCCTTCAAATTCTTTAATTTCACCTGCTATAATTCTTAAAAGAGAGGTCTTTCCTGCTCCGTTTGGACCTAAAAGAGCAATTTTTTCTCCTTTTTTCACATCAAAAGAGACATTCGAAAAAACAGGCCTGTCAAATTTTAAAGAGAGATTTTTAACAGTTAACACATCGTTTCCGCTCTCTATATCGAAATTGAACTTCAGCTTTATAGAATTTTTATTCAAAAAAGGCTTTTCTATTATTTCCATTTTTTCTAAGAGTTTTTCCTTACTCTGGGCCATTTTTACTGATTTTTCTGTTCTTCTGTTTCTTTGAGTTTCTATTATTGATTTAATTCGCTTTATCTCTTTTTGCTGCTCTTCATAAGCCTTTAATTTCGCTTGTACCTCTTCTTTTTTCTTTTTTAAATATTCTGTGTAATTGCCTTCGTACACTTTTAAGTGATGATTTTCAATTTCGAATATTTTGTTTACTACTTTGTCTAAAAAGTACCTGTCGTGAGATATTATGAGCAGAGTGCCAGAATAAAATTTTAGGTATTGTTCAAGCCACTCTAAAGACCTTATGTCCAGATGATTGGTAGGTTCGTCTAAAAGCAGTACATCTGGATTGAGAAGAAGTATTTTGGCAAGCATCAAACGGGTCTTTTGTCCCCCGCTTAAATTTGATACAGGTGTATCAAATTGGGACATATCAAACCCCAGTCCATTTAACACTCCTCTTACCTTGCTTTCTACAGAATAGCCCTCCAGTTCATTGTATTTGTCCATTAAAAAAGAGTATTCTTCAAAAAGCTTCTCAAGCAATTTATGGTCTTTAGTATTAGATATCTTTTCTTCTAAAGCTTTGATTTTATTTTCCAACTGAAATATTTCTGCAAAAACAGATTTTACTTCTTCATATATGCTCTTTTCTGAGTCAATCAAAGTGTTTTGCTTCAAATATCCAATTTTATTGGCAGAGACAAAAATACTTCCACTGTCAGGTTCAAGCGTGCCTGCCAGTATGTTAAATAAAGTGGATTTTCCAGCCCCATTTTCTCCAATTACTCCTATTTTGTCGCCTTCGTTGACTATAAAAGAAATATTTTGTAGAATTATATCGACGCCGTAACTTTTCGTGAGGTTATTTACAGTTATTACTGCCATGGTTAAAACCCCCTGTTCGTCATATTAAATATACCAAAAAAATTTGTTTTGTGAAAGTGTGAAAGACTAACTTTTTTTCAAAATTTGTCGATAATGAATAATGAGCTCATTTTTGAGATGGAAGGTGATGAAATTGGACATTGCGACAATAGTGGGTATTATAATTGGTGTAGGGTCTTTAGTTTATGCATTTACTCTGGAAGGCGGGACAATTGGTTCTTTGTTAGGAGTTTCTGCAGCCTTGATAGTGTTTGGGGGTACTATCGGAGCTACTATAACTTCCTATTCTTTAGAGGATATAAAAAAGGTTCCTGCGCTTTTGGTGAAAGCTTTTAAAGATGAAAAGGAAAATTACATGGAGATAATAAAATATTTTACCTATCTTGCGCAAAAAGCTAGAAGTGAAGGGCTTTTGAGCCTTGAATCTGAGATAGAGTCTGAAGAGATAAATAAGTTTGATCCTATTTTGAAAGAATGCCTTGAGCTGGTGGTAGACGGTTCTGACATGGAGCTTATTAAGACCACGATGGAAAATAAGATTTATATGGAAGACATGCAGGCCAAAAAAGAGGCAGGCATTTTTGAGGCGGCGGGCGGTTACGCACCTACCATGGGAATTATAGGGACGGTTATGGGGCTTGTTCACGTTTTGAGCAGCATAAGTGAGCCAGAAAAACTGGGGCCTGCAATAGCTATGGCTTTTATTGCTACGTTGTACGGCGTTAGCTCAGCCAACCTTTTCTGGCTTCCAATTGCCCAGAAATTAAAAAACAAGGCAAAGATAAAAACTACGGAGAGAGAGCTTATATTAGAAGGCAGCCTTTCACTGCAGGCGGGTGAAAACCCGAGAATCCTTGAGAGAAAGCTTTTGACTTTCATCACTAACGATAAGAGAGGCACAATAATAGAGAAAGGCAGAGTGGAGTTAAATGAGGAGATTGGAAGATGAATCCAAGCCGAATCACGAGAGATGGCTTCTCACTTATTCTGATATGATAACTTTGCTTCTCATATTTTTTATAGTCATGTACACCATGAGCACGTTAAACGCGGCTAAATTTGCACAGCTTGCCGGTTCTTTGAGCAAGACTTTTACAGGTACAAATTATATACTAGGAAAGTACAGCGGCAAAAGCGTAGTTCCGGGCAATGCGGAAAATAAGGACAATCTTGGGGAAGTGCAGGCTCAGCTTCAGGCTTTTATAAAAGAGAGCAATCTCCAGGGAATGGTATCCACCTATAGGGATGAAAGAGGACTTGTAGTGAGCTTGCAGGACACGTTGCTTTTTGACCTCGGTTCTGCAGATGTCCATCCCGAGGAAAAAGAAGTATTAATAAAAATAGGAAAAATGTTGAAAAATTTGCCTAACTATATAAGAGTGGAAGGGTTTACTGATGACCTTCCTATACACAACCAAAAATTTGACTCTAACTGGGAGCTTTCTGTGATAAGAGCCACTACTGTAGTGAAGATATTGGTAAACGAAGCTGGAATAGAGCCCCAGAGAATTTCTGCGGTAGGATATGGGGAATACCGACCTATCGTTCCTAATGATTCGGAAGAGCACAGGAGGTTAAACAGGAGAGTAGACATTGTGATAATGAATACCGAATACAATAAATGGGAGCCAAAGACCCAGTAGTTATAAATTTTTTATGACGGCCATAAAAAATTTTAATAATTCCTCATGTTCTACTATGTTTTTGTTTCATTGACAAGAAATTTACAATGTTGTATAATTTCAAATACATAGTAGAATGAGGTGAGGACAGTGAGCAAAAAAACCATAGTATCTATGGCCGTTATAAGAAGGCTCCCTAGGTACCATAGGTGTTTGGAAGAGCTTCTGAAAAATGACATAAAGAGAATTTCTTCAAAAGAATTGAGCGAAAGGATGGGCGTTACTGCTTCTCAAATAAGGCAGGACCTCAATAATTTCGGAGGTTTTGGCCAGCAAGGATATGGCTATAATGTTGAGGAGCTTTACAATAATCTGACCAAAATTTTAGGCCTTGACAAAACCTATAACACTATCATAATAGGTGCTGGCAATTTAGGACAAGCGATTGCCAATTATACTCGATTTGAGAAGTCTGGATTCAATTTAAAAGGCATATTTGACATAAACCCAAGGCTGTTCGGATTGAAGATAAGAGATGTAGAGGTAATGGATGTAGAAAAAGTGGAGGAATTTATAGCTAACAACCATATAGATATTGCAATACTGTGTATTCCCAAAGACAATGCCCAGTACACTGCTGACAGATTAGTAAAAGCTGGGATTAAAGCTATATGGAATTTTTCACCAATAGATTTAAAAGTGCCCGACGATGTAATTTTAGAGAATGTCCACTTGAGCGACAGTCTTTTTACCATATCTTACAGATTGAATGAAGAAGAGCTATTTAAAAAGCTTAAAGGGGAAACAGTGAAAGTAGATGGATGAAATGTCCATCTACTTTTTATTTTGGCATGATTTTTGCATTATATAGGGGAAGGAGAATGCATAAAAGGAGGGTGGTTTTTAGTGGAGTATAAAAATATAGATGTGAAAAAAGAAGAAGGGATTGCTACTATTACAATTAGCAGGCCAAAAGCTTTAAATGCATTAAACACAGAGACTCTTGAAGAATTAGAAAATGTTTTAGAAGTTTTGCAAAATGACGATGGGGTAAAAGTTATAGTTATAACTGGTGCAGGAGAAAAGGCATTTGTGGCAGGAGCAGATATTTCTGAAATGAAGGACATGAGCGTATTTGAGGCGAAAAAGTTTGCTGAGTTAGGTCAGAAGGTATTTAGAAAGATTGAACTTATGAAGAAGCCAGTCATTGCTGCTGTGAATGGATACGCTCTTGGAGGAGGATGTGAACTTGCTCTGGCTTGCGATATAAGGATTGCAAGTCGTAATGCAAAATTTGGTCAGCCAGAAGTAGGACTTGGAATTATACCGGGATTTGGTGGTACGCAGAGGCTACCTCGAATTGTAGGTGTTTCAAAAGCGAAAGAACTCATATACACTGGAGATATGATAGATGCAGAGGAGGCTTTGAGAATAGGCCTTATTTCAAAAGTAGTAGAACAAGATAAACTTTTAGAGGAAGCTTATGGTATTGCAAAAAAGATAATGTCAAAAGGGCTTGTGGCAGTATCACTGGCTAAAGAAGCCATAAACAAAAGCCTCGAAGTTGATATCGATTCAGGCATGGAATATGAGGCCAATGCTTTTGCCATGTGTTTTGGTACACAGGATCAAAAAGAGGGCATGGCAGCTTTTTTAGAGAAGAGAGCTCCTAAATTTGAAGGAAGATGAGGGGAATGCCCCTCACTGTACCCTAAAATGTTAAAAAAATATCAAAAAGGAGGAGTGTATATGGATTTTTCTTTTACCAGAGAACAAGAGATGGTGAGAAAAGTAGTGAGGGAATTTGCAGAAAAGGAGATTATGCCACGCGCAAAAGAAATTGATAGAACAGGGGAGTTTCCATGGGATAACGTTAAAAAAATGGCGAATGCCGATATGATGGGGATTCCCTATCCAAAGGAATATGGAGGAGCAGGAGGAGATTACATAAGTTACATCATCACTGTTGAAGAAATATCTCGCGCTTGTGCAGCTACAGGGGTGATACTTTCTGCCCATACATCACTAGCATGTTTTCCTATTTTCCAATGGGGAACAAAAGAGCAAAAAGAAAAATACCTTGTACCACTTGCAAGAGGGGAGAAATTAGGGGCTTTTGCTTTGACAGAGCCTAACGCTGGAACTGATGCAGCAGGCATTCAAACAACTGCTACGTTAGAAGGGGACCATTATGTATTAAACGGCTGTAAAATCTTCATTACCAATGGTGGAGCGGCGGATGTATATATAGTTTTTGCTAAGACAGATAAATCTCAAGGAGCTAAAGGGATAAGTGCCTTTATTGTAGAAAAAGACTTTCCGGGTTTTTCTATAGGTAAAATAGAAGAGAAGATGGGGATAAGAGGTTCAAGGGCGGCAGAACTGGTTTTTGAAGACTGTATAGTGCCAAAAGAAAATTTGCTCGGCAAAGAAGGGGAAGGATTTAAGATAGCTATGGTGACTTTAGATGGTGGGAGAATAGGCATTGGTGCGCAGGCTCTTGGAATTGCACAGGCAGCGCTAGATGAGGTCACAAAATATGTAAAGGAAAGGCAACAGTTTGGAAGGCCTATAGGGAAATTTCAAGGGTTGCAGTGGTATATTGCCGAGATGGCAACAAAGGTGAGTGCAGCCAGACATCTTGTCTATTATGCTGCCTGGAGAAAGGAAAACAACTTAAGTTACACCATGGAAGCCGCAATGGCAAAACTTTTTGCCTCAGAGACGGCTATGGAGGTTACTACTAAAGCGGTGCAAATTTTTGGCGGCTACGGCTATACAAAAGATTATCCTGTAGAAAGGCTTATGAGGGATGCAAAGATTACGGAAATATATGAAGGTACATCAGAAGTTCAGAAAATGGTCATTGCTTCAAATATTTTAAAGATGTAAGGAGGGAACTATCATGAACATTATTGTTTGCATAAAGCAGGTGCCTGACACAAGTGAAGTGAAGATAGACCCTGTCACAAAGACTCTCATAAGAGAAGGAGTGCCAAGTATAATAAATCCGGAGGATAAAAATGCTTTGGAAGAAGCTATAAGAATCAGAGAAAGGTATGGAGGGAAGGTTACAGTCATCACTATGGGGCCACAACAGGCAGAAGAAGCTTTAAGAGAAGCCCTTGCGATGGGAGCCGATGAGGCTTATCTTCTTTCTGATAAGGCATTTGCAGGTGCCGATACTTGTGCAACTGCCAAAACTTTGGCAACGATGATTAAAAAACTGGAGTATGATTTAGTATTTTGTGGAAGACAGGCTATAGATGGGGACACAGCTCAAGTGGGACCGCAGCTGGCTGAACAGCTTGGTATTCCTCAAGTGACATACGTTAAAGAGATAAAAATTGAAGGGGATTCCCTTATTGTCAAAAGGACACTTGAAGATGGCTACGAAGTGATAAAAGTTAAGATGCCTGTGCTTCTCACGGCAACTAAGGAACTTAACACTCCAAGGTATCCTTCAATAAAAGGAATATTTGAAGCCTATAGAGAAAAAAAAGTAAAAATTGTAACTGCTTCAGAATTGGGAATTGACCCTCAGGAAGTGGGACTTAAGGGTTCGCCGACTAGAGTTATAGCCACTACAACCCCTGAGACAGAGAGAGCAGGAGAGATTTTTACAGGCAATGTAAAAGAATGTGTACAAAACCTCGTTCAGAGATTAGTTGAAAAACATCTTATATGAAGGAGGCTGGAAAAATGAATGAATATAAAGATATATGGGTGTTTGTTGAGCAAAGAGAACAGAAACTCATGAATGTTTCTTTAGAGATATTAGGGGAAGCTCGAAGACTTGCAGATAAAAAAGATGTAAAGGCTTGTGCTGTTTTGGTAGGATATGAAGTAAAAGGGCTGGCAGAGGAATTGATAAAATACGGTGCTGATGTAGTGTATGTCATAGATCATCCTCTTCTTAAAAACTACACCACGGATGCCTACACAAAAGTCATATGTGACCTTGCGAATAGCTTAAAGCCAGAGGTTATTTTATACGGCGCTACCTATATAGGAAGGGATTTGGCACCGAGAATTGCAGCGAGAATGCAGACGGGACTTACGGCAGACTGTACAGCACTTGATATAGATGAAAATGGCCTTCTTTTGCAGATAAGGCCTGCATTTGGCGGAAATTTAATCGCTACAATAATTTGTCCCGAAAGAAGGCCCCAAATGGCGACTGTGAGGCCTGGCGTTATGAAGAAAGCTTTGATGGATGAAGGGCGCAGGGGAGAAGTAATTGAAATAAAACCAGTGATAGAAGAAAAAGATATAAGGACAGAGATTATCAGTATAATAAAAGAGGCAAGGCAAAAGGTAAATTTAGAAGAAGCAGATATTATTGTATCTGGAGGAAGGGGAGTAGGGGGACCGGAAGGATTTAAATTGATTGAAGAGCTGGCGGAAGTGCTGGGAGGGGTTGTAGGTGCTTCCCGCGCTGCGGTGGAGGCGGGGTGGATTTCTTCTGACCATCAGGTAGGGCAGACAGGGAAAACTGTAAGGCCCAAGCTTTACATAGCCTGTGGAATTAGCGGCGCTATACAGCATATTGCAGGAATGGGTGGTGCAAAGACCATAGTTGCTATAAATAAAAATCCCGATGCTCCCATCTTTAAGATAGCCGATTACGGCATAGTCGGAGATTTATTTAAGGTAATACCGGCCCTGATAGAAGAAATAAAAGAGGCCAAGAAAAAGGCGATGGCATAAAATTTGCATGTAATAAAGTAGTAGTGACTTATGTATGTTTATCAAGAAGGGCGGCTGACCTTTTGGCAGCTGACCCTTTTACAATAAATTTCTGGGAGGGAAATGCAAAATGCAAAAAATATTTGTAGTTGGTGCAGGAACGATGGGGTCAGGAATTGCACAGGTATTCGCAGAAAATGGCTTTGAAGTTGTAGTAAGGGATATAGATATGAAATTTGTAGAAAGAGGTTTAGGAGTTATTGAGAGTAACCTTAAAAGAAATGTAGAAAAAGGGAAAATTACAGAAGAAAAGAAAAACGAGGTGTTAAGTAGAATAAGAGGCACTGTTGATATTGACGAAGCTAAGGAAGCTGATTTTGTTATTGAAGCGGCTGTAGAAAATATGGAGATAAAAAAAGAAATTTTTAGAGAGCTTGATAACGTATGCAGAAAAGAGGTTATACTTGCCACAAACACTTCTTCTCTTTCAATAACAGAAATAGCAAGTAGCACTCAAAGGCCTGAAAAAGTAATAGGCATGCACTTTTTTAATCCCGTACCTGTGATGAAATTGGTGGAAGTTATAAAGGGGATGAAAACCTCTGATGAAACTTTCAATACAGTAAAAGAACTGGCTCAAAAGCTTGGGAAAACCCCAGTTGAAGTCAATGAAGCCCCTGGTTTCGTGGTAAACAGGATTTTGATTCCCATGATAAACGAAGCTATAGGAGTTTTGGCAGATGGAGTAGCTTCTGCAGAGGATATTGATGAAGCCATGAAATTGGGGGCAAACCATCCAATAGGACCCCTTGCCCTTTCTGACCTTATAGGAAATGATGTAGTTCTTGCAATAATGGAAGTATTATATCAAGAATTTGGAGACCCTAAATACAGGCCTCATCCGCTTTTAAAGAAAATGGTGAGAGCGGGGCTTTTAGGAAGAAAAACTGGCAAAGGATTTTTTGAATATAAATAAAAATTAAAAAGACTCACGGTAATATGTCAATACCTTAAAATTGGAAAATAAAATTATCAAAGCAAAAAAAGACAATAATACCCTTAGCCAATTAATATGGTAAAAATTGGCTTCAAAAGTAGCAATTAATAGGTTTTAAAAGACAAAATTAACTCTTCACCGCCCCTTTGTAGATTTGGCCTTTGCTCAGCAGTGCAAAGACCAGCCTAACAAGTTTGCGGGCAGTCAATACCAGCGCTCTCTTATGCTGGTGCTTTTGAACCTCCTGATACTTGGTCTGATAATAGGCCTTGTATTCCTCGTTGTGCACCCGCAACGAGTTTGCGGCCATGACCAAGTAATAGCGGAGGTATTTGTTCCCGCTCTTTGTCAAACGACGCTCTTCAGCGTCAAAGTCGCCCGACTGATAACGGGTCCAGGTGAGGCCAGCATACTGAGCAAGAGAGGCTTCGTTTTTAAAACGCTTAATATCGCCTATTTCAGCGATTATTCCTGCAGCCGACACATCGCCTAAACCCTTAACTGTAGTAAGTGTTTGAGGGATAGCTTTAAGCTCTCTGGAAATAACCTTATCAAGGCTTTTAATCTGCCTTTTGAGATGCTCAATGTTTTGAAGAGTTAAAGAAAGAGCTATCTCACAGGCCTGTTCCATTTTAGAGTTTAGGCGGTAAGCACGGTTTGCGGCTTGCTTTAGAGCAGTAGCGATTTCTTCAGGATTAGTGAATCTGTTTTTTCCGTGAGACTGAATAAACTCTGCAAGTTCTTCTATGGATATCTGAGCTATTTCGTCAAGAGTAAACTCTTTCAGGACTTCAATGGACGCTCTGCCAAAGACGTTGGTAAAGGGATTGTCCTGTTTGTAATTAGAGAATTTCAGAAAGAGCAAATTCAAAGCTCGATTTTTCTCATCAACAAGGAGTTCGACAAGATGTAATCTAAGCCTTGTAAGCTGACGCAAAGGTGCAGTAACAGAAACTTCATGGCTGTATGGAGTAAGATGTCCAAAGCGAAGCCTCTCAGCAATTATATAGGCATCTAAGGCATCAGTTTTAGGGAGTCTTGAGCCGAAAGCTTTTTTAAACCCGGATACAAGAGAAGGATTAATTTCATACACCTGGACCGAATAAGGCTTTAACTGAGGTGCATCCAAAAGGAAATCTCTAAGTGGAATACTGAAGATAGAAGTAGCTTCTAATCCAAGATTAAGTTGCGAGACATTGGATTTAGTTGCTAGTGAAACTAAAGTATCCACCAGCGCATTTGCGCCCTCAGCATTATTGGAGAAAGACCTAGCAGGAGAAAGTTGATTACCATTTTCATCGATGCATACGAGATCCAGCTTAGAGGCGCTGACATCGATGCCTGCAAAGATAACCTGAGCCACCAGATATCCCTCCTTTGGTTGGCCAGGATTAGGGGCGTGCCCTGCGGGTGCGGTACCTAACAGCCTCGCGGGCGATAAGAGCTTGACAGGGCAACCGGGGGTGCACCCCTAGCCTGCTGAATCTAGGGGCCGGAATGCCTGCTGGCTCAGCTCACGAGTGAGAAACTAGTACTGCACCGCAGAGGTCTCACTCTTACTTGAGTAGGCTGTATTTGAAAAGCTACAGGGGGTGTTAAGAGTGACCCCAGACCAACCTAAATTAATTTTCGCAAAGGCACGCTCAATTATCAAGAAGTAAAAAAACTTCTTGATAATTTCCAAATCATATTATACGAGCATTCCTGTAATGAATTATTTGGACTTTGAGAAATAAAAAACCTCCTGCTATAATGGGAATTGGAAAACGAGAAGAAATAGCAGGAGGATGATAGGCGATGTTAAAATCTCAGATACAAAAGATAGAATCCATAACCCCTGAAGTAATGATAGTAGGAATTGATGTGGCCAAGAAGAAACACTGGGCACGTATATTTGACTACAGGGGTTTGGAGTTAACCAAAGGATTCTCTTTTAAGAATAACATAGAGGGATTTAATCGTCTAGTGGGGAAATTAAGTGAGATAAAGGAAGAGAAAGGATTGGAGAAGATAATTGTTGGTATGGAACCTACAGGGCACTATTGGAAGGCGTTGGCGTGGTTTTTAAAAGAACAGGGAGTGACGGTAGTACTGGTCAATCCTTATCATGTAAAGCAAGTTAAGGAGCTGGATGATAATACACAAACTAAGAACGATCCAAAGGATGCTATGGTTATAGCAAGGCTTGTGAAAGATGGGCGTTTCAGTTATGCGTACTTGCCTGAAGGGATTTATGCGGAGTTAAGGGTATTAAGCACTATGAGGCAGCAAATAAGAGCGAAGTTAAATAGTGCAAAGAATGCGCTGGTTTCAATTTTGGATGAATATTTTCCTGAGTTTACGGAAGTGTTTAAGAATTTGGATGGCAAAGCAGCAATGCACATTTTGTATCACTATCCATTTCCGCAGGATGTGCGGGAATTAGGGGTTGAAGGCATAGTAGAGGAATTTAAGAAAGCAACAAAGAGAGCTGTTGGGCAAAAGAGGGCAGAAAAGCTGTACGAGGCAGCAAAAAGATCTGTAGGGGTAAAAGAAGGTTTAGCAGCAGCCAAGATAAAAATACGGCTGTGTATAGAGGAGATAAGGTTTTTCAAGAAACAGCTTGAGGAAGTAGAAAGGGAGATGGCAGTTAGATTACAAGAGACAGGGATAGGCAGATACATATTGAGTATTCCTGGTATTGGTATAGTAACGGCGGCAGGCATATTAGGAGAGATAGGTGATCCGAGTCGATTTGAGAGTTGGAAGCAAATCAGGAAATATGCTGGTTTGAATCTAATAGAGGACAGTTCAGGTGAGCGGAAGGGAAAGACAAGGATATCGAAGCGAGGTCGAGCGATGTTGAGGAATCTTCTGTATCAGGTTGCAGTAGTAATGGTAAGCAAGAATAAAGAGATTAAGGCTTTATACACTTATCTTAAGACGAGGCGAGAGAATCCGCTTGAGAAGAAGCAGGCTCTGATAGTAGTGGCTGTGAAAGTGATAAAGATTATATTTACGCTAGTGAAGAAGAAAGAGGAGTATGATGGGAAGAAAGTATTAGGGATTTTTAGGGAGAGGCAAATACAAGCTGCGTAGAGATATGATGATAAAATTGGTGGGGGATAAGCAGTTTACCCTCCATTAGGGCATAGACCCTGTATACGAGCAAAGCTGCACCCCCACCAGTTCCCTAAGGCAGTACGAAGGAATGTAAGGGCAAGGACCCAGAGAGGCATGATAGGGGATGCCTAGGGGATAAAATTGATATAGTAGTATTAATTTTCACGGCGCTGCATTTATGGAGGAAGATAAAAACAATAGTAGTGCTGTGAAAAGGGTAGGTATTGCTGTGTTTTATTAAGGCGGTAAAAGAAATTTCAAATAGCTGCGTAATTTTAAGATATTTGCAGCTATTTGGAGATAATAAAAAATTTTATTGAGATAGGGGGATTTATATGAGAGAAGCTGTGATTGTAAGCGCAGTGAGAACTGCAATAGGAAAGTTTGGAGGAAGCCTGGCGGGAATTCCAGTAGTGGACTTGGGAGCAATTGTTATAAAAGAGGCATTAAAAAGAGCAAAAGTAGCTCCAGAACAGGTAGATGAAGTATTCATGGGCATTATATTACAGGCAGGCTTAGGTCAAAATCCTGCGAGGCAGTCTGCTGTAAAAGCGGGAATTCCTGTAGAGGTGCCTGCTACAACGATAAACATGGTATGTGGTTCAGGGCTTAGAACTGTGGCTATGGCAGCTCAAGCTGTTATGCTAGGGGATGCTGATATAGTTGTGGCGGGAGGCATGGAAAGCATGTCAAGAGCTCCGTATTTACTGAGAGATGCCCGCTGGGGTTACAGGATGAACATGCCTTCTGGAGAGCTTGTTGATGAGATGGTCTATGACGGGCTGTGGGATGTTTTCAATCAGTACCACATGGGCATAACAGCAGAAAACATTGCAGAAAGGTACAAAATTTCAAGGCAGGAACAGGATGAATTTGCGCTAAGAAGTCAAAACTTAGCTGAGGCTGCCATAAAAGCGGGAAAATTTGAAGAAGAGATTGTTCCTGTGCCCATTCCTCAGAAGAAAGGAGATCCAATTGAATTTAAGGTAGATGAGCATCCTAGATTTGGAACTACTATGGAGGACCTGGCGAAATTAAAACCTGCCTTCAAGCCGGATGGAACAGTCACAGCAGGAAATGCTTCTGGAATAAATGATGGGGCTGCTGCCGTAGTGGTTATGTCAAGAGATAAGGCAAAAGAGCTGGGCATAACTCCTCTTGCGACTATAAAATCTTATGCCTACGCTGGTGTTGACCCGGCTGTAATGGGTCTAGGTCCAATTTACTCAACAAGAAAAGCTCTTGACAAGGCAGGCTTGAAGATAGAGGACATTGACCTTATAGAAGCCAATGAAGCTTTTGCAGCTCAAGCAATAGCAGTAGCTAGAGAGCTTAACTTTGATATGGAGAAAGTGAATGTAAACGGAGGTGCAATAGCTCTAGGTCATCCGATTGGGGCAAGTGGAGCAAGAATTTTAGTGACTCTTCTTCACGAAATGAAAAGAAGAGGTTCCCGTTTAGGTCTTGCTACACTTTGCATAGGCGGTGGCATGGGTATATCAATGATTGTGGAGATGTAAAATGGAAAAAACAAGTCAATAACCCTCGGCTGTGCCGGGGGTTATTGACTTTTTATAACGATTACGTGTATAATGGACATCAAAAGATGTACTAAAATGATACATCCTTCCTTTATTATTTAGGGGGCGTGAAAAAATGTCAAAAAATATTGATAAATCATTTTTGTTTAGTGAAGAAATGGAGTTTTTGTTCGAGAGTGTTTTTGACAAGTTACCAATTGCTATTGATATACTTGATGCGGAAGGCAATATAAGAATGATAAATAAAACGTTTTTAGATTATTTGGGATTGGAAAAGGACAAGGTCATTAACAAATATGTTTTAGACGTGGATCGAAATTCGAGGTTCCCTCTTGTTTTAAAAACAGGTCAAAATGAAATTGCTTACAGACATAAATTTGCCAATGGAAAGGAAGCTATTGTACATAGAATTGCAATAAAGGATGGAGATGAAGTAATTGGCGGTTTTGGAATGATTTTATTTGAAGATTTAAATGAACTAAGAAAGCTTATAGAAAAAAATAGACTCTTAGAGACAGAGCTTGAACATTACAAAAAAACATTAAGAAAAATTCATGGTGCTAAGTATTCATGGGAAAATATCATTGGAAAAAGTGATGCAATAGTTGAATGTAAGAAAAAAGCTATGAAAATGGCTAATATGGATTCCAATATTCTGATATATGGAGAAAGTGGAGTAGGAAAAGAACTTTTTGCTCATGCTATCCATAATTCAAGTAAAAGAAGAGATTATCCCTTTGTAACTGTAAATTGCGCTGCTATACCAGAACAATTAATGGAATCAGAACTATTTGGGTATGAAGAAGGAGCATTTACAGGAGCGCAAAAAGGAGGTAAAATAGGTAAGTTTGAACTTGCGAATCACGGTACTATTTTTTTAGATGAAATAGGTGATATGCCGTATACAATGCAGGCAAAACTTTTAAGAGTATTGCAGGAAGGTGAAATCGAGAGAGTAGGAGGAAAAGCACCTATTAAGGTTGATGTACGGGTGATATCTGCAACAAACAAAGACCTTTCGAAACTTGTTAAAGAAGGTAAGTTTAGAAGTGATTTATTTTACAGAATAAATGTGTTAATGCTTAATGTTCCACCATTGAGAGAAAGGAAAGAAGATATTCCGTTATTAATAGACCACTTTTTATTTCTTTTAACACAAAATTCTGGAATATACAAAAAAGTTTCTAAAGAAGTATACGATATCTTAGAAAAATACGACTGGCCGGGTAATATAAGAGAATTAAGAAATGTAATTGAAAGAATGGTTGTTAACTCAGAAGGAGATATAATTAGAAAAACAGATATTCCGCTTTACATTTTAAAAAAAGAATTGCCAGTGAGAAAGAAAGGTTCGGGATTACAAGAAATGTTAGAGGAATTTGAGAAAGAGATAATTTTTGAGACGTTAAAAGAATGCAATTATAACAAGTCACAGGCAGCAGAAATATTAAAAATTCCAAGGTCAAGGCTTTATAGGAAACTAAAAAAATTTGGGATTCTAGAAGAAAATAATGAAGTGAAATAATACAGTGTAGCGAAATGATACATATTTTAAAAAGCACAGGAGATACCTCTCTTGTGCTTTTTTTTGTATTATTATAGGACAGTTATAAAAGCTCTAGTAGTAAAAGATTTTGTTTTGATGTCGCTAAAAATAAATTAAGTGAACAAATTTTTTAAGATGAACATACTTAAGAATCCGCATTTAACTAGTTATTTTATTGAAATTTTTAAGAGAAATTAATAGTTGGCATTTTTTTTGCTTTTATTAATTTATGTGAAAACAAAAGAAAGGGGTAATATCATGGGGAAAACGATTAATGAACTAAAAGTTGGTGACAAAGACCATTTTGAAAAAACAATTACAGAAACAGATGTGTATTTGTATGCTGGAATTACAGGTGATTTTAATCCTGTACATATCAACCAAATAGAAGCTGAGAAAACAATGTTTAAGGGAAGAATAGCCCACGGGATGTTGACAGCTGGATTGATTTCTACTGTGTTGGGTACTAAATTACCAGGAACAGGGACTATTTACCTTGGTCAAGAATTAAAATTTACAAAACCTGTAAGAATTGGCGATACAATAAAAGCTGAAGTAGAAGTAATAGAAATTATCCCCGAAAAAAATCGAGTTAAATTAAAAACCACATGTACTAATCAAAATGGGGAAGTGGTATTAGAAGGTATAGCGACAGTACTTGCACCGAAGGAGTAAATAGAAAGGAATTATATTAAAAAATGGGGAGCTAAGGGATGCCTAAAATTACAGTTAATAATGTCAGTTTGTACTATGAAATACATGGAAATGGCTCACCTCTTGTATTGATAGAAGGCCTAGGTTGTTCGAAATGGATGTGGTTTAAGCAAATAGATGAATTAAAAAAGCACTTTAAAGTTATTGTTTTTGACTTAAGGGGTGTTGGTGATTCTGAGAAGCCAGATATGGAATATTCTATTAAACTACTCGCCGATGATACAGCGGCTTTAGTAGCAGAACTTGGATTTAAAAAAGTTCATGTACTTGGGGTTTCTATGGGCGGTTATATAGCACAAGAGCTTGTCCTAGAATACCCTGATCTTGTTGATAGATTGATACTATGTTCTACTCATTATGGAGGACCAAACATTGTGCCAATACCATTGTCTACTCTTAATATTATATTAAATGGCGCCGGTCTACGTAATGCATTAGAAAATTTGCGAATTGCTATGTCTTTAAATTTTAGTGATGAATATCTCTCTACCCATAAGGATGAGTTTGAACAAATCGTGAAATGGAAGTTTGAAAAGCCACAGCCATTTTATGCCTACAGAAGACAACTTTATGCAGCTTTAACATTTGATGAAGAGGCAAGAATTCACTTAATTAAGCATCCTACTTTAATAATGGCAGGTAAAGATGATAAAGTAGTGCCTTATGAAAATGCACTTTTATTACATTCAAAAATAGAAAATTCAGAAATAGAATTGTTTAGTAATGCGGGACACATGTTTTTTATAGAAAAAGCAGAAGAAGTGAATCGGAAAATTATAGAGTTCTTAACAAAACCTATAGGAGGAGATAAAAAATGAGAAGAAAAAATGTTAATGTAGGAATTGTGGGAACAGGACTTTATATTCCTCAAACGTACATGACATCTGAAGATATAGCTAGAGAGACAGGAATACCCGAGGAGATTATAAGAACCAAATTTGGGATTATAAAGAAACCTATACCGGGACCGGAGGACCATACTTGCTATATGGGAATACAAGCGGCTAAAGATTGTCTTAAAAGGACTGGTGTCGATCCGAAGGAGATAGACCTCATTATATATATAGGCGAGGAACATAAGGAATATCTACTTTGGACCTCTGGTATCAAATTGCAGTATGAGATAGGTGCAGAAAATGCGTGGGCTTTTGACATGGCTTTGAGATGTGGTACGGCAGTTGCTGCACTGAAGATAGCAAAAGATATGATGATTGCAGATGACAATATCAACACTGTTTTGATTGCTGGTGGTTATAGAAATGTTGACTTTATTGACTATAAAAATCCCCGAGTATCTTTCATGTATGACCTTGCCGCAGGAGGAGGGGCAATTCTTCTTAAGAAAAATTATAATAGAAATATTGTACTTGAAGCATCAATTATAACAGATGGCTCCTTTTCTGAAGATGTTGCTGTTGTTGGTGGTGGAACAAAGTATCCAGTAAGTCATGAAATGATTGATAAAGGACTATATAAATTAGATGTGTTAAATCCGGAACATATGAGGAAAGGATTGGAAGAAAAATCGATGCCTAATTTTTTACATGTGATTAAAGAATCTTTAAGAAAAAGTGGTTATACGCCTTCCGATATTGGCTATCTTGCGATACTTCACATGAAAAGGTCTGCTCATGAATTTATTTTAAATGAACTAGGTTTATCTCCTGATAAATCGATTTACTTAGAGAACTATGGACATATGGGACAGATCGATCAAATACTTTCAACACATCTTGCCCTGGAAGAAGGGAAAATAAAAGATGGTGATGTAGTAGTATGGGTAAGTGCGGGTATAGGATATGTATGGGATGCAATAACGATAAAATGGGGACCTATAGAGTAAATTTTATAGCATAAATTTTACGGCAGGAGGTTTTGAAAATGGACTATAAAGAACTGTACAAGAGAAAACTAGTTTCGGTAGAAGAAATTTTATCAAAAATTAATAGTGGGGATGAAATTGTTTCTGCTATGGCTGCTTCAGAACCCCAGGGCATTTTAAGTAAACTTCATACTATAAAAGATAGAGTGGAAAATGTGACAGTAGTTGTATGCCTTCCAATGAAAAATTACGATTTCTTTATGGATCCTTCGATGAAGGGCCATTTCCTTACTGAATCATGGTTTTATACTGCGGGATTACGAGAAGCACATAAATATGGAACAGTATCTTTTATACCCAATCATCTTCATTTAGCTTCAACAAAGAGATTACATTATAGAAAACCCAGGTTTTTCCTAGGTACGGCGACTCCTATGGACAAACATGGATATTTTTCCTTGTCTCTAGGTGTTACTTATGAAAAAGATATCCTAGAGAATGCTGATTATGTAGTGCTAGAAATAAATGAAAATTTGCCAAGAACTTATGGTGATACGCAAATACACATAACTGAAGTAGATTTTATTGTTGAAAACAATTATCCTGTTCCTGAACTTTCCATTGTAGAGCCTAATGAAAAAGACAAGATAATAGGAGGATATATCTCAGAATTAGTAGAAGACGGTTCAACAATTCAGCTGGGTATAGGAGGAATCCCTAATGCGGTTGCACAAGCTCTTATGAATAAAAAAGACCTTGGGATACACACTGAAATGTTCACCGATGGAATGGTAGATTTATTTGAAGCGGGAGTTATTACAAATAGGAAAAAAACTTTGTGGAAAGGTAAATCTATAGCTACATTTGCATTGGGTACGAAAAAACTTTATGACTTTATAGATGACAATATGGGAGTAGAATTTCATAGGGGTAGAGTTGTCAATGATCCTTATGTAATAGGGCAAAATTACAAGATGGTATCTATAAATACTGCACTCCAAGTAGATTTAACAGGCCAGGTTTGTTCAGAATCTTTGGGTATAAGACAGTTTAGCGGAACTGGAGGGCAAGCAGATACTGCAATAGGAGCTCAGATTTCAAAAGGAGGCAAATCTATAATAGCATTGTACTCATCAGTAAAAAACGATACTATATCTACAATAGTTCCTACATTAACAGAAGGTGCTGCAGTAACTTTATCAAGAAATGATGTAGACTATATTGTTACAGAGTATGGTATTGCAGAAATGAGAGGACGGTCGATAAGAGACAGAGTCAGAAATTTAATAAACATTGCTCATCCTAAATTTAGAGATGAGCTCAGGGAAAAGGCTAAAGAGCTTATGATATGGTAATATTTGAATGTTAAAGATAAAATGTCAATAGAAAAGGTGGAACAATTTATGAGGAAGCTAAGAGTATTTCCTCTATTGGTAATAATGTCGTTGTTATTATTTCAAGGACATTATAAAGCAACATCATATTTTGATCCAACACCAGTAAAAACCTTTACCGACTCTAAATACTGGGCTAAAGTGGAACTTTTGAGAGATAGCAATCCTAATATAGGACAAGAAAAATTTATAACAGATAATCAACAAAAAGATCCAGAAATTATCAAAGAATTTAACAACAATCCTCAACCAAATTCACAATATTTTTTGCTCCACTATGCACCCGGTTGGGAGACAGGCACAAAGCCATATCCTGTAATTCTTGTTCACGGTGCAGGACATAATGGAAATTTCTTTGCTGATCCTAAAAGCGATGGTTCGATTGCTGGCCTAATGCAATATCTTTCACAAAAAGGTTACAAAGTTTTTGCAGTGACATTTGCTCATCCTCATGGGGACAATTACATCCAAAGAGAAATTCTTGCTGATGCAATTCAGAAAGTAAAGGCTGTAACAGGGGCAAGTAAGGTTGATATTATAGCACATAGTAAAGGCAATATGTCCGCAAGAATGTATGTATCAAATGTTAAAAAATCATGGGGAGTTGATTTCAGAAAAGATGTGAGGAGATACATCCAGCTAGGAGCTCCAAATGATGGAATTGACTTTACTTTTAGAAATACTAATATGGCTTGGGGCATAATAACAACAGGTGCATATGGTCCCGTTCCTTATACATATATGTTAATTTATGGAATATGGTATGATACCACCTATCATAGTATATACACAGAAGGTGGAGCATATCCAGGACAACTTCAAATGCTAGCAAGATGGGATAGTGTATATCCTCTAAATACAACACAACAAGACTGGTATACAACTTATTATGGAGGTTGGGGATTTGCTAGTTACTCCTATGGAATAGATTATGCAATTAAAGAAGGTGGAAATCTTGTTAATACATTACAGAATTCTCCTGTAGATCCTTCTGTAGAAATAGCTGTGTTGGCTGGTGATTATAATTATATAAATGGTGTTCCGTGGGAGACCACAGGGCCCAGTGATGGATTAGTATTTGTAAAAAGTGCTACTGATACATCGGCAATGACAAAATCAGGGGCAAAACTTTTAGCGAAAGACATATACCATTTAAATCATCTTGAGTTGGCATATGATAAATCAGCTATGGATTGGATAGATGAACAATTGTCAAAATAGGAAATTTTAAAAAAGTATTTTTGTGGCAATTAATAACATGCCACAATAATAAATAATAAAAAATTAATGAGGAGGGTTTTTATGGTAAAAAAACTAGCTTTAGTAATTGTTAGTGTCTTTTTGATAACTGTTTTAGTTTCAGGGTGTACTTCAAATTCAACTTCAGCTAATAAAGAACCAATAAGAATAGGGTTTATCGCAGGAATGAGCGGCCCTAACGCCGAATTAGGTAATGGTCAGAAAATGGCTATAGAATTAGCAGTTGAGCAGTGGAATAAAAAAGGGGGGATTGATGGGCGGAAAATAGAACTTATAGAAAGAGATGATCATTACAATCCAACAGATACGGTTAATGCGGCTAACGAGCTTATTAATAACTATAAGGTTGTGGCAATTGTAGGACCTACTGGAAGCGGTAATGCAAAGGCGTTACTCCCCGTTGTTAAAGCAGCAGGAATACCTCTTATGATTACAAATAGTATGGATAATGAATTTACTAATCCTGTTATTCCTAATGTATATAGATTTGCTATGCCCAATTGGGTACAAGAACAAATGGCAATTGATTATGCGTTAAAAAACAATATGACTAGAATTGCTGTTATAAATGATACTTCTGGTTATGGGAAACCAGGCGGTGACGAAATAGTGAAAATGTTAAAAGAAAAAGGAATTACACCAGTAGCTAGAGAAGAATATAAACCTGGGGACCTCGATGTGACGGCACAAGTTTTAATGATTAAAAATGCTAACCCACAAATTCTCATAATATGGGGTATGGCAGCAGATGCTGCTAATATAAGGAAGACAATGGTGGCAAATGGATTAAACATACCAATGATAGGTGGCAATCCGTTAGTCATGAAGAGTTATAGGGACATAGCAGGTTCAGCTATTGGAGAGACAATTACTACTTATCTTGATACGTATTTAAGAAAACCTTTTAGACCTGAAGCAATTGAATTTGCAAAAGCATGGAAAGAAAAATATCCAGATGATAAAGTTTTTTATGGTCCTGGAGATGAACCGTGGTATTATCTTAATATGCCTGCTCAAACTTACGATGCAGTAAATGTATTGCTAACTGCGATAAAAAATGCAAAATCTACAGATTCAAAAAAGATAATAGAAGAACTTGATAAAATTCGTGACTATAAGGGTGTGACTAATAAAATATCTTTTAGTCCCGACGATCATGATGCACAAGGTCCAGAAAATAATGTGTATTGTTATGTAACCCAAGATGGGGTGTTTGAGTTAAAAATGGAAAAATAAATAAAACAGCCCACACTATTCGTGTGGGCTGTTAAGAAAATTGGAGGTGTTATTTTGCTATTTCAAGTATTAATATCAGGATTAGCATTGGGATGTATATATGCACTTGTTGCTATGGGTTATAATTTAACATTTTGGACATTAAAAATTATAAATTTTGCTCAAGGCGATCTTTTAATGATTGTTGTTATGCTTTCTTTAAGTTTTGGTATCTTGTGGTTTAAATTGCCTATGATTTTCGCGATTATAATTGCGCTGATAATTGCTGCACTGATTGGTGTGTTTTTGCAAAAAGTTGCAATATCGCCATTACTTAAAAACCCTTCTAGTTCGGGGTGGATTGTTTCTACGATGGGAGCAGGGATAGCATTGCAAAGTATTGCTGTTATCCTTTGGGGTACTATGGAAATGGCTTTTCCCTACTTTTTAGGGAAGCAAGTTATAATAAAAATTGGTTCTGCGACTTTAGATATGCAATGGCTCATAATTATGGGTGTTACATTAGCTATAGTTCTACTTTTTGAAGTTTTTATAAATAATACAATTTTTGGGAAAGCTATTAAAGCAACAGCTGCAGATAAGTTTGCAGCAAGAGCGATGGGAATTAATACAGATAAGATAGTTATTTTTTCTGTTGCGTCAAGTGCTGTGTTGGCGGGAATAGCTGGTGTGCTAATAGCTCCTATATTGTCGGCAAACCCTTATATGGGTTCAATGATTGGCATTAAAGGGTTTGCGGCAGCAGTTTTAGGGGGTATGGGGAGTACAAAAGGAGCATTAGTAGGAGGTATTATAATAGGAATAAGTGAGCTTTTGGCAAGCGGATTTATAAACCCTGCTTTGAAAGATGTAGTAAGCCTTTTGATATTGTTTGGTGTACTTGTGTTTTTACCTAATGGAATATTTGGGCAACAATATTATGAAAAGGTGTGATGGTAATGAAAAGGGTATTTAAATATACTAAGATAAATTGGACTATATTCATAAGTCTGATACTCTTGCTTCCTCTTATAATTCAGAATGATTATTGGATACAAATGGTAACATTGATGGGCATATATGCAATTTTGGCTTATGCAATGGATTTTGTAGGTGGTTACTCTGGGCAAGTATCTATGGGACATGGCGGGTTTTATGCTATTGGTGCATACACTGCAGGTATTCTTGCAGTAAAATTACATTTTTCGTTTTTGACGTCATTTATATTAAGCATACTTGTTGGATTGATATTTGGAGCAATTGTCGCGTTGCCAGCTATACATGTAAGTGGCTTTTATCTTGCAATGGAAACTGTGGCATTTGCCTTAATAGTTTTAACTGGCCTTGAAAGACTTGAAACTCTAACGGGTGGTGTTCAAGGATTAATTGGCATACCATCTCCTACTTTGGGTACGCTAAAAATATTTGGATTATCAGTTTCAAAAGTTGGTTTTTACTACATAACATGGGTAATTGTTCTATTGGTTGTTATCTTTGTTTATAAACTGATTTATTCATATTATGGAAGGGCTTTGTCTGCAATAGGAGGCAGCGAAATAGCGGCAGAAAGTATGGGAGTTAATACTGGATACTACAAATATATTACATTTACATTATCTGCAGGCATAACAGCGGCAGCAGGTGCATTATATGCTTTTTTAATAGGTTTTTTAAGCCCTGAGATGTTTGGATTTTCGATGTCAGTATTCATTCTTGCAATGACGCTTGTTGGTGGTATGAGGTCAACTATAGGACCGTTAATTGGTGCTGCAATATTTGCTTTTTTACCACAAATTCTCCAAGGTTTCAGAGGAGCTAACAATTTGGTATATGGATTAATTTTAATGTTCAGTTATATAGTAATTCCAAAAGGATTAGCAGCTTTATTTTCTGATAGGAAACCACTTTTGAAAGTAAAGTTAAATGAAAGCATTACAGCGAATATACCTTTTAATTCAAGAAGATATAGTATAGAAGACAAAAAAGTTATATTAAAACTTGAAGGAATAACGAAGAGTTTTGGAGGTAATATTGCAGTAAAACAGCTTGATATGGAAGTAAAGCAAGGGGAAATACATGCTCTTATAGGGCCTAATGGGTCGGGTAAGACTACAACAATTAATATAATATCTGGGATTCATGAACCGACAGATGGCAAAGTAATATTTAATGGAACTGATATTACAAAACTCAAAATACATCAAAGAGCGCAACTCGGTATTTCTCGTACATTTCAGAATTTAAGAATATTTCCTGAGATGACTGTACTAGAGAATGTATTAGTTGGAGCACATGTGAACTATAAATCTGGTCTAAAAGTTATATTTGATACTAAAAATGTTAAAGATGAAGAAATTAGAAATATAAAAAAAGCATATGAAGTTTTGGAGTTTTTAGGTCTTCAAGACTATGCTAATAGTATCGCAACTGAATTACCTTACGGAATACAAAAAATGGTGGAAGTAGCCAGGGCAATTATGTCAGATCCATATGTTGTACTTCTTGATGAACCTGCAGCGGGCCTTACTTCGGAAGAAATTGAAAGATTGGGTAACACTATTTTAAAACTTAAAGAAAAGGGGATAACCGTTATAATAATTGAACATCACATAGATTTTGTTTTAAAACTTGCAGACAGAGTTACTGTACTTGATTTTGGAGAGAAAATATTTGAGGGATTACCTCAAGATGCAAGGCACGACCAGAAAGTAAAGGAGGTGTACATTGGTGGAGACATTGCTATTGCTTGAAAATGTGAGTGTGAAGTACGGTGCAATTGAAGCAATTAGGGGAATAAATATGGAAATAAAAGTAGGGTCAGTTGTATGTCTTATTGGTGCAAATGGTGCAGGCAAATCTACCACTGTGAATACTATAGCAGGACTTGTGAGAAATCAAGGGGGCAAAATATTTTACTGTGGGGAAGATATATCAAGATGGGAAACTTACAAGAGAATTGAAGCAGGTATAGCTATTAGTATGGAAGGAAGACGTATTTTTCCTGACCAAACAGTGTATGATAATCTTCTTTTGGGCGGGTATACAAGAAGGAAAAAAATGAGAGAATTAAGACGTGATATTGATCAAATAATGGATAAGTTGCCCATATTAAAAGAAAAAGCAAACCAACTTGCAGGTACTTTAAGTGGAGGGCAGCAACAAATATTAGCAATAGCGCGTGCCTTGATTGCTAAACCTAAGCTTTTGCTCTTAGATGAACCATCTTTGGGGCTTGCACCGATTCTTATTAAAGAAGTATATAAGATAATAAAAGATCTTCATAGCGAAGGTATGACAATACTTTTAGTAGAACAATTTGCGCAATATGCCTTTTCAATTAGTGACTATGTTTATGTTCTTGAACATGGCAAAATTGTTCTTGAAGGCAAACCAGAAGATATAAAAGATGATCCGAGACTGACTAGCGCTTATCTTGGTGAATAATATGGGGTGATAAAATGACCCTTATTGAGGCGTTTAAAAAAATAGCACCATTTATTAATACAATGACCACAGAGGATTTAGGAATATCTATATGTGATGTTAATGAATGCGTATTATATCTACCTGCTAGAACGATTAATCATAACATAAAAGTAGGCGATCCTTTGAAGGAAGGAACAGCTATATATGAAGCGATAAAAACTGGAAAACGTGTTGTTAAAAGAGTAGGAAGTGAAGTGTATGGAGTTCCGTATATCGCTATAGCGTTTCCGCTAATAGAGAATGGAGTAATAACAGAGGGAGTAAGTATATTTCAATCTACAGCAAAACAAGATGAGATAGCAAATATAACTGAGAAAGTGTTTGCTTCCTTGCAGCAGATTCACTCTATGATCCAGGAAATCTTTTCAATTTCAAAAGAAGTATCTGAAATAAGCGAGAAAACCTCAAGACTTGCAGAATATGCAAAAAATAATGCACAATCTACTGATGAGCTTATAGATTTTATTAAACATATTTCTTCTGAAACAAATTTATTGGGCTTAAATGCAGCAATAGAAGCTGCCAGAGTTGGCGAGAGTGGTAGAGGATTTACAATAGTTGCAAATGAAATAAGAAAGTTATCTATGTCTACCAAAGACTCTGTAGAATCTATAAAGAATATACTTACAAAACTTAAAGAAATAAGTTACACAATTGACAATAATATAAAAGATATAAAGAATACAAATATGAATCTACATAAACTTATTGAAAATACAACCAGTGAACTTGAAAAAATAAATAAAATGTTCGAGGAACTCTACAATAAAACACGAATCATGTGATTTTAAAAAGCACTGACACAGGCCTATGGAGGCTTTTTGTCAGTTTTTTTATTTTCATTGACATCTTCTTTAATAAAAATTACAATTATATTTGAAATTATGTAAATTAGAAAGGCGAAAGCGCATGGATAAATTGGCACTTTGGGAAGTTTTCGTATTTTCTGTTCCAGAGGCAGCGGTTATAATAAGCATAGCGCTGGGTTTAGCTGGAGTGAAATTTGACACAGTAAAAGGCACAGCCATGAGCTTAATTATGGGACTTATACTGTATTTTATAAGGCCACTGGTTACCAGTTACATAGTAAATGTAATAATTTATGTAATACTGCTGGTGACCTTATTTCTTCTGTTTAAAATGATGGATTTATTCAGAAGCATTATGAGTGTTACTTTGGCAGTTTCCATATACCTTATCATTGAATATCTCAATGTGAATGCAATGCAGTTTTTATTTGATCTAGATCCTACAGTTTTGTTACAAAATTATGCGCTTCGTTTTGCCTGCTTTTTACCACAGCTGGCAGTTGCAATTTTGTTTTCTATTCTCATCCGCAAATACAGACTTTTTCTCTTTGTTGAGTAAATACAGTGGGGATGAAAGGTATGCTCAGAGTTGTTGTCGCAGAGGATGATGAGATTTTTAGGAGGCAGTTAATAGAGTTTCTTAAAAAGATAGATGGGATAAGTGTTGAGTACTTTACTGATGATGGTAGAGAGGCTTTAGAAGCTTTAAACAAGATTAAACCGGAAATAGCAATTTTGGACATCGAACTTTTCCGCATGTCAGGAATTGAGGTAGCGAAAAAAGTAAGAGAAACCATGCCTTTTTTGGAGATAATTTTTATTACTTCTTTTGAAGAGTACATAAAAGAAGCAGTAAAGCTTTACGCATCTGATTATATTGAAAAGCCATTAAAAGAAGAGAGATTAAGAGAAACTATTGAAAGGATAAAGAAAAGGTTTTTAAATATTGAAAGTTACCTTCCAGTACCTGTGAAGGACAATATGAGGCTTATAAATCCCAGAGAGGTTTACTTTGTTCAGGCTAAAAAGAAAAGAAGCGTAATTTACACAGGAGAAGAAAAAATTGAATGTGATTATTCTTTAAAAGAACTGGAAGAAATATTGCCAGGGGATATATTTTTTAGGACCAATCGCTCTTATCTGGTCAATATTTTAAAAGTAGAGGCTTTGAAGGAAAAAAACAGGACTTCTTTTGAAATTACTTTTAAAGGTTGTGCTTTTAAAGCCTACCTTTCAAAGGATTTATATCAGGAATTTAGGAAAAGGGTGAAAGAGATTTATAGAAATTAAATGGCGGGGAATGTAGATGTTTAAGAATATTTATAAAAGCGCGATGCTGATTTATGTAATTCAAATGGTCTTAATAGTGATTTTGGTAAATAATAATTTCATGAGGAGTCTAGATATTTTTCAGCCTAAGAGTCAGGAACTTTTTAGGCTGACAATAGGAATTTTGATATTCGTGCTGAACCTTTTTTCTATTTTTGTTCTCAGAGAGCTTTACAGGCGTTTTAAAGAAGAGAGACAATACTTAATAAACAGCTTAAAGTTTAGATACATAGAAGAGCAGAATAGAATATACAGAAAAAATCATCATGACATTAAAAATCACTTGATGGTGATTTCAGCGCTTTTAAAAGAAAAAAAATACGAGGAAGTGGAAGAGTATCTATCTTCCTATCTTGATGAAATTGACAAAAATGTGTTTAATATAAATACCGGTGTAAGTGAAATTGATATTCTGCTCTATTCTAAACTCAGCAATGCGAAAAGTAAAGGAGTAGATGTTAAGTTTAAATGTACAGCAGAAATCAAATGTAGTCAAAGGCATGTTTTAAATTTGGTGTCAATACTGGGAAATTTGCTGGACAATGCGATAGAGGCTTGTGAAGAGATGAAGCACGATAAGTATATTGAAGTAGAGATTAAGGAAGATCCAATAGACTATATTTTCAGGGTTAAAAATAAGTACGATTTTGAACAAAAAATACCTGCAGGGACTTTTTTTGAGGAGGGATTTTCTACAAAAGGAGAAGAGGGAAGAGGAGAGGGGCTTTACATTGTAAAAAATATTACAGATAAATACAATGGCACTATAAATCTTAATACGGATGAGGGATATTTTGATATAACTGTAGAAATCCCTAAATTTTCTCTGGAGGGTGATTGCAATTAGTATTGAAAAGCTATCCCAAAGAATAGTGCAGAAGGTTTTCAAGGGACAGAATTTGTCGGAAATCGAGCTTGCGAAGATAGAATACGGTTTAAGTTTAGTTTTAGGGGTTTTAATTGAGTTTATATTAATTTTCTTTGTGGGATTTTTGTTGGGTGTTGGATATTATGTGGCAGTTATAATGATATCTTCCCTCTTTTTGCGAATAGGGACAGGAGGAGCTCATTGTTCTACATATCGCAGGTGTGTAACTTTTACAGGCATTTATTTTTTGCCCTTTAGCTTTGTGGCAAAATTTGTTGATGCCCATAGTTTACCTTTGCTGGAGCTTGTAATAGGTATAGCATTAATATTTGTGGTTTTGGGGATAATGTTATTGATGAAAAAAATTAAGTTTTTTATGGGAATACTAGTTTTAGAGACTATTGTATTTGTTTTATTTTCTGAGCGGGCCTTTTTTGCGTCTTCTATAGGCTTATTTTTGCAATCCGTGATGACTACTGCTTTTGGAGAGAGATTGGTAAATCTAGCTGACAATTTAATGGCTAAAATTGGTATATAAATTTTTTTTAAAATTTTTATGGATTTTTGTGTAATTTGATACATATCAATCAATTAAATACAAAAAAATCAAGGCAACAAATTGAACCCATGGAAGGATATACATTCAAAAAAGTAAATATAAGTAAATATTTGGATAAAATTAGGCGAAAAATGCATTTTCGTTCCCGAAAATGACACTTTCGTTCCGAAATTAACACAAAAAAGTTTATCTATTGTATAATTAAAAGTGAAAAGCACTTGGAGGTGAAATGTATGAAAAGATTTCAACCTCTGACAGCAATAGCTACAGTGCTCGCTTTCATAGGAAGTCTGGGACTTGTTGCTCCTGCTTGCATTGGCTGGTTTTATAAACCTCAAGTTCCAGAAATTTTAAGAAGAAAATAATATTTCTTAAATTTTTCACCCTTCCCTCGTGGATTTCAACATTTCTCCTGAGTTTTTACATAAAGTTAACTTTATTTAAGTGCCATTTGCTGGCACTTTTATTTTTTGGCATGGTATTTGCATGATGAAGGGAAGGGCTGGTATTGACTTTGATTTCAAAGAGGAGATATAATAAACACTGTGGGGATAGGTAAGGGGGGTATGCAAAAATATTCGTTGAAAAATTTTTGAAACTACGTATAATTGTATTATAAAAGGCATTTTAAACTTTGCGGGGGGTTTTTATCATTGAAGGTTTATTCTTTGGTAGGTGAAAGTGGGACAGGGAAAAGTCATCATGCCTCTTTCATTGCAGGAAAATACGGGATAAGATTCATAATTGATGACGGGCTTTTGATAAAGGGAAATAGCATTGTGGCAGGCATTTCTGCCAAAAAAGAGGCTACAAAGATTGGCGCCATAAAAAGGGCTCTGTTTACAGATCCAAAGCATGCGGAGGAAGTAAAAAAGGCAATTGCAGAATTAAAACCTGATAAAATTTTAATAATAGGCACATCTGACAGGATGGTAGATGCAATTGCTGAAAAACTGTCACTTCCGCCTGTCAGTGTGAGGATATACATTGAAGATATTCTACCTCCTAAGCAGATAGAGATTGCTCGCGAAAAAAGACTTTTAGAAGGGAAGCATGTGATCCCTGTTCCCACTTTTGAGGTAAAAAAACAGTTTTCAGGGTATTTCCTTGACCCCCTCAGGATTTTTAGGAGAAAAAGAAGCGGCTATTACGAAAAAACAATCGTGCGTCCAAACTACAGCTACCTTGGAAAGTACACCATTTCAGAGGGGGTTATAAATTCAATTGTGTCCCATGAGCTTCTTTTATTCAAAGAAGTCTACAGAGTGAATAAGGTAGTGACGGAGAAGAGAGAGGAAGGAATAATTTTAAACGTTGAAGTTACTATGAGGTACGGTTTTAATCTTGTAGCTCCTTTGATGCAGGCTATGGAGAACATTAAAAGACAAGTGGAGCGCATGACGGCTTTAAATGTCCTTCGGATAAATATTTACGTCAAAAGCCTATACGTCACTAAAAATAAATGAGGAAAAGGGTGTTGAGGATGTACAGAATTGTGAGAAAGGAAGTATTAAATCCTGCTGTTAAGCTCATGGATATTGAGGCGCCTAGAGTTGCAAAAAGTGCAAAACCTGGGCAATTTGTAATTTTAAGAATTTACGAAAAAGGAGAAAGAATTCCCCTCACTATTGCAGATTATGACCCAGGAAAAGGTACTGTAACCATTGTATTTCAAGAAGTTGGTAAATCCACCAAGCTTTTGGGCACTTTAAATGAAGGGGATTATATAGCGGATTTTGTGGGACCTCTGGGCAATACGATGGAAGTTCCTAAAGGGGCAAAGAAAATTTTGGGGGTAGGAGGAGGCGTTGGAATACCTGCCCTTTATCCGAAACTTAAGATGCTTCATCAGGAAGGATACAGAGTAGAAGCAATTTTAGGTGGAAGAAGCGAGGAGTATGTGATTTTTAGGAAAGAAATGGAGGCGGTATGTGACAAAGTATATTATGCTACAGATGATGGAACACTTGGTAAGAAAGGGTTTGTAACAGATGTTTTGAAAGATGTCCTTGAAAATGACAAAGAAGTGGACTTTGTGATTACTGTAGGTCCTGTGATAATGATGAAAAATGTCTGCAAGATGACTAAAGAATACAATATACCTACTATTGTGAGCATGAATCCCCTGATGGTGGACGGGACAGGAATGTGCGGAGCCTGCAGAATTGAAGTGGGAGGAGAAACTAAATTTGTCTGCATGGATGGTCCAATTTTTGATGGTCATCTTGTAAATTTTGATTTAGCTATGACAAGGCTTAATATGTTCAAGAAGCAGGAAAAGATTTCATTAGAGCTATATGAGAAGGAACATGGAGGTGGTCACCATGGCCGTTAAGGATAGAGTACCTATGAGAGAACAGGACCCGAAAGTGAGGATAAAGAATTTTGATGAGGTAGCGCTAGGTTATACTGAAGAAGAAGCTATCTTAGAGGCTTCAAGGTGTTTGCAGTGCCCAAATCCTACCTGTGTGGCCGGGTGCCCCGTCCATGTGAGAATACCCGAATTTATAAAAGCTATAACTGAAAGAAAATTTGAAGAAGCGTACAAGATAATAACCAGCACTAACAGTCTTCCAGCCGTTTGTGGAAGAGTTTGTCCACAGGAAGAGCAGTGTGAGAAGAATTGCATTTTGAATAGAATAGGCAAGCCCATTGCAATTGGGAGACTAGAGAGGTTTGTAGCTGATTATGCGCTTCAAAATAACATTGAAGAGGAAGTAAAGCCGGAAAAGAAGAATAAAAAAGTCGCCATAATAGGGAGCGGTCCTGCAGGGCTTACCTGTGCTGGAGACCTTCTAAAGATGGGTTATGATGTCACCATTTTTGAGGCATTACACGCTTTAGGTGGGGTTTTGACTTATGGGATTCCTGAATTTAGATTGCCAAAAAGAATTGTGGAAGCTGAGATAGAAAGGTTAAAGAAACTGGGAGCAAAGGTAGAGACAAACGTAGTGGTAGGAAAGACAGTTACAATAGACGAGCTCATGGAGGAAGAAGGCTTTGAAGCGGTCTTCATTGGCACGGGAGCGGGCCTTCCGAGGTTTATGGGGATTCCTGGAGAGAACTTAAATGGAGTCTATTCAGCCAATGAGTTTTTGACGAGGATAAACCTCATGAAAGCCTATAAATTCCCTGAGTACGATACGCCTATCGCTGTAGGGAAAAGAGTTGCAGTTATAGGTGGAGGGAATGTAGCTATGGACGCTGCCCGTTCAGCTTTAAGGCTTGAAGGGGTAGAAGAGGTTATAGTTGTATACAGGCGTTCAAAAGAAGAAATGCCAGCAAGGGCTGAGGAAATAGAACACGCCATTGAGGAAGGAATAAAGTTTGAATTTTTGGCAAATCCAATACGAATAAACGGAACAGAAGACGGCTGGGTCAAGAGCATGGACGTAATAAGAATGAAGTTAGGAGAGCCAGACAGTTCAGGGAGAAGAAGGCCTATAGAGATACCTGGTTCAGAATTTACAATGGAAGTAGATACAGTGATCATGGCATTAGGAACTAGTCCTAACAGGCTTATACCCTCTACTACAAAGGATATTCAAGTTCAAAAATGGGGTGGAATAATAACAGACGAGGATGGCAGGACCTCAAGGCCAGGTGTATTTGCCGGAGGAGATGCCGTCACTGGAGCTGCAACCGTGATTTTAGCAATGGGAGCAGGGAAAAAAGCTGCAAAAGCGATAGATGAATATTTGAGAAATAAAAAATGAAAATCCAATTTTATGCTATTTAAGTTTAATTTATCAAAATAATGCATAAATATGCAGTAAACTTTGCACAGCATTTTACTTATTTTGAAAATAGTGTATATGAAATGTAAAAGAAAGTAAATTATGCCCTTTAATGGGCATAATTTTTTTTAAAAAAATAGAAACATTACAATAAAAAGACTTTCGCAGTAAAAAAAATTGTGTTAAAATCCATATTAAAATTATTCAGTGGAGGGAGTATAAATATGCAAGAAAAGACGTTGAATCCATTTGAAATTGCAAAGCAACAGCTTAAAATGGCTTGTGACAGGCTGGGAGTTGACCCTGTTGTATACGAGATTTTAAGTAGACCTCAAAAAGTTATAGAGGTTTCTATTCCTGTTAAGATGGATGATGGAAGTGTCAGAGTATTTACAGGCTTTAGAGTTCAACACAACAATGCTATTGGCCCTACAAAAGGATGAATAAGGTTTCACCCTAATGTCAATGCTGATGAGGTTAAAGCTTTAGCTATGTGGATGACTTTTAAATGCGCTGTTGTAGGAATACCTTATGGCGGAGGGAAAGGAGGAGTTGCGGTAAATCCAAAAGAGCTTTCTAAGGAAGAATTAGAAAGGTTATCAAGAGCGTTTATTGATGCTATTTATGATGAAATAGGTCCCAATAAAGATGTCCCTGCCCCAGATGTCAATACAAACAGTCAGATTATGGGATGGATGTTGGATGAGTACAATAAAATATCTAGAAAAGATAATCCCGGCGTAATTACTGGTAAACCCTTAAGTGTAGGAGGTTCAAAAGGAAGAGTTGCAGCAACAGGTTTAGGAGTAGCTATAACTGTAAGGGAATTAGCTAAGAAAATGGGATTAGAATTAAAAGAGGCTAAAGTTGCAGTTCAGGGCTTTGGAAATGTAGGCAGTTATACTGCTTTGATTTTACAGCAATATGGAGCAAAAATTGTGGCTATTTCTAATAGCAGGACTTGTATTTATAGTGAGAAAGGGATAGATGTGGAAAAATTGATGGAATATAGAGAAAAAACAGGGAATATAGCTGGATTCGCTGACACTGAAGAACTTCCAAAAGAAGAGATATTTACTTTAGATGTCGACATATTTGTTCCTGCTGCATTAGAAAATGTCATAACAAGTCAAAATGCAGATAAAATTAAGGCTAAGATAGTAGCAGAAGGTGCAAATGGTCCTACTACTCCTGAAGCAGATGAAATATTGGATAAAAAAGGTATTATGGTAATTCCTGATATTTTGGCTAATGCTGGTGGAGTTACTGTTTCATATTTTGAATGGGTCCAAAATCTTTATGGTTTTTATTGGACAGAAGAAGAAGTTTTAAAAAGAGAGGAACAATTAATGGTTGATGCTTTTAATAGTGTATATGAAATAAGCCGCCAGTATAATGTCAATATGAGAACAGCTGCTTATATGCTCTCTATAAAGAGGGTTGCAGAGGCCATGAAAGCAAAGGGATGGTATTAAACAAAAAAAAGCCGGTTTTCGGCTTTTTTTTGTACCGAAAAAATTATATAATAATAAATAACAGGACGGAGAAATATGATAGGTAGTAAGTGAATATAAACTCATGTGGGTGAGGAGAATGAGATATAGTGTGGAAGAAAAGGGGACAAAGGTGATTGTAAGGGGGATTGCAGATTTTAATCTCAAAGAGACTTTTGAAAGTGGCCAGTGCTTTAGATGGAATGAGGAAGACGATGGAAGTTATACGGGGGTAGCGTATGACAGAGTTGTAAATGTGAAGTTGGAAGGGGACACGCTAATCATTGACAATACCAATTTGACCGATTTTTACGATATATGGTTCGATTATTTTGACTTAGGCAGAGATTACGGACAAATAAAGGAAAGTCTGTCAAAGGACCCTGTTCTCAAAGAAGCGATTAAATTTGGGCAAGGGATTAGGATTTTAAGACAAGATACGTGGGAGACATTGGTTTCTTTCATAGTTTCCCAAAACAACAGAATCCCCCAAATAAAAAAGGTAATAGAAAATTTGGCGACTAGTTTTGGAAATCCAATAGAGTATAAAGGTAAGATTTATTACACTTTTCCAAAACCTGAAGAGCTTGTGATGTACGATGTAGAAACTATTGCAAAGACAAGATGCGGTTTTAGGGCAAAGTACATTTTTGATGCTGCTTCCAAAGTCTTTTCGGGTGAGATCAACCTTTTAAAATTGCATGAATACAGCACCAGTGAAATAAGGGATATCTTGATGACTATAAACGGTGTGGGACCTAAAGTTGCCGATTGTGTAATTCTCTACTCTATTGGGCGGTATGATACTTTCCCCACTGATGTCTGGATAAAGAGAATAGTTGAGCATCTTTACCTGAAAAGGGAGGGTACCCCTGTAGAAATTCAGCTTTTTGCTATTGACAAATTTGGAGACCTCTCTGGTTTTGCTCAACAGTATTTGTTCTACTATGGGAGAGAGATGGGGAAGAAAATATTTGGGGAAAGGAAGAAGTAAATGCTGGGAACAATCGTAAATTCAATTGCGATAATCGTCGGAGGGACGATTGGAACTCTTCTTAAGCTAGGGATTCCAGATAGGTTTAAAAATATAGTTATGCAGGGTGTGGCTTTAAGTGTGGCAATTATAGGAATTTCCAGTGGTCTTCAGTTTAATAACCTTATGTTGGTTATTATGAGTTTAGTGATAGGGGGAGTGATAGGAGAGGCTCTTGACATAGAAGGATATCTCAATAGGTTAGGCGATACTCTTCAAAGGAAATTGAGTAAAGACAACGGTTCTACTATAAGCAAGGGATTTGTTACGGCGAGTTTGGTGTACTGTGTAGGGGCAATGGCTATAGTTGGTTCCTTAAAAGAAGGGCTATCAGGAGACCACAGCATACTTTTTGCTAAATCTGTGTTAGATGGTATATCCTCTATAATTTTTGCTTCTACTTTTGGTGTTGGAGTGATTTTTTCAGCCATTTCTGTTTTTTTATACCAAGGTTCTATTACAGTTGGGGCTTCCTTTTTACAAGGGCTTTTAATAAAGCCAGTAATTGATGACATGACAGCTGTAGGAGGAGTCTTGATATTCGCTATATCTTTGAATATGCTGGAGATTAAAAGTATAAAAGTTGCAAATTTACTGCCTTCTATTTTTATACCCATTTTTTATCAGCTAATACTAAACATTGTGAAATAGAAAAATGTTCTAAGTTTTTAAAAGGAGGGGGACACCCTCCTTAAACTTTTTTTAAAGCCTCTTCTATATTTATCATTCCACTTCCTTGTGTCCAAAGGCCTGCTTCGTTAATTTTTGTGGCTGTGTTCTTTAATATATTTTTTATTTCTACATTTGTCAGACGTGGATTTTTCTCTAAAAGCAATGCTACTGTTCCTGCTACCATTGGAGTTGCCATTGAAGTACCTGTGGCGCTCCTGTAAGGTTTGTTTATCATTATCTCATCTGCTCCAAAAGGCACATTTCCAGAAGCTGTAGAGACTATTTTCACTCCTGGGGCTACTACATCTGGTTTGTAAAGATAAGGTCCTCCTCTTCCTGAGAATTTGGCTACTTCGTCGTCTTCTATATCTGGAGTCCTTTTATCGTCCACTGCTCCTACCGTTATAGCATTTCTACTTGTTCCCGGAGAAGTTATGGAATTGTAATTAGGACCTGAATTTCCTGCGGCAACTACTACAACTATTCCATTTTTCCACAAAGTATCTACCCCTCTCACCAGAGGGTCCAAGAAAGTTGGAAGAGCAGGAGTTTCTCCTATTGAAAGGGAGACGATTCGTATGTTGTATTTCTCCTTGTTGTCCAAAACCCATTGCATTCCTGCCAGAATGTCTGAGGAACTGCCTCTTCCGTAGGAGTCCAGCACTTTTACTGCCACTATATTTGCTTCAGGGGCAACTCCTTTGTATTTTCCATTGGAAGCATATCCGTTTCCTGCTGCATCTCCTGCCACGTGAGTTCCGTGACCGTTGTCGTCATAGGGCTGCTTTTTCCCATTTACTACGTCATAAAAAGCGATTATGCGGTTTTTAGGCTTTGTAAAATCAGGGTGTGGATATATGCCTGTGTCTAAAAAAGCTATAGTTATTCCCTTTCCGGTATATCCTAAGTCATTTGCTTTTCTGGATGCGATTTCCTGAGTAGCTATGTGAAGCTGTAGTTTTACGAGAGAGTCTTCTGCTATAAAGTGGATTCCTTTAATGGAAGCAAAATGCTTTAGCTTATCGCAGGGCAAATTTACTGACCATCCTTTTATTATGGGAAGCTCAAACTTAATGCTCCCGCCAAATTTTTCTATTTTAGACTTTAAGGTTTCATAAGGAAGATTTGAATATAAAATTGCAGGTACACATTCACTCCTCAAGTAAGAAGCTTTGCTTAAAAGCCTTTTATCAATTTTTTGCAAAGTATAGATTTCCTTTGCGATTTTTGAGAAGGCAAATAAAGGGATTATATTCACATCTATACCTCCTTTCTCGCTACTACCACAATATGAGAGACACAAAAATTTGCTAGTGGAATTTTTTAAAAAGTGTCACCTTAAAAAGTTGCTTCATATTATGTAGTAGGTCTTGAAAAGACCTGTAGATAAAAAGCCAAAACTCGAAAGGAGGAAAACTCATGCCAGTAGATAAGAGCGGAGCTGGATTTGGCTGTTGGTTTTGGATTATAATAATAATTCTTTTAATCTTCTTGTTTGTACCAGGCATCATTGTAGAAGAGCCAAAAGCTTAACCAGAATAAAATTGGGTTAAAGGAGGATTAGTATGGCAGGAACAAGTTCAGTTTTTGGCCAAACCAATTTGCTGTTTTTCTTCTTAATACTTGTCTTAGGACTTAACGGAGGATGGTTTAATATAAATTGGTCCTTAGAGACATTGTTGCTTTTCTTCATACTGCTGGTAATAATAATGGATGGCGGCTGGGGTTGGTTCTTTAACGAAGTGAAATAAACCAAAGGGCTCTATCCTTCCGATAGAGCCCTTTACTTAAAATGAGCGGAGTGGATTTAAATGACTTTGTCGGGAGATACCCTTTTATTCTTCTTCATAATTCTCACTATCTTGCTAGATGTAAAATTTGAGATTGAAAGCCTGCTGTTCTTTTTCCTCCTGTTAGTGCTTCTGCAACAGGAAAAACCGAGGAAAAAAGTTAAAAAATTTTTGTGGTCTCTTGCTGGGTACTCCTCTTTGTGCCAGGGATAATCGTCTTCGAAAAGAATTAGAAAAAAGGGGCAGTCTATAATAATAGACTAGCCCCCTTACATATATTTAATTAGCAGATTAAAACTAGGGGGAATCTGCCTTGCAAAGAGAGGTCTTGCTTAAAATAATTGCAATAGAACTCTTAATTTTAGCTTTTGTTAAATACCAGCTAATGGAAACAGAAGAGGAAGGACAAAAAGAAACAGATAAAGAAAAAGACAAGGGAAAGGCACAGGTTGAGACTCCAGAAGAAAAGAAAACCGACTTTTATGAAGTTATAACAAAAGGAAAAGAGCTTATGAAAAGTGTAAAACCTTACCTTAATAAAAGGGACCAGTACTATGTAGAGATGTTTACAAAAATGGCTGAAATAGTTGAAATTCAAAAAGAACTTTTTTCATTATCTGAAGAAGAAGTCAAGGCAGAAGAGGAAAAAGAGCCTGATAAGATAGGGATTTTAAAGGCTGTTAAACCCTACATATCTGAAGATAAACAGGCTATAGTGGATAAATTTCTGAAATTTCACGAAGCATTGAAAAATCTCCAGGAGAAGATAGAGAAATTTTCAAAAGAGGAGAAGAAAGCCAACGTGTTTGGCAAGCTTGTGGAAATTTATGAAGCCATAAGGCCATTGATTCCTGAAGAAAAAGTGGAAGAAACAGATAAATTGGCAAGAAATATAAAATTACTAGAAGTTATTAATAAAGCTGAAGGGCTTATGAATAACATAAAAGAAGTTAAAGGCCAGACAAGAGGAGAAGAGAAGAAAGATTTTGAAAGCGAAGTAGAAGAAGAGAAAGTAAAGGAAGAAATAGAAAACTCAGATGGAGAAGAAGAAATTAAGGGTAAACCTGATGAAGAAAAAGTAGAAGAGGAGGGAGAAACAGAAGAAGAAAAGGCATTAGAAGGGCTGTCAGAACAGCAAAAAGCTGTCATAGATAACTTAAAGTCCATGCTCACAAAGGAGCAGCAGCAGTACATGTACAACATGATAAATTACTTAAAACATCATAAATTAAAAAATTTGGAAGATAATAAAGAAGGGGAATAATTATTCCCTGTATTTTTTCTCGACTTTGTCAGTTGGAGGTCATTTTTGGGCTGGTAAAAAATATCAAACCCTTGATTTTCAAGGGTTTTTTGTTTTTAGGATTAAAAAATTTTTCAAAACTGTAGGGACAATTTTTATCCTAATTATTGCCATAATACTTGACTATATTCACTTTTTGTAGTATAATGTAATAAACTAACATAAAGGTGATGCCATATGTTTCTCAAAATAACTAAAGCTGGTGGCTATGAGTATGCCAAAATTGTCCATAATTATCGCGAAAATGGTAAAATAAAACAAAAAGTCTTGCTTAATCTCGGTAGAATTGATGAACTTAAAAATGACCCTTCTTTCATTAATCTTGTAGATAAATTGCAAAAAATATTTTTAAGCTCTAGCGAAGAGACAGGTTCGATCAAGTTTTCTCCAGAAGATGTTTCAGAAGGGATTATTAAAAACTGGGGATATATTGTGTATAGGAAACTTTGGGAAGAACTTGAGATAGGTAAATTTCTCAAACAGTATAGCTCCCAAAATTCCAAGATAAAGTTTGACATTGATAAAGTGGCATTTTTAATGACAGCACAGAGATTAATTCAGCCAGTAAGCAAACTTCAAACGTACTACCGCAAAAATAGATACTTTGGATTTGAAGAAGATATTGATTTGAATCAGCTGTACAGGGGATTAGATATTCTGGACCAGATAAAAGAGGATTTGGAGCTATATCTTTATCACAAGAATAGAGATTTATTTAACATGGTAGTTGATGTTGTTTTTTATGATGTGACAACATTTTACTTTGAAAGCATTAAGCAAGATAACTTAAGGGATTTTGGATTTAGCAAGGATAACAAGGTAAATGAGGTACAAGTAGTAATGGGCATGCTTGTAGATAAAGAAGGAAGACCAGTTGGATATGAACTGTTTCCAGGAGATACTGTTGACAGCAAGACCATGATAGAAATTTTGAGGAAACTGAAAGATAAATTTTGCATAGACCAGGTAATAATAGTTGCGGACAAAGGCCTTAACAGTAAACTTAATTTAAAGCTGATAAAAGAAGCGGGATACGACTACATTGTGGCAAGCAGACTGAAAAACATGAGTAAAGAGATTTTAGATAGAGTATTTGATGAAGAAGGATATCAAGTTTTGGAAGAGAAAAAGTGGAAATTTGACAGAGAAATATTTGGTGAAGAGTTTAGATTCAAGGTCATAGAAAGAGAGAATATTATCAAAACGGGAGAAGGGGAAATATTCAAGATACCTGAGAATCTAATAATAACCTATTCAAGCAAGAGGGCCAAAAAAGATAAAGAAGAGAGGCAAAGGCTAGTAGAAAAAGCAAAAGAACTTTTAGAAAAGCCCGGCAATGTAAGGGCAGCAGAAAAGAGAGGAGGAAGGAAATATTTAAGACGCATTTCCGAATCAGAAGAATATGTACTGGATGAAGAAGCAATAAAGAGAGATGAGAAATTTGACGGTTTTTATGCAATTCAGACCAGCAAGAAAGAAATGAGTGTGACAGAAGTTTTGAATGCATATCATGATTTATGGAAGATAGAGCAGTCTTTCAGAGTAATGAAAAGTTGTCTGGAGGTAAGACCAATATTTCACTGGACGGAAAAAAGGATAAGAGGGCATTTTGTTGTGTGCTATTTGGCATTTTTACTGGAAAGAACTTTAGAATACAGCTTGAGGTCTAAGGGGAAAGAATTAAGCAGTGATAGAATAAAAGAAGCGATAGGTTCAATGAATTTTGTGGAGATAGAGATAAATGGGAAGAAATATTTAATTAAACAAAAGATAGAGGAGGAAGCTGAAGACATATTGAAGGTGATGAAAATAAAAGCACCAAAAAATTTCATTACATATGAGGAAGGCATGGAATTAATTAGCATGAGAAAGTAATGTAGTGACAAATTTCACGCCCATTTTTTGTCAATACCTGTATTCCCAAGCTTTTTGGGTTTCGAACTGACAAAGTCAAGAGTACATGTACAACATGATAAATTACTTAAAACATCATAAATTAAAAAATTTGGAAGATAATAAAGAAGGGGAATAATTATTCCCTGTATTTTTTTTATTAAAAAATACAAAATAAAGAAACACAGTCTAAAACGATAAATAATGGCATAAAAACATAATAATCTGGGAAAAATCATAAATAATCAAACAAAACAGCCCAAAATGGGCTATAATCAGGTTTGATATGTTTTACCACTTAAATTAATATAGAGATTGGAATTAGCACTCATAGAAGTTGAGTGCTAACAAAGGAAGGAGGAGGGATAAAGTTATATGAGACTAAAGCCACTCGGAGACAGAGTAGTAGTTAAGGTTATTCAGTCTGAAGAAGTCACAAAAGGCGGAGTTATTCTACCGGGCACAGCTAAGGAGAAACCGCAACAAGGAGAAGTTGTGGCAGTAGGACCAGGTCAATACATAGATGGAAAAAGAGTAGAGCCAGAAGTCAAGGTCGGCGATAAAGTGATTTTCTCCAAGTACGCTGGGACGGAAGTTAAATTGGATGGCGAAGAATATTTACTTTTAAGAGAGAGCGATATTCTAGCAATAATCGAATAAGGAGGTAGTGAAAATGGCAAAACAGATCAAATACGGTGAGGAAGCGCGCAAGGCTTTAGAAAGAGGAGTTAATGCTGTTGCTAATACTGTGAAGGTAACACTGGGTCCAAGGGGAAGGAATGTAGTACTTGACAAGAAATATGGAACTCCTACTGTTACCAATGACGGTGTTACAATTGCAAGAGAAATTGAATTAGAAGACCCATTTGAGAATCAAGGTGCTCAGCTTTTGAAGGAAGCTGCAACGAAGACAAATGATGTAGCGGGTGATGGTACGACTACAGCAACCCTTCTAGCCCAAGTAATGGTTCTGGAAGGGCTTAAAAACCTTGCTGCGGGTGCCAATCCAATGCTCTTAAGAAGAGGTATGGCAAAGGCTGTGGAAGCCGCAGTCGAGGGTTTAAGAAGGATTTCTAAGCCTATTGATAATAAAGAGTCAATTGCACATGTAGCTGCTATTTCAGCTGCTGATGAGGAAATTGGACAGCTCATTGCAGAAGCAATGGAGAAAGTTGGTAAAGACGGCGTCATTACAGTTGAAGAGTCAAAGACTATCGGTACAACTCTTGAAGTTGTAGAAGGTATGCAGTTTGACAGAGGTTACATCTCACCTTACATGGTAACAGATGCAGAGAAGATGGAAGCAGTACTTGAAGAGCCTGTAATACTCATCACAGATAAAAAACTCTCTAGTGTGCAAGACTTATTGCCATTGCTAGAGCAAATAGTACAGCACGGAAAGAAACTTCTCATAATTGCTGATGATGTGGAAGGAGAAGCTTTGGCAACATTAGTAGTTAACAAGTTAAGAGGTACATTCTCCTGCGTGGCTGTAAAAGCTCCTGGATTTGGCGACAGAAGAAAGGAAATGCTCCAGGATATTGCTATCTTGACAGGTGGGCAAGTAATTTCTGAAGAGTTGGGTTATGACTTAAAAGATGTGACATTAGATATGTTAGGCCGTGCAAGACAGGTAAAAGTCACAAAAGAACATACAACGATTGTAGGTGGAGCAGGTAATCCAGAAGATATCAAGAAGAGAATTAACCAGATAAAGGCTCAAATTGAAGAGACTACTTCAGATTACGATAGAGAGAAATTACAGGAGAGACTTGCTAAACTAGCTGGCGGCGTAGCAGTTATCCAAGTAGGTGCTGCAACAGAGACAGAGCTCAAAGAGAAGAAACACAGGATTGAAGATGCATTAGCAGCTACAAAAGCAGCAGTAGAAGAAGGTATAGTGCCTGGTGGTGGAGTAGCACTTCTTAACGTAATAGAAGATGTGCAGAAAGTAGTTGACTCATTAGAAGGAGACTTCAAGACAGGGGCCAAGATAGTATTGAAAGCTTTAGAAGCACCTGTAAGACAGATTGCTGAAAACGCAGGAGTTGATGGTTCAATAATCGTAGAAAAGATTAAAGCTGCTAAAGATCCGAACTTCGGATACGATGCATACAGAGAAGAATTTACAGATATGATCAAGAGAGGTATCATAGACCCGACAAAAGTTACAAGGACAGCACTTCAAAACGCTGCTTCAATTGCTTCAATGATACTCACAACAGAGGCTATAGTGGTAGATGTGCCGGAGAAAGAAAAAAGCAATATTCACGGGGCAGGAATGGACATGATGTAAGGGCTGAGGCTTCCTCAGCCTTTTTTGATTTTCTGCTCTTGACAGATTTTATATTGTCTGATAAAATGAATCTGTACAAAATGTGCGCCCGTAGCTCAGAAGGATAGAGCAGCAGTTTCCTAAACTGCGTGCCGGAGGTTCGAGTCCTCTCGGGCGCACCATTTTAAAATTTTTATTTGAAAACGACAGCATAAAGCGGAGGTGTTAAGGATTCTAACTTTAGAAGTTAGAATCCTTTATTTTTTGGGTATTATCTATGGTGAAGAGTATTTTTTTTAAAGCTTGCCCAGAGTATCTAGTAGCAAGCTTATTTGCATCTGCAGTGTAATTAGAGGGAGTGCTGTCACTATTGACGAAAAAATTCAAATTTGATATATTGAATAATAAAATTGTCGAGAGGAAGGGGAAAATAAGACAGGAGCCTGAATGAGTTTTTCTTCAGGTTTTTTCTTACGCTTTGAAGCTATAAATTTTTGAAGCCTTCTAATTATTTAACAAAGACTTTATCTATGAGGTGTGTTATAATAAAATGCAAAGGAGATGGAAGTATGGAGGATAAGTTTGTAAAGGAAGGTCTGACCTTTGACGATGTGCTTCTAATTCCTGCCAAATCTGACGTTTTGCCTAAGGATGTGGACCTAAAGACTCGGCTGACAAAGAAGATCACTTTAAACATTCCTTTAATGAGCGCCGGCATGGACACGGTGACAGAAGCACGGCTAGCTATAGCTATAGCTAGGGAAGGCGGAATAGGAGTAATTCACAAGAACATGTCCATTGAGAGGCAGGCAATGGAAGTAGATAAGGTCAAAAGGTCGGAACACGGGGTAATTACAGACCCTTTCTCTCTTTCTCCTGACCACACCATAAGAGATGCAGCAGAGTTAATGGCACGGTATAAAATTTCTGGGGTTCCAATCACAGTAGATTCCAAACTGGTAGGCATAATCACAAATAGGGATATAAGGTTTGAAGACGATCTAGACAAGCCCATAAGAGAAGTAATGACAAAAGAAAATCTAGTAACAGCGCCTCCGGGGACGACTTTAGAAGAAGCCAAGCAGATTTTGAAAAAACACAAAATAGAGAAACTGCCTTTAGTAGATGAGAATAACGTACTAAAGGGGCTTATCACTATCAAAGACATAGAAAAAGCTGTAGAGTTTCCGAACGCAGCAAAGGATGAAAAAGGAAGGCTTCTGGTAGCCGCAGCTGTTGGTGTCGGGAAAGACATGATGGACAGGGTTAAAGCGCTGATAGAAGCAGGAGTAGATGCAATTGTGGTAGATACTGCTCATGGCCATTCTACAAGAGTTTTAGATGCTGTAGCAAAAATAAAAGAGAAGTACCCAGATGTACAGCTTATTGCAGGAAATGTTGCTACTGCGGAAGCCACTAGAGATTTAATTGAGAGAGGAGCAGACGCCGTAAAGGTTGGAATTGGACCTGGTTCAATATGCACTACAAGAGTGGTGGCTGGCGTAGGGGTTCCTCAGATAACTGCCATTTACGAATGCGCTAAAGAAGCCGACAAATACGGTATTCCCGTGATTGCGGATGGAGGAATAAAATATTCTGGGGACATTGTAAAAGCCATCGCGGCAGGAGCTTCTGTTGTGATGATAGGTAGCTTGTTTGCTGGAACAGAGGAAAGCCCTGGTGAGATAGAAATATACCAGGGCAGAAGCTATAAGGTCTACCGCGGAATGGGCTCATTAGGGGCTATGAAGGAGGGGAGTTCAGATAGATATTTTCAGGAAGAAGCAGTGAAACTGGTGCCAGAAGGGGTAGAGGGAAGGGTACCCTACAGAGGGCCTTTGAGAGAGACTGTTTATCAATTAATTGGCGGTCTTAGAGCAGGAATGGGATATTGTGGAGTCAAAAACATTGAGGAGTTGAGGACTAAAACTAAATTTGTAAGAATAACACAGGCAGGGTTAATTGAAAGTCACCCTCATGATATAATTATTACGAAAGAAGCTCCTAATTATAATTTGAGATAAGAGGAGGATTTTGATGGGGATTAAGCGCGAAACCATTTTGATTTTGGACTTTGGTGGCCAGTACACTCAGTTAATTGCCAGGAGAATAAGAGAAGCTAATGTGTATTGCGAGATTGTGCCTTACGATATTTCTCCTGAAGAAATAAAAAAGATAGATCCGAAGGGAATTGTGCTTTCGGGCGGACCTGCGAGCGTTTATGTGAAAAACGCTCCTAAGTGCGATAAAGAAATTTTTGAGTTGGGATACCCTGTTTTAGGGATATGTTATGGGGCTCAACTTATGACTGAGCTTCTAGGAGGAAAAGTTGCGCCTGCTCCTGTCAGAGAATACGGCAAGACGGAGGTTGTGATAAACAATACAATTCCGCTTTTTAAAGGGATAGAGAGAGATACCATTGTGTGGATGAGCCACACTGACCAAATTGAACTCCCTCCTCCAGATTTTAAAGTTGTGGCTTCTACTGAAAACTGTCCTATTGCAGCTATTGCCAATGTAGAAAAAAACCTCTACGGTGTTCAATTCCATCCCGAAGTTTCCCATACTCACAGGGGCACAGAGATAATAAGAAATTTCCTGTTTGAAGTGTGCGATTGCTCCGCTGATTGGACGATGGATTCTTTGATTGAACAGACTGTAAAAGAAGTGAGAGCTAAAGTAGGTAATCACAAGGCTGTATGCGCTCTATCGGGCGGTGTAGATTCAGCTGTTGCAGCAGTCCTTGTAGATAGAGCTATACACGATCAGCTAGTGTGCATATTTGTAGATACTGGGCTTTTGCGGACAAACGAAGGGGATATGGTAATTGAAACCTTCAGAAAGAATTACGATATGAATATAGTAAGAGTTGACGCAAAAGACAGATTTCTCTCGAGGCTTAAAGGAGTTACTGACCCAGAGGAGAAGAGGAAGATCATTGGAAATGTTTTCATAGAAGTTTTTAAAGAAGAAGCCATGAAGATTGGCGATGTAAAATTTTTGGTTCAGGGGACTTTATATCCTGATGTGATTGAAAGCGGGCATGGGATTTCATCTACCATAAAAAGTCATCACAATGTGGGCGGACTTCCTGAAGATATCGGATTTGAGTTAATTGAGCCTTTACGAATGCTTTTTAAAGATGAAGTCAGACAAGTAGGTAAGGAATTAGGGATTCCCGATGAGATATTGTATAGACAGCCTTTCCCTGGCCCCGGACTGGCTGTGAGAATTGTAGGAGAAGTTACAGAAGAAAAATTAGAAATTTTAAGGCTGGCTGACAGCATAGTTCAGAGAGAGATGAAAAGATTTGGATGGTACAATAAGGTGTGGCAGTCGTTTGCTATTTTGCCTGGAATAAAGAGTGTGGGAGTAATGGGGGACGAGAGGACATACGGTTATGCTATAATTTTGAGGGTTGTAGATAGTGTGGACGGTATGACGGCTGATTGGACAAAACTGCCTTATGAAATTTTGGAAAGCATCTCTACCAGCATTACGAATGAAGTGCCGGGAGTTAACAGGGTTTTATACGATATAACTTCAAAGCCTCCTGCTACTATAGAGTGGGAATAAAAACGAACATTAAAAGAAATTTCTTTAAAAAAATTCGTAATATCTATTGACTTTTTGTGAAATAGTTGCTAAGATATATTTAGAAAATTTAATAAGAAGCACTCATATAATCCCGAGAATATGGCTCGGGAGTCTCTACCGAACAACCGTAAATTGTTCGACTATGAGTGAAAGTGTACCTAGGGTTCCAGCCTGGCAACAGGCGTTCGGTCCGAGCGGTACAGGTATATGGGTTTCCATATACCACACCTTAGGGATAAAAGCCCGGGAGGATAGGTTTCACTCTATTCCTGCCGGGCTTAATTTTTTCTAGAAATTAAAAAAGGAGGAAAACTAATGAAAGACAAAACAAATTTGCAAAACGGACTAATTGAAAGATTGTTTAAATTAAGAGAGAGAAACACAGATTTTAAGACAGAAGTTTTAGCAGGTGCTACTACTTTTATCACTCTGGCTTATATAATATTTGTAAACCCACAGATTTTAAGCGAAGCCGGAATTCCAAAAGAGGCTGCTATTGCTGCCACTATATGGTCTTCGGCAATTGCTACGACTCTTATGGCTCTTCTAGCAAATTATCCTATTGCTGTTGCGCCGGGTATGGGATTAAATGCTTTTTTTACCTATACAGTAGTTAAGCAGTTTGGACTGCACTGGACTGTAGCGCTAGGAGCGGTGTTTTTTTCAGGAGTAGTCTTTTTGGTTCTCACTGTCACTAAGATAAGAAGCTGGATAATAGAAGCTGTTCCTCCTTCACTGAGGTCGGCTATTCCTGTCGGAATAGGACTTTTCATAGCTTTTATAGGACTTATAAATGCAGGGATAGTTGTAAAATCTGACGCTACTTTGGTAGCTTTTGGGCATATTTTAAAGCCCGAGACTCTCCTTTCTATTTTTGGACTTATACTGGCAGCTGTTCTGATATCTAGAGGTGTCAGAGGAGCTCTCATAATATCAATTCTAACTACCACAGCGGTAGCTATGATATTTGGCGTTTCACCTCTTCCTAAAGGGATAGGCGATGTGATAAGCCTTCACATACCGAGTCTTGCTCCCACATTTGGAAAACTGGATATCGCAGGAGCTTTTCATTACGGACTTTTAAACATAATTTTCACTTTCACAATAGTTGAACTTTTTGACAACATGGGGACTTTGATGGGGCTTCTTAAGAAAGCAGGATTGCTAGGAGAAAAAGGTGAACCTAAAGCTTTAGGAAGGGCTTTTATCTCTGACTCTGTTGGGACGATGATTTCGCCAGTTTTAGGGACATGCACTGTGACTTCTTACATTGAAAGTGCTGCTGGCATTGCAGAAGGAGGAAAAACTGGATTGACAGGCATTACAGTAGCAGTGTTTTTCCTGCTAGCACTTTTCATAGCTCCTTTGGTAGGGCTAGTTCCAGCATTTGCTACGGCGCCAGCTTTAATAATAGTTGGAGCTTTGATGATGACAGAGATAGTTCACATAAACTTTGAAGATTTTACAGAAGCTTTTCCTGCTTTTATTACTGTAATAGGAATGCCTTTGACTTACAGCATTGCCACAGGATTGGGCTTGGGGTTTATCTCTTACACATTGGTTAAACTATTATCAGGCAGAGCTAAAGAGATACACTGGATGATGTATGTAATTGCTGCTGCCTTTACAATAAATTTTGTTTTGAGATAAGAGGGGTTTTCCCCTCTTATTCATCAAAATTTAAAATAGGAGGTTTTTATTGAAAATGCCAAAAATTGCTGTGGTAGTGGGTAGCAAGTCAGACCTCCCTGTAATTGAAAGGTGTACAGATATTTTAGATGAATTTGGAATTTCATATGACGTAAAAGTTCTGTCTGCCCATCGAACTCCTTTTGAGACGCAGGAATTTGCAGTAGAAGCAGAGAAATATTACGACCTTATAATAGCGGCGGCAGGAAAAGCTGCTCATCTCCCAGGGGTCATTGCTTCTTACACTTTACTTCCTGTCATTGGGCTTCCCATCAAGTCTTCCACTCTAGATGGACTGGATTCTCTCCTTTCAATTGTGCAGATGCCAAAAGGAGTTCCAGTAGCTACGGTTGCTATAGATGGAGCTGAGAATGCTGCTCTTTTAGCCTGTCATATTCTCTCTTTGAAGTATCCCCATCTAAAAGAAAAACTTGCTAATTACAGGGAGAAAATGGCGGAGGAAGTGTTAAATAATTAATATTGGAGGTAAGCCGTATGGAAAAGAAAGAATTGCTTTATGAGGGTAAAGCTAAAAAAGTTTATAAGACGAATAAAGAAGATTACTACATCATAGAGTACAAAGACGATGCCACTGCTTTTAATGGATTAAAAAAGGGGGTAATTGAAGAAAAAGGAGTCGTCAATAATAAAGTTTCCTCAATTTTGTTTGAATTTTTAGAAAAAAGAGGGATTCCTACCCACTATGTGAAAATGCTGAGCGACAGAGAGATGCTTGTCAAAAAAGTTACAATTTTTCCTCTGGAAGTTATCATCAGAAATTACGCCGCAGGTAGTATTTGCAAAAGATTAGGGCTTCAGGAAGGAATAAAATTTAAGGAGCCCGTCCTAGAATTTTGTTATAAAAACGACGAACTTGGAGACCCTATGATAAACGAATACCACATCAGGGCTCTTGAACTTGCTACAAGAGATGAAATTGACCTTATAAAAGAGAGAGCTTTTAAGGTGAACGAAATTCTGTCAGAGTATTTTCTATCTAAAGATATAATCCTAGTAGATTTTAAGTTAGAATTTGGAAAAAATCAAGAAGGGATATTGTTGGCAGATGAGATTTCGCCAGATACCTGCAGGTTCTGGGATAAAAACACTATGGAAAAACTTGATAAAGACAGGTTTAGAAAGGACTTAGGCCAAGTAGAAGAGGCATATTTAGAGATTCTGAGAAGAGTTCAAGTGTAGCAGGTTTAAACTGAAAAAGAAGAGAGTGTACAGGGTGTTTTGACGGGAATTATCCTTTGGGAAAAATAAAAGAGCGGGTGTATAATTATGAAATATAAAGACGCAGGGGTAAATATAGATGAGGGAAACAAGTTTGTAAAAATGATAAAGCCTTTTGCAGAAAAGACAATAAAAGAAGGTGTTTTAGAGGGAATTGGGGGTTTTGCAGCTCTTTATGAGATAAAGAATTATAAAAATCCAGTGCTTGTGTCTAGTACAGATGGAGTTGGAACGAAACTTAAAATAGCCTTTATGATGGATAAGCACGATACTGTAGGGATAGACTTGGTGGCTATGTGTGTAAATGACGTGATTGTAGTGGGAGCAAAGCCCCTCTTTTTTCTAGATTATTTTGCTACTGGAAAGTTAGAAAGCGAAAAAGCGATACAGGTCATTAAAGGAATAGCAGAAGGGTGTGAAATTGCTGGGTGTGCTTTAATTGGAGGTGAAACTGCTGAACTTCCTGGTTTTTATAAAGAAGGGGAGTATGACCTAGCAGGGTTTTGCGTGGGGATAGTGGAAAAAGAAGAAATAATTGACACTTCTTCTATGGTGATTGGAGATGTAGTAATAGGGCTTTCTTCCTCTGGACTTCACAGCAATGGCTATTCTCTTGTAAGAAAAGTATTTTTTGAAAAAAACAATTTTTCTATAGAAGATTACGTGCCAGATATAGGCAAAACCTTAGGAGAAGTTCTTTTGACACCCACTAAAATATATGTAAAATCTGTGGAAGTTTTGAAAGGATTAAAAATAAAAGGAATGGCTCATATAACAGGAGGGGGCTTTATTGAAAATATTCCTAGAATTTTGAGAAAAGGCGTTTCTGCAAGAATATACAAAGGGAGCTGGGAAGTGCCGATTATCTTTGACATGATAAAAAGGCTTGGAGAAATAGAAGAGAAAGAGATGTACAGGACTTTCAATATGGGTATTGGAATGGTAGTCATAATTGATAAAGAAGAAGTGGAGAAAGCTCTAAAAAGGCTTAAAGAAGTGGGAGAGACAGCTTTTGTGATTGGAGAGATTGTGGAGGGAGAAGGCGGTGTGATTTTATGAGGCTTGTGGTAATGGCATCGGGTAATGGCACAGATCTGCAGTCAATAATCGATGCCATTGAAGCTGGTTATATAAAAGCTCAGATAATCGGAGTGGTGAGCGATAAAAAAGAAGCCTATGTGCTTGAAAGAGCTAAAAAACACGGCATTCCTGCTTACTGCCTTCCAAAAAAGGAATTAAAAGAAAATTTCTTTAAAGAGCTTTTGTCACTTCTTGAAAGCCTAAATCCCGACGGGATAATTCTTGCAGGTTTTTTAACAATTTTAAGCGAAGAGATTGTGGAGAGGTTCCCAAATAAAATAATAAATATTCATCCCTCTCTTATCCCTGCCTTTTGTGGAAAAGGATTTTATGGAATGAGAGTTCATCAAGCGGTTTATGATTACGGTGTTAAATATACTGGATGTACAGTGCACTTTGTGGACAAGGGTACAGATACAGGGCCTATCATTCTTCAGGAAGTGGTAAAGATAGAGGAGCATGATACCCCCGAAAGTATTGCCAAAAAAGTTTTGGAAGTAGAGCACAAAGTCCTGCCTTATGCAGTCAAACTTTTTGTTGAAGGGAAATTAAAAGTGGAAGGAAGAAGAGTGAAAATACTTGACAAGGAGGTTTTGTGATGTCAAGGAGAGCATTGATAAGTGTTTCAAAAAAAGATGGAATAATGGAATTTGCGAAAAAGCTTGAAGACCTGGGTTATGAGATAATATCTACTGGCGGCACTTACAATCTCCTTAAAGAAAGCGGTGTAAAGGTAATAAAGGTCTCTGAGGTTACGGGTTTTCCAGAGATTATGGAAGGAAGAGTAAAGACTTTACACCCCAAAATTCACGGTGGAATTCTTGCTGTGAGAGACAAGAAAGAGCATTTAAAAGACCTTAATGATCATGGCATTGTTCCTATAGACTTGGTAGCCATAAATTTATACCCCTTTAAAGAGACTATTTCCAGGGAAAAGGTTGCTCTTGAGGAGGCAATTGAAAATATTGACATTGGTGGGCCTGCCATGATAAGAGCGGCGGCAAAGAACTATAAATATGTAACTGTCCTTGTGGATCCTGTAGACTATGAAAAAGTGATTGAGGAAATAAAGCTTTATGGGGATACAAAAGAAGAGACGAGGTTTTATCTGGCAGCGAAGGCTTTTGGTCATACGGCTTTTTACGATTCGCTCATATATGAGTATTTTAGAGAGAAGACTAATATGAAATTTCCTAAAGTCATCACTTTTGCCTATGAAAAAGCGCAGGATTTGAGATATGGAGAAAATCCGCACCAAAAAGCGGCCTTTTACAAAAACCCGGTCAAATCTTACGGAATTGCAGAATGCCTGCAGTTACACGGAAAAGAGCTTTCTTTTAACAACATAAATGATGCAAATGCTGCAATAGAACTTGTGAGGGAATTTAGTGAACCTGTGGCGGTTGCTATAAAACACACCAATCCCTGTGGCGTAGCTGTTGGGAATAGCATATATGAGGCTTACTTAAAGGCCTATGAAGCTGACCCCGTTTCAATTTTTGGCGGAATTGTTGCCTTTAACAGAAAAGTTGATGTAGATACTGCGAAAGAGCTTGTGAAAATATTTCTAGAGATTGTAATAGCTCCAGATTTTGAAGAGGAAGCTTTAGAGATATTAATGTCTAAGAAGAACTTGAGAGTGCTCAAATTGAAGGAAGGCTATTACAGAGAATTTGACCTCAAAAAAGTAGAAGGAGGAGTGTTAGTCCAGCAAAAGGATGAAATAGATTTAGATGAAAGTAGTATCAAAGTCGTAACTAAAAGGGCGCCGACAGAAAAAGAAATGAAGGATTTGAAGTTCGCCTGGAAAGTAGTAAAGCACGTCAAGTCAAATGCTATAGTTTTAGCAAAGGATGGGGTTACTGTAGGCATTGGAGTTGGGCAGGTCAACAGGATTTGGCCTACTGAGCAGGCGATAAAACAGGCAGGAGAGAGGGCGAAAGGGAGTGTCCTAGCGTCAGATGCTTTCTTCCCCTTCCCTGATGTAGTTGAAGCGGCCGCAAGAGGAGGAATTACTGCAATAATTCAGCCTGGCGGTTCCCAGAATGACCAGCTTTCAATTGAGGCAGCTGACAGAGCAGGTATTGCGATGATTTTTACTGGAATAAGGCATTTTAAGCATTGAGGAGGGATTGACTTTGAAAGTATTAGTAGTTGGGGGAGGAGGAAGAGAACACGCAATTGTGCACAAGCTTTCCCAAAGCGATCGGGTAGAAAAAATTTACTGTGCACCTGGAAATGCAGGGATTGGGCAGCTAGCAGAGTGCGTAAATATAAGTGTAGAAGAAATAGAGAAGCTAAAAGAGTTTGCTTTACAAAATAAAATAGATATAACAATAGTGGGACCGGAGCTTCCATTAGTAGAGGGAATTGTGGATGAGTTTGAAAAAGCTGGACTTAAGATTTTTGGTCCGAGCAAAAAAGCAGCCATGATAGAAGGGAGCAAGTACTTTGCAAAACAGATCATGGCAAAGTATGAAATACCTACAGGAAGATTTAAAGCTTTTGACAGGTATCAAGAAGCCCTGAAATTCTTAAAGGAAACATGGTATCCTGTTGTGATAAAAGCTGATGGATTAGCGCAAGGAAAAGGGGTTTTCATAGTAAGAGACTTTATTGAGGCGAAAGAGGTTCTTGACCTCATGATGAAGAAAAGAGTTTTCGGGCCATCAGGGGATATAGTAATTGTGGAGGAGATGCTTTACGGCAAAGAAGCTTCTATATTTGCCTTTGTGGATGGGGAAAATGTTTTGACCATGATGACTGCTATGGATTATAAAAAAGTTTATGAAAAAGATGAGGGACCAAATACGGGAGGTATGGGAAGCATTGCCCCAAATCCTCACATAGATAAAAAGACTTTAAATGAAATTGAAGAGAAAATTTTAAAACCTGTTGTGTATGCGCTTAAGAAAGAGGGAATTGTGTATAAAGGCGTTTTGTATGCAGGATTAATGCTGACAAAAGAAGGACCCAAAGTTCTAGAATTTAATGCGAGATTCGGGGACCCTGAGACACAAGCAATACTTCCACTTCTTAAAACAGATTTTTTGGAAATAATAGGAGCTACGCTGGAAGGAAAGCTTAAAAATTTGAAGCTGGAGTGGGAAGATAAAAAGGCTGTATGTGTTATTGCAGCTTCAAAAGGATATCCTGGAGAATATAAAAAGGGCTTTGAAATACGGGGATTGGAAGAAGTGAAGGAAACCTTTGTCTACCACGCAGGTACTTCTTTTAAAGATGGAAAGATTGTCACTTCAGGAGGAAGAGTCTTTGGAATTGTGGCTTTAGGGGATTCCTATAAAGAGGCAAGGGAAATAGCATATAGAGAAATTGAAAAAATATCTTTTGAAGGAATTTATTACAGAAAGGATATCGCGGCCGGGTACTAACCCGGCAATTTTTATGGTATAATACAGATAAAATGGGTTTCAAAAGGCGGTGGACATAATGCCTAAAGACCATGTCAAACTCTTTGATACCATCTCTCCCGTATATGCGTGGTTTTTTAATTCGCAGGTAGCTTATTATAGAAAGGTCATCAATATTTTAAAACAACACGTTCCATTAGAAAACTATAAAAGAGTTTTAGATGTAGGATGTGGCACAGGACCTTTGTGCTATGTTTTAAAAGAGGCTGGATTCGATACTTATGGAGTTGAGGTATCAAAAGGCATGTTGGACCAGGCTTTAAAAAGACTTAAGGGAATGGATATCAAAGCTTACAAAATAGAGCCAGGCGAGAGATTTCCTTTTGATGATAATTTTTTTGACATTGCCATTGCTTCGTATGTCGCTCATGGTATTAAAAAAGAGGAAAGAGAAATATTATATAAGGAGATGTCTAGAGTTGCAAGGGACTACGTAATACTTCACGACTATCACAGAAACAGGGATTTTTTAACCTCATTTGTAGAATGGCTGGAGGGAGGAGATTATTTTAATTTTGTAGAGCAGGTAGAAGAAGAATTAAGAAAAAATTTTGAAGGTGTGAAAGTGGTAGAATTGAGCAAGAGAGTTTCTCTTTACATATTGAAACCTTACAAAGATTTAAATTAGGGTGTGGTGGAATGGATTCAAGACCTATAGGAGTTTTTGATTCAGGAGTAGGAGGTTTGACTGTATTAAAAAGACTTATTCAGGTTTTGCCCGAGGAGGATTATATTTATTTTGGCGACACAAAAAGGGTTCCCTATGGAGATAGAAGTAAAGAAGAAATAGAGCTTTTTGCAGGTCAGATCATAAACTTTATGAAAGAAAAAAATGTAAAGGCGGTTGTGATAGCCTGCAATACTACGTGTGCGACTATTGACAAAGGAAAGTATGACATTGAACTTTTTGACGTATTAAAAGCTGGGGCAGAAAGCGGAGTTTATTGTACAAAAAATAAAAAAGTTGGAGTTATTGCTACGAAGAGGACGGTAGAGAGCAGAAGCTACGAAATCAATATAAAGAGCATAAATCCTCAAATTGAAGTCTACCAGAAAGCCTGTCCTGAATTTGTGCCTTTGATTGAAAAAGGCCTTTACAATTCGCCTTTAGCTTATAAAGCTGCTAAAGATTGCCTTGAGGAGTTTAAAGGAAAAGAAATAGATACTCTCATACTTGGTTGTACCCATTATCCTTTGATGGAACCGATTATAAAGGCTATCATGGGAGATGGGGTTAAGGTGGTGGACCCAGCTGTAAGGTTGTCCCATGAAGTGAAAGAATATCTAGAAAGAAGCAGGATTTTAAATTTTGGTAAGAAAGGCAAAATAGAGTTTTTTGTAAGTGGCGATGCTGAAAATTTTAAAAAGACCGCCGAAATGGTGCTCGGTAAAAAAATTGATGAAGTATTTATTGTGGATATTGAAAGATATTAAAAAAGGTGATGAATATGGACATTTTAAAAGAAGTTGAAAAAGTGGAGGAAGAGATAATAGGGATAAGGCGAAAAATACACATGCACCCTGAATTGGGATTTGAAGAGGTGAAAACTTCTGAACTGGTTTATGAATATCTCAAAAGTCTAGGGCTTGAAGTGAAAAGGCTTGCCAAGACTGGAGTAGTAGGCCTTCTAAAAGGAGATGGAGAAAGGACAATAGCTATAAGGGCAGACATGGATGCACTTCCCATACAGGAGGAAAATGAAGTCGAGTACGCTTCAAAAATTCCCGGGAAAATGCATGCCTGCGGCCATGACGTACATACTGCTATTCTTTTGGGAACAGCTAAAGTGCTTTCAAGGATTAAAAACGTTAAAGGGAATGTGAAATTTATATTTCAGCCAGCTGAAGAAACAACAGGAGGAGCCCTCCCCATGATTGAGGAAGGGGTGCTTGAGGGTCCTAGAGTTGACGCTATAATAGGGCTTCACGTTGATCCAGATTTAGAGGTAGGGCAAATAGGAATAACATACGGAAAAGCTTATGCCTCGTCTGACATGTTCGATGTGATTATAAAGGGGAGAAGCTCCCATGGGGCAGAGCCTCATAAAGGGATTGATGCGCTTGTAATTGCAGCGAATGTGATAAGCGCTCTTCAGACCTTTGCAAGCAGAAAAACCAGCCCTTTTACTCCAATAGTTGTTACTGTAGGGACAATTAAAGGGGGATATGCGAGAAATATAATAGCAGATAGGGTTGAGATGTCAGGAATTATAAGGATGATGGAAGAAGAGAGAAGAGAGGAAATAGTAGAATCTGTGAAGAAGATGTGTAAAGACATAGCAAAAGCCTATGGAGGAGATGCAGAATTCAGAAGGGTAAAAGGGTATCCTCTTCTCATTAATGACAAAGGATTTACAAACCTTGTAAAAAAGAGCGCTTCCATGATTTTAGGAGAGGAAAATGTCCTTGAAGTTTCTCCTTCCATGGGGGTAGAGGATTTTGCTTATTTTTTACAGAGAGTGCCCGGTACCTTTTACAAATTGGGCTGCGGTAATAAAGAAGAAGGAATAGACAAACCCTTACACAGCAGTAGGTTTGACGTGGATGAAAGATGTATAAAAGTAGGAATTGCTGTTCATGTGATGACAGTGCTTAATTATTTTGAGGGGAAATATTAAAAAATTTTTTGAGGAGATAAAAATTTTTTGGAAAAACTTTAACCTTTTCATTTATAAATATTCCTTGTACAATGAGAAAAAGGTTTACCGCAGTTTTATTTATTAAGGTATAGTTATAATATTACAAAAATGCAGGAAAAATTTCGTGTAAATTAAAACTTGACATTTTTCATCAAATGTTGCATAATATTTGTCGGAAAACGCCTCTGCCGTTTTGGTAAGAGGAAGCCATAAGGTGTAAGTCTTAACCCCCCTCAAGTGTATTAAAAATTTCTCCCCCTAATCCCCCTTTACTGCCGGCATATGCCGGCTCTTTTTTGTTTTTCATATAAAAAAGGCGCCGCGAATAAACTATTGTGAGGTGTTTAGTATGCATGGAAGGTCCTTTATTCGCGGTGCCTTTATTTTAACAATTGCTCATGTGATAGACAGAAGTATAGGCTTTGTTTTCAGGATAATTTTATCCAACATATTAGGTTCTGAAGGCACAGGAATTTATCAATTAGTTCTACCTATCTACTTTGTTTCTATTACTTTTTTAACTTCTGGTACTATGTCAGTAATTTCCCGCTTTATTTCGGAAGAAAGAGCAAAAGGGAACAAAAAGAATATGTTTAAAATTTTGAAAATTTCCTTTATTCTGGTGCTTATAATGGCTTTTTCAGTCTTTGCTATTATATTCTTAAATGCCAAATTCATAGCGGAAAAGCTTCTTCACGAACCGAGGACTCATCTTTCAATTCTCATTTTTGCGCCTGTTCTTGTAATTGTCACTTCTTCTTCAGTTTTTAAAGGTTTTTTTCAGGGTGTAATAAATATGGTACCGGCCTCTATTTCAGAAATCGTAGAGCAGATTGTAAGAGTTTCTCTGACTTTATATCTTCTGAAGCTATTTAGCGGAGCAAAACTTGAGTATCTTGTGGCTATAGCTATTTTTGGGATTTCTGTTGGAGAAATTGTAAGCTTTTTAATGTACATATTTTTCTATAAGAGAGAGATAAAAATTATAGAAAGAGAGATGCCTTATGATGGAAAAGAATGGAGTAGTATTTACATTGCGAAGCTATTGGTGTTCACTTCAATACCAATAACTTTTTCAAAATTGATTGTGAATGCTCTAGATCTAGTAGAATCTTTGCTAATTCCATCCCGCCTTGTAACTTCTGGAGTTTCTCACAGGGAAGCAATGTCTGAATTTGGAAAGCTATTTGGCATGGCGATTCCCCTCGCTTATATGCCTGCTGTAATAACTTCAAGCCTTTCCACAACAGTGCTTCCCGCGGTTTCAGAAGCTGCAGCTTTAAAAAAATGGGAAGCAGTGCGTTTGAGAATTAACCAGGCTATAGGGTACACTACTTTAGTGGCATTTCCCGCTATTACCTTGTTTTTAATTATTCCAGATGAAATATCCAGACTTTTATATTCTTCTTCCCCTGGGGTAGGGGATTTTGTAAGGGTGGTTTCTTATGGCAGTATTTTCGCATTTTTAGAAACCGTAGTTGCTAGTATTTTACATGGTTTAGGGAGACAGAAAGTAGTCTTGCGAAATTCCCTGATATGGCTTGTTGTGTGCATTACTGGCATGTACTATCTGACTTCTATACCTTCCCTCAGGCTTTTTGGATATGTTTATACTTTTATCTTTGCAGATGCTCTCATTTTGGTTTTAAATTTCCTAGATTTAAGAAAGCTTACACGAGTGGAAATAGATCTTTCTAACTGGATCATAAAGCCTCTTTTTGCTTCTCTAGCTATGGGAGTAACTGTGTTAATTATTCACAGTAAATTGTTGGCAACTAATGTTAATATGTGGATAAACCTCTCTTTATCAGTTTTACCGGGGACTATCGTGTATTTTTCAGCAGCCCAATTTTTGAGATTGCCTTATATTGAAGATTTGAGAAAAATGATTTTGAGAAAAAATTAGAAAAGCGCTTTTGATAAAATTTTTAAAAATATGTCACAGTAGACATGCCATAATATTTACATCTTTTTCTTGTTAATCAGGCGATTATAGTTATAATTGTAGATGTGTAAGGAGAAAATATTATTAAATTCCTGTCATAAAGTGTGATGATGAAAAATGGATAAGTTAAATAGCCGACAGCTACAGATTTTGAAAAAAATATTGTTGTCCTCCAAGTTAACTGTGTCAGATATTGAAAGAGAATTTCATGTAAGCAGAAGGACTGCGTACCGCGACATAGCTGGAATTGGAGAATTTGTGAAAAAATACAACCTAACTTTTGTTAACACTTCAGAAGGATTTGCATTGAATGGAGATGCTGCAGGCATAGAGAAGTTGAGACTGGACGTTATAGGATATTTCCCGGTTGACGCAGAGGAAAGAAGAAAAATGATACTTTCTGAACTCCTTCAGCTGAAAGAGCCTGTAAAATTAGAATATTTTAGCAAAAAGTTCAAGGTTACGACTGCCACTATAAGTTATGACCTCAAAGAATTGGAGAAATGGCTTGAAAAACAGGGTTTAACTTTGGTTACAAAGCCGGGATATGGAGTTTACATCTCTGGAAATGAAAATTCTTTTAGACGAGCTATTGCTAATTTTTTGTATGAAAATTTTGATACCGCTGAGCTGGCTAATTTTTTGCAAAGAGGATACCTATCTAAAAGTGGTATTGAGAGAAATATAGACTTAAGGCTTTTAAACTTGATTGATTACGACACTGTTTCAAAAATAGAAAAAGCTATTTTGAGGTTAAAACAGCAGATTGATTACGAAATTGTTGAGAGCTCTTACATGGCTTTAGTAGTTCATTTGGCTCTTGCGATAAAGAGACTTCAAGAAGGAGAAACTATTCAAATAGGGGAAGAGACTTTACAGGACCTTAAAAAAACAGAAGAGTATCTATTTGCCAAGAAACTAGGGGAATATCTCGAAGAAGAACTTAATATTGACATACCTGAAGATGAAATAGGGTATATTACAATTCATCTTTTAGCTGCAAGATACAGGTCTACTGCCCAAAATTATACTGACAGTGAAATTGAAAGTATAGTTAAAGAGATAATAAAAGAAGCCTCAAAGGTATTTGAGGTAGATTTTTCAGAAGATAAGCTTTTAGAAGAAGGACTTCAAAGTCATTTAGCTCCTGCACTTTACAGGTTGGAAATGGGACTTGACATAAGGAACCCGTTGTTAGGTGATATAAAGGCCAAATATCCTGTGCTTTTTGAAAAAAGCAATAAAGTGTGTGATGTCCTAAGAAAAAAATTAAAAAGGGACATTCCAGAAGACGAAGTCGGATATATTGCAATGCATTTTGGAGCTGCACTTGAAAGAAAAAAAGAAACTTTTAGAAAGTATAACATACTGGTGGTGTGTGCTAGTGGCATAGGAACTTCCAGGATGTTGATGTCTAAACTGCAAATGTTTCCTCAGTTAAACGTGGTGGAAGTTGCCTCCAGTGTAAAGCTAAAAGAATTGGAAAAGAGAGAAGATATAGATTTAATTGTTTCCACAATACCACTTAAGTTGACCAGCAAAAAGGTAGTAGTTGTAAATCCTCTTTTGTTAGAAGAAGACGTAGAAAAATTAAAAAAGGCATTAAATACTGACTTTATCTTGGAATATGATTTGGTTCCAGAAAATAAACAGAGAGAAGAAGGATACGTCAAAAAAGCAGAACACATAGCTAAATATGGAAAGAGGATTTTAGAGCTACAGGATAGCCTTGTGTTCATGGAAGTAGAGGGAGAAAATTCGGCCCAAATAGTGGAAGAAATTCTTGAATATTTAAAGATTCAGGGAGGCATAGAAGAATTTCAAAAAGAGGAAATTAAAGAGAGGCTTTTACAAAGAGAAAGTTTAGGTAAAATAGTACTTCCTAATAAAGGATTCGTAATATATCATTGCGCTGTAAAAAGTTTAAAAAAGCCTATACTGGCTGTAGCGAAAATAAAGAACAAGGTTAAAATGAAAAATCTTATAGGAAGTTATGAAAATATAGAAACAGCTTTTTTAATGGTAGCTCCCGAAGGAGATAGAGAGGGAATTGAAGTTTTGGGAGATTTGAGCGTTTCTTTGATTGAAAGAGAGGATTTTCTGGATTCCATCAATAGTTCAAAGTCTTGCGAGGAAATAAAGAAGAGAATAGGAGAAGTGTTGTTGGGTAAATTTTATGAAGAGATAAAAAGGACAGTCTAGGAGGATAGAGATGTTTAGCATACCTTCTTCTCAGATAAAAATATTTTACCTCCTTTTAGGTGTAGTGTGGTTTTCAACAGGAATTTATTACATGTTTCGCGAGAGTTTCTACAATGGCTTGAGGATAGTTATTTTTGGCGCAGTTTTTATGTTAGCAATTTTTGCAGTACAAAGCTATGTTATAAAAATGATACAAGTTTATGATACTAATTTGAAGAAGCAAAAAAAGAGGTAACTTACTTTGAAAGGAGGTGTTAAAGATGGCAATAAAGGGAGTTATACTCTGCAGCTGGGGCGCAACTTCAAGTGCTCTTGCTAAAAAGGTGACAGAAGAAGCCAAAAATCAAGGGTTAGACGTAGTTGTAGATGCAGGTGGCACAGGAGAGTTTAAGAAAAAAGCGGAGGAATACGATGTGGCTTTATTAGAACCCCAGGTAAGGCATCTTAAAAAGGAAATTGAGTCAATTGCATCCAAATATAATATTCCTGTTGATGTAGTGGACATGCAGGCTTTTGCCATGATGGATGGCAAAAAAATATTAAATCAAATAATCGAACTTGCCAAAAAAGCAGGAAAAGAAGTATAAGGAGGGAACAGGATGAGTGACAGAATTTCAAACAACCCATTTATGAAGTGGATGGAAGAATCATTAATGCCGGTATTAGCTAGAATAGCTCAAAACGTGTACTTGCAATCAATCAGAGATGCATTTTCCAGCTTTGCTCTGCCTGTGATTTTGACTGGAGCACTTTTCCTCATAATTGCAAATCCACCAGAGGGGATTAATTGGGCTCCGGTACACGCTTGGGCCAGGGCAGTGAAGCCAATTGCAGCTCAAATCATGATACCTTTCCAGCTTACTTTTGGAATAATGGCAATGATGGTGGCTTTTGGTACAGCCTACAGCCTTGCAGCCAGATGGGACTTGGATGAGACGATGACAGGGATAATTGCGCTTCTCGCTTTCTTTATAACAAGCTTTCCTGCAACAGATGTGACAAAGGTCACTTTTGGAGATGTTTTAAATTACTTGGGTGGACAAGGGTTATTCGTAGCAATAATAATAGGAATATTAAGCGCAATAGTAGTGAGATTTTTCAATAGAAAAGGATTAGTAATTAAAATGCCTGAAGGAGTACCGCCTTATGTAGTGAGAAGCTTTTTAGCATTAATTCCAATGTTTGTAATGGTGGTATCTGCATGGCTTGTAGAGTGGTTTGTGTGGTCGAGATTCCACATAACATTACCTCAATTAGTGCTTGATTTGTTCAAACCACTTGTTACAGCATCAAACACCTATCCAGCAGCCTTAGCAGAGATAATATTGATGATGCTTTTGTGGTCATTAGGAATTCATGGAATGAACGTAGTATCATCAATCGCGTATCCTTTCTGGATGACTCAGTTAGCGGCTAATGCAGAAGCGGCTGCTAAAGGCTTGCCGTTGCCAGGCATTGTGACAGAACCTTTCTTCCATGTATTTACTCACTTAGGTGGGTCAGGAACTACATGGCCTTTGACGATAATGTTTTTGCTTTCTGCCTCCATGCAACTTAGGACAATTGGGCGAGCTGAACTTATACCTGCAATATTTAACATAAACGAACCTATAATCTTTGGCGCACCTATTGTGCTAAATCCAATACTCATCATTCCATTTATTCTGGCGCCTGCAGCTGTTGTGACAATAAACTACTTTGCCTTTGCGCTAAATTTAGTGCCAAGACCTCTGATACAGTTGCCTTTTACAGTCCCAGTGTTTATAAGTGGATTTATATCTTCTGGAGGGCACTGGCAGGGAGCCTTGCTGCAATTGGTAGACCTCATTGTAGCGGCGATTATATACTATCCTTTCTTTAGGATGTATGAAGCACAACTTTTAAAAAACGAAAGAGAAGTAGAAAAATGATTGAAATGGGAGTGACTGCAATGGATTTGGAACAGATAATATACAATTTAGTGCTGCATGGAGGAAATGCAAGAGCAGAAGCATATGAGGCATTGGATGCAGCGGAGAAAGGAGATTTTGAAGAAGCAGAAAGGCATTTACAAAAGGCAGATGAAGAGTTTTACGAAGGGCATAAATACCAGAACATGCTGACACAAGGAGAGCAAAGTCAGACGCCTAATTTTTTGGTAATACATGCACAGGACCAGCTGATGACAGCCCTTGCAGAAAAAAATCTGATAAAGAGGATGATTGAACTATATAAAAGGGTAAATCAGTTAGAAAAAAGATTAGGTTAATTTTTGGCTACTCGCTTTTGCGGGTAGCTTAATTTAATTTGAGCATAGTATTGTCCACAAATTCATATATACTTTTTAGTTGTATACGTTATAAAAAATCGCTTTAAAGTATTGAAATTTAGTTTTTAATTGATTACAATATTAGTGTAAACCATTAAATTTTTTAAGAGAGGGATTTTGTATGTATGAGTCTAAAATTAAGGACAAACTGGTAGACCAGCTTTTTGAGGCCATTTTAAAGCTTAAGAACATAGAGGAATGTTACAGGTTTTTTGAAGATATTGCTACTATAAATGAGATAAAAGCTTTAGCTCAGAGATTGGAAGTTGCTAGAATGCTAAGACAAAAGAAGACCTATATAGAGATTGCAGAAAAAACAGGGGCTAGTACTGCCACGATAAGTAGAGTGAACAGGGCATTGAATTATGGCGCAAATGGATATAAAATTATATTGGAAAGGTTGGAAACTGATTCTGAATCCCGGGATTAATTCCCGGCTTTTTTAAAACTTGATTGGAGTGAAAAAGATGAAAGAGATTCTAGCTAATTTGAATGAACAGCAAAAAGAAGCAGTAACCACCACAGAAGGGCCTCTTTTAATACTGGCAGGTGCTGGAAGTGGAAAAACTAGAGTTTTGACCCACAGAATTGCCTATCTCATAAAGGAAAAAAAGGTCTCTCCTTCCAATATCCTCGCAATAACCTTTACCAATAAAGCGGCAGAGGAAATGAAGACGAGAGTGGAAAATTTGCTGGGATACGTCGGAGACCTGTGGGTGTCTACTTTTCATTCTGCCTGTGTCAGAATCTTGAGAAGAGATATTGATAAACTGGGTTACGACAGAAATTTTGTAATATTTGATACGACTGACCAGAAGGCACTAGTCCAGGAATGCCTTAAAGAACTAGACTTAAGCGAAAAGCAATACCCGATAAAAATGGTATTAAATGTCATCTCCTCTGCAAAAGATAAAATGGTGTATCCAGACGATTACATTGATTTTTTTGGAGATACCTATAGGAATAGAAAAATAAAGGAAATTTACAAGCTTTATCAGCACAAACTAAAAAAGATAAATGCTCTTGACTTTGACGACATTATCATAAAAACGATAGAGTTATTTAAAGAAAATCCAGAAATTTTAGAATTTTATCAAAGAAAATTTAGATACATAATGGTGGACGAGTATCAGGACACAAATACTCCTCAGTATTACTTTGTAAATTTGTTAGCGCAAAGGCACAGAAATTTATGTGTTGTAGGGGATGATGACCAGAGCATTTACGGCTGGAGAGGGGCAGATGTGAGAAACATATTAAACTTTGAAAAAGATTATCCCGAAGCGAAAGTGATAAAATTAGAACAAAACTATAGGTCTACAAAAATCATACTGGAGGCTGCCAATCATGTGATAGACAACAATGTATATCGAAAGAAAAAATCCCTCTGGACGCAAAATAAAGAGGGAGAGAAAATAGTTCTGTGTGAGCTGGAAAATGAAAGAGAAGAGGCAGAATTTGTTATACAGGAGATAATAAAACTAAAAGAAAGAGAAAACAGAAGCTTTAAAGACTTTGCGATACTCTACAGGACAAACGCCCAGTCAAGGCCTTTTGAAGAGGCTCTGATGAAAGTAAAAGTGCCTTATAAAGTGGTGGGAGCCCTAAGATTTTATGACAGGAAAGAGATAAAAGATATACTTGCTTATCTTCGCCTCATTGTAAATCCTTATGACGACATATCCTTCAAAAGGATAGTAAATGTTCCAAGAAGAGGCATTGGTCCTGCTACGATTGAGGCATTGGAGAAGGTAGCAAGGGAAAAAGATACTAGTCTTTTTTTTGCAATAGAGGATTTAAAAAACGCAAGGAACAAAGGAAGCCTTCTTCAGTTTAAACAGTTTATTTTGGATTTAATTGATAAAAAAGATGCAATGAGTGTTAGCGATTTGATAAAATATATTCTGGAGCAGACAGGTTATATAGAAGAGTTAAAAAGGGAAGAATCTGAAGAAGCAGAGGGAAGGATAGAAAACTTAAACGAATTTTTAAATGCTGCCTATGAGTTTGAAGAATCTTCTGAAGATAAGTCTTTGGAAGCATTTTTGGCGGGCATAACTTTAGTTTCTGATATAGACATGGCTGGAGATATTGGAGAAAGTGTAGTTCTGATGACACTTCATTCTGCCAAGGGATTGGAATTTCCTGTAGTTTTTATGGTGGGGATGGAAGAAGGACTGTTTCCTTCTTACAGCTCCTTTGAAGATGACCACGAGCTGGAAGAAGAAAGGCGCCTTTGTTACGTGGGAATTACCAGATCCAAAGAAAGATTGTATTTAACTTATGCTAGGCAGAGAAACCTTTACGGTAGGTCCCAGTACAATTCTTACTCCAGGTTTATAAGTGAAATACCTGAGAGGTTAATTGTGAGGTATAATATACCGACTTCCAAAAAAACGGGCTTTGCTTCCGTCCATACTTTTTCAGATGTTTATGAAAGGTCTTTTTCGCTTGGGGATAAGGTGGAGCACAAGATATGGGGAATAGGGACTGTTGTTAAAGTGGAAGGGGAAGAGATTACAGTAGCCTTTCCGAACGTTGGTATAAAAAAGCTTGATTTGAGATTTGCTCCTATTAAGGCAATTTCTTAAAACCGGAGGGGAATTTATGGATAGGGAAGAGGCAAGAAAGAGGATAGAGGAGTTAAGAGAAAAAATAAACTATCACAACTACAGGTATTATGTGTTGGACCAGCCAGAAATTTCGGACTATGAGTATGATATGCTTATGAGAGAACTCATAGAACTGGAAAAAAAATATCCTGAGTTTAAGACTCCAGACTCTCCCTCTCAGAGGGTAGGAGGAGAGCCACTTGATGAGTTTGAGCCTTTTACTCACATTGTTCCAATGTTGAGCTTGGCCAATGCTTTTACGGCAGAAGAGATTAAGGATTTTGACAGAAGGGTAAAAGAGGCGGTAGGGGAAGTAGAGTACGTAGTAGAGCCTAAAATTGACGGTTTGTCTGTGGAGCTGGTGTATGAAAATGGCATATTCACAGTGGGATCTACTAGAGGAGACGGAATTGTGGGGGAGAATGTCACTCCGAATTTGAAGACCATAAAGTCCATTCCTTTAAGGCTTAAAGATTCTGTAAACCTGGTTGTAAGAGGAGAAGTTTTTATGCCAAAAGCTTCTTTTGCCAAGCTCAACGAAGAGAGAGCCGAGAGAGGAGAATCCCTTTTTGCAAATCCCAGGAATGCTGCAGCTGGTTCTGTGAGGCAGTTAGACCCTAAAGTCACTGCAAAAAGGGACCTAGACATTTTCATTTTTAACCTTCAGAAGATTGAAGGAAGAGATTTTAAGACTCATGTGGAAGCCTTAGAATTTTTGAAAGAACAGGGATTTAAAGTAATTCCTTTTATCAAAAAATGCACTACAATCGAAGAAGTCATCAAAGCTATAGAAGAGCTAGGGGAGATGAAAGATTCTTTGCCGTACGATATAGACGGTGCAGTGATAAAAGTGAATGAACTTGATAAAAGAGAAGTTTTAGGGCAGACTGCTAAAGACTACAGATGGGCTATAGCCTTTAAATACCCTGCAGAGATGAAAAAGACGAAGTTAATAGACATAGTCGTGCAGGTGGGCAGGACAGGAGCCTTAACTCCTACGGCTGTGCTTGAGCCTGTTGTTATTTCTGGTTCTGTGGTGAGCAGAGCTACTCTTCACAATGAAGATTACATAAAGGAGAAGGACATACGAATAGGGGATACTGTGCTTGTACACAAAGCAGGAGGCATAATTCCAGAGGTAGTGGAAGTGGTTAAAGAAGAGAGAACAGGCGATGAAAAGGAATTTGTCATGCCTGACAGATGCCCTGAGTGCGGCGCTTTGGCTGTAAGGCTTCCTGGAGAGGCAGTGAGAAGATGTACAGGCCTTAACTGCCCTGCTCAGATTGCGAGAAGGATAATCCACTTTGCTTCAAAGGATGCTATGGACATAGAAGGATTAGGCCCCGCTATAATAAACCAGCTGCTTTCGAAAGGGCTTATACAAAATGTAGCAGACCTTTACTACCTCAAGTACAGGGATTTAATTACTTTGGAGAGGATGGGAGATAAGTCTGCTAGAAATTTGCTGGAAGCTATTGAAAAGAGCAAAACGAGAGACTTAGACAGGTTGCTTTTTGGACTTGGGATAAACTTGATAGGCAGTAAAGCGGCACAGGTGATTGCAGATCATTTCAAGAGCATGGACAACATAATGAAAGCAAAATACGAGGATTTTCTTGAACTTCCGGATATTGGACCCAAAATGGCAAGAAGTATAGTTACTTTCTTTTCTGAGGAGCAAAACAGAAGAGTGGTTGAAAGGTTGAAAGAAGCGGGAGTCAATATGGAGAAGCTCTCCACAGGTAAAGTGAGCAATATATTTGAAGGCAAGATTTTTGTGCTGACAGGAGCGCTTAAAAATTACACCAGAGATGAGGCTACAAGGCTTATTGTTGAGAGAGGGGGCAAAGTTACTAACTCTGTGAGCAAAAAGACCGACTATCTAATTGTGGGTGCTGACCCTGGCTCTAAGCTTAAAAAAGCACAGGAACTTGGAGTTAAGATAATTAACGAAGAGCAGTTTGAAGCCATGCTAAAAGGCGATATCCAACCGTAGATTTTTGTGGTAAACTATAAGGGTAAAGAAATAAAGAGAAAGGTGTGGTAAAATGGCAATAAGCAAAAGCGAAGTAGAACACATTGCTAAGCTTGCCAGGTTAAAATTTACTGAAGAAGAGATAGAGGAGATGAGCAAAGAGCTCAGCAAGATACTGGATTATGTCAACAAGTTGAACGAGCTTGACACAGAAAATGTAGAACCTACGGCTCACATAGTTCCAATACACAATGTCTTCAGAGAAGACGAGGTCAAACCTTCTATGCCGAGAGAAAAAGTCTTGATGAACGCTCCTTTTACAGAGCAAGGCTGCTTTAAAGTGCCAAAGATCATAGAGTAAGGAGGTACGCAAATTGGAATTATATAGTCTGACAGTACACGAGCTTAAAGAACTTCTCCATAAAAGAGAAGTAAGTGCACAAGAGGTAACAAAATCCTACCTCGAAAGGATAAAAGAAGTGGAGCCCAAGATAGATGCCCTTGTGACTATTACAGAAGAATTTGCACTGGAAAGGGCTAAAGTAGCAGATGAGATGATAAAAAAAGGAGAAGCAAAGGATTTGACAGGAATTCCTGTGATAATAAAAGACAACATCTCTACAGAAGGCATAAGAACCACATGTTCTTCTAAAATGCTAGAAAATTACATACCGCCATACAACGCAACAGTTGTGGAAAGGCTTTTAAATGAGGGAGTAGTTATATTAGGGAAGTCTAATTTGGACGAGTTTGCTATGGGGTCTTCAACTGAAAATTCCGCATTTAAAACTACGAAAAACCCCTGGGACTTGTCCCGTGTTCCAGGAGGGTCTTCTGGTGGTTCTGCAGTAGCTGTTGCAGCGGATGAGGCTGCTTTTGCACTTGGGTCAGATACAGGAGGCTCTATAAGGCAGCCGGCTTCCTTGTGCGGGGTAGTTGGAATGAAGCCAACATATGGTTTAGTTTCTAGATACGGTTTGGTGGCTTTTGCTTCCTCTCTTGACCAGATAGGTCCTTTCACAAAGGATGTGACAGATTGCGCGATTGTGCTAAACGCCATTGCAGGTCATGACCCTATGGACTCTACTTCTGTAAAAATAGAAAAGCCTGATTATACCTCTTACCTTAAAGAAGACATAAAAGGTTTCAGAATAGGAGTTGCGAAGGAATTCTTTGGAGCCGGAATTGAAGAGGGCGTAAAGGAAACAGTAGAAAAGGCTATAAAAGTGTTTGAGGATTTAGGAGCAGAAATAATTGACATATCTGTTCCTTATGTAGAGTATGCCCTTCCTGCCTATTACATAATCGCTTCGGCGGAAGCTAGTTCTAATTTAGCTAGATACGATGGGATAAGGTATGGGCATATTGCGAAAAACTACGAAGATTTAGTTGATATGTACATGACAAGCAGAAGTGAAGGTTTTGGCAAAGAGGTAAAGAGGAGAATAATGTTGGGGACATATGCATTAAGCTCAGGTTACTACGATGCTTACTATAAGAAGGCTTTAAAGGTGAGGACATTAATTAAAAATGACTTTGAAAGAGCTTTTGAGAAATGCGATGTCATAGTAGGTCCTACAAGTCCTACAGTGGCTTTTAAGATCGGTGAAAGAACGAATGACCCGTTAGCTATGTACTTAGCAGATATATACACAGTATCTGTAAATATTGCAGGGCTTCCTGCTATATCTATTCCTTGCGGACTTTCAGAGGGATTACCTGTGGGGCTTCAGATAATTGGCAAGCACTTTGATGAAGGCAGAATACTCAATGTGGCTTATGCTTTTGAAAAAGCGTACAAATTTGATGCCAAGCCACAGGCCATAGGAGGTGAAAGATAATGAAATACGAAGCAGTAATCGGATTAGAAGTTCATGCAGAGCTCTTGACAGACAGCAAGATATTTTGTGGATGCAGCACCAAATTTGGCAGTGAACCAAATACACAGGTGTGCCCTGTATGCCTTGGACTTCCGGGCACTTTGCCTGTGCTCAATAAAAAAGTAGTAGAATATGCAGTGAGGGCAGGGCTGGCTCTAAATTGCACAATTGCTAATTTCAGCAAGATGGACAGAAAAAATTATTTTTATCCAGACCTTCCAAAAGCCTACCAGATTTCCCAGTACGACCTTCCCCTTTGTAGCAATGGGTACATAGAAATCGAGGTAGAAGGCGGCACAAAGAGGATAGGCATAAAGAGGATACACATTGAAGAGGATGCTGGAAAGCTTCTGCACGAAGGAACTGATGGGTCTTTGGTAGACTACAACAGAGCAGGTGTTCCTTTGATTGAGATAGTTTCTGAGCCGGATATTTCTACTCCTGAAGAAGCATATCAGTACCTTGTTAAATTAAAGAGTATTCTAGAATATACTGAAGTTTCTGACTGCAAGATGCAGGAAGGGTCTTTGAGAGTTGACACAAATGTCTCTGTAAGGCCTGTGGGTACTACTGAGCTTGGCACCAAGATTGAGCTTAAAAATTTAAATTCTTTTAAAGCCGTTCAAAAAGCGCTGGAATATGAGATAAAGAGACAGATAAAAGTCTTGGAAGAGGGTGGCACTATAGTTCAGGAGACTCGCAGATGGAATGAAGCAAAAGGCATTACTGAGCCGATGAGGACAAAGGAAGAAGCTCATGACTACAGGTATTTCCCAGAGCCTGACCTCGTTCCAATAATTGTGACAGAAGAATGGAAAGAAGAAATAAGAAAGACATTGCCTGAGATGCCTGATGCTAAAAGAGAGCGTTTCATCACACAATACGGCTTACCTGAATATGATGCTAAAGTCATAACCTCTTCAAAGAAGATGGCTGACTTCTTTGAAAAGTGTGCTTCGAATTATCACTCTCCTAAGACAATAAGCAATTGGCTGATGGGAGAATTTGCTCGCCTTCTAAATGAAACAGGCAAGGAAATAGATGAAGTGCCAATCACTCCAGATATGCTAATAGAGCTTTTAAAACTTGTTGATGATAATGTTATAAGCGGTTCTATTGCGAAAACAGTGTTTGAGGAAATGTTTTTCACAGGTAAAAATCCGCAAATCATAGTGGAAGAGAAGGGTTTAAGGCAGATAGCCGACGAAGATGAATTGAGGAGGATTGTCAGAAAAGTCATCGAAGAAAATCCAAAATCCGTAGAAGATTACAAGAAAGGAAAAGAGAAGGCATTGGGCTTTTTAGTAGGGCAAGTGATGAAGGAGACGAAGGGGAAAGCAAATCCGCAGCTTACAAATCAACTTTTAAGAGAAGAACTTTCCAAATAGCCTGCGCAAATTGCAGGCTATTTTTTTAAAAGACTGACAATTACAACTCAAGTTTACCTTTTAAACAATTTTCATCGAATTCCTACAATACTCTTGCCAAATGGGAGACAGGGTGATATAATTTATCTAAACTTTGCGTGCCGCGGCACATCTACTTTTCCCAACTAAAGGTAAATTCAAACAAAATTTTAATCCTTCCAATTTTATTGGCAATGCTTGAATAGTAAAATAATACTTTATTCTTTTGAATTTGCAATTTAGACAATAAAAAATTTATTTAAATTTATAGGAGGAATTTTAAAAGTTTTGCCTAATATAATTTATATAAAAGAAAGACAAGCGATAATATTTTGCTGGGGGTGGTGATGAAGTTAGGGGGGAGAAATTTTTTAAATAAAAAATAAAAAGAGGGAGGCCTTTTGATGAGTAAAAGAATTTTAGTGTTGGCATTTGCTGTTTTATTTATCGTCTCTTCAGTTTTGTTCATAGGATGTTCTAAACAATCGACAGCACCTACAGAGACTTCTTCTGGGAAGCTCACAGATGAGCAGGTTTTAAACATCAATCTCGGTGAGGAACCGCCAAACCTTGACCCGCAAAAGGCTACAGACGTTGTGTCTTTTGACGTTTTAAATGCCACATTAGAAGGATTGGTAAGGCTCAATAAGGAAGGAAAAGTTGAAAAGGGCTCAGGCCTTGCACTTGACTGGGAAATTTCTCCTGATGGGTTGAGGTATGTCTTCCACTTAAGGGATGCTAAGTGGAGTGACGGTACTCCTATCACCGCTCACGACTTTGAATACGCTTGGAAGAGAGCTTTAGACCCTGCAACAGGTTCACAATACGCTTATATGCTCTTCTACTTAAAAAATGGAGAAGCTTTTAATGCTGGAAAAGCAAAGGCTGAAGATGTAGGAGTAAAAGCATTGGATGACAAGACATTGGAAGTTATTTTAGAAAGACCGGCACCGCAATTTTTGGGCCTAACTGCCTTTGCAACGTATTTGCCGGCACAGAAGGCAGCAATTGAAAAGTTTGGAGATAAATACGGCAGCTCACCTGACACTATGGTTTATTCAGGACCTTTCATAGTAAAAGAGTGGAACCACGAACAGAATATAGTGCTGGAGAAAAACCCCTATTATTGGGATAAAGACAATGTAAAGCTTGAGAGAATAAATATGGACATGTTAAAAGATGAAAATGCTATAGTGCAGAAGTATGAAGCTGGAGAATACGATGCAATAGGTGTTCCAGGACAGTACATTGACAAGTACAAAAACGATCCTAATTTCCATCAAATGGCGGAAGCTACAACCTTCTATTTGCAATTTAACAATGAAACTGGTGTATTTACAAATGTTAACATGAGAAAAGCTTTCACTTACGCTATAGACAGAAAATCTTTTGTTGACAATGTTCTGAAAAACGGTTCTATACCGGCTCTTGCACTTGTGCCTCCTGGAATACCAGGAGAGAAGGAGGAATTTAGAAAAGAAGGCGGCGATTACTTCAAAGACAATGATGTAGCAAAAGCAAAAGAATTATTTGAAAAGGGTATGAAAGAATTAGGGCTCACCAAATTCCCTGAAATAAAATTTGTAGCAGGAGATAGTGATGCTGCGAAGAAACATTCCCAGGTATTGCAGGAGTTCTGGAATAAGAATTTAGGAGTCAAAGTGAACATTCTAAACGTTGCTTTCAAAGTAAGACTTGACATGATGGACAAAGGGGATTTTGACATAGTATATGCAGGATGGGGAGCTGACTACAACGACCCGATGACTTTCCTTGATTTGTGGGTAACAGGCGGTGGTAACAACTCTGCCCGCTATAGCAATCCAAAATATGATGAGCTCATAAAGAAGGCAAACTCTACAAATGATAACGCTGTAAGAATGCAGGCAATGCACGAAGCAGAAAAACTCTTGATGGAAGATATGCCTATAGGACCTCTCTACTTCAGAGGAAGAGCATATCTACAAAGACCATATGTTCACGACTGGGTGAGGTTCCCGGTAGGTGTTTCCAACGAATGGAAGTGGACTTACATTGAAGGGAAAAACAAATAAGAAGTAATTTAGCCAGGTCCTCTGGACCTGGCTAAATTTTTATACAATTCAACAAGAATTTTAGATATTACAAAATATTTTCTTGATTTAGCAAAGGCAAAGTTACATAATATTAAAGGACAAGTTGTTGCGAATTTATTTTTATAAAACTTTAGTGTAATAAAATAGAAAAATATTGAGGGGGAAGGTGATTTTTTTAAGTTTTTATATAATTTTTGCAAAAAAATTTTAAAGTTTAAAAGAAAGTTGAAGGATTTTTGCGATTTTTGTCTAATATATACTAATATGGAGAAAAGCTTTTCTCAAATGCATTATTTTGTGTATTGATTCTCTGTATCAAATGATATAAAATGTTATATATCAAGTACATTTGCAAGCCCTTGAGATGGGGGAATAGTCGAGGAGAGGGACATAGCTTTAGAGGGGGGTCAAGTCATTCTAAATTTTAAAGGAGGAGAAGGGTATGTTAAAGCACAAGAGACTTGTAGTTTTACTGCTTTCAGTAGTTTTAGTGTTAGGTGCATTGCTAGCCGGTTGCAGCAGTCAGAGCAAAACTGCCACCACATCTCAGGGACAAAGCGAGCAGGTACTGAATCTAAACCTGGGTGAGGAGCCCCCAACATTGGACCCTCAAAAGGCTACAGATGAAGTTTCTATCACTGTTTTGAATGCTGTATTAGAAGGGCTTGTAAGGTATAACAGAGATGGAAAAATTGAGAAAGGCTCAGGGCTTGCAAAAGACTGGAAGATATCTGATGATGGGTTAACTTACACCTTTTATTTGAAAGATGCTAAATGGAGTGACGGGAATCCTATTACAGCTTATGACTTTGAATACGCTTGGAAAAGAGCATTGGATCCAAAAACAGGCTCACAATATGCTTATCAGCTCTACTACATCAAGGGGGCAGAAGAGTATAACTCTGGCAAAGGAAGCGCTGACCAAGTAGGGGTTAAGGCATTGGATGATAAGACTTTGCAGGTAACATTAAAAGCACCAGCACCTCAGTTTTTAGGACTTACTTCTTTTGTAACTTATTTGCCGCTTGAGAAGTCTGTTTATGAGAAATACGGCGACAAAGTAGGTTCTGACCCAAGCACAATGGTATTTAGCGGTCCATTTATTATAAAAGAATGGAACCACGAACAAAACATCGTCTTAGAGAAAAATCCAAACTACTGGGACAAGGACAATGTAAAACTCGACAAAATTAATTTCAGCATGATTAAGGATAACAACTCACTAGTTCAGAACTACGACACAGGAGCTTTAGATTCAATTTTTATACCAGGAGATTATATAGACAAGTACAAAGATTCTCCAGAGTTCCACACTTATGCACTAGCAACAGTTTGGTATCTGCAGTTTAACAACAAAGATAAGATATTCAAAAATGCAAATATAAGGAAGGCCTTCACTCTTGCTGTAAATAGAGAGTTGTTTGTAAAAGAAGTCATGAAAAATGGGTCCATTCCTGCAGAGGCAGTAGTACCTCCAGGTATTCCAGGTTACAATGGAGATTTTAGAAGTGAGGCAGGTCCTGGCTACTTCAAGGACAATGATGTGGCTCAAGCGAAAGAATATCTCCAGAAAGGGCTCCAGGAACTTGGGCTTTCTAAACTTCCTACAATTAAGTTCTTGACAGGAGACAGCGACACTGCTAAAAAGTATTCAGTGGCTTTACAACAGATGTGGAATCAAGCCCTTGGAGTGCAAGTGGAGATTCAGAACGTAGCATTTAAAGTAAGACTTGACATGATGGACAGAGGAGATTATCAGATAGTGCTGGCTGGTTGGGGTGCTGACTACAACGATCCGATGACTTTCTTGGATATGTGGGAAACCAACAATGGCAACAATACAGCTTTCTACAGCAATCCAGAGTATGACAAATTGATAGAGCAGGCAAAAGTAAATGGTGATCCTAACTCAAGAGTGGAAGAAATGATTCAGGCAGAAAAAATACTCATGGAGGATATGCCAATCGGTCCACTCTGGTTCCAGGCAAGAGCTTATGTAGTAAAGCCTTATGTAAAGAACCTCTACTTCCCTGCTTTTGGACCTGACTGGGAGATGAAGTGGACCTATATAGAAGGCAAAAAATAATGAATAGTTTCTAGAATACGCGAATATATATGGCATAAAGCCATATATATTCGCTGTATATTTAAATTAAACGTCTTTGGAGGTGTAAAGATTTGCTGCGCTATACCTTAGAGCGGACTTTATATATGATTATCACTTTGTGGGTTATTGTAACTCTCACCTTTTTCTTAATGCACATGATACCAGGTGACCCTTTTACAAGTGAAAAAAAGGTGCCTGAGCAGATAAGGCAGAACATGCTCGCTAAATATCACCTTGACAAGCCTTTGATTGTTCAGTACGGATATTACTTGAGAAACCTGCTCCATGGAGATTTGGGCATTTCACTTAAATATTTAAATAGAACGGTGAATGAAATAATAGCAAACGGTTTTCCTGCGTCATTTCAGATAGGAATGCAGTCCATTATAATAGGAGTATTCTTGGGGCTTCTCCTTGGAATTGTGGCGGCCCTAAATAGAAACGGTTTTTGGGATTATGTATCTATGATACTCGCTGTTATAGGAAGGTCTGTTCCCAACTTCATCATTGCTACTTTACTGCAGTACTGGCTGGCCTCTAAATGGAAGTTGTTCCCTGTATCTGGATGGGGAACTTTTGCCCATACGGTGCTTCCTTCAATAGCTCTATCTTTTGCATCTTTGGCTATAATTTCTCGTTTGATGAGAGCTAGTATGTTGGATGTCATTGGGCAGGATTATATAAAGACTGCAAAAGCGAAAGGACTTTCACCTTTTGAAATTGTCTGGAGGCACATGATAAGAAATGCTGTCTTGCCAGTTATAACAGTGTTAGGGCCTTTGACGGCCGGTATTGTGACGGGTACTTTTGTAGTAGAAAGAATATACGGTATTCCTGGACTTGGAAAATACTATGTGCAGAGCATTTACAACAATGACTATACGATGATATTGGGAACCACCATTTTCTACAGCGCTATACTTGTATTCTTGGTATTTGTTGTAGACATAACCTATGGATTAGTAGACCCGAGAATAAGACTTGCCAAGGGAGGTAAATAAAGGTGGTAGAAATTACTCGTGATAAATTTGAAAGAGTGGGTCCTAATATAGAAGAAAGCCAGGCTATAGTAAGGCCGAGTATGACTTACTGGCAAGATGCCTGGAGAAGGCTTAAAATGAATAAAGTTGCCATGGCCTCTTTAGCTTTTTTGATTTTTTTAGGAATAATGGCAATTATAGGGCCGTATTTACTCCCCTACAAGTACTCTGACCAAAATTTGATGATGACAAATAGACCGCCCTCTGCAGAGCACTGGTTTGGGACAGATTACCTGGGTAGAGATCTGTTTGTAAGAACTTGGATGGGTGCGAGAATTTCCCTTACGATAGGTATCGCAGCAGCTTTGCTAGATGGTATAATTGGTGTCATCTACGGTGGAATTTCTGGCTATTTTGGCGGTCAGGTCGACAACATAATGATGCGCATTGTAGATATACTCTACGGCATACCATATCTCATACTAGTGATACTTCTCATGCTCGTTATGGGACCTGGAGTTGTAACCATAATCGTTGCCATGGTTATGACGGGTTGGGTTGGAATGGCGAGACTTGTTAGAGGACAGGTGCTCCAGCTAAAAGAGCAGGAGTTTGTGATGGCAGCTAAAACTTTAGGGGCATCTCCTGCCAGGATAATTTTAAAGCATTTGATTCCAAATACCATTGGTCCTATAATAGTTAGCATAACTTTTGATGTTCCCGCAGCTATCTTTACAGAAGCTTTTCTAAGCTATATAGGACTTGGAGTACAACCTCCTCTGGCCAGCTGGGGAACATTGGCAAGCGATGCTACAAACGTGTTGCTACTCTATCCTTATCAGCTCTTCTTCCCGGCATTTTTCATCAGCATGACAATGCTGTCTTTCAACCTATTAGGTGATGGATTAAGAGATGCTCTAGACCCGAGGTTGCGCAAATAAGGAGGAGTAGACATGGAGAAAAGGGAAGTTCTTTTAGAGGTAAAGAATTTGGAGTATTCTTTTGACACTTACGCCGGGGAAGTTAAAGCTGTCAGAGGAGTCAGCTTTGAAGTTTACAAAGGAGAAACTCTTGCTATTGTAGGAGAATCAGGATGTGGTAAATCTGTTACCATGCATGCCATAATGAAGCTAAATCCTGAGCCTCCAGGCAGGCTAAAAGGTGGGAAAATAATATTTGATGGCAAAGACATAACAAATTACACAGACAAACAGATGCAGGCTATTAGAGGCCCAGAGATTGGGATGATATTTCAGGACCCAATGACTTCTTTAAACCCGACGATGACTGTAGGAAGGCAGATCGCAGAAGTTATATTAAAGCACGAAGATGTCACAAAGGCTGAGGCTATGAGAAGGGCAAAGGAAATGCTAGACATTGTTGGCATTCCTAATGCAGATAAAAGAATTCATCAGTATCCTCACGAGTTTTCTGGAGGAATGAGGCAAAGAGCAATGATAGCTATTGCTCTTGCTCTAAAGCCAAAGCTTTTAATTGCAGACGAACCTACAACTGCTCTGGACGTTACAATACAGGCGCAGATTTTAGACCTCATGAAAGATTTGCAAAAGCAGTTTGGTACTTCTATAATTATGATTACGCATAACTTGGGAGTTGTGGCTGATATTGCAGATAGAGTTGTAGTTATGTATGCAGGTAAAATAGTGGAAAGAGGAACAGTGGAAGAGATATTCTATCATCCTCAACATCCCTATACATGGGGCCTTTTGAGGTCTGTTCCAAGGTTGGATGCAAAAAAGAAAGAGAAGTTAGTTCCTATAATTGGTACGCCACCAGACTTGTTTGCGCCGCCACCTGGGTGCCCTTTTGCAGCAAGATGCGATTACGCCATGAAAATATGCTATGAGGCGCCTCCTGAAGTCACTGTGGAGTCGGAAACCCACGACGTAGCTTGCTGGCTGAAGCACCCCTATGCTCCTAAAGTAGCAAATCCTGTAGAAACGGGGGTTACAGCTAATGAGTGATAGCAAGGTTTTACTTGAAGTAAAAAATCTTAAAAAGTACTTTTACGTTAAAGGCGGAGTGCTCAAAGCTGTAGATGATGTAAGCTTTGCTATAAAAAAAGGTGAGACATTAGGACTTGTGGGAGAATCGGGGTGCGGTAAGTCAACCACAGGACGCACGATTATAGGACTTTATGAGCCTACTGCAGGGGAGATCATATTTGACGGGGAAAAAGTAGATCACTTAAGTTATGAAGGAAGAAAAAAGTTTGCCAGAAGAGTGCAAATGATTTTCCAGGACCCCTATGCTTCCTTAAATCCCCGCATGACAGTGGGAGACATAATCGGGGAAGGAATCGATATACACGGCCTTTATACTGGAAAAGAGAGAATGGAGAGAATATATGAGCTTCTGGAAATGGTAGGTCTCAACAGAGAACACGCTAACAGATTTCCACATGAATTTTCAGGAGGTCAGCGCCAGAGGATTGGAATAGCCAGAGCTATGGCAATAGAACCGGAATTTATCATAGCAGATGAGCCTATTTCTGCTCTTGATGTTTCTATACAGGCTCAGATTGTGAATTTGTTGATGAACTTACAGGAAGAAAAAGGCCTTACCTATCTATTTATCGCTCACGATTTGAGTATGGTAAGGCATATAAGCGATAATGTAGCAGTGATGTATCTAGGGACAATAGTAGAAATGACAAGCAGTGCTGAACTTTACGCAAATCCGCTTCATCCTTACACGCAGGCGCTACTTTCTGCTGTGCCTATACCTGACCCGAAGGTTCAGAAAAAGAGAGAAAGAATAATACTTGAGGGTGATGTGCCAAGCCCCATAAACCCGCCTTCTGGTTGCAAATTTAGGACGAGGTGCAAATACGCAATGGACATATGTAAAGAACAGGCACCACCCCTCAAGGAAGTGGCAAGTGGGCACTTTGTAGCTTGTCATCTTTTCAATAAATAAAAATAAAGGAAAGGCACTCATTTGGAGTGCCTTTTTATAAATGAAAAGAGGGGGGTATTGTATGAATAAAAAGGTGCTTTCCATCGTCTTGATTATTTTGCTTCTTGCAGGAATAATCTCATGGCACCTTTATGAGTACATAAATATATATTCTAGCAATCCTTCTAAAATGTGGAGTAGGGATTTATTCGTGGGGGAGAAAAATCTAAACGCTCCATCTCCTCTTTTTTATGATAATGGTAAAGTATATATAGTTTGGGGACAGAAAAAAGGTTTTTTTATTTATGAAATTTATCCTGAACTTAAGAAAGCGAAAGAGATTCTGATAGAAAATTTCAATGAAAGCTCTGTAAAAACACTTTCTTTCAGGCAGGGGATTTTATACTGGCTTGAAAATGATAGGATAAAGAGTTTTTCTCTCAGTGATGACAAAGAAGGGAATTTTAATATAAGAGCTAATGATTTTAAGCTAACTAAAAATTACATTGTGCTTTGTGATTCTGAAGGAATAAAACTCTTTAATTTTTCTATGAAGCAAATTTCTTTTCTGCCTTTTAACAATATTTCTCAGATAGATGCAGTAGAACAAAACCATGTTTTGCATATCTCTTTTTTGACGGATGATAGAGAAGAAAACAAAGTGTACTATGTTTCTTACGACTTACAAAAAAATCAATGGTTGCAACCTGTAGAAATAGATAGGTTATTTCAGACAAGTACTTCGCGAATGGACAATGTGAAAGTAGCATCTGATAAAAATGGCGCATATGTGTTTTACCTTATCACAGCTAAGAATGGAACAGCTTCTTACTATGCCTATTTCCCTCATGGAGAAATTAACATTAAAAAAACTTCTAAAATTTATTTGCCCTCTTCTGAAGTGATTTCTTTTGATGTAGTAAGTGTCCCTGAAGGTGTGGGAGCAGCTTTTTCTACTTCAACTAAATATCAAATTTTTGGACCTTTTACCCAGTCTGGTGTAGAGATTGTATATGCTCTTTTTAGAGAGGGAACAATTCATTATGTGACATTTATTACAAAGGAAGGGAAATGGGCGTCAGCACCTTATCTTATATCTACACCAGAAGGGCTATTTGTTTCTTGGATAGAAACAGGTGGATTTTCAAATTATTTGATTAAAGCGGCAAGTACAAATCAGGAATTTGCAAAAAGAGTAGGAGGAATAAGGGAAGTAGATGTACAAAATGCCTTAAGCCTTTTGGTCTATTCGCTGGCGAGTGGTGTATTTTTAGGGTTTATTATGAGTTTTATAACAGCTCTTCCTTCTTATGGGTGGCTGCTTATTGTGATGTTTTTGGAACCTAAGAATTTTAAGAGCGAATCTGCAAAATCTTTTTATATAGCCTTAATACTGTATTCAATTGCTAAATACCTCTTTTATCCTCCAAGGTCTATAAAAGCTGTGGCTACAGTTTCCTTTCCTTATAACCTAATGATTATACCTGTTGTTACAGTCATTTTGGCTTTTGTTTTTACGAAAATGTATTTCAAAGGGAAATTACCTTCAAGCTTTGCAGCTTTTACTTTTTTGTGGGTAATAGATAGCCTGATTACAAATGTCTTTTATTCTCCTTTTATGATAAAATAGCTATGTCTTAACAGGTATATAATAAGCGCAGTTTATATTTTCTACTTTTTTTAATTTATTTTCACTGTTATTTGCTTGATTTATGAAACTTTTATCTTTAGTGACCTGTGATAGGTATGATAGAGTACATTTTCCGTCTTTTTGGTATATGCAATTTAGAGTGCAATTTATGTTGGTCACGGTTTTTCCCTCCCTCTATAACTTATTTTTTGCAGAGCATAAATAAAATAATCTGTTCTTGTAAAATAGCGACAAAGGTTTTAAAATATAAATGTAGATAAATAGAAGGGAAAGGGTTGAAGAAATGAACAGAATAGATGGAAGGGAATTTAATGAATTAAGACCAATAAAGATTACCAGAAATTTTAATAAATTTGCTGAAGGGTCTGTATTAATTGAAATGGGTGAGACAAAAGTAATATGCACTGCTTCTATTGAGGACAAAGTTCCGCCTTTCCAAAAAGGTACTGGAAAGGGGTGGATTACAAGCGAATACGGCATGTTGCCTAGGGCAACAGAAGTGAGAAATCCCAGAGAGGTTACAAAAGGAAGGCCTTCTGGAAGGACAATGGAGATACAGCGCCTAATTGGGCGATCCCTCCGAGCTGTTGTAGATTTAGAAGCTTTGGGAGAGAGGACAATTTGGATTGACTGCGATGTAATACAAGCAGACGGAGGAACCCGAACAGCTTCTATAACTGGGTCTTTTATAGCTTTAGCTGATGCTCTCAATAAATTGGTAGAAAAAGGGGAATTACAGAAGATACCTTTGAAAAGTTTTGTTGCAGCAGTAAGCGTGGGCATTGTAGAAGGAAATAAACTTTTAGACCTTTCTTTCCAGGAAGATGCCAATGCTCTTGTGGACATGAATGTGGTTATGACAGACAAAGGAGAGATTGTAGAGATACAGGGCACAGGAGAAGGAGGGCCTTTTTCAAGGCAAAATTTTGAGGAGCTTTTGGATTTAGCTGCTCATGGCATTGAACAGATTATCAAGATACAGAAAGAAGTGCTCTCAGACATTGCTGACAAAATAGGGGTGGAGAATGTTGAGGTTGATAGTGGCAACTCACAATCCCAACAAGGCTAAAGAGATAAAAGACTTTTTTAAAGGTTACCCGATAGAAGTAGTCTCAATGAAAGAATTGGGAATAGAAGAAGATATTGAAGAATATGGCAATACAATCGAAGAAAACGCCCTTATAAAAGCGAGATTTTTAAGGGACAAAGTAAAAGAAGGAATTGTCATTGCAGACGACACAGGGCTTTTTGTGGAATATTTAGGAGGACAGCCAGGTGTGTATTCTGCTAGATTTGCAGGAGAAAATGCAACTTATGAGGAGAATAACAGGAAATTATTGAAATTGCTTGAAGGTGTGCCTTATGAGAAAAGAAAGGCTTATTTTAAAACGGTTATTGCTGTAATAGAGGGTGAAAAAGAAGTCCTCTTAGAAGGGGTTTTAGAGGGTCATATTTTGGATCATTTGCAGGGGGAAAACGGGTTTGGATATGACCCCGTCTTTTTTGTGGATGAGATAGGTAAGACCCTTGCGGAGCTTTCATTAGAGGAAAAGAATAAAATAAGTCATAGAGGAAAGGCGCTTTTAAAGCTTAGAGAATACATCTTAAAAAGGCTGGAGGAAAATTAAAATGGTTGTAGCAGTGATAAGCGATACACACGGCATATTCACACTGGTGAGGAATAAATTAAAGGAATTTAAAGGCTTAGATTATATATTTCACTTGGGAGACCATGCTGGGGATGGAATTCAGCTTGCAAAAGAGTTTAATATCCCTCTTGAGTACGTGAAAGGTAACTGTGATTTTCCTACAAAAGATGAAATAGAAAAAATTGTGGAAATAGAAGGCAAAAAAATATTGTTGACACATGGGCACAGATACTATGTGAAATACGAATATGACACAATACTTGAAAGAGGAAAGGAACTCGGAGTAGACGCTGTATTTTTTGGGCACACTCACGTCCCCATGATTTCAAGGCATGAAGATATTTTGCTTCTAAATCCAGGAAGTCCTTCTCTGCCAAGAGAGGGCTCAAAAAAGACTATAGCACTAGTTACAATCGATAAAACAGGCATTTTCCCGAGACTTTTAAATCTTGAAGAGGTTTCAGCTTTAAAAAAGGCGTAAAAAATCTAAGAGCTCCTTCTTTTAGAAGAGGGGCCTTGCTTGGAGATACTTTATATTATGGCGAATAAACTTGATGTAAGAGGATGTATTAAGGAGTGTTGAAATATGCCTTTACCGAAAAAAGAAGAAATTCATACTTATGAAGATTACTTAAACTGGCCAGATGATCGAAGAATAGAAATAATCAATGGACAGATTTATTTAATGGCTCCTCCTTCGACAATTCATCAAAGAATATTAAGAGAGATATTTACAAGCTTTGCCGTGTATCTTAGAGGTAAGCAATGTGAAGTATTTACTGCACCATTTGGAGTGAGGTTTCCTTCTGGAGATGAAAAAAGTGATAGGGAAATAAAGAATGTGGTAGAACCTGATATAGTAGTAGTGTGTGATAAATCAAAAATAGATGATGAAGGATGCAAAGGAGCTCCTGATTTGATTGTTGAAATTACTTCTCCATCGACTGGAAGAAGAGATAAAGTAGAAAAGTTTAATTTATATGAAAAACATGGAGTAAAGGAATATTGGATAGTAGAACCTGAACTAAAAATAGTTAGTGTATTTACATTGCAGGAAAACAATAGATATGGTAGACCGGAAATTTATACCGAAGAAGACAAAATTAAAGTTTCCATTTTTGAAGATTTAGTAATAGATTTAAAAGATGTTTTTGCCTACTAAAGGATAGCATTGGGAAAATCAGTGCTCTTCAAAACATAAAAAGTGCAGCACTTTGTCATCGGCTGCACTTTTTCTCGACTTTGTCAGTTGGAGGCCATTTTTAGGCTGGTAAAAAATATCAAACCCTTGATTTTCAAGGGTTTTTTGTTTTTAGGGTTAAAAAATTTTTCAAAACTGTAGGGACAATTTTTCTCCTAATTATTGCCATAATACTTGACTATATTCACTTTTTGTAGTATAATGTAATAAACTAACATAAAGGTGATGCCATATGTTTCTCAAAATAACTAAAGCTGGTGGCTATGAGTATGCCAAAATTGTCCATAATTATCGCGAAAATGGTAAAATAAAACAAAAAGTCTTGCTTAATCTCGGTAGAATTGATGAACTTAAAAATGACCCTTCTTTCATTAATCTTGTAGATAAATTGCAAAAAATATTTTTAAGCTCTAGCGAAGAGACAGGTTCGATCAAGTTTTCTCCAGAAGATGTTTCAGAAGGGATTATTAAAAACTGGGGATATATTGTGTATAGGAAACTTTGGGAAGAACTTGAGATAGGTAAATTTCTCAAACAGTATAGCTCCCAAAATTCCAAGATAAAGTTTGACATTGATAAAGTGGCATTTTTAATGACAGCACAGAGATTAATTCAGCCAGTAAGCAAACTTCAAACGTACTACCGCAAAAATAGATACTTTGGATTTGAAGAAGATATTGATTTGAATCAGCTGTACAGGGGATTAGATATTCTGGACCAGATAAAAGAGGATTTGGAGCTATATCTTTATCACAAGAATAGAGATTTATTTAACATGGTAGTTGATGTTGTTTTTTATGATGTGACAACATTTTACTTTGAAAGCATTAAGCAAGATAACTTAAGGGATTTTGGATTTAGCAAGGATAACAAGGTAAATGAGGTACAAGTAGTAATGGGCATGCTTGTAGATAAAGAAGGAAGACCAGTTGGATATGAACTGTTTCCAGGAGATACTGTTGACAGCAAGACCATGATAGAAATTTTGAGGAAACTGAAAGATAAATTTTGCATAGACCAGGTAATAATAGTTGCGGACAAAGGCCTTAACAGTAAACTTAATTTAAAGCTGATAAAAGAAGCGGGATACGACTACATTGTGGCAAGCAGACTGAAAAACATGAGTAAAGAGATTTTAGATAGAGTATTTGATGAAGAAGGATATCAAGTTCTGGAAGAGAAAAAGTGGAAATTTGACAGAGAAATATTTGGTGAAGAGTTTAGATTCAAGGTCATAGAAAGAGAGAATATTATCAAAACGGGAGAAGGGGAAATATTCAAGATACCTGAGAATCTAATAATAACCTATTCAAGCAAGAGGGCCAAAAAAGATAAAGAAGAGAGGCAAAGGCTAGTAGAAAAAGCAAAAGAACTTTTAGAAAAGCCCGGCAATGTAAGGGCAGCAGAAAAGAGAGGAGGAAGGAAATATTTAAGACGCATTTCCGAATCAGAAGAATATGTACTGGATGAAGAAGCAATAAAGAGAGATGAGAAATTTGACGGTTTTTATGCAATTCAGACCAGCAAGAAAGAAATGAGTGTGACAGAAGTTTTGAATGCATATCATGATTTATGGAAGATAGAGCAGTCTTTCAGAGTAATGAAAAGTTGTCTGGAGGTAAGACCAATATTTCACTGGACGGAAAAAAGGATAAGAGGGCATTTTGTTGTGTGCTATTTAGCATTTTTACTGGAAAGAACTTTAGAATACAGCTTGAGGTCTAAGGGGAAAGAATTAAGCAGTGATAGAATAAAAGAAGCGATAGGTTCAATGAATTTTGTGGAGATAGAGATAAATGGGAAGAAATATTTAATCAAACAAAAGATAGAGGAGGAAGCTGAAGACATATTGAAGGTGATGAAAATAAAAGCACCAAAAAATTTCATTACATATGAGGAAGGCATGGAATTAATTAGCATGAGAAAGTAATGTAGTGACAAATTTCACGCCCATTTTTTGTCAATACCTGTATTCCCAAGCCTTTTGGGTTTCAAACTGACAAAGTCAAGGCTGCACTTTTTTATTTTTGGTTCTATAATAAATGTTGGGGTGGGGAGAAAGAAATCTATAAAAAAGAGAGCACTTATTCTGAATGCCTGCTATAATAGAAAGTGGTTAAAACAATCTAACAAAAGGAGGCATCAGAATAAGTGCAAGGTAATTATATCACAAATTTCTTAAAATCTGAAGATATAATTTGGGAAGATATAATAGAGAATGACAACAGAATAGAGCTACATATTAAGATGAAACAGAAACCACATATTTGTCCAAGGTGCGGGGCAACAACGTCTAAGATTCATGATTATAGAGTACAAAGAATAAAAGATGTGCCATTATTCGGGAAACCAACAGTGATAGTACTAAAGAAGAGGAGATATGTTTGTAAACACTGTGGTAAAAGATTCTATGAACATTTAGACTATTTACCACGTTACCATAGAATGACCAACAGACTATCTATTTACATACTACAACAACTGAAAAAACAACAAAGCATGAAAGAGATATCTGAAGTTACAGGAGTATCAATCACGACAGTGATGAGACTTTTAGATACAGTAGGAGTGGAACCTGATTATAAGATATTGCCTGAAGTTATCAGTATAGATGAATTTAAAGGAAACTCTGGAGGCAGGAAATATCATTGTATTATTGTCGATCCAAAAGGAGGAAAAATACTAGATATTTTAAAAGACAGAAAACAAGAAGATCTAAGTGAATATTTCAAAAGATTTAAAGACAGGAATAAAGTGAAGTGGGTTATTATAGACATGTGGAAACCTTTTTTATTGACAGTAAAAACATATTTCAAAGGAGCTAAGATAGCGATAGACAAATTTCACTTTACAAGGTACGTATATTGGGCGATAGAAAATGTAAGGAAAAGAGTGCAAAAAGAACTAGCAAGAGATAAAAGGAGATATTTTAAAAGAAGTCGTAAGCTGCTTCTTGCAAAATATGATACCTTAACGCCCGAACAAAAAGAAAAGCTGGAAATAATGTTTTGGTACAGTGCCGACTTAAGAATGGCACACTTTTTAAAAGAAGAATTTAGTAATAGAGTGTTAAAATGCAAAAATTCAAAGGAAGCAAAAATAGAACTAAAAAGATGGATGCAGTTAACTAAAGAAAGCAAAATTGATGAATTTAAAAGATGCATACAGGTATTTAACCGTTGGTTTGAAGAAATAACAAATGCCTTTGATATACCTTACACCAATTCTGTAACAGAAGGCTATAACAATAAAATTAAAGTACTAAAAAGACTTGCATACGGCTATAGAAATTTTTACCGATTCAGGAAAAGGATATTATATTGCAATGCTTGATATAACAGTGTTTTTAGCAACGAGAATATTTAAGGATATTATAGAGCTTCGACAAAAAAGCATAGGTAAATACCTGCTCACATTTCTAGCTATATCTTTTATTGCAACCAATAATTACAAATATTATCATATAACGTAAGAAAATTTATAGGTGGGCATTCAGAAAAAATACCCACCCCAACTATTGACAAAGAGCCTTATTTTTCACATTTATTGGATGTTTGCAAAATGTTTGCAAATCTAAATTAGAAGGCAAATAAAAATGGTGCGCCATCAGGGATTCGAACCCCGGACCCGCTGATTAAGAGTCAGCTGCTCTGCCAACTGAGCTAATGGCGCACGTAGGTGTTACAGTGTATTCACTTGGAGCGGGCAACGAGACTCGAACTCGCGACCCTCACCTTGGCAAGGTGATGCTCTGCCAACTGAGCTATGCCCGCTCGTTTGGTGCGGGAGACGGGACTTGAACCCATAAGCCCTTTCGGGCACTAGAACCTGAATCTAGCGCGTCTGCCAATTCCGCCACTCCCGCACATTATAACCCGTACATTTTTCAATTTTAGAATCAGATGGTGACCCATCCGCGATTCGAACGCGGGACACCCTGCTTAAAAGGCAGGTGCTCTACCTCCTGAGCTAATGGGTCACTCTGGCTGGGATGGCAGGATTCGAACCTGCGCATGCCAGAGTCAAAGTCTGGTGCCTTACCGCTTGGCTACATCCCAGCATGGGGTGGATAGTGGGACTTGAACCCACGACCTCCAGAGCCACAATCTGGCGTTCTTGCCACCTGAACTATATCCACCACACAAAAAATGGTGCGCCTGGAGAGATTCGAACTCCCGACACACGGCTTAGAAGGCCGTTGCTCTATCCAGCTGAGCTACAGGCGCATCTTGGAGCGGGTGATGGGAATCGAACCCACGCAACCAGCTTGGAAGGCTGGGGCTCTACCATTGAGCTACACCCGCACTATTTATAATTCCTTCTGACAGTTTTAGATTATATCAGATGGTTTCATCTTTGTCAACACTTATGCTTCAAAATTTTTGGTGGACAGGTATGAGGAATATTTTAACTTTATCTTTGTTAATAGATGACCCTTTAAAAGAGGTCTTGACAATAAAAAGCTATGTTTATATAATGTAAGAAGGTAAGTTTGTATGAGATGCGGGCATGGCGGAATTGGCAGACGCGCCAGACTTAGGATCTGGTGGGGTTTCCCGTGGGGGTTCAAGTCCCTTTGCCCGCACCATTAGAAAAATTAAAGCTGTTAGCGTTTGGATGAATTGGATAAAATAGGAACAAATAAAATAATGGGTTAGTAATGCAATATTAATGCAATAAGATAGAAAAGAAAAAGCAGGGATATACTATACCCTGCTAGAAAGGGATAGATGAAAGAGAATACAGAAAAGGAGGTTAAATTTTAACTCTGCTGTGAGGCAGAGCTTTTTTCTTTTTTCAAAAGACCATTCAAAGTAGAAGCTGCAGCTTTCTGAAGGCCCGGCAACAGATGGGTATAAAGATCCAACGTTATGTTTATACTGCTATGGCCAAGCCGTTCTTGAACAATTTTCGGATGGACTCCCCGAGCTAATAGCAAACTAGCATGTGTGTGTCGAAGGTCATGTAATCTTACTCTGGGTAGTCCAGCTTTTTCAAGTAGCCGCTGAAAACGCTTTGTAAATTCTCTAGGGTCGAGGGGTGTTCCATCTTCTTTACAAAATACAAACCATGGTCCTGATAGGCTTTACCTAAAAGTAGCTTTTCTTGGAGCTGACGTCTTCTGTGAGCCTTTAATTCACTTATTGCATCGTCAGGAAGTACTACACTTCTTCTACCACTTTTGGTTTTAGTAGTTTTTTCCAGTGGCACTCCATTCTTTAAAGGTATTAATTGTCTTTTTACAATTATAATACCCTGTTCAAGATCTACTGAATCCCAGCATAATCCCAGCAATTCACCACGCCTTAAACCAGTGGTAACTGCAATTACATAAGCAGCAAACAATCTGTCGTTTTTAGCTACTTCAAAAAATTTTAGTGATAGTGTAAAATTTCGGTAGGTAACGAGGCAGGGAAATGAGGCATAGATGTAGAAAAAGGCCTCTCCGTGAAAAAATCAAAAACCAAATCAAAGGAAGGTGAGGTCTGATATGCTACTATTAGATATTCGATATAAAGTGAGTATAATCCTGCTATTTGCTCAAGGTTTAATGAAAGTAATAAGAGAAAACAGAGCAGAATGGCTAAAAGGAGGAGTAGAATACTTTTCGGGAGCAGAATATAGACTGGATCCTTATCACTTGCAGAAGAACTTGCTAGAGGCCCTGTGGTATGACGAAGAGACATATGACAAGGTAAGAGAAGCAATTTATCAAGGGGAGTTAGAAAAAACGCAAAGGACTTTAGAAGAAGCAATAAAAAAGACGAAAGGAGAACGTCAGAAGAGACTTGTAGGCTGTTAAAATACCTAACAGAGAATTGGGAGGGATAAGAGGCTCTTCAGGAGCAGAAAGATTGGGAGCCATTGAAGGACAAAATCAGCACAACATAGCGAAACGTATGAAACGGCTTGGAGCTAGGTGGACAGAGGGAGGTGGAGACAGGATGAGCAGGAATTATCGGAGAAGGCAAATGGCAGATTAGAACCCTATACAAAGCAATGGCATTTAAAACAAGAAGAAATAAAAAAGATAATGCAGCCGACAAAGCAGGAGGAAAAAAGAAAATATGCGGAAGAAGACATAGAAGAATGGTTAAGAGTTTCATTACCGATACTAGAAGGTCCATTTGCGAGCAAGCCATGGATAAAATACGTTTTAGAGGAATTAACACGAGCAAATGGCTTAGCGGTGAGGGTGGTCACAAAAAATTAAAATTTTTAAAAAAATTTTACCTACAAAATCTTGATATGGACTGGCTTTGTAAAGTAGACATGAAAAAATAGCTTAATATTTTTTTAGGATAGCTTTAAAATTTATCAAAAATCACCAAAAAGTAATCACAAACAGACTAAATAAGATGAGCAAATTAATTTCCAGATTATTACAAAAACAAAAAGGGTATACCAAAGTACACCCTTGTCATTTCCAAGGATGGCCAATTAGGAGATAAAGATTAGTTTAATTTCAAGCAACAAGAAGATACTTTTTCTTCTCTTTTGGAGAAAGACATAATCCAGCAACTTGAGCTGGTGTCAAGCCATTAAGAGAAGAATGGGGCCTTAACAAAATTATAGAAAAACACAAACATGGAAATTAAATTATTTTGTGGACTCAAAAGAGGCAAAACCTTGTTTAGTATTATACCAGGCTTTAAATTGATGGTGGAAAGATTCTATCAAATTATTGGTGATGTCATCCTTAAAGCTTTCAACTCTAATGTGTTTAACACTGTCACCGAACAAAGACTTAACAGGTACTTTGTAAGCACTAAGCGTAAGTTACGATATCGGAAGGGGTTCCTAGGTTTCTAAACAGAATTAAGCAAAACAAAAGCTTGCCTGGAATCTCTGTAAGGGGAGAGGTGAAAGCCCAAGATAAAGCGGGTTTCAGAATCTATGACAAACCAAAGATAATATTTCTTAGCAGCGATTTTAACAACAGTTTCATCGACATGCCATTCATCAGAATTAAAATTTAACATAGGAATGATTCTAGTGTAAAAAGCCTTTTTCCTTTATCAAGAAGTATAAATATAAAATAGATTGAATAAATAAACATGCAAAATATAGGTAGTACAAATTTTCATAGAATTATGTTAGAATTAGGGAAGCAAAAATTACAACAAATGGGGTGTTGCACTTGTTTAGAGAAAACAGCGACCATCTCCAACAATCTTTATTTGAAAGTATTAACTTCATGGATTCAAGGATAAAGTCTAAACTAGAAAAATCATGAGCACCCATATTCTATAAATACGTGTTCTGCAACATCGATGAAAAACCCTTTTCAGTCTTATACAGTGATACAGGGAGGCCTAACTTTCCGGTTAACATATTCCTTTCCCTGGAATACATAAAACACCTTAAAAACTACTTTGATGATGAACTTATTGAAAACTTTAACTTCAATTACCTGATAAACTATGCCGTAGGAATAAGAACATTAGGAGGCATGAACCTTTCAGAGAAAACCCTGTATGACTTTAGATCAAGGATATACCAATACCTCATAAAACATCTTGAACAAGAAGACTTGATATTCGGGCAGTTTTTAAATCTTACCAGGATTTTTGCTAAAGAAGCAGGCATATCCATGAAAGAACAGCGCATGGACTCCACCATGTTCATGTCAAACATCAAAAAAGCAGGAAGAATCGCCCTTGCCTTTGATGTACTTTACAGGGCAGTAAAATTCCATCCCTGAAGATAGACTTTCAGAGAACCTGAAAGAAGTCCTTAACCCTAAATTCAATACAGAAGTGATACATAAAACCAAGCCTTCAGAAAGCGAAAGCAGGCTCGAAATGCTCTTGAATTTGTGCCAGGAAGCAAAGGAAACAATCGAAAACATTCCCGGACTTGAAAAATCCGATGCATACAGAATCCTCACAAGATTCCGGTCAGAACAGGCATACTACGACGAAAAAACCAGGAAGCTCAAGGCCAAAGAGAGCAAAAGTATACCCAGCGACTCCCTTCAGTCAGCATACGATGAGGATGCTACTTGTCGCAAGAAGGGGAACAAAGCTGAAAGCGGATACGTTTTAAACCTCAGCGAAACCTGTTCAAAAGAAAATCCCTTCCAGCTCATAACAGACTATACGGTAGAAAAGAACATAAAAGTAGTACAAATTGCAAAAGAAAACAGTGTGGAACTCCACTTTACCGACTTAAGCGGCAGGAAGCCCATCTCTAGGATATCAGTGACCGAATATGAAATAGATGAAGAAACGAAAGTGATAACGAAGTGCCCAAGGGGAATAATATCCATCCATGCCGGTGTTAAGAACGGGCAGACGGTGGCCCATTTTCCAAAAGAAGCCTGTGCGATGTGTGAATTGAAAAATCAATGTTACTGCAAAGAACAGAAAAAAGATTACGTGGTGAGGATAAATCTAAAATCGACAGAAGCAGCCAAACAACGGGAAAAGATAGAATGTAGGTGTGAGGAAGACAAGAGCAAAAGAGCTGCAATAGAAGGTACCAATTCAGCCTTGAAGAGGGGTCATGGTTTTTCGAAGCTTCGAGTAAGGGGACTTGTAAAATGTAGAGTAAACGTAAGCTTAAAGGTATTGGCCCAGAACTTTAAGCGTTTTGCAAGATACATGTTGGAGCAAGCTAAAAAAGCTATTCCAAAGATCCAAGGGGGAAGTGTGCACATATTGACCCAATAAATAGTAATAAAGTATTATAAAGGTAAAATATAAGCTTTTCTTGGCAGACTTTACACTGGATTTTTGTTATCATAGGTGCAAATTACCACAATTTACCCAAATAAATTTGTCAAAGTACAGAAAAGCAGATTCTAAAATTGAGTTTCTACACTAGAATCAAACTTGAATTATCGAAAGAAAATACAATAATAACAGATATAACACGAAGATATATAAAATTCCTAGGCTTTCTGATAAAAGCAGATTATAAACGCAAAACCCATGACAATCCCAACCCTGACAAATTAGTCGGCAAACCATTCCCCGACCACAAAAAGGTAAAACAACAAATTAGAAAAATTAACAAAGGAATCAGAAAACTAAAGGATATACCAAAAGGAATAGACAGAGCCATACAGATCGAAAGAATAAATACCATGTATAGTAGGAATTGCTGAATATTGGAAAATTGGTATATGCTCAAACACCTTCAATTATATAGATATAGATGATAAAATTTGCAGAAGCCTTCATACAACATTTAAGAAAATATACCCTCAAACATACATGGAACACATAATAGAATTAAATAAATTAAGCAACAGACCCAATAGACACAAAGGATACAAAACAAAAACATTTGCAATAAAAATTAAGGAACAGTATTATAGGAGTCACCAAAGCATTCATTACACATAGGCAATGGATTAAATACCCATTCAATCAAAAGAAGACACCATATACTAAAGAAGGCAGAAAATTATATTTAGAACAATTCAAAAAGAAAAAAGCACTACCACTTGATAGACCACCGTTATATGACATTGACACACTGATACATTCCAAAAACCAAAAATTATACAATTTTGAATACTTGATGAACAGGGAATATGCCTACAACAGGGATAAAGGGAAATGCAGGATTTGCGGAAAATTACTTGAAAAAAATAATAGAGAATGCCATCATATCCAACCATCATTACCCTTAGATAAAGTAAACAAAGTGCCCAATCTAGCCTGGGTATGTAAAGAATGCCACCATATAATACATGGGAAGGGAATCTCGGACTACTACAAGAAAAATCAGATTAAGAGAATTAATCGAATGAGAGATTGCTACAGGCAGATAACAGCGGTGACGTTGGAATCTGAACCCTAAAAGGAGTTAGCCGTTGGAAAGCCGTATGAAGCGAAAGTTTCACGTACGGTTTGGAGTAGGGGAAAAGGCAGAGATAACATCAAAGCCTTACCTATCACTACTTAATTCGTGAAAGTAAAAAGCAAATTAGATTTAGATAGAGTAAAATTAGAATATAAATAAAAAATGAAAATGACATAAGCTGTCTAAAAAGGTATAATGTCAATTAAATCCATATAACTTGAGAAAGACTTAGTAAAACTTACTTAATATTCCAATAAAAGGTTTCTACAAGGTAAATATGGAGGTGTATTGCTAATGAAGAGTGTAACATTAATTACAAAAGGAAAAAATACTTGCAAGGCACTTGAAAATCAACTTAAGGAGTTATTAGGAGATAAAGTAAAGATCCGTGCTCTGTACATAGATGGTGGGATTTATGAGCCAGTTAGCGATGATTTAATCATAATATCTAGCCAAACAATAGCAGAAGAAGCGAAGAAGTATATATTATCTGGAACCCCTCTAATTATAGCAAGACGCGCTATTAATTACAAGGGACTAGAAAAATTGCTTCTTCTTCCTGAAGGGACCCATGTTTTGTTGGTTAATGATCTGCCTAGTACTGCAGAAGAAACTATCACAATGCTCAAGCTGTTAGGAATGGATCACATTCACTATCATCCTTTTTATCCTAGTATGACTAATTATTATCCTGCGAAAATAGCAGTAACTCCGGGGGAAATAGATTTAGTTCCTTCAACAGTAGAAGAAATTATTGATATTGGAGTACGAACGATTGATTTAACTACATTAGTAGAAATTCTTGCCAATTTAGGGTTATTAGATGAAAAGGCTAATTTACTCTCTATAAACTATATTACAGCAATTTTACAGCTTTTAAAGAAGATTCATTCTATTTCAAATTTCAATAAACGTATGAAAAGGCAACTACAGGCCATTATAAATACTGTCCATGATGGGGTGATAGCTTTAGATGAACAAGGAAATGTGACCGTTTTTAATCCTATAGCAGAGGAAATTTTTGGGATTAAAAGTGATCAAATTACAAAAGAAGTATTAAACGAAATAATCAAGGTTATGGAATTAAAGGAAGATGACAATGAAGGGAAATTTATACGTGTTAAAGATAAGCAGGTAATAGTGAACCGGATGCCTATTAGTGAAAATAATGAAGTGATAGGGATTGTTTACACTCTAAAGGATGTTACTGAAATTCAGAAATTAGAAGAAAAGTTGCGACGAAAATTGAAAGAAGAAGGAATGTATGCGCGATATACTTTTGATGATATTGTAAGTAAAAGTGAAACAATGCGTAATACAAAAGAACTTGCTCGTAAAATTGCTATGTCAGATCTTCCTATTCTTATTCAAGGAGAAAGTGGAACGGGTAAGGAATTATTTGCACAAGCTATTCATAATTTTTCCTCTCGTAAGCAAGGCCCCTTTGTAGCTGTGAATTTTGCTGCTTTACCTGAAACTTTATTAGAAAGTGAATTATTTGGTTATGAAGAAGGTGCTTTTACTGGTGCAAAAAAAGGTGGGAAACCTGGATTATTTGAACAAGCTCATCATGGTACTATTTTTCTGGATGAAATAGGAGAGGCACCTCTTTCTTTTCAAGTAAAACTCTTGAGAGTGCTGGAAGAACGGCAAGTACGACGAATTGGTGGTTCACGAGTTATTCCTATAGATATTAGAGTAATTGCAGCTACTAATAAAAATTTAAGAGATCTGATAAAACAGGGAAAATTTCGAGAAGATCTTTATTATCGTATAAATGTTTTACCCCTTAGGATTCCACCGCTTCGAGAAAGAAAAGATGATATTCTTGAATTGGCATATGTTTTTTATCAAAGATTTTTTAACGAACAACCTCCATTTTTGCCCGAACAATTTTTTTCGCCAGTATCTGAATGTTTTTTAGAATATTCATGGCCAGGGAATGTTCGTGAGCTTAAAAATGTTGTTGAGTATCTTGCTACTATTTGTTCTACAGAATTACCTACTCCTGATGTTTTACCAGAGGAAATCAAAAAAGCTTGTCTATGGAATGGAGAATTTGTTAACGAGGTGATTATAAAGATATTAATTGAAATTAACAAAGCACACAATGAAGGCAAAGGAATAGGACGACGTACTCTTGCTCAACGTACAGGTATTTCTGAAGGACGAGTTAGAAAGGTTCTTACAATATTAGCGAAGGAAGGTTTGATCAATATTCGGAAGGGTCGAGATGGCATCCAACTTCTTCCAAAAGGTAAAAATTTTTTGAATAAATTAATGGGATAATAATATTTATAAAAGGGAAATCCCATTTGTAATACGTTTATATAAGAATTGCTAAAGTAAATGGGAAGCTTAAGTATATTAGTTTTATCATGTTTTTTACGATATTACCTTAACTAATGTGAAAAAATAAGGTATATTTAGAGTGTAAAATTACTAATTAAAAATTGAACTAGACTTGGCATAATTTTTGCATATTAAAAATAGTGAAATTAATCAGTATTTGAGGTGCTGGTCAACAAGTGAATTTTCCAATAGCAAAAAAATATTTTTAAGGGGGGATGATATAGATGAGTTAAATTAAGATTACACAGGTTTAGAAAAACAATCAATTACAACTCATTTTTAAAAAAGGGGGATATGTCTGTGAATGACAGAAATAGTACATCAAAAGAGGTAACATGGGTGAGTTATGCAATTCTTATCTTTGCTGTTCTTTTTTTCTCAGGGATTTTTGCAAGTGGTCCTAATTGGTTGAAAGCTTTTGACTACAGTGGATTAAATGGAACTTTTGGCAAAATTGTTACAGAAGGTAGTAAAAGTATTAGTTTTCGAGGTACTGGAGGGACGGGGGCTCGTGATGGTTTTCTCTTTTCCTTAGAATTAATCCCTGGTATTATACTTGCTTTAGGGATGATTTCTATCGTAGAAGGTTTTGGAGGTTTAAAAGTAGCAGAAAAGCACCTGACTCCTTTATTGAAACCTCTTCTTGGTATTCCTGGGATTTGTGCTGTTGCTCTTATTGCTAACTTGCAAAGCACCGATGCACCTGCTGCTATGACAAAAGAGCTCTATGAAAGTGGGCAAATAAATGATAGAGAAAAGACAATTTTTGCTGCATATCAGTTTCCGGCAAGTGGTACCATTGGAAACTATTTTGGTTCAGGAGTAGCGCTTTTTAGTTTCATGGTAGTACCAATAATAGTTCCATGGATAGTAATATTTGTATTTAAAATAGTTGCAGCCCATTTAATGAGGCTTTATATTACTTATATTGAAAAGAGTGGGGTGTAAAGAGTATGGAAGAAATAAAAATGAAAAACAAAAATATAATTGATATGTTTGTAGAAGGTGCAAGACGTGGCTTGGATATTGCATTACATAATATAATTCCCTATGTAGTAATGGCTTTTATAATTATTAGGTTTTTAGACTTAACAGGGGTTTTAGAACTAATTGGAAAAATATTTTCACCAATAATGGCATTGTGGGGATTACCGGGTTATGCAGCAATTGTATTAGCCGCATCTTTTATGAGCATGGGAGGGGGAGTAGCTGTTGCAGCTAGTCTCTATATGGCTCATCATCTAAATCCTACTGATATTACTGTTCTTATACCTGCTATTTATTTGATGGGAAATCCTGTACAAAACATTGGACGTGTTTTGGGTATTGCAGAAGTTAATAGGCGCTACTATTCAGTTATTACTATTATTGCTCTGATAACATCACTTCTAGCTATGTGGGCAATGAGAATTATCTTACTATTTTTCAAATAAATGTTATTTAAAATCTTAACAATATTTTGATTTAAATTTATCTTCTCCTCTCAGAAAAAATGTTTTGTTTCCTCTATTCTTTTTTTCTTTATTAGCATGTTTACTTAGAATAAGTCTTGAAGGAAGAGTTTTCCCAAACCCATCTTTTTAGTAAATTTATTCCAAAAGACAAAAAGACTCACGGTAATATGTCAATACCTTAAAATTGGAAAATAAAATTATCAAAGCAAAAAAAGACAATAATACCCTTAGCCAATTAATATGGTAAAAATTGGCTTCAAAAGTAGCAATTAATAGGTTTTAAAAGACAAAATTAACTCTTCACCGCCCCTTTGTAGATTTGGCCTTTGCTCAGCAGTGCAAAGACCAGCCTAACAAGTTTGCGGGCAGTCAATACCAGCGCTCTCTTATGCTGGTGCTTTTGAACCTCCTGATACTTGGTCTGATAATAGGCCTTGTATTCCTCGTTGTGCACCCGCAACGAGTTTGCGGCCATGACCAAGTAATAGCGGAGGTATTTGTTCCCGCTCTTTGTCAAACGACGCTCTTCAGCGTCAAAGTCGCCCGACTGATAACGGGTCCAGGTGAGGCCAGCATACTGAGCAAGAGAGGCTTCGTTTTTAAAACGCTTAATATCGCCTATTTCAGCGATTATTCCTGCAGCCGACACATCGCCTAAACCCTTAACTGTAGTAAGTGTTTGAGGGATAGCTTTAAGCTCTCTGGAAATAACCTTATCAAGGCTTTTAATCTGCCTTTTGAGATGCTCAATGTTTTGAAGAGTTAAAGAAAGAGCTATCTCACAGGCCTGTTCCATTTTAGAGTTTAGGCGGTAAGCACGGTTTGCAGCTTGCTTTAGAGCAGTAGCAATTTCTTCAGGATTAGTGAATCTGTTTTTTCCGTGAGACTGAATAAACTCTGCAAGTTCTTCTATGGATATCTGAGCTATTTCATCAGGGGTAAATTCTTTCAGGACTTCAATAGACGCTCTGCCAAAGACGTTGGTAAAGGGATTATCCTGTTTGTAATTAGAGAATTTCAAAAAGAGCAAATTCAAAGCTCGATTTTTCTCATCAACAAGGAGTTCGACAAGATGTAATCTAAGCCTTGTAAGCTGACGCAAAGGTGCAGTAACAGAAACTTCATGGCTGTATGGAGTAAGATGTCCAAAGCGAAGCCTCTCAGCAATTATATAGGCATCTAAGGCATCAGTTTTAGGGAGTCTTGAGCCGAAAGCTTTTTTAAACCCGGATACAAGAGAAGGATTAATTTCATACACCTGGACCGAATAAGGCTTTAACTGAGGTGCATCCAAAAGGAAATCTCTAAGTGGAATACTGAAGATAGAAGTAGCTTCTAATCCAAGATTAAGTTGCGAGACATTGGATTTAGTTGCTAGTGAAACTAAAGTATCCACCAGCGCATTTGCGCCCTCAGCATTATTGGAGAAAGACCTAGCAGGAGAAAGTTGATTACCATTTTCATCGATGCATACGAGATCCAGCTTAGAGGCGCTGACATCGATGCCTGCAAAGATAACCTGAGCCACCAGATATCCCTCCTTTGGTTGGCCAGGATTAGGGGCGTGCCCTGCGGGTGCGGTACCTAACAGCCTCGCGGGCGATAAGAGCTTGACAGGGCAACCGGGGGTGCACCCCTAGCCTGCTGAATCTAGGGGCCGGAATGCCTGCTGGCTCAGCTCACGAGTGAGAAACTAGTACTGCACCGCAGGGGTCTCACTCTTACTTGAGTAGGCTGTATTTGAAAAGCTACAGGGGGTGTTAAGAGTGACCCCAGACCAACCTAAATTAATTTTCGCAAAGGCACGCTCAATTATCAAGAAGTAAAAAAACTTCTTGATAATTTCCAAATCATATTATACGAGCATTCCTGTAATGAATTATTTGGACTTTGAGAAATAAAAAACCTCCTGCTATAATGGGAATTGGAAAACGAGAAGAAATAGCAGGAGGATGATAGGCGATGTTAAAATCTCAGATACAAAAGATAGAATCCATAACCCCTGAAGTAATGATAGTAGGAATTGATGTGGCCAAGAAGAAACACTGGGCACGTATATTTGACTACAGGGGTTTGGAGTTAACCAAAGGATTCTCTTTTAAGAATAACATAGAGGGATTTAATCGTCTAGTGGGGAAATTAAGTGAGATAAAGGAAGAGAAAGGATTGGAGAAGATAATTGTTGGTATGGAACCTACAGGGCACTATTGGAAGGCGTTGGCGTGGTTTTTAAAAGAACAGGGAGTGACGGTAGTACTGGTCAATCCTTATCATGTAAAGCAAGTTAAGGAGCTGGATGATAATACACAAACTAAGAACGATCCAAAGGATGCTATGGTTATAGCAAGGCTTGTGAAAGATGGGCGTTTCAGTTATGCGTACTTGCCTGAAGGGATTTATGCGGAGTTAAGGGTATTAAGCACTATGAGGCAGCAAATAAGAGCGAAGTTAAATAGTGCAAAGAATGCGCTGGTTTCAATTTTGGATGAATATTTTCCTGAGTTTACGGAAGTGTTTAAGAATTTGGATGGCAAAGCAGCAATGCACATTTTGTATCACTATCCATTTCCGCAGGATGTGCGGGAATTAGGGGTTGAAGGCATAGTAGAGGAATTTAAGAAAGCAACAAAGAGAGCTGTTGGGCAAAAGAGGGCAGAAAAGCTGTACGAGGCAGCAAAAAGATCTGTAGGGGTAAAAGAAGGTTTAGCAGCGGCCAAGATAAAAATACGGCTGTGTATAGAGGAGATAAGGTTTTTCAAGAAACAGCTTGAGGAAGTAGAAAGGGAGATGGCAGTTAGATTACAAGAGACAGGGATAGGCAGATACATATTGAGTATTCCTGGTATTGGTATAGTAACGGCGGCAGGCATATTAGGAGAGATAGGTGATCCGAGTCGATTTGAGAGTTGGAAGCAAATCAGGAAATATGCTGGTTTGAATCTAATAGAGGACAGTTCAGGTGAGCGGAAGGGAAAGACAAGGATATCGAAGCGAGGTCGAGCGATGTTGAGGAATCTTCTGTATCAGGTTGCAGTAGTAATGGTAAGCAAGAATAAAGAGATTAAGGCTTTATACACTTATCTTAAGACGAGGCGAGAGAATCCGCTTGAGAAGAAGCAGGCTCTGATAGTAGTGGCTGTGAAAGTGATAAAGATTATATTTACGCTAGTGAAGAAGAAAGAGGAGTATGATGGGAAGAAAGTATTAGGGATTTTTAGGGAGAGGCAAATACAAGCTGCGTAGAGATATGATGATAAAATTGGTGGGGGATAAGCAGTTTACCCTCCATTAGGGCATAGACCCTGTATACGAGCAAAGCTGCACCCCCACCAGTTCCCTAAGGCAGTACGAAGGAATGTAAGGGCAAGGACCCAGAGAGGCATGATAGGGGATGCCTAGGGGATAAAATTGATATAGTAGTATTAATTTTCACGGCGCTGCATTTATGGAGGAAGATAAAAACAATAGTAGTGCTGTGAAAAGGGTAGGTATTGCTGTGTTTTATTAAGGCGGTAAAAGAAATTTCAAATAGCTGCGTAATTTTAAGATATTTGCAGCTATTTGGAGATAATAAAAAATTTTATTGAGATAGGGGGTGTTACAAGTGCAAGATATTCATAAGGATTCTATTTTCAAAGTATTAAGAAATGTCCACATACTGGGGCCCGAAGATCTTGGAAAACAAGATATATTGGTAGCTGAAGAAAAAATTGTTGCAATTGGGCCTCATATAGAGATTCCTAGTGATTGGGAATGTGAAGAATTTTTCTTAGAAGGTTATATTTTAGTACCAGGTTTTATTGATTCTCACGTCCATATAATTGGAGGAGGTGGCGAAGGGGGATTTTCTACTAGGACACCTGAAGTAACTTTGTCTACAGCAACTAGAGCAGGTGTTACTACTATAGTAGGGTGTCTCGGTACAGATGGTACTACAAGACACATGACTAGTTTACTTGCCAAAGCGCGTGGATTAGAAGAAGAGGGAATTACTACTTACATTTATACTGGTGCTTATGAAATTCCTACTCCTACTATTACTGGAAGCGTCCGTTCAGATTTAATTCTCATAGATAAAGTAATAGGGGCAGGAGAGATTGCCATTTCAGATCATCGCTCTGCTCAGCCTACTCAACTAGAAATACAAAAATTAGCTGCGGAAGCGCGAGTAGGTGGAATGTTAAGTGGTAAAGCAGGAATTATAAATGTGCATGTGGGAGATGGTAAGGCTGGCTTGGAGATTCTTTTTAATATTGTAAAAGAAACGGAAATCCCAATCACACAATTTTTGCCAACCCATCTTAATCGCAATCCTTGGCTTTTCAAACAAGCAATAGAATGGGGTAAACACGGAGGTTTTATAGATATTACTTCTAGTGTGGTTCCAAGAGGAAGTTCTAAAGCTATTAAACCGAGTCGGGCAATACGAGAAATATTGGATGCCGGAGTAGAAATAAGTAATATAACTATGAGTTCTGATGGAAATGGAAGCATACCTAGGTTTGATGAAAATGGTAACTTTATAGGTTTAGGAGTAGGTAATGAAGATTCGTTACTGGAGGAATTACGGGATTTGGTGCTTGAGGAAGGAATAAGATTATCTGATGCGATTCAGATTATTACCAGTAATGTAGCTAAAGTACTTAAATTATGGCCGCGTAAAGGATGCATCAAAGTAGGTTCAGACGCTGATTTTGTTGTATTAACACCAGATATTGAGATATATCAAGTATGGGCGCGTGGTAGAATGATGGTAAATGAAGGGGAACCAATAGTCTTTGGAACATTTGAAAATGAATACTAATAGTTTATTAACAAAATAAATTTTAAAACCCCATTTTCTATATTCCGAAAGTGAAGCAGATTGTTAATAAATTTTCGGGGACTTGTTATTATATAAAAGAGTCCCCGAAAATTTGTCAATAGTCTGGCATCTTTTTTAGTTTAAACTTTTAATAAAAACTGCTGGAAGTATTTTTTATGAGTACTTGCTTTTAAATTTTTCTACGTAAAGGATAATTTTTTAGAACAGTAAAAGTTCTAAAGCTATATACACAGCCTTTAAGTTGCAAAAACTGGTTCTATAATAAATGTTGGGATGGATGAGAAAGATTCTATATAGAAAGGTAATCTGCGAAAACCTCCCTCAAATTTTCAGCTAAAAACTTACCTAAAGAAGAATGCCCTTCAGTAACTATTCCTATAGATTTCATTAAATTTCACCCCTACCTCCTATTTCACCAAATTTTTTGCTAAGAACCAAATAATTTTTTTATAAATAGATATATCTTTCTTGGCACAAAGTTTGTCTAATTAAAACTAGTGGAGGTGTAAAAATGGATACAAAAAAACTACTAATGGAGTTAATAAAAATGGTTCTATAATAAATGTTGGGGTGGGGAGAAAGAAATCTATAAAAAAGAGAGCACTTATTCTGAATGCCTGCTATAATAGAAAGTGGTTAAAACAATCTAACAAAAGGAGGCATCAGAATAAGTGCAAGGTAATTATATCACAAATTTCTTAAAATCTGAAGATATAATTTGGGAAGATATAATAGAGAATGACAACAGAATAGAGCTACATATTAAGATGAAACAGAAACCACATATTTGTCCAAGGTGCGGGGCAACAACGTCTAAGATTCATGATTATAGAGTACAAAGAATAAAAGATGTGCCATTATTCGGGAAACCAACAGTGATAGTACTAAAGAAGAGGAGATATGTTTGTAAACACTGTGGTAAAAGATTCTATGAACATTTAGACTATTTACCACGTTACCATAGAATGACCAACAGACTATCTATTTACATACTACAACAACTGAAAAAACAACAAAGCATGAAAGAGATATCTGAAGTTACAGGAGTATCAATCACGACAGTGATGAGACTTTTAGATACAGTAGGAGTGGAACCTGATTATAAGATATTGCCTGAAGTTATCAGTATAGATGAATTTAAAGGAAACTCTGGAGGCAGGAAATATCATTGTATTATTGTCGATCCAAAAGGAGGAAAAATACTAGATATTTTAAAAGACAGAAAACAAGAAGATCTAAGTGAATATTTCAAAAGATTTAAAGACAGGAATAAAGTGAAGTGGGTTATTATAGACATGTGGAAACCTTTTTTATTGACAGTAAAAACATATTTCAAAGGAGCTAAGATAGCGATAGACAAATTTCACTTTACAAGGTACGTATATTGGGCAATAGAAAATGTAAGGAAAAGAGTGCAAAAAGAACTAGCAAGAGATAAAAGGAGATATTTTAAAAGAAGTCGTAAGCTGCTTCTTGCAAAATATGATACCTTAACGCCCGAACAAAAAGAAAAGCTGGAAATAATGTTTTGGTACAGTGCCGACTTAAGAATGGCACACTTTTTAAAAGAAGAATTTAGTAATAGAGTGTTAAAATGCAAAAATTCAAAGGAAGCAAAAATAGAACTAAAAAGATGGATGCAGTTAACTAAAGAAAGCAAAATTGATGAATTTAAAAGATGCATACAGGTATTTAACCGTTGGTTTGAAGAAATAACAAATGCCTTTGATATACCTTACACTAATTCTGTAACAGAAGGCTATAACAATAAAATTAAAGTACTAAAAAGACTTGCATACGGCTATAGAAATTTTTACCGATTCAGGAAAAGGATATTATATTGCAATGCTTGATATAACAGTGTTTTTAGCAACGAGAATATTTAAGGATATTATAGAGCTTCGACAAAAAAGCATAGGTAAATACCTGCTCACATTTCTAGCTATATCTTTTATTGCAACCAATAATTACAAATATTATCATATAACGTAAGAAAATTTATAGGTGGGCATTCAGAAAAAATACCCACCCCAACTATTGACAAAGAGCCATAAAAATAAGAAGTGTTGATAAAGATTCTGCAAATTACGCTATTGAATATTGTTATGATTATTTAAAGCAAAATGGATTATCTTAGTTAAGTCTATATAATTGTGTAAAAAGGGGTTGAGCCATTCCCCACCCCTGGTTAGAATAGAAATAGAAACGAACCAAAAAATCTAACCGGAGGGATAGGAAATGGCTCAATACAATATTACCATAGATTCTGAAATTTTGCATTATCTTTTTGTAAAAGGAACAAAAGATGAAAAGTTAGCTAAATTATTAGAGTCTGTACTTAATCAAATTTTAGCAGCTCAGGCTACTGAACAAGTTAAAGCTGAACCTTATGAAAGGACAGAAGAAAGACAGGATTATCGTAATGGTTATTATTCAAGAAGTTTAATTACCAGAGTTGGAACTCTCACTTTAAGAGTTCCAAGACTCCGCAATGGCAAATTTACCACTGACCTTTTTAACCGTTACCAGAGAAGTGAGCAGGCCCTTTTGTTGGCACTAATGGAGATGGTGGTTAATGGAGTATCTACCCGAAAAATCGAAGAAATCACTTATGAACTTTGTGGAACTGAATTTTCAAAATCCACAATTTCCGAGCTTTGCAAAAATCTCGATCCTATTATTACAGCGTGGAATTCAAGACCTTTAAGAGAAAAAAGCTTTCCCTTTGTTATAGTTGATGCAATGGTGATAAGAGTAAGAGAAGAGGGACGTGTTCGTCAACGCAGCGTATTAATTGCTGTAGGCATAAATGAGGACGGCTATAGGGAAGTATTAGGCCTTATGATAGGAGACAGTGAATCAGAAGATAGCTGGAGTGAATTCTTTTCATGGCTGAAGCAGAGAGGGCTACATGGAGTTGATTTAGTAGTTTCCGATCATCATAGTGGACTTGTACAAGCTATTTGTCGGCACTTCCAGGGAGCTACGTGGCAAAGGTGCCAAACACATTTTATGAGAAATATCTTTGATAAGACTCCAAAAGCTTTACAAAAAGAATTACATGCCAAACTAAGAGCCATATTTGAAGCACCAGATCCCAGAACAGCGAGAATGCTATTAAATCAAGTATTAGATGAATATAGAGATAAAGCTCCTAAAGCAATGGAGATTTTAGAAGAAGGATTTGAAGATGCAATAGCGGTTTTAGAACTTCCTGAGCCTTATCGAAGGAGACTTCGCACTACTAATATGTTAGAGCGTCTAAATGAAGAAATTCGTCGTCGTGAAAGAGTTATAAGAATATTCCCAAGTCGAGAATCTGGCATTCGTCTAATAGGAGCATTGTTAATGGAACAAGATGAAAAATGGGCTTCAGGGAGGAAGTATTTAGATATGACTGAGTATTTCGAGTGGCAAAAAGAAATTTCAAAAAAATCGAAAGATAAGGTTATTTCAATAAAATGACCTTTATCACCACCGTTAGTTTTTGATAACTGCTGGAGCCCCATGGTGTCAAGGACGGGCAAAAGCCCGGCGTAGCGTATCCTTGACACCATGGGGCGGAAGCAGTACAATGAATTGAACGGTGGTGATAAAGAAGATTCATATTCTAATCAGGGGGATTTTACACAAAAATTTGGACTTGACCCAGTGAAAATTAATTAAAAATTAATTATGAATAAGTTTGATTATAAAATTTTTATGTACAAATCATAAAACATTTTTCGTAGATGTTTACAGATTCCGCAATAATATTAGAGAAATTCAATTAGAAAGGAGGGAGAAAATTGAATAATTCTAAATTTTCTAAAACGATAAAAGAATTGCTAATGATATCTTCTATTACCGCTTTGTTAGGACAAATATATATTTTCCCTTTCGGGACAACTTTTCGAGTTGGGTTGGGAGTAGTAGCATTTGTTGTATTAATACTTTACTTTTCAGAAATTGATGCTTTTCTGGCATCGATTTTTACCGCGATTGTGGTTTTTGGCTTTAGGGTTTTATTAGATTTAGTATTTAATCATTATCGACTTGAATACGCTCTTCTACATCATTTTCCTGGTGGTATTTATTATATTATTTTTGGAACAATTTTTGAGAGAATGTATTTTCAGAAGTTGCTTGATAAACCTATATACTTTATAATTTATCTTGGATTAATAGATACTTTTAGTAACAGTGTAGAAATATTTGTACGTATATTGGCTACGCGTGAAATACCTCTAGAATCTTTTGATGATACATTATCACTTATAACAGCCATTGGATTTGGTAGGTCGTTTATAACTTGGAATTTATATTGGGGGATTCAAAAATATACTTCAAGGGTTTTGGAAAAAGAACAGCAAAAAAGGTATCTCCGTCTTCTAATACTTAGTTCAAATATAAAAAATGAACTTTACTTTTTAAAAAAATCGGCAGAGAAAATTGAAAATGTGATGAAGAAAAGTTATGAGATTTATAGTTTACTTGCTAATAATGACAGAATTGAGAGTATTAAAGAGGAACTTAAACAAACTTCACTAGAGTTAGCTATTGATATGCATGAAATAAAAAAGGATTATTTTCAACTGAAAGGAAGAATGGAAAAACTTATTCCTCCTATTGAATTAAGTGAGTTTATGCACATTAAAGAAATCTTAGAGGTTTTAAAAGAATTGTCAATGGAATACGCGGCTTCTATTGGAAAAAAGATTGATATTTTTGTAAACTGTGAAATAGATTTCTTAACTGACAAATATAGTTATTTTTTCCCTATATTCAATGAAATGATTTACAATGCTATTGAAGCTATTGGCGGAAAAAATGGAATCATTGAATTAAAAGTTTTTAAAGACAGAGAAACTATAATCTTTGAGGTAAAGGATAACGGAAAAGGCATCCAAGCCAAAAATTTAAATGCAATTTTTGAACCTGGTTTTACTACTAAATTCGATGAAAAAACGGGAGAAATATCTACAGGGCTTGGACTTTACCAAGTAAAAAAGCTGGTAGAACTTTTAAAAGGAGAGATAACGGTAACTTCTGTTCCCGAGGTAGGGACAACTTTTACGATTAAAATTCCTAAGGAAACAATTGTAGTGGAAAGGGGGGAAAGTAAAAATGCAATTAAAAGAAACCACTTTTTACATTGTAGATGATGATAAGAGTATCAGAAAAATCTTATCAAACATAATTGAAGAAAATTCGTTGGGGGAAATTATAGGAGAAGCAGAAAATGGGAAGGAGGCAGAGAGGGATATAGTAAACTTAAAACCAGATATAGTTATTATGGATCTATTATTACCGTTTCAGGACGGTATAAAAACGATAGAAAATTTAAGAAATAAATATAATTGCAATTGTAATTTTATAGCAATTTCCCAGGTAAATGACAAAGATATAGTAAGCAAGGCGTATCAAGCTGGAATAGAATTTTTTATCCATAAACCTCTTAATGTTATAGAAGTGGTTTCTGTGATAAGTAAAGTTAAAGAATTTAATGTTTTAAAGGCTACACTTAATACTATACAAGACGTGATGAAGTATTATACCCATAAAAGTAAAACAACTACTCCTCAGCAATCAGAAAATATTGAAAAGAAAATTAAAAATATTTTTGCTGATTTGGGTGTCTTGGGTGAAATAGGTTCACGCGATGTAATAACTCTTTTGGGCTTAATTTGGCAAAGAGAAATTGATTTTACAACTGCAAATCTGACAGAAATTTATGAAAAATTAAGCGAATATTATGAAACCAATAATAAAATAAAAGTAGATGGCAAAGCCATTGAAATGAGAATAAGGAGAATGATAGCAAAGGCGTTATCCAATATTGCACTTAGAGCAATAGAAGACTATGGAGACGAGTATTTTATAAAATATAGCAATGTCCTTTTTGACTATAAAGATGTAAAAGCAGAAATGGATTACCTTAGAAAGAAGTCTACCCTGCGAGGAAAAATAAATGTAAAAAAATTTATAGAAGGACTTTTGTGGTTGGTGGAAGAAGAAAGCAAAATTCTGAGTGGAATTTAGTCAGACTGCTGACAAATTTTTGGGATCCCGTTATCATAAAAGGGATCCCATATTTTAATGCTACAAAGCAAAAAAGAAAGGAGAAACAAAATATTATCAAAAAAGCAAGATGCAGGACACCAAATAGAATTTGTAAGCATAGATCAACTAGTTCCAGAAGACCACCTTTTAAGGAAAATAGAAAAAGTCATTAACTTTAGTTTCATATATGACTTAGTAAAAGACAAATACTCTGAAGACCATGGTAGACCGAGCATAGATCCAGTAGTACTGATAAAAATACTATTCATTCAATATCTCAATATCTTTTTGGAATACCATCGATAAGAAGGACAATAGCTGAAATAAAAACAAATGTAGCATACAGATGGTTTTTTTGGGGCATTGTCTGACAGAAGAAACACCTCATTTTTCAACATTTAGTCAGAACTACATAAGAAGTTCAAAGGGACAGACATATTTGAGAAAATATTTACAAAGATTTTAGAAGAAGCAATAAAACATGGGCTAGTAAATGCAGAGAAAGTATACATAGATTCAACCCACGTAAAAGCAAGTGCCAATAAGAAGAAATACTCCAAAGAAATAATAGAAAAAGAAGCCAAAACCCATCAAGAAAAGCTAGAAGGAGAAATAAACAAAGACGGAGAAGCTCATGGCAAAAAGCCATTAAAGAAAGTCAAAACAATAAAAACGAAAAGGAGTAAAAGTAACAGCAGCAAATGTTCATGACAGCGTAGTGTTTGGAGAAATATTAGAAGAAGGTTGAAAAGAGAGTAGGAACACCGAAAGCAATAGCAGTAGATACAGCTTATAAAAATCCATACATATTGAAATTGATGTTTGATAAAGGGATAATACCAGCAGTACCATACACAAGACCAATGACAAAAGATGGCTTCATGAAAAAAACACCAATACTTATATGACGAATATTATGACTGTTACATATGCCCGCAGAATGAAATATTGACATATGTCACGACAAATAGAGAAGGCTATTAGAGAATATAAATCGAACCCAGAGAAATGCAGGAATTGTCCTTTAAGGGAAAAGTGCACCCTAAGTAAAGACTACAGGAAGAGGATATTCAGGCATATATGGGAAGAGTATGTAGAAGAAGCAGAACATTTAAGATACACACCTTACTGCAAGAAAGTATATGAAAAAAGGAAAGAGACAATAGAGAGAGTATTTGCGGACTTGAAAGAGAAGCATGGTTTGCGAGGGACGACGCTAAGAGGAATAGAGAAAGTGTCCATGCAAGCGATGCTTGTTTTTGCTGCCATGAATTTAAAGAAAATGGCCTTATGGTTATGGAGGAAGGGCATATATCCTTCAGTTATTTTAAATTTTTTATCCAATATTTAGTATTTTTTAAGAAAATCATATCCAGATATATACACCCTACACTTTCTATAGTCCGAAAGTGAGGGTTTAAATTTTGCTTTGTCAGCAAACTGGCTAAATTCTGAGTGGAATTTAGTTTTTTTTTGTTATTAAATGTGGTACAAAGGCTATAATTCTCTTGAACAGAAAAATTGCTTGCTTTCCAAGAAGATATCGTTTACGTTAATAAAAAGGAGGAGGTGACGCCTTTTGTCACGGCTGTATCGCAAGGCTTAACTTGATATTACTTGGTATATAATCAATGTTGCAGAATGTCATGGAAAACTACAATAGTACCTCAATATCTTCTTACTGTGTGGAAAATTGTGTTGTTGTCCATAATTAATAATAAAAGGTTTTTAAGTATATTAATGGTTTTACGGAGCGTTGAAAGATGTTTTTTAAGTTAAGCAGAGAGGAGGCAGTTTTTCTTCTTTGTATCCAAAATTTCGAATATAAGAATAAATTAAAGGAGGAGATATAAATGTCAAAGGAATCTTTAAATCCACTAATTATTGCACAGCAACAAATAAAAGCTGCCTGCGATTTACTGGGTTTAGAAGAATCAGTTTATGAACTTTTAAAAGAGCCCATGAGAGTATTAGAAGTTTCAATTCCTGTGCAAATGGATGATGGAACGGTAAAAGTTTTTAAAGGCTATAGAGCTCAACATAATGATGTATTAGGACCTACTAAAGGTGGAATAAGATTTCATCCCAATGTTACATTAGACGAAGTAAAAGCATTATCCATGTGGATGACTTTTAAATGTGGAGTAGTGGGACTTCCTTATGGTGGCGGCAAAGGAGGAGTGGCAGTAAACCCGCAAGAATTGTCTAAAGGAGAATTGGAGAGGCTGAGTAGGGGTTATATTCGAGCAATAGCTAGTATAATAGGTCCTAATAAAGATATACCGGCTCCTGACGTGAACACTAACATGCAAATTATGGCTTGGATGATAGATGAGTATAACAAGATTGTAGGGTATAACAGCCCTGCGGTTATTACAGGGAAACCCTTAATATATGGAGGTTCTAAAGGAAGAACTGATGCAACAGGTTACGGCGTAGCTTTAATGGCGCGGGAAGCTGCAAAACGTTTAAATATGGATATTAAAAATTGCACAGTAGGCATACAAGGTTTTGGAAATGTAGGAAGCTACGCTGGTATACATCTTCAGAGGTTAGGAGCGAAGATTGTAGCAGTAGTGGATGTATACGGAGGAATATATAACAAAGAAGGTATTGATGCTGAGAAACTAGCAGAACATGTAAGAAAGACTGGTAGTGTATGTAATTTTGAAGGTACAACTCCTATAACCAACAAAGAGCTTTTTGCGATGGATGTAGATATTTTGGTTCCCGCTGCTCTTGAAAGTCAGATAACCTCAGAGAATGCGCCAACAGTAAAAGCAAAGATAGTGTGCGAAGGGGCAAATGGACCTACTACTCCAGAAGCAGATAAAATTTTAAAGGAGAGAGGAGTCTTTGTAGTTCCAGATATCCTAGCTAATGCGGGTGGAGTCATTGTTTCATACTTTGAATGGGTGCAAAATCTTATGAATTATTACTGGACAGAAGAGGAAGTTAAAGAAAGACAGGAGATTATGATGGTAAATGCTTTTAACGCTATATACGAATTGGCACAGGAGTATAAAGTAGACATGAGAACAGCTGCCTACATGATAGCGATTAAACGGATATATGAGGCCATGAAAGTTAGAGGTTGGATATGAACATAGGGGTAAAGGAGGTGTAAAAAAATTGAATTTATCTCAAAATGCCTTACAAATTACTCCTTCCATGACTTTAGAAATAACTGCAAAGGCAAAGCAGTTAAGAGCCCAAGGGGTAGATGTAATAGACTTCGGGGTAGGAGAGCCAGACTTTGATACTCCTGATTACATAAAAGAGGCTGCAATTGATGCGATAAAAAAAGGCTATACTAAATATACCCCTTCTTCAGGAATTGTGGAGCTTAAGAAAGCCATATGTGATAAACTTCTAAAGGACAATGGACTTGAATACAAACCCGAACAAATTGTGGTATCAAATGGAGCTAAACACTCCATATACAATGCTTTGTGCGCGATTTTAAATCCTGGAGATGAGGTTATAATCCCTGTGCCTTACTGGCTAAGCTACCCCGAAATGGTAAGACTGGCCTATGGCAAACCTGTCTTTGTGCAAACTAAGGAAGAAAATGACTTTAAAATTACTGCGGAAGAATTAAGAAATGCCGTAACCTCAAAAACAAAAGCTTTAATTTTAAACAGCCCCAACAATCCCACAGGGGCCGTCTATACCAAAAAAGAATTAGAAGAGCTTGCAAAAGTAATTGAAGAAGCAAACATTTTTGTCATTTCAGATGAAATATATGAAAAACTGATATATGAAGGAGAACATGTAAGCATAGCTTCATTAGGAGAAAAGATTAAAGAACTTACAATTATTGTAAATGGGATGTCCAAGGCCTATGCTATGACAGGGTGGAGAATAGGTTACACTGCTTCTTCATTAGAAATTGCAAAAGTCATGTCAAACATACAGAGCCACACCACTTCAAACCCCAATTCAATTGCTCAGTATGCTAGTGTTGCTGCTTTAACAGGAGACGAAAGCACAATTAAAAAAATGGCAGAAGAGTTCAATAGAAGAAGACTTTACATGGTGGAAAGGATAAACAAAATAAAAGGATTAAAATCAAATAAACCACAGGGTGCTTTTTATGTGATGGTAAACATAGAAGAATACATTGGAAAAGAGTTAAATGGAAAAGTAATAAAAGGCTCTTTAGACTTTGCAAATGCTCTAATTGAAGGAGCAAATGTAGCTGTAGTGCCTGCTCTGCCTTTTGGAATGGACAACTACATCAGGATATCCTATGCTACTTCTCTTGAAAATATTGAAAAAGGTCTAGATAGAATTGAAGGATTTTTAAATAAGAGGTAATAAATGATATAACTCTCTTCCTCTTCTGGGTGGGAGGAGAGGAAGAGAGTTGTTATCTTAAGAAGTAAGTAAAGGGATAGGGACAAAATGAGGGGGGAAATATATGTTTGATGAAATAAGACCTACTCGAGTAGAGATATATTTAGACAATATAGTCCACAATTTAAAGGAAGTAAAAAAGTTAGTAGGAGAAAAGATAAAGATAATGGCAGTTATAAAAGCAGATGCATACGGACATGGAGCGGTACAAGTAGCTAAAATTTTGGAAGAACACGGGGTAGATTATCTGGGAGTAGCTACGGTTGAAGAAGCAGTAGAGTTAAGGGAAAAAGGAATTAAGTTGCCTATTCTCATATTTGGTTATACCCCTTTAACCCAACTCAAAGAGGTAATAGAATGGAATATAACACAGACGGTGTTTGAGATAGGTTACGTAAAAGAGTTGGAAAAGTTGAGTTTAAAGAGAAATAAAAAAACAAAAATTCATGTGAAGATTGATACGGGGCTGGGGCGAATTGGATATACAGATATGGCATTAGCGGAGAAAGAGATTATAGAAATGGCAAGTATGAAGGGAATAGAACTCGAAGGAATATATAGCCATTTTGCTACTGCAGCTGAAAAGGACAAAACCTACTGCAAAGAACAATTTTCCACATTTATGAAACTCGTAAACAAGTTAAAGGAGAGAAATTTAGAAATTCCTTTAAAACATATTGCAAATGCAGGAGCTATTCTTGACCTTGAATATACCTATTTAGATATGGTAAGACCAGGAATAATTTTATTTGGAAGTTATCCTTCAGAAGAGGTACAAAAGAGAATGGATTTAAAAGAGACGTTAGCATTCAAGACAAAAATAGTGTATTTAAAGGAAGTTCCAGAAGGATTTTCTATAGGTTATGGCAGAACTTTCATAACAAAGAGAAAAAGTAAAATAGCTACTCTTCCTGTTGGATATGCAGATGGCCTTGATAGGTTATTGTCAAACAATTACCACGTATTGATTAAGGGCAAATATGTACCACTGGTAGGGAGAATTTGCATGGATCAATGTATGATTGATGTGACTGATATGGAAAATGTTCAGGTGGGAGATGAAGTAGTTATAATTGGTACTCAAGGAGAGAAAAAAATCGCTGTGGAGGATATGGCGAAAAAACTCAATACAATTCCTCAGGAAATTTATTGTAAAATATCTAGGAGAGTACCTCGTGTGTACTTTTACCAAGGAAAAAGAGTTGAGGTAATTGATTATTTAAAAAATCCTAATTAATTAGGGATGTGCAAAAATTAATTAAAATTATCAGAAGCAAAACCAAAATATGTAAGATGTGCAATATGTAGTAATTAAAATTTTCAACCAAACGTAAAGGAAGTGAAAAAGGATAAGAAAAGACAAAAAGAGGTGCTAAAAAAGGGCATAAATATCCTGTAGAAGCTAGATGTTAAAAAGTGGCATGAACTAGACTGAAGAAAAATTAAGCCGATTACATCAAACTAACAAGAGATTTAAACTTATCAAATTTACCTAGCTTAATAGCTACAATAGCAACAGTAAGCAAAGTAATATGGCCAAAAGTATTAAGGCTGCTGACAGAATTAATATTTCTGGCATAAGCTTTTTCGAGGTCTAGAGCCTTAAAACTAAATTTATCTTTGTGATTCACTTTTAATCTATTAAAATATAGAGAATTTCTATTGATAGAGGATCTGTAGTCAGAAGATATAATAACATAGTACAACCTCTGTGTTTTTGCCATTAAAATATTTAGGATGCTGAATAGGGCAAGCAGAATCATCTTTAGAATTGCGGAACTTGCAAACAAATTTTTGCTTAATAAAGCCATCAAAATACTGCTTGCCGTCTTTAAGCATTTTGATGCCGGCTTCACAAGGAAGGTAACCATCATCAGTCAATGTGCGATTTTTAGAATTACGCTTGTTAAGGGGAATAAAACAATGACCATGGAGGACATTTTTAACAAAATTATAGTATCAGCGATAAAATGGACATTAAATTAAACTACTTATTAGTATCATCAAGTAAAGACGAAGCGGCTTCAAAATCAGGGACATTAGCGGGGGTAGTAGTTTCAGCAATAGGTAAGCCGGAGGCAGCATCAACAATAATATGGGTTTTATAACCCCAGAAGAACTCATAGCGTTTATCGGAAGAATCATTGGAAGCAGAATAAACCCCGAGCTTACAATCCTTATCAGACTTAGGCTGATTATCTTTAGAGAATCTATTTTTAGAAAAAGACTTAGGATTATTAAACTTAGTTGTTAGCTTTAATAGGAGTAGAATCCATAGAAACAAACTCACCAGAGATAACACCCAAATTTTTGAGGATATTAACCTGATTTTTAAAGATAGTGGTCAAATAATCATGTAAAAACTCATTAATAAAGCGGCGGAAAGGCCAGTAAGAAGGGGGGTTTAGTAATATCGAAGCTACAAAGGTGAGCGATAATAAGATTATTGTGGTGTATTATACAATAATTCGACAAAAAAGGGAGGAAATCCTACATAAAAGATAAAAAATTAAGAGTGTAGCAAAAAGTACACCTTGGAAGCGGCTTAAATGAAGGTTTTCAAGTTATGCACAAGTCTATATTGATCTATTTTATATGGAGAAGAAAACAAAACTCAATGTGTTCTTTCAGCAGCTTTTGTATATCTGTTATTGAACCAGTAGAGGAGAAAAAAGCAGGTTCTCTGGTTAGCTGTTGCTGACCACTTACGGGGAATAAAAGCTTTTAAGTTGTCGGTTTACATTTTGATTTAATAGCTTACTTTGGATATTTAATTAAGTAAATGGAAACTAAAAATAGAATAGAAGTTTATGAATTATGGCAGGTGATGTTTATGGAAAAATTAACAGTAGATATAGAAAGCTTAAAGGAAGTTAGTTTCTGAAATACAAACGGAAATTAAAAAATTGGAGGAAAAAGTACGTCATATAGAAGATTCAATGTGGTAAAAAAGAATAAAATTGCGCGTGTGCAGGAGGCATGGTTTAATGTTTTTATTGCTTTTTTAATCGCTTCTTTTTCGTTCTTTATTGGTTTAGTTGTTGGGAAGTACTTATAATATATTAGTATCTGAGAAAGTGAAGAGTTAAGAGCAGTTATCATAATCTGTAAAATGAAATGAAAAATTTTTTGAAAGCGATTCTTTGCGAAGAAACTAGATTTAACCCTGTTTTAATGTTAATTTTTGTCATTTTACTGATTTTTAAAAGAGAATTTGAAAAATAATGTGCTAGTTTTGAATTAATGCAGTAATGCAATTAGTAATGCAATAACAATAAAAAACCTCTAAAAAAGGGGAGTTAAAAGGAAAATTGTGTAATTAAAAATGCAAAAAATCCGAAAAAATCAAGCTTTTTTATACTGGACAAAATCAAGTTGAGCGAGTATAAATATGACTTAGGATCTGGTGGGGTTTCCCGTGGGGGTTCAAGTCCCTTTGCCCGCATCATTAGAAAAATTTTAATTTAGCATATAGTAACAAAAAATAATAAAGGGTTTTAAACATATTAAAATTTTTTAAAAAAATATATCTACTTTGCTTTGTGGGCTATGCTACAATATTTATGGATGATGCAAATATGAAAGCAAAAGAAGTTTGGAATTATTAAAAATATCAAGGCCAACGCTAACCAAATATGTAAAAGAAGGCAAAATAAGAGTAACAATTATGCCAAATGGATTTTATGATTATCAGGATAAAGAGAGGATTATTTGGGAGCAACAAAGGTATTTTAATAAACGCGAATGTAAACAGCGCATACAATATTATAAGAAAAGTATTCCCCGAAGCATTTGCGGAGGGGATAGAGGGTGTGGGGTTACACCCGGTTAGGCTGAATGTAGCCTAGCAAAGAATAGTGTTTAATAAAATCTTGAATAGTTTTTAATACTTTAAACACTATTCATAACCTGAGAAAATACAGAAGAATAAAATGGCTCTTTGTCAATAGTTGGGGTGGGTATTTTTTCTGAATGCCCACCTATAAATTTTCTTACGTTATATGATAATATTTGTAATTATTGGTTGCAATAAAAGATATAGCTAGAAATGTGAGCGGGTATTTACCTATGCTTTTTTGTCGAAGCTCTATAATATCCTTAAATATTCTCGTTGCTAAAAACACTGTTATATCAAGCATTGCAATATAATATCCTTTTCCTGAATCGGTAAAAATTTCTATAGCCGTATGCAAGTCTTTTTAGTACTTTAATTTTATTGTTATAGCCTTCTGTTACAGAATTGGTGTAAGGTATATCAAAGGCATTTGTTATTTCTTCAAACCAACGGTTAAATACCTGTATGCATCTTTTAAATTCATCAATTTTGCTTTCTTTAGTTAACTGCATCCATCTTTTTAGTTCTATTTTTGCTTCCTTTGAATTTTTGCATTTTAACACTCTATTACTAAATTCTTCTTTTAAAAAGTGTGCCATTCTTAAGTCGGCACTGTACCAAAACATTATTTCCAGCTTTTCTTTTTGTTCGGGCGTTAAGGTATCATATTTTGCAAGAAGCAGCTTACGACTTCTTTTAAAATATCTCCTTTTATCTCTTGCTAGTTCTTTTTGCACTCTTTTCCTTACATTTTCTATCGCCCAATATACGTACCTTGTAAAGTGAAATTTGTCTATCGCTATCTTAGCTCCTTTGAAATATGTTTTTACTGTCAATAAAAAAGGTTTCCACATGTCTATAATAACCCACTTCACTTTCTTCCTGTCTTTAAATCTTTTGAAATATTCACTTAGATCTTCTTGTTTTCTGTCTTTTAAAATATCTAGTATTTTTCCTCCTTTTGGATCGACAATAATACAATGATATTTCCTGCCTCCAGAGTTTCCTTTAAATTCATCTATACTGATAACTTCAGGCAATATCTTATAATCAGGTTCCACTCCTACTGTATCTAAAAGTCTCATCACTGTCGTGATTGATACTCCTGTAACTTCAGATATCTCTTTCATGCTTTGTTGTTTTTTCAGTTGTTGTAGTATGTAAATAGATAGTCTGTTGGTCATTCTATGGTAACGTGGTAAATAGTCTAAATGTTCATAGAATCTTTTACCACAGTGTTTACAAACATATCTCCTCTTCTTTAGTACTATCACTGTTGGTTTCCCGAATAATGGCACATCTTTTATTCTTTGTACTCTATAATCATGAATCTTAGACGTTGTTGCCCCGCACCTTGGACAAATATGTGGTTTCTGTTTCATCTTAATATGTAGCTCTATTCTGTTGTCATTCTCTATTATATCTTCCCAAATTATATCTTCAGATTTTAAGAAATTTGTGATATAATTACCTTGCACTTATTCTGATGCCTCCTTTTGTTAGATTGTTTTAACCACTTTCTATTATAGCAGGCATTCAGAATAAGTGCTCTCTTTTTTATAGATTTCTTTCTCCCCACCCCAACATTTATTATAGAACCAATAAAATAAAAACTCTGCCCCAACGCAGAGTTTTTATTTTTAATGTAACTTCACTCTTTTGAAAATCTGAAATAATTTTCTAACAAGCTAATGACGATAAGCCCCAATATACCTCCTATTATAGCGGTTACAAACTGAGGGGTTGTGAAAGCCTGGACGATTTTTAGAGGCACTTTTACATTGAATAACTGTATTATATACTTTACTGATATTGCAAGCCATATAAATTTGACTAAAGCGCCTAATATCATGCCCAGTATCTTATTTTTCTGCATTGAAAAAAGCATCACATATAAAGAATTGCCAATCATTATAAAAGGTATCATCAGAGGAAAACCCATTATTCCAACTAAAAATGCGATTATAGGAGTAAGACAGCCTATTATAATACCTGACCACATTCCAACAGTTCCAGCAGCGATTAATAACATGGCATTTACTACTGACCCTGTTACAAGCTGGGGCATTTTCATAAATTGAAAAACTATTGTAATGGCAAGTAAAATGGCTGTTCTTGTCATGAACTTTGTATTCATAGGAACCATCTCCTTTTGTTGTGCTCAGTTTTATTTTAGTACTCTTCTAGAGGAATGTCAAATATTTATCAAACTGTGCGTCAATACACTCTGCTGCCTGGCCGCAAGTTATAAAAAATTTGCCTTAGATTTAAAAATTTAGTATTATAGTACTAGACTTAATGAAATTTCATCCTTATAATTTATATATGGAGCCTACTCATCTCAACAAGTGATACTTTGCAATTAAAACAGGGGAGGGAGTAGTGATGGAAGTTTTGAGAGTATCAACTAATTCCAATCCTAAGTCTGTAGCAGGTGCGTTGGCGGCTATTGTGAGGGAAAAGTCTGCTGCGGAGATTCAGGCTATAGGAGCAGGTGCGGTCAATCAGGCAGTAAAAGCTATTGCAATTGCTAGAGGATTTGTGGCTCCTAATGGTATTGATTTGGTAATGGTTCCCGCATTTGTAGAAGTAGAGATAGATGGAGAAAAGAGAACTGCTATGAAGTTCATTGTAAAAGCTAGATAAAAAATTTGTCTACTAGACAAAATTAAACAGAGGGAGTATAATATGATTTAGGATTGACATTTTTGCGGGCTTTCTTTTGCCCGCACCAAAATATTTTAGCAGGAAAATAATGCGCGTTGCATTATTTTTTTTGTACTTATTTTGCTTCACAAATTTTTTATGTTATAATATTATAAGTTCAGAAGAATCCACACGAAAGAAAGGAACAGGAGGATCTACTTAATGGGTGCGAGTCTTAAGAAAATAGAAAAGAGCGTGGCTACTCTTGAACTTACAATACCAAAAGAAAAATTTGAAGAAGGCTTAGATTATGCTTTTAAGAAAAATGCTTCAAAATTCAATGTTCCAGGTTTCAGAAAAGGGAAAGCTCCAAGATTTTTAGTTGAGAGATATTATGGAGAAGGCGTACTTTATGAAGATGCCATAGAGTATGTGTTCCACGAAGCGTACCAGGAAGCTTTAAAAACGTTTAATTTAGAGCCTGTAGATTATCCAGACATCAACATCTTGCAAATAGGCAAAGGAAAAGATTTGGTTTTAGAAGCAACTGTTGCAGTTATGCCCGAAGTTGAGCTTGGAGAATACAAGGGCATAGAAATTGAAAAAATAGAATATGATGTGTATGATGGAGATGTAGAGTACGAATTAGAGAAGTTAAGGCAGCAAAATGCAAGAATTATCCCAGTTGAGGGAAGACCCGCAGAGCAGGGGGATATTGCTGTAATTGACTTTGAAGGCTATATAGACGATAAGCCTTTTGAAGGAGGCAAGGGAGAGAATTACGAGCTTGAATTAGGAAGCAATACTTTTGTGCCTGGCTTTGAAGATCAAATAATAGGCCACAATGTAGGAGAGACTTTCGATGTGACTGTCACTTTCCCTGAGGATTACAGAGTGGAAGAATTAAAAGGGAAGGCTGCCGTATTCAAAGTTACGCTGAAGGCATTAAATAAAAAAGAATTGCCAGAACTGGATGATGAGTTTGCGAAAGATGTAAGTGAATTTGAGACTTTGGAAGAGTTAAAACAAGATATAAGGAAGAAATTAGAAGAGAAAAACAAAAGAGAAGCAGAGAATGAGATGAAAGAAAAAGCTGTCATGAAAGTAGTAAAAAACGCCAAAGTGGATATTCCTGACGTAATGGTAGAAAGGCAGATAGACCTTTCTTTGAGGGATTTGGACTATAATTTGAGATTACAAGGTTTAGATTTAAACACCTATCTATCTATAACCGGCAAGACCATACAGGACTTAAGAAAGGAAATGTGGGAAGGCGCTTTAAATAGGGTAAAAACCCAGCTTGTGATAGATAAAATAGCGAAAGTTGAAAACATTGAAGCCACAGAAGAAGAGCTGGAGAACAAATTAAAAGAGTTGGCAGAGAGTTACAGAGTAAATCTGGAAGAATTCAAGAAAAGTTTAACAGAAAGCCAGATAAACGGCATAAAAGAGGATATAGCGTATTATAAGACGATTGACTTTATTTTCAACCAGTGTAAAATAGTAAGTAAAGAGGAGTGATTTTTATGAGCTTAGTTCCAATTGTAGTGGAGCAGACAAATAGAGGCGAAAGAGCTTATGATATTTTTTCCCGCCTCTTAAAAGACCGCATAGTGTTTTTAGGAGATGAAATTAACGATACCACAGCTAGTCTGGTTATCGCTCAGATGCTGTTTTTAGAGGCAGAGGATCCAGACAAGGATATATGGCTTTATATAAACAGTCCTGGTGGTTCTATCACTGCTGGTCTTGCAATATATGACACAATGCAGTATATAAAGCCGGACGTTGTGACACTTTGTGTGGGCATGGCAGCATCTATGGCTGCTTTCCTGCTTGCTGCAGGTGCAAAAGGTAAGAGATTTGCACTTCCTAACAGTGAAATAATGATTCACCAGCCCTGGGGTGGAATGCAGGGACAGGCTACTGACATAAAGATTCATGCAGAAAGACTTCTAAGGTTGAGAGACAAATTAGAAAGGATTCTTTCAGAGAATACAGGGCAGCCTCTTGAAAAGATAAAAGCCGATATGGAAAGAGATTACTTCATGACTGCAGAGGAAGCTAAGGCTTACGGCATAATAGATGACATACTTGTAAGGCACAAAAAATGAGGCCCCCAAAAGAGGTGAAATTTTATGGCTAAATACGATGACCACAAGCAATTAAAGTGTTCATTTTGCGGCAAGACTCAGGACCAGGTAAGGAGACTGGTGGCAGGGCCCGGAGTGTATATCTGTGACGAATGCATAGAACTCTGTCAGGAGATTATAAACGAAGAGTTTGAAGAGGATATGGACATGGCTATGAGAGATTTGCCAAAGCCAAAAGAAATAAAAGCTTTCCTTGACCAGTATGTTATTGGTCAGGACAGAGCTAAAAAAGCTTTGGCAGTTGCTGTTTACAACCATTACAAGCGGATAAATTCTAAAGTCAAATCAGATGACGTGGAACTTCAAAAGAGCAACATCTTACTTCTGGGTCCAACAGGTTCTGGTAAAACTCTTTTGGCTCAGACTCTTGCTAAGCTTTTGAATGTTCCTTTTGCGATAGCGGATGCAACTACCCTGACTGAAGCAGGATATGTGGGAGAAGACGTGGAGAACATCTTATTGAGGCTTATACAGGCAGCAGATTACGATATAGAGAGGGCAGAGAAGGGAATAATCTACATCGATGAAATAGACAAAATAGCTAGAAAGTCAGAAAATCCTTCTATAACCAGGGATGTTTCAGGCGAAGGCGTACAGCAAGCTCTTTTAAAAATACTGGAGGGGACAATTGCCAATGTGCCTCCACAGGGCGGCAGAAAACATCCTCACCAGGAGTTTATACAGATAGATACGACGAACATACTCTTTATATGTGGAGGCGCATTTGAAGGAATAGACAAAATAATAGAATCAAGGATTGGAAAAAAGAGCCTTGGATTTGGCGCAGAGGTTCAGAGCAAGAAAGAAAAAGACGTTGGAGAAATTTTAAAACACATCATGCCAGAAGATTTACTAAAGTTTGGGATGATTCCTGAGTTCATAGGAAGAGTTCCGATAGTTGTAACTTTAGATCCCCTTACAAAAGACGACCTCGTCAGAATACTGACAGAGCCCAAGAATGCTCTTGTAAAGCAGTATGAAAAACTGTTTGAAATGGACGGTGTAAAGCTTGAATTTGAAAAGAAAGCTTTGAACTTAATTGCTGAGATGGCTTTAGAGAGAGGGACAGGTGCTAGAGGTTTGAGGGCTATTCTTGAAGACATAATGCTTGATGTGATGTATGAAATTCCTTCTGATGAGACGATAGAAAAGTGCATTATTACAGAGGAGACGGTGCTTAAAAAAGCTCCTCCCACACTAGTTTATGCAGATGCCCAGAAGATAGGCAGGAAAAAAGCTAAAAAGACAGAGTCTGTTTCGTGAAAAATAAATTTTTACATTAACTCCCCTTCTCCTTCACATACTAAAATAGTGAATGAGAAGGGGTTTGATTATATTGCGAAAAATGAGGTGAGGTCATGGCAGAAAAAAGGTACACGCTTCCTATGATTCCATTAAGAGGATTAACAATTTTCCCTTATATGGTGATTCATTTTGATATAGGGCGAGAAAAATCCATAAGGGCTTTAGAAGAGGCCTTTATGAAAAATCAGCTTATATTTGTGACTACTCAGAAGGACCCAGAGCTTGAAGACCCATCTATTGATGACGTTTACAAGGTGGGGACTATAACCAAAGTCAAACAGATGTTGAAACTTCCCGGGGAGCTCATAAGAATTTTGGTTGAAGGTATAAGCAGAGCCGAGATTGACAAAGTCACAAGGGAAGACGAATTTTTTGAGGTGGAGGTAGTTGAAAAAGAGGAGCAGGCAGAGATTGAAAAGACTCCAGAGTTAGAAGCGCTGATGAGGAGCGTAGTTTCAGCCTTTGAAGAGTATGTGAATATGACTTCTCGAGTTCCCATTGAAAGCTTATATAGTGTAATTAGCATAGAAGAGCCGGGAAGGCTTGCGGACATGATTGCAGCCCACATTTCTTTGAGCACAGCGCAAAATCAGGAGCTTTTAGAGTGCTTTGATGTGAAAAAGAGGTTAGAAATTTTACTGGGCTTTTTAATGAAGGAGCTGGAAATATTAAAAATTGAGAGAGAAATAAATGCAAAAGTGAGAAGCCAGATTGACAAGCTTCAAAAGGAATACTATTTAAGGGAACAGCTAAAGGCCATAAAGGCAGAGTTAGGGGAGACTGAGGATTTTGACAGCGAGATAGAAGAGTATGAGAGGAAAATAGAAGAAAAGGATTTGCCTGAGGAAGTGAGAAAAAAGGCCAAAGAAGAATTAAAGCGCCTCTCTAAAATGCCCCCAGGATCTGCAGAGGCATCTGTTGTAAGAACTTACCTTGACTGGATACTGGAACTTCCATGGAACTACGAGACAGAGGATATTCTAGATTTAAAAAGGGCTCAAAGGATACTGGATGAAGACCACTACGGGCTTAAAAAAGTAAAAGAGAGGATAATAGAATTTTTGGCAGTAAGAGCTTTTTACAATAAAGTAAAAAGTCCAATACTGTGCTTGGTGGGTCCTCCAGGAGTGGGCAAGACCTCCTTAGGAAGGTCAATAGCTAAAGCTATGAACAGAAAATTTGTAAGGCTTTCTCTTGGCGGCGTCAGAGATGAAGCGGAGATAAGGGGACACAGGCGTACTTACGTTGGAGCTATACCAGGAGGGATTATAAACTCTATAAAAATTGCAGGTTCAAAAAACCCTGTTTTTTTACTGGATGAAATAGATAAGATGAGCCACGATTTTAGAGGGGACCCGGCTTCTGCTATGCTTGAAGTATTAGACCCTGAGCAAAATGCTACTTTCAGAGACCATTATTTAGATTTGCCTTTTGACTTATCTAAAGTACTTTTTATAACCACAGCCAATACAACTGACACTATTCCCGCTCCTCTTTTGGACAGAATGGAAGTTATATACATATCAGGATACACTGAAGAGGAGAAGTTTCACATTGCTAAAGGCTATCTCATACCAAAGATTTTGAAAGAACACGGTGTTCCGGACAATAAAATAATAATACAGGACTCAGCCATTAAAGGAATTATTTCTGAATATACTCGTGAAGCAGGAGTGAGAGGGCTTGAGAAACACCTTGCCACAATTGTGAGAAAAGCCATCAGAAAGATAATGGAAGATAATGTGCCTTACGTGAAGGTAGGCAAAAAGAACTTGCAGTCTTACTTGGGCAAGCCTCTTTTTAGACCCGACAAAGCCAATGAAAAGAATGAAATCGGGACGGTGATGGGCCTTGCGTGGACCAGAGTTGGAGGAGAAATTTTGACTGTAGAGGCTTCTATAATGCCAGGAAGCGGAAAATTAAACCTCACAGGTCAATTGGGGGATGTGATGAAAGAATCTGCTCAGGCGGGCTTAAGCTACATAAGAGCAAATGCTGAAAGACTTGGCATTGATAAAGATTTTTACAAAAATGTCGATATACATATACACGTGCCTGAAGGATCTATTCCAAAGGATGGACCTTCAGCGGGCGTTACCATGGTGACTGCTATGGTCTCAGCCCTTATGAAAGTGCCTGTCAGAAAAGATGTCGCCATGACAGGGGAAATAACTTTAACGGGAAGAGTTCTGCCTATAGGTGGTGTGAAAGAAAAAGTTCTGGCAGCTCACAGAGCAGGCATAAAAAGAGTGATTCTCCCTATGGAAAACAAGAGAGATTTAGATGAAATTCCACAGAGTGTAAAAAAGAAACTGGAGTTTAAATTTGTAGAAAGAATAGACGAGGTGTTGGAGTACGCTTTAGTCAAGGAGGAAAAACATGAAAATTAAAACAGCTGAGTTTGTAGGAAGTGCTTTTAATGAAAGTCAATATCCAAAGGATAAAATCCCTCAAATAGCAATTATAGGAAGATCCAATGTGGGCAAGTCCACTCTAATAAATACAGTTTTGGGGAGAAAGAATCTTGCCAAAGTGAGCTCTACTCCAGGTAAGACAAGAGGGATAAATTTTTACCTCGTCAACCGAGCTTTTTACATAGTGGACTTGCCTGGTTATGGCTATGCAAAAGTTTCAAAAGAGATGAAAATGCAATGGGCTCATAACATAGAGACTTTTTTAAATACCTCCAAGAATTTAAAATATGCTTTGCTACTAATTGACATAAGAAGAGAGCCTACGCAAGACGATTTTATGATGGTCAACTGGTTTTCTTTTAAAAATTTGCCTTTTAGTGTTGTTCTGACAAAGGCAGATAAAGTCAATAAATCCGAAGCCAATAAAGCTATAGAGAATATCTGTAGAAGTTTTAACATTTCTTCTGATAGAGTGATAGTTTTTTCTGCAGTTGAAAAGACAGGAATATCAGAAATACTTAGAATTTTTGAAGAAGTAATTGAGAAGTGAAGCTTTGGGGAGAAATCGTTAAATTTTTGACTATTTTTGAATTAGAACAAATTTAGCAACGTTAAAATTATTGTGTTATACTGTAAAAGGGAGTATAATTTTAATTAAGTCATAATGAAATAGTTTTGCCTCTTTTTTTGGAGGGGTCAAAATGAAAGGAATGCTTGAAAGCAAGATAAACGAAGAAATGATCAAAATTACAAAAGAGGCCATTGGGAGAGGAGCCGAAGCTGCCAAAACCCGCATTTGTGAAGACATGATTATTGTCAGGCTTAGTAAGTCTTTAACTCATGAGGAAAGGCAGATCATCTCAACTGCAGAAGGGAAAAGGCTGGTAAAAGAGTTGAGACAACTCTTAGATGAAATTCTCAAGCCAAAATTTACAGAGATGATAATGCGCCTCACTGGCTGCCAAGTTGTAGGAATTTATAGAGATATAAATCCTGAAAAAGGTGAGTATGTATATCTATTCGTGCTTGACAAGAATTTAGAAGAAGACCTCAAGAGTAGATAACCTCCCAAATAGTTGTATGTTTTTTACAGGAAAGTAAATATACTAAATTGAAAAATTTTGTGACAAATTATATAATTATACGTGTTGGGGGTATAGCAGCGAGGAGGTGAATTAATTGGAGATAGGCTCTCCGGTGGTATTTACCATACCGATTTTTGGCGGTATACCTGTCACAGAGACAGTGGTGGTAGAATGGATAGTGATGGCAGTTTTGATTATAGGTTCTGCTCTGTTGACAAGGGGATGGCAGTTGGTTCCTTCTGGGGTGCAGAATGTAGTGGAACTTATTGTAGATGGTTTTAATAAATTTGTGGAGAGTGCACTGGGGGATCATTGGAAGGATTACGCACCGTATTTGGGGACGGTGGCAGCTTTTTTGACCATTGCAAATACCATAAGCATTTTCGGCTTGACCCCTCCGACAAAAGATTTTAGCACAACCTCAGCCCTTGCTATTATGTCTATTGTGACAGTCATAATAGCTTCATTAAGGGCAAGAGGATTTTTTGGGTTTTTAAAACATTTTTTTAAGTCACCTATAGACCTCTTTATAAACCTTTTGGACCTTTTTGTAAGACCTTTATCTCTGGCTGCGCGACTTTTTGGCAACATCTTTGGAGCAGTTGTCATAATGGAGCTCATAGAAAGAGCCGTGCCAGTAGTCCTACCTGCATTTTTGAGCATATATTTTGACCTTTTTGACGGCCTTTTACAAATGCTGGTGTTTGTCTTCCTGACGATGTTATATATTGAAGAAGCGATAGAATAGTGTATAATAAAAATAGTAAAACGATTAAAAAATTTTAATAAAAAATCAAAAAAGAAAAGGAGTGGATATGAATGAATTTATTGGCTATAGGTGCAGCTATTGCTGCTTTAACAGGAATTGGAGCCGGAGTTGGCATAGGTATTGCCACTGGAAAAGCTGTTGAGGCTGTATCAAGACAGCCAGAGGCAAGTGGAAGGATTATGCAACTTCTTTTGTTAGGAGGCGCTCTTGCAGAGGCAACAGCCATTTACGGGTTGCTTGTGGCAATAATGATCATAATCTTCAAGCCATAAAGGAAATACCAAAATTTCCTGATGAAAGAAGGGAAAGCCTTGGAACTTTTTAATCTCTCCACTTTTGTGTTTACAATCATCAACCTTTTGGTGCTTTATTATATCCTAAAAAGGCTTTTGTTTAAGCCTGTTACAAAGTTTTTGGAAGATAGAGAGAATAAAATTAGATCAGCTCTAGAAGATGCTGACAAACAAAGGGAAGAAGCCTATAGCTTAAAAGCACAGTATGAGGAAAAACTTCAGAATGCGGAAAACGAAGGCAGGGCTATAATTGAAAAAGCCCAAAAGGAAGCAGAAGAGAAGGCCAGTGAAATCATAAAAAGTGCCAATAAGGAAGCAGAGAGCATAATTGAAAAAGCAAAAGAAGAGGCAGTTCTTGAGAAGATAAAGGCTATGCATGAGCTGAGGGCAGAAATGTCACATCTAATAATAGAAGCTGCTTCTAAGGTTTTAGAGAAGAAACTGCCTGTTGAGGATGAAGACCTTATTAAAGAGGTCATTGAGGAGGCAGGGTCATGGAACAAATAGTGGCTAAAAGGTATGCCTCTGCCCTCTTTGACGTGGCTAAAAAAGAAGACATGGTAAAAGAATACTACGAAGAATTGAAAAAAGCTGTGGAGATATTGCAAACAGAGGTTGTTTGGAAGATTTTTGTAAATAAAAGCATTGACAAAACAAAAAAGATGAAATTTGTTGAAGAAGTGCTGGAAGATTTCCCCAGGGAGATTGTGAATTTTATCAAAGTAGCAATATCAAAGCACAGAGAAAATCTCATCAAAGAGATACTGAATGAATTTGAAGCTTTGTATAAGGCTTACTGTAATATGATAGATGTAAAAGTAATTTCTGCCTATCCTTTGAAAGAAGAAGTGTTAAATCTGGTCAGGGAAAAGCTAGAGAAAAAGTATAATAAAAAGGTAAATTTGATTCCTGTAGTGGATAAGGAAATTTTAGGTGGTTTAAAGCTGGTCATTGGCAATACTGTAATTGACGGTTCAATTAAAGCAAGACTTGAAGCTCTTCTCAAAAACATGCGTCAGGCTGTCTAAAATGAATTTAAGAAGGTGAAAAGCGTATGGGAATAAGACCAGAGGAAATTAGTTCTGTTTTGGCGGAAAAAATTAAAAACTTTGATTTTAGCGTAGAAACTCAAGAAATAGGCTATGTGATTCAGTCAGGGGACGGAATAGCGAGGATATACGGCCTTGACAATGCTGTGTACGGTGAAATGGTGGAGTTTGAGAGTGGAGTCGTAGGCATGGTCCTGAACCTAGAAGAAGACACAGTAGGTGTTGTAGTACTGGGAGACCCTGAGAAAGTAAGAGAAGGAGATGTAGTAAAAAGAACAGGCCGCATAATGGAAGTGCCTGTAGGTAAAGGACTTTTAGGAAGGGTTGTAAATCCACTGGGAGAGCCTATTGACGGAAAAGGCCCTATAGAGTATGAGGGGAAAAGGCCTATTGAAAGTCCTGCTCCCCCTATAGTAAGGAGGCAGCCTGTTAATACGCCTCTTCAGACTGGTATTCTCGCCATTGACTCCATGATACCAATCGGTAGAGGTCAGAGAGAGCTCATCATAGGTGACAGGCAGACGGGGAAAACTGCTATAGCAGTTGACACCATAATAAACCAAAAAGACAAAGGGGTATACTGCATATATGTTGCAATAGGGCAAAAAGCTTCTACTGTGGCAAGTGTAGTGAATACGCTTGAAAAATATGGAGCAATGGAATATACCACGGTAGTTGCAGCAACTGCGAGTGAGTCGGCGGCTTTGCAGTATATAGCTCCTTATGCGGGCTGTGCGATGGGAGAGCACTTCATGTATCAGGGAAAAGACGTGCTTGTGGTGTATGACGACCTTTCGAAGCATGCAGTGGCATACAGAACTCTATCGCTCCTTCTAAGAAGGCCGCCTGGAAGAGAGGCTTATCCTGGAGACGTATTTTACCTGCATTCGCGCTTGCTTGAGCGCTCTGCTCGACTTTCTGATGAGTATGGCGGCGGGTCTTTGACAGCTCTGCCGATTGTTGAGACTCAAGCAGGAGATATATCAGCATATATTCCAACAAACGTCATATCCATAACAGATGGTCAGATATATCTGGAGTCAGAGCTTTTCTACAGTGGCATAAGGCCTGCTATAAACGTGGGTCTTTCAGTATCCCGTGTTGGCGGTGCCGCTCAGATAAAAGCGATGAAAAAGGTTGCAGGGCGCTTAAGACTCGAGCTTTCACAGTACAGGGAATTGCAGGTTTTTGCAAGATTTGGAACTGACTTGGATAAAGCTACTCTTGAGGTTTTGAGGCAGGGCGAGAGAATTGTAGAGATTACGAAACAGCCTCAGTACCAGCCTATGGCTGTTGAGGACCAGGTAATAGCGATTTACACTGTGATGAATAGATATGTGACAGACATTGAGGTAAGTGAAGTAAGACCTTTTGTCATGGGGCTTCTCAAGTTCTTGGACGAAGCTTATCCAGAGATAAAGCAGTCCATAAGAGATACAAAAGACCTCACCAAAGAGACGGAGGAGAAACTTAAAGCTGCAATCCTCGAGTACAAGGAAAAGTACGCCGCAAAGGGTGAAAAATAATGGGAAAAAGAGATATAGCCTTAAGGATTAAGAGTGTGAAAGAAGTGCGAAAAATCACCAGAGCGATGTATCTCATCTCTGCTTCAAAATTCCAGAAAGCCAAAGGTATGTTGGACAGAGTGAGGCCCTACTATTACCAGGTTCAGACGGTTATGAAAGACATTTTGCTTCACGCAGGAGAAGTTACATCACGATATCTTGAAAAAAAGGATGTCCCTGAAAAACAGGATAAAAGGAAGGTCTTTCTCATAGTGACAGGAGATAAAGGCCTTTGCGGCGCTTACAACCACAATGTGATAAAGGCTTCTATAGAGCTAATTAAAAATGAGAAGGCGAATTTGAAAGTAGTAGGAGAAGTGGGGAGAAGGTACTTCATAAAAAAGGGATACGACGTAGACAGAGATTTCCTCTACACTGCACAAAATCCTACTGTTGACTTAGCGGCGGAGATTGCAGAAATTCTTCTGAAAGAGTATAACAATGGCGATGCAGATGAAATATGGACTGTGTACACTGAAATGAAGGGGCTTTCTCAGAAGGTGAGGACTTTAAGGCTTTTGCCGCTGGACGTTGAAAATTTCATGTCCGTTGCTGCGGAGGAAGAAGAGGCCGTGGAAGAGCACGTGGTAATTGACAGCGACATGATTTACGAACCTTCTCCTTCAGAAGTCTTTGATGCGATAGTTCCGGAATATTTAAAAGGGCTCATATACAGCATCCTCGTTCAGGCTTTTGCTTCAGAGCATTTTTCAAGAATGGTGGCAATGGATGGAGCAACTTCCAATGCCGACGAGATGATAGAAAAGCTCACTCTTTTGTACAACAAGCTAAGACAGGCTTCTATAACGCAGGAAATTATAGAAATAATTACAGGGGCATCTGTATAAAAAGGAGATGATAGTTTGAAAAAAGGTTACATTACACAGGTAATTGGTCCTGTTGTAGATATAAGGTTTGAAGGGGAACTCCCTCCAATAAATAACGCCATAAAAATACCTATGGGAGATAGAGAGCTTGTGGTGGAAGTAGCCCAGCACATAGGGGATAACACAGTAAGATGTGTGGCAATGGCATCTACAGACGGACTGAGAAGAGGAATGGAGTGCATAGATACAGGCGGACCTATAATGGTTCCTGTTGGAAAAGGCGTGCTGGGCAGGATGTTTAACGTCTTAGGACAGCCCATTGACGAGCTGGGAGAAGTAAAGGACGTAAAATACATGCCCATTCACAAAAAGCCACCTTCTTTTGAGGAGCAAAACCCTGCAACGGAGATTTTAGAGACAGGAATAAAAGTAATTGACCTTCTCACACCCTATCCAAAAGGTGGAAAGATAGGGCTTTTTGGCGGTGCAGGTGTTGGGAAGACAGTCCTTATAATGGAGCTTATACGAAATGTGGCCATTGAGCACGGCGGTTACTCCATATTTGCAGGAGTAGGTGAAAGGTCCCGTGAAGGGAATGAATTGTGGCTTGAAATGCACGAGGCTGGAGTTATAGACAAGACAGCTTTTGTGTTCGGTCAGATGAATGAGCCTCCTGGAGCCAGAATGAGAGTGGGACTTGCAGGGCTTACCATAGCAGAGTACTTTAGGGACGAAGAGCATCAGGACGTTTTGCTTTTCATAGACAACATCTTTAGGTTTGTACAGGCAGGTTCAGAGGTTTCTGCTCTTTTAGGCAGAATGCCTTCTGCTGTTGGATACCAGCCCACTCTTGCTACTGAAATGGGTGCTCTTCAGGAGAGAATTACATCTACAAAGAAGGGGTCTATAACATCGGTTCAGGCTATTTACGTTCCTGCGGACGACTTGACAGACCCTGCTCCAGCGACAACTTTTGCTCACTTGGATGCTACTACAGTTTTGTCAAGGAGCATTGCAGAAATGGGTATTTACCCTGCAGTTGACCCGTTGGATTCTACCTCCAGAATACTTGAACCCCACATAGTAGGAGAAGAGCACTATTACGTTGCTAGGAAAGTGCAGGAAATTCTGCAAAGGTATAAAGAATTGCAGGATATCATAGCCATACTCGGCATGGAAGAGCTGACGGAGGAAGATAGGCTCATTGTGTACAGGGCAAGAAAGATACAAAGATTTTTGTCACAGCCTTTCTTCGTAGCAGAGGCCTTCACTGGGACTCCGGGTAAATATGTTCCTCTCAAAGAGACCATAAGGGGATTCAAGAAGATTGTGGAGGGAGAAATGGACGACATACCAGAGCCAGCCTTTTATATGGTAGGAACGATTGATGAAGTTTATGAGAAAGCAGAGAAGATGAAATGAGGTGAAATAAATGGATAAAACCTTTCACCTCGAAGTATTGACCCCTTACAGAAAGTTTTATGAAGGGGATGTGGAAGAGATAATTGTGACTACTACCACAGGTCAGATTGGCATTTTGAAAGACCACATTCCTCTTACAACTCCCATCGCTCAGGCTGGCACTTTGCAGATAAAAAAAGATGGTCAATGGAAAGAAGCTTTCATCTCTGGAGGCTTCATGGAAGTGAGAAGAGATGGAGTTACAATACTCTCAAGTGCTGCAGAATGGCCGGAAGAGATTGATATAGCTAGGGCTCAAGCCGCAAAAGAAAGGGCTGAAGAGAAATTGAGGCAAAAAAGGAATAAGCAGGAGTACATTGCAGCAGAAGCGGCTTTGAAGAGGGCATTGATGAGGCTTAAGATTGCGGGAAAATATCAGGAGATGTAAAGGCTTTCCAGTCTGTGGGAAGCCTTTATCTTTTTTCTATTTTCTTTTCAGGCAGCTCAGATAAAATTATTCCTGCCAGCATGAAAGCTCCTCCGATGATCGCTCTTATAGACATTGTTTCCCCTGCGATTAAATAAGCAGCTAATGCGGCAAATACCGGCTCGAGGGAAAAAATTAAGGCCGTATGGGTGGCAGTTGTATAAGCCTGCATGGTATTTTGAGCCACAAAGGCAAAAGCCGTTGCAAATACGCCGGTTATTATTATAGCTCCCCAAACATCCAGGGAAGTAGGTGTAAAAGGCTTTTCAAATATCAAACTTACAATGCCACTTAAGAGTGCCACCATTCCAATTTGAATGCTAGCAAGTAGGTATGTGTCCATCTTTGAAGCGTATTTTGATATCAAAACTATGTGCATGGCAAAGGCAAAGGCGCAGAGAAGAGTAAGGAAATCTCCTATATTGATACTGAGGTCAATATTTGTTGTAAGAAGTATAAGGCCTATAAAAGCAAGCACCACTCCCACGGTAGCTGCCTTGGTGGGTTTTCTTTTAAGGAGTATGGCCTCCAATATGGGTACTAATACTACGCTAAAGCCTGTAATAAATCCAGATTTAGAGGCTGTGGTGTATAAAAGCCCCATTGTCTGAAAGGCGTATCCTAAGAATAACATTGTTCCAATTAAAGAGGCAGCCATTAGAGTACTTTTATCTATCTTTTTAAGTTTTTTATAAAAAATTGCTGCCAGCAATAAAAAGGCTAATAAAAAGCGTATGAAAAGAAAATTATACACAGGAAGGGATTGAATGGCATTTTTCACTATTATAAAAGTAGAACCCCATATCATTGTCACAAGAGTCAGCACTATATCGCTTTGAAGCTGCTTTGACAAAATAACCTCCCCCTATGCTTTGAAATTTTGAACGATTGGCATTCTCCTGCCGATGCCAAAGGCTTTGGGTGAGACTCTTAAGACAGGAGCAGCCTGTTTTCTTTTATACTCATTTTTATTTACAGTATTTATGATGTGCCTTACCAAATCTTTGTCAAAACCTCTTTCTACTATTTCTTCTAAAGAAGCACCTTCTTCAAGATAAAGCTTTAAAACCTGGTCGAGGATTTTATAGGGTGGCAGGGTGTCTTCATCTTTTTGATTTGGCCTTAACTCTGCAGAAGGCACTTTTTCAATTATTGAAACAGGTATTACTTCCTTTTCCCTGTTTATATACCTTGCCAGATCATACACTTGAGTTTTGTATAGATCGCCAATTACTGCTAGGCTTCCGCTCATATCTCCGTACAAAGTGCAATAGCCCATTGCAAGTTCAGATTTATTGCCTGTTGTGAGCACCACATATCCTTCCCTGTTGGCAAAAAACATGAGATAATTTCCACGTATTCTAGCCTGCACATTTTCCTCTGCCACATCTTTTAAAGCTTCTTTTCCCTCATTGAGCACAGACAAATAGCTTTCAAACACGGGCTCTATAGAAATCACTTTAAAATGTATTCCTAAATTTTTTGCCAGAATCTCTGCATCCTTTACACTTCCTTCAGAGGAATACCTTGAAGGCATAGAGATAGCCAGAACATTTTCTTTTCCTAAAGCTTCAACCGCTATCGCTGCTACTACTGCAGAATCGATTCCTCCACTTAGGCCTAGAACTGCTTTTTTAAAGCCAAGCTTTTCAAAATAATCTCTCACTCCAATTACAAGAGCTTTGTACACCCAGGATACATCTTCATTTGGTACCTGTATTTCTTCATATTTATCTAGATTTTCCAGATCCAGTACTTTGAAATCCTCACCAAAATTTTTCAGCTGTAAGACTTGCCGTGCATTTTTATCAAGCACAAAACTATTTCCGTCAAAAATAAGCTCGTCATTTGCTCCCACCTGGTTAACATACACAAGAGGAATCCCGTATCTATTAATTTTTTCTTTCATTATTTCAAGCCTTGTCCTGTGTTTTCCCAAATGATAGGGGGAAGCAGATATGTTTATGAAAATATCAGGCTTTGATTTAAATTGCTCTTCTAAGACATCCACAGAATAATTTGTATTCGGTTCAAACACATAGCCTTTCCATGCATCCTCACATATATTTACTGCTACTTTTACGCCCTTAAATTCAACTGTTTTTATCTGCGATGAAGGAGAAAAATATCTTTTCTCGTCAAATACGTCGTAATTAGGAAGGAGCGTTTTATCAAATATTTCTATTATTTTTCTGTTGTAAACAAAAAAGGCGGAATTATACAAATTTTTATTTTCATCTTTTCTCACAGTACCTAGTATTACGGCAATTTCATCGGTTGCCGGCAGTATTATTTTATTTATCATCTCTTCATTTGTTTTTATGAAGTCTTTCACGAAAAGAAAGTCTTTAGGAGGATAGCCCACAGTCGACAGTTCAGGAAATACAACCAAATCCGCCTTTTCTTTTTTTGCCTTTTCAATATATTTTACTATTTTTTCACAGTTATGTTTTATATCTCCAACAACAGGGTTTATCTGTGCCAGTGCAATTTTCATTTCTTTTCACCTCTACGTACGATGTATTACAAACATATTTTAGCACATGTTAAAATAAAAAGCATCTCTTTCTATCTCCAGCGAATGAGCTTTTTTTCAAGATACACTATAAATACGTACATTAAAGCTGAGAGTATGGAAAGGATCAGCACACTCGTCATTACCATGTCTAATTTAAAAATTTGCCCTCCATAGACTATCAGATATCCGAGGCCGGCTTTTGATACCAAAAACTCACCTGTTATGACTCCAACCCACGAAAGGCCGATGTTTATTTTTATCGCTGACATTATGGTCGGTACGCTGGCTGGCAGCACGCACTTTGTGAGTATCTGCATCTTTGTAGCACCGAAAGTTTTTAAAAGCTTTATTTTATCTTCATCTACCTCCTTAAAACCTGTCGCTAAAGTTATAATCGTCACAATCAATGAGATAGCCAATGCCATTGTGATAATTGGAGCTTCACCGTTTCCCATCCACACTATGAAAATAGGTCCTAATGCAATCTTTGGGAGGCTATTTAAGACTACTAAGTAAGGTTCTGCCACCTGTGAGAGAAAATCTGACCACCATAGGAGTATTGCAATAAACATCCCTGCAACTGTTCCCAAAGTAAATCCCACTACAGTTTCACTTAAAGTAACCCATATATGCATGAGAAGAGTCCCGTTTTGATTTAAAGTGAGCATTGTCTTTAACATTCTCGAAGGCTGGCTTACAAGGAAAGGGTCTATAATTTTGTACCTCGCTGCGATTTCCCACAATCCAAAAAAGATTACCAGGATTGCCAGTTGTGTTACTCTTACCATTATATTTTTTCTTTTAACGCTTTTTAAAAATTCTTGATGCTCTTTTGACACGTAGGTGGATGCCACTTCATACATGTATATCCAGCTCCTTCCATATAGAATTGAAATACTCTCTGAACTCAGGTGCTTTTCTTCTCCCTATTGGTGAATAATCATCACAGGTGAGAGATATTTCATAAATTCTCTTTACGTAGGCGGGCCTTTTTGAAAGTACTACAATCCTATTACACATGGCTATTGCCTCGGAAATATCGTGGGTCACTATTACGGCAGTTTTCTGTTCATTTTTTAAAATTTTATACACCTCATCGGATATGGCAAGCTTTGTCTGATAGTCGAGAGCTGAAAAGGCCTCATCTAAAAGCAATATGTCGGGTTTTAAAGCGAGAGTCCTGATTAGTGCAGCCCTTTGCCTCATGCCTCCAGAAAGCTGATTGGGATAATAGTTTCTAAACTCCCACAGCCCGTATTTTTTGAGCAGATCTTTTACGTAGCTTCTCGATTCTTCTGTGAGCTTTTTTTGAATTTCAAGCCCAAGTATCGCATTTTGCCATATAGTTCTCCATTCAAACAGATGGTCCCTTTGAAGCATATAGCCTATTTTCCCATTTACTTCTACGCTTCCTCTGGAAGGCTTTAAAAGACCGGAAATTATGGACAAAAGGGTAGATTTACCGCATCCCGAAGGTCCTATTACTCCCACAAATTCTCCTTCGTACACATCAAAGGAGATATCCTTTAAAGCTTCAGTTTCACCTTCCAATGTGTGGTATTTAAAGGAGACGTTTTTAAGGCTTACCATCACATTGTCCATACAAGCACTCCTTTCTATATTTTGAGGTTGTGCCCAAGGTAATCTCTTGGGCACAACCTTCAGTTTACTTTTTAATAGTTTTTTCTGCTTTTTCAGCAAAGGTGTTGTTTATAAGAAGCCTTGAATCTACCTTATCTTTTATCACTCCTGCATCTAAAAGTATTGTCTGCAAAAAGTCAAAGTCTTCTACTTTCATTTTGAGAGTTGTTCCCCACGTATTCTGGTTTTTATACCTTTCAATAGCAGTTGCCATGAGGTCTACATCTGCATCAGGGAAGAAAGGTTTTATAGCCTCTGCCACCTCTTTAGGGGAATGAGAGTCTACCCAGAGCATTCCCTTGTACACCGCATTGACAAATTTCTGTATTATGTCGGGATGTTTTTCAATGTAGCTTTTTTTGGCGTTAAAAGTAGTGTAGGGTACTTCATGGCTTGATGCTCCTATGGAAGCTACAATATAACCTCCTCCCTGTTTTTCTACCAGTGAGGCTGTAGGTTCAAAGAGGGCGACATAGTCGGCATCTGATGACATGAAAGCACCGGCTGCTGCTGTAAACTGTAGATTTGTAATAAGAGTTAGGTCTTTTTTAGGGTCCAGTCCGTGCTGCTTTAAAACGTACTCTAAGGTCATCTCTGGCATACCGCCAGGTCTTCCACCTATGACCTTTTTGCCTCTTAAGTTTTCCCACTTGAAGTCCGGTTCAGGTTTCTTGCCGAGGAGAAAGGAACCGTCTTTTCTCGTCAGCTGTCCGAAATTAACTAGGTAATCATCTTTTCCCTCTAAGAGCACATATACAGTGGTCTCAGGGCCCTGAAGCCCTATGTCTGCCGTACCGGAGAGCACGGCTGTGGCAGCTTTGTCTGAACCCTGAGCTGTGGTGATTACAAGTTCAAGCCCTTCTTCCTTGAAAAAGCCCTGGCTTACAGCTACATAATAGGGAGCGTAAAAAATGGAGTGGACCGTTTCTACGAAATTTATCTTTGTGAGTTTTTGCTCTTTACTGCTACATCCGGTTATTGAAGAGGCTATAAGTGTAAGTACCACAGCAATTACAATTAAGTACTTAAACCTCATAGACAATCCCCCTTTTCAGTTTTCACTTTATTATATTCTCGAAGCCTTAATTTGTGATTGAGGAGAAATTTTGGTTTATCCTTTTTAGAAAAGAAGGAGAAGTGAAATTTTTGTCGAATAAGTATATACTGTAATTAGAAAATTTAAGTGCTGTAAGAAAAGGGGATTGAAAATGGCACAAAAGACTGTTACGAAAAAGAGTAAAACAAAATCAAAAGCAGGACAAACGCCAAAAATTACTGCAAAGCTTGACATTGTTTTTTACATAATACTTTTAATACTGGTATTTTATCCGCCTTTTTTCAGAGGCATGTTCTTTGAGAAAGAGATGTTTCCGACAATCGCTATAACCTCTGTCGTGTTTATACTGTGGGCTGTGTATAAGATTGCAGTAAAAGAGCCTATCATAGCTACTACACTGGATTACGCTGCACTTTCTCTGGTTGGAGCCTATGTGATTTCCACTTTTTTCGCTGTAAATGTAAGAGCAAGCATTGGAGAGGTTTTGAGATACTGTGATTATCTTTTCATTTACTTTATGGTAAGTAAACTAGTGAAGGATAATAAAAAAATCTTTATGCTATTAAATGTTCTAGTTTTGAGCTCCTTTTTTGTGGCGGTCATAGGACTTGGTTCTTCTGTAAATTTAATTCATTACAACGGTTCTTGGGTGGGTGGAAGGATAAACTCCACTTTCCAGTACCCCAACACCGCAGCTTCCTTTTTGATGGCATTTTTTCTTGTAAACTTGGCATTAATATCCTACACTGATAATAGATACCTAAAAGCTCTGTACGGCGCCATTGCCTACACTCAATTCTACGCTTATGTGTTTACACTTTCTCGCGGAGCATGGCTTATGCTTCCTTTTTTAGGCATTTTATTAATGGCTTTAATGCCAAAAGGGAAAAGAGTAGAGCCCTTCATATATTTTATAGGAGTAATAATTGCTTCAGCACTCCCAATAGCAAAATTTAATTCAGCTGTTGCAAGTGGCGATGCAGCAAGGCTTGTAAAGTGGTATTTAATAGGATTCTTATCTTCTTTCGTAATTACTTACGCTATAAGCTTTATCATGGGCTTTGTAAATAAAATAAGCCCAAAAATTGCTCTAGCTATAGCTTCTGTGCTGATAGTTTTAGTAGCTATTGGAGGTTACATAGTTTTTACCACACAGGTGCCGCTTACTTTGAAGCACACAGCGGATGAACCTGATGGAATGAAGGCAGTTACGCGTTTTGTGAATGTTGACCCTGATAGAGTTTATGTACTAAAGTACGATGTAATAGCCAAAAATCCCGAAAATAAAGATTGGGCTTACGGGATAGTGATAAACAGCAGAAATGAAAATGACCAATCGACAAAAATTGCTGAAGTTTACGAAAAAGGAGACTTTATAGGGGAAAAGACTTTAGAATTTACAACCCTTAAAGACACAAAAAGAATAGCCATTGTGTTTATGAACAATTTTAAAGACACTTCTGCGACTTTTACAGAAGCAAAAGTGTATCCCAAAAACGACCCAAAAGACGTGCAAACTGTGATGTTAAAATACAAATACCTGCCGGAAGACATTGCATCCCGTGTGCAGGATATAAACCTTACCAGCCGCAGCAGCTCTCAGAGGATGCAGTTTTACATAGACGGCTTAAAAATATTTAGAGATTACCCCATATTTGGGGCAGGTGGAGGTGCATGGGCCGCTTTATACTTTAAGTACCAGTCCTACCTTTACTGGACAACACAGACACACAATTACTTCATGCAGGTATTGCTTGATACAGGCATAGTTGGAACTATTGCACTACTTTTCTTGCTCGTTACTCTTATAAGGAGTATGGCAAGGGTGTACAGAGGGTATGGAGAAGATAAGTACAAAGTCCTTATAGCAGGTGTAATAACTGCTATAGTCAGTCTCTACGCTCATGCTGCCATGGACTTTGACTTTTCACTTTCAGCTGTGTCAATAGCCCTCTGGGCGTTAATTGGAGTGATAAATTCTCTGGATAGAGAGATATTAAAAGTAAAAAGTAGAAAGGTCTATCTTAACTATGCAGCAGTTTTAGTAGCTTTTGTGGTTCTTTATATGTCCACCTCTATGTCTGTAGCTTTGGGCTATGCAGTCAAAGGCGATAATTTCTTAAAATCTCAGGATTTAAATTCTGCAGAAGCAGCCTATGAAAAGGCAGTTGCTTACGATCCATTTAATGCCCAGTACAGAATGACTTACGGGCAGATTCTTGCGGCTCTTGGTGACAAATGGCAGGATCCTGTAAGGCTTCAAAAAGCCATGTTTGAAGAAGAAAAAGCAGTCAAACTAGAGCCTTTCAACTCTAGGCTCAATGCCCAGCTTGGAGCTTTTTACCTTGCTCATGGTCAGATTGAGCTAGGACTTAAGTACGTAGAAAAAGCAGTAGAGGTACAGCCTTTCAGGCCAGAAAATTATCAACAGCTGGCTGACGCTTACAACAAAGTAGGCATGTACTATCTTAACAAAGGCGATAAACAAAAAGCAAAAGAGTACTTGCAAAAAGCGATAGATGTGGAGAAAATGTACAACGAAGTGAATTCAAAATCACTGGAACCAAAGCCTATGACTGATGCGACCAAACGGATAATAGAAGAATCCAAAAAAGCTCTTCAGGGGATACAGTAAGCTGTATCCCTTTTGCTTTAGTTTAACATTGATTACCTGTGGTAAGAATGGTATGATAAAGCTAGTAAAAAATTTTTTATGGGGGCATAAAAATGACAAACGAAGAATTCATGAATTTTATTGTGGAAAAGTTCAATAGTTTTGAAAAGAGGTTTGACAACTTTGAAAGAAGACTGGATGAATTTGAAGAGAGATTTAGTGCCTTTGAGAAAAGATTAGATGGATTTGAAAAAAGGTTTGAAGATGTAGAAAAGAGATTTGAAAATGTAGAAAAAAGGCTTGAAAATCTAGAAAAGAAAGTTGAAGGTGTAGAAAAAAGAGTTGAAAATGTAGAAATAAGACTTGAAAGCGTAGAAAATCTGGTTAAAGCTACATTTGAACAAACTGCTTCAAATTCAAAAGCTATTACAGAAATAAAGATAAAATTGGATAAAAAGTTAGAAAGTTATGATAAAACTATAGCCGAGTTAAAGAAAAAGTCAGAGGAAGCAGAACTGGACATACAATTACTAAAAAAATTAGTGGTAAACCTGTAGGGCCTAAGATGCACTATAAAGTGTGTCTTTTTTTATTATAAGCATAATTTTATTTTCCAATTCAGAAGGAAAATGTTGTTTTATGTCGAATATTATCATGGGTCCACAAAAAGAAAGCGGAGGTAAACGTTTATGAATATAGGGATTGTAGGTGCTGGTAAGGGCGGCACAGCCATTTTAAAAGCGATTTACGGATTGCCAGAAGTTATTGTTGCGGGTGTTGTGGACATAGACGAAAATGCACCTGGGATGAAGCTGGCAAGAGAAAAGGGCATAAGGACTTTCACCAATTGCGTGGATTTATTAAAAATGCCACAGCTGGATTTGGTGATTGAAGTAACTGGCAACCCTAAAGTACAAGAAACAATATATGCACATAAGGACGAGAAAACAGTGGTAATCGACGCTAATGCAGCAAAATTAATGATGAACATTGTTCAGTCAAAAGAAGAAATGACCAAAAAACTTTATATGCAGGCACAAGAACTGGCAAAAGAAGCCGAGAAACTTGGCAATGCGATGAAAGAGATAAAAGGAGCAGCCCAGAATGTAGCAGAAGGAGCTGAGGAACTGGCTTTAATGAGCTCAAATCTAAACGACTCAGCGAATAACGCCAGAAATTACACTCAAAACATAGGAGAAGTGCTTTCGTTTATAAAAAGAGTAGCCAGTCAAACAAAACTTCTAGGTTTAAATGCGGCAATTGAAGCAGCTCGGGCAGGAGAGCACGGACGAGGCTTTGCTGTGGTAGCTGAAGAAGTTAGAAAATTGGCAGAAGAGAGCGCACAGGCTGTAGAACAGATTGGAAATATATTGAAGAATATAGAAAATTCTGTAGAAACGATTGTCAATGAAATAAATAAGACGACACAAATCGCAGAACTTCAGGCAGGTTCTACTCAGCAGATTGTAAGTGAGATTATGGAATTGGAGCATACAGCAGATAATCTAAAAGAAGTGGCCAACCAGCTTATAAATCTGAGCTGAGATATTTTAATAAAATTTTCTAACTTAAGAAGGAAAATCATATTTTTTGTCGAATATATATTAATTGGATTGGTTATCCATTTTTCTGACATGATCCAGCAGGGTTTGTGCGGCTGTTTCGGCGCCCGTAGACTCTGCTGGTGGTAATAGAGCAAAAGAAAGGGGAGGGTGTTTTTCAAAAACACCTAATCCCTAAGGAGGAGTATTTCCTTTTTTCTTAAAATGATATAATATAGGTGAGAGATATTATGAAAAATAATGAAAATGTAGATCTTTTAAATGATCCTCACGATAAGGGTTATAAATACCTGCTTTCTCACAAAAAAGTCTTTATTGAGCTTTTAAGAAGTTTTGTCAAGAAGGACTGGGTAAATGAAATAGATGAATCTAGCTTGATCCGTATGAATAAATCTTTTATACTGCAGGATTTTAAAAACAAAGAAGCGGATCTCATCTATCGAGCAAAATTGAAAGATAAAGATGTTTTTTTCTACATATTGATGGAATTTCAATCAAAAGTTGACTTTCAAATGCCTTACAGGTTGCTTCTGTACATAGTTGAAGTTTGGAGAGAAATCTTAGGAGATATTCCAATAGAGGAGCAAAAAAGGAAAGATTTCAAATTACCTGCAGTTATTCCTATTGTATTGTACAATGGAGTCAACAGATGGACTGCTTCTTTAAACTTCAAAGAAATAATAGACTCATATCAATTATTTGGAGAGAACTTAATAGATTTCAGGTATGTATTAATTGATGTGAATAGATATGATGAAGAAGAACTTTTAGAACTATCTAATTTGATAAGCAGTATATTTTTACTTGATAGGCGAATAGATAAAGAAGAACTGATTGAAAAATTGAGAAAAGTAGCGGATACTTTAAAGAACATATCTGAGGAAGAGTTCATAATACTTAGAAATTGGCTTTTCTCAGTTGTAGCGAGGTTTCTGCCAAAAGATAAAGAAAAGGAAGTAAAAGAGATTTTGATGCAAAGTGAGGGGGTGAAAGAAATGATTTCTAATCTTGAAAGAAGTTTAAGAGAAGAATTTAGGAAAACGAGAAGAGAAGCATTACAAGAGGGATTGAAAAAGGGAAAACTAGAAGGCCTGAAAATAGGGAAAATAGAAGGGAAAATAGAAGGGAAAATAGAAGGAATACGTATGGTAGTGTTTGAACAGCTCAGAGAAAAATTTAAAGATATTCCGATAGAATATGTAGAAGGCATTGCAAAACTGGATGACAAAACTTTGCTCCAGTTAGCAAAAGACATTTTAAAAATGGAAAAATTGGAGGAGTTGAAAAAATATATAAATTGAAATAAGTTTGAACTATTTTTTCACCTAAGGAAAGAAAAAAGCTAATTGTACGAAATCATAATTTAGTATAATTGGGGTGGGCAGGGGGATTTTTTATTTTTATGGAAATCAAAATTCTAGAGAGGGTTTTAAGTATGCAAATAGAATTAATTAATTTAAAACGACAGTATAAAAATTTAAAAGATGAAATAAGTCAAGCAATAGAAAAAGTTTTAGAAAATGGCCAATATATCCTAGGTCCAGAAGTAAAGGCCTTTGAAAAAGAAATAGCAGAATACTTAGGTGTAAAATACGCAATAGGTGTAGCAAATGGGACTGATGCTTTGGTGCTTTCATTAAGAGCTCTCAATATAGGACCAGGAGATGAAGTTATAACAACTCCTTTTACCTTTTTTGCAACAGCAGAAGCAGTTTCTCAGGTAGGTGCTACACCAGTTTTTGTCGACATAGACCCAGATACGTACAATATAAATCCTGATTTGATAGAAGAAAAAATTACTGAAAAAACAAAAGCTATCTTACCAGTACATATTTTTGGACAACCCTGTGATATGGACAAAATCATGCAAATTGCCAAAAAACACAATTTATACGTAATTGAAGATGCATGCCAAGCAATAGGATCTGAGTATAAAGGCCAAAAAGTAGGTACTTTTGGAGATGTTGCCTGCTTCTCATTCTTTCCCACAAAAAATTTGGGCGGTTATGGCGATGGAGGAATGGTGGTAACTAATAATAAAGATTTAGCTGAAGAAGTGGACATGCTCAGAAAACATGGCAGTAAAAAGAAATATTATAACGAAGAAATTGGATATAACAGTAGACTCGATGAACTGCAGGCTGCAATTTTAAGAGTAAAATTAAAATATCTTGATGTGTGGAATAGTCAAAGAATTAGTGCAGCTAATAAATATAACGAACTATTAAAAGATTTATCAGATGTTATAAAAACTCCATATAAATTGCCAGAAGTTAAACACATATATCATTTGTACTGCATACAAAGTGAAAAAAGAGAATTTTTAATGGAAAAATTAAAAGAAAATGGCATTGCGGCAGGGATATACTATCCTGTGCCATTACATCTTCAAAAAGCTTACATTAATTTGGGCTACAAAGAAGGCGACTTGCCAGTTGCTGAAGAAGTATGTAGAAAAATTTTTGCTATACCGATGTATCCTGAAATTACCGATGAAGAGATTAGCTATATCAGTAAGGTACTGCACAAAATTGTAAACGAAGGAGATTGAGATTGTGGAGAGGGAAAAAGAATTTAACAGTACATACTATGAACTTTTGGACAAAATAGAGAGTAAAAGGGCAGTAATAGGGGTAATAGGGTTAGGCTATGTAGGATTACCTCTTGCGGTGGAAAAAGCTAAAGCAGGATATAAAGTAATAGGATTTGACATTCAAGAGCACAAGGTGGAAAAAGTAAACAACGGTATAAATTACATTGGTGATATCTTGGATGGAGATTTGAAAGAAGTAGTTGAGCAAGGAAGATTAACAGCCACAAATGATTACGCTTTTTTAAAAGATGTAGATGCAGTTGCAATATGTCTTCCTACTCCTCTTGATAAAAATAAACAGCCTGACTTATCCTACATAATTAACTCTACTAAAGAAATAGCAAAATATTTACATAAAGGCATGTTGGTCGTGCTTGAAAGCACTACATATCCTGGTACCACTGAAGAAGTTGTAAAACCTATTTTAGATGAGACTGGTTTGATATGCGGAGAGGACTATTTTTTAGCCTATTCTCCTGAAAGAGTGGACCCGGGTAACAAGCAGTATAACACAAAAAATACCCCTAAAGTGGTAGGCGGTGTCACAAAGCAGTGTACAAAAATTGCTGCTGCTCTTTATAGAAATGTCCTTGAAAGTGAAGTGTTTGAAGTGTCAAGTCCCAAAATAGCAGAGATGGAAAAAATATACGAAAACACTTTTAGAAATATCAACATAGCTTTGGCTAATGAAATGGCCATCATATGTTACCGCATGGGTATAGATGTGTGGGAAGTAATTGAGGCAGCTAAGACAAAGCCCTATGGTTTTATGGCTTTTTATCCTGGTCCAGGACTTGGCGGCCATTGCATTCCTATAGATCCTTTTTATCTTGCTTGGAAAGCAAGAGAATATGACTATCATACAAGGCTTATTGAAACCTCAGGTGAAATAAATAATTACATGCCAGAATTTGTAGTAGAGCGCATCTCAAGAATTTTAAATAGATTCAAAAAGCCTATCAATGGTTCGACTATCTTGCTTTTAGGAGTAGCTTATAAAAAAGATATAGATGACATAAGAGAATCACCTGCTCTAAAGATAATCTCAATATTAGAAAAAGAAGGAGCAGAAGTAAAATATAACGATCCTCATGTATCTGAATTTAAACACAATGGCAAATTGTATCATTCAGAGAACCTAACTGATGATTTACTAAGTTCTTCTGACCTTGTTGTAATTACGACAGACCATACGAAGTATGATTACGAATATATAGTCAAAACAGCAAAGTTTGTATTTGACACAAGAAATGCCACAAAAAATGTAAAAGAATTAAGAGAAAAAATAGAAGTGCTGTAGGTGATAAAATGGATGGAAAATTGAGATTTGGATTGATTGGTTGTGGCAGGATTTCTTTTAAACATATTGAAGCTTTAGTAAATAATCATGATAATGCAGAATTAGTTGCACTGTGTGATTTGGAAATTGAAAAAGCTGAATTATTGAAAAAAAGATACATAGAGCTATTGGATAAAAAAAATGTAAAGATAAATAACATAGAAATATATCGGGATTATCAAGAACTGTTAAAAAGGGACGATATAGATATAGTGAGTATTGCTACATATTCAGGTACACATGCTGAAATAACTGTAAATGCTTTAAAATCAGGTAAACACGTGATTGTCGAAAAACCAATGGCCTTATCTATAAAAGATGCAGATGAAATGATTGAAACTGCTAAAAAATACAATGGAAAATTAACTGTATGCCACCAAAATAGATTTAATTCAACTGTTCAAAAATTGAGAAAAGCTATAGAAGATAAGCGCTTTGGGAAATTGGTTCATGGAGTTGCCAGTATAAGGTGGAACAGAAATGACGATTATTATAGACAGGCTTCCTGGAGGGGTACATGGGAACAGGATGGCGGTACTTTAATGAACCAGGGTATACACAATATTGACCTTCTCCAGTGGATGATGGGACCTGTTGAAAGGCTATATGCTGAAGCAGACACATTTTTAAGAAATATTGAAGGAGAAGACATGGGAGCAGCAGTACTGCGATTTAAAAATGGTGCTATAGGAATTATAGAAGGAAGTGCCTGTATTTATCCTAAAAATCTTGAAGAAACATTGAGTATATTTGGGGAAAAAGGTACAGTAAGAATTGGCGGAGTTGCTATTAACAAAATAATTGACTGGAAGTTTGCTGATGGATTAGATGATGAAGAAGAAGTAAAAAGAGAAGCTAATTATGAAGACCCAGATACTGTATATGGCTATGGTCATACTCCTTTATATAGAGATTTTATTGACGCAGTACTAAACGATAGAGAGCCTTACATAACTGGAGAAGATGGTAAAAAAGCTGTAGAGATAGTATTGGCAATTTACAAATCAAGAAAAACAGGTTCACCCGTAAAATTTCCTTTAAAAGATTTTTCAACACTTGATATGAAGGAATGATGAGAATGAATTACATATCTGAGAAAGCTAAGATTGGGCAAAACGTGAAAATAGGCTATTTTACAGTTATTGAAGATGATGTAGTGATAGGAGATAACTGCGTTATAGGAAATAATGTCACTATATATAAAGGAAGTATCATAGGTAACAATGTGAGAATTGACGATAATGCAGTAATCGGCAAACAGCCAATGAGAGCTGCGACCAGTATTTTTAAAGATAAACAAGAAAAACCTCCTTGTAAAATAGGAGATGATTGCATAGTAGGTACTTCTGCCGTGATATATGCTGGCTGTGAAATAGGTAAAAAATGTTTAATTGCTGATTTGGCAACTGTTAGAGAAGATGTGGTGATAGGTGATATGACTATTGTAGGAAGAGGTGTGGCAATAGAAAATTACTGCAAAATAGGTTCTAAATGCAAAATAGAGACAAATGCTTATATCACGGCTTATTCAGAGATAGAAGATGAGGTTTTTATTGCTCCTTGCGTAGCAACCTCAAATGATAACTCGGCTGGAAGAGATCCAGACAGATTTAGCAAGATGAAAGGAGTAACTGCTAAAAGAAAAAGTAGAATTGGAGTTAATGCTACAATTTTACCTGGGAAAGTAATAGGTGAAGATGCCTTTGTTGGAGCTGGTTCAGTTGTGACTAAAGATGTAGAAGGTGGTAAGATTGTAGTAGGGAATCCAGCTAGAGAGTTTATGAAGTAGGGGGTCAAAATGAAAGTTATATCTTTGGTAGGTGCAAGACCACAATTTATAAAAGAAGCTGTTTTGCAAGAGCACTTTATCAAAAATGATATCCAAGAAATACTAGTCCATTCTGGGCAGCACTATGACTATGAAATGTCAGATGTTTTCTTCAAAGTTTTAAAAATGAGAAAGCCAGATTATAACCTAAATGTAGGTTCAGGTAGTCATGGTGTTGTTACAGGTAAGATTATGATAGCTTTTGAAGAGGTTGTAATGAAAGAAAAACCCGACGTAATCATTGTATATGGAGATACTAATACAACAGTTGCTGGGGCACTAGTTGGAGCAAAATTAAAAATTTCTGTAGCACATGTGGAAGCAGGTATAAGGCAGCAACCAAAAGATATGCCTGAAGAAATAAATAGAGTTGTGACTGACCACATTTCACAATATCTTTTTTGCCCATCGGAACTTGCTGTAAAAAATCTTGAAAAAGAAAATATAAGAGAAGGTGTGTATTTTGTTGGCGATGTAATGTATGATTTATATTTAAAAATGAGACCATATTTTGACTATAAGATGGTTGAAAAATTGGGACTCAAAGAGAATGAGTATATTTTGTGTACTATACATCGAGATTTCAATACTGACAATCCTGAAAAATTAAAAAGTATATTGAGTGGTCTTTCTCAGATTGCCCATGATATGAGAGTAATATTTCCAATGCACCCGAGAACTAAAAAAATGATAAATCAATTTGGTTTAAAATTTTTGTTAGAAAATGTTACTATTATAGAACCAGTTGATTATCTAAGCATGATGGGACTTTTAGAAAAATGTTTTATGGTAATAACAGATAGTGGTGGTTTACAGAAAGAGGCTTATTTTGCTGGAAAGAGAGCTTTAGTTGTTATGCCTGATACAGGATGGAAGGAATTGATAGAGATAGGTTGGAATAAGCTTGTGGATTCAGAAGAGTTGTATAGAGTTTATAAATTATTTGTTGATAATAGGAACTTCAAGGTCCAACAACATATCTATGGTGAAGGAAATAGCGGGGAGAAGATTATTAGAATTTTAAAAGATTAGGAATTATATCGTTTAACCGAGGGATAGAATATGAGAATTTTATATTTAACCAATATATTTCCCTATAGTGAAAATCCAATGGCGGGTATATTTATAACTAGGAGAATAGAAAAGATTATCGAGAGGAAGGTTGACTTCGAGGCATATGCTACTGTTGTAAAACATTCAACTTTATCAAAATATGTATACTTGCTAAAAAATAAATCTTTTTATGCACCTGACTTAGGAGTAAAAAATCAAAATAAAAGCATGAGCTACTACAATTATATAATCTACCACTTAAATATCTACGATTATTTTACTCGATTGATTGACAAAGATAGATATTACAAACGTCTACAAACAAAATTTTTTCGTATAATAGAAAATACTATTGATATATCGAAATTTGATTTAATTCACGCACATCCTACTTATCCCACTGGATATATAGCTTTTTTGTTTAAAGAAAAATACGGAATACCTTATGTTGTTACTGCACATGGAAGTGATATCCATACCTATCCAAAAGCAAATCTAGAGATTAGAAAAAGTACATTAGAAATATTAAACCATGCCGATAAGGCAATTTTCGTAAGTAAAAAATTATTAGATATAGCCGCTTCAGTTTTAGGATATAAAGGTAACAATTCCGTAGTTATACCAAATGGTGTTGATGTAAGAAAGTTTATTCCAATGGATAAATTTAAGATAAGGGGAAAATTGCAATTATCAACGGATTATAAATATGTAGGGTTTATAGGCAACTTAATTCCTATTAAAAACGCTCAATTACTTCCGGAAATTTTTAATTTAGTAAAAAAAAGTTATAACAGTGTAAAGTTTATTGTGATTGGAGATGGAGAATTATATAACTATATCCAGAAAAAATGTCAGGAACATAATCTTGAAGTTATTTTTACAGGTAGAATACCGCACGATGATATACCAACTTGGCTTAATACCTTAGATGTATTAGTGTTACCAAGTGCAGAAGAAGGATGGGGCAATGTAATTTTAGAAGCCCTAGCATGTGGAGTTCCAACTGTTGGCAGTAATGCGGGGGGTATACCAGAAGTTATAGGAAGCGAAGAGTTTGGGAGGGTAGTTGAGTTAAAAGAAAATTTTGTAAATATCTTTGCTAATAAGGTTGTAGAATTGCTAAATCGTCCTTTATTGCCAGAAAAGCTTAGGGAAAGAGCTTTACAATATAGTTGGGAAAATATTATAGATAGAGAATTAGAAGTATATAAATCTGTACTGAATAAAACTTCAAGAGAGTAGGTGAGGAATTATGAAAGTGGCATTAGCATCAGTTGATAATCCTTATATTGTAAAATCTGGGGGTAAGCATGTTCATTTATTTCTTTTAGAGAGAGGGTTACAACATAATGGGGTCAACGTGGATACTTACTATTATGTTCCTCCCAAAATAGCTTTTATAACAAAAATTCTAAAAAAATTTAGAAATAAATACGTCCAATTCAAATTTACGATAGATAATATGATTAAATTTTATGATAAAATAAATTTTAACTCATACGAAGTAGTAAATGCCCACGATGTTGTATCGGCAGTTGGTATTAAAGGCAATATTATACTTACTTTACATGGGTATTTTGCTAGAGAGACTATTAACTATGGAGATTATAATGAAAAAGAAAAAATGGACATTTTTGATTATGCTATGGAAATAGAAAAAATAGCTTTAGAAAGAGCTAAGGCTATTATTACGGTTGATAGTAGGCTAAAGGAATATGTAGTAAATAGTTTTAGTATTCCCGAAGATAAAGTTTTTGTAATTTATAATTCTATTGATACAGAAACTTTTAAACCAATAAGTGAGGAGAAGAAAAAGGAGTTGCGTATAAGAAAAGGAATTTCTCCAGACAAATATATAATACTTGTACCGAGAAGGTATGTAAAAAAGAATGGAGTAATTTTTGCAGCAAGAGCGCTCAAGTTAATGGATGATAATGATGTCATGATGATTTTTATTGGAAGAGGACCGGAAAAAGAAAATATCATTAATGAACTTGGTAATGATGAAAGGGCTATTGTTTTGGATGCTGTTCCCCATGAACAGATTGTTGAATACTACCAACTTGCAGATATTATACTTGTGCCCTCTATTACTTCTGATGATGTAGAAGAGGCTACATCCTTATCAATGCTTGAAGGGATGGCATGTGGCAAAGTAGTTATATGTAGCAATATTGGCGGAATGAAAGAGGTTGTAAAAAATGGACAAACAGGTATTTTAGTTCCTCAAAAGTCTCCGGAGGAAATTGCAGGAGCTCTTAAAAGCATTAAGAGGAATCAAGAGTTAAGAGCAGAAATTGGGTATAACGCAAGAAAATATGTAGAAGAGAACCATAGTTATATAAGTCATGCTAAAAAATTTATACAGATATATGAGTCTGTTATTAAACAATAGATATGAATATTAAGGTGATTAGGAATGAAATTAAAATATTTATGTTTACAGGCAACGCAAGAAGGTCAGGCGAGTTATGCTCATGTACATGAGATGATAAACGGATTAAGAAAAAGAGGGTGGGATGTGGAACTTTTTGAACCTTCTTACAGCAAAAAAGATTTTGCTCCTAGTATTTTACAAAGGTTATTTGAATTTATATTTGTACAGCTTAAACTTTTAATAAAATTAAAGAAAGACGATATTATTTATATAAGATCCCACTTTGCAGCTTTTCCTACTTCTGTAATTGCTAAATTAAGAAAATTACCAGTTGTTCAAGAAATTAATGGGCCTTATGAAGATTTATTTATTGCTTGGCCATGGACAAGGTATTTTAAAGGCTTCTTCAAGTGGTTAATTAAAGTTCAGTATAAAATATCTGACGCAATAATTGTGGTCACACCTCAATTAAAAGAATGGATAATAAATGAAATTGGAAGCTTAAGAGACTCAAATATTTATATAATCCCAAATGGAGCAAATACTAACTTGTTTACACCAAATGCTGAGTCAAAGTATAAATTAGGAAAACCCTATGTCGTATTTTTTGGTGCACTGGCTCCATGGCAAGGGATAGATACGATATTAGAAGCTTCCCAAAATTCTGAGTGGCCTGAAAATGTAAAACTGGTAATAATGGGAGATGGAGTAGAACGACCAAAAGTCGAAAAGGCAGTACGAGAAAATAACAAAGTTATATATCTTGGCAAAATACCTTACAAAGAAGTACCAGGAATAGTAGCTAATAGTGTTGCTGGATTGAGCCCTCAGAATAATCTTGGCGATCGTTCGAATACAGGACTTTCACCACTAAAAGTATATGAAATTTTAGCCTGTGGGGTACCTGCTATTGTTACAGACTTTCCAGCACAGGCTGATATTATTAGAGAGCATCAATGCGGTATAGTAGTTTCACCGGATAGTCCGGAAGAAATTGCAAAGGCGGTTAAATATCTTTATGAAAACGAAAATGAGAGAAAAGAGATGGGGCAAAGAGGAAGGAAAGTTGTTTTAAAAGAGCATTCTTGGGATAAGAGAGCAGAAGATACAGAAAAAGTTTTAAAAGAAATAGCAAGGAAGAGAGGTCAAATATGAGAAGTAATAGTGGAAATAATCTATTGACTAATTTTATTATATTTTGGTTATTCTTTTATGTGCTTTTTGCGGAAAGATTTGTTTTAAAAATTGAAACCGGCGGAAAAGGAATAGTTTCTATTCCTGCATTAATAAGTTTTTTATTGGTTTTTTATATATTACTGAAATCAAAAGGCAAAGCGTTAGAGGTATTTAAAAGTAAATTTTTCATACATTGGTGGCCTTTTGTGATATTGACAGTTTTATTTCCTATTTTAGGTGTTCTTTTAACAAACTATCCGTTAAGAACTATGTTGAATTTAAATGTACTGTCAGAGATATCATTTGTAGTACTTGGTTACTGGGTTAGCAAAAGGATAGACTCTTGGGAATTTATATTTAGTAAATATCTGGTAGTAGCAATAACTGCAGAGTTTTTATATTCGGTTTTTCAGCTGTTATATCGGATAGGATATATTCATGGATATTTATGGGAGGTTTTTGCTTCATGGGATTTGATTTCTCAACAATATTATGCTTCTCCTATTTTTGGGAGAAGTATAGGAACATTTGTAAATCCTAATACACTTGGATTTTGGGCTATAACTGTATTTGGTCTTTCGCTTTATTTAACAAAAGGATGGTTAAAGTATTTATCGTTAATTTTGAGCTTTTTTACACTTATTTTAAGCCAATCTCGTGGTTGCTTATTCGGATTAATTTTTGCTATAGGAATAATCTTAATATTTAAGTTGTTAACATTTAAGAAAATTAGTTTTACACAGTTTTTAAAAGGCTATATTTTTTTTATGATAGTGATGTTTATCATGATATTTATTGTAAAACTTGATCTAGTTAACAATGTAGCTTTTGAAAGGTTTAAAAGTGGTATTGAAGTTTTTTTATATGGAGTTTCTGCTGATCAAAATTTTTTGACGAGAGTAGAGGTATGGAAACAAAGTTTAGGGTTGTTTAAAAAATATCCTTTAGGTACTTTCGGACCACCTGAATTAATTTTGGGGACAGCAGTGGATAATGATTGGGTTAGGTTATTACTTCAAGGTGGGATTATATATGTGGCAAGTTTTTTGATCATGATTTTTGCAGGGATTTTAATCCCAAAATCTACTGGAAGTAAAGGTGTTGGTAAATTTTTATTCTATATGTCTCTAACACTTCCTGTAGTAGCCATTTCAGAAACTCCTACAATATATATACCAATGGCGATATATTGGTTTGGTCTAGGATTATTTTTACAAAAAAAGAGTAGTTAATTAAAAGCTCTAAAGAGTTATGAAATTTTAATTTTAAAAGGAGAAAAGTGTGTAGTTATGAAAAAAATTTTATTTATTGCAACAGTTGAATCTCATATTTTAAATTTTCATATTCCTTTTATACAATATTTCCAAAACAAAGGATATGAAGTTCACACTGCTACAAAATTAGGGGATAGGCAGGAGGAGCTAAAAAATTTTAGTATTATATGTCATAATATCGATTTTTCACGTTCTCCATATTCTTTAAGCAATGTAAAAGCACTAAATCAATTAATAAAAGTAATGAGAGAGAACAAATTCTCATTAGTTCATGTACATACTCCTGTTGGGGCTTTTTTAGGAAGATTAGCAGCAAGAATTACAAATACTAAGCCTATGCTTTATACAGCTCATGGATTTCATTTTTACAAAGGAGCTTCTTTAAAAAACTGGCTTATATATTACACAATGGAAAAGATAGCTGCTCATTGGACAGATGGACTTATAACTATGAATGAAGAAGATTTTAATATTGCAAAGAAGTTCAACCTGAGAAGAAAAGATGCAGTATTTTATGTGCATGGTGTTGGTATAGATATTGAAAAATATTCTATAAATGATGAAGAAAAAAGAAGGAAATTAAGGAGAGGATTAGGTTTTTCAGAAAATGATATTTTAATACTGACTGTGGCAGAAATAAATACTAATAAAAATCATAAGCAGATAATTGATGCTATAAAAACCTTTAAAAATTATTACAGTAATATTTACTACCTTATTGTAGGTACAGGTGAAAAGGAAAAGGAATTAAAAAATTATGTTTTAATCAGCAATCTAGAAACCAGAATAAGATTTTTAGGATATAGAGAAGACATTCCAGAGATTTTAAATGCTGTTGATATTTTTGCATTAACCTCTTTACGGGAAGGTCTTCCAAGAGCTATAATGGAAGCAATGGCAGCAAGCAAACCTATTATTGCCACAAATGTAAGAGGAAATAGAGATTTAGTTAGAGATGGTGTCAATGGATACTTAGTCCCTGTAAATGATATAGAAGCAACAGCTAAGGCAATTACAAAATTAGCCTCAAATAAAAATTTGAGATTAAGAATGGGAGAAGAGGGTAGAAAAATTATACAAGATTATGCTCTTGAAAAAGTTTTAAAAGAAATGGATGAGGTATATAGTCTGTATTTTGGTAAAGAAACAAATTGATAGATTGAAGTCAAATTTCAATTATTTACAAAAAAATACACGGTGTTATGTTAATGCTTGAAGGGGGGTGTAATTTTTTTGAGGTTAATTATAAAAAGATTAATTGACATTTTTGTATCAGTTTTTTTGTTAATTATTTTGTCTCCTTTTTTAGGCATCATATCGCTAGTTATTTTTGTTACTATGGGACCGCCTGTTATATATAAACAGACAAGAGCAGGATTTAAAGGAAAGCCTTTTACAATATATAAGTTTAGGACAATGACTAATGAAAAAGATGAATATGGCAATCTTTTACCAGATGAAAAACGCTTGACTAAAATAGGTAAATTCCTTAGAAGTGCAAGTCTTGATGAATTACCGGAATTATTTAATGTTTTAAAAGGAGATATGAGCTTAGTGGGGCCAAGACCCTTACTTATGGAATATTTGAATTATTATACAGAAGAACAAATGAGACGTCATGATGTAAAGCCTGGTATAACTGGTTGGGCACAAGTAAATGGACGCAATAGTCTTTCTTGGGAAGAGAAATTTAAACTTGATGTATGGTATGTAGATAATTGGAGTTTATGGCTGGATTTTAAAATATTATTTTTAACACTTATAAAAGTGATAAAGAGGGAGGGCATTTCTGCTAAAGGTTGTGCTACAATGCCCAAATTTACAGGAAGTAAAGATTAAGAAGTGAAAGGATAGTGAATTATGTTAAAAGATCTATTTATTATTGGAGCAGGTGGTGTTGGTAAAGAGGTTGCTTGGATTGTAGAAGAAATAAATAGTGTAAGTCCTACTTGGAATATTGTTGGCTTTATTGACGATAATAAAGATTTGCATGATAGAACTATAAACGGGGTAAAAGTACTAGGAGGAATTGAGTATTTATTAAATCTTAAGAGGAAGATTTATGCTGTATGTGCAATTGCAGATTATAAATCTAGAAAAAGAATTGTTACAAAACTAGAACGTTATGACCATATAGAATTTGTAAACATAATTCATCCATCTGTCTATATCTCAAAAACAAATCATCTTGGTAAGGGGGTAATAATATATCCAGGTTGCATATTAACCACGAATATAAAAATAGGGGACCATGTTATAATAAGTCCCAAATGTGGCATTGGACACGAAACTTTTATTGATGATTTTGTTACTCTACTTTGGGATGTAAATGTTGCAGGAAATGTAGTAATAAATGAAGGATGTTTAATTGGTTCAGGTGCTACGATAATACAAAACAAACAAGTTGGGAAAGGTGTAATTATAGGTGCAGGAGCGGTAGTTGTTGATGATATACCACCTCATTGTACAGCAGTAGGAGTTCCAGCAAAACCAATAAAATTTCATGAGGAGGCTAAATAAATGAAGGTTCCTTTATCAAGACCAGATATTACCCAAAAAGAAATTGATGCAGTTATAGAAGTTTTAAAGTCGGATATTTTAAGCATTGGACCCAAGATAGAAGAATTTGAAAGAAAGGTAGCTGATTACGTAGGGAAAAAATATGCGATTGCAGTAAATAGTGGGACAAGCGCTTTGCATTTAATAGTAAGGTCCTTAGGGATAAAAGATGGAGATGAAGTTATAACTACACCTTTTACTTTTATAGCCTCTGTAAACTGCTTTTTATTTGAAAGGGCAAAGCCTGTTTTTGTGGATATAGATCCAGACACACTGAACATGGATATTGACAAAATAGAAGAAAAAATAACAGAGAAAACGAAAGCAATTCTAACAGTAGACGTCTTTGGACAGCCAATGGACATGGAGAAGGTAAATGAGATAGCCAAAAAATATAGTCTCAAAGTTATTGAGGATTCTTGTGAGGCATTAGGTTCAGAATATAAAGGTATTAAAGCAGGAACATTATGTGATGCAGGTGCTTTTGCTTTTTATCCTAATAAACAGATTACAACTGCTGAAGGTGGGGTAATTGTTACAGATAATGAAGAAATTGCACAGCTAAGTAGAAGTATGAGAAGTCAGGGAAGGCCTATTACTGGGTTGTGGTTAGAACACGAACGGCTCGGTTTTAACTACCGTCTTAGTGAATTACATGCTGCTCTTGGAATAGTTCAGTTAGAAAGGATAGAAGAGATAATTAAGAGGCGTTCAGAAATAGCTGAGAAATATAATGAACGATTGAGAGATGTCAAGGGAGTTAAAATACCATACATTGCTCCTGAAGTAAATAAGATGAGTTGGTTCGTCTATGTGATAAGAGTAGATGAAAACATAGACAGAGATAAGGTGATGCAGTATTTAATTGACAATGGTATAGGTTGTAGACCTTATTTTACGCCAGTACATTTACAATCTTACATAAAAGAATTAACTGGCCATAAAGAAGGAGATTTTCCTATAACAGAGAAAGTGGCAAGATCTACAATAGCTTTACCTTTTTTCAATAAAATAACGGATGAACAAATTGATTATGTAGTCGATAAGTTAAAAGAGGCGATAAAGATATATAGTAGGTAAATGGGAGAGATTTATATGTGGAAAAACAAGAGAAAAATTTTATTATTGCTTATTGACATTATCCTGTTGAATATAGCATATTTTCTAGCTTTTTATTTGCGTTTTGACTATAATATTCCTCACCAATATTTTCTCTTATACAAAAAAACCTTTTACATAGTAGTTACAGTGACTGTCGTAACATTTATCTTTTTCAAACAATACAATAAAATTTGGAGATATGCAAGTTTACATGATATTATGGATTTGATTATTTTTACTACCATTGGCAGCGCTATGGCTGCTTTTGTTTTACTATTTTTACAAATACATTTGCCACGTTCTATTTATCCTTTATACTGGTTTTTGAGTGCATTGCTAATAGGTGGAAGTCGTATTGCTTATAGAAGTTATATGGAAAATAGCAGTAAAGGTAAAGTAAAGAATATAAAATACAAAAAAGTGTTAATAGTAGGTGCTGGAGATGCTGGGCGTATACTTGTAAGGGAGATAAAAAATCATCCAGAAACAGGCCTTAAGCCTGTAGCAATAGTAGATGATGATGTGTCTAAATTACACAGAAGTATTGATGATGTGCCTGTTGTGGGGAAAATTGATGATATTCAGGAAGTTATTACGGAGAAGGAAATTGATGAAGTTATTTTTGCTATCCCTTCTGCGCCTAGAACTGTTTTGAAAAAAGTTATTGATAAATGTAGTGAAATGCGCATAAAAGTTAAGACATTGCCAGCTATTTATGAGTTAGTCGATGGAACAATATCAATAAGTAGTATAAGAGATGTTGATATAAATGATTTGTTAGGTAGAGAACCTGTCAAAATTGATTTAGAGGAAATAAGCAGTTATATAAAAGGTAAAAAAGTTATGGTTACAGGTGGAGGAGGATCTATTGGGTCTGAACTTTGCAGACAAATAGCCCGATTTTCACCCTCTCGCCTTATTATACTAGACATATACGAAAACAATATGTATGAAGTCCAGCAAGAATTGAAAAGGAAATATCCTAAACTTGATATTGTTTGCTTAGTAGCGAATATAAGAGAAGGAAAGAAAATGAATAAAATTTTTAGTAAGTATACTCCTGATATTGTTTTTCATGCAGCTGCTCATAAACATGTTCCATTAATGGAGGACAGCCCTCATGAAGCTATTAAAAACAATGTATATGGTACATTGAATCTTGTAAAAGTTTCTGACTTATATAATGTCAATCGCTTTGTAATGATTTCGACAGATAAGGCTGTCAATCCTACAAGTGTTATGGGAGCTTCTAAGCGCATATGTGAGATGATAATCCAGGAATATGATAAAAGAAGCAAAACTGAGTTTGTTGCAGTGCGATTTGGAAATGTGTTAGGAAGCAATGGAAGTGTTATACCTCTTTTTAAAAAGCAGATTGCAGAAGGTGGACCTGTTACGGTGACCCATGAAGAAGTTAAAAGATACTTTATGACAATACCAGAAGCTGTTCAGTTGGTTATACAAGCAGGGGCTATGGCAAAGGGTGGCGAAATATTTGTACTTGATATGGGTGAGCCGGTTAAAATTATAGATTTAGCAAGAACGTTAATTCGATTATCGGGTTTTGAACCTGATGTAGATATACCTATTAAGATTATTGGTTTAAGGCCAGGAGAGAAATTATTTGAGGAATTATTAATAAGTGATGATAAATACGTGTCGACGAAGCATGAGAAAATTTTTATTGAAAAGCCCGTTTCTGTTGATTATGGGAATTTAATTTTAACATTGGAAAAATATAAAGATAAGATAGATGATATGGATGAAGATGAAATAAGAGAGTTTATAAAGTTACTTGTACCAGAGTATAATCCTGATTATCAGCGGTCCTTAATGGAAGAAGTTGCTGCTACTGAGGTAGAATAGTTTTTGAATTTTAATAAGTGAGGAGATACATGTAATGAAAGTTTTAGTCACAGGTGGTGCAGGCTTTATAGGTTCACATGTAGTAGATTTGCTGATTGAAAATGGATATGAAGTCATAATAGTTGATAATCTTTCAACAGGAAAAGAAGAATTTATAAATAAAAAGGCCATTTTTTATAAAAAAGACATTACAGATGAGAACTTGTGTGAAATATTTAAAAAAGAAAAGCCTGATTATGTGATACATCAGGCAGCTCAGATAGAGGTGCAGAAATCAATTGATAATCCTGTATTTGATGCGAAGGTAAATATACTTGGAACAGTATATTTACTGGAATGTTGCAGAAAAAGTGGTGTTAAAAAAGTTATATACGCTTCATCAGCAGCAGTGTATGGAAATCCTGAATATCTTCCCATTGATGAGAAACATAAAGTAAATCCCATATCTTACTATGGAATATCAAAACATACAGCAGAGCATTACTTTGAGGTATACAGGCAATTGTATGGCTTAAAATATACAATTTTGCGCTATGCAAATGTATATGGGATAAGACAGGACCCAAAAGGGGAAGGTGGAGTAATATCTATTTTTATAGATAAAATGCTTAAAGGGGAAAGACCTATTATTTTCGGAGATGGAAAGCAAACGCGAGATTTTGTTTATGTGAAAGATGTGGCAAAAGCCAATCTTCTGGCATTAGAAAAGGGAGATAATGAGGTTATAAATATAAGCACGAATAAACCTACGAGTATAAATGAGCTTGTTGAGATAATGAATAAAATCATGAATATTTCTTTAGAGCCTATTTATACAGAGCCTCGAAAAGGAGATATAGTGCATAGTTATCTTGATAATAAAAAAGCATTGGATGTGCTTGGATGGAAACCGGAGTATAGTTTAGAAGAGGGATTAAAAGAGACAATTGAGTATTACAGAGTGAAGTATGCGGAAGATGAGGTTGCGGTGATGAAAGAGAAGTGAAAGAATGATGCAAGTGATAACAGGCGTTATTATGGCGGGTGGCAAAGGTGAAAGGTTTTGGCCTAAAAGCAGGATGAAAATGCCAAAGCAGTTTTTGAATCTTTATGGAGATAAGACAATGATTCAGCAAACTGTGGACAGGCTCAAGAGAATTATGCCAGTAGAAAATATTTTTGTTGTTACTAATATTGATTATGCGGGAATAATTAGTGATCAAATTCCTGATTTACCAACAGAAAATATTTTGATAGAGCCTATGGCTAAAAATACTGCAGCATGCATTGGCCTTTCAGCACTTCATACAGAAAGACTTGATAAAGAGTCTATAATGGTTGTTGTTCCTTCTGATCACGTTATAAAAGATGAAGAAACGTATATTGAAGTATTAAAAACAGCAATAGAAAAAGCAAAATCAGGGGATAATCTTGTTACAATAGGCATAAAGCCTACACATCCTGAGACAGGATATGGTTATATAAAATTCAAGAAGGTAACGAGAGAAATAATAAATAAAAATCCTGTACATAAAGTGGAAAGATTTGTAGAAAAACCTGATTATGATACAGCAGTAAAATATGTAGAAAGTGGAGATTATCTTTGGAATAGCGGTATGTTTATATGGAAGACATCATCAATATTAAACGCTATAGAAAAATACATGCCTGAGTTACATAAAGCATTGGAGAATATAAGGAAAAACTTTGATTCAGATGATATAGAAAAAGTGTTATACGATGAATACTCAAAACTTGAAAGTATATCAATAGATTATGGTGTAATGGAAAAAGCCACAAATGTATATGTCGTGCCAGGAGATTTTGGCTGGGACGATGTAGGAAGCTGGACATCTATAGAGAGATTATACGAAAAAGATGATAATGGTAATGTCATAAAAGGAAATGTCATAAGTGTAGATACAAAGAAATGTATCATAACGGGTGGTGAAAAACTCATTGCAACACTTGGTATAGAGGATGTAATTATAGTTGACACAGAGGATGCTCTTTTAATTTGCTCAAAAGATAAGGCACAGAATGTGAAAGAGATATTGAATGAGTTGAAAGAGAAAAAGAGTGAGTATTTGTAGGAGATTAAGAGGAGACTGGCAAACAGGGTTATTACTGTTTTTATTTTTATCGAAATATGTCAAAATATTTTCAATATTTATGTTGTTTTTTAAAAAATAAAATGGTAGAATATAAACGGATAAAATATATTTTTTACTTTTCAGGGAAAAAACTCCTAGAACGAGATTTAAAAGGGTTTTTAGGAGCGGATTATGATGATGCAGTTGAACATATGGGGGGGACCCTCTATTAAAGAAGCTGAATATCTTGTATATCACGACGAAAGTGTTCCTAACAAGCAATGGTTACTAATTGGATTGCTTTTCGTCCCCAAAAAAGAAGCACACATATTAATTGAAAAGCTAAAATACTATCGACAGAAAGAAAATTATGAGGGAGAAATACATTTTTCAGAACTTCCTAAAAAATTTGGAGGAGAATTTGGAGCAAAAGCACGAGTAGCACGTGCCTGGATGAAAGCTTATGAAGATGATTTACATGAAATAGCATATTTCAGTGCTCTGGGAGTTTATAGGGGAAGCCCTGCTTTTGAGCACAAACGCTTTAGTAGAGATTTTCATGCGTACAATCGCTTCACAGCCATGGCACTTAAAGCAGGGATTGCATGGCATCTTGGGCCAAAAGATTATGATCGCTTAAATATTACTTTTATTTCTGATGCCAAAGATCGAAGTACCAGCCCAGATCCTGGCTTTAGAGATAATTTTGAAGAATATATACCTTATAGGGCAGAGTTAGATTCTTATCTCAATAGGCTGGAAGGGAAAAGATATCCTGAAGTATTTATATCAGACATTAAATTACTTGATTCTTCTGAGGAAGACCTGATACAGCTAACTGACCTTTTACTCGGAGCAACACAATCGGCATTAGTTACTGCTTCAAGGCGAGAAACTAAAATGGAGCTTGCTGAAATGGTACTTAGGTGGCAGAAAGACTTAAGAAATTTACCATAGGAACAAAAGTGTAGGCTGTATAGGAAGTTTAACATATGGGCTTTTCCCAACGAAGAGGGGCGACCTTTTCATCCGACTAATTTTGCACTGGATAGCGTGATAAGAAACAATCAATTGAGTTTTCTTGACGAATAGTAAGTGGTAATTATTTTTGTTGTTACTTTTTGATCCGTTCATAAAAATCGTGTGAAAGTGATTAAGCATGTCTACGACTTTATAAAAAGTGATTCAGAAATGAATTGAAAATATAAAATTCTATAAGTGGATTAAAGTAATAGAGGGGGAAATTTGGAATGAAAATTATTGGATTACAAATAAAAAATTTTAGAAATTTAGACGATGTAAAAATGTTACTACATCCTGATATTAATTTCTTGGTTGGAGAAAATGATTTAGGAAAGTCTAACTTTTTAGATATGCTTGATATTATTTTTAATGGAAGGAGATTCAAGGAAGATGATTTTTTTGATAAAGAAAAGCCAATAGAAATTCAGATTACCTTGGGACTAGATGATATAGAAAAGGGTATTTTTGGAGATTTGTTTGACCCACAGAATAGTGACGTAATCAATATAATGATTAGACAAGAAACTCCTGATGAGGATATTAGATACTTTCACCGAGAAAGTGAAGAAGAAATACATTATAGTGATTTTCGTTGTGTCAATTTTATAAAATATGATTCGTTGAGGAGTCCTAAGGAAGAATTAACTTTTTATCGTGGGAAAGGTGTAGGAAAATTTTTAAACTATTTGGTGGAAAAGTTTTTTAAAAATATGGAGCAAAATATTCTAGATATTGAAGATTTTATTAAGAAAGACCAAATTGATCAAATTGTAAGTTATATAAATCAGAAACTTGAGAAATTGAAAACTTTTAAGAAATTTGGGATAGTTACTTCAATAGAAGGAGAAGCAAAGAGTTTAATTTACAGATTACTAACAATGAAGGATTCTAAAGGGTTAGACATTCAAAAAATGGGATACGGTGTTCAATTTTTGACTTTGGTTATTTTGTCTATAATGGAGAAAATAATGTATTTACTTGAAGATAAACGTCGCCAAAAATGCATATATTCCCTTAGGGAAAAAGAAAATGTTCAAAATTATATTTCTTTAATTTTAGGATTAGATGAGCCCGAAATACATCTTCATCCATATATGCAAAGAAGCCTAATAAAGTACATATATAGCATTCTTTTAAATGAAAATGCTGAGTTTTCTTCTTTGTTAAAAGAACTTTTTAATATTGATAAAATACTTGGACAAGCAATAATTGTTACACACTCTCCTAATATACTATTGAATGATTATAGACAAATAGTTCGATTTTATCCTTTTCAGGGATATTCAATCAAAATTAAAAGTGGAGTCGAGATAAAATTAAATTCCCAAGAAGAGAAACATCTTTTAATGAATTTTCCTTATATTAAAGAGGCTTTCTTTTCTAAATGTGTAATTGTAGTGGAGGGTGAAACTGAATTTGGAGCTTTGCCTATATGGGGAGAAAAAATCTTGGGCGATATGGACGAATACGGAATTAGCATTATTAAAGCGGGTGGGAAAAAAAGCGCTATCCCAGTTTCAAAACTATTAGAGCAATTTGACATTTATAGCATTCCAATAATAGATAAGGATACAGAACCGCCTGAAGACTATGATAATTTAATAACAACTAACCAGAAAGATTTTGAGGAAGAGGTAGTAGAGAAGCTTTTGAATAAAAATAAAGAATTATTATTTCAATTGATAGAAGCATTTGATGACAAAGGTTTAGAAAGAAAAATTCAGAAAGGTAAACTTAAACAAATCGCTGAAAGATATAAAATTAATATAGATTGGGATGAAAAAGATTATAAGTTTTCCGAAATACATGGATTTAATAATTTAAATCTTACAAAAGCTATGTTTTTAGCTTGGCTTGATATTAATAAATCTGTTATTTTAGGACGGTTTATAGGAGAGAAATTAGAAAGATCGTACATTCCAGAGCCTTATCTAAATGCTATTAAAAAAGCCAAAGGAGTTGCTGGGGAATGAAAGAACTTATTGAAAAAATTAAGCAAAACCATTCTAATGACGAGGAACAACTGGAGGTAATTTTTACTGATAAAAAAAGAATTATAGTAGAAGCACCAGCAGGTTACGGTAAAACAAAAACAATGATAAGTAGAATAGCATATCTTATTGCTACAAACCGGATTCCTAATCCTAAAAAAATTTTAGCGTTAACTTTCAGTGTCAATGCTGCTTATAAGATAAAGAAAGATGTTGCGGAAAATCTTCCATTCATTCTTTCGAACTCTCCTATTTCCCCTGTCTCAGTCAAAGATAAAGTTTTTGCCACAAATTATCACGGTTTTTGTAGAAGAGTTCTAAGATTGTATGGATATTTGTTGCATGAGTCTCTTAGAAATATAGAGTACCTTAGAGGTGTTGATGACAGTAAAATTGAAGAGCTTATCAATTTAGAAGTGGGATTAGATTTTAGCAATGCAAAAAGGCTTTCTGACTATAATGATGCAATTAAGGAAATAAAGATTCAATATTTAGAAGATAATTATTCTGATTATATAGAAAAAATTAAATTTTATTTTTTACCTAATGGATATATAACTTTTAATGCTATTTTACTTTTAACAATAGAATTGTTCAAAAAATATCCCGCTATTTTGAAATTTTACAGAACACTTTTTCCTATCGTAATTGTAGATGAATTCCAAGATACCAATATTTTAAGTTGGACGCTTTTACAGCTTTTAATTGGAGAAGATGCTGAAGTGATATTCATAGGAGATCCATTACAAAGAATATATGATTTCATAGGGGCTATTCCTGATTTGATGACTGAAGCAACCACAAAATATGATTTACATAAAATAGAGCTAAAAACAAATTATAGATTCAAAAATAATCAACAATTATTATTACTAGACAAAAATATAAGAGAAAACGCCAAAAATCCATCTTCGCCTTCTATTCAGGAGATTGCAAATATTAAAACGTTTCAATTTTCTGATCAAACTGAAGAGGCTAAAGGGGTTCTATCCTTATGCCAAGAAATACTGGGGAATGATCCAGCATCTAAAATAGCCATTTTAGTTAAACAGAGGGGTAGAAACATTGATGAAATTTTGAAAGCTTTTAAAGATACAAAATTCCCGTTTTTCTACGCTTTATATGGTGATGAAGAGAAAGAATATATTGAGTTTCACCAAAAATCGTTAAAAGAATTTTTGGATGTAGTTTCTAATTCGGGCAATAAAATCAATAAAAGAATCATCCAAAGATTTTTTAAAAAGATTAAAAATATTTTCAAAAACAGCGATGATGAAATTTATAACTCACTTTTAATATTATTAGAAACTTTCTTAAATAGAATCTTTATAGAATTTAGTTTTCTTTCGATGGAGGAAAAAATAGAACTTATTAAAGATGTTTTAGAAAGTAGAAGTTTGAAGCAATATCTAGGATATGTTGAGTCAAAAATAATTATATCTACTGTTCATGGGGGAAAGGGTTTAGAATGGGATTATATAATTTTACCAGATATGGAACAATATTCATTCCCTAATTATCCAGGCTTATGTGGAATCTGTCAATTTAAAAATGATTGTAAAATTAATTGGAATTTAGCAAGTAGAATTCCTGATTTTGAAAGAAAATTTTATAGCGAATTAAGTGTTTTCTATGTAGCTGTTACAAGAGCCAAAAAAGAAGTATTTTTTACCTATAGTAATAAACGCATACATCATACCGGGGACGAAAGAGATACAAATGTAAGCTGCCTTTTAAAGTTACCTGGAATAAAACTAAATTATCAGTAATATACAGTAAGCATAAATCAAAAGTAACTCTTTGTGGGAACTTTATTTCATCAAATATATAATGTTCAAATGCTTTGAGTGTGTAAAAACCAGCGTTTTTCAAAAATCTATTCTTACGACTTTTTCGCCAGCTCTACTCTAATTTTAAAAGCTTTGAAAGATATTCCTTATGATCATAGTGTAAAATTATCGTAGGATTTTTTGAGTAAAAAAACAAGAGACAACCCCTGTGATAAAATAGATTGTGGAAAAACAAAAACACAGAAAGAGATGTCTCTTGTGAAAAAACATAATCTTTAAGAATATTATACTACAAAATGCTTTAGATTTCACTAGGGAAATGGTAGACGTTCTTGAGGATTTATTAAATAATGGAATGAATATTACAGAATATTACAGAATCTTTATTTGCTTAAAAATTTAAACTCAAAATGACTGATGAGTAATATTTTTATCAAAAAGAGTTGTTTTTATTACTTATAAGTTATATAATATGATCAAGGAGATATGGAATTGGAATGTTACGCAAAATAATATATCCAGAGCAATTCCATAGTGTTAAAATTTATATACATCCCGAGGTTGAAAATGAATTAAAGAATATTTTAGAATATAGTGGATATAAGGAAAGGTTCATTAGGATGTATAGGCAAAGGCTTAAATTCTTAGAGAATTATCAAAATAAATGTTATCAAAAAAGAGATTGGTTTGAAATCTTGAAAGGAACTGAAGGTTTGTATTCAATGAAGTTTAAAGGAGCAAAAAATGTAAGAATAATTTTTAAGTTTGTGAGGTATAATAAACAAAATATTGCGTTATTATTATGTGCTTTTGAAGAAAAAAATGATAAGGATAGTTATAGAGGTGCTATACAAATAGCACAAAAAAGGTTAGAGGAAATAAAAGAGTTTTTGGATTAATTTAATTAATAATTTATGAAGAAGTTAGTGTGAGGAGGAGGGTTAGTATGGGCAATAAATTGGAATTAGGAAACGCATGGAAGCTGATTGATAAACTAGCTGATGAAGCGACAAAGGAAAAATTTGAATTGGATGATATATTATATGATATTTCCATGAAGATATTTGAGTTTAGGATTAAAAACAATTTGACACAAAAACAGCTGGCTGAAAAATTGGGAATTACACAATCTATGGTATCAAAACTTGAAAGTGGTCAATATAATCCTACAGTGGAACAGCTGTGGAAAATTTCAAAGAAATTAGGTTGGAATTTTAAGATAATATTTGGAGAAGAGGATGACAAACCTCAAATCTGGGATACAGTCCATTTTGAAGAAGGTCAAGATAGTGATACAAATCAGAGAATAGAAAAAGAATTGGCGGTGGGGGCATGATTGATTCAAATCAAGTATTAGCGGATTTCCAATTTATAGGTAATAGAGTATCTAACTTTAAGATTGAAACAAAAGATATAAAAACAAACGAAGCAAAGGCAAAAGTCACTTATAATTTTGACTACAATGTAAAAGAAATTGAAGAATTAGAAGATAAATATGTAGGATATATTGAATTTATAACAGAAATAAAAGCGAAGATCAAAAATGTGATACTTTTTAAGATTAATTTAACCATGGAAGGTGCTTTTATCGGAAATAATCAAAAACTAACAAAAGAGAATTTTCTCAGCATGTTAGAGTTAAATGGCTTAACAACACTTTCACAATTGTCAAGAGCTTATGTTTTAAGTGTCACTGCTCTTTCTGGAATAACTCCTCCAGTAAAATTGCCGATGATTAATGTTTTTAAATTAAGACAACAGAAAAAAGAAAAGGAAGAGAAGAATATAAAATTGTCTTGAGCTATTTTCAAATGAGTATTTTAGAATAAGGATTGGCGTTATCAAGAATACCTCTAGAATAAGCAGCAAAACTTTTTGAGGACAACAGCGCTTTTTTATCTGACAGTTTATGGAGTGGTCGGCCTGATATTCTTGTGGAAGTTGTCGACAGAAATACTGGTAAGATAAAAAAGATTATCATTGGGGAAGTAAAATATACTACAGACAGGGATTACATGATACAGAGATTAAAAGAGCTTTTGGAGTATATTTATTTTGTCAAAGAAAAAAGTGTTGAAGGAATGTATGTTTTTGATAATTCTCAAAGCCAAATAGAGGTAGAAGGTATTTTATTTGTGGACAATATCAATTTTAAGCCAATAGAGGAGGATATTGTAAGGGTTTATCAACCTAATGCTGTAAATATAGTGCTGGAAAGAAATTTAGCGCGGGGAATTTAAAAGGTGAAGAGAAAGCTGAACAAAATTATAGAAGAACACAAACATGTAAATTAAATTATTTGCGGACTCAAAAGAAGCAAAACCTTGCCTGAAATCTCTGTAAGGGGAGAGGTGAAAGCCCAAAATAAAGCGGGTTTCAGAATTTATGACAAACCAAAGATAATATTTAGAATGCTCGTAGAAAAAATACTTGATTCAATATAATTTGTACCGAGCAGAAAAGCTATTGAGAACTTTGCAATAGATTTATTTACAGAGGAATAGGGTTGTCATACAACATGAAGGGAGTGTTTAATGTAGTATGGATGAAAACTACAATGTCAAATACGAAATAAAAAAGGATTGGTGGTTAATTGGCATTATCATATTAATATGGATTTTTACATTTGCCATTTTTGGACGTTTACCGGCTAAAATTCCAATACATTGGAATATTTCAGGTCAAGTAGACAGTTTTGGCCCAAAACATGATATATTTATTTTGCCTTCTATCATTACAATAATATATTTTGTAATGTTATATGTACCTATTATTGACCCTAAAAGAGCCAATTATGGCAAATTTGCTGGAGCTTATAGAATGATAAGAGCAGTTGTAGTAATTATTTTGTCAGCAGTATATTTTGCTTCTGCATATTCTGCATTAGGTTATAGAATTGAGGTAAATAGAATGAGCAATCTTATTATTCCTTTTATGTTGATTGGTTTTGGGAGTGTTATGGGTAAACTTCGCCATAATTATTTTGTAGGTATAAGAACTCCCTGGACGTTAGCAGATGAAGAGGTATGGAATAATACACATCAGCTAGCTGGAAAACTATGGCTCATTGCAGGTATTATTGGCTTATTTGCTTCCTTTTTTGGAGGTACATGGGTAACTGTTTTTATGTTTGTGCTGCTAATTACTGCTGTTATAGTACCGATTGTGTATTCATATGTAGCTTTTAAAAATAAAGAAAAATAGAGGATAATGAGATTGGATTTATACATGATAGAGGCATGAAAGAACCTACAAAAAAAGCATTTTAATAGTTGAACACATCTTTTAAGTCTATTACAAGGTCTTCAAAAATAGAGACTTTAATTTTATCTTCCTCGGTATAAACTTCTGGTCTGCCGTATCTACCATTTTCCTGAAGCAGGAATACTGTTACCAATTTTATTTCTGGTTCTACTATCCAGTATTCTTTTACTCCATGTTTTTCATATAAGTTAAATTTTTCTACTTTATCTGTTCTTGCAGTGGAAGGAGAAGTAATTTCAACAATCAGATCAGGAGCCCCTTTACATCCTTCATCATCTAATTTTGATTTATCGCAGACTACTATAATATCAGGTTCTACAACAGTCGTTATTTCTTTATCGCTTTTTTCGTTTGCTGATGGTAGTCTTACTCCAAGACGTGCAAAATAAACTTCACATTCTTTATCTTTTAGGTAATTAAAAAATTGATAGCTTATTGCTCCAGAAATTTCTTGATGTATTCTTGGTGGAAGAGTGTGTAAATAAACCTGCCCATTAATTAATTCTATTCTCTGTTTATCTGGCCAGTTTAAATAATCCTCATAGACTCCCATGCCGCAAATGCGGCACCAGCAGAGGATGAAAATGTCCTTTTTTGATGATATAATCAGTACAGCGGCTGGTGAAGAAAGGTCGTTCTTAACTTGGTGCTTTGAGCCCGACTCATAGACAGACTTCAACGACCAGGTGCACCACAGATTGTTGCTCCCTTTACGGGAAGCACGTAGGATAGAATAACCCCTTATGGTTGTTGCACCAGCTCTTCAATTTTACAGTCGCTATCGTTCAAATTTTAAAAAAGGAGTTGGTTCTTTCATGGATTTAGTTTACTCTCACGTTTGCGGATTAGATGTCCATAAAAAGAATGTTGTAGCTTGTATAATAACACCAGAAGGTAAAGAAATCCGCACTTTTTCAACTATGACCGATGACCTTATTGCATTAAAAGAATTTATTAAAGCTAAAGGTTGTTCTGTTGTTGCTATGGAAAGTACCGGCTCTTATTGGAAACCTATTTACAATCTACTTGAGCTTGAGAGCATTAAAATCCTACTCGTCAATGCTAAGCATATTAAAAATGTCCCTGGTAGAAAAACCGATGTAAAAGATGCTGAGTGGATAGCAAGTCTCTTGCAACATGGCCTTTTGCAAGGCAGCTTTGTCCCAGACAGAGAACAAAGAGAGCTTCGCGAACTTGTCCGCTATAGAAAAAGCCTCATTGAAGAAAAATCAAGAGAACTTAATCGCATACAAAAGGTTTTAGAAGGAGCTAATATCAAACTGTCTTCGGTAGTCTCTGATATCAACGGGGCATCCAGTCGTTCTATACTTGAGGCTATTATAAATGGTGAAGAAAATCCCGAAACCCTGGCTGAGCTTTCTCAAGGCAAGCTAAAAAATAAAATGGATGAACTAAAACGCGCTTTAAAAGGCTTGATCAATCATCACCAAAGGATGCTTCTGGAAATACAGCTTAGACATATTGATTACCTTGATGAAGAAATAGCAAAATTAGACGAAGAAATTAAAAATCGAATGCTCCCTTTTGAAAAAGACCTGGCACTGCTGGATACAATCCCTGGAGTCGGAAGAAGAACTGCAGAACAAATAATAGCCGAAATCGGCACGAATATGGAACAGTTCCCCTCTGCTGCTCATTTGTGTTCTTGGGCAGGACTGTGTCCAGGTCATAATGAAAGTGCTGGTAAACAAAGGTCTGCAAGAACTCGAAAAGGTAATCAAAAATTGCGAAGCTCTCTTATTGAAGCTGCCAGAGCTGCCTCAAGGGCAAAAGATACTTATCTCTCAAGTCAATACCACCGCATCGCTGCTCGAAGAGGAGCAAACCGAGCAGCAGTTGCAGTGGCACATAGCATTTTAATTATAGTTTATCATATTCTCAAGCGAAAGCAACCATATATTGAATTAGGTCCTACTTATTATGAAGAGAAAAAGCGTAATATGATTATTCGTCAATCTTTAAAAAAGCTAGAGTCTTTAGGTCTTAAGGTCACGGTCGAATCTGGAATGTCTTAATTTTTTATATTTTATTTATATAGATATATCCATTTAGTTTCATATTTATCCCATATTTTTACATCAGTATGGGCTTAGTTTTTTATTGCCTTTTTGAGAGACACTATTTTCAGGATAGGTATAAACTTCTTTTCTTTCTGGCAAAGACATAATTGACACTCCTTAGAATTTTTTTAGACAGCACAGTTCTATGTTTTCACAGATAAGTCTTTTTGATTCTATTATATTATACGTATGTTAAATATACAAACTATATTTTTACTGTCCAGTTTGTAAAGAACAATACTTTAAAAGTTGCTGTGTTAACCTTGTCGAAATATGACGAAATTTTCTTAATATTTCAATTGGATTTTGATTTATAAGATGGTAAAATTAAATTAAAACGAGAAATTTTTGATATAATGTGCTTTTAAATGGGGGAGAGAAGATGAGGATAAAAGATTGTAATTACTTGGAGGAATGTGATAGATATTTTGAGGATTTACTTAATTTGTCAAAAAATAAGGTGTGTGTATTATGAGTAGTATAAATGATGTAAATGAAAAGTATATTTTGAATAAAATAAGACCATATATTGATGAAAATAAAATGATATCAGAAAGAGTTTTTAATCGGTTATTTTCGAAACTTGATTTACGAGACCAATACAAGATTATTAATGTGTTAGCACGAAAATATACTAACTAAAAAGGTGATGTTGAACTTTGACAACAAAATATGTTTAACCATTTAGTCAGAAAAATGGCAATAATAAATTAACCAATGCAGAAAGCATCAGCTGGAAAATTTTACAATATTAACTTATGCTAGAGTTAAACTGATTTAGGAACTATTACTTCCAAACCCAACTTTCGAGCTTCATTGATAATCCGTTTAACACGAATTATTTCTTGCTTTTTTCTGACTTCTTCAAAAACTCTCTCATCATAATCAGTATTATTTTTAAGCATATTGTAAATAATAACTAACAATTTCCTCGCAAGTGCAACTATTGCTTTCTTTCCTCCACGGCGCTGCTTTATTTTCCAATACCAAGTGGCAAGATATGAGCCCCTTATACGAGTTATACTCCATGCGACTTCACAAAGTATCCTTTTGATATAAGTATTGCCTTTTGTTACTCGAGTGGACTTTTTTTTCCTGCGCTTTCATTATTCCCGGGACTTAATCCTGCCCAAGAACATATATGCTCTTGTGTCTTAAATTTACTCATATCTGTACCTATTTCAGCAATTATTGCAGCAGCCGCCGTTACATCTATACCAGGTATACTATCTAATTGTTCAATCTGCCTTTTGTATTTGTCAAGTTCAGAATTGATGTTTTCTTCTATCTCGCGGAGGTGTTCATACATTTCGTCCAAATGTTTAAGTAAAAGTTTCAAAAACTCTCTCTGGTGCTTATTCATCCTACCACTGATTGATAGTTTTATATCATTTAGTTTAGCACGCGCTTTTCCTCTAACGTAATTTTCGACTTCTTTAGCTGTTATACTTCCATGCTCTGCTATATGGTTTAGTATTGCCCTACCTGATACACCAAATATATCTGTCAAAAAATTTGAAAGCTTAAAACCGCAGCTTTGAAGGTGTTTTTCAATACGATTTTTTTGAGATGATATCTCTTCAATTATGCTTTTGCGATATCTTGTCAGATCTCTCAATTCTCGAATTTCTTGAGGGGGAATAAAGCTTCCATTTAAAAGTCCTGCTCTTAATAAAGTGGCAATCCATTCTGCATCTTTCATATCAGTCTTTTTGCCAGGTACATTCTTCATATGTCTCGCATTAGCTACTATAATTGACATGGTACCATCAAAGGCGCTTTCAAGTACGTTGTAAATTGGCTGCCAATATATTCCCGTACTTTCCATAGCAACATTATGGCAGTTCTCTGATTCAAGCCATGCTTTTAATTCTTCAAGCCCTTCCAGTAAAGTAGAAAATGTCCTTATTATTTTTTGTGGTTTCTCGTCATTGACAGAACCTTTAAGTAAACACGCTACAATAGTTTCTTTATGAACATCCAATCCACAACAAACTTCAAGTAAATCTTGCATTCTTTTTACCCCTATTAAGTTTATTACAGGGGTTGATTACCTGAGAAAATTAAGAAGTTTAGCACCCGTGCTGTTCCCATATTAGTTAATATGGGGCGACAATTGGCTGTGCTCAAAGGTAATCAGGTTAGGTTAATGCACGAGGTATTAATCCATCAAAATTAAATCAACCTTTCCCCTGTTAATCTTAGTTTAACAAAAATCGAATTTTTTGCAACTTGAAAATCTATTTTCATCTATGGTTGTGCTTTGCTAAGCATGGATGGTTAATGCATAATCCATCTTATCAAGTAATTGATCAAATTTATTTAACTCATATTCAACCTTATTAGTAATTGGTTCATCTTTTTCGATATTAATTCTAATATTATTTCTCTTAACAAAACCAAGATATGTTATAGGATCAATCATCTTTAAACTATCCACTGTTTCACGATACATATTTTCAATACCACCATAAATCGCCGTAGCAGTAAAAGTCGCTATTACAAATCCCAATCCTTTTTTTTCTAATTGCGCTTTTTTTACCTTACTTAAGTGGTCCCCTAAATACCAGTAGTCTGGCCTAAACTGCTTTCCCCAGGTAGTAACAATATGTGCTTCATCAACTACCAATAATCCTAGTTTTCTATTACCAATAATTTGATCCAAGTCGCTTTTGCTTAACAACGATTCTGGCGATAAATATAATATATGACATTTTTTATCTATAATATCGTTAATTATTTCCTGTTTTTTTATAGGAGAAATATCAGAATTAATAGTACGTGCATAAGTATAATTCCGCATTTCTAAATTACTTACTTGGTCTTTCATCAATCCAATTAAGGGGGAAATTACAATAGTAAACAATTCATATTTCTCTGCAAGATAAATTGCAGGAATTTGAAACATAATTGATTTTCCCGATCCCGTTGGTGCTGTTACAAAAATATCCCTATAGTTTTGATTGGTGTAACATTTTTCAACCTCCTCTACAATTCTTGCTATGATTTCCCCTTGAGATACTTCTTTAACAATCTTTTGTTTATTATGTAAACTATTAATATCATATACTTTAAGAGTTTTAAAATTACTGTAACCCCAGTATTTTTTTAAAATATCAAAAAACTCTTGTCTAACATCAATCTCGGCTTCTCCTTCTCTTATTACTCCAAGTTTTATTGTTACGTATGGGAAAATATACTTAAGAATTCTAATCTTTTGCAGAAAAACTTCCATAAAGAGAGGATCTTCATCCAATACATAGACTCTATTATATTTCCTTTTGTACACATCATCTACTAATAACAGATAATCTTCTTCACTAGTTATTTTATAATACTTTCCTGAAAAACTTATCTCTTCTTTTTCTAAAGATAGTGTCAAGATACTGTAGGATTTTTTTAAGACAACCCCTGAAACTTAATTAATTTCAGCCTTCAATTTATCATGCTTTTTATATGACCTGCGCATATTTTAATGCTCTCAAAATCCTGTATATTGGTGTTACTTTCCCCATATTCAAAACCGTAATATTATTTATCTTTTCATTTGTAGACGTTTTAATTCTCCTTACCGCCTCTTTTATTTGCTTCTTCGTTAATTTGTAACTTCCTGCATTTATATTCTTTTTCTTGCCCCATTCTATTTCTCTTAAGTCTCCTCCGTTCTTGCTAAATACTCTTAATTTCGCCATTAGTTTTAATCCTTCTCTGCTCCACCCCAATGGATTTCTGCTTAATCTAACAGAAAATACATGACTTATATGGCCTTCTGCGCTGCACCCTATTACATCTTTGTCTTCACTGTATATCTTTATCCCTTCCCAGTTGTTTAGTATGTATCTCTTTGCTTCCTTTATCTTCTCTTTTTCTTTCTCTTCTTTTGCTACCTTTATTAACTCATCAAATATTTTCTTCACTCCTTCTTTATCCCCTTCATTTATTGCTCTCCATATCTTATCCCTATACTTTGGCTCTTTTGATGTTGCTTTTAATACGTATTTGTTTAAATGATATCTGTCTAGTACAAACCTTGATTTTAATATCCATTCTAATCCCTCTTTTATCCACGGTGCTCCATCTCCTGCTATATATATCTTTTCTATCTTCTCTTCCTTGTAATTTTCTTCTATGTAATTTGCTACATCTACCCATATATCTTCTGCTTTCTCTCCTACGTATGCCTTGTAATACACATTCTTCAGTACGTTCCTTCCGTTTTTCTCTTCTCTCCCTTCATGTATGTATATCAATCGCGGTGTTTCATTGCTGCCATCTTGCAAAGGTACATGGTCTTCATCTGCTTCTATGTATAAAACCCTTACTTCCTTCTTCTCTTTTATTTCTCTCTTTACTTCCACTTCCCCTATTTCCCTTATCGCGTTTAATACCGTCTGTTTACTTAATTTCTCTGGACATGCTTTCTCACTACTTTTCTCGTATGATTCTTCTATCGCATTTTCTACTAACTTTATTTTTACTCCCTTTTCTATCCTCTCGTGCCGTCCTATCTCTAATGCATCATCCACTAAATATGTATATCTACCATCTTCTCTTGATTTGTAATATGTCCTCTCATATTCAATATCCCCAAGGACTGTCGTTAATCTCTTTTTATCTTTCCTCTCTACTACCCATTTTTCTTTCCTTCTCTTATCTTCTTTTATTATCCTATCTAACTCTTCAATAATTGCTTCTATTGCCTCTCTACCTAGTTTGTCCGTAAGTTCTTTTATCTTTACCACAAGTTCTGTAATATTCATTCCATTCCTTAATAAATCCTCAAAAACATTCATCATTTCCCTAGTGAAATCTAGAGCATTTTGTAGTATAATATCCTCAAAGAAATATTTTTTCACAAGAGACACCCCTTTCTGTGATGTTTTGTTTCCAAGTTCTATTTTATCACAGGGGTTGTCTCTTGTTTTTTTCACTTCAAAAAATCCTACGATAATTTTACACTATGTTTTCTAAATGAATAGTATTAATATCCTCTCCATCAAATAGATAAAATTCCTGTTCTTTCTCAGTTGGTAAGATATTATTATAAACTACATAGTAATTACCATTAATAACTTTAATATTAGCATATATTTTTGTAATTTCAGATAGATCCTCCAACTCTTCTTCGTTTTCCTCTTCTCCTGTTTCCTCTATAGCATTGTAATGAATTAATAAAGACCTTAAATCTGCCTCGGATATATCAACTTCTAAAGGAAAGTAGTTAATAAATAAATTATTCACTAACACAATTATATTAGTATACTGTGCTGTTATAAACTCATACAATGCCAAAAATTCATCGTAAGTAATTACATTTCTGTCATTATTAACAATTTCTGCAAAATAAGCAAATTTATTTTTTAAAATTTCACCAACATTTACTTTAAAATCAGGGTTATACAGTCTAATTGGAATTCCCTTTAAAACAAGAATTGTTTTTCTATTTCTAGGTAAAAACTTTGTTATTTTCTCCCTAATATAATTTACATAATTAGCCATTTCTCTTTTCACTCCTTCACAAAATCCTTTAAAATTTTTGATCTTTTAGCATTTCTAAGCTTTCTTATCGCCTTTGCTTCTATTTGTCTTATCCTTTCTCTTGTTACACCAAAAATCTTCCCTATTTCTTCTAAAGTCTTCTCTTGTCCATCATCTAATCCAAACCTTAATCGCAATACGTTTTTTTCCTTTTCTCTTAAGGTATTCAACACTGAATTTAAAGTTTCTCTAAGTAACTTATCTTCCACTTCCTTTTCTACAAAATTATTATCATGCTCATCTGTAATAAACTCAATAAACTCTGTATCACCATCCTCATTAATTAAATAATTAAGCGATAAAGGTGACAAAACGTTTTCCATTACATAAATAAAATCATTTTCTTCACTTTCACTTATGTCTCTCCCTTTAATTTCTTTAAGCAATTCCTTAATGGAATATTCGGGATATAAATAAGATATTTTCAATACTTTACTAATTTGACCAAAATAATACGCTGGTACTCTAATAAGAAAACCATAATTCATAATTTCTCTTTGAATAGCTTGATCTATCCATATCGTAGCATATGTAATAAATTTAACTCCCTTTGTATGTTTAAATCTTTCAACTGCTTTGATCATCCCTATGAATCCAGCCTGCATTAAATCCTCTATTTCCAAACTATGTCTATAAGTTTTTAAGTATCTAAGTGCTCTGCTTTTTACTAAATTAGTATTTCGACTAACTATCACATCTAAAGCTGTTTTTAAACCTTTTTGATAAAGTACGCACAATTGTTCATTAGTAAGATTTTGAATTTTATCCACAGCATAGAAATCATGAAATGTCACCTCATCCTTATTTTCATAATCATCTACATTGTTAAATTCTTCTGCCTCATCTTCAAACTTTATATCAATATCATTATTTATTAACCATCCATGCTTAGCAAAGCACAACCATAGATGAAAATAGATTTTCAAGTTGCAAAAAATTCGATTTTTGTTAAACTAAGATTAACAGGGGAAAGGTTGATTTAATTTTGATGGATTAATACCTCGTGCATTAACCTAACCTGATTACCTTTGAGCACAGCCAATTGTCGCCCCATATTAACTAATATGGGAACAGCACGGGTGCTAAACTTCTTAATTTTCTCAGGTAATCAACCCCTGTAATAAACTTAATAGGGGTAAAAAGAATGCAAGATTTACTTGAAGTTTGTTGTGGATTGGATGTTCATAAAGAAACTATTGTAGCGTGTTTACTTAAAGGTTCTGTCAATGACGAGAAACCACAAAAAATAATAAGGACATTTTCTACTTTACTGGAAGGGCTTGAAGAATTAAAAGCATGGCTTGAATCAGAGAACTGCCATAATGTTGCTATGGAAAGTACGGGAATATATTGGCAGCCAATTTACAACGTACTTGAAAGCGCCTTTGATGGTACCATGTCAATTATAGTAGCTAATGCGAGACATATGAAGAATGTACCTGGCAAAAAGACTGATATGAAAGATGCAGAATGGATTGCCACTTTATTAAGAGCAGGACTTTTAAATGGAAGCTTTATTCCCCCTCAAGAAATTCGAGAATTGAGAGATCTGACAAGATATCGCAAAAGCATAATTGAAGAGATATCATCTCAAAAAAATCGTATTGAAAAACACCTTCAAAGCTGCGGTTTTAAGCTTTCAAATTTTTTGACAGATATATTTGGTGTATCAGGTAGGGCAATACTAAACCATATAGCAGAGCATGGAAGTATAACAGCTAAAGAAGTCGAAAATTACGTTAGAGGAAAAGCGCGTGCTAAACTAAATGATATAAAACTATCAATCAGTGGTAGGATGAATAAGCACCAGAGAGAGTTTTTGAAACTTTTACTTAAACATTTGGACGAAATGTATGAACACCTCCGCGAGATAGAAGAAAACATCAATTCTGAACTTGACAAATACAAAAGGCAGATTGAACAATTAGATAGTATACCTGGTATAGATGTAACGGCGGCTGCTGCAATAATTGCTGAAATAGGTACAGATATGAGTAAATTTAAGACACAAGAGCATATATGTTCTTGGGCAGGATTAAGTCCCGGGAATAATGAAAGCGCAGGAAAAAAAAGTCCACTCGAGTAACAAAAGGCAATACTTATATCAAAAGGATACTTTGTGAAGTCGCATGGAGTATAACTCGTATAAGGGGCTCATATCTTGCCACTTGGTATTGGAAAATAAAGCAGCGCCGTGGAGGAAAGAAAGCAATAGTTGCACTTGCGAGGAAATTGTTAGTTATTATTTACAATATGCTTAAAAATAATACTGATTATGATGAGAGAGTTTTTGAAGAAGTCAGAAAAAAGCAAGAAATAATTCGTGTTAAACGGATTATCAATGAAGCTCGAAAGTTGGGTTTGGAAGTAATAGTTCCTAAATCAGTTTAACTCTAGCATAAGTTAATATTGTAAAATTTTCCAGCTGATGCTTTCTGCATTGGTTAGTTTATTATTGCCATTTTTCTGACTAAATGGTTAAACATATTTTGTTGTCAAAGTTCAACATCACCTTTTTAGTTAGTATATTTTCGTGCTAATGTTTAATAAAAAAATGCTGATATATTTTCCTACAGTAGCTTTGCTGGAAAGGTTTTGGGAATATTGTCTTGTAAAGAATCTAGATAAGTATATTTCTAAATACCATGGTAGATTAACCCCATACGAAAAAGAAGAAAGTTATAGAAGATTTAGGAATGGTGAAACGCCCGTTATTTTAGCTACGAAAGCTTTTGGTATGGGTATTGACATAGATGATATTGAAATAGTTGCGCATTTTGCGCCGACTGGAAACGTTTGTGATTATGTACAAGAAATAGGCAGAGCAGCTAGACGTTCTGGGTTGATAGGAGAAGCGTATTACCATTTTATGAGGAATGACTTTAAGCATATCAATAGACTGCACGGTTTATCTGTTATAAAAGAATATCAACTGATTGAGGTTATTAAAAAAGTTTATAAATTATATCAAGAAAAGATTAAAGATAGTAAAGGAAAAATTTTTACTAAAAAAAGAAATGAAATGTTAGTGGATGCTGAAAGTTTTGCACATATTTTTGAAAATCCTTTTTATAATGAAGATGATGGCATAAATAAAGTTAAAACAGCGATGTTATTAATACAAAAAGATTTTGAGCAGAGATTTGGATTCTCCCCTTTTCATATAAGGCCGATACCTTTGTTTGAAATTGGATATTTTGAAATTGATCCGAATACGCAAGAAAGTATTACAAAGAAATATGGTAAAGTCTTAGAAGAATTGGATTCGTATTATCATATATGTGAGATAAATTTGAAGAAAATTTGGGAAAAAGATTTTTGTGACAAATATTCATTCCCACGATTTAAGTTTTTATTATATTCAAAAGACGAAGAATTGTTGTTTGATTATAAAAATATAATTAAACCTGCGTTAAAAATTGACATTACGTTTTATAACAATTGGTTAGAAGATTATAAACAATATTTGAAAGTATTAAGGGAAATAGTAAGTACATCAGTCAGAGAAGAAAAATATTACAGTGTTGATGGAAAGGATGGATTGGTTGAAGAATTGGTTCAAAGACTCAATGTAAGCGAATATAAAGCTAAGAGTATAATAGAAACCATAATTTCTGCTATGTCTATATACCAGCATGATTACACTAACAACATTCATGGAAGAGTTTTTAATGAAAGAATCCTCAATTCAGGAAATTATAAATATAAGTTTTCAAATGAAGTATTTGAATTTTTTAAATGGTTTGATAGACAAGTTGATTATATACGTCAAAATACGAAAAATGGTATTTTGTATTTAGTTGAGGGAAGAGATAAAGATTTTAAAGAAAAAATGGTAGCTTTAGGGATATTAGAGGTATTTGGAGTGCTAGTCTTTAAATCTCTTGGGGGGAGGAACAGCCAGATTTATATTTATGTAAACCAGACTAAAACAATGAGGGAGATACTATTAAAACCAACAATGTATAAAAATAGATTATTAGAACTTATAAGAAATAGACATAAACTTTCAGTAGAAATGTTGAGTTATATATTTGAGAATAACCTTAGTAATGAAGAAATTTGGGGTATTATAGAAGATTATTTTTTGGGGATTATTCCGGAACAAGTAAAAGAAAGATATGAAAATGATATAGTAAAAGCAAGATAAAAAAGAGAATTTGAAAATCTTTTAATCCTGTTTATATAAACTAAAGATTTTTATTTCTTAAATAAGTATGAAAAAAAGTGGAGAAAAATGTTAGCCCGTTTTGTAGAGCAGGATAAAGAAATAAAAAAGCTTTTTTATCAGAAAATCAAAGAAAAAGAAGAAAGAGAAAAACAAAAACATCTAGACAAAATTAGTGAAGGTTTCCTTGGTTGGCTTTTAGAGCCTATTGCAGATGTTGCTTATGCGTGGAGGCGTATTTCTGAAAAAGAACAGGGAAGTAGTGGTGAAAATTCAGTGGGATGGGCATTGCATTTATGGCTTCCAGGTAATGCAGTTGTTATAAATGACCTTGTTTTAGAAGTAGAGCCTGACGAATTTATACAAGTTGATCATCTTGTGTTAAATACAAACGGAATTTTTGTATTAGAGACAAAATCATGGGACGGGGCTTTTTTAGGAACAAAAGATAAGTGGCGTATGAAACAAGGAAATAAATGGGTTGAAGTTCAAAGCCCTACTAAACAAAATGAAAGGCATGTTAAATTGTTTAAAAAATGGTTAGAAGAAAATTTGCCTGATTTACATGAGAGAGTTAAAGATCATATATATCCAATTGTAATATTTAAACGGGCTAAATGGGTAAAAGCTAAAGATTGCAGCATGCCTGTTGTTATTGGAGGAATGGAGGCTGTTGGAGAAATTAGAAAAGTAAAAGGAGAAAATATATCTGAAGAGGATATTAATTTGATTATTGAAGCTGTAAGAAATGCTAAACCGTTAGATCATGATGAATGGAAAAAGAAGCATAGTAAAGAAAAAGAAAGAGGTGGAGAAAGATACCAAGTTACAACAGGGAAAACTTCAAATGGTAAAATGTATGTAAGAATTGTTGGTACAAAGGAAGATGCTCAAAAAGTTGCAGAGGAGTATAAAAACCAAAATTATACAATAAGCGAAATAAGGCAGGATAAAAAAGACAAAAATGTGTGGTTTTTTTATTATTCTTAAAGCTTGAAAAATAATAAAGATGTTAGGTGGAGCTAAGTTATTAATATTATCCGCAGGGCTTTGCTGCGTTACACGTTTTCATTTTTGTCGAGATATGGCGAAATATTTTTAATATTTATGTGGCTTTTTGAGAAATAAAATGGTAAAATGAAGACAGAATGAAAATTATTTAGAGACTTAGTAACAGCAATTATAAATTGTTATTCAAAACTTATTATTTATGAGATATAATGATATTAAGAAGGAGCAAAATGTCATGGATGATAAAAATGTAAAGGAAGCTGTTCACAATCAGCATGACAAAGGGTATAAATTTTTATTATCCAGCAAGCGAGTGTTTATAGAGTTATTAAGAAGTTTTGTAAAACATGATTGGGTAAATGATATAGACGAGGCAAATGTAGTTAAAGTAGATAAGTCATTTGTATTACAAGACTTTGCAGATAAAGAAGCAGACTTGGTTTACAGAGTAAGATTGAAGGAAAAAGAAGTCATATTTTATATATTGATGGAATTACAATCGACAGTTGACTATCAAATGCCCTACAGGTTACTTTTATACATGGTAGAGATATGGAGGAGCATATTAAAAGACGTACCAAAAAAAGAATCAAGAAGGAAAGATTTTGAATTACCAGTTATAGTGCCGATAGTACTGTACAATGGAAGTCGTAAATGGACAGCAAAGACAAGCTACAAAGAAATCCTGAATTCTTATGAAACTTTTGGAGAATATGCAGTAGATTTTAAATATATACTGATAGATGTAAATAGGTATACAAAAGAGGAGTTATTGAGGTTAGAGAATTTAATAGCGTCTGTATTTTTATTAGAACAAAAGGTAGAATTCGAAGAAATGATGGCAAGGCTTAAGGAATTGTCAAACACGTTAAAGAAATTGGATGAAGATGAGATTTTGCTATTTAAAGCATGGTTTAAAAAGATATTAATGGCAAGGATGCCAGAAGAAGAGAGAAAGAATGTAGAGAGAATAATAGATGAAAATGAGGAGGTGGAAGAGATGATATCGAATCTTGAGAAGACTATATTGCAAGAGATGAAAGAACGAGAAAAGAAAGGTATGAAAAAAGGCATCGAGAAGGGTATGGAGAAGGGTATAGGGGTGACTGTTCTTAAATTATTAGAGAAAAAGTTTGGAAGTGTTCCTGAAGAATATGTGAAGAAAATAGAGGGAGCAGGTAAGGAAACGTTGCTTAAGATTGTCGATAAAATATTTGAAATAGATAAAATAGAAGATTTGGAGAGGTTGCTGAAGTGAATGAATTTCAACAGGGTAATTCCTGTTTTTTTGTTTTTATATGGTAAGAGCTATAGAAACAGCAATAAAGGTGATTGTAAAAGCAATGGCATAGAAAAAATTTTGTTTTACGGCTCAAACTTGTTAAAATAGAGTTAAATAAAAAAGAATGAGGGGAGAGGAATGGGGGCTCTTGTCCTTCTCGTAGGGCTTCCGGGTGCTGGCAAGTCAACTTTTGCAGCAGAGCTCAAGAAAAAACGTCCTGATATAGTTGTAGTAAGTTCTGATGAAGTGCGAAAAAATTTTTTTGGAGTTACATTTGACCCAAGGGTGGAAAAGCAGGTGTGGTCTATAGTGCATTCTGCTGTTATAGGCAATTTAAAGCTGGGGAAGACAGTAGTTTTAGATGCGACAAATCTTACGAGAAGCAGCAGATATAAATGGATAAGGTGGGCTGGGTGGTTTAAAAAACCTGTGATAGCTGTTTTTATCAATCCTCCTCTGGAGACAGTGTTTAAACAAAATGCCATGAGAGAAAAAGAGTGGGTAGTACCCGAGGAGGAAATGAGAAAAAAGGTAATGATTCTAAAGGTTCCTCAGATGGAGGAAGGTTTTTATTCTGTTGTAAATATTGAAAAGGCAGATGAAGAATCGGTAAAGAAGGTTATTGAAGAACTTGAAAAAATAAAAGGTGAAACTTTTGAAAAGAGAAAAATTGTTCAAGTTAAGCAGTAAAATAAAATTATTTTTTGTCGAAAATAATTAAGGATAATACATTATTACTGGGGAGTGAGAAAATTGAAGGGGACAATCGTCGGGACATGGATAAAGACTCTGAGGGACCTTTACGGGAATGATGTGGTTGATGAATCTTTAAAAAGTGTGGGTTGGGAGGTAGACAGGGTAATTACGCCATTAGAAGACATTGAGGACGATGAAGTTAAGAGAATTTTTGCAAAAGTGAGTGAGATTACAGGCAAAAGTGTCAACGAAATATGGAGAGAGGTAGGAAGGCAGAATATAAAAACTTTTAGCGAATGGTTTCCCTCCTATTTTGCAGGGAGAAGGCTAGTGAATTTTTTAATGATGATGGATGAGGTACACCTACAGCTTACCAAGGTGATAAAAGGAGCCACTCCTCCAAGGCTTATTGCAAAGCCTGTTGCAAAAGACGCCATTGAAATGGAGTACGTTTCTAAAAGAAAGATGTACGATTACTTTTTAGGGCTTATAGAGGGTAGTTCTAAATTTTTCAAGGAAGAAATTTCAGTGGAAGAGGTCGAAAGAGGCGAAAAAGATGGCTTTTCAAGGTTAAAAGTCAGGATAAAATTTAAAAATCCGGTTTTTGAGTATAAGAAAAATGTTTGGGGTAAGATACTGGGCTTTGGCTTTATAAGGAGTAACTCTTTTAAACTGGCTTTATGGCTATTTATCATAAGCTTTTTGGTGGTAGGATTTGTATCTTCATGGGACCTTCTAAAAAGCTTTTCTGGCGCATTTATAATAGGAGCATTTACGTACATATTTTCTTATGTTTTGAATATGCCTGCTAAGAATCTTCATGAATTTGTAAAAATCATGGGAAGCAGAAATTTAGAAGAGGAGTTTAAACTAGAAAGCGGTGACGTTTTTGAAGCTATTGCAGAGGAGTTAAACAGCGTAAAAGATACTATTAAGAAGGACATGCTGTTTTTAAAAGGCGGCACAGACGACATGCACAATTTTGTTCACAGGTTTAATGAGATTGCAGAGAACATGAAGAAGGTGTCTGAAGATATATCTTCTGTGGTGAATGATGTAGCTTCTTCTACAGTTCATCAGGCAGAAGAGATAGAAAGGGCTGTCGGAATACTGGACGAAAATATAAAAAAGATAAATGAGATTGCAGGAACTAGCAAGGAGAGCAATGAAAAACTGGAAAATTCTATAGGAAGTATAAAAAGGGCAAATACCGATGTAACGGACGTTGCCAAGGAGTTGTCACAGGTAGAAGTGGATTTTTCTAGTATATACGAAATGGGCAAGGTGCTTTCAGATAGCGCTAAAGATATCATGGCAATAGTCACTACTGTAGAGGAGATTTCAGATCAGACTAATTTGCTGGCGCTAAATGCGGCTATTGAGGCGGCGAGGGCAGGAGAGGCAGGAAGAGGTTTTGCAGTGGTGGCAGAAGAGGTGAGAAACTTAGCTGAAAATTCGAAAGATGCTGTAAAGACTATAACAGAAAGCTTGGTTAACTTTACAGGTCAGGTAGAGACTCTGGCAGAGAAAATAAGTGCTCAGTTTGAAAGGCTTAAAAAGAGCATTTCTACTCTGGAAAAGGTAGCAGAAAAAAATACAATGGCTACAGAAGAGGTTGCAGGGATATCAGGTGTGATAGTAGAATCTGCGAACAGGCTTTATGAGGAGGCAGAGAAGCTTTCAGAGGTCTTCGGACACCTGGAAAATCTGGCTGCTATTTCAGAAGAGAATTCGGCTTCTTCTGAGGAAATGAGTGCCAATGTTACAGAGTATTCAAACAGAATAAGGGAATTTATAGAGCAGATAAAGCAGATGGAGACACTTGTTACAAACTTTAAGAAGGAGCTTGATAAATACAAAGTTTGAAGACAAACGGTAAAATGTCAAGGGGGTAATTAAAAATTTTTTGAGACATTTAAAGGGCAAAAAGACAAAAAAATACCCTTCTTCCAATATACCAATAAATGGAATTGGAAATTCCAAAATAGAGTTCTTTATTAATTTTTAACAAAAGAGTATTTAAATACTAACAACACCTCTTTCTTGATATATTTGACCTTTGCTGAGCATTGCAAAGATCAGAGGGATTAATCTTCTAGCAGTTAAGACGAGGGCACGTTTATGTTGGTGTTTAGGTACCTCGCGATATTTCTTGTTGTAGTACTCTTTAAACCTCACTGTGTGCACCCTAACACAGTTAGCGGCTTCAACAAGATAGTATCGCAGGTACTGATCACCACACTTAACCAAAGAAGTATCCTGGGCATTAAAATTACCTGACTGATATTTATTCCAGATGAGGCCGGCATACTTGGCAAGAGCAGCTTCATTATTAAACCTTTTGATATCTCCAATTTCGGCGATGATACCAGCAGCAAGGACGTCCCCAATGCCGGGGATAGTAGTTAGAGTTTGATTAAAAGCTTTAAGCTGTCTTGATATCTCGCCGTCAAGCTTTTTAAGTTGGGATTCAAGGAATCGAATATTTTCGAGTGTCATAGAAAGAGCTAAGTCGTTTGCTTCAGCAAGATCAGGGTGAAGCCTGTAAGCTCTGTTAGCAGCAGCTTTTAAAGTTTTGGCGATTTGAGTAGGATCTGAGAGTCTGTTATTGCCGTTTTTCACAATAAAGTCGATCAGGTCATCAAGAGGCATGGAAGCAATATCATCAGGAGTAAAATTTTCAATGATAGCTAAGGAAGCCTTACCAAATATATTGCTAAAAGGGCACTCTGAAGGATAGGTTGAGAACTTGAAAGAAATAAGGCTTAGGGCTCGATTTTTTTCACGGACCAAGCTGCGGACAATATGATAACGCATGCGAGTGAGTCTTTGCAGTGCGGCGTATCTTAAATCTGGCAGCGGAGTTGGTTTGACTTGACCAAATCTAACACATTCAGCGATAACAGTTGCGTCAACAGAATCTGTTTTAGGGAGATGGATATAAGCACCCTTGAAAGATTTAATGATAGAAGGATTGATGACGTAGAATAGAGGATTAAAGGGAGCAAGTTCAGGAGAAGAAGCCAGGAAAGTATGCAAATGCCAGGCATAGTGTGAAGTAGCTTCCATGCCAAATTTAATGGATGAGATATTGAACTGTTGAGCAAGAGAGATAGTGAAATCTACAAGCTGTTGAGCGCCATCTAAATCATTGGGGAAGAATAAAGCTTTTTTAACTAAGCGGTTACCGGCCTCATCAATAAAGGAAGTAGCATTTAATTCGCTAGAGATATCAATGCCCACGATAAGTGTAGAGCTCATGGATAAATTCACGCTCCTTTTTGTAAAAAGTTTTTTGAAGGTCCTTTGTCTCTGAGAGTTATTTGTAATACACCCTCGCCGAGATTAGTGCTCAGATTTAGCTTATAGGGTGCCTGACCATCGATGCTCAAGCGATGGACAGATAAGCTAAAGAGGCACAACAAACGAGTATGTATTACTCAAATAACTCCAGAGGTTCAGTCTTTGCCGAGTGGTAATGCTGCTTTACCAGCATGCCACAGAGGTGAGTTCAAAATTACCTCAGTAAACTTAAAAAGGACCTTCCACTTTTAAGTTTATCAGAGACAAAGGACCATTTAAATAAAAATGAGAAATTTAATTATGAGATTGTTTTACCAGGGTAAAAATGGTTTTTAAGGATTTAATTTGTGTGTTTATTATTAAATTTTTAATGTGGATTACAATCATATTATACGAGAAGGTGGTATTTGTGAAAATAGGACTTGTAAGTGATACTCACGGGGATTATAAGTCCTGGGAAAAGGTGTTTAGGTTTTTGAAAGATTGCGATATTATACTGCACGCTGGTGATGTGCTTTATCATGGGCCTAGAAATCCCCTCCCGGAAGGGTACGACCCTAAAAAGCTGGCAGAGGCGATAAATTCCTGTGAGATTCCTATCCTCATAGCGGAGGGAAACTGTGATGCCTATGTAGACCAGATGGTTATTAATGTGCCTATTACACCTTATGTTTTTACCGTAATTGAAGGGAAAAGGATTATGGTAAATCACGGGCATCTGCTGACTGATGAGGAGATAGAAAAGCTCATTTTAAGATACAGTTTAGACTACTTTATTGTAGGCCATACTCACATCCCTGTTGTGAAAAAGATAGGCAAATGTACTCTGATAAATCCCGGTTCCACTTCTCTCAGCAAGAGAGAGGATAAAATAAATTCTATAGGCTTTATTGAGATGGAAAAGGATAGAGCTTATGTGGTTAACCTAGAAAATGGGGAGAAAATCATTGATTGAAATTGAAAGGAGAAGGTGTAAAAGGTGAAGTATATAAATATTGGCAATGAGATAAAAGCTTCTTCCATAGCTTTGGGGTGCATGAGAATAAGCGATAAACCTACAAAGCAGGTAGAAGAGCTTATTGATACTGCTTTAGAAGAGGGCATAAACTTTTTTGACCACGCTGATATATACGGAGGAGGAAAGTCGGAAGAAGTATTTGGAAAAGTTTTAAAAAAGAAAAAAGGCTTAAGGGAAAAAATTATTATACAGACGAAATGCGGAATAAGAAACGGCTATTACGATTTTTCAAAGGAACACATATTAAAATCTGTAGAGGGAAGTTTAAAAAGGCTTAAAACTGACTACATAGATATTTTATTATTACATAGGCCTGATACTTTGATGGAACCCGAAGAGATTGCAGAGGCATTTTCGATATTACATAGCAGTGGAAAGGTTAGAAATTTTGGTGTGAGCAATTTTAACCCTATGCAGATTGAGCTTTTGAGTAAATATTTAAATCAAAGAGTTATTGTAAATCAGTTACAGTTTAGTATTGCTCATACTGGTATGATTGATTTTGGTTTTAATGTGAATATGAAGGTAGATCAAGCGATAAATAGAGATGGAAGTGTCCTGGAGTATTGCAGATTGAAAGGAATTACTATACAAGCATGGTCTCCTTTCCAGTATGGATTTTTTGAGGGGACTTTCTTGGGGAATGAGAAGTTTAAGGAATTGAATGAAAAAATTGATGAGATAGCTATACAAAAAGGAGTACCCAGTATTGCTATACCTATTGCGTGGATTTTAAGACATCCTGCAAAAATACAGGCTATTGTTGGTACAACGAACCCAGCTCGATTAAAAGATATCTGTAAGGCAGCAGATATTGAACTTACAAGAGAGGAATGGTATGCTCTATATAGGTCTGCGGGAAACAAATTGCCATGAGATAGCGCGTTTGCGCGCTATTTTTTATTACTTATTCTGTGAATCACGGAGCAGGACGAAGGCTTTCACGAATGCCCGATTTGTGCCTCTTGCAGTTGTAAAAGGCGCAGATTAAAATTTTAAAATGAGGTGAACAAATGATTACAAAAGTCAAAAATTTATTTAAAGGTGAACATCGCCCTAAACTTATGGCTTTAGATTTTATTAAATACATAGGTCCTGGGTTACTGGTTACTGTGGGTTTTATTGACCCGGGAAATTGGGCTTCTAATGTTGCTGCAGGTTCGTCTTACGGTTATAAGCTTTTATGGATGGTGACTTTATCTACTATCATGCTCATTATACTCCAGCACAATGCTGCACATCTGGGTATAGTTACAGGTTATTGCATGTCTGAAGCTGCAACTAAGTTTTTAAAGCCTTTTACTTCAAGATTAGTTCTTATTTCAGCTGTCTTTGCGGCGATTTTGACGGCGATGGCAGAAATTTTAGGTGCCGCGATAGCTCTTCAAATGCTTTTTAAGATACCTATAAAGGTAGGAAGTTTGATTACTTTTGTTTTTGTTTCATGGATGCTTTATACAAATTCCTATAAAAAGTTGGAAAAGTGGATTATAGGTTTTGTATCTCTTATTGGCATTTCTTTTATATTTGAGCTTTCGCTAGTTGATGTGAAATGGGCAGAGGTAGCTTCAAGCTGGGTGAAACCAGAATTTCCAGCAGGTTCTATGCCTATAGTTATGAGTGTGCTTGGTGCTGTTGTTATGCCACACAATTTGTTTTTGCACTCGGAGATAATACAAAGCAGGCAGTGGAATTTAGAAGATGAGAAAGTCATTGTGAAACAGCTTAATTATGAGTATTTTGACACTATCTTTTCTATGATAATAGGTTGGGGGATAAACAGTGCTATGATTATTGTTGCGGCATCGGCTTTTTTTACCAATAATGTAACCGTAATGGAGCTTAATCAGGCACAGCAGATGTTAAAACCTCTTTTGGGAAATGCGTCAGCAGTGGTTTTTGCTTTGGCTCTTCTTTTTGCAGGAATTTCTTCCTCTATAACAGCAGGAATGGCAGGCGGAAGTATTTTTGCGGGGATATATGGAGAACCATATGATATACACGATGCACATACAAAAGTTGGCGTAGGAATTACATATATTTTTGCAGTGCTAATAATATTCTTTGTAAAAAGCCCCTTTCAAGGACTGGTTTATTCGCAGATGTTTTTAAGTGTACAGCTTCCAATTACAATCTTTTTGCTCATTTATTTGACTTCTTCAAAGAAAATCATGGGTAAGTTTGCAAATACATCGGTTTATAAAGTATTGTTGTGGACTATAGGAATTATAGTGACGATTTTAAATGTGATGCTTCTTATGAGCTTTGTTGGGTGATTGATATGAATGCTTGGTCGGGCATCCTGCTTACAGTATAGCTTCCATTTGCATCAAAGTTACATACAACTTTAAAGTGCTTTAAAGCTACAAGAAAAATTTTCAAGCAAAAATTTAATAGAGAAGGAAGAAGGAGATTGCGTAGGGGCTGTCGAAATACAATAATGGAGTTTCTTCCTTTGTGGGTTTTCGGTTTCGGTAACCCTTGCCTTCGACACCAAAGAGGGGGGAAGCCTTCTTTCTCTCAAATCTATTTGTATCAAGTATTGTAAGGTTTGATAACCCCCTAAATTAGGGGTTTATCTGATATAACTTGGTACGGGGGGAGAGGTGAATGAAAGAAAATTTTTATGGAGTTTATGAAGAAGTGTGGCATCAATGGAACGATTTTCAAAACACCATGACTATCTCAAAACAAATCGTTAGATCGGAAATACTTAAGTCTTGGGAAAGGTGCAAAATTGCAGGCGTCGATCCGTACCAGGAACAAGGACAAGAAATTATCGAGGGTTCTGCTTTAAAAGAAGCCAGAGAAAGACAAGAAGAACTAATTCAAGCTGCTAGGCCGGTTATGGAAAAGCTTTTATCGCTGTCTAGTGACTATGGTTTTCTCGCAGTTTTAGTAGGAGAGGACGGTTATATATTAGAAACATTAGGGAATAACAAGGAAACTATAGACCTAGCTCGAAAAACCAATTTCATTCCTGGCGCGTGCTGGCGAGAAGATAAAGTTGGCACTAACGGGATAGGAACCGCAATGGTTATAGGACAAGCCCTTGATGTAACTGGGGCTGAGCACTTCTGCCGTGGACTTCACTCTTGGACATGTGCTAGTTCTCCAATTTTTAGTCCGGAAGGAAAACTTATTGGAGTTATTGACCTTTCGGGACCTTGGTACCGAGAAAATAAACTGGCATTAGCTACTATAGTATCTTCTGCAATTGCGATTGAAAACAATTTGAAGCAGAGTAAAGCCTTTAAAGAAACTTTAACTTACAGACAACTCTCAGAATACTTCTTAGAAAGCAACCCTAATCCCTTATTAGTGATAGATAATACAGGAAGATTAGTCAAGGTTAATTATGCATCTGAGAAAGTTTTGGGATGGAAAAAAGAAGATTTAATAGGGCGAAAAGCTGATGAAATATTTGACAATTCGCAGGAAATCCTATTCCTCATAAAAGCGCGGCAGAGTGTAAAAAACAAGGAAATATTAGTGCAAAGTAGAAAAGGTATCTTGCGGTGTAGCGCAGATGTTTCACCTATAAGTGGTTATTACAATGAAAATGTAGCGGCTCTAATAGCTCTAAAAATGCATGAAGGTAGTCAATTTTATATAAGCTCTTCTCCCGCCTTAAAAGGATTCGAAGTAATATTAGGGAATCATCCCTGTTTGCGTGAAAGCATACGATTAGCCCAAATTGCAGCAAAGAGCGATGCACCAGTCCTCATTTTAGGAGAGACAGGGACAGGGAAAGACCTTTTTGCAAGAGCCATTCATGAGGCTAGCGGTAGAAAAGGACCTTTTGTGGCGATAAATTGCGGTGCTTTGCCGCGAGAATTAATTGGAAGTGAGCTTTTTGGCTATGTAGGTGGAGCTTTTACCGGTGCACGGCCAGAGGGCAAGCCAGGTAAATTTGAACAAGCACAAGGAGGTACTTTATTTTTAGACGAAATAGGCGATATGCCTATGGATATACAGGTTTACCTTTTACGAGTGTTGGAAGAAAAAAAGGTAGTTCGAATAGGCGGACATAAGGAGATACCGTTAGATGTTCGAATTATTGCTGCGACCAATTCGGATTTAACGAAGTTAGTAAAAGAGAAAAAATTCCGAGAGGATTTGTATTTTCGCCTGAGAGTTCTCACTATTCATTTATGCCCGTTACGAGAACGCAAAAGTGATATACCTCTTCTTTTTCAACATTTTGTTAATAAATTTTCACAAAAATTAGGTAAAACTATTACCAATATTGATCCATCAGTTTGGGCTTTATTAAATAATTACGACTGGCCAGGAAACATTAGGGAATTACGAAATGTGACAGAATGGGCAGTGAATATAGCAGAGGATAATACAATTTCTGCTAGTCATTTGCCGTCTTACTTATCTGGTTCTCAAACTATCCGCGAGGACGGTAATAGCTTTTCTTCTACCTCTCTTGTTGAACTGGAAAAGCAGGAGATTAGTCGACTTCTCGAACATTATGGAGGTAATATAACTAAAGTTGCTAAAGCCTTAGGCATAGCACGGAACACCTTGTATAGGAAGCTTTATAAATATGGACTAAAGACTCGTTATAGTGTTCCAAAATCTAACGTTACAAAAAGAGACATAAGTTACAAAGAAGCAAATTAAGATTTCATAATTTCTCGTAAAAATCAAGAGTTAAATATGCCAGCACTCAATAATGGGTGCTGGCATATTTTTTGCAAGAATATATTTAATGCAAAATGCAAAATCTAAAAGGGGGGATGTAACAAAAACAAAAAATTAAAACATATTCACCTTCTTTGACATTATAAAGCAGGGTAATATATTGCAAAAAATTGAAAAAATTATAAATAGATAGGAGTGAAGAGGTATGAACATTCCTAAAGAAACTCTTATGCGTATGTACCTTGAGATGGTTACAATTCGATTATATGAGGAAACCATGGCTGAAGCCTATCAGGAAGGGAAATACCCAGTATTCAACATTGCCTCAGGCCCAGTCCCTGGTGAGATGCATTTAGCTGCAGGACAGGAGCCTGTAGCTGTAGGGGTATGCATGCACCTTAAAAAGGAGGATGCTGTAGTAGGTACTCACCGGCCTCACCACTTTGCTATTGCAAAAGGAGTAGACCTCAAACGCATGACAGCAGAAATATTTGGTAAAGTTACCGGTTTAGGCCGCGGCAAAGGTGGTCACATGCACCTCTTTGACCCTGATGTACACTTCAGCTGCAGCGGCATCGTTGGTGCTAGCATTCCACAAGCAGTAGGAGCAGCCCTAGCTTTCAAAATGCGCAAAGAAAAGCGTGTAGCTGTGGCCTTTTTTGGTGACGGTGCTGCAAATCAGGGTACTTTTCATGAGGGACTTAACTTAGCTGCAATTTGGAAGCTACCGGTGGTGTTCGTATGTGAGGACAATAGTTGGGCAATTTCTGTACCAAAAGAAAAGTCTACAGCTATCAGTCAAAATGCTGACCGTGCAGTTGCGTATGGTATACCTGGAGTATACGTGGGAGAGAACGATGTCTTAGCTGTTTACGAAGCTGCTGGCGAAGCAATAGAGAGAGCACGTCAGGGAGGAGGACCAACTATTATTGAAGTTAAAACAGATCGTTTCTTTGGACATTTCCAGGGTGATCCGGAAGTATATAGACCTAAGGACGAAGTTCAGCGTCTAAAGCAAAATGATCCAATTAAGCGGTTCAGGAAATACCTTATTGAAAATGACATAGCCACAGAAGATGAACTTAAACAATTAGACGATGAGGCACGAAAACGTGTTGAGGAGGCTTTCTTGTTTGCTCGGGAGTCACCCTATCCAGCGCCGGAAGAAGCCCTACTTCACGTGTTTGTAGAATAGTGAATTACGGTCTAGTGGTGAATAATATTTAAAGGAGGAGAAAATTATGTCTGCGATAACTTCGCGAAAGCTTACTATGGCAAAGGCAATTGCTGAAGCTATTAGTTTGGAAATGGAAAGAGATCCGAGAGTTTTTGTCATGGGTGAGGACGTAGGCGTATATGGAGGCATATTTGGTGCCACAGCTGGGTTGTATGAAAAATTTGGACCAGAAAGAGTTATCGATACACCTATTTCCGAAGCAGGTTTTATAGGTGCTGCTTTAGGAGCTGCTATGGAAGGTATGCGTCCCATAGTAGAATTAATGTTTGTAGATTTCTTTGGCGTGGCTATGGATCAAATTTATAATCACATTGCTAAAAACACTTACTTTTCAGGAGGAAATATTCGAGTACCTTTAGTACTCATGACGGCGGTTGGCGGTGGTTACAATGATGCGGGACAGCATTCACAGTGTCTTTGGGGGACTTTTGCTCATCTGCCTGGTCTTAAAGTAGTTGTACCTTCTACTCCTTATGACGCCAAAGGTTTGATGATTTCAGCCATACGGGATGACAATCCTGTTATATACATGTTCCACAAGGGGTTACTTGGTCTGGGATGGATGACCCTTATTAAGGACAGCACTGGCCCTGTCCCTGAGGAGCCTTATACAATCCCGTTTGGTAAAGCAGAGGTAAAACGGGAAGGAAAAGATGTTTCGATAATCAGTGTGGCTATGGGCGTCTATCAAGCATTAGAGGCGGCCAAAGAACTGGAAAAAGAAGGTATAAGCGTTGAGGTTCTGGACCTCAGGACATTGGTGCCGTTAGACCGCGAAGCCATAATAAATACTGTAAAGAAGACCCACAGAGTATTGGTGGTGGATGAAGACTACCTGAGCTATGGTATGAGCGGAGAAGTTGCTGCAACTGTAGTTGAGCATGCTTTTGACTACCTGGAAGCGCCTGTAAAAAGGTTGGCGGTTCCAGACGTGCCTATCCCATATTCTCGTCCTTTGGAACAGTTTGTATTACCTTCAAGTTCTAAAATTGTGAATGCAGTTAAGGAATTGCTCAGGTCATAATAATGAGATTTCAAAGCAGGAGGATTGATATCTTATGCCATACGAATTTCGCATGCCTAACGTAGTATCAAATGGAATAGAAGGGTTTGTGGTGAATTGGTTCAAGGATGAAGGACAGCCAGTACAAGCAGGTGAATTGCTGTTGGAAGTACAATTTGAAAAAGCGGCTATTGAACTCCAGGCTCCAGTAAGCGGCATACTGACAAAAATCCTATGTCCCCAAGGTCATGTAGTCAAGGTTGGGCAACCGCTCTGTTTGATCGAAGAAAAATCCACAGAAGTGGCTGGAGGTAGTGGATCTGCGGTACCTCCGGTCCATGCGCCAGAGGAAACGCCCCACTTCCACGGCGAAACGGAGCGAACAACCCAGAGTACTCCAGTGGATTCCCAAGTCCATAGTAGCAACACGGGCGATGTAAGAGCCACTCCTGCAGCCCGTAAGCTCGCCCGCGAATTGGGAATTCCTCTAGAGGCAGTGCCGGGTACTGGTCCGGGTGGTCGAATTACTGAGGAAGATGTTAAGAATTTTGCTCAGCGTTCTGAGAAGACAAATTTAACAGCAAGAAGAGTACCACTCACTCCTACCCAGCGTTTAGTCGGATCAAGGATGTTACAGAGTCTTCGAGAAACTGCACAGTATACATTAGGGCGGGAAGTAGATATAAGCGCGTTAATCAAAGTCCGCATGGAGCTTAAACAAAAAGGTTCACCTGCTAACATAACGGATCTTATACATAAAGCAGTGGTTCAGGCGATTTTAGAAAATCCTGTAATGCAGGCCGTTATTGATGGAGATGATGTGGTAGTGCCTGCAGAAGTTCACTTGGGATTTGCTGTTGCCCGTGGCGATGAACTTTTAGTGCCTGTAATCAAAAATGCTCATAGACTCAATCTTAATGAAATGGCTGTTGAAAGACGCCGACTTACTGATGCAGTTCTACAAGGTATTATAAAGCCAGAAGAGCTACAAGGGGGTACTTTTACAGTTACAAATCTGGGTACTTATGGTGTTGACTTCTTTACCCCTGTGCTATATCCAAAACAATCTGCAATTCTCGGTATTGGAAGAATAGTGGAACGACCAGTCCTTGAGAATGGAAACATCCGCTCCGCGCAATTTATGACTCTTAGCCTTACTGTAGATCATCAGGTAATAAACGGGGCCCCTGCTGCTAGATTCTTAAATCGACTGGCAGAACTTCTTTCTCAACCGGAAGTGCTCTTGGAGTTGTAATAGCAAAAGGGCAGTGCATGTGCGCTGCCCTTTTAGAGTACACAAAAAAAGACAAGTTGTAGAAGAAGGTGAGCATGTAAAGGTAATATTATCCAGTGGAGAAATTCTTTTGTTGCCATCGGGAGGAAAATGAGAAGACTGTTTCCTATCTAAAAGGAAAAAAGCTTGGCACATTCACTTTTGACTTGGACAGAGGAGTATTTTTGTTCCACAATGTAGAAGTAGATGAAGAGAGCAAGGTGAATTTGAAGTTAATAAGTGAAGTGCCTGTAAGCTTAGAGCATTTAGACCTTTTGAAAAGAAGCTTGTAAAAAAATTTAATGGGCCCCTAATGGGCCATAGTGTAAAATTATCGTAGGATTTTTTTGAGTGAAAAAAACAAGAGACAACCCCTGTGATAAAATAGATTGTGGAAAACCAAAAAAACACGAAAGGGGTGTCTCTTGTGAAAAAACATATCTTTGAGGATATTATACTACAAAATGCTCTAAATTTCACTAGAGAAGTGGTAGACATTTTTGACGATTTATTAAACAAAGGAATGAATATTACAGAGCTTGCAGCAAGGATAAAGGAACTGACGGACAAACTAGGTAGAGAGGCAATAGAAGCAATTATTGAAGAGTTAGATAAGATAATAAAAGAAGACAAGAGAAGGAAAGAAAAATGGGTAGTAGAGAGGAAAGATAAAAAGAGATTAACGACAATCCTTGGGGATATAGAATATGAGAGGACATATTACAAATCCAGAGAGGATGGAAGATATACATACTTGGTAGATGATGCATTAGAGATAGGGCGGCACGATAGGATAGAAAAAGGTGTAAAAATAAAGTTAGTAGAAAACGCAATAGAAGAATCATATGAGAGAAGTAGTAAAAAAGCATGTCCAGAGGAGCTAAGTAAACAGACGGTATTAAACGCAATAAGGGAAATAGGAGAAGTAGAGGTAAAGAGAGAAATAAAAGAGAAGAAGGAAGTAAGGGTTTTATACATAGAAGCAGATGAAGACCATGTACCTTTACAAGATGGCAGCAATGAAACACCGCGATTGATATACATACATGAAGGTAGGGAAGAGAAAAACGGAAGGAACGTACTGAAGAATGTCTATTACAAAGCATATGTAGGAGAGAAACCTGAAGACATATGGATAGACGTAGCAAATTACATAGAAGACAATTACAAAGAAGAGAAGATAGAGAAGATATACATAGCAGGAGATGGAGCACCGTGGATAAAAGAGGGATTAGAATGGATAGTAAAATCAAGGTTTGTGTTAGACAGATATCATTTAAACAAATACGTATTAAAAGCTACATCAAAAGAGCCAAAGTATAGGGATAAGATATGGAGAGCAATAAATGAAGGGGATAAAGAAGGAGTAAAGAAGGTATTTGATGAGTTAATAAAGGCAGCAGAGGAAGAGAGAGAGAAAGAGAAGATAAAAGAAGTAAGGAAATACATACTAAACAATTGGGAAGGGATAAAAATATACAACGAAGACGAAGATGTAATAGGGTGCAGTGCAGAAGGGCATATAAGCCATGTATTTTCAGCAAGAGTTAGCAGGAATCCATTAGGGTGGAGCAGAGAAGGATTAAAACTAATGGCGAAATTAAGGGTATTTAGCAAGAATGGAGGAGACTTAAGAGAAGTAGAATGGGGCAAGAAAAAGAATATAAATGCAGGAAGTTACAAATTAACGAAGAAGCAAATAAAAGAAGCGGTAAGGAGAGTTAAAACGTCTACAAATGAAAAGATAAATAATATTACGGTTTTGAATATAGGGAAAGTAACGCCAATATACAGGATTTTAAGAGCAATAAAATACGCGCAAGTCATATAAAGAACATGATAAGACGAAGCCCTGAATTAAGTAAGTTACAGGGGTTGTCTTAAAAAAATCCTACAGTATCTTGACACTATCCTAATGGGCCCTTTTTCATGCTTTCTATTCTAGATTGTGGTATAATGAAATCACAGAAAGTGGGGAGGTGAAAATATGGCTGTGGATATTATTCAAGGCTATATCCTGGTGAAGGATGGGGTAAATAAATGGAGAATTCCCAAGTTTGGGAAGATGAGGGTTGACGCTGTCGTCTATGTAAATGATAGTTTAAAGGACCTTTTGAGAGATGACCAATCCTTAAGGCAGCTTGTTAATGCTGCAAGCCTCCCTGGTGTAGTAGAACCGGTGATTGGCATGCCGGATATTCACGAAGGTTTTGGACTTCCGATAGGGGGAGTCATGGCTATAGAAGAAAAAGGGGTGATTTCGGCTGGAGCAGTAGGGTATGATATAAATTGTGGTGTGAGACTTATAAGGTCTGACCTTGAGACAGACTATTTTACAAAAGATATACTGTATAAGTTGATAGAGAGGATTGAACATTACGTTCCGACCGGGATAGGCAAAAAAGGAAGGCATAAGGGTATTACCCGGGTAATTTTTGACGATGTTGTGCACAATGGAGTTGAAGCGGTGATTAAAGCAGGTTTTGGCAAAAAGTCTGATTTGGAGTATATTGAAGAGGGAGGGAAACTTGAAGGAGCCGATATTTCGGCGGTATCAGAAGAAGCTCAGGAAAGAGGAGAAGAACAGCTGGGGACCCTGGGAGGAGGCAATCACTTTATAGAAATTCAAAAAGTTGAGGAGATTTTAGAGGAGAATCTGGCAGAGAAATTTGGACTTTTTAAAGGACAGCTTGTTGTGATGATTCACACGGGAAGCAGAGGATTTGGACATCAGATTGCTACGGATTATACAAAGATTCTGTGGGAAGCGGCTAAGAGGTATGGGGTTGAGGTACCGGAAAAAGGGCTTGCAGCAGCTCCTATAAAGTCAAAGGAAGGGCAGAATTACTATAAAGCAATGGCGGCTGCGGTGAATTTTGCTTTTTCAAACAGGCAGATAATCATGTTTGATGTGATAAGGGCTTTTGAGGATGTTTTAAAAAAATCGGAAGAAGAGATGGGGTTTAAACTTGTGTATGACGTTGCTCACAATATTGCCAAGTGGGAAGTACATGGTGGGAAAAGGGTGCTTGTTCACAGGAAAGGAGCAACAAGGGCTTTGCCGGCAGGACATCCGCAAAACCCGCCTTCCTACAGAGATACGGGACATCCTGCTCTAATTCCTGGCAGTATGGGTACAGGTTCCTATGTGGTGGTCGGAACAGAAAAGGCTGCAGAGACATTTTATTCTGTAAATCACGGAGCAGGGCGAAGGCTTTCTAGAAATCAGGCTAAGAAGATAAGCAAAGAGGAATTTGAAAGGTCTATGGGAGATGTGGTGTACAATGTCCGCTCTTATAAAGACATTGTAGATGAATCTCCTCTTGCATATAAAGATGTAGAAGCAGTAGTTTCTGTGCTTGAAGAGAGAGGCATTACTATACCTGTTGCAAAGCTTATTCCTCTTGCAGTTGTTAAGGGGGCTGATTGAGGTTTTAAAATGAGGTGAAATAGGTTTCTGGCTATTTTACGGCGATTTTATTAAAAACTTTATAATTTTTTAAATTTTTAATGACGGTTTTAAATATGGCGTTTTTTCTAAGCTTTGCTGGATGAATAATATGAATGCTATGAAATGGTATAATATATGTAAAGAATTTTGTGTGGTGAGGAAGATGAGTATCACTGATGAAGAGAAAAAGAAAATACGTGAAAATTGGCGGTTAAAGAGTGAAAAAGAGAAAGAAATACTAGAAGTACGAAAAAGGGAAGCATTAGATAAAGCTTATAAAATTGCTAAATTTTTAAAAGAAAAATATAACGTGAGTAAAGTTGTCTTGTACGGATCACTGGCAAGGGAGTTTGATTTTTGGGAGTTTTCAGATATTGATATTTTTGTAGATGGCTGGGATGATGATAGGTTTAACTACTGGACAATGTTTCTTGAGATAGAGAATATTGCAAGGCCTTATAAAGTGAGTATAGTTACACAACGAGACACTACGGAAGCTTTGTTAAAAGAAATAGAGAAAGAGGGGAGAGAAATAGGGTAATGGATATTAATAAAATAAAAGTTATTTCAGCAAGACTTAAAATAGAACTTGATAATATACAAAAATTGTATGATATTTTAAAAGACAGAGGGATGTTTAACAGTAAAACTTTGAAGAAAAAACTAACTGATGATTTTGTTTTAAGAGCTGTTGGTTCTATTTTCCATGATTTTTATACTGCTGTTGAAAATATGTTTAGAATTATTGCAAAAAATATAGATGGTTTTATTCCATCTGGAGCTGAATGGCATTTAGAATTGCTTGAGCAAATGTGTGTACCGATAGAAGGTATAAGACCAGCTTTTATAAGTGCAGGTACTAAATTATTGCTTAATGAATTTAGGGGATTTAGACATGTTTTTAGAAATATTTATGGATTTAATCTTATACCTGAGCGAATAGCAAGATTGTTAGAGATTTTTCCGGAAACTGTAAATAGTCTGAAAAGGGATGTTGAAAAATTTGTAAATGAAATGGAATCTATTATAGAAGAGAAGTATTAATAAAATTAAGATGATAAGTATGCTTTTTTAAAGAGGTGTCTGTAGTGGTCCAGAGTAATTTAAAAGAAGTAGAAGAAGTATTTAAGAGAAATTTGCAGTATTTAAAAGAAAAGTATGACATAAAATTGATATATATTTTTGGTTCTTATGCTAAAGGAACTAATAAAAAGAACAGTGACCTTGATATTGCAGTGCTTTTAGGTGGAGATTATGCACCGTTTAAAAAATTGGAACTCATTGGTGACCTAATAGAAATATTTAAAAGAGACGATGTGGACTTGGTGGTGTTAAATGAAGCAAATCCTGTGTTAAGGCACCAGGTTATAAAATATGGGAAAATTATTTTTGAAGAAAGTGAAGAGGTGAGAGTTAATTTTGAAGTGCAGACTTTAAGAGAATATATGGATATGGAATATTTTAGGAGAGTGCAAATGGAATTTGTTAAAGAGTGGATTAAAGAAAATGTGAGGGAGAAGGATGACCAAAAATATAATGGAATTGATAAATTCTAAAATAAATGAGTTACAAAAAAACTTAATATTGTTGAAAAAAATAGCTCAGGAAGTGAATGAGAAAAACATAAAGGAAGATATGTTGAAATATTGGGGGATAGAGAGAGGAATTCAGATATGTATAGAGAATGTAATTGATATCGCTAATATAATAATTTCTTCTCTGGGATTGGAAAAGCCTGATACCTATAGAGAAACAATTTTGCTGTTAAATAAGGCAGGTGTTTTGCCAGAAAACTTTGCAAAAAATATTGCTAATATGATTTCTTTCAGAAATATATTGGTCCATGACTACACTAGGATTGATGAAAAAGTGATTGTAGATATACTAAAAAATCGACTAGAGGATTTTGTAATGTATATGTCTTATGTGAACAAATGGCTTGAAAATAGCTATAATTTCTAAAATGAAAGGGGATTTACTGTGAAAATAACTTTTTTGGGAGCTGCTAAGGAAGTTACAGGGTCATGCTACCTTGTGGAGACAGAAAATGCCAGGTTTTTAGTGGACTGTGGCATGTTTCAGGGTGGAGAAGTAGAAGACGAGCTAAACTATCAAGAATTTATTTTTGATATAAAAGATATCGATTTCGTACTTTTAACCCATGCTCATATAGACCACAGTGGCAGAATTCCTGTGCTTTACAAAAGAGGCTACAGAAAGAGGATTTACGCCACTAAAGCTACAGTTGACCTGTGCAGGTACATGCTGCCGGATAGCGGGCACATCCAGGAAATGGAAAGTGAGTGGAAGAACAGAAAGAGGAAAAGGGCTGGAAAGCCTTTGAGGGATCCACTTTATACGGCTGAAGAGGCAGAAGAATCTATAAGCATATTTTATGGTGTTGACTACGGGGAAGTGATAGAGCCTGCACCTCATATAAAAGTAAGATTTAATGATGCTGGGCATATGCTTGGCTCGTCTATAATTGAAGTGTGGGTAAATGAAAAGGGAAAAGAGACTAAAATAGTGTTTTCAGGAGATCTAGGGAATAAAAAGGTGCCTCTTTTGAGAGATGTAACTCCTATAAATGAGGCTGATTATGTTCTCTGTGAGTCTACATACGGCAATAGGATTCATGAGGAGGTCTCTGATAGGGCGAAAAGGTTGATGGAGATTATAACACGCACTATTAAAAGAGGGGGAAATGTCGTTATTCCTTCTTTTGCCGTTGGAAGGACTCAAGAGATATTATATGAGCTTCACAAGGAAAGGGATTTGTACAAAGATGAGATAGAATTTTTGAACAACATCCCTGTGTATGTAGACAGTCCTCTTGCCACCTCAATAACAGATGTGTTTGCAAAGCATCCAGAGTGCTTGGATGATGAAGCGAGGGAATACATCAAAAAAGGAGAAATGCCTTTAGATTTTCCCAATTTGTACTTTACCCACAGTGCGGAAGAGTCTAAGGCTTTGAATGAGATTAAGACGCCCATGATAATTATCTCAGCTAGCGGCATGTGCGAGGCAGGAAGGATAAAGCACCATCTAAAGCACAATCTTTGGAGGCCGGAGTGCACAGTCCTTTTTGTTGGGTATCAGGCAAAAGGCACTTTAGGGAGGAAACTTTTAGACGGGGAAAAAGATGTGAAGATATTTGGAGAGGATATACACGTTAAGGCTGAAATTGAATATATTGAGAGTTTTTCAGGTCATGCCGACCAAAGAGGTATACTGGAATGGATTTCTAATTTTGAGAAAAAGCCTAAGAAGATATTCATTGTGCACGGCGAGGATGAGGCACAGAAAGAACTGGCTGATAAGATAGAAGCACAATTTGGCATAGAGACTTTGATTCCATCAAGGTACGATGTTTACGATTTTGATAAGGAAGAGCTTATAAAAGGAGAGGTTGAGGATAAGGAAAAGTTTAAATTGGAGCTTAACAATAAATTAGAAGAGATGAAGTTAAGAAGTGAAAAGGCATTTAATAAGCTACAGGAGATACTAGACAAGAAAGATGGAAAAGATTTAACCGGCATAATGCTTGAGATAGACAATATAAATGAAAGCCTTATGAAGCTTTATAGGGAACTTTTGGATTGAGAATGCCTCCGGGCATTCTTTTTTATATTTAAGGGCTTATTGCTCCCGCTTTCAAAATGTGATATAATATAATTGCACTGTGATAAGCTTTACATCAAAAATGGATATTTTAATAGCGCATAAATAGAGGAGCGGCCAAGCATGTATTTGGCGAGGTGTTAAGGAGAAGAACCTCCAATACTCGCTGAAGAAGGTTTGGCTGCCGAAAGGGTGAGCTTGTTCTTGAGCTCATCCTTGGTGGTAAACACAAAGTTTACCACTGTCATGGGACCTCCCATGAAGCGCTATTTATGCAGTGAAAATATTTTCATTGCATAAATAGCGCTTTTTTGTTAGAAATGAAGAAATACTTACATGTCGAAAATATTTTCGGTGTTTTTGCTTTTAATTTTACTCTCAAAGGGGGAGTAAGATGGATTTGAGGTTAAAAGGATTACCTCAGGAATTTTACCAAAAAGCGCTGGAGATATTATTAGAAAACATTGATTGGGGTGTACAAATCACTGATAAAGAGGGTTATACAATTTATTATAATAAAGCTTCTTCTCAAATCGATGGAATTCCTATAGATGAAGCGATTGGAAAGCACGTTTTAGCTATGTTTCCATCCCTTTCTAATAGAGAAAGTACAATTTTAAAAGTTTTAAGGACAGGGGAACCTGTTGTCGGACATGAGCAGGAAATTACAAATTGCTATGGACAAAAAGTCAGCCTTTTTACTATTACTCTCCCCATTGTAATCGATGGAGAAATATGCGGGGCTATTGATATTTCTAAAAACCTCTCCGAAATAAAAAATCTTATGACAAAAGTGATTGATTTGCGAGAAGAAGTGCGAAATAACAGAAAGAAAAGTGCTGTAAAAGAAAACGAGGAAGCTTATTATACTTTTGATGATATTATTGGAGAATCCAAAGTAATTACAGAACTAAAGTGCAAGGCTCAAAAAATTGCGAAAAGCAATTCGCCAGTGTTTGTATATGGTGAGACAGGTACGGGCAAAGAGCTTTTAGTACAGGCAATTCATAATGCTAGTCCGAGGAAGAATGGACCTTTTATTGCTCAAAATTGCGCAGCCCTTCCTGAAAATTTGATGGAGTCAATACTTTTTGGAACAGTAAAGGGAAGCTTTACTGGTGCAGAAAATCGCCCTGGTTTGGTAGAGCTGGCTGACGGAGGGACATTATTTTTGGATGAGATTACTTCTTTAAGTCTTGACCTTCAGGCAAAGCTTTTACGCTTTTTGCAGGAAGGGTATATAAGGAGAATAGGAGATAGTAAGGTTCGGAAAGTAGATGTGAGAGTTATTGCTGCTTCTAACATTTCTCCTTATGAAGCTTTAGAGAAGAAAATTTTAAGACCTGACCTTTTTTATCGATTAAGTACCATTGTCTTGTATGTGCCACCTCTTAGGGAGAGAAAAAGTGATATTCCTCTTTTGGTTAAGCACTTTATCAAGGAATTTAATTGGCAATTGGGGAAGGATATAAAAGGGATAAGCGAAGAGGTGGAAAGAGCGCTGATGAGTTTGTCCTGGCCGGGAAATGTGCGGGAATTAAAGGGAGTTATAGAGTATGCGGCTAATTTTTGCGAAGGTGAAATAATTCAGTTGCATGACCTTCCTGACCACATTTTAAGAAATGCCTTTATAGAGGGAGAAAAAGAGATAGCAGTAGATACTATCGGGATAGAAGGGGATCTCAGAAGCTTTCTAGCAAAAGTTGAATATGAGCTTATTACTAAAACTTTAAAAAAGACAAATGGGAATATAAGTAGAGCAGCAGAAATTTTGGGTATTCCGAGACAGACTTTACAATACAAAATAAAAATGTTAAAAATAAATATTTAATTTTGCGCCTAATGCTTAATTTTCAGCATAAGATGGGTTTTTATCAGAACGAGCTGTGAATCTTTTATAAGAAAAGGCCGAAAAATGGCCTTTTTTCTTTTTACTCAATGCTTGGTATGGATTTTGCATAAAAGTTTGAGAAGAGGTTTTCAAGGAATTTGAGAAGGGAGGGGATACAGGTTGAAAGCCACAATAAGAGTCAGGATGAGTCTTCATGATGCTCACTATGGAGGAAATTTAGTAGATGGAGCGAGAATTTTACAGCTTTTTGGGGATGTGGCGACAGAGCTTTTGATAAGGCACGATGGAGATGAGGGGCTTTTTAGAGCTTATGACAATGTAGAATTTTTGGCGCCAGTGTATGCGGGGGATTTTATAGAAGCCACAGGAGAAATAGTGGAGGTTGGAAATACGTCGAGAAAGATGGTCTTTGAGGCGAAAAAGGTGATAGCAGCAAGGCCTGATATCAGTGATTCTGCGGCAGAAGTGCTGGAAGAACCTATTGTAGTGTGCAGGGCGAGTGGCACCTGTGTTGTGCCAAAAGAAAAGCAGAGGTACAAAAAAGAAGGGTAGGTGAGTGAAGGGTGGAGAAATTGATAATTACTGCGGCTATATGCGGAGCTGAGGTCACAAAGAAGCATAATCCTAATGTGCCTTATACTGTTGAGGAGATGGTGAGAGAGGCTTTATCTGCATATAACACAGGAGCTAGCATAATTCACTTGCACGTAAGGTATGATGATGGTACCCCTACACAGGACAAAGAAAGGTTCAGAGAAGTGATTGAAGCGATTAAAGCAAAATGCCCTGATGTTATAATTCAGCCTTCAACTGGTGGAGCTGTTGGCATGACTGCAGAAGAAAGGCTACAGCCGGTTTACTTAAAGCCAGAGATGGCATCACTAGACTGTGGCACAATGAATTTTGGCGGAGATGAAATATTTGTAAATACAGAAAACATGATAATAGAATTTGCCACCAAGATGAATGAACTGGGAGTGAAGCCGGAACTTGAAGTATTTGACAAAGGAATGATAGATACGGCGATAAGGCTTCACAAAAAAGGGTATATAAAGGCTCCGATGCACTTCAATTTTGTGATGGGAGTAAATGGCGGAATTTCAGCTGAGATGAGGGACTTTGTGTTTTTGATGGAGAGCATTCCTCCAGGAAGCACATTTACTGCTACAGGAATAGGACGCTATGAATTCCCTGTAGCTACTATGTCTATACTTGCAGGAGGTCATGTGAGAGTTGGCTTTGAGGATAACGTATACCTCGAAAAAGGCGTTCTGGCAAAGTCCAATGGTGAACTTGTAGAAAAAGTAGTGAGAATTGCTAGAGAGTTAGGTAGAGAAATTGCAACCCCTGATGAGGCCAGAAAAATATTAGGGTTAGAGGTGAAGCCATGAGGAAGGTTGTTACTTTTGAAGAGTTGAAGCCTTTATTTAAAGATGGAATGACCTTGATGATCGGTGGATTTCTTGCAAATGGCACACCTGAGAAGTTAATTGACCTTCTCATAGAGTTAAACGTTAAAGACCTTACTATAATTGCCAATGATACCAGTTTTCCAGACAGGGGTATAGGGCGTTTGGTTGTGGCCGGACTTGTGAAGAAAGTTATAACTTCTCATATAGGTACTAACCCTGTTACAGGAAAATTGATGAATGAAGGAAAAATTGAAGTAGAGCTCGTTCCACAGGGGACACTTGCAGAAAGGATAAGAGCTTATGGAGCAGGTTTGGGAGGTATCTTGACTCCTACAGGAGTCGGCACAATGGTAGAAGAAGGGAAACAAAAAATAACTGTGAATGGAAAAGAGTATCTCCTTGAACTTCCACTGGGAGCAGATATAGCGCTTATTAGAGGAAGTATTGTAGATGAGTTTGGAAATATCTATTACAAAGGTACGACGAGAAATTTCAATCCTATAATGGCTCTTGCAGCTAAAACGGTTATCGTTGAGGCAGAAAAAATAGTCAAAGTAGGAGAAATAAAGCCAGAAGATGTCATGACGCCAGGAGTATTAGTGGATTATATCGTAAAAGGAGGGGAAGGCGATGATAACTGATCAGGAACTGGCAAAAAGAATAATAGCAAAAAGAATTGCAAAAGAGCTCAAAGATGGACAGCTGGTGAATTTGGGAATTGGTCTTCCCACTTTGGTTGCCAATTACATTCCCGAAGGGGTGCACGTCATATTCCAATCAGAGAATGGAATTACAGGTATGGGACCTATGCCAGAGCCCGGAAAAGAGGATGTGAACATAATTAATGCCGGCGGGCAGTATGTGACAGTTCTGCCTGGCGCAGCGTTTTTTGACAGCGCATTTTCCTTTGCACTTATAAGAGGAGGACATGTGGACGTTACCGTGCTAGGAGCTTTAGAAGTAGATGAAGAGGGAAATTTAGCTAACTGGATAATACCTGGAAAGTTAGTTCCTGGCATGGGCGGAGCAATGGACCTTGCTACAGGAGCCAAAAGAGTAATTGTGGCTATGCAGCATACTGCTAAAGGGCAGCCAAAGATTTTGAAAAAATGCCGCCTTCCTCTCACGGCCAAAGGCAAAGTGAGTCTTATAGTTACAGAGCTTGCAGTGATAGAAGTGACAAAAGAGGGACTGCTTCTCAAAGAAATTCACAGGGATACATCTATTGAAGAGGTCAAGTCTTTGACAGAGGCAAATTTAATTATTCCAGATGATGTAAAATATATGGATGTGTAAAATTCGAAGAAGGAGGAGGATATGCTTATGATGGGATGCAAATACGGTTCTCATAGAGTAATTGAGCCAAAAGGGGTTTTACCTCAAGCCGCTTATAAAATTTCTAATGATATGAGTGTACTTTATGATAATGAGATATTGATTGATGTTATAGCTTTGAACATAGATTCTGCAAGCTTTACCCAGTTAAAAGAGGAGGCAGGGGGAGATCCTGAGAAGATAAAGAAGAAGATCCTCGAGATAGTAAATGAGAGAGGGAAAATGCAAAACCCTGTCACAGGTTCTGGGGGAATGCTGATAGGCAGAGTAGAAAAAATAGGAGAAGCTCTGGTGGGGAAAAGGGACCTCAAAGTAGGAGATAAGATTGCGACGCTCGTTTCATTAACTCTTACACCTCTTAGAATAGATGAGATTTTGGATATAAAGATGGATATAGAAAGAGTTGAAATAAAGGGAAAGGCAATACTTTTTGAGAGCGGGATTTATGCGAAGCTTCCTGAGGATATGGAAGAGACCTTGGCTTTAGCAGCTTTAGACGTTGCTGGAGCTCCTGCTCAGACTGCTAAATTGGTAAAGCCCGGTCAGAGTGTCATGGTGTTAGGAGCAAATGGGAAATCCGGTATGCTATGTTGCTATGAAGCTAAGAAGAGAGTAGGTCCTACTGGAAAGGTTATAGGTGTGGTGAGAAGGGAAGAAGCAAAGAAAAAGGTGGAAGAACTGGAGATATGCCACGAGGTAGTTATAGCGGATGCTCAAAAGCCTTTAGAAGTTTTGGATAAAGTTCTAAAGGCCAACGGGGGAAGAGAAGTGGATATTGCTATAAACTGTGTAAATACGCCTAACACAGAAATGTCCACAATTTTACCTGTGAGAGATGAAGGAATTGCCTACTTCTTCTCCATGGCGACAAGCTTCACAAAAGCAGCCTTAGGAGCAGAAGGGGTTGGGAAGGATATAACAATGATCATAGGAAATGGATATACAAAAGACCACGCAGAAATTACGCTGCAGGAGCTCAGGGAAAATGAAAAATTGAGAAAAGTTTTTGAAGAAATGTATGCTAAATGAGGACAGCTGTAATGAATTTAAGGGGGAGATGTATAAAATGAGAGTTAACAGAAGACATGAACTTTTTGGACATGTACCAGACAGTGACTGGTACAACTGGAAGTGGCAGATTGCAAATAGAATAGAGACAGTGGAAGAGTTGAAAAAATACCTTCCATTGTCGGAAGAAGAGGAAGAAGCTATTTCTAAGGCATTGCAGAAGTTGAGAATGGCAATTACGCCCTATTACCTTTCTTTGATAGACCCCAATGACCCTAATGACCCGATAAGAAAAAGAGCAGTGCCGACAATCCATGAGCTTTATCAGGCACCGGAGGACTTAGTGGACCCGCTTTATGAGGATGTGGATTCACCTGTACCTGGACTTACCCACAGGTATCCTGACAGGGTATTGATGCTTGTTACAGACCAGTGCTCCATGTATTGCAGACACTGCACAAGGAGAAGGTTTGCTGGAGAAACTGATGCTCCCATGCCGATGGATAAAATAGAAAAACAGATTGAGTATATAAGGAATACCCCACAGATAAGAGATGTGCTGATCTCGGGAGGAGACCCTTTAACTCTCTCTGATTCAAGGCTTGAAGAAATTATAAAGAGATTAAGAGAAATTCCTCATGTGGAGATAATAAGAATTGGTTCATCAGTACCTGTGGTCTTGCCTATGAGAATAACTCCGGAGCTTGTCAATATGCTTAAAAAATATCATCCAATATGGCTCAACACCCACTTCAACCATCCGCATGAGATAACAGAGGATTCAAAGAGAGCATGTGAAATGCTAGCAGATGTGGGAATACCTTTAGGAAACCAGACAGTACTTCTAAGGGGAGTAAATGACTGTGTTCATGTTATGAAAAAGCTGGTGCATGAGTTGGTAAAAATAAGGGTAAGACCTTATTACATCTATCAGTGCGATTTGTCATTTGGGCTTTCTCATTTTAGAACTCCCGTTTCCAAAGGTATTGAAATTATAGAAGGTTTAAGAGGGCACACTTCTGGTTACTGCGTACCTACATTTGTAGTTGATGCCCCGGGAGGGGGAGGAAAGATTCCTGTTGGACCAAACTACGTAATTTCTCAGTCTCATGATAAAATAGTTTTGAGAAATTATGAAGGCGTTATTGTGACGTATGTTGAGCCAAAAGATTACACTCCAGGTCCTTGTGTATGCGATGAAGAAGTTCCAAAATCAGAAGGTGTTGCAGGATTAATGCAGAAGGATACCATTGGAGTATTAGAGCCAGAGAATTTAGAAAGGAAAAAGAGAAGGAGAAAAGATGAGAAGTGATATTCTTGACCTTATAAAAAATTGCAGGACTATCTCTATAATAGGAATGGCAAAAAATGTAGGAAAAACAACTGTATTAAATTATCTTATCAGTAAGGCCAGGGGTATTTATACCCTTGGTCTTACCTCTATAGGAAGAGATGGAGAGGAATACGACCAGGTTTCCTTTTTCCCAAAGCCGCGGATTTACGTTGAAGAGAGCACTTTAATTGCCACAGCGAAGGAAGCACTTTTTCGAAGCGATATAACAAAGGAGATAGTGGGAACTACAGGTATATATACTCCGATGGGAGAAATAATTGTAGCGAGGGCTTTAAGTGATGGCTATGTGGACCTTGCCGGTCCTTCCATTACTAAAGACCTCAAGAGGATAAGCGAGTTTTTGATCTCAATAGGTGCAGATAAAGTTTTTATAGACGGGGCTTTAAACAGAAAGACCCAGGCTTCTCCAGCTGTATCTGAGGCTACTATTCTGTCAACAGGAGCTGTTTTATCTCCTGATATGGAAAAGACAATAGATGAAACGGTGTTTACAGTAAAACTTCTGACAGTGCAGAAAGAAAGCGATAGAGAGATAATTGTAAAAGCTAGTAAAATCCTTGAAAATTCAAATTTGGGGTTTATTTATGAAGGCGGAGAGTACAAAACTGTGGAGGTATTAACTGCTATTGATGCGTCAAAAGAGATTGTAGAGAATTTAAATGGAGCAAAGTATGTGGTGATAAGAGGAGTGATTACAGATAAGTTGATCAATGATGTAATGACTTCCACTGATAAGTATAAAGGAGTAGTCTTCTTGGCAGAGGATGCCACGAAGCTTTTCATAGAGGAAGATACCTTTGTAAAATTTCAAAAGGCGGGCGGTATTTTTAGGGTAGTATTTCCTATAAATTTGATCTGTGTCACTGTAAATCCTATATCTCCCACAGGTTACAGATATAATGGAAAAGAATTTTTAAATAGATTGAGAGAGAAATTAGATCTTCCTGTCATTGATGTGATGGGTGGTGATTGATATTAAATTCCTAACTGAAAAAGAAAGAGAACAAGTAGGATTTAACTATGTTATTTCAAAGCTTCAAGTTATAACTCCATATGGAAGAGAAGAGCTAAAAAATGCAAGGCCTTATAAGAGAGAAGAAAGAGAAAAACTTGAAAGGGAATATGAGTACGTCGACCTTTTGAAGGAAAGTTTAGAGAAGAATAAGGAAATATTTTTTAAGATTTTAAAACCGCTATTTAAGATAAAAGATATAAGGAACAGCCTTAAAAGGTGCATAGAAGGGAAAGTGTTAGATGAGGTGGAATTTTATGAGATAAAAATTTTCGCTCTACTGAGCGAAGAGTTAAGGCTTTTGATTGGAAGGTTGAATTTAGATATTGAAGATATAAGGCTTGTCTCTTTAACTCCTGTATTGGATCTTTTGGACCCTCAGAAAAAGAGAATTGCTACTTTTTATGTTTACGATGAATATTCTAGTAATTTGAAAGAGATAAGAAAAAAGAAAAGGGAAATTGAGAGGCAGATATTTGCAGAAACTGACAGAGAAAAAATTGAAAAATTAAGGGAGAAAAGGCTTGATATAGTCGCATTGGAACAAAGAGAGGAACTTGAGGTAAAAAAGAGTCTATCTGAAAAGTTACGCAAATATGTAGACCTTATTGAAAAAAATATAAAAGCTATAGGAAGGTTCGATTTTTTGATGGCAAAGGCTAAACTGGCAATCGAGTACAATGGAGTGAAACCCACGATAAATGACGAGATAAAAATACTTTTTGAAGATGTTATAAATCCTCAAGTTGCAGATATTTTAAAAACCCAAGAAAAAGAGTTTACCCCTCTAACTATTGAATTAAAGAGCGGGACAACAGTTATCACAGGAGCCAATATGGGGGGAAAAACTGTAGCTTTAAGAACTTTTGCCTTAAATCTTTTGCTTGCCATGATGGGATTTTTCCCTTTTGCTAAAAAAGTATCTTTTCCTATGCTGGATTTTATTCATTTTATCTCAGAAGACCTGCAATCAATTTCAAGGGGCTTAAGTAGTTTTGGTGCAGAAGTTATGAAGTTAAAAGAAGTAATAGAAGATGTAAAAAAAGGGACAGGATTTGTGGCATTAGACGAAATAGCAAGGGGCACAAATCCTGAAGAGGGACTTTATATTGTGAAAGCTATCTCAAAATATTTGAACGGTTTTTCTTCTATGACTGTATTAGCTACCCATTATGAAGGGGTGATAGAGGATGACATGGTGCACTATCAGGTCGTAGGGCTTAAAAATGTAAATTTTGAAGAGTTAAGGGAAAAAATCGTTATAGATGAAGAAAATTCAGTAAAAATTCTCCAGGAACATATGGATTATCGATTAGAAAGAGTAGACCCTAATTGTGAGGTTCCAAAAGATGCCCTTAACATATGCAGAATATTTGGACTTGAAAGAGAAGTTATAGAGCTAGCTGAGACCTATTATAAGAGGAGGAGAGGGTATGAGAGAGAGCAAGCTTAATCTTAATTGGGAATTAGTGGATAAAGCCAGAGAAGCTGCAAGAAATATTGTTAAAGATACGCAGAAATTTATAGATGCCCATACGACTGTGTCAGTTGAAAGGACAGTGTGTAGGCTTTTAGGCATAGACGGTGTGAACGATCTAGGAGTTCCACTTCCCAATGTAGTGGTTGACCATATAAAAAGCAAGGGAAATCTTTCTTTGGGGGCTGCAACTTATATCGGCAATGCCATGATTTACACAGGGCTTAGCCCTCAAGAAATTGCCGAAAGAGTAGCAAAAGGTGAACTAGATTTGACTTCGATTCCTATGGCAGACCTTTTTGAGATAAAATTGGCTGTTCAAGATATAGCAATAAAGACTGTTGAAAAGATAAGAGAGAACAGGAGAAAAAGAGAGGAGCTTTTAAAGAAATACGGGGATAAGGAAGGGCCACTTCTTTATGTCATTGTTGCTACAGGAAATATATATGAAGACGTGGTTCAGGCGCAGGCTGCTGCAAGGCAGGGAGCTGATGTCATTGCAGTGATTAGGGCTACAGCTCAAAGCCTTTTAGACTACGTTCCTTATGGACCTACTACCGAGGGGTTTGGTGGTACTTATGCTACGCAGGAGAATTTCCGGATAATGAGAAAAGCTTTAGATGAGGTATCTGAAGAGCTGGGAAGGTATATAAGGCTTTGCAACTATGCATCTGGGCTTTGTATGCCTGAGATTGCTGCTATGGGCGCTTTAGAAAGGCTTGATGTGATGCTAAACGATGCTCTTTACGGAATTTTATTCAGAGATATAAACATGAAGAGAACGATGGTAGACCAGTTCTTCTCAAGGGTAATAAATGGATTTGCAGGAATTATTATAAACACAGGGGAAGACAATTACTTGACGACAGCAGATGCTTATGAAAAAGCCCATACTGTATTGGCATCTCAATTGATAAATGAACAGTTTGCACTAATTGCAGGCATTCCTGAGGAACAGATGGGATTAGGACATGCTTTTGAAATGAACCCTGACTTAAGGAATGGCTTCTTATATGAGCTTGCTCAGGCTCAAATGGTAAGGGAGATATTCCCCAAAGCGCCTCTTAAGTACATGCCTCCTACAAAGTACATGACAGGAAATATATTCAAAGGGCATGTACAGGATGCTATGTTTAACGTTGTGACTATAATGACAAAGCAAAGGATACATCTTTTGGGAATGCTGACAGAAGCTATTCATACGCCTTTTATGTCAGATAGAGCGTTGTCTATTGAAAGCGCCAAATATATCTTCAACAATATGGCAGATATAGCTGATGAAATTTACTTTAAAGAAGGCGGAATAATTCAAAGGAGAGCTAACGAAGTTTTGAAAAAGGCGTATGAGCTTTTGAAAGAAATTGAGCAAGAGGGTTTATTTAAAGCATTAGAGCAGGGTAAATTTGCGGATATAAAGAGGCCGATAGACGGAGGGAAGGGATTAGAAGGCGTAGTGGAGAAGGACCCCAATTATTTCAATCCTTTCATTGACCTTATGCTAAGAGGTGATAGAGGATGAGCAGCGGCCTTTACTCTACAGAGAAAAAGCAGTACGATACCACCCTGGATTTGACCAGAGTCAAGCCATACGGGGATACGATGAATGACGGTAAGGTGCAGCTTAGCTTTACCCTGCCTGTGCCGGATGGAGCAAAGGCTGTAGAGGCAGCAAAACAGCTGGCAAAAAAGATGGGGCTGGAGAATCCAATGGTCGTCTACCATGCTCCTTTGGATAAGAACTTTACTTTCTTCATAATATATGGAAGTTTGATTCACACTGTGGATTATACCTCCATACAGGTACAGGAACTAGAAATAAAGGCCATGAGTATGGAAGAGACTAATGAGTACATTAAAAAACATATCGGCAGAAAAGTCGTAGTAGTGGGAGCAACCACTGGAACAGACGCTCATACAGTGGGCTTGGATGCTATAATGAACATGAAAGGGTATGCCGGGCACTACGGCTTGGAGAGGTATGAGATGATAGAGGCGTACAATTTGGGAAGTCAGGTGCCAAATGAAGAATTTGTTAAGAAGGCAATAGAGGTTGGAGCAGATGCTTTGCTTGTTTCTCAGACAGTTACGCAAAAGGACGCCCACATAAAAAATCTTACGCATCTTGTAGAACTTTTGGAAGCAGAGGGAATAAGAGATAAAGTGCTTTTGATATGCGGTGGACCGAGGATCACGCATGAGCTCGCAAAGGAATTGGGATATGATGCAGGATTTGGCCCTGGCACATTTGCAGACCATGTAGCGACTTTTATAGTCACAGAAATGGTGAAAAGAAAAATCCCCGGGCTTAAAGGGTATAAAAAATAAAGGGAGCCGATTAGCTCCCTTTATTTTTGCACATTTAAAACGCTATGATACCTTCCGTAAGCAAAGTAAATGATAAGGCCGACCAGCATCCATATGCCAAATCTTAGCCATGTCACCCATGGAAGGCTTGCCATTAAATAGAGGCTAAAAGCTGCTGTAAGAGGTGCGACTAACCATACTGCAGGGACTCTGAACTTTCTCTCTACATTAGGCATTTTAACCCTTAGGACAAGTATTCCTATTGAGACAATTACAAAGACAGATAGAGTTCCTATGTTGCAGAGCTCAATTATAATGTCTAAAGGCAGGAAGCCAGCAATTATAGCTGCTACCAAACTCGTTATTACAGTGTTTATATGAGGAGTTCTGTATTTAGGGTGAATATGAGAGAATACCTCGGGCAGCAAACCATCTCTTGCCATAACCATGAAAATTCGTATCTGGCCGTAGAGTGTTATCAATAAAGTTGAAATCATACCGACAGCAGCGCCTGTTGCAACTAAAGCAGAACCCCAGTTGATTCCTATGCTCATAAGCGCTCCAGGGAGAGCATTGTCAGGAATTATGGTTTTATAAGGCACCATCCCGACCAATACAACTGCCACAGAAATGTAAAGGGCAAGTATCACTACCATTGCCATTACAAGGCCTAAAGGCACATCCCTTGTAGGGTTTTTGGTTTCTTCTGCTGCAGTTGACACTGCGTCAAATCCTATATATGCAAAGAAGATTATTGCAGCAGCAGACATTATTCCTTTCCAACCATAGGGGGCGAAGGGGGTAAGGTTTGAAAGTTTTACGTGGCTGAAACCGAGGAACAGGAAAAGCAAGATGACTCCTATTTTTACGAGAACTATTATATTGTTTGTGGTTGCGCTTTCCCTTACACCAATGTACAAAATCCACGCCACAAAAGCGGTAATTAAAATGGCTGGTAAATCCATTATTCCTCCCGATATAGGAGGTTTAGTTATGGCTTCTGGCAAAGTTATGCCGAAAGATTTGAGCAGTCCTACAAAAGTTCCTGACCATCCAGATGCAACGGCGCTTGCTGAAACAAGGTACTCTAAAAGCAAGTCCCAGCCAATTATCCAGGCTATTAATTCTCCAAAAGCTACATAAGAGTAGGTGTAGGTACTTCCGGCGACGGGAAACATTGTTACAAGTTCTGCAAATATGAAAGCAGCTAGAGCAGCAGTTATACCTCCAATTATATAGGAGATAATTACCGCGGGTCCTGCTCTTAATGCTCCTTCACCTGTTGACACAAAAATTCCCGTTCCAACGACAGAGCCTATTGCTAAAGCCGCCAGGTCTATTGCGGTTAATTTTTTATTAAGTCCTGTTTTTTCAGCTGCTTCCAGAAGTTGATCTACAGATTTTTTTCGAAATAAATTCATTCTCTTGATCCCCCTATAATATTGATTTTTTATTCACACAAGCGAATATTTTATCAAAAAATTTCTCCCTTGTCTACCCCCTTTCGCTTTCTTTTAAAAGGAAAATGAATTAAAATACACTTAAAAATTCTTCCCCATAAAAAAGAAAAGGTATACAATTATCTAGTATACCTAAATTATAATACCTTTTTGAAGACATTTGCAAGAATGATTTTGTGTAACTCCTACAAATTTTTTATAAAAAATTATACAAGATTCATAATTCAGTCTGACCAATTTCCACTAATTAGAATACATGCAGGGCCTCCTACCAAAACCCTTATTCCTTCTTCTTTTTTTGTAAGTTTCACGTATATTTTAGAAGGTCTTTTCATACTTTCTCCTTGATGAATTAGATATGTTTTTTCTAAATCGATTACCTTATTTAAGTAAAGATAATATGTTAAAGCGCCATTTGCCGTTCCTGTTGCAGCTTCCTCATTTATCCCGTATAATGGAGCGAAATCTCTGCAATTAGCGATAGCTTTCTTTTCCTCCAATGTGAATACGTGAAGACTTACAGCATTTTTTTCTTTTGTAATCTGAGATATTGCCTGGTAATCCGGGTTTATGCTAAAAAGGGTTTCTCTTGATTTGACGGGTACAAGAATGTCCCATAATCCTGTGGATACCAGTTGAGGTACGAGGTCATAATTTTTATCACCAATTTCTTCAACGGAGATGTTTAGAGCTTTCGCAAGTTTTGAAAGGTCATCTTCATTTAATTTTTCTCCCGCCTGCGGAGCAGCCTGCTCCATCATTATTTTATCCTCTTCAATATAAATTGGAAGTTTTCCAGCTAGCGAATGCATTGTTACAACATCACCGGCTTTTACAAAGCCCAGTCTTTTTAAAACAGTGAAGGAAGCAATTGTGGCATGACCGCACAGGTCTACCTCAGAAGTTGGAGTGAAAAAGCGCACTTTGAAGTCTTTTTCACCGACTACTTCTATAAATGCCGTCTCTGAATGTTTGAGCTCTGCTGCTAAGTTTTGCATAAAAGTTTCATCTATTTTTTCGCCATTTTCAAGGACAACTACACCTGCTGGATTGCCTGAAAAAGGTTTCTCAGTAAAGGCATCCACAATAAATATTTTCATCCCTTTTTCTCCCCCTTTTGAATTTGTTTTTACTTTTAATATAACACATTAGCTGTTTTTTCAAAAACTACATTTTTGCCCCCAGTGTTGTTAAAGATATGTTGAAATTTGTCAGAATAGAAGGTACAATTTATATGTGGGGGCAGAAGTATGAAAAAGTGGTATGTGCTGTTTACTAAAAGTGGTTGTGAGGAAAAAGTAGGGAAAATCATTAAGAAAATATGGGAAAACGAGATAGAGGTTCTTATTCCCCGGAGGAAGATAATAGAAAGAATAAAAGGAGAAGAAAGGGAAAAAATCAAACTTTTGTTTCCGGGATACGTTTTTGTAAAGACTGAAATGACAGAAGCCAAGTATTACGAGATTACTTCTGTATTAAAGCAAGGAGTTTTTCTGAAGGAAGACAAAATGCCTGCTTCTGTAAAAGAAGAGGAAATGAGAGTTATTTTGAACCTCACTGGAGATTCTGACCTTATAGATGTTTCAAGGGGAGTAAAAGAAGGCGATAGAGTAAAGATAATTGAGGGGCCTCTGTTAGGATATGAGGGTTTTATACAGAAGGTTGACAAGAGGAAGAAAAGAGCTAAAGTTATATTTAAAGTAGCAGGAGAAGTGAAGAGCGTAGACTTGGGGCTTGAAATTGTTGAGAAAATAGTTTTAGTTTGAAAATAACAATAAACAAAGGAGGGGTGCCAAATGAGATTAAATGAGAACATGTTTAGAATGTACGACATAAGAGGCATATGGGGAGAAGACCTGACTGAAGAGACTGCAGAGGTCATAGGTAAAGCTTTTGGAACTTATGTAAAACAAAAGGGAATTAATAGTGTGCTGGTTGGTAGAGACAACAGGATTTCTTCAAAGCCCATAAGAGATGCTCTAATAAAAGGACTTACTTCCACTGGTTGTGACGTTTTGGATGTAGGGGTTTTAACGACTCCAGCCTTTTATTATTCCAATATTTTATACAATTCCCAGGCAGGTATGATGATAACAGCAAGCCACAACCCGCCGCAGTTTAACGGCTTTAAAGTTATGGTGGGACCTTCTACCATCTATGGTGAAGAGCTTAAGAAAATTTATTACATAGCAGAAAAAGGGGAATTTGAAAAAGGTTCTGGAGAGGTAAAATACGCTTATCCCATCAATTCTTACATCAATATGATAAAGGAAAAAGTTAGACTGGGAGATAGAAAATTAAAAGTTGTTGTGGACTGTGGGAATGGCACTGCTTCGCTTTTCTATCCAGATGTCATATACAATTTGGGCTGTGAGGTATATCCCCTCTACTGCGAATCAGACCCAACTTTTCCCAACCATTTCCCTGACCCTGTAAAAGAGGAAAATTTAAAGGATTTGATAGAGGAAGTAAAGAGAGTAAAGGCAGATTTGGGGATAGCTTTTGATGGAGATGGAGACAGGATTGGAGTGGTGGATGAAAAGGGCAATATAATCTGGGGAGACATGTTGATGATTCTCTACTGGAGAGAAATAATGAAGAAACACCCAGGCGCTGAAGCAATTGTGGAAGTGAAGTGTTCTCAGGCTTTGGTTGAAGAAATTGAGAAGCTGGGTGGAAAACCTGTATTTTACAAAACAGGTCATTCCCTCATAAAAGCTAAGATGAAAGAAATGAATGCGGTCTTCACAGGAGAGATGTCAGGACACATGTTCTTTGCAGATGAGTACTATGGGTTTGACGATGCAGCATATGCGGCTGCAAGGCTTTTGAGAATACTTTCTAATACGGATAAAAGTCTATCTGAGCTTTTAGCTGATGTTCCAAAATATCCATCAACTCCTGAGATAAGGCTTGAGTGCAGTGATGAGAGGAAATTTGATGTAGTAAAAGGGGTAACGGAGTACTTTAGAGAAAAAGGTTATAACATAATTGATGTTGATGGAGCGAGAGTGCTCTTTGATGGAGGATGGGGATTGGTCAGAGCTTCTAATACTGGGCCAGAGCTTATTGTGAGATGTGAAGCGAAGACCCAAGAAAAACTTGAGGAGATTAAAAAAGCACTTTCAGAAGCTTTAGCGAAGTTTGATGTAAAGTTTGAGTAAAAAGAGAATAACGGAAGAGGGGAAAGTTAATGAAAATAAAGAAAGCGATAATTCCAGCAGCGGGCCTTGGTACCAGGTTTTTACCTGCTACCAAGGCTCAGCCTAAGGAAATGCTTCCAATTGTAGACAAGCCTACTATACAGTACATAGTGGAAGAAGCGGTACAGTCAGGAATAGAGGATATTCTTATAATAACTGGAAGGAACAAAAGAGCCATAGAAGATCATTTTGACAAATCTGTAGAATTGGAGCTAGAATTAAAGAAAAAGAATCAGGAAAGTTTACTAAGCCTTGTAGAAGATATTAGCAATATGGTCAACATTCACTACATAAGGCAAAAAGAACCCAAAGGTTTGGGGCATGCCATTTACTGTGCTAAATCTTTTGTTGGCAATGAACCTTTCGCAGTGCTTTTAGGAGATGACGTGGTGGATGCTGAAGTACCTGTTTTAAAGCAGATGATAGAACAATTTGAGAGATATAATTGCACCATAATTGGAGTGCAGGAAGTGCCTGAAGAGGATGTACATAAATATGGAATTGTAAGCGGTACTTTTATTGAGGATAGGCTATATAAAGTCAATGATTTGATAGAAAAGCCAAGGAGAGAAGAAGCACCTTCTAATATAGCTGTTTTGGGAAGGTATATAATTACACCGCGAATATTTGAGATTTTGGAACATACGCCTCCTGGAAAAGGAGGAGAAATACAATTGACAGACGCTTTAAAAACTCTTTTAAATTATGAGGCCATTTACGCCTATAATTTTATAGGCAAAAGGTATGATGTGGGGGATAAACTGGGCTATCTCATGGCGACTGTGGAATATGCTTTGAAAAGGGAAGATTTGAGAGAGCCTTTTAAAAGGTATTTGATAACAATTGTCCAGGATTTACTTGGTATGGAAGAAGCCGCAGTGACTGAAAGAGATGTGTAATAATGTAGAGTAGGGTGGAGAGGGGAATAAGGGTATGATGGAAGAGGAACTTGACCTCAGAGAAGTTTTTTTGATTCTTAGAAAAAGAATAAAGATTATACTGTTGATTACTGTTTTGGCGATGTTGGTAAGTGGATTGATTTCTTATTATGTTCTCTCGCCTGTATACAAAGCAAGCACTTCTTTGATAATTAGCAGGACTCAAAATATTACAATTAATAATCAGATACAACTTCAAGATATACAAACAAGTAGAATGTTAGCTGCTACTTATAGTGAGATCGTTAAAAGCAGAAGAGTTTTGCAACCCGTAGTTACCAAGTTTAATCTGCCGATGAGTGTGGAGGATCTAAAAGGGAAAATAGATGTAACTTCTAAGGATAATACGGAGATTATTGAAATAAGTGTTAGAGATAATAATCCTGAAAGAGCAGCCGAAATAGCCAATGCTATTGCTAGCTCTTTTATGGATAATATTGTAAAAATAATGAAAATTGATAATGTCCAAGTGATTGATAGAGCAGTCCCTCCTACTTCAAAAGTAAGCCCTAAAACGTCACTAAACGTAGTAATTGCTGGTGTGTTAGGATTGATGATAAGCATTTTCCTGGTATTTTTGCTAGAATACATGGATAGGACAGTAAAAACTCCTGATGATATAAAGAAATATTTAAACCTGCCTGTATTAGGGATTATTCCCTAAGTGAAAAACAAATGAGGGATGTGGGAATATGGTAATGGCAAGGAATTTAATTTTATCGGATCCTAAATCGCCTTTCGCTGAAGCTTTTCGCGCTTTGAGGACAAATTTGCAATTTACTAGTATAGATAAAAAGGTAAAAAGCATATTAATTACTAGTTCTCTGCCTAACGAAGGGAAAAGCACTGTTGTCAAAAATTTAGCTTATTCTGTAGCGTTAACTGGGAATAAGGTTGTGGTAATAGATGGGGATTTGAGAAACCCTACAGTTCATAAAAGTTTTAATTTGCCCAATAACAGGGGTTTGACGAATTTACTTATAGATGAAGGAGATTATGAGGCTTATTTGAATGTAGATAATAGTTATGATAACTTACATATATTAACTTCCGGACCTCTTCCTCCAAATCCAACAGAATTATTAGGGTCTAATAAAATGAAGAAGTTGATTAGCCTTATCAGAGAGAATTATGATTACCTTTTTATAGATAGTCCACCTGTTGTGAGTGTCACAGATGCTGTAGTATTAGCACCAGTGGTTGATGGAGTAATCCTGGTAGTACATGCTGGCAAAACTGAAATTGAGGCAGCTAGTCGGGCAAAAGAGATTTTAGAAAGTGTAAAAGCTAACATTCTTGGAGTGGTGTTAAATAGAGTAAAGGAGAGTCGAAATGGGTATTATTACTATTATTACTATTATGGTGACCACAAATCACAAAGTAAGAAAAGAAGGAAGAGATGATGATAGACATACATTGTCATATATTGCCAAATATTGATGATGGTTCTAGCTCGATGGAGACTTCTATTGAAATGGCACGTATTGCTTTGGAAGATGGAATAAAATTTATTATTGCAACTCCTCATTATATAGAGTATGAGCATGAAATACCGCGAGAAGCCATTTTGAAAAATTGTCAAGAACTAAATCAACTTCTAATTCAAAAAGGTATAGAGTTAAAAATATTGCCAGGGGCAGAAGTCTTTATTTCTCCCACTATAGTAGAAAGTTATAAAAAAGGAAAAATCATCTCGCTGAATGATGGAAGAAAGTACATTTTAATAGAATTACCAGTAGCTACTTATCCAGAATATACCGAGGACATAATTTTTGAATTTAAAGTGATGGGTATAACTCCCATCATTGCTCATATCGAGAGGTATTTCTACGTAAAAGATGATTTTGAATTAGTATTTCGATTAATTAATAAAGGAGCTCTTATCCAGGTAAATTCGACGAGCGTGATGGGATTATTTGGAAAAGAAGTGAAAAATAAATCAATAGATTTAATAAAGCACAGATTAGTACATTTTATAGCCTCTGATGCACACACGACGAGAGGTAGAGTACCTAAAATATCAGAGGCATTGGAAATTTTAAGAAAAGAAAGAGTTGATGAGTCATATATAGATTATATACTTATTAACAGTCAAAAAGTTGTTCGGGGGGAAGAGATTGAAATATTGGATCCCATAAAGAAAAAAGTAAAATGGTTTTACAAACTAAAAAGACGCTTTTGACAGCGTCTTTTTAGTTTGTAAAATTTTTAAGTACTTCATCTAGTTTTTGCATATCAGGTTTCCAATAGCTAATGCCATTTAAATTGTAAAATTCCCCTGGAACCATGAATTTTTCAATGGAATCTGGCGATATATCCTTTACGACATAAATTAAAGCTAGTATCTGTTCGTAATTAAGATTGGTATAAAGCTTGCCCTTAAAAGCATTATAAAGGTCTAAGTAGTCAGATAAACTTTTAGTTTTATTTTTTAATTGATTAGCAAAAGCGATTATGAACTTTTGTTGTCTTTTAACGCGGTTTATATCCCCCATGGGGTCATATCGCCATCGCACATATTGATAAGCTTTTTGGCCATCTAAAATTTGATATCCTTTATCTAGATTTGCTCCGTGAGTATGCATATTTATTTCTACATCTAAAGGTATCCCACCAATTGCGTCTACAATTTCAGGTATTGTTTGCATATTCATGGAAATGTAATAAGGCACATTAATTCCTAAAAATTCGCTTATAGTTTTCAAACTGAGGGCGTATCCTTTTTCTCCCATTCCACCATATACATATGCAGCATTAATTTTGTCTTTTCCAAAACCAGGAATATCCACGTAAGTATCTCTCGGTATGGAAAGTACTTTTATTATTTTATCATCCAAGTCAACACAAAATATCATTATAGTATCTGTTCTAAAGCTTCCTAAAGTATGTACCCTTTCATCAGTTTTATCTAAGCCTAAGAAAGCAATATAGGTTTTGTCTGGAGAAAAAGGTTTTATCGATGTATTTTCAGTTTCAGAAGAATTGTCTTTAATAAAAAGATTTTCGGGGTGCCGAGTGATGTTTATGTATTTTTGGTATCCAATAACTGCTACTAGAATAAAAAGAAGCAGAAAGAGTAGTAGAAATTTCTTTTTCATATATTATACTTTTCCCCCTTTTGCTGTGGAAAAGTTCTCTCTATCACATTTTAATATGTTCTGACAAAAAAAGCAAATAAGTTAAAAAGGGAGGCAATTTATTTTTATGGATAAAAGCCGATATACTATATGGAAACTAAAACAGTAAAAAGACATAGCAAACGAAGGAGGATAAAAATGGAAGAAGAAATCACGCTGAGGGAATTGATTGAAGTACTGTTAAAAAGAAAGTGGCTTATTTTTATTATTACTGTTTCCATAACTTTAGTGGCAGCTGTTTTTAGCTTTTTTATTGTTAAGCCTACATATGAGGCTAGTACAACTATAGCGGTTACTGATGTGACGCCTGCCACAGGTTTTTTTGGTTCAAACACTACAGTCATTTTTTCTGACAAAGATTCAGGAATTCCGATTTTTCAGAGTGATACGATAGAAAAGGATATTTCTTTATTGCTTTCTTCTCTTTTAAGATATCCTGATATGTCAGTAGATGCTTTTAAAGAAGAAGTTACAAATCCGGTTGTGCTTACAAATACTATAAAGCAGTTGAAATTAGATCCCAAGAGATATACTTTGGATAATTTTAAAAAGCAAATTTCTGTTTCTGTGCTAAACAATACCAATCTTATACAAGTTACAGTAAAAGAAAATGATCCTCAACTTGCGGCAGAAATTGCTAATAGTATAGCGCAAAATTTCCGGAACTATGTAATTGAGAGAAATACTAAACAGACTGATAAATTAATGCAGACTTTGCTTAAGCTTATAGACCTTCAAAATGAGAAGATTAGAAAAGCACAAGAAGACCTTGCTAATTTTCTAAATAATGCTTCAAACAAATTAGAGATTGAACAAAAACAAAAAGAACTATCTCTTTTAAAGAATACAAGGGATATAATGCTTGAAAAGTACAATATGCTTGAACTAGTCAAAGAGTCAGACTTAGGTAAGCAAAGCATTCTTATCACCAGCAAAGCTTTAGTTCCTGAAAAACCTGTGGCGCCTAAAAAAATGCTGAACGTATTGATTGCCTTTATATTGGGAGGAATGATTGGAGTATTTGTTGCATTTTTTATGGAATATTGGGAGAAGACAGAACCTACTGAGAAGCATTTTGCGAAAAGTGAAGAATAATTTCTTTTGTCCGCCTATATATTAATAAAGGAAAGGCGGGATTTTTTTGAGAAAAAATAGCATATCTTCTTATAAAATTGCTGCCACTTACATAGGGACAGTTGTGGGAGCAGGGTTTGCCTCGGGACAGTAGATACTGCAGTTTTTTGTGTATCACGGCAAAAAGGGAATATTGGGACTTTTGATTGTTACTCTCCTTTTTGTATTTTATGGCAATGCTATTTTGTTTTTGGGGAATTGCTTTAGAGCTTCTTCTTACAAAAGAGTAGTTTTTGAAATTGCAGGGCCTATCATTGGAAAAGTTATTGACATTGTCATAGCTTTTTTCCTTTTTGGGGCCTTGTCTGCAATGATAGCGGGGGCTGGAGCGATATTTAAGGAGCAATACTGCCTTCCTTATTTTCTTGGGAGTTTGATAATGGCAGTACTGGCTGTTCTTACAGTTATAAGGGGAATGGAAGGTGTGATTTCTGCGATTTCTTCTGTTGTGCCCTTGCTTTTGACAGCAGTCATTGTTTTAAGTATTTTAGCAATATTTTATCTTCCAGGAGAAATTTATGAAAATTTCTTTACTCCAGAAATTAAGCCACCTGTAAAAAATTTTATTTTGTCTGCAATTTTATACGCTTCCTATAATCTCCTTACGGCAGCAGCCGTGCTTATCCCTCTTGGTAGTGAAGTAGAAAATATCGAAGGCATTAGAAAAGGGGCTTTATTAGGCGGGATAGGACTTGGCATGATGAGCTTTTTGATGTTTTTTGCTCTCATAAAAGTCCCTGTTTCTTTTTTCTTCGAAGTACCTATGCTTTACATAGCCAGCAGAATTTCACCTTTTTTTAAGTTTGTGTACACTTTAATTTTGATTGGAGAAATATATACAACAGCTGTTGGGAATCTTTATGGCTTTGTTGTAAGATTTGTAACATCGGATTCAAAAAGATTTCATACTTTTACAATAATTACAGGGGGAATTGCACTGATTTCAAGTAGAGTTGGCTTTGCCAATCTTGTTCACTATCTTTATCCTATCGCTGGGTACGGGGGAATTATACTGCTTTTGAGCATAACGTGTAAGATAAATAACTGTCGAAAAATGTAGACAATTGTGCTAAAATATTTGTTGAGAGAAAAAAGAGCGGAGGGGTGAAATTGGCTAATAAATATTTATACGACAAAAAAACGGTGTGCCCAGTCTGCAAGCAGGAATTTACATATACCAGGGTGAGAACTTCTCAGCTAAAAGTGGAAGAAAGAGGGAGGGATTTTTACACAAAGTATAAAGATGACATCAATCCTTTTTTCTATGAAGTAATTGTGTGTCCAAATTGCGGCTACGCTGCTTTGGAGTCGGAGTTTGAAAAAATAACTAATGACAAGAGAGAAAAAATTTTATCTTTAGTCAGTGAAAAATGGGTGAAAAGAGAATTTTCGGGAGAAAGAACTCCACAGAAAGCTTTAGAGGCTTACCTATTGTCCTTGTATTGTTCTCAAATAAAAGAGGACAAGCCCATAGTATTTGCAAAGACGTGTCTTAGAATTGCGTGGATATATAGAATTTTAGGGGATAAGGCTAATGAGGAAAAGTATTTGAAACACGCACTGGATTCCTATGTAAAAGCCTACAGCGGTTCAGATGTATATGAGGAAGAAATACTTCTAATATACATGATTGGCGAGCTTAACAGGATGTTAGGGAACAAGGAAGAAGCCTTGAAATGGTATAATAAGGTTATACATCACCCTGAAAGGTCAAGGCATACCATGATAGTGGAGCTTGCGCGGGATGGATGGCACAGCTTGAAGGAAGAATGAGGGCATGTTTTTTAACTTGCCCTCATATTTTATTTAAGGAATGAGAAGTTTTGAAGAAGGGGGATTGGGATGGCAAAAGGTACTTCGCAACAGACAATCTATTATTTAGACAAGATAAATTTTAAAGGGCTGACTTCTCAAGAAGCGCAGAAAAGGCTTTTAAAGTACGGTCCAAATGTTTTAGAGGAAGGTGGCAGAATAAGTCCTATTCAAATTTTTTTAAACCAATTTCAGGACTTTATGGTGATGGTGCTTTTGGCTGCCACTTTGATTTCGGCCCTTATGGGGGAGCTGGCAGATGCCTTGACTATAACTGTAATTGTCATCTTGAATGCGATTTTGGGTTTTGCTCAGGAGTATAAGACAGAAAAGTCGCTAGAAGCCCTAAAAAAACTTGCTGCTCCTTCAGCAAAAGTTTTAAGAGATGGGGAGGAGAAAGAGGTAGAAGCTTCACAGATTGTCATAGACGATGTAATACTTCTAGGAGCAGGAGATAAGGTTCCGGCCGATGCTCTTTTAATAGAAGCTCATAATTTAGAAGTTGATGAATCAATTCTGACAGGGGAATCAGTGCCTGTCCATAAAGAAGCACCTTTGAATCTGAATAGGACAGCAGTTGAAAGCCGCAACATGGTATATATGGGTACAGTGGTGACAAAAGGCAAGGGGAAAGCAGTTGTCACTGCAACTGGCATGCAGACAGAGATGGGTAAAATCGCTGGGATGATGAAGGAGATTGAAGGGGAAGAAACTCCTTTACAAAAAAGGCTTAACAAGCTAGGAAAAGTATTGGTAGTTTTAGCGCTTTTTATATGCGGCGTTGTCACAGTGATGGGGATAATAAGAGGGGAACATATTTACTACATGTTTTTGTCAGGAGTGAGCCTTGCGGTAGCGGCAATACCGGAAGGGCTTCCTGCTGTTGTTACAATTTCTCTGGCGATTGGCGTGCAGAGGATGCTTAAGAGAAATGCTTTGATAAGAAAACTGCCAGCGGTGGAAACTCTGGGTTGCACAAATGTGATTTGCACAGATAAAACCGGCACTTTGACAGAGAATAAAATGACTGTTACAAAGGTGTTTTGCGATGAAGAAGTTTTTGATGTGAGAAGGAAAGAAAATGAGGAGTTAATTAAAAAGAAAAATATATCTAGAAGTGCTTTAAGAAAGATGTTAGAAATAGGAGCTTTGTGCAACAATGTAAAGGTCAAAAAAGAAAGCATAAAGATAGGAAGAGAAGTGTTAGAAGAGGATAAGTACATAGGAGACCCTACTGAGGCTGCTATTTTTTCTTTTTCGTTAAAATCAGGCATTTCACAGGATTTTTTGAATAAGATAAAGAGAATTGAGGAAATTCCTTTTGATTCGGAGAGAAAGAGAATGACTGTAATTGTGGAAATAGATGGGGAGAAATACGCTTATACAAAAGGGGCTCCAGATGTCATATTGGAACTTTGTAGTTTCAAATATGTAAACGAAAAGGAAGTTCCTTTGACGCCTTTTGACAAAAAGAGGGTGCTGGATGTTAATGAATCTTTTGGGAAAGAGGCTTTGAGAGTTTTAGCTTTTGCCTATAAGAAACTTCCTCCTAAATCTCCGATTATTGCTGAATTTGTAGAAAGGGATCTGGTTTTTGTAGGGCTAGAAGGTATGATAGACCCTCCAAGAAAAGAGGTATACGATGCGGTTTTAAAGTGCAAGATGGCAGGGATAAAACCTGTCATGATAACGGGAGACCATAAAGTTACAGCGACTGCTATAGCGAAAGAACTTAACATACTGGGAGAAGGGGAAAGAGTTATTACAGGCAAAGATTTAGATGAGATGACTGACAAGGAGTTAGAGAAAACCTGCACAAATGTAAGTGTTTATGCTAGGGTGACTCCTAAGCATAAGTACAGAATTGTAAGGGCTCTTAAAAATAGAGGGTTTACTGTTGCTATGACAGGGGATGGGGTCAATGACGCTCCGGCTCTGAAAGAGGCGGATATTGGAATTGCTATGGGCAAAGGAGGGACAGAGGTTGCAAAGGAAGCTTCTTCTATGATTTTATTGGATGATAATTTTGCCACTATTGTTGCAGCTGTTGAAGAAGGAAGAATAATTTATGACAATATAAAGAAATTTATACGCTTTTTGCTTTCATGCAATTTCGGAGAAGTTTTGACAATGTTTTTTGCAGCCCTTATGTCTCTGAAACTGCCTCTTGTACCCATACAGATATTGATGGTAAATCTTGTTACAGATGGGCTTCCTGCTCTGGCTTTAGGTCTTGACCCGCCTGAAAAGGACATAATGAGGATGAAGCCAAGAGATGCAAATGAGAGCGTTTTTTCAAGGGGATTGGGATTGAGGATATTCATAGTTGGGGTTTTAATAGGAATAAGCACTGTAGGGGCATATGTATTTGCACTGGGATACGCTGGCCTTGAAAAAGCCAGGACTATTGCTTTTGCTACACTAGTTACTGTTGAGATGATACACGCTTTTGAATGTAGGTCTGAAAGACATTTGATTTTTGAACTAGGTTTTTTCACCAATCCCTATCTGGTGCTGGCAGTGTTAAGCTCTTTCTTGATTTTTTTATCCACGGTTTACATAAAGCCTCTGGGTGTGATTTTCAAAACAGTGCCTCTTGATGCTTATGATTGGCTGGTTGTGGTATTTTTCTCATCTATAGAATTTGTCTTCAACAATCTTTACACAGCCTACATAATCCCTCATTTGAGAAAAGAAGAGTAAATTAAAAGCTGTGGCAGGAAGAAAAAATTTGCCACAGCTTTTAATTTTAAAGGATGAGTTCAGGAAACCATAATGCTATTTCTCTTTTTGCAGATTCCACACTGTCTGAACCGTGCACCACATTGTAAGTGGTGCTGGAAGCAAAGTCTCCTCGTATAGTGCCAGGGAGAGCATCTTCCACTTTTGTCGCTCCGTTTATCATTCTCACCAGTTTTACAGCATTCTCTCCTTCAAGGACCATAGCAAAAACAGGGCCTGAAGACATGTACTCTATCAAAGGCTTAAAAAAAGGCTTTCCTTTGTGCTCCTCATAGTGTTTTTCCAGAAGTTCAATTGAAGGTGTGACTACTTTTGCGGCTTTAAGCCTTAACCCCTTGTTTTCATATCTTTTCAGTATTTCCCCTATAAGACCCCTCTTTACTCCATCCGGCTTTACAATAGCCAAAGTCACTTCCATAAAAATCAATCCTTTCTTTGTATTTTGATATTGTCTCTGACAAGAGAAGTAAAGGCGCAGATTACAGAAAAAATTCCTGCAACTATGTATGCTTCTTTAATTGCCCTCATAAATGAAATGTTATAGGGTAAGTTAAAAGCTTGATAGGCTTTTAACCTGTTGGTGAAAATTGCACCGGCTACAGCGATTCCAATTACCATTCCTACATTTCTCATCGTGGCAAGGGAGGCAGAAGCTATACCCAGTCTATTTTTAGGAGCGCTTCCCATTACCGCGCTGTTGTTAGGAGTTTGGAAAATGGCATTTCCTATTCCAAATATAGCAAGACGCCACATGATATCAAACATGGGCGATTTTTCTGTGAGAGTAGCCATTAAAAAGAGAGCCAGAGCCGAAATTAATGCGCCGAAAGTTGAGAGGATTTGAGCTCCATACATATCGGCTAGAATTCCGCTTAAAGGAGCTACAATAAACATCATTGCAGGGAAGGAGGTCATAATTATGCCTGCTTTTTCAGTAGAGTAGCCCAGATGTTTCAGAAGAAAAGGGGTTAAAAAGGTCATCGTGTACTGGGCCATAAAGTTTAAAAGGGTACTTGTGATTCCAAAGGTGAAAGACCTTATTTTAAAAAGTGAGAAATCAAACATAGGGAATTCAACCTTGTTTTCTGTACGGATGAAGAGTATGAGAAATACTAAAAAAGCTGCGAAAGAAAAAATGCTTGGCACTGAATACCAGCCCCATGTTCCACCTTCTGATATAAAAAGCAAAAGGCTTGCTAAAAACATAAAAAAGTAGGTGGAACCATATGGGTCAAATTTTTCTGGCACTCCCTTGTTTTCAGGTACAACTGTATGGGCCCAAATGTAGCCAATTACACCAATAGGTACGTTTATGTAAAATATAGAAGGCCAACCCAAATATTTTAAGAGAAAACCTCCCAGAGTAGGTCCAATTGCAAGGCCTATTGAAATTGCCATGGCGTTAATGCCTAATGCCTTACCCCTTTCATTTGGTGGAAATACAGAGGTGATTATTGCAGAAGACATTGACATGAGCATAGCTGCGCCTACTGCTTGAATAGCTCTCATTATTATCAACATATGTATGTTTGCAGAAAGACTCAGTATTAAAGAAGAGATAGAAAATGTCAAAAGGCCATATTCATATAATTTTTTGTAACCTAGTATGTCTCCAAGCCTTCCAAATGTCATCATTAAACTGCTTACAACAAGGAGATATATCATGGAAACCCAGCTTACTGTAGTTATGTTTGTGTGAAAAATCTTTGTGAATTCGGGCATTGCAAGATTTACAACACTTCCATCAATTGGGCCCATTATGCTTCCTATGACTACTGCAGATAATATAATCCATTTGTTGTATTGTTTTTGTGCCATTTGTACCCCTCCATCAAAATAAATTATATCACAAAGTTTGGCAAAAGATAAATGTTGAAAAAAAAGGCATTGTAAACTATAATTATAGGGGAATTTAAAGAGGGAATGGATGGGGATAGATGATAGATATAAAAAGGCTTTTGATAGTTGCTTTTTTTACGATGATAATTCATTTTATTGACACCCTTTCTTATTCTATCAGGCCTTCGGGTGTCAGAACAAAAAAGCTTGCTGTTGCTTTATCGCTTTTTAATATAATGGCTGTAATATCAAGGCTTTCGAACATGATTCAGGCACCTTTTCTTGGAAGCATTGTGGACATGGCGATAAAGATGGAAAAGGTTGACCTTTTGCAAAATGACATGAGAGTGGTGCTTTTTTCTGCAACATTGGGTGCTCTGATGGCAGCTCCTTTAATGCCGACTTTTGTTTCCATATTTACCGTTGCAATAAACGGAATGGAAGGAGCAGGTACGGTTCCAAGGTTAATTTTGCGGGGCTTTAGGTGGAGCAACCTCAAAAAAATTAAGAAAAAAATTGTGATTCCAAGGCTTTCTATGTTAAAAGGTGTTTTTAAAGCGGACATACCCAAAAGTTTTTTGATATACAACGTGATAATTACGTCTATATACACAACAGGAGTAATTTCTTCCCTTTACGCTGGAGCTATAATTCCAGAGTACAGGATTACGGCAAGTCAGCTCTCTGGCATTATAAACGGTTTTGCAACAATTTTGTTTACTGTAGTTGTAGACCCGGTAGCAGCTTTGATTACTGACATGGCTATGAATGGTAAAAAGACTTTGAAAGATGTGGACAGCATGGTTGTCCTGCTCGTTTTTGGGAAAATTTTGGGTACATTGATTGCGCAGCTTATTTTCCTGCCAGCAGCGGAGTTGGTGCTTTTTGTGACGAAATTGATCGTTTAACGAGATTTAATATATTACTTCCTTAAGCATTAAGAAGAGAATGGGTGATAAAAGTGAAGACTTTAACTGAAATAATTAAAATTCTAAAAGAACACAAGGAAGAGCTAAAAGAAAGGCACAAAATTAAACAAATAAGAGTTTTTGGTTCGTATGTGAGAGGAGAGCAAAAAGAGACAAGCGACATAGACATAATAGTGGATTTTGAAGAGATTCCTACTTTTATTGAATTCATAAAAATTCAGGAGGAATTGGAAAAACTCTTAGGTGTAAGGGTGGATCTTCTTACTGAGGAAAGCATAAGTCCATTTATAAAACAGTATATAAAAGAGGTTGTGATTGTATGAAAACACCAAGACCATATCTTGAACATATTTTACAGGAATGTGAATTTCTTATAGAAAGGGTCAAAGGAATAAGCTTTGAAGACTTTGTTAAAGACCCTGTTCTTACAAGGGCTTTTGTAAGAAGCCTTGAGATAATAGGCGAAGCAGTTAAAAATTTGCCAAAGGAATTTAGAGAAAAACATTCTAAAGTGCCATGGAAGGAAATAGCGGGTATGAGGGATAAACTCATCCACGAATATTTTGGCGTGAACTATAGGATCATCTGGGAAACTATTCTAAAGGAAATTCCTGAGCTAGAAAAGCAGGTTAAAGAAATTCTGCAGAAAGAGAAGTGATTTCATAAGAAATCTTAAAAATTGCAAAGTTGGTAAAGATTATAAAAGCTATTTCTGAGATTTAATAAAAAACTTTAAAATGCGAAAAAATTTTACGTTTCCTTAATAGCATTTTAACAAAAATAGTGTATAATTAAAATTAAATATTGCAAATTTTGATAGCAAATCTGCAATTAAAGGAGATGGGGCAGTTGTATTTCATTAGCCCAACCAAAGGAAAAATGCATATAGATCAAATGTTTGAAGACATCATGGATTTTGTCGAAGGAGACCGGCAAGCGGATTACCGGTTGATGGTAGGAACTGACTCACAGCCGGGCAATTCCATCTGCTTTGTGACGGCTGTCATCATATACAGAGTGGGTAAAGGTGCGCGGTACTATTACAGGAAATTTTATAATAAAAAATCCTTGACTTTAAAACAGAGGATTTTCATGGAAGCAACCTACAGCATTGAAGTGGCTAATTACCTCTTTGAGAAGCTTGTCGAAGCTGACAAGAACATAAATATACAGATTCACTTGGACGTAGGTGAAAATGGGAAGACTAGGGACATAATAAAAGAGGTTGTAAATATGGTGTTGGGATGCGGATTTGAGGCACAGGTAAAACCTGCTTCCTGTGGCGCCTCTAAGGTTGCAGACAAACACACAAAGAGTATGGCTAAAATTGGTTAAGCCTCCACTTTTGGTGGAGGCTTTTAATTTTATGCGATTTTTTTGTCGTTTAGCTTAAGGAGGAAAAATGTATAAGGCGCTCCTAGAGAAAGCCAAACTCCACAAAGGCTATACCTTAAAAAGTTAAACGCATTTTCATAAGGCATTATGAGTTTTAACCCCTCTTTTAAAGCAAAAAATACGGCAACTCCTATTAAAAATTTTGCTACCTGTTTAGAAAAAGTTCCATGAGTAGTAAAATCAAATTTTTCTTTGTCTACAAAGTAACCTGTCAAAACTCCAGCTATAAGTCCCATGTGCTCATATATATCCTTATGTGGGAAAATCCATACAAATATAACAGGGACTATAATTGAAAGCAGTATTTTCAAATAAAGTGGAAATTTCAAAGGGTTCTCTCTTAGAATGCTATCAATTAATTCACCCAATACTACTATCAAGAAGGCTATCAAAATACCTCCAGCTATGTCTATAGGCCAGTGCACTCCTAAGTACATTCTCGAAAAAGACACTAGAATTACCACAAGACTTCCCAAATACCATAGCCATTTTTTGTTATAGTGAACCATTAAAGTCCCCCAGAAAGTAGCAGAGCCCTGTGCGTGGCCGCTCGGGAAAGAATAACCTCCGGCAGATTGAGTGAATATTGATCGTATCCCGGGATATCCTATGGGGCGGGAAATTTTTGTCACTTCTTTTATGACAGTGTTTATGTAGATAGAGGCTATTAAAATAAGTCCAAGTTTTAATCCCAACCTTTTGTCAATGCACCAGTAGAAAATGGGAATAAAGATAAAGTAAAAGCCGGAGCTTCCAAGCATTGTAAGTATTATAAAAAAATAGTCTAAAAAGGGATTTGATATAGTCTGTATGGCTTTTAATATTTCTGCTTGCATCTTATCACCTCAATATATATAATTCACCAGAAAAACCTAATTTCCTTCAGTTTAAAAAAATTTTAACACAAATTTAATAAAACTTGTGGTAAAATGTAGATAATGGAGTTTAAATTTAACAAATTTAGGATAGGGGGTTACGTACAGTGAATTTTTTTGAAAGAATTTATGGCGTATTTTTTCAACCAAGGGAGACAATGGCGGATATAGTGAGAAAGAAGCCTGTGTGGGAGGGGATAATAGTCTTAATAATTGTAAGCCTCTTGTCCTCAGTGCTGGCTTTTAAGGTGGGTATATCTGGTCAGCCGATTCAACCAGGGCCTGGATTCTCTCATGCTCCAAGGCTTAATAATTTGTTTTTTGGCTTTATAGTGTTTGGTAGCATTTTTCTAAACCCGATACTGTATTTTATCTACGCAGCAATATATCATTTTTTGGCTGAGGTCTTAGGTGGAGAAATGTACTGGAGGGAGGAGAAGGAAGAAGGAGAAGCAGTGGTTTTAGGTACCGCTAAGGGACTTTATTCGGCAGTATGTTTTGCAGTGCTTCCGAGCATTTTTTCTGCACTGATTTCCCCGTTTTTGATGAAGTTTATGGGGGGAATTGGAGGAGTACTTCTTGGAATAACTGTATCTTTGGGAATTTTCATATGGATTGCCTTTTTGAACATTTTAGCAATAAAGGAAAACTATAAATTGAGCACTGGAAATGCTGTCTTGGTCTTTTTTATGCCTGTGATAGTCGGGATAGTGATTGCAATACTTATGGCCATATTCTTGGGAAGCGTATTTGCAGGAGTTTTTTCTGAAATGATGAGAAGTATGCCGCCGATACAGTAATTCTAGGAGAAAATTTATTTAATTTTTGACAGATAAGAGGGTTCTAGCCCTCTTTTTTGTTTTTATTATTTGTCGAAAATTATTTTCTATCCTTTAGCAGGATTTTTGAAGTTTATAAAGAATATATAAAAATATAGATGGGTGGTGTTGATATGAGAGAAAATGGAAAAGTGCTGATAAAAGATTTAGAAAAGAACGATAAAAAAGCTTTTTCACTTTGGTTGCAGGATGTCAATGTTGTTAAATTTTTAATTGATTTGTTTAAAATATCGAGAAAGAAAGACAATGTCTTGAATATACCTTTTGGAAAAAACCGCAAGATGTTTGTTTTGGAGACAGAAGAAGGTGAAAAATTAGGCTTCTGCGTTCTTTACGATATCGACTGGCAGCAGAAAAGAAGTAGCATGTATATTTACATTGAAAAGAAGGAAAATATAGAAATGGATACTGCTCAAGAAATAGTAGACCTGCTTCTTAAAAGGACGGCTTTAAAGTACAATTTAAAAGATATTGAAGTTCACACAAAGAATATCATCTTTGCAAAATGCTTTAACAAGGTTGAGGATTTTAAGAAAGACGAAGATGGATATAGCTTTAAGGTGGCTCTTGATAATAATACGTTAAGTCTCAATGCGGCCCGATAAGGGTCTTTTACTTTTGTAAAAGTTTTAATTTGCAAGGGGTGTCTTGATGAATATACCAAATATTTTAACTTTAGTAAGATTTTTGTTAATACCCGGCTTTGTATATGCTTTTTTTTGCATGCCAGAAGGGAATGTGTATGCAGCAATTATTTTTATACTCTCCGGCATTACAGATGTTTTGGATGGATACATTGCCAGGCATTTTAATCAGGTGACTAAGCTTGGGACTTTGTTAGATCCCCTTGCGGACAAGCTTATGGTGCTCACTGTTTTGACGAGTCTATGGCTTAAAGGTTTTATTCCTTTTTTCATAATAGGAGTTCTAGCAGTAAAGGAACTTGCCATGATAGTAGGAGCAGCTTTTCTCTACCGCAAGCAAAAAATTGCCATACCGGCTAATGCTTATGGAAAGGCAGCAACCTTTTTGTTTTACGTTGCCATAATTTTTTCTCTTTTTAGATGGCCCTACAACCTTTTTTTGATGATTTTAGCTCTTGGTTTAGCTGTTATAGCTTTTTTCGTTTATGCCTTTGAGTTTTTTAAAAAAGCTATCTAAAATTAAACTTTTTCGCAAAAAAGGACGATATAAAAGACGTAGATTAAAATTGCAGGAGGTAATAGAAATTGACGAAGAAAGCAATCGGATTTTACAGGGTACAGACAAAGCTCAGTTTAGTTATTGTCTTAATTGTGATTATTTCTCTGTTTTTGAGTGGATACATATCCTACAGGTTTTCTTCTCAGGAGATTACTAGCTTGACTTTGAATAATTTGCTAAATAGTGTGTCTGCTGTAAATCAGGAAATAACTCTTTATCTTGATAATACTGCTAGCAAGCTAAGTTACTTTGCGAAAAGTGATTACAACCTGTTGTCAGCTGGAACGTCTCAAGAAGATAACAGTGACAAAGTAAATAGTATATTGATCAATTTAAAGAACATGACTCCTAATGCTTCTTTGGTGTATTACGGAACGGCAGATAAAAAAATTTACACTTTTCCACATGTGGACTTAAACCCTGATTTTGATCCGACTTCCAGACCATGGTATAGAGGCGCTGTTGAGGCAAAGGGGAATCCCTTTTGGACTGATGCATATAAAGATGAAGTTACAGGGAATTACGCCATTTCTGTGTCCCAAGCAGTTATAAATCCCCTTACAAATGAAGCAGTAGGAGTTGTGGGGATGGATTTAAATTTGTACGGGATAGAGAATCTTTTGAAGAATGTAAAAATTGGTCAAAAAGGCATGATTTTTTTAGTGGACAAAAATGGGATAGTGTTTGTGGATTCTAGTAAAAAGTTGATGGGAGCGGATTTAAGTAAACAAGCCATAGGGCAGCAGATTATGAAGAGTAAAGAAGGGAATTTAGAGTCTAAATTCGAGGGTGCAGATAGCGTAATAATTTTTGACACAAACCCTATAACCGGATGGAAAATAGTAGGAGTTGTGAATAAATCTGATTATCTTTCTGCTGTTTCAAAGATTAACAGAAGTTTTGTAGGTATAATCATAGTGTTTTCCGTTGTTGCGCTTTTGGCAGCATATCTTTTCGCAAAAAGTTTTACGCGGCCTATTTATGAAGTCATGGGAGCGATGTCAAAGCTTAGAGAAGGGGATTTAACTTCGTCTGTGAATGTGAAGAGAAGCGATGAATTTGGAATCCTGGAGCAGGAGTACAACGAGACAGTAAGTAAGTTAAAGGCGATTGCCAAAAGGGTTAAAGAGTCGAGCAGCTATTTGATAGAGGCTTCAAAGAATTTTAAAGAGATAAGTGATAATACTGTCAGTGCTGTTGAAGACGTAGCGAAAGCTGTGGAAGACATAGCAAAAGGAGCAAATGACCAAGCTCAAGAAATATCAGCTAGTGTGCAAAAGGTTTCTGAATTCGGACAGGATATAGATAAGGTTTTAAAAACTACACAAGAGGTTAGGCTGTATTCAGAAAAAGCTGATGACGTTAAGGCAAAGGGATTGGAAAAACTGGAGGCTTTGAGAGAAAGTTCAGAAGAGATGAATAAAGCAGCAATTTATGTGTTTGAAACAGTCAGAAAAATCAAAGAAAGTTCTAGAGAAATTACTGCCATCACTTCTGTAATAGAAGAAATTGCTGATAAGACAAATCTTCTTTCATTGAATGCAGCAATAGAAGCAGCCAGAGCAGGTGAAGCAGGCAGAGGATTTGCTGTTGTAGCAGAAGAGGTAAAAAAATTAGCCCAGCAGTCGGCTGAATCTACGAGCCAAATAAAAGAAATAATTGAGGAAATGCATAGTGCAATAAATCTCGCTGTAGAAGCTATGCAAAACGCAGATCAAAGCATTGTAAGACAAAACGAAGCGGTAAAAGGGACTCAAACTGCTTTTGCAGAATTTGAAGATTTCATAAACAATGTGACTAAAAGGATAGATGAAATAAATTCTCTCATGAACCTAATGCAGGAAAAGAAAGACGAAATAGTCGCTTCAATGGAGAACATTTCGGCGATTTCAGAAGAAACAGCTGCTGCGACAGAGGAAGTGAGCGCCTCCACTGAAGAACAGCTCTCAGCAGTAGAAGACTTAAAGGGCGCTGCGAAAAACTTAGAAGAGGTGGCATTAGAACTAGAAGAAGCTGTGAAGGTGTTTAAGATTTAAACCGCTTGAAAAAATTTCAAGCGGTTTTCATTAAATTTTCATAAAAAATTTATTATAAAAAGAAGGATTTTTTTATTTTATGGAGAATATTATTTATTAAGACAAATGACAACGATGGTAAAAATATATGTTAAAAAAGTCCTTACAAGAAAGTAAATACATAAAAAAGCCTATGTAAAATTGTGAAATTTCACTAAATGCATAGAATAAAAAGTAATTAATTCAATTATTTTCTATAAATATCGAGACTAAATTTGTCTAACGTTTTACCTAATATTACAACTGAAATAGGGTGACGGTATGAAAAAACAAAAATCTTCTCCTACTATTAAAGATGTTGCAGAATATGCAGGTGTTTCCATAAAAACTGTATCACGAGTGATAAATGATTCTTCTGAAGTGACGGAAACAACCAAAAAGAAAGTTTTAGATGCTATCGAGAAATTAGGTTATAGGCCTAATGCTCTGGCAAAAAGCTTGCGTATAAAAAGGACTTATACTATTGGAGTCATAATTTCAGATATTGCAAATAGCTTTTTTGGCAATGTAATGAAAGGCATAGAAAATGTGGCTATTAAAAATCATTATAATATAATCTTTGCTAATTCTGATGAAAATATTGAAAAAGAAAAGATGTATTATCAATTTTTTATTGAAAAACAAGTGGAAGGTATGATTATTATTCCTGCTCCGGGTTCGCAAAGCTATTTGAAAAAACATGCTGGGTTAATTCCCATGGTGTTTGTAGATAGAAAGCCAAAGGACTGGGACGGTATTGTAGTAAAAGTAAACAACGAAGAAGGAGCTTATTTATTGACAAAACATTTAATTGAAGTTCATGGATATAGGAGTATAGTGTTTTTAGCTACAGAGTTAGACATTGACCCTGTAGGAGAGAGGTTTGAAGGCTATAAAAAAGCAATGGAAGAGGCAAATTTGAAAGTACGGGTAATTGAAGGAAATAGGACAATTGAAGACGGGTGTAAAGCTATTGAAAAAGTTCTCTTTTCTAATAAGCCTCAAGCTATTTTTGGATGTAACCACGTAATGACTTTAGGTGCTATTAAAGCTACTAAAAAATATTCTTTGGAGGTTCCAAGGGATATTGCGGTTGTAGGATTTGATGATTTCGAAAGTGGAGATGTTTTAAGGCCATACTTGACTGCTGTTGCACAGGATCCATATAAAATGGGAGAATATGCTGCCGAGCTTTTATTTAAACAGATTACTAAAAATGAGTTTATTAAAGAAAAAGAAATTATTATTCCTGTGGAATTAAAGTTTAGGGAGTCATGTGGTTGTTTGTATGTAAGTAATAAAGTGGTATCTTGAATTATCATTACGTATCAACAAAATATAATGAGACCTACAGGAGGAGTTGCAAATGAAAAATCATAATTTAGAAAAAAATGACCAAAAGTCAAAATATATAGTAGGAATTGATATAGGGGGTACAAAAACAGCAGTTATTTTGGGAGATACCGAAGTCAACATTATAGATAGAATTGAATATTCTACCAAAGAATTTGACAAACAACCAATGAAAATGATAAACAAAATGATTCAAACAATTAAAGATGTACTGCAAAACCATAACATAACACTTGAAGAAGTAAAAAGTATAGGAATTAGTTCAGGAGGACCTTTGGACCTAGAAAAAGGCATTATATTATCGCCGCCTAACCTTCCAGGATGGGACGAGATTCCGATTGTTGATATATTATCCAATGAATTTAATGTTCCTGTATATTTGGAAAACGATGCAAATGCTGGCGCTGTTGCTGAATGGAATTTTGGTTCAGGGGTGGGGTGTAAAAATTTAATTTTCTTAACATTTGGGACTGGTATGGGAGCGGGTCTTATTCTTGATGGTAAATTGTACAGAGGCACCAATGGGATGGCTGGAGAGGTAGGACATATAAGATTAGCAAAAGATGGTCCTGTCGGTTATGGCAAGAAAGGTTCCTTTGAAGGATTTTGCAGTGGAGGAGGAATTGCGCGTCTAGCTCAAATAGAAATTTCGAAAAGATTGGCTAATGGTGAATCAGTAGAATTTTGTCCTTCGTTTGATATGCTTTCAAAAATTACTGCCGAAGATGTGGCTGTTGCAGCACAAAAAGGGGATAAAGTTGCTTTAGAAATTATTAAGATAAGCGCTGAATATTTAGGTTTAGCTCTTTCAATTTTGATTGACATACTAAATCCAGAAAAGATTATTTTGGGAACTATTTTTACAAAAAATGAAAGTTTGTTTAGAAAAATAGTAGAAGAAGTCATAAAAAGAGAGGCATTAGAAATTTCTGCAGGTGTATGTAAAATAGAACCTTCTAAACTTGGGAATAAAATAGGAGATTATGCTGCTTTGTCTGTAGCATTAAGAATAGGGATGGAGTGAGGTAGATAATGAAAAAAAGCTTAAACTGGGGGATGCTTGATGAGTTAGTAAGTAGATTTCCGGAACTTAAATATCTGGAGAGCTCTATTAAAACAGCTGCAGAGGTTATTATAGAGTCATATGAAAAAGGTGGAAAGCTACTTGTATGTGGTAATGGTGGAAGTGCAGCTGATTCGGAACATATAGTAGGGGAGCTTTTAAAAGGCTTCATGAAGAAAAGGCCGCTAAATGTGGAGACTATAAACAAGCTAAAGAAGTTTGACTTTCCATGGGGAAATATCCTTGCTGAAAAGTTACAGGGTGGACTACCAGCTATTTCTCTTACCACTCACACAGCTTTTTTGACTGCTTTTATGAATGATGTAGATCCGGATTTAGTTTTTGCCCAGCAAGTTTTGGTATTAGGGAAGAAGGAAGATATTTTGATAGTACTAACTACTTCTGGCAATTCTAAAAACATTTTGTATGCCCTTTATACAGCGAAAGCTTTAGAAATGACAAGTATATGCTTTACTGGGGAAAGTGGAGGAAAAGCAAAAGAGATATGTGATGTATTATTGAATGTTCCTGCAAACGTTACTCATAAGGTTCAAGAGTATCATTTACCTATTTATCACACCCTATGTGGAATTATAGAAGAATATTTCTTTGAAGAATAATTGTAAATTTGAAAAGTCTATTTCAATGTAAGCGAGGAGATAAAAAATGGGAGAAGTATTGATTAGGATGGAAAATATAAGCAAAGAATTTCCAGGCGTTAAAGCATTAAAAAATGTAAATTTTGAAATTAAAAAAGGAGAAGTACATGCTTTAGTAGGAGAAAATGGCGCCGGTAAATCAACTTTAATTAAAATTTTGTCAGGTGTTTATTCAAAAGATTCTGGTAAGATATATTTTGATGGACGAGAGATTGAAATCAATTCCCCAAAAGAAGCGCAGCAACTAGGTATCAGTGTGATTCACCAAGAGTTAAATTTGTGTTTACATTTAACAGTAGCCCAGAATATATTCTTGGGAAGGGAGTTCGTAAAAAATGGTGTAATAGATGAAAAAAAGCAAAATGAAGAGGCAAAAAAAATATTGGAAAAATTAAATGTAAATATAGATCCAGCTGAGTATGTAAAAAATCTTTCCGTTTCGCGACAACAAATGGTAGAAATAGCCAAAGCAATTTCTATGGAAGCAAAAGTTATTATAATGGATGAACCGACATCTGCTATTTCAGAAAAAGAAACTGAAGAACTATTTAAAGTGATTGGAGAACTGAAAAAGCAAGGGAAATCTATAATATACATTTCTCATCGCCTTGAGGAGCTCAATAGGATTGTAGATAGAGTTACAGTTCTGCGAGATGGCGAACATATAATAACAGCTAATTTCCGGGATTTAACGATAGATGATATTATACGCTATATGGTAGGAAGAAAACTAGAAGAAAAATATCCTAGAGTATATGTAAATCGAGGTAAAAAAATACTAGAGGTTCATGGCCTATCACAGGGGACTCGATTAAAAGATATTTCTTTTGATTTATATGAAGGAGAAATTTTGGGGTTTGCTGGGTTGGTGGGAGCAGGAAGAACAGAGGTGGCTAGGGCAATTTTTGGAGCTGATAAATTTGATAAAGGTGAGATATTAATTAATGGCAAAAAAGTAGAGATTAATTCACCTATAGATGCAATAAAAAACGGATTAGCCTATGTTCCAGAAGATAGAAAGTTGACAGGACTTGCTTTGAATCTTTCTGTATTAGCTAATATTACCTTAGCTACCATGGATAATGTAGTAAATATGCTTAGCGTGATAAATTCTGTTAAAGAAAGAAAGATAGGAGAAAAAATAATACGCGATTTAAAAATAAAAACACCGTCTCTTTTTCAAAGAGTTCAAAATTTAAGTGGAGGGAACCAACAAAAGGTTATTGTTGGTAGATGGTTGTTAAGAGAACCGCAAATCTACATTTTTGATGAGCCAACGAGGGGGATTGATGTAGGTGCAAAGATTGAAATTTATAATATTTTGAATAATTTAAAGCAAGAAGGAAAAGGAATTATAGTTATATCTTCCGAATTACCAGAAATAATGGGAATTACAGATAGGGTAGTAGTAATGTGCGAGGGAAGAATAACTGCAATTCTTGAAACTAGTAAAACTACACAAGAGGAAATAATGTATTATGCGACACTATATAAAAAAGAAAGGAGTAATTAAGATGCAAAATTTGGATAAAAAAGTAGTAACTTCGGAACCAAATAACAAAAGAAAATTTTCTACTAGATTACAATTATTTTCTACGTGGGGAGCGCTTGCTATTTTGGTAGTATTTTTCAGTATTACTTCTGACAAGTTTTTAACAGTAGATAATTTGTTAACAGTAGCTTTGCAAACCTCTATAATAGCAATAATAGCAATGGGCCAAACTTATGTAATTATTACTGGTGGTATAGATCTTTCTATTGGTTCCAATATAGCGTTAGGTGGTGTGGTAGCAGCGCTTTTAATGGCTAATGGATTTTCTATTCCTGTTTCTATAGTGATAGCATTATTGGTAGGACTATTTGTAGGAACGTTAAATGGTACATTGATTGCATACGGTAAGATTCCTCCTTTCATAGTAACTTTGGGAGCAATGAGTATAATTAGAGGGACGGCATATGTGTTAACAGGTGGTATTCCAATAACAAACGTGCCACTAGAATTTTCTGCTTTTGGGATGGGGAGAATACTCAGAATACCAGTGCCTGTTATAATAATGGTCATCTTGATTGCAATTTTTGGTTTTATCCTCGCAAAAACTAAATTAGGTAGATACATTTATGCAGTGGGAAGCAATAGAGAAGCAGCTCGATTAGCAGGAATAAATATTCCTACAGTTTTAATTGCAGTATATGCAATAAGTGGATTTTTAGCAGTATGGGCTGGAATAATTGTAGCTGGTAGGATAATTTCAGGTCAACCGGCAGCTGGAATGGGCTATGAATTAGATGCTGTAGCTGCTTCAGTTATAGGTGGGGCAAGTCTTTTTGGTGGTGAAGGAACTATTTTAGGAACAATTGCAGGTGCTTTTGTAATGGGTGTGTTAAGAAATGGTTTAAACTTGTTAAATGTGTCTGCTTTTTGGCAGCAAATCATAATTGGAGCTGTAATTATCGGAGCAGTGTTCTTAGATACTATAAGAAGGCGTTAGAACAAACACGTTTTTGAGGGGGGTGATGGGGTAGAAAATTAAAAAAGTCCCGTATTTCAAAATCATCAAATAAAATTAAAATAAGGGGGAAGGAAGGTATGAAAAGAAGTTCAATTTTCTTGACAATTTTGGTATTGGTGTTGGCTATTTCCTTAGTTTTTTCAGGCTGTAGTTCCAAACAACAGACTCCTTCATCATCTTCGACTCAAGAATCTTCCCAAACTGCTTCTTCAGAGAAAAAGTACAATATAGTATTGATTACGATGGATTCAATGGATGAACACTGGCTTGCAGTTAAAGCAGGAGCAGAGGCTAAAGCAAAAGAATTAGGAAATGTTCAATTAACTTTTAGAGCTCCAGCAGAAAAAGCTGATCCAAACGAACAGGTAAGAATGATGGAAGATGCTATAAATCAAAAGGCAGATGCTATCTTAATTGCCCCAACGGATCAAACAGCTTTAACTCCAGTAGTAGAAAAAGCTTTTGATGCTGGTATTCCAGTGATACTTATAGATTCACCAGTTAAAACTGACAAGTATGTTAGCTTTGTTGCAACAGATAACATAAAAGCTGCTGAAATGGCTGCTGACAAGCTAGGTGAGTTGTTAGGCGGTAAAGGGAAAATTGCTATAATAAGTGCACAACCTGGTTCAGGAACCACAATTATGAGGGAAAATGGATTTAAAGACAGATTAAAAGAGAAATATCCTGATATACAGATAATTACCACACAGTATTCTATGGGAGACAAAAATAGAGCATTAAACCAGGCTTTAGATATACTAACTGCTCATCCAGACCTTGCTGGATTTTATGGCACTAATGAGGGGTCTACTATTGGTATAGCTATGGCTATAAAACAAAAAGACTTGGCAGGAAAAGTAAAAGTCGTTGGATTTGATATTTCACAAGCTACAATTAACGCAATTAAAGAAAATTATATCCAGGCCTCCATGGTTCAGAATCCGTATATGATGGGATATAAAGGAGTAGAGATAGCTGTAGATAAATTGCAGGGTAAGGAAGTACCAAAAAGAGTTGACACAGGTGTTACAGTTATGACAAAGGACAATGTAGATGAAGTAGTTAAAGAGTACTATAAAGGGCAATCCAAGTAGAGAGACTATGTAAAAGAACGAGGTAAAAATCGCTTTATGCGATTTTTACCTCTTAAATTTAACAATGAAAGGGTGTGGAGATGGAAATATTAATTCCTGTAGATTCCAAAAAAATTTCTATAAAGGCAGCTGTTTTTGATTTTGATGGGACTATTTCCACTCTAAGAAGTGGATGGGAGCAAATAATGAAAAACTTTATGATAGAAGTGCTTATGAATAAAGGCTTACCTTTTGAAGAGGTTGCTAAAGAAGTTGAAGAATATATCAACTATTCTACAGGTATACAAACTATTTTTCAAATGCAATGGCTGGCAGAGAGAGTAAGACAAATAGAAACGGCACCTAAAGAAATGGTAAATCCATGGGAGTATAAAGATGAGTATAATAGAAGATTAAAAGCGGTTGTAAATAGAAGAATTGAAAGCATTTTAAAAAAAGATAAAAGACCTGAGGATTATATGGTAAAAGGGAGCAAGGACTTCTTAAATTACCTAAAAAAATTAAACTTACAAATTTATTTGGCAAGTGGTACTGACTTTCAAGACGTGATTGAAGAAACTAAAATTTTAGGAGTGTATGATTTTTTCGATGAAATCGTGGGAGCACCACCCAATAAAATGATGTCTTCTAAAGATATATTAATTAACAAATTATTGAATGAGAAACATTTAGATGCCAGGAACATAGTAATATTCGGAGATGGAAAAGTAGAAATTGAGTTAGGGCGAAAAATTGGTGCTCTTACTATTGGAGTAGCGAGTAGGGAAGATGAATTGGGTGGGATAGATTTTATAAAACGAGAAAGGCTTATAAAAGCAGGCGCATATGCGATAATAGGAGATTTTTTAGAAAAAGAACAAGTTTTAAAATGGATAGGAATTATATAGGGATTATTTTGACTTAAAAACCAGTGTAAATAATTTTTTTAAGGAGGGGGACAAGATGGGTGATCCAAATGTAATAAAACCGGGTAGATTAAGTCTTAAAAATATAAAAACTTATTCAGTAAAGGGGAGAAAAGATTTAGTAAAAATTGAAAATATTATAGATCCGAAAAAAGCTGAAGTACCTGACTGGGGAGGAGAAGAGTTAGAAGAACTGATTGAAAGGATAATAACAGCTAGGAAAAATAAAAGACCTGTGGTTTGGTTTATGGGAGCTCATGTGATAAAGAATGGTTTATCTAAGTATATAATTGAGCTTATTGAAAGAGGATATATTACGCATATAGCAGGTAATGGAGCTACTAGCATTCATGACTTTGAATTGGCTTTTAATGGTGGCACCTCGGAAGATGTGCCTACAGCTATAGAAGATGGTACATTTGGAATGTGGGAAGAAACTGGTAGATGGATGAATGAGGCAATTCAAGAAGGTGCTAGAAATGATTGGGGATTTGGAGAAAGCCTAGCTAAATATATTGAAAGGCATTCGGAAAAATTTCCTTATAAAGAATATTGTGTTCTCTATCAAGCCTATAAAAATGGAATTCCTGCTACTTACCACGTGGCAATAGGTACAGATATTTTTAATCAGCATCCGATTGTTGATTTTGCTGCTATAGGGAAAACAAGTGGAATTGATTTTCAAAAGTTTTGTTACTCCATATCTCGTTTAGATAGAGGTGTTTTTTTAAATTTTGGTTCAGCTGTGATAGGGCCGGAGGTATTTTTAAAGGCTCTTTCTATTTCAAGGAACCTTGGATATCAAACTTATAACATTACTACCGCTAATTTTGATCTTATTGATTTGGGGGATTATAAAAAGAGGATTGGATATGATAATCCCCACTATTATTACAGGCCAAGAAAAAATATAGTAAACAGACCTACTAGTCGAGGAGGTAAAGGATGGCACTTTTGCGGGGATCACAAAATTACTATACCAAATATATATAAGAAATTAATCGAAAAGATGCCTTATGTAGAAAAGGGGATTGAGGACAATGTATGAAGTTGTAAAAGATATCGGAGAGGAGAGAGTAACGGAACTTCTTCATCGATTAAGAAAAGGTAAAATAGCAGTAATAGGAGATGTAGCATTAGATATGTATTGGAGAGCAGATATGAGAAAAAGTGAGCTTTCTAGAGAAACTCCCCATTTTCCTCTCCCTATAGTAGAAGAGTGGATGTCACCAGGTGCTGCAGGTAATGTTGCTACTAATATAGCGGCTTTAAAACCAGAAAAACTTTTCTTGCTGAGTATTATTGGTAAAGATTGGAGAGGAGATTTATTTATAAAGGAAGTAGAGAAAAGAGGTATAATTACTGATTTTCTAATCAGAAGTGATGAAAGGGTTACAAATGCATATTGTAAACCATTAAGACGAGGATTTTCGGATGTAGAGTATGAAGATCCTAGAATAGATTTTGAAAATTTTAGACTTATTACTCAGAAGGAAGAGGATGAATTAATAAAATTATTAGAAAAAGTAGCTAAAGAAATAGATGTGCTTTGCGTAGTCGATCAGATGCGTTTTGGGTGTATCACTCCTAGAGTTAGAGAAAAAATAGAAAATTTTTCAAGAGAAGGGTTAACAGTAATAGTGGACAGTAGGGAAAGAATAGGTTATTTTACTGATGTAATTTTAAAGCCAAATGATATAGAAATGTTTAAGGCTATGGGTATAGAAAAAGATCCCCAAAAATTATCTATCGAAGAATTGTTGGAATTTGCAGAAAAATTTTCTATACAAAAAAGAAGTGATGTATGTGTTACATTAGGAGCTCGTGGGGCTATTTACGTAGAAAAGGACACTAGTAAAAAATATTACGTTCCTACTGTTAACTTGACACCCCCCTTGGATGTTTGTGGTGCAGGGGACACTTTTTTGTCCATATTTTCACTTGTTTTAGGTACGGGTGGCAAGAAAGTTGAAGCAGTTTTCATGGGAAACTTAGCAGCTAGTGTTGTTGTTAAAAAGATTGGTACTACTGGAGTTGCAACAGTTGAAGAAATTATGGACAATTATAAAAAACATTGGGCAACCAGTTAGCCCTTTATTTTTCATTTTGTTTCTTTTCATTCTTGTGTTAAAATAATTATACGCAGCATATGGGTATACCATAGGGGGGTGTTAGTATAGAGTATGGAAAGAAGCTGGAGAAGTTAAGAGACTATGTAAAGAATTTAAAGAGGGTGTTAGTAGCTTTTTCTGGAGGGGTAGACAGCACTTTTTTGGCGAAGGTGGCATATGAAGAGCTTGGAGAGGATATGCTGGCCGTCACTATTTCAACACCCCTGCATCCTAAAAGGGAGATAGAAGAAAGTAAAAAATTAGCGAAGGTTTTGGGTTTTCCCCATTTGGTGGTTAGATATGAGGAAGTACTTGATATAGAGGAATTTAAGTCTAATCCTTTGAATAGGTGCTATGTTTGTAAGAAAAACCTGTTTTCAAAGCTTAAGGACATTGCGGAGGAAAGAGGATTTTATTACATTGTCGAAGGGACTAATGCGGATGATGTCAATGATTTTAGGCCTGGGAGAAAGGCGCTGAAAGAATTGGGCATACTGAGTCCTCTTTTGGACTGCGGGATAACCAAAGAAGAAATAAGGCTTTTTTCAAAAGAGATGGACCTTCCGACATGGAATAAACCTTCTTATGCCTGTCTTGCATCGCGAATTCCTTATGGAGAAGAAATAACTTATGAGAAGCTCTCTATGGTTGAAAAGGCAGAGGAAAGTCTAAAGAGTTTAGGTTTTGATGGATTTAGAGTGAGATATCACGGGGATGTGGCTAGGATAGAGTTAAGAAAAGAAGATATGGAAAGAGTTTTTGAAGAGGATATTAGGAAGAAAATAGTGGAAGGTGTTAAGGAAGCAGGGTTTAAATATGTGGCTTTAGACCTTGAAGGTTACAGGACTGGCAGTCTTAATCCTAAGAGGAGAGGAGTAGAGGATGTATAAGGAAAAGATACTTGAAATTCTTAAGGAATTCAAAGAAGGCAGTATTTCACAGGAAGAAGCTTTAAATGCACTTCAGAATCTGCCGTATGAAGACCTTGGATTTGCAAAGGTTGATTACCACAGAGAGCTGAGGAAAGGTTTTCCTGAAGTTATCTTTTGTGAGGGAAAGACTCCTTATCAGGTTAGAGAAATAGCCTTGGCTATGCATAGAAAAGAGGTGGATGTCCTTGGTACAAGGGCATCAAGAGAGCATTTTGAAGCAGTAAAAGAGGTTATAGATAAGGCTATCTATTATGAAGAGGCCAGAATAATTTCTGTGAAGAATACCCCGTTAAAAAAGACAAAAGGAGTTATAGGGGTAGTTGCAGCTGGTACTTCTGATTTACCTGTTGCAGAAGAAGCAGCTGTCACAGCTGAACTTATGGGGAATACTGTAAAGAGATTTTACGATGTGGGAGTTGCAGGACTACATAGACTGCTTCACAAGCTAGATGAAATAAGAAAGTGCAGGGTATTAATTGCAGTGGCAGGGATGGAAGGGGCTCTTCCCACAGTGCTGGGTGGGTTGGTGAGTGCTCCTGTAATTGCCGTGCCGACGAGTGTCGGATACGGTGCGAATTTCAGAGGGCTTTCAGCACTTTTGGCCATGTTAAATTCCTGTGCTAGCGGAGTCACAGTTGTTAACATTGACAACGGCTTTGGTGCAGCTTACGCAGCCACTCTGATAAATAGGATAGGGGAGGAAGAAAAATGAAAGTACTTTATTTTGACTGCTTTGCAGGGATTTCCGGAGATATGACCATAGCCTCTTTGCTCAATCATGTGGATGAAGAGGAGTTTAAAAAAGAAATAAAGAAGATCGCACTGAAAGATTTTGATATTGAGATCAATACAACGCGCAAAAATACTATAAGCGCGAAAACTTTCAAGGTAATCTATCAGGAGGAGAAGCATCATCACAGGCATTTAAAGGATGTAAAAGAGATTGTAGAAAGAAGTGAGCTTTCTGAGAAAGTAAAAAAATTGAGCATTGAAATGTTTGAGAGGCTGGCTGAAGCGGAAGCGAAAATTCACGGCAGAAGCGTGGAAGAAGTTCATTTTCACGAGGTAGGAGCTGTGGATTCTATTGTAGACATAATAGGGACTGCTATATTAATTGACATGATAAAGCCGGATAAAATTGTATCATCCCCTCTTCCTGTAACGTCGGGGTTTGTACACACGCAGCACGGACTTATGCCTGTTCCTGCCCCTGCCACGGTTGAGCTTTTAAAAGGAATCCCGGTGAGAAGCATAGATATAGAGGGAGAGCTTGTAACTCCGACAGGAGCCGTGATTATAAAGACTCTAGCGGGCGAGTTTGGTGGTATTCCAGATATGGTGATACATTCTGTCGGATACGGTGCAGGTATGAGGGACCTTGAGATACCCAATTTATTGAGGACTTACGTAGGAGAAGAGGAAGTAAAAAAAAACCTGAAACATTGATGGTTTTGGAGACAAATATAGACGATATGAATCCTGAATTTTATCAATATTTGTTTGGTAAGCTTTTTGAGAATGGAGCTCTGGATGTTTTTTTAACACCTGTAATCATGAAAAAACAGAGGCCAGGTGCGCTTATTACAGTTATATGTGAAGAAGAGAAGGTTGGAAGGCTAAAAGAGGTAATTTTCAAAGAGACTACTACTTTTGGAATAAGGTATTATGAAGTGTTAAGGCACAAGCTGGACAGAGAAATTGAAGAGATTACTACGCCTTATGGGAATATAAGAGTCAAAAAAGGGTATTTTAATGGAAAGCTCATTAAAGCCTATCCCGAGTATGAGGATGTAAAAGCTGTTTCAAAGAAGACAGGTGAAGGGATAAATGACGTTTACAGGGCTATAATGAAGGAAATAGAAGATAAGTTTTTTAAATCTTAAAAGCGGGGCTATTTCCCCGCTTTTAAAGTAAAGTAAAAAGTTGTCCCTTCTCCTTCTTTGCTCCTTATTCCGAAATCGCTTTGATGTAGGGTAAGTATTTCTTTCACTATTGCAAGGCCAAGTCCTGTTCCAGATTTATTCCCTTTGTAGAATCTATCAAATATATGTTCAAGGTCTTTTTCCGGTATTCCACATCCGGTATCTGATATTTTAATGAGGACGTTTTTATCCTGAAGTTCTGCGGTGATAGAAAGCGTTCCTCCATTTTCCATGCTTGCTATGGCATTGCTTATTATGTTTATTATTGCTCTTTTTATCATCTCTCTGTCTGCTACGACCTTAACTTTCAAGTTTTCAAGTCTTACTTCAATGTTCTTTTCTAAAATTTGAATTTCAAATATATCAAGAATTTCAAATATTAATTTTTCCAGGTCAATTGTCTCTTCCTTCACCTCTACCATTCCTGATTGAAGTTTAGAAAGCTGCAGAACATCGTCTACCAGTTTTGACATCCTCTCTGTTTCTTTGATTACTGTGTTTAAATATTTTTCTCTTTTTTCTTTGTCCTCCCCGTAATAATCTAAAAGCATTTCTGAATATCCTCTTATGAGGCCTAAAGGTGTTTTTAAGTCATGGCTTATATTTGCAATTAAATCTTTTCTAAACTTGTCTGTTATAGAAAGCTGCTTTACCATTGTGTTCATGGACTTTGCCAGATCTCCCAGTTCATCTTCCTCTTTGTAATTTATTTTTACGTTCAAATTTCCTGAGGCGATTTCATGGGCCGCATTTTTTAGAATCTGTATTGGGCGAGTGAATTTTTTGGACATATAGCTGGACACGACGAGAGTAGAAACTATAGTGAGTGCAAAGATCCACCAGAAGACCTCTTTAAAGAGATTGACAGAGTCGTTTATAGCAGCCATGGGTAAACTCATGATTAAGATAGCGGGTTTGCCGTTGTATAAAAAAGGCCTCACAATTGAGAGGTATTCTATGTGGAGAAAAGGGTGTTCGTATTTTACGACTCTCGTAGTGTTAGTAGGCCTTAAGAGTATTTCAGGGATTCCAAGTCCTCTCATTCCATGCCCTCTATTGTTTCCAGCTATTACTATGTCGTTTTCTGTAATTGCTATTACTCTTGCATTTGACTTGTCTATGAGTTCGCTTATTAGCATTTCATTGTTATTGTTTATGGCCTGCACTATCTGCTCGCTGTAACTTTTTAATTGATTTACCTTGTAATACTCGTATATTCTGTTTATGAAGACTACCTGTGTCAGCCAGAAAAGCAAAAGTACTACCATTCCTATGGAAAGGTATGATATAAAAAGTTTTTTCCTTATTCCCTTCAAATCAGTCACCTTCCAGTTTATAACCTATTCCCCACACAGTTTTTATGAGATTTCTCTTTTCGCCCAATTTTTCTCTCAGCTGTTTTATGTGAGTGTCGACTGTCCTCAAATCTCCGTAAAAATCGTAACCCCAAACTTCATTAAGACATTTTTCGCGGGATACAACTTTTCCCTTGTTATCCAGTAAAAGCTTTAAAAGGTCAAATTCCTTTGGAGTGAGCTCAATTTTTTTGCCATCAACAGTGACTTCCCTCGAATGAACATCCATGACAATCCCTTGATATTCTGTTTTTCCATCCTCTTGAGAGCCATATGTCCTTGATAAAATTGCTTTTACACGGGCCACTACTTCTCTGGGACTAAAGGGCTTTACTACATAATCATCTGCTCCCAATTCAAAGCCTAAGAGTTTGTCGTATTCTTCTCCTCTTGCCGTTATCATCATCACAGGAACTTTTGATGTTTCCCTTATTGTTTTTAAAAGGCTCCATCCGCTTATATCAGGGAGCATTATATCCAAGAGGATTATCTTTATATCTTTGTTTTCGTTGAAGAGGTCAAGGCCTTCTTTTCCATTTTTTGCAGTCAATACTTGATATCCATTATTTTCTAAATAAGTTTTTAATATATCTCTCATTCCTTCTTCATCTTCAATTACCAGAACTTTGTGCATCAAAAAACACCTCCTGAATTTAGTTTACTTTTTTTTCGGCAAGTTTACAATATTTTAAATTAAACTTTCACACTTTCCTCACAGATTTTAAAAAAATGTGTCACACTTTAGGGATATCATAAATAATGAAAATAAAATTATTGAAAGGAGGTACTTTAACTTGAAGAAAAACAAGTGGTTAATTGCATTAGCGGTAATACTTGCTTTGGCAATCCCTCTTACAGTTTTTGCTGCAAATCCTGAGGCTGGAGCAAAAATTAAGAGCTTTTTTGGGATTGACACATCTAAATTGACACCTCAGCAAAAACAGATGATTTCTGATTACAACAAGAAAATTGCAGACCTTGAAAAGGAGTTTGTAAACAAGCTTGTGGATGCAGGGCTTATAACAAGGCAGCAGGCAGACAATATAATTAAAAACATTGATGAAAGAGTTTCTAAGGCAAATGAAAACAATGTTCCTTTCTTCATGGGCGGAAAGGGATTTGACAGAGGATTTTTTGGAATAGGCAGAATTGACACATCAAAATTCACAGATGAACAGAAAAAGGCTTTAGAAGATATATACAAACAAATGGCTGAACTTCAAAAAAATTTGGTAAATAAGCTAGTATCTGAAGGGGTTCTTACTCAGGACCAGGCAAATAAAATTATAAATGCTATAGATAATGCAGTAGCTAACGCTGACAAAAATTTATACGCTATGTTTGGTGGAAAAGACGGGCTTGGGTTTATTTTAAGGGGAATTGACCCATCGAAGTTAACAGAACAGCAGAAAAATGAGCTTATCAATTATTTCAAACAAATGGCACAGCTTCAAAAACAGCTAGTTGACAAACTTGTAAGCTTTGGAACAATCACACAAGATCAAGGAAATACAATCAAAAATAGAATTGATGAGATGGTAAAGAATATAGAGCAAAATGGATTGCCTCAGGGCTTTTTCAAGCATTTTGAAGGAAAAAGAAGTTTTGAAAATAGATTTAAAGGCAAATGGTTTGAGAAAAATAGCGATTCCGTAGTAGTACCTCAGGCAAGTGGAAATTCAATATAGGGTGGCTTCTGCCACCTTTTTATTTATTTCTTTTGGTTCTATAATAAATGTTGGGGTGGGGAGAAAGAAATCTATAAAAAAGAGAGCACTTATTCTGAATGCCTGCTATAATAGAAAGTGGTTAAAACAATCTAACAAAAGGAGGCATCAGAATAAGTGCAAGGTAATTATATCACAAATTTCTTAAAATCTGAAGATATAATTTGGGAAGATATAATAGAGAATGACAACAGAATAGAGCTACATATTAAGATGAAACAGAAACCACATATTTGTCCAAGGTGCGGGGCAACAACGTCTAAGATTCATGATTATAGAGTACAAAGAATAAAAGATGTGCCATTATTCGGGAAACCAACAGTGATAGTACTAAAGAAGAGGAGATATGTTTGTAAACACTGTGGTAAAAGATTCTATGAACATTTAGACTATTTACCACGTTACCATAGAATGACCAACAGACTATCTATTTACATACTACAACAACTGAAAAAACAACAAAGCATGAAAGAGATATCTGAAGTTACAGGAGTATCAATCACGACAGTGATGAGACTTTTAGATACAGTAGGAGTGGAACCTGATTATAAGATATTGCCTGAAGTTATCAGTATAGATGAATTTAAAGGAAACTCTGGAGGCAGGAAATATCATTGTATTATTGTCGATCCAAAAGGAGGAAAAATACTAGATATTTTAAAAGACAGAAAACAAGAAGATCTAAGTGAATATTTCAAAAGATTTAAAGACAGGAATAAAGTGAAGTGGGTTATTATAGACATGTGGAAACCTTTTTTATTGACAGTAAAAACATATTTCAAAGGAGCTAAGATAGCGATAGACAAATTTCACTTTACAAGGTACGTATATTGGGCGATAGAAAATGTAAGGAAAAGAGTGCAAAAAGAACTAGCAAGAGATAAAAGGAGATATTTTAAAAGAAGTCGTAAGCTGCTTCTTGCAAAATATGATACCTTAACGCCCGAACAAAAAGAAAAGCTGGAAATAATGTTTTGGTACAGTGCCGACTTAAGAATGGCACACTTTTTAAAAGAAGAATTTAGTAATAGAGTGTTAAAATGCAAAAATTCAAAGGAAGCAAAAATAGAACTAAAAAGATGGATGCAGTTAACTAAAGAAAGCAAAATTGATGAATTTAAAAGATGCATACAGGTATTTAACCGTTGGTTTGAAGAAATAACAAATGCCTTTGATATACCTTACACCAATTCTGTAACAGAAGGCTATAACAATAAAATTAAAGTACTAAAAAGACTTGCATACGGCTATAGAAATTTTTACCGATTCAGGAAAAGGATATTATATTGCAATGCTTGATATAACAGTGTTTTTAGCAACGAGAATATTTAAGGATATTATAGAGCTTCGACAAAAAAGCATAGGTAAATACCCGCTCACATTTCTAGCTATATCTTTTATTGCAACCAATAATTACAAATATTATCATATAACGTAAGAAAATTTATAGGTGGGCATTCAGAAAAAATACCCACCCCAACTATTGACAAAGAGCCTTTCTTTTAAACTTCACATTATTATGTGAAAATGCTCACAGCCTTTTCACAATTTCATTATTGGTTACTCAAACTAAAGGGGTATTATATAAATGTAACAGCAAAAAATAAAAAAAGGAGTGGTGTTAAGATGAATTTTAAAAAGACTCTAGCAGTAGTACTTACAGGAGGAATGCTTTTAAGTGGAGTGGCAGCTTATGCTGCAACAAATGGCAGCACGGTGAATATTCCACAAACAAAGCAGTATTCAAGTGAAGCTCCAAGGTATGGCATGAGCAGGAATGCAGATTTTCTAGCTAAATTGACTGGAAAAAGCGCAGACGAAATCTTAAATGAGTTAAAGGCAGGAAAGACAATGGTCCAAATTGCAGAAGAAAATGGGATAACACTTGACAGCCTGAAGAAAGCGTTAATTGAGCAAAAAGAAGCTTATATAGACCAGCTAGTAAAAGAAGGCAAAATAACACAGGATAGAGCTTCCGCCATAAAGCAAAATATTGAGCAGAGAATAAGCTCTTGGGATGGAACATGTCAATACGGCAAAGGTTCTGGATTAGGGCTTGGAATGGGCTATGGCAAAAATAATGCTGGAAAAATGAGCGGTTTTGGTCAGGGCTTTGGAGCAAAAGGACAATTTAGAGGAGGTAGATAAAAGGCAGGGATTACCCCTGCCTTTTATTATATATTTCCATTACTGGCTTTAGTTTTAAAGTCAAGTAAGATGCCACAATGGCTTTTATTATATCCCCGGGTATGAAAGGAAGAGCTCCTACCATAATGGCTTTTTTCAAAGATATGCCCGCAACAAATGATAGTTGCGTTATTCCTGCGATATAGACCAGTATTATTCCAAATAAAGTATATGCAAGAAATACATTGAAAAAGTTTATCTTTTTGTTTTTCAAGGTCAAAGAGATGAATAAAGCAGCGAAGGGCCAGCTTAGTATGTATCCTCCTGTAGGTCCTACGATGACGTTTATTCCGCCAGTCAGGCCGGAAAACACCGGCACTCCAACTGCCCCCAAAAGGTCAAAGACAAAAAGGCTCAAAAAAGCAGCGACAGGGTTTAAAAGTCCTCCTGCAAGCATCACTGCAAATGTCTGTCCTGTTATTGGCACTGGAGAAAAAGGTAGGGGTATTTTTACAAATCCCATTATAAAAGTTATAGCAGCAAATAGGGATGCCATAGTCATGTCTTTAGTTTTTATCATTTTTTTGCCCCCTCAATTGAAATTTTCATGGCTATATTATAAATTCTGGGCTGAAAATTGTCAACCATATTTTAAAATTGGTTAACTATTTTTCTAAAAAATAATTCCCCTTTGCGGGGGGCAATGAATTACTCATTTTTATCTTCGAATTTTAAATCTGCCATGTCGTAGGTAAATTCCGCAAGTCTTACATTTAGGTATATGGGCATGTCAGTGCGAACCGCTAAAGCTATGGCATCGCTTGGCCTTGAATCCAGCTTTATAAGTTTATCTCCTTGTTTTATATGAACTTCCGCGTAGTAGGTGTCGTCTTTAAGGTCAGTTATAACCACTTTTTCTGGCTTTCCGCCCAGCTCCTCAATTGCTGATTTTAAAAGGTCTGGGGTGAGAGGTCTTGGAGGTTTTATTCCTTGAAGAGGTATCGCGATATTTTGAGCCTCTAATGGTCCTATCACTATCGGTAATACTTTTTTCTCATTTTCATCTGTCAAAAGTACGGAAAAATTGCCCTCCACGTCCATGGTGATTGCCTTTACATTAAATCTCAACATTTTTTACACCTCGATTTCAATGCAATACTTTCCTTAATATCATTATATCATACTTGTGCAAATTTAGTCTGATAAATTATATAGTCAAATCAAAGGATTTGAGGTATAATTTTAATTGGGATAGAAATTTTAGGTAGTAAGGAAAGGGCTGAAAAAAGGAAGGTGAGAGGATGTCAGAAAAGAATGAATTGGTTGTAGCGCAGGCTTTAGCTGTAAAGACAGGACTTATCTTGCCAAATGATGATATTTCAGAGATTGTCTCTGAGGCGGTTAAAGGAATTGCTGAGGATGGAGACATAGTTTGCGTTACAGAAGCAGTTGTGGCAAGGTCTCAAAACAGATATGTGACCTGTGATGACCTGTCTAAAATGATCAAAGAAGGGTTTAAATTAAACCCAGGAAGCACACTGGCAGTTGTGTATCCTATTGCCAGTCGAAATCGATTTGCCCTTGTTTTGAAGGCCATAGCTAAGGCAACTGATGGAGGAAGAGTGATTGTCACTTTTCCAATTCCGTCAGATGAAGTGGGCAATCAAGTGATAGACCCTGAAATGGCAAGGATTCGCCTTGGACTTAAGACTGTATACAGGCATTTAACCTCTGCGAGGGGAAGTACGCCTCACTTAAATATCCTGATTAGAGAAGTGATAACGGCTTTGATACTCCAGTCTCTGGGGTATAGCATTGTGGGCATGAGAAAAATTTTAGGAACAGGTATATCAGACATAACTGTGAGAACTCCTGAGGGGTTGATTGCTCCTTTAGAAGTTACTTTTACAGACCATCAAAAAGCTGCAAAAAAAGCCGTAGAGATTTTAGCAGACATGCCTGAGGCTCGCAAAGCCTTTGCAGCAGGTGTGGACCTTGGAAGAAAAGAGTTTGTTCTCTTTGATGCTTTAAAATACGTTTCTGGAGATGAAAATCCAATTTATCAGATTTCTTTTGCCGATAAATTGGATGCCTTTGCAGATGATGAGGCTATATATTCCGAAGAACTCGGCAATGAGATGTTCAAGCATCCTATAACAGGTGTAGACTATAGAAAGCTGTATCTGGACATCATCGAAGAGGCGGGGGCAAGAGGAGAAGTAATATTTACAAACAATCCTTTTAAAGTATACGAAATGGGCTATTTAGACGGGATAATTTTGGGAGAAGTCCATGCTAGAAAGTTCCGCAGGGACCTTTTCCTTGCCTTTGGAGCAAAGGTTCCTGTGAAGACGCTGGATGAAATAGGGCCTGCTCCCTGGGGAGTCATAGGTTCCAATGTTTCTGATTATCAGAAAGGAGTATTGAAGTTACTGCCTGAAGATGCGGATGGCACAGCAGAGAAGATAAGAGAAAAAATACTTGAAAAGACGGGGAAAGATGTGGATGTTTTGATTTTTGGCGATGGAGCCTACAAAGATCCGGATACCGGCATATATGAGCTGGCAGACCCGTATCCCTCTTTAGGTTCTTCAGAAAGGTTGAGAGGATTCAAATTGAGAGAAGGCAAAAAGTTAAAACTTGCCGTGGATACCCTCTACAACAAAGGTTACAGCAGAGACCAGATTGAGGAGATTTTAAGTCAAAATCAGGAAGAGCAGAGCGACTTAGGTACTACTCCGAGAAGACTGGTGAGCATAGCAGCCACGCTTGCAGACCTTTTAGCCGGATCAGCAGATCAAGGAACTCCAATCGTCATAGTAAGAGGCATGAAAAGAGGCTGATTGCTTGGCTTTTCCAGAAGAGCTAGAGGAAAATTTAAAGGGGGAGGTAATATGCCTGCCTTAAAAATAGCAGCCAATGTACTCACTATAGGCAGGGCAATAATAGGTATAGTCATCGGGGGATTAGGGGCATATCAAGGACAGAGGGCTTTAAAAACTGCAGTTTTACTCCTTATAACTGCATGGTTTAGCGATGTCGCTGATGGATTTTTGGCGAGGGCTTCAAAGGTAAAAGTCAAAGACTGGATCGGGGAGCATGACCTCTACGCTGATATGACGGTATCTGCGGGAGTGCTTTATTATTTGACTTCTAGCAATTACATTCCTGCTTATGCGGGATGGGTAATTTTCATCGGTTCTGTAATTTTACTTTACTATTTTCCTTCTACTACTCTTGCGGAAGGGCTTCAGGCAATACCCTATGCTCTTATGATATACACAAGTTTTGTCCATATTCCACTTTATGGATTTTTGATAATTGCTTTTCTGCTTTTTCTGATAGCCATAACTTGGCCGCGCTTTCCAAAGGAAAAGGTGCCCGGGTTTTTGAACGGAATGAGGAATTTAAAAAGGCGAGTTTGAAAGAACTATTGACAAGTCCGGAAACTTTGGATATATTATATATCAAAACAGAATATCAGGCTGTGAAGGAGAGGAGTAGGTGTACACTGGCTACAGAGAGGGACATCCCATGGGCTGAAAGGAGTCCCGCCAAAGGTACACTGAAGGTAGCTCTGGAGCCTGCGGGCCGAAATTGGAGTAGGCCTGATCGGGTTTTGCCCGTTACAGCGTGAGTGATAAATGAAGGTGGTACCGCGGAATGCCCTTTCGCCCTTCCTTGGGTGAAAGGGTTTTTTTAAAGAGAAAGATAAAACAAAGGTCTAAGGGGTGTGAGGGATGAAAGATATAGCAAAGACGTATAATCCTAAGGAGTTTGAAGACAGGATATATTCTTTCTGGATGGAAAAAGGCTTTTTTACTCCAGAGATTGATCCAGAAAAGAAGCCCTTTACTATTGTGATACCCCCTCCGAATGTCACAGGAGAGCTTCACATGGGACATGCTTTGGATAATACCCTGCAGGATATACTGATAAGGTGGAGAAGGATGCAGGGCTATGCAGCCTTGTGGATTCCTGGTACAGATCATGCGAGTATTGCTACAGAGATAAAGGTTTTGGATAAAATAAGGGAAGAGACAGGCAAAACTAAAAAAGACCTCACAAGAGAGGAATTTCTGGAAAAAGCGTGGGAGTGGAAGGATAAGTATGAAAATAGAATCTTAAGCCAGCTCAAAAAACTGGGGTCTTCCTGCGATTGGACAAGGACAGCTTTTACAATGGATGAAAAGCGTTCAAAGGCTGTAAGAGAAGTTTTTGTGTCCTTATACGAAAAAGGACTTATATACAAAGGGAATAGAATAATAAACTGGTGCCCCAGCTGTAATACTGCCTTGTCAGATGCAGAAGTGGAGCACAAGGAGCATAAAGGACATCTTTGGTACATCAAATACCCTGTGAAAGGAGAAGAGGGCTACGTAGTAATTGCTACAACGAGGCCTGAAACCATGCTGGGGGATGTAGCTGTAGCTGTTCATCCTGAAGATGAGAGGTACAAGCACTTAATTGGCAAGACTTTGATACTTCCGCTTGTAGGAAGGGAGATACCTGTCATTGCGGATGAGTATGTGGACCCCTCCTTTGGGACAGGAGCTGTAAAGGTGACTCCAGCTCATGACCCCAACGATTTTGAAATAGGTGTAAGGCATAACCTGCCTTTTATAAATATAATGAATGAGAATGCGACAATAAACGAAAATGGGGGTAAATACGAAGGGCTTGACAGGTATGAAGCTAGGGAAAAAATAGTGAAAGACCTTGAGGAACAAGGACTTCTCTTGAAAGTAGAGGAGCATGTCCACAATGTAGGTCATTGCTACAGATGTGATACAGTTGTTGAGCCTTTGCTTTCTGAACAGTGGTTTGTCAAAATGGAACCTCTAGCCAAACCAGCTTTACAGGTAGTAAAAGAGGGTAAAATAAAATTTGTACCCGAGAGGTTTGAAAAAATCTACACAAATTGGCTGGAAAACATAAAAGACTGGTGCATTTCAAGGCAGCTGTGGTGGGGACACAGAATACCAGCTTGGTACTGTGAAGATTGCGGCCATGTGACAGTTTCTAGAGAAGATCCTGTAAAATGTGAGGCCTGTGGCAGCACTAACATACATCAGGATGAAAATGTATTAGATACATGGTTTAGTTCTGCATTGTGGCCTTTCTCAACCATGGGATGGCCGGAAGAGACTGAAGATTTGAAGTACTTCTACCCAACGGATGTATTAGTCACAGGTTATGACATAATATTCTTCTGGGTTGCAAGAATGATATTCATGAGCCTTGAATTTATGAAAGAAATACCATTTAAGTATGTGTTAATTCACGGACTTGTAAGGGATGCCCTTGGAAGAAAGATGAGCAAATCATTGGGGAATGGAATAGATCCTCTGGAGGTTATAGAGAAGTATGGAGCTGATACACTGCGCTTTACGCTTGTAATAGGAAATGCGCCCGGAAATGACATGAGATTTAGCTGGGAAAAGGTAGAGCACAGCAGGAATTTTGCGAATAAGCTGTGGAATGCATCCAGGTATGTGCTTTTGAACCTGGATGAAAATGATACAAATCTGTACCTTGACAATCTAACTCTTGCAGATAAGTGGATATTGACCAGATACAATAACATTGTAAAAGAAATAACAGACAATTTAGAAAAATTTGAGCTGGGAGTTGCTGCTTCAAAGCTTTACGACTTTGTATGGAGCGAGTTCTGCGACTGGTATATAGAGCTTAGCAAGCCTGTCCTTTACAGCGACAATGAGGAAGCCAAGAAAGTTACAAAATCTGTATTAAGATATGTGCTTGACAATACATTGAGGCTTTTGCATCCTTTCATGCCATTTATTACCGAGGAAATATGGCAGAATTTGCCCCATGAAGGGGAAAGCATAATGGTGGCAGAATGGCCAAAATACAGGGAAGACCTTGATTTTGAGGAGGATGCTAAAAAGGCGGAAATTATAATGGAGGCTATACGCGCTATAAGGAATATAAGGGCGGAAGCCAATGTATCTCCTTCTAAGAAGGCAAAAGTAATAATAGCTGTTGAGAAAGAAGAGAATGAGAAAATTTTTGAGTCTGGTAAAAACTATATAATGAAACTTGCTGGAGCGAGTGAAGTGGCAATTGAAAGAAACAGAGGCAACATACCTCAAAAAGCTATGAGTGCGGCCATTTCCGCAGGACTGGTAGTTGTACCCTTAGAAGAGCTAATAGATCTTGAAGAGGAGATAAAGAGGCTTGAAGAGGAAAGAGAAAGGGTATTGAAGGAAATTGAAAGGGCTCAGGGCCTTTTGAACAATGAAAATTTTGTCAAAAAGGCTCCTGAAAAAGTAGTAAATGCAGAAAGAGAAAAGCTTGAAAAGTACACTGCTATGTTAAAGAACATAGAGGAAAGATTGAGCCTTTTAAATAGTTAATCCTGTCAGGGGGAGTTTTATGATTTCTCTTTTCAAAAATTTAAAAAGGCAAAAGAAAGAACCAGATATTGTAATAAGGGAAGCGAAGGTAAAAGATGCCAAGGGCATAGTCAAACTTTTAAATAGCGTTGGGAAAGAAAAAGTGTATATAGTCTCGGAGAGCTTCAACTGGACGGAAGAAGAGGAGAGGCAGCTTATTAAAAATCTCGACAGGACCAAGGACCTGATTCTCGTAGCAGATTATGGGGGTGAGATTGTAGGCTGTCTCACACTTTTCCGCTACTATGGCGGAAGGTCTCCAAAAGTGCAGCATATTGGAGAAATAGGAATAAGTGTGGATGCGCGTTTTAGAAATAGAGGAATTGGCACCAGGCTTTTTGAGGAGGCTATAAAATGGGCAAAGAGTAGAGGTTATGAGAAACTTTGTCTGAGCGTGTTTAGCACAAATGAAGTAGCCATACATCTATATAAAAAATTTGGTTTTATAGAAGAGGGGAGGAGAAAAAAGCAGTTCAAAATAGGCGATGAATATGTAGATGAGGTTTTAATGGGACTATTTTTATAAACTTAAAATAGGGGATGGGGCAAATGACATATGAAGAGGCTATCCAATACATTCACAGCACTTACAAGTTCGGCATGAAATTAGGACTTGAAAATATAAGAAGGCTTTTAGGATATATGGGGAATCCTGAAAAAAATCTCAAAATTATCCATGTAGCAGGGACCAATGGAAAAGGGTCCACTTCTTCTTTTATAAACAGCATTTTAAAAGAAGCTGGCTATAAAGTGGCTCTTTATACTTCCCCTTACCTGGAAGAGTTTGAAGAGAGGATGAAAATAAATGGAGAAAATATTTCCAGGGAAAAGCTCGTTTACTATGTAGAGTACATAAAGCCAATAATTGCAAGGATGGTACAGGAAGGATATAATCATCCAACAGAGTTTGAAGTCATCACTGCCATTGCTTTTAAATACTTTTCCGATGAAGAAGTAGACTTTGTAGTGCTGGAAGTAGGACTGGGGGGGAGATTTGATGCCACAAATGCTATTTCTTCTTCTCTCGTTTCAGTTATAACTTCTATTGATTATGACCATATGGATAAGCTTGGAAATACCTTAGGAGACATAGCCTATGAAAAAGTAGGGATAATAAAGAAGAAAGGAGTTGTAGTAAGTTTTTACCAGCAAGGAGAGGCCTTAAAAGTGATTAGTGATGCCTGTGAGGTAAGAGAAGCCTATTTAACTATCCTGGATAAAAATAATATAGTGATAAAAGAGCAAAATTCGAATTTTCAGGTTTTTGATTATAAAAATTTTAAGAATTTGAAGATAACTCTTCTGGGTACTCATCAGATTTATAATGCTTCTCTTGCGGTGGAAGTCGTTCAAAAACTTAAGAATATTTATGGATATCAGATAAGCGAAGAGGCAATAAAAAGAGGCTTAATGAGTGCGAAGTGGCCTGGGAGATTAGAAGTCATGAAAAAAAAGCCATACGTAGTAATAGACGGTGCACACAATCCGCAGGGGATGACAGTACTGAAAGAAAGCCTGAAATTATTTAATTATAGGAGATTAATTTTGGTTATTGGGATGCTTAAAGATAAAGAAGTAGATAAAATGCTTAATATCATAACTCCTGTGGCAGATGTAATTATAACTACTACTCCGCTAAGCGACAGAGCTTACAGCGCAAAAGACCTTGCCAGCAAAATTTCTAGAAATAGTGTGTTCGCAGTAGACCAAATTGACAAGGCAGTGGATGAAGCCTTAGAAATGGCAGAGGAGGAGGATATGGTCCTTTTTTGTGGATCTCTTTACATGGTAGGCCATGTGAGGAAATTGCTAAGAGAAGTAATAAATAAAAAATAACTTTAATATAATGAAAGGTGTAGAGCCCGTGAAGAGAAGGTGGTTGTTATGGAAATTACAGGTAACACATTGCTGCAGGAGATAGATAAAGCACTAAAGGCAATGAAAGAAGCAGAGAGAAATTTAGAGATGTTAGAAAATGACAACTACCTTAAGATAAAATTGGCTCGACTGAAGTACGACTTTGCGAGACAGGAATATTTGAGACTTTTGAGAATTGCCAGGGAACAAAAGCTAAAATACAACATGAGCGAATTGGCGGAGAAAATAGTAGACTAATGACAAAAGCGGTCCAGAAAGACCGCTTCAGTTATTGTTCAGGGACTTTGATTTCCTCTTCGAAATCGCATTTAGAATTTTGCGAATAAGCGCAGCAAAAGCCATTGCAATTATGAATACATGTAATTGCATTACATTTCTTCATCGTAAATAGATTAAATTTTGTAGGCTTTAAATCCTGCATCATTGCTATCTCGAAGTATGTCATAGTCATCGCCTCTCATACTTTTGATACTTATATTATACACTCTATTCATTTATCTGTCAATTGCAAGTAAGAAAATTAAAATTTCAAAATATGGAGTAATTTTTGGACCTTTACCCCAAATAGAAAAAACTTTTGCAATTATTTTAAGCTTTTTCTTTATTGAAAAAACAGAAGGGATATGGTAAAATAGACACTGTCGGGGCATGGCGCAGCGGTAGCGCGCGCGGTTCGGGACCGTGAGGTCGCAGGTTCAAATCCTGTTGCCCCGACCATAATAGTAATCATGCATGTTCCAGGACTTATCCACAGGCTAAAAAACGTGTGGTTGCAAAGCAATTAAAATATTGTGGTAATGACAACAATATATCAGAAAAATAAGGCCGCCCTACTGTTAAAATTAACAAGAGGGTGGCCTTTTATAATTTTTTTATTACAAGCATATTATCTTCTTTGGAAATTTCTAAATTATAAAATTTCCTGCAGGACTCTATAGTCGTCTCTATAAGTTTTTCCTGACCAGTTATTATCTTCTTTCAATCCGTTAAAATCTCCACTTAGAAGTTTGTTTTCAAGAGAGCATTTTATGTCAAAGAAAGTAGGAAAATCTTTTAGTCTGTATTTTAGGAGCAACTCATTTAAATCTTTTTTATAAAGGTGTGATAATAATTCTAAAGTTTCCTGTCTAGGTAAAACTTTGCCATTTTCAATTTTTCTAAGAGTATCTCTGTTAATAAAGCCATGTTTGGAAACATCAGTTTGGGAAAGACCCAGAGATTTGCGAATATTTTTAAGTTCATTGCCAAAAGCTTCTAAATCATAGTAAAACCCATCCATTTTTTAACACTCCATGCCGATTCAAATCGGTTTGACACTGTCCTGGTTATTATATATTATATAGTCAAAAGAAGGAAATATAAAGGGGAGGTGAAGAAGAAATGAAAAAGCTATTAATTATGTTCTTTGTTGTAAACATTTTATTTACATCTTGCTTTTTTGGTACATTAGGAGCTGGAAAAGTAGTTCCATTAGGGGAAGAAGATATGATAGAACTACATTCTATAATTCCATGGGTGTTTACTGTAAAATAAAAAATAAAGAAAATTCCAAAGGAACATCATTACTTTACAACTCAAAAATCCCCATATTTGCAAGCTGATTATTTTGAGGGGATTTGTTTTTAGAAAAGGACGCAATTATTTAACTTAGGTATTAGCTTTAATGAGACTTAAAAATTTTGAAGCTACAAAGATGAGCAATGATAAGATTATTGCGGAGATAATCTAAAGGATCAGAAATTGTACCGAATCTTAAAGCTTAATAACAACAAAAGCTCTAAACATTGCATGATGAGAATAACCCTTACGGCCAGGACTAGAGGAAGGGAATTCAGGTATTGAAGACAAGTCTAGATTTTTAAACATAGAAGAATAGAAATCAATTTTAGACTGAGAGGTAAAGATTTCAGGTATATTTAAAAGTAATTGAAGCTGGTACATGTAGGATTTCCTCCTTATGAGTATTTCTCACAATTGGACAAGCAAAAGGGATTGTCCCGTATTACCCTATGATCTCATCTTCCCTATTTGGATCTGAGTACAGTTTGTCCTTGGGGGCGTACTAACCTAACTATTACTGCCGATGGCTCAGTCCTTCCCTGTTTATACAGTCGAGATTTGTGTTTAGGAAATATTTTTGAGCAATCTCTAATCGTTCTTTATCACTCATCTGTGCTGGAAGGGGTTCGGAACGGATCGCTGCTTGCTGAACCGTGCTGTTCTTGTTTATACCGCGAATTCTGCGGGGGGTGCCGTGCTAGAACGTACTATCTTACTGAAGACTGGTTTGCTGCGGATCCTTGGTGTCCCCTTGTCAGGGGTTTAACTGAGGAGCAAGTTAGAGTTTTTCCATCCAATTTACCAAAGGAAAAGGTAGGAGGATATTGACATGACTGAACATTCAACTAATGGAAAAATACTCTATACCTACTACATTCGCCGTTATATTATTGCTGTATGCCTTATAGAGTTTTTTGCATTTAAAATTCTTGATCCTTACTATATTCAATTTATGACTACAGAAAGAGGGCTCGGGTTAACACCTACCCAATTTGGATTTTTTGTATCACTTGCCTCAGCGGTGACCTCTGCTATCGATTACCTGTCTGGAGCTTTTGCAGACCGGCTGGGCCGTAGGCTCTCTTGGGGATTAGCAATGTTTTGCTATGGTGCAGGAATGCTATGGCTCAGCTCGATTTCTGCCTTTGGTCCTGCACTTGTTACTGCTGTATTAATGGGAATTTCTTATGCTTTTACGAGCGGTGCACGGGAAGCATGGCTCTATGATAGTGTTGGACAAGAAGGGACAAGGGAAGCTTTTGGTAAGCTTTACCTTTACTCTATTCCATTTACTGCAATAGGAATGGTAGTAGCATATATTCTGGGAGGCCTTGGCAGCTTGCGTATTCCAATTGCTTTGACTGGCGTTATCATTATAGCCAATGGCTTGTTTATCATGACCTTTCCTGAGAACTATGGGAATTACCGCCGCCGAGGGTGGTTGGAGATACTCAAAACGGGATTTTATCAGTTTTTAGAAAGTCGTGTTCTATGGATTACAGCAGTTCAGAGTTTTTTCTTTACACTTCCCATTTGGATCACAACTGCCTGGTGGATTACTTACATGGTGGAACAGTTTGGGGTTGACCTGAAAGGGACGGCTTTTGCTTTTGGCGTTACTTCATTGGCTGCAGCAGTGACAGGTTTTTATATTTGCAAGATAAAAATCACCGATTACCAGAAACTAATTCTTTGGCCAACACTATTATCAGCGCTTGCCTTTTTATTAATGCCGTTAGTTCCTGTGCCTTGGGCTTTTGTGGCCTTAGTTATTGTTGCGATTGCTTCCAGTTATTTGAGGGGGAGTGGTATTACCCTTTTAGAGAATGAACAGATTAGCGTCGAACGGGCAACAGCACTATCCTTTTTGAATACTCTTCGTAGTGCTTTCTGGGCAGTAACTCCTCTCTTATGGGGGACTCTTATCTCAGCTTTGGGGCTTAAGGTCATGTTCTTTTTTGCAGGAGTAACTTCGCTGATTTCCTTGTTTTTGTTAAAACTTGCGTTAGTGCTAAGAGGAGGTAAAGAATATGAATAAAACTTCTTATTTTTTTTCTACTATGCAAAAGAGACATTGCTATTATGGTTTTATCTAACATGGCTATAGGGCTAATGGATGGACCTATGAGATGGCTTTTACCTTTGCTTTTGATGGAAAAAGCAGGGCCATTTCTTGTAGGGCTTTCTTTTTCAATTGCCAATTTTGGCGATACGGTAGTCGCTTTACTGGGAGGGCAGTTTAGTGATAGATCTGGAAGAAAGATAATGCTAGTTATATCCTCTCTTTTTTATACTATTGGCAGTTTATTACTTTTTCTTGCTTTTTGGCAAGTAGATTTGAATTTTATTATAATTGGGATGATTGCCACAATTTTTATATATGGTTTAAGCGGCATCTCTTCAGGTTCTACTCTGGCTTTGATAACTGAATCAATTTCGGAGGAAGATGCAGGAAAAGCCCTTTCATTAGTTTCTTTTGGAGGCCTTATGGGTCGCATTTTAGGTTCCTCATTTATAGGAATTCTTTTTAACACAAAACCTGTTGAAGCATTGATTGCCATGACAGTGTTTTCTGCTATTTCAGTATTGCTAAGGTTTCAGCTTAAAGAAACCTTACAATTAAAGTCAATGGAGGAGAATGTATCTTTAATTAAACATTTGAAAGATACGATAGACGCTGTCAAAATGTTGGGTTCATTTTGTATTCTATCTATTGTTATTTTGATAATGCTCAATGGTTTATCTATTGCAATATGTGGGAATTACTATTCTCCATATCTGACAGAAAATTTTGGACTTGATAGCGCGAAAGTGGGGGTGATATTTAGTCTATTGGGGTTAATCCAACTGCTGCTTACACCAGTAGCAGGAATAGTTGTAGATAGATATGGCTATGGATTTTTAAATGGCCTTATTTTAGGAAATGTTTTTTCAGGAGGTTTTTTGTTAGTTTTTTCACTTACCCATTTGCCCTTTGTGGCTGTTTTATCTATGATAATATCTTCAGGATTGGGAGTTTTTCATTCAATTGGGTATGATGTGATGATGGCAAAGATTTTGGAGAATAGATTTAGAGCGACTATTTATAGTGGAATGATGGCTGTGTGGAATATGATGTTTATTTTAGGGCCGGTAGTTGGGAGTATACTTTATTCAAGCAATCCAAAACTTACTTTTATAATAGCTTCTGCTCTTTTATTGGTTACATTTATACCCATAGGAAAAATTGGTTATTATTTTCGAAATACAGCTCTAATAAACAAATAATCAAACGTCATGGATGAAACTCTGTAACTTACAGTTACAAAATTAAATTTTTTCACTGGTGATATATGAAAAAAAGAGAAAAAAGAAAGAAAAATACAGATAACTTCGCAAAAACGAAATGTTGGGAGGATTCTTCAAAGATTTTGGCATTTTACTGGGAGAAGTAAGTTTGTTAGTATGGAATTGAAAAAGTTATAGCTTATTTACAATAATAGTGCTTTCTGGTTTGAGGATTGTCATATAATTTATTGTAACTTCACTTTGCGTGAAAGTATAGCACAGTTGCAGTATTACCTAAATTTTTTGGATTTAACTAGGCTAAGGTTATAAAGATTTATATGATATCAGAAGTAGGGGGGTTATGAAAATGGATGACAAAATAGTCCTTAAGGCAGAAAATTTGGAAAAAACTTTTGGGACGGGCAAGAGGGCAGTAAAAGAAGTGGATGGAGTGTCTTTCACTGTAAGAGAGAAGGAGATTTTTGCACTTTTAGGTCCCAATGGTGCAGGAAAGACGACCACTGTGAAAATGCTTTTAAACCTTGTCTCTCCCGACAAAGGCAATATACAAATATTTGGGAAAGACATGCCTGAAGCTCAAAGAGAGGTAATGAAAGAAATAGGGACACTACTTGAAGGTTCAAGAAATCTATACTGGCATATGACCGTCAGAGAAAACGTTTATTACTTTGCAAATTTGAGAGGAAAGTCTGCAAAAGAAGTAAAAGATGACATGGAAATGTGGGCAGAGAGGCTGAGGCTACAGGACAAACTGGAAGAAGAAGTGGGCAAGCTTTCAAGAGGGATGCAGCAGAAAGCCGCTATCATATGTGCACTTGCTACAAAGCCAAAACTTTTAATACTCGATGAACTCCTCCTCGGGCTTGATATTATAACAAGATTTGAAGTAGAGAAGCTGGTAAAAGAATTAAAAGAAATATCTACCCTTATCATTTCTTCCCATGACTTAAGATTTATTGAGAAAGTGTCTGATCGGATTTTGATAATCAATAAAGGAAAAGTAGTAGCAGAGGGGACTGCCTCAGAGCTCAGACATAAAATTTCTTATGCTAAATATAGATTTACTTTAAGAAAAAATGGAGAAAGTCAATACTTAGAAGAATTAAAAAGCATAAAGGGCGTTGAAATAAGTTTTTATGAAGGGAATATAGACACAGATATATTGGAGCTTACATTTGAAAAGCCAGAACTCATATATGATGTATTTGATATTTTTAGAAAATTTTCTGTAATACCAGTTGAGATAGACAATTTAGGAGAACCATTTGAAGAGATATTCAAAAGTTTGGTGGAAGGAGGAGAAAACAAATGAAGTATTTATGGGAAGCTGAGTTGAGGAGGTTTGTGAAATTTATAAAAAATATGCCTACTGCTAATCTTCCCTTCCTCATATTCCTCTACATACTTTTCTGGCTCATTAATTTTTCTTCTACTTTAGTTATAGGAAATGTAGAGAGCAGTAGATCTCTTACAGCTGCAAATATGCTGGGATATGTGGTATGGTTTTTTGCAATGTTTTCAATATCTTCTATTGCACAAAATATGGAAGATGAGAGGATGCAGGGGACTTTTGAACATCTTCATCTTTCTTCTGTGGACATAAAGAGTATTTTCTTGGTAAGAGCTTTAATACACGCTTTAGAATCCATTTTAATCATAGTGATATTTGTTTTGATAGTTGGATTAATTCACAGAGTGGTAGTTTTTACAAATATCTACAGCCTTTTGGTTTTACTTATACTTCTTCCAGGCCTTTATGGTTTTGCTTTCTTTTTAGCTGGCTTAGTACTCATGATGAGAAGTAAAGAGGCGAAAAACTGGCTGGCAATACTGATATACGTCCTTTTAGTGCCACTACTTATTCCAGAAAAGATTTTAATGCCAGCAGTAAGAGAAGGTTTTTCATATTTTCCGATATTTCAAAGCGTTATGATGCTAAGGAAGTTAAATATAGACAAGGTTCCGTTAAATCTCATGGAAGCTGATTTTATAAAACTTGTGGTAACCTCTATACTGTTTTTTGTGATAGGCCTTTTAATCTTTGATATAGCAGACAAAAAAGCTAAAAAGAAAGGAATTTTGGGAATGTATTAGGAAGTTTCCCAAAGGCATTCCTCTGCATATTATGAAACTATACTGGTATGTGGAGGGATGCCTTTTGTATTTATATGTGGCTAGTATGGGAGAAGATTTTGTTGATCGGATTGATTTGGAAAAACACTCAAGAGATTCTGTTAGAATAAAGTCTTATAACAATAAACATCTTCCGTTAAATATCTATTCTAAGTACCTCTGTGGACCTCATAGGTTGATTTTAGATGAAAATAGAAAGAAAATTTACACTCTAAACTGTTATGATAATTCAATAAGCGTAATAGACAAAGAAAAGTTTGAATTTGAAGGATCGTGGTATGTAGGGCTTTACCCTGCTGATGGAGTTTTGTATAATGGCAATATCTTTATTGTAAATGCAGATTCTAATTCTGTTACTGTTTTCGATATAGATGGAAAGAGAGTTATAGGGCAGTTTAAAGTAGGGAACTACCCGCAAAAAATAATCTACAACAGCAAGTATAATCTGTTTTTTGTAAGCAATATGAATTCAGGAGATATTTTATTAATTGAACCGGAGAATTATACAATTTTGGATTTCATAATAACAGGACCTAATCCTACAGACATAATTTTTTCGGAAGATGAAGAGTATCTTTATGTAGCAAATAGCTATTTTGACTCAGGAGAGAATGGTAAAATTTCTATAATAGATTTGAGAGAGTTTAAAATTGTGAAAGAGATAAATGCAGGAAAAGTTCCTATAAAAATTTACAAGGAGAATGATTTTCTGTACATCTTAAACGCTCATTCAAACACTTTTTGCCGAGTTCACCTTGTCACAAAAGATAAAGAAGAGGTGTACTGTGGAGAGGCACCCTCAGATTTTTGTTTACATGACAGATATGTTTATGTAGCCTCCTTAGGAGATAATAAGATTTACATTTTTGATGTAGCAAACATGGAAAAGGTGGGAGTTATAAAAACAAGAAAAGAACCCTCCGGTCTTATCATTGACCAGTAAGGGCTTTAATTATATAAGCATATACATCTTGAGATTTTTGTTTCCAGTTATCACATATAAGCTTCGCTTGCTCGCTGTTGACCACGTTTATGTTCAGCTCAATTAAGACTATTCCATTTTCTACAACTTTGCAATTGGCTATATATTGATTTTCGGCCTTTTTATAATAAGTTGCTATATACTGGGACTCTTGCTTTATCTTTTCTTTGTTTAAAAGAATGTATTCATCTATTTTTTGCCTTGTTTCGAAGGGGATTCTTGTAAAGAACAACTTCAGAATTTCTATTCCTTTTTCTGTTATGAAGTATTTTTCCTCTTCTATTTCTACGAATCCGCTTTCTACAAGCTCATCTACGTATTGTTTTAAGTAAAAATAGTTCATAAGTTTGTTGTCCAGAATGATTTTGCTGAGCTGTTCGTCTGTGATAGGCATGTTGATCCGGTTTAAGATATACAGGATTATAAGCTTATTTTCTGCTAATTCTTGTATTTCGTACGCCAAGTTACCACCTCACATTACACTACATGTGGTACGTTTAAATTAATTCTATCACAAAATGTACAATAAAGAAAGAGAGTACAGGAAGTACTCTCTTTTAAGACCTTCTTTGCATATACTCTGATTCACTGCCTGCAGCGCCTTGTTGACCGCCTTGTGCAGGGGGAGAACCATATATGCTGATGCCTCTAGCCATTGCCGATTCTGCGAAATGAACCATTCGCCTTAACATTTGTCCTCCTACTTTTCCGCAGTCTCTACTGCTTATATGTCCCCAGTAATCTTCAGACCCTTGTTTTACAGGCAAACCCAATTCTGAAGCGATTTCGTATTTCATGTTGTCAAGGGCTTTATGAGCTTCTGGTACCATTTTTGGCCTGTCATTCCAGCTTCCTCTTGCCATTTCAATCCCTCCTTTTATGATTAATTTGTGTACATACTGCAGAAATATACTTTGAAAAAATTTTAAAAAATAGGTTTTGTTGTGCTAAAATATTTGTATAGCAAAAATTTTGGCAAAGGGTGGATAAATTTATGGATAAACAGGAGATTTTGGAGAAAAAGATAAAAGAGTGGGGAGCTTCTCTGGTGGGGTTTTCGAATCTTGAGGAGATTGTACCTGAGAATCTTTCTGATATTCCCTATGGAATTAGTATTGTAATTAAACTGTCTGACAGAATAGTAGATGAAATAACAGACAAACCCACACACACCTATTATCATCACTACAGGGCAGTAAATAATCTGATTGATCTGATAACTTTAAGAACAGTGCTTTTACTTGAGGAATGGGGGTACAAAGCTTTGGCTGTACCTGCTTCTCAGTCGATTGCAGATCTGGGAGAGTACAGAGGGCTTTTTCCTCATAAAACTGCTGCTACCCGTGCAGGCTTAGGATGGATAGGTAAAAATGGGCTTCTCGTGACAGAAGAGTATGGGCCCCGCGTCAGACTAGGAACGGTTCTAACAAATATGCCTTTAAGGACAGGAACACCTATAACACAGAGCAGGTGTGGTAGCTGCAGGATATGTGTTGATGCCTGCCCTGCTATGGCTCTTTACGGTACCTTGTGGAAAGAAGGAATTCCAAGAGAAGAGATAGTAGATGCTAAAGCTTGCAGTGAATACATGAAAAATTTTAAACACATAGGTAGGGGGCATGTTTGCGGAATTTGCATGGAAGTGTGTCCTTATGGAAAGAGGAAAAAATCTGTTGACAGGTGAAAAGGTTTTTGATAAAATGAAGATGAAGTAACCAAAACGTTTTGGGAAAGGTGAAGGAGATGGCGGTTACAATAAAAGACATAGCAAAATATGCAGGGGTTTCTGTAACGACTGTTTCTCGCGCATTGAACGGGTACCCGGATGTAAGCGAAGAAACTAGAGCAAAAATAAAAAAAATTGCTGAAGAATTAAATTATACTCCTAATTCTATTGCAAGAGGGCTTGTAACTAACAAGACCCAAACAATAGGTATGGTTGTATCAGAACTCATAAAACCGGGAGTATATCATCCATTTTTTCTTGAAGTACTTGCAGGAATAAAAGCAGGGCTAAAAAAGGACAGATATGACCTTATACTTTTTACTGTGGACCCAGAGAGTCAAGATGCCACTTCTTATGAAAAACTTTGCAATGACAGGAAAGTGGAAGGGGCAATTGTAGAAGGGTTGAGATTAAGCGACCCTTACATTGAAGAGATAAAGGGGACACAAATTCCTACAGTTTTAATTGACATACCGATTTTGACAGATAAAGTTGGATATGTAAGTTCAGATAATGTTCAGGCGGCTTTTGAAGCCACTAGTTATCTTATTAAATTAGGACACAAAAACATAGGATTTATAAACGGTCATAAAGATGCGGCTGTTAGCTTTGAAAGATTGGAAGGATATAAAAAAGCTCTTGAAAAAAATGATATCCCTTACAGAGAGGAGTATGTGATTTTTGCTGATTTCACACAAGAAGGCGGTTATAATGCCTTTAAAACTCTGATTTTTGAACATCCTGAAATAACTGCAATTTTTCACGCTTCTGATTTAATGGCAATGGGGTCCTACAGGGCGGCAAAAGATTTGGGAATGAGGATACCGGAGGATATCTCTTTGGTAGGATTTGATGATATAGAACTTGCATCACTTATCACGCCGGCATTGACGACTATAAGGCAGGATACTTTTAAGATGGGATATACTGCTGCAAAACATTTGCTTGCAATTATAAGAGGAGAAAAGCCTCAACATATAGTTATTCCCCATAAACTTGTAATTAGAGATTCTGCAAGGAAATTGTGATATTTTTTTAAAAGTCATCCAAAACGTTTCGGATAAAATCTTTGCCAGAGGTCAGGAGGTATGCAAGTGATAAAAAAAGTAGAAGAATTGATGGGTGATGCTAAATGGCTTGTTTTTCAAGAAGAGTACAATAACAAACTCAATGGCAAATATGAGACGCTTTTTACTCTTACAAATGGATACATGGGAATAAGAGGAACATTTGAAGAGGGAAGCGAAGGAGAAAGGCCGGGAAGTTTTATTGCAGGTATTTTTAACAGAGGAGAAGCGCAAGTTAGGGAGCTGGTAAATGTACAGAACTGGATGAGGTTGAAAATATATATAGAAGGGGAAGAGATAAGGCTTGATAGGTGTGAGTTGCTAGAATTTCAAAGGATACTAGACATGAAAAAAGGTGTTCTGTTTAGGAAAACAGTGGTGAAGGACGATAAAGGTCACGTTACAAAAATTGAGGGGTACAGATTTGTAAGCAGAAGCAATAGACATCGTTCAGCTATCAGGTTTTTTATAACTCCTTTGAATTATGAGGGTGTAATAGGAGTAGAAAATCTCATAGAAGGAACTGTCTTAAATTCGGCTACACATCCTAAATACAGAGTGAAACATTTGAAAGTAGTTAAAAACGAGAGCATATGTAAAAGTGGAATTTACCTTGAAACTGCTACTACTGATGAAAACAAGCGTATAGCAGTTGGAAGCACCTTGAGGATTTATAATTTAGAAGATATAAATAGAGAAAATATTGCTTTCTTTAGAAGATTTATCCCCTTAGGAGAAAACAGTGCGGAGTATCTGGAGTTTAAAGGAGAAAGAGAGAAAACAGTTGTAGTAGACAAGTTTGCTGTGACTTACACTTCAAGAGATGTTGAAAAGGATTTGTTGAAAAATGCTGTTGAAAATGACTTGTTTGATTTTGTATCTAGAGGGTTTGATGAAGAGTTGGAAAAGCATATTGCAGAGTACGACAAACTCTGGTCTGTCGCAGATATAACCATTGAAGGGGATGAAGAAGCTGATATAGCATTAAGGTTTAATATTTTCCATCTCATGAGCTCTGTAAATGAAAAGGACCCTTGGGTAAGTATTGGTGCAAAGGGGCTTCATGGAGAAGGCTATAAAGGGCATGTCTTTTGGGATACAGAAATATTTATGCTGCCATTTTTCATATACGTATACCCTGAAGCTGCAAGGACTCTTTTGATGTACAGATACAATATGCTTGATGCTGCGAGGAGAAATGCGGCGCTAAATGGCTATAAAGGAGCGCAGTATCCGTGGGAGTCAGCAGACACAGGAATGGAGGAAACTCCTAAATGGGGTTTTGATTATAAAGGAAATCCTGTGAGGATATGGACAGGAGATTTGGAGCATCATATAACTGCTGACGTGGCTTTTGCGGTTTGGGAGTATTTCAGGGCCACAAATGACATTGATTTTATGTTGAATTTTGGAGCAGAAATTATTCTTGAAACGGCTAGATTCTGGGCTTCTCGGTGTGAATATGTAGAGGAATTGGACAGGTATGAGATAAACAATGTAATCGGTCCTGACGAATTTCACGAACACGTTAATAACAACGCCTACACTAATTATTTTGCGAAGTGGAATATTAAAAAAGGATTGGAAATAATTGGGGAGCTAAAAGAAAATTATCCTGATTATTACTATGCCATTACTCACAAGATTTCCTTGACTCCTGAGGAAGTAGAAAAGTGGAAAGAAGTAGAAAAAAAGATATATATACCTTACGATAAAGATAAAAAGCTAATTGAGCAGTTTGAAGGGTATTTTGAGAAAAAGGACTATGTCATTGAAAAGTTTGATGAAAATAATATGCCAGTATGGCCTGAAGGGGTAGATGTTACAAAACTGGGTGATACACAGCTTATTAAGCAAGCAGATGTTGTTATGTTGATGCTTTTGATGCCAGAAGAATTTGATGAGGAGACGAAGAGAATCAATTACGAGTATTACGAAAAAAGGACTATGCACAAATCTTCTTTAAGCCCCAGTATGTACGCTATTATGGGATTAAAAGTAGGAGACCATAGAAATGCCTATCAATCCTTTATAAGAAGTGCCAAAGTAGACCTTGCAGATAACCAAGGTAACGCAGTGGAAGGTATTCACGCTGCTTCTTGTGGTGGCACCTGGCAGGTAGCTGTTTTTGGATTTGGGGGCCTAGAGATTGACAGAGAAGGAGTATTAAATATAAATCCGTGGCTTCCTGAAAAGTGGGAAAAACTATCTTATAAAATATTTTGGAAAGGCAGTTTGCTTGAAGTAACAGTTGCTAAAGAAGAAGTCTCAGTAAAAAAATTGAAAGGCAGAGAAACTGTAAAGATAAAAGTAAAAGGGAAAGAAATGGCATTATAAGGTACAGGCAGGAGTTTGTTTCCTGCTGTACCTTTGAAAATAAAAATTAAAGGGGGGATAAGTGGAGAAAAAGGTGGATTTTAAAGTGCCTTCAAATGAATATTTTAATACAAAACTTTGAAAGGGGAAAGAGGGCAATGAGTAGAAAATTTTTGAGCATTTTTGTGTTGACAGTTTTTGTGCTGGCTACTATTTTGGCAGGGTGTTCTTCAAGTAAGACACCGGAGAGTCAGACACCTACTCAAGAGACTAGTAAACCAGTGACAATAAAGCTTGGAATGTGGTCTTCATCTCCTGCAGAGAAAAAGATTGTAGATGACCAGATAGCAAAGTTTAAAGAAAAGTACCCCAATATAGATGTGCAGATAGAAACAATAGTGGGAGATTACATGCAGAAATTGCAGACAGAACTTGCCTCAAATACTGCTCCAGACATATTCTATCTTGACAGCATGCCGGCACCTCAGCTTATGTCTTCAGGTGTTTTAGAGCCACTAGATGAATACATTAAAAAATACAATGTGGATGTAAATGATTTCGAACCTGCTTTACTTTCGGCCTTCCAGTGGGAAGGGAAAACCTATGGGTTACCCAAGGATTATAACACTTTGGTACTTTTCTACAATAAGGATATGTTCAAAGAAGCAGGAATAAATGAGCCTCCCAAGACATGGGAAGAGCTAAGAGAAACAGCCAAGAAACTTACTAAAAATGGAGTAAAAGGTATTGTCTTGTCTGCTGACCTGGCTAGATTTGACGCTTTTATCAATCAAAATGATGGTTCTGTTTACAAAGACGGGAAAGTTACTTTGAATTTACCACAGAATGCAGAAGCGCTTGACTTTTACGTAGGGCTCATTATAAGGGACAAAGTGGCGGATACTCCGCAGAACATGGGAGAAGGATGGAATGGCGATGCTTTTGCAGCTAAGAAGGCTGCAATGGCAATAGAAGGAGGATGGATGATACCTTTCTTAAAGGAGAAAGCACCAGATTTGAATTATGGCATAGCAGAGCTTCCGGCAGGTAAGAAGAAATCTATTATGGCTTTCACTGTGGCATACGTGATGAATAAAAACAGCAAGCACAAAGATGAAGCCTTCAAACTAATTGAGTTTTTAACAGGAAAAGAAGGACAGCAATTTGTAGTAGACTCTGGACTTGCGTTGCCTTCAAGGAAGTCAATGGAAGCCAATTTTAAAGAAAAATATCCAGAAAGAGCACCTTTTATCGATGGAGCTTCCTACGCAGTGCCATGGCAGTTTGGTTTGTATGGTACAAAATTGGTAGATGCTGCTAATAAAGCGTGTGAGGCTTTGATAATGAAGCAAATAGGCAGTGCTCAAGAAGCGCTGGACAATGCTCAGAAAGAGGTCATGCAGTCTAAATAATTTTGTGAAAAGCAGCACCTTACTCAGTTAAGGTGCTGCGCTTCTGATTTTTATGAGGAAGGAAGGTGTAAAAGTGGAGGCTAGAATTAGCTTAAAAAGAAAGTATATTTACGAGGCACTGACAGGATATATCTTTGTTCTTCCATTTATTGCTTCCATATCTATTTTCTTAATAGGTCCCTTAATTTACGCTTTTATAATAAGCTTTAAAGAGTTTTCTTTTTTAAACCCTGCTGCCAGCAAATGGGTGGGACTTGCTAATTATATAAACTTGTTCAGTGACCCTACGTTTAAAAAAGCACTTTTGAACACCACTCTTTATTCATTAGGCGTCGTTCCTACGCAATTAATAATAGCCTTAATATTAGCATTAATTGTTAATTCCGACATAAAAGGTAAGACTTTTTTCAGGGTGGCTTATTATATACCCACAATTACTTCAATGGTGGCAGTTTCTGTGATATTTTTGTATTTGTTTAAGACTGATGGGCTGGTTAATATGATTTTAGCTAAATTTGGAATACAAGGTCCAACCTGGTTTAATGATGTGAGGTTTGCGCTACCATCAATTATGATGATGGCCGTATGGTCATCAGTTGGAAATTACATGGTAATTTTTCTTGCCGGACTACAAGATATACCAGCTGAGCTTTATGAGGCTGCGGAAGTGGATGGAGCTAATAAGCTGCAGAAGTTTTTCAATATCACACTGCCAATGCTAAGACCTGTGGTATTTTTTAACCTGGTAATTTCATTAATAGGAACTTTTCAAGTTTTTGATCAGGCATATGTGGTATCAAGGGGTACAGGAGGACCTTTGGACGCTACGATGACAATGGTTTTGTATATTTACAGGACTGGTTTTAGAGATTTTAATATGGGATATGCGTCTGCTATGGCCTTTGTATTATTCGTGATAATACTGATTTTGACTCTTATTCAAAGAATGTTCTTTAAGGAAGAAACCTATTGAGGAGGTGTTTTGAGTGCAAAGGATTTTGAAAATTTTATTCTATATGGTGTTGATAGGATACGCAGCAATCACACTTGGACCTTTTATATGGTCTATAATAACTTCTCTAAAGCCTACTAGTGAATTGAACACTTTTGCTGTGAATATAAAGCACTTGACTCTGGACAATTACAAAATGATAATAACAAAATTTCCATTTTTGAGATGGTTTATAAACAGTGCTATTGTTGCAGCAATTGTTACTTTTGGAAATATGCTTTTTAATTCAATGGCTGGATATGCTCTTGCAAGGATAAATTTTCCTGGAAAAAACTTCTTGTTTTTGCTAGTTCTAGCTCTTATGATGATACCAGGTCAAGTTGTGATGGTTCCAACTTATATTCTTCTCAGCAAATTAGGCTGGGTAAATACCTATATGGGACTTACAATTCCTTTTTTAACCAGCAATTTTGGAATATTTTTAATGAGGCAATTTTTTCTGACAATACCAAGGGAATTGGAAGAAGCTGCTACCATTGATGGAATGTCTAGATTTGGAATTTTCTTTAAAATAGTTTTGCCTTTGGCAAAACCTGCACTGGCTACGCAGTTTATCTTCATGTTTACAGGCAATTGGAATAGCTTTTTGTGGCCTAGCCTCTTGACATCCAGTGACGATATGTATACACTACCTGTAGGTCTCAATTCATTCTATGGCCAATATTACCAGTTTTGGAACCAAGTCATGGCAGGAGCAATACTTTTGACACTGCCGACTATAGTAATATTCCTCATATTCCAGAGATATTTTGTTAGAGGTATTGCAACAACAGGATTAAAGTAATTTACAGAGGAGGATGAAAATGTCAAAATATGAGGCAGTTATTTTTGACCTGGATGGAGTGATAACAGATACAGCAAGGTATCACTACCTTGCATGGAAGAAACTCGCTGATGAGCTGGGGATATATTTTGATGAAGTTATAAATGAGAGGTTAAAGGGAGTAAGCAGGTTAGAGTCTTTGGAGATAATTCTAGAGAGGAGCCAAAAACAATATTCCCAAGATGAAAAGGAGTATCTTGCAAATAAGAAGAATGAATACTACAAAGAGATGATTAAAAAGATTACTCCAGAGGATTTGCTTCCAGGGGTAGAAAAGTTTATTGAGGAACTTAAAAAAAGAGGAATTAAGACGGCAATTGCATCAGTTAGCAAGAATGCCTTTACTGTAGTGGAAAATTTGAAGATAAAAGACAAATTTGACTATATTGTGGATGCCAATGAAATAAAGCGCGGCAAACCTGATCCGGAGATATTTTTAAATGCAGCAGAACATCTTGGAATTTCTCCTGAAAAGTGTATAGGGATAGAGGACTCTGCAGCAGGTATCACTGCTATAAAAAGGGCAGGGATGTTTGCGGTTGGAGTAGGCAATCCTGAGACGGTAAAAGAGGCGGATTTAATTTTAAAAGATATGACAGAGGCGAGTAAGATACTGGAACTACTGGATTAAATTCCCCTTTTAAAAAGGGGAATAATTTTTTATAAATTCCTCTTGAAATTTTGTGAAGATGATAATATAATATAACTGTAAGCGGTTACAGTAAATTTGGAAAAGGGTGTTAAGATGGCGACAATAGATGATGTAGCAAAATTAGCAGGGGTTTCAATTGCGACAGTATCGAGGGTATTCAACAACAGTCCCTGGGTAAGTGAAAAAACTAGGGAAAAAGTTTTAAAAGCAGCAGAAGAACTGGGGTATAAGCCCAGCATGCCGGCGAGAAGCCTGGCGATGAAAAAGACAAATACTATTGGTTTGATTGTGCCAGATATATCAAACCCTTATTATGCAGAGGTTGTGAGGGGTATCGAAGACGTTTGCAATATTTATAAGTACAACATCATTCTTTGCAATGCGGACAATAAGAGGGAAAAAGAATTTCAGTATATAGAAATGTTAAAAAATAGATGGGTTGATGGAATAATATTTCACTGTGACTATTTTTCTGAAGAACATTACGAGATTTTTAAAAATAGCAATATAAAGGTAGTATTAGCGGGAAGAACTACAAAATTTAATGTTCCATATGTGGGAATTGACAATTTTAAAGCGGCTTATGATGCGGTAAGTTACCTAATTTCTTTGGGACATAAGAGAATAGGAATTATCCATGGACCTTTAGATGATATGAAAGAAACTATAGACAGTGTAGATAGGCTTAAGGGATACAAGCAGGCACTTGTTGACAATGGGCTTACAATTTATGAAGAACTTATAAAAGAGGCGAATTTCAAGTATAAAGGCGGCTACAAGGCCGCTATGGAGATGCTAAAAGGAGAGATTACTCCTACTGCTATTTTTGCGATAAGCGATATTATGGCTATGGGAGCGATAAATGCGATATTTGATAGTGGGCTTTCCTGTCCTGAAGATGTATCTGTGATTGGATTTGATAATATTGATTTGTCTGAAGCTACAAGACCGCCTCTTACGACGGTTTCGCAGCCCATGTATGAAATAGGGGCTATTGCTGCAAGAATGCTTATAAAAATCATAAGTGGAGAAAAGGTGGAGGAGGCGCAGGTCATTTTAAGGCATAAGTTAGTGCTTAGAAATTCTGTTATTTCAGTAAAGGAATAAATCCTTTCATTTTATTTTTTAAAAACTGTAAGCGCTTTCAGTATAAGATTAGTATAACCATCCAAGGAATAGGAAAGGAGTAGTAATGGATGACTGTCACTGGCTTTATTAAAAAATACAAACTGGAAATTGCAATGGTACTTCCTCTTATACTTTACATTCTTGGTTTCACGATTTTGCCAATAATGGAGACGATAACTTTAAGTTTTCAGGACCAGTACACAAAGGCTTTTACTTTAGCTAATTATAAAGAGATAATTGGAAAGACAGAGTTTAAGCAGGCTTTTTTTAACACAGTAGCTCTTACATTTATAAGTCTTACCCTGGAAATGACAGCAGGGCTTGTGATCGCTTTAATTTTGCGGAGGAATTTTAGGGGTAAGGGGCTTTTGCGCTCTTTAATGCTGGTGCCAATGGGAGTACCTACTCTTGTTTCAGGTGTTGCCATGACCTACATTTTTGGTTTAAACGGTTATTTTAATGCTCTTCTGGAAAAGCTTCACATAATCGAACTGCCAGTTGACTGGGCTAGCGGTGGATTTAAGACCCTTTTGATGGTGTCTGTCGCTGATATGTGGAAAGTTACTCCGCTTGTGATACTTTTACTTTCAGCCGGTTTGGAGAGCATTCCAGATGAAGTGTATGAGGCTTCAAATATAGACGGAGCTACGGCATGGCAGACTTTTAGATATGTGACATTACCTCTTTTGAAACCATCGATTACCATGGCCTTGATTTTAAGGGCTATTGACGCTTTTAGAATATTTGAATTGGTACTTGTTCTGGCAGGGCGTACGACTCCTGTTATTTCAACTTTTGCTTACGATGAGTATAACAATTATGCCAATGCTCATACTTCTGCAGCAGCCTCAACTATACTGCTTCTGATAATAGTGGTATTCATATTGAGTTATTTGAAGATTGCAGGAACTAAGGAGGAACAGAGATGAGAAAAGGAGACATAACTGAAAAAATTTCAAATACTTTGTATATCCCCATTGCTGTAATTGCAGCAATACTGATGGTCATTCCAGTGTATATACTTTTTATAACTTCCATTGCTGTTCCCAGCGATATACTAAAGCCTCATCCCGACTTTTTTATCACCCGCTTTACTCTAGAACACTGGAGAGACGTGTTTGCATCAGGAAATATATGGCCGCCTTTTCAGAAAAGCTTTGTAGTTGCTACTATGACTACAATAATTGCAATTTTAATAGCTGCTCCAGCTGCTTATGTGATAGCAAGACTTCCTTCAAAGGTAAAGTACGCAGTAGTGCTGTCGCTGTTTTTTACAAGGATGTTTCCTGATGTGGGAATAGCACTTCCAATTGCAGTTGAGTTTATAAAACTAAACTTAATGGATACTTATACAGGACTTGTTATGGCTCACTTAATAGTAAATCTTCCTTTTGCAGCTTGGATACTGGTGGGTACTTTTGAGACTATTCCAAAGGATTTGGAAGAGGCTGCTTTGGTTGATGGGACGAGTAAATTGACGGCACTGATGAGAATCATAATGCCAATAGCTTTGCCAGGCATTGCTGTAACAGCTATATTTGTATGGTTGAATTCGTGGAATGAATTTACCTACGCTCTTTATTTGAGTATTTCTCAGAGGACTTTGCCCCTTCAGACCTACTATTATGTCCAAAGGGGAGGAATATTTGATTCTGCGACCTATGCCGCGGTTTTGACGATTCCAGTGATGCTTGTGACATTTTTCCTGCAGAAATACATGAAGAGTGGATATCTTGCAGGAGCTGTTAAGGGCTAGTATATACGTATCCGAGTTCTGCTCGGATACTGTATATAAAATTAAAAACTTTAAGGAGGTTTTTGAAGGTATGAGAAAATTTTACACAAAATTAATAGCACTGCTGGTAGTTGTGTTCCTTGTGGGCGCTTTAATTGCTGGCTGTGGGGGAGGAAGCAGTCAGTCAGAAGCCAGAAAGAAAGTGCTAAAAGTTTCTATGGGTCTTGGAGAAGTAGAATGGAAAGTAATGAAAGAGTACATCTTCCCGCCTTTTGAGCAAAAATATGGAGTAAAAATTGAACCTCTGCAGATTGAGGCAGGAGACTTAATCAAAAAGTTAGACGCGATGCATAAAGCAAATGCAATGGACATAGACATTATCACACAGGACAACATGCAGCTTGCACCTTTAGTGGCAAAGGGACTTGTTGAGGACTTGTCACAGTATAGAAACATGATACCAAAAGAGGTAATACCAAGCCTCATCCCAGTTGGAGAATTTAACGGTAAGCTCTACTTTATGCCTTATAGGCCCAATGTTGAGATAGCTTTCTACAATGCAGATAAGTTTAAAGAGTACAATTTGCCACTGCCTAAAAATTGGGATGAACTTTTGCAGGTAGCAAAGACCTTTAAGGAAAAAGAGGGAATAGGCAGAGTTATAATTAAGGAAAATTTGGGACCTGACAGTACGGTTCAGATGTTTGACCTTATAAGGTCTGCTGGTGGAGACCCATTGGTATTGAATGATGAAGGTTCAATAAAGGCATTTGAATTTTTAAAAGAAATACAGCCTTATCTTTCACCTGATTCAAAGAAAGCTGACTGGAATACACCTGTGGAGTATCTTGCAAAAGATTCGGTGTATTTAGTTGAAAACTGGCCTTACACTGCTAATGTGCTTGTAGAGCAGTACGGTAAAAAGAATATTTTAGCATATCACGGATGGGCAGGACCAGTTAAAGAGTCCCACGTTTTAGGTGGAGAAGTTATAGGTATTCCAACTGGTTCACCTAATAAAGAGATGGCTATAAAATTTATGGAATACCTCATGAGCAAGGAAGTTCAGGAAAAACTTGTGACCAAATTAGGATGGCCTTCAATGAGAAGTGACGCTTATGGTAAGGTTGAAGAGTGGCAAAAACCGTATTTTGAAGCTATAAATGAAGCACTAAAACATGCAGAGCCAAGGCCAAATGTTGTGTACTGGGCTGATGTGGATAAGGCTATAAACGGAGCATTGAGAGAGATAATATTTGAAGGTAAGCCAATAAAACCAACCCTTGATAAGTATCACAACATGATAGAAGAAGCTAAAAAAGCTGCAGAAAGCAAGTAAAAATGTTTTAAATTTGAGTCGGAAACGGCTTTGTTTCCGACTCAAATTTTGAATAAAGTAAGAGTGGAGGATGGATATGGTGAAAAAGACGAAGAAGCCCATTTACCCTTTTGAAGATTGGACAATAAGGGAGACAGAGTTTAGCATAGAAACAAACTATAGAAATGAGACAATTTTTGCTCAGGCGAATGGATATATGGGAATGAGAGGAAATTTTGAAGAAGGGTATTCAGGACCTGACGGTACTTCCTTAAAAGGGACTTATATTAATGGGTTTTATGAAATACACGATATCGTCTACCCTGAAGGGGGATACGGTTTTGCGAAAACAGGGCAGACCATGTTAAATGTGGCTGACAGCAAAATAATAGAATTGTACGTAGGAGAAGAAAAATTTGACCTTTTAAAAGGTAAAATCCACTTTTATGAAAGAGTACTTGATATGAAAAAAGGTTGTGTAGAAAGAAAGATAAAGTGGGAGTCTCCTTCAGGAAAGATTGTAAATGTAAAAATAAAGAGAATTGTTTCATTGCAAAGGCAACATTTAGCAGTAATTTCTTTTTCTGTAGAACCTGTTAATTTTACGGGAAATATAAAATTTGTATCTGCTATTGATGGAGATGTGAGGAACATTACTGAGAGCGAAGATGTAAGAGTGGGTTCAAATCTGAAGGGGAGAGTTTTAGAGACTGTTGAAAGAGGAGCAAATGACTTTGAGGGATGGATTTCTCAAAAAACACAAAAAAGCAACCTTTCATATACTTGCGCAATGAAAAATGAACTCATTGGGACAGAAAAATACGAGGTTTTGAACAACGTAAAAGAAGATAGGGTAGAGGTTGCAGTAGCTTTTAAAGCTGAGAAGAACAGGGTATACATTCTGAATAAATTTATATCTTATTATACCTCAAAAGATTGCGACAAAAGTGAAACAATGAAATTGGCCTTAGAAGAAGTGAGAAGAGCACAAGAAGATGGATTTTGCAAAATAGAAAAAGAGCAGGAAGAATTTTTGCAATCTTTTTGGGAAGATGCCGATGTAGTAATAGAAGGAGATAAGGCTCTGCAGCAGGGTATAAGATTTAATATGTTTCACCTTTTGCAGTCTGTCGGTAGAGACGGAAAAACTAATATTGCAGCAAAGGGACTTACTGGGGAAGGGTATGAAGGCCATTACTTTTGGGATTCTGATATTTATATATTGCCTTTTTTCCTTTACACGAAGCCAGAAATTGCAAAAGCTTTAATAATGTATAGATATAACCTCTTAGATGCTGCGAGAAATAGGGCTAAAGAGTTGGGGCATAAAGGAGCTTTATACCCCTGGAGGACAATTGATGGACCTGAATGTTCTGCATACTTTCCTGCTGGAACTGCTCAATATCACATAAATGCTGATATAGTTTATGCTTTAAAAAGGTATGTGGAGGCCACGAATGATTTGGATTTCCTCTATGACTACGGCTGTGAAATAGTATTTGAAACTGCAAGGTTTTGGGAACATTTAGGAGCGTATATTCCTCTTAAAGGAAATAAATTCTGTATAAACACTGTTACTGGTCCTGATGAATATACGGCATTGGTTGATAATAACGCATATACAAATTATATGGCAAAAATGAATTTGGAATACGCCTATGATATTGCAAACAAAATGAAAAAGGAAGTGCCTGAAAAGTATCAAAAGGTCGCTTCAAAACTAAATCTAAAAGATGAAGAGATTGCTTCGTGGAAAAGGGCAGCTGACAATATGTACCTTCCTTACTCGGAAGAGCTTGATATTATACCACAGGATGACAGTTTTTTGTATAAAGAAAGGATAACAGTGGATGAAATACCGGAAGATCAATTTCCGTTATTGCTTCACTGGCACTACCTCAACATTTACAGGTATCAGATCTGTAAACAGCCTGATGTGTTGCTTTTGATGTTTTTACAGAGAGAAAAATTTACTATAGAACAGCTTAAAAAGAATTTTGATTATTATGAACCTATTACTACTCACGACTCTTCCCTGTCGCCAGCAATATTTAGTATACTTGCCAATGAAATAGGGTATACTGACAAAGCTTATAAATACTTTATGATGACTGCAAGGATGGACTTGGATGATTACAATGACAATGTAAAAGATGGAATTCATGCTGCAGCAATGGCAGGGTCCTGGAGTGCCGTTGTAAATGGTTTTGGAGGAATGAGAGTTTATACAGATGAACTGCACTTTACTCCAAGACTGCCTGAGGGATGGAAGATGCTCTCTTTTAATGTAAAGTACAAAGGGAGGAAGATAAATGTAAAATTAACTCATGAAGAATCAGTATTTACCCTTTTGGAAGGAGAACCTATAGAAATTTTCTATTTTGACAGAAGAGTGTTAGTAAAGTCAGGAGAAAATATACTAAAAGGGTATGAGGAGAAGTGACCTCATACCCTTTTAGTATATTAATATTTTACAGGTTTGCTACCTTTTTGCCCTCCAAATGCCTCGAAAATTTTTTAATTACCTCCATGACTTTTACTGTTTGTCTATAGAATGAAAGTTAAATCCGAACATTAATTTGCTTTTTTATAAAAAAATTCGTAAATAATATTGACTAATATCAAAAAAGTTGGTAAGATATAAAGGTAACAACTGAAGAAAAGCAATTACATGATTAATTATGGGAACATATGCCGAACTTTGTTGTTCGGCTATAAGAAAAAGTGCCCATAGGAGGTATGTAAAGTGCTAATTGCGAAAGTCTATATAACTTTAAAAAAAGGAATACTTGACCCTCAAGGAAAAGCAGTAAAGGGAGCTTTGCACTCATTAGGATACGAAGAAGTAAAAGAGGTGCGGGTTGGGAAATATATAGAATTAACTTTTGAGGATGGCGATTTATCCCTCCTAAAGGACAAAGTAGATGAGATGTGCAAAAGGATACTGACAAACCCAATTATTGAAGATTACACCTTTGAAATTGTGGAGGGATAAAGATGAAATTTGCTGTTATAGTTTTTCCAGGGTCCAATTGCGATGTGGACTGCTATTATGCTGTTAAAGATGGGCTTGGGGAAGAAGTAGAATATGTGTGGCATCAAGAAAAAAATTTGAGTAAGTACGATGTTATAATGTTACCAGGAGGATTTTCTTATGGTGATTATTTGAGGGCAGGAGCTATTGCTAGGTTTTCGCCTGTTATGGAGGCTGTCAGAGAAGAAGCAGAAAAAGGAAAATTTATTATAGGCATATGCAACGGATTTCAGATACTTACAGAAGCAGGGCTTTTGCCGGGAGCTTTGAGAAAAAATGAAGGGCTGAAATTTATCTGCAAGACTGTCAGTATAATAGTTGAAAATGACAAAACTCCTTTTACTACAAGGCTTAAAAAAGGGCAGGAGATTTTACTTCCAATTGCTCATGGGGAAGGCAATTATTATGTAGATGACAAAACTTTAAAAGAACTAAAAGAAAACAATCAAATTGTTTTTAGGTACAAAGAAAATATCAACGGTTCTGTCGAGAGAATAGCCGGAGTTATAAATAAAAAAGGAAATGTTTTAGGAATGATGCCTCATCCAGAGAGAGCTTATGACTCCTTGCTGGGTAATACTGACGGGCTTTATATCTTAGGGTCAATAGTGGATAATTTTGTAAAAGGCGGGGTTTAAGGATGAATAAAATATGGAGAGAATTAGGACTTACTGATGAGGAGTATGAGAAGATTATTTCGATATTAGGAAGAGAACCTAATATAACTGAATTAGGTATGTATAGTGTTATGTGGTCTGAACATTGTTCCTATAAAAACTCTAAACCTCTTTTAAAATATCTACCTACAAAAGGCGAAAGAGTAATACAAGGGCCGGGAGAAAATGCAGGAGTATTGGATATTGGAGATAATCTGGCAGTTGTGATGAAGATAGAAAGCCATAACCACCCTTCTGCGATTGAACCCTATCAAGGAGCAGCTACAGGTGTTGGAGGAATAATAAGAGATATATTTACAATGGGGGCAAGGCCAATTGCTCTTTTGGATTCTTTGAGATTTGGAATTCCTGATGATAAAAGGACTAAATATCTCATTGAAAACGTGGTAGCCGGTATAGCGGATTATGGAAATTGCATAGGAATTCCTACAGTGGGTGGAGATACCTATTTTGAAGAAAGTTACAAAGGGAATCCTTTAGTAAATGCGATGTGTGTAGGAATAGTGGAAAAAGACAAAATAAAAAAAGGGATAGCAAAAGGTATAGGTAATCCTGTTATGGTAGTAGGTGCTACCACGGGGAGAGACGGTATCGGAGGTGCAAGCTTTGCTTCTCAGGAGTTAAGCGAGGAATCAGAAGAAAAAAGGCCTTCTGTTCAAGTTGGTGACCCATTTATGGAAAAACTGCTTTTAGAGGCTTGTTTAGAACTTTTTGAAACAGATGCCGTAGTTGCTATACAAGATATGGGAGCGGCAGGTCTTACCTCTTCTTCTTGCGAGATGGCTTCCCGCGGTGGAGTTGGAATGGAGATTGACCTCGATAAAGTGCCTTTGAGAGAAGAGGGAATGACACCTTATGAAATAATGCTTTCTGAATCTCAAGAGAGGATGTTGGTTGTAGTAAAGAAAGGCAAGGAAGAAGATGTGCAAAAGATATTTAAAAAATGGGGACTGAATGCCGCCACAATAGGGAAAATCACTGATGATGGAATGATAAGAGTGATTAAAGATGGAAAAATAGTTGCGGAAGTTCCAGCCAAGTCTTTAACGGAAGATGCTCCACAATATGTGAGAGAAGAAGAAGTGCCTAAATGGCAAGAAGAGGTCAAGAAATTGGATATAAATGAAGTAAAACCTCCAGAGGATATGAATAAAGTTCTAAAAGATGTAATTTCTTCTTTAAATATTGCAAGTAAAGAATGGATATACAGTCAATATGATTACATGGTGAGGACAGACACAGTAATAACTCCAGGAATGGATGCGGCTGTTGTGAGGATAAAAGGTACAAGAAAAGCTATTGCATTAACAACGGATTGCAATGGTAGATATTGTTATTTAGATCCCTATATAGGTTCTCAAATTGCTGTAGCAGAGGCAGCTCGAAATCTTTGTATGGTTGGTGCTAAGCCTATAGGAGTTACAGATTGTTTGAATTTTGGCAATCCAGAAAAGAAAGAAATATATTGGCAGTTAAAAAATTCTATATTTGGAATAGCTAAAGCCTGCGAAACTTTTCAAATCCCTGTGGTAAGCGGAAATGTCAGTCTTTACAATGAAAATGAGGGAGAGGCCATTTATCCTACTCCTGTAATAGGAATGGCAGGCCTTATAGAGGATGTATCAAAAATTTGTACAATGGACTTTAAAAAAGAAAGAGATGTAATTATAATTTTAGGTGAGAATAAAGGAGAGATTGGAGGAAGTGAGTATCTTAAAGTTTGCTTTGGAATGGTAAAGGGGCAACCACCTCAAATAGACTTGGAAGAGGAAAAAAGATTGCAAGAATTGGTGTTAAAACTTATTGATAAAGGCTTAATTAAGTCGTCTCATGACATATCAGAGGGCGGTTTTGCGGCTGCCTTGGTTGAAAGTGCAATTGCAGGCAAAAAAGGTGCAAAAATTTCGCTACAAACTTCTCTGAGAGCAGATATAGAGTTGTTCTCTGAATCTCAATCGAGAGCATTAATTACTGTAAGTCCTGAAAAAGTAGATGAAGTGTTAAAAATAGCTTATGAACACCAAGTTCCAGCGCAAAAAGTAGGAGTTGTAGAGGGTAAAGATATTGTAATTGATGTAAATGGTAAAAGAATAATAGACCTTCCTTTAGAAGTCTTAGAGGAAAGCTGGAGAGGGAGAATAAAATGGGAAATGGAGAGAAATTAAAAGAGGAATGTGGTGTTTTTGGTGCCTTTAGTTTGTCCACTTCAGTTACTTCTTATATTTATTATGGCTTACAAGCCTTGCAGCACAGAGGGCAGGAAAGTTCAGGTATAGCTATTTATGATGGCGAAAAAATAAATTGTATTAAGGGGTTGGGACTTGTCAGCGAGGTCTTTAATAAGGAAAATTTAAAGACATTAGAGGGGAAAATGGGGATAGGCCATGTAAGGTATTCTACTACAGGCAGCAATAACATTATAAATGCTCAACCCCTCGTTGCTAATTTTAAAAACAAATATATAGCTCTTGCCCATAATGGCAATTTGATAAATGCAGAAGAGTTAAGATGCCTATTGGAGGAGGATGGTAGAATATTTCAAACTACAACTGATAGTGAAATAATTCTCCATCTAATTGCAAAAAATTTTCAAGAAAACTTAATCGGAGCTCTTTTAGAAACAATGAAACAAATAAAAGGTTCATATGCTTTGGTGATTTTAACAGACAATAAATTAATAGGGATAAGAGACGTAAACAGTATAAGGCCTCTTTGCATAGGTAAAAAAGATGACACTTATTTCTTATCTTCTGAGTCTTGTGCTTTTGACGTAATAGGAGCAGAATTGATACGAGATGTGGAAGCAGGTGAAATAGTTATAATTGATGAAAAAGGTATAGATTCTGTTAAGTTAGAAGTAGAAGAAAAAAAGAAGCCTTGTGTTTTTGAATACATCTATTTTGCTAGACCTGACAGTGTCATAGATGGAAAAAGTGTTTATTTTACACGATTGGAGATGGGCAAAAGATTAGCTGAAGAAGCACCTGTAGATGCAGACTTGGTAGTACCAGTTCCAGATTCAGGCATTGCCGCTGCAAGAGGTTACTCTCTCAAAACAGGTATACCAATGGGTGAGGGACTTATAAAAAATAAATACATTGGAAGGACTTTTATTGCTCCCGACCAAAGGGATAGAGAGACAGGAGTAAGGATAAAGCTGAATGTTTTAAGAGAATTAGTTCAAGGTAAAAGGATAGTTTTAATAGATGACTCAATTGTTAGAGGCACGACTATGAAAAGATTAGTGAGTTTGTTAAAAAGTGGAGGAGCAAAAGAAGTCCATGTGAGGATAAGTTCACCCCCTGTTAAATATTCTTGCTACTTTGGAATTGATACTCCGACAAAAAAAGAATTGATAGCGGCGAGGATGTCGGTTGAAGAGATGTGCAAATTAATAGGAGCTGACAGCCTACAGTTTTTAAGTATTGAAGGGCTTATAAAAAGTGTAGGACTTAAATCTATTTGCACAGGTTGCTTTGATGGCGACTATCCTATGTATGTTCCAAAAGAAGGAAGTAAATATCTTTTTGAGAAAAAATAAAAAGGGTGAGAGAGAGGTTAATTAAACCTAAAAGCTTATACTCACAAGAATTGATGAAAAAGGAGAAAATCACGATATGCCGCGTATTGAAAAAGATTTCTTGGGTGAATTAACACTTGAAGATAATGAACTTTATGGAATTCATACAAAACGAGCTTTGAAAAACTTCTCTGTATCTTCACAAAAGATTGATATAGATCTTGTACGAGCAATTGTGATGGTCAAAAAAGCATGCGCAATTGCAAATTTTGAGGTTGGAAACCTCGATGAAAAAATAAAAGATGCAATTGTCTTTGCATGTGATGAGATTTTAGCCGGCAAATACACCGAGCAATTTGTGGTAGACAAATTCCAAGGCGGTGCTGGAACATCTACAAATATGAACGTAAATGAAGTAATTGCCAACATAGCACTCATTTATCTTGGCAAAAAACCAGGAGAGTATCAATACATCCATCCTATAGACCATGTTAATATGTCACAATCGACAAATGATGTCTACCCAACCGCTTTGAGGATTGCAACAATATGGAATGTGAGAGAACTTTCTGAAGAGTGTGCAGAACTCCAAAAAAGCTTGCAAAAAAAAGAGCATGAGTTTGAAGGTGTAATTAAGGCTGGGCGCACTCAACTTCAAGATGCCCTTCCCATCACCTTAGGGCAAGAGTTTGGGGCGTATGCACAGGCGATATCACGCGATAGATGGCGAATATATAAAATTGAAGAAAGATTAAGAGTGGTAAACTTGGGCGCAACAGCTGTTGGAACAGGAGTGAATGCAAGCTTAAAATATATGTTTAAAGTGATAGAACTTTTGCGCGATTTTACTAAAATAGGCTTGGCTCGGTCTGATTACCTCATGGATGCAACACAAAATGCAGATGTATTTGTGGAATGCTCGGGTCTTTTAAAAGCCTTGGCGGTGAATCTATCAAAAATTGCAAATGACTTAAGGCTCTTATCATCTGGTCCAAACACGGGTTTAAACGAGATAAACTTACCTGCTGCACAAGCAGGTTCAAGCATTATGCCTGGTAAAGTAAATCCTGTCATACCTGAACTTATAAACACCATATCATTCCAGGTTATGTCAAATGATGTTGCAATAACCTTAGCAGCCCAAGCAGGTCAGCTTGAGCTAAATGCATTCTTGCCTTTAATTGCAAACAATTTGCTTGAAAGCCTCAAAATTCTCAAAAACGGAATCAGGATATTCAGAAAACAGTGCATTGATGGAATAACAGCAAACAAAGAAAGATGTCTTGAGTTTGCCAAAAAGACTCCTTCTATTGCCGCTGCATTGATTGATAAAATAGGGTATGACAAGGCAAGTGAAATTGCTAAAAAAGCCATTGCCGAGAATAAGGAAATAATTGAGGTGGTAAAGGAATTGAAGATCTTAAATGAGAATGAGGCTGAAGCACTACTAAATCCTTTTGAATTTGTAAAGTTTAAAGAGTAAAAAATTTTGAAAGGGCTGAAAAAGATGAACACAACACCGCGAAGCGAAAGGCTTCATATAGCAATATTTGGAAAAAGAAATGCTGGAAAATCAAGTTTGATTAATGCAATAACAAATCAACCTATTGCGATTGTATCCCCAACGCCTGGCACGACAACCGATCCTGTTTACAAATCAATGGAGATTTTGCCATTGGGACCTGTTGTTTTGGTTGATACAGCTGGAATTGATGATGTGGGGGAGCTTGGAAAACTCAGAGTTGAAAAAACACTTGAAGTTTTAAACAGGACAGACATTGCCATTTTGGTTGTCTCTGAAATAGACGATTTGAATTTTGAAAAGCAGCTTATAAAGCTTTTTAGAGAGAAAAAAGTGCCGAGCATAGGGGTTTTGAATAAGATAGACTTAGACAAAGACTATAAAGAAAAACTCTCCTACCTGCAATCAGCCTTAGGTATCAAGTTCTTACCAGTTTCATGTGCTACATTAAAAGGTATTGAAGAGCTTAAAAACGAGATTGCAAGGTCTGTGCCAGATGTTGGTGAGGATTTGCGTATAGTGGGGGATTTGATAAACCCCGGTGACTTCGTTGTTTTGGTCGTACCAATCGACAAGGCTGCGCCAAAAGGAAGGCTGATTTTGCCTCAGCAACAGACCATACGAGATATATTAGACAGCGATGCAATTGCAATTGTGACAAAGGAGTATGAGTTAAAAGAAACTTTGGAGAATTTAGGCAAAAAACCCGCAATTGTGGTTACAGACTCACAGGCATTTTTGAAGGTTGATGCCGATACACCACCTGATATCCCTATGACATCATTTTCCATACTTTTTGCAAGGTATAAAGGCGACCTGTTTGAGTTTGTCGAGGGTGTAAAGAAGATAAAAAACCTAAAACCCTCCGATACGGTTTTGATTGCAGAAGCATGCACTCATCACAGACAATCGGATGATATTGGTACTGTGAAAATCCCTCGCTGGATTAGACAAATCGCAGGTTTTGATATAAACTTTGAATGGGTATCCGGTTATGGCTATAAGAAAGACCTTTCAAAATATGCCCTTATTGTTCACTGTGGGGGGTGCATGATAACAAGACGTGAAATGCTTTATAGAATAGAGCTTGCAAAGAGCTATGGCGTACCAATTACAAACTATGGGATTATGATTGCGTATGTGCATGGCGTCCTGCCAAGGGCACTAAAGCCTTTTGGAATTGAGTTTAAATATTAAACTTGAATTGAGCAGGTAGCAAACAAATTAAAAGTTCAATTTCTATTATCTTGTTTCATTAACAATACGCCTATTAGATGAATGCCAGGTTTTCGACTCGGGAATATTCTTATAACTCTTTCACGACAACAAACTTCTTCATTCAGGCGCTCTAACATATTTGTAGTGTGAAGCCTTTTTCCACAGTTATATAGACTTAACTTGTTGTAAACGAACTGAGTGTATATTCTACTTTATGTATAATATTATAGACATAGTAATTAAACTTACTGCTAGGAATAATTAGAGGATTCACATAGAACAGACAATAAGTATTTGTTGGAAATTTATGACGAACGGTATAAAACAAAAGAAGAATTTATTATAAAAGTTCAAGTAAAAAGATAGAATTTCTTTAAACCTTATAATGGGAAAAAGATGAATAGGAAAACACATATGAAAAGTAAAAAGAATCTAAATTAATAATTTTATTCCATGTATTCTTATTCAGAACGTTCTTTCTTGGGGAATTTCAAGAAAAAGTCAGAAAAGCAAACTCTTTTTACTGACTTATAAGAGATAATTTTGGTGGAGAATATGGGTTTACCTAGGGCTACTTTTTATGAAACACTCTTGAAAAATTTTTTTGAGATGGTATAATATTAGCTAGATTAACTGGAATAAATAAAAGTTAAATCAGAACGATAGACTAGATTAACGACTCAAGAGAATTATTTTTTTACCCTTGAATGTATAATTATAAAAAAAGTTGCATATATATTTATGAAACGATATGCATAGAACTTTAATAAAAGAACTGCAAATAAATGTAGGAAAATTTAGAAACTTTATAAATACAGCGAGAATAATACTGTGGGATATACTTTGTGAAGAGGTGTGTTAGTATGAAAGGCTATTTGAAACTTGAGGATGGAAGTATATTTGAAGGTGAGTTAATAAGCAAAAACAAAAAAGGATATGGAGAGGTTGTTTTTACCACAGGGATGACAGGCTATCAAGAAGCCATAACAGATCCTTCCTATGCAGGCCAAATAGTTGTCATGACATACCCTTTAATAGGGAATTACGGTATTAACAAATACGACTTTCAATCAGAAAAGCCTCATATAAGGGGATTTGTGGTACGGGAATATTGCGATAAGCCTAGCAATTTCCAAAGTGAGGAGTCGCTTTTGAGCTATCTTGATAACCACAACATACCAGTATTATCGGGAATTGATACAAGGGCTTTGACAAAAAAGCTTAGAGAAAATGGAACTATGAGAGGAATTATAACTTGTAACCCTAACGACAACATAGAATTTGACCAGACAAATCTCTTAGAAGAAGTTTCTACGAAAAAGCCGTATCGTATAGCAGGTATTGGTCCAAAACTTGCATTTATTGACCTTGGCACAAAAAAGAGCATTTTAAAAATGCTAAATTCAGTTGGATTTGACATTTATGTGTTTCCTTACAATGCAAGTTATGATGATGTTATGCAAATAAATCCCGATGCAATATTTCTTTCAAATGGACCAGGAGACCCTAAAGATGCAGTTGATGCAATAGAACTTACTAAACACTTTATAGGTATGAAACCTGTGCTGGGGATATGCTTAGGGCATCAAATAATAGCCCTTGCTCTTGGATGCAATACAGTAAAGATGAAATTTGGCCACAGAGGTGCAAATCAACCTGTTAAAGATTTGCTGACAAATAAAGACTATATAACTTCTCAAAACCACGGATACGCTGTTGAAGAGGAGTCAATAGATAAAGACAAGATAACTGTAACCCACATAAACTTAAACGATGGAACAGTAGAAGGCATTATGCATAAGTTTCTGCCAGTTTTTTCTGTACAGTATCATCCTGAGGCATGTCCTGGTCCTCGTGATTCAACAGATATTTTTGATAAATTTATGGATATAGTCATGGTTTACAAAAGGAGGTTTTATTTTGCCGAAGTATAAGGATATTAGTAAGGTTCTGGTAATAGGTTCGGGTCCGATTATAATAGGGCAAGCAGCGGAGTTTGATTATTCAGGAACCCAAGCCTGCAAATCTTTAAAGGAAGAAGGAGTACAAGTAGTACTTGTAAATAACAATCCAGCTACCATAATGACTGATACTGATATAGCAGATATTGTTTATATTGAAAATCCTACTGTAGAAGTAGTTGAAAAAATAATAGCAAAAGAAAGGCCCGATGGAATTCTTGCTACCTTAGGAGGACAGACAGGGCTTAACCTTGCTGTTAAACTCAAAGAAGCAGGAATTTTGGATAAGTACAATGTAAAACTTTTAGGCACTTCTGTTGAGTCAATAAAAACTGCAGAAGATAGAGAACTTTTTAAAAGAAAAATGCAGGAAATAGGGGAGCCAGTTGCTGAAAGTGTCACAGTCACAAATGTAGAGGATGCACTTAAATTTGCTAAAAATTACGGTTATCCTTTGATAATAAGGCCTGCATATACTCTTGGGGGTACAGGTGGCGGTATAGCTCACAATGACGAAGAACTTATATCGATTGTGGACTTAGGTCTTAAAAAGAGTATGGTTGGAGAAGTACTTGTTGAAAAATCTCTGTATGGATGGAAAGAAATAGAGTTTGAAGTAATGAGAGATGCTGCTGATAATTGTATTACCATCTGTAGCATGGAAAATTTTGATCCTGTAGGAGTTCATACAGGAGACAGTATAGTCGTAGCGCCAGCGCAGACTTTGTCAGATTACGAGTATCAAATGTTAAGAAGTGCAAGCATTAAAATAATCAGGGCTTTAAAAATTGAAGGTGGATGTAATATCCAATTTGCTTTAGATCCCCAAAGCCACAAATACTATGTTATAGAAGTAAACCCAAGGGTTAGTCGTTCAAGTGCACTGGCATCAAAAGCGACAGGATATCCTATTGCAAAAATTGCTGCAAAAATTGCGATAGGACTTAGGCTTGATGAAATAAAAAATCCTGTCACGGGGAAAACAACCGCATTTTTTGAACCTGCATTGGACTATGTTGTGACAAAAATACCGAGGTGGCCTTTTGACAAATTTTATACTACTGATAGAAGAATAGGTACACAGATGAAGGCAACAGGAGAAGTAATGGCAATAGAAAGGTCTTTTGAAGCCTCCCTTTTGAAGGCTGTAAGGTCACTAGAGATAAAAGCTTATGGTCTTAGGTTAGATAGTGTAAGAGGCATGGGAACAAAAGAAATACTGGAGGGCATTTCAGTGCCTAATGATATGAGGCTGTTTTATATAGCAGAAGCTCTTCGTCGCAATATAGACATTGATTATATTAACGACGTTACAAAAATAGACAAATGGTTTTTGAATAAGCTTTCAAATATTGTAAATATGGAAAAGGAAATAGAAGAAAATGAGCTAAGTAAAGAAATTCTTAAAAAAGCAAAGAGAATGGGCTTTTCAGATAGAGAGATTGCAACGATAAAGGGAATTAAAGAAGAAGATGTGAGAACATTGAGGAAAAAATATGGTATATATCCTTCTTATAAAATGGTAGATACCTGTGCAGCAGAGTTTGAATCAATTACACAATATATATATTCAACTTATTGTGAGGAAGACGAAGTTGAGACCCATGATATACCAAAGGTAATTGTAATAGGTTCTGGTCCTATAAGAATTGGTCAGGGGATTGAATTTGATTATTGTTCTGTGAAAGCTTTATGGGCTTTGAAAGAAACTGGGATTAAATCTATCATAATAAACAACAATCCTGAAACTGTCAGCACGGACTTTGACACGGGAGACAGATTGTATTTTGAGCCTATTACATTGGAGGATGTTTTAAACATCTATGAAAAGGAAAAACCACTGGGTGTAATGGTAATGTTTGGTGGACAGACGGCGATTAATCTTACAGAAGAGCTAGTCAAAAACGAAGTGAAAATATTAGGAACCTCTTTTAAAAGTATTGACATAAGTGAGGACAGAGAAAAATTCTCAAAACTTTTAAAAGAATTAAATATCAATCAACCTAAAGGAGGATATGCATTAACAGTAGAAGATGCAAAAGATATAGCCTTAAAACTTGGATTTCCACTTCTTGTAAGGCCTTCCTATGTTATAGGTGGTCAGTCTATGGAAAAAGTTAACACACTCCAAGAACTAATTGACTATGTGAAACATGCGACAGAAGTATCTCCAGGCAAACCTGTTTTAATAGATAAGTATATAGATGGAAGAGAAGTAGAAGTTGACGCAGTATCAGATGGCGAATGTGTATTAATACCTGGAATAATGGAACATATAGAAAGAACCGGGGTGCATTCAGGAGATAGTTTCTCAATATATCCTGCAAGAAATTTGACTGAACGGGAGATAAACACTATTATCGAATACACAGAAAAGATTTCAAAAGCTTTAAACGTAAAAGGACTTATAAATATTCAATTTGCAGTAAAAGAAGGCACTGTATGTGTGTTAGAAGTAAATCCCAGAGCTTCGCGTACGGTACCTATTATGAGCAAAGCAACAGGTGTACCTATGGTGAAACTGGCAGTAGAAGTGGCCTTAGGCAAAAAGCTAAAAGAGTTAGGCTATAAAGGCGGTTTATGGCCGCAGACCCCATATACGGTTGTAAAAGCTCCCGTGTTTTCTATGGAGAAATTGACAGATGTTGAAGTTTCACTAAGTCCTGAAATGAAATCAACTGGAGAAATAATGGGTATAGATTTAAGCTATGAAGGAGCGCTTTACAAAGCTTTAGAAGGAGCAGGTCTTAAAATACCTAAAAAAGGGAAAATCCTTCTTTCAATAGCGGAAAGAGATTTTCAAGAAGCAGTATCTTTAGTAGAAAAATTGCAGAGCTTGGGGTATGAAATATATGCAACCTACAGGACTGGAAAGTATTTCAGTTTGATGGGGATTCATGCAAATATTATGTCTCTTGATCATGCAATAAAATTGCTGAAGAATGGATATTTTGATGCTGTAGTGAATACACCAACAAAAGGGAAAAAACCTGATAATGCAGGATTTAAACTAAGAAGAACCGCGGTAGAATATAGAATTCCTCTTTTTACATCTATAGATACTATAAAAGCGGCATTAAATGCTGTGTCAAAGGTAAATGTGAACGGCTTGTCCGTTTTATCTATGAACGAATATCAAGAAATACAAAAAGATAATGTCAAAAATTTAGTTTTGTAAGGAGTGTTTAAAAGTATTAAGGTGAAAAAGTAGTGCTTACTTATTTAAAGAGGACTTGACACCTCAGGAATCATACCCTGGCTTAAAGGTGTCAAGTTCAATATTTATTCATCAGATTACAAATACATCCAAATATAAGGTCAACCACCACGTTTTCTATATATAAAAGTGGGGTTGTTATCAGTTTAAATGGTAGAAAAATCCTTCTGTTTAGTATATTATTTACACTATAGAAATTTTATAATCTTTCAACCACATATTTATTTGTACGAGGTAAGCGAAAAGCTGTGGGGAACCCATAAGCTGTGAAAACCAGGCAGGGTCATAGGCTTTTGCATCTGTTTCTATAAGTTCTGCAATTGCTTTTTTATCTACAAGTTGCAAAAGTGGGGATGTACTGTCGTTAATTATTTGTTTTAGCCATTTTTTAACGATGTTTTTAAATACAGGATTGTGTGTTTTAGGGTAGGGGCTCTTTTTTCTTTCAATTACTTCGTCTGGGATGTAACCTTTTAGAGCATACCTAAGTATTCCTTTTTCTCTGTTGTTTAAATTTTTCATTTCCCACGGTATGTTCCATACATATTCTACAAGTCTGTAATCTAAAAAAGGTACTCTTGCTTCTAAGCCTACTGCCATACTCATTCTATCCATTCTGTCAAGAAGCATAGGCATAAATCTTGTTATGTTAAGGTAAAACATTTCCCTCATTCGAGCATTATAGGGGTCTTCTCCATTAAGCTTTGGCACTTCATTTAAAGCTTCGTTATATCTATCATTTAGATATTCTAAAGGCCTTATGTAATTAACAACTTCTGGCAGAAGCAATTTCATGCGTTCATTAACCATTCTTGTCCATGGGAATGTGTGACTTCCAATTGATTCCTTATTTCTAAACCAGGGATAACCTCCAAAAACTTCATCAGCACCTTCTCCTGATAGGGCGACTGTTGCTCCTTTTTTTACTTCTTTTAAAAATAGATATAAAGATGAGTCTATATCTGCCATACCAGGAAGGTCTCGAGCGTATAAGGCTGGCTTTAGAGCATGTGCGAGTTCTTCATTGTCTATAAATACATAGTTATGGTCTGTGTCAAGTTTATTTGCAACAAATTTTACCCAGTCTGCGTCAGAGTTTGGTTGAAATTCGTTTGGCGTAAAATATTTATCATTACCTACATAATCTACAGAATATGTTATAAGTTTATGACCTTTTTGTTTTAATTCTTCATTTGCGAAGAAAGATACAGCAGTTGAATCAAGTCCACCTGAGAGCAATGAACATAAAGGTACGTCTGAAACAAGTTGTCTTACTGATGAGTCTTTAAGGAGATACCTTATTTTTTCCGCCGTTTTCTCAAGGCTATCTTCATGGGGAAGACTTTGTAATGACCAGTATTTGCTTATGTTTACTCCATTTTTGGTAAATATGAGGTAATGTCCGGCTTTTAATTCTTTAATGTCTTTAAAGACACCACATCCGGGAGTTCTTGAAGGTCCCATTACAAATATTTCTGCAAGACCTTGTGAGTCTATCTCTGGTTTTACATGAGGATGTGCTAATATTGCTTTGATCTCTGAACCAAATATCAAAGATCCGTTTTTAATGGTATAAAATAGTGGTTTTATTCCGAGATGGTCCCTGGCAATAAAAAGCCTATTTTGTACTTCATCCCATATTGCAAAAGCAAATATTCCATTAAATTTTTTAACACATAAAGGACCCCATTCTATATAAGATGTCAAGATAATTTCAGTATCTGAACGGGTATTAAAAGTATATCCCAAGGATATGAGTTCGTTTTTTAATTCATCCATATTGTAGAGTTCTCCATTGTGAATGATGACAAAATTTTTTTCACCGTATTTTTTTATCATTGGTTGAATTCCCCCTTGTGGATCTATAACAATTAAACGGCGGTGACCCAAAACACAATGCTTTGATAGCCATACCCCAGAACCGTCAGGTCCTCTTTTTTTAAGAGTGTCTGTCATTTTTTCGATTACTTCATTTTGGAGTGATAAGTCCATATTAAAGTTAACCCAGCCCGCTATTCCACACATAAAAATCCTCCTAAAATTTGAATCTATAACTAAATATATTCTCCTTTTTTGCCATTGATACATGTTATAATTTTCTAACGAACCACCCATGCTTAAACAAGCACAATCAGGAATGAAAAGTTTTCAAGTTGCAAAAAAGTTCTATATTAAATATTGGGGTGGATAAAAATCCTCACATAAAAAATAGAGCACTTATTCTGAATGCCCGCTATAATAGAAGTGGTTAAAACAACCCAACAAAAGGAGGCATCAGAATAAGTGCGATATAATTATATCACAAAATTCTTGAAAGATAAAGATATAGTTTTTGAGGACATAACAGAATAATACTTTCTTCTAACATTTTATGCATACATATTTCCATAAGGTCTTTTGCCTATCGGATACAATTTGACAAAAGAATGATCCATAATCTTTTGAAAGTCATAATCAAAATATTGACAAAAATTTTCAACATACTTTTGTATAAACACGTAATCCCTGTCATCTATCTCTTCTTTAATAACTTCTTTTCCAAGTTTATAATCTTCTACATCTCCTCTCAAATATATAACTCCTCCATGCATACCCGTACCACAGTACTCTCCAACTATATCTTCATCATTTTTTAAGTTCAGTACAATTATGCATCCCCCTGCCATATATTCACCCAAGAAATCTCCTGCATTTCCTCCAATGACTATTACAGGAACTTTATCTTTGTATTCTTTCATGTGTATGCCAACTCTATAGCCAACACTATCTTTTATATAGATAGATCCACCCCTCATCCCGTAACCAATGACGTCACCTGCATGTCCATGTATAATAATATTTCCATCGTTCATTGTATTTCCTATTGCATCCTGTCCGTTACCAAAAACTTCTATTGTAAGTCCATCCATAAAGGCTGCCATATCATTTCCAGGTGTACCCTCGATGTTTATTTTAGTAATCCCAGATAAATTAACTCCTATATATCGCTGTCCATTAACGTTCTTTAAATTAATTATGTCTTCACCTGAACGAACTAGTTCTTTAATTATTTCATTAAGGGCTCTATAGTGAATTCCTGACGCATTTATGGTTTTCACTATACCACCTCCTATTCGCCGGCAGCAAGAATGCCAAGTATATCAAGTTCTTTTTGTGTCATTCCTATTCCACGAAGCATTAACCTATTGCCTTTAAGACTTTCAATATCATTTATACCCATTCCGCCAAGCATTTCTTTTATTTCATGACTCCATGCTTGTACAAGGTTAACAAGACGTTTATATCCGATTTCTGGGTTTAATCTTTTTGCAAGGTTAGGATCTTGTGTAGCAATTCCCCAGTTGCATTTTCCAGTATAGCATTTTTGGCACATGTGACATCCCAAAGCAATCAAAGCGGCTGTTCCAATGTAAACAGCATCTGCACCAAGAGCTATTGCTTTGACTATGTCTGCACTGTTTCTAATACTACCTGCTGCAACTAAAGATATTGTATGTCTTATACCTTCGGAGCGAAGTCTTGCATCTACAGCAGCTATTGCAAATTCAATTGGAATTCCTACGTTATCCCTTATTCTCTTTGGTGCAGCCCCTGTACCGCCTCTAAATCCGTCTATTGCTATATAATCTGCTCCAGCTCTTGCTATCCCCGAAGCTATTGCCGCTACATTATTGACTGCTGCAATTTTAACACCAACAGGTTTTTGATAATCGGTAGCTTCCTTCAATGCATATATTAATTGTGCAAGGTCTTCAATTGAATAGATATCATGATGCGGTGCAGGAGATATAGCATCACTTCCAGGTGGTATCATCCTTGTAGCCGAGATGTCTTCACTCACCTTTTCACCGGGTAGATGACCACCTATCCCAGGCTTTGCACCTTGACCAATTTTTATTTCAATAGCCGCCGCAATATTGAGGTATTCTCTATCAACACCAAAACGACCTGATGCTACCTGTACAATTGTATTTTTGCCATATTTGCGGAAGTCCTTATGAAGCCCCCCTTCACCACTATTATAAAATATCCCAAGCTCTTCAGCAGCTCTTGCTAAAGCTGCGTGAGCATTGTAACTTATTGAACCATAAGACATTGCTGAAAACATTATTGGTGTCTCAAGTTTGAGTTGAGGAGGCATTTTTGTTTTAACATTGAGGTTTTCGTCTATTTCTATCCTATCAGGCTTTCTACCTAAATATACCCTTAACTCTATAGGTTCTCTTAACGGGTCTATAGACGGGTTTGTAACCTGACTTGCATTTATAACCATTTTATCCCAATATACAGGATAAGGCCTATCATTTCCCATGGATGACAGAAGAACTCCACCCGTTTCTGCCTGTCTGTATATATCTCTTATAGCATCGTAAGTCCAATTAGCATGTTCTTTAAATGTTTGAGGATGTTTAATAATTGTAAGAGCTTGTGTTGGACACAATACGACACATCTTTGACAATTTACACAATTCATATCATTTGAAACCATCTTATCTAGATGTTCATCATAACTGTGAACTTCAAAGGAACACTCTCTCATACAAACCTTACAGTTAATACATTTATCGTAATCTCTAAGTACTTTAAATTCTGGAGTAAGGTAGCTTAAACTCATGCAGTAACCTCCTTTGTAGAATACATTTCTTTTTCATTCTCACGTATGAGCTCAGCTATAACAGGTTCTCCACCTCTAGGCATCCATACGCTTTCAGGATTTTTGCATACTTGCCTTATTGCTGCCTCTTCGCTGGCTACATATATCATATCGCCTTTTTTTGCAGCAGTAAGTGGTCTTAGTTTAATCCTATCGTTTATTGCTATAAAGCCGTCTTCATATGCTATTATCATTGAAAATGGACCATTTAAAAGAGCTCTCCTATAAATTATTTTCAGGTTAGTGTATAAAATTTTTTCTTTTGGTGACATTCTGTCAACCTGCTTCCACAAAGGCGATGCAACTACTTTGCATGCAAGTTCTATTGGTAAGCCATGTTTTCTTAATAAAAGATCGAAAATATATACCGCAACTTCTGTATCAGTTTGCAAGGTACAAATATATCCAAATTCTTCTAAATATTTGCGATTAGTATCGTACGAAGAAAGCTCGCCATTGTGAACAACAGAGATATTTAATAGATTAAAAGGATGTGCACCACCCCACCATCCTGGTGTATTCGTTGGAAATCTACCATGGGCCAACCACATATACCCTTTATAAGATTCCAATTTGTAGAAATTTGCAACATCTTCTGGATAACCTACCGCTTTAAATACTCCCATGTTCTTCCCGCTAGAAAAAACATATGCGCCTGGTATATTACTATTTATATTAAATACAAATTTAATTGTAAATTCATTTTCATCCAGTTCTGATAATTTCAGTCTCTCTGGCCTTGGTATAGCAAAATATCTGTAAATTAATGGTGCATTTTTAATATGCGCTGTTTTTCGTGTTGGTATTTTTTCTTCTAAAGCCACTATATAATTTGCTTTCAAAATATTTTCTGTTTCCTGTTTAGCTATCAAATCATCATAAAACACATGAAATGCAAAATAATCTTTGAAATCGGGATAAATGCCATATGCAGCAAAACCACCTCCAAGACCATTTGATCTATCATGCATTATCGCAATGGAATCTGCTATAGATTGCCCAGAGAATAGACGACCAGTACGATCAATTATGCCACTTATAGCACATCCCGAAGGTATTTTTACATAACCTTCCTTCAACATTTTATAACCCCCTTAAAAAATTTTTATATGCAATATTTTTTTTGAAAGTTGCATCAATCGAAAATGTTTCCCGATTAAAATTGTCCTCGATTTGTAGTAATAGTCTCATGAATACTAAATAAAAGTGTTAATGTTAATTATAATACATTTTTTTAATTTTGCAATATGGGCAATATAAAATTTCATAAATTATTTTTGACACAGTTTTTAATAGTTTCTACTTTTTGGTGAAATTTTAAAATGAACATTAACAATAAAAATAAAGAATATTACAGATTTTCAATAAAAACGTTAATAAAATGTTAAAAAAAATTTCACAAAAAATTAATTGACGATATCAAAAAAATATGATATTTTTACTCATATAAAAATTGAGGAGATGATGAATAAAAAGGTAAAAAAGGAAGAAAATGTGGGAGTTTGTGGTTTTTAACTTTACCGAATTAACGTATTAATGTATTGATGTATATAAAACATAAAAGGAGGTTATATGATGCAACATACTTTAAGTGAGATTTTTGGTTCAAATGTTTTTAATGATTCAGTTATGAGAGAGCGTCTTCCAAAGGCAACTTACAAAGCTTTAAGGAAAACAATTGATGAAGGAATTCCACTAGAACCAGCAGTTGCTGAAGTTGTGGCAAATGCAATGAAAGACTGGGCAATTGAGAAAGGAGCAACTCATTTTGCACATTGGTTCCAACCATTAACTGGAATCACTGCGGAAAAACGCAATTCTTTTATTTCTCCTACTCAAGATGGCAAAGTAATAACTGAGTTTTCAGGAAAAGAATTGATTAAAGGTGAGCCTGATGCTTCTTCATTTCCATCAGGTGGGTTAAGGACTACTTTTGAAGCAAGAGGATATACAGCATGGGATTGTACATCGCCCGCTTTTATCATGGATAATACGCTATATATTCCTACTGCTTTTTGTTCGTATACTGGCGAAGCTCTAGATTTAAAAATACCTTTATTGCGCTCTATGGAAGCTTTATCAAAGCAAGCTCTTCGAGTGTTAAGATTATTTGGTAATACTACAGCAAAAAAGGTCATTCCTACTGTAGGACCTGAACAGGAATATTTTTTAATTGATAAAAAGATGTATGACAAACGTAAAGATCTTATACTTACGGGAAGAACATTGTTTGGGGCTCGATCACCAAAGGGTCAGGAAATGGAAGATCATTATTTTGCTTCTATCAAAGAAAGAATATCAGCATTTATGAAAGATTTGGATGAAGAACTGTGGAAATTAGGGGTTCCTGCCAAAACTAAACATAATGAAGTTGCTCCTGGTCAGTATGAACTTGCTACTGTATACAATACAGCTAATATTGCGTCAGATCATAATCAATTAACAATGGAATTAATGAAAAAAGTTGCTTTAAGACATGGACTTGTGTGCCTTTTGCATGAAAAACCTTTTGCAGGAATCAATGGTTCTGGTAAACACATTAACTGGTCGATGAGCACTGATGATGGCCAAAATCTTCTAGATCCAGGGCATACACCTCACGAAAATGCACAATTTTTAGTATTCTTATGTGCTATAATCAAAGCTATCGATGAATATGCTGATTTGGTCAGAGTAGCAGCTGCAACACCAGGCAATGACCACCGTCTTGGTGCGAATGAAGCACCGCCTGCAATTGTATCAATCTTCCTTGGTGAACAGCTTACAGACATTCTTGAACAAATTGAAAATGGTGGTGCAACCACTTCCAAAGTGGGTGGTGTACTGAAAGTAGGGGTATCTACTCTTCCTACGTTACCGAAGGATTCTACAGATAGAAATAGAACATCTCCCTTTGCATTTACAGGAAATAAATTTGAATTTAGAATGGTTGGCTCTTCTTCGTCAATTGCAATTGCTACTTTTATCTTAAATACTATTGTTGCTGAAAGTCTATCTGAAATTGCAGATAGACTAGAAAAAGCTAGTGATTTTAATGAAGAAGTACAACTATTGCTTCAGGAAATTGTAAAGAAACACAAGAGAATTATATTTAATGGAAATGGGTATTCAGAAGAATGGGTAAAAGAGGCGGAGAAAAGAGGGCTTCCAAATATCCGGTCAACTGTTGAAGCTATTCCTGCCTTAATCAAAGAAAAGAATGTCAAGCTGATGGAAAAACACGGTGTATTGAGCAAACGTGAACTTGAATCACGTTATGAGGTTTTACTCGAAAATTATATAAAAACAATTAATATTGAGGCGTTGACAATGTTGGATATAGCAAAGCGACAAATACTGCCGGCAGTAGTGAATTTCGCTACAAAAATTGCAGAATCAATAAATTCTGTGAGAGCAACAGGGCTGAATGTTGATATAAGCGCACAAACTGAATTATTAGCAGAAGTTTCTTCACTAATGAGTGAATTTAAGAAAAACATATCTGAACTTGAAAATGCAGTTAATGAAGCTTCAAATATGAATAGTGATTCTTATAGCAAGGCTTGCTATTACCGAGATGTAGTATTTACAAAAATGGGCATTTTAAGAGAAATTGGAGATAAACTTGAAACCATCGTAGATGCAGAATTATGGCCACTTCCAACGTATGCTGACATGTTATTTAATATTTGATAGAATCAACTTAACCAGTAAAATAGTGAAAATTTGAGGCACTTAAGTAAGTGCCTCATTTTTATGTGCGCCCGACATGGGCTAAAGCTTAAGCGGTGAAAGTCTGCTATGGGCATGGCAGTGGGAATCATTAGTCAAAGGCAAGGGTGTTGTCTATCGTGAGGTGGAATCTGAAGGAAGCCGACGGCAAAATCCCGGCCCGATGAACAAGAACCACATATGAGGCTGACTTGGAGTGGACGAGTTTGCATAACAAAACGAAATCCGATACTGCCCGAGCTTCAAGCAGTAAATGGGGTATATAGGAGGTCAAAACAGTTGAAATTAGTAGTAAAAAATGACATAATTTTAATTGGGTGGTGATGAATGTTATTAACTATAAAAAAGGTTAAAGAGCTGTATGATATAAGCAGAATTACATTAATAAACTGGGAAAAGGAAAGATTAATAACCCCCGTTAGAACACCAAAAGGAAGAAGAAGGTACAAAAAAGAAGATATAGAGAAGTTATTAGGCATGCTGGAAGAAAAACCAAAACCTAAAGTAGTTTTGTATGCAAGAGTGTCCACAAAGAAACAAGAAGAATATCTTAAGAATCAAATTAGAAGGCTTGAAGAATACGCCAATTCCCAAGGATGGCAGTATGAAGTCATACATGAGATAGCAAGTGGGGTAAATGAAATAAAGAACTAGCAGAGGACTTAATAGCAATAGTAACATCTTTCGCAGCAAGAATTTATGGACAAAGGGGTGGCAAAAACCATGATAGTAATACAAGCTAAACTCATTTTTCTAAATCAAGAAGACAAACAAATAGTATTAGACTTAATGAGAAGATGGTCATCCTGCATGAGATTTGCATACAAAAGGCTTCTAGAAGGTTATGATAGAAAAACATTAAAAAGAGACCTTCAGGGGATGTTTGACTTAAACTCAAGATATGTAGATGATGCAATAATGAAAGCAAGAAGCACACTAGAATCTGCTAGAGAATTAGGTAAGAGTCCAAAGAAAGTCATTTTTGGAGGAAGAGACTTATTTGGAAAACTTCAAAAGCGCCATATAAATGGGAAAGAATATCAAAAGCTAAAAACAAAGTGGCAAGAAAGAAGAAAAGGAAATCTCTATTCAAGAGGAGATAAAAGCAAAAAAGGAAATCTCAACACAAGAATAGAAGTAAGAAAAAATGGCACTTTCTTAAGGATAAATGTAGGGGAAAGAAAATATGTGTATGCCAAAATAGAAGCAGGCTACAAAAAGAATAAGAGAAGAGAAGAACTCCTGCAGGAAATTGCCAAATCAAACATACCCTACTCTGTAGAATTAAAACTTAAAAACGGTAGTATATACGTCTATTTTGCTATTGAAGAAGAATATCCAGAAATAAAAATAACAAAAGAAAAAGGAGTCATAGGGATAGATATAAATGCATATCCAGACAACATATCATGGGTAGAAGTAGATGAAAAAGGGAATCTAATAAGTTATGGCAGTATACCAATGCCAGAGCTTGCAAGTGGCAGTAAAGACAAAAGAGAATACTTCAGATGGCAATATGCTCATGAAATAATAGAAATAGCAAAAAAGAAAAATAAAGCAATAGTAATTGAAGAACTAGAAATAAAAGAAAAAGGCCAAAGAGGAGACTTTTCAGGGAGAAAATCAAGGAGAATAAGACATAGCTTTAGCTATAAATCACTTCTTTCAAAAATAAAAACACTAGCAAAAAGAGAAGGGATAGAAGTAATAGAAGTCAATCCTTCTTACACCTCAATAATAGGGATGTTAAAATATTCACCGCAGTATATGATAACAAAAGATATAGCAGCAGCCTATGTAATAGCAAGAAGAGGATTGGGACTTCAAGAAAAGATACCAGATAATTATATGAAGTTTCTCAACGCATTGACTGTAGAAGAATTAGAAGAATTAAGAGAGCATGTAAAGAAAACAGTCAGAAACAAGCAGTTGAAGAAAAAACACTTAAAAGAAATAAAGAAAGCAATAGAAATTTTACAAAGCCTTGAGAGTAAGCCAGGAAGGGTGCTAGAACCTCTGGATGGAACAAGTTTTAGTGCCTATGATTTCTGGCGAGTTCTCAAGGTAGCGGTGGTGACACCACTCTCTCCTGAGAAGGTGCCAAGAGACTTCTCTGCCCTGAAGGAACTATTAATTCAGGGCAAGTGGGGAGACCCGTAAGGGCGCGAGTTCCTGCTTCTTGGGGCAGGGGCTATGGCTTTCCCAAGTACCGCCTGCTGGGGATGGGGAAAGTCTGAAGGGCGGACTACAAATACCCCAGCTATCTAAACTGTACATTTTTGTACAGTTTGGGTAACCAGGAAAGTTATCGCTCTTACTTTATACAACACTAACCATAAAATAAAAAGGCTTAAGAGTTAAGCCTTAAAAAATATCTATAAAAGCTTAAATCATCTGTAAGTTCTGGATGAAATGCTGTAGCAAGTAAATTGTCCTGCTGTGCTGCAACAATTTTACCCTCATATTTTGCAAGTATCCTAACACCATCCCCTACACTCTCTATATATGGTGCTCTTATAAACACCGCTTCTATCTCATTTTCAGATACTGCTGGTATTATAAGTCGTGTCTTGAAACTGTTAATCTGACTTCCGTAAGCATTCCGTCTAACAGTAATATCCATTATTCCAAGGTGTCTCCTTTCATCATTAACTATATGTTTTGCCATAAGTATCATGCCTGCACAAGTACCCCATATAGGAACTTTCCTTTCATTTAACTTTAAAATGGCATCTTTAAGCCCAAAATCTACAAGTATTTTCCCTATTGCAGTACTTTCACCACCTGGAATAATTAGGGCATCGAGAGTTAAAAGAGTATCTTTATCTTTTGCCTCTACTGCTTCAATTCCTTTTATAAGCTTTAATTTATCCATATGTTCCTTAACAGAACCTTGAACTCCCAAAACTCCTACCCGCAAATTACCATCCCCTTGTCGCGTATAAATCTTTTTCTTCTAGTTGCCTTATGTCTATGCCGGTCATCGCTTCTCCCAATCCTTCTGAAACTTCTGCCAATATTTCTGGTTTGTCGTAATATGTTACAGCTTTTACTATAGCAGCTGCCATTTTTTCAGGGTTTTGCGATTTAAATATTCCTGAACCAACAAAAACACCATCTGCACCAAGCTGCATCATGAGTGCCGCGTCTGCTGGTGTAGCAATGCCTCCTGCTGCGAAATTTACAACTGGAAGTTTTCCATGTTGTGCAACATATTTTACAAGGTCATAGGGTGCCTGAAGTTCTTTTGCAGCAGCCATAAGCTCCTCTTCTCCCAAAGTTGTAAGCCTTTTTATTTCGGCATTTATCATCCTCATATGCCTTACAGCTTCTACTACATTTCCAGTACCTGCTTCACCTTTTGTTCTTATCATTGAAGCTCCTTCTGCTATGCGCCTTAAAGCCTCTCCAAGGTTTTTTGCACCACATACAAAAGGCACTTTAAAATCCCATTTGTTTATATGGTACATCTCATCTGCAGGTGTTAAAACTTCACTTTCATCAATAAAATCTATCCCAAGTGCCTCTAAAATCTGTGCTTCCACAAAATGCCCAATTCTCACTTTCGCCATAACAGGAATTGATACTGCTGCCTTTATCTCTTTTATTATTTTAGGGTCTGACATTCTTGCGACTCCGCCCCTTGCCCTAATATCGGCTGGAACTCTTTCAAGTGCCATGACAGCGACAGCGCCTGCTTTCTCTGCAATAATTGCCTCTTCTGGTGTTGTCACATCCATGATAACGCCACCTTTTAACATTTGGGCTAAATTTTTATTTAGCTCATACCTTTCATTCATTGTTTTCCTCCTCCTTAAATTGTGTTGGTATTTGTATGTATCTTAATATCAATTGTATCTCTTAAATCATAACAAGTCAATCAGAACATTATAGATACAAAAAATTAAATATGTGATATTAAAAGAAGAAATTGGAGAGACAAATGGAGTATCATTAGCAATATAGGGGATATGCAAAATTAAGTAAAACTATCAGAAACAAAAACCAGAATATGTATGATGTGTAATATACAACTATCAAAAACTTCGGCTGAATGGAAAAAACAAATTATTAGTTTTTTTAAAGAAAGACAAAACGATTTCAAAATCAGGGACATTAGCGGGGGCAGTAGTTTCAGCGATAGGTAGGCCGGCGGTGGCATCAACAATAATATTGAAGATAAATCAAGATTTTCAAACATAGAAAAATAGAAATCAATTTTTAGATTGAGGAGTAAGGAGCTCAGGTTATATTTAAGAGTAATTTAAGTTAATACACGTGGGATTTCCTCTTTATAACAGATAAGGAGGGGAGGAAATCCTGCATAAAAGTTAGTAAAGGTATCTTGATGGTTCAGTCCTAATTAACCCTGTTGAGCAAGGGATTCCTTGCTCAACAGGGTTGGGTTATTTTAAGAGGTATTACTTAATATTTTACAGGTTCACTACCTCCAGCGCTTAAATCAAAGAAATAATTGCCACTACCTCTATATGAATAAACTTTAATATAGTAGGTACCAGTTTGTGAAGGAAGTATTGTTATTGTTTCTTGCCTTTGAGTCCCTGTAGAGCTTTTGATAAGTGTGCCGCTTGGATCATAGAGGTATATATCAAAATCGGGATTGTAATTTGCCCAGTCAGGAATTATTAATGTTATTGCGATTGGATAACTTGTATTTGTTGTGTTAAAAGTCCAAGTATCACTGTAACGAGAACCGGGCAGATAACCTGAAATATAATAATGATTTGGTACATCAATATTATTTCCTCTAAAATTACCTGCTACCCTTATAGCTTCATAGCCATCCAATCTTCCTGCACCATAGTCAACGTTTTTGCTTGGAGGTCCCCAGCTTTTTGCAGTAGACATTATTATATTTTTTGCATCATTTGGAGTGAGATTTGGATTAGCGTTAAGCATAAGAGCAACAGTTCCTGCCACAAAAGGTGTTGCCATGCTTGTACCGCTGTATGTTACATATCCATTTACAGAATTCGCCTTTGCGGCAGTTATATTATATCCTGGGGCCGCAATGTCAGGTTTTATTCTTCCGTCAGCAGTAGGACCGCGGCTGGAAAAGCTTGCAAGGTTAAAGCCAAGTTCACCTACATCTGCCATTGCTGCGACTGTTATGGCTTTTTCCGCAGCACCAGGGGACCCTATGGTGTATTTTGCAGGGCCAGAGTTTCCTGCTGCTACAACTACTACAATACCGCTATCTACTGCTCTATTCACTGCTAATGAGGTAGAGTCAGTTCCATCAGAACTTGTAGAAGTGCCGAGGCTTAAATTTATAACTTTGATTCCGTATACATCTTTATTTTGAACAGCCCAGTCAATTCCTGCAGTTACAGTGCTCATGCTGCCGCTTCCATTTGCATCTAAAACTTTTATTCCTACCAACAAAGCATCAGGAGCAACGCCTTTGTAAAGGCTGTTTCCAGCACCTGTACCTGCAGCAATACTTGCTACGTGAGTTCCATGGCCATTGTCGTCGTATGGTGTAGTTTTGTTGTTGATAAAGTCTTTCCATCCTATTATTTTTCCACCTGAGAGGTCAACGTGATTTCCGTCTATACCTGTGTCAATAATTGCTATTGTTATATTTTTTCCTGTGACTCCAAAATCACTCCGTGCTTTTGTGATTCCAAACCACTTTGTTGCGGTATCTAAAGTAGCATATACAGGCTCATCGTACTCAATTTGCTTTACTATTTCTAATTTGGATAATACATTAATTTGACTTTTAGTTAGATTGGCAGCAATTGAGGGTATAATTTTATATCTATGTTTTATATTAAATTTTCCGATGTTTTTTGCGATAGTGAATATATCTGCATCACTTACGGGTTTGTTAAAGGTTATTATAACAGGGAATTCTTCGCTATCTGGTTTATTAAGCAGTCTTTGCTCTAAGTTGTCAAAAATTTTATTTTTATTGGAATCTTGCATTGAAATTTTTTGAGGTAGAGAAGGGTAAATTTTAGAAGGAGAATCTATAGGCAGGTTTATTTGGTTAGGTTGAGCTTGTACTAGTATTTCGTTTAGCGAAATTAAACTTATAATTAGCACTAAAGAAAGTAAAATTTTTGCTAACTGATGTTTTTTCATTTTTCTTCATACCTCCTTAAAAATAAGTTTACTCTTGTTCTATTGAAGAAAATTTTTCACTTAATAATTATCACCCCCTCCAAAAATATCTTTTATAAAAAGAGAGAAAGCAATTTTTGTGCCAGTTCATTGTGTATAAGTAAAACTGAGCGAAATTTTTTAAATGTCTATTTTTTTATACAGATTTTTATACACTGAGCCCTGAATTTTTTGCCTACATGTGACCATATGTAAAATTTTGACGAATTATGTTGAAAAAATCTTTTTATGACAATGAAGGAAAATTTGGGTCTATATCTAAATAATAAATATATGGAAGGAAAAGAATGTATAGCAGTGAAAATGGTGATAAGTATGTGCAATAAGGATAAGGTTTACAAAGTTGTGGTAGAAAAAAGTAAAAACTTCAAATTGGAAGATTTCGTTTTAAGTAAAAGCGGTGCTGCTACTACAAATGAGATAGCGAGAATCCTTAACCTCGCGCGTTCTAATGTATCAGCTATTTTGAATGAACTTGTAAGAGAAGAAAAAATTATTAAAATAGTTTCTAAACCGGTCTATTACGTTGAAAAAGAAATTTTTATTCAAGCTTTTGGGAAAAGAATTAAATATGAGATCAACTTCAGTGAATTGATAAATGTTGTGAGTGAAATTAAAGAGGTAGGAGTTGAAGCTTTTGGTTTTGATAATATCATTGGATATAACGGTAGTTTGAAAGAACAAATAGAGCAGGCAAAAGCTGCGGTAGTTTATCCGCCTAACGGATTACATACTCTCATTATTGGACCACCCGGTTCGGGCAAAACTTATTTGGCGGAAAGTATGTATAAGTTTGGGCGTCGAAAAGGATTGAAAGGGTCTTTTGAGGTTTTAAACTGTGCAGATTATTACCACAATCCTCAGCTTCTCCTTTCTCACCTGTTTGGTCATGCAAAAGGTGCTTATACAGGAGCTTTTGTTGAAAGAATAGGTTTGGTAGAAAAAGCGAATAATGGAATACTATTTTTAGATGAGGTTCATCGCCTTCCTCCGGAAGGTCAAGAAATGCTTTTTTATCTTATAGACAAAGGAATGTATAAAAGGCTGGGAGACACAGAAGAAAGAAAGGTAAATGTGATGATTATTGCAGCTACTACAGAAAAAATTGATTCGATACTCTTGAGGACTTTTATAAGAAGAATACCTGTTATAATTCAACTTCCTTCATTTGATGAAAGACCGGTCGAAGAGAAGATGGAAATAATTGTTTATCTCTTAAGGGAAGAATCCAAGAGATTAGGTGTGGATATTATTATTTCTTCCCATCTGCTTTCTTTACTTTCTCTCTTTAAGTATGAAGGTAACATTGGGGAGTTGAAGTCTCTCATACAGCTCATCTGTTCCAAGGCTTTTCTAACTAATTTTCAGATTAACAGAAAATTTATAAAATTAGATTCTGCTTTATTGCCTTCCAAATATTATAAAAAAGAAATTATTAATACAGAAACGTTTGATGAATTTTTTATCATAACTCCTTTTGGGAAAAGGAGCATTGACAGATACGATTTATACGAGTTTATAGCCGGGAAATATCATGAATTAAAATCAAAGGGCTATGAAGAAAAAACAATTAGAGATAAAATAATTGATTACGTTAGTAATTTCTTAGATGATGTATAGCTGCTTCTTTTATAGCAAGCTTTTACTTTTTGTTTTTTCTTGCTTTGCATATGCAGTTGAAGTGAGAAAAAACAGAAGAATGAGGGATTGCTACCTCGCTTTCTTTTTGATAAAGGTTATGAGAGACAATTATAGCATTTTGTTTAAAAGAGTGTCAACAAAATTTAAATCAATATTTTTACATTTATGGAAATGTTCAATAAATGAGTATATATGAGAATATATAAGCATAGTATATCATAACAGAGGATAATAGCCTTTAATTGGGGATAATGAGAAAATACGAGAGTTGTCTTGAAAGGAGGAAGGAGCTATAATTGTAAACGAATTTGACTCCTGCTATTGTTGAAAAACAACAATAGAAAGGAGGAAGAAGGCTATGAAAAAAGTTGTAGCAGTAATACTTGCTTTTGTGATGGTTTTTGGAGTAGTCTCTCAGGCTTATGCTTATACGAAGGTGCACGTGGTATCAAGGGGAGAATCCCTGTATTTGATTGCAACATGGTATGGAAGCGATTTGGACAGCATAAGGCAGGCAAATAATAAGTGGGATAATTTGATATATCCAGGGGAAAAACTTTTAGTTCCTATAAAAGAGGACAGCGATCACTACAATTACTTGGTGGACAGGTATTTAATTGCTAAGATGATATATGCTGAGGCTAGAGGAGAGAGTTTTGAAGGGAAGGTAGCAGTTGGAGCAGTGATTTTGAATAGAGTAAAAAGCGGAATTTTCCCCAATACAGTAGCAGGAGTTATTTACCAGCCTTATGCTTTTGAATCTGTGCTAAATGGAGAATTTTTCAACCACGAGCCCGACCTGGAAGCTTTTAAAGCGGCTGATGCTGCTTTAGCCGGTTGGGACCCAACAGGAGGAGCTTTGTATTTTTTCAACCCAGCGACTTCTACCTCCTGGTGGATATGGACAAGGCCTGTTACTACAGTAATAGGTCATCACTGGTTTGCGAGATAGGAGTAATTTCCTATCTCGCTTTTTTATAATAAATTCATTGATTTTGTAGGAAAATAAGGATTAGAAGTACACAAGAGGTGAATTTCTATGAAAAAGATTTTTGTGTTTGGAAGTAAAAAAGCAATTGCTTTAAAAAAATTTCTGGAGGATTTTTTTAAGGGGCGTGGTATTTCAGTAGAAGAGGTGAATTACAGCTTGCCTTGTGATGTATTGGTGATTTACGATGTTTTTGATGAAAAACATGTGAATTTATTAAAAAATTATATCAATACTCTTCCTCCAAATGTTATAATAGCTAATGGGGATGTAAAGGATGTAAATTTGCTTTTTGATATGGGTTTTAGTTTTACTTTGATTACAGCTGGGTTAAACCCGAAATGCACAGCTACTGCTTCATCTATTTCCTATGAAGAAGGGGGATACAGGTTTAATTACTGTGTGCAGAGAGCGTTTAATAATTTGAAGGGCCAGTTAATTGAGCCTATGGAAATACCTGTTGAAATAAAAACGTCGGAACAGTATAATATATATAACTCATTGTTTGCGGTTACATTGTTGACGTTATTAGAAGGAAGAGAAAAATTTTTTGAATCGCCTGTCATAATCGGGGTGTAGGGTTAATATATTTTTAAAAGGACACATAAGGGGAAGGGGAGAGTGAACGGATGGCAGGTAATTTTTTAGAAAACAATACCGTCACGCTGGTTGGAAAGGTTTTTACACCCCTTGAATTCAGTCATGAACTTTACGGAGAAAAATTTTTTAATTTTATTTTAGAGGTACCAAGGTTGAGCGAAACGAAAGACTACCTTCCGATAACTATCTCTAACCGGCTCTTCGAGGGAATGAACTTGGAAGTGGGGACAAGGGTGAAGATTGAAGGGCAATTGAGGTCTTACAACAGAAAATCTCCAGAAGAGGGGAAAAACAAGCTCATTCTCACTGTATTTGCCCGCGACATCTCTGTTGTCCCGGAGGAGGAAGTTGTAAAAAACCCTAATGAAATTTTTTTGGATGGATTCATATGTAAAAAGCCAGTGTACAGGACTACGCCTTTAGGAAGAGAGATAACTGATTTATTGATTGCTGTAAACAGGCCTTATAACAAATCTGATTACATACCTGTAATTGCGTGGGGTAGAAATGCTAGGTTTTCTGAAAAACTTGAGGTGGGAGACCGCATAAGGTTGTGGGGGAGAGTGCAGAGCAGAGAATATCAAAAAAAGTTGGGAGACGAAGTGGTGACAAAGGTCGCCTATGAAGTATCTATAACCCGCATGGAGGTAGTGGAAAAAGAATTGCAAAAAACAGAATAAAAAGGTCAGAAAAAACACCCGAAAACTCGGGTGTTTTGTTTTAACCTCTTAAGTCTTCCATTAATTTTGTTTTTTCCCTGGTTTTTTCGTCTACTACTTTGACGATTTTAGCAGGTACACCTGCCACCACTGTATTAGGTGGTACATCTTCAATTACCACTGAACCTGCTGCGACCACAGCGCCGCGGCCTACTCTGACGCCCTCCAATATCACAGCATTTGCCCCAATCATTACATTGTCTTCAATTACAACAGGTACACTGCTTGGAGGCTCTAGAACTCCTGCTATAACAGCTCCTGCACCAACATGGACGTTTTTCCCTATGATACCTCTTGCGCCTATCACAGCGTTCATATCTATCATTGAGTTTTCGCCGATTTCTGCTCCTATGTTTATAACTGCTCCCATCATTATCACAGCGTTTTTGCCTATTTTGACTTTATCTCTTATTATTGCTCCTGGTTCTATTCTTGCATCCAGATGGGTTATATCTAAAAGTGGTATTGCTGAGTTTCTCCTGTCATATTCCAAGTGATAATACTTTATTCTGTCTTTGTTTTGCTCTATGACTTTTTCTACAACTTCTAATTCTCCAATGAGTATTTTAAAGTCTTCAGAGCCAAATATTTTCAATCCTTCTTCTTCCTCTACATGAATTTTCCCCTGGATGTAGGCTTTTACTGGAGTGGATTTTTTTGCTTCTTTGATGTACCTTGCAATTTCATAGGCGTTCGTCAGGTTATCATTTGTGTTCAAGTTTATCATCCTTTCTTTACAAGGTCTTCCATTGTATATAAGCCAGGTTTTTGACCTATTAAAAATTTAGCTGCTTTTAAAGCTCCATATCCAAAGACTTCCCTTGACTGGGCAGAGTGAGAAATTGTTATTACTTCATTGGGCCCTGCGAAGATTACATCGTGTTCTCCTACTATTGTCCCTCCTCTTACTGCATGTATTCCTATCTCATTTGGCTTTCTTTGTTCTGTTTTTGTGTACCTTCCATACACGTATTCCCTTTTCTCAGGAAGAACCTGATTTATTGCATCTGCTATCATAAGTGCTGTGCCGCTCGGCGCGTCTTTTTTCATGTTGTGATGCTTTTCTACGATTTCTATATCAAACCCTTCTAAAACTTTTGCTGCTTCTTTTACAAGGCTTATCAGCACGTTTATGCCCAAAGACATGTTGGCAGATCTGAAGATAGGTATCTCTTTTGAAGCTTCTTCCACTGTTTTTAATTCTTCTTCGCTCAAGCCTGTTGTGGCAATGACCACAGGAATTTTTCTTTTTGCAGCTTCTTTTACTAAATTTGGAATGGCTTCGTGATAGGAGAAGTCTATGACTACATCTGCTTCTTCTTTTACTTCTTTTAGGTCAGGGTATACAGGGAAGTCTAGAGGGAAGGTGTTTTTGTCGACTCCTGCTACTACTTCAAATTCAGGATTTTCTTTTGCCAGCTTTGCTACTACTTTTCCCATTTTTCCATTGCAGCCGTGGATTATTAGCCTTATCATCAATTTTCCTCCTTTAAAAGGCCATACTGCCTTAAAACTGACTTTAGGTATTCAAGGTTTTTCTCGCTCATTTCAACAAGCGGCAGGCGAAGAGGACCCACTCCAAAGCCCATGAGGTTCATGGCTGTTTTTACAGGTATTGGATTTGTCTCTATGAAAAGGGCTTTATTTAAAGGATTTAGTTCTAGTTGCATATCTCTTGCTTTTTCAATGTCTCCATTGAGGTATGCTGTCGTCATCTCATGGATTTTTGCAGGAATTATGTTTGCTGTTACGGAGATCACTCCAAGACCTCCTAAAGACATGATTGGTATTACCTGGTCATCATTTCCTGAGTATATTTCAAAAGACTTGCCCATTATGCGGGCGATTTCAGCGATCTGAGATATGTCACCGCTTGCTTCTTTCACTCCTACTACGTTTTCTGCTTTTTTCCTGACTTCTAAGTACGTCTCAGGCAACATGTTTAAAGATGTTCTGCTGGGCACGTTGTAGATTATAATAGGTATATCTACGTGACGTGCTATTTCAGTGAAATGAGCTACCAATCCTTTTTGTGTTGTTTTGTTGTAATAAGGGGTGATGACCAAAAGAGCATCTGCTCCGACTGATTGTGCGTATTCGCTGAGTTCAATCGCATGAGCAGTGTTGTTCGAACCGGTTCCTGCAATAACTGGTATTCTCTTTGCCACTTTTTCTACTGTAAATTTTATGGCTTCCTTTTGCTCTTCATCAGTCATTGTGGAAGCTTCACCCGTAGTTCCGCATATGAGGATTGCATCTGTTCCTTCTTTTATATGCCATTCAATCAATTCGCCAAGTTTGTCAAAATTCACTCCATTTTCAGTAAAAGGGGTCACTATGGCCACACATGAACCTTTAAATACAGGCATGCTCCATTCTCCTTTCACATATTTTTAATTACAAGTTCAGCAATCTGCACGGCATTTGTCGCCGCACCTTTTCTTATGTTATCCGCCACAATCCACATGTTCACACCGCTGTAGACTGTCTCATCCCTTCTTATTCTCCCCACAAATACCTCGTCTTTCCCTGTAGCAAAGGTGGCAAGAGGGTATAGGTTATGTTCAGGGTCGTCCATCACTACAACTCCGGGGGCATTTTTTAGAATTTCTATTAACTCTTTCATTTCATAGGGCCGAGCAAATTCTACATTTACAGATTCGCTGTGAGAATTTACTACAGGAACTCTTACTGTGGTTGGAGAGACTTTTATAGAGTCATCTTTCATTATTTTCTTCGTTTCGTTTATCATTTTGAGTTCCTCTTTTGTATATCCACTTGGGGTGAATGAGTCAATGTGAGGAATGCAGTTATTCGCTATTGGATGTGGAAATACCTGAGGAGGTTCTCCTCTTTGTGTTCTTTCGAGGTCATCTATCCCTTTTTTGCCCGCTCCTGATACTGCCTGATAAGTAGATACGACAATGCGCTTTATCCTGTACTTGTCATGAAGGGGCTTTAAAGGGACTACCATCTGTATAGTGGAACAGTTGGGGTTTGCTATTATTCCTTTATGCCATGATATGTCTTCTGGATTTACTTCTGGAACCACTAAAGGTACGTTTTCATCCATGCGCCATGCGCTGGAATTATCTATTACTACTATTCCACGGGATGCGGCTATTGGGGCAAATTGTTTGCTCACAGTAGCTCCTGCTGAGAATAAAGCTATTTGTATGTCCCTGTTGAAGCTTTCCTCTGTAAGTTCTTCTACGATGTACTCTTTGTTTTTAAAATAGAGTTTTTCACCGGCAGATTTGGATGATGCGAATAAGTACAGCTTATCGACAGGAAAATTTCTTTCTTCCATTACTTTTAGAAAAGTTCTTCCTACCATGCCGGTAGCTCCGACAATTGCCACATTAACTCCCATTATTCTAATCCTCCTCTAATTCGGGCTTTTTTAATTTTATGCTGTATTAAAGTGATTTGCTTATTTAAAATATATCATTACTATTATATGAAGTCAATAAAATAAGGATTACATGAGATAAAAAAGCCTAAAAAGTGTACAGATTTTACTTTTTAGGCTCTAAAACTTTTTCAAGGGATTTTAAGTTTTTGAGAAATACTTCTGCTTTTACTTTCGTCAACACCTTGTTTTGGGATTTTACTGTTTTTTGAAGCTCTGATATGCTCACTTCAAATTTTTCAGCAGTGGACTTGGCTTCTTTTGGAAGCTTTACTTTTAGAGTTTGCCATGTAGAGTTTATATCCATCAAATCTTTGGAAATTTCATCCCATTTCTGTATTTCGCTTTTGAAGTCAATATCTTGCCCATAAAATTTAAGCTTTTTTATATCTAAAGAAGGGTCGGTGGAAAAGAGCCCTTCTAACTCAGGAATGTATTTGTATACTCCGTTAGCGTAGATTAACACGTCTATTTTTGATTTTTTATTAGCCACTAAAGTAAGGTCGTTGATAGCGGCGCTCATACTGTTTATCAAGTTTAACTTGGCGCCTTTCTTTGTGACTATAGGGTTTAAAGAGTTCCAGTTGCTGTGAATGTCTTTTACAGTTTTTTCTATCTCCTTCCAGCTTTTTTCGTTTGTTGAGATTTCTTTTTTCTTATCTTTGTCAGAATCTTTTTTAGAAGAAGTTGAAGAGGGCTTTTCTTTTATTTTTTTTGCCTCACTGATTATTTTTTCTATGTCCTTTTCTATTTTTGTAAGTTCTTTTGGTATTTCGGTTTTTTGTGAAGTTTGGGGCTTTTTTTGCGCTTTATCCTGTTTTTTACATCCTGTCATGTTAAATATCAAGGCAATTATGAGGAGGGCGCTTAAGAGCTTTATAAATTTTCTCATATTACCACCTCAGGAATAGTATGCCCCTCCTCACTTGGCAGTATGCTAGCTGATTTTACTTTCTGACAGCTGATCTTTATACTGCAGCATATAGAGGTTGTAGTAAAGGCCTTTTTTCTGAAGAAGTTCCTGATGAGTTCCTATTTCTCTTATGCGGCCTTTGTGAAGGACTATTATTTTGTCAGCGTGCTGTATTGTGGAAAGCCTATGGGCGATGACAAGCGTAGTGCGCCCTTTTGTCAATTTTTCAAGAGCGTCCTGTATCAGCTTTTCTGTTTCTGTGTCTATGTTTGCTGTAGCTTCATCTAAAACTAATATCTTGGGGTTAAATGCTAAAGCTCTAGCGAAAGCTAAAAGCTGCCTCTGACCTGCTGAAAGGGTTGACCCTCTTTCTGTGACCTTTGAGTTATATCCTTCTGGGAGTTTTTTTATGAACTGATGGGCATTTACGTACTTCGCTACTCTGTATATGTCGTTGTCAGTTATGTTTTTGTTATTTAGCCTTATGTTTGACTTTATGTCTCCTGTAAACAGGAATACATCCTGAAGGACTATGCCGATGTGTTTTCTCAAGTCTTGCTGCCTTACTTTTCTTATGTCAATTCCGTCAATTAATATTTCTCCTTTTTGAATGTCGTAAAATCTGCACAAAAGGTTTATTATAGAAGTTTTGCCTGCACCTGTAGCTCCAACAAAAGCCACTGTTTCTCCAGGATTTACTTCAAAAGATACATCTTTTAGCACCCACTCTTTGCCATTGTAAGAAAACCACACGTTTTTAAACTCAATTTTACCTTTAACTTCCTCAAGAGGAATGGGGTCTTCAGGGTCTTTGACTTCCTCTTTAGTGTCTAAGAGAATGAATATTCTCTCTGCAGAGGCCATTGCTGACTGAAGTATGTCGTACTTTTCAGATATGTCAAATACGGGTTGAAAAAGCTGTTGAAGGTAATTTACAAAAGCGTACAGCACGCCAAATTCTATTTTCCCAGCGATTATATCTCTGCCTCCATACCATATCAAAAGGGCTAGAGTGAGAGAGTAAATGACGTCCATAGAGGGGCGGAATATAGCAAATATTGTAAGCTGTCTCATGTTGGCGTCGTAGTACTCTTTGTTGATTTTTTTAAACTCTTCCATTTTTTTGTTTTCAGTCACAAAAAGCTGAACTATTTTCATGCCGCTTATGTGTTCTGAAAGGAAGGCATTTATCCGGGCAAGTCTCACTCTCACAAGGCGATATGCCTGAGAGGCAAGCTTTCTGTAAATGTACATTCCTGTCAGTATCAAAGGAGTGGTAGATAGAGCGATAAATGCAAGCTTTAAGTTGTAACTCACCATGGCTATGACGATTCCCGCGATTATGAACACATCATTAAATAGGTTTGTTATGACACTTGTGTACATTTCATTTAAAGTGTCTGTATCATTTGTTACGCGAGTTACTAACCTACCAACAGGGTTTCTATCAAAAAATGATAGGGAGAGTTTTTGCAGGTGTTCAAAAATTTGCTGCCTTAAGTTAAATATTATTTTTTGACCTGTGTATTGGATGAGGTACACCTGCCCATAATTTATCAAAAATGCTACTGTTATTATTACTATGTACAGACTTCCAATTCTTATTACACCTTGTATCGCCTGTTCTTTGGAGATGTGGGGATTGTTTATGTAGTTATCTATTGCTTGCTGTACAAGGTAAGGCCTTAAGAGGTTTGAGACGGTTACAAGTAAAATTGCTATGACTCCTATTAGTATATAAAACCAATAAGGCTTTGCATAGGTAAGGGGACGTTTCATTATTTTCCAGTCAAAAGGCTTTGTCATGATTTCTTCTTGCTGGTATTCCATTTTTATCACCTCAGCCTTCTTTTTGTATAGCTTCTTCTAATTGCTGTTTTTCATATATGCTGTAATACAAACCTTTTAAATTTAGCAGTTCTTCATGGGTACCTCTTTCTACTATTTCGCCCTCGTCAAGAACTATAATTTCGTCTGCATTTTTGATGGTAGAAATTCTGTGGGAGACTATTATGGTAGTTCTGTCCTTCATAAATTCTTTTAAATTATTAAGTATCCTTTCTTCGGTGTTGGTATCTACTGCGGAGAGGCTGTCATCAAGTATTAAAATCTTTGGATCTTTTATTAAAGCTCTGGCGATGGCTATTCTCTGCTTTTGACCTCCTGATAGGGTTACACCTCTTTCACCGACAACAGTGTCGTACTGCTGAGGAAATTCTACTATGTCTTTATGCACATCCGCCATTTCAGCGAATTTCTGTATCTTTTCCAGAGGTTCTTCTTTTGTAAAGGCTATGTTGTTAGCGATCGTGTCAGAAAAGATGAAGTTATCCTGAGGCACAAAGCCGATATTTTCTCTTAAAACTTTTAATGGTATTTCGTTTATATCATGTCCATCTATGAAGATTTTGTCACAAGGTACGGTGTAGAGTCGCGCTATTAAGTTTACTAAAGTGCTTTTTCCACTTCCTGTTTTTCCAATTATAGCAAGAGTTTTGCCTCTGGGGATTTTTAAGTTTATGTTTTTCAATACAGGAGGTAGGTCTTTTTTGTATGAAAAGGACAGATTTTTTATCTCTATATCTCCTTTTATTGTAGTAATATTTGGATCAGCAAACTTGTCAGTTATCTCTGGCACTTCATTTAATATCACATTGATTCGCTCCATGGAAGCAGCCCCTCTTTGAAATATATTTATGACCCAGCCAAAAGCCATCATGGGCCATATGAGCATGCCGAGGTAAGCAGTGAAAGCGACAAATTCGCCAAGACTTATCACACCTCTTATTACCTGAGTTCCACCGTATAAAAGAGCTATTGTAAAGCTTAAAGCTGCTAAAAACTGCACTGTCGGGTCAAATAGACCCCATATTTTAATCATGTTCATATTGGCAAGAAAATTTCTAAAATTTTCCTGACGGAAATTTTCTATTTCTTCTTTTTCTTGGACAAAAGCTTTTATGACTCTTATCCCAGAGATGCTTTCTTGAACTTTATCAGTTAACGATGCAAAAGCCTCCTGAACTTTTGTAAACCTTGCATGGATTATTTTTCCGAATCTATTGACTACCAGAGCTAAAACTGGCAGAGGCAAAAGGGCAAATAGGGTCAGCTTAAAATTAATAGTAAAAATCATTATGAGGATGATTGTGATGCTTAAAAATGAAGCATCAATTGACATTATTATCCCTGGCCCTGCGGCCATTCTTATGGCGTTTATGTCATTTGTGGCATGGGCCATTAAGTCTCCAGTCTTGTGTTCATGATAGTACTGAGGAGATAAGGTTAAAAGCTTGGAAAACAACTCTTCTCTTAAATCTTTTTCCAAAAGCCTTGACATTCCCATTATTTTAATACGCCAAATAAAGCGAAAAGCAAAAACTAGTAAAGATATACCTATTATCCACAAAGAGTAATTTAGTAATATTTTTGGTGTTAAATCTTTACTTTTAAATAAATCGGTTACACTGCCAAGTAGATGAGGAATTATCATCTGAAGCAAGTCTACTCCTAATAAGAAAATGATTCCAATTATGTAATCCCATTTATGCCTCTTTATAAAAGGAATGACTGTTGTGAAACTCTTCATAATATCTCCCCCTTGAACTGTCTCTCATCTTTCTAAGAGGCATAATATTATTATAACGTAAACCTTTAAAATTTCAAAAAATTTATTAAAACTATATTGCAATATGAAAAAATGTGATATAATAATTATTGGTTAAAATTGAATAAAATTTTGTGAGATGGGAAGGGCAGTTTAAGGGGTGGGGAGCCTTTGGCAACTTCACCCTTAATTCTATTTTTTGAGGAGGAAGACTATGGGGAAAAAATACAGCAAAGAGGATGTATTGAAGCTGGCAAAAGAACATAAAGTAGAGTATGTGCACCTTCAGTTTACCGACATTTTTGGAATTATGAAAAACGTGTCTATTCCTGTAGAAGAGCTGGAGAAAGCTTTAAACAACGAAATTATGTTTGATGGGTCTTCAATAGACGGTTTTGTGAGAATTGAAGAATCGGATATGTATTTAAGACCTGACCCTGACACTTTTGTCATTTTTCCATGGAAAAAAGAATCTGGAGTTGAGGCAAGGCTTATATGCGACATTTACAATTACGACGGAACTCCCTTTGAGGGAGACCCAAGATACGTTTTGAAGAGAAATTTGGAAGAGGCTAAAAAATTGGGGTATGAATTTAAAGTAGGGCCAGAATGTGAATTTTATTTGTTTTTGAAGGATGAAAAAGGAAATCTTACCACTATTACACAAGATGAAGCGGGCTATTTTGACATGGCTCCGGTGGATTTGGGAGAGAATGCTAGAAAAGAGATGGTGGCAGCTTTAAAGCAACTGGGCTTTGAGATAGAAGCATCTCACCACGAGGTTGGACCTGGGCAGCATGAGATAGATTTTAAGTATGACGATGCACTAACTACTGCCGACAATGTGATGACATTCAAGATGGTAGTCAGGATAATCGCTCAAAAGCATGGATTGCACGCCACATTTATGCCAAAGCCTGTCTTTGGTATAGCCGGTTCGGGAATGCACATGAATATGTCGCTCACAAAAGATGGGAAAAATGTCTTTTATGACCCCAATGATCCGTTGGGGCTCAGCAAGGAGTGCTATAATTTCATAGGTGGATTGATGAAACATGCTAAAGGAATGACGGCTGTTACCAATCCAACAGTTAACTCATACAAGAGGCTTGTTTCGGGATATGAGGCGCCTGTCAACATAGCATGGTCTTTGAGAAACAGAAGCCCTCTCATAAGGATACCTGCCAAGAGGGGAGAAGCCACTAGAATAGAATTAAGAAGCCCAGACCCCAGTAGCAATCCATACCTTGCGTTGGCTGTTGCGCTTGCAGCAGGGCTTGATGGAATAAAAAATGGTATCATGCCGCCTCCACCTGTAAACGGCAATGTGTATCACATGAATGAGGATGAGCTTAAAAATTTTGGAATAGAGAAACTACCCGGCTCACTTGAAGAAGCTTTAAATGAACTTGAAAAAGATGAGGTTATAAAGAAGGCTTTGGGCAATCACGTGTACACAAAATTTATGGAAGCTAAGAGAGCGGAATGGGATGAATACAAAATATATGTCACTCAATGGGAATTGATGAAATACCTTTCTACCTTTTAAGAAAATTAGCAGCGTTTTGCGCTTGAGTTTGCGCAAAATGCTGCTTTTCCTTTTACTCTTCGAAAAAGCCTTTCTTTACAACTTTTCCTTCTCTTATCATAAATTTGCCTCTCGCTATGACTGAATGAATATTTAAATCTTTGTCCAGTATGACTATGTCAGCGTCAGATTTTTCGGAAATGCATCCTTTTCTGGGGTATAAGTTCAATACTTTTGCCACATTTTCTGTTATTATTTTTATCCCTTTTTCAAGAGGGACAATGCCTTCTATAATTACTTCTCTTAAATCTCTGTAGAGTGTCTCTGTGCTCCCTACCATTACTTTTACCAGTTTTTTGTTTTCGTCAAACACAGGTATGCTGCCGTTGCTATCAGAGCTCATTGTGACTTTTTCTATTGGAAGCTTGTTTTCCAGGACTTTTTTAATCGCCTCTTTTGGGGTCAAAGCTGTTTTCGAATGGGGGTCAGGTTTTATGTCAGAGGTAAGGTCTATCGTTCCTCCCATTTCTATAAATTTCAAGCCATGTTCAAATAAATGAGATGCCCTGTTTATGTGAGTTGGAACAAACTGGGTAATAGGTATTTCGGTTTTTTCTACAATTTCAAAAATAGGAGAAAGGCCTCTTATACCGTCTCCCACGTGAAGGTGCACTATTCCGGGTTTGCCACCTAGAAGTCCTCCAACTCTGGCTTCTGCTGCTAGTTTTGTTAAATCTTCTACTGTAGGCTGTGCAGACCTGTGGTCCGAAATCGCAATTTCACCTGTACCGATGACTTTGTCAATCAAGACGAGGTCTGACCTTACACTTCCTGTGAGGGTGCGCGTAGGTATCTCGTAAGCTCCTGTGTAAATATAAGTTGTTATTCCCTCCTGTTCTAATGCCCTTGCTTTTGCGAGAAGCGAAGCCATTCCACGCGTTATTCCGTCTGTCCCCAAAAGCCCTACCACAGTAGTTATTCCGCCTTTTGTTATATCTGATAGAGTTATTTCTGGAGTTCTGGTTGAAGGACCACCTTCTCCGCCTCCCCCTGCTATGTGAACGTGCTGGTCAATAAAGCCGGGTACAGCTTTTAAACCTTCTACTTCTTCTACTATTTCTACATCTCCAAATTCTTTAAGGGGTTTTATTTCATCGGCTATTTTGATGATTTTTTCACCGCATATTAGAATATCTTTTTTACCTATAGGATCCGGGGAGTAGACGTTTAATCCTTTTAGTAAAAGGAACATAATGATCCTCCTTTCCATATTAGTTTTCCATCCGTATATCAATATTATAACAGACCGGTGGCAAAAATTAGAGAAGTGGCCGAGAACCTGCTAGAGCCCGAAAAGCAAGCCTTTAGTTTTGTGTGTCTGCAACAATGACTTTGCTAACAACCCGATTATAATTCATTTTGAAAAAGGATAGAATTTTTGTTATGATAAATATAGAAAATTGTAACGATACAATTGTGAGGGGAAAGTATGAATAAAATTGTTATTGACAGGAACAAAGAGACACCAATATACCTTCAGCTTTACTCTCAGCTCAAAAGGTTTATAGAAAATGGGAGCTTGCCACCTGGGTATAAGCTTCCAACAATAAGGAGTATGGCAAAAGAGTTGGGAGTCAATATTATAACAGTGGTCAATGCTTACAGGCTTTTAGAAGAAAACGGATATGTGTACACCAGAGTGGGAAGTGGAACTTACGTCTGTGAGGGCATTCAGAGGGATAGAGATTTGATAGAAGATATTGAACTTTCTGAGCACAGAGAGATACCTGTCAAAAAGGGGACTATAAATTTTGCCTCTTCATCCTTAAATCCAGAACTTTTCCCTGTGGATGAGTTTGCAGAGCTTATAAACAGAGTATTAAAAAGGGATAGAGGGTATGCTTTTGAGTATCAGGACAGCAGGGGATATAAGCCTTTGAGAGAGTCTATCCTCAAGTTTGTGAGGCTTTATGGGATAGAAACGGGAGTTGAAAACATTCAGGTCATCTCAGGAGGCCAGCAGGGGATAGACGTTGTGTCAAAAGCTTTGATCAATTTCGGTGACACAATAGTCGTAGAAAGACCCACATATTCATGGGCTTTAGCCTCTTTTCAATCGAGAGGAGCAGATATTCTAGAGGTAAATTTAAATAAAGACGGAATTGACATAGAGGATCTGGAAGATAAATTGAAGAAATTTAAGCCTAAGTTCATATACGTGATGCCGAATTTTCACAATCCCACAGGTATTTTATATAGCGATGAGAAAAAAGAAAAACTTGTAGGGCTGGCGGAGAAGTATGAAACTTACCTTTTAGAAGATGACTTTGCAATTGAATTATCTTTTACAGAAACAGATGTATTCCCTCTCAAAGCTTTTGATAAGTACGACAGGGTGATATACCTAAAAAGCTTTTCTAAGGTTCACATGCCGGGATTGCGTCTTGGATTTATCATAGCCCCGGAAAAACTTGTGAGCAGTTTTCTCAAGGCAAAATATGTTACAGACCTCACTACTTCTGGGCTGATGCAGAGGGCTTTCGATTTATATTTGAGGGAAAACATCTGGAAGAAACACATTGAAGAAGTGAAAGGCGTAATGAGAGAAAGGTTTGAAAAGATGAAAGAAGGGCTTACCCAGTTAGAAAGCTATTTTGAGTTTGATATTCCAAAAGGAGGTTTTTACTACTGGGTAAAGCTTAAAGATAACTGGAAAGCGGTAGACTTTTATCAGAAATGTCTTGAGAGAGGGTTATTGGTAGTTCCGGGGGATATGTTTTTTGGAATAAAAAAAGAAGACAATTTTCTGAGATTAAGTTTTGCCTCATGCGATGTGCAAGAGATAGAAAAAGGAATTGAAATATTAAGACAGGTTTTAAGCGAAGGGCAGAATGAAAATGAGACATACCTTCCTATAATATAAAACAGGAGAAGGATAAAAAGGTCACTCCTCTACCTTTTTATCCTCCTCCTGAGGGAAAGATTTGGACATTTTTGATTTGCCTTCAAAAACGGCTCCTTCTTCTATTACTAAATTTTGGACTTCAATATCTCCATATACTTTTCCAGTAGATGTGATCTGCAATTGTCCCTTTGCCAGTATGTTGCCTTTAACCTCTCCTGAGACAATTACATTGTCGGATGAGATATTTGCTTGAATTTTTGCGCCTTCCCCTATAATCACATTTCCCTTTGTTTCTATTTGTCCGCTGAAATTGCCATCTATTCTAAGAGTACCTTCAGACCTTATGGTTCCTTCAAATGAGGTGTTTTTCCCTATTACAGTATCAATTTTTTCAGGATTTATTTCTACCTGGCTCTTTTTCTGAAACATGTTAATTCCCCTTTGCTAGATATTTCATTGGGTTTACAGGGCTTCCATTCACCCTTATTTCAAAATGGACGTGAGGTCCTGTGCTTCTTCCCGTGTTTCCTGATTTAGCTATTACATCTCCTCTATTTACAGTTTGTCCTACTTTTACGAGGATTTGAGAATTATGGCCGTATACAGATTCAATACCATATCCGTGGTCGATTATTACCACTTTGCCGTAGCCTGCAAGCCACCCTGCGTATACTACGACACCCTTTCCTGCGGCTTTAACCGGTGTTCCTATGTGAACAGATATGTCGATCCCCGGGTGAAATTCATATCCATATCCAAAAGGGTTTTTTCTCATTCCAAAAGGGGAAGTTATAGTACCGTATACGGGGTAAGCCGAGGGAAGAGCTGCTAAATAGTTAAGCCGAGCTTCTACTTTTGATATCAAATCTTTAAAGTCTTCTGTCTTCTGGTCAATTTCTGATAAAAGCTCTGTGGTTGTTTGGTTGTCGTAAGATATTGTGCTATCTGATGGAAGAGTTCTTGTTACATTTCCACGGCTTGTAGTGGGAGAGGCAAGTCCTACCATTCTCCTTATTTTTTCTTCTAATTCTGTGAGATTTTTAATTTTTTCATTTACCATCTGGGCGTTTTTGTTAAGAGCTGCAATTTTTCTGTCTTGTTCTTCTTTTATCTGTGTGAGTTGGGATATCTGCCTGTCTTTTTCCAGTATTACAGTGTAAAGATGAGCGGTAGTTTTGCTGAAATATACTAAAGATATTGTCGCGGTTAATATCAAGGCTACGGCCACTGTTGAAACGGCCTTTAAAAGGGGAATGGATAGCTTTATAGTTTTTATTTGCCGGTTTGAGTCAGGAATGACCATTATGTTTATGTACTTTTGCCTTTTTTTAGCCATTTTTACCCCCACCCCAAAAAAATGGACAAATATATATTCTATATCCATACCTAAAAATCCTGCCTGAAAATCAAATTTTAAATTTTGTTAATATTTAAAATAATTTTTGTGGTATAATCAAGGGAGAGATTTTTGAGTTTTGAGGTGGAGTATGAGAAAGGGAGTTGTTCTGGGATTCATATTGAGCATAGGGGCTATTTTAGCAAATATCATAGTAAATGGATTTTTTACATCTTATATTTACTATAGCAATTACCTTTTATTGATAGGGACTGGAGTGGGGCTTTTAGGAGGTATTCTCTATGTCCTTTACTGGATAAATGATTTAAAGCTTGTGAAGAAGATATACTATAAAGAGGAGTTACCAGAGAGAAGGGAAGAGATAAAGTACATGAAGGAATGGGGAAGTTATTTGATAATAGCGATGTTTGTCATGTGGTTTATGTCCTTTTTGTTTGCGCTACCCTATTATTTTTTGAGGGAATAAATTAAAAATTAAAGGAAAATACTATTAGGAGAAATATATAAATGGGTGGTGGGATTGTGGTCAGCACTGAGCAATTGAAAGCTGTTGGAAGAAATTGTGAAGACTTTGAACTCGACCAGTCTCTTTACGGGAATAGCTTTGTCATGTCTGTCACGCCTCAGGAGAGGAGCTGTGAGATATGCAGGCACTGGGATGTCAATAAAAAGGAGTGCAGGATTGGCGTGTTTGATGAGGTGCTTTCAAGCCTGGATCAGAGTTAAAATTTAAAAATTTTAAAATTCAGCAGGATTTTTTTTGTTTCTGTCGAATAGGAATATACAAAGAAGGTTTGAAAAGAGTGGGATGAAGCGTGGTTACAGTATCTTACAATTTAATAATGAAAAAGAAGGCGGGGTTTTACCTCGCCTTTTTGATTTTATTGTGATAAAGGATTAACGTGAAAAGGAGGGGAATTATGAAAAAAGTTGTGATTGATGGCAATAATTTGACAATAGAGGATGTGGTAAAAGTTGCAAGAGATAAATGGGAAGTTGTGTTAAGTGAAGTGGCGAAAGAGAGAATTGTCCACTCAAGGGAGATAGTTGATAGATATGTTAAAGAGGGGAAAGTGGTGTACGGCATTACTACGGGTTTCGGGAAATTTAGTGACGTGGTAATCTCTAAAGAGGATACAGAAGCTCTTCAAAAGAACCTGATAATGAGCCATTCTTGCGCAGTGGGAGATCCATTGCCTGAAGAAGTAGTGAGAGCCATCATGCTTTTGAGGGCAAATGCTTTGGCTAAAGGTTTTTCAGGAGTGAGGCTAGAAACAGTTGAGACGCTAATTGAAATGATAAACAAAAATGTGGTGCCTGTAATTCCAGAAAAGGGTTCGCTGGGGGCTAGTGGAGACCTTGCGCCTTTGGCTCATATGGTATTAGTTATGATAGGTAGGGGAGAGGCTTTTTATGCTGGAGAGCGAGTATCTGGAGAAGAAGCCATGAGGAGGGCAGGAATACCTACAATTACTTTAAGCTCAAAGGAAGGTTTGGCACTTATAAATGGGACTCAGGTGATGTCAGCATTAGGATGCCTCAATGTATATGACGCAAAAAGGATAATTGCCGTTGCTGATGCTGTGGCTTCTATGACTTTGGAAGCTTTGAGGGGAATAATAGATGCCTTTGATGACAGGGTTCACATGGCAAGGCCTCATAAAGGGCAGATTGTATCTGCCAAAAATGTAAAGAAAATGGTTGAAGGAAGTGAACTTATCACAAGGCAGGGAGATATTAGGGTACAGGATGCGTATACATTAAGGTGTATTCCTCAGGTACACGGCGCTGTGAGAGATGTCATATCCTACATTGAACGGGTTTTAGGTGTAGAGATAAATTCTGCTACGGACAATCCGCTGATTTTTCCCGATGATGGAGAGGTAATTTCAGGAGGAAATTTTCACGGCGAACCTGTAGCCCTTGCAATGGATTTTCTTTCCATTGCCCTTTCAGAAATTGCAAATATTTCTGAAAGGCGAATTGAAAGGCTGGTCAATTATCAATTAAATGATTTACCGCCTTTTTTGACGGAAAAAGGTGGACTTAATTCAGGGATGATGATTGCACAGTACACAGCAGCCTCTCTGGTTTCTGAAAATAAGGTGCTTTCTCATCCAGCTTCGGTGGATTCAATTCCTTCTTCTGGTAACCAGGAGGACCATGTCAGCATGGGCACAATCGCAGCTAGAAAAGCAAGAGAGGTTCTTAAAAATGTGACTACAGTTCTAGCTATAGAGCTTCTGACAGCCTCACAGGCATTGGAATTTAGAAAAGGGTTTAAAAGAGGTAAAGGGACAGATAGAATATATAGGTTGGTGAGAGAAAAAGTAAAGCCTCTTGTTGAGGATAGGGAACTTTATATTGACATAAATGCTTGCTTTGATATCATAAGGTCAGGGAGGATTGAAGAAGTTTTGAAAGAGGAAGGAATAATGCTTGAGTAGGTGAATTTAGTGAGGAGAATAAAACAGTATTTGAAGGCAATAAGAGCGCGCGTTTCAGAAGAGGACTATAAGTTTTTGCTTAGAGTGCTCAGCAAAAAAGAATTGAGCTATTTTAATAGATTTCCTGACTTTGAAAAAAGACATGCACTGGATGTCTGCTATTATATCATTAACAAATACGGTATAGAGGATGAGGACTTGATAAAGGCCGCGCTTTTTCACGATATAGGGAAAATAGAAGCGAAGATTACTCCTAACAAAAAAGCGATAGCAGTTATTTTAGAAAAAATCCCTTTTATTGCAAATTTTCTAAGAAGGTATTTTTTCTTTTTGGAAGTGTATTATAACCATCCAAAGTACAGCGCAAAGATTTGCAGAGAAATGGGCCTCAGTGAAAGGGTTGTATATCTTGTAGAACATCATCACGATTTTGAAACTTTAGATGAAGATGTAAAAAAACTTCAGGAAGCGGATAAAAAGAGCTAGAGAGGTCTTCTCTAGCTCAATCGTTTATGTGTATGAATCTATATACCACTCTTTTATCCCACCCCAAATCAAAAGGAACGTGATATCGGTCAGAGGTGTGGGTGTTTACAACGGGGATGCCCATTGAATCAAAACCCGTCACTACTGCAAAATGCACTATCTCGCCTTTTTCCTCATAGCATATCAAATCTCCTTTTTCTAAAGCCCTTATGGCCCCCTGAGGGTATTGCTCTGTGGGCTTTACCATATCGAGGTAGTGACCTTTTGCAATCAATTTTCCTTTTCCAGTGTAAATTAAGTAGTTGAATAAAGCAGGAGCTTGAGCCCATGCGGTGGAAGCGTCTTTTCCATTGAAAAACCATACATTGTCCATTGGGAGACCTCCTCCTTCATGGAGAACCTGGGATACAAAATTAGTGCAATCTCCTCCTACTCCATAATAATCTTTGTACTTCGGATTGTATTCGTAGTTGTTGCCACTTCCCCAGGCAGCTCCAGCGTATTTGTCAGCATAGGCTACAGCCCCTTCTCTGTCATACTTTCCTTTTTTCTTGGGCTTTTGTTCCATCTCTTCCTGAGGGGTTGAAGTAGGTGCAGCCTCTGGGATTATACCTTCTGCAGGGCTTGCGTCTATGTAGGCAGAGTCCTCGTCTAGTGGGTCGTAATACCAATCCCTTCTTATGAGCCATTTTCCGTCCACTTTTACAAGTTGTATTGAGTGCCTTATGCCAAGCCCCATCAGGTTTATCACATCGCTTTTTGCGTTGTAAGCATAACCCATTTTCATCGTCTCAATTGCGTACACCCATATGGAATTTTCCCCTGCCTTTATATTTTTTATCCTATAGAAGGATTCAGCTTCTGTAAACTTCAAATTCCGCTTTTCAGACCAGCCTTTGACATACTCTATTCTTCTCTTCTCGTGGTCTAAAGCCCATTTTCCATAGGTGGAGGATTTATCGTAAAAGTATTCAATCTCTCTTAAATCTTGGTTTAATAGGGCTTTTCCCCTTTGTTTAAAGAATTCATCCAATACGGCTTTTACTTCTTCTTTTCCGTTGGAAGTAGCTTCTATAGTTCTGTTGAAGAAATTTATTGAAAAGTAACTGAGAAGTGCGAGAAAAATTACTAAAGTTATTATTTTAGTAAATTGTTGGCTTTTCAACGCCTTACCTCCTTGACAGTTGAATTCAAGATAATAATATGAAATCGGAAAGATTATTATTCATTGGCAATTTTTAAACAATTTATGTTATAATTAGAGTAAGAATATGGAGGTGAAGGATTTGATCGAATTAAAAAATGTTTCTAAATCTTATAACAATGGCAAAATAAAGGCTGTTGACGGCCTTAACTTTGTGGTAAATCATGGCGAAATATTTGGCTTTTTAGGGCCAAATGGGGCGGGAAAGACTACCACTATAAAGATGATAGTCGGAATTTTAAAACCAGATGAGGGAGAGATACTGGTAGATGGAATTGATATACAAAAAAATCCAATAGAAGCAAAAAAGAAAATAGGATATGTCCCTGATGAGCCATACATATACGAAAAGTTAACAGGGCTTGAATATTTAAACTTTATAGCAGATGTGTACGGTATTTCGGAAAAAGAGAGAAGAGAAAAACTGGAGTATTTTCTTGAGATTTTTGAGTTGAAAAATGCCATAGGTGACCTTATACAGAGCTATTCTCATGGAATGAAACAGAAACTTCTTATAACTGCGGCGCTATTACACAGCCCTTCTGTGTGGATACTGGATGAACCTATGACAGGTTTGGACCCCAGATCTTCTTTTTTACTAAAAGAACTTATGGCAAATCATACAAAAGCGGGCTTCACCGTCTTTTTCTCTACTCATATACTGGAAGTAGCAGAAAGGCTGTGTGACAGAATTGCGATAATAAATAAAGGGAAAATTGTAGCCTGCGGCACTATGGAGGAAATAAAGAAGCAGCATGAATGGGAGTCATTAGAAAAAATATTCCTGGAGCTGACGGAAAAATGAAGAAATTTATATCTCTTCTGAAAACGCAAATTAACTCCTATTACGGAATTTCTGCGATAAAATACAAATATTTTGTAGAGAAAAAGCAGCGGTGGGAGTTGGACCTTGCTATATTTGGAATTGTAGTAGGAGTAGCTGTCTTTTTGTTTATTTACGTGATGCAGCTAGAAGGACTATTTGCAGCAAGCATTGCTTTAAATCAGCCTCAGTTGATGCTCGCAATAGTGTTGTTTTTAGGGCAGATAGTCACCTTAATATTTGGCTTTTTCTGGGTTATATCTGTGTTTTACTTCTCCGACGATGTAAAAATTTTGCTCCCACTTCCATTGCAGCCTTATGAGATTTTGCTTTCTAAATATACAGTAATTCTTGTAAATGAATATGCTGTGCTGGCTTTGTTGTTACTCCCGGCAATAGCAGTGTACGGTATTGGGACTGGTGCAGGGATTTTGTATTACTTGATTGCTCTGGTGGTGTTCTTATTTTCACCTGTAATACCTCTTTCCATAGATTCCATCATCGCTTTGTGGCTCATGAGATTCACAAATTTGAGGAAGAAAAAAGACTTTTTTACGGTTTTAATAAGCATATTAGCTTTGATGTTTTTCTTTGTTTTTCAGTATTTTGTAAACAGAAATCCTCAGTATACTGACAAAGATGCTGTAGTTGATTTTCTCATCAAAAATGCAGACCTCGCTAAAATGGCAACCAAAAGCTTTCCGCCATCTCTCTGGGGAGCTTATGCCATGTCGGATTACCACAGTTTATACGGATTTTTCAACTTGCTTTTGTTTATAGCTGTTTCTTTGATATTTACTGGTTTTCTTGCGTTATCTGCTCAAAAAGTGTATTTTAAAGCTTTAATGGCGGGTCAGGAGATTGGAGCAAAAAAGAAAACTGTGACTTTGGAAAGGAGTATGAAAGCTTCTGGAGCTTTGAAAGCCCTTATATTGAGAGAGTGGAAGCTTTTTATAAGGGTGCCAGTTTACGCCATGAATGTGCTTCCTGTAGCTATAATAGTGCCTTTTATATTCTTTATCTCTTTTGTTGGCAATCCACAAATGGGGCTTGAAAAAGCTGTCCAGTATACTTCTTCTCCAACAAATTGGTTTTGGGTTTCAATTGTAGGGCTTTTGGTTTCACTATTTCTTACGGGGAGTACCAGCCTTTCTTCTACAGCTTTTTCAAGAGAAGGCAAGATGTTTTATATTTCAAAAATTTTACCTATTTCTCCCTCTCTTCAGCTGAGAGCTAAACTAATTTTAGGGAGCCTTGTATCAATTTTTGTAATCTTACCGAGTTATATAGTTGGCTGGTATATTTTTAAAATTCCGCTTGTGACTGTAGCTATAACTGTGTTTTTGAGCTTGCCAGGTGTTTTGCTGATAAATATACTTGGACTTTTAATAGACTCTGCAAGGCCGTTTTTCGATTGGGATAACCCTCAAAAAGCCATGAAAGGCAATGTAAATGTGCTTTTTACTCTCGTTTTGACTCTTTTGTCTCTCATAATTATTTTAACCATAATTTTCTTACTTAAAACTTTTAATGTGTCAGAAATATTAATTGCTATTTTGATAGAAATTTTGATAATACTGGCAGATTTAAAACTTTATTCTTTAACAAAGGATTTTGCAACAAAACTTTATTTTGAAAAAGAATAGGGGGTTTTTAAAAATGAGCAAAAAGGCATTAGGAGGAATTGTAATATTGGTTCTTGTGTTTGCAATAGTCCTTGCTTCTTTATTTTTAACCCAGCCTTCTACAGAGAGCCAAAAAACGGTTTCCTCTAACACTATAGGAGTTGTAACGATTGAGGGAGTAATAGGAGATGTTTCTTCAAACATACTTGGAATTCCTCAGTTTACGTCTGATCCAGTAGAGCAGATAAGAAGAGCGCAGGAAGATAACACTGTAAAGGCTGTAGTAGTCAAAATAAACAGCCCTGGAGGTTCTGCAGCAAAGTCTGTAGAAATATACACAGAGCTTAAAAGGTTAAAAGAAACAGGGAAAAAGGTGATAGTTTCAATGGGAGATGCAGCTGCATCAGGGGGATACATGGCGGCCTGTGGCGGAGACATAATAGTGGCAAATCCGGCTACAATAACTGGAAGCATTGGGGTTATAATGCAGTATACAAATTATGAAGGACTTTACGATAAATTGGGATTAAAAGAAATAACAATAAAGAGCGGTCCTTATAAAGATATGGGTTCTCCTACGAGAGATTTGACTCCGGAAGAGAAAAGGATATTGCAGGGGATTATAGATGATACTTATGAACAATTTGTAGAGATTGTATCTGAAGGGAGAAAGATGCCCATAGAAAAAGTAAAAGAATTAGCAGATGGCAGAATATTCACAGGAAGGCAGGCTCTTAAAGTTGGGCTTGTGGATAAATTAGGGGATTTTTACGATGCGGTTGACATTGCAGCAAAAGAGGCTGGAATAAAAGGAAAGCCTGTTTTAAAATATTATACCACCCCCAGCCCGTGGAGCATACTTTTTGGAAGCACTGCACAGAGCACTTTGCAAGAGAGAGGACTTGAAATATTAAAAGTCTTATTTATTGACAAATGGCTTTTAAATTCAAAGTAACTCATAAAGGAACCGGACAAAGGGGACGGTTCCTTTTGTCTGAATATAAGTTTTACTAAATATTTACTTTGAGCTATAAATGTTTTAGAGAGTATGTGAAGGGGAGATTAAAGTGGTACATTATATTTATCTCGACGGAATAGATGCTCTTAAAAATTTAGATTGGAGAAAATTTCTAAAAAATTATCTTGAAAAGCATAAACCAATTATAGAAGAATACTGTAACAATTTCTATTTTATACAGAGAACATCATGGGAAATGTGTATTGAAGAGTATAAAAAACATTGGTTTGAAAGAAGTGAAAATAGGAAGGAGCTTTTTTCTAAGTTTGATGAAGAGAAACTTCAATTTAATGTATCCATGGGCATTAATGCAATTGAAGTAGTTTTTCCTGAAGCTAAAGAAATAGATGTGTATGTACTCATTGGACTTTATTCTAGCAATGCATTTCAATATTTTTTGAAAAAAAGCCCTGCTGTTGGGCTGGCTATTGAAGCGTATGGTACAACCTTTTTTGGAATCCCTATGCCCTATAATGATATACCTTTATGGCTTTCCCATGAGATAGGGCATGCACTTCATTATAAAAATCCTTCACATTCATTATCAAAATGGCTTCACCTAAATGGCTTAAATTTATATAAAGCAATTGAGGAACTACCATTTTATGAATTTTTAGTGGATGAAGGATTGGCAGTGATGACAACAAAATGGGTTTTTCCTGAAGTACCATTGTATAAGATATTAGGATATACAGAAGATGTTTATAATTGGTGTGCAAATAATGAAAAAGAGCTATTAAATAAAATAAAAAATATATGGAATAAGCCACCAGGAAAAGAAGAGTATTTTAGATATTTCGGTGGATATGATGAAAGTATTCCTGCAAGGACGGGATATTATATTGGGATGAGAGTTGTAGAAGATTTTATAGAAAAACATAAAGGTATAGACAAAAACGAAATTTTTAAACTTCCAGCAGAGAAAATAATAGGCAATTATTCTTGTTGATAAAGAATAATTGCCTTTATTTTATTTTAAAAAGAATGCATTTCTATCCAAGAGGTTACCCTTCTATTTACCTCCTCCCATTTTATATTGTTCATAAAGGCCTCTATATAGCTTTTTTTATCAGTGCCGTAATCTATAAAATAGGCGTGCTCATAAGTGTCAAGGACCAGAAGGGGAATCGTCCTTGATACTATGCCGTGGTTGTGGAAGTCCTGAAGGTAATTGTGAAGTTTTAAATCTATAGGGTCAAAGCAAAGGGCAGTCCAGCCACGGGAAGCCATGCCACAGGCTACGAAATCCTGTCTCCAGTTTTCAAAGGAGCCAAAGTCAAGTACAATCATTGAGGCTATTAGGCCATCAGGTATGCCACCTGCTCCTCCTAAGTTTTCAAAATATAACTCGTGAAGTTTTACTCCATCTAAATTGTAAGTCTCTTCTAGTTTGAGTTCTCTATATTCACTATAGCTGGCATTTGCTTTTGAACGATCGACTGTTTTTAATTTTTCACGTATTTCGTTTGTCTTTTCTACATATCCATTGTACAACTTGTAGTGTTCTTCAAGAGTCCTTTGAGATATTCCTCTTAAAACTAAATTATATTTTTTTGCTACAAGCTTATCCATATTATTCCTCCTCTTGCATATCTAATTTTAGCATATGAAAAGATATATAATTAGTGCATAAAAAGAATTTATATAGTGATCTATTCAAAATGCTATTTTAATCTATCGAGTAACTTTTGGTACAATCGGACAAAAGGAACCGTCCCCAATGTCTGGATAGTAATTCATTAAAATTTTCATTAATTTTTAATTGAAAATTTGTTATACTACTGGTATAATTTAATTGAGCAAAGAATAAAATAGGAAAGAGGGATGTACATTGATAAAAGTGGGTGATGCAGTTATGAGCAAAAGAAAGTTTTTTAATCTTAAAGATTTGACTTCGTATATGATTTCCGTGAGTGATTTAGGGAGAGGAAAAGCATCAAAAATTATAGAGAAGGTTGCTAAAAAAAAGGAACATTATATAATTGTTAAAAATAACAAACCTCAAGCAGTAATTATACCTATCGAAGAATATGATGAACTTATAGAAGCACAGGAAGACCTTGAACTTTTACAGCTTGCAATCGAAAGGACAAAAAATTTAAAAGAAGGAGAAACTTTGCCTTTTGAGGAGATTCTTAAAGAAGATGGATTGACAAAAGAAGAATTAAAAAAGTACATCGATATTGTGGAGATTGAATAATATGCCTCTCCCTCAAAGTGAAGGTGGTTATGGAAAACCTTTGGGTAATAAACAAGGAAACAATTTGACAGGCTTTTTTAAGATCAAGTACAAGAATATAGGAATAAGAGTAGTGTATACACTCGTTAGAGATAAAAAACTCATGAATATAGTAGCGGTTTCTCCAAGAGATGATGATTATTGTTACTCAGTAGCAGAGAAGAGAAGAAGAAAATACGGGAATGATTTATTTACCAAAGGATTCGAAAAGTTAGAAAGTGAATAAAAAACATATGCCAATGGGGCATTTTAACACAAGATTTAGTGTTTTTTATTAAGGACAATGAAAGGATTCATTTTGAATATGGTAGAATGGTGGTAAAGGGTAGTTCAGGAGGGATAATGAATGGATTTAAAAGAGATTTCAAAGCAGACAGAGGAAGTCATAGAGGAGTTACTTGACATGGCGAATTTAAAGCCGGGGAGTCTTTTTGTCTTGGGTGGAAGTACAAGTGAAATATTGGGCAAGAAAGTGGGAACTGCAGGGAGCCTTGATGTGGCAAAGGCGGTGGTGGACCCAATTTTAGATGCTATACATAAGAGGGGGTTATACCTTGCAGTACAGGGTTGTGAGCACATAAACAGGGCGCTTTTGGTTGAGGAAGAGGCAAAAGATAAGTACGGGCTTGAAGAGGTAAATGTCATTCCCCATGAACATGCAGGAGGGTCAATACAGACTTACGCTTATCAGCAGTTTAAGAATCCTGTAATGGTGGAAAATTTGAAAGGGTTGGGACATGCAGGGCTTGACATAGGGCTTGTACTGATTGGAATGCATTTGAGACCTGTGGTTGTACCTGTGAGATTGAGTCGGAATAAGATAGGAGAAGCCACAATTGTTGCTGCAAGGACAAGGCCTAAGATGGTAGGAGGAGAAAGGGCAAGATATAAAAAATTATAAAAGGCACGGGAGGCCGTGCCTTTAATTTATTTATTTACCTGTAAATATCTCACTAAAACTGCAGCAGCTTCGGCTCTTGTGAGAGAACGCTGTGGATAGAAGTATCCGTCTGAACCTCTCATAATATTAAGGCCAGAGATTATTGCCACATATCCTATCATGTTTTTAGGAATTTCGTTTTTGTCTTTAAAGCTTATACTAAATATATTAGGTATTTCTGCAATATATCCGACCTGAAGAGCATTTACCAGCATTTTTGCAGCTTCTAATCTCGTTACAGGAGAATCAGAGTTTTTCTCCTCTGGCACTATGATTTTTTTGCTTATAGCAATAGTGTAGTAGGTTTCATAGTCTTTTGAAGATTTTGGCATAGGGTCGTAGTAGGGCGGCTGTACTGTTTTTACCAGCATTTTTATAAAATCTTTTTGTGTTATCTCTTTGTCGGGATAGTACTTATCTCCCTCCACTTCAATTATGCCGTACTCTGCTAGAAGTTTTATGTCTTTTTCTGCCCAGTTGCCTTCTATGTCCGTGAAAGTGACCTTTGATTCTTTAACTATTGGCCTTCCCATTCCATCAAGGAGTGTACCTGTTTTAGCATCGATGTAGCCATAGAAATCGAGCTGGTAGACCAATTTCACTTTCGGTGGAGCGTCAGGAGATTTGTAGTCGTAATCTAAAATGTAATTTAACTTCATTTCATAGTTGTCAAGGAGTATTTTGTAAGCTTCATCGAGAGTTATTACATTTTCTGCAGGAGTGAAATTCACATTTGTCCAGTTTAAGTAGTAAGAGGTTATTTCCCCTGTATAAGGATTTAGTGTGATTGTTATGTTATCAAAGGGTGCTAAAATTCCATTTACAGTGCGCAAGTATGTGAAAGTATAAAGGTTTGGGGAATAATCTGGATTGGAGGTTTCATTGAAATACTTGGTGTTTTTAAATTTTTCAGGGATTATCCTTTCTAAATATTTTTCTGCAATTTCTCCTAATTCTTTTGATGTATATTTGGGTTGTTTGTCTTTGTCTTCTATGTCTGAAACAGTTTTTGAAAAGTATGTCACCTCTCCTGTGACTGCATCTACAGACGCATTGACATAAAAGTACTTATTATCTTTTTGTAGGTTCCAGTAGAAGCTCCATGTGGGATTTTTTGCAGGGGCGTAGTAAGTATCAGTGTATAAACTAGCGCTCTCTAGCTTATATCCTTCCAGTGAGAAAGGAAGAGAATTTTTAGCTATTTCCAGAGCTTTGTCTTTTGATATGTATTTTTCAGAAGCCTCTATTTCTTTCTTTTCTTCCGGAGTTAATTGCATCTCTTTTTCACCAGCAGGTCCTGCAGTTCTACCGCCTGGCATAGGATAGTAGTAGAGGGGCTTTTTCACTTCTCCTGTGAATGCATCAATAGGGGCATTTTGGAAAACACCATACACTAAAAGAGTTTTATAGGATTCTTTTTCTGATTGAGGAGGTATTAAAGCATATTGAAGAGTTAATCCAATTTTTTCTTTAAAAATTTTTATGGCTTCCTCTTTTGTAGTTATGTTTTCAGGTTTTGGGAATGAATAGTCCTCCCAGTTTTGAAAGTAAGAGGTTACTTTTAAGGTGTTTTTGTCAACATATACGTACAAGCCGTTGTTTGGGAAAGATATTCCGTTTACTATTCTTTCAAATGAAAAGCTGTAATTAGCGTCGTAATAAGCGCCCAATGGATATGAGGGAACTATTTCTTTTGTCTGTTTAAATTTTTCAGGAGTTATCTTTTGCAAAAATTCTATGGCAACTTTTCTAGCCTCTTCTCTAGTGTACTTTGGTATCACTGGCTTGTAAGGCTCCGATGTTGGAGTCCAAGTGGAATAACTAACAATTTCTCCTGTATTTGCGTTTACAGATACGCTTATGGTCCCTTTTGTGGTAGAATTCCAGGTTAAGTTCCATACTTTGTAATTTCCATATTCACTGTAGCTGGAGGTAAAGTCATACCCGCTTCCACTTATACTTAGCTTAGTTTTTGCAATTTCAATTGCTTCTTTTAAGCTTATTTTTGTGTCTGCTTGAGCTTGTGCTATAGTTGAGGGCATAACTGCAGCAAACAGGAATACAAAGGCAATTAAAATAGGGATAAACTTTCTCATAAAGATAGACCTCCCTTTTGTTTTTTCACTATATTAGACGTAAAAAAGATAAAAAAGTTCCCATTAGAGGAAAATTATTTTGTTTTTAAAATGTTCCATATGTTAGGGTCTTCTTGACCCAATCTCCACACGGCTATACCGGATAGTTTGTAGCTGTCTACTAGAGATAATTTTGCAAAAAAACTTTTTGAATCTTCAAACCAAACTGAGTGTACTTTGCCGTCTAATACGTAAGTGTAAGTGGATTCTTGAGCGGTTTGGTCGTATATTATAGTTACTCCTAAATTTTTTGCTAAATCTACAGCTTGTTGGTATGTTAAGGTTCTTGGGTAATTTACGCCCTGTGTCCAATCATACCCATAAACAGCCATTCCAAGCCATATTTTTTGAGGAGGTATTACTGTTACGGCGTAATTTAAGACATTTGTGACAAAGCCTATTGAAGAGATCGGACCAGGCTGTGAAAAGTGTTCGTCGTAGGCTAGGATGTATACTTCATCGGCGTATTGAGCGATAAAGGAGTATTGAAAAGCTCCAGAAAATGGATGTCTTGGATTGTCAGTTAATTCTGCTGGCACAGAAATTGTGACAATTTTTCTTATGGCTTTTAAAGAAATGTATAAGTCTCTTATAAAAATGTTTAAATTTTCTCTGTCTTCTGGTGGTACAAATTCAAAGTCTATATTTATTCCTGGATAATTATTTGTCTCAGCCATATTTCGTATGTTTGAAATTAAAGTATTTCTCAAATAAGGTGTCGATATTAGGTCGTGGATTAGCTGAGATTTTTTTGGGTCTGAGTAATTGTGGACTATTGGATATATAGGTAAATTGTTGTTATAGGCTATTTTTTTGATTTCTTCAGAGGACATGTCTGCCAATGTGCCATCTTCTTTTACCCCGTACCAGAAGGGAATTAATGTTGTTATATCTCTTGCGTGCTGTTGTAAATCAGCAATGGATCCTGGTGCTATATCAAAATACCATTTGTTGTCCATTTTAACCCCTCCGAAAATTTTAAAATTGATTTATATTTTCATAATATGTATAATGGAACTATAGGGCGATAAGGAGTGAAAAAATATGAGAAGAAGGACAGGGATTTTGACAAGTGGGATTTCCCTCATATTTGTTGGAATAATACTCATTTTAGAAAAATTTTATATTGCCATTCCTTATTTTGTATATGAGATTATATGGCCTTGTTTTTTTATTTTTCTAGGGCTAGAGCTTTTGTTTAGCAAAAAATTGTACGGGGAAGAAAACAGCGGAATAAACGTTGGAGCTATTTTGCTGGCAATTTTAATGTTATTTTTTACTAGCGAAATTTTTTATTTACCGCCTTTTGATTTAAGAATATGGTAGCAGATTGGAGGAAATGTGAATGGATAAAAGGCTGTACAGGTCGAGGGAGCAGAGGATTTTTGGAGGAGTTTGTGGAGGCATTGCTGAATATTTTAATGTAGATGTGACTTTGGTAAGGCTTATATGCCTTGTCACAGTGATTTTTGGCGGAGGAGGGCTTCTCTTTTACTTGATAGCGTGGATTATAATTCCTGAAAATCCCTATCAGACAGGGAAGGCAGTGGATAAAACAAAAAATGAGATGGGCGAAGTAGGAAGTGAAAAAGAGATTAAAGATAATAGAGCGAATGAAGTGTTGGGATGGGGATTGATAATTTTAGGCCTTTTGATTTTGCTGCCGAAATTATTTCCATTTGTGAGCTTTAGAATGCTGTGGCCAATAGTCTTAATTGGACTTGGTATATGGATATTATTAAAGAGGGATTAGAATTTTAATCCCTCTTTTCTAAAAGTTCTGAAACAGTGACAAATTTATATCCCTCTTCTTTTAACTTTTTTATAATTTGAGGCAGTGCAGCCAAAGTGTTAGGCTTTCCTTCGTGCATGAGTATTATTGAACCGTCTCTTGTGTGAGACAAGACTCTATTTACTACGCTTTCAACAGAAGGATTTCGCCAGTCGTCCGGGTCCACATTCCACAAAACTACTTTTAGTCCTAAAGCGTTTGAAATCTCTATTAAAGTAGAGTTGTAAGCCCCAAAAGGGGGCCTAAAAAGAGTGGGCTTTATCCCGGTTGCTTCTACTATTATCTGCTGCGTTTTGTAAAGTTCTTCTACCATTTTTTCGGGTTTTAATTTTTTCATATTAAAATGGCTGTAGGAGTGAAGCCCAATTTCATTTCCATTTTCTACGATGTACTTTAAAAGCTCTGGGTGTTTTTCAGCGTGCTTTCCTATCACAAAAAATGTAGCTTTTACATCCATGCTCTTTAATATATCAACGTATTTTTCTGTGTAAATTGGAAAAGGGCCGTCATCAAAAGTCAAAGCTACTTCTTTTCCAGAGGAAGGATTTGAACTTAATACCTTTTTGCTAAAAGCTACAGGGGAACCGAAGAGTTTGTCTCTTTCAGGGCTGTTTACAAAGTTGAGAATAAATTGGCTTATGTTAGGGTCATTGTCTAGATCTTTATTATGTTTTTCTAAGACCTTTTCAGGAGTAAAAGGTTCTGGTGTTGAAGAGACGTAATTTTGCTCCGTTTCGCTTAAAGGAGGTTCTTTGCTTGTAATTGTTTTGCTATTGTTAGATTTACTGTCAAGGATATTTAAATTTACATTTTCTTTTTGGTTTGCAGAATAAAAATTCGTTTGAAGATATTTATCTTCAGTGATGTATTTGTAAGCGAAAGCAACGGAACCTACCAGTATTGAAACTAAAAGTATGATTGCAAAGGATTTGAAGCGCATTTAACCATCTCCTTATGTAGCTTTATTATAGCATTGGAAGGCTTTAAATTTATTAAGAATTTATTAACTTTGTGTTACAGTTTTGTAACTTTTCGATATATTAGACGCTGGAGATGGAGTTAAGTTTCAGTTTTACCATCTGTCAAAGAGTTTTATTTTTTGCGCTATAAAGTAAAAAAGGTAAAATAGGGTAAGTATTGTTATTCCGCCTATAAAACCTACTCTCTGTTTTGGCACGAAAATGGTTCCCAGTAAGGTTATGAAAATTAGATATATTGCTATCCATGAAAAAAAGACATCTTTAGCCTGTTTATTAAGCGTAGGATTTTTGTATTTTATAAAGGTGTAAAGTATTATTACCCAATTGAAAAACTGGACAAATCCTGTGGCACTGGTTATGCATTCATATACGTCTTTAGGAAGAAGGTATGAAAATACCACAGCAATAAAAAGGCCTATGCTGCTTAAAGCGAGGGCATATATAGGTACATCTCTCTTTGTTTTTTTGGTCAAAAATGTGGGAGCAAATCTTCCTTGGCCTAAGGAATAAAGAACCTGTGTAACTCCGTACATTGCTCCGTTCATCGTAGTGAGAGCAGCTGTCAATATTACAAAGTTCATTATTGAGCCGATGTAAGGTATTCTTGCAAAATGAAGAAGCCTTATGAAAGGGCTTTCTTTTGTGGATATTTCATTCCACGGAACGATGAAAAGTAGCAAAGTGATTGAGAGAATGTAAAGCGTTGTTAAAAGAAGGGCGATGCGTCTTCTAGCGATTGGAGTATATTTTTTTGGGTCTTTTGCTTTAACTGATGACATGGCTATTACTTCTACGCCGCCAAATGGGATTAGAGACATAAGCATTGCACCTAGGAATCCCTTTATACCATGAGGTGCAAAACCGCCGTGTATAAAGAGGTTTTTAAGCCCTACATGACTTATGGTATGAAAAATTCCCAGGAGTAAAAGAAAGCCGATTGTAACGATAATGAATAAAGCTATAATTTTTATTACAGAAAACCACGATTCAATTTCTCCAAAGTTTTTTGTTCCCATAAGGTTTACAAGTATCACTAAAATAGAGTAAATCAGAGCAAAGACCCATAGTGGTACATGAGGGAACCAGTATTTTGTGAAAATGGCTGATGCGGTAACTTCACTTCCCATTATGAATACTCCTGCAGTCCAGTAAATCCAGCCACTTAAAAATCCGCCAATATCTCCCAATGCGTCTTCTGCGTAAACTCGGAAAGTTCCTTCTACAGGTTTTGATATTATCATTTGAGATAGAGCGTAAAAGACCTGGGACATTATAAAAGCTGATAGGAGGTAGTTAAGTATAACTACAGGTCCTGCAGTGCGAATGGCTATACCGCTTGCTAGGAAAAAACCTGCCCCTAATATTCCACCTACGCCTACTAGAGTCAGTTCAGTGATAGAAAGCCTTTTGTCTTCCATCTATACCCCTCCATTGATTTGTTAGCTAGTAGATAGTATTTGCATAGTGTTGAAAACTTATTTACTCTGTAGTAAAATGTGTTATTATGAAAACTTTGAGAGGGGGAGATCATGAAATACAGCACTTTTAGAAAAAGTGAAAGGATAATTTTATACGCTCTTGCATTTGCAGTATGTTTTTTGCTAGTTTTGATTTTTTACAGAACTTTTATTGAGATAAACGAAAAGGGATTTGAAGTGTTTGAAACTTTCATTGAATGGATGGTTTACGTCTTTTTAATGGTCATTCTCTGCGGTTTTCTGCTCTCATTAGCTAATTCTTTTCATGAGATATTAGAAGATAAAATTGTGCTTAGATTTGGCGTGTTTGGATTTGTACATATCAAGTATTCTCAGATTGAAGAAATAGGTAAGTTTGAAGAAAAAAATATACCTTTTTTGGGGATGAGATTTTCTGACGGTGTTTACTACGGGTACTTTGGGAGAAAAGACCTCGTCAAGGTGAAACTTAAAGGGGAAGCCGAGTTTTACTATCTGTTCCTAAAAAAGAGAAAAGTAAATGAAATTATATTCTCTGTGAATAAAAGAGATGAGTTTTTAGAAGAGATAAAAAAGAGGCAGGAGAAGTGCTAGAAGCACTTTCCTGCCTTTAAATTACTTTCCATCCGCTCACAACCAAGTATTTTATCCCGAGAAAGCTTTTCTTGACTTTGTCAGTTCGAAACCCAAAAAGCTTGGGAATACAGGTATTGACAAAAAATGGGCGTGAAATTTGTCACTACATTACTTTCTCATGCTAATTAATTCCATGCCTTCCTCATATGTAATGAAATTTTTTGGTGCTTTTATTTTCATCACCTTCAATATGTCTTCAGCTTCCTCCTCTATCTTTTGTTTAATTAAATATTTCTTCCCATTTATCTCTATCTCCACAAAATTCATTGAACCTATCGCTTCTTTTATTCTATCACTGCTTAATTCTTTCCCCTTAGACCTCAAGCTGTATTCTAAAGTTCTTTCCAGTAAAAATGCCAAATAGCACACAACAAAATGCCCTCTTATCCTTTTTTCCGTCCAGTGAAATATTGGTCTTACCTCCAGACAACTTTTCATTACTCTGAAAGACTGCTCTATCTTCCATAAATCATGATATGCATTCAAAACTTCTGTCACACTCATTTCTTTCTTGCTGGTCTGAATTGCATAAAAACCGTCAAATTTCTCATCTCTCTTTATTGCTTCTTCATCCAGTACATATTCTTCTGATTCGGAAATGCGTCTTAAATATTTCCTTCCTCCTCTCTTTTCTGCTGCCCTTACATTGCCGGGCTTTTCTAAAAGTTCTTTTGCTTTTTCTACTAGCCTTTGCCTCTCTTCTTTATCTTTTTTGGCCCTCTTGCTTGAATAGGTTATTATTAGATTCTCAGGTATCTTGAATATTTCCCCTTCTCCCGTTTTGATAATATTCTCTCTTTCTATAACCTTGAATCTAAACTCTTCACCAAATATTTCTCTGTCAAATTTCCACTTTTTCTCTTCCAAAACTTGATATCCTTCTTCATCAAATACTCTATCTAAAATCTCTTTACTCATGTTTTTCAGTCTGCTTGCCACAATGTAGTCGTATCCCGCTTCTTTTATCAGCTTTAAATTAAGTTTACTGTTAAGGCCTTTGTCCGCAACTATTATTACCTGGTCTATGCAAAATTTATCTTTCAGTTTCCTCAAAATTTCTATCATGGTCTTGCTGTCAACAGTATCTCCTGGAAACAGTTCATATCCAACTGGTCTTCCTTCTTTATCTACAAGCATGCCCATTACTACTTGTACCTCATTTACCTTGTTATCCTTGCTAAATCCAAAATCCCTTAAGTTATCTTGCTTAATGCTTTCAAAGTAAAATGTTGTCACATCATAAAAAACAACATCAACTACCATGTTAAATAAATCTCTATTCTTGTGATAAAGATATAGCTCCAAATCCTCTTTTATCTGGTCCAGAATATCTAATCCCCTGTACAGCTGATTCAAATCAATATCTTCTTCAAATCCAAAGTATCTATTTTTGCGGTAGTACGTTTGAAGTTTGCTTACTGGCTGAATTAATCTCTGTGCTGTCATTAAAAATGCCACTTTATCAATGTCAAACTTTATCTTGGAATTTTGGGAGCTATACTGTTTGAGAAATTTACCTATCTCAAGTTCTTCCCAAAGTTTCCTATACACAATATATCCCCAGTTTTTAATAATCCCTTCTGAAACATCTTCTGGAGAAAACTTGATCGAACCTGTCTCTTCGCTAGAGCTTAAAAATATTTTTTGCAATTTATCTACAAGATTAATGAAAGAAGGGTCATTTTTAAGTTCATCAATTCTACCGAGATTAAGCAAGACTTTTTGTTTTATTTTACCATTTTCGCGATAATTATGGACAATTTTGGCATACTCATAGCCACCAGCTTTAGTTATTTTGAGAAACATATGGCATCACCTTTATGTTAGTTTATTACATTATACTACAAAAAGTGAATATAGTCAAGTATTATGGCAATAATTAGGATAAAAATTGTCCCTACAGTTTTGAAAAATTTTTTAATCCTAAAAACAAAAAACCCTTGAAAATCAAGGGTTTGATATTTTTTACCAGCCCAAAAATGACCTCCAACTGACAAAGTCGAGAAAAAGAGGCAGGAGAAGTGCTAGAAGCACTTTCCTGCCTTTAAATTACTTTCCATCCGCTCACAACCAAGTATTTTATCCCGAGAAAGCTTTTTAATTCAATTGTCAAGTTTTCCAGTTCTCTTTCGTATATTATGCTGTCCACGTACACATTTATTTTGTCTACTCCTATTACATAGTACTTCTCGGGATTTGAGGGGGTTCCGATGAATACTTCAGGGGTGAGATTAGGCTCTATGCAGCAGTTTCGTATGTCGTGGTATTTGATGTATATATTGCCGCCTTTTTTTAGTATATATTCTTTTGCAGCGTCACTAATTTTCAAATAACACACCCCGTTTCTGCATTAATTAAATACGCTTGCTTCAATCTGCTCTTTTGTGAGTTTATCAGTAACCAGCCATTTGTACCACTTGATGAAGGAGTCTACTATTATTGTGATGGCTAATATCATTACTGCTGCAGAGAGAATTACTAGTACCCAATTTCCTTTTGGTAAGTAGTTATTTACAATATTTAAATAACTTGCATATAGAGTAGTAATTGACACAAACAGGAATGGTACAAATGTCACCCATGCGTACTGGGCTTTACCTTTTTTAATTATGACAGTTGTACCCAGTGCTAGTGCTATTCCTGCTAGTAACTGGTTAGAAGCTCCGAATATAGGCCAGATTGTAGATACACTTCCTCCGTAAACAAGGTAGCCCCATGAGAAGGAAATTAAGAAGCTGGAGATTATTATTCCTGGCCACCAGTTCCTATCTGCAAAAGGCTTGTAAATTAAGCCGCCTGCTTCCTGCAGGAGGTATCTTCCTACTCTTGTTCCTGCATCTATTGTGGTCAGTATGAATAGAGCTTCAAACAATATTATAAAGTGATAGATGTAGGAGCTCAAATGGGCTATCCATGGTATTTTTTCGAATATATAAGTCATTCCAACTGCCAGTGTTACTCCGCCGCCGGGCCTTCCTGCGACATTTTCACCTACCATCTGAGAGAGGTGTTGAAGCTCGACTGGATGCATTCCTAACTTTTCAAACACTTGCGGGGGAACGTTTATAGCGAAGTAGTCAGCTGGTATTAAGCTTGTTGCAGCAATCAAGGCCATCATTGCGACAAAACCTTCTGCCAACATTGCTCCGTATGCGACGGGCAAGATGTCTTTTTCATTTTTGATCATCTTAGGTGTTGTTCCAGAGGATATTAGTGAGTGGAAACCTGAAATCGCACCGCAGGCGATTGTGATAAACACATAAGGCCATACCTTTCCAGGGATTATAGGACCTCCTCCAGCTACATACTGTGTAATTGCAGGCATCCTTATTTCAGGGTTTACAATTATAACTCCTATTGCCAGAAGGACCATGATACCTAATTTGAGGTAAGTGCTCAAGTAATCTCTTGGCACAAGTAACAGCCATACAGGTAAAACTGCAGCGGCAAAACCGTAGGTTGCTAAAATCACTGTCATTTGCTTGGCATTGAAAGTGAGGAAATGCCCTAACGCTGTCTTTTCAACATAAGGTCCTGCTATAACAGACAATATAAGTAGTATAACGCCTATTATTGTAGCTCCTACTATGTCGTCCTTTCTTATATACTTCATGTGAATTCCCATGTACATTGCTATTAAAATTGTAGCTGCTACTGTAAAAGTACCCCACGGGCTGTTGTATAAAGCGTTTACTACAACTAGTGCAAGTCCTGCCATTGCTAAAATTAATATAAAGAGAACTGCTATAGCTGTTGCTACCCCTGATACTTTACCTACTTCTTTTCTTGCAATGTCTATGACGGAAGAACCATCATATCGGACTGATGCAAATAGGATTACCATGTCATGGACTGCACCTGCCAGGACTGCTCCGATTAAAATCCATAATGCTCCTGGTAGGTATCCAAACTGGGCAGCGAGCACTGGACCTACAAGAGGACCTGCTCCTGCTATTGCTGCAAAGTGGTGGCCAAATAAAACCCATTTGTTCGTTGGCACGTAGTCGTAGCCATTTTCAAGTCTGTAAGCAGGAGTTGTTCTGTTTTCGTCAAATGCTAAAATTTTTGCTCCGATCCATGCTCCATAAAAGCGGTATGCCAGGGCATATACGCTTAGTGCGATGATTACCAGTGTTAAGCCATTCATTGACCATCCCTCCTAAATTGAGTTGAAATACTTCATATTAAAATTTATCATACTAATTAAACGCTTTCAGTAATTTTAAGACGAGATGGTAAATTTCTAAGATGAAAGGAAATATGAAAAGATAAAAAGAAATGACAGGGATTAAGTCTCCCTGTCAAGGCCAAGTAAGGCTTTTAGTTCTTTTATCTGGGATTTGCTCACGGGTATTTGTGTCTTTTTATTATCTTCCATCACAAGCCAGTATGTTCCTTTAAACCAGGGCAGTATTTCTACGATTTTGTTTAGATTTACTATATAGCTTTTTTGTACTCTAAAAAATCCTCTATCTTTTAGTTTCTCTTCAAGGCTTTTTATTGTGCCTTTGTAGATGAAGGTTTCATTTTTGGTGTTTATTAGCACATTTCCTTCATGGGCTTCTGCGAACACTATTTCTTCTAAGTCCAAAAGCTTTATTCTCTCGTTCTTTTCCACAGCAAGTTTTCCAATTGGAATTTCAGTTTCTTTGTATAAAGACTTTATTTTTTCTAAGGTTTTATACAGGCGTTGATGGCTTATGGGCTTTAGTAGATAATCCACCACACCTATTTCAAAGGCATCTATGGCGTGAATATCATAGGCGGTTACAAAGACTACAAAGGGAGGTTTTCCTATTTCGGAAACCGCTGAAATGTGCCTTGCCAGTTCACAGCCGTGTATTTTAGGGATGTTTATGTCTAAGAATATGACGTCTGGTTTTAGTTTTTCAATCAGATGTAATCCAGTTATTCCATTGTCTGCTTCTCCAACTACCTCTATATCTTCATATTCCTGCAATAGATATTTTAGTTCTTCTCTGGCAGGTTGTTCGTCCTCAATAATTAACGCTCTCAGCTTCTTCATAAATATCATTCCTCTGCAGGTAAATTTTAGGAATTTTGAAGTGTACTTTTGTGCCTGCACCTAATTTACTTTCAATTGACAAGGTACATTCCTTGCAAAAAGCCACAGTGAGCCTTTCGTTGACATTGTAAAGACCTATTCCTGCTCCTTTTCCTACTCCCTTCTTAAAGAGATTTTGCAGTTCTTCTTCAGTCATTCCTACCCCATCATCTTCCACATAGAAGCTTATATAATCTCCTTCATCTTTTATTTTTATTTTTACCGTCCCTCTTTCGCCTTTTGGTAAAATTCCATGCTTTACAGCATTTTCTACAATAGGCTGCAGTATAAATGAAGGCATGTAACAGGAAAGCACACTTATATCTACATCTTGCTCTACATTCAGCTTATCTCCAAAACGGGCTTTTTCAATATACAGATACGCGTTTATATTGTTTAATTCTTCTTCAATGGTTATATATTTTCCTACATTTCTCAAGTTGTGCCTGAAATATTCACTCAAATTTATTAAAAGTTCTCTTGCTATTTCTGGATTTGTGCGTATAAAGGAAATAACAGTATTTAAAGAGTTAAACAGAAAATGAGGGTTTATTTGGGACTGAAGGGCATTTAATTTTGCCTCGGTTGCCAATTTTTTCTGGTACTCTGCATCTGCAATTTCTAGCTGATAGGATATTAAATGTCCAAGCCCCTTCGCCAGTTCTATCTCTGTATTGGTTATTACATTGCCGCGCGATTTTTTTCCTCCTTTGTAAAGTTTTAAAGTACCTACTAGTTTGTCATATTTAAAAAGTGGTACAATTACAGCAGAGTGAAGTTCACAATTTTCATAAGGACAGCCTATTTCTTCTTTAGACTTTGCAATCCTTATTTCTCCTTTTTGTATTGCTTCTTTTGTGGCATTTGTTAGTATGGACATCCCTGGTTTGTGGTGGTCAGAAGCTATTCCGACATGGGCCAGTATTCTCTTTTTGTCAGTGATTGTTACTGCGGAGACATTTGTGCACTCTAAGATTATTTCTGCTGTCTTTTGAGCAGATTCTTCATTTAAGCCTTTTCGCAAATAAGGAAGAGTTTTGGAGGCGATATCTAAAGCTATTTTTGCCTGCATTGCGGCAATTTGTTCTTTTTCATCGAATATGGACTTTATTATTATCATAAATATGCCTATTCCTGTAGCATTTACTACCATCATGGGGATTCCCACAATTTTTACAAGTTCAACGGCCTGATGAAAAGGTTTAGCTGTTGCCAAAATTATCAGCATCTGCACTCCTTCGCCTATAAATCCTGCCATAAATGCGTATTCCCAGGGTATATATTCACCTTTGTAGTATTTTCGTATGAGGCCTCCTGCAAAACCTTCGATAATGGTGGATATTCCACAGGGGATGGCCGTGAAGCCTCCTAGGAAGAAGCGGTGTACACCTGCTATAAGGCCTGCGCCCAGACCTACAAGAGGTCCGCCTATAAGACCTGCCACCATAGGGCCCACTACTCTTGAATTAGCTATTGCGTCATTTATGGGGACTCCTAGGTAAGTTCCTGCTATTCCAATCAGGCCAAATATAAGCATGGTGATGAGCAAATCTTTTTTTGTGAGGGCAGTGTTGTATATCATTTTTTTGAAAAATTCAGCTTTTGAGAGGAGAAAGGCTAAAAGTGCAATTATGCTAAATCTTTCCGCCAGAATGATTAAAAGGTCATACATAGGCATTCACTCCAAAATAAAGGAATTTTTGTATTTTTGTCGTAGTAATAATTTGTACCTTGTCACATCTATTGTACAAAAATTTTTACTCTACTGCAATGGATTAGTTTGAGGAACAATTTTTAAATAATTTCGTCTAAAAAGTAGAAAGGGGAGGTCTAGAAGGTGGGACAGGAGGAACTTTTGGAAAGAGCAAGAAATGGAGATGATGAAGCATTTAGCTTGCTCATAGAAAACTATGAGAAGTATGTGTATAATGTCATATTGAGAATTGTAGAAGAAAAAGAAGAAGCAAAAGATATTGCCCAGGAAACTTTTATTAAAGCTTACATGAGCATAAAAACTTTTAGAAAAGACAGCAGTTTCAGGACCTGGATTTACAGGATTGCTGTAAATACTGCTATGGATTACCTTAGAAAAAAGGTCAGGTCGGAAGTCAACCTTGTGACAGCCGCTGAAGATGAATTAGAAATAAAAAGTTTTCAAACGCCTGAAGAGGTAATTGCGCAAAAGCTCACTGTAGAAATAGTGAGAAGAGAGATAAGTAAACTCCCTGTAGATTACAAAATAGCTCTTATTTTAAGGGATATAGAAGGGATGAATTATGAAGAAATTGCTAGTATATTAAAAGTCAATCTCGGGACAGTGAAGTCCAGGATATGGAGAGCGAGAAATCTTTTAAGAGAGAGGATAAAATCGCTTCCAGAGTTTTCAGGTTTTCAAGAAAGGGGGCGAGAGTGATGGACTGCAAAAGAGCCCTTGAACTCATGCAGGCATATTTTGATAATGAATTAGGGGAGAAGGAAAAAGAAAAATTGGAAGAACATTTGAGAACTTGTGAAAGCTGCAGAAGAGAATTTTTGATGCAGAAAAGGATAATAGAAAATTTGAAGCTACTCCCTTTAGAAGACGTTCCAGAAAGCTTTAATGAGTCTTTGTGCGAAAAGTTAGCTAAATTGAAAAAGAAAAGAGAAAACAGAAGAAAAAGTTTTCTAGCTGGAATTTTAGTTGCTTCTTTACTTCTCATGACAATGTTTTTGGTTCATGCTTTTGATATTAACTTAGGAAAATACAAAGGACCATCTTCAGATATTCTCCAAGTGGCTCAAGCTGAAAGCGCCGAGGGGAAAGGACTTGAAAGAAAGCTTCCTGCAAATGTTTCAAGGAAAATTACAAAAATTGCTTATATTGACATGGAAGTAAGTAATTTAACTGAGGAGTCCGAAAAAATCGTTAAGATAGTAAAAGGCGAAGGAGGGCATGTAGAAAGTTACAGCAAGAAAGAGGGGGAAGTAAAACTTACTCTTAAAGTTAAAGAGGAAAGATTTGAAAGAGTGATTTCTGAGTTAAAAGAGACAGGGAAGTTTGCGAAATTGCAGATTGCCACTAAAGAGGTAGAGCAGCCCGTCAATTGGGCCACAATAGACCTTTTGATAAAAGAAAGAAAGGACTTTAAACCGATTGTTGTTATAATTTTAGGCCTTTTAGGCGTAATTTTTGGGGCTTATAAAGGGTATATTTATTTTAAGAGAAGATGACAATTTACATCTTCTTTTTTTTGCGGTATATTAAAATACATAAAGGAGAAAAAATTAAACGGGAGTGGTTTAATGGCAAAGTTTCTGTTAATTGATGGTAGCAGTCTGATGTACAGGGCTTATTATGCCTTACCGATGCTTACTACCAGTGAGGGATTACATACAAATGCATTGTACGGCTTTACTATGATGTTAATAAAATTGCTGGAGGAAGAAAAACCTGACTATGTGGCAATCGCTTTTGACAAAAAAGCTCCGACTTTCAGGCATAAAGAGTTTAAGGAGTACAAAGCCACCAGACAGGCTATGCCAGAAGAACTTTCTGAACAGGTAGAGCTTTTAAAAGAAGTAATTGATGGCTTTAACATAAAGACTTTAGAATTGGAAGGATATGAAGCAGATGACATAATAGGAACAGTTTCAAAGATGGCAGAGGAAAAAGGGATGGAAGTGGTAATTGTCACGGGAGACAGAGACGCTCTCCAACTTATTTCCCCCAGGGTAAAAGTGAAAATATCTAAAAAGGGCATAACGCAGATGGAAGAGTTTGATGAAAAAGCGGTATTAGAAAGGTATGAAATAACTCCGCAGCAGTTTGTGGATTTAAAGGGATTGATGGGGGACAAGTCGGACAATATTCCTGGAATACCCAATATAGGGGAAAAGACTGCTATAAAGCTTTTGAAGGAATTTGGCTCGGTGGAAAATCTTCTTGAAAATATATCAAAATTGTCAGGAAAGATTAAAGAGACAATAGAAGCAAATAGAGAACTGGCTGTCATGAGCAAAAGATTAGCCACTATAAATAGGAATATTCCTCTTGAGATTGACTTTGAAGAGTATAGATTAAAAGAGTTTAATTACAAAAAATTATGGGACCTTTTTAACAAGCTTGAATTTTATAGCCTTCTAGACAGCATCAAAAAGGAAGGAGAAGAGGTCATTCCAACTGTTTCAATAAGAAAGTGGGAAAAAGTTGACATTAAAGAAGTGCCAAGGCTTTTAGAAAGTGCAAAAAATGTTGCCTTTTATCCTTTGATCTATGAGGGGGATGTAAAAAAGATAGCATTTTCTTTTGATGGTACTACCCTTTATTCAGATGTTGAAAGGTTAGAAGACTTAAGAAAAATATTTGAAAGAGAAGATGCTGAATTTGTTTCCCATGAGATAAAAGACTTCCTAGTGAAACTTTCTTACAAAGGCATAGAATGTAAGAGTAAATATCTGGATACTGCTATAATGGCTTATCTTCTCAACCCTTCTGAGTCCAATTACGATTTGGAGAGGGTATTGAAAAAATACCTTAAAGTGGATGTATTGTCCCATGAGGAAGTATTTGGGAAAGGAAAAGACAGGAGAAGGTATGAAGAAGTAAGCGAAGAAGTAATGGCAGAGTACATATGTGGAAGGTGCAGCCACTTATTTGAGTTAAAAGATAAGCTTATGGCTTTTATTGAAGAGATGGACATGAAGAAGCTTTTGCTGGAAATAGAGATGCCTCTTGTGGAAGTTTTAAAATCAATGGAAGTGGATGGATTTACACTGGACAGAAACGTTTTAAAGGAGCTTTCCGAAAAGATAGATGAGAGGATTTCTGAAATATTGGATAAAATTTACAAAGAAGCAGGATACCAGTTCAATGTAAATTCCCCAAAGCAGTTGGGAGAATTTCTCTTTGAAAAGCTCAACCTACCCGTAATTAAAAAGACAAAGACAGGTTACTCTACTGATTCCGAAGTCTTAGAGCAGCTTACAGCTTATAATGACATTGTAAGTGAGATAATAGAGTACAGACAGCTTACCAAGCTAAAGTCTACTTACATAGAGGGATTTTTGCCCTTGATGGACGAAAATGACAGAGTGCATTCTAATTTCAAACAGATGGTGGCGGCGACTGGCAGGATAAGCAGCACAGAGCCCAATCTTCAAAATATACCTGTGAGGGAGGAGTTTGGGAGACAGATAAGGAGGGCTTTTATACCGAGGACAAAAGACGGCTATATCGTCTCTGCAGACTATTCACAGATTGAATTGAGGGTTTTGGCACATCTTTCTGAAGATGAAAAGTTGATAGAAGCTTTTATGAACAATGAAGACATACACTTGAGGACGGCTTCCGAAGTCTTTAAAGTGCCTCCTCAAAATGTCACTCCAGAGATGAGAAGAGCAGCTAAAGTAGTAAATTTTGGGATAATATATGGAATAAGCGATTATGGCTTGGCGAAAGACTTGAAGATTTCGAGAAAAGAAGCTAAGGAATATATTGACAATTATTTTGAAAAGTATAAGGGAGTAAAAGAGTATATAGAAAAGGTGATTCGATTTGCCAAGGAAAATGGATATGTGACTACTATAATGAACAGGAGGAGGTACATTCCTGAAATAAATTCGAGGAATTTCACACAGCGCTCACAAGCGGAAAGGCTGGCTATGAATACGCCAATCCAAGGCAGTGCTGCCGACATAATAAAAATGGCTATGGTAAAAGTTTATCAAGAATTTAAGAGGTTGAATTTAAAGTCCAGGCTCATATTGCAGGTCCATGACGAGCTTGTTGTTGATACTTATAAGGACGAGCTGGAGTTAGTGAAAGAAATACTCAAAGAAAGCATGGAGAATGTGATAAAGCTGAAAGTTCCGCTGGTTGTTGAAATTGGGGTGGGTCCTAACTGGTTTTTAGCTAAGTGAGGTGGAAATATGAGAGTAGTTGGGCTCACGGGAGGCATCGGTTCAGGAAAAAGCACGGTGTCTGGAATTTTGGCAAAACTCGGGGCTAAGATAATAGATGCAGATTTGGTCTCCCGTGAGATAATGGAAAAGGGAAAAGAAGCATATAATGAGATTGTAGATTGCTTTGGCAAAGAGATTTTAGATAAAGAGGGAAATATAGACAGAAAAAAATTAGGGTCAATTGTGTTTAGCGACAAAGAAAAGCTCAAAAGATTGAATGAAATCACTCATCCCAAAATAATCGATAAAATAAAGAAAATGATAGAGGAAGAAAAGGATAAAGATAAAGTGATTGTCATAGATGCAGCCCTTTTAATTGAGACAGGGCTTTACAAACTGGTAGATGAAGTTTGGCTTGTGGTTGTAGATATAGACACGCAAATAAAAAGGGTTATGGAAAGAGATGGTTTTTCCTATGAAGAAGCTTTAAAGAGGATAAAAAGCCAGATGCCTTTAGAGGAGAAAATAAAGTACGCGGATTTTATAATAAATAACAGCAAAGATTTGAGGAAAACTGAAGAGCAAGTACGACTTTTATGGCAAAGATTTGATCGGAGGAGTTACTTTGATTAAGAGATGGGTACTTTTTCTACTAATAATCTTGGCTATTCTTTTGACGTTTGAAATGAATACTCACTATTTTTTGAAGAAATTTTATCCTTTAAAGTACGAAGAATATGTAAATTCCTATTCCAAAGAATTTGGACTGGACCCTTATCTCGTTTTTGCGATAATAAAAGTAGAGAGCAACTTCAATCCCTATGCGATATCGAACAGGAATGCCATAGGTTTAATGCAGATAATGCCTGATACTGGAAGATGGATTGCTGCAAAACTGGGAATGAAAGATTTTAAGGAAGAAATCCTTTTTAATCCAGAGGTCAACATAAAGATGGGGGTGTGGTACCTTCATTATCTTCTCAAAAATTTTGATGGCAATCTAAAGTTAGCACTTGCGGCTTACAATGGTGGATGCGGAAATGTGGACCTTTGGCTTAAAGACAAGAGGTTTTCGCAGGATGGAAGACAGCTTCACAGTATTCCATTTCCTGAGACGGATAGATACGTGAAGAAGGTGTTGGCAGTTTACCAAATGTATAAGTTTATATATACAAAAAAGTGAAGAAAACTGGTATAATAGTAATCGTTGAAAGAAGAAAAAAATATTGGGATAGGGAGGACACAGATGAAAAAGCTAAAATATTTAAAGGACTTAAAAGAAGTAAAAATTGACAAAGATAGGGAATTTTTTTCGGCTACTCACGAAGAGATAAAGAATGCGTGGACTACTGATGTGTATTTTTTGAGAACACAGGATATTTTAACTTATCTAGGAGTGCAGGATAAAGTAGTCACAGCAGAGATATTTCCTAGAAAAAAAGGAGTTTTTGCTGGCTTGCCCGAAGTTATGAGCCTTCTCAAAGACAAGAACGTAGAGGTGTGGTCTTTAGAAGAAGGAGAGACATTTGAGGCGAAAGAGACAGTCATGAGGATAAGAGGACCCTATAGTGAATTTGGTGTATATGAGACAGCTATTTTGGGGATTTTAGCTAGCTCTTCTGGATGGGCTACTGCTGCAAGAGAGCTCAAAGAAGTGGCTAAGGACAAACCTGTACTCTGCTTTGGAGCAAGACATGTTCATCCCGCTGTAGCACCTGTTATGGAAAGAGCTGCCTTGGTGGGAGGAGCGGATGATGCAAGTTGTATACTCGGTGCGAAATTGATGGGCAAAGAGCCAAGAGGAACTGTACCTCATGCGGCTTTTCTGATAGTAGGAGATACTTTAGAAGTGGCAAGAGCCTATAGAGATATAACTCCCCCTGATGAAAAGATTACTATTTTAGTAGACACTTTTAAGGATGAAGTGGAAGAAGCTTTAAGGGTTGCTGAATTTCTCGGAGACAGGTTGTACGGTGTAAGGCTTGATACTCCCTCTGAAAGGGGAGGAGTTACACCTGATCTAGTCTATGAATTAAGGCAAAGGCTTAATCAAAAGGGCTTTTCTCATGTAAAGATCATAGTCTCAGGTGGGCTTACGCCTGAGAGAGTCGCACTCCTTGCAGAGAGCGGGGCAGATGCTTTTGGGGTAGGGAGTTATATTTCTGATGCACAGCCTATTGATATGACTATGGACATAAAAGAAGTTGAAGGAGTTCCTGTGGCAAAAAGAGGGAGGATTCCGGGAATAATAGAAAACAAGAAGTTAAAGAAGATTAAGTGATTTCCGGAGATGAGTGTTAATGAAAAGATTTCTGGCTTTTGTTTTTATTTTTGCATTTTTACTGACCGGCTGTAAAATTAATTCTCCAGATATTACTGCAATTCCTGAAAAGAAGGAAAGTAAGAAAGAAGCCTCTCAAGAAGAAATTCAGGAAGGCGGAACTTTGAGGGTTAATATAACTTCTTTTGACACTTTAAATCCCTTTTTGAATGACAATGAAATGGTAAGACAGCTTCTCAATTTAACCCTCGAACCGCTTGTTACACTTGATAAAAGTTTAAAGCCTGTTCCTCTTCTTGCCTATAAATGGGAAGTAAATGGATTAAATATAAAATTTTATCTGAGGAAAAATATAAAGTGGCAGGACGGGGAGAGTTTTACAGCAAGAGATGTGAAATTTACAATGGATTCTTTCCTTGACAAAGGGTCCAAAAGCCCTTATAAAGATTTAATAAAGGCGCATATCTCTTCCTACAGAGAAATAGGCGATTATGAGTTTGAAGTAAGTTTAAACGGACCTGTGGCGAATCCTTTGGCTTTATTTATTTTTCCAATTGTGGCTGAGCACCAGTACAAAGACAAAGGAGATATTGTAAACCCTCTACTAGTTCCTATTGGGACGGGTCCATATAAGATTGTCTCTTACGGTCAAGGCAATTCTGTTGTTTTAAAGAGAAATCCGCATTACTGGGGGGAGAAACCTCATTTAGAAGAGATAAATTTTAAAATAGTGTCTGATGAAAATGCCATGATAACTTCTTTTCTGAGCAAAGAAGCAGATTTTACTTTTATTAAGGATGTGGACTGGGATAAGTACAGGGAGAATTCTAGTATAAACATATACAAGTACACGCTGCAAAGGTACGTATTTTTGGCACCAAATCTAAAAAAACAGGTATTTTCGGATGTGGCTGTGAGAAAGGCTATAGCCTATGGAATAGATGTGGACAGGATTTTAAGAGAGGTTTATTTTAAGCACGGATTAAAATCTAATGTTCCGATAAGACCTGATTCCTGGCTTTATAGCCCTAAGATCGCTTCTGTCTACAGCGTAAAAGAGGCTGATAAGGTGCTACAGGATGCTGGGTGGTTAAAGGCAAACGGGATAGGCACAAAAGGCGGATATCAGCTTAAGTTTAATTTGCTAGTAAATTCTGACAATCCATACCTTTTAAAAGTGGCGCAGATTATAAAGACCAATCTAAAAGAAATTGGAATTGATATAAATGTAGTCCCTGCTTCATGGGATGACTTGCTTAAATCTGTTTTTTCAGGGAATTTTGATTTGGCTTTAATGGAGTGGAACTTAAACTATAATCAGGATATTTCTTCCATGTTTATGACGAGAGGGAAAGACAATTTTATAGGATATAGCAATCCATCACTTGATGACCTCTTTAACAAAGTATTTTCAGAAACAGATGAAAAAAGTTTAAGAAATAACTATTATAAGGTAGGGGAAATTTTGGCTGAAGAACAGCCAGTGATAGGGCTTTTTTACTTAGAAGGCGCCGTTATGGCCTATGATAATGTAAAAGGGATTGACCCCACTTCTTTTAATGTTTTTAACAATATTTCTAGTTGGTATTTAAAAAAACAGTATTGACAGGTGAGATAAAAGATTATATAATTTATGACGTACAAGGAAGTTTCGCGGCGGTGGCGGAACTGGCAGACGCGTACGTTTGAGGGGCGTATGGGCTAATCCCGTGTGGGTTCAAGTCCCACCCGCCGCACCAGAGAGAAAAGGGGAAAACCCCTTTATTTTTTTGTGTCACAAAGATTAAATTTTTTTAAGAAAATGTAATGTAAACATTGACTTTGAAGTTTCTGTATGGTAAGATAGAAAAAAAGACAAGTTTGCAATCTTGCCGAATCCGAAAGGTACGGAGGAACCGCTTTTTGGGGTTAATCTGCGGATTTCCGCAGTAGGGATGCCTTCTGTCCCGCACCCGACAGCTAACTCCGGAGGCATTAAAGGAAGGAGATTTGCAAAATGGAATCGAAAATAGGTAAAATTATTTTTGGTGTTTCTGTCTTTGGCATGACATTGATAGGGAATTCTTTTTTGCATCCAGTTTTTGCAGAGGGATTAGGGGTTGGAAAGGTTACGGGGAATTATGTAAATGTGAGAACAGAGGGCAGTTTGTCAGGCAGTGTCATCACTCAGCTAAATCAAAATGAAGTTGTCACTGTTTTAGGAAAACAAGGCGGCTGGTACAAAGTAAGACTTTCCGATGGAAGAGAAGGATGGGTTTTTGGAGAGTACCTATTAATTAGATCTTCCAACGAAGCTTCTCGCGGTGATGTAGCTAATATTAGCGTAGGAGTTGTAACAGGAAACTATGTAAATGTGAGAAGTGAAGGGAGCTTATCAGGAAGGGTTTTGGCTCAGCTTAATAAAGGAACTCAAGTTGAAGTGTTAGACAGGCAAAATGAATGGTATAAAGTAAAGCTTTCAGATGGGCAAGAAGGCTGGATCTATGGAGAGTACTTATCGGTGAGAAATTCAGCGAATGTCTCAAGAGGAGACGTGGATAGAAGCGTAGTAGACAGGTTAATAGATTTTGCCAAGTCTTTTCTGGGTACGAGGTACGTGTATGGTGGAAGTTCTCCTAAAGGTTTTGACTGTTCGGGCTTTGTATCGTATGTATTTTCAAACTTTGGTTTTAGTTTACCCAGGACTGCGGATGAGCAGGCTAACGTAGGGGATACAGTTACTCGCGACAGCTTAGAAAAAGGTGACTTGGTATTTTTTAAAACTCTGGGAAGTAGCATTATAAATCACGTAGGGATATATATTGGAGATGGACAGTTCATACACGCTTCTTCAGGGGCTGGAAAGGTGATTATAAGTCCTCTAAATGAAGGTTATTACCTTTCCCACTATGTAAAAGCAAAAAGAGTGATTAAATAGAGCACTTTAAAAGTGCTCTTTTTATATTGACTATTTTAATGCCTTGGTATATCATATAATACTGTACATGATGTACCTTTTTATGGAAGGAGATACCTTATGAGGGCAGTAAGGGAAGATGTAAGAAATGTAGCGATTATTGCTCATGTAGACCACGGTAAGACTACTTTGGTAGATGCCATGTTAAAACAGAGCGGTATATTCAGGTGGAATGAAAAAGTGGAAGAGAGAATACTTGACTTTAATGACCTTGAAAGAGAAAGAGGCATAACAATATTAGCTAAGAATACGGCGGTAAGGTATAAAGATGTGAAAATAAATATAGTTGATACGCCAGGACATGCTGATTTTAGCGGTGAAGTTGAAAGAGTCTTGAAGATGGTAGATGGAGTGCTTCTTCTGGTAGACTCTTTTGAAGGACCTATGCCCCAGACGAGATTTGTTTTGAGTAAGGCTTTGGAGCTTGATTTAAAGCCAATAGTTGTAATAAGTAAGATTGATAGGCCTGATGCAAGGCCAAATGAGGTCATTGACGAGGTTTTTGACCTCTTTATAGAGCTTGGCGCCAATGATGACCAGATTGACTTTCCTGTTGTATATACTTCTGGAAAAGAGGGCATAGCAAAATTAGATTTAAAAGAGGAATCTCGTGATTTAAGGCCACTATTTGAAACTATAATAAAATACATTCCTGCTCCTTCAGGAGACATAGAGGGACCTTTTCAGCTTATAGTCACTACTTTGGACTATGACGACTACATCGGCAGGATTGCTATTGGAAAGGTAGTAAGAGGCAGAATTAAAGCTGGAGAAGAAGTGGCTATATGTAAAAAGGATGGAAGTATTCAAAAATTTAACATAAACAACATATACCAGTTTGAGGGATTAAAAAGGGTACCTGTGGAAGAGGCGAAACTTGGAGATATAGTAGCCGTTTCGGGGATTAGCGATATTGAGATAGGGGAGACAATAGCGGATAAAGACAACCCTGAACCTGTAGACTTTGTAAAAATTGAGGAGCCTACTGTGTCTATGACTTTTAGTGTGAATACCAGTCCTTTTGCGGGAACAGAAGGGAAATACGTGACTTCTAGACATCTAAGGGAAAGACTTTTTAAGGAACTGGAGACAAATGTGGCTTTAAGAGTGGAGGAGACAGATTCCCCTGATTCTTTTAAGGTTTCTGGAAGAGGAGAATTGCACCTTTCTATTTTGATTGAGACTATGAGAAGGGAAGGATATGAGCTACAGGTTTCAAAACCTACAGTTATATTCAAGGAAGTAAATGGAGTGAAAATGGAGCCTATTGAGCTTTTAACCATAGATATTCCAGAAGAGTACATGGGAGTTATAATGGAAAAATTGGGACCCAGGAAAGCCGAATTGATGGACATGCACACTTTAAAACCGGGCACTATAAGGCTTAAGTTTAAGATTCCTACAAGGGGTTTGATAGGATACAGGTCAGAGTTTTTGACTGATACAAAGGGAAATGGAATAATGACCTCTGTGTTTTACGGCTATGAACCTTACAAAGGTGAAATTCCCTCTCGATCAAGGGGAGCTCTTGTTGCTTTTGAGACGGGTATTGCCACGACTTACGGCCTTTATCACGCTCAGGAAAGGGGAACTCTTTTTATTGAGCCAGGCACCAAGGTGTACGAAGGAATGGTTGTCGGCATGAATTCCCGAAGTGGGGATATTGAAGTCAATGTATGTAAGAAAAAACACGTCACCAATTTGCGGTCTGCAACGGCTGAAGAAGCCCTAAGGCTTTCTCCTGTGAAAAAGATGACTTTAGAGGAAGCTCTAGAATTTATAGATAATGACGAGTTGGTAGAAGTTACGCCTCAGAGCATAAGAATAAGGAAAAAGATTTTGGATTCTCAGCAAAGGTACAAAAGTGCAAAGCAAAAATAAAAGGGAGCCTTTTGGTTCCCTTTTATTTATACAAGTCATTTAAAATTTTGTTTATGTAATTTATAGTTTCAGGGTAAGGGGGAATGCCTTGGTATTTTTCTACAGCTTGAGGACCCGCATTGTAAGCAGCAAGAGCCAATCTTACATCTTTATATGTATCTAGTAAATTTTTTAGGTATCTCACTCCTCCGTCTATGTTTTGAGAAGGGTCGAAAGGATTTTTTACATTTAATTCCTTTGCCGTGGATGGCATGAGCTGCATCAAACCCATTGCTCCTTTAGGGGATACAGCAAACTGATTGAAGTTGGATTCGGCTTTTATGACTGACCTTATGAGGTTTGCGTCTACTCCATATTTTTGACTGGCTTCTCGTATTAGTTTTTCAATTTCAGAGGGAGAATCCTTTTGATTGATATTCTCTATTTCGCTATTTAATATTTCTTGAAAATTTAAGGATGTGCTAAATATTTTTACATTGGCTGGGAGTTTACTCTGTATTTCCTTAAATTTTTCCTCAATTATGCTGTTTATTACGCTGTCAATCATAATTTTTTTCACCTCACTTTTATAATTCGACAAAAAATTTCAAATACCTCTTTTTTGTGAGCAAAATAGTAAAAAAGGCCTAGAAAAAAATTTTTAAAGGATTTTTAGAAAAAGTATAGTATAATATAGGTGTAACGATTAAGAAGAGGAAGATATGGGATGAAAAACGAGGGAATGCTGGAAGTGCTGTTAGTCATCATTATAATTCCGCTGGTTTCTTTGCTGATTGGTTATTTTATTTCGCAAAATGTTGTGGAACCAAATATTTCAAAAGAAGAGGCTAAGCCTCAGTATATTACAATAAAAGGAATAGATGGATTTGAGGTAGTGGAAAGTGTTCACGGCAAATACGAAGAGGCCAAATATCGCCAAGATTTGCTGAGATTAAACGGCATTTTTTCTTTTATTGAGGGAGACGGTGAGAAATATAAAGTGGTTATAGGTTTGTTTCTGACTAAGGAAGAAGCTCTGGAGTTTGCAGGTTTGATGAGTTCTAAAGGGATTACGCCTGAAGTTTATGCCAAAAAGTCGCCTTATTTAAAAATAAAATATGACAAGAATTTAACATCAGAAATAGAATATTTTACAAACAAATTAGACGAATTCCAGCAAATTTTGGGGTACATCTCTGTTCTTTCATTTAAGAGCTTTAATGGAAGTATTGAACCTCAAGAGGTACAAGAATTGAAAAGAAAAGTAGAGGTGATGAATAAAGACAAAAAGGCATTTAAAGAAAAAGAAGTGGAAGAGATATCTGGAGAGGTCGACAAGATTGTTCAAAAAATAGCAGACAGTGTAAAGTTGATAGAGATTTCCAGCAGCTTAAAAGATAAGAATACTTTTTCACTTTTGCAGCAGCTTTTGTGGAATTCATGGGGAGATTATAACAATTTTTTAGAAAATATTGCGAAATAGCGGGGTGCTTGCTGTGAAGCTTAGGGAGATAAAAGAAATTTTGCAGGCTGAAGTGCTTTTAGGAGAGGAGAAGTTGGAAGAGGAAGTATTTACTGCATGTGGTGCTGATTTGATGAGCGATGTGCTGGCATCTCGGGATGAAAAAGCAGTATTATTGACAGGCCTTACTAATGTTCAGGTGGTGAGAACTGCAGAAGTTGTGGGTGACATAAAATGTATAATCTTTGTAAGAGGGAAAAGCCCTGGAGATGATGTGCTGGAACAGGCAAAAAAAGCAGGCCTTGTGGTGATGAAGACGAAATACCCTCTTTACATTGCCTGTGGGCTTTTATACTCCAATGGGCTGACCTGCAGAAGTGGTGAAAAGAATGGCGCTGTATAGTAAGGAATTTGAAGTAAAAGCGAGAGATTTTGATTCTGCTGGAGAGGTGTCAAGCAATTTAAGGGCAATTTTAAAGCAACTTTCCTTGGCCCCTGATATAGTGCGCAGAAGCTGTATAGTGTGCTATGAAGCTGAGATGAACATCATAATCCATTCTTACGGAGGGACTATTAAGATAGAGATTTTTGAGGACAGGATCAGGATAATAGCGGAAGATACAGGGCCTGGCATAGAGGACATAGAGCTGGCGATGAAGGAAGGCTATTCTACTGCTCCAGAAGAGATAAGGGAGATGGGATTTGGGGCAGGCATGGGACTTCCCAATATAAAGGCAAACTCGGATTTTATGGATATAAAAAGCAGTAAAGATGGCACTGTTGTAGTGGCAGAAATCTTGTTTTAAGAGGTGTGTGAGATGACTTATTTTCATTCTGTGACTTTGGATAAGGACAGGTGCAGAGGATGCACCAACTGCATAAAGAGGTGTCCCACGGAGGCCATAAGGGTAAGAGAAGGAAAGGCCAGGATTATAAATGAAAGATGTATTGACTGTGGAGAATGCATAAGAGTCTGCCCATATCATGCCAAACTGGCTGTTACGGATAGTTTGGAAATTATGAAAAATTTCAGGTATAAAATCGCTCTTCCTGCTCCTTCTCTATACGGGCAGTTTAAAGACTTGTCTATCAACCAGATATTGAGTACTCTTCTAGATATTGGATTTGATGAGGTGTTTGAAGTAGCTTATGCGGCAGAGATTGTTTCTAAATTTACAAGAGAAGCTTTACGGAAGGGGAATCTGAAAAAACCGGTAATTTCTTCTGCATGTCCTGCCGTTGTAAGGCTCATACAGATTAGGTTTCCATCTCTTATTGACCATCTTCTTAATATATGTTCTCCTATGGACACAGCTGCAATAATTGCAAAAAAACAGGCAGTGAAGAAAACAGGGCTTAAAGAAGAAGAAATAGGAGTTTTCTTTATATCTCCCTGTGCTGCTAAAGTGACAAGCATAAGAAATCCAGTAGGCCTAGAGAAATCCAAGATTGATGGGGCTTTTTCAATGAAGGAAATATACGGAAAAATACTTGAAAAAGCGAAAACTACTGTAGTAAGAGATTTGAGCAAAGCTACCATGATAGGAGTAGGATGGGCTAATTCAGGAGGAGAAGCTTTTGGTACTTTTACAGAAAATAGCATATATGTAGATGGGATACACAATGTCATTGATGTCTTAGAAGAGATAGAACTTGGGAAATTGAGTGATTTAGATTTTTTTGAGGGGCTAGCGTGCATAGGCGGATGTATAGGAGGACCTCTGACAGTTGAGAATCCTTTTGTTGCTAAAAATAGAATAAGGAAGTTGGCTGAAAGTCTGCCAAAGAGGGAACAACCTCCCGTAGATGAAGACCTTGTAAGTTTTGAAGAGGTGAAGTGGACAAAGAAAATAGAAAAAAGTGAAGTGATGAAGCTAGACAAAGATATTTCTAAAGCACTGGAAATGATGAAAGAAATAGACAGAACTCACAAGACTTTGCCAGGTTTAGACTGCGGATCTTGCGGGTCTCCCAGTTGCAGGGCTTTAGCAGAGGACATTGTAAAAGGCTGTGCTACAGAAAATGACTGTATCTTCATTTTGAAGGATAAAATAAAAGCCTTAGCGGAAGAGTTAAATGATCTAGCGGGGAAAAAACCACCTGTTATTAAGTAAAAAGGAGAGGAGAATGTATGGGTATAAAAGTAGAAAATCTTCTTAAAAAAGGCTTTTCATTAGTAGCGGGAGAGAAGGGGATTGATAGAGAAATTGAGGGAGTGTATATTTGCGATTTGTTAAGCTGGGTTATGTCTCATGCAAAGGCGAAGGATGCTTGGATAACCATTCAAAGCCACATAAATGTTATAGCTGTAGCTCTTCTTTCTGAAATAAGCTGTGTGATTTTGCCAGAGAATGTTAAGTTAGACGAAGATGCAAAAACAAAGGCTGAAGAAGAGGGCATTCCTGTTTTGAGTTTTTCTGGAACTTCTTATGAGGCGGCAATCATACTGCACGAGATGATGAAATGATGGTTTACTATGACCTTCACATTCACACCTGTCTGTCTCCCTGCGCATCCGATGATATGACACCTAACAACATAGTCAATATGGCTCTCCTAAAGGGACTAGATGTAATCGCAGTGACAGACCACAACTCAGCTTTAAATGTAGAAGCTGTTTATAGAATTGGAAGGAAAAAAGGCCTAATAGTGGTTCCTGGGATAGAAGTGCAGACTAAAGAAGAAGTGCATGTGCTGTGTTATTTTTATTCAGTGGAAGAGTGTATCAAATTTAGTGAAATTATTAACAAAAATATGACTAAAATAAAAAATAATAAAACAATCTTTGGCAATCAAATTGTAATGGATGAGAAGGACAGGGAGATAGGGGAGATGGAGGAATTACTGTTAGTATCTTCTAATTTTACTATAAGCGAGATTTTTCAATACATGGAGGGGAGGGGGGCTGCGGTTCCTGCCCATGTGGATAGGGGAAGTTACAGCATTATTTCTAATCTTGGGTTTATTCCTAATATAAAAAATTTATCAACAATTGAAATATCTAAGAGCACTGACAAAAAAGTTTTTTTAAAAGAGCATCCAGAATGCAAAAAATATAGAATAATAAGCTCTTCTGATGCTCATCATCTGGGGTATATTTCGGAAAGAGAAGAATTCCTACCTTGTGACTTGTCATTGAAAAGCATTGTGGATTGGCTTTGTGGTTGCTAATTTTTTTGTAATCCTACCAAAATGGTTGGGATTATCAGAAAATAAAAATTTTTTTATAAATGTTTGTTAAAAAATTAATGAAATTATGATATAATATTAACGAATGATGAATTAAAAGTGCTATGATGAAAATTTTGTGAAATTTCTCATTCAAGGAGGGAAAGGCGATGCAGGGCATGAAAGAAGCAAGTTTGGAAGAAAAGCTTGTAGAGAAGTTTGGCAGAGATAAGGTTGAGAAGTTCAAAAAGTCAATAGAAGATTACAGAGAAATCCCCGGTTCACTAATTGCTGTCATGAATGACGCTCAAGAGATTTTTGGATATCTTCCCATAGAAGTTCAGCTTTTCATCTCACAGGAGATGAAGGTTCCTTTGACGGAGATATTCGGGATTTCGACCTTTTATTCAAGATTTACTCTGAAGCCTTCTGGAAAGTACAAAATAAACCTTTGCATGGGAACTGCTTGTTATGTTAGAGGAGCTGCTATGTTGCTGGAGAAAATTAAGGAAAAGTTGGGCATAGAGGTAGGGGAGACAACAGAAGACGGTAAATTTTCTCTGGAGCCAACAAGATGCCTTGGAGCATGTGCACTTGCACCCGTTATGATGATAAACGGCGAAGTTTTTGGAAGGCTTACTCCTAATGACGTGGATGAAATACTGAAAAAATTTGAATAGGGATTTATAAATCATGAAAGAGTTGGCTCTCTATATACTGGATTTGGCTCAAAATAGCGTAAGAGCTGGAGCGAAAAATATTGAAATTGAAATAGAAGAAAATCCACAGGAAGACCTTTTGACAGTTTCTGTTAAAGATGATGGATGCGGGATGAAAAAGGAATTTTTAGAAAAGGTGATAAGTCCTTTTGTCACAACGCGAAAAGAAAGAAGAGTTGGACTGGGTATTCCGCTTTTTAAGGAACTGACAGAAGAGTGCGAAGGAACTTTCGAAATTTTCTCTGAAGAAGGAAAAGGCACGAGGATAAAAGGGACTTTTAAACTTTCCAGTGTGAATCTCATTCCAATAGGGGATATAGCTTCTACGATTGTATCTTTAATAATGTCAGCACCGCAGATTGATATTGTCTATAAATTTAAAAAAGGCAGTCGAGAGTTTGAATTTGACACGAAAAAGATTAGAGAAGTTCTAAAAGACGTGAATTTGAATGATGTGAGAGTGCTCTCGTGGATAAGAGAGTATATAGAAGAAGGAATGAAAGATGAAATGGAGGTGTAGTGTATGAAGACATTAGAGGAATTGGAAAGGATTAGGAAGGAAACTCTTGAAAAGATAAACCTCAGGAAAGATAGGACAGGGGTAAGAATTGCTGTTGGAATGGCTACTTGTGGCATTGCAGCAGGGGCAAGGCAGGTTATGATGGCAATACTGGATGAACTGGCAAAGAGAAATGTGACAAATGTGCTTGTGACAGAGACAGGATGCATAGGGATGTGCAAGCTGGAACCAATTGTAGATGTGTATTTGCCTGGACAAGAAAAAGTCACCTATGTAAAAGTAGATGAGAAAAAGGCAAGACAGATAGTCGTAGAACATGTGATAAATGGCCACCCAATCAGGGAATGGACTATAGAAAATTACGAGTAAGAGGAGGGATATTAGATGCTTTACAGGTCTCACGTAATGGTATGTGGTGGAACTGGCTGTACTTCATCAGGCTCTGACGAGGTAGCTGAACGTTTCATAGAAGAGATTAAAAAAGCAGGTTTGGACAAAGAAATACTGGTTGTGAGGACAGGATGCTTTGGACTCTGCGAGCTGGGTCCTGTTGTGGTAGTTTACCCGGAAGGGGTTTTTTACAGCAGAGTAAAGCCAGAATATGTGCCTGAGATCGTAGAGGAGCATCTTTTAAAGGGAAGACCTGTCAGAAAGTACATCTACGGTGAGAGCCTAGAAGAAAAGGCTATAAAGCCGTTGGAGGAGACACCATTCTTCAGAAAACAGAGAAGAATTGCTCTTAGAAACTGCGGTGTGATAAACCCTGAAGACATAAGAGAAGCTATTGCTTTTGACGGGTATAAAGCGCTTGCGAAGGTTCTTACAGAGATGACTCCTGAGCAAGTAATTGAAGAGGTCAAAAAATCAGGATTAAGGGGAAGAGGCGGTGGCGGATTCCCAACAGGTGTGAAATGGGAATTTGCTTACAAGCAGAAAGAAACCCCTAAATATGTTGTGTGCAATGCTGATGAAGGAGACCCTGGCGCTTTCATGGATAGAAGCATACTGGAAGGAGACCCCCACAGTGTTTTAGAAGCAATGGCAATAGCTGGATATGCAATAGGTGCAAATCACGGTTATATATACGTGAGAGCAGAGTATCCTCTGGCTGTAAAAAGGCTTAAGATTGCGATTCAGCAGGCGAGAGAGTATGGACTTTTAGGAAAGGATATATTTGGCACAGGGTTTGACTTTGACATTGAAATAAGGCTTGGAGCAGGTGCTTTTGTCTGCGGTGAAGAGACAGCTCTTTTAAACTCTATTATGGGTAAAAGAGGAGAGCCGAGGCCAAGACCCCCCTTCCCGGCGGTGAAGGGTGTATGGGGCAAACCCACAATTATAAATAACGTGGAGACTTTTGCAAATATTCCTCCCATCATATTAAACGGCGGAGAATGGTTCGCAAGCATTGGAACAGAAAAATCTAAAGGAACGAAAGTTTTTGCTCTCACCGGTAAGGTGAATAACACCGGACTCATTGAAGTGCCTATGGGTACAACTTTAAGAGAAATCATATACGAAATAGGCGGAGGAATACCCGGAGGAAAGAAATTCAAAGCTGTTCAGATAGGCGGTCCTTCTGGCGGATGCATACCGGCAGAGCTTTTAGATACTCCGATTGATTATGATTCTTTAACCAGTGCAGGTGCGATGATGGGCTCTGGCGGACTTGTTGTGATGGATGAAGACACATGTATGGTCAATGTGGCGAAGTTCTTCCTCGAGTTTACTGTCGATGAGTCCTGCGGTAAGTGTGCTCCTTGTAGGATTGGTACGAAGAGGATGCTGGAGCTTTTGGATAAGATAACTTCCGGAAAAGGAGAAGAAGGAGATATCGAAAAGTTAGAAGAACTGGCAAAGACCATAAAGGCAACGGCTCTATGTGGTCTTGGACAGACAGCACCCAATCCTGTACTTTCTACTTTGAGATATTTCAGGCACGAATATGAGGCCCACATAAAAGAAAAAAGGTGCCCTGCCGGTGTATGTACAGCGCTTTTAAGCTTTGTTATAGATCCTGAAAAGTGCAAAGCCTGTGGAATTTGTGCAAAGAACTGTCCTGTGGGTGCTATTTCTGGTAAGCCAAAGACGCCTTATGTGATTGACCAAGAGAAGTGTATTAAGTGCGGAACATGTATTGATAAGTGTCCGTTTGGCGCAATATACAAAAAATAAAAGAGGAAGGAGTGTAAAAGGATGGACAAAGTTCGCGTTACAATAGATGGCATAACTGTAGAAGTGCCTTCCCACTATACGGTACTGGAAGCGGCAAAAGAAGCCGGCATAGACATACCTACTCTTTGCTATTTGAAAGAGATAAATCAAATTGGGGCTTGTCGCATATGTCTAGTTGAGATAGAGGGAGTAAGGAATTTACAGACTTCCTGCACCTACCCCGTGTTTGATGGGATGAAAGTCTATACCAATACTCCAAAGATAAGGGAAGCTCGCAGGCTAAATCTTGAACTTATACTGTCAAATCATGATAGAAACTGCTTGACCTGCGTAAGAAGCACCAATTGTGAGCTTCAAGCCCTTGCTAAAAGACTTGGAGTAGAGGAAATAAGGTTTGAAGGGGAAAATATAAGATACCCTATAGATGATGGTTCACCTGCAGTTGTGAGAGACCCTAATAAGTGTGTGCTCTGCAGAAGATGTGTTGCAGTGTGCTCAGAAGTTCAGAATGTATTTGCTATTGGAATGGTAAACAGAGGATTTAAGACAATGGTAGCTCCATCTTTTGGAAGAAGCTTAAAAGATTCACCCTGTATTAGCTGTGGCCAGTGCATAATGGTATGTCCTGTTGGAGCTATATACGAAAAAGACCATACAAAGAGGGTTTATGAAGCTTTGGCAGATGACAAAAAATACGTTGTAGCTCAGACTGCTCCAGCTGTAAGGGTAGCATTAGGAGAAGAGTTTGGAATGCCTGTTGGTACCATTGTCACAGGGAAGATGGCAGCAGCACTGAGGAGAATGGGATTTGATGCGGTATTTGATACAAACTTTGCAGCAGACCTCACGATAATGGAAGAGGGTTCTGAGCTTTTAGAGAGAATAAAACATGGCGGAAAGCTTCCTATGATAACCTCCTGCAGCCCTGGCTGGATAGCTTTCTGTGAGAAGTACTATCCGGAGTTTATAGACAATCTCTCCACCTGCAAATCTCCTCACATGATGATGGGGGCACTGGTAAAGAGCTACTACGCGGAGAAAAAAGGGCTTGACCCTAAAGATATATTCGTAGTGTCAATAATGCCATGTACAGCGAAGAAGCTTGAGATTGAAAGAGAAGAGATGATAAGAAATGGAATGAAAGATGTGGATGCCGTGCTCACCACAAGAGAGCTTGCGAGAATGATAAAAGAGATGGGAATCGATTTTGTGAACTTAAAAGATGAAGAATTTGATGAGCCTTTAGGCATGTCTACAGGAGCAGGTGCCATATTTGGGGCTACAGGCGGTGTCATGGAGGCAGCATTAAGGACTGTCGCTGAAATTGTAGAGGGAAGAGATATAGGGAAGATAGATTTTGAAGAAGTGAGAGGTTTAGAAGGTGTGAGAGAGGCTACAATAACAATTGACGGGATGGATATAAAGATTGCTATTGCCAATGGAACAGGAAATGCTAAGAAGCTCCTTGACAAGGTAAAGGCAGGAGAAGTCGAGTATCACTTTATAGAAGTGATGGGATGCCCAGGTGGCTGTATAATGGGCGGAGGACAGCCAATCCACAATCCTAACGAAATGGAAGAAGTCAAGAAATTAAGGGCAAAGGCAATTTACGAGATAGACAAGAACCTGCCTATAAGAAAGTCCCACGAGAACCCGGCGATAAAGAGGCTTTACGAGGAATTCCTGGGTCATCCTTTGAGCGAGAAATCTCACGAACTTCTGCACACCCACTATTCAAGGAAAGAGCTTTATCCTCTCGTGAAATAAAGGAAGGTCCCCAACGTTTGTTGGGGGCTTTGCCATTTTTTTATTCAAAAGTTATTTCTATAACAAGTTAGTTATAGAAATATATATAATTTGTGATATAATAAAAAGGAATGATATTTGCCACAAGGAGTGAAACAATTTGAGAAGAGGAAAAAGCGGCTGGACATTGTTGTTTTTGCTCTTAGTAGGACTGATACTAGGCGGTTTTGTAGGAGACCTTTTGGGACGTTTTTTCAAAGAACTTTCTTACGCTCAAGTAATAGGCATGAACAATCCTTTGGCACTGGACCTCAATTTTTTAAAGTTCTCTTTTATGCTCACTTTTAAAATAAATATAGGCACTGTGATAGGACTTGTATTGGCTATTTATTCCTATTACAAGATGTAGGTGGGATGTATGAAAATTTTTCTCGCATCTAAATCTCCGAGGAGAAGAAAACTTCTTGAAAATCTAAATTTTCCATTTCAAATTGTGGAGAATGACATTGAAGAGGTTTCAAGCGAAAAAGAACCATCAAAATATGTGATGGATTTAGCCTTTAAAAAGGCGCTAAAAGCAGCCGAGAACATAAAAGAGGAAGCAATAGTGATAGCAGCTGATACGATTGTGGTAGTAGATGGCGAGATTTTGGGCAAGCCAAAAGACAGCGAAGAAGCTTTTTCTATGTTAAAAACTTTGCAAGGCAGAGAACATATCGTTTATACAGGAATAGCAGTAATTAAGCTTCCAGAGATGAAGCATTCTGTCGATTATCAAGAGACAAAAGTGTGGATAAGAAGATTAGAAGATGAAGATATATCAAACTATATAGATACAGGAGAATGCTGGGATAAAGCCGGTGCATACGCTATTCAAGGATTCGGGTCCTTAATTGTGGAAAAAATTGAAGGAGATTATTTCAATGTAGTAGGACTGCCTGTTGCCAAGCTTTTTGACCTGTTAAAAAGGGAATTTGGGGTGAAGTGGGTTGGGAGAGGATTTGAATATAAGGATAAAAGACTTGCCTTATGAAGAAAGGCCCAGAGAAAGGCTAATAAAATACGGACCCCAGGTGCTTTCAAATGCCGAATTGATTGCCATAATAATAGGTACAGGGAGCAGAAGAGAAAATGCTATAAGTTTGGCTCAAAAGCTCATTACAGAGGAGAGAGGATTAAAGTTTATTGTCAACTCAAGTGTGGAAAAGCTTGCGAATATAAGGGGGATTGGAATAGCAAAAGCTGTAAAATTAAAAGCGGCAGTGGAGTTAGGAAGAAGATTGATGCTTTCTACGCAAGGGGAAAATTTTTCTGTAACTTCTCCTGAAGACGTCATAAACCTTTTGATGGAGGAAATGAGGTACCTTTCTAAAGAGCATTTCAAAGTAGTGATGCTAAACGTTAAAAATAAAATAATTGCCATTGAGACGATTTCTATAGGGAGTTTAAACACCTCAATCGTTCATCCTAGGGAGGTGTTTAAAGCTGCTATAGAAAGGTCTGCTTCTTCTATAATTTTAGTTCACAACCATCCGAGTGGAGACCCTACTCCTAGCAGGGAGGATGTAGAAGTGACAAAAAGATTGGTGGAAGCGGGTAATATTCTTGGAATAAAAGTCTTGGACCATGTTATAATTGGAGATGGGAGAGGTATAAGTCTCAAAGAAAAAGGGTATTATGATTTTGAATAAGAAAGGAAGGAGTATACACAGATGAGAGGATTTTCAAGGGATATTGGAATCGACTTAGGAACTGCTACAACTTTAGTTTATGTTCAAGGAAAAGGGATTGTTTTAAGAGAGCCTTCGGTTGTGGCAATGCGAACAGATACAAAGACGATCCTTGCCGTTGGCGAAGAAGCGAAGAGAATGGTAGGAAGGACTCCCGGAAACATAATTGCTATAAGGCCCATGAGGGATGGGGTCATAGCAGATTTTGATATAACAAAAGCCATGCTGGACCACTTCATAAGCAGAGTAAATCCCAGGAAAGGGCTTTTCAGACCAAGAGTGATAATTGGCATTCCTTCGGGAGTTACAGAGGTAGAAAAAAGAGCAGTAATTGAAGCGGCTTTGCAGGCAGGTGCAAAAGAAGCCCATACTGTAGAAGAACCAATGGCAGCAGCTATTGGTGCAGGGCTTCCTGTAGAAGAGCCTACCGGCAGCATGGTGGTGGATATTGGCGGTGGAACTACTGATGTTGCGGTGATTTCCCTTGGCGGGATAGTGACTAACAAGTCTTTGCGGGTTGGCGGAGATGAAATGGATGAGGCCATAATAAATTATATAAAGAGAGAATACAATCTTATGATTGGAGAAAGAACTGCTGAGGAGATAAAGATTCAGATTGGTTCGGCTTTCCCAAAAGAGAAAGAAGAGTCAATGGACATAAGAGGAAGAGACTTGGTCTCTGGTCTTCCAAAGACTTTGAGAATTACTTCTACCGAGATTCTAGAAGCCTTAAAAGAGCCTCTTTCTAGCATTGTTGAGGCTATAAAGATGACTCTAGAGAAGACTCCGCCAGAATTAGCTGCGGACATTATGGACAGGGGTATAATGCTGACAGGTGGAGGAGCCCTCTTGAGTGGCATAGACAAGCTCATAAGGCAGGAGACAGGAATGCCTGTTCAGATAGCGGATAATCCTACAGATTGTGTAGCACTTGGAGCGGGTAAGATTTTGGAAGAAAGTTCTTTGTTCAGGAGAGTTTTAAGCCCTGCAACTAGAGTTTGAGAGGTGTTTTAAGTGCCCCGTTTTTTTAGAAATAGGCAGCTTATTTTGGTGCTTTTAATAGCCGTGGCGCTTATTGCCGCCATGGCTTATACTTATGATACAGAGAGATATCTTACGAAAGCAGAATCTGTGATAGGCAGTGTGTTTACTCCTGTAGGCAAGGTCTTTTATCGGATGACAAATGGCATTTCTGATTTTTTTTCCTCTATAAGAGAGATTGGGACTTTAAGGGCTACAAATGAAAAGCTTCAAAAAGAAGTGGAGAAATTGAGGAAGGAAAATATAGAGCTTCAGGAATTAAAAAATGAAAATCTGAGGCTAAAAGAAGCGCTTGATTTTAAGACAGAAAATCCAGAGCTTGACCTTAAGTTAGCTTCTATCACAGGTAAAAATCCTGGCAACTGGTTTAATATATTTACCATTGACAGGGGTAAAAGAGATGGAATAAAGCCCGGAATGGCAGTTTTAGACGAAAAGGGAAACATGGTAGGGCAGGTTACACAAGTAGGAGAGACCTGGGCTAAGGTTTTAGCAATTATAGATAGAGATAGTTCGGTAAGTGCTGTGGACGTCCGAACGAGGGACAATGGCATAGTGAGAGGAGACTCTCAAGGGGGACTTGTCATGATATACCTTCCCCTTGATGCGGAGGTCTTAGAAGGAGATATTATAACCACTTCTGGCATGAGCAGATTTCCAAAAGGCCTTGTAATAGGAAAAGTTGAAAAAATGACAAAAGAGCCGGGAGCACTTTTCAAACAAGCACTTGTGAAGCCGGCTGCTGATTTTGAAAGGCTTGAGTACGTGTTTGTCGTCCTTAACATGACTGAAACGGGGAAATAAAGCTATGAAGAGACTCTACAAGTATTTATTGGTTCTTTTGCTGATAATTCTCCAATCTTCTCTTTTTAAGTTTATTGATATCTTAGGCATAAAACCTGACGCAGTCTTTATCTTTGTCTTGAGCTTATCTCTTTTGAACGGGCCTTGGGAAGCGGTTTACTTAAGCCTTTTTGCGGGTCTTGTCCAGGATGTCATCTTTAATAACGCCTTGGGAGTCAGCACATTTTCTTTGCTTGTTGTATCTTATATCACAGGGCTTTTGAGCAAAAATGTCTTTAAAGAAAGCACTTTTGTGGCCTTCGTGTTTACCTTTTTAGGTACATTACTCTACAACTTGATAATCATGTTTTCAATGGTCTTGATGAAGTACCAGTTTAACTTTTTGGAAAGCCTTTTGGATGTAGGGATGATACAATCAGTGTACAATTCCCTCATTGTTGCCTTTGTGTACAGGTACATCGTGGCTTTTAACAGATATGTGAGTGAGAATAAAAAACTTTTTTCTAGAAAAAGTTGATTTTGAAGGTGATAGAGTTGAGTGAAGCCTTAAAAAAGAGGTTTTACGTCCTTGCCTCCATAATAGGGATACTGCTTTTACTTCTTGTTTCCCGACTGGTTTATCTGCAGCTTATAAAGGGAGACTATTATAGAGACATTTCCATAAAGCAGGCGATTCGCTTGATTCCCATTGATGCCCCAAGAGGCGAGATTGTAGATAGGTACGGTGTAAAACTTGCTACAAACAGGCCTAGCTTTTCTGTAGACATTTTAAAAGGTGAAGTTGTGGACAGCCATTTGAATGAGACTATATTGAAGTTAATACATTTACTAGAAAAAAATAATGTAAAGTATAAAGATGACCTTCCTCTTTATTTGAACGACAAAGGAGAGCCTTATTTTAACTTTAAAAATCCTGATGAAGGAGATGTCTCACCTGAAACCTTAAAAGAGAGGGAAAAGGCGTGGAAGAAGGCAAACAATATAAATGAGAGCGCCACGGCAAAAGAGACGTGGGATATTTTAATGAAAAAATTTAAGATTTCAAAAGATTTGAGCCCTCAGGATGCAAGAAAGATAATGGTTGTGAGGCAGCTCATGGAAGAGCAGGGATACAATCAGTACCAGCCAGTCGAAATAGCAGTAGATGTGGACCAGAAAACAGTGGCAGAGATTGAAGAAAGGCATTTAGAGCTTCCTGGCGTGATGATCAACATAAAGCCGATAAGGTATTATCCATATGGGACCCTATTATCTCAAACCTTAGGCTATATTGGCCGCATTACTCCTGAGGATTTAAAGAAACTAGATATAAAGAAGTACAAACTGACAGACTTAGTGGGACATTCAGGAATTGAAGCTTTGTATGAAGAGTATTTGCACGGGAAAGATGGAGGGCAGCAGGTGGTAGTTGATAATTACGGAAGGCTTATCAAAAATTTAAGCACAGTGCCACCTGTTCCGGGAGATACAGTTTTTCTCACTATAGACAAGAATATTCAAGAGGCTGCAGAGGAAGCCCTCATAAATACTATGCAAAAATTAAGGGAGGGCAAATTGGGGAAACCGCGCCCCAACGCAAAAATTGGAGCAGCAGTAGTTGTGGACATACACTCAGGGAAGATTTTGGCTTTGGCCAGCGTGCCTGGCTTTGACCCCAATATATTTGCTACGGGAAGTCCCCCAAAGGATGTAGTAAATGAGCTTTTTAGGGAAAGAGATGCAACTGTTGATCCGAGCCCTATCTTCAATTACGCCACCCAAGGAGCAGTGCCTCCAGGGTCTACTTTTAAAATGATAGTTGCTCTAGCGGCGCTTGAGACAGGTGTCACTACTGTGGATGAGAAGTATCTAGACCCCGGTGTATACATTACCGGGCAGACAAACTGGCTGTGGAATGAATACGGTAGGACACAGGGCTGGGTCAATGTGTCAGATGCTATCAAGTACTCAACAGACACCTATTTTTATGAGATGGGAAGGAGAATGGGAATAGATAAAATAGTGGAATATGCTAAAAAATTTGGCTTAGACCAGAAGACAGGCATTGAGCTTCCGGAAGCTAAAGGGATTATCGCAAGTCCCCAGTATAAAAGAGAGTTTTATCTGGCACTTATAAGGTCTATGGTAAAAAGCGAAAGAAACCCCGATGGCCCTATAACTGAAGAGCAGTACAATAAAATTGTAGAGATTGTAGACAAAGGAGACTTGAGTGACTACAATACTTTTCTCAAGTTAGAGAAAATGGGAATAAAAGATCCAAAATTGCAGAGAAAACTTTGGGAGATGATGTATTACGCCAGACATTGGAGCCTGGCTGATACTTGCAGTGCGGCTATTGGGCAGGGAGACAATCAGTTTACCCCTCTTGAGATTGCAAGTTACATCTCAACCCTGGTAAATGGTGGAATTCGGTATAGACTCCACCTTGTAGACAAGATTGTAGATGCTGAAGGGAATATAGTCAAAAAGACAGAGCCAGAAATTTTAGGCAAAATAGACATTCCTAAAAAGTACCTAGATGCGATAAAGCTAGGCATGAAGGGAGTTACTGAAAGAGGGGGAACGGCAAGCGCTGCATTTGACGGTTTTCCCATGACTGTAGGAGGTAAGACTGGTACTGCAGAGGTAGGCATAAAGGGAAGGGATAATTACGCCTGGTTCGTAGGTTTTGCCCCCTATGACAATCCTCAAATTGTGGTAGTTACTGTTATTTATCAAGGGGGAGGCGGTTCATACGCTGCTTACGTGGCAAGAGATATATTTGACGCCTACTTTGGGCTGAGCAAAAGCGGAGAAAGAGAGACGTTTAATCTTGTAAATACTCCTTTAAGGTAAAGAGGTTTACCCTCTTTTTTCTTTTATAAAGCAGGAAAAATGCATTTTGTGGAGAATATAGATATTTAGATGAAATTACACTGGAGGTAAATTATGGTAAGAGAGCCTGTGAAGATTCAAGGGACAAAAGAAGGACTTGTAATTGTTGTGGATGAAGATGTGGATATTGAGGTTTTAAAGGAAAGAATTGTAGATAGAATAGAAAAATCTCTTAAATTTTTTGAGGGTGCTACCTTAAATGTCAGGGTGAAAAATTCTAAATTTAAGGATGAGGAACTTGAAGACCTCAAAGATTTTATCCTGAAAAACTATGGAGTAGAGATTTTTATAAAAAAATTTCAGGAAAAGCATATAAAAAACGTCACAGATGACGAAATATTTAATGGGTTGGAAGAAGGGATTACTAAATTTCACAGAGGTACTGTGCGGTCAGGGCAAGTGGTTAAGTACTACGGGAATTTAGTAATAATAGGGGATGTAAATCCCGGTGGGCTTGTTCAGGCCGCTGGCAATATCGTAGTTACGGGGACTTTGAGGGGAATCGCTCATGCGGGTTTTACAGGTAATAAAGAGGCTTTTATTGTCGCTTCCTCCCTTAAGGCTATGCAGCTTAGAATAGCAAACATAATTTCGAGAGCTCCTGACAAAGAGGAGGAAGTGGAGTATCCTGAAATTGCTGTGGTAAGGAAAAACAAAATAATTGTAAGACCACTTTACCACCTCGGCGACTTATGGTAAAATATTCTAAAAGATAATATTAATGGAATGGAGTGAGAGGATGAAGGAAGCAATAGTCATAACTTCTGGAAAGGGCGGAGTGGGTAAAACCACTACTACTGCAAATATTGGTACATACCTTGCTATGAAGGGTTATAAAGTAGCTTTAGTGGACACTGACATAGGCCTTAGGAATTTGGATGTGGTGATGGGACTTGAGAACAGGATTGTCTATGACATTGTAGATGTAGTGGAGGGGCAGTGTAGATTAAAACAAGCTCTTATAAGGGACAAGAGGTTTGACACTTTATACCTTTTACCTGCTGCGCAGACGAGGGACAAGACCGCTGTGACGCCGGAACAGATGAGAAAGTTAGTTCAGGACCTAAAAGAGGAGTTTGATTACATACTGGTAGACTGCCCGGCGGGAATTGAACAGGGATTTAAAAATGCCATTGCAGGAGCTGATAGAGCTATTGTAGTGACGACTCCTGAGGTTTCGGCAGTGAGAGATGCTGACAGAATAATTGGACTTTTAGAAGCTGCTGAACTTCATAATCCGCTTCTTGTGATAAACAGGATCAAGATGGATATGGTAAAAAGAGGAGATATGATGGATATAGAAGACATAATTGACATACTTGCAATTGACCTTTTGGGAGTAATTCCGGATGATGAGAACATAATAATTTCTACTAATAAAGGAGAGCCTATAGTTCTTGATGAGAAGTCTTTGGCTTCTCAGGCCTACAGGAATTTAGTTGAGAGGTTTTTAGACAGAAACGTTCCTCTTATAAATTTGGATGTAGGCAATGGCTTTATGGACAGGCTAAGAAGGCTTTTCAAGATGGCTTAAAAGTCAAGGAGGTGTTTTTAGATGGATTTGTTCAAAGCCTTTGGTGGAAAGAGCAACAGTAAAGACATAGCAAAAGAGAGGCTCCAGCTTCTGCTGGTTCACGACAGATTAGACGCGTCTCCGCGATTTTTGGAGATGATAAAAGAAGACATTTTAAACGTAATCTCAAATTATGTAGATATAGATGAAAAAGGACTTAGAGTTGAGATTACAAAAGAGAGAAAAAGCGATGACACTTTCATTTCTGCCCTTCACGCTAACATTCCCATAAAAAAGATGAAACAGGTGATAAGGTAAACTGGCGACCAGCCAGTTTTTTTATGTAGTTAAAACTTTTATTGTATGGTATAATACAAATTGGATTTTTTAAGAAGGGAGAATAGCTGTGTTTGATAAAAAGCTTCTTAAAAATTTTGATTGGGGGCTTTTAATCGTAGTTTTATTAATTTCTATATACAGCCTCGTAGTTATCACAAGCGCGTCTCATGCTCTGCAGACAGGTTCATATAAAAAAGTGATAGTGCAAGCTGTGGCAATTTTGATAGGACTTATTTCAATTGCATTTATATGCCTTTTTGACTACAATGTACTGGCTAAATTTTCTACATTTATATATATTTTAAACTTAATTGGCTTGGCCTTGGTATTAGTGATAGGTAAGGTCAGCAATGGGGCACAGAGCTGGATAAGCCTTGGACCTGTTGATATACAGCCTTCAGAGTTTTCTAAGTTAGCCTTGGTGCTTACTTTAGCCAACATGTTCAGCAATCAGGAGGAAATCAAATCTTTCAGAGAGCTCATAGGCCCTCTTGTATATGTAGGAATTCCTTTTATTGCTGTGATGTTGCAACCTGATTTGGGGACGGGGCTTGTCTTTATAGCAATTTTTTTAGCAATTGTATATATATCTGGAATAAGGACTAAAGTGCTCGCGCAACTTTTTGCAATAGGAATTGCAATGCTGCCTATTGGATACAAACTCTTAAAGCCCTATCAGAGAAATCGCCTTTTGTCCTTTTTAAACCCCGAATTGGACCCAATGGGGACAGGCTATCACGTGATACAGTCAAAGATAGCAGTAGGTTCAGGGATGTTCTGGGGGAAAGGACTTTTTCACGGCAGCCAGACCCAGCTTTATTACCTTCCAGAGGCTTGGACAGACTTCATCTTTTCTGTTGTTGGGGAGGAATTAGGATTCGTAGGTGCTACTTTTCTTATAATCCTTTACGCCATAATGCTTTATAAAGCCTGGAAAATTGCGTATAATGCCAAAGACAAGTACGGAATGCTTGTGGCAGTCGGGATAATTGCCATGTTCACCTTTCACATATTTGAAAATATAGGCATGACAATTGGGCTTATGCCAATCACCGGTATTCCTCTTCCTTTTATGAGCTATGGGGGAAGTGCTATGGTAGTGGACATGATGGCGATAGGGCTTTTAGAGAGTATCAGCATGAGAAGGCAGAAAATAAACTTCTGAGGAGGCATTTTTATGAATATTGCTCTTATTGCGCATGACCAGAAGAAAGAGCTTATGGTTAACTTTGCTATCGCTTATAAGCACATATTTGAAAAATGCAATTTGTATGCTACGGGGCACACCGGACAGCTTATAAAAGAAGCAACAGGACTTGATGTTCACTGCCTCTTGCCGGGACCTCTGGGAGGAGACCAGCAGATAGGGGCTTTGATTGCTGAGAATAAAATTGACCTTGTCATTTTCTTGAGAGACCCTCTCACTGTTCAGCCTCATGAACCTGATATACTTGCTCTTTTGAGGGTATGCGATGTCCATTCAATCCCTGTTGCTACTAATATTGCTACTGCTGAAGTGCTTTTGAAAGGAATGGAAATGGGACTTTTAGGCTGGAGACAAATTTGATTCATAAGGCGGCCTCCTTCAAAATAAAATGTACATAGAAGGAGGCATTGTCATTATGAAATATTATTATTCCAAGAAGATTAACCATTATAGAAAGTACATAGACCTTTTTGAAAACCAATTGATAATAGCGATGGTGCTTTTGGGGATGGTTCTTCTTTTTAAAGCAATAGATGTGCCTTTAGCAAATTCCTTTATAAATGTTACAAAAAGCGTTTTAACTTACAATATGGATTACGAAAATACAAAAAAAGGTCTAAAATTGGTGCAGTCTAAAATTCCATGGCTTAAAGAAAATGTGGTTAAAGTTTTTTCACAGGTAGAGGAAAAACCTTCTTCTAAAGAAGCTATACAAACATCTTCAAAAATGATGGCTCCTGTAGAAGGCAGAATAACTTCTGGCTTTGGAGAGAGAGTAGACCCTTTTACAAATAAAGTAACAAAACATACGGGAATTGATATTGAAGTGCCTGTAGGTACAGAAATAAAAGCAGCACTGGATGGGGTTGTGATGCTGGCGACAGAAAAAGAAGACCTGGGGAAAGTAGTTGTATTAAGGCATGAAGGCGATGTAAGGACTGTCTATGCTCATCTTTCAGAGATTTTTGTAAAAGAAGGGCAGCAGATAAGACAGGGAGAGGTAATTGGCAAGTCAGGAGACACAGGAAAAGTTACGGCTCCTCACCTTCACTTTGAAGTTTGGGAAAATGGCAAGCCCATAGACCCTCTGACAAAGGTAGTGATAAATGAGGCTGCCAGTGAGGAGAAAAAATGAAGGTAAAAGTCCACTTTTCTACTTTTGTGTTTGGATTGCTTTTGATTTTTTTAGGCTTTGTGAAAGAACTTTTCAGCATATTTCTTGTGGTGTGTGTGCACGAAATGGGACATGTTTTGGCGGCAAAAAAGCTTAAGGTGGAAGTTTTAGAAGTAAATATATATCCTTTTGGGGGAGTGGCTTTTCTAGATCCAACTGTTTTTATACGTCCGGATTTGGAAATTCTAATAGCGCTGGCTGGTCCTTTTTTTAATATCTTTTTTGCTTTTTTATCTGAGCTATTTTCCCAAATTTTTGATATAAGACTTGACTATTTTATAAAAGCCAATCTGATAATGGCTTTTTTTAATCTCTTGCCAGGACTACCTCTTGACGGAGGCAGGATTTTGAAAAGTTTCCTGTCTTACTTTCTCAGTTTAAGGAGCGCAATCCTTGTTTCAACTTATGGGACCTATCTCATTTCCTTTAGCCTCTTGTGGGTTTCCTTCAAAGACATTTCCCAGGTGGACAGGAATGCATTATATACATTTTTAGCAGTGCTTCTTGTAATTGCAGCAAATAAGGAAAAAAAGATGTCTGCTTTTTTGCAGATGAGAAATTTATACAGAAAAAAAGTAGAATTTTATAAAAAAGGAACGATGGCTGTTCACCATATGGCAGTATCTGAAAAAGCGAAGATGAAAGATATAATAAAAGATTTTATGCCGTCGAAGTACCATGTTATAATAATATTAGACAGCAATTTGAGGGAAAAATATAGGATGACAGAATCAGAATTTTTTGAAAAAGCTTTAGAATATGGGATGAACAGCTGTATAGGTGATGTTTTGTAAAATTAAGAAAAACACTGGAGGAGGAAGAATGGATATAAAAGAAAAAGTTGATTCTCTCCTTATGAAGGTGAGCAAGCCTACCCGCTATACAGGAGGAGAATTGAATTCAGTCTTAAAAAATCCGAAAGAGGTGAAGGTGAGGTTTGCCTTTGCTTTTCCAGACGTATATGAGGTGGGCATGTCTCACCTTGGGATGAGAATCTTGTACCACCTTTTAAACAAAAGGGAAGACGTGTACTGCGAAAGGGTATTTGCACCTTGGGTTGATATGGAAGCTTTGATGAGGCAAAATAAGATTCCACTTTTTACACTGGAGACCAAAACCCCTCTTTCAGAATTTGATTTTGTGGGCTTTACTCTTCAGTACGAGTTAAGCTATACTAATGTGATAAATATGTTAAATCTTGCTAATATACCTATTCTGTCTAGAGAAAGAGAGGGGCTTCCTTTTGTCATAGCTGGAGGACCCTGTGCTTACAATCCTGCTCCTTTATCTGAGGTCATCGATTTTTTTGTGATGGGTGAAGGGGAGGAAGTAATTCACGAAATAATAGATGCTTACATTGAATGGAAGGAAAGAGGAGGAGAAAGGGAGGAATTTTTAGAGGCTGTCTCGCAGATACAAGGAGTGTATGTGCCAAAGTACTACATTGAGGAATATGATAAAGACGGAAAAATTAAGGAAATACGCCCTATAAAAAAGGGCATTCCTGAAAGGGTTAAGAAAAGAATAGTCAAAGATTTTGAAAGTGTGTATCACCCTGAAGAGCAGATAGTACCCTTTATGGATATTGTGCATGATAGGATAATGCTGGAGATTTTTAGAGGATGTACTAGAGGGTGTAGATTCTGTCAGGCAGGGATGATTTACAGGCCTTTAAGGGAAAAGTCGAAGGAGAAAATTCTTGAGTTGGCGGACAAGCTTGTCAAATCCACTGGTTATGAGGAAATTTCTCTTGCCTCTTTGAGCACTTTTGATTATTCGCAGATAGAAGACTTGATAAAAGAGCTCATATCAAGGTATCAAGAGAAGGGAATAGGTGTTTCAATTCCTTCCAGCAGAGTGGATGCTGTGTCTATAAATTTGCTAAAAGAGATACAAAAGGTGAGGAAGACAGGGCTTACTCTGGCTCCTGAAGCTGGAACCCAGAGGTTGAGAGATGTCATAAACAAAGGAATTACAGAAGAGGACATTTTAGAGGCTACGGCTTCTGCTTTTGAAGCTGGGTGGAACAACATCAAACTCTACTTCATGATTGGACTTCCCACAGAGACGATGGAGGACGTGGAAGGGATAGTGGATTTGGCTTATAAGATAGTTGATAACTACAAGAGGGTGAAGGGAAACATCAAGAATTTGAGAGTTACAGTGAGTACTTCTACTTTTGTTCCAAAGCCCTTCACGCCTTTTCAATGGGTTGCTCAGGATAGCGTAAAAAGGATAATTGAAAAGCAGAATTTCTTGAAAGAGAGGTTAAAAAGCAAAGCGTTGAAGTACAACTGGCACAATCCATACATGAGTTTTCTCGAGGCTGTTATTTCTAGAGGAGATAGAAGGGTAGGAAAAGCGATAATAAAGGCTTGGGAAAAAGGCTGTAAGTTTGACGGATGGGATGACTATTTTGACCATGAAAAATGGGAAAAAGCTTTTAAAGAAACAGGAGTTAATCCACATTTTTATGCCAACAGAAAATGGGAAATAGATGAAGTTCTTCCTTGGGACGTGGTAGATGTGGGAGTTACAAAAAAGTTTTTAGAAAGAGAATATAAAAAAGCTTTGGAAGGCAGAATTACCCACGACTGCCGCTATTACTGCACTGGCTGTGGAGTGAAGGACTACGACGAGGGGGTCATCTGTTTTGAAGCGCCTAAGAAGTAAGTACACAAAAGGTGAAGAGGTAAAGTTTATATCTCACCTAGACCTTTTAAGAGTGATCCAGAGGGCCTTGAGGAGAGCTGATATAAAAGTGGCATTTTCTCAAGGATTTAATCCACATCCGAGAATTTCTTTTGGTCCTGCTTTAATGGTGGGGGCAACTACTGAGGGAGATTACATGGACGTAGATGTGGAAGAGGACATTTCACCGCAGGAATTTAAAGAGAGAATGAATGAAGTTTTACCTTCAGGTATTAAGATTGTAGAAGCTTTTGAGGTGGACGTTAGAGATTCTTTATCTTCAAGAATTAAAGGAGCAGATTATTTGGTGGAGGTTTTCTTAAAAAAAGAGGTAAAGGGTTTAGAGGAAGCAGTGAAAAGATTTATGGCGAAAGATACAATAGAAATAGAGAAAGAGACTAAAAAAGGGAAAAAGCTTGTTGATTTAAAGTCTTATCTTGAAGAGTTTTATCTCATTGATATGAATGGGGAAAGGGCAAAATTTTATGTTAAAATGAAGCTGGGGGAAGGTTCTCCTAATCCCCTTCACCTTTTGAAAGCTTTTAATGAATATATAGGGGATGCTTTTGATTTGGAGTATTATAAAATTCACAGAAAGAACATGTTTTTAGAGTGAGGAACTGAGGTGAAGATTTTGAAAAGGCTTATTATTGATATAAATGAAAAACTATGTCAGATTGCTTTTTTAGAAGATGGAAAACTAAAAGAGTACAGGCCAGAGAGAAAAAATGGCAAAAATATCCTGGGAAATATTTATAAGGGAAAAGTAGAAAACGTCTTAAAAGGTATGCAGGCAGCCTTTGTAGATATAGGCCTTAATAAAAATGCTTTTTTATTTTTGGAAGACGTTGTGGGGAGGGAAGACAAGTCCATAACACAAGTTTTAAAACCGGGGCAGGAAGTGATGGTGCAGGTTACAAAAGAGGCGATTGGCCTTAAAGGTCCTCGTGTTACAACTAATATTTCAATACCAGGCGAATATGTGGTTTTGATGCCTTTTATGAACTATGTGAACGTATCTCACAGGATTGAGAATCCGGCAGATAGGGCAGAGTTGGCCGAAATTGCGAGAAGACTAAAGCCTGAAGGCATGGGACTCATAATGAGGACATCTTCTAAAAATGCCAAAGAGGGAGAGATAAAAGAGGATATAGAGAAATTACTTTCTGTTTACGAGAAAATAAAAGAAAATTTTAAGTTGCTTCCTTCTCCTTCCCTCATTTATAGCGAGGAAAGCATTGCTGTGAAGTATTTGAGGGACTTTCTTTCTTATGATGTGGACGAGATTGTGATAAACGATGAAGAAGAATATGAGAAAGTGAATCAGTACTTAAAAAAGATTGGAAAAGATATTGAAGTAGTTCTTGAAAGAGGGGATGTCTCAGGAATATATGGAGTGGACTTTCAAGTAGAAAAGCTTCTAAACAAAAGGGTTTGGCTCAAAAGCGGAGGTTTTTTGGTTATAGACCAGACAGAGGCTTTAACTGTTATTGATGTCAATACGGGGAAATATGTTGGTAAGAGTTCGCTTGAAGAGACCATATTTAAGACAAATCTGGAAGCAGCAGAAGAGATCGCTGCACAGCTTAAATTAAGAGATATAGGAGGAATTATACTCATAGACTTTATAGATATGAAAAATGAAAATTTCAAAAAGGAATTGCTGGAATTTTTTAAAGAGAAGTTGAAACAGGATAGGGCAAAGTGCACGGTTTTGGGATTTACGCAGCTTGGGCTTGTAGAGATGACGCGGAAAAAAGTCAGAGAAGAGATTTCCAGCTTTTTAAAAGTTAAATGTCCGGTGTGCGGTGGTACTGGTACAGTGCATTCTGAGGAGTACATATACAAAAGGCTTAAAAACCAGATTGAGAGAATATTAAGACATGTTTTGGTGAAAAAAGTGATAGTAAAAGGGGATAAAAAAGTGGGAGAAATTCTCAGTAGGAAAAAGCTTATAGAGGAATACGAAAAAAGTCGGGGAATTAAACTCATCTTTGAAGAGGTTTTTAGCGAATACGGTAAATTTGAAGTGGAATTTGAATGAATTGTGTTGACAACTTAAAAGGATAAACTTATTATAAAGATAAGAAATTGTGTTAATGATTTGAAAAAGAGGTGGATTTTTATGAAAGGGCAGTATTACACTATTCTAGCCCTTATATTTGCCATCATAGTAGCAATTTTTGCAATTTCTAACTCTGGACCAGTTGACATAAGCTTTTTGTACTGGCATTATTCCATGTCGCAAGCACTAGTTATCCTGCTTTCGGCGGCTGTTGGAGCTATCATTGTAGGAATAATAGGGGTGTTTGGGCAAATACGCTACAGCGCTACGATAAGAGGGCTTAACAATCGAATAAAAGAGCTTGAAAAGGAAAAAGAGGAACTGATACAAAAAGTGACTGCTCTTCAAAATTACAATCTTGACAGAGGGAAGGAAGAGGGAGAGGGAGAAAAGGGCGCGCAGAGCATTTGACATTGCTTTTTAATTGACAAGTGGTGTTTTATTGTGTTAAAATATCACTTGTGGCCGCTCGAGACGGGTTTTAAAATTTTACCTTGTTCTCGGCGAGACTGGATGGAGGAGGTGCAGTGATGTACGCAATAATTGAAACAGGTGGAAAACAGTACATGGTCAGAGAAGGAGATGTCCTGAAGGTTGAAAAATTGAACTATCCTGAAGGGGAAGTTATAGCCCTTGATAAAGTATTGGCTGTATCCTTTGAAGATGGTAATGTAGAGTTTGGAAAACCCTATCTTGAGAATGTAAAAGTGACTGCTAAGGTATTGGAGCATGGGAAAGGGCCAAAGATAAGGGTATTTAAGTATAAGCCAAAGAAAAACTACAGAAGAAGACAGGGACATCGCCAGCCGTACACGAAGATTCAGATTGAGAAGATTGAAAAATAGCCATGATTGAAGTGAAAGTGTGGAGAAATCCTCAAGGGGATATATACAAGTTTTATGTAAAAGGACATGCAGGGTATGACGAGTATGGAAAAGATATAGTGTGTGCAGCTGTTTCTGCTATTTCCCAGACGGCGGTTTTGGGGATAGAGAATATAAAGGGAGTAAAAATTAGAAAAGAGATCGAGGAAGGCAATTTAGAAGTGGAAGTTAAAGAAGTTTTGAAAGAAGAAGACAAAATCAAGCTACAGGCTATACTAGAAACTATGGTTTTGGGCCTTAAGGATGTGGCTAGTGGATACAGTGAGTATGTGAAGGTAGAGGAGGTGTAAGGGATGATACTGCAGCTTTTTGCTCACAAAAAAGGGGTGGGCAGTTCTAGAAACGGACGTGACAGCGAATCCAAAAGGTTAGGCGTCAAAAGGTCAGATGGGCAGTTTGTACTTGCAGGAAATATACTGGTAAGACAGAGAGGTACTAAAATACATCCAGGTGCTAACGTAGGAATAGGGAAAGACGACACGCTTTTTGCTTTGATAGATGGATATGTGGTATTTGAGAGAAAGGGTCGCGACAAGAAACAGGTAAGTGTTTATCCAGAAAGAAAAGTTGCTCAGAGTTAAAATCCTGGTTTACGCCAGGATTTTTTCATAATTTTGATTAGAAAGCGTGGGATGGTTGTGTCGGATGTGGAGGTATTGGTAGAGTACATGAGAAAAAGAAGGCATGAGCTTTTAAATGACCTCCAAGTGATTTTAGGATATGCCCAGCTGGGGAAATTGGATAAGGTGGTTGATTACATACACAGAATGATTGATAATTTAAATGAGGAGAGAGAAGTTTTTAACTGTGAAAATCCTCAGGAAATTATAAAAACTCTTTTGAAAAAGGCATAATAATTAGAGAATGAATAAGGCAGGTGATATGGTGTTTATAGATACAGCCCGCATATATATAAAAGCCGGAGATGGGGGCAATGGCTTTATTTCTTTCAGGAGAGAAAAGTATGTTCCTTATGGGGGACCTGACGGAGGAGATGGGGGAAAAGGCGGAGATGTGATTTTTATAGCAGACCCAAATCTTTCTACACTGTTGGATTTTAAGTACAAAAGAAAATATATTGCTGAAAATGGAGAGAATGGCAAGAGTAAAAATCAGTATGGAAAAGATGGTGAAGACCTCTATATTAAGGTGCCTGTGGGTACTACTATCATAAATGACGAAACTGGAGAAGTGATAGCGGATTTAATAAAGCCATATCAAAAGGCCATTGTGCTGAAGGGAGGAAAGGGAGGAAGGGGAAATGCCAAATTTGCCACTCCTACCCTAAAGACTCCCCGCTTTGCTGAAAGCGGTGAAAAAGGAAGAGAAATGTGGGTGAGATTAGAGCTTAAACTTCTCGCAGATGTGGGACTGGTTGGATTTCCCAATGCCGGAAAATCTACATTACTGGCAAGTTGCAGCAGAGCTAGACCCAAAATTGCCAACTATCCTTTCACGACTCTGACCCCAAATTTAGGAGTTGTGGAGCACAAAGGAAAGTCCTTTGTAATGGCTGATATTCCAGGGCTTATTGAAGGAGCCCACAGGGGTGAAGGATTGGGGCACGATTTTTTGAGGCATATTGAAAGGACAAAAATGCTTATCCACGTGGTAGACGTATCTGGCAGCGAGGGAAGGGACCCTGTAGAAGACTTTGAAAAAATAAATGAAGAGTTAAGACTTTACGATGAAAGGCTTGTGACTTTGCCTCAGATCGTCGCAGCAAATAAGATGGATTTGCCTGAGGGGAAAGAAAAATATCCTAGATTTGAAGAGGAGATAAAGAAAAGAGGATATGAGGTATATCCCATATCAGCTCTTACAAAAGAAGGGCTTGATGCTCTTCTTGACAAGACTATTGAGATTTTGTCTTCTATTCCTGCCGAAAAAATAGAGGAAGTCCCTGAGGTAATAGTCTATAACCCGCCTGAGGAAGAGGAAACCCTGGAGGTAGAAGTCAAAGGAAACACTTATTATCTAAAGGGAAGTAAGATTGACAAGCTTTTAAAGAGGATAAATTTACAGGATGAACATTCTCTGAGGTATTTTGAAATTCTCCTTAGAAAAAGTGGGGTAATAGATGCTCTTAAGGAGAAGGGTTTTAAAAGCGGGGACGTCATAAATGTGAGGGATTTTGAGTTCGAGTATTACGAGTAAAAACTTCAAGTTGTGCATTTTCACTTTTTTAATGTATAATGTAAGTATACATTAAAAAAGCAGGGGGATATAAATTGGAAAGGGAGCTCAGGCTTGGTATAATGGGAGGCACATTTGACCCTATACATTATGGCCATTTGGTCACAGCGGAAGCTGTAAGGGATGAATTTAAGCTGGATAAGGTAATTTTTGTACCTGCTGGCAATCCTCCTCATAAAGTGAAGAGGAAAGTGACTGACAAAAAACACAGGTATTTGATGACTATTTTGGCTACTATAACAAATCCATTTTTTGAAGTTTCTTCGATTGAAATAGACAGAGAAGGCTACACCTACACAATTGACACTATAAAAGAGTTTAAGAAAATGTATGGAGAAAAAACCCTGTTTTACTTTATAACAGGGGCAGATGCTGTATTAGAGATTCTCACTTGGAAAAATGCGGACGAGCTTTTGAGGCTGTGCTATTTTGTAGCCGCAACCCGTCCTGGCATTGAAGGGAATAAGATTGACCAAGAGCTTGACAAGATAAGGAAGCTTTATGGAGATGTGATTTACAAAGTTACAGTCCCTTCTTTAGCAATTTCTTCTACTGATATAAGGGAAAGAGTGGCAAAGGGTAGACCTATAAAGTACCTTCTGCCGGAGCCAGTAGAAAGGTACATCCAGAAATACAAGCTTTATAAAGAGGATGACTCAAGATGAGGTATGACATTGAATGGATGAAAGAAAAACTAAAAGAAATGCTGGATAAAGAAAGGTACATCCATTCTGTTGGGGTTATGGAAACAGCTGTAAAGCTTGCTGAGAAATACGGAGTGGATGTTGAAAAAGCTAGGGTGGCAGGGCTTCTGCATGACTGTGCAAAGGACTTTTCTGATGAAGAGCTTGTAAAGATGGCTTACAAGTACGGAATTTTCGTAGATGAGGTTCTTCTTAAAGTGCCTTTTTTATTGCACGGACCTGTTGGGGCTTATCTGGCTCAAGAATTGTTTGGAGTGACAGATGAGGAGATAAAAAGAGCGATTGCTCTTCACACTACAGGAGATGTTAACATGTCTCTTTTAGATAAGATTATATTTTTAGCAGACTATATAGAGCCAAATAGAGATTTTGAAGGGGTGGAGGAATTAAGGGAACTTTCTTGGAAGGATTTAGATTTAGCTGTTTTAAGAGCTTATGACAGCACTATATGCTATGTGATAAAGAGAAATATGATACTTTATGAGAAAACTGTGAGCGGAAGAAACGACATCCTTTTAAAATTGGGAGAGGAGAAACATGAAGAGATTTTTTAAAATTTTCGCTCTATTTTTGGGACTTTTGGTACTCAGCTTGGGGACTGGAGCATATATATATTTGAAGTCTTTAAATCCCTCTGATGCGAGCTTGATGAACCTTCCAACTAAGGAGGATAAAAAGAACCCTGAAGAGATAAAAGTGCTAATTTTGGGGATTGACGAGACTTCTCCTGATGACCCTCATAGGTCAGATACCATGATGGTCATTTCCTACAATGTCAATACGCAAAAGGGGTATATTTTGTCCATTCCGAGAGATACCATGGTCACAATTCCTGGCCATGGCGTTCAAAAGATAAACGCAGCCTATCCAATTGGCGGGCCTAAACTTGCCATGGAAGAAGTATCACAGCTTACTGGAGAAGACATTAGCTACTATGTGAAAATTGACTATGAAGGTTTTAAAAAGCTTGTGGATGCTATAGGCGGTGTGGAGATGAATGTTCCTATGGACATGAATTATGACGATTATGCAGGGAATTTGCACATTCACCTGAAAAAAGGGTGGCAGCATTTGGATGGAGAAGAGGCTTTGCAGTTGGTGAGGTTTAGACATGGTTATGCTGAGCAGGATTTAGAGAGGGTAAAGGTCCAGAGGGAATTTTTGTTGGCGGCTTTGGACAAAATTAAAAGCCCTTCTATTCTTTTGAAATTGCCTCAGCTCTTAAAGACGGTCAATCAATATGTGGAGACTAATATTCCCCCTTCTCTGATGGTCAAATACGCCGAGTACGCTGCAAAAGTTAGTAAAAATGACATAATTACTGCTACACTGCCTGGAAACCCTGAATATATAAATGGCATAGCTTACTATGTTGTAGATCCAGAGGAGATAAAAAAATTCATGTCAGATTTACAAAAAGGGGAATTAAATCAGTCTGTTAAGGTAGAAGTATTAAATGGGTGCGGCATTCCTGGAGCTGCAGGGAAAGTGGCGGAAATTTTAAAACAGCAGGGCTTTGATGTGGTTCGCGTGGGAAATGTGAATGGAGCTTTTTATGATACTACTCAGATAATTTTAAGAAGTGAGAATAAAAAGGTTGCAAATGAGCTCAAAAAGCTTCTTAAAAATGCTGTGATAGTAGAGGACTACCAGAAAAAAAGCGATGCTGATATAACCATAATTTTAGGGAAAAATGTAAGCTTAGAGGGGTGATTTAGTGATAGAGGCAAAAGAGAAGGTTTATAAAATTTGCAGGGTTTTAGATGAAAAAAAGGCCTTTGATGTGAAAATTTTGTACATTGGCGAACTTACTACCATTGCAGATTATTTCATAATAGCTACTGGTACATCTAGTACTCATGTGCAGGCGTTGGCGGATGAGGTGGAGAAAAAATTAGGAGAAGAAGGTATATTTGTGGACCATGTGGAGAAAGACTTTGCGTCTGAGTGGATTTTGATGGACTATGAGGACGTAGTAGTTCACATTTTTCAGCAGGAAGCAAGAGAATTTTACAGCCTTGAGAGATTGTGGGCGGATGCTAAAGAGATAGTGCTTGACAACAGGCTATAAGGCATGTATAATAACGTTAATAAATTTTTAATCATTTCTTTTTTCACATCCGCACACAATCTGGTATAATAGGGGGATTCAATCTGATGGGTACTCATCCGCTTTTAAAAAGCATTGTTCCTATGGTAGAAAGCATTGCGAACACATTTGGGAAAAATTGCGAAGTAGCTCTTCACGACCTTTCATCACCTCAAAGCCCGATAATTGCCATTGCCAATGGCCACGTTACCGGGCGAGAAAAAGGAAGCCCTTTGCCTGATGTCATTCAAAAGGCATTAAAATCAGACAGTTTAGAAGACATGATCAATTTTAAGAACAAGTCTAGAGATGGGAAGATATTAAAATCTTCTGCTATTTTTATAAAAGACGAAAATGGAAGACCTGTAGGGTGTTTGACAATAAATATAGACATATCGGAGTTTATTCTTGTAAAAAATACTTTGTCAGAATTCTGCGAAATATCAGAGCCTTCAGAGGAAAACAAGGAATCCTACACAGGCAGTGTTAGTGATGTTTTGGAGAGCATAGTGAACACAACACTGGAGAGTTTTGGTAAACCAGTAAACTTCATGACAAAAGAGGAGAAGGTGCAGATAGTTAAGATGCTGGATGCAAAGGGCACATTCCTTATAAGAGGTGCTGTAGACTATGTGGCAAAAATTTTGTGCGTGTCCAGATACACTATTTACAACTATCTGGATGAAATAAGAGTAGGAGAAGATTTTGGCAAATACTGACGCTTGCTTCCTTTATTTTACTTTACAAACATTTTATTTTATGATATAATAAAAACGGGTTTTTGTATAATTGAATAACATGCTAAACGCTGAATTCGTTAAGAAGCGGGGGACCCACTCTTTTGGGGTGAATCCATCTTTTAAAAGATGGTAGGGTTATCTTTCGACCCGAACCCGTCAGCTAACCCCGTAAGCGTTGAAAGAGAAGGATGATAGCATGTGGGGTGTCTTATTGTCTTTTTTGGCACCGAAGATAAAGCTATAGAAGTCCTTCTATAGCTTTTTCATTTCTTTAAAAAGGGGGTGTATGGGCATGAAAATGCCTTATTTTGCTGTAATCGGGGCGGGGAACGGGGGGCAGGCAATTGCAGGACATCTCGCTTTAAAAGGGTTTAAAGTAAATTTATACAATAGAACTTATGAAAAATTGATCCCAATAATACAAAAAGGCGGTATAGAGCTAGAAGGAGAAGTTGAAGGATTTGGAAAACTGAATCTTGTCACTGACGACATAGGCAAAGCCGTAAAAGATGTGGATATGATACTAGTGGCTGTGCCTGCGTCTGCCCACGCCATGATTGCAGAAGAGCTTTTGCCCTACTTGCAAAGAGGCCAGATAGTGGTATTAAATCCCGGAAGAACAGGGGGAGCATTGGAAGTTCACAACATATTTAAAAAGAGAAGTGATTTAGAGGTTGTTGTTGCTGAAACTGATACTTTTATCTATGCGTGCAGGTCTTCTAATGGGAAAGCCAAAATATACAAGATTAAAGACATAGTATCAGTTGCGGCAATTCCTAAAGATAAAACGGAAGAAGTAGTGGAAATTCTCAATATCGCTTTTCCACAGTTTGTAGCTGCTGAGAATGTGTTAGAAACCAGCTTCAACAATTTTGGAGCAATTTTCCATCCTGCTCCAACGCTTTTAAATGCTGCTCGGATTGAGGCTACCAAGGGAAATTTTGAGTACTACAGAGAAGGGATTTCACCTTCTGTCGCCAAAATCCTTGAAAAGATTGACAATGAGAGAATGATGGTGGCAAAGGCTTTAGGCGTGAAAACTATCTCTGCTAAAAGATGGCTTAAAGAAAGTTACAATGCCGATGGGGATACGCTTTATGAAGCTATACAGAACACAAAAGCTTATGTAGGGCTTATGGCTCCTGACACTATAAATTGCAGGTATATTTTTGAAGATGTTCCTATGAGCCTTGTGCCTATCTCTTCTATTGGAAAAGAAATAGGTGTAAAAACGCCCACAATTGACGCGATAATACATCTGGCATCTGTGATGCACGGAAAAGATTACTGGGAAATAGGGAGAACTGCCGATAAACTGGGAATACGTGGGATGTCGCCTAAGGAGATCATAGAACTAGTAGAAGGGAAGAGAAAGGAGGTTGCGACAGCATGAGAAAGCTTATCGTGGCTGGTTCAATTGGAAATTGTGTCCATGTTGCTGGAGTGTACAATTTTTTGAGGTTTGCAGAACAGCAGGGTTATGAGACGGTGTTTTTGGGGCCTGCTGTCCCAATAGATAAATTGATTGAGGCTGTAAAAGAATATCAACCTGAGATTGTAGGGGTAAGTTATAGGCTTACTCCTCAAGCTCTGGAAAACTTATTAAAAGAACTGAAGGATAAAATAGAAAAGAATAATTTAAAAGGTATCAAATGGGTGTTTGGTGGTACAGAACCCAATGCAGAAGTTGCGAGAAAGTCAGGGATATTTTCTGCAGTTTTTGACGGCACAAAAGGAGACGAGGAGACTATCAATTTCTTAAGAGGGAAAACTGCAACTTCTCAAAAAAGAGTCTTTGCAGATACTCTGATTGGAAGGATTGAGGATAAATTCCCCTATCCCATCATAAGACACCATTTTGGACTGCCTTCATTGGAGGATACGATAGAGGGTGTCAAAAGAATAGCTGAGGCAGAAGTTTTGGACGTAATTTCCATAGCTCCTGACCAGAATGCGCAAGAGCACTTCTTCGATAAAAAATACGACCCAGCTCTGGATGGAGCAGGAGGAGTTCCTATAAGAAAAGAAGAGGATTTAATACGCATCTATGAAGCGTCAAGAAGAGGCAATTATCCGCTTTTGAGGTGCTACAGCGGAACCAATGATGTTTTCAAGATGGCTGAAATGCTTTTAAGGACTATAAAGAATGCTTGGGCTGCTATACCATTGAGCTGGTACAATGTGCTCGATGGGAGAGGCCCAAGGGATGTAAGGACTTCTATAAGGGAAAATCAGCAGTTGATGAAGTGGCATGCAGAGAGAGGAGTGCCTGTAGAAGTAAATGAAGCTCATCACTGGAGCCTGAGAGATGCTCATGATGTTATAGGAGTTGTAACTGCTTTCCTCGCGGCATATAACGCAAAGAAAATGGGAGTTAGGGATTATGTAGCACAATTTATGTTCAATGTTCCAGCTTCCATTTCACCTAAAATGGACTTGGCAAAAATGCTTGCAAAAATAGAACTTATAGAGGACTTAGAAGATGAAAACTTCAGAGTGATAAGGCAAGCAAGAGCAGGTCTTGCAAGCTTTCCTTCTGACCTTTTAGAAGCAAAAGGGCAGCTCGCTTCTAGCGCGTATTTGTCTATGGCTATTAAACCCCACATATATCACGTAGTTGGATATTGTGAAGCTCACCACGCAGCAACGCCTGAGGACATAATTGAAAGCGTAAAAATAGTAAAAGCTGTGATAAAAAATACTATGTTTGGAATGCCGGACTTGACTAAAGACGAAGATGTGATAAAGAGGAAAGAACAGCTCAAAAAAGAGGCAAGGATTTTGCTTGAGGCTATAAAAGAAATAGCGCCACACAGCGAAGATCCCTGGTCTGACCCAGATGTTTTGGCAACAGCTATAGAAATAGGTTTTTTAGATGCACCTCACTTAAAAGGCAATAAATACGCCAAAGGCGCTCTTCAGACAAAAGTTATAGATGGAGCATGTTACGCATATGACTATGAAAAGCACAGAATAATACCAGAAGAAGAAAGGGTAGAGAAAATTTTAAGAGAGTACAAAAAGGAGCGCTTTCTTGTGTAAATTAAATTAGCAAGAAGAAGGGCGCAGATTCTCTTCTTGTGCCCTTTTATTTTTGCAAAAGGAGGTTTATATCTTGGCAGGTTTGGCTTTTATATTCGGTAAAAAAAACACTCAAAAAAGGAGGGCGCTGCCCTCCTTTTTAATACTTAGAAAATATAAATTTTTTTCTTTGCCTTATTCTTTGCCTTCTCCAGAGTAAAAATGCCATGCTAAAAGAAGCTATGCCAAAGATCAATTTTAGAGGATGTACAATAGGATTTTTTTCCTTTTCGTTGTAGTAATTCCCTAAGAAGTTTTTATACACATCTTCTGAGGCAATTAGCGGGTTTGTCCCTATCTCCTTTCCGTCAAGTGTGTACTTTATATACCCTAGGACTTCACCTTTTTGAATGGGAGCTTTTATGTCATCTTTAAGCACAACTTCTGTTTTTATAGAATTTTCTTTACCTTTGGGCACTTCATAATAAAAGTCCTTTTGTGCAATTAAAGGAAGCTTAAATCCGCCTTTCCCAAGTTCTATAGAAGTTATCACTTCGTCCTTTTGCGTTACTTTTACAAGAGAAAAATTTTGAAAACCGTAATCTAAAAGCTTTATAGTGTCTGTCCAAATGTTTATGCCTTCATCTCCCATTATAACAGAGATAAGCCTGTGCCCATCTCGGGTTGCGGAAGCCACCAACACTTGTCCTGCAGCAACAGTGTAGCCCGTTTTTACTCCATCTGCTCCTTCATAGTGGAAGCGGGAAGGTTTAAGTAAGCGATTGCTTATCCATAAGTCTCTTGGTTTGTCGAACTTATTTGTCGGAGGAATTTGATAATGCAGAGTGCTTACAATTTTTCTAAATTCAGCATTTTGCATGGCGTATCTTGCAATTTGTGCCATGTCATAGGGCGTGGAATAATGGTTTTCATCGGGCAACCCGTTCGGATTTACAAAATGGCTGTTGTAAGCGCCTATTTCTCTCGCTTTTTCATTCATCATTTTGGCAAAATTTTCTACGCTCCCACCTATATGCTCTGCAATTGCTATTGCAGCATCATTTGCAGATTCCAGCATTAAAGCGTAAAGCAGCTGCTCAAGTGTGAGTTGCTCTCCTGGAGATAAAAATATTGAATTCCCCTCAATTTTAGTCACATTTTCACTACAGGTGACAACATCATCTAGCTTTCCCTTTTCCAAGGCAATAATTGCAGTTAGGATTTTTGTAGTGCTTGCTGGATACATCCTTTTGTGCATGTTTTTGTCATACAGTACCTGTCCTGTAGTAAAGTCCATCAATACCGCTGTAGGTCCGACAATTTCTGGAGGTTGTGGAGTTTCTGCATGTGCTGGGACTGAGAGAAAAGCAAAAACAATTATTATAAGTAAAGCAATTATTTTCTTCGCCATTTTTATGCCCCCATCATGTTGTCATACTTAAAGTATACCAAAAAAATGATAAAAATAAAAAGGAATTTTTTAATGGACGTAGAAATAAATAAAGGAGCTTGCAAAATGAGGTGGTTTTATGGTACAATTTACCAAAAGGCAGCAATATGCCATCATTGCCATCTTGTCTATAATACTGCTTTTTTCTGGCTATGTGATATACAAAAACTATAAATTAAAAACTGACTTTGTTATAAATACTTCTCAGGATAATATGCAAGCTGAGCAGTTGCAGGAGCAGAAGCCTGTTGAAATAAAGGTTTATGTCACCGGTGAAGTGAAAAATCCGGGAGTTTACATAATGAAAGAAGGAGAGAGGGTGATAGATGCTATAGAAAAAGCAGGAGGGGTGCTTGAAGAAGCTGATTTGTCCAATATTAATTTAGCTCAGAAGGTAAAGGATGAACAGATGATAAAGGTGCCTAAAAAGGGGGAGAAGGTAGACACTTCTTTTGCTTCAGGGATTGATGGCGCTAAAAAGGTAAACATAAATACTGCTACAAAAGAAGAGCTCCAGACTTTACCTGGCATTGGCCCTGTGACAGCAGAAAGGATTATAGAGTTCAGAGAGACTAAAGGGCCTTTCAAAAAAATTGAAGACATAATGAACGTGCCCAGGATTGGGCCTAAGATGTTTGAACAGATAAAAGACAAAATTACAGTGGATTAAATGAATAGAATTTAGTTCCATATGGAACAAAAAATTACATATAAATGAGGGGTGCTATGAAAAGGGTAATTTCGCTTGCAATTGCAATTTTTTTTGTGTTTAGTTTACTCATGGTAAAAGGTCAAGAAGGGGAAGTGGGAGAATTTTACCAGCTAAAACAGAAAGAGCAGGAAGTAATTTTGGAAATACTTAAATTAGATGTTGAAAAACTCAAGTCAGAAAAAGCGTTAGAAGAAATTTCTGCTGAAATTGAAAAGCTGAATGAGAGCATAAAAGAAAAGACAGAAGAAATTAAGAGAACTTCCGAAGAGATAGATAAAGAAAAGGATACTATAAAGACCTGGTTTAGGTTTTTGTACATGTCAGGGACTAATGCGATTTTATCTCTTTTGCTGATGGCAGATAATGCGAGCGAACTTCTTCACAGGCTGATTTATGTTGATATAATCACAAACTACTATTATGACAAGCTCGAGAACTTGTATAATCTGGTAAAGTACAAAAAAGAAGAGGAAAAGCAGCTTACCCTTAAGAAGGAAGAACTTTTAAAAAAGCAGGAAGAAGAGAAGAAGGTAATAAAGAAAATAGAGGACTTAAGAGCCAACAAAGATAAAATTTTAGAGGAGATAAGGGAGAAGTTATCCAATTATCAGAAAATATTGGAGATAGTGGAAAACACAAGTTCTTCTCTTTCTTCTCTAGATTTTTTGCTGAGCAGTATTTCTAAGCTTCCGTGGGGAAATCTCCAGCCTAAAGATCTAAAGTTTTCTTTTTTCAGTGCTGAAGCTTCTTTTTATGACAAAGATGTGACAGAGCTTGTGCAGTCCTTTGATGAAAGGTTAAAGAATGTGGAAGTAGTTTTTAAAAAAGAGGGATTTGAAGTAAAAGAAGAAGGAAAATACCTTGCGAAAGGGAATTTTGAAATAGAAGATGACAAGATAAAGCTTAAGTTTATGTCTATAAATGTTCAGGGGATTTTGATTGAAGGGAGCTTTCTTGAAAAGCTAATAGAGGGTTATGACACCAGATTAAATTTTAATATACCTTTAGAAGGTTGGAAGTTAAAGCAGGTTTCAACAGAAGATGGATATGTAAAGATTTTGCTGAAGAAATGAGAAAGCTTAAAAAAGCTCCCCTCTTTCTGATTAGTCAGAGGGGAGACTGCTTTTTCTTGAATGGGCTATTCTGGCGCATGCGGCAGCTACTATTGCGGCTACCAAGTCGTCTATAAAGGTGTTGCACCTTTTTTCTTTTTCTGCATTTAATTTGCCAATTATTCCTGGCTTGACTTTATCCAAATATCCAAAGTTTGTAAGTCCAATAGAACCGTACACATTTGTTATGCCCAAAGCAAGAATTTCATCAATACCGTATAAAGGTTCATCTCTTTTTAGGATGGATAGAAGAGGTTCCTCTAAGAGGTCTTGTTCAGCTAATTTGTCCAGAGCTATTCCTGTAAGTATTGCGTTTTGTACTTCTCTTTTTTCCAGCACGTGATGAAGGTTTTCTATGCACTCTTCAATCGTTAAATCTTCGTAATACTTTTTCTGAAGGTCTAAGACTAAAACAGCCATATCTTCTAGGTTAACTCCTCTTTCTTTTAATAAGGCTATGGCTATGTCCTTCATAAAAAACAGCTCCTTTAAAAAATTTTACATATACCAATTATACCACATTTTTATTTTCTTGAAAAAATAAATCAGTTAAAGTATAATCAAAAATAGTTTAAACCTATAGAAGAAGGTGAGATGATGAGCGAAGTCAGAGTGAGATTTGCGCCAAGTCCTACGGGTAGTTTGCACATAGGTGGAGCGAGAACAGCGCTTTTTAACTGGCTTTTTGCCAGGCATCACGGCGGCAAATTTATTTTAAGGGTTGATGACACAGATTTAGAAAGGTCTACAGAAGAATCTATGAGGGGAATACTAGAAGGACTTCAGTGGCTAGGAATTGATTGGGATGAAGGGCCTATATATCAGTCCCAGAGATTGGATGAATATAGGAAGTTTGCAAATAAACTGCTTGAAGAGGGGAAAGCCTATTATTGTTTCTGTACAAAAGAAGAGCTGGAAGAGATGAGAAAGCAGGCGGAAAGAGAAGGCAGGCCTTTTATGTACACAGGAAAGTGCAGGAATTTGACAAAAGAACAGATACAGAATTACCTCAAAGAGGGTAGAAAGCCTGTCATACGCTTGAAAACGCCGAGAGAAGGAAAAACTGTCGTCCATGACATAATAAGGGGAGATGTTGAGTTTGACAATTCTACAATTGATGACTTTATAATAATGAAGTCAGATGGGATGCCGACTTACAATTTCGCTACAGTCGTGGATGACTACCAGATGGGAATTACCCATATTATAAGGGCGGAAGAGCATCTTTCTAACACCCCCAAGCAGATACTCATCTACGAAGCGTTAGGAGTGCCATTGCCCCAATTTGCCCATGTGTCCATGGTTTTGGCTCCTGACAGGACCAAACTTTCAAAAAGGCATGGGGCAACCTCTGTTCAGGAATTCAGAGACCAGGGGTATCTGCCTGAGGCGATTGTGAACTACATCACTCTTTTGGGATGGGCTCCTTCAGATGGGGAAGAAATTTTTGACGTGAGAAAAAGCATAAGGGAATTTTCTCTAGAGAGGGTTTCCAAAAATCCAGCGGTTTACGATGTTCAAAAGCTTACCTGGATAAATGGCCACTACATTAGAAGCTATGACCTCGATAAATTGACACAAGCTATAATACCGTTTTTGCAGAAAAAAGGGCTAATAGGTGAAAATTACGATTACGAGTATATAAAAAAGATAGTGAGTGTAGTGAGAGAGAGGGAAAAAACGCTTGTGGATATAGCAGATGCTATGACGTATTATTTTAAAGAAGTAGAGAGCTACGAGGAAAAGGGCGTGCAAAAATACTTTACCAAAGAAGGGGTAGTGGACATTCTTAAAAAGGCAGCTGAAACGCTGAAAAATTTGGAACCTTTTAATAAATTTACTGCTGAAGAGGCTTACAGAAAATTGGTTGAAGAGTTGGGCATATCCAGTAGCGCTCTTTTCCACCCGACAAGATTAGCTATTTCTGGCAGAACTTTTGGGCCAGGGCTATTTGATATAATGGAATTTTTGGGCAAAGAAAAGACAGTTGCTCGAATTGAAAGGGCTATAAAATTCATTGAAGAAAACATAAAAGGATGATATCACCTATACAAGGGTGATATCATCCTTTTAACCCATGAAAGGGTGAAATAAAATGTACTTTGTGATTACTGCTGACATAGTAAGGTCAAGAGAGCTTTTAAAAAAGGGAATGCGGCGAGAATTCTTTTTAGAAGCAGTAAATAAAGCGAATAATTTGTGCTCTGAGAGCCTTTCTGTGCCTTTTTCACTTATGAGAGGAGACGAAATTCAGGGACTGGTGGCTGATGCAGATTTTCTGCCTAAAGCAGTGAGGAGGTTAAGGTATAGCTTCCTGCCAGCTATTTTAAGAATTGGCATAGGCATAGGTGGGATTTCTACAGAGGTAAAAAGCACTTCTTGGGAAATGGATGGAGAGGCTTTTTACAGAGCGAGAGAAGCTTTAACTTCCTGCGGTGATAATGTTTTGACTGTGGTTAAAATGGGGAATCCCTTCGTAGAAGGTACTGCTACAGCTTTATTTGCACTTATTGACGCGTTAGAGTCAAAATGGACTGCGGGGCAGTGGGAGGCCGTGATTGCTTACGAGATTTATGGGACATATCAGAAAGCAGGAGAGATTTTGAAAGTAGCGCCGCAAAACGTTTCAAAGAGATGCCATGCAGCCAGATGGCCAGCAGTGGTAGAGGGTGAAAAAGCGATTGTAAAACTTTTAAAATTTGCCCTGGAGGGGGAAAAAGACAAGTGAAAGTGTTACTTTTTGCAATAATTTTATTGCTTTTTTCTCACGGGTTGAGCGACTACATATTTCAGACAGAGAAAATGGTGAAAAGAAAAGCAGGTGGAATTTTTAAAGGATTTATAGAGCATTTTTTAATCGTTTTAAGCCTTAATATAGTTCTGATGGCCTTTTTTACAGCAAGGGCTTTCCCTTATCTCGTGATTCTATCTATACTCCACATCTTGATTGACTGGGGAAAGTACAAGCTGTTTAAAAGTGAAAGTTTAACTTCTTTTGTCTTAGACCAGTTTTTTCACATTTTCACTATAGTTTTAATAGGATTGGCAATTGCAGATTTCTTAAGGCCTTTCTTTTGGGGAGCCTACTTGCAACCTTATTTTCAAGTATTTTCAACTCTTACAGTCTATGTTTACGTTGTGTTCGGAGGAGCAATTTTTATAAAATACGCACTTTTAAGCCCTCTTGTGTACATTCCCAGAGCAGAAATTACCACTTCAGGAAGGATAATAGGAATAATAGAGAGGATTTTAATGACGACTTTAGTAGCTATGGGTCAAGTAGCTGCAGCAGGTTTTGTAATAGCTGCAAAATCTATAGCACGGTATAAAGAGCTTGATGACAAAAACTTTGCAGAATATTATCTAATTGGTACAATGCTTAGCATGTTGCTTGCACTTTTGGGAGGAATTCTCATAAGGTTCTTGTACCAAATATAAAAACACCTCCCCATCAGAGTCGTCGTACCAGGCAATTTAAGGGAGGTACCAAAAATTTACAATATCAGTATTTTCAAGCTTGGTAGCCCCAAGGGGACTCGAACCCCTGTCTCCGCCGTGAGAGGGCGGTGTCCTAGGCCGCTAGACGATGGGGCCAAAAAATTGGCTGCCGAACTAGGACTCGAACCTAGACCAGGTGATCCAGAGTCACCTGTGCTACCATTACACCATTCGGCAGCGCCTTGACGAATGTTATTATAGCATAGGTTTTTTATTTTGACAAGACCCCTCTTTTTTATTTTTATTGTTTACAATTCTGTGTAAATGATTTATAATTTTGCTGTAGACGTACATACTGTATACAAGGAGGGGAGAAATGTGGCTCACTACATAACTGAAGAATGCATAAGCTGTGGCGCTTGTGCCGCTGAGTGTCCGGTAGATGCGATTTATGAAGGGGACGGAAAGTACGAGATTGACCCTGAAAAATGCATTGACTGCGGTGCTTGCGAGGCGGTATGCCCTACTGGTGCTATAAAAGCCGAGTAAAAATATATACCCCCAAATGGGGGGATTTTTTATTTTACATTGACTAATACCTTTTAAAGTGATAAAATTTTGCTAAATTAATTTAAAAGAAAAAGGAGGAGTCGGAGGTATGGGATTAGTATATGTAAATGGAGAGTTTGTGGACAGCGAAAAAGCTTGTGTATCAGTTTTTGACCATGGCTACCTTTATGGGGACGGAATTTTTGAGGGGATAAGGGTTTACGACGGAGTCATATTTAAATTGGATGAGCATTTAAAGAGGCTTTACAGTATGGCAAAAGTGCTTCTTTTGGACATTCCTCTTTCTATGGAAGAGATGAAAGAAAAAGTCGTGGAAACAGTGAGAATTAATAATTTAAGAGATGCTTACATAAGGTTGGTTGTCTCAAGAGGAAAAGGGGATTTAGGACTTGACCCTTATAAATGTCCTAAACCTACAGTCGTGATAATTGCAGATAAAATTGCCTTGTATCCAGAATCTATGTATGAGACGGGTCTTAAAATTATAACGTCTTCCTTTAGAAGAAATTCAATACAGTCATTGGACCCGCAAATAAAGTCTTTGAACTATTTAAACAACATCTTAGCTAAGATTGAAGCAGTAAAAGCTGGATACCCTGAGGCTTTGATTTTAAATCAAGAGGGTTATGTGGCAGAGTGCACAGGCGACAATATTTTTATAATCTCCAACGGAGTTTTATATTCTCCACCTTCAGCCGTTGGGGCGTTAGGAGGAATTACGAGAGCTACAGTGATTGACATAGCTAGAGAGCTTAACATTCCTTTCGAAGAAAAATACTTTTCTCTGTTTAATGTGTACACAGCTGATGAATGCTTCCTTACAGGTACAGCAGCAGAAGCAATTCCTGTGGTAGAAGTGGACCACAGAGTTATAGGAGATGGAAAACCAGGACCTATAACCAAGAAAATAATAGAGGAATTTAGAAAGCTTACAAAAGTTTTGGGCACAAAGGTGTATGAATAAGATTGCGCATCCTGTGCAATCTTATTCATACAGCGAAAGGGTGAAGAGGATGGATAAGCTTTTTTATGAGGATAGCTATGTTAAAGAATTTGAAGCTGTCATCTTAAAGAGAGAAGAAAAAGATGGAGAAAAAACTGTAGTTTTAGATAGAACTTATTTCTATCCAGAGGGCGGCGGGCAGCCTTCTGACACTGGGAAGATAGGAAGTAAAAGTGTAATAAAGGTTTATGAGAAAAAAGGAGAGGTTTACCACGTAGTAGAGGATTTCCCAGAAGGTGAAAGAGTGCACTGTGTGATAGATTGGGACAGGCGATTTGACCATATGCAGCAGCACACAGGACAGCACCTTCTGTCTTCTGTTTTGCTGAAAAAATATGGCGCAGATACAGAGAGTTTTTCTATAGGTGAAAATTCATCTCATATTACAGTTACAAAAGAGTTCTTTACTGAAGAAGAAATTCACGAGGTAGAAAAAGAAGTTAATGGACTCATATATAAAAATCTTGCAGTGAAAAGCTACTTTGCAGATGAAAAGCTTATTTTTAAATTGCCTTTAAGGAAAAAGCCTCAAGTGAAGGAAAATATAAGGATAGTGGAGATAGAAGGAATTGATTATTCTCCTTGCGGAGGTACTCATGTAAAAAATACGGGAGAGATTGGAATTCTAAAAATAAAAAAGTGGGAAAGGACAAATAAAGGGGCAAGGCTTGAATTTGTTTGCGGTTTTAGAGCATTAGAAGATTATCAGAAAAAGAATAGTTTGGTAAATTTCTTGACACAGGTGCTTTCTGAGAAGGAAGAAGGTATTGCAGAACATTTGCAGAAATTGCTTGAAGATTACAAGGAAGCAAAAAGAGAGGTAAATTTCTTAAAAGAAAAGATATTAAAGGAAGAAGCAGAAAATCTGGTTAAAAAATCTGAACTGTACGGTGGAATTCACATTGTTTACAGCTTATACGAGGGAAGAGACCCGGAAGATTTAAAAATGCTGGGCAAATTTGTAACTGCTGAAAGCAAGTCTGTAGCCATTTTAGGCAATAAAAGAGGGGATGTCGCAGATATCGTCGTAGCAAGGTCTTATGACGTAGATATAGTAGTAAATGGCTTTTTTAAGGAAGTATTGAGGACCTTTGATGGGAAAGGTGGAGGAAGTGCGCAGTTTTGTCAAGGTGGAGGTTCCCCATCTCGATTGGAATTGGCAATGGACAAGGCACTGAAGTTTGTAATTGAGGAAATAAATAAAATGTAAAAAATTCTAAAAAGTAGCAGGAAAATTATAACATATATAGAATATATTATATAACGCAAAACGCTAATTCTAAAAAGAGATGGGGAGATAAGGATGGATAGAGAGAGGATAATTTCAGAAGAGCTCAAGATGAACATGGAGATTCTAAAAGCAAAGATAAAGAGCGATGAAACTTTGCATTGGCTTTTTACTAACAGGGGACTGGAGGTTAAAGAGGAAGAAGAGGATTGGAAAATGAAGTATGGGCGAGAAATAATAGAAATCTACGAGAAATTATCAGGAATAGTCAATAAATTAGCGCAAACTTCTCAGCAAAACCTCTTGTAATTTTTGTATTACCATGGTAAAATTGTATATACCAATTCATGTAGAGGGGTAGCCGGCATGAAAAATAACGAAGCATTGGAGAAGCAGATAAGCAATTTAAGGAGAGAACTGGATAATCTGGTCACGAAAGATGAGATCGATTATGAGAAGGTTCTTGATATAAGCCGAAAATTAGACGCTTTGATAGTCTCTTATATAATCAGCAAAAAAGATGACTATTCTGCTGCTGGCAATTATTTATAAATTTTTGTATCCTCTTTTAAGAGGCTTTTTCTTTTTGTTATTATATTGTTATGATTGAATCATTACAATTGTATGATATAATGTACTTATGATGCATACACTTATATGGGGGTATGAGACATGGAAAAGGACAATGTGAAAAAGATCGTCTACGGGGCTTTTATGATGGCGTTAGTAACAATCGGCACGATGGTGATTCAGATACCGACGCCAGCTACAAAAGGGTATATAAATGTAGGAGATTCTTTTATATTTCTGACATCAGCCCTTTTCGGCCCGGCTATGGGCTTTATTTCAGGAGGATTAGGTTCTAGTTTGGCAGACCTTCTTTCTGGTTACGCTTACTGGGCTCCCTGGACGCTAGTGATAAAGGGTTTAGAAGGACTCATTGTGGGAATTTTATATAAAGGGCACAGCGAATATGCAAAAATATTTTCTCTTCTTGTAGGAGCTTTGTGGATGGTTTTGGGGTATTACATTGCTGGAGGAATCATGTACGGCTTTAAGGCATCTTTAGTGGATGTGCCGAGCAATTTGATTCAAGGCTTTTCCAGCATAATAATAGGTTATACCCTTATAAAAGTGGTAACTCCTCTGGTAACGCGAACAAAATAGGTTTTAAGAGCATGAGCGAGGGTATATGCCCTTGCTTTTTTTCTTGACTTTGTCAGTTCGAAACCCAAAAAGCTTGGGAATACAGGTATTGACAAAAAATGGGCGTGAAATTTGTCACTACATTACTTTCTCATGCTAATTAATTCCATGCCTTCCTCATATGTAATGAAATTTTTTGGTGCTTTTATTTTCATCACCTTCAATATGTCTTCAGCTTCCTCCTCTATCTTTTGTTTAATTAAATATTTCTTCCCATTTATCTCTATCTCCACAAAATTCATTGAACCTATCGCTTCTTTTATTCTATCACTGCTTAATTCTTTCCCCTTAGACCTCAAGCTGTATTCTAAAGTTCTTTCCAGTAAAAATGCCAAATAGCACACAACAAAATGCCCTCTTATCCTTTTTTCCGTCCAGTGAAATATTGGTCTTACCTCCAGACAACTTTTCATTACTCTGAAAGACTGCTCTATCTTCCATAAATCATGATATGCATTCAAAACTTCTGTCACACTCATTTCTTTCTTGCTGGTCTGAATTGCATAAAAACCGTCAAATTTCTCATCTCTCTTTATTGCTTCTTCATCCAGTACATATTCTTCTGATTCGGAAATGCGTCTTAAATATTTCCTTCCTCCTCTCTTTTCTGCTGCCCTTACATTGCCGGGCTTTTCTAAAAGTTCTTTTGCTTTTTCTACTAGCCTTTGCCTCTCTTCTTTATCTTTTTTGGCCCTCTTGCTTGAATAGGTTATTATTAGATTCTCAGGTATCTTGAATATTTCCCCTTCTCCCGTTTTGATAATATTCTCTCTTTCTATGACCTTGAATCTAAACTCTTCACCAAATATTTCTCTGTCAAATTTCCACTTTTTCTCTTCCAAAACTTGATATCCTTCTTCATCAAATACTCTATCTAAAATCTCTTTACTCATGTTTTTCAGTCTGCTTGCCACAATGTAGTCGTATCCCGCTTCTTTTATCAGCTTTAAATTAAGTTTACTGTTAAGGCCTTTGTCCGCAACTATTATTACCTGGTCTATGCAAAATTTATCTTTCAGTTTCCTCAAAATTTCTATCATGGTCTTGCTGTCAACAGTATCTCCTGGAAACAGTTCATATCCAACTGGTCTTCCTTCTTTATCTACAAGCATGCCCATTACTACTTGTACCTCATTTACCTTGTTATCCTTGCTAAATCCAAAATCCCTTAAGTTATCTTGCTTAATGCTTTCAAAGTAAAATGTTGTCACATCATAAAAAACAACATCAACTACCATGTTAAATAAATCTCTATTCTTGTGATAAAGATATAGCTCCAAATCCTCTTTTATCTGGGCCAGAATATCTAATCCCCTGTACAGCTGATTCAAATCAATATCTTCTTCAAATCCAAAGTATCTATTTTTGCGGTAGTACGTTTGAAGTTTGCTTACTGGCTGAATTAATCTCTGTGCTGTCATTAAAAATGCCACTTTATCAATGTCAAACTTTATCTTGGAATTTTGGGAGCTATACTGTTTGAGAAATTTACCTATCTCAAGTTCTTCCCAAAGTTTCCTATACACAATATATCCCCAGTTTTTAATAATCCCTTCTGAAACATCTTCTGGAGAAAACTTGATCGAACCTGTCTCTTCGCTAGAGCTTAAAAATATTTTTTGCAATTTATCTACAAGATTAATGAAAGAAGGGTCATTTTTAAGTTCATCAATTCTACCGAGATTAAGCAAGACTTTTTGTTTTATTTTACCATTTTCGCGATAATTATGGACAATTTTGGCATACTCATAGCCACCAGCTTTAGTTATTTTGAGAAACATATGGCATCACCTTTATGTTAGTTTATTACATTATACTACAAAAAGTGAATATAGTCAAGTATTATGGCAATAATTAGGAGAAAAATTGTCCCTACAGTTTTGAAAAATTTTTTAATCCTAAAAACAAAAAACCCTTGAAAATCAAGGGTTTGATATTTTTTACCAGCCCAAAAATGACCTCCAACTGACAAAGTCGAGTTTAGTGGATGTGCCGAGCAATTTGATTCAAGGCTTTTCCAGCATAATAATAGGTTATACCCTTATAAAAGTGGTAACTCCTCTGGTAACGCGAACAAAATAGGTTTTAAGAGCATGAGCGAGGGTATATGCCCTTGCTTTTTTTTGTGCAAAAATATATGATTATGTTTGGAAAGAGCAATTTTGAGGTGATAAAAAATGGTAGATACTTTTCTCTTCGACTTGGATGGCACTCTTCTTCCTGTAGATACGGATAAGATGCTTGATGAATATTTTTTAAGCCTTACTAAGAAGCTTTCTTCCTACTTTGACCCGCATTTCCTCTTTAAAAGCATTTATCAGGCTAGCATGGATATGATAAACAATTTAGACCCTTCTAAGACGAATAAAGAGGCCTTTTTTGATTCCTTTCTTAAGATGGTGAATTACCCCCAAGAAGAGATAGAAGCGCTTTTTGAAGAGTTCTACTTGAATGAGTACAAGGAATTGGGCAAAAATATTATGCCTAATGAATATGTGAAAAAATCTCTGGAAATTTTAAAAAAGAAGGGTTACAAAATTGTGCTGGCTACCAATCCAGTTTTTCCAGAAATTGCAATAATAGAGAGGATTAAATGGGCAGGGCTTGAAGAGGATTGCTTTGATTTTATAACGACTTATGAAAACATGCACTTTTGTAAGCCTCACATACAGTACTATGAGGAGATACTCGAAAGAATAGGGAAGAAAGCAGAAAACTGCTACATGGTGGGAAATGACGTTGAGGAGGATTTGATCGCTTTTAAGCTGGGAATGAAGACTTATTTGATTGAGGATTACATGATAAATAGAAATTCAAAAAAGATAGTTGCCACCCAGAGAGGAAGTTATAAAGATTTCTACGAATTCGTATCAAAGCTTTAAGGAGGTAGCTATGAGATGAAGATAACTGTTTTGGGCTTTTATGGACCTTTTCCCGCTCCTTATGGCGCTACTTCTGGATACATAGTGGAGGATGAGGATACTCACATCTTATTAGATTGTGGAAGTGGAGTGATAAGCAGGTATCAGCGATATTATGACCTTAACGAATTAAAGCATGTGATTTTGTCACACCTTCATTCTGACCATATGTCGGACATGTTAGTTTTAAGGTATGCACTGGATATTTTAAGGGCCAGAGGGACAGTAAATGACCCTGTAAATGTGTATTGTCCGGCTACTCCAGAAAATGTGCTGGAAGAACTTAAGTTTAAGGATGTTTTTAAAATTCACACGATAAATGAGGAAACAGTGCTTAACATAGGGGAAATTGAAATTTCTTTTAAAAAAATGAACCATCCTGTTGAGACTTATGCGGTGAAAATGAAAAAAGGTGATAAGATTTTTGTATACAGTGCCGATACAGTCTACACTGAGGAACTAGTTGCCCTTGCTGAAGGAGCAGATTTACTCTTGTGTGACGGGAACTTTCTCACAGGGATGCAGGGGCCTCATATGACTGCTGCTGAAGCCGCAGAAATAGCTAAAAAAGCTGGATGTAAAAAGCTTATTTTGACACACCTGTCACCTCTTATATCGATAAAAGACTATTATGACGAAGCGAAGAAAGTTTTTGAAAATACAGAGATTGTCAGAGATTTTGAAGTTTACGTGATCTAGTATGGAAGCACCTTTTTTGTATATAACTACTTTTTTTTCTTTAGGCATTTTGCTTGGAAGGTTCTTATTTTTGCCTTATGTTTTTCTTACTTTAATGGCGGCTTCAGTGGTTGTCTTGTTTTTTGTTTATAAAAAGGGTAAAAACGTGAGTTTGCTTTTGATTTTGCCTTTTGCACTTTTAGGTGCTATTTTGACTGGATTTGCGCTTAATGCTCCTAATCCATATGAAAGGCTAGATGGAAAATTTATTGCCATAAAAGGGAAGGTTTGCGATGTTAAAGAGGAAGAAGGATACGCAAAGTATGTGGTAAAGCCTGAAAATTTGCCCAAGATATTAATAACACAGTACGGGGGAGAATATCCTAAAAAAGGGGATATTGTGGAAGTGAGAGGAATTGTCTCACTTCCGAAGCCCAGCTCAAATCCAGGAGGATTCGATTATCAGCTTTTTTTGAGGAAAAAAGGAATTTATGCAGTTATGCGCATCCATCCCTATGGTACTTCTATTATAGGAAGAAGAGCAAATCTATTTGAGGAAATTCTCTGGAGGGCTCAAGAAAGGATAAAAGAAAATTTTTTAGCTTCCATGCCTAAAAAGGACGCTCAGTTTCTCATTACCAGTTTTTTAGGTGAAAAGGTTCTAGATGACCAAATTTTGACACAATTTCGCACAGTGGGGATATCCTACATCACTGCAGTTGCAGGGATGCAGGTGGCTATAATTTCCGGATTTGTCCTTTACATCTTGAGTGTGGTTCATTTGACCAGGTACAGAGCTTTTATTTTGCTGCCTGTTTTGATTTTTTATGCTTTTCTTACAGGCCTAAATCCCCCTGTCATAAGAGCGGTTGTAATGGCATCTATTGCTGTTATTGGAGCCACTTACGGGAAAAATAAAAATTCAATTAATTCTCTTTCTTTTGCTGCTTTTTTAATACTCCTCTTTAATCCTTTAATGCTGTGGGATGTGGGCTTTCAGCTTTCTTTTGTAGCGACTCTTGCTATCTTGTACTTTTACAGGCCCATTGATGAAAGGCTTTTTAAGTTGCCATCTTATTTGAAGGGCATAATAGCGTTAAATTTGTCTGCACAAATAGGCACGATTCCTTTTGTTATGTATTATTTTCACTACATTTCCTTTGTATCTTTTTTGTCAAACATTGCAATAGTTCCCCTTGTAAACATAGCTATAATCCTTGGCTTTTTATCGGCTTTTCTAGGATTTGTATTTCCGACTGCATCAGTTTTTGTAAATTACATAAACATACCTTTTATAGAATTGCTTTTCAAGGTAACATCCTTTTTTGAAAAATTTCCTTACGCCAGTGTAAATGTTTTTATCCCTCCAGTAATCGTTATAGTGCTTTATTACATCGTTTTAGGAATTTTGATAAGTGGAATTGAGTTGAGGAAAAAGAAATTAGCTGTGGCGGCGTCTTTCATGGTAGTTGCTGTGATATTTTTCTGGAATTACTTTGTTCCGAAAGATTTGGAAGTGACTTTTTTGGACGTTGGGCAGGGGGATGCCACCTTTGTGAGGACGCCTCATGGGAGAGCTTTTTTAATAGACGGAGGTGGGAATCCTGTTTTTTCTAACTCTTCTTTTGATATAGGAGAAGACATACTCCTTCCATTTTTGTACTATAAAGGTGTCATTAAACTGGATGCTGTTTTTATTTCTCACACAGATATTGACCACATAGGTGGAATTATAACGGTTTTGGAGAATATGAAGGTGGATAGAGTGTTCATAGGGGTTCAGAAAGTAGAGGACCAAAATTTTAAAAAGATGATGGAGGTTGCAGGTAAAAAGAGAGTTCCTGTAATTTTTTTGAAAAAGGGAGATAAGGTAGAGGTAGACGGAGTAAAGGTGTATGTTCTTCATCCAGATCCGGGCAATTTAATAGAGGAGAATCCCATAAATAACAATGCACTTGTGTTTAAGATGAGGTACGGAAATATAAGTTTTCTATTTACAGGAGATATAGAAAAGCCGGCAGAAGAGGTTTTAAAGGAAAGCGATTTAAAAACGCACGTATTAAAAGTTGCCCATCACGGTTCCAGTACTTCTTCAACTCCTGAGTTTATAGAAAAGGCAGATCCTCAGGTTTTTGTGATTCAGGTGGGGAAAAACAGTTATGGACTGCCGAGTGAGAGGGTGGTAAAATATTTAAAAGAGAGAGGAAAGTTGTACAGGACAGATGAAAATGGCGCTGTAATTGTAAGGACAGATGGAGTAAAGGCTCGCATATACCCCTTTTTAAAAGGAGTGAAAGAATGAACTACAGGGAATTTGTAGAAAGCATAAAAAAGGGACAGATAGCTCCTTTATACCTTTTTTACGGAGAAGAGAGATTTTTGCTTTTAGATGCTGTTAAGAGGTTGAAGGCAAGGCTCTTGGTGCCAGAGTTTGAGGATATGAATTACATTGTAATTGAGAGGGAAAATCCGGAGGAATACGTAGAAGCCATCATTGAGAATTGCGAGACTCTCCCTTTTTTTTCAAATTATAAAATTGTAGTGGTGAAAAATGAAGAAGAACAGCTTTCCAAGATAGGTGATAAAGAGTTAAAAAGGCTTACTGATTATTTTAAAAACATGGTGCTAGGAAATACTAGTCTTGTTGTTGTAGTTGTAAGTGGGGAAAAAATAGATTCGAGAAAAAAATTGTACAAGTTTATGGAAAAAGAAGCTGCTGTGGTGGAGTTTAAAAAGCTTACTCCGGAAGAGGCAGTTAATTATGCCGGCTATTTCTTAAAAAAACACGGTAAAAAGGCTGCAAAAAAGGATGTAGAATATCTTGTGAAAAACATAGGAACTGACCTTTACTCAATTGTGAATGAACTGGAGAAAGTGATAGCCTATTCAGAAGGGGAAACGCTTGATTTAGAGGAAGCAAGAGAGGTGCTTTCAGTTACTCTCCAGCAGAACGTGTTTCACCTTGTGAATGCAATAGGGATGAAAAAAGAGAAAGAGGCTTATAGAGCTCTTTATGCGCTTCTTTCAAAAGGGGAAGTGCCGCTTATAATCTTGACGATGATTGCAAGGCAGATAAGGCTTATTGCAAAGTTGAAATCTCTAGAAGGAAAGGCTTTCGATAAAAAGTCTATAGCCAGTTACTTAGGCATTCCTTTCTTTGCTGTAGATGATATCGTAAGGCAGAGCAAGCTTTTTACAAGAGAAGATTTGTATAAGGCGTACAAAGAGTGTTTGAGGTGCGACATAGCATTAAAAAGTGGAACAGAGCCTTCATTTGCGCTGGAAAATCTCATAAAAAAATTATGCAAGCAATAAAAAAGCGTACTTTGAAGGTACGCTTTATTCATTGCTTGCAGATTTTAGCAGAGCGTTAAATTTTGCATAAAGCTTCGATTTTTTCCTGGCAGCAGTGTTTTTATGGAGCACACCTTTGCTTACAGCTTTGTCTAGCTCTTTTACTGCCAGTCTCAATCTCTCTTTGATGGCTTCTATGTCTTTTGTAGCCAGACTTTCATTGAACCTTCTTATAAAAGTCTTCACTCTTGACTTTATCATTTTGTTGCGAAGAGTTCTTTTTTTAATGATGGCTATTCTCTTTTTTGCTGATTTTGTGTTTGCCAAAAGGTCCACCTCCTCAATCGAATTTAATTTTACCATGAATAAATTAGTTTTTCAAGAATTAATACATCTTTTACTTTACCACAAACGTATAAAATTTGTCAATTTGTCTATCATAAATAGAGGAGGTGATTTGATGCTTCAGACGATAATTCGCTTTATTGTCTCTGCTATTGTGCTTATGGTGGTAGGGTATCTTGTCCCCGGATTTAGTGTGGCAGGATTTTGGGGAGCCCTTATTTCTGCAGTGGTAATAGCCATACTGGGCTATATTGTGGAGCTTATACTGGGCAAAAACATTTCTCCAAGAAGCCGTGGGATTGTGGGATTTATTGTAGCGGCGGTTGTGATATACATTTCACAGTTCATCGTTCCTACCATCCATACCACTGTAGTAGGAGCTCTTTTGGCTGCTTTTGTAATAGGTTTAATAGACGCCTTTGTGCCCACTGAGCTGAGGTGATAATTGTGCTTGGGATAAGAACTGACTTGGCTTTAGAAGCCCGCGAGCTTTATAAAGAGAGAGAAATACCCGGAGTCAGCATAAGGGAGGAAGGAGAGGAAGGGATAAAGATTACCAGAGTTAAAATACTTGATGAAAGAGGAGAAAAGGCAATGGGGAAGCCTGTAGGGGACTATATAACCATTGAAGCCCCTGGGCTTTTGGAAAGGGACTTGGATTTAGAAGAGAGAGTGGCAAAAGTCCTGGCAAATATAATATCTGAGCTTGCACAGCTTAAAAAAGACAGCCATGTGCTAGTAGTAGGGCTTGGGAACTGGAATGTAACTCCAGATGCTTTAGGACCAAGAGTGGTATCCAATATAGTTGTGACAAGGCATCTTAAAGAATATGCGCCCCTACAATTTGGAGATGAGATAAGGTCTGTGAGCGCCTTTTCTCCAGGGGTATTGGGTATAACCGGGATTGAAACTGCCGAAATTTTAAAAGGGGTGGTAGACAGAGTAAAGCCTGACCTGGTTATAACAATTGATGCTCTGGCATCCAGGAGGCTGGAGAGGCTTTCTACCACTATCCAGATATCAAACACGGGAATAAGTCCGGGATCTGGCGTGGGAAATAGGAGGCTTTCTATTACTTCGGAAAGCCTTGGAGTTCCTGTAATAGCAATAGGCGTGCCCACAGTGGTGGATGCTGTGACAATTGCCCATGATACTATTGAATATCTGGTAAAGGAGTTGTCAGAACAGACCAGTAAGGAGAGCGTATTTTACAGGGTTTTAGAGAATATGAATAAGCAGGAGAAATACAGTTTAATTGAGGAGGTTTTGTCTCCTCATGTTCAAAATCTGGTGGTAACCCCTAAAGAAATAGACCTTTTAATTAAGAATATAGCTTCGGTTATTTCGCGAGGGATTAACCTGGCTCTTCAACCGGGCCTCACAGAGAAAGAGATGAACCAGCTCCTTCACTAAATATGGTACTAAAGCACCTCTTGTTGGAATAAATATATGAATATAAAACCAAAGAGAGGTGCTTCTTTTGTACAGGGGAAATATATTAAAGATAGGGAAATTGCTTTTTTTGCTACTTGTGCTCTTTAATTTGCTTTTGTATAATTGGATGATACAGCCAGAGAAAGTCACTGTAAAACAGGTCATTGAGGATTCTTTTTCAGAAGAGTATGACAAGTTGGACAGCCTTTTTGTGACTTCCATTAACTATTCTTTCCCGGTGGTGGAAGTCGCTTTTGCATCTCAAGGGTATACAGGAAAGGATTTGACTTTTTCAGCTTTTTTGCATGCTAAGATTAAGGACCCGCTTAATTTGATAAAATTTCAAATTCCAGTTTTTGCTCAAGTGGATTACAAGAAATATCAAAAAGTTACCCAGGTAACAAAAGGCGAAGAGGAGAAGGTAATAATACCTCCGCCTAAAGTAGCAGAGGAAAGAAAAGAGGAGAAAAAAGAACCCTCTGGGGAGGAGAAAAAAGGGGATAATTCAAAGCCCTATCTTTTGATATATCACACTCATACAATGGAGGCTTTTGCTGCAACCGAAGAGAACAGGTATGTTGCGAGATATGGGTACGACAGAACAGATGATTTAAACTACACTGTGGCGGAAGTGGGAGAGTATCTTGCTGAATATTTAATCAAAGAAGGGATTCCCGTCTTGCACGACAAGACCATTCACGATTATAATTATGATAAGTCTTATGTTAATTCACTGGTGACGTTAAAGAGAATTTTAAAGGAGTATCCCTCTATAAAAGCCGCAATTGACCTGCACAGAGACGGATATGGAGCGGTGATGAAACCAGGAGTGGAGTCTATACCTGCACTTAGCAGTTTGCCGAATCAAGAGTTTAGGAAAAAATATACTATAGAGATAAACGGAGAGAAAGTGGCGAGAGTTTCCTTCATAATAGGTTCGAGGAGAACCCCTGAGATGAATGAGGACTGGCGAAAAAATTATGAATTTGCAAAAAAGATAAGTGACAAGTTGAATGAGCTCTACCCCGGCCTTTCTTTGGGAGTGCAGGTCAAACCCTACAGCGAGTATAATCAGCATGTGCTTGAAAAGGCAATTCTCATAGAACTGGGTAGCAATTACAATACTCTGGAAGAAGCCATTGCTACCACAAAATATTTGGCAAAAGCTATAAGTGAGGTAATAAAACAACAGGAGGACTTCAAGTAGGAGGTTGGAAATGAGAGTAATCAGAAAAGCACTAATCGCAGCGTTTGTATTATCACTATCTTTTCAATTTTTCATGCTAACTTCGGCTTATGGTTTTGATTCTAAAAAAGTGATAATTTTTATAGTGGACAGAGTAAACTTAAATGATTATCTGTCCAATGACCTTCCCACTATAAAGTATTTGATGGAAAATGGCACATACGGATTGATGACTGTAAACTCTGATGGGGCAAAGACTCCAGAAAATGTGTACATGACCCTAGGGTGTGGGACAAGGGCAGTAGGTTCTGAAAAGGCTTTTTTAAATTTTAACGCCTCAGAGCTGGTTTATGGGGAATCAGCAGCTTCTGTGTTTAAAAGGAATACCGGTTTGAAGCCGCAGTTTTACAATATTGTCAATTTAGATATAGCTCAAATTGAAAGAAATAACCTTTTAAGAAATCACATTGTCATTCCGGGTGCTATGGGGAGCCTCTTAGAAAATACTGGCAAGAAGATTGCTGTTTTGGGAAATGAGGGAAATACCATTGAACCTAAAAGGTATGCTCCTTTGATATTTATGAATGAGAAAGGGATTGTAGAATTTGGCGATGTGAGCGATTCTGTTTTGAAGAGGGATGTGATGAGCCCTTTTGGCGTATCCACAGATTACGAATTTCTTTATCAAAAATACCTGGAGTTAAAAGACAAGATGGACTTGATAGCCTTTCAACTGGGGGATACTTTAAGGGCTAATGACTATCAAAGGTTTGCAATGGATAGAATGAATGAAAAATATAGAAAAAAGGCATTGAGAGAGGCAGACAGCTTTATTGAAAGGGTTATAAAGGAAGGGGATTCTAATACTTTGTACATAGTTTTGACTCCCCTCCCTCCTTCTAAGGATATGTCTTTAAAAAGCTATTTGACTCCTTTTATTTTATTTGGACCGGGTTTTACAGAAGGGTACGCCATTTCAGACACTACAAAAAGGACAGGCATTGTGACTAATACAGACTTTATGCCCACAATTTTGAAATATTTGGGTATACCAATTCCAGCTTATGTTACGGGGCATCCTGTATATAATTCTGGAGTAAAAGGTTCACCTCAAGAATTATTGAGGGAAAGCGAAAAATTGGTTTTTAATTATTCTTCAAGGCCGCTTTTTTTGAAAGCTTATGGAATTTTTCAAATAGGAACTTTTATCCTCATAGGTTTTGCAGCATTTTTATTAAAGAAATATTCTCATTACAGCAAGCATTTGCTCTTTTTTGTGTCGGCGATGCCTCTTTCTTTTCTGTTGCTGCCCCTTTTTAATTGTTATACTTTTATGAAGGCAGTGTTTTTTCTCATAAGCATAAGTGTTGTTTTGGTGTTTACATTGGGCAAGATTGTGCAGTATGGTTATTCTTTTTATTTCTGGATATCCTTAGCAACAGCCTCTGTTTTGATGGTAGACCTCGCTACAGGGCAGCATTTGCTTAAGAATTCTCTTTTAAGTTATGATGTGATAGCTGGAGCGCGCTTTTACGGCATTGGAAATGAATACATGGGAGTTTTAATCGGCGCCACTTTCTGCTTTACAGCACTTCTTTTTGAGAAATTTTCTAAAAAAACAGCTCTGTTTTTGGCATTTTTTATCTACGGCTTAGTCCTATTTTTTATAGCCTTCCCAGCCCTGGGAGCCAAAGTAGGGGGCGCTATAACTGGTTTTGTTGCCTTTGGAATTTCAATTCTTTTACTGAGTGACAAGAGAATTGACGCAAAAAAAATCTCTTTTATTGCTGTATCAATTTTAATGCTTTTGGCGGTGCTTTTTTATGTTGACTATTTGAAGCCTTTGTCACAGCAGACTCACATGGGACAAACTTTTGCTCTGGTAAAAAGCCACGGCTTTAAAGCTTTGTTTCAAATTTTTGAGAGAAAACTTTTGATGAACTACAAGCTCATAAAATACTCTATATGGTCCAGGGTTTTACTTGCACTTTCTGCTATTTTGATTTTCTTGTTCTTTGCTGTAAGGGAAGTTTTTATAGAGGTATTAAAAGAACATCCTTATGTTTTTAAAGGAGGCATATCGACCCTAGTAGGAGTGCTCATGGCTTTGGCTTTTAATGATTCTGGGGTGATAGCTGCTTCTACTATGTCGGTGTTTTTTGGACCTCTTTTTCTTCACCTTGTGATTGATAAATTAAAACGAGGATAGGTGGTTTTTATGGATAAAAGGAGAGTGTTATACATTGTGAGAAAGTCTGAAGGAGGGATGAAGAGGCATTTGCTCTCCCTTCTTCGCTTTTTAGATAAAGAGAAGTATTGTTTGGGTGTTGTATGCTCGTTTGAAAAAGATACTATTGACTATCTCAAAAATCAGGGGATAGAGGTTTTTGAACTTGAAATTGGAGATGGCTTCAATGTAAAAGAGGACCTAAGTATTATTAAGAAAATAAGGAATATAGTAAGAGAGTTTAAAGCTGACATTGTGCACATGCACGGTTTTAAGGCATCTTTTGTCGGCAGGATTGCCTGCTTTAATTTGCCTGTAAAAACCATTGTGACGTTTCACAATTTTCCTGGCTACAACAATATGAGCGAAATGAAAAGAAGAGCGCTTCTTTTTTTGATAAAGTTTTTAAATAAAAGGACTGATCAGTTTATCGCTGTATCTGAAGCCCTGAAAAAAGAGATGGTGGCAAGCGAAAGGATAGAGGAAGACAGAATAGAAGTGATTTATAACTGTATTGACGAGACTCTTTATAAGATGGGAGAATTGGATTTAAGAAAGGAGTTTAATTTACCTGAAGACTCCTTTATTGTAGGAAGTATTGCCAGACTTATCCCCTCAAAAGGAGTACAGGATTTGATAGAAGCTGCTCATCTAATAAAGGAGGCAGATGTTTTCTTTTTTGTGGCGGGGGATGGCCCCTATAGAAAAAGTTTGGAGGAAAAGATTAAGGAAAAAGGGCTTGAAAGCAGGTTTTTTTTGCTCGGCTTTAGAGATGACATACCTTCATTTTTGAGAAATTTAGATGTTTTTGTACTTCCTTCCCATGAGGAGGGATTTGGAATATCTGTAATAGAAGCGATGAATGAAGGAGTGCCGGTCGTGGCTACAGCTGTTGGCGGAATACCTGAGATAATACAAGAAGGCGTAAATGGCATTTTAGTAGAAAAAGGAAATATAGAATCGCTTTCTAAAGCTATAAAGAGCCTTCTTAAAGATGCTCACCTTAAAGAGACGCTTTCTCTTAAAGGCAAAGAGGCGGCGAAAAAATTTAGCTGTGAAGAGATGGTCAAAAGGGTTGAAGAATTGTATGAGAGAATAAAGGGTTGAGGGAGTATGAGGCTTACCAGGACAAAAGAAAGGAAAAGGCAAATTAGAAGAAAAAGACTTGTAATATTTGCGCTTTTGTTGTACATTGTTATTGTGATAATAGGGCTTTTGACTGCCGACTACAATTTTAACAGGGTCTTAAGTGGAGAAGGGAAGATAGGAATTTTTAAAATAGAGCTTTTTGACGAAAAAATATTCCTTAAAGTCTTGGGAAAGGAGTTTATAATCAGGAAATAGCGCTATTTTAGAGGGGGAATAAAATGTCTGAAAGGATGAAGTACATTCGCAATTTCTGCATCATTGCCCATATTGACCATGGGAAGTCAACTTTAGCGGACAGGCTCATTGAAAAGACAGGGTTTTTGTCTGAAAGGGAAATGGACAAGCAAATTTTGGACAACTTAGAGCTTGAAAGAGAAAGGGGCATTACAATAAAATTAAAGCCTGTGAGGATGATTTACAAGGCCAAAGACGGCAACGAATACGAGCTAAATTTGATAGATACGCCGGGACACGTAGATTTTACCTATGAGGTTTCTCGAAGCATTGCCGCTTGTGAAGGAGCGTTGCTTGTAGTGGATGCAAGCCAGGGCATTGAAGCCCAGACTTTGGCTAACGTTTACCTGGCTCTTGAGCACGACCTTGAGATAATACCTGTTATAAATAAAATTGACCTTCCATCTGCCGACCCCGAAAGGGTGAAAAGAGAGATTGAAGATATCATAGGAATAGATGCGAGTGAAGCGCTTTTAACTTCTGCTAAAGAGGGAATTGGGATAGAGGAAGTTTTAGAAGCGATTGTGAAAAGAATACCGCCTCCCCAGGGAGATGAGGACAAGCCTTTAAAAGCTTTAATTTTTGATTCTTTCTACGACAACTACAAGGGAGCCATAAGCTTTGTCAGAATAGTTGACGGTAAAGTTAAACGGGGCATGAGGATAAAGATGTTTTCTACAGGAAAAGTGTTTGAAGTGACAGAAGTTGGGAGTTTCAGACCCGACCTTTATCCTGTGGAGGAATTAAAAGCAGGAGAAGTAGGATACATTGCGGCCAATATAAAAAATGTGAAGGATACCCGCGTTGGAGACACAATAACTGACGCTGATAATCCGGCGGATTCGCCTCTTCCGGGTTACAAAGAGGTCGTCCCAATGGTGTTTTGCGGAATTTATCCAGCTGACGGGGAGGACTATGAAAATCTAAAAGAGGCTTTAGAGAAACTTCAATTAAATGATGCTTCACTGTTGTTTGAGCCAGATACTTCTGCTGCTTTGGGTTTTGGATTCAGATGCGGCTTTTTAGGACTTCTTCACATGGAAATCGTTCAGGAGAGGTTAGAGAGGGAGTACAATTTAAACCTTGTGACGACCGCTCCCAGCGTAATTTACAAGGTCTACAAGACTAATGGAGAAGTGCTGGATATTGACAATCCTACGAAAATGCCTCCTCCAACCCAGATTGACCACATTGAAGAGCCTATTGTAGAGGCCACAATAATGGTGCCAACAGACTACGTAGGCCCAGTCATGGAACTTTGTCAGGAAAGAAGGGGAGTCTATCTCGGGATGGAGTACATTGAAAAAACGAGAGTGCTTTTAAAGTATGAAATGCCTCTTAATGAGATAATCTATGATTTTTTTGATGCTTTAAAGTCAAGGACTAGAGGATACGCTTCTTTGGATTACGAATTTAAAGGGTATAAGAAGTCGGACCTTGTGAAGCTGGACATCTTGATAAATGGCGAGGTTGTAGATGCTCTTTCCATGATAGTTCACAAGGACAAAGCCTATGAAAAAGGGAGAAAAATAGTCGAAAAGTTGAAAGAAAATATACCCAGACATTTATTCGAAATTCCTATCCAGGCGGCGATTGGTTCTAGAATAATAGCCAGGGAGACAGTCAAGGCTTTGAGGAAAAATGTGCTGGCGAAGTGCTATGGCGGTGACGTCACGCGAAAGAAGAAGCTTTTGGAGAAGCAGAAGGAAGGTAAAAAGAGGATGAGACAAATAGGGACTGTGGAAATACCGCAGGAAGCTTTTATGTCAATTTTGAAGCTGGATGACCAAAAATGAGGGAAATAGGTATATACATTCACATTCCTTTTTGCAAGAAAAAATGCTATTACTGTGATTTTAATTCTTACGTAGGTTATGAGCATTTGATGGAGGAGTATGTAAAAGCTTTAATAGAAGAGATTAAGTATTATTCTGAAGAAGATTTAAAAATAGTTTCTGCGTATATAGGAGGAGGGACTCCTAATTTTCTTCCTCCTTCTTATATCGAAATGGTGCTAAGTGAAATTCACAGGCACTATAATGTATTAGGAGATGCTGAAATTACGATTGAGGTAAATCCGGGGCTTTTGACAGAAGACAAATTAAAAATATACAAAGTAAACGGAATAAACCGGATAAGCATAGGGCTTCAAGCCTTTCAAAATCGCCTTCTTGAATATATAGGGCGAATTCACACAGTGGAAGATTTCCTTGAGAATTACGCCCTTATAAGGAAGTACTTTGATAATGTGAATGTGGATTTAATTTACGCTCTCCCTACGCAGACTTTTGAGGAATGGCAGGAAACCTTGATAAAAGTCGTTGAGCTAAAGCCAGAGCATATCTCTACTTACAGCCTTATTTTAGAAGAAAACACTCCTTTTGGGATACTTTACAGAAAAGGGAAGCTTCCTGTGATAGACGAAGAAGAGGAGCTTAAGATGTACCACTGGGGGATAGAGTTTTTAAAAAGCAAGGGATACTGCCATTATGAGATTTCAAATTTTGCTCTTCCAGGTTACCAGTGTAAGCACAATATTCTGTACTGGGAGCTTAAGGAATACTTAGGATTTGGTGCGGGTGCTCATTCTTATTTCAAGGGGAGAAGGTGGAACAATTTTGAGAGAGTAGAAGAGTACATTGGGGCAATTTTAGGGAAAGGAGATGCTAGAGAAAAGGTTATTGAGTTGAGTGCGGAGGATGAAATTTCAGAGTTTATGTTTATGGGCTTAAGGATGAGAAAAGGGGTGTGCGAAGAGGAATTCAGAAAAAGGTTTGGAATCAGTATGTTTGAAAGGTACGAGGAGATTTTCATTAAGTATGAAAAGATGGGACTTATCGAGAGAGATAAAGATTGTGTGAGGCTGACAGAGAAAGGGATAGATGTTTCAAATGTGATTTTTGAAGATTTCTTGCCCTAAGGCACCCTAAAATGAGTATTGACAAAAAATTATAAGAGTGGTATTTTAAAAACATGGATTAGCACTCAATGAATGAGAGTGCTAATAATACATGGGGTGGTGAAAATGCCGTTAGATGATAGGAAGAAAAGGATTCTCTTTGCTGTTGTTACTGATTACATCATGACGGCAGAACCAATAGGGTCAAGAACTATCGCAAAAAAGTACAATATGGGCATAAGCTCTGCGACAATAAGAAATGAAATGGCTGATTTGGAGGAAATGGGATATTTGGAGCAGCCTCACACTTCTGCTGGTAGAATACCTTCTGACAAAGGTTATAGATTTTACGTTGATACTATTTTACAGAATTTCATGAAGGAGGATTTAAGCCCTCCTCCAAGGGTGAGAGAAGAGGTCATAGCTGAGTTCGATGAGATTGTAAAAAAGTATGCGAAAATTCTGGCGGATATAACTCACCACACCACTGTTGCAAAAATGCCAAAGCTAAACCCTGACAAGATCAAAAGGTTGCAGCTTATCCCCGTGGCTTCAAATAAGATGATAATGGTAGTGATTACTGATACAGGAATTGTGAAAAATTATTTGCTGAATTTGTGCCAGAGTGTAGATAGAAATGTGTTCGAGTTTTTAAACAACCTTTTGAATGACAAAATTGCAGGAAAAAGCGAAAAGGCCATTTTTAACTTCCTTGAAAAGGAGCTAAAAGACACTCTAGGAGATATGGCTTTTATGGCGGATGAGCTTATAAAGACCATACTTTTGAGTTTAAAGCAGCTGCAGGAGACAGATGTTTACACTGATGGCACTTTACACATTCTTGATTTTCCGGAATATAAGGACTTGAACAAAGCAAAGAATTTTTTAAGCCTTTTGGACAATAAGTCCTTACTAAATGAAGTTTTAGAACCAGTAGATGACTTTGTAGATGTTAAAATTGGGAGAGAAAACAGATTTGAAGAGATGAGAGAACTCAGTGTTATAAAGACCACCTATAAAATAAATGATAGGGTAGTTGGAACTATAGGAATAATAGGACCTACCCGAATGGACTACAGAAGGCTTATAAGCGAGCTTACGCTTATGACGAGAGAACTTTCAAATCTCTTGTCTTCTATATACAATGATGAGATATGACGGGGTGATATAAGTGGAAGAATTGGAAAAAGACAAAATTGAAAGAAATGAAGAGATGAGCGAGGAGGTAAAAGGAGAGGGTCCTCCTTCTGAATTGGAGCAATCGGAAAAAGTAGTGGAAGAAAAAATAGAAACAGAAGTAGAACAAAAAAAGGAACCTTCTCTGGAGGAGATAGTTGAGGAATTGAGGAAAAAATTAGAAGAAAAAGAAAAAGAAGCGAAAGAGTATTTGGACATAGCTCAGAGGATAAAAGCCGAATTTGATAATTATAGGAAAAGAACAGAAAAGGAAAAAGCTGAAATGATAAGTTATGGACAGGAGCAGGTGATAATAGAACTTTTACCTGTTATTGATAATTTTGAAAGAGCTTTGGCAAATGAGGGAGATTATAATTCCTTAAGAAAAGGGTTAGAATTAATCTACAGGCAATTTAAAAGGGTTTTGGATAAATTTGAAGTGAGAGAAATTGAAGCTGAAGGGCAGATGTTTGACCCTTACAAGCATCATGCCCTAGCGCAGGAGGAAGTGGAAGGCAAACAGCCGAATGAAATTATAGAGGTGTTCCAGAAGGGTTATTATTTGAAAGATAAAGTAATTAGACCTAGCTTAGTTAAGGTAGCAAAATAAAAAAGGAGGTTGATTGAGATGGGGAAAGTGATTGGAATTGACCTTGGAACAACTTTTTCATGTGTAGCTGTGATGGAAGGCGGTCAGCCCGTAGTAATACCTAATTCTGAAGGAACTCGTACCACTCCTTCTGTAGTAGCTTTTACTAAAGAAGGAGAAAGGCTTGTAGGGCATCCGGCTAGAAGGCAGGCTATAATAAACCCTGAGAGGACCATAATGTCCATAAAGAGGCATATGGGTACAGACTATAAAGTTAAAATAGACGACAAAGAATACACTCCGCAGGAGATTTCTGCAATGATTTTGCAGAAATTAAAGGCAGATGCTGAGGCTTACCTCGGAGAAAAAGTCACTCAAGCGGTCATAACAGTACCTGCATACTTTAATGACAGTCAGAGACAGGCTACCAAAGATGCTGGAAGGATAGCAGGGCTTGAAGTTTTGAGAATAATAAATGAGCCTACGGCAGCAGCTTTGGCTTATGGTCTTGACAAAGAAGGAAACCAGAAAATAATGGTATACGACTTGGGCGGCGGTACTTTTGATGTTTCCATACTTGAGATTGGCGACGGAGTCTTTGAAGTTTTGGCCACAAGCGGTAACAACCACTTAGGTGGAGATGACTTTGACCAGAGGATAATAGACTGGTTGGCAGATAATTTCCAAAAAGAGCATGGAATTGACTTGAGAAAAGACAGGATGGCTTTGCAGAGGTTGAAAGAGGCTGCGGAAAGGGCTAAGATTGAACTTTCTTCTGCTATGGTGACAAATATAAACCTTCCTTTCATAACAGCAGATGCTTCAGGACCTAAGCATATAGACGTAAACTTGACGAGAGCAAAATTTGAAGAATTGATTTCAGATTTAGTCGAGTCTACAGTTGGGCCTGTTAAGCAAGCTTTGAGCGACGCAGGATTAAAGCCTGAAGATATAGACAAGGTCCTTTTGGTGGGAGGTTCTACAAGAATACCTCTTGTTCAGGAAACGGTCAAGAAGATAATGGGCAAAGAACCTCATAAAGGAATCAACCCAGATGAGGCTGTTGCAATAGGAGCTGCTATACAGGCTGCTGTGCTCGCAGGTGAGATCAAGGACATACTGCTTCTCGATGTTACTCCGCTTTCCCTTGGAATAGAGACTCTGGGAGGAGTTTTCACAAAAATTATAGAAAGAAACACTACTATTCCTGTAAGAAAGAGCCAGATTTTCACTACAGCCGCAGATAACCAGACTTCTGTGGAAATTCACGTACTACAGGGAGAGAGGCCTTTAGCTAAGGACAACAAGAGTTTAGGTCGCTTCATACTCTCTGGTATTCCACCGGCGCCGAGAGGAGTGCCTCAGATTGAGGTTACTTTTGACATAGATGCGAATGGAATTGTACATGTTTCTGCAAAGGACCTTGCCACAGGAAAATCCCAGCAGATAACCATAACAGGTAGCACCAACCTGTCCGAAGAAGAGATACAGAGGATGATAAACGAAGCTAAGCAGTACGAAGAGCAGGACAGAAAGAAAAGAGAAGAAATTGAAATAAGAAACAGAGCTGACTCTCTGATATATCAGGCAGAGAAAACTATGAAAGATTTAGGAGATAAGATGACTCAGGCAGAGAAGGATGAAATTAATAAGGAGATAGAAAATGTAAGAAAAGCCCTTGAAGGCACTGATGTGGAGGCTATAAAGGCAGCTTCTGAAAAGCTTTCTGAGGCTTTCTACAAAGTCTCAACAAGGCTTTACCAGCAGGCGGCAGGCAGTGCAAATCCTGGTGGCAGCCAGGGCACATCGCAAGGGAATGTCTATGAAGCGGATTACAAAGTGGAGGACGATAATAAATAAATTAGAACCAGGTTTTTCGCCTGGTTCTAATTTACGTAATGAAAGGCAGGTGAGAGAGTGCCTAAAAAGGATTTGTATGAAATATTGGGTGTAGATAGGAATGCAAGTCAGGAAGAAATAAAAAAGGCATACAGGCGACTTGCAAAGAAATATCATCCAGACCTAAACCCTGGGGATAAAGAGGCCGAGCAGAAGTTTAAGGAAATAAATGAAGCTTATGAAATACTTTCTGACCCTCAGAAAAGGGCCCAGTACGACCAGTTTGGCCATGCTGCTTTTGAGCAGGGAGGCTTCCAGCAGGGCGGATTTGGAGATTTTGGTGAAGGCGGGTTTGACTTTGATTTTGGCGGTTTTGGAGACATATTCGGGGATATTTTCAGCGACTTCTTTGGCACAGGGAGGAGAAAGGCAGAGAAAGGGCCTAAGAAGGGCGCTGACATAAGGTATGATTTGACATTAACCTTTGAGGAAGCAGCTTTTGGAACGGAAAAAGAGATAGAAGTAGAACGCTTTGAAGTTTGCGATGTGTGCCACGGTACAGGTGTAAAGCCGGGCAGCCGTCCTGAGACTTGTCCTGTATGTCATGGCACAGGAGAGATACGGCAGACCCAGAACACGCCTTTTGGCAGGATTGTAAATATAAGGACTTGTCCGAGATGCCATGGGGAAGGAAAAATTATCACAGACCCTTGTCAAAAGTGTGGGGGAACTGGTAGAATTAGAAAAAGGAGAAAGATTAAAGTCACCATTCCTGCTGGTATAGATGAAGGGCAGATGCTTACCTTAAGAGGCGAAGGAGAGCCAGGCTTAAGAGGAGGTCCTAATGGAGACCTTTATATTGTCATCCACGTGAAACCCCATGAAATTTTCAAGAGGGAAGGCTATGATGTATATGTAAAGATACCTATAAGCTTTGCAGATGCAGCCTTAGGAGGAGAGATTAAGATACCGACCTTGGATGGAATGGTGAGTTTTACAATTCCAGAGGGGACCCAGACAGGTACCAAATTTAAGCTAAGAGGCAAAGGGATTCCCCATATAGGTGGGAGAGGGCGTGGAGACCAGATTGTCGAGGTGTATGTAGAAGTTCCAAAGAGATTGTCAGAAAAGCAGAAAGAACTTTTAAGAGAGTTCAAAAGATTAGAAGGCGAGAATACAGCAGAGCACAAGTCCTTTTTTCAGAGAATGAGGGACGCTTTTGGAGGAAGTTAAAATTTAGAAAAAGGTGTTGAAGGAAATGAAATGGTTAGAAATACAGGTTACAACTTCACAGGAAGCAGAAGAGGCTGTCACAGGCATTTTGTACGATTTAGGAGCAGGCGGAGTGGTTATAAAAAATCCTAACGATGTAAAAGAACTGGCACAGACTAGTGAGTGGGATTATTTTGACCCTTCCCTTTTAGAAGAAGGAGAAGAGGTAAAGATTTCGGCCTATTTTCTAATCACTACTGATATAACAGACAAAGTAAATTTTTTAAAAGAGAGGATTTGGGAACTCAAGTCTTTTGGGATAAATGTAGGAAATGTCAAAGTAGAGGTCTCTGAGGTGGACGAAGAAGACTGGGCAGACAGCTGGAAGAAGTATTACAAGCCTTTAAAAGTTGGCAAAAGGATTGTCATAAGGCCTTTATGGGAAGAATACAGCCCTAAAGAGGGAGAAATAGTTATAGACCTTGACCCTGGAATGGCTTTTGGCACGGGTACTCATGAGACTACAAAGATGTGCCTCGAATTTTTAGAGGATATTATAAAGCCTGGGGCAGTTGTATTTGATGTAGGTTGTGGGTCAGGTATACTTTCCATTGCCGCATCTAAATTAGGGGCATCTCGGGTGTACGGAGCGGACGTAGATGAAATGGCGGTTAAAATAGCTAGAGAAAATGTAAAATTAAATGGTCTTGAAAATGTGGAGATTTTTCAAAGCGACCTCCTTAAAAATTTTAGAGGAAAGGCAGATGTGATAGTAGCTAACATTATTGCAGATGCAATAATTAGGCTTATTCCTGATGTTTTGCCTCATCTTAAAGAGGGAGGCTTATTTTTGGCAAGCGGCGTCATTAAAAACAGGTTTGAAGAGGTGAAAGAAAAGGCAGAGGAATTTTTTGAAATAATTAATATGAAAGAAGAAAAAGAGTGGTTGAGCATATTGATGAAGGAAAAGGGATAGAAATGAGGAAGATCTTTGTTGAAAAGGGCAAAATAAAGGGAAAGCTTGCTTATATAGATGGTAAGGATTTTCACCATCTCATTCATGTATTAAGGTATAAGGTGGGAGATAAAATTGTGGTATCTGATACGGAAGAAGAGTATCTGGGAAGGGTTGAAAAAATAGAAAAAGATAGGGTTATTTTATTTTTAGAAGAAAAAATGAAGGGCAATGCAGAAAGTCCTCTAGAAGTTTTTTTATTTCAAGGGATACTCAAAGCTGACAAGATGGACCTTATAGTTCAAAAATGTACGGAAATAGGGGTAAGAAGGATTATACCTTTTGTAAGTGAATTTTCTGTTGTCGATATAAAAAGAGCTAACATAGATAAAAAAATTGAAAGGTGGAAAAAAATTAGCGAAGAGGCTTGCAAGCAATCAGGAAGGAGTGCTATTCCAGAGATATTTTCTCCTGTCTCCTTTGAAGAAGCCATTGAAAAAGTAAGGGAATGCGACCTTGCGATAATCCCTTACGAAAAGGAAGAGAAGAAAAGATTAAAAGAAGTGCTAAGAGATGTTGAAAAGGCGAAAAAAATTGGGATATTCATAGGTCCTGAGGGAGGTTTTTCACAGAGGGAAATTGAGAAGGCTATAAATAATGGAATTGTACCCGTTACTCTAGGGCCTAGGATTTTGAGGGCAGAAACGGCAGCCATTGCAGTTTCTGCTATAGTTATGTACCAGCTTGGAGACATGGGGTAAACCTGAAGGATAAGGGTAGTAAATTTTGATTTTTTATGGTAAAATAAAAGGAGAAATATGAGATTTGAGGAAAGTAGTGACTAGAATAAAAGAAAGGAGTTAAAACTATGTTGAGTGAAAGAATGTTGGAAGAGCTTAATAAACAGTTGAATTACGAAATTTACTCTGCCTACCTTTATGTAGCTATGGAGAATTATTTTCAAGAGAAAAATTTAGAAGGTTTTGCAAATTTCTTTAAAGTGCAGATGGAAGAAGAACTTTCCCATGCGAGAATTTTTTACGAATACATACACCGCATGGGAGGGAAAGTCACGTTATATCCAATTGAAAAGCCAGAGGAGAATTTTGAAAGTATTTTAGATGTTTTTAAGAAGGCTTTGGCCCATGAAAAAACTGTGACACAGAGAATCCATAAGCTCGTTGATTTAGCAATTGAAGAAAAAGACCACGCAACTAATGCTTTTTTGCAGTGGTTTGTGAATGAGCAAGTAGAAGAAGAGGAGAGTTTTCAGAAAATAATAAACAAGCTAGAATTAATAGGTGACAGCATGCAGCCTATATTCATGTTAGATTCAGAATTAGCTAAGAGGACTTTTGTATTACCTGCTCCTTTGGCAAAAAGTGAGTAATAAATAGAATAATATAGGGTATGCTATAATAAATGGCATACCCTATTTCCTTAAAAAATTTTACTGAAAAAGTTTGAGTAATTTTTCGGCATTTTTAGGATTTAATTCTGCATCTACTAGAGGAGGACCATTTTTTATAAAATCAAATTGGTCTTCATAAGTTTCTTTTTCCACTTTGTAAATTATCCCTATAGGGATTTTATCGCCAAATTCCATGCCTTTTTAAAAGCTTCTTCTTTGTTTGTATAATCGTAATCTTCTGGCAAGTGATAAACTCTTTCTTTATACCAGGCAAAAGTATTAACTTTGTTCCATACGACACAGGGCTGAAGAATGTCCAGCAGAGCATACCCTTTATAGGTTATGGCTTCCTTCATCAAATTTACAAGATGCGGTATATCCCCAGAGAATCCTCTTGCTACAAATCCTGCTCCCATTGTTAAAGCTAAAGCTATGGGATTTAAAGGTTCTAATTTTACACCATCAAATTGCAGTGAAGTTTTCTGACCCTTGGCAGTTGTTGGCGAAGCTTGTCCTTTTGTCAAGCCATATATTTGGTTGTCGTGTACAAAGTGAGCAATATCTATATTTCTTCTTATCACATGTATGAAATGATTGCCACCTTCCCCATATGTATCTCCATCATCTGATTCTACAATTACTTTTAAATTTTTATTAGCTAATTTTATACCAATAGCAGGAGGGACAGCACGCCCATGCAAGCCATTAAAACCATTTATTTTTATGTAATGGGGCATCTTTGCACCTTGTCCTGCTTCTCCTCCAATTAAAATTGTGTAATCCATTTTTCACCTCTCCTTAAATAATTATTAGTTGAAACTTTTTTTCATTATATCATAATTTTCTTTAAAATAAAAGTACAGTTTTGTTAATTTTAACAGCGATAGCTTTCTTAATATGTGGTATAATATAAAAAGACTTCAAAGGGAGGAGTATTGGGAAAGTGGCAAAAGTTGCATTTTACACTTTGGGATGCAAAGTGAATCAATATGAGACAGAAGTTATGGCAGAACTTTTTAGAAAAGCTGGATATGAAGTTGTAGATTTTGATGAAATAGCGGATGTGTATGTAATAAACACCTGCAGTGTTACTGCGAGAAGTGATATGAAGTCGAGGCAGATGATAAGAAAGACGAGGAATAAGAATCCAGATGCAATAGTGGTGGCAGTGGGTTGTTATGTTCAAGTAAGCCCTGATGAAGTTTTTTCAATGCCTGAAGTGGATATAGTAATAGGCACAAAGGATAAAGATAAAATAGTTGATTTGGTGAAAGATTTTGAAAAGGAGAAAAAGAAAACTAAGCTAATAGAAAATATAATGAAACAGAGAGATTATGAAGAGTTTGGTATTACTGGGTACACAGAGAGGACAAGGGCTTATATAAAAATTGAGGATGGCTGCAACCAATACTGCACGTACTGCATCATTCCTTATGCCAGAGGGCCAGTTAGGAGCAGAAAGCCAGAAAACATAATAAAAGAGGTCAAGAAGTACGCAGAACATGGGTATAAAGAAATAGTTCTCACAGGTATACACATTGCTTCTTACGGCAGGGACCTTAAAAATATAGGGCTTTTGGATGTAATAAAAATGGTTCACGAAGTAGAAGGAATAGAAAGGATAAGGATAAGTTCTATTGAACCCACCTTTTTGACAGAAGATGTGGTAAAAGAATTAGCAAATCTTCCTAAAATGTGCAGGCATTATCACGTGTCTCTTCAGAGCGGATGTGATGAAACGTTGAAAAGAATGGGAAGAAAATACACGGCTTCTGAGTATAAAGAAGTGGTGGAGAGGCTAAGAAGGTACATTCCTGATGTTGCGATAACTACAGACATAATGGTGGGATTTCCTGGGGAGACAGAGGAGGAGTTTGAAAAGAGCTATAAATTTGCTGAGGAGATATGCTTTGCTAAAATGCACGTATTCAAGTATTCTCGGAGGAAGGGCACAAGAGCGTATAATTTTCCAAATCAGGTCCCAAATAAAGTAAAAGAAGAAAGGAGCAAAAAGCTTTTACAGCTCTCTAAAGTTTGTGAGAGAAAGTTTAAGGAAAGATTTTTAAATAGGACAGTAGAAGTTCTGTTTGAGCAGAAGGTAAAAGATTTAGATGGATATGTGGAAGGGCTTACAGACAATTACCTTAGTGTGGCAGTTAAAGGAGAATTAGAAAATTTGAGAAACCGCATCTTGCGTGTTAGAGTAAAGGAAATAAAAAATGATTTATTGATAGGAGAAATTGAAGGAATTTATTAAGATGTGTAGAATATAAAAAGAGGAGGTGAAAAAGGTGTCGGAATGCATTTTCTGCAAAATAGTAAACAAAGAAGTTCCTTCTAATATAGTGTATGAGGATGATTTAGTTGTAGCTTTCCGCGATATAAATCCCCAAGCTCCTGTACATATTCTAATCGTGCCAAAAGAACATATACCAACCCTTTTAGATGTTACTGAGGAGAACAAGCACCTGATATCTCATGCTTACATGGTAGCAAAGGAAATAGCAAAAAAAGAGGGTATTGACGAAAAAGGCTATAGAATTGTGACAAATTGTGGTAAAGGTGGCGGACAGACAGTCTATCACCTTCATTTTCACCTTTTAGGTGGAAGGTTTATGACTTGGCCTCCAGGGTAATTATTGACACTTTGTGGATTTAGGAGTATAATAAAGTGAGAATTTTCAAGCTCTTAGTCACAGCAACAATTGCAGCTTGCCTCGAGCAGTTTATTTGGAGGGAGGGAGAGTAGTGGCTGAAGTAAGAGTCGGCGAAAACGAGTCTTTGGATAGCGCTTTAAGAAGGTTCAGACGTCAATGCTCCAAAGCAGGAGTTTTGTCAGAGCTTCGCAAGAGAGAACACTATGAGAGTCCTAGTGTAAAGCGCAAAAAGAAAGCCGAAGCTGCAAGAAAGAGAAAATATAAATATGGCAGATAAAAGGATGTGGTATAAATGACCCTGAAAGAGCGCATATACAAGGACATGGTAGAAGCCATGAAGAGCAAAGACGCTTTTAAGAAAAACATTCTAAGCATGGTCAGAGCTGCCATACTTCAGGTGGAAAAGGACACGCAGAAAGAGTTGGACGATGAAGGGGTCATCAGTGTAATTTCAAAGGAGATAAAACAGAGAAAAGAAGTTTTGCCTGAATATGAAAAAAGTGGAAGACAGGATCTAGTAGATAAAGCAAAAAAAGAAATAGAGATTATGGAATCTTATTTGCCAGAGCAGCTTTCAGAAGAAGAGATAGAAGAGATGGTGAAAAAGGTCATTGAAGAGACTGGGGCAAAGAGCAAAAGTGACATTGGAAAAGTGATGGGCAAAATCATGCCGATGGTAAAGGGAAGAGCAGATGGCAATCTGGTAAGAGAAATAGTCACAAGGCATTTAGAAGGATAAAAAAGGAGAGAGCACCTCTCCTTTTTGTTTTTTACTCTTCCTCAAAAATCTCTCTAATTTTTCTGTAATCTGATGTGTATGCCAGTGCTGCCATTAATTTTACTCTTGCCTTTTGACCTGATAGATTTCCTCCAAAAATTACTCCCAGAGATTCGAGGTGTTTTCCTCCTCCTTCATAAGCATAGGAAGGATGTACTCTTCCCATCGGGCACCTTGATACGAGAACTACAACTGTTCCTTTAGATATAGCGTATTTTATTCCTTCTGCTACTTTTGGAGGCACATTTCCTCTGCCCGTCCCTTCAATGACAATGCCTCTTTCTCCATTTTCTACTAAAAATCTTATCAGTTTGTCATCCATTCCAAACACTACTTTTAAAAGGCTTACACGACGTTCCAGTTTTTTTATGGGAATGTACTGCCTTTTTTCTACGTTTCTATAAAAATACACATTGCCACTGTCTACATACCCCAGAGGACCTGTTTCAGGGCTTTTAAAAGTGTCAAGACTTGAAGTATGGGTTTTCGTTACATCTTTTGCAGAATGAATTTCACCGTTTAGCACTACTAACACGCCTCTTTTTTTGGATTTTTCTGAAGAGGCTGTGGTGAGAGAGTCAATTAAATTGGAAGGCCCATCATAACCTGCTTCAGAGGAATTTTTCATTGCGCCAGTTAAGACAATAGGTTTGTCAAAATTTGTGGTGAGTTCTAAAAAATAAGCTGTTTCTTCTAATGTGTCAGTGCCGTGGGTTATCACAACTCCTTTTATTTCATCTCTTTTAAGGGTCTTCTCTACGACTTCTCTTAATTCTTCCAAAAGTTCTACTGTGAGATGAGGACTAGGGTAGTTTCCAAATTCTATAGTTTCGATTTCTAAAACGTTTTCTCTGTGAGGAATAATTTCAAGCAGGTCTTTTCCCGTGAGGGAAGGGACTGCCCCTTTCAGATTGGGGTCTTGCTTCATCGCTATAGTTCCACCTGTAAAAATCACAGCCACTTTACCCAAATTTCATCCCCCCAGTTTTTTTCTATCTCCATTATAGTATATTTTTTGCTTTTGCACAAATACGCGAAACTTGTCTTAAAAGCATAAGAGAATTTTTTGTTTTTCTTATACATAAAATTTAAAAGAAGGGGGGACTTCCATGAAGCAGAGCTTAAAAGATGAGCTCATAAACGCGATAGATTTTCCAAAAGATGCGCTACTCAATCTTCCTAAAATTACGCTGATTGGCAAAAACCACTTGACTGTTGAAAACCATAGGGGCATTGTGGAGTACCTCCCTGAAAGAGTAAGAATCAATTCGACAGTGGGAATTATAAGGGTTATAGGGGAGAATATGGTTATAAATTCCATAATGACTGAGGTTATCACGATCACAGGTGAGATAAAGAGTGTTGAAATAGTGGTATGAGGGGGATAGGCTTGGTTTCAATAAAATTATGGAATTTTTTAAGAGGATATGTTATTATAAAAGTTAAGGGACTGGCAATTGAAAAATTTCTAAACCTTGTGATGGTGAATGAGGTTTATATATGGGATGTTGAAAGAAAAAATTACACCACCCTTACAGCGAAAGTCAGCACAAAAGCTTTTAAAGAAGTTCTTCAGTACGCCAAGAAAACTGGATGCCGCGTCTTTATAGTTTCAAAAAAGGGATTGCCTTTCGTAATTTTTAGGTTAAGGAAGAGAAAGGATATTGTCTTAGGGTTTCTTCTCTCTGTGTTGCTTGTGTACCTTTTTTCTACTTTTATATGGGAAATTGATATAAAGACTGTAAATGGCTTAAAAGAAGAGGAAGTTGCCAAGAAATTGTCAGAGATGGGCTTAAAATCAGGGGTTTCAAAGTTTAAAATAGATATAAATAAACTGGAAAAGGAATTTTTGTTGAATAATGAAGAGGTTGCTTGGATAGGGATAAATGTAAGGGGTACTAAGGCTTTTGTAAAGGTAGTGGGAAAGACTAAACCGCAAAAAGTATTGTCAAAAGAAGAACCTTGCAATATAATAGCTAAAAGAGACGGCATAATTTATAAAATGACGGTTTTGGAAGGAGAAGCTGTCAAAAAAGTAGGAGACACAGTAAAAACAGGTGACATACTCATAAGCGGTATAATTGAAAAACCTGGGCTTGACACAATGTTTGTCCATGCGGACGGAGAAGTTTTGGCCAGAACCTGGTATGAGATTTCTGTAGAAGAGGAGTTAAAAAGGACAAGATGGGTAAAAACAGGGGAAAAAATAGTAGCGACAAAAATTATTATAGGGAGCAATACCATCACTTTTACCCCGAGGAAAATTGAATTTGAAAAGTTTGAAAAAGAGGAGAAAAATTTAATTCCCTATGAGGCGCCTTTTAAGATAGTTAAAGAGGTCTACTATGAAGTGAAGCCAGAAGTGGAAACTGTGCCTTATGAAGAGGCAAAAGAGGAAGGGTGCAAAAAGGCTTTAGAAGAGCTTGAAAAAGTGATAAGTCCTGGAGGTAAAGTGGTGAACAAAAAAGAAAAATATGAAGTGATAGATGGAAGGATATTGAGGGTAACTGTTATGGCAGAGGTTTTAGAGGATATTGGGGTGAAAGAAAAAATTTCTTATACAGGAGGGGAAGGAAAAAAGATTGATTAAGGAGCTTGCTATCAATATTGACAATGTGGAAGAGACTGCCAATTTGTTTGGCAATTTTGATGAGAATATAAAGTTGATAGAGAAGGGGCTGGATGTCAAAATAGTCGTAAGAGGTGGAACTATAAAAATAACTGGAGAGGAGAAAAATGTGGATTCTGCTAATAAGCTTTTTACTAAGCTTATGGATATGATAAAAAAAGGAGATGTCATCACTACTCAAAATGTGCTTTATACTATGAACTTAATTGATGAAGGGGAAGAGGAAAAGCTAAAAGAGCTAATGTCAGACATAGTGTGCATAACTGCCAGGGGAAAACAGATAAGGTGCAAGACTTACGGACAGCTAAGATATGTAGAGGCCATAAGGAAGAATCAGATAGTTTTTGGAATAGGACCGGCGGGGACGGGGAAAACGTATTTGGCAATGGCTATGGCAATCACTGCCCTTAAAAACAAAGAAGTGGGGCGAATAATTCTTACGAGGCCGGCTGTAGAGGCAGGAGAAAAACTAGGATTTTTGCCGGGAGACCTGCAGGAGAAAGTGGACCCTTATTTGAGGCCTCTTTACGATGCTCTTTATGACATTTTGGGAGCAGAAGTGTTTCAAAAATACATGGAAAAAGGTTTGATTGAAGTGGCTCCTTTGGCTTATATGAGGGGGAGAACTTTGGATGACTCTTTTATAATACTGGATGAGGCTCAAAACACCACTCCTGAGCAGATGAAGATGTTTTTGACCAGAATCGGATTTGGGTCTAAGGCTGTGATAACAGGAGATGTGACTCAGATTGACCTTCCAAGGGGGAAAAAGTCAGGGCTTAAGGAAGTAATGGAGATATTGAGAGGAATTGAAGGCATAGAGTTTGTGATGCTTTCGGAACAGGACGTAATAAGGCATCCCCTTGTTGCAAAGATTATAAAAGCCTATGAGGAGTACGAAAAGAGGAAAGAAGAGAGCGATTTGGAAAAAGAGCGAGGGGAATAATTTTATGAGCAAGTTGGACAAACTTAAAAATTTTTTAAATAAAGACCCGCTCATAATCATTTTTTTTGTCGTTTTTTATTTTGTTTCAAGTTACATGCTGATATATACCAGTATAACTCCTCCGAAATTCGATTTAAAGGCAGGAGATGTGGCACCTCAAGATATAAAAGCACCTAAAGACGTGATAGATGTCATCGCAACCCAAAAGAAAATTCAGGAGGCAGTAAATGCAGTCAATCCCAAATACGACTACAATGAAAACATTGCTAAAGAATCTTATCTAAAACTGGCAGATTTTTTTAATAAGCTGAGAGAAGTTAGAAAATCTTCAGAGAGTGAAGAGCAAAAACTGCAGGATTTTAAAAACATCACTCCTATCAACCTGGAAGATAAGAATATAGCTTTTTTGCTCAAAATAGATGACAGCACTCTTATAAAAATGGAGACTGTGATACTTTCTGCAGAAAAAACTATTATGGCGAGGCAGATTACAGAAGATGCTTTGCAGAGCGCTTTGAATGACGCAAAAAGTGTAGTGGAAAGTTCTGATATTCCGGTTGATGCAAAGCCTGTAGCTGTAGAAATTTTGTCTTCTGTCATAGTGCCTAACATGATTTACAATGCGTATGAAACGAATCTTGCAAAAAAAGAGGCAGAAGAAAAAGTCCAGCCGGTAATGTACAAAAAAGGTCAAAACATCGTTGTGAGCGGAGAAATAGTTACGCCTGAGCAAATAGAGGTTTTAAAGTCATTGGGGCTTTTAAAAGGCACTGACAAAATAGATTATGCTTTGATAGTAGGGTTATTTTTGATTTTGTCTCTTTCTTTGTTCCTTTCAGTTTACTATATAATAAGGCTTGACAAAAAAATAGCGACAAAGAAGATGTACATTGAGCTTTTGTGCCTTACTGGGATTTTGTACCTTGTGTTGGCTGTGGCTTTTAAAGGCATAGAGCCTCTTTTAATACCTGCTGCCATGCTTCCAATGCTTGTTTCCATCCTTATAGACCCTTATATCGCCATCATGATAGACATCATATACTCTCTTTTGGTTGGGTTGATGGTAAGCTTTAACCAAGCCTTCATCTTCATGTCTTTACTAGGAGGCTTAATTGGGGCTATTAAGCTGTCTAGCGCAAAGCAGAGGATGGACTTTGTAAAGGCTGGACTTTATGTTAGCGCTGTCAACTTGGTGAGCATAGTTGGAGTAGGGCTTTTAAACAGCAATGACATAGTATCTGTTTTAAAAAGCGGCTTGTGGGGGATAATAAATGGAGTTTTTAGCATAATTTTGGTGATTGGGACTTTGCCTTTTTGGGAGGCTGCTTTTGACATTTTGACTCCTTTGAAGCTTTTAGAGCTTTCAAATCCTAACAATCCGCTTCTTAAGAAGTTGATGATGGATGCTCCTGGCACCTATCATCACAGTATGATAGTGGCGAATCTGGCAGAGGCAGCTTCTGACGCTGTTGGAGCAAACAGCCTTCTTGTCAGGGTAGGAGCTTACTACCACGACATAGGGAAGATAAAAAGGCCTTATTTTTTCAAAGAAAACCAATTGTCAGACGAAAATTTGCACGACAAAATTTCTCCAGACTTAAGTACATTGGTGATAATTTCTCATGTAAAAGACGGAGTGGAACTGGCTAAGAAATATAAACTTCCTCCACAGATAATTGACATGATAAAAGAGCACCATGGCACTACGCTTGTAAAATACTTTTACAATAAAGCTCTTCAAAAAGAAGAGGGTGTCTGTGAGGAAGAATCCTTCAGATATCCAGGCCCCAAGCCTTCTACTAAAGAGTCGGCCATTCTGATGCTGGCTGATTCTGTTGAGGCGGCTGTGAGGTCTTTGTCTGACCCGACAGAGGAAAATGTAAGAAACATGATAGAGAAAATTGTGACAGATAGGTTAAACGACGGACAACTTTCAAATAGCGACCTCACTTTAAAAGATATTGAGACGATTAAGGCTTCTTTTCTAAATTCGCTGGCAGGTATGTTTCACAAGAGAATTGAGTATCCTGATATTGAAACAAATCAAAACAAAGAGGTGTTAGAATGAACGTCTTGATTGATAACAGGCAAACTAAAGTGGATGCCTCAGGTTTGGAAGCCCTTGTTGAGAGGGCAATTAAAGCTACTTTAGAAGAGGAAGAAGTTGTAGATGAAGTTGAAGTTAGCGTCTCTTTTGTGGACAATGAGGAGATAAGGAAATTGAATAAATACTACAGAGGGATTGACAGCCCTACAGATGTGCTTTCTTTTCCTCTTATGGAATTTGAGGAAATTGAAAAGGGAGAAGAAGATGAAAAAGATGCTGAGGAAATATATCCGATAGGAGATATAGTAATATCTTTAGAAAAGGCCAAGGAACAGGCAGAAGAATACGGGCATTCTTTTGAAAGGGAAGTAGCTTATTTGACTGTTCACAGCATGCTTCACCTTTTAGGCTATGACCACGAGACGGAAGAAGAGAGAAAATTGATGAGGGAGAAAGAGGAAAAAGTAATGGAAAGGTTAGGCCTTAGGCGGTGATTTTGTGAAGTCAAGAAATTTAATAGATAGTTTTAACTATGCCATAGAGGGGATTCTACACGTTTTTAAAACGCAGAGGAACATGAAAATTCACTTTGCAATAGCAATAGCTGTGCTGTTTTTTTGCCTTTTTTTGGACCTTACTAGAGTAGAATTTGTAATAATATTGTTTACAATTTCTCTGGTATTGATTGCGGAGATGATAAACACTGCCATTGAAACTACCATTGATATGTTAGTGAAGAATTACAACCCAATGGCAAAGATTGCTAAGAATGTAGCTGCTGGGGCAGTATTGATAGCTGCAGTGAATTCTGTGCTCGTCGCCTATTTGATATTTTTTGACAGGGTAAACCCCTGGACGAAGATAGTACTTGTAAAAATCAGGGAGTCACCAATTCACGTTACAGTAATAAGTATTTTAGTGGTAGTTTTTTTGACTTTGATTTTAAAGGTATACTTTAAAAAAGGGACTCCGATGAGAGGCGGAATGCCCAGCGCTCACAGTGCAATTGCCTTTTCAGTGGCCACTGCTATCACTTTCATGACAGCCAATGCCTTTATTTCCACTTTGAGTTTTTTATTAGCTCTTATGGTAGCAGAGAGCAGAGTGGAGGGCAAGATTCACACTTTTTCTCAGGTTTTTGTCGGGGCAATTTTAGGGATTTTGTTTACAGTGTTAATTTTTCAGATTATAAGGTGAAGGGAAGGTGAAAAAATGGCCTACAGAGCTGGCTTTGTAGCGTTGATTGGAAGGACAAATGTAGGAAAATCAACCCTTTTAAATGCCATATTGAAGGAAAAAGTTGCTATTACTTCTCCAAAGCCCCAGACCACCCGCAATACCATAAGGGGTATATTGACTACAGAAGATTACCAGATTATTTTTGTGGACACTCCTGGAATTCATAAACCTAAATCTAAACTGAGTGAATTCATGATTGAAGTAGCAAAAAGGACTCTAAAAGATGTAGATTTAATTTTGTACATGGTGGAGCCCGATACTTCGATAGGCCCTGGAGATAGGTATATTTTGGATAATCTAAAAGAGGTGGATACTCCAGTTATTTTGGTGGTCAATAAAATTGACTTGGTGCCTGCTGAGAGAGTAGAAGAGGCTATTAAGGTTTTTAAAAGCGAGTACAATTTTAAGGATGTAGTGGCCATTTCTGCTTCTTTGGGCACTAATGTGGAGGTTTTGAAAGAGAAGATAGTTTCTTTCTTGCCAGAAGGACCTAGGTACTATCTTGATGACTATATAACTGACCAGCCGGAGAAGTTGATAGTTGCGGAGATAATAAGAGAAAAAATGCTTTATTTTTTAGAGGAGGAAGTTCCTCATGGAGTCTATGTAGAAGTGGAATCCATAAAAGAGAGGGAGGACAAAGAGATAGTAGACATTGACGCTTATATTTACTGTGAGAAAGAGTCCCACAAAGGAATAATCATAGGAAAGAATGGGCAGATGTTAAAGAAGATAGGGCAGGCGGCAAGGCAGGATTTAGAAGAATTTTATGGAAAGCAGGTATTTTTGCAGCTGTGGGTTAAAGTGAGGAAAGGCTGGAGGGACAATGAGAAGCTTCTCAGGAAATTGGGCTATGCCATTGACAAGTAAGCTTTTAGAGTAGTAAATTATAGGAGAAAGATGTTGAAAAGGGAGGAGTCTTTAATGAACATAGCTAAGATGATAGACCACACTCTTTTAAAGCCAAATGCCACAAAAGAAGAGATAAAAAAGCTCTGCGAAGAGGCGAGGGAATACGGATTTGCTTCAGTGTGCATAAATCCATGTTTTGTTGATTTGGCCTATGAAATGCTAAAGGATACTGATGTGAAAGTGTGTACAGTTATAGGTTTTCCTCTGGGAGCTAATACAATTGAGACAAAAGTGTTTGAGGCAGTGGAAGCGGTCAAAAAGGGAGCTACTGAGATAGATATGGTACTCAATATAAGCATGCTGAAAAGTGGCGAATATGACTATGTGAAGAAAGAAATAGAGGAAGTAGTAAAGGCTGTGAAATCCCACGGGGACATAATTGTGAAAGTGATACTGGAGACTTGCTATTTATCTGATGAGGAGAAAATCAAAGCCTGTGAGATTTCAAAGGAAGCAGGTGCTGATTTTGTAAAAACTTCTACAGGCTTTGGGCTGGGAGGAGCTACAGTAGAAGATGTGAAGCTCATGAGAAAAGTGGTTGGAGAGAATTTCGGAGTAAAAGCTTCCGGCGGAATAAGAAGCTATGAAGATGCAAAAGCGATGATAGAGGCAGGGGCTAACAGGATTGGAGCTAGTGCGGGTGTTAAAATAGTAGAGGAGTGGAAAAAACAAGGTTTAGGTTGATAAAAATGCGCTTTTTAAAAACAGAGGCAATAGTTTTAAAGAGCAATTTGATAAGCGAGAAGGATAAAATTGCTACTCTTTTCACCAGAGATTACGGGAAACTGCAGGCGGTCGCTAAAGGAGCTAGGCGCTCGAAAAGCCGGTTTGTAAATGCTGTAAGGCCTTTTATTGTGGCTAATTACGTGATTTTTGAAGGTCAGAACTATTACTACATTGACCAGTGGGAGCTTGTAAAAAACTTTGAAAACATAGAAAAAGACCTCAAAAAGTTTGCTTTGGCTTCCTATATAAGTGAGACCATTTCAAGAGTACTAGAGGAAAAGCAGAAAAACACAAAACTATACTTTTTTACAAAACATTCGCTGGAAGCTGTAGAGAGTTTAAATGTAGAGACATCTATTTTTCTCTTTTCTTACACTTTAAAATTGATATCCCTTTTGGGCTACATGCCTGTTTTGGACAGCTGTGCTGTTTGTGGGAAAAAAGAAAATTTAAGTTATTTTTCTTCTTCTTGCGGTGGGGCTGTTTGTAAAGATTGTAACGAAACTTGTAAAGATGCAAAATTTTTAAATAAAAAAGTCTTAAAGTTTTTGCTGTATCTTTTGAAAGCTAAGTATGAAAAGCTTGAAAGAATTTCTGTGCCAGGAGTTATAAAAGAGGAAGCGGATAAAATAATAACAGAGTATGTGAGAACTCACCTTGAAATGGACTTTAAATCCAAAGACTTTGCCATGAAATTGAGCGATTAAAGAAGGGAGGGAGAAGAATGGTGGACGAACAACTGGAAAAAATAGACATGATTGTGGAGAGAACGGGGGTAAGTTACAAAGAGGCAAAAGAGGCTCTGGAAAAAGCCAATGGAAATGTGGTGGACGCCTTAATATACATTGAAGAGAACAGAAAGAGTTGGAAAGAGTCTTTCACAGTAGCAGGCACAGAGGTAATGGATAAGATAAAAGACCTCATTAAGAAAGGGAATGTCACAAAGATAAGAATCAAAAAGGATGATAAAGTCCTTTTAGAGATCCCTGTCACTGCAGGAGCCATTTCAACAGTAGTAATACCGCAGCTTACACTTTTGGGAGCGGCGGTGGCTTTTCTGGCTAACTGTACCATAGAGGTAGAAAAATACGATAAAAGTGTTATAGTTTTAAAAGAAGAGAAGAAAAATGATTGACATACATTGCTCAATTTGATATTCTAAAATAAGTAATGCTAAAACCTTTCTCCCCGAAAGGGGATGAAGGGTTTTTGTATAATTGGGAAAAGGAGTGTTATTGATGCCTGTCAAAGTTACAATGGATAAAATAGTGGCTCTTGCAAAAAACAGGGGTTTTGTGTTTCCTGGGTCTGAGATATACGGCGGGCTTGCGAACACATGGGACTATGGGCCTTTGGGAGTGGAGATGAAGAACAATATAAAAAGGATATGGTGGAAGAAATTTATACAGGAAAGCCCTTATAATGTGGGAATTGATTCTGCTATTTTGATGAACAGAGAAGTGTGGGTTGCTTCAGGTCACGTGGCTAGTTTTAGCGACCCTCTGATGGACTGCAAGGAATGCAAGTCTCGCTTCAGAGCTGACCAGTTAATTGAAGATTACATAAAAGAAAAGGGACTTGATATTTCGATTGAAGGATGGACAAATGAGCAGATGATGGAATTTATAAAAGAGCACAAAGTTCCATGTCCCAAATGTGGAGCTCACAATTTCACAGAGATAAGGAAGTTTAACCTGATGTTTAAAACTTATGTAGGGGTTACAGAGGATTCAAAATCTGAAGTTTTTTTGAGGCCTGAGACAGCTCAGGGAATATTTGTGAATTTTAAAAATGTCCAGAGGACAAGCCGCAAGAAAATTCCTTTTGGTATCGGGCAGATTGGCAAATCTTTTAGAAATGAAATTACGCCTGGCAATTTCATATTCAGAACGAGAGAATTTGAACAAATGGAACTGGAATTTTTCTGTAAGCCAGGGGAAGACATGGAGTGGTTCAATTACTGGAGACAATTTTGCATGGATTGGCTTGTAGAATTTGGCTTAAAGAGGGAGAATTTAAGGTTCAGAGACCACAAAAAAGAAGAGCTGTCTCATTACAGCACTGCCACAACCGACATAGAGTACAATTTCCCCTTTGGATGGGGAGAACTGTGGGGAATTGCTAATAGAACTGACTATGATTTAAGACAGCATATGGAACATTCGGGAGAAGACATGACTTACACTGACCCTGTCACAGGAGAAAAGTACATACCCTATTGTATTGAGCCTTCAGTGGGAGTGGATAGACTAATGCTTGCTTTTTTGGTTGATGCTTACGATGAAGAGGAAGTGGAAGGAGAAACAAGAGTAGTTTTAAGGCTTCACCCAGCTATCGCACCTGTTAAAGTGGCGGTTTTCCCTCTTTCCAAGAAGCTTAATGAAGCAGCTTATAAAATCTACTTAGACCTTAAAAAGAAGTTTCCTGCAGAGTATGACGAATCAGGTAGCATAGGAAGAAGGTATAGAAGACAGGATGAGATTGGAACGCCTTTCTGCGTAACTTACGATTTTGACTCAGAAAATGACCACAAAGTTACAATAAGAGACAGAGATACTATGGAGCAAATAAGGATAGACATAGACCAAGTGGATAAATACCTGGAGGAGAAACTCAAGTTTTAAGGGGAGTCAGTTTTCGCTGATTTCCCTTTCTTAAAAATTAAAAAACAAGTTGGTTATGCCTTTATTTTGTGGTATAATTATAGTAAAGTGCTAAACAGAAGACCAGAAAACGTTTATGAAAACTTTTGAAGGGGTGATAAAGATTCAACTGACGCCTAGACAGCAGATCATTATCGATATTGTAAAGAAATATCAACCCATTACAGGAGAACAGATTGCTGAAAAACTGAATGTAACTCGAGCCACATTAAGACCGGATCTGGCGATCTTGACTATGTCCGGGATCTTGGAGGCAAGACCTAAAGTCGGCTATTTTTACACTGGAAAATCACCCCTTAGTCTGATACAGGATTATATAAAAAGCATAAAGGTAAAAGATGTAAAGTCGGTGCCTGTAGTGGTAGAAGAAAGTACTCCCGTGTATGATGCGATTGTAACTCTTTTTTTAAAGGATGTTGGGACAATTTTCGTACAGGATGGCGGATTTTTAACCGGCGCTGTATCCAGAAAGGATTTTTTAAAAATTGCTATAGGCAATACCGATATTTATAAGGTCCCGGTGGGAATAATTATGACCCGGATGCCGAACATCATCACAACTTACGACGATGAGCCTGTGTATAACGCTGCTGTGAAGATTATTGAGCATGAAGTGGACAGCCTCCCTGTTGTGGAACCTGTAGTGGGGAAAGATGGAAAACAGGGGTACAAGGTGACAGGTAGACTGTCAAAGACCAATATAACCAGACTTTTTGTGAAGCTAGGGGAAGGTTAGGGGGACGGAGGATGCAAGAAGGAGTATCGATATACTTAGTGTCTGATTCCAATGTAGACACTGCGGAGAACATCGCAAGCATTGCTGCTGCTCATTTTGATACTTTTATTGAAAAGATAAAGAAGTATTCCTATGTCGGGGATATTAACCAAATTGAAGATATTGTAATGGAAGCAGCTAATGATTCAAACAGCATAATAATACACACAATGGTAGTAAAAGAGCTAAAAGAATATCTCCAAAAGAAGGCCCAGAAATTTGGAATAAAGATAGTTGATGTAATGGGACCAGTTATAGATGCTATAGAGGACAGCACTGGCATATCACCCCATACAGAGCTTTTGAGGGACAGCAAAGAGGACTATCTAAAGAAAATAGAAGTGGTAGAATTTGCAGTAAAATATGATGATGGAAAAGATCCAATGGGAATACTATTAGCAGATGTGGTTGTGATAGGAGTATCAAGGACTTCTAAAACTCCCCTTTGCATGTACTTGGCTCACAAATATATAAAGGCTGCCAATTTGCCTCTGGTTCCTGAGATTGAGCCGCCGAGGGAGCTTTTTGAAATAAATCCCAAGAAGATCTTTGGACTTACTATAGACCCTGAAGTTTTGGTGAAAATAAGAAAAGAAAGGCTTAAATCTCTAGGCCTTAATGACAATGCTCTTTACGCTACAGAAGAAAGGGTTAAAAAGGAGATACAGTATGCTGAGGAGGTGATGCAAAAGTTAGGCTGCACAGTGATAGATGTCACCAATAAGGCTGTAGAAGAGACAGCTAACATAATATTAAACGTGTTAAGAGGAGGAGAGAGTACATGACTAAAAAATATGTGTATTTTTTCAATGAAGGCGACGCCTCAATGAGAGACCTCTTAGGAGGAAAAGGTGCAAATTTAGCCGAAATGACGAGATTGGGATTACCTGTTCCGCCAGGGTTTACAGTTACCACAGAGGCTTGTACAAGATACTATGAAGATGGGGAGACAATTGCACCAGAGATAGTTGAGCAGATTCACGAGTACATGAAGAAGTTAGAAGAGGTTACTGGGAAAAAATTTGGAGACCCAAATAACCCGCTTCTCGTATCTGTCAGGTCTGGCGCAAGGGTTTCAATGCCTGGAATGATGGATACCATTTTAAACCTTGGCTTGAACGACGAGACCGTAGAGGGCCTTGCAAGAGCAACTAACAACGAGAGATTTGCTTATGACAGCTACAGAAGATTCATCCAGATGTTCTCCGACGTAGTTATGGGGATTGACAAGAACAAATTTGAAGCTATTTTAGATGAGATCAAGGAAAAAAGAGGTGCTAAGTTTGACACAGACCTTACAGCAGAGGATTTAAAAGAAGTTGTAAAGAGATTCAAAGAATTATATAAACAGGAAAAGGGAGTAGACTTCCCACAGGATCCTCAAGAGCAGCTTTTGGAAGCTGTGAAGGCTGTTTTCAGGTCCTGGAACAACCCGAGAGCTATAGTCTACAGAAGGTTAAATGATATACCGAGCGACTGGGGAACAGCAGTAAACGTGCAATCAATGGTATTTGGTAACATGGGCAATGATTCTGGTACTGGCGTTGCATTCACAAGAAATCCCGCAACTGGTGAAAAGGCTCTCTTTGGTGAATTCTTGATGAACGCTCAGGGTGAGGACGTGGTTGCAGGTATAAGAACGCCTCAACCAATTTCTACCTTGAAAGAGACAATGCCAGAAGTTTATAACCAGTTTGTAGAAATTGCTGAGAAGCTGGAGAAACACTACAAAGACATGCAGGATATAGAGTTTACCATTGAAAGAGGAAAACTCTACATGCTACAGACAAGAAATGGTAAGAGAACTGCTCAGGCCGCTATAAAGATAGCTGTTGACCTTGTAAGAGAAGGCCTAATTGACGAAAAGACAGCTGTATTAAGAGTAGATCCAAAACAGCTAGACCAGCTCTTGCATCCTACTTTTGAGCCAGAAGCGTTAAAGGCTGCTAAACCTGTTGCCAAAGGATTACCTGCATCTCCTGGTGCTGCTTCAGGAAAGGTGTACTTTACAGCTGATGAAGCAGTTGCTGCTGCAAAATCAGGAGAAAAGGTAATACTCGTAAGGACAGAGACCTCCCCTGACGATATTGAAGGTATGGCCTCCGCAGAAGGAATACTCACAACTCGCGGTGGAATGACATCTCACGCTGCTGTTGTGGCAAGAGGAATGGGTACTCCCTGCGTAGTTGGATGTGGAGATGCGAGAATAGACGAGCAGGCGAAGGTAATGAGAATTGGCGATATAGTTGTGCGCGAAGGAGACTACATATCAATAGATGGTAGCACTGGCAATGTGTACATCGGGGAAATAAAGACAGTGACACCTGAAATAAGCGGAGATTTCGCTATATTGATGGGTTGGGCAGACAAGTACAGAAGACTGAGAGTCAAAGCAAATGCAGACACGCCAAGAGATGCAAAGATTGCTCTTGAATTTGGCGCAGAGGGAATTGGACTTGCTAGGACAGAGCACATGTTCTTTGATGAAGAAAGAATTCCTGCTATGAGAGAGATGATTATAGCCAAGACAGAGGAGCAGAGGAGAAAGGCATTAGAGAAGATACTGCCTATGCAGAGGTCAGATTTTGAACAGCTGTTTGAGATAATGGGCGAATATCCTGTTACTATAAGGCTTTTGGATCCACCGCTTCACGAATTCTTGCCACACCTTGACGAGGAAATAAGGGAACTTGCTGAAGACATGGGCGTTCCATTCGAAGAATTAAAAGCTACAGTAGAGAGCCTGAAAGAGTTCAACCCAATGCTTGGACACAGAGGATGTAGATTGGCTGTAACATATCCTGAGATAGCTGAAATGCAGACTAGAGCTATAATAGAGGCTGCAATAAATGTGAAGAAGAGAACCGGCAAAGACGTCAAACCCCAGATAATGATACCACTTGTGGGCGAATTGAAAGAGTTCAAGTACTTGAAAGACATAATTGTAAAAGTAGCAGATGAAATAATAAAACAAAGTGGTATTGAACTAAAATACCTTGTAGGTACAATGGTAGAAGTGCCAAGAGCAGCATTAACTGCAGATAAGATCGCTAAAGAAGCTGAATTCTTCTCCTTTGGTACAAATGACCTCACCCAAATGACCTTTGGATTCTCAAGAGATGACGCTGGTAAATTCTTGGAGACTTACTATGAGAAGAAGATATACGAATTTGACCCATTTGAAAAGTTAGATCAGGAAGGCGTAGGCAAACTTGTAGAGATGGGCACAAAGCTTGGCAAGCAGACGAGACCAGACCTCGAAGTAGGAATATGCGGAGAGCACGGTGGAGACCCATCTTCCATAGAGTTCTGCCACAGAGTGGGATTAGACTATGTATCTGCTTCACCTTACAGAGTGCCTATTGCAAGATTGGCAGCTGCACAGGCAGCTATAAAATACGGAAATTAACTTACAAAGGCAGCTTTTGTGCTGCCTTTGTATTGTTTTTTCAGAGAACATGTTATAATATTAAGTAAAAATGGCAATTTAATAATGGAGGGATTAAAATTGGACAGAGAAAAAGCGTTAGCTTTAGTCAAGGAGTATGTGTCGGACGAAACCCTTATCAACCATATGATAGCTACAGGTGCTATAATGGGAGGACTTGCTAAAAGGCTTGGACAGGACGTGGAAAAATGGGTGGTTACAGGAATAGTCCATGACATCGACTATGAAGAGACAAAGGACAATCCAGAGCTACACAGCATAAGAGGAGGAGAAATCCTAAAAGAGCTGGGATTTGATGAAGAAATTGTTCAAGCGGTAATCGCTCACAATGAAATTCACGGTGTTGAGAGAAAGACGTTACTGGATAAGGCGCTTTTTGCAGCAGATCCTCTCTCAGGGCTTATTGTAGCTACCGCTTATGTTATGCCTTCAAGAAAATTAGAAGAGGTAAAGGTAAGCTCTTTAAAGAAAAAATTTAAGGATAAGACTTTCGCAAAAGGTGCCAACAGAGATCAGATAAAGACCTGCGAAGAATTGGGGATTTCTTTAGATGAATTCTTGGAGATAGGTCTAAATTCCATGAAAGAGATTGCAGAACAAATAGGACTGTGAGGTATGAGGTGTAATGAAGATAAAGGAACGGTTATTGCAACTTTTAAGAGAAGAAGATTACAAACCTTCCAAAATTGAGGAAATAATGGACATGCTGCACATAGACTACAACCAGAGAAAAATATTAGAAGCTACTTTGAAAGAAATGGAGAAAGAAGGACTGGTATTTAAAACTAAAAGAGGTAAATATGCCCTTCCAGAAAGGCTTGGCCTTGTAAGAGGGAGAATAGATGGACATCCTAAAGGGTACGGCTTTTTAATTCCTGAAGAGCAGGGAATTAAAGACATATTTATACCTATTAGCGGGATGAACGGAGCAATGGATGGAGATCTAGTTCTTGTAAGGGTCATAGAAGGTGCTGAAGGGAAAAGCCAAGAAGGCGAAGTAGTAAAAATTTTAAAAAGAGCTAATACGACAATTGTCGGAACTTACGAAAAAAATAAAAATTTTGGATTTGTGATACCGGATAATAAAAAGATACATCAAGATGTATTCATTCCAAAAGGAGAAGATAAAGGCGCTAAAACTGGAATGAAAGTAGTAGTAAGAATTACTAAATGGCCTGAGGGAAGAAGAAGTCCTGAAGGAGAAATAATAGAAGTTTTAGGGTATAAAGGAGATCCGGGGATAGACGTAAAGTCAATTTTGAGGTCTTATGACATTCCGGAGACATTTCCTAAAGAGGTTCTAAAAGAAGCGGAAGAACTTCCAGAGGAGATACCGGAAAAAGAAAAGAAGAGGCGGGTTGACCTCACAAAATTAAAATTTGTCACTATTGATGGAGAAGATGCGAAAGACTTGGACGACGCTGTTTATGTGGAAAGACTTCCAAACGGCAATTACCTCTTGTATGTCAGTATAGCAGATGTCAGTCATTACGTTAAAGAAGGTACAAATCTTGACAAAGAAGCTCTTAGAAGGGGTTGTAGCGTTTACTTTCTCGACAGGGTCATACCTATGCTTCCTCCAAAGCTTTCAAATGGCATATGCAGTTTGAATCCGGGAGAAGAAAGGCTGACTCTCACGGTTAAAATGGAAATAAATACAAGGGGAGAGATAGTAGACCACGATATTTTTGAGAGCATAATAGAGAGCAAAGAGAGAATGACTTACACCAGCGTTTATAAAATTCTTGAAGAAAATGACGAAGAGCTGATAAAAAGGTATTCCCATCTTGTAGAAGACTTTAAGTTAATGAAAGAACTGGCACTTGTGCTTTTAGAAAAAAGAAAGAGAAGGGGGAGTGTGGACTTTGACTTCCCGGAAGCTAAAGTGATTGTGGATGAAAAGGGAAGACCTGTAGATATTGTAAAGGTAGAGAGAAATATTGCCCACAAAATAATTGAAGAATTCATGCTGGCAGCCAATGAGACGGTAGCTGAACACATGCATTGGCTAAACGTTCCTTTTGTCTACAGGATTCACGAGCATCCTGATATAGAGAAACTACTAGCTTTTAACAAATTCATCCACAACCTGGGATATCATATAAAGGGAGTAGAAGGCGGAGAAATTCATCCCAAAGCTTTGCAGGACCTCATAAGGCAGGTCAGAGGGAAAAGTGAACAAAAAGTAGTAGAGACTCTTCTCTTGCGCTCTTTGAAAAGAGCAAGGTACAGTCCTGAAGACATAGGGCATTACGCTTTGGCAGCAAAGTATTACACTCATTTTACCTCTCCTATAAGGAGATATCCAGACCTTGTGATTCACAGGATAATAAAAGAATACATAAATGGAAAACTTACAGAAAAAAGGCAGAGACATTACAATAGGATCCTTGAGGATATTGCAGCAAGAGCCTCAGAAAGGGAAAGAGCTGCGGAAGCCGCAGAAAGAGAGATAGAGGAGCTCAAAAAAGTGGAATACATGGCAGATAAAGTAGGAAATGTGTACAAAGGCATAATTTCCAATGTCACCAGTTACGGCTTTTTTGTAGAACTCGATAACACCGTTGAGGGATTGGTGGATGTAGCGTCATTGGAAGATGATTACTACGTATTTGACCCTGAAAGATATGTTCTGGTAGGGGAAAGGACAAAAAAGGTGTACTCTATAGGAAAAGAAGTTTACGTTAAAGTAGCCCATGTAGATGTGGATAACAGAGAGATAGATTTTGTACTGGTAGAAGAAGATAGTTGACAAATTTTTTGAAATAAATATAAAATAATATATGGAAAGATAATATATGGAAAAACGGGGGAGGTGGCAACGGTGCAAGTGATACTCTTGCGAGATGTTGCTGCTAAGACCCCTAAACTTTTTGGCATACCTTCTGGGATTCCTGGGTTGGACGAACTGTTTTATACAGCGGAAATTGAAGAAGGGGAGATAGTCAGGGTACCCCTTCAAGGGCTTCCCTCAGCTTCTGTGATTCATTTAGCAGGAGTGCCCGACACAGGGAAAACTCTCATGGGGCAGCAGTTTGCCATAACGCAGGCGGCGAGAGGATATAATGTGCTTTTTGTTACAGTAGAAGTCCCGGCGGTTTTTACTGTGCAAGGTTTGAAACAGCGCTGTAAGGGCTTGGGAATTGAATGGGGAAAAATTGAAAATGCAATTTATCTCCTTGACCTATCCCATCAGACCGAACTAAAAAGCAGTGTAGATGAGCTGACCAACAGACTGGGAGATATAATAAAGGAAAAGAACATAAAAGCCTGTGTGATAGATTCTGTAACTGGGCTTTACGAAGGACAGGAGATGGTAGCGCGAAAACTTGTGAGAAAACTTTACGAAGTGATGAAAGATAATTATCAGACAGCTATATTTATATCTCAAAAAAGAAGCAGCCATGAAGAGTTATCTTCAGAAGCTGCAGGCGGATACGCCGTATCCCATATACTGGACTGTAATATAGTATTAGCAAAAATTGTAGCCAGCAGAACTACTGCTTCTTCATATGGAGTTTCGCCAGGAGAAGTGGTGAGGACTATAAGGATTGACGGATGCAGGATGTGTGGGCATGATACTAGAGTGCACATTCTTCACATAGATGATTTAGGCATAGTCAAAGTGGGGAAAGCTTTGAGTGAAAAATAATTGCACTTGACAGGTATTAAAAATGTGCTATAATATAATAGCGACAGCAAAGGGCCCTATTTGTGACACACAAATAGGGCAATTTTCTCCTAAAGAGGGTGTTGGGACTTTGTCAAAAGAAAAGGAAGAGATAAAAATAATTGCCCAGAACAGGAAAGCCTTTCATGACTACTTCATCGAAGAAACCTATGAAGCGGGTATAGAACTTGTGGGGACAGAAGTTAAATCTGTAAGGCAGGGTAAGGTAAATTTAAAAGACAGCTTTGCAAGAGTAGAGAACAACGAAGTTATACTTTATAACATGCACATAAGCCCTTATGAAAAAGGTAACATCTTCAATAAAGATCCTTTAAGGCCAAGAAAGCTTTTACTCCACAGGCACGAGATAAATAAACTTTCAGGATATGTGTCAAGAAAGGGATACACTCTAATTCCTACTAAAGTGTACCTTAAAAGAGGACTTGTGAAGGTGGAATTGGCTGTTGCAAAAGGTAAGAAGCTCTTTGACAAAAGAGAAGACATTGCAAGAAGAGATGCAAAAAGAGAATTAGAGAAGCAGTTTAAGGAAAAACAGCTTGGGATTTAACGTGGGGGTGTGTTGGTTTCGACGGGGGCGGTCGAGGTAAAAGTAGCGAGCCGAGTTCTCCACCAGCTCGTAAAAAAGGTGGAAAAAAAATAAACGCAGACAGAGAACTCGCTTACGCTGCCTAATTAAAGGCGGCCGTCCAGCCTGAAATGCCCACGTTTCAGGACTGGGCGTCAAAAGAGTGGGGAACTGGTTTTGCCTGCGCCTCGGGGCAAAACCGGAATAATGAGGCTACCGAAGCGGTTATCCTGTCGCTGGGAGAACCGCTGAGGGAAAGCTAAAACAGCGACTGCGCTCGGAGAAGCTTTTACCGGGACGCCTTCGGACCGGGGTTCGAATCCCCGCACCTCCACCATAAAAGATAAACTGATCCACTTTACGGTATAACCGCAAAGTGAATCAGTTTATCTTTTTTCATTATCTTCTTCGAGCAAAAATGCATTTTGCTATCACCTTCTTTGAAGCGTAATAGTTCATACTTGTAGTATATGCAAAACTAATAGAGGCGTTCGATTTTCTCTATTATAGACAAACGATTGAGTTTGTGCTATAATATTAATCGCAGTGGCAATTTCACATAGACTTGGGGCTGTAGCTCAGTTGGGAGAGCGCCACAATGGCATTGTGGAGGCCGTGGGTTCAAGTCCCATCAGCTCCACCAGAAAAATCAAGGGTTCTCGGTACATATAAAGTACCAGAACCCTTTTTTGGTATTCTTATTTCAGTTTTTCAATTATAGCTTTTACAAAAGCTACTAAATCATTGGGAGTTCTAGAGGTTATTAGATTTCCATCTATTACTACTTCTTCGTCTACGTACTGAGCTCCTGCATTTATTAAGTCGTCCTTTATTGAGAAAAAGCTTGTGACTCTTTTACCTTTTAAGTCGCAGCTTGAAGCCATCATCCAGGGTCCATGGCATATCGCAGCAATTATTTTTTGCTGTTGGCACATCTCTTTAACGAAATTTACAGTATCCTGGCACCTTCTCATGTGGTCAGGAGAATAACCTCCTGGTATTACCACAGCATCATAATCATCGGCTTTAACTTCTTTTGATGCATGTGTGCTTTTCATAGGATAACCATATTTGCCTGTGTACACTTTATCTTTTTCTGTCCCCACTAGGTGAACTTCATATCCTTCTTCTTTCAATCTGTAGTATGGATATAAAAGCTCGGGCTCTTCATAGAGGTTTTCAATTAAAATGGCTACTCTTTTCATTTAAACCACCCCGTTTGTTTATAGTTTACCTTTATTTTAGCCTTATTGGATACTTATGTCAATCCCATTAATGGCTAAATACATCTAAATCTATTTCTTGGCCTTCAAAGATGGTTGTTTTAATTTTATCTCCTACCGCTCTTTAAATACTCCATAAAAGCTTTAAACGCAGGGGAGAAGTATTTATCCTTGTGATAGATTATATTGAACATTCTCTTAAACTTTATACCCTCTATCTCTATTTTTACAAGGGTGCCTTTTTTGAGCTCTTCTGATACGGCAAGTTTTGAAAGAACTGATACGCCCATATTTAATTCAACGGCTTTTTTTATGGCTTCTGTATTGTTAAGTACATGTTTTATATGGTATTTTAAGTTGTTGGCGGACATTATTGTTTCAAAAACTTCTCTTGTGCCACTTCCTTTTTCACGAATAATTAATTCTTCCTCCTCAATTTCCCACGGCTCTATTACTTTTTTTAAAGCCCATCTGTGGCCTTTGGAACATACAAGGTATAATTCATCTTCTATAAAAGGTTCTATAATGATATCTTGTGAATGAATGGGACCTTCTACAATTCCTATATCTATAGAATTTTCTAAAATTTGCTTTTCTATTACTGCTGTGTTGTCAATATTAAAAAATATAGAGGTATTTTCGTATTTTTTGCGGAACTCACTGAGTATTTTTGGAATTAAATAAGTTCCTATAGTTGTACTTGCACCTACGCGAAGTTTTCCAGTTTTTAAATTTGAAATGTCTAAGAGGGTATTTTCAGCTTCTTCAAGTAAAGAGATTATTCTTTTGAATATTCTCTTAAAATTTCGCCTGGATAAGTGAGGTAGAGATGTTTGTTAATCTTTTCAAACAATTTTATATTTAGCTCTTGTTCTAATTCACCTATAGTCTGGCTTATAGAAGGTTGAGTCATGTACAGTTTTTTGGCTGCCTTTGACATGCTTCCTTCTTGGCATACGGTTAGAAAAATTCTCAGCTGGCGTAAATTCATAAAATCACCTCCCTCTATTATCTTTTATTTTCTCTTAATATCTTAGTTTTTCTTTAAATTTCTCATCACAACAAGAGCATCTCATGGCTTATATTACCATTTCTTACTTATTTACCCATTAAATAGGTAAGTTTAATAAACCTTATATCCTATTTCCATATTATGGCGGGATAGCTCCACTTATCTCATGGGGTTTACCCTCCCATGTCTCACTGGATCTTAGTCCTTAATTCCTTCGTTCTACCTGCCATGAGGTGGATGTCATTTCTGCTCCATTGCAGGGTCTTTGCCCGTATGGTGATTATTCTTGTATGACAATTCCCGCTCTTGTTGTCAATATCCCATCTCTTGATTAGTTGTTTTTGTTTTATTCCTTACTTTACCTTTTATGTCACGTCGTTCACACTTTTAATTTTCCTATTAAGGGTCAGCTTTTTAGATGTGAGTAAGTTAAAGCTGAAGAGAAGATAATTAACCCTTAATTGATTTGATAGTATGTTAGTACTTTTTATGCAGCTTCCTGTAAGGCTGGCCTCTTTATGTCCTTCATCATCTTGATTGGGTCATATTTTACTCCTTTCTTTAATATGACATAAAATACCCTTATCAGTTTGTTGCACAATACTATTAGTGATTGCTTCTTTTTTAGCGGGTTTTGCGCTCTGGTAGTGTAATATTTGTGTAGTTCACGAAACTCTTCGTTTTTTGCAACCAAGGCCATTACTGCATTAAATAGTACTCTCCTCAATCGCTTCCTCCCTCTTTTACTTATTGTCGTTTCTCCTTTATGCTTACCAGAGCTATTCTCTACTAGGTTTAATCCTCCTAGTTTTTGTATCTGTTTTGGGTGTTCATATTTCTCAATGTCTCCTACTTCTGCAATAAAACCCGCTACTGTATTTATCCCTATCCCTTTGATTTCTAGTAGTTCTTTAACCCCTGGTATCTCAACTATTAATTCTTCTATCTTCTTCTCTACTTCTTCAATTTGTTTTTTGAGAAATTCGTATTGTTCAATGAGAGTCTTTATCTCGTATTCTGCCATCTTTATGCCCTGCTTCTTCCCTATGCTCTCCTTAGCAGTTTCTATCAGCTTTATAGCCCTTTTTTCTCCTACCCCTCTTTGTACTTCTTTCTTCCATATCGATAGGATTTCTCCAGTGCTTTTTTCTGCTATCTTCTCAGGTGTTGGAATTTCTTTTAATGTGATAAGTGCTGCTTTCCCTTCCCAGTCTGAAAATACAGTGTTAAACTCCGGAAAGTATATGTCTATCCATCTTGTTATTTGATTTTTTGTCATCCCTATTTGTTTGTTCAACCTGTCTTTTATGTCCATCGCTACCCTTAATTCTGCATATACTCCTTCAGGTATTATCGGCTCTACATATCTCCCGTCTTTTACTAGCATTGCTATTGTTTTGGGGTCTTTTCTATCGCTTTTTGTGGGAGAATTGTCATCTAATTCTTTGCTCCTCTTTACATGGAATGGATTAACCAATACTACCTTTATGTTATTGTCTTTAAGGTATTGGGCAAAACATAGCCAATATTGCCCTGTCGGTTCTATCCCTACTATTAGTTTGTTTTTCTTATGTCTCTCCATCAAGTCTTTTGCCCATTTAAAAAATTTTGTCATACCTTCTCTATTGTTCTCAAATCTTAGGTATTTCCCATATTCTACTCCTCTGTAGTCAAATGCTCTGGCATAATGGCTTTCTTTTGCTATGTCTACTCCCGCAATTAATGTGTCTTCTGTTACTTGCAAAATCTTTTCATTTTGTGTATACTTCATTTTAAGTACCTCCTGTTTATTTTGATAATTCGAGGTAAGTTCTTAAACTTACACTCTGTATTTTATCAGGAGGTACTTATTTTTTCAAAGTTCATTCTTCTTTGTTTTTTATTCATTACAGGAATGCTCATAAGTATATGCTTATGTATTTAATAAAATTATACTATTTTACTTATAGTTGTTCAATCGCTACAATATAAAATGTGGTGAGGTGATTTAAAATGCTCTTAAAAGAAGGGAAAATAGGCGGGTTACATTTAAAAAATAGAATTGTGATGCTTCCGACCGTTACAAATTTGTCAAAGGATGGCTACGTCACAGAAAAAGAGATAGAGTACTACAGAAGAAGGTCAAGGTCAGTTGCTTTAGTGATTGTAGGAGCAAGTTTCGTAAATCCATTAGGCAAGTTTTTTCCCAATCAAATAGGAATAGATACAGATGATAAAATAGAAGGTCTTAGCAAATTGGCGGAGGCAATACATCAAAATGGTGCTAAAGCAGCAATTCAACTGGCAATGCACAATCCAAAGTACAAACCAACAGATTTTCCAAAAGAAAAAATAAAAAACTTTGTGAAGGATTTTGTCAGAGGAGCGATAAGAGCAAAGAAAGCGAATTTTGATGCAGTAGAACTGCACTTTGCCCATGGATGGTTTGTAAGTCAGTTTTTGTCATCAAATACAAATAAAAGAGAAGATGAGTATGGGGGAAATTTAGAAGGAAGGGCAAGATTTGCCGTTGAAATCTTAAAAGAGATAAAAGATGCTCTACCAGATTTTACGGTGATTTGCAGGATTAATGGAGATGATTTCACGGATGGGGGATTCAATATAAAAGAAAGTATTGAATTTGCCAAAATACTGGAGAAAAATGGAGCTTCTGCTATAGATGTATCTTCAGGAGTGTCTTCAACTTCTGAGTATCATATTTCTCCAATGGGGATAGAGGATAGACCATTATTGCCTTTTACTAAAAAAATAAAAGAAAGTATCAGTATTCCTGTAATTGCTGCTAATAAGTTAGGGGATGTTTACGACTGGGAAAGGATTTTAGAGGAAAGAATAGCCGATTTTATAGGTATTGCCAGAGGTTTGATTGGAGATCCCGATTTGGCTGAGAAATTGATTAAGGGAGAAGAAACAAATATAAGGTATTGCATTCACTGCAATCAAGCTTGTATTGCTTATATACAGAAAGGGCTTTCGGTTTCTTGCATGATTAATCCAGAGGTAGGAAGAGAAAGAGAGTTTGAGGTAAAAACTGATAAGCCGCTAAATATAGCAGTAATTGGCGGAGGTCCTGCTGGAATGTCTGCAGCTAAATATCTGGCAAGAAAAGGCCACAATGTTACACTTTTTGAAAAAGAGAATAGGTTAGGAGGACAGTTAAATGTTGCTCAAATTCCTCCTCACAAGCAAGAGATTGGGAGAGTTATTGAATATTTGAAAAGGGATTTAGAAAAGTACAATGTGAAAATAAATTTAAATACAAAAATATCTTTACGAGATATTAAAGAAATGCAGTACGATAAAATTATTATAGCTACTGGTTCAAAACCAGCAAAAATGAATTTAGATACAGATATTGCACCTCTTACAGCCATTGAAGTACTAGAAGGCAACATTCCAGAGGGTAAAAATATAGCAATAATTGGAGTGGGACTTACAGGGCTTGAAACGGCTGAATATTTGGCAGAGAAAGGGAAAAAGGTGACAGTTTTTGAGATTAGAAGTGAAGTGGGCGAAGGAATATATCCGATGGTGAAAAAGCTACTTCTTCAAAGACTGGAAAATTTGAAAGTCAATATAGTGACTGATGCCGAAGTGAAGGAAATATCAAAAGGAAAGCTTATGTACAAGGTAAAGGATAGATTTGATGTAATTGAGGTAGAGGCGGTAGTATTGGCGGTTGGCAATGTTCCAGATGAAGAATTTTCAGAACTAAAAGGCGATGAGAGAATTTATTTCATTGGGGATTGTAAAGAAGTAGCATCTGCGGTAGAGGCTATAAGGGAAGGGGCAGAAGTTTCACTTTTTATATGAGAGGTGAGACTAGTGTTTTTAAGATTCAGGTCATACTTGTTATTTTGACAATGCAAAGAAATTTTCTGAGGTGTTGGAAGATTTTTTTAGAGAATAAAAGGATACCGTTAAAGGTATCTCTTTTTTTATAGTTGACAAATGCGAAAAATACTGTATAATGTATACAGAACATCCCACAACAGTAGGGGAGTATTTTGTTGGAGGTAGAAAAATGAGAGTAGCAAGAATTGATGAAAAGATATGTGATAAATCGCCTTTTTGTCCAGCTGCAGCAAGTTGTAGGTTTAAAGCTTTTAGAGTGATCCTGGGGACTTCTTTTAGAGTCAACATAAGTATTGATGAAGAAAAATGTACAGGTTGCGGTGTATGCGTGAGGTATTGCGGACCTGGAGCAATCAAGCTTATAGAAAAAGAAAAGGCTTCGTAAAAAGGAAGGCTATTCTGCCTTCCTCTCAGCTTATCGACAAAATAGATAGAGTGGCATTTTGTGTGCAAATGCGACTTGTTGACAAAGCGGTAACTAAACTTGGCGAACTTGAGGAGCGAAGGCGGGGCGAGCGAAGCGAGCGGCCACTTGAGCCTGAAAGGCGAATTGGCCGGTACCCCGCCTGAGCCCGAAAAGTGAGCCTTAGTTTAGTCGCTTTGCAACTCTGGAGCATTAACACAAAATGCCACTCAAACGAGGAAAGAACTTTGTCAACAGTCTGAAAGGAAGGCTAGTCTGCCTTCCTCTTTATTTAGCTTTTTCTATTAATTCAATCCTGTGCATAGTAGAGGGATGGGAGTAAGAGAACCATTCTATAAAAGGGGGAGGAGATACGTCCAACAAACTTCTTTTTGCGAGGTCAATTTGAAGTTTTATAACAGGTTCTTTGCTGTGAAGGAATTCAACGGATAGTAAATCAGCCTGTTTTTCCATCTGCCTTGAAATGTAATTTTGTATAGGATTTGTGTCAAAATTGATAAGCAAAATAAACAAGTATATTACCGATAACACAGCTGGAGTTATTTTAATATTGGGATGAATTGTAATACTTGAGTGAATAAAAATATTAAGTAAGTAAAGTCCTATGAAAAGTCCGATTGTACCTATAAATAAGCTTTTTAGCACATGATTTTCTTTCCAGTGACCTGCTTCATGGGCTATGACCGCTTTTATTTCATCATCTGGATAATTTTTTAGTAGCGTATCGTAAAGCACAATTTTACTTGTACTGCCAAAACCATAAAAATAAGCGTTTGCCAGCGTTGTGCGTTTACTTGCGTCCATTTCTTGAATTTTATCTATTTTTATTCCTGCATTTCGAGAGATTTCTTGTACCATATTTATTATCTTAAGGTCTTTGATTGGGGTGAATTTATTAAACATTGGAGCTATGAAGTTTGGATATATGTAAATTTGAGCAAACATTACGACGGTGAGGAAGAAAAAGGCGGCTATCCACCACGTAAGGGGCCATTTGTTTAAAAATATAAAGAGTAACAGTACCCCAATGGAGGAAAAAATAAAATCTAAAAGAGTGCTTTTAAAATAGTCACTCCACCAAGAGGCCATTGTCTGAACGGAAAATCCCCATTCCACCTGGACGAAATGGCTTATTAAACTGAAGGGAAGAGAAATTAATCTTAAGATTAACCATAAAGCCATGAAGTATAAAAAGACATTCAAATAATATTTTCCACAAGAAACTTTTTCTGTATATCTTAGAAACAAAAGGGATCCTGTTCCAAAGGTAAACCATATTAAAAATAATGCCTTTGCCATGAAAGAACTTATATAGATTAAGCGGTTTATTTTGTGATATTTTTGAGCTTTTGCGATTTCAGCAGGGGAAAAGTATTTGTAGACATCATGGGGTATATTTCCAGGAAATAATGTATAATAAAGGTACAAAAAAGAGAATATTCCTGCAATTAAAATGAGCAAAAACCATAACTTGTTGAATTTTACAAATTCCATTTTCTTCAGTCCTTTCAAAAAAGATATCTGACATTATTATATATCATTAAAGAGGAAAGTAGTACCAGTAGTTTGCTTTTTTGAAGAAATGTATATATCATATAGTTGTAAGTGAAAGTAAGTGAGAGGGATGAAGATGAAAGTTCTTCTAGTTGGGATAAATGCCAAGTACTATCACACTAATTTGGCTATAAGAAATATAAAAAAATTTTGCCAGCCATATGATATAGAGATTTTTGAAGCTACTATAAATGACAGTACAGATTATATGCTGGAAAGCGTAACTGAAAAGAAACCAGACGTGGTAGGTATTTCATGTTATATTTGGAACATTGAAATTGCCCTTAATTTAGCTGAAAATGTGAAGAAAATACTTCCCAATGTAGTGATGGTATTGGGAGGCCCGGAAGCGTCTTATGATGCAGAAAACCTATTATCAAAAGGCTTTGTAGACTATGTAGTCATTGGAGAGGGAGAGATTGCTTTTAAAGAGTTATTGGAGGCGCTGGAAGGAAAAAAAGATTTAAAAGAAGTTCCAGGTATTGGCTATAAAGTAGAGGAAGAAATAGTAATTCAACCGCAAAAATATTATGTAAACTTAGATGAGGTTCCCATTGGGTACGATGAAGAAGAAGATTTATCTGACAAGCTTGTGTATTATGAGACTTCAAGGGGATGCCCTTTTAAATGTGCGTACTGTCTTTCCTCTATCGACAATGTGCTAAGATATGAGAGCTTAGAGAAGGTAGAAAAAGATTTGAAATGGTTTGCAAACAAAAATGTTAAGATTTTAAAGCTTGTAGACAGGTCCTTTAATGCCAATAGAAAGAGAGCCAGAGAGATTTTATCTATTATGAAAAGGATAGAAGGAGAGATGGTATTTCACTGTGAAGTGAATCCAGAACTTGTAAACGAAGAGTTTATCTCTGAGCTTGAAGATTTAAAGGGAAGGATTCAGTTTGAAGTGGGAGTGCAGACTACTAATAAAGTTACACTTAGAAAAATATCCCGTACTACCGCTGTTGAAATGGCTTTAAAGGGGATAGAGCTTTTAAAAAAAGCGGGTATAAAGCTTCATGTGGATTTAATAGCGGGACTTCCTGAGGATAGTTTAAAGACTTTCAGCAAAGCTTTTGACGATGTGTACAATTTGAAACCGGAAGAAATACAGTTGGGATTTTTAAAAATTTTAAAAGGTACTCCTCTGGCTAAAAAAGTGGGGGAGTTTGGGATAGTTTATGACAGTAAACCTCCTTATGAGGTTTTGTATACAAAGGATATAAGCTATGAGGAGCTAGTAATATTAAAAGGGATAGCGTTTCTTATAGACAAATACTATAACTCAGGTAAATTTTTAAAAACCCTCGAGTACTTAGAAAAGCATTTTAAAAGGCCTTTTGACTTGTATTTTGAGTTTTATAGGTACTGGAAAGAAAATAAGCTTTTTTATAAGAATCATTCGTTAAAGGCTCTTTATAATGTTCTTTACGATTTTAGTGTTAAAAACATTGGATTAGAAGAAAATATAATAAAGGACTTGTTGAAGTTTGACTTTTTATACTCCACTAATGCCAAGGACTTGCCGGACTGTGTAAAGGAAAAAGATAAAAAGATACCTGACCTGTTTAGGGATTACTTAAAAAATGAAGAATGGCTAAAACAAAACCTTCCGCAGGCCGTAGGGCTTTCCAGCCTTGAATTATCAAAAAGAGTTTCTTACGCTTTTTTTGAGTACGATGTGACGGAAAATTTGATGAAAAAAGATTTGATAATAATTTTTCTTCACAGTGAAAAGAAGACCTATTTAGCAAAAATAGAATTATAAAATTTCGCTTTTTTAGAAAAGTGTGATAGAATTTTTCTGTAAAGTAAATCTTGGGGAGGTATTTTTATGAAAACTTTGGTAATTGCGCACAGGGGAGATTCTAAAAATGCACCTGAAAACACCATCGCTGCTTTTAAAAGGGCTATGGAATTGGGGGCGGATGGTATTGAGCTGGATGTACAGCTTACAAAGGATGGGCATCTTGTGGTGATCCACGATGAAACAGTAGACAGAACGACAAATGGAGAGGGCTTTGTGAAAGATTTTACGCTAGAAGAAATTAAGAAGTTGGATGCAGGTATAAAGTTTGGTGAGAAATTTGCGGGAGAGAGAATACCTACTTTGTATGAGGTTTTTGAACTGATTGGAGATAAAGACTTTCTTGTAAATATAGAGATAAAAAGTGGAATTGTGCTTTATCCGGGAATTGAAGAAAAATTGATAAAAGCAATAAAAGAATACAATTTTGAGGAGAGAGTCATTATATCCTCTTTTAATCATTATAGCTTAAGAGATGTAAAGAAAATGGCGCCCCATCTTAAGATAGGTCTTTTATACCAATGCGGGCTTGTAGAGCCTTGGCACATGGCACTTCGCATGGAAGCTTATTCGCTGCATCCTTTTTATTTCAACATAATACCCGAGCTTGTTGAGGGTTGCAAGAAAAACGGTGTTAAATTATTTCCTTGGACAGTTGACAGAAAGGAAGACATGGAAAGAATGATAAAGGCTGGTGTAGACGGGATTATCACAGATGACCCAGAGACCTTGATAAATCTTGTGAGGAAAGGGGGATAATATGGTTTTTGATGAAAACAATCAACTACCGCTAAACTATTTTAAGATATTCAATTTAGGACTTGGTTTTATGGTGGTCTCTATGATATGGGCTGCTTATAATGCTTATATGCCCATTTTTCTCGGGAATTTTACTAAAAGCAATACATTGATCGGTTTTGTGATGAGCTGGGATAATATAGCTAATCTCTTTATACTTCCTGTTTTCGGAGCTTTAAGTGACAATACGAGGACTTCCATAGGCAGGCGAATGCCCTATATACTAATTGGTATGCCAGTTGCTGGCATTTTGTATGCAATGCTTCCCTTACAGACAAAGCTATGGGCTCTTCTTATCGTTGACCTCATGTTTAATATTGTCGTTGCAAGTTATAGGACTCCGCTGGTGGCCTTGATGCCAGATATTGTTGAGGAGCAGCACAGAAGTAAGGCCAATGGGGTAATAAATTTCATGGGAGGATTGGGGGCTTTAATAATATTTTTTATAGGTTCCCAGCTTTATAAATTAAATAAAGCCTATCCCTTTTTTCTTTCAGGAATTCTTTCAATAATTGTGCCTGTAATTTTATTTTTGACAATAAAGGAACCTAAGTCTTTTGTTATTGAAGAAAGAAAAGAAAAGCAAAGTATAATAAAAGCCCTTATAACTGTTGTAAGGGACGAGGACAGAGCTCCCTTTTACACGCTTTTGTCAATTTTTATGATGATAGCAGGTTTTGCTGCAGTTGAGACTTTCTTTACAAGGTACTGTAAGATAGCTTTGGGAATTGATGAAAGTGTATCATCTTTTACGATGGGGTTTTACGCTTTGGCTTTTTTGATTTTCGCACTGCCAGCGGGATTTATTGCTTCGAAGATAGGTAAGAGAAAAACCATGATGATAGGCGCATTTGGGCAAGCGATACTATTTTTGATTTTCATGGTGGTTAAGGATTTCAGGATTATTCAAATCTTAATGCCTTTTGCGGGAATTTTCAATGCTCTTTTTACGATAAATTCTTATCCGCTTGTCGTAAGTTATACTTCTTCTGAAAAAATAGGAACTTACACGGGACTTTATTACTTTTTTTCTTCACTGGCGGCTATAGTTACTCCTTCTACGTTTGGCGCAATTATGGATTATATCGGTGTGAATAAACTCTTTTTAGCAGCTTCAATTTCTGTTTTTATTTCCTTTGTGTTTTTGTGGCTTATTGGTAAAAGAGGTGAAAAGCCAGAGATTTTGTGATATAATTTTAACTGTACACAAAAATAAATTTATAAATCAGGGTGATCTGATGAAAGAGAAGATTAAATTGATAAAGGGGAACATCGTAGACCAGGAAGTAGATGCCATTGTAAATGCAGCTAATTCTTCTTTGATTGGAGGTGGTGGGGTAGACGGAGCTATTCACAGAGCAGGCGGTCCTGCTATTGCAGAGGAGCTTAAAGTTATAAGGGAAAAGCAGGGAGGGTGCCCGACTGGTCATGCGGTTATAACGGGTGCAGGCAATTTGAAAGCCAAGTATGTCATTCACGCTGTGGGGCCTATCTGGAAAGGCGGCAATCATAACGAAGATAATTTATTAGCAAGTGCCTACATAGAGAGCTTAAAACTGGCGGATGAATATAATGTAAAAACTATTGCTTTTCCCTCAATAAGCACAGGAGCCTATGGTTTTCCTGTGGAAAGGGCAGCGAGAATAGCTTTAAGGGTAGTTTCTGACTATCTTGAGGGAAGTAACATAAAAGAAGTGAGATTTGTTCTCTTCAGCGATAGAGATTATGAAGTGTATTCAAAAGCTTATGAAGAGCTGGATAAATAAAAAGGATAGGCGGTTTGACCTATCCTTTTTATTTTACTATTTTTTGGGCGATTAAGAATAACATTAGCACTCCAACTAGGAGTCTATAATACGCAAAAGGTTTTAAAACATGCCTTTTAAGGTAGGCCAAAAATTTATCGACTACGATCAAAGCAGTTATAAAGGACATTATAAATCCTACTGCTAGCGCTTCCCATTCTAGTAATGACATGGAGGTAATGTTTTTCACAAGTTCAAAGCCTGTAGCAGCAAGCATTGTGGGAATAGCCAAGAAAAAGGAAAATTCAGCAGCTGCTCTAACTGATAGGCCTACCAGCATTCCTCCCATTATAGTGGAAGCAGACCTTGACATTCCTGGGAATAAAGACATCACTTGGGCTACTCCAATCCAGAAAGCTTTAGAAGTGCTTACTTTGTCCATGTTATCAATTTTATACTTTTTGCCGAATATATCTTCTATCACTATCATCATTATTGCACCTACTATCAGGGCTATTGCTACGGTAAATGGAGAAAATAGATGTTCTTCAATGTAGTGATGGGTCAGTATACCAATTATCGCAGCAGGCAAAAAGGCTATGAACGTTTTATACCACAGATTAAATCCCCATTCTCCTGGCTTTAAAGCCTTAAGGGAGGAGAGAATTTTGTCTTTAAAATAATACACTACCGCTAAAATTGCTCCCAGCTGAATTACAATTTCGAACATTGTAGCAAACTTTCCTGTAAATTTGATAAAACTTCCGACGATTATGAGGTGGCCAGTGGATGAGATTGGAAGAAACTCAGTTAATCCTTCTACGATGCCCATTATAAAGGCTTTGATCAGTAGCTCCATTTTCATACCCCTTTATATAGAATTTTTGTCACCTCTATCTATTTTATATGATAATGATAGAGGAATCAATCAAGAAAATGTAAATTTAATCTAAATTTAATCTCTTTTCTGTGTTATAATTGGAACTAGGTTAAGAAAAGGTAGAGGGGGAAAACTCATGGTTGAAGGGACTCTTTCTTTTATAATAGCAGTCTTGATATTGGTGTTCATACTCTGGGTTTTGGGGAAATCACTGAGATTGCTTTTAAAATTTGCCTTAAACTCTCTTGTAGGATTTATAATGCTTTTATTTTTTAATTTTTTTGGCGCACTTTTTAATGTGGAACTGCCTGTAAATATAGTGACTTCATTTATAACAGGAGTTTTTGGAATAGCAGGAATAGCAATTTTGCTGATATTAAAATACATGTTTCACGTGATATGAAAGTCCCTTTTTAGTTTTTGTTTATTATTTTCTATTTTGGGAATTATATAACTGAAACCCATGGATATGGAGGTAGTGTATGGACATAAAAAGAGCTGTGTTGGAAAATTTAAAGAGAAGGTCAAAAGAAGAAATAAAAGGTTTTATTCAGGAGGTGGTGGACAGCAAAAATGAAAATGCAATTCCCGGACTAGGGGTGATATTTGAAGCTGCATGGGAGAAAATGACTGAAGAGGAGAAAGACAGCATGATGAACCTGATAATGAGAGGGATATCTTGAAAGCAGCCGAGGTGTTTTCACCTCGGCTTAATTTGTTGATACTTCATCAACAGGCTAGTTTTTATAAAAGTATGACTGTTACAATGTAAGCTGAGATAAGCCCCAGTACTGCAGGTATAAAATTTCTCTTAGATATTTTTCTTGAATCCACATCTATTACAGCTGACACTACTGCTGTGCTCCAGGGTATTAATGTGCCTCCTCCTGTCCAGATTGCCGCTAACTGGCCTATGGAAGATAATAAACCTGGGTTGAGGGAAGTTGCTGAAGAAAAAGTCTTGGCTAAAGCTCCTATTAGAGGGAGGCCTGAAAATCCCGAGCCAGACATTCCCGTGAGAATTCCCATTGCCAGTTCCAAAAGGGAAGCAGTGTATTTATTAAGAGGTATATGATGAGATAGGTAAGTTCCAAGGTCTACAAGATATCCTCTTGCATGAGGACATATTACTTGCTTTGCCATACTGGTTTCTCCCAACAGAAAGAATGCACTTATTATTATAACGGGGGCAAAGGTCCTCATGCCGTTTAAAAAACCTTCTCTTAAGTAATCTCTTGTTTTATCCAGAAAATTTTCTTGAATTGCTGCAGAAGTTATTAAAACAATTATGGCTGTTCCACCTATTAAGGCAGTGGCTCCGCTGGAATGGATTTTAAAAAGTATCATTATGAGAACGTCTATCAAAAAGAGCACTACTGCTATTACTGATACTGTATAACTTTTAAATGAAACTGGCCTCCCGTGGATCGGTTTTGTCTCTACGTATTCTGAAGGTGGATGGTGTTTTGATGTATAAAGAACACAAAAATATAAAGATACACTAGCTACGACAGAAGATACTGTCCAAATTGGCAGAATATTCTGAACCAGCTGATGCGTATTTATTCCCGCTGCTTTTGCTGTTATTGAAGGAGCACCCTGTATAAAGAAATCTCCTGAAAGCGCTATGCCAAATCCAAAAACGGACACTATGGAAGCTAAAGAAACTTTGTCAATGCCTGATTTTAATGAAGGAATTATCAATACTGTACCTATAAGGCCTACAGCAGGGGCAGGCCACATGAAAAAAGAAAGTAGCATCATAAACAGACCTATTACCCAGAAAGAATACGTGGGGCTTTTTAGATGCCTTATAAAAGGTTTTGTCAATATTACGTCTGCTCCTATGTCGTCCAGAGCTTTTGACATAGCTATTATGAGGGAAATTATCACTATTATGTGCCACAGGCGTATTCCTGAAACCAATATGGCAGTGTAGATTATTTGTATTGTTTTTATCACGTCCTTTGTGGCTAAAAGCCCAATTACAAAAATTGCTATGATAACAGGCAGGATTATATCTTTTCTCATTAACCATCCATGCTTAGCAAAGCACAACCATAGATGAAAATAGATTTTCAAGTTGCAAAAAATTCGATTTTTGTTAAACTAAGATTAACAGGGGAAAGGTTGATTTAATTTTGATGGATTAATACCTCGTGCATTAACCTAACCTGATTACCTTTGAGCACAGCCAATTGTCGCCCCATATTAACTAATATGGGAACAGCACGGGTGCTAAACTTCTTAATTTTCTCAGGTAATCAACCCCTGTAATAAACTTAATAGGGGTGAAAAGAATGCAAGATTTACTTGAAGTTTGTTGTGGATTGGATGTTCATAAAGAAACTATTGTAGCGTGTTTACTTAAAGGTTCTGTCAATGACGAGAAACCACAAAAAATAATAAGGACATTTTCTACTTTACTGGAAGGGCTTGAAGAATTAAAAGCATGGCTTGAATCAGAGAACTGCCATAATGTTGCTATGGAAAGTACGGGAATATATTGGCAGCCAATTTACAACGTACTTGAAAGCGCCTTTGATGGTACCATGTCAATTATAGTAGCTAATGTGAGACATATGAAGAATGTACCTGGCAAAAAGACTGATATGAAAGATGCAGAATGGATTGCCACTTTATTAAGAGCAGGACTTTTAAATGGAAGCTTTATTCCCCCTCAAGAAATTCGAGAATTGAGAGATCTGACAAGATATCGCAAAAGCATAATTGAAGAGATATCATCTCAAAAAAATCGTATTGAAAAACACCTTCAAAGCTGCGGTTTTAAGCTTTCAAATTTTTTGACAGATATATTTGGTGTATCAGGTAGGGCAATACTAAACCATATAGCAGAGCATGGAAGTATAACAGCTAAAGAAGTCGAAAATTACGTTAGAGGAAAAGCGCGTGCTAAACTAAATGATATAAAACTATCAATCAGTGGTAGGATGAATAAGCACCAGAGAGAGTTTTTGAAACTTTTACTTAAACATTTGGACGAAATGTATGAACACCTCCGCGAGATAGAAGAAAACATCAATTCTGAACTTGGCAAATACAAAAGGCAGATTGAACAATTAGATAGTATACCTGGTATAGATGTAACGGCGGCTGCTGCAATAATTGCTGAAATAGGTACAGATATGAGTAAATTTAAGACACAAGAGCATATATGTTCTTGGGCAGGATTAAGTCCCGGGAATAATGAAAGCGCAGGAAAAAAAAGTCCACTCGAGTAACAAAAGGCAATACTTATATCAAAAGGATACTTTGTGAAGTCGCATGGAGTATAACTCGTATAAGGGGCTCATATCTTGCCACTTGGTATTGGAAAATAAAGCAGCGCCGTGGAGGAAAGAAAGCAATAGTTGCACTTGCGAGGAAATTGTTAGTTATTATTTACAATATGCTTAAAAATAATACTGATTATGATGAGAGAGTTTTTGAAGAAGTCAGAAAAAAGCAAGAAATAATTCGTGTTAAACGGATTATCAATGAAGCTCGAAAGTTGGGTTTGGAAGTAATAGTTCCTAAATCAGTTTAACTCTAGCATAAGTTAATATTGTAAAATTTTCCAGCTGATGCTTTCTGCATTGGTTAATTTATTATTGCCATTTTTCTGACTAAATGGTTAAACATATTTTGTTGTCAAAGTTCAACATCACCTTTTTAGTTAGTATATTTTCGTGCTAAAAGAAGTATAAGTATAACTAAAATTGCAATAAAGTAAGCTATGTGAGATGCTGTAAACTCCACACTTTTTCACTCCCTTTCTTTTTTACAGTTTATATGGTAGCTAATTTTCTGCATTTTTATACTGGAGTATTTAGGTTTTAAATTGAAATTATGGCAATATAAAGCACATAATAAAAATTTTCAAGAAAAAGTGTTTATTTATTTTTTGTCATTTGTTATAATATACTTGAGAATAAAAAAACAGGAGAGGATAGTATGAAAGCAATGGTCATAAAACCGGGAGTAAGCAAGATAGGAGCAGTTCACTGGGAGAGAAGGTTGTTTGACTCGTTAATTCCCCTGCCAGATGGTACTAGCTATAACGCTTATCTGGTAGAAGGCAAGGACAAAGTTGCGCTTTTGGACACTGTTGACCCGATGACAGAATATATTTTGATGGAACAACTGAAAGATGTGAAAAAGATTGATTATATAATAGCTCATCACGCGGAGCAGGACCATTCAGGCAGTATTCCTGCAGTTTTGGAAAAGTACAAAGAGGCGAAGGTGGTTTGCACTCCGAAGGCTAAGACTTTCCTAATAGATCTCCTTTCCATACCTGAAGACAAATTTATTACTGCGGAAGATGGAGATACTTTAGACCTTGGAGGTAAAACCCTCAAGTTCATACATGCCCCATGGGTTCACTGGCCTGAGACGATGTTCACTTACTTGGTGGAAGACAAGATACTTTTTACATGCGACTTTTTAGGTTCACACCTTGCGACTTCTGAGCTTTATGCTACAGATGAATGTAAAGTATATGATTCAGCTAAAAGGTACTATGCAGAAATAATGATGCCTTTTAGGAACTTTATAGAAAAGCACCTTGAGAAGATAAAGGATTTAGATATAGAAATAATAGCTCCAAGCCATGGGCCTGTTTATAACAATCCCGAGTTTATATTAAATGCGTACAGAGAATGGGTTTTAGACAAGACTAAAAACATTGTGTTAATCCCTTATGTGACAATGCACGGCAGTGTAAAGAAAATGGTAGAATATCTAGAGGCTGCTTTAGTAGAGAGGGGAGTTATTGTAAAGCCTTTTGACCTCTCTGTAACTGATATAGGAGAATTTGCAATGGCTTTAGTGGATGCTGCCACAGTCGTCATGGCCACTCCTACTGTGCTGGTAGGGCCACACCCAATGGCTGTTTACGCCGCTTATCTCACAAATGCTTTGAAACCTAAAGTTAAATTCATTTCAGTGATTGGCTCCTACAACTGGGGGAGCAAGGCTGTAGACCAGATTACTCAGATGTTTGGTAACTTAAAAGTAGAATTTATTCCTTCAGTATATATAAAAGGCTATCCAAAAGAAGAAGACTTTAAAGCTCTTGATGCACTTGCTGAGGAAATTGTAAAAAGGCACAAAGAAGCAGGAATTATGTAAAAAATCCCTGGCTTTTTATGCCAGGGATTTTTCTCTTATCTCCTCTATTAAGGCTTTGACTTTTTCTTTTATTATGTCCCTTACTTCTCTAAACTTGTTCATTATCTCTTCTTCTGTGCCTTCCGCTCTTGCAGGGTCTTCTAATTCCCAGTGGAGGCTTTTTACAGAAGGAGGCAGAGCAGGACATTTGTCTCTAGCATCTCCGCACAGCGTTATAACATAATCTGCTTTAAAGAGGATATTTTCGTCTATTAAGTCTGAAGTTTGGTTGCTTATGTCGATACCTATTTCTTTCATGACTTCGACGGCTTTTGGGTTTAACCCGTGAGCTTCTACACCGCCGCTATATACTTCAAAGTCATCTCCACCGTAAAATTTGCCAAATCCTTCTGCCATCTGACTTCTACAGGAATTTCCAGTACATATAAAGTACAGAATCTTTTTTGCCATTATAACCCCTCCCTGTATTTGCACCTTAGTACTATTATAAAAAGTTGTGAATAGAAAAACAATGTATTTTTTTGTTAAGAATATGTTAAAGCGTTTTGAGTAAAATAGAATAAAGAGGTGATGCAAAATGATAAATTATCCTTACGGGCAAAATTCGATAGCTCCAGGCATAGTTTTGCCTTCAGAGGCAGATAGGAACAATCTTAAAGTTCCGACAGACTCTTTTAGTATATACGTAAACGGAAGGTATGTAGGAGAAAAAATTCTCGTAGCGCAGGGAGATTTGGGAGAAAAAGCGGTAAAGGATTATCTTTTGAATCAGGGATTTACTGACTTTAGCTATACTGTGGAAGGGAAAAATATTTACATTGAGACTTACGATGAGAAAGAAAAAGACATGGTAGACTATTTAAAAGTGTACCTGAGGATTCGATAAAAGGGACGATATAAGTCCCTTTTAAATTTTTTACACATTTTTAACAAATTTTTAATCTAATAAAGTTATAATATTTGTGGCAAATCATATGTGAATGAGGTGGAACATGCTGAAAAGAGCGATTGCTTTTATAATTTTTGAGGTACTTTTTGTTTCTATTACCATGCCCGTTTTGATGTTTTACGGTCCTTTTACAAGGGTAAGAGATACTTTTGTCACTACTGCCATGACTACTTTTACCCACCAATACCTGGCTACTCTGTTTTTGCCCAAAAAGGTGATAGATAAAATAGTGTCTGAAAGCAAAATAGAAAGTGGTAGAACTGATAAAAATTTAATACATGTGAACGGACCGAAAGATAAAAGAATTGAACTTTATAATGTGTACGGCAAGCATTTTGAAGGAAAAGTGATTTTAATTCATGACCCAACCAGGGTAGAGGTTGGAATTTCTAGTAAATTCCCCTATGAAGGAGAAACCACAAGTGTAATTGCGAAACACTATAATGCTCTAGCGGCTATAAATGCTGGAGGCTTTGGAGACAGCAGTATGAAAGGTATAGGTGGGGCTCCTCAGGGATTTGTGATACACAGAGGGAAACTACTGTATACAGAGATTAAAAATCCGGATGAAAAAGTGGATTTAATTGGTTTTACAGATGATGGTAAGCTGATGGTTGGAAAGTACAAGTACAAAGAAGTACTCAATATGGGCATAAAAGAGGCGGTGAGCTTTGGACCAGCCCTGGTAATTAACGGACAACCCATGATAAAAAAAGGAGACGGAGGTTGGGGGATAGCTCCTCGGACTGCTATAGGGCAGAGAGAGGATGGAACAGTGATTTTTTTGGTGATAGATGGCAGAACTTTAAAGAGCATAGGTGCTACTTTAAAGGATGTGCAAGATATAATGCTCAAATACGGAGCTTATAATGCAGCTAACCTCGATGGGGGTTCTTCTACAACGATGTACTTTAAGGGGAAAGTGATAAATCACCCTTCTGATGCTCTGGGAGAAAGAGCCGTTCCTACAATATTCTTTGTAAGATGAGGAGGATTTTTGAGGTGAAGATTAAGAAAGTCTTAAAATGGGCATTTGCTACTCTGGCATTAGAACTGGCATTTCTTTACTATTTAAACAATGTATTTTTAGTAGATTCAACTTTTATAAAAAGTGAAGAAGTTTTTGGAAGTATTTCTCTGCCTCCTCTCATAGAGATAAAAATTCCATCTTATGCTAAAGATGTTCATGTCTCTTATGATGGGAAATACATCTCATATGACGAAGGAGGTAATTTAATTATAGCTGATGCCAAAACAGGAAAGACTGTAAAGGTAATTGAGAAGGCTACAAAAGAAGGAGATTATTATACATGGCTTCCAGACAGAAATAGAATTTTGTATTTTTCTCGAATGGACTCTCTAACTGGTACAAAAGTGGAACTGAAGTCCTACGATGTAGACAATGACTTATACAATACTGTGTATACAAAGATATATTTGCCTTCTAAGAGCGCCATTAGTTATGTAACTTTATCTCCTCTCACAAACGTGATCTATTTGAAAGCTACTACTCCGTATGGAGACAGGCTCTATCAGGTGAATATAATGGGAGAGGTAAGGCGAATTTACCTTCCTGTAAAGAGGATAGAAAAAATGGTGGAGACTCAGAAAAAAGACAATCTAATTTTTCAAACTAGCGATGGAAGGCTGTATCTATTAAAAGATGGGAAAAAAGAGGTTCTATTAAGCTCAAATAACAACTATACCCTTTTAGGGATAGATAGAGATGACAATGTCTATGTAGGAAAAAGAAGTGGTAGAGAAATAAAAGAAGTATATTATGGTAGCGTAGATAGGCCTATGAGGCTATGGCATAAAGTTTTGCTCAAAAAGGGTGAGCCTCCAGGGGATTTCGTTGTACTCTTTAATGAAAGAATCGTGGGGGTTATAACTGGGGGCAATAAAGTTGAAGATTTGCGGGGAAATGTAATCTCTGAAGCTAAAGGAAAAATTATAGAAATTACTAGGGATTATATAGTATATAAAAATGGGGATAAAATAATATTGAAGCGATTTAGCAGGGATTAACCCTGCTTTAAAATTTTAAAATATGTGGTATAATAATATAACTACTCAAGATAAAAAGTATTAACTGACAATAAATAGTTGCACGGAATCGTTTAACATTTTCGTGAGGTGATCAACATGAAAGATAAAGACCTTTCAAACGTGATGGTCATATTCGGTGGAACAGGAGATTTAACCCATAAAAAATTGATGCCGGCCCTTTACAACTTAAGATATCAAAATATCTTGCCTGAAAATTTTGCTGTAGTTGCTATAGGGAGAAGGGACAAGACTGAAGAGGAATATAGAAATGAGATGCTGGAGTCTGTTAAAACTTATTCTAGGTTTGACATTGACGAAAAAATCTGGCAAGATTTAAGTAGCAGGATATTCTACAAAAGATTTGATTTTAACTATGACAACGGATATATGGAACTTAGTTACTTTTTAGATGAACTGGATAGGAAATACAATACACAGGGCAACAGGGTATATTATCTTGCAGTTGCACCGGAATATTTTGGCGTCATTGTGGAAAAGTTATACAGACACGGAATGGTAAATAATGAAACTTCATGGCAAAGAGTAGTTATAGAAAAGCCTTTTGGAGAAAATTTAGAATCTGCTCGAAAACTAAATAAAATGATAACAGATGTCTTTACAGAAAGAAATACTTATAGAATTGATCACTATTTAGGAAAAGAGATGCTGCAGAATATAATGGTCATCAGATTTGCCAATGTGTTTTTTGAGCCAGTTTGGAACAGAAGATATATAGACAATGTGCAAATTTCTTCTAATGAGACGGTGGGGATAGAAAATAGAGGAGGATACTACGAGAAAGCAGGAGCTTTGAGGGACATGGTTCAAAACCACATGATGCAGCTTCTGACCTTGACGGCGATGGAACCACCTGTAAATTTGGATACAGAATCTATAAGGGATGAGAAGGTGAAGGTTTTAAAATCCTTAGAGATTATGACTCCTGAGCTTGTAGAGAAAAATGTGGTGAGAGGGCAGTATGTGGGATATAGGCAGGAGGAAAAAGTATCTCCAACTTCCAATACAGAGACTTTTGTGGCATTAAAAGTGCACATAGAAAATTTCAGATGGGCAGGAGTTCCTTTTTACATCAGGACTGGAAAAAGGATGCCGGAAAAATCCACACAGATTGTCATACAGTTTAAACCCTTGCCAGGTATTTTGTATTTCAAAGAGTATAAAAATTTGCTTCCCAATTTGCTTGTAATAAAAATTCAGCCGGAGGAAGGAGTAAAACTTCAGTTTAATGCCAAAGTGCCGGGAGCAGGAGATATAACTATAGAGCCTGTAAATATGGACTTTTGTCAGAACTGCCAGATATCCAATAATTCTCCGGAGGCATATGAAAGACTTCTTTTTGATGTGATGAGAGGAGATTCTACTTTATTTACCCGCTGGGATGAGGTAGAATATTCTTGGAGGTTTGTAGATGCTATTGCTGAAGCCTGGGCAGAAAAAACACCCGATTTTCCCAATTATTATCCGGGAACTTGGGGACCCAAGGAAGCCGATGACCTTTTGAGAAGAGACGGAAGAATGTGGTGGAATGTGTAAATGGGGGGATAGAAATGAAAATATACGACATCTCTATGGAAATTCATGAAAACATGACGGTTTATAAAAACAAACAAGAGAAAAGACCTCAACACACAATTACAGTACAACAGGGCGATGTGACTGAATCCCGTATATGCATGGATATGCATACAGGGGCTCACGTTGATGCCCCTCTCCACATGCTCAATGGGGGAGATACCATAGAAAATATTGACCTTAAGAAGGTTATAACAAAATGCAAAGTTTTCGATTTTACTCACTTATCTGATAAAATAACAGAGGAAGACTTAAAAGATAAGCAAATTGAAAAGGGAGATTTTGTGATTTTTAAAACTCGGAATTCTTTCAGAGAGGATTTTGATTTTCAATTTGTCTATCTCGAAAAAAGCGGTGCAGAATTTTTGAAGGAAAAAGGCGTAATTGGAGTGGGAATCGATGCTTTGGGTATTGAGAGAGACCAACCAGAGCATGAGACTCATAAGATTCTTCTTGGATCTGGTATAGTGATTTTGGAAGGATTGAGATTAAAAGATGTAGAAGAAGGCGAGTATTTCTTATTTGCTGCTCCTCTCAAAATAAAAGGAGCAGAAGCAGCTCCTACCAGAGCGGTTTTAATAAAGGAAGAATGACTATGAGATTAAGATTATCTCGTTTTAAAAATTTCATTTTTGGCGAAGTACTGCATGATAAAGAAAGTGAAAATGAATACATAAGCCTATTATTTGAAAAGTACGGAGAAGATTTTTTTAAAAAAGTTTATTTGAAATATCAAGAGGGTTTATCAATTGACCACGCTTTTAAAGAAATGCTTATACAGGAAGGTAAAGTAAAAAAGATTAGGGTAAGGAAAATAGGGAAAGAGTAAAGGGGATTGATATGAGGGAATTTTCTGTTTTTGATATTATGGGACCTATAATGATTGGCCCGAGCAGCTCCCATACTGCGGGGGCAGCAAGGCTTGCTAAAATTGCTAGAAAAATTGCGGACGATGAGATAAAAGAGGTGGAATTTATTTTATACGAATCTTTTGCCAGAACCTATAAAGGCCATGGTACAGACAGGGCGTTACTTGCAGGGATATTGGGATTTGATCCTGATGATGAGAGATTGCCTCGCTCTTTTGAAATTGCTAAAGAGTTGGGACTTAAGTTTAAATTTACTGAAAGCGATGAAGAAGCTCCCCATCCAAACACAGTGAGGATGATAATTAAGACCTCTGATGGAAAGACTTATGATATTTTAGGCTGTTCTGTAGGCGGAGGTAATGTCCTTTTAAAAGAGATAAATGGCATAGAAGTAGAGTTTACTGGGGAGTATGAGACTTTAATTACCACCCATATAGATAAGCCTGGGATTGTGGCTGCTGTGACCAAAGTGCTGGCAGACTGCAATATAAATATTGCCTTCATGAGAGTTTACAGGCATGCAAAGGGCGATAAAGCCATAATGGTCATAGAGTCTGACCAGGAAATCCCTGAAAGAGCTAAAGAAGTGATTAAAAATATTGATGGAATTTTGAATGCCATAATTTTAAATCCTGTGTAATGGAGGGCATGCTTTTATGTATCAATTCAATTACGGATATGAACTTTTAGAGCTTACAAAAAAGTTCAATAAGCCTATATCAGAAATTGTAATGCTGGCCGAACAAGAAAGAACAGGAGAGGACTTAGAAGTTATTTTTGAAAAAATGAAGAAAAATCTTCAGGTGATGAGAGAAGCTATAAATAAAGGGTTAAATGAGGATATAAAGTCTGTGAGCGGTTTATCAGGAGGAGATGCCAAAAAGCTTTATGCGAGGATTGTGATTGGAAATACTTTGTCCTGTGAAACAATGGCAAAAGCTGCAGCTTCTGCTCTTGCTGTTACAGAGGTAAATGCGGCTATGGGGAGGATCGTGGCTGCTCCTACAGCAGGCTCAAGTGGTGTGATACCAGGTGCTTTAATTACTGTTGCAAGGAAATTTGGCAAAAATGAAGATGACATGACAAAAGCGCTTTTTACAGCTTCAGGAATAGGAATTATAATAGCAAAAAATGCTACTTTAGCGGGAGCCGAAGGAGGGTGTCAAGCAGAAGTAGGGTCTGCCTCAGCTATGGCAGCAGGGGCTTTAGTGGAACTCATGGGGGGAACCCCTGAGCAATGCTTGACAGCTGCTTCTTTTGCCATAATGAACTTATTGGGACTGGTATGCGATCCAGTTGCCGGATTAGTAGAAATTCCCTGTGAGAAGAGAAATGCCTTAGGAGCTCTCAATGCAATGATATGTGCTGATTTTGCTATAGCGGGAATGGACAGTGTAATACCTTTTGACGAGGTTGTAGAAACTATGTACAGGGTAGGAAAGGCTATCCCAAGTGCCTTAAGAGAAACGGCAGAAGGGGGGCTTGCCAAAACTCCAACAGCAATGAGACTTAAAAAAGAAATATTTGAAAAAGAAAAGCGGGGGGATTAAACATGGGAAATTTAAGAGAGAGAAGTAAAATAGATGAAAGATATAAATGGAGATTGGAAGACATATATGAAAATGAAGAGTTGTGGGAAGAAGACTACAGGAAGGTAAAAGAGCTCCTAAAAGAGATTGTAAAGTTTAAAGGAAAAATTAAAACTTCTAAGGACTTATTGGAAGTTTTGAAGCTTAATGACCAAATTGGGATGACAGCCAGCAAGATTTTCGCCTATGCCAGAATGAGAAGAGATGAAGATAATACCAATTCTAAATATCAGGCATTGTCTGATAAAGCGATGAGACTTAATATTGAAGTCATGAGTGCTACTTCTTTTATAGTTCCAGAGATTTTGTCTATTGAGACTGAAAAATTGAGGAACATGATAGAAGAATTAGAGGAGTTAAAAATTTATAAGCAGTATATTGAGGATTTAATTAGATACAAACCTCATGTGCTTTCACCGGAGGAAGAAAAAATACTAGCAGAAGCAGAGACACTGGCAGAATCTGTTTCAACTATATATTCTATGCTGAATCACGCGGACTTGAAATTCCCGACTATTAAGGACGAAAATGGTAATGAAGTGGAGCTTACTCATGGAAATTTTATAAGCTTTATGCAAAGTAAGGATAGAAATGTCCGAAAGGCTGCTTTTGAAGCACTGTATGATACTTACAAAAAATTCATAAACACTTTTGCTTCTACTCTGGCTGGCAGTGTAAAGAAAGATATTTTTTATGCTAAAGCCCGTAGATACAATTCTTCTTTGGAGGCTTCACTTTTTGAAGACAATGTCAGTGTAGAGGTTTATAATAACCTCATAGAAACAGTACATAGTAGGCTTGATGTTTTACATAGATATGTAAGGCTTAAAAAGAAACTCTTAAAATTAGACGAACTTCACATGTATGACTTGTATGTTCCTTTGATACAAGAGTATGATAAAGAGTTTACATATGAAGAGGCAATTGAACTAGTTTTGGAAGGCCTTAAGCCTTTGGGGAAAGAGTACATAGATTTACTAAAAAAAGGTTTTGAATCTCGCTGGGTAGATGTGTATGAGAATAGAGGCAAAACCTCTGGAGCTTATTCATGGGGTGCTTATGGTACACATCCTTATGTGCTTTTAAATTTTCAGGGTAAATTAAATGATGTATTTACAATTGCCCATGAAATGGGACATTCTTTGCATACATATTATTCAAATGCGACACAGCCATATGTGTATGCAGGTTATAAGATTTTTGTGGCAGAAGTAGCTTCTACCTGCAATGAAGCTATACTTATGGATTATCTTTTGAAAAATTCCAAAGATGAAAAGGAAAGGCTTTACGTACTAAATCATTTTCTCGAGGAATTTAGAGGGACAGTTTTCAGACAGGTCATGTTCGCAGAATTTGAAAAATTAATTCATGAAATGGCAGAAAGAGGAGAGCCTCTTACGGCAGAGGTATTGAACAAAAAATATTATGAACTAAACAAACTCTACTACGGAGATGATATAGTAGTAGATGAAGAAATAAGCTACGAATGGGCGAGAATTCCACATTTTTATAGAAATTTCTACGTCTACAAATATGCTACAGGATTTTCTGCGGCAATAGCTATTTCACAGATGATACTAAATGAAGGAGAAAAGGCCGTGGAAAGATATAAAGAATTTTTAAAAAGCGGAAGTTCTGACTATCCACTGAACCTTTTGAAGAAGGCAGGGGTAGATCTAACTACTCCAAAACCAGTTGACGATGCATTAGACGTTTTTGAAAAATTACTTGATGAATTTGAAAAGATGGCATGAGACAAGGGGGACAAAAAGGAACCGTCCCCTTTGTCTGGTGTAAAAAGAGGTGATAGTGTGGATGAAGTAATTGTTGAATTGAAGGAAAGGTCTTATCCTATTTATTTTGACTATGAAGGTTTTGATAGAGTTGGAGATTTAATTAAAAAACATGTGAGAAGCAGCAAGACATTTGTTATTACTGATTCTAATGTTTACCCTTTGTATTTTGAAAAGATTGAAGAAAGCCTTAAAAAAAGCGGATTTGATGTCACACATGAAGTTATACCTGCTGGTGAGACGAGCAAAACTATGGAAATGGCACAAAGACTTCTTGAGGTAGCTTATGACAGTGGTCTTTTAAGGGATAGTTCTATCATTGCGCTGGGGGGAGGAGTTGTTGGAGATATAGCTGGATTTGTTGCGGCCACCTACATGAGAGGAATCGATTTTATCCAGATTCCTACAACATTGTTAGCTCAAGTAGACAGCAGTGTTGGTGGTAAAGTGGCTGTAAATCTAAAAAAAGGGAAAAATATAGTCGGAGCTTTTTACCAACCTAAAATGGTATATATTGACATTTCGGTTTTAAGGACTTTGAGTAAAAGAGAAGTTCTTGGTGGATTAGCTGAAGTAATCAAATATGGAGTTATACGGGACTTCGATCTGTTCACTTATGTTGAAGAAAATTTGGATAATATTTTGAGATTAGAAAAAGAGGATTTAATTCATATAGTAAGAAGGTCATGTGAAATAAAGGCTAAGATTGTATCGCTGGATGAAAAAGAAGAAAGTTTAAGAGCAATATTAAATTTTGGGCATACAATAGGGCATGCTATTGAAGCTTTGACAGGTTATGAGAAATATATTCACGGAGAAGCTGTGGCAATAGGAATGGTGTATGAGGCACGGCTTGCATTTAACTTGGGATATATTGATGAAGGATATTTAGAGCGCATAGTGAATTTAATTAAAGGTTCGGGACTGCCAACGGACTATGAGGGTATTGAAAAGACGGATATGTTAAATGTTATAAAGCTTGATAAAAAGATGAGAGAAGGAAAAATAAATTTTGTCCTACCTATAGGTTTTGGCAAAGTAGATATTGTAAGTGTAAGAGAAGAAGATGTGTTAAAGGTTTTAAAGTAAGGCGGGTATACCTATGCGGGTACACCGCTTTTTTATTGTCCTTCTTATATTTACAAAAAATTTACTTGACTTTAATTAGGCAAAGTATTAAAATATCAGCAATATAGTATGATAAGGGGGTGTAGGATGAAGGTTGGTTATTTAGGGCCAAAAGGTACTTTTTCTGAAGAGGCCGCTTTTAAATATATAGATGGGATTAAAGAATGTGAAGTTATAGAGTTTGCTACCATTCAAGATGTAGTTAAAAGTGTGGTGGAAGGAACGTGCGATGAGGGTATTTTGCCTGTTGAAAATTCTATTGAAGGTTCTGTTAATGTGTCATTGGATTTGCTGATAAACGATGGTGAGGGCATTATGATCAAGGGAGAAATAATAATTCCCATATCACAATGCTTGATTTGCGATGACTTTATTGACTTTAAAGATGTACATTGTATACTCTCTCATCCTCAGGCTCTTGCTCAGTGCAGAGAATACATATTGAATAATTTCTCGAGGGTGGAGATAAAGACTACAGAAAGCACTGTAAAGGCTTTGCTGGGAGTAAATGCTAGAAAAGGAATAGTTGCTATTGGACCAGAAAGAGCCGCCTGGCTTTATAACCTTAAGGTATTAGAAAAAGACGTGCAGGATATAAAGGAGAATTACACAAGGTTTTTAGTTATTGCAAAAAGTGATGGTGAATATACAGGAGAGGACAAAACTTCAATAGTTTTCTCTGTTCCAAATGTTCCCGGAAGCTTGTATAGAGCTTTGGGAGTTTTGGCAGAAAAAAATATCAATATGACAAAGATCGAATCAAGGCCTTCCCGTAAAAAGTTTGGAGAATATGTTTTTTGGGTAGATATAGAGGGGCACAGAAAAGAAGAGAGGATAAGAAAAGCTCTAGAAGATTTAAGGATGAAGGCTGATTTTTTGAAAGTTATAGGTTCTTATCCAAAGTTTAAGATAGGAAAAAAAAGACTCACGGTAATATGTCAATACCTTAAAATTGGAAAATAAAATTATCAAAGCAAAAAAAGACAATAATACCCTTAGCCAATTAATATGGTAAAAATTGGCTTCAAAAGTAGCAATTAATAGGTTTTAAAAGACAAAATTAACTCTTCACCGCCCCTTTGTAGATTTGGCCTTTGCTCAGCAGTGCAAAGACCAGCCTAACAAGTTTGCGGGCAGTCAATACCAGCGCTCTCTTATGCTGGTGCTTTTGAACCTCCTGATACTTGGTCTGATAATAGGCCTTGTATTCCTCGTTGTGCACCCGCAACGAGTTTGCGGCCATGACCAAGTAATAGCGGAGGTATTTGTTCCCGCTCTTTGTCAAACGACGCTCTTCAGCGTCAAAGTCGCCCGACTGATAACGGGTCCAGGTGAGGCCAGCATACTGAGCAAGAGAGGCTTCGTTTTTAAAACGCTTAATATCGCCTATTTCAGCGATTATTCCTGCAGCCGACACATCGCCTAAACCCTTAACTGTAGTAAGTGTTTGAGGGATAGCTTTAAGCTCTCTGGAAATAACCTTATCAAGGCTTTTAATCTGCCTTTTGAGATGCTCAATGTTTTGAAGAGTTAAAGAAAGAGCTATCTCACAGGCCTGTTCCATTTTAGAGTTTAGGCGGTAAGCACGGTTTGCAGCTTGCTTTAGAGCAGTAGCAATTTCTTCAGGATTAGTGAATCTGTTTTTTCCGTGAGACTGAATAAACTCTGCAAGTTCTTCTATGGATATCTGAGCTATTTCATCAGGGGTAAATTCTTTCAGGACTTCAATAGACGCTCTGCCAAAGACGTTGGTAAAGGGATTATCCTGTTTGTAATTAGAGAATTTCAAAAAGAGCAAATTCAAAGCTCGATTTTTCTCATCAACAAGGAGTTCGACAAGATGTAATCTAAGCCTTGTAAGCTGACGCAAAGGTGCAGTAACAGAAACTTCATGGCTGTATGGAGTAAGATGTCCAAAGCGAAGCCTCTCAGCAATTATATAGGCATCTAAGGCATCAGTTTTAGGGAGTCTTGAGCCGAAAGCTTTTTTAAACCCGGATACAAGAGAAGGATTAATTTCATACACCTGGACCGAATAAGGCTTTAACTGAGGTGCATCCAAAAGGAAATCTCTAAGTGGAATACTGAAGATAGAAGTAGCTTCTAATCCAAGATTAAGTTGCGAGACATTGGATTTAGTTGCTAGTGAAACTAAAGTATCCACCAGCGCATTTGCGCCCTCAGCATTATTGGAGAAAGACCTAGCAGGAGAAAGTTGATTACCATTTTCATCGATGCATACGAGATCCAGCTTAGAGGCGCTGACATCGATGCCTGCAAAGATAACCTGAGCCACCAGATATCCCTCCTTTGGTTGGCCAGGATTAGGGGCGTGCCCTGCGGGTGCAGTACCTAACAGCCTCGCGGGCGATAAGAGCTTGACAGGGCAACCGGGGGTGCACCCCTAGCCTGCTGAATCTAGGGGCCGGAATGCCTGCTGGCTCAGCTCACGAGTGAGAAACTAGTACTGCACCGCAGGGGTCTCACTCTTACTTGAGTAGGCTGTATTTGAAAAGCTACAGGGGGTGTTAAGAGTGACCCCAGACCAACCTAAATTAATTTTCGCAAAGGCACGCTCAATTATCAAGAAGTAAAAAAACTTCTTGATAATTTCCAAATCATATTATACGAGCATTCCTGTAATGAATTATTTGGACTTTGAGAAATAAAAAACCTCCTGCTATAATGGGAATTGGAAAACGAGAAGAAATAGCAGGAGGATGATAGGCGATGTTAAAATCTCAGATACAAAAGATAGAATCCATAACCCCTGAAGTAATGATAGTAGGAATTGATGTGGCCAAGAAGAAACACTGGGCACGTATATTTGACTACAGGGGTTTGGAGTTAACCAAAGGATTCTCTTTTAAGAATAACATAGAGGGATTTAATCGTCTAGTGGGGAAATTAAGTGAGATAAAGGAAGAGAAAGGATTGGAGAAGATAATTGTTGGTATGGAACCTACAGGGCACTATTGGAAGGCGTTGGCGTGGTTTTTAAAAGAACAGGGAGTGACGGTAGTACTGGTCAATCCTTATCATGTAAAGCAAGTTAAGGAGCTGGATGATAATACACAAACTAAGAACGATCCAAAGGATGCTATGGTTATAGCAAGGCTTGTGAAAGATGGGCGTTTCAGTTATGCGTACTTGCCTGAAGGGATTTATGCGGAGTTAAGGGTATTAAGCACTATGAGGCAGCAAATAAGAGCGAAGTTAAATAGTGCAAAGAATGCGCTGGTTTCAATTTTGGATGAATATTTTCCTGAGTTTACGGAAGTGTTTAAGAATTTGGATGGCAAAGCAGCAATGCACATTTTGTATCACTATCCATTTCCGCAGGATGTGCGGGAATTAGGGGTTGAAGGCATAGTAGAGGAATTTAAGAAAGCAACAAAGAGAGCTGTTGGGCAAAAGAGGGCAGAAAAGCTGTACGAGGCAGCAAAAAGATCTGTAGGGGTAAAAGAAGGTTTAGCAGCGGCCAAGATAAAAATACGGCTGTGTATAGAGGAGATAAGGTTTTTCAAGAAACAGCTTGAGGAAGTAGAAAGGGAGATGGCAGTTAGATTACAAGAGACAGGGATAGGCAGATACATATTGAGTATTCCTGGTATTGGTATAGTAACGGCGGCAGGCATATTAGGAGAGATAGGTGATCCGAGTCGATTTGAGAGTTGGAAGCAAATCAGGAAATATGCTGGTTTGAATCTAATAGAGGACAGTTCAGGTGAGCGGAAGGGAAAGACAAGGATATCGAAGCGAGGTCGAGCGATGTTGAGGAATCTTCTGTATCAGGTTGCAGTAGTAATGGTAAGCAAGAATAAAGAGATTAAGGCTTTATACACTTATCTTAAGACGAGGCGAGAGAATCCGCTTGAGAAGAAGCAGGCTCTGATAGTAGTGGCTGTGAAAGTGATAAAGATTATATTTACGCTAGTGAAGAAGAAAGAGGAGTATGATGGGAAGAAAGTATTAGGGATTTTTAGGGAGAGGCAAATACAAGCTGCGTAGAGATATGATGATAAAATTGGTGGGGGATAAGCAGTTTACCCTCCATTAGGGCATAGACCCTGTATACGAGCAAAGCTGCACCCCCACCAGTTCCCTAAGGCAGTACGAAGGAATGTAAGGGCAAGGACCCAGAGAGGCATGATAGGGGATGCCTAGGGGATAAAATTGATATAGTAGTATTAATTTTCACGGCGCTGCATTTATGGAGGAAGATAAAAACAATAGTAGTGCTGTGAAAAGGGTAGGTATTGCTGTGTTTTATTAAGGCGGTAAAAGAAATTTCAAATAGCTGCGTAATTTTAAGATATTTGCAGCTATTTGGAGATAATAAAAAATTTTATTGAGATAGGGAGGAGAAGAGGTATGGTAATTGTAATGAATATAGATGCAAGTGAGAAGCAGATTTCAGAGATTACAAATCTTTTAACTTCTCTTGGCCTTGGTTATCACATTTCAAGAGGGGAAGAAAAAATAGTAATAGGTGTGATAGGGGATAAAAGGAAACTTGATGGAAAAGCGATAGAGATGATGGAAGGAGTAGAGAAAGTAATTCCAATAGTCGACCCTTATAAGCTAGCTAGCAGGATATTCAAACCAGAGCCTACTATTGTAAAAGTTGGCGATATTGAAATAGGAGGCAAAAATATTGTCATAATGGCAGGACCTTGTGCTGTAGAGAGCCGAGAACAGCTTTTTGAGAGTGCTATGGCAGTGAAAAGGGCGGGAGCTCACTTTTTAAGGGGAGGGGCATATAAACCCAGGACTTCGCCTTACTCTTTCCAAGGGTTAGAGGAGGAAGGATTAAAAATGCTCAGTGAAGCGAGAGAGCTTACAGGTCTTAAAATTGTCACGGAAGTGATGGACGTGCATTCAGTGGAAAAAGTGGCGGAATATGCGGATGTCCTTCAGATTGGAGCGAGGAACATGCAGAATTTTCCTCTTCTTAAAGCCGTCGGAAGAATAAATAAGCCTGTGCTTTTAAAAAGGGGGCTTGCCGCGACTTTGGAGGAGTGGTTGAGCGCTGCAGAGTACATCTTAAATGAGGGAAATAAGGATGTAATTCTCTGCGAAAGAGGTATAAGGACTTTTGAGACTTATACACGCAATACTTTAGATTTGAGTGCAGTTCCATCTATAAAGAAATTGAGCCATCTTCCTATAATAGTGGATCCTAGCCATGGAACTGGTCGGTGGCACCTCGTACCTTCCATGGCCAAAGCGGCTGTTGCTGCAGGAGCGGATGGACTTATCATAGAAGTACATCCTGACCCTAAAAATGCTCTTTCTGATGGGCCTCAATCTTTGACCCCAGACAACTTTGAAAGCTTGGTGAAAGAATTAAAAATTATTGCTGAAGCTGTAGGGCGGGAACTGGCATGATAGAGAAGGTAGCTGTTGTGGGGCTGGGCCTTATAGGCGGGTCTATCGCAAAAGCTTTAAGAAAGTATACAAATATAGATGTCATTGGAGTGGATGTTGATACAAAAACTTTAGATAAGGCTTTAAGAGAGGGTACAATTTCTGAAGCCTTCAGGGAAATAAATTTTGCACTTGAAGTAGATGCTGTTTTTATCTGCACTCCTGTTGGGAAAATAGCTGATAATGCTAAGAAGATATATCCTCATCTTAAAAAGGGATGCATAATAACTGATGTTGGGAGCACTAAAAAAGTTGTCATGGAAGAGATAGAAAAGTTTTTACCTCCGGATTTTTACTTCATTGGAGGGCATCCTATGGCTGGCACTGAAAAGGCAGGGTACGATTATTCTCACCCTGACCTTTTTGTAAATTCTTTTTATTTCTTGATTCCTTCTAGCAGTGTGGAAGAAGGGATTTTAGAGATTTTTGTAAAAGAAATAATAAAAAAGATAGGTGCAAAACCTGTTATTGTAGATTATAATGAACATGACAGGATAGTAGGAATTATAAGCCATGTTCCTCATATAGTTTCTACGACACTTTCTAATTTTGCATACAGAGAATGCAAAGATGCCTTAAAATACGCTGCAGGAGGATTTAAAGATACTACGAGAATCGCTCTTTCTCAGACTGAAATGTGGAAGGACATAATTTTTAGCAATAGAGAAGTGGTTCTTGATTTACTAAGAAATTATAAAAACCTCCTCGAAGAATTTGTGTATCATCTGGAGAGAGGAGATGAAGAGTTTTTAGTGGACTTCCTTGACAAGGCCCGAGAATGCAGAAAAATACTAGAAGTATGAGGTGAGAAAAATGGATGTAGAGGTAAAAAAGAAAAACAGCTTAAAAGGGGTTATTTCTGTCCCGGGAGACAAATCTATATCTCACAGAGCTGTTATGATAGGTTCAATAGCTGAAGGGCTAACAGAAGTAGAAAATTTTCTTGTTGCTAAGGATACTCTTTCTACTGTAGAGTGTATGAGAAAACTGGGTGTAGACATTAAATTGGAAGGAAATAGAGTGAAAGTGTATGGAAAAGGATTGTACCTTAGTAAAAGCAGTGAAGTATTAGATGTAGAAAATTCTGGGACAACAATTAGGCTTTTGATGGGAATACTTGCAGGGCAAGAGTTTGAGACAATACTCACAGGGGATGATTCTATCAAGAGGCGGCCTATGGGAAGAGTGATAGTGCCTCTTACTCTCATGGGGGCTAAAATAGAGGCAAGGGAAGGGAATTTTGCTCCTGTCAAAATAAGAGGTGGAAAACTTCGAGGAATAGAGTATAAAATGCCTATTGCCAGTGCACAGGTTAAATCCAGTATAATGCTTGCAAGCCTTTATGCAGAAGGAAGGACAGTGATTGAAGAGCCTGCTTTATCGAGAAATCATACGGAGCTTATGCTTCAAAATTTTGGTGCAAGGATAGAGATAGATGGAAAGAAAATATTTTGTTATCCGGGAAGTAAATTAAAAGGGCAGAAAATTATAGTGCCGGGAGATATATCTTCTGCTGCCTATTTTATAGTGGCAGCAAATTTGCTTCCTAATTCAGATATGGTTATAAAAGATGTGAATGTAAATCCTACGAGAACAGGAATTATAGATGTTTTAAAAGATATGGGAGGAAATGTTGAGCTTATAAATGAAAGATATGTGAATAATGAAAAAATAGCGGACATTGTAGTTAAAAGTTCTAAATTAAAGGGTATAGAAATCGGCGGAGACCTTATTCCTAAGCTTATTGATGAAATTCCTGTTATCGCAGTTGCAGCAGTTTTTGCTGAAGGAACCACTGTGATAAAAAATGCAGAGGAATTAAAGATAAAAGAAAGCAACAGGATAAAATCAATGACATCAGAGCTTAGCAAAATGGGAGCTAAAATTTTTGAGACAGAAGATGGAATGATTATAGAAGGGACAGGCTTTTTAAGAGGAGCTGAAGTTGAGAGTTACAACGACCACCGTGTGGCCATGTCCTTGTGGATTGCTGGTCTTTTAGCAGAAGGTCGGACCATAATTAAGAAGGCTGAATGCGTCGGCGTTTCATATCCCGATTTCTATAAGACATTTGATATGCTATAATTTTATTGGTGATGGCCAATGAAGGAAAAGATACTGATTGTAGAAGATGAAAGACAGTTAGCGCGTTTTTTACAATTGGAATTCGAACACGAAGGCTATGAAGTAAAAATAGTTTACGACGGAACCTCAGGTGTGAAAGAAGCTTTAAAGGGCGATTATGACCTTGTGCTTTTGGATATAATGCTTCCGGGAATGGATGGATATGAAGTTTTGAAAAAAATAAGAGAAAACTCTGACATACCTGTTATAATGCTTACAGCAAAATATGAGGTGAAAGACAAGGTAAGAGGGCTAGACATTGGTGCAGATGACTATGTAACTAAGCCTTTTTCTATAGAGGAGCTTTTCGCTAGAGTGAGGGCTGCATTGAGAAAGAGAAACTCCAGTGTTAAAAGAGATGTATTGAGGTTTGCAGATATTGTTATGGATTTGACCACCCACGAGGTCAGAAGGCAGGGAGTAAAGATAGACCTTACTAAAAAAGAGTTTGACCTTTTAGAATTTTTGATGAGAAATGCGAATATTGCTCTTTCTAGAGAAAAAATTCTGCAGTCAGTTTGGGGATATGACTATTATGGGGATACCAATGTAGTAGATGTGTACATAAGGTATTTGAGAAGCAAAATTGACGACCCATTTGACAGAAAATTGATTCACACTATAAGGGGAGTAGGTTACAGTTTGAGAGATGGTGAAGATGAAGATTAAATTCTTACCTAAGCGCATAACTTTAAAAATAGCGCTTCTTTATTCAGCAGTTTTTTCATTTGTGCTGATTTTTTTAAATGCCGCAGTGCTTTACACTTTGAAGTATTACCTTATATACCAGTCAATGGAACAGGTGTCAACTCAGGCAGAGGTTATAAAGGCAAAACTTAGTGAAGTAAAACAAAATATGGATGGAGCTTTAAAAGACACAACATTTTCTGGGATACCTGATGAAAATATTTATGTAAAAATATTTGATTCAGAAGGGCGATTGCTGTATTTATCTAAAAAATTAGAAAAAGTTGCAATTCCATATAATACTAATCTAGAAGTTCCTGTTAAGGTTGATGAATTTGATAAGGATTTAGTTTACTTAAATACAGTATTTAAAAAAAGCGATGCTACATTTTATATACAAGTTATAAAGGATATGAAGAATGAGTACGCTTTTTTAAAGCTTCTTTTTATTTTGATGTTTTTTGCTGATGGAGCTGGTATATTAATTTCGTTTGTGACAGGTTATTTTGTTACAAAAAGGGCATTAAGACCTGTAGATTACATGATAAAAGAAGTGAAAGACATAGATGCAAAAGGCTTAAATAAAAGACTTAAAGTTTACGGAGAGGAGGATGAACTCACAAGGCTGGCAAAGACCTTTAATGACATGTTGGACAGGCTTGAAGAGTCTTTTGCGCGTCAAAATAGATTTGTCTCTGACGCTTCTCACGAATTGAGGACTCCTATTTCTGTAATAAAAGGATATATTGATATGCTGGATAGATGGGGAAAAGACGACAGAGAAGTATTAGAAGAAGGAATTAAAGCCATAAAGAAGGAAACTTTAGAGATGGAAAGTCTTGTTGAAAAACTTCTTTTTTTAGCGAAGGGCGATGACAGGTCAATAAAGCTGGAGAGGGAAAGTTTTGATTTGAAAGAGATAGCAGAAGAAGTGGTCAGAGAGATTAAACTGATTTACGAAGGAAAAAATGTATCATTAAAAGGGGAAAATGTGAGAATAAATGCAGATAAGAAGCTTATAAAAGAGGTTTTGAGGATACTCCTTGATAATGCGGCAAAGTACACCTCAAAAAATGGCAACATAGAAATTGAAATAGGAAGTGGTGACGAGGCCTATATAAAGGTTAAAGACGATGGGATAGGAATACCCGAAGAGGATTTGCCGTATATTTTTGAGAGATTTTACAGAGTAGACAAAGCTAGGTCTAAAGATACAGGGGGCACGGGCTTAGGTCTTTCTATCGCAAAATGGATTGTAGAGGAACACGGTGGAGTGATTGGGGTAAAAAGCGAGGTAGGGAAAGGAACGGAGTTTACCGTGATGCTTCCGCTTATCAATGACAGCAAATGACTCTATTCCCATCAGTTTAATATGGACAGAGTTTTTGTATTCCGTGTATAATTTAGTTAAAACATGCCGAATCCCCGATAAGGGGTACGGGGGATGTAAATTTGGGGTGAATCCACGTATTGTGGTAGGGTGGCCCTCACCCGAACCCGTCAACTAACCTCGGAGGCAAAGGGGGTAAATCATGTCCAAAGTTCACATCAAAGTAAGGCCTCTCATCGCATTAATCATAGGAGGACTATTTTTGTTTCAAGCAGCCTTTGCCGCTACTTATACTGTGAAACCAGGAGATACCCTGTGGGGTATAAGTCAAAAATACGGCATTACTTACACTAAATTGATGGCTTTAAATGGGTTACAGACTACTACAATATATCCTGGCCAAGTGTTGCAAGTGCCTGGTAATGATAACACATATGTGGTTCAAAAAGGCGATAGCTTGTACTTAATAGCTAAAAAATATGGAATTACGGTAGATGCGTTAAAAGCTGCAAACGATTATAAAAGCGATATCATATATCCAGGTCAGGTGTTTATCATACCAAAGCCTGTTAATTCTCCCTCTCGAACATATAATGATGTCAGCAGAGGTTATGTTCAAAGGAGTGTAATACCTTACACTCCAGAGGAATTTGACCTCCTTGCGCGACTCGTTACAGCAGAAGCGGATGGAGAGCCGTATCAGGCTAAAGTAGCAGTAGCAGCTGTAGTGATAAATAGAGTGAAAAGCGGTATTTTTCCCAATACTATAAAGGATGTCATATATCAAGTGGATGCGTGGGGGAATTACCAATTTACTCCTGTACTCAATGGCTGGATAAATAGGCCTGCATCTACAGATGCTATAGCTGCTGCAAGAGATGCTCTAAATGGCATTGATCCCACTAATGGAGCTTTATATTATTTTGACCAGAGCTCTACTAATGCCTGGTTGTGGTCCTTACCCATAGCGGCAAGAATAGGCAATATGGTTTTTTGTTACGGGAAATAAAGCGATGAGAGGGGTAAGAGGCGGAGTAACCGCCTCTTTTTTACTTTTATTTGTAAAAGAGCTTATATAACAGGGAAAAGGCAAATGCTATAAAAACTGCAGAAGATATGTATTTTAAATAGTTGTGAGAAATTTTTTTATTGAAATAAGAACCTATAATTATTCCTATCACATCTGCCATGAACATGCCTAGAGTTGTTCCCAGAAGTATATAAAAAGGCTGACGATAGGAAGCAGTTAAAGCAATAGTGGTCAGCTGTGTTTTGTCTCCAAATTCTGAAAGGACGTAAGTGATTATTATAGTTAAAAGAGGAGGATAATGAGAGGTTATTATTTTTCCGTTTTCTGACTCTTTATGGCTCAGAGAAAAGACTCCAAAAAATAAAAACAAAAGAGCAGCCAAAAATTTCATATAAAAGTTTGGCATGTGTTCTCCCATATATGAACCAAATAATACTGCAATACCGTTATTTATTAGTGCTGCAATTAATACACTTACTAAAACGGTTCTGGCTTTGAATAAAGAGGCAAATGCTATTGACATGAGTTGTGATTTGTCTCCCATTTCAGAAGCGAATACTAGAAAAAACGAGGTAAACAACGTTTCCATTTTAGTTCCTCCTAAAGTATTATACATTAGTTATTGTAAAAAAATTATCTTTTCGTGTCAACTTATTAGTCAGTTGTTTTAACATCTAAAAAATGTTATTTTTAGATTAGAAAAATTTTGGAGGTGTTTTTATGTATTTAATAAATTACACTTCTGATGACTTTCAAAAACATCTGCAAAAATCAGATACAGTCATAGTGCCTGTCGGTTCTGTGGAAGCTCATGGTCACCACCTTCCTCTGGGTACAGACATTTTTTCCCCTAGGCTTTTTTGCCAGATGATTGAAGAAAAAATTGGTGATTATGTGTGGATTGCTCCTGAGATACCCTATGGTCAAAGCTATGACCTTTCAGTCTATCCAGGGACGATCCACGTGCCTTCAGAAGTATTAGCAGAATACGTATATGCCGTGGGGAAAAGCTTGTATGAAAACGGGCTTAAAAAGCTTATATTTTTAAATGGGCATGGAGGAAATATCAATGCTTTGAACCTTGCCAGTGAAAAACTGGCTCAGCTGGGTATGACGGTGCTGACAATAAACTGGTGGTTGGACTTTTCAAAAGAGATTCTTACCATCACAGAAGGGCAGGGACATGCGGGAGAAGACGAGACGTCGGCTATTTTATATTACGATGAGAGGCTTGTGCAAATGGACAAAGCGACAAAGAATTTCAAGAAACCTCTTTACAGGGTTTATTTTAAGGACAGGGGAAAAATACTTTATGAAAATGCTATGTCAGGTGATGCTACACTTGCTACAAAAGAAAAGGGGGAGAAAATCTTTAAACTTCTGACAGAAAAGATTGTTGAAATAATTTTAAATGTGCGAAATGGAAAATACATTGCAGATTAGATAAATTGCCAGTTTAGTTGCTTTGTAACAAGTCACATTTCTTTTTTCTATCCGAAAAAAGTTCTTTGCAGTCTAAGCCGTAAAAGCTATTTAGCTTTTATGGCTTTTATTTTGAAATTTTTTCTCTTCCAAATTGCATTTTTTATTGTAGATTTAACTTTTTCGTGGTATAATATAAACAACTATTATAACCTGGTATAATGATTAACTTATATGGGGTGAAATTATGATTAGAGAGGATATATTTGGGAACTATCCTCAGATAGCTCACAGCGCTTATGTGGATGATACAGCGATTTTAATAGGTAATATTGTGGTGGGGGAGAATGTGTACATTGGGCCCAATGTTGTCATAAGAGCAGATGAAGTTGATGAAAATTACAGAGTAGGCAAGATAGTCATAAAGGATAAAGCAGCGATTTACGACGGAGCAAATATCAATACCACAGGGGCTTCTGAAATAACAATAGGAGAAGGAACAGTAATCTCCAACGGCGTCATAATTAAAGGAGAGTGCCACATAGGAAATTACTGTAGTATAAATGTAAAGAGCATAATATTTAATTCCTATATAGGCGATAATTGCTATGTAGGGATAAACGCTGTGCTGGAAAATGTAAAAATGCCAGAGAATACTATGGTGGAATCAGGTGTGTTTTTAAGAGAAGATAACATAGCTAGTTTGATAAAACCTGTCCCTGAAGGCAAGATTAATATTGCTGGAAAAATAACTCTTTCAAATAAAGTCCTGATAAACTGGTACAAATTATCAGGATATTAATCATTTTTCTTTTTCCAGAAGTCTCCATGCTGTTTTATCAATGAGGCTTTTTCCTGAAGTAGTAAAGGTAGAAAGGTAAATTGCGTCAAAATCTTTATCTACGGGAATAGATATATAAACTATTCCATTTTTTATATAGCCTTTTCCTTCTGAGGAAGAAATTTTTCCATTTTTAAATCTAACATTTATTCTGCCAATTTCGCTGTGGTCTTTGAACAGTATAGCGTTTAAATTGTACTCATATTCTTTTTTCGCATTATTTCTGCATTTTATCGCTGTGGTTAAGATATTAGTTTTTACATACCCGTATACGGCCGTGATATCTACACTGCCATTTTCATAATCTCTTAAGTTATCTCTTTCAGGATCCAGTATGATTTTATATTCTTCGAAGTTCAAATTTTTGTTGTACTTTCTCAATGTGCCATTTCTATAAAAGCCGTAAAGCTCTGTTTTTCTATCAAAAGCGAGTAGAAAATCTTTCATTACTTTCATTTGGGTTTTGTACATGGTTATAGCTTTACCTTTTTTCTCTACCTCCTCTTCAGAAAGAGGATATAAGTGCCATTCTGTACCTGTTTTTAAAAGAGGTTTAGGAGGGTTTAGATTTAAATGGGGATGCTTCCCTAAAGGCAAAGGCCAGTCAGTGCGATGAACAATGTACAAAAACTGAGGTATTTGGTCTTTTTTCAGCGTGTACAGTGTGTATTTTACAAAGCTGTTTGTTGCCCAATGGTCTGGATGAAGTTCATTCGGATGAGGATAAACAACTAATGTAGGGTTATACTCTTTTATGATTGATTTCAAATCTTTTAAAACATTTTCTCCTTTATGTTCTGTGCCTTTTGAATAAGAGTTTATATAAGGGCTGTGAGTTTTTTTAGTTCCTGCGCTTTCTAAAGTTCTTTCAAAATTTTTCCACCATAAGAGTACCAGACCTTTATCGGGATATCCCAAAAATATGATGTTTTCTTCTTTGACTCCCAGATATTTCAGAACGGAAATAGTTTCTCTTTGTCTTTCATATCCTAAGCGCAAAAAATCCTGAGGAGTAGGTTTTATAGTATTGTAATTTTCTATCACTGCCCTTTTAAAGGAATCTCCATTGGTCATCACTACCACCTTCACTTCTCCGCCGTACTTTAGGGTATCTTGAATTAAGCCTCCAGCTGCTAAAGTTTCGTCATCCGGATGTGGTGCAATGATTAATACCCTTTGATACATAGAGGGAACAGGGTATAATTTTTTTACAGCACTTTTCCTTTCGTAATTGTAACTGCTAATCTCTATTGAACCGAATACTGCCAGAATAATTAATAAAAATACAGCAACATGTCTTATTTTTTTTGACATTTTTCTCCCTTCCTTTCTGTTTTCTAGACTTTATTATTTACACTTTCCAGGCCTTTTATGGTATAATAGAGCCGAGAAATGAAATAGCAGAAAATTAGTGGGGGTCAAGATGATGAGAGTGATGATAGTAAGAGACTATGATGAAATGAGCAGAAGAGCTGCAGAAATTGTAAAAGAGCAAATTCTGAAAAAACCCGACACTGTTTTAGGGCTTGCCACAGGTTCTACTCCTTTGGGCATGTATAAGTATTTAATAGAAATGCATAAAAATGGTGAAATTGATTTTTCAAATGTAATTACTTTTAATTTAGATGAGTACATAGGACTTTCTCCTGACCATCCGCAAAGCTATCATTATTTCATGTATGAAAATTTATTCAATCACATAAATATTAAAAAAGAAAATATACATATTCCAAATGGAGTCGCCGAAGATTTAGAAGAGGAATGCAAAAGATATGAAAGGGAGATAAGGAGAATAGGCAGGATTGACCTGCAGATACTAGGTATTGGGGTAAACGGCCATATAGGTTTTAATGAGCCAGATGAAAGCATTGAAACGAAAACCCATATAGTGACGTTGACGGAAGAGACTATAAATGCTAATAAGAGGTTTTTCAAAAGCATAGAGGAAGTACCAAGAAGAGCAATCACTATGGGATTGAGCAGTATTATGAAGGCAAGAAAAATTATGCTTTTAGCATCAGGAAGTAATAAAGCTAAGGCGATAAAGGAAACTTTAAAGGGGAGATTGACAACAAAAGTACCTTCTACTGTTTTAGTCCTACATCCTGATGTCACTATAATAATGGATAAAAGGGCAGCTTCTCTTCTCACGGATGAGGAGCTAGCCAATGTGGAATTGATAGATTAGGGCGCAAGCCCTTTTTTATTTTGTATAGCTTTTTACTTTGGGGTATAATAGGTTAGAGGATTACATAAATTGGCTTAATAGTGGTGAGAAAGATGATAAAGATGTTTTTAAAAGGATTTGAACTTTTAAGCCATAACAAGTGGAGTAGGGAAAGAGTTCTTAAATACAGTGAAAGGAAAATGAGGGAAATTGTAAAATATGCTTACAATTCAAGTAGATTTTATAAGGAATTTTATACAGAGCATGGGATAAAAGAAAAAGACTTAGATGTCATACCAATTGAAGAATTGCCTATGATAGACAAGGATTTGGTGAGGGACAATTTTTTTGACATAGCAACTGGCGATATATCTATAAAAGACATAGAAAATGCTATTAAGACTGATGAACTTATGGTCAAAATAGGTAAATATATCCTTGTTCATACTTCGGGAAGTACAGGAAAACCATGTAATTTTCTTTATGACGAGGAAGGAGTTGATACAATAGAGGCGAATATGGTTCGCATAAGCGTAGGAGGTAAAAATTCAATTGAGCTTAAAGATTTTCCCATAAAAGTGCTGTACATCGCCGCTGTAGGAAGTGGTTATGCTGCTACAACTCTTGCAATGAGTGGAATTAAAAAGTATAAAGCTAAAAGCATTGTAGTAGACATAAAAGAACCTATTGATACTTGGAAGGGAAAAATAGAATCTTTTAAACCTGTGTATGTAGCTGGCTATCCTTCTTGTGTAAAAATACTGGCGGATATGAAAGAAAAGGGAGAAATTGATATAAAACCTAAAAAGGTAATAACAGGAGGAGAGCCTTTAAACAAAGAAGTCAAAGAATATTTGGCTTCTGTCTTTGACGCCGATATAATAGACTATTATGGCTGTACTGAGTCCATATTTTTAGGAATGGGATCTAGCTGGTATGAAGGCATGTATTTGATGGATGACATGAATTATGTGGAAGTAGATGAATTGGGCAGACTCATCATAACTCCTCTTTACAATAAGGCTTTTCCTCTCATAAGGTATAGATTGAAAGATGTGGTAGAAGGCTTTGACAAATTCCACAAAGGCGTTTTGCCTTACACTTATATCAAAAGAGTTGTTGGAAGAGAAGAAGAGATGATGTGGTTTAAAAATGAAAAAGGGGGAAGTGATTTTCTCCATCCGCTTTTTATTGATGACCTTGACGTTCAGGGGCTAAAGGAATATCAATTTGTCAAAACTTCAGAGGAAAGTTTTGTGTTAAATTGTGTAAAATTTGACGATTACAGCAGTGACATAGAAAAGCAGATAAGAAGGCAAATCGATGAGTTTTTGATGAAAAAAAGGTTAAGAAATGTGAGGTATGAGATACGCTTTGTAAAAGAATTGCAAATCGATAAAAAGACAGGGAAGGCGAAAATGGTTATAGATTACACAAGAGACAGGTAATTTTACCTTTTTTATTGTTATTTTCAGAAGAATGTAATATAATATTTACTAGTTATACCCCATAGGGGAGGGAGGTGTACCTGTGCCAATTTACACTGCTTTTGCGGCAGGGATTGTTTCTTTTTTGTCGCCGTGCGTTCTTCCGCTCATTCCCGCTTATGTTTCCTATATTTTCGGCAATAGAAAGAACAATATAGTGAATTTGATTCTCTTTGTACTGGGGTTTAGCTTAATTTTTGTGTTGATGGGAGCAACTGCAAGCCAATTGGGGAAACTTTTTTTATCTTATAAAGATGCTTTTAGGAAGATTAGCGGGATAATAATAGTGATTTTTGGGCTTCAGATGACAGGACTTTTTAGGCCTCTTTTCTTGAATAAAGAAGTGAAGCTAATAAATATGGAAAATATACAGACAGGCTATATAGGTTCTTTTATACTCGGGGTTACATTTGCAGCAGGCTGGACGCCCTGTGTAGGTCCTATTTTGGCTTCTATTTTGTTATATGCTAGTTCTGTAAGTACTTTAAGCGTAGGGGTAATACTTCTTTTTGCCTATTCTATGGGGTTAGGGATTCCTTTTATTGTTACAGCCCTTTTGATTGACAAGTTTAAAACCATGTACAAGAAAATTAATAAGATACTTCCCTACATAGAAGTCGCAAGTGGTGTTATTTTGATAATATTTGGCATTTTACTGTATTTTAATATGCTTATAAAAATAACAGGGTATCTTTATTAAGAGGTGGTAAAAGTGAAGAATAAAAGTTTAATTTTTACAATTGTTGCAATTGCGCTTATAGGAGCTTTGATTTTTGTTTTAAATAGCTACACTAAAACCGCAGAACCTACCCCTTCAAAAGTGGAAAATCAAACTAAATCAAATTCTTCCAATGAGGAGCGCAAAGTAGGAAATGAAATAGGGGATATAGCTCCTGATTTCACTTTAAAGGACCTTAATGGCAATACTGTTACCTTATCAAGTTTGAGAGGAAAGAAAGTAATACTCAACTTTTGGGCTACTACTTGCCCTTACTGTAAAATTGAGATGCCTGCTTTGGATAAGTTTATAAGGGCGCATAAAGATGACACTGTTTTGTTGGCTATAGATTTAGGGGAGAGCGAAGCGAAAGTTAGACAGTATTTAGAAGGAAAGGGATACCAGTTTACTGTGCTTTTGGATTCAGATTTGAGCACAGCCTACGATTATAAAATACAGTTTATACCGGTTTCTTATTTTATAGACAAAAATGGGGTAATAAGGGCCATCAGCAACGGGGCTATGACCTACGATGAAATAGAGGAGTACTACAAAGCGCTTTCAGAATAAAAAAGGAGTATCTCTCGTGGGGAGATACTCTTTTTTATGCGATTACATTTAGAGCCTGTCTGTAATTTACCACCTTTATATAATTTGCCTCTGGGTCTTCTGTGCCTTGAATGCTTAAATTTGCCTCTTTCATTTTTTCGACGTATTCTATAATTTCCATTGTTATTCTTTCGCCAGGGCAGAGCACTGGTATTCCAGGTGGATATGCCATTAAAAATTCTGCGCTTATCTGCCCTACACTTTCTCTCAGAGGAAGAGCCACTGTAGGAGCGTTAAAGGCATATCTAGGTGAAACTACTAATTCAGGAATTTCTGGAATATCTATTGGCTTTGCTACTTCTATGTTTTCGTCGTACAATTCGTCGCTTATCTCTCTTAAAGCGCGAAGCAAGTAATCTACTTTTTCTTTTGTGTCTCCAATTGAGAATACGCAGAGGACATTGTACATGTCCGAAAGCTCTACTTGAATGTAGTATTTTTCTGCTAAGATTCTTTCCAGTTGATGCCCAGTTATACCTAATCCTTTGGCAGTTATGGTCACTTTTGTAGGGTCAAAATCGTAAGCGCCATCGCGACCTACTATTTCTTCGCCAAAGCAGTAAAGCCCTTTAATTTTATTTATCTCTCTTCTGGCGTATTCAGCTAATTCGATAGTCCTGTCCAGAAGTTCCTTTCCTTCTGTAGCCATTTGCATTCTTGCTACGTCCAGTGACGCCAGGAGTATATATGAAGGGCTTGTGGTCTGTAATAAGCTCATCACCTGCTTTACCCTGTTTATATCTATCCTGTCTCCTTTTACATGAAGCATTGAACTTTGAGTCATAGAACCAATAATTTTATGAGTGCTTTGAGCGCATATATCGGCTCCTGCTTCCATAGCCGAAATGGGCAATTTTTCGTTAAATTTAAGGTGAGGGCCATGAGCTTCATCTACCATTAAAATTGCTCCATAATCGTGTACAATTTCAGCAATTTTTACTATGTCTGTAGAAACTCCGTAATAAGTTGGGTTGATGATTAAAACCGCTTTTGCATCAGGATGCTGTCTTAAAGTTTTTTCGACCGTCTCAGGGGTGACGTTCAAGGCAACCCCGATATTTTTGTCAATTTCTGGCTGCATGTAAATTGGTATAGCGCCACTTAATATGATTCCGGAGGTTACAGACTTGTGAATGTTTCTTGGTACAATGATTTTTTCATCTTCTCCCATTACGCTTAAAATCATAGCTTGGATGGCTCCAGAGGTTCCGTGTATTGAGAAAAATGTTGCGTCTGCTCCAAAAGCTTCTGCTGCCAACTCTTGAGCGTATTTGATAGGACCTGTTGGTTTGTGCAGGCTGTCTACTTGCTGAAACACAGTTACATCCATTGAGAGCACATTTTTTCCAACAAAGTCTAGAAATTTTTTGGCCATTCCCTCCCCTTTTTTGTGTCCCGGTACGTGGAAGGGAATTGTATTATTATTCACATATTCCATTAGAGCGTCAAATAAAGGGGTTTGAGTTTGATCTAGCTTTTTCAACCCTTTTACACCTCTTTCATAGTTTTTAATCTTTAGAAAACCCCCGGATTGAAACTTATTAATAACTTCAATTCATTATAAGACATATCCATTCAAATTTCAATAATAAATTTTGCATTGAGAAGTAAATTGTTTGTAAAATTTTTGTGACATCTAAAAGGCTTATGGCACTATACTATATACTATGTTAATAAGCTTAAAATGTCAAATACATTTTATTGAAGGAAGAGGTTTACAGGCATAATTTTTAATTTGATTTTTATTAATTTGCTTGTATAATATAAGAAAGTCGCTCAAAAAAAGGGGTGAATGTATGCTCAACAAGCATTTGATCGAAGAAAGTACGGAAAAATTGAAAAGCATGGGATTTGATGTAGAGGAAATACAGGGCGAGGTTGAACAATTGATAGAAGAGTTTGAGGAGTTTGTTGATTATAAAGTAAAATATGAAGTGTATGATGAATTCAATATATCAAAAGACAGGATAAGTGTAGGTAATGGGGAATTTCTACATGGAGAATATGTGGTTGAAAATTTGAAAGGCAGTGATTATATAGTCGCTGCAGTCATAAGCTTGGGGGAGGGGATTGAAAGCAAAATAAAAGAATTTTTTCAAAAAGGAGAGTATACAAAGGGATTTATTTTAGATACCATCTCAAATGTGTTTTTGGAAGAAGTTACTTTGGACTTTTGGAAGGACTTAAAGAAGAAATCAGAAAGTTATGGAAAAAGAATAACTCCCATATTTTTCCCAGGAAATAACTGGGATATAAAAAATCAGTTGGCTATTTTTAGGTTAGCAAGGGCAGAGGAAATTGGGCTGAAGATAAATGAAAATTTTATGATATTGCCAGAGAAAAGCGTCTCCTTTGTATGTGGGATAGGGGAAAATGTTAAGACCTGTGAGATAGCATCAAGTTGTGACAATTGCCCTTTAGTGGATTGTATATACAGGAAAAAAATTATGTCAAACCAGTTGGGGGAAAAGAGATACAAAGTCATAGTATACTTTGAGGGGAAAGAAAAAGAGTTGGTAGCGAGAGAAGGAGAGAACCTTTTTTACTTGCTTTCAAGAAATGGCATATACTTACCTAACTCTTGTGGAGGAAACAGGATTTGTGGCAAATGTAGAGTTAGAGTAGATAAATCTTATGAAGTTTCTGAGCAAGAAGCCTATTTTTTGTCAAGAGAAGAAATAGAAAAGAATGTAAGACTTGCTTGTTTTGTAGAAGTTCGCGGTGACTTGAAGGTACAGGTCTTGTATAAAGAAGGCAAAGCCAGGATCTTGACTGAAAATAAGAAAGATATTGAAGTGCCTCTTGATAGTCGAATAGATAAAAGACCTGTAGTTATTGCTTTACCTACGTTGGAAGACCAAAGAGATTTTGTTGAAAGGGTGAAAGAAGCTGTAGGAGAATTTTTAGAGATTCCTTTGAGTGTGGTAAGAAATATACCTTCTTTTTTGGAAAAGGAAAATTCGAAGGTTACTTTGGTTTTGAGGAAAAGTGAGCTTATTGCCATAGAAAGGGTAGATCTGGCAAATAAAAAATACGGGATAGCCTTGGATATAGGAACTACTACTATTGTAGCCTATTTGTATGACCTGGATTCAGGGAAACAGATAGATGTATATTCTTCTTTAAATCCTCAGAGAAATTTTGGAGCAGATGTAATTTCAAGGATAGAATATGCCCTTAAAGAGAGAGATGGGCTTAATACTTTGCATTTTCTGCTGATTGAAGAAATAAATAAGGCAATTTCAGAATTTTCTTGGAGGAATAAAATAGAAAGAGATAATATTTACGAGATTGTAGCAGTTGGGAATCCCACGATGATACACTTTTTGCTTAAGGTGGATGTGAAGAATATAGCTGTTTCACCTTATGTACCTACTTTTACTTCTATGATGGAGATAAAGGCTAAAGATTTGGGGATAAAGATAAACGAAGAAGGGTATGTGATCACATTGCCATTGATTTCAGCCTATGTAGGTGCAGATACTATAGCGGCGGTGTTGGGCAGCAAAATGGATTTAGAAGAGGATATGAGCTTGCTCATAGATATAGGGACTAATGGAGAGATGATCTTAGGCAATAAACATAAAATGATAGCTTCTTCTGCGGCGGCAGGTCCTGCTTTTGAAGGAGGAGGTATTACTTTTGGCATGCCTGCTTTTGAAGGAGCAATAGATCATGTAGATTTTGCTAAAGTTCCCTCTTACACTACTGTGGGGGGGAAAGAGCCAAAAGGCATATGCGGGTCTGGCATTGTAGATGCCATCTCTGAATTATTAAGGTATGGAATTATAGACAAGACAGGGCGAATTGTAAAAGATGTGGAGCTTTTTAAAGAGAGAGTCGGGGTTTTTAAAGGAGAAGATGCTTTTTTGATAGGAGGAGATATATATATAACGCAAAGAGATATTAGGCAGATACAGATGGCAAAAGGGGCTATAAGGGCAGGAATTGACATCATGCTCAAAGAAATGGGAATAGACGTAAAAGATGTTAAGAAAGTATTTTTGGCGGGAGGTTTTGGGAACTACATTTCACCTAAAAGCGCTGTTGAGATAGGCCTTATACCAAAAGAGTTGGAAGGAAAAGTTTTACAAATAGGAAACAGTGCGGGAATGGGGGCTGTCATGTGCCTACTTTCAGAAAAAGAGTTAAAAAGAGCTGTTGGCCTAAAGGACAAGATCAGATATATAGAACTTTCTACGCATCCTGATTTTCAAAAGAAGTTTATGGACGGGATGTATTTCTAAGTAAGGAAATTAAATCGTGCAAAATTAAGCTTGATTCTAGTGTAAAAACTCAATTTTAGAATCTGCTTTTCTGTACTTTGACAATTTATTTAGGTAAATTGTGGTAATTTACACCTATGATAACAAAAATCCAGTGTAAAGTCTGCCGAGAAAAGCTTACATTTTACCTTTATAATACGTTATTACCATTTATTGGGCCAATATGGGCACACTTCCCCCTTGGATCTCTGGAATAGCTTTTTTAGCTCGCTCCAACATGTATCTTGCAAAACGCTTAAAGTTCTGGGCCAATACCTTTAAGCCTACGTTTACTCTACATTTTACAAGTCCCCTTACTCGAAGCTTCGAAAGACCATGACCCCTCTTCAAGGCTGAATTGGTACCTTCTATTGCAGCTCTTTTGCTCTTGTCTTCCTCACACCTACATTCTATCTTTTCCCGTTGTTTGGCTGCTTCTATCGATTTTAGATTTATCCTCACCACGTAATCTTTTTTCTGTTCTTTGCAGTAACATTGATTTTTCAATTCACACATTGCACAGGCTTCTTTTGGAAAATGGGCCACCGTCTGCCCCTTCTTAACACCAGCATGGATGGGTATTATTCCCCTTGGGCACTTCGTTATCACTTTCGTTTCTTCATCTATTTCATATTCGGTCACTGATATCCTAGAAATAGGCTTCCTGCCGCTTAAGTCGGTAAAGTGGAGTTCCACACCGTTTTCTTTTGCAATTTGCACTACTTCTTCGGAGTAATAACCACCGTCTACATAGACTTCTTGGCATTCGGTATTTTGTTTTACAATAAGTAGTCTTTCTTTTAAAAGTTCTACATCGCTTTTTATGTTCTTTTCTACCGTATAGTCTGTTATGAGCTGGAAGGGATTTTCTTTTGAACAGGTTTCGCTAAGGTTTAAAACGTATCCACTTTCGGCTTTGTTCCCCTTCTTGCGATAAGTAGCATCCTCATCGTATGCTGACTGAAGGGAATCGCTGGGTATGCTTTTGCTATCTTTGGCCTTGAGCTTCTTAGTTTTTTCGTCGTAGTACGCCTGTTCTGACAGGAATCTTGCGAGGATTCTATACGCATCGGATTTTTCGAGTCCGGGAATGTCTTCGATTGTTTCCTTTGCTTCTTGGCACAGATTCAAGAGCATTTCGAGCCTGCTTTCGCTTTCTGAAGGCTTGGTTTTGTGTATCACTTCTGTCTTGAATTCAGGGTTAAGAACTTCTTTCAGGTTCTCTGAAAGTCTATCTTCAGGGATGGATTTTACTGCCCTGTAAAGTACATCAAAGGCAAGGGCGATTCTTCCTGCTTTTTTGATGTTTGACATGAACATGGTGGAGTCCATGCGCTGTTCTTTCATGGATATGCCTGCTTCTTTAGCAAAAATCTTGGTAAGATTTAAAAACTGCCCGAATATCAAGTCTTCTTGTTCAGGATGTTTTATGAGGTATTGGTATATCCTTGATCTAAAGTCATACAAGGTTTTCTCTGAAAGGTTCATGCCTCCTAATGTCCTTATTCCTACAGCGTAATTTATCAGGTAATTGAAGTTGAAGTTTTCGATAAGTTCATCATCAGAGTAGTTTTTAAGGTGTTTTATGTATTCCAGGGAAAGGAGTATGTTAACCGGGAAGTTAGGCCTTCCTGTATCACTGTATAAAACTGAAAAGGGTTTTTCATCGATGTTGCAGAACACGTATTTATAGAATATGGGTGCCCATGATTTTTCTAGTTTAGCCTTTATCCTTGAATCCATGAAGTTAACACTTTCAAATAAAGATTGTTGGAGATGGTCGCTGTTTTCTCTAAACAAGTGCAACACCCCATTTGTTGTAATTTTTGCTTCCCTAATTTTAACATAATTCTATGAAAATTTGTACTACCTATATTTTGCATGTTTATTTATTCAATCTATTTTATACTTAACTTCTTGATAAAGAAAGAAGGCTTTTTACACTAGAATCAAGCTTAAGTTTGGAAAAAGCAAGGGAGTCTTATTGGAATATTTGAGGTAATCTTCTTTGAAGAGTTGGTAAAGCTGTTTCTCTTCTTGCTTGCATTCTAAAATACATATAGGTATCCATGTAGTTGCTCCCAAAATTATTCCTGTGCTGTCCATGATAAATCCAAGACCCGTTGTCATAAGAATTAGACAGAACTTTCTATTTTTAAGTAAAAGCAAAAAGCATGACAGAACCAATCCATCCGACAAACAAAAAGGCAACTTTCAATGGAAGCTTCAGATATTGCAAGTTTTTTAACTCCTTTTAGTATAGTATCAATGAAATCATAACATTTTTCGGCAAAGTATCAAAGTAGGAGAGAAAAAGGTATTGAAATTTTTATTAGTCTGTGGTATTATATCAAATGTAACAGTTGCCGAAGTGGTGGAACTGGCAGACGCGCTGGACTCAAAATCCAGTGGGGCTCACACCCCGTGCGGGTTCGACTCCCGCCTTCGGCACCAGTTGAAAATGAAGGTTTCCAGAGTTTTGGATTTTCTGGAAGACCTTTAAATATAAACCCAGTAATGCAATTAGATTATGTTTTAAAAGGTATCCCTTAAGAGGATACCTTTTTTTATTGCTTGTTGCAATACCTGTTAAATAATTGCATGCTACTAACCGTATATAATAGGAAAATAGTAGGATGTGTTTGTCACCATGATACATGAATTAAAGGCAGAAAGTAAGAGTATTCACTGATTGAGCGAAAAAAATAGCTTTTTTAGGAAATTTAATTAAGAAAATATTTTGGAAAAAAGGTATACCTGAAATGAAATCTAGTCTCCAAAAAATAATAAAGTCTGTCCTATGTTTATCAAGCAGTAGTTTATAATGAGTATTTTAAGTTTGGAGTTACAATGGCTATTATGATGAGAAATACAGTATTTGCAGAAAATGAATAGTTGGAATTGAATGAGTTGTGAGCTTAGGCTATTCTTGTGCCTTAAAAGGAAACGGAATACTTTTCTATTAACAATTTTTTCTGTGTGTAAAGGGACTATTAAAAGTTTGGAATTAACTGTAGTAAGCACATTGGGAGTTTTGATAAAGGCGAAAGAAAAAGGAATTTTAAAAAAGTAAAACCACTCTTAAATGAGATGATATAGGGAAAGGCTACATTTGCAGAAAATTATGCAATAAAATTTTAGAAATTTATAAGGAAAAAGTAAACGCACTGAAAAAGGCGTTTTTATTTTTGTAGAAATTTTAGAGGCGGAAGGTGAAGCTGGAAATTAGAAATGAACGGATAGCGTAAAATTTCAATAAGTAACTGAGCAGGAAAATTAAGTATGAATGTGGAAAAAAGACCTCACCGGGAGAGAATCAAAAACCAAAGCGAAGAAGAACTAGCGTTGATTATTTAAAATAATGGGGATTTTCAATATAATGCCACCTCCATTATTTTTTATATTTTACTTTTGACTATTTTTTCTAGCTGTATTAATCGGTTTCAGAAATGCAATAAATGATTCTCTATATTACAAATTTTAATAATTTTTCAAAAAAAAAAAAAAAAAAAAAAAAAAAAAAAAAAAAAAAAAAAAAAAAAAAAAAAAAAAAAAATATTAGATAATTCAAAAGGATTTTATCGAATTTTGTCGAATATAAATAAAAAAAGAGGATTAGGTTATTTATGGGGAGGGTTTATTGCATGGGAGAAATCCCATTTGAGCAATCATATGCGATTAAAGATTTGGGTAACGAGTTAGAGAAGTTAATGAGAAAAATTAATGGCTTAAATTTACCTCTTTATGATGAGAATTTTGCTCTAATTTGTGAACTACAAATAGACATGCCACAAAACAAGCACGAGGAAGAGTTCATAAAGAGAAAAACAAAAGATTTTTTAAGAAATGCGTTAGATACACATTTTCTTTTTGCTTTACCTAAAACCGATGAAATATTATTATTTCTTGGGTTTGATAGAAATAGATATGAAAATCGGACATATAGGAATATGTTAAGAGAAGTTTTTTGTAAACTGCAAAGAGAAATACGTACTTTAACTTCACATTTCAAATTAGTAGTAGGAGTCAGTTCATCAATAAAAGGGGAGTTTTCCTTTAAAAAAGCCTATACTGAGGCTCATGTAGCGAAAGAGGTAGGAAAGAGGATTTACAAGGAAGAAACCCTTACTTTTTATGACGATTTAGGTATATACAAATTTTTGCGTTTTGTTGATAGAGAAGATATTTTGAAAGACGAAAGTATCCGTTGTATTTACGAATATGACAAAAAGCACAATACAAATCTACTAGAAACCTTAGAAGTATTTATGGATAATAATGGAAGTATAAAGAAGACGGCTGAGAAAACTTTTATGCATCCAAATACGATTAAATATAGGTTAAATAAAATAAAGGAATTGGCAGGAGAAGATATACTAAAGGACGAAAGTAAGAGATTCTACTACTATCTATTGACAAAAGCAATAAGACTAATTTTGGATTGAGTAATGTGTTTACTATTCATAGCAAAAAATACATAACATGCTATTTTTTTTGTCCTTTTAAGACATATGTTTTTTCCAATACTGCTATTATAATTAAATTTAAGCGAAAGCTCCAAAATTATAGGAGGTGAACTTTAGATAGCATAAAAGCACAAAAGAAAAAATGTTAAAGGAAGGTAGAGCATGACATTTGACGTTACTCATTCTTTATTTTACATGTTACTAGCAAGAGATAGAGCAACAGCCATTCATTCCCGAAATGTGGCAAAATATGCTATGACAATAGGGGTTGCATTGGGCTTAAATTCAGAGGATATGAAAGAACTATATATAGCTGCTTTATTGCATGATTGCGGCAAGGTTGCGTTGCCAGACAAACTTTTGAAAACGTCTAGAAGCTATACACGTTGGGAAAGGCAAATGATGCAGCAGCATGTGGTAATAGCAAAAAAGTTGTTAGTAAATCTCGGTTTCCCCAAAAAGATTATTGATGGCATTTATTATCATCACGAAAGATACGACGGTATGGGCTATGTGGAAGGTTTAAGGGGTGAAAGCATACCACTTTTCGCGCGAATAATTGCTATTGCAGATGTATTTGACGCTCTTACGAGCAAAAGACCTTACCGAGATCCGTTATCCATTCAGCAGGCTATTGACGTATTAAAAGAATCAAAAGGGCAGTTTGATGAAAAATTGTTGGACATTTTTTTAAGATATATTAACAAATCATATGTCGATACTGTTAAAAATATTTAAATTCAAAAATTTTACAATATTATTGGAGGTTTAAAATATGGCTGAAAAAAATCATAAGACACTTGCTCCTTTGAGTGGAGAGAGCACAAGTACAACTAGCATAAATACAGCCATGGGGGGGGTAGATAAAAAGCAAATTGAAATACAAAGGAAAAAGGCGCGCACCTTTGCAAAAAGGCAACAGGCAGCGGAAAGAATTGCAGCAGCAACAGAAGAGCTTTCATCTGGAGTTGAAGAAGCTTCAGGAGCAATTGAAGAATTGAGATCTTCTATGGAACAAATTGCTAGCGGAGCAGAGGAAGCAAGCAAGGCGATACAGGAGTCACTCGCAGCAATTGAACAAGTAACCAAAGGAGCAGAACGTTCAGCAGAAAATGCCCAGAAGGTATTGGATAGGGCTAAGGCTATTCAGTCACTTGTAAAAAAGACAGCTGAAGACATAGAAAAGCTTGTAGAAGGTGTAAATAAAGCATCGGCTAAAAATGAAGAATCAGCAAAACTTGTAGCACAACTAGAAAAGCAAGCAGAGAATATAGGTGATATAGTCAAGACAGTTGGGAGAATAGCAGATCAAACTAATTTACTGGCATTGAATGCAGCCATAGAGGCAGCACGGGCGGGAGATCACGGCAGAGGATTTGCCGTAGTTGCTGATGAGGTAAGGGTACTTGCTGAAACCTCGGAAAAGGCGGCTAATGATATAAGAGAAGTAGTAAACCAAATTCAGCAAGAAGTTAAGGTGGTAGTAGATGCCATTAATGGAGCAGCAGCCAAAGCACGTTCACAAGTTGAAAGAGGGAAAACTATAAGTGAAGGTCTTGTTTCTATTCTCACGGCAATGGATGAGGTAGTAAAAGGGGTGTCTTTGATAAATGATCTCAGTCGCCAATCGTTTCAAGCTGTACAAGAATTCCAAAAAGGAGCGGAAATAATAGCAAGCAATGCTGAAGAACAGGCTAGTGCTACGGAAGAGTCACTTCAAGCGATAGAACAACAAGCAAAAGCTCTCGCTGATGTAAGTCAGGCGGCTGCTGAACTTGCTGAGATGGCAGAAGATTTAAGGACGTCCACTGATACTCAAAAATCGGCTGAAAGCTTTGCAGCTGCGGCAGAAGAACTTTCCGCTGCGATAGAAGAATTAAGCAAATCAGCAGATCAAATAATGGTTGCACTTTCCCAGATATCCAAAGGTGCTGAACAGCAGGCAAGTGCAGCAGAAGAATCTTCCAGCGCTGTTGCACAGGTAGAAAAAGGAATGAAGACGATTGGCGAGCAGGCGCAGTCGGCTTTAAATAAAGTGATGGAACTTTCAAGGTTACTTGAAACCAACAAGAACAATGTAGATCAGCTTATTGCTGGTATTGAAGATGCTCTTAATGAAAACAAGCTAAATATAGAAAAAATAAAAACGTTGGAGTCTATGGCTAAACAGATCAATAAAATTGTGGATACTATTGTCACAGTGGGCATTCAGACAAACATGCTTGCGGTAAGCGGAGCTATAGAAGCTGCAAGAGCAGGAGAATACGGTAAAGGCTTTGCAGTTGTTGCATCGGACATAAGAAATTTGGCGCAAGATAGTACGAATAATGCAGAGCAAATCAAAGAACTGGTAAGAGCTATACAGGAGCAAATAGAAATAGTACTTGAAGATGCAGAGGCAATAGGCGATTCTACTGTTGAAGAGGTAGAAAAAGCTAGAAGTACTTCAAAAGATTTGGAGCAGATAGAAAAGGATATGAAGGAAATGGTAAAAGCTAGCGAAGAAATTGCAGAAGAGGCTAATCAGAGTATATTAGCGATAGGGCAAATAAGGGAAGGAATAGACCAGATTGCATCTGCAGCCGAGGAGGCTTCAAGGGCTGCACAAGAAGCAGCTGCAGCCGGTAAGCAACAAGCAGAGGGTGTAAGAGAATTAGCACAAGCTATTGAAGACATTGCAGCACTAGCCGATGAAATGCAACAGCTTTAAGATTTAAATATATTGGTTAAGGTGATGGTTTTATGGAACTGATAAACACAAAAGATGTGGCAAGGAAAAATGGCCTTCAGTGTGTTACATTTCATTTGGGTGATGAAATATATGGCATAGATATGCGATATCTCCAAGAAATAATAAGGGTTCCTGATGTAGTAAAAGTTCCCGGCACTCCTTCATATATTCGTGGTCTTGCCAACTTGCGAGGTACAATCTTACCGATCGTAGATTGCAGACTACGCTTAGGACTCAAAGGAAATGAGGATACTGAGGCAAGTCGTGTGATCGTGCTGACAGCGGGTAACAAGAAATTAGGGTATGTGGTTGATCAGGTGGTTGGAGTAATATCTATCCATGAAAAGGAAATAGAAAAGGGGGCTGGCTCAGAAACTGCTGCAGACTTTGTTGAAGGTATTGCCAAAATTGAAAAAGGCAAAAAGTTGGTCATGCTGCTAGATGCCAAGAAACTTCTAAATTTCCGCGATGGAGAAACTATCAAAGAAGAGGTGGAAGTTAGTAAGAACAATACAATTAACATATTTCAAGAAAGCGAAAAGAAGAACGCAGATGCTAACGGTGAACAATTGGAGATGATAAGTTTTAAGATAGGAGAGGAAGAATACGGTATTGAGGTAGGCAGTGTACAGGAAATTGTTCGTTTTTCTGGTGAAGTTAGTGAGGTCCCCAATACACCACCTTATATCCTTGGTGTTATTTCTCTTCGAAATAAGGTATTACCCATTGTTAGCTTACGACGATTGTTTAATATGGAGGAATGCTCTTTTGATGAGAGGTCGAGAATAGTAGTTACAAGTATAAGTGAAAATGGTTTTACATATGCTGTAGGGCTTAAAGTTGATTTGGTTTTGGAAGTGTTGAGAATAGATAGAGTTGCGGTTACTCCTGTGCCACCTTTATTGAAGACAAAAGATAGTGAAGAAATAAGTGGTATATGTAAGCTGAATGAAGGTAGCCGCCTAGTTTACATACTTGATCCCAAAAAGCTATTTTCACATAGGTTAAGAGAAAGTGCTGATATATTAAGGGCACAGGGTGGTGATGAAGAGATGAAGGTTGTTGATACGAAGGAGGAAGAGGAGCAACTTGTAACTTTTTTGGTAGATGGTATAGAATGCGCGTTTTCTATAGAGGATGTAAGGGAGATAATAAGACCAACAGAAATAATAGCGGTTCCTAAGGCACCGGATTTTGTGGAGGGTGTTATAAACCTGCGAGGTACGATTGTACCTGTTATCGATCTTAGAAAAAAATTTGGATTAAAAGAGAAAAATCGGGATGATCGCAATAGGATAGTGATTGTTGAAATTTCTGGAAGGCACACCGGTCTAATCGTTGATTCAGTTAAAGAAGTAGTAAAAATTGGACATTCTCAGATAGAGGATACGCCAGAGATTCTGATGGATGAAATAGACCAAAGGTTTATAAAAGGAATTGCGAAGTTTGATGAAACGAATAGAATGATTATTTTGCTATCTGTGGAAGAAGTGTTGTCAGGAAAGGAGAAAAAAGAACTAATGGCAATAGATGAAGCAGATAATTGACGCAATAGTTTGATAGGGAGAAGTGTTAATTATGAAGAAAAAAATTCGCGTACTCGTAGTGGATGACTCTGCTTTTATGCGGAGGTGTTTAAAAGATATACTTGAAAATGAGGAAGACATGGAAGTAATTGATACCGCTCGTGATGGCAATGAGGCAGTAAAAAAGGCAGTAGAACTTCGCCCTGATGTGATAACTCTTGATATAAATATGCCAGTGATGGATGGGCTTACCGCACTGCAGTATATAATGTCTCTTGCGCCATGTCCTGTTGTAATTATTTCATCTCTTTCTACAGAGGGAGCTTTAACCACATTTGAAGCTCTCGAGCTTGGAGCTGTTGATTTTGTGGCGAAACCAGGAGGCACAGTTTCACTGGGAATAAAGCAGCTTGCAGACGAAATTGTATCAAAAGTGAGGATAGCTGCCTTATCTAATAAGGAACTACTAAGTTCTTCAAGAAACTTTAAAAAGTTATTGAAACGTAGAAATCAGGAAGTAACTAGGAAAGTATATGAAAATAAAATTTCTAAAAAAGAAATTGTGGTAGTAATTGGGGTTTCTACAGGGGGACCAAAAACATTGATGGAAATTTTACCTTATCTTCCTTCAGATTTTCCGGCGGCTGTGTTGGTAGTTCAGCACATGCCGCCAGGTTTTACACAACCTTTTGCTCAACGTCTAGATCAAAGCTGCAATTTAAAGGTAAAGGAAGCGGAAGACAAAGCGTTTGTAGAACCTGGAACAGTTATCATTGCAAAAGGTGGATGGCACCTCGTGGTGGAAAGAGATTCAAGAAGTTCTAAGCTTATTACTAGATTAACTCAGAAGCCTGAAGAGACACTTTATAAGCCTTCTATTAATGTTACCATGAAATCGGTACTTGAAAATGTAGATGGCCGGAATATTATAGGCGTACTTTTGACAGGTATGGGTGACGACGGTGCAGATATGATGGTTGAAATAAGAAAACGAGGAGGATTAACTATCGCAGAATCACAAGAAACTGCTATAGTATATGGTATGCCAAGAGCAGCTGTAGAGCGTGGTGGGGCTGAGATAGTAGTACCTGCTTATAAGATAAGTGATATCTTGTTAAAGAAGGTGAATGAGTATGCAAGAACCTCAGAATATTAATGAATTAATCGGACTAATGAAGAACGGCAGAAATGAAAGCGAACGCATCGCGGCAGCACTCGATTTGGGGAATTTTAAAAGCAAGGAGGTAGTAGAAGCCTTGGTGGAGCAACTTTGTATAGAGACAAGTAGAGCAGTACAAGAATCAATAGTGAGTTCTCTTATAAAAATAGGAAACGAAAATGTTGCAGAGCTTGCTGTGGAGTTACTTAAAAGCGATGATGCTTATCTTAGGAATGTTGGAGTAGAAATATTGGCAACCATAGGGGATTCGGCTCTTGAGGTTTTTGAAAGAATGATAATGCATCCTGATAAAGATGTGCGACAGCTAGTGGTTAATGCTATAGGAGAAGGACAATTGAAAGAAGCTGTCATGATTTTAAGAAAAGTTGTAGAGGATGATGAAGAAGAAAATGTTGTGGCGGCAGCAGTTGAATACTTAGGCGAGATTGGCGGTAGTGAGGAGGACAAAAAAGCAATAAAGCAAGCTTTAAATCGATTTTCTAGTCCTTTTTTTCAATATGTTGGAGAAGTTGCGCTAAAAAAATTGGGAGGATAGAAATGAGGTGTACAAGTGACAGCTGAGGAATTCATCAAGTTAAGAGATTTTATTTACCGTAAAACAGGAATATATTTTGAAGAACAAAAAATGTATTATGTCAAAAACAGGGTAGAAAGCCGGATGGAAGCTACCGGATATGAAAATTTCAGGAGCTATTTTACTTGGCTGCGATTTGATGTAACGGGTCAAGAACTTCAACAATTGCTTAATGCTTTAACAATCAATGAAACATATTTTTTTAGAGAATATTATCAACTGAAATGTTTTGCAGAAGAAGTTTTGCCTGAAATTTTGGAGAGAAAACGTAAAGAAAACAGCCGAAAAATCAGAATCTGGTCTGCAGGTTGCTCCACGGGAGAAGAACCGTATACACTTGCCATAATTATGAAGGAAATGCTTGAAGATGTAGATGATATAGACTGGGAAATTTATGCAACAGATATAAACACTGAGGTGTTACAAAAAGCTGAGAGAGGATTATATTCACAAAGAGCTGTTCGACTTGTACCAGAAGAGTATAAAAAGCGCTATTTATATAAAAAAGGAGATTTTTATGAGGTAATACCAGACCTTAAAGAAAAAATTATATTTTTTCAGTTAAATTTAATGGATGCAGTGGAAATGCGAAAAATGAGGAATTTTGATGTGATTTTTTGCAGAAATGTACTCATTTATTTTGATGATGCATCTCGAAGGCAAGTAGCAATTTATTTTTATGAAGCTCTTGTAGAAGGGGGTTATATATTTTTAGGCCATTCAGAGTCAATGAGCCGTATTACACCTATCTTTAAACTGCGAAAATTTAAAAATGCGTTTGTGTACCAGAAATGAGGTGAAAAGAGTGAATCCCAGCGTATTAATTGTGGATGATTCTGCGGCAGTGCGTGGTTTTCATGGCTCGATACTTCGGAATGTTGGCTTTGAGGTCGAAGAAGCTGCCAACGGTTATGAGGCTTTAGAAAAGTATCTTGCAAAAAAATTTGACCTTTTATTAGTTGATGTGAATATGCCCAAAATGCATGGATACGAGTTGATACGGCAGATAAGAGAACAAGAGCTTCATGGTTTTGTGCCAGTGATTGTTATATCTACAGAATCAGGAGAAAATGACTATTTAGAAGCGTTTCGAGTTGGGGCAAATCTTTATTTAGAAAAACCGGTTGATCCGATATGCTTGCAACTTTCTGCAAAAATGCTTACAGGGATAAGGTAGGGATGACTGAAATGAAGAATGAATCCAATGGATTTATAAAGAATGCAAAAAAATTGCTTGACAATATAGGCTTTTTTGTGCTTGGGTTAGAAGATGCTTATGAGAAAGACAAAGCAGCTGAAGAAATTTTAAGCAGATTGAGTGAGTTATTGCAATTATGCAAGTCTTATGATTTTGATAAACTGGGTTCTTTTATAGAAAGTTTAATAAAACTGATTAAGGAAATGGCACAAAAAGAGAAATTTCTCGATACGGAGATAAGTGATTTTTTACTGGATTCTTTTGAGAGGATAATAAATTTAGTTGAAAACGCTGAAAAAGAAGGACTTGAGACATTAAAAGCGCCGGAGCTAAAAGAATTTGAAGGCAGAATATCAGAGTTTTTGGATGAAATAGATAAAATGCCTCAAGCTTCTGTGACACATACAGACGATATGTTGCGCACTATTTCCAAGGACAAAAAGATTTTTTTAAATGAATTAATACAAAAAAGCGAAAATGTTTATGAAATACTACTTCAAGTAGTAGGTACAAAAGCTGTAGAAATTGATGTAACTGAATTTTTTGACAAATTAAAAGAAATTGGAGAGGTTACACATATTGATGCTGATACGCGAAAATTACCTTTACTAGAAGAACTTGATCCTTCTATCCCTTATATATCTTTGACTTTTGTATTGATATCTGATAAAAATGCCCAAGAAATAGAGGATACACTGTATAAAGTAATAGGAACAGATACTGATGTAAAGGTACTTGTGTCACCGGTATTTCCTGATGCAATTGAAAAATTTACGACATCTGAAGTCGATTCTTTATCAGCTATGTCGGCTGGAGAAGACAAGGTACAAGAAGTCATGGATATGATAATTTCACAGCAGGAGGAGTTCTATAAGATTGCAGATACGCCAGAAGACCGGCGCTGGAGGGGAAACATGGTTATAAATGTGCTTCAAAGGATAGCAGAATACATGGGTTGGGTTACAAAAAGTGAAAATTTAGTTAAAATGATCAAAACAAACAAAATCAAATTGCCAGAAAGATTTGTAAATCTTGTGAATCTTATAATAAACAACGACAAAAAATTGCAGGAAGATGAGTCTAAAGATAGGGGAGTTTATTCAGCAAGAACTGAGAATGAAGAAATAGAAAGGCGTGAAATTAAAAAAGGTGAAGAGAAAATCTTGCAAGAATATAATGAAAGTATTTCCAGAGATATGATGAACAATAAAGGTTTTTCAGAAATCGAAACTACGAAGACGCTGAAAGTAGACCAGACTAAAATCGATGAGCTTATGAAGTTAGTAGGAGAACTGGTTGCAGTCAATAATGGACTTTCGTTTATGATAAAAAAAATCGAAATGGAATATGGATCAACAGATGTAACAAAAGAATTAAAAGATAAGCAGGTTTTGCTAAAGAGGATAGGAAATGACTTGCAGGACATAGTAATGAGCTTGAGACTTCTTCCAATAAAATATATATTTGATCGTTTTCCCAGGATGATTCGCGAGATTAGCAGAAAACTTGACAAGAAGGTACGTCTTGTTACGGAGGGGGAGGAAACCCAGATAGACAAGAATATTGTGACGGCGCTTTATGATCCAATGTTACACATTATAAGAAATGCAATCGATCACGGAATTGAGAAACCAGAAGAACGGTTAAAAAAGGGAAAATCCGAAGAAGGCTTGTTGGTTCTAAAGGCACAAAAAATAGGAGATAAGGTTATTATTGAGGTCAGAGATGATGGACGTGGCATCGATACTGAGGTAGTAAAAGCAAAGGCAGTTCAAAAAGGTTTTGTATCTGCTGAAAAAGCAGCGACGATGGATGAACACGCTGTTTTGGAACTTCTGTTTATACCTGGTTTTAGTACTTCAGATGACGTAACGGAGTTGTCTGGTAGAGGTGTGGGAATGGATGTCGTGCGTGATACAGTGAGAAGACTGGGTGGTAATGTACGTTTGATGAGTAAAGCGGGAGTAGGTACTTCTGTATACCTGGAACTGCCTGTGACAATGGTAACATCCAGGGTACTGTTATTTACTTTGAAAGAGCGCCGTTATGCCTTGCCCCTTGAAAGTGTGGGAGAACTAGTAAAAATAAAGGCTGAGGATATAAGAAAGATGAAAGGAAAAGAAGTAGTAGTATTGAGGGGAGAAATAATGCCACTTTTGAGACTAAAGGAATTTATGGGACTTCAAAATGATGCGGAAGAAAAATTTGATACAGAATATTCACTTGTTGTACTAAATAATGGCGTGGCGGTTATGGTAGATGAATTTATTGGTGAACAGGAGATCATTATAAGGCCACTTCCGGAGGAACTATCTTCAGTATATTCTTTGGGTGCGGCTATATTGGGGGATGGGGATATTGTTCTTGTTCTAAATCCTGAAAAATTAGGAGGAGGCATTTAAAGTGATGTTGGACTATCTTGATGCCTATGTTGAGGAGACGGAAGAACAGCTTTCAAGATTGGAACAGCTCTTTTTGGAAATAGAGAAAAATACTAACCAAGCAGAAATTTTAAATGAAATTTTTAGGATTATGCATACAATAAAAGGTTCCTCAGCTACAATGGGTTTCAGCATGGTGGCAGATTTTTGCCACAGATTAGAAAATCTTTTTGACAAGCTGAGGAAGAGTGAACTTGGCATAGATGACTATTTGATAGATATACTGTTTAAAAGTTTTGATACTTTGAAAGAAATGTTGTCAGCATCTATAAAAGGAGAAAACTATGATAGCTATAGAGTAGAAGAGTTGATTAACGCTATAGATAGTTTTAAACAAATGAATACCAGTAATAATGGTAAGAACATAGAGGTTGAAAAAAAAGAAAACCAAGTAAATAACAATATTTTGGAAATATCAGTTGAAATAAGCAAGGATTGCATAATGAAAAATGCACGGGCTCTTATAATTGAAAAATATATTGAGGAAATGGGAAATGTGATAAGTTTTGAACCTTCTGTTGATATGCTACAAAGAGAAGAAGTTGTAGGTGAAAAGATAACGGCAATATTGGAAAGTCGGCTGAAAATCGAAGATGTAGTCTGGAAGTTACAAAATATACCAGATGTTGTTAACGTAGAGGTGAAGCAGGACTATAGAAGCAAAGACGTTGTCAAAATAAATATAAGTACGCAGAATAAAATAGAAGATATTATGCATTTAAAAGAAGTTATGATGAAAGCTAACGCGGTAGAGCTCGAATTTGAAGAAAAATCCAAGATGAGTTTTGCATTATTGCAGCTTATACTTGCTGCGTATAGAGAAAATAAAGAAATTTATTATAAAACAACTAGAGGCAATGTGGCAAAAATGCTTAATTTAATGGGGATAAGGCCACAATTTGCACTATGTGAATGAATTTTCTATTACTCCCATCATAAAGACTTCTTTCTCTTTTTTTTATTTTTGCCAACAGTAATTTCTTTTAAGGATAGACTTTATTGTATTTCCGCCTACTTTTAAGCTATATTTTCTATAAAAGTACGAAAATAAACGGCTATATCTAAAGACAGTTTTTTTTGCTTCAGAGATGACAAGATTTTCTAATTCAGAAGAAGTTTTTCTGGGAGGATTTTTTAAGTTTTCTTAATTTATCATGTAAAAGGACCAATTAATGGCTCTACGAACAGTGTGATTTGAGATACTCAATATTTTTACTGTTTACAACTTCTCTAGCTTTTTCAGGGGATATTTTTTAAGGTCATGGTATGTGATAATATTCATCGGCTGATATAATGTTTTCTTCACTGTTTTTGTATTACGAGAATTTCTACTGGTTATGATATTGACAATAGATACAAACCTATCTATAATGAAAGAGGCAATAGGGCTGGGCGTATTTTAGTATATGAGTCGAATTTTCTAATAATTGACGGAATTTTAAGAAAAACCAGAGAGATTGGTTCTGTTGAAATAACCATAATGAAAAAGATTGTTTAAGATATATTAAAATAACAAAGGAGTGGGTACGGTGAAGGAGACTATTATTTATAATTTAAAAACGCTTGTAGAAGAAATAACAGAATCAGATAATACTAAAAAAGAATGGGAGGATTTTTTGATTAGTCTTGCAGAGGCCTTTGGCAGTGAGGATATGAAAGGGAGGATAAAAGAGCCTCTCAAAAATTTGCTGAATTTTATTGATGTAAGTGGTCTGGTAAGAGGGATGGAGCTTTTGAATGCCAGAATTGAAGGGTTCCCCCTTCCAGAAATGTTAAAGGTCGTAATCGAAGTATTGGACGAGATAAAAAATGATAAGGAGATGCGCATAAGAGAGCTGGGACACGTACTTGCCGAACTCGCAACCCCTATAATAAGGATATGGCGTGATGTACTCCTGGTACCTCTTATTGGTACACTTGATAGCCACAGAGCACAGAGCATGGCTGAAAAGCTTCTTGAAAGAACAGCAAGTACTAGGGCAAAGGTGGTTATTGTGGATGTGACAGGAGTGCCAATGATCGATACGATTGTCGGGGGATTTTTAATAGAAATGTTTAACGCAGTAAAATTGCTTGGCAGTGACGTAATTCTGACAGGTATAAAGCCGGAGATAGCTCATACTCTTGTAAAGCTGGGCGTTGATTTCAATATGGTAATTATAAAGAGAGACTTGGAAAGCGCTCTTAAACATGCAATTGAGATAACATCTGATAACAGAGGAGTAAGATATGGACAAAAAAGAGGGAGCGACTATGAAGAATAAAGTAGTGCCAACCATTAAGCTTTATGATTATCTACTTGTTCCAATACAAATTGAACTTGATGACAATACAGTTGAGAGACTGCAGATGCAGATACTCCATGAGATACATGAGAAGGAAGTTCGGGGAATAATAATCGATGTTAGTATGGTCGATGTAATCGATAGCTATATATCTTTTGTTCTTTCGGAAACGGCTGGCATGGCTAAGGCTATGGGATGCTATGTTGTTATATGCGGAATTCAACCTCAGGTAGCGCTTACACTGTCCCAGATGGGCATCAAACTGAAAGACATAATTACTGCCCAGAGCCTTGAGGATGCTATAAATATTCTTGATAAATTGGAATAAGAGGTACTTGTTTGATGCTTTTTTGCTTTTAAAGGGGTGATACCGGTGATAGAAGTGAATCCCCAGGATTACGATATAGTATTGAAGATAAAGGATGAAAGCGATATTGCGGTATCAAGGCAGATGGCGAAAAATTTTGCACAGAAAATGGATTTTTCGCTGGCGGATGTTACCAAAATAGCTACGGCCGTGTCGGAACTGGCAAGAAATATATACAGATACGCAAAAGAAGGATATATTTACATCAGGAAAAAAGAAGGAGGTTCAGAAAAAGCGCCTGCCATAGAGATTTTGGCGTGCGACAGGGGGCCTGGGATAGAAAATGTGGAACTAGCCATAAGCGGAGGATATACGACTTCGGAAAGAAGCCTAGGGTTGGGCCTTGCAGGAATTAGAAGGCTTATGGACAGCTTTCATATTGAATCTGAAGTTGGAAAGGGAACGGTTGTTATCGTTGAAAAAAGGAGGCGCGTGTTTTGACAGAAAAGCTGGAGGTTGATATTGCTGTTGAAGCTGATCTTTTTATTCTCGACTTTGTCAGTTGGAGGTCATTTTTGGGCTGGTAAAAAATATCAAACCCTTGATTTTCAAGGGTTTTTTGTTTTTAGGATTAAAAAATTTTTCAAAACTGTAGGGACAATTTTTCTCCTAATTATTGCCATAATACTTGACTATATTCACTTTTTGTAGTATAATGTAATAAACTAACATAAAGGTGATGCCATATGTTTCTCAAAATAACTAAAGCTGGTGGCTATGAGTATGCCAAAATTGTCCATAATTATCGCGAAAATGGTAAAATAAAACAAAAAGTCTTGCTTAATCTCGGTAGAATTGATGAACTTAAAAATGACCCTTCTTTCATTAATCTTGTAGATAAATTGCAAAAAATATTTTTAAGCTCTAGCGAAGAGACAGGTTCGATCAAGTTTTCTCCAGAAGATGTTTCAGAAGGGATTATTAAAAACTGGGGATATATTGTGTATAGGAAACTTTGGGAAGAACTTGAGATAGGTAAATTTCTCAAACAGTATAGCTCCCAAAATTCCAAGATAAAGTTTGACATTGATAAAGTGGCATTTTTAATGACAGCACAGAGATTAATTCAGCCAGTAAGCAAACTTCAAACGTACTACCGCAAAAACAGATACTTTGGATTTGAAGAAGATATTGATTTGAATCAGCTGTACAGGGGATTAGATATTCTGGCCCAGATAAAAGAGGATTTGGAGCTATATCTTTATCACAAGAATAGAGATTTATTTAACATGGTAGTTGATGTTGTTTTTTATGATGTGACAACATTTTACTTTGAAAGCATTAAGCAAGATAACTTAAGGGATTTTGGATTTAGCAAGGATAACAAGGTAAATGAGGTACAAGTAGTAATGGGCATGCTTGTAGATAAAGAAGGAAGACCAGTTGGATATGAACTGTTTCCAGGAGATACTGTTGACAGCAAGACCATGATAGAAATTTTGAGGAAACTGAAAGATAAATTTTGCATAGACCAGGTAATAATAGTTGCGGACAAAGGCCTTAACAGTAAACTTAATTTAAAGCTGATAAAAGAAGCGGGATACGACTACATTGTGGCAAGCAGACTGAAAAACATGAGTAAAGAGATTTTAGATAGAGTATTTGATGAAGAAGGATATCAAGTTTTGGAAGAGAAAAAGTGGAAATTTGACAGAGAAATATTTGGTGAAGAGTTTAGATTCAAGGTCATAGAAAGAGAGAATATTATCAAAACGGGAGAAGGGGAAATATTCAAGATACCTGAGAATCTAATAATAACCTATTCAAGCAAGAGGGCCAAAAAAGATAAAGAAGAGAGGCAAAGGCTAGTAGAAAAAGCAAAAGAACTTTTAGAAAAGCCCGGCAATGTAAGGGCAGCAGAAAAGAGAGGAGGAAGGAAATATTTAAGACGCATTTCCGAATCAGAAGAATATGTACTGGATGAAGAAGCAATAAAGAGAGATGAGAAATTTGACGGTTTTTATGCAATTCAGACCAGCAAGAAAGAAATGAGTGTGACAGAAGTTTTGAATGCATATCATGATTTATGGAAGATAGAGCAGTCTTTCAGAGTAATGAAAAGTTGTCTGGAGGTAAGACCAATATTTCACTGGACGGAAAAAAGGATAAGAGGGCATTTTGTTGTGTGCTATTTGGCATTTTTACTGGAAAGAACTTTAGAATACAGCTTGAGGTCTAAGGGGAAAGAATTAAGCAGTGATAGAATAAAAGAAGCGATAGGTTCAATGAATTTTGTGGAGATAGAGATAAATGGGAAGAAATATTTAATTAAACAAAAGATAGAGGAGGAAGCTGAAGACATATTGAAGGTGATGAAAATAAAAGCACCAAAAAATTTCATTACATATGAGGAAGGCATGGAATTAATTAGCATGAGAAAGTAATGTAGTGACAAATTTCACGCCCATTTTTTGTCAATACCTGTATTCCCAAGCTTTTTGGGTTTCGAACTGACAAAGTCAAGATATTGAATCTGAAGTTGGAAAGGGAACGGTTGTTATCGTTGAAAAAAGGAGGCGCGTGTTTTGACAGAAAAGCTGGAGGTTGATATTGCTGTTGAAGCTGATCTTTTTATTCTCGAATACCGTCTCAAGAAATTTATGGAAAAATTCAATATAGATATTCCTTCCGCTTTGCTCGTGGCCAGAGAACTGGCCACTAATATTTTGAAATACGGTAAAAAAGGTTTTATAGAGGTAAAGTTAAAGGAAGATGGTTTATGTCTCGTGGCTGAAGACATAGGAAAAGCTGACGGGGATAACGGCGAAAAAAGGCCGGCCGGAGGACTTGGAATAGGACTTGAAGTGGTAAAAAAAAGTAGCAATGAGTTTGAAATCGAGCGAAAACCTAGCGGGGGAACAAGAGTGAAAGCTACTCTTAAGGCATCTAACCAAAAGGGGAAGAATTTTGTTTTGCAAGTCGGGACGGCATCAAAACCGCATTATCTTGAGGAAGAAAGCGGAGATGTATGTGTGTGGAAGAAGATGGGCGAAAAATATATGTTATTTGTAGCGGATGTCTTGGGCCACGGAAGAAAGGCGTACGAAGTTGCAAAAGTTATCGAACTTTACGTAAAGAATTCAACGGAAGGAAATATAGATAAGATATATGCGGATCTTGAAAGGCTTGTAAGGGGTACGCGGGGCTGCGTTGCTTTTGTTGCTCTGGTTTCTGAATCTATGATAGAATATATAAACGTGGGCAATATAAAGGCTTGGATTGTCGATGCTGGGACTGTAAGGAGAACAATGGGAGTGAGCGGTGTTATTGGTAGGATGCCGATCAGTCTAAAAATATTTAAAGAACCGATATCATTGCTTCATTCTACATTAGTGGTCTGTACCGATGGAATAAAGAATCAGTTTATTCCATCGCCTGATATGGATTGGATAAGAACATTAAGTCCTAGAGACGTTGCTTTAAAAATAATAAAGGAATTCAGCATAAAAGAAGATGATGCTACCGTACTAGTAGCAAGGGGGGGAAATGGGGTAATGACAAATCTCAAAGGTTTTATGATGGAATATAAAAATTACCTTGCAGAATACATTTTAAAAGGCGGACAGGATGAGATACTGTTTGAGGCATACCAGCACCTTATAAAATTATTGGACGATTCTTCAGCTCAAGCCGCAAATATTTTAGATATTCATAATCAAGTTCTGAAAGACGTTCTTAATATAAAGCAGGATAACGATATGGTACAGTGGATTTACATTGAAAGAGCCACAGAATTTCTGGCCCAAATACTTATAGCAACAGACGCTTTACTTCTTTCTCTGAAAGAGAGTGTAGAAAGAGATCCATTGACAGGGCTCTACAATAGATTGGCTATTGATAGAATTCTCTCGAAAGTTTGGCTGAATACAAATATGACCAAAACACCTCTTACAGTAGCCATGCTTGATTTGGACGATTTTAAACATGTTAATGATAAATACGGACATCTGATCGGCGACGAGTTGTTGAAGGAAGTGAGCACTGTTATAAAAGCTTGCCTCAGGGATAAGGATGTGGTTATGAGGTATGGAGGGGAGGAATTTCTCATATTACTGCCAGAAACAGAAATTGAGGGTGCCAAAAAAGCTCTTGAAAGGGTAAGAAAAAAAATAGAGGAAGGGATTTTTACAGAAGCCAAGATTAAAGCTACTGCCAGCATAGGTGCGGCAGTATATCCGGATGATCGTCCTCTAAGTATGGAGGAGATCGTAAAATTTGCAGATGCAGCGCTGTATGCGGCTAAAGCAAAAGGCAAGAACAGGCTTGTTTTCTATAGCCATCTGAACAAACAAAAAGATTAAAGGGGTGTAATTTGATGGAAAATATAACTATAGGCCGATATATTAATTTACCTGTAGTTTCACAGGATGCCGATTTAAGAGAAGTTGCGAGAGTAATGCTTGAAAGTAAAGAAGGCGTGGTTATCGTAGAAAAAGAAGACGGCGCAAAGGGGTACATTGACTATAACGTAGTACTAAAATGGTTTCTCATGGGAGATGAAGCTTCAAAGTTTAAGGCTAAAGATGTTGCTATCTTGATAAAAGACGAAGATAGAGTGGAAGCGACCCTGAATATAGAGGATCTTGTCAAAAGTGTAATTACACACAAAGACTGTTGGTTATTTACCCGCGCAAATGGAGGAGTAATAGCTAGACTTTCTCTTGAAAATTTAATTGAGGAACTTGCAAAGTCGCATAGTGATGAAAAGGGAAAAAGGGAAGGGCTGGAACGCTTAATAGGGATGATAATAGACCTCTTTCCTTTTGGAGTAGCGCTGGTTTCAAAGGGTGGTGAAATCATACGGGCCAATAAGCTTGCGATGGAAATAATATCAGAAAATCCAATAAAAGTTGAAGAAATAAGAAAAATGAGTAACGATAATCGAGGAAAAATATTAACAACCAAGGCAGGAACCTATTATAGGATGAGTACGAATATTTTAGGTGAGACGAATGACTTTTTAGTTACATTTACCGATATAACAGCGGAATACAATATGATGCAAAAACTGAGAAGTAGTCAAAATGAAGTGGAAATGGCATTTTCGATTATGCTTCCGGACCAGCGCATAGAGACACGATTAAAATCCATTCCAGAGTATATGGATGAGTACGACGAAAGTACAGGCATGGTGAAGATAACCGGTATAATCAGAAATGGTGGTTTCAGGCACGTGGTAAACATGCTTAAATTAATTGCAGATGCTTTTAGACAAGGTCTGATGGAATTGCCTGGGATGGATAAGAATGCACTTGTACAGGCAGCTGTTCTGCATGATATTGGGAAAGTACAGCCGGACTTGAAGATAGGAGATATAGTAAATCCGAAAGAAGTGTTTGAAAAGGGTTATTTTCATGCATTTCGAAGCGCTGATTTAAGCAAGGCGTTATATAATATAGACGATAAGGTGTATTACTTGATAAAGTATCATCATCATCTTGAAAACGAACTGCCGTCCGACTTCCCTGAGGTTCTATTGCCAATGTACAGATTTTTCAGATTAATTGATGGCCTTTCAGCTGGAATCACTCGCAGAGGTTCTAAAGTATTGATGAAGATCAACGGTACCAGAATTTATGTGAAGGAAGAAAGTAGTTTCCCATCTTACAATCAGGAAATTGAAATGGACATTTACACTGGATTTTTCAATAGCAGGAAGTTGTAAAGTGCAAAATAATATAGGTATGTTGAGTTACTATTTATAATGCATATATTGAAAATGCTCAGATGCTTTTAGAAAAACTTAAATCTAATACAACTATTAATGCTCAAGAAATAGCAAAGCTTGTTGAACTTACATCAAATACACAAAATAATATAGAAGCTTTAGTCAAATTAAATGCTGAAACTGCAGCAAATGTTGTAGATAAAGCAAATTTAGCGTATTCTAAATCAAAAGTAATTTTTTAGTAGTCTCTATTTTACTTACAGCAATATTCCGTAATAACGGCACTTGCAATAACAAGATTACTGAGAAATTCTATGAAGCAAGTCAACATTCTTGCTGAGAAACTATCAAAATATGATTTTACAGCTGAAACTGATGATGAGGGTAAAAACGAATTTACTGAAATGAATAGATCATTAAAAACCGTAATTGAAAATATAAAAGAAGCAATAAGAACAGTTAAAAAATGTAGAAACTTTAAGAGCAAATTCAGAAAACTTATCAGCAGTATCAGAAGAATTAGCATCATCTTCGCAAGAACTAGCAAAGACTATGCAAGAAGTTGCAGAAGGGGAGCAACCGCTCAGGCAAATGATCTTCAAGATATAGTAGGTTTAATACATGGTTTAACTCGAAATATAGAGAATGTTTATAAAGAACTTCAAAACGTTAAAAATGAAACAGACAATACAGCAGATAGGGCTAACAATGGTAAAAAAGAGATGGACAAGCTTGTTAAGTCGATAAGTGAAATAAGAAATGCCCTTGAGATAGTTATATCAAAGATTAATAATCTTACAAAATCAATTAAGGAAATTAGCAACATAACCAATGTAATAACATCAATATCAGAACAAACAAATCTTCTAGCATTAAATGCAGCTATCGAAGCAGCCAGGGCTGGAGAAGCTGGAAGAGGATTTGCAGTGGTTGCTGAAGAAGTTAGAAAGCTTGCGGAAGAATCTAAAAAATCAACCAACGAAATAATTGAACTTATATCTTCAATCCAAGTAGATACAGAAGAAGTAATAAAGACATCAAATGAAGTAGATAACTTTATAAAATCTCAAACAAATGTAGTAGAAAACACTGTTGAGGCATTTGGCAAAATTTTAGAATCGGTTGAAAACATAGCACCACTTATGGATAGGACTTATAAAGGAATGGATGAAATAGTAAAATCTAAAGATGAAATATTATCTAAGGTAGAATCAGTAAGTGCCGTAACACAAGAGAACTCTGCGGCATCAGAAGAAGTGGCCACTTCATCAGAAGAACTTTCAGCATCATCAGAAGAAGTGGCTGCAATAGCACAGAACTTACATTCAATGGCTATACGCTTAGCAAATGTGGTAGATAAATTTAAAGTTTAAATTAAACTAAAATTGATTCTAGTGTAAAAACTCAATTTTAGAATCTGCTTTTCTGTACTTTGACAATTTATTTAGGTAAATTGTGGTAATTTACACCTATGATAACAAAAATCCAGTGTAAAGTCTGCCGAGAAAAGCTTACATTTTACCTTTATAATACGTTATTACCATTTATTGGGCCAATATGGGCACACTTCCCCCTTGGATCTCTGGAATAGCTTTTTTAGCTCGCTCCAACATGTATCTTGCAAAACGCTTAAAGTTCTGGGCCAATACCTTTAAGCCTACGTTTACTCTACATTTTACAAGTCCCCTTACTCGAAGCTTCGAAAGACCATGACCCCTCTTCAAGGCTGAATTGGTACCTTCTATTGCAGCTCTTTTGCTCTTGTCTTCCTCACACCTACATTCTATCTTTTCCCGTTGTTTGGCTGCTTCTATCGATTTTAGATTTATCCTCACCACGTAATCTTTTTTCTGTTCTTTGCAGTAACATTGATTTTTCAATTCACACATTGCACAGGCTTCTTTTGGAAAATGGGCCACCGTCTGCCCCTTCTTAACACCAGCATGGATGGGTATTATTCCCCTTGGGCACTTCGTTATCACTTTCGTTTCTTCATCTATTTCATATTCGGTCACTGATATCCTAGAAATAGGCTTCCTGCCGCTTAAGTCGGTAAAGTGGAGTTCCACACCGTTTTCTTTTGCAATTTGCACTACTTCTTCGGAGTAATAACCACCGTCTACATAGACTTCTTGGCATTCGGTATTTTGTTTTACAATAGGTAGTCTTTCTTTTAAAAGTTCTACATCGCTTTTTATGTTCTTTTCTACCGTATAGTCTGTTATGAGCTGGAAGGGATTTTCTTTTGAACAGGTTTCGCTAAGGTTTAAAACGTATCCGCTTTCAGCTTTGTTCCCCTTCTTGCGATAAGTAGCATCCTCATCGTATGCTGACTGAAGGGAATCGCTGGGTATGCTTTTGCTATCTTTGGCCTTGAGCTTCTTGGTTTTTTCGTCGTAGTACGCCTGTTCTGACAGGAATCTTGCGAGGATTCTATACGCATCGGATTTTTCGAGTCCGGGAATGTCTTCGATTGTTTCCTTTGCTTCTTGGCACAGATTCAAGAGCATTTCGAGCCTGCTTTCGCTTTCTGAAGGCTTGGTTTTGTGTATCACTTCTGTCTTGAATTCAGGGTTAAGAACTTCTTTCAGGTTCTCTGAAAGTCTATCTTCAGGGATGGATTTTACTGCCCTGTAAAGTACATCAAAGGCAAGGGCGATTCTTCCTGCTTTTTTGATGTTTGACATGAACATGGTGGAGTCCATGCGCTGTTCTTTCATGGATATGCCTGCTTCTTTAGCAAAAATCTTGGTAAGATTTAAAAACTGCCCGAATATCAAGTCTTCTTGTTCAGGATGTTTTATGAGGTATTGGTATATCCTTGATCTAAAGTCATACAAGGTTTTCTCTGAAAGGTTCATACTTCCCAATGTTCTTATTCCTACGGCATAGTTTATCAGGTAATTGAAGTTAAAGTTTTCGATAAGTTCATCATCAGAGTAGTTTTTAAGGTGTTTTATATATTCCAGGGAAAGGAGTATGTTAACCGGGAAGTTAGGCCTTCCTGTATCACTGTATAAAACCGAAAAGGTTTTTCATCGATGTTGCAGAACACGTATTTATAGAATATGGGTGCCCATGATTTTTCTAGTTTAGCCTTTATCCTTGAATCCATGAAGTTAACACTTTCAAATAAAGATTGTTGGAGATGGTCGCTGTTTTCTCTAAACAAGTGCAACACCCCATTTGTTGTAATTTTTGCTTCTTTGATTCTAACATAATTCTATGAAAATTTGTACTACCTATATTTTGTATGTTTATTTATTCAATCTATTTTATATTTATACTTTTTCATAAAGAAAAGAGGCTTTTTACACTAGAATCAAAATTGTGTTAGGTAGTAATGACTGATTATTGCTGCCTCAGACTGTAGACAAAGTCTACGGAATCCCGTGTAATAAAAAGGATTCCGTAGTTTTTTATCTTCATAGGGAAGAACAAAAGATAAGGGAGAGAAAAAGTATTCAAAAATGACCCCTCTTTCATTAATCTTGTAGATAAATTGCAAAAAATATTTTTAAGTTCTAGTGAAGAAACAAGTTCCATCAAGCTTTTTCCAGAAGATGTTTCAGAAGGGATTATTAAAAACTGGGGATATATTGTGTATAGAAAACTTTGGGAAGAGCTTGAAATAGGTAAATTCCTCAAACAGTATATTTCTCAAAATTCCAGGATAAAGTTTGACATTGATAAAGTGACATTTTTAATGACAGTACAAAGATTAATTCAGCCAACAAGCAAACTTCAGACGTACTACCGCAAAAACAGATACTTTGGATTTGAAGAAGATATTGATTTAAATCAGCTGTACAGGGGATTAGATATTCTGGCCCAGATAAAAGAGGATTTGGAGCTATATCTTTATCACAAGAATAGAGATTTATTTAACATGGTAGTTGATGTTGTTTTTTATGATGTGACAACATTTTACTTTGAAAGCATTAAGCAAGATGATTTAAGGGATTTTGGATTTAGCAAGGATAACAAGGTAAATGAGGTACAAGTGGTAATGGGCATGCTTGTAGATAAAGAAGGAAGACCAGTTGGATATGAACTGTTTCCTGGAGACACTGTTGACAGCAAGACCATGATAGAAATTTTGAGGAAACTGAAAGAGAAATTTTGCATAGACCAGGTAATAATAGTAGCAGACAAAGGTCTTAACAGTAAACTTAATTTAAAGCTGATAAAAGAAGAAGTTTTGAATGCATATCATGATTTATGGAAGATAGAGCAGTCTTTCAGAGTAATGAAAAGTTGTCTGGAGGTAAGACCAATATTTCACTGGACGGAGAAAAGGATAAGAGGGCATTTTGTTGTGTGCTATTTAGCATTTTTACTGGAAAGAACTTTAGAATACAGCTTGAGGTCTAAGGGGAGAGAATTAAGCAGTGATAGAATAAAAGAAGCGATAGGTTCAATGAATTTTGTGGAGATAGAGGTAAATGGGAAGAAATATTTAATCAAACAAAAGATAGAGGAGAAAGCTGAAAACATATTGAAGGTGATGAAAATAAAAGCACCAAAAAATTTCATTACGTATGAGGAAGGCATGGAATTAATTAGCATGAGAAAGTAATGTAGTGACAAATTTCACGCCCATTTTTTGCCAATACCTGTATTCCCAAGCCTTTTGGGTTTTGAACTGACAAAGTCAAGAAAAAATAGGCAAATAAAAGAAATTATAGAATTAATAAATAGTACTTGAATTTACTGCAGTTATAAAATTTTCAACATTGATTTAGAGGTTTTTAAAGAATGAAAACCGTTTTTATATACGGAATGAAGTAAATTATTATAGCTAAAATTATTGTAGCACAAAACAGCTAAAATATGATATAATAATTATAGGCAATACACGGGGGTGTTCAAAGATGATGCAGGTTAGTTCCACAGAATTTAAAAACAATGTAGGAAAGTTTCTAAAACTCTCAGAAAAGGAGGACATTTTAATTTTAAAAAACGGAAAGCCTGTAGCAAAGCTTACAGCTGTATCAAAAAATGAGAAAGAAATTGCTTATGATAGGCTTTTAGAAATGATAAAAAAGAGTAAACCAGTTACCGAAGAAATTGATTTGAAAGCAGCAAGAGAGGAGAGACTGAACAAATATGATAGTGCTACTTGATACAAACATTTCTCTCGATTTTTTACTCAGAAGAGAACCATTTTTTGAACCAGCTAGTAGAATATTAGAAATGGTTAAAGACGATAAAATAAAAGCTTGTATAACTGCTTCGTCAGTTACAGATATTTACTATATTATGAGAAGATACAAAAGTCAAGAAGAAAGAGTGCTTATGTTGTCAGAATATCTTAAACTTGTAGAAATAATAAGTACTACTAAAACAGATATTATAAAAGCTTTAAAGATGAAGAACACAGATTTTGAAGATGCTGTTATGTTTCAAAGTGGGAAACGAAGAAAAGTTGATTATATTGTAACTAGAGACAAGATAGAATTTACTGACAAGACAGTTAAGATTGTTACCCCGGAGGAATTTTTGAGAATTGTTAGAAAATAACAATAAATTAAGAATTAACACATACAAGAGGTGGAGCAACCGCCTCTTTTTTATCGATAAAAACTAGAACGGAAAGAAGAGTGCGATGAATCCTATAAAAGAAGCTGCAGAAGCATTAGGGGTATCAAGGGATGTTATTTATTGTATGGTTTACCGTGGAGTACTTCCCCATAATCGGACCCAGGGTAAAGGAAAAAAGGGTAAAATACTCATTCCTAAAAAAGCTTTAGAAAAGTGGCTTATGGGAAAACAAAAGATAGAGCAAAAGATAAAAAAGAAATAAACGATTTAAAAAAGCTTCTTTTTTGTTTAAAACCAGAATGATTAAATGCTTTTGAAAAATAATTTTGCAAAAGGGTGGAAGAAATGTCCAAGATCCTCACTGTAAAACAGGCAGCACAAGAATTTTTTGGTGGCACAATATCACAAGAAATGATTTATGTTCTTGTGAGACAAAAAAAGATACCTCATGTACGCCTAGGAAGCCGTAGCCTTCTGGATGAAGAGGTACTACAACGGTGGTGGGAAGAAGAATTAGCTAAAAATCGACAAACATAAAAAATAAAAGAATAAAAAGTAACATGATGAAATATAAAATAGTCTTTCAACGTTAGTAGATAATAAATAAACCTGTAGTTTAGCCCTGTTTTTATTATGTTGGAAATTTTTTTGATATTGATTGGGAGTTTTTTCTATTTTGCTGCGAGTTTTAGATAGGAAAGAGACTTTGCAAATAGCGTGCTGATTTCATGGTGTCAATAGCGGATTTAAATTGACCCATTTTCAACGATTTTAAATTGCTCCACCAAGTTTTTTAAAATTAAGTCTTGATATGCAGGTTACCATATAGGCCAGTTCTTAATCTATCCTTCAGGTGGCAGCTGCTTGTATTAATAAATACTTTGTGTCAAAATCAAAACTTATTTCTCCTACAGTACCGGCATTTAATACAACGAAAGCAATTCACGACAGCAATCTACATCTTCTGGTACACTTTAGATATGCGACGCTTTTTATAGAAGACAAAGTCTTTGCAGAGGAATTTAAAAAGAGAACCCAAGTTGATTAACTGGTTGTGTAGACTCAGTACTAACAATTGTAGACATCAATCTGCCAGATCAGAATGGCTTTGAATTTATTCGGAACTTGAAATCAGAGGAAAAGTACAGACACATTCCTGTGATAATTTTGAGCATAGATGCTACCGTACCCTCAATTAGACGGGCAGTGGAAGCCGGTGCAGTGGATTATCTTGTTAAACCCTTTAAAGCAGAAGAACTTGAGAAGCGGGTAGTAAAATTAGTAGGGAGTGTCAAAAAAGAAGATCGCTATCCTGAACTTAAAGACCTGCTGAAAAAAGAAGTAAACCGTGCCAGAAGAAGTAATACAAATCTCTCACTAATTCTGGCACATTGCGAAGGGAAAATAGCAGGAGAAATTTCAAAAATAGCAGAGAAGATAAGAAGTAAACTTCGCGATATAGATGCGGTATTTGAAATTAACGAGAATACTCTGGTGCTTGTTCTTCCTGTGACGGGTGCAGAAGGTGCGGAAGTTGTAGTGAAAAAGATTCAGGGCGAACTGCGTGGCAGCTGGCGTTATGACATAAGTACGTATCCTGATAATGGGAAAGATGAAGAGGAACTTATCAATTTTGCAAAAGAAAGCTTGATGAAAGGAGAATCAAATTCATCTCAGGAAGATGATAAAGAAAAAGAGGAAAAATAATAGGTACTTTTATTTTTTTAAAAGAAGGAATTTGAAGAAATATGTAGAAATAAACAATACAGGCTGGGAAATTGAACTTTGTAAAAGGCAAAAGGATCCGGGCAATTGCACGAAAAACAGGTAAAACGCAGGGTGGGTCAATTTAAAACCGTTGAAAATGGGTCATTTTAATCTGCTATTGACACTGATATTGATGAATCACATAGTTATATCACAATAGGCATTTTAAAAATTTTATTCCTACAAATGTTTTTCCTTAGGGAAACAAGAAGAAGGCAACAGTCCATCAAAAAACGATAGAAAGGACGCATTAATAATTGCAAGACTAATAAAAGAAGGGAAATTTCTAAACTGTCTTTTTTACCTCAAAACACATATGTAGATTTAAGAAATCTTTCAGTTGCAAGGAAGCAGTTAATAAAGAAACTGAATTTGAAGAAGTATTCAAGAATTTGTGGGGGAAAGCAGCCTTATGGGTATTGAGGAACTGTCCATTTCCCAGCAATAATACTTAAACTGAGCAAAGAAGAAATAGCAGGGAAGCTAAAGAAAGCCACTAGTAACAGGGTAGGCATGAAAAGGGCAGAAAAGCTTATTGAAAGAATTTGAAGAGCAGCATTTCTCAAAAGAAGATACCGAGCGAAAAGCAGGGACATAAGGATGAACCCTTTCAATACCTTTTTCAATATTTCAATTCTATACCCAACAATGGAGGGATGAAGTATGGATGTTGTAGGGTTTGTAAATGGAAAGATTTATACACGTTTTAATCCAAAGAAGATCGTAAATGCGTTAGTAGTGGTAAATGAACGAGTGGTCTATGCAGGAGAAAATGAAAAAGCAAAGGAGATTGTAAAACTTCTAAATGGGAAAGTATTTGATTTGGAAGGCAAAACCGTTCTACCAGGCTTTATAGACTCCCACATGCATCTTGACGAACTAGGAATGTACCTGAATATAGTTGACTTAAGAGGGGTTAGAAGCATAAAGGAGCTGAAGAAGAAAATCGGGGATTATGCCGAAAAAGCGCAAACTACTTGGGTTATCGGGCATGGTTGGGATCAAGAACTATTTGAGGAAAAGAGCTGGCCAACAAGATGAGATTTAGACGAAGTTGTAAAAGATAGGCCTGTTATGCTTTCAAGAGTTTGCTTACATGCAGGTGTTCTTAACACTAAGGCAATGAAACTCACTGGACTTTTAGAAATTGACTCTCCTGGAGTAATAAAGAACGAGGATGGAGAACCTACTGGGATAGTTAAAGAAGAGGCATTTGAACTTGCGAGAGAGAAATTCAAGGAAACCTTGACTTTAGAAGATTATGAAAAGTTCTTTAAAAATGCAATAAGCTTTGCTGCCTCCCAGGGGGTAACTACAGTAGGCTTTGTAAGTTGTGATGAGAAATCGATACAAGGACTTAGCAGACTAAAAGAAAAAGTGAACTTCTTAATAAGAGTTAGGGTTTATCTAGAGCCGGGCAGAAGAGAAGTGAGCAATAAGGGAATGTACGGGAACAAAGATATTTTAGAGTCACTCAAAAAGCTTGGAACTAAGAGAGGGTTTGGAGATGAGAAGCTCAAGATTAATGGGATTAAAATTCTTGCCGATGGGAGCTTAGGGGCTAGAACTGCCTGGCTTTCCAAACCGTATAGTGATGAACCATCTACAAGCGGTTATCCAAACATTGATAAGAAAACATTAAAAGAGCTTATTAAAGAAGCACATGAAGCTGGACTGCAATTGGCGATTCACGGAATCGGGGATAAAACAATAGATATGATCCTCGACGCTTACGAGAATCTTGGAGATATTAAGAATGGAAGGCACAGGATAGAGCATGCGTCGATTTTGAGAAAGGACCAAATCAAGAGAATAGCAAGACTTGGAGTGGTAGCTTCAGTACAGCCACGCTTTGTAATAACTGACTGGTGGGCAAAGAGCAGGGTTGGAGATGAAAGGGTTAAGTGGATTTATCCATTTAAGAGTATGCTTGAGAATGATGTAAGCATTGGCTTTGGAACCGATTGCCCTGTTGAGGTCCTTAACCCATGGGAGACAGTTTATGCAGCGGTAACTAGAGGAAAATACGAAAATGTGCCCTATTATGAAAACAGTAAAGAGGAGTGCTTAACATTAGAAGAAGCTCTCTATGCCTACACGTTTGGTTCTGCCTACATAATGTTCGAAGAGGTCAATCTGGGAACTCTCGAAGAAAGAAAGCTGGCGGACTTCATAGTCGTTGATAGAGATCCCTTTGAAGTCGAGGAAAATGAACTGAAAGGAATAAAAATCTTGGAAACCTATGTTGGAGGTAAGAGAGTGTTGTCCGTGTAAAGTTTAAGTAGGTAAGGAGTTGACGTTTTGCACAGGAGAAGCGACTTGACAGAACAGTTACTAAATTTAGCAAGACCGACAGACGAAGGCATGGCCGGAGGCAAGGATGCCGAATGGGCACGGAACCCCGTGTGAGTCCGAGGTCGAGCGTTAGTTTAGTCTGCTATGTCACCGGAGCAAACTGTGCAAAATATCAGCTGAATGAATCACCTACTAACTCTTGACACGGACAAAAATGGTTTAGGGGGGTGAAAAAACAATGAATATGGAGAAGTTTACACAAAATCTTCAGAATGCATTATTAGATGCTCAAAATACTGCAATTTTATATAAACACCAAGAAATAGGTATTGAGCATCTGCATTATGCACTTGTCAATGAAGATGATAAGCTTATTGCAAAGATATTAAGGAATATGGGTATTAATCTTGAGCTATATAAAAAAGATTTAGAAGATCAGCTCAAGAAAATTCCAATGGTATATGGGCCAGGTGCAGTGGCGGTCTATGTAAATAGAATTGTGAATGAGATCTTATTAAAAGCTGAGGATGAAGCAAAAAAATTTAAAGATGAGTATATAAGTGTTGAGCATGTCTACCTTGTTATAATTGATTATGATCATCCGTCGATAAAGGCCATATTGAGAAGATATGGGGTCACTCGTGAAAAATTCCTACAACAACTTTATAAAATCAGAGGAAATCAAAGAATAACAACTCAAAATCCAGAAGAGATATATGAGGTTCTCAAAAAATACGGAAGAGATTTAACAGAGCTTGCAAGAAGAGGAAAGCTTGACCCTGTGATTGGTAGAGATGATGAGATAAGAAGAGTGGTTCAGATTCTGTTAAGAAGGACCAAGAACAATCCTGTTTTGATTGGTGAGCCTGGTGTAGGTAAGACTGCTATTGTGGAAGGACTTGCCCAAAGGATTGTGAAAGGTGATGTTCCAGAAGGGCTAAAAGACAAAACTATTTTCGCGCTTGACTTAGGGGCGCTCATTGCAGGAGCTAAATACAGAGGAGAATTCGAGGAAAGGCTAAAAGCGGTTTTAAATGAGATAACAGCATCGGAAGGAAAAATTATTCTATTTATTGATGAAATTCACACAATAGTTGGGGCTGGAAGAGCAGAAGGTGCAATGGATGCCGGGAACCTCTTAAAACCAATGCTGGCACGTGGAGAGTTGCACTGTATTGGTGCAACAACAATAGATGAATACAGAAAATACATTGAAAAGGATGCAGCTTTAGAGCGAAGATTTCAGCCAGTTTTAGTAAATCCACCATCAGTTGAGGATACAATTTCCATATTGAGGGGTTTAAAGGAAAGGTTTGAAATTCACCATGGAGTTAGAATCACAGGCAATGCACTAATTGCTGCAGCAAAACTTTCTGATAGATATATACCCGATAGATTTCTACCTGACAAGGCTATTGACCTCATTGATGAGGCAGCTGCACTTTTGAGAACCGAGATAGATTCAATGCCAGTTGCCTTAGATGAGATTACAAAAAAAATTATGCAGTTCAAAATAGAGAAAAATATATTGCAAAAGGAAGAGAACGAAGATGCAAAGCAAAAGATTGAAGAGATTGATAGGGAGATTGCAGAATTAAATGACAAAGCAAATCAGCTTTCAGCCCAGTGGAAGTATGAAAAAGAACTAATAAAAGAAATTCGAAGAATCAAGGAAGAAATTGAAGAGGTTAAGATACAAATAGAAGAGGCTGAAAGAAATTATGATCTCAATAAACTTTCAGAACTAAAATATGGAAAGTTATTTGGGCTTCAAAAGAAACTTGAGCAAAAAAGACAGGAGTTTGAAAAAATTCCGCCAGATAAAAGACTTTTAAAAGAAAAGGTTACAGAAGAAGAGATAGCAAAAATTGTATCTAAATGGACAGGTATTCCTGTTACAAAGCTTATTGAGACAGAAAGGCAGAAGATTTTAGAGCTTGACAAGATACTTCACAGAAGGGTTGTTGGACAAGACGAGGCAATTGAAGCTGTTTGTAATGCTATTATGAGAGCACGAGCGGGGATGAAAGATCTACGAAGGCCAATAGGTTCGTTCTTGTTTTTAGGGCCAACAGGTGTTGGTAAAACAGAACTTGCAAAAGCATTGGCTGAGGCTTTATTTGATTCAGAAAACAATATGATAAGAATTGATATGACAGAATATATGGAGAAACATTCTGTATCTAAATTAATTGGTGCACCGCCTGGGTATGTTGGATATGAGGAGGGTGGACAGCTTACTGAAGCTGTCAGGACAAAACCATATTCTGTTGTTTTATTTGATGAAATAGAAAAGGCACATCATGATGTTTTTAATATTCTCCTTCAAATAATGGATGATGGAAGGCTCACAGATTCTAAAGGAAAAACGATTGATTTTAAGAATACTATAATTATAATGACATCAAACTTAGGTAGTGAGTATTTATTAAATGCAAATATTTCTAATGGGGAAATAGACAAAAAGACAAAACAGCTGATAGACGGGGAACTGAAGATGCATTTTAGACCTGAATTTTTGAACAGATTAGATGAAATAATAATTTTCAAACCATTGACAAAGGAACAGATAATGAAGATTATTGACTTGAGAGTGGCGGAAATTCAAGAAAAGCTTATCGAAAAGGGAATTACAATTACGCTTACACAAAAAGCAAAAGAATATGTAATAAAGAATGCATTCGATGTGAACTTTGGAGCGAGACCAATCAAGAGATTTTTACAAAAGAATGTAGAAACTTTGATTGCAAAGGAGATATTAAAAGAGAACATCAAAGAGGGCGATAGTATTACTATTGATATTGCCGATGGCAAATTTGTAATTATAAAGTAAAAGGGGCTACTTTGTTAGTTTTTTAAAAAAGAGGTAGCCTCTTTTTTTGTTCAAGGGCAGTGTAAAATTTAAGTAGTGTTTAAGAAGGGAAAAGACACTTAAGGGTCAAAAAAAGACCTCACTGCCAAAAATCACAACCGCCTTTTTCCTGGCATTAATCCGATGACAATTTGGAAAATCATGAAGGAATTAGGAAAAATTTTAAAACAAAGTAGTGAAGAAAAAAGAAAAGCAGTATTCGAAGGAGAGGAAGTTCCTAGAGGAGAGGATGTTACAAGGACTCTATACATCGAAGGTGAAGGCATGATAATCCGCCTGCAAAAGAGGGGAAATAAAGCATTTGGCAGCCTATGAAGGCAAATAGAAGATTGCTGGAAACGATATAGGTTGAAGAACAAGCTTGTAGTGAGTAAACTAGCGATGGTGAAGAGATATGGGAAGAGAGCTATGCAAAAGCCGTATACAAATTATTAATCAAGCACTATAGCTTATTAGCGGTGAGGATGGTCACAAAAAATTTTTAAAAAATTTTATGTAAAATAACAAGAGGACATGGGAAATAATTGCGGGCATTGACGTTGTCGAGGAAAAGAGTGATTTTCCGATTTACGACAGCATATTCAAAATAGAGGGAAAAGCCGACGTAGTAGCGGATTTTTACAATCCTCCGGCTTTCGATAATTTGCTGAAATGCGTCCTGTCGCACCGCATTCCGGTAGTGATGGGGTCACGGGCCTCGAAGAAAGCCATAGACTGATGCTGCAGGATGCCGCAAAACGATACCGGTGTTTTATTCGCAAAATATGTCGCTAGGGATATTCCTCATGGTGATGTTTTCTAAAAAGCTGTCCCGGGTTTTATCCGATTTCGACGTCGAGATAGTTGAAAGACATCACAACCAGAAGATAGATGCCCCCAGCGGCACGGCCATTATGCTGGTCGAGGTTATAAAGGAAATTAGAAGGGGGCTAAATTCGTCTACAGCAGAGTCAAAAAAGTGGAAAAAGAGGGATAAAAACGAAATAGGCATTCATTCCATCAGGGCCGGAAACTTGGTAGGGGAACACCGGGTGATTTTTGGGGGTGAGGATGAAATTATAGAAATAAGTCATGTGGCAACTTCAAGGAAAGTTTTAGCAGCCGGCGTGCTGAAAGCCGCGAGGTTTATAGCGGAAAAGGCGCCGGGGTACTATACGATGAAGAACCTTGTAACGATGAAGAACCTCGTAGACAGTCTGAGCTGCTAACTTATTCTTCTTCCGCAATAAGGGCAAAAATTGAAGGAGGGGTCGACGTAACTTCCGCATTCCGGACAGTAGTTTCCGTGGCCGAATACCTTGTGAAGCCGTGCGGCATCCAGGTCGGCCCCTCTTTTTAGTTCTTCGGCGTATTCTTTATCTACCGAAAAAATTGCTGGACAGCACCGGAACTTCACAAAGTACCTCCTGTTCCATTGAAAAATGGGAATGAAGAAAAAGTGGAAGTATGTGAACACTTCTATTAGTTCGGCCCGTGAAAGCCTGCCGCAGGACGGACATATCGTTGCGTCGAAATCTCTTAGGTGTTTCTCCCTATCCCTCGACTTTGTCAGTTGGAGGTCATTTTTGGGCTGGTAAAAAATATCAAACCCTTGATTTTCAAGGGTTTTTTGTTTTTAGGATTAAAAAATTTTTCAAAACTGTAGGGACAATTTTTCTCCTAATTATTGCCATAATACTTGACTATATTCACTTTTTGTAGTATAATGTAATAAACTAACATAAAGGTGATGCCATATGTTTCTCAAAATAACTAAAGCTGGTGGCTATGAGTATGCCAAAATTGTCCATAATTATCGCGAAAATGGTAAAATAAAACAAAAAGTCTTGCTTAATCTCGGTAGAATTGATGAACTTAAAAATGACCCTTCTTTCATTAATCTTGTAGATAAATTGCAAAAAATATTTTTAAGCTCTAGCGAAGAGACAGGTTCGATCAAGTTTTCTCCAGAAGATGTTTCAGAAGGGATTATTAAAAACTGGGGATATATTGTGTATAGGAAACTTTGGGAAGAACTTGAGATAGGTAAATTTCTCAAACAGTATAGCTCCCAAAATTCCAAGATAAAGTTTGACATTGATAAAGTGGCATTTTTAATGACAGCACAGAGATTAATTCAGCCAGTAAGCAAACTTCAAACGTACTACCGCAAAAATAGATACTTTGGATTTGAAGAAGATATTGATTTGAATCAGCTGTACAGGGGATTAGATATTCTGGCCCAGATAAAAGAGGATTTGGAGCTATATCTTTATCACAAGAATAGAGATTTATTTAACATGGTAGTTGATGTTGTTTTTTATGATGTGACAACATTTTACTTTGAAAGCATTAAGCAAGATAACTTAAGGGATTTTGGATTTAGCAAGGATAACAAGGTAAATGAGGTACAAGTAGTAATGGGCATGCTTGTAGATAAAGAAGGAAGACCAGTTGGATATGAACTGTTTCCAGGAGATACTGTTGACAGCAAGACCATGATAGAAATTTTGAGGAAACTGAAAGATAAATTTTGCATAGACCAGGTAATAATAGTTGCGGACAAAGGCCTTAACAGTAAACTTAATTTAAAGCTGATAAAAGAAGCGGGATACGACTACATTGTGGCAAGCAGACTGAAAAACATGAGTAAAGAGATTTTAGATAGAGTATTTGATGAAGAAGGATATCAAGTTTTGGAAGAGAAAAAGTGGAAATTTGACAGAGAAATATTTGGTGAAGAGTTTAGATTCAAGGTCATAGAAAGAGAGAATATTATCAAAACGGGAGAAGGGGAAATATTCAAGATACCTGAGAATCTAATAATAACCTATTCAAGCAAGAGGGCCAAAAAAGATAAAGAAGAGAGGCAAAGGCTAGTAGAAAAAGCAAAAGAACTTTTAGAAAAGCCCGGCAATGTAAGGGCAGCAGAAAAGAGAGGAGGAAGGAAATATTTAAGACGCATTTCCGAATCAGAAGAATATGTACTGGATGAAGAAGCAATAAAGAGAGATGAGAAATTTGACGGTTTTTATGCAATTCAGACCAGCAAGAAAGAAATGAGTGTGACAGAAGTTTTGAATGCATATCATGATTTATGGAAGATAGAGCAGTCTTTCAGAGTAATGAAAAGTTGTCTGGAGGTAAGACCAATATTTCACTGGACGGAAAAAAGGATAAGAGGGCATTTTGTTGTGTGCTATTTGGCATTTTTACTGGAAAGAACTTTAGAATACAGCTTGAGGTCTAAGGGGAAAGAATTAAGCAGTGATAGAATAAAAGAAGCGATAGGTTCAATGAATTTTGTGGAGATAGAGATAAATGGGAAGAAATATTTAATTAAACAAAAGATAGAGGAGGAAGCTGAAGACATATTGAAGGTGATGAAAATAAAAGCACCAAAAAATTTCATTACATATGAGGAAGGCATGGAATTAATTAGCATGAGAAAGTAATGTAGTGACAAATTTCACGCCCATTTTTTGTCAATACCTGTATTCCCAAGCTTTTTGGGTTTCGAACTGACAAAGTCAAGTATTAGTTCGGCCCGTGAAAGCCTGCCGCAGGACGGACATATCGTTGCGTCGAAATCTCTTAGGTGTTTCTCCCTATCCTGAATTCCGAAAATACCGAAAAAGAACATCACATTCCTCCCCACTCTAAAAGTTTTTTGTTTTTTTACAGGGAGACAATACGAAATCTCAAGGTCTGTGGTGATATTATGTTGGTCATTTCTCAATTTTTCTGGTTATTATTTCAACAGGGGGGAATGGTTTAACTTCTTTTTTACACATTATACAATTTTTATTGGAGCTCTACAGTTCTTCAATCAAACAAGGTACTGTTGTAGCAAAAGTTTTTGAAGTAAGTAATGAAGGCGTGAAGGTGATTAATTCTATCGAAGGAAGTTATTACAGGATAAACTATCTTGCAGAAGAACCTACCCATGAAGAGTATTATTTAAAATCACCCATAAAAGAAAAAGTCAGCTGGCAAGACGGCAGCATTGTCTGGACTATTGAAAGCTTAAATGAGAAGGTAAAAGTACCTGCAGGAGAATTTACATGTATTAAAGTTGTGGGCAAGTCTGGAGATTTTGTATTAGAAAGATATTTTGCAAAAGGTGTAGGGCTTGTCAAACAAAGATTTGTATCTGATAACATGACTGTAGAAGACAATCTTTCTAAATTTGGCGATGCTGAAAAAGACAATTGCCTGCCTGCAAAAGAGCTGGCAATTTATTATCCTTCAGAAAACGTGGATAAATTGCTGGAAGATAGGGTAGTAGAGGAGTTTAAAACCGGCGAAACTCTTGCGGAGAAGATAACTGAACTTTTAAAGGACAAAAAATACAGAGTGCTGAGCAAAAACACCCGACTTTTAGAGATGAAAAAGGAAGAAGGTATTCTGAGGCTGAATTTTTCTAAAGAACTTATCACCGAAATGAATGCGGGTTCGTGATATGAAGCACTGCTGATAGACAGCATAGTAAACACCTACGGCTATAACTTTGGAGTAGAAGGTGTCATCTTAAATGTGGAAGGTAAGGGATACGAGTCCGGGCATTTTATCTTCGGCAAGGACGAAGTTTTGAAGGTAGACAGGTAATTGTGCTGAGGATTTCAATATAAGGCGCAAAAAATTTTCTAAGATAGTGTAAAATTTCAGTAGGTAACGAAGCAGGAAAATGAGGTATGAGTGCAGAAAAAAAGACCTCACTGGGGGAAAATCAAAAATCAAAACAAAGGAAGGTGAGGTCCGAGATGAAATAAAAAAGATAATGCAGCCGACAAAGCAGGAGGAAAAAAGAAAATACGCGGAAGAAGACATAGAAGAATGGTTAAGAGTTTCATTACCGATACTGAAAGGTCCATTTGCGAGCAAGCCATGGATAAAATACGTTTTAAAGGAATTAACACGAGCAAATGGATTAGCAGCAGGTATTTGAGGAGTAAACAACTAGTATATATTTTTACATTAAAAAAGCAAAAAAGAAAGCGGATATTTATGATTTGTTGAAGTAATAATTTAACATAATTAGCAATATATATAAACTACTAATTTTAAACTCCTAGATTTTTAACGGTGAGGCCAGCTATAAAAATTTTTTACCTACAAAATCTTGACACGGACAAATACCTATCCCAACTCTTGATAAGAATGCGAATTTTTTCAAGTATTTTCAGACTTCCCTAAGGTCTTATCCTTTCCACTATGTTCTTTTGTTCCGTCTACTTCCTTGTAACACTTTTGGGTAGAAGGAGAAAAGATGAAATAATTGGATTCTTTCTGAACCATTCGAATGGCCTCGTCTGGAGGCAACGGTTTGCTGAAATAATAACCTTGAACTTTGTCGCACCCGCTCTCTACAAGATAATCAAGCTGTTCTTTTGTTTCCACACCTTCGGCAGTTACGCCGAGTTTCATCCTGTGCCCCAAGAAAATAATCGCATCGACAATAGCCCTATTTACCTCTACCTTTATCTCACTAACAAACGACTTGTCAATTTTTAAACCATCAACCGTAAATTTTTGGAGGTATTTGAAAGAACTATTTTCCGTTCCGAAATCATCTATTATTATTTTGACCCCCATTTCCTTCAAGCGATAAAGGTTTCTAACCACCGTATCCATTGCTTCTATAAGGACTGTTTCAGTAATCTCCAGTTCTAAGAATCTTGGTTCAAGTTCAATTTCGTTTAGTATATCAAATACAACCTTTGCAAAATCAGGTTGCTGCAGCTGATGCACTGAAACATTCACCGAAACACTAAAACCATAATACCCCATATTAAGCCATTCTTTCATTTGCTTGCAGGCTGTCCTTAACACCCATTCACCTATAGATATTATTTGTCGTGTTTCTTCAGCAATTGGAATAAAATGAATAGGATTGATCAGTCCTTTTTTAGGATGCTGCCATCTCACCAGTGCCTCCATACTCGTTACTTTACCAGTCCTTATATCAACAAGAGGCTGATAGCACAAAAAGAACTGACCTTTTTCCAAAGCCAACCTTAAATCTCTTCTTATTGTGCTGGCAACTTCGACTTCTTTCCTCGTAATGCTGTCAAAATATTGAAAACTATTTTTCCCATCTCTTTTAGCCTTGTACATCGCTATATCTGCATTTTTGACTATAGCTCTTTCATTTTTTCCATGGTCAGGATATATGGCAATACCTATGCTAATAGTCACGTACAATTCATGATTATTAAACTTTATCGGTTGGTTGAAAAGTTCCAATATTCTGTTTGCAACCTTATTTGTATCGTCAATATTAATTATGTTAGGTAGCAAAATAACAAACTCATCACCGCCCACTCTGGATACCGTATCTGATTCACGCAGACACGCTTTCAGTTTCTTGGCAATCTTCTTCAATAGCCTGTCACCTATATGATGTCCCAGGGAGTCGTTGATTGTTTTGAAATTATCAAGGTCCACAAAAAACACTGCAAGTTTCTTCCCATTCCTTTTTGCATCTGCCATGGCAATTTTGAGCCTATCCATAAAAACCTCCCGGCGAGGAAGGCCAGTTAATGGATCATAGAATGCCATGTACTTCAACTTGCTTTCCATCTGTTTCCGTTCAGTAATATCCGTGTGCGACCCTGCCATTCTTATGGCTCTGCCCTCTTCATCCCACAATGCCTTTCCCCTGCTTAGAACCCAAATATATCTACCCTCTTTTGTTTTGATTCTGTATTCGCATAAATAAAATGGTGTCTTTTTCTCAAGATGATTACGTAGATTACTGATGACTGTTTTAACATCTCTAGGATGAATGAATTTAGTCCATGTTTCATAATAGTTGTTTACTACTTCTTTATCTAAACCAACGATATCCTTCCACCTCTCGGATATGTAAGCCGTATCCGTTATCAAATCCCAGTCCCATAGTCCATCGCTTGCTCCTTCAACTACCAGTCTGTAGCGTTCTTCACTTCTTTTCAATTCATCTTGCTGCCTTTGTATTTCAATTAAGTTCTGCCTCAACTCCTCTTCTCGGGCCATAAGTTTTTCATTCATTGCAGAGAGCTCTTCCTGTTGAGCCATCAATTCCTCGTTTAAAGCAAGAAGGTTACTATTTGCTTCTTCAAGCCTCCTTTCGGCATTCTTTAGGTCTGTAATGTCTATACCAGTTGAAACAATATACCTGTTTCCTTCATCATCGCAAATAATACTGTTATGCCACATAATATAAATTTGTCTGCCATCCTTCAAAACCATTGGATTTTCACATTTGTAATGAATGCCTCTATCTTCAGTATCGTTCAAATTTTCTTTTATACGGCTTATCATGTCCCTGGGAATTATTGAACTTATATCTATCCTCTCTGTTTGTTCTTCAACGGCTATACCAATTACAGCCTGGGTATATCTGTTAAACCAAACTACTCTACCATCCAATGCTCAGACTACTATAAGCATCTGCTCGTTTTCAAAAATTCTGCTTAAAAATTCTTCTTTCTTCTGAAGATAAGCAATTGATTTCTTTGATTCTTCAATAAAACTCTTATTTTTCCTCTCACTAGGCATCTTCTCCATCATTCGCCATTAATTTCTCCTTTCTGGACAACTATTTTTTAAACAATGTCTTCGACGACTTTTTCATCTTTGTCCAAATATAATTTTATTTTTTCACCATTTTTTAATTTGTAGCCTATTTTATCAAAGTATAGTTCGACTCCTTCATAGCCGTAAAGAATTTTTACTATTGAATTTTTACTTCCCTTTAATAATACGTGACTGCCAACGCCAAGTGATCCGGCTTCTTTTATGAAGATATTTTTCTTAAATTCGATCGTGCTCATCTTAACCTTACCATTAATAGAAACCGAACCATTTGTAGAAATTTTTGTGTTATAACAGCCTGCTTCTGAGGTTATGATTACGTCCTTCATAGCGTAAATTTTGCTGTCATGAACCCATTTTGCAAGTATATGTCCCTTGTTTTCATGTTCCTCTGCTAAAATCCTTGATATGAAGAGGATTTTTTCATAGATTGATTCTAGTGTAAAAACTCAATTTTAGAATCTGCTTTTCTGTACTTTGACAATTTATTTAGGTAAATTGTGGTAATTTACACCTATGATAACAAAAATCCAGTGTAAAGTCTGCCGAGAAAAGCTTACATTTTACCTTTATAATACGTTATTACCATTTATTGGGCCAATATGGGCACACTTCCCCCTTGGATCTCTGGAATAGCTTTTTTAGCTCGCTCCAACATGTATCTTGCAAAACGCTTAAAGTTCTGGGCCAATACCTTTAAGCCTACGTTTACTCTACATTTTACAAGTCCCCTTACTCGAAGCTTCGAAAGACCATGACCCCTCTTCAAGGCTGAATTGGTACCTTCTATTGCAGCTCTTTTGCTCTTGTCTTCCTCACACCTACATTCTATCTTTTCCCGTTGTTTGGCTGCTTCTATCGATTTTAGATTTATCCTCACCACGTAATCTTTTTTCTGTTCTTTGCAGTAACATTGATTTTTCAATTCACACATTGCACAGGCTTCTTTTGGAAAATGGGCCACCGTCTGCCCCTTCTTAACACCAGCATGGATGGGTATTATTCCCCTTGGGCACTTCGTTATCACTTTCGTTTCTTCATCTATTTCATATTCGGTCACTGATATCCTAGAAATAGGCTTCCTACCGCTTAAGTCGGTAAAGTGGAGTTCCACACCGTTTTCTTTTGCAATTTGCACTACTTCTTCGGAGTAATAACCACCGTCTACATAGACTTCTTGGCATTCGGTATTTTGTTTTACAATAGGTAGTCTTTCTTTTAAAAGTTCTACATCGCTTTTTATGTTCTTTTCTACCGTATAGTCTGTTATGAGCTGGAAGGGATTTTCTTTTGAACAGGTTTCGCTAAGGTTTAAAACGTATCCGCTTTCAGCTTTGTTCCCCTTCTTGCGATAAGTAGCATCCTCATCGTATGCTGACTGAAGGGAATCGCTGGGTATGCTTTTGCTGTCTTTGGCCTTGAGCTTCTTGGTTTTTTCGTCGTAGTACGCCTGTTCTGACAGGAATCTTGCGAGGATTCTATACGCATCGGATTTTTCGAGTCCGGGAATGTCTTCGATTGTTTCCTTTGCTTCTTGGCACAGATTCAAGAGCATTTCGAGCCTGCTTTCGCTTTCTGAAGGCTTGGTTTTGTGTATCACTTCTGTCTTGAATTCAGGGTTAAGAACTTCTTTCAGGTTCTCTGAAAGTCTATCTTCAGGGATGGATTTTACTGCCCTGTAAAGTACATCAAAGGCAAGGGCGATTCTTCCTGCTTTTTTGATGTTTGACATGAACATGGTGGAGTCCATGCGCTGTTCTTTCATGGATATGCCTGCTTCTTTAGCAAAAATCTTGGTAAGATTTAAAAACTGCCCGAATATCAAGTCTTCTTGTTCAGGATGTTTTATGAGGTATTGGTATATCCTTGATCTAAAGTCATACAAGGTTTTCTCTGAAAGGTTCATGCCTCCTAATGTCCTTATTCCTACAGCGTAATTTATCAGGTAATTGAAGTTGAAGTTTTCGATAAGTTCATCATCAGAGTAGTTTTTAAGGTGTTTTATGTATTCCAGGGAAAGGAGTATGTTAACCGGGAAGTTAGGCCTTCCTGTATCACTGTATAAAACTGAAAAGGGTTTTTCATCGATGTTGCAGAACACGTATTTATAGAATATGGGTGCCCATGATTTTTCTAGTTTAGCCTTTATCCTTGAATCCATGAAGTTAACACTTTCAAATAATGATTGTTGGAGATGGTCGCTGTTTTCTCTAAACAAGTGCAACACCCCATTTGTTGTAATTTTTGCTTCTTTGATTCTAACATAATTCTATGAAAATTTGTACTACCTATATTTTTATGTTTATTTATTCAATCTATTTTATATTTATACTTCTTCATAAAGAAAAGAGGCTTTTTACACTAGAATCATAGATTTCTTTTAATGAATTTAAATGTTTTATAAGACCAATAATGTCGTAATCCAAAATGTTGTTAAGCGTTTTAACGAGACTTTTTAAATCCTCCAGAAGATTTTGAAGTACATTTGAACTGCGTATCATACTTATTTCCGTTGATGATGTTTTTAGCTCTTCTTTTAAGGTTTCGATTAATTTGATCTTCTCACTTAAATGTCTGGAATTATTCATAACGGTCGGTAGTTCTTTAATATGGAGGAAAATTGCCGATAATTTCTCAACAATAAGATTTACAGCGTGAAGTTCTATTTTATCAAAAATGTTTCCTGGCAAAAAACCGGCATGTAACTCGCTATCAACAATTCCGCCATAGATAATAATATTTTGCCCTCCCTCAACTACTGATTCGTAAACTGAACCCCGTATCTGAACATTTCCTGAAGCAATTATTCGATTACCTTTTTCGACATTTCCGTTTATTATAACATCGCCCTCGAATGTTACAGGTCTTGAATTCTTCGGGATACTTCCTTCGTAAAAGAACACAGGAATAGAGTTAAAAAAATATACAAATTTATCAGTTTCATCTTTTTTATGAACAACCGGTCTTATGTCAGCTATCGCAACTATCTTATCCTCATCTTCTTTGAAAACTATGGAATTGCTGAGAATTTTTACTTCAACGTCTCTTACAGGTGGTGCATTTATAATTCTACCTCTTACGCTAATTCCGTTTTCACCTTTTATGGGTTTATGCAGTTTTCCGATAACATCACCTTTTCTTGCAAAGGGTATACTTGCCATATCAAATATATCTTCTTCAGAAAAAATTTCTGTATAAAGAATTCTCGGCTTATCGATTTTTATAATAAATTCCAGATAACCATCCCTGCCACTTTTATATGGTATTCCTCTTGCTATTACCGCTTCTTTTTTGTTTTGGGTATATACGCTAATTAACGCACTTTTATCTATACCTACTATAATTCCGTTCTTACGAAGTTCGCTTTCCACTATATTTAAAAATTCATAGATATCTATATCACCCCAGGAAGAAAAAAGGGTTTTTCTTAAAGTTACAATCATTTCATCATCCGAGATTTCTAAAATAATCCCCATTTTCTTCAAAATATCGCTTAATTCTATTTTCATAAAAACACCCCCGTATGTTAAGCGCCCCAATGGATAAAATATGATATCCGTAAATACAGGAACTCTTTGAGCGCTGCTAAACTTTGTTTTTCATACTTATCCGTTCCAAGCAGCCATATATGTAGTTCTTGTTCATCGGGCAGTGATTTTGCCTTAAGCTTTCTTAAGATTTCACCACACGATAAATACCCTTGCTTTTAGCACGTTTAATACCAAGCCTATATGGGACTTCCACGCTTTAGCTTACTCCATGCCGGGCGCACCATACTATTTTTACGTTATTATCTATTAAACTACTATATTCGACAAAAAAACCGTAATTCCTTCTAAAAAATTTAAAAAAAAAAAATTAAGAAAATTATTTTAAGAAGGTCAACTCAAAAAGACACAAAAGTAATATAATAGTGATGGTAGCTAATTAACACTTAATTCTGACCTAATGAAAATTTTACACAAAAATTTGAACTTGAATAGTCATTTTACTGAAATAACCTTTTCATTTGATTTTTTGAAACCTCTTTTTGCTACCCAAAATACTTTCTCATGTTCTAAATATGCTTCTTTCCCGCCCTATTAGTAAAGCTCCAATTAGACGAATGCCAGATTCCAGACTTGGGAATCTACGTTTAAAAAGGTCACTGGTAAATTTACCATTGCAAAGTCTTGAAACTCTTTAAGAGAAGGGTACCAACGTTAGTGATTATACGTTAGTCTTGCCTCTTTTCTGTTCTTTTATATGATTCTGCTTTGATTTGCTCAGTAGTCCGAGATACCAGGATTCGAGTAAGCACAGACTCTACGAATTTAGTTAGCTTTTCATCTTTAGCTCTTTTTACAAAAAGGTAATGCAAAATTTCAAAATCTTATGGTAATATTGTATTGAGTCATTTCTCATCCCGGAAGAATGATTTTTGGCTTTGTTTCCACTTTTATTCTAACCAGGGGGAGGGGAATGGCTCAATCCCTCTTACACAAGTATATAGACTTAATTGCAACCTTGATTTGATAATTGTGATCAAAAAAGTGACACTCCCCTTCACAACTGTTCTGCAGAATGGGATGTAAGCCAAATATCCCGCCCTTGTGGATTTATTGGTATGCACTCTATGGAAGAGTATGAGAGCATGAAAGATTATTCAGGATTTTACAAAGTAATCAAAAAAGAAGCTGTGTGGATTTACCCTATTTTGCCTTAGGAGGGAAGAAAATGCGAAAGAGGATGAGGGAATACGGTATTACATTAGGCCTGCTTCCGACCGGCCCTTTAAATGCTATTACTGATGTAGAAGGAGTAACGGTTGGACATGTGACATTAATTTCCGGCGAAGGAAAGCTTATCCCCGGAAAAGGGCCGGTGCGGACAGGAGTAACTGCAATTGTGCCCCACAGCGGAAACATCTTTAAGGAAAAACTTATCGCCTCATGTTACGTGGGGAACGGATTCGGAAAATCTATAGGGCTTATCCAGGTGAAAGAACTGGGGACGCTGGAGACACCTATCATTCTAACGAATACGCTGTCCGTTGGGACTGCTGCCGACGGTCTGATAGAATACATGCTCTCCTTTAATGAAGATATCGGCATTACCACGGGCACCGTAAATCCGGTGGTGCTGGAGTGCAACGACGGCTATCTCAACGACATTCGTGGAAGGCATGTGAGAAAGGAACATGTCATTGCGGCCATAAAAGGCGCAAAAAATGAGTTCGAAACGGGGAGCGTTGGTGCAGGCACGGGCATGATCTGCCACGGGTTTAAAGGTGGTATCGGCACAGCCTCCAGACGGATCGAAATAGGGGGCAAAGCCTATACAGTAGGTGTCCTTTTACTCACCAACTACGGGAGGATGGAAGACCTTATTTTTAACGGGAAAAATGTGGGAAAGATGTTGAAGGAAGAAATAAAAAAAGGGAAAGAGGCGGCGAAAGAAGACCAGGGTTCCTGCATAATCGTCATCGCCACCGATGCGCCGATGGATGCCCACGGTCTGGAGAGGGTAGCAAAGAGGGGGGTCCTGGGCCTTGCGAAGACGGGCTCCTTCATGGGGAATGGAAGCGGCGACATTGCCATCGCCTTTTCCACGGCAAACAAGATTTGCCATTACGGCGAGCCCGTGATGGAGATTAAGACTATATCTCCACATTCCGGTGATATAAACAAAGTATTTCAGGCGGTGGTAGAAGCTGTGGAAGAGGCCGTATGGGACTCCATGTTTACAGCGGAAAGAATAGTGGGAAGGGACTACCATGAGGCTCCGCTTTTGCCGGTGGAAAAGCTGGCGGAAATGATAAGGCAGGACTAAAAATAATTATTTAGATGATGCATCCACCGATAACACAGCGAATATTATTAGAAGATTTGTTGGTTTAAATCCCAATTTTCATCTCCTGCGACTTTCTGAAAATCAGGGAAAGGCCAATGCTTTAAATATTGCCCTGTCTGTTGCGGTAACAACATCTATTACCGTGGTAATAGATGCTGATACAATTCTTTTACCAGATACACTGAAGGCCTGGTTTATCCCTTTTTAAAACAGCCAAGACTGGGAGCAGTCACTGGCAATCCTATATCTGTCAACAGGAAAAATCTTATTGAAAAGCTGCAGGCAGCTGAATTTTCCTCTATTATTGGACTTATAAAAAGATCTCAGAGAGTTTTGGGAAGGGTGTTAACTGTATCAGGATGTGTTGTAGCATTTCGAACAGAAGTTTTGAAGGAAGTTGGCGGTTTTTCACCATATACTGCGACTGAAGATATTGATATAACCTGGAAGATTCAAAAGCGTTTCTATGAAGTTTGGTTTGTACCTCAGGCAGTAGCCCTAATACAGTCTCCAACAACATTGAGGGAATACTGGAAACAGCGCAAGCGCTGGGCTCTTGGAGGCTGGCATTTACTGCGAACTCATAAAGATATTTTTAAAAACTGGCGCTGGCGTTATTTATATCCTGTTTATTTTGACTTTGTACTGGGATACTTATGGGCATTTTGTTTTGTCTTTGGCACTCTTTTATGGGCTATAAGCAGTATATTTTTCCATTATCCTCTGGGAATTAGTCCAATTCCAGCCTGGTATGGGGCACTTCTTTCCGTTGCAGGGGTGGTGCAGATGTCAGTCGCTGCCTTTTTGAATTATGACTACGACAGAAACTTATGGAAAACACTTTTCTGGGTTCCCTGGTATTTTGTGTTTCTCTTTGCATTTGGTGCCCTTAATGTATGTGGACGGCTCCAAAGGGGCTCTTTGGAAGTTTAGCTGGGGCTGGCAAATGGAAGAGTCCAAAAAGAGTTAAAATGGAGAAACCGGATATTCGAGGATGAAAGTGGGACATATAAAAAGGTGGCAGACTTTTTAACCGGGTGAAAATAGACACTATGACAGGGAAATTTTATTGCACTTTTCAAGTGATAAGAGTACAATAGTACTTTGGAAAATAAAAATCATAAACAATTTTTTAAAGATACTTGCAAACAAGCTGGGAGGTACCAACTAATGAATGTTCCCTATCCAAAGAAAGTTTTGATTGTAGAGGATAGTAAACTTAATGCGCAAATAACAGCAGATATCCTAGCCAAATACGGATACGAAACAGAGATAGTCACATCAGGCGAAGAGGCTGTTGAAAAAGCACTAAATAACATCAAAAGTCCGGACTTAATTCTTATGGACATAGAACTTAAAGGAGCAATCGATGGGATAGATGCAGCAAGAATAATTCAGCAGCATAAAGATATCCCGATTCTATTCCTCACTGCCAATGCCAGTAAAGAAATAATGGAAAAAATAAAGTCAGTTTCAGCTTACGGGTATGTTCTTAAGGGTGTAGATGAGTATGTACTCATATCTCAAATAGAAATGGCCTTTAAGCTCTATGAGGCTAAAATGCAGCTAAAAAAGAGAGAAGAGCTGTTCCGCAATATGTTTGAAAATCATGACATAGCAATGATACTTATTGATCCACAAGCCGGACGCATCATTGATGCTAACAAAGCTGCCTGTAATTTCTACGGTTATTCCAGAGAAACTATGCTGCAGATGGACATAGAAGCTGTTATTGGCGTTTCTACTGTAGATGGTGGTCAGAAGTGTTCGGAAGCTTTAAAGAAGGGCTGTAATCCCTGCATTTGCTTCCAGCGGTTAGCCAACGGAGAAGAGAAATTAGTAGAAATATATTCATCCCCTGTAGATTATCAAGGAAAAACACTGATGCATCTGATTGTCTTTGACATCACCGAACAGTGGAAAGCAAAGAGAGAGCTTGAATTTTATAAAAATCTTTTTGAAGACTCCCTCAATGAAATTTACATATTCTATCCACAGACACTAAAGTTCATCGCAGTGAACCGGGGAGCAAGGGAAAATTTGGGATATACTGGAGAAGAGCTTAAAGAAATGACTCCTGTTGACTTAAAGCCAGAATTTACCTTGCAAAGCTTTAAAGAACTTCTTGAGCCCCTTTTAAAAGGTGAACAGAAGCAGCTTATCTTTGACACAGTACACCGCAGAAAAGACGGTTCTTTATATCCAGTAGAAATCCATTTAGAACTTGTAGAATTTGATAAAGAAAAAGTATTTGTGGCACTTGTGATTGATATAACAGAACGTCGAGAAATGGAAAAAGAACTGAAGGAAAGGAATGAGATTTTAAGCACTATAATGGAGTATGCAGGAGATGCCATTATTATGATTGACGATAACGGTAAAGTAACCTTCTGGAACCCTGCAGCAGAACGCATACTTGGTTATTCAAAAGAAGAAATAATAGGTAAAGATTTGCACATGTTTATGATACAAGATATGCGGCTGTACGAAGCTTATAGAGAAGCATTTAAAAAATTCCGTTTAACCGGAAAAGGAAGTGTCGTAGGTAAGACAGTTGAGATGAAGACAAGGCACAAAAATGGACATGAAATTGATGTAGAGCTCTCACTTTCTGCCGTTAGAATTAAAGATTCATGGCATGCAATAGGAATTATTCGCGACATAAGTGAGCGCAAGAGATTTGAGGAACTGCTTTACCGCCAGTCCATTACCGATCTCCTTACAAATATTTACAACAGACGCTTTTTCATGCAGATGCTGGAGCAGGAAATAGAGCGAGTAAAACGAAATAAAAAGCCCTTTTCACTTATTATGTTTGACCTGGATCACTTCAAAAACGTAAATGACCGTTTTGGGCATGCTGCAGGAGATATGGTTCTTAAAAGTGTTGCCGATACAGTAAAGGGAAGGATACGGAAAACAGATTACTTTGCGCGCTGGGGAGGAGAAGAATTTATAATTCTTCTGCCTGAAACTTCCTTGAATAATGCAGCTGAACTTGCTGAAGAACTCAGGAAGAAAATAAGTGAAACAGAGCTGGACGGCATAGGAAAGGTAACAGCCAGCTTTGGTGTGACGGAATATAGAAATACTGATACTGTGGACACAGTTCTTCTAAGAGTGGATGGAGCGCTTTATGGGGCAAAAGGGTCAGGGAGAAATTGTGTGAAAATCGCGTAAAACATAAAATCTTTGAAAGGGGGTAGAAGAAGGGGCTCTTTGGTAGAGCCTTGCCTTAAAAACTATGGAAGAAGGGAAAGAGACCAAAGACATTCTGGTGGTAGATGATTCTGTACTTGTACGGCTTATGGTAAAGGACATACTGGGAGGAGAAGGGTATAATGTAGTGGCTGCGGCTACTTCTGAAGAAGCAGTGCGGAAGATAAAAAGCAGAAAAGAACTGTTTGATCTAATAATTGTAGATATTAATCTGCCAGATCAGAATGGCTTTGAATTTATTCGGAACTTGAAATCAGAGGAAAAGTACAGACACATTCCTGTGATAATTTTGAGCATAGATGCTACCGTACCCTCAATTAGACGGGCAGTGGAAGCCGGTGCAGTGGATTATCTTGTTAAACCCTTTAAAGCAGAAGAACTTGAGAAGCGGGTAGTAAAATTAGTAGGGAGTGTCAAAAAAGAAGATCGCTATCCTGAACTTAAAGACCTGCTGAAAAAAGAAGTAAACCGTGCCAGAAGAAGTAATACAAATCTCTCACTAATTCTGGCACATTGCGAAGGGAAAATAGCAGGAGAAATTTCAAAAATAGCAGAGAAGATAAGAAGTAAACTTCGCGATATAGATGCGGTATTTGAAATTAACGAGAATACTCTGGTGCTTGTTCTTCCTGTGACGGGTGCAGAAGGTGCGGAAGTTGTAGTGAAAAAGATTCAGGGCGAACTGCGTGGCAGCTGGCGTTATGACATAAGTACGTATCCTGATAATGGGAAAGATGAAGAGGAACTTATCAATTTTGCAAAAGAAAGCTTGATGAAAGGAGAATCAAATTCATCTCAGGAAGATGATAAAGAAAAAGAGGAAAAATAATAGGTACTTTTATTTTTTTAAAAGAAGGAATTTGAAGAAATATGTAGAAATAAACAATACAGGCTGGGAAATTGAACTTTGTAAAAGGCAAAAGGATCCGGGCAATTGCACGAAAAACAGGTAAAACGCAGGGTGGGTCAATTTAAAACCGTTGAAAATGGGTCATTTTAATCTGCTATTGACACTGATATTGATGAATCACATAGTTATATCACAATAGGCATTTTAAAAATTTTATTCCTACAAATGTTTTTCCTTAGGGAAACAAGAAGAAGGCAACAGTCCATCAAAAAACGATAGAAAGGACGCATTAACATAATTGCAAGACTAATAAAAGAAGGGAAATTTCTAAACTGTCTTTTTTACCTCAAAACACATATGCAGATTTAAGAAATCTTTCAGTTGCAAGGAAGCAGTTAATAAAGAAACTGAATTTGAAGAAGTATTCAAGAATTTGTGGGGGAAAGTAGCTATATGGGTATTGAGGAACTGTCCATTTCCCAGCATAATCCTTAAACTGAGCAAAGAAGAAATAGCAGGGAAGCTAAAGAAAGCCACTAGTAACAGGGTAGGCATGAAAAGGGCAGAAAAGCTCATTGAAGCAACAAAAAAGTCAATAGGTGTAAAAGAAGGGATAAAAGGGGCACAAATACGTTTAAACATTTACCTTGATGAATTAGAATTTTTAAGAACACAATTAAAAACCGCAGCAAAAGCCATGGAAGAACTGCTCAAAAAAATAGACATAGCAGAATATCTGTTAAGCATTCGGGCATAGGAGTAATAACAGTAGCAGGATTTTTAGCAGAAGTAGGGGACATAGGGAAATACACACACTATAAACAGATCCAGAAACTTGGGGAATTAAACATAACGGATAACCAATCAGGGAAACACAGGGGGAAGACCAGGATTTCCAAGAGAGGGCGTCCTGAGTTAAGAAACCTTCTGTACAAAGCAAGCCTGACATTAGTAGCCAAAAACAAAGAATTTAAAGCACTTTACAACTACTTTTTGAGAAGGCGAGAAAATCCCTTAGAGAAGAAACAAGCATTAATTGCGATTTCAATAAAACTCATAAGAGTTATGTTTACGCTTGCTAAGAAGAAAGAAAAATACGATTCACAAAAAGTACTTGGAGAATATCGTATGAAGCAAATAAAGGAATTAGTAGCCTAGGGGGCAACAAATCAATTTAGAGCAAATAAGGTTGGGGAAGCTGTAGTACCCCCCCCATAAGGGCAAGACCCTGAATACGAGTAAGAAGCTCCCCAAAAGCCCTCAAAGGCAGGAGGAAGGAATGTAATTAAGGGCATGACCCTGAGAGACATGATAGGGTAGCCGAGGGCTAAGTAAAAAACTCAGGATATTTTAATAGAAGGCAACTTTAAAAGTAGAGTTGCCTAAGGGAGGTGTTGTGTTGTTTTAAAAAGGCTTCATTTTTGAAAAAGGTAAAAAGAGCTCAAATTTAGTGAAAAAATGAGATTTTTCAAGCTTGATTGAGCTAATTACAAAATATTGAGATAGGGTGTTTTAAATGCAGAAAAAACTTGTTCGCTCAAAGAAAAACAGAATGATAAGCGGTGTCTGCGGCGGAATAGCAGAACATCTAGGAATAGACCCTACAATTGTGAGGCTTATCTGGGCATTCACTACGGTTTTCTGGGGTACTGGAATTATTCTGTATCTGCTCGCATGGGCAATAATCCCTGAAGAAAAGTAAATATAAAATTCAATGAATAATGTATTTGCTCATTGAAATTTTAAAGTTCATGGATTATAATAGACTTAGAAAAGTTGTTAGAGAGGTGGTTTTAATGATACAAGCAACGTCAAAAATTACTGGAAGGGGTCAGATACAGCTGCCAGCTGAGATACGGAAAATTATTGGTGGGGAGATAGGAGACATTGTACTTTTTACGATGCAGAACGACGGAAAAGTTGTAATTGAAGTAATAAAGAAGCAAAAATTATCAGAGTTGGGCGGTTCTCTGAAGTCAGCAGTTGCATTCACGGATTTGGAACATGAAGCTAATACCACAAAAGAGATGTGGGTAAACAAAAGAGTAAAGGAGACACAATAATGGAAAAGATTTGGATCGATGCAAATGTTATTTTAAGATATCTTCTGAATGACCACCAGGAGTTTTCCCAAAAAGCCCAAAAGATTATGCTTGAAGCGGAACAGGGAAGATTAAAACTGCTTGTTGCCCCAATTACAATTGCAGAAGTTGTATGGACCCTTGAGTCATTTTATAAGATACCAAGGAAGGAGATAGCTGATATTCTGAGTGCTTTTGTATGCGCTGATGGTATCGAAGCAGAAGAAGAGGATGTTGTTCTTTTTGCACTTAAAAGCTATAAAGAAAGCAACGTTGATTTTATTGATGCATATCTTTCTCATCACATGGCAAAGTTGGGGAATAGAAAAATATTCACTTTTGATAAAAAACATTTCTCAAGACTTAATGTAGAAATTTTGAGCGTGGATCTAGAATAGCAAAAAAGAGGCGAAAGCCTGTTTCAGTTTGTTGACAAGGCAAAATTTAAGCCCCTGTTTTCCTAGTTCCGAAAACAGGGGCTGTATATATCTGGATAAAATTTTCTTTAAAACTCCAAATAATGGATAAAAATTTAAAGTACCCAAAGGGCTCTTGCCCCGCCTCCATAACCATGTTGCCATTTTCTTTAAATTCATGGCAGCAAAAACAAGTATTGCTTCAGGAGGTTGATAAAGAGAAAGAGGAAAAATAAAGGCAATTGGACTTAAGAAGATGTTCATAGTACCAAATAGGTACTTTTATTTTTTAAAAGAAGGAATTTGAAGAAATATGTAGAAATAAATAATACAGGCTGGAAAATTGAACTTTGCAAAAGGCAAAAGGATCCAGGCAATTGCACGAGAAACAGGTTATTTCAGAAGTACAATCTAAAAGTAGAGGATAGCCTGGAAAGAAAACCTCACCACAAAAGAGATTTCATATTTTAACTTTTTAAATGAATTTCTTGAAACCAAGTTTATAAGAGACAGAAGAGAAATATCAAAGTAAAATTCAAACCAACCTAATTTCCATATATGAAAGGGGAAGTATAATACTTACAAACAACAAAGGATTTGAAGAAGGGGAAACTGGTAAGGGATCTAATTCTTGCAGCAGTGGTAATAGATAGATTGCTGCATCATGCCCATATAATTAACATAAGGTGTAACAGTTACCGTCTGAAGGATAAGTTAAAGACAACTCTTTATGGCACTCCAAACATTAAAGCTTAAGAAAATATATTTTCATTTATGGTCGTGCTTTATTAAGGATGAAAGGTTAACACGAAAATAGACTATCTAAAAGGAGAATTTTGAACATTGACAACTGCATAGACTTAAACATCCGGCCAGAAAAAAGGTAATAAATATTAAACCAATGCTTTAAAAGCATCAGCTGGGAATTTTTGTAAAGTTATCTAATTATACTACTTAAATTTGGGACACTGTTACTTCTAAACCCAACTTGCGAGCTTCGTTAATAATCCGTTTAACGCGAATTATTTCTTGTTTCTTTCGCACTTCATCGAAAATTCTTTCATCATAGTCAGTGTTATTTTTAAGCATAGTATAAATGATAACTAATATTTTCCTGGCAAGTGCTACTACCGCTTTTTTTGTACCACGGCGCTGCTTTACTTTCCAATACCATGTGGCAAGATATGAATCCCTTATGCGGGTTATACTCCATGCTACTTCACACAGTATCCTCTTTATATAAGTGTTTCCTTTTGTTACTCGAGTGGACTTTTTTTTTCCCGCACTTTCATTATTACCGGGACTTAATCCTGCCCATGAGCAAATGTGCTCTGCAGTCTTGAATTTATCCATATCTGTACCTATTTCAGCAATTATTGCAGCAGCTGCCGTTACATCTATGCCAGGTATTCCATCTAGCTGTTCAATCTGTCTCTTGTATTTTTCAATCTCAGCATTAATACTCTCTTCTATCTCATAAAGATGTTTATACGTTTCATCTAAATGTTTGAGTAAAAGCTTTAAAAATTCTCTTTGATGCTTATTCATTCTACCATTAATTGATAGCTTTATGTCTTCTATTTTATTGCGTGCTCTCCCTCTTACATAATTTTCAACTTCTTTAGCTGTTATACTTCCATGCTCTGCTATATGGTCTATTATCGCTCTACCTGATACGCCAAATATATCTGTCAAAAAATTTGAAAGCTTAAATCCACAGCTTTGTAAATGCTTCTCTATACGATTTTTTTGAGAAGATATCTCTTCAATTATGCTTTTGCGATATCTCGTAAGGTTGCGTAATTCTCGAATTTCTTGCGGAGGAATAAAACTTCCACTTAAAAGACCAGCTCTTAATAAAGTAGCAATCCATTCTGCATCTTTCATATCAGTTTTTTTACCGGGTACATTCTTCATATGTTTTGCATTAGCTACTATGATTGATATGTTACCATCAAAAGCACTTTCGAGTACGTTATATACGGGTTGCCAGTATATCCCTGTACTCTCCATGGCAACATGATGACAGTTTTCTGTTTCAAGCCATGTTTTTAATTCTTCAAGGTCTTTTAATAAAGTGGAAAATGTTCTTATCGTTTTTTCCGGCTTTTCATCATTGACAGAACCTTTAAGCAAACAAGCCACTATTGTTTCTTTGTGAACATCTAATCCACAGCAAACTTCTAGTAAATCCTGCATTTTCTTCACTCCTGTTAAATTTATTACAGGGTTGATTACCTGAGAAAAATAAGAAACTTAACACCCGTGCTGTTCCCATATTGCCTTAATATGGGGCGACAATTGGTTGTGCTCAAAGGTAATCAAGTTAGGTTAACACACGAGGTATTAATCCATCAGCATTAAATCAACCTTTGACCCTGTTAATTTTAGTTTACCAAAAAGCTAGTTTCTTGCAACTTGAAAATTTATTTTCATCTATGGTTGTGCTTTGTTAAGCATGGATGGTTAATTAAAAAATACAGAGTGGGTCAATTTAGAACCCGTTGAAAATGGATCAATTTTAAATCCGCTATTGACATGGCCCAGCCGAAGGTATTCAAGATGGAACAAGAGAATCAGTACAAAAATGATTTCTACCGATTTAAAAAATATTTATTGATATTTGCAATAATATTGGATTAAAGACAAAACAGTTGCTAATTCTAGTAACATTGTAGAAAAAACAGTAATTAAAATATTTGGTAGTAGTATTATTGACGCCTCAACTAGCACCAATAATTTTTTGGTATGTTCGGTATTTAAATCAAAGATTCCGGGTACAGAAAAACAAATTGTCACTTTGGGAATGTTAAAGCATTTTATTCCATTAAACATACTCTCATTTAAAAACAATGTACCAACAAATAAATTCACGGTATCAAAGAACGTTAACGATGCTGAAAGCAGCGATTTAAAAAATGAAAAAAATAACAGTTTCAAAAATAACAACACTACTAATACAGGTCAAAGTTATTTAACTTATTATAATGAGAGATATGGCTTTTCTACAAAATATCCTGCCAACTTTATCCCAGGACCGTTACCTACCAATGGAGATGGAAGAAGTTTTTATTCTCCTGATGGATTGGAAGAAATAACGGTGTTCGGTTCTAATTATACCTTTCAAACTATTGATGATGCAGTAAAATTTGAAATAGAAAATATTGGTGTAGATTTATCATATAAGTATATACATGACAATTGGTTTGTAATTAGCTATATAAAAGATGGTTATATATACTATGTAAAAGAATATGTAGGGAAGGGAAGCACGAATACACTTTTAATTCGATATCCCATTAGTTTAAAAGAGAAATATAGTAGATTGATTCCTATTTTGGTTTCATCATTTAAGCCAGGTAACCTTGATATTTTTCATTAATGGTTATTAATTATGAAAAAGAAAGGGGAAAAATTTGTGAAAAACAAAACAAATTTTTTAATAATATTGATATTTTTGGTAATTATACTGGTCATAACAAATCCAACTAAAGCAGAATACATAGAGTGGGTAAAACAGCAAGTTGCAGTTAGCTCTAACACTGATTTCGAAAGAGCAATTGTCTATTTAATAGGTAATAGTTTATTAGACAGTACAACTTTTACACAGAATTTCGTTATTTTTACATTATTTAAAACTGATATCGATGAATCACATAGTTATGTCACAATAGGCATTTTAAAAAATTTTATTCCTATAAATGTTTTTTCTTACGGTAAATGGATTTTTTAATAATTCTAAAATTTCTTGAAGGATATGTTTTCGACAATAAAAAGAAACATGAAGAGCTCTAAACTTAATTTTAAAATCACTATGTGACTAGATAAAACTTAGGTAAAATATTTGAATAGGAGGTTTCACAATGCAAAAAAATACACAAAAGCTCTGTATAATAGATAGATTTGAAGGTGAATGGGCAGTTATTGAATACGCAGAAAAATTTTTTAACTTTCCAAAAGAACTTCTTCCTAAAGAGGCAAAAGAAGGAGATGTGCTTAAGTTTGACATTACAATAGACAGAGAAGAAACAGAAAAGCGCAGAAAAGCTATTAAAGACCTTGCAAAAGATTTATTTATAGAGGAATGATTTATTTCCACATAGAAAGACTCACGGTAATATGTCAATACCTTAAAATTGGAAAATAAAATTATCAAAGCAAAAAAAGACAATAATACCCTTAGCCAATTAATATGGTAAAAATTGGCTTCAAAAGTAGCAATTAATAGGTTTTAAAAGACAAAATTAACTCTTCACCGCCCCTTTGTAGATTTGGCCTTTGCTCAGCAGTGCAAAGACCAGCCTAACAAGTTTGCGGGCAGTCAATACCAGCGCTCTCTTATGCTGGTGCTTTTGAACCTCCTGATACTTGGTCTGATAATAGGCCTTGTATTCCTCGTTGTGCACCCGCAACGAGTTTGCGGCCATGACCAAGTAATAGCGGAGGTATTTGTTCCCGCTCTTTGTCAAACGACGCTCTTCAGCGTCAAAGTCGCCCGACTGATAACGGGTCCAGGTGAGGCCAGCATACTGAGCAAGAGAGGCTTCGTTTTTAAAACGCTTAATATCGCCTATTTCAGCGATTATTCCTGCAGCCGACACATCGCCTAAACCCTTAACTGTAGTAAGTGTTTGAGGGATAGCTTTAAGCTCTCTGGAAATAACCTTATCAAGGCTTTTAATCTGCCTTTTGAGATGCTCAATGTTTTGAAGAGTTAAAGAAAGAGCTATCTCACAGGCCTGTTCCATTTTAGAGTTTAGGCGGTAAGCACGGTTTGCGGCTTGCTTTAGAGCAGTAGCAATTTCTTCAGGATTAGTGAATCTGTTTTTTCCGTGAGACTGAATAAACTCTGCAAGTTCTTCTATGGATATCTGAGCTATTTCATCAGGGGTAAATTCTTTCAGGACTTCAATGGACGCTCTGCCAAAGACGTTGGTAAAGGGATTGTCCTGTTTGTAATTAGAGAATTTCAAAAAGAGCAAATTCAAAGCTCGATTTTTCTCATCAACAAGGAGTTCGACAAGATGTAATCTAAGCCTTGTAAGCTGACGCAAAGGTGCAGTAACAGAAACTTCATGGCTGTATGGAGTAAGATGTCCAAAGCGAAGCCTCTCAGCAATTATATAGGCATCTAAGGCATCAGTTTTAGGGAGTCTTGAGCCGAAAGCTTTTTTAAACCCGGATACAAGAGAAGGATTAATTTCATACACCTGGACCGAATAAGGCTTTAACTGAGGTGCATCCAAAAGGAAATCTCTAAGTGGAATACTGAAGATAGAAGTAGCTTCTAATCCAAGATTAAGTTGCGAGACATTGGATTTAGTTGCTAGTGAAACTAAAGTATCCACCAGCGCATTTGCGCCCTCAGCATTATTGGAGAAAGACCTAGCAGGAGAAAGTTGATTACCATTTTCATCGATGCATACGAGATCCAGCTTAGAGGCGCTGACATCGATGCCTGCAAAGATAACCTGAGCCACCAGATATCCCTCCTTTGGTTGGCCAGGATTAGGGGCGTGCCCTGCGGGTGCAGTACCTAACAGCCTCGCGGGCGATAAGAGCTTGACAGGGCAACCGGGGGTGCACCCCTAGCCTGCTGAATCTAGGGGCCGGAATGCCTGCTGGCTCAGCTCACGAGTGAGAAACTAGTACTGCACCGCAGGGGTCTCACTCTTACTTGAGTAGGCTGTATTTGAAAAGCTACAGGGGGTGTTAAGAGTGACCCCAGACCAACCTAAATTAATTTTCGCAAAGGCACGCTCAATTATCAAGAAGTAAAAAAACTTCTTGATAATTTCCAAATCATATTATACGAGCATTCCTGTAATGAATTATTTGGACTTTGAGAAATAAAAAACCTCCTGCTATAATGGGAATTGGAAAACGAGAAGAAATAGCAGGAGGATGATAGGCGATGTTAAAATCTCAGATACAAAAGATAGAATCCATAACCCCTGAAGTAATGATAGTAGGAATTGATGTGGCCAAGAAGAAACACTGGGCACGTATATTTGACTACAGGGGTTTGGAGTTAACCAAAGGATTCTCTTTTAAGAATAACATAGAGGGATTTAATCGTCTAGTGGGGAAATTAAGTGAGATAAAGGAAGAGAAAGGATTGGAGAAGATAATTGTTGGTATGGAACCTACAGGGCACTATTGGAAGGCGTTGGCGTGGTTTTTAAAAGAACAGGGAGTGACGGTAGTACTGGTCAATCCTTATCATGTAAAGCAAGTTAAGGAGCTGGATGATAATACACAAACTAAGAACGATCCAAAGGATGCTATGGTTATAGCAAGGCTTGTGAAAGATGGGCGTTTCAGTTATGCGTACTTGCCTGAAGGGATTTATGCGGAGTTAAGGGTATTAAGCACTATGAGGCAGCAAATAAGAGCGAAGTTAAATAGTGCAAAGAATGCGCTGGTTTCAATTTTGGATGAATATTTTCCTGAGTTTACGGAAGTGTTTAAGAATTTGGATGGCAAAGCAGCAATGCACATTTTGTATCACTATCCATTTCCGCAGGATGTGCGGGAATTAGGGGTTGAAGGCATAGTAGAGGAATTTAAGAAAGCAACAAAGAGAGCTGTTGGGCAAAAGAGGGCAGAAAAGCTGTACGAGGCAGCAAAAAGATCTGTAGGGGTAAAAGAAGGTTTAGCAGCGGCCAAGATAAAAATACGGCTGTGTATAGAGGAGATAAGGTTTTTCAAGAAACAGCTTGAGGAAGTAGAAAGGGAGATGGCAGTTAGATTACAAGAGACAGGGATAGGCAGATACATATTGAGTATTCCTGGTATTGGTATAGTAACGGCGGCAGGCATATTAGGAGAGATAGGTGATCCGAGTCGATTTGAGAGTTGGAAGCAAATCAGGAAATATGCTGGTTTGAATCTAATAGAGGACAGTTCAGGTGAGCGGAAGGGAAAGACAAGGATATCGAAGCGAGGTCGAGCGATGTTGAGGAATCTTCTGTATCAGGTTGCAGTAGTAATGGTAAGCAAGAATAAAGAGATTAAGGCTTTATACACTTATCTTAAGACGAGGCGAGAGAATCCGCTTGAGAAGAAGCAGGCTCTGATAGTAGTGGCTGTGAAAGTGATAAAGATTATATTTACGCTAGTGAAGAAGAAAGAGGAGTATGATGGGAAGAAAGTATTAGGGATTTTTAGGGAGAGGCAAATACAAGCTGCGTAGAGATATGATGATAAAATTGGTGGGGGATAAGCAGTTTACCCTCCATTAGGGCATAGACCCTGTATACGAGCAAAGCTGCACCCCCACCAGTTCCCTAAGGCAGTACGAAGGAATGTAAGGGCAAGGACCCAGAGAGGCATGATAGGGGATGCCTAGGGGATAAAATTGATATAGTAGTATTAATTTTCACGGCGCTGCATTTATGGAGGAAGATAAAAACAATAGTAGTGCTGTGAAAAGGGTAGGTATTGCTGTGTTTTATTAAGGCGGTAAAAGAAATTTCAAATAGCTGCGTAATTTTAAGATATTTGCAGCTATTTGGAGATAATAAAAAATTTTATTGAGATAGGGGTAGTAATATAGTATGGATGAAAACTATGATGTGAAATACGAAATCAAAAAAGATTGGTGGTTAATTGGAATTATCATATTGATATGGATTTTTACATTTGCTGTTTTTGGACGTTTGCCGGCTAGAATTCCGATGCATTGGAATATTTCCGGGCAAGTCGATAGATTTGGCCCCAAGCAGGACATATTTCTTTTTCCCTCTATCATTACCATAATATATTTCGCAATGTTGTATATACCCCTTATTGACCCTAAAAGAGCCAATTATGGTAAATTTGCTGGAGCTTATAGAGTAATAAGGGTAGTTTTAGTAATTATTTTATCAGCAGTATATTTTGCTTCTGCATATTCCGCATTAGGTTATAGGATTGATGTAAATAGAATAGGCAGTCTTATTATTCCTTTTATGTTGATTGGATTTGGAAGTGTTATGGGTAAACTTCGCCATAATTATTTTGTAGGAATAAGAACTCCATGGACGCTGGCAGATGAAGAGGTATGGAATAAGACGCATCAACTAGGTGGAAAACTATGGCTCATTACAGGTATTATCGGCTTATTTGCTTCATTTTTCAGCGGTACATGGGTAGCAGTTTTAATGTTTGTGCTGTTAATTACTGCAGCTATAATACCGGTTATATATTCTTATATAATCTTCAAAAAGAAAGAAAAGTAGAGGAGACAATACTATGGAAAAAAATAAAGTAGGCTTGTTTGTAGTTTTATTAGGAATATTTGTAGTATCTGCTACAACATATCTAAGCAGGCATATTTATATTACTGATTTTTTGAGAGGGATATTTAATGGAGTAGGTATTGGATTAGGAATTATAGGAATTATTATCATGCAGCAGAAGAAGCTATATTTAAAACTTAAAAAAGAGAAGTGAAGGTGAGTATAGATTGAGTGCTTTAATTAATTTAAAAACAACTAAATATATTAGTGTTACCATCCTGGTGATAGTACTAATTTTTGCAGAAGACTTTTTGAGGAAAAAACTTATTAAAAAAGTTTCTCCAATTTCAGATTTTATCATAATTTCAATTTTTACTTTTACATATCTTTACTTGTATAACATAATTATTCATGGTGAAGATGATATTATTGTTTGTGCAATTACCGGTATAATTTCAGGAATAATATATATATCCACTAAAATTTTTACGAAAAAATATAGGAAAGAGGAATTTTGAAATGTTGAAAAAGAGATTAGTTGCGTTACTTGTGACATTTATTTTTATTTTTTCATTTGCAGGTTGCTCAAGTGCAACAAATGCTCAGCACCCCTCAAAAACAGTTCAAACAGAGCAAGCAAATAACCTTACAGCCCAACAGCAGTTTAATAAAAGTACAAACATATCAGCATCAGGAACGCTTACAGTAACCTACATAGACGTAGGACAGGGAGACAGCATATTCATTCAAGCACCGTCAGGCAAAACAATGCTGATAGACGCAGGAACGCCCGAAATGGGCAGCAAAGTGGTGAACTACATAAAAAGCCGAGGAATTAACAAAATAGACATACTTGTTGCAACTCACCCTCACAATGACCACATTGGAGGAATACCGGCGGTAATAGAAAACTTTCAAATAGGCAAATTTTATATGCCTAAAGTAACAACAACCACAAAAACATTTGAAAATGTCTTAAGAGCAGCAAAATCGAAGGGACTTTCAATAAATGTAGCAAAAGCAGGAGTTGTACTGGATTTAGGAGATGAAGTAAAAGCTGAAATGCTGGCACCAAACAGCAGTCATTACGATGATTTAAACAACTACAGTGCAGTTATAAAAATAACTTATGGAAATACTGCATTTTTATTTACTGGAGATGCGGAAAAAGAATCGGAACAGGAAATGCTTGATAAAGGATATGACTTAAAAGCAGATGTGTTGAAAGTAGGCCATCATGGAAGCTCTTCAGCCACGACATGGGCATTTTTAAAAGCGGTAAATCCCAAGTATGCAGTAATATCTGCGGTAAAGGCAATGACTACGGCCATCCTCATAAAGAGACAATGGAAAAGCTGAAATCGCTGGGGATAACAGTATACAGAACAGATGAATGCAGTACTGTAGTGGCAGTAAGCGACGTCAGGACAATTTCATTCAATGTTAAGCCGGGAGATTACACAGCCGGCAGCAGTGGAAACAGCAGTACATCAAGTACACCTTCATCAAAGACTTTTCAAAGCCTACCATACGGCTATTACGGAGAACCGGGTAAAGTGTATGTAGACAGCAGCGGTAGGGGATTGATTAAGGGTAATATCAACAGCAAAGGAGAAAAGATATACCATATTCCTGGAGATCCATGGTACGACAGAACAAAAGCAGAAGTGTGGTTTAAAACAGAGGCAGAGGCGCAGGCAGCAGGATTCAGACCACCAAAGTAGTACGTGCAGGGGGTGCGAGAGGGCGGCAGCTAGTTGCCGCCTCCTACTTGATAATAAAATCTTATTAAGCCATTAAACACTGACTGAGCTACTTTATTCCTGTAATCTACATCCCGCAAATGAGCATCGGTCTATCCTTACATCCTCCATTGCCGGGACAACGCCAATAGGGATGATATTTCCTGTATAGCCAAAACTTTTTTGAAAAATCCCCAGATTTGGGAGTTGTAATTTTTCTTCCATTGCTTTGTTAATACACTCGGCAAGCTTTAGAGAAGTTTCATTTTTCTCATCATAGTACACCTTAAAACCGCTTCCTTTTTTAGGTGATACTTCAGTATAAAGGTCAATTAGAATTTCACAGTCCAAATCATTTAAATTCCTCTCTTGAAGGTCTTTTTCCCAGGTTATTTTAGTTTCTGCTTTGCAGTTAGTCAGCAAGAAATTTAACTTTTTTGCTATTACCATCATTGGAATGTGCATCAAGAGTCCGGTAGGGCTTTTAGTTTTTTTACTAAAACCGGGATTTATTGCTATTTTTCTTCCTTTTAGTACTTCTATGAGCGGACTTCTATCTATGTACACTTCAAATTGCGAGGGGATACCTTTTATTGTCTTTACCTCAAAGTTGGATGGAAAATCAAGATGTACGCAAGCCACAATGTCTTCTCCTTGTTGTTTTATTTCGACAAAAGATATAATGCCATCCAAAACCTTGTATATGCCTTCTGGCATATTAAGGGGAACATTAGAGAATATTATTTTTATGGTGTTTTCATGAATTTCTGCCTGGTGTGAAGGGATGTCTAGAGAGAAGTCAAAGACCAGCAGGCTCTTGTGTTCTTTTATTGATGGGCTGTTGCAGGCAGAATCAATCCTTATATTTGTCAGCTTGTTTAACATTTTCCCCTCTCCAATTTAAAAAAATTGTGAGAAAAGTGTGATAAAATTATGGTATAATTGTGATAAAACTAAATATATTTTACCACAGTAAGAAAAAAATAAAAGATATTTACTAAAAATTTTAGTGTTACAATTTTTAGGATAAATGGAGGCTTAAACTATGAATGGGAAAATACCAATAAGAACTCACATTATAACAGAAAAGGACAATATAGTAGAGGTGGTATACCATTATACCAAAGATATAGCTGAACCAGGAGATTTGATATCTGTTGCAGAGAGCGTAGTTGCTATAAGCCAAGGAAGAGCATATCTCCCTGAGCAGATTAAACCAGGGCTTTTAGCAAAGATACTGTGCAAATTTACGGATAGAAAAGGCAGCCTCACTTCTCCTTATGGCATGCAGTGCGCTATAAATGAAGTGGGATGGTTTAGAATCTTAGTAGCGGCAATCATAGGTGGAATAGGAAAACTCTTAGGGAGAAAAGGCTGGTTTTTTATAATAGCAGGAAGGCAAGTTGCGCTAATTGACGATTTTGCTGGTACAATGCCACCATATCATAGACATGTAGTTTTAGGCCCCAAAGACCCGAACAAAGTTTGCGACATGATAAAAGAAAAAACAGGAGTGGATGCTGTAATAATTGACGCAAATGATTTACATAAAGCTGACTGCATTGGCGCCTCAAAAGGAGTAGATAAGAAATACGTAGAAAAGCTTTTTTTGGACAACCCTTCAGGGAATTCAGAACAGCAAACGCCTATTGTGGTTATAAAAAATTACAAAAGCCATATGGCCGATAGAGCTTGACCCTATGTCAGAAATGTATTGCTAAATATTGGTGTGTAAAATGTTTGTGAACTATCCAAAAGAGCAAATTAGAAGAGAATATTATAACAAGTGAGTGTATAAATATACAGAAAATAGCAGAAGTAGTATTATAGTATTAGAAAAATTAAGATATTCTGTTTTAAAATGTAATTTTGAGAAACTACACGGTAATTTAAAGAAAACAACAAAGGGAATTAGAGAAAGCAACCAGAAAATATAGAAGATAAATTTTTAAATGTTGTATGAGGATTTGATAGTTATGTAATTATTTTAGAAACTGATGACAATCAAGAACTGAAGATTTTTAAAAGTGCAATTTCTTCAATAATTCCAAGAAGACCTATTATTTTTACTCAATCAGATAACAATGTTAATAGAAATATATTTACATGCAGTTTTAGAGTTACTTGCTATTTCAAAAGCCAAAAATAACTGTATGGTGTTATGAAACAAAATCTGGTAAACAGGCTCGGGTTGATTGAAGTGAATGTAACTACATTGATGAGAAAAAGTGGAAAAATACGCAAAGTTTATCCCAAAGAATATATGTGAAATTTACAAACTAATGTTGACATTCGCACTTTTATTTCCTGTTTAATACAGGGGTTTGAACGCTTTGGAAGAGGAACCGATATAGTGTCTATTCGATAAAGTGAAAACTGTAATACTGGGCACTGGTGAAATAAAAAGCTTCTATGAACACCCACATTTGAAGACCTTGCTGCTAGTCTTGGATTTACTCCCAAAGTTTGTAGAGCTGGATGTCCTCAGATGAAAGATAAGATAGAAAAAATGTAAAAGCTTAGTTTAAAAAATAGGTCAATTTAAAATCGTTGAAAATGTGGCAATTTTAATCCGCTATTGACAAGCTAATATCTTAAAAAGGAAATCAACTGCAAAAACGATATAGCTTTATTCTTTCAATGCAAATATGCAGTTATCAAAGTGCAAAACTTATAGCAAAGCTCCGATTTTTTTACACTCATGGAAATTGAATTTTTAATTTGCTTGCTGTTTGGCAAATTCAAGTTAAAATTAGTTATCTTATAATAATTTATTCATCGTAAAATAACAAGCAAAATAGGGGGAAATTTATGATTACGAAGCGAACTATATATTTTTCTTTGTTTACTGCTTTGCTTATCGGAATCTCCTATATAATGAACTGGGGAATGGCTGTTGCAAATTTAACAGAAAAAACTACTGTGCCTACCTTTGATGACCCGGGGCAGAGAATACTTGGCGTAGTTCCTCACCCAGACGATGAAGCTTTAGGTATGGCGGGTATTATACAAAGAGCTGTGGAATTGGGAAGGCCTGTAAAAGTGGTAATTGTCACAAGTGGCGAAAGCTATGAAAAGGCTGCAATGGTTTTTTGTGGCAAAAAGAATCCTACCCCTAGAGATTTTTACAAGCTGGGATTGGCTCGCCAGCAGGAGAGCATTGCTGCAATGAGAATTCTCGGACTTCCCAGAAAAGATTTAATTTTTTTGGGATTTGCAGATGGAAGCACGAGATTTTTGTGGAGCCAGTATTGGGATAACGGCAAGCCCCGTGTGAGCGGAGGGATTCGCGTAGCTTATGCTCCCTATGATACTGTTTATAAGCCAGGTGCCCCCTATACAGGGCAAACTTTAGTGGATGAACTTACTGAGATAATAAAAGATTTTAAGCCGACAGACATATATTATCCTATAGCTGACGATACACACCCTGACCACTGGGCAGTGAGCAATTTTGTGAGGTATACAATTACTGCCATGAATTTAAATGTGAGGGAGCACATGTTTTTAGTTCACCATCCACAATGGCCGGTTCCCTGGATGGCTGAAAAAAATAGAGCTATGCTGCCTCCAGTAGACATGAGAAACAGCAACATAGAATGGCAGGCTTTTGAGCTTACTCCAAAGGAAATCGACATGAAACGGATTGCAATAAAGCAGTACAAGACACAAACAGAGGTTATGGAGTCGTTTTTGATGGCTTTTGTGAGAAAGAAGGAGCTTTTTGCAACAAAACCTGTTATAAATATTCCGGTTGTTTTATCAATGCCTGATTTGAAGGAAGCTGATTTGCCCCATACACTTCTTAAGGTGTATGCAGGTGGGATGTTAAACGAGGAGATCTACGGTAGTGCTGCTTTAACTAAACTTGCAGCTTTTTACCATGACAACAAGCTGTACGTTGGCTTAGAATCGGCAAAGCCAATTTCTAAAAAGGTTATATACCATATTGAAATGAGGCTGTTTTATAAAGACCCAGATGACATAAAGAGAATAGATTTAGGGGTAGTAAATGGGGAACTGTACGAGTACAAGAGAGCAGAGAATTCCCTGACAAACGTGATAGCGTTAAAACCTTTTATAGAGAGAAATAGAATATGGATTGAAGTGAACATTCCTCATGTTGACAATTTGAGGTATATATTTATGGGAGCAGATTCTATTTACCGGAATTACCTCATAGATAAGATACCTTGGAATATGTACAGAATTAGTGATCAAAAGCCCTCAGGACTTTTTCTTTTAACTATGTCTACTACTTTGTCGAACAGGTCAAATACAGTTTTTATGAAAGGGATTACTGGGATAACAGAAAAAATATTGAAAAACAGGTGAACATTGTGTACCTATCTTAATGAATTGCTAGGAGGTGTAAACCACAACAGTTCTGCAAAGAAGTCTGTGAAAGGCAAAAACATTAGAGTGCCCCATAGGTTGAGAAAATATTGAATAAAGCTATTTTTTGGTTTTATAGTAAATGGGATCTTTGTCAATAGTTCGGGTGGATATATTTTTTTAATGCCCGCCTTTAATTTTGTTTCTTATTCTATTACAGCAGGCATTTAGAATAAATGCTCTATTTCTTAATACTCATAATCATATTCAAAAGGCAAACTTAAAACCCCGAAACTTTAGCTCTGGTTCTTGAATTATAAACATAAAAACGGTTGATACTGTACACAAAAAAATTTAAAATGTAATTAAAAAGAGTCAAAAGAGGCAGGGAGCTAATAATGAGAAAAATTGTGAACAGAAAAGACAAGATTATAATCAACTATTCTCAATCCAAGGGCGGGAAGCAGCGCAGTTTTAATCTGGTTTTTCCTTACATAAATGATACCGAAATTGATGTTGTACTAGTTGCTGAACAGAGCGATTCAGGAGAATGGAATCCTCTGAAGGCAATCATTGATAAAGAAGAGACAACAGCCGATGAAGAAGAAGCAGCAGCAAACGATCTTGCGGATTTAACATGGCACATATATTCGAGAAAAGAACGAAAAAAGCTGCTGCCTCCCGTTGTAAACTTATGGGAAGAAGGGAATTTAATAATAGCAGCATGCTTAAGTGAAAAATACGGAGAAAAGTTCTTTACAGCAAAGCAGCAGGAAAATTTAGAAAAAGAGGTACTAAATTCGGACAGGTTAATATGCTGGTGGCCAGATCCAGTAATATGGGAAAGTGCGAAAAAGCTTAAAGAGTCCTTTAATTTATTACCTTTTAATGAAATAGCTATACCTTTCTACACATTTAAAGAGTATTTTAAGCGCCCAGACATACAAGCAAAAATGCAGAAATACTGGGATGAACTGGAGGAAATATCAGAGAGTCCACAGGAATTTGCTGTAATTGGAGAAAGCATAAAAGCAGATGAATATGCAAAATATTTGCGCGGTTTAAAAACGACACTGCTTTTCTTAAAGAAGAATAACATTCCTTTTAAATTAACACTTGGCAATGTTGATCGGGCAGAAGAATTTTTTAAGAAAGAAAATCTTGACCCTTTCCAGCCGGATTCGTGGATAACTGCTGCTTCAGTATTTGAGCCTATGCCTGATTTCTTAATAGAAGAACAAATATTAACCGGGCCAAGCAGTGTAATTACCGGCAAAGAAGAAATAAAAGCGTGTTTATCTTTTTTAAGTCACTTCCCATACACAGCACCTGTTCCAGATGCAATTGGAGCAGTTGTCTATGCAGGAGATAAGCATGTTTCAAGTACAGTTTTTTGGTTTAATCCAGCAACAACTATAGAAATTGTGAACAAAGCAATGGAAGCAGCTTTGGAAGAGTTAAATAAACGTGGTGTAGAAAAAATCGTAATGATAGAAGAAATGGTTCCTTTTGAAACTTCATGGGAAGGAGAAGGACTTTTACTGGAGATACCTGAGGATTGGTGAATAAAAACTACGAAACAGATTTCAAAAAAGTAAAGATATTAGAAAGATATTCTTTGAAGGAAGGAAATAAAAAATTATGCTGAATAAAAAATGCCTAGGGCATGTGATGTGTGTTATTAATGTAAAAAAACCGAAAAGTAAGTATAGTAAATCAGTAGGAAAGGGGTGAGATAATTTTGCTTTTTAGTAGTGAACAGGTTAACAGAGGCAGGAAAATTGTAAATACTGGTATAGTTATTTTAATTCTTCTTTTGCTCGGAGATTTTACTATTAATCTAATATCTAATGGTATTAAAGGATTATCAGCAGAAAAAATCATCATTAAAGGACTGGTTTTATTCAATATATTTTTGTACTATAAGGGGAATAGAATAGCGTTTAAATTAATTATGTTTTTATTATCAATGGTTTATATTTTAATCTCCGGTTTATTACCTGCTTATTTGGTTTGGGAATTACTGCGTGTGTTAAATGTTTTAGATGCTTTTGGTGGTGCTTTATATTTAGTTATCCTAGCAATAATTATAATAGCAGTAAATATTTTAATATTTAAAACAGGATTTTATGATGATGTTTTAGCTTTTAAAAACTACTATCAGGAAAAAATAAAAAATAGAATATCTCAATAGCGGATTTGAATTGACCTCTTTTCAACGGTTTTAAATTGTCCCACCAGGTTTTTTAAAATTAAGTCTTGATATGCAGGTTACCATATAGGCCAGCTCTTAACCTTATCCTTCAGGTGGTAACTGTTCCCACTTATATTGATTATACGGGTATGGTGTAATAATCTATCCAACACTGTAGTAGCAAGCATCGGGGTTCCCATAAGTTTACCTCATTCCCCAAATCCTATATAACATGATAATATAGCACTTAATCTTTCTATAATCTTTTGGAACAACATATTTGTTACCCTGTGGTAATTATATACTGACAGTAACAAGAGTACAAATCTTGACACGGACGTGATTATAGATAGTGTAGAATTTCAGTAGGTGATGAAGCAGGAAAATGAGGTATAGATGTAGAAAAGAAGATCTCACCGGGAAAAAATCAAAACAAAGGAAGGTGGGGTCAGAGATAAAATAAAAATGATAATACACCAGTCAGAGGTGGCCCACAGAGATTTTTTTTAGGCGACAAAGAACGACCTTGGCTTAAATACATATCGAGTACGCTCTACAAAATCGATAGATAGGTTATTATGTCTTATATCATTTCATTTACATACCTGGATGGTCAACTCCAAATTTTTGCGTAAAATTTCTCTGGTTGGAATATGAACTTTCTTTATCACCACCGTTCAATTCATTGTACTGCCTCCGACTCCTGGTGTCAAGGATACGCTATTGCCGGCTTTTGCTCATCCTTGACAACGAGTACTTTCGGCAGTTACTAAAAACTAGGGGTGGTAATAAAGGTTATTTTATTGGAATAACCTTTTCATTTGATTTTTTGAAACCTCTTTTTGCCACTTAAAATACTCTCTCATGTCTAAATACTTCCTTCCTGTTCTATTAATAAAGCTCCAATTAGACGAATGCCAGATTCCAGACTTGGGAATATACGGTTAAAAAGGTCACTGGTAAATTTACCATTGCAAAGTCTTGAAACTCTTTAAGGGAAGGGTAGCAACTCTAGTGACTAAATTTCTTGAATAGTAACTGTTACGATAGTCTTGCCTCTTTTCTGTTCTTTTATAGGATTCAGCTTTGATTTGCTCAGTAGCCTGAGTTACCAGGATTTGAGTGAGCACAGACTCTAAGAATTTAGCTAGCTTTTCATCTTTAGCTTTTTTTACAAAAAGGTAATGCAAAATTTCAAAATCTTATGGTAATATTGTAGTGAGTCATTTTTCATTTCCCCAGTTAGGTTTTCGATTTGTTTTCGTTTTATTCCAGCTAGAGAATAGGAAATGGTTTAACCCCTTTTTCAGACACTTATATAGACTTGATTTGCGAAAATCTTGTTTTAAAATGGGGTGATTTTGTGGAATTATTGGTTTTATATTCAATAATTGGATTTGCGATAATAATATTCTTCTTATTCTTTTATTTGATATTTAAAAAAATACATGAAAAAATAAGAGAAAGGATGAAAAAGAAATATTTAATGGAAGTAAACGCGTACATAGATAATTTAATAGCTATGCTTGATATAGAGAACAGTTATGAGATGGAAATAAACAAAATAAGGAATATTATGAAAGATAAGATACGAAGAGAAATAATAGAAGAGAGAATAATTTATCATTTTGGAAAGATTGAAAAAGATAAGAGGTTAAAATTATCAAAGTTGTGCGAAGATATTGGACTGGTAGAATATGAAATAAAAAGGTTAAAGAACAAAAATATACATCAAGTTGCACTGGCCTGCAAAAATTTAGGAGAATTTAGAAGCAAAAAAGCAATACAGCCACTATTAAATTTGGTTCCCCATCCTTCTACAGATATAAAATACAACGCTCTTTTAGCACTTGCTAAAATTGGAGATGAAACGGCATTTCTAGAATCTTTCAGGAAACTTTCGGAGACTATTCCCCTGAGCGAAAGAAGTCTTATTGAAATTGCGGACAGCTTTGAAGGTGACAAATTATATATTTATAAGACTTTAATACATTCAGAGGACGATTTTATATCTTCAATTTTTATAAAATCTGCGGGTAATCACAGAGAAGCAGCATTAGTAGATGATATAGCATTATTTTTGAATAGTAGTAACAAAGAAAAAAGACTAGCAGCACTAAAAGCTTTGGGAAACATTGGAGACAATAAGTATGTTGATATAATTATAGAACTCTTAAATGACAAAGAATGGGAAGTTAGAGCAATGGCTGCAAAAGCTTTGGGGCAAATAAAAGATAGCAGAGCACTTTTACCGCTGGTTAAAGCTTTATCAGATCCACAATGGTATGTAAGATATAACTCAGCATATTCTTTGGTTAGTATTGAAGGGGGCTTGGATATGGTCAAATTAGTTTTGCAGGGAAATGACAGGTTTGCAAAAGATATAATTATCGCAGTTTTAGAAACGACTTATGGGTTGAATAAACTCATAGAGTATGACTTAATTGATAACAAGAGTCCCAGACTTCTTGATTTGCTCGAAGATTACGTTGCTAAAAGAAAGCAGGAGGCTATGGCATGAACATAGGCTTAGTTAAGTCAGTAATCATCAATTTTAATATTTTCATTATCTACTACGTTGTATCGATAAATCTGATCTATTTTTTGCAATTATTAATAGCGTCCTTTAATTTGACCAACTATATAAGAAAGATGGTGTATTCAGACTATCAAAGATACATGGGTTCTCGTAATATGATACCAGTGTCTATACTAGTTCCTGCTTTTAATGAGGAAAAAACAATTGTTGAAAATATCAGGTCACTTCTAGCATTGCAATATCCGTTGTTTGAAGTAATTGTGATAAATGATGGTTCACACGATGAGACATTAAAAAAAGTTATTGAGGCTTTTGACCTAAAGGAAGTAACTCAACCCATCAGGTACCGTATTAAAACGAGAAAAGTAAAAGGTATCTACAGAAACATAGATATACCTAATCTTATTCTGGTTGATAAAGAAAACGGAGGAAAGGCAGATGCACTAAACGCAGGTATAAACATATCAAATTATCCCGTTATAGTTTCTGTTGATGCAGATTCTGTATTAGATAGTGATTCGCTTGTAAGAGTAATGATGCCTTTTATTGAAGATAAAAGAACTATTGCAGTTGGTGGTATTGTCAGAGTTGCAAATGGAACTAAAGTAGTAGAAGGCAAAGTAATAAACGTAAATCTTCCCACAAGTTACCTTGCTATTTTTCAAGTAATAGAATATTTAAGGGCTTTTCTGAGTGGAAGAACAGCATGGGATGTAATAAATTCTGTACTGCTAATATCTGGTGCATTTGGGGCATTTAAAAAAGATGCAGTAATTGAAGTTGGGGGATATGATAAAGATACAGTGGGAGAGGATATGGAACTTGTTGTAAAACTTCATGAATACTTTTTAAGGAATAAACGTGAATATAAAATTAAATTCATCCCAGATCCTGTATGTTGGACACAAGTGCCAGAGAGTATAAAAGATTTAAGAAGCCAAAGAAGAAGGTGGCAGATCGGTCTAATGGACAGTTTATTTAAGCACAAAAATATGCTTTTTAACCCGAAGTATAAACAGGTTGGTCTTATTACACTACCTTATTTCTGGATATTTGAGATGTTTGGGCCTGTTGTAGAATTTTTAGGATACCTTTTGATTCCGCTGTCATACATTTTTGGATTGCTAAATGCTAAGTACTTTATGTTATTCTTAACAGCGGCCATGCTTTATGGAGTACTTTTATCGCTGGGGGCCATACTTTTAGAAGAATATACTTTTAATAAATACCCTTATTTAAATCAGGTTTTAAAATTGTGTCTTTATGGAATATTAGAAAATTTTGGATACAGGCAAATGATAACTCTGTTTAGAGTGGAAGGGATTGTAAGATTTAAAAAATTAAAAAGCAGCTGGGGGAAAATCAAAAGGCATACTTTTGAAGTTAAAAAACTGCAAGTATTATAAGTTTATTACCGTTTTTCTTACAATGAAAATAAATTATGAAGAAATATTTCAAAATATTCGATCGCAGCAACAGGAATAGAAAAAATTTTATTGTACCTTTTAAATAAAAAGAATACGTACAATAGTATTTCGAAAAACAAAAATCATAAACAATTTTTAAAGATACCTGCAAACGAGCTGGGAGGTACCAATCAATGAATGTTTTCCGTCCAAGGAAAGTTCTGATTGTAGAGGACAGTAAGCTTAATGCACAAATAACAGCAGATATTCTAGACAAATACGGATACGAAACAGAGATAGTCACATCAGGCGAAGAGGCTGTTGAAAAAGCACTAAATAACATCAAAAGCCCGGACTTAATTCTTATGGACATAGAACTTAAAGGAGCAATCGATGGGATAGATGCAGCAAGAATAATTCAGCAGCATAAAGATATCCCGATTCTATTCCTCACTGCCAATGCCAGTAAAGAAATAATGGAAAAAATAAAGTCAGTTTCAGCTTACGGGTATGTTCTTAAGGGTGTAGATGAGTATGTACTCATATCTCAAATAGAAATGGCCTTTAAGCTCTATGAGGCTAAAATGCAGCTAAAAAAGAGAGAAGAGCTGTTCCGCAATATGTTTGAAAATCATGACATAGCAATGATACTTATTGATCCACAAGCCGGACGCATCATTGATGCTAACAAAGCTGCCTGTAATTTCTACGGTTATTCCAGAGAAACTATGCTGCAGATGGACATAGAAGCTGTTATTGGCGTTTCTACTGTAGATGGTGGTCAGAAGTGTTCGGAAGCTTTAAAGAAGGGCTGTAATCCCTGCATTTGCTTCCAGCGGTTAGCCAACGGAGAAGAGAAATTAGTAGAAATATATTCATCCCCTGTAGATTATCAAGGAAAAACACTGATGCATCTGATTGTCTTTGACATCACCGAACAGTGGAAAGCAAAGAGAGAGCTTGAATTTTATAAAAATCTTTTTGAAGACTCCCTCAATGAAATTTACATATTCTATCCACAGACACTAAAGTTCATCGCAGTGAACCGGGGAGCAAGGGAAAATTTGGGATATACTGGAGAAGAGCTTAAAGAAATGACTCCTGTTGACTTAAAGCCAGAATTTACCTTGCAAAGCTTTAAAGAACTTCTTGAGCCCCTTTTAAAAGGTGAACAGAAGCAGCTTATCTTTGACACAGTACACCGCAGAAAAGACGGTTCTTTATATCCAGTAGAAATCCATTTAGAACTTGTAGAATTTGATAAAGAAAAAGTATTTGTGGCACTTGTGATTGATATAACAGAACGTCGAGAAATGGAAAAAGAACTGAAGGAAAGGAATGAGATTTTAAGCACTATAATGGAGTATGCAGGAGATGCCATTATTATGATTGACGATAACGGTAAAGTAACCTTCTGGAACCCTGCAGCAGAACGCATACTTGGTTATTCAAAAGAAGAAATAATAGGTAAAGATTTGCACATGTTTATGATACAAGATATGCGGCTGTACGAAGCTTATAGAGAAGCATTTAAAAAATTCCGTTTAACCGGAAAAGGAAGTGTCGTAGGTAAGACAGTTGAGATGAAGACAAGGCACAAAAATGGACATGAAATTGATGTAGAGCTCTCACTTTCTGCCGTTAGAATTAAAGATTCATGGCATGCAATAGGAATTATTCGCGACATAAGTGAGCGCAAGAGATTTGAGGAACTGCTTTACCGCCAGTCCATTACCGATCTCCTTACAAATATTTACAACAGACGCTTTTTCATGCAGATGCTGGAGCAGGAAATAGAGCGAGTAAAACGAAATAAAAAGCCCTTTTCACTTATTATGTTTGACCTGGATCACTTCAAAAACGTAAATGACCGTTTTGGGCATGCTGCAGGAGATATGGTTCTTAAAAGTGTTGCCGATACAGTAAAGGGAAGGATACGGAAAACAGATTACTTTGCGCGCTGGGGAGGAGAAGAATTTATAATTCTTCTGCCTGAAACTTCCTTGAATAATGCAGCTGAACTTGCTGAAGAACTCAGGAAGAAAATAAGTGAAACAGAGCTGGACGGCATAGGAAAGGTAACAGCCAGCTTTGGTGTGACGGAATATAGAAATACTGATACTGTGGACACAGTTCTTCTAAGAGTGGATGGAGCGCTTTATGGGGCAAAAGGGTCAGGGAGAAATTGTGTGAAAATCGCGTAAAACATAAAATCTTTGAAAGGGGGTAGAAGAAGGGGCTCTTTGGTAGAGCCTTGCCTTAAAAACTATGGAAGAAGGGAAAGAGACCAAAGACATTCTGGTGGTAGATGATTCTGTACTTGTACGGCTTATGGTAAAGGACATACTGGGAGGAGAAGGGTATAATGTAGTGGCTGCGGCTACTTCTGAAGAAGCAGTGCGGAAGATAAAAAGCAGAAAAGAACTGTTTGATCTAATAATTGTAGATATTAATCTGCCAGATCAGAATGGCTTTGAATTTATTCGGAACTTGAAATCAGAGGAAAAGTACAGACACATTCCTGTGATAATTTTGAGCATAGATGCTACCGTACCCTCAATTAGACGGGCAGTGGAAGCCGGTGCAGTGGATTATCTTGTTAACCCTTCATGCTTAACAAAGCACAACCATAGATGAAAATAAATTTTCAAGTTGCAAGAAACTAGCTTTTTGGTAAACTAAAATTAACAGGGTCAAAGGTTGATTTAATGCTGATGGATTAATACCTCGTGTGTTAACCTAACTTGATTACCTTTGAGCACAACCAATTGTCGCCCCATATTAAGGCAATATGGGAACAGCACGGGTGTTAAGTTTCTTATTTTTCTCAGGTAATCAACCCTGTAATAAATTTAACAGGAGTGAAGAAAATGCAGGATTTACTAGAAGTTTGCTGTGGATTAGATGTTCACAAAGAAACAATAGTGGCTTGTTTGCTTAAAGGTTCTGTCAATGATGAAAAGCCGGAAAAAACGATAAGAACATTTTCCACTTTATTAAAAGACCTTGAAGAATTAAAAACATGGCTTGAAACAGAAAACTGTCATCATGTTGCCATGGAGAGTACAGGGATATACTGGCAACCCGTATATAACGTACTCGAAAGTGCTTTTGATGGTAACATATCAATCATAGTAGCTAATGCAAAACATATGAAGAATGTACCCGGTAAAAAAACTGATATGAAAGATGCAGAATGGATTGCTACTTTATTAAGAGCTGGTCTTTTAAGTGGAAGTTTTATTCCTCCGCAAGAAATTCGAGAATTACGCAACCTTACGAGATATCGCAAAAGCATAATTGAAGAGATATCTTCTCAAAAAAATCGTATAGAGAAGCATTTACAAAGCTGTGGATTTAAGCTTTCAAATTTTTTGACAGATATATTTGGCGTATCAGGTAGAGCGATAATAGACCATATAGCAGAGCATGGAAGTATAACAGCTAAAGAAGTTGAAAATTATGTAAGAGGGAGAGCACGCAATAAAATAGAAGACATAAAGCTATCAATTAATGGTAGAATGAATAAGCATCAAAGAGAATTTTTAAAGCTTTTACTCAAACATTTAGATGAAACGTATAAACATCTTTATGAGATAGAAGAGAGTATTAATGCTGAGATTGAAAAATACAAGAGACAGATTGAACAGCTAGATGGAATACCTGGCATAGATGTAACGGCAGCTGCTGCAATAATTGCTGAAATAGGTACAGATATGGATAAATTCAAGACTGCAGAGCACATTTGCTCATGGGCAGGATTAAGTCCCGGTAATAATGAAAGTGCGGGAAAAAAAAAAGTCCACTCGAGTAACAAAAGGAAACACTTATATAAAGAGGATACTGTGTGAAGTAGCATGGAGTATAACCCGCATAAGGGATTCATATCTTGCCACATGGTATTGGAAAGTAAAGCAGCGCCGTGGTACAAAAAAAGCGGTAGTAGCACTTGCCAGGAAAATATTAGTTATCATTTATACTATGCTTAAAAATAACACTGACTATGATGAAAGAATTTTCGATGAAGTGCGAAAGAAACAAGAAATAATTCGCGTTAAACGGATTATTAACGAAGCTCGCAAGTTGGGTTTAGAAGTAACAGTGTCCCAAATTTAAGTAGTATAATTAGATAACTTTACAAAAATTCCCAGCTGATGCTTTTAAAGCATTGGTTTAATATTTATTACCTTTTTTCTGGCCGGATGTTTAAGTCTATGCAGTTGTCAATGTTCAAAATTCTCCTTTTAGATAGTCTATTTTCGTGTTAAGCCCTTTAAAGCAGAAGAACTTGTGAAGCGGGTGGAAAAATTAGTAGGGAGTGTCAAAAAAGAAGATCGCTATCCCGAACTTAAAGACCTGCTGAAAAAAGAAGTAAACCGTGCCAGAAGAGGTAATGTAAATCTCTCACTGGTTCTGGCACATTGCGAAGGAAAAATCGCAGGTCAAATTTCAAAAATAGCGGAGAAGATAAGAAGTAAACTTCGCGATATAGATGCGGTATTTGAAATTAACGAAAATACTCTTGCGCTTGTTCTTCCTGTGACGGGGAGAGAAGGTGCGGAAGTTGTAGTGAAAAAGATCCAGGGCGAACTGCGTGGCAGCTGGCGTTATGCCATAAGCACATATCCTGATAATGGGAAAGATGAAGAGGAACTTATCAATTTTGTAAAAGAAAGCTTGATGAAAGGAGAATCAAATTCATTTCAGGAAGATGATAAAGAGAAAGAGGAAAAATAAAGGCAATTGGACTTAAAAAGAGATCAACTCCAAATTTTTGTGTAAAATCCCTCTGGTTAGAATATGAACTTTCTTTGTCACCATCGTTCAATTCATTTTACTGTCTCTAAAGGATACGCTACGCCGGGCTTTCGCCCGTCCTTGACACCAGGGTCCTTCGGCAGTTATTAACTAACGGTGGTGATAAAGGTCATTTTATTGAAATAACCTTACCCTTCGCTTTTTTGAAATTTCTTTTTGTCACTCAAAATACTCAGTCATATCTAAATACTTCCTCCCTGAAGCCCATTTTTCATCTTGTTCAATTAACAATGCTCCTATTAGACGAATGCCAGATTCTCGGCTTGGAAATATTCTTATAACCCTTTCGCGACGACGAATTTCTTCATTTAGACGCTCTAACATATTAGTAGTGCGAAGTCTCCTTCGATAAGGCTCAGGAAGTTCTAAAACTGCTGTCGCATCTTCAAACCCTTCTTCTAAAATCTCCATTGTTTTAGGAGCTTTATCTCTATATTCATCTAATGCTTGATTTAATAACATCCTTCCTCTTCTGGGATCTGGTGCTTCAAAATAGGCTTTCATTTGTCATGTAATTTTTTTGTAAAGCCTTTGGAGTCTTATCAAGAATATTTCTCATAAAATGTGTTTGACACCTTTGCCACGTAGCCCCCTAGAAGTGCCGATGAATTGCTTGGACAAGCTCACTGTGATGGTCAGAAACTACTAAATCAACTCCATGGAGCCCTCTCTGCTTCAGCCATGAAAATCACTCCAGCTATCTTCTGATTCACTGTCTCCTATCATAAGGCCTAATACTTCCCTATAGCCATCCTCATTTATGCCTACAGCAATTAATACGCTGCGTTGACGAACACGTCCCTCTTCTCTTACTCTTATCACCATCGCATCAACTATGACAAAAGGAAAACTTTTTTCTCTTAAAGGTCTTGAGTTCCATGTTGTAATAATGGGATCGAGATTTTTACAAAGGTCAGAAATTGTGGATTTCTAAATTTAAGTTCCACAAAGTTCATAAGTGATTTCTTCAATTTTTCAGGTAAATATTCCATTAACTACCATCTCCATTAGTGCCAATAAAAGGGCCTGCTCACTTTTCTGGTAGCGGTTAAAAAGGGTCAGTGGTAAATTTTGCCATTACGGAGTCCTGGAACTGTTAAGGTGAGAGTTCTAACCTTGGTAACTAAACTTCCTGAATAATAACCATTACGATAATCCTGTCTTTCTTCCGTCCTTTCATAAGGTTCAGTTTTAACTTGTTCAGTAGCTTGAACTGTTAAAATTTGATTAACTACACACTCTAATAACTTGGCTAGTTTTTCATTCTTAGCTCCTTATACAAAAAGGTAATGCAAAATTTCAGAATCTATGGTAATATTGTATTGAACCATTTCTCATCCCGAAAGAATGGTTTTTGGTTTTGTTTCCACTTTTATTCTAACCAGAGGGTGGGTAATGGCTCAACCCCTTTTTACACAATTATATAGACTTAACTCGAAATAAATTGGTATATTATTATATTATGGATAAATTTTGGGCTGGTGATGAAAATGGAGTTTGACACAATTGCAGCCATTTCTACTTCTCCTGGTGAAGCAGGAATTGGAATTGTGAAAATAAGCGGTGATAGGGCTTTAGATATAATTTCAAGAATTTTTAGACCTTATAAGAAAAAAGATGTAAAGAATGTAAAGACCCACACCCTTCATTATGGACACATTGTAGACCCGGATACAGGAGAAGTTTACGATGAAGTGTTGGTTTCCATCATGAAAAAACCAAATACTTATACTCGGGAAGACATTGTAGAGATAAATTGCCATGGAGGTATAGTGGTTACCTCAAAAATTCTGGAATTGGTGTTAAAGCAGGGAGCTCGCTTGGCTGAGCCAGGGGAGTTTACTAAGAGGGCTTTTTTAAATGGAAGAATAGACCTTTCCCAAGCAGAGGCGGTAATTGACATAATTACTGCAAAGACAATGCTGGCAAACAAATACGCCCAAAAGCAATTGTCTGGATACCTAGGACAAAAGATGAGAAAATTAAAGGATAGAATGATGGAATTGCTTGCTCATCTTTTAGCTTTAATCGATTTTCCTGAAGATGATGTGGATGAACTGGAAAGGTGGCAGATGTTAGAAAGTGCTAAAGAGATATTGAAAGAGATAGAAAAATTAATTGCTTCTGCCGAAAGTGGAAGAATAATAAGAGAAGGGCTTAAAACAGCTATTATTGGCAAGCCTAATGTAGGGAAGTCTTCACTTCTAAATGCCCTTTTAAAAGAAAATAGGGCGATTGTGACAGATATTCCCGGCACTACAAGGGACATCATCGAGGAGTATCTAAATGTGAAGGGGATCCCTATAAGACTAATTGACACAGCGGGGATTAGAGACACTGATGAGTTGGTGGAAAAAATAGGAGTTGAAAAGAGTAAAGAAGTTCTAGGGGAGGCGGATTTAGTTTTATTTGTAATTGATGCCTCTAGAGAACTTTCAAAAGAAGATTATGAGATTTTTGATATTTTGACCGGAAAAAATATTATCTTTGTTCTCAATAAGATTGACCTGCCAAAAAAAATTGACGAAGAAGAATTAAGAAATCTTACCAAAGATGGTATAATAGTAGAGGTTTCTACTGTTAAAAAAATTGGGTTGGAAAAGTTAGAAGAAACCATTTATAATTTAGTATTTAAAGGAAATGTTACAATAGGGAATGAAGAAATAATTACCAATGCAAGGCATAAAGAGGCTCTCATAAATGCCAAAAAATACATGGAAAGCGTGGTAGAAGCCATTGAAAAAGGCTACAGTGAGGACCTCATCACAATTGATTTAAACAGCGCATTGAATGAAATTGGAAAAATCACCGGTGAGACAGCTACAGAGGATGTAATAGACCAAATCTTTGAGAGATTTTGTGTAGGAAAGTAGGTGGTGTTTATGAGGTTTGTTGCTGGAGAATACGATGTTTGTGTAGTTGGTTTGGGACATGCTGGCAGTGAAGCTGCCTTGGCCTCTGCTAGACTTGGACTTAGTACTGTGGGGTTTGCCACAAATCTGGATGCGATAGCTCTCATGGCCTGTAATCCTTCCATTGGAGGTCCTGCAAAGGCTCAGCTAGTGAGGGAAATTGACGCTTTAGGAGGCCAGATGGCCATAAACACTGACAAGTCTCTTTTGCAGATGAGGACATTAAATACCAGTAAAGGGCCAGCTGTTCGCTCTTTAAGGGCCCAGGTTGACAAAAAGCTTTATCAGATGAATATGAAACACACCCTTGAAAAGCAGGAAAATCTCGATATTAAGCAGGCAGAGATTGTGGACATATTGGTGGAAGACAATAAAGTTACGGGGGTTGTTACAAAATTAGGTGCCATTTACAAATGTAAAGCCTGCATTATAACTACAGGTACTTTCCTAAAAGGAAGAGTGATAATTGGAGAAGTGGACTTTGAAAGTGGTCCCAGCGGTCTTTTCCCGGCAAGCGAGTTATCTGAGGCTTTAAAAAGATTGGGATTTAAATTGATGAGATTTAAGACAGGGACTCCTCCAAGAGTGGACAAGAGAAGTATTGACTTTTCTAAGATGGAAATACAGCCGGGAGATGAGGTTATAACCCCTTTTTCTTTCATGCACGATAAAATAGAAATTGAACAAATGCCCTGCTGGCTCACTTATACCAATGAGAAGACTCACAAAATAATAAGAGATAACATTCACAGAGCTCCTCTTTTTACGGGGGCTATAACGGGAGTTGGAGTCAGGTATTGTCCCTCCATTGAAGATAAAGTTGTGAAGTTTCCTCACAGAGAAAGACATCAGATTTTTATTGAGCCAGAAGGCAGGGATACCTATGAAATGTACGTGCAGGGAATGTCCTCCAGCCTTCCTGAGGATGTCCAGTTAGAATTTTTGAGGACAGTTCCAGGGCTTGAAAATGTGAGGGTAATGAGACCTGCTTATGCCATAGAGTATGACTGCATAGACCCAACTCAATTAAAAGCTACTTTAGAGTCTAAGTGGATAGAAGGCCTTTATTTTGCTGGTCAAGTAAATGGGACATCTGGATATGAAGAGGCGGCGGCTCAAGGGTTGATGGCAGGAATAAACGCTGCCATGAAAATTTTAAACAAACCTCCTGTAGTTTTGGACCGCTCTCAAGCCTATATAGGCATTCTCATTGATGACTTAGTCACAAAAGGCACAAATGAACCCTACAGAATGCTAACCTCAAGGGCAGAATACAGATTGTTATTAAGACAGGACAATGCAGATTTTAGATTGACTGAGATAGGAAAAGAAATAGGGCTTGTGACAGAAGAAAGGTATGAGAAATTTTTGAGGAAGAAAATACAGTTAGAAAAAGAGATGAGAAGGCTTTCCACAGTCATGGTGAGGCCGACAGAAGAAGTCAACAACTTTTTAATTTCCAGAGGAAGCACTCCTTTAGTTTCGGGTGTAGACCTGTACACTTTATTGAAGAGACCCGAAGTTGACTACAAATCTACTAAATTTTTAGATCCAGATAGACCCGATGACATTTTAGATAGCGTTGCAGAGCAAATCGACATAAACATAAAATATGAAGGGTATATTTTGAAGCAGTTGAGACAAGTGGAACAGTTTAAGGCGATGGAGAATAAAAAAATTCCAGAGGACATAGATTACTACCAGATCAGTGGACTCAGCAATGAAGCAAAAGAAAAACTGTCAAAGATAAGACCTACTTCTGTTGGACAGGCATCCCGTATTTCAGGAGTTTCACCTGCAGATATTTCTGTACTTTTAATATATTTACAACAGATGAAGAAAAAGAAGTCCAATGAATCCAGAATCAGTTGAAATGCTATTGAAATGGAATCAAAAGATGAACTTGGCGGCGAGTACTGTCGTTTCAAAAACGCTCTTTTTTAAGGATGTTGACATAGTCCGCGGAAGAGCAGAGGAGTTGGGAAGGGTTGAAAAGTTTAGAGAAAAATTTGACATTGCTACTGCAAGAGCCGTTGCTCCTCTTAATATTTTACTGGAATATGCTGTTCCTTTTGTAAAAGTTGGGGGCTATTTTATTGCGATGAAAGGGCGTGATATCGGGGAGATATCCCAGTGCAAAAATGCTTTAAAAGAGCTCAAATGCGAGGTTGAAGATGTGATTGAGGCAGCGATATTGTCCACCATTTGATTGTAGTAAAAAAGTTGATGTTCTGTCTCCAAAGTATCCTCGAAGAGAAAAAGCCATAAGGACAAAGCCTTTGTAGTATGAGCGCTTATTTTTTAGGTTCTATAATAAATGTTGGGGTGGGGAGAAAGAAATCTATAAAAAAGAGAGCACTTATTCTGAATGCCTGCTATAATAGAAAGTGGTTAAAACAATCTAACAAAAGGAGGCATCAGAATAAGTGCAAGGTAATTATATCACAAATTTCTTAAAATCTGAAGATATAATTTGGGAAGATATAATAGAGAATGACAACAGAATAGAGCTACATATTAAGATGAAACAGAAACCACATATTTGTCCAAGGTGCGGGGCAACAACGTCTAAGATTCATGATTATAGAGTACAAAGAATAAAAGATGTGCCATTATTCGGGAAACCAACAGTGATAGTACTAAAGAAGAGGAGATATGTTTGTAAACACTGTGGTAAAAGATTCTATGAACATTTAGACTATTTACCACGTTACCATAGAATGACCAACAGACTATCTATTTACATACTACAACAACTGAAAAAACAACAAAGCATGAAAGAGATATCTGAAGTTACAGGAGTATCAATCACGACAGTGATGAGACTTTTAGATACAGTAGGAGTGGAACCTGATTATAAGATATTGCCTGAAGTTATCAGTATAGATGAATTTAAAGGAAACTCTGGAGGCAGGAAATATCATTGTATTATTGTCGATCCAAAAGGAGGAAAAATACTAGATATTTTAAAAGACAGAAAACAAGAAGATCTAAGTGAATATTTCAAAAGATTTAAAGACAGGAATAAAGTGAAGTGGGTTATTATAGACATGTGGAAACCTTTTTTATTGACAGTAAAAACATATTTCAAAGGAGCTAAGATAGCGATAGACAAATTTCACTTTACAAGGTACGTATATTGGGCAATAGAAAATGTAAGGAAAAGAGTGCAAAAAGAACTAGCAAGAGATAAAAGGAGATATTTTAAAAGAAGTCGTAAGCTGCTTCTTGCAAAATATGATACCTTAACGCCCGAACAAAAAGAAAAGCTGGAAATAATGTTTTGGTACAGTGCCGACTTAAGAATGGCACACTTTTTAAAAGAAGAATTTAGTAATAGAGTGTTAAAATGCAAAAATTCAAAGGAAGCAAAAATAGAACTAAAAAGATGGATGCAGTTAACTAAAGAAAGCAAAATTGATGAATTTAAAAGATGCATACAGGTATTTAACCGTTGGTTTGAAGAAATAACAAATGCCTTTGATATACCTTACACTAATTCTGTAACAGAAGGCTATAACAATAAAATTAAAGTACTAAAAAGACTTGCATACGGCTATAGAAATTTTTACCGATTCAGGAAAAGGATATTATATTGCAATGCTTGATATAACAGTGTTTTTAGCAACGAGAATATTTAAGGATATTATAGAGCTTCGACAAAAAAGCATAGGTAAATACCTGCTCACATTTCTAGCTATATCTTTTATTGCAACCAATAATTACAAATATTATCATATAACGTAAGAAAATTTATAGGTGGGCATTCAGAAAAAATACCCACCCCAACTATTGACAAAGAGCCATTTTTTAAATTTGGTAGGCGCTTTATTTTTTATCTTAAGTCTAATAGTGTAAAATTTCAGTAGGTAACAAAGCAGGAAAATGGGGTATAGATATAAAAAAAGACCTCACCGGGGAAAAATTAAAAATCAACACAAAGGAAAGTGAGGTCGGGGATGAAATAAAAAAGATAATACAGCCAGTGCAACAGGAAAAAAAGAAAGTACAAAGAAGAAGATATAGGAGAGTGGTTTTAAGTTTCATTACCGATACTGGAAGGTCCATTTGTGAGCAAGCTATGGATAAAATATGTTTTAAAGGTTATTAGCGGTGAGGTCGGCTACAAAAATTTTTACCTGCAAAATATTGATACGGATACTCTATTGACACGGCTACAAAATTTTATAAAAATGTAGTAACATTAATTAAGAGATCAAAAAAGAAGAGTTTACGGGGCAGTGATAAAATGGATACAGTAAAGATTTATGCCAATATTATAAAAGAGAATATGGACAGTCCGCAAAAAGTAAATAAGCTAATAAACCTTGGTCTTACCGCTGCTTATTATTATGTGAGCTTTTTCAAAGACAGGAGGATTCCCAGATCTCTTCATTATCTAAATAAATACTCTATAAAAAGCATAAAAGACTCTCTAGCAAATCCTCAAAATTCTGCTTGGGTAAACCTTTTTGCACCCTCTGAATTTTTGATCGCCATGGACATAAAACCTTTATTTATTGAAGCATATTCTTCTTTCATGTCAGGCTTCTTCATCGAAGATTATCTTATTGATACTGCCGAATCGAGAGGCATGTCAAATACTTTATGCAGTTACCATAAAACTTTTATAGGAGCCAGTGAGCTTAATATTCTCAAAAAACCTAAATTTATGATGACTACTTCCACCATCTGCGATGCGAATATACCTACTTTCAAGTATCTTTCAAAAAAGCACGGGGTTCCACTGTACATTATTGATATTCCCTATAAATATTCTAAAGACGCCGTAGTGTATGTAAAAAAACAGCTTTTAGAAGTGGCGGAAAAGCTTGGGGAAGTTTTTAATAGAAAGCTTGATACTGATAAATTGAGGGAAGTTGTAAAAACAGAAAATAAAACAAGAGCACTTATGAAAGAGTATTTAAATTATGCAGGGAAAAAAAGATTTATACCTACTATGACCTTTGAAATGTATATGCTCTTTGCATCCCATGTATTTATTGGAAGCAAGGAAGTATTACATTTTTATGAGATGTTAGTGGAGGATATAAAAAGAGCTCCTGAAAGAAGTGGAAAAAGCATATTTTTTATACACCTTCTTCCTATATTTGAGAAAAATTTTAAAGATTACTTTAACTTCAGCGATAAATTTCACATTGCTGGTAGTGACTTAAATTATGATTTTCTTGATGAAATTGATGAAAACGACCCTTTCAAGGGAATCGCTGAAAAGCTTATCTTAAACTCTTTTAATGGTGAAATAAATAGAAGAGTTGCAAGAATCAAAGAACTGATAGAAAAAATAAAACCGGACGGCATTATACAGTTTTGTCATTTGGGCTGTAAGCAGTCCATGGGTGGAACGTTTATAATTAAAAATCTTGCTTCAGAATTGGGTATTCCATTTCTTTATTTAGATGGGGATTGTGTAGACAAAAGAAATAATCAAGAGGGACAGAATAGGACAAGGCTCGAAGCCTTTCTTGAAATGCTCTAGTAATCCTTCTGGAGGTGAAAAATTGATAGGGTACATTTGTAAATACACGCCTGTAGAAATAATCGAAGCCTTTGGAGAAGAACCGGTAAGACTTGAGTCAGGATATAAGTCTCACGAGCGTGCTGAAGCACTGATTCATTCAAATATGTGCAGTTTTGCAAAAGGGGTTTTGGAAAATATAATTGAAAATAATATTGAAGAGGTTATATTAACTGCGTGTTGTGATAGTATAAAAAGGCTTTATGATGTATTAAAAGATAAAGTAAAATTTATCCATCTTCTGGACCTGCCTAGAAAAAAAGATCCTCTCGCAATAGATCTTTTTTACAATGAAATAATTGAATTTATAGAAGCGTATCAGGCCTTTAAAAACAAGAATTTTGCTGAAGAGAATTTGCTAAAAATTCTAGAAAGCAAGTCTTTTAATAAAGAAAAACAATCTGCTGAAAGTATTGCTATATTAGGTGCGAGGCTTAAAGATGATGTTATAGAAAAAATCACAAATTCTTGTACAGCAAAGGTAATAAATTTTACCTGCACAGGTGAAGAAAGAGTATTCAATATCGAAGCAAAAGATAATTTATTAAAAAGCTATGCGGAATCGCTTCTCAATTTAACACCCTGTATGAGAATGGCAGAAGATCGAAGCAAGTTAATCAATAAAGAATTGAAGGGGATAATATACAATACTATAAAGTTCTGTGATTTTTATTCCTATGAGTATGCTGAGCTCAAAAGCAAAGCAGACCTCCCACTTTTAAAAATTGAAACTGACTATAACGATTCAAATAGCGGACAGATTTTAACAAGAATAGATGCCTTTTTGGAATCAACCGGTATTAAAAAGATGGAAAAACAAAAAACCAAGAAAGGGTATTTTGTAGGAGTGGATAGTGGTTCTACTTCTACAAATGTAGTCATAATTGACGAAAACAAAAACATAATATCATATTCTATTATTCCAACAGGTCCTAAAGCTCTGGAAAGTGCTTTTAAAGCTTTTGAAATTGCTTTAAAAAATGCGGGACTTCAAGAAAAGGATATTACATCAATAGTAGCAACAGGGTATGGAAGAGTAAGCATTCCCTTTGCAGATAGAATTGTAACCGAAATTACCTGTCACGGCAAAGGCGCGTTTTTTATAGACAATACTGTTAGAACTGTTATAGATATAGGCGGACAGGATAGCAAAGTGATAAGGTTAGATGACAGCGGCAATGTCATTGATTTTGCAATGAATGACAAGTGTTCAGCAGGGACAGGCCGATTTCTCGAAGTAATGGCAAGAACGTTAGGGATTTCAATAGAAGAAATGGCAAAAGTGCATAAGGAAGTAAAAGAGAATATCACGATTACCAGTATGTGCACTGTATTTGCAGAATCAGAAGTAATATCTCTTATTGCGCAAAATAAGGATCAAAGGGATATAATACATGCCCTCAATAAAGCCGTTGCTTCAAAAGCAGTTTCCCTGGTCGACAGAATAGGGAGAAGGGGAAAATACATGATGACAGGGGGCGTTGCCAAAAATCAGGGAGTAGTTTACGCCATCGAAAGCAGGCTCGGCGAAAAACTTATAATTCCATTTGAACCACAGATTATTGGAGCACTTGGAGCAGCACTAATTTCACTTGAGGGCAAATGAGGGTATCACTATAGGCTTTACTCATGTATTTATAGAGATTGAATTTTTAAAATTTGATCAAGTCCAAATTTTTGCGTAGAATCCCTCTGGTTAGAATACGAACTTTTAGTTGGGTTTTTGGTTCGTTTCTATTTCTGCTCTAACCAGAAGGTGAGGAAATGGCTCAACCCGTTTTTACACAATTATATAAACTTAACTGGCTTCTTTTCCAGGGAGACTCATTCTATATTCTACAACAGAAGACTTTTTAAAGTATTTTTGGCATTACTTCCTTAAAAAATTGCCTGAAATTAAAGTGACGCTATAGGGAGGGATTGGAGGGTATGAGAAAAGTAGTAAGCTTGTTCTTAATAATACTTTTTTCTACACTTGCTTTAATTAATCCTATCTATGCCACTGAAAGAGAAATAGTAACTTTAGGTTCAGACCTTACGCCTTCTCAACAACAGGAAATGTTAAAATATTTTGGTGTTGAGGGCAAGCAAGTAAAAATTATAAAAGTCACAAATGAAGAGGAGAGGAAATATTTAGAAGGTTTAGTGCCAGATAAAGAAATAGGGACTCGTGCTATTTCTTCTGCTTATTTGCAGCTATTACCGGAAGGGGAAGGAATTTTAGTTGATACCCACAACATAACATGGGTTTCTAAAGAAATGTACGCAAATGCAATGATAACTGCAGGAATTAAAGATGCAAGGGTTGTGGTAGCTGCTCCTTTTAAGGTATCAGGAACCGCAGCCCTTACCGGAATAATGAAAGCATTTGAGGAAGCCACAGGTAAAAAGTTAAGTGAAGAGGCGAAAAAGACTGCTAATGAGGAGTTAGTGATTACGGGTAAATTAGCAGAAAAAGTGGGTGAAGAAAAGGCAGCTGAACTTCTTGAAAAAGTGAAAAAAGAAGTAATTGAGAAGAGGTTGACGGATGAAAATGAAATTGCCAATGTGATAAAGGAAGTTGCCAGTAAGCTCAATATTAACCTAACAGAAGACCAAATATCTCAAATTGTTCAGCTTATGAAAAAAATAAATCAGCTTAATTTAGATATTGAAACAGTAAAAAAGCAATTAGAAAAAATCGGTGCAGATGTGGAGAAGATAAAAAAAACAGTTGAAGAAAATAAAGGCATATTACAAAAGATTTTAAAGGCTATTCAGGGTTTTTTGGATTGGCTCTTTTCACTATTTAGGTAAGGGAAAGTTAAAGTGTATTGAAGTGAAATAATGAAATATCTTATGTTTCCTTTCCCTAATATAAAAATTGGCTTAGAGAATACAGCGTGTATTGCTATTTTGACTGGATCTTTATGGGGATGGCAATACAGCCCTTACGTCCATATACAATAGTGCAAATTTTGTTACTGTTCCGCAAGTTTATATTACCCCTTGTTATGGGGAAAACAAAATAAATGTAAGATAGTGTAAAATTTCAGCAGGTAACAAAGCAGGAAAATGAGGTATGAATGTAGAAAAAAAGACCTCACCGGGAAAAAATCAAAACAAAGAAAGGTGAGGTCTAATATGTTATTTAGATATTCGACACATAGTGGGTATAATCCTGCTTTTTGTTCAAGGTTTAATGAAAATAATAAGGGAGAGTAAAGATTTTTATGAATTGGAGAGAAGGATACATGAACTTACACAAAAAGTATCCAGACAACTTTTTGAGTTGGCAGCAGAGGAGATGGATAAAAAGTTGATGGAGGACCGAGACAAAAGAGTGTGGTAAGTAGTGGGATTTAGAGCAGAGCAGAGGGAAAAAAGAAAGTTACACGGAAGAAGACATAGAAGAATGGTTAAGAGCTTCATTACCGATACTGGAAGGCCCATTTGCGAGCAAGTCATGGATAAAATACGTTTTAAAGGTTATTAGCGGTGAGGTCGGCTATAAAAATTTTACCTCATAAAATCTTGATACGGACTTTAAAACATCTTTTATTGCATGGATAAGTAAATGTATAGTATAATGAAGGCGAGGGACGGAAAAATTTTCTCTGTGAGAATACAAAATACAAAAAACATTAAAATATAAAATGGCGTGATATTATTATTATTCCAAAGAAAGGAGGTTTTTAATTGATCATCGGCCTTGATATGGGAGGAACTAATATAGACGGAGTTATCGTAGAAAAAGGCAAGATTATAAAAGCCATAAAAAAACCTACAAATAGAGATAATTTATTTAACTCCATCTGGACTACCCTTAAAGAACTGCTTTCAGGATATGATAACACTAAAATAGAAAGGATAAATTTAAGCACCACTGTATCTACCAACGCCATAGTTGAAAATAAACTTTCTCCTGTAGGAATGATTATTCAACCTGGTCCAGGTTTGCCTTATGATTTTTTAGCCTGCGGCGATGAAAACGTATTTATATCTGGATATATTGATCACAGAGGTGAAATAATTAAAGATTTTAATTTGTTTGAAATAAAAAATGCCATTAAATTATTCAAAGAAAAAAACATTAAAGCTTATGCTGTAGTCACTAAGTTTTCTATTAGAAATCCCAGTATTGAAATGAAAATAAAAGGAATTTTGGAAAATGAAATACCCAACTCTTTTATTACCATGGGACATACTATATCAGGCAAGTTAAATTTCCCTCGCAGAGTGTACACTTCTTATTTAAATTCAGCAGTGTACAGTATTTTTAATGAATTTTTAAATAATATTAAAAAATCCCTAGAAAAAGAAGGAATAAATGCACCAGTATTTATATTAAAAGCCGACGGCGGCACTATGAACATTTCTACAGCAGAAAAAAAACCAGTAGAAACTATCCTATCTGGTCCTGCTGCCAGCCTTATGGGAATTAATGCTATGCTTCCTACCAATGAAGATGCAATATTACTAGATATTGGAGGTACTACTACAGACATATTTTTCCTTGCCGATGGAGTTCCTTTATTTGAGCCGTGGGGAATAAGAATAGGTAAATATAAAACTTTAATAAGAGCAATTTATAGTGTTTCCATAGGTTTAGGTGGAGATAGTAGTATTTGTGTTAGAAATGGCAGGATAAAAATAGGCCCCCAAAGAGAAGGAGTGCCTTACGCTTTTGGTGGTCCCAAACCTACTCCTACAGATGCCATGATAACCTTAGAGTTGATAGATGAAAATGCATTTCGCCTCACTCACGATAATGTTAAAAAAGCTTATGAAGCAATGACTTTATTGGGAAAAGAGTTAAATTTATCAGCAAAAGATATGGCAAAATTAATTCTCAGCACTATGGGAGATATTATTAGAAATAAAGTAGATGAACTTTTACATGAAATAAATAGCCGTCCTGTTTATACTGTAAAAGAATTATTATACGGGAAAAAAATTAAACCTAAGCTGATAAATATAATTGGTGGTCCTTCTAAAGTATTAGCCCCTGTACTTGAAGAAAAGTTTAATTTACCTTGCTATTACCCTAAAAACTATTCTGTAGCCAACGCTATAGGTGCAGCTTTAGCACGACCAACTACCGAAATTACAATGTTCGTTGATACTTCTAAAAAAACACTTTCTGTACCTGAATTAGGATTATATGAAAAAATAAGTGGAAATTATACTCTTGATAAAGCAAAAGAAAAAGCTTTAGAATTAGTCAAAAAATCTGCTCTATCTCTGGGCGCTTCTATTGAGGAAATAGAAGCTGAAATAGTAGAAGAAAGTAGCTTCAATATGGTAAGAGGATTTTATACTATCGGAAAGAACATGCGAATTAAAGCTCAGGTAAAACCAGGACTTATCCAATAAATTGAGAGGTGAATGAGAATGATTAAAGCTAAAAATAGATTGGGCATTGTATTCTTTCCTGCTTTTGACTGGGCTATTAGTCCTACTCATCCAGAAAGAGAAGAAAGACTCCTTTATACTCAAGATCAAATTTTTGAAGAAGGAATTGAAGACATTGAAGGAGTTGAATTTTATAATCCAATTATTGCTGAAGAAAAAGATATTAACAGAGTACATTTTGTAGTGCCAGATGTAAAATCTGTAGTTACTCAATCTCACCTCATATCCGCCGGTGGAGCTATTAAAGCCCTTCAAGCAGTAATGCAGAAAGAAGTAGATAAAGCTTTTGCTTTAGTTCGCCCCCCAGGACACCATGCTCAGAGAGTAGTTTATGGAGATAGAGGTTTTTGTATAATCAATGTGGAAGCAGTAATGCTAGAAAGAATAAGGCAAGAATATGGAAATTTAAGAGTCGCCATTGTAGATACAGATTGTCACCACGGTGATGGCACTCAAGATATCTATTGGAACGACAAAGATACTTTGTTTATTTCTCTTCATCAAGACGGAAGAACTCTCTATCCTGGAACAGGATTTATAGAAGAATTTGGAGGGCCAGCTGCTTATGGGTACAATATAAATATCCCCTTACCTCCTGGAACAGGAGAAGAAGGTTTTCTATACGTATTAGATAATGTGGTAATACCTATTTTAGAGGAATATAAACCTGATATAATAATAAACTCTGCTGGCCAGGACAACCATTATACAGACCCGCTTACCAATATGAACTTTACAGCTCAAGGATATGCAAAATTAAATGAACGACTAAATCCTGATATCGCAGTTCTTGAAGGAGGCTATTCTATTGAAGGAGCTTTGCCTTATGTTAATTTGGGAATAATATTAGCTATGGCAGGTATTGACTACTCTAGAGTGCGTGAACCAGATTATGATGAAGAGAAATTAAAACAGCCAAAAGATATTACAGAATATATTAAAAAATTGTCAGAAATAGTATATAACCGCTGGAGAAATAAAGATGACTTGCGATTAAAAGAATTTAAAGATGTGAATTATGTAAAAAGACCTAGACGAGTGTATTATGATACAGATGGTATATTAGAAACACAAGTTCAAAATTTTAAAATATGTAACAAGTGCTCTGGAGTAAATACAATTGAGTCAAGAAGTGATAGAGGATATCATATATTTGCTATAACTATTCCTAGAGATGCCTGCCCTAATTGTATTGATGAAGGATACAAACTGTATAAAAATGCTTCTTCTCATTATACAAATGTGTATTTACAAGATAGAGTAAATGACGAATATTATTCTAAATAAAAACACTATCTGGTGTTAGTATATTATTGTAATAATAAGTCTCAAAAAAGTTCAAAGACTAAAAAAATCAATAAAAGCGCTAAAAATTAACTCAAAAAGCGCCCAAAGAGAATTATGGGCGCTTTTTTCAAGATTTTACTAATCCTTTTATCAACCTTATGACAGGATTTAGTTTTTTCTTTTCTCCGATGTATTCAAAAAATTCTTTTTCGTTTAGTATAAGGATATGGCTGGATTCGTTTATGCAGCCGGGGCCCAGCATATTTAGAGCGAAGTCTTTTTCTTTAGGATCTTTGAAAAGCTCGTTTATTTCTACATAGATTGTGCCATCGGGCCTTATTTGAAAGAGTTCTTTGTGATGTTTATATTTTTCCTGCCACCATCTTTTTCCTCTCTCTTCGTAGTCGTTAAAAGGCTTTTTGGGGAACCATTCGGGGAGGTCCATTTTGCATTCTCTGTAGTATTCTTCAAAAATTTTTCTAGCCGCGTATAGGTAATCATTTCGCAAATACAGAGGTTCTCCCTCTCGTATTAGTTCTCCCATTCTATAAGTAAAATCTTTGAAAAGGGTACTATTTATTCCTCTTCTAATTTTAGTGAGATGCTCCTGTGATTCTAAATTGTATCTTTTGTCAAACTCGCTATCTATCTGCAAATAGTAAATTCTTCTTAAAATCTGCTGAGGCACATTGAATTCGTTCATATTAGTAGTGCAAATCATCACGGGATGCTTACCTTTCGCATTGTTACTTACATTTTTTATGATATTTTCACCAGTTCTACCTGTAAAAAAGGAAATTGGCATTTCATCAACTAAAATTGGGGCCAGATATTCACTGCCAAAAAATCCTTCTAAAAGTTCTCTGTCTGCTACATTTCCTTTTCTTATGGCGTCGTATGAGATGAAATAGGGTGGGTAGTTTCCTAAAAGCATTCCTATTATTTCTAAGGCAGTGGTTTTTCCAGAATAAGCCCTTCCTCCGAGGACTAAGAAAATAGGCACATTGGCTCTGTAACTCTCTCCTCCATATTGCATAACTAAATCTTCTCTAATCTTCCACAAATAGACAGACATAAAGGCGTAAAGTATAGCTTCCATAACTTTCCCCAGGTGTTTATCTTCTTTTGTAACGGTGAATTTTCTATAAGCTTCAACAAATTCTGTTATTAAAGAAATATGAGTTTTGATTTCGTCTTTTTCAGCTTTTTGTGAAAATTCTGCTGTTTTATTGTCTTCTGATACAATATAGATTAGGTCATTTTTGTCCCAATATATTAACTTTTGGCGAACTTGCAATTGGTCTTCTTTTAGTGAGTTTGATACCAGAGTATCTACTACTATATTCATTTTTCTTATCTCTTGAGGGGGTTTAAGTCTATAGACTTTTCCATCTTTTTTTGTGATTGCGGCGATGATTTGGGTCTTTTGCCTTACTTCATTTGCCTGAAGTTCAGCTTGATACTGGATATTCTGAGGAGATGCCTTCCATTCTTCAAAAATTTCTTGAGAAAGAGGGACGATGTGGTAAAGGTTTCTTGCGATTTCATTGGTAACTATATTTGCTTTTTCTTCTTTATCCAATACAATTGTTTGGGCTTTTTCCTGCTTTATCTTTTTCTTTATCTCCTCTGGTACAAAGTCAAAGCTGTTTGAAAAAAGCTTCTTAAACCACTCTAAATATATTTTAAAAATCTCAGGCTGGTTATCAAATATTGCTATGTTTTCATACTGTTTTTCTCCACTAAAGGCTCTTTCAGTGAGATTGGCAGATCCTATTATCACGCGAGTATTGCCAGTATCAGGATTTTCTAAAAGATAAAGCTTTGTATGTATTGGCAAATTAGTATTGCAATACCTTATTTTTACTTTATCTTCCGAGACTTTGGTTTGCAACTCAGCATCAAATTCTTTGATGAAGTCAATTCTTTTATTTACATCTATTAAAAGGGAATAAACGCTGTTAAAATTTATTGCCTGTTCTGCTGAATCAATGCCGAGTATAAATTCTACTTCTTCAAATCCTTTTACAACTTTAGCGAAGAACCTGGGGGAGGAAACGTATGAAATCGCCATAAACTTTTTAAATCTATGGGAGTCAAAAATTTCCTCAATCGATAGATTTGCTTGTTCACCGTTGAGCACTATAAAAAGGGTGCTTTCCTTTCCCTTTACGGAGCCTATATCTAAAGTCATCTGTTCTGCCATTGAGATACCCCCTAACCTTTGCTTCACAGTTTATTTTATCATAATTTTGAGATAATTGCTCAATTTTTTAAAAAATATTTGGAAATTCTACAAGAAAAGAAGGATTTAGGCTTTTGTTGTAGAATTATTAAAATACAGAAGAAAAATGTCGAATATTCTAATCGAAGAGTTCATTAAAGAGAGGAGAAATTGTGATGGAAAAGAAAAAAGTAGCAGTTTTCTTGCTCTCTTCCTCCTTGGTATTATCTATGGCTAATAATGCTTATGCTGCTACAATACTGAAGTATGGGATGAGATCCCCTGAGGTGAAAAAGCTTCAGGAAAATTTGAATAGACTGGGATACTTCGTAACTTCTACTCCTACAGACTATTTTGGACCAGCTACTTTAAATGCTCTTATAAAATTCCAGAAGGATTCTAATTTGGTGCCTGATGGAATATACGGACCTTCTACAGAGAAAGTTCTTTTGGAAAAACTGAAGGCTTTTTCTGGTAAAAATGTAAGTAGTCCTCCTCAAACTTCTAATACATCTAATTCATCAGCTACTCAAACAGTCGCACAAGCTACATTTTCAAGGACATTGAGATATGGGATGCAGGGAGAGGATGTAAAGTTTCTGCAGAGTATTTTAAACAAGCTGGGCTTTGATGTAGGGACACCTGATGGCATATTTGGTTTTAAGACTCAAAATGCTGTGGTGCAATTTCAGAAGGCGAATGGATTGGTGGCAGATGGAATTGTAGGGCCTGCAACTCAAAAAGTGTTATTGCAAAAAGTTAATGCCCCTTCTCCTTCAAGAGGAGATGAAAAAAGGGAAGAGGTTCAGACGACATTGCCCTCTAGCTCTAATGGAAGTGGAAAAGGTATTTCTAATGGAGATGGAAATGCTATTTTCAATAAGGTATTGAAATACGGAATGATAGGAGAAGAAGTGAAGCTTTTACAGCAGTATCTGAATAAATTGGGATTTGATGCTGGTGCCCCTGATGGAATATTTGGTGGAAAGACGAGGCAGGCAGTTATAAATTTTCAGAAGTCAGCAAATCTTGAGGCAGACGGGATAGTAGGTCCTATGACATGGCAGGCACTTATTTCGAGGTTGAATGTGACACTTCCTTCCAGAGGAGATGTAAATAGAGATAATCCCCAAAATCAAAAAGAAGACCAGATACAATTTCCTACTCCTTTTACAAGGGAATTAAAGGTAGGACTACAGGGAGATGATGTGAAGCTATTGCAAGGAATGCTTTCAGAACTTAAATATTACGATGGAGATGTAACTGGTACATATGACGATGTCACTTCAAATGCAGTAAGATCTTTCCAACAGTATTATTCTTTAAATCCTACGGGAATTGCGGATGTCGGTACGTTAAAAAAACTGTTAGAAGTGGATGCGCAAGTGAAGGCGGTCAAGGGATTTTATGTTCAAGGGAAAGGCGGATATGGCCACGGTGTTGGAATGACGCAGTTTGGTGCAAAGGGAATGGCAGAACAGGGATTTAAGTATGACGAGATAATAAAGTACTACTACACAGGAGTGGATATAAGTAAGGTAGAGACTTCCAATGTCAATGTGAAAGTAAAAATTAGCTTGGATGTTACAAGTCAGGATATAAAGATTACAAGCAATCAGCCTTACAATGTCATATACAAAGTAAAGGACGATAGCACAGGTCAGATAATTGAAAAACAGGAGACTTTTTTGCCTGATTCTGTAACTTCTATAAATTACCTAGATGGCAATATTTTAATTGCAAATTCACAATCTCCTGAAATAAGAACTTCAGTAGATATGGTCAAAATTGTACCTACTAACGATGGGGTGCTATTTTACGTTAACAAGGCAAGGCCTTATGAGGGAGAATTTAGGATATATCCAAATCCAAACTCTATCCCTTCTGGTTTGGACTTAATAAATGTGCTTCCGATTGAGAAGTATTTGAGGGGAGTAGTGCCAGCAGAGATGTCGCCTTCTTGGCCTGAAGAGGCGTTAAAAGCTCAAATTCTTGCAGCTAGAACTTATGCCTTAGTGAGGATAAAAGATGAGAATATTTTTGACGTTTACGACACAACTCTTTCGCAAGTTTACAAGGGTATTTCTATTGCTGATCCCAAGATTGACCAGCTGATTGAGTCTACAAAAGGGGAGGTAGTTACATACGGCGGAAAATTGGCGGATACTGTTTACAGCGCTTCTGCAGGGGGCTATACAGTAGATTCATCTTTTGCCTGGAAAAAAGATGTTCCTTATTTGAAAGGCAAACCTGACCCTTATGATACTTCTAAATACGCTACTTATTGGTGGAATGTGAGCATTTCTAGAAGTCAAATAGAAAAAGCATATCCTCAAATTGGCGCTGTTTTAAATGTTGAGATTACTAAGAAGATGTTTGAAAGGCCCATAGAGATTAAAATCACAGGGACCAAAGGAATTATCACGGTAGGAAATGATGATTTTAGGAAGGCTATTGAAGATGCAGCAGGGCAGAAGCTTTTTGCTTCAGAGTATTTTGATATTGTGATTCAAAATTAAGTCAAGGAGCCTCCGAAGAGGAGGCTTTTTATATAAGTTGCTTTTTTGCAAAAGATAGAATATATTATAATTACAAAACTTTGGGTTGGTGATTGTATGGAAGAACTTACAAGAGATAAGGAAAGAGCTATTTTAGTCGCTATTATTTCTTCTCCTGAGGATGAAGAAACGCTTAATGAATTAAAAGAGCTTGCAGTGACTGCCGGAGCTGAAGTGATTGGGATACTGACCCAAAAAAAGAAGGGGATAAACAAGGCTCATTACATTGGCAAAGGCAAACTGGAAGAATTGAAGATGTTTGTGGAGAATCAGCAGGCTGATTTGGTGATTGTAAATGACGAACTCACAGGGACCCAGATAAAAAATCTTGAGGATGCTTTAGGCGTCAAAATCGTAGATAGAACTAACCTCATATTGGATATATTTGCCAAAAGAGCTCGCTCAAAAGAGGGAATGCTTCAAGTAGAGTTGGCTCAGCTAAAATATCGTTTGCCAAGACTTGTAGGCTTAGGAGGGCAGCTTTCCAGGCTGGGAGGAGGAATAGGGACAAGAGGGCCGGGGGAGACAAAATTAGAAGTTGACAGAAGACATATCAGGAATAGGATAAAGGCTATAGAGGAGAAGTTAGAAGAATTAGAGAAACATAGAAATTTGCAGAGGCAAAGAAGAAAGAAAAATCAAATTCCCGTTGTGGCAATTGTGGGTTACACCAATGCAGGAAAATCGACTTTGTTAAATGCTTTGACAGGTGCTGATGCTTATGTGGAAGATAAATTATTTGCCACATTAGATCCAACTGCTAGAAAGCTTGTACTTCCTTCAGGCAGAGAAGCCATTTTGACCGATACAGTCGGGTTTATAAGAAAACTTCCGCATGATCTGGTGGAGGCCTTTAAATCTACCTTGGAAGAAGTGAAGTATGCGGATTTGCTGCTGCATGTGATTGATGTAACATCTCCTGACATGGAAGAAAAGATAAAAGTTGTAGAGAAGGTGCTTTCTGATTTGGGAGCAATTGAAACTCCCAGGATAAATGTCTATAACAAGATAGACCTTTTAGAAATTGTACCTTCAGGGAATAACAGAGATATTTACATATCTGCAAAAAATAAAATAGGGCTTGACAGGCTTTTAGAGGCTATTGAAAAGGAGCTTTTTAAAGAGACAGAGGTGGTGAGTTTTTTATTCCCCTACGAAAAAACGAGAGAGTATAATTACTTAAAAGAGAGAGGGAAGGTGATTGAGGAAGATTTTGATGAAAAAGGGATATCAGTAAAAGCTGAGGTTACGTGTGAGATAAAAGAAAGGCTTAGGAATTTTATTATCTCTTGATGGCGTTGTATTCTGCTTTTTCCTGTGCTTTAACGTTTTTTACTATTTGTACAATTTTTTTGTAAGATTTTTGTGTTCCGTAAGTTACAAGAGGCCTTCCCAGCACAGGAAATTTTAGTGCGATTGAGAGGAATCCTCCAATTTTCATCAACCAATTTGTAGCGGCAGTTGTGTCTACTAATAAAAGACCTTCGTCGGTGTTAAAAAGATGGTAGTATAAGTCTTTTAAAGCTGGTTCTATGAGCTTCTTTGCATTTTTTACTCCCATGGAGTATACATTATTGCCGTATTCGTCAGTTCCAATTAAGACTATATGACCTGGATCGTTTTGTCCGTTTAATTTATCAAAAAGAGGTATGCCTTCTATCTGCTCTCTAGATGGGGTCTTGTCTTCGGGCAGTTGACCTGTGTGGATATAAGCTGCTATGACAGAAGTATGTGTGCCTCCATAACAGTGATAGATTATGTGCATATAAAACTCTCCTTCCTTTCTCTTGCAGTACTTATTGTCTGTGATTTTTGCTTTTTTATACTGGAAAAAAGTAATTTTAAATGTATAATTATGGTGACCGGTGGAAAAATAAAAATAAAATTAAAAATTAAGCAGGAATTTGAGACTTTTTAAAGAATATTATAATAAAAGAAAATGTTTTAGGGGGCTTGAAAATGTTAATAAGAGAGTGCGCTGGAGGAGTTGTATTCAAAGGAGACAGTGTATTTATCCTCAAAAATGAAAAGGGGGAATGGGTGTTACCCAAAGGGGTCATTAGAAATAATGAACTCCCCATTGACGTGGCCATAAGGAGAGTGTGTGCTGAAACAGGTCTTAAGTCAGTTGAAGTCCTTTCTACTGCTGGTGAGACCAGCTATGAGTTCTATTCTGTAACCCGTCAGCGTCCCGTCTTTAATAAAATCACCTGGTATCTCATGACGACAAATGAAGAGGAATTTAATATAAGCAAGGAGGACGGCTTTGTTGATGGAGGATTTTTCCCCATAGACAAGGCATTGGAGATGATTACCTACAGTCAAGATAAATCGCTTGTAAACGTTTCTTACTTTAAATACAAAACTCTCACAAAAGCGCTGGCTTAAGGTTGTAAAATAGGAAGGACTTTGATTTTTAAAGCCGGCAACGGCTTTATTTTTTGGCTATAATTTGGTATAATGACAAACGGGGTGTTAATTTGGGCAAAATTTATAAGACTCTTCTTGGATACGGAGTTGCAGAAGTTGAGATAAAAAAGTCAAAATTTATAGGGCATGCAAGTCCTGTAGCCTCTGAGGAGGAGGCTATAAAGTTTATAGAGAAAATAAGGGCTGAACACAGACTTGCTACGCACAATGTGTACGCCTACGTAGTAGGGGAAAATGATGAAATACAGCGGTTTAGCGACGATGGTGAGCCTTCGGGAACAGCTGGTATGCCTGTCTTAAACGTGATAAAAAAACAGGAACTGAAGAATGTAGTTGTTGTGGTTACAAGATATTTTGGAGGAATATTGTTGGGAGCAGGTGGTTTAGTCAGGGCATACACAAAAGCAGCTAAGATGGGGATCGATGCGGCGGGAATAGTAGAAAAGATTCCGGCTAAGGAGATTGAACTCACTTTTGATTATAATCTGCTTGGGAAAATTCAGAATGAACTTTTAAGAAGAGATTATTTGATAAAGGATATCTCTTATGCGGATAAGGTTATTATTACATTGCCTGTCGTAGAAGAGAAAGTTTCAGAGTTTAAGAATTTTATCACTGACTTGACTGCCAGTCGCTGCGATATAAGAGTAAAAGAAGATGTGTACCTTTTTAAAAAGGATGGAAAATACATTTTGTAAGGGGAGATGGAGAAGGTTAGGAGGTATTGAAAATGGATTGGGACTATGTAGAGGACGCTATGAAGAGAAAAGTATGGGCAGTTGTAGGTGCGCTTCCTCGCGAGACAAAGTACGGTTTTCAGATTTATAAAACCCTCAAATTAAATGGATATACTGCTTATCCTGTAAATCCTAAGTTTGAAGAAGTAGATGGAGACAAGTGTTATGATTCTCTTTCTAGTTTACCTGTAGTTCCAGAGGTCGTGGATATGGTTGTTCCACCTACAAGAGGAGAAAAATACGTAGAAGAGGCTGCTAAGTTAGGAGTAGAATTTATATGGTTTCAGCCGGGATCTGAAAGTGAAGAATTGATTGAAAAGGCTAAAGATCTAGGATTAAAGGTTATACACAATACTTGCGTGATGTTAGAAACTGACAAGAGAAAATAAGAGGGGATTTCTCCTCTTATTTTCATTTTCGTGGCTTTGAGAGGATTTCATATGTGCCTATTAAAAATAGCAAAATTGCAAATATTTTCTTAAGAAGAATTGCTTTAGTTACAATAGCTATATTGGCACCTACTAGGCTACCTATTATTCCACCTGTGATTATGAGTGGAAGTATGGAGTATTTTATGTTTCTCTTTTTTAAGTGATATATAAGGGCAATTACAGCTGTGGGAATGAAGGAGAGTAAATTTACGCTCTGAGCTGTATGCTGTTCTACGCCCATTATTATAGTGAGAGCAGGAATAAGTATTGTGCCTCCTCCTATTCCCATTCCACCAATAATTCCTGAAAAAAGGCCAATTAAAAATAGCTTCATTGTACCCACATCCTGAAGGCGGCGATTATCATTATTACACCGAAGATTTTCCTTAAAAGTGGAATTGAAATTTTGTTGAGAAAATACGCTCCTATAATTCCACCAAGAGTTTCTCCTATGGCTACATTGACTGTGAGGGGAAGGTCTATTATTTTGCTTTGAAGGTAGATAAAGCTACTTATTACTGTTAAGGGAAGGATTATGGAAATTGCTGTGGCATGAGCCTTGTGGTCCTCTATGCCCAGCAAAAATACCAGGGCAGGAACTATCAATGTTCCTCCACCAGCTCCCAAAAGCCCGTTTATGAAGCCTGTTGCAGTTCCAATGAGAAAAAGTTTTTTGTTTTTTGACATTCTATCACCTTGCCGTCTTTTTGCTATTAGTTTTCCTCTAAAAATTTTAACTATTCGAATTTCCATTTGACAGATTAAGTTTTGTCAGTTTAAAATGGGTATAGCAATGTATGTATGGAGGTCTTTAAAATGGTGGCAAACAATATTCTTGATTTGATAGGGAAAACCCCTGTGGTAAAGTTAAATAAGGTGCCTGATAAAAATAGCGCTGAAGTGTACTTGAAGCTTGAGTTTTTTAACCCTGCCGGCAGCGTCAAAGACAGAATTGCCCTTGCTATGATAGAAAAGGCAGAAAAAGAAGGGATATTAAAAAAAGGCAGTGTGATTGTGGAACCCACCAGTGGAAATACAGGAATAGGGCTGGCAATGGTGGGGGCTGCAAAAGGATATAAAGTTATAATAGTCATGCCTGACACCATGAGCATGGAAAGGCGGATGCTTTTGGCTGCTTACGGGGCAGAGGTGATTTTGACTCCTGGAAAACTGGGCATGGAGGGAGCTATTAGAAAAGCGGAAGAGTTAGTTAAGCAGAACAAGAACTATTTCATGCCCCAGCAGTTTGAGAATTTGGCAAATCCTCTCATTCATGAAGAGACTACTGCAAAGGAAATAATAGAGGATTTTAAGGAAGGTTTAGATGCTTTTGTAGCGGGTATAGGTACAGGAGGGACTATTACAGGAGTTGGTAGAGCCCTTAAAAAAGTTTTTCCAGATATAAAGATTGTGGGGGTAGAACCTTACTCTGCCGCAGTTTTATCTGGAAAAGAACCGGGTCCCCACAAAATTCAGGGAATTGGAGCAGGCTTTATACCCAAAGTCTTGGATAGAGAAGTGCTAGATGAAGTGATACCAGTGAAAGATGAAGATGCCTTTGAAATGACTAGAATTTTGGCCAAAAAAGAAGGTGTTTTGGCAGGGATTTCTACTGGTGCTTCTTTGTGGGCAGCGCTTAATGTAGCTAAGAAATTAGGAAAAGGGAAGAAAGTCCTTGCAATAGCGGCAGACAGCGGAGAGAGGTATTTAAGTACGCAGATTTTCAGAGAATATTAAGGAGGGATGTTTATGGCTGGACATTCCAAATGGGCTAATATAAAGCACAAAAAAGAAAAAATGGACGCTAAAAAAGGGAGAATCTTTACTAAACTTACAAAAGATATCATAAAGGCGGCAAAAGAAGGAGGGGGAGACCCCGAGACTAACAGTAAACTGAAATTAGCAATTGAAAGGGCAAAAGCCTTTAATTTGCCCAGTGAAAATATTCAAAGGGCTATTAAAAAGGGTACTGGTGAATTAGGAGGAGCAAAGCTTGAAGAGGTAATTTACGAAGGATATGGCCCGGCAGGTACAGCTATAATTGTTGAGGCTTTAACCGACAACAAGAACCGCACAGCAGGTGAAATAAGGCATATTTTTGACAGAAATGGTGGCACTCTGGGGGCTGCTGGATCTGTCACATGGATGTTTGACAAAGTAGGAGTTATAGTAGTGGAAAAAACTGATTCCATAAATGAAGAGGACTTGATGATGGTGGCGATAGAGGCCGGAGCGGAGGATTTTTCGGCGGACGAGGGAGAATTTGAGATTATAACTGACCCTTCTAATTTCCAAGAAGTAAGGGAGGCTATAGAAAAAGCAGGATATAAAATTTCTGAGGCAGAAATTACAATGCTTCCTAAAAACACCATTAAGCTAAGTCCTGAAGACTATGAGAAATTCGAGAAATTGATTGACAAACTTGAGGACAATGACGATGTTCAGAATGTTTACCACAATGTAGAATTAGAAGATGAGGAGGAATAAAAAGAAAGAGATAGAAAGCTAAATATGCTCTATCTCTTTCTTTTCTTTTTCTGTAAGTATTTTATGTAAGTCAAGGTTGATAATCAACCTTCCGTTTAGGTTGATGATAGAAGTTATGTACTCTCTTCCAATTCCTTTTATTATGTCTGGCGCTTCTTGTATTGTGGAATCTTCAACTCTTAAAACTTCTGTCACTGAGTCTACTATAAATCCCACAGGCCTTTCTGTGACATTTACCACAATTATTCTGTTGTTTTCATTTTTTTCTGAAAGGGGCAGATTAAATCTTTTCTTGAGGTCTATTATGGGGATTACTGTGCCCCTTAAATTAGTTATTCCTTCTACAAAAGAAGGTGCATCTGGCACTTTGATGATGGTTTGAAGCCTTATGATTTCTACCACCTGATTGATGTCTACACAAAAGTCCTCGTTGTTTAATTTAAATACTACAATTTGCTTTGGCATTTTCCATCTCCTCCTTCTTAGATATTATTCGATATTTTTTGACAAAATCCTGCAAGAAGAATAAATTTTTTAAAATTGGTTATAATTACATAAAACAGGAGGAGATGTTATGAAAAAGATAATTTCCTATAAGATGGTTGCTATATATATTTTTGCTATATTTTTGGGAGCGATGACGGGATATTTCATAAGCGTTAAACAGAATGAAAAGGAAAGGGAAGCGAAAAGCGCAAAGTATGAAAAACCATTTTCCATTCAGCAGGAAGCTCTTGCTAAAAGAGCAGATTTTTATAAAAAGTTAATTTTTGAGACCAGGTATCTTGAAAATGGTGAAGTTGTACGAGAAGAGCAAAAGCTTACTCCTTCCCTTTACGGCAAGTCAAAAGAGGAATTGGAAAAGATATATTCTGGATGGAGGGTTATAAAATTTGACGATGAAGAGATAGTCTTATGTAGGGAAAAAGAAGGTTTGCCGCCAGATTATTACATAATTTCTGTGCTTGACGGTTATGTGGTTTTGCTCAAAAGCGATGGAAATGGACATAAAGAAGTTGTAGAAAAGACTGACATTTCTATTGAAAGTTTGACGCCTTTTGACAGGGAAAGAGTTATGAAGAATATAGTTACAAAGGATAAAGATGAAGCATATCAGATACTGGCAAATTTAAGCTCTTAAAGGAGTCTAAGTCCCTGTTTTTGAAGTTAAGAAACAGGGACTTAATTTTGTCTTTGAAAGCCGAATATTGCCTTGATATCAAGGGAAGAAGATATTATAATGAGATAAAAGGCAATTTAAAAATGATATTTTTATTTCATGATAGGAGGTACTGAAGCTTATGGAATTTCTAACGCCTGGAGAAAGAGTCAAAAAAATAAGGAAAATGCTTAAAATGAAGCAAAGAGAGCTGCAGGCTGAAAATATCACAAGAGGTTTTATAAGCATGATTGAAGGCAATCGAACTACTATGAGCAGAGAAACTGCTTCTATCATCGCAGAAAAATTTAATAAAAGGGCTAGGGAACTTGGCATTGACTTAAACATAGATGGTGACTATCTTTTAATGACCCCTGCAGAAGAGGCGGAGTATTACTGTATTCAGAAATTAAGTCGGATTAATACTATAGAAAATTTGGAGGAACTAAGAGAAATATTTGAAATTGCAGATGAATACAAGTTAAAAAGAGTGACTGCTTTAGCTTACATAAAAATATAGGAGATGTGATGTATAAAAATCAACATTTTCAGGAGGCTTTTATCAATTACCACAAGGCCCTGGATATATTATTACTCAACAACATAAAGGAACAACTGCCCTACGTCTACAACATGTTGGGAGCTTGTAAAGTAGCCTTATTAGAGTATTCTGAAGCGATAATGTATTTTCAAAGGGCTTTAGAATGTGCAGAAGAGGTGAATGATATTGAAATAAAAATCAAAGCAAGTTATAACAACGCCTTGTGTTACAGATGTATTGGCAAACCAGCGCTTTCAATTGATTATATTGAGAAATGTTTATCTGTACTAGATAAAGAAAAAGATTTTGAGCACTATGTATATGCAAAATCAATAGAAGCAAACTCCTATAGAGACATGAAAGAATATGATAAGGCTTTAGAAATATTTAAAGGACTAGTCGAAGAAATAAAAGATGATGATAATCCTTTATTGGGGTTTCTTTATACGAACATTGGAGAAATTTATATGGGAAAAAATGATTTTGAGAAATCACTGGAATATTTCAATGAAGCTGAAAGGATCAGGCGCAAAGAAGATAAAAATTTACTGTCCCATACTCTTATTGAAAAGGCAAATCTTTATATAAAAATGGGTCTATATAAGGAAGCGCTTTCTTCATTGGAAGAAGGGCTTGAAATATCTTACAGGAACAAAGATGTGGAATACACAGTAAAAGGCAGTTATCTTCTGTCGGAGGTATATAAGAAACTAGGGAATAAACAGGCTATTATAGAGACATATAAAAGTTTGGCAAACATTCTCCAAAATATGGGTAGTAAAAAAGAAACTTTAAAGACCTATATAGAACTGGCATTGCTTTATATTGAGGATAACGATGTGAGTAATGCTAAATACTTTTTAGAAAAAGCTAGAGAAATAGTTGAATAAAAAGCAATAAAAAAATAAAAAATATATTGCATTTTTATTTTTTTATGTTATAATAAGGGCAAAGAAAGGAATATTTGAGAAAGGATAACAAAATATGAGGGGAAGCTCAAGGTGCTACTCACATCACTGATACTCCTTGCCTATGTATATGGGACTTTTATTCTTGACTTTGTCAGTTTGAAACCCAAAAGGCTTGGGAATACAGGTATTGACAAAAAATGGGCGTGAAATTTGTCACTACATTACTTTCTCATGCTAATTAATTCCATGCCTTCCTCATATGTAATGAAATTTTTTGGTGCTTTTATTTTCATCACCTTCAATATGTCTTCAGCTTCCTCCTCTATCTTTTGTTTGATTAAATATTTCTTCCCATTTATCTCTATCTCCACAAAATTCATTGAACCTATCGCTTCTTTTATTCTATCACTGCTTAATTCTTTCCCCTTAGACCTCAAGCTGTATTCTAAAGTTCTTTCCAGTAAAAATGCTAAATAGCACACAACAAAATGCCCTCTTATCCTTTTTTCCGTCCAGTGAAATATTGGTCTTACCTCCAGACAACTTTTCATTACTCTGAAAGACTGCTCTATCTTCCATAAATCATGATATGCATTCAAAACTTCTGTCACACTCATTTCTTTCTTGCTGGTCTGAATTGCATAAAAACCGTCAAATTTCTCATCTCTCTTTATTGCTTCTTCATCCAGTACATATTCTTCTGATTCGGAAATGCGTCTTAAATATTTCCTTCCTCCTCTCTTTTCTGCTGCCCTTACATTGCCGGGCTTTTCTAAAAGTTCTTTTGCTTTTTCTACTAGCCTTTGCCTCTCTTCTTTATCTTTTTTGGCCCTCTTGCTTGAATAGGTTATTATTAGATTCTCAGGTATCTTGAATATTTCCCCTTCTCCCGTTTTGATAATATTCTCTCTTTCTATGACCTTGAATCTAAACTCTTCACCAAATATTTCTCTGTCAAATTTCCACTTTTTCTCTTCCAGAACTTGATATCCTTCTTCATCAAATACTCTATCTAAAATCTCTTTACTCATGTTTTTCAGTCTGCTTGCCACAATGTAGTCGTATCCCGCTTCTTTTATCAGCTTTAAATTAAGTTTACTGTTAAGGCCTTTGTCCGCAACTATTATTACCTGGTCTATGCAAAATTTATCTTTCAGTTTCCTCAAAATTTCTATCATGGTCTTGCTGTCAACAGTATCTCCTGGAAACAGTTCATATCCAACTGGTCTTCCTTCTTTATCTACAAGCATGCCCATTACTACTTGTACCTCATTTACCTTGTTATCCTTGCTAAATCCAAAATCCCTTAAGTTATCTTGCTTAATGCTTTCAAAGTAAAATGTTGTCACATCATAAAAAACAACATCAACTACCATGTTAAATAAATCTCTATTCTTGTGATAAAGATATAGCTCCAAATCCTCTTTTATCTGGTCCAGAATATCTAATCCCCTGTACAGCTGATTCAAATCAATATCTTCTTCAAATCCAAAGTATCTATTTTTGCGGTAGTACGTTTGAAGTTTGCTTACTGGCTGAATTAATCTCTGTGCTGTCATTAAAAATGCCACTTTATCAATGTCAAACTTTATCTTGGAATTTTGGGAGCTATACTGTTTGAGAAATTTACCTATCTCAAGTTCTTCCCAAAGTTTCCTATACACAATATATCCCCAGTTTTTAATAATCCCTTCTGAAACATCTTCTGGAGAAAACTTGATCGAACCTGTCTCTTCGCTAGAGCTTAAAAATATTTTTTGCAATTTATCTACAAGATTAATGAAAGAAGGGTCATTTTTAAGTTCATCAATTCTACCGAGATTAAGCAAGACTTTTTGTTTTATTTTACCATTTTCGCGATAATTATGGACAATTTTGGCATACTCATAGCCACCAGCTTTAGTTATTTTGAGAAACATATGGCATCACCTTTATGTTAGTTTATTACATTATACTACAAAAAGTGAATATAGTCAAGTATTATGGCAATAATTAGGAGAAAAATTGTCCCTACAGTTTTGAAAAATTTTTTAATCCTAAAAACAAAAAACCCTTGAAAATCAAGGGTTTGATATTTTTTACCAGCCTAAAAATGGCCTCCAACTGACAAAGTCGAGAAAAATAAAAAATATATTGCATTTTTATTTTTTTATGTTATAATAAGGGCAAAGAAAGGAATATTTGAGAAAGGATAACAAAATATGAGGGGAAGCTCAAGGTGCTACTCACATCACTGATACTCCTTGCCTATGTATATGGGACTTTTATTGTAATCCCACTTGAAAATCCTCCTATTTGGGTAGGTTAAGAGACAAAACCTTCTTGTTTTTTTAAAATAATTTTAAACAGGGATTCCACGTTTATTAAAAAGTGAAACGACGAAAATAATTTTCAGTATTCTCTATAAATAAAAATTTTTGCTTTTTACAAAATGAGTGCTGAAAAATTTGCTGGTAGTTTGCACCATATGAATTGTATTAAAAAATCTTAACAAAGATGTGCTAGTGCTAACCTTTACGGGATTTGTTATTAACGTAATCTTTAAATACAAATTATTAGAATCCTATACTGCTGGACAAATCTAGAGTTTTTGGGTGTAGTTGCAAAGTACTTTATTTAGAGTAATATCTTTGATTAAAGAAAGGATATAGATACTAACAATTAAATCCAATAAAGGTTTCAAAAAATTTAACAAACTTAGATTTATCATCTTTAAAAAAGATAGAATATTGACGTAAATATCAGCGGTAGTAAGTTGTTGGCTCTCAAAGGAATTCCTCTATTTCTTCCTGTAATGTGGTCGTTTATATAAATTTGACGAAAATAGAGGAATGATTCTAGTGTAAAAACTCAATTTTAGAATCTGCTTTTCTGTACTTTGACAATTTATTTAGGTAAATTGTGGTAATTTACACCTATGATAACAAAAATCCAGTGTAAAGTCTGCCGAGAAAAGCTTACATTTTACCTTTATAATACGTTATTACCATTTATTGGGCCAATATGGGCACACTTCCCCCTTGGATCTCTGGAATAGCTTTTTTAGCTCGCTCCAACATGTATCTTGCAAAACGCTTAAAGTTCTGGGCCAATACCTTTAAGCCTACGTTTACTCTACATTTTACAAGTCCCCTTACTCGAAGCTTCGAAAGACCATGACCCCTCTTCAAGGCTGAATTGGTACCTTCTATTGCAGCTCTTTTGCTCTTGTCTTCCTCACACCTACATTCTATCTTTTCCCGTTGTTTGGCTGCTTCTATCGATTTTAGATTTATCCTCACCACGTAATCTTTTTTCTGTTCTTTGCAGTAACATTGATTTTTTAATTCACACATTGCACAGGCTTCTTTTGGAAAATGGGCCACCGTCTGCCCCTTCTTAACACCAGCATGGATGGGCATTATTCCCCTTGGGCACTTCGTTATCACTTTCGTTTCTTCATCTATTTCATATTCGGTCACTGATATCCTAGAAATAGGCTTCCTGCCGCTTAAGTCGGTAAAGTGGAGTTCCACACCGTTTTCTTTTGCAATTTGCACTACTTCTTCGGAGTAATAACCACCGTCTACATAGACTTCTTGGCATTCGGTATTTTGTTTTACAATAGGTAGTCTTTCTTTTAAAAGTTCTACATCGCTTTTTATGTTCTTTTCTACCGTATAGTCTGTTATGAGCTGGAAGGGATTTTCTTTTGAACAGGTTTCGCTAAGGTTTAAAACGTATCCACTTTCAGCTTTGTTCCCCTTCTTGCGATAAGTAGCATCCTCATCGTATGCTGACTGAAGAGAATCGCTGGGTATGCTTTTGCTGTCTTTGGCCTTGAGCTTCTTGGTTTTTTCGTCGTAGTACGCCTGTTCTGACAGGAATCTTGCGAGGATTCTATACGCATCGGATTTTTCGAGTCCGGGAATGTCTTCGATTGTTTCCTTTGCTTCTTGGCACAGATTCAAGAGCATTTCGAGCCTGCTTTCGCTTTCTGAAGGCTTGGTTTTGTGTATCACTTCTGTCTTGAATTCAGGGTTAAGAACTTCTTTCAGGTTCTCTGAAAGTCTATCTTCAGGGATGGATTTTACTGCCCTGTAAAGTACATCAAAGGCAAGGGCGATTCTTCCTGCTTTTTTGATGTTTGACATGAACATGGTGGAGTCCATGCGCTGTTCTTTCATGGATATGCCTGCTTCTTTAGCAAAAATCTTGGTAAGATTTAAAAACTGCCCGAATATCAAGTCTTCTTGTTCAGGATGTTTTATGAGGTATTGGTATATCCTTGATCTAAAGTCATACAAGGTTTTCTCTGAAAGGTTCATACTTCCCAATGTTCTTATTCCTACGGCATAGTTTATCAGGTAATTGAAGTTAAAGTTTTCGATAAGTTCATCATCAGAGTAGTTTTTAAGGTGTTTTATATATTCCAGGGAAAGGAGTATGTTAACCGGGAAGTTAGGCCTTCCTGTATCACTGTATAAAACCGAAAAGGGTTTTTCATCGATGTTGCAGAACACGTATTTATAGAATATGGGTGCCCATGATTTTTCTAGTTTAGCCTTTATCCTTGAATCCATGAAGTTAACACTTTCAAATAATGATTGTTGGAGATGGTCGCTGTTTTCTCTAAACAAGTGCAACACCCCATTTGTTGTAATTTTTGCTTCTTTAATTCTAACATAATTCTATGAAAATTTGTACTACCTATATTTTGTATGTTTATTTATTCAATCTATTTTATATTTATACTTTTTCATAAAGAAAAGAGGCTTTTTACACTAGAATCAGGAATTCCTTTGAAATATATAGCAGAATCTCTCATTTTATTGGAAATGTTGAGATTTTGCAAAAATCTAACAACAAATGGAAGGGGGACCTAATTTTTATGTTTGTTTCATTTCTCCACTATTTACCATAACGTATGGTTCGTGTAAAATATTAATCCATGGTTTTACATGATTACACCAAAAAATTTGTAAAAAACAATTATTTTCAGACACCGTAATGGAGGTCCTAGCAAATTCAATAGAGAAAAGAACAAGTGATTAAACTCTTGAATGAAGCCAAAATTGGAATTTGAATCTTTTAAACTAAAAGGAGGGTTAGAGTTGGGAGCGCTTGTAAAAACGGTGAATTTGACTAAAGTATATCCCAATGGAGTTAGGGCAAATGATGCGATAAACATTTCGGTAGAAGAAGGAAAAATTGTCGGTATTATTGGACCAAATGGAGCAGGGAAGACTACTTTGATAAGGCAGATATTGGGATTGCTTCGTCCTACAGAGGGTAGAATAGAAATTTTAGGAGAGGATATATCTAAAAGACCAGGCATCATTAGAGATAACATTGGATATTGTCCTCAAGGTATTTTGTATTTTCCTTCTCTTACTGTTAAAGAGACAGTTGAATTCGCTTTGAAATTTAAAGGATTAAAGAAAGAGGAATTATCTCAAAAAGTTGATAAAGTATTGAGAGAATCAGGGCTTGAAGGGTTTAAAAACTACGCAGGGTATATGCTATCTTCCGGTTTGATGAGGATGCTGTTACTAAACATAGCAATTGCGAGAGAAACTCCAATTCTAATACTTGATGAGCCCACAGCTATGATTGACATAATTTCAAAAACACAGGTTTGGGAGAGAATATCCCAGTTGAAAAGTGAAAATAAAAGAGCTATTTTGATTGCAAGCCATGATATGAACGAAATAAAATCCCTTTGCGATAGAGTTTATGTAATAGTAAAGGGTAAAATTATAGCAGAAGGGTCTCCTGAAGAAATCTCAACCTTAATGAAAATGCCTGTAGAAATGACTTTTATTCCTGCAGATGAGGAAAAAGTTGAATCAATTTTAGAATTTTCACTTCCAGTTAGCTTTACTAAGCACGGGAGCGTGTTTGATGTTTCATTTGAGGAACTGGATAAAGGAATAGAATTTATAAATAAATTAAAAGAAGTAACAGAGATTAAGTATCTGGAATTAGAATCTCCATCATTTGAAAAGACTATCTTAAAACTGCTGAAGGAAGGAGATAAAAATGAATAAAATTGTTACAGGAATACAGATGGAGTTAAAAAGCTTAAGGATGTACAAATGGCAGGTGGTAAGCAGCCTTTTGATTTTACCTCTTTCATATGTGTTTGTGCTTTTGCTGTTTGGAGGGGTTAGAGGAGAAATAGTAGCCTATTTGGTTTCTGGTTACATGGTAGCGACCTTCATCGGAGCATTTTTAGGATTATACGCCATAAGGATATGCAATTTAATGGAACCTCGGGTACTTGAATTATATTCCACCATGTCTGTGAACATAAAGGAAATAGCTTTTTCACTTGCTCTTACCTATATCATTTTTACGCTGCCAGTAGTAATAATATCATCATATATTTCTGTGATATTTGCCAGAGGAATAAATGTAAGTTTTTTAATAGTTGGTATAATGGCTTCACTTGTAACAATACTGCTCATTGGGACTTTCTTAGGACTTTTGATTAGAAACATATTTATAGCACAGGGTATTATACCTTTGTTGTCGTGGGTATTTTTACTCTTTGCCCCTGTATACTATTCAGTAGAGCAGCTAAATCCAATATACAGAGGAATCCTCATGATAAATCCCGTAACTCACTGTCTGAACCTGATTAGGTTGGGATTGGGTTTTGAGAGTATAACTAATGTAACTGGGAGCTTAGTTTATCTTATAATTCTTATAGTTATTTTTGGTGCATACTCTTTAAAGGCATTTAATAGAGTGTATATTCTTGAAAGATTCTATTGATAAAATGAATAATTTATTGTAACTTACAGTTACAAAATTGAAATTTTTTACTGGCGATATATGAAAAAATGAGAAAAATGGAGGAAAGTATGGATAAGTTCACCAAAATGAAATATTAGAAGAGTTTATGGACATTTTTGCTATTTTACTGGGAGAGATAAGAATGTTAGGATAAAATTGAAAAAGTTGAGGGTTTATTGATGATATTTACTTTTTTGTTTGGGATACTGACATATATGGCACAATTTCAGCTTGTATAAAAAACGAATTGTCTTAATCTAAAGGGGAAAGTTTAATTTGATATTGCAATCTCATTCTATGGAGGTCGTGTAAATGGAGACGATAAAGAAATACATCTTAAAGTACAAGTTTTTAATTCTGGTAAACGCTATACTTATAATTTTTGTATCAGCCCTTAAAGCCCTGCAAGCGATACTTTTTAAAATAATTGTTGACACATCAGTTGGAAATTTAAATTACAGTATTTCTGCCTTAATATGGTATTCAGTAGGCTTTCTGATAGCAGTATTTACAGCTGAGACCTTGTCAAAAGCAGCTTCAGCGGCTTTTAATAAAAAAGTATTGATAGACTACAAGCAATCCATCATAGAAAGCTTCATAAATTCTAGAAGAAGGAGAATTACAAGTTCAGAATTGATATCTTTACTCAGCAACGATGTGAGAATGATAGAGAGCAATTACTTAACAAGCCTCATTAATATTATAGAAGACGTTTTACTATTTATCGTGTCTTTATATTTGATACTTAAAATAAACGTTTATCTCACTATAGTCATTTTCATTTTTGGCTGGGTTCCAGTGATTGTGCCTCAGCTTTTCACAAAAATAAATCAGGAACTAAAGGGGCAGTACCTTAAAAAGCTTGAGAGGTTTACCAACAGGATAAAAGAGATGGCTCAGGGATTTGAAGTAATAAAAGCTTTTAACATTGAGAATAAAATCCTCAATATGGCATCAAAAGATAACAAAGATGCAGAAATGGCGGGGTATAAATCCGATGCATTTCAAGGATTTCAAGGGGCTTTGTCTATCGTGTCAGGATTTGCAATGTTTTTTGTGAATATTCTCGTAGCCACATATTTGGTTTTAAGAGGCTACATAACAGTAGGTTCTATGATTGCCGCTGTACAGCTTATGAACTACATAGTAAATCCTTTAATTTCTGCATCTGTATATGCTACAAAGATAAAATCTGTTGAAAAAATAGCAGATAAAATCCAAAAAGAAATAATAGACGTAAGCAAAGAGGAAGTCTCACAGGGAGATAAACCTTTTGAATTTAGAAATTCCATAGAAATCAAGAACCTAACCTTTTCCTACGATGGGAAGAGGAATGCTTTGTCAAACATAAACATAAAGCTTGATAAAGGCAAAAAATATACGTTGGTTGGAGAAAGCGGATGCGGGAAGACCACACTACTTAGAGTTTTATTAAATCACATTACAGATTATGAAGGGCAAGTGCTAATTGACGGAGTAGACATAAGAGAATTTGACCCTGCTTCCTATTACAGGAAAGTTAGTATCATACAACAGGATGTCTTTATGTTTGGTGACACATTAACCATCCATGCTTAGCAAAGCACAACCATAGATGAAAATAGATTTTCAAGTTGCAAAAAATTCGATTTTTGTTAAACTAAGATTAACAGGGGAAAGGTTGATTTAATTTTGATGGATTAATACCTCGTGCATTAACCTAACCTGATTACCTTTGAGCACAGCCAATTGTCGCCCCATATTAACTAATATGGGAACAGCACGGGTGCTAAACTTCTTAATTTTCTCAGGTAATCAACCCCCTGTAATAAACTTAATAGGGGTGAAAAGAATGCAAGATTTACTTGAAGTTTGTTGTGGATTGGATGTTCATAAAGAAACTATTGTAGCGTGTTTACTTAAAGGTTCTGTCAATGACGAGAAACCACAAAAAATAATAAGGACATTTTCTACTTTACTGGAAGGGCTTGAAGAATTAAAAGCATGGCTTGAATCAGAGAACTGCCATAATGTTGCTATGGAAAGTACGGGAATATATTGGCAGCCAATTTACAACGTACTTGAAAGCGCCTTTGATGGTACCATGTCAATTATAGTAGCTAATGCGAGACATATGAAGAATGTACCTGGCAAAAAGACTGATATGAAAGATGCAGAATGGATTGCCACTTTATTAAGAGCAGGACTTTTAAATGGAAGCTTTATTCCCCCTCAAGAAATTCGAGAATTGAGAGATCTGACAAGATATCGCAAAAGCATAATTGAAGAGATATCATCTCAAAAAAATCGTATTGAAAAACACCTTCAAAGCTGCGGTTTTAAGCTTTCAAATTTTTTGACAGATATATTTGGTGTATCAGGTAGGGCAATACTAAACCATATAGCAGAGCATGGAAGTATAACAGCTAAAGAAGTCGAAAATTACGTTAGAGGAAAAGCGCGTGCTAAACTAAATGATATAAAACTATCAATCAGTGGTAGGATGAATAAGCACCAGAGAGAGTTTTTGAAACTTTTACTTAAACATTTGGACGAAATGTATGAACACCTCCGCGAGATAGAAGAAAACATCAATTCTGAACTTGGCAAATACAAAAGGCAGATTGAACAATTAGATAGTATACCTGGTATAGATGTAACGGCGGCTGCTGCAATAATTGCTGAAATAGGTACAGATATGAGTAAATTTAAGACACAAGAGCATATATGTTCTTGGGCAGGATTAAGTCCCGGGAATAATGAAAGCGCAGGAAAAAAAAGTCCACTCGAGTAACAAAAGGCAATACTTATATCAAAAGGATACTTTGTGAAGTTGCATGGAGTATAACTCGTATAAGGGGCTCATATCTTGCCACTTGGTATTGGAAAATAAAGCAGCGCCGTGGAGGAAAGAAAGCAATAGTTGCACTTGCGAGGAAATTGTTAGTTATTATTTACAATATGCTTAAAAATAATACTGATTATGATGAGAGAGTTTTTGAAGAAGTCAGAAAAAAGCAAGAAATAATTCGTGTTAAACGGATTATCAATGAAGCTCGAAAGTTGGGTTTGGAAGTAATAGTTCCTAAATCAGTTTAACTCTAGCATAAGTTAATATTGTAAAATTTTCCAGCTGATGCTTTCTGCATTGGTTAGTTTATTATTGCCATTTTTCTGACTAAATGGTTAAACATATTTTGTTGTCAAAGTTCAACATCACCTTTTTAGTTAGTATATTTTCGTGCTAAAGAATAACATTTGTCTGTATAGTGAATGCAGTGAAGAGGAACTCAATGAGGCATTGAAACAATCTGGTTTAATTCAGGTTGTTGAGAAACTCCCCAAAGGACTCGATACAATAGTAGGGGAAGGGGAAGTAGAACTATCGGGAGGAGAGAGACAGAGGATAGCAATTGCAAGAGCGTTAATCAAGAAAGCTGAAATACTGCTTATAGATGAAGCTACGGCGGCTTTAGACAAAGTTACGGCAAGCGATATAGAGAGGACACTTATAAATTTAGATGCGACAGTACTTGCTGTAACACATAAACTAGACCCGGAGATACTTAAAAGGTATGATGAAATATTTGTAATGAGAGATGGGGAAATCATTGAAGGAGGCACATTAGATGAGCTATTAGAAAAGAGAGGATATTTCTATTATATGTATAATTATGGGATTGATGAGAAAGAAGCAGTAGAGGAAGCTGTATGAAAGGATTCAAAATATAGCATTGAAGCAACTTACAAATGGTTGCCGACAAAAGCAAGTATCTATGAAAGAGTAATAGAGAAGTTAAGTGTTTCTAGTTTAAAAGATAACAGTAAGGAGTAAGTGAAGTTATGCTGTTGGAAGTGCGAAACTTGACGAAAGTGTATAAGAGAGGGAATCAACAGATTAAGGCAAATGACAATATTAGCTTTTTTGTTGAGCGTGGTGACGTACTGGGGATTTTGGGGCCAAATGGGGCTGGCAAGACCACTTTGATAAAGCAGATTGCAACTTTGCTAATCCCTGACCAAGGAGACATCCTGTACAAAGGAGTATCCCTCCTAAAAAAGCCTGAGATAATAAGAGGACGATTTTCTTTTCTTTGGGAAGGCATGCAAAATGTATATCATTACTTAACCGGAGAAGCTAATATTCTCTACTTTGCATATCTTAATCAGGTTCCATCTTCTGTTGCTAGGAGAAGATGCGAAGAGCTTTTAAGAAAACTGGATCTGTATGAAGTTAAGGACCAGTATGTATTCACATATTCAGCAGGAATGAGAAAAAAACTTGCAATTGCTACCTGCCTTATAAATGATCCGGAAGTGGTATTTCTAGATGAACCTCTTTCCGGTCTTGATGTGCTTGCTGCTGCCGAACTCACCGAATCTATAAAGAGCTGGGTAAAAGAGATGGGGAAAACCGTTATAATTGCTAGTCATAGAATGGACTTTGTAGAAAAGGTTACTAACAAAGTTTTATGGCTCAAGGAGGGAAAAGTGATTCTAGAGGGCAAAACTGAGGACCTTAAAAACTTGAGCAAAGAAGAAGAATATATTTTATATTTGCGAAATTCTGCAAAAGCAAGGGAAAAGTTGCGTAAATACGAACTTCAATTTGAAATTTTATCGGATGTTACTTTAAAAACAACCTTACGGCTGGGTCAAAAGGAATTGTTTTATTCGGTTTTTTCCGACCCTGATTTTGAAGTGTTAAACTTGGAGAAAAAAAGTCCGGATTTTGAGGCGATTTTTAGGAGGTTATATGGTGAGTGTAATGAAAGCAATTAAAGCTGAGTTTTTTAAGTTTTACTTTGACCTAAAGCGATACTTATTCAACTATATTGTTGGACTTATTTCAACTGCTATTTTTCTGAGTGGGCTCTACTGGGCAGTAAATTCCTTGTTTACGCAGAGTGGGCAGGCAGTAGCTTTTGTTGGATTGCTGCTGTGGCTTTTTACCCCATCTGCGTTATCTGATGCCACAAGTCATCTTGCAGAGGAACGATACTTGGGAACGCTGGAACGCATATCTATAACCAAGACCCCATTTATTCATATTTTGATTGCTCGCAATATTGTGCATTGCCTGTTTACTCTGATTCAGACTCTTGTGGTTGGTGGCATACTCTATGTGGTGTTTAAGCCTGACTTAAGCTATATGTCCTCATCATGGAGAGTAACTGCGATGGCAGTAGTTATCGGTATGTTGATAATCCTTACTCTTTATGCCTTTGGATTTTTCATAGCATCTTTGGGTATGATTTTTAAACGGGTAGGAGCAACGACATCTATTCTAGAATATCTTATTTTATTCTTTTCAGGAATAGTCATACCCTGGAGTACCATGCCAGCTTCACTACGAGCTTTTTCTAATATATTGCCCATGACCTGGGGAGTAAAAGCACTTGAGAGCCTAATTAATGGCGGTAATTTTATTGGAAGTTTTGTAGGACTAGTAGTCTATACAGTATTAATTGCCATAATTTCTATAGTAACCTTCCGGTATGCTATGCTAGTTGTTAAGAAAAAAGGAGAATATGCTTTTTATTAATATGCTATCTAAGGATATGTAAGTCCCTGTTTTTGAAGGTAGGAAACAGGGACTTAATTTTGTCTTTAGCAAGCCGAGTTCTCCTTCGGGAGAACTTTTTCTTGTTTATAAACTCTATTGATGTTAAAATAAATAAAAGGAGAGGAGAAGAATGAGGGTATTGGGAATAGATCCGGGAATTGCCACATTGGGATATGGAGTCGTTGAGTACAAGAACAACAAATTTTCTGCCATAGCTTATGGAGCCATCACTACAGATGCGGGAGTTGACAAGGCGTTTCGTCTTTACACTCTATATAAAGGACTTGAAGATATTATAAAGCTTTATCGTCCAGAGATTGTAGCGATTGAAGAGCTTTTCTATAATAAAAATTCTAAGACGGTAATTACAATTGGCGAAGTTAGAGGGATTTCAATACTGGCTGCTGTAAATTTAGGAGTAAAAGTGTATGAGTATACCCCCCTACAGGTGAAACAGGCAGTAGTTGGGTATGGGAGAGCGGAAAAACAGCAGGTTCAGCAGATGGTAAAGGTGCTTTTAAATCTTGATGAGATACCAAAGCCAGATGATGTGGCTGATGCGCTGGCCGTTGCCATTTGCCACTGCCACAGCAATAATATGTTGGAAAGACTGGGGTATGGGCGATGATTGAGTACATAAGGGGAATTATTGAAGACATAGGACCAGATCATGTGATAATCGACTTTATGGGCATAGGTATAAAAATTTTTGTGCCCTTTTCTACTATGAAGGAGTTGCCTCCCAAAGGAAATATAACAAAGCTTTACACATACCTTTACGTCAGGGAAGATGGATTTCAGATTTTTGGCTTTAAGAGAAAAGAAGAGCTAGAACTTTTTGAGAAATTACTTTCTGTGAGCGGCGTAGGACCTAAAGGTGCTCTTTCTATTCTCTCTGTTGTGCCAATAGAGAGCTTTATAAAGGCAGTAAACAGCGGCGATTACAAAATTTTAACAGCAGCTCCTGGCATAGGAAAGAAGACAGCAGAGAGGATCATATTAGAGCTCAAGGATAAAGTGCCTAAAGAAGTTGTAGTGCCGAAAGAGGACAGCTTGTTAAATGAGGCTTTAGAGGCTTTACTGGCATTGGGTTATACTAAAAGTGAGGCTATTTACGCTCTTTCTGATGTAAACTGTGAAAGTGTGGAACAGGCTGTCAAAGAGGCGTTGAAAAAATTGGCGAAATAGGGTGAAGTAAATGGAAGAAAGGATATTGACTCAAAATTTTACTCAAGAGGATGCGACGGAATACAGTCTCCGTCCCAGGTGGCTTTCTGAGTACATAGGACAGGAGAAAATAAAACAGGAGCTAAAAATCTATATAGAAGCAGCTAAAAAAAGAGGAGAACCACTAGACCATGTCCTACTTTACGGTCCTCCCGGGCTTGGGAAGACTACTTTAGCTACAGTTATTTCTAATGAAATGGGTGTAGGCATAAAAATAACTTCAGGACCTGCTATAGAGAGGTCTGGAGACCTTGCAGCAATTTTGACGAATTTGCAGGAGAACGACATACTCTTTATAGACGAGATTCACAGATTAAACAGAAGCGTTGAGGAGATTTTGTATCCTGCTATGGAAGATTTTGAGCTTGACATAGTAATAGGGAAGGGACCAAGTGCTCGGTCTATAAGGCTTAGCCTTCCTAAATTTACGCTTATTGGAGCTACTACAAGGGCAGCTCTCATGACTTCTCCTTTAAGGAGTAGATTTGGAGTCATAAATCGCCTTGATTATTATTCAGTAGAGGAATTAAAGGAAATTATAAAAAGGTCAGCTAATATTTTGAATATCGGTATTGACGAAGATGCAGCTTTTGAGATAGCTAGAAGGTCCAGAGGAACTCCCAGAATAGCCAACAGGCTTTTAAAAAGGGTGAGAGATTTCGCAGAAGTGAAAGGAAATGGCTATATTGATTACAATACGGCAAATATAGCTTTAAACATGCTTGGGGTCGATGAAATGGGCTTAGAGGAAATTGATAGAAAGATCTTGATTGCAATAATAGAGAAGTTTGGCGGAGGACCTGTTGGGATTGACGCTATTGCTGCATCAGTTGGTGAAGATGGGGATACAATAGAAGATATGTACGAGCCTTATCTCATGCAGATAGGATTTTTAAATAGAACTCCAAGAGGGAGAGTAGTTACAAAACTGGCCTATCAGTATCTTAAGTACCCTTATGTTGAGCAGAGGAGGATTGAGGATGTTTGACAGTTTCGGCAAAATGTTAATATTTATGGGAGCAATTTTAATCGCCATAGGACTTCTTTTTTCAGCAGGTTCAAAAATTGGTTTGGGCCGTTTGCCAGGAGATATAGTTTATCACAGGGGAAATTTTACTTTTTATTTTCCATTGATGACAAGCCTTTTATTAAGCGTATTTTTAACACTTCTTTTCTGGCTTTTTAGAAGGTAAGTATTGAAAATTTTTTGATTTAACGGTATAATCACCATATGCATTCTTGAAAAGGGATGGAGTAGGGTATGAAGCGAAGTGAATTCTACTTTGATTTGCCGGAGGAGTTAATTGCTCAAGAGCCATTAGAAGATAGGGCAAGTTCCAGATTGATGATTTTAGATAGAAGGACAGGGGAGATAAAGCACGACATTTTTAAAAACATAACTAAATATCTAAAAGAAGGGGATTGTCTGGTTTTAAATGACACAAAAGTAATTCCTGCAAGGCTCATTGGACAGAGGGAGGATTCTGGAGGAAAGGTAGAGCTTTTGCTTTTGAGAAGGACTTCAATGAATGAGTGGGAGGTTTTAGTGAAACCAGGCAAAAGGGCAAAGGTGGGCAAAAGGGTGGTATTTGGAAATGGAGAGCTTGTGGCAGAAATAATCGATACCACAGAGGCGGGAGGGCGCATAGTAAGATTTTACTACGATGGGGTGTTCGAAGAGGTATTGGACAGGTTGGGTGAGATGCCTGTTCCTCCTTATATAAAGAAAAAACTAAAGGACAAGAATAGATATCAAACGGTATACGCCAAGTATGAAGGCTCGGCTGCAGCACCTACAGCAGGTCTTCATTTCACAGAGGAGTTGCTGGATGAAATTCGAAATATGGGAGTAAAGACGGTTTTCATAACTCTTCACGTGGGGTTGGGCACTTTCAGGCCTGTTAAAGAGGAAATAATAGAGAACCACAAGATGCACGAGGAGTTTTACATTGTTACAGAAGAAGCCGCAAAAGCCATAAATGAAGCTCGAAAAAATGGAGGCCGCATAATAGCTGTAGGGACTACTTCTACTCGCACTTTAGAGACGGTTGCAGATGAGAGCGGATATATTCATCCAAAAAGCGGATGGACAGACATTTTTATATATCCTGGATATAAGTTTAAAGCGATAGACGGGATGATTACAAATTTCCATCTGCCTGAATCTACCCTCATAATGATGGTTTCTGCTTTTGCAGGAAAAGAGAATATAATGAGGGCGTATAAAGTAGCTATTGAGAACAGATACAGGTTCTTTAGCTTTGGAGATGCAATGCTTATCATATAAGGGACAGGAGGTAAAAATGGCTGCGATAAAGTACAGAGTTATAAAAAAAGATACAAGAACCAAGGCAAGATTGGGAATTCTTGGAACCCCCCATGGAGTTATAGAGACGCCAGTTTTTATGCCTGTAGGTACGCAGGCTACAGTGAAAGCGATGACGCCTGAGGAATTAAAAGAAATGGGTGCTACAATTATTTTAGGCAATACTTATCACCTCTATTTAAGGCCAGGCCACAAGATTATTGAAAAAGCAGGTGGATTGCACAAATTCATGAACTGGGACAGGGCTATTTTAACAGATAGCGGCGGATTTCAAGTTTTTAGTTTAAGCTCTTTGAGAAAAATTACAGAAGATGGCGTGGAATTTAGGTCTCACATTGACGGGTCAAAACATTTTTTTACTCCTGAAAAAGTGATAGAGATACAGAATTCGCTGGGGTCTGATATAATCATGTCTTTTGATGAATGTGCCCCTTATCCTGCTGACTATAACTATGTAAAAAGGTCTATGGAACTTACAATAAAGTGGGCGGAGAGGGGGAAAAAAGCCCATAAAAATACGGATAGACAGGCTCTTTTTGGCATTGTGCAAGGGGGAACTTATAAAGATTTAAGAAGAGAGTGTGCAGAAAGGTTAGTTGATATGGATTTTCCCGGATATGCTATTGGGGGTTTAAGTGTTGGTGAGCCAAAAGACCTTATGTACGAAATTATAGATTTTACTACTGATTATTTGCCTCACGATAAACCGAGATATCTGATGGGGGTGGGAACGCCCGAAGACCTTATAGAAGGTGTGATAAGAGGGGTTGACATGTTTGACTGTGTATTGCCTACGCGAATTGCCAGAAATGGAACTGTATTTACAAGCAGAGGCAAATTGATAGTGAGAGATGCGCCGTATGCTGAAGACTTTTCGCCTTTAGACGAGGAATGCGATTGTTACACCTGCAAGAATTATTCTAGAGCTTATTTAAGGCATCTTTTTAAGACGAAGGAAATTTTGGCGGCGAGGCTTGCTACCTACCATAATCTCTATTTTTTAATTAAATTGATGGAGAAAATAAGGGAGGCCATAAGGCAAGATCGCCTGCTGGAATTCAAAGAAGAGTTTTTAAGAAAATACTATGGGAACAGGGAGGAATAGTGAATGAACGAAACTACTTATGTACTCATTCAATTTGCGATTTTAATTGCAATTTTTTACTTTTTACTTATTTTGCCACAGCAGAGAAGGCAGAAAAAAGAGAGAGAAATGCTGGATTCTTTGAGGCCTGGAGATGAAATTATAACTAAAAGCGGTTTTTATGGAAAGATACTCAATATAAAAGACGATGTGATAACTCTTGAAATGGGAGCAGACAAGGTAAGATTAAAGATTGCTAAATGGGCAGTAGGTGGAGTTGTGAGCAGAGCAGAATCTAACAACAATAAAGGAGATAAGGAATCAAAGTAGGGTGCGGCTAGTCCGCATCTTTTTTGTACTATGTTTTTGTTTTTTGGCATAGATATTAGTGAGAAGTGAAAGGGGGTAGGATGTTGAGAAGGTACTTTATGATGGATAAAAGGAGTGGAATCAATTTTTCAGGCATTTTAATTGGTGTCTTAGTCTCTTACATAATTACACTTCTTTTTTTCATAATCTACGCCCTTCTTTTAACTTTTACTTCTGTTTCGGAGATGGCTTTGCCTAAATTCACAATCTTCGTCACTATTACAGGAGTGGTATTGGCAGGAGCCCTATCTGCAAGGAATACTGCCAGCAAAGGCTGGTTAAATGGCGGAATTGCGGGAATTTTGTACATTGCAGTGATGGCACTTTTAGGAACTTTTTTGGTGAAGGAATTTGGACCCTCATCTTCGCTGGCTGTAAAGTTTTTATGGGGAGCTTTTCTGGGCTCTTTGGGAGGGATGATAGGCATCAATTTATAACTTTCCTTCCTTCTTTTTATGTGTTATAATAAAGCGGGAGGAGGGAAGGAAGATGAGGAGAATTATAACAATTAACAAGCCCACATTGAGAGAGAGCCTTAAAAAACCTGGTTGTGGAGAATGCCAGGCATCCTGTCAGTCTGCTTGTAAGACTTCCTGCACTGTAGGTAATCAAGAGTGCCAGTATAACTAACTTTAATACATAACCACCTTAAAATGGCAGTAAGTATTTACTGCCATTTAAACTTGCAATGGAGGTTTAAAAATGGCTGCGACAATGCATAAATTTAAAAGATTGGGACTTAACATAGTGGTTGACCCAGTAAGTGGTGCCATACATGTGGTGGATGATGTAGTGTATGATGTATTAGATTATTACGAAAACCATTCTCGCGAGGAAATTGTAAATTTGCTAAAAGATAAGTACAAAGAAGAAGATATTTTAGAGGCGATTTCAGAAGTCGATGAGTTAAAGGAAAACGGACTTCTTTTTACTGAGGATATATACAAAGATATAGCAATTTCAAGAGCGGATTCTGTGATAAAGGCAATGTGTTTAAATGTAGCTCATGACTGTAATTTGAGGTGCAAGTATTGTTTTGCTTCTACTGGAGATTTTAAAGGTGGAAGAAAATTGATGGACTTTGAGACGGGGAGAAAAGCCATAGATTTTTTGATAAAGAGTTCTGGTAAGAGGAGAAATATTGAAATTGACTTTTTTGGCGGTGAACCCCTTTTAAATTTTGAAGTTGTTAAGCAATTAGTGGAGTATGGCAAACAGAAGGCAAAAGAGAACAAGAAAAATATCAAGTTTACAATAACTACAAATGCAGTTCTTTTAGACGATGAAAAGATAGAGTACTTCAATGAAAATTTTTCAAATGTGGTCTTAAGTTTAGATGGCAGGAAAGAAGTAAACGACCGGATGAGAGTAAGGGCTGATGGAAGCGGCACCTATGATGTTATTGTGCCAAAAATTCAAAAGTTTGTTAAGACACGGGGTAAAAAGGAATACTATGTTAGAGGGACTTTTACTGCTAAAAATCTGGACTTTGTGGAGGATGTGCTTCATATAGCCGATTTGGGAGTGTATGAAATTTCAGTAGAACCTGTTGTAGAAAAAGAGGACAGGGACTACACTTTGAAGGAAGAGCACTTAGATAGAATTTTTGAAGAATACGACAGATTAGCAGAAGAGTATATAAGGCGCTATGAGGAAGGGAGACCTTTTGCTTTTTATCATTTTAAGATAGACTTAAAAGGAGGGCCCTGCATAAAGAAGAGACTGCAGGGCTGCGGTGCGGGATTTGAATATATAGCTGTAACTCCTGATGGGGAGATTTACCCATGTCACCAGTTTGTGGGGATTGAGGAATTTAAATTGGGAACTTTAGATGAAGGAATTACAAATATAGAGTTGCAGAGAAAATTCATGGAAAGTGATATTTACAAAAGGGAAGAATGCGCTAATTGCTGGGCGAGATTTTATTGCAGCGGTGGGTGCTTTGCAAATAATTATAACATCAACGGCGACATCAACAAACCTTATAAACTTGCCTGTGAAATGCAAAAAAGGCGCATTGAAAATGCCATTGCCATAAAGGCTTACCTTACATTAAGGGGTGAAAAAAGTGATTATCAAGGAGTACAAAGGGATAAAGCCGCAAATAGATGAAAAGGCTTATATAGCCGAGACTGCTGAAATTATTGGGGATGTAGAAATAAAAAAGGATGTAAATATCTGGTATGGAGCGGTTTTAAGAGGGGACGTCGATAAGATAGTGGTGGAGGAAGGGACAAATATACAGGACAACTGTGTAGTGCATGTGACAGATGGGCATCCCTGCTATATAGGGAAATACTGCACAATAGGGCATGGAGCAATTGTCCACGCTTGTAAAGTCGGGAATAACGTCTTGATAGGAATGGGAGCGATCATTCTGGATGATGCGGAGATAGGGGATAACTGCATAATTGGAGCTGGCGCTTTGGTGACAGGGGGAAAGAAAATTCCCCCAGGGAGCCTCGTCATAGGAAGCCCTGCTAAAGTCGCAAGGCAGCTCACAGAAGAGGAGATAAGAAGCATCCATGAGTCTTACGAACACTATGTAGAATTAGCAAAATTGCATTTTTCTGAGTTTGGGCAATTGACCGTTTACAATAAAAGTAATATAATAGAAAATAGTTAGTCAAACGACAAAGGAGGATTTAGATGAGAAGTCGAGGCTTTATTAAATTTTTTTCTGTAATTTTGGTCTCAGCATTGGTTGCATATGTAGCTTTCTTTGGGCTTAAAGCAGGAAATTTTTCTATTTCTCCAATTCAAGACCACATAAGGTTGGGACTTGATTTAAGAGGTGGAGTGTACGTACTGGAAGAGGCGCAGGGCAATGTCACACAGGATGCCATAAATAAGGCTATTGCGGTAATAAGAAATAGAGTGGATGCTTTGGGTGTGACTCAGCCTGTCATTGCTCAACAGGGTTCCAACAGAATTCGCGTGGAGCTTCCGGGTATGAAAGACCCGGACAAGGCTATAGAGATCATAGGTAAAACAGCGCAACTTAAATTTGTGGGTCCTGACGGAAAGGTCATCTTGACAGGGGCTAATGTAAAAGATTCAAAGGCAGTTTACGCCCAAACCTCAACTGGACAGCAGCCAGAAGTTACACTGGTCTTAGACGCAGAGGGAACAAAGAAGTTTGCTGAAGCTACTAAAAAATTTTTGGGACAACCTATCGCTATACTTTTGGACGATAAAGTAATTTCCGCACCGACAGTAAGGGATGTAATAACTACAGGCAATGCAGTAATCACTGGGCTGAAGGATTTTCAGGAAGCCTCTGAGCTGGCTACTTTGATTAGGGCAGGGTCTTTGCCTGTCACTTTGAAGCCTATAGCCTATAGCTCTGTTGGTGCGACTCTTGGACCTAGTGCTTTAAAAGCTAGTGTAGAGGCAGGTATATATGGAACATTATTAGTAATGCTTTTTATGATGGCTTTTTACAGACTGCCAGGCTTTATTGCTGACTTAGCTCTTCTCATATATATACTCATAAACTTTATAATATACGCTATCTTCAATGTAACATTGGACCTTCCAGGAATTGCTGGATTCTTGCTTTCAATAGGTATGGCTGTTGATACCAACATCTTAATTTTTGAAAGGTTCAAAGAAGAGCTGTGGGCAGGGAAGACCATAAGGCCTGCACTGGATGCAGGATTTGCAAAGGCTATGAGAGCAGTAATTGATGCGAATGTCACCACTATAATCGGCGCGATCATCCTCTTTTACTTGGGTTCAGGAAACGTAAAAGGTTTTGCTCTGACTCTTTTAATAGGTGTGTCTTCCAGCTTATTCACTGCTATAACTGTGACAAGATTCTTACTGCACGCGCTCCTTGAAATGGACCTTACAAGAAATATCAAATTCTATGGAGCATAGGAGGGAATTAGATTGAATGGCCACAGATTTCACATAGATGTCATTGGCAAGACAAAAATTTGGTTTACCATCTCGGGTATAATGATACTGATCGGCATAATAGCCATGTTTGTAAATGGCTTTAACTGGGGCATAGATTTTACTGGCGGAACCATAATGGAGTTTAAAATTGGAAAGCCTTTTGATACTAAAGACATAATCAAAATTTTAAATGACTATAAAGTGAAGGACTATCAGATACAGAAAATTGGAACAAAGGGTGATCACGTCTCTATAAAGACAAGCCCTATCTCTGACCAGACTCGAATAGCAATAATAAAAGAGATTGAGAAAAAGTACAATCTCACAGAAAGCGACCTTATCATGTCTCAGCAGGTAGGCCCTTCATTAGGTGCTGAGATAAGGTCAGGTATGATACTTGCGCTTGTTGTAGCCTCACTAGTAATGCTCACTTATTTAGGGATTAGATTCAACTTTGAAATGAGTTTAGCGGCTGTAATAGGGCTCCTTCATAACGTGTTTATACTCATTTCTGTGTACGCTGTTTTTAGAATAACCGTGGACTCACCTTTTATTGCAGCTCTTTTGACAGTTTTTAGTTATTCTCTCCACGACACTATAGTCATTTTTGACAGGATTAGAGATAATCTTAAGGTGATGAGAAGAGCTGACTATGCTGAAGTAGCCAATGTAAGTGTTAATCAAACCTTGGTAAGATCTATAAACGTTGTACTGACAGTGCTCATAATGCTTCTTTTGATGTACTTCTTGGGGCCTAAGGCTTTAAAAGATTTTGCTCTTCCACTTTTGATAGGAATTACATGGGGAGCTTATTCATCAATTTTTATCTCAACCCCGCTTTGGGTGCTCATTAAAAATAGAGAAAAGAGGAAAAAAGCTTCTGTCAAGGCGGCTAAAGCTTAAAAAGGCTTATTACAAAATATGGTAGCAGGATGACTCTTTTTTAAAAAAGAGCTCGTGCTGCTATATTTTTATTGAGGTGAAAAAATGAGGATTCCTTTGTTTTTGCGAAATAGAGAGATTTACAAGAGATACAGAGAGATTCTGAAGATTCTTACAAAAAATGGATTTGGGTTTATAGTGGACATTCTCTCAAGAGGCGGACGCGTGCCTTTTCACCTTCTGAGAGGGCATGATGTAATGGAAATCGGGGAGCGAATAAGAAATACTCTGGAAGAATTAGGACCTACTTTTATAAAGTTGGGGCAGCTCATAAGCACCAGAGCTGACCTCATTCCCCACGACATTTTAATAGAGCTTTCCAAACTGCAGGATGAAGTAGCTCCAGAGGAATTTGAGTCAATAAAAAAGGTTTTAGAGAGCGAATTAGGGGGAAGCATTGAGGAGTTTTTCAGTTATTTCGAAGAAAAACCTCTGGCTTCAGCCTCCATCGGGCAGGTTTACAGAGCAAGGACTAAAGAAGGAAAAGATGTAGTAGTGAAGGTTCAAAGGCCAGAAGTAGATAAAAAGATACATGCGGATGTTGTGATCCTTAAAAATATAGCCAGGATTTTGAACGAGAGAATAGTAAATTCTCCAGTAGATTTTGTGGAAATAGTGGAAGAACTTACAGATTCTTTGCTAAATGAACTTGATTACACTCAGGAAGGCAATAATGCCGATAGGTTTAGAGAAAATTTTAAAAATCAGGATTATATATACATACCTGAGGTGTACTGGGATTATACCACAAAAAGAGTGCTGACAATGGAGTACATAGACGGAATAAGCGTCAAAAATAAAGAAATTTTGCGGGAAAAGGGTTATGACCTTAAAAGAATTGCGAGGAATGGTGCTTGGTCTATCTTCTTACAGGTGTATAAATACGGTCTTTTTCACGGAGACCTGCATCCAGGAAACATCTTAATAACAAAGGAAGGAAAAATATCCTATATAGATTTTGGCATTGTAGGGTATCTGGACAAATCTTCTCGTGAAGTTTTGATAGAGCTTTTTAAGGCATTTGCAGAAAATGATACAGAAGAAGTAATTGAAATTCTCTCAGATATAGGGGCTATAAGGGCTGATACCAATTTAAGAAATTTAAAGGCTGACCTCGGGAGAATAATAAACTACTTTTACACTACCCCTCTTAAGAATATAAATGTAAATGATTCTATGAGAAGGATTATGGGGGTTGTGTACAAGTACAAGCTCATGCTGCCTCCAGGTTTTACACTTTTACTAAAGGCTTTGGCTACTGTAGAAGGGGTAGGGAGAGACTTAGACCCGGATTTTAGTATATCGGATGTGGCAAGAGATTTTGTGAAAGAAATGTATCTAAAGAAAATAGATATAAAAGAGGTCATCAAGGAAAATTATAAAGACCTTCATAAAACTTTAATTATACTAAGAAAATTTCCTTTAAGGCTTCAGAGCATAATGACAAAACTTATAAAGGATGACATAAAAGTCAGAATAAACATTGATGAGAGCGAGAGCTTGCGATATGACCTCAATGTGATGATAAACAAAGTGATTGTGAGCATAATAGCTTCAGCTTTGATCGTCGGGTCTTCTCTGGTTTTGACTTACGGCGGTGGTTACAAAATTTTTGGTTACAATGCTATAGGATTCTTCGGATATGTAATTGCTACTATGTTGAGCTTGTGGGTGTTTTACAGGATATTCATAGTAGAGAGGAAGAAAAAATAGGTCTTTCAGGTGAGATAGATGGATAAAATTTATAGATGGGTCGTAAGAGAAAGGGATTTAAAGAAGATAGAGGAATTAAAGGTAAAGTACCATTTGGATGGAATTGTAGCGCAAATCCTTTCTTCAAGAGGAGTAAAAGGCGTTGAGGAATTTCTCATGCCTTCTTTAGATAGGCTTATTTCGCCTTTTAAACTAAAAGGAGTGAAAGAAGCGAAGGAATTGATAGAGAAACACATAAAAGAAGGCAGTTTGATTACTATTTACGGAGATTATGATGTGGATGGTATAACTTCTACATCTCTTTTATATCTTGCTTTAAAAAAATTAGGTGCTAAGGTGGACTACTACATTCCAGAGAGGTTATCAGAAGGGTATGGTATAAATGAGGAAGCTCTGGAGAAAATCGCCTATGAAGGCACTAAACTTGTAATAACTGTTGATTGCGGAATTACTGCTTTAAAAGAAGTTGAAAAAGCGAAAAAGATGGGGCTAGATGTGATAATTACAGACCATCACAGCATTCCGGAGGAAATTCCAAAAGCGGATGTTGTCATAAATCCTCATTTGCCAGGAGCTTATCCTTTTTCCGAGCTTGCAGGAGTCGGAGTAGCATTTAAGCTGGCTCAAGCCTTAATTGGAGAGCAAGCATTTGAATTTTTAGATTTAGTTGCTTTAGGGACAGTTGCTGATGTTGTGCCGCTAATAGGTGAAAATAGAGTAATTGTAAAAGAAGGGCTAAAGAAGCTTAACAATACAGGGAATTTGGGCCTTAAAGCTTTAATTGAAATTGCAGGGATATCTGGAAGAGAACTTGATGAATACCACATAGGTTTTATAATAGCTCCAAGGCTTAATGCAGCGGGGCGGTTAAAAAGTGCAGAGGCGGCAGTTAGACTATTGATAACTTCTGATGAAAAAGAAGCACAGGATATAGCTAAATATCTAAACGAAGAGAATTTGAGAAGGCAAAATATGGAAAACGCTATCTTAAAAGAAGCTATAGAGAAAATAGAGAAGGAAGGATTGAAAGATGACAAAGTAATTGTCTTATGGCAAGAAGGATGGCATCCGGGAGTTATAGGAATAGTTTCTTCTAAGATAACTGAAATGTATGGAAGGCCCTCCATCCTTATAGGATTAATAGGAGAGGAAGGGAAAGGGTCAGGAAGGAGTATAGAGGGTTTTAATATTTATAAAGCTTTGAATTACTGTAAGGACCTCCTTGTAAAATATGGTGGGCACGAAATGGCGGGGGGACTTACAATTCAAAAGGAAAATTTAAAGCTTTTCAAAGATAAAATAAACGAGTATGCTGATAGGCTTGTAAAAGAAATAGACCTTGTTCCTGCTTTGAAGATAGATGCAGTTGTAAAAAAGGATAAGGCTGACTTGGAAATAGCCAAGAAAATACAGCAGTTAAAGCCTTTTGGAGTAGGCAATCCGAAGCCTTTACTTCTTTTTGAAGGGCTTACGATAGATAAAATTTTTGATATAAAGGACGGAAAGCATATAAAAATTCTGGCAAAAAAGGATGAAATGGTTTATGAACTTTTAATTTTTAATTCTTCTTCTGACGGTTTAAAAATTTCCGAAGGAGATGTGGTTGATGCAGTAGGAACATTAGAAATAAGCCACTGGAATGGCATTGAATCAGCGATTGTAAATGTGAAAGATATAAGGGTAAGATTTCCTCTCTTTGCATACTACAGAAATTTGAGCAAATCTTTAATTTACAAAAAAGCTTTTAAATTAAGGGACGAAGCCAGGTTAAAGGCTAATATTGTAGACAGAAGAGGAATTCAGGATAAAGAAAAGTATGTACTGCATCTTTTTAAAAGTCCCAGAAAAACTCTAATTTTAGTTAACACAGAGTCAGAATTTAGAGCCTTAATTAGATATTTAAAAAAGGAAAAATTTTATGATTTTTCTGTTTCAGCTGGCTACTGTGAGGAAGAGAACCTAATTTTATTTTCTCCCTTTTCACTGGAAAAATGCGATTTTTACGAAGACATAGTGATCTACGACATTCCATTTGACAGAAAAGTTTTTTACGATGCTCTTTCCTTTGGCGATAGGAAAAGAGTACACCTTGTGTTTAATAAAAAGGACCTTCATAAGAATTTGAAAGTTTTTGATGAGATTTTGCCCAGCAGGGATGATTTTATAAAAATTTACAAATTTATAGATGAAGGGAATAAATTTTTCTTTAAAGGGTATTTGAATCCCGAACTTAATTTAAACCCGGTGAAATTTGCAATTTGTCTAGAAGTGATGAAAGAAACAGGATTGATAAATGTAGAAGAACGTGATAATATTGTAATGTTGAGTAAAAATTTTGTGCCAGAAAAGGTGAACTTGAAAGAGGCGGAAATTTTGCAGAAATTCATTGAAGCAAAGAAAGAATTTTTAGATTTTGCTAAATTTGCTTTCAAGCCTAATTTCAGGGAGGTTTTAAAATGACGCTTGACGATATAAAGGAAATGATTAGAGAGATACCAGATTTTCCTAAAAAAGGAATAAGATTTAAAGATATAACTCCTGTTTTAAAAGACGCCAAAGCTTTTAACTATTCTATAGAGATGCTTGCTAAAGCGTTAGAGGGGAGGAAATTTGACCTTATCGCAGCTCCAGAGGCGAGAGGATTCTTGTTTGGAGCACCTCTTGCTTTTCGCTTAGGAGTGGGATTTGTTCCGGTGAGAAAACCCGGGAAGTTACCTGCTGAAACCTTAAGCTACGAATATGAACTAGAGTACGGCTTAGATTCTCTTGAGATACACAAAGATGCGGTAGTTAAAGGGCAGAGAGTTGTGATAGTGGATGACCTTCTGGCTACAGGGGGAACTGTTTACGCTTCAGCCAAGCTTGTAGAAAGCTTGGGAGGAGTAGTGGATTCTATTTTGTTTTTGACGGAACTGACATTTCTAGATGGTAGAAAAAAGCTTGACGGATATGATATAATTTCATTAATAAAGTTCTAAATATCTTTAAAGTGGCATTTTGCCACTTTAAATTATAAGGTGTGATGACTGTGATAGAAAAAGTAATAAATAGAGTAAAACAATACATGGGGGAAAATGCAAATTTAGACCTTTTATATAAAGCCTACAACTTTGCAGTGAAAGCCCATGAGGGGCAGGTAAGGAATTCAGGGGAGCCTTACATTGTGCATCCTGTAGAAGTCGCATACATTCTTGCTGATTTGGAGCTAGACCTTACTACAATTGCTGCAGGGCTTTTGCACGACGTGATTGAGGACACAGGTGTTACTTATGACCAGTTGATGGAAGAATTTGGAAAAGAAATTGCTGACCTGGTAGATGGGGTTACCAAATTGGGAAAGATAGAATATAAAAGCAAAGTTGAGCAACAGGCTGAAAACATGAGAAAAATGTTAATAGCAATGGCAAAGGATATAAGGGTGATACTCATAAAATTAGCCGACAGGCTTCACAACATGAGAACTTTAAAGTATTTGCCTCCTGACAAGCAGAAGGAAAAGGCAGAGGAGACATTAGAAATTTATGCGCCTATAGCCCACAGACTGGGAATATCAAAAATAAAATGGGAATTGGAAGATCTGTGCCTGAGGTATTTGCACCCTGAAGAGTATTACGACTTAGTAGAAAAAGTTGCTGCAAAGAGAAAAGAGAGAGAAGAATTTATACAAAACATAATAGCCACTATCAAGCAAAAATTAGATGAGATGGGTATACCAGCGGAAGTAGATGGGCGGCCAAAGCATTTTTACAGCATATACAAAAAAATGAAGACTCAAAATAAGACTTTTGAAGAAATTTACGACCTTTTAGCTATAAGAATAATTGTAAATACGGTAAAAGACTGCTACGGCGTGTTGGGAATAGTGCATACCTTATGGAAGCCAATTCCAGGGCGTTTTAAAGATTACATCGCTATGCCTAAGCCAAATATGTATCAATCTCTTCATACCACAGTTATAGGCCCAAAAGGAGAGCCTTTTGAAGTACAGATAAGGACGTGGGAGATGCATAAAACTGCTGAATACGGTATTGCAGCCCACTGGCGCTATAAAGAAGGGAAGACCACAGAAGACGAGTTTGACAAAAAGCTTGTATGGTTAAGGCAGCTTTTAGAATGGCAGAAGGAATTGAAAGACCCTAAAGAGTTTATGGAAACTTTAAAGATAGACCTTTTTACAGACGAAGTTTTTGTGTTTACTCCAAAAGGGGATGTCATCAGCTTGCCGGCAGGGTCTACTCCTATCGATTTTGCGTACAGCATACACACTGAAATAGGTCACAGGATGAACGGTGCCAAAGTAAATGGGAGAATAGTTCCTATAAACTATCAGCTTAAGACGGGAGATATTGTGGAAATACTAGTAAGTCCTAATAAAGATAGAGGGCCTAGTAGGGATTGGCTGCAGATTGTCAAGACTTCTCAGGCGAGAAACAAAATAAGGCAGTGGTTTAAAAAAGAGAAAAGGGAAGAGAATATAGCTCGCGGAGAAGAAATGTTAGAGAAAGAGCTGCGGCGCCAGGGGATACAGCCTTCAATGATTAAGACAGAAATATGGGAAGAAGTGTTAAAGAAATTAAACATCCATACAATGGAGGACTTATACGCTACAATAGGTTATGGCGGACTTACGTTAAACCAGGTAATTCCAAGAATTAAAGAGGAATTAAAGAAATCTCAAAAGAGCATCGCTAAAGTACAAGCTCCAGCAAAAGAAGAGAGAAAGAAAGAGAAAAAAAATGGCGCTGGGGTTATTGTAAAGGGCGTTGACAATGTCATGGTGAGATTTGCTAAGTGCTGTTCTCCTGTGCCGGGAGATGAAATAGTTGGATATGTGACGAGAGGAAGAGGAATTTCCATTCACAGGAAAGATTGTCCGAATGTGAGAGACCTCCTGTATGACAAAAACAGAATAGTGGAAGTGGAATGGGCACAGGATAGAAACATGGCCTATCAAACAGATATTCAGATTATGGCAAATGATAAGTTTGGGCTTTTGACAGAAGTTACTGGAGTTTTGGCAGATGCTAAAATAAATGTAAAAGCTATAAACGCCAGGACTACTAGAGACAACATAGCCATTATAAATCTCACTTTAGAGATTACTTCAAAAGAGCAATTAGAAAAGGTGATGAACCGCCTTAAGTCTCTAGAAGGAGTAATGGATGTGTACAGATTAAGTGCATAGGGGTGATTTTGTGAGAGCTGTTGTACAAAAAGTAACTCGCGGAGAAGTGAGGGTAGACGGCGAAGTTGTGGGGGCTATAGGGAAAGGGTTTGTGGTTTTAGTGGGAATTGCTGAAGATGACACGGAAGAAGATATAGCTTATATGGCAGACAAACTGGTGAATTTGAGGGTTTTTGAAGATGAAGAGGGAAAAATGAATTTATCCCTTCTTGATGTGGGAGGAGAAATGCTTTTGGTTTCTCAATTTACCCTTATGGGAGATGTGAGAAAGGGTAGAAGGCCCAGTTTTACTTCTGCAAAAAGGCCTGAGGAAGCTCTTCTTTATTTCAATAAGCTTGTAGAAGAAGTCAGAAAAAAGGGAGTAAAAGTGGAAACTGGTAAATTTCAAGCTATGATGAAGGTATTGATTGAAAATGATGGCCCAGTCACTATTTTGATTGATTCAAAAAAATTATTTTAAGTGGAGCTGAAATCTATGGAAGTAAAAAGGTACGTGGTGGGACCTTATGGGGCAAATTTATATGTTGTCTGGGATAGAGATACAAGAGAGGGAATAATAATAGACCCTGGAGAAGTGTATGACGATATAAAGAACTATATAAAAGAAAATGGTATAAAGGTAAAGCACATCCTTCTTACTCACGGGCATTTTGACCATATAGGCGGAGTAGAGGAGATCAGAGCCTTTACAGGAGGAAAAGTTGCGATTTCAGAAGAAGATGCTCCGATGCTTTTAGACTCTTCTCAGAATTTATCAGAGATGGTCTTTAAAAAGGTGATTTGCTCACCAGCTGATATAATTCTAAAAGACAAAGATGTACTAGGCTTTGGAAATTATTCTTTAGAAGTTATCTCTACACCAGGGCACACCAAAGGAAGTGTATGCTTTAAGATTGGAGATGTATGCTTTACAGGGGATACTTTATTTAGGGGTTCTATAGGAAGACACGATTTTCCTGGAGGAAATTTTGAAACTCTCATGGCTTCAATAAAAGAAAGGCTTTTGATTTTAAAAGATGAAACAGTGATATACCCGGGCCATGGTGATTTTTCCACAATAGGAAGGGAAAAAAGGCTTAATATGTTTTTGAAAAATTTAGTATAAAAAGCAAGAGGAATTTATCCCCTTGCTTTTTATTCATATCTCAATGCTACTATTGGGTCTAGTTTTGCTGCTTTTTGAGCAGGGTATATTCCAAAGAATATTCCAACTGCGGTGGAGAAAAAGAAAGCGATAAGTATCGCGTTTATTGAAATAATTGGTTTTATGTCGATAAAGGGGCCTACGATATTAGCTAAGAGGTATCCCAGCAAAATTCCTATTGCTCCTCCTATAAGGGATATGGTAACAGACTCTATCAAAAACTGTATCATTATATCTTTTCTCCTTGCACCTACTGCCTTTCTTATCCCTATTTCTTTGGTGCGTTCAGTTACAGAGACAAGCATTATATTCATAATTCCTATTCCGCCTACCAAGAGAGAAATACCCGCAATCGCACCTATCACAGTTGTAAATATTCCAAGGATTCTGTTAAATTCCTCTAAGAAACTTATAAGATTTTCTGTCTTGTATTTGTCTTTGTTGTGGTGTAATGATTCTATTAAACGCACTGCCTGGGAAGAAGCTTCTTCTAATTGACTTTGGTCGTAAGTCATTACATAAATTTGAGATATGTTTATGTCAGGGAAAATTTTTTGTGCGTAAGTTATAGGAATTGCAGCGATTATGGGTATTTGATCAGCTATTGATCCACCTAAGCTTTTTAAATTTCCACTGTCTATGACGCCAATTACCTTCGCTGTATCAAAATAATAATAGGTGCCTATTTTAATACTCTTTCCTACACAGTCTTCATAACCAAACAGTTCTCTAGCTGAGTCTTTATCAATGAGTATTACATTTCTTCCTAATAAGATGTCCTTTTCATTTAGGAATCTCCCGTGAATTACTTTGAGGCTGGAAATATTGCCATAGTCAAAGTCTGTTCCTATAAAAAGAGCTCTTTTAGTGTATTTTTCAGTTTTAGCAAGTCCCATTTTTTCTGCTACTGGTGCAGCGTATTTTACAGAAGGCAATCTTTTTCTTATCATTTCTACATCTCTTAAGGTTAACCTATCGCTCTCTCGAATGTCCACGTCGTTTCTCATTTTTATAGAAAATACATTTACGCCTATTTTTTCAAACTCTCCTAATATTGCCTTTTGCCCTCCTGCTCCCAAAGACACAATTGTTATCACAGAAGCGATTCCTATTATGATGCCCAACATTGTTAGGAAAGTTCTGAGCTTATTACTTAAGATACTTTCAATGGCTACTTTAAAGGCTTCCCAGATATACATTATTCTCACCTGTCAATAAGTTATTCTATTTGAAACCAAACTGTCTTCTACAATGAGCCCATCTCTTAAGCGAACTATTCTTTTTGCATGATTTGCAATGTCTTGTTCATGTGTGACCATGATAATTGTAGTACCTGCTTCGTTTAATTGGTGGAAAATCTTCATTATCTCAATGCTGGAAGCTGTATCGAGGTTTCCTGTAGGTTCATCTGCCAAAAGAAAAGAAGGGTTCATCACTATGGCTCGGGCGATTGCAACTCTTTGCTGTTGACCTCCAGAGAGTTCATTAGGCTTGTGATAAATTCTATCAGATAGCCCAACTATTTCTAATGCTTTTAGTGCCCTTTCTCTTCTTTCTCTTGATGGTATTTTTGCGTATAACATTGGAAGTTCTACATTTGCCAGCGCGTTTAATCTGTGCAAGAGATTGAAAGATTGGAACACGAAACCTATCTGACGGTTTCTTAAATAAGCCAACTGGTCATCGCTTAAAGTAGAGACCTCTACTCCATTTAGTTTATAGCTTCCAGCAGTTGGCCTATCTAAAAGTCCAATTATATTCATTAAAGTGGATTTGCCAGAGCCTGAAGGCCCTACTATTGCCACGTATTCTCCTTTGTCTATTTTTAGGGATACTCCTTTTAATGCTTCTACTTGCACTTTTCCTAGGCTGTAGACTTTTTTTATTCCTTCAAGCTCTACCATCATTCTTTACCGCCTTTCGTCATTACTTTCACTCCATCCTTTATGGCAGCGCTCGGATTTAGTATGACCTTATCTCCCACATTTACTCCTTCTAAAATTTCTGTTTCAAGGTCAGAAGTAAGGCCTGTTTTTACTTTTCTCTGCTTTGCTATTCCATTTTCAACCACATACACAAATTCGTTGCCGTTCTTATCAGTTACGATTGCTTCTGAGGGTATTTTTATTGTGTCTTTCTTTTCTCCAATCTTTATGTCTACATCTACTTTAAATCCAGGTTTTATTGTGCCATCGTTATTTAGAATATCTACATAGACTTTAACTACGCTGTCTCCTCCTGTTTGGCTCATCACTTTTACAGCGGTAGGGCTTATTTTATTCACTTTTCCTTCAAAAGTTTTGCCTGCAAAGTGTATGTAGGCTTGCTGTCCTTCGCTTAAGCTTACCGCGTCATAAGGGTTTACATCTAACACTACTTGCAAATTTTGCAAATCTTCTACTGTTATTGCGGGGAACTGGGTTGAAGTGAAATAATTATTTTCTTTTGCGTTTAAAGAAGTTACCGTTCCATCAAAGTCAGCTGTCACGTATTTTTGCATTTTGTTCATGTTCTGCTGTATGCTTTTTAAGTTTAACTCAGCAATTTCTACCTGCTTTTCCTGAAGCTTAATCTGGTCATCAAGGCTTAAAGAGGAAGTAGGCTGTTGAAACTGTGCTTGAGTCTGATGAGGTATTGACTGCTCTGAAGCGTGAGCTTGCTGTGGTAAAGAAGGAGTTGGAATTTGACTTTGTTCAGTTTGTTTCTGCTTTAAATTTTTTAATGCTTCTAACTGTATTTGCGCCATTTCCAGTTGCTTTTTTGCAATTTGGTATTGAATAGAAAGGTCCTGCGTTTCTAACTCTAAAAGTCTATCCCCTTTTTTTACCTGATCACCGACAGAAACATACACTTTTAAGACTTTTGTAGGTGAAAATATGTAAAATTCCTGTTTAGACTTTGATTCTACTACGCCACTGGTAGAGAAAAGAGAAACGAGGTCTCCTTTTTCCACCTTAGAAACAGTGACTTCGACTGCAGAGCCTGCCTCTTTGTTCTTTAGAAAGATAAAGTAAGTAGAAGCTAGCACAATGATTAAAACTACAATCCAGATCCAGATACTTTTTTTATTTTTCATAGGCACCACCTTTGATTTTTATAATCCCTCTTTGATCTTTTGGAGGATGCTTTTTAAGGCCTCTAACTCTTCAACTGAAAGCTTACCAAATATTGGTTCTAACACTTTTTTTCTAAATTCTACTAGATGTTCGTGTATATTTTCTCCCTTTTCTGTGAGAGAAATTTGGACCTTGCGCCTATCATCGATGTCCAAATCTCTTTTCACCAATCCCTTTTCTACTAGTTTATCGACTATTGTTGTCAGGGTGCTTGGAGATATTCCGAGTTCAGAGGCTATATCTTTCATGTACATCGGAGTATGTTTATTTTCGCTTAGCACCATTATCACTTGCTGTTCGCCTAAAGTTAAATTTTCCTGAAGTTCAGAAAGGTTATTTGCCCTTAATTGGTTGTTGAGTTTCTGGCGTATAGTTCGTAACAAGTCATACAATAGTTTGCTATTTTCTTCCTTGCTCATAAACTTTCACCTCAAAAATATTTCGTATATCAAAATATTAATTCATCGAAATTGTTTTGTCAAGATGGAATTTACCATTGACAGCAATTTATAGGATGGGGTATAATATCAAATAAAATAAGGAAAATGCGATGAACAGGAGAGTAGCAATAGCAGGTATACAGGGAGAAGATACCGCGACTGAGAGTATCTTTATACTCATGCTATTGCGAAGGACACCTGGGAGCTGACTGGTCGACAACGTAGGCCAGATCCGTGAACCTGCGTTAAGGGAATGAGTACCAATCAGGGTGGCACCACGGGATTAACCTCTCGTCCCTGCGTTTTGCAGACGAGGGGTTTTTAAATGTAAGAAGATAAAAAGGAGTTGGTGAGATGCTTACAAAAGCTCCGAGAGGGACTAAGGACGTTTTGCCCTCAGAATCCTATAAATGGCAGTATGTGGAGAATCTGATGAGGGGAATATGCGAATTTTACGGGTACAAAGAAATACGCACCCCTGGATTTGAGCATACAGAACTTTTCTTAAGAGGGGTTGGGGAGTCTACTGACATTGTGAGAAAAGAGATGTACACTTTTAATGATAGGTCTGGAAGGAGCATTACTCTAAAAGCAGAAGGAACTTCTCCTGCAGTTAGAGCTTTTATAGAGCATGGACTTTACGCAGAGACGCAGCCTACCAAACTTTACTACATAACACCCGTGTACAGGTATGAAAAGCCTCAAGCAGGAAGGCTAAGAGAGCACCATCAGTTTGGAGTGGAGATTTTCGGGGCAAAAAGCGCTTCTGCCGATGCCGAGGTTATAAGCATTGCTATGACGCTTTTGAAAAAATTGGGTCTTAATAACCTGGAACTTAGAATAAATAGCGTGGGATGTCCTGTTTGCAGGAAGAATTACAACAGGGCATTAAAGGAATTTCTGGGACAGCATTTAGATGAGCTCTGCGATGACTGCAAGGTCAGATATGAAGTAAACCCTATGAGGGTATTAGACTGTAAAGTAGAAAGCTGTAAAAGAGTGACAAAAGAGGCGCCGTTAATTACTGATTACCTGTGTGACGATTGCAGGAACCATTTTGAGGAACTGAAAAAGTACCTCGATGCCTTGGGATATGAATATATAGTGGATCCCAGAATAGTGAGAGGGCTTGACTATTACACAAAAACAGCTTTTGAGATAATTTCAAAGGATATAGGAGCACAGGGTACAGTATGCGGAGGAGGAAGGTATGACGGCTTGATAGAGGAGATTGGCGGACCTTCAATGCCTGGGGTAGGCTTTGGTATGGGAATAGAGAGGCTTCTTCTGACTTTGGAGCAGAATGGCATTGAAATTCCTAAGCCAGAGGGACCAGACCTTTTTATAGCTTACATTGGCGATGAAGCGAAGCTTTTTACTTTTACCTTTGCGAATAAACTCAGGTTTAACGGTTTAAAGGTAGAAATAGACCATATGGAAAGAAGTTTAAAGGCGCAAATGAAATATGCCAATAAATTAAATGCCAAATTTGCTGTGGTGATAGGTGAAGAAGAACTCGAGAGCAAAAAAGTGAAATTGAAGAATATGGCTACAGGAGAAGAGACAGAAATTTTAATTGATGAAATAGAAAAAGCGATAAAAAATTGAATGGAGGGAGTTTAATGGGAGAACAACTTGGCGGTCTTAAAAGAACCCATATGTGCGGAGAGCTCGGGGTTGAAGATGTGGGAAAGTCTGTCGTAGTGATGGGATGGGTCAACAGCAGGAGAGACCACGGAGGATTAGTTTTTATAGATTTGAGGGACAGAACAGGAATTGTGCAGATAGTATTCAGTGAACAGGTTTCTAAAGAGGCTTTTGAAAAAGTGCAAAGCGTGAGAAGTGAATATGTATTGGCAGTGGAAGGGGAAGTAGTAAAAAGACTTCCTGAAAATGTAAATCCTAAAATACCCACAGGAGAAATAGAAATTTACGCCAAAAATTTGAAGATTTTGAGCAAGTCTGAAACACCTCCTTTTCCAATAGAGGATAGGAGCAATGTATCGGAAGCGGTAAGGCTCAAATACAGGTACCTGGACTTGAGAAGACCTTCAATGCAGAAGAATTTGATCACTCGCTTTAAGCTTACGCAAGCCGTGAGGGAGTTTCTCAATGACAATGGCTTTATTGAAATAGAAACTCCCATGCTGATAAAGAGCACTCCTGAAGGCGCCAGGGATTATCTTGTGCCAAGCAGAATTTATCCTGGCAAGTTTTACGCACTGCCTCAGTCTCCGCAGATATTCAAGCAGCTCTTGATGATTGCAGGATTTGACAGGTATTATCAAATTGCCAGGTGCTTAAGAGATGAAGACTTGAGAGCTGACAGGCAACCAGAGTTTACGCAGATAGATATTGAAATGTCCTTTGTAGAGGTTGAAGATGTTCTTGATGTAAATGAGAAGATGATAAAGCACGTATTTAAAAAAGTTTTGGATGTAGACCTTGATATTCCTTTTAGAAGGTTGACTTATCAGGAAGCAATGGAGAGATTTGGAACTGACAAACCTGACATGAGATTTGGAATGGAGCTTAAAGATTTGTCTGAGATACTAAGAGAGTCAGAGTTTAATGTGTTTAAAAATGCTTTGAAAAATGGCGGTTCAATAAGGGGTATAAATGTAAAAGGAGCTGCTTCAATGACAAGAAAGCAGCTGGATGAACTGGTGGAATTCGCTAAAAACTTTGGGGCAAAAGGCCTCTTGTGGATGCAAGTTTTGGAAGGGGAAGTGAAGTCACCTGCCACTAAATTTTTGACTGAAGGAGAATTGAATAAAATTTTGGAAAGACTTGAAGCAGAAGTGGGAGATTTACTTCTCATAGTGGCGGATAAAGATGAAGTGGTTTTTGACACTTTAGGGCATTTGAGAGTTGAAATGGCAAAAAGATTTAATCTTATTGACGAAAGCAAATATGAGTTTGTATGGGTAGTGGATTTTCCGCTTTTAGAGTATGACGAAGAAGAAAAGAGGTATGTTGCAAAGCACCATCCATTTACATCACCTAAAGATGAAGATATAGACCTTTTAGAAAAAGAGCCTCTAAAAGTTAGAGCGAAAGCCTACGATATAGTATTAAACGGCACAGAAATAGGCGGCGGAAGCATAAGAATACATGATACTGAATTGCAGAAGAGAATGTTTAAAGTGTTGGGTTTCAGCGAAGAAGAGGCTTGGAAGAAATTCGGATTTTTAATGGAAGCCTTCAAATACGGTGCTCCTCCTCACGGTGGAATAGCGTATGGGCTTGACAGGCTTGCGATGATAATGACAGGAAGCGACACCATAAGGGATGTGATTGCATTTCCGAAAACTCAAAACGCTGTGTGTCTGATGTCAGATGCACCATCGGAAGTGTCTGAAAAGCAGCTTAAGGAACTTCACATCAAGATAGACCTATAAACGTTTACCAGTTGAAAAATAGAGGGTTTTATGATATTATTTATATAGGCAAAGGGATAAAGCAGAAAAACCCTGTGGTGTTCGTGTGACCCGGTGAAAGGTTGAGCCAACACCAAAAATAAGGGAGCCTGGACTTTGGCAGTGGATTGTAGGCCGCCTCGTCGCGGAAACATGAAGCTGCCAAGAGGGCACCCACGTTGTGAGGACGGGTTCAAAACCTACCGGTAGGCACGGCACTATGGGGTTTTTTATTAATTAAAGGTTCTATAATAAATGTTGGGGTGGGGAGAAAGAAATCTATAAAAAAGAGAGCACTTATTCTGAATGCCTGCTATAATAGAAAGTGGTTAAAACAATCTAACAAAAGGAGGCATCAGAATAAGTGCAAGGTAATTATATCACAAATTTCTTAAAATCTGAAGATATAATTTGGGAAGATATAATAGAGAATGACAACAGAATAGAGCTACATATTAAGATGAAACAGAAACCACATATTTGTCCAAGGTGCGGGGCAACAACGTCTAAGATTCATGATTATAGAGTACAAAGAATAAAAGATGTGCCATTATTCGGGAAACCAACAGTGATAGTACTAAAGAAGAGGAGATATGTTTGTAAACACTGTGGTAAAAGATTCTATGAACATTTAGACTATTTACCACGTTACCATAGAATGACCAACAGACTATCTATTTACATACTACAACAACTGAAAAAACAACAAAGCATGAAAGAGATATCTGAAGTTACAGGAGTATCAATCACGACAGTGATGAGACTTTTAGATACAGTAGGAGTGGAACCTGATTATAAGATATTGCCTGAAGTTATCAGTATAGATGAATTTAAAGGAAACTCTGGAGGCAGGAAATATCATTGTATTATTGTCGATCCAAAAGGAGGAAAAATACTAGATATTTTAAAAGACAGAAAACAAGAAGATCTAAGTGAATATTTCAAAAGATTTAAAGACAGGAATAAAGTGAAGTGGGTTATTATAGACATGTGGAAACCTTTTTTATTGACAGTAAAAACATATTTCAAAGGAGCTAAGATAGCGATAGACAAATTTCACTTTACAAGGTACGTATATTGGGCAATAGAAAATGTAAGGAAAAGAGTGCAAAAAGAACTAGCAAGAGATAAAAGGAGATATTTTAAAAGAAGTCGTAAGCTGCTTCTTGCAAAATATGATACCTTAACGCCCGAACAAAAAGAAAAGCTGGAAATAATGTTTTGGTACAGTGCCGACTTAAGAATGGCACACTTTTTAAAAGAAGAATTTAGTAATAGAGTGTTAAAATGCAAAAATTCAAAGGAAGCAAAAATAGAACTAAAAAGATGGATGCAGTTAACTAAAGAAAGCAAAATTGATGAATTTAAAAGATGCATACAGGTATTTAACCGTTGGTTTGAAGAAATAACAAATGCCTTTGATATACCTTACACTAATTCTGTAACAGAAGGCTATAACAATAAAATTAAAGTACTAAAAAGACTTGCATACGGCTATAGAAATTTTTACCGATTCAGGAAAAGGATATTATATTGCAATGCTTGATATAACAGTGTTTTTAGCAACGAGAATATTTAAGGATATTATAGAGCTTCGACAAAAAAGCATAGGTAAATACCTGCTCACATTTCTAGCTATATCTTTTATTGCAACCAATAATTACAAATATTATCATATAACGTAAGAAAATTTATAGGTGGGCATTCAGAAAAAATACCCACCCCAACTATTGACAAAGAGCCTAATTAAAAAAATAACGAAAAGCTATTGACATATCTGTGAAAAACTTTTATACTATTCTTTGGATACCCCACTGGGGTTGGGAGGTATAGTATGTACGAAGAAAGTAGAGAAGACCTTTTGAAGCGGCTAAAGAAAATAGAAGGACAGGTAAAAGGCATACAGAAAATGATAGAAAATGACGCCTACTGTATTGACGTTTTGATACAGGTGGCTGCTGTTCGTTCTGCTATAAACAGCGTAGCTAAAATCCTGCTAAAAAGCTATACTAGTAGCTGTATAAAAGGAGCCATGTGTGCTGAAAAGCAGGAGGAGATGGTGGACGATTTAGTGGAGACTTTTATAAAGTTCATGAGGTAGTTTTAAAAAGCATTTTGCTTTTAAAATGCATAAAGCAATTGCTTTGTACAAAAATAAAAATGAAATAAAAGTATAGGAGTGGTTTTATGGCAGAAGTGGTTATAACAAGTGAAAACTGGGAAGAAGAAGTTGTAAACTCAGATGTGCCAGTTTTAATTGACTTTTGGGCAGAGTGGTGCATGCCCTGCAGGTTGGTTGCTCCTATTATTGAAGAACTGGCAAAGGAGTATGAAGGCAAAATCAAAGTGGGCAAAGTCAATGTAGACGAAGAAGATGAACTTGCAATGAAGTTCAGAATAATGAGCATACCTACAATTGGGCTTTTCAAAAACGGTAAAATGGTAGGAAAGCTAATAGGTGCGAGGCCAAAAGCCGACTTTGTGAGATTTATAGAAAAGTATTTGAATGAGGATACATCCCAGAAAGAAGAATCACTAGAAGTAGAAATTACATACGACAACTGGGAAGAAGAAGTTGTGAATTCAGACGTACCAGTTTTGATAGATTTCTGGGCAGAATGGTGTGCGCCCTGTAGGTTAGTCGCTCCTATTGTAGAAGAGCTGGCTCATGAATACAAGGGCAGATTGAAAGTAGGAAAAGTTAATGTGGATGAAGAACAGGAATTAGCGATGAAATTCAGGATAATGAGCATTCCTACTATCGGACTATTTAAGAAAGGCAAGATGGTTGATAAGATAATAGGAGCAAGGCCAAGAGCTGATTTTGTCAGGTTTATAGAAAAACACCTAAACAATTAAAAATCCTGCCTCGGGCAGGATTTTTAATTTTGTTGTGTGAATAAATATGAAAGGAATTGCTTAATTTTCCAAAAAATTTAGAAAATCGAAACATAATAAGGCATACTCTAGTAAAACGGAGAAAAACCGAAATTTTTTTTGGTTTTCTCCGTTTTTTGATTGTTAGAAAGGCTTTTATTTAGGCAAAGTAAATGTATACAATAAGATTAGGAGAAAAATTTTTATTGAGGTGATAAAATGGAAAACATAAAAGTAGTCGTGTGGGGCCTTGGAGCAATGGGAAGCGGCATTGCAAAGATGATTCTTTCCAAAAAAGGAATGGAAATTGTAGGTGCTATTGACACTGACCCTAACAAAATCGGAAAAGATTTAAATGAGCTTTTAGGCACGAATTCTAAACCGGTATATGTCACTTCAAATCCCGATGAAGTTATAAGAAAAGGAAGTGCTGATATAGCCGTAATTGCAACTTCTTCATATGTAGAAAAGGTTTTCCCCCTCATAAAAAAAGCGGTGGAAAACGGGATGAATGTCATAACTACTGCTGAAGAAATGGCATACCCTTGGGCTCAGCATCCTGACCTGGCAGATGAAATTGACAGGCTTGCAAAAGAAAACGGGGTAACAGTACTTGGCACAGGTATAAATCCGGGGTTTGTGCTGGATTATCTCATTACAGCTTTAACAGGAGTTTGCATGGAAGTTGAGTCAATTAAGGCCTCCAGAATAAACGATTTATCACCTTTTGGAAAGGCTGTGATGGAAGAACAAGGGGTTGGCCTTACGCCAGAGGAGTTTGAGGAGGGCGTAAAAAAGGGCACGGTTGCAGGGCACATAGGTTTCCCTGAATCGATTACAATGATTAGCAAAGCCATAGGATGGAAATTATCAGGAATTGAGCAAGTGAGAGAGCCAATAATTTCTAAAACTCACAGGGAAACTCCTTATGCAAAAGTAGAACCTGGATACGTTGCCGGGTGTCGCCAGGTAGGTTACGGCAAAGTGGATGGTGAGGTAAAAATAATTTTGGAGCACCCTCAGCAGATACAGCCTGAAAAGGAAGGAGTAGACACAGGAGATTACATTGAGATCAAAGGCACGCCTAATATAAAGCTTTCTATAAAGCCTGAGATCCCTGGCGGGATTGGAACCATAGCTATTTGTGTCAACATGATACCCCATGTCATAAACGCAGAACCAGGGCTTGTCACCATGCTTGATTTGCCTGTTCCCAGGGCTATTATGGGGGATGCAAGGGATATAATAAGGAGGAAGTAATATGGCCAAAAAAGGAGACTGGGTCAAAATCAAACAGATTGTCCTTGAACCTCACGAGAGGGCTGAAAATATCCCAGAAGATACTAAAAAGACGCCTCTTACCATGTGGGTGAAGGGCATACTTATGGAAGATGCTGAAATTGGCCAAAAAGCGAAAATCAAAACATTTACAGGAAGAGTAGTAGAGGGGATTTTGGTAGAAGAAAATCCACGTCACATTCACGACTTTGGGAGTCCAGTGCCGGAGCTTATAAAAGCTGGCATGAAGGCAAGAGAAATATTGTACGGCGGTGAAGGCAATGAGCAGGTATAAGGAGATAATGGCAAGGAAAAATGAGATTATGAAAAAATCTCTAGGAATAGACTATGAAAGATTTGAATCAGGCAGTATTGCTTTTGACTATGAGAGAATGATGAGAGAGACAGGTTACAGCTTAGAAGAGATAATTAAGATACAAAGAGAAGCCAATGTGGGCAATACTCCTTTAATAGAATTGAAAAATTTAACAGAGCTTGCAAGAAAAGTGTCTCCAACAGGTAAAGCTGCCAGGATATTTATTAAGGATGAAGCCTGCAATCCTTCAGGAAGCTTTAAAGAAAGAAGAGCTAGCGTTTCTGTGTATCATGCGAAAAAGCACGGTTACAAAGGAGTCATAGCGGCTACAAGCGGAAATTACGGTGCGGCAGTTGCCTCTCAAGCGGCAATGAAAGGTCTAAAGTGCATTGTGGTGCAAGAGGCATATGACAGCAGAGGTATAGGTCAGCCGGAAATCCTAGAAAAAGGGAGAAAATGCGAGACCTTTGGTGCAGAGGTTGTACAGCTAACTGTTGGACCGGAATTATTTTATGTAAACTTGATGCTTTTAGAGGAGACGGGATACTTTAACGCTTCTCTTTATACTCCCTTTGGGATTGCGGGTATTGAAACATTAGGGTATGAGATAGCAAATCAGGTGAAAGAGAGGACGGGCAAATTCCCTGATGTAGTGGTTGTGACTCACGCAGGGGGAGGGAATTTGACAGGTACTGCAAGAGGCCTTATAAAAGCAGGGGCTTTAGATACGAAGGTGTACGGAGTGAGCGTTGATTTGACAGGGCTACACATGGCTTCAGACACTGATTTTAACAGAAAATCCTTTACAACAGGCCATACCGGTTTTGGCATACCTTTTGCGACATGGCCGGATAGGGCGGATGTTCCGAGAAATGCTGCAAGGCCATTAAGATACATGGACGGTTATTACCTTGTAAAGCAGGGAGAAGTATTTTATATGACAGAGCTTCTTGCTCAGTTAGAAGGATTGGAGAGAGGGCCGGCAGGTAATACATCATTAGCGGCGGCCTTTAGCTTGGCACAGCAGATGGAAAATGACCAGATAATAGTTGTTCAGGAGACAGAATACACTGGGGCAGGTAAAAACCCAACTGCTCAGCTGACTTTTGCTAAGCAAAATGGAGTTCAGGTGCTTGTAGGAAATCCTGATGAGGAAGTGCCGGGTAAAAACATAATTCTTCCTGAACATCCTTCAATGGTCAAAGCGAGAGAAGTGAAACTTGATAATTTGAAGAAATCTTACATTAGAAATTGCATCCAGCACTTTGGAATGCCAAATGAAGAGGACATAAAATTTTTGGCTGAGGATACCAAGTCCAGTGAAGATTTTGTGAGAAGGACAATTGAAGAATTAAAGAATGGAGGGTTAGTATGAGAAGGGAAGACGATTTTGAAGTGAGAAGTAAGCACTTGCAACACATGACAGATGAAGAATTAGATGCCTACTTTTGGGAGTTGGCGGAAAAAATTGTGGATCCTTTGATAGAGCTGGCTTATTATCACACTTCTCCTTCCATTGAAAGGTCTGTGCTTCTGAGAATGGGATTTTCCAGCATTGAAGCTAAGGAAATTGTCAATAGAATTGAGGAAAGAGGGCTTCTTTCAAAAGGAGCAGGGCATATAGTGCTCAAAGTGGCAGAAAGAGCAAAAACAGACTATCTCACAGCAGGAAGAGGCCTTGCAAATGGCCAGTATCTAGATGTGTTGGATGAGATTGCAAGGGAGGCGAGAGAGAATGAAGCTGGAGAAAGATAAAAAGATTGACATAGAAGAGATTTTAAAAGACCTTGACAAATATGTTCCTAGAAGAAGAGGATGGCACTGGAGGGAAGGGGTAGGAAGGCGCAAAATTGGAGATTTTGAGTATTACCAGGTTTCTGAGCCATTGAAAAATAGCATTCCACTGCCTGCTGCAAAGCATTTTGGAAATATTGACCCGCAACCAGACTGCGTGATCACCACTGAAATTGCTTCAGGAAGATTTGAAGACGACATAAGGCGAATGAGAATGGCGGCATGGCACGGTGCAGACCACATAATGGTGATAAGGACTTTGGGGCAGAGCCATTTTGACGGATTGATAGAAGGAACTCCTGAGGGAGTGGGAGGAGTCCCAATCACCCGCAAACAAGTTAGAGCGACGAGAAAAGCTCTTGATTTGATTGAGGATGAAGTAGGAAGACCTATAAATTTTCATTCATATGTCAGTGGAATTGCAGGGCCTGAAATAGCTGTAATGTTTGCGGAAGAGGGAGTAAACGGCGCTCATCAGGACCCACAGTATAACGTTTTGTATAGAAATGTAAATATGGTTCGCTCTTTTGTGGATGCGGCAGTTGCCAAAAAGATTATGGCAGATGCTGACATGCTCCAAATTGACGGAGCTCACAACGCAAATGCGACTGCAAAATATGGATGGAAAGTAATGCCAGAACTTTTGGTGCAGCACGCTATAAATACCATGTATTCTGTGAAAGTGGGAATGAAGCCTGAGAACATAGCCTTATCTACTGTGCCACCAGATGCTCCGCCAGCACCCTGTATAAGGCTTGACCTTCCCTATGCGGTAGCCTTGAGGCAGCTTTTCAAAAATTACAAGATAAGGGCGCAGATGAATACCAAATACATTGAACACGATACAAGAGAGGCGACAGTTACACATGTTTTAAACCTTTTAATATCCCGCTTGACATCCGCTGACATCCAAAGTACAATTACTCCCGACGAGGGAAGAAACGTTCCGTGGCATTACAACAATATAAACGCCATAAATACGGCTAAACAGGCATTGATTGGGATGGATGGCCTCAATGAAATGGTAAAACTCAATTTTGATGGAGAATTAGGGAAAAAAGTAAGAGAGCTCAAGATGAGGGCAATACTTTTCATGGAAGAAATACTAGAAGTTGGTGGATATTTCAAAGCAGTGGAAGCAGGATTTTTTGTAGATTCTGGCTATTATCCTGAGAGAAACGGCGATGGCATTGTAAGGACTATAAACGGAGGAATTGGAGCTGGCACAGTGTATAAGAGAGATAAGGACTACATGGCCCCTGTCTGCTCTCATTTTGGGTACAACAACCTGCCGGAAGGCCTCAACAAGCCCTGTGATTTGATAGATGGATGTACTTTGTGTAAAAGAGAGAAGATTCAGTATATAGACGAACTGGATGAGACAGACAACGTGCACAACAGGTTAAAAGAGACTTACGAATACAGAAAAGGAGACAAGATAAAACCGGAAGTTGAATGGGCTGGAGATGGTATAATAAGCATGAACCTCTTTTTGCCTGTGGATGAGAGGACTGCAGAATATGCTGCTATTAAGTACGCTGAAAAATTAGGGCTTACTGATATAGCAGTTTTAAGTAAGCTTCCAATGCACCCTGCAGAGGGAACTTATGTGGAAATAAGGGGTCGTGTTCAGTTTGCCATTGATAAAAATGAGTTAGTAATTCCGCCTGAAGAGAAGATACTTTCAGATGAGGAAATAGAAGAAGATATAAAGAGAAAGCCAATGAAGGTTGTAGCGGCAACCGTAGGAAATGACGAGCACTCTGTCGGTTTAAGGGAAATCCTGGATATAAAGCACGGGGGAATTGAGAAATACGGCATAAAAGTGGTATACCTGGGTACATCAGTTCCTGTAGAAAAGCTTGTAGATGCGGCAATAGAAGAAAACGCTGATGCCATTTTGGTGAGCACCATAATAACGCACGACGATGTGCACATCAAAAACATGAAAAAAGTACACGACCTGTGTGTAGAAAAAGGCATAAGAGACAGAGTGATACTGGTAGGGGGAGGAACGCAGATTACAAACGATTTGGCTAAAAGCGTAGGATTTGATGCCGGATTTGGCAGGGGCACAAAAGGAAATCAGGTAGCAAGCTTTTTAGTTAAAAGGAGAAGGGAAATGGAAAATGAAAAGGACAGTTGATGTTCTGGTAGCTGAGATTGGAAGTACAACTACAATTGTAAATGCTTTTAACTTGGAGGGCACACCGATCTTTCTAGGGCAGGGCATGGCACCTACTACTGTGCTAGAAGGAGATGTAAATGTTGGGCTCAAGGCTGCTATTGAAGATTTGAAAGGTAAAATAGGGGATTTTGAGTACAAAGAAATGCTCGCCTGCAGTAGCGCTGCAGGCGGGCTTAAAATGACTGTCCACGGTCTTGTCTATGACATGACTGTAAGAGCAGCAAAAGAAGCGGCTTTGGGAGCAGGTGCCAATATAAAGCTTATCACTGCAGGGAAATTGAGAAGAACCGATTTGGAAAAAATAAAAGAGATAAAACCTAATATAATACTTTTGGCAGGTGGAGTGGATTACGGAGACAGAGAGACAGCCCTTTATAATGGCGAAAAGTTAGCAGAACTGAAACTGAACGTGCCTGTGATATATGCTGGAAACATAGAGAACAGGGAAGAAATAGCCTATATATTCAAGGAAGCAGGTCAAGAAGTGTACATTGTAGACAATGTATATCCTTCTATTGATAAACTGAATGTTGAACCTACGAGAAAAATGATTCAACAGGTTTTTGAAAAGCACATCATCACGGCTCCGGGGATGAGCAGGGTAAAAGAATTGGTCACAGGTAATATCATTCCGACTCCTGGAGCAGTGATGGAAGCCTGCATACTGCTTTACAATGAAATAGGAGATCTTATGGCATTAGACATAGGAGGAGCCACTACAGATGTCCACTCTGTTACAGAAGGAAGTGAAGAGATACAAAAGATGACAGTAAATCCGGAGCCATTGGCCAAAAGGACTGTAGAAGGGGATTTAGGGGTATTTGTAAATTCCAGAAATCTTTTTGAACTCTGGGGAGAGGAGATATATAAAAAATTTGCCAATGCTGAAGAACTTATAAAAAACATAAAGCCAGTTCCAACAACAGATGAAGAGAGGGAATTTGTTCTCTTTCTTGCAGCTAAAGCTGTAGAAATAGCAGTAAAGCGCCATGCTGGCAAAATGGTCAGCTATTTTGGACCCACTGGAAAGACTTTCTACGTTGAAGGGAGAGATTTGACAGCGGTAAAGTGGATTATAGGAACTGGAGGAGTCTTTACAAGACTTGAGGGTTCAGAGGAATTGCTCAAAAACATAAATGACAAAGCTCCTGGGAAGGAGCTCTATCCTCCTTCTTCAGCAAAAGTTTTAATTGACAGAGATTATATCATGGCGGCTTGCGGAGTTTTATCTAAAAAATATCCTGAAGAGGCTTTGAGACTGCTGAAAAATAGCCTTGGAATTTAAAAGTGAGGGAAGATAGATGTATCCTTTATTGAGAATAAATTTAGAAAAGCTTCGCCACAACGCCCATATTATTGTTGAACTGTGTAGAAAAAGAAGTATAAAAGTAGTGGGGGTCACAAAAGTTTTTTGTGCTATTCCCAAAGTAGCTGAGGAACTTGTGAAAGCCGGAGTAGACATGTTAGGAGATTCTAGGATAAAGAATTTAAAAAAATTGCAGCACATACCTGTGCCTAAAATGCTTCTTCGGATTCCAATGGAAAGCGAAGTGGAAGAGGTTGTAAAATACGCTGATATAAGTTTAAATTCAGAGATAAGCACAATTAAGAATTTATCAGAAGAGGCTATAAGGCAAGGCAAGGTTCACGATATAATACTCATGATAGATTTAGGGGATTTAAGAGAGGGAGTGTTAAAAGAAGATGCCCTTTCAGTTGCTGAAGAGATACTAGAACTCAAAGGAGTGAGGTTAAGAGGTGTTGGAACTAATTTGACCTGCTACGGTTCTGTTATTCCTACCCCTGATATACTGGAAGAACTTATCGAAGTAAAGGAAGCCATTGAGAAAAAATTCGGTCAAAAATTAGACATAGTTTCGGGGGGGAATTCGAGTAGCTTGTATCTTGTTCAGAACGGACTTATTCCTCGTGGCATTAATCAGCTGAGAATAGGAGAGGCAATCGTTTTAGGTAGGGAAACTGCTTTTGGGGATAGGATTCCCCACACTTATGATGATGTGTTCACATTGGAAGCTCAGATAGTGGAGCTTAAAGAAAAACCCTCTTATCCAAGGGGAATTTTAGGCATGGATGCCTTTGGTGAAAGGCAAGTTTATGTAGATAGAGGTATAATGAAAAGAGCCATATTGGGAATTGGCAGGCAGGATGTCAATATTAACGATTTGATTCCTGTAGAAAGCTGTATAGAGTTAATTGGCTCAAGCAGTGACCATCTGATTGTGAATGTGACCAATTGCGATTATCCTTACAAAGTTGGGGATGTAGTGAAGTTTAAGCTAAGATATGGAGGAATTCTTTCTTGCTCTACTTCAGAATATGTAGAAAAAGTTATTGAAGAGGCGTAAGCCTCTTTTTATGTTGACAATAACTTTGTTACATGGTATGCTTTTTATTGAAATCCGGGTGATATAGTAGGAATTCAGGGGTGAGAAACTATGAAGCTTTCTACAAAGGGAAGATACGGGATTCAAGCTATGTTTGAATTGGCCCTATATTACGGGGAAGGACCTATCTCTTTAAAGACTATCGCAGAAAATGAAGGGCTTTCTGAACATTATCTGGAACAGCTTATGGCAATTTTGAGAAAAGCAGACCTTGTAAAAAGCGTAAGAGGTGCTCAAGGAGGGTATATGCTGGCAGCTCCGCCGGATAAAATAACTGTAGGCGATGTGATAAGGACTCTAGAAGGTTCTCTTGCCCCTGCAGATTGTGTAGTGGAAGACACTCCTTTTGAATGCAGCAGAGCAGGAGGTTGTCCTACAAAGCTCGTTATGGAGAGAATAAGAGACAGCATAAATAAAGTTATAGATTCTATCACTTTGCAAGACATGGTGGAAGACTACAAAAGGCTTAATCAAAAAAGCGCTTTCATGTACTACATTTAATGTCGCTAAAAGGAGGATTTTTATATTACATGGAGGTAAACAACAGAGTTGTAGTTGGAATGAGCGGAGGAGTGGATAGCTCAGTCACTGCATACCTTTTAAAAGAGCAGGGATTTGAGGTTATAGGAGTGACAATGAGAGTTTGGGTAGACCCCTACGGAAAAGCCCGCGATGATGACAAAAGCTGTTGCTCTTTAAAAGCAATACATGATGCAAAAAAAGTTGCTGAGATTTTAGGAATCCCCCATTATACTGTCAATTTGAGTGAAGTTTTTTATGATAAAATTGTCAAATATTTTATTGACGAATATCTAAAAGGTCGAACTCCAAATCCTTGTGTTTTCTGCAATAGATTTATAAAATTTGGAGACCTTTTAGAAAAAGCCCATGAATTGGGAGCTTATTATATAGCGACAGGACATTATGTGAGGAAAGAATACGATGAGGACAGAAAAAGGTATTTATTAAAAAAAGGCTTAGACTCTAAAAAAGACCAGAGCTACATGCTCTATCGCTTGACTCAAGAACAGTTAAAACACGCACTTTTTCCCCTAGGTAACTATACTAAAGAAGAAGTGAGGGCTTTAGCTGAAAAAATAGGACTTCCTGTTGCTGACAAAAGAGAGAGCCAGGAAATCTGTTTTATTCCAGACAATGATTATAAGGCTTTTATAAAAAGACAGATTAAAAAAGATGTAAAGCCAGGAGAATTTAGAGACATCCACGGCAATTTCTTAGGGTATCACAAAGGAATAATAAACTATACAATTGGGCAGAGAAAGGGCTTAGGTTTATCTTCCGACAGGCCTTTGTATGTTGTGGACATAGATCCAGAAAACAATGTAGTCATCGTCGGACATCAGGAAGATGTCTGGGGTGAAGAGCTGATATCTTCAAACAATAATTTCATTTCAATAGAAAAACTGGAAGAAGAGATAAAGGTTACCGCTAAAATACGGTATACTGCCAAAGAAGATGAGGCGATAATAAAGCCGTATGGCGATGATAAAGTATTAGTAAGATTTCTAAGACCACAAAGAGCGATAACTCCTGGACAATCTGTGGTATTTTATGATGGCGATGTAGTAGTAGGAGGAGGAATAATTGAGAAAAAAGTAAGATGAGCACCCTTGGGGTGCATTTTTTTATTTATAGAGAGGAACACTATAATAAGCAAAAATCTTTGAAAGGTAGAAGGAGGGATTGGATGAGCAACAGAGATAAGTATTTAAAAGGATTTTTGGCAGGAGTTATAGCTGCAGCTTATGTAATTCCAAAGATGGACCTTAAAAAGTACAGGCGTTACAAGGACATGTTTGAGAAAAATTTTTCAAAAGTGTGGAGGGCAGTTAAACAGATAAAATTGAGATGAAAAACAAGGTCTACATTATATGGTTTTTGATTGTATTAGGGATTTTTTATATTTTCATAAAAAACTGGGTGAGTATCAAAAGCATACTTTCCCCTTTTTTTGTTTCTATACTTATGGCGTATCTTTTGAATCCATTTGTAAGATACTTTACTTCAAAAGGTTTTACACTAACTTTTTCTATACTGACAGTGTTTTTCATAGTGGCAGCAGCAATTTTGATTTTTTCTTACTACGTTTTTCCTATTTTAATAGGAGAACTAGCTTCTTTTGTGAAAGTGGTTCCAGAATATTTGCGAGAATTAAATTCGGTTTTAAATCATTTTAAATTTAATTACCTTTCTAATCTTCCACCTAATATTGAAAATGCTGTAGAAAAAAATTTAAATGCGCTAACTGCAGGAGTTGCTTCTTCTGTTGATACATTTTTTAAATCTGCAGTTGGAATGCTAAAAGGATTTGTAGACATTGTAATTATTCCAATTCTTACCTTCTATTTTTTGAAAGATAAAGACATTTTTTTGACGCAGGTTGAGTGTTTGATTCCATTAAAATACCGAGAAAAAATTTTTTCACTGCTTTTTAAAGTGGACAGGATATTGAGCAAATACTTGAGAGCGCAAGTTTATTTGTCTATTTTTGTAGGAGCGCTTACAGGTTTAGGGTTGGCTTTCGTAAAAGTAAGATATGCTTTTTTGTTGGGGGTGATAGCAGGTATTTTAAATATAATTCCGTATATTGGGCCAATTCTTTCTATCCTTCCAGCGGTTGCGATTGGGCTTATGGATTCAATTTTTAAAGGCTTGTGGGCTTTTGCCATCTGCCTTCTAATACAGCAGGTTGAAAATGTGTTTGTGACTCCTAAAGTGATGGGAGATAGTGTTGGACTACACCCTGTTACAGTAATTTTTGTGCTTATTTTAGGAGAAGAACTTTTTGGAGTATGGGGGCTTTTATTCTCTGTACCTGTTGCGGCAATTTTAAAGGAGGTCTTTACAGAAATTTTTTTAGACAAATAAATGCCATTATTGACTTGTTTTTTTCAATCTTGTATAATATACTCAAAAACAACGGGGTACAGCCCGTCCCCCTGCCTGTTCGGGACGGTTTTATTGTATAAAAGGGGAGGATTTTTATGGAAAAGCTCGGGATGAATGAAATCAGGGAAAAATTTTTGAGTTTCTTTGAGAGCAAAGGGCATTTAAGGCTTCCAAGTTTTTCTTTAGTTCCTAAAAATGATAAAAGTTTGCTCTTAATAAACTCTGGTATGGCACCTTTAAAACCCTATTTTACGGGGAAGGAAACGCCACCAAGCAGAAGAGTTACTACCTGTCAGAGGTGCATAAGGACGCCTGACATTGAAAGAGTAGGGAAAACTGCAAGGCATGCTACTTTCTTTGAGATGCTCGGAAATTTCTCTTTTGGAGATTATTTTAAAAAAGAGGCTATTCCTTGGGCTTGGGAGTTTGTCACTGAAGTTTTAAAGCTTCCTGTTGACAGGCTGTGGGTAACCATTTACGAAGAGGACGATGAAGCTTTTGAAATATGGAATAAGATAGTAGGGCTTCCGCCAGAGAGAATAGTGAGAATGGGCAAAGAAGATAATTTCTGGGAGATAGGTACAGGTCCCTGCGGACCCTGTTCAGAGATTTACTTTGACAGGGGAGAAGAGAAGGGGTGTGGCAAACCCGATTGCGGAATTGGGTGTGACGATTGCGACAGGTATGTTGAATTCTGGAACTTAGTTTTTACTCAGTTTAACAAAGATGAGCAGGGCAATTATCACAGACTTCCCAATCCCAATATAGATACAGGAATGGGGCTTGAGAGAATAGCGGCAATAATGCAGGGAGTAGATACAATTTTTGATGTGGACGTGATAAAGGGCATTCGCGACTTTATATCAGACCTTGCAGAGGTAGAGTATGGCAAAGATGCTGATAAGGATGTATCTATAAGGGTTATCACGGACCACATAAGAGGCATCACCTTTATGATTTCCGATGGAATCCTCCCCTCCAATGAGGGAAGGGGTTATGTGTTAAGAAGACTTCTTAGAAGAGCTGCAAGGCATGGCAAGCTTTTGGGATTAAATGATGCTTTCCTGTACAAAGTAGTAGATTCTGTTGTGGAAAATTACGGAGGAGCTTACCCAGAAATAATTGAGAGAAAAGATTATATAAAGAGGATTATAAAGCTGGAAGAAGAGAGGTTTAAAGAGACGGTAGACCAAGGGCTTGCCATCTTACAGGATTATATAAATGAACTCAAAGCCCAAGGGAAGACTGTATTAGAAGGTACAAAGGCCTTCAAACTTTACGATACTTATGGATTCCCCTTGGATTTGACAAAAGAGATACTGCAGGAATCAGGCATTACAATTGATGAGGAAGGATATAAAGAAGAACTTGAAAAGCAGAGGATAAGAGCTAGAAGCAGCAGAAAAGAGGACAATAGCCTGTGGGAGCAGGACATATACTCCACTTTAGGAGATATTTCTACGAAGTTTGTGGGATATGAGGTTTATGAAAGTGAGGCTAAAGTGTTAGCTATCGTGAAGGACAATGAAGTGGTAGAGCAGGCAGAGGCAGGGGACGATGTAAGTATAATTTTGGATGTGACGCCTTTTTATGCTGAAAGTGGCGGACAGATAGGAGATAGCGGGGTCATTGAAGGAGAGGACACATTAATAAAGGTGAATGACTGCAGAAAGGTAGGGGACAAGTTCATACACATTGGCACTGTGGAGAGAGGATTAATTTCGGTTGGAGATAAAGTAGTAGCTAAGATTGATGTCTCAAAGAGAAAAGGTGCTGCGAGAAACCACACTGCCACACACCTTCTCCACAAAGCTTTGAAAGAAGTTTTAGGTGACCATGTCAATCAGTCGGGTTCGCTTGTCGCATACGATAGATTGAGATTTGATTTTTCGCACTATCAGGCAGTCTCAAAAGAGGAGCTTAAAAAGATAGAAGAAAGGGTTAATGAAAAGATATACGAGCAGCTTCCTGTAGTAGTTGAAGAAAAAAATTACGAAGATGCGTTAAAAGAAGGAGCCGTAGCTCTCTTTACAGAAAAGTACGGGGACAAAGTAAGAGTTGTGAAAATTGATGACTACAGCATGGAACTTTGCGGAGGTACACATGTAAAAAATACCAGCGAAATAGGAATTTTTAAAATTGTATCAGAAAGCGCAGTAGGAGCTGGATTAAGGCGAATAGAGGCTTTAACAGGTATAGAGGCCATCAAATATTTAAATGAGCAGAAAGAAATATTAGATAGAGTTTCTGAGACTTTAAAGGCGCAGGAAAAAGAAGTAGTTTCAAAGATAGAGAACTTGCAGCAGTCATTAAAGGACAAAGAAAGAGAAATAGAGGGTTTAAAAGCAAAGATTGCAAGCATTTTAGCAGAAACCCTGATAGATTCGGCTATTTCTGTAGATGGCGTCAAAGTCATAGCTTCCAGAGTGGAAGATTACGATATGGAGGCTTTAAAGACTTTAGGAGATATTCTTAAAGATAGGTTGAAGAGCGCAGCTGTGATTTTAGCTTCTTCCTCTAAAGATAAAGCCTTGTTTGTAGGAATGGCCACAAAAGATGCTGTAGAAAAGGGCGTAAACATGGGAGCAGTTATTAAAGAGACATGCAGCATAGCCGAGGGGAATGGCGGCGGAAGAGCAGAAATGGCCCAGGGAACAGGCAAAAATATTTCAAAGGTGAAAGAGGCTCTGGAAAAAGCTATTGAAATTGTAAAAGGACAGTTAAAGGCTTGACTGTGGCCTTCTTGATGGGGTATGATAGAGTCAGAGGTGATTGCATTGGTTGAAAAAAATGAGCAGACCATAAAGTACACTGTGTCTAAGGACAAAAAATCTGTGAAAGAGATTTTAGAAGCAGTTTACGAGGCGCTTTCAGAAAAAGGGTACGACCCTGTCAACCAAATAGTTGGGTACATTCTCTCTGGAGACCCTACTTACATCACTAGCCACAAAAATGCTAGAAACCTCATAAGAAAAATAGAAAGAGATGAGCTGGTGGAAGAACTTCTAAAAAGTTACTTGAGCAAAGAATAAATGCCTCACCTCGCGTGAGGCATTTTTTTAAGGACGGGGTGTAACTTGAGAGTATTGGGATTGGACGTAGGAGACAAGACCATTGGAGTGGCAATAAGCGATGTTTCTTCAACAATTGCCCAGGGGATTACAACTATAAGAAGAAAAAGTTTTGTAGAAGATGTGAAAGCAATAGAGGAAATTGTGAAAAAATATAGCGTAGAAAAAGTTGTGGTGGGTCTTCCAAAAAACATGAACGGTTCAATAGGACCTCAGGGGGAAAAAGTCATTAAGTTTGGAGAAAAATTAAGAGAGGTGTTAAGAATTCCTGTTGTATTTTGGGATGAAAGGCTTACTACCCTTCAGGCGGAAAGGTTTTTGATAGAAGGAGTGGACATGTCAAGGGGAAAGCGGAAAAAGGTGATTGACAAACTTGCTGCTACTATAATACTCCAGAGCTATCTTGACTCTCAAAAAAATTCCTAAAAAGCCTTGACAGCTGGCTGGAGATGTTATACAATTACATTATCTTGGTAGAATTGAGGTGAAAGTTTATGGAACCAGAAATTATTCAGTTGATTGACGAACATGGCCATCCGGTAGATTTTGAGCTCGTAGCCTCCTTTGATGTGGATGACAACAGATATGCAGTTGTGGTGCCTGTGGATGGAGATGGAGAAGAAGCCTATATCCTGAGGGTAGAGCAGGACGAAGATGGGAATGACATTTTCGTAGCGATTGAGGATGAAGATGAGTTCAATGATGCTGTCGAGGCGTACAATGAGCTGATGGAAGAGTATGAAGATTATTATGATGATGAAGATTTTGATGATGATGATGAAGAGTGATTAAATTTTGATGAATAAAGGGATTGGGAATTAAGGTATACCCTTTTTGGGTATATCTTAATTTTATTTTGTCTGTTTTCAATTGAAATTAAAGACGGCGAATAATAGTTGATATTTTTTGAGAAAAACTTGTTGACAATTGAAAATGAATATCATAAACTATTTGTAGTTGAAATAATTTGGTGGTGAAAAAAGTGCATGAATTTGATAAACTTAAGGAAAAATTGAAAGAGAAGGGTTTTAAGTTGACTACGCAGCGGCGGGTAATTCTGGACGTGATAATGGAAAATAAAAATAAACATCTGTCTTCAGAGGAGATATACGACCTTGTTAAGCGGAAGTATCCTGAGATAGGCTTGGCTACAGTTTACAGGACTCTACAGCTTTTTGAGGAACTGGGACTTGTGTACAAATTGAATTTTGACGATGGGCGAAATAGATATGAACTTTATCAGGAGGATTCTCATCAGCACCATCACCTGATATGTTTAAAGTGCGGGAATGTCATAGAAATGGAAGGAGATTTGCTGGAAGACCTGGAAAAGTTGATTGAAAAGACGAAGGATTTTGAAATTATTGACCACAACGTGAAATTCTACGGTTATTGCAGTAATTGTAGAAATAAAGTATAATTTATATTAACTGGTGTAAGGTACGGGTCTATTTTTATTTAAAGGAGAGAGGGGTAAAAAAATATCTAACGAAAGGAGAAAGGTATTTGGCACACAAGGCAAAACTGAAGATAATTCCTTTGGGCGGATTAAATGAAATTGGCAAAAACATGACTGTATTCGAGTATGGAAATGATATCATAGTTGTAGACTGTGGCCTCGCTTTCCCTGATGATGAGATGTTGGGAATTGACCTTGTCATTCCCGACATTACTTATTTATTGAAAAACAGGGAAAAAGTTAAAGCAATTGTGCTCACCCATGGCCACGAAGACCACATAGGGGCTCTGCCCTACGTGTTGAAACAGCTCAACGTCCCAATTTACGGCACGAGACTTACAATTGGGCTGGTGGAGTACAAATTAAAAGAGCACGGACTTTTAAGGGACAGCAAGCTAATCACTGTAAAACCCAGAGAGACAGTTGAGATCGGCCAGTTTAAAGTAGAGTTCATAAGGACTTCTCACAGCATTGCAGATTCAGCAGCTTTGGCTATTCACACGCCTGTAGGTACGGTTTTTCACTCGGGGGATTTCAAAATCGATTTTACGCCTATAGACGGGGAAGTGCCGGATTTGCACCGGTTTGCTCAACTGGGAGAAAAGGGCGTACTGGTGATGCTGTGTGACAGCACGAACATTGAAAGGCCGGGCTATACGATGTCTGAAAGGACGGTAGGGGAGACTTTTGATAATCTTTTCAGAAAGGCTGAGCAGAGGATAATTGTAGCCACTTTTGCTTCAAATATTCACAGGGTTCAGCAGATAATAAACTCGGCGCAAAAGTATGGGAGAAAAGTGGCCATATCAGGAAGAAGCATGGTAAATGTTGTGAATGTAGCCATGGAGCTTGGATATCTGACAGTGCCAGAAGGGCTTTTGATAGATCTGGATGAAGTGAATAAACTTCCCCACAACAAGGTAGTGATAATCACCACAGGAAGTCAAGGAGAACCGATGTCGGCACTTACCAGAATGGCCTCTTCTGAACACAAAAAAGTGGAGATTGTCCCTGGAGACACTGTCATAATCTCGGCTTCTCCAATTCCGGGAAATGAAAGATTGATTTCGCGAGTTATAAATCAGCTTTTCAAAAAGGGTGCCAATGTGATTTATGAGGCTTTAGCAGATATACACGTCTCTGGGCATGCGTGCCAGGAGGAGATTAAGCTTTTGCACACCCTTATAAAGCCAAAGTTTTTCATACCAGTCCACGGCGAGTACAGGCACCTGGTGCAGCACGCAAAACTTGCTGAAAGCCTTGGAATGCCGCCGGAGAACATCTTTGTAGTGGACAACGGTACAGTGCTGGAATTTACGAAGGATTCAGGTAGAATTGCAGGTACAGTCACAGCCGGTAAGGTATTGGTGGACGGATTGGGAGTTGGAGATGTGGGCAATATAGTCCTGCGGGACAGAAAGCACCTTGCCCAGGATGGCCTGTTAGTTGTGGTTGTCACGATTTCCAAAGAGACTGGAGCGGTGATAGCAGGGCCAGATATTATTTCACGCGGATTTGTGTATGTGAGAGAGTCTGAAGATTTGATGGAGGAGTCCAAGAACATCGTACGAGAAGTCCTTGCAAAATGTGAAAAAGAAGAAATCAACGAGTGGGCTACTATAAAATCCATGATAAAGGATAATTTAAGCAATTTCCTCTATGAGAAAACTAAAAGGAATCCAATGATACTGCCTATTATAATGGAAATTTAACACAAAGAATGGAGAGAGGAAAAATGGGTAAAATTGATGTAAAATACATTGCGAAAGCGGGAATTATTGCAGCAATTTATTTTGCAGTGACTTTTTTGCTCGGCAGTGTTTCCTATGGCCCTATTCAGTTTAGGCTTTCAGAGGCTTTGGTGGTTCTGCCGATGATAGAGCCGGCGGCTATCTGGGGCGTTTTCATTGGATGTCTTTTAGCAAATATAGGGAGTCCCTTTGGCATTATAGATATTTTAGGAGGGAGTTTTGTAACCCTTATAGCTGCGTACCTTACATCAAAGGCAAAAAAGTTTTATCAGGCTATTTTGCCTCCCATTATTTTGAACGCTTTGTTTGTTTCAATATGGGTGAGCTATTTCCTAAAAATGCCTTATTACATTGTGGCAATTGACATTGCATTGAGTGAGGCAATTGTGACAGGTGTATTTGGGTATGCTGTTTTAATTGCCTATAAAAGGATTAAAGACAGATACTCGCTGTGACAAGTAAGCTTTTAGGCTTACTTGTTTTTATTTTCAATTAATTGTATAATTTATGTATACCCCTCTAAGGAGAGAAATAAGATGAATAAAGTCGAAACAAAAGGGAAAAGCAAATTTTTTATACTTGTGATAGTTTTAATTTTTCTTTTTATTTCTGCTTCTTTTTATTATCAAAGCCTTTTTAAACCAGTGTCTACAAGGGCATCAGAGGAAGTGGTTGTGAATATACCCAGTGGCTATTCTACTCACCAGATAGCAAAGCTTTTGAAAGAAAAAAATTTGATTAAAAATGAGTGGTTTTTTGTATGGCGGGCAAAAATATTAAAAGCGGATGGTAAGCTGAAGGCTGGAAAATATTTATTAAGTCAGAATATGACAGTTGACCAGATTATTGAAAAAATAGCAGCAGGAAAATCTGAAATGGATGTTTTTAAAGTCACAATTCCCGAAGGGTATACTGTTAAAGATATAGCGAAAAAATTGGCTCAAATAGGGCTTGTCGATGAGAAAAAATTTTTAGAAGTAGCGCAGAATGGCGATTTTGAATATAGTTTCTTAAAAAACATACCGAGAGATAGGCCCAATAGATTAGAAGGTTACCTTTTCCCCGATACCTATTTTATTCCTGTAAATGCTGATGAAAAAGAGATAATAAACATGATGTTAAAAAGGTTTGAAGAGGTGTACAATACTGTAATCAAAGACAACTCTCAAAAAATAGGGATGACACCTGATGAGATTGTGATTGTCGCATCAATTGTAGAAAAAGAAGCTGTGTTAGACAAGGAGAGGCCTATTATTGCAGGAGTTATTTACAACAGGCTGAAGAAAAAGATGAAGCTAGAGCTTTGTCCTACTGTTGAATACGCTTTAGGAACTCATAAGGAAGTGCTTTCATATCAGGACTTAAAAGTCGATTCCCCTTATAATACCTATGAACATTACGGGCTTCCTATTGGGCCTATTTGCAATCCCGGACTTAAATCCATTGAGGCTGCTTTAAATCCTTCTAAACATGACTATTATTATTTTGTGGCCAGAGGAGATGGAACGCACATCTTTAGCAGAACTTATCAGGAGCATTTAAAAGCTCAAAGAGAAGTGGAAAGGGAGCAAAATAAAAAGTGAAGGGTTGAGGCGATGGAGATAACCTATCGTGATATACAGTTTATAAGGTCTTTTCACGAGGAGTTGTATGAAGACTTAAAGCCATTGAGAAAATTTGCAGAAGAAAATTACATTCCTATAGCAAAGCCTGAAGTGGCAGCTTTTTTGAGCTTTATGGTGAGGCTTAAAAAGCCTCTTAATATACTGGAGATAGGAACAGCCATAGGATATTCCACCATAATAATGGCAAGGGCCTATCAAAACTCTAAAATTGTTACAATTGAAAGGGATATAAACCTTGCTGAGATTGCAAAGAAAAACTTTAAAAGAGCTAAGATAGAGGGAAGGATTGATTTAATCTGCGGAGAGGCAGAAGAGGTACTGGACAATCTGACGAAGGAGTACGATTTTATCTTTGTGGATGCGGCAAAGGGCCAGTATTTGGAGTTTTACAAAAAGATAAGAGAATTTGTTCCACAAGATGGGATTGTCCTCTGGGATAACATCCTGTACAAGGGTTATGTAGTTGGTGAAGAACATGTAAAGCACAAGAGAAGGACGATTGTGTACAGGATGAGGGAGTTTATAGAAGTGTTGAAAAAGGACAAGAATTTTTACACGGTGATTTTGCCTTTAGGAGATGGGTTGGCTTTAAGCATTAGGGAGGAGTGATTTATGTTAGAGCTTTTGGCGCCAGTTGGAGATTTGGAAAGGCTAAAGGTTGCTGTAAAATACGGAGCAGATGCTGTTTACTTTGGAGGACAAAATTACAGCTTAAGAGCCTATGTGGGGCTTACACTTGATGAGATAAAAGAGGGTGTTAGATATTTAAAAAAAAGCAACAGAAAAGCCTATATCACCATAAATATTTTTCCCCACAATAAGGATTTAGAAGAGCTGCCGGAATACATTAAAAAAGTTATAGACCTCGGAGTAGATGCTGTTATTGTCTCTGATTTGGGAGTTTTTTCTATAGTTAAGGAAATTGCTCCTGAGATAGATGTACACATAAGCACTCAGGCTAATACTGTAAATTACTTGACTGCAAATTTCTGGCATAGATTAGGTGCAAAGAGAATAATTTTAGCAAGAGAGCTTTCTTTAAAGGAAATAAAAGAGATAAGGGATAAGACGCCTCCTTCTTTAGAATTGGAGGCTTTTGTGCACGGTGCTATGTGCATATCCTATTCAGGGCGATGCCTTTTGAGCAATTACCTGACAGGAAGAGACGCCAACAAAGGGGAATGTGCGCAGCCCTGCCGGTGGAAATATTACCTGATGGAAGAAAAAAGGCCGGGAGAGTATTTTCCTATTGAAGAAGACGGGCGAGGCACTTATATTTTAAATTCAAAAGACCTGTGCATGATAGAGTACATTCCTCAATTGGTAGAAGCTGGAGTTACAAGTTTTAAAATTGAGGGGAGAAACAAGAGCGCATATTACGTTGCGGTGGTTACACGGGCTTATAGGAAGGCAATTGACGATTACCTTGAAAAAGGGAAGGATTACGTTTTTGACAGGAGCCTTCTTGAGGAAGTGGGGAAGGCAAGCCACAGAGGATTTACCACAGGCTTTTATTTTGGCAGGCCGGGGGCAGATGCTCAAAATTATGAGTCTTCTAAGTACATCCGCACCCATGACTTTGTGGGCATTGTCAAGAGATATGACCCTGTGACGAGGATAGCGGTTGTGGAACAGAGGAACAGGATGTTTGTTGGGGATGAAGTGGAAGTTATAGGGCCTAAGGTTCAATTTAAGCAGAAAATTGAGAAGATGTGGGATGAGGAAGGAAGAGAGATCGAAGTAGCTCCGCACCCCCAGATGATAGTGAAAATTCCTGTTGTTAATCCTGTTGAAGAGCTTTATATTTTAAGAAGAGAAGCTAAAAATAATGTTTAAAAAAGCTCCTTTTGGGAATACTGGTTCCTGAAAGGAGCTATTTTTATGGAGAAAAGGATAGTTTTTTTGCGTATAGTTTTGGCCCTTATGATTTTTATATTGGCTGGAAGGCTTTTTTACATACAGGTAGTAAAATATAATTTTTATTCTGAAAAAGCAATGGAACAGAGAATTAAAAGCTTTAAAATTTCAGAAAAGCGCGGAGATATATACGATAGAAACATGATACCTTTCACAGATAGAGACTACAAAGAGTATGTCTTTGCAATACCCAAAATGATAAATGATAAAAAAAGGGCAGCAGAAATACTCAGTAAGATTACAGAAATTTCTTCCGAAAAGATTAAAGAAGATTTAAAGAGAAATAAAGACTATATCAGATATGAGATAAGAAGGGATGTAGATTTTTCTCTTCCTGTTGGAATTTTTAAACTCGAGCTTCCACAGAGGTATTCTTCAAATTCTCTTGCAAGGCATGTGATAGGATATCTTGGAGATAAAAAGATGGGGTTGGAGGAATCTTTTGATGAGGTTTTGACTACAGATGCCAGCGACAGCATTGCAGTCTTTACTGATGGCAGCAGAAATGACTATATAAAGGGATTAGGTGTAAAAATACAAACCGCTCACGACAAAGTTTTTGGTGTAAAAACCACTCTAGACTACCATATACAGAAGGTGGTGGAAGATGTACTTGACAGGCATAGGATAGAAGGAGCAGCAGTTGTACTGGAGGTAAAAACAGGGAATATACTAGCGATGGCGAGTAGGCCTAATTTTGATCAGAACAGGATTGAAGATTATTTAAAAAGTTCTAATGAAGAGTTTATAAATAAGGCCGTGTCTGGCTATCCCCCTGGATCTATTTTTAAAATCATAGTTGCTGCAGCAGCTTTAGAATCTGGGAAAGTCAGCTTAGAAGATACCTTTTACTGCAGTGGAAGCTATGATATAAATGGAGTTGTCTTTCACGATTTTAGGGGAGAGAGCCATGGCTTGATAAATATAGTCAAAGGTTTTGCAGTTTCCTGCAATACAACTTTTATAAGGCTAGGGGAGATAACAGGTGCAAAAGCTATTTTAGATATGGCAAGAAAATTTGGGATAGAGAAAGACGATGGGCTTCCAATACCGGAGCAAGTAGGAAGGCTTCCAAAGCTTTCTGACACATACGGCGCTGGCATTGGAAATCTTTCAATAGGTCAGGGAGAAGTTTTGATGACTCCGCTTCAAGCTGCCGATATAGTAGCTACAATTGCGAATGATGGTATAAGGAATGTACCGCGTCTTGTAGAAGCAGTGGTGGATGAAAAGGGAGAGGAGGTTAAGAGATTTCCGCCTCGAGAATCATATAGAGTTTTAGAAAGTGACACAGCCAAAATTTTGAGGTATATGATGAGGCAAGTGGTGGTTGACCCGGAGGGGACAGGCAAAAGAGCAGAGACTTTTTGCAAAAGTGCTGGAAAGACAGGTTCTGCAGAGGTCAACAAAGAATTAAATATATATCATGCTTGGTTTGTAGGCTTTGTGCCTTATGAAAATCCCAAGTATTCTATTGCTGTATTTGTTAAAAACGGAGACACAGGGGGAATAAAGGCCGCCCCTATTTTCAAAGAAATAGCCGAAGAGATAATTAAATACTGATGTACAGGCACCTTTTTCAGATAAAACCATATAATAAATGTGTAGTTTATTAAAAAAGAAGAGGTGGCGGCCGTGTGGGAAGTTATTGCTGCACTTGTGGGAACCATAGTAAAGGAGATACTGAATTTAGGTTACCTTACTAACACCAATTCTTTTCCAAGCCCTTTATCCCCTGAAGAAGAGAGAAAGTACTTGGAAGCGTACAGAAGAGGAGACGAAGAGGCAAGGAATATATTGATTGAGAGAAATTTAAGACTGGTCGCTCATGTGGTAAAAAAGTATAGCGGGACAGGAAGAGATTTAGATGACCTCATTTCTATAGGGACAATTGGACTTATTAAAGCCATAGATACTTATGACTTTGAAAAAGGCACACATCTTGCCACATATGCTGCAAAGTGCATAGAAAATGAAATCCTCATGTCCATAAGGGCAGAGAAAAAGATGAAAGGAGAAGTTTTTCTTCAAGACCCAATAGGGGTAGATAAGGAAGGAAATGAAATCTCACTAATGGATGTGCTTGGGACAGACGAGGATGAGGTATCTGAGCAGGTGGAAAAGAAGATACAGATTAAAAAGCTTTACAGCAAGTTAAACAGCGTCTTAAAAAACAGGGAGCGCATGATAATAGAAATGAGATATGGGCTTTACAATGGAAGAGTGAGGACTCAGAGGGAAATTGCGAAAATGCTTGGAATTTCTCGTTCTTACGTATCGAGAATTGAGAAGAAAGCCTTGAATAAGCTTTATAAAGAGCTTTCAATGTGAACTGTCTTATTGACAGTCTATTTTTTTGTAGTATATAATTTTAACTAAATGAGGTGGGCTTATGTATGAAAAACTAATTCCTGACATGATTGTGGAAAGTGTACATAAAATCGACTTGAATTTGCTAAAAAAGAAAGGTATTACTAGCCTTGTGCTGGACATAGATAACACTCTTTTGCCAAAAAAAGCAAAATTTCTTGATGAGGACACTGTTGAATGGTTGGAAAGAGCAAAAAACGAAGGGTTTAAAATTTGCTTAGTTTCAAATAATACGAAGAAAAGAGTAAATGAGCTCAAAGAAAAAACTGGGATTCCAGGTATTGCCTGGGCAATTAAGCCGAGAAAGGGTGCCTTTAAAAAGGCCCTAAAACTTTTAGGAGCAAAACCTCATGAGACAGCCTTAATTGGAGATCAGATATTTACTGACATTTTAGGAGGAAAAAGGGTTGGACTTTATACTATCTTGGTAAAACCTTTGTCTGATGAAGAGCTTGCCTGGACTAAGATTATGAGAAGAGCTGAGAAAATCATTTTAAAGAGGATTGAAGGATATGAAAATTGACAGCACTACAAAGGTCTTTGGACTTATTGGGCATCCAGTCAAACACAGTCTTTCTCCTTTGATACATAACTCTTCTTTTGAAAAGCTCAATTTCAATGGAGTGTACGTGGTCTTTGATGTAGCCCCTGAGTTATTAGAAAATGCTGTAAAAGGACTAAAAGCTTTAGGTATAAAGGGATTTAATGTGACTGTCCCTCATAAAGAGAGCGTAATGAATTATTTGGATTTTGTCACGGAAGAGGCAGAAAAAATTGGAGCTGTGAATACAGTTGTCAATGAAAATGGGATTTTAAAAGGCTACAATACAGACGTACAGGGATTCATAGATTCCTTAAAAGAGTTGAAAGAGGATGTAAGAGGAAGAAAAGCCTTTGTACTGGGGGCAGGAGGAGCATCAAAAGCTATATGTTTTGCCCTTGCAAGGGAAGGAGTAGAATCAATTGTAATAGCCAATAGGACTTTAAATAAAGCGAGAGCGCTGGCAGAATACATAAGGGAAGAATTTAAGGTGAAATGCGATTACTGCAGTATAGAAGAAGTGGAAAAATTTAATGAAATTGATATTCTCATAAACACAACTTCTGTGGGGATGCATCCTGAAGTGGGGAACTCTCCAGTTTCTGAGGAGGTAGTGGCAAAGGCAAATTTTGTGTATGATTTAATATACAATCCTTCTGAGACGCTTTTTTTAAAGTACGCAAGAAAAAACGGTGTAAAAAGCGCAAATGGCCTTTCAATGCTTGTGAATCAGGCTAGCTATGCTTTTTACCTCTGGACAGGAGAGTTTTTTGACAAAGACTTTGTGTATGAGAAAATAAGGGGAGAAATGTAGAGGGAAGAGGTATTTTTATGGCCAAGAAAAAACTTGGAGAACTTCTTGTGGAAGTGGGACTTATCACGGAAGAACAACTGAAACATGCCATGGAAGTGCAGAGCAAAACAGGGGAAAAATTGGGGAAAGTCCTTACAAAGCTCGGGTATGTGACAGAAAATCAGATATTAGAAGCCCTTGAATTTCAGCTGGGAATACCCCATGTGGACCTTCAGAAATACTACATTGACCCTGAGGTTGCAAAGCTTGTTCCTGAATCTGTAGCCAAGAGGCATCTCCTCATCCCTGTTAAAAAAAGTGAAGACGGCCTTTATGTAGCAATGGCAGACCCCCTCAATATTTTTGCCTTGGATGATGTGAGAATTATAACTAAACAAAATGTGAAACCTTTGATTGCATCGGAAAGCAGCATTCTAAAAGCTATAGATAGAATCTATGGCAAAGAACAGGCAGAAAAAGCGGCTCAGGAATTTAAAAAGGAGTTTAAAGAAGAGGAAAGCCTACCTCAAGAAGTGCTGGAAGAAATCCAAAATGCTCCTGCTGTGAGATTTGTGAATTCTATAATTGAGCAGGCTGTGAAAAGCAGAGCTTCAGATATACACATTGAGCCGACAGAAAAGGACTTGAGGATTCGCTTCAGAATAGATGGGCAGCTTACAGAAGCCATGAGGACTATAAAAAGCACGCATGCTCCTGTTGTGACTAGAATAAAGATAATGGCCAATATGAATATCGCCGAAAGAAGGCTTCCACAGGACGGAAGGTTTGACTTTACAGTATCAGGCAGAACTATAGATGTAAGGGTTTCCTCCCTTCCTACTGTATTTGGCGAGAAAGTAGTTTTAAGGCTTCTTGACAAGGAAAACTTTGTGATGACAAAAGAGCAATTAGGATTTGATGAGGAGGATTTGCCTCTTTTTGATAAACTAATAAAAAGGCCCAATGGAATTGTGCTTTTAACAGGTCCTACGGGAAGTGGTAAAACTACTACTCTTTATGCAATGCTAAGAGAGCTCAATAAGCCCAATGTGAACATAATAACAGTAGAAGACCCTGTTGAGTATTCGCTGGAGGGCATAAATCAAGTGCAGGTAAATGAAAAAGCAGGGCTTACATTTGCTACTGCACTAAGGTCTATCTTAAGGCAGGATCCTGATATAATAATGATTGGGGAGATAAGAGATACAGAAACAGCTGAGATCGCCATAAGAGCAGCAATAACAGGTCATTTAGTGCTTTCGACGCTGCACACCAACAACGCTGCAGGTGCGATAACGAGACTGATAGATATGGGGATTGAGCCTTATTTGGTGGCTTCTTCTGTAGTGGGAGTGATAGCTCAAAGACTTGCTAGAAAGGTGTGCGACAATTGCAAAGTTCCCTATAAGGCTTCAAAGGAAGAAAAAGAGATTTTGGGGATTCCGGAAGATGAAGAGGTCACACTTTTCAAAGGCAAAGGCTGTCCTGTTTGCAACAGAACAGGCTACAGGGGGCGTATCCCTATATACGAGATAATGCCCGTGACTTCTGACATAAGAGAACTCATAAATGCAAAGGTTTCCTCAGATGTGATTGAAGAAAAAGCTATAAAAAATGGCATGAAGACTTTGAGAGAAAGCGCAAAAAAACTTATTTTACAGGGCAAAACTACTGTTGAAGAAATGGTGAGACTAACTTATGAGGAATGATGAGGATGGAGACTATTGAACTTTTGAAATTGGTTGTGGAGAAAAAAGCTTCAGATTTACACATAACAGTAGGAGTTCCACCTGTTGTAAGAATTAACGGTTATCTCCAGAAATTAGAAGGAGAGCCTTTTACACCTAAAGATACAGAGGAGATAGTGAAAGACCTGCTTACAAGCGAGCAGCTAAAAAAGCTGGAGGAAAATGGCGACATTGACCTTTCCTATTCTGTGACAGGTTTGGGAAGATTTAGAATAAATGTGTACAAGCAAAGAGGAAGTTACAGCCTTGCTATTAGGTCTGTTGCCTTGAGAATACCTACTATAGAAGAGCTGGGACTTCCACTCATACTTAAAGATTTGGCTTTGAAAACAAGGGGATTGATACTTGTTACAGGGCCTACAGGAAGTGGGAAGTCCACCACACTGGCGGCTATGGTGGACTGGATAAATTCTAAAAGGACTTGTCACATTCTTACACTGGAGGACCCTATAGAGTATTTGCACAAGCACAATAAAAGCATAGTAAATCAAAGAGAAATTGGGCACGATGCTACATCCTTTGCATCGGCTTTAAGAGCTGCATTAAGGGAAGACCCGGATGTGATACTTGTCGGTGAGATGAGGGATTTGGAGACAATACAGATCGCAATAACTGCTGCCGAGACAGGCCATCTTGTTCTTTCCACTCTTCACACAATAGGAGCTGTAAAGACGATTGATAGGATTATTGATGTTTTTCCGCCTCATCAGCAACAGCAAATAAGGATACAGCTTTCCAACGTATTAGAAGGAATTATATCTCAGCAGCTTATTCCTAAAAAAGATGGAAGCGGAAGAGTTGTTGCCACAGAAGTTATGATTGCAACCCCTGCTATAAGAAATCTCATAAGGGAAGGGAAGACTTACCAAATACAGTCGGCAGTTCAAACGGGCGGCAAATTTGGAATGATGACTATGGACATGTCTATTTTGCACCTTTTAAAATCAGGGGTTATCTCTTTGGAAGATGCTTTAACTTACTGCGTTGACCAGGAGAGCTTTTCACGCATGATATAGGGGTGATTTTATGCCTTTGTACTTTTACAAAGCAAGGGACATGGGGGGAAACTTAATTACAGGGACTTTGGAGGTAGATTCAAAGTCCCAGTGCATAGACATATTGAAGGGGAGAAATTATTACATAATTGACATAAAAGAGGAAGTAGTCAAAAAAGACATTCTAGATTTTAGCTCTTTTAAAAGGGTAAAAGTCAAAGACATTGCAATTTTTTGCCGCCAGTTTGCTACTTTGATAAATGCAGGAATTCCTATTCTGACTTCTCTTGCGACAGTGAAAGAACAGGTTAGTAATAAAAAGCTCAAAACGGCTTTATCAGAAGTGTACGAAGAAGTGCAGAAAGGACGTACCCTTTCTGATGCTATGAGAAAGAGAGAAGACGTTTTTCCAATGCTTTTGTATAACATGGTGGAGGCGGGAGAAGTCAGTGGTACTCTTGACAGGATAATGAATGAGATGGCAGATCACTATGAAAAGGAAAATGACCTCAATCAGAAAGTAAAATCGGCACTGACATATCCCGCAATTGTGAGCATTGTGGCAGTTTTTGTCGTAGTGTTTTTATTGACAAATGTGCTTCCAATATTCGTGGCAATGTTTGAAAATGCAGGAGTAACCCTACCTCTTCCTACGAGAATTTTGCTCTTAATTGCTAGCTCAATATCTAACTATTGGTATTTTTACATAGGATTTATTTTCCTTATGGTTTATGGTATATATAATTTTGTAAAGACTTCTCAGGGAAGGCGAATTTTTGACAGAATGCTTCTAAACATGCCTATTTTTGGAGTACTTAATAGAAAGATAATAACATCAAGGTTTGCAAGGACTTTAGGGACTTTGATTGGAGCAGGCATCCCGCTTGTCAAAGCACTGGAGGTAGTAGAGAAGGTAGTGGGCAACACAGTGGTTGCAGAGGGCATAAAAAGGGCAGAGGAAGATGTGAAAAAGGGACTACCTTTATCTGAACCGTTGAGGAGAATTGGAATTTTCCCTCCCATGGTGATTCAAATGATAAGTGTTGGAGAAAGCTCTGGCGCTTTGGATACTATACTTGAGAAAACTGCTAGCTTTTTTGACAGAGAAGTTGACACAGCAGTATCCCAGATGACAACTTTGTTAGAGCCGATTATAATCCTAATGCTTGCAACAGTGGTAGGCTTCATAGTCGTCTCAATAATAATGCCACTGTTTGAGCTATACAATTTCATTGGAAGGTAAATTCAAGGGGAAAGGGGGTGAAAAAGGAGTATGGAATGGTTTGTAAAGGCACTCAATAAGGATGAAAGAGGTTTTACACTAATTGAATTGATTGTTGTAATTGCAATTTTAGGGATATTAGCAGCAATAGCAGTGCCAAGAGTGACAACGTCATTGTCAAATGCGAAAACTAATGCTGATGAGGCAAATATAAAGATATTACAAAACGCAGTGGAGCGATATTATGTTGAGAAAGGGACGTATCCTTCAACGTTAGATGACCTTGTCCCTGATTACATAGACAAAATACCGACACCACAGCAAGGAGGTAAATTTATTTTAAATCAGCAAACTCACCAAGTGGAGATATCTAAATCCCAGTAGTTACTTAATACAGCTAAAAAGTTTTATTCAGGGCACATTTTTGTGCCCTCCTTAATATTTTTTAGGAGGAAGTTTTCATGAAAATACTTCTTTACATACTCATATTTCTATTCGGCACAATTATAGGAAGTTTTTTAAATGTGGTCATATATAGAGTTCCCAGAAAAGAATCCATAATATACCCTTCCTCCCATTGTCCCAGATGTGGTCATGAATTAAATGGTATTGATTTAATACCAATATTGAGTTATATTTTACTTAAAGGAAGATGCAGGTACTGTGGAGAAAAAATTTCAATAAGATACCCTGTTGTGGAGCTGCTTACAGGAATTGTATTTGTAATAATTTACTCTAAATTTGGGTTGGACGTGAAGGCTTTTTCTTACATGTTTCTTTCTTCTGTGCTGATTTCAGCAAGTTTTATAGATCTGGAACACAAAATCATACCCAATAGCATAATAATAGCTGGATTTATAGGTGCTTTAATTTTTAGACTGCTCATGTATAGTTATGGCTTTTTAGACTACATTATGGGATTTTTATTGGGCGGGGGAATACTCCTTCTTATCTCTCTTCTCTCAGGAGGGGAAATGGGGGGAGGAGATGTAAAATTAATGGCTCTTATAGGCTTTTTCATAGGATGGAAGCTTGTGCTTTTAAATTTGTTGCTGGGTGTTGTGTTGGGAGCTTTGGCAGGTGTTTTACTTGTACTTTTTAAGATAAAAAGCAGAAAGGACTACATACCTTTTGCACCTTATCTGTCTTTAGGATGGCTTATTTCAATCTTATACGGATATGAGATTTTAAATTACTATTTAAAACTCATAAGGGGCTAAGCTTATGAAGGGGGAAGAGGGGCTAACTTTAATAGAGCTTGTAACAGTTTTGGCACTTTTGTCCATTATAGTTCTTATAGTTATTCCTTTGACTGACTTTTTTGATACGACAAAGTCAAATGTAAGGCTTACTCTTATTGCACGTGAGGTTGTAAATGACTTAAGGTACATACAGCAAAAAAGTATTTTTGAAGGAGAAATATTGCGCTTTGAAAGCGATGACACAGGGACGAGGTATTACATAAAGAGGAAAGATGACAATGAAAATATCAAGATAAAAAATTTACCTGAGGGAATTAAGATAAGTAAAAAAGATGGGGGAAAGGTAGAAATATACTTTAATCAGATGGGGACTCCTATTGGAGCTTGTACAATAACTTTAAAAAATGATAAAGGAAGCGAGATTTACATAAGTGTGGCAGTAGTAACAGGGCGCATTATGATAAGTGGGAGGAACTATTAGGAGTTGATTTTATGAAGATTTTAAAAGATAAGAGAGGCATGACTTTAATAGAGGTTCTTGTCTCAATAGCTATGTTTGCAGTAGTGGCAATACCTCTTTTAGGCATTTTTAGTCAATCTGTTATTACTTCTGCTGATTCTAAGATAAAAACAAAAGAAGCCACTATTGCGCAGACAATTGCAGAAAACATAAAAGCGGGAAATGTATCAAGCCTTGATGAAATAATAACTAAGTATAAAGAGGAAGGTTTTATAGCCTATGTTGAACAGCAAACTTCCACAGGGGAACTTTCTCAGTATCAGATTAAAGTAGGGAAAATTGGTTCAAACACTCCTATGTATACACTTTATATTATGGCGCCTGCAACAGAAATTACTTCTCATGTTCCTGTAGAATTACCCTCTGAGGAAAGCTCAGGTGGAGGTAGTAGCAGTAGTGATGATGTAATAAAGCGTATATGGGACTTAATAAAAATAGGAATAATTGCTGCATGGACTGTTTTATTTTTGGGGTTTGTTATAGTTACATTGGGGTGGAATGAGATTACTAAAACAAAAATTTTGACTATAGCAGATACTATTGTTAACATGATAAAAAATGGAGTTACTAGTTTAAAAGCAATCGGGACAAAAGCTTCAGAAATCGCTGGTGTTAAGGTTCCATGGTGGTTAAAATGGTGGTAAGAAAAGAAGAAGGATTTACCCTTATTGAACTTATTGTGACATTGGCAATATTGGGGATTGTGATAGGGGTTTATTCATCTTTATATTATTCGGGGTACAAGTCATTTTCAAATACACAAAATAGCGTAGACGTGGAACAAAATGTTAGGTTTGCTATGAATTATATTGTATCTTTATTAGAAAAAGGGCCTTCTGAAGTCGAAATTATTGATAATGGCCGTGGTCTATCGATAAAACAGGTATTAACAGATAGAGGGTATCGTGATTATACAATAACGCTAGAAAAACCTATTCTTTATACCCATATCAAAGAATCTGACACGGACAGTAAAGGTAGTAAGCTTCAATTAGCTGTTAATATTTATGATTTTATGGTGACTAAAAAACCTAACAACATGATAAATATCCAAATAATTGGACAAAGTGATGATAATGGATCAAACAGATTTTCTCTTTCTACAGATGTTTTTTTAAGAAAGAGTGATATAAATGTTCGATGAGAGGGGTTCTGCTTTAATTTTTACTTTAATGGTAATTTTGATTCTCACAGTTTTAGCTGTAGCAATTTTAGAAGTAACTATTACCAATTACAAAATTTCTCATGCTTATGCAAATTCTATATCAGCCACTTATGCAGCAGAAGCTGGCCTTGAACGAGTAAAAAATGAATTTAACATAGCTTTATCAGATGCTTATCAAGGAAAAGGTAAAGGAAAAGGGAAAGGTGAATTTTGGATAAATGTAGTTGAAAATAAAAATACAACTAAAATTCAGTATAAACAAGATGCCAAAAATTTATTAAAGGAGTCGTTTGGACTTGACATCCCAGTAGGGGAGTGGATTTCACTGGGTGATGCAGGACAAGAGTATAAAATTGACAGGATAGAAATAGAGCCTCCTCCAATTGAAGATTTTAAAAAGGAAGGAGAGCAAATTTTAACCTATAAAGTACGTGTATGGACGGAAGGTAGGATGAACAAAATCGTACGCTATGGGTATGCGGAAATTGAATTTAAAATTAACGTGATTATTCAAAAAATGGGCAATGATAACAGCGCCAATACTAAGGTGTACCTGAAGGAAAATGCTTTCCCGTTTCCACCGTTAGTAAAGACGTGGGTAGTAGGTTCAACTCCTGTTGAATATTAATAAAAGGGATAATAGAGGAGAGGGTTTTATGCAACTTAAAAATTACATGGAAGATGCGGTTGAACAGATGATGGACAGGGTTTTGAAGGACATTGACGTTTGTAAATGCGAAAGGTGCAGGATGGACATAAAAGCTTTAGCTTTAAATAATTTACCTCCTAAGTATGTCGTTACAGAAGAAGGAGAGCTTTATGTGAAGACTAATGAACTTGTGAGGCAGTTTGAAGTGGACATAATAAAGGCTATAACTATGGCTGCTATGAAAGTGAAAGAAAATCCTCGCCATTAGGGGTGCAAAAATGCTGGGAATTGAGATAGGGAATGCTAATATAAAGATAGTTTTAAAAGATAAGAAAAATAGACTTTTAGGAAGTACATATCTTGTGAAGACTCCTTCTAATGTTATAACAGATGGCAAAATAATGGACATAAACACAGTTGCTGAGGCAATCAGAGAGGTTTTAAGGGAAAACAATATAAGGGAGAAAAGGGTATGCTTTTCTATTTCAAGTTCACAGAACATTTTAAGAGAAATTACGCTGCCTAAGATGAAGGAAGAAGAAGTTGAAAAAGCCCTAGAGTATGAGGTAGAGCAGTATATTCCTGATACGTACAATTATGTAATTGACTTTAAATTTTTACCCCCTTTGGAAGGCAATGGAGAAAAATTGAGAGTACTTGTAGCTTCTTCCCCAAAAGAAATAGTCGAAAAATATGTAAAGCTTTCAGAAGCTTTGAAGTTGTACTTGGAAGCTATTGATATTTACGCAAATTCTTTATACAAAGCTTTTAAAAAAGTGGGAGAAAAAGGTGGCACAGTTGCAATAATAGATTTTGGTTCTTCTACCACAAATGTGACTTTAGTATCTCATGGAAATTTTGTTCTCAATAAGCTTTTGGAATTTGGCGGCAAAAAATTGACTCAAGCAATCGCAAGTTCTTTTAATTTGGACTTTGATACAGCGGAAGAGTATAAAAAGACAAGGGAAATTGAAAATATTGAGGAGATTCTTAGGGAAAATTTTTCCGAAGAGTTTCAAATGGTAAGCCGAATATTTGACTTTTTCTATGCTACATACCACAAAACTGTAGATAAGATTTTATTGATAGGTGGAAATGCAAGATTGAAGGGTTTAAAAGAGTATGTGAAGGACTATTTTAAGGTTGAAGTTATCGTTCCAGAGGAAGAAAAATATCTATACTTCTTGCCTGCCTATGGCTGCCTTTTAAGGGGGGAATAAGTTGAAGGACATAAACCTCATACCGCCAGAATTAAAAGAAGAAAGACAAAAGAAGAAAAAAGTGGCTTTAAAACTTTTTTTCGCCGCCTTTCTTTTAGGCTTTATATCCTTCTTAATAGCTTTGCCTTTGGCCTATATGAACAAGCTTTATGGTGAGCTTAAAATTGTCAACGAAGAGCTCAATAAATACAGGAATGTATCAGAGCTTCAGCAGAGTATAAAGGACATGTCTTTATATTTAGAAAAGAAAAAAAGCATAATTGATAAGGTAAATAAGGGAAAAATAGATTTAGCCAAGCTTTCTGAAGATGTCGCTTCTAACCTTCCTCAAGATGTTTCGATAACTCATTTGAAATATGACAACAAGGTGCTTGAAATTGAAGGGGAAGCTCTTCATGAGGGCGATGTTGCAGTTTTTATGCTAAATTTGAGAAGCATAAATTATGTCGAAGATGTAAAAGCCCTTTTAATAGAGCTTAATGAAAAAAATGTATACAAATATGTGGTTCAAGTAAAGGTCAGGGTGGTATCATAGATGAAACTTACAAAGAGAGAAAAATTTTTAATCTATTTTGCTCTGGTTTTTGCATTTTTTGCGATTTACTATCAATTTTATCTGATTCCAAAGCTTTCAGAGATAGACAATTTATCACAAGAGATAAAGCTTAAAAGACAAATTCTTTCACAGGTCTCTTCTTTAAAAGGAGAAAATTTACAAAAAAGTCTGGCGAAGTGGGAAAAAGAAGTCGAAGAATTGAACGCAATACTTCCAGATGAAAAAGACGCTGAATTTGCAATTCTTGATTTGCAAAGAATGGCAAGTGATTCCGGCGTAAAAATAAGAAGTATTAATTTTGAAAATGCAAGTCAAGAGGAAAAAAATAAAGAACAGAAAGAAGAATTTGCAGTGACTCCCATATCAGTTACAGTTTTTGGAAGCTATGATGGGCTTATTTCCTTCATGAAATCTTTACAGGAGTCTAGGAGGCTTCTAACTATTCAGTCTTTTGAAATGCAGAAAGACCAGAATTCTGAAAATTTGTTTTTAAATGTATTGCTTTTTGCCTATTCTATGAAAGACAGCGGAGCAAAAAAGGCAGAGATAAATGCGCCAAAAGGGAAAGCCAATCCTTTTCAACCATTGGAGGGAAAAGCTAGTGGGGAAAGTATTACTGAAAGTCCCCCTCCAGTAGATGTGAACAAAGTAATATCTGATACTTTAGAAAAAATCTTGAAAGAAGCTATATCTTCCAAACCATAAAAGGGGGATGGTGAATGAAAAACATAGTTTTGACAGGATTTATGGGGACAGGAAAAACTACTGTGGGTAAAAAAGTGGCAACTACCCTTCATTTTAATTTTATTGACACTGACAAGCTGGTTGAGAAAATGGCAGGCATGAGTGTGGCGGAAATATTTGAAAAGTACGGGGAAGAATATTTTAGAAAGTTGGAAAAAGCGGCTGTCATAAAAGCCTCTCGCTTAAAAAATCACGTAATAGCTACAGGAGGCGGGGTTGTATTAAACCCTTCAAATATTGTACAATTAAGAAAAAATGGAGTGGTGATTCTCTTAAAAGCAAGGCCGGAAGTAATTTTGAGGAATATATCCAAAACAAAAGATAGGCCTCTTCTTGCGGTGGAAGACCCTGAAAAGAGGATAAGAGAGCTTTTAGAGGAAAGAGAGCCTTTTTACAGATTTGCAGATTACACCATAGACGTCTCTGACAAGACAATAGAGGAAGTCGCTGAAGAAGTCATAAGAGCGTATATAAAGCTTAAGGGGAGATGATGAAATTTGGGGATTAAGTTTGGGCCTTCTGGAATCTCGCAGAGCTTTTACGATGAGGGACATAAGTCTTCTGCTGAGATGCCAGAATGGCTTCATAAAATGGGACTTGAGGCTTACGAATACTCTTTTTCTAGAGGAGTGAGAATAAGCGAAAAATTAGCTTTGCAGCTTAAAGAGAATGCAGAAAAATTTAATATTACAATTACAATCCACGCTCCTTATTACATAAATCTTGCGGCGGCAGAAGAGGAAAAGATAAAAAACTCTAAAAGGTACATAATTGAAAGTTTGACCGCAGGGAATTTGATGGGAGCAAAAAGACTTACGTTTCACCCTGGTTCTGCTTCTTTGGACAGAAGAGAAGCACTTGATAAGGCAAAAAGAGTTTTGAAGGAGGTTATAAAAGAAGCTGATGACTTGGGACTGGGTCATATAACCTTGTGTCCCGAGACGATGGGCAAGAAAAATCAGCTGGGCACTTTGGAGGAAGTCTTGGAACTCTGTCAGCTAGATGAGAGACTTCTTCCTACCGTGGATTTTGCCCATTTGCATGCTCGAGACAATGGGAGATTTAAATCTATAGAAGATTATGAAGAAGTTTTAAACACGATAGAAAAATATCTAGGAAAAGATAGGGCAAAAATTATACACGTCCACTTCAGCAGAATTGAATTTACAGAGCAGGGGGAAAAGAGGCACTGGACATTGCTTGATAAAGAATACGGGCCTGAATTTGAGCCACTGGCTCAGCTTTTTTATGAAAGAAATATGGAGCCCATAGTTATTTGTGAATCTCGTGAGAGGATGGCAGAAGACGCATTAGAACTTAAGAGAATATACCAAGAGGTGGCAAAAAGGGTGTCAAAAACATGAGGATTGTAGTTAAGGTTGGGACTAGTACTTTGACTCATGAAAATGGGAAATTGAATTTAGAAATAATGGAAAAATTAGTAAGACAAATCGCAAATTTGTCAAATAAAGGAGAAGAAGTTATACTTGTGACGTCTGGGGCGATTGGAGCTGGAATGGGAAAATTAAACTTGACAGAAAAGCCCAAAAACCTTCCGCAAAAGCAGGCCCTAGCAGCCATTGGTCAAGGTCTCCTTATAGAGATTTACGAGAAATTTTTCAACGAATACGGGAAAATAACTGCCCAGCTTCTTTTGACGAGGGAGGACTTTAGTGACAGAAAAAGGTATTTAAATATGAGCTACACCCTCTCTAACCTTCTCAAGTGGGGAGTCATACCTGTGATAAATGAAAATGACACTGTGGCAGTAGAGGAGATAAAGATTGGGGATAATGATACCCTGGCAGCCCTTGTGGCAAGCCTTGTTGAAGCAGACCTTTTGATTATTTTGACTGATATCGATGGCCTTTTTGACAAGGACCCGAGAATTTATAAGGATGCTAAGGTTATAGAAGTGGTTGAGGAGTTTTCTGATGACCTTTTTAAAATAGCTGGCGGGGCAGGTACAAAAAGAGGAACAGGAGGAATGTACACAAAGATTCAGGCAGCCAAGATATGCTACAATTCGGGAGTTAAAATGGTGATTGCAAATGGCAAAATTGACAATGTATTAAATAGAATTACAGCAGGAGAAAAAATTGGGACCACTTTTCTTCCCATGAAAAATCCTATAAGCAGCAGAAAAATCTGGATTGCTTTTAATGCAAAAGTGAATGGCTTTTTGTTTGTAGATGAAGGGGCAGCAAAGGCTCTAGTAAAACACGGAAAAAGTTTGCTGCCGAGCGGGGTAGTCAGGACAGAGGGAGAGTACGATGTAGGGGATTGTGTTGCAGTGGTGGACCACCAGGGCAGGGAAATAGCTAGAGGGCTTGTCAACTATTCTTCTGAGGAAGTCGAAAAAATAAAAGGCTGTAAGACCCATGACATAGAGTCAATATTGGGATATAAATACTACGATGAGGTGATTCACAGGGACAATCTTGTAGTTCTTGAGAGAGGTGAGAAGTATGGAGGTTGAAGTAAAGGCTAAAAAGGCGAAAGAAGCTGCAAGAAAAATGGCTGTTATAGATACTGATACTAAAAATAGGGCTCTTATTAATATGGCAGAAGCTCTTTTGGAAAATACAGATAAAATTTTAAAAGCCAATGAAAAAGACGTTTTAGAGGCAGAAAGGAGAAATTTAAAAGCCTCTCTTGTGGACAGGCTAAAATTGGATGAAAAAAGGATAAAAGCTATGGCAGAAGGCTTAAAAGAAGTGGCTTCTTTGAAAGACCCTGTCGGAGATATAGAGGAGATGTGGATAAGGCCCAATGGACTTCAAATAGGAAAGATGCGCGTCCCCATAGGCGTCATAGGCATGATATACGAATCCCGCCCCAATGTCACTGCTGATGCTGCAGGCCTTTGCCTTAAAGCAGGAAATGCCGTGATTTTAAGAGGAGGAAGTGATGCTATAAATTCTAACATCGCTATTGCTTCTATTCTGGCAGAAGCTGCTTACAAAAGTGGTATTCCGGAAGGAGCGATACAGCTTATTGAAAACACTGACAGGGAAGAAGTAAATAGGATGATGAAGTTAAACGGCTTGATTGACCTTATCATCCCAAGAGGTGGGGCAAGCCTTATCAAAAACGTCATTGAAAATTCTACTGTACCTGTTATAGAGACGGGAGTCGGGAATTGCCACATTTTTGTGGATGAGAGTGCAAATTTTGAAATGGCAAAGGACATAATTGTAAATGCGAAGGTTCAAAGGCCTGGGGTGTGCAATGCAGTAGAGACTGTTTTGGTGCATAAGGGCATAGCAGAAAAATTCCTGCCTGTTATGGTAAAAGAACTGTCATCTCATGGGGTAGAAATAAGAGGCTGTGAGCTTACAAAAAGGATATGCCCTGATGTAAAAGAAGCCACAGAAGAGGACTGGGCGACAGAGTACCTTGACCTCATATTAGCGGTAAAAGTTGTGGAGAATATAGATGAGGCATTAGAGCACATTTCTAAGTATTCTACAGGTCACTCTGAGAGCATTGTAACTGAAAATTACACTAATGCCATGAGATTTTTAAAATCTGTAGATTCTGCTGCAGTATATGTGAACGCTTCTACCAGGTTTACCGACGGAGGAGAATTTGGGTTTGGGGCGGAAATAGGCATAAGCACTCAAAAAATGCACGCAAGAGGGCCTATGGGGCTTAAAGAGCTTACGACCTACAAATATGTGATTTTGGGCAGTGGACAAATAAGGAAGTAAGGTGTATTATAGTAACGTGAGGTGATATTATGAAAAGGGTGCTTGTAATTCACGGCCCCAATGTGAATCTCACTGGAAAGAGGGAAAAAGAAGTCTATGGAGAAATCACTTTTGAAGAGATAAACAACATGATAAAAAGAGAAGCTGCGAAACTCGACATTGCAGTAAAAATTCAGCAGTCCAACAGTGAAGGAGAGATAATAAACCTCATTCACTCTGCCGAAAATAATTTCGATGCCATAATAATAAATCCGGCAGCTTATACCCATTACAGCTTGGCTATAATGGATGCAATTGCTTCTGTTTCTGTGCCTGTGATTGAAGTGCACATATCCAATATTTTTGGAAGGGAGGAATTCAGAAAGGTATCTGTCACTGCTTCTCGCTGTAAGGGAGTGATTACGGGCTTTGGACCGTATAGCTACATACTGGCTCTTTACGCTGTAAAATTTTTAGAGGATTCAATTGGGGGGTAGAATAGTGAAGACTAGGCTTAGCAATTTGCGGAAGTTAATGAGAGAAAAAGATATAGAAGCTTTTGTAATTTACAAATTTGTAAATGTTACCTACATAACAGGTTTTACTGGGGATGACAGCGTAGCGCTGATAACTGATGATGCCGCTATTTTTATCACTGATGGGAGGTATACGGAGCAGGCACAAAAGGAAGTCAAAGATTTTGAGATTGTGGAACACAAAACGGGAATAAAAGATGTCTTGAAAGAATACATTAAGAAATTGGGAATAAAAAGATTGGCTTTTGAAGAAAATGTGACATACGGGCAGTACAGAGAATTAAAAGAAGCTTTAGAAGGGGTAGAGCTTATACCTCAGGCAGGTTTAGTTGAGAGTTTAAGGATGGTAAAAGATGAAGAAGAGATAAATCTCATAAAAAAAGCGCAGAGCATAACTGATAGAGCTTTTGAGCACATTTTGAATTTTATAAGACCTGGCATGACAGAAAAGGAAGTGGCACTGGAGCTTGAATATTTCATGAAAAAGAATGGAGCAGAGGACCTAGCCTTTGATACTATCGTGGCTTCCGGTAAAAGGTCTTCTCTACCCCATGGAAAAGCTTCAGATAAGGTGATTGAAAAAGGGGACTTTGTCACGATCGACTTTGGATGCAAAGTCTCAGGCTACTGCTCTGACATGACAAGGACTATAGTAGTTGGGAAAGCCAGTGAAAAGCAGAAAGAGATATACAATGTGGTGTTAGAAGCACAGCAAAATGCCCTTAAAAATTTAAAGGCAGGAATTACTTCTAAGGAAGCCGATTATTTAGCGAGGTCTGTGATAGAAGAAAAAGGCTATGGGCCGTATTTTAGCCATTCCTTGGGTCATGGAGTTGGGCTTGAGGTACATGAAGGACCGAGCCTGACTTTCAGAAAAGAAGAAATTTTAAAAGAGGGCTCGATTGTCACAGTAGAACCGGGAATATATATACCTGATTTCGGTGGCGTAAGAATCGAAGATATGGTATTATTAAAAGAAGATGGTGTTATAAATTTAACCAATTCACCTAAACATTTGATTGAAATAAACTAAAGTGATGGAGGGATTTTTTTGATAGCAGCAGGGGATTTCAGAAAAGGAGTAACTATTGAGGTTGACGGCCAGATTTTTACAGTTGTGGACTTCATGCACGTAAAGCCCGGGAAAGGCGCAGCATTTGTGAGGACAAAGCTCAAAAACATAATGACTGGCGCTGTCATAGAAAGGACTTTCAGCCCTACTGAAAAGTTTGAAGAGGCTCAGATCGAGAGAAGAGAAATGCAATACCTTTATAACGACGGAGAATTTTATTATTTTATGGACACAGAGACTTACGAACAAATTCCTTTAAGCTATGACAAAGTGGAAGAAGCTATGAAGTACATAAAAGAAAATATGGTAGTTACTGTAAAATTTTATAAAGGTGAAGCTTTTTCAGTAGAGCCTCCGACATTTGTGGAGCTGGAAGTCATAGATACAGAGCCGGGCGTCAGAGGCGATACTGTGACAGGCGGTTCGAAGCCGGCAACTGTAGAAACTGGTGCTGTCATCCAGGTACCACTTTTCATAAATGTAGGCGACAAAATAAAAATCGATACGCGCACTGGAGAATACATAGAAAGAGTATAAACGGAGCAAATTTTCAAATACTATTTTGTGAAGGAGGGTAGTTTAAAATGGAGTACTTAAACGAGAGAGTGTCTTACTTGAGAGGGCTAGCAGACGGCTTAGGTATAGATGACAGCACTAAAGAAGGCAAATTGATTCTGGCAATTCTTGATGCCCTTGAGGATTTTGCAGACGCTATAGAGGAGCTAGAAGCTTCTCAATCCGAACTCAATGACTACGTCGGAGAGCTGGATGAGGACCTTTCAGAAATTGAAGACCGCCTCTACGGAGATGAGGATGAAGACTACGACTACGAGGATGAAGAGGACGAGGATTACGAATACGACTATGACGAAGACGAGGAAGAAGACGAAGATGAGGATTACGAAGAATACGTGGAAGTGGAGTGCCCTAATTGTCATATGTTGATGAGCGTAGAAGAAGAGCTTTTGGAAGAGGAAGATGCAGAACTAGTTTGTCCTCACTGCAATGCTACTATAAAAGTAAAAGATTTAAAAATTGTAGATGATGACGACGAAGACTGAGAAAATCCCCACTGACAAAAAAGTCAGTGGGGATTTTTTATTCATAAATAAAAAACCGAAGAAATATAATTGTTACAAGAGGAGGGACAGGTATGAACGGAAGAAAAGGCATCGAAGGTATGCTTTACGCCTTTCCGCCTTCTGTGCGGAAAATATTATCTAGTCTTTCACAGGATGTACTTCAGAAAATAGAAGAAGTTAGACTGAGAGCAAACAGACCCCTTGCAGTTTACTTAGAGGGAAGCGAAAAATTTGTCTCTACATCAGGGGAACTTTCAAACTCTTCTTCGTCTTCCTACATAGTCACTGTTGATGACTGTGAAAAAGCGTTTCAATTGGTGTCTCAGTCCTCTCTATATGCCTTTGAGGACGAGATAAAAAGTGGATATATAACCTTAAAAGGAGGGTACAGAGTAGGGCTTGCGGGAGAATGCGTATTAGAAAATGGCAGCATAAAAATTATAAAAAATGTGTCAGGATACAATTACCGCATTTCAAAAGAGGTATTAGGAGCAGCAGACGAAATAATGGAATATTTGATAGATAGACAAGGCAGTGTTTACAATCTCTTGATAATTTCTCCACCCCAATGTGGCAAGACCACTTTATTGCGAGACATTGCTAGAGCTTTAAGCGATGGTTTTATGGGATTTGATGGAAAGAAAGTGTGCATAATAGATGAAAGGTCTGAAATTGCTGGTTGCTATAATGGGGTACCGCAACTTAATGTGGGCATTAGGACTGATGTCTTAGACAGGTGTCCTAAGGCTGAAGGTATGATAATGGCCATAAGGTCTATGTCGCCACAGGTTGTGGTGACAGATGAGATAGGAAAAAAGGAGGACATAGAAGCTTTAAGGCATGTGTTAAATGCAGGAGTCAAAATAATCACTACCGTTCACGCTAAAGATATTGAAGACCTTAAAAAAAGGCCGCTTTTAAAAGATTTAGTAGAGGGGAAGTATTTTGAAAGGTACATAATTTTGAGCAACCGATTTGGGGCAGGCACTTTAGAAGAGATACTGGATGAAAATTTGAAAATGGTGTTTAAAGGTCCTTATAAGAAAGGGCTGAAGAAAAGTTGAAGCTGATAGGGGTCATTTTGACTATTTTTTCTACAACTTCTATAGGATATTTGATGGCTATGAAATTTAAAGCAAGAAGGTGGATTCTCAAGAGCCTAATAAGTGCCTTGAATCTTCTGAAATTGGAAATAACTTACTCAAGAACGCCCCTTGAGAGAGCCTTAAAGAAGGTAGCTTTGTCTTCAGACAAGACAGTAGGGGAACTGTTTCACAGGGCTTCTTTGCATCTAGGGGAACAGAGTGGATTGACTGCAGGAGAGGCATGGGAAAAAGCTTTAAATGAATGGGAAAGAGGATATCTTTCAAAAGAGGAAAAAGAGATTTTAAGGGCGTTTGGGACTATTCTGGGAATTTCCGATGCAGGAAATCAGGAAAAGAATTTTAATCTCACAATGGACCTTTTAAAAAGGCAGCTTAATCTGGCCGAAGAAGAAGGTAAAAAGAACGAAAAATTGTACCAGAACCTAGGGTTTCTCTTGGGGCTTGCAATAGTCATATTGTTTTTATAGAGGAGGATTACAATGAACATAGACATAATCTTTAAGATTGCGGCAATAGGAATTTTAGTGACTGTTTTAAATCAAATTCTCATACGATCCGGGAGAGAAGAACAGGCTATGATGGTGACTCTAGCAGGAATAGTAGTGGTCCTCATGATGGTAATCCACCTTATAAATAATCTTTTTAATACTGTAAAGACCATATTTCATCTGTATTAGGTGATAGAATGGAGATATTTCAGATTGTAGTCTTGGGAATTGTGGTTCTCATCATATTGGCAGTGCTCAGAGAGACAAATCCTGAAATTGCTGTAATTTTAAGCCTTGTAACAGGTATTATAATTTTTGTATCAATTTTACCAAAATTGAGCAGTGTAGTAGAGGTTTTAAATAGTCTTGCGAGAAAGAGTGGCCTTGATACGATATATTTTGTTACAACTTTAAAAATTATAGGAATTGCTTATATAACTGAATTTGGCTCACAGCTCTGTCAGGATGCTAATGAAAAAAATCTGGCTTCAAAGATTGAAATTGCGGGAAAAGTAATGATAATCTTTTTGTCCATTCCCATAATAATAGGGCTTGTAGAGGCCATACTTTCCATAATGCCGTGAGGTGTAAAAATTGAAAAAGCTAGTTTTTGTTCTAGCGTTAGTCATAACTTTATTTGGCTGTGCAAGGGCTGATGTGATAAAAGAGGGGATAGAGGAGCTGGGTAAAGAGGATACATACCAGATTGACCGCTTTGTGAAAGAACTTAACCAGAAGACTGGGAACGAATTTACTCTTGTCGATGTAAAAACGTATTTGTTGGAGGTTTTAGAAGGCAAACAGCCTTTTGAGGTCAAGAAAATCTTTGAGGGAATTTTAAGGGTATTTTTTAAAGAGCTTTACTCTTCTTTTAATCTGTTGATACAGCTTCTTGTCTTAGGCGTTATAGGAAGCATATTGATGAATTTGCACAGTTCTTTTGAGAGTGAAAGCGTATCAGAGATTGCCTTTTTAGCTATTTACATAGTTTTTATAATCATTGCTGTCAAAAGTTTTAGCGAGGCCATGAGCATAGGGAAGCAGGCGATTGACAGCATGGTAGACTTTATACAGTCTATCTTGCCTCTTTTGATAACATTGCTGGTATCTGTTGGGTCATTTACTTCTGCTGCTTTTTTAAAGCCCCTTGTGATAGTTACAGTGCAGTTCACAGCCCATGTGATGAGGGACTTTGTCATTCCAATAATTCTCTTTATGACTGCTGTGAAAATAGTAGGAAACATTTCCGATAAGTTTAGCTTAAACAAAATGGGAGACTTTTTGAAGACATTGTCTACTGCTTCTATTTCTGTTTTGCTGAGCATATTCTTGGGAGTTATAACTATACAGGGTTTGTCTTCGTCTATAGCAGATGGAGTTATATCTAGAACTGCTAAGTATACTGTAGGTACTTTTCTGCCAGTTGTCGGAGGACTTTTGGCAGACAGTGTAGATGCGGTGATAGGAGCTTCTCTTTTAATAAAAGGAGCTATAGGAACGTACGGGCTAATGATAATCATTGCGATTGCTGCTTTTCCATTGATAAAGATTTTTTCACTTGTGTTGATATATAGGTTTGTTGCTGCACTAATTGAGCCAATTTCTGACAAGAGAATAGTGAGTTCTTTATCTGAGGTGGCAAATTCCTTGACTTACATATTGGCGGTTTTGGCATCTGTCACTGTTATGATGTTTTTTACAATAACTGCGATAATAGGGACTGCTAACATAACTACCATGCTGAGGTAGGTGGTGCTTTTTGGAGTTCTTTAAAAACTGGGTTGTACAGATAGTCAACATAGCGATTTTGGCAGTGATTTTAGAAATGCTGATACCTTCTTCTAGCTTAAAGAAATACGCAAAAGTCGCTATTGGCCTTGTTATAATGGCAGTTATTTTAAATCCCATTCTCGGATTTTTAAAAACAGCTCCTTCCATAGAAGCTCAGGTATTTAAAAGCGATTACTTGTTAAAAAACTCTGCTTTTGAAGGCCTTTCTGAAAAAGCGAAAGAGCAGACGAAGATTCTCATAGCAAAAGAGTACAAAAACAGGCTTTCACAGCAGATAAGAGAAAAACTTGAAAGCCTGTACAACTTAAAAGGAGTTGAGGTGGAAATTTTTATGGTAGAAGATTTGGACAAAAAAGAGTTTGGAAAAATCAATTCTCTAATCTTGCACGTTAAAGGTGAAAGAAATTTCAACAAAGAAGAAGTAAAAAAATTGATAAGCGCATTCTATAATGTCCCTCTGAAGAATATAACTATAAAAGAGGAGTAGGGAAAGGGGGTACTTTGGTGGACTTTACCAAACTTAAAGATAAATTTTTAAAGGACAACAAAAAGCTTTTAGAAAATTTGACAGTTATCTTTTTGATAGGTTTAATTCTTCTGATAGGAGCCAGTACCTTTTCGAAGCCCCGCCCTTCTAATGAAAGTGACAATAAAGAGTTGGTTTTGGCAGAGAAGCAGAATGAAGATTACGCAAAGAGGTTGGAGAGGGATTTAAAGAGCATACTTTCAAAAATTGAAGGGGTGGGGAATGTAGAAGTTTTAATAACATTAAATTCTGATGAAGAAATAGTAGCGGCTATGGATGTGGTTCAGTCCAGCACCACTACCAATGAAAAGGACAGCAACGGCACAGTGAGGGAGGTCGTGCAGACAGAATCTAACAATAAAATAGTGACGTCTCAAAACCTTTCTGGACAGAATGCCCCTATTGTATTAAAGCGTCTGATGCCTGAGATAAGGGGTGTAATTGTGGTGGCCGATGGGGCAAAGGACCCCAGGCTAAGATATGAAATTTCTTCGGCGGTGCAGACAGCTCTGGGAATTCCTGCTTACAAGGTGAAAGTAATATCTTCTAAGTGAGGAGGTATTTTTATGGTGTATATGAGAAAAAGACTTATAGCAATTGTATCTTTGATTTTGCTGATAGCAATAGCTTTTGTTTTAAATTACGGTTATACAGAAAAGAAGGTAGATAATGCTAAAAAAACTGCTTCTACACAGGAAGTAAGTCAAAAAGCCGTTGAAACGAGTGCTTATACACAGGGTAAATATGTCGCTTCAGGCATATTCACCGCTTATAGAGAGGAAAGAGAGATAAACAGGAGCAGGAGTATAGATGCTTTAAAAGAAATAGTTGAAAACAAAAATACAAGTCAGGCCACAAGAGACGAAGCCCAGAAGCAGATTATAAAACTTACAGAAATTACAAATCAGGAGATGATCATAGAAAATCTCATAAAAGCGAAGGGATTTCAGGATGCCGTTGTGATGATAGACAATGGGATTGTGAATGTGATAGTGCAAGCGGATAAATTGTCGGAAGAAGAAGTTGCACAGATTGTGGAAATAGTCTCCAGGCAAACAGGCGTTTCACTGGACAATATAAAAATTATGACTCGGTTGGACTAGATTGTTTTTAAGCGACAGATTATGGTATAATGTATTTGAAGCTCTTGCTTTTACTTTTAAGGGGGTGAGTTTATGGAGGAAAATGTAAAAAATTTTGAAAATCAAGAGCTGGGTTCTGTCAAGATTTCAGAAGAGGTAGTTAGCATAATCGCTGGTTTGGCTGCCACAGAAGTACCAGGCGTTGCTGGAATGAGCGGGGGAGTTGTAAACGGCATTTCGGAGATTTTAGGCAGAAAGAATTTGAGCAAAGGAGTAAAGGTTGAGGTAGGAGATAAAGAAGCAACTATAGACTTGTACTTAATTGTGGACTATGGCGTTAGAATCCCTGAGGTCGCTTGGAATGTACAGGAAAATGTTAAAAACGCTGTGGAGAATATGACAGGGCTTAAAGTTGTAGAGGTCAATATACATGTGCAAGGGGTCAGCATGGAAAAAGGAAACAAAAAACAGCAAGAAGCCGCAGAAAAAGAAGGAGAAAATTAAATTTTCTAAACTAACCCTCTGCTAGTCAGAGGGTTAGTTTAGGTGAAGTTATGGTACAATAAAAAAGAAGAAGCTAGATTTTGCAAGGAGTTGAGAAAATGAACAGAACAGAAGCTAGAGAATGGGTTGTAAAAATGCTATACCAGTACGACGTCTCAAAACTTCCTCTTGAAAAAATATTTGAAAATTTCTACGAAGAACATGACCCTGGTGAACAAAAGGAGTACATAGAGGGCACTGTCAGAGGAACTGTTGAGCATCTGGAGGAAATTGACCGAGAGATAGAAAAATACTCTAAGGATTGGCCGCTTTATCGAATGCCAAGGATAGATTTGGCAATTTTAAGATGCAGTATGTACGAGATGCTTTACGGCAACATTCCTGTCAGCATATCCATAAATGAAGCAGTGGAAATAGCAAAAAAATATAGCACTGACAATTCTCCCTCTTTCATAAACGGGCTTTTGGGAGCATTCGTCAGGGAAAAAGGATTAGAGGAAGGTGAAGCGAATGATAATTGATGGAAAAGAAATTTCTAATAGAATAAAAGAAGAAGTTAAAAGGAAAATACAGGAATTTGGTTACAAACCTAGATTGGCAATATTGATGGCAGGAGATGACGAATCCTCAAAGGTCTATGCCAACTCCAAAGTGAAGGCCTGTGAGAGCGTAGGGATAGAAGCAAAAGTGTACTATTTTTCAGAAAAAGAGGAAGATAAATTTTTTGATACTTTACAAAGGTTAAATGAAGATAAAGACACCCACGGGATAATGATAGAGATGCCTCTTCCAAAGGGCTTTGATGTAGACAAAGTTTACGATACGATAAATCCGTACAAAGATGTTGATTGCATATCAAATTACAATATGGGCAGGCTTTTTGCTGGAAAACCTCTTTTTGTTCCCTGTACGCCGAAGGCTATTATCCATATATTGGAAAATACAGGGGTTGACTTGGAAGGAAAACATGCCGTGGTGATAGGAAGGAGCAATATTTTAGGAAAGCCAGTTGCCAAGCTTTTGCTGGACAAAAACTGCACTGTGACAGTATGCCACTCTAAGACAAAGGATTTAGCTTATCATACGAAACAGGCAGATGTTTTGGTGGTAGCAGCAGGAAAGATGAATCTGGTTAGAGGGGACATGGTCAAAGAGGGAGTAGTTTTAATAGATGCAGGGATAAACGTACATGAAGGTAAGATATACGGCGATGCCGACTTTGAGTCAATTAAGGACAAGGCTTCTTACATAACCCCTGTGCCGGGAGGAGTTGGACCTGTAACTACAGCCATGATTCTCAAAAATACCCTGGAGGCTTTTAAATATGCAGTTAAAAGCCTTTAGTGTTAGTGAAGTGACGGAATATATAAAGAAAGTTATGGACAGCGACATAATATTGAGAAATGTGAGAGTGAGAGGGGAAATTTCTAATTTAAAATACCACTCTACAGCAGTGTACTTTACCTTAAAAGACGAAGGAGCAGCTTTAAAATGCGTAATGTTTAACGACTACAGCAGGTCCCTTGAATTTACTTTGCAGGATGGAATGGCTGTAATTGCTACAGGCAGGATAACAGTGTACGAAAAAGGCGGACTTTACCAGCTGTACGTTCAGTCTGTGCAGATGGATGGAATAGGAGCTTTGTACATTGCTTTTAACAGACTAAAAGAAAAGCTCCAAAAAGAAGGCCTATTTGATATCGATAAGAAAAAACCTATTCCAAAGCATCCGAGGAAGATTGCTGTGGTCACCTCTCCGACAGGGGCTGTAATACGCGATATAATAACGATTTCACGGAGGAGAAATCCAACTGTTGATATAATGGTAGTGCCTGTTTTAGTGCAGGGGAGCTCTGCTGCGGATGAAATTTCAAATGCTCTTCGCATTTTAAACAAGAGGAAGGATATCGATGTTATAATAGTGGCAAGAGGAGGCGGGTCTTTAGAGGAAATTTGGCCTTTCAATGAGGAGAAAGTGGCTCGCAGTATTTTTGCCTCCCGCATTCCTGTGGTTTCTGCTGTAGGGCATGAGACGGATTTCACTATTGCTGATTTTGTAGCGGATTTGAGAGCCCCTACTCCCTCTGCTGCTGCCGAATTGGTGGTTCCAGACATAAAGGTGTATCAAAGGGAGTTGTTCTTATTAAAGACAAAGATAATGAATTTGATGAAGGCTCAAGTGCTTCACAGCAAAAAGGAATTTGAAGGATTAAAAAGAGCACTTTATTTAAACAACCCCATTAAGAAGAACGAAGTTTTAAAGCAGAGAGTAAAAAACCTAAAAAAATCTCTAACTAAAGAGATGCTTTCCATTTTCAATCAAAAAAAGAATGAGCTTTTGGTGCTCAACGAAAAGTTAGATTCTTTAAGTCCGTTGAAAGTCTTGACAAGGGGATATACTATTGTGCTTAATAAGGAAGGACAAGTGATCACTTCCTCTAGAAAAGTGAAAACTTCTGAAGAAGTGGGCATCCTCTTCAGTGACGGAAGGGCTACGGCAGTGGTGAAAGAGGTGAAAGAAGATGGAGAAAGAATTTAATTTTGAAGAAGATTTGAAAAGGTTAGAGGAGATTGTAGATACGCTGGAAAAAGGCAATTTGATGCTGGAGGAGTCTTTTAATTTATTCAAAGAAGGAGTGGAAATATCAAAAAGACTAGAAAAAATGTTAAAAGAAGTGGAAGGAAAGATAACCATGCTGATAAGTGAAGATGAGGAAATTGAGTTTAAAGAGGAGGAAAATAATGTTTGAAGAAAAATTCAAAAATTTACAACAGATGGTGGAGGAAGAGCTTCACAGGATACTGGATGTACAGGAGAAGCCGGAGATAATATACGAGGCGATGAGATACAGCGTTTTTGCAGGGGGGAAAAGATTGAGGCCTGTTTTGTGCCTCTCTGCCTGTGAACTTTTGGGAGGGGATTTAAAAAAAGCTTTGCCAGTAGCCTGCTCTATTGAACTCATACACACTTATTCTCTTATCCACGATGACCTTCCTGCTATGGATAATGATGATTTGAGAAGAGGCAAACCTACAAATCACAAGGTATTTGGAGAGGCCATAGCCATTCTTGCCGGGGATGGACTTTTAAACCTGGGATATGAGGTTTTGATAAGGCATGCTCTGGAAAATCCCGAAGATTATGAAAAAATTTTAAAAGCTGCGAATGAAATAGCTACTGCTTCAGGTTGTAAGGGAATCATAGGAGGGCAGGTAGAAGATATACTTTCTCAAAACACAGAACTTACCTATGAAGAGCTAAAATACATCCACGAACACAAGACCGCAGCTTTGATAGAGGCTTCTGTCTGTGCAGGAGCCCATATGGCTGGGGCTAGTGAAAAAGAAGTGGAGCTTTTGAGAGAATACGCTGGGCTAATAGGGCTGGCATTTCAGATAAAAGACGACATACTGGATGTAATAGGAGATGAAAAAACGCTTGGCAAAAAAGTGGGGAGCGACAGGGAAAAGGGCAAGTTTACTTTTGTCAACATATTCGGCGTTGAAAAATCCCAAGAAATGGTAAAGGAGCTTACAGATGAAGCTATAAAGATTTTGGACACTTTTGGCGAAAGGGCGCAGTTTCTTAAAGACCTCTCTAATTATTTGATTGAGAGAGTAAACTGAAGATTGAAAGAGCATTGACAATGTATCAGGATAGAAACTGATTTTTTTGACCTTAAGAGACTGTAGCAGGCTTTTACGGTTTTAAGCGGCGTTTGATATTGCAGGCTTTCTCTGTTATAATGTAATTACCTTGAAAAGATAGGCGAAGTGGTGCAGTATCCTAGTCAGAGGTGCCAATCCTGAAGACGGGCCTAAAAACCCGTCAAGGGCACATCGATGAAGTTCCTGGTGCTGGCTTCTGACGCCCAGTTGGGGGCTGGTGCTGGGAGTTAAGGAGGGGGGGCGATCCACAAGGGCATGTGGGCGTTGACCCTTCCTCCGCGGAGACCTACTGCTGTGGCTCTCTTCGAGAGCTATGGGGTAGGCAGAACCTGTCTCGTGGCCAGCAAGCTGCGGACAGTGTAGCCCGCCTTGAGTGATCCGGGGGGAAATCAGCCATTGGCTGATGAAACCCGGGTTGCAAAAGAGGCTAGGGATTGGGCCCTCTGGTGAGGAAAGCTCCTAGGCTGTGCCCGAAAGGGCGGCATATTGGGGATTACAGTGCGGTCTAAGTGGCAGTCCAGTCCTGCCTATGGCGACAAGGCAGAAGCGGGCTTAAAGGGGAACCGCTGAACGGCGACGTTCAGTGCCTGCTTGGGAAACCCTACTGGACCTAAGCCGCAAGGTTTACCCAATATGCTACCACTTCGCCTTTTTTCTAGGAGGATTTTTTATTATGAAGACAAGAAACATAAACACTGATTACAGGTGGATTTTACATATAACATTAGCCACATTTTTTATGGCGACTTTTCTGAATTTTTTTTCTGATGTTTCTTTAAAGAAAAGTACAACTTTTGCTGCATTCTTTATTTTAGCGGGTATTGTGGCAATAGGCATAGTATTTGAAATTATAGGAACTGCTGTGATGTCAGGCAAAGAAGAGCCTTTCCACGCTATGGCAGCAAAAAAGGTGTACGGGGCAAAACATGCTATAAAGCTTTTGAGAAACGCTAATTTGGTGGCTACTTTTTGCTATGATTTAATCGGAGACATTTCTGCCATAATTTCCGGTGCTGCCTTGATGTCAATAATCATGAAATTTCCCATTTCGGGCACTAAAGCTTCTATCTACACGGCATTGTTTGGAGGAATTCTCTCTTCAGTGATAATAGGTGGTAAGGCCATTGCCAAAAGCATTGGAATGTTGAAAAGTCAGACTATAGTCTACTGGACAGGAGTCGTGTTAGCGTGGCTGGAAAAAAATTTAGGCATAAAGATATTGCCTGACTATAAAAATAATAGAAGGAAAAAAAGAAAGTGAGGGTTTTGTATGCTTGAACAGATTAATAGCCCTTACGATTTAAAAAAACTTGACATAAAAGACCTTCCAAGACTTTCTGAAGAGATAAGGCAGTTTATAGTTGAAAAAGTTTCAAAGAGTGGAGGACACTTAGCTTCGAACCTAGGGATTGTCGAACTCACTCTTGCACTTCACTACGTTTTTAATTCTCCTGTTGACAAAATAATTTGGGATGTCGGTCATCAGTGTTATGTACATAAAATGATTACAGGGAGAAGGGACAAATTTGATACTTTAAGGCAGTTTAATGGGCTTTCTGGTTATACTAAGAGGACAGAGAGCATTCACGATATATTTGGAGCAGGCCACAGCAGCACCTCCTTGTCGGCAGCATTGGGAATTGCAACTGCTAGGGATTTAAAGGGAGAAAAATATCATGTTATAGCAGTGATTGGTGACGGGGCCTTGACAGGCGGCATGGCTCTGGAAGCTTTGAACAACATTGGAAGGTCTCAGAAGGATGTCATTGTAATTTTAAATCATAATGAGATGTCTATTTCTGAAAATGTAGGAAGCCTGTCTTTGTACTTAAGTAAATTGAGGACAGATCCAACTTATAACAGGGTGAAGCAGGAAATTGACAATTTAATTAACATCATACCGCCGATTGGAAAAAGCCTTCACAAATACATTGAAAAAATCAAAGATTCTATAAAACAATTAGTAGTTCCAGGGATGTTTTTTGAAGAGCTGGGTTTTACTTATTTAGGACCTATTGACGGTCATAATGTGGAAGAACTCATTGAAGTTTTAGAAAGGTCTAAAAAAATGAAGGGGCCTTTGCTTATACATGTTGTTACAAAAAAAGGGAAAGGATATATGTTTGCGGAAAAAAGGCCAGATAAATTCCACTCTGCAGCTCCTTTTGACATAGAAACAGGTAAATTTGTAGGAGAAGGAAAAGACAGCTATTCTGACGTTTTTGGCAAAACCCTTGCTGAAATGGCGCTAAAAGACGAGAAGATTGTTGCGATAACAGCAGCCATGCCAGAAGGCACTGGGCTTATTCATTTTGCAAAGTTAATACCGGATAGATTCTTCGACGTGGGAATAGCCGAACAACACGCTACTACTTTTGCTGCAGGGCTTGCTGTTGAAGGATACAAGCCTTATTTTGCTGTATATTCCACTTTTTTGCAAAGAGCTTACGACCAGGTGATTCACGATGTGTGTATACAAAAACTTCCAGTAGTTTTTGCTGTTGACAGAGCAGGGATTGTCGGGGAAGACGGAGAAACCCATCAAGGGGTGTTTGATATATCTTTCTTAAGGGCAATTCCAAATATCGCTATAATGTCACCAAAAGATGCCAATGAATTGGTTGAAATGGTAAAGTTATCGAGAAATTTAGATTTTCCTGTAGCCATAAGGTATCCAAGAGGTAAAGCGGGTGAGTATGATATTTCAAGAAAGCCAAGTTTTCCATTTGGCAAAGGAGAAGTGCTTCTTGAAGGAGAAAAAATAGCCGTATTTGCTCTGGGCAGAATGGTGTCAAAATCAATTGATGCGGCGGAAATTTTAAAAGGCCATGGTATCAATCCTTTTGTCGTAAATTTGAGATTTGTTAAGCCTCTTGATGAAGAACTCATTTTAGAAATTTCTAATAAAGTAGACCTCGTCGTGACTGTGGAGGACAACGTTATAGCGGGAGGAGTAGGCAGCGCTATATTGGAGCTTTTGAACGATAAGAAAGTCTATAGGCCTGTGCTACGCTTAGGATTTCCTGATAAATTCATAGAACATGGAGATGTAGAAAGCTTGTTTAAAAAGTACGGTTTAGATTCTCAGTCAATAGCCGATACTATTTTGCAAAGGTACAAGGAAATGAGGGGATCATGAAGGAGAGAATAGATGTACTTCTCGTAAAAAGGGGCTTTTTCTCTTCAAGAGAAAAGGCAAAAGCAGCTATAATGGCAGGAGAAGTGTACGTAGACGGCAAAAGAGCCGAAAAAGCTGGAGAAATGGTAAAAGAAGATTCAAAAATTGAAATAAAAGGTAATTCTCTTCCTTATGTCAGCAGAGGAGGACTTAAACTAGAAAAAGCTCTTCAACTCTTTGGCATTGATGTCAGGGGTAAAATTGCCCTAGATGTAGGCGCTTCTACTGGTGGTTTTACTGACTGCCTTTTAAAGCACGGGGCACAGAAGGTGTACTCTGTTGATGTCGGTTACGGACAGCTTCACTGGAGTTTAAGAAATGATCCGAGAGTTGTCGTAATGGAAAAAACTAACATAAGATTTTTAAATGCACTTCCCGAGATGGTGGATATAATAACTATAGACGTTTCCTTTATTTCACTTGAGATTGTAGTGCCTGCTGCTGATAAATTCTTAAAAAGCGAAGGAGAAATAGTGGCTTTGATAAAGCCCCAGTTTGAGGCCGGAAGGGAAAAAGTAGGGAAAAAGGGGATTGTAAGGGATAAAGATGTGCACAAAGAAGTGCTTAAAAAGATTATAAAATTGTTTAAAAATATAAACTACGGAGTATGCGGAATTACTTATTCGCCTATAAAAGGAGCAGAGGGAAATATTGAGTACTTGATCTACGGAAAAAAGGGAAAATGCGATGAAAAGGAAATAGAAGTTGAAAAAATAGTTGAAGAAGCCTTTAAAAATTTGTGGCAGGAAAAATGAATTTTGTGTAGAATAATGATAAATGTGGTGATATAATAATGAAAAAAGTCGGGGTAATTCCAAATATAAATAAAGACAAGGACTTAGAGGTTACAAAATCTGTAGTAAATTGGCTTTTAGATCATGGTTCTGAACCCTATTTAAATGAGATAGTGGCAGCCAGAATCGGCTATGAAAAACACGGCAAAAAAGCAAATGAAATATACAGCAAATCTGACTTTCTCATCGCTTTAGGAGGAGATGGAACGATACTTAATGTAGCGCGCCTTTGTGCTCCTTTTGGCACCCCAATTCTAGCAGTGAATTTGGGACATTTAGGCTTTTTGACAGAAATAGATGCATCTGAACTTTTCCCTTCACTAGAGAAAATATACAAAGGGGAGTACGCAATAGAAAAGAGAATGATGTTAGAAGCTAATGTGGTTAAAAATGACATGGAAGTTATAAATTTCAGGGCTTTGAATGACATAGTTATAACAAGAGGAGCTTTTTCAAGAATGGCCCGCATTAAAGCTTATGTAAATGATAACTACGTAGACACTTACTTAGCAGATGGGGTTATTGTAGCAACACCTACTGGCTCTACAGCCTATTCTCTTTCTGCTGGAGGGCCAATCGTATATCCCACAGTGGAAGTCATCATCATAACGCCAATTTGTCCACACACTTTGTACTCCAGGTCTATAGTTGTCTCTCCTGATGATGTGATACGCCTTGAGATAGCTGAAGAAAACCAGGATTTAATGATAACTACTGATGGACAGCAAGGCTACAAGATAGATTATAGAGATGTAATATACATAAAGAAAAGCAATGAATACACTAATCTCATCAAAGTGAAAAACAGCAATTTCTTTGATTTGCTAAGAGATAAGCTTACAGAAAGGTGAAAAGAGGTGAAAGGAAGAATGATGAAGTTGGCAAGGCATGCCAAGATTTTAGAGATAATTTCTGAAAAAGAAATAGAGACGCAGGAAGAGCTGGCAGCAGAACTTCAGAAGAGAGGAATAGATGTCACACAGGCCACGGTGTCTAGAGATATTAAAGAGCTTCGCCTCATAAAAGTTCTTACAGAAGATGGAAAAAGATACAAATATGCGCCAATGACAAAAGTAGATACTAATATAAGTGAAAGACTTATGACTTTACTTTCTGAGTCCATAGTCAATGTGGACTATGCTGGAAACATCATAGTCATAAAAACGTTATCAGGCAGTGCTTCAGCAGCAGCCGAAGCAATTGATACTCTTAATTGGAAAAATATTGTAGGTACTATAGCTGGAGATAATACTATTTTTGTCCTTGTGAGGAACCAAGAGGATATTCAAGAACTGGTGGAGAAGTTCAGAAAACTCATGAAGTAGTTCTGGAGGTTTTGCCATGCTTTTAAACCTAAAGATACAAAACGTGGCTATAATAGACAAGCTGGAAGTGGAATTTAAAGAGGGATTTAATGTTCTCACTGGTGAAACTGGTGCAGGTAAGTCCATAGTGATTGACTCTGTACTTTTATTGGTTGGTGCTCGAGCTAATAAAGATATAATACGTTCTGGAGAAGAAAGGGCTTTAGTTGAAGGAGTGTTTCTAGTAGATTCTAACAAAGACAAAATTGCAGAGTTATTAGAAGAAGCAGGAGTTTCGCAGGAAGAGGACGATACCCTTATAATAAGCAGGGAAATAACTAAAAGCGGCAGGAGTTATTCGAGGGTAAACGGAAAGATAGTACCTCTTTCTTTTTTGGACAAAATCGGGGCTTTACTTGTAGACATCTTAGGGCAGCATGAGCATCAGTTTCTTCTAGATCCCTCTCAGCACCTATTTATCCTAGATAATTTTGGCGATGAGGAGTTTAAAGCATTAAAAAAAAGATTTAAACAACTGCTAGAGGAATACAGATCTGTTGTGAAGGAAAAGACAAGCCTTTTTAAAGATGAAAGAGAAAAGGAACAGATGATCGATTTATTAAGGTATCAGATTCAGGAAATAGAAAGCGCTAACTTGAGTGAAGAGGAAGAGCAACAACTTATAGAGAGAAGAAATATTTTAATGAATTATGAAAAATTATTCAATGCTGTAAATTCATCCTATAAGATACTGTATGAGGGAAATGGAGGGTTTTCTGTACTCGATAATCTCCACAAAGTGGTTAAAAATTTAGAGACAGCCTTTTCTATAGATGGGAAACTTAAAGGATTAAAAGAAAAACTGGAAAATATTTTATATGAAACAGAGGATGCTGCACTTCAGTTAAGAGACTATTTGGGCGCTATTGACTTTAATCAAAAGGCTTTAGAAGAGATAGAAGAAAGGCTTAATCATATAAACTTTTTAAAGAGAAAATACGGACCTACAATTTCTCATATTTTATCTTTTAAAGAAGAGAAAGAAAAAGAACTTAATAAAATCCTTCATTTTGAAGAAAGACAGAAAGAATTAGAAGAAAAAGAAGCTAAGTTATGGGAAGAGATTAATAAAATGGGCAGTAAAATTCATGAAAAGAGAAAAACTTTAGCTTCCCATATTGAGGAAGAGATAAATAAAGTTTTAAAAGAGCTCAACATGCCCAACGCCTCTTTTAAAGTGGATATAACAAAAGAAGAGAGTCCAAATGAAAATGGATTTGATAGAGTGGAATTTTTGATTTCTACTAATATTGGAGAACCTTTAAAACCGCTTTCTAAAATTGCATCAGGTGGAGAACTATCTAGAATTATGCTTGCTTTAAAGACAATTTTGGCTTCTTCTGATGGAATTCCTACACTAATCTTTGACGAGGTAGATACGGGAATAAGTGGCAAGACAGCACAGCTTGTGGCAGAAAAGATGGCTTATCTTTCTAGAAGGCATCAGCTAATTTGTGTAACCCATCTTCCTCAGATAGCCTGTATGGCAGATGCCCATTATTTTATTTCAAAAATTTCCAAAGGCGACAGAACTTATATTAAACTTACAGAGCTTGACTATGAAGGCAGAATAAAAGAGTTGGCGCGAATTATGGGAGGAGAGAAAATAACTTCTACAATTCTTGAGCACGCGAAAGAACTTTTAGAAATGGCTTCAAAATTTAAAAATTCCCTTTAACTTTATCCTCATCTCGCTTCCTTTTGCTATCGGGATAATTTATTTACAGTATATAAGCACTTCAAAAGGGTTAATTTAAATGTAGATTCAGCTGAAGTTTTGAAAAAGGAAGTGAGATGATGAATAAGAAATTAATAAAGCTGGTTTTATTCGTCCTATTGAGCTTTTTTTTAGTATTTGCAAACTACTTTACACCTATTCAGGAACTAGCAAAAACACCCTCTAATTTCAAAATTTTTCAGGGTGATAAGCTAAGTTACAATTTTAAATTTCCTTTTAAAATTACGTTTGAAATTGACAAAGAAGGGCTTTTGAGAATAAATGGAAAAGATAAGATAACCATTGAAGCAGTAAACACTGGAAAAGCAAATTTAGATGTAAAATTATTTGGATTTTTACCTTTAAAACACATAAATGTTGATGTAGTGCCTACGATAAAAGTCGTACCTGGAGGGCAAGCAATAGGAGTGAAACTTAATACAAAAGGAGCCCTAGTGGTAGGTTATTCGGACATAATGGGGGAAGATGGGAAAATTTACAGTCCGTATAAAGAAGGTAAAATTCAGATTGGAGACATAATTTTAGAAGTAAACGGAGTCGAGATAAAGCAGGCGGAAGATATTACAAATATTGCTAATAAACTTCAAGGCAAGGCTTTGAAACTCAAAATTAACAGGAAAAATGCCATACTTTACACTGTCATTCATCCTGTAAAATCTAAAGAAGATAAGCAGTATAGAATTGGATTGTGGGTGAGGGACCATACTGCGGGGATTGGCACTTTGACATTTTATTATCCTTCGCAAAAGGTGTACGCTGCATTAGGGCATGCTATAACTGACATTGATACGGGACACGTGTTGTCAGTGGAAAACGGAGAAATAATGAATACTCGCATTACATCTATTGACCAAGGTCGCAGAAGCAAGCCGGGGGAGCTGAAGGGGGTGTTTTTTGAAGAGGTAGATGCGATAGGAAATATTTTAAAAAATACTCAATTTGGCATATATGGCTACATGTACAATGACTTTAAGAATGAATTCTATGGAGAGATTCCTGTCGCTTATCAAGGGCAGATAAAAGAAGGACCTGCTAAAATACTTGCTACCATTGATAATAAAGGAGTACAGGAGTTTGACGTAGAAATTGTGAAAAAGGTGTATCAAGAGTCACCTACTCCAAAAGGCATGATAGTAAGGATTGTAGATAAGAACCTCTTGGCCAAGACTGGAGGAATAATACAGGGTATGAGCGGAAGCCCCATAATTCAAAATGGAAAACTTGTAGGAGCTATAACTCACGTGTTTGTCAATGACCCTTCAAAAGGCTATGCTGTTTACGCAGAATGGATGATAAATGAAGTGAACAACTTGCTCAACGATAAGCAGGTTTTTATAAATGAATAAAAATTTTTACCAAAAAGGAGGAAATTCAACTATTATGTAGAATAAATATTATATACTAATATTAGCAACGGGAGGTAAGAGTAATTGATTAAGAAGATTAGAATAGCCATTGCAGACGACAACAAAGAATTTGCTAACATTTTGGCTGAGTATTTGTCTGCTCAGCAGAACATTGAAGTGGTAGGGGTTGCCAATGACGGCAACCAAGCTATTGAGATTATAAAAAATCAATCGCCAGACCTTTTGATTTTAGACATTATAATGCCATATCTAGATGGCATAGGTGTACTGGAAAAAATAAATGAAGAGCAGCTTAAGAAGCCCAAAATTCTCATTCTGTCTGCAGTAGGGCAGGAGAAAATTACGCAAAGAGCCATAGCATTGGGAGCGGATTACTACGTGCTCAAACCTTTTGACCTTGCAATGCTGTCAAAGAGGATCTTAGAACTGATGGAACCCGATTTGGACATTGTGTCAAGGACGGTTTTCCCTGTTGTGAAAGCGAAGAAAGATTACGATTTGGAGGCTATGATTACAGAGATCATCCACGAAGTCGGAGTACCTGCCCACATAAAAGGATATATGTATTTAAGAGATGCGATTTCTCTTGTGATAAGCAATATGGAATATTTGAATTCAGTCACAAAAATGCTGTATCCCAAGATAGCTGAAAAGTACAATACTACGCCGAGCAGAGTAGAGAGAGCTATAAGACACGCCATTGAAGTAGCGTGGAGCAGAGGAAGGACAGAAGTTTTAAATGAGCTTTTTGGCTATACTATAAACGATGAGAAAGGAAAACCCACCAACTCCGAATTTATTGCTCTTATTGCTGATAAGTTGAGGCTTGGAATGAAAGCAGGATAATTTTCTATTTCCTGCTTTTTATTTTTTGGTTCTATAATAAATGTTGGGGTGGGGAGAAAGAAATCTATAAAAAAGAGAGCACTTATTCTGAATGCCTGCTATAATAGAAAGTGGTTAAAACAATCTAACAAAAGGAGGCATCAGAATAAGTGCAAGGTAATTATATCACAAATTTCTTAAAATCTGAAGATATAATTTGGGAAGATATAATAGAGAATGACAACAGAATAGAGCTACATATTAAGATGAAACAGAAACCACATATTTGTCCAAGGTGCGGGGCAACAACGTCTAAGATTCATGATTATAGAGTACAAAGAATAAAAGATGTGCCATTATTCGGGAAACCAACAGTGATAGTACTAAAGAAGAGGAGATATGTTTGTAAACACTGTGGTAAAAGATTCTATGAACATTTAGACTATTTACCACGTTACCATAGAATGACCAACAGACTATCTATTTACATACTACAACAACTGAAAAAACAACAAAGCATGAAAGAGATATCTGAAGTTACAGGAGTATCAATCACGACAGTGATGAGACTTTTAGATACAGTAGGAGTGGAACCTGATTATAAGATATTGCCTGAAGTTATCAGTATAGATGAATTTAAAGGAAACTCTGGAGGCAGGAAATATCATTGTATTATTGTCGATCCAAAAGGAGGAAAAATACTAGATATTTTAAAAGACAGAAAACAAGAAGATCTAAGTGAATATTTCAAAAGATTTAAAGACAGGAATAAAGTGAAGTGGGTTATTATAGACATGTGGAAACCTTTTTTATTGACAGTAAAAACATATTTCAAAGGAGCTAAGATAGCGATAGACAAATTTCACTTTACAAGGTACGTATATTGGGCAATAGAAAATGTAAGGAAAAGAGTGCAAAAAGAACTAGCAAGAGATAAAAGGAGATATTTTAAAAGAAGTCGTAAGCTGCTTCTTGCAAAATATGATACCTTAACGCCCGAACAAAAAGAAAAGCTGGAAATAATGTTTTGGTACAGTGCCGACTTAAGAATGGCACACTTTTTAAAAGAAGAATTTAGTAATAGAGTGTTAAAATGCAAAAATTCAAAGGAAGCAAAAATAGAACTAAAAAGATGGATGCAGTTAACTAAAGAAAGCAAAATTGATGAATTTAAAAGATGCATACAGGTATTTAACCGTTGGTTTGAAGAAATAACAAATGCCTTTGATATACCTTACACTAATTCTGTAACAGAAGGCTATAACAATAAAATTAAAGTACTAAAAAGACTTGCATACGGCTATAGAAATTTTTACCGATTCAGGAAAAGGATATTATATTGCAATGCTTGATATAACAGTGTTTTTAGCAACGAGAATATTTAAGGATATTATAGAGCTTCGACAAAAAAGCATAGGTAAATACCTGCTCACATTTCTAGCTATATCTTTTATTGCAACCAATAATTACAAATATTATCATATAACGTAAGAAAATTTATAGGTGGGCATTCAGAAAAAATACCCACCCCAACTATTGACAAAGAGCCTATTTTTTGTTTATTTTATGTAAATTTTTTTTGTGTTATAATAGACAGGGAAGTTATACTCCGGCAGGTGAGTATTTATGCAGATAACAGGATTTGTAAAATTGGATAAAAGGACCAAAAACCTTGTCAAAAGGCTAAATCCTGGTGAGATAGCCGTAATCGACCATAGGGATTTGGACGAAGTAGCAGCTGAATCTCTTGTTGAGAAAAAAGTGCTGGCTGTCATAAATGCAGATAAGTCAATAAGTGGAAGGTATCCCAATATGGGACCTTCTATTTTGTGTGAAGCTGGAATTCCAATAATTGATGATGTAGGAAAAGACATATTCGACTTGCTCAAAGAAAATGATAAAATTACTATAGTAGACAACGAGATATACAAAGATGGGGTTTTAATAAAAAGGGGAAAACTTCTCACCAAAGAGGTGGTTGAATATAAACTTCAGGAGAGCAGAGAAAACATTGGAGAAGAGCTGGACAAGTTTATTGAGAACACATTAGAGTACGCTAAGAGGGAAAAGTATTTCATTCTAGGGGGAGTTGAACTTCCTCCTACAAAGGTCCGCTTCAAAGGAAGACATGCTCTTGTAGTGGTGCGCGGAAAAGACTATAAAGAAGACCTTTTTACTATAAAACAGTATATCACTGACGTAAAACCAATTCTGATAGGAGTGGACGGAGGCGCGGATGCTCTTTTAGAATTCGGGTTAGTTCCTGACATAGTGATAGGAGACATGGACAGTGTAAGCGATGAAGCTTTAAAAAAAGCCAAAGAAATTATAGTCCACGCTTATCCAGATGGCACAGCACCAGGGCTTGAGAGAGTGCAGAAGCTAGGACTTAGTGCAGAAGTTTTTAAAGCACCAGGGACCAGTGAAGACATAGCGATGCTTTTGGCTTTTGAAAAAGGAGCAGATCTCATTGTAGCAGTAGGAACTCATTCTAGCATGATTGATTTTTTAGAAAAGGGAAGAAAAGGAATGGCCAGCACATTTTTGGTGCGCCTGAAAGTTGGAGAGAAATTGATTGATGCAAAAGGAGTAAACAAGCTTTACAGGGAAACTTTTAAGCTTTCGTATATATTCAGCATAATAATTGCAGCCCTAGTTCCGTTGGGAGTGCTAGCTTACTTTTCACCTCCAATGCAACAGCTTCTCAAACTCCTGCAGTTAAGGATTAGGCTTTTAATTGGTTTTTAAGGAGATGATTTAGTATGAATATAAACATAAAGTATTACGTCCTTACAATTGCTTCTATTTTTGTGGCTTTGGGGGTAGGGATTTTCATTGGCTTTATGTTGGACGGGCAGAAAATTTTTTCTGAGCAGCAGACTGCTATAATAAACGAACTGGAACAAAAGTTTAAAGATTTACAAGCCGAAAATGCTAATTTAAAAAATACAGTACAGGAGCTCAACAAAGAGATAAACTATTACAACCAATATCATCAGATAATTTTCCCAGAGCTTGTCGCTAATAAGCTTACTGGCGTTAAGGTGGCTATAATTGAGACCACTAATGAGTTTATATTTTCTGGGATGAGAAATGCTCTTTTAAAGGCTGGAGCTACTATTGAATCTATAACGATAATAAAAGAGGGATTTGATGCGGGGGATGAATTGGAAGTCCAGAATTTGATAAATTTTCTTTCAAACAAGTACGGTGTTTCAATAGACCCTAAACGTCTTAACGAATTTGTATCTCAGAAGCTGGCTCATGCGATTGTCACAGGGCAGGATGTAGACCTCATAAACTACTTGAAGTCAAACGGTTATATAGATTTTACAGGGATGCCCGGAAATGTAGATTTTGTCATTATAGCCGGGGGAAGCAATAACAAGGAAAATAATGTCAACTATATAGATGTTCCGATTATCAAAGAAGTTAAGCTTTTGAACATCCCTATAGTAGGAGTTGAGCAAAGTGATGCAAAATACTCCTATATGGAAGCGTATAAGAAGCAGCATATTTCCACAATAGACAATGTGGACAGCATAATAGGTCAGACATCCCTTATAATGGTAATGGAAGGAAAAGAAGGGAATTATGGAGTGAAACAAGAAGCGATGAGTTTGATGCCAGATTCTTTTGGGAATACTTCTAACATTACTCAAAAAAGGTGAGGATGATTGATGAACAAAAAAGTAAGCGTTCTGATACCAGCTTACAATGAGCAGGATAAAATAATTGATACAATAAAAGGGTTAGAAGTTGTGAAAGAGGTGGATGAAGTAATTGTAATAAACGATGGGTCCACGGACCAGACTGCGGAAAGGGCAAAAAAGGCAGGAGCGAAATTGGTGAACATGAAGGAAAATATGGGGAAAGCCGCGGCTTTGAGAGAGGGGCTAAAATATGCAAAAAATGATATTGTGGTTTTCCTAGATGCCGATGTGGGTCTTACCTCCAGAGAAGTTGAAAAGCTGATAAAGCCTGTATTTTTAGATGAAGCTGATGTGGTAATCGCAAAATTTCCTAAAACTCCAGTAAAAGGCGGCTTTGGGCTTGTAAAAAGCCTGGCAAGAAAGGGAGTAAAGTACTTTACTGGGAAGGAAATTGAATCTGTCCTTTCAGGGCAAAGGGCTTTTAAAAGAGAAGTTTTAGAAAGTTTGGATACTTTTTATAAAGGTTTTGGGATAGAAGTGGGAATGACAATAGACATTTTGCAAAAGGGTTACCGCGTAAAAGAAGTAGAAGTCAATATGACTCACTCTTTTACAGGGAGGAATTTAAAGGGATTTTTGCACAGAGGAAGGCAATTTTGGGACATATTAAAAGTGCTTCTCTATAAATTCTTCAAAAGCAGGTGGAAGAAGTGAAATGGATAGTTTTAATATCAATACCTCTCATTGTGACATTTGCTGTAAAAAAGTTTTTTAGAGAACTGCTTTACCACCCTTATTGTTTAAAGGAGAATTACAAGAAAAAGTTGATTCCAGTTTGTGGCGGCATAGTGTTTGTTCCAAGCTTTTTTGCTTCTATTTTCTTGATAAACTTGTTGGGGCATAGCGTAGAATACCAGGAAGTAATTTTAATAGCTCTTTCTCTTATTTCATTTGTAGGATTTGCAGATGACCTCATAGGAGATACTAAAGTAAAAGGCTTAAAAGGGCACATCCTAAGGCTTATAAAAGGTAAGCCTACCACTGGCAGTCTAAAAGCTTTGGGAGGGCTTTTAATTGCTGCTTTTGTAAGTTACGAAATAGCGGGGATAAGTCTAATAGAGGTAACTATAGATTCTCTCATCATAGCACTTTTTACTAACCTTTTAAACCTTCTTGATTTAAGGCCAGGAAGAAGTGCCAAAGGCTTTTTACTCCTTTCATTGCTATTTTTATTGATTGGCAGGGGAAAGCCAGAGTTTTTGTTTATCCTTTTTGTGATTGTACTCGTATATCTGCCGGAAGATTTAAAGGCACAGCTTATGATGGGAGATACAGGTTCTAACGTTTTGGGAATGGCTAGTGGGATAGCGGCCATTTTGCTTTTCAACTTTTATGAAAAGCTGATAATACTTTTTGCACTGATTTTATTTCACCTTTTTACTGAGAAGTATTCTTTAACTGCTATAATTGAGAAAAATAAATTTTTAAATTATCTAGACATGCTAGGAAGAAAAGGGGAAGAGTGATGTGATAAGCACCTACCTTGGAAAAGTCAGCAAAGTGATATCAAAAAGAGAAAAGATTTCTGTAGTGGAAATAAGTACCAAAAATGAAAAAGCCTTAGCTATAAATTACGACGAGCTTACGGGGGAGGTAAAAGAAGGGGATTTTGTCTATGTGAATAAGACTGCCCGCCTTCTCAATTTGGGTACAGGTGGGTATGACTTTATTGTCGCAAACTTAAGGTATGAAAAATTTGATAATATTAAAAAAGGTCACATAATGAAATTGAGGTATACCCCTTTTCAGATAAATCTTTTGACAATGGAAGAGGAAAAAAGTCCCTATCATAAGGAATTTGATAAATTCAGAAATTTAGAAGGATTTCCTGTCATAGTGGGGGAGCTCCACAGCATGGTAGCTCCTGCTGCTTTGGTCCTTAAAAAATTAGCTCCTGATGTCAAAATTACTTACATAATGACAGATGGAGGTGCACTTCCTCTTTACTTCAGCAATGCAATTTACGAATTAAAAAAGATAGGAGCAATTGACAACACAATTACCATTGGACATGCTTTTGGCGGAGATTATGAATGTGTCAACATCTACACGGCTTTAATAGCTTCGAAGGAAATTTTAAATTCAGACGTGGCCATAGTTGCCATGGGGCCTGGGATTGTGGGGACAGGTACAAAATATGGCTTTTCAGGTGTGGAACAAGCCCACATAATAGATGCTGTTAACAAAATGGGAGGAAAGCCTGTGCTAATTCCAAGGATAAGTTTTAAAGACGCAAGGGGGAGGCATCAGGGCATAAGTCACCACACTGTTACTGTGCTGGAATTGTGCTATTCTTCCTGTGTCATAACTTTTCCTTCTATGGACTCTGAGAAGGAAGAATTGGTGAAGAGGCAGATAAATTCAAATGCTGTCTTTTCTAGATTCGATATTCGCTTTATTAACGCTTGCGACACAGCTAAGTATTTAGAGGAAGCAGGATTTTATGTAACCACAATGGGAAGAAGTTATGAAGAGGAAAAAGAATTTTTTAATGCTTGCGGTGCTGCCGCTATTTATGTAGCTAGTGAATTACTTAACTGAATCTGTCAGGTCTTTCAAAGTGGAATATCTCATGCTTAGCTCTTTTAAAAAGACAAGCAGATTTGAAAATTTCCCTGTGTATAAGAGCACAATCATTTTTCTCACCTCATTTCTATAGTATGCATTTGGAGTAAAAATTATACATAGAAAGGAAGGTAAAAATGGAACAAAAAGAGCCTACAGTAAGCACTAAAAAGGTATTTGAAGGGAAGATAATAAACTTAAGAGTTGATGAGGTAAGGCTTCCAAATGGGAGAATAACTACGAGAGAAATAGTAGAGCACCCTGGCGGTGTCTCAATAGTAGCAGTCACAAATGATGGGAAAATCCTTTTAGTAAAACAGTACAGGAAACCGGCTGAAGAAGTTTTGCTAGAGATACCTGCAGGAAAGCTGGAAAAAGGAGAAGACCCTTTGGAGTGTGCCAAAAGAGAGCTTTCAGAAGAGACAGGGTATGAAGCGGGTCACATAGAGCATTTGATTACTTTTTACACTACTCCTGGCTTTTCCAATGAAAAGATGTACCTTTATTTTGCAAAGGATTTAAAGAAAAGCAAGATACATCCTGATGAAGATGAGTTTTTAGAAGTGGGCGAATATTCTCCGGAAGAACTGTGGAAGATGATTTTAGAAAATAAGATAAAAGATTCCAAAACGATAATAGGCGTTCTGTATTATTTGAAAATGAGGAATGAAAAAATATGATGAAGATTTATGGAGATTTGCACATCCACATAGGTAGAACTGAAAAGGGTATTTCTGTAAAAGTCGCTGCTTCGAAGGATTTGACTGTTTTAAACATTTTAGAAAGAAGCTTATTAAAGGGGATAAACGTTGTCGGTATAGTAGATTGTGCATCTCCACCTGTAATTCACGAGATAAAAAGACATTGCGAAGAAGGAGTGCTATCTTGCATTGAAGGAGGAGGACTTAAGTACAAGGGAAAAGTTACGCTGATTTTAGGAAGTGAGATTGAAATTGGGGGAGAAGAAGAAGGCTCTCCCCATTTAATTGGATATTTTAAAAGCATAGAAGACATTTCCTCTTTTTCTGAAAAAATAGGCAAGTATATGAAAAATATAAGATTGAGTTCCCAAAGAGTAAGCCTAAACAGCGAACAGGCAGTAGAAGTTATAAAAAGCTGTAACGGTATAGCTGTTCCTGCCCACGTTTTTACTCCTTTTAAAAGCTATTACGGAAGCTGTACTGATAGATTGCACAAGGTCTTTAAAGACCGCTACAAGGAAATTGAGGCAGTAGAATTGGGACTGAGTGCTGACTCGGATATGGCGGACCAAATTGAAGAGCTATCATTAAAGACTTTTCTTTCTAATTCAGATGCCCATTCTTTAAACAAAATTGGAAGGGAATTTAATGTCTTTGAGGTAGAAGAAGCAAATTTTGAAGAAATCTTAATGGCTCTAAAGAGAAAAAAAGGAAGAAAAGTTGTAAAAAATTACGGCTTAGACCCTAAATTGGGGAAGTACCACAGGACTTTCTGCCTTGAATGCGGTTATATAGCGAAAGAAACTCCCCCTGTTAGAAGATGCCCCAGATGTGGAAGTGATAAAGTATTGATGGGGGTAAGGGACAGAATAGAAGAAATAAAAGACTATGATACCAGACATCCTGATTTTAGATCCCCCTATATCTATCAGATTCCTTTGGAATTTATTCCTAATATAGGAAAAAGAACAGTAGAAAAGCTTGTACATCACTTTGGAAGTGAACTTTACGCTCTTCATGAGGCTTCTTACGAAGATCTAGAGAAGGTCGTGGGTGAGAAAAACGCTCTCAATATTTTAAAGGCGAGAAATGGAGAACTTACTGTTTCTTCGGGTGGAGGCGGAATATACGGGAAGGTATTGTTAGAATAGTTGAGGAATATTGTCCCCTTTTTATTCATAAATTTAAATTAGCAAAGAAAAAATAGGGGGCAATATTCTTGAAATTTGTAAAGGCAGGATTTTATTCCCATATCAGAGGAAATTTTTTTCTATATGTGCTGGTGTTAACTGCTCTGATGATTGGCATTACTACAGGGGCTTTTACAGTAAACAATATAACTGACATTCAAAGGGAGCAGATAAGAGAATATATTTCCAAGTTTTATCAAATCGCAAAGACTATAGAACTAAGTCCCGTGCAGATTTTTAAGCAATCTCTTTTAAACAATTTTGTGACAGTCTTTTTGCTCTGGATTTTGGGAGCCACCATAATAGGCATTCCTTTTATATTTCTAATCGTTGGCATGAGAGGTTTTACGTTAGGCTTTTCAATAGGCGTACTGATTAAGGAAATGCAAATGAAGGGAGTACTTCTAACGCTTTTGGGGGTATTGCCTCAGAATATTTTTATACTTTTAGGGATTTTGTTTACTTCAGTTACTGCAATCAATTTTTCTGTATATCTTTTGAAAAATAAAAAATTTTACTTTGAGGAATTAGCTTCCCAATTTATTTCCTACACTTTTGCAATTTATGCAGGCTTTCTGTTTATAATGCTGGGATGCCTGATAGAGTCTTACCTTACCCCGTATGTATTACTTCTTCCTATTTTTTCGCCGTAAAAAAGAAGGAAATTGACGATTTATGTTGAATATTTATAATTAATGAACTTATATAGAAAATTAGAAAATTGTAGGGGTAAAAGGGTATGGCTGAAAGCGTGGTTGGGGAGTTTTTGGAGTTTTTAAAGAAAAATAAAAGGCTATCTAAGAATACATTAGAGTCTTATTCCAGAGATATAGAGCAATTTTTAACTTACATGAATGAACATGGGATAAATTTTTGTTCTGCTAAAAAGTCCACCATTATAAATTACCTTTATTTTCTAAAACAGCAGGGAAAATCTCAGGCTACCATATCTAGGGCCCTTTCTTCAATAAAAGCTTTTTATCACTATTTGTTTGCTAAGAAAAAAATTGAGGAAGACCCCTCTTATGGTATAAATGCTCCCAAAGTAGAAAAAAAGGAGCCTGTTACCTTGACAGTAGAACAAGTAGATATGCTTTTATCTTTTGATTTTGGTAAAGATGAGAAAGGATTGAGAGATAAAGCGTTGATAGAATTGATGTACGCTTCCGGCCTTAAAGTCTCTGAAGTGATATCTTTGAAGATAGAAGATGTAAATTTGGCCAGTGGCTACATCGTAGTGCGCTCTGGAAAGGAAAGGGTTATTCCTATAGGTTCTTACGCAGTTGCTGCACTTCAGGAATATATTGAAAAAGGAAGAAAACCCAAAAAAGGAGAAAAAGCCCTTTTTCTCAATTTGAGAGGGAAAAGGCTTACAAGGCAGGGATGTTGGAAGATAATAAAGGAATACGCTGACAAAATAAGTCCGGGTTTGCCTTTAACTCCAAACATTTTGAGAAAATCTTTTGCCCAGCACATGCTTCAAAATGGAGCAGATTTAAAGACTGTCCAAGAGATGCTGGGATATGAGGCAGATTTTGGAAATAGTTTACTTTCTCTGGTTTCGCGGTCAAAAATGAAAGAAGTTTACAATAAATTTCATCCAAGAGCTTGAAAAGGCATAAAATTTACCCTCCGGTGCACAATATAAAATAGCAACGAAGGAGGGTGAATTTTTATGTCAAAAAAGTTTTTAGCATTATTGATAAGCACATTTTTGCTGTTTAATACGGCATATGCGGATGTCATGAATTTAAAAGCAAAATCTGCAATACTTATGGAGGCAGAAACTGGAGAGATTCTATATGAAAAAGATATTCACAAACCTTTGCCTCCTGCTAGTGTGACGAAAGTAATGACTTTGCTCCTTGCGATTGAGGCGATAGATTCAGGGAAGATCAAAGTCACAGACAAAGTGGTCACCAGCAAACATGCTTTTGACATGGGGGGTACTCAAATATACCTTGAGGTAGGAGAAGAGATGACTGTGGACGATTTGATGAAAGCTATTGCGATGAACTCAGCAAATGATGCATCTGTAGCTTTAGCTGAATATATAGCCGGTACAGAGGAAAATTTTGTGGAACTGATGAACAAGAGAGCAAAGGAACTGGGAGCCAAAAATACCACTTTTAAAAATGCTACAGGTCTTCCTGAAGAAGGACATTTAACCACGGTGTATGATATAGCAATGATTTCCAGAGAACTTGTAAAACATCCGTCAATTTTTAAGTATTTGACTAATAAAATTGACTCCTTGAGGAATGGGAAATTCAGCCTTATAAACACAAATAAACTGCTTTGGAGGTACAAAGGAGTTGATGGAATAAAAACAGGTTCTACCTCTGAGGCTCTTTACTGCATGGCTGCAACCGCAAAAAGAGGAGATACCAGGTTGATTGCTGTGGTATTTGGAGCTCCCGATTCGGAGACTAGGTTTAGCGAGACGGCTAAATTGCTGGATTACGGGTTTGCAAATTTCGAAACGGTGAAAGTAGCTTCAAAAGGGGAAATACTAGGAAAGATAAAGGTTTTAAAAGGGAATAAGGAGATGGTAGAGGGAATTTCATTAAAAGATGAATATGTAGTTGTGAAAAAAGGCGAAGGGAAAAATATTAAAAAAGAGGTGGAGCTTAAGAATTTTCTCACTGCTCCTGTAAGTAAAAATAATCCGTTAGGAGTGCTCAAAATCCTGCAGGAAGGAAAACTGATAAAGACAGTTGACATATACCCTGCCACTGATGTGAAGAAGGCGAATTTCTTTGAGAATTTTAATAAGGTGATAAACTACTGGATTAAGAAAGGGAGTTAAGGCGGACGGGTTTTTATCCCGTCCATTTATTTTTTAGAAAATTATTCTAAAAAAGGAGGATTTTTTAAATTTGTATCGAATATAATAGGGGGAGGTTGATATGAATGGGAGCAAAATTTTCTAAAAAAGACAGCACTTTAGTTGTAAAGATTGAAGGAGAATTGGACCACCATGAGGCGGAGAGAGTAAAAAGGGCAATTGATGAAGAGTATGAAAAGAAGAGCTGTAAGAATATGATTTTTGACCTAAAAAACCTCACTTTCATGGATAGCTCAGGAATCGGCGTCATAATCGGAAGATACAAAAAAGTAAAAAATAATGGTGGGAAAGTGGCAATTGTAAATGCAAATCAACATTTAAAAAAAGTAATTGAGGTTTCTGGATTGTTGAGAATAATTAAGTGTTATAATAGCCTTGAGGAAGCCATAAAGGACATGTAAGGGGGATAATAAGAATGGAATACAACAACATGATGGAATTGAAATTTTTAAGCAAGTCACAAAATGAATCTTTTGCTAGGACTGTAGTGGCTGCATTCGCCGCGCAGTTGGACCCGACGATTGAAGAGATTGCAGATATAAAGACGGCAGTATCTGAAGCTGTAACCAATTGCATAATTCATGCTTATGAAAATAAAATAGGAATTATTACTATAAGAGCCTTTATCTTGGACAATAAAATCACCATTGAGGTCATAGATGAAGGAAAGGGAATTGAAGATGTAGAAAAAGCCATGCAGCCTCTTTTTACAACTCGTCTGGAGGAAGAAAGAGCTGGAATGGGATTTACAGTCATGCAGACCTTTATGGATGAGCTAGAAGTAGAGTCTACTCCAGGCAAAGGAACTTTAGTGAGAATGACTAAATACATAGGGCGAAATAGATGAGGTGACCATCCCATGAAGGAGGAGGAAAATCTTGAGCTTATAAAGCTTGCAAAAAATAATGACAAAGCTAGTCTTGAGAAATTGATTTTGGAAAACAGCGGCCTTATCTGGAGCATTGTAAAAAAATTTGCTAACAGAGGCTATGAATTAGAAGATTTATATCAAATAGGGTGTATAGGATTTGTAAAGGCTGTGCAGAAGTTTGACGAATCTTACAATGTGAAGTTTTCTACATATGCTGTTCCCATAATAATGGGGGAGATAAAGAGGTTTTTAAGAGATGATGGATTGATAAAAGTCAGTAGGTCTTTGAAAGAACTTTCTTCTAAAGCCTTTTACATGAAAGAAGTATTGAGCAATGAGCTGAATAGAGAGCCTACTATTAACGAAATTGCAGAAAGGCTCAATGTAACCCCGGAAGAAATTGCTATGGCTTTTGAATCGGCTGCCACAGCGGAATTTCTTTATGACAGCATAAGCCATGAAGAAGAGGACAGGCAGCTTATTGAAATGGTGGGAGATAAAGAAGATAGTGTAGATTTAGAAGAAAAGCTTACACTTCACATGATCATAGACAAGCTAAAACCTAGGGAGAAGCAAGTGATATTTTTGAGGTATTTTAAAGACATGACTCAGACGGAGGTAGCGAACATCCTGGGAATTTCTCAGGTGCAGGTTTCAAGGATAGAGAAAAAAGTTTTGGAAAAGATAAGGAAAGAATTAGAAAAAGTGTAGCATTTGGCATGAATGCTACACTTTTTTTGAATTAATTCAACTTGTTCTTCACATACTAATACTGGCTGGTGAGATGAGATGAAAAAAATTTTAATTGCAATTGCTGTGCTACTTATAATTGTAGCTATTTTTTATCTGCACAGGTCTGGTAAGAAAATACCAGACAGCGCCAATCTAGTGTATAAAGGAGGAGATAGTATGGCTGTGGTGAAGGTCTTAAACGTAGTTGGAGACTCCACAGTAAGCTGGGAAGATGCAATTCACAAAGCTGTTGAAGAAGCCGCTAAAAGCGTTCCGAATATTTCAGGAATAGAAGTCGTAAATCAGACGGCAAATGTTAAAAATGGAAAGATAGTGGAGTATAAAGCCAACATACAGATAGCTTACAGAGCAGATGGACAACTAGATTAACTTTGAGAGCACCGCTTATGGTGCTCTTTTATGAGAAAGGGGAGAAAAAATGGAGAGAGATGTAAAAAAAGAGCAAGAATACAAAAACATAGCTCAAAAGTATGAACCAAAACCCACACTCCTGAAAAATGTGGTTATGGCTTTTATTGTAGGAGGGCTGATAAGTGATATAGGCCAATTTTTCTTGAATTTTTACCTTTCAAAGGGATTTTCTATGGAAGATGCCAACACACTGGTGGCAATAACAATGGTGTTTATAGGGGCTTTTTTAACTGGCATAGGAGTATACGATGATATTGGCAAATTTGCGGGAGCTGGCAGCATAGTTCCAATAACGGGTTTTGCGAACTCCATTGTGTCACCTGCAATGGAATTTAAAAGAGAGGGCTTTGTGTTTGGCGCAGCTGCAAAAATGTTTACTATTGCAGGTCCTGTTATAGTTTACGGCGTTAGCACTTCAATATTGATAGGAATAATATACTACTTCCTGAAGTAAAGGGGGAAAAAGGCATGGCAGAAAAGAAATTAGGTGCTCAAACAGTAAAATTTAAAAATCCTCCTTCCATAATTGCAGGAGGTACAATTGTAGGTCCAAAAGAGGGAGAAGGTCCTTTGAGAGATTATTTTGACATGATTTTGATAGATGACACGTATGGAGAAAAGAGCTGGGAGAAGGCAGAGTCTAAAATGTTTCAGGATGCCGTGAACTTGGCTCTTAAGAAGGCAAATTTAAAAATTTCTGATATTGACTACCTTTTAGGAGGGGACCTTTTGAATCAGATTATAAGTGCTAATTTTGCGGCGAGGCAGTTAAATGTACCTCACTTTGGGCTTTATGGAGCTTGTTCCACTATGACTGAAGGTTTAACTCTGGGAGCGATGTTAATTGACGGTGGGTATGCGGATTATGTGATAGCCGCTACTTCTAGCCATTTTTCCACCGCAGAAAGGCAGTTTAGGTATCCGCTCGAACAGGGGATTCAAAGGCCTTTCACTTCGCAGTGGACTGTAACTGGAGCTGGTGCAACTATTTTGGCATCTACAGGCGAAGGACCGTATATAACGCATGCTACAACTGGGAAAGTCGTTGACCTCGGCATGAAGGATGCTAATAACATGGGTGCTGCCATGGCACCTGCAGCAGCAGATACTATAATAACTCACTTCAAGGATACGGGATTTGCCATAGAAGACTATGACTTAATTATGACAGGAGATATGGGGAGGGTAGGGAGAGACATACTTTTAGAATTGCTTTATAAAGAAGGGTTTGACATTGCCGATAAGTATAAAGACTGCGGGATAGAAATTTTTTATGAGTCTCAGGACGTTCACTCGGGAGGAAGTGGGGCAACCTGTTCAGCCGTTGTTTTAAATGGATGGCTGCTTTCCCAAATAAGAAATGGAGTATATAAAAAAGTGCTTTTTATGGCAACAGGAGCATTATTATCTCCCACCAGTACCTATCAGGGTGAATCTATTCCAGGGATTGCCCATGCAATAACAATATCTGCAACACTTTCTTAGGAGGTATTTTATGGATTATGTCAGAGCTTTTTTGATGGGCGGTTTAATTTGTGCCATCGCACAAATTTTGATAGATAAGACAAAATTGACTCCTGCAAGAATACTTGTAACATATGTTACACTTGGAGCTATTCTCGGAGGGATAGGAGTCTATAAAAAATTGATCGACATAGGAGGAGCTGGAGCTACTATTCCTCTTTTAGGTTTTGGAAACTCTTTAGCACAGGGAGTGATAAAGGCCGTAGAAAAGGACGGGTTGATTGGAGCTTTTACTGGAGGACTTACGGCTACAGCAGGAGGGATTTCTGCTGCTATATTTTTCGGATATATTTTTGCTCTCATGTTTAACTCTAAAACTAAGAAGTAGAGTCTTAGTTTTAGCTTTTTTTTATTTTAGGCTGTGATATAATATAAAGAGTAAGGGGAAATTTAGGTAAAAAGGGTGGTTGTTTGCGCATACAAATTGAAGGCAAAGAATTGATCTCATATTTAAAAGAAATTTCACAAAAAGTAGGTGTAAAGTCATATATAGTTGGAGGGGTTGTGAGGGATTTTTTACTAGGGGTTGAAAACTGGGACATCGATGTAGTAGTAGAGGGAAATGGAATAGATTTTGCTTATGAGTTAAATGAATACATAAAGGGCGAATTGGTAGAGTATCCAGCTTTTAAAACTGCTACTATTAAAAAAAGTGGCATTTCAATTGATGTAATTTCTGCCAGAAGAGAATATTACGATTATCCAGCAGCCTTGCCCAGGATTGAATTTGCTGATATATATGAAGATATGAGAAGAAGAGACTTCACTATTAACACTTTGGCCTACGATGTGCTGGAGGAAAAGATACTTGACTATTTTGGGGGAATCGAGGATTTAAAAAAGGGGATAATAAGGGTTCTCCATGAAAAGAGCTTTATAGATGACCCCACGAGGATATTTAGGGCTATAAGATATTCTGTGAGATATTCTTTTGAAATTGAAGCTAATACAGAGGCTTTGATGAAAGATTCCATAAAAAATATTTCCCTCTTATCAGAAGACAGGATAAGGAATGAACTTTTTTTAATACTAAAAGAACCTAAAGCAAAGGAAATGATAGAAAAAGTTATAGAATATGGGATTGATAAAGTAATCTTTAAAGATGTTCCTGTAAATGTAGATAAGCTAGATGTTTTTGTTGAAGATTTAGACTTAAGTTTATTCCGTCTTCTAATATTGTTTTATAAAATTGCTGAAAAAGACGTGGAAAAAGTGCAGAAGGCTTTAAAGTTGAACAAAGAACATTTGAAAGCTCTTAGAGAACTAATTTTTTTAAGGGAAGAGATAAAATACAGAAGGTGGATTAGAAAATTAAGAGAAACATTGGAAAGCGCTAGAAATGAAGTGCTGAAAGTTTTCGAAGTCATGGAAGGAGATAAGGCGAAAAAAATAATTGAAAGCAAGCCTTATATAAAAGGAAAGGACATTAAAAACTTGGGAGTTTCACCTGGCCCTTTATACGGAGAATTGCTGGATGAGGTATTTAAAGCTAAACTTGAAGGAAGACTGAAAAGCAAAGAAGAAGAGATTTCGTTTGTGAAGAACATCTTACGAGTTGGAAAGGAGAATACAAGTTGCTGCTAGATTTTATATACAGAATTCCAGCTTTGCTTTTGGCGATGAGTTTTCACGAGTTCAGCCATGGATATGTGGCTGACAGGCTAGGAGACCCTACTCCGCGGCAAAGCGGAAGGCTAACGTTAAATCCTATAGCTCACATAGACCCCATTGGACTCTTAATGCTCTGGATTTTAAAGTTTGGATGGGCGAAACCTGTTCCAATAAATCCGCTTTACTTCAAGGATAGAAGAAAGGGAGTGTTTCTCGTAGCTTTGGCGGGCCCCTTGTCTAATGTTTTACTAGCGATCGTCACCAGGATTTTATTAGTGCCATTTGGGCATGTCCCTGTTCTGGCACCCATACTATATTTACTGTACGTTTACAATTTAATTTTTGCTGCTTTTAATATAATTCCCGTTCCTCCTTTAGACGGTTCAAAAGTGCTGTGGAGCTTGCTTCCTCCAAGGGAGGCTTATGTAATTTCCCAGTATGAAATGTACGGACAGGTCCTCCTGCTTGTCTTAGTATTTACAGGAATTATTGGCAAAGTTATGTGGCCTCTCATAAACGGACTTGACTATTTCATAACTCTCTTACTAAAACCTTTTGGGGTGTAGAAATGTACACAGTAAAACTAGAAATTTTTGAAGGACCTTTTGATCTTTTGTTTCATTTGATTGAAAAAAACGAAATAGATTTGATGGACATTCCCATATCTATAATATTAGACCAATATATGGAGTACATAAGAAGTCTGCAAGAAATGGACCTTGACGTAGCTTCGGAATTTATAGTGATGGCGGCTACGCTGGTGGAAATCAAGTCAAGGATGCTTCTACCGAAATTTAGATTGGAAGAAGAAGCAGAAAAAATAGAAGAGGACCCGAGAGAAGAACTTGTAAAGCAACTTATAGAGTACAAAAAATACAAAGAAATTGCGCAGCTTTTAAGCGGAATTTGCGGGATAAACCGCAGGTTTTTTAAAGAGGAGCCAGATTTAAATTATATAGACAAAAGAGTAGCTTTAAACTATTCGGTTGAAGATATAGCAAATGTGTACAGAAAAATTCTTGAAAGAAATAAAGAAAAAGAAAATAAAATTGAGATAAAGAAGGAAGAATATACAGTAGTAAGCAAAATTAAAGAACTGCTGACCTATCTTGTGAAAAAGCCTGCTCTATGGTTTAGTGAAATTGTAAGAAAAAGTAGAAGCAAGTTAGAAGTGGTGGTATCTTTTGTTGCCCTTTTAGAGCTCATAAAACTAAACAGAGTAGCGGCAGAACAGCAAACAGCTTATGGGGATATATTTATTAGATTTTTAGGAAGAGAAGGGAGAAAACATGACCCAGGAAGGCAAGATTGAAGCTATCCTCTTTGCAGCAGGACAAGCAGTAAAAATAAGGACTCTTGCAGAAGCATTAGAAGTTACTGAAGAAGAAGTAAGGGAGTTGCTTAAAAGGTTAAAGGAAGAATATGTAAAGAATCATAGAGGAATAGACATAGTGATTTTTGAAGATAAAGTTCAGATGTGCACTAACGATTCGTACGGAGACATTGTAAGAAAGGCTTTGAAGATGGAAATAACCCAAGGGTTATCTCAGGCAGCTCTAGAGGTTTTAGCGATAATTGCCTATAACCAGCCTATTACAAAAGCAGAAATTGAAAGAATAAGAGGAGTAAGAAGTGATAAACCTATCAATACCTTATTGGAATACAATTTGATAAAAGAAAGCGGAAGAGCTTCATCTCCAGGTAGACCTATCCTCTATTCGACTACAGAGGATTTTTTGAAATACTTTGGCATATCTTCTTTAAAAGAATTGCCCGAAATTGAACCTACTTCTTAGTTTTAAATGTTTATTCGGGCATTTTATAGAGGTGGAATGATGAAATATATATCTTTTGGCCTTCTAGTTTTTATTTTTTTAGTTGCCTTATATTTTTTGCCTCTCAAAGTAAAAGTCAAAAGCAGGAAGGAAGGAGGAACTATTTCCCTGGAAATAGAAATAAATATATTTTTTGTAAAACTATTGAGATTTAATTTGCATTCTTTTGAAGGAAGTAAGAGTAGCGTTTTGAAAGTTCTGGGGATAAATTTAAATATAGAAAAAAGAGGGAAAGACCTTTACAAGAAAAGTGGAGAGAGTTTAGGAATAAGTGTAAAAAACATGGGTTTTTTTGAAATTTTGAGGATTTTTAAAGATATGCTAAAAGGAACTGTAGTATATAGATTTTACCTTGCCATAAAGGTTGGACTGGAAGATGCAGCTTACACAGCTATTCTGACAGGTTCGCTGTGGGGAATGGTATACACAGCCATTATGCCCTTTTATAACAACGCAAAATTTTTAAACCCTCCAGAGGTGCATATCATGCCTATCTATGGAGAAAACAGAGTAGAGGGAGATTTAATTTGCATATTTAAGACGAGCTGTGGTAATATTATTATTAATGGAATGAAGTTGTGGAATAATTTAAAGGGGAGGTGAAAAGATGAGTGACCACCCAATAGATGCCCTGATGAAAACCACAATGGAAAGCTTAAAGGACATGATTGATGTAAATACTATCGTAGGAGATGCAGTAGAGGCTCCTGATGGAACTATAATAATTCCAATTTCAAGGGTCACTTTTGGTTTTGCTGCAGGAGGAGGAGAGATAAACCTTTCTAAAGGAGATAAAAAAGGTACTGACCAAGAATCTTCTCAGAGTATGCCTTTTGCTGGAGGAAGCGGAGCAGGAGTATCTGTACAGCCGGTGGCGTTCATGGTAGTAGGACAAGGACAAATTAGGCTTTTACCTGTCACTCAGAGCGCTATGTTAGAGAGAATTATAGATTTGACTCCTAAACTTTTAGAAGAAATTCAGAATCTCTTTAGCAAGGGGAAAACGGCAAAAAAACCTCAAAGTCAAATCATTACTACTGGAAATGATGTTTAAAAGTGGGGGAACCCACTTTTTTGTATATACAGGGGAGTTGAAATATGAAGAAATATTTTCCTTTGCTTTTAATTTTGATGTTTTTTGTCACTTTTTCTAAAGTTTATGGAAGTGATATTCCTTCTGTTTCTGCGAAGGCTGCCATAGTTATGGACCAGAATACAGGTAGAGTCTTGTATGAAAAGAATGCCCATTTGAAATTACCAATGGCCAGCACTACTAAAATAATGACGCTTCTTATAGCTTTAGAGAGAGGAAATTTAAATGACATTGTGACGGTGAGTCAAAAGGCAGCGAGTGTGGGAGGTTCTTCTATCTGGCTTTCTCCTGGAGAAAAAATAGATATGGAAAGCCTGCTCTACGGTCTCATGTTAAATTCAGGAAATGACGCTGCGACTGCTATAGCAGAACATATTGGAGGAACTGTAGAGAATTTTGTTGAGATGATGAATCAAAAGGCGAAAGAGATAGGGGCTTACAATACACATTTTGTAACGCCATCAGGGCTTGACATTGGCATTGATGACCATTACACGACTGCTTATGACCTGGCACTCATAACAAGATATGCTTTTTTAAATTATCCTAAGTTTGCAGAGATTGTGTCAACAAAAGAAAAGACGATTCCATGGGAAGGAAAAGAGTGGGACAGGTATTTGAGAAATAAAAATAAGCTTTTGTGGATATACGAAGGAGCTGATGGCGTAAAGACAGGATTTACTAATAAAGCTGGAAGGTGCCTTGTTTCTTCGGCTACCAGAGAGGGGCGGAGGTTTATTGCAGTAGTTTTAAACAGTCCCCCTATGTGGGAAGACTCCATGAAAATTCTAGATTACGCATTTTCTAAATTCAAGCCTTTTAAGGTATTTGAAAGAAATGATGTGGTGAAAAAGGTAAAAGTGGAAAAAGGAAAAATAGAAGAAATTGAAGTTGCAGTAGAAAAAGACTGTATCATACCTGTCTCTGAGGAAGAAATTGGGGAAGTTAATCTAGAGTTTCACATTCCTGATAAGTTAGAAGCTCCAATCAAAAAAGGGGAAAAAATAGGGCATGTAGTTGTAAAAATAGGGGAGGAGAAAGTCTGCGAGGTTAATTGCCTTTCTTTTCAAGAAGTAGATAGGCAAGATTTTGTGTACAATTTTAAAAGGGTAATAAAAAAGTGGATTGAAATTTTTAACCCCTCTTGACTTTTCAAGAGGGGTTTTATTTTGTAATAGTTTTGAACCTCCGAGAATATTTTATTAATGTAAAAATCGGAGGTGAACAAATTGGCAAATAGGCTGGAATGCGTAGATGCAGGGACAGAATATTGCCCCTGCTACTTGGCTGAACTTAATGAATGCATAGTGTGCTCTCAACTTCAGGGAAAGAAATTTTGCGATTGCAATTGGAGGGGGGTATGCATTTTTCAGGAATTTGTGTGGGCTGGTTACAAGGCAAAGGCCACTAGGAGTACCGTTTTTTCTAAAGTTGTAAAGAGGGAAGAGATAAACGACGAGGTGATAGTTCTTACTCTCAAAGTGCCCAATAAAATGGCTAGGGACCTGAATGAACCTGGTTCTTTTGTTTTTATAAGAGGCTATTTGAGTCCTTCTTTTTTCGACACACCTATGTCTGTAATGTGGGCAGACGAGGTGGAGGGAATTATTAAGATAGCTGTTCAGGTAACTGGACCTAAGACAAAGCTTATTGCTAACGCGAAAGAGGGGCAAGAGGTGTACATAAGAGGACCTTACTGGAATGGGATGTTTGGTCACAGGTACATAAAAGGGACACATAATTCTAAGGCTTTAGTAGTTTTAAGAGGGATTGCTCAAGCACCTGGAGTGATTGTAATCTTAAAACTAATTCAAAATAAAAACAAAATCATCGTACTTTTAGATAAAGGAAAAGTTAAGGCCAATTTTATAAAAGACTATCTTGAAAAACTTGACATAACTTTCGTAGAGACAGACCTTTTAACAGAAGAAGGGCAGAGGATTCTAAAAAAATTCATAAAGGACAAAGAGATCACTGTTGTCTACAGCGGAGGGTCTGATGAACAGCATCTAAACATTTTAGAGTATTTAGATACATACAACAGTGAAGCGTATTTAGCTGTGTCTAATAATAACAAGATATGCTGCGGAGAAGGGATATGTGGGAGCTGTGAAATTGAAATAGAGGGACAAAAGATGAGAACCTGCAAAGTCCAGGTAGATATAAGAAAAGCATTGGAAAGGAAGATGCTGCGTGGTTAAAGTGGTGGTCATTGGTGGAGGATGGGCAGGATGTGCTGCTGCCTTGGCGGCGAGGAAAGCCGGTGCAGAGGTTGTGTTATTAGAAAAAACTGACATGCTTTTAGGGTGTGGTTTGGTTGGAGGGATAATGAGGAACAACGGCAGATACACTGCTGCGGAGGAATTGATATATTTAGGTTGCAGCGAACTTATAGAAATAACTGACAAAGCTGCAAGACACGTAAACGTCAATTTTCCAGGGCATCGCCATGCCAGCCTTTACGACGTGACAATGGTAGAGCCGATGGTTAAAGAAATGCTGCTTAAAAAGGGTGTGACGATAAAACTGATGGCCAGAGCTACTGATGTGGTGATGGAAAGCAAAAGGCGGATAAAAGGAATAGTGCTAGCAGATGACACTGTAGAGTATGGAGATGTCTTTGTAGAAGCTACAGGTTCCACGGGACCTATGGGTAACTGTTTAAGATATGGAAATGGATGTGCTATGTGTATTTTGCGCTGCCCTTCCTTTGGACCTCGCATAAGCATAAGTTATAGGGCAGGTGTAGAGGACATCTTAGGAATGAGGGCAGATGAGGTATACGGTGCTTTTAGCGGCTCTACCAAGCTTAGCAAAGAATCTCTAAGCCCTGAAATAAGAGAAAAGCTTGAAAAAGAGGGTGTAGTAATATTGCCTGTTCCGAAGGAAGATGTCAATATGGAAAAATTAAATTTAAAGGTATGTCAACAATACGCATTGCCAGAATACGCAGAAAATGTTATACTATTAGATACTGGATATGTGAAATTGATGACTCCTTTTTATCCTTTGGAAAAGCTAAGAAAAATTCCTGGGCTTGAGAGGGCAAGATATGACGACCCTTACTCTGGAGGCAAAGGAAATTCAGTCAGGTATCTCTCTATGGCCCCTAGAGATAACTCTATGAGAGTGATAGGCCTGGATAACCTACTTTGTGCAGGGGAAAAATCAGGCCTTTTCACAGGCCATACAGAAGCCATGGTTACTGGATGTCTTGCAGGGCACAACAGCGTGAGGGTTGCCCTAGGGATGCCTACTTTAGAGCTTCCTAGGAATCTAGCCTCAGGGGATTTAATTGCCTATGCAAATGAAAGTATAAAGACTAAAGAGGGCCTCAAGAAAAGATATACTTTTGCAGGTGCGGAGTACTTTGAAAGGATGAAACAACTTGGCCTTTACACCACTGACACAGAAGCAATAAAGAAGAAAGTTATGAAAGATAACTTGTTAGGAATTTACGAAGAAAAATTGGTGTAAAATAAAATAGGGTGACAACAAATGGTAAGATTGCAAAAATACCTAGCAGAATGTGGTATAGCTTCAAGGAGAAAATGTGAGGAGTATATCTTACAAGGACGGGTAAAAGTAAATGGAAAAGTTGTGAAAGAATTAGGTACAAAAATAGACCCGGATGTTGACATAATCGAATTTGATGATAAAATTGTGAGAAGAGAAGAAAAGAAAGTGTATATAATGCTCTACAAGCCAGCAGGATATATCACTTCTGTAAAGGACCCTTTTGGCAGACCTACTGTTTTGGACCTAGTGAAGGTAAAAGAAAGGATATATCCTGTTGGCCGTCTTGACTTTGATACTTCTGGTTTGCTTCTTCTTACAAATGACGGAGAATTGGCGAATATATTGATGCACCCAAAACACGAAATAGTCAAGACTTATGTGGCCAAGATTAAAGGGATTCCTACAAAAGAAGAAATGGAAAGGTTTGAAAATGGGTTGATTATTGACGGAAGGAAAACGGCAAAAGCTAAAATACGCATTTTGAATGTAAAAAATGGGACAAGCGTGGTTGAGATACAGATCCACGAAGGGAGAAACAGACAAGTGAAAAAGATGTGTAAAGCGATTGGACATCCCGTCATAGCTCTTAAAAGGACAAAGATAGGTGAACTAGAATTAAAAGGTTTAAAGCCGGGAGAATGGCGTTATTTAACAGAAGATGAGATAAGATATTTAAAAAGCCTGAGGTGAATTATGTTTCATTTGAGATTTGCCAAAAGAGAAGACTTTCCCAAGATTGAAAAATTGGCAAAAGAATGTGGGGTAACTTCCGATTTGGATTTTTTGAGTGAAATTTTTATGATTGCAGAAGATTCTATTCCTTTTGGATTTATTTCTATGAGTATAAAAGATGATACAGTTTATATAACCAATTTTGTGCTGCTTCCTTCTCATAGAGACAAAAATCTTGAAAATTTGATAATAAGAGTGATATTAAACCACGCTTTAGATATGGGGCTTGAAAGGGCAGCTACTGACCTTAAGGCCTGGGAGGATTTTTTTTGTGAGATTGGCTTTGTGAGAGAAGGAAATTTTCAAGTTGTCAATTTAAAAAATTTTTTTAAAGAATAAAAATTACTGGAGGTGCTTTTGGTGGAACTTTGGTTTACAGAACATCAAGATGAAAATTTGAGGTTTTCTATTAAGGTAAAGGAGACGCTAGTTGTTGAAAAAACTCCTTATCAGCATCTAGCAATTTTGGACAGCTATCAATTTGGGAGGGTTTTAGTACTGGATGGAATCCTCCAGACTACGGAAAAAGACGAATTTGTGTACCATGAAATGATAGTCCATGTGCCTTTATTTACCCATAAAAATCCTAAAGATGTGCTTATAATAGGAGGAGGAGATGGAGGCTCAGTAAGGGAGGTTTTGAAGCATCCATCTGTTGAGAGGGTTGTTTTGGCTGAAATTGATGAGGCAGTTATAAGAAACTCAAAAAAATATTTGCCTACCATAAGCAGTGCTCTAGATGACCCCAGAGTAGAAATAATGATTGGAGATGGGATAAAATATGTCAATGAGCATAAAAACGAATTTGATGTAGTAATTGTTGACTCCACTGATCCAATAGGACCTGCAGTAGGACTTTTCACTTCAGACTTTTACAGAGCCGTATACGAGTGCCTTAGAGAAGATGGAATTATTGTAGCTCAAACAGAATCGCCTTTTATATACGGAAAACTGATTAACAAAATAAGCAAGATGTTCAAGGAGATTTATCCGATAACAAAAGCTTACATTGCTACAGTTCCCACATATCCCGGTAGCTTGTGGACATTTACAATGGGTTCTAAAAAATATGACCCAGAGGAAGTCGATGTAAATTCTATACCTAGAATTCAAACCAAGTACTATACACCGGAAATCCATAAGGCGGCTTTTGTGCTTCCTAAATTTGTAAAAGATATTTTTGATGAGGTGTAAAATGGGAGAAAGAGTAAATTTCATAGATACAGGAAAGTTTTTAACCGCTACTAAGGAATATGAGGAGGCAGACATTGTCTTGGTAGGGGTACCTATGGATTACAGCGTCAGCTTTAAGCCTGGTACCCGCTTTGGTCCTTCTTCTATAAGGCAGGCCTCCTATGGGCTTGAAACTTACAGCGTTTACCTTGACAGGCGCTTAGAAGACAAAAAAATATGTGATTTGGGAGATTTGGTGCTGCCTTATGGAAATATAGAGAAAAGCTTGAGATTAATTGAGGAAGTTGCTGAAAAAATAGTCAAAGATGGAAAAAAAGGCATTTTCTTAGGCGGAGAGCATTTGATTACTTATGGGATTTTAAAAAGTTATATAAAAAAATACGGAGATAAGTTGGCTATTTTACACTTTGACGCTCACACAGACCTAAGAGAAGAATTTTTTGATGAGCCCTATTCCCACGCTACTGTATTAAGAAAAGTATGGGAACTAAGCCCTAAAGTTAAAATATATCACTTTGGCATAAGGTCTGGAGAAAAAGAGGAGTTTGAATTTGCCGAAAAAAATACAAATATGTTTTTGTATGAAGTGGTAGAACCTCTAAAAAATGTGATAAGGGAGATAAAAGAAAATTTTATATACATAACTTTCGATATAGACGTATTAGATCCTGCTTTTGCACCAGGAACTGGAACGCCAGAGCCCGGTGGGATAACGGCAAAAGAGGCCTTGGAAGCCCTTCACCTTTTGAAAGATTTTAATGTGATAGGGATGGATTTAGTGGAAGTATCTCCTCCTTATGACGTCTCAGGTATTACATCTATACTTGCGGCAAAACTTGTAAGAGAAGCTATTCTCTCTTTCTTTTAAGTTTGGGGCCAAAAAGGCCTTTTTTTATTTTGACTTTTTTAGTATAATATATTAGGAGGAGGTATTAATATGAGCAATAAAGTTAAAATAACAGAAACAGTTCTAAGAGATGCCCATCAGTCTTTGATGGCTACTCGCATGACTACAGAGGAAATGCTGCCTATTGCAGAAAAGCTTGATAAGGTGGGATATCATTCTCTTGAGGTTTGGGGAGGAGCTACCTTTGATGCTTGTCTCAGGTTTTTAAATGAAGACCCGTGGGAGAGGCTGCGGGAGTTAAAAAAGAGGATAAAGAATACACCCCTGCAAATGCTTTTAAGAGGGCAAAATCTGGTAGGATACAGACATTATCCGGATGACATTGTAGAAAAATTTATAGAAAAGGCTGTGGCTAATGGAATAGACATAATAAGGATCTTTGATGCTTTAAATGATGTGAGGAACCTAGAAGTTGCCATAAAGGCGACAAAAAGGGTAGGAGCCCATGCGCAAGGGACTCTTGTCTATACTATAAGCCCTGTCCACACTATAGACCACTACATAAGAGTGGCAAAAGAACTGGTAGAATTAGGTGTAGATTCTATCTGCATAAAGGACATGTCGGGCATATTGAGCCCTTATGTAGCCTATGAACTGGTGAAGAGGCTCAAAGAGACAGTTAATGTTACCATACAGCTGCACAGCCATTACACGAGTGGAATGGCTTCCATGACTTATTTAAAAGCCATAGAAGCAGGGGTGGATGCGATAGATACAGCAATTTCTCCTTTAGCTTTGGGCACTTCTCAGCCTGCTACAGAGACCATGGTGGCAGCTTTGAAGGGAACTCCATATGATACAGGGCTTGACCTTGAACTTCTCTCAGAAATTGCTTCATATTTTAAGGAAGTAAAGCGAAATCACTATAAAGAAACAGAGTTTTCAATGGTTATGGGAGTTGACACAGATGTCCTTGTATATCAAGTGCCAGGAGGAATGCTTTCAAACCTCATTGCCCAGTTAAGAGAGCAGAAAGCTCTTGATAAGTATGAGGAAGTTTTAAAAGAAATTCCAAAAGTAAGGGAAGACTTAGGTTATCCGCCTCTAGTCACTCCCATGAGCCAGATGGTGGGAACTCAGGCGGTTTTAAATGTGATAACTGGTGAGAGGTATAAAATGGTTCCAAAAGAGGTAAAGGATTATGTGAAGGGATTGTACGGGAGGCCTCCTGCGCCCATTTCCGAGGAAGTAAAGAGAAAAATAATAGGGGATGAAGAGACAATAAAGGTGAGGCCAGCAGACCTTTTAAAGCCCCAATTTGAAGAGGCAAAAGAAGAGATAAAAGAGTATTACGAACAGGAAGAGGATGTGTTGACATATGTCCTCTTCCCACAAATAGCTAAAAAATTTTTTGAATACAGAAGAGCAAGGAAATACTATATAGATTCGACACTTATCAATTCAGAGTACATGACATATCCTGTTTGATTTGTATTTTGGCTTCCCTCTTGTAACACATCTTTTCATAATTCATAACATGTATTAGAAAGTTTAAAGGAGGGAAGCCTAATGACAATAGATGGATACACCCCTTATTACCCGCATCATCCTCATCCCGAACATTGCAGGAGTTTTTATACCGTGCAGCCCGGGGATTCGATGTGGTCCATTGCAAATAAATTCGGAATAAGCCTTGATTGTTTGATTAAGGCAAATCCCCAAATAAAAGACCCAAATTTGATATATCCTGGACAGCAGATTTGCATACCTTTCTATTGTCCACCCGTCTCTTATGAACAGTGCAGGACAATTTACACGGTAAGGCCTGGGGATTCTCTGTGGTCAATAGCTAACATGTTTGGGGTGAGTTTAGATTGCCTTATCAAGGCGAATCCGCAAATATCTGACCCAAATTTAATATATCCTGGGCAGCAAATTTGCATACCTTTCTACTGCCCACCGCCGTCTCCTCAAACTTGCAGAACTATATACACTGCTAAAGCAGGTGATAGTCTGTGGTCAATCGCCAACATGTTTGGAGTAAGTTTAGAGGCTTTGATCAAGGCAAATCCTCAAATAAAAGACCCTAACTTGATATATCCAGGACAACAGATATGTATTCCGTAAAAGGGCGCCTTTGTGCGCCTTTTTATTTTATTGCCTCTTTTTTCAGTTTATAATAAAATGGATATGATACAAAAGATTTGGAGGAGATGAAAAATGGGAAAAACCTCAGTACTGCTCACAAATGACGATGGAGTACAGGCAAAGGGGATACTCTACTTAGCAGAATATTTGAAAGAAAACGGATTTGATGTAGTAGTTGTAGCTCCAGAAAAAGAAAGAAGTGCCATAAGTCATGCAATAACGCTTCACAAACCTTTGAGACTAAAACCCGTTAGAGAAGAAGAAAATTTACGCATATATGCGATAAATGGAACCCCTTCCGATTGCGTCAAGATGGGAATTGAAGTTGTGATGGAGAAAAATCCTGATATTATAATTTCTGGAATAAACAATGGACTAAACATGGGCACAGACATATTGTACTCTGGCACAGTTTCTGCTGCTATAGAGGGAGCACTTTATGGCATACCTGCTCTTGCCGTATCTTTGGAAGAAGACGGAGACTTTGAAGAACAGCGCATGTACATTTTTTTAAAAAAATTGATAGAGAAAGTCTTGGAAGAAGGATTGCCAAAAAACACTTTATTAAATGTTAACATCCCAGATTTTAGAAAAGGGATTAATGGAATAAGAATTACAATTTTAGGAAGAAGAATTTACACAGAGACTTTTCAAAAGAACTACGACCCTAGGGGAAAAGAGTATTATTGGATGGCCGGTAAAATTTCGGAAATTGACAATGACGAAAGAACAGATATTGTTTCAGTCAAAAAAGGTTACATTTCGATTACTCCCATTCATTTTGACCTTACAGACTATGAGGCAGTTAAGAAATTGAGTTCCTGGAAAATTGACATATAATTTTAAATATTCTAAATGACGCAAGACTTGTATCAAAAATATTCTTGACAGTTGCTATTCATTTTATGAAGGAATTTTTGTTTTTTTATAGAATATATATATTGCGAAAAAATTGAGATGAGGGTGATATATTGGAGAAAAAACTGGTAATCATCGAAGATTGGTGCAAAGGTTGCGGTATCTGTGTCGAGTTTTGCCCTGTGAGAGTACTTGAGATAAAAGATGGCAAAGTAAGGCTAATAGATGAGGACAGGTGCATTAAATGCGGACTGTGTGAGATGAGATGTCCCGATTTTGCTATTTATTTAGAGGTGAAGGAAAATGTCGAAGGTGCTAATCCAGGGAAATGAGGCAGTAGTGGAAGGCGCTATAAGAGCAGGGATGAGGTTTTACGCAGGGTATCCAATAACTCCTTCTACTGAAATCGCCGAATTGTGCGCCGAGAAGCTTCCTTTTGTAGGCGGGAAATTCATTCAGATGGAAGACGAGATTGCCAGCATGGCTGCGATAATAGGAGCATCACTGGCTGGGTTAAAAGCCATGACAGCCACATCAGGACCTGGATTTTCTTTGATGCAGGAGAATATAGGCTTTGCAGCAATGGCGGAGGTTCCATGCGTAGTGGTGGATGTGCAGAGGATGGGTCCCAGCACAGGTATGCCCACATCACCTGCGCAAGGAGACGTAATGCAGTCAAGATGGGGAACTCATGGAGACCATTCCATAATAGTTTTATCGCCATCCTCAGTAAAGGAAGCCTATTATGTCACAATACAGGCCTTTAATCTTTCGGAAAAATACAGAAGCCCTGTGGTGGTCCTCATGGATGAAGTGATAGGTCATCTGAGGGAGACGGTAAATTTAGACGAGTACGGGGATATTGAAATAATTGAAAGAAAAATCCCAGAGGATATAGAAAATTACCTTCCCTACAAAGATATAGAAAATGGAGTTGCTCCTTTAATTCCCTTTGGAAAGGGAGTAAGATACCACGTCACGGGACTTGTGCACAATGAAAAAGGCCTTCCCACAAATGACACAAAAATTGCGGAGAGACTAATAAAAAGATTAGTTGACAAAATAGAAAAAAACAAGGAAGACATAGTCATGTACGAGGAAAAAGGCGAAAAAGAAGGAGACATTCTCTTTATCTCCTTTGGTTCAACAGCAAGGGCGGTGGAAGCAGCAGCAGAAGAGCTGAAGAAAGAAGGCTTCAAAGTTGGAATCTTCAGGCCAATAACAATATGGCCCTTCCCTGACACAAGGCTTAAGAAGACATACTCGGGATTCAAGAAAATATTTGTAGTAGAAATGAACAGAGGGCAGCTCTATTATGAAGTTGACAGGATAGTAAAAAGAGATGGAGCAGTTGAGAAAATAAACAAGGCGAACGGGGAATTTTTTACTCCTTGTGAAATTGTAGAGAAGGTAAAGGAGAGAATAAAAAATGGCTTCTAGGCTTGTGGAGGAATACTTCAGGAAGGAAACGTTACCAAACATATGGTGCCCAGGCTGTAGCAATGGAATAGTGACAATGGCAATAGTGAGAGCGATAGACAACTTAAAAATTGACAAAGACAAAGTGGTAGTAGTATCAGGGATAGGATGTTCTTCAAGAGCTTCAGGTTACTTAGACTTTAACACCTTACACACAACTCATGGAAGGGCAATAGCCTTTGCTACAGGAGTAAAATTTGCAAATCCAGAGCTTACAGTGATAGTGATAACAGGGGACGGGGACAATGCGGCCATAGGTGGAAACCATTTCATCCACGCAGCGAGGAGGAACATAGACATAACGGTCGTCATGTACAACAACCACATATACGGCATGACAGGAGGTCAGGCATCACCTACAATACCAAGGTACGATAAAGCCACAACAGCACCCTATGGCAACATAGACAGGGATTTTGACATATGCAAATTGGCTATAGGTGCAGGAGCAACTTATGTGGCCAGAGGCACAGCCTATCACGTACAGCAGCTTGTAAAACTCATAGAAAAAGGGATTTCCCACAAAGGCTTTTCTTTCATTGAAGCCATGAGCATATGCCCCACCTACTATGGCAGAAGGAACAAAAAGGGAAGTCCAGCAGACATGTTGAAGTGGCTTAAAGACAATTCGATTGACATAAACAAGGCAGCTAAAATGAAGCCGGAAGAATTGGAAGGCAAGATAATAATAGGCGAATTTGTAAACATAGAGGCTCCTGAGTACACAGAGGAGTATCAGAAGATGGTAGAGAGATTGAAGGTGAATGTAAAATGAGGTCCTTTGAAATAAGATTAGGAGGGTCTGGAGGACAGGGGTTAATTCTTGCAGGAATAATTTTGGCAGAAGCAGCAATACTGGATGGGAAGGTAAGCGTGCAGAGCCAATCCTACGGGCCTGAGGCGAGAGGAGGGTCCAGCAAAGCGGAGGTAATAATAAGCGATGGGCCCATTATATATCCAAAAGTTTTAAAGCCAGATGTACTGCTGGCTTTGACGAGTTCTGCCTATAAAAGCTACAAAGAGAATGTAAAAGAGACAGGGCTTATAATAGTTGACGATTCTGTAGAGGTAGAAAAAGAGAGCAAAGTAAAGACATTGAAATTTCCGATATTAAAGACGGCACAGGAAGTTGTAGGAAAAGCATATGTTGCCAATATAGTCTCTCTAGGTGTTATAGCAGAGCTTACAAAGATAGTTAGTGAAGAATCTTTAGAAAAAGCTGTTTTAAAGAGAGTGCCGGCTGGCACGGAAGAACTTAACAGAAAAGCTTTAGAAGAGGGTTTTAAGTTGGGGAAGGTGAAAGATAAATGGGTAGAGCAGATGATTTGATAAAAAGGATACAGGACAACTATGCAAAGCTTTCTAAAAGCCAAAAGATAATTGCTGAGTACATCATTAACCACTACGACAAAGCAGCTTTTATGACAGCAGCTAAACTTGGAGCTACTATAAATATAAGCGAGTCCACTGTTGTCAGATTTGCGAATGCTTTAGGGTATAATGGATATCCTGAACTGCAAAATGCACTCCAAGAGCTTATAAAAACTAAATTGACTACTGTCCAAAGGCTAGAGATGACAGAAGAAAAAGATGAGATAGCTGTTTTAAATAACGTTTTAAAATCTGATATAGAAAACATAAAAGAGACTCTTCACGAGATAGATAAAGAAGATTTTAGAAAAGTCGTTTCAAAAATTCTGGAGGCTTCTAAGATTTATATAGTCGCTTCTAGAAGTTCTATAGTAATTGCTGAATACCTGGCTTTTTACCTCAATCTAATTCGCGGAAATGTCTCTGTTGTAAAGCCTGGAGTTTCAGACGTATTTGAGCAGATTTTAAGAGTTGGCGAAACTGACCTTGTAATAGGTATAGGTTTTCCCAGGTATTCCAAGAGAACAGTAGAAGTATTAAAATACGCAAAAACTCAAAGGGCTAAAATTGTGGCTATCACAGACAGCTTAATTTCGCCTTTGACCTCTGTGGCAGATGAGGTTTTAATTGCTAAAAGCCACATGGCTTCTTTTGTGGATTCTCTTGTGGCGCCTTTGAGCTTGGTCAATGCTCTTGTGGTAGCAGTGGGATTAAAAGAAAGGGAAAAAGTGGCTGATACTTTTGAAAAACTGGAGAGCATCTGGGATGAATACGGCGTATATATTTCAAAGCAAGGCTAAAAATTTGATTTTAAAATAAAGAATAGGAGGATGAAAAATGTCCACAGAATCATTAAATCCATTGGTAATTGCTCAAAAGCAAATAAAGAAAGCTTGCGACCTTTTAGGAGTTGAGGAGTCAGTTTACGAGCTTTTGAAAGAACCAATGAGAGTTCTGGAAGTTTCCATCCCTGTGCAAATGGATGATGGAAGCATAAAAGTTTTCAAAGGATACAGGTCGCAGCACAACAACGCACTAGGTCCTACAAAAGGAGGAATAAGATTCCATCCGGATGTGACTTTAGATGAAGTAAAAGCTTTATCCATGTGGATGACCTTTAAATGCGGAGTAGTAGGTCTTCCCTATGGCGGAGCTAAAGGTGGAGTGGTTGTAAATCCAAAAGAACTTTCCAATGATGAACTTCAGAGGCTGAGCAGGGGTTATATAAGGGCTATAGCAAGCATAATAGGACCTGAAAAAGACATACCAGCTCCTGATGTTGGAACAAACGCCCAGATTATGGCTTGGATGGTGGATGAATACAATAAAATTGTGGGTTACAACAGCCCTGCTGTGATTACGGGAAAACCCCTCATTTACGGCGGTTCAAAAGGGAGAGTGGCAGCTACAGGCTACGGAGTTGCTCTAATGGCAAGGGAAGCAGTAAAACGTTTAAACATGGATTTTAAGGACTGTACTGTAGCAATTCAGGGGTTTGGAAATGTTGGAAGCCATGCTGGTTTAAGTCTTAAGAGGTTAGGAGCTAAAATTATAGCAGTGAGCGATGTGTACGGAGGAATATACAATGAAAAAGGAATTGATGCAGATAAGTTAGTAGAACATGTAAACAAAACAGGAACTGTGTGCAATTTTGAGGGAACCACTCCCATCACAAATGAAGAGCTTTTGACGATGAAGGTGGACATATTAGTGTTGGCAGCTTTAGAAAACCAGATTACCTCTGCTAATGCAAATGAAGTAAAGGCAAAGATAATATGTGAAGGTGCTAACGGACCCACAACTCCAGAAGCCGACAAGATACTTTCTGAAAAAGGTGTTTTTGTAGTGCCTGATATACTTGCTAATTCTGGAGGAGTCATAGTCTCTTACTTTGAGTGGGTACAGAATTTGATGAACTATTACTGGACTGAGAAAGAAGTAGAAGAAAGACAGGAAATCATGATGGTAAATGCTTTTAACTCTATATATGATTTAGCACAGCAGTATAAAGTAGACATGAGAACTGCAGCCTACATGATTTCAATAAAGAGAGTATATGAGGCCATGAAAGTCAGAGGTTGGCTGTAAAGACCTTCGTTGAAGGTCTTTTTTTTATGTGATAAAATATTAATATGAAGTTTTTTACAAGGAGGGTTTTGCATGCGAAAAACTCTCCTTACAGTAGATTGGGATTACTTCATTCCTTTTAAAAAAGAATGGTTTTTTTCTTATATAGAAAATGAGAGAAATTCTCTTCAGCTCTGGTACAAAAGGTATATAATGGCAAAATTGCAAGGAGAAGATTTGGAAAAAAGCGTAAGGGCAAGTTCTGAAAGACTAGAGTTCTGGAAAAGTATAAAAAATATTCTGCCTTTTTACAGAGGAGTAAAGGTATTTGTATCTGAGTCCCACAAATTTGCTTATTATTTAGCAAAAAATTTTAACTGTGACAGAGTTATATCTTTTGACAGCCACTCTGATTTAGGATACAGTGGTTTGGCCTCTTTGGAATTTGAAGTAAACTGTGCCAATTGGTTGGGAAAACTTTTTAAAGATGATATAATAAAAGAAGCCGTGGTTGTGTATAGCCCTTATTCTTTAGAAAAACCTTCTGATTTTGAAGAGTTCATAAATTTATACAGAATAGACTTTGTGTTTTCAGTGGACAAGTTGCCAAAAGATAGCTTAATCAAAGTGATTCACATCGCTAGGTCAGGAGCTTGGACTCCTCCGTGGCTGGACAGGGATTTTGTGAGATTTATAAACAGTTTTGGACTGCCTTATCATGAGGTGGGAATAATTCCTAGAGAATGGGAGGTATCTAAGCTTTCCTATGGAGACCAAATCTTTTATCTCAATTTTGCATAACTAGGAGGAAATGAAAAGTAAATGGTTACAAGACTTTATATAGCAAGGCACGGCCAGTCAAAGTGGAATTTAGAGAGCAGAATGCAGGGTATGAAAGATATTGAACTGACCCAATTAGGGTTGGAACAGGCTGAATTGCTTGCAAAAAGGCTAAAAGGGGAAAACATAAATTGTATATATTCTAGTGACTTAAAAAGAGCTTATACCACCGCAGAAATAATTTCAAAAGAGATAAATGCTCCCATAGTAAAAATAGAGGAATTTAGGGAAATGTCCTTTGGAGTTTGGGAAGGGCTTACTGCAAAGGAGATAGAAGAAAACTATCAAGAACTTTATGACCTCTGGAAAACAGACCCTAGATATGTCCTTATAGAAAATGCGGAAACATTAGAAGAGGTCCAAAAGAGAATGCTCACAAAGACAAAAGAGATTGTAGAAGAGAATTGGGGAAAAAATATTTTAATTGTATCTCATGGTACTTCTATTAAAGCTCTAATTTTAGGATTGCTGGAAATCGATTTGAGCTTTTACCCTAGCTTTAGAATGGACAATGCTTCTCTTAGCATAATAGATATAAAAGAAAACAAAAAAGCAGTTCTAGTTTTGTATAACGATACCTGCCATTTAGGAGAGAGGAAGTAGAAATGAAAAAAGTATTCGTAATAGGCGGCGGAGCTGCTGGAATGATGGCGGCACTGGCGGCAGCAATGACAGGAAAAAAAGTGAGCCTTTTTGAAAAGAACAATATACTCGGCAAAAAATTGCTGGTTACAGGGCACGGCAGATGCAATATTACAAATTTCGCGGAGAAAGATGCTTTTTTTGAAAACATTCCTGGAAATGGTAAATTTCTTTATAGTGCCTTTAGCCAGTTTTCCAACAGAGACCTCATGGAATTTTTAGAAAATAATGGGCTCAAATTGAGAGTAGAGAGGGGAATGAGAGTTTTTCCAGCATCTGATAGAGCGATAGATGTGAGAGATTTTTTTAAAAATCTGCTTGAAAAGAACGGAGTAAAAATTTTTTATAATTCAAGAGTTGAAGAAATAATAGCAGAGGATGGAAAGGTAGCCGGTATAAGGGTAGGGGATGACTTTTTACCCTGCGACAGTGTGATTTTGGCAACAGGAGGCTTGTCTTATCCTGCCACCGGGTCTACAGGAGACGGATATGCGATGGCTGAGAAGCTGGGACACACCATTGTGAAACCTTTTCCTGCCCTTGTACCTATAGTAACTCAGGAGAATGTGAGAGAGATAATGGGCGTTTCTCTTAAAAATGTAAAAGTTTATGCTATACAGGGCAAAAAAGTGATAAAAGAGGAATTTGGAGAGATGCTTTTTGCTCATTTTGGGCTTTCAGGCCCTGTAATACTTACTTTGAGCAGATTTATTTATGATTACCTTGAAAAAGACAAACGGTAAAATGTCAAGGGGGTAATTAAAAATTTTTTGAGACATTTAAAGGGCAAAAAGACAAAAAAATACCCTTCTTCCAATATACCAATAAATGGAATTGGAAATTCCAAAATAGAGTTCTTTATTAATTTTTAACAAAAGAGTATTTAAATACTAACAACACCTCTTTCTTGATATATTTGACCTTTGCTGAGCATTGCAAAGATCAGAGGGATTAATCTTCTAGCAGTTAAGACGAGGGCACGTTTATGTTGGTGTTTAGGTACCTCGCGATATTTCTTGTTGTAGTACTCTTTAAACCTCACTGTGTGCACCCTAACACAGTTAGCGGCTTCAACAAGATAGTATCGCAGGTACTGATCACCACACTTAACCAAAGAAGTATCCTGGGCATTAAAATTACCTGACTGATATTTATTCCAGATGAGGCCGGCATACTTGGCAAGAGCAGCTTCATTATTAAACCTTTTGATATCTCCAATTTCGGCGATGATACCAGCAGCAAGGACGTCCCCAATGCCGGGGATAGTAGTTAGAGTTTGATTAAAAGCTTTAAGCTGTCTTGATATCTCGCCGTCAAGCTTTTTAAGTTGGGATTCAAGGAATCGAATATTTTCGAGTGTCATAGAAAGAGCTAAGTCGTTTGCTTCAGCAAGATCAGGGTGAAGCCTGTAAGCTCTGTTAGCAGCAGCTTTTAAAGTTTTGGCGATTTGAGTAGGATCTGAGAGTCTGTTATTGCCGTTTTTCACAATAAAGTCGATCAGGTCATCAAGAGGCATGGAAGCAATATCATCAGGAGTAAAATTTTCAATGATAGCTAAGGAAGCCTTACCAAATATATTGCTAAAAGGGCACTCTGAAGGATAGGTTGAGAACTTGAAAGAAATAAGGCTTAGGGCTCGATTTTTTTCACGGACCAAGCTGCGGACAATATGATAACGCATGCGAGTGAGTCTTTGCAGTGCGGCGTATCTTAAATCTGGCAGCGGAGTTGGTTTGACTTGACCAAATCTAACACATTCAGCGATAACAGTTGCGTCAACAGAATCTGTTTTAGGGAGATGGATATAAGCACCCTTGAAAGATTTAATGATAGAAGGATTGATGACGTAGAATAGAGGATTAAAGGGAGCAAGTTCAGGAGAAGAAGCCAGGAAAGTATGCAAATGCCAGGCATAGTGTGAAGTAGCTTCCATGCCAAATTTAATGGATGAGATATTGAACTGTTGAGCAAGAGAGATAGTGAAATCTACAAGCTGTTGAGCGCCATCTAAATCATTGGGGAAGAATAAAGCTTTTTTAACTAAGCGGTTACCGGCCTCATCAATAAAGGAAGTAGCATTTAATTCGCTAGAGATATCAATGCCCACGATAAGTGTAGAGCTCATGAATAAATTCACGCTCCTTTTTGTAAAAAGTTTTTTGAAGGTCCTTTGTCTCTGAGAGTTATTTGTAATACACCCTCGCCGAGATTAGTGCTCAGATTTAGCTTATAGGGTGCCTGACCATCGATGCTCAAGCGATGGACAGATAAGCTAAAGAGGCACAACAAACGAGTATGTATTACTCAAATAACTCCAGAGGTTCAGTCTTTGCCGAGTGGTAATGCTGCTTTACCAGCATGCCACAGAGGTGAGTTCAAAATTACCTCAGTAAACTTAAAAAGGACCTTCCACTTTTAAGTTTATCAGAGACAAAGGACCATTTAAATAAAAATGAGAAATTTAATTATGAGATTGTTTTACCAGGGTAAAAATGGTTTTTAAGGATTTAATTTGTGTGTTTATTATTAAATTTTTAATGTGGATTACAATCATATTATACGAGCATTCCTGTAATGAATTATTTGGACTTTGAGAAATAAAAAACCTCCTGCTATAATGGGAATTGGAAAACGAGAAGAAATAGCAGGAGGATGATAGGCGATGTTAAAATCTCAGATACAAAAGATAGAATCCATAACCCCTGAAGTAATGATAGTAGGAATTGATGTGGCCAAGAAGAAACACTGGGCACGTATATTTGACTACAGGGGTTTGGAGTTAACCAAAGGATTCTCTTTTAAGAATAACATAGAGGGATTTAATCGTCTAGTGGGGAAATTAAGTGAGATAAAGGAAGAGAAAGGATTGGAGAAGATAATTGTTGGTATGGAACCTACAGGGCACTATTGGAAGGCGTTGGCGTGGTTTTTAAAAGAACAGGGAGTGACGGTAGTACTGGTCAATCCTTATCATGTAAAGCAAGTTAAGGAGCTGGATGATAATACACAAACTAAGAACGATCCAAAGGATGCTATGGTTATAGCAAGGCTTGTGAAAGATGGGCGTTTCAGTTATGCGTACTTGCCTGAAGGGATTTATGCGGAGTTAAGGGTATTAAGCACTATGAGGCAGCAAATAAGAGCGAAGTTAAATAGTGCAAAGAATGCGCTGGTTTCAATTTTGGATGAATATTTTCCTGAGTTTACGGAAGTGTTTAAGAATTTGGATGGCAAAGCAGCAATGCACATTTTGTATCACTATCCATTTCCGCAGGATGTGCGGGAATTAGGGGTTGAAGGCATAGTAGAGGAATTTAAGAAAGCAACAAAGAGAGCTGTTGGGCAAAAGAGGGCAGAAAAGCTGTACGAGGCAGCAAAAAGATCTGTAGGGGTAAAAGAAGGTTTAGCAGCGGCCAAGATAAAAATACGGCTGTGTATAGAGGAGATAAGGTTTTTCAAGAAACAGCTTGAGGAAGTAGAAAGGGAGATGGCAGTTAGATTACAAGAGACAGGGATAGGCAGATACATATTGAGTATTCCTGGTATTGGTATAGTAACGGCGGCAGGCATATTAGGAGAGATAGGTGATCCGAGTCGATTTGAGAGTTGGAAGCAAATCAGGAAATATGCTGGTTTGAATCTAATAGAGGACAGTTCAGGTGAGCGGAAGGGAAAGACAAGGATATCGAAGCGAGGTCGAGCGATGTTGAGGAATCTTCTGTATCAGGTTGCAGTAGTAATGGTAAGCAAGAATAAAGAGATTAAGGCTTTATACACTTATCTTAAGACGAGGCGAGAGAATCCGCTTGAGAAGAAGCAGGCTCTGATAGTAGTGGCTGTGAAAGTGATAAAGATTATATTTACGCTAGTGAAGAAGAAAGAGGAGTATGATGGGAAGAAAGTATTAGGGATTTTTAGGGAGAGGCAAATACAAGCTGCGTAGAGATATGATGATAAAATTGGTGGGGGATAAGCAGTTTACCCTCCATTAGGGCATAGACCCTGTATACGAGCAAAGCTGCACCCCCACCAGTTCCCTAAGGCAGTACGAAGGAATGTAAGGGCAAGGACCCAGAGAGGCATGATAGGGGATGCCTAGGGGATAAAATTGATATAGTAGTATTAATTTTCACGGCGCTGCATTTATGGAGGAAGATAAAAACAATAGTAGTGCTGTGAAAAGGGTAGGTATTGCTGTGTTTTATTAAGGCGGTAAAAGAAATTTCAAATAGCTGCGTAATTTTAAGATATTTGCAGCTATTTGGAGATAATAAAAAATTTTATTGAGATAGGTGAGGTTTTTATAAAAATTGACTTAAAACCAGCTTTAACAGAAGAAAAGCTGGAAGAAAGAGTCTTAAGGGATTTTGGGAAGTACCCGAATAAAGATATAAAAAACGCTTTAAAGGATTTGCTCCCTCAATCTCTTATTTTATACATTTTGAAAAGGTCTGATATAGACCCTGATAAAAAAGTGAGAAGTATAACAAAGGTGGAAAGAAAACAGCTTGTAAAAACCTTAAAAAATTTGACTTTTAAAGTGAGAGAATTAAGACCAATAAGAGAGGCTATTGTCACGGGCGGAGGAGTTTCTGTAAAAGAAATAAACCCTTCAACTATGGAGTCTAAAATAATAAAAGGGCTCTTCTTTGCCGGAGAAGTTATAGATGTAGATGGACTTACAGGAGGATTTAACCTTCAAATTGCTTTTTCTACAGGATATGTAGCAGGGGTTAATGCGTGAAAACCATTTTTCCTGCATTTTTTTGTTTACAGGGCATAATATATAGACTAGAAAAGGAGGGGTGGATGTGGGGAAAAGGAGAAAAAGGACTTTAAAAAGGTATGTAGACAGCGAAGTAGTGCTGGCAATTCTTATAATGATGGGCCTTTTGAGCATTGCAATTGCCCAGCTTTTTATTGGAAAAGAAGATGCTCACGTCTTTTTAGATTCTAATTTGTCTCAAGAAGGAAAAGTTACAATTGAAGTAGTGGAAAAAGACAAAGCCCCAAATTCTTATATTCTGGTAAATGGAGAGCCAGTTTCTAATTTTTATAAGAAATCCATAACAATTACAGTAAAACCAAACCAAATTTTGGAGATAGATGGTACGAAAGAGAGCGAACCTCTCCATTTTAAAGTAACAGCCATAAGTGACAATGTGATTGAGCCTCAAAATACTACAGTGGTAAGGGTAGATAAAAATGTACAAAAAGTCTGCATGGTTAAACTAAAATAGCGTTTATGGTATAATAAAACTGAAGAAGCAGAAGAAAGGAGAATGTGCTATAAAGGTTATAAGAGGTGCTATCACTACTGAAAACACAAGAGAAGATATTTTTAAAGATACGGTCATTCTGATAGAAGAAATTATGAGAAGGAATGGGCTAAAAAAAGAAAACTTGATCAGCATTTTTTTTAGTGCTACAAAAGACCTAACTGCTGCGTATCCAGCAGAGGCTGTGAGAAAAGAGATGGAATTTGATGACGTTCCCATGATGTGTTTTCAGGAAATGGAGGTTAATGGAAGTTTACCTAAGTGCATAAGGGTGGCAATTTTTACAAATATAGACGAAAAACAGGAAGTAAAACATGTATATCTTAAGGAAGCAAAAAATTTAAGACCTGATTTGGCCTGAGGTGATAAACTTGACTGTAAAAATAGCTATTGATGGTCCTGCAGGGGCAGGAAAAAGCACTGTAGCAAAAAAACTTGCAAAGCTTTTAGGTTTTACATACATAGACACAGGTGCAATGTACAGGGCAATTACTTTAAAAGTTTTAAGGGAGAACATATCTCTTAAGGATGAGGAAAGAATAGTTGAAGTAGCTCGTAAAAGCGATATTTCTCTCGATGGAGAAAGGGTATTCTTAGACGGGGAAGATGTTTCAGAGGAGATTAGAAAGCCCATCATTTCAGAAAAAGTCTCCGTTGTGTCGCAAATACCTGAAGTAAGAGAAATTCTAGTGAAGAAACAGCGAAAGATTGCAGAGGGAAAAAATGTCGTAATGGATGGCAGAGACATCGGCACTGTCGTGCTCCCAGATGCCCAGTTTAAATTTTTTCTTACAGCTTCTCTGGAAGAGAGGGCAAGAAGGCGCTATGAAGAGTTGAAAAATAAAGGTACAGAGGTAAAATACGAGGAAGTGTTAGAAGAAATAAAAAAAAGAGATAGTTTGGATTCAAGCCGCAAGACTTCTCCTTTGACAATTCCAGAAGGCGCAATCCTAATCGATACTACTGACCTTACAGAGGAAGAAGTTGTAGAAAGAGTTTATGAAGCAATAAGGAAGAATACAAAAGGGGAAATCTGATATGTTTTATTATTTTGCGAAAGTCATAGTGAGAGCAATTGTAAAAGTCATATTTCGGATTAAGGTAAAAGGCCTTGAAAATATCCCTAAAAAAGGGCCTGTCATAATATGCCCTAATCACATAAGCCTGCTGGATCCGCCAGTTGTCGGAGCACTTTTAAACAGGCGCATATATTTTATGGCAAAAGAAGAGCTTTTTAGAAATCCTTTTTTAAAGTTTCTTTTAGGGACAGGCCTTGGAGCTTTTCCTGTAAAAAGAGGCACTGCGGACTTATCCGCCATAAAAACTGCTTTAAACCATTTGAAAAAAGGAAGGGCAGTGGGAATTTTTCCTGAAGGGACGAGAAGCAAAACAGGCAAGCTCCAGAAGGCAGAGCCAGGGGTGGCAATGTTGGCCATAAAGTCAAAGGCTCCTGTTGTACCTGTAGGAATTAAGGGGAGATACGGATTGTTTTCAAGAGTTATTATAAATATTGGCAAGCCAATGACTTTTGAGAAATATTATGATTCCAAGCTTTCCTCCCAACAGTTAGCAGAAATTGGTGAAGAAATAATGAAAGAGATTGCTAAATTAATTTAGGAGGATTGAGATGGAAATTTTAATTGCTGAACACGCGGGATTTTGTTTTGGTGTAAAGAGGGCAATTGAAATAGCTTATGAGGAGCTAAACAAACAAAAAGATACAAAGCTATACACCTTAGGAGAAATCATTCACAATCCTCAAGTGGTAAAAGACTTAGAAGAAAAAGGGGTAAGAGTTATAGAAGAAGAGGAGCTAGAAAAGCTTTCAAAAGGGGATAGGTTGATAATAAGGAGTCACGGAATTTCAAAAAAGTTGTACGAATTCCTGGAACAAAAGGGTGTAGAAATCATAGATGTAACTTGTCCTTTTGTAAAGAAAGTGCAGAACATAGTTGAAGAGTACTATAAAAAAGGGTATGATATAGTGATTGTGGGAGATAAGAACCATCCAGAAGTTATAGGGGTAAATGGATGGTGTGAAGATAAGGCTTACATAGTAAATTCTGTAGAGGAAGCAGAGAATTTACCTTTTTTTGAAAAAGCTTGCGCAGTATCTCAGACTACCCTGATTGAAAAGCACTGGGAAGACATACTTGAAGTTTTAAAAAGCAAGGCCAAAGAGCTGGTTTACTTTAACACAATCTGTAATGCTACACAAAAGAGGCAGGAAGCAGCAGATGCCCTTTCTAAAAAGGTGGATGTGATGTTTGTGATAGGTGGCAAACACAGTTCCAATACTCAGAAGTTGCGAAAAATATGTGAAAAGAACTGTAAAAACACCTATCACATAGAAAGGGCCGATGAAATTACTTTCGAAATGTTAAAAGGGCATGATATTATCGGCATAACCGCTGGAGCTTCTACACCTGATTATGTGATTGAAGAAGTCATAGAGAAGATTAAATCATTAAAAGGAGAAGATGAGAATGAATAATTTTTTAGAAGGGTATGTTTTTAGGCCCATTAAGGCGGGAGACATTGTGAAAGGCAAGGTAGTAAAAGTACTGGAAGATGGAGTTGTTGCAGACATAGGATATAAAGGAGAAGCCTTTGTGCCCAAAGAAGAACTCTCTTTAAATCCCGAATTTGACGTGCTTTCTAATTTTCATGAAGGAGAAGAGCTTGATTTATATATAGTGATGGTAGAAAACGAAGAGGGAAGCGTTGTTGCTTCAAAGATTAAAGCAGAAGAGAAATTAGGGGAAGAAAAAATTGAGAAAGCCTATAAAAATAGAGAGATAGTAAAAGGGGAAGTTGTTAAGGTTGTAAAGGGAGGAGTTATTGCTTATTCTTTAGGTAAAAGGCTATTTATACCTGCTTCCCATCTTTCAACAAAAAGAGTGGAAAATTTGGAAGAGTACTTGGGAAAAATATTAGAACTTCTAATAATTGAATATGTTCCTGGCAAAAAAATTATAGCTTCCCGCAAAGAAGTCATCAAATTAGAAGAGGAAAAGATGAAGGCTGAGCTTCTTGAAAGGCTTGAAGAAGGGGATGTAATAGAGGGGAAGGTCAGCAGGATAATACCAAAGGGAGCTTTTGTGAATTTGGGAGGAATGGATGGATTTATACCCATAGGTGAGTTAGGGTATGGAAGGATTAAATCTCCTGAAGAAGTAATAAAACCTGGGGATAAAGTGTCTGCATATGTGCTTAAAGTGGATAAAAAAGAAGGAAAGATTACTTTAAGCCTTAAAAAACTTCTGCCAAACCCATGGAAAAATGTGAAGGAAAAGTATCACGAAGGAGATATTTTAAAAGCCAAGATTACTCGGATTATGCCTTTTGGCGTATTTGCAGAACTAGAGCCTGGAGTTGAAGGTTTGGTGCACAAAAATAATTTAGAAAAAAGTATCAAATCTTATTCTCCAGAGGATATTATAACAGTAGAAGTATTGGAAGTATCCTCCGATAGAATAAGCTTAAAAGAAGTGCCTCCTTTTGAAAGGGAAGATGATATAAAGCAAACTGAATACCAGGAATTAACAATAAACTTGGGAGAAATTTTGAAGAAAAAATTTTAGTTATGTCATGTAAAAAGCCTTGACAAAACAAAAAAATCTGATAAAATTAAACTGTCATGTAAAAAGCCTTGACAAAAGAGAAAAATTTGATAAAATTAAAGTCATTGAATGGGAACAAAATTTTAGTAAAGGAGGCACGATACAAAATGAATGCTTTGGGTCGCCACATTTTGGCAGAAGTTTACGGTTGTGACAGCAGGATTTTAGACGATGTGGAAATGATCGAAGATATCATGGTCCAAGCTGCAATAGCAACTGGCGCAGAAGTCAGAGAAGTGGCTTTTCACAAATTTAATCCCCAGGGCGTAAGCGGAGTAGTAGTCATATCAGAGTCTCATTTAACCATTCATACGTGGCCAGAACTGGGCTATGCCGCGGTTGACGTATTCACGTGCGGTGACCATGTCAACCCGTGGGATGGCGTTAATTATATAGCGAGAATGTTAAAGGCAGAGAATATGACTGCAACAGAGGTCAAGCGGGGGGTATTTGAGAAACCAGTTAAAGTTGCTAACTTCTAAAATATAAGATTTTCTAATCCTGTGTGGCTTTTATAGCCACTTTTTTCTATAATTAGGAGTGAAGATATTTATGGTAGGCTATGAGGAATTTGTTAAAAAAGTATACAAACTTACTGGAATCGACCTATCCCTCTACAAAGAAAAGCAGATGAAAAGGCGTTTGGAATCTCTCATTGCCAATAAAAAATTTAAATCTTACGACGAATACTATAACGCCTTGCTCACTGATAAAGTATTATACGATGAATTTTTAGATTATATAACCATAAACGTCACGGAGTTTTTTAGGAACCCAAATCAATGGGAAATTTTAGAAAAAGATTTGCTGCCTACAATTGTAAAAAAAGGATTTAGGGTTTGGAGCGCTGCTTGTTCTACTGGAGAAGAGCCTTACTCCGTTGCAATGCTTTTGACAAAATTCATAGATTTAAAGGATGTGACGATAATTGCAACTGATATTGATACAAGGGCATTGGAAAAAGCAAAAAAGGGCATTTATTCTGTGGATGCGGTAAGTAAAATTCCTTATCCGGAGTATGTAAAAAAATTTTTTAAAAAAATAGACGAGAAATACTATCAAATTTCTGAAGAAATAAGAAGGGCAGTCCGCTTTGAAAAGCATGACCTTTTAAAAGACGAGTATCCAAAAAATATTGATTTGCTAATCTGCAGAAATGTGCTAATATATTTTAATGACATTGCTAAAGATAAAGTGTATAGAAAATTTTATGAGTCTTTAAATGAAGACGGTATATTTTTCGTCGGAAGTACCGAACAGATAATATTGCCTTATAGGTATAATTTTGAACCTGTCAGGACTTTTTTCTACAAAAAAATCAGTTTTCAAAAATGAAGAGGTGTCATAAAGATGCGTAATTCCTACTATGTTTCTGAAGAAGAGCTAAAAAAACAGAGAGAAATAATGGAAGAAATTGCTCGGGAAAACAGAGGAAAAGAAGTGTACTATCACATTGAAACTTACGGATGCCAGATGAATGTGCACGACTCTGAAAAATTGGCTGGTATGCTGGAGGAAATGGGCTATAAATATACAGAAGATTTAGAAAAAGCAGATGTTTTACTTTTTAATACTTGTGCTGTGAGAGAACACGCGGAGGTAAGGGTATTAGGAAGAGTGTCCCAGATAAAGGAACTAAAAAATAGAAATCCCAATCTCATCATTGGTATTTCTGGATGTATGATGCAGGAAAAGCACATAGTGGAGGCTATAAGAGAAAAGTATCCTCATGTAGATATTGTTTTTGGCACTCACAATATTTATAAATTCCCGGAACTTCTATGGCAAGCCTTAAATTCTCGCGTGCAAGTGATAGATGTGATTGAAAATACTCAAAATGTAATTGAAGGGTTGCCTATAAGAAGAGATAGCAATCTTAAAGCGTGGGTCAATATAATATACGGGTGCAACAATTTTTGCACCTACTGCATAGTTCCATACACGAGAGGAAGAGAAAAGAGTAGAAGGCCTGAAGACATAATAGCAGAGGTAAAAGAACTAGCAGAAAAAGGGTACAAAGAGATCACATTATTGGGTCAAAATGTAAATTCATACGGAAAGGACCTGGGGGGAGACATCAATTTTGCTAAGCTCCTTTATATGTTAAATGACATCAAAGGGATAGAGAGAATAAGGTTTATGACTTCCCACCCAAAGGATATTTCAGATGAATTAATATACGCTATGAGAGACCTCGACAAAGTATGTGAGCACCTCCATCTTCCTGTCCAGGCGGGCAGCAATAAAATATTAAAAAGGATGAACAGGCGTTATACTAGAGAGCATTACCTGGAAATAATTGATAAAGTCAGAGCCAATATTCCTGAGATAGCAATTACAACAGACATAATTGTAGGATTTCCTGGAGAGACAGAAGAAGATTTTTTGCAGACTCTTGATTTAGTAGAAAGAGTAAGGTTTGACGGCGCTTACACTTTTATGTACTCTAAAAGGGCAGGGACTCCAGCAGCCTCCATGCCAGACCAGGTAGATGACGAAGTGAAAAAAGATCGTTTGATAAGGCTTATAGAGCTTCAGAACAAAATAAGCCTTGAAAAAAGTGCAGAACTCAAAGGGAAAGTAGTAGAAGTCCTTATAGAAGGAGTCAGCAAAAGAGACCCCAATAAGCTCACTTCCCGCACTAGAACAAATAAAGTCGTCCATTTCGTGGGAGACGAAAGTCTTATTGGCAAGCTGGCAAACGTGAAAATAACCGAGACTAAAGCCTGGACAATGCAAGGAGAATTGGTAGAAGTTCTAAGGTAAAACTGCGCTCTAGAAAGAGCGCAGTTTTGTGGTATAATAAAGAGGAGTCGGAGGTGCTAAAAATGTCTGTAACTCCAATGATGGAACAGTACCTTAAAATAAAGGAAAAATACAAGGATGCGATACTTTTTTTCCGCCTTGGTGACTTTTATGAGATGTTTTACGAAGATGCAGAAATTGCAGCAAAAGAACTTGAAATTGCTTTAACTGGCAGAGATGCAGGAACAGAAGAAAGGGCTCCCATGGCAGGAGTTCCATATCATGCGGCAGATTTCTACATTGATAAGCTTGTAAAAAAGGGATATAAAGTCGCCATATGTGAGCAATTAGAAGACCCATCAAAAGCAAAAGGTTTGGTAAAAAGAGATGTGGTGCGAATATACACTCCAGGGACTATAATAAATCCTGAGTCCATGGACGAAAAATCTAACAATTATCTAGTTTCTGTATATAGAGAAAAAGACAATTACGGTATTTGTGCCGTTGATGTGACAACAGGAGAGCTTTATGCTACAGAAATTAAAAACTGTAAAGACGGGAAGAGAATATACGATGAAATAGCCAAATACAGTCCTTCTGAGATAATTTCCAATGAAGAATTTTTAAAAAACAATAAATACATAAAAGTATTTAAAAACAACAACTGTGCTGTCAATGCCTATAAGCCTTTAAAGTATGAGGCAAGTTCTGAGCTCATTGAAAAGCAATTTGACAAAAAAGTAGAAGAGTTAGAGCTTGAGGATAAAAAATTTGTAATTCATTCCCTTGGAGCCTTACTTTCGTATCTAAAAGAGCTTCAAAAAAGTTCTTTAAAACACATAAATAAATTGACTTTGTACCAGGATAATTCCTATATGGGCCTTGACAGTAACGCAATACGCAATCTGGAAATTCTGGAGTCTAACAGAAACAAGTCAAAAAAAGGTTCTCTCTTAGGAGTGTTGGATAGAACTGTTACTCCTATGGGAGGCAGGCTTCTAAAAAAATGGCTAGAAGAGCCTTTAATCGACAAAGATGAGATAGAAAAAAGGCTTGATGCAGTAGAAGAACTTTTCAACAATTACAGAGAGAGAATTGAGTTGAAAGAACTCCTCAATAAAGTATACGATCTAGAAAGGCTAGCGAGCAAAATAGTGTATCAAAGTGTTACGCCTAAAGATTTCATTTCTATAAAGCTTTCTTTACAAAACTTACCAAAGATAAAGGATATTTTATCAAAATTTTCTTCCAGGCTTTTAAAAGAAATTTATGAGAAATTAGATGTTTTGCAAGACGTATATGAACTTATAGATAAATCTATAAAAGACGACCCTTCCAATCAGTTGAAAGAGGGAAATATCATAAAAGACGGATACAATGAAATGGTAGATAAATTGAGAAAGGCCTCAACTGAAGGTAAAAACTGGATTGCAAATTTAGAGGCTGAGGAGAGAGAAAAGACAGGAATTAAAAACTTGAGGATAGGCTATAATAAGGTATTCGGGTATTACATTGAAGTTACAAAGTCAAACATTCCTCAGGTACCAGATAGGTATATCAGAAAACAAACACTGTCTAATGCAGAAAGGTATGTGACGCCAGAGCTTAAGGAAATTGAAGAGACAATACTGGGAGCGGAGGAAAGGCTAATTGAGCTGGAATATGAGCTTTTCAATGAAATAAGAGAAAAAGTAGAACTTCAGATAGTGAGAATTCAAAACACTGCAAAATACATAGCTATAATAGATGTTTTAATATCTTTCGCAGAAGTAGCTGAAACAAATAAATACGTGAAGCCAATTGTGAATTATGAAGACAGGATTGTCATAAAGGAAGGCCGTCATCCTGTCGTTGAGACGATTTCTGATGAAGGATTTGTGGCAAACGACATAGACATAGGGCCAGAAAACCCAATCATGATAATCACAGGCCCTAATATGGCAGGTAAGTCTACTTACATGAGACAGGTAGCTCTTATAGTTCTCATGGCTCAAGTTGGGTGCTTTGTACCGGCTTCCTACGCTAGGATAGGGATAGTAGACAAGATATTTACAAGAGTAGGGGCTTCTGATGACATCTTTGCCGGCCAGAGCACATTTATGGTAGAAATGTCTGAGGTGGCAAACATACTTCATTCTGCTACAAGTAAAAGCCTGATTATTTTGGACGAGGTTGGAAGAGGTACTAGCACTTACGATGGGATGAGCATTGCACAGGCTGTGATTGAGTATATCCATGAAAAGATAAAGGCCAAAACTTTGTTTGCTACCCACTACCATGAGCTTACCAAGTTAGAAGGCAAGTTAAGAGGAGTGAGAAATTTTAATGTATCAGTAGAGGAAAGGGAAGATGACATAATATTTCTTCACAAAATAGTCCCAGGCGGTTCAGATAGAAGTTATGGGATACAGGTTTCGAAATTAGCAGGGCTACCTTACAGCATAATTGAAAGAGCTAAAGAAATCCTTGAAGCTTTAGAAAGGGATAAAGCAGTCAAAAACGAGTTAGAAGAGGCAGTCTCTCAGTTCGCTTTTACTCAGATAGACATATTTTCTTCTGCTAAAGATGCTCTGATAGAAGAGATTGCAAATTGCGATCCTGACAATATGACTCCTCTTCAGGCATTGACTTATCTTTATAAGCTGAAAGAGAAGGCAGCCTCATTAAGGAGCGGAGTGATATGAATAAAATTCATCTTCTCGACGAAAAAACGGTAAACAAGATAGCTGCCGGAGAAGTGGTTGAAAGACCTGCCTCAATTGTCAAAGAGCTAGTAGAAAATTCTATTGATGCAGGAAGTAAAAACATCACAGTAGAAATTTTAGAAGGAGGTATCCCTTATATAAAGGTTACGGACGATGGATGCGGAATGAATGAGATTGATGCAGTTCTGGCTTTTGAAAGACATGCTACGAGTAAAATAAAATCCGATGAAGATCTTTTCAATATAACAACTTTGGGGTTTAGAGGAGAAGCACTCGCCAGCATTGCAGCTGTTTCAAAAGTTGTATTACAGACGAAGGAAGAAAACGAGACTTTTGGCACTAGATTAGTAGTAGAGGGCGGAAAAATATTAGAAAAGACTAGATGTGGATGCCAAAAGGGGACTTCTGTTGAAGTAAAAGATGTGTTTTTTAACACGCCTGCGAGAAGAAAATTTTTAAAAAGGCCCTCTACAGAAGCGATGTACGTAACAGAAGTGGTTACTAGATTGTGTCTTTCAAATCCTGGCATTTCTTTTAAGTACGTGAAAGACAAAAAGGTACAGTTTATCACTTCTGGGAATGGAAGTATAGAAGACGTAATTTTGAGGCTTTTTGGCAAGGAGGTACATTCTGCCCTTATTTTTTCAGAATTTGAAGCGGAGGATTTGAAGGTAAAGGCTTTTGCCACAAAGAATTTTCTAAATTATTCTAACAGAAATATGCAGTTTTTTTATGTAAATGGCAGGTACGTAAAAAACAAAACTTTGTCGGCAGCTGTTGATGAGGCTTTTAAAACTTATGTGCCTTCTGACAGATATCCAGGGGTGTTTTTATACCTTGAAATAAATCCTCGCTTTATAGATGTCAATATTCACCCTTCAAAACTTGAAGTTAAATTTTCTGACGATAGAAGAATTTTTGAGTCTGTGTACAGGACCATAAGGGAGGCTCTCAGAGAAAGCAACTTAATACCAGAGGTAAAGCTGGAAAAACACTTAAAAAATGAGGGAGGGCAAATAGGAGAGCAGGTAAAATTATCTTTACCTCTTTTTGAAGTAAAAGAAAAAACTGATGATGGAGCTATTTTTGTAAGAGAAGAGGTAAAAACTGAAGAAAAGATTGACAAAGCGCCTAAACATGAGAGTTCTTCTGACAGTGAAAGAAATGTAAAAAGGCTCAGCGATATAAGGATAGTAGGGACTCTCTTTTCTACTTATGTGATTGTAGAAAAAGGTGATGTATTTTATATAATTGACCAGCATGCTGCTCACGAGAGAATTTTATACGAAAAGTTAATCTCTCAATACGAAAGAGTGCAGTCAAGACAGGTGACTTTCCCAATTGTTGTTGAATTGCAGCCTGGCGACATGGAAATTGTAGGCCAGGAAAGGGAGCTTTTATACAAGCTGGGGTATGTTTTTGAGGAATTTGGGAATAATTCTGTTGTGTTAAGAGAGGTTCCTGTAATCTTAGGTCAACCTGAGGCTAAAAAACTGTTTGTAGAAATTGTAGAAAGGCTGCGGGACAAAGATTTTTCTAGTAAGGTTTCTTTTAAAGAGGAAGAAATAGCGATAATGGCCTGCAAGGCTGCAGTAAAAGCCATGGACACCCTTTCCGAAAATGAAATCTACAAGCTTTTTGAGGATTTAAAAATAGCTGAAAATCCTTATACCTGTCCACATGGCAGGCCTGTCATAATTTCCATGACTAAAACCCAGCTTGAGAAAATGTTTAAACGAATCAAGTAAGGGTGATGGGATGGCTATACAAATTGTTCTTATTGTAGGGCCTACTGCCACTGGAAAATCAAGATTGGCTGTTGATGTAGCAAAGAGATTTAACGGTGAAGTAGTGTCTGCTGATTCCATGCAGATTTACAAATACATGGACATTGGCACAGCGAAAATTACAAAGGAAGAGATGCAAGGCATACCTCACCACATGATAGACATAGTGGAACCTAACGAAGAATTTAGCGTAGCAGAATATGAAAAGAGAGCAAAGGCTATCATTAAAGACATCCATGAAAGAGGAAAACTTCCCATAATTGTTGGAGGCACAGGACTTTACATAAATTCCATCGTTTACATCATGCACTTTTCTGATTTTGAAGGCAGCAAGGAATTTAGAGAAGAGATGAAAAAACTCGCTGAAACTTACGGTACCAGTTATTTGTATGAAAAGTTAAAAGAAGTGGACCCTGAGGCAGCGAGGAAAATTCATCCCAATGATTTAAGGAGAATTATAAGAGCCTTAGAAGTGTACGAATTTACGGGAAAACCCATTTCTCATTATCAGAAGATGAGCGGAATGCGAAAAAATCCCGAGTACGATCCAATAATGATAGGGTTAAACTATAAAAACAGGCAGCTTTTGTACGAAAAAATTAATAGAAGAGTAGATGAGATGATAAAAAATAATTTAGTCGAAGAAGTGGTAAACTTGCTAAAAATCGGGTATAATAAATATGGCACTTCAATGCAGGCTTTAGGTTACAAAGAAATTGTCGAGTATTTAAATGGGGAAATTTCTTTAGAGGAAGCCGTAGAGAAAATCAAAAAGGGGACAAGGAGGTATGCGAAGAGACAGATCACGTGGTTTAAGGCTTATGACTTTATCAAATGGTTTTTTGTAGATGACTACAAAACCTATGAGGAACTTCGAGAAAATATTTTTGAATACTTGGCAGGAAAATTGAAATTTTGATAGAATATAACTAAATGATACATATTAAAGAAGGGGGATAAAGATGGCAAGTTCAAAAGCAGCTATTAATTTACAAGACATCTTTTTAAATCAAGTGAGAAAGGAGCATGTACCAGTCACAGTATACCTTATAAATGGGTTTCAGCTCAAAGGTACAGTGAAAGGATTTGACAATTTTACAGTTGTGTTAGAATCTGAAAACAAACAGCAGCTTCTAATTTACAAACATGCGATTTCTACTATCTCTCCTCAAAAGCCTGTCATCTTCTCAGGTTCTGAGAAAGATGATAAGAAGGAGGAGTAAGATCAAAAAAACAGTATTAGGCCTAACTAATACTGTTTTTTTGAAATAATTTAAAAAACAGGGGAGTTTTAAAGGATGAAAATTGGCTTTATAGGTGCCGGGAACATGGGCATGGCCCTTATAAAGGGTATTTTGAAGTCAGACTTTGTGGAAGCAGAAGACTTGATACTTTATGACCCTGTAAGAGAAAAAGTAGAAGGATTGGAAAGAGAGTTTGGGACAGTTACTGCTAAAGACAATCTAGAATTAACTGAAAAATCGGATGTAGTAATAGTAGCGGTAAAGCCAAATGTTTACGATGAAGTGCTCAAGGAAATTAGAGAAAAAGTGACAGAGGAAAAAATAATAATCACGATAGCTCCAGGGATTACTATAGACCATGTAAAAAAGCTTTTGGGCAAGGGGAAAATAGTTAGGACAATCCCTAATACTCCTGCGTTAATAGGAGAAGGCATAACGGCCATTACATATTCCGAAGAAGTAAAAGAAGAAGACAAAGAACTTGTGCGAAAGATTTTTAGCACTTGTGGAGAAATAGTGGAGATAGAAGAAAAGTTAATAGATGTGGCAATGGCCGTGTCAAGTTGCAGCCCAGCCTTCGTATACATGTTTATAGAAGCCTTAGCAGACGGAGGAGTCCTGCTGGGATTGCCAAGAGATGTAGCTTATAAACTGGCTTCTAAAGCGGTATCTGGAGCGGGAAGCATGGTATTTAAGACAGGCTTTCATCCAGGACAGTTAAAAGACATGGTCACTTCTCCGGGGGGAACTACTATAGAAGGCATAAGAGTTTTGGAAAAAAATGGTATGAGAAGTGCGGTGATTGAAGCTGTGATTGCAGCTTATCAGAAGGCAAAAGGGCTGAAATAAAATGAAAAATAATAACGAAATAGTAGAAATCTACACAGATGGGGCTTGCAGCGGCAATCCTGGACCAGGCGGCTGGGCGGCAGTTTTGATATATAAAGGAATAAAAAAAGAAATATCAGGGTTTGAAGAAAACACCACAAATAACAGGATGGAATTAAAGGCAGCCATTGAGGGTTTAAAGGCTTTAAAAAGGCCTTGTAAGGTGAATTTATATAGTGACAGCAGCTATTTAATAAACGCTTTTAATGAGGGATGGATTGAAAAGTGGCAGAAGAACAACTGGCTTAAATCTGACAAAACTCCAGTAGAAAATCAGGACTTATGGAAAGAGTTATTAGAAGTTTCTAAACCGCATCAGATAAACTGGATTAAGGTTAAAGGTCATTCTGATAATGAGTACAACAACTTGTGCGACAGACTAGCCACAGAACAAATAAAAAAACACATAAAAGAGAATCCCTAAGTTTTGGGATTCTCTTTTAGTTTTTATGCTTGATTTTTCCTTGTTTGTGTGGTACCATAGATTATGTAATTATACGAAATAGATATTTCGTATAATTAGATTTTGGACTATAAAAAGAAAGGAGCTTTCATTTATGGAGGCTTTAAAGTATCCCCCTATATTGGAAGAGTTTCTGAACTACTTCTCCACTGTAAAAGCCAGGTCACCTAATACTATAAAGGCTTACGCTTATGACCTTATTTTATTTTTCCGCTTTTTAAAGAAAAGGCGCGGAAAAGTAAGCGATGATATTCCCTTTGATGAAATAGACATTTCTGACGTTGATATCGACCTTATAGAGTCTGTTGATTTAAACGACCTTTATGCCTATCTTTCTTTTGTGACAAATGAAAGGTCTAATACTCCCCCTGCTCGCGCAAGAAAAGTTGCAAGTCTAAGGTCTTTTTACAATTACCTTTACAGAAAAGCAAAAGTCATAAGTAAAAATCCTACACAGGAATTAGAATCTCCTAAACTTTCAGTAAGGCATCCTATTTATCTGACCTTAGAAGAAAGCAAAAAGCTTTTAAACTCTATAGATGGTCCTTTTAAAGAAAGAGATTACGCTATTATAACTCTTTTTCTAAACTGTGGTTTAAGGGTTTCAGAGCTTGTAAATATAAATCTTGATGATATAAAAGAAGACAAATTGACTGTCATAGGAAAAGGAAATAAACAGCGGACTATCTACCTAAATGAGGCTTGTATAAAGGCTATAAGCGATTACCTCAAAGTAAGGCCCAAAGAAGGCGTGAAAGACAAAAAGGCCCTGTTTTTGAGTAAAAGACTGAAGAGGATAAGCGTAAAAACTGTTCAATACTTGGTTAAAAAGCATTTAAAACATGCTAATTTAGAAGGCAAGAAATACTCTGCTCACAAACTTCGCCACACAGCAGCTACTTTAATGTACAGGTACGGAAACGTAGATATACGCACATTACAAAAGCTTTTGGGGCATTCTAACGTTTCGACCACGCAGATTTACACACATGTGGACGACTCACAGCTTAGAGAGGCTGTGAATAAAAACCCCTTATCTCAAGAATAAATTCTGCTGAGAGCTATGGATATGGCCAATTTAACTTGAGGATAACTCAAGCCTCCCTGTACATAGGCAATGTAAGGTTCTCTTATAGGAGCATCGGCGCTTAGCTCTATAGAAGAACCTTGAATAAATCCGCCTGCTGCCATTATCACCTTGTCCTGATAGCCTGGCATGTCCCAAGGTTCGGGAAGTACATGAGCATCAACATAAGAGCCCAACTGTATTCCTTGAATAAAGGATATGAGCTCTTTCTCTGTTCTAAATTTTACAGCCTGTACTATATCTGTCCTCTCTTCATTGTATTCCGGCAGTACTTCATAACCCAAATCCGACATGACTTTTGAAAGAAGTACTGCCCCTTTTAAAGCTTCTCCAACTACTTTTGGAGCAAAAAACAGGCCTTGAAGTATCAGTCTATTAAAGCCAAGGGAGGGGCCTACTTCTTTTCCTATTCCTGGAGCGTAAAGCTTATAAGAAGCATTTTCCACAAGTTCTTTTTTACCCACCACGTATCCTCCTGTAGGTGCAATCCCTCCTCCTATGTTTTTTATGAGAGAACCAGCTACGATATCAGCCCCTACTTCCGTAGGTTCTTTTTTTTCTGTGAACTCACCATAACAATTATCTACAAAGACTATTATGTCCTCTTTTACCTTTCTTATCTCTTTAATCACTTCCCCTATTTCCGCTATAGTAAAGGACTTTCTGTAGTCATATCCTTTTGACCTTTGAATCATTATCATCTTTGTTTTTGAAGTTATAGCCTTTTTTATACTTTCTACATCCATTTCCCCATTTTCAAGAAGAGGAACTTCCTTATAAATAATACCGTACTCTCTTAAGCTTCCCCTCCCCTCCCCTTTTATACCTATAACCTCTTCCAATGTATCATAGGGCTTCCCAGAAGCCGAAATTAGCTCTTCATTTGGTTTTAAATTGCCGAAAAGTACAATTGATATGGCATGGGTTCCAGAAACGATTTGAGGCCTTACTAAGGCGTCTTCAGTCCCAAAAATGCCAGCATATATTTTTTCTATAACATCTCTTCCAATGTCGCCATATCCATAGCCTGTCGTCCCGTCAAAATGGATATCACTCAACTTGTTTTTTTGAAAATGGTATATCACTTTGTACTGGTTGTACTCGACTATTTCATCAATTTTTTTAAATATATCTAAACAGCTCTTTTCAGCGCTTTCTATCAATTCAATGACTTTTGGCGGAATGTTAAAGTTGTTTTTTAAAAATTCCTGCGATGTCATTTTATCAACCTCTCTCTAGTCTTAAGTTTACAAGCAATACTATTATAGCACTTAAAAGAGTTTGTGAAAACACGAAAAGGTGATATGATAGTGTCAAGATACTGTAGGATTTTTTTAAGACAACCCCTGAAACTTAATTAATTTCAGCCTTCAATTTATCATGCTTTTTATATGACCTGCGCATATTTTAATGCTCTCAAAATCCTGTATATTGGTGTTACTTTCCCCATATTCAAAACCGTAATATTATTTATCTTTTCATTTGTAGACGTTTTAATTCTCCTTACCGCCTCTTTTATTTGCTTCTTCGTTAATTTGTAACTTCCTGCATTTATATTCTTTTTCTTGCCCCATTCTATTTCTCTTAAGTCTCCTCCGTTCTTGCTAAATACTCTTAATTTCGCCATTAGTTTTAATCCTTCTCTGCTCCACCCCAATGGATTTCTGCTTAATCTAACAGAAAATACATGACTTATATGGCCTTCTGCGCTGCACCCTATTACATCTTTGTCTTCACTGTATATCTTTATCCCTTCCCAGTTGTTTAGTATGTATCTCTTTGCTTCCTTTATCTTCTCTTTTTCTTTCTCTTCTTTTGCTACCTTTATTAACTCATCAAATATTTTCTTCACTCCTTCTTTATCCCCTTCATTTATTGCTCTCCATATCTTATCCCTATACTTTGGCTCTTTTGATGTTGCTTTTAATACGTATTTGTTTAAATGATATCTGTCTAGTACAAACCTTGATTTTAATATCCATTCTAATCCCTCTTTTATCCACGGTGCTCCATCTCCTGCTATATATATCTTTTCTATCTTCTCTTCCTTGTAATTTTCTTCTATGTAATTTGCTACATCTACCCATATATCTTCTGCTTTCTCTCCTACGTATGCCTTGTAATACACATTCTTCAGTACGTTCCTTCCGTTTTTCTCTTCTCTCCCTTCATGTATGTATATCAATCGCGGTGTTTCATTGCTGCCATCTTGCAAAGGTACATGGTCTTCATCTGCTTCTATGTATAAAACCCTTACTTCCTTCTTCTCTTTTATTTCTCTCTTTACTTCCACTTCCCCTATTTCCCTTATCGCGTTTAATACCGTCTGTTTACTTAATTTCTCTGGACATGCTTTCTCACTACTTTTCTCGTATGATTCTTCTATCGCATTTTCTACTAACTTTATTTTTACTCCCTTTTCTATCCTCTCGTGCCGTCCTATCTCTAATGCATCATCCACTAAATATGTATATCTACCATCTTCTCTTGATTTGTAATATGTCCTCTCATATTCAATATCCCCAAGGACTGTCGTTAATCTCTTTTTATCTTTCCTCTCTACTACCCATTTTTCTTTCCTTCTCTTATCTTCTTTTATTATCCTATCTAACTCTTCAATAATTGCTTCTATTGCCTCTCTACCTAGTTTGTCCGTAAGTTCTTTTATCTTTACCACAAGTTCTGTAATATTCATTCCATTCCTTAATAAATCCTCAAAAACATTCATCATTTCCCTAGTGAAATCTAGAGCATTTTGTAGTATAATATCCTCAAAGAAATATTTTTTCACAAGAGACACCCCTTTCTGTGATGTTTTGTTTCCAAGTTCTATTTTATCACAGGGGTTGTCTCTTGTTTTTTTCACTTCAAAAAATCCTACGATAATTTTACACTATGAGGTGATATAATCTATCTATAAAAAGCAATTTACCAAGAAAAGAAGGTGTGTATTGTGAGAATAGATTCCCATGTACATATATTGCCTCCAGAATTTATAAAGAATATTGATAAAAACATGGAGAGGGATGAACATTTCAAACTGCTGCACTCAAGCCCTAAAGCAAAATTCGCAACAGCAGAAGATGTGTTGGAAGAGATGAAAAAGGCTGGTATAGATAAAGCAGTGGTTTTTGGTTTCTCCTGTTTGGATATGGGGCTTGCAAGAGAATTTAATGATTATGTGATAGAAGTAGTAAAAAGGTACCCAGACAGATTTATAGGTTTTGCTGTCGTACCTTTAAATCACAAAGACACAGAAAAAGAGATCATAAGGTGTGTTGAAAAAGGACTAAAAGGGATTGGCGAGATAATTCCCGAAGCTGTGAGGGTGGATATAAGCAAGCAAGATGAAATAGGCAAATTTGCTTCTATCTGCCGCGAATTAAATCTCCCAATATTGATGCATGTAAATGAGCTGGTAGGACATTACTATCCAGGAAAAGGTAAAATGGGCCCCGAGCAGGCTTATTCCTTTGCTTTAAACAATCCAGACAATGTGATAATTTACGCTCACTGGGGCGGAGGACTTCTTTTTTATGAATTAATGCCTGAAGTTAAAGAGACTTTAAAAAATGTCTATTATGACACTGCTGCTTCTCCTTACCTTTATATTCCACAAATATACCGTGCAGTAAAAATAATTGGAATAGAAGACAAGATTTTGTTTGGGAGTGACTTTCCTTTGCTCTCTCCTTTGCGCTATTACAAAGAATGGGAAAAAGTAGATTTAGAAGAACAGCTAAAAATAAAAATAGAAGGCGAAAATGCCTACAGGATCTTTTTTAAGACTTAATCTTCACGTATGTCAATGCTGTCTATTGTTATTAAATCTTCCTTTGTTATATTTACTTTATTCAAAACCCTCACAGCCTGCTTTCTTATTGCTTTTTCTTGACTTTGTCAGTTCGAAACCCAAAAAGCTTGGGAATACAGGTATTGACAAAAAATGGGCGTGAAATTTGTCACTACATCACTTTCTCATGCTAATTAATTCCATGCCTTCCTCATATGTAATGAAATTTTTTGGTGCTTTTATTTTCATCACCTTCAATATGTCTTCAGCTTCCTCCTCCATCTTTTGTTTGATTAAATATTTCTTCCCATTTATCTCTATCTCCACAAAATTCATTGAACCTATCGCTTCTTTTATTCTATCACTGCTTAATTCTTTCCCCTTAGACCTCAAGCTGTATTCTAAAGTTCTTTCCAGTAAAAATGCTAAATAGCACACAACAAAATGCCCTCTTATCCTTTTTTCCGTCCAGTGAAATATTGGTCTTACCTCCAGACAACTTTTCATTACTCTGAAAGACTGCTCTATCTTCCATAAATCATGATATGCATTCAAAACTTCTGTCACACTCATTTCTTTCTTGCTGGTCTGAATTGCATAAAAACCGTCAAATTTCTCATCTCTCTTTATTGCTTCTTCATCCAGTACATATTCTTCTGATTCGGAAATGCGTCTTAAATATTTCCTTCCTCCTCTCTTTTCTGCTGCCCTTACATTGCCGGGCTTTTCTAAAAGTTCTTTTGCTTTTTCTACTAGCCTTTGCCTCTCTTCTTTATCTTTTTTGGCCCTCTTGCTTGAATAGGTTATTATTAGATTCTCAGGTATCTTGAATATTTCCCCTTCTCCCGTTTTGATAATATTCTCTCTTTCTATGACCTTGAATCTAAACTCTTCACCAAATATTTCTCTGTCAAATTTCCACTTTTTCTCTTCCAGAACTTGATATCCTTCTTCATCAAATACTCTATCTAAAATCTCTTTACTCATGTTTTTCAGTCTGCTTGCCACAATGTAGTCGTATCCCGCTTCTTTTATCAGCTTTAAATTAAGTTTACTGTTAAGGCCTTTGTCCGCAACTATTATTACCTGGTCTATGCAAAATTTATCTTTCAGTTTCCTCAAAATTTCTATCATGGTCTTGCTGTCAACAGTATCTCCTGGAAACAGTTCATATCCAACTGGTCTTCCTTCTTTATCTACAAGCATGCCCATTACTACTTGTACCTCATTTACCTTGTTATCCTTGCTAAATCCAAAATCCCTTAAGTTATCTTGCTTAATGCTTTCAAAGTAAAATGTTGTCACATCATAAAAAACAACATCAACTACCATGTTAAATAAATCTCTATTCTTGTGATAAAGATATAGCTCCAAATCCTCTTTTATCTGGGCCAGAATATCTAATCCCCTGTACAGCTGATTCAAATCAATATCTTCTTCAAATCCAAAGTATCTATTTTTGCGGTAGTACGTTTGAAGTTTGCTTACTGGCTGAATTAATCTCTGTGCTGTCATTAAAAATGCCACTTTATCAATGTCAAACTTTATCTTGGAATTTTGGGAGCTATACTGTTTGAGAAATTTACCTATCTCAAGTTCTTCCCAAAGTTTCCTATACACAATATATCCCCAGTTTTTAATAATCCCTTCTGAAACATCTTCTGGAGAAAACTTGATCGAACCTGTCTCTTCGCTAGAGCTTAAAAATATTTTTTGCAATTTATCTACAAGATTAATGAAAGAAGGGTCATTTTTAAGTTCATCAATTCTACCGAGATTAAGCAAGACTTTTTGTTTTATTTTACCATTTTCGCGATAATTATGGACAATTTTGGCATACCCATAGCCACCAGCTTTAGTTATTTTGAGAAACATATGGCATCACCTTTATGTTAGTTTATTACATTATACTACAAAAAGTGAATATAGTCAAGTATTATGGCAATAATTAGGATAAAAATTGTCCCTACAGTTTTGAAAAATTTTTTAATCCTAAAAACAAAAAACCCTTGAAAATCAAGGGTTTGATATTTTTTACCAGCCCAAAAATGACCTCCAACTGACAAAGTCGAGAGACAAGATTTTGTTTGGGAGTGACTTTCCTTTGCTCTCTCCTTTGCGCTATTACAAAGAATGGGAAAAAGTAGATTTAGAAGAACAGCTAAAAATAAAAATAGAAGGCGAAAATGCCTACAGGATCTTTTTTAAGACTTAATCTTCACGTATGTCAATGCTGTCTATTGTTATTAAATCTTCCTTTGTTATATTTACTTTATTCAAAACCCTCACAGCCTGCTTTCTTATTGCTTTTTCAATGATATTTCTCACCATTCTGGCATTCCCCATCTCTCTAGAGGCATCATTTTTTATCAGTATCTTCATAAGCTTTCTCTTTGCACTTTCTGTCAGTTTGTACTGCCTGTTTTTTACCATAACTTCAGCAATCTGCAGGAGTTCTTCAATTGTGTAATCTGGAAAATCTATTTGTATCGGGAATCTGGACCTTAAGCCCGGATTTGTGTTCAAAAAATATTCCATCTCATGTTTGTAACCTGCCAGAATTAAAATGAATTTGTTTCTATTGTCTTCCATTTCTTTTACTAAAGTATCTATGGCTTCTTTGCCAAAGTCTTTTTCTCCACCCCTTGCCAGAGAATACGCTTCATCTACAAACAAAATGCCTCCCAAGGCTTTCTTCACATTTTCCCTCACCCTATGGGCTGTATGTCCTATGTACTCCCCCACAAGGTCTGCTCTTTCAACTTCTACCACATGCCCCTTCTCCAGCACACCTATGCCTTTTAAGAGCTTCCCAAGAATTCTCGCCACAGTGGTCTTCCCTGTCCCAGGATTGCCTTTGAAAATCATATGAAGCACTATGGAGTCAGTGGCAAGGCCTTCTTTTTTGCGCTTCATCTGAAGTTGAGAAAAAGCGTAAATTTCATAAATAATCTCTTTCACTTTATGAAGCCCTATGAGAGAATTTAATTCTCTTAAAGCCTCTTCCTGCAGCTTTTTCTCATCCACCTGTTCCAATTCCTTAGATATCTCTTTTTCTGCCTTCTTTTCAATTCTATACCCTTCAAAAAATACGGGCCATATTCCCATATCACACCACATCCCAATATCATTTTCAATCCTATTTTATGATATTGGGATGTGGAAAGTGAAAGTTTTTAAACTTCTACTTTGACTTCTATGTCTTCTATCCCATCAAGAAGAGGTCTTACATGGTCTTCAATAAATTCCTTTACCTGATTTGCAGATCTGCCTGTAAACTTTCTTGGATCAGTAAGGTCAAGAATTTCCTCATGAGAAAGGCCAAATCTTTTATCCTGCTTGATATACTCAAGCAGTCTATTGTCTTCGCCATTTTTTACTTCTTCAGCAGCCTTTAAGGAATATACTCTTATGGCTTCGTGCAATTCCTGTCTATCTCCGCCCTTTTTCACAGCCGCCATTAAAATTTTTTCTGTAGCCATAAATGGAAGTTCTCTTTTTACGTTTTTCTCAATCACTTTTTCGTTTACCTTCAATCCAGAAGCTATGTTTATATAAAGGTTTAGAATAGCATCCGTGGCCAAAAACATCTCGGGAATTACAATTCTTCTGTTAGCCGAATCATCCAGAGTCCTTTCAAACCACTGATTGGAAGCCGTAATAGAAGAGTTTAGCAATGTCACAATTACATACCTAGATAAAGCTGCCATCCTCTCGCTTCTCATCGGGTTTCTTTTGTACGCCATAGCAGAGGAGCCAATCTGCTTTTCTTCAAAAGGCTCTTCAATTTCTCTCAAATGTTGCAAAAGCCTTATGTCGTTGCTAAACTTGTGGGCACTTTGAGCTATCCCACTTAACACAGATAAAATCATAAAATCGTACTTTCGAGTGTAAGTCTGACCTGTTACAGGAAAGGATTTTTTATATCCCATCTTTTCTACAACCAACCTGTCAAGCTCTTTTACCTTTTCCTCATCTCCATCAAAAAGTTCCATAAAGCTAGCTTGTGTACCTGTCGTCCCTTTTACTCCTCTCAGCATCATGTTTTGACGCCTGTATCTTAAATCCTGAAGATCAAGAATCAGGTCCTGTATCCAGAGACAGGCTCTTTTGCCTACAGTTGTCAGCTGAGCAGGCTGAAAGTGAGTATAACCCAATGTTGGTAAATCTTTATATTTTAGTGCAAATTCAGAGAGGACTTTTATCGCTTTTAAAAGCTTTTTCTCAATTAGCTGAAGTCCTCTATCCATTAAAATAATATCCGTATTGTCATCTACAAACGCAGAAGTTGCCCCTAAGTGAATTATAGGCTTTGCTTTTGGGCATAAAAGCCCGTAGGCGTGAATATGAGCCATTACATCGTGCCTGAATTCTTTTTCGAACCTTTCCGCATCTTCATAATTTATATTTTCTATATTTTTTTCCATTTCTTCTATTTGTTCATTAGTTATATTAAGACCTAATTCCTTTTCACTTTTGGCTAAAGCCACCCACAATTTTCTCCAGGTTTTAAACTTCTCATCATCAGAAAAAATTTGCGCCATTTCTTTACTCGCATACCTTGTGACCAAAGGCGTTTCATAAACCTCTCTCATATTTCCTTCCTCCTGCTTTTAAAATATTTATTAAAGCCCCTGTAAGATGTAAAAACAGGGGCTTTTGTTTACGTTTTTATTCGCTTTATTTAGCTTTTACTTAAAAAATCCTCAATTCTGTCAAGGCCTTTCTTAATATTTTCAAGAGATGTAGCGTAGGACATCCTTATATAGTTGTCCATTCCAAAAGGCAAAGCAGGTACCACAGCTACATTTGCTCCGTCAATCAAAGCACTTGCAAAGTCCAAAGAACCGTTTATTGTCTTTCCATTTAACTCCCTACCAATGTATTTTTCTATATTTACCATCACATAAAAGGCTCCTTTTGGAGTAGAACATTTCAAATCTTTTATTTTGTTTACCCTCTCCACCATATAAAGCCTTCTTCTGTTAAATTCTTCTTTCATTTTTTCTATTTCTTCTTCTCCTCCTTGTAAAGCAGCAACGCTAGCGTACTGGGCAATTGAATTGGGGTTTGATGTAGTGTGACTTTGAATATTTGACATGACTTTTGCAATTTCTAGTGAAGAAGCCGTATAGCCTATTCTCCATCCAGTCATGGCATAGGCCTTTGACATGCCATTAACTACAATTGTGAGTTCTTTGATTTTTTCTCCAAATGAAGCAATGCTAACGTGTTCTCCTTCGTATATGAGTTTTTCATATATTTCATCAGAAATCACAAAAATATTTGCTTCTTCAACTACTCTGGCAATTTCTTCCAACTCTTCTTTAGTGTAGACAGCTCCTGAAGGATTGTTTGGGCTATTTAAAATTATAGCTTTTGTCTTTGGAGTTATGGCATTTTCTAACTCTTCAGCGGTTATTTTAAAATTATTTTCTTCCTTTGTATGAACGAAAACAGGTTTTCCGTAGGCTAATCTTACCATTTCAGGATAGCTGAGCCAGTAAGGTACAGGTATTATCACTTCATCGCCAGGATTTAAAATTGCAGAAAGAGCATTGTATATCGAATGTTTTGCGCCGTTTGAAACCACAATTTGTTCGGGAGTGTAATGGAGTCCGTTATCTTTTAGCAATTTTTCGCATATAGCCTTTTTTAACTCGGGAATTCCTGATGAAGGAGTGTATTTAGTATATCCTCTCTTTATAGCGTCAATAGCAGCTTCTTTTATGTAGGAAGGAGTATCAAAATCCGGTTCACCGACTCCAAAGTCTATGACATCCACTCCTTGGGCTTTCAGCTGTTTTGCTTTTGCCGTTATCTCTAAAGTCATTGAAGGAGTAATTTGTAAAGCATTTTGAGATAAATTCAATTTTTACACCTCCAAATTGTCATATGAATCACAATTATTATTTTAACTTATAAGTTTTCAAATTTCTATCCAAATTTCTAGCTTTACTTTTTAAAATTTCTACGTATTTATAATCCAGTTTTACCGTACCTAGTAAGTCTCTTCCATCAACTTCTATCCCGTGAAAATCTGAACCTCCCGTGATAATTAAATTGTATTGCTTTGCTTTTTCATAATATTTCTCAACATCTCTTTCTGTGTGTTTTGAATGAAACACTTCAATACCTACAAGGTTTCTTTTTACCAACTCTTCAATGACACTGTCATCAGAGAGAAGCCCTGGATGGGCAAGTACAGGCACTCCTCCATTTTCCAGAATCAAGTCTATAGCCTCCATAGGAGTAATGCGGTATCTCTCTACATAGGCAGGACCTCCAACTCCTATGTACTTCTCAAAAGCTTCTTTTACGCTTTCCACATAATTCTTCTTCACCATGGCCCTTGCTATGTGAGGTCTTCCTATGAACTTTTCACTTGTAAACTCCAGCACATCTTCGATAGTGATTTTAATCCCTAAGTCGTTAAGTTTTTTTAATATCGCTCTTGCTCTGTCATTTCTAAGCTTTTTCATCTCTTCAAGTTTGTCAACAAAGCCTCTATCTTCATAGTCTATGTAGTAGCCTAAAATGTGCACTTCCTGGTCTTTATAGTAGCAGTTAAATTCAATACCAGGGATGACTTCTATGCCAAGTTCAAAAGATGCTTCTATTGCTTCTTGAAGGCCGTCCACTGTATCGTGGTCTGTCAATGCAATACATGAAAGTCCATGCGCTCTTGCTAATCTAACTACTTCGCGAGGAGAGTTTGTGCCATCTGAAACTTTTGAATGCATGTGCAAATCGGCAAACATTTCCTCCAACCTTTCTTTTAGCATAATTTTTTCTAAAAATTTAAAATAACCTGCGAAGCGCAGGTTATTCCTCATCTAGGTTCAACAATCAATTTTATTGCTGTCCTTTCTTCCCCGTCTATCTCAATATCTGTAAAAGCAGGAATGCAAATTAAGTCGATCCCGCTGGGAGCCACAAACCCCCTTGCAATTGCGACAGCTTTTACAGCTTGATTTATTGCCCCTGCCCCTATGGCCTGTACTTCTGCACCACCCCGTTCTCTTATCACTCCTGCCAATGCTCCTGCTACAGCATTTGGATTAGATTTTGCTGAAACTTTTAATACTTCCATTATTTTTTCCCCCTTAAAAATAATTTTCTCATGGTTTAAATATTCTACACCAATTTAAAAAATCCTTCTTTTTTATGTACAAATTTTATTAATTCTTTCTATGCTCAAAGATTTGCCTGTATTTTCATCCACCTCAATCACTATCCCATTTATTTGCGCAGGACCTTTTGCTACTTCAAAGCGGAGAGGTACAGAAGAAGTAAATCTCTTTATTATCAGTTCTTTATCTATTCCAAGGACAGATTCATAAGGCCCTGTCATCCCTATATCAGTGATATAAGCAGTGCCATTTGGTAAGATTTTTTCATCGGCTGTCTGAACGTGAGTATGCGTTCCAAAAACGCAGCTCACTTTTCCATCTAGGAAATAACCCATCGCTATCTTTTCCGAAGTAGCCTCTGCATGGAAATCCACCAGTATAATGTTTGTCTCGGCTTTTAATTTTCCCACCTCTTCTATTGCCACAAAAAAAGGATTTCTATTGCAGGGCATAAATGTAGTCCCTTGAAGGTTTAACACGCCCACTTTTACTCCATCGAGGTTTATCACAGCAGAACCTCTGCCAGGAGTCCCTTCTAGATAGTTGGCAGGTCTTAAAATTCGAGGTTCTTCATCTATAAACTGGAGTATTTCTTTCTGGTCCCAGACGTGGTTTCCAGTAGTTAAAAGAGAAATTCCCATTTCAAAAAGTTCGTCAGCTACTTTTCTGGTTATTCCATTTCCTCCTGCTGCATTTTCACCATTTGCTATTACCAAATTTACATTATAAAAGTTTTTTAACTCTTCTAGATGTTCTTTCAAGGCATTTCTACCAGGTCTTCCAACTATATCTCCTATAATGAGTATTCTCATTTTCTACCTCCGAGTAAAATTTTTTAGAAAAACTCCTACCAATTATTATTGCACAAATTTATAAACTTTTAAAGCGTGCGAAACGCACGCTTTTTTTTCAAAATCTTTATTTTGCATAATCAATAGCCACCGTCTCCCTTATGACTGTCACTTTAATCTGTCCAGGATATTCCACTTCTTCTTCAATCTTTTTGCTTATGTTTCTAGCCAATATCACAAGTTCGTCATCGCTTATAGCCTCAGGTTTTACCATTATCCTTATTTCCCTTCCTGCCTGAATAGCATAAGCTTTTTCCACGCCTTCAAAAGAATTAGCAATTTGCTCTAACTTATCAAGCCTCTTTATATAAGCCTCTAAAGCCTCCCGCCTTGCACCCGGTCTGGCCGCCGAAATCGCATCAGCTGCCTGAACCAGAACTGCTTCAATCGTTTGAGGCTCAACATCATTGTGATGAGCCATAATCGCATGTACCACTGCGTCAGACTCGTGATATCTTTTTGCAAGCTCTGCACCTATCATCACGTGAGGGCCTTCCACTTCATGGTCTACAGCCTTTCCTATGTCGTGCAAAAGCCCTGCTCTTTTAGCAATTGAGGCATCTGCCCCTAATTCATAAGCCATAAGCCCAGCAAGATGAGCAACTTCTATGGAATGCTTGAGAACATTTTGACCATAGCTAGTTCTGAATTTGAGTCTTCCCAGAAGTTTTATGAGTTCAGGGTGCAATCCATGTACGCCCACCTCAAAAGCCGCTTCTTCTCCAGCCTTTATTATCATGTTGTCTACTTCTTTCTTGGCTTTTTCTACCATTTCCTCTATCCTTGCTGGGTGTATTCTGCCATCTTCAATCAACTTCTCAAGGGCAATTCTGGCTATTTCTCTTCTTATCGGGTCAAAACCAGAGATTACTACTGCCTCAGGTGTGTCGTCAATTATTAGGTCAATTCCTGTCAGAGTTTCAATTGTCCTTATGTTTCTACCTTCTCTTCCAATAATGCGTCCTTTCATCTCATCGTTGGGCAGTGTAACTACTGAAACAGTTGTTTCTGCCGCATGGTCAGCGGCACATCGCTGTATAGCTAATCCCACGATTTCTCTTGCTCTTCTGTCTGCTTCTTCTTTAGCTTTGTTTTCCATTTCTTTAATCATTACTGCCATGTCATGCTGTATTTCTTTCTGTACACTTTCTAATAGTATACTTTTCGCTTCTTCCTGAGTAAGTCCGGAGATTTTTTCCAATTCCTCCAGTTGTTTTTTGTGAAGCAGAGTTATTTGTTCTTCTAGCTGTTGAATTTCTTTTTGCTTTTGTTCTAATAAGATTTCTTTTTGTTCGAGACTTTCAGCTCTTTTTTCAAGTATCTCTTCTTTTTGGAGAAGCCTTTTTTCAAGTCTTTGAAGTTCACCTCTTCTGTCTCTTACTTCTTTTTCAAAATCGGATCTTAACCGGTGAATTTCTTCTTTGGCTTCCAGTAAGGCTTCTCTCTTTTTATTCTCAGCGTCCTTCTTAGCGCTTTCTAGAATAGTCCGCGCCAGGTTTTCGGCACTTTTTATTTTCGACTCTGCAATGACTTTGCGTGCCAGAAAACCTGCTAGAAAGCCGATTAGTATTGCAATAAGTGCTGTGATTATCAATCCAACATAGCTTATACTCCTACACCTCCTTAGTAGATGATTCATATTCTATTTTAGACCCTTTACAAAATTATGTCAAGTTCAATGCCTTTTCAATATTTTCAATTTCAAAGCCATTGGTATAGAGATATTTTTTTAATTTTTGAATTTCTCTGTGGGAGTTTTTCTTTTTCTCCACAATCTGCCTTATTACTTCCACTTCTTTCTCGTGAGGGTAAATACTTTCTAATACCTTTTCTATTATCTCTTTCTCTACGCCTCTTTTCAAAAGCTCATAGTATATCCTTCTTCTGCTGTACAGACTTTGCATTTTTTCTTCCACAAAAAATTTAGCGTAATTCTCATCATTTACATAATCGTATTCTTTTGCTTTTAATACTGCTTCTCCTATTGCTTCCTCAGAAAAACCTTTTAATTTGAGTTTATCTGCAAGCTGTTTTTCTGTAAGCATCTTTCTCGAAAGGAATTTAAAAGCGTGGTTTTTAGCTTCTTTAGCCTCTATGTAGTTTACATAATATTTATACTGTTCACTGGTTATCTCTTTTCCTTCCTCAATTCCCAGCATAAAGAAAGTTTCAGCATCGCAGGTAAAAGCATATTCTCCGTCAATAAATACATCGTACTTTGAACTTTTTTCTCTCTTTATGATTCTAGTAATTAGCATACTTCTTCACCTTTTAACAAAATAACCCCTTACAGGGGCTATTCTACTATAGCATCAGGAGCTGATTTGATCTTATTGTAAGCAAGATTGAAATTTTCCCTGATTTTCCTCTCAATCTCTTCTGCAATCTCCTTATTCTCTTTTAAGAACTGCTTTGCATTTTCTCTTCCCTGGCCCAGTTTTATGTCCTTATAGGAGTACCAAGAACCGCTTTTTTCTATTATATCAAGAGCCGTTCCCAAATCAAGTATACTTCCTTCTCTTGATATTCCTTCTCCGTACATGATGTCAAATTCAGCCTGTTTGAAAGGAGGTGCTATTTTGTTTTTCACCACTTTTACGCGGGTCCTGCTTCCCACAATTTCATTGCCCTGTTTGATGTTATCCACTTTTCTTACATCCAATCTTATGGTAGCGTAAAATTTTAGAGCTCTTCCACCAGGAGTAGTTTCAGGATTGCCAAACATCACACCTACTTTTTCTCTCAATTGGTTTATGAATACCACAATTGACTTTGATTTGCTGGTAACACCTGCCAACTTCCTCAAAGCTTGTGACATGAGCCTTGCCTGAAGACCTACATGGCTGTCTCCCATTTCTCCTTCTATTTCAGCTTTTGGCACCAAAGCTGCAACAGAGTCAATCACAATTATGTCTACTGCTCCGCTTCTTACTAAAGCTTCTGCTATCTCTAAAGCTTGCTCTCCTGTGTCAGGCTGGGCTACAAGTAGATCGTCAATGTTTACCCCGAGATTTTTTGCATATACTGGATCAAGTGCGTGCTCTGCGTCTATGAAAGCACCTGTTCCTCCCATTTTCTGAGCTTCTGCTATCATGTGAAGTGCTAAAGTGGTCTTACCAGAAGACTCAGGTCCAAAAATTTCTATTATTCTGCCTCTTGGTACTCCTCCAACTCCCAATGCAATATCTAATTCCAATGACCCTGTAGGAATAACTTCTACGTTTAACTTTGCAGTATCGCCAAGCCTCATAATAGCGCCTTTTCCAAATTGTCTTTCTATTTGACTAATGGCCATTTCCAAAGCCTTTTGCTTTTCAATCATCAACCTTTTACCTCCTGACCAAATTAATTATTTTATACTCCGTATTAAAATAATTATACTAATCAATTTGCCTTCCTTCAAGGTACCTCCTCACCATGTCAAAGGCGTGAAGTATTGACCTTGTCCGTATTCTATCTCTGTTACCGCTTAACATTAATTTTTTGACATAAGTTTTTTCCGGAGTTGCAAATCCCACATATACAAGTCCTACAGGTTTCTCAGGGCTACCTCCTGAGGGTCCTGCTATGCCCGTGGTAGAAAGGCCCAAATCGGACTTCGCTAATACTCTTACATTTTCAGCCATTTCTTTTGCTGTTTCAGGGCTTACTGCGCCGTGGGCATCTAATGTGCTTTTTTTCACTCCCAGCACCTTTTCTTTTGCTTCATTGCTGTATGTCACAACTCCTAGATTGAAGACTTTTGAAGCCCCAGGTACATCTGTTATCTTTTTCGCCAGAAGTCCTCCTGTACAGGACTCTGCGGTAGCCAGAGTAAATCCCCTCTTTTGAAGTAACTTAATCACTATCTCTTCCATCTCTTCATCGTCTACAGCATAAATATAATCCCCTAAAATCTCCCTTATTTTTTTCTCTACTTGGCTTATCATCTCATGAACCTCTTCTTCTTTTCCTTTTGCGGTTATCCTCAAAGTCACATATCCATCTCCTACAAGAGGTGCCACAGTCGGGTTACTTCCTTGAAGTAGGGGTCTTATCATTTCCTCCACTTTTGATTCCCCTAAACCAAATATCTTTAAAACTCTCGACTTTATTGTTTCACTAGTAAATCTTTTTAGGTAAGGATAGACGTGTTCCTCGAACATCGGTATGAGTTCGGAAGGAGGTCCTGGAAGGACCACAAAGATTTTTCCTTCTTTTTCAAGTATAAAGCCGGGAGCAGTTCCATTCTTGTTTGGAAGGATTTTTGAACCTGCAGGGAAAAGAGCTTGCTTAAAATTGTTTTCTGTCGGCTTCTGTCCTATCCTTTCAAAAAAGTTGATTATCTCTTGCTTTGCTTCTTCACTTTCTACAAGAGGAAGATTTAAAAATGAAGCAATTGTTTCTTTTGTTATATCATCTACAGTGGGACCTAGCCCTCCTGTGGTTATTATCAACTCTGACCTCTCATAGGCGATTTTAAGGCACTGCTTGAGCCTTTCCTCATTGTCCCCTACGTTTGTGTGAAAATAAATGTCAATTCCCAAAAGGGCAAGTCTTTCAGATAGATACTTGGCATTTGTATTTACAATTTGCCCTAATAAAAGCTCTGTGCCTACAGAAATTATTTCTCCTCTCATACAAACACCTCTTTTTCAATCCTTAAAAAGGTCTTTTGATTTTACAATGTAGTCCACACCCGAGTAAATTGTCAAAATTAGCGCTATATACACCATTATCTTGTCAAATGGGAAGTTGACAAGGCTAAAAGGATAATTGTTCAGCATCAAAGCGATAACTGCAATCATCTGAGAAGTCGTCTTGTATTTTCCGTAGTTACTTGCTGCTATTACAATTCCTTTGTCTGCAGCGACTGTCCTTATGCCAGTGATTAGAAACTCTCTTGCAATTATGACTATGACTATCCAGCTTTCAATCCTTCCCATCTGAACTAAGGCGATTAGAGCAGAAGTGACCATTATTTTGTCAACCAAAGGGTCCATAAATTTGCCAAAGTTTGTTATTTGTTTATATTTTCTTGCAATATACCCGTCCAACTTGTCAGTTAAAGCCCCAATGGCAAAAATAGAAGCAGCTATGAAATCTCCATACGGAATTTTTACCAGCATAAATACCATAAAGACGGGTATTAAAAAAAGTCGCGACATAGTTAGTTTATTAGCTAGGTTCATCAATATTCCCCCACAAGGTCGTATTCAAACGCATCTACTACTGTTACTGTAACAAAATCGCCTGGAAAGAGTTTTTTGTCGCTTCTGACATATACAAGCCCGTCAATCTCTGGAGCATCCATGTAACTTCTTCCGTAATACACCCCATCTTCAAATCCCTCAATTAAAACCTCTAACTTAGTTCCTATTTTTGACATATTGAATTCGTAGGAAATTTGCTTTTGAATTTCCATAAGTTCTTCTTGTCGCTTTAACTTAACCTTTTTTCTTATCTGTGGCTTCATGTAATAGGACTTGGTTCCTTCTTCTCTAGAGTAAGTAAAAACTCCTACTCTCTCAAACCTTTTCTCCTTTATGAAGTTTTTCAAGTCTTCAAACTCTTCCTTTGTTTCTCCTGGAAATCCTACTATAAAAGTAGTCCTTATAACCATTCCTGGTATACTTCGTAGTTTTGATATGACTTCTTCTATTTTACGCCTTGTTGTACCTCTGTTCATTCTTTTTAATACAGATTCACTAGAGTGCTGCAAAGGGATGTCTATATATTTTACTATCTTTTCATTGTTTTTTATCTCTTCTATCAATTCATCAGTTACGCTATCAGGATAGGCATAAAGCAATCTAATCCATTTTAGTTCTTCTATTTTAGATAATTCTCTTAAAAGTTGAGGAAGCATTAATTTTTTGTAAAGGTCAATGCCATATTTTGTTGTATCCTGTGCAATGATGATAAGCTCTTTAACACCTTTTCTAGCAAGTTCTTGAGCCTCTTCAATAATATTTTCCATTTTTCGGCTCTTGTATTTTCCCCTTAGTTTGGGAATTATGCAGAAAGAGCAGGCGTTGCTGCAGCCTTCTGCAATCTTCAAATAAGCGTAATAAGGGGGAGTGGTAAGAATTCGTGGGATTCCTTCGTCGTTTAAAAGGTCTGGATGTCCATATTTTAAAACTTTTTTTCCTTTTTTTACTTCTTCAATCACATCTACAATTTGCGTAAAATCTCCTGTTCCTATAACTGCGTCTAATTCAGGTAATTCTTTTATAAGTTCTTTATTGTACCTTTCAGAGAGGCATCCAGTAGCAATTAGATATTTTAATCTCTTCTTCTTAAGCTCCCCCATTTGGATTATATATTCGATAGATTCTTTTTTGGCATCTTCAATAAAGGCACAAGTATTTATTATTATGACATCAGCCTTTTTCTCATCATTTACTATATTGTACCCTTTTTCTTTCAGTAAAGCTAGCATTTTTTCTGAGTCAACGCTGTTTTTCGGGCACCCTAATGAGATAATTCCAACGTTTTTCATATCGACTTCCTTTCTAGAATCTTTTGTATTTCTTCTCTGGGCAGTATAATTTGCCTCGGTTTTGCTCCGTCGTATCCGCTTATTATTCCTTTTTGCTCAAGCTGGTCTATAATTCTTGCAGCTCTAGCGTACCCTATTCTCAACTTTCTCTGGAGGAGGGAAATAGAAGCTTGACCTGTCTCCAAAATTACAGAGACTGCATCTTCCAAGAGTTCGTCCTCTTCTTCATCGAGATTTTTCCCATTTGTTTTTTCTTCAACTTTTATTTCTTCATAATGAGGGCTGTAGTTTTCTTTCAAAAAGTTCACAACTGCTTCTACTTCCTCTTCCGAGATGAAAGCCCCCTGTACCCTTATAGGTTTAGAAGCTCCGATAGGGTCAAAAAGCATATCTCCTTTTCCCAGCAGTTTTTCGGCCCCTGCCATGTCTAGAATAGTCCTCGAGTCAATCTGTGATGAAACAGCAAAGGAAATTCTAGAAGGAATGTTTGCCTTTATTACTCCTGTTATGACATCAACAGAGGGCCTCTGAGTAGCAATGACCAAGTGTATCCCAGCAGCTCTTGCCATTTGAGCGAGTCTAAATATATACTCTTCAACCTCGGCAGGAGATACCATCATTAAGTCTGAGAGCTCATCTATGATTATGACTATTTTATATAGCCTTTCTTCTTTGTACTTTTCATTGTAGCTCTCTATATCTCTCACTCCGTGGTCTGCAAAAAGACTGTACCTCCTTATCATCTCCTGCACTGCCCAGTTCAAAACCCCTGCTGCTTTTTTAGGGTCTGTAACTACAGGAGTTAAAAGATGAGGTATGCCGTTATAGATATTAAGTTCTACTACCTTTGGGTCAATTAGTATCATTTTAACTTGTTTAGGAGAAGATTTGTAAAGAAGACTCACTATCAGAGAATTTATGCAAACACTTTTACCTGAGCCAGTTGCTCCTGCAATTAAAAGATGGGGCATCTTGGCAAGGTCGGCTATCACGATATTGCCGGCAATATCCTTTCCTAAACCGATGGCAAGTTCTGATTTAAAGCTTCTGAACTTTTTGCTGTCAATTACTTCTCTTAGATATACAGGAGTTATCTTTTCATTTGGAACTTCTATTCCAATTGCAGACTTGCCAGGTATAGGAGCTTCTATCCTTACAGAAGGAGCAGCTAGGCTTAAGGCTAAGTCATCTGTCAAACTCACAATTCGGCTTACTTTAACTCCTGCGCTGGGCTGAAGTTCAAAGCGGGTGATAGCAGGTCCTTTGGTTACCTGAACTACTTTAGCTTCTATGCCGAAGTTTCTTAAGGTCTCCTCTATCTTTTTTGCTTTTTCTAAAAGTACCTCGTTCTTTATTTTAGGAGAAGGAATTGCCTCCTTTAAAAGAGTAATGGGGGGAGGCGTGTATTCCCCTTCTTCCTTTTCTAAAAAAGCTTTTTCGTAAACTTTTCTTTCCTCTTCAACTTGTTCTACTATCTCAATTGGAACATCAATTCTTTCCTTCTTCTCGACTTCAACTAATTCTTCAGTAGATTCTACCTCTTCTGCCTTTTTTTCTGCCCTTTTGTCTTGAAGTTTGTTTTTTGCTGAAACCTTCTTGCGGTCTTTTAACTTGTCATAAGAGCTCTTTATCAAACTGACAAGAGAAATATCTGTTATGAGGACTATAAAAATGGCAGTGAGGGATATTAATAATATATAGCTTCCAATTATGCCTACCATTTTAACAAGAAAATACACTATCAGGCTGCCGATTATTCCTCCGCCTGTGTTGTTAATTCCACTTATATATGCTACAGAAAGATAGTCCTTAAAATCAGTCAGCACAGGAAAATAGTACAGTTGATTTAAACTTATAAACATGAGGAATAACCCTAAAAGAGCCATCGAACGATGAAGCTTTATAAAGTTTTTGTTTGTAAATAAAAACATCAAGGCAAATACCAAAAGCAGGGCAGAGATTACATAGGAACCTGTCCCGAAAAAGCCTTTTAAAAAAATTCCTATGTGTTTGCCAATTATTCCTGTTGAGTCAGTATAGAGGCTTAAAAAAGAAATAAGAGTAAAGGCTAGAAAAATTATTCCCACAATTTCTTCTTTCACCGGCTTTTGCTTTTTATCTATCATCTCTTATCACCTAGCTAGCAATTTCTCTCCCTATAAAAATTTTAGTATTAATTATACAAAATAGCAACAAAAAAATAGATGAGCATGTAAAAACTCATCTATAAGGTTATGATACTTCCTGGCGAATAATTTTTATCAAGGTAATCAAAAGGATTGGTAGAGTACATCTGCCGTATGAGGTATTTGCCTTCTGAAACTCTTTCCACTAAAAGCTGTTTGTTACCCATTTTTAGTTCAATATAACTTACTGGTACATCCTCTCTTTTTTCAAAAATTAATTCATAGGGGATTATGGTGTACAGCATCTTTTAATTATCCCCTTTCTTTTCTCTTTCTTCAATCAGTTCGTGAAGCTTTTTCAAAGCTTCTTTTATGCCCCCAATTTCGTCTATTAAGCCATAATCGACAGCTTCTTTACCTACGAGAATTGTCCCAATGTCATTGGCAAGTTCTCCTGTCTTTAGCATTAAACTCATAAAAGTTTCTCTTTTTATTTTTGAATTTCTCACAATGAATTCCACTATTCTGTCCTGCATTTTGTTAAAGTAATCAAAAGTTTGAGGGACCCCTACTACAAGTCCTGTCATCCTTATGGGGTGGATTGTCATGGTAGCACTTGGAACTATGTAGGAGTAATTTGCAGAAACAGCCAGAGGAACTCCTATGCTGTGTCCTCCTCCTAGGACGATTGAAACTGTAGGTTTGGAAAGGCTTGCAATCATTTCTGCTATAGCCAGTCCTGCTTCAACATCTCCTCCCACAGTGTTCAAAAGTACAAGAACCCCTTTTATACTAGGGTTTTCTTCTATTGCCACTAGCTGGGGAATTATGTGTTCGTATTTGGTAGTCTTGTTTTGAGGAGGTAAAATCATGTGTCCCTCTATCTGTCCTATTATAGTTAGGCAGTGAATATTGCTCTCAAAATTAGGTAGATTAGTCTGACCTAGGTTTTTTATATTTTCCTGCACTGGTGGAAGGGTTTGTGGTTGTTCTGTTCCTTCCTCGTTTACAAATTTCATCTGCATCACTCTCCTAGATATTAGTATAAAAAAAAAGAAGGAGAGTATGCATATTTACAGGCTAAATTCGTCGTGGAGAACTCTTATGGCCTCTTCTACCTTATCCTGACTTACCAGACAAGAGATGGTATTGTGTGAGTCTGCTGTCTGATATATTTCAATATTGCGCTTAGATAATGCTTTGATGACTCTAGCCATGACACCTGGCACTCCTCTTATTCTGTTGCCTATGATAGAAACTTTTGCGCAATTTGTCCTGTAGGAGTATTTCACCCCATATTTTTCAAAAAGCCTTCTAAGTTTTTCAAAATCAGCTTCAGATATAGTAAACACCTGTTTGTCAGGGAATATGCTTATCAAGTCGATGCTAATTTTTTCTTCTCCTATCTTCTCAAATATATCCTGGACATTTTCTGTACTTTCAATTGTAATCTGGACCCTGTTGTTCATATTGGCAATGCCCGTTACCAATTTGTCTACTTCATATATGCTGTCGTAGGCATCACTGTAATTAGTTATGATAGTCCCACCGCTGTCTGACATAGTATTTTTTATAATTAAAGGGATATTTCCCCTCATGGCTATTTCCACAGCTCGCGGGTGGACTACTTTTGCCCCTTGTTCAGCGAATTGAAAAACTTCATTGTAGCTTATTTTATCTATGATATGAGCAGTTGATACAATTCTTGGGTCTGCTGTCATTATCCCATCTACATCAGTGTATATCTCTACAGCTTCTGCTTTTAAAGCCACCCCTAAAAGCGCTGCTGTAGTGTCACTTCCACCGCGCCCCAATGTAGTGAGCTCTCCTTTTTGCGTGATTCCCTGAAAGCCTGCTACTACAGGGATTATTCCTTCTCTTAAAACTTCTAAAATTCTAGAAGGATCTACATTTATGACCTCTGCATTTCCAAAATCATCGTCCGTTATGATTCCAGCTTGTCCTCCTGTCAAAGCTTTTGCTTTATATCCTTTATTGGACAGAGTTGCAGCGAAAAGCACACTAGATATTATTTCACCGCAGTTCATTATTAAGTCAAGTTCTCTTTTTGGAATATCACTGTAAATTGATTTTGCCATGTTTATTAAAGTATCTGTGGCATAAGGGTCGCCGTTTCTCCCCATAGCAGACACTACTACTACCACGTTATAGCCGTTTTTTACTGCTTCTATTACTTTTGAAACAGCTTTCTCTCTTTTTTCTTCTGAAGACACAGATGTTCCTCCAAACTTTTGCACCAATATTTTCACAGTCTCATCCTTTCTTTTTTAGTATCAGTTACTATTATACTTTACTACGGCATCAAAGAAAAGTACTTTAATAAAATTTTCTTGGCTTCCCTTCGAACTCAACTATGATCATGTCATCCCCTATTCTCTTTATAGCGTCCCAGGGAATTTCTATATAATTTCCCCTTCCTCTAAAAAATCCTCCTGGTTCGTAAAGCACTATTGAATGAATTTTCCCCGTATCTTCATCGATTATTAAATCGGAATCTTCCACCAAGCCCCAGCGCTTGCCGTCTACAATATTTACAATCTCTTTACTACCAAACTCACTCAGTCTCACAGACATTCCCCCCTTATACCCCTGTATGGCCAAAACCTCCGTCCATCCTCTCTGTCTCTGAAAGTTCTTCTACTTCTATTATTTCAGGCCTTACTACTTGGTTTATCACCATTTGAGCAATTCTCTGACCTCTTTTAATTGTGACAGGCTGTTTACCGAGGTTTATGACAATCAGTTTAATTTCTCCTCTATAATCAGAATCCACAGTTCCCGGAGTGTTTAATAAGGTTATACCGTAATTTAAGGCCAGACCGCTTCTAGGCCTTATCTGTGCTTCATAATTCGGAGGAAGTTCAATCTGTATTCCTGTAGGTATGAGTTCTACTTCACCTGGATTGATAGTTACTTCACCCTTTACATTGGCGTATAAGTCCATTCCCGCAGCTCCTTCGCTCATATAAGCGGGTAAAGGTAAATCTTTTGCATCTTCTGTTCTCTTTATCTTAAGCACTATTGACATTTTCCAACCACCTTTTATCTTTTTTATTAAGTTTACCCACGACAGATACAGTCACTTCTTCTGGCCTTATTATCTCTTTTGCCAGCTGGTTTACTTCCTCAAAAGATATTTCCTCCACTATCTTCAAAACATCCTCAATAAGATGCACTTTATCAAAAAGTAGAAGGGATTTTCCTATACTGCTCATTCTGGTGCTTATGCTGTCTTGGTCCATCAAGATGTTTATTTTGAGTTGTTCTTTAAACTTGTCAAATTCCTCTTTAGTAAGGCCTTTTTTTGAAATTTCTTCAATTTCTTTTATTATCAAGTCATAGACTTTTCTAAAATTGCTCGGAGTCATACTTGCAAAAATTGTAAACATTCCTCCGGTCGGATAAGTTGCAGGGTACGAATAGATGGAATAGACTAAGCCCTTGTCTTCTCTTATTTTTTGAAAAAGTCTTGAACTCATGCCCCCACCAAAAGCATTGTTTGCAATTGCAAGAGCATATACCCTCTTTAAATCATAGGGTATTCCAGGGAGGCCGATGCAGAGGTTAACCTGCTCAAAATCTTTTTCGTAAAGAGAGACATCTTTGTGCCATAAGGGAGGGGTAAGAGAAAAATTAGAAGTAGTTGGCTTAATTTTTGAAAGATAGCCTTCCAACACTTCAAATATTTCATCGTCAAAATTTCCCGCTATAGATACTACTATGTTGTCTTTAGTGTAGTGCCTCTCATAGTATTCTAGTATGTGGTTCTTGCTCAAATTCTTAATTGTAGTAAATGTTCCCAGCACGGGCAGGGATAGAGAATGTCCTCTCCAGGCTGTTTTGGCAAGCAGGTTGTAAGCTACGTCTTCAGGTGAATCAAGTTCTGTCAATATTTCTTCAAAGACCACCTGTTTTTCTTTATAAATGTCTTCTTCGCGAAATGCAGGATTAAAAACCATGTCAAAGAGAATATCAATGCCTTTTTTTATATGGCTATTTAAAACTTTTATATAAAAGCAAGTGTCTTCTTTTTCAGTAAAGCCGTTTAGCTGTCCACCTATGCTGTCCATCTCTTCAGCTATCTGCCTTGCGCTTCGCAAGTTAGACCCTTTAAACACAAGGTGTTCTATAAAGTGAGATATACCATTTGTGTTTTTGGTTTCGTACATTGAGCCTGCTTTTATCCAAATACCTACGTAAACTGAATGAGCATAAGGGATTTTGCAACTTGCCACTTTCACTCCAGCTATCATCTTCTGTTGATACAACTTCATCCCCTCTGTCTTAAAAAATTTACTATTATTATAGCAAATTTATTTTTTGTCTACAATCACCTCTGAAACTTTAGTTATTTTAAAACCCTTTTCTTTCAACTGTTTTATTATTTCAGGAAGTGCTTCCACAGTGTTTTTTGTAGGATGCATGAGTACAATAGCTCCATTGTGGTACTTATTCATTACCCTTTCTACAATGGTTTGTGGAGATGGATTGCTCCAGTCTATGGTATCTAAACTCCACAAAATCACTTTGTATCCCAGTTCTTCCGCAATTTTCACTACTTGTTCGTTGAAGTCGCCATAAGGGGGTGCAAAGAGAGTAGGCTTTTCCCCAGTTATTTTCTCCAAAACTTCTTCGCTCTTTTTTATATCCTTTTCACAATCCTCTTTTGACAAACTAGTATACTTGATGTGAGAATAACCGTGGCTTCCTATTTCATGCCCTTTTCTATAAATTTCCTTTACTACATCAGGATTTTTCTCTGCCCATTTTCCTTCAAAAAAAAATGTTATATGTACATCGTTTTTTTCAAAAATATCCAGCATTTTGGGTATGTACTCATCTCCCCACGCTACATTGCAGGCAAAAGCTATTTTCTTTTCTTTTGTATCGCCTCTGTATATGGGCTCATTGGTGTTAAATACAGAGACAGTTTTCATGAGAGCGAAAATTAAAAGTATCAATGCGAGCAAAGCCGCAATTGCAAGAAGCCATACAGTTTTCTTGCTAGGGTATTTTATATAAAAGATTTTCATTATAACACCACCTGTCTGGTATTCTCATTCTAATTTTATTCAGCCAGGCGGCGTTTATATTACTAAAAAATAAAAAACATAAACCGTGGGGGCGGTTTATGCCTTTACTTTTTTCTATTATCACTTTTCCTGTTATCACTTTCTTCTTCATCAGGCATAGCATCTTTGCGAGACAATACAATTCTTCCGAGCTTGTCAATTTCTGTTACCTTAACCAATATATTGTCTCCTACTTTTACTACGTCTTCTACGCGGCGGACTCTCTTTTTGGACAGGTTAGAAATGTGAACCAATCCTTCTTTACCTGGGGCGATCTCTACAAAAGCTCCAAAAGGCGCGATTCTCAACACTTTTCCTAAATAGATTCCCCCAACTTCTATGTCCTTTGTTATAGCTTCAATCATCTGTTTAGCTCTTTCGCCGGCCTCAAGGTTAGGAGCTGTTATATACAGCCGACCGTCTTCTTCTATGTCGATTTTGACACCTGTCTCAGATATGATCTTTGTGATGGTCTTTCCTGCAGGGCCTATGATATCTCTTATCTTTTCAGGGTTGACTACCATTCTCACTACTCTAGGAGCATACTTGGAGAGTTCTTTCCTCGGTTCTTTTATGACTTCCAGCATCTTTTGGAGCACGTATAGTCTCGCCTTCCTTGCCTTTTCCAAAGCCATTTGCAGGATATCTCTATCAATGCCAGGTATTTTGATATCCATCTGAATAGCAGTTACGCCTTTTTCTGTTCCAGCTACTTTAAAGTCCATGTCTCCGAGGAAGTCCTCAATCCCCTGTATATCAGTCAGAATTAGTACTTCATCTTCTTCTTTTATGAGTCCCATTGCAATTCCAGCAACCGGTGCTTTGATTGGCACTCCCGCGTCCATCAAAGCCAAAGTGCTTCCGCACACACTCGCCTGTGATGTAGAACCGTTAGAGCTCAATACTTCAGACACTAAGCGTATTGTGTATGGGAATTCTTCTTCAGAAGGAATTACTGGTTCTAATGCCCTTTCTGCCAAGGCTCCGTGTCCAATTTCCCTTCTTCCAGGGCCTCTCAGTGGCCTTACTTCTCCTACGCTATAGGGTGGGAAGTTGTAATGGTGCATGTAACGCTTGAATTCTTCATCTCCAATTCCTTCTAAAATCTGTATATCACCTATTGCTCCAAGAGTAGCTACTGTGAGCACTTGAGTTTGTCCTCTTGTAAAGATAGCAGAACCGTGAGTTCTTGGCAGTACTCCTACTTCGCACCATATCGGCCTTATATCGTCAAGCCCTCTTCCATCTACCCTTATCTTTTCTTCCTTTATCATCTTTCTCATCTGTTCTTTCATTATTTTGTAGAGGACTTCGTCAATATCTGCTAAATTATCGGGGTACTCATCTTTAAAGTGCTCAAGTACTTCCTGTTCTACCTTGTCTAAGTTGTCATTTCTCTCTTTCTTTTCAGGAGTTCTTAAAGCGTTATATATTTTCTCTGTAGCATATGCTCTTACTTTTTCCTCCAGCTCCTTGTCAATTTCGTGCAGTACGACTTCTGCTTTAGGAACTCCTACTTCTTTTACAATCCCTTCTATAAATTCTACAATCTGTTTTATATATTGATGAGCATACACTATCGCATCAAGTATTGTCTCCTCAGGCACTTCTTTCGCTCCAGCTTCCACCATTACAATTGCATCTTTTGTTCCAGAAACTACTAAGTGCATTAAGCTCTTTTCTCTCTGCTCATAGGTGGGATTTATGACAAACTTTCCGTCCACCAGGCCTACTGCCACAGAACCTGTGGGGCCGTTAAAGGGTATGTCGGATATAGAGAGCGCAACAGAAGAACCTATCATAGCTACAATTTCTGGCTGCGCATCAGGGTCTACTGACAACACAGTAGCTATGACCTGCACGTCATTTCTGTATCCCTCTGGAAATAGGGGCCTTATAGGTCTATCTATTAATCGAGCTGATAAAATAGCTTTTTCGCTGGGCTTCCCCTCTCTTTTGATAAAGCCGCCGGGAATTTTCCCAATGGAATACAATCTCTCTTCGTATTCAACCGTCAAGGGGAAAAAGTCAATTCCTTCTCTCGGCTCTTTTGAAGCGCAGGCAGTAACCAGCACAACTGTATCGCCGTATTTCACCCATGCTGCTCCATTGGCCTGCTGGGCCACTTTCCCGGTCTGGACCACAAGCTTCCTGCCTGCTAGTTCCATTTCAAAAGTTCGTTCTTCCATACCTTCCTCATTTTCCTCCTTTCATTTGTAAATTTTTATCAGAAAATAGAGCGAAAAAGTCGCTCTATTTTCTGAGGTCTAATTTTTCAATTATAGCGCGGTACCTGTTTATGTCTTTCTTCATCAGGTAGTTTAAGAGCGCCCTTCTCTGGCCTACCATTTTAAGAAGACCTCTTCTTGAATGGTGGTCCTTTTTGTGCACCTGAAGATGCTCTGTCAACCTGTTTATTCTCTCCGTCAAAAGGGCAATCTGAACCTCAGGCGAACCAGTATCTGTCTCATGCAGCTTGAATTTATTGATTATTTCTGCTTTCTTTTCTTTGTCCAGCACGTTTCTCACCTCCATTTTCTAGAATACGCCCTATGCACAGAATACCGCCGGAGGTGCGGATAATCTGAGCATAAGGTAAATTCGCTATTCTATTTTATCACATAATGTTTTTGTTGTAAAATATTTTTAAAGCTTTTTGCATATTCTATATCCTTAAGGACCTGCTCTTTTAAGGCCTGTAGACTTTCAAATTTAATCTCATCTCTTATCCTTTTTACAAACTCAATTTCTATACCTTCCCCATAGACATATCCTTCGAAATCGAGAATATGAGTTTCAACTGATAATCTTGTTTCGCCGAAAGTCGGCTTGAATCCGACATTTGTCACAGAAATAAAATTATTTCCTTTTATTTCTGCTCTTGTGACATATACCCCTCTTTTTGGCAAGACCACTTCTTCAGGGACTTCTACGTTAGCTGTAGGGAATCCCAAAATTCTTCCCATTCCCTTTCCTTTTACAATTTTCCCTTCAATTGAAAAATAGCGGTTTAAAAGCACATTGGCCTTTTCAATATTCCCTTCCTTTATAAGCTCCCTTATGAGGCTGCTGCTAACAGTAATTCCTTCATAAGTCACTTTAGGCACTACATGTACCTCATAAGAACAAATAGAAGAATACTTCTTGAGCATTTCTACATCTCCTAAGCCTTTATGCCCAAAGCGGTAGTTAGGGCCTACCACAGCTACTTTCATTTTTAAGCTATCCACTAGAATATCTTTTATAAACCTTTCAGGAGAGAGGAGGGAAAGTTCTTTTGTAAAATCAAAAAAAATCCCGTAGTCCAGCGAAAATGACTTTAAAACTTCTATCTTTTGTGACAAAGTAGTAATTAGTTCAGGAGCTTTGTCAGGTTCTAAGATTTTAGAAGTATGCTGTTTGAAAGTGAATACAGCGCTTTTAAGTTTTTTATCTCTGGCTACGGAAACTGCATCCTCAATGAGCTTTTGATGGCCAATGTGTACTCCATCAAAATTTCCAAGAGCTATCACTTTTTCTTCTAGATTAGCTGAGAAATTGGTTTCGTCAAGTATTATCAAAATTTTTTCCCCCTTAGAAAAGTCTTTTTGGTCGTATTTTTTCCCCTTCTGCCACTCCAATTCCTATAAAAATTCCATGATTATCATACAACTTTACTAAAGAATTTTCAACATTGTAAGTATTTCTGATAAATTGGCCATTTAAAATTTTATTGGAAGAAACTTCATCAAGTTCCACGGAAGGAAATTTTATAAACTTATCTACGGGCTGTACTTCTGCCTTTCCCTCCTTTATCTCCTCCAGCGTATATGAAGATTCAATGTCAAAGTCTCCGACCTCTGTCCTTATGAGAAAAGACATGTGGCCTGGAACTTCAAGTTTCTTGCATATATCTCTCACAAGAGCTCTTACATAAGTGCCTTTGGAACACCTTACATCTAACAGCAGATGGTACGGAGCATCGTATTTTATTAATTCTAACTCATAAACTGTCACTTTTATGGGTGGAATTTCCACTTCTTCACCTTTTCTCGCATATTCATAGAGCTTCTTTCCTTTTACTTTTTTTGCAGAATAAATGGGTGGTATCTGTTGTATTTCCCCTTTAAACTGGCTTAAAACTTCCTGTAATTTTTCCAAAGTAAATAAGGGAACAGGGCCACTTTCAACGATTTTGCCACTTTTATCTAGGGTATCAGTAGAAAAACCAAAAGTTATTTCAAATCTGTACCTTTTGTCATGTTCCATCAGGTAAGAGGTGAACTTGGTAGCTCTTCCCATGCATACAGGTAAAACTCCAGCTGCATCTGGATCAAGAGTTCCTGTGTGGCCCACTTTTTTTATGCCGTAAATTTTTCTTATAAAATCCACCACATCGTGAGAAGTCATGCCAGGAGGTTTTAGCACATTTAAAACGCCGTCCACACTCATTTTTCTAACTCCTTAAAGACTTCTTTAAGGATTTTCTCTTTTGCTTCTTCGACAGTCCCCTCTATTGTACAGCCAGAGGCCCTTACATGCCCTCCTCCTCCAAAAGTGCTGGCGATTTTGTTTACATCTACTCTTTCCTTTGACCTTAAGCTTACTTTCACTTCACCCTCTTTTTCTACAAGGAGCACTGCTACTTCCACTCCTTCGATGTTTCTTCCATAGCTTACTATGTTTTCTAAATGAGATAAATCTGTTCCTGTCTCTTCAAAATCCTTTTTCAAAATCTCCATATATGAAACCAGGCCATCTTTGTACAAAGTAAGGCTGTTTAAAGCTTTCCCTAAAAGTTTTGCTTTGTTGAACTTGAGGGAATTAAAGACTTTTTCTGCCACTTCTCTAAACCTTGCCCCATTGTTTATCAAGTCTCCTGCTATGTGATGAGTCATAGAAGTGGTGCTCTCATAAGTAAAACCACCTGTATCAGTTAAAATAGCAGTGTAAAAACTTGTAGCTATCTCTTCATCAAAGTCTATACCGAGAAGTTTCACCAATTGATAAGCTATTTCGGCAGTAGCAGCTGCGTTTGTGTCTACGTAATTTAACTTTGCGTAAAGGGTATTGGAAATATGATGGTCAATATTGACTGTGATAGGTCCTTTGTCAAGGAATTCTTTTGAAGACCCTAACCTTTCTTCATCGGCACAGTCAAATATTAACACTAAGTCTGCTTTTTTGTCAAAAGGGCGGGATATCTTGTCTACATTTGGGACGAAGCTGTACATCTCTGGCAGCTGGTCGTCTATAAAAGCAGATACGTCCTTGCCCATCTTTTTTAAGACTTTGTACATTCCAGTGACAGACCCTATAGCATCTCCATCAGGTACTACATGTGTAAGAAGAATTACGCTTTCTGCCTTTTTTATTTCGTTAACTACGTCTATCAGTATCAATTGTCATCACCCTCTTGTTTGTTCAGTTCCTTTAAGATTTCTGAAATTCTTGCCCCGTATTCTATCGAGTGGTCCAGTTCAAATATTATTTCCGGGGTATATCTCATTTTTATTCTGCGGCCTATTTCGTGCCTGATGTATCCAGCTGCGCTTTTTAATCCTTCAAAAGTTTCTCTCTTTTCTTCTTCACTGCCATATATGCTTACATACACTTTTGCATATCGTAAATCTTTAGTCACTTCTATATCCGTTATGCTGACCATAGCTTTAATTCTCGGGTCTTTTATTTCTTCCAATATCATTTTGCTTATCTCTTTTTTCAATTCCTCGGATAACCTATGGCTTCTGTACTGCATTTTTCTCATCCTTCCTTCTTAACGAGGGATTTCTTCCATTGTGTATGCTTCTATGATATCTCCCTCTTTTATGTCATTGAACTTCTCAATGCCTATTCCGCATTCAAATCCCTGCTGTACTTCTCTCACGTCGTCTTTAAACCGCTTTAAAGAAGCTATTTTGCCTTCATATATGACTATGCCATCTCTTACTATTCTCACATCCGCATTTCTTGTAATTTTGCCACTTAGAACATAGCAACCTGCGACATTTCCAACACCAGGTATCTTGAATACAGCTCTTACTTCAGCTCTTCCCAGCTCTACCTCTTTGTACTTGGGTTCTAACATTCCCTTCATTGCTGCTTTTACATCCTCAATAGCATCGTATATTATTCTATAAAGCTTTATCTCTACTTTCTCTTTTTCTGCAAGCGTTTTTGCGTTTGTCTCAGGCCTTACGTTGAATCCTATTATTATTGCATTTGAAGCCGAAGCCAGCATTACATCTGTCTCAGTGATGGCTCCTACTGCTCCGTGTATGACTCTTATTCTGACTTCTTCATTGCTCAGTTCCTCCAATGACTTTCTCAATGCCTCTACTGAACCCTGCACATCAGCTTTTATGATCACATTAAGCTCCTTTACAGTACCTTCCTGTATCTGTCTGAAGAGGTCCTCCAGAGAGACTTTCTGCTTTTTCTTGAGTTCTAACTCTCTTTGAACCTCTTTTCTTTTCTCTGCAAGTTCTCTCGCTTTTTTCTCATTTTCCACCACTACAAATTTATCTCCAGCCTCTGGCACTTCGGAAAAGCCCAAAATTTCTACAGGCATAGAAGGACCAGCTTTTTTAATTTTTCTCCCTTTGTCGTCAAACATCGCTCTTACTTTTCCATAAGTAGTTCCTGCAATTACAGCATCTCCCACCTGAAGTGTTCCATTCTGGACTATTACTGTAGCCACTGGCCCTTTCCCTTTTTCCAGTTTTGCCTCTATTACAGTTCCACGGGCTGGTTTGTTGGGATTTGCTTTTAGGTCTTCCATTTCTGCTACCAGCAGTATCATCTCTAAAAGGTCGTCAATTCCTATATTCTTTTTAGCAGAGACGGGAACACAGATTGTGTTTCCTCCCCATTCTTCTGGCACAAGTCCCAGTTCACTGAGCTCTGTTTTTACCCTATCTGGATTGGCTGTAGGCAAATCAATCTTATTTATAGCCACAATCAGAGGCACATTTGCTGCTTTTACGTGGTTGATGGCTTCAATTGTCTGCGGCATCACTCCATCGTCAGCAGCCACTACCAGCACAACTATGTCAGTGACACTAGCGCCTCTCGCTCTCATCGCAGTAAAAGCCTCGTGACCAGGAGTATCTAGAAATACTATCTTTTTGTCGTTTATCTCCACCACAGAAGCTCCTATGTGCTGCGTAATTCCGCCTATCTCTTTCATAGTTACATTTGTCTTTCTGATGGCATCAAGCAGAGAAGTCTTTCCGTGGTCTACGTGTCCCATCACTGTAACTATAGGAGGACGAGGTTTCAAATCCTCTTCTCTATCAGGTGTATCCTCAAATATGGCTTCCAGTTCATCTTTAACCTCTTCCTTATCCACCAGGAAACCGTACTCTTCCGCTATTTTTGAAGCTGTTTCAAAGTCTATTTGCTGGTTTACAGTAACCATTATTCCCTGTGCTATCAATTTCTTTATTATTTCAGTAGGATTTACTTTCATTTTTTCAGCCAATTCTTTGACGGTGAGAAATTCAGGAATTGTTATTATTTTAATTTCATCTTCTTTAGCGCTTTCTTCTGAGACAAATTTTTTCTGCAGCTTCTTGTTCTTTTTGCCGCCTTTTTTAAAACTCTTTTTGTAAGCTCTTTTCTCTTCTCTGTCCTCATAAAAAGAGTCTTCCTCTATTTCCTTTTCTTCTTTGTCCTGTGCCTCCTGTTCATAAATTCTCTGATCTTTTTGCTTCTCTTTAGGTTTTTCTGTGAGCAGGTCTTTTATTAACTCTACTTCTTCGTCCTCCAAAGTGCTCATGTGGTTTTTTACTTTTATGTCTAAATCACCCAATTTGGAGAGAAGATCTTTGCTGGAAATATTAAGTTCTTTTGCTAATTCGTATACCCTTGTTTTGGACATATTATTCACCTCCATAATTTTCCCCCTTTGCCGCCTCCTTGAGTAGTTTCATAAATCCTTCATCAGTAATAGCTATGATTCCGACTATTTCTCTTCCTATCGCTCTACCTAAATCCTGTTTGTTCGAATAGACAAGATAGGGGACTTTTTTGTCCTCACATAGTTTAATAAATTTTTCTGAACTTCTTTTAGAAAAATCTTCAGCTATGACCACCAAAAAAACTTTTCTGGTTTTTAAATATTTTTCCACACTGTAACTGCCTGAAACCAATTTACCCGCCTTTTTTGCCAAACCGAGTATAGAGTGAAATCTGTCATTCCTCATCCATTATCTCCCTCTTCAATTGTTCGTATATTTCTTGTGATATAGGGACTTCCAGCGCTTTCTCAAGCCTTTTATGCTTAAAAGCCTTTTCAAGGCAGTTTACATCCCTGCATATATAGGCACCTCTTCCTGCCACTTTACCTGTTGGGTCTATTTGAACTAAAGAGTCCTGTGCGCGTCTTACTATCCGTATAAGCTCTTTTTTAGGCTTCATCTCTTGGCAGCCAAGGCACATTCTCATCGGAACTTTTTTTACTTTCATTTTTCCACCTCACTCAACTTTTGACCATCGACTCGCTTTTTATATCTATCTTCCATCCAGTGAGCTTCGCTGCTAGCCGCGCATTCTGCCCCTCTTTACCTATTGCCAAAGAGAGCTGATAATCTGGTACAATTACCCTTGCCACTTTTTCTTTCTCATCTACAATCTCCACGCTTATAGCTTTTGCAGGGCTTAGTGCATTCATGATAAACTCCTGAGGTTTTGAACTCCACTTCACAATGTCTATCTTTTCTCCTTTTAATTCATTGACAACAGCCTGAACTCTAGAACCTTTGTAGCCTACACAGGCTCCAATAGGGTCTACATTGGGGTCTCTGCTGAACACAGCCATTTTTGTGCGGGAACCTGGTTCTCTCGCAATGCTCCTTATTTCAACTATACCCTGCTGAATCTCGGGCGATTCTAGTTCAAAAAGCCTTTTAACCAGCCCAGGATGAGACCGAGAGATTATGATTTGAGGTCCTTTTGTGGTCTTTTTTACTTCTACGATGTACACCTTTATCCTGTCTCCAGGTGAAAAAGTTTCTCCCGGAATTTGCTCAGAAGGAGTAAGTATTGCCTCCACCCTTCCTAGATTGATGAGCACGTTATTTTTTGCTGCTCTTGTCACAATCCCAGTTACTACTTCCGTCTCTTTTGCCAGGAACTCTTCGTAAATCACATTTCTTTCTGCTTCCCTTATCCTCTGTATTACCACCTGTTTTGCGTTCTGCGCTGCAATCCTCCCAAAGTTTTTGGGAGTCACTTCTATATCTACAATATCACCAATCTGGTATTTTTTATTTATCTTCCTCGCATCTTCTAAGCTTATTTCCAAAAGGTCATTTTTTACTTCTTCCACCACAGTCTTTTGGGCATATACCTTAACATCTCCTGTCTCTCTGTCCATTACAATCTTCACGTTTTGGGCTGTTCCGTAATTTTTTCTGTAGGCAGAAACCAAAGCCGCCTCTATAGCCTCAAACATGGTCTCTTTAGGTATTCCTTTTTCTTCGCATATTGAATTCAATGCCTCAATAAATTCTGCATTCATTGCGCTTACTCTCCCTCCTTAATTTTAAAACTTTATCACAGGTTTAACAAGCCTTACATTCTTCATTTCAAACTCCCTTTTCTCTCCATCACATAGGAGGATTATTTTATCTCCTGTGAACTCAAGGAGCTCTCCTGTAAATTTTTTTCTCTTGTCAATGGGCTGATAAAGAGATACTTCAACTTCTTTCCCAAGGTTTCTCTTGAAATCGCGAGGAGTCTTTAAGGGCCTGTCAAGCCCTGGCGAGGATACTTCCAAAATATAGCTGTGATCTATCGGGTCTACCTCATCCAATCTATCGCTTAAGTACTCGCTCACCAGCTGACAGTCATCAAGCGTTATCCCGCCTTCTTTGTCTATATACACCCTCAAATACCAGTGCTTGCCTTCTTTTTTATACTCCACATCTACCAGTTCAAAATTATTCTCTTCCAATATTGGCATCACCAATTCTTTTGTAATTTCCTCAATCCTAGACATCTCCGATCCTCCTTAAATATAAACTAAAGAGTGGGAAACTCCCACTCTTTTTAAAGTCCTCTAAGTTGCCATACTAATTATACCATACACCTTTTGGTAAAGCAATATCAAAATAAACTTAATTGATTAGATTCTGGCAAATCTTCTAAACATCCATACTGTTTTAATATTTCAATAACAGTTTTACTTACCCTGGTTCGGTTCCTGAAATCTTCAATGGATATAAATCTGCCATTTTCTCTCTCCTGGGCAATTGCCTTTGCGGCCTGTATTCCCACTCCCTCAAGAGAATTTAGTGGAGGCAAAAGTCCTTCTTCTGTAATTAAAAACTTCTCGGCATCGGACCTGTATAGGTCCACATTTGTGAATTTGATGCCCCTTAAGTACATCTCAAGTGCTACCTCTAATACTGTCAACAAGTTTTTCTCTTTTGGTGTAGCGTTGTTGCCCTTCGCTTCAATTTCTTTTATTGCCCTTTTTATGCTCTCTTTGCCCCCTAAAACTATGTCTAAGTTAAAGTCATCTGCTCTCACGGTAAAATAGGTAGCATAGAAAGCTTCAGGATAATACACCTTAAAATACGCAATTCTAAATGCCATGATCACATAGGCTACAGCGTGAGCTTTTGGGAACATGTATTTTATCTTCTGGCAGGACTGTATAAACCAGTCGGGCACGCCGTGTTTTTTCATCTCTTCAATTTCTTCCTGTGTAACGCCTTTTCCTTTTCTAACATTTTCCATTATCTTAAAGGAAAGCTTTTTATCCATTCCTTTGCTTATTAAGTAAAGCATTATGTCGTCTCTTGCAGCAATTACTTCCTTTAAAGTAGCGATCCCTTCTCTTATTATATCCTGCGCATTATTTAACCATACATCTGTTCCATGAGAAAGCCCACTTATCCTGACAAGCTCATCAAAAGTTGTGGGACGGGTCTCAATTAGCATCTGTCTCACAAACTTTGTTCCAAACTCAGGAAGCCCTAGCGTTCCAACGGGAGTGCCAAGTTCCTCAGGGTCTATTCCCAAAGCTTCTACGCTTGTAAAAAGGCTCATGGTCTTTTTGTCGTCCAGAGGTATTTCTCTGGCATTGACACCTGTCAAATCCTCCAGCATCCTTATTACAGTAGGGTCATCATGCCCCAGTATGTCCAATTTTAGAAGCTTTCCACTCAAAGAATGGTAATCAAAATGGGTAGTTATGACATCGGTATCTTCCGCATCTGCAGGCCTTTGAATTGGAGTAAAGTCGTAAATGCTTTTGTCCTTTGGAACCACCATGACTCCTCCGGGATGCTGTCCTGTGGTTCTCTTTATGCCTGTACATCCCATTGTGAGCCTTTTTATTTCTGACTTGTGTACAGTTAAATTCCTCTCTTCAAAGTATTTTTTCACATATCCGTAAGCAGTTTTATCCGCCAGCGTTCCAATAGTACCTGCCCTGAAAACATGGCCTTTTCCAAAAAGTTCTTCAGTGTACCTGTGAGCTATGGGCTGATATTCTCCAGAAAAGTTTAGGTCTATATCCGGCTCCTTATCTCCTTCAAAGCCCATAAACACTTCAAAAGGTATGTCAAAGCCGTCTTTTTTCATCAAAGTGCCACAGTTAGGGCAGTACTTGTCAGGCATGTCAACTCCGCAGCCAAAAGACCCGTCCGTCACAAACTCTGAGTGTTTGCATTTTGGACACACGTAATGAGGAGGCAGCGGATTTACCTCTGTAATGCCGCTCATAGTAGCTACCAGAGAAGACCCTACAGAACCTCTTGAACCAACCAAATATCCATCCTGCAGCGACTTTGATACTAGCTTCTGAGCTATTATGTACATTACAGCGTAACCGTTGTTTATTATGGCGTTTAGCTCTCTGTCAAGCCTTTCCTGCACAATTGGAGGCAATGGGTCACCGTATATCTCATGAGCTTTTTCAAGGGTAATTCTTCTTAATTCTTCTTCTGCCCCTTCGATAACAGGCGGAAAAGTTCCCTCAGGAATAGGCTTTACATCTTCCACAATTTCCGCAATTTTATTTGGATTTTCAATGACTACCTCTCTGGCAGCTTCTTCTCCTAGATATTCAAACTCCATAAGCATTTCTTCAGTTGTCCTAAAGTAAAGAGGAGGCTGTTTGTCCGCATCCTTATACCCTTTGCCCGCCATTAATATTTTCCTGTACACATCGTCCCACGGATCTAAGAAATGCACATCTCCTGTCGCTACTACCAGCTTGTTGTACTTTTTTCCAAGTTCGTATATCTTTCTGTTTATTTCTTTAAGTTCTTCTACGCTTCTTACCTCTCCTCTTTCAATCAAAAATTCGTTGTTCCCCACAGGCTGAATTTCCAAATAGTCGTAAAAGTTGATTATATCTTCGAGCTTCTTTTCTTCCAAGTTAGAAACCAAGGCTCTGAACACTTCTCCCTGCTCACAGGCAGACCCTATGATCAGCCCTTCTCTCATTTTCACCAACAGACTCTTTGGTATTCTTGGAGTGCGGTGGAAAAACTCCAGGTTTGACCGCGATATTATCTCGTATAAATTCCTTAAACCCTTCTGGTCCTTTACCAAAATTGTTACATGGTATACAGGCAATTTTTTTACGTCCACTTCCCTTTCCATCAAAACCGAGTTGATTTCGCTTACACTCTTTATGCCTATTTCTTGCAGCTTTTCTAGCATCTTAATGAAAATTTCTGCTGTAGCCTTCGCGTCTTCCACGGCCCTGTGGTGATGCAAAAGCTTTACTTCAAAAAATTCAGCAAGAGTGTCAAGCTTGTAATTTTTAAGCTCTTGGTACAGGTGCCTGCTCAACTCAAGCGTATCTAAGACAGTGTTTTCAACAGTCAAACCTAGTTTCTTAGCCTTTGATTTAATAAAGGACACATCAAAATTGGCATTGTGTGCTACCAGAACTGCTCCTTTTGCAAATTCCAAAAATTTAGGCAGCACCTCTTCTATTAAAGGAGCATCTTTAACCATTGATTCATCGATTCCTGTGAGTTTTGTGATGAAAGAAGAAATGGGTATTTGAGGGTTTACAAAAGTTTCAAAAGTATCTACTATTTTCTTGTTTTTGATTTTGACAGCGCCAATCTCTATTATCTCGTCATTTATGTTTGAAAGGCCTGTGGTCTCGATATCAAATACCACGAATTCGCCTTCCAAGCTAGCTTCGGATTCTCCAGTGACAATTGGTATTCCGTCATCCACCATATACCCTTCCATTCCGTATATAACCTTAACCCCATACTCTCGAGATGCTTCCATTGCCTCTGGAAAGGCTTGAACCACTGCGTGGTCTGTTATTGCAACAGCCTTGTGTCCCCATTCTGCCGCTCTCTTTATCACTTCAGTAGCAGAAGGGACGGCATCTAAAGTGCTCATCTGGGTGTGAAGGTGAAGCTCCACTCTCTTTTCTTCGGACAAATCCATTCTCTTTTTAGGAGGAATGAGCTCTAAGTCTTTCAAATCAATTACAAGGTCTCCTTCGTACTTATCGTATATCACATTTCCTCTTAACCTGACAAAAGTTCCTACATCTATTTCATCTTTCAAAATTTCATATTTTTCTTCTGTCAAAAAGGTTTTGACAAGTATTGAACTAGTATAATCTGTAATGTCAAACACCATGAGAACTTTTGACTTCAACTCTTTAAAATCAATAGAAAATATTTCTCCTTCAATCACTACCTCATCGGTTTCTGCACTTACATCCTTAATAGAGATAGGTTTAGCTTTAATTTCTTTGCCAAGGAGAACTCTATTTTCTTCAGACCTACTCTTCTCCTTTTTAGGCTTTTCTTCTTTTTGGATAACTTCCTCAATTGCTTTTATGTCTTCTTCGATTATCTTTTCTGCAATTTCTTCCCCTTCTTCTGAAAAAATAAGTTCTACATCTAAATTAAGTTCGTACCTATTCCTTAAAAATTCTCTTATTGCAAAATCTAATTTGCTGCTTTTAGCCATTTCGTAAATTGCGTAAGTTGGAGCCTTTACAGTTATCCTATTCTGTCCCTCTTTTGCGACATCACAGGTCTTTAAAAAACTTAAGGAAGAGGGGTACTCTTCGCTGAGCTCTAATACTACTTTCTCCCAGTTTTCCAAAACCTCTTCTACTGTTGATAAAGAAGGGCTTTCCACCACAATCTTTATCTCCTTTAGAGAAGGAAAGCTTTCCTCCAAAAAAGCCTGAAATTCTGAGAGCTTTTGTGCATTTGATGAGAAAGAGGAGACAACCACAGTGAGTTTTCGGCTCTTTTTTTCAACTCTTACCTTTTTTATTTGCATGTCTTCTAAGAAAGTCGCTGGAACCATGTTCTATCCCTCTTTCTAAACCCACATTCTCAATATTTCAAAGTACATCTTCATTCTGGCAGCAAATCCTTTTACAAATCCCAATTTTTCCTCCTTCATTACGTGAGTCATGTTTTCTAGTGAAACGGTCACAACTCTTAAATTATTTTTTTTGGCATATCTGTTCAAAGCAACTTCCACACCAAATTTGCTGATTTCCATCTCTTTTATGTCTTCTAAAAATTTCTTTTTTATGGCCCTCTGCCCAGAGAGAAAGGGGGCTATTTTCTGAGCTAAATCAGTTGACTTCCTGCCTCCTGAAAAAATGCCCACAGTCATATCCGCCTCGTCTTTTACTACAGGCATGACAAGAGAATAGAAGTGCTTTTCAGTAAAGCCTATTAAATCTGCATCCAGCATGACTATTATATCTCCTTTTGCATTTAAAACCCCTTCTTTTAGAGCTCTCCCCTTGCCTTGATTTTTTTCTAGATTTATCACTTTAACTTTATATTTCTTCGCTTCCTCTTCTGTGTTATCCGTTGAACCGTCATTTACCACAATAATTTCGTCTATCACATCAATTTTCTCAAGGACAGAAAGTACTCTTCCAATGTTTTTCCCCTCATTGTAAGCAGGCACAATGACAGAAATCATTACTTTTATTCCTCCTTGACCATCTTCTCAATTTCTTTGAGAAGTTCTTCTAAAAGGTGTTCTTCTTTAACTATCTTGTATATCTTTCCTTTTTTGAATATAACCCCTTCTCTATCTCCTCCTGCAATTCCAATGTCTGCTTCTTTTGCTTCTCCAGGTCCATTTACCACACAGCCCATGACAGCCACTTTAAGAGGTTTTTTTATATGAGATGTTCTTTTTTCAACCTCAGTGGCCAATTTAATAACATCTATTTTTGTCCTGCCACAGGTAGGGCATGAAATGACCTCTACCCCTTCTTTTAAAAGTCCTAAAGCGCGCAAAATCTGTCTTCCTACCCTAACTTCGTGCACGGGATCGCCTGTCAAAGAAACCCTTATTGTATCCCCTATTCCCATGTAAAGAAGAGTGCCTATGCCGATCGCTGATTTAATAGTTCCGCTTTCCAAAGTTCCAGCTTCTGTAATTCCAAGGTGGAGTGGATAGTCCACCTTGGAAGAAGCTAATTTATATGCTTCTATTGTAAGGGGCACATTGGAAGTTTTTAAAGAAATCACTATATCGTAAAAGCCAAGTTTTTCTAAAAGGCGCACACTTTTTAAAGCGCTCTCTACTACCGCTTCAGGGGTGATACCGCCGTATTTATTTAATATTTCCTTTTCTAAAGATCCTGCATTTACTCCTATCCGTATAGGTATACCCCTTTCCTTTGCAGCTTCTACTACTTTTTTTATATTTTCTTCCCTTCCGATATTTCCGGGATTTATTCGTATTTTATCAGCGCCATTTTCTATAGATTTAATAGCCAATCTGTAGTCAAAGTGTATGTCTGCCACCAAAGGGATATTTATATGCTTTTTTATCTCTCTTATAGAGTAAGCAGCCTTTTCATCTGGTACAGCTACCCTTATTATATCACATCCTTCTTCTTCCAGCCTCTTTATCTGCTCTACCGTCTTTTCCACATCGTGAGTATCAGTGTTTGTCATTGACTGAATGAGGATCGGGTTATTCCCTCCTATTTTCTTATTTCCTATCTTGATTTCGCGGGTCAATTTCCTCATCTTTATCACCTAATTTAGAAAATTCGCATTATATCCCTGTAAGTAGCAAATATGAGCAAAGCGATCAACAGCAAGAAGCCTAAGTAATGGATATAACCTTCTTTTTCCGGTGGCAGTGGCTTGCCCCTTACAGCTTCTGCCAGCACAAATAGAATTCTTCCGCCGTCCAAAGCAGGAAAAGGCAAGAGGTTGAAAAGCCCCAGATTTACACTTATCAAAGCAGAAAAAGCTAATAAGTTTATCATGCCTGTCTTAGCTACAGTTCCTACTGCCTGGACGATTCCCACCGGTCCCATTATTTCGTTCACAGATACTTTTCCAGAAATTAACATTACCAGTGACAGAACTATTAACTTGGAAAAATAAATGGTTCTATCAACAGCGGTTTTAACAGCAAGCAAAAAAGACCTTTCGTAGGCTGGAACTATCCCAATCATCACTTTAGAAGCTTTTTTATCAAATACAGGAGTGACTTCCTTTTTTATTATTTTATTGTCCCTTTCAATTTCCATCACAAGAGTTTTCCCATTGCTTGAACTTATGGCTTTTTCTAACTGTTCCCAAGAGTTTATCTTTATATCGTTTATCATCAAAATTTTATCTCCCGGCAATATGCCAGCCTTTTCTGCAGGGTAACCTTCCATCACTGTTTGCACTTTAGGAACAGGGCTCCCGATATAGAAGAATACTATAAACAAAAGCAAAAAAGCCAGTAGTATGTTCATTAAAGGTCCTGCTGCAAATACTGCAAGCCTTACAGGCCAGGGCTTGTTTATTATGGCTCTCGGGTCAGAAGACTTCTCATCCTCTCCCTCCAGTGCCACATATCCTCCGAAAAGAAGCGCTCTAAAAGAATATTCAGTTTCACCGTATTTCTTTTTAAAAAGCCTTGGACCAAATCCTATTGAAAATTCGTTTACTCTTGCTCCAGAAAGTTTTGCTACTATAAAGTGACCAAACTCGTGAAACATCACTAGGACACTCAAGACTATGATGCTTAAAATTATAGTCAACTCCTATCACCTCAAATACTTTCTCATTATCCTTTCTCTCGTTTCAAGGTCTACACTTATTATATCATCCAAAGTAGGGTTTTGTATATTTTTATGATTCTCTAAAGCTTCTTCTATAATCTCTGCAATTTCTAAAAAATTTATTTTGTTCTGCAAAAATAAAGACACTGCTACTTCATCTGCCGCATTTAAAACAGCAGTCATCGTTCCGCCACATTCTGCCGCATAATATGCCAGAGAAAGACATTTAAAAGTTTCAAAATCAGGCTCTTCAAATGTCAGCTGGCCTAATGCATAGAAATCTAAAAATTTTACACCTTCCACATATTTTCTGTCAGGGTAATTCAAGGCGTACTGGATCGCAATCCTCATGTCTGGCACAGAAAGCTGAGCTATGACACTTCCATCTACATATTCCACCATCGAATGAATTATGCTTTGAGGATGTATTACCACTTTTATCTTATCTAAAGGCATGTCAAAGAGCCATCTGGCTTCTATAACTTCAAAACCTTTGTTCATCAAGGTAGCAGAATCTATTGTTATTTTTTTCCCCATCTTCCAGTTGGGATGTATCAAAGCCTCTTCCACTGTAACATTTACCAAATCCTTCTTTTTCTTTCCTCTGAAAGGTCCTCCAGAAGCAGTTAAAATGAGATTTGAAACTTCTCTCTTATTATTTCCTTTAAGGCACTGCAAAATAGCAGAATGTTCACTGTCTACAGGCAAAAATTCAATTTTCTTTTCTTTGACAAGCCCCATTACTATTTCTCCTGCAGTAACTAAAACCTCTTTATTTGCTAAAGCTATGTTTTTCCCCAATTTTATAGCTTCAACTGTAGGTATAAGGCCTGCAATGCCCTCTACCGCAACTACCACCATGTCAGCCTCGTATTTCACAATCTCTTTGAGCCCTTCTTTACCTGTCAAAACCTCTATCGGTTCATCTAAATTTTCTCTTAGCTTTCTTGCTTTTTCCTCGTCTTTTACTGCTACTACCTTGGGTCTAAACTCTTTTATCTGTTTTGAGAGCAAAGACACATTGTTATATCCTGTAAGCCCTACAATTTCAAACTCTTCTTTTAAACTTCTCACTACGTCCAAAGTTTGTCTACCAATCGATCCAGTAGAACCTAGTACTATGAGTTTCTTCATACTTATCCCTCTTTACAAAAAGTACTTGAAAATAAAATATACGAAGGGCGAAGCGAATAATATGCTATCGAATCTATCTAAAATCCCCCCATGACCGGGAATCACATTGCCAAAATCTTTTATGTAGCAGTTTCTCTTTATAAAGGAAGCAGCTAAATCCCCTGCCTGGGCAATTAGACTGCCAAAGCTTCCCACAATAAGGGCTTCATAAGGAGTTATATTTGTCTGAGGAAAAATCCATACAAATAAAAAGCTTGCCAAAGTAGAACCTAAAAGCCCCCCTATTGCCCCTTCAACTGTCTTTTTTGGGCTTAGATCAGGAGCTAATTTATGATTTCCCAAAAACTTTCCTGTGAAATAGGCAAAAGTATCTGTAATCCATGACACAATAAATACAAGCCAAACAGTATAAAGGCCGTGAGGGAGACATCTTATTTTCTGTATGTACAAAAATAGCAAAGGTATGTACACAATCCCCATCAAAGTCACGGCATAGTCTTTTAAAGTGTATTTTTTATTAGTTAAAAAAAGCAAAAACAACAGCATAGAAAGGGCCACAAAGAGGTCTATTTCAGCAAATTTTATCCTGTCAAAAATTAAATACAAAAAAATAGCAGACAAATATCCAAATATTTTAAAAGGCCTAATTCCTATGTTTTTGGTAGCATTGTAAAACTCATTTAACCCCAGAATGCTTAAAGCTACCAGTGAAAAAGTTAAAAGAGCCCCCCCTTTTATTAAGACTAAAAATAGAAGGGGCAGTCCTACCAGAGCACTTATTATGCGAGTTTTTAACATATTTAAACTCCCCCAAACCTTCTTTTCCGAGTTTGATAATAAAGCAAAGCTTCAATCAAATGCCTTCTTTTAAAATCAGGCCAGAGGACCTCGGTAAACCACAACTCTGAATAAGCCGACTGCCATAGTAAAAAATTGCTAAGTCTTTTTTCCCCGCTAGTACGTATGATGAGGTCGGGGTCTGGCTGAGATGCAGTGTAAAGGTGCTGAGTTATAGTATCTTCTGTTATGTCTTCTGGTGATAACTCGCGATTGAGCACTTTTTTACATATATTTTGGGTAGCTTTTACAATTTCATCCCTTCCTCCGTAATTTAAAGCGATGTTGACCACAAGCCCGGTATTTTTTTCTGTGAGTTTTTGAGCCTTTTCTATTTCAATCTGGCATTTTTCTGGCAATCTAGATATGTCTCCAATGAACTTTACTACTACATTGTTTTTATTGAGTTCATCAACTTCTTTAGAGAGATACTCTACCAAGAGGTCCATTAAAAAGTCCACTTCTTCTTTAGGTCTCTTCCAATTTTCTGTAGAAAAAGCGTACAAAGTGAGGTACTTTATTCCAAGCTCTCTGCAGGACCTTATAACTTCTCTTACTGCATTTACTCCCGCTTTATGCCCGTAAACCCTAGGCATTCCTCTCTTCTGAGCCCATCTTCCATTTCCATCCATTATAATGCCTACGTGCTGTGGCAACCGGGTTTTGTCCAACTTTTTTATAAGTTTTTCTTCATTAAAAAAAATCATAAATTTTCCTCCTCATTTGGACAAGGACCCCCTCTAAAGAGGGGGATTATATGCGAATCACGGTAATTTCGACAAATTCACCCTTTTCTTTGATTCGCACAGCCTTTAATGTTTTTCCTTCATACCTGAAAATTGATTTTGTCTCTACTACTTTGCATTTTTTTCCGAACAATGCATCAAGAACCTCTTCAAGGTCTCTTCCAATCAAGTCGTAATACTTCAAATTTCCATTATCTCCTTTTCTTTAGCCTCTACCATTTTGTCTATTTCCTTGATGTATTTATCTGTGAGTTTCTGAATTTCTTCTTCCCTTCTCTTTCTCTCGTCTTCTGATATTTCTCCATCTTTTTCCATTTTTTTGACAAGGTCATTGGCATCTCTTCTTATCTGCCTTACAGCAATTCTGGCTTCTTCAGCTTTTTTGTGGACCAGCTTTACAAGCTCTTTTCTTCTCTCCTCTGTAAGCTCTGGAAGGACCAGTCTTAGCACTTTTCCGTCAGAAACAGGGTTAATTCCTAGGTCAGATTTCTGTATGGCTTTTTCTATCTCTCCTATCTGAGATACATCCCACGGTTGAACTACCAATACCCTCGGCTCAGGCGCAGTAATGGTAGCCAGTCTGTTTAAAGGAGTAGGAGTTCCGTAGTAATTCACAGTAATGCGGTCTAAAAGGGCCGGATTCGCTCTTCCAGCGCGTATTGCCGCAAGTTCGCTTTTTAAGACGTTTAAAGTTTTCTTCATCCTCTCTTCACTGTCTTTCAAATAATCGCTCATGTTAACCCTCCTTCACAATCGTACCGATATCATTTCCCATTACCACTTTCTTAATGTTTCCATATGTGGTCAGGTCAAACACTATGATGGGGATTTTATTGTCCATGCAGAGGGAAGTTGCAGTAGAATCCATGACTCCCAATCCTTTGTTTAACACGTCCAGATAACTTAATTCTTTAAACTTTACAGCATCTTTGTGCTTTAGAGGGTCTTTGTCATAAACGCCGTCCACCTTTTTAGCAAGCAGTATTACTTCTGCATCTATTTCAGCAGCTCGGAGTGATGCAGCAGTGTCTGTCGAGAAAAAGGGATTACCTGTGCCTGCTGCAAATATGACTACTCGCCCTTTTTCCAGGTGTCTTATGGCTCTTCTGCGGATATAAGGTTCTGCAATAGCCCTCATCTCTATTGCCGTCTGCACTCTTGTAGGTACGCCCCTTTGTTCTAAAGCATCCTGTAGAGCCAGAGCGTTTATGACAGTTGCAAGCATCCCCATGTGGTCTGCAGTAGTTCTGTCCATCCCTACAGCGTCTCTGCCCCGCCAGATGTTTCCGCCTCCTACCACCAGGCCAATTTGTACTCCTAAGTCTCTCACTTCTTTTATCTCGTCTGCAATTCTATTTACTACATTAAAGTCTATTCCAAATTCCTTATCTCCGGCCAAGGCCTCCCCTGAGATTTTCAGAACTACTCTTTTATACACTACTGATGACACAATAACACCCCATTCTTATATAAGTTTCTATACAATTTCAAAAAATCCTTCTGAAATTTCGAAATTTCTATAAAAAGGGGACACATCAGTGTCCCTTTATTTCTCTATGCCTTCTCCTCTCTCAAACCTTGCAAATCTCCTTATTACAATATTCTCCCCAAGCTTTGCTATCATCTCGTTCAATAAATCTTTTACAGTTTTCTCAGGGTCTCTGATGTACTCCTGCTCGAGAAGGCAATTTTCTTTATAGAATTTTTCCAATCGCCCTTCCACTATTCTGTCAATCACATTGGCAGGTTTTCCTTCATTTAAAGCTTGAGCTCTTAAGATCTCTTTTTCTTTTTCCAATACTTCTTGAGGCACATCTTCTTTCGAGATGTACTTCGGATTTGCAGCAGCAATTTGCATGCAAATCTCTTTCACAAAATTTCTAAATTCCTCTGTATTTGCCACAAAATCTGTCTCACAGTTCACTTCTACAAGCACGCCAATTCTGCCGCCCCCATGTATGTAGGCTTCTACCAAACCTTCATTTGCTGTTCTGCCCGCTTTCTTAGCTGCTGCAGCCAGCCCTTTTTCTCTTAGAATATCTATAGCTTTTTCTATATCTCCATTTGCTTCAATCAAGGCGTTTTTGCAATCCATCATTCCAGCGCCGGTTCTCTCTCTCAGCTCTTTTACAGCTTGTGCAGATATCATGCAAGAAGTACCTCCTTGTGCTTTTTAGTATAAATTTAGTGGTAAGGAAGCTTCCCTACCACCAAAAGAGTATTTTATTCTTCAGCTGCTTCAAACTGCTCGCCCTGCTTGCCTTCTAAAACAGCATCAGCAATTTTAGAAGTAATTAATTTTACTGCTCTTATAGCATCATCGTTTCCTGGTATTGGATAGTCTATAAGCTCAGGGTCGCAGTTGGTGTCCACAATGGCAACTATAGGAATTTCAAGAGCTCTAGCTTCAGATACTGCTATAGCCTCCTTCTTTGGGTCGACGATGAATAAAGCAGAAGGCAGAGACTCCATATTTTCAATTCCGCCTAAAAACTTCTGCAATCTCTCTTTTTCTTTTCTAAGCCTGATTACTTCCTTTTTAGGAAGCACTTCAAAAGTACCATCTTCTTCCATTTTTTTGAGCTCTTTTAAACGCTGAATTCGGGTTTTAATCGTTTTGAAGTTAGTCAAAGTCCCGCCCAGCCATCTCTGATTTACATAAAACATGCCGCATCTTTCTGCTTCTTCTTTTATGGACTCCTGAGCCTGTTTTTTAGTCCCGACAAAAAGTATGGTACCCCCGTCCATCACCAGTTTTTTCACAAACTCATAAGCCTGCTCCAATTTTTCTACTGTTTGCTGTAAGTCGATGATATAAATTCCATTTCTCTCCGTAAAAATATAAGGGGCCATTTTGGGGTTCCATCTTCTTGTCTGGTGACCGAAGTGAACTCCTGCTTCCAATAACTGCTTCATTGAAACTATTGACATAAATACACCTCCTGAATGGTTATTCCTCCGCCCAATTCATCTTGCAAAAAGACCCTTTTCACGGGCACCCTTTTTGCAATCCTCAGGCGTGTGTGATGACTGCCAATGAATACTATATTATATATTCTCCCAAATGTCAATATCCGTATCACACTTTAATATCAATATGTCCCACATTTTTTTGTTTATCCTTCTTTTTCTCCTTTTGCCTGTCTTCCTTGCCCTGAAAGCCCTTTTCTTTTATGTAGGCTTTTTCTGACTTCTCCAACTCATTGGTCTTTGATTTTTTTACTTCGTTTTCTTTGCTTACAGAAAGAGACAACTGGTGGGAATACACATCAGGCCTTTGAAGGTCTACCTGTCTTAAGTTCCCCACTTCTACTGTCCGAGGCAATATGGATTTTAAATCAATAGGATTACCTCCAGCCATTTTTATCCCCTCACTTTAAAGGGAAGAATTTTACTTCTTCTTCTTTTTTTACAAACATGGCGTATTTGATAGGTTCTCTAATTTTTAGCACTGCATCGTCAATGACAAGCTTAGTTCCTGGAAAAATAGTATCGAGGACTTTTACTATCCCAGAGCTAGAAGTTTTTATCTCCTCGTTTAAAAGTCTTAGTTCTTCTTCTAGATGATGGTTGACAGAAGTTAGTTCCTCAAGGGATTTCTTTGCCTTTTGATACACCTCTTCTTTGTCAGGAGGAAGTTTTTCAAACTTTTCCAGATAGTTTATTATTTTCTCAAGTTTTTCAATCGCAGATCTGTTCTGTTCTATCTGGTATGTGAGCTCTGCGATCTTTAACCGCTTTTGGGGCAATACCCCCACTTGAAGTTCCGTATACGTTCCCATCTTTGAACCTATGTTTGCAGCAAAAATTTCTCTCCCTGCCACCACCCTGCTCCCGATAATTTGGCTTTTATTGCCTAGAAGTTTCACACTTCCTCCTGCCTTTACGTCCGAGTAGATTATCGCTTCCCCAAAAACGTCTCCCCCAGCCTCTACGCTGCAGTTTTGAAAATAGCGAGAGGTTATGTTCCCCTCCGCGAGAATTTTTGCTTTTCCTCCTCCTTGAATGCCTTTGTGAATATTTATATTTCCTTTGGCAATTATAGTGGCAGCTTCTACTACCCCAAAAATCTCAATATTGCCTTCGCTTTCAACAACAAACCCCGACTTCACATTTCCAGTAATTTTTACACTGGCGACAGTTTTTATATTCCCTACAGAAGTATCTACTTCTTTTACTTCAAGAAGGGTGCGAACTTCTACTTTGTTGTTTACTGCCACAATGTGTCCATCTACTGCTGCCACCAAAGTGTCTCCTTCTACGTAAGTGTTTTTGCCTAAGGGAAGGCGTACATCTTTCCCTTTAATGGCAGGCACGAGTTCTCCAAAAACATTCACCCCAGGCTCTCCTTCAGTCGGAGGAATTCTCCTCGCTATCACTTGCCCTTTTTTTACATTTTTGAAGAGGTTGAGGTTTTTGTAATCCACTGTGCCATCCTCTAATATTTTAGGGGTGGCAGCAGAATGAATGTCCACTTCAAACACTATTTTCCCGTCTTCTCCATTTACAGGCTTTTTCCCTTCCGCAATTAAAACGTACTTCGCATTCTGGGGATTCTTACAAATTTCTTCTACAATATTCAGTTTTACCCCATAGGTTATTCTGTGCTTAGATAGTTCCTTCAGAATTTCTTCTTTTGTTGCGCTGATCCCATCGGGGTCTTCAATTAGGGAAATGTAAGCCTGCTGCTTGTCCTTTGAAACCTCTACCAACACCCTATACCTTTTTTCATCCATTTCAAAGCCCCCATTTAAAAGTACTCGCCCAGCATCTCCCTTATCTTTTTTATAGCTTTGGAATGAATTTGAGAAATGCGCGACTCCGTCAAATTGAGTATCTTGCTTATATCCTTGTAGTTTAAGTCTTCATAGTAGTACAGAGTAATTACCAGTCTTTCTTTTTCAGAAAGCTTCTCAATCGCATGGGCGAGCTTTTTCTTTAGTTCTTTGTAAAGAAGCTCCTCTTCAGGATTTTTCAGGTCTATCTCTGAAATAGAGTGAATCTTTAAATTATTCTCAATGGCTTCTTCAAGGGAATTAATGTTTGAGACATTTATGTAGCTCAAAGTCTTTAGCACGTCTTCTTCCTCTAATCCACAAGCTTCTGTTATTTCTTCTACTGTAGGCTCTCTGTTGTACCTCTGCTGAAGCTTTTCCACCGTCTCTTCAATTTTTTTGTACTTTTTCTTCAAACTCCTGGGCATCCAGTCCCTTTTTCTCAGGTAATCTATTATTTCGCCTCTTATCCTCAAAGTAGCGTATGTCTCAAATTTTACCCCTTTGTCAGGCTGATACTTTTCAATAGCATCTATGAGTCCTAAAATCCCTTGGTGGATAAGGTCTTCATACTCTGACTGGGCGATATCTGATATTACAAGCTTTTTCACTATATGTTTTACCAAAGGAAGGTACTTGACAATAATCTCATTTCTCGCATCAGGGTCTTTTTGAAGGTTGTAAACTTTCCAAACATCCTCCTCCACTACTGACATATGAATTCCCCCAGTTTTTTATTTTAAATGTACTTGACTCCATGGCCTATAGTCTTTACTAAAAGTCTGCCGTCTTCAGAATAAAATTCTATAGTCCTTCCGTAATTTCCACCTGTATCCTCAGCTACAATAGGTATGCCGAGCTTTTTGAGCACTTCCTTTGTAGCGATTACATTCCTTTCCCCTATGTTCATGATGTCAGAACTTATCTTTGAAGAAAACATTTGCGCGCCTCCAGCTAACTTGCTTATCAGCCTTTTTGGATTGGCTCCTTCTTTTACCATGCTGTCAATTAAAATCTCTATTCCCGTGTCAGCGAATTTAAGCTTATTAGAATTATCTGATATTTTGTTGCTGTAAGGCAGCATTATATGTACAAGTCCTGCAATTTTTGAGACAGGGTCATAAAGAACAATCCCTACACAGGACCCCAGCCCAATTGTAGTCAAAATGCCCGGGCTCTTTGTGACTTTTGCATCCGCCATTCCAACCCTAAGAATTTTGCTCTCCATTTACTTCAACTCCAAGCGCTTTTAGTATTAAATCAAAAGAGTTTATATCAGGTATCAGGAAAAAATCTCCTCTTATTAGCCTTTCTCCTTCTACAAACTGAGTTTCTATGAATAAAATCTTGTCAGAAATTTCGCCGTACTGTATTGCAGGGACGCTCAAAATTGCTCCTGCCATGTCTATGCTCAAAGCAGGCGGTGAGATTTTCATATTGAGAGAGGTAAGAGTAGAAAGTGATGCTACATAGCTCCCAGCCATTATGTTTCCAATCTCTTCTAGCGCAGACTTTTCAAGCTCGTCAAATTCCTCTTTCGCTTCAATCCCCATTAAATTCCATATAAGAGAAGATGCGCTATCAAGGTCTAAGCTAAAGAGTATGTTCCCTTTCACATCTCCGTCCAAACCAAAATATATCCCGACTATCACGGTATCAGGTGACCCAAATATGTCTGGGACTTCTACAAGCTCCAATATCTTTACAGTAGGTACTTTCATGTCTACCTTTTTGCCTATCATTGTGGAAAGAGCAGTTATGGCGTTTCCAGCTCCGATGTTGCCCAGCTCTTTTAGTACATCCAAGTATATCTCATTCAACCTGTTTATATCCACATTTCTCACATCCCGACTCCCAAAAGTTTGTTCAAATCCAGTATCAAAAGCACCCTGTCTTTAATCTTACCGACTGTGCTGACAAATTTCGAATACTCCTCCTCTCCTTCACTAAAAGAAAGCCTGTCTATATCCTCTTCCCTTATCTCTACAACTTCATTGGCGTTATCCACAATAAGTCCTACAGCCATATCGTAATCCTTCAAAACCACTATTCTCGTATCTTCATCGTACTCTTTCTCTGGAAGCCCCAGTTTTAGCCTCAGGGATATTACGGGTATGATTTCTCCTCTTAAGTTGATAACTCCTTTCACATAATTTTCAGTCTGAGGTACCCTTGTTATGGGCAAAATCTTCTCTATAGTCTGCACCTTTTCAATTCCTATGGCGTATTCTTCATCCTCAATCTTTGCCACAACAAATAGGCTCAAAATTCTTCCCTCCTATTCAGAATAAATTATTGGCGTCCACAATAAGCGCTACCTGTCCGTCACCTAATATAGTTGCTCCTGCAATCACCTTTACGTTGGATAAGTATTTGCCTAAAGGCTTTATGACTATCTCCTGCTGTCCGATTAAGTCGTCCACTGTGCAGCAGGCCAGATTTTCTCCTTTCTTGATTATCACGCAAATTAAATTTCCATTTGATTCCACTTTTTTCGTCTGAAGTATTTCGTTTAATCGAATTATTGGAATGACTCGACCCCTGTAGAGAACTATTTCCTTTCCTTGGACATTTCTCACTTCATCCTCTTTTTTGTGGACTATTTCAGAGATTGAATTTAGAGGAATTGCAAACTTTTCATCCCCTACTTTCACCAATAGAGCCTGTATTATAGCCAAAGTCAAAGGAAGCTTTATGACAAATTTTGTTCCTTTATCTGGCTCTGAGAACACCTCAATCGTTCCATTCAAAGATTCAATCTTATTTTTTACAACATCTAATCCTACGCCTCTTCCAGAAATGTCAGTTACTTTGTCTGCTGTGCTAAAGCCGGGTTTAAATAAAATTTCAAATATCTTGTCCTTCGAAAGATTGGCAATTTGCTCTTGAGTGTAAAGTCCTCTTTCTATGGCTTTTTCTTTCACCTTTTCAATGTCAATTCCTCTTCCATCATCGCTCACTTCGATTATGACGTTATTTCCTTCGTGATAGGCTTTTAAATTGATTGTGCCTACCTCAGGCTTGCCCTTTTTTATCCTCTCTTCCGGCGGCTCTATTCCGTGATCAATGGAATTTCTTATTAGGTGAACAAGAGGGTCCCCAATTTCATCTATTACAGTCCTGTCTACCTCAGTTTCCTGGCCATACATATTGAGTGTAATTTTTTTCCCTAACTCGTGGGAGAGGTCTCTTACCATCCTCGGGAATCTATTAAATACCCTCTCTACAGGTACCATCCTCACCTTCATAACTGCATCGTGCAAGCTGGTGGTAATTCTCTCCAAGTATTCAATTGCATTTGCTGTTTCTGGATTTTTGTTATCAGCTTCCAGCCCTTCTAACCTGGTCTTTATGATTATCAGTTCGCTGACCAAATTCATGAGATTGTCGAGTCTCTCTATATCTACCCTGACGCTTTTTGAAGTTTTATTCTGGCTTATCGTCTTCTTAGCGGCTTCTAAAATCTGAGTGTCTTCTGTTTCCTCCTTGGAAGGAGTCACATTTATTTCCTCTATCTCTACTCTTTCTACTTCAGGAATGGCAAGGAGCATTTCTTCTAACTTTTCCTTTTCTTCTTTTGTGAGAAAATGGAGTGTGAAGCTATAATCAAATTTTTCATCCTCTATATCCTCAACAGGAGGAAAAGAATTTATTATATCTCCCATTTTATCGAGGTTGTTAAATATCACAAAAGCCCTTGCAGACTTCATCATGCAGCCTTTGTCTATATGCACAGTTATTTTAAAAGCCTTGTAGTTTTCTTTATAGGCTTCTCTTATTATATCTTCCTCGTATTCGTTAATGGAAAGACTGCCACTAGAGGTAATAGCCTTTTCTTCATTTCCCGGCATTTTCTTTATGCCTGAAAGCAGGAATATTATCTCCTCTGCCGGAAAATCTTCTCCTGTTTGAGATATGGAGTTTAGCATTTCACCTAAAACATCTACGCTTTTAAAAAGTATATCCATTATAGAGCTGGTAATGGACAGTTTACCGTTCTTTACTTCTTGAAGCACATCCTCCATCTTGTGTGCTAACTTATTCATGTTTTCAAAGCCCATAGTAGCTGCCATTCCTTTTAAGGTATGGGCAGACCTGAAGATTTCATCAATTACTCCCTTGTTCTGAGGGTCTTTTTCTAAAAGGAGCAAGTTGCTGTTTAAATTTTCTATGTGTTCCTGTGATTCTTCTATAAATATCTCAATATATTGATTGGTTTCCATAAAACTCCCTCACTTTCTCTATTATCTCCTGTGGAATTTTATCTAGCGGTAGAATTTTGTCTACCAGCCCTGTTTTGATGGCACTATACGGCATGCCTTTTGCAATAGAAGATTCAACATCCTGAGAGATTATGAAAGCTTTTTTCTCTTTTAAAAATCTGATTCCCTTTGAGCCATCACTTCCCATCCCTGTGAGTATTACAGCTATTATGCAGGAATCAAGCTTTGATGCGCTAATAAAAGTAGCATCTATTGAAGGCTTGTAAATAGAGTCAAACTGTTCCAAAAGTTTTATTTTGACTTCATCCCCTTCTTTTACAAGAAGAAGGTGTTTATCTCCTGGAGTAATATACGCCACATCGCTTCTTACTACCTCTCCGTCTTCCGCCTCTTTCACTTTTATCTTGCACTTTATATCAAGTCTTTCTGCCATAAGACTTGTAAATTTTTGAGGCATGTGCTGAACCACTATAAAAGGTACCCCTATATTTTCAGGTAAACTTGAAAGCAGATACTCTAAAGCTCTTGGCCCCCCCGTAGAAGACCCAATGAGCACAATGCATTTATTCTTCATATCTTATTCAATCCCTTTTTGCCTTATTTTTCTCTGTTCTTCGAAGATGTAGCGGATTATCTTTTCTCTCATTCTCTCTTCAATGTCTACGTAACACACTCCCACCTCATACCCCTTTTCCATGGACTCTTCGTATCTCACTACCTTTCCAGAAACCTGTATTTCTTCATCTAGAGTAAAGCTGCAATCTATAATAGTGCCTATTTCTAATTTCTTATCTACCTGACACCTGAGCCCTCCCCCGCTTATATCCTGTATTACACCTTTGTACTCCTTCTCTTCTTCACCCCTTATTCTGTAGGTGAAAGGTATTACTTTTTCCAGCCTAAAGTACTTTCTCCTCTGCAATCTCTCCACGCCACTTATAGGCATGATCTCTAAAAGGGGGAGCTTTCCTAAAAATCTGTTTAACACTTTCGCGTAAAAGATGAATAATCCCTGTTTTGTGAAGTAAATAACCTGCACGATGGAACCTACTCTAATTGGCACGAGATGTCCACTGTAAACAGGAGTATCAACTAAAAGGGTGCCGTCTTTTGACACATCCTGCACTTGAGAAGAATACATGGTTTTTCCTTCATTTAGGCCTATCTTAATCTTCTGCCCTGGTTGTAAATTCACCTGGTTCATCTATATTCTCCCTCTTATCTCTGTTTTAAAAGTTTTGCAAAAATCCCCCACAACCCTTGCGGTTCTTCGGGAGGAGATTGATTGGCTAATTTAGCTGCAATTTGAATTAGCTGCTTCGCAGTTTTGCCATTGTGATACTTAATCACGATAGGAGTCTGTTCGATTATACACTCAGTCATCTTTTCGTCAATTTCCAAATATCCTAGGTCGTTTAGAGAAACCCCCAGATAGTTATTGACTACAGTTTCAAATCTTTTATAAATTTTTCTGTATTCTTCAAAATTTTTTACTTTGTTAATGAGCACATTTATCTTTTTCTTTTCGCCTACTAACGAATGTTTAATGAGTGTATAGGCATCCATTATAGAAGTAGGTTCAGGAGTGACTATTAACACAATTTCATCTGCAGCTTGCAAAAACTGGTGTACTACCTTGTTAAGTCCTGCACCGGTATCTATAATAATAAAATCGGAATAATAGTCTAAAATTTTAATGTTGCTGAGAAAAAGTGTTAAATCCACTCCTTCGTCAATTAAGGTAAAATCTCCACCAGAAGAAATGTATTTTACCCCCAATGGTCCTTCACTTATCACCTCAGTTATCATTTTGTTATTGTAGAGTACATCAAAGAGGGTGTATTTAGAAGTGACTCCCAGCTCAATTTCCACATTTGAAAAACCTAAATCAGCGTCAATTATTGTCACATTGTAACCAAGCTTTTTCAAGGCCAGAGATAAATTTACAGAAATACAGGTTTTGCCTATCCCTCCTTTTCCGCCACTTATAGTTATAACTCGGCTTTTTTTTATGCCTTTCTTTTGGGAAACCAATTTTCTTAAGCTTTCAGCCTGGTCCATCATTTCAATTCCCCTTTACTATGTTAGAAAAGATGATTTCACTATCCGCTAACATCAAGTCATCAGGTACTATTTGCCCGTTTGTAAAATAAGAAATTGGTCGCCCAGAGTAATACACGGCATTTAATATGGAACTGTAGTTGTCTGTCTCGTCAAGCTTTGTGAATATCAACTTGTAATTGCCTGCAAAGTCGTATTTATTTATAACTTCTTTTAAGTCTTGAGACCTGGTAGTAACGCTTAAGCAGAGGAAAATTTCATCGCATTCAGCGTATTTTATAAAGGTCTTAAGTTCGTTTATCCTCTTTTCGTCTTTATGACTTCTCCCAGCAGTATCTATCAAAACCACATCATAATCTTCAAATTCGGGCTGAAGTTTGTGAAATTCAAATATATTGCCCACAACTTTTACAGGAACCCCTAAAATATCTCCATAACTCTTAAGTTGGTCCACAGCAGCAATTCTAAAGACATCCGCTGTCACAAGCATCACTTTTTTCCCTTCGTTCAAAATAAGATGAGAGGCAATTTTAGCGACGGTTGTAGTTTTCCCTACTCCAGTAGGCCCTATGAAGAGCACCTTTTTACTTCTTTCGCTATCAAGTGGCTGAGGAGCTCCCAGGAAAGCTTTTATCCTTTTTTTCAAAACTTCTTTTCCTACATCGTCCAATTTATCAATTCCTTCTCCCAAAAGCTGTGATAACTCGTTTTCAATGCCATATTCTACAAGCTTTGAAGTGATAGACTTTACACCATTTTCAGAAATTTCACTGTTCTTATTCGTAGCTATCGTCTTTATCAGATTCTTAAGTTCATTTATATCGCTTTTTGTAATCACTTCCTTGGGAAAATTGTAAGGATTATCTTCTACAGCAGCCACCACCTCTACTTTGCTCTTCTTAAAAAGCCCTTTTATTCCCCTTTCCCTTATCCTGCGCTGATGAAGGATTACAGCATTGCTCCCCATTTCCGCCTTTATCATCTTTAAAGCTTCTTGAAAGTCATCGGCTATGTATTTTTTAATTTTCACCCAGTTTCACCGTCCCCACAGAAATTACTTCTATATTAGGCAAAAGCTCATTGTAAGATAAAACAGCAATGTCCGGAGAAATTTGTTCCACCAGTTTTCTTAAGTAAAACCTTGTGACAGGAGCTGTGAGAATCACCGGCTGTATCCCTCTTAAGCTCACGTTTTTTGAAACTTCCTGTATATTCCTTAAAATCCTTTGAGCAGTTGAAGGTTCAATTGCAAGGTAAGACCCGTGTTCAGTCTGGGTGATGCTAGAAGATACTATCTGTTCAACTGCAGGGTCTAGGGTTATAACTTCAATTCTGCCGCCTGAAGCATATTTATTGGAAATAGTGCGGGCAAGGGCTTGTCTCACATACTCTGTTAATACGTCTGTGTCTTTTGCAATAGGAGCATAATCTGCCAGAGTCTCCAAAATAGTCACAAGGTCTCTTATGGGAATTCCCTCTCTTAAAAGGTTTGAAAGTACTTTTTGCACTTCCCCAACTGTCATAATTTTGGGTATAAGCTCTTCCACCAGCGCAGGATGCGTTGACTTTATATTGTCAATGAGGTTTTGCACTTCTTGCCTCCCCAAAAGTTCATGAGCATGCCGTTTTATGATGTGCGTCAAGTGGGTAGCTATCACAGTAGGCACATCTACCACTGTATACCCTCTTGCTTCCACCTTTGACCTTTCATTTTCATCAACCCAAATAGCCGGAAGACCAAAAGCAGGCTCTCTTTCTCTTATTCCTTCTACGTCCTCTTCAATTTCACCTGCTGTCATCGCCATATACCTGTCTACATAAACTTTACCACGGGCTATTTCATTTCCCTTAATTTTTATCACATATTCATTTGGCTTTAACTGTATATTGTCCCTCAAGCGTATCATTGGGACTACAATGCCTAGTTCTAAAGCAATTTGCCGCCTTATCATCACAATCCTGTCCAGCAATTCTCCGCTTGCAAGGGGAATGAGTTCATATCCAAATTCAAGTTCAATGGGGTCAATCTGCAAAAGTTCGTACACCTTTTTGGGGTCTCTTATACTTTCTAATTCCCTTATGCTCTCTTCCTGCTCCTCTTCCTTTATTTCCACTCTCTTTGTAATAGCAAATCCCAGGTACGCAAACAAGCCGCCCATCAAAATAAGAGGCAATTTTGGCAAAAGTGGTACCAGAACTAGGGCAAAAAGCAATAAAGAAGCCATTTTTAAAATGCGAGGTTCACTGAAAATCTGCCTCACTATGTCCCCACCCAAATTAAACTCTGAAGAAGCGCGTGTCACAATTATGCCTGTCGCGGTAGAGATTAAAAGCGCAGGTATTTGATTCACAAGCCCTTCTCCCACAGTGAGAAGGGTGTAAGTGTGAAGAGCAGTATTTGCATCCATGCCCTTCATTGCCATTCCAATTATGAAGCCACCGACAATGTTGATAATTATTACGATTATTGAAACTATTGCATCTCCCCTGACAAATTTACTCGCACCATCCATAGCTCCGTAAAACTTTGCTTCCTGCTGTATTTGTTTTCTCCTCTCTAAAGCTTCTCTTTCTGTTATGAGGCCGGCATTTAAATCAGCATCAATAGCCATTTGCTTTCCAGGCATGGCATCTAGTGTAAAGCGTGCCGCTACCTCTGACACTCTCTCAGCACCCTTTGTTATGACTATGAACTGAACAATCGCAATGATGAGAAAGATTATGAAACCTACAACGGGATTTCCGCCTATTACAAAACTTCCAAACGCCTGTATGACTCCTCCTGCGTAAGCGTGAGTCAGTATAAGCCTTGTACTAGATATGTTTAGAGCAAGCCTTATAAGAGTAGTCACTAAAAGTATCGAAGGAAACACGTAAAAGTCCAGAGAATCTTTTACGTACATGGTGGTCAAAAGGATTATGATGGACAGAGTAATATTGAATATTAGCAAAAAGTCCATTACAAGAGGAGGAACAGGAATTATTATAAGAAAAACTATTCCAACTACAAAAAGAGCTATTGTAAGTTCAGGGGCTTTCAAAATATCCCTCCTTATTCTCCCTGCAGGCTGTACACGTACGCCAGCACTTCTGCTACTGCTTGATAAAGTTCAGGCGGAATCATCTGTCCTACTTCTGTAGAGTTGTACAGGGCTTGGGCAAGAGGCTTATTTTCTACAATAGGTATACCAAGCTTTTCTGCTTCTTCTTTTATCTTTAAAGCCAACAAATCCTTTCCTTTTGCTACAACTACAGGAGCGTCGTTTACCTCGCTGTCATACATCAAAGCAACCGCAAAGTGGGTAGGGTTTGTGATGACAACATCCGCTTTTTTTAAGTCCTGCATCATCCTTCGAGTGGATATCTGCCTTTGCTTTTTGCGTATTTCTGCTTTTATCTGCGGATTTCCTTCTGTTTCTTTAAATTCTTCTTTTATATCCTCTTTGCTCATTTTGAGGCTGTTTTCATACTCCCTCCACTGGAAAAAGTAATCAATAACTCCTAAAACTATTAGCACAATTCCAATTCTTATAGTAATACCGAAGAGAATGTTTGAAGTATACCTCAAAAGGTCCTGAACAGACATATCGAGAAGCATCGGTATTCCTTTGTACTGGGAAGCTAAGAAAGAATACATTATGTAAAATAACACGACCACTTTTGCCACAGATTTCAAAAGTTCCACTAAAGCTCTTCTTGAGAATATCCTTTTAAATCCCTCTACAGGGTTTAGCCTTTCAAACTTTAAAGTCAAAGGCTCTGCAGTAAACACAAACCCAACTTGAAAGTAAGTGGATATGAGAGATACCGCAAAAATTGCCAGCATAACAGGTAGCGAGATTAAAACTATCTGATTTACCACATAATAGAAAACTTTCCATATCCCTGCTGTGTTAAACACATCGTCATTTGCCCCAGAATACGTGATAAGAAGAAACTTTAAGAGGTTTCCCACTCTACCTAGGAAACTCTGCAAAAACAAATTTATCATTAAAAATCCTGTTACGATGACAAGAGCAGAGGTTATCTCCCTGCTTTGAAAAACCTGCCCTTTTTTTCTAGCCTCTTGCCTCCTTTTCGGAGTAGCTGGTTCCGTCTTCTCCCCAGCAAAAAGCTGCAGATTTATTTTGCTCAAAGTTATCACCTTGTCATTAATTTCATCAGCCTGAAAATATCTGCATTCATGCCGTTGAATATAAAATCCACCACGGTAAGGTACATTGGCAACATAATAATCAGTGTAAAAATCCCTACAAAAACTTTTGCAGGCATTCCCACCATAAATACGTTAAGCTGCGGGATGGTCCGGGAAATTATCCCCAAAACTAAATCTGTCAAAACAGTGGTCAAAATTATAGGAGCACTTATTCTAAAGCCTATTGTAAACATGTCTGATACCATCTTAGTTAAAACCTGTGACATTCCTGATAAATCGAAATAAACTTTCCCAATAGGTATTATTTCAGTGCTCTTTGCTAAAAAGGTAAAAAGCAGATAGTGTCCATTCATCAGCATGAATATCAAAATTGTCATGATATATATAAAATTGCCCATGAGAGGCACTTGCGCTTCACTGTGAATGTCCAGAATATTTACAAGCCCAAAGCCAAGCTGATAATCTATGAGCTGACCTGCTAAATACACCGCGCTAAAAGATATCATGGAGGCAAGCCCTATTGTAAGTCCCACTAAAAATTCAGAAATTACTAGCAAAAAATATGTTAAAACATTGTCTATGGATATAGAAACAGGTGGCATCACATCAAATACTATGAGAGATGCAAAAAAACCCAAACCTATTTTAAAAACAGGTGGAACGTGCTTTGTCCCAAAAAAAGGAGCGAGTATAAAAATTCCTAGCATCCTTACAAAAAGTAATATAAAAACCTGTACATTCTGCAAAATATAGCTCATCGCATCCATAGCACATCACTTTATGAAGTTATTTATATTGAGAAACAATCGCTGTGTGTAATTTACAAGGGTAGTAAGCATCCAAGGTCCAAACAGTATCAAACTTAAAAGCACAGCTACGATTTTTGGCACAAAAGACAAAGTCTGCTCCTGAATTTGCGTTGTTGCTTGAAAAATGCTTATAAGAAGTCCAACTCCAAGGGCTACTGCCAGCATAGGAGTTGCCACTGTCAAGGCAACAGATAAAGCCTCTCTTCCAAGGTCAACCGCCATACTACTTGACATTTTTTCATCCCCTTATCTAAAACCTAAAATGAGAGACTTAACTACCAAATTCCACCCATCTACAAGAATGAAAAGAAGTACTTTAAATGGCAGAGATATCAAAACAGGTGGCAACATGAACATTCCCATTGACATGAGCACACTGGCAACAATTATATCTATTACTAAAAACGGGATGTAGATTATAAATCCTATCTCAAAGGCTGTCTTCAACTCGCTTATTATAAAAGCAGGTATCACAACTCTCATAGGGAGGTCTTCTACCTTGTCTGCTTTAATCTTTGCGAGATTCACAAAAAGCGCAAGGTCATTTTGCCTTGTCTGCCTTAACATAAAGCTTTTTAGGGGTTTGATTGCTCTCTGATAAGCTTCATACTGGTTTATTTGACCTTCCACATAGGGTTTTATGGCATTGTTGTTTATATCATATCCAACAGGTGCCATTATGTAAAAGGTGAGGAACAAAGCCAACCCAATCAACACCTGATTAGGCGGCATCTGCTGAAGCCCTAAAGCATTTCTCAAGAAGGCCAGCACAATGACTATTCTCGTAAAAGAGGTCATCATTATGAGTATAGAAGGTGCAAGGGTCAAAACTGTGAGCAAAAGTACAATTTGCAAACTCGTAGATAAATTAGAAGGAGAAGTAACAGAGGACACCAAATTACTTAAATCCATCATTTATCACCATCTTTTTTAAAAAGGTTTCTAAATCTTTCTAGAGAAAAGTTTAGTTCAGATGCAAAGTTCTTTGGTTTTTCTATTTTTACATGTTCTCTCTCTATCTCGGCTAAATAAGTTATGTTGCTATTAGTCACTCCTATTAGCATGAATCTATTGCCCACTTTTATAATATAAAGCCCTTTTTCTCTCCCTAAAGAAATAAAATCTATGACCTCTAAGTTTGAACTGCGACCTAGCTTTATGGAGCTTTGTCCGATAAAACGAGTTATATAGAAAGCGGCGCCAATCACAAGAAAAAACGCAACAAGATACCATATAAGCTGAATCCAGTAGGGCACTTTAAACGCCTCACTTTAACAATTTTCTGATGGCTTCTACCACTCTCTCCGGTTGGAAAGGCTTCACAATAAAGTCTTTTGCGCCTGCCTGTATGGCTTCTATGACCATTGCCTGCTGTCCCATAGCAGAACACATTATTATTTTTGCATTAGGGTCTTTCGCGCGAATTTCTTTTACTGCCTGAATGCCATCCATTTCCGGCATGGTTATATCCATTATGACCAGATCAGGCTTTTCTTGGACGTACTTTTCTACTGCTACTGCCCCATTTTCAGCCTCTATGACACTTCCAAGATTGTTCTTTGATATTATATCTTTTATCATCATCCTCATAAAAGCAGCATCGTCGACTATTAATATTTTGCTCACAATGATTCCTCCTTATCTTTATTCTATATTGCCAATTCTCTTGTTCGGATGGACAATGTCTGTAATCCGCACCCCAAAATTTTCATCAATCACCACTACTTCTCCTTTGGCAATGTACTTGCCGTTTGCCAGTATATCTACAGGCTCTCCTGCCAGTTTGTCAAGCTCTATTATAGAACCCTCTGTCAGTTCTAGTATATCTTTTATTAACTTTTTAGTTTTGCCAAGCTCAACAGTGATAGTAAGGGGCACGTCCAGTATCAAATCCAAATTCTTACTCTCTCCTTTCGCCTCCTGCTGAGGCTCTTCATCAAAATTCTGGAAAATTACAGGACTTACATTTACCTTTTCTTCCTTTTTAATGGCCTTTTCACTAGCCATTTTCTCTTCAGATTCTCCTTTGCTTTCTTTTTTCATCTCTTTAACTTCTGCAGGCGGTGAAGTAGAAGTAGTAGCCTGTTGAAGAACGCTCTGCACAAGCTCTTTAGCAAAGTCAAAAGGTATAAGCTGCATTATTTCACTGTCAATTATGTCTCCCACTTCCATCTTAAAAGCAACTCTGACAACATCTCCTTGAGGAAATGCTACATCCTCCGGCAAAGCTGTTGAAAAATCCACTATAAAGGCCTTCGGAGGAGATATGTTTATCTTCTTGTTTAACAAAGTTGAAAGAGATGTAGCAGCTGAACCAATCATTTGATTCATTGCTTCACCGACGGCGCTTAAGTGAAGGTCTGTTATCTCTCCTTCTTCTACTTTACCATCTCCTCCCATCATGAGGTCAGTGATTTTTAGCGCATCTTCTTTTTTCAGAATAAGAAGGTTATGCCCTTTCAATCCTTCTGTGTACTCTACTTGTACTCCAACATAAGGTATGTTGAATTCTTCTTTTAACTGGTCCCATGAGAGCACGGAAACCTTCGGAGTTGTGATGGTAACTTTGTTCCTCAAAAGAGTATACAAAGTAGTAGCAGATGTACCAAAGCTTATATTTCCTATTTCCCCCAATATGTCCTTTTCTTCATCAGTCAGTTCTTTTTTTTCCTGTGTTTCTTCTTGGAGCCCTTTTAAGAGAGCGTTTATTTCCTCTTGCGACAAGAACTCATTCACTTTCTTCATCTCCTTTGTAAATAACTTCTGTTATTTTGACGCTGTATCGCTTACTCTTAACCCCGGGTATTCCTCTAAATTTCACTTTTCTATCTATTATGACTTCTACAGGTTCATTGTACCTTTTATCCAGCATTATCACATCTCCTACTTCAAACTTTAAAAGGTCTCCTACCGTGACGGTTGTGCTTCCCAATTGCACCGTCAAAGGAATGTAAGTCTTGTCAATCTTCTCTTTTATAAGTTCGGGATTCACTTTTTCTTCTTTTTTCATGCTCGAAAACCAAAACTTAGTTGTAAGTTTGGGCACAATTGGCTCCAGCGTCAGATGAGGCATGCAAAAATTCATCATTCCCTCTGTCTCGTTGATCTTTATTGAAAGCGTGCATAAAGCCACTGTCTCATTTGGCGAGATGATCTGCGCAAACTGAGAATTGGTCTCCACTCTCATCAGGGAAGGAGTGAGGTCAATTATATTGCTCCAGGGCTCTTCTAACAAAGGCAGTATCTGCTTTACAATTTTGGTGAGCAAATTGACTTCTATTTCTGTATAATCTCTGTCTAAAAATTCTCCTTTGCCCATCCCTCCTAAGAGCCTATCCAATATGGCGTAAGTGGTATTGTTGTTAAGTTCTAAGAGGAAGGGCCCTTCCAGAGGGGATGCGTCAATTATAGCGATGAACACAGGATTGTTTAAAGAATTGCTGAATTCGTAATATGTCAGCTGGTCCACAGATACAACAGCCACATTCACAATGGTCCTCAAATAGCCCGATAGAAAAGACGTGAGAGACCTTGAAAAATTTTCAAAAATCATCTGTAAGGTTCTGAGCTGTTCTTTTGAAAATTTGTTGGGCCGTCTGAAATCGTAGGATCGAATTTTTTTCGTCTTTTTCTCTTCTACTTTCTCTAGGTCTTTTACTTCCCCTTGACTAAAAGCCTTTAAAAGCTCATCTATTTCACTCTGTGAAAGTATCTCTGCCAAAAGCCCCCCTCCTCCCTACTGCACGATAAAGTCGTTAAAGTACACATTAACTACTTTTCCTTCGCCTATTATTTTGTTTATCTCATTTTTTATGTCATTTTTAAGCATTTCTTGCCCTTGGGGTCCTTCTACCTCCTGCGCTGTTTTACTCCTTAAGATCTGAATTATAGCATCTCTGATCTGGGGTGTATTTTCCTCCAGCTTTTTTAACACTTTAGGGTCTGTCACTTGAAGTTCTACCACAACTTTTATAAACTTGCCGTCTCCTTTTAAATTTGTTATGAATTCTCCACCTGGAGAATAATTGTAATATGTGACTTCCGGCGTTTTATTCGGGTGAGCAAAATTGTTGAAGTACACAAAAGCTGCGCCAAAGGATAAAACCATCGCTATTACTACTATAAGAATCGTCTTTGTATTCATTCTAACACCTCTTTACCTCTTTCTATTGCAAAAATTTTTCTTTTGTATTGGATTACTCTTTCTATGACCTCTTCTGGCGTCTCTTTTACTACGATTTTTTTGCCTGTAGTAAGGCTTATAACTGTATCTGGCGTCTTTTCTATAAATTCAATGAGGTCTGCATTCACGACAAACTCTTCATCATTGAGCCTTGTCACATAAATCATGTTTTTCCTCCATCAAGCCTGCCGGGGGTACCCCCAGCAGGCTAAACTTTATCTCTTCATATTCACTAAATCCTGCAGCATTTCATCGGAGACGGTTATAACCTTAGCATTAGCCTGAAAACCTCTCTGAGTTGTAATCATGTCTACAAATTCATTAGCCAAGTTGACATTTGACATCTCTAAAGTCCCTGGGTTTATGCTGCCTCTGGTTCCACTTCCTGCTGCTCCTATCATGGGTTCTCCTGAGTTAACTGTATTTATAAACATCGTATTTCCTATTTTTTCTAAACCCATGGGGTTCTGGAAGTCAGCAAGAGCTATCTGCCCTATCACCTGTTTTCTGCCGTTTGAATATATACCGGATACAACCCCGTACTTGTCAATGTTGATGCTCTGCAAAGCTCCTGCCTCATTGCCATTTTTGCTTAATTCTCTCAAATCTGTTTCTGTTGAGAACATTGTAAGCTTTGAAAGGTCAATATTGACAGGGCCAATCTGAGCATTTGTGAGCTGCGTGTTCATGTTGAAGTTCAAGGTCCAACTAGTTTGCGTATTAGGAGCTATCTTTCCATCAGCTCCAAAAGTGATTGTCCCTGAACCATCAACAGAAGAAATGTACGGGTCCTGAGAAGTTACACTCCAGTTCCAGGTATTGGGGTCCTGCCTTGTGAAAGTTATTGTAGCAACATGGCTTCCACCTTGTGTGTCATAGACAATTATGTTGTAGCTTATGCTCTGATTTATTCCAGTAGAAGCATTCAAATTTCCGCCTATTTCTAATTGAGTAGTGGTAGAAGGCTCCATCCCAAACCAGTTTTTAAGGCTTATAGGAACTAAATTCCCGGTGTCAGTGTTCACTGTCTTGCCATCAGTTGACATCCAACCTAAAACTTTATATCCATCAGGAGTTACCAAGTCTCCATTAGAGTCAAAGCTAAAATTTCCCGCCCTCGTGTAAAGAATGGATTCCCCATTTGAAACTATGAAAAATCCATTTCCGTCAATTGACAAATCTGTTGGGTTGTCAGTTCTCTGGGCTCCTCCTCTTGTAAATAAAGTATCAATAGAAGCTATGGCAACTCCCAGACCAATTTGCTGAGGGTTTGTTCCTCCGCCATTTCCTTGAGGAGCCGAAGCCCCTTTTATGGTCTGGCTGAATATCTCTTTAAAAGTCATCCTGCTTGCCTTATACCCCACTGTATTTACATTGGCTATATTATTTCCAATAACATCCAACCTTGCCTGATGAGCCTGTAAACCTGAAATGGCAGAATACATTGACCTTAACATTCTCTCTCCTCCTTTTATTTTAAGCGCTGCCCGCTTTCTCTGTCAGTCGAAAGCGGATAAGCCCCCTGTTAAGGTCCGGCTTATATTATCACAGCGCCGTCTATGTTTGTAAAAACGCTATTTTTTAACATGCTCTCGTCCATAGCAGTTATGACTGTCCTAGATTTCAAATTCACCACAAAAGCTTTATTATCCATTATTATCAGCGAATCCTTTATCCCTTTACTGCTGGCTTTTTCAACAGCCTCTAAAAGCTTTTTGTACTCATCAGGTGTAATTTTTACATTCCTCGCTTCCATCCTTAGAAGGGAATGTTTTGAAAATTTAATTTCTGCAAGCTTTTCTTCAAAAACCTGTTTAAAAGCCTCCCCGTAAGAAGGCTGGGGCTTCTGTATAGAAGGCCCATTCAGCGAATTAAAATGGACTTTCAAAGTATCACCTCACTCAGTGACAGCTCTCACAGCGTCCAAAGGTATATCTAAGCCTTTTACTTTGAGAAAGTACTGCCCATTTTCTCTGTACACAGCATCAACTTTTCCAAAAACTTCTTTGTAATTTCCATTCCCGTCATTTATAGTAGCGTACACGTTTTTGCCTATAAGCGCTATAGCTTTTACAGAGTTAAAACTTTCATTCAAATTCTGCATTTGCTCTAAAGCAGAAAACTGCGCAAGCTGTGCAAGAAACTCCTTGTCATCTACGGGATTTAAAGGGTCCTGATTTTTTAGCTGAGTCACAAGAAGCATCAGAAAATCATCTTTTCCTAACTCGCTCTTTGTAGTGACTTTATTCTGATTGGAAGGAGGCAGTACACTGTAGTTTGTATTTACATTCACTTTAAAACCTCTCCTTTCTATGCCATCAGGTCAAGATGGCCATCTTTGAAATAATAATTTTGAGAAGTAAGGTCTAGCTCTTCACTTGGCAAATACTTTTTACTTCCGTAATGGTGGAAATAGCGCAGGTTTTCATTTTCTCCATAAAAACTTCCCTGATAGTTTCCTTCGCCAGTGTACTGAGGTGTAAATTGAAAATTTTTATCTACTGCTACATTCACACTTTCAATTTTTATCCCTTTTAAATCCAGCTGAGCCTGCAGCAGAGGAAGATTTGATTCAATTTGGTGCTTTGTCTTCTCGCTTTCTGTAACGATTGTAGCTACTATATTGCCATCAATTGATTTTAAGCTGATTTGAAGTTTGCCGAGTATCTCCGGTTTTAGATTGACAGTCACAGATGAAGCCCCTTTTTCTTTTGCCACAAATACATTATCTACTATCTGACGAAAGAGTCTGTCAACAGGATCATTAGATTTTTTGATGGAATTGTAGGTTAAATTGCTAACAGGCTTGCCCTCATTTTTGAAAAAAGCAAATTCCTGTTTTACATCAAAACTTTTTTTCTCTGTCTTTTCTTCTTTTGCCTCCTTTGCAGCAATGAAAGCTTCTTTGTCGATTTTTAATTGCGAAGTTTTATCCTGATTCTTTTGAACATTTTCCTCTGCAAAATCCTTTTGATTCAAATCCTGTAAAAAAGGCTTGTCCAAATTTTTTACTTTCGCAAACTCTATATGGCGTTCAATCACTTCTGGAGAAACTTCAATGTTGAAATTCTCCTTCAAAAAATTGCTTATTTTCTTTGCAATCTCTTTAAAAGTAAAATTCTTTTCTTTTATAAAACCTTGTAGAGCAACTTCTAATTTTTCTCTGACCTTTTCAAAGTCTGATGCACCTTTTTCACTTGAAATCGTCTCTAAACTCAAAGTTATAGTCTGCATTAATGCTGGAATAAAATTGTTTAGATCCGCCATTATATCCTTATCTTCTTTTACTTTTTCTTGAAAAATTTCTACATTTTTTAGCCCATTTTTTTGAGAGAGGAATTCTTCTTTTTTTAGATTCAGGGGATTTTCTTTTATATTTCCCTCTCTTGTTTCAGTGAGTTCACTTAAGAGAAGGTCTAAAAAGCTTACTTTTTCCTTCCCATTTTCACCTCCTTTTGCTATCTTACTGTCAACTGCTTTTAAAAAAGGGAGCAATTCCTGGATCACGACCTGCTCACTCAATTTTTCACCTCCTTTCTAAGGCACCATTGTGGCACTCTTTAAGAGCATATTTGTTATTTTTGCAGCCTTTTTAGGATCCAATGCCTCCATTATTTTTGATGCGCTGTCTTTGTTCATCGAGGTAAGTATCTTAATTACCTCTTCATCTGACATGTTGTTTAAAATTTGGGCAGCATTTTGAGGGTCCATGTTCTGATAGTACGTGGCTATGTCTTTCAAACTGTTTTGCCTGCTTTCAAACTGCTGTTTTAAGGTTAATTTTTCATTCTGCAGTTCCTCAATTTGCTTTTTGAGCTCTTCTATCTGAGCGTTTTGCTCTTTTATCTTTTCTTCGTAGTTAGAAATAGTAGCTTCTTTTTTCTTCAGTTCCTCATTTAACTTTGCAATCACTGCATCTTTGTCTTCTGTTTTAGGAGGAGAAACTATCCCTTTTAAGAGAGGAATTTTTGATATTTGCTTTGTCAAGAAAACTTGACTCCCGCCTATATTGAAGTACACCAGAACAGAAGACAAGACTATAACTAAAACCAGTGCTAGAATTATCACCCATTTTGCTTTTGACCTTTTTTTCTCCTGAACCTGCTCATTTTGCATGGAAATATCCTCCTAATAGGATTTAGCAACTTTGTAACTCACATGCTCATCTATCACTCTTGTCTGTTCGAGATTTAGGAGATAAAGATATTCAGCAAACTGTCTTTCCTTTAAATTTTCCAAGGCCTTTTTCTCTTTCGACACCTTCAAAAGCCCTTCTCTTATTTTTTCTGCCTCTTTTTCCAATTTCAAAATGTAGTTGGCCTGTTCCTCAATCATTTCTCTAATTTTCATTATGTAGGCTTCTGTCTCTGCCAGTTTGTACATCAAAGTCCCCTCTTCTACTTCCTCTTTCGCTCTTTTAGTAACTTCCTGAAGGTGCTTCTTTAGGTTTTCAAGTTTTTCTCTTTCTCTCTCTATCTCTTTCATAATTTTTGCTAAATTCTCTTTCTCAATCTTTTCTGACTGCTCTTTTAAATTCAATACCGACTGAAGGGTAAATTCAAATTTTTTCATTCTCATCACCTTTCAAGAGATTTAGCCAGAAGTTTTTTCGTAGTTTCAAAATCATAAGCTTCATCGATTTTCTGCCTTAAGAAGCTGTTCATTTTTTCATTAAGCTCAATCGCTTCGTCAATTTTAGGGTTAGTGCCAAAGTTATAAGCTCCTATGTTTATGAGGTCCTCTGCTTCTGCGTAAGTGGCGAGGATATCCTTAAACTTTGCCACCAGCTCCTTGTGTTCATCCGTTATGATGTCATTTATCACCCTGCTCACGCTTGCCAGTACGTCTATGGCCGGATAGTGGTTTTTGTTTGCAAGCTTTCTGGATAAAACTATGTGCCCATCCAGTATGCCTCTTACCGCGTCAGCTATAGGTTCATTAAGGTCATCTCCGTCTACCAAAACCGTGTACAAAGCTGTTATTGTTCCCTTCTTAGAAGACCCTGACCTCTCCAAGAGTTTTGGAAGCACAGAAAACACAGAAGGAGTGTATCCCCTTGATACAGGTGCTTCTCCAATAGATAAACCTATCTCTCTCTGAGCCATCGCGAAGCGCGTTATAGAGTCCATCATGAGAAGCACGTCAAGGCCCTGGTCTCTAAAGTACTCAGCTATAGCGGTAGCGGTCATCGCTCCTTTCACTCTCACCAAAGCTGGCGTATCAGACGTTGCTACTACTACGACAGACCTCTTTAGCCCTTCCTCTCCGAGGTCTTTTTCTATAAACTCGTTTACCTCTCTTCCTCTTTCTCCAATGAGAGCAATCACGTTTAAATCTGCTTTTGCGTTCCTTGCCATCATCCCGAGAAGGGTACTTTTCCCAACTCCGCTTCCTGCAAAAATTCCAATCCTCTGCCCTTTGCCGCAAGTCAACAGACCATCTATTGCCTTTATGCCTAGAGGCATTACCTCTCTTATCCGTTTTCTTTCCAGAGGGTCTGGAGGAGTGTTGTTTACAGGAATTGATTTTTCGTATTTCAAGGGACCTTTACCATCTATTGGGTTGCCAAGTCCGTCCAAAACCCTCCCTAAAAGGGATTTCCCTACATTTACTTTCAAGGTCTGGCCTGTAGCTATAACTTTGCTTCCCGGTCCAATTCCCTCCATGTTGCCTAGAGGCATGAGATAGACTTTTTCCTCCTTAAAACCTACTACCTCAGCGAGAACTTCATTCCCATCAATTGTCTTTATGTAGCATATTTCACCTATATTAGAAAGTGGACCTACGCTCTCAATAGTAAGGCCTATCACCTGGGATACTTTTCCGTAATATCCTACTAGCCTTTTTTCTCTCAAAATCTTTGAATATTTTTCCAAAACCCCGCTACTCATTTAACACACCTGCGAACAAGCTTTTTAAAGTCTTCAGTTGAGTTGTCACTCCAGAATTTATCACTCCAGAATTCGTCTCAATTATACAATCTCCTTTTCTCAAGGAGAGGTCTTTGACAATGTTGATTTCATCTAAAAACTCTACATCTTTTAAAATCTTGTCCTTATTTTTTACGCAATGTTCATAATCTTCTTCACTTACTCTTACAGTCACCTTATCAAAGGCGTTGTAATTTTCCATTCCCTTTTTTATGAGGCTTAGTATCAAATCCTTGTCTTCTTCCACGTGTTTTCCTACAATTTTCTCCACTGCCTCCAAAATAACGTTTATCATGTCACTCTCTGCCTCTTTGTAAAGCCTCTTCTTTTCCTCCAATATCTCTTCTTTTAAGGCTTTTGCCTCCTCAATGAGGGCTTGGGCTTTTTCTTCTCCTTTTTTGTATCCCTCTTCATACCCTGCTCTGTAACCTTCTTCATAGCCTTTCATCCTGTACTTTTCTTCAATTTCATGCGCTCTTTCTTCTGCTTCTTTTAGCATCTTCTCAATATCTTCTCTCGTTTTTGAAAGGATCTCTCTTTGGACCTGCCTTGCTCTTTCTATCATCTCTTTAGCCAAGGTCAAGCTCTCATTTTTTACATTTTTACCCTCTTCTTTCTCTTCAAGTGGCCCCTCAATCCTTCTTTTCTTTTCAGGTGCCGCAAATTTTAGCAGGACAGGAGAGGAGATGCTGACCTCTTTTTCTTTATAATACCTATACAATAATCTCGTCCCCTCCTCCTCTTGAAATTACTATCTCGCCTGCTTCCTCCAGCTTTCTTATTATGTTTACAATTCTCTGCTGAGCTTCTTCCACATCTTTTAACCTCACAGGGCCCATGTACTGTATGTCTTCCTTTATCATCTCTGCGAGGCGCTTCGACATATTGCTGTAAATGACTCTCTGCACTTCCTCGCTGGCACCTTTTAAAGCGAGGGCGATATCGTGGTTGTCCACTTCTCTTAACACTCTCTGTATAGACCTTGAATCCAACGTGACAATGTCCTCAAATACGAACATTCTCTTCTTGATCTCTTCTACAAGCTCAATATCTATTGTCTCTAATGTATCCAAGATGTTCTTCTCGGTGCTCCTGTCAACAGAGTTCAGTATATCTACAATTGTCTGTATTCCACCAGAAGAAGTGTAATCTTGAGTTACAAGTGAGGAAAGCTTTCTTTCCAGAATTCTCTCTACTTCTTTTACCACTTCAGGAGATGTGCTTTCCATTTTAGCTATCCTCATTGCCACTTCAGCCTGCAATTTTTCAGGCAAGGAAGAAAGGATGGCTCCTGCCTGCTGGGGCTTCAAGTAAGATAGAATCATGGCGATGGTCTGAGGATGTTCGTTTTGTATAAAATTGAGCACTTGTGAAGGGTCTGCCCTCCTTATGAAGTCAAAGGGCCTCACCTTTAATGAAGAGGTGAGTTTGTTTATTATCTCAAAAGCTTCTTGAGCTCCCAAAGCTTTTTCTAAAACAGTTTTTGCGTACTCAATTCCGCCCTCTATTATGTATTCCTGTGCAATGCACATATTGTAAAATTCATCAATTATTTTCTGTTTTTCTTCAGGAGTTAGATTCCTTATACTGGCAATTTCTAAAGTCAGCTGTTCTATCTCTTCTTCTCTCAAGTGCTTGTATATCTGAGCAGAAAGTTCTGGACCCAAGGCTATTAAAAGCATTGCGCTTTTCTGCCTTCCAGTTAAAGCTCCTCTCGCCATATTATCACCTACTCTTCATTAAGCCATGTTCTTATAAGTTGAACTACAATATCGGGCTTTTCTCTTATCAGCTTCTCTATTTGCTTCTTCTTTTCATCTTTTTCTGTGATAACTATCTCTTCAACAGGTTCTGCTGTCGCAAGCACTTCTTCCTCAGCAGGGGGAATGACTTCCTTTGTTTTCCTTCTTTTCATCATCAGAAAAGCAACTAAGCCTCCTCCTACAGCCAAGGCAGCTATAATTCCCCACAAGTAAAGGGGCATTCCTTGAGCGACTTTCTTCTGCGCCTGCATAGCTTTAAGCAAATCCTGGTTAAAAGGTATCCCTTGTACTGATACTTTTACATTATTCCCTCCTGCAGCATTTGCAACTAAATCTGCAATTTGCTGCTGCATAGAGGCGTTTAAAGGCTTATTTACAACCACTGCCACAGAGATGCTCTCAATTTTGCCTTGTGCCTCTACAAGAGTTGTCTTTATTTGATTTATCTCGTAGTTTATAGTAGTTTCCGTTTTGTCATAACTGGAGGTATTGTTACTTTGTGTAGAAAGTGCTCCTCCACCTGGCGGAGTAGTTGAAGCGGTTCCTGTAGGACTCCCACTTTGTGTTCCTGTGGCTTTTTCTTTTAATTCTTGTACACTTCTCACAATTCCTTTGTTGTCATTTCCCTGAACAGGAGTGTATTCAATTCTGTCCTCTGTCTTTTTATCGAAATTTAACCTCACATTTGCCCTCACTACCACATTGCCTGGTCCAAACACCTGCTCTAAAAGGGTCTGAAGGCTATTTTGCAAGTCCTCCTGCACTTTTTTTTGAAGGGCAAACTGATTGCTGGCATTCTCTGCAATAGAATCGCTCTCTGGTGTCAAAATTTTTCCTGTACTATCAATTACAGTAACGTTTTCTGGCTTTAACCCTTCTACACTTTTTGAAACGAAATCTATTATTCCCTTAACTTGCGAAGGGGTCAAAGTAGCTCCAGGCTTTAAAGTAAGCATGACAGCCGCTGTCGCTTGATTGGTAGTATTGGAAAGCACAAAGGCGTTCTGGTCAGGAACTACAATATTTACAATCGCATCTTGCACACCTTCTATGGTTTTCAGCGAATTTTGTATCTCATTTTGTACAAAGTACAGGTACTTCTGTCTCCTTTCCTGGTCTGTTGTGGAAAGCGAGTTGTTCATCGCATCTTGAAAGCTAAATCCTCCCTGAGGTATGCCCTCTGTCGCCAATTTCATCCTTATTTCATCTTTATACTGAGCAGGTACTAAAATTGTCGTGCCATTGTCCGATAATTTATATGGGACTTTAAATTCACTTTTTAATTTTTCTACTACTATTCCGGCATCTTTTAAGCTCAAATTAGAATACAATACCACGTAATTAGGCCTATTGGCTATGTATACAAGCAAACTGATGCTTATAAACACTAAAATTGCTATAACCGTAAGCTGTATCTTTTGTTTCTTGTCAAACTTATTCCAAAAGTTTAAAAGCTGTTCTCTAAAATTAGCGATAGATTGTGGCATTGATTCACCTCATTTCATCGCAAGACATTAAAGCGGCATCCTCATTATCTCTTGATAGGCCTCCAGCACCTTGTTCTTAATCTGAATTGTAAGCTGAAGTGCAATATCTGCTTTGACAGCATCTATCATGACTTTATTTATATCATCAATTTCTCCGGTCACTAACTTCTTGTCATCCTCTATCGCTTGAAGCTGTAGGTCATTTACCTTATTCAATGCCTCTTTTAAAAAATCACTAAAACTGTTTATCTTGCTGGTTGAGGGTGCAATATTATTGGTCTCTGTGAGAGTAACAGGCTGTATACCGGTAATCTGATTTATCATTTTCCTCTACCCCTTCATTTTCCTATTTCTAAAGACTTTTGAAACATAGATTTGGCAGCATTAAAAGCGGTTACATTGGCTTCATAGGCTCGAGTTGCAGAAATCATATCTACCATCTCAGCCACAATATTTACATTAGGGTAAGAAACATAACCCTGCTGGTCCGCATCTGGATGACCCGGGTCATAGACTCGCCTTAAAGGAGTTTGTTCATCTTCTATTATCTGTACCACTTCTACTCCCTTACCCGTGTATTTTCCTTTTACTTTTTCGAGAATGCTCTGAAAGCTGTCTGGTTGAATTTCCTTAAAAACCACCAGCTTTCTCCTGTAAGGACCGCCTTGAACTGTCCTTGTAGTGTTGGCATTGGCAATATTTTGCGATACCACATCCATTCTGACTCTCTCTGCAGTCAACCCGGTTGCGCTTATATCCATTGAACTAAACAAATTCATTCAACATTACCTCCCGTCTTTTACGGCTGTCATGATGGAATTGAGTTCTCCGCTGACTCTTTGAACAAGAGCGTAATAGTAGAGCTGATTTTTAGCAAGCTGTGACATTTCATAATCTATATCCACATTGTTGCCGTCCAACCTCATTGAAGTAGTGTTGACTTGATAAATCTCTGGCTTTATTGAATCAATTGGGGGAGGACCTATAGGAATGTGACGAGGATGTGTTATATAACCTTTAAGCTTATTTCCATTTAATGCTTCCTGCAAAATTTCTTCAAATTTGACTTCAGACCTTTTAAAATTGGGGGTATCTACATTGGCTATATTATTTGCAATTACATTGCTTCTCACTGTAGCTGCATATAAACCCTTTGCCAGAAGGTCTATATTCTCCCACATTTTCTCCCCTCCTTCGACCACAATATACTTAATTCGACAAAAATCTCAAAAATCCTGCTAAATTACTCCAAAAAATAAATATTTAACATTGTTGTAACGCTGCCTTTTTTGTAAAATAATATCAAATTTTATCGAATATTATTATACCATGTCTTAACATTTTCCTCCATAAGAAAAAAGTCCTATTTTCCAAAATAAAAACCCCTGCTAAGTAGCAGGGGTCAGTCTCTTTTCATTTTTTCAAGCTCTTCCAGGAGCTTTTCATTGAGAACCCTTATATGAGTCCCCTTCATGCCCAAGGAACGGGACTCAATTATTCCAGCGCTTTCAAACTTTCTCAAAGCATTTACAATTACAGACCTTGTAATGCCTACTTTGTCAGCTATCTTGCTGGCAACAAGAAGTCCCTCTTTCCCTTTCAATTCCTCAAATATGTTCTTTATAGCTTGAAGCTCTGAATAGGAGAGAGTAGCTAAAGCCATCTGCACTACAGCCCTTTTCCGTGCCTCTTCTTCAATTTCTTCATTCTTTGCTCTTAAAATCTCAAGGCCTACCACTGTAGCTCCGTACTCTGCAATTATCAAATCGTCGTCAGTAAACTCCTTTGTGGCTCTTATAAGAAGCAAAGTACCTAGTCTATCTCCTCCTCCATTTATAGGGACAACTGTCACTATCAAGTCAGCTAGGGCCTTCTCTTCTTTAAAGAGCTTTCCTTTGTCATTTGCTAGCGTTTCTGTAACTCTTAAAAGTCTGTCGTTGTACTCCTCAGGAATTGCCTTGTCTTTCGCAAAAATTTCATCTCCATAGTCCTTTAAAGCGCTATACCCTAGAACTTTCCCTTTTCTACTTAAGATATAGACATTGGCTTCAATTACTTCTTTTAAAATAGAAGCCATTTCCATAAAGTCTACCGGTTGTATGCCAGTCTTTTGTAAGATTCGATTTAATTTTCTCGTTTTTTCTAAAAGTGTCATTTTTCAATCCTCCTGTGTTTTTTATTTTTTTACAAAATGTATTTATTGACTTCGTACTTGTTTAAGCTGTCTTTTAATTGTTCTTTGACATAATCTGCTGTTATTACTATCTCTTGACCGCTCAACTCGGGAGCGTGGAAAGAAAGGTCTTCAAATAACTTCTCCATTACAGTGTGGAGCCTTCTCGCTCCAATATCCTCAGACTGCTGATTTATCAGGTAAGCTACTTCTGCAATTGTCTCGATCGCTTCTTCTGTATACTTAATTTCCACACCTTCTGTTCTCAAAAGCTCCTGATACTGCTTTGTAAGAGCATTCTTTGGTTCTTTTAATATCCTGACAAAATCTTCTTTAGTCAGAGGCTTTAAGTTTACTCTTATAGGGAATCTTCCTTGAAGTTCGGGTATTAAGTCAGACACTTTTGCTACGTTAAAAGCCCCAGCAGCTATGAATAGTATGTGGTCTGTTTTCACAGGCCCGTATTTTGTCATGACAGTGCAGCCTTCTATTATCGGTAGAAGGTCTCTTTGAACTCCTTCTCTTGATACATCGGGGCCTGCTGAATACCCTGTACTGGCAATTTTATCAATTTCATCTATAAATATTATTCCATCATTTTCTGCTCTTTTTACTGCTTCTTCTATCACTTCATCCATATCGATGAGGTTTTGCGCTTCCTCTGCTTCTAATATTTTTTTCGCTTCAGCTACTGTCACCTTCCTCAATTTTTTCTTTTTGGGCAAGAGGTCAGAAAACATGTCTTGCAGTGTTATGTTAAGCTCCTCTGCCCCTAAATTTGTGTACATTTCCAGCATTGGGGGAGTTGTGTCAGTTACTTCAATTTCCACCATGTGGTTGTCAAGTTCACCACTTCTCAGCCTCTGCCTTACTTCTTCCCTTTTGTAGCTGTCTACATCATCCGGTTCTTCAGTCCTCCCACTAGAAGGATAGTTAAAAATCATTTCAAAAGGATTTTTAGGCTGCTTTTTCTTTTTCCCCAAAAGGTAATCTATAAGTCTTTCTTCAGCTAATTTTTTAGCCTTTTCCGTCACAGCTTTTAATTTTTCTTCTTTTACCATTCTTACAGCAGCTTCTACCAGGTCTCTTACCATTGAATCCACATCTCTTCCTACATATCCTACTTCAGTGAATTTGGTAGCTTCTACTTTTACAAAAGGGGCTTCTACCAGTTTAGCTATTCTCCTCGCAATTTCCGTCTTACCCACTCCAGTAGGCCCTACCATCAAGATGTTTTTGGGGGTGACTTCCTCTTTAAAATCTTCCGGCAAAAGGCTTCTTCTGTATCTATTCCTCAAAGCAACTGCCACAGACTTTTTTGCTTCCTTTTGTCCGACTATGTATTTGTCAAGTTCTGCTACAATTTCCTTAGGCGTGTAATTTTTCACATTCCTCACCCCCTAGAGTGTCTCTACTGTAATATTGTTATTTGTATACACGCATATCTTTGAAGCTATTTCCAAAGCTTTTCTCGCAATTTCTTCTGTATCTAAATCTGTGTTATACCTTAAAGCCAAAGCAGCAGCCATAGCGTAATTTCCTCCGGATCCTATTCCAATGACATCTTCATCCGGTTCTATAACTTCCCCTGTTCCAGATATCAGCAAAGTATCTTTTTTATCTGCAGCAATCAAAAGCGCTTCCAGTTTTCTTAAAATCTTGTCTTTTCTCCACTCCTGTGCCAACTCAACAGCTGCCCTCTTTAAATTGCCGCCGTATTGTTCTAATTTCTCTTCAAATTTTTGAGACAAGGTCATGGCATCTGCTACAGACCCTGCAAAACCTACTATGACTTCTCCGTTGTAAAGCCTCCTTATTTTTTTAGCTCCGTGTTTTAATATAGTGCTGTCTCCAAAAGTGACCTGTCCGTCTCCCGCCACAGACACCCTATCTCCTCTTCTGACTGCAACTATAGTAGTGCCTCTAAACATAATTACACCCCTTTAAACATTTATAACACATTTTGTGAAAAGCTTCAAGATTAATTCAAAATTTTTGATAAATTCATTTAATTAGTTTCTTTCTGATATCCGCACTCTGGATTAGAACACTTTATGACAATGCCGTTTTTCGTATTTTTTTCTACCATTAGGCTGCCACAAACCGGACACTTTTCATTGACCGGCTTATCCCAAAGCACAAAATCGCACTGAGGCGCATTTTCACATGAATAATAAACCCTTCCTTTTTTGCTCCTTCTCTTTACAATTTCCCCTCCACATTTAGGGCATTTTACACCCACTTTTTCAAGAAGGGGTTTTGTGTTTTTGCACTCTGGAAACCCTGAACAAGCCAAGAATTTGCCGTATCTACCCTTTCTGACTACCATCGGCCTTCCGCAAATTTCACACTTTATATCAGTTACTTCCACTTCCTCTTCTAGTTCCACTTTCTCCATCTGTTCTTCGGCAACCTTCAAAGTCTTATAAAAATCTCTGTAGAAGTCTCCTACCACCTCATACCATTCTACTTTTCCTTCTTCTATCTTGTCCAGCTGTTCCTCCATCTCAGCAGTAAATCCCACATCTACAATTTCTGAGAAGAATTCTTTTAAGGCATCTGTGACGATAAACCCCAGCTCTGTAGGTTTTAAAACTTTTTTGTCCTTCACTACATATCCTCTCTCTAAAAGAGTAGCGATAGTTGGAGCATAAGTGCTAGGTCTTCCTATTCCTTTTTCTTCTAGTTCTTTAATGAGAGAGGCTTCAGTGTATCTGGGAGGCGGCTGTGTAAAGTGCTGTGTCGGCCTCAGCTCTTCCAATCTGACTTTTGTGCCTTCTTTTAATACAGGTAGTGTCTTTTCTTCCTCTTCTTCCTGAAAGTCACTGCCTTCCACATAGACAGTCATAAACCCCAAGAATTTAACGCTTGACCCTGAAGCTTTGAAGATATAGCCGTTATTTTTAATGTCCATAGCCACTGTGTCATAAATTGCTGGCATCATTTGACTTGCAATAAATCTATCCCATATCAATTTGTACAGTTTGTACTGGTCAGGTGTCAAAGAGTCCTTTATAATCTCTGGTTCTCTGAACACAGAAGTAGGCCTTATAGCCTCATGGGCATCCTGCACATTGGCCTTTTTTGAAGAATACTCTGCATCAGGATTTGCATACTCTTTTCCAAACTTCTCTGTGATATACCTGTATGCCTCTTCCTTTGCCTCTTTCGCTACCCTTGTAGAATCTGTCCTTATATAGGTGACAAGTCCTACACTGCCTTCCCCTTTTATTTCAATTCCTTCGTAAAGCTGCTGAGCAATTAACATGGTTTTCTTTGCAGTAAAGCCCAGTTTGCGCGATGCCTCCTGTTGTAAAGTGCTAGTGATGAAAGGAGGCGGCGGATTTCTCTTTTTTGTCCCTGTCTTTACTTTATATACGACATATTCTTCAGATAGAGAATTTATTATCTTATCTACTTCTTCTCTATTTTTTAGCTCAATCTTTTCTTCTTCTCTTCCGTAGAACTTCGCCTCAAATTTGCTAGAAGTTTTTTCGTCAAAAAGAACTGCAGTTATATTCCAGTATTCTTCAGGCACAAAGGCCTCTATCTCCCTTTCTCTGTCACAGACCAGTCTTGCAGCAACTGACTGAACTCTTCCAGCACTTAACCCCCTTTTTATCTTTTTCCAGAGAATAGGGCTAATTTTATATCCTACCAGCCTATCTAAAATTCTCCTCGCTTGTTGAGCATTTACTAAATTGAGGTCTATTTTCCTCGGATTTTTTATAGCAGCTTGGACTGCGTTTTTTGTAATTTCATGAAATTCTATGCGACAGGGTTTGTCAATATCCAAATCTAAAAGCTGGGCAATGTGCCATGAAATTGCCTCTCCTTCTCTATCAGGGTCTGTAGCGAGGAAAATTTTCTCAGCATCTTTTGCCTCTTTTTTTAATTTTTCAATTATCTCGCCTTTGCCCCTTATTGTTATGTACTTGGGAGCAAAGTTATTTTCAATGTCAACGCCCAGCTGGCTTTTAGGTAAATCCCTGACATGCCCTTGAGATGCAGCAACTTTAAAATTTTTTCCAAGAAACTTTGAAATAGTTTTAGCCTTTGCAGGAGATTCCACAATAACTAGAGACTTTGCCATGAGTACACCTCCAAAACAACTAATAATTATATCAAAGTTTTTTGTAATTATCAAAAAATTTTTTTAGTATATTTGTTGCCAGGGAGCCTGTCAATCAAACCTTTGAGCATGAGAGAGGTCAAAATGCTGTTCAATTTCGACATTTTCATATTCAAAGTATAAGAAATTTCTTCCACATCCCTAGGAGCTTCTTTAATAAACTCGTACACCACCTTCTCATCCTCCGTCAAAGATAGTTCCTCATTTTCAGTTAATGCCATTTTGAGGTCTTCTCTGAAGCTAAACTCTTCTAAAATATCCTCCACCTGTGTTACAATTTTTGCTCCTTGTTTTATGAGGTCATTCGTTCCAGCACTATATGCACTTGTGACATTTCCGGGCACCGCGAAAACTTCCCTGCCCTGTTCTAAAGCAAATTGTGCAGTTATCAAGGCACCGCTTTTGGCCCCAGCCTCTACCACTACTACTCCCTGAGAAAGGCCGCTTATTATCCTGTTCCTCAGCGGAAAATTCTGAGAGAGGGGCGGATAGTCAAGAGGATATTCAGACACCAAAAGTCCTTCCTCTCCAATTTGCTCCATCAACTTTTTATTCTCTGTAGGATATACCACATTTATTCCACATCCTAAAACGGCTATGGTGGTCCCCCTTCCTTTTAAAGCACCTAAATGGGAATATGTATCTATACCCCTTGCCAGTCCGCTCACAACCGTTATACCTCTTTCTGAAAGGTCGTAAGAGAGTTTTTGAGCCATTTGCTTTCCATAGTACGTAGCTTTTCTTGATCCTACCATGGCAATTGAAAATTTGTCTTTTAAATTTAACCTGCCTTTCAAATAAAGGATAACAGGAGGGTTGTGAATTTCCCTAAGAATAGAAGGATACTCCTCCTCTTCTAATGTATATACACTTACTTTTAATTTTTGCAACCTTTCTACATATTCAAAAGGGTTTAATTTTTGTGCCTCCACTATTTTCTCCGTTAGATTTTTCTTTCCTGTTGCCTTAAATATATCAATTTCTTTTGCCCTGTAGATTTCCTCAGCCTTTTTAAAAAACTCCATCAATTGAAAATAGGACTTGTATCCTATCCCCACTACACTACTAAGCCATATCTTAAAAACTTTTTCTCTGTTCACTTGTATCACCTTTTGTAAATTCTTTCTTCAATTTACCTTTATTATAATACAAAAACTGTGATAAAATAAAGGAGAACAAAATATTAAAAAGGTGAGGAAGCCGTGAAAAAGCTTAATTTGCGCCAGTTAAAAGAACACCTCTATCATGGTTCTCTTCAAGATTTGGACTTTTTAAATCTCACTCCTTCAGCAAAAGCATGGCTTGAAAGGGAAATAAAGAGGATAGAAGAAATGAAATTTTACGAAAAGAAACTTTACGAAGAAGGGCTAAATTTTATAGCAGGAGTTGATGAAGCAGGAAGAGGACCACTAGTGGGTCCTGTAGTAGCTGCTTGCGTAATACTCCCCAAAGAGATATTTATACCGGAGATAAACGACTCAAAAAAACTTCCTGAGGAAAAAAGAGAAAAATTGGCAGAAGTGATAAAAAAAGAAGCGATTTCCTATGGAATAGGTATAGTAGACTGCAGAGAAATTGATGAGATAAACATACTAAATGCAACATTGAAAGCGATGAAGAAGGCTATCTTTGAAGTAAAAGAAAAAATAGAATACCTTTTGGTAGATGCTGTAACAATTCCCGACATGCCTATAAAGCAGCTTCCCATAGTAAAAGGTGATTCAAAAAGCATATCAATTGCCGCTGCTTCAATTCTTGCAAAAGTAGAAAGGGACAGGATTATGAAGGAATACCACAAACTTTACCCTCAATACAACTTTGCAAAAAACAAAGGATATGGCACAAAGGAACACATCGAAGCTTTAAAAAAGTACGGGCCATGTCCTATTCACAGGCGGACTTATGTAGAAAAAATTCTGAAAGGATGAAAAAAGTGAACAAAAAAACAGTAGGCAGCGTAGGTGAAAAAATAGCTGCCCAGTATCTCTCTAAAAAGGGGTATAAAATTTTAGAAAAAAACTTCAAGTGCAAAATTGGAGAAATAGACTTAATAGCCCTCTACAAAAATCAGATAGTCTTTGTAGAAGTAAAAACGCGAACTTCTGTAAATTTTGGACTCCCCAGCGAAGCCGTAGACTTTCACAAGCAGCAGAAAATTGTAAAAATAGCTCAAGTTTATATAGCTAGCTCAAACTTCAAACAATACCAACCGCGATTTGACGTAATTGAAGTGTACCTCAATCCCGAAAAATTGACTTTAGAAAAAGTAAATCACATTTTAAATGCCTTTTAATCTCTTAGTATAAGCCCCATCTTTTCCTTTACTTCTTTCAAGGTCTCAACTGCTACAGCTTCTGCCCTTTCAGCCCCTTCTTTTAACACCCTTAAAACTTCTTCTTCGCTTATATCCTTGTAATTTTTCTGTATAACCGAAAGCTTATCAATGACAACCTCCGCTAGCTCCTTCTTCAAAGTACCGTAACCCTGCCCTTTAAACTTATTCACAACTTCATCTACTTCCATGCCAGTGAAAAGGCTGTATATTGTGAGGAGGTTGCTAATTCCCGGTTTTTTCTCCCAATCAAGCCTTATTTCACTTTCGGAATCTGTCACAGCTTTCATTATTTTCCTGTAAATTGTGTCTGGGTCATCCAAAAGATTTACCCTGTTATTGGGGTCAGCGTCGCTCTTGCTCATCTTTTTAGTCGGGTCTGTCAAACTCATAATTCTAGCGCCAAACTTTAAGATCATGGGCTCTGGAATGACAAAGGTTTCCCCAAACCTGTTGTTAAACCTCTGTGCCACATCTCTTGTAAGCTCCAGATGCTGCTTTTGGTCTTCTCCCACAGGCACATAATGGGTCTTATACAAAAGTATGTCGGCCGCCATCAAGTCAGGGTATGTAAAAAGTCCTACAGAAACCGACTCTTTGCCCTTACTCTTTTCTTTAAACTGAGTCATTCTGCTAAGCTCTCCAAAATAAGTGATGCATTGAAGCAGCCATGCCAGTTCTGCATGAGCTGAAACGTGGGATTGTACAAAAAGAGTGACCTTTTTGGGGTCAAGCCCTATTGCCATATATAAAGCTGCCAGTTCAATGGTATTCTTCTTAAGTTCCACCGGGTCCTGAGGGACTGTAAGAGCGTGTAAATCCACGACACAAAAGAAACAATCGTAGTCATCCTGCAGGGCAACGAACTGTCTCATTGCACCTAAGTAATTTCCTATGTGAATATCCCCTGACGGCTGTACTCCAGAAAATACTCTTTTCAATCTCAAACGCCTCCTTTGCGAAGAATTTAAAAAAGTTCTCTGACAAAACCCTTTCCGTGAACCTCTGACACATCAAGTATGGAAAGAAAAGCATTGGGGTCTATCTGATGCACGATGAGCTTCAGCTGAGGAAGCTGAGTCAAAGACACAATTGAGTAAAGGACTTTTTTGCTAACTCCAGTATAGGCACCTTCTCCGTGAAGCAGCGTAACTCCTCTGCGGAGAGTGTCCATTATCTCTTTACTCACTTCCTCTACTTTGTCAGTTACAATTAAGACCATCTTTTGCCTATTAAATCCTTTTATAGTTTTATCTACCATATAAGAGGTGATGTACATAGAAACAAGCGTGTAAAGAGCACTTGTAAGTCCGAAAAATATAGCTCCTAAAGCTACAATTATGAAATTGACTGTAAAGGATATGCGGCCAATCTCAAAATTATCATATTTTTTCTTGACAATAACTGAAATTATATCCAGTCCTCCTGTAGAACCGTGGTTGCTAAATACTATTCCCATTCCAAGCCCATTCAATACGCCGCCATAAAGGCTTAGAAGCAAAGGATCGTTTATGTAGAGAACATTTCTCACGGAATAAGTGAGGACTAGAAAGAAAGACAGAGCAGCAGTGCCTATAATAGTAAAAATTGTAAAGCGCAAATTAACTTTTTTGTAGCTTAATATCAAAAGAGGAATATTAAGTAAAAATATAGTGTACCCTGCTGGAAATTTTGTGAAATACTGTATTATGAGAGCTATACCTGAAACTCCACCGCTTAGAAGCCTAGCGTGTACGAGGAACATGTTGATTCCTATGGAGGATATAAAAGTCCCGACCAATATGAAAAAAATGTTCTTAATGCCCTCTTTATTGAATATGTCCTTTACATTCACAGCATCACACCTTCTCATTTATACCAGTATTTACTGTCAATCGTGCGGAGAACAACCTTGACCTCACGATTGAAAGGCAAATTCATTTGCCAGTGTATTTGCCTGGTAGTGTTCCATATAATGATGAACCTCCGCATGATAACAACTTTCCCGGAGCAAGAATACGGCTAGCAAGAATAAGCAAAGGTATGACTATTGAGGATTTAGCAAAAGCCTCCGGGATAACAAAATCTGAATTAGGTAAAATTGAAAGAGGTGAAAGAAATCCCGGTATTGCAACATTACGTAAACTTTCGCAAGTACTAAAAGTACCCATTGCTTACCTCGGTTGTTTTGAACAGCTACCTGAAAATACACTGGGGCAGTGCATTATAAAAGCACGTTTATTTCATGGTTTTACCCAAAGAGAGTTTGCTAAAATTTTAGGTATTAATCATAAAATACTACATAGCTGGGAGCAGGATGAAAGCAGGCCTTCATCCATTTATTTTAACACACTTGAACAATTTTTAAAAGTTCTAGAAGAATAAAATTTTAATACTGTGTAAAGTTATAGAAGGCAAATAAAAAAAATAATCCTAGTATAACCACTAGGGTTGTACTAGGATGCTGTAAAATTATTTTAAACAACCTTTCTCTGTTCTTCTTTCTTTTTGGCTAATAAATAATCGTCAATTCCTTTATAAGCTGGATCCCATGTTTTTGTATAGACTTTAAATCCTGCTGCTGTTAGTTTTTCTTCTAGTTTTGTTTTTGCTATTTGGACTCCTTTGTTTGTAAGTAAATCCATGTCATAAGCTATATATACTTTTTCTGCTCCCAATTCTTTTAGCACATTTTCAATTCCCTTAATTGCTGTAACTCCTGGTACAGAAACAAAAGTATAACGACTTAAAAAGTGTGCAATGTCAGCTTTAAGAGGGCCTTCGGTAATAATGATTATTTTAGAAGGATAGCCATGTACACCCTGCCACGCATGGGCAGGAGTTCCTTTGTTTTTTCCATTTGATGAAAACCACATATATTTTCGTTGATTAGTATCATCAAGTCGAATTTGTAAACCTTGTATACGACCTTTTGAATCTTTGACTGGTATTAAAAAACCTTTGTAATACACAAAATCCCATTGACCATCTTTATTTACGTAAAAACCTGGGACTCCTTCGAGAGTATATCCTTCTTCAATCAATTCTTTACAAATTTCTCTTCTAACATCAGGGTTTGCTGGAAGAGTTTTATACATGTTTGCTGCAATGGCTTCCCAGGAAAGCCCCCTTTTTAATAAGTTTCTTAGATGTTCTTTACTGAGATTAAGCTTTGATAGAAAAGCTGTATATGTTTTGTTTCTGATTTCTATATCTGCTATTGGGGTCTGTTGTATTTCTGGTATTTGTTTTTTTGTTACTTGTTTAAAACGAGAGGAGTTTTCTTCAGTTAGCTGCTTGTATGCTTCTTGTTTGCTTATTCTGTTGCATTCTGCGTATAAACCTACAGCATAGCCGCCTGCCCCGCATCTTACGCAGTAGTATGCATCTTTTTCAGTATTTAGGTAAAGATGGCCGTGTTGAGGGTTGTTTGAGTCGCCACAAAAGGGGCAGCGTGCCAAATATTCGTCTATATTCACTTTTCTTAATATTTTGATACCGCATTTATATGCAACATCTAGAATTGAAATTTTTTCGTAGTTCATGAACCCCACTCCTCTCGTTTTTATCTTGTTGAAATATCATAGTGTATTGCTAAAGGACTTTCTATATGAGCATTGTAGGGCCATTTTGGTACTAAAACTGTTTTTTGTAAGTTTATTAATTTTTCAATAGTTGTCGGTTCATCTTCTATATAAATGTCAGCATCTAACTGTGGTTTGTTTTTTGTAAAGTATACATCTGCCATGATATTGTTTTTTATTAGCCATGCGTACGTAATGTCTATTAAATCTAATGGCCTTGATGTTGCAAAGAATATTTCTACGTCGAAATTGTGATATAGCGTGTTTAGGATTGCGAGTGTAGTTTTAATTAATTCAGCATTAAAAAGAAGCATTTGTCCTTCAAAGTTCAACCAAAAATCATTATCAATAAATGGATTGGGGTAAATGTTTATATCGTATCCCAGCTTTTTAAGTTCATTATTAACATTTGCCAGTGTATTATCTATATCAACACATACTAATTTGGTTTTTTTGTTTTGAGTTTCTATTTCAAGGCTTTCAAGCAGACTATTAAATTTCTTTGCGTTTTTTACATCTCCTTTAAAGTAAATCTTGTTCATTTCCTAATCTCTCCTTTCTAAAAATTTAAAGAGGCAGATAAAATGTTTCTGCCTCTTTGTTCCCCAGAATTTCTAAAACTTTACTAGTTTCCCCTAATTGTTTATAAATAAAGTTTATTTGATCTACCTTTTGTGCTATCCTAATTAGGCCTGCGGAAACATATCGAATATCGTCTTTTGTATCTACAAATATCTTGATTACACCATTTTGCACTTCTTTATAAAGCTTTGTTGGGATTTTGTTTAGTAATTTATCAAACCTCCCGTCGAGGCCAGTATCAAAGACTGTATAAACTTTCATAAAAAGCCTCCTTTACAAAAATATTACTCTGTCAACATTTTCTATTTGAAATTCTCTGTTTTTTAGCACTGTAACCACATGAATTGTATGGTGCTCCTTTTTAGCTATTATCGCAGTGTTGCTGTCTTTGTTAATTATCGCAAAAGGTATAACTTCTTTTTGGGGATTAAGGGTTTTAATCCTGTCGGCTGCTTTCTCAATAGCTCTGACTATATTACGAACGTTTATCCCTCTTTCTTTCCCTCTTTGAATTGAATGTTTAGTCAGTCTGATTTTATAAACCTCTCCTTTTAATGCAATTAAAAAGTTCCTGCCTTTTTTAGTCTTTAATTTAACCACATAATACCCCTCCTTCGATGAAAATAGTTCCTTCTGCGACGTTTTCGTCTATACTAGGACCTCTATCAACCCATAGAAAACCCACATTAATCGCCGGTATGTCAAATTTTTTGGCGTGCTGCATTTCGTTATCTACTAATTTAATCCAATCGTTTTTGTTGAGTTTAATCTGTCTGGGGTCCAGCTGCGTCTCTTTATCCCAGCCAAGAAGTTCGTAGAATTGGACAAAACGCTGAAAAGGATCAAAGTCTTCTCTGAGCTGCCCTAGAATGTCTAAAAGTTTTACTTCTTTCATTTTTTTAATTCCCTCCTTTCGGGTTTAAAATAAAAAAGGCAGGGCTTTTAACCCTGCCTTTTCAGGCACAGTAAAAGCAGAGATAAACCCTGCTCCAACTGCGCTTTAATTTTCTCCTTTTTATTTGCTGCGCACGCAGAATTAACAAATTTTAACATGCATTATAATGCATGTTAAGTTTTTTAATTAGCAGGATTCCCTGCTTCGTCTAATATTAATTATAACACTTTATTTTAAAACGACAATTCTCTGACTGTAATTCTGCCACCTATTTTGTAAAGCCTATCTCTTATCGCGTGTATTCTTGCTCTGCTGTTCCGTCTGTAGTTGACTTCAAACCGGCTGCTGCTTCTGCTAGTTTTTCTATGATTTCTTTGCTTTCTTTTTCTACAAGTTTGAGAGGGAAAAGTTTTTCTTCTTTTTCTGATACCGGAGCACCGAAACGAAATAACCCATACTCATTTTCAAGTTCTTCTACTTCTTCTAGATCTTTGTATTTGGGGAAATATTTCTTGCCTATCGGATATGGAATGTGAAAATGATATTCTGTATTGTTTGGGAATTTGATTTTTAACGAATAAAGCGAATAATAGTGCTCCTGTATATTAACCTTACATTTAGGGCATTTTAAAATTTCGCTCTTATGGTCAAAGAAAAATTCTATTGCACGATAATAACCATCATAAATTTCTTTTCTTTCCCATGCAAATTCCTCATAGTGTTCGTCACAAAATAAAAAATTATAACGATGAGGTTCTTCGGGTATATAAAACTTAAGTTCTATCTTGGTTTTTTCATTTTCTAACTGCTCCTTTAACTGCCATAATTTTTTGATAATGGTGTCTTTTAATTCATAAAGAGTTTCAGGATCTGTTGTTCTTCTCTTATTTCCTTTTAACTGCTGTCTTTTAGCCCAGCGGGAAACTAAGCGTGCCCAGAAAGCAGCTTTCAATATCATGCCGCTGTATATAGGAAGTTTTTTAGCTTCTTCTTCCAATCCCTGCAGAATTTCTTTTCTTTTGTTAATTGTTTCACGTGCTTTTTTTGCTGCCTGCTCACGTGCAGCTTTTAATTTCTGCTTTTTCTCTTCTAAATCCTGTCTGCGCCAGCTTTCTATTGTTTCGGGAGATATATTCAATACTTCAGGTGAAAAATATGGAACATCGACATATCTACCTTTATAGTAAATTTCTACAAACTTTTCAACCTTAAGGTATCCTTTGTTTTGCCATTTTCTCCTTTCTGTAGAAGTAATATTAAGTTGTTTTTCTACTTTCCATGGCGGAAGCAAACCTTCTTTTTCCATTTCTTTTGCTGCCCAGTATCTCTGCCAGCTCACCTTTTTTTCCTCCTTTTAAAAATGTGTTTTTGATATTTTTTCTTTTTACTAAAATGAAAAAGCAGGGCAGAAGTTCTGCCCTGCTTTTTATGATGCTAATAATTTGTATTCAATTAACACTTCATATCCGGCAAGTTCTTCGGTCCTATAATTGTATATTATGGGCGTTTTGCCGGATTTTTTAGCTGCGGCTAGTTCTTTATATACGTCTTTGTTTGTTATTATAAAATTATGCGTCTTGTTTTGAGCGTCCAAAAATGATGCTAATACGTAATCTTTCCCTTTAATTTGTATTTTACTGAATTTATCTAGCATTAACATTTCTTTGTTTTCCTCCGGTTCTGCAAATGGGTCTTCTCCTTCGTCTATTGGTTCAAATCCCTCTGGAATGAAGTCTGTATCCTCTTTCTGACTCATTTCTTCTGCTTCTTCAAAATCTTCAGGGAGGTCATTTTCTTCAAGGTCTTCGTCAATAGTAGTTTCGACTGTTCTGTTTTTATTACTGGGTTCATTTATAAGATTTTTAGCCAGAGTACCGTTTGGCTCATGTATATCAAGTATATATACTGTCTTGTTGAAACTTTTTGCATCTTTATCCCCTTTTACCTGAACCTGAATTGGTACAAGAGTCAGTTCCAGAGGAATGTTTGTTATATTACCATGAATTATCTTCAGTTGTTCAATTTTTGTGTTCAAATTTATTATTGAATTTGTAGAAGATGTATCAATTTGGAAGAAGCCGCCCGGTATTCCTTCCAGATAAAATTTTAAGTGGGCAATGGGGCGGCACAACTTCTGCTGATAGTATGGGCAGTCTTTGTAAGGGCACTTTATTTCTACTATTTCTCCGTTTTCCTGTCTTCTGGCAATTTCCCCGTCCCCTTTGCATATAAGCTGGTTTTTTGAGTAGTATTTTAAAAACTGTGGGAATATCTGTTCTAAATCATTTGAAAAAAACTTTATTATTAATCTTTGTGGTCTTTCTCCGTATAGTTCTTTTACTTTTTGCAGGACTTCTTTTGGGGTTCCTTTTTCTTCAAATACAAAATAGTCTACAGCAGAGGGATATTGTACCCCTTGCTGGTTTTTGTTTTTGACTCCCAAACGGATTTTCCCGATTCTTGGGAGTCTCCTTATCTCACTTAAACCTTTTATCATTTTTAAAATTCCTCCTTCAAAAATTTTTAATTTCAAAAAGAGCAGTTAATTCTAGTTAACTGCTCTTTTTAGTGCTTTGTAAAGCCTGGTTTCAATAAAACTTCTGACCTGTGTTTGTTTAAATGCAGACTGCAGGTCGTTTAGTGTAAGTATTGTCTGGCAGGTATTACAGTAAAAAGTAGGCTGGCCAGGTTTTTTAGAAATTCTTATATTTGTACTTCCGCACGATGGACATCTGATATTCTTCATTTGATGCCCCCTTTCATCAATTGTAAAAATCTATGCTGTCTATTACTTTGTTCTGTTTTGTGTCAACTAGCTCTATATATCCCCCTGAAATTCTGAATTCGAGAGGATATATATGCTGATTGATTTGCTCTATCTCTTTTGAATTAGCAATTTCTGCATCTAAACCGTGATATTTTACTGTTATTTTAATGTTGTACTTTTTGAGTATCTGAGTTATAATTTCTCCTAGCATATGGATTTCCTCCTTTTTTCTTTCTCTCCTTTTACATATATTTTTTAATTTCTTTCCAGTAACTTTGTTTTTCTTTTGCCCTGTTGTAATTCCTTTTGTCTATTACCTTTGTACGGCTGTTAAAATTTCCCCATGCTGCTCTGGTTTCTTTAACAAGTTCTTTAAAGGTTTTTGGTGCTTCGAGGACTGCTTTTGCCATAAAAATTCCTCCTTTCTGTTATATTCTTCTAATAAAATCATCAAAGTTTTTAAAAAGTTTTTTTACGGCTGCTTGATTGTGATAAACAACTGGGGCAAAAGAGGGGTTTAGTTTTATAAGCTGTTTCCAGTCGCTGCTGGGGACAATATATTTCCCATCAACAGTCAGAAACTGTCCTTTTGCTTCGGGCAGTTTTTGTACATCAATTACATATCCCTCATTGTGTTTGCATTTGTAATACTCAATTCCTGATTCTATAACGTATTTTTCTAAAATTTCTCCCCATCTTTTTTGGATTGGATTTGCTTGCATTCTACTTCCCTCCTTTTTATTTTTAGAAAAAATAAAAAGGAGACCCGTGTTTTTAAATATCAGGTCTCCTTTTCCATCTTTTAAAATAAAAAACGGCATAAAGGCCGTTTTCTCCTTGTTTTGTGCCTCTTTGTAGTACAAAGAGGTTTCATGAAACTACATGTCCGTTCATGGACATGTTGGTTAAAGAAGCAGTTAAACTGCTTTTGACTTTCACATATATTGTATCACCTTTTTTTAAAATGACAAGTCTTTTTGCAGCAGTTTAATTTCCCAGTTGTTTCCTGATTTCTTTACTGTGGCGTCTGATAAAATTGGCTCGCCGCTTTCGTTAATGTATAAACCAGAAACTATATAACTGTCTGGGTTTATTTTTTCTTTTATTGAAATAATAAAGAAATCTGTAAGCACATCAGAAAATTTTTTGTAAATGATGTGCCATTTGTATGAATAGTATATAGTGAAAATATATCTGTAAATACCATAGAAGGCATAGTCGTTTTCTGAGAGAGAAAAGTTTATTTGAGGCTGAACAACATCGCTTTTTTCGTAGTAGATACTGTTGGGAGCATCAATGTTTATTACTCTTCCTATTATATATCCAATATCTGGTGTTTTATATGGAATTTTTTCTTTTGCTTTTCTTAAAAAGTCATGAAAACTTGTGTAAATTTCTGTATATACCTTTTTTGCCATATATGTTTTAAAGTCTTTTGGAGCTGTTAATGAATTTTCTTTTCTTTTTATTTTTTTCCACCTTATTTTTTCGATATAGTTACTGTTTAGAATCTTCTTGTAAACTTGTGTGTGTTTTGAAAAGTATTTCTCAGACGGTTTATATGAATTTATGACCATCTTGAATTCTTTTATAAAGTTATAGCACTGACATAAACTTGGAACTCCACTCAGCTTTTCTAGGAGCGATTCGTTTTTAATTTCTTGTTTCGAATGGTTAAAGAAAACTATATCCCCTTTTTCTGTAATGCCTATTTTGTGTATATGTCCGGAACATTTTAGAGAGGCTTCAAGAATAATAGAAGTTTTCTTTTTCTTTTTTTCTTTAGTGACAATATGCCACTTACCATCTTGTTCTTTTTTAATTTCAACTTCTTGTATTTTGACCTCTGCCATATATGTTAAATTGTCGTAATCTACTTTAGCTGCTTTGACTAAATAATGTTCGCTTCCCAGTTTTTTAAGAACATCAAGAACAAAGTAATTTTCTATAAATGCAAAATTTTTCTCATAAGCAATAAGCCACTTTATGGTTACAGCAGTAGTTATTAGAATGTACATATAATCTTTGCTGTAAGTTATTGTTATTTTAAAATCTGGGCTGGTTTTTTCGCCTTTTTCAACAATATCAAGCTTCACTGTTATCCAAACATGTTTTTCTGTTTTATCTTCTAACAAAGAAGTGCACCAGTTTTTGATTTTGTTTTCTATACTGTAATTATCACGTATTCTATTTGCCAGTTTAAGCCAGAAATTATTTTCTTCATTTAAAATTTTTTGATTATATTGATTGGTATATCTTCTGTCTATACTTTTTTTTCTTTGAATTGATACGTAATCACTTAAAAGTACTTTACGACCTTTTGTTATATTGGAAATATCTATTTTCCCTTTAATATAATCTTTGTATGTTTGAAAAAAGTTATAACATTCATTTTCACCTTTTCTGTCTGTAAGTGTTGTCAGTATTGTTTCATTTCTTATTTCTTCTTTGGAGTGGTTGTAAAAAATTATTTTTCCTTTTTCACTGATGCCCATTTTGTGATAATGCCCTGAGCATTTAATTTTCCACTCTAAAATTGGCTTTTCTTTTTTCAACTATTTCCCCTCCTTTTAAAAAATATAAAAGGGGCTTTAACAGCCCCTTTTGTAGTGATAGGTAAGGCTTTGATGTTATCTCCGCCTTTTCCCCCACTCCGAACCGTACGTGAGACTTTCGCCTCATACGGCTCTCCAACGATTAGCCCTCTATTTTGAGTCAGGCTTTGACGTCGCCGTCATTGCCCGCTTGTAATAATTCCCTGTATTTCATTATCTTCTTTATTTGGCTTTCCACCTTGCCGTTTATATACATAAGACACCACTTCCGTGTCTTATGGTTCGTTACCCATATTTCAGGGACTTACCAAGGTGGTACGGGAATTATTACAAAGCTAATCGTCTGGTGTCCTTCGCTCTGTACTGTTTATGTTACAGTACGTCATCACTACTATGACACCTCCGACTTCCTGTATGCTTCTTCGCACTGCCATGCTCCGCATACAGGCTCTCCCACGTTCCAGCTCACCTATCCTTTGTCGTCCTTTAAGAGGGCACTATACTCCGGGGAACTTACACCTGCGTTTGAGCTGCAGTTGTTCGCAGGCTATCATGGGTCATTTCAGGCCCATGCAAGAGTGATAAGATGTAAGTACCACTCTTGGTTCCCACAGTCTCCCTCTTTCGAGGGCTTGATATAACGGAGCTTCAAGCGTGCCTTTCTTACGTCTCCATGGGACTGGATGCCCGCCCCTATACTCGTCCATGCCACTTCTGTGGTTTAGGACTTTCAGGGTACGTCTTCACCTGGCTTCATACACTGATATATGGCAGTATATCAGTGCATGCAGGAGTATTAGCACTCGTGCTGCCTCAGGCTTTGATATGCCTTCATCGGCATCAGCTCTGCACGGCCGGAGGGATTGCACCTCCGGAATTCGGTGAGCCAGTTATCATGCCGTTATTTGGCATGTCGGCTTTTCCTTTACCTTGTCAGGGTAAAGTTATAGCCGAACGTGGCGCACTACATCTTTATCAATACTTTTTTTGCCCAGCCAGGAACTTCAGGAGGATTTTCACTTTCGTTGATTAGCCCTACAATTATTTTCATTTTGGATGGTGGTTCTTTTGGCCAAGGAGTATAGCCATCTGTTAAAACTATGCATATGTTGGGACGCGGTTTTAAAAAGGCTGCTGCTTCTATTCCCTTACCCATGTCTGTTCCGCCTTCACCTTTTAACTTTATTTCTTTTATAGAGCTTATTTGTTTTGTAATATGAACATCGTAATCACATGCAATGTACCAGATTTTATCGCGAAAGCCCAGTGATTTTAATATCCCTTCGACTTCTGTTACAGACTGGCCGAGCATTTCATCTGAAATACTACCGGATGTGTCTACCACCACAGCAACAGTTGGAAGAGGTTGTCTCATAGAAGGCAGTATAATATCTGAAACTATGTTCTGTCTTCTAGAAGGACGCTGATAACTATAGTCTACCATTCCTGCAATATTTGCAACTGTATTTCTTACTACTGATGCCAGTTCTTTTCTCCAATCTATTTTGGGAGAAAGCTTCTCTTCTGCCCAACGCGATAGATATTCAGGTACACTGCCGCGGCCGTGGGTTCGTTCAAAGTTTTTAATTTCCTGTGCAATATTTCTTCTAAGTATTTCTAGTTCTGTTTCTGAAAGACCGGAAACTTCTGAGCGACTATCTGCATCCTGTATCTCCCATGGTTCGGGTGTGCCTGTTGCTATGGAGCCGCATATGCCGCTGCCTGGACGTGGTTTACTGCTGGAACTGTTATTCTGCTTTTCTCCTTCGTTAGGATTATCTCTCAGATCACTAATATTAAACATAGACAATATTTTCTGTATTTCTTTTTCTTCTTTTTTTAGCAACTCCTCTGCATATTCTTCTGCTAAAAGTCCGGACTGCATGTTGATAGATTCTGGTGTAACTGGTCTGTCTGGTAGTTTAAAACCTTCTTTTAATATATCGTCATTTATTTCTGCATCAGCAGCTATGTTTGCTATTCGATGAGGATAATTGAGAAGCCTGTTATGATGTTCTCTGAGCATGTGCAGAACTTCGTGGTATAGTACAGCCTCTATTTCGTCAACTGACCATTCATCTGCAACTTTTGGATCATAATATAATCTCCATTTTTTATCTACACCCATTGTTGAAAGGCTCTTATCCTCAACTGTTTGCAGTGACAGCAGTGCAGTAGCAATATACGGCCTTTTATTAATTAACCTAAATCTGGCTGCCTGTATTTTTTCTGGCAGCACCATTTTCCCTCCTTTCTCATTAACAGGTACTTTTTTACTTATCTTTTTTCATTTTTTTTATTTCCTGAAGTTCACCGTGAACCGTATCTTTCCATTCTGCCTCCGTTTCTGCAAGCAACAAGATGCCGCATTTTTGGTATTTTTCACTGTAAAAAGCACATCTTCCTCTTATGCATCCCACATTCAGCAAAGGACAATTTTTTCTCATTGCTGTTTTCCCCTCCTTTTCTACTAAATAAAATACAGGTAGGACAGAAGCCTACCTGTTACATTAACATACCTGCAGCCTTTAGCAGCGGGACAAATGCATGTATTTCTTGAGTTGGCAAAATATATCCTTGACGTCTAGCCTGAATAAGAATTCTGGCAGCAGCTGCTGCTATATCTTTCCCACCTTGATTTACTGCAGCGTGTAATACTTTCCATGCTGCAAGCCATCTCTCTTCTGTAGAGTTTTCTACTACAGCATGTGCTACAGCTGATAGTACTGCATATGCCTTGTCTCCACGCTGCGGCAAAATGAATTTTTCAGGATGAGCCAGCACATCTTCAGGGTCTGGTAAATCTAAATCTTTGACCCATGTGATGAATTCTATTGCCGGCCCTTCTCCTATACTGCCGGATACAAGCAGCGTTTTTACATCTTCAGAAGTTCCTGCGGCTTCCGCTGCAGTGTATAGATAAGCTGCCATTTCCCAGGTCCTTGGAGATGGCCAGGCTTTCCCTACCTGGCTTTCTTCTTTTGGTATTTGAAGCAGCATTTGCGGCCTTGCGTGTATAAATGCTGTGATTAAGGATTTTGTCTTAGAAACTTTTTCTTTCCAGCTGCTGGGCAGCAGAGGAACTTTTTCTTCTTTGAATCCTGTGGCAAACCCTTCTACCCACTCATTTGGGGAGAGATCCCAATTAATGTGGCAGAATCGGTTTGCCAGAGGGGCTGATAAGTCCCAGCCGCCTGCTGCCTGTTCAGGAGGGTTTGCCGCAGCTATGATTGATACACTTGAAGGAAGTTCCAGCTCTCCGACTACTCTATCAAGAACAACCCTCAAAAGCGCTGCTTGGACAGCCGGTGGAGCAGTTGAAATTTCGTCCAGAAATAAAATTCCCTTTCCGGCTTCTGCCAGCCTTTTAGCCCATGCAGGCGGAGCCATTTTAACTTCTCCATTTACCAGTACAGGCAGACCAGAAAAATCACTGGGTTCTCTGATAGAAGCTATAACTGTTTCTACTGGGACTCCTAGTTGCTTTCCCAGTGAATTAATAAATGACGTTTTCCCTGTGCCGGGTGCTCCCCACAGCAGTACAGGTATTCCTGCCTGTACTGCTATTGCTACAGCCTGCTTTTTTATGTTCATCATCAATTCCTCCTTTAAAAATTTTTTAGGTCTTTTTATTCGGCCTTTTGTCTTCCTTCAAAAAATTCATCTACAATTTTTTTAGCGAATTCTGCTATTTCATTTCTGTCTTCAAAACTTCCTGTGTAGATTAGTGGGTAGTTGTAAATTTGACATATTTTGTTCAGTACTTTTGTGTCTGCTATCAAAGCATCGTGAGCTATTTTTCTGCTGCGGTCCAATTCCATGATGTACTCTCTGTATTCTTCTGCTTCCATTCTATACCTTGCAATGCTGATTGCTGATTCCATTGCGTTAACTTTTTCAACATATTCACCACATTTTTTGGCATAGTTTTCCACGAATTCTATGTCCATATCTTTGTAGAGGTTGTCAGAAGATTTGATTTTTAAGGATAAACCTGTTAGTTTTTCTTTTAGCATGAAAAATTCCTCCTTTTAAATTTGTTTTTATATATTAAAAGGGCATACCATCTGGTATGCCCTTTTCCTCTTTTTAACGGACACTGGCAGGGTTTTTCTTAAGCGGGTACTGCATTTTGTATCCATTTACTGTTGCAATGATAAAATTCTGTTTTTTAACCGGATCATAGATAAGATGTACATCTTCGACTACTGTTCCGTCTTCAAGCTCTGTGTCCGTTATTCCCTCTTTGAGCATGAATATTAGTGTCTCCTTTAACATAAAGCATCACCCCGCTTATAAAAAAATAAAAGGCAGGTTAAAAATAAAAATTTTTAACCTGCCTTTTATATCACCTTTAATTAAAGAAGCAGTTCTTACTGCTTTTATGAAAATTTTACAGACCATGAAGCCTGTTTAGAGAACACTGAGGGTAAAGATACCCTTACTTCAGTATTATTGTACCACTTTTTTTACAAATGACAATAGTTTTTAGAACAAAAGAAAAAAGAAGGTGTGGGGTTGTCCCACACCTTCTTCGTTATACCAGTGCCTCGAAATCTATCGTAAGCTGCTCTATTTCTAATTTATTCTTTTTATCCTTTATCTTTACTGTTTTGAAACGTGGTGCAGTAAAAACTGTACTAACTGGATTGCTGTGTTGATCTACTGTTTTAATTGTTTCCTGGATGGAGGATTCCAGAGTGTTATCTATTTGCTCCCAGATGCTTTCCAAGGATGTCTCAAGTTTAAGGTCTCCTACAAGGCTTTTTGCAAGTTCTGTAAGAATGTTGCTTGAATCTGCTAGTGCTCTCAGACCATCTTCTGAAAATTGGCCTTCTATATTCATCGCACTTTCCAGTTTGTTCCCCATCAGGGTCAGGGCGTCGTACTGCAGTGTGTTTTTGTATACCATAAATATAACTTTAACAGGTTTTGTCTGCCCTATTCTCCACGACCTTTTGGCAGCCTGCCTCAGTGTGTATGTGCTGTAACCTGTTTCGTAGAATATTAGCGTTGGAAAATCGTATAAATCAAGCCCTGTTTTAACCAAATCAAAATTCGAGATTATACATTTGTATCCCTCTTTTACTTTTTGTGAGAGCCACTGTTCTCTTTTCTCCGGAGGGACTGATGCTTTTAACACTGCTGTTTTTATGCCAATTTTGTTGAGTAACATTTGCAGTCGATGTGTGATGTCTTTTTCGCCAGTGAACTGCGCATATACAAAAACTCTTCTGCCCTGCTGTGTTTCTGCAAGGACGTAATTTAGAAGTTTTTGTTCCTTCATGTAAATATACCTGTCGGGCAGTTCTGTTGGTATTATTTTACGTCCTGCATCAATTGGTTCATTGTTAAATGGGTGGTCTGGGTATCTTAAAAGCGTCATCAGATACGTTGCAAGGTTGCGCATGCCATCGTATGGATTTATTACAGACCTTAGTTCATCAGCAAGCTTTTTGTAGGCCGTTTTGAGTTCAGGGTCCGGCTTTATGATATCAACATATTCTTTGTATTCCGGCAGTTCCTGTTTCAAGTCTGCGAGTTGTATAAAGACCGCTTTGTCTATTAAAAAATCTGCAAAAATTTGGGGTGATATCACAGGAAGTTTCTTTTTTCTTGTATTCTTCTTCCACCCTTTTGAATTTTTGTTATGCTGCTCTGATTCATCATCTGGTTCTGTTATTATTGTTTCTATAGCTCCATACTTTTCTATAAACTTTAATTCGTCCTGGTACCTGAATCCTGCTTTTTTCATCTGTTCCGGAGCCAGTCTGTACAAAATGTAGAATATATCTGAAGCATATCCGCCCAGCAGAGTACCGGTAAGTACTATGGTTTTTCTTGCAGCCGCACTTAATATCCCGAACGCATTTCCCTGTGCCGTGTCTCCTCCCTTCAGCTCATGAACTTCGTCCGCTATAAAGTAGTCAAAGTATCCTTTCAGATGCCTTTTAATGTATTCAGACACAGCATATCTTCTGAACTTTTGATTATCTGCCTGCCAGAGCTTTGTTTTGCAAACTTTGCATTTATGGTTTGCAAGTGTATGTGTTTCAAAGTAACTGCTGTCAGCAGGTTTGTTTTCTTTTGTCATTATGATACTGCCGCAGATTGGACAAATGATTCTTTTTAGATGTTTTTGTTCAATGACAGCTGGTTTTTCGCTGTAGTGTAGTTTTGCTTTGTCTTTTGAAATGATGTAGTATTCATAGCCCTCTTTTGGGGTATCTATTCTTAGTTTCAATATATCTTTCCAGCTGTCAAGTATATATACTTTTGCTTCCGGTACGGTATTTTTTATTTCTCTTTCCCATTTTTCGATCAAGTGAGCAGGAGACATGACTAGCACTCTAAATGGTTTTCCTTCGGAATGAACATATGGTACAGCAGCAGACATGAAAGTTTTGCCTGAACCCATTTCACCTACAAGAATTACACCGTTTTTTACTTTTAATGCTTTTGCGATTGCTGTAATGACATGTGCTTGTGCCTCGAAAGCCTTCCTTTTTAGATTTTTTATCAGAGGATGTACCTTGTGTTTTAAGGGATTGTGAATTGGTTCTACTGCTTCTTCGAGTTTTTTCGAAAAAACATGTGCATGTCTTTTAACGTATTCTGTAAGATTTATGTTGTGTGGGTCAAAATCCAGTGTTCCGTATATGGGAAAATCTCCGTTTTTTACACCCTGAGTTACTATTTTTGCTAGTTCGTCTTCTGTAACTTTAAGTTCGTAAAATTCAAAACCTTTTATTGGAGTACTTTCGGAACTGTAAATGTTCATCCGATTGATCTTATCCTCTTTTTTAAGCTTATCAAAGAGAGTGTATGCCCAGTTTTCTGACAGCGGTATTGTGAATTTAAGCTTTAACACCTGAAATATTTTTTTCTCTGGTATTTCAAGGCCAGAAACCATGATGATCGGATGTGACGTATTCAAATTGTTTATTCTGTCTCCTACTGCGATTGCGTGTACATAATCTCCAAAATTTTCTGTTATGAATTTGTATTCCCCTTTAAATTTTATTCTTTTCGTGCGCCACAACACATGAATAGCTGCTGTTTTGTTTTCTACGATAAGTTTTTTGAATCCTTCAATGCTGTCTGGCAGCCCGGTAAAGCTGATCATTTCAATTACAGGACTACTGTCAGATGTTGAATAAACAAAAAAGTCTGTATAAACTTCGTGTGTTTTTTTGGTATCGGAAAAAATAATAGTCCTCACACGAGTTTCCCCCTTTTTCAAATTTCTATTATTTCTCCCGTGTTTGTCAGGATTTTTATTGTAACTTTTAATACTTCTTTTTCGTGTATAATTTCTTCTCCATTTTTCCCCGTTTCTATTTCTCTTGTTTTGTTTTTTGTAACAGAGCCTTTGATTATGTGTCCGTTCAGTTCTCCGTCGAGAAATCCAGTTGTGAGAAGTAATCCCAGATGAGAAAGATGGAGCGGCATAATTGGATTCTTAAGTGTGCTTATTTTTGTTTGTTCTTTTACTTTGTGGTGAAGTGTAGATTTTGATATATACTCTGCAATTTCGTCGGGGTCAGCTCTGCCTATAAATTGTTTGGGAGAATCGGTTTGTGGGATTACATAGATAGGTTCAGGAGAATATGGTATTTCTACGATGGGTTCTTTACCGTAATACATGTTTTGCAGCCTTTCTGTTTCTTTTTTTGCTTCGGCATGATGTTTTTTCTTTTCTGCTAGAACCAGTACTTTATATCTATCAGTAAGATAGAAAACATTTATCTTCGTGTAGTAAGTGCTTAATATAGAAGCATTAAGTCTTACATAGTATAGGTTCGTCTTGTATACCAGCAGCCCTCCTGTAGTAAGTCGTCTGGATAATGACTCCAGTGTGGAAGGCACAACGTCTTCTTCGATATACATTGCTCCGAACTTGTAATTCAGCGGCTGTATTTTTAGGTCCTGATATGTTCCCAGTGCTGCTTTTGTTAATTTATTTTTCATGCTGCGGTAATCGCTGCGATTTGGAATACAGCCGTATAGTTCTGCGTTTTGGTTGACTATTTTGAACATGTCATTTTCTGCATGAAGTTCCGGTATGAATACACTATATTTTACTGGAAAACTAATAAAACTCTTCACTTTATCTATATAACTTGAATTCATACTCCTTTTTCTCCTTTCCTTCTGTTTTTCATTAAATCCCGCAAAAATGGCGGGATTTTTTCTGCTTCTTTATCCTTCCATGCCATATAAATTTTGAAACACTCTGCATCTGGTTCTGCACCTGTTAGCTTTGACAGTACATATTCGTTTTCTGCTTCTTCCTCTGTATGTTCATGTAGAACCAGTTTATTCCCATTGAAGCTTATTTTGTGTATTTCATCTTTGCAGAAAGTAAAATAATACATCCTCTTTTCCTCCTTTCAGAATTTTTTAAATCAAATAAGGCAGGGATAAGCCCTGCCCTGTTTTTTAACTTTAGAAAATTACCAGTAAAACTCTAGATATTCGTATTCTACTATATTTTCTTCTCCAAATATTTTTTCAAGCTGCTCCATGACTATGTCATATAACGAATCTCCCCAGTATTCTTCATCTTCATTCCACAGTTTCTTTGATTCGTCGATTATTTTCTCTACCGTTTCATCAACCACGTCCTTTGGCAAATCTGTTTTTAAGATGATTTGAGTTTGATCTTTTTCGTTTTCGTAGTCAATAAAGTTTAATAAGTACAACATTTTTATTTTTCCTCCTTTCTTATTTACATGCACTCCAGCCGCAGAAAGGACAGTATGTACAGCCCTCTGCAGGAATTAATTTTGCCCCGCATTCAGGACAGTACATATCTCCTTTCTGCTGGGTGGTAGATTTCTTTTTTTCTCTTTCTGCTTTCATAAAAATCCCTCCTTTTTAGTGTTTTAAAAGCAAGTAAAGCAGGGATAATCTCTGCCCTGCATTATTCTGGAAAATGAATTGCAACGTATTTAAAGTCCTTTACGCATTCATATTTATATTTCTTTACGTATTTTAAAAATCTCTTTACGTTTTCTTCAAATTTCTCTACACTTTCTCCAAGAATATCTTCTGTTTTAAAAATTTTTATTACATGTTTTCTTTTATTCTCTGTTATTTCAATCTCATATAAACAATCATCTCCTTCTGATACTACTACATTTTCCCAATCATTTTTTGCATTTTTTATTAATACTGTAAAATTTTCTTCTATATCAAAAGTTACTGTATCACAAAAGTTTTCAAACTTTAGTGGAACAAAGAATCCCTCAATTTCTATCCCTGCAAGACTTACTCTAATCTCCAAATCTGGCAAGCCTTGTGGATAGTATCTTATTTCATTAACTAAATCTAACGTTTTTCCTTTTTTTGTTTCCATATTATTTTATTCCTCCTTTTAAAAAAATTTAAAAGACAGAATCTGAATTCCGCCTGTTGCAACTTTTATTTTCTTCTTCTTTAAAAATGCTAGTCATAAACTGGTCTACCCATTTTCTAATTTTATAATCTGTTAAAAATATTAGAAAATTGTGAAGTGTCAGAGTTATTACTGCCAGCGTCAATCCAAGGAATAAAATAATTCCCGTTTGTTTTAGTAATGCTATCATAAAAGTTCTCTCCTTGTTTTATTTTTTTTCTGTTTTAAATTTCTAAACTTGCTGCAAAATATGGGAATGTTTGTTTCCACAGTTTGGCGATAAGTATTCTAAGAAAATCTCTATCTGTTAAAAGACCATAAATGTATAAATGTAGAATAACTGCATCTCCGTAAATGTCTTTGTATATTACTTTTGTAAGCTCTCGTATTTGCAGTTTTGTTTCCTCAACACCTACCACGTACATTGAAAGTGTTGTTACTATGAAAAATGTTATTATGCTGAGTATAGCAAGCATAATTATTGTTTCTGTAGTTTTTTGAACAAACCACAGCATAATTTTTTGTGCATTTAATATTCCTTCCTCAATGTTTGACATCTTTATTCCCTCCTTTTAAAAATTTAAAAGGCGGGACTTTTTTATCCCGCCTTTTGCGTTTATAAAAAAAACAGGGTATAATAACCCTGTTTCTGCCTTTATTATTCCTCTGAATTTTTCAGAGGTTAAAAGTAGTAATCCAGTACACAGTACTGGTATATAGGTTTTAGCACACAGGTGCTTTAATTTCATTTATATTGTACCACTTTTTTAAAAAAAGACAATAGAAAAAAGACAGGACGCTGTTAGACAACAGCATCCTGTCTGTGAGACCTTTAAAATAAAAATTAAAAAATAGCCTTTATTTTTAGATTTATTTTTGCTAAAATAATTTTAGTCTCATATATGCAACATTTCTCCTTTAAATGGTTTTAAAGTTATTACATGGGTTAACAACTTTTGTTGTATTCTGCGTATAATCCTACAGCATACCGTTTTTAAGTTACTATATGGGTTAACAACTGAATCTGTATTCTCCTTTAAATTTTATTCTTCTTGTGGTTTTGGTTCTACTACATGGGTTAATAACCATTAAAAAGAAGCATTTGTCCTTCGAAGTTTAACCAAGTTTTGGTTCTACTACATGGGTTAATAACAGCTACTTTAGTTTCTATATAGGTTAAAAATTCTATGTTCATTGTACTCTTTAGTTTGTTTCTCATCGTTTTGCTTGAACTATATGGGTTAAAAATGTGTTTGTTTAGATGCAGATTGTAAGTCATTTAGTGGTTTTGCTTGAACTATATAGGTTGAAAAGTTGGCTAACAAATAATCATCAATTTCTTTATAAGCGTTTTACTTAAAACTATATGGGTTAAAAATATTTTTTAAAACGATAGGTCATCTATGCCGGACCGGAATTTTGCTTAAACTATATGGGTTAAAAACTAATTGCTGTAACTCCCGGTACAGAAACAAAAGTATAGTTTTGCTTGAACTATATGGGTTGAAAATGTCTGTACAAAATGTAGAATATATCTGAAGCATATCGTTTTGCTTGAACTATATGGGTTGAAAATTCAAGATAGAATTTCAGGTGAGCAGTAGGACGGCACAGTTTTGCTTAAACTATATGGGTTGAAAATGTTTCATACATAGCTATAGAGCTTGGGCTTATGTCTGTTTTGCTTGAACTATATGGGTTGAAATTTGTTTGTTGTGAGTCTAACAAGCCTTGGAAAGTTTTGTACTTACTATATAGGTTAATAACTTGCTTTTTACCCACCTTTGTATATTAGCTGGCTGCTTTAATCCGCCATACAGGTTGTTAAAAATTAAAAAACAGGACATAATAGTAGTCCCGTTTTTTCTCCTTCTTGCCAGGCTTTACAACCTTTGAAAGATATTTCAGCAGCATTGCTGCTTGAACAAGAAATAAAGTGCACAGCACTTGAACTCCGTTTATAATTATATCACTTTTTGGGTAAATGTCAATAGAAAAGATAGGGTACACATAGTAGTACCCTATCTTTAAATTTCTATCTTTGAGGCTTTTTATACTGCCATCTGCTTTTTCTTTATTTTTCTACTGCGACATGTATTATTTCGTTCATTGTTTCGACTTTAACTTCAAATCCCAATCCTTCTGCCAGGTATCTCAAAGGCAAATACATTTTCCCATCTACTGGTGATATAAATGGAGCAGCATCCAGGGTATTATCCTGATCATTAACAAGATAATGTTCTTGGCCTACAAGAAATTTAACCGTTTTGCCATTATAACGTATTTCTATACTGTTTTCTGTATTGTCCCACTTGACTTCTGCACCGAGCTGTTCTGCAGTAAACCTTACAGGTACATAAGTTCTTTCACCTAATATGAATGGCAGACCTGTATCCTGGTTGTAATTGATATCAGTGCCGTTTGCAGTGATTTTAACTTTATAGCTTTTAGGCGGCATAACAGGAACATCAGTTTGTTTGATAAACTCTACAACTATTGCTTTGTTTTCTGGTGCTGTGTAGGTTCGAATGACAATTGTATAGGGAGAAGTATTTTTAAATTTTAAATCCCAGTTTGCATTCCAGTCTACTGCTGCATCATCGCCTTTTGGCGCATAAATTGCGCCATATACGTGTCTATGTCTTTCTACTATCTTAAATCCAGCATTAAGAGCTGCTCTGTATACTGCTGTTGCTGCCTGGCATACTCCACCGCCTACATCAGGATAGTAGTAGCCGCCAGACCCAGACAGGCCTTTTACAAAGCCTCTTTCTATCGTTCTTTTCCCTACTGTTTTGTTAAAAGAAAACACTTCGCCTGGTTTAACAACAGTACCGTTCAAATACTCAAGAGCTTTTACTGCGTTCTTTATGTTGTTTGCAAATTTGGGATCTGTAGGTGAATCAACTATGCCTTTGCTTATTATCTGTTCTCCTTTGACTGCGGCAAAAGCAAATATATTTACAGCAGCAAAGATAATGGCTGTAATTAAAAATATCACTCTTTTGTACATGAAATCCTCTCCTTTCGTTTGAAATGTTTTATTAACAAAAAAAGGATTCCCATTTGGGAATCCTTTTTTTGTCTATTATGGCAGCGGACACGGGACTTGAACCCGTATCTACCGGCTGAAAACCGGTTATCCTCATCTGCTTGGACGAGTCCGCTATCTTTCTCCTTTATTTTTAAGAAAGTATTTTGTACTTTTTTGAAGCTTTAATGTTCTCCAAGTTTTTAATGGTTCGAATAGGTATTTTGGCAACAAGTGCTACATTGTAATAGCCAGAAATATCTTCTTCGGTATAGTATCTGTTCTTTTGAGGTTTCTTTTGGAGGCCTCTATAGATTTCAAATGTGTTATCGTCAAGGTTTATGATGTATGCCCATTCGCAAAACAGCGAATTCTTTAAAAATTCTGCATTATCAATCATGTATCTTAACCCTTTTGCATATGCTGTTAAATCCCCCTGTACAGGTCTTAAAAGACTATACCAATCAATTTGCCTTTTGGATGTGTCATAGAACTCTTCTCCCAGTTTTAGAACTTCTGTTACTTCTTTTACCTGCTCAGAGGTAGGTGCTTCATCTTCATCTACAAGTATTATGCTGTCAAATATTTCGTTCATTTTCTCTATGGATGTTTCTTTGATAAATTTCAATACCTCTTTTCCAAGTCCGCTGGGGTAACTGTCAAAGTGATTATAGGTTACTTTTGTTACCCCATTTTTGTAAAAACCATATGCACCTCTTGTACCCATTTTCATTCCTCCTTTATATTTTTTAAGTTAAGAGAGGGGATTACCCCTCTCTCTTTTCCTCTTCTTTTTACAGTGCTGTTTTGTGACCTACAATTTCATCTGCGGTTCGCTTTCCACCTTTACTTTTTTGAGTGTTTTTGTTACTGGGATTTTCATCTCTTTAAAAAATAAAAAAGGCAGACGCATAGTATGTCTGCCTTTTTTATTTTTTTCCTTTCAATTTGCCTTCTTTTATAAGAAGGTCCAGAAGCTAATTAACTACCTGAAGGTAGTTTTAAAAATATTTTACACGTAAAATTTTTGTTATATTGTATCACATTTTTTTGTAGAAAACAACTGCTATCATAGTATAGTTTTATATTTTCAAGCATGGGTTAATTCTGTTCCAGGCCTGTTCCAAGAATATAATCTACAGCTTTTTGAGCCTTACTTGCTGCTTATAATTTTTTATATACATCTCCACGGTTGCCTATGATTAAAATACGAATTAACAATTTATTTTCTTCAATTGTAAAAATAATTCTATAATCTCCCACTTTTAACCTGTAAAGGTTATTATATCCTTTTAAAAATTTTACATCACCTTCAGGTAACTTGCTAATCGCTTTCGCAAGTCTTTTTTGTTGTTGAGGAGGCTGGTCTTTGAAAAATTTTGCAGCTTTTTTACTGAATTCTATTTTATAATTCTTTTTCATCGATTCCAGCCTCCTTTAACACCTCCTCAAAAGGTATATATTCATTTTCACTGGCAATAATTTTTTGAGCCTCTTCCATAAGCAAAATATCAAACTCATCTAATTCTTCATCTATTATTTCTTTTAAATTTTTGAGTATGATTAAAACTCTTGCCATTTTTTCTTCAGGAATTTCGTCTATTATTTTATAAGCCTGCTCCTTTAGGGTCATTGGACTCACCACCATTTTATATTCCTCCTTTAATATTTTACTATAAAAAACTTAAAGTTAAAATTACGTTGTTGTATTTTCTGCATTATCAATGAAAACTGGAAACTTTATACCTGTAAGTCTCAGCTGCTGCTTACTTTTTTAAAGGTTTATGTTTGTGCTCTCTGCCTTTTGATAAATCTTTTAACCTTTATCTTTTCCACTTTGTTAATCATTTCTACAACCTGAGGGTCTTTGTATTCTTCCAGCAGTTCCTGTACATTCCATCTGCGCCACAGCTTCAAAAATTTGTAGCATTTGTTTGTGCTTTCCTTTCTTGAGAGCTTTTCAAGTATTTCTTCGCTTCTCAATTCTTTCATGCTGTGGTCCAGAAATACTAGCCTGCCTTTTGGCGACAGCCCTATTCTGTGTTCTTCACCACTGCAGGGAATTTTAATTATTTTCATCCCTCTTCCTCCTTTTTATAAGGATTTGTGAAACGTCCGAAGTATACTGCAATTGTAGGATAGGCATTTAGCAAATAACTGCGCAGTGCATACATATCTTCTTCTGTTTTTATGCCGTATTCTTTTAGATGCACCTGGAACGGTTCAAGGTTAAGAAAGTAGCTGCCGTATGTCCTCGATATTTTTTCTAAAGTTTCCAATAGCTGCGTTTTTTCTGTTAAAATATCTGCATAAATGTTGAAGTAATATTTTTCCGGGAAGTACTCTCTTGTATTGTCTGTATTGATGAATATTTCGTCACTTTCTGCAACAGCACGCATATAAAGTTCCAAGTTGTAAGCTTTTGCAAGTTCTAGGTAGAATTTCAGATGTAGTGCTGTGTCATCAAAAACAACATAGAGTACATTTTCATCTTCCCAGAGCTCAATATCGTCAATAAATATGTGTCCGTTTTCCAGTACTTTAAGTACTTTTTCAGGCAGCAAATCGGGTGCAGTTATATCTGTAATAGAAATGGTAGATTCGGTTCTATAGATAGTTTCCAGAATCTCGTGTAATTCTGCTGCTCTTTTTCCTTTAAACCGACAGCTAACTTCATTCTATACACTCATTTTTTTCTCTCCTTTTTGATACCTGGGATTTAAAACTTATTGAAAAATAGTTAGCTGTTCCTGTTCCAGTTTTTTGCCTGCATGTACGACTTTGCAGCCTGATAGCAGATTGTATTTTTCTATATACTTCAGCGCTTCTTTTTCTGTCTTGAACTTTTTCGCATATTCAGGGGCAAAAGTAGTATAAAGTCTCCACTTCCCCAGATGGTGCAGATATCCTGTCTTTGTCTTTATCACGTAAGGATATTCATCTAGAGTTTTTTTCTTTCTGCTTCTGTAAATTTTGGGAACTTTAAAATTTCTCTCTGTGAAGCGTAAACTTATTCTTGTCCCTGAAACCTGCTGTAATATGATTTCGTTTAGTAGTTCTTCTGTGGTAGTTGGATACAAAAACTTTTGCCCGCTTTCTGCATATATTATCATTTCTAAGTTGTTTCCCCATGAGATATATTCTTCTAAAGTTCTGGCATTTTTCATGCCGCTTTTAAACCACCTTGTTATTTCGCCTGGTTTGAAAGGTGTGTATCTTGTTTTCATGATTGTGCCGTGTTCTGCCTCATGTTCCATGTTTTCTGCCATTTTCATTATTTCTTCTTCAGAAAAAATGACTTTTTGTGAGCTGATAGTATTCAATACAAACCACGTTTTTTCAGGAATTTCTTTTCCTCCATATGTGTATTCAAAAACATTACTGCTGCCCATTTGAACCATCGGAATGTATCCGTATTTTGGAACTTTTATAAACCTTCTGTCATAAAAAATATCGTAGCCCATTACTACTTCCTCCTTTTTTTAAAATAATAAAGGCATGTCCAGGCTTCCTGAACATGCCCTTTCTCCTCTTTAAAAGTGGTAATCTACAATTCCACCAATGTAGTATGTTTTCCCTTCCTCTAACTGGTCACGGACAAAATCGTCAAATGTCATCCATGAAGAATCGCTGTTGTACACGTATGTTCCGTATTTCTTTTCAATAAGTTGTGTAAGTCCCCATGCTTTCGAAGAATCTTTCGCAAATTCTTCAAGAGTAAGATTTTTTACAACTTCTTTTAACTTGAAAAATCTTTCTGCAAAATATCTTTCTTTAAATCCTTCAAGGAAAACTATGGATTGTTTTTTTTCATCGTAACTTATGCCGTACTTTTTCATTTCTTCAACGAAGTACTTGATTTCTTCGTCTCTGTCAATATCATCTGAGACATAATCCGCAACTTGTCCCACAAAATCTTCATAAAAATCCATTGCAGAAGCATATTCTTCCTTTGATTCCAATGGTTCCTCTTCTAGCTGAATAATTATTCCATGCATGAAGACATACCCCCCTTTTTTTGGTAATAAAATAAAAAGAAGGGAATATTTTATTCCCTTCTTTTTTCTGCTTTTAAAAACGGCCTTATGCCGCTTTTTAAATTTTGAAAAAACAGGCTGTACCTGTTTGATAGAATAATTAAAGCAGCATTAACTGCTTTTTTATCTCCATCCTTATTGTATCACCCTTTCAGAAAAATGACAATGAAAAAGCACAGAGGGGAATTAGCCCTCTGTGTCCTGAGACTCTCGGAAAGGATTAATGAACTTTTCAAAGACTATTATAACGTTTGGGTATGTTTCTTCAACATAGGTGCATAGTTTTGCCATGTCTTCTTCTGTTTCTATTTCGTAATTCTTCAAAATTTCCCGTATTGTTTCAAAATCTTCAATATACCTAATTTCATTCAGTTTTTGTAAAGCAGTTAGTAATTCATTATTTACTGAAATATCTTCTGCATAGAGTTCAAAATAGTATTTTTCTGGAAAGTATTTCCCCTCGCTGTCTGTATTGATAAACACCCTGCCAGAAGGCTCTTCAGCAAGTATATAGTAGTTGAGTTTGTACAGATCTGCAACAGCATCGTATGCTTCAAAGTTGGGTTCATATGGTTCTTCCAGCCGAAAATAAACAGTTTCTGCATCTTTGTCAAACTCAACATCATCGACAAACATTTTGTTAACTTCTATATCCTCTATGTTTTTATAATCAAAAAGAATTCCAAACCATACATAGCCTTCTTTCTCTGAGCTTTCTTTAAGTGCATTTTTCCAGTCACTGTATAGTTTTTCTGCATTTTTACCCTCAAAAATAACTTCTGTAAGACACCAATCAGGCATTGTAATTCCCCCTTTTTTTTATTTTTTAAATAAGCGGGCAGCAAAATCTGCCCGCCTATCAGCTTTTTAGAACGGCAAGTCATCTATGCTGAGCTGGGGCTGTTCATTACTTAATTCTTCTTCCATATCTATGATGGGTTCTTCTGTTGTTTTTACAGTTTCACCTTCAGCTGTTCTTAAAGGCTGACCGGCAGATACTTTTGCTTCTATTATCTGCGTATCTGGAGCATTGTATGATGTAATGCTTTCTGCATCGTCTATGAAAATCGGAAATTTTATACCTGTAAGCCCCATAATGAGCCCGGCAACTTCTAATCCAGCTTTGATTCTTTCTGAATGACTTAATATGTTGAATTCTTTGTTTTCATAGAGTATTTTGAAGTCTTCTTTTATTTCCCCTGTTTCTTTAACAACCTTCTGCAGCTGTAGTGAAACCTTATTTAAATACTGCCCTATAATTTTGGACTCCATTTCTAACTTTTTGGCATTGTACTGCTTTGCATACTCTATGAGCTCTTTTAACTCTGCTATCTCTTTTTTGGCTGTTTCCATTTCTTTTTCTGCTTTTTCTATTCTCTGCTGGGCTTCTTCTTTTTGTTTCAATAACGCTGCTCTCATTTGGTTGTTGGCTATTGCCTGTTTTTGTTTTTCTTTTAGTTCTGCAATTCTTGTCTGCAATTCTTTTATTTTTGCTTTTGTTTCGGCTTCTTTTTGTGTTTCTGCTGCACTTATTTCTTTTATATAGTTTTCAAGCTGCTGGATCTCAAGCTGGAGCTTTCTTTTGTACTCTTCTACTTTTTGATTATATTCTTCTATTAGCCTTTGGTTTTCTGTTGTCAGGAGCTTTAATTCAGAGGAAACTTTTGTTCCTTTTTCTTTTATTTCGTTGAGTCTCTTTATTAAGAAAGATTTTTCTGTGCTTTCCAGCTGAATTTTGTTGCCGCAGCGGTTACATGTGATTATCTGTGGCTTTATCTTTTCTATTTCCCCTTTAACCTTATAATATTCTTCCAGAAGCTCCTGCCTTTGCTTTTCTAAAACTGATGTATCTTTGAGCTGTGGTCTTTCAAACGGAACAGTATTTAGTTTCGCTTTCAGTTCTGCTAACTTCTTTTCTGCTTCGATTTTTTCTGTGCTGATTTCTGCTTTCTGCAGCATTATTAGTTCTTCTTCAAGGTTTTTCAGCTCTTCTTCATTAAATGTTATTTCATCCGGTACTTTTGCAGCAGCAAGTTGTTTTTGTGTGTCTATTGTTCCCTGCAGGTAGACCAGGCGCTCTTCAAGTTCTTTTAACCTTGCCCTTGCAGTTTCAATTATTGTATTGGCTGTTACGAAATCATACTTTTTAAGTTTGTTTACCGCATCTGTTGTCATGTCCTGGAAAATTTGCTCTTTAGGAACGTCAGGTAAAACTTTCATTAATATTTCTTTTGCATCTTTTGGAGCAAGTGAAGTAAAGTAAAGTGGATTAAATACAGAAAAGAAAATGTTTTTATCCTGGATAAATTTTGCTAAAAGGTCTGTTTGTGTAACTTTTATTCCGTTTAGCGTTATTTCGTTTACTCCTTTATTTCTTTCTCTTTTTATTTCGTATGTTTTCCCGTCCTGCTCAATAATAACTTTTACATACATTGATGTTTCGCCTTTTTTCATCAGTTTATTTACTACGTTCTCTGTCCCATATAAATCACAGCCGGTTAAACAGAATGCTATGGCTTCGCCGATTGATGTTTTACCTGTTCCGTTGTCTCCAATAATCATTGTCTTGTGTTCAAAATTTAGCTTGAGGTAGCTGTGGTTTTTAAAATTTTTCATTTCCAGGCTTTTGATTTTTAATTCCACAAAAATCCCTCCTTTTGAAAAATAAAAAAGAGGGGAGCACTTCCCCTCTTTTCATCACTTTATTCTTTTGCATATAAAAGCCCTGCTGGGCTTTGTGTAAAGTATTTTAAAGCCTTTTACAGCTTTTTAAAAATCGGAAAAGCAGATGCCTTCAATAAACCTATTTTATTGTAGCATATTTATGTCTTAACGACAAGAATTATAATTCTGTTTCGTTTGCTAGCACAGCCAGAGTGATTTCATTTGCTATAACATCTGGAGCTATATCTTTGTTTTTTGGAACATCTTTGCCTGTAATTGCTTTGTAGGCTTCTCTAGGAGTTTTTACGATTCTGACGCGTCCATTATTGTCTTCATAAAGCGGTGGGTATTCTACTAATCCAACTGGCGTGAGCAGAAAGTTCTGATATGTGAGTTCATCTACGGTTTTTGCTGTGTTGGCTTTTTTTCTTTCTGTGTAAGTTATTATTGCCAGTTTAGTTTTTTTTATCTATTTGTGCTCTCACAATAAGTAATTCTTCTGGAACAGCTGAAAATCCTTCTCTTTTTAACATTCTCCTAATTTTGATATCTGCATAGTTAATATACCTCTTAGGAAAAACTATTTTGTATGCTTTTCTAATATCTTCTCTTTCTGTTTTGATTTCGCAGCGAGGTAAAGCTCCGTATCGTACATGTTGAGCCTTTACTCTTGCTATGTCGAATACGATAAATTTCTTCCCTCTCAGTGAGTACCATGCAACAAACATATAGCTCGTTTGTGCTGGATATTTGTAGCTTTTAGCCACATGGCCGCCATCTGCATACGCCCAACCTGCTCTTGTTTCTTCTACCGCTTTGAGTATTTTTTCTATGTGTTTCTTTTCTAAAAGTCTTGTTCTTGTTCCCTTTTCTATTTTCTTTATTTCTTTGAATATTTGTTCTTTTGTTTTTTTCCGAAAATACTCTTAATTTCATGACCTTTCCCCCTTTTTTATTTACAAATTCTGCTTTGATAACGCATGTACAAGTAATTCATTTACAATCTCTTCTGGAGTCTTATATCCGTCTTCAAACACAGCTTTGCTTGTAATTGCCATGTATGCTTCTGCTTGTCAATAAGCCTTGCACGTGCTCTTTTTTCTACTTCGTTTAAATCTTCTATAATTTGATCTTCCCAGCCTTCTTTAAAAATTACTGTTCTCCTAATAGACATTCTAATCCCCCTTTTTTTTTAAAAAAAATAAAAAGCAGATACGATAAAGTATCTGCTTTTTTTGATAGAAGTTCCTGCTTTTTAAATAAACCTACATGAGGTTTTAAAAAAAAGAATAATAACCACACGACGTGGTTTTTACAATAAAATGGCCTGATGCCATTACCTCTTTCACATTGTATCATTTTCTTTAATAAATGGCAATGTTATTTTATCCCGGATTGTTTATTGATGCAGCTTAGTAAACGTTTACATAAAGGGGTAAAAAAATAGCTTTTTTATTGGTTAGTAATTATCTGCTGGGCGTATAATTACCATCCATTTTTTAGGAGATGCATGTGCGCTGAGCGCACATCCACTGCCTATTTTTAGGAGATGTGTGCACGCCGAGCAGACAGCCGTTTCCTAGTATTTCTTATGTTCGGTTGGTAAATTCCTTATATCAAAACGAACTAAGTACTGTTTGATATGAAGAAAATTCCAATCAAAGTGAAGCTGTTTCGCTTTGATTGGATTTTTTAGGAATCGGAGACATTTTTCGATAATAGCAACAAAAACACGAAATTATTTCACATTTAATTTATGATATTAGTTACAAAATATTACTTATAATTCGGCAGCTGCTGCCGAATTATTAACCAATATTTAGGAGGTGGAAGTGTCACTGCGGCAGATGTGTCTCCTAATGCTTTCCATGTTTGTGAGGTAATTTGAAATTATCTCAAAAACATTGTACAAAAATAACAGCAGTGGAAATAAAAAACCGGCAACGGGTTCCGATTTATTTCCCAAAATTTGTAATGCGAACTTGAAATACCTCTATTTGTCGAAAGCCTTCTGCCTTTCTTTTTCCTGCCTTTCTCTGGTATGAAACTTTTTGATAGATTCCATTTCGTTTTCTATTGCACATATCAAACAGAGCTTTTGTCTTGGATTAACCGTCATGAAATGAACGCCGCATTTTTTACAGTGCTTCGAATAAAGCTTCATCTGCTTCTCTCCCCTTTCCGGAATTTTTTTAAATAAAAAGGGACTGTCTGTAGAAGTAGGCAGCCCCTTTTATACAGTCTTAACTTCAACTCCTGTTCTAAAAAGCTCACTGAGTTCTTGCTTAATTTTTTCTTTTATCCCTTCTTCACTTAAAAGTTCTTTAGGGATTTTAATTTCTAGATAAGTTCCATGCCAGCTGACTTTGGACTGTGTTATGCCTTTATTTTTTAAAATTCTTTGGGTTCTGGAAGACAGTATGTCTGTTCTTGCATGTGGAGAAATATCTACTTTCCAACCGCTTCTTTGTTCAAAAGTCTCTATTTCTTTTCTTAATCTTTCAGCATACTGAGGAGTTACAAACTTTAAAGTTACTACGAGGTTTTCTTGATCCATGCTGGGTTTTGCATAAAATTCTGGATCAGAAATTTGGGCATTTATTATTTCATCTACCAGCGGCTTTATCTCATGCGGTTTTGCTATCTTTGTACTTGGAGGAAAAATTCTATGTTCTTTTGGAACTTTGCTGTCGAGAAAAATTTCTATACCTGTTTCTCTGCTGAGTTCCTGTACAAGTTTTTCTGCCCTGTTTATTGTATTTTCATTTTCTTCAACTTTTATTATGAGCTTATTTCCAACGTCTGATGGGTCTTTTAACAGCTTTATTTTTTCTTCTGCGAACCTGTCTCTTACAAGACCTTTTATATATGTCCAGTCAGGAGTTGGTCTTATTTCTATTTGCCACATTATTTTTTCTTCCAGCTCAGGCAGCATCTTTTTTACCCTGTCAATGTATTTGAAAGTGTTAAATACCAGCACAGCTTTCTCTTCGGATTCTTCGGATTCTATGAAGCTTACAGTTTTTAAATCATATTTTTTAAGCTTTTCTTTTAGAAATTTGTCTACAGATGCCTTATCCATTCTTTGAGGCACTGCTTCGTCTTCTGTTTTTATATAAACCCGTGTTCTGTCATAACTTATCTCAAAGTGCTGTTTATCTTCTGCAACTGCTCGCAGAAAAGCTGTTCTATCCTTTTCTGTTATGCTTTTAAGATTTTCTGTGCCGTACCAGATTGCCATGAGGTCTCCAGCAGTAATTTCTGTTTCCCCAATGCCATGTTCAACATGGCTTTGAGTTATCATTATCAGACATAATCTAGTTGTTAAACCATACAATGAAATAAAAACTTGAAGTGAAATAAAAACTTGTTTAATTATTCAGTAGCTCTTTTTAAGCTGCCTTTCGTGGAGTATTTTTTTACCCCATGACCTCAAAACTGAATAACAGCATGTAGTATATAAAAGCTGCTGGGTTAAATTATTGCAAAAAAATTGTGCCTTAATAAATTTATCTCAAATAGTATTTCCCAATAACCAAACCAATAATAAACGAAAAAGAACCAATCAAAAAAGCAAGAAAAACATTAAACCATACATTCTGTATATACCTGATTTTCTTTATTTTTTCTTCCCATATCGAATTTTCTATTTGCCGGAGTTTTTCCTCCAATTCCTTGATTTTTTTATTTATTTCGGAAACAACCTCTTTTAAAGTTTCTATATCTTTTACTGTCTTTTCCATAAATATTACCTCTTTTCTAGTACCACCAGATACTTATATTCTATTTTCCCTGAAGTTAACCTATATTAACCCATGTAGCGAAACAAAAACTTTAAGAAAATAATACACCATCCCAGGGGAAATGTGTTATCAACCCATGGAACAAATTTAAAAACTCCCGAACGCAAGTTTTACAATCAAGTACCTACTTAGTTATTAACCCATATAGTAGCTTAAAAACTAGGCAGTGGAAATATGCCAAAACCAATTACCCCAGATTGTTAACCCATATAGTAGTTTAAAAACGAAAGCTCAGCAATGACGTTCTTATAAAATTATGCAGTTGTTAACCCATATAGTAGCTTAAAAACTGGGTAGACACTTCACACTATGAAACAAGAAAAGTCTGTTGTTAACCCATATAGTGGCTTAAAAACCTACCCATATTACCAAAAAGGGCAATGCAAAGAAGTAGGTTGTTAACCCATATAGCAGCTTAAAAACGGAAACCAGAAATGAACGCAAATTTCATCTTTAAAATTTATTAACCCATATAGCAGCTAAAAAACCCGTTTTAATACACATAGAACTAATTGAGGCAATTTAGTCGTTAACCCAGAACAGTTGCAAGAAACTATAAAAGAAGCAGTGTTGATAACCCATATAGTAGCTTAGAAACCAACTCCTTGTCCATGTTCTTAAGCTCTCTAAAGAATATTGTTAACCCATATAGTAGATTAAAAACAGGACTTTCCTGCTATAAAAATACACGGCAGAAAAAGTTGTTAACCTATATGGTAACTTAAAAACTTGAACCAATACTTGCTGACGCCTACGACGCAATCATGTTGTTAACCCATGTAGTAGCTTAAAAACTGCTCAAAGTTCAACATAATTCAAAAATCTGTATAAGGTTTGTTAACCCATATAGTAGCTTAAAAACACGGAATAATGAGCATAGAAATGCACACAGCACTCAGATTGTTAACCCATATGGTAGCTTAAAAACCGTTACTCTAAAAGTTATGACAGTAAAAACAGTCGTGGTTATTAACCCATATAGTAGTTTAAAAACTAGTTAAAAAAGCTTTATTCCTCCCCAATGATTTAGAGTTGTTAATCCATATAGTAGTTTAAAAATGACCTCTTTACCCACATTCAGCTTCGAGTTCGAGACATTGTTAACCCATATAGCAGCTTAAAAACCTGTCTTCAATACCTGAATTCTCTTCCTCTAGTCCGTTGTTAACCCATATAGTAGCTTAAAAACGAATATGGAATCACAGCGCCTAATGGATTAATTTTGGCAGTTGTTAACCCATATAGTAGCTTAAAAACGCAGAAATAGAGAGACTTGCAGAATTGAACGAAATGAGTTGTTAACCCATATAGTAGCTTAAAAACTCGTAAAAACATATAATTTCATGCTTTCGCCTCCTATAGTTGTTAACCCATATAGTAGCTTAAAAACTGAGCTTAGTTTTTGTTTTAGCATTATTCTTTCCCCCCGTTGTTAACCCATATAGTAGCTTAAAAACCGAAGTATGAGAAAAAGTTTATAAAGACGTTAAAGCCCCCGTTGTTAACCCATATAGTAGCTTAAAAACTCGTTTAACTACCTTAAAAACTTACAAATATCTTGACTCAATTTTCTTTTTTCTGTCAAGTCTTCTAGCTTTATTATATCATTTTTACCTGCGAAATCAACTACTTTAAAACTTCTTTAAAGCAACCAAAATGTCGTCTATCTCTTAATAGCTTTGCATCATTGCAGATTGACGACAAAAAGAGAAGCAGCCTTTTCACACTGCTCCTCTCCTCTGCTTTCTTATTATGTGTCCATAGATATTTTTACTTCTGGAAATCCCTACTATTTTTACATTTACCGCATCACCCGGCTTCAGGTCCTGGAGCTTTTCTGCCTTCCACGGCGGCGTTATGCATGCTGCAGTTATTCCCTTTTCAAGCTCTACAAATATGAGTTCTATTATGTCGTCCTTCTTGGGGAATATCCTTCGACCTCTCACAATTCCAAAATATTCTCCACCTTTTACATACTTTATCCCTATCTTTTCACGCGGGTCCGGCTTTGCGTCTTTGATTGATACTTTAACAATTCCTTTTTCTAGGTCCAGCTCTTTTATTATTGCGGGAACCTTATCCCCTACCTGAACATAGTCGTTTAAATTTCCTACGTATCCGTATTCAACTTCGTTTTTTGGAATCCTTGTTTCTACTCCATACACTTCTGCGATCACTTCGTTTTTCCCCACTGCATCAATTCTTACGAGTATCTTATCCCCTACTTTGTGTTTTGGAAGTTCAAGTTCTCTTCTTAATTTCATTGCATATTCTCTGCTTGCCAGTGTTATTTTGCGTGCAGCGTCTATGTGTCTTATTATAAAGTCTATTTCTGCACCCATCATTGAGCGTACTATTGTCCAGTCCTCTCTTGGTATTCCCATCCATTCAAAAGGTATATACACTTTTATATCTCCATAAAATACTACTGCGCATTCCATAACCTGATCGTTTATTTTTATTTTTTCAATACCTGAAATTCTCCCTGTTAAAATCTGGTCCTGGGTTTTAGAAGCTATGATAGGTGCCCACTCAGGGCTGTACAGACTCATTGTTTCTCCTAAACTTTCAGGCATACTATCCCTCCTCTACAATATTTTTGAGTTTGCTTATAAGCTGTCCGGCAAGTGATTTTAAACCTTCAAGTTCAGACAGCTCCCGTACTTCAGAATCTTTGAAATTGAAGCTCATGAGTTCGCTGTTTAATTCTGTCATCAAGCTCATGAGCTTCTTTACTTTTTTGTTTGTTTCAGAATTTTCTTTTTCTTTTTCAAAAAGCAGTTTTTGATACTTTTCTTTTTCTTCTTTGATTTTTTCGTATTCCTGCGTTATCTTTTCCAGCTCTTTTGTCATACTTTCCAGCTTTAACTGCGCTTCCTCACGCTGCTTTTTTAAATTCTCAAGTTCCTGTTTTATAGAGTCCGGTATGATTTCTACTTCTTTTACGGTCTGATTCTGCAGTTTCTTGATTTGGTCATTTGTTATTTCCAGTGCTGTTTTGTACTGCTTGATTAAAGACTCAAAATGTCTTATTTGTTCTTCTTTCTGCTGTATTTCCAGGTCTTTTCTGCGGTTTTCTCTTTCTAAAGTGTTGAGCTGCTCAACAAGTTCCTGCACATCTTTTTCTGCTTTTTCTTTGATTATCTCTATTTCCTGTTTGCTGATTTCTGTTATGTCTTCTTTTAATGCTTTGTAAAGAAGTTCTTGTATTTCGGGCTCAAGATATGCAATTTCGTAAGCAACTGCCTGCGTAAGCTTCCCGTCCTGTACGAGCTGCTGTATGGCAGGTATTAGTTTATTTAACCTTCTCAGTCTGAAATAGCTGGTTTTGGGAATTTGGAGTGCTTCATAAACAGGCTGCTTTTCTTCGCCTCTGTACTTCTGATATATCCTTTCAAGTTCTAAAATGCCTTTTGCAGCTTTAATGGGGTTCAGGTTTGCTATTCCGCGCTGGCGGTAGTTCACTTCCAGAAGCTCTTTTATTATCCACTCCTCTTTTGTTAGTCCATCTCTGTCATTGTACTTTTTTACAATGCACGGCACTTCTCTTAAACCAAGCTCCTTTGCTGCTCTTAATCTCTGAGCGCCAGAAACAACAGTGTAGTCTTCTGTTACTATTAAGGGAGTAAGTATTCCGCTTGTTTTTATGCTTTCAAGAAACTGCTGCCATTGAGTTCCTTCTATGTCGTCAAAAAATTCTTTGTTCAGTTCGTGTTCTTTAAGAAGCTCTGGAGGAAGCATTTGAACAACAGGCTGCCTGTTGTTTTGTTCTTCCTTTTTGGCCTTTTTCTTTTGTTTTTTTGCAGGAACTTTTTCTTCAGAAGCTTCAGGTTCTGTGTCCTGTGCCGGTTCTTCTAAAAATTCAATTTTAAATTCTTCATCATCTTCTAAAAATTCAATCCTGAACTCTTCATCCTGCACTGTAAATCACTCCTTTGTCATGATGTTATAAAAAGCCAGTAAGCGTGGAGAAAAAGAACTGAGGCATATATAATAATTGCTGCATTGAGAAGAAATACTGTAATCTGTGAAAAATCTTTACTTCTTTCTGTGCAGAATCCCAGAACAATAAATATCACCGTAAAGGGCAGCAGGATTTTTACGGCGAAAAGCAGAATAGGATCGTTGACCACATTTTTCATGAGTGGATTTGCTTCTTTTATTTTTCCTGCCGTTACCCCCATGTATGTTAGAAAAGCATCTACGGCGTTTGCAAAAAACAGCAAGTACAATCCTCTTATGGTTCTATCTCTTAAAACAATCCCTCCTCTCCTATATAAGCTTCTGGTATATTGTTACAGCAAATATTGCCCAGAAAGTAGTACCAGTTAAAATGTCCAGAACAGAACCTGTGCGTATTAGTGGTATTTTGAAATTTTTCGATAAAGGATAGAATAAAGGTATTCCTGCAGAAATTAACAAGTCTCCCAGCAGATGTGTGCCGTATCCTACAGCTGCAGGCAGTAAGATATACCGGTTCATTCCGGACAAAATAAACATAAAAACTGCAAAGCCCAGAATAGAGTGTGTGAAAGTTCTGTGAGGCAGTAAAAAAGCAAGTGTTATATAGATTAGATATAAAACAAAGCTGTAGAGTGAAAAGTACCCTCGTTTGAACAAAAGATATCCTGCTGCTGTCAGCACTGGGAAAAGCAGAATTCCCGTATACTTACGTAGGTGATATCTTAATGTACTTCCAGGTGTATCTATGTCAGGCAGAAGAGAGCCTGCAGCTGCAGCAGCCAGTCCGGAAATGAGCTGCTCCGGTGTTTTTATAGCAGCTGCTGCCAGTGTTAAAGCTATTGCCGCGTGCGTGCGGCCCAGCATTTTTATCAGCTCCTTTTTGGGAGTTTTGTGCTTACATAAAATAAAAAAGCAGGCTTTGAGCCTGCCTGTTACTGTACTACTGGCTTCTTATTTGTAGTGTGTCCACATCCTATAAATTTTTACAACTTTTTCTTCTTCTAAAACTTCGTATATTATTCTATGCTGTATATTTATTCTTCTTGAAAATTTTCCTTGCAAATCTCCCTTTAATTTTTCATAAGGAGGAGGATTCTGGTATGGATTTTCTTTTAATATTCTTAAGATTTCCTTTGCTTTTTTGTCTAGTCCGCACTCTTCTAGCTTCTTTGCATCTTTTAAAGCATATTTTGAAAACTTTAGTTTATATCCCATCCTAAGTCTTCCTCATCCTTCCATTCATCTAATGGAGTTTTATCTGCGTCCATAATACTTTCTCTTAAGTTAGGTATTGATAACAAATACAATGTCTCTTGAATTGCGTTCCAGTCTTCTTCAGAAATTAAAATTGCGTTGCCTTTTTTAGAAGTTATTTGGATTGGTTCGCTGTTTTCCCTTACTTGCTCAATTATTTTATATATATTCTGTCTTACTTTTGTTACAGGCATTGTCTTCATTTAAATCACCTCTGCAGATAATTATAACGTACATAAAAACGTACGTCAATGAAAATTTTTAAAAAGAAATATCACTTTTTATTTTTTTGTATTTATGTAGTTTTCAAAGTGTGCTCTAGGCTGAGCAGTGGATTTGCATACATCTGCTTTATTGGGGCAAAGTCTATTTTTGTGCTGTGCTGAGGATTTAGCTGTGATAGAAGCTGGAACGTTTTGATTACAGGTACAAAAAGACATGCTGTGAGAAAAAGATACAGCAGGAACGTTATTTAAACCTAATAGAATTTTTGCTGTGTTACCCTGCGGACCTTCACCAGGAAAAGAAAAGCTTTTAAACTCCATTCTATCAGTTCCTTTTTGGGAGTTTTGTGCATACATAAAATAAAAAAAGCAGGCTTTGAGCCTGCATTCTAACGCAGTAAAAACTTACAGGTAATATTTTGGAAATAAGTTAGAATTATTTCTCTTCCTTATAGGAACCATAAAAACTGAAAGTGGATACGTTTTAAGCCTCAGCGAAATCTGTCTCCCTTCCTTATAGGAACCATAAAAGCCGGGTGATGTATTATGTACCAATATTTATTGGTTTTGCTTTTTAGCCAACTCTTTCATATTTCTATATTTATCCTGTTCGAGTTAAAGTGTCTACAATAATATTCTAACTCCATTACAACCCATATAGCTTAAACAAAACGTGGCAGTATCTGAAAAAACGCTGTGGAGTTCCTGTGTTTTAAAACTCATATAGTTTAAGCAAAACTGGGTGACTCCACCGCTTATCAAAGATGTGTACAAAGTTTCTAACCCATATAGTTCAGGCAAAAGCTATTCCAGAAGAGGAATTAACACCAGAAAAAAATCTTTTCAACCCATATAGTTTAAGTAAAACAGAAAAATTACTAGGACTAAAATGGCCGGACATTGTTTTTTTCAACCCATATAGTTTAAAGAAAACTTGATTGAAAATAAGTAAAGCCGCTAAAGGATGTTAAGTTTTCAACCCATATAGTTCAGACAAAAACAGAAAGTCCTGCAATACACCCAACAAGGCTGCTCTTGTCAACCCATATAGTTTAAGTAAAACTATCGTGTCCCCTGTTTTGTTGACTGCGCCTATATTAGCATTTTTCACAACCCATATAGCTCAAGTAAAACGTATTAGGGGGTGGTTATTATGCATATTTTCCAAGCTTTTCAGCCTATATACAGGTAAAACTAAGTTATACTTTGCCAACTAATGATGTAATAATACCTTTTCAGCCCATATAGTTCAGGTAAAACATGGCAAACCATATGTAATAAGTTATAATGTTGCAAATTTCTAACCCATATAGTTCAAACAAAATTGGGGTAGCTTGATTGCTGTAGTACTGGTTATTTCGTATTTCCAACCCATATAGTTCAAGTAGAACTATTCCCTTTATCAGAGAATACACACTTTCCCCTTGTTTTTCAACCCATATAGTTTAAGTAAAATGCTGGTAGACCTTCAATGGGAAGATCAGCTTTTGCATCTTTTCAACCCATGTAGCTCAAGTAAAACATGGTAAACCATATACGGTGAGGCCTGATGTTGTGAATTTTCAACCCATATAGTTCAAACAAGACAATAGCGAGTGCTTCCTAATAGAAAAATATATGCGGTGTTTTTAACCCATATAGTTCAAGCAAAACTCCTAAACAGCTTGCGAAAATGCAGTAGTTTATAAACTTTTTAACCCATATAGTTTAAGTAAAACAAAGGATATACTTTTAAAGCATACCCTTCCAACCAAGTTTTCAACCCATATAGTTCAAGTAAAACGCTCTTTATAGATATAGACAACATCAAATAAATCAACTTTTCAACCCATATAGTTCAAGTAAAACACGTGAACGTTGAAACCGAAAGTTTTGAAAAAGCATGTTTTCAACCCATATAGTTCAAGTAAAACAGATTTACACAAAAAACATATTCAGTTCACACAAAAGTTTTCAACCCATATAGTTCAAGTAAAACCCCATTTGATAACAGAACTATTAAACTCACGTATCATCTGTAATTATATCAAATTCCAAAGTTACTTACAATAAGTATGATTTGCAGGTCTGTGTCAAGATTTTGTAGGTAAAAAATTTTTATAACTGACCTCACCATTAAAAATCTAGGAGTTTAAAATTAGTAGTTTATATATATTGCTAATTATGTTAAATTATTACTTTAACAAATCATAAATATCCGCTTTCTTTTTTGCTTTTTAATGTAAAATATATACTAGAATTGCTTACTCCTCAAATACCTACTGCTAATCCATTTGCTCGTGTTAATTCTTTTAAAACGTATTTTATCCATGGCTTGCTCGCAAATGGACCTTTCAGTATTGGTAATGAAACTCTTAACCATTCTTCTATGTCTTCTTCCGCGTATTTTCTTTTTTCCTCCTGCTTTGTCGGCTGCATTATCTTTTTTATTTCTTCCTGTTTTAAATGCCACTTTGTTGTATAGTCTTCTAATCTGCCATTCGCTTTTTCTGATAATATCCTGCTCATCCTGTCTCCACCTTCTTCTGTCCACCTAGCTCCAAGCCGTTTCATACGTCTTGCTACGTTATGCTGAACTTGGCCTTCTATGGCTCCTAATCTTTCCGCTCCTTCAGAACCTTTTATTCCCTCCCAATTCTCCGTAAGGTATTTTAACAGCCTAACAATTCTCTTCCGACGTTCTCCTTTCGTCTTCTTTACTGCTTCTTCTAATGTCCTTTGCGTTTTTTCTAAGTCCCCTTGATAAATTGCTTCTCTTACCTTGTCATACGTCTCTTCGTCATACCACAGGGCCTCTAGCAAGTTCTTCTGCAAGTGATAAGGATCCAGTCTATATTCTGCTCCTGAAAAGTATTCTAATCCTCCTTTTGGCCATTCCGCTCCGTCCCCTCCTATATACACTTTCTCTATTTTGTCTAATTTCCATTTACTTCCTACTTTCGCGTATACTTCTTCCCACATACTCTCTCCTTCTGCTAAGCCGCTTACTACTAGTTTGTTCTTTAGTCTATATCTTCCCTGTGATTCTTCTTCTTTCCCTTCATAGATTACAAAGTGCTTTATTTCTCCTTTCTTCTTATCCGATTTCTGCAGTCTTATTACTACCCCGTCTCCTTCTATGTAAAGCTTTGACGTCTCTTCTTTCCCTTCTGGTATTTGTCCATATTCAAATACAGCCTCTTTCTTTTCTTCGCTCTCCTTCTTTATCTCATCACCTACTTCCTGGACCACATTCCATATCGTCATTGAGCTAATATGAGGGAAAAGGTAGCTTAATACTTTCGCTGCCCTCCTAAAAGTCATTTCTGTGGCTAGTTTTGTCGCTATCTCCCTTATCCCCGGTGTTATTCTGGCTCCTGTCGGAATCCCCAATACTTCGTCTAAAAGAAATTTCGTCTCACCTGTCTCTTTGTTCCTGTATAACCTCCTCCTGTACGTAAATTCCCCAAAAATGCTTATCACCTGCTTCGTTCTAAATCCTATTACCTCCCACACTCTTTTATCTCGGTTCTCCATTAGCTTTCTGTCCATCTCTTCTGCTGCCCACTCAAGAAGTTGCCTTGATACTTTTTGTGTAAGTTCATGTATCCCCCTCTCCAGTTCATAAAAGTCTTTACTTTCCTTTATTATTTTCATTAAACCCTGAACAAAAAGCAGGATTATGCCCACTATGTGTCGAATATCTAATAACATATCAAACCTCACCTTCCTTTGATTTGATTTTTGATTTTTTCCCGGTGAGGTCTTTTTTTCTACATCCATACCCCATTTTCCTGCTTCATCACCTACTGAAATTTTACACTATCGATTTGCAGGAGGGGGGGTAATTTGGATTTAGTATTTTTTTATTAAACAGCTTTTCTTCCAATTATGCTAATTAAACAGCGAAAACTGCCTTTTCGGTAGTCCTTTTGCTACCACACATTTGATGTCTTCTTTTTGCCTGTGCCGCTTTTATTTTGGTCGTCTTTTTCATCTCCTTCTTTTATGTTTTTAAGCATTTTAGCAAGTTCCTTATTGCTTTCTAGATCTATTGTAAGTTCAAAATGAGGCTTATCTTTTTTGGATTCTTTTGCAGGTTTATTTGCCTCTTCTATGTTTTCCGGCGCACTGTTACGGGATGAAGTTTCTTTTGCTTCTTCTTGAGTGTTCTGCTTAACCGTATCAGTGCTTTCAGAAGAAACATCATCTAATGTGAGTTTATTCTCTGCAGCAGCAGCTGCATAATTTTCCCGCTTTTCATCCCCTAGTTTTGCTTTAGATAAATCTTTTTGTCCGTTTTGTTTTCCGTTTGAATATCCTTCTCTAAATTCTTTCGACCACTCAGGTGTATAGGAACTTACAGGCATGGGCTTTATAAATCTTGCCAATGGATGCTGGGTATAAGGCATTTTCTTTATTTGAAGTGGTTTCTGCCCCCTTAGTATCAGTATGGCTTTTTCTGGGTCAAACCTTATTATTTCGTCAGGGTTTAATAAATTTCTTTTTTGTACACTTGTTGTAACTCTCCCAAAGTCAAATACGCCTTCTAATCCTGCTTCCTTTGTTTTTGACCGTGCTTCAACAGTCGCCGTACCAAGCAAATCTGACACAAATTGTGCTGTTGCAACATCTGTACATCCCAGAAACAATCTTGAGTCGCAGCTGCCTATGATTTCCTGCCACGCGTCATGAGGATATCTATTCTTGAGCTGGGCTATGTTCTGAAATACTATTGATGAATGGACTCCTCTTGACCGCATTGTTGCAAGCTTTTTGGTAAAATCCGGTATAGCTCCTATGTTCGGAAACTCATCGAGCAGGAAATATACGTTAGGATTGCACTGCCCGTTTTGTCCGTACATATCTGCATATCTTATAAGCTTTAAAAACAAAAATGAGAAAAATAAGCCTGCGAGAAAATCAAAGGTGGAATCCATGTCGCTTATTATGCAGAAGTACGCACATTTTTCTTTGCCGGGGAGTTCCAAATCTATATCACTTACTTCTGTAAGTTTTTGTACCAGCTTGTTCTGGAATACCTGAAGCCTTGTGCCAAGTCCTATTACTACACCTGTCTTAACAGTTTCATTAGCCTGTGAGTAAATATTATATGGCATTTTCGCCGGATGCCCGTTTGGCAGTGATTTAAATATCATATCTATTTTCCTAGGCTCTGGATGTGCCAGCAGTGAATAAACACTTGCTAGATTTCTTTCGTTTGGAGGGTATTCTCTAGCTACATAGAGTGCAAGTGCTTTTAAGAGGTTCTGTTCTGCTCTGTCCCAGAAAGGATCTCCTGACTTTGTTGCTGTTACTTGTGTATTTGCTATTATGACGTCTGCAAAGGTTTGTGCGTCTATGTCATCAACTATCACGTCCAGTGGATTCCAGCGGTCGGAATATGCCATGTTTACAAGATTAAAAAGCTTAACATTATATCCTCTGTCTCTTAAAAACTGTGCCATGTCTTTGAAAAGTTCACCTTTTGGGTCGGTTATTACCATGCTCTGCCCTTCCTGTGCCAGCTGCAGTATGTTTGTTCTTACATATGCTACTGATTTCATGCTTCCCGGTGAACCAAATATTGCAACGTTCCTGTTAAGCGGTGCTTCGGGATGCAGAGTTACTTCTCTGCCGTTCAATGTACCGAAAATTAAACCTTTGTTTATCCCTATCCCGAGTATTTTTTTATTAAAAACCCTTATTCTGTGTGCTTCTTTTTCTGTCATCCAACCGGATGTCCCGTGTGTTCCGTCTTCTTTCAGATATTTTACGCCTTTCTGTTCATATTCTGCTTCTTTGAGCATAAATATTAAAGCAGCTAAAAGAATTGCTGACAGCACTGTGATTACAAACCACTCACCTATCACTCCGGGTTCTGTGAGAGCCTTAAAACTCAGCAAGGGGTTGGTGTACATTGTTTTTAAAAAAGATGTGTCGGGCGGCTGCATTCCAATAACGTATCCTTTATATGCATTATGAAGTTTTACAAGCGGTACAAACAGCCACACAGAGAAAAAAAGATAAAAAATACCTCCAAGCATATAAAGTGCTATTTTTCGTGTTTCTACCAAATTATCACCTCCAGTCATAACCTTATTTTTTGTATATGTCTAGCTTTGTCAAGTATTTTCTGTATGCTTCTATATTTCTGGTAATCTTCTCCCGGAATCAACATTCCGTCTACGTAATATGACCTATCTTCTATTTCTCCATTAGGTGCATATTTTATCCATGCAGGACCGTTATCTCTGTGCAGTTTGCCGTTTTGATACCATTTTTCAATAGCAATTTTGCCGTTCGGATAGTAGTGAATCCATGCAGGACCATTGTCTTTGTGTATGCCGTTTTTGCCATACCAGATTTCTTCTTTTTTCGTTCCATTAGGATAGTATCCAACTACTGCAGGTTTATCATCTCTACAGAAACTGCCGTGAAAGAACCATTTTTCTTTTTCTACAGAACCGTCGGTATAATATCTTATTTCAGCGGGACCATCTTTTCTGTGTTTTTTACCATTCATGTACCATATTTCCAGTATTTTGGTTCCATGTCTGAAATACTCTATCCATGCTGGAGCACCGTCTCTGTGAAGTTTCCCGTTTCTGTACCACTGCTCCCTGTAAATAGGGAATTCTGCACCGCTTGTGTGATAAAAAATCACTGCTGGACCATCTTCTCTGTGCAGTTTTCCATCCCTGTACCACTCTTCTCTTGCTTTTGTGCCGTCTGAATAGTATTCTATTACGGCTGGGTCGTCATTTCTGTGAAGCCTATTACCTTTGAGCCATACTTCCTTTTTGAGAGTGCCGCTGCGATAATAAGATTTTTTGCAGTCTATTTTATCTTCCATTTTATCATCCCTTCCTGTATTTACTGGATATTACTGTTTCAACTTCTTCAAACGTCACATACTCGTTTTTAACTGTTCTGCCGGGCAGTTTAATGCTTTCTTCTCTTGTGATGTTTCTATCTTTGTCTTCTTCTAGAATGTTTAAATACCAGCCTGTTCTGTCTTTTATAAAAGTCAGATTTTCAGCTTTTATGGGGAAGTTTTCTGGCATGGTTTCATGAAGTACCTTCCATACTTCCCAGTATTTATTTTTTTCTTCACAGAAAATTTCTGCTCTATATATAGAGCCTTTAGAGTCCAGAATAAAGAATTTTTTTGTCTCTACTTTTGTCATTGTCTACCATCCCTTCTATTTTTTAAACGATTTTAATTCCTTTAATTTTATACATTTTTATAACTTCGCTATAATGCAGAGTATCCAGGAAAAACGGCTGAAAATTCCTGGTCATTATTAAAACTTTCTTGTCAGGTATTGTTCTCAATTCTGCCGCACTCAAAAGTTCTACTCTTTGTTCTACGTCCTTTTCTTTTACTGTTGCATATCCAGCCAGAGTGCTTGCATACTGCCCTGTTTCGCCAGTTGAACCTGAGTAGTATATTTTTGTTTTTAAGTTGTTCAAAATGTCTTTTTGCTCCTGCTCAGAATATTCTCTTGCAAACTGCTCTACACCCTGAATTCCTACATTAAGGCTTATTTTCCTTGACCTCAATGTTGCTGCCATTGCTGCAAAACCGGGGATCTTCCCTATGTTTGGGAATTCATCAAGGAAAAAGTATATCGGAAGCCCATCTGTGTCTGCTATATGTTCTAGAAGCTGCCAGAAGAACGTGGCCATCAGGGGCTTCAATATGTGTGCCTTGCGCTCCGGAATCCGGACAAACAAAACTGTTGGATGCTCACGCAGTGAATTGAAGTCTATTAGAGGTTCTTTTGAAGCTACCTTTAGTATGTCAGGTCGTCCAAATATTCTGACCGACGCTGTAAGCACTGTTCGTATAGAACCCGCTGTTTCGGGAGATTCTACGCTCTGCAGGTATGTTAGGTACCTGTTCAGTGCTGTGCCGCCTATTTTCTTAAATATTTCTGCACGCTCGTCTTCTGAATAATTTGTTACCAGTGATACTGCTTTATCTACTGTTGCTTTCGGTCCATATTCATACTTTGCGGCGTACAAAACCGCTTCGAATAGAGGAGCACTGAAGTTTATCCACTGCGTATCCCCGCCTCTGCCTTCGGGATCATATCCATTCTTTAATATAACGTCTGCTATGTCCGCTATTTCCATCTCGTCCCTTGCACATCTTAAAGGGTCATATCCGTAGGATATCTGTGGGATTGTTGGCGCAAATGTCTGTATTTCCCACCCGCGTGATTTTAAATACCCCGAAGTAATTTCCTGGAGCTCTCCCTTGGGGTCCGTTACTACTGCTGACACGCCTTCAGGCAGCATTAAGAGATTTGGTATAAAGAAAGTGGTACTTTTCCCAACTCCTGTTGGGCCTATTACTGCAGTGTGTTCGTATGAATACCTGGCACTCAGCCTTACAGGTACTGTTCTGCCAAACCTTTTTACACTGCCGAGCACTATGCCATCACTGCCAAGAATCTGCTTTACTTCGCTCAGTGAACCCCATTCAGCCGAACCCTGCTGCGATGCATAGCGCTGATAAAGAAGTTTTCTCCTTCTCATGCTCTTTATATGCCCTCCAATGTAGTACCAGCCTGCAGTGACAGCTGCTGCTGTGAGAATAAGAATTATCCAGAAGTATGTTATGCCCCTTTTCTCTACTGCATCCAGCGGCTTTCCTTCAAGGCGGTTCGATATGAATTGTGCTGCTATGGTATCCATTCCTCCGGGCATTCCTGCAAGCTTTAAAGAAAATGTAAATAGTAAAAATACAGCTAGAATAAAGAAAAAAACGCCCAGGTATGCCAGGCTGCTGTCCTTTTCTTCCACTGTTTATCACCTCACTACACTTATAGTTCTATTTTTAAACATTTTCGATAATAAATTAAAAGGGGGATTACCCCGTACCCCCTGCTTTTCTAATTGTTTTTGATTTGCACAAAAAGTTATCTCACTTCCACACTCTGCGAAGTTGAAAAATTTCCTGTATATAGCCCCACACTGCAATAGGTGAATGTATGAGCTGATAGAAAAGTAAATAAAGGATATATCCTATTCTATTTCTACGTATTTTTAAACCAAGAGAATCAAAAACTCTTTTTTGAAATGCATACATAACTATTGTCACAATAACATTTAATGGTAATACTAGCAATGTATAAGGCCCTACAATGTAGTACTTACCAAAAAACGCCATTATCAAGCCGGGTATCCAGAAAAAGGTATAGGCAAAATCTACAAAAGGTATCAAGATATCTATCCCGATTAGAAAAGCAGCCAGAAACCTCTCTTGTTTCCATGGCCCTGCAGTTTTTAATCCTTCAAACATACCTCTTGCCCAGCGGGCTCTTTGCCTTATAAAATGTTTTGCTTTCTTAGGAACTTCCGTAAAAGCTACTGCCGTTGGTTCAAAATATACTCTATAGTTTTTCTCAAAAAATTTCCATGTTAATACAATATCTTCGCCTATTACATCATCCCAGCCACCCACGTCTTTTACAACGTTTGTTTTATAAAGGCTGAATGCCCCCTGTGCTACGAGTGTCCCTTGATACAGCCCCTGCATTCTCTTTAAAGAAGCAATTCCCAGAAAGTAGTCCCATTCCTGCATTTTTGTTAATATGTTGTCCCTGCTGTTTCTTACCAGGACATGTCCTGCTACTGCACAGACATCTGGTGGAGAGCTCAAAATTCTTGCTACTATGTTGTTAACTGCTTTTTTATGCAGGAGTGTATCTGCATCAAGTGTCATAAAATACTCGGTTTTTACAGCTTTTAAACCTGTATTTAAAGCATTGCTTTTACCCGGTTTTGGTTCAACCAAGCAGGTACATTTAAGCCCGTATTCCTGCGCAACTTTCTGAGCGACTTGTAAAGTCCCATCAGTAGAATTGTTGTCTACAATTACAACGTGTATTTGTCCGTTGTATTCCTGATTTGCTATGTATCGAAGTGTAGTAGCTATTCTTTCAGCCTCATTTCTCGCGGCTATCAAAATTGTTACGGGAATGCTCGGATGTGTTTCTTTAAACGGCGGCTGCCTGTCCAGGAGAAGACTTACCGCAGTAAATGAAACAAGGTAGCCTGGTACATATGCGATAAAAGTAATTATGAACAAAGCCAGAGGGAAACCCACAACTTTGCTGAGATCGCTGAGCCATGGAAAGGAAAGCTTGATTGAAAACACCATCCAGGAAACTGCAGCTGCCTGCGAAATCCAGAATTTGTATATAACTGGAATGTATATTCTCTGCTGTGTCAGTATTCTCGCCCTTTTGTCTGCTCTTATCAAATAGCTGGCTCCCCCTTTTTTTATTCTCCTTTTCACTTTTATTTTAAACCTTTTTGTTTAAAATATCAAGCGTTTTTTAAACTTTTTCTATAACTGTTTTTTCGCAACTTTTTGGCAGTTTTCTTTTTGTGCTAGTATGAGAACAAATTCTGTACCCATATTTTGATAACAAGAATGTGGATAAATGCGTGGATAACTATGTGGATAAGTGCCCGGTTATTCACAACCGCAGATTAAAAAATCCAAGTTCTTTTATCTACAGCAAAAAGGAGCCGGTAGATTTCTTTCACCAGCTCCTTTTTGCTTATCTATTACTGTTGTAGACACTGCTGGAAACTGTTTCGTTTGTGTTTCCATAAACATTCTGGGATACAGTGCTTTCTTCAGTATTTTCTGTTGCTGTACCAGTTTTTTCTTCAATTTCTATGTCTCCTGTTTTATCATCATATTTTACATTTTCTTTTAAAACCTCAGAGAGAAATCTAAGTGGTACAAAGGTTCTATTGCTTATTTCCATCGCTGGAACGTCCAAAGTCATTTCTTTGCCATTTACCAGTACCCTGTTTTCCCCCAGTATAAATTGAATTACAGTATCTCCTTTAGTTACAGTGACAGTTTTTGTTTCCGGGTCCCATTCTACTTTTGCACCCAATCCATTCATTACTGCTCTCACAGGAATTAATGTTCTTCCATCTTTTATTACCGGTGGAATGTCAAACTTAATTTCCCTGCCATTGATGCGAACTTTTCCTTTGAATGTCTTAATTCCTGCATTTGCTCCAAATTTTGTTTGCTGCTTATTTTGTACTCTGTTTTCCTTTTCTCCTTTTGATTCTAATCTGGTTTCTGTTCTAATTTTGAGTTCGTGTTTTGACTTATTTGGCTTTGCGTACACTGTCACACTGGCAGAAAAAATCAACAGTGCTGCCAGCAGTACTGCTAAAATTTTCCTCATATCTCTCCCTCCCTTTGTTTGTATTTTCATTATAGTATTTCGGGGGAAAAGATAAAATTTTAGGGGGTAGCAGTCAAAAAATCTTATGAAAAAAAGGGGACACTTTCTAACACCCTGCGTTTGCTCCACAGCATTTTTTGTATTTTTTGCCGCTGCCGCAGGGGCATGGGTCATTTCTCCCTATTTTCTTTTCCCTGATTACTGGCTGCTGCTTTTTCTTTTCTTCTGCATCTGCACTGGTAGTAACTGGCTTTATTACCTGCTTCCTTTGCAGCTTGCTGTCTCTGTCTATTTGGATTCTGTACAGGAACTTGACTGTATCCTCCTGTATGCTGTGGATTAAATCTTCAAACATGTCAAAAGCTATCTTTTTATACTCAATCAAAGGATCCACCTGCCCATAAGCCCTTAAACCTATACCCTGGCGCAGTTGGTCCATCTCGTCTATGTGGTCCATCCACTTGGTATCAACAACCCTCAGTAATACTATTCTTTCAATTTCTCTCATCTGCTCAGGGCCAATCTCGGCTTCTTTTCTCTCGTACTGCCTTACCGCCTCTTCATATATTATGTCAGTCAGGACCTCTTTGTCAAGCCTGTCTAAATCCACATCTATTACAACGCTGTCTTTTTCAAGGAACATATCATACAGATGATCCAAAAGCCCCTTTATATCCCATTCTTCAGGATATTTGCTGCCTGCCGTATAAATTTCTACATATCTTTCTATTATGCTTCTTACCATCTCAAGGATAGAATTCTTGAGGTTTTCCCCTTCCAAAACCTTTCTCCTCTGAGCGTATATGATTTCTCTTTGCTTGTTCATTACATCGTCGTACTGGAGAAGGTGCATCCTGATGCTGAAATTTATGCCTTCCACTTTTTTCTGTGCATGTTCAATCTGTTTCGTCAAAATTCTGTGCTCTATTGGCTGGTCATCATCAATGCCGAGAGTATCCATTATGTTTTTTATCTTTTCTGAACCAAATAACCTCAGAAGGTCATCTTCCAGAGAAATATAAAATCTTGATTCTCCAGGGTCTCCCTGACGGCCAGCACGACCTCTTAGCTGATTGTCAATTCTTCTCGCCTCATGCCTTTCTGTACCTATAACGTACAAACCGCCAAGTTTTACGACTTCTTCGTGCTCTTTCTCCGTTTCCTTCCTGGCTTCTTCCAAAAGCTCAAAATACCTTTCGCGGGCTTTTCTCACTTCTTCACTGGAGACAGGGCCGTACCCTGCTGCCTCATTTATAATCTCTTTGGAATAGCCTTCCTCCAGCATTTTTCTCTTTGCAATAAACTCAGGATTTCCGCCTAAGAGAATATCTGTGCCGCGTCCTGCCATGTTTGTAGCAATTGTGACTGCTCCTTTTCTTCCAGCCTGCGCTATTATCTCTGCTTCCTTTTCATGGTACTTGGCATTTAAAACCTGATGGGGTATTCCTCTTTTTTTCAGCATTGCGCTTAATTTTTCAGATTTTTCAATAGAAACAGTACCCACAAGAACAGGCTGACCCTTTTTATGCCTTTCCACAATGTCTTCAACCACTGCCCTAAACTTTGCCTCTTCTGTTTTGTATATCACATCCGGATGGTCTATCCTTATCATGGGCTTGTGAGTGGGAATCACTACAACATCTAATCCATAAATTGTTCGGAATTCCTGCTCTTCTGTCTGAGCAGTACCTGTCATGCCGGCTAATTTTTTGTACATCCTGAAATAATTTTGTAAAGTTATAGTAGCAAGGGTTTTACTTTCCCTTTCAACTTTTACTCCCTCTTTAGCCTCAATAGCCTGGTGCAAACCTTCGCTATATCTTCTTCCAAACATGAGCCTTCCTGTAAATTCATCTACTATTATGACCTGACCGTCTTTTACGACGTAATCTCTGTCCCTCTTCATTATCGCATGAGCTTTCAATGCCTGCTGAATGTGGTGAGAAATCTCCATGTTCTCAATATCTGCTAAATTTTTTATCCCAAAAAATTTCTCTGCCTTGGCAACTCCTTTTTCAGTTAAACTTACAGCCTTCGCTTTTTCGTCTACTACATAGTCTTCATCTCTTTTTAAAGTCCTTACAAACCTGTCAGCTAATTTGTACATATCTGTGGATTTTTCGCTCATTCCAGAAATTATGAGAGGAGTTCTGGCCTCATCTATCAGTATACTGTCTACCTCGTCTATTATGGCATAATTGAGCTCTCTTTGAACCATATCTTCTTTGTATATGACCATGTTGTCTCTCAAGTAGTCAAAGCCAAATTCATTATTCGTACCATAGGTTATATCAGCCGCATAAGCTTTCTTCCTTTCTGCAGGTCCCATGTCGTGAAGTATTACTCCCACGCTTAACCCCAGAAATTCGTATATCTTCCCCATCCAATCTCTATCTCTTTTAGCCAGGTAGTCATTGACAGTTACAATGTGAACTCCTTTTCCTTCCAGAGCATTAAGATATGCAGGCAGAGTAGCCACCAGTGTCTTACCTTCACCAGTCTTCATCTCGGCAATACGCCCCTGGTGAAGGACAATGCCGCCTATTATCTGCACTTTGAAGTGCTTCATCTTTAATGTTCTCCAGGCAGCTTCTCTCACAACTGCAAAGGCTTCAGGAAGTATATCATCAAGGGTTTCGCCGTTTTTTAATCTATTTTTAAACTCATCTGTTTTCGCCCTTAACTCCGCATCAGTAAGTTTTGACATGTAATCTTCATAAGAAAGAACCTTCTCAGCAATAGGCTCTAATCTTCGCACTTCTCTTTCACTGTAACTGCCAAATATTTTTTCAACCAGGTTCAGCATTTTGCTGTCACCCCTTTTTTAATGGTTTTTTTTGTGGATTGCCAGCGTTTTGCGGCTGCTTCTACTTCAAAAACTCTTTTTTGAGTTCTCTGATTTCGCTGTAATGGCGGAGCCTTTTTAAAGCTCTCTTTTCAAGCTGCCTTATTCTTTCTCTTGACAGATTGAACTTTTCAGCAGCAGTTCGCAGTGAAATTTTTTCGCCGTCGTAGTCTTTTAAACCAAACCTCATTATGATGATTTCTCTTTCTCTGTCAGGAAGCTTATCAAGTGCTTTTGCAAGAGCCTCTTTTATGTGGTTTTCTTCTACTGCTGCTTCTGGGTCTTCTGGGTTGGGATGAGGAATTAAGTCCCCTAAAAATGTTGTCTCATCATCATCAATCGGCATTTCCAGTGAAAGCGGAATGCCGCTTAATGAGTATAATTCTTCTGCTTTTTCTTTTGTGATTCCCATTTCGTCTGCTATTTCTTCCATGCTTGGGTCACGTCCAAGCCTGTATGACAGTTCCTGTCTGACTTTGTAGAGCTTTGATATCTTCTCTTCTACGTGGACCGGCAGCCTTACCACCTTCATTTCGTTGTGAATCGCTCTCATTATTGTCTGCCTTATCCACCAGGTGGCATATGTGCTGAATCTTATATTCTTCGAAGGGTCAAATTTTTCTACTGCTTTTAAAAGCCCTATGTTGCCTTCCTGTATGAGGTCCATAAGCTGTGCTGGATTGGTTGCATATTTTTTCGCTATGCTGATTACAAGCCTTAAGTTGGATTCTATTAGTTTTTGCCTCGCTTCTTCATCACCGTTCCTTGCTCTTTCTGCTAGTTCTTTTTCTTCTTCAGCACTTAAAAGCGGCGTTTGTCCTGCCTGTTTGAGATAGAGGCTTACAATGTCTATTTCTTCTTCCTGTGCTTCAATGCCCGGTTCTGTTTCTTCGATATTTAATTCTATTTCTTCTGTTAACATTTCCTCCTTGTGCATCATGAACCACCTCTTGAGATGTGTTCTATAAAAATAAAAACCAGGTTAAAAACCTGGCTCAGACTGTTAACAAAATATTGGGAACTTGCTATTGTGAGAAGGATTCCTTGTTTTTTAACAGTACAAAGCAAAAGATGAAAGGAGAAGGAAGATGTTATCAAAGAAGCAGGACGCAGGGCGTCAAATAGAATTTGTAAGCATAGATCAGTTGCCACCAAAAGATCACCTTTTAAGGAAGATAGAAGGAGTTATAGATTTTAGTTTCATATACGGTTTAGTAAAAGACAAATATTCTGAATTTTTTAATGTTTTTTTAGTAGTTGAATACATCTTTTAAATTTATCTCTAAATCCTTGAAAATTGAGACTTTAATTTTATCTTCCTCAGTATAGAATTCAGGTCTGCCGTATCTATTGTTTTCCTGCAATGTAAATACACTTACCATCTTTAATTCAGGTTCTACTATCCAGTACTCTTTCACTCCATATTTCTCATATAGATTAAATTTTTCTATTTTGTCTCTTCTTGCAGTTGAAGGTGATGTTATCTCCACAATCAAATCAGGAGCTCCTTTGCATCCTTTGTCATCTAACTTTGATTCATCGCACACTACAACAATATCGGGTTCTACAACAGTCTTTATCTCTTTATCACTTTCTTCGTTTCCTGCAGGAAACCTAACGCTAAAAGGTGCAACATATACTTCACAGTTTTTATTTTTTAAATAGCTATAAAATTGATCAGCTATATTCAATAGTATTTTTTGATGTATTCTTGAAGGAGGAGCCAACAAGTAAATCTGTCCATTAATCAATTCTATTCTTCGATCATCTGGCCAATTTAGATAATCTTCATAAGTATAAACTTTTTCTCTATCTGGTAAAGGCATGATTTAACACTCCTTTAAATTTCTTTATTACACGGTTCCTGCTTCTTTTTGGTGTTTTAAAAACACATTTTGGTATTCTTTTACTCTTCTATACCACCCCAGGTTGTTAATATCTGGAGCTTTACCGGTTAAACTGCAAAGTTCAGCATAATGTTTGTATGACAGTTTTAAAAGCCTGTCAAGCTTTTCCTGGTTTTCTGCAAGCTGTGCAATCACATCTTCAGGATCATAGAAAAAGGCTTTTCCGTAATCCCCTTTTTGCTTATAAGAGTGGTGCCATTCCGTAAATTTGAGATTGTTGCGTACCCAGCTTTCAGACACGCCTAGATAACCTGCTATGTCTTCTGTCTGCAGTAAACCGCGCCACTTTGCAATTACGAAGTTTACTGACTGCCACGGCTGCCGCCAGGAAACTATGTGCTCAACTGTTTTTTCATCCTTTTCTGTATCTATTTTTCTAGGAGGATTGGGCCAGCTTTCCAAAAGGCGTATTTTTTTGTTTATAAATTCAATTACTTTTTCTCTATGAATATTGCTTGCTATGATTTTCCCCCGTTTGTCTGTTAATTCCCACACAGTATTTCCCTTTTTGCTAATGCGAGTTCTTAAAAAATAACGTCCGGACACTGCTTAATCCCTCTCTTGATTTTTGTACAGGCTCTGTACTGTTTCTACCTGGCTTCTATTTCTGTTTCTCTTTCATACCAGTATCCTTCTTTTTTCATCGTTGCTATGAAGTCTTCCAGGGCCTCGTAGTCTTCTCCCTCGAACTTTTCTCCACCGAAATAGCTGGCCTTCAGATATATGTCTGCTACCTTGTCTATAGTGTCATACACCATTTTATGGTGCTGTGCACGCTCTATATGTTCGTCTCTCAGTGCCAGCTGGTATCTTATGCCTGCTATTGTTTTCCCCCGCATCAGTGCGTCAAAGTATCTGTCTTTCTTTATAAGTTCCTGACCTTCCCTTATCGCATCCTCAAAAGTATACTTCTTTTTCCCCATAAAACCACCTGCTTTCTTTCAACTTTCTTCAATTTTATTTTAAACTTTTTTGTTTAAAAAAATCAAGCTTTTTGTCAAAAATTTTTTAAATCTCTTCAATAAGAGATACTTCTGCAAGGGATGGCGGAAGTTTTCTTTTAACCATAGAAAGCGTTATGTTCTGTTCCGGATCAAGCCTTATCTCTATTGTGTCTTCGTGAGGAATAATTTGCATGTTTCCTGTAACACCTAGTTTTCCCCACAGCATATATGCAAAATCTTTGTCATAAGTCTTGTTTTTGACTTTCCGCGGAATTACAAGCTTTATCACGGCATTTCACCCCAGCAGCCACTTGGTCGGGGCGTCCAAAATCAACTCATTTGAGTCTGCAGGGCTTGTGAATGGATACATATTATCAAGCATTACTATTTCTCTTATCCCTCGTTTGCGCAGTTCTTTCACGAATAATTCTGCTCCTTTGCCTTCCAGCATTTCTATATCAGTTGGGTTAAACCAGAAAATTATCTGTGATACTGGCTCCTGTCCGTCAAAAATTAATGCGGCCAGTGCATCAGGTACCGGATTGAGTCTGGGCATATAGCTTAAAAGTGAAACAGCGGCTCTTAATCTACTGGAACGGTAATTTTGAAGGTCAGGTTCCTCTTCAATAATATACTTCGGCATTTCTGAAAATACATTTACTGCAAGTGCCCATGAAAGCTCATCAAAAGGATCAAGGTTTTCTTTTTCGAAAAAATCCAGAGCTTTTTCAGTGCTGGCAAGAACTATTTTTGTTTTGATATTATTTCTTTTGGCAAACAAAATCGTGGTTCTCATTCTGTGCATGTAGTCTGAATAAAGCATAGATTTGTATTTGCTGATCGCCTGATCTGCTCTGTTAGGTGTTCTTGCTGTGATTCTAGCTTTTTCTGTATACAAGATTACATCCGCCATAACATCTGACCTTTTATGAAACTCTGAATACGTGAAAAATGGAAGCGCAAGCTCTGATATGTGGTTCTTTTTTACTGCCTTTTTCAGCATGTCCCATGCTTCGCGGTCAGGCCACCAGCATATAATGCGGTCTCTGTCAAAAGTTTTAATTCCTTTTTCTGTTATTCTGCTGTCGAACTGCCTTCTAAAAGGTGCTTGCTTAAATTTGTATCTGTTCTTCAGACAAGCTGCAATGGTAAACATGTCTGTATCCCATGCAGTGATAACTGGCGGAATTTCTCTGCCGCTGTCCTGTTTATATGCTATCCACTTTATATCTTTTATCACTTCTACAGCCCTCTCGTAAGGGACCGTTGTTGTGCTTTTTACTATCTCGTGTTTTACTGGTTTTAATCCACCTCTATTTTCCCGCAAAGTGAGCTGGACTGTAATCCCGCTTTCTCCCGTGTAAGGTATATACAGCTGGTATTTGTGGTATTCTTTTTTTACCCTTTCTGCTCTCAATTTTTGCGGCATAATCATCATCCTTTCTAATATATTCCAGTAAGTGTGTACCGAACATATTTCTTACTATCTGCTGGCTGATGTATTCAGCCAGTTGTCTGGTACCCAACATGAATTTTTTTTTCAACGTCCCTACTAATATTTTAAATTTTTTTGTTTAAAATATCAAGGCTTTTGTAGAAAAATCTCAAATTTATAAAGTGATTTTTGAACTTGTTTTCTGCTTTTCTATTAACTTTTTTAAAGCTGTCTGCTTTTTGAATTCTTCAGGATTTAAAAATTTTCCATTATAGTAATACGCTTTATATATAACTCTGCCGTCTTCATCGTAGGTTATTACGGCGGGGCCATCTTCTCTGTGAGCTGTACCGTACCTGTACCAGTACTCTTCCATCACTTTTCCTTTTTCTCCGTAAGATATGATGGCAGGCCCGTCAGGTCTGTGAATTTTCCCATCCAGATACCATGCTTCTTCCATTTTGATGCCGTCAAGATAATACACCACAGCTGCAGGACCATCTCTTTTGTGCAGCAGTCCATGTCTGTACCATTTTTCCTCTTTGACTTTTCCATTATTATAGTACCTTATTACAGCAGGAGCACCATCTCTGTGAAGTTCTCCATTCCTGACCCAGTACTCTGCTTCTATTTTCCCGTCCAAGTAATAGTCAATTTCTGCAGGACCACCTTCGCGGTGATTAATACCGCCTAAATACCACATCTCTTTTGCTTTTACTCCATTCTCAAAATACGCAATATATGCTGGCCCATCTTTTCTGTTCAGTTTGCCACCTTTATACCATGCCTCAAATTTTTTGTTTCCATTTTCGTAGTACTCTACCTCTGCTGGTTGGCTGTCTCTGTCAAGAAGACCTCTGCTGTACCATGCTTTATACCTCACTTTGCCGCTCCTGTAGTATGTTATTACAGCAGGAGCATCATTTCTGTGGGCTTTCCCGTCTATGTACCAGCCCAGGTGCTCTATCTTCCCATCAGGAAAGTATTCTATTACTGCAGGTCCGCCTATCCTGTGGTATTTGCCGTTAGCAAAGTATATCTCACGCATTTTGTTCCCGTTTTCGTAATATGCTGTTAAAGCAGGACCGTCTTCACGGTGGTATTTATCCTCTTCAAGCCAGTGTTCTTCCTTGATTTTACCACTGGAGTAGTAAATGACTTTTCTTTCCGGCATTTTATTCCCTTCCTTTAAAGTTTTATCTTTTTACCTTTCTTTGCTCTAGATATCTGGCTTTTTATACATCTGTATTTCTCCAGGCCTTCTTTTTCAACCTGCTGCCCGTTTATGTAGTATTTTTCTTCGTAAAAAGAAAGGACTTCTTGCCCAGATTCTGTCTCCATGATTGCGGTTGCTTTTTTTCTCACTGCTGGGCCATCAAGCCTGTGAAGTTTTCCATCTTTGTAGTATTCTTCCTGGCTGATTGTACCGTCTCTTTCGTATTTGATGTATGCTGGAGCACCTTCTCTGTGTATCTTGCCTTTGTTGTTGAACCAGCTTTCAGATGCTTTTTCTCCACTTTCGAAGTATTCTACTATGGCCGGTCCATCTTTTCTCCAAATAAGTCCGTTTTTTCTCCATTCTTCGAAGATTTTTGCACCGCTTTGAGAATACATTATGACAGCAGGGCCATTATCTCGATGAAGTTCTCCTGCCTCATTATACCATACTTCCTGTTTTTTGCTGCCGTTTGGCCAGTATGAAACTTCTTTTCTCAATATTCCATCCTGGTACCATCTTTTTGAATAGACTTTGCCCGATGGGTAGTATTCAATCAGTGCAAGGCCGCCGTCTCTGTGGAGTTTTTCATCCCTGTACCAGGCTTCCCTCTGTAAACAGTTGTTGAGATACTGCTTTATGTGTTTGGTATTTCCTTTTTTCTCTACGGTTTCTTTTAAGTTACCTGATTCGTATTCCCACATATCTTCCCAAACTGGTTCTGAATAAAGAGCATCCAGAAACTCTCTATCAATTCCCATTTTTATCCCCTCACAATACTGCTGTGTTTTTAACTTTTTTGTGCGGCATATGTTCTTTTATTTTTTCAAATTGTTTTTTGAACATCAAATATTTATTTACGGCCTCGTTTATTGTTTCGGCCGTCTCTTCCGCCATTTTTATTACACTGCCCAGTCTCATAAACCCACCGGCATCAAAAATATAATCTCTGTAAATCATGCCCTTTATTCCTATCTACCCTACATGCGGCAGTTCTTTTCTATATGCAGAACCGGGTTTAATTGCACCTTCTTCAACAACCACTGCCATGTGATTTTCCTTTTTATCTGTTAATGCTGTGTCAACCGCTATTATGAGAGAATTTTCCGTGTCCAGCTCTGCAGCTGTTTCTTTTAAATTTAGAGCATGTATGGGGGACTTAACGCCGCCAATGACTTCTATATTTGCCTTTCTGTCTAGCTTGTACATATTTTTGAGCATGTAACCAACAAGAGGACCGTATGCGTCGTATAAAATCTTGTCGGTACCTATGCACAGTATTGTTATTTTTTCTCTGCCGTTTATTTTTTGTTTATGAGCTGGAATAATGTTTCTGTCAAATGCTATTCCCTTTTTTGTGTTTTTGTAATAAACAAAACAAAAAAAATGCAGGCAGCTGCCTGCATGTCAAACTTAAAGCTTTATTTTCCTTTTTTGTGCTGTCTCATTCAGTAGTTTGTCTATCTTTGTATATTTTTTAATTCTTTCCCTGCTTTTCTATAAAAAAGCAAAAGGGTACAAAACCGTGCCCTTCTGTTATATTCTTAGACTGTTTTGACTTTGCTTCTTCTTGAGAAGTATATTGTCTACTGCTTTTTCCTGCACTAATTCTAAATTTGTCGAAAAATCTTCTTTGTAGAAGCGCCTCAGCTGGTCTGCTGCTTCTTTTCCTATATATCTTTCCACGTTTTCATCAACTCTCACTACTTTCCGCAGTATGTCTTCAAGAACGTTTGTGTACTGATTCACTGCCGAGCGTGATACTGCCTTTGCTATCGCTTCTGCAGGTTTTGTCTTTGCGTGTTTTTTAAAAACATCAGTGACACTTTCATCAAATCTGTTATGCCAGTCTGCTATGGTTAGGTCTTTTTCGCTTTGGGCTTCTTTGAAGGCTTCCTGTACGTTTTTGCCGTTGGCCAGCTCTATTAAAAATATCGCGGGTTTATATGACTCTATCGGAGACTGTCCTGCTGTGAAAAGCTGTGCTCCCAGTACCAGCGGTACCAAATGCTCTTCCTGCTTTGAGGCTATCCTGCTCACCACCTCTGGCAGTCTTTCTGTGTCTATTATCCCGTAGCGTGCCGCAAAAACTTCGCTTGAACCTTTGCTGTATGTGTTATAGTGTTCTCTTATCAAGCTCCCGAGATAGACAGATGCTGCCCACCTTGCTGCCGGGTCGTCTATCTCTCTGCCTTCCTGCAGGTATTTGATTATGATATTTCTTTCTCTGTAGTAGCCTATAAACGCATAGTGGTCTTCCTGCGAAATAATGCCTTCCATCATGCTTGAAAGCTGACGGGCATCTATATGCGGGTCTATATAAAGCATGTCAGATAGAATTTTTAAGTACCTTTCGCATGAGCGCGGTGTGCTGAATGCCTCTTCCTCTGAAACTTTTACAGGACGTGATGCTATGCTGCTCATGTATGCTGTGATGTCTGCCGGAATTCCTGGATACCTCTGCTTTGCATAATTGAACCACTCTTCTTTTGTAGGTTCCTTAATCCTTAAGACCTGCATTCTGTTTATGAGCGGAGCAGGAAGTGCATTTGCCAGGTAGTTGTGCTCTCTCGGGTTTCCTGCAGTGATGATCATGATGTTGTTGTTGAGTTTTGAATCGCCTGCGAGCTTTTCGCCTATTAGCTTAAAACCTATTGTTAAAAGGTCCGGACGCTGAACGTTTGTGATTTCATCAACGAAAAGCATGCCCGGATGCTTTTCCATCAGCTTTACCCACAGCGGGGGTATCATGTGTACATAGCCGCTTTTGTCATCTATGCGGGGAATACCGGAAATGTCTGACGGCTCTCTTGTGGAGAGGTTCAAATCATAAAAAATAAACACATCTTTCTCATTTATCAGTCTCTCTAATTCTGAACCCGAACTTTCACTTATGTCTGCGAATTTAAACCCGTATTTGGCTGCAAATTCTTTGGCTGCTTCTTTTACTCCTACAGTTTTCCCAACGCCCGGAGGGCCTTCCACAAACAAAGCGTCCTGAGGTGCTTTTCTTAAAAATGCACCTTCGTATCTCTTTTTTATGAAATTTTTCATCTGCTCGGCTGAATATGCCTGATTCATTAACTCACTTCCTTTCTTATTTTATAATCCACATGGTGCCTTATTGAACTGTATTTGATAAAATCTTCCGAATTTTCATAAGCCTCAATAAAAAATACTTTTCGATCTTTTAGGACGGTCTCACACAGTGCTGCATAGTGGTGTATTACCGCTCTTACAAGCGGAATTTTTTCTTCAGGAACATCTGATTTTACATACACAAACACGTAGCCGTTTTCGAAACTGAAATCAATATCCTTTATGTCATCAGGCAGCATGTAAAATTTTGAGTTAAACTCTGATGCGATTTCTTTCATTTCTTCTGTGCTGAACCCAAAAAACGCTATCCTGTGCAGGTATGATGCACGTTCAAGAGCTTTTGTAAAGTCGTTCTGCTCTTTTCTGGCTGCTATTTCATTGACTTTTAACTTTTTTATGCTGATGTCAATTAAATCAGAAACTGCTGACACTACACTTTCACTCCTTTCCTGTAATTTTTGATTGTAATTTTCCCACGTTCTGGCTCTATAATCATTGGTATTACGTTGTTCCCGTTATGTTCTATTATTTCGTTAATATCCCTGTCATCCCCAAAGTGCAGCCAAATAACAGGATGTGATGTAGCCCTTACAACGTTCTTTATTTTCTCTGCAAGCTCTTCTGGATCGTCGCCAAGTGCGCTGTCTGTAGCAACTGCAGTTATGTCGCCCCATTTTAGTGATTTTTCTACTGCATCAACAGCAGGAGACAGCACTGTCCCCCCACCGCCAGTTATTTTAAAGTTCTTTAAATCACCTGCTGTTCTGGCTTCAAAAAAGCCGGTCTCTCCTACGTCAAATGTAACTATTACAGCTCTGCCTATTGTTCTGCTTTCAAGCAGGTCTTTTATCGATGACATTACTGCGCTCAGTTCTTTTTCTTCTACAGAACCCGATACATCTACCAAAAGCCACATGCTGGGCTTCGGGAAGGTTCTTGACCCTGGTGTAAGATACGGCATCCTTCTTGAAAGCCTATCCCACGCTGATACTCTCAGCTGTCCCTGTACTACTCCACTTAAGACCGACTTTATCTTCGCCTGCAGTGGCGTAGTATCTGCTTTCAGGCTATCAACAAAAGAGCGGTGGAATCCGCCCTTTTCAAGCCCTGCTTCTCTCATCTTGTGCATGAATTCTTCCTTCAGCTGGTTTACCATTTCTTTGATTTCTTTCAGCTCTTTTGATAAGCTGTTTTTCTCTGCATCTGCAGCGTTTTTACCAATACTGTTCTGCTCTTTTTGCTCGGCTGCTTCTTCATTTTTGTATTTTTCTAGATACCCTTCTCTTACTGCTGCTTCTTCTTCTATTTCTTTTTCTTCGCCGTGCGCTGTCCAAACAGTTTTCCTTGAGCTGGACTGCTGGCTGCTTCTTTTGTTTGCTGTGCTGCCTTCACCTGTTTCTTGGTTTCCCTGATTTTTGCTGCTGCTGTTCTGTGAATTTTCATCCTGCCCCGCAGAAGTAGATGCTGTTTTGATATTTTTTACGTGTTTTGTAATGAGATAGTACAGGTCTTCCCATGTTCTGTCCTCAATGTCGTCCCTGCTGCTTATTTCCTGCAGTACCTGTTGTGAATCCAGAACTTCATTCATGCTTTTTATGGCTTTTGTGAGGGCTTCACGACTGTCAATAACTTCTAATATGTGGTGAGGAGCATCTCTGTAAAGAACGTTGCAGAATGTTGTATTGATTATGTAGTCCATTGATACGTTTGCAATGCTTTTCTTTATTTCCCAGGGAATGTGTTCCTGAATACCTGTAAATTTCTTTAAATTCCATGGGTGCTGCAGCATTATGTGTGCCATTTCATGTGTGATTATATAGCCGTACAGCTGGTAAATGTCTTTCGGCGAATATCCTCTTTCTTCTGCTGCACGTGCAGCGGCATTGATAAAGGCTGGATTAATGTATACTTTCCCGTTATCTGCTGCAAAAGCTGTATCTTCAGAGTTCGGCTTGATCAGTGATATTGGAGCTTGAGATAAAACCCAGCCCAGAAACGGATTCTCTTCAGCAGAAGTCTGCAGAATTTCTGTGTAGATTTCTTTAAACGTATCTGCAAGCTCGTTTAAATCTCTAGCTTTTAGCTTTTCTGCTTCTTCTTCCATGAGTTCTAGAACGTTCACAATAAATCACCTCTCTTAAAACGTAATTTATAGTTTGATCCTCAGCTGCGGGCCTTTCTTTTTTTGTACAGTTTTTGTGCTTTTCTTCAGCTGTTTTAAAAATAAAACAGGATCTACTTCTTTCTCCTGGGCTACCTGCTCCTGCACTCTGTCTTTCATGCTGCTTTCTTCAAAAAATATTCTGGGGTTTTGCGGCATTTAAGGCACCCCTTTCCTGCATTTTTCATAAAAAAAACAGCCTCCCTTCCGGTTTTTTCAGAAGAAAGGCTGTTTTTACCTTTTTATGAAATTTGCGGTAAAATGAAAACTCCTGTATACATTTTTAGGTGTTTTTGGGTGCAGTAACCCTTGTTAATATTATATTACGTTTTTAAAAAGAAGTCAAATATGTTGCTTTTTAAGCCAGGGACTTCTTCTTCGCTTATCTCCGATGGAATAATAACAAAACAAAATACAGTGCGCGCGGCACTGTATTTCTATCTTGCCTGAACAATCAGCTTTACTCCCGTTTTTTCTTCTCCGTCTATTTCCAAGTCCATGAATGCAGGAATTACTACAGCATCTATTCCGTTTGGTGCCACCAGTCCTCTGGCTATTGCTGCTGCTTTCACTGCCTGGTTCACTGCACCTGCACCTACAGCGTGCAGTTCGGCCTTACCTTCTCTTCTTAAAAGCAGTGCCAGAGCTTTTGCCACTGATTTGGGATTTGACTTCGCAGAAACTTTTAAAATCTCCACTACCACCACTCCTTCTGTGTTCTTGATTTTTCTTTGATTTATTATAAACAGATTTTTTAAAGTGGCAAGAGGGTGTAATCTTCGGTTTATTTTCTATTTGAGCTCACACTGTCCGCTGCAAGAAGACTTCCATCGCTATTTTTTTTGCATAAATAACAGCGCGCGAAATGTTTGTTAAAAATAAAAACCATCACCCCTCTCCTGAAATATATTTGGAACACAAAGTTATAATCGCATCTTTTTCTCCTTTTGGGTTTCCTTTAATAAACTGCTAATCTTTTTGTAGTTTTCCAGTATTTCTTTCGTTACAGCTTCTCCATTTAGAAAGTATTCTTCTCCAACTTTTGTGCCGTCCTCTAGATATTTTTCTACTGCAGGACCATTTTCTCTGTGTATTTTACTTTCTCTGAACCACGTTCTTGTTTTAACTTTGCCTGACCTGTAGTATTCTATAAAAGCAGGACCGTCTTCTTTATGTAAATTGTTTATTTTATACCAGATTTTGTAGTTAACCGTCCCGTCTGACCAGCTTATAAAATGCAGGTGTTCTTCTGCTGGTGTGCCGTACATGAGGTTTGCAGCACATTTTGCTATTTTTTCTGCCTGTTTTTCCAGTTCCTGCAGTGAACCGTTATTTTGAATGATAAAATCAAAATCCAAAAAATCATCAAGGTCATGTTCTGAAATGTCATTTATTACTTTTATTCCATCTTTTTTGATTCTGACAGTTATTAAATTTTCCATTCTGAACACCTCTTTCATTTTTTCATATTCGTGCTTAAACCGCCAGTCGCTTATTACGGCTACTTCTGGTCTGTCTTTATGGATCTTTTCTATGACTCTCTCTGTCCACACATGTAGATTTTCTTCCCTGCCCGTTGCTCCAATCCCTATCAAAAGCTGGCGGCCTTTTTCATCTTTGGTGCCGTCCCAGTCAAAGTACTTCCGTGCTATTTCTTTGATCGAGTCCGCAAAGGCGTATTTTTTAGCATCTGGCAGATATCTAATTAAAAAATCGGCAAATGTGTCTTTGCCGCTGCCTGCATAGCCTGATATCAAAACTATTTGAGGCATTTACATCACCTCTTTTAAAGACTTATCTTTTTAGTAGCTGTGGCTTTCTTCACAAGCTCGTTTATTTTGTTGTACTTCACAAGCTCTTCTTTGTTTGTTGGTTGACCATTGAGATAGTAATATTCATGTTCTATTTCCCCGTCTTCAGAATACCGTAAACAGGCAGGACCGTCTGTCCGGTGCAGTTTATGATTTACCCACCATTCTTCTATTTTAATTCTCCCGCTTTTGTAATATTCTAAAACTGCGGGACCATTTATTCGGTGAAGTTTTCCTTCTTGATACCACTTTTCTGTCCTGGGTTTCCCATCTTCGTAGCATTCTAAAAACGCAGGACCATCTGTCCGGTGAAGCTTTCCTTCCTGATACCACATTTCTGTTTTAGTTTTCCCATCTTCGTAGCATTCCAGAAGTGCAGGACCGTCTGTCCGGTGAGGGATGCCATTTTTGTGCCATTCTTCTGATTTTATGTTGCCGTTTTCATAATACTCTCTCCATGCAGGGCCGTCTTCTCTGTGAAGTTTTCCGTCTTTATACCAGCCTATATTTTTGACTTCACCATTTTTGTAATATGAAATTACTGCTGCGCCACCATCTCTGTGCAGATTCCCATTCCTGTACCATGATTCCCGGGCTTTCTGCCTGTTGTGATAGTAGTATATTTCTGCGGGACCACTGTCATTGTGAAGTACACCGTCTTTCATCCAGCGTATGATTTTTATTCGCCCATCATCAAAATATTCTATTTCTGCAGGCTGGTTTTCGCCATGTATTTTCCCGTCTTTGTACAGTGTTCTCCGGGCTAACTTCCCATTCTCGTGATATTCCAGTTCTGCTATCTTTTCTTCTAGAGCAGTGTAATATGCTTCTATATGCCCGCTTTCTATTGTTTCTCTGTAGCTGTATGGGCTTACTACAATTACCGGCTTTGTGTTTGGTACGGTTATTAGACTCCATTTTGTGCCGTGGAGTTGTGTTCTTGAAAGTCCTTCTGCTTTAAGCCATGTCTTTATTCCTTTGTTTTCTGGTCTTTCTTCCATAACAAAGCCGTAAACTGCCATCAAGTTGTAAAAAGGAATGATCTCTTCAGGTGCACTGTACAGCCTGACTATTCTTCCGCCTTTCTTGTCCGTACCTTCTTTTATGATGTAGTTTCCTGGAATTAAACAATATACATCGTTACCATACCTATCTTTCTCTATTCTAATCCTGTTTTCAGGTACTGTTATTAAACCTTCAACCCATTCTGACATCCCGCTGTGGCCCTTTATTACGAGAAGCCTGCGCCCGTTTTGCGGAGACACACCTGAACAGCTGACCCATCCATATTCTTGTGTGGGAAATTTGATTTCCTGTGGAGCTCTTACAAGCATAAAATCACTCCCCCGCTTTCTTTTATATTTATGTATTTGTTTGGAAGACGTTAACTGGTTTTTTCTTTGTTAGTGCTCCTGTCAGCCCTCTGAAAAGCCCCTTTAAAACATAGAACGCAGGCTTCGGCAAAGCGTACGCTTCTGCTCTGCCTGCCTGCGTTTTCTCCAGGGCTTGTCGTGGGCTTGCGGGGCACATTCGCTGCTTACAGCGAAAATTTCTTTTTCTGTTTCCTCTTCTGCCTCTCCGCATTTTATAATTCCGCCAAAACTCCAGTTGTTGCTTTCAATCCATTTAATAAATTTATCTGTAAAATCTTTTATATCAATCATATTGTCTGATATGTCTACTGCACAGTCAATTATTATTGTCTTCTTGTCTTCTTTTCCAAGCTTATTTGTCATTGATTTTCACCCCCTTTTATAAATTTTTGTTATTTTGTTAACGCGGTACTTCGTGGCATTTTCTGCACCTTGCTTCATAGGTTTCATGTGCTCCTATTAAAATGATTGGGTCATTATACTTTGCGGGTCTGCCATTTACAAGTCTCTGCGTCCTTGTCGCCGGAGCACCGCATTTGACACAAACAGCAGTTAGCTTGTCTACAGATTCGGCAATCGCCATTATGTCTGGAGTGGGGCCAAATGGTTCACCTCTGAAATCCATGTCCAATCCTGCACATATAACCCTTTTGCCCATATCAGCTATTTTTCTTATCACGTCAACAATGGCATGGTCAAAAAATTGAACCTCGTCTACTGCTACTACTTGCGTGTCTTTTTCCAGCAGTTCTAGTATTTCCGAGGCTTTTTCTACCGGAATGGCTTCCATGCTGCTTCTGTCATGCGATACTACCTGGCCTACAGCGTATCTGTTATCAATTGCAGGCTTAAAAACCTGTACTTTTTGTTTTGCTATCTGTGCTCTCTTAATTCTTCTTATCAGCTCTTCGCTTTTGCCGCTGAACATCGGGCCTACTATAACTTCTATAAATCCATGGTTTAGCGAGTCGTATATCACAAAAACACTCCTTTCTTATAAATCTACTGTTTATGAGCTTTTGTATTCTTGCTGGCAGAATAAGGTATTCGATACATTTGTATGTCGCAAGTTTATAGAAACATGCAAAGTTTTGATTGTTTTACAATGAAATCTTTTTTGTCCTCTTTTCTTTATTAAGCTGTTCTTTTAATTTTTGATAGAGGGAAAGTTCTTCTTTTGTAACTGTTCTGCTGTTTATGTAGTATTCTGTTTCTATTTCTTCGCCATCTTGATTATATTTTATCACTGCAGGACCATCTTCTCTATGACGTTTCCCGTTTTTGTACCATTCCTCTGCTTTCTTTTGGCCGCTTTCATAATATTGAACAATAGCTGGACCTTCTTCATTGTGTAAATATCCATTTTTGTACCATACTTCTGTCATTTTTCCACCGTTGGGGTAATATTCTATTATTGCAGGATAGTCATCTCTATGAAGTTCACCATTTGTGTACCATATTTCAGCCCGTCTTTTGCCGTCCGGATGGTATTTTATTACAGCTGGGCCGTTATCTCTATGTAGTATTGCAGTTTTTTCTTGGTTTTGATAATATTTGACAAGATACCATTGTTCCATAAAAAGCTGCCCACTGCTGTTATATATCTTATCTATTCTAACTTTGCAGTCTGATTTTGGGTCTGATCTTATATAAATTGATTCTCTTACAATCTTGCCTTCGACACAGAAGCGTTTGTAACGTACAGTTCCATCTGGTTCATATTCTTCTACAGCAGGGTCATAATAGTAACTTCCCGGAATTGTATTTCCGTGAAGTTTGCCTTTTTGGTACCATTCTCTAATTTCTATTTGTCCGTTTTTGTAGTATCTTATTCTTGCAGGTTTATCTTCTCTGTGCAGCTGCCCATTAATATACCAGATTTCTTCTTTTTTAGTGCCGTTTTTGTAATATTCTGTGACTGCGGGACCGTCTTCTCTATCAAGCTTGTTCCAGCTGTACCATCTTTCCTGCTTTATCTGTCCATTTTCATAGTACTCTGTTAATGCTGGACCGTTTTCCCTATTCAGATTACCATGATCATACCACGCTTCCAGTTCTATTTCCCCACTGCAATAATATTTTATTAAAGCGGGAGCATTTTCTCTGTGGAGTTTGCCATTCAAATACCAAAATTCAGATTTTTTATTTCCGTTTTCATAATATTCTATTACGGCCGGTCCGTCTTCTTTATGATAAACACCATCTTTCAAATACTTTTCCATTTTCTTTGCACCGCTTTTGTAATATTCTACAGCATGATCGTTTTTTATTTCTTTGCTGTCCACCCTGAACACCTCTATTATTTTTGAACTGTTCTTTTAAAAAATACAGTACCTGTGTTGTTTAACAAAATAACTTAAAACGGGGGGTGGAGGGATTCTTAAAACCTCTGTAAGCATGTTTTCCACACCCCCGTTCTTTCGCTGCAAGCAGTAAAAGCAGTACTTGGTCTGTCATCAACTTACGAATGTTCATCAATTCGTCCCTGGATGAGGTATCTGCTCGTTGGCCCTCAAGTACGGATATGACTTCCCTTCGTCTATTGCCCAAACGCTTGTGAAGTCCCAGCCTGTAAACGTGGACTGCTTCTTAAGTTCAGTAGAAGATTTAGCATAAACTCCGCTGACTATACTGTAACTCCCTTGTGCTCCAATGGAATTTAAACCGCTGATTTGAATACTGTAAGAACTGCTTATTCTGGCGTAATATATTGTACCTAATGATGAATAACCGATGTTACATCCTACTAGACTGCCAGTGTTGTAGCTGCCTGTTACGTTGCCCGTAGAATAGCTGTTCGTGATGATACCGGAGTCATTATATCCTACCAGACCGCCTGTGTAGTTGTTGCCTGTTACATTACCTGTAGCGTAGCTGCTTGAAATAGTACCTATGTTATCCCCCACCAGGCCGCCGGTCTCGTAGCTGCTGCCCGTCACGCTGCCCGTATACTATCTTTGCCGTGCTGCCAGTATATCCAAACAATCCTTGATAGTCTGTACTTGGACGGTTAATCGTTAGGTTCTTTATTATAAATCCATTTCCGTCAAACTGCCCTGTAAATGGTTTAGTATTACTTCCTATAGGTACCCAGTTGCTGTAACCTGATAAATCTATATTTGCCATCAAAATATACTTGCCGTTTAGTGGATAATTAGGATCTACTCCTATCTTTGCTAATTCCTCTGCTGTTCGTATTACTATCTCATCAGAATTGGGCTGCCTGAGTGGTTTGGGTTCAGTATTTACCTCTTTTGTTACCACTCCTGCAGACGGTACCGCTTCTGCTACTGAAATATTCGCTGGCTTATTAGCAACCGCCTTCTGTGAGTCCGTCGCTGTTATGTCGTCATTTGTTCCTATTTGACCGTCCTTCCCTGTGCTTACAAGTATAAATCCACTTTGCGTGTCTGCTCTTATAGTTGGTACTGCCTGTATTAACGAAAATGTAATAAAGAGAAAAATTAACACATATATCGTTATTTTTTTCACAATCTATCCCCTCCTCTCACTATTTTTACAATTTCATTGTTCTTTTTGTTATTTTCCCAGTAAGCTTCTCAATTAGTACTTCATTTTGCAAATCCAGCAGTGTTTTCCCTTCTTCACTGCTGGGCAGTGACAGTATTTCCCTGTCTCTTTCTACGTCAAACAGCTTCTCTTTTCTTATCTGTATTTCTGCAACAGTCTCCCCACGGCTGTTTTTCTGTATCAGAATTTCTTTATCTCTTTCTCCATCAAATACATATCCTTTTTCTGCCTGTATGTGAGCAACTGTTGTGCCGTTTTCATTTCTTAATAACAGAATTCCTTTGTCCTTTTCCGGATCAAAAACATAGCCTGCTTTTGCCTGCCAGTGGGCTATCGTATCTCCTCTTTCATTTATTGTTAGCTTTAAAATTTCTGTATGCTCTGGTGAGAAAAAGTACTCCCTTTTTTTTGGATCATTAGTATCTGCATTCTGCAGCTGAATTAAAGCTACTGGTGTGCCTGATGTGTCCCTTAACTTTAAAATCTCTGCGTCGCGTTCCGGGTCAAATTTGTATCCCATCTTCGCCTGCAGATGTGCTATGGTCTCACCAGTGTACGTTTTAAGTTCTAGTATCTCTCTATCTCTTACGGGGTCGTAAAAATATCCCTGCCTTGCCTGAATTTCTGCAACTGTTATGCCGCTCTTTGTTCTTAACATCAGCATGTCTCTGTCTCTTGCAGGGTTAAATTTGTATTCGTTTATTTGTGCCTGTATGTGTGCCACGCTCCAGCCGCTGAAGTCTGACTGCATTAGAATTTCTTTGTCTCTCGCTGGATCAAATATAAAACCTTTCGACGCCTGTATGTGGGCTACTGTTTTCCCGTCTATATTCTTCAACATTAAAATTTCTTTATCCCTGACTGGATCAAAAATGTAACCTTCTTCTGCCTGTATGTGTGCGACTGTATCTAAATCTTCTTTGCTCACCAGCATTAAAATCTTTTTGTCCCGTACAGGGTCAAAAAAGAATTTATTCTTTTCTACCTGCGTGTGTGCTACTGTGGCATTTCTGTGCTTCAGCCTCAGTATTCTCCTGTGCTTAACAGGGTCGAAAATATATCCATTCTCTGCAAGAAGTCCCGCTGCACGCTCTCCTGTCCTTCTATTGTACAGCTTTAATATTTCATAGTCTTTTTCGGGATCAATATTTAAAAGGCCTTTCTTTATTAGTATTTCTGCTACACTCTCACCGTCTTTGTCTTGCAGCATCAGTATTTCTCTGTCTCTTTCGGGATTAAAAAATAAATCTGTGTTTATGTTCTCCAGTGTATATCTTTCTGCCTGTGTGTGTCCAACACTCCATTTGTACCTGTTTGCTGCTTTTAAAATTTCTTTGTCTCTGACAGGATGAAACTTAAACCCATGTTTTGCCTGATAGTGCGCCGGGGTGAACCCTTCTCTGTCTTTTAACAAAAGCAGGTCTTTATGTTTTTCTGGATCAAAAATAAACCCCTGCTGTGCCAGTTTGTGTGCTACTGAAATTCCTTCGCTGTTCTGCAGCATTAAAATGTCTTTATCACGGTCAGGATCAAATATATTCATTCTTTTGTTCTGTTCATAAATTATTACTTTTTCCTGCGTGTACTTGTCTACAGGAACAAAGCGCCAGATCTCTACCTGATAGTGAGCTACTGAATTGCCATCTCTGTCCTGAAGCATCAGTATGTCTTTGTGCCTCACTGGGTCAAAAATATAGCCATTTTGTGCCTGCTTATGTGCTACACTTATTCCTCTTTTGTCCTGGAGATATAGTATCTTTTTATCTCTCTCAGGGTCAAAGAAAAACCCTTTCTCAGCCTGTTCATGAGCTACAGTGTATCCGCTGCTGTTAGCCCAGAATAATATGTCCCTGTCTTCTACAGGGTTAAAAAAGTTTCCTGCGGCTGCCTGTTGATGGGCTACTGTTGTCCCATAAGGGCTGATATGACCCGGAACCGTTCTTAATTCAAGTATTTTTCTGTCACGCCTGCTGTCAAATCTATAACCCATTAATGCTTGTGTATGGGCTACTGTCCAGCCCATAATATCGCTCTGTATGAGTATGTCTTTGTGCTTCACAGGGTCAAAATAATATTTTTTTGATACCTGTATGTGTGCTATTGTGGTACCAGGATGAATTACATGCATCATTTTTCTAATAAGTGTTATCACGTCTCTTTCTGTTGCTTTTAACTTTAAAATTTCTCTTTCTTTTTCATCATCTGGATTAAAAAAATAACCTTCCTGCACAGCTTCATACGCTTCTAGAAAATTCATTCTATGCACCCTCTTTCTATTTTTTATAACCCCATCCCGGAAGAGGGTTTCTGTCCCTGTATCATCCTCTGCAGGATTATCTCATTCTGCAGCTCCCCAAGTGTCTTTTTGTTATCACTACTGGGCAGTGATAGTATTTCTTTGTCCCTCTCTGGGTCAAAAATATATCCGCTCATCATTTGTATCTCTGCTGCCGTGATCCCGCTGTTATCTCTTAATGCCAGGATTTCTTTATCCTGCACTGGATCAAATCTGTACCCCATTTTTGCCATCTGGTGAGCCACTGTCCAGCCTGTTATGTCTTTTAACTTTAAAATGTCTTTGTGCTTCTTCAACTCAGCAAAAAATATTTTTTTTAATTCATCATTTTTAAAAGGGCTGCTCCAAAACCCATTTAAAATGTTTGTCCTCTCTTCATTTTCTTCCCCAATTTTTGCTTCTATCAGCCTTAAAAGAAAGTGTGCTGCTGTTTCTCCTGTGCTGGCGTCCAGCACCTGCTTTAAAAATTCGGGATTTTTCAGTTCATCTGTTTCACCTTTCCTGAACAAATTAAACACTTCAATGAAATCAATATTGGCTCTTTTTTGAGAATTTTCTGACATTTTCGACCTGCCACCTCTCTTAAACCTCTTTTTAAAATAAAATTAAGGCTCCAGTTAGGGCAGTGCCCTTTGGAGCCTTGCAGAAAAATCATGAACATAGTTTCTTGTTTATTGTTAATTTAATTCGTTCCTGGATGTGGTATTTGTTCGTTGGCCCTCAAGTACGGATATGACTTACCTTCGTCTATTGCCCAAACGCTTGTAAAGTCCCAACCAACAAACGTAGACTGTGCTTTCATCTCTGCCGTGGTCTTACCTGTGCCGCTTGGAGATGTAGTTAGGCCACTCGTCTGTATATCCCAGTAGCTGTTATAGGTATAACTAAAAATGCCGCTGGCTCCTGTTAGCCCACCAACATAATCGTTACCTCTTACTCTGCTTGCAGAATAACTGTACTTGATATCGGCATTATTGTATCCTATTAAACCACCAACATAGTAATTACCTGTTACACTGCCTATGGAATAACTGTTTATAATAGTACCGCCGTTGTTATTTTCTCCTACCAAACCGCCAGTCATTCTGATTCCTGTTACACTGCCTACAAAATAACTGCTTTTAATAGTACCAAGGTAATTTCCGCCTACTAGGCCGCCAGTGTAGTAACCGTTGCTTGTTACATTGCACGTAGATTGACTATTCGTAATAGTACTATGATTAATTCCAACTAAACCACCGGTATAGGTATTACCGGTTATATTTCCTGTAATATAACAGTTTGTAATAATACAGAAATCATTATATCCTACCAGACCACCAACGTAGCTATTGCCGTTTATATTGACATTTTCCAGAGTAATATTTGTTAGTTTTGCTGCAGCGTTAGTATAACCAAATAAACCTTGATAGTCATTGTTTGGACGATTAATTGTCAGATTCTTTATTTTAAGACCATTTCCATCAAACTGTCCTGTAAATGGTTTGCTTTCATTTCCTATTGGGGTCCAGTTGCTGTAACCCGATAAGTCTATATTTGCCATTAAAATATACTTGCCACTAAGAGGATATTTGGGGTCTATTCCTATCTTTGCTAAATCTTCAGCTGTGTATATTGGTATCTCATCAGAATTAGGCTGCCTGAGAGGCTTTGGTTCAGTATTACTTCCTACTACTGTTTTATCTGCTGATGCTACTGCATCCACTGTTGAAATGTTTGCTGGTTTCTTTGCTACAGCAGGTTCTAAATGGGTTGCAACTATATCATCATCTGTCCCAAGCTGACCGTCTTCCCCTGCACTCGCTAAAATAAACCCACTTTGTGTGTCTGCCCCTGTGTTCGGTACCGCCTGTACCAGAGTGAATACTGTGAAAAGTAAAATCAACACATATACAGTCACTTTTTTAAATTTATTCATCAATTCTCACCTCCTATTTCTCACAGTCTTACTCTCATTTGTCTAAAACTCCTGAACTGTTTTTGTTCCCTCAAAAATAAAACAGCAGGCTAAATAACCTGCTGTTTAATTCGTTCCTGGATGTGGTATTTGTTCGTTGGCCCTCAAGTACGGATATGACTTACCTTCGTCTATTGCCCAAACATTTGTAAAGTCCCAACCTGTAAACGTGGACTGTGTCTTCATCTGTGCCGTAGTCTTGCCTGTACCGCCTGACGATGTAGTTAAGCTGCTTGTTTGTGTGTCCCAATAGCTGCTGGTAATGCTGCCAATATTGTAGCCTACAAGACCTCCAATATAAAAATAACCCGAAACACTGCCTGTAGAATAGCTGTTTTTAATTGTACCACTGGTATTTTTCCCTACTAAACCACCAGCATAAGAATAATAATAATTGTTCTTTATGCTGCCTGTGGCATAGCTGTCTTCTATGGTACCATAAAAGTTCTCCCCTACAAGTCCACCAGTAAAATAATAGGAAGTACTTATTACTTCACCTGTGGCGTAGCTTCTTTCAATTGAACTGTACAAATTTCCTCCTACTAATCCACCAGTGCTGTAGGTCCCTGTTACATTACAGCTGGAACTGCTGTCCACAATAGTACCGTATTCCTGTCTTCCTGCTAATCCACCAGTATTATCGTATCCGTTAACACTGCCTGAGGTATGTCCACCAGTAATAGTACCTTTATTGAGCCCTACTAATCCGCCAGCGGGAGAAACACTAGTAGTACAGGTAACTTTTACGCTGCATGTGCTGTAGGCCTTTGTAATAACCCCTAAGTTTACTCCTGCTAGACTGCCAGTATATGCATATCCTGTTACGTTAGCATTTTCTAAAACAAGATTCGTTATTGTTCCTGTGCTGCTGATGTATCCAAACAGTCCTTGATAAGATCCACTCGGACGGTTAATTGTTAGATTTTTTATTACAAAACCATTGCCATCAAATTGCCCAGAAAAAGGTGTTGATGAATTCCCTATAGGCTGCCAATTGGTATAGTTTGATAAATCTAAATCTGCCATTAAAATGTACTTGCCGTTAAGAGGATAATTAGGATCTACCCCTATCTTTGCTAAATCTTCAGGTGTTCGTATTACTATCTCGCCAGGATTAGGCTGCCTGAGAGCCTTAGATTGGATATTCCCCGCTGCTGACGGTACAGCATCCGCTGTCGAAATGTTCACTGGCTTGTTAGCAGCTGCTTCCTGTAAATCCGTCGCTGCTATATCATCATTCGTCCCCAGCTGACCGTCTTTTCCCCCGCTCGCTAGTATGAATCCGTTCTGTGTGTCTGCCCCTGCGTTCGGTACTGACTGCACTAATGTGAATACCATAAAAAGTAAAATCAATGCATATACAGTCACCCTTTTAATTTTATCCATCAGTTTCCACCTCCTGTTTTTTACAGTCACTTTTTTAATTTTATTCATCAATTTCCACCCTCTCTAATTTTTTTACAGTCACTTTTTTTAATTTTATCTATCAATTCCCACCTCCTCTGATTTTTTTACAGTTACTTTTTTAATTTTATCCATCAATTCCCACCTCCTGATTTTTTTACAATTCTATTGCCTTTTTATCATTCTTTTGATAAGTTTTTCTTTTATAGGCTCCTTTTAAGCCTCTTTAAAAAAACAAAATCAAGGCCCCATTCAGGGCTGCGCCCTGCAGGGGCCTTGAAATGAAGTAAAAACTTGTTTCTGCTGACTCCGGAATAGTCCCCCCTGTAGCTTCTTCGTGCAGCTGATCGTATTTTATTGCTGCAGAATCATCCGTTCTATTCTCTTTTCACAGCACTATTCTCTTGCCATGTTTTTTCTCATTTAGCAAGTCATATATTCTCTTATGCTTCATGAATTCTTTTTCGCTTACTGCCCTGCCATTTAAAAAGTATTCAAAAAAATAAGGTTTTTTTGCGTTATAAAAATAATTTATTACTGCAGGGCCATCATCTCTATGGAGTTTACCATCCCTGTACCACTGCTCTGTTATTCCTCGTATATCACCGTTTCTCTGGTAATATATTAAAGCAGGACCTCTTTCCCTGTGCAGTTTATCGTTTATCCACCATTCTTCCTGCTTTTTCTGCCCATCCGGATAGTACCACACCCTTGCTGGCCCGCCTGTGCGGTGAAGTTCGCCCATCGAATACCATTTTTCTGATTCCTTTGTGCCATCTCTGTAGTATGTTATCTCTGCTGGTCCGTCTTCTCTGTGTAAACTGCCATCTGTAAACCACTTTTCTTCCCTTATTTGCCCGTTCTCGTAGTACTCTGTTAGTGCAGGACCATCTTCTCTGTGCAGAAGACCGTCTCTGTACCATGCTTCTATCCTAATCTTCCCATCAGGGTAATACTCTATTTGTGCTGGACCGTCTTCTCTATGGTACTTCCCAGCCCTCAGCCACAGCTCTTTGTACAGCTTTCCATCTTCATGGTATCCTATTACTGCTGGACCACCGCTTCTGTTAAGCACTCCTTTTGTATACCACTCTTCCCACATTACTTGCCCGCTTTCATAATATATTGTCACAGCCGGCCCATCTTCCCTGTGAAGATGTTTGCCTCTGTACCATTCCTGCCTCTTTATTTTGCCATTTTTGTGGTATTCTGTTTTTGTATATGTGTTATCCACTGCAGCTCACTCCTTCTTCTCTGTGAAGTTTATTACCCTTTAACCAGTATTCAGAATGTTTATACTTTTGCCACCGGATTTGTAATAAATAAAAAAGTATTTTCCTATGCTTCGCTGTCTTCCATCCTGTAGCTTTTGCTTGTCCTGCAAGATTTTTTAAAAATATATCTACAACGATATTTTTTTATTCGAAATAGTTTTTTTGAGCAGTTTGTCTATTGCTTTGTACTTTTTAAATTCTTCTTCCTCTATCCCTCTGCCATCTATGTAGTACTTTTTTTGTATTATTTCTCCTTCTTTATTGTATTGTATCAATGCCGGGCCGTCTTCTCTGTTCCTTTTATCATTTGTATACCATATTTCGCATTCCGGAGTTCCATCACGATAGTATGTTGTTTTTGCAGGTCCATCTAATCTGTGCAGTCTTCCTTCCTCAAACCATGCTTCGTGTTCTCTTGTTCCGTCCTTATAGTATTTTATTACAGCAGGAGCATTCTGCCTGTTCCGTTTCCCGTATGTATACCATTCTTCTGATTTTTTTTGTCCGCTTCTGTAGTATTCTATCACTGCAGCTCCGTCATTTCTGTGTATATATCCGTTGCTATACCATACTTCTGCCTTTTTTTGACCATCTGGATAGTATTCTATTATTGCAGGCCCATCTTCTCTATGCAGTGTTCCTTTATGGTACCAGCGTTCTGTTTTTGTCTGACCGCTGAGCAGATAGTATTCTATATCTGCAGGAGCACCTTCTCTGTGTTTTGCTCTGTATTTATACCACTTATCCCATTGTATTCTGCCTCTAACATAATACTGAACACGTATTTGTTTTTCTTTTTCCCTGGAGACAATCTCTTTGTAACCTGAATTAATTTCTTTTTCATTTTCTACTGTACCATCAGCGCTGTATTCTATTATTTTGTAGCATGTGTTTTTTGTTTTCTCTTTTATTTTTTGCCCCATTTTATATCCTCCTTCTGCTAAAATTATAAAGATATTTTCCTGGTTTTCTGCTGGCTTTCTAATAATTTGCTTATCTGTCTGTATCTGATAAATTCTTCTTTTGATACCTGTGTGTCATTAATAAAGTATTTTTGTTCTGCAATACTGCCATCCTCATTGTATTCTATCCATGCAGGCCCGTCTTCTCTGTGAAGTTTGCCTCTTCGATACCAGTGCTCAGCTCTTTTTTGACCACTCTCATAATATTCTATTACTGCAGGTGCATTATCTCTGTGAAGTTTACCGTTTAACCACCATTCCTCTCTTTCTGTTTGCCTGTTTTCATAATAAGTTATCCACGCAGGGCCGTCTTTACGGGTGTATCTGTTGTTCTTTATCCAGATCTCCTATGAAACCTGACCGTCCGGATAGTACTCTATAAATGCTGGGCCATCTTCTCTGTGCTTCATTCCGTCTTTATACCACTCTTCAGAACTTTTATGCCCATTGTGATAATATTCTATCCATGCCGGACCGTCTTCTCTGTGAAGAAGATCATTTTTGTACCACACTTCTCTTCTTATTCTGCCGTTTAGAAAGTATTTTATTATTGCTGGACCATTCTCTCTATGCAGCCTGCCCATCTGGTACCATCTTTCTTCTATTATTCTCCCGTCTTCGTCGTACTCTACCCATGCAGGTCCGCCTTCCCTGTGTTTCTCACCGTCTATATACCATATTTCTAACTCAATCTGGCCTTTTTCATTGTAACATATTACTGCGGGACCGTCATTTCTGTGGTTTTCCCCGTTAAGCATCCAGAACTCGCACTTTTTTCGCCCATTCTTGTAATATTCTATCCATGCAGGAGCACCTTCCTTGTGAATTACGCCTTCTTTATAGTATAATTCTCGTCTTTTGTTTCCATTTTCGTAATATTCTGTTTCTATCTTGAATTCTTCGCTGTGCTGCATTTTTCTCACTTTCTCAAATTTTTTTCTTCTAAAATACATTCAGACTCCTTTTAGGTTCATGCCTTCTTGAGGTCTGCAAGCAGCACATATGGTAAGCTTTTTAATGCTTTCTGCGGTTTTTTAATAAACCGCTGTTTTTATAGTGATATTTTCTTTTGGTCTTTTTTGTTTTTTAAAAACTTCTTTATCTTCTGCAGTTTTTCTGCAGTGTACGGTGAAATCTTTTCGTCATTTATGTAGTACTCCTGTTCCTTAATTCCGCCATCCGGGCTGTACTCTATTACTGCAGGTCCGTCTTCTCTGTGAAGTTTGCCATTTAAAAACCATTTCTCAGTCCTTATGTTTCCGTTTTCGTAGTAACTTATTATTGCTGGGCCGTTTTCTCTGTGGATTATTCCGTTTTTCTTCCACATCTCAAACCACTTGCTTCCATTCGTGTAGTACCATATTTCTGCGGGAGCGTTTTCTCTGTGCACTTCTCCATCTTCATTGTACCATTTTTCGAAGGCAACCTTCCCTTCTTTGTAATACTCTCTTATGTGCCTCATTTTAAACACCCCTTAAAATACAGTTAGGCCCCTTCAAAAAGTATTTTAATTATTGCAGGGCCTTTTTTGTTGTGCAGCTTGTTCATCTGGTACCATCTTTCTTCTATTATTCTCCCATCTTCGTCGTACTCTATCCATGCAGAGCCATCTGCCCTGTGAAGCTTGTCGCCTGCATACCAGCATCTTATAATTAAGTTTCTCCTGGTATCGTATATTTCTTTCATTTTAGCATCTCTCATCATCCCTTATTCCTTTTATAAACTTATTTTCTTGTTTTTTGCTGTGGATTTTATTAAGTTGTCTATAGAAATATATTTTTTAAATTCTTCTTCCGTCAGCCCCTTGTTATTTATAAAATATTTTTGATCTACTATTTGCCCATCTGTTCCATATTCTATTACTGCAGGTCCATCTGTTCTATGATATTGATCTTCTTTTAGCCACATCTTGTAGTGTACTGTACCGTCTTCATAATATTGTATTACTGCAGGACCATCATCTCTATGAATCTTCCCCCTTTTAAACCAAGTTTCTTTTTCTTTGTTTCCGTTTTCATAGTATTCTATTCGTGCCGGGCCGTTTTCTCTGTGAATATCTCCGTTTTTGTACCAAACTTCCATACTTATATTGCCATTTCTGTAGTATACTATTTTTGCAGGGCCATTATCTCTGTCAAGACGCCCGTGTTTGTACCACCTTTTTTCTTTTATTTCTTTTTTTTCGTAATCGTAGTATGCTATTACTGCAGGACCTTTTCTTCTATGAAGTTGTCCGTTTTCGTACCAGCGTTCATTTATCGTCCAGGTTTCATCATATTCTAAAAATTTTCCTGTTTTCTTCTCATCTTTCTCCACTTTTACTTTCACCTCCCTCTGTATATCACCCTTACTACATTTTCTGCTTGCCTTTCGGGTCTATAAAAAAAATAAACGCAGTACCTTTAAAACAAATTCAGTACCGCTTCAAGGCCCATGCCTTCAAGGGGCGTTTCATACTTCTAATGCCGCTTAATAGAGGTTTCCCTGGGGTGCATTTTAAAACATCTCCCAGAATTTTTTAGTTCTGTCCGCTAAAAGCTCCCATACTTCTTTGTCATGCATATCAAGTAAAACTTCACAAAACTTTCTGTCTCTCTTCGACAAAAAGTCAAACAGCTCTTTTTTGAAAGCCTCTCTTATAGGTTCACTGTCACGCTGCCAGATCAGCAGTGCTACGAAAATTGTGTCTTCGAGTATGTCATGACGCTTCTCAGGATAAAGCAAAATGTAGTCTTTTAAAACTTCTGTTATCTCTTTGAGAAACCCTTCAGGGTCGTTTTTTCTTTTTCCTCTGTCAAGTGCCGGTATTATTCCAATAAGTTCTGGGTTCTTTGTCTTTACTGCAAGCTCTATTTCGTATTCCCCCAGGTCAAGCACAGGAAAAGTTATGCCTGCTATGTTGTGTTCATATTCTGTTTCCGGCAGTTTCTCACCCGGCGCATATTCCGGGTTAAAACTGTATTTGTCTGTTCCTGTGTACAGTATAGGAGTCATGATTATTTTATCTGGATTTTTGTGCTTTAGCTCCACGTATTTTAAAAACATCTTTTCTCGCACTCCCGGGTCATCCCCAACCTGGTATCTGAAATGCATAATAATCTGCGGAATATTCTCTTCTTCCTCTGCATCTATTGGCCCAAGAGTTATTGTTCTTTCTACAGCAAAATTCTCCCCAGGGTACCAACCTGCCATCATTTTTACTTTTATTATTTCGATCATGTCTCGCAGCGCTATCTTAAAAACCTTCGGAGGAATATGTGCTGTCATCATAATCTATTCGCCTGCCCTTTCTGCTTCTTTTCTGAACTCTTTTAATACTCCCATTACATCTACCGCCAGACTCATCAGTGCGTCTTCACTGCAGCAGCCGTCCCAGAACCAGTACTCAAAAATGCTCCTCAGTGCCTCATATATGCTCTCTACTTCCTCAAGATACCAGCACCTGTTTATTATCTCAATTACTTCAGCGTCATATTCGTCGTCTTCTTCTATGTCCGTATTTGCACTTAGTATATTTAAAATGTCATGCTTGTTTACTACCTTCCTTACTGCTCTAAATACTTCGCTTCCTTTGTCAAACATGTTTAATTCCATCTTCTATCTCCCCCATTCTTATTTTTTGCAGGTTTTTATTTAAAAAGCAGCAGACATATTCCTGCTGCCCACAAACTAATCGGAACACTCCCTGGACTTTGCTGAAAAATACATCTGCAGGACCATCTCCTCTGTGGATCACCCCGCTTTTGTACCATCCCTCAGCTTCAGCTTCGCCAGTCCTGTTAAAATGTGATGTTTTTATCCTGTGCAGCAAATTTCTTCTTCTGTCTGCAAAACTGTACGACTTTTCTGAAAATTTGCTGTCACAGGCTCAATACCTCCTCTGTGCTTATTGTCCTTATGCTGCATTCAGGAAACTCATTTCTAAACGTCTCTTCTTGCTCCTCTAAACACAGTATCTCTATCTCCTGCCTCTCTGTATACCGAAATGCCGTCAGGTCTAAATAGTTCCTTATCTTCGCCCTCTTCTCTATGTCGTTCAGTATCAGCACCATTACCTGCTTCCCCTCTGCCTCAAAATCTGCATCCTTCCATGCAGGCTCCTTCAGTACCCCGTAAACCTTTTCGGCTGCCGCCCTTATTATGTCCTTCTCTCCGTGCTTCTTCAGCAGTTCTACACCGACAGGATATGGAAGCGCTAACTGCTCCTTTATCCCCAGCGCCTCATTCCCATACCTCTCCCTCTCTCTGCTGTCTTTGTAAAATATCACTGCCCTGTATACCCCCAGCTTGTATAAATTCGATATCTCATGCTTCATGTTCTCTATCTGTTTCTTATCGTAATACTTCGTTAAAAAATAAACCATGTACTCCGTCCACCCCGAAAGCAACCCTATAAACATACTGCTCCTGTCTATTGAGCCGTACTGCTTCTTTAATTCACGTCCGTCTATAAACCTCCATGAACTGCCTAAAAAGTCAAAATATAGGTCGCTTCTCTGCTTTACCCTCTCCAGATAATTACTTTTTGATGGTGGTTTTGACTTCGGTACTATGCCTATGCTCTTTAAGTACCTCTCTCCCTCTACCCCTAAAAGTACATAGCCGTAATTGTTTTTTATGTATTTTGCGTCCTTCAGCTTCTTCAGTCTTGCTGTATGGTACTTCTCTGTTTGATACAAACGCCCTACATTGTCCGTCCTTATTGCAATATGCTCAGCAAGCATTTTCAGAAGTTCTATGTCCCTCTCTGTTAGCTCAACAGTTTTCTTCTTCCTGGCCACACATAACACCTCCAGTTGCCTTCTTGTATTGCCACACATCTTGCATGGCATGGTAGGCATCTCTCTCCTGCTGATCCTACCACTCCTCACCCAGTATAGGGGTTCTCATTTATTGCATGCCTTCCGCTGCCTATGCACTCCTGCTGTTTTATCTTTCCCAACATAGAGATGAACACCAACGGGGGAAAATACCTACCACTGCCGCGCTTTCCTGTTGATAAATACCTTCTGAGTATAAAAACAAGCTTTGCAATTTAAAATATCTCCCGCTGCAAAGCCTTCCTGTTATTTTTATATCTACACTAAACTTAAACTGCTCCAGCATAATAAATCAATTACCACTGCCAAAATTTTGCATTAAAAGACGTTTTATCTTCCAGTCTTGTCTTCCATGTTTTAAAAGCACAAAACCCAGTGCCATATAAAAAATTATGGCTCTGCTTCGAAGCCTAATATCAAAAATTCGACTTTTGGGAGCACGACGCAGTACTTAGAAATACTGAAAAAGATGCAAAAATTTGATATAGGGTTTCCCATACAGGTATGGATTTTAAAAGAAAAAATCTATAGAGTATTAAGTCGAAAGGAAACGTTAACAGCAGTTTAGAAGTCCACATTATTCCACAGTATTGGGGCTGGAATTTCTGTTAACAATATCCAGTATTTTTAGTGGATCAAAATTGTTAATAATGTATATATCTGTATGTGGTTCATCACTGTAGTATCCTGCAACTCCATAGGAGACATACTGGTAAGAGTCTGTCTGAATAATCCTGGAGTATCTTATTCCGTTAATAATTGGAGATATGTCTCTATTATCTACATCCCAGTCTTCGTCAGGAATATAAAATACAACAAGAACAAAAACTTTTTTGAACTGAGGAAGAGGTTTTATACTTCTAATTGCAAACAGTACATTGTTTATCCAGCGCTGTTTTGTTCTCTGTTTTGCATAGCGTGTTTTGGGAGGGTAATCCGGAATGGAAATTTTTATGACATTACCATCGTATTCAACTTTACAATCATCTGCGGGCAGGATTATTTCCGGAAGTTCACCTTTTTTAATAGTATGGTTTACTGCACGGTACAGTTCTATACGTGCTCTTTCGATGCTGTCATATACTTTTATTAAAGCCTGTTCATCAAGCTCCATTTTTTTGACACCTCACATATTCATAAATTGATCAAGAAGGTCATCAAGAATTTTCTCTTTATCAGTTTTTGAATTACTTTCTGGTTCGGGGTTTCTTTGATATTCTGGAGGGTTAAAATGTCCTTGCTGTAATATCTGTTTCAACTCTGATATGTCTCTTTTTATTTCCAGAAGTATATCTTTGTTTTGTATATAAAATCTCAAAGCATTTCTTATAAATTCTGCCCTTTCTTTTCCGGAAAGATTTTGAAGCGTGTTGTAGATTTCGATATCCTCAGGCTTTATTCTAAAACTATATATCATGTTTACACCTTCTTTCTCTCTTATAACAAGGGTTTTAAGGCTTAAAATTTGATTTTTGTTTACAGACGCTTTTTTCTGTTTTTAAAAATGTAAACAAAAAAACTTAAAAAAGCTGTGAAATACTTTAAAATTCTAGGCAAAAACAGCGTAAACAAAATTAAGCAGTTTTTGTTTACATGCTGCAATCTGCATAAATAGCGGGTTTTGACGTGCTTTTAAAGGTATGTTGTAAACAAAAAGAAAAATATTTTTACTGTTATGTTTACATTTTTACCTTTTATATGGCCTTAATGCTTATTTATCAAGGCTTACAGGCGTAAACAGATTATGAAGTCGTAATTTTCCCCACAATCCTTGTAATAATTTCTTCAGGCAGTCTTTCTTTTTGGGTAAAATATTCATCGTAAAAGTCTATTAAAAACAAAAATGGAAACCTATAAAAGCTCATTGTAATATATTCGGTGTGAAATATATTCATCTTATTCAGAAAAAGTACAGGCTTAACAAAATTAGCAAATTCACCAAAACCGTTTTTAACAAGCCATTTGATAAACAGCCTGTAATGGCGTTCATGCTGCACAACCGGACTTTTTACCGGCCTGAACATATTATGTCCTGTTTTTATATACCACATATCCGGCCCGCAGTAGTATATTCCTCTCCAGTTTTTTTCTTCTATGAGGTAGATGCCACTTCTGGAAAGCACTATGTGATCTATTTCTATGGTGCTGTATGGGCTAACTTTTAAGACCACACTGCTTAAAACTACAGCAGAGCGGGGGAGGAATAGACGCAAGATTTTATTTGTGGTAAATTCAGATATTTTACCTTTGAAGTAGTTGATACCTTTCTTAAAGTTGGAATAAAACTCTCTTCTTGTTACAGTATCCTGTTTATAGGACCTTGCAAACATATCAAACACCTCACTCCCCCGCTCTGTACTATCTTACATCTTTTGTGCTACCTTCAAGAAACCTTTAGCATTTGCAAACTGGGGATCTGGTATAACTTGTAGTTGATAATGTGTTCCTTTAAGCTGCGTAAAAAGGTCCACTGCTCCTCCGCCTGCTACAAAAACAGTACTTATTCGCTCGTATTTATCGCCCAGCGTGCTGAGTACTGTTTTAACAATGGCTTTAAAAGTCTCTTCTTTCAACTCGTTCAGCTCCTTTGAAAAGTCTATGAATTTGCCTCTATAGAATACTCTGCTGTCATGTATGATTGACATAAGAGTTTCTATATCAGCGTTTGAACCGGTTCTCTGGGTGTACAGCTTGTCAAGAACAGTTAAAACTCTTGACATACCTATGTCCACCGTGTTTGAAAGTTCTGGTATGAAATTCATTCTACCATCATAGTAAAAAACTGCAAAATCTGTTGTCTTAAAGCCTATGTCTATAAGAACTACATATGTGTTTTTAATAAGCTGTTCATACGTGTTATCCGACATTAAAGCGTGGTATACTGCTCCGGCTGCTTGGGGGAAAATGTTAACTTTTGCAAACTTTACTACTTTTATGGTGCTATAGTCAGGAAATTCTACAACGGCTCTAAAGTTTTTTATCTTATTCAAAAATTCTTCCTTCTGTACTTTGTACTGTTTAAGTGGAAGACCTGTAACAACATTGAGTTCTTCTTCGCTGTTGTTTATTAAAAGTGCAGCAGCAACTGCCATAAGTATTCTGGTTTCGTCGATTTCCACACGATGCGCTTCCAGATTAAATGTCCCAAACGGGCTTTCCCTTTTTGCAAGCTCCCCCACAAAGTAGTATCCTGTCGTACCGCTGTCTGTTGTTATTTTTACATAAAGGTTTTTTACTATATCTTCATCTTTTGATTTCGAAAATGCTTCTATTGTTCTTTCAAAGCTTTTTGCAACAATAGAAGGAAACAAAACTCTTCTGCCCTCGTTATTGATTGCTTTTGTATATCCGTAACCTACATCAAGACCTAGATACATGTTTATATCCTCTCCTTATATCTTTCCTACTGATATTTTAAACAAAAATATTTAAAAAGTCAAGAGTAATTTAATTAAAAGTATCTTCGTCAAAAATAGGTTCAAAATCCTCATCCGAGAAGATGTTATTAAGATCTGTTTCTTTTACATCCCCGTTCTGTACAGATTCTGCAGGCTCAGTATCTGCTTCTTTCTGCGGCTTCGCCGTTGGAGCAGGCAGCAGGTGAATATCTTCTGCGAGGACTTCTGTGACGTATACAGTTTTCCCGGTTAAATCCTGATAGCTCCTTGTGCGCAGTGTACCTTCTACTGCAATTAAGCGGCCTTTTGATACATACTTTTCAAGAATTTCAGCAAGCTTGTCCCATGCTGATATGTTGATAAAATCAGTTGGTCTATTACCATCCTGCCCGGTGTAGTTTCTGTCTACAGCTAGTGTAAACTTTACTACACTTGAACCTGATGGAAGCTGCATTTTCTTTGGATCTTTTGTTAACCTGCCAATTAGAAAAACTTTGTTAAGAGACATAAGACACACTCCTTTCACAAATTGTTTTTTAAACTTTCATAATAAAATAAAAAAAGCGGGGAACATCCCGCTTCTTAACTTGTGAACAACATTTTGTACGTAATTACAGCAGTGATGAAAATAATAAACATATTTGCAGATAATACCAAAGTTACTACAGTAGAACTTCTCCAGAAATTATTGTAAAGTGCAAACAAAGAAAATGACATCACAGTAATATATCCCACAATAAGTTTTAGCATATTTGTTATTTGATTATCTTTTTTTATAGGTTTCATGTTAAAACACTCCTATCATTTTATTGCGAATTGTTTTGCTGTAACCGGCTTGCTGTTTTATATGCATCATATACAGCATATCCCCAAACAATAGGAAGAAGGATAAAACCTACAAACACTACTGTTAGAATCCATGAAAGTACATTTGCTCCTACAATCAAAAATCCTTTTCCTATCTCTCCATTGTAAATCTGCCCAAGGCCAGGTATTAAAAACGAAAGGACAGCAGCAAGACCAGGATTTTTATTCATAAAAAAACCTCCTCTTAAAAGTTTTATAAAAATATCCGCACAGAAACCGAAATTTTTATATAGGTTTTAAATCTGTCTTATATTTGTTTCTTGAATAAAACCACTTTTGTTAAAATTTTCATCTATCAGCACTTCTTTTATGAAAACCTCTACAATTTCTGGATCAAATTGTGTTCCGGAATTTCGTTTCAGTTCTTCTACTGCATCTTCAAGACTCGAGGCTTTTCTATAAGGTCTATCTGAAGTCATTGCATCAAAAGCATCAGCTACTGCTACGATACGTGAAAATAAAGGAATTTCATTGCCCTTTAAACCTATATAGCCTTTTCCGTCAAAGTGTTCGTGATGATAAAGAACTGCTTCAGCAATGCTGCTGCTCATTTTTTTGCTCTTGATGTACTCATACCCATAAAAGACATGTTTTTTGACGATTTCTTTTTCTTCTTCATTTAGCTTTTCAGGTTTATCAAGAATTTGTTGTGGAATCCACAGTTTCCCTACATCATGCAGCTGCGCTGCCAGCAGCAGTTCCAAAAGACTGTTGTACGGCATTTTTAAGGCTTTCGCAATTCCTTCGCATATTTTTGATACACGTATTTGATGCTGTCTTAGTTGTTCTTCGATACTTGTTGTGTTTGATGCTGCGGTATACGGCTTCAAACAGCCCCTCCTTTCTTTTAAACTGTTACCCTTATTTTGCCTTCTTTTACATATTTAGTTAGAGTATGTTTAAAGCATTCTAATATTTTTTTGTCACTATATCTGCCATGCAAAATCCCTTCTTTAAAAAAATAACCTGTATTACAGCAATTTTTTGATTTTAACCCTCACACATGTACATTAACTGTTTTGTCTTTCTATCTGTTTCTTAAACACTGCAGCAAACCCAATTCCTTTGACATTGTCACAGCCCATATAACTGTATCCCTGTTCCTTAGCTTCTATAACAACAGCAGCAAGTTCTTTCCATGTACGAATACCTTGAACGTACATTTTGTCTCTGTCTTTGTATTTCTTTAACATTTTCTCACCTCGACTACTACTTTTCACATTTAAAATTTAACCCGTATAAGGGTTAAATTTTGAAATTTACCCTTATACGGGTGTGGTACTAAATTTTACTTTGCTTCTTTAAACGCATTTAATACACTCTCCACTATTTTACTCTTAAGTTCCTTATCAACAGGGTAGGCCATCACTGACCTTTGACCTTTTTTGTTTATATGATCAGGGAAAGCGACTACTAGGCCGCTGCGCGTTTGTATTATCCGCGTTGTTATTACAAGTGCATCATCCAGAAAAACCTTTGCGAAGCCTTTTAATCTGCCGTTTTCATATTTGTGAAAAACAGTTTTTGTAACTTCCATTGGTTCACCTGCTCCTTTCCTAATGTTTTCTTGTATGAAACATGAGGTTATACATGCCTGGAAAGTTTGAGATTCGAATCTCACCCCCCACCTGTCAGTGTGCATTTCCTATTAAAAAAAAGAGGCAGTTTTTTACTGCCTTTCTGCAAGCTTATTCAAAAATTTTCTGGACATCTTTCATGGAAATAGCGTCCAGGTCTTTAAAGTAGACTTTCCACTGCTTAGATGGTGAATTTACAACTACAATGAAATCTTTTCCCAGTTCTTTAATTCTCTTAGCTTCGCTTATAAGCCCAGAAGATACTATAACTCTTTTCGTTGAGTTGACCAGTACGGCATCTATAATTTCGTCAAGCATATTTGGCAGGTCGAAAATTATAATGTCAAAAGCACTGCGCCCAAGTTTAATAATTTCTTCCACGTCCTCTGCAGTAATGCTTTCTACAAAACTCCTTTTTGGCGGTGCCTGTAATATCGAAACATTCGGTTTGTACTTGATAAGATTTTGGAAAAAACTTTCTTTTGTTTTCTCTTTTAAATACATACCCAGGTGAGGAATAACCGGGAGTTCCAGCATGAAGCTCAGATCAGAGCCCCCGTCCTGAAAGTTAAAGTCTATTACAAGCATTCTTGCTTTTCTGTCAGCTTTATCTATCAATTTCTTTACAAGTGTAGTTTTGCCGGTGCCGCCTTTTACACTCCAAACAGCAACTACTTCCTGCCTTATAATTTTTATTTCTTTTCCTGTAACTGCTTTTTTTAAATAATCTCTGACACTGACCGCTCCATCGAAGTGTTCAGATACATCTATCCCATCAGCAATTACAAGGGTGTACTTTTTATGCTTTGCTTTTATCAGGGCAGACTCCAGCGACAGAGCAACATCACACGGCTCTAAATTTTTTACCTCCTGTATTGTTTTAATGTTGTTAGATATCAAAAGGTTCAAAACAATCATCCCCTTTGTCCATAGTTAAGAAAATGGAAATAGCTGGTCAATAATAGGAAGGTGCGATATAAGAACCGCAGCGAAAATTGCCGGACCAAATCGTATACTTGTCTTAAGGTATGTCTTTTCTTTTATGCCCACTGCAAGTCCGTATATCAACCCAAGAATTGAAGCAATAAAAACTATAACAAGGATCTTCTGTCCATAAAAGAATGAAAGAGCGGCAAAAAGTTTAACATCTCCTCCACCTATTGCTGAGAATTCTTCTCCATTTACTTCTCTGTAAGTAATAAAGAAGGCAATAACAAAGAAAAGCCCTATGGTATAAAGGTACCATATACTTGTGAAAAAGCGATTGGGATATAGGAAAGCGTTGACTAAAATACCGTAGATCAATATAGCTATTGAAACCCAGTTATCAATTTCGCCTGTCTTGTAGTCCTGCCATGCTGCATATCCTGTTAAGAGAAAAATTGGGAGAAAAATGTTTATATATTCCACGCATTTTGCACCTCCTTATTACAGACTAGAGGTTGGCAAGAATTTTCTTAAGCTGCAGTGCTGCTTCTTTTCTTGCCTGAAGTTCTGTTCTTACCTGCTCAAGCTCTTTCTTTACAGCTTCAAGTTCTTTTTCTGCTTTTTCTTTCTCTGCAAGGGCTTCTGCTATCTTCTGATTTAATTCTTCTGTCGCCTGCTGTACAGCTTTCAGGCTGTGTTCTTTGAATATAACTTCATATTTTGCTGCTACGGCTGATATATCCTTCTTAAAATCTTCAAAAATATGTCTGTAATCCACAGGTTCGCTCTGTTCGATATAAGATATATCTGCAGTTTTTCTGTCTGCTGTGCTGTCTTTTTTATAGCTACTGGTTTTTTCTTCACTGAATCCTGGTCTGGAGTCTCTGGATACTGTCAGTCTGTTTTCTCTTCCGGGCACTTCATCTTCACGACTGTATCCTGCTAGCTCCGTCTGCTGCTTACTGAAATGAACTTCTTTTTCTTCAAGGTCTTTATGTTCTATTTCTGAATAGCCATAAAGGTGGTCTTTAGAGGTATCTTTTTTGTTTTCAGGTATATAATCTACAGGTTTTTCTTTTGAAACATTTGCTGTTAATGTAAGTGCTACCTTTTCTTCGGCTTCCGCATCAGAAGCAAACACTATATTCTTTTTGTATTTGTTATCATGGTGCTCCTTGAAAGAATACACTTTTGTTTCTACTTTTGGCTCCGGTTTTACCCTGTATGGTTCAAAGCCTGTTGCGGGTTCTGGCCCGAAACTTTCAGGGACTGCTGCCTCATAAACAGGCTCTTTTGTTTCAACTGCACTTTTTTCATTAAGCAGTTCTTCAACGGCACTTATAATCTCAGAAACAGAGGCTTCTTCCGTAAAAACGTACTTGATGCCTTTTCTTTTCGCATAACTTTCATAATAGGGTGTAGTAAATAAAAGAATTTTCTTGTTTGTGTTTACATATTGGTCTATTTCTTCTTCTGAAAAACTGCTTACAACAAGCACATCAGCCTTTTCTATATCATCTGTTACATTCTCAATTTCTTTTGAAATTGTTGAATTAAGGATTTCGTAGTGAGTTTTAATATAAACCATATTTCCCCTCCTATTATCCTTGTTGTCATATTTTATTTCTGCAAAAGTTGAAATTTTGCTTTCCTCAGGCAAATCTTCAAATTCAGGTTCAAGATTGGTATCTGCAGGTTTTTCCTGCCTTTCTTGGTAGTTTATTTTTCTTTCTGCTCTGTCCTCGCTGGAATCTTCACTGGAACCCAGGTTTCCTACAGCTGCTGTTATGAACACCTGAATGTCATGCGGGTCAACTTTCTTAATCTCAGGCGGCTTAATTAAGAAGCTTTTCGGAATTGGCTCACCGAGGATAAATTTCTTGTAGTATTCCATGTGTTTTAATAATGCTCTGTTGTCAAAGGTTAACTGGAAGCCGTAACGCGGCACTTTAAATGTAATAATATTTTCGGGAATATTAACAAGTTTGGAGTTTGCTTTGTTTGCAATTATATCTATTTTGCTGAGGTTTATCAGGCCATCATTTTCAAGCCAGTCCAGCACACGTGCTGTTCTTAAAGCTGTCACTTTTTCATCTTCTGTTACGACAATAATTTTGTCCGAATTTTTTAGAACTTCTATACTGTTTTCTATAAGACCTGGTTGTATGTCGAATACTGAAATTTCAAAATTGCTGTCAAGCTCCATTAAAAGTTTGTCTATTTCTTCTCTTGTGAACTTCTCATGTGTGTCAGGATAACCGCCTGTTATAACGTAAAAATTTCTCTTTTCCGGTTTCTGCACCACCTTCCTTACTCCATTTTTTACTGCCCTGAGCAGATTATTGTCTTTGCTTATGTCAAGCAGTGAAGGAAAATCTCCTGGCGAAAAGTCAAACTCTATAATGCAGGTTTTCCTGCTCTGAGACAAAAGTTCTGCCAGGGCAAGCGATAAAGTTGTTTTACCAACTCCGCCTTTGGGTGAAAAAATTGAAACAATCACATTACCCCTCCTCAGTTCATTGAAGTGTTTTTTGCTTCTAATAAATAAGGTCCTGTACTGCGCAGGACCTTATTTTGTAATCGTCGACTTGTAATAATCGCAGATTATATTTTTTACAGTTATTGGAATTGTTATTGTTTTAGTTAATGTTCCTCTATAAGCTGTAACTACTACATTGTAAGTTCCATCTTTTGTATCTTTAGGTATAATCACAACTTTGTCATATCCTTCGCTGCCGCCCTGTCTTGTATGCCACTCTCCGTTAGTTCCTGGTATCAAATCTGTAACGTTAGTATTGACAAATTCATTCTTGGGATACCACACCTGTGCTGTAACACGTTCAGCCTGCGGGGAAATCACGCTTATTCTCATCGCTTCACCAGCAGCGTATGTGGTCTTCGCAGTGTTGTTTACAAGGTCAAGAAGCATTACTGCAACTTCTTTCTCAACCATGTTACCTTCGTTGTCTTCTGCAACAACTTTATACGTTTTTTCTACTGCAGGTACAGTAAATGTTACAGCAAATGGATTTGCGTTTCCTGTATTGGTATAGCTGTTTACAAGTTTTGTACCTTCATAAAGTGCTATATATTTTACTCCGGAAAGGTTATCTGTAGCCTTTGCTGTAATCACAACAGAAGTACTGCTTTGAGACTTCCAATCAACTTCAAGTATAGGAGCCGTTTTATCAACCATGATGGGGCCAAAATAGCCGTAAACCTCATTAAGAAGCATGTCTGAAGCATAGTAATGCAGGTACCATATCCCTTCTTCATTGATTACTGTTTGCGCAGATGCTGGATTAGATACTGGATTCCAGCTTGTAGGACGTACAGTAGACTGAGAAATGGCATATTTTGCTTCTTTTATGCCGCCATTTTTTATACCTTTCTGCAGGTCTGGATAATCGTCAATGAATTTGTAGTTTACAGTTTTTGATTTATCGTTCAGTTTATTAATCCCTACAAGACTTGCCTGCGGTGGAGTTAAATCAAGGTGCACAAGCATTTCCGTAGGGTCGTTTTGAGACACTCTGGTCTGGATAACAGCAGCTCCGGCTGGTACTGTACACTGAGCATCTGTATAGTCCTGGACCTTTATTACAACCTTCATGTTCTTCATGCTCTTGTTGAGTGCAGTATAGGCTTCTTTGGGAATGTATCCGTATCCTATTTTAGGGCTGCCGTTAGAAGCAATTACTGTAGACCCGTTTTCCCATATAATATCCTTAATTGTTCCTGTAATTGGAATCCCATTCTCATCAATCAGGTACACCTGTCCTTTCTGCCAGTTGGGGTTATCCGGGTCTAACATTGTGAATTTAATAAAAATACCATTTTGAGCTGTTTGTGTCTGAACAGTATCTGTATGAACATTTCTAGTACTATTAGAATGGATTGGAGTATCGCTATGTGAAGAAGGAACATTTGTATGATCTTCATAGTCTGTATGTCTATCATCCCATCCAAGCCAATCCGTATGTTCTGATACGTTATAATGAGGATTATAATAGTCCCAATGACTGCTTTGATCTGTGTGCTGTGGGGTAGAACTATCTGTATGAGCTGGTATTTCCCCATCTGCGTACAGGCTGCCGTAAGGTTTATACACATTGGCTGTTGTCAGCGCTCCATTAAAGCCAAATATAAAGTTAATAAATTCTGCTCCATTTTGGACAGTTATCTCTGGAGGGGAATTCTGCTGAATAAGTACAGTTACTACTTTTTCTGGACTTTCAAATTTAACTCCATTTAAGCTCTGGTTTCGTGCTACTGCTTTTATCTCGTAATAGCCATCATAGGCTCCAACCTTTGTATTGCCTACTTTCAGAGGATCTATAGTATTTAATGTATATGTTACTGCACCATCTTTGTCCTGAATTTGATTCGTCAGAAGAGGTACCCACTGTGAAACATTAGGAGTACCGTCTATATTTTTAACTCTTCTAATATAAAGGTCATAGTACACAGTTTTGCTGCGGACATCCTGAGTACCATAGCCATCAGTATTTTTATCGTAGCTGTAAAGTCCTATAATTACGTCGCCCTTTAGTCTAGTATAGGGAATATAAAAAGCTGGAGATGAAGGTACATAGTCGTCATGATCAAATCCCACATCAGTATGAGTAGTGTAATCTGTATGCTGGGTTTGATTTGTATGAGGGGTTGTATTGGTATGGTTTGTAGTATCACTGTGGGTTGATGGGTAGTCAGTATGGGGATAGTAGTCTGTATGAGGATAATAATCGGTATGCTGCCCCCAGGTATCGGTATGGTAATTATCTTGCCCGTATCTTTGATAATGGGCATAACCATCGTTGTGTCCTTTAAAATCTGTATGCGGATTATCATAATGCCCACTTCCTACTCCGTTATTCATATGAGCATATCCATCTTGATGTGAGATATCTGTATGGGTACTTGTACCCTGATCAAAGTGTGCATTAGGAATATCAGTATGAGGCTGCCATGTTCTATTTGTATGTTCATCTGTATGCGGCGTATAATTATTATGTGAACCAGTAGAATCGGTATGAGAATTATAATCTGTATGTGGACTACCGTAATCTGAGTGCTGAGAATGCTGATTATAAGTAGCCTGGTCAGTATGATTGTTATTATCTGTATGCGGATTTGTATCATTATGCCTGTTGCTTATCAATGTTTGCTCTTTTTGCCTTTCTTCATCTCTTGTTTGGTTTATAAAATCTTGAAATTCTTGAGTATTAAATGCTGCCATAACAGCAAATTCAACAAACACTGGCGTAAGCACTTTTCGCCACCTCCACAAGATATCTCATTAGATCTTCCTTCCTCTTTTGTTCATTTATTTTAATTACTTCTTCCGTATCATCCCCGAATATAACATCTACATGACGAAAATATGGTGGATTAGAATCTTTCATGTAATTAATACCCCTAAACACTTGATATTCACTGCAGTTTAGTAAATCATCTTTATTGTACTCAAGTTTAATATTTAACTTAAGTTCTTCAATTATCTGGTAAATTTCTTTCACACTGTAAAAACCATTTTGCAGCATTATTCTTCTTGCTGCAGGATTAAGCTTATCGTGTAAAACATCTACATCTCTTAAAACATCATACACATCATTAAATGCACGTCTGAAGAACTCACAGTAATTTTCTTCAGTACCTGCAGCAGTCCCGGTAGACTCTATTGCCGAAGCATTGCATCCACCTTTGCACGCAAACCAGTATCCGCATTTTGCACACTTGGTTCTAAATCTTTCCTCTACTTCCCTTACCAAAGTTTTATAACCTTCTGATTGGAAAGCTTCATCAATACTATTAATTTCAAATATTGTCCCCATTTTGTACTTATCTGGATAATATCTGTCGCATGGATATATTTCTCCAAGTGGATTTACTCCAATCCATTTGTACCTGCAGTCTTGATTTTTGCATGTCAGCTCTCCTGTAGCTCCTATTACAGCAGCTAACATTTCTACTGCTGATCTCTCATATATGCCATTTTCGTCATACAGCCAGTATTTGAAGTATTTTATATATTCCCTTTCGTAATCTTCTGGTGTTAACTCAAGACCATACTTTTCTGTTTGCTGTGTATGAAAAACCATGTTCATACTTGGGCTTATTCCTCTCTGTTTATAAAACTCATAGATTTTTATCATGTCTTTATAATTTTCTGACGTTATAACATCTATTACACCGAGTTTTGGACCTATCCTTTGTGAAAGTTCTAAAACTTCTTCAAGCTTTCTTGCTAATTCAACATCTTTAGGATTCTCTTGTTTTCCCTGTGAAATTACTCTTAACTTTTCTTGATACATTGCATTGTAGCTCATTCCTGGTTTTATATTATACTGCTTAAATAAGTTAAACCATTTTTCATTAAAGTTTGTTCCATTAGACATTATATGAAAATCAAAATCTATCATTGGATATTTAGGGAATATTTCTTCATATGCTTTAATATACCACTGAATGCCAACCATTGTAGGTTCCCCGCCGTGCCAGATAAACTGTACATGTTCAGTATATTCTGACAGCAGTTTTAAAAGCCTGTCCAGTACTTCAAATGACATATCAACTTTTATCCTTTCTCTAAACGGCTTGTCATAGCAGTATTTGCAGTCCAAATTGCATCTGTGAGTAGGTTTTACAAGGACAGAAAAGTGCTTAACTTTCGGATTAACCAGATAAAATTTTCTAAAAAGAGCGTTATAAAACTTTTTGTAAGCAAAATAACTTTGAGCCAAAAAGGTTATTTTAACACCATTCTCAACATCTTCAACCTCTATTACTTTTTCCCCTTCATTAACACGTCTGGTAAGATACTTCCACTTCTGGGGTTCCGGAGTTTCAATTATAATGCTTTTTATAATTTCAGGGTTGTCTACATGCATTATTTGAATGTTCTCTTTCTGCATGTACTCTAAAATAGGGTTTTGGTATGGTGGAAATTCATTTCTTAAAATTGACTCTGTAAACAGTGGGATAGATTTTTCTTTGTCCTTATTTGAAAAGTAAATTTTGTAATAAATAGGATCCAGATAAAATTTGTTCATTACCGAAAAATCAACTGCATTGAAGACTTGTGGGTTCAAGTAAATGCCAGAACTTGCCCTAAGGCCCTCGATATAAGAATCCCACGCCTCCAGGTCTTTTCTTTCAATCACAAGGGTTATCTGAGGAGCATGTTCAGTGCCATCGTCATATATATGTCCTTCACAGGATGAATAAGTATCAATATATCTATCTATACATGCTTTAACCAAAGGTCTGATTCCCTCTTCTACCTCTTCTAAAAAATCCGGGGTTCTGTTATTAAGAATTAGTGAATAAGAACCCGGTACTCCATTTAAATTTATGTTTCCGTACTTGCTTTTTTTCTGAAGCATAAAAAACACCTCCTGAAATAAAAGAAGACAGGCTCCGCGCCTGTCTTTTATATGCTAATAGCATGTTTTTATTTTCCATCCCAAGGATAAAGTTCAATTGCCTGTCCATTCTGATAAAGGTATCCATAAGATGGATAAAATATTGCATATTCTCCAATATACTGGTCCTGATACTGTGGCTCATTTTTTAATTCTTCAATACCGTTTCCAAATTCCATGGGAATTTTTTTGCTTATATACACAGTATTGTTTTTTTCATCAAACTTAACTCCATATCCAAAAAGATATGCCTGCATTCTCAAAGGAAGGTAGGTAGTTCCACCTGCTATATCCGTAATCAGTGGTGGAATATCCATTTTATACGTTTTATAGTCATCCCGCCCAGAATAAGGACTTCCGTTCTTTTTGTAATAAACTATTGCATACTGGAAGTTTTGCAGGAATTGAGCTGTTAATAAATCATTTGTCCCTGGAATCGGATAGTTTAAGATTATCCATGTTGCAGTTTTTAAATCATCTGTTCTTCTTAGCTTTTCCAAGTCTGTTTTAAAAGGCATATTAGGATAAAAATAAACTTTTTCTTCTTTGGGCGTAGGATTCACAGGTGTATTCGTCACATAATAAGTAAAAGCTCTTGCTGGCAGCATTATTCTTCCTTTTATGATAATCACAGGACGGTTGTACAATTTTTCAAAATCTACAGGTTTCCCTTCTATGTATATTTTCACGTTTGATTTGTAAATCTTAATATCCGGATATCCAATTACTTTGTAGTTTGTTGGCGTTCCAACTTCCTGTGTTGTGTCTGCCTTTACAGGAATACTATATGCTAACGTGAAAACAAATGTTAATGCAACTATTAAAGCTATAAACTTTTTCATAGCATCACTCCTTAAAAAATTTTTCAGTTATATTTTAAATCTTTTTGTTTAAAAAGTCAAGCATATTTAAAGATAAATTTACTGGGCTGTGCAGAGATAAAATACTGAAAACTGAGATAAAGAACATTTTTCTTAAAAACTTCAAACTGTTCTGCACAGATTTTCATAAACTCCAGCACAGTATTTTTTTCAGGCAGCCTCCAATATGGAAGATATATTTTTATGTCTTCCATATCATATAAATACTGCAGAAGGTGTTCCTCAAATACTGTACTTAAGATAGCATCAAAAAGTTTTTTTGAAAGCTCTTTTCCCAGCTTTTCTTCTTGGTTTTTTATTTTATTCAGCAATTCCTCATCTGCATTTATTATTTCGGCAGCAGTACAAATGCCTTTAGCTTTTATTTCTTCTTTCCATCTTCTCATTACCTGCTTCTGTTCCTCAAGTATTGTATCGTACTGCACTATATTTTCTCTTATTTTGTATGTCAGAAGCGATACATTCTCCTGCACCTCATCCAGAAGCTTCGACAGTGCTTTAATTTTATGCTGATAGTCTTCCAGCTTGATTTTTTTAAGCTTTAAAAAGTATTTGTACTGCTTCGAGTTTAAAAAATCAAAAATTTCATCATCAAAAGAAATTAAAAACAGGCTTTTGCCCGGAGCTCCCTGCCGTGCTGTACGACCTTTCACTTGATTGTCTATCCGCCTGTCAGGGAACCTGCCCAGAGATATTAAAAGCAGTCCTCCATGTTCTTCTGCTTCTTTATCAACTATAATATCAGTACCTCTTGATACCATGTTTGTTGAAACTGTTACTGCACCCGCACGGCCTGCTTCTTTTATTATTTTCTCTTCATATCCTGCAGTAAAAGAATTGAGAAGAGTACAGGAGATACCGTTTTTATTTAAAATCTCCCATACTTTTTCTGATTCACCATCGTCGTTTGTAATTATCAAAGCTGGCTGCCTTTGGGGCTTAACATTTTTCAGGTAATCCACCAAAAACATATATTTTTTGTTCTTGTTTTCAAAAAACAGGTCATTATATTCTATACGCTTTACAGGAAAGTGTTCAGGAATTACTATAACAGGGAGATTATAAATTCCCTCAAGTTCCAGTCTTGCATCATACAGAGTGCCGCTTGTTCCAGCTATTCTCTGATACTTTTTAAAAAACACCTGATATGAAAGGCTGTAGTTAAAAAGGTGTTTTAATGTAACAGGAACTTTTTCTTTTACTTCAAGGGCAGTGTGGAGATATGCATCGAGCTTCGTGTCAGGCATCTTTCTGCCGCTCTGGCGGTTTATGAGAATTATTTTGTTGTCCTCTACTATATAGTCTCTTCCTCTTTGATAGAGGCTGTAAGCCTGAAGCACTGCAAGAAGTGCTTTGTAAAGCTCAAAGTGGGTTTCTATAAAGTTTTCAGTGCTAAACAGCTTTTCAAGCTTTTCAAATCCTTTTTCTGTGAGATAAAGAGTGTTAAGATAGGTAGAATAAACATAGTCTGCGTCTTCGGGCTCTTTTTTAAGTACAAGGTCTTTTTTCTCTATTTCTCTGCCTTTAAGGTAGTCAAGAAGCTTTTCCGCTGCTTCAAAATATTCCACATTTATTTCATGATACTTCCCTGCAGAAACAGAGAATTTGGTATTGGCATTATCAAGAAGAATATAGTCTATTTCATCCAAAATTGCATTCTTTAAAGGAAACTCATAAGAGGGGCTTAATTCGTTTCGAAGATAATCGAATATTAAATTTACAGAAGATGAATATACAATCTGCTTTTTATAAAGTTCAGCCTTATTTTCATCTTTTAAATTAACGCCGGAAGAAATATTTAAAAAATCAAAAACAGGTTTTAAATTTTTAAAATCTCTTTCTGCAAGATAATCATTAACTGTTGCTATATGAACAGTATCTCTTAAAGAAGCAGCAGCTGCAGCAGCTGCAAAAGTTTTCCCCTCTCCTGTCTTCATTTCTACTGCAAAACCATAAGCAAGTCCAAATGCTGCTGTTATTTGCTCATCATAGAGAGTTATATTGAGTACCCTTTTTAGTGCTATGGCAGCCGCTGCAATTCTTTCGTGAAGAGAATTTGTATTCCAATAGAGTTTGACTATTTCCCTGTCAGGAGTATTTTCTAACCTTTTTACTAGCCTTTTTACAAAATGCGTTTCTTTTTTAAGCTTTTGTATTTTTGAAAAGTTGTATATAGAAAAAAGCCAGTTTTTCATTGTAAAATCACCTTATTTTTCCTATATCGACCCTGTATACCACATCCCAGTTTATTTTTATTTTTGCTTTATCAATTATTTCTTTTGCTGTTTTCACCACTATGTCCTGCTTTTGTGTATCAGTCAGCCATGTTTTTAAGTAGTCTTTTACTTCTTCAAAAGATTTTTGGGATATATTTTTTACCATTATGATTTCATAGTAATCGCCTCTGTTAATTGGTTCAGAGATTTGTCCTTCTTTTATCCTAGTAAGGTCATAGTTGATAAGCGAAGAGTATTGCGAAAGAGGCATATTGCCTATAAAACCTCCATTATCTTTTGAAGAAAGGTCAATTGAATATTTTTTAGCAAGATCTTCAAATTTGTCGCCTTTTAAAAATGCTTTCACAACTGTTTCGGCTGTTTCTATATCTTTAACATCTATTCTGTATATATCACCCGTAATAAACTGTTCAGGATGTTCTTCATAATACTTTTTTACTTTTTCATCGCTGACTTCAACCCCGCGAGTTTTTAAATCGTAAAGTTTGTTTGCCATGGCGATTTTCTTTATCAGCTCTTCGTCTTTAATGTAGGGATAGTATTTTTTTGTTTTTGAAATATCACCTTCTATCAATGTTATTTTTTCTTTCTGTGCTTCCTGGGCTGCTGCATATATGCTGACAAGAGAATTCACTGTATTCTCCTTAAAAATATCTTCAAAAGTCTTACCAGAAGAATATTTTTCGTTCCATTTGATATTTGGATTGTTTTTCAAAAGCTCTTCTTTTTGGTTCTTGAGATAGTCTTTATAAACAGAAACAGGGATTTTTTCATTATTAACCACTGCAGCAGCTGAGGGTTTAAAAAACAAAAAATACACCGCACCGGCTGCAAGTATCAAAATGCTGAGCATTACAACCAGACGAATTGACATAACTGCTTTTTTGTTCATTTTAATTCTCCTTCCTCTACAAATTTTTCAAAAATCAGGCTTGTATCATTTTTAGGTACATCCTGTCCAAAAAAGATTTTATCACCTGCATACAAAACACCCATATTCAAAGCTCTTAAAGTCGATCTCACAGGGATATAAACTTCTCCATCTACTACTAAAGCAGGGTATGGAATCCTGTAAACTGCACGCTTTTTAACGCCGTCAACTATTGTGTATCCCCAAAGGTGAGGGTCGTTAATCTTAAGCGTGATAGTTGTATTGTAAACGGTAAGTGTCACATAGTCTCCAGAAATTGAGTATTCGCCGTAAAGTATTTTTGCGAGATCAGAAATTTTGATAAGGCTGTATTGACCTTCGGCTTCTATAAGGCGGGCATCGTACGGCTCTTTGCGAAATGTGGTCGTGATCTTGTAATCAACATACTGATAGTTTTTAAGCCACTGTTTTCCCCTTTCTTCAAGTTTACCTTTGTCGGGAAAGTTTAAATTCTGTTCATAATGTTGCTTCTGCCCCGTTTTTATAAAAGACAATGCAAGAATTATAACAACAGCGATTAAAACCACTTTTAAAATCACTTTGTTTATATCAAAAAGCACCATTCCAAAGCACCACCTTAAGGGGTTTCTTCTATCGGCATACTTGCCTTCCCTATAATCGTCTGGTCAGGATCGAGTTTTAAAAATTTTGTCCAGAGCCCATATTTGGGGAAATTATATGTTACAACTACTGTTACTGTATCACCAGGATTAGTTGAATTGTATAACACTTCTACAGCTGCTCTATTCTGCCAGTCAAATAGAAATTTTGAAGCGTATTTCTGAAATGCATCAACAGCATATTTTTCAGGATCTTCAGGATGTGCTGCGGCTGCTTTTGCAGAAACAAACGCTGCCTGCTGCACATATACATGAGCATAACCCATTGTGATAAGCTGGGCAAATGAAATAAAAAGAATAAAAAGCATCAAAATAACAAAAAGAAAAGATATAATATTTTCAGACCCTTTTTTGTTTTTTAGTAAAATTTCAAGCAATTTTACCACCATCCTTTGCTGGTTACTTTTGACCCAGTTTGAGGCAAAGCTTTCTGTGGTGGATTTTCTATTTTGAGAATCTCTTTTTGGTAGATTTGAATAATATCACTTCTAATAAGCTGCTTATATTCCTGATAAAGCTGGTATTCTTTCTGTGATTTAAAAATCTGATACGAAAGAGATATCTGCTGTTTAAAGGTTTCCTCTATGTTTCTTCTGATTGCAGCCATTACAGCATTTATTTCTTCATCATCTCCATAGTTTTCATTATAGTTTTTGGCTACCCGCCCTGTAATTCGGCCAATATCTTCTAAAAGCCTTCTTGAAAGTTTAATCTGCTTCACATATGCTTTTGCTATGTCTGTCTGAAGGGCGTTCATATCATAGAGATATTCTAAAAGCTTTGCTCCAAGCACTGCTACGGCCTGCCAAAACCATTCTTCGTTTTTAAAAGACCTTGAAAACTCATCTGCTATTTTTTCTTTCTTTACAAAAGCTTTGTCCACAAGGAGTTTGTATGCATAGTATATAAAGCAGCTGAAGTACCTTGCCTGCCACACTCCATTTTCAAAATGTTCTGGATGACTTTCTCTGTATTTTGCCAGTATACCAGGCCTTGTACCTTTACTTGTTATACTGTCGTTTATCCAGCTTAAAAGCCTTTGTTTGGATGCATAAACATCATTTCTAACATCCATAAGCTCCGAATAGCGTATTCTTGTATATTGTTCTGCCATGAAAATTTCGAATGCTGTGTTGTATCTATTTAAAATTTCTCTCCTTATTTCTTGTTCATAAAACTGCTCAGGATTTTTATAAATCACTGTTGAGGTCGGTTGTGTATTCAACCTCAATCACCTCATTTTCTCTTATTCTCCACTTTGAAAGCTTTTCTATACTTTCTTCAAGTGTTTTGATTGCTCTTTCAAGAAGCATTTGAGTATTTTTCTCTGTTGTTGGGTTTCTTTTCTGCATTAAAACTTCAATTGCAGCCGTTCTTCCTGCTACTTCTTTAGAAAAATTAGCTAATGCTTCTGTAAGTTCAAAACTCCATTTTTCTTCCATATAAGCCATTTCATACTCCCGATGCAGCTGTACAAATTTGTCCACTTCTTTTCTTAACGTTTTATTTGTTTCTTCTAATTTTTTCATGTTTTCTAAATACTGCTGATTTTTTTTCTCAAGTTCTTCTTTTTGTACCTCCAGTTCTTTTAATTTTTGTGTCAGCTGTTTTGACTGTTCTGTTACTACTGAAAGTGTCTTTTTAAGCTGAATGTAATCATCAGGTACTTTCTCAATCACTTCAGGCTTTATTTCAGCAATTTTCTTTTCAAGCTGTTTTTTCATTTCTTCTGCTTCTTTCTTCTGCTTTTCAAGCATCATAATTGTGTACTGCATTTCTGAATGCTGCTTTTTGTACTCTTCCATTTGTTTTCTTAAGCTTTCTATTTCACTCCTTTTAAGTTCAGTTATGGCTTCACCGAGGGTGTTGTAAAGTTCTTTCTGCTGCTCAGGTTCAAGATATGCAAGCTGCTCTCCTGCTTTTGTAGTTAGTTTGCCTTCTTCAACAAGTTTCTGGAGTTCAGGTATGAGTTCATTGAGTTTTTTAATTTCAAAATATCTGCTTTTACTTAATCCTATATTCTCCATAATCTCTTTTTGGGAATTTTTGGTTAGTAATTGTCCGCCGGGCGGACATTGATATGAAGAATTTACCAGTATGCTTTTTCTGTCTCCACCTCTTTTTACACCATATATCCTTTCCAACTCTAAAATACATCTTGCCAGCTTCATAGGATTTAAATTGCCTATACCTCTCTGCCTCAAATTTGTCTCAATTAAATCTTTTAGCATCCAGTCTTCCTTTGTCAGCCCATCTTTGTCCTCATAGGTTCGTACTTCACATGGCACTTCTTTTAAACCCAGTTCTTTTGCTGCTTTCAGCCTTTGGTTGCCTGATATGACAACATAATCTTGTGTTACTATAAGAGGTACTATTATCCCACTAGTTTGTATGCTCTCAACAAATTCCTGCCAGCGTTCGCCCTCTATGTCGTCAAAAAATTCCCTGTTGCGGGGATGCTCTTTTAACAAATTAATATCTATCATTTGCATAAAAATTCCTCCTCTCTGCTGGTGTTTCTAAAAAATAAAAAAAACAGGTGTTAAACCTGTTAACTCTATAATGCCATATTTTCAATAATCTTCTTCTTTACAACTGTAACTACAATATATTTTTTCATACAAGTAATTACATATCTAATAATATATCGAATTGAAATGTATGAGTATCAAATCTTGTATATAGGCTATCTTTTACATTTTAAAAGGAAATATTAAAAAAACTCGCAATGCTTTATCGTAATTTTTTTACCATTTTTTATAATACTCACTTTAAACAGCTTGCTTAACCAGTTTTCAGACATTAATACTGTGTTATTTTTTAAAATTATTTCATCTGAGAGATTAAACTTTGTTTGATCTATTTTTATTGTTTTTTCTTTGCCAATTATATAAAGTATTTTTTCGTTGTCTTTGTTATCTTCGTTAGCAATAATTGATCCATTGTTTTCGGTATTTTTAATAGAAATAACCAAAAGTAAATTTTTAGAATCAGTAAAAATTCTATCTCGTGATACTCCGGCTGCCATGGCTACAAAATCTACCGGAAGATACAGCTTACCATTTATAATTTCAGGAGCAGCTTCAAGTTTTACCGAAGTATATGCCGGTTTATCAAAATAGTGATTTCCCAATTGGGCTTCTGTAGAACCAATCTCCATGTAACTTGGATAATTACAGGTGGAATGCATACCGGAAAGAGCAAGAAAAATCCAATAAGGAAGCATAAGGGAAAAACTGTATAACAAAAATTGTTGAAAATCAAATTTAAAAGCGTCTTGATATCTTCTGCTGTCTTTTTTTATTTTTGCTAATTTTGCCTTTGACATAAAGTTTTCCCCTTTCAGATATTTTTGGGTTTCATATACACCGGAATATACTTTACTTAAAAAAGAAGCAAGGACATACTACTTTACCACTTCTAGCTTTCTGCTCTGCACTTTGATAGAACTTCTCAAGTTTATCAATAAAGATCAGCAAAGTGGTTGAAAAGTCGTTGTATTTGTAATCAGGCAGTTTCTCAATGTCCATAAGCTCCAATATGCCTGTTGCATTTGCAGTAATCTTTTTGATTTCTTCAATAAGCTTATCTGCAAGCTCACACTGTTTCTTTGCTTCAATTCCGTACTGCTGCTTCAGTTGTTCCAGTTCGTACCTTATATTTTTGACCTCTGCTTCTGCTCTTGCTTTTTCTTCCAGCGCCTGCCTTTTTTCTTCAATGGCCTTTCTGCGAAGTTCATCAAGCCTGTTTTTTTCCTGCTCAAGTTCGTTGAGGCGCTTTGTTAACTGCTCTGACTGCTCCTTAATTGTTTTTAATGTGCTTTTTAATTCTTCATAATCGTCAGGTACTTTTTCAATTACTTCAGGCTTTATTTCAGCAATTTTCTTCTCAAGCTCCTCTTTTATTTCCTCTGCTTCTTTCTTCTGCTTTTCAAGTGCTGTGATTTTGTTCTGCATGTCTAAATACTGCTTCCTGTATTCCTCCATCTGCTTTCTTAAGCTTTCTATTTCACTTCTTTTAAGATCAGCTACTGCATCACCGAGAGTATTATAAAGTTCTTTCTGCTGTTCAGGTTCAAGATATGCAAACTGTTCTCCTGCTTTTGTTGTCAGTTTGCCTTCTTCAACAAGTTTTTGTAATTCAGGTATTAAGTCATTGAGTTTTTTAAGTTCACATAACCTTCTTTCTTTTAAACCCATTATTTCAGCAAAATCTTTTTGGGAAATATTATTAGAATAACTGGAATTTTCTTCATATCTATCGGCACCGAGCGCCGTTAAAGTTTCTTCGAAAACTTCGGCAATTGTTTCTTTTAGCGCCCAGCCGTATTTTTGGTAAATGTCTTTGTTTGCTTTTATCCACTCAGGAGACAGCCGAATAGAATGAACTTTATTTAAACCTTTATAGTATGTTATAGCACATTTTGTATTTATTTTCTCACTCATCAGTGTACAGTGATAAACTCTGTACCAGCTATCTGACTCATAGACCTTTTCAATGTTAATCTTAATATTTTTTAAAAGCTTCTCTGCTTCTTTCTTCACAGCAGTTTCTTCAAATTTATCGCAAATAGTTAAAACTGCGATAAGAGCTGTGGGTAATCCGAATATAACAGTGCCTGCAGTAAGATAAGACGTACTCCAGCCTTTTATAAAGCCTGCAGTAATATAGCCTACCAGTGTCAAGAAATATACCCAAATATGGATCTCTATCATACAAATTCCTGGTTACCCAAACTGTACAAAAATGTACAGTTTAGATAGCTAGGGTATTTGTAGTCCGCCCTTCAGACTTTCCCAGCCCCAGCAGGCGGTTTTTGGGAAAGCCATAGCCCCTGCCCCAAGAAGCAGGAACTCGTGCCCTTACGGGTCTCTCCACTTACCCTGAATTAATAGTTCCTTCTCTCAATAATTTAGTTCAACTTCCACTTGTAAAAAAATTTTTCCATTGAAGTTTGGCTATTTCAGCAGCCGTTTTTCTGTATTCTGTTAAAACTGCCCTTATTTTATAAATTTTATTTTTGTTTGCAAAAGACGGATAAACATAAGCCCCAATTATTCTATTCTCTTTCTCTTTATGTTTCATTGCTGATTTCCTCCGTGATTTCTTTTATAATTTTTTCAGTTTTTCTTTTTGCTCTTCTTAATCCATAGAGTTTTGCCGAAAAACTGTATATAATAGATACAAAATCCTGAACTATGTCTTCTTTTTCTTCTTCTACGCTATTAACTACTTCTATAGTTTTCCCTTGCTCTTCACACAAAAGTCTGATAAAGTTAAACCCGAATCGTGTCAATCTATCCTTATGCTCAACAAGTAGAATTGAGTAATCTTTCTTTTTCAAAAGCTTTACAAGTTTAGGTCTTGCATCGTTTACTCCTGAGCCCACTTCCTTGACTATGTACTTTATCTGGTAACCCTTAGCTATAGCATATTCTTTTAATCTTTCCGCTTGCCTTTCAAGATTATCCTTGTTTTCATGACTTGAAACTCTTGCATATATAGCAGCGGTTTTTGGCTCAGGTTCAGTGTTATTTTCTTCTTCAAGAACCACAATAGTACCTGTAGGCAGCTGTCTTGCATTAGGCAGCTTACCATCTTTGAACATTTGCCATGCTCTTCTATAACTTATCCCCATTTTTTTAGCCCACTCTGATAACTTCATTCTTATACCCCTCTTTTTTATTCTTTTCTACTTAAAGTATAACATAAATATCTATATTCGTCAACTAATTTCTATAGATTTAAATACTTGTTCCTATACCCCCTGGAAGAACAATTATCCCGTCAGGTTTTTTATTTTCTATTTTCTTGCTTATTTTCTTTATAATCTTTTCTTTTTTTAGCTGCCCCAAAGTAGTTTGCCCTAATTTATAATATTGGTATCTTCCAAGATGAAATGGAATAATTTGCCTTAATTCTTCACTCATTTTATCACCCCTTAATTTTTGAGGTCAGTTATGGTTCATTCAAAAATACTACAAAAACTCTCTTTTAGGGAGTCACTTTTTAATCCTATCCTGCGGCAAATCCAAACAGCTTGGAATGTTATTATAATCCCAGCAAAATCTTTATTTTTTCCTCTAATTCCTGCAATTTTTCTTTTGGTATTTGTCCTATCTTTCTTACAAGTCTTTCCTTGGAAATTGAACATATGTCCTCTGGTTTTACAAATGAAACCTTTGCAAGCCTACTACTGTCGGGCTGTATTTCTGCGTACAGTGGCATGTTTTTGTTTTTGTTAGTTACTAGGACAACTCATACTTTTATTTTTCATATGTTTTGTTATGCTGGGCTGTTTTCTTTTGAAACACTGCTGCATATCCAATGTCTGGCACATTATCGTATCCCAGATAGCTGTATCCTGCCGCTTTGGCTTTCTGAACAACGTCAACAAGCTGCTTCCAGGTTCTGATCCCTTGAATATAAATTTTGTCTCCTCTTTTGTACTTCTTCAGCATAAGTTACCACCTGCTCTCAAACCAGCAGCTTAAAATAAATCAATCCCTTCATGTGCAGTATGTTTAGAAAAATCCAGCCCAACCAGACTGTCACCATTAAATACGCAGCAATTCCCGCAAGGAATAAAAGAAGGTAAATTACAAATCTAATATTGTTCTTTCTCAGTGACTCTTTCATTTTTAAAAAAGCAGCAGCCACAGCCTTATAAATCATTACTGTTACTGCAAAGTTAACAAAAAGAACTAGGCCAATTCCCAGATACAGGTTGTTTATCGCAAATACGGGTAAATAAATTAAAAGTACCGGGCCTGTCATTAACAAACCTATTCTTATTTCTCTTTCCATAAAAACAGCTGCAAAACCTTTTAACATTCCGTTTTTATACTTTTGAAAAACTGTTTTCGTCACTTTCATAAAAATACTGGCTCCTTTCATTTTTTAAAATGTTAAAATTGAAGCTAAAACAGCAGCAGTAAAAATTGCAGGTGCAAAATTACTTCTGTCCTAAAATAGGTTCTGTCCTTGATTCCTCTTCCAATTGCACCGTTTGTTGTAATGTATATTACAAAAAGCACTGCAAATACAAAAAATGTATACTCAGTGTTTTTTGTAAACCTTACCGGGTTTAAAACAGCATTTAAAATTATTCCATATGTTAGTACTGCAGCCGACACCCAGTCATCTATTTCTTTTCTTTTAATGTCTGTTCATGCTGCATAGACTGTCAGTAAAAGTACCGGAAGACTCAAAATAATTGAATACATCTTGCTTTACCCACCTTTGTCTGTTCGAAAAAATTTATTACAGAAAGTACAGCCAAAAAGTCTGTCCCCTTCAGGGAATTGGGGAAGGTTACATACATTCAAGAAGAAATTTGCTGATCTTGTTAATGTCTTGTACAATATCATTTATCTTAATATAAGGCAGATTTAAAAAATTTAATCTTTGATAAGAGTCTTTAGATGTTTTGCTTTAAGCAAAAGTTCCAGTGCTCTTTGAAGCCCCGAATAATAACCAGACCAGTAATTTACTGCCTGCTGCGATTCTGCATATGCTCTTGTTTCAAACGCCCACTTTATTTCTTGATCAAGGATTTCTATTAACCTGTTAAAAGCTGTCTCTGTCATGTTCCCAATCCCCTTTCTGTTGAAAATAAAATTTTTCTCTGCAAAAACAAAAAAGGCATTCCTCAAGCAGGAATGCCATGAATAAAAATTTTACACTTTATGGATTCCCTGAAATCCAGCTGTTTATTTTTTCAAAAACAGATTGTGCAGCATTTTGTATTGCACCAGGAGCAACTCTGTTTATTACTATGATAAACAGAATCACTACTGCAATTAAAGCTACAAAACCTACTACGTTTTCACCTTTCTTCCTTTTTGCAAGTTTTGTTAGTTCTGTTTGAAAAATGTTAAAAGGGTTGAACATAACTTAATCCCTCCTGTGATGAATTTTTGGCTTCTAATAAAAAAAGCACCTCGTTTTGAGGTGCCTCAGTTACAATTTTATATTTTTTCTATTCTTTGTTTTTTTTAACTGTTCATCTATTAGTAATTCTGCTCTAATCTTTTCTACTTCTTCTTTTGGAAGTTCTGTTGCTTTGCTTATGAACTCCATATCTGCTCCTAGCTTAAACAATTTTTGAATTATTCTTTTTTTCTCTTCTTCTATTCCTTCCTTTTTACCTTCTATTTTTCCTTGTTCATATGCATCTTCGTACAAAGGGAGTTCTTTTAAGTCAATCATCTTTTCCACCCCCTCTTTTTTAATAATTTCTCTTACAAAGTTTTTATCCGCACCAATAAGTGGTGAGTGTATTACAATACCCGCATATACACTTTTTAACATCTCTTTTTCTTCAGGAGATTTAAAAGTTTCTTTCGCTTCATTTATACATTCTTCTATAAATGCATTCGGATTTTTGCCTCTTCTATTTCTTTCAGTGAGACATAAAAAGTGAAGCAAAAGATGGCTTCTGCTCTGGAGAATCTCTTTGATTGTTTTTTCCCCTAGATCAATTATACCAAATTTCGTTGTAGTTGATGACTCAAATTTTAAGTTAAATGATGGAATATAAACTATTCTTTTTTCTTCATACACATTTTTCATCTTTGGTTTTTTAGAACCGAGATAAATAACTGCCTGAACAATTTCTTTGTCCGGATAGTTGTACTTTAAAAAGTATCTGTAATCGTACATCCTTTTTGGCATTTTTTCATCATCCGATGTTTGTACTTCGACATGGAGAATAACCTCTTTTGAATCTGCACCTTTTATTAAAAATACAGTATCAGCACGCAGTTCCCCTGAAACCTGAAGGTTTGAATCTATAACTTCAATTTTTTCAGCATCTTTAAAACCAAAAAAATTTCTTACGACTTCATCTTTAAACTTTTTTAAAAGTACCTTATCGGGTGGATCGTAGTCGTTTTTCTTTTTCGTCAACTTTTATCACCCCCTAATAATAGTTCCCTAAAAAAAAAACAAAAAAGGTACTGCCAGAAGGCAGCACCTTAATACGGGAATACATTTCTTATCAATATCCACTGCAGCTTATTGTCAAGAGGTTCTTTAAACTTACCTATCTTTTGTGGTGGGTACATCATCGGATCGGGAGCATCTCTAGTAGGAGCTCCATCCTTTAAGATGTAGTTATCTATGACCTCTTCGCCAAGTCCATATATTCTGAAGAATACCGTTCTGTCAGGTCCTGGCGGGTCTGCAAATGTTGGATTAAAGGCGTTTACTGCAACGTGGTCCTTGACCAGCGTCCTTACTTCTCCAAAGTGTTCCACTACAAATGGTATAATTAGTTTTGAATCCTGAGAAGTGTTCATGTTAAGTGGATTCAGCAGGTCTGTTTCTTCGTTTAAATCTATTTTGCCTGCTTTCGGATATTCAAAGTATGCATCATAACTGAAGCTGTTGCCATTTATTACTAAGTTTTCAAATCTGACAGGCTTTATAATTTGTGTTCCAGCGTTTCTGTAGCGTACTATGAAGGTTTCTGGCTCTGGAACATCTAGTACTTTTAATGGAACAAATCTCAAAATTTTCTCTTTATTGACTCCATATTCGTACGTCCAGTAACCTATATCTCTTACTTCCACATGTATCTTGAGATATGAATGTCTTTCTGGATCTATTGCAATTGAAGCTTCAGATGGATGCCACATTGTATATACAACGTCTCTGTCAAAGTCTATCTGTGCTTTGTATGATACCGGCAGTGAAGTATTTTTTGGATATACATATATAGTCTTCATATAAGGCACGCTTTCGCGCGGTTCCAGCCTGTAGTACCTTGCTGTAGGGTCGTCTACTACTGTCAGCTTCAAAATATGATATCCTGGTATGTCCTTCATTGGCCCGTTTACATAGTCTTCAAGTGATTGAACATCATAAAAGACTTTGCCGTCAATTTCCCATTTAGTTGTTACTACAGGATCGTAGTCCGGATCATAACTTAAGTTCTGTATCTTTACTCTTTCGTTTGGTTTAGAAATATCTCCAACAATATTAAAGTAAGCCACAGGAGCGTTGTTGTAGTAAACCCTCAAAGGATGGTATGCACTTCCAAAATGCTGCGGGACGTATGCCCATACCATAGAGACATCCCCGCCAGGGAATTCATTAACGTAGTAATCCCAGTCAGTTAAGAGAACATACATATCATAAAATGGGAAGCTTTCAAGTGCCCAGTGGTCATCTGAATATCTTTTGGCCGCATATGCAGAAGGAGTTATTTGTCCGTACTGTGGATAGTGATCCTGCTTCACATGAGTATATGGGCCTTCAGGACCAAATTCCTGATAGTAATGATCTCTACCTACTATTACCCAGTTAGGAACCCATACTTCATAATAATCCCAATCCCAGCCTATTATATTCCCCTGATCATCATATATAGGCACTGTATACCATACCTTGCGCCACTCGCCGTGGTCTTCCCACCATGTGTCATAGTGGTACTGATCTATTACGTTCCACGTATATGTGTCTGTTGTTATCTTCTTACCAGTAAAACTGCTTCCATAAGCTGTTGTTAATGGGATTGTAGTAAAGGATATTGTTTCCTGATTGTAAGGTCCTTTTCCGTATGGATCTGGCAGCCACCATTCATAGTTGTCTTTATATTTTGCTTTTTCCACTGCTCCAGGTACTACTCTCTTATATGGAGGAACTCTTACTGTTGTAGGCGCTGGGTATCTTGCTTCAGTAAGATATAAATCTGCATAATTGTAGTAATCGTATGTCCACCAGTTGTTTTGTGTAAGATTTCTTGTTCCTATGCTGTCTCCTACTTTTGCTTCCCAAATTTTTGTTTTGGAGTTGTAATTAAATCCTGTAAAAGTGAAATCTACCCATGAAGAAGCATCGCTGTGAGGCCCAGTTAAGTTTTTGCTCAAAACATTATCCCAGTACTGACTTTCCATTACCTCTTTGCCGTTTTGAGCGAGTTTATAAGGCTCTCCGTAAAGTTTGCCATCATTATCGCCTGCAAAATAAGGACTTCTGTAGTTTATTGTAACAGTAAACGTCGTTGCTCCTGCTGCAAGCTGTTTTCCGAAGTCCTCCTGCCATGTTTCAAAAGGAGCTATTAATTTTGTTCGTTCAACTAAAAGCTGACCATTTTTATAAAGTCTTACTGTTGCATAACCGGGCTGACTGAAAAGTGATGCAAAATCTGCTTTTACGCTTAAAAGCTGCGGAGATTCAACATTATTTACGTCTTCTCCCTGCTGGTTAAGTGTGTATATCCTGACAGCAGTGAGATTGCCGTTTACATCCTCAGGCTCAGCTGATATTGTTGCAGATGCTCGCTTGTCTTTGTATTCTGCTGTGTTAACGTACACTCCTTTTTCCAGAACTTTTACTCCGATTGTCATAACTGCTTTTTCGCCGGGCGCAAGTGTACCTACTGCCCACTCTGCTGTCTGAGAGTTATATGAACCCTTAGAAGTAGATATTGATAGTATCTGCAGCCCTTCCATGTACGGATTGTCTTTTACTACGACATTATTTACCGTGTTTTTGCCCTGATTTTCGATTGTTACTGTAAAGGTTGCTGTTTTTGGATCTTTAGGGTCATCAAGATTAATAAACGTTCTATCGACTGTTTTCGTAAGTTCTATGTCTTCTGACCCATCTGTCACGGTGAGCACCGCAGAATCAGAATTTTCACCTACTGTAGCTATGTTTAAATAATCGCCAGGTTTCGTGCCTTTGACTGTTATGTTAAGTGTAGCTGAGCTTTTGGCAGGCATCAAACCTACATCCCAGATTCCTGCTGCAGGATCATAACTTCCCTGTGAAGCACTTACATTCACTATTTCAAGGTCTGCCGGAATTTTGTCCTGTACTTTTACATCTTTAGCATCTGTATCCCAGATGTTGTCTATTTTAACTGTAAATGTTGCTGTCTCCCCTACTTTTATTGTGGGTTTATCTATTGTTTTCTGGATTTTTATGTCTTTGGACAGTACTCTGAGTTTAGCTGTTGCTTCTGTATTAAATTCTTCTAATTTCGCAGTATTAATAAAAGTTCCTGCAAGTGCACCTTTTACAGTAATGTGAAGTTCTGCTGATTCGTTAGAATTAAGCCCGTCAATTTTCCATGTACCTGTAGATGGATCGTATATGCCTTTAGTTGCAGTGTAGTTAACCACTTCTAAGCCCTGTGGGATCTTGTCAGTTATCGTTAAAGGTGTTTCCATAGAACGTTTATCTTTGTTTTCTACTTTTACTGTAAATGTTGCTTCGTTTCCCACTGTTATTACAGGTTTGTCAACAGTTTTGCTTATTGTCACGTTTATAAGAGGAACTGTTACACTAAGTTCATTCTGGTGGCCTTCAGAGCTGTAAGGGTCTATTAGAGGAATTCCATTTTTATCTGCTGCCGGATACTTCTGCGCCCACTTTTGAAATGTGGATGTGCCTGGTTCTCCGTAGTAGTAATACGGGTTTACGCTTTCCTGATATACATGATTGCCGTCAAATCCACCGTTTATTTTTGCTGTTATTACAACCATCGTGTAGTCTTTACTAGGTGGTGGAGATATAGATACATTGAAATTAAAATAGTAAACCATCGTATTTGACTGTCCTTGTGTCAAGAAGTAATCTTCTAATCCATTGTAGGAGAGATTTGTATATCCTCTGCTGGAAAGATATACTTTCATATCATCATAAGATCCACCTATTGTTCTACCATCGGGTGGTAAGTCATAAATGACTACCCCTTGTGGATACGCATAAGAGTTAGTATATGGTGAATAATACTTTATATCTATATCCCACGGCACATTCTGAGCCATATAAAAGCCAAGATTATTTTGTTTAAAGATTACTGTGCCGCTTATGTTATACCAGCCGTTTTCTTCTAGAACTGCTGAAGGAGGATCCATAGTGTTTAAATCTTTTTGTATCCCTTCGACAACATAGTCTGGATAACCCTGAATCTCTACTTTAAATGTTTTGTACCATGGATAATTGTCTTTGTCGTGCCATATCCTGAGAAGAACAGGTACTTTTTCAAGCCAGTTGTTAAGCCAGAAAACCGGAGTCTGAACGTACCAGTAGCCATTACTTCGATCAGTTGCAGCTTCTATTTTAAGAAGGTCGTCTATGCTGATATTTGTACCTGGTCTTAGCTGTCCTGATGCTATGAGTTCATCTACTATCTGTTGCCAGACACCTTCATCATAGCCGTCTTTGTGCAATTGAATAGTCTGTAATGTAGTTTTACTTGGGAACATTGTAAGGGGCTTGCCGTTTGTTACCCGTCTTATATCTGAAGGCAGTTTAGATGCATCCCACGGTGTTTTAATGTAGTCTTTTGGAGTGTAATCCCATGGTGCATCATCAGGAAATTGCGTATTTGTATACGGTACCCTTTCCATTGTAAACCCAAGGTACCTCCACTGAATATTCCCATTAGCATCCTTTTTTGACTGCTGAGGAGCACTTATATATACAGGAGAGTATCTATTAATGAGTTCCCCTATTTCCTGTGGAGTATACTTCTGCCCTGTATCAGGATCTTTTACTGTATATACCACTCCACCATAGTTTATTAAGATATCAAGATCCAGGTATACAGTAGGGCCGCCGTTCGGCAGTTCTATTGATTTTTTTATATCCATTTTATCAAGAAAGGCACTTAAAAGATTAATTTTTTCAGAATAGGGCAGATTCGTAAATTCCGGCTGCTTCAGTAAACTGGGGTCTCTAACTATATCTTCTGGTGTTAATGCATAAGCGGCTGATATGGAAACAAAAACAAAAAGAATTAAAACTGCAGAAAAAAGAAAAAGTTTTTTTAGCACAAATATATCACCTCCTAAAAAAAATAAAGCCCCATTAAGGGCCAATGGATAGGTTTTACTGGGTTTTTATGTTTATTATAATCGGATCAGAATATCCATCAGAACCTGGAGCATCAATACTGAGATATGGAGGATGTTTTAAATCCGAAACGGTGTAAACGCCAAATTGAGGCATTTTGCCTACTGAATTAATAAATATGTTTTTAATTTTCCGGGTCATTTCTTCATAATTATCAGGGAAGTATGCCGCTATCAGAGGCTTTACATAGTAATCAAAATTGTCAAGAGTTACTTTAGGAAAGCGGTCATACTGAGGTACACCAGGCTGATAATCGTGGTAAATCCAAACATTTAACCAATTTCCATAATAAGGGTCTTTAGAATCTTCTATAACACCATAATCAAATCTTAAGTTGTTATATCCATTGTCGCAATCCTCAGGATAAATTTGTGTTGTAAAAACACTGCTTGTTTGTGTAAATATAGGTACTCCAAATATGCTGTTTAAAACCTTCACATCATCAGGAAAAGTTGAATATTCTTTTATGCCACGTGGTAATGATTCAAAATGAGGATCTCCTTCAAGCACAGGATATATATATCCCATCATGCTTTTCGAATAATCTATATAATTTTCTATCTTCACATCTATTTTAGGTACAAATGTCACATCAAGTCTTTTATCGTTCCAGAGCACTTCATAGCCTAAATTTTCAGCCACAAACCTTGCAGGAAGCATTGTTCTATCATTTACCAGAACAGGTACAGTATCCATTGTCTTTGTTTCTCCATCTACTGTAAACTCAGGGCTCCCTATTTTAAATACAAGTGTTCTTGTCAGTGTTTTCTGCGGCAGTGTATAAAACTTTGGGAAAGTTATATTTGCCTTTATTGTCACTGTTTGGTCCTGCTCATTCCATATGACATTCTCTTCACCTAAACCCAGTGCATAAGCTACAAATCTCAAGGGTACAAGTGTGCGTCCGTTTTTGTCTACATACGGTGCTATATCAGTTGACAGTTTTTCAGCATTTCTTATAAAGTATTGTCTACCTATCCAGAGCTTTGCTACCCTTATAGGCTCTGATGAAGGTCTAACATTTTCTACACTGCTTGCTGCATAGGCGTCCTGAATAAGTTTTGGTTTAAATGCAGTGTTCTTATAACTGCCCGGCACATACAGGCAGCTTGGTGCTGCGAGTGAAAAAGCTGCTATTAAAACTAGAAAGATTTTTAATATTTTTTTGTAATTCATACAAAGACCACCTCTTTTAATGACATTCTCCTAAAACAACATATCAGTACAAAATCGGAAAATTAAAACCAACAAAATCTTTTAGTGGCAGGGGAGACGGGATTTGAACCCGCAGCTGCTGGCTTTGGAGGCCAGTGCTCTTTCTATTGAGCTGCTCCCCTATGTACCAAATTTTACAGCAGTTCTTCCTACTGATTAGGATTTTTAATGATGTTTTTACTTCCCGTTGATAAACACTTCTCCAGGCAGCAGTTCTCTGTGTATTGCTGCTATTGTACCATCAGGGTTTGCTAAGAGTTCTACGTTTTGGTTGGGAGCAAAGTATTTCTTTAAAGCTACAGGAGTGCCAGGTTTGTTAACTGTTTCATTACCTATTTGAATCATTGTCTGAGGCGTCGCTGTGAAAATTATTTCTTTCCCTTTGTCATATTTTCCTATCTCAACACGTACTTTTATTTTGTCTTTTTCGACTTCTATTACCCTGCCTGCTCTGTACATATCAAGCGTTTGTTCGTATGATTTTCTAGCAAGTTCCTGTGACCGTTTTTGCGACATATATACGTAGTTGTAGTACCCAAGTCCTATACCAAATAGTATGCCTAATGCAAAAATAATGACTACTATTAGAGCTGTTATCTTTTTTTGAACTGACACTGATTACCTCACTCCTTACTTGTATTTTAAACAAAAGCATTTAAAAAGTCAATAGCTTTATTTGAAAAATCAACTCCTTTAAGAGTTGAAAAAACATAAAAATTTTTAAAAGAGCTAAAATATCAATAAACAAATTTCACTCTGTTAACAAAAAGCCAAAACAAAAAAGAGGAGCAAGACTGTTAATTTAGCTTTGCTCCCCTTTTTGTTGTTTTTGCTTTTGACAGCGTTTTAGATATTGTATCGTTAACTGTTTCCTGCTTGATTTTTTCTGCTAACTCTCTTAATTTTTCAGCCGTTAGTAAGGTATACTCTTGTACTTCTTCTATAGGCATCCCTTTTCTTAACATTCTTGCTGCCACTTTTTCTATACCTTTTTCTTCTCCTTGTTGTAAACCTCTTTTTTCTGCTTCTTCAATATAATCTTTAATTCCTGGCACTGTCCTTAAATCCACCAAATTAAACACCCCTTTCTTCCTTAGGAGTTCTGCTATTTTTTCTATATCCTCAAAAATAAGCTTGGAGTAAATAAGATTAACCGCCACAATAAGGTTTTTATGTTGATGGTTACTTTCTGCAATTTCTTTGATAGCATCTGTGACTTTATCAAGAAATAAGTCTGGATTTTTCTTTCTTAAATCTCTGTCAGCTGCAGGCAGAAAAGACATTTCTACAGGATTTTGCTCTTCCATAATCTCTTCTATTGTTTTATCTCCTACATCAATTATAGCATAATTGAAGTTAATTGATGAAGTGATTAATTTGCCAGAAGGCAGTTTTAAATGATTTTCTTTTTTTATACCATTTTTCATTGTACATTCGTCACTTCCTGTATACAATACTGTTTGAATTATATCTGTGTCTGGATAATGGCGGTATATCTTCCCATAATATTCTAACATTCTGCCTTCCATTGTCTTATCATTGCTTGATTGGAATTCTATATGTATTATCATCTTTTTCCCATCGTTTAATTCAACCAATAATACTTCGTCAGCCCGAATTTCACGTGTTTCTTGAAATTCGGGTGTTATAACTGTTACTCCTTTTATTTCGGATGGGTTTATTCCCAAGGTTTTGCTAACAAATTCATCTTTGTTTTGGGCAAGAACATCTTTTGCAGAAATGTCATATTCTCCCACACTATTACTCCTTTCTATTTTGTAATAAAAATAAAAAAGAGGCCGAAGCCTCTTCTAAACAAGATAACATTATTCCGTTTGTTCTTCTTTTTCATAATATTTTTTATAAAAGAAAGTTACTTTTATTGCTTCTGCAAATGCAAAAATTCCCAGTATTTTTAAAACCCAGTACAAAAGCCCGTATTTTGCAACATACTGATAAGCTGTAGCCATTATCCAAAAAGCTCCCCAGTAGAGAAGAGCAAGTTTCACTCTTTTGCTCATAACCACACCCTCCACATTTTTAATTATTTTTGTCATCAAAGAGATCATCTGTTCCCGTCATGTCCTCAAGAAGCTTCTTGGCTTTTTCAGTGCTGTTATAGCTTTCATTTGTTATATCATTTAAAATTTTTCCTGTTTTTTCTACACCTCCTTTCGCCTCGCGAAAAGTTTTAAGTTTTTCATAAGCATCAGAGATTTTTCCCTGAAGTTCTTTTGAGAATTTTTCAAAGCTTTTTTTGATTAGATTATAGGCTTTTTGAGAAAAAACCTTAATTTTGTGTACACTTTCATCAAGCTCAAGTTCCTTCCACAATCTGCTTTTTAGTATCTTTTCTTCAAGTGCTCTCACTATATTAGACTCTTTTGTAATTTTTGCTTTGGTTAGGAGTTCATCCAGTTCCATAATTTTTTCAATCTTGAACGGGTCTTTAAGTTTCTTAAAAAATCTTGCCAAATCTCTGCCAAAGTGTATTACTGGTTCGAGCTGTTTGCCAAAACTCTTAAACAATGACAAAGTACCTCTTATAACTGCATTATCATAAAAATCTGAAATGCGTACCAGTGAATTAATAATCCTGCTTCCGCTAATCTCAAGAGCAAAGCGTCCCAGTTTAAGAGCACCGCCAAACTGCAAAAACAGAAGTATTAATCCCAGCAGCAGCCCGCCATATGTATAGCTGCCGTCTCTGCTTATGTCAAAAAAGTAAGCTCCTGCAGAAGCTAAAATAACTCCTAAAACAGGGATTTTAAATATTTCTTTCAGGAAACTGCTTTTATGTTCTTCTATAAGCCACCCAATTATTGAAAATAATGGCTTAAAAGCTGTTTTCAGAATGCTGTCATTTTTTGCTCTTAGTTCCATTTCATCAGTTACTACAAAACCGCTGAAAGAACCAGAGATTGTTATCTGCTTTGCATCTGTATATGTGCAACCATTTACAACCAGTACGACTTTTATAAGATGAGTTCCTACGGATATGTCGGGCAGTTTTGCATTTATCGCTATATTGGTTTTAATTCTGTGCTGCTGCCACTTGAATATGGTTTTAAACTGTTCAGCATTATCTGCTCTTATAAAAACTCCACCAGTTTCATCTGCAAGTGTAGACAAGAGTTTCTCATTTATTCCTTCATTGCCCGTGTATCCAACGTTTATTAAAACTGCCCCAGAATTCTTTAAGACTTTTAATACTTTTTCTGCAGGTGTTGTGCTGGAATTATCTGCTCCATCCGTAAACAGCGTTATTGTTTTGGCACCTTTTTCATTCTCTATCCATTTTGCTGCTTTATAAAGAGCGTCCAGAACAGCAGTACCACCATCAGCTGTCACATGTTCCAGCTCTTTAATAATCCAGGCGGGTTTACCGGAAGCATTCTTTGTAACTTGCGTGTTGAAGCTGAACAGGGCTGTGTTTGTTGATTGATCTGCAGTGTTCAGCACATCGGCAATGTTATCTTTAACTTCACCAATGATATCGCTCATAGAGCCGGATCTATCCAAAACTACAGCAAGATTGTTATTAAATTTCGGATTGTGTTTGACTGTAAAGTTTTTGATTTCAATATTATCTTCATAAAGATATATCTTTTGTGGCTTTTGCAAACCGGGAACATGAACATATATGGTTATGCCAGGAAGATTTTCAATATCCAACCCTGTAATTGACATGGTATCAACAGGATAAGAATTGGCAAAAGCAGTAGAAAAAGCTGAGAAGAAAAAAATAAAAAGCAGAAGAAAAACTCCTGCTTTTTTATTCTTTTGTTCCCTCATTGTTTTTCCCTTCTTCTTCTATTGACAGAGCTTTTAATATAAAACTTACTGCTATCAAGATAGCTATTATAATAAGAATCACAAGATAAAGATGGTTGTAGTATTCCACTTCCAGCTCAAGCCTCATATTTGTCTGATCCCCAAGATGTACAGTAACAATATTGTTTACCACCTTGACTGATGCATTTGCAATGCATGGATCTGTTGTGAGCTTCACATTTTTTATATTCAACGCATTGTCGAACGTAAAAGTTGTCACACTGTCTATGTCTTTTGTTTTAAGGTACTCTGTCGGGTTTCCCTCAATTATTATTTTATCAGTAACCCTAAGCCCAAGTCCCCGCCCCGCTATATACTCTACTTTTCCGTTAGAGAAAAGTGGAGTGCGGGTTAAGCTTTCCAAGTTTTTCCCTGTATGCATACCGCCGCTGTAGCTCATCCCACCGTCCGGAAGGGGTTTAACAGTAAAATCAGTATTAAAGATTTTTTTCAGCACATCTTTAAAATCAACTTTGGAGCTTACAGCCTCATAAGCTACAGGTGAAAGATTTACATTTACATCGAGTGAGACTCTTTTCTGGTATCTATCCCACGTTATCCATGCTTCCTGATTCGCAGGAAGTTCAAAAACCGATTCATATTCCCCATCAGCAACCGTATCAGTTTTGCCCGGTAACTTCACGGAAGATACAGCCGAAGCTACCAGTGAGTCTTTGTACTCATCAAGGTTAACTCCGCTTTTTTCTAAGCTGTTTACAACCCAGTTAAAGTACTTCTCCGGTGGAGTTGGATCGTAAAAATGATACTGAAAGCTCAGCATCCTGCCAAGAGAACTCAATTCAATATCAGGTTTGTAACCAAGTATTTTTTCGGAGTTACTTACAAGTTCATCAGGATTTTTAAATTTTTCTGTTAATTTGTATACAAGATATCCGTTGTTTGATTCAATTTTTATATCCATTGGTACAGGCATATTTTTTCTCAATATTTCTTCAAAATTTCCGGAAGACAAATTTATTTCTTTAAGATCATTTTCTGAAACAGCTATTACAAACGTTCTTTCACCACTCAAGTCTGGATTTACTTTTGTATTAACTTTCAGGTCTGCACCACAGCCGGCTAAAAGAAGCATAACCGTGATAACAACAAAAGTGAGAAGAAATTTCTTCATAAAAAAAACCTCCCATTTAAAATTTGTTATAAGTGGTTTTTGTAAAGTCTTGTTTTGTACCTGAAGTGAACCCAGGGGAAATCATTATTACCCGGTTTAAGAACATTTCTTGTTTTAAACTGGACATCACCTTCAATGTTAAGCACAAAGTCCTGTAAATATACTTTTACGTTCTTTACTTGAAAACCGTTTTCTGCAAATGTTTCAATCACTATCTGGGCTGCCTCTTCCTCATTCATTTTTAAATTGTTGTACTTCAGCCTTTTATTATCTCCTTCATTTTGGCTTAAGTATTTCTTGCTTTCTACATTCTCCCACTGGATTCTTGCTGCGGCTTCTGCACAAATATTATCAACTACTGTTTGATTCGCTGCTAAGCGCAGATATAAAAGAGCTGCTATTATCATCATGAAGAATAAAAATGTAAGATATATAAAAAGTACAAGAACTGCATCGCCTTTTTTATTGTGAAACATGTAAAATCACCTCTTAAAAATAAAAAGTCCTGCAAAATGCAGGACTTAATTTTTCTCTAATTAAAGGACTAGTTAATATTTAATCGCCCTTTTATCCCCTTTTTCTTAAGTGCAGAATCTATTATTTTCTCTGCTGCCTCTTCTTTTAACCTTTTATCCAACTCCTTTATTTTTTCCAGGTTCAGTGATGTGTACCTCTGTATTTTTTCAATATCTTCTCCATCTTTTAACATTTTTATCGCTATCTCTTCTTTTGTTTTTTCTTCACCTTGCAGTAAACCTTGTTGTAAACCCTGCTGCAGTCCTTTTTCTAAAGCCTCTTTGTACACAGCTGTTTTTTCCCAATCAATCATTTTTTCCACCCCCTCTTCCTTCAGGATTTTTCCTATCAGCTCAGTGGGGTAGCGCATTGCAAAAAATAGTTCTATTTCTTTTACTGCTTCTAGTTGTTTTTCTCTTTCAGGGATTCTATTTTTAATTTCTTTTACGGCTCTTTTTATATAATCAGGGCCTTCTTTGTTTTGCAGTTCTCTATCAACTACGGCAATAAGACCTATAAAATCAGGAGATGTTTTTTGTAAAAAATCTTCTAACTTTTCTGCACCTAGATCTATTATTTCATAGTCCCCGGTAACAGTTTTTATTAATGGCGAATTACCTCTTAAAAAATCATGTATTCCATTTTTGTAGTATAAATAGCTGTACTCTGTTTGCATAGTAGGTGGTTCGTCCCCTATATATATAACTGCCTGAATTACTGGAATATTTGGGTATTTTTCTGCTATAAGATAACGATATAGTGTCATTCTCCTGCCTATTTCAGTATCATTAGAAGACTGAAATTCCAAATGAAGTATGCTTTCCGTATTTCCACGGGTTATCTTAAAAATAGCGTCTGCTCTTTTTTCCAGAACCTTGGGCAGTTCTATGCTTTGTTCTCCCACTTCTATTATATCATTTTCTCTTAATTTGAAAATAGTTTTTATGAAAGCCTTAGGATTTTTGTTAACTATCTCTTTTATGGTAATATCATATTCTCCCAACTTTCTCATCCCCTTCAGAGATTATTAACTTTCTGCTTCAGGTATTATTATCCATGCTAAATGGGCTGGTCTTTGCCTCTTTTTTGCTATTCTAGATCTACACTTAAAATTTCTACATTAAGCCTTGAAAAATGTTTTTTATCAAAAGTAAATATTTTTCTATTTCCCAACTTCGTCATGTGGTGAGAAAGATATGCATCAATAAAATCAACGTTGCTTTCTTTATAGCTTTTAAGTGCAAAAAGAACAACATCCTTTTCTTCTGCTTCGATACCATCAGCGCATACAAAAGCACTCAGAATATCAGCTATCTCCTTCCTTGGTATCTTATAAAATGACTCAAGGGTCCATACAACTTCTGCAATTGTAATTGGGGCAACAAGCAGTTTTAATCTTCCCTGCTCCGCTTCAAGCATAATCTTTTGGGCTTTTGGGGAAAACTCTTGGTGATCATTCAGAAGATATCTTAAAATAACATTTGCATCGACCCAAATCTTTTCCATTATTGTGTCTCCTTTACTCTTTTGTTTACCCACATCTCTTTTGTGGTATTAGCTTCATGTTCCAAATCCGTGAATGCAACTGCTGACTTCAGAGAACCGCCCAACTCTGATAATTTTTGCTTCTTTATTACTTCAATTACAACTTTCCCGTCGTTCTGCATCGTAAAAAGTACAATGTCTCCTATCTCCCCACCAATAATTTTCCGTATCTCAGCTGGCAGCTGTATCTGACCCCTTCCAGTAATTTTTGACGTTGCTTGTATCATTAAAACCACCTCTCCAACAACTTTTCTAAGTCTATTATAATCCATGAACTTTAAAATTTCAATGAGCAAATGCATTATTCATTGAATTTTATATTCACTTTTCTTCAGGAATTATTATCCATGCCAGCAAGTACAAGATAATTCCAGTACCCCAGAAAAATGTGGTAACTGCCCAGAAGAGTCTAACTATTGTAGGATCCACTCCCAAATGCTCTGCTATTCCGCCGCAGACACCGCCTATCATTCTGTTCTTTTTTGAGCGATAAAGCCTTTTCTGCACTTTTCACACCTTCCTTTGAAATTATTACTCTTCCTCAATATCAAACCGCTGTGGTGGGATCCGGCGCTGCTTCCACCTTTCAGCAGGTCTCATTTTATAAAGCTCTTCTTTGTAGTCCCGGTACTCTTTTTCATCAAGGAAAAGAAGCCCCCATAAACAAATTACTGGATCAGGGAGTTCCCGTATTCCGTAGAAGTCTTCCAAAAACACTTCTTTTACTCCGTCAAATCCGTAAAACTCAAAAAGCCACTCTATTTGTTCCCATTCTCCTCTAACAAGTACTGTTTTTATTATTAACTTTTTATGCTTTTCTGTATCTAGAGTATCAAAATCGTAGTTTCTAAACAAAGGCTTTAAATCTTCAGGAAGTTTCATATATTTTCTCCTCACTTAATTTTTAAATTTTTAAGAAAGCGCTGTTCTAATTATACTACCAATTAAAAAGTTTGTGCAAAAATAACCCGCCTTAACTTAAAACTTAATTAAAAATCTTGTAACCTTTTCTTTTCTAAATATCTTCTTCCAAAACTTCATGTCGAACAAGTGCTTGTAAATATATATAGTACTTACAAATACCAGTTTTTCTACTGCCTGAACTTTTTCCACTGTTTCAAGCGGAAAAAGTTTTAACACTCCTTCTTTTTCTAAAGGAATAAGTACATTTGCAGCGATCCACTGATTTGTCACAAAAAATATGCTTTTGTGCCTTAATTTTTTTGCGGCTTTTTTAAATGATTCAGTATACTCTTCTTTCAGCAGTTCTTTGAATTTATCCTTTTCTTCTAAATAGCGTATCTTCTTATACTTCCATGTATGAAGGTATGCCATCTCCTGTACCAATTCGTTTTTGCTTCTTATGTAAAAAAGTAAAGGCCCCACCCTTTGTCCTAGAAAAACAAATATGAGTGGAGCCAGAATACCTTCTAATACCGGTGTCATAAATAAAAGCTTCAAAATTAAATACGCCACTTTTTAGTCACTCCTTAGAAAAGACCAATCGCATTTGCCTGCATTATCTGCATTATTAGTGGATACAGTATCAGCATCATGAATGGGAACACGTATCCTACTATTATGGGGAATAAAAGTTTTACATTCATTTTTTCTGCTTCTGTTAAAATATTAAGCTCTATTTCTGTATTTATGTTATCCAGCAGCGTCTGGAGAGATTTTGTAATGTCTGCTGTTGTTGCTGTCCTCAATGAAAGAACCCTTGCCATGCGTTCGAATTCCGGCGATAAAGTTTTTGGAGTTACCTCTTTTAAAGCTGCCTGCAGTGACTGTCCTGCATTAATTCTTGCCACAACTTCCCTAAAAAACGGAACAGCTGTATTATTTTTGGTTTTTGCCACGTAATCAAGAACTTCCTCGACAGGAAGTCCTACGCTTAAGCCCTGCAGCATTGTATCCAGTACATCCGCAAAATCAAGCAGAAAAATTCTCTGGAATTTTTTTAGTTTTGCATAGTACTGCAGCGGAGGATAAATTAGAACAGTGACTGCAAAAGCAGCTACTAAAAGTTCCTGCCCCGGCTTTGCAAGAAGAATTTCTACTACAAGAACTATAACTACTAGAACTGCCATTAAAGAAATAAACTCATACGCATCAGTTACCGGTATAGAAAAGATTTTTAGGCCGCCTGAAGCATCAGGCAGTTGAACATCTACACCACCCACTGTTTTTATTCCTCTGTCCAGCTTTTTAAGAAAGTCTTTTGAAGGTTCATCATCAAACAGCCTGTCTATATATTTGTCAAACCTAGGAATCCTTATCTTCATAATCTCACCTCTTTTAGGCCCAAAGGTAATAATTCCAGACTCAAACTATTATATTGTTCATTCCAAAATGAAGATGAAGCGCATTTTTCAGATTTATTTTTTAAAAAATTGAGAGCCTGTTAATGCTGTTAAAAATATAGTACGTTGTTGCAATTACAACTACTGCTGTGATAAGGAAAATTATTCTTCCGACAGGGAGGTCAAAAGCCTCTTTAAATCCCGGCATTGAGTTTCCCATTATTCCAAAGGTTAAAATCATAAGCCCTAAAGTTGAAAGTGCAACCATTTTAAGCCTCGCAGTCTTTTGTTTTATATTTTTTATTCTTGTCAGCTTTTTGTTAATTCGATCAGCTGTTTCAGCGGAGACAGCTGTAAGGCTTGCGCCTGTCATGTTCGCAAAAATGATGCTGTCTACCCATGAACCTATTATCTTCGAATATGAAACTCTGTTTTTGAAATTTCTCAGCGCATTTTCAACAGAAAGTCCTGTGTTTATATCATTTACAACCGCGTTTATTTCTTCCTTCAAAAGCTTATTCGAAATACTTCTGCTTAATTCCTCTATTGCAGAACCCAGATTCGGATTTACTTTCAACATCACTGAAATTTCAGAAGCAAAATCCCCAAAACTTTTCTCCATCTGAAATCTACGTCTCTCTTTTAACACCTCTGCAAGGACTTTTATTAGAAACACTAAAAATACCAGAACCGCTAGTGCGTATGTTAATCTGTCAAAAACAGCTCCAACAGCGATAATTATCACTGATATATACAAGAAGTAAAGGATAAAGTCATCTACTTCTATTCCTATACCAGCTTCTTTCAGCATTGTTTCCAGCCTGCTGTACGGCTTGCCGATAAAAGAAAACAGTTTAAACTTAACATCAGGCTGCTTTAAAAGCTGTCTGTTAAGGCGCAGCTGAACCTGATAAAGCCTGTATTCGTGCAGGGCAATTAATGTAAGGAAAAAGAGAAAGGCACCTAAAAAAATAAGAAACAGAAGCAAGATATATCACCTGCCATTACATACTCTGGTTCGAATCTATAACAAAGTAGATTGTACCATGAGCTTCATAGTTCTTTAATTTTACAACGTCTTCCTCATTCAGTAAGAGAATTACACCTGCAAGCGAGGATGTTGTTTGCATATTTTCAAATACCTTTGTTGACATCTCCATGCCTTCCTGATTAAATACTCCTGCTACCTGCACATGATGCAGAATAATCCCGGGAGGGTACTGGTCTGCATAGTCTTTTTGAGGTACAAAACCTACATCAACGAAAGTTCCTGCTTTAATCTGTCCACCTACTGCATTTACCAGATCAGATTTTACAGCAACTTTCTTTAGATTCTGATTTGCCTTTTCATTTGTAACCATTTCTTCAGTAATAATTGAACCTTGAGGAATTAAAACTCTGGCATATTCATTTCCTGTTATTTTTGTATTCGGTGCTGAAATATTTGTTTTAATATACTTAATCTTTCCCTGCAGGGATTCATTGGGCCTTATTTCCTGTACGGCCACAGCTGCAGTATACTGGGCTTTATTGAGATTCTGAACATACATGTACTCCCCAAAGCCAGCTATTACTGCAAGAATAAAGGAAATAACAGCAATTATTATTTTTTTGTTCATGCTGTAGACCTCTCCTTTCTTTTTTTTACCTAAAGTTGATAATCAATGCTTACAATTTTCTTTATTCTTACAGGTATTTCTCTTTTAAAAACATCGTGGACGTAGAAGGTTATATCGGCATATATTGAAGGTTTTGGTATATATGTTCCATCAGGTGCAGTCCCTGGACTGTTATAAATAATTATTTTTGCAGTATTTAAGTCTATTCTCCAGTATGAGCTGTTCAGTGTATTTGGTATATTTCTCTGAAGATCATCCATGAATTTCTGTGGAGTAGCCAGAATTTCAATTTCACCGTATGCCATTTTTACAGGATCAGTATCTGCGAGTTCCGCAAGTGCCGTTGATACTACCGCATCCTCCAGCGCATCTCTCTGTGCCAGAAGAAGCCTGTAGTTTACAAAGCCTATATTTGCAAATATTAAAACTGAAGCAAAAAGAAGTACCAGAATTAGAACAGCTGAACCTCTTTTACTGCCTGTAATAATACTTGCTGACCGAGTAAATTGGCCCGTATGACATAGGCAGCGGCATTTCAACTCTCTTAAACCCTCCCAACCCAAAAGTAAAATACGTAATGGTAGTTTGATAGGTTATCTTGACATACACTTCATTTCCGTAATTCACTGGTGCAGGACTGTAAGCAATGCTGACTTTTGAAGTATCAAATCCTTTGCTGGAAAGATAATTAAGTATTGAACTTATATCCTGCGGTGTAAGTCCTCCGTGTGTTTCTGCCAGCAAAAGCGCATCTCTTGCAGTCTGCTTTAGTATATCATGTTTTGTTAGAGCTATAAAATTTTGAATCGAGTTAAAAATGGGCATTAAAAGAAGCGGCAGAACCAGCAAAAATGCAATTATTTCCACTGAGCCTCTTTTCCGAAGTTTACCGGTGCTCAAGCAGTACCACCACCTTAAAACGTGTTTCTGATAAAAAATAAAAGGGCCCTGCGAGCGGCAGAGCCCGTTTCATACAGCATTTACTGCTGTATAGCCTGGGTAACCTGAGTATTTGTTGAATCAACACCTGATTTTACAGTCTGACCCAATGTCTTGATGCTTGGGGCAGCAACTACTGCAATAAAGACAATCAGGATAATAAACCCGATTATCTCTGCAGATCCCTTTTTGACTTTTGTCAAAAGTTTCCTCATTAAAAACACCTCCTTCCTTTTGATATTATTTTATAGCCTGCTGAACCTGAGTATTTGTAGAGTCAACGCCTGTTTTCACAGTCTGACCCAGTGTCTTGATGCTTGGGGCAGCAACTACTGCGATAAATACAATCAAAATAATAAACCCAATTATCTCTGCTGAGCCTTTTTTAACTTTTGCCAGTATTTTGTACATAAAATCCCTCCCTTGAATGTTATTTGTTGTGATTTTTATTTAAAGCTGTACCTATTGAGTACAGCTTTAAAGCTTATTTAGAATTCAGTACCTGGACAACCAGGTCATTGGTATGGTCAACACCTGCAGAAACCGTATTCCCTATTGCTCTTGTGGAGGCAAAGGTAATCCCTGCAACAAATGCAAGGACCAGTATAAATCCTACTATCTGAGCAGAACCTTTCCTCATATTGGCACCCACCTTTCATGTTTTAATGAAGCAAAACTCTTATTCCCGACATGGCATCCGGGAACAGAGTCGCAAAATAAACCCCGAAAACTCCTGCTGCGATTAAAAAACCAGCAAAAAGGACCTTATAGTCTGAGGTTTTGTTCTTTGTCATTGCCTGACTAAGCTGATATGAATAAAGAGTGTAAGAAAGATTTGCCAGCATTTCTTTTGCACGACCTGTTACATCTCTCTGCTCCAGTATGTTTGCAAGGGACACAAGCTCAGGCAAGTCTGCTAGATTTTTGATGGCGCTGTAGAGCTGTTTATTGTCTTTTGTAACGTGGTATTCTGCGCTTAATCTGCTAAGCTTCTGGGAAAGCCATTTCGTTTTAACGGCTTTTGATGCTAAGTAAAGGAGCTCTCCATAGTCAATATCTACAGCTGTCCCAGCTTCAAAAATATCAACAACTGTTAAAATTTCCTTTCTTACAGCTTCACGCATTTCTTTTTCCTTAAAGTAAAGATAAATATCCGGGGCAAAGAAAAGTCCGGCTGCAAATATTACAGCCTGCAAAAATTCCATTTGAAAAACAAAAGCATATATTAAAGAGGCTGGAAGTATTAAAACTTTGTAAATCATATATTTGTCTGCATTTAATCCGAGAGGATGCTCCAGTTTTTCAAACCTTTTATTGAGTTTTTCTCTGCTTGCATCAGGCAAAAATGGAAACCTGTACTGCTTCTGTGTTTTCTGATACCTGCTTTTAATCAGAGAAATATATGCCTCATACAAAAGCAGGTAAAATGAAATAAAAAAAAGCAGTACAGCTGCGTACTCAAAATACAATTTTATCCTCTCCTTCTTTTAAATTTTTAAAAAACGTTCTTCAATTTATTAAAAGGGAAAATATTGCAAATCATTCCAGTTCTGAATGTGAAATTATCCTGGTGGTATGGATTGGTGCAGCCAGGATACTGAAATCAACTTCATTATTCTGCTCAAGTATAACATTACCCCGGACACTGCCGCCGTTGATAGTCCCTGCTACAAGGGTACCGTATTTGAGTGTCCATGTGGCATTACCACCACCCGTATTTTCCCAGCCAGCATTATTACCTGCTGCTGCTAGTGCAATAGATGTATCGCTGGAATTTCTTAAATTAATATCATTGCTCGCTATGAGAACCAGCCTTTCAGCAGAAAGTGAATTAGTAACATAGATATTGCCTGCGGCTACTATGGATGCACGTGCATTTGTAACTCCACCCTGCAGATAAGCATCACCTTCGACAAAATATATTCCTTCAATATCTTCTAGTTCGGACGTTGTGAAAGTTTTGCTAGTTGAAAAGTAGTGCTGTACCCCTGTAGCCTTCTCCATTGTCTGGGCAATACTCCGGGCAAAGTCAATCAGCACGTTTAACTCTTCAATGCTGGGAAATTCCACTGGTGGTATCCAGTTTGATACAACCTGCCCACTGGCAGCTTGTGGATGTACCCAGCCAGTAGCATAGACATCTCCCCGGATGGTTTTAGCTTTCTGAACATAAACGTTCCCATTTACATAAACTGTTCTTCTTTCTCCAGGGAGACCGATAACTGCATTACCCTGTACGAAAAGATCCCCGTTAACCAGTATGTCAGACTTAATAATAGACGAACCACTAAACTCAAGTGATGCTTTCTCTAATTGTTTTATCCCTCCTCCATATGCAGAAATCAACGGTACTACACCTGTTTCTATTACTGTCCTAACCGTTTTCCTGATGCCGCGGCATTTTCCAGTAGAAGTTATTACTGCAACCTGTTCTCCGTTTTGAACAGCATGTTCAATTGTTACTTTTTCAACTTCTGATGTACTATCCACTGGTCCTGCAGCCACACTTCCATCTGACCACTGAGGATCAGTTTTCAGAAAGGCTTTTATTCTTTCTATTCCAGTATCTGCTGCATAGCGGGCCTGAACTAATGCACGATCATCTACTGCTGCTTTTGATGCTCGTGTAGAAAGTATTGAAACTGCTATCGCTGACATCATGAGAGCAGTTATAATTACCAGTATAATAAGGGCAATAAAACCCCGGATGTTTTTTAATGTCTTGTATGGACCAAAACGCACGTTCTTATCCCTCTTTTCTGCCCTCTAAATTCCGCTGTAACCAGTATACCGCTGTCTTGTTCTTTTGCTGAAAAATTTGCAGCTGTAATTCCTTTCGCTACAATGCGCTGTGAATTATTTTCGTTCCGCGTAAGTGATTCATTATCAAGCATATAAACTATTGTTTTATTAGCTGTGCTAATAACTAATTTGCCTGGAATTGCTGTGTTAACAGCCTCTGTGCGGCGCAGATCACGTGTAACCCAGTAAACAGCATTTCGAAGTTCAGCGTCTTCATTAAAATTTTCTCTGCTTGTTCCAACAACATTCCATACCCGCCAGGAAATTTCCAGTGCAGCAAGAAGTACCAGAGCAGCCAAACTGGCTACCAAAATTACTTCAAGTAAGGTAAAACCACGCCTGTTATGCATTATCTGTCCTGGAAGTCGAATCATCAGAAATCTACCGTCCTCTCAAAAACTACTGTTTGGATCCCCTTTTTACCGCCATATATAGGATAGGACACACGAACTGTGACCTGTTTTGTGTATGAGTTTAGATTTTTAACATCTACTGAGTATTTAAAACCTGGATAATCTGGGATTTCAGCTTCAGGTTCAGCTGTCAGCTGATTCCATGGTGTTGCTTTTAGTTCTTCCGCTTTTTCCTGTGCTAGGAAAACTGCGCGAAAGGCATTTTCGGCATTAAACTGGTCTTTCAAGGGATAAATCAGTGCCCTGCCAAGCACAGCAGTCGCTATAATCAACATTGCTGCTGCTACAAGTACTTCAATAAGAGAAAAGCCCTTTTTGTCAGGAATTTTGCTCAATTGAAACTTCAACTCTTTTTATCCCCTTTCTCGTTAAATGCTCTTTAGAATGGCCACAGCAAAAATGTACGAAAAGAAGTTATAGACAAGGACTGCAATGCCAGCCGGTGTGTGGGTTAGGATGTAGATATCATGCGGCGAAAGTCCCAGATATGCTACAAAACTTATTAAAATTACTATCCCTAAAACCAGGTATGCTGTCTTTTTGTTAACATCCTGTTCCTCTTTAAGCTGCCTGTTTTTTAAAGCCTGTTCCTTCAGCTTGTTGAGCATTTCGTTGTAATTTCCGCCGTATTTGCTGTACATTTTTGTGAAGTGAAAGAACTTCTTAAATTCAAGGCTGTCGATTTCTTCTTCAAGTGATGTTAAAATTTCATCAAAACTTTTTAGGCTTCTTTCATACGCAAGAACATTTTTCGAAATTATGTTTTTTAAAGGGCGCCTAAGATATTTAGATGTTTCTCTTAAAGCATCAGGGCAGTTGTTAAAAGTATTGAAAAAGTTACTGTACAGGTTTAAAAAATCAATGTACTGTTTTTCTATTTTTCTGGTGCGCAGGTTCATAATAGATTTGCTGAATTCATACGTGAGATAAAGAAGCACTGCAAGGATAAAAAATCCCTGATAGAACTGTACATAGATGAACCTTATAGAAATCACTGCAAGTGCAAAGAGAATAACAATAAAGAGTGTTTTGCCGTCTATTCCATAAGTATCCAGCTCAAGAATGTCTATAATTTTATCAAGTTCTCTAATTATTCTGTTTTCAGGACTGACTGTTGTAAGGAAAAAATACAGAGCAGCAGCAAGAAATACCACTGAAGCCGCAAGCAAAGCAAAAAACATTGAAAACACCTTCTTTCTATTCTTTGCTGATTTCCATAATTTCTTTTACTTTGAAATTTTCCAGGAATATTACAACATCCAGAGAACTGTACAGCATGTCTCTCAATGTTTCTTCTCTTAAATCCACGTTTGCACGGCTCATAAGCTGCAGAAGCCTGTTTACCACCTCGCCGGCAGAGTTGGCGTGCAGTGTTGCCATTGAGCCTCTGTGCCCTGTGTATACTGCGTTGAAAAAATCAAAAGCCTCACGGTCTTTCATTTCACCAATAAAGATTCTATCAAGGCTCATTAGGAGTGCATATTTTGTAAGATCAAAAAGCGTATAGCTTTTAATTTCAGGGTTATCTGAAATGCGCACAAGCTGAACAATAATATCCGGATGTTTTGGCATTATCTCCATTGTTTCTTGAATCAGTATGCATCTCTGACTGAGGGGAACCTCGTTAATTAAAGCCCCTAAAAGAGTAGTTTTACCGGAACCGCCTTTCCCTGCAATAATTATGGTCTTTGAATCTTTTACATATCTTCTCAGCCTTTCTTTTGTGGTAGAGTCAAACATGCCTGCTCTTTCAAGCATATCAAGTGACTGGGAGGCTGCAGGTTTTCTTATACTTATGTTTGGGGAACCTACAGAAATAGGTGGAAGACTTACTACAATTCTCAAGTGCCTTTTTCTGTCGGTTACAACTACCTGTGCCTGGTTTTGATTTATTGTTCCGCCGTTCATTGCTACAATCTTGTAGCAGTATTTTAAAAGTTCATCATCACTTCTGAATGTAACAGGAACTTTGATTTTCTGCCCGAATTTTTTAATAAAAACAGTTTGGGGGTTGTTTACCAGGATATCTGTAACTTCCGGATCGTTAATGTATTCGTCAAGGATCCCGTATCCGAACAATATATTTTTCATTGTCTTCACATGTTCAAAACCAACTTTGTGTTTTGATAGAAAGTATTTGAGCTCATTTTCAAGTGCTTCTTCCGATATTACTCCATCTGCATATTTGTTTATTACATCGGGCTTTTCTTCGGTAAAGCGGTCACACAAAAATTGAAAATTGATTTCATCGATTTTTTTTACATTTGTGTTAAGAGGGTCTATAAGCATTTCAAATCCTCTCCTTTACAACCTTTTTGAGCCCTGTTAGAGCAGCTGCTGCATCGGTGTCGCCCTTTCCTACTATTATGCCTGTCATAATATCCACAGGGATATCCCACTGCTCTGTCAGAAACTTGATGTACTCTGAAGTTGTGTAGTATGAAAGTTCAAGGGGCTCCATCACAACATATATCCTGTCTGCGTTCTTTAAAGCAGCATATGTGGATGAAAAAAATACGCCGCCGTTGACATCATAAACTGTATCTTCTACACTCAGCATTTCTATGATTTTCATCATGTCTTCTACTTTAAATTTAACGCTGTCTTCAATATTAAAGCCTGTAAAAACCTTTATTTTTTTCCATGAAGATAAATAGGGCTCTATTTCTGTTTTACTTCTTCTAATAAGTTCCAGGATTCCGGCTTTGGGCAGATATTCCAGCCCGAGATATTTGTGAATGCTGGGGACAAATTCTTTAAAATCTACGAGAATGCTGTTTGTTCTTTCTGCTTCTTTGATAGCCAGCAGCGTTTTGTAAACTGTTTCACCGGCACTCCAGTACACTGTTCGCAAGAAGGTTACCCCCCCTTTCTACATTAATCATTCATACCTGTATATATACTTCAGGTTGTAGCTTCCATCAGGGTTAAGACCTCTCATTTCTGCTATTTCTTTTATTACTCTCCCTACTATGTCTCCTCTTTCGTCTTCCAGAATATCCAGAAATACAAGAATATCAACTGTATCTGTTATGAGCTTTCTTAAGGTTATGTCATCCATGTTTTTGTATTCTTTTACCTTCATTTCAAGCTTCTGAAGGGCAAGCACAACATTTGATGCGTGGATTGTTGTCATGGACCCTCTGTGGCCTGAGTTTAAAGTATCAAGGAACTCATAGGCTGCTTCAGGAGTGCGGATCTCTGTAAGGATTATTCTGTTAGGGTTGGCCCTCAAGCAGTTGTTCAGAATGTCTGCCCATGTAATCGGTTTTACTTCTTCAGTACCTTTCCTTATTTTAAAGTAGTAGACATATTTTAGTGGTAACTGCATTTCGCGTGTATCTTCTAATACCGCAACAACGTGAGCAGGTTGAATAAAAAACGTCAGTGCATTTAAAAACGTAGTTTTTCCTGCTCCTGTCTGCCCTACTGCAATGATGTTTTTTCTTTCAACAACTGCCCTTTTGAAATACTCTATCATTTCGTCTGTAAGGTTTACAAAACCTCCCTTTAACTCATACAGGTTTTTTGCTCTGCTGGTATGTTTTCGTATCGTGATTACTGGGACAGTGGACTCTGGTGGGATAACCAAAAGCGCACGTGAGCCGTCGTACAGTTCAGCATCAAGGTGCGGATACTGCGCATTTATCGTCTGATGTGTTAGAGCTGCTATTTTGTCTATTACCCTTCTTGTTTCTTCTAATGAAATAAAACCCTGTGGGTCATCTTTTTTTATTCCGTTTTCTATATACGTTATAGAGGTGCCCAGAACATATATATCTGTTACATCGGGGTTTTTTAGATGCTTCTCAATGGGTCCCAGCCCAAAAAGAAGGTCATAAACATAGTCGTATATGCTGTCATCCGGAATGTCTGTATAGTTTTCAGAAAAATATTTGTCTACATAGTACCTGCAGAGTTCCCGCATTTCTTCTGTATTGCCTGCAATATTCTCATGGTTTTCAAGGACGTTGTTTCTAACATACTTTAGAAGCGCTTCGTCTACAAAAAGGCTGCGCTTTCCTTTCGCCTGTGCAATTCTGTTCGTAAGACTCAAACTGCATCTCTCCTTTCTGTTCAAAAAACACTTATTGTGTCAGCAGCCTTACTATTTTCCTTGTATGATGGAAAAGCCTTTTATCCTGGTAGCCGTTCAATTTTTTTATAAATGGAACGGAATAAATTACAGGCAGAGTATATCTTATTTTGTCCATATACATTGGGGTTCTGCTCAAGCTTTTATTTTTCAGAAAAACAAAATTGGACAAATTGCTCAGGTTGTTTACTGTAAGCCATTCCAGGAATCCGTTAATTCTTGCGCTTACCGCAAGATTGTCTTCTACTACCAGCAAAACTTTATCCGAGCTGTTTATAGCATCTAAACATATTTCCATAAAGTTCGGCTGTATATCAAGAATCAAAACTTCATAAAGTTTTTTAAGCTCGTCTATCATCCTGTTAAAATCATTGGGAGTAATTTTCTCATATTCCCCCGGATACCCCCCAATAATAACATCGAATTTTTTATGTTTGGGAGTTTGGATTAAATCTTTAACCTGTTTCCCTTCCGATATGCCGGTTATGGTTTTTGAAGGATTAAGATTCAAAATCACTGCAAAATCACCGGGTGAAAAATCAAATTCTACAATGCATGTCCTGTAGTTATGTGAAAATGCTTCTGCAAGTGCAAGAGAAATTGTTGTTTTGCCTACTCCCCCTTTCGGGGAAAATATTGAAAAAAACATTATTATCACCTCTTATTGGGCTCTTTATTTTTGAATCATAACAACGTAATTTTTGTCCTTTAAAAATGGTGCAAAAGCAACAGCCTTATCTTTTATCGTTTTAACAATTGCCACTCTTTCCTGGGTACCAGAAGTATTAACTGTAACCACAGACTGTACATAAAGTCCATCTATTACCTGTGCAGGCAGTTTGTCAGACATTGAAATAGTTTGAATCATCAAAACAGTACCTTCCGAAACAAAATCTTTCAGTGCCGGCGGCAGGCTTACAGGTATTAAAACTTCATCTTCTTTAAGTTCAATCCCTTTGTCCTGCACCATGGTCTTAAAGATTATATCCCCTGCCACACGGGGCAGAGCCAGCTGTTTACCTACAACTTCATTCGGATTTTTAAAAGTATTTGGAGGAGCCATTGTAACTGGCAGCTTCATTGTTGTGAGCATCTCAGGTGTTATTTTAACCCCTGCCTGAATATTTTCTTTTGCTATCACAACTGTTGTTGTGCTGGTTTGTGTTCCTATAAAAAGATAAGCTACCAGAAGTATTACTAGTGCAGGTAAAACAGCAAGTTTTATTATTTTGCTGCTCATTTTCCAGAAACCTCCTTTAAAATTTTGGTTGAAAAATTTTTTTAATCTACATAAAAAAGCATCCACTATGGGATGCCTTATAAATCTTTACTTTCTTCAATTTTTTTATATTCATATAGGTCTTCTATTTTTTCGACGCCAAGTATTTTAACAAGCTTGAATGCATTTTCAAGGGTAGGAATATTCTTTCCTTTTATGATGTCATATACTCTCTGCGGCGATACACCAAGTCTTTTAGCTATACTGCTTATTGGGATATTTTTACCCTCCACAACTTCTTTAAGATGAGATACAATCTTATATTTTTCAAGTTCTTTTCTTATTTCTTCATCTTCATCATATATTTCAATTTCATCAGGTGAAATATTGATGTCTATACCATCAAATTCATCCATGTCATCAGATTTATCAGCTGTAACAAGATTGAGTGACATGTATCCCATCACATTTGAGGGTTTTGGCTCCCTGAAAAAATTTTTGACAGCTTGAATAATCCTTTTATACTCTTTTTGCACCTCCTTGAGCCCTTCGTCTGTGATTTCTGTATATCCACAGCTGCGGCATACTTCCATTTTAACATTTTTAACAGTTATCCCTCTTGCTTTAACATCTTTTCTTTCTAACATTAAATTGCTGCCGCATATGGGACATTTCTTGTCTGTACGCTGCGCTTTTTTCCAGCCTCTTACCCTGATAGCCATGGCTAATACTCCCTTCTGCTTTTCTCTACTAATATTGTAAATAAAAAAGTTTAAAAAGTCAAAGCTTTTTTGTCACGTCAATATTCTCACTATTTCCTCTTCAATATCAAGAAGCATTTCGGTTAAAGAGCGGTTTTTATATGGTTTGTCTAAAAGCCTTAAAATTCCTTCAGCAATTTTTCTATTGAGGTCGCTCTGCGGCTCCGTTCTTATTATTTGTACAGTCTGGTTTTCTTCTTCTATAGTGCCGGAAAACCTTACTTTTCCCTGCAGCCCCAAATAGAGGTGCTGGACATCCGAAAATTTTGAGGGGTTATTGATTCTTTCTATAACTTTTTCAGGAGTTACAGGGTCAAAGATTATATCATATATCCCTAAAGCAAGAGCATAGCCGAGATATGGAGAATCCTTTGTGCCAAGAATAAGAATTATTCTCTTATCCTGCTGTCTTAAAGCAAACAAGAAATCTTTAAATGGTATTCTGGTATTTATTTTTGGAGAAGTTACTACAACTTCTCCTTTTTCTTCAAGAAGAAAATCCGGATAAAAAATCAGTTTGGCATCATTTATTTGTTTTGCAACAGCCTCATCAAACTCACCAAAGCCTGTATATATTAAAACCATGTTTTCACCACCTAGTAATTGATTTATAACATCACTGTGGCTTTCTAATAACAGTTAATGGGTCAATCCAGTTTTTATCCGTCCAGGAACCCACACTTACTCCAAAGTGCAGGTGTGGTCCTGTAGAACGTCCTGTGCTTCCTATTTCACCTATTTTCTGACCTTTTGTTACTGTCTGATTGACAGAAACGTATATTTTTGACATATGCCCGTAAAGGAAGTCATGTGTAGGTGTTCTTATAACAACAGTAAGTCCATAACCTTCCGCCCATCCTGCGTATACAATTTTGCCGTTTGCTGCAGCAACTAGAGGATCTCCTATCTTGCCTCCTATATCTATACCTTCATGGAACCTGGATTCTCCTGTGAGTGGGTCATTTCTAATCCCAAACGTAGAAGTTATAGTATAGTTACCCGGTGCGGGCCATATAGGAGTATTGTCTTTAAATGCGTCAGCATATGTCCATATTGCTGAAGCATATTCCCCTCTGCATCTTTCAAGTGCATCAGGACCTCTATATCCTCCGTAAAATGCGAGCCCTTTCAATGTTTGTTCCTTCCAGTCAGGTGAATCCCAGTCTATGTTTCCAAGATACTGCTTCAAAAGATATGTTCCTACTTCTATCTGTGCCCAGGGATTTAATTTGTCTTTTTCCGGATCATATCCTAGAACTTTGGTGTAATGCTCCCAGTTTTCCGGCATAACCTGCATCAATCCCCATGCCCCTGATGAAGGATTTTCTGCTGTCAGTCTGAAGGATGATTCTTTATTTATAACAGCAGCAATGAACCACCATGGGATATTATATTTTTCAGCTATTGCGTGAATGATATCCCACAAATATGGAGGTATGTCTGCTGTGGAAATATAGAAGCCACTGCCATAAGGTGAATCTTCCATTAACCAGGCAAGCCTTTCTTCTATCATATTGTATCCCCTTGAACCTTCCAGAAACATCCTCCGATCAAATTCAACATCATCCGGCTTCACACCCAGTTTTTTGACTAAAAACTGGTCCAGTTTGTAATAGATCGGAGTCTGAAGTGTCACAGATTCAAGTTCTGGAACCTGAGACCTTGAAACAAGTTTTATCCCTGTAGCAGGGTCAACAGTAATGGCTTCTTTCCAGACTATTTTGTAATTGTAAATTTTGTCACCCTCTATATTGTTTGACCTTATCAGCAGGTAAGTAGTTGTGTAATCCTGATGTTCTACAACTTTAGGCTTACCTTTATCATCATATTCAATTGTCTGATAGTACATATCCAGCCTCTGCAGCCTGTATGTTAAAACTGGAGAAAGATCTTCTGCTATTTCTTTAAAATATTTTTCATCTACTTCTTTGAAGTTATTTTCTTTCTCAATAGATGTACCTGTGCCGTATGAGAAAAATAGGACACCAGAAGCCAAATCTCCTTCTGTCAGAATTTGATCTTTTGTGAAGTTAAAATAGTCGCCAACTTCGTATACCAGATGATATGCTTCGTTTCGGGGTAGATGCTTTCCATCCTCCATATAGACATTAATTGTGTTGGTATACACTGTGTATTCTTTTGTATATTTTCTGTACTGTTCATCCATATCTTCAAGCCCATATGCAGCCTGTCCGCCTGTAAATTGAATATAGATTGCGGAAAACATTATTATAATGATTAAAATCAAAATGCCGACTGCTCCAAACATAGCTATATAAGTTTTTAAAAAACTCTTAACAGCTGCGATTGCTGCATTTTTAAGCCTTTTTTTGAGCTCATTTTTTGCTTTTCTTTTTGCCCAGCTTGAAAAGCTCATAAAACCACCTCTATAAAAACAAAAAAAGCGCCGAAGCGCTCTAACTCAAATTTTGTGAACAGTATAACTGCTTTAAACAGCTAACGTGATGCAGTTATGAAAGCCATCTTTTTTGTAAAACTCTATAAGCATAAATTGAACTTGGGATTACCATTAGGAAAAGCAGAATTTCAAGCCAGTATCCTGCAAATAAGCTGCCTGAAGGTAATTTTGAAAGAAGTCTGGTCATAAAAGGGTCTATATACGGCTCTAATATATTAAACTTCATATCTGCCGCAACAAGAGGAAGAAGTGAAACATATGAAGCAGTAATACCTATTAATACTGAATTTATTTCCAGGGCAAAACGACCGTAGATAAGAAACAAAACTGCCAGAGCAAGCAGTGCCGCGGTAACAGCAATTGCAGCAAAAGTTATTTCCAGTGGTTTTTGGAGCCAGAGGATTATAAGAATTATCGCAATTACCACAGGCATAGAAATCATCCCTTTCTTTCAGGATATTCAAATCCTATTCTGCGTTTTGGCTTTTGATCCGGTACATTATTTTTTGTATTCTGTTCTGGATAATTTGTCGGCTGTTGCGGGTAATAGTAGGCCGGTTGATAAACATGAGGATACTGCTGGGGTATATATATTTCCGGCTGATACTGCTGATGCTGTGAATACTGCTGGGATTGCTGATACTGATAGGACTGCTGATAACTCCGTTGTATATTTTTTTCTTTTACAGCCTTCTTACTACTGATATCGTACGCGTATGCCCCTGCAAAAATCAAAAGTGATACAGCAACAGCTGCAAACCGCCACATATTTAAAAGCTGTGGTGTTACCGGGTGCTTAAGTGCATCAAACCAAAACCAATAGAAACTTGCAGTAACAAGAAATCCTGTAATAAACGAGTAATACAGAAACACTATAAATCTTGTGAAAAAGTACGAAACTGCTATAAAAAGTGCTAGAAAAATAATGTATTTCGGTTCTGTAGTAAGTATTTTATATAACAGTGTTAAAATTCCTTTAAACGGAATGCCCGGAGGAGTCATATTATCACAACCTTTAAAAATAATTTTTCTCTTTACTAACATTTTAAACAAATTCATTTAAAAAATCAATAGTTTTTTAAAAAATTTTTCTCTTTTTTTAAAAAAAATAGAGGGAGCCTGTTTATTTGGCTCCCCTTACTGGTACAGTTACTTCTTACGCTTTCCATCTGTAACCATCCAGTGATGTATTGTGAAACCTTGCCATATGTTGTGCAACCCTGTGAGGACCACTGAATGATGCGGAAATATTTGCATGTGCAAGGCGCTTTACTGCTTTCAAAGTACCTTTGGTTCCGCTATCTGTTACACCTGTTATCTGCCGTAAGCTTTCACCCAGTGTTTGACCTGTAGATTTAGCATGACGGTATGCGTCTAGCAAACCTGCAGCTGTACCCACTGCAGAAGCACCGCCCTTTGCTGCAAGTGAACCAAAACCGCGTGATACTCCCATTGAACGGTCAACTAAACCACCAACCATTGTGCCGTAGTGAGCCAATTTCGTAGTCCTGTCAGCCATTCTTGCAAACATATATCGCGGATCATTGTATGAATCAGCACTATTCTGTTTTTCTGTTGTTTCAGAGCTAATGCCTTTATTATCTAAAATGCCACCGGTAGGTTTTTCTGAACTGCTGCGGGACATATTTAACCGGTTTAAATTGTATCCGGGTTGTACTGCAGCTCCAGCATTTTCACCTCCAAAAAAGCCCGTATTTTCAGGGAGTTCTACACCTGGAGGGACAACTACTCCAGAAGGCAGAACTCTTTCTCCGGATGGAAGAACCCTTGTACCATCAGGCAGAGATTTGTCAATTCCCCCTAAGGCTGGGCCAATACTAGCGAAACCGGAAAATCCTCTTCCTGTTAAACTACCTGAAGGTACTGTTCCAGAAGTCCCTCCAGCAGGAACAGAACCAGAAAATCCTTCTCTAGTTAGACTACCTGCAGGTATCGTTCCAGCCACTGCTCCACTGCCAGAAAATCCTGTCGAAAAACCAGAACTATTCGAGAATCCTGTTAGAGAACCGGAACCACCGCTTAAAGGATTCTGTATCCGCCCTCCTAAAGCACCCATTACTTGTCCGGCTATGCCTCCTGCCGCTGATGCTGTGCCAACCTGGGCAGCAAAAGTAGAAACAGCAGTAACAGCCGAAGATGCACCAAACATTAAAGCAAGGTGGTGTGCTATTCCGCCTTCATTTATTCCGGCAAGTCTTGTGAAGTATCCCTGCAGCGAGTTTCTTAATGCTTCTGCAGTGGGTATTAAGACATACAGCCATAAAAGTGCTTCTATTGATTTTGATATGTGTACTGTGTTTCCGCCTACATTCATTGTACCTGTGGCTGAAAAATATATTGTAAACACCAGAGCATAAAAGAACTGTGTAAAAATATTGGTCAGAAGTTCACCCAGCCATATTCTTGCTGCTGTTATGTCTTTTTTAAGACTCCATAATGTTGCAGCAATAGGTGTAAAAATATAAAAAATCATCATTACAAATTTCCGAACAGTAAATATCATAACAATATAAAAGTTAATATATGCTAGCAATAACATTCCAATTGCTGTAAATAACACATTTCCTGTATGAATATTGGCAAACACAACAGTTGGGCTAAACAGATCATTAACATTGCCAGGCAACTTGAGTAAAGAATACAAGTAATGTGTTAAAGCGTTATTGATATACAAAAGCAGTCTAAAAGCTATAGGAGTCACTGCAATGATAATCCCTACGAAAAAAATCCGTTCTATTCTCTCTTTTACTTCGTCTTTATGTTTTGGAGAATATCCTGCGAAAATCATTTCAAACACTACAAACAGCAGAGCAATAAACAGAATTATGACACCGATAAAAATCAATGCCTGATACCAGTAGTTCATCACCTGAAGCTGTTGAGGAGTAAATGGATCTATATCATTTACTTTATCTGTATAGATTACTCCAAACATGCTGTCCATACCAGTCAGCCACTGTACCAATCCCATAAGTGCAGCTGCTATTCCACCTATTAGGTATGCCAGTGTTCTTTCTAGAAGATTCCCTGGCTCTCCCCTAAAAACATCTTTTATGCCCTGATTTATTTTGTCTACAAGCCCATCTTTATTTTGTGAAGTAAGTGTTACGTCAGGAGTTTCAGCAAAAGCTGTTACAGCAATGTTTAAAGTAAATACCACTATCAGTATTAATGCTATAACTTTATAGAATTTACTTCCCACTATTTTCCCTCCTTTTTACTCTTCTTTGATTACGCCTGTTCTGATATACGGCCACTCAAACGGGATTGGATCAACTTTCACAGCTGTAATGTTTCCATTCAGTGAAAGAATGCACTCGCCTGGATTAAATGTTTCCAGCAGCGTTCTGGTCCCCTCGGACAGGTTAAAAAACTGCATTGTTTCTTCTACCGAACCCGAGTGCTGTCTCATAACAATGTTTGTGGCGCACGACTTGATGATTGCTCTGCCATCTTCATTGTTTAAAAATTCCTCTATATACTGCGAAGCAACTATCAGCATTGTACGGTGTTTTCTACCCCTTCTTGCGAGATTGTTAAGAAAATCAGCCGATTCTGCAAATTTCACAAACATCCATGTTTCGTCATTTGCCACTATTTTATCTACACCTTTGTACTTCTGCATAAAGTTGTGTGCAATCCATGTAGATATTACGTAGTTTGCAAGAAGTTTCGTAAATTCATCTTTTATTTCAAACAAATCAAAGCCAATTGCATGAGATTTTATATCTATTGTGGTTTGACAGTCGAACATTCCCAGGGAATGCCCTCTTGTAAATGGAATAAGAATTTCTGCAAGCTCTTTTGTGCTCTCTTTTTTTGACAGCTCCTCTTGAAAATCAGATAAAGTAGGAAGCTCTTTTTTTACTTTTCCAAAATAAAATTTGCCGTCTACAAACATTTCTTTTTTGTGGTATAAGCTGTCTGGATCACGTGTAATACCTCTGTCATTGTACAGTTTATAGACTATCGTATCGATTGCTGAAATTTCAGGCCCTGTAAGCGGCCGCCCGTTAAAATTCTTTGAAATTACCCCCATGAATGCTCTGACTTCTGAAACCTTTGTCATGATATCCAGAATTTCTCTGCCAGAACTGTCTGTGTCCGGTTCTATGTCAAACAAATTAATACCCGATGGTGCACCGTTTTTTATGCTTATATACTCGCCGCCCAGCATGTTTCTTATAAGAAGCTGATATTCTCTTTCAGGATCTATCACAACAATTCTTTTCCCCAGCAGTGAATACATGGCCAGCATGTGTTTCACTGTAACTGACTTACCGCTGCCGGGGATGCCAAACACTGCAACGTGGGGGTTATTGAGGCTTCTGGGATAATCAAAGTTATCTATAAATACCGGTGAGCCCGTAAAATAGTTTCTACCCAGATAAATACCCTGTGAATGAGTTAGGTCAGGATTTGAAATTGGAGAAAGTGATGCTGCTGCACCTGCTGTCATGTTCCTGCTGTATTCTTTTACAGTAAGCTCTGTTGAAGAAGGAAGCATATCGTTTAACGCGTCAAGCTGCTGGAAGACCAGTGTTCGTGTTGTGGCAAATTTTTTCTGAAAAATGCTTTCAACATAACGGGTTTTCTGTTCCAGTTCTTCAAGACTCCTGGCACGTATTTTAATAAAAATTGTTACAAAAAACATCCTGTCCAGGTTTCTTTGAATATTTGCAAGCTGCTCCAGGAGTTCTTCCTGCATCATTTCAAGCTCCAGCCGATCGGTAATTTCACCTTTTCGATACTTCGTATATAATTCTGTTTGAACACTGTCAAGTCTCTTCTTCAAAATATTTGCAGTTCTTGCTGCGTCTATGGGTTCTACGTGGATTGATACACCGATATCGTTTATGGAAAAGACATCATCAAGCCAGCCGAGAAAAATCATTGCCGGATATGATGAAACTGTTAGTATGCGAATATAATTTTCAGGTCCAAGATAAATATAATCTTTTTGTTCTTCTATTCCATCTGGCATCATCATATCGTGCAGTCCAAGCACGCTTTTATTAAATTTTTCTTCCTCTTTTGTTGTAATTTCGCTGTCTTTGAACTTTATCTCCGCTTTTTTATCTTTTTTCAGCTTCAGCATTTTCATCAACCCCACTTTCTTCGTAATATGCATATGGTACATCCACATATAACGAAAATGCACCGGATTTTATCGAGCTTGACGGCTTGTGGTTTTTATTGTTTAAAAACCTAAAAATAAAATCTATTTCCTGTTCCGAGGTTAATTTTTCTGCTTTTATTTTTGCCCCATTCATCTGCGTTATTATAAACTCTGCAAGCCTGTTTAGCTCACTGTATGCTTTTTCTACATCTCTTTCTGTACTGAAAAGCACAATGTAGTTTTCACGCGTGTAAATGCTTTTGTTGTGCATCATGCTCTCTAAATAGTTGATGGTTTCTCCTGCCAGTGATTTAATTGTCATGGGTGTATCATTCTCTATGGCGTTTACATAAATATTTTCAATAATATTGCTGGTGTCAACAGAGGAAGTAAGAACTATAAACTTAAACGGATTTGGAAGTGCTATAATAGTTTTAATCAGAATGTCTTCTATTGTATTTTGTTCTTCTTCAGAAAGGAGTCTAACATCAATAGAACCCAGTTTTACAATTGTTGCAAATAAGTTTTTCTGCAGGTAAATTATCCCGTTTCTTATATCCTGTATTTGCCAGATATGCCTCATATCTGCTTTCTGTTTTCTATTTTTATGGAAAGATGACATATTCCTTTCTTTTACAGTTTTTCTTTCTTTCTTCACAATTTTATTTATCACCGGAATGGTAACTATCCCTGTGTACTGCAAAGCATATACAGTTAAAGCTATTCCTACTGCTGCAATAATCACTGCTGATATTTTGAGAATTCCTAGAAAAAGATTCATAAACACATCCCCTACCTTGTGTAATGGTAAATTTTTGGCTTTTTAAGATATCTAATGTATACCAGGACAAATTTATCAAAATACATATTTCCTATTTTTAAAAAAGCAAAAAGCACACTTAAGACAAACCAGATACCACCGGTAAAGATTTTTACAAATATGTTTAATGGCAGTATTGAAAAAAGACCCAGCAGCAGGAAATTTGAAAGAAGATAGCCAAACTGTCGTACTGAAAAAGGCCCAAGTATCGTGTTTTCATGTTTAAATTCAAAAGGTATTTTATATACTCTCATAAAAAAACGGCGCTGAAGCGCCCAACACCTCCTTATTTTTAACTTTTGTTTATGCTGTTTAATGGGGTCTATATTTATAAAAATTACCCAAACCACTCATACTTACTACTATATCGAATGCTATTAAAGCTGCACCAAGAACTATAGCTGCAACAATTAACCATCCGCCGGATTCTAAAGCTTCAGATCTTTTATGTGGATTACCATGAGCTACTATTAGTTTTACTGCCCATAAAATAAGCCCAGCGAAAATAAGAATAATACCAATATATCTGGCAGCATCTGCTATTGGTTGCATTACATTTTTTTGTAGTTCTGCTCCTGCACTTGCAATATCGCTATTTCCAGATGTCGCAAATGCAGCAGCAGGTAATATCACGTACAAAAGTGAATATACATAAAATAACCAATTTTTTATTTTATTTACATGTCTTTTCACTTTATCCATACATTCAACCTCCTACTAGAATTTAATTTTAGAATTACTATTTTTTACTGAACTAGTCATCTTATTTACTGTCTGCTGTTTTATATCTTTTTCTAAAAGTTTGATTATCTCATTCTTAAATTCCTCTTTAGAATACGGCAAAGAAAAATCTGGATTTTTAGGCCCTCCAGCGACTATCATGCTTCTGTCTGGTTTTATAAAAATCTTGCCCGGATATTTTTGTGCTTCTTCAAGCCCAAAATTTATCAAACTTTCAGGAAGCTGCAACCCGGGGCGTGAAGTAACTGCAAAAGTAATTCCACCTGCTGGGTGATCCTGTACAGAAATGTAAATATCGTATCCTAATCGATATGCAATAGCCGACCCTGCCGGGATAAATTTGTCCACTACTACTGCTTTGAATTCAGGAAAAGCTCCTTTATTTACTGCTTTTACTGCGGCATTTATTACTGCTTTTTGTTCTTCTACCGCCTCTTTTAAATTGTATTTTTCGATTTCCTCAGCGGTTAGGGATCGATTTAATGCCCTGTTCTCCGCAAGCTCCCACAGTGTTCTGTTATCAACATATCTTGCAATTGCCAGACCAGTTGACGTATCAAGGGGGTCGACATTTTCAGCTAAGGTATCTGCGAGCTCTACTGCCTGTTCAGGTATATAAATATCAAAACAATCCTGCAAAATTTTTAGCGTGTTAGGATAGCTGTTATAATGGTGGTCTATAACTACTGTTCCATCTTCTCTGACAGTTACTGGCTCTGAACATGTTTCATCTCCTACATCTATATTTATACGTCCTTTTACGGGACTGCCAGCAGAGGTTCTATCTACTGTTATGTCAGCGTCTGTTTCTCTGGAGAGAGCTTCTACAGCAAATCTGTTATCCAGGTCATCTCCAAAATGAGTCACTATGCCTTCATGAACAGCTCTTGACAGCAGTTCTTTTTTGTTTATCGTTCTTCACCTTCTTTCTGGAAGATTAAATAAGTTTACTTAAATGGAGCACTCATTGCCTGCAGAATTCCCATAATGGTTGGAATTGCGTAATACAGCAGTACTCCAATAGCAACAGATATCATTCCTGCTGCACCAGCCTTTCTCATGTTTGAGGAATGAAAAATGCTGCCTGCAATGAACATGATAATTGAAATAATCATCATTACAGTAGCAAGAGGAATAATTATGCTGCTTAATGCCTGTGCTAGAATTGTTAATGACTGTGCAATTTTTGCGGCGAATTCCTGTACAGCAGGATTAGCAGAATGAGCAGAACTGGCCGGTGAAATCATAAAATCACCCCCTGTAAAAAATAAAAAAAGCAGGCCGAAGCCTGCTATTTCTCTGTTTTGGGCAAAAAATTAAACCATGCAAATAAAAATCCAAATATTAAGCCTATAAAAAGACCAGTTCCAAGTCCTGCGGCAAATTGATACATTTTTTCACCTCTTTTTTTACAGAATTTGTAGATACACATTTAATTTTCATGTTCCTTTTTCCAAATCTGACACAAACCTTTTTACTTCCTGCGGATCTACCACATAGTAAGAAATTCCATTGATATACCTTGGACTTCCAGGCAAGGTAGCAGTAATTATATTGTTTCTGTTAACTTTCACTGCAAGTTCTGCATATTTAACCATTTCTTCAAAGGGAATATTTGTTTCTGCATATTGATTCACGATCTTCAGAATTCGAGGCAGTCTTGGTATAGTAGAAGGACTTTTTATTTTATCAAGGACGGCCAGCAAAAATTCTCTCTGAACTTTTACCCTTTCCAGATCCTGCATAGCATAGCCATGTCTAAACCTTACCAGCTGCAAAGCCTTTTCTCCATCTAAATGCTGCCACCCCTTTTTCAGGTGAATGTGCAAGTTTCCTGCATAATCGTCATAATTCATGTCTACAGGAACATTCATCTCCACACCATCTATAGCATCCACAAGCTTTTTAAAACCTTCATAGTCAATTTTCACATAGTAGCTGATGTCTTCTCCAGTAAGCTGTGATACTTCTTCTATGGCAAGTTTAGGCCCGCCAATTGAATAAGCTGCGTTTATTTTTTGAACTCCATGGCCGGGAATTGTAACCATGGTATCCCTCGGAATGGATAAAACATACCCCTTTTGTGTATTGGCATTGTAGGAAACGACTATCATAGTATCAGTTCTGCAAGAATTGTTAGAAGAAGTTCCGTCAGTTCCCAGAATTAGCACTTTTACCTTCTCGGGATTCTTTTGCTCATTTTCCACAGGTAAATTTGCCGGAACAGAATTCGAAAAACCCGAAGAATCTAAAGATTCTAAATATATGTAAATCCCAGTAGTTATACTAATCATTGAGAGCGCCAACAACAATGCAAAAATTTTTAAAAATCTTCCCATGTTTTTCTCTCCTTTTGAACTTCGAATTTGTTGACAGCAATTTTAGTGAATGCGGACCATTATATTTTTCCATAGTCTTGCAGGATATGTTCCGCCTGTTACATTACCCATGCTTTTCCCATCATCATATCCCATCCAGATTACACAAACGTATTTGTCTGTGAAACCACAAAACCAGGCGTCTTTTGAGTACGATGTTGTTCCTGTTTTGCCATACACTTTCACACCAGGTATTTTAGCATTTGTACCAGTACCTTTTTCTACAACATTTAACAGCATATCTTTTAACTGATATGCTGTTCTCTCTGATATGGCTCGCATGGGGGTATTGTCAGGCTCATAAATTACATTTCCGTAACGGTCGGTTACTTTTATTATTGCTGTAGGTTTTACATATACACCATTTTTTAATATCACTGCATAAGCATTGCACATTGCAAGTGGTGTTTCACCATAAGTTAATCCGCCCAATGCAACAGCTGGTAGATTGTAATCTGTATCTGCAAACGTTAATCCAAACTTTCTGCCCTGCTGTATACAATTCTTTATACCAATCTCATTCGCAATTTTTACCGCTGGAACATTTCTTGAGTACGTCAGTGCTTCCTTGTATGTCATCCATCCCCAATACCTTCCGTCATAATTGCGCGGAGTATAATTCCCAAATGTAACTGGGCTATCATTAACCATACTGTATTCATTTTTGCCTGCTTCTATTGCTGCTGCATACACTGTAAGGGGTTTTATTGCTGATCCGGGCTGCCTTTTGGCTTGATATGCTCTGTTCAGGCACCTGTTCTGTTTCGGAAAATTCCGGCCGCCCACCATTGCAAGTATTCTATTATTAGAATCTTCTACCACACATGCAGCCTGTACATTTGAATCGGGGAAATTGTGTGGCTGCAGAAATTGGTTTTCCACTACCTGTTGAATTTCAGGATTCAACGCTGTATATACTCTTAATCCGCCAGTAAAAACTTTATTTTCGCCAAATTCTTTAATCAATTCATCTACAACAAAATCTATATAGTACTTATGTGGATAATCCATCAGATCAAGTCTTGAAAGATTTAATTTTTCGCTGATCGCTTCCTGATATTGCTGCTCATTTATATACCCTTGTTCAAGCATTTTTCTAAGAACTATGTTTCTGCGCTCTATGCATTTATCCATATTTTTATAGGGATCATATATAGCGGGATTGTTTATTATTCCCGCAAGTGCTGCACTCTCACTCAGCGTTAGCTGATGTGCGTGTTTGCCAAAATAAACATTGGCGGCTGTCTCAACGCCGTATGCACCTTCACCAAAATATACCGTGTTTAAATAAGCATTTAATATCTGCTCTTTTGGATATCGATTGAGCTTTAACGTGTATAGTGCTTCTATTATTTTCCTTTTAATTGTTCTTTCCGGTGTTAGATATAAATTTTTAACCAATTGTTGTTGAATTCCTGACCCGCCTTCAATAATTTTTCTGTGTTTTAAATTCGTTAAAAAAGCACTTGCTATTCTTTTAAAATCAAAACCGTATTTGTTTTGCCAGAAACGTTCATCTTCAATAGCTACAACAGCATTTTTAATATACTCATTGTCTATTTGATCCAGAATAATTCTATTTTGTTCACCATACAAACCTGCTACAAGATTGCCATTTAAATCGTATATTAGTGTGGTTTGCTGCAATTTATCTATATCTGCATTCAAGTCAGGTGTGTCTATCTGTAAATAGACATAGTATACACTTGCTGATGCTAAAACCAGTATGCAAAAAACAACAACTGCTATAGATTTTAACAGCGCCCCTATTATTCTCATACACAGGAAAACACCACCTTCTACGCTGTACCAGCAGCCGTAGAATACCTATTTGCTTGTATTACTTCCCTATAGAATCTGCAAATACATGTTAAGTATTTGCTGTCCAAAGATTGCAGCAGTAATGCCTCCCAGCGCCAAATATGGGGCGAAAGGCACATATTCCTTTATTGATTTCTCTGTAAAAATCACTTGAATTCCTGAAACTAATCCGCCAATAACAAATGAAAAAAACAAGAAAACTACAGTTAATTTAAGGCCAAGCACAAAACCTATAAAAGCTGAAAGCTTAAAGTCCCCTCCCCCCATCCATCCTGGCAGAACAAAAATCAACATCACTGCAGCTGCGAATAGAAAGCCGTACAGGTAGTTTAAAAATTCCTGAAGCTCCATTATTCCTGTTGCAAGTGAAAACACATACACTGCCAGCACCAGTATAAAACCAGTTATAATTATTTCCGTTGGTATTTCTCTGTATTTAATGTCTATAAACGAAACAGCAATCAATACAGAAACTAGTATTAATCCTGTTATGGTTTTTATATCTAAACCAAAAGCTGAGAAAACTAAGACATACAGAGTACCCGTTAGCAGTTCTACTAACGGGTACTGTATAGATATAGGCTCTCCACAGTATCTGCATCGACCTTTTAGAAAAAGCCAGCTTAATACAGGGACTAAATCTAATGGAGAAAGTTTATGCCCACATTTAGGGCAAAATGAATTAGGAGGATATATTATTGATTTTCCTTCCGGAATGCGGTAAATTACAACATTTAAAAAACTTCCTATTATTGTTCCAAGTATGAACAAAAGTGTATAAAAAATATTACCACAACCTTTCTATTATGTTTTTTTATGATAAACTGTTAAAACAAATTTTATTTCGTAACCATTTGTATTTTTACCTGTGATACAGATGCATAATACTTATAAGAACTATTAGTCGTTTCATAAACCTTTATTCTTATTTTCGTAACATTATCAGGTATATTTATCCAAGAACCTATTTCTCCATAGCCACTTATTTTTGCTAAATCTATCCAATTAGACCCAACCAATCCTTGAAGATAAAAGACAGCTACTGGCATATAATAAAGATGACCATTGTACAACTCATATCCGGTATTCCCATAAAGATAAGCACTTGTCATTTTCCACCCACTTGGAGGGCTCCACGATGCACTATATCTAGTAGTTCCATAAGTGGTAGTATCAGTGGTAGTATCATCTGAAAAAATATATAAATTTGGATTCACAATTTGTTCTATAGAAGTAAAATTAACAGATATTTTGGATGTCATATTTCCATAAAATGCCGTTATTATTGCTGTTCCAGGAGTTGTTGATGTTATTATTACAGAAGCTGTTCCATTAAGCATAGTTGCTTTTGATGATGAGAGATTACCAAAATCAGTTGAAAAATTTATTACTGTCCCATCAGGCAATAAATTTCCGTATTTGTCATAACCTATTGCTTGTATTGTTATCGCTGTCTTCCCATCTGCAGGAACTGATGTTTTATCTGCTGATAGGACTATTTTCCCTATTTGTAAATTTGATGGTATCGAGTTTGTTAATTTGTACTGTGTTGTGTCTACTGCTCCTTTAATTGCTTCTCCTTTTTCTGTTGCTGCTATATCATCGTTTGTCCCCCATTGACCGTCTTTGCCCGGGCTTGCCAGTATAAATCCACTCTGGGTATCTGCTCCTGCGTTCGGTACTGCCTGTACCAGAGTGAATACTGTGAAAAGTAAAATCAACACATATACAGTTATTTTCCTTAACTTGTCCATCAATTTCCACCTCACACTTTTCACAGTCTTGCTCTCTTTTGTCTAAAACTTCTAAACTGTTTTGTTTTTTTCAAAAATAAAACAGCAGGCCGTAATGACCTGCCGTTTAATTCGTCCCCGGATGCGGTATCTGCTCATTTGCTCTCAGGTATGGGTATGACTTCCCTTCGTCTATTGCCCAAACATTTGTAAAGCCCCAGTTAACAAATGTAAATTGTGTTTTTATTTGTACTGTAGTCTTGCCTGTGCTGCCTGCTGATGTGGTTTTGCCACTTATTTGTATGCCCCAGTAACTGTTTATAATAGTACCAATATTGGATCCTATTAAACCGCTGATATTACATATAGTTGTACCGCTGCGTTAAATTATAAACTATGGTATTATTGTAATTTCATGGATATCTGCCCAGAATCCATTGGCAATTTCATTAATTTTAATAGCACTGTATGTTCCTGGCGTTACAGAAATTGGTGATAATATTTGGACTCCGTATTTAGAATAAAAAGCAGCACTTCCAATTTGTTGCCATGTGCCATTTTTCTGACCATATATATAAAATTGTACGGATGAATAAATAGGGAATCCCATGTCTATTTGCACAGCAGACAAGCTTAAAGGTGAAGGAAATGTTAATTGAATAACAGCATTAGCACTTGTTGCAGCCCATTCAGTGTCACAATTTCCATCTATAGCTCTATCAGGTGTTTCATAGCTATATATACTGTTTGCGGTTGCAATTGTACCTTTTGGCGGAGAATACCCCTGCATACCTGGTGGTGGAGGAGGTAAGGAAGGTAATTGCTGATTTGACGGCACAGCATTTGAAATATTGTATAAAGTTGTATTTACTGTTCCTTGAACAGCATTTCCTTTTTCTGTAGCAAATATATCATCGTTTGTTCCCCATTGACCGTCCTTGCCCGGGCTTGCCAGTATAAATCCACTTTGTGTATCTGCTGAGTATCTTGGTATACCCTGTACCAGAGAAAATATAACAAAAATTCCTATTAACAAAACTGTTATCGCTTTTTTCAATCTTTTTACCCCCTTTTCTACCCAAAATAACGCCCTAACATTTTTTCATCACCGATTTTTTCTTTTGCTGCTTCCATTGTTATAAGCCCTTTTTTAATAAGTTCTGATAAAGATTTTGCCATCAGTATCATACCGTCATCACGTCCTGTTTGTATTGCACTGTTTATTTGATGTATTTTCCCTTCCCTTATTAAAGCTCTAATAGAAGAATTGACCACTAAAATTTCAGCAGCAAGTACACGCCCGTTCCCTTCTTTTCTTTTTAAAAGTTGCTGCGATATAACGCCCTGCAGAACTTCTGCTAAATCCGTCCGTATGTTATTTTGCTGTTCCGGTGGAAAAACGTTGATTATACGATCAATTGTTTCTGCTGCTGTATTTGTATGAAGTGTGGACAATACTAAGTGTCCAGTTCGAGCTGCCTCTAGCGCAGTAGATATGGTTTCTGCATCTCTCATCTCACCTACCAGTATTACATCTGGGTCTTCTCTTAGTGCAGCTCTTAATCCTTCAGCAAAGCTTAATACATCTGTACCTACTTCACGCTGGTTTATTATACTGTTTTTGTGATAGTGAAGATACTCAATGGGGTCTTCTAGCGTAATAATATGCTTGCGGTACTTTTCATTAATATAGTTGATAAGTGCAGCTAGTGTTGTTGATTTACCTGAGCCCGTAGGACCAGTTACAAGCACAAGACCGTATGGTAGTTGAGCAAAACGATAGAGAGTCATCATCATTTCAGGGAAAAAAGAAAAAAGTTCTTTTATGTCAGGTATCCTTCTGGGTAGTACTCTTAATACCGCTGCTTGATTATTTTTTTGGAAAAAACTATTTACACGAAACCTTAAACCATTGTCGGTTTCATATGCAAAATCATAATTTCTTTTATTCAAATACTCATCATACTTTTTACTGTCTTTAAAAAGCTGCTTTATAAGAAAAGAGGACATATCTTTATCAATTGTCTCTTTCCATTCAGGAAAATTATCTAAAAAACTGATTACTTGTTCCTTATCTGTTATTTCCGTAATTTTCAGTAAAGTTCCATCCAGCCTCATTATTACGGGCGTACCAACAGTAATATGAATATCAGAAGCTCCTATTTCTACGGCCAGATTTAATATTTCATCTATATGCAAATAGCACACCTCCTAAAAGTGCCAACAATATTGCAAAGTTGTAAAAATAATAATGTTCCTATATTAACAAAAAAAGACACCCAAGAGGGATGTCCTTTTCACTGTAACGTTAGGTTTTGAACCTGGATTGGAGTAGTTCTATTTGTCGTTGTTCCATCGCCTAATTGACCATATTTATTATATCCCCAGGACCAAACAGTGCCATCACTTCTTAAGGCTAATGAATGATAACCATATCCTGCTACTATTGCTACTACATCGATTAGTTCTTTTACTTGAACTGGAGTATATCTGTCTATTGTTGCTCCATCACCTAATTGGCCGTAATAATTAGCTCCCCATGCCCAAATAGTATTATCATTTCTCAAAGCCAGCGAATGGTCATTTCCTGCTGTTATTGCTATTATTTTTGCAAGCCCTTGCACCTGGACTGGGGCATACCTATCTGTTCTTGTTCCGTCACCTAATTGGCCATAATAATTATCTCCCCATGCCCAGACCGTTCCGTCACTCCTTAACGCTAATGAATGTGATCCTCCTGCTGCTATTGCTATCACATTGGTTAGACCTTTTACCTGAACCGGAGTATATCTATCTGTCGTTGTTCCATCGCCTAATTGACCATAATAATTACGTCCCCACGCCCAGACAGTTCCATCACTTCTTAAGGCTAATGAATGATTTCCTCCTGCTGCTATTGCCACCACATTTGTGAGACCTTTTACCTGAATTGGAGTATATCTATATGTTGTTGTTCCATCACCTAATTGACCAAAACAATTAAGTCCCCACGCCCAGACAGTTCCATCACTTCTTAAGGCTAATGAATGCCGACCTCCTGCTGCTATTGCTACTACATCAGTTAGTTCTTTTACCTGCACTGGAGTAGATTTGTTCGTTGTTGTTCCATCACCTAATTGACCGTATTCATTATATCCCCAGGCCCAGACGGTCCCGTCACTCCTTAACGCTAATGAGTGATCTCCTTCTGCTGCTATTGCTACCACATTGGTTAAACCTTTTACCTGGACTGGAGTACATCTAGTCGTTGTTGTTCCGTCGCCTAATTGACCGTAAGAATTATCTCCCCAGGCCCAGACTGTTCCATCCTTTTTTAAGGCTAGTGAATGATAGGCTCCTGCTGCTATTTTCTTTACCACAGTCTGCATTTTCTTTCCTTCTGCAGAAGGCACAGCTTCTGTTATAGATATGTTTGCAGACCCTTTTTTTACTGCCAGCTCCGTTGCTGTCGCCACTATGTCATCATTTGTCCCAAACTGCCCATCCCTTCCTGCACTGGCCAGAATAAATCCTGTTGTTGTATTGCCACTCACCTGAGGTACTGCCTGTATCAGTCCTGCAGTGATAAAAACTGCTATTAGCATATATGTCATTGCTTTTTTAACGCTGTTTTTCACTTTTATCACCCCCTCCTAACAACAAAGGCAGGACAGAGTTATTACTCCATCCTGCCTTTGTTAAGAATTACTGAGCAGATTTTGCTGCTGTTGCCTGATCAATTGTAACAGCAGGCTGACCTACTGTAGGCTGTACACTGTCTGTGGTGTATACGTCATCTGCTGTTCCTAATTTTCCGTCTTTACCAGGAGATATAACAATGTATCCTGTTACATTGCCATTGCTGTCTTTTATAAGGTTGTAGTAGTATGGATAGCCCCATGGATCCTTTATGCCGCTTGCATCTCCTGTCCAGTTAATTCCGCCATTTTTCAGCACTGTTCCTACATAGTTTGCTGCAGTTGAGTCTGGTACTGGATATACGCCGTTACCTTGGTCTGCTGTGTATGTTTCAATTACTGTTTTCATTGTGCCTAAGTCTGACATAGCTCTTGCCTGTCTTGCTCTGTCAGTATAGCCCAAAAGTCTTGGAATCAATGCTGCTGCGAGTATTGCTATGATCGCTACTACTACAAGCAGCTCTACTAATGTGAAGCCTTTCCTGTTCTTAAGCCCGTATGCTATTCTTCCGAACATAGTCTTTTCTGCAGGCACCTCCTTTCTCTCTGGTTTTTCTGCTCTCTTGAGTAGCTTTAACAACAGCACCACCCCTTTGGTTTGTTTTTTTTAGTGCGTGCTCCCGCACGCCCAATAAAAATGGCACGACCTTTAGGCCGTGCCGACTACTTTACATTTATTTTTTTCAAATTTTCATATGTGTTCATGACGGCTTGTACAAACTTTTGGGTTTCTTCATATGGTGGAATGCCATTGTACTGCTTTACTGCTTGCGGGCCTGCATTATATGCAGCAAGTGTAAGCTCCATGTTGTTATTAAACATATCTGCCATCATTCTCAAGTATTTTGCACCCGCTTTTATGTTCTCCTCAGGATCATATACATTTTTTACTCCTAACCCCTGTGCTGTTTCAGGCATAATTTGCATTATACCTGCTGCACCTTTTGGAGACCTTGCATTGGGATTTAAACCGCTTTCCACATATGCTACTGCTTTTAAAAATAAGGGATCTATATTTGTTTCCTTACCTGCTTCATCAAATATTTTGTCATACTTCGTTTTTAAAAGTTCTTGAAGTAATTGTGGATTTGATGAGCTTCCTGCAGTATTAGATTGGTTATTATCTTGATTTTGTTTTTGCTTTTCTTTTTGGCTTTCGATAAATTTTTCTTTTTCTTTCTCTTCTGATTTTCCATTTATGACTATTTTTGATCTGTCAGGGAAAAAATAAAAAAGGAAATCTGATGGAACATCTCTCCAATACATGTACAAGTTAACTATTCCATCTGCCTGTCCAATTTTTTCACCTGCGCTTACAAAACCATCGGACAGAAAAGGATTTACATTTTCATAAACAATTTTTATACTACCTGACTGCAGTATTATACTTTTATCGTTCACATTTAGATTTCCATCAGTTACTGCAAAGACATCTCCATGTACTTCAAACGCTGTATAAGGTTGAAAGCCGTTTTGTGAAAAGCCAAACTGGCTGATAATTCTGCTGTACCTAAACGGAAAGACTGCTTTTGTTGAATGTATATATTGCTGTGACTGCTGCACTTGAGCTTGAATTTCCCCTGTATTAGAAGGCACATAATTTTCTGCCCCTACCGGTACGTTTATTACTAAAAATGCAGCAGCAAAAAATAAAGGCAGTGCTCTTTTTATTTTCAAAAACGCACCTCCTTTATTTGGTTATTGTACTGTTATAAGGTGGAATTGTTTGGCTGCTGTTACTATTAGTCTGCTGTGTACCTGGTACTGGACTGTTTTGCTGTGATGAGGTTTGTCCACTGCTGCTGTTCTGCTGTAAACTGCCGGATGTACTGTTGTTGGATTGAGAAGCATTATTTAGATTGTTCTGCTGTGATTGATTGTTCTGCATATTTGCTGAACTTTGCTGCTGTTGTAATACTTTCCGTATGTCAGGATTGAAGAAAGGATCATATCTCCCACTTTGCCCATTTACGTACTCTCTTTTTTCCGGTGGATTTAAGGAATATAAAAAAACAGTTGCTTTTACCAGGACTGTTCCATCGTCTTGCTGCTGGATAGAAATTGGTTTTATTTCTGCAGGAGTATTCAATCTTTCAAGCCCAAAAAGCAAATTAAAAACACTGGGGAAAGGCCCTTTTATTACAAGTTCATACGGAAGAGCTCTTAAATGTCCCATGTAAAATCCTTCCTGCAGTGGATAGGGTGTTATAGAGATATCTTTTATTTTGTATTTATTAGCCAGAATACCAAGCTGGTTATAGAAACTACCTCCCTCGGTGTCAAATACATATAGCTGTTTTACTTCTTCCCATTCTTTTTTGAGGTTTGAAAGCTCCTGTTTTGCTGATGCTAGGACAGATACCCTTACTGCTTCTGCCTGTACCTGAGTTTTTACTGTATTATAGTTTATTTCCGCTGTCTTTACTTTGTTGATACCCAAAATAAAAAAATGAGCTGCGGTCATTATCCCCAGCAGGGCTCCTAAATACACCAGTATGAGTTTCTTGTTTTGAATTATTTTTTTTAACATTCTCTATCCCTCTCTTAAAAAGGAGAAATTGAAACCGTAATAGTGAAATTGTATACAGACAAGCTGTATTTTATTTTGCCGACTGTGATATTTTTTACAAAAGATAGTCTTGAAAGATTGTCTACAAACAAGCCTATTGATTCTATACTTTTTGAACGTGCTTCTATTACTATAGTGTCAGGATTAGCTAAAGGATTGACTTCACTTTTTTCGTTGTTGTTCTGATTGCTGTTTTGAAAGTTATTTTTATCCTGTGTTTTATCAAAAGCTGTCTGAGGAACATTATTTACTCCCTGGTTGTTCAATGCAGTATTATTACTTTGAACATTTAAATTTTGTTTAACATCTGGTGGTTGTTCGATACTTTGAGCTGCTGTATTTGCGATTTTAAATTCCAGGCTCTTTATTTCACAATCTTTGGGCAGAGCATATCTTATACTGTTGAGCATTTCAACATATGATTGTATTTTAAAACTCCGTACTACGTTTATTTGTTCTCGATATCTTTTTATTTCTTCTTGTATCTCTTGTACCTTTCGTGAAGACATCTCCAACTGAATTAAATTTGCCTGATAATTTTGGGCAAGCATATTAAGTCTATAGGCATATATATAGGGTGCAGCTGTTATACCAATTATCAAAACAGAAGCAACAACAGCAATTTCATACCATTTAGGCTTTTTCATCTCAGTAGGCCGGACTTTTTTGTATTCACCAGGGAGTAAATTAATACTGCTGGTGTCGTTTGACATAAGCATACAGCCAAGTGCTAATGTATATCCCATTTCATCTTCATTAAGTTCTATTATATCTGTATCTTCAGCGTTAAAAGCGCTTTTGTAATACTCAACAGAACGTAATTTTTCAAAATCGGCACTGGGATCAAGTGGAAATTCTCTGACAAATTCTATTGTTCTGCGTCCTGCAGCAATATAAACGGTTTTTCCGTCCTGTGCAGTTATAATAACAGGTCTATCAGGGCTGTCACGGTTGTATGTTGCTCCCCTCCATAAAGCAAAAACACACAAGTCAAGAGCTGTAAATTTATCCTTATGTTTCTCCGCAAAATTATTTATAACTTTTGTGGGAACAGCTATACATATTACATTTATTCCGTCTTCGACTGTATAATCAGTTTTAACGTAAAATATTTGGTAATCTTGCGGATTACTTAACTCAATAAACTGCAGTCTTACTGCTTCAAGCAGCTCTTTCTTTTTAAGATTTTGTGGAAGTATGACATTTTTGTATATTATAGATGAATCAGATATACAGGTTGCAACATCATAAATTCTTTTCAACCTTTTTTCGGCTTCTTCAACCGTGGTTTTTTCTTTTGCTATTAAATCATTTTTTGTATAAGCTATATATGCTGTATTACCAGAAACATATAAACCAGCAGAAACTACTTTCTTTTTGAACATTTTCTCACATCCTCTCAAAAGCTAAAAATATTTTTTATTGCTTCTTCTGGTGAAATAATTCCCTGTATTACTTTTTCTCTTGCAGATTCTTTAAGAGTTACCATTCCATTTTCTATGGCCTGCTTTCTAATCTCTTCTTCTGAAGCATTTTTTCTTATAAGTTCACGAATTTTACTGTCCACATATAAAACTTCTGTTATTGCTGTCCTTCCCTTATATCCTGTATAGTTACAGTGCGGACAGCCTTTCCCTCTTTTTACTTTTACACCATGTAAATTCAGGATTTCATTTATTGGGTCACTATTATCAAGTACATATTCTTCTGCACAGTAAGGGCAAACTTTTCTTGCCAGTCTTTGAGCAGCAACACAGATAAGAGATGAAGCGACAAGATACGGTTCAACACCCATATCGAAGAGGCGGGTAGAAGCTGAAACAGCATCATTTGTATGAAGTGTAGACAGCACCAAATGTCCTGTCATGGCTGCCTGTACAGCTATTCTTGCAGTCTCCTCATCACGGATTTCACCAATCATAATTATGTCAGGATCCTGTCTTAAAATAGAGCGAAGTGCAGTTGCAAAAGTAAGTCCTGTTTTTTCATTTATCTGCACTTGATTTACTCCAGGAAATTCATATTCTGGCGGGTCTTCAACTGTTATTATATTTATATCGTCGGAGTATACCCGTGACAAAATAGAGTATAAGGTCGTAGTTTTCCCTGAACCTGTAGGGCCTGTAAGCAAAATCATTCCATAAGGAGATTTTATCGATTTTAGAATTCTTTCGAGAGATATACCTGTATACCCCAGTTCTTCAAGTGTTGCTATTTTTCTCTCTTTGTTCAGTATCCTTATTACAACTTTTTCACCATGTATTGTAGGTATTGTTGATACTCTTAAATCTGCTTCTTTTGGACGTTTTAACATAATCCTTCCATCCTGCGGTATTCTTCGTTCGGTTATGTTAAGCTTTGCCATTACCTTGATTCTTGATACTATTGAAGAATGCATATTCTTAGGATATTTAGAAATACTCTGGAGTACACCATCTATGCGATACCTTACTTCCGTTCTGTCTTTGCGCGGTTCTATGTGAATGTCACTTGCTTCTTCAAGTAATGCCCCTTCAATTATATCTCTTACTATCTTTATAGCCGGTGAATCAGGTGCTTCCAGATCTTCTTCTTCATTTTCTTCTGTGCTCATTTCAACATCCATATCTGTTTCTTCATGTTCGATCCACCGTTTTACAGCACGTTCTATTTCATTTGCAGCAGCAACAACAGGAATAACATCAAGTCCCGTTGCTATTTTTACACTATCTGTTGCGTTTATATCTGCTGGATCACTCATTGCAAGATATAATTTGTTTTTCTCAATTTTATAAGGAAAGACATTATACTTTTTAGCTATATCAACAGGAATTTCTATAACTGGTTTTACATCTAACGGCAAATATACGCGCTGGAGTTTATAATACTCAGCAGTTGCATCTGCTATATCATCATACGTAATCTTATTTAAGTAAAGCAGCTCTTTCTCAGGATCTTTAAGCCCTTCAAGGTCATCTTTTGTAATTATTCCCTTCTTTATGAGAATATCAAGTATTTCACGTTTCATAAGTTTGCCCCCTTTTATTCCTTTTAGCTAATAGTTTGATATGTTGCTATCATAGGTAAAAACAGCGAAAGGAGTACAATAAGAACACCTACTCCTACAAGTATTGTTGTCAACGTTTCAACCAGTGGAGGAAGTTTCCCTAAGAGTATATCTGTTTCTGTATCAAGTAAAGAAGCTGCCTGCTCAGCCATTTTTTCAAGATTACCTGACTGCTCTCCAACGACTATCATCTTAATCTCTGCAGGTGGAATCCACTTTGAATCAGCTAACCCCGAAGAAAGTGGTCCACCCTTTTGTACAGTAATTTTTGCATTTTCTAGTTCTTGCCGCAGAGATACGAAACCAGTTAGATTCTTTAATATGTCCAACGCATAATCGATCTGAATACCTGATCGAACAAGAAGTGCTAATACCCAAAAGATTTTTGATAAGTTCATCAGCCTGAATATTTTCCCTATTATAGGGACATGCAGAAATTTAAGTTCTATTCGTGCAAATATTTTTTCATTTCTTTTTAATGCCTTAAATACTAAAAAAAGCAAAAACAAAAAAGCAATAAACCCTAATACGAAAAAGATAAAATGTGAAGAGATATAAAGCATTATTTGTGTTATTAAGGGAATTTTTATTCCACCCTGTGTAAGCATTTCTGCAAATTTAGGTACAACAAAAGTAAAAAGTCCGATGGTTACAATAAGAGCAAAAACTACAACTATAGAAGGATAGGTTACTGCCTGCCTCAGTTTTCTTTTAAACTCATCTGCTCTTTTGTAATTATCTGCAAGCCACAAAAGAGCATTTTCTAATGAACCGGATTCTTCAGCGGCACGTATTGTACTTAAAAACACTGTATCAAAAACATCAGGGTATCCACCTAAGGAAGATGATAAAGAAAAACCAGCTCTTATGTTATCTGCTACCTCTTTTAAAACCGCACTCATTTTCTTGTTTTCTCTATCTGAAAGTGTTTCTACTGCTTCTAATACAGTTATGCCGGAAGAAATCAATGCGTGCATCTGTCTGCAGAAAAGTTCGAGTTCTTTAGGCTTTATTTTCCCTGAAATTTTATTTTTACTTTTGTTTTTATTTTCTGCTGTCACGCTTAATATGGTAATACGCTGTGCTCCTATTCTCTCATACGTTTTTTCTATTGCATCTTTTTCATTTTCAGCTTCTACTGTAAAAGTTCTTGTCTTGCCCATATAGTATGCTTTTACTTTATATGTCATACAGTATCACTTCCTTAAAGATTCTTATAAAAATTAGAGAAAATAAATTCCAAATATCATTTCAATGTTAAATTTTGAACCTGAACCGAAATAAACCTTTGTATGACTGTTACTTTAGTATCCATGTTATTACAACCCTATATCCATCAATTGGACAGAATTCAGATTTCGTATAATTGCCTTTCCTTAAAAAAAGCCAAGGTATCCTATTAGGGTACCTTGACAATTGGTTTGCAATATGTTATTTTACATAGATCGTGGTTTTTAACTTAAGTTATATTCCTTTACCATTTTACTTGTACAGGAGTAATTCTATTTGTTGTTGTTCCATCACCTAATTCACCATAAAAGTTCTTGCCCCAAATCCAGACTGTTCCATCATTTTTCCATGCAGCTGTATGCTCATCCCCTGCCGTTATTGCTACTACATTAGTTAAACTTTTTACTTGGATTGGGGTATAGCTATCTATCGTTGTTCCGTTGCCTAACTCACCACATGTATTACCTCCCCAAGTCCAAAGTGTCCCATCATTCTTTAATGCTGCCCCATGTTTATTCCCTGCTGCTATTGCTATTACATTAGTAAGACCTGTTACTTGAACCGGGGTATATTTACTTGTTGTTGTCCCATCGCCTAATTGACCAGAGTAATTACTTCCCCAAGCCCATACTGTTCCGTCATTCTTCAATGCCAGCCAAAATGTTTTTCCAGCAGCTATTGCTGCTATATTGCTTAGTCCTGATACCTGTGTTAGTTGCGGCACTGTTGCGTCATGATACCATTCCCATACTGTTCCATCATTTTTCAAAAATAATGAATATTCACCTGCTGATGATATTGCTATTACATTGGTAAGAGCTTTTATTTGAGTTGGCGTTGAAACATTATAACCCCATCCTAAATGGCCCCATACCCAAACCGTTCCATCACTTTTTAAAGCTAATGAATGAAATTCTCCTGCTGCTATTGCTATCACATTGGTTAGACCTTTTACCTGAACCGGAGTATATCTATTTGTTGTCGTCCCATCGCCTAATTGATTAAAATCATTCCTTCCCCAAGCCCATACTGTCCCATCATTTTTTAATGCCAATGAATGACTTGTTCCTGCTGCTACTGCTGTTATGTCTGTGATATCTAAAACTTTGACTGGTGTATAGCTACTTGTTGTTGTTCCGTTGCCTAATTCGCCATAACTATTATCTCCACATGCCCATACTGTTCCATCATTCTTTAAAGCTAATAAATGTTTTTCTCCTATAGCTATTTTGGGTATTGTACTGGTATTTGTTTGTGGAGTACCATTTCCAGCTGATGGAACTGCATTGGCCATGTCAATTTTTAGAGGTCCTTTGGTTATATCCCCATTCATTGTTACGTATATATCATCAGGAGTACTAAATTGCCCATCAGAGCCTTTGCTCCCCAGCACATACGTAACTTGTGTATCAGCACTTAATTTAGGTACATTACCTATTAATAACCCTATTACCAATATCAGTGATAAAACCATTATCCATGTTTTTTTAGTATCCTTTTTTCTCAAATACATCAGCTCCTTCCTGGAATTATGCTATTTTTACTGTTTGTTTTGATTGTTATTTTTCCTTTCTAATAACAAAGGCAGGACAGAGTTATTACTCCATCCTGCCTTGTATAAAATTACTTACCGGATACTGCTGCTGTTACAGGGCTTGTTGCTAAATCCTTGAAATTAGTGGTATCTGCTGCTCCTACTGTAGGTTGAGCACTGTCAGTTGTATATACGTCATCTGCTGTTCCTAATTTCCCATCTTTACCTGGTGATACTACGATGTAATGTACATTGCCATTTGTGTCAGTATAAGTGTCATAGTAATAAGGATATCCCCATGGGTCTTTTATACCGCCAGTTGTATTTGCGTCTAACCAGTTGATACCACCATTCTTTAGTATTGTTCCTACATAGTTAGGATCTGTTGTCTTAATTGATGGATATACGCCGTTACCTTGGTCTGCTGTGTATGTTTCAATTACTGTTTTCATTGTACCTAAGTCTGACATAGCCCTTGCCTGTCTTGCTCTATCAGTATAGCCCAAAAGTCTTGGAATCAATGCTGCTGCAAGTATTGCTATGATCGCTACTACCACAAGCAGCTCTACTAGTGTGAAACCTTTCCTGTTCTTAAGCCCGTATGCTATTCTCCCAAACATAGTCTTCTCTGCTGGCACCCCCTTCCTCTCTAATTCTTCTGTCTCCTTGAACAGCTTCAGCAAAAACACCACCCCTTTGGTTTGTTTAGTGCGTGCTTCCGCACGCCTAATAAAAATGGCACGACCTATAAGATCGTGCCGACTAAATGACTGCTAATGTAAATTTTGGCTCATTTAAATATGGATTAAATACATTATATTGCGGTGTATGTTTATTTAAATCGTCAAAAGTTACTGTTTGTATTATTTGCTGATAATAATATGGATGCCCCCACGGGTCAACTATACCATTCGCATCTCCCGTCCATTTAATTCCATGTTTTTGCAGTACAGCTGCAATAGAGTTAGGTATTGTCGGATCATTACTGTTTATAGGAAGCTGCCCATTCCCTTCATCTGCTGACCATGCTATTATGATATCCCTCATTGTATTTATATCTGCCATTGCTCTTGCTTCTCTGGCTCTTTCGGTATAGTTCATAAATCTCGGAATTAATGCTGCAACAAGTACTGCTATAATTGCTACTACTACAAGCATTTCTACCAAGGTAAATCCTTTTCTGTTTTTAAAGTCTTTAACTAATTTAAACATTTTCCCACCTCCTTCAATAAAAATTCCTAACAACAAAGGCAGGACAGAGTTATTACTCCATCCTGCCTTTGTTAAGAATTACTGAGCAGATTTTGCTGCTGTTGCCTGATCAATTGTAACAGCAGGCTGACCTACTGTAGGCTGTATACTGTCTGTGGTGTATACGTCATCTGCTGTTCCTAATTTTCCGTCTTTACCAGGAGATATAACAATGTATCCTGTTACATTGCCATTGCTGTCTTTTATAAGGTTGTAGTAGTATGGATAGCCCCATGGATCCTTTATGCCGCTTGCATCTCCTGTCCAGTTAATTCCACCATTTTTCAGCACTGTTCCTACATAGTTTGCTGCAGTTGAGTCTGGTACTGGATATACGCCGTTACCTTGGTCTGCTGTGTATGTTTCAATCACTGTTTTCATTGTACCTAAGTCTGACATAGCCCTTGCCTGTCTTGCTCTGTCAGTATAGCCCAAAAGTCTTGGTATTAACGCAGCAGCAAGTATTGCTATGATCGCTACTACCACAAGCAGCTCTACTAGTGTGAAACCTTTCCTGTTCTTAAGCCCGTATGCTATTTTCCCAAACATAGTCTTCTCTGCTGGCACCTCCTTCCTCTCTGGTTTTTCTACCCTCTTGAGCAGCTTTAACAACAGCACCACCCCTTTGGTTTGTTTAGTGCGTGCTTCCGCACGCCTAATAAAAATGGCACGACCTAAAAGGCCGTGCCGACTTATCAAGACTATTGTGTTATACTGCTTGCTTCTATAACATTTAAGGCTTTTGGTTTTTGCTTTTTGTTTTCTTGTTTGCTTTTATCATTTCTTTGGTGATTCAAATTATCCTGCTGATAATTCCCAACAACATTCTTTTCATTTAAAAAGTTAACTGAAACTAGTGCACCTTTAGAAAAGCTTGCAGTTAGTGTACGTACTATTATTTTTTCATTATTTTCACATACTCCTGTAGAAGCTATTGAGATAACTACATAATCATGTCCAACTTCTAAATACTTTAAAATAACACTTTTAACATAGCTGTTATTTTCTGCATTTCCTTCCGCTTCTTTTATTTCAATTGTATCACCAGCAGTATGATTGAGTGTTATATAGTTATTCCAGTAGGGTTTTGTTCTTTCTATTCCTGTTAGTGCCGTATAGTAAGCTTGTGTTGCTTTTTCAATATTTAACATATGCAGCTGTCCGCGTACTATGGTTGAAACAAAAATCATGCTTAGAATCATCATAATAGAAAGCCCTATTATTGTAAACATCAGTATATTTCCTCTTTTACTTTGCATAGACCATCGTCCTCATTTCTACTCCGTTTTTACTTACTGTTACACCTATTAATCTTCCTGTTCCAGCAGGAGTTTGCGTAAATTTTAATGCATCTACTTTTGTCATTAGAATCTTTGAATTTCTGCTTATTGTTCCATTATTGTAAACATACGTAATTTGTTTGCCGTCCGAAGTTATATCTACTCTGGTGTCTGTAACATCTATCGTATCAGCATTATGAATATCTTTTGTGAAGGTTAACATAAAAACACTTATTTCCTGAGTTGCAGAAAAAATATTGCTTTGTTTTGTGAATGAAATAGATGACAATGTAAGTAACTCTAGCACTGCAATTATTACAATAATTCCTAATACAGTAGAAAGCATCACTTCAAGAAGTGTGAAACCTTTTCCATTATTATACAAGCTATACATTTTAACTCTCTCCCAAGCTATTGTTCATATGGGGAAAAATATCTTTCAGTTGATAAAGAGGTTTTGCCACCTGGGAAAGTTACAGTAACAGTTATTATTTTACCAGCATTTGTAATGTTCGTAACATCTACTTGCTTATAAAAACCTGCGAATCCAGGGATTTCCGCTGCTGGTTGTGAGAGTATTGAATTGTACGGCTGTGTTTGAATTTGTTCCATCACTTCTTGAGCCAAATAAAGAGCTTTTATTTTGTCTCTTATATAGGCGTTGTTATGAACTGCATGAGGAGCAAAAATAGTTAGAATGTACACAATTACAGCTACTAAAATCATACTTATAAGCACAGATAAAAGGGTAGTTCCTTTCCTGTTGTACATCATATATACAAGGTCTGCATTAGATTCTACATTTTCTATTCTTGTTGTTAAAACTTCTCGAGCAAGAATGCTTTTTATTTCTCCAAACGTTATATTTTCTTCAGAAATCATATTCAAAAGTTCAATTAGGTTTTCTTTTGCCTCTTCTGAAATTCCTAGAATATATTGTTCTACCAAATTATTTGCAGTTTTCAGTGAAACTGCATTGTAATATAAAAGTTCCACTAAAAATAATATTTTAACTTCACTGTTAATCTTGGGGTTTTTTATTATTTTGAGCATTATATTTTTTTGGTATAAACTTAATTTCATTTTTATCCCCTTCCCACTTCTGGAATTAAATTTACTGCAGCCTTTTTAACTGATTAAGATTAAAATCAATCATTATGTTCCTTCCAAATATTTGTAATTCTACTTTTATCTTTTCTCTTTCTTTATCAATATCCTTTATTACGCCAATAAAATTTTCAAAAGGCCCTTCGGTTATAATAACAGTCTCACCTACATCAAAACCCACAAAAGGCATAACATCTTTAATTCCCATACGCTTTATTTCTTCTCTCGTGAGGGGGATAGGTTCTGTTCCTGTTCCTACAAAACCTTTTACTCCACTAATGTTTCGTATAGCTCGATAAGTGCTGTCATTCATGATTATTTTAATAAATACATAACCAGGAAACAGCTTTTGTGTTTTTATCTTTTTTTGACCTTTCTCTTTCGTAATTTTTTCTTCTACAGGAATTTCTACCTGGAAAATCGTATCTTTGTAATTTTTATTGTTCACTATGAGCATTTTTATTCTTTCCTTTACTTTTTCTTCGTAGTTCGGTAAAGTGTATACTGCGTACCAGTTCGGTGTTTGCATATTTACCTACTCCTTCTTTTGATAATTGATAGTGTTTATGCTGGTATGATATCAAAAATGTTTTTCTTAGGACAAATTACCATAAACTTATCCTTTCATAAAAGTCTTGATTAATCCTAGAACAGCAATGTGAAGCGGATAATAAGCATAAAAAACATATTTATTAACATTGATACGAGTATTTTTAAAACATAGAATAAAAGGCAGCACTATTAGTGACCATAATTGTAAATCCCACTTTATTAGAACTGAGTATATAACTGTCATTATAGAGAAAGTTAAAAAAAGCATTTTGTGATTGTTCCTGAAATAATAAAAAAATACCGTTATCAAAATACCATAAACTCCATATTCAGACTTCATCAGATATGCAGCTGCTGCAGGGATTAATACGGCAAAGAAATTGTATTTGTCAATAAAAATAAGTGATATTAATCCCAGAAGAAGTGTAAAAATTACATTTAAATGATTACGGCTTATAAACAAATAATACGGAATTTGTGAGATAAGTGCAAAAATAAGCAGTCTGTACATGTAGAGTTTCAAATTTTTTGTGTAAATATATCCCTGCGAAATCCCATACGCAAATATGGGAAAAGCAATTCGCCCAACTATTCTTGTCCATGCTAGCTCAGGGAAAAACAGATATCCAATGTGGTCTATTGTCATCGAAATAATCCCAATAATTTTAAGCATAACTAGCTCTCCATGATTTTAATAAATCTTTTGATGTTTAAATCTATTTTTTCACCTAATTCTGCTGCTTTTTTGTTTGTAATACTTTTTTTATGATATTCTGCAAATTTTTTGTGTTTTATAACATAAATAGAGTTATATTTCCAAAAAGCAAAAATTAAAAAGGCTTTCCCGCCCGCCTTTTCGAAATCTAAAAGAAAGTCTTTTTCTTTTTCAGAAAAGTGCGATTCAGTAAACTGTATCCTGTCTGAAGTGGTTTCTTTACACTCCAGTGCAATAGGGATGCCTTTTACAACACCCAAAAAGTCTACAGGAGCACCCTTCTTGGGAAAAACTTTGCCTCCATAATTGACCCATAGGATATTTTGCTTTAAGAGAATTCCCTGTCCTGACAGCCTCAGCTGTACAGCAATGTTTTCTATAAGTTCTTCCAGAGCACCACCTTTTTGCATGTTTCAGCATCCTTCCTCTTGCTTTATTTTGTAATATAAAAAAACAGCAGCAAATAAAAACAAAAATATAATCAGTAAAAAAAGGTTTATTCTTAAATTCCAAGTGATAAATGTGTGATCAAAATTAAAGGTTACCTTATAGGCTTGCATTGTTTTTACAATTTTCTCCATTGCATTAAACAGTGTTAAATCAATATAAATCTGAACTAATATAAGACAAAAAAAGGCTATAACTACAGCAATTATCATATTAAACACCCTTTTCCTTTTAATAATTTTTTTATTTTAAATCGCTGTTAAATGTCTTCTTAATTGTTCCTTTTGGAACTACGATGTATTGTTCCAGTGGTTTTTCTACCACTCCGCCAGCAAGTAAGTCATAATATTTTTCTACTTTTTTATATAAATAAGGTTTATCAAGATTATCTTTTTCAATTAAATCCCATTCAGAGGCAGGAAGTTTGTAAACAGTAGTCCTCAGTGGATTTTCAGATTTAACAACTCTGACAAAATAATATATGTTTTGATCTATGCTGCCTATTCCCAATACAAAAGGCGAATTCGAAAAAGCTAAATTGTCCTCCAGAGAAATGATATATTCTTTTGTTTCAAAATATCTTTCCTTGCCAAACATTTTATTGTCAATATATGAATTATACATCGTTATTGCAATGAATATTACCGCAAAAACTGCTATTAGTGCCAGCCCTTCTGCCATTCCCCTTTCATCTTTTATAAAATTTTTGAAAATGTGCATATTTGACACCTCTTTTATCTGTTTTTAAAATACAAAATTTTTAAAATTTGTTTGCAGCTCTGCATGTTTTATCATAAAAAAACATTCTTCTTTTTAAAATTATTTTTTTCTCTTTATTTCCCGAGTTTAAATCAGGGTGGTACTTTTTAATAAGTCTCCTGCAAACTCTTTTGATTTCCTCTTTACCTGACAACAAAAGGTATAACTATGGGAAAGAAAAACATAGAAGAATACCTATCTACTTCTTGTTGTATAACTCCATAATCTTTTATTTGACTATTTGGAACGTGAAAAACATAATGATTTTTGCTAATTTCCCTTGTTTTGACCTGGTTATCGACTCTTGCCCTGTATTTTTGGGTAATATTAGTTTTTGTTACTTCTACAATGTTTTTCCCATCATATACAAATTTAGAATCAGAAACAGGTACTGCTTCGTATCCCCTTTCCGTTGTTTTTTCTTTAACCCGAAAAATATAATAAAGTTTTCCATTTATAAAACCTTGCCCAATATAGTAATTGTTATCCAAATTTAAAAGTGTGAAGGTTTTTCTTTCAACATTATCTGTACTTTCGGATAAAATTTGAGGATCCACAATATCTTCCTCTAATGCAATCAGTTTATCTGTAAGTTCTGCACGAGTAGAAAGTACTAAATGTGTACTATAAGAAATAACGACACCAAAAATAACTACTGCAATAAAAAAGGGAAGCAAATCTCCTATGATAGATCCATCAAACCTCATGATTTTTCACCCTTTAAAAAGTTTTAAAAAAAAATTAAAAAGATAGAGGTTATCTTATAGCAAGAGGTATAAACAGAGGGAAGAAAATTGTATATCTATCTACTTTTTGTTGTATAACTCCATAATCTTTTATTTGATTATTTGGAACGTGAAAAACATAATGATTTTTGTCAACTTCCATTGTTTCAATCTTATTGTTGACCCTTGATCTGTATTTTTGTGTAACGTTAGACCTTGTAACTTCTACAATGTTTTTACCATCGTATACAAACTCAGAATCATAGACCGGAGCCGCTACATATCCTGGTTTTGACGCTTCTTCTTTAACTCTAAAGATATAATAAAGCTCGCCATCTATAAACCCCTGACCGATATAGTAGTTATTATCTATTTTTACAAGGGTAAAAATTTTTGTTTCTGAGTTGTTTACACGTTCGGATATAACTATAGGATTTTCAATATCTTCTCTTGCTGCTGCCATTTTAATCATAAGGTCCGCACCAGCGGAAAACATCAAACGTATACTAAGAAAAAGACCAACAAACAAAACAATAACTAAAATAAGAATAGGAGTTATGTCTTCAATTATGTCTTTTATAAAATATTTGTCAAACCGCATGTTTTCCACTTCCTTAAAAATTTGTTTAAAATTAAGGTTGCCTCTTAAAACTATTCTAAAAAGGAGTTGTTTTACAGTATTATTTTGTTACTCTGATGTGTTTTTTTTAATAAACTATTAACTACATCGTACTGTACTTCCGGTTTTTCATCTATTGTTTTAAAATTTACATAATTTCCTTTTACTATAGGTCTTAGAACTACCTTTACCTGCTGTCCTACAGAATAACTGCCTTCACCAAAGAACGAAACATCATTGTTCAATTTTATTAACTGCCATTTCTCATTTCTCATTATTTCTACAACTTTCCCTTCTACTAAGAAAGCGGGTTCCGGATTTTTATGGCCAAAAGGTTCGAAATTATCAAAGTGCTCTATCTCCTGTACAGTAGGTTTATAGGTTAAAATTCCATCCAGCATAGTAGGTTCAAATTCAACAGGATTCTTTAATGTGTACATATTGAGTGCTTTTTGGAGTCTCTCTGCATCTGAAAGAGAAAAGTGTACACCACATGCTGATTTATGTCCGCCGTATGATATGTCTACATACTGCGAAGCAAAATCAAAAGCATCTATTAGGTCAAAATTACCTGGTGTACGACAAGATGCTGTAATAATATTGTTTTCTCCCACTGTACCTACCAAAGTAGGTTTCTGATATTTTTCTGCTGCCCGTCCAGCAATTAAGCCTATAATTCCTTTAGGGCAGTCAGGGAAAATATACATCAAGAATAAGTCTTTTTTATCTGCTATCTTTTCCATATACTGATCTACCATTTCTAAGCGTTCCCTGTTAATTTGATTTATTATTTCTACACCTTCTCCGTAGAGGAGTAGATTATATGCTAAGATAGGGCTGTCTATTCTTCCAGGAGCATTAAGTCTGGGAGCAATAATCCAGCTTAATTCAAAACCACCAAGCTTTTTCTGCTCAATTGAGGCTGTTTCTATAATTTTTTGTATGCCTAGAATTGGTCTTTCTCTCATGTACTCCAGTCCCTTACGTGCTATGTACCAGTTGTTGCCGTCTAAAGGAACAATGTCTGCTACTGTTGCAAGGCCTGCAAGCTGAAGAAGGTCATCTGTTACAGGAAGATTTTTAGCTTTAAGCAGCTCTCTTGCTACCAGAAAAGCTACTCCTGCCCCAGAATAATCTTGGTATGAGTCATAAAGTTTAGGGTCAAATATTATGTCTGCAGGAGGGAGCATCTTTTTAGGCTCATGGTGATCCGTTATAATGACTTTCATACCAAGTTTTTTAGCTTCTTCCACTGCTTCAAAAGCTGTTATTCCATTGTCTACGGTAATAATTGTGTTAAATCCTTTTGCCTTAAGTTCCTGGACATGGAACGGCTTTATGCCGTAACCTTCTTTTCTTTCAGGAAGTCGTACATAGTTTTTAATACCAAGCCTGTCAAGTGTCTTTTTCATTATTACAGCAGAAGATATACCATCTACATCATAGTCTCCAAAAACAGCAATTTTATCTGCATTCAGGACTTCTTTCACTATTTCCTGGAGTACAGGAAAATTATTCTGTTGTACGGGATATTCTCTTTTTAGCTCAAGTGAAGTATTTGGGTTATATATCCATAACATTTTTCAACCCACTTTCTTTAAAAAGTTTCTGCAAAATTCCGAAGTCTTTCTTTAAGCAGAGTATATCTGATTGAAGTATCAATGTTTTTTACTGCAATCCATACCGCTTTTCTCTCCCCTAGAATAATAACCTTGTTTTTTGCCCTTGTAACAGCCGTATAGAGCAGATTCCTTTTTAGCATTATAAAGTGCTTTGTCGTTGCAATTATAATTACAGTGTCGTATTCACTGCCTTGAGCTTTGTGAACAGTTGTTGCATATGCAAGTTCAATATCTCCTATCTCTTCTTCGACAATATCTATCGTATTCCCGTCGAAATCTATTACCAGGTGTCTTTGAAAGTTCTTATCGATATATGCGTCTTTTATTATCCCTTCTTCACCGTTAAAGACCATTTTTTCGTAATTGTTTTGTGTCTGAATCACTTTGTCCCCCACACGGTATACAGTGTCGCCGTATTTTATTTCTTTCTTTTCGCTGGAAGGGGGATTTACAGCTTCCTGAATCAGCCGGTTTATATTCTTGACACCTATTTCACCCCTTCGAATGGGAGTAAGGATCTGAACATCACTAACCGTTTTTCCGTATGAGAGTTCCTCAAGGTAGATATTGACAACATGCTCCGGTGTTAAAAGTTCATCATATATGAAGTCTCTCAGATTAAAAAGTGGCATGGCACCTGTATTAATCTTCTGAGAATTGTAGATTATAGACGAAACAGAACTCTGCCTGTGAATTTCGTCCAATCTTACAACAGGTACAATTCCTGATTCAACAATATCCTTCAATACATTGCCTGCTTCTACAGGAGGCAGCTGATCAGCATCTCCTACAAGTATCAGTTTTGTTTCATCTTTAAGCCCCTGGAGCAGGAAGTACATCACATCATTCCCTACCATTGAGGTTTCGTCCACAATTACTGCATCTGCTTCCAGAGGATTTGATTCATTAACGGCAAAATATGTTTTCCCTGTTTTTTCATTGTATTTTGCCTCCAGAAGCCTGTGAATTGTTTTTGCTTCATATCCTGTTGCTTCTGTCAATCTTTTTGCTGCTTTCCCTGTAGGGGCTGTTAGCTCAACAGTCCATCCGTTTTGCACTAAAATTTCTATTATTGCTTTTATGATTGTTGTTTTACCAACACCAGGGCCTCCCGTGATTACCAGAACTTTTTTCAGAAGTGCTTCCTTAATTGCAGCAAGCTGCTGCCTTGTGTAAACAATTCTGGCTTTTAAAGAAGTTTCTTTAAGAATCTCTTTTGGATTGCTAATAGTTTTAGAAACCGGAGTGCCCATCATCTTTTTTAATTTTTCTGCAATAAATTTTTCTCTGTAGCACAAATCGCTTTTGTAAATAAAACCTTTTTCTTCTATGAGCTCACCGCTGTGAATTAGATAATCTATGCTGTCCTCAAGAGCTTGACCGCCAAAACCGAGAAGCTCCACAACTTTTTCTTTAAGAATTTGCTTAGGTAAACAAACATGCCCTTCTTTTTCGCTGACGTTCAGAATATATTTGATCGCTCCCTGTATCCTTACAGGGCTGTCTGCAGGTATGCCCAATTTCCGTGCTATCTCATCTGCTTTTATAAACCCAAAGCCTGCTATGTTATCGGCAATCCTGTACGGGTTCTCCTTTAAAACTTCTACTGCATCTTTGCCGTACTGCTTGTAAATTTTTTTAACTGTGTTAAGAGTAACACCAGCAGGCAGTAAAAGCAGTTTTAATTCGTTCATTTCTGCTTCTTTTACAAATTCATCATATGCAGTTTTTACTGCAGATTCAGGTATCCCTATGTCAATTAACTTAAAAGGAGCTATTTCAAGCACTTCAAGAGTACTCAATCCAAACACTGCTGCAATCTGCTGGGCCCTTTTGGGCCCTATTCCCTTCAAATGCTTCAGGAATATTTCAATGTCTTTCACAGAGTAGTTTATGCTGTACTGCCGCTGCTGGTTGTTTACGGAATAAATCTTGAATTGTTTTCCGTACTTTTTATGTGTAACCCATTCCCCGTTTATGTCAATTTTTTGCCCCTGCACCAGAGGATAGCTGCCAACAGCAGTAAACTGATGGCCGTTGTATTTTAACACTGCAACGGTATAACTGTCTGCTTCAAAGATTATTCTGTCTACTAAACAGCCTTTAAGTTCCATGCAGGGGCCCCCTTTCTCTCAGATTTCTATCAAAAAAATTAAACCTTGGCTGACAGCAATTTTTTGTAGTATTCTATTGCTCTTTTAATACTCTCAGCTTTTTCGCCTTTTAACATGTTGTACTCGTACATTTCTTGATACATCTTTAGCATTTGTGCAGGATCATCTACGTATCCATAACAGCGGTGTCCATCTCTCCACTGGAATCGGGGATCTTTAAATGCTGTACATAAAATTCCATCTTTTTTCAGACACTTACTGCATTCTTTCGGGAATCCACTCATTTTTCTTCCCTCCATTAATATTTTAAACAAAATCGTTAAAAAAGTCAATTATTTTTAAATATTTTCGTTTAAAATTTCATGTATTCTGGATGCTTTCTCATTGTTTGTTCTACCAGATACTCCCATGTTTCTATTTCGCTTTTGTTGTTTTTCTCAACTGCCTGTGCAAGTCTGAAGACGCTGTTAAAAAAACACCACTTCAGGTCATCAGTTTGTACATCACGAATTTTCTTCCACTGCTTGGAAGGGCGAGAAGAAGCATATTTGATGGCATCACTCATCCCACATCTCCTCTCTAGTTAAAAATAGATTCAAAATCAGCTTCTATTTGAACCCAGTCGTCATCTTCAATCTGGGAATCTGGAGTTTCATCTTTGTGTCTTTCAAGCCAGCTTTCCCAATTTTGTTTTTTCAGTTCTTCAATGTCAAAAACTTCATCTACTGCTGGTACTCTGTAATGGCTTTTGTCCGCTTCTTTTCTCATTGCCTTACCCTCATATATCCATTCTTGACCTTTTTCACAGACGCAGTGAAGAATGTATTCAGCTTCATAACCGAATTTTGTTTGCTTTTTATAGAGAATAAAGCCATGATCCATGCAGATAAAGCACCTTGGCATTTTTGCTTTTTTAACTTCAGAACTGTTGAGTATTTCCTGAACTCGTTTTTCTAGTACTTCGGCAAAGTCAGACTCTTGATAAAAGTTCATTTTCGACTCCCCCTTTTACTATCTGTTAGCGCATATTTAGGATTCTTAGTCAAAACATCTTGGTTTTTGCTGTCAAGTATTTTTGCAATTTTATCTGTTAAAGCCTTTTTATCCATCAGTTTTTCTTCAATTTTGCGCTCCCTGTACTGCTCGTAAAGCTTTATAAAGTGTGCACGTACTGTGTCAATATTTTCTGTAAGACATATCTCATTCCAACCTATAGCTTCTACAACTTTCCTTGTTATTTCATCGAGGCTTTCTAAAGCCTCATCTGCTCTGTAAATGCCAAACCATCTTACGGCTTTCATTACCTGCCCCCAAGCTTCAGCAGCGTCTAGTGGGTTTTCATCAATAAGTTCAATAACTTCTTTTTTAAACTCATAAAGTGTAGGAGGGTATGGGCTTTTTGAAACCACCCTGTAGAGTGCTTCTACTGCAAGGCTAAAAGGTATGTCCTTTAAAAAAGCACTCCAAACTAGCGACATTCCTTCAATGTTTTGACTTATCTGTCTTGTATAGGATGGATACGAAGAAGCAATCATTTCAAGTAATCTGGTGACTTCATTTGAAGTCATATTAAAATTCCCCCTTTTTAAAAGTTTTTAACGAAAATTCAGCATGAAGTTTCCACCTTCTATAAGGTGGTGGGTCTCTCTGAGGCACGCAGCAATACCTTGTGTAGGGCCGCGGGATTTCACCGCTGTCTCCCGGAACTGGGAGTGTCGTTCCGGAACATCAGGTTCTACTGTTGTACACCCACGTTCAACTACCTGCTTAACAGCAAGCCTGTTAGCAGTTTCCCCCTGCTAACAAGCCTCCACCTCTCTATAGGTGGGGGCAGTTGACAAGCTGTTATTTGCCCGTTATTAAATCCTCCAAAATTCGTCATCGCTATCCCTAGGATCAAAAAACGGGTCATATTTGAGCGGAGGTTCTGGAGGATCTGGAGGGTCCGGAGGATCCGGCACATTATCATCTTCATCATCACTGTAGTTTATACCAAATCCTCTGCTGAAGATATCTAATAATTCACTGTTAACAGGGTTCCAATCCTTGTTACTGACAGCATCCTGTTCCTCATCCTCTTCAGGTAAAATCAAGTACCCGTCTTCGTCATAAAAGCCAGAGTAGTCTATGAGAGGAGATTTGTAGTCGACTTCATCTATGCTTTTACCTTCCATTTTTGCAAGTGCTTTTTTCGCTTTATATTCAAATGTATCTTCGTAGCGATCAGGCGCAAGATAACGCCAGTCTCCGGTTTCTGAAAACTTTCTCAATTTTTCCTGCAGCGTTCTTTCTCTTCTGTAGTTTCTCATTACTGTTTTCCTATCCATAAACTGCTCAAGCGCTTTCGTGATAAAGTTTTTAAATGAATACACATACCGCCACCAAAACAGATCTGGGTGCTTCATTACATACGCGTAATTGTCTATTGCCTGCATAACCTGTTCTTCACTGTAGACTTCCAGCACTTTCATGGCCTCGCTAAGGGCTTGCCGGGTAAGGCTCTCATGTGGTATAATACCCTTGGAGAGCCAGTGCTGGAATACTCTTTCTGCTTTGGCTTTTAGTTCAGCTTTTTGCTGCGACTTAGTGCTGCGTCTTGTGGAGGTCTTCTGGCCTCCCTCTTTTTTTGCGTCTTTTGCTGCAGTTCCAGCACTGCCCTCCTTTTTTTCGTCATTTTTTGCTTTAGTTACTTCCTGGCTTTCGAGGCAATTATTGACATCGCCGGGGACGGATATATTTTCCTTGCGGTTGTCATTTTCTTTGGCTGAAGAGGAAGAAGTTTCTGGTATGCTGTCATCCTGGCAGTTATTGTTATTGTTGTTATTATTATTATTATTGTTGTTGTTGTTACTAAAAGGTGGTAAGATTCTGCGCGAAGATGTTCGCGCATTATCATCTCCCAAATCGTCAGATTTGGGAGATGATAACGTCATTCCCCCCCTATAACCCCCCCTATTATTATCTCTATCCCCTATAATTTTTTTTGCATTAGTCTCTGTAGTAGTCTCTATATTAGTCTCTATAGTAGTCTCTATATTAATCTCTGTATACGTCCCCCGTTCAAATGTAGGACCTCCTACGTTAGGATGTGGGAGGTCCCCCATTCTAATGTGGGAGGTATCACATCCTAATGTGGGAGGTATCGCATTAGAATGTGGGAGGTCCCCCGTTTTATTGTGGGAGGTTTGACCGTAATTTTGCTGAATATTTTCTAGTTCTGTGTTTCTATTTTTGGTTAAATCATTATTCTCGGGAGAAAAATAGAATTCACTCTCTTCTTTTCCCGTAGTTTCTGTGATCGGATTCAAATCGCTGTATGTAATTTCTTTTATTTTCTCAGTTACAGGTTCAATAAACATTACGTTTGTTAAAGTTAATCCTTTGTTTGTTTTTATGTTACGAAATTCAATTCTAATAAGGCCTAGTTCTTTGAGATATTTTATCGCTTCCTGAACCTGTCTTTTAGTTAAACCAAATTGATCTGCAAAGCTTTGATACGAACGCTGTAATTTATCACCATTAAATTTTTGTTTATATCCAATAACCTCTCCTGAATAGGGATCCCTTTCAATTTTAGGTCTATACCAATAGACAATTTCTGACAAAATGATAATGGCATTAAGGTTTGGTTTCCCGGATGGATAGGTTATTTTTTTATACCATTGTGCAGGAATAATATTTCCTTCAAGATTTAATTCCATCATTTTTTTAACTTCCGGGTTAATATAATTACCATTATTTTTTATATCTTCCATATAAAACAAACCTCCTATCCTGTTTGGTACATAAAAAAGGGCGTACTTGGAGGAAAGGGGAAAACCTCCAGTACGCCAAAAAAACAAAGATGCGACCAGCTGGCCGCAAACTGTGTAAGGGGGATTAAGAGCCGCAGGAAGACGGGTACACAGGCTGAAAAGGAGGAAAAACAGCCTGTGCAGTGCGCCTTCCCTCTAATAAAAAATAAAAAAAAGCGTCCTGGGGATGGCGCTTCTGCTACAAGCTGTTAGTTGTTTTTTTGTTAATATTCATTTCTGTTTTACTGGAGATGAAAAATTTTTATTATGATATTCTAATGAAGTTTGTATATAACCACCATAAAAAGGCCAATATAGCCATTATTACACTAGCCAGTATAGAAAATAAAAAATTTTTTGTATATAAGAACAGGGGAGCAGACAATATTGAACTTGCGAAAACTGAGAAAACCCATGCAACTTTGGTTTTTTGAATTACAATCTGTTTCTCTTTTTCAGATAAATATTTAAATTCTTTTTCTTTATCCGTAATGGGTGGAAGTCCTAAAATAATATTTATGATTATAGCAATAGTTCCTGCTATTATAATAAACTCAACAAAGAAAAATAACAACTGTATTATTGCATTTACCAAATTATTAAATATATTTTCTGTTGTTATGAGAAGATTGCTTATCATTGTATCTACACCTCTTATAAAAAAATTTTTGACATAAAACAAAAAACGTCTAAAAATGACGTTTTAGGGTTATAATATGTATATATAGGTTTTAATTCGCTTTTTCTTGATTCTCTTTTTCTATAACAGTTTTTTCAATCTCACTTTCTCTTTTTTCTTCTTCTATTTTATTTTTTAATTCACTTGCAAGGGCTGTTTCGGAGTTATATAAATTTGTATGTACACTGTACGAAGCCGGGAGATCTGCTGGTTTCTTTCCATACTTTTTGTTAAAAACGAATTTCCCTTTTTGAGGATCATAATCATAAGCACTTTTAGCAAATTCAAGTAAACTCTGCTTTGAAATTTTTCTTTTTTTAACAGTTAAATTTATTTCTATTTGATGTAGTTTGTTCATTGCTTCTTCGTCTGCTAATTTTCTTGCTTTTTCCAAAGTCTTGTACAGCGGATGTTTTTTTAATATTTCACACACTTGCCCAAATTGAAGGCCAAATTTTTCTGCTATTTTTTCTTCTATAAAATAAAAACTGTAATCTAATGCAGTATAGTTATCTTCAAAATATTTGTGAACATCTTTTATTAATTTTTCTTTATTGCCTTTTTGTTTTTTATGTTCTTTTAATTTTCTTTTTTCTTTTTCTGAAACATATCTTTCGTCACTTTGGACTATTCTGAATGCAGAAGCGGGACTAATTCCTACTTTTTCTGCAATAACTGTAATTGTTTCTTTTTTTTCGTAATATAAAAAAATAACCCTCTCTCTAACAATTGGAGGGACCATTTGATAATCCCCCTTTTATATTTTTCCCATTTTTGCCCAAATTGAAAACGCACGGTCTTTTTTTGCCTGTTTTTGGGCATAGTACACCCATATATATAGGTATTTCACCTGTAAAATTTTTGTATTGTTATTTAAGCTTCTTTCTTTAACTCTTTTGTTTTCTGTTTCATTCTGTTTATTTCTTCAACAACTTCGTTTAGGTCCACTGCTGGGAAGGCTTTTTTTAATTTTTCAAGGAACTCGGTTGTGGTTGAAGATTGCCCATTTTTAATCCTATAAAGTTGACTGCGGCTGATGCCAATCCTTCTAGCAATTTCTTTTTCAGTCACATTGTATAAAACTTTTATTTTTGTAATGAACATTGTTGATGCCCCCGTGATTGATAACAAATGCTAATTATATTTTACATTAGGTAATTTAATTAGTCAATAGCTGAATAAATTATTTTTGTACCTTTAAAAATGTTTTTATACCTAAAATAATAAGCAAACCTTAATTTGTTAATATATTAGTATTTTTATGTTGCATTTATGCAACATTTTTGATATAATTGGTAATAAAACAAAAGGAAACTAAATTAAAATTACAACATGCTAAATCAAGATATCTTTTGTAATTTAAAGTACCAGTCTATTTTGTCTAAGTTATTATTTTACTAAATGTATTTTGGGGAAATATATTTTAGAGAATAACGTCTTACAAGGCAGGTGAATAGTATGGAAGTATGGCTAAAAAACCTTGGTATGTTAGTAAAAACACTTCGTCGTTTAAAAGGATGGTCCCAACGTGAATTAGCAAGACGTGCAGGAGTAAGTGGTGCAACAATAGCAAAATTGGAAGATAACACTGGTAATATTACAGTAGAGACAATTCAAAAAATTGTTAGTGCACTGGGATTGTCTTTTGAGGAGGCGGTAAAAATCGCAAAAGATGAGCAGAATTTTGCAAACTATATTTTGTCTCCTGAAATACTAATTCAAACATCTAAATCTGAATTTAAAAGCAGAACTACAGGTAATATAGAAGAAAAAGTTGGTAAAATACTAAAGAAGCATAGAGAACAAAAAGGATTATCATTAGAACAATTGTCAGAAACAACTGGAATACCTACTAATTTACTTGCCAATTTGGAGTTAGGAAAAGAAGAATTAAATCTTACGGTTTTAAAAAAAGTTGCTAATGTTTTAGATGTTACAGTCGATGAAATTCTTGAAGAGGCAGAAAAAGAAGAGCAAGATACTGTAGGATCTCCTTCAGAAAAAGATTTAAAAGTTTTTTTAGACAGTATAGATGGTATTATGTTTTACAACGGACAACCTCTGAATGAATCTGATGTGAGTCTTATAAAAGATATAGTTGAAAGCATTGTAAGAAACAAAATTTCAATGCAGAATAAAAAATAAAGGAGTTCCTAACATCCGGCCACGAGGTAATACCTCTGAACATCCAGCATTCGGTGTGTTCCTCTAACACTGTTGCCCGATAAAAAATTGCACTGGTTATTTCAGTGCTTTTTTGTTTTCTACGGTTTACTGCGAAGCCGCTTCTATATATTTGCTTTTGTATTATGATAAAAATTTGATTTCTGACAGGCCTGCTTTTAAATCATTTTTGCAAATTGATACGCGGTAGCTTTTTAGCTGAAAAAGGTAAAAATGTTCGTATTCATCAATTAGTGCTGCTTCACCAGTATAAAATTTGATACCATCAAAAGTTTTTATGTATGCTTTTCTTTGCATTATGATTCCTCCTTGATTTTTTAAATGATTTTATTTAAAATATAATCAAAGGTAGTGGAAAACCAAAGGTAGATTTGAGAAGATAAAAAACTATAAGAATTATCTAATAATTAGTCTTCTTTTTCAATAACTTCTTTTTCAACTTGACTTGTTCGTTTCTCTTCTTCTATTTTGTTTTTTAGTTCATCTGTTATTGTCATTTGTATATGTACTTTATAATACTTCTTTAAATCTCTTGGTTTTTTCCCGAATTTTTCTGTGAATACAAAACGTTCGTTTTTTTCGTCGTATTCATATGCACTCTTGCAGCTTTCAAATATAAGCTGCTCAGAAATCCTGTGTCTTTTGACTGTTGCGTTGAGTTCTAGTTGGTGCAGTCTGGCCATTTGTGCTTCTGTTGATATTTCGCGTATTTTTTCTATCTCCTGGTAACGTTCATCTCTCGAAAGAATATCGTAGACTTCGTACAGAGGGATATTGAAGTGTAAAGCAGTTTTCTCTTCAGTAAAATCATATAAAAAATCCAGTTTTGACAAATTGCTAAAAAAATAATCAATAACTTGGTTTTTAAATTTTACTTCTTTTTGCCGTTTTTCCTTTATCCAGTTTTTCTTGTATTCTTCATGGTTTATTAAGTACCGCTTTTGGTTTTCTACTTTACGTCTTTCTTTTTCAGCTGTATATTCAGGAAAATTTTTTAATGTTTTGTAGACAGCCTGTATTGTTATATCTAGCTTCTTAGCTATTTCGGAGATTCCCTTACCTTCTAAATACATTTGATGAATCAGTTCCTTAGTTTTCATGTCTTTATTCCCCTTTTTAAAGATTGTTAATAAATTAACAAAAGTTTAATTTTTAGTCAACAAAAAATTACCCTTTTCAGGGTATAGTTCACCTATTAAGAGGTTCAAACCTCTCTTTTAATTCTTTTCTGTATTTTGTTTTCTCGTTTTTTCAAGTTCTTCTATAATTTCATCTAAATCTATATTTGGGAAAGTCTGTTTTAGTTTTACAAGAAATTTAGCAGAAGGAAAGGATTTACCTGTTTTTATGCGGTATAATTGACTTCTACTGATTCCTATTTTTTGAGCTAGCTTTTCATCAGTTAAATTGTTTATGTATTTTAACTTTGTAAGGGACATTTTAATTTTCTTCCCTTCCGAATTTTATTTTTGTTCCTTTGCCAATTTTATTATACAACCAACTGTCGCAATAGTCAATATTAATTTTATTTGTCTTGTATTTGGGGTTATAATTCGTAATAATTTATAGACAAAAAATTTTGCCTAACTTTTAGTGTTGCATATATGCAACATTTTTGATATAATTGGTAGTGTAAAAATTATAAAAAAATTTTAGCTATGTTGCTTATTTTAATTGATAAACATGGACAATATAAAAATAAACAGATACTAGTTTTACACTGATGTAGGTAGGTGATGTCTATGGATATATTGCTAAACAATTTAGGGGAAACTATAAAGAAACTTCGCAAGTTAAAAAAATTATCACAGCGAGAGTTAGCAAAACTTGCAAATGTTAGTGATGCTACAGTATCAAAGCTAGAAAATAACAGTGGAAATATAACAATGGAAAGTATCCAAAGGATTGTTAAAGCATTAGGTTTTACCTTTGAAGAAGTAATAGAAATGGCCAAGAATGAAAATATGTTACCAAACACAACCTCAGTTCTAAACTCTACAGTTACAGAGAATTACAATAATATAAGGCAAGCAGGTGAAAAAAAGATTGGAGAAATTATAAAAAGACACAGAAAGATGAAAGGAATTACCTTGGAACAACTAGCAAATATGATTGGTGTAAATCCTACTGTTTTGTCAAATATGGAAAATGGTATTGCCGAAATTCAAATTTTTACTTTAAAAAAGGTTGCTAATGCACTGGGTATGACAGTAGATGAAATAATAGAAGAGGCAGAAAAAGAAGATATGAAAACAAAATCTGACATAAGCCAGGAGAAAGATTTAAAAGCTTTTTTAAATGGGTTAGATGGTATAATGTTCTATGAGGGCAAACCAATGAGTGAAACCGAAATCAATGTTATAAAATCTATAATAGAAGCGCTAATGAAAAATAAAATTTCGCAAAACAAAGAGTAATTTGGGACACTTTTATGATAGCAAAAAGTAAAGCTTAATGCAATGCTCTAAAAGGGGATGAGTATTACACATGTCAAGTTTTATTCCCCCTATTAAGGAATTAGTAAACTCTTTAGTTAAAACGCATAGCACGCGTGACCCGTTTATAATTGCAGAAGAAAACGGAGTCAATATTGTATACCTACCTGCAGACTTTTCTTTTACAAAAGGTTCTTCTATTACAAAGTCTGATAAAGCCGTAATTATGATAAAAGAAGGCCTTTCAACAGCAGAGCAAAAATTTGTAACAGCGCACGAACTAGGACATGTTTTTCTCCATCGTGGACTGAATTTTTATTTCATTACGGAACATACTCGTTTCCCTATATCTAAACTTGAACTTGAAGCCAATATCTTTGCTGCAGAGCTTTTGATCAGTGATGATACCTTACTGTCGTACAAATATGATGGTTATACTTTTGAACAGCTCTCAAAGATATTGAATGTTCCGCCTATAGCTGTAAAACTCAAATATGCTCTAATTTCAGGAGAATCTATTGCAAGCTACTATCCTTAAAACCTAAAATTTATTTTTAATCGATTTTAACAGTTCACGACTAAGTAAAGGTTGTTCTTTTTTTACATTTCCTGGCTTATATTCTAGCAGTATTTGAAGCGCAGCAACCATTTTTTCTAAATCAGGTTCATACTCTGGTATATAAATTAGATTTTTGTCTTGTTTCATTTAAAGAACCTCCTATTTCTTTTTCTTCTTTACTTAATTATAATTACATCTAATGGAGTGACAAGTTTTTATCAATATAATTTGAAAAACTGTTAATTTATTGAAAAACTAAAAAGGAGGATGATAAAAATGCGCGCAGCTGTTTATGCACGTGTAAGCAGTGAAGAACAAGCAGAAAGGGGGACAATAAAAAATCAAATAGAATTTGCTACCAAATATTGTGATTTACATCAAATTGAAATTGTAGATTTTTATAAAGATGATGGAATTACAGGAATTATTCCATTAGAAGAACGCCCGGAAGGCAAAAGATTATTAGAAGACGCTAAAAATAAAAAATTTGATTTAGTGCTTGTTTACCGATTGGACAGACTTGGTCGCTCTGCAAGAATAATTCTAAACGCTGTCCATGAAATGGAACAAAATGGGGTAAAAGTTAAGAGTATGACCGAACCATTTGATACAGGTGATGCAAATGGTCGTTTTCTGTTGACTGTTTTGGCTGGTGTTGCAGATTTAGAGAGAGAAACAATACTGGAAAGGATGTGGCATGGAACCAATAGAGCTGCTCGTACAGGAAAATGGCTTGGAGGAATTGTTCCCTATGGTTACCGTGTTAATGAGGATGGCTTCCTTGAAATAAACGAAGATTTGCTGCCAGGTTTAGAAATGAGTGAAGCAGATGTTATAAGAACTATTTACTATCTTATTGCGGAACAGGGTTATTCTACAATTAAAGTTGCAGACTATTTAAATGCACTTGGCGTACCAACAGCATATGTTAAAGATGGTCGCCAAGTAACCCGCGGAAAAAGAAAAGTTAACACTTCTGGAATTTGGACTCCGGGAAGGATAAGGAATATGATTGTAAATACAACTTACAAGGGAATCCATTATTATGGTAAGCGCAGTAAGAAAAATCGTGAACTTATCCCGCGAGAAGTACCTGCCATAGTTCCAGAAGAAATCTGGGAAAAAGCGCAGCAAAAATTAAAAGAAAATCAATTAGAAGCCACAAAAAATGCAAAAAGAAAATATCTTTTAAGAGGATTAATTAAATGTGGTTTGTGTGGGCTTACTTACCAGGGACAATCCTATAAGAGTTCTGGAGGTAAGTCAAGAGCTTATTATGTCTGCGGTGGGAAAACAGCATACAGAGGTCCCCTTCAGGGTAAGTGTCCTTCCAAAAACTTACCTGCAGAGTGGATTGAAAATCTCGTGTGGGAAGAATGCGTAAAATTTATAGAAAACCCGGGTGAAACAATTAAAGAATTAGCAAACACAATGGAAACAAAGAAAACACAAAGGAAAGAATTAGAACAAGAAAAGCAAATGGCACTTAAAGCTCTAAAAGAAAGAGAACTTGAAAGGCAAGATATTTTAGATCTTTATCGCAAAAAACTCATTACTGCTGATGATGTTGAAAAACAATTTCAAAAGATAAAAGAAGAAATGGAAACTTTAGAAAAAAGAGTAAGGGAAATAGAAGAGCAAATTATTACAGAAGAAACTTTACTTAGTAGTTTCAACACAGCTGAAGAACTACTAGCAAATCTACGAGCCAAACTAGAAAACAATCCCCCTTTTGAAGTACGTCGGGAGATTGTTCGCACTCTTGTAAAAGAAATTGTTGTCGATACAAAGTTTGATGAAAAAAACCGTCCATATGCGATAATTAAGGTAAAGTACAATTTCAGTGATGTTCCACGCACGGTCAAGGATTCATCGCGAGGATCAATATGAACTTGCTGGGATATGTAAAGCTTCCGTTGACCCTAGTGATAGTTACAAACTCGTCCTCTAAAGGTTGCCTTAAAACTTCAATGGCGTCTTTTTTAAACTCGGGAATCTCGTCCAAAAACAAAACTCCGTGGTGAGCTAAAGATACTTCTCCAGGCTTTGGATATTTACCACCACCTACCAAGGCAACTGTAGAAACAGTGTGATGAGGAGACCTAAAAGGCCTTGCTGTCATAAGAGGCGTCCCTTTGGGCAAAAGCCCTGCGATGCTGTATATCTTTGTTACTTCTAATGCTTCTTCAAAGGACAAAGGAGGAAGAATAGTGGGAAAACGCCTTGCCAACATTGTCTTGCCAGAACCTGGCGGTCCTATCATGAGCACGTTATGGGAACCCGCCGCAGCTATTTCTAAAACTCTTTTTGCGTTTTCTTGTCCTTTAACTTCTGAAAAGTCTACCCCATAGTCCGGGCTTTTAAAGAAATTTTCTATATCTAAAGAAAAAGGATTAAAGGTCTTTTCCTCATTTAAAAACTCTACTACTTCCTTTAAACTCTTCATTGCATACACATTTATTCCTTTAACTACAGAGGCCTCTTGGGCATTTTCATAAGGCACTACTACAGATAAGATTCCACTTTCTTTTGCCCCCATCACCATTGGAAGAACGCCATTTACTCCCCTTAAGCTACCGTCTAAAGAAAGCTCTCCAATAAAAGCAATGTTCTCTAGGTCATTTTTCACTACCTCAGTTCCTTTCAGAATCCCTACTGCTAGAGGCAAATCAAAAGCGGTGCCCTCTTTTTTAATGTCGGCAGGGGCGAGATTTACCGTTATCTTCTTTAAAGGAAAGTCAAATCCGCTGTTTTTTATAGCTGCCCTTACCCTATCTCTTGCCTCCTTTACCTCTGTATCCCCTAATCCCACTATGTCAAAAGAAGGTATCCCTGTCCCTAAATCTATTTCTACATCTACTACATATGCGTCTATTCCTAAAATGGCCATGGTTTTTACTTTAGAGAGCATGACAATATTTCCCCCTTAAGGTTCTTCAAGCGAAATTCTCCCCAAGTTCCCCTTTCTAAAATCTTCTAGCAATACAGTTGAAGCTTTTACAAAGTCTACTTCTCCTCCTGATACTAAGCAACCCCTTTTTCTACCTATATCTTCTATGATTTTTATTTCTTCTTCCCATATTTTATCAAGTTTATAGCGATTTATCAAATAGTCAGGATAGCGATTTTTTAAAATAGAAACAAGAAAAAGAGCTACTTCTTCCATCTCTAGTATCTCATCCTTTATGGCCCCTGTCATTGCAAGCATGAATCCGGTAGTTTTATCTTCAAATTTTGGCCACAGCACCCCTGGAGTATCTAAAAGGTCAAGGTAGGGCGTCCTTATCCAGTGAAGGCTTTTAGTAACTCCAGGTTTATCGCCAGTTTTTGCTTTTTTTCTCCCTATCAGCGTATTAATAAAAGTAGATTTGCCTACATTTGGTATTCCCAAAATCATACCCCTTAAGCGGGGAGTAAGGCCTTTTTTGACCTTTGCCTCTAGAATATCTTTGCAAACTTCTTTAGTCTTTTCTTCTAATTCCTTAAAACCCTTTCCCGTTATAGCATTTACTTTTACAGCTTCTATGCCTCTTTCTTTAAAGTGCTTTATCCAAAGGTCTGTTATCCTTTCATCCGCCAAATCTTCTTTGTTAAGAAGCATTATCTTCTTTTTCCTCTTGGTTATTTCATCAAAATCAGGGTTTCTGCTGCTTCTAGGAATTCTAGCATCGACAATCTCATATACCACATCCACCAATTTTAAGTTGGAGATAATCTCCTTTTTGGCTTTTGCCATGTGACCTGGATACCACTGTATCATTTCTTAATTCCTCCGCTATAGTCAAAAAAGGGGTAAAACCCCCTTTTTACTCCATCAATTCTTTTATCTTTGTTGCAGCTTTTCCTACTCTCTTCCTCAGGTAATAAAGCTTTGCTCTCCTAACTTTTCCTCTCCTTATCACTTCTATTTTTTCAAGCCTTGGAGAGTGAAGAGGAAAAGTTCTCTCTACGCCTATGCCATAGGAAACTCTTCTCACAGTGAAAGTTTCCCTGAGACCACTTCCGCTTCTCTTTATGACTATCCCTTCAAAAGGCTGAATTCTCTCCCTATCTCCTTCTATGACCTTGTAGTACACTCTTACAGTGTCACCTACATTAAAAGGCGTAATGTCTTTCTTAAGCTGCTCGCTTTCCACAGCCTTTATCAAGTCCATGCTACATTCCCTCCTTCCTTTTCTATATCTCATATCCTTTTTCTCTAAGAAATTTTTTATCTTCCTCAGTCAAATTGGCTTTTTTCAATAAATCAGGTCTTTTTAAAAAGGTTATCTCCAAAGACTTTTGCCTTCTCCATCTGGCAATTTCAGCGTGATTGCCACTTAAAAGCACCTCAGGCACCCTCATGCCTCTGAATACCTCTGGTCTCGTGTACTGAGGGTATTCGAGGAGATAGTCAGAAAAGGATTCCTCTAAAGCGCTCTGAGGATGAGACAAAACCCCATCAATTAGCCTTGTCACTGCATCTATGACCACCATTGCGGCCAATTCTCCACCTGTCAGTATAAAATCTCCTATTGAGATTTCACCGTCTATCACTGCATATACTCTTTCATCAATTCCCTCGTAATGGCCGCATAAAAGAGCAATTCTTTCTATCTTTGAAAGTTCTCTTGCCATTTCCTGAGTAAAAATTTTGCCCTTTGGACTTAAGTAGTAGACAGGAATGTTCCCCTGACTTTTCACAAATTCGATGGCATCAAAAAGGGGCTCGGGCATCATGACCATCCCCGGTCCCCCGCCATAAGGATAGTCATCTACTCTTTTATGTTTATCTTTTGAAAAATCCCTTATGTTGATCAAATTCACTTTTAGCTTACCTTTTTCAACAGCCCTTTTCAAAATGCTGTGAGAAAGAACACATTCAAACATCTCAGGAAACAGCGTTAAAACATCAAAAATCATTTATAGCCCCTCCAAGAGGCGCACAATCATCACTTTGCCTTCTACATCAACTTTCTTTATCACTTCTTTTATTGCAGGCAACAGCACTTCTCTTTCTTTTGCTTTTACGACGTACACATCATTTGCCCCTGTCTGCAAAACCTCCACCAATGTGCCTATTAATTCTCCTTCCTCTGTGTAAACCTTCATTCCTATCAGGTCAGTTATAAAATATTCGTCTTCCTCGAGCTTAAGTGCATTCTCTGCATCAACCTTAAGAAATAAGCCTTTTAGTTTTTCTGCGTCATTTCTGCTATCAATTCCTTTGAGTTTTAAAAGCACCATTCCTTTTGATGTAATTTTTACATTTTCAATCTCATATTTGCAAGGCATGTCTTTTTCATCAAAGACCCATACATAGGGGATGTCGTAAAATCTCTCAGGCACATTGGTAAGGGGATATACCTTTATTTCCCCTCTTATTCCGTGGGGAGAAGTAACTTTCCCCACATTGTAGTAGTCAGCCATACTATCACCTAGATTATCTCAACAATCACACGCTTTTTCTCCTTTAGGGCAGCAGCTTTAACCAAAGTCCTTATAGCCTGTGCAATTCTTCCCTGTTTTCCAATGACTTTGCCCATGTCTTCTGGAGCAACTTTAAGTTCTATTATTATAGACTGATGCCCATGGATTTCGTTGACTTCTACTGCATCCGGGTTGTCGACTAATGCTTTAGCTATAGTTTTAACCAGTTCTCCCATTTTTACACCTCCTCATTGACGAGGATTAATTATTGATTATACCTTCTTTTCTAAATAGAAATTTAACTGTATCCGAAGGCTGGGCACCAACACTTAACCATTTCTTAGCTTTCTCTACATCTATTTTTATCTCAGCAGGTTCGGCTATAGGGTTGTAGTATCCTATCTCGTCAATAAATCTTCCATCTCTTGGAGACCTGGAGTCTGCAACTACTATTCTGTAGAAAGGCCTCTTTTTAGCTCCGAACCTTTTAAGCCTTATTCTAACTGCCACTTTCTCACCTCCTTTAAAAGTCGCCCGCCTTCACCTACTGCAAGAAAGGCAACCTCAGTTTGCCTCTTTTGAGGTCTTTGTCTATATCAGCAAATCTCTTCATCATCTTTTTGGTTTCTTCAAACTGTTTCAAGAGGTTGTTCACCTCCTGGATTGTAGTGCCGCTGCCCCTTGCTATTCTTCTCTTTCTACTTCCATTTATAATGGAAGGATTTTGTCTCTCTTCTTTTGTCATAGAAAGTATTATAGCTTCAATTCGCTTTAAATCCTTCTCAGAAACTTCTACATTTTTCAAAACACTCTTGTTTACACCGGGAATCATGGCAAGCAGCTGATCAAGTGGCCCCATATTTTTGAGGCTTCTCAACTGCTCTAAAAAGTCCTCAAGAGTAAACTGCTTTGACAGTATTTTTTGCCCCATCTCAAGGGCCTTTTTCTCATCTATTGCAGCTTGAGCCTTTTCTATAAGGGTTAAGACATCACCCATCCCTAAAATGCGGGAAGCCATTCTATCAGGGTAAAAAGGCTCTATATCTCCAAGCTTTTCTCCAATCCCCACGTATTTTATAGGTTTTTGAGTCACAGCTTTGATGGAAAGAGCAGCTCCACCTCTTGTATCCCCATCAAGCTTTGTCAGTATAACACCAGTTATATCAAGCCTTTCATTAAAGGAAGAAGCCACATTTACTGCATCTTGTCCTGTCATGGCATCAGCCACAAGCAGTATCTCATCGGGATGGACTGCTTCCTTAATCCTCACAAGCTCCTCCATCAATTCATCATCAATGTGAAGTCTTCCTGCTGTATCAATTATAACCACATCCACATTATGGGACTTGGCATAGTCAATGGAGGCTTTTGCTATGTCAGCAGTGTCCACCTTATCTCCCATGGTAAAAACGGGTACATTTATGTTTGCTCCCAAAACCTGCAGCTGTTTGATAGCCGCTGGCCTTACGGTATCGCAGGCCACCAGCAGCGGATTTCTACCCTGTTTTTTTAAAAGATTGGCCAGTTTGCCGCAGGCAGTAGTTTTTCCGGAGCCTTGTAAACCCACCATCATTATAACAGCAGGTACTTTACTGCCCAGATTCAATCGGCTCTCTACAGAGCCCATAAGCTTTATGAGCTCTTCATGCACAATCTTTATCACCTGCTGGGCAGGAGTAAGGCTCTCCATTACTTCCTGCCCCAGAGCCTTTTCAGTGACAGAATTTATGAAGTCCTTGACTACCTTGAAATTTACATCGGCTTCCAAAAGGGCAACTTTTACTTCCCTCATCGCCTCTTTTATGTCTTTTTCCGTCAGTTTCCCCTTACCCCTTAGCTTTTTAAAAACTCCCTGCAGCCTTTCAGAAAGGCTTTCAAAAGCCATCAAAAAATACCTCCTAAGGATTTAACTCTTCTAACTCTCGAGCCATATCCTCAATAATTTTTAGAATCTCTTCGTCCTTTTCCCTTTCCTTTATTAATTTTATGCACTCTTTAATCTTTTCAATTTTTTTCATCATTTCCTGGTGCTTTTTTACTAATCCCAACTTTTCTTCATAAAATTCCAGGGAATCCTCTGCCCTTTTTAAGGCGTCATACACTCCCTGACGGGATATATCGAGAATTTCAGATATCTCTCCGAGAGAGTAGTCATTCAGATAATACATTTCGAAAATTTCTCTTTGCTTATCAGTGAGCAAGGCCCCGTAAAAGTCATATAAAAGGGTCATAAACAAAAAATCATCTTCCACAAGGAATCCCACCCGTTAAGGTTTTGACCTTTACATTAAGATTTTATATGAAGCCCTCATTTTTGTCAACTCTGTTTTTTCATTTTTTTGCAGTTTTATTCACTGAAAAATAGCAGAAACAAAGGATTTTGCGTCAAAAGCTTGCAAATCCTCCATTCCTTCCCCAATTCCTATATATCTTATAGGCAAGTTAAGTTCTTCTTTTATAGCTATGACAATACCACCTTTGGCAGTTCCATCTAGCTTAGTAAGTATTATTCCTGTTATGTCAGCGACTTCCTTAAATATCTTAGCCTGCTGTAGAGCATTCTGACCAGTAGTAGCATCTAAAACTAGAAAAGTTTCCACTCTAGCCTCACTGTACTCCCTGTCTATAACTTTTCGTATTTTTCTAAGTTCTTCCATTAAATTTTTCTTGTTGTGAAGCCTTCCAGCAGTGTCGCAAATAACTACGTCTATACCTCTAGCTTTTGCTGACTGAAGACCGTCAAACACCACTGATGCCGGATCAGAACCTTCCTGATGCTTTATTATAGGGCAATTTACTCTTTTCGCCCACACCTCTAGCTGGTCAATGGCAGCAGCTCTGAAGGTATCAGCTGCCACCATCATTACGCTCTTACCCTGCTTTTTATACAAATGAGCTAATTTTCCAATAGTAGTAGTTTTTCCTACCCCATTTACCCCTACTATCAAAATCACCATTGGCGAAGTCAAAACAAAAGGCTCTACATCTTTCTGTAAAATCTCATATATCTCTTGTGCCAAAAGTTCCCTTACTTTGCTTGCTTCAAAGATCTTTTCCTCCTTTGTCTTCTGCTTAAGCAATTGAATAATCTTGTAAGTTGTATCAACCCCTACATCAGCTAGTATAAGTGCTTCTTCTAGTTCTTCAAACAATTCCTCATCTACTTTTTTGCCAAAGCTTAATACCTCATTTAACTTCGCAGTTAAATTTTCTTTAAATTTTTGCAGAAAATTAAGCATGTGTGAGCAACCCTCCTGACCTATCTTCAGTATTTAGCTTGATAGATAAAAGCTTTGAAACTCCCTTTTCCTGCATGGTGACGCCGTATATAGCATCTGCTGCCATCATAGTTCCCCTTCTGTGAGTAACTACTATAAACTGCGTATCCTTAGAAAGTTCTTTCAAAGCCTTGGCAAATCTGTCCACATTAGCGTCGTCCAAAGCAGCATCTATCTCATCCAAAACGCAAAAAGGCGTAGGTTTCATTGTAAGCATGGCAAACAAAAGAGAAATAGCGACAAGAGCCTTTTCTCCGCCAGAGAGGAGAGAAAGGTTTTGCAATTTCTTCCCAGGAGGCTGTGCCTTTATTTCTATCCCTGTTGTAAGCAGATTCTTTTCGTCTGTCAATACAAGCTCAGCATTGCCCCCACCAAACAATTTTTTAAAAGTCTCCTTAAACTGCACCCTCAACACCTCAAAACCATCCTGAAATCTTATCTTTATTATTTTACTGGCTTCCTCAATTACTGAAAGCAGAGATTCTCTTGCTCTTATGATATCCTCCATCTGATTTTTTAAAAAGTCGTACCTTTCCTTCACCTGCCTAAACTCCTCTATGGAGTCCAGATTAACATTTCCCAAGTTCTTTATCTCTTCATTTAATCTTTCCACTTCGATCCTTAGGTTTGTAATTTCTTCTTCTTTCTCTTCTTTTATAATTTCTTCCAATGCAAGGTTGTACTCTTCCCACAGCCTTTGCTTTATATTGTCAATCTCCATCTGAAATTTCTGCATGTTCATCTCCACATGATGAACTTTTTCTTTCAAGCTGGTGTATTCCTCCTGAAGTGCCAAAAACTTTTCTCTGTCTTTCTGCGCACCTTTTTCTTCTTCAAAGAGTTTCTCTTCTAGATAAGAGAGGTATTCTCTAGACTTTTCAACTTCCACAGTCAAACTTTTAAGTGCCTTTTCTGATTCTTCCATTTCAATTTGCAGCTTCTCAATTGACCTTTTCATGCTTTCAATTTGAACTTCCTTTTCTTTTATGGCTTTCAGCACTTCTTTGAATTCTCTTTCTTTTTCTTTTAAGTTATTTACCTCATTCTGAAGCTTTTCCCCTACTTTAGCAATCTCTATTTTTAACTCTGTGAGCTGTTTTTCAAAAATAGATAATTCATCTCTATTTTTGCTATTTTGCCCGCTGAAACCTTTGACTAATTCCTCAAGTTTGTCTTTTTCTACTTCCAAAGCTTTTAACTTGAGAGACTCCTCTTCAATTTCTTTTCTGTAGATAGAGATGATTTCATCGAGCTCTTTTATTTCAACAGAAATGTCCTGCATCTTTTCTTCTAAATTTTGTATTTCTTTTTCAACAAAATCCTTGCCCTGCTTTGTAGCTTCCAATTCCCTTTCATTGATATAAATCTGCTCTTCTAACTTTTTCAACTCTGATTTTACAGATTCCTTCTCACTTGCAACCACTTCTACTTCTGCTTTTATATCTCTTTCACTATCCAATAGTTCTTCTATATCTTTTCTCAGCCTCTTTATTTCGTTTCTCCTTGAAAGAATGCTTGTATTAGTTGACTTTAAACTTCCTCCTGTGATAGCCCCACCTATGTTGATGAGCTCTCCGTCTAATGTGACAATTCTAAAGGCCTGATCGTACTTCCTAGCGAGATGTATCGCAGTCTCAATTGTATCTACTACCAGGGTTCTTCCAAGCAAAAAATTAAAAACTCTCTCAAGGGAAGGGGCATACTTTACAAGGGAAGATGCTATCCCTATGACCCCTTCTTCAGTCAAAGCAGCTTCTCCTTCAAGCTTTTTCCCTTTCACCAAGTCAAGAGGCAAAAAGGTTAGTCTTCCTAAATTATGCTTCTTTAAAATTTCTATCAATTCAGCAGCTTTTTGAGAATTTTCTACAACTACGTTTTGGATGTTAGAGCCCAAAGCCACCTCTATAGCTTGCCTGTAGCTTTCCTCCACTTCAATAAGCTCTCCGACAACTCCTACTATTCCTCTTTTATCCGCCACCTTAAACAGTTTTTTCACGGTATCGCTATACCCTTCATAATTTCTTTCCATATCTTCCAGAATAAAAAGACGGGACTTCTTCTTCTCAAGTTCCTCCCCGAGCTCTTTCAGAAGCCTCTCTTTTAACTTAAAAGCTTCTTCTAGCCTTTTAAGTTTTTCCTCCAAATCCTCTTTTGCCTTTTCTAGTTTAAAAAGGCCTTTTTGTAGCTCAGCTAACTTACCTTCGCTTTCTTTCTTGTCCAAAAGCAGTGCTTTTAACTTTTGTTCGAGAGCTTTTTTAGTTGAAATAAGGTTTTCTCTTTTGCTTTCTGACTCCTCTTTTAGAGATTTATTCAAAGAAATCTTGCTATTTGCTTCTGCCATCTGGTTTAGTATCTCAATTATGTCTGCTTTAGCCTTTTCAATCTCCTCTTCCCTTTCTCTGTAAAGCCTGTGCAAGTTTTCTTGCTTTTCTTCCATCTCTTTCAATTTACTCTGAAGTCCATTTTTTTCTTCCTGCAGTCTGAAGATCCTGTCCCCCGACTTTTTCAGCTCTTCTTTTAGAAGGAGTTTCTTTTTTTCCAGTTTTTCTAACTCTTCGCTATAGTATTTGATATTTTCTTCTAAATTTTTAACTCTCTCTACTAGAAGTTCCTTCTGCCCTGAGACAATTTCTATTTCCCTTAGAAGGTTGTGATACCTATCCTTTTCTTCTTCTATTCTTCTCTTTAATTTTCCCACTTCTCCTTCAAGAAATAGAAATTTTTCCTCTTCTTCCTGTTTCTCTCTTGTCTTTTCTTCTAATTTTTTCACCAGAACATCATACTGCATTCTAAATTCATCATATCTTTTTATAGCTCTTTTTGCTAGCTGCGCGTAAAGACTTATGTCAGCCTCTTTTTTCTGTTCCTTTAAGAAAAGGTATTTCTCTGCCTTTTCCTTCTGTGCTTTCAAAGTCTCAAGCTGTTTTTCTAATTCCACAACTATGTCATTTAACCTGATGAGATTTTCTTCCGCTGAAACTAGTTTTCTCTCGGCCTCTTCTTTTTTATAGCGATATTTCGATATCCCAATCGCCTCTTCTAGAATTAACCTTCTTTCTTCCGGCTTTGCGGACAAGATTTCATCTATCTTCCCTTGACCAATGACAGAATATCCCTCTTTACCTATTCCCGTGTCCAAAAAAAGTTCATGGACGTCCTTTAGCCTGCAGGGAGTTTTGTTTATAAAGAATTCGCTTTCCCCTGACCGGAAAATTTTTCTAGTTATGACGACTTCATTGTAATCAAAGGGGAGTGAACCGTCAGAATTGTCAAGCGTAAGGTTTATCTCACAAAATCCTAGAGGCTTTCTAGTTTCACTGCCAGCAAAAATTACATCCTCGAGTTTTGAACCTCTCAAACTCTTTATGCTCTGTTCTCCTAACACCAATCTTATAGCGTCAGAGATGTTGCTTTTGCCACTTCCGTTAGGACCCACTATTGCGGTAATACCTTTTTCAAAATTTAAACTGACTTTGTCTGCGAAAGATTTAAATCCATATAGTTCCAGCTTCTTAAGGTACATACCATCACTCCTCATGCACCTTCCATTTTACCACAAGCTCTCTTAATTTTCATCCCTATTTTGCCTGACATCTTCTACGATGGAGATGATGGTATCTTTATACTCAGAAGGTGCAAGAACTTCTCCCCACCCTTCAACCACCTGAATGAGACCGTCATACGCAGTGTCGTGAAAGGTCCTTATGAAGTGGGGAATACCCCTTTCTTCTAATATGCTGCCCACAAGCTGAGCCTCTATTTCGTTCTCCAATTTTATAATTCTCTCAAAATTTTCCATATCAAACCACCCCATGCATAAAAATAAAACCTGCTAAAAAGCAGGTTCAAATTATCTTGGCTCTACAATGAACTTTATGGCTGTCCTCGTTTCTCCGTCTATCTCGATCTCTGAGAAAGCGGGAATTGCAATTAAGTCAATCCCATTCGGTGCCACAAATCCTCTCGCAATGGCGATTGCTTTCACCGCCTGATTGACTGCTCCCGCCCCTACTGCCTGAATCTCTGCAGAAGATTTTTCTCTTAGGACAGCAGCCAACGCACCTGCTACAGATTTGGGTTTAGATTTAGCTGATACTTTGAGAACCTCCACTGTTAGATGACCTCCTTCATTTATTATTGTGAAAATGAATACATGTGATATATTATTATATATTCGCTAAAAAATCAACATTTCCTTCTTTTTCACAAAAATTTTTTTAAAAATTGTCCTTTATGAAGTCAGTAATTGAAATCGGATAGAGCTTTTTGTCATAAGATAAGACAATTTTATCTTCTTCTATCTTCTCTAAAAGTTTGACTTGTACCTGCACTCCGTACTTGTCCTCCAAAAATTTTTTGTTGTATTTCTTCTGTCCAATGACCGTAGAAAGCTTTCTCTCATTGCAAAAAATTGATATTTTCTTGCCTTTTATACCTTCTTTCTCTATTACTTCTTTCAGCACATCGAGCATTATACTAGATTCCACCAGCTGGCCCATAGCAGGATGAAAAGGTCCTGCCACTACATCTTTGTTGAAGTTTATGTTGTCTGTGGTCTGAAGCCCTATCCTAATCACACCTATACCTGCTTTGACAAAAATTATATACATTTTCTTCGAAATATTGATAGCCTGTTCCAGTGAGAGGGGAGTATACTTCCCCTCTTTATACATTTTCTCAAGGTAGGTATTTCTAATGACAAGAGTGGGATATATCCTAACAAAATCTGGTTTTAAACTGGCAATCTTATGGGCGGTATTCAAAGACTTCTCTTCAGTATCTCCTGGAAGACCTATCATAAGCTGCAGTCCAAGTTTAAAATCATATCTTCTTATAAGGTTTACTGCATTCACCACATCTTCACTGGTATGACCTCTCCTGCTCTTTTCAAGCACATCATCTTCCATGGACTGAACTCCAAGTTCGATAACTGAAACATCGTGTTTTTTTAAATTTTCCAAAATCTCCTCAGTTATATAGTCAGGACGAGTGGATAAGCGTATACCTTGTATTTTCCCTCTCTTAAGGTATTCCCTTGCAATACTTAAGTACAAGTTTTGCTTTTCAATCGGTATACCAGTGAAACTCCCGCCAAAGAAGGATACTTCCACTTCAGAACCTTCAGGAATGGTTTTTAAATGGCTTTCTATTGTCTCAATCACTTCCTCCACAGTTACATCTTTTTTCTGACCGGTTATTAAGTTCTGATTGCAAAAAACACATTTGAAAGGACATCCCCAGTGGGGGATGAAAATTGGAATTATATACATTTTCCTCTTCATTTCAATATCCCCAGCTTGCTCAATGCTTCCATAGCAGCTGCCTGTTCAGATTCTTTTTTGCTTTTTCCTTGTCCTATGCCTAAAACTACATCTCCAATTTTTACTTGAGTTACGAAAGTCTTGTTGTGGTCAGGTCCTATTTCTTCTACAAGCTCATAGGTTATCTTCCCAACTTCCATGCTCTGTACCACTTCCTGCAACCTCGTCTTATAGTCTCTGTAAATTATCCCTTTTAAAACTTCATCTATGATTTCCTTAAAGAGGTCTAAAATCACCCTTCTGACAGCTTCCAAACCACCATCCAAATATACGGCAGCTAATAATGCCTCCATCGCATCCGCAAGTATTGAATCCCTGTCCCTGCCTCCTGATATTTCTTCGCCTTTTCCCATTCTCAAAAAGCTGCCCAACTCAATCTTTCGAGCACATCTAGCAAGAGATGGCTCGCAGACTATCTCTGCTCTGTACTTGGAAAGAGAACCCTCTTCTAAGTCTTTTCTATTTTTATACAGGTATTCGCTTATCACAAGGCTTAAAACAGAGTCGCCCAAAAATTCCAATCTCTCATTGCTCACTTTTTCATTTTTGCCTTCGTGAGCCCATGAACTGTGGGTCAGGGCTTCTAAAAGCAGAGTTTTATCTTTAAACTCATAATTTATCTTCTGTTCCAGATAAGTCAACACCTTCTTACTCACCTTTATACCTCTTTCAAAATTTTTTAAAGAGCAAAGTAGCATTGTGTCCGCCAAAACCAAAAGAGTTAGAAATGGCGTAATTCACTTCCCTTTCTATTGCCTTGTTTGGAACGTAGTTTAAATCGCACTCTGGATCGGGAGTTTGGTAATTAATGGTTGGAGGCACTATCCCGTGAGTTATGGTCAGCACCGTAGCTACAGCTTCTACTGCCCCTGCTGCTCCTAACAAATGTCCCAACATGGACTTATTAGAGCTTACGCAGAGCTTATAAGCGTGGTCTTTGAAAACTTTCTTTATTGCCATAGTTTCGAACTTATCGTTGTACTCTGTAGAGGTTCCATGGGCATTGATGTAGTCTACCATATCATAACTTACTTTTCCGTCTTTAAGGGCTGCTTCCATCGCTCTCGCTGCCCCTTCCCCTTCTGGAGCTGGAGCTGTTATGTGGTAAGCATCATCTGTAGCGCCATACCCTATTATCTCTGCGTATATCTTCGCCCCTCTTTTTTGAGCATGTTCCAATGACTCCAGAATCAACGTAGCAGACCCTTCTCCCATAACAAATCCATCTCTATTCAAATCAAAGGGCCTTGAAGCAGTAGAAGGGTCAGGATTTGTGGACATAGCTTTCATAGCGCAAAAACCTGCAAAGGACATGGGAGTTATCGCAGCTTCTGTACCTCCAGTCACTATTAAATCTGCATCTCCTCTTTGAATGGCTTTAAAAGCTTCTCCTATGGCGTTAGTGCTGGAAGCACATGCATTTACTATAGTCTCATTGATTCCCTTAAGGCCAAAGGTTATGGCTATCTGCCCAGCTGCCATATTGGCTATCATCATAGGGATGAAAAAGGGACTTACTTTGCTGGGGCCTTTTTCGTACATCACTTTCATCTGATTTTCAAAGGTCTCAATTCCCCCTATGCCTGTCCCGTAAATCACTCCAAATCTATTTAAGTCTACTTTGTCAAGTTCAATCCCAGCATCCTCCAGTGCAAGTTTTGTGCTTGCCACAGCAAACTGTATAAACCTATCCATTCTTCTGGCTTCTTTTTTGTCTATGTATAAAGTAGGGTCAAAGTCTTTCACTTCAGCAGCCACTTTTGTGGGAAATTCAGAGGTATCAAATTTGGTGACAAGTCCTATTCCATTTTCTCCATTTATCAGTGAATTCCAGAACTTTTCAACAGTGTTGCCTAAAGGGCTGATTACTCCCAATCCTGTTACAACTACTCTGTTCATAAACTTAACCTCCAAATCTTTATTTGCATAAAGTCCCGCAGCGCGGGACCTTATTTACTCAACAATATTGCTTAAGTACTCTACGACATCACCTACCGTCTTTATTTTTTCGGCGTCTTCGTCAGGAATTTCAATGTCAAACTCTTCTTCCAAAGCCATTATAAGCTCTACTATGTCCAAGGAGTCTGCTCCTAAATCATCTATGAATGAGGACTCCATTGTTATTTCCTCTGGATCAATGCCGAGCTGTTCGGCAATGATGTTTCTCACTTTTTCAAAAATCATACCCTTTTCACCTCCTCTCAAAAATTGTACACTTATGATAATATTACATAACCATTCCTCCGTCAACATTTATTACTTGCCCAGTAATGTAATCTGAGGCTGAGCTTGCCAAAAAAGCCACAACTTCTGCAACTTCTTCAGGTTTTCCTGCCCTTTTTAAGGGAATGCTTTTTAGCATTGCTTCTTTTATGTCTTCTTTCAATACGTTGGTCATGTCAGTTTCAATAAAACCAGGAGCTACAGCATTTACAGTTATTCCTCTGCTAGCAAGCTCTTTAGCTACTGACTTTGTAAGTCCTATGATTCCTGCTTTAGAAGCAGCATAATTAGCCTGTCCTACATTTCCCATAAGCCCCACCACAGAACTTATGTTTATTATTTTCCCCTTTCTCTTTTTTATCATATACTTTGAAGCAAATTTTATTACATTAAAGGCTCCTTTGAGATTTACATCTATTACTTGGTCCCACTCTTCTTCTTCCATTTTTAAAATCAAATTGTCTTTTGTAATTCCTGCATTGTTAACTACCACATCTATGCTTCCAAACTCCTCTATAACCTTTTCTACAGCTTTTTCAACCTCATGGTATTTGGAAACATCGCATTTTATTGCTAGAGCATCAACTCCGTGTTTTTTTACCTCTTCAACAACTTCTTCTGCACTCTTATCGTCCTTTACGTAAGTTATAGCAATATTAAAGCCATCTTTAGCAAGTCTTACAGCAATAGCTCTGCCTATACCTCTAGAACCTCCTGTGACAAATGCCACCCTCTTTTCATTTACCATAAACTATACCCCCAAAGCTGAGAGAGCCTTCATGAGAGACTCCTCATCCTCAAAATTCAAAACAGTCCTGCTTCTATCAATTTTCTTGACAAATCCGCTCAAAGTCTTTCCAGGTCCTATTTCTATGAAAGTATCCACACCGTCTTCTATCATTTTTCTCACAGACTGCTCCCAGAAGACAGGATGACTCACCTGTTTTATGAGTAATTCTTTAACCTTATCTTTTTGCACGTAATCGGCAGTAACATTTGATATCACAGGAACCTTCAAGTCCTTTATCTCTACTTTTTCCAATTCCTTTGCTAGAAGTTCTCCAGCCTCTTTCAACATGCTGCAGTGGAAAGGCGCACTTACTGCAAGCACTACTGCTTTCTTAGCTCCTCTCTCCTTTGCTAGTTCCACAGCTCTTTCTACAGCCTTAACTTCCCCAGAGACCACTAATTGACCCGGACAGTTGTAGTTAGCAGGTTCTACCACACCGACCTCTGATGCAATCCGGCATATTTCCTCAACTTCCTCATTGGGAAGTCCAAGTATTGCTGCCATTGTGCCGACTCCTTCTGGGACCACTTCCTGCATGTACTTTCCTCTCTTTTTGACAAGTCTCACTGCATCCTCAAAATCTAAAGCTTCTGCCAGTACAAGAGATGAATACTCTCCTAAACTTAAACCTGCTGTCACATCAGGTTTTACACCTCTTTTCTGCAAAACCCTTGTCAAGGCCACTGAAACTGTCAAAATGGCCGGCTGTGTGTTCTCCGTCTTCATAAGCTCTTCTTCAGGCCCTTCAAAGCACAGTTTAGATATGTTAAAACCTAAAGCCTCATCTGCTCTTTCAAAAATTTCTTTCGCTTCTTCGTATTTTTCGTATATTTCCTTTCCCATCCCTGCGTACTGGGCACCTTGGCCCGGGTATATAAAAGCTATTTTCATCCTTTCACCTCATTTTATTCAAGTTTTCAATAACTTCAGCAGCTTGTTTTATGATGTCTTCAATTATCTCTTTAACTGGCTTTATGTCTTTAATGAGTCCTGCGATCTGTCCTGCCATTACAGAGCCATACTCCACGTCTCCGTCTACAACGGCAGCCCTCAATTTCCCCTCACCCAGCTTTTCCAACTGTTCTTTAGGAGCTCCCATTTGCTCTAATTTTTCAAACTCTCTCGTCAGCCTGTTTCTCAAAGCTCTCACAGGATGACCAGTGCTCCTGCCTGTCACCACTGTATCCCTGTCCTTCGCCTTCAATATGTACTCTTTGTATCGAGGGTGGGCAGTACATTCCGTAGAGCAGACAAATCTCGTGCCCATCTGCACACCTGAAGCACCAAGGCAGAAAGCAGCAGCAAAGCCCCTCCCATCCGCAATACCGCCTGCTGCGATTACAGGAATATTAACAGCGTCAACCACTTGAGGCACAAGAGCAAAAGTAGTAAGCTCTCCCACATGCCCACCTGATTCTGTTCCTTCTGCAATTACTGCATCAACTCCTATATCCTCCATCCTCTTAGCTAAAGCGACAGATGCGACAACCGGTATGACCTTTATACCTCTTTCCTTAAGCCGAGGTATGTACTTTCCAGGATTGCCAGCCCCTGTAGTTATCACGTCCACTCTTTCTTCCAATATCACCTCCATTACTTCATCCACATAGGGAGACAAAAGCATGACATTGACTCCAAAAGGCTTGTCTGTAAGCTCTCTTGCCTTTCTTATCTGTTCTCTGACAAAGCTCGCAGGGGCATTCCCTGCTCCTATAATTCCAAGCCCTCCTGCGTTAGAAACTGCCGCTGCCAGTTCTGCAGTAGCTACCCAAGCCATTCCTCCTTGAAATATGGGATATTTTATGTTGAGCATTTCAGTTATCTTTGTCTTGAACATCTTCTTCACTCCTTCATTTGCTCCATTTTATTACACTTGAAGCCCAAGTCAAACCAGCTCCAAAGGCCACTGTCAGTATTATATCTCCTTTTTTTATCAAACCTTTTCTATAAGCCTCATCAAGAGCGATTGCAACAGAAGCCGCTGATGTGTTCCCGTATTTGTCTAAATTTATATAGACTTTGTCATTCGTTAGTTTAAGTCTCTTCCTAGCTGCTTCAATTATCCTAGTATTTGCCTGGTGAGGAATTAACATGTCTATGTCTTCTGGCGTAAGGCCACATCTTTCCAAAACCTCTATTGTAGCGCTGTCCATCACCTTAACTGCAAATTTAAACACTTCCTGCCCTTCCATAAAAATGGTGTGCAGATTTTTTTCTACAGTCTCATGGCTTGCTGGCATTCTCGATCCACCAGCAGGCATGTACAGATACTTTCCTCCTGTCCCATCAGCCCCCAAGTAGCTCCCAAGTATGCCATACCCGCTCTCAACTCTTCCAACTACTGCTGCTCCCGCACCGTCGCCAAAGAGGACACAAGTATTCCTGTCCTTCCAATTAATTATTTTTGAAAGAGTCTCTGCTCCTATTACAAGCACATTCCTGTACATACCAGTTTCTACAAACTGCTGAGCAATAGCAAGGCCATATATGAAACCAGAGCATCCTACAGAAATGTCAAAAGCAGCCGCATTTAAAGCTCCTAGATTTGCCTGAACTATGCAGGCGGTAGAAGGAAAGTTCATGTCTGGTGTGACAGTTGCAACAATTATCATATCTAAATCCTCTGGTTTCAAATTCGCATCCTCTAAAGCTCTTTTAGAAGCTTCAGTAGCCAGATCAGATGTAGCCTGAGAAGGATCTGCTATCCTTCTTTCTTTTATGCCTGTTCTAGTAGTGATCCATTCATCAGAAGTGTCCACCATTTTCTCTAAATCAAAATTTGTCAAAATTTTCTCTGGCAGATAGCTGCCAGTTCCCAATATTCCTGCAGCAATCTTTTCACACACTTATCTCATCTCCCGTAAGCTCAATTTCTTCTTTTATATGAAGCAATACGTCATTTTCCACAAGGTTTTTAGCCTGTTTAATGGCATTAAAAATAGCCTTTGCCTTTGAATTGCCATGCGCCTTTATGACAGGTTTGCTGATTCCCAAAAGAGGAGCTCCTCCGTATTCAGTGTAATCCATCTTTTGAGTTATCCTTTTAAGGCCTCCCATTATAAGAAGAGCACCCATTTTCGTAAAAATATTTCTAGAAAGTTCCTCTTTCAAAAGCTGTGAAATCACAGAAGCAATTCCTTCCATTGACTTTAATATCGCATTTCCAACAAATCCATCGCATACGACAACTTCACAAACTCCATAGGGTATGTCTCTTCCCTCTACATTTCCTATAAAATTCAATCTAGAGTTTTTTAACCTTTCAAAAGCCTTTTTTACTACTTCATTCCCTTTTTCTTCTTCTGTCCCCACGTTAAAGAGGCCAATCCTGGGTTTTTCAATTCCAAACATCTTCTGAGCGTAAACATGCCCCATTACCGCAAACTGAAATAAATTTTCTTCATCGCAGTCGGTATTAGAACCTGCATCCAGCAGAACCGTGGCTCCATTTAAAGTGGGAAGAATAGGAGCTAAAGCAGGTCTTTTTATCCCTTTTATCCTTCCAAGAATAAGAAGAGAGCCTGCCATCAAAGCGCCAGTATTGCCTGCTGATAGAAAAGCATCTACTTCCCCCTCTTTGAGAAGTTCCAAACCTACTACCATCGAAGAGTTTTTCTTTTTCTTTATCGCTGCTACAGGAGCCTCGTTATTTTCAATAACTTCACTGGCATATATGAGTTTTAGCCTTTCACTTTTACCTTCAAGCCCCTTTAAAGCCTCTTCTTTGCCAATTAAAAAAATTTCTATATCTTTAAAGTGATCTAATGCTTTTAAACTTCCTTTTATTATTTCTTCTGGCGCGTAGTCGCCCCCCATCGCATCAATTGCCAACTTCAACTGTGTCACTCCTTTTTTTCAAGAAATCTTCCTCCAATGCTACTAGTATAAACTTACCTCTGAATACTTCTTTTTCTTTAACCTTTATCTTTACCCACACAAAATACTTGTTTCCTCTTTGCCTTATCACTTCAGCCTTAGCCACAAGCCTATCTCCAACTTTAACCGGATATTTGTACTTTATATTTGCGACTCCAATCAAAGCTGCAGGAGCGTCAATCAAAGACAAAGCCAGGGACTCCGCCTGAGAGTAAATGTACTGGCCCTTTACGATTTTTGTCTTCACAAAGACCATGTCTTCAGTCGGCTCAAATATTGATATGCCCCTTTTCCCCAATTCCAGATCTATGAGTTCCCCTACAACTTCTGCTCCGAGAATAGTTTTTACTTTTCTATAATTTTCTTCTGCAACATTTCTTATCCTCTCTCTGACCTCAGGGATGCCCAACTCCATCCTGTCAAGCCTTATAGTCTGCACACTTACTCCAAACATGTCAGCCAGCTCATCGTCCGTATAAAAGGGGTTTTCGTTAATTTTCTCCCTTAAAAGTCTCTGTCTTTCCGCCTTGCTCACTCTCACAGCCATATTACCAGCTCCAGATATTAGTTGTTTTTATGACCTACCCAAAATTATAAATTATTTTTTCCTCAAAATCAACAAAAAAGTGGCACCTTGTAGTTCCTACAACCCTCATTTTTCTATATAAAACAAAAAAGTAGTAATAGGAAACCCTATTACTACTTTTTTGCTACTCCTCTACTTTAATTACTTCTTTGTCCTTGTAATAACCGCAATTTGGACAAACTCTGTGGGGAAGCTTTGGCTGATGACATCTCGGACACAGCACATACGCCGGTGGGGCAATTTTAAAGCTATTATTCCTTCTCGTATCCCTTCTTGCTTTAGATGTTCTCCTTTTTGGCACTCCGCCCATTCTCAACACCTCCTACATTTACTGCAACAATTTAGAAAGGACTTCCAAGCGAGGGTCAATTTCCTCTCTCTTACAGTTGCAGCTTCCGTAATTCAGATTGGTACCGCAGATAGGACACAATCCCTTGCAGTCCTCTCTGCACAAAAATTTCATAGGGAGAGAAAGTATCACAAAGTGCAGCACAAAAGTCGTCATATCAAAATTTTCATAGAAACTGTCGTCTACTTCCTCATCCACAGATTCTTCTACATACTCCCTCAACTTCAAGTCCAGATGATAGATGAACTCCTCTAAACACCTGTCACAAGTTGCCCTTATACTTCCTTTAATATCAAGCTCTGCAAATAGCCCTTCCTTCTGGGCAGTAATTTTACCCTTTACCCTCCAAGGGTCTACGATTTCAAACTCTTCTCCCTTAAAATCAAAGCTCTTCAAATCCTCCACGTAGTCCACATATATGCTGCGCCCAAGCTGCCCTTTGATTTTCAAAAGGTCAATTTTCATTTTTCTTCACACACCTTAACGTAATTGACAACACCTATTATACTAACCCCTATACCAATTGTCAATATCTACTTAATCCCCTTCACCAATTTCTCAGTATCTTTTGCTATCATGTACTCCTCATTTGTAGGAATTACCATGACTTTTACTCTGGAATCTTCTGTAGATATTATTGCCTCTTTCCCTCTCACTCTGTTTTTCTCCTTGTCAAGCGTAAATCCTAAAAACTCCAGGCCTTCCAGAATAAATTCTCTCATCTCAGGTCCATTTTCTCCAACTCCAGCAGTAAATACAATGGCATCCACTCCTCCCATAGCAGCGGCATAGGCTCCTATGGTCTTTTTAGCAATGTAGGCAAATACCTTTAGTGCCAGCATTGCCCTCTTATTTCCCTCATTAAATGCTGCATTTTCTATATCTCTAAAATCATTGCTGATGCCTGAAATCCCGTAAACACCTGATTTTTTGTTCAAGATATCAACTACCTGATGAGCGGTAAGGCCTTCTTTTTCCATTAAAAATGTCACAATTGAGGGGTCAATGCTTCCTGACCTGGTACCCATTGCCAATCCTTCTAAAGGGGTAAATCCCATGCTGGTGTCAATCGATTTGCCGTTTTTAACCGCTGTAATGCTTGCCCCATTCCCCAGATGGCAGGTGACAATTTTCAATTCTTCAATTGGCCTTCCGAGAATCTCTGCTGCTCTCATTGAGACGTACTTGTGGGAAGTCCCGTGGAAGCCATACCTTCTTATTCTGTGCTTTTCGTAATACTCATAGGGAATTGGATATATGTAGGCATAATCCGGCATTGTCTGATGGAAAGCCGTATCAAAAACTGCCACCATGGGTACTCCTGGCATTATCTGCTGACACGCTTTTATCCCTTCAATGTTGGCAGGATTGTGTAAAGGTGCAAGGTCAATACAGTCTTCTAATTTCTTTATCACTTCATCATCAATCAATACAGAATCTGTAAAATATTCTCCTCCGTGGACAACCCTGTGTCCCACCGCATCTATTTCCTTCATGTCCTTTATAACACCTATTTCTTTATCCACTAAAACTTCCAAAACTAACTGTATAGCTTCCTTGTGATTTTTCATATCCCTCTGTATCTTCACTTTTTCCTTGCCTTCCGCCTGATGGGTCAATAAAGAGTCACTTATTCCTATTCTTTCCGCCAAACCCTTTGCCAAAACCTTGTTGTTTTCCATATCAAGTAGTTGATATTTTAAAGAAGAACTGCCACAATTCATAACCAAAATTTTCATAATTATTGCCTCCCCTTTTTACACTATTCCTTGAGCTTGTACACTCGTTATCGCTATAACATTTACAATATCTTCTACGCTGCATCCCCTTGACAAATCATTAACAGGCTTTGCTAATCCTTGAGAAATAGGTCCAATCGCATTCGCCTTTGCAAGCCTTTGAACCAGCTTATAACCTATATTACCCGCCTGCAAGTCAGGGAATATCAGCACATTGGCCTGTCCAGCAACAGGACTGCCCGGCGCTTTGAGTTCGCCTACTTCTTTTACAATTGCAGCATCCACTTGCAACTCACCATCAATTAGCAAATCAGGTGCCAACTCTTTCGCGATCTCTGTCGCTCTTTTCACCTTATCTACTAATTCATGGCTAGCGCTGCCCTTTGTAGAGAAAGAAAGCATGGCCACCTTAGGTTCAATTCCCGCCAGAACTTTAGCAGTATGAGCCGAGGCAATGGCAATTGCGGCCAATTCTTCGGCAGTTGGGTTTGGGTTTATGGCGCAGTCAGCAAAAATGAACACCCCATCGCTGCCATACTTGCACTCAGGCACTTCCATTATGAAGGCACTAGAAACCACCTTCACATTAGGAGCAGTTTTTATGATCTGAAAAGCTGGTCTGAAGACATCGGCTGTTGCGTGTATTGCTCCTGAAACCATTCCATCTACATCCCCTAATTTAACCATCATGCACCCGTAATACATCGGGTCCCTCATAAGCCTTTCTGCTTCTTCCTCTGTCATCCCTTTATTTTTCCTTAGCTCGTAGTATTCCTTTGCGTATCTTTCAAGGTTAGGTGATTTCTCCGGATCTACAATTTCTGCCTTTGAAATATCAAGTTCTTTTGCCTTTTTTCTTATCTCTTCTTCTTTTCCCAATAATACTAAATCTGCAATTCCTTCTTTTAACACTATTTCGGCAGCTTTTAAAGTCCTTGGTTCAGTGCCTTCTGGAAGAACTATTTTCTTTTTGTTTGCCTTTGCCTTTTGTATAATATTGTCCATCACAGACATTTTAAAATCTCTCCTCCTCTTCGTAATATTGTATACACGGTTTCCCTTTTACATTTTACCATATTTCGTGTAAAATAATAAGTACGCTATTAAAAAATTTTTTGAAGGGAAAAACAAATAGTATGGAAGTGTTAGGAATTATTGTCGAATACAATCCCTTGCACAATGGCCATCTTTACCATCTTGAAGAATCGATAAAGCTCACAAAATGTCAATACGTGGTAGCGGTGATGAGTGGGAATTTTGTGCAAAGAGGTGAACCTGCAATCGTAGACAAGTGGAAGAGGGCAGAAATGGCCTTAAAAGCAGGGATAGACCTAGTAATTGAGCTCCCTGTTGTGTACGCAACTTCCACAGCAGAAAATTTTGCCTACGGCGCGGTCAAGCTTTTAGACTCTTTGAAGGTAATAGACTGTATAGCTTTTGGAAGCGAAGAAGGGGATTTAGAAAAACTTTCTAAAATTGCAGACATACTTCTAGAAGAACCGCCAGATTACAAAAGGGCTTTAAAAGAAAACCTAGGAAAGGGATTAACTTTTGCTAAAGCGAGAGAATTAGCATTGGTAAAAGTCACGGGAGATGAAAGCATCTCAAAAACTCTTCAAACTTCTAACAACATATTGGGGATAGAATATTTAAAGGCCTTGAAAAAAATAAAAAGCTCCATTGTCCCTTTTACCATAAAAAGGAGGGGAGCTCTGTACACCTCCTTGAAATTAGAGGGAGAATTTGCCAGTGCTACTTCTATAAGAAAGGCCATAAAGGAGAAGGGAATAAAAGCAGTTAAAAATTATGTGCCAGATTTCACTCTAAAAATACTGGAAAGAGCCTTTAAAGAAGGTCAGGGCCCTGTATACTTACAGGATTTCTCTCCTATCATCCTCTACCTCTTGCGAAGCGGTCATCCTTTAGAAAATATTTTTGATGTAGCAGAGGGAATAGATAACAAAATTTACAAAGCAGCTAGTAAGACAAGCAATATAAAAGACCTGATAAAACTTACAAAATCAAAGAGATATACAGAAAGCCGAATAAGGCACATACTCCTACACCTTCTCCTCAAGATAGATAAAAAACTCTTTAAGGAATTTGACGGGCCAAATTACATAAGAGTGCTGGGCTTTAGCGAAAAAGGCAAAACAATTTTAAAAGAGATAAAGAAAAAAACAGAACTTCCAATCATCACAAAGGTTGCCCAGTATAAAAGCAAAATTGAAGATAGCAGGATGTTTGAAAGGGACTTATTTGCGACGGATGTATACACCCTCGCCTACAAAAATTTCGCTATTTCAAAGCTAGATTTTTTCCATCCCATCATAAAACTCTAACCCCACCATATAATATTAATGACAAAACCTTGAGGTGGGGATAAAATTTGAAAAAGGCACTTTACAACATCTTGATTTCTCTTATCATATTGATAGTTATCTCTCTCGTAATTTTCCCTAAAGAGGCGTTAGAGGCTGCCAAAGGTGGCATAAACCTTTGGCTTTTCACTATAGCCCCTTCTCTTTTTCCTTTTTTTATAGGTTCTGAGCTTTTGCTTCAATTAGGAATAGTGCACTTTTTAGGGAATCTGCTGGAGCCCTTCATGAGGCCTTTGTTCAACGTGCCTGGGAGCGGTTCTTTCGCAATGGCAATAGGATACACTTCTGGATACCCAGTAGGAGCACAAATCATAACCAGGCTGTGGGAAGAGAAACTTTGCACAACAGAGGAAGCAGAGAGGTTGATGGCCTTTTGCAATAATTCAGGGCCCCTTTTTATGTTAGGAGCAGTAGCCATAGGAATGATGAACAGCCCAAAAGCAGGATATATCATAATGGCCTCTAATTACTTGGCTGCTATCACCACAGGACTTTTATTTAGATTTTACAAAAAAAGCACTAGAAAGGTGACATATTCGAAAAAGACCGGTTTTTATTCAATTGTAGTGCAAAATAAAAAAAACTTCAGTATACTGCTCTCAGAGGCAGTTACAAAATCTGTAAACACTATTCTTCTAATTGGCGGATATGTAGTATTTTTCTCTGTAGTGATAGAATTTCTAAAACTTTACAATATATTAAGCCTTTTTTCATCTATCTTTAAGCCCTTTTTTTCCCTTTTAGGAATTGAGGAAATTGCCATACCTTCTTTTTTAAGCGGCATATTAGAAATAACAGTTGGCTCAAGTATGATAAGCCAACTGCCAATTCCTATCTCTCAGAAAGTAGTTCTCATAAGCAGTATAATCGCTTGGGGAGGAATATCTATACACGGCCAAGTACTAGGGGTAATCTCAAAAACAAAAATAGGCTATTTCCCCTATTTTATAGCAAAATCCATTCAATTTTTTCTTGCAGGGGCTTACTCATATCTTATGACAATTCTAACGCCTCTTGAAGAACAAGCTTTAACTTTACCAGCCTTTAATATGTATTCTTCCAAAAATCCTCTCAACCTACTTCAACTTTCAAGCTTTTTATTTATAGCTACTTTGCTGTTTTTAATATTTTTGAGCTTAACACTGGCCTTTTACTCAAAAAAGCGCTAGATTATTTAGTCCCTCTCAGCTCTTCTCTGTTTTTTCTTATTGTGTCCAGGATTTCTGCTACTTGGTTTTCAAGCTTGGCAAGAAGTTCATCCGCGTATTCCCTGCTTCCCAGCCTTATTTCTTTGGCGTTTGCCTGAGCTGCAGAAATTATCTCTGAAGCCCTCTTCTCTGCCTTTTTCACTATTTCACTTTCACTCACCATCTCTTTTATCTTCTGCTCTGCCTCTTTCAATATCATCTCTGCCTCTTGCTGGGCTTCAAGCAAAATTCTTTGCCTTTCCTGTTTTATCCACTCGGCTCTTTTGAACTCATCGGGCAGCTTTATTCTTATCTGCCTTATTAATTCCAGGACCTCTTCCTTATTTATCAAAACCTTGGTAGAAAGCGGTATTGAAGAACTGTTCTCTATGATATCCTCCAGTTCTTCTAAAAGGCTTATGACTTCCAGTCCTTCAAAATTTGACAAAAATAAAACCCCCTTTAACTTTTCTTAAACTTTTCCATGAGCCTTTCTGCCACAATATCGGGTACAAACTCGGAAAGGCATCCGCCAAATTGAGCAATTTCCTTGACAAGGCTAGAACTTAGATACCCGTATTTTGGACTGGTCATTAAGAAGATTGTCTCAACTGACGGATTTAGCTTTTTATTTACAAGAGCCATTTGAAACTCGTATTCAAAATCAGAAACCATTCTGAGCCCCTTTATTATTGCACTGGCATTAACTTTTTTAGCGTATTCTACCAGCAATCCGTCAAAATAATCTACTTCAACATTGGGAATATCCTTGGTCACTTCTTTCAGAAGCTCTATTCTTTCTTGAATAGAAAATAAAGGTCTTTTAGCAGGATTTAATAAAACAGCTACAATCAGCTTGTCAAAAAGATTTGCACCTCTTTTTATTATGTCAATATGCCCATAAGTTACCGGATCAAAACTTCCTGGATAAATCGCTACTCTCATATTTCCTCCTCATAAAACATCAGTATTGTCTCTCCGTATTTATTTTCTCTTACTTTTTTAAGCTTTCCATACCTTTCTTTTAACTCATCTCTTTTATGAACTTCTGCTATCACTATTCCCCCCTCTTTCAAAACCTCTAAAGAGCCTATCCTTCGCAGAGCTTTCTCTGCAAGATTTTGATAGTAAGGAGGGTCCAAGAATATTATATCAAATTTTACACTTTTTTTGTGGAATATTTCTAAAGCTGTAAAAGCATCTTTGTGGAATATCTTGCAAAAAGGCTGTAGCTCAAGCCCTTCCACGTTTTCTCTTATACACTTCACGCTATTTGTGCTTTTATCCACAAAGTAGCAAAACTCTGCTCCCCTGCTCAAAGCTTCAATTCCTACATTTCCCGTGCCAGCAAAAAGGTCTAAAAAAATACTTCCCTCAATCCTATTCATAAGTATGTTAAAAAGAGCTTCTTTGACTCTGTCTGAGGTAGGCCGCACTTCCTCCCCTTCCAGAGATTTTATTTTTCTCCCCTTTAAAGTACCTCCTATAACCCTCAAGCTCTTCTCCCTCACTTTCCCCTATTATTTTAACATATTTTTTTAAAATCTTACAAAAAAACATGTATAAAACTTTTTTGAGTTGGCAAATAATATTAACGGGAATAAGAAATTTCCCCAATTCTTCCTTCAATTTCTCCTCTCCCAGTCCAGGCAGGCGAACTCCTGCCTGGATTAAAAATTTAAAAAGGGAAGCCTTTTTAGGCCTCCCTTATTTCCAAGTCCCTTTGCTAGCCATCTGGCTTTCTGCCATCTGTATCATTTTTCTCACCATGTGCCCACCAACTGCTCCACAATCTCTTGATGTGAGGTACCCCCAGTATCCATCAGCTGGAGGAGTAATTCCTAACTCATTAGCTATTTCATATTTCCACTGATTCATAACCTGCCTTGCTTCCTTTACCACAAGGGGGTTTTTGTTTTCTGAGCCTACTGCCACTTTTCTCACCTCCTGCAATCTGTTTCATTATTAATTTAACCACCCTCTTTCGGTAATATACCTGTAAACTATTGCTATATATAACAGAGTGAAATAAAAGAGGGATATCTCGGAAGATATCCCTCTTTTATTTAATCTATTTCCAGGTGCCTTTGCTGGCCAACTGGCTTTCTGCCATCTGTATCATTTTTCTCACCATATGGCCACCTACAGCACCACAGTCTCTTGATGTTAAATTTCCCCAATAACCGTCAGCGGGAGGATTAATTCCTAATTCTCTTGCAACTTCATACTTCCACTGATTCATTATCTGCTTTGCTTCTTTAACCACAAGAGGATTTCTGTTTTCTGAACCTACTGCCATTTCAATCACCTCCATCTATGTTTGTATTATTAATTTAACCGAAATAACGCAATCTAAACTATAAATTTGTTTTCAAAAATGTATAAAAGTGATTGAAATGGCAAATAATAAAAATTTATTTTTCTTCAAAAAACACTCCCGCCGCATCAGGTCCGGCATGGGTGCCTATTCCACATCCTGCCTGAGACCTTATAAACCTAGTAATTCCCAATTCACTTCGTAAAGCTGCCTCTATTTCATTTAAAAATTCTTCTTTGTCAGTATGAATTAACCCTACTTCTCTCTCAGCAAAATCTATACCCGTGTTTTTCATGTAATCAATTATCCAGCGAATAGCCTTTTTCTGCCCCCTTACCTTGTCTATCACTTTTAACTCTCCGTCCTCATTGGTCAAAATGGGCTTTACGTTTAAAATCCCTCCTATGATTGATTGAGTTCTTGAAAGCCTTCCGCCTCTATATAAATAGTCTAAAGAATCAAAAACCATTATACCTCTTATTCTAGGAATTGTCTCATATACTGTAGATACGATTTCTTCCTTAGAAGCTCCTTCTACAGCTATTCTAGCCGCTTTTAAAACGAGCACTCCATTTCCAAGAGTAAAGTGCCTTGAGTCTATCACTTCAATCCTATTTTTGTCCACCATATCCCTTGCTATGACAGCAGATTGATATGTACCGCTGAATTTGGAAGTGAGAATAATTGCAATCACATAGTCAAAGCTCTTTAATAAATCTTCAAAAACCTCCATAAATTCCACTGGCGAAGCCTGTGTAGTAGTAGGCATTTTGCCTTCTCTTAAGAGCTTATAAAATTCCTCCTTTTTTATGTCCACTCCATCTTTGTAGCTCTTCCCATCGATGTTTATTGTAAGAGGAACCACAAAGATCCCATAAGTTTTTATTAAATCTTCAGGTATATCGGATAAGCTGTCAGTGACAATTGCTATCTTTTCCATACCACTATTCTCCTTTTCTGTTAATTTAATATTATATCCTTTACTTTGTCATAAAATTCTGATATGAGAACTTGCCTCAATTTAGAATGCCTTTCAAGTTTAGGGTCTTCTTCAAGAAGGCTTTCCACATCCTTTTGTACCCTTTTTAGTATATCGATATCCTCAAAAAGGTTAGCGATTTTAAACTCAGGAAGGCCGTGTTGCTTTTCGCCTAAAAATTCACCTGGCCCCCTTATCGTAAGGTCCTCTTCCGCGATTTTAAATCCATCAGAAGTCCTAGCTAAGACCTCCAGCCTTTTTTTCGCAGTTTCAGAGGGAGAATAGTTTATCAAAATGCAATAGGACTGAAATTCAGACCTCCCAACCCTTCCTCTCAACTGATGAAGCTGAGCAAGTCCAAATCTCTCTGCATTTTCCACAATCATCACCGTAGCATTAGGCACATTCACTCCTACTTCTATGACTGTCGTTGAAACAAGTATGTCAATCTCTCCTCTGACAAATGCCTCCATAATCCTCTCTTTGTCGCTGTCCGACATTTTTCCGTGTAAAAGTCCAACTCTTGCTTCTTTAAAAGCGTCTTTGTAAATTTCTCTATATACTATTTCGGCAGAAGCCGCTTTTATTTTATCCGATTCTTCAATCAAAGGGCATACAACGTAAACTTGTCTCCCTTTTTTTACTTCTTTAATCGCAAATTCATAGGCCTTCTTTCTCATGGATGAAGGTATTACGTAAGTTTTCACTCTTTTTCTGCCAGGTGGCAACTGGTCAATTATTGATATATCTAAATCTCCGTATAGGATTAAAGCTAAAGTTCGTGGAATAGGAGTAGCCGTCATAACTAAAACATCTGGATTTTCTCCCTTTTGAGCCAAAAGCGCCCTCTGCCTCACTCCAAATCGGTGTTGTTCATCTGTTATGCAAAGGCCTAAATTTTTAAAAGAAACGTCTTCTTCTATGAGGGCATGAGTACCTACTACCACATCGTACTCTCCCTTTTCAATCTTTTTAAGCACCTCTTTCCTCCCAGAAGGAGAAAGACTGCCTGACAAAAGGCCTATGCGGATATCTGTTCCTTTAAAAATTTCTTCGAGAGTCTTGTAATGCTGCTTTGCTAGTATTTCTGTTGGAGCCATCATGGCTACCTGATATCCGTTTTTTGCTGCAATGTACATGGCAAAAGCAGCCACTATTGTCTTACCTGACCCCACATCTCCCTGTATAAGTCTATTCATCACTTTGTCAGAGGCCATGTCCAGTATTATCTCTTTCAAAACCTTCATTTGAGCAGAAGTAAGCTTAAACGGGAGGTTTGAAACAAAAGGCTTTATGTCTACCTTTCTAAACCTTATCCCTCTCTTTTCTTTAACTGACTTTTTCACCAAAAATAGTGCCAACTGCAATAAGAACAATTCCTGATACTTCAACCTGTATTTTGCCCTTGCAAGCTTTTCCTCATCCTTAGGAAAGTGAATGTTCAATAAAGCCTCTTTCAAATTCATGAGCCCTTTTTCACGTAAAAACTCTTCCTCAAAAAATTCTTCTACCTCATCAAGGTATTCGCTTAATGCGTTAAATATAACTTTTCTCAAAATGTTCTGTGTAAGGCCCTCAGTTAACCCGTAGACAGGCACAATTCTCCCAGTATTCAAATTCAAATCCTCTTCTGACTTTTCTAATACAGGGTTTTCCACTACAAGCTGTCCGTATTTAAACTGCAATTTTCCGCTTATGATATACTCTTCCCCGATTTTGAAGTTATTTTTCATATAGGGCTGATTGTACCACACAAGCTCTACAGCCCCTGTTCCATCTTTTACGGGAATTTTTGTAATGACAACGCGGGAAGTTTTTACTTCTCTTGCACTTCCCGCAATATAGGCCTTAAAAGTCTGCTTTTCCCCCACTATCAAATCTTCAATTTTCACTATCTCACTTCTGTCTTCATAATCTCTAGGAAAGTAAAATATTAAGTCCTTTACCGTATCTATGCCCAGTTTTTTAAAAAGTTTTGCCCTTTTAGGTCCCACGCCTTTGACGTACTGTATATCTAAATCCAAGGACATGCCTTTTCACCTTTTATTCAATCGATATGACATAGTAATAAAGAGGCTGACCCCCGTAATGGATTTCTACTTCTACATCTTTAGAAATCAAATTTCTAAGGCCTTCAGCTCTTTCTCTCGTAACATCTTTTCCGTAGTATATAGTAATAAGTGAAGTATCGGGGCTTATGGCTTTGGCGATTAACTTTTCTGCCACCTCATTGTAGTCCTTTCCCACTAATTCAAGTTTTTCATCTATAAAACCTAAAACATCTCCTTCTTTGATATCAAAACCGTTGACTTTAGACTCCCTGACAGCAAAGGTCACTTCAATGGTCCTTACACTCTTTAGAACTTCTTCAATTGCTCTTACATTTTCATCGAACTCTTTTTCTAAATCCAAAGCTAAAATTGCAGTTACCGCCTCGTTAAAGTTACGGGTGGGAATTACTTCTACTTTTTTATCAGTGAGTTTTTTCGCTTGCTCACATGCCATAACTATGTTTTTATTATTTGGAAATACAAAAATGTGTTCTGCATTAATTTTTTCTATTCCCTGCAAAATTTCATTGGTGCTGGGATTCATCGTCTGCCCGCCATCTACTATGACATCACAGCCTAAATTCTCAAAAATCTCTTTTACCCCTTCTCCCGTTGCTACCACAAGAATTCCATATTTTTTCTTTGGCTTTTTATTTTCTTCTATTATAATCTCATGCTGAAGCTTCATATTGTCAATCTTAACCTTTATGAGCTCTCCTATTTTCACTCCTTCTTCCAGCACCAGCCCCGGATTGTTTGTGTGAACATGTACCTTCAAGAGGTCGTCTTCTGCAACCACCACTAGGCTGTCACCAAAATTCTTAAAGCGCTCTTTAAAAAGTGCTTCTGAGTATTTCTTATTCGTCTTTACCAGTATCTCCGTGCAGTAGAGGTACTTTAGCTCTTCTTTGTGTAGCTGTAACTCCTTTTTCTCTTCTAAGTCTTCCACGATTTCTATCTTATTCCCCTTAAGCCCCTTAAGCATTCCACGAAGCACATACACAAAACCCATTCCACCTGAATCCACAACACCAGCTTCTTTTAAAATGGGAAGCAGATTAGGAGTATTTTCTAAAGATTGTTCCGCCTTACCAATCAACCTCTCAAGAAAATCTTCAAATTCCTGAACTTCGCGGCATATCTTTTGAGCTTCTTCCGCTGTTTCTCTTGACACAGTGAGAATAGTTCCTTCAACCGGCCTCATAACTGCTTTGTAAGCAGCTTCTACACCGGCTTTTAATCCCAATGCAAAATCACAGGTAGATATTTTCTTCAAGTTCTTAAGATGCTTTGCAAACCCTCTAAAAATCTGCGACAGAATTACTCCCGAGTTTCCCTTTGCTCCCATCAAAGTGCCTTTGGAAGTAGCTTCTAGTACCTCTTTTACAGTATCCTGTACTTTTTTAAGCTCTCCCGCTGCATAAAGAAGCGTGTATGCCATGTTTGTGCCAGTATCCCCGTCAGGCACAGGGAACACGTTTAATTTATCCACTTCACCTCTGTTGTTATAAAGGTAATTGGCACTCGCTACTATCATATCTTTTAACGTCTTTCCATCTATATATTTCAACGTACCTTCCTCCTTAATTGTCAACCTTGATTCCCTGAACGTTTATCGTAACATTTGACACTTTCAATCCTGTAAATTTTTCAACAGCGTATTTCACTCTCTCAATTGCATTCAAAGAAACAGTCCTTATATTCACTCCGTAAAGTACCACTATATAAACCTCCAAGATAAGCCCCTCTTCTGAAGAAGAAACCTTGACGCCTTTGCCAGAGTTCTCTGTTTTGAATATTTCCACGAGCCCGTTTGCTCCTTTTCTCCCCAATCCCACTATGCCATAGCATTCCGACACAGCCCTGCTGGTTACTGCAGCAATGGCGTCATTTGAAATAGTGATGCTGCCATAATTGTTTTTTATTTGAACCATTCTCTATCCCTCCGATTCTTAATTTATATTTTACCTGAAACTCACTCTGTCATCAACCAAATTATCAAAGAAGGTATTTACATTTGAGCAAGATGATGATAAAATGGTATTGTTGCGAAAAAATACGCATCTTAAAAGGAGGTAGTCGACAATGCCCAAATGCGATATCTGCGGCAAAGGCTCTATAAGGGGATTTCAATACAGTCACTCCAACAGAAGGACTATAAGAAGGTGGAAGCCCAACATAAGAAAAGTAAGAGCTATTGTGGATGGCACCCATGTAACATTAAATGTTTGCGCAAAATGCCTGAAGGCAGGAAAAGTTCAAAGGGCTTTATAAAGAAAGACGTGCATTTTTGCACGCTTTTATTTTTTTACTTAAAATATATGTTCACATAGTAACCTGCTATTACAAGAAAAATCCCCAATAAAACCATCCACAGCCACGGAGGAATGTACATGACAAAAATAAAAATTCCAAGCCCCATCAAAAGATATCCTAACAAATAATTTGTCTGTCGGTTTAACTTTTTCAATTTTTGAAAGAGTTTTCCCATAAAAACGCCCCTTCCTTTTCAAAGTTAATACATACTATTCACAGGAAGGGGATAAAGACACTAATCTTTAGGCTTTATGACCAGCAAAAACCCTTCTTCTATTTTTATGCTGGCTTTTTCCTCCGTAAAAACATTGCTTATGCCGTAAGGGTTTTCCATGCTCATGCTCTGCCCAGAAAGAGGATAAAAAAGCCCTTTTGTGTATATTCCTTTCACTTCTCCCGAGTAAGGAAGCAAAGACAGCAATTCCCCTTTTTTCCCTTCAATCTCTATGTAATCATCTATTAAGTGTATTTCATTTTTTTCATTTATAATTCTGCTCTTTACCCCTCTTTTTAAAGAATAGAGGAGAAGAGAAAGATTAGCATAGGAGTGGTCAAATCTGTCGCCAATAACTCCTATAAAAGTTATGTCTTTGGCTCCTAACTCTATAGCTTTTTTCAAGGCAAGCTGTGTATCTGTCTCATCCTTCATTGTAGGAAACTTCTCTACTTTAACTCCTTCCTTTTGATAAAATTCAAGGACTTCTCTGTCTACAGAATCAAAATCCCCGATTATAAGAAAAGGCCTTATCTTCATCTTATAAGCGTGATTAGCTCCTCCGTCAGCGCATATGACCATATCTACTTCTTCTACAATGTTTTTGTAAAATCCATAATCTTTTATTTCTCCATTAGAAATGATCAGCACTTTCATGTTCCTACAGCCTCTCTGAACTCTTTTATAGTAGAAGAAGGGTCTGGTGACTCAAAAATGGCGGACCCTGCAACAATTATATCTGCACCTGCTTCTACGACTTGTTTTATGTTTTTTATATTTATCCCTCCGTCAACCTCAATTTCAAAACTTAAATTCATTTCTTTTCTCATCTCGTCCAACTCTTTAATCTTTTTAAGCATTGAATCTATAAACTTTTGACCCCCAAATCCAGGGTTTACAGTCATCACAAGCACCAGGTCCACGTATTCAAGAATGTACTTCAAAGTCTCAAGAGGTGTGGCAGGATTTAGTGCAACACCTGCTTTTACTTCATGGCCTTTTATCCTCTGTATTGTCCTGTGCAAATGCACACAAGCCTCTTGATGGACTGTGATTATGTCTGCTCCGGCCTTTACAAAGTCCTCTATGTACAAGTCTGGATTTTCAATCATCAGATGCACATCAAAGGGCAAAGGGGTGTACTGCCTCAGCGCTTTTACTACCACAGGGCCAATAGTTATATTTGGCACAAAATGTCCGTCCATCACATCTATGTGCAAAAGGTCAGCATCTTCTTCTATTTCCTTTACATCCTGTAAAAGGTTTGCAAAATCGGCTGAAAGTATAGAAGGTGCGATCTTCAATTTTTATACCTCCTCTTCTCCTTCTCTTTTACCTCCCTTAAAAGAGTCAAATAACTTATATACCTTTGCCTGTCTATAATGCCCTCATCCACTGCTTCAGTAACTGCACAATCAGGTTCATTCACATGGAGGCAGGAATTAAACCTGCAATTTTCTTGAAATTCTATAAATTCTCTAAAATAATTCCTCAACTCTTCTTTGGGAATGTCAATTTCCAAAGCCGTAAAACCAGGAGTATCTAAAACATATCCTCCAAAATCAAGGGGTAAAAATTCTACACTTCTTGTGGTGTGCCTTCCTCTCCCGAGCTTTTCACTCAATTCCCCGGTTTTCAACCTTATGTTGGACTGTATGAGATTTATGAGAGAAGACTTACCTACCCCGGAAGGACCAGCAAAAAAAGAAATTTTATCTTTTAAATAGCTCTTCAATTCTTCCACGCCTTCTCCAGTTACTGCAGAAGTACCGACAGCTTTATAGCCTATTTTTCTGTAAACATTGATCAAATTTTCTACTTCCTCTCTTTTTTCCATATCTACTTTGTTTATGCAGACCACAGGCTCTATCTTGTTAATTTCAGCAATCACAATCATCTTGTCCAAAAGAACTCTGTTTATCTCTGGCTTAGATATGGCAAAGACTATTATGGCCTGGTCTACATTGGCAACAGGCGGCCTTACCAGTTGATTTTTTCTGGGTAAAATTTCCAGTATATAGCCTTCCTTCTCATTCACCAGCTGGACCTCTGCAATATCTCCTACTAATGGAATTATATTGTCTTTTCTAAATTTTCCACGAGCACGGCATTCTATAATGCCGCGCTCGGTAGCAACATAATAAAATCCAGCAATCCCTCTTACAATCCTTCCCTGTATCCTCTCCAATTAAAATCTCGCCTCCACTCTGCTGTATACTTGTCCATCAATATCCACTTCAATGACAGCTTTCCCTTTATGAGCCGTAACAGGCACAGTCAAAGGGCTATCGCTAGAGGTGTGCTCGCCGGAATAGACCAAGTTCTTTTGCCCATCTTGTATTACATAAACTTCCACTTTCATGGAGCCATCTTTATTCGGCAAATTAATAATAACATTTTTCGTCTGCTGTTGTAAAGAATTCTGGGGCAATTTGCTGACAATCAAATCTATCGGGCTTCCTTTTTGCACTTCAGTATCAGGCGGCACACTCTGTTCCAGCACAGTATTTTCTGGCACATTGTCAGCCTCTTTGTAAATCACTTTTCCCAATGTAAGACCTGCACTCTCAAGAGAAGCCTTTGCCTCATCGAGGTTCATATTTACGACATTTGGCACTATTGAAGGTTTAGGCCCTTTGCTTACATATACGTCAATTGTAGTCCCGTACTCTACTTGAACTCCGTATCGAGGATTTTGGTCAAAAACATAGCCCCTTTGATACTGCTCATTGTAGTTTTCAATTATGTTAACTTTAAGTCCGGCATTTTCCAGAACATTTTTGGCCTCAAGGTAGTCCCGCCCTATTACATTGGGAACTATGACCATTTGCCTGCCTTTGCTTATCACAACATAAACTGTAGTACCCGGTTTTACCAAAGCCCCTTGAGGCGGGTCTTGTTCCAGTATAGTGTTTTCCGGTTTGTCACTGTACCTCTCTTCGCTTATTTCCATTTTTAAATTATGTTCGGACAAAACTTTACTTGCCTGGCTCAGTGAAAGCCCTACAACATTTGGAACTACCACATCATTGACTTTAAAGAAGTTGTTGAGGACGTACACCGTCCCGTAAGAAAGAGAAGCTAATAATAGCAAAACAAGCAAAACAATTCCAACTTTCTTCCATATCTCTTTTCTCTTTTTCTCCCTTTCTCTTTTTAAAGCAGCCCTCTTTAACTCCTCCGCCTCTCTCGAAGGCATCACTTTCGTCTTTTCAAAATCTTTTTCTTCAAATTTGAGGTCTTTAGGATTTTTCAGAAAAGTATCTAAATCCTTCAAAAACTCAGATGCCGTCTGATATCTCAAGTTAGGGTCTTTTTGCGTAGCTTTTAACACTATCTTATCGAGTTCTTCCGGAACCTTTTCATTTAAGCGTGAAGGCGGAAGTATATCTTCCTGTATGTGCTTTAAAGCAACAGAAATAGGGCTATCTCCTTCAAAAGGAACTTTCCCTGTTAGCATCTCAAAGAGCACAATCCCTAAAGAATATATGTCGGTCCTCTCATCTACTATGCTGCCTTTTGCCTGTTCAGGAGAAAAATAGTAAGCAGTTCCAATGACATCTCCAGTATAAGTTATGGTAGCCCCATTAGCTGCCCTGGCTATTCCAAAATCTGTAACTTTAACCACGTCCTCATCTGTAACTAAGATGTTTTGTGGCTTTATATCTCTGTGGATTATCTTGTTCTTGTGAGCATGATCTAAGGCTCTGCAAACTTGGCTCGCTATTTCAACAGCCCTTTTTACTTCCAAAGGCCCCCCATTTTCTCTGATGAGCTCTTTCAAAGTGCGACCTTTCACATATTCCATAACTATATAATATATATCCCCTTCCTGCCCTACATCGTATATGCCCACAATATTCGGGTGGGAAAGACTGGCTGCCGCCTGGGACTCTCTTTTAAATTTTTTCACGAAATTTTCATCTGCTGCAAACTCTGGCCTTAAAATTTTTATAGCGACAATCCTGTTAAGGAGGTGACATTTAGCTTTATATACTTTTGCCATTCCTCCTTCTCCTATTTTCTCGAGTATCTCGTATCTATTTCCCAGCATTCGCCCTATCATAATGTCACCTCCTTAACAGCGACTATAGTTATGTTGTCATACCCCCCATTTTCTTTTGCCATGTTTACAAGGTTCTCACAAGCTTTGTTTATATCGTGGTTTTTGCTAAACTCTTTTAATATTTCTTCATCCGCTACTAAGTTAGTAAGTCCATCTGTGCACAAGCACAGTATGTCCTGTGGCAGCACATTCCCGTAGAAAGTGTCTACTTCCACATCTTCGTCTACACCCAAGGCTCTTGTGATAATGTTTTTCTGTGGATGAATCCTCGCCTCTTCGTGAGTAATTTTACCCATCTTTACCAGTTCTTCCACAAAAGAGTGGTCCTCAGTAATTTGCACGATTTTGCTGTCTCTTATGAGATAAGCCCGGCTGTCTCCAATGTGGCCTATAAAGAAGTGATTTTTCTCAAAAAATAAGAGTGTAAGCGTTGTTCCCATGCCTACCAGGTCACATTCAGCACAGGCGTGTTGATACACGACTTTGTTAGCAAATTTTACTGAATTTTCTATAAATTCCCTTATAGCGCTGACTTCTTTATTTTTTAACTTGGGATAATTGTCTTTAAAATATGCTACAACTGATTCGACAGCTAATTTGCTGGCAATTTCTCCCCCGTTATGTCCTCCCATTCCATCTGCCACTATAAACAGAGGAAAGTTTTCGTCAAAAGAAGCGTAATAGTAATCTTCATTTTTCTCCCTAAAATTGCCTATATCAGTAAGGGCAGCTACAACCATAAAACTTTACCCCTCTTTCAAATACTTTCTTCTCAACTGCCCGCAAGCAGCCTCAATATCGCTTCCCAGCTCTCTTCTCACAGTACAGGTTATGCCGGCGTTTTCAATAATTTTCTTAAACATCATCACTTTTTCATTGTTGGATTTTCTAAAACCTATCTCCTTAACGTAATTTATTGGTATTAAGTTTACATGACAGAGCATACCTTTTAAGAGGTCCACCAGCTGATAAGCGTGTTCCTTTTTGTCATTTACCCCGTCAATTAAAGCATATTCAAAAGTAATTCTTCTGTTAGTCTTTTCTATATAATATCTGCAGGCTTTCATTAGCTCTTCTAAGGGATATGCTCTGTTTATTGGCATAAGCTCATTCCTCAACTCGTTGTTGGGAGCATGTAGTGATATAGAGAGATTCACTTGAAGCTCTTCATCAGCAAATTGATAAATTTTGGGGACAATTCCTACTGTGGAAATAGTGATATGTCTTTTCCCAATTTTTAATCCATAAGGATTGTTCACTATTTTTATGAACTTCATGACCTCGTCGTAATTGTCAAAAGGCTCTCCACTTCCCATAAGGACTATATTAGAGATTTTGCCATAGTCGCTATCTATTGCCATTACCTGATCTACCATTTCTGAAGCTTTAAGGTCTCTGACTTTTCCTCCTATTGCAGAGGCACAAAACTTGCACCTCATATTACAGCCAACCTGTGTGGATACACAAGCTGTATTTCCAAACTTATATTTTATGGCAACTCCTTCTATTATGTTTTTATCTTCAAGCAAAAATAAGTATTTTACTGTATCGTCTATTTGCGAGACTCTCCTTTCTATTATCTTTAACTCTGAAATGTAGGCAATTTCTTTAAGTTTTGCCCTCAAATTCTTGGAAATATCTGTCATCAAATCAAAATCTGTGACCCTTTTGTCGTAAATCCACTTGTAAAGTTGTTTTGCCCTAAATTTGCTCTCACCTAAGTTGACAAAAAACTCTTCCATCTCCTCCAAAGTCATATCCTTCAGGTTGTACAACTTCTATTACCTCCAGTTTAATATATTCTTTTTAATTTAGCTATGAAAAACCCATCAATCTTGTGTTCTAAGGGAGTCGTCTGTATATATCCTAAATCAGAAGTCTTTACTTTAAGGTTTAAAGGGAGGTCTTCTGAAATATCCGCAGGCTCAAAATTCTTATGCTCCTTTAAAAATCTCTCTATGACTTCCTGATTCTCTTCTCTGCCAATAGTGCAGGTGCTATAGACTAAAACTCCGCCTTTTTTTACATAAAGAGAGCTTGACTTTAAAATCCTGTACTGCCTTTCAATAAGACTTTTCAACTCTTCTTTATCATAACTTTTAAGCTTTATGTCAGGTTTTTTTCTTATTATCCCTATACCTGTGCAGGGAACATCTGCCAAAACCCTGTCAGCCTTTTCTAGATAGCTTTCATTTACAAAGGTCGCGTCAAACACTTCTGTCTTAACATTTGTAACCCCTAGTCTTCTGCAGTTTTCTTCTATAAGCTTCAACCTGTGGGGATGTAAATCAAAAGCAACAACCTCTCCAGTATTTTCCATAATCTGACTTATATGAGTTGTCTTTCCTCCCGGAGCAGCGCACACATCAAGTATCCTTTCCCCTTTTTGAGGTGATAAAATCCTTGAAACCAGCATTGAAGCCTCATCCTGAGGGTGTATCAATCCATCTTTATAAATGGGATGGCTTTCAGGGTTTTTCAAATCGATGTACAGAGCCTCCTCAAGATAATAACCTTTTTTATAAGAGATGTCCTCTCTTTTAAGTTTTTCTTGAAGTTCCTCTGCAGAAATTTTTAAAGTATTAACTCTATAAGAAATTTCCGGCTTTTCATTGAGGCTCGCAAGCAATTTTTCTGCTTTATCAGCGTCAAAATTTTTCAAAAATCGTTCAATTATCCAGTCAGGATAAGAGTAAGTAACCTTTAAATAATATGGAAAATTTTGTTTATCAGGGAACTTAACCTTTTCCCTCTCCCTGAGGTAGCTTCTCAAGACTGCATTTAAAAAGCTAGCCCCCTTCTTGCCAAGGAATTTCTTTGCTATCTCTACTGTCTCATTTATGGCCGCATAATCCGGTACTTTGTCCATGTATAAAAGCTGGTATAAGCCCATCTCCAAAAGCAAAAGGGCTTTTGTGTCAGCAGATTTCTTTATAAAAAAAGAAAGTATAAAATCCAGGGTGTACTTTCTCTCAATAACCCCGTAAACCAGTTCTTTGACAAAAGCAGCATCAACCTCTTTTACCTCATCATTCCTTAAATGTTTGGCAAAAGAGATGTTTATATAAGCTTTTTTCACTACTACGTCGTAGAGTATTCTGTAAGCCAATTCCCTAGCGTTCATTTAACCTTCTTATCTCCTTTACTCTCTGCTATCCCTTATGATGAAAAGCCTCAAAAGCTGCATTATAGAAACTAGCGCGGCAGCCACATAAGTTAAGGCCGCAGCCTGTAATACCTTCTTCGCCGGCTCTAAATCTTCTCTCGTGAAAAGCCCGTTTGCTTGCAATAATGCTATTGCCCTTCTGCTGGCATCTATCTCAACAGGTAAAGTTATAACTTGAAAAAGGACAGCTGCACTAAAAAGTATTATCCCTAAGTTTATAAAGTGAATCCCAGCAGACCCCATGAAAAGGCCCAAGATCACCATTTGCCACGCCAAATTTGCTCCTAAATTGGCTACTGGCACGAGGCTATTTCTCAGTAAAAGCGGTATATAGCCTTTAGCGTGTTGCACTGCGTGACCTGCCTCATGAGCAGCTACGCCTATTGCAGCTATGGAGTCATTTCCATACACTGCATCTGAGAGTCTCAACACTTTCACCCTTGGATCATAGTGGTCCGTTAAGTTCCCTGGAATCCTTTCAATCCTTACATCATAAAGGCCCATACTGTCAAGTATTCTCCTTGCCACCTGTTCAGCAGTGTACCCGTACATGTTTCTCACATGAGAATACCTGCCAAAAGTAGTCTGAACTTGCGCCTGTGCATACATGGCAAAAAGCAGAGCAGGTATTAGGAGAATTATAGTGCTATCCCCGAACATAACATCAACCCCCATTCAACAATTTTTTGACCATATTCTCAACCTCAGAAACATCTACTTTTGTGTTAAAACAGGGACCGTTCGGTCTATCATTTATTATACCATAGACAGGGATGTGTTTTACATCCTGCATCCCGCTTGTAAGGTCCCTTTCACAGGCAATAGCTATTATCACTTTGGGCCTTAAATCCTTCACTATCTTTCTCGCCAAAGTCCCGCCTGTAGCCACAGCCACATTAATCCCGTATTTTTCTTTCAAATTTACCAGGTCATTTATCTGACATTTTCCGCATTTCCTGCAGTTATCTATATCGTACGTGACTTTGAATTTACAGCCGCTGTACTGTATGCAGTGAGGAGCTAGTATGAGAATATCTTTTGGCTCGTATCTTTTTAAATCCTTATTGAAGAAGAAGTCCTTTATAGCTATGTAGGACTGCTCTATTTTTTCTTCCTTAATTCTCAACACCCTTGAGGCAAACAGTACGATCGGATAAAAAAGGTCCACAAAGCTCGATATAAAAGAAATTGCCGATTTACTACTTCTACGGCTTAATATTACATAGAAGGACACGGCTAATGCTATTCCTACCAAAACTGTAACAGTGAGAAGAAAAAAGGCTGTGGCAATCATAAAATATCTGTAAAACTCTGTTTTTCCGCTGTTTAAAGAGTAAACAAAAGCTATTAGCAACACCGCGAAAAAAACAAAGCTAAAGCTTAAAATCCCCAGAAAAACCCTCTTCTTCCCCCTCAAGAAAAATTCTCCTCTTTTTTATTTTAAAATTGTTCCTTCTGGTATATTGTGACCTATTAAATACTCTCTAATACCCATTTTTCTCGAACCTTCTTGCTGGATTTCCAAGATTCTAAGAGCATTTTCCCCGCACTTTACAATAAGCTCATCTTTTGACTTCAACACACTTCCCGGAGGCTCATTCCCAAAATGTTCTACTACTTCTGCCTTCCAGATTTTTAGCATCTTGCCATCGTAAAAAGTATAGCAGCCAGGCCAAGGTTTTAACCCTCTTATCAAATTCCGAATCCTATAAGCAGGGCTCTTCCAGTCAATGTGTCCCATCTCTTTAGTTATAATCGGAGCGTAAGTTGCCTCTTCGTCCTTTTGCTTTTCAGGAATCAACTTCCCTTCTTTTAGCTTCTTTAGAGTCTCACTCAAAACTTCTGCTCCCAAATTGGCCAGCTTGTCGTGTAAAGTTTGAGCATCATCTTCTTCCTTAATGGCAATAGACCTTTTTAAAAGCATGTCTCCGGTATCCAATCCTTTGTCCATCAGCATAGTGGTAATTCCTGTTTCTTTTTCTCCGTTTATTATCGCCCAGTTTATAGGAGCAGCTCCTCTGTACTTGGGCAAAAGCGATGCATGGACGTTTATACAGCCGTATTTAGGAAGTGTCAAAATCTCTTCAGGCAAAATTTTTCCATAAGCCGCTACTACAATAACCTCTGGATTTAATTCCTTTAATTCCTGCAAAAACTCGGGATTATTTTTTACGCTTTCGGGTTGAAGCACTTTCACTCCTTTTTGAAGTGCCAATTCCTTTACAGGAGAAAAACTCACTTTCATGCCTCTTCCTCTTTGTTTGTCCGGCTGAGTCACCACAGCCAGAACATCATAACCTTCTTCAAAAAGCCTTTTTAAGGAGGGAACGGCAAATTCTGGCGTCCCCATGAACACAATCCTCAATACCTCATACCTCCTTGACCCCTTCTAACTCTTCTTTATCTAGGAATCTTATCACTTTGTCAACAAATAGCACGCCTTCTAAGTGGTCTATTTCGTGGCATAAAGCCCTTGCCAGAAGGTCTTCTCCTACTATCTCTTTTACATTTCCTTCTCTATCTAAATACCTTACTTTAACCTTTTGAGGCCTTTTTACCTCCCCAAATACTCCGGGAATGCTAAGACATCCTTCAGGGCCGATCTGCTCTCCCTCTTCGTACACAATTTCAGGATTTATAAGCTCCAAAAGCCCTTCTCCAACATCTATCACGACTAGTCTTCTCAAAATCCCCACCTGGTTGGCTGCCAAGCCCACCCCTTCGTTTAAATACATGGTCTCAGCCATATCTTCTAAAATAGTAATGATGTGAGAATTTATTTCCGTAACGGGTTTAGCTTTTTTCCTGAGCACGGGGTCCCCAATTTTTCTAATATACCTTATTGCCAAAACAAATACCTCCTTAAATTTAAATTACATTATATTAAGTGGGTCAATGTCTACAGCAATCCTTATGTCTTTTGGATATTTCATATTCTGGACATACTCTGCAATTTCTTCTAGCACCTCTCTCTCCTCACTTTTAACAATCACCTGCCACCTGTATCGGTTGTTAATCTTGCTTATAGGAGCAGGGGCAGGCCCTAGTATTTTATTATAACTCTTAACTTGCAGTTTGTTAATAACTTTCTGACATGCTAAATATGTGTTTGCAGAGGCATTTTTCACTTTTCCCTCATCTTCTCCTGATACTACAATATTCATAAGGTGTGCAAAAGGAGGATACTTAAAAATTTCTCTATATTTTATCTCTTCCCTGAAAAATTTTACATAGTCCTGTTCTTTTGCCGTGAGGATGCTGTAATGATTATCCTCATATGTCTGTATCACCACTCTTCCGGGCTTTTCTCCCCTTCCTGCTCTTCCTGCCACCTGCGTTAGCAGTTGAAAAGTCCTCTCACTAGACCTAAAATCTGGCAAGTTCAATGTTATATCAGCGAGTATCACTCCTACTAAAGTCACATTAGGTATGTCAAATCCTTTTGATATCATCTGTGTCCCTATCAAAATATCTGCTTTCCCACTTTTAAACTCGTAAAATATCTTCTCATGAGACCCCTTTCTCCTGGTAGTATCTACATCCATCCTTAAAACTCTAGCTTCTGGAAAGAATTTCTTTATATCCATCTCTACCCTTTCCGTGCCAATACCCATATACCGTATCCTTTTGCTGCCGCACTTAGGACATGTCTCACTCATAGGCTCCTCATAGCCGCAGTAATGGCACACCAGTTTCTTATCCTCAAAGTGATATGTCAAAGATATGTCGCAGTTAGGGCATTTTGGAACGTAACCGCAATCTCTGCAAGCCACAAAAGAGGAATATCCTCTTCTGTTTAAAAACAAAATTGTCTGTTCACCTTTTTTCAAATTTTCTTTGATATAGGAAAACAACTTTCTGCTAAAGATAGAATTGTTGCCTTTTGCTAACTCCTCGCTCATATTGACAACCTCTATCTCAGGCATAGAGGCTTTTATCCTTCTGGTAAGCTTCAAAAGCTTGTAATCGCCCTTTATGGCTTTGTAATAGGTTTCCAAAGAAGGAGTAGCGCTTGCCATGACCAATACAGCTTTTTCTATTTCACATCTCTTTTCTGCTACTTCTTTTGCGTTGTACCGGGGCCTTGTATCTGACTGCTTGTAAGTAGCTTCATGTTCCTCATCAATAATTATAAGTCCAAGGTTGTCAAAAGGCGCAAAAACTGCACTCCTTACCCCTACTACTACGTCCACTTCTTTATTTTTTACTTTTCGCCATTCATCAAACCTTTCTCCCGGAGAAAGCCCGCTGTGAATCACAGCAACTCTATTGCCAAAGCGGCTTACAAATCTCTCAATTGTCTGAGGCGTTAAAGCTATTTCTGGCACAAGGACTATCGCGCTCTTTCCTATCTTCGCAGTTTCTTCTATGAGCTTTAAGTAAACCTCTGTCTTTCCACTGCCAGTAACTCCAAAAAGCAAGTATGCATCAGGCTGTCCTGATAAAATAGATTTTTTTACCTCCTCAACTGCCCCTTTCTGTTCTTCTGTCAAAATTGGAGGAAAGGTCTTTTCTACATCTCTCACCTGAAATCTCGATATTTCCTCTTCATAAACCTCTATATAACCCTTTTTCTCAAGAGCCCTTATAGTACTATAATCCGTATTTAATATCTTTACAAGTTCGGAAAGCTTTATAGGACTTCTCTTTTTAAGATACCGCAAGACTTCATACTGCCTTGGAGCCTTTTTAAAATCCTCCTCAAAAACGTCTTCTATCTTCAATCTGACCAGCTTTACCTTTTTTTCTCCTCTGTCTATTCCTGCCGGCATTATCGTCTGAAAAACTTCAGAAAAATAGCATTTATAATAATCTCTCATCCATTTTGCCAACTCTATCATTTTCTCGTTAAAAATAGGATATTTATCTAAAATCTTGTACACGCTCTTTATCTTTTCTAGCGAATAAGAAGGCTTATCCGTAAGGCTTACCACATAGCCCTCAACAAGCCTATTTTTGAAAGGCACTAAAACCCTCATACCTACTTCAAGGTCCATTCCTTCTGGCACTTTGTAAGTATAAAGCCTGTCAGTATTCGAAGCTTTTATTTCCACTATGACTTCGGCGAACATGGCAACCTCCGCCCGATAAAATTTTAGATAAATAAAAAAAGCCGAAAAAGGCTCACAACAACTTTGCTATCTCATCTAAAATGACATGAGCTGCTTCCCTTTTCGTCATCATCGGATACTCCTTCACTTCAAGGTCTTTGTTGATAACTTTTATTATGTTCGTGTCCACTTCAAAGCCTGCTCCTTCTTGAGAAACGTCATTTGCCACTATTAAATCCATATTTTTCTCTTTTAACTTCTTCTTAGCATAGTCTATCAGATTTTCAGTTTCAGCTGCAAAGCCGACTGAAATTTTATTCCCTTTCCTTTGACCCACCTCATACATTATGTCTGGATTTTTTACAAGCTCAATCACCATAGTTTCTTCATCTTTTTTTATTTTTTCCTTTTTTACCTCTTTAGGCCTATAGTCAGCAACAGCAGCTGCTCCAACTATTATGTCAGCTTCCTCAAGGTGCATCATCACAGCGTTGTACATATCAGCAGCTGTTTCAACAGGAATAAATGTAACTCCCTTAGGAATATCTATGTGAGTAGGTCCAGACACGAGCACTACATGAGCTCCTCTTTCCACAAAAGCCTTGGCAATCTCATACCCCATTTTCCCCGAGGAGCGGTTTGTAATGTATCTAACCGGATCGAGGGGCTCTCTCGTAGGACCCGCTGTTATCAAAACTTTCTTACCTTCAAAGTCTTTCTCTTTTTCTCTGTACAAAAGGTCTAGTATGGCTTTTTCAATTTCTTCCACATCAGCCAGTTTCCCTGCCCCGTATGTCCCACAGGCAAGTCTGCCTGCTGCTGGTTCAACAAAAATAAACCCGAGCTCTTTTAAAGTCTTAATATTCCTTTGAGTTAAAGGATTTGTGTACATGTTGGTATTCATAGCCGGAGCAATTAGAACTGGGCTTTTTGTTGCAAGTAAAGTGGTGGTCAGCATGTCATCTGCAATTCCATGAGCAATCTTTGCAATTATATTAGCAGTTGCTGGAACTATAGCTAAAAGGTCCGCTTTTTCTGCAAGAGAGATATGCTCAATCTCCCAATACTTCCTATCTGTAAACATATCTACAGTTACTTTATTGTGGGTTAAGGCTTCAAAAGTCAAAGGATTTATAAAATTTGTAGCTTCTTTAGTCATAATGACATCTACATTTATATCCTTTTTTACAAGCCTCGAGGTGAGGTCCGCAGCTTTATATGCTGCTATACCTCCTGTAACACCTAGCACCACATTTTTCTTGTTATTCATCATAACACCTCTATTTTATTCCATACTTTTGCGGTCTTTCATAAGTGATGAGTCCCCTGTACACTTCCTCCGTAGCAATTGTGACAGGTTTATCAGAGTCTATATCTACCAGCTTCTTGTCCCCGGCCACCAGCTGCCTTGCCCTTTTTGCAACCAGAGCGCACAAAGTGTACTTGCTATCCACTTTTTCTATTAAATCCACAATGGACGGATACAAAATCATACGGATTCCTCCTTTATCTTTAGGTACAGGTCTTTATTTCTGTCCACACGGCACTTCTCCGCTATAATTATAGCACGAATTTTTTCTACTGCTCTATCCACATCGTCATTTATCACTACATAATTGTACTTGGACACGTAATTAAGTTCTTCATAGGCACTTTTAAATCTCTTTATTATTTCCTCTTCACTTTCAGTGCCTCTTTTCTTTATCCTGTTCTTCAATTCTTCCATAGAAGGAGGGAGAATGAAGATGAAGACTCCTTCAGGAAATTTTTCCTTTACCTTAAGCGCCCCTTGAATGTCAATTTCTAAAACGACATCATTTCCTTCTTCTAAATTCTTTAAAACAAACTCTTTCGGAGTGCCGTAGTAATGGTCATAAACTTTTGCCCATTCCAAAAAGGCGTCTTCTTCAATCATCCTTTTGAACTCTTCTTCTGACTTGAAAAAGTAGTTTTTACCATCAACTTCTCCTGCCCGCGGCTGACGCGTAGTAGCAGATATGCTCAATTTTAAATCTTTTTCTTTTTCTATCAAGGCTTTGCAGATGGTGCCTTTTCCTGCCCCAGAAGGTCCAGATATTACTATTAAAAGCCCCTGCTTTTTTATCGACAAATTCAATTCCCCCTACTCTTCTCCCTCTTCTTCTTCCTCTTCCTCTTCTTCTTCAAACTCGTCTTCTATAATTTCCTTAGAAGTCAGCCTATTTGCAACAGTCTCTGGCTGAACTGCTGAAAGGATAATGTGGTCGCTGTCGGTTATAATGACTGCCCTGGTCCTTCTTCCGTATGTAGCATCGATTAACATTCCCCTATTTTTTGCTTCCTGTATTATTCTCTTTATAGGAGCAGATTCTGGGCTTACAATTGCTACTAATCGGTTAGCCGATATTATGTTGCCAAATCCTATATTTATCAATTTAATCGACATACTCCTTCCTCCCTACTCTATATTTTGAACTTGTTCTCTAATTTTTTCGATCTCATCTTTCAAATCGATAACTTTGCTGGAAATCCTGTAGTCTATTGCCTTGGAAGCTATTGTGTTAGCTTCCCTGTTCATCTCCTGCAGTATAAAATCTAATTTTTTACCAATAGGTCCCTCCTCATTAAGGGATGATCTAAACTGACTAATATGGCTTTTCAACCTCGTAATCTCTTCCGCAATACAGGACTTATCGGCAATTAACGCCACTTCCATAGAGATTCTTACTGGGTCCACCTCCACTCCCAACTCCTTTATCCTTTGTTCAAGCTTTTTTCTGTGGTCTTCCACCATCACCAGACTTAAACCTTCTATTTCACCTACAATTTCTGAGACTTTTTCTATCCTCTTCGTCACATCATCGTATAATTTTATACCTTCTTTTAACCTCATGTCAATCAGTTTACCTATAGCATCATCTAAAGCAATCCTTAAAATTTCCCAGACTTCCTCCAAATTAACTTCTTCATTTTCTAATTTTATCACCTCTGGAAGGTCAATCAAATCGCTTACAGTTATAGAACCTTTCAAATCAAATTTTGCTTTTACCTCAGAAAAAGCTTTTAAATACTCTTCTAATAATGGCTCGTCAATTTTTATAAAGCTTAAAGTCTTATCGTATACGTCAAAACTTATACTTAAATCTACCCTCCCCCTTTTTATCTTTTCTGATACAAACTCTCTCACTCTTTCCTCCAAACCGCTCAACAGTCTATTAAGCTTTATGTTTACGTCTAAAAACCTGTGGTTTAACGACCTTATCTCGACTGAAATTTCATATCCTCTATCTCGAACGTCGCTTCGTCCATACCCCGTCATGCTCTTTATCATCAAAACCACCTTTTTCTTATTATAGTCAAATTTCAAACAACGTAAAACTCAAATTTCAATTTCTCCCCTGAAGACTTCTTCTACTTCTCCGCTTAAATAAATGCTGTTGTCCTCTTTCCATTCAACAAGCAGCACTCCTGCCTTAAAATGCACATTTACACTTCTTCTTGTCCTTCCTAATAAAGATGAGACAACAGCAGAAGCCGAAGCCCCGCTTCCACACGCCAGAGTGAGCCCTACTCCCCTCTCCCAAGTCCTTACAGATATATTTTCCTCATCCTCTACCTTGACAAAGTCCACATTCGTCCCCTCGGGGAAAAGGGAGCTTTTTTCAATTTTGGGTCCCAGCTCTTTCATAAAACTTTCCTCAAAAGAGCTGACAAACAAAATTGTGTGAGGCACTCCTACTCTGACAGATGACAATCTATAGGTTTTGCCATCTATCTTAACTGGCTCATCTATGAATTTCTGTTTTTCGCTCTTTACGGGTATTTTACTGCTTTCAAAAATAGGACTTCCCATGTAGACTTTCACACTCTTTACTTTGCCATTTTCTACAAACAGTTCTGGCATTATTACGCCTGCCAGAGTTTCTACAGTCATCTTCTGTTTAGAGACTATGCCTTTCTCGTAGACGTACTTCGCAAAACATCTAGAACCATTTCCACACATTTCAGCTTCGCTTCCATCCGCATTAAAAATCCTCATTTTGATATCAGCAATATGTGAAGGCTCCACCACTAAAAGCCCATCTGCCCCTATGCCAAAGTGCCTGTCACAGAGTTTAACAGCTAGTTCGCTGTAATCAACCCCCTCTACTGCTTCAATCACTATGAAATCATTGCCCAAACCGTGCATTTTAGTAAATCTCACTTTAATACCACTCCTTCTAATCTTCAAAGATATTATAACATAAAAAAGGTCAATTTGGTTAGATATTTTGAGAAAAATTGAGGAAAGCGGTCATAAAACAATTAAAAGACCGATAGAAGCCAAAATTCCTAAAATTCCGCCGAAATAGAAAGGTGCACTGGCTCCAAAGGTATCCCACAGTAATCCCGCGATAAAAGAGGCAGGCAAAAGGCCAATACCTGTTAAAGTGGCATGAAGCCCTATTACAGTTCCCCTCAAATGATCTGGAGAAATTTCTGCTACTAGAGCTTTTTCAACTCCTTCTGTTAAGGCCATATAGAGCCCGTAGACAGAAAACAACCACCACATGGCAGATTTAAACCCAAACCATCCAAATCCTAGGTATACCAAACCGTAAAATAAATATCCGAGTATAAGAAGTTTTTTTCTGCCTATCCTATCCGAAAGCCTCCCCGCAGGGTAGGAAAAAACCATGTAAACTACATTATACAAAAGATACAAAAGAATCACATCAGCATCGTTAAACCCTACATTTTTAGCCCTCAAGAGCAAAAACTGATTTGAAGAATTCCCTAAAGCAAAGATAAATATCACTATAAGAAAAAGCTGTAACCTCTTATCTAAAGCTCCCCACGAAAAGGATATCCTCTTTGAAGTTTCTTTCCTTTTTGAACTCTCTCTTGCAAAGAATAAAACCATAACTCCTAAAAGAGCAGGAATAATAGACAATAAGAATACCAATTTATAATCTCCTTTGTAAGTGGTAATAAAATAGTATGCTAGTATAATCCCTATGGTAGCTCCTAGAGTGTCCAGTGCCCTGTGAAGGCCATAGGCTCTCCCTATATTTTTGTTATCCACAGTCTCTGCGATCAACGCATCCCTTGGGGCAGTTCTTATTCCTTTACCAAACCTGTCCAAAGTTCTTCCCCAAAACACCCATCCCCAAGAAGAAGCAAAATACAAAAAAGCTTTTCCAACAGTAGAAAAAGAGTAGCCCATTATAGCAAGAGGCTTTCTTTTTCCTACCCTGTCAGATATGTACCCCGAAAACACTTTGAGAAGACTGGCGACGCTTTCTGCAACCCCTTCTATAAAACCCACTATAGCAGGACTTGCTCCAAGTTTTGAGGTCAAATAAAGAGGAATCAACGGATACACCATCTCTGTAGAAATATCCGTTAAAAGGCTTGTCAGTCCAAGGATTATCACATTAAACATTAAAATTCCCCCTCTTCTTTGTTCTTTTCATATACCATTGCAGAAAACTTTTCGAACTCCTCACTTGCCTTTTTTAAAAGCTCTTCTGCCTTTGCTCTCATTTCACAATTGAAAACATCTCTTTCTGCTACTTTTTTAAACCACCTGTAAAGCTTATTAAGTTCATCTTCATTTTCTTCTAATTCTGCAAAAGTGAAGTTCTTTCTGCTTATCTCTTTTTCGATTTCTTTGAAAAACTCCTCGCACTGCTCAATTACTTCGCTGTATTCCTCCCTCCTCTGCCTGTTAAACTGTTCAATTAAATCCTTTTCAACCTCCTCCTCAAGGGCTACCACTTCAAAGGATTTAAAATCACCACCAAATCCTTTTACCTCTTTTTTTAAATCCTCTACTTCTTTTAAAAACTTTTCCATATAAGGCACAATGCAAACAGACTGCTGCAAATACAAAGCGCCGATTCTTTTTACTTTTCTCCATATAGTGACTCTAGCAGTAGAAGAATCACTAGGCACTTTATATACAAAGAGAAGCCATTTCATCGCAAAAGCCTCCCGCTTTTCATTTATTTTAATTGTAACAGCTGTTACAATTAAAGTCAATATTGTACAATTTCTTTTTGTAAGTTATACTCTTAGTGTAGACGAAAAACTGGAGGTATGCCTATGGCATTTGATGGAGTAACTTTACATGCAATAGTAAAAGAGCTCAAAAAGGAAATTGAGGGAGGCAGAATTGAAAAAATCTATCAGCCTGAAAAAGAAGACTTGATTTTTACAATCCGGTCAAAAGGCAAAAACTATAAACTCCTATTATCTGCCAATGCCAATTATCCTAGAATTCACCTTACAAAAGAAGATAGAGAAAACCCCCTAGAACCTCCCATGTTTTGTATGCTTTTAAGAAAACACCTCCAAAACGGAAGAATAGCGGAAATAAGGCAAGTGGAATTTGATAGAATAGTAGAAATTGATATAGAAACAAAAGATGAACTTCAAAACCAAGCGTTCAAAACGCTAGTCGTTGAAATAATGGGAAGGCATAGCAATGTGATATTAGTAGATAAGGCAAGCCAAACAATCCTTGACAGCATAAAAAGGGTTTATCCCGATATGAGCAAGGTAAGAGAAGTGTTGCCCGGCAAAAAATACACCTATCCTCCCTTGCAGCAAAAATTGAGTTTAAAAGACCTCACTTATGAATCTTTTAAAGAAGCCTTATTGCGTCAAAAAACAAAGAAAATAGAAAAGGCTTTAGTGGAAATATTGCAGGGCTTCAGCACCACATTAAGTAGTGAAGTTTCTTTTCAGTGCAGTATTTCAGATTCATTTGTAGAAACTTTGGGAGAAGAAAAAATTGAACAAATTTATCAGAAAGTAAGAGATATATATGAAAAAGTCTATAATTTAGAAGTTAAACCCTGTGTCGTTTTTTTAGAAGACAAAGTAGCTGATTTTTCTTGTATTGAACTCACTCAGTACAAGAAAAGACTTCTATTTGACACAGTAAATGAAGCTGCTGATAAGTTTTTCTTTGAAAAAATAAAATCAGCAAATTTTCAAATGAAATCCTCTGACCTGAAAAAAATTGTACAAAATATTCTGGAAAAGCTTTATGTTAAATTAAATAAGTTGCAGGAAGAATTAGCTGAAGCGGATAAGGCAGAAATTTACAAATTATATGGCGAGCTTCTTACTGTAAACCTGCATTCCATCAAGAAAGGATTAGAGAAATTTAGAACTATTAATTATTACACTGGTGAAGAAATAGAAATCCCTCTGGACAAAAGGCTTTCTCCTTCTCAAAATGCTCAAATGTACTACAAAAAGTACAACAAACTAAAAAACGCTTTTAAGACAATTAAAGAACAAATTTCTGAGACATTAGAAGAGATAAACTACTTAGAGGGGCAGCTCATTAACATAGAAAATTCCACAACTCTTCAAGAGCTAGAGGAAATAAAAAATGAACTTATAGAGGAAGGATATATACACAAACATCAAAAGAAAAAAATAGCATCTCCTTCTCTTTCTCAGCCACTTCATATAGTATCCTCTGAAGGTTTTGACATATATGTAGGTAAAAACAATAGACAAAATGATTATTTAACCTTAAAGTTAGCTAATCCAAACGACATATGGCTTCACACAAAAGACATCCCAGGGGCACATGTAGTAATAAAGACTAACAATAGAGAAGTCCCTGAGAATACTCTAATTGAAGCAGCAAAATTAGCAGCAAAATACAGCAAAGCAAAATACTCTTCCAATGTTCCAGTGGATTATACCTTAAAAAAGTATGTAAAAAAACCCCCAGGTTCAAAACCGGGGTTTGTAATTTACACTAACCACAAAACCATCTACGTAAATCCTGAGTGAGCTCATTTAAGGGGCACAGTGAAAACTGGTATGTATTTTCTTTTGCCCTCAATAACAGCGCTTTCATAAAGAGATATCTCCTTTACAGGGATATCCTTTTTTTCTATTTGGCTGAAAAGCTTATTTGCCTCTTCAATTCCAATTTTTAGCTTAATATCTCTCGCTATGGTAATGTGAGAAGTGAATTTTCTTTCTTCTTTGGGAAAACCAATCTTGTAAAGCTCATCTTCTATATTAGCATGCAAAACATTTAAAAGTTCACTTTCCTCAGTTCCTAACCATAAAACCCTGATATTTTTGTTTCCTTTAAAAAAACCCACTTCTGAAAAACGGAGATAGAAAGGCTTTATTCCTTTTGTTGCTTTTTTTACTGCTTCTTCTATTTGAGGGACAAACTCTGGTTGTATTTCTCCCAAAAATTTCAATGTAATGTGAAAATTTTCTTTATTAGTCCACTTTCCTTCTATAGTGTATTCTCTAAGCATAGACTGAAATTCATAGATTTTCTCTATTATTTCTGTTTGCATCCCTATTCCAATAAATGCTCTCATTTCCCTCTATCCTTCCTTTAAAGTTATTATTTCCCAGGAAATTTGCTCGGATGTCACTCTATAATTATACCATAAAAAGAAAAGAGGTAATTTGGCTTTTACCAAATTACCTCTTCTCTTAAAATTTTCCCGGCAGCGTCCTACTCTCCCGCTTACGCAGTACCATCGGCGCTGGAGGGCTTAACTTCCGTGTTCGGAATGGGAACGGGTGTTTCCCCTCCGCTATCGCCACCGGAAATCTGGACCTTCAAAACTGCACAAAGCCTTCAGGGTCAAGTCCTCGGCTTATTAGTACCGGTCAGCTAAGAGCGTTTCCGCTCTTACACCCCCGGCCTATCTACCTCGTCTTCTTCGAGGTGCCTTACCCTCTTACGAGGTGGGAGACCTTATCTTGGGGTGGGCTTCACGCTTAGATGCTTTCAGCGTTTATCCCATACGAGCTTGGCTACCCAGCTGTGCACCTGGCGGTGCAACTGGTACACCATCGGCTCGTCCGCCCCGGTCCTCTCGTACTAGGGGCAGCTCCCCTCAAGTCTCCTGCGCCCGCGACGGATAGGGACCGAACTGTCTCACGACGTTCTGAACCCAGCTCACGTACCGCTTTAATGGGCGAACAGCCCAACCCTTGGGACCTTCTTCAGCCCCAGGATGCGATGAGCCGACATCGAGGTGCCAAACCTCCCCGTCGATGTGGACTCTTGGGGGAGATCAGCCTGTTATCCCCGGGGTAGCTTTTATCCGTTGAGCGACGGCGTTCCCACTCACTGCCGCCGGATCACTAAGCCCGACTTTCGTCCCTGCTCGAGATGTCTCTCTCACAGTCAAGCCCCCTTCTGCCCTTGCACTCGACGCGCGATTTCCGTCCGCGCTGAGGGGACCTTTGGGCGCCTCCGTTACCTTTTAGGAGGCGACCGCCCCAGTCAAACTGCCCACCTGCCATTGTCCCTACGCCGGATAACGGCTATAGGTTAGGACCCCAGTAGTCCCAGGGTGGTATCCCACCGGCGACTCCAGTGACGCTGGCGCGCCACCTTCTCAGTCTCCCACCTATCCTGTACAG